>BNJT01001518.1_pt1 | contig 2127545 bp, 2052 predicted proteins | sample 8540491 | NCBI WGS metagenome assembly BNJT01 (sample SAMD00202455, study PRJDB9452) | human saliva metagenome | host: Homo sapiens | reverse complement strand
AGTGTGGTGGGGGTGTTTGGTCCTGTTTGGGGGTCGGCGCCCCCACCACCTTTTTTGTAGCCTTGAAGATCGGGCGTTGTAGGGGGTGTGTTAGATTTTCTAACACGCCCCCTACTTTTATGTTCCCAACTCGTCGGCCGTAACGTTTGGGGGGTGGGACCACCCCCCTCATGCGTTTAGGCGACAGACATCGTTGTCTTAGATCGTCTCAATATGTAAACCTAACCTTGTCTGCATAACTGCAACGGTTAGGCTCTAATTGTTAACCATCCAGAGCGGCTGAGAGATCTGGCTCCAAGACGCCGCAGCAACCCGCGCTTAAAAGCGTAAGGTGCTCCAGCCAGAACGATGGAAGGATTCCCGTAATAATGACTCAGCGAATGCGGTGAGCGGCTTAGCCGTGCCTCCTATGGCTGCCTAAATGCGCTCCTTAAATAACAACATTACCGCACCTAGCTATAACCATTCGCGGCCACCGCTGGCCTTGCCGCATGCGTCCACTTAAACGCCTTTAAAGCCAGCCTTAGACTTTGAGGAATTATCATGACCAAAATTCGTACCACCCATGTAGGTTCCCTGCCACGCACCGCCCAGCTGCTAGAAGCTAACGACCAACGTTCAGCCGGAACCATTAGCGACGAGAAATTCAACGAAATCCTCACCGACGCCGTCGACCAGGTAATCAAACGACAGCACCAGATCGGCCTAGACGTAATCAACGAAGGCGAATACGGGCACATCACCCGTTCCGGCGTCGACTACGGCTCCTGGTGGGCCTACTCCTTCACCCGCTTCTCTGGCCTAGAGATCATCGACCCCTCCTCGCCCAAGAGCGTAGGGGACTGGGACCCCAGCAAGCCCGTGCGCAGCCAACCCGGCAAGATCCGCCTGACCAGCTTCGGTGACCGCCGAGACTGGACCAAGTTCCATGACGTCTACACCGACCCTGAACACGGCGTCTACCTAGGCAAGAAATCCCAGCAGTTCCCCACCGTCACCGGTGAGCTCAAATACATCGGCCAAGACGCCGTCGCCAAAGACATTGAGCTGCTACTCAAGGGCCTAGAAGACAACGGCATCGCCCGCGAAAACGGCTTCATTGCAGCCGTATCTCCCGGCTCTGCTGCCCGCGTGGCCAACGCTTACTACGCCGACGACGACGCTCACCTGCAGGCTTGGGCCACCGCCCTACGTGAAGAGTACCGCGTCATCACTGACGCCGGCCTAACCGTGCAGATCGACGCCCCCGACTTCGCCGAAGCCTGGGACCAGATCAACCCCGAACCCACAGTGGCCGACTACCGCGCCTGGCTACGCAAGCGCCTAGAAGCCGTCAACTACGCCCTCGAAGGCATCAACCCCGACCAGGTGCGTTTCCACTATGCTGGGGCTCCTGGCACGGCCCGCACACCACCGACATTGCCTTCAAGGAAATCGTCGACATTGCCCTGGAAGTAAACGCCCGCTACCTCACCTTCGAGGCCGCAAACGTACGCCACGAACACGAATGGACCGTGTGGCAGGACGTTAAGCTACCCGACGACCGCGTAATCCTGCCCGGCGTGGTCTCCCACGCCACCAACGTGGTGGAACACCCCGAGCTAGTAGCCCAGCGTATCCGCCGCTTCACCGACCTGGTTGGGCGCGAGCGAGTAATCGCCTCCACCGACTGTGGCCTAGGTGGACGCATCCACCCCTCACTGGCCTGGGCCAAGCTCGAATCCCTGGCCCAGGGCGCCGCACTGGTGTGACAGACGGTGTGATAAACATCTGTAAATAGTCTCTACGCGCATATAACCGGGCTGATAGCACACGTTATCGGCCCGGTTTTGCTAGTGTCGCCTTGTTAGCAAGTTTTGTAAGCCGGCCTTACAATTGGCATAGGTTTACCGCGTACGAAAGTGAAGCCATCTTGAGTGAAGCTAGCGAACCTCGCAACATTGATGACGAATTCGCCGCACTAGTTGCGGACCTTAATACTCAAGATTCCCAGCTTCCCAAAGCTGTAAAAATCGCAATCGTGCTCACGCCTCTGCTAGATGCGCAGGTCCTGGCCTCATTTGCGGCCCTGAGCGAGCATGAATGCTGGGCGGTACCCTCATCCACCGGGGCCTTTGCAGTAAAAGAACTAGTCTCTACCCACGAACAGTGGGACATCAGCGAACTGGTTGGCGGCGTCGACAGTGAACCCCAAGAAGCAGCAGACCTAGCCAAAGACCTATCGCGTCTAACCCGCGAAGGCGTAGTGCTACTAACCGCAGACCTAGCCACCGACGTCGGCATTGAAACCGGGCTATCAGGCCAGGTCACCGCCCGTCGCTACGAAAACGGTCAAGCCGGCGAAGAACTCAGCGCCGGACTGATCATGAGCGCCCTAGACGCAGCCGTAGAAGACATACTGTTTGGCATTACCAAGGTGGAGGATGTGCCCGGAGCCGTATCCACCAGCGACCCAGGCGTCACCCAAACCGTAACCGACTTCAAAAAGCCGCGACGTTTCGGTTTTTTCGGCCGTAAGTGAGCATCATGTCGCAAGAACAGCTACAAGCTGCCTAGCCGCCCGCGAGCGTATCTCCAAGCTCCTGGCCCCCAATCCCTTTGCCGACGACGACGGCTCCACCCCTGCCGCTCTAGCTGCGGCCCTTACCGCCCAGCTACCGCGCCCCCAATTCCTGCGCGAACTAGTTGCCGCCATTGCCGCCACGCGCTTGATCGTGCCCGTGCCCGCACATGGCTTAGAAGAGCCGGCCGCCGCCGTCGCCGTCGAAATTGGCAAACCGGGCGGACACAAGCCGCACCAAAACGACCCCGCCCAAGACGCCGCGAGCCTGGCCCTGCACCTAGATGACGGGCATATCGCCATGCCGGTGTTCAGCTCCCAGGCAGATATGCAGGCTTGGCGCAGCGACGTGCGTCCCGCCCCGGTCACCCCCCAGCGCGCTGCCCAAGTGGCTTGCCTGTCCACTGACCAGATCTGGGTGCTAAACCCAGCCACAGACAATATTCGTATCCCGCGCCCCGCCGTAATTTCCCTAAGCCAAGCCCAAAAATGGGTTCCCAGCTGGGAAAACGAGCAGCTACAAGCAGAGCTGAAAGAGCAGCTGATGGCCTACAAGGCCATGGTGAATGTGGCTTTTGAAGCGGGGGAGACCTCAGAGCTACGCATCTATGCACTAATTGACCGCAGCTGCGGCAAGGAAGAAATGCTTGATGCGGTAGAAGGCGCCCAACAAGTGCTAGTAAATCCGGATTGGGCTAACCGGGTTGATCACGTAGAAATTTGTCCCATACTTTGGCCGATTGAGCAGTAAATCGTAACCAGGGAGAGAAGTGAATAAGCAGTTTCGCGGCTATGCAATAACCACTTTTGCGGCTATCTGTTGGGGATTTTCGGGCGTATGCGGTGAGCTGCTCGTTAAACGCTACGCTGTTGACCCAGAATGGCTTACCTCCATCCGTATGGTGTTGGCAGGAGGCCTACTGATCGCTTTTATTCTGGGGCGTGACAAGGGACTAAGCGCTAAGCACCGCCAATTGCTGCACACCCGTGCCGACTGGGTGAGCATGTTGGTTTACACCGTATTTGGTTTGATCGCTAACCTCTACACCTACCTGATTGCGGTTAAAAGCTCTAACGCCGGTACTGCCACGGTTTTGCAATACTTGGGGCCAATTCTGATTGTGATTTGGGTGTGTATTCGCTCTAAACGACGCCCGCATTTAACTGAAATATTTGCCGTATTACTGGCCCTAGTGGGTACGGCAGTGCTGGCTACGCACGGCAATATTGGTGAGCTAGTTATTACCCCCGCCGCCCTGTACTGGGGTCTAGCCTGCGCGCTGGCGCTGGCGCTATACACCCTGATACCTACCAAACTTATTCGTAAATACTCCTCTGACCTAGTGGTTTGCTATGGCATGCTACTAGGCGGGACGTTGATGAGCCTGGTCACCATGGTTTGGCAGGTACATGTACAAACCTCTGCTGGTTTCTACCTTTACATGGTGGGCATGGTAGTGCTGGGCACGGTGGTGGCCTTCGTGTTATTCCTGCAGGGCGTGCAAGATATTGGCGCGGTTAATGCTTCTCTAATTGCTTGTCTAGAGCCCGTGGCTGCCTCGCTATTTTCCTTCGCTTTAGCCGGCACCTATTTCTCAGGTGAAGACATTGCCGGCATGGCCCTAATTATGTGTGCGGTTTTAGCGGTTGGTTTCCAAGACTTCATGGCGGCCCGCCACAACCCGCATCCGCGCACCAATGAGCTTTCCGCGCAGCCAGCAGCTGCAGAAAGCTCTGCTGAAGCTGGCTCCGACGGCGCTGAGTCTGCTGGCTCTGGCGGCGATGACGCTGAGTCTGCTGGTTCCGCCGGTGCCAGCCCTGCTGACACAGTTAGTGCAGCTTCTAGCGCCGCTAAGACGCCGGCCGCAGTTTAATAAGTTTAATAAAAACAGGCTTTCAAGGAGCCAATTATGAGTACTGATTCACTCAGCTCCCAAACACAACGCAGCGAAAGCCGCCTAGCGGTAGAAACCGTCGGCTTGGATGTAATCGCTGAAGCAGATCGTAAAGGTAAACCGGCAGATTTATTTATGCCCTGGTTTGCCGCCAACATTTCAGTCCTAGGTATTTCTTGGGGAGCATGGGTACTGGGATTTGGGCTGTCCCTAGTGCAGGCCCTACTGATTTCAGTAGTGGGCCTAACCTTGTCTTCCTGCTGTGTGGTCTGGTGGCAATTGCGGGTAAACGCGGCTCAGCCCCCACCCTGGTGCTTTCACGCGCCGCTTTTGGCTACCACGGCAACCGCGTCTCAGCGTTAATCTCCTGGATTTTGACTGTGGGCTGGGAAACTTTCCTAGCCATTATGGCGGTGCAAGCTACCGCCACCGTGATGGGAGCCCTGGGCTTTAGCAACCACCTACTGGCCCAGATCGCCGCCTTGGTGCTGGTGGTAGTGCTTGCGGCCGGCTCAGGAATTTTAGGTTTCGACACCATCATGAAAGTGCAAACCTGGATCACTTGGGCTACCGCCGCGCTAACCCTGGTTTACCTGGTGCTAGTGGCTGACAAGATTAACTTTTCAGTGCTTGCTGCCCGCCCGGCAGCTTCTAGCACGGCTGTCCTAGGCGCCGGATGCATGTTGGCGGTGGGTTTTGGTTTTGGCTGGGTAAATGCGGCAGCCGACTATTCACGTTACCTGCCGCGCAACGTCTCAACTCGTGGGGTAGTAGGTTGGACTACCTTCGGGGCGTCACTGCCGGTGCTGGTACTGGTTTGCTTCGGGGTGCTGCTGGTGGGTTCCTCAGGCGCTGAGCTGTCACAGAAAATTGGGGACGACCCAATTGGGGCGCTGACCACCTTGCTACCCACCTGGTTCCTGATCCCCTTTGCCGTAGTAGCGATTTTGGGTCTAGTGGGCGGCATTGTTATGGATATTTATTCCTCGGGTCTGTCTTTGCTGGCTACGGGGGTGCCTGTGTCGCGTCCGGTAGCTACCGCCATTGATGGCACCATTATGACTCTGGGCACGATTGTGGTGGTTTTCTTCGCCGACTCCTTCTTAACCCCCTTTACCGCATTCTTAACCACCTTGGGTGTGGTAATTGCTGCTTGGGCTGGGGTTATGTTGGCTGATATTGCGTTGCGTCACAAAGAGTACGACGACGTCGATCTGTTTAGTCCCGCAGGTCGTTACGGCAGCGTTAACTGGGGAGCTATGGCTAGCTTGGTGATTGCTTCCTTTGTTGGTTGGGGCCTAGTGGTAAACACTGGGGCCTCTTGGCTGTCGTGGCAGGGCTACCTGCTAGGCCCATTAGGTTTGGGTGGACGTCAAGGCAGCTGGGCTGGCGCTAACCTGGGTATTTTGCTGGCCTTAGTAATTGGTTTTGCCGGTTACTGGATTAGCAGCGCCAAGCGCGTGCGTCGTCAAGAAGAACGCTGATAGGTGACTTAAGCAATTTGTGAGAGCTGTCGCCTATTACTGCACTTTAAAGGCAGTAGCTGCTAGAGTTAACGCGTTACGCCGGTCGAAGCCGGCGCCAAGAGGAGTTACCTCCCACCTAGGCGCGCACAGCGTTCGGGTCCTAGCAGCGTTTAACAGCGTTATTGGCTTGTTTTAAACAAGCCTCGCCAGACCTTTACCCTGTGACGAGCGGGGTGAAGGTCTTTCCTTTTGTTATAACCACCCACAAGACATAGTGAGGAACTGCCATTAGCGAGCCCCGTATTAACGACCGGATCCGCGTCAGCGAGGTGCGTCTCGTTGGACCCAGCGGTGAACAGGTTGGCGTGGTGCGTCTAGAGGACGCGCTGCGTCTGGCTGAAGAAGCCGATCTTGACCTAGTAGAGGTAGCGCCCGACGCTCGTCCGCCGGTATGCAAGCTAATGGATTACGGCAAGTACAAGTACGAGTCCGCCATGAAGGCTCGTGACGCCCGCCGTAACCAGGCCAACACTCAGCTCAAGGAAATCCAGTTCCGACCCAAGATTGACGACCACGACTACGCCACCAAGCGCGGTCACGTGGAGCGTTTCCTCAAGGGCGGAGACAAGGTTAAGGCCATTGTGCGTTTCCGTGGACGTGAGCAGTCCCGCCCGGAGCTGGGTATCCGACTGCTGCAGCGTCTAGCTGAAGAAGTTTCTGAACTGGCCACTGTTGAGAGCCACCCGCGTCAGGATGGCCGCTCCATGGTCATGGTGCTAGCCCCCACCCGTAAGAAGGCTGAAGTCAAGTCTGACCAGCGCCGTCGTCGTGAAGCCGAGCGGGCCGCCCGCCGCGCTGCCAAGAATGCGGACGCCAAGACCGACGCCGTCGAGGAAAGCTAAGCACCCCGGGTAAACCCCCACAGACCCACCCCCTAGCCACCGTTAGCGGGGTCCGCAGCCCCGGGACGACATCTCCCGTGGCCGAATAAAGAGGAAATAAGAATGCCGAAGAACAAGACGCACTCCGGTGCGAAGAAGCGCTTCCGCGTAACCGGTAGCGGCAAGCTAATGCGCGAGCAGACCAACAAGCGCCACCTGCTTGAGGTCAAGTCCTCGCGTCGTAAGCGCAGGCTGTCCAAGGACCAGACTGTGGCCGCTGCTGACGTACGTCAGGCCAAGAAGCTTCTCGGCCTCTGACCGTCCCGTTACCTAAAGGAGAAATCACATGGCACGTGTGAAGCGGGCAGTCAACGCCCAGAAGAAGCGCCGTACCGTTCTAGACCGCGCCTCCGGCTACCGCGGACAGCGTTCTCGCCTGTACCGCAAGGCCAAGGAGCAGGTCACTCACTCTGGCGTATACGCCTTCCGCGACCGTCGCGCCCGTAAGGGCGACATGCGTCGTCTGTGGATTCAGCGCATCAACGCCGCCGCCCGCGCCGAGGGCATCACCTACAACCGCTTCATCCAGGGCTAGGCCTGGCTGGCGTTGAGGTGGACCGTCGCATGCTGGCTGAGCTGGCTGTTAACGAGCCGGCCGCCTTCAAGGCCCTGGTTGCTACCGCTCGCGAGGCTCTGCCCAGCGACGTTAACGCGGCAAAGTGAGGCTTAACGCCTAGTGCGTTATGGTCCCCAGCCTCTTAGGCTGTAACCATGAGTGAACGCCGGAACATACTGACCGACCCGCAATCTTCAAGAGTAAAGCGAGTGGCAGGATTGTTCCGGCGTTCGTCGCGCAATCGCCACGGTCGCTACCTGGCTGAAGGCCCCCAGGCAGTACGTGAAGCCATCAAATACGTCCCCGAACAGGTACTTGACCTATACCTGACCGAGGCCGCCGGCCAGCGTCACCAAGACATTTTGCAAAGCGCCCAGCAAGCAAACATTTACCTGCACTGGGTCAGCCAGGCCGTAATGGAGGCCATCTCCACCGACGCCCAAGGCCTAGTGGCCGTAATGGACCTGGCCGGGATCCGTGCCGGCGCCGATGCACTGGCCCAAGTACTAAAGGGCGCCACCCAAGTGGTGGTTATGAGTGAAACCCAGGATCCCGGTAACGCCGGCACTATCATCCGTGTAGCCGACGCCGCCGGCGCAGACGCGGTGATTATGGCGCGCGGCTGCGTAGAACTAACCAGCCCCAAAGTGATCCGCGCCAGCGCCGGCTCGCTCTACCACCTACCGGTAATCACCGGCCTAGCCCTAGACGACATCATCGCCGCCCTACGCGACGCCCAGCTAAACATTCTGGCCGCCGACGGCGCCGCCCACCTTTCACTATTTGCCATTGAAGACATGCTGGCTACCCCCGTGGCCTGGCTACTTGGTAATGAGGCACGTGGACTGAGCCGAAGCGAACTAAACCACGCAGACGCCGTCGTCGCCATCCCCATCTACGGCAAAGCCGAAAGCCTAAACGTGGCCACAGCAGCAGCGGTATGCCTCTACGCAACCGCCCGCGCCCAGCATTAAAAGCGTCAATTACCCTGCTATGTCCCTTGCTATTAGGCTAGGGACATAAACATTTAAGGAAGGAAACCTCATGACCCAAGCGTCTGAAGGCGGCCTGTCCCCGCTGGACGAAGCCGGCATTGAAAAGGTTATTGCCGCCGCGCTCGCGGCCGTAGCTGCCTCAGGGACCCTGGCAGCTTTGAAAGAGGCCCGCTCAGCCTACACCGGTGACACCTCTGAGCTGGTACTAGCTAACCGTGCCATCGGTAAGCTACCCAAGGCTGACAAGCCCAAAGCTGGCAAGCTGCTAGGTGGGGCGCGTGCCCGCATCGCCAAGGCCCTATCTGAGCGCCAAGCTGAGCTCGAAGCCCTAGCTGAAGCCCACATGCTGCGCACCGAGGCAGTGGACGTAACCCTGCCCACCGACCGCAGCCCCAAGGGTGCACGCCACCCCATTGACCTGCTAATTGATGAGGTCAGCGACTTTCGTGGCAATGGGTTGGCAGATCGCTGAAGGCCCTGAGGTTGAGCACGAATGGTATGACTTTGACGCGCTAAACTTCGACGCCGACCACCCGGCCCGTCAGATGCAAGACACCTTCTACATTGACGGCACCAGCGTTAACGGCGCCAACGTAGAAGACTCCCACCTGGTTATGCGCACCCACACCTCCCCAGTGCAGGCGCATGTAATGCTCGAACAGCAGCCGCCGATCTACATTGCTTGCCCCGGTAAGGTGTTCCGCTCTGACGAGCTAGACGCTACCCACACCCCGGTATTCCACCAGGTAGAGGGCTTAGCGGTAGACAAGGGTCTAACCATGGCTAACCTTAAGGGCACCTTGGATCATTTCGCCCGCGCCATGTTTGGCCCCGAAGCTAAGACCCGTCTGCGCCCCTCCTATTTCCCCTTCACTGAGCCCAGCGCCGAAATGGACCTGTGGTTCCCACAGAAGAAGGGCGGCGCCGGCTGGATCGAGTGGGGCGGCTGCGGCATGGTTAACCCCAACGTGCTGCGCGCCTGCGGTATTGACCCCGAGGTTTACACCGGTTTTGCTTTCGGTATGGGCCTAGAGCGCACCTTGATGCTGCGTCACGGCATTGCCGACATGCACGACATTGTGGAAGGCGACGTGCGTTTCTCACGTCAGTTCGGTCTGATTGGAAAGGGTAACTGAAATGCCATACGTACCCCTTGAGTGGCTGCGCCAATACGTGCAGGTACGCCCCGGGACCGACGCCGCCGCTCTGGCCGCCGACCTGGTTAAGGTAGGCCTGGAAGAAGAGCAGATTGTGCCCGCGCGCGTCACCGGCCCGCTGGTAGTGGGCAAGGTGCTCACCCAGGAGCCTAAAGAACAGTCAAACGGCAAGGTAATCAACTACTGCCGCGTGGATGTAGGCGAGCAGCACAATGACGCCCCTGGCACCGGCAAGGAGCCCAGTGAGCTGCCCAGCCGTGGCATTATTTGCGGCGCCCACAACTTCAAGCCCGGCGACTGCGTAGTGGTTTCCCTGCCGGGTGCGCTGCTACCGGGTGACTTCAAGATTGCTGCCCGCAAAACCTACGGTCACATCTCTGACGGCATGATCTGCTCTGCCGCTGAGCTAGGTTTCCCCGACGACGGCAAACACGGCATTATCGTGCTTGATGAGCGCTACCCCGAAGGGGAAGTGCCCGCGCCGGGAACTGACGCCCTGGCGCTGCTAGGCCTAGATGACGAGGTTGTAGAAATCAACGTAACCCCAGATAGGGGCTACTGCTTCAGTATGCGTGGGGTGGCGCGTGAATACTCCCACTCCACCGGCGGGGCCTACCAGGACCCGGCTGACACCACCAATGCGGACTTCTACCCCCAGGGCCTGCAGGCCCCTGGTAACGATGGTCCGCGCGTGGAGGTTAACGATGAGGCCCCCATTAACGGCGTGCCCGGCTGCGACCGCTACGTGGCCCGCCTGGTTGAGGGGGTTAACCCCAACGCCCCCACCCCAGATTGGATGAGCCGACGCCTACAGGCTTCAGGTATGCGTTCAATCTCCCTGGCAGTGGACGTGACTAACTATGTGATGTTGGAGCTGGGGCAGCCACTGCATGCTTTTGACGCCGATAAGCTCACTTTGCCGCTGGTGGTGCGCCGCGCCCAGGCGGGGGAGAAGCTAACCACTTTGGATGATGTGGAGCGCGTGCTAGACCCCCAGGATTTGGTTATTGCCGACGGCGAGGGTGGCTCGCGCGTATTGGCTCTGGCTGGCGTAATGGGCGGGGCCACCAGTGAGGTCACTGAAACCACCACTAACGTGCTAATTGAGGCCGCCCACTTCCACCCGGTTAGCGTGGCGCGCTCGGCGCGCCGCCACAAGCTACCCACCGAGTCCTCTAAGCGTTTTGAGCGCGGCGTGGACTACCAGCTGGCTCCCGTGGCTGCCCAGCGCGCCGCTGACCTGCTGGTGCGTTACGGTGGCGGCAGCTATGGGCCGATCACCGAAATTGACCGCACCCACGCTCCGGCTCCCATTGAGTTTGCGCTTGACGCTGCCTGCCGCCTAACTGGCGTGGACTACCCGCGTGAGCAGGTGGTGGGTTTGCTGCGCGAAATTGGTTGCCAGGTTAACGACGACGGCGGCGCAACGGTGCAGGTAAGTGTGCCTTCCTGGCGCCCGGACCTAACCGGTAGTGCAGAACTGGTGGAAGAAATCGCCCGCCTTGACGGCTACGACAACATCCCCGTGCAGCTGCCGGTAGCCCCGGCCGGCACCGGTTTGACCTTCGCCCAGCGCGCGCGTCGCGACATTGTGCGCACTGTGGCCGAGCAGGGCCTAACCCAGGTGCTGTCTTACCCCTTCGTGGGCGACATTTACGACCGCCTGGAGCTGCCCGCCGATGACGAGCGCCGTCAGGCCGTGCGTATCGCTAACCCGCTAGCCGACGACGCCCCGCTGCTACGCACCAGCGTGCTTGACTCGCTTATTGACGTGGCAGTACGTAACGTCTCACGCGGCATTGGCGACGTCGCCCTGTACGAGGTTGGTAACGTCACCACCTCCGCCGGGGTAGTGCCTGCCCCCATCCCGGGCGTGGCCCAGCGCCCCAGCCAGGCAGAAATTGAGGCTCTGGCTGCCGGAACCCCGCGTCAGCGTCTACACCTGGGCGCCATCTTGTGTGGCCAGCACGGCTACTCCGGGGTGCTACAGCACGTACGCAACTGGGACTGGGCCGACGCCGTCGAGCTAGTACGCGACATTGCCAGCCTGCTGGGCGTGAAGCTACACGTAGCCAACGCTGAGCGTGCCCCCTGGCACCCGGGCCGCTGCGCCGAAATCTGTATCGTTGTGCCCACCAAGAACCCCACCCGCCCGCAAATCGGTGAGGTTATTGGTTACGCCGGCGAGCTGCACCCGCGCATCGTTAAGAAGCTGGGCTTGCCTGAGCGTGCCTGCGCGGTAGAGCTGGACCTGGATGCCCTGATTGAGTGTTCAAGCAAGCAGCCGGTAGTTAAGGCGCAGCCGGTTTCCACCTACCCGGCGGCTAAGGAAGACTTCGCTTTCGTCGTCGACGAGGCCACCCCCAGCCAGGCGGTTGCTGCGGCAATCATTATTGCTGGCGGTAAGTTGCTCGACGACGTGCGCCTGTTCGACGTCTACCGTGGCCCCCAGCTAGGCCCAGGACGCAAATCCTTGGCGTTCTCGGTGCGTCTGCGCGCTAGCGACCACACGCTCAGCGCCAGCGAAACTGAAGCTGCCCGCGCGCGAATTATTAAGCAGGTGGGTAAGTACACCGGAGCTAAGCTACGTGCATAAACGCGTGGCGGCGCCGTGAATAATCGCGCCTAAACATTAATAAAAGTGACGTGTCCATCCTGCGGGGAAGGGCACGTCACTCGCATTATTATGCTTTGAACGGTATGATTGCGCATGTAAAAATGCTGCCGTTGAGGTTGGCGATTCCTGTAACAGACAAGGAAAACTGGAGATTTAAAGTGGAACACAAAATCCCCATGTCACGTACTAGTCGCCACGCCCTGATTAATAAATTCTGGCTCGCGGCTCTGTGGCTTCCCAGCGCCAACTGCGCGATCTGCTCGCTGAGCAGGGGGTTTACACCACCCAGGCCACGCTTTCACGAGACCTACTAGAACTACGCGCCGTTAAAGTGCGCACCCCCTCAGGACAATCCGTATATGCAGTTCCCGAAGCTGGCGCCCCCGGCCAGCTGCCAGTAGCGGCCCCCGAAGAAGAGGCATTTGACGAGGTACTAACCACCCGTCTGTCGCGCTGGATCCAAGATCTACTAGTTTCTGTTGACCAGGCCTACAACCAGCTAGTGCTACGTACCCCGGCCGGGGCCGCCCAGCTACTAGCCTCAGCTATGGACAACGCCATGATTCCCGGGGTTTTGGGTTGCATCGCTGGTGACGACACAATTTTGGTTATCACCACCAAAGATGAGGTAGCCAGTGAGCTACGTGGGCGCCTGCTAGAACTGGCTCGCCCGACCCAAGGCCGCTAAGCTGGAACAACTGGCTATATATCCAGAAAGTAAATTGAAGCAACTACACCGTAAGGAACTGCTGTGTCTGACGTTCTTGAGGAACTACAGTGGCGCGGGCTGATTGCCCAGCACACCGACATCGATGCGCTACGTAAGGCGCTTGATGAAGGGCCAGTGACCTTCTATTGCGGTTTTGACCCTACAGCTGCTTCTTTGCACCACGGACACCTGGTGGCCGTAAAGCTTATGCGTCACCTGCAGCTAGCTGGCCACCACCCCCTGGCTCTGGTTGGTGGCGCTACCGGTTTGGTTGGTGACCCGCGCGCCAAGGGTGAGCGTGTACTTAACTCTCCTGAGGTAGTAGCTGGCTGGGTGGACTCTCTGCGTCGTCAGCTAGAGCACCTGCTGGACTTTAGCGGATCCAACCCTGCGCGCATTGTTAACAACCTGGACTGGACCAGCCAGCTTAGCGCCATTGACCTACTGCGTGACCTGGGTAAGTACTTCCGCATGGGCACCATGCTGAACAAGGACATTGTGGCCCGCCGCATCAACTCTGAAGAGGGCCTGTCCTACACCGAGTTCTCCTACCAGATCCTGCAGGCCAACGACTACCTAGAGCTGTACCGCCAGTACGGCTGCACCCTTGAGGTAGGCGGAAACGACCAGTGGGGCAACATGGTTGGCGGCGCTGACCTGATCAGCAAGGTAGAGCCCGGCGCCACTGTGCACGTGCTAACCAACCCGCTGATCACCAAGGCTGACGGCACCAAGTTTGGTAAGAGCGAAGGCGGCGCTATCTGGCTAGACCCCACCATGCTTAGCCCCTACGGCTTCTACCAGTTCTGGCTGCAGGTAGAAGACATTGACGTGGTGCGTTTCTTGAAGGTGTTCACCTTCCTGAGCCGCGAACGCATTGAAGAACTTGAGCGTGAAACTCAGGAAAACCCGCGTGCCCGTGCTGCTCAGAAGGCTTTGGCTCACGAAGTCACCACCTGGGTGCACGGCGAGCAGGAGACTGCGCGCGTAGAAGCCGCCACCGCCGCTTTGTGGAGTGGGGATGCTGATTCGCTGCGTAACATCGACGCTTTCACCCTGGCTGGCGCCACCGCTGATCTACCCTCGGCACAGCTGGAGGTAGGTAAGTCCACCATTATCGACCTACTAGTTGCCACCGGTTTGGAAAAGGGCCGTGGAGCCGCACGTAAGACTGTGGCTCAGGGCGGTGCCTACCTGAACATGCGCAAGGTTAGCGACGAAGACGCGGTAATTACCGAAGATGACCTACTAGCCGGGGGAGTAGTGCTAGTGCGTAAGGGCCGCCGCAAGCTGGCAGTGGCGCGTGCTAACTGAAGCTTGCAAGCACTGACCAAAGTTTCTGACGCATATTTGAGCTAGCTAGTAGCTGGTGTGTACCAAGACTGGGGGGCCGGTTAGCGCGTGTATCACGCGCTAACCGGCCCCCCAATCAATTCAGGTGGGTATCTGCCAGCTCAGATGGGTATTTCTAGTGCGGATAAGTGTTTACTGGCTCAGGTAGGTATTTACCGCTCAAGTAGGTGTTTGCCGGTTCAGATAGCCGTTTACCAGCGCAGATAGGTATTTCTAAGGCGCATTCAGGTAGGCATTCAGATAGGCAATCGAAAAGTGTGTTGTGGTGCACGTGTTTTTGGGTTGACGGGTTGGGTGTGTGTGGGGTTAGGATAGTTCCCGCTGCCGCGAGGGGCTGGTTCTTAAACTGGTTCTGATGGTAGCAAGGGATCTTTTCTCAGCATGGTTTTTGAACTGTTGTTGCCTGGTTCATAGCGAGTCGGGTTGACAGGTTGGAAATCTTGGTTGTAAGATTCTCTGGTGCTTTGAGGAAAGCATGCAAGCTGGTTTGGTTTGTGGGTTTTTCTTGTGAGTGTGTTGTTTGAGAACTCGATAGTGTGTCAAGTTTTTTATGTCTTGAATTCTTCTCCAACGAATGTGTTGTTTGTTGGGGGGTTTTTCTTGTTGATTTCTTTGTCAACTAATGTTTTTTGAGCTAGTTGTTTTCTGGTTCTTCATGTTTTTTTGGAGAGTTTGATCCTGGCTCAGGACGAACGCTGGCGGCGTGCTTAACACATGCAAGTCGAACGAAAATACCAAGCTTGCTTGGTTGATTAGTGGCGAACGGGTGAGTAACACGTGAGTAACCTGCCCCTTACTTTCCTGGATAACTGCTCGAAAGGGTAGCTAATACGGGATATTCTGACTAGCCTGCATGGGTTGGTTTGGAAAGGTTGTTTTTTCTGGTAAGGGATGGGCTCGCGGCCTATCAGCTTGTTGGTGGGGTGATGGCCTACCAAGGCTTTGACGGGTAGCCGGCCTGAGAGGGTGGACGGTCACACTGGGACTGAGATACGGCCCAGACTCCTACGGGAGGCAGCAGTGGGGAATATTGCACAATGGGCGCAAGCCTGATGCAGCGACGCCGCGTGAGGGATGAAGGCCTTCGGGTTGTAAACCTCTTTCGTCAGGGAACAAGGCACTGCTTTTTGGTGGTGTTGAGGGTACCTGGATAAGAAGCGCCGGCTAACTACGTGCCAGCAGCCGCGGTAATACGTAGGGCGCAAGCGTTGTCCGGAATTATTGGGCGTAAAGAGCTCGTAGGCGGCTGGTCGCGTCTGTCGTGAAAAACTTCCGGCTCAACCGGGGGCTTGCGGTGGGTACGGGCCGGCTAGAGTGCGGTAGGGGTAACTGGAACTCCTGGTGTAGCGGTGGAATGCGCAGATATCAGGAAGAACACCGATGGCGAAGGCAGGTTACTGGGCCGTTACTGACGCTGAGGAGCGAAAGCGTGGGGAGCGAACAGGATTAGATACCCTGGTAGTCCACGCCGTAAACGTTGGGCACTAGGTGTGAGGCTCCTTTCCGGGGGTTTTTGCGCCGTAGCTAACGCATTAAGTGCCCCGCCTGGGGAGTACGGCCGCAAGGCTAAAAACTCAAAGGAATTGACGGGGGCCCGCACAAGCGGCGGAGCATGCGGATTAATTCGATGCAACGCGAAGAACCTTACCAAGGCTTGACATGTTAACCGTGGCTCTAGAGATAGGGTTTACCCTTTTTGGGTGGTTTTCACAGGTGGTGCATGGTTGTCGTCAGCTCGTGTCGTGAGATGTTGGGTTAAGTCCCGCAACGAGCGCAACCCTTGTCCCGTGTTGCCAGCACGTTGTGGTGGGGACTCGCGGGAGACTGCCGGGGTCAACTCGGAGGAAGGTGGGGATGACGTCAAATCATCATGCCCCTTATGTCTTGGGCTTCACGCATGCTACAATGGCCGGTACAGAGGGTTGCGATACTGTGAGGTGGAGCTAATCCCTTAAAAGCTGGTCTCAGTTCGGATTGGTGTCTGCAACTCGACACCATGAAGGTGGAGTCGCTAGTAATCGCAGATCAGCAACGCTGCGGTGAATACGTTCTCGGGCCTTGTACACACCGCCCGTCACGTCACGAAAGTTGGCAACACCCCAAGCCCGTGGCTCTACGGGGAGCGGTTAAAGGTGGGGCTAGCGATTGGGACGAAGTCGTAACAAGGTAGCCGTACCGGAAGGTGCGGCTGGATCACCTCCTTTCTAAGGAGTTTTGTTTTGGAACGGCGAGAAGAACCGTTAGGGAATTCGTTTTATAGATGTTTTGGCTCTGTCTTTTTTGGCAAAGAGGGACGGGGCTAAAAGGGCTTGGCATGCTGTCGGGGTTCTGGAGCAGCGCTCCGGACCTGACCCCACCAATGCGAGTGATTGCTTTATTGTGGTTGTTTGTTTGGTGTGGGTGTGTTGGTTGTGAACTGTATAGTGGACGCGAGCATCTTTGATCTTTGCAAGCAATACTGACTGATTGATTTAAAGGATTTTGTTCCTTTTTGTTGGTTGGTTGGTGTTGTTTTTGTTGTTAGTTTTTAAGAGCGTTCGGTGGATGCCTTGGTATCAGGGGCCGATGAAGGACGTGGTGGACTGCGATAAGCCTCGGGGAGCTGTCTGACAGGCTTTGATCCGAGGGTTTCCGAATAGGGGAACCTAGCAAGAGTAATGTCTTGTTACCTGCGCCTGAATGTATAGGGCGTGTGGGGGTGTACGCGGGGAAGTGAAACATCTTAGTACCCGCAGGAAAAGATATTCCGTGAGTAGTGGCGAGCGAAAGCGGATTAGGTGAAACCGTGTTAGTGTGATAGACGCCAGTTGTTGCTGATGCGGGGTTGTGGGGCGTGTTCGTATATTCTCTGGCGGGGGTGTGCGTAGTTATAAATGTTTGGTGTAGTTGAATAGTCTGGGAAGGCTAAGCGTAGACGGTGATACTCCGGTAGGCGAAACATCAGGCACTGCGTTGGGCATGTTTTCCCCAAGTAGCACGGGGCTCGTGGAATCTTGTGTGAATTTGCTAAGACCACTTAGCTGCCTAAATACTTCCTGGTAACCGATAGCGGATAAGTACCGTGAGGGAATGGTGAAAAGTACCCCGGGAGGGGAGTGAAATAGTACCTGAAACCGGGCGCTTACAAGCCGTCAAAGCCCTTTTTTTGGGGGTGATGGCGTGCCTATTGAAGAATGAGCCTGCGAGTTAGTGGCGTGTCGCGAGGTTAACCCGTGTGGGGGATCCGTAGCGAAAGCGAGTCTGAAAGGGCGGTTAGTGGCACGTTCTAGACCCGAAGCGGGGTGATCTACCCATGGCCAGGTTGAAGCACGTGTAAGAGCGTGTGGAGGACCGAACCCACTTCAGTTGAAAATGGAGGGGATGAGCTGTGGGTAGGGGTGAAAGGCCAATCAAACTCCGTGATAGCTGGTTCTCCCCGAAATGCATTTAGGTGCAGCGTTGCGTGGTTCCGGGCGGGGGTAGAGCTACTGGATGGCTGATGGGCCTTACAGGGTTACTGACGTCAACCAAACTCCGAATACCGTCCGGGTATAGCGTGGCAGTGAGACAGCGGGGGATAAGCTCCGTTGTCGAGAGGGAAACAGCCCAGATCGCCGGCTAAGGCCCCTAAGCGTGTGCTAAGTGGGAAAGGATGTGCGGTCGCGTTGACAACCAGGAGGTTGGCTTAGAAGCAGCCATCCTTGAAAGAGTGCGTAATAGCTCACTGGTCAAGTGATCGTGCGCCGACAATGTAGCGGGGCTCAAGCACACCGCCGAAGCCGCGGATCCTCAACAAGCACCCTGTCAGTTTTACTGGCCAGGGGTTGGGGGTGGTAGGGGAGCGTTGTGTACTGGGTGAAGCGGCCGAGTGATTGTGTCGTGGACGGTACGCAAGTGAGAATGCAGGCATGAGTAGCGATACTAGGGTGAGAAACCCTAGCGCCGAATGACCAAGGGTTCCAGGGCTAGGCTAGTCCGCCCTGGGTGAGTCGGGTCCTAAGGCGAGGCCGACAGGCGTAGTCGATGGATAACCGGTTGATATTCCGGTACCGGCTGGTAACCGTCAAGTGTTGACTGAAAGGTACTAACCCACGCTAAAAACACGGTCGGGTTTCTTCGGAAGTCTGGTTGTGGTTTTGGTTTGGGGACAGGCTTTCTTGGTAGGCAAGCGTGTGGAGTGACGCACAGTGGAAGCCTTCGCGAGGTGATGGAATACCTCGTTTAACCGTGTAGCTTACTGCTCAGGTAAATCCGGGTGGTTTTATGTGAGGCGGGATGATGACCACTTATGGGTGGGAAGTAGGGGTGATCCTGTGGTGCCGAGAAAAGCTTCGACGCGAGGTGGCTGGCCGCCCGTACCCTAAACCGACACAGGTGGTCGGGCAGAGTATGCCTAGGCGCACGAGATAATCATGGTTAAGGAACTCGGCAAAATGCCCCCGTAACTTCGGGAGAAGGGGGGCCTGATACTTGATGAAACCATTTTTGGCTTTCTAGGGTTGAGGGTCGCAGAGACCAGGGAGAAGCGACTGTTTACTAAAAACACAGGTGCGTGCGAAGCCGTAAGGCGATGTATACGTACTGACGCCTGCCCGGTGCTGGAAGGTTAAGAGGAACCGTCAACCTTTGTTGGTGAAGCGGTGAATTTAAGCCCCAGTAAACGGCGGTGGTAACTATAACCATCCTAAGGTAGCGAAATTCCTTGTCGGGTAAGTTCCGACCTGCACGAATGGCGTAACGACTTCTCTACTGTCTCAACCATGAACTCGGCGAAATTGCATTACGAGTAAAGATGCTCGTTACGCGCAGAAGGACGGAAAGACCCCGGGACCTTTACTATAGCTTGGTATTGGTGCGCGTTATAGCTTGTGTAGGATAGGTGGGAGACTGTGAAGTGGTCACGCTAGTGATTGTGGAGTCGTTGTTGAAATACCACTCTGGTTATAGCGTGTGCCTGAACCTTGGCCCGTGATCCGGGTTAGGGACAGTGCCTGGTGGGTAGTTTAACTGGGGCGGTTGCCTCCTAAATTGTAACGGAGGCGCTCAAAGGTTCCCTCATCCTGGTCGGTAACCAGGTGTTGAGTGTAAGTGCACAAGGGAGCTTGACTGCGAGACTGACAGGTCGAGCAGGTACGAAAAGTAGGAACTAGTGATCCGGCGATCCCGTGTGGGTGGGTCGTCGCTCAACGGATAAAAGGTACCCCGGGGATAACAGGCTGATCCTGCCCAAGAGTCCATATCGACGGCATGGTTTGGCACCTCGATGTCGGCTCGTCGCATCCTGGGGCTGGAGCAGGTCCCAAGGGTTGGGCTGTTCGCCCATTAAAGCGGTACGCGAGCTGGGTTTAGAACGTCGTGAGACAGTTCGGTCCCTATCCTCTGCGCGCGTTGGAAACTTGAGAAGGGCTGTCCCTAGTACGAGAGGACCGGGACGGACGAACCTCTGGTGTGCCAGTTATCCTGCCAGGGGTATGGCTGGTTTGCTACGTTCGGGATGGGTAACCGCTGAAAGCATCTAAGCGGGAAACTAGCTTCGAGATTAGGTTTCCGTCCCATATTGTTTGGGGGGGAGGTTCCCGGTAGATTACCGGGTTGATAGGCTAGGAGTGTAGACATTGTAAGGTGACCAGCTTACTAGTACTAATTGACCGATAACTAACAATAACTTGTTGTTTGATGGTGTTTGCGTCCACTGTGCGGTTCACGACCAACACGGCCTTTAGGGGTTGGGTTGTTGTTTGTGAATAATTGTTTCACTGACTGGTGAGTGGTCACCTCCTTTTTTTGGGGTGTTGCTTATTTTGGTTGTGTTGGTGGTTTTAGCGAGGGGGTTACACCCAGTATCCTTTCCGAACCTGGAAGTTAAGCCTTTCTGCGCTGATGGTACTGCAACTGGTGGGTTGTGGGAGAGTAGGGCACTGCCAACCGTTTCCTTGAGTGAGTGGACCGGGGGATGCTGGCCTGTTTGTGGGTTGGTGTTTCCCGGTCTTCTTTTTTGGTGGTGGGGGTGTTTGGTCCTGTTTAGGGGTCGGCACCCCCACCGCTTTGTTTTGTTTGTGGTGTGTTTGGGGGGTGGTTGTGGGGACCACCCCCCATTTTTATGTGTTTATGGGGCGCTTGCTGTTAAAGGTAGTCAAAGACACGCCTGCCATTAGCGACAGACATACTAGAACTGCACCTACCCGGCTAAACTTGATACTAGGTTTCTACGTATATTCTCAACTAAACAGGATGGTTTTGATGGCGCAACGCTTTGATGATTCTCGTTCAGGCGGCGATAACCGCAATCAGGGGCGTGGCGGCGACCGCCATAGTGCCGATCGACGTCGTCGAGATGACGCACCGCGCAACCGTTCTGGAGCACGTGACTACCGCAGCGAAGGCCAGCGCGGACACTACCGCAACCATGATGAGCACAGCCACGACCGTCGCCATGATGGCGAACGCTACGGCGAACGATCCAACTCCCCCTACGGTGAACGTCGTGACGGTGGCCGTAACTGGCGTGATGGTGAGCGTCGCGAAGATCGCCCCCGTCGCGAAGAAGGCCGCCGCGACGAGCGCAATTGGGGCGATCGTCCCCGCCGCGACGAGCGTGGCTGGCAAGAGCGTGGTCACGAGCGCCGTCGTGATGGTGAGCGTCGTGAAGAGCGTAACTGGCGTGATGGTGAGCGTCGCGAAGATCGCCCCCGCCGCGAGGGAGACCGTCGTGATGAGCGTCCGCGCCGCGATGGCGAACGCTCAGACTTCCGTCGTGGCCAGGGCCGTGGTGGCAACCGTAACGGCCGTTTTGACCGTGACCGCCTGCGCGGCGAGCGCCGCAACTCGCGTCCACCCCAGCGTAACCGTGTGCCCGAGCCGGAACTGCCTGAAGACGTTAGCGCCAAGGACCTAGACAGCACTGCCCGCATGGGGTTGCGTGCGCTTAGCCGCCTTAACGCCGAAAACATTGCCCGTCACCTAGTGATGACCCAGCGTCTGCTAGAAACCGACCCGGAAGTCGCTTACGCCCACGCTCGCTATGCTGCCTCACACGCCGGCCGTATCGCTATTGTGCGTGAAGCCGCCGGTATCGCCGCCTACGTGGCCGGACTGTACTCAGAGGCGCTGCGTGAACTGCGCGCCGCCCGTCGCCTCAGCGGCATGGACACCATGTACCGCGCCATGGAAGTTGACTGTGAGCGTGCCCTGGGCCGCCCTGATGCCGCACTGCGCTCAGCCCAGAATGCTCTACAGCTAGACCTGGAAGACGACGAGCGCGCTGAGCTGGCCATTGTGGTCACCGGCATCTACCACGACCAGGGCAATGACGAGCTGGCCCTGATCACCATTGAAGACGCCATCCGTAAGGCTCCCAAGGACACTGAGACCCTACGTCGCCTGCACTCCGTGCGCGCTGACCGCCTAGAAGACCTAGGCCGGGTGCGTGAAGCTGAGGCTATTCGTGAGCGCATTTACGTGCCCGAAGAGCCCGAAGTGGAGCTGTACGACATTGAGGAAGAATCCGCCCCTGAACTGGCCGAAATTGCTCGCCAGCTAGAGGAGCAGAGCCAGGCTGAGGCTGCTGAGCGTCGTCGTGAGGCTGAGAAGCTAGAGGCTGCCCGCCAGGAGGGTTCCGCCGACGGCGCCGCTGCTGATAGTGAGGCTGTGGACTCTGCTGTGGGTAGTGAGACCGACGACGTCGTAGACGCCGTCAAGGACGCTGCGGATGAGGACGCCGCAGCGACTGATGAAGAAGAGCCCGAGGTAGTCGCTGAGGAAAGCGAGCCCGAGGTAACTGAAGCAGCCGACAGCGCTGACGTCGTCGTCGACCCCATTGCCGCCGAGGTAGAGGACGTAATCGAAGGACGCAGCAAATGAGCGCCACCCTGCTGGGCACCACCAAGCCGCTAGTTGAAGAATTTGAACTTGCCCTGCTGGACCTAGATGGGGTGTGTTACTCCGGCGCAGACCCGGTTGTGCACGCCACCGACTCAGTCATGGCGGCCAAAGGCCAGGGGCTACGCACCTGCTTTGTCACCAACAACGCCTCACGCACCCCCGCCCAGGTGGTAGCTAAACTTGCCGGCTTTGGCATTGAGGCAGATGAGCAGCAGATCTACACCGCCGCCATGGACGCGGTGGCGCTACTAGCTGAGCATGTGCCGGCCCCAGCAACCGTGCTAGTAGTTGGCGGCGCCGGGGTGGAGCAGGCCCTAACCGAGGCTGGATACACCACTACCCGCAGCGCCCTAGACAACCCGGCCGCAGTGGTACAGGGCTATGACCCCAGTGTTGACTGGGCGGCCATGAGTGAAGCCGCCTACGCCATCACCAACGGGGCCCTGCATGTGGCTACCAACCTGGACTCCACCTTGCCTACCGAGCGCGGCTTTGCGCTAGGTAACGGCTCGCTGGTGGCCGCAGTAGTGCACGCCACCGAACGCCAGCCGCTAGCTGCCGGTAAGCCTTTTGCCGGTATCTACACGCGCGCCATCGCCCGCTCCGGCGGCGGCAAAGCCATCGCGGTAGGTGACCGGCTAAACACCGACCACGCCGGGGCACGCCAATCCTCGCTGCCCTCGCTGCACGTACTTACCGGTGTGGCCAGCGCACGCGACGTGCTGCTAGCCCCGCCCCAGTACCGGCCCACCTTCCTGCACACCGACCTGCGCGGTTTGCTTGAGCCCCAACCCCAGCCCCAACGCACTGCTGCAGGCTGGCAGGTGGGTGACGCCGTCGCCAAGGTAGAAAACGGCGCCGTAACCCTAAGCTTTGACGGTAAAAACGTTGAGCTGGGCGGCCAGAGCGTAACTTTGAGCCTAAACGCCTACCGGGCCGCTGCCGTGGCCGCCTGGGACCTGGCTGATCAGGGCCAAACCCTAATCAACCTGCCAGACATCACGGTTGCAGAAACGCGTTAATGGCTAGGCTGACCCGCTTAGACACCGAGCTGGTACGCCGCCAGCTAGCACCTTCACGTAACCAGGCTGCCGCGCTTATCAGCGACGGCAAAGTGAAAGTTGACGGTCAGGTAGTTACCAAACCTGCCCGGCAGGTCAACCCGGCGCAAGCCATTTTGGTAAGCCAAGACCAGGGGCCTAACTATGTTTCACGCGGCGCCCACAAACTAGCTGGCGCCCTAGACATCCTGGCCCAGCGCGGGATTGAGGCTACGGTTGCCGGGCGTCAATGCCTCGACGCCGGCGCCTCCACCGGGGGCTTTACCGACGTTTTGCTGCGGCGCGGGGCGGCCCGGGTTACCGCCGCTGACGTGGGCTATGGGCAGCTGGCCTGGTCACTACAAAGCGATCCACGCGTAAACGTCATGGACCGCACCAATGTGCGCACCCTGGCAGCCGGGGACATCACCCCTGCCCCCACCCTGGTGGTTTCGGATCTATCTTTTATCTCCCTGACCCTGGTGTTGCCGGCGCTGGTGGCAGTGGCCGACGACGCCGCTGACTTCCTGCTAATGGTTAAGCCCCAGTTTGAGGTAGGTAAAGAACTCATCGGACACGGCGGGGTGGTGCGTGACGTGCGCCTACACGCCCAGGCCATCACCAAGGTGGCCACCTGTGCGTTAGAGCTAGGTTTAAGCATTGAGGCCGTGGCCCCCTCGCCACTGCCCGGGCCAGCCGGAAACGTAGAGTACTTCCTGTACATGCACGCTGGCACTGAAAACTCCTTGACCGCTGCTGACTTACAAGCTGAGATAGAAGCAGCCATAATTTCAGGTCCGGCTGGAAAAGGTGCGAAAGCTAAGCTTCGCCGCTAAGCCAAGATAGGGGAGGAAGATTTTGGCCGCTGCGCGCACAACCTCACCGCGTAGAGTTTTGGTGCTCGAAATGAATCGAGCCTTGCCCCCATCAACTATTCGCAGCCCGCGTGAACCCTCTAGCTCACAGCTAGACACTGTCTCTAAGGCTTTGGCTAAACATGGGGTGCAGGTGCTACGCAAACGCAGCCAAGCTAACCAAGCCCAGGCCATTGTGGTGCTAGGAGGTGACGGAACTATCCTGTCTGCCGCTGAAATTGCGCGCGAATACGACATTCCTCTGCTGGGGATCAACACTGGCCACGTAGGTTTTTTGGCTCAAGCTGAGCCCGCTGAAATGCTTGACGCCATTGAGGCGCTAGCTGAAGGCGACTACACAGTAGAGCCACGCATGACCCTGGCGGTATCTGTGCGCCAACCCAACGGGGACACCAGCCACGGCTGGGCTCTTAACGAAGCAGCCTTGGAGCGGCGCGACCGGGCGCATATGGCCGAAATTTCTTTAGGTATTGATGGCCACGCCGTCTCCTCATTTGGCTGTGACGGCCTGATAACCGCCACCCCCACCGGCTCAACCGCCTACGCCTTTAGCTGTGGTGGGCCAGTGGTGTGGCCAGACACCCAAGCCATGCTGGTGGTGCCGGTGGCTGCCCACGCCCTGTTCACCCGGCCCCTAGTAATTGGCCCGCATTCACGCCTGGAAGTGCAGGTACAGTGGTGCGGCGATTATCCTTGTGAAATCTGGTGCGACGGGCGCCGTTCCATAACAGCTCCGGCTGGCTCAACAGTGAGTGTGAGCGTGGCGCAGCGCCCAGTGAAATTGATCCGTATTGGCCAGATGCCCTTCTCGGCGCGTCTGGTAGCTAAATTCGAGCTGCCCGTGCGCGGCTGGCGTGAATCTAAGAGTCATTAATGATTGAAACTATTTCCATAGAAAACCTTGGTGTTATCGCCCAAGCTGAACTGCCGTTAGGTCCGGGACTAACCGCCCTAACCGGTGAGACTGGCGCAGGTAAAACCATGGTGCTCACCTCCCTGAAACTACTGTTGGGAAGCAAAGCTGACCCGGCGATTGTGCGCGCGGGCACCCAGCGTTGCGTGGTTGAGGGGGCCTTTGCTTTAGAAGAAGACGCCAAGTGCATCCAAATCGCTCAGGAAGCCGGCTGCGAAATTGAAGATGACCTGCTGCTAGCCTCCCGGGTGGTACCTGCAACTGGTCGCTCGCGTGCACACCTAGGGGGCCGGGCCGTACCTGCCTCGGTACTTGGCCAGGTAGGTAGTCGCTTAGTGTCTATCCATGGGCAAGCTGACCAGCTGCGCCTACGCACCGCCGCCGCCCAACGCCGCGCCCTGGACGCCGTCGGAGGTAGCGAGCACGAGCAACTATGCCGCCAATACAGCAGCTGCTACCGCGCCTGGAACCAGGCCCGCCAAGACCTAGAAACCTGGCGTGAACAGGCCCTGGCTCGTGAAGGCGAAATTGCTGGCCTGCGCCACGCCCTCGAACAACTAGAAGCCCTAGACCCCAAACCGGGGGAGGACCAGGCCCTAGCCGAAGAAGCCTCCCGCCTAGAAAACCTAGACCTGCTGCGTAGTGGGGCCGCCCAGGCCGCCAACGCCATTAGCGGCGATGAGCTTAACGACGACGTCGCTAACGTTATCGCGCTAGTTTCCGTGGCCCGCCGCTCACTAGAAAACGCTGCCGACCACGACCCGCGCCTAGCTGCCCTAATGCCCCGACTTAACGAAGTGGCGGCGCTGACCAGTGACCTAGCCATGGAGCTAACCGACTACCTATCTGACCTAGACGCCGACCCTGACCGCCTGGCCTGGGTACATGAGCGGCGCGAACAGCTACGGCGCGGCTGCCTAGAAATTGGCGGGCTGGGCCAAGTATTTGCCAATGTCGATGAGCTACTAGCTTTTGGCCAGCACTGCGCCGCCCGCCTAGCTCAACTAGATGGGCCGCTAGATCGTGAAGCAGAGCTAGCAGCTGAAGTTGAGCGCACCGGCAAAGAACTAAAAACTGTTGCCAAACGCCTAAGCCAAGCCCGCACTAAACTCGCCAAGCTACTAAGCCAGCAGGTCAGCGCCGAGCTGGAGGGTTTAATGATGCGTGGGGCTAAGCTGCAAGTGAGGCTTAACCCGTTAGAACAGCCCGGCCCTACCGGCATGGAAGAAGTAGAGCTGCTGCTACGCGCCCACCCCGGCGCGGCGGCACTACCGCTAGAAAAAGGCGCCAGTGGCGGTGAACTAAGCCGTATCATGCTGGCCCTGGAAGTGGTTCTGGCACAGCACACCGCCACCAAACGCCACACCTTCGTCTTTGACGAAATTGACGCCGGTGTTGGCGGGCGCGCCGCCGTAGAAATCGGCCGCCGCCTAGCCGCCCTAGCCCGTCACCATCAGGTGATTGTGGTTACGCACCTAGCGCAAGTAGCCGCCTGGGCCCAAACCCAACTGGTTGTAGTCAAACAGGTGGGACAAGCCAGTAATGAAGCCACAACCACCGCCGTCGAGACCGTAGAGGGACCTGAGCGAGTGCGTGAACTGGCGCGAATGCTATCAGGACAAAGTGACTCACAAACGGCCTTACGCCACGCCGAGGAGTTACTTGAACAAGCGAACATGGCACAATCGAAACTGTGAAGCTACCCTTCCGTAAAAATGCAGCGTCCACCGCAGACCTATCACAGGGTCGAGTGCGGGTAGATACGCGTACCAAAAATCTAACCAAACGCCTACAACCAGGCGAAATTGCCGTCATCGACCACGGCGACCTAGACCGGGTAGCCGCCGAAGCCCTGGTGGAATGCCAGGTGCGGGCAGTTCTTAACGCCTCGCCGTCAGTGTCGGGGCGTTACCCCAATCTAGGCCCAGACGTGCTGCTAGACAACGGCATTGTGCTAATTGACGGCCTAGGCCCAGACATCATGACCCTGCATGAGGGCAGCCAAATACGCATTGAGGAAGACGGCCAGGTTTTCTCCAAATCCGGCAAGCTAATCGCCCAGGGCACGCTACAAACCAAGGAAAGCGTAGCCCAGCTAATGGACCAAGCCCGCCAGGGCCTATCGCACCAGTTGGAAGCCTTCGCTGCCAACACCATGGACTATATGAAGCAGGAACGCGACCTGCTGCTAAACGACGTGGGTATGCCTGAGCTACGCACCAACTTCTCCGGCAAACATGTGCTGGTAGTGGTGCGCGGCTACAGCTACAAAGAAGACCTAAAAGCGCTACGCTCCTACATTCGCGAATATCGCCCCATCATCATTGGTGTAGACGGAGGCGCTGACGCGGTTATGGAAATCGGTTTCAAACCCGACCTGGTAGTTGGGGATATGGACTCAGTTTCCGACAAAGCCCTAAAAAGCGGCGCCGAGATTATCGTGCACGCCTACCGTGACGGGCGCGCCCCAGGGCTATCTCGGGTAGAAGAACTAGGGGTAGAACACACCGTCTTTGCCGCCACCGGCACCAGCGAAGACATCGCCATGCTGATCGCCGATTCTGGCGGCGCCCAGCTGATCGTGGCGGTGGGCACCCACGTAACCTTGCTGGAATTTTTAGACAAGGGCCGTGAAGGTATGAGCTCCACCTTCCTAACCCGCCTTAAGGTAGGCTCCAAACTAATTGACGCCAAGGGCGTCTCGCAGATCTACCACACCCGCGTCTCTAACTGGCAAATTATTTTGCTGGCACTAGCTGGACTACTAGCCATTTTCGCGGCGCTATACGCTACACCTGCTGGTCAGACCCTATTAGGGCTGATGGCGGCCGGTATTGATGACATGGTTGATACCGTGCGTTCATGGGTTGGCCTACGCCCCACCACCCCCAATATTTAAGGACTACTACCATGATTGATTTTCGCTACCACCTAGTTTCTTTGATCGCGGTGTTCATGGCGCTAGCTGTCGGCGTGGTGTTGGGGGCCGGCCCCTTACAGGGCACGCTCGGCAGCGCACTATCTGACCAAGTCACCCAGCTGCGTGCAGACCGCAACAGCCTCTCACGCAACCTGGAAACCACCCAGAAAGCCGTCAATGACCGCGACAGCTACATCAGTGCCAGCTCCAAGACTCTGCTGGCAGGGGCTTTGTCTGGGCAGCGAGTGGCTGTGGTGAGCCTGCCGGGAGCCAATAGCGACGACGTCGACGCCACCGTAAGCGCACTGACCAACGCCGGCGCCACCATCAGCGCCCGCGTAAGCCTAACCGACGCTTGGGTAAGCAAGAGCCGCGAAACTTTCCGCTCCACCTACGCCGCCCAGTTCGCTAGCTACCTGCCCGGCACCGTTAAAGCCGCCAGCGGCAACGAACTGCTGGGCCAGGGCCTAGCCGTAGCCCTAACCAGCCCCGAATCCCAGGGCTCAAACCTGCAGGATCTACTCACCGCCTCTGAAAACCCCTTGATCAAGGTGGAAAGCAAGGACGGCGTCGCCGGGCGCATTGTGGTAGTAGGCCCGCGTTCAGTTGACCCCAAGAGCGTCAACTCCACCGAGGTTTCAGCCCAAAACACCAACTGGCTCACCGCTCTGCGTGGAGTCAGCTCCGTGGCCCCCACCGTGCTAGAGGGCGCCGCTAGCAGCGACACAGACCTAGTTTCAGCCGCCCGCAGCGCCGGCACCACCCTAACCACCGTGGACAGTGTGGGCTCAGCCCCCGCCGCAGTTACCTCCGCCCTGGCCCTGGCCAACGCCAAGGCGGCCACCAAAGCCGCCTACGGTTTCGCCGCTAACGCCGACGGCCTCATGCCCGGCGTGGCCAAGTAGTAGCCAAGTAAAACAGGAGCAAATAAACAGGAGCTAGCCTTATGCGCCTTAGTATCAGCCCCCGGCAGCTGCCCGTAGTGGGCGCCGGCATCGGGGTATGCGCCGGCCTTGGTTATGTGCTGCGCCGCAAACGCATTAAAGCCAGCCAATGGGAACGCACTAACTTCCATGGCGCCACCGTGAGCCTACGCGGAGGCGTAGCCATGGCCGGTGCCGCCGTGGCTAGCGCCGCCGTGGCCAGCGCGCTCAGCGACCAGCCCCGTGCCGCCATGGGTGGGGTTGTAGCTTCCTTAGGTGGAGCTGTGGCCGGCTATATCGACGACGTCGATCAAGGCGCCCACGACGGCGGCAAGGTAGCTAAAGGCCTCAAAGGCCACCTAGGCGCCCTAGCCCACGGGCAGGTAACCACCGGCGTAATCAAAATTGCTGGAATTGGCGCTAGCGCGCTCGCGGCAAGCGCCCTGGTAGGTTCCAAAGCCACCAGCGTGGGCGGGAAAGTAGCTGACCTGGTGCTAAATACGGTGCTGATTGCGGGCACCGCTAACCTAGCTAACCTGCTGGATCTGCGTCCGGGGCGGGCGCTTAAGGCCACGGTGCTGGTGGCAGCGCCGCTAAGCTACTTCAGCTGCGCGGCTGCAAAAACCTCGGCCTCGCCGGCTAGCGCCCAGCGTTTACTTGCTAGCGGGCTTAACGCCGCCGCTATCACTGCTCTGGTGGAAGACCTACAAGAAACCACCATGCTGGGAGACACCGGCGCCAACGCTGCCGGCGCCCTGCTGGGTACCTCCCTGGCAGCCAATGACTCCTGGAAATTGCGTCTGGGGACCGCCCTGGGCGTGGTGGGTTTGATTTTGGCTTCTGAGAAAGTCTCGTTTTCTAAGGTGATTGCCGCCAACCCGGCCCTGAACTGGCTTGACCAGCTATGGCGTCGCCCGCTGTAAAATCTCGCGGCGCCCACCCGGAGGATGAAGGCCTCACTTCTGCTAATCAAGGCGCTAAGACCGGTGCCTCCCTGGGGGCTAAGGCGGGCCAGGTAGGCACCTTCACCCTAGCCTCGCGACTGCTGGGATTTTTGCGCTGGGTAGTGCAGGCAGCCACGGTTGGCTCTGGCGCCATGGCGGGGGCCTACAGCTCCGCCAACCAGATCCCCAACGTGTTTTACGAGGTGGTGGTGGGTGGAGCCCTGGCTGGCACAGTAGTGCCCCTGCTAGCTGGCGCTATTGCCCACGGTCAACGCGAAAAGGTACGGGACACTGCTAGCGGCCTGCTGGGTTTAACCCTGGCAGTGCTGGTGCCCCTGGCGCTGCTAATGGCGCTATTTGCTGAGCCCCTGGCGCAGCTGTTGGTCACCGGCGACACTCGCATGGGCGCCGATAAGGCCGCAATCACCTACTGGGGTGGCAGTCATCAGTTGGTGGTGGCGTTTTTACGCATGTTTGCCCTGCAAATCCCGCTTTATGGCTTGGGTGTGGTGCTCACCGGCGTGCTGCAGGCTTACAACCGTTTCACCTGGCCGGCGCTGGCCCCGATTTTTTCTAGTCTGGTAGTGATGCTTACCTATGGCATCTATGGCGCGCTTATAGATGCAGGTCACTACGCTCAGGCGGTGCTTACCCTGGGGTGGGGTACAACTGCGGGCGTGGCCGCGCTGAGCTTGCCGCTGCTGTGGCCGGTGCATCGCCTGGGGCTGGGGCTGCGTGCACGCCTGCGTCTGCCTGCGGGTACTTTCACCCAGCTGCGCTCACTGGCCGGGGCGGGGATAGCAGCCCTGATTGCCCAGCAGATAAGCGTGCTAACGGTGGTGGCGGTGGCGCGCCGTTACGGCAGCGCCGGCACGATCGCTATCTACCAGTACACCCAGGCTATCTACGTTTTGCCCTATGCGGTTCTCGCAGTGCCCCTGGCTACGGTGGTATATCCGCAGTTGGCGGCCCGTTTAGCGGCTAAGCATGTTTCACGTGAGACAAAGGATTTAATCGCTAACTCCACAGCTTTGGTTACTTTGGCGGCCTGCGTTGGTGCGGGAGCTTTAATGCTGGGAGCGCCGGTGGCCCAGCAGGTATTTGGGTTGATCACCACGGTGGACTATATGGGGGCCGCGCTGGTGGCTTTCGCCCCGGGCCTGGTGGGTTACGCCCTGATTTATCAGCTCACCCGGGTGCTTTATGTGCTCGACGCCGCCCGTAGCGCCGCCCTGGCCACTTGCCTGGGTTGGTTGGTGGTGGCCGGCGCTAGTTGGATGTTTAGTGCTAACGCTAAAGGCGCAGCGGTGCTGGTGTATTTGGGGGCTGCCTCCTCAGCTGGTATGAGCCTGGCTGGGGTGGCTTTAGCGCTGGTATTGGCGCGCCGGGTAGGGGCTAGAGCCCTGGTGCCCAGCTTGAAAATAGTGGCTTTGTATCTGGTGGTGAGCGCGCCGGCATTAGCACTAGCGCAGCTACTTGACCCCACTAGTGCGCTAGGAATAGTGGGCTTGTTAGCTTTGGCTTTAGCTGTAGCTGGCGTTATAGCCCTAGGTGGGGTCCGTTTGGTGCCCCAAAGCATTAAGGTGTTGCGCTCACGTAAAGCGCTGGCCAAGACTGAGCAGGAGTGAGCATGACGCGCGTTTTAGAGTTAAGCGCCCAGGCCGCCGGGGGAGTGCGCGCACACATCCGCCAGGTGTCCCAGCTACTGGCTAAAGACGGCCATCAGGTTTTGCTGGCGGGACCTAGCAATGTCATCTCGCCGGCCGACGGCGCTGTGAGTGGTGCTTGCCCGCGCACTTACCAAATCGATATTGGTGCCCGCCCTTCAGGAGCTGACTTAAAGGCACTGCGTCAACTAAAACAGCTGGCCGCCACTGTAGAGGTAATTCACGCCCACGGCCTGCGCGCGGGAGCTTTAGCGGTGCTGGCCGCTAAGCGTCTACCTGCCGCCAAGCGCCCGCGCGTAGTGGTGACCTTACACAATTTGCCGGTAGGCTCAGCCCCCACCCGCCTGGTAGGCAAGGCCCTGCACCTAGTGGTGGTTAAAGGCGCTGACTATGTGCTCACCGTAAGCCCAGATCTACTTAAAAAAGCCAAACAGCTAGGCCTAAAGGCAGGGGAAATCGCGGTTGTGCCCGCCCCGGCCCGTAGTCTCTCGGACTGCGCCGGCACGGCCAGCTCAGAAACCGACTTTGGAACTACTGCCAGCTTAGACCCCGCCTCTGGCCCTGGAGCTGGCTCTGGTCCTGGTATCGGCTCTGGCTCTGGTGTTGACTCCGGCTCTGGTTATGGCGCCAGTTCTGACACTGACTACGACGCTGCGCCGTGCCTGCTTACCATTGCCCGTCTGGCTCCCCAAAAAGGCTTAGACCTGCTGCTAGAAGCAGCCACCCTAATCAAACAATGCGGCATTGACTTCACCTGGCTAGTGGCGGGAGACGGTCCCCTTAAGGCGCAACTAAACCAGCAAATTGCTACCGCCGCCCTACCCGTTAAGCTGCTGGGGCGCCGTGAAGACATTGGCGCTCTGCTGTCCCAAGCTGATGTGGTGGTGCAAACCTCTTACTGGGAAGGTCAGCCCCTAACCCTACGTGAAGCCATGCAAGCGGGCCGCGCTATTGTGGCCACCGATGTTGGCGGCAGCGCCTACACTTTGGCCGGCTGTGGCCAGCTGGTAGAGCCCCAGGCAGGTCCGCTAGCCGACGCCGTCGTCGCCGTAATCAGTGACCCTAAGCGGCGCGAAACCCTAGAAGCAGCCTCGCGCGCCGCCGTCGCCAAAATCCCTGGGGAAACACAGTTACGTGAGCAACTAGACCGGGTCCTGGATCTTTAGTAGCTGCAATAGGGGAGTAGGCTGGAAGTCCGTGATAGATGCATACGGAAACCACGGCCACGTAACCCGACACATTTTCGTAACCGGAGGCGTAGTTTCCTCCCTCGGTAAAGGGCTAACCGCCTCCAGTCTGGGGCGACTGCTACGCTCACGCGGACTAAGCGTAGCCATGCAAAAACTAGACCCCTACATCAACGTAGACCCGGGCACCATGAACCCCTTCCAGCACGGCGAGGTGTTCGTAACTGAAGACGGCGCCGAAACCGACCTAGACATTGGTCACTATGAGCGCTTCTTGGATGTAAACCTATCGGGCAAAGCCAACGCCACCACCGGGCAGGTCTACTCAAACGTAATTGCTAAAGAACGTCGCGGCGAATACCTAGGCGACACGGTGCAGGTTATCCCGCATATCACCGACGAAATCAAGCGCGTGATGCGCGCCCAGGCTGAGCCTGACAGCGACGGCAACGCCCCCGACGTAATCATCACCGAAATCGGCGGAACCGTTGGTGACATTGAATCCCAGCCCTTCCTAGAAGCCGCCCGCCAGGTACGCGCCGACATTGGCCGCGCCAACGTGGCTTTCGTGCACGTATCGCTGATCCCCTTCCTGCCCGCCGCCGGCGAGCTCAAAACCAAGCCCACCCAGCACTCGGTGGCGGCCCTGCGCAATATTGGTATCCAGCCAGATGCGCTGGTGCTACGCACTGACCGGCCCTTGCCTGAAGGCATCAAAGGCAAAGTGGCGCTCATGTGCGACGTAGAGCGCGAAGCCGTAATTGAATGTAAAGACGCCGCCTCCATTTACGAAGTTCCCCCCACCTTGCACCGTGAGGGCCTAGACGCCTTCCTGGTGCAGCGCCTGGGGCTGACCTTCCGTGACGTGGACTGGCGCGAATGGAATGCGTTGCTAGAGCGGGTGCACTCGCCTAAGTACCGCGTTGAGGTGGCGCTGGTTGGTAAGTACGTGGATCTGCACGACGCCTACCTGTCCGTCTCTGAAGCTATTAAGCACGGCGGTTTTGCCAACAACGCCCATGTGGATATCCGCTGGGTGGCTTCTGACCAGTGCGAAACCCCTAACGGTGCGCAGCTGGCCCTGGCCGGGGTGGACGCCATTGTGGTACCCGGCGGTTTTGGGGTGCGCGGCATTGAAGGCAAGCTGGGGGCACTGCGATGGGCCCGTGAACACGGCGTGCCCACCTTGGGTATCTGCCTGGGCCTACAGTGCATGGTGATTGAAGCTGCCCGTAACCTGCTGGGGTTAAAAGCTGCCGCTTCCACTGAGATGGAAAGCGAAACCCCTGACCCGGTGGTTACCACCATGAACTCACAGCGTGAATTTGTGGAAGGTGAAGGCGACCTGGGTGGCACTATGCGCCTGGGGGCTTACCCGGCTAAGCTCACCGCCGGCTCAGTGGTGGCCCAAGCCTATGGCACCTGTGAGGTTAGCGAGCGTCACCGTCACCGCTACGAGGTCAACAATGACTACCGCGAGCGCCTAGAATCTGTGGGCTTGCACGTGTGTGGTACCTCTCCGGATGGTAGTTTGGTGGAGTTCGTGGAGCTGGATTCTAAGCTTCACCCCTACTATGTGGCCACGCAGGCTCACCCTGAGTTTAAGTCTCGCCCCACTAAGGCTCACCCGTTGTTTGCGGGCTTGGTTAAGGCGGCTTTGGCTCGGCGTAGTGAGGTGTTTGCTTCGCCTAAGGCTCACTCACTGCCGCGTGAGGCTAGCTTGCAGGCGCGTGAGGCGGCCGCAGCTAAAAATGGAGAGGAACGCTGATGCAGTTGCGTGATGAGCGCGATCTTAGTCGGGAGCTGGTAAGTCACCAGCGTATGTGGTCTGGGCCGGTGTTTGCTTTGGATGCGGACACGTTGCGTCTAGAGCCGGGTGCAGATCCGATTGGGCGCCAGTATTTGGCGCATCATGGGGCTGTGGCGGTGGTGGCTTTGCGTGAGGGTGAGGATTCTTCTCAGATCGACGGCGCCCCTGAGGTGCTTATGATCCGCCAGTATCGTCACCCGGTGCGCGCTAACCTATGGGAGTTGCCGGCGGGTTTGATGGATCATGCGGGTGAGTCTGCTTTGGTGGCGGCTGAGCGTGAGCTGCGTGAAGAGACTGATATGGAGGCGCTCACTTGGCACACCTTGGTGGATGTGTTTTCTTCGGCTGGCTGTTTGACTGAGTCGCTGCGGGTGCTGCTAGCGCGGGATTTGCGCCGCGTGGAGCGTAACGATTTTGTGCGTGAAGATGAGGAAGCTGATTTGCGTCCCACCTGGGTGCCTTTGGCGCAGGCGGTGGATGCGGCGTTAGCTGGCCAGATTCATAATGCGGCGGCGGTGGCTGGCTTGCTGGCTACGGAGCGGATGCGTGCAAAGGGCTGGCAGGGGCTGCGTAGTGCGGATGCGCCGTGGCTGCGGGCTCCTTATGGCTTTGAGGTTGAGCCGGAGCTTTAAGCTGTTAGCTAGCTGTTTGGCGCTGTAACTGGGGCGTGGTTGCTAGGGTGGAAAGTATGAATGATTTTTCTGCTTTGGCAGCCTCGCGCCGTTCTGTGCGGGCTTATTTGGATAAGCCGGTTAGCGCTGAGGATTTGCGCGCTATTCTCGACGACGCCGCTAGTGCCCCCAGCTGGTCTAATACGCGTGCTTTCCGCGTGGCTATTGCACAGGGGGAGCAGGCTCAGCGCCTGCGTAAGGATTATGTGGAGCGGTTCGATAAGACGCTAGATATTCAGCATCACAAAGCTATGGCTGGCGCTAAGGCGGCGCTGCGTGGGGATTTGCCTGATGGGGATTTCCCGGTGTGGAAGCCTTACCCTAGCGAGCTGCGCCCGGCCCAGGTTGAGGTGGCTAAGCTGCTGTATGGGGCTTATGGGGTGGAGCGCTCTGATCATGCTGGGCGCGACGCCGCTAATAGGCGTAATGTGACTGCGTTTGATGCGCCGGTGATGGGTTTTGTGTTTGTTCACGAAAGATGCTGCCTTGGTCGGCTATGGATGCGGGTTTGATGTTGCAGACTTTGTTCTTGTCGGCTAAGTCGCGTGGGATTGATTCGTGTGCGATTGGGATTTTGTCTACTTGGCGTTCCCCGGTGGAGGCTGAGTTTGAGATTCCTGAGCATTACAAGCTGATTACTGGTTTTGCTTTGGGCTATCGCGATCCGCAGGCGCCTATTAATGCCATGGCGGCTCCGCGCCCTGCGATTGAGCTATTGCCTTCCAAACACTAATTTGTGCGGTCTAATTAACCGCTCTTTGGGCTTACGTCACCTGCCGGCAGGTGGTGGCGTAAGCCCTACTTATTTAAGGACATAGGTCCTTATCTGCTACGCTCGCTGCTAGCCGAATGTGGCCAAGTGTTCAACTTGGGTTTGGGTGGGCTTAGGGGAGTGGCTAAAGCGTGAAATTGTGCAGGTAAACCTAAGTTAGGTTGAGCAAAGTTGGCGTGTTTCCGCTCTCAACAAAGCGGTTTTAGTATTTATGCAAGCCTAATCTTCGCTATTGTTGTCGGTGCCAGGTATGCTGGAAGCAACCAGGATATATGGCATCCCTAAGTTAGTTGCGGGCGATGCGTAAAGGAGGACCAATGAACTACGGCGACGACGCCGGCACTAGGGCTAAAGTCCTTGATCTCATTGTTGAGAAAGGGCCTATTACAGCCGCCCAGCTCGCGCGCGTACTTTCACTAACTCCAGCCGCAATTAGACGTCATATCACCGCCCTAGAAAACACCGGTCAGATTGAAGTCCATGACCGTCTAGCGGCAGGTAGACGCGGACGCGGGCGCCCCGCACGCCACTATGTAGCCACCGCAGCCGCCCGCACCAACCTCCAAGAAGGTTACTCAGAACTTGCTAGTCGGGCCCTTTCCTACCTCTCCCAAATCGCTGGCGAAGATGCGGTAGATTCCTTTGCCGCAGCTCGCGGGCGAGAGTTAGAGCGGCGCTACAGCGGCGTCGTCGAGAGCGTAGGCAAAGACCCGGCAGCACGCGCACGCGCCCTAGCGGACGCACTTAGCGCTGACGGATACGCAGCCACCGTTCGTGAAATCGGGGACGGTACCTTTGCGGTCCAACTGTGCCAAGGCCACTGCCCGGTACGCGAGGTAGCCGGCAAATTTAATGAATTATGCGACGCGGAGACCGCTGCGTTCTCCAGGCTACTAGGAGTGCCGGTACAAAGACTGGCCACCCTAGCGGGCGGAGAACACGTGTGTGCACCACCCATGTGCCGCTAGCGATGCCTACCGTGCGCGCCAGGGCCATCAGGCACCCACAGGAGCCTGCTAACTTACGCAGGCAAAAGGAAGGACAACGATGACAAGTACCACGAATGAGGCACAACGTAGCGACGAGGAGATCATTGCGTCTATCTCCACGTCCTACGACTACGGGTGGCATGACTCAGACGCCGCCGGCCAAAGTGCCAAGCGTGGACTGGACGAGCAGGTGGTACGAGACATCTCGGCCATCAAGCAAGAACCGCAATGGATGCTCGAACGCCGCCTGAAGGCATACGAAATTTTTGCGCGCAAGCCCATGCCCACCTGGGGTATCGACCTATCCCAGCTAGACATGGATCAGGTCAAGTACTACGTGCGCTCCACTGAGCGTCCCACCAACAGCTGGGACGACCTACCCGAAGACATCAAAAACACCTACGACCGTCTAGGCATCCCCCAGGCCGAACACGAGCGTCTGGTGGCCGGTGTGGCCGCGCAGTACGAATCTGAAGTGGTTTACAACCAGATCCGTGGCGACCTAGAAGAACAGGGCGTTATCTTCGTCGACACCGACACCGCCCTAAAGAAGTACCCCGAACTATTCAAGGAATACTTCGGCACCGTAGTTCCCGCCGGCGACAACAAGTTCGCCGCCCTAAACACCGCCGTATGGTCAGGCGGCTCCTTCATCTACGTGCCCCCGGGCGTACATGTAGAAATCCCGCTACAGGCCTACTTCCGTATCAACACCGAAACATGGGCCAGTTCGAGCGCACCCTAATCATCGCCGACGAGGGCTCATACGTGCACTACGTAGAAGGCTGCACCGCCCCCATCTACTCCACCGACTCGCTGCACTCAGCCATCGTGGAAATCGTGGTCAAGAAGAACGCCCGCGTTCGCTACACCACCATCCAAAACTGGTCTAACAACGTCTACAACCTAGTCACCCAGCGCGCCACCTGTGAAGAAGGCGCCACCATGGAATGGGTAGACGGCAACATCGGTTCCAAGCGCAACATGAAGTACCCGGCAGTGTTCCTGCTCGGCCCCCACGCGCGCGGTGAAGCTCTCTCCATCGCCTTCGCCGGTGAAGACCAGCACCAAGACACCGGCGCCAAGATGGTACACATGGCGCCCTACACCTCCAGCCACATTGTCTCTAAGTCCATCTCCCGTAACGGTGGACGCAGCGCCTACCGTGGCCTGGTAAAAATCATGCCCAACGCGCATCACTCCAAGTCCAACGTGCTCTGTGACGCGCTACTAATCGACGAAATCAGCCGCTCAGACACCTACCCCTACGTTGATGTACGCAACGACGAGGTAGAGATGGGCCACGAAGCCACCGTCTCCAAGGTAAGCGCAGACCAGCTGTTCTACCTGATGCAGCGCGGGCTAACCGAAACCGAAGCCATGGCCACCATCGTGCGTGGCTTCGTCGAGCCCATTGCCCGTGAGCTACCCATGGAATACGCCCTGGAACTCAACCGTCTAATCGAGCTACAGATGGAAAACTCGGTCGGCTGACCGCGAGGAGAAGAAAATGAGTCAAAACTAGCAACCGACCATTCCCAAGCCAAGCTCGTCGGGGCCCACTCACACGGCGGCCCGCGTTACGTCTCCAGCCGCGCAGACCGCAAAACCTCCTTCGACCTAGCGGATTTCCCGATCCCCTCCAAGGAAGAAGAATGGCGCTTCACCCCGCGCAAGCGTTTTGCCCCGCTATTTGACCTAGAGGCCGTCAGCGCCGCCACAGACCAGGTAAAGGTAGCCACCAACCAGGTCGAAGGCATCAGCGTGCAAAACGTTGAGCGCACCGATCAGCGCCTAGGCCAGGTAGGCCAGCCCGGCGACCGCGCCTCAGCAGTCGCCTGGAACGCCTTCAACCAAGCCACCGTGGTAACCATCGACGCCGGCGCCCAGCCTAAAGAAGCCCTGGTAGTGGAAATTACCGGCCAGGCTAAAGACGTCGACGACGCCGCCGCTCACCCCAGCGCCGGACACCTACGCATCATCGCTGAAACTGGCTCCAAAGCCACCGTGGTGCTCTCCCACAAAGGCATGGCCTACTACACCCAAGGCGTCGAAGTTAGCGTAGCCCCCGACGCCGAGCTAACCCTGGTCACCAGCCAGGAATGGGACGACCACGCCCTACACACCAGCCAACACCGCGTCGAGGTAGGCGCCAACGCCATCCTCAAACACGTAGTGGTCTCCCTAGGCGGCGACGTACGCATCAGCCCCGAGCTGGGCTTTAGCGGCGAAGGCGGACACATCGACGCCTACGGCGTGTACTTCACCGACGCCGGCCAGCACCAAGAACACCGCCCCTACGTGGCCCACACCGAGCCCCACTGCTACTCACGCGTCACCTACAAGGGTGCCCTGCAGGGTAAAGACGCTCACGCCGTGTGGGTAGGCGACTGCCTTATCGGCCGCCGCGCCCGTGGCACCGACACCTACGAACTCAACCGCAACCTGGTGCTAACCACCGGGGCCAAGGCTGACTCAGTACCCAACCTGGAAATCGAAAACGGCCAGATCGAAGGCGCCGGTCACGCCAGCGCCACCGGCCGTTTCGACGACGAGCAGCTGTTCTACCTGCGCGCTCGCGGTATTCCCGAGATTGAGGCCCGCCGCCTGGTGGTGCTGGGCTTCTTCAACGAGATCGTGGCCGAAATTGCCGTGCCCGAGGTGGAAGAACGCTTGATGAGCGCCATCGAAGCAGAACTTGAAGTCAACGGGCTGCTGGAAGCCTGAGCCAATCAAATAAGTTAAGGAAAAAGACGTGAGCACCCTAGAAATCAAGAACCTACACGTACAGGTAGAAACCAACGATGGCCCCAAGCCGATTCTGCGCGGCGTAGACCTAACCATTGGCTCTAACGAGGTACACGCCATCATGGGCCCCAATGGTTCAGGTAAGTCCACCCTGGCTTACTCCATTGCCGGTCACCCCGCCTATGAGGTCACCGAAGGTGAAGTGCTGCTCGACGGCGAAAACCTGCTGGAGATGAGCGTGGACGAGCGCGCTCGCGCCGGCCTGTTCCTGGCCATGCAGTACCCGGTGGAGGTACCCGGCGTAAGCGTGGCTAACTTCCTGCGCACCGCTAAGACCGCCATGGATGGCCAGGCCCCCAAGGTACGCCAGTGGATCGGTGAAGTTAACGCCGCCATGGAGCGCCTACGTATGGACCCCGCCTTCGCTCAGCGTGACGTGAACGCCGGCTTCTCCGGTGGTGAGAAGAAGCGCTTTGAAATCTTGCAGATGGAACTGCTGCGCCCGCGCTTTGCCGTGCTTGACGAAACCGACTCTGGTCTGGACGTTGACGCGCTACGTATCGTCTCTGAGGGCGTTAACCGCCTACATGGCGAGTCCGAGGCCGGCTTCCTGCTAATCACCCACTACACCCGTATTCTGCGCTACATCAAGCCTGACTACGTGCACGTGTTTGTTAACGGCCGCGTGGCCGAGCAAGGTGGCCCCGAGCTGGCCGACCGTCTCGAAGAAGAAGGCTACGACCGCTTCTTGAAGTAACCTACTAGCTGCTTAGCCAGCGCGAGGGCGCAAAACCCCAAGCTGGCGTGGTTGGATAGGCCAACTGGGCTATCCAACCACGCCGCCACCGGCTAGGCGCATACAAATTTAACCGGCCCGCCGCAGCTTCAAGCTACGGCGGGCATAGACCTAAGAAGTTAAGAATCCTCATGACGCAATTAACTGGAATTGGTATCGCTGCCCGCGACAGCGTGGCGCTTAGCCAGTCAGAGCTGGCAGCTATTGTGGCCGATTTTCCGACCCTGGCTACCCCGGCCCGTGACGGTGGCCGCCTAGCCTACCTGGACAGCGCTGCCACCAGCCAAAAACCTAACTGCGTCATCGACACCGTCACCGAATTCTATGAGCGCTCCAACGGGGCGGCGGGCCGCTCCACCTATGAACTGGCTGACCGTGCCACCGCCGCCTGGGATGACGCTCGCACGGCGGTAGCCAGCTTTGTGGACGCCCCCGCCCAGCAGCTGGTATTTACCAAAATGCCACTGAAGCCATCAACCTGGTGGCGCTGGGCATCGGTAACGCCTCCCAAGGCGTAGCGGGAGGTGACGGGCCGCTGGATCTAAACCTGGGCGCCGTCGACGAAATCCTAGTAACCCCCGCCGAACACCACGCCAACCTGGTGCCCTGGCAGATCCTGGCCCAACGCACCGGGGCGAAGCTACGCTGGCTGGAACTAACCCCTGACGGGCGCATTGACACTAACCCGGCGCTACTGGCCCAGGCTATTAACAGCCGCACCCGCGTGGTGGCGTTAACCCATGTTTCTAACGTAACCGGCGCAATCACTGACCTGGAACCCATTTTGGCGGCGGTACGCGCCCAGGAGCGCAAGCCCGTGGTGGTGCTAGACACCTGCCAGTCCAGTGCTCACCTGCCGCTTTCTTTTGCCCAGCTGGCTAGCGCTGGGGTGGATGCGATCTGCCTGTCGTCCCACAAGATGCTGGGCCCCACCGGTATTGGGGCGCTGGTGGCCACCGAGGAGCTGCTTTACAGCCTGCCCCCGGTGCTCAGCGGCGGCTCCATGATCGAGCTGGTGGATATGGAGCACTCCACCTATATGGCCCCACCGGCCCGGTTTGAGGCGGGCACCCAGCCGCTTGCGCAGGCCGCCGGCTGGCACAGCGCCGTCGATTATCTGCGTGAACTTGACCTGTCGCGTTCCATGCTTAACGAGCATGAGCTCACCGGCCAGCTACTTGAAGGCATGAACCAGGTTGAAGGCGTGCGCCTACTGGGCCCCGCCAACACCACTCAGCGCCTGGGGGTAGTGGCCTTTGAAGTGGAGGGGGTACACCCTCACGACGTCGGCCAGGTGCTAGATGCCAGTGGGGTAGCGGTACGTACCGGTCACCACTGCGCCCAGCCGATCCACGCCCACTTCAGGCTGCGTGCCTCCGCCCGCGTCTCGCTGGGGGTATACTCCACGCCCGCAGACGTGTCTCAATTCCTCGACGCGCTACAAAACGTACGTAAGTATTTCAACCGCTAGGTAGCTTATGAATGAACTAGATCAGCTTTACCAGCAAGTTATCCTCGACCACTCGCGTGAACGCCACGGTCAGGGCCTGCTAGAGGCACCCCAGGGTGACTCTTTCCAGGTCAACCCCACCTGCGGCGATGAAGTGCAGCTACAGGTGCGCCTAGAGGGGCAGACTCTAGCCGAGCTGGGTTGGCAGGGTAGCGGCTGCTCAATTTCGCAGGCCTCCATCTCTGTGATGAACGATCTGGTGGTGGGCAAAGACCTAGAGCAGGTGCGTGAACTAGAGGAAGACTTTGACGCCCTGATGCATTCACGCGGCCAGGGAGTGGATGACGCGGTTTTGGATGCGCTTGACGACGGCGCAGCTTTCGAGGGCGTGTCTAAATACCCCAACCGGGTTAAGTGCGCCCTGCTGGGCTGGATGGCTTTAAAGACGCGGTAGCTAAAGCAGTAGTTAACGGCGAAAACCAGGTTGCTAGTGGCAGTGCCAGTGCTGCTCACTGTGACGAATAAAGGAGTTAGTAGATGAGCGACAACCCTATGGCTGCTAGCTACACCCCGCGTGTGGCTAGTCAGGAGGAGGTTAAGGCCGCCTCCCAGGCTCAGCTTGATGGCCAAAGTGCAGCCCGACTAGCGGCTGATAACGCTTTTGCCCCGCGCGCTGAGCCGGGCAGCTTTGACGTGGCCGACGTCGAAGAGTGCCTGCGTGACGTGATTGACCCGGAGCTGGGCATTAACGTGGTGGATTTGGGTCTGCTTTACGGGGTGGAGATTGGTTCTAGCAATGAGATCACCCTGGATATGACGCTGACCTCGGCTGCCTGCCCGCTCACCGATGTGATTGAGGAGCAGGCCCGCCAGGTGCTAGATCACCTTTCCGACGACGTACGGGTGCAGTGGGTGTGGCTGCCGCCGTGGGGTCCGGACAAGATCACCCCTGAAGGGCGTGAACAGCTACGAGCTTTAGGCTTTAACGTATAAGCCTGAGCCAAGCAATTAGGGGCGTTTAGCGAAATGCTAAACGCCCCTTTGTAGTTTCAGGAAAGCCACTCGTAGTTTGTATTAAGGATCTAAAATGATAGGCAAGTTAAGGGAAGGGGACGTAATGGCTGAAACACTTGATCTTGATAAGCGCTGGCCAGAGCTGTTTGCCCAGCTTGATCAGGCTCAGCACTGGGCTGTCATGCAAGCTTTAGCTTCTAGCTGGCATGAAGGCGTGCAACATACACGTGAAGACGTAGAAAATCTGACTGACTATGTGCGCGGGGCGATTGATAAAGACGAATATCGCCGCCGGGCTCATGCCGCTGCCAGGCGTGGCTCAGTTTAAAAGAGCCAGTACTTTCATATGTTTCAGGCTTTCTATATCTATTTGCCCGATTATGCTCGTCCCATACACAAATCCAACACACAAGTTTGAATAGCCTGATAACATCTTCGCATGAATGCCTCAAGGTGGACCAAAGACGGAATCATTCACGGCTTCGACGAGAAGAACAGAAGAGTAACTGCTAAATATTCAACGGATGGTGAGGATGTACTCATTGCCCGGGGACATGTTCAAGACATCCAGCAGGAAGTCGATCATGTACACGCTTGGAACCAAAAGACTGGCGAACCAGGGCACCATGACATGCGGCATTCAAGGAAGATGTTTCCGCAAGTTAAAGACAACTGGACGGTGGTCAGTGAAGCTAAAGAAAAACTGATTTCTCGTGCTGAACAGCTGGCGACAACGACAGATTGGAAAAAGGGCGGTGAAGAATTTAAAAGTTTACTGACTGAGTGGAAAGCTGTTGGACGTGGAGAGAAATCAGCTGATGCTGCTCAATGGGAGAGGTTTAAGGCAGCTAGGGAAAAGTTCAATTCTGCTCGCAGTGCTTATTTTGAGAAGCGTCAGCGTGAGTGGGCTTCTAATAAGGCCGCGAAGGAGCGGATTGTTTCGCAGGCGGAGTCGCTTGCTGGCTCGTCTGATTTGCGTTCTGCGTCGGAACAGATGCGTAGGCTTGGTGAGGAGTGGAAGCAGGTTGGGCCGTGTGAAAAGGGGGATAATGATCGGCTTTGGGCTAGGTTTAATCAGGCTCGTACTCGTTTGAGGGATCGTAAGCAGCAGGATTTTGAGAAGCGTCAGTGTGAGTGGGCTTCTAATAAGGCTGCGAAGGAGCGGATTGTTTCGCAGGCGGAGTCGCTTGCTGGCTCGTCTGATTTGCGTTCTGCGTCGGAACAGATGCGTAGGCTTGGTGAGGAGTGGAAGCAGGTTGGGCCGTGTGAGAAGGGGGATAATGATCGGCTTTGGGGTAGGTTTAATCAGGCTCGTACTCGTTTGAGGGATCGTAAGCAGCAGGATTTTGAGAAGCGTCAGCGTGAGTGGGCTTCTAATAAAGCTGCGAAAGAAAGCCTGATTTATCAGATGTCCTTATTGGTGAACTATAACGACTATCGAGCTGCGAAAGATCAGGCGCGGCAACTGGACACCCAGTGGAGAGCAATAGGCCCGTGTGCGAAAGAAGACAGAGATCGTTTGTGGCAGCAGTACAAGTCTGCAAAAGATCAGCTTTTTGAAGCTGCAAAGCGGGCTGGTGAGCAGCGTAAAGCAGAAGCTCGTCAACGCGCTCAAGAACGCGTTTGGCGTCTTGAGGAACAACTTCGCAACGTGGAGAATGCGCTTCAACGTGCTGAAGAGAACTACTCGCGAGCACTATCCGCACGCTCGCCATCAATGCGTAATCCGCACTGGAGGGAAATTTCTCAGAAACAGCTTGACCGTCAGTCGGCGGCGCGGCAGAAAGTGCAATCAATCCAGCAGCGGAGGAGCGAAGTCATCCAAAAACTTGGGGATGCTCGTTCTCGCTTGAACCAGTTCTGATTCACGAGGAACAAATATACTTTTGTTTCTTCGTAAAACAACTGCACGCAAAGGCTGATGTTTTAGCTGAGTTAGGTCGTAAACGTACGACAGGTTCTACTAACTCAGCCGATAAGCGCCTACCGAACCCTGGCAGGACAGTCAAACGCTAACTAATTAGTCGTCGGAGCGATTGTCTTCAGCCAGGCTGTTTTCCTCATCCTCAAGGATTCGGTTCATACCGCCTTGGGCCATATTTAGCTGAGTTTCAACGCGCATTTCAGAGCCATCAATTAGCTTCAAAGTAAGGCGATAAACATCAGAAGTAATTGTGCCCTTACGGTTTTGCTCAACTAAAGCCTCGCGTTCAGCGCGGTGCACTTCCAGCTGGTATTTGCACATCAAAATACGCACTTCCAAGGCCACCAGCGGATCCTCAATGCGGTGTGCATTCCATTTACGCAGCTTAGCGGCAACCGTGTGGGAGTCACAGGGGCCAATAATCCGCGTAAGCTCCTCAGGCACATCCACGCTTTCCTTAGCTACCTCAATAAGCTGGTAGACAGCGTCAAGCTCATCTGGGGCGTAGCCGCCAGCGGTGTCAGGTTTAATCCAGCGAATAAAAGCCGCCAGAGTGCCGCCTTGAATAATCAGTGAAATAGCCGCCACCAAAAAGGCGGTAAACATCAGTAAATTGCGGTTCGGCGTCGACAGGGGGAAAGTTTGCGCCGCCGCCAAAGTAACGGCCCCGCGCATACCAGCCCACACCATAGTCAGGCCCTCACGGTAGCCCAGGTGAGCTTCTTCGTAATACTGCATATCCGCGCGGCGTCGGTCCAAACGCACCCGAATCCGCTCTAAACGCTGCTGAGGAGTGGGGGTGCGACGGCGTACCAAGTTTGGTAGCTGCGGGCCGTAAGGTAAGCCCGCAGGCAGTTGCCCGTCGTCGACCTCATCAAGAATCAGTTCCCAAGAGTCAAACTGGGCGCGCTTAGAAATCAGATTTCGGGCACGGAAACGCGTGTAATAGGTGGTAGCAAAAACCACTATTAGGCGCATTAAAGTAAGCACTAGCAGAGAAATAATTGCGGCTTTAAAAGCTAGTGAAAGTTCATAACCGGAATCTTTAAATGAGCTCAAAATATTGTTCAGCTGCAAGCCCATCAGCAAGAACACTAAAGACTCAAAAATCAACCCAAAGGTTTGCCACGAGTTATTTGAGATCATGCGCTGGGCTGGGCTGAGTTTATTGTCGTGGTGGTAGGAGGTAACCAGCCCGGCCACCACCGCCGCCACCAGACCTGAAGAATGCACTTCTTCGGCGGGGATAGAAGCCGCAAAAGGCACAATGAAACTCAAAATCGTAGCCGCCCGGGCATCCCCAATGTGTGAGCGCAGCCAGAGAGTCAAATGCCCCACGATCATGCCCACCACCAGTGCGCCCACAACCGACCACACCAGCGATTGGGTTACGGTCAGCAAGCTAACCGAGCCAGCCATTGCCCCCAGCGCACTACGCAGCAGCACCAGGGCGGAGGCGTCGTTAATTAGACCTTCACCTTCCAAAATTGTGACAATACGCCGCTGTACACCCTGGTTTTTAACGATAGTGGTGGCTACCGCATCCGTGGGGCTCATAACCGCGCCCATAGCCATACCAATCGGTAGCCCCAGGCCCGGGATGATGGCATTAAGAACAAATCCCAGCGCCACTGTAGAGGCAATCACCAGCAAAAAAGCCAGCGAAGTGATTGCGCTTAGGTTACGGCGAAAATCCTGCACCGGGGTATTAACTGCAGTAGCAAACAGCAGCGGCGGCAAAATTACTTCAATAATTAAATCCGGATCCACTTCAAATCCGGCAAACTGCGGCAGAAAACTTAAAGCGCCCAATCACCAGCAAGATGACGGGCGTGGCCAGGCGCAGTTTCTCGCTTAAAGGTTCAGATAACGCGATGATAGCCAGGGCGCTCAGCGCGATGATGAGAGTTTGCGTCATAGTCATAGCTTCCCACACATCTACAGACTCGCTTAGCTTTGCGGTAGCCTGAACACGTGCTTTATAACCTGCTCTATAAAAGCGTCTTAACCCACACCGATCCGGAAAAAATCCACGACCTAACTATCAAAGGCTTGCAGGTAGCTGCAGCCGTGCCGCTAGTGTCTGACCTTTTGCGTGGCACTTGGGGTTACCTGCCCGGGCGTCGTCGTCCCACTATTAGCGGCCCCTTTGCCCGGCCTGTGCCCGGGGTGCTGGGCCTAGCTGCGGGTATGGATAAGGAAGGCAAAACCGTTGCCGGCATGGACATGCTGGGCTTTGGTTTTGTTGAGGTAGGTACGTTTACCGCTAAGGCCCAGCCGGGTAATGAGGCGCCGCGACTGTGGCGCTACCCGGATGTGCGCGCAGTGCGTAACAAGATGGGCTTTAACAACTCCGGCGCCGATGAGGCCGCAGCTACGCTACGTAAACTGCGCTCAACTAAGCGCGGGCGCTCCATTATTGTGGGCGCCAATATCGGTAAAACTAAGGTGACGCCGCTGGAAGATGCGGTAGCTGACTATGTGTACTCGGCGCGGGCCGTGGCGCGTTGGGCCGACTACCTGGTGGTTAACGTCTCCAGCCCCAACACTCCGGGGCTGCGTAACTTGCAAAACGTAGATAGCTTGCGTCCCATCCTCACCGCTGTGGGCCAGGCGGCTGATAAGGCAGCTGGCCGTCACGTGCCGCTGTTCGTTAAGATCGCCCCCGATTTGGCTGATGAGGACGTCGACGCCGTAGCTGCGTTGGTCCTTGAGCTTAAGCTCGACGGCGTGGTGGCTACTAACACCACGATTGCCCACAACCTGGGGGAGGGGGGCCTGTCTGGCGCCCCGCTGCGTCCGCGCGCCCTGGCGGTGGTGCGCCGCCTGCGCGAAAAGCTAGGCCCTGAGCCCACCATTATTGGGGTGGGGGGAATTTCCTCCATCCAAGATGGCCGCGACATGCTGGCGGCGGGGGCTAACCTGCTGCAGGCCTACAGCGCTTTCATTTACGGTGGCCCGGCTTGGCCTGGACGCATTAACCGCGCCCTGAGCGCCTAAGTGCCAGTGCGTTAATGCCGGCGCAGCTGCTGGTTTAGCGCGGGGCGCCCTGCCAAGGCGCTTACCAGTGTGCCAGCCGGGGCGCCTGCCAAGGTGCTAGCCAGGGTGCCAGCTGCCGTCTGCTAGCAAAAACGTGAGGCCCGCTTAAAGCGGGCCTCACGCAGTTTTATAAGTCGGTTTACTTGGGGAACTGGCGACGCTTTACACGTGGCTTGGGCTGACGCCAAGAGCGGAACTGGAAGCAGCGGCCAAAAACATAGAACACATAGCTCCAAGGCAGGTGCTTGTCCGGGTACTTCTTGGCTAGCTTGTGGCGCACAATGAACCAAACCACCAGGGCATCAATGATTGCCAGCACGAACATGATGTAAATAGACATCAGCACCACAAAAGAAGTCATGGTGGCGCGGGTGCCGCCCTGACCGATCACCAACAGGGCAATCAGGATCGCGAAAGATAGCGGCACAAAAATCTCGCCAATGGAGTAACGCGCGTCGATGTAGTCACGAATATAGCCTGCTAGCGGGCCCCGGTCGCGGGTGCGGAAATAGCGTTCATCACCGGCCATCATGCGCTCATAGGCGTGCTGCTGTTCGGCGCGCTTTTGCTCACGAGAAGCCTTATCCGCAGCTTTGCGGTCAGCAGGAACTAAGGGCCTGAGGTTGCGGGCCTCAGACTGGCTACGTTTGGGGGTAGGGTGTCCCTTGGGGCCCCGGCCACGCACGGGCTTGGCTTCTACCGCCGGGGTGCTTTTTTCAGGCTCCGGCTCGGACTTCTTAAACCACTTCACATGCCTAGATTAGCCGCTTGACGCGATACCCTGAAGTTATGGCAACAACTGAAGCACTCCGCAAGCAAATTTCGCAGTCTATGCCGGAGATTATTGATGAACTAACCGAGCTGGTAGCCATCCCTTCCGTGGCTTTTGCCGGCCATGACCTAGCCCAGGTACGTCGCAGCGCTGAGCACGTGGCAGCCCTATTTGAGCAGCTAGGCGGCCAGGTAGAGATCCTTTCCGCCCCCACCGACAGTGGCGAAAAGGGCCAGGACGCCGTCGTCGCCCACTTTGACGGACCTGCCGGAGCCCCCCGCGTACTGCTATACGCCCACCACGACGTGCAGCCGGCAGCAGGCCAGGGCGGCTGGGACCAGGCCGACCCCTTCAAGGCTGAGCGTCGCGGGGAGCGTCTTTACGGGCGTGGCACTGCTGACGACGGCGCCGGCGTAATCACCCACGTTGAGTCACTGCGGGCCCTAAAGGCCCTGGGTGAACTACCGGTAAACGTCACCGTCTACATTGAGGGTGAAGAAGAAGTTGGCAGCCCCTCATTCGTTAACTTCCTAAACACCTACCGTGAGCGCCTAGAAGCCGACGTGATTGTGGTGGCTGACTCCTCCAACTGGAAGGTGGGCACGCCCGCGCTGACCACCTCGCTGCGTGGCGTGGTGCAAAGCGACGTCACCGTCACCACCTTGGACCACGGTCTACACTCGGGCCAGTTTGGTGGGCCGGTTCCTGACGCCACCACCACCCTGATCCGCCTACTGGCTTCACTGCATGATGAGGCCGGCGACGTGGCCGTTAAGGGTCTGGTCAGCCAGGGACAGGCAGACCCGGACTTTCCCTTCTACCCGGAGGAAGATTTCCGCGCCGATGCTGGCCTACTTGAAGGCGTGCAGCTGATGGGCACCGGTGATCTAACTGCTCGCGTATGGACCAAGCCCTCCATTACTGTGATCGGCATTGACACCCCCTCAATCGCCCAGTCTTCCAACACCCTCACCCCCAGCGCCAGCGCCCGCATCTCTATGCGCATTGCCCCTGGCCAGGACCCGCGTGAAGCCCACGCTGCGCTAGAGGCCCACCTGCTTGAGCACGCTCCTTTGGGGCGCAGGTGAAGGTCTTTAACCGTGAGCTGGGTCAGCCTTTCAAGGCCGACGGCGACAGTGAGGCTACTGTGGACGCTATGGAGTCCCTGGCTGCTTCCTGGCAGAGTGATGCAGTAAAGATCGGTCAGGGTGGCTCGATTCCCTTCATCTCTGACCTGCGCGAAGTTTTCCCGCAGGCTCAGGTGCTGGTGACCGGCATTGAAGACCCCGACTCGCGCGCTCACAGCGCCAACGAATCCATGCACCTAGGGGAGCTGGAAAATATTGTGTTGGCTCAGGCTCTGCTACTGGCGCGACTAGGCGGCGCGCTTGAAGACTGAGGTATGCGCGTAGTACTAGCCCCGGGCTCGTATGCTTACGAGCCCGGGGGAGTGCCTCTGGTTGCAGGCTCTTATAGCGCCGTTTGGGTGGCTGATTGTTTGGCTCGAGGCTGGCGTGCCAAGCGCCCTGGCGATCGCCTTGATGTGGCCGGCCAGCCCGACATGGCGGTGGAATCTGGCGCCTATGGGCCGGTGGTAGCCGCCCAAGGCCAGCATTACATTGATTTAGCGCGCCTGAGCCCGCTGCCAGCTGATACTCACCAGGCCGGCCTTCAAGCTGCTAGCGGCTCCACTTTTGCTTTGGGGCTCGCTTTTAAAGCGGCTTTAGAGCAGCTGCCGGCGGGCTCAACCGTGGTGGTGGGGGCCTGCCGCAGCGCTATTCACGACGGCGGAGCCGGGTTCTTACAGGCCCTGGGTGGGGCGCAGGCGGCTTGGCAGCTAACCGCGCCGTACCAGCTGATTGTGGCTTTAAGTGACGCCATGGCCCTGTCTGGTTTAAGTGGGGCCGGGGCCAACCTGAGTGCGCTAACAGATCTAGACGCTGTCCAGGTGCAGGAAATTGATCGCCGCGCGGGAGCCGCTAGCGCCCAATGCCTGCGCCAATTAGAGGCGGCTCGCCCAGCCCATAGGCGTCAGCTGCTAACCCAAGGCCCGCGTTCTAGCGCTTGGGGTAGTGGCGCGCTTGGAGGCGTGAGCTTAATTTTGGCGGCTCTGGGAGCTAATTTGGTTTTGGCCGGCAACTATTACGCCCAGGCCACCGGTTTGGTGCAGCTAGCGAGCCAAGCGCAGCTGTTAGTTACCGGCTATGGGCAGGCTTTCGACGTCGTCGCGGGCAGCCCCCTAGAAACTGTGGGGCAGGCAGGGCTTGAGCATGGGGTGCCGGTGGTGGCGCTGCTAGGGCAAGGAACTTTGGGGCGCAGCGAGCTGGCTGAAGCTGGCATAACCCGCCTACATACGCTTGATGAGGTACTAGATACCCCCTGGTGGCAGGCTAGTAGTGAGCAGGTAGCCCAGGGGCTTGAGCAAATTGGACAGCGTCTAGCGCAGGCTTGGTCGCGCTAAAAAGGGGAACTTATGGAATTTATAACTGGTGCTTATAGGTCTCATGATTGTGAGCGTTACCTGCCTGAGGCCAGTAAGTCGGCTGAGCGTACCGCCTTTGAACGTGACCGTGCACGCGTGCTGCACTCTTCAGGGCTGCGCCGCCTGGGTGCCAAAACCCAGGTTCTTGGCCCTACCAGTGATGATTTTGTACGCACCCGCCTAACCCACTCGCTGGAAGTAGCCCAGGTAGGCCGCGCCCTAGCCGGTGAGCTGGGCTGCGACCCTGACGTGGTAGACACCGCCTGCCTTAGTCACGATCTGGGCCACCCCGCCTATGGTCACAACGGCGAAAAAGCCCTAGACATAATTGCCGCCGACATTGGCGGATTTGAAGGCAACGCCCAAACTTTGCGTCTACTTACCCGCCTAGAGCCCAAAGTGATTGCCCCCGATGGGCGCAGCTTAGGGCTAAACCTGACCCGCGCCAGCTTGGATGCCACCGCTAAATACCCTTGGGCTAAAGGCGCCGGGCCTGGGGGGAGAAGAAGGTAAAAGCGCCCGCAAATACTGCTTTTACAGCGACGACGCCGATATTGCGACCTGGATGCGTCAAGGCACCCCCAGCCTCAAACGCTGCATTGAAGCCCAAATCATGGATCTTTCAGACGACATCGCCTACTCGGTGCATGACGTGGAAGATGCCATCAGCTTAGGGGCAATGGATCCGGTAGGGGCAGATAAAGACAGTGAACTAGAGGGATTAATTGACTCTACGCTTTCCTGGTACCACCCCGACTTTAGTGCCGATGAGCTAGGCCAGGCCTGGCACCGCCTGCGCAACAGCTCCTACTGGCTAACTAGCTATGACCATTCACGCCTTGATCAAGCTGACCTTAAAACCATGAGCTCCCAGCTCATTGGCCGCTTTGTAGATGCCACCGTGCTGGCTACGCGCCAGTGCTACGGGGCCGGGGCGCTTACCCGCTACGCCGCTGATCTAGTGGTACCGCGCGAAATTCAAGCTGAAATCATGATCCTTAAAGGCGCCGCCGTGCGTTACGTAATGGCGCCACGTGAACATGAACCCACCTACCTGCGTCAGCGCACCATCCTTTTTGACCTGGCCCAGGCCATGGAAGAAGGCGGCGAAAAGCTACTTGACCCGGTGTTTCGTGCTGACTGGCGAGCTGACACCAGCGACAGTGCCCGCAAGCGCGTAATTGTGGATCAACTCGCCTCACTGACTGATAACTCAGCGCGAGCCTGGCATGCACGTTACTGCGGCTGGTTTAGCCAGATTTAACCCGCCAGGGAAGTTAAAAATCAGGCTAGCTAAAACCCGATAGTATGGGCCCGTGGCTGGCAAGATCCTACGTGAAGACATTGATGAGGTCCGCTCACGGGCAAACATTGAAGAGATCGTGGGCCAGCACGTCACGCTCAAAAGCGCCGGGGTGGGCTCACTAAAAGGGCTGTGTCCTTTCCACGACGAAAAGACCCCCTCCTTCCATGTGCGCCCGCAGGCCGGTTTCTTCCACTGCTTTGGTTGCGGTGAAGGTGGAGACGTAATCACCTTCGTTGAGAAAATCAACCACCTGACCTTCGCTGAGGCAGTTGAGCAACTAGCTGCCCAAACCGGGGTAACCCTGCGCTATGAAGAAGGCAACGCCCCCACTAACGCCATTGAACCCGGCACCAGACAGCGTCTAGTGGCTGCTAATCGCGCCGCTGAAGCCTTCTATCGCAGCCAACTAACCAGCCCAGAAGCGGCCGCCGCCCGCCAATTTTTAGGCCAGCGTGCCTTTGACCGCCAGGTGGCTGAGCGTTTCGGTATCGGCTACGCCCCTAAAGGCTGGGACAACCTAGCCCGCCACCTGCGCTCACTGGGTTACACAGAGGCTGAACTAACCGACTCGGGCCTGTGCACACCCGGTAAACGCGGCGTCTATGACCGTTTTAGAGGCCGCCTGATCTGGCCTATCCGCGACATTACCGGGGTCACCGTGGGCTTTGGGGCCCGCAAACTCTATGACGATGATGAAGGCCCCAAATACCTAAACACTCCCGAAACTGTTTTATACAAGAAAAACCAGGTACTTTACGGACTAGACCTGGCTAAAAAAGCTATCGCCTCCACCCACCAGATTGTGGTGGTTGAGGGCTACACAGACGTGATGGCCGCCCAGCTGGCCGGGGTGGAGACCGCTGTGGCCACCTGCGGCACCGCATTTGGGGAAGGCCACGTGCGCATTGCCCGGCGCCTGATTGGTGACTCGGCTGACCCAGCCGCCGGGGTGCTGCTGCGCTCTGGTGGGGCCCGGGGTGGGGAAGTGGTTTTCACTTTCGACGGCGACGCCGCCGGGCAAAAAGCCGCCCTGCGTGCCTTTGGTGAAGACCAGCACTTCGCTGCCCAAACTTTCGTAGCTGTCTCTCAAGGCGGCATGGACCCGTGCGAACTGCGCCTAGCGCGCGGAGATGAGGCAGTTAAAGCCCTGGTGGCTGGGCGCAAGCCACTGTTTGAGTTCGTTATCCGCAACGCCCTTAAAAACGTTGATTTATCAACCGCTGAAGGGCGGGTTAACGGTTTGCGCGCTGCCGCCCCGGTGGTGGCTGGGATCCGTGACCGCGCCCTGCGCAGCGAATACACCCGCTCCCTGGCTGGCTGGCTGGGGATGCGTGAGGCTGAAGTAGCTGGAGCCGTGCGCGCCCGCTGGGCGGCGCGGGATAGGGCCCAATGGCGAACGCACTGGCGTCCCCGGGGCGGCGGAAGCTGCCAGTGCTAGCGAGGCGCGGCGTCGGGCCATAGAAGCAGACCCACTGCTGCGCCTACAGCGCCAAACCCTAGAGGTAGCCCTGCAACTGCCCCAACTGGCCGCCCAAGCCGGGGTAGATAACTGGACCCGGGAACTATTTGACCTGCCCAGTTACCGCGCTGTGTTTGACGCCATCATGGCTGCCGGCGGCTACGCCAAATACACCGAAATTGCCCGCGAAATTAGCGCCGCCCACCCGGGCCTACCTGAGGCTGAACGTGAGCGCCAAGCCCTGCAACAGTGGGGCGCGCATGTACGCGAGTTCACCCCGCAAATAATTGATTCTTTGCTCACTGAGTTGGCGGTGGCTCCCCTGCCGGTTTCTGCTAAAAACGACGACGTCGCTGGGCAGATCAACTATGGTGCCGGGGTGCTGCGCTCGGCAGGGGAGATGTCTTTTAACCGCCGTTTGGCCGATCTGCGCTCACGCCAGCGCCGTATGGCCCTGGACGATCCTGAATATCGCCAAGTGTTTACGCAGATCGTGGAGCTGGAAACGCAGCGTCGCCAGCTTTTCCACCATGACCGTTAGGGTTATTGGGGTTTACCGGCCCTTTTATAGGCCCTTTTCGCGCAGCTGACGCATGGCCTGCACGCGGTACTTGCGCTCTAGCGGTCAATGTAAAGCTTGCCTTCAAGGTGGTCGGTTTCGTGCTGCAAGCAGCGGGCCATGAGCTCTTCACCCTCAACCACTACCGGCTTGCCGTCCAGGTCGATGCCCTCCACGCGGGCATACCAGGCGCGCTCGGTGGGGAACCATAGGCCGGGCACGGACAGGCAGCCTTCGTCGCCGTCCTGGTACTCGTCCTTGGAAACTTCCACCAGCTTGGGGTTGAGGACGTAACCGATTTCGCCGTCGATGTTCCAAGAGAAAGCGCGCAGCCCCACACCAATCTGGTTAGCGGCCAGGCCGGCGCGGCCTTCATCGTCAACGGTTTCTAGCAGATCTTCAACAAGCTGCTTAACAGTGTCGTTGATGTCAGTGATCCAGTCACATTCAGTGCGTAGTACAGGGTCTCCAATAATACGGATATCGCGGTAAGCCATGGGCCTATTGTCTCACGGCTTAAGGAACGGTATAAACTATCCCGGTTAGCGCTTAAAGCGCCCTACATAGCTAGGTCATCCCCCTAAACGGCCTGCTCGTAAGGTTTAAGTTCCCATCAACCCTAAAGGTTCATATGCAGGTTTCACGCCGTAATGTAACTCGCGCGGCGCTTTGGAGCGCGCCGGCTTTGATTGCTACCTCAGCGGCCCCGGCTCTGGCAGTTTCTGCTGATAAGCAGGCTGGCCAGGTGGTGGCTGTGCTGTGGTCTAACACTTTCTCTGATGTTGGCCAGGGTAAAACTACCGGTACCGATAAGCACTACCAGCCGTGGATTATTTACCCCACCGCCACTAAAACTGGCTCAAATACGCTGGTGGTGACTAATGCCACGGCGGCTTCTACGCTGGGTTCAGCCCAGAAGGGTACCGGCAAGCTAACGCCTGCTCCGGCCAGTAAGAGTGGCTACTACGAGCAGGTTGGTAGGGGCCAGCAGATTCACGTGGTGATTGAAAACATTGGTGATACCTCATCTCCCGGTTCGGATGAGTACGCTGATGTGCCGCGTATCAGCCAGGAGGATGTGCCTAGGGGTACGCGTTACACTCGTGGCACGGCTGCTAACCCGGCTTGGCCTTCGCTGGTGGTGCGTGACCAGGGCTGGTATTCGGTGGTGCAGGGTACTCGTTCCACTTCGGATGGTAATCACTGGTTTGGGGTGCGCTCTAAGGGTGCCAATGGCCGCACTAAGTGGGATTTGACCTTGCAGCTCAACCAGAACTTCACTTCGCCTAACGACGGCGCCAGTGCGGTTACCTTCGACCTGTTCTGGCCTTCACGTCTGCCGGCTACATTCCCCAAGCGCATTAGTGCCAAGCTGATTTACCGCGTGACGGTTACCAGCCCGTGGGGGACCGTGGTTTACACCACCAGCCCCATCTAAAGCGCTTATGCCCCGCTTGTCGGCCCGTTTTGGGTGGCAGGCGGGGTTTTGTTTTGGGCTCGACGGCGCTGGGCTGGTTTAGGTAAACAAAAACCCCGGAGGCTTTGCCTCCGGGGTGCTGGCTCCTGCGACTGGATTCGAACCAGTAACCGTCCGATTAACAGTCGGATGCTCTGCCGTTGAGCTACGCAGGAATTGCTCGCGCAGGAAGAAACTTTATCAAGCCTGCTCATGCATGTCTAATCGGCGCAAAGGTAACTTTTCCTTGAAATTATGCGCTAATCTTCTAGTGTGGTAAGGCCCACACTAAGTTTGGTTTGGGTTTCTGCCTGTTTTAGGGCCGCCGATTGCTCCTCGTTAAGGGCGGCGTCGGCCTCAATTAAAGACAGGCAATACAGTGAATCATCGCTGCGGCGACGGATAGTGATAGTGGCTAGCGCCCCATCGCCAAGGGATACGTTGTCACGGCGCACCACAATGGCGCGCTCAACTTGCTGCCTTAAAGTGCGCGCCAATTGATCAAGCTGCTCGCGCTCGCCCTTATTGGCGGGCTCGGCTAGTACGCACTGGGTGGGGGAGGCTTTAATGCGGTTGATGGTGAATTTGCGCTCCTGGCCATCCCAAGCGGCTCGCTCTACCTCATCCCAAGTGCAAAGCGGGGTTTTGGCCCCGTCGTTAGCTACGCGAACCAGGCCGGACTTAGCGGCCACCAGCCAGCCGCCGTCGTCGCCTTCTAGACGGTAAGCGGCAAGTAAATCGGCGTGAAAGGACTGATGAATTAGGGTGGGCAACTTCGGGCGCGTAGGCAACCAAGCAAACATACAATTAATTAAATCATTGTCTAGTTAACGATGACGCAGGCGCCCTATTGGTATAAACTTCGCGTTATACATAACGTGCGTATAACGCCGCTAGGTGATCCACACACTCTCGGCTCGACACGATGTTTTTAGACGTAGGGGAAGACGAGCTAAAAACCACTCAGGAGGTGTTTCGTCGTGGCTGTTGGTTACACCCGCGGTGTAGTTTTCGTGCACTCTGCACCCAGGGCTTTGTGTCCGCACGTGCAGTGGATGCTAGAAGACGTATTGAAAACTGAAGTGCACTTGGAATGGGGGGTTCAAAAAGCCACCCCAGGTGTGCTGCGTACCGAGTATTCATGGGTAGGTCCCATTGGTACTGGGGCGCTGCTGGCTTCGGCAATGCGTGGCTGGGCTAATCTGCGTTATGAAATAACTGAGGAAGCCACCTTAGGGCACGATGGTGCACGCTGGTCGCACACGCCTGACCTGGGTATTTTCCATGCGCAGATGGATGTGCATGGAAACATTGTGGTTCCCGAAAACCGTATCCGTGCGGCCCTTGAGGCTGGTGACCCCGAACAGATGCGCCGTCAACTAGACCTGGCCCTGGGGCAGGCTTGGGACGACGAGCTGGAGCCCTTCCGTTATGCGGGCGCTGACGTTTCGGTGCGCTGGCTGCACAAGTTTGCCTAAACTCCCCAAGTACCCTTTAAGTTCCCCTCCCACCGCGTCCATTGGGCGCGGTTTTCCTTTGTCTTAAGCGGCTGCTTTAGGCGGCGGTGAAAGGCAGTGGTGAACAGCGGGGCTGCTTAGGCGGCGGTGGCGCCAGAGAGGCTTTAGGGGCGGTGAACTGCGGGGCTGCTTTAGGCGGCCGTAAATACGAGCGCCACGTTGTGCCCGCCAAAGCCAAAGGAGGTAGAGACGGCCGCCTGGGCCTTTAGCTGGCGTCCCTGGGGGCCGACGACGTCGATGGCGGTTTGTGGGTCTAACTCACCTGGCATAAGCGTGGGAGGAGCCCACTGCTTAGCCAATGCCAAAACCGTCAGCACCGCCTCAAGGCCACCAGCTCCACCCAGCAGGTGACCAGTCATAGATTTAGTGGCACTAACCGCCGCCTGGGGAACAACCCGCGCCAGCATAGCGGCTTCAACGCTATCCCCGGCCGGGGTGGAAGTAGCGTGGGCGTTAACGTGTCCCACCTGCTCGGGGCTAATACCGGCCTGAGCAATAGCCTGGCGTAAAGCCTGCTCTTGACAGTGTCCATCAGCCATCGGACGCGCCACATCGTAGGCATCGCAGGTAACTGCGCTGCCATCAAGGTAAGCCAAAATCTTAGCCCCACGCGCCTTGGCGTAAGACTCAGCTTCAAGCACCAGCGCGCCCGCGCCCTGACCCAGCACAAAACCGTCACGGTCACTAGCAAAAGGCCTGCAAGCCCCAGCCGGGTCAGGATTAGTAGATAGTGCCCGCATGGCCGCAAAGGCTGCCACTGTCAGCGGGTGCAGGGCGTCGTCGCAGCCACCGGCAACAACCACGTCGGCCCTACCTAAACGAATCAAATCAGCGCCATAACTAATGGCCTCCGCCCCTGAAGCGCAAGCCGAAACCGGGGCGTGGGCACCTGCGCGGGCCGTAAACTCCATAGCTAATGTGGCCGCAGGGGCATTAGGCATCAGTGCCGGCACAGTAGTGGGGGCAACTCTACGCGGCCCCTTAGTGCGTAAAGTATCCCAAGCATCCATAACCGTAGTTACGCAGCCCATACCGGGGGAGAAGCTAACCGCCAAACGCTCAGGATCTACCTGCGCCGTCGAGCCAAAAGCCTGCGCCCAAGCTTGACGGGCAGCAATCAAAGCGCACTGGGTGGCCGGATCTAAGCGCCGCACCTCGCGTGCAGAGAGCAGCTCGCTAGTGGGAGTGGGCAACTGCCCGGCCACGCGCACAGCCAACCCATACTCATCCACCCAAGGAGCCTCAAGGGCGCTAATCGCGCATCGCCCCGCGCGTGCCCCGGCCCAAGTTTGGGCCACATCAACCCCCAGCGGGTTAATAGTGCCCAGGCCGGTAACTGCAACGCGCTCCATTAGCTAAAACCTAGTTTCAGGACTTTGGGTCAGGACTCTAGGGAAGCCACCAAATCAACCGCCTCGCCCACAGTGCGCAAAGCAGTGGCCTGAGTGTCGGCGATAGTGATGTTGAAGTGCTCCTCAATGCGGGTGGTAATGCTCAACAGGTCCAAAGAGTCAATATCCAAATCCGCCGCAAAGCTGGCGCCATCAACTACTCGCGCGGCGTCTACCCCCGTCTCCTCATTGATGATCTGGGCAATTGCCTTAACGATTTCACTACGCTCATGTGCCATATCGACTCCTTTGAAGCAGGACTAGTAACGATATAGATTCTACTGGTCAGTCTTAGCGCTTTGGGCCAAACGGCCTAAAATAATTGCGGTGTGTAACACAAAAGCTTCGCGCGGATCCGTGGCATCCCAACCCAGCTGCGACGCCACCCTCCCCAGACGGTAACGCACCGTGTTGGTGTGTACAAACAAAGCCCGCGCCGTGCCCTCCAAACTAGCCCCAGAGAGCAGATAGGTGTAAATAGTCTCCTCAATAGTGGAGCCCAAAGCGTGCAAAGGCTTATAAATCTGCTCAAACAGTTGCGCCTTAGCCAACTCATCACCAGCAAACACGCGCTCAGGCAACAAATCATTAGCCTGCACCGGACGCGGCGCCCCCGGCCACGCCGGCAAGGCATCCAAACCCGCCATCGCACAACGCAGCGAATACGAGCCCTCACTGATATCAGCCACAACCGGGCCAATCACCGCGTCACCCTCAAGCGTCTTAGCCAGCTCAGTAGCGGCCTTACCAAGCCGCTCATGCACCTGCTTGTCCTGCCAGTCACCCTCAGAGCCCAGCAAAATCAGCACATTTTCCGAGTGCACCGAAATCAGGCAGTCATAGGCTGCGTTATGGGCTTCATGGCGCAGGCGTGAAACGGCGACGGCGTCCAAAGTGGCTTGGGCACTAATGGCCACTGCCGGCCCATGGCAGCGCCACCCCGCAGCAGACACCCGCGTCATAGCCACACTGGCGTCGTCGTGAAGCAAAGCATCAACCGCCACCGACTCTAGCCGCGCATCCCAAGCCCCACGCACCTCAGCGGCGCGAGCATAAACCCCAGCAGTAGCAAAACCAACGTCAGAACCAAACTGGGCCACTGCCAATCGCACCGCATCACGCATCTGGGGCGGCACAATCGTAGGCGCCTCCGCCTGCACCGTATCCACCACAATGCGCACCAAGGCAATAGTTTGATCCAAACTAATAACACCAGTAAAAGTCTGGGGGGCAGCAGAGAAATACGCATCGGCGCGCCGGTATCAACCTGACCCGCAATCCAATCAATAAAAGTAGAAACACCCGCACGAGCCACAGTCTCAATGCGCTCGCGGTCAGCGCGCGGCAATTCACGGAACCAGGGAAGATCCGCGCTTATGCGGTCTATAGAGTGCTCAATTAGACGTTCCTTGGCCTCACGCAGAGTATTGATCGCATCCGGGCTCAAAGGTTCCATAAGCCTATGTTAGGGCTCATGTCATCTATGTCTCAACAATACTGACAGATTGTCAGTGTTACTGGTGGTGTTTGGGTGCAAAACCCCTAGCAAACCGTTAGTGTTGTAATGCCGTCAGGCATAAGTGTTAGCGACCCAAAAGGGTGCTAGCGCAGCAACTATTAAGGAGCTGAACTTAGATAATGACTCAGGCAACCCGGATCGAGGAAGATCTCCTTGGCCAGCGTCAGGTGCCCCTTGAAGCCTACTGGGGTATCCACACCCTCAGGGCTCAAGAAAACTTCCAAATCTCTAAGGAAAAAGTAGCTGACCTACCCACCTTCGTGCGGGGCATGGTTACCGTCAAGAAAGCCAGCGCGCTAGCCAACAAGGAGCTGGGCGTTATTGACCCTCAGATCGCTGACGCCATTGTGTGGGCTTGCGACCAGGTGCTAGAAAACCGCCGCTGCATGGATCAGTTCCCCATTGATGTCTTCCAGGGCGGCGCGGGCACTAGCATCAACATGAACACCAATGAGGTTATTGCCAACCTGGCGCTAGAACACATGGGCTACGCCAAGGGCCGCTACGACATCATTAACCCCAATGATCACGTCAACAAATCCCAGTCCACCAACGACGCTTACCCCACTGGTTTCCGTCTAGGCCTATTCCACAAGGTTGACCAGCTAGAAGCCGAGCTGTCCCTGCTGATTGGCGCGTTTAACGCCAAGGGTGACGAGTTCGCAGACATCCTCAAGATGGGACGCACCCAGCTGCAAGACGCGGTGCCCATGAGCCTAGGCCAGGAATTCCACGCCTTTGCAGTGCTGCTAGGTGAAGAAATTCCGCGTCTGCGTAACAACGCCAACCTGCTGCTAGAGGTAAACCTGGGCGCCACCGCCATTGGTACCGGCCTAAACACCCCTGATGGCTACCAGGACTGCGTGGTGCGCCACCTGCACGAAATCACCGGCCTTGATGTTTCGGGGGCCACCAACCTGCTGGAAGCCACCAGTGATACCGGTGCCTATGTGTCTATCCACGCCGCTATTAAGCGTCTGGCCGTCAAGCTATCAAAGATCTGTAACGACCTGCGTCTGCTCTCTTCCGGCCCGCGTGCTGGTTTGGGTGAGATTTCTTTGCCTGAGCGCCAGGCTGGCTCTTCGATTATGCCTGCCAAGGTAAACCCGGTAATCCCTGAGGTGGTTAACCAGGTTTGCTTCAAGGTGATCGGTAATGACCTTACTGTCACCATGGCGGCAGAGGCTGGCCAGCTACAGCTAAACGTGATGGAACCGGTAATTTGCCAGGCCACCTTTGAGTCTTCCAGCCTGCTTATCCACGCCATGCAGGCGCTGCGTGAAAAGTGCGTTGTGGGCATTAGCGCCAATGTGGATGTGTGCCGCAACCACGTGCTGGGCTCCATTGGGATTGTCACCTACCTCAACCCTGTCATTGGGCACCACAACGGTGACCTGGTTGGGCGTGAATGTGCTCGCTCTGGACGCAACGTGCGCGAAGTGGTGCTGGAGATGGGCTTGCTAGACGAGGCCACCCTCGATGAGCTGCTGAGCGTAGAGAACCTGCTGCGCCCGCACTACCGCTCCAAGAAGTACTACTCCGGTGGTGACCCGAACACCCTGGTATCTGAGTAGTCGCAGCTAAGCTGCTAAGTCGCAGTTAGGCGGCGGCGTTAGCTAACTAAGCAGCGTTAACTAAGCGGCGTTAAGCAGTGGGGGGCCTGGCTGGTAGCCGGGCCCCCCACATTATTTACCGCAGAGCTTTAGGGGCTTTGCGCGTAGCGCGTATCGGCGGCGCGGCATGTATCGGCTCAAAACGGGCAGATACACGCCGCGCGGCGTTTTTTAGGCGTCGCCGCCCTGAGCGCCGGAGTTGCCGGCGCGCACGTTGAGCAGGTCGTAGCGGTCAATGGCCTGGCTTACTAGGGAGCGGTCAACCTGCCTCTGCTTAGCCAAAGCCTCCAGGGCCTTGGTGACCACACTGGCGGCGTCGATCTTGAAGAAACGACGGGCAGCAGCGCGAGTGTCGGAGAAACCAAAACCGTCAGCGCCCAAAACGTGGTAGTCACCGGGGATCCACTGGCGGATCTGGTCAGGAACCAGGTGGTCGTAGTCGCTGGTGGCAATGAACGGACCGGTGGCCCCAGCTAGCTTCTGGCTCAGGAACGGCACCTGGGCCGGCTGCTCGGGGTGCAGGAAGTTGTGCTCATCCACCTCAAGGGCGTTGCGGCGCAGCTGGTTCCAGCTGGTAACCGAGTAAACGTTGGCGCGCACGCCCCAGTGTTCAAGTAGCATCTCGCGGGCCTGCAAAACCCACGGCACACCCACACCTGAAGCCAGCAGGCTTACCTGCGGGCCCTGGCCGGCGGGGGCGTCAGCCACCTTGTAGATACCACCCAAAATGCCTTCAACATCCACGTTTTCCGGCTCAGCGGGCTGGACCATGGGCTCGTTGTAAACAGTCAGGTAGTACATCATGTCGCGGTTGCGGCCACTGTCGGGGCCGTACCAACGCTCTAGGCGTCACGCACAATGTGGCGGATTTCGTAGGCGTAGGCCGGGTCGTAGCTGATCACGGCGGTGTTGGTGGAGGCGATCAGCGGCGAGTGACCATCCATGTGCTGGGTGCCCTCACCGGTCAGGGTGGTGCGTCCAGCCGTGGCGCCAATGATGAAACCACGGGTGAGCTGGTCGCCGGCAGCCCAGAACTGGTCGGCGGTGCGCTGGAAACCGAACATCGAGTAGAAGATGTAAACCGGGATCATCGGCTCATTGTTGACCGCGAAGGAGGTGCCGGCCACCTGGAAGGCGCTAGCGGAACCAGCTTCGTTAATACCGGTGTGCATGATCTGGCCGGCCTGAGCTTCACGGTAAGACAGCATCATGTTTGCGTCTACCGGCAGGTAGTTTTGGCCCAGGGTGTTGAAGATCTTAGCTGAGGGGAAGATCGAGTCCAGGCCGAAGGTACGTGCCTCGTCAGGAATGATCGGGACAATACGCTTACCGATGTGCTTGTCCTTGATCAGTTCCTTAAGCAGGCGCACAAAGGCCATGGTGGAGGCCACTTCCTGCTTGCCAGATCCACCCTTGAGGATGTCGTAAATCTTGGGGTCGGGTAGCTCAATCTCCTTGTTGCCGGGGCGGCGCTCAGGGATAAAGCCACCCAGGCGACGACGGCGGTCCAGCATGTAGAGCAGGGCCGGGTCGTCTGCGGCGGGCTTGTAGTAAGGCGGACGGGTGGGGTCAGCCTCTAGCTCGGCGTCGCTGATCGGAATGTGTAGGGTGTCGCGCAGGGCCTTGAGGTCATCAAGCTTGAGCTTCTTCATCTGGTGCGTGGAGTTACGCGCCGCGAAGTGGGAGCCCAGGGCGTAGCCCTTAACGGTGTGGGCCAAGATAACGGTGGGGGCGCCGGTGTGCTCAGTAGCGGCCTTGTAGGCGGCGTACATCTTGCGGTAGTCGTTACCGCCACGCTGCAGGGCCCAGATTTCCTCATCGGTCCAGTCCTTGACGAGGGCGGCAGTGCGCGGGTCGCGACCGAAGAAGTGCTCACGCACGTAGGCGCCGTCGTTAGCCTTGAAAGTCTGGTAGTCACCGTCGAGAGTTTCGTTCATCAGGTGCACCAGGGCGTGGTCCTTATCGGCAGCCAGCAGGCGGTCCCAGCCACGGCCCCAAATCACCTTAATGACGTTCCAGCCGGCGCCACGGAAGAAGGCCTCCAGCTCCTGAATGATCTTGCCGTTACCGCGTACCGGGCCGTCTAGACGCTGCAGGTTGCAGTTAATGACGAAGGTGAGGTTGTCCAACTGCTGCTGAGCAGCCAGCTGCAACATGCCACGGCTTTCAGGCTCATCCATTTCGCCGTCGCCCAGGAAAGCCCAAGTGCGCTGCTGGGAGGTGTCTTTAATGCCACGCATGTGCAGGTACTTGTCGAACCAAGCCTGGTAGATGGCCTGGGAGGGGCCTAGACCCATAGATACAGTGGGGAACTCCCAGAAGTCATCCATGCGACGCGGGTGCGGGTAGGAGGGCAGGCCGCGTCCCTGCTCCGGGTGGGAGTATTCCTGACGGAAACCGTCCAGGTCAGCCTCGGTTAGGCGGCCTTCAATGAAAGCGCGTGCGTAAGGTCCGGGGGAGGCGTGGCCCTGGAAGAAGATGTGGTCACCGCCGCCGGGGTGGTCCTTGCCACGGAAGAAGTGGTTAAGACCTACTTCATAGAGGGTAGCTACGGAGGCATAGGAGGAAATGTGTCCACCCACGCCGATGCCCGGACGCTGGGCGCGGGTAACCATAACTGCAGCGTTCCAACGGATCCAGCGACGGTACTGGCGCTCTGCGGCTTCATCGCCGGGGAAGTAGGGTTCTTCGTCAACAGCAATGGTGTTGACGTAAGGGGTGGTTAGCTGGCCGGGGACGTTTACGTTCTTTAGACGTGCTTCAGCCAGCATGGATAGCAGGATGTAGCGTGCTCGGGCTTGACCCTTTTCGGCGATAAGCGCGTCTAGAGACTGCTTCCATTCAGCTGTTTCCTGTGGATCATTATCGGTGACCTTGGCTAACAGGCCATCGATAAGCGGCGTGGATTCATTCGTTGGGGCCACGGTTATTCCCTTCGCGTCGTTGTGGTCGACTGCGCGCGCCGGAGCGTCAGTCCGTGGGGCTAAGCCCGCTGTACCTAACTAATCTACGACTTTTGACCTAGATAAAGCGAATAAATCGGGCATTAAGTCCCAGATAGTGGTGTGAAGTACTGCATGTGTGCTGGGAGGGGATGTTTTATCGCTCCTGATGGAGAAGTTAATGGAGATGCGGGCAATACTAAGTGTGGCTGAGCTCGCTTAATGTCGGAAACATTTGAATAGATGCAGGTAAAACGCGCATACAGCTTGCAAAGCCAGCGATTTTGGGGTGTGCTTATTCCATGTCGCTTAACCACGACGGCACAACTTCAGCCGCTACCCGCCTGGGCTTCGAGGCCGGGCAAATCATTCAGGAATATTACTTCGACGACGACGCCGACATGGCGTTAAGGGCTCAGCTTGAGGAAGCGCTGGGCAGCCAGCTAGTAGACGAAGATTATGCAGATGTTGTCGACGGCGCTATCGCTTGGTGGCGTGAGGAAGACGGGGGCGTAGATGAGCTCACCGATCTTTTGGTCGACGTCGCCGCTAACTTGGATGGGGAAGGGCTAATTTGGGTGTTCACCCCCAAGGCTCGCAGTGCTGGCGCAGTTTCACCGATCGTGGTGGAAGAGGCGGCAGGTAATGCGGGTATGCACGCTACCAGCGCACGGCAAGTAAGTGACGCCTGGAGCGGAGTGCGAATTTCTTCACGTCGCAAATAATTTGTAATCTCCCTAGCGGGTAGGGTAACTTTATACCCGCAAGGACCTGTAGCTCAGTTGGTTAGAGTATCTGGTTTACACCCAGAGGGTCGTGGGTTCGAGTCCCGCCGGGTCCACCAATGCAGTGTTTAAAACTGCAGCAATAAATTGCTCTCATGTAAAACATGGGAGCTTTTTTGTATCTAGCGACGTTTTAGCCTGATTGGTTTTATGTATTCGTGGCCCTGGGGGATACTTAGGAGTACACCAACGGGGAGGTCCTTTGACTATGGCAGACAACAGGAAGATACGTGACTTCGTTGAGCGCTGGACTGGGCGCGGATACGAGAAAGGCGAGGCTGTGAACAGCCACGCTTTGTGGTTACCTGCAACTTTGAGACGTTTCGCGTATATGACCGTGATGCTTGGGCTAAAAGCCAGCTTATCGACCATGGCGGCGGATGGACGGGAGGACGTCGTCGAACACCCACGCCTCGAACTGCTCGGCGGCGGGCAGCTTGGAGGAGACAATCAGCCGGTACAGGTCGCCCTCGCTGATGAACCTGACCTGCTGGATGCCACCAGCCGTCTCAAGGGGGTAGTGATTCACGACCCCCTTACAGTGACGCGCCAGGGCATCTTTCGTGTTGGCGTAGCCGAGGGCTGCGGCGACATCCCGGCCGTAGAACAGGATCGGCCCGCCGGAGGTGATGGTTCGGATCGTGCCGAACTTGTGGTTGGTGAACGCTTGTAGCGCTGTAGCCATGACCAGCTCCTTTTCTGAGAGCCGGGTAGACAATCGCGGGCGCGGGATACGCCAGGCTCTCACCTGTCAGGCACGGCAGGCACCGAAACCGGACACGGTGTGAGGAAGGCTCTCGCCCATACGCCCCCGAGGGCCGGCGAATCCGGACGGGTCAGAGGGCACACTGGTGTGTGAACTTACCGATGGCTCCGTGCCCTGTGCTCTTACTTCGGCGTCATCAACCAGGTAGCCTTGTGGTCAACATGACCGGTTCCGCTGCCCACCTCGGTGGGAGTCCAGGGCCGGTCTTCGTTTTTCGTAAGCGTGTTCATCGAGCTTGATCGCGTGGAGTTGGCTATTCGAACCAAGCTTGGTCACGAACTGGGCCGCCTTGACCCGCTGATCTATTTGGATCCTCAACGTTTGAACGCCCGGGCACGGCAGCGAAACAAAGACAGGCGTAGCGTGCATGAGGTGTGGCTGAGAAAGTACCAGTCGGCATTGAAAGCGTCAAAGGAGGACTTCGTCGCCCACCACAAATCAAAATATGGCGGGACTTTACCCATCTGGGCGGCCGTCGAAATCATGGATTGGGGAATGCTGTCATACCTGTACGGCATGTCGCCCAATATCGTGCGCAAACGGATTGCCCAACCCTGCGACCTAACTGGTCCTCAGCTCGAATCGTGGCTGAAATTCTTACTTGCACCGCCAACTGGACTTGTCTCCAGCCGACCGGCTACCGAAGCTGTTCGACACTTACCCGCACAATCCCATCGTGCCGTTTTCTCGCATAGGCGCACCCGACAACTGGCGCGAGTTGCCTCTTTGGCGCGTCTAATCCTTGCGGTACTAGTCGCATTCGTATTGAGCGCTCCGACGGAGCCGTTGTAACCGCAGGTCAGCGTGGCGATCTTCCCCTTCTGACGCAGCTCAGCGTTGATGCCGTGTTTTTCGACGGGGACGAGGAAAAGATAGTTGCGCATCTGTTCAAGCTATATGCGCAAGCAACGGCATAGCTAAGTTTGGGCCTCAGCGCTTTTGCGCTGAGGCCCAAACCAATGATCAACCAGTTATCTAATGATCAGCCGGTTATCTAGTCATTAGCCAGCTATCTAGTGATTAGCCGGTTGCGGCGTTAGCGTTTGTAACGCTAATCGATTACCTATCAGGCTTCCTTGCGACGGCTACGCAGCACAGCTACGCCACCGAGGCTGGCCAGCAGGAAGGCCACAACTGCCACGCTGGAAACACCAGTGTGAGCTAGCGGCTTCTTACCGCCGTTACCGGGAGCAGCCACAACGGTCTTGCCGGTGGTGGGAGCTGCGGTAGGCAGGGCGCTGGGGGCCATGGTCGGCAGCGGCACAGCAGTGGGGGCGCTGGTGGGGCCACTGGTAGGAGCGGCGGTCGGGTTCGGAGTCGGGTTAGGAGTCGGAACCGGGTTGACCGGGTTGTCCGGGTTGACCGTCTGCCTGTAGGACTTGATCGAGCAGATCTTCGGGTAGTCGCCGTCGGCAGGTACTACACCCTCATTGATGTACTTGAGGGTGATCTCGTTTACACAAGCGTACTTAGCGGCGTTGTTACCGAAAGCGGTGTGGGAGTCACCCTCAACGCTCAGCAGAGTGCCGTGCACCAGCTCAGCCATGACCGGGCCGTTCTTGTAGGGGGTAGCCGGGTCGTGAGTGGTGGAGATGATCAAGGTGTTAGGCAGGCCCTTGAGCTCGCCACCAGCCTGCAGGTTACCGGAGAACTTCCACAGGTCACAGGCGCCGGGGGAGCCGACCTTGTTGCCCGGAGCGCCCGGGTCCTGGAACGGGGAGTACTTGAGGTAAATCTGGGTTAGGCGGTCAGACAGGGTCTGGTCGTAACCGTTGGGGTTAGCCGAGTCAGCACAGCGAATAACGGTGAAGGCAGCCTGCGAGGGATCGTAGGTGCCGTCAGGGTTACGGCCGTCATAGGAGTCAGCCAGAGACATGAACAGCGAACCGTTGTTGTAGTCAGATACCAGCTCCATGGCCAAAGCGGCGTAGGGCCAGTAGGACTCGGCATACAGGGCCTGACGCATACCGGTCAGGGCCAGGTCGAAGTTCAGGGTACGACCGTCGTTACCAGCCGGGATAGCCTTGGTGGCCAGCGGACGCATCATGTTCTGGAAGGCGCGAGTGGCCACCGGGATGCTGGCGTCGTCGTCGGCCAGGTCGCCGTCGTGAGGCTGGTACTTAGCCTTACCCAGAGCACAGGTGGCCTTCTCAGTCTCAAAGCGAGAGTTCTTAACCAGACGCGGCATCAGGTCACCCCAGGTCTTACCGGAGGCATCCAGCTGCATACACCAGTTGGAGAACTGGTTGAAGTTGTCCTGGAAGCCCTTAGCCTGACCCAGCAGAGCCGAGTTAGCGGCCTCAAGCTGTGCATCGGTGATCTTGGAGGAGTCGACACGCTGACCACTCTTAGGAGCGGTGCTAGAAAGCGGGTCAACTACACCGTCAAGCACGATGCGGCCAGCGTTAGCCGGGAAGGTCTGCAGGTAGACGTAACCCAGGCGGGTACCGTAGGAGTACCCCACGTAGTCCAGCTTGGTGGCGCCCATGATAGAGCGCAGGGTGTCGATGTCACGCACGGCGGTGGAGGTGCCCAGGTGGTAGAGCAGGTCCTTACGACCATCAGCGTCGAAACCGAAGATGCGTCCAGTGTTGTTGAAGCAACCGTTGACGGAGCTTTCGGTGCCGGCACGCAGCTTCTTAGCGATCTCTTCAGGGGTACCGGTGTAGAGCAGCTCGCGGGCCTTGTCACGCTCAGCGTTAGTCTCACACTGGGCGAAAGGCAGGGAAACACCCACACCACGCGGGTCGAAACCAATCAGGTCGTGGGTTTCGTTGAGCTTGCCGATAGCACCGGCATCGTTCTGGTAGGCCATCACCAGGTCCACACCCGAGCCGCCGGGGCCGCCGGGGTTAAAGAAAACCGGGGAGGCGTTGGTGCCCTTGGCGGGTACCTTCACCACGGCCACAGCGATGGTGGCGCCGTTGGGCTTGGAGTAGTCCACGGGCACAATCGCGTAACCGCACACAGCGCGGCTAGCTTCCTTGCCCATGGCCTCACAGTTAGCCTTGGAGAATTCGATCTTCTGGCTGTAGAAGGACTCTAGACCTGCGGGCACAGTTCCGGTAGAGCTACCCCCAGCCTTGGGGGCACCAATACGGTAGGTGTTCTCACCAGTCTTGAACTGGGCGGCGGAGGCAGGCAGAGCCGCAGCCAACTCAGCGTCACTTGCTGACGAAGCATCTGCCGCAGCGGCCACGGGGGCCAGCAGCGCAGCAGCAAGAGGCAGCGCTGTCAAAGCGGTTAGGCGACGCCGTATCGTAGTAATACGCATAGCATTCCTAAAATTGGGTTTACATTTAGTTGCCAAGCAACCTAGGTGCCATCCTAGTTCACTGATTGCACTACGCACAGAAAATCCCCGTGCTGATTTAGCTTTTCAGCACGGGGAAGAGTCCCCAAGTCGGGACGCTAGATGGTTTTTACTAACCTTTAGTAATCCATCTTCATGGCCTTGCGGACATTGTCTAATGTCTCACTGGCTACCTGGTTGGCCTTATCGTTACCGGCGTGAAGCACCTGCAGTAGGTAATCCTCATTGGCGGCCAGCTCCTCGCGGCGCTGACGAATAGGGGCGAAGTAGTCATTAATGGCCTCAGTAACCAGGGCCTTGAGCTTGCCTGCGCCGCCGTCGCCAATTTCCTCAGCCAACTGGCGCGGGTCGCGGCCGTTGCATAGTGAAGCCAGCATCAGCAGGTTAGAAACCTCGGGGCGCTCGGAGGGATCGTAAGTAATGGTGCGCTGCGAGTCAGTCTTGGCTTTCTTAATCAGCTTGGCGGTCTGATCAGCGCTCATACGGATCTCAATGGTGTTGCCGCGAGACTTGCTCATCTTGGCTCCGTCCAGCCCCAGCAGTAGGGGAGCTTCGCTTAGCAGGGCTTCAGGACGGCGGAACACCGGGTGCTTCTTGTTGGCGCGCCCGTAGCGCTTGTCAAAACGCTGAGCAATTAGGCGAGCCTGCTCCAGGTGCGGCAGCTGGTCTTTACCTACCGGCACCAAATTGGCCTGGCAGAACAAAATGTCTGCGGCCTGGTGCACCGGGTAGGTGAGCATAAGCCCGCTCATGGCGCGCCCGTCGGTGGCCTCAAGCTCAGCCTTAACGGTGGGGTTGCGATGTAGTTCAGACTCGGTAACTAGTGATAGGAAGGGCAGCATTAGCTGGTTTAGGGCCGGCACGGCCGAGTGGGTGAAGATAGTGGAACGTTCAGGGTCCACACCCACCGCCAAAGCGTCAGCAACCAGCGATAAAACCCGCTCACGCAGCGGGCCTACGCCGTCGCGGTCGGTAATTACCTGGTAATCGGCAACCAAAATCCACGTGTCTACATTGGCGTCTTGGAGCTGTTTCCAAGACTGCATAGTGCCAAAGTAATGGCCTAGGTGTAGGTGCCCGGTAGGACGAGCACCGGTGAGCATCCGGAAATATTCGGGATGCTCACCGATCTGGGCGGCAATTTCTTCACTGCGCGCCTGGGTGCGCCGCAAAGAAGCCTCGTCAGTGGAATTGGCTAGCGCCTGTTCTGCCTTAGTTGGCTGTGTCGACTGCGTCATGAGCCCCATTGTAACGGGCCTGACGCTTAGGCTTAGTCAGGTAGATACGCATGCTCAGGGGCGATAAAGCAATCATGGAGCCAGGCTGAGCCAGCGAGGTGGCCACAGAGTCCGTGTCGTCGTCATCATCATCATCAAGCAGGGCGTAATCAGCGTGGGGGGTGTCCCAAACCGAATACCAAGCCAGTTCGTAGTCGTCGCCGCGCCCGGCAGGAAGCTTAATTTCATGCGGGTTGAGTGTGCCGTTAATCAGGATCAGGGCGTCGACGTCGCCAAAAGGCTTACCCGAGCGCAGCATGGAAAGTACACGGGTGTAGTTGTCATGCCACTGCTCAGGGCGCATGAGGTTACCGGTGATGTCGTACCAGGACAGGTCAGGAATCTTGTCTCCGGGGGCAACCTGGCCGGTAGCGAATTGGCTTCGGCGCAGCGCCGGGTGCTGCTGACGCAGCTTAATTAGTAGCTGGTGGTGGCAATTAGTTCTTTTTGCCAAGTCTTTAAGTTCCAGTCGTACCAGGAAATCTCGTTATCTTGGCAGTAGGCGTTGTTGTTACCACCCTGGGTGCGGCCAAACTCGTCACCACCTAGCAGCATGGGAGTGCCAGAGGAGATGAACAAGGTGCCCAGTAGGTTACGCGCGTTACGCAAACGCATCATGTTGACGGTTTCAGCGCCAGGAACCTGGTCTGCTTCACCATCAAAATCATGGTGGTTCCAAGAACGGTTATCCCAGGTGCCGTCGCGGTTGTCCTCGCCGTTGGCAACATTGTTCTTGTGGTTGTAAGTGGTTAGATCATGCAGGGTGAAACCATCATGGGCGGTAACGAAGTTCACACTGGCTAGCGGGGTACGGCCGTGCACGGTGTCACCCCAGGCGAACAGGTCTGCGCTACCAGCAATGCGGGTAGCTAGCTCACGGGCGTCATGGCCGTTGTTGCCGTGACTCATTTCCTTGGGGTCACTGAGCCAGAATTCACGTAGAGCCCCACGGTAGCGGTCGTTCCAGTCGAGGAATGGGATGGGGAACTCGCCGGTGCGCCAGCCGCCCGGGCCCACATCCCAAGGTTCAGCAATCAGCAGCTTGGAACACAAAACCGGGTCGGTAGTCATGGCCACCAGTAGCGGGTGGTCGCGGCGCCACTCGCCGGCGTGGCGGCCCAGGGTTACGGCTAGGTCGAAACGGAAACCATCCACGCCCATCTCGCTAACCCAGTAACGCAGTGAGTCTAGGGTTAGGCGGATAGCTTGGCGGTTACGGAAGTCCACCGTGTTACCGGTGCCGGTAACATCCACGTACTGGCGTTTGTTTACCGGATCGTGCAGGTAGTAGCCCAGATCGTCAAAGCCGCGCAGAGATAGGGTGGGGCCATCAAAGCCGCCTTCAGCGGTGTGGTTGTAGACCACATCCAAAACTACTTCCAGCCCGGCCTCGTGCAGGGCGGAAACCATGGCACGCACTTCATTAAGCACTGCCTGGGGGCCGCTTTCCTGGGCGGCCTTGGTGGCGTAGGTGGGCTCAGGGGCAAAGTAAGACAAGGTGGCGTAACCCCAGTAGTTGCTAAGGCCACGACGGGTTAGCCAGGGTTCGTCGAACTTGGCGTGGATAGGCAGTAGCTCAATGGTGGTTACACCCAGGTTCTTTAGGTACTCAATCATCACCGGGTGGGCTACACCGGCGTAGGTGCCGCGCAGATCTTCAGGAATAGCTTCTAGCTGCTTGGTTAGACCCACCACGTGGGTTTCGTAAATCACACGCTGATCGGCACTGATGCGCGGTGAAGGAGCAACCGGCCGGTAGTTAGGGTCAGTCACTACACCAATGGCGGCATAGGGCAGGGAATCTAGCTCAGAAATCTCCCAGTTGGCGCTGGTGGGTAGGCCGTGGACGCCTACCTTGTGGGCGTAAAGGGAGTCATCTAGGACTGCTTTAGTAGCTAGCGCCTTGGCATAGGGGTCTAGTAGGAACTTACGGGGGTTGTAACGCAAGCCCCCGTTGGGGTTCCAAGGCCCGTAAACGCGGTAGCCGTAGCGCTGGCCGGGACCGAGGCCGCTAATGTGGGCTGACCAGGAGCCGGTAAGGTGGTCATGCATACCGATACGGCGTTCGTGCAGGTCAGCACCCTCGCCGTCGATCAAGCACAGATCAACTGCACTTGCACCAGGGGCGTTCACTACGAAATCGACCCCGTCGTCGTTAGGCGTAGCGCCCAAAACGTAGGGGTTTGATGCTGCCTGTTCGCTTAGTGGGGCGGGCAGTAGAACTTCCTCATCGGTTTGCATATGACACACAGGGTTATTGTCTCTCATTTTGAACCAGCTTGGGACAAGAAAATATTACGACTGATTACAGGTACAGCTCACATGTATTTGTGCACTGGGCTAATCAAGCCAATTGTGAAATGCTAAGCGTGAGGCTGGCCTAACATGGTGTTGCTGGCGGGCCTGTGGCAGTCTATTTGCTATGAAAATTGTGGTCTGCGTGAAGCACGTACCGGATGTGCAATCCGAACGTCGCCTTGAAGACGAGCGCCTAGTGCGTGGCGAGGACGATGTTCTAAACGAACTAGATGAAAATGCTGTTGAGGCAGCAGTGTCCTTAGTAGAAGAGCACGACGGCGAGGTTGTGGCGCTTTCTATGGGCCCGCAAGACGCTGAAGAAGGTTTGCGTCGCGCCCTGCAAATGGGGGCAGATAGTGCCGTTTTGGTCAGCGATGAGGCGTTGGCTGGTTCCGACGTGGTCGCTACCGCCCGCGTATTGGCTGCGGCAATTGAAAAAATCGGTGAGGTTGACCTGGTTATTACCGGTATGGCCTCGCTGGACTCGATGAGTGCCATGCTACCCGGGGCCTTGGCTAGCGCTTTGGACCTGCCGGCCCTGACCATGGCCCACAGCCTTGAGGTTGAGGGCGATGTGGTAAACGTGCGGCGCAACTTGGGTACCGTGCACGAAGTTTTACGTGCCCAGCTGCCGGCCCTGGTGTCTGTAACTGACCAGGCTAACGATCCGCGTTACCCCAACTTTGCAGCCATGCGTGCGGCTAAGAAGAAGCCGCTAGAAACTTGGGAGCTTAGCGATCTAGGTATCGAGCCGGCCCCCGGCGTCATTGAAATGGTTGACGCTCAGGCTCGCCCGGCCCGTAGCGGTGGCGTAATCGTTACCGACGCCGGTGAAGCCGGTAAGCAGCTAGCTACCTGGCTAGTGGAAAACAAGCTGGTGTGAGGGGAGAAGGCAATATGTTAGACGCTACGATTTGGTGGCTGGTGGGCTAAGTGACGGCGCCCCCAGTGCTGCTGCCGTTGAACTACTAACTGCCGCCCGCTCGCTGACCAGCGCCGCTGTGGTGGCCGTGGTTTCGGGTAAGGTCGACGCCGCCGCTTGGGGTAACTATGGTGCCAGCCGCGTGCTGGTGGCTGATTACGCCGGGGCTGACGAGCTGGTTTCTGCCGCTGGGGCTGACGCAGTAATTGCTGCCGCCCACGAGGTTAAGCCTGCCCTGATTTTGCTGGGTAGTGACCACCGCGCCAAGGAAATCGCTGGTCGCGCCGCCGTTAAGCTAGCCAGCGCCTGCATCGCTGACGCCGCCTGTCTGGAGGTTGTTGACCAGCATGTGCGCGCCTCCAAGCTGGTACTTTCGGGTTCTTGGAACACCACTTTTGACCTGCGCGCTGACTCTGGCGCCAACCCGCCGCTGGTGTGCCTGCGCGCCGGCGCGGTAGAGGCTGAGCCCTGTGGTGGAGCTGCGGCCCAGGTTGAGACCCTGGCGGTGAGCGTAAGCCAGGCCGCTAAGCGTGTTGAGGTAGTTAGCCACACCGAAGATGAGGCTGCTGCCGGCCCGCAGCTGGCTCAGGCCCGCACTGTGGTGGTTGGTGGTCGCGGTGTCGACGGCGACTTTGACCTGGTCCGTTCGCTTGCGCAGCTGCTTAACGGGGCTGTGGGCGCCACTCGCGTGGCCTGCGATGAGGGCTGGATTGAGCGCTCAGCGCAGGTAGGCCAGACCGGTGAAACTATTGCCCCGCGCCTATACATTGGTCTGGGTGTTTCTGGAGCTGTGCACCACACCAGTGGTATTCAGGGGGCCGGCACTATTGTGGCCATCTGTGACGATTCTGAGGCTCCCATCTTTGAGATGGCAGACTTTGGTGTAGTAGGCGACGTGTCCACGGTGGTACCTCAGCTGATTGAGGAGCTGGCCAAGACTCGCTAACTGGCCTGTTAGCTAAAAACCTTGGCCCCGGTTAGTTACTAACCGGGGCCATCGCTTTGTTTGTGGATATTAGCGCCTGCGCGGGTGGTTGGCCCTGTGGGGCCAAGCGCCAGCTACTTTGGTTCTGGCCAGCTCGGCATGGCCAGCTCGGCATGGCTGGCGCAGTTGGTGGGGCGCTTTCTAGGCGCGCTGGCTTGTTCTAGGCTACGGTGGCTTGGGCTAGTACGCGCTCGCCGTCGTAAACCACTAGTGACTGGCCTGCCGCAATGCCGCGCACCGGCTCTTGCAGCTGGGCTTCCAAGGTGGCGGCCTGGGTGTCGAGCTTTACCTGTGCGGGCACGGCCCGCCCGTGGGCGCGCAGCTGCAAGCTCACGTGGTCCCAGTCGGCGTCATCAACCAAAGTGATCAAGTCAGTGGCGCTGACCGTGGTGCGGCTAAGCAGCTGGGCTGGGCCTACCACCACCTGGTTAGTGGCGGGGCGAGTTTCTAAAACGTAGCGCGGGCGCCCATCGGCAGCTGGATGGTCTAGTCCCAAGCCTTTACGCTGGCCAATAGTGAAACCGTAGTAGCCCTGGTGGGTGCCTAGCACGTTTCCTTCAGGGTCAACCATCTGGCCTTCTTGTACACCCAGGTTGCGCTGAAGGAAACCACGCGTGTCGCCGTCGGCCACAAAACAAATATCGTAAGAGTCAGGCTTACTGGCTACCGGCAGGCCCCGCTGTGCGGCCTCGGCGCGCACCGCAGCCTTGTTTTCTACATCTCCCAGCGGGAAAATCGCCCGTGAAAGGGCTTGGCGGCCCGAAACGGCCAGCACATAAGACTGGTCCTTGACGGTGTCTACCGCTCGGCGCAGCTCCAACTGGCTGGTGTCTCCAGGCTTGCCACTGGCAGCGCCGCCACTAATGCGGGCGTAGTGTCCGGTAGCTACCGCGTCAAAGCCCAGCGTCATGGCGCGCTCTAGCAAAACATCAAACTTAACCCGCTCATTGCAACGAATGCAGGGATTGGGGGTGCGCCCGGCGCGGTACTCGGCTAGGAAATCTTCGATTACCAGCGCCTCAAATTCTTCCGACAGGTCCCACACATAGAAGGGGATGCCTAGCACATCTGCGGCTCGGCGCGCGTCGGAGGCGTCTTCAATCGAGCAGCAGCCGCGTGAACCTGAGCGTGATTGGGCGCGGTTGCGTGAAAGGGCCATATGTACGCCGACGACGTCGTAGCCAGCTTCCACGCAGCGTGCGGCGGCCACCGCAGAATCCACTCCACCACTAAGTGCCGCCAAAACACGCATATTTGCCTCCTAAAGATTGGGGTGTTTGCACCCTTTAGGCACAAACCAGCAAAGCCAGACTCTAGGGGAGTAAAGGTTTAAGCGTCAATTGAAATCAGCGCGTGGTGAGCGCTCTATCAAAACTGCCGTTGGGCACTGGCTGTTGGTGAAACTGCAGCTCGGCGTTCACTCTGGCTGCTCTTAGCGGCGCGGCCAGCTTTCGCAGGCAATGCCGTTACCGTTGGGGTCTAGGCCGCGACGGTAACCGGGCTGCCCCCAATAGATAGGGGTGGCTCCGGCATAGTAAGCATCACGACAGCTGCGATAGTAGGCCTCATTGGAGCGGTCAAGGTTGCGTGGACGGCGCGGGCGCACCTTAGTTTCAGGGGACTGGGCAGTGGTGGGCTGGGTGACAGGGTGCTGCTCTGTGCTAGTAGTGGGAGCAGAAGTGGGGATAGTTATATTTGGCTGCTGCTGAACGGGTGCTTGCGCGGGAGTGCTAGCACTAGGTTCTGGGGCGGCGCTAGTGCTCTGTTCTGGGGTGGGAGTGGGCTCTGGCTCAAAGGTGGGCTCTTCAGTGGGGGTTGCGGTAGCCGCAGGCAAGGGAGAGTCCTTTGGCTTTGGTTTAACTAACCCAGCCGCCAAGGGTTTAGCTGTTGGCGTGGGGGTGTGAGTAGTTGCCGCAACTTGAGGGGTGCCGCCTTTAGATTTTGCGGCAGGCGCGCACATGCTCAAACCAGTTAGCAAAGCCACAACCATAACTGCGGCAATTACTAAGGTATAGAACTTGGTTTTAACGTCTCGATCCCACTGACTAAATGGTACGAATCGTATATTCAATTTCTACACCTCCTGTTCTTACATGTGCGCTACCGCCGAATTTTTGAGCTGGGGAGCGCGGCTGGACTAAACCAGCCAATAAATTAATAACAAATTTGGCTGGAAGTAGTCTGAGAATAACCTGGAAGCGGGGGTTTATTAGGTCAAACAGTAATATTTGTTAGCTATTTGAGTTATTTGGGTCACCTGGTCCAGGCACAATGTAATTATTGCCATCGTCGTCGTCGTTATCGTCGTCGTCATCATCATTACCCGGATCGTTCGGGTAAGGCGAAGGCGAAGTGTAACTAGGCTGCGACGGCGCAGAGGGGTAATTCTGTTGCGGCGGCTGAGTATATTCAGGCTGGCTAGGCTGCACAGGCTGGTTGTTATTGTTGTTGTTATTGTTATTTTCCTGCGTCGGCGACGGCGAGGACTTACCCAGCGGCTTAGTGGTGGAAGTTGGCGCAGGGGTAGCCGTACTGTCCAACGAAGGAGTAATCACAGCCGGAGCGCTAGGTGTGGGTTCGGGCACAGAATTGCCGGTAGCAGACCAAGCAATAGCGAAACAGACCGCCAAGAAGGCAAGCAGCGCAAAAATGAACCACAGCATAAATTTACTGCGCTTGGTGGGCTCTTCATCCTCAGCGGGCTCATCATCAGTAAGTGGCCCGCCCGGGGGAATGCTACTTGGGGGGACACTGCCTGGGGGAATACTGCCTGGCGGCACACTTGGCGGACGCTGCGCCGCACTAGCTGCGCCGCCTGCTGCCATCGCGCCAGCTCCTACAGCTCCCGCTGCGCGGCCACGGCGCGGGGAAACTGAAGGCGGTAAAGCTTCCTGAGCGTCAACTGGAGGCATAGCCTGGGTGGCCGCAGGCATAGCTCGTGTGGCCGGGGCGGCGTGAGCACTGCCGGCAGGCTGTGAACCAACTGGCGGCATGGCCTGGGTGGCATAAGGCAGATCTTGGCCCGCGCTCTTGGGCTGAATAACTGGCGGCATGGCCTGGGTAGGTTCTGGCGTGAACGCGTCAATCGGGTCCATGGCTTGGGTGGCCGGCGGGGCGGCGTGAGCGCCGCCGGCGGGCTGTGAACCAACTGGAGGCATAGCCTGGGTGGGTTGGTAAGCAACCGGATCTGGCTCTACAGAGTTATAGGGGGCCTGGCCAGAAGCGTTAAAAGCCGTAGTGGGCTGCTCGCGGGCGCCGTCGTAAGGAGCCTGGAAGGCTGCAGTAGGCTGCTGCCCGGGGGTAGCAGGGGTGACAGACCCGGAAGCAGTCGGGGCAGAAATAGCCGTTTTGCTGGGAATTCTCAGGCGCGGCTGGCTCGCGGCGCTGTCTGGGATCATAGGCGCTCATGTAACAAGTGTTACAGACAATGGTGTCAAAAGCCTAAAGGTAATTTAGTTTCGACCTGTTTTTTGTGGCCCACGCCCGCCTGGCAACCTCAATCGCGCCGCCCAAAGCCGCCTGCGCGGCGTCAATTTGCGCCTGGGTAGTAGACCAGCCAAAGGAGAAACGCAGGCCACAGCTAGCGCCGTCGTCGTCAACCCCCATAGCCTCCAAAACGTGAGAGGCCCCGGCCACGCCCGCATGGCAGGCCGAACCAGCAGAGGCCGCCACCTGTGCCATATCCAAAGCCATCAGCACCGCTTCACTATCAACCCCACTAAACCAGGCATGTGCGGTGGAACTAATTGTGGGAGCTGAGTTAGCAGAAACCGTGCCTCCCGCTGCGCGCGCGCAATCGAGCAACTGCTGCTGCCACAGATGCCACTGGGCAGTTTTAGCTTCACGCTCAGCTTCAGCTAATTCCATGGCTAAAGCCAAAGCCCGCGCCCCGGCCACATCCTGCGTGCCCGAACGCAGCCCCCGCTCCTGGCCGCCGCCCCCATAAGGGCTTTTCAACGGCATAGAGCGGTTGGCTACCAGCGCCCCAATCCCTACCGGGGCTCCCAGTTTGTGGCCAGACAGGCTCAGGGCGTCAACTTGCAGTTGGTCCATATCCACCCGCATTTTGCCGACGGCGGCGGTAGCGTCAGTGTGCAGCCAGGGCCGGTTTTGGGGGCTAAGCGCCGCCACTGCTGCGCTACCCACGCGCTTGGCTCGGCCCCCATTCGCGGCGCGCTGCTCAATAACCTCAGCGCGGTGGGCGGCCTGGGAGGCAAGCAGCTGGGCAATCTCGTTTAGCGGCTCAATCACGCCAGTTTCATTATTGGCCAGCATGACACTTACCAGTAGGGCATCATCCACACTTACCTGCTGCAGCGTTTGCGCGAAAGCCTCCAAATCCACCCGGCCCTGGGCGTCAACCGCCAACAGGCGAGTAGTGGAGCCAAAATTTTGGGCGCGCTGGGCTGAGTCAAGCACCGCCGGGTGCTCCACGGCGCTAACTAGCAGGGTGCACCCCTGGCCGCGCTGGGCGGCGTCGAAAGCAAAACCGCTAACCGCCAGGGCATCGGCTTCAGAGCCGCCACTGGTGAAAATAACCTCATGGGCACTGGCCCCAAGCAGGGCAGCTACTCGCTCGCGGGCCTCAAACAGGGCCCCGGCGGCGCGCCGGCCGCTGCTGTGGGTGGAGGCAGGGTTAGTGCCCAGGCCAGAAAAATCAACTAAGTCTTTAGCGTAAGCCTCAGCCACTTCGGGGCGGACCGGACTGGTGGCTGCGTGATCTAGATAGGCCAAGCTCATGGCTTTAGTTTAGAAACAGGCGGGCGAGTTTAGAAAAAGCGCGGCGCCAGTTGGCTGGGTGCAGGGGAGCAGAGTGGTGGCGCTAGCCCGGCCAGGCATAGGGGAGCAGGGCGGCGGCCTATAGTTGAAGGCATGGATTTACCCATGGCTAGCGGACAGTTTGATAGAGACGCCGCCAGGCGCAACGACGCCAACTACCTGAACTCGCTTAAAGACTCGCCCAACACCAGCTACATCCTGGTTAGTGCGCGCGGCGAAGTGGCCATTAAATCGGACCATGTCTATGGCCAAGCCCCTCACGGCGGGTTAACCCCACCCGATCTGGCCCATATGGAAGCTGAGCAGTTACTTGAGTTAAGCCACGCCCAGGTGGCGCAACTGCCATTTAGCCCCCAAGAACCTTACTACTTGGGTAAATATGGTGAAAAAAGCTACTTGGCTCTGCGCGTTGAAGCCTTGGGACAGCAGGTTCCCAAGCGAGCTGCAGGGCAGGCCCCCAGCCAGCAGCTAGAAGAGAACTGGCAGCGCTGCTTTGCGCCGCTACGGGCAGTGGCCGGAATGCTAGAGCCCTACCAGGGCGAACTGGCGGCGGCGGCCGTGGCCCTAGCAACTTGGGACAAAAACACTAAATTCTGCGAGCGCTGCGGCGCCAGCTTAAAGCTTGCCTGCGCGGGCTGGGAGAAGCATTGCACCGCCTGCGCTCATATCACCTATCCGCGTACCGATCCGGCAATTATTGTGGCAAAATTACCGACGACGCCGAGCGGCTACTGCTAATTCACGGCGCCACCTGGCAGCCAGGACGCTACTCGGTGGTGGCCGGGTTTGTGGAGGCCGGAGAGTCTTTAGAGGCGGCAGTGGTGCGTGAAGCTTTAGAAGAAACCGGCATTAAGATCAGCCAGGCTAGCTACTGCTCTAGCCAGCCGTGGCCATTTCCGCGTTCACTAATGTTTGCTTTCACCGCCCGCGCTGGCGGCCAGCAAGAACCCAAGGCCGATATGCAAGAGGTAGGCCACGCTTTTTGGGTTAGCCGCGAGGAGTTCACCCAGCTGGTGCTTGAGGGCAAGGTGATTGTGCCAGGGCGGGCCTCCAGCGGTCACGCCTTGGTGCGTGCCTGGTATGGGCGCGAGCTACCCCAGCCGCGCTGAGCCCTAGATGCGCATTGCCCCGCCGGCGCATTAGCCGTGCTGAGCCCTAGATGCGCCCGTAGAGCGAGCGGCTTGGGCCTGCCGGGCACGCCCAAGTGCGCCGGGCGCCCAAGCGTACCGGTCACGCTAAGGCGCGGCCGGGAAGCCATTAAAGTAGCTATATGACCTCAACGCCTCCCACTAGCGAGCAGCTACTGCAAGCCCTTGATGACGATCAACGCCAGGTAGCTGAGCAGCTTTCGGGGCCACTATGCGTCTTGGCGGGCGCCGGCACGGGTAAAACCCGCGCCATTACTTACCGTATTGCTAACGGGGTGGCCCAGGGGGTGTACCAGCCCAGCCAGGTGTTGGCGCTGACCTTCACTGCCCGCGCGGCGGGGGAGATGCGCTCGCGGCTGGCTAATTTGGGGGTGCCGGGGGTACAGGCGCGTACTTTTCACGCCGCCGCGCTGCGGCAGCTGACCTATTTGGCCTAACGCCATTGGGGGAGTGTGCCCGCCGATCCAGGAGCATAAGGCCCCGCTGGTGGGCGTGGCGGCGCGGACGCTGGGCTTGCAGGTTAATAAAGATTCGGTGCGTGACTTGGCTGCTGAGGTGGAGTGGGCCAAGGTCACTATGACTTCCCCTGAGCACTATCTGGAAAAGGCCGCTGAGCTGGGCCGTGAAGTGGCTGGGTTGGAGCCGGAAACTGTCTCTAGACTGCTGCAAACTTACGAAGAGGTTAAAGCTGACCGGCGCACTATCGACTTTGAAGATGTGTTGCTGCTGATGGTGGGGATTTTGCGGGACCGTGAGGATATCGCCATGCGTATCCGCCAGCAGTACCGCCATTTTGTGGTTGATGAGTATCAGGACGTGTCCCCGTTGCAGCAGCGCCTGCTGGATTTGTGGCTGGGGCCGCGCCGTCGCCAATTATGCGTGGTGGGCGACGTTTCCCAGACCATTTACTCTTTCACCGGCGCCACCCCCTACTTTTTGACCCATTTCAACCAGCGCTATGAGGGCGCTAAAACTGTGCGCTTGGTGCGCGACTACCGCTCTACGCCGCAGGTGGTGAGCTTAGCTAACACGGTTTTGGCCGGCCGCAGGGGTGGGCGCCTAGGTCAGTTGCCGCCCGGGGCGGTGGAGTTGGTGGCGCAGCAGCCCGCTGGTCCGCCGGTTACCTATATGGCTTATGACGACGACGTCGCCGAGGCTAACGCTGTGGCTGGAGCTATCCACCGCCTGATTGACTCTGGCGTCAGTATCAGCCAGATCGCGATTTTGTACCGCACTAACTCTCAGTCGGAAGCTTTTGAGCAGGCCTTGGCTGACGCCCAAATTGGCTACCTGGTGCGCGGTGGAGAGAAGTTCTTTGCCCGTGAAGAAGTCAAACGCGCCATGATTGTGCTGCGGGCGGCGCTGCGTGAGGCTAATGGTGACCGTTTGGATATGCCTGAGGCGGTGCGTGAAGCGCTGGGGCGTGAAGGCTGGACGCGTGAGCCGATCGCCTCACGTGGGGCGGTGCGCGAACGCTGGGAGTCGCTAAACGCCCTGGTGAAGTTGGCTGACGAGATTTATAAGGCGCGCGGGGCGAGCCTGGCTGATTTTGTATCTGAGCTGGCTGAGCGTGCGGCTACCCAAAACGCCCCCACGGTGGCTGGGGTGACGCTTTCATCGCTGCACGCCGCTAAAGGTTTGGAGTGGGACGCGGTGTTTTTGGTGGGGGTCAGCGAGGGGCTAATGCCGATTTCGCTGTCAACCACTGAGGCAGAGATTGAGGAAGAAAAGCGTCTGCTGTATGTGGGCGTTACCCGCGCCCGCAAGCATCTGCATATTTCTTATGCCCGCTCACGTTCGGCGGGCGGTAAGGGCAGCCGTAAATATTCGCGTTTCCTGGAGGGTATTTGGCCCCAGGAGGCGAAGCTGAGCGTAGCGTCTCTAAACGGCAGGCTAATAAGCGCACTAGTGAGCTGTTTGCCGCCGAGCAGGATGCGGAAACTGTGGCCTTGTTTGAGGCTTTGAAGGTTTGGCGTAAGCAGCTGGCTGACGAGTATAGCCGCCCCGCCTACACGGTGTTTGCGGATGAGACTTTGCGCTCAATTGCGGTGGTTAAACCCAAGACGTTAAAGCAGCTGCTGCTTATTCGTGGGGTGGGTAAGCGCCGCCTGGAAACCTATGGGGCCCAGGTTTTGGCGCTGGTGCGTGAGCACTCTAGTAGCTAGTTTGGTTTTTAAGCGGCGACGGCGCCAGGGGCTTCCAGCGTCTTGCTAGCTTCCAGCGTTTCTGTGGCTTCCAGTGTCTTGGGGGCGGCGACGGCGCGAATGGGCTCTAGTAATTGCAGGCCGCCACAGCCGCACTCGGGGTGGGGGCTAAGCACTTGGCTAGAGCCGACCAGATCAGCCTGGCTAAATTCCAGGTAGCGTCCCAGCCAATGCTCGCTGCCACTAAAGAAACTAGCCGCCACCTGCGCCACAATATTTATGCAGTGCGTGGCCACGCTTTGGCTGCTAGCTGCAACCGGCTGGCACAGCAGCTGGGTGGCTAGCGTGGGCCAAGCCGGATCGGCCTCGCTAAGGTAAAGATCCAAACAGGTGGAGCATTGACTTAAGCCCGGCACGGTAAGCGGGCCGATCAGCCAGCCGCCGTCGCGCGCCAAAACCGGCAAAAAATTGAAGTTTTGCTGCAAAAAATAGCTGTTTAGACGCGGAGGTAACACCTGGGAGCCCAGCGGCACTAGCAACTGGCAGCGCCGATCAGGTGGGCTGGGGCTAAAACCATTCTTCATTAAGGCCTGTTCAAGCTGGCTGGCTAAAGCGCCCTGGCTGTGGGCGTAGTCGAAAATGTGGAAAGTGGGCTCAGCGGCAAAGCTGCGGGCAGGGGAAGCTGAGCCGCAGGCAGGGGGAGCTGAGCTGCGGGCAGAGGGAGCTGACCGGGCGGTGCGCAGCGCCCAACGCAGCTCATGGCTTAGCTTCCAGCAGCGCCCCAGCGGCAGGTTCAAAGAGCGCGCCAACTGCTTAACTTCAGCCTCCAAATCCGGCGGTTCACCTTGCTCCAAGGCAATGCCCCGGCTTTGGTAGAGCTGCAAAAGCGCCTGCAAAAACTTGTGTTCCTTATAGCAGCTAACGCCTATGCGCTGGCCCTGGGGCAGCTGGCTGTAGCCGTCACCGCGCCACAACAGCCGCGTGTAAGTATTGCTAGACATCCTAGCCTCCTATCTACTTAAGACTAAGTTTGATAGTTAGCTATGATGTTTGACAATATTTAATATTATCCTGTGGATAACTTTTGCAGGCTTAGTGTTTCTGTTAGCTCACTTCTGCTTCTGTAGGATCGCCTTGCAAGTAGTGGCCGGAGCCTGGCCGGCAGCTACGCGCTGCATAGCTGTGCGCGCCTCGCTCAAGGTAGAAACCGGGATCACCGTCATCCCCTTAGCTCATTGCCCACCACATCGGCGCAGTTACCAGCCGGAGCTAAGAACACCTTGTAACCTTCATGCTTAGCGCCCAGCATCTTTTGCTTAATGCCACCAATGGCGCCCACATTGCCACTTAAATCAATAGTGCCAGTGCCGGCTACAGGGGTAGTGCCCGCATAGTTCTTGCCCTCCAGGCGCTGAGCAATATCCAAAGCGAAAATCATGCCAGCGCTAGGGCCACCAATACGTTCAACCGCATAAGTAACCTCATGGCCGGCAGGCGGGTTGACATTCAAAGTAATGCCCAGCATGGCACCCTTACGGCTAGAATCCTCAGGCTTAGCGCCAACCACGCTTACTTCCTGGGTGGCTGAGCCTCGCTCAACAGTGAGCTTAATGGGCTTGCCTGGAGTTAGCTTCTCAAGCACTTCACGCAGCTGCTTATAGCTAGTGATCTGCACACTCTTCGAATCGGCGTCCACAATAGAAACTAGCTTGTCGCCCTTCTTGAAAGCCTGCTTAGCGCCGTCGGTCACTGCCTGCTCAACAGTCAAAGTAAATTTAGCGTCCGGTTTGGTCAGCTGCCAGGCGGCCACCACTGCGCTATCTTGCGAACCGGTCATCTGAGCCGCATTCATCTGGGATACAGTTTTTTCGCTAATGTTCTTAGGGCACACGTTATCGCGGTTGACGACGGCGTCAGAGCTGGTCAGTTTCGACTTAATTAGCTGCCAGTAGCTAATTCCCTTATCGTCGCAGCCCTTCACGCTCACGGTAGTCATAGCTAGGGGAGTGGTTGGGATATTGGTGTTTTTGACCGAAATTACATCTTTACCCTCAAGCTTGCCGTTAACATTCACGGCGGGCCCAGGAGACTCAACAACGTAGTCAGTGGTCGGCAAAAAGCCAAGCAACCCAACCAAAATCAGCACGCTTAGCACCGAGCAAAGCGCAGTTAGGCGACGCTTGCGCTCGCGGCGCAGCTGGTTGTCAATACCTGTCTGTACCTCTTTTTCAAGCTCTACCTGCACCTTGGGATCTACGGCAGTTTGCGAGCTAGAAGTGGGCGGGGTGGGGAAGGTTGGGTTGGAATCGTGACTCACTTACTTAGTGTCTCATTGCAACTATGTGCTTGTGAGTTATCGCCACCACATGAACAGATTCGCTTACAGCCACAATTATCAGCAAAGTTGAGTCCATTTAACGCAACTTTGTTTTGGGGCGCTATTGTAGAGCATGTAACGAACTACGTACGAAAGGCCCACCATGGACGACAAAGAGTTTGAACAGCTCGTGGCCATGTTTACCCCCATGCTGGGGGAGGCGGGCGCGCGTGAACTAGCCCAGTCGATGAAAGACAGTGGCGTCACCGGCATCGACTTCTCCCAGCTTGGCCAACAGTTCTCGCCTGAACAGATGGCTGCAGCCCAAGCCCAAATGGCTGGTTTCATGCAGATGATGTTCTCAGGCACCTCAGACGGCGAGGTTAACTGGGAATCTGGCAAAAATGTAGCCAAGCGCCAGCTAGAAAGCGAAGCAGTTATTACCGCCGCCCAGGCTGAACAGGTACGCCAAGCCCTAACCGTAGCTGACCTGTGGCTAGATAGTGTCACCGACTTTGCTCCTGCGGCAGGTAAACGCGAAGCCTGGAGCCGTGACAAGTGGATTGAGGCCACCTGGCCGGGCTGGCAACGCGTATGCGAGCCGGTAGCCAAGGCCATCACCAATGCGCTAAGCGCCGCCATGCGCGCCCAGATCGCTGACCTGCCTGAAGAAATGTCGGGCATGAGCGAGCAGATTGATGCCATTAGCTCCCTGGTAGGCAACATGGCTAAAGCCGCCTGCGCCATGCAGGTGGGTTACGCCGTGGGCCAGGTAGCTAAGGGTGCTATCTCCGCTGCCGACATGGGCTTGCCGCTGCTAGCTAGTGCCGACGCCGCCATCTTGCCTGCCGGCGTGGCTGAGTTCGCCAAGGATTTGGATGTGCCTGAAGATGAGGTGCGCATGTACCTGGCGGTGCGTGAAGCCGCCACTGAGCGCCTCTACGCGCGCGTGCCCTGGCTGCGTGGAGCCGTGCTGGGTGCGGTAGAAACCTACAGTCGCGAAATCTCCGTTGACAGCGCAGGTATTGAGGAGGCCGTCAGTGGCATCGACCCCACCGACCCCCAGGCTGTGCAGGGCGCACTAAACGCCTCAGACATGTTCACCACCGCCTCCCCGGCGCAGGTGGCAGCCCTAGAAAAGCTGCAAACCTTGCTGGCAGTCATTGAGGGGTGGGTAGAGACCGTCACCTTCCAGGCCTGTGTAGCCCAGCTGCCGCACACGGTGGCCTTGCAGGAAATGATGCGCCGTCGTCGTATTAGCGGCGGCTCCCAGAAGGTACTGCACGAGCTGATGGGGCTGGAAATCAGCCCGCGCCGCGCCCGCGAAGCCTCCCAGCTGTGGCAGCGTATCGGCGCTGAGGTGGGGGTAAGCGAGCGTGACGCGCTGTGGGCCCACCCCGGACCTGACCCCGCGCGCTGACGAGCTAGACAAGCCCGAGCAGTTCCTGGCTATGCGTGCAGCTCAGGCCCAGATGGAAGCGGATATCGACGCCGATCTGGCCAGTTTGCTTGACGGCACCCTGGGTTATCAGGGCGACGCCGCCAACTCCGACAAGGACAACAAGGACGGCGAGCCCGGCGGTCAGGGCGGCTCTAACAACTGAGCATCCCGACAGCCCACGCGCCCGGCCAGACCAGCGGGGCCGGCCAGTCCAGCGGGGCCGGCCAGTCCAGCTGACCTGGTTGCTTGGCGGGTGGCGGCGTGAAAACTAAACCAAAGTAGCTTTCAGGGCGGCGACTAGTCCCGGTACTAGGTCGCTGCCCTGAACTACCTGGGTGGGCTCATCATGCGAACGCATACGCAAAGCGCACCAAGACTCGCCTCCGCGCAGCACGCCCACCACCATGCGCACATCCTCACGCTCAGGGTGGTTAGTCAGGAAAGCCAGGCGTTCGGCGTCGTCGCTAATAGCGGCAGCAGCCTGCTCAGCCTGCGGGGGCAAAACCGAGCGCTCAACACTTAGCGCCGCCCCATCAACCTCAGCCGGCCAAGCCAACTGGCCCAGCAGATCCTCCAAATCAACGGCCTCAGGCAAACCATCTTGCTCAATGCTCATCAATAACTGGGGGTCTTGCTGGGCATCTTGCACCACCTGGGTGGGCAGTAGCTGGGCTAGGGAAGGGTCATTAGCCAGTGCGTCGGCGGTACGCACCAACGCAAACACGCTGGTAGGTCCATCCCAGCCGCGCGTGCTGACATGCTCTTCGAGCTCCACAACTGCGCGGGCAAGGGCAAAATGAGCCGCTGAAGGACTTTCGTTGCTAGTCATAGGTAAATTCTTACATTCTTTAAGCCCCACGCACGCCTAAAGCGAGGCTACTAACAACTTAAGCGGCACATATGTAACCATTAGTCTTAGTGAACCCAAACACGAAGGAGACACAAGGTGAGTGAATCTGGCCGGGAGGGTCAAAGCCGGCCCAAAAAGGGCAAGCCATCCTCAACCCCTACACGCAAACGCACGGGTGCTTTGCCTATAACTATCTCGATCCTGTTTATCGCAGCTATTGCGGTTACCGGGTTTTCCCAAGTGTGGACCGACATTTTGTGGTTCAACCAGCTTGGTTTTGCGCGCGTGCTGTGGACCCAGTGGATCGCCTCTGCGCTGATGGCACTGACCATGGGGCTACTAACAGCCCTGGCAGTGTGGCTGTCTATGCGTTTTGCCTATCGCGCCCGGCCGCTACGCGTGCCTAACCCCGACGACCGTGGCATGGAGGTCTACCAGAAGGCCATTGAACCCATGCGCCGCACCCTAACCTGGCTGGTGCCCCTGGGGGTGGGCCTGTTTGTGGGCTTTACCCAAGCCATGCCGCATTGGCGCGAAATCCTGCTGGCTTTTAACTCCTCAGCTTTTGGGGTTAAAGACCCGCAGTGGGGCCTGGATGTATCCTTCTATATCTTTATTTTGCCGCTGCTGCGTACGCTGATTAGATTACTGGTTTCAATTACGATTACTGCCGCTATTTTCAGCCTGGGCACGCACTATCTTTACGGCGGAATTACTTTAGCCCCACGTTTTAAGATCACCCGTGCAGCGCGCGTGCAGCTAACTATTTGCGGCTATTTACTGCCTAACCCAGGCCGTTAATTTCTGGCTGCAACGCTACAGTTTGCTTTTTGATGCAAGTGGCCGTTTCGACGGCGCCACCTACACTGATGTGCACGCCAATATTCCAGCTAAAACCATTTTGGCAGCTATCAGCGTGGTAATTGCGGTGCTGTTTATTGCCTCAATTTGGATGAAATCCTGGAAACTGCCGATCACTGGTGTGGTGGTTATGGTGGTTTCTTCACTGGTGATCGGCTCGGTGTATCCGGCGGTAGTGCAAAAGTTTGTGGTTGACCCCAACGCCCAACGCAGCGAGGCGCCCTATATTCAACGCAATATTGACGCCACTTTGGCTGCTTATGGCTTAGATAAGACCGAAATTACCGCCTATAACGCCAAGACTGACGCCAGTGCCGGCCAGCTTAAGGCCGACGCTGAATCTACCGCTTCGATCCGTTTGCTCGACCCCAGCCTGGTTACCCCAACTTTCCGCCAGTTGCAGCAAAACCGGCAGTACTACAACTTCTCTTCGCAGCTAAACGTTGACCGTTACCAGGTCTCGGGTACCAGCCGCGACACGGTTATTGCGGTGCGTGAATTGAACCTGGCCGGTCTTAGCAAGGATCAGCACACCTGGGTTAATGACCACACCGTCTACACCCACGGCTACGGCGTCGTCACCGCTTACGGCAACACTGTAGCCAGCGGCGGTTACCCATCCTTCTGGGAGGGCGGCATTCCCTCCACCGGTGACCTGGGGATTTACGAGCCGCGCATTTACTTTGGGCAGCAGTCTCCCGACTACTCCATTGTGGGCGGCACCGGCAATGCCAAGCGTGAACTGGACTATCCTGACGACTCCACTAAAGCCGGCCAGGTAAACACCACTTTCACCGGTAATGGCGGCCCGAATGTGGGTAACCCCTTCAACAAGTTCATGTACGCCGTCAAATTCCGTGAGATGAACATTTTGTTCTCTAAGGAAGTTGGCGCTAAGTCCCAGATTCTTTACGTGCGTGACCCTGCCGCGCGCGTGCAGAAGGTGGCCCCCTGGCTCACCCTGGACGCTCACCCCTACCCGGCGGTAGTTGACACCGATGGCGACCCCAAGACTCCCAAGCGCGTAGTGTGGATTTTGGATGGTTACACCACCTCCAACAACTACCCTTACGCTGCTCACGAGTCCCTTAAGGACGCCACCGCTGACGCCCGCTCTGGCTCCTCTTCGCTGGTGGGGGCCGACACTGACAAGGCCAACTATGTGCGTAACTCGGTTAAGGCCGTGGTAGACGCCTACGACGGCTCAGTGACCCTGTACGAATGGGATCAAAAAGACCCCATTGTTAAGGCTTGGAGCAAGTGTTCCCGGGTTCGGTTACGTCCATGAGCAAGATGAGCGCGGACCTGATGGCCCACATGCGTTACCCCGAAGACCTGTTCAAGCTGCAGCGCACGGTTATGGCCCGCTACCACGTGCGTAGCGCTGACGAGTTCTACTCCGGTGGTGACTTCTGGAAGGTTCCTGACGACCCCACTCGCCGCGACGCCGGGGCGCAGGCACCCTACTACCTGACCTTGAAGATGCCCGGACAGGAAAAGGCTTCCTTCTCCCTCTCCAGCGTCTACATCATTGGCGGTACCACTGACCGTAACGTGCTGACCGGATTTATTGCGGTGGATTCAGAAACCTCCAGCGGTAAAGCCGGGGTGCGTAACCCCAACTACGGCAAGATCAGGTTGCTGGAACTGCCGCGTTCATCGAATGTGTCGGGCCCTGGCCAGGTGCAAACAAGTTCTCCTCTGACGCTAACGTGTCGCAAACCTTGAACTTGCTGGCCCAGCAGTCCTCGCAGGTGTTGCGCGGTAACTTGCTGACGCTGCCGGTGGGTGGCGGCCTGCTGTACGTGCAGCCGGTTTATGTGCAGTCCTCCTCGGGTACGCAATATCCGCTGCTGCGTAAAGTGCTGGTGCTCTTTGGTGAAAAGGTTGGCTTCGCTGACACCCTTAACGGCGCCCTGGACCAGGTGTTCGGGGGAGACTCCGGCGCTAAGACCGGTGAACAGATCGTAAACGGTGATAACGGCGCCGCCAATAACACCAATAAGCAGCCCGCTGCCTCGCCTGGGGCCTCTGCGGCTCCGAGCGCCTCTGCCAACCCGACGGCGTCTAGCCCGACGGCGTCGACGGCCACCACCCCGGCTACCGGCACCAACCCAGCTGGCGGCAACAACCCGGCGCTGAGCCAGGCCCTTTCGGACGCTAAGAAGGCCATGCAGGACTCCAATGACGCCATGAAGCGTGGCGACTGGAGCGCTTACGGCGATGCCCAAAAGCGACTGCAAGACGCCATCGAGCGCGCCACTAAGGCCCAAGGCAACTAACCGACGGTCGCGCAACGGCCCGGTAAAACGGGCCAGGCGCCGTCGGCCCTAAAAACGGCAGACTGCGCAGCTTAAGCCAGCGGCCTCGCAGCCTAAGCTGCGCGTGCCACGCCCTAGGCCACGCGCCTAAGCCGGCGGCGCGCCGAACGTGCCCTAGCAACTACCCAGCCCCACCGGGCCAAGCTAGCTGCTAGGGCACAGTTGTATCGAAAACTAACCCCCGCGCCGGCGCCTGCGTACACTTACGTACGTGAGTAAAGAGAGCCTGATGCACGATCCGCTGGTTTGGATCGACTGTGAAATGACTGGGCTGAGCCTAGTTGACGACGCCCTAATTGAGGTGGCCGTAATCGTCACCGACTACCAGTTACAGCCCCTAGACAAGGGCATTGACCTGCTGATTAAGCCCAGTGAGCAAGCCCTAGAGCAGATGAATGACTTTGTGCGTAACATGCACACCCGCTCGGGGCTGCTAGAGCAGCTAGCCGGGCCGGAGGCTATGGACATGGAGGCCGCCACCGCCGAGGTTTTGGCCTACATTAAGCGTCTAGTGCCCCAAGAGCGCACCGCCCTACTGGCCGGAAACAGCGTTGGTAACGACAAAAACTTCCTGGCCCGTGACATGCCTGAGGTTATTGAGCACCTGCACTACCGCATCATTGACGTATCCACCATCAAGGAGCTGGCCAAGCACTGGTACCCCCAGGCCTACAGCCACGCCCCCGAAAAGACCGGCAACCACCGCGCCCTGGGCGACATTGCTGATTCCATAGATGAGCTGCGCTACTACCGTCAGGCCCTATTTGAGGGTGAGGGGGAGCGCAACTATGGCGCCATTGCGGCCCAAATCAGTGCTGACTCCACCCTGGCGCGCATTGCTGAACGCTTCTGAACCGCTTGCGCACCGTTTCTAAGCCGCTTTTGGAGTGCCTGTGCAGCGTGCCCGGGGCGCTTTGGAAGCGTCCCTGGAGTGCGCCCCCGGCTCGCTTTGGGCCACTCCTGGACCAAAGCGTGACCTAATGCACAGCCGCGTAAGTGGCGTACAGGTGGGTAAAGCAGCTAAAGTTCATTGCTGTTGCAGGTAATGCACATGGTGGCTGTAGCTCAGTTGGCAGAGCGCTTGGTTGTGGTCCAGGAGGTCGCGGGTTCGAGCCCCGTCAGCCACCCGCTTAAGACCCCGGTTAATTCCGGGGTTTTATTTTATGTGCGGGGGTGAATTGCGCATGTCTTTTAACTGGTTAGTGATTAGTTGCCGTAATTATTTACCGGTTTACACTCGCGTTTACCTTGCGCCGCTTTTGCTTTAAACTTAAAGCAAAGCCTCCGTAGCTCAATGGATAGAGCATCGGCCTTCTAATCCGCAGGTTGCCGGTTCGAGTCCGGCCGGGGGCACCATTTCTTATCTTTTGATATATCCGTAATTTCTGCGTATGTGCGTGCAAACATAAAGTAAAGTTGTGGTTATGGTTACGTCTAGCTCCAGCGACGCTACTGTAGTGTCCTCCCTCAGCCGCGGTCAGCTTATAGATGTACTGCAAGATGTACTCAAAAATTTAGATCAGCTTTCCTTCCCGTTTGTCTCCGCGCTGGCGCCCTCTGCGGTAGCCCTGCGTGACAGCCTGAAGGTACAGGTGGGTGACAATTTGCTGCCTCAGCTTGAGGACGGCGATACGCCCGCCATTGTGGTGGTGGGTGGCTCCACTGGCGCCGGTAAATCCACGCTGGTCAACTCAATTTTGGGTACGGAAGTATCGGCTGCGGGTATTTTGCGCCCCACCACCAAAACCCCGGTGCTGGTGTGCAACCCTGAGGATCAAGAGGTGCTGCTTAAGCACCCCCTGTCGCAGATTTCGCGCATGGTTACTTCCGACGTCGTCCCGGCCGGCTTGGCCCTGGTGGACGCCAGTGACCTGGACTCGGTACATGAATCCAACCGAGCCCTGGCAGCGCGCTTGCTGGAGGCGGCAGACCTATGGCTGTTTATAACCACGGCAGCGCGCTACGGCGACGCCACCCCCCTGGTACACCCTGGAGCTGGCCAACACCCGCAACACCAAGATCGCGGTGGTGCTTAACCGCATCAGCGGCCCGGTGCTTAACGAGATCCGCACAGACCTGATGGAGCGCCTGGCCCAGATGGGGCTAGACCAGGCACCCTTCTTCGTAGTTGGCGATGTCGGCCCCCACGAGGGCCTACTGCCTGTGGAGCAGGTGGCTGAGCTGCGTAATTGGTTGCAGCTGCTGGCCGGCAAGCACCGCGCTGAGGGGCTGCTGCGCCGCACCGGGCGAGCCGTATGGGCCTCGCTACGTGAGCAGCTAAGCCGCCTGGCCGACGCCGTCGACGAGCAATCCCAAGCCGCCCACAACCTGGACACTAACTGCGCCCAGCTGCTGGGCTCGGTAATCCACGAATTTAACGATGATGTCGAGCGCGGCACTGCCGCCCAGGGGGCTGTATCCACCTCCTGGCTGGCCCTAGCTAGCTCCGGCGCGCCGCTAAGTACCCTAGCCCAGGGTCAAACCCTCAAAAACGGTTTCTTTGGGCTCAAACGTAAGCGCCGCCAGCAGGCCCTAGACACGCTTTCGCAAGAGTGCCGTCTGGCCCTAAACGACCGCCTAGAAGCCACCATTCTTGAGGGCATCGCCAAGGTTAAATTCGCTTGGGGGCAGGCCACGCTGGAAGGCGCCGGGGTAGAGCCGCGCACCAGCTCCTCTGCCGAAGTTATTGCCAAGTGGTACGAGGGCATTGCTGAACCCACCCATGTGCCGCGTGGTCTGACCGCGCCTGCCTTGAAAGACTTCCTGGTGGTGGCCGTTACCGGGGTGGTGCGAGCTCGTGAAGCTGCCGCGCGACTTGAGGTACAAGACGCATTAGAATTGGCTAGCGCACAGCTGCGGACTCAGGTAGAACAGACACTGACCGCGCTTTCGCCTGATGGAAGCGCTGTAGCTGTGGCTCCTACCGCGCAGTTGGCGGCGTCTTTACGCCTGCGTGCCAGTGAGCTGAAACCCTTCGGATTGTTTGGAGCGAATTGATGATCGACGCTGCCAGCCTTGATAGGCGGCTTGAGGAAATGCGCCGCGCCCTAGACGCGGCCCCCAACGAGGTAAGCGCCTCCTTGGTAATTCCTGCCCGTCAAGGAATGGATAATGTGGCTAAACGTCTAGCTTTGGGCGTAGACCACACCGTGGCAGCGTTTTTCGGGGGCACCGGTTCAGGTAAATCCTCCCTGTTCAACGCCCTAACCAAACTTGATTTTGCCGACGTGGGTGCCCGCCGCCCCACCACCTCACGCGCCGCCGCCTGCACTTGGGGTGACGACGCCACCGCCCTGCTGGACTTTTTGGGGGTAGACCCGCACCGCCGCATTAGGCGCGAGTCCATTCTCGACGGCGACGACGAAAACTACCTTGACGGCCTGGTGCTGCTGGATGTGCCCGACTATGACTCGGTGACCACCGCCCACGCCCTGCAGGTAGACCGCCTAGTGCCCCTAGCTGACCTGCTGGTTTGGGTTGTGGACCCGCAAAAATATGCCGACGCAGCCCTGCACGAGGGCTACCTGCGCGGCCTGGGTGCCCGCCAGGAAGACATGGTGGTGCTGATCAACCAGATCGACACCCTACCTGCGGGCGGTACCCAAGCCCTGATTGACGATGTGCGCGCGCTGCTGCTGGCAGACGGGCTGGATAAGGTACGCGTGATCGCCGTATCCGCTAAGCGCGGGGACAACCTAGACCAGGTACGTGAGCTATTCCGCCAGGTTTCTGAGCGCGAATCTAACGCTGCCCGCACTGCCTCAGCTGAGCTGGACTCTATCGCCAAGCGATTGTCGGTGAGCGTGGCCGAGCGTGAGGCCACCTTAGATGAGCCGGCCACCTCCGACTTCCAGGAGCAAATGTCGCGTAGCGCCGGTGTGGGTGTAGTGGCTGACTCGATTGCTACGGGTCTACGTAAAATTTTCCCGCCCTCCTTGGCCCGCCCCGAAGCTCCCTCACGAGTGAGCGTGGCCGCCCAGGCATCCACTTGGCTGCACCGCAACACTGACTACCTGCCTCAGGCTTGGGTTAACTCGGTACAAGACGCGGTCTCTGATCCTGAAGGCCTGGTCACCGGGGTGACTGACCTGGTGGCGCTAGTGCCCCTGCCGCGCCCGCGCAAGCTGCTGATTGAGCTGGGCTGGTGGCTAGGCTGGATTGCGGTACTGGCCGGATTTGGTTGGATGTTCTTTAAGCATGGGGGCGTGCCCAGCTACGCGCTGGTGGCCGTGGGTGTGCTCTCGGCTGTGGCCAGCTACTGGCTGCGCCTGCGCCGCGCTAACCGAGAAGCGGCTGCTTATCGCGAGGCCGCCAGGGGACGCGTTGACCAGCTGGTTAACCGCGACATGGTTAAACCCATGCAGGCAGTATTTGCCCGCCACAACCGCCTGCGCGCAGCTTTGGCAGTGGAGAAGACCCAAGCGTAGTGGGGTAAACCTGAGCCAGTTAAACCTGAGCCAGTTTTAACTTCGACGGCGGCCAGCATTGTTGTTGGCCGCCGCCGCTTTTTCTGCGCCGGTTCTGGGCGGTTTCTGGTGGGCCCGTTTGGGTGGACCTGCTTTGGGTAGGCGCCGCTTGCTCCCACCGCATATGTTGCTTGGTGCGGCGCCACAATCTTCACTACCACCCAGCCCCGCCTACCCGCGCTGCGCGCGGCATGGGCAGGCTGGGCTTTGGCGGCGCCGCGCGGGGGCAGGCGAGGCCGCTTTTGTGCACAGGTGGGGAACTTTTTGGCCCCACGCGGCTTATACACACCGGCCAAGCGGGGTGCTTGCTTTTTGACTGATCCTGGTTGCGTCACTAAACGATGCGCGCAAAAGGAGAGGTAAATGAACCGCGCCATTGAAGTCACTGTCCAGGGCACCGTGGCTACCGCCCCAGTGCTAACCAGGCAGGAAGGCAAAAAGCCCTACTGCCGGTTCCGTGTAGCCGCCTCATATGGGCAAATGGTGTCTGGCAGCTGGGTCAACTACGACACCCTATGGTTTACCGCCAAGGCTTGGGGAGACCTAGCTGAGCACTTAGCCCAGTCATTTAAGCGAGGCGACCCAGTGATCTTGTGCGGCAGGCTGGGGGAGGACCACTGGATGCGCTCTGGTCAGCGAGTTAGCTCAATGGTTTTACACCTGCACTGCGCCGGCCATGATCTAACTCGCGGCGAAGCCCACTACACCAAGGTGGTAATCATCCACGACAAGGCTGGTGACTCGGGTGAGGCGCAGCTAGCTGCGCAGCGTGCTGGGGGAGCGCAGGCCATGGGCGGCCCGCAGGCTATGAGTGGTCCTGAGACCATGAGCGCGCCAGAGCCTGCTAGCGCGCCAGAAGCAATGAGCGCCCCTGAGAGCATGAGCGGCCCTGACGGGCCTGAAACCGCCTACGCCCCAGAAGCCCCGGAAATCACGGGTGTGCCGGGCACCAATAGCGCCCCGGATGTGGGCGCGGCCTTAGCCGCTGCGATTGCCGCCCAAAACGGCAGCCCTGAGCTAGTGACCCCCAACCTGGAGGCACAAGATCAGTGGAGCACCGACTACACCCTGGTCTAAAAGCCTGCTGTGGCTAGGCCAGGTCCAGGCCCAGATCGGCTGGGTGGGCTACCTTAAAAACCTCCAGCAGTGAGCGGGTGATCATTTCTGCCAGCTTAGCTGCATCAGTGGTTTTAAAAGTCAGGACATTAGGCTGGGCATCCCAGCCCAGCAAAGCCAGCTGCATAACGTGAGCTGGGCCCAGTAGCAGCTGCTCTAGGCCATCTACACGCGGAGCTAAAGCCGTATAGCTAAGTGCGCCCTGAGTTTGGTCAACCAAAACCGCAATCCCTGGCTTATCGCTAGAAATCTTGGCTTTGCGGCGTAGTAGCTTATTAGCTAGGCCAGGCGCGGTTAGCTGCGTATCTGGCTCAAGTAAGGGCTGGCCCACGTAAAACACCAGGCGAGCGCCGGCGTCGACGTCGTTACTTAAAAAACTAACCAAAGAGGGGGTAAACCGAGCCCAAGAACCCAAATCAATAGAATCAACTGCCTTCTCACTCATAAGCTAATCCTAATTTAGTTCTGAGTGTGACTAGTCTGGGGTGTGTCACTAATAGGTAACGCGCCCTTATGCGCGTACGGTGAGGGAGTCTGCATACTTAGGAGGGCTCCCCTATGATCCGTTTCGACCAAGTCTCTAAGGTCTACAAACGCGGCGCCAGGCCGGCGCTAAACGAGGTTGATATTGAGATCGAACGGGGGGAATTTGTATTCCTAGTGGGCGCCTCGGGTTCAGGTAAATCCACTTTCCTGCGTCTAGTGCTGCGTGAAGAACGTCCCACCTCCGGCTCAATCCACGTACTTGGCCGCGACCTATCCCAGGTTTCCACCTGGAAGGTACCCCAGCTGCGCCGCGAAATCGGCACTGTGTTCCAGGACTTCCGACTCCTGGAAAACAAAACCGTGCTCGAAAACGTGGCTATCGCCCCGCAGGTGATCGGCAGCCGCGCTACTACATTCGCTCAGCCGTGCCCGAAGCCCTAGAACTAGTGGGCCTAAAAGGTAAGGAAAAGCGTCTACCGCACGAGCTTTCCGGTGGTGAACAGCAGCGTGTGGCAATCGCCCGCGCCATGGTTAACCGCCCCAAGCTACTGCTAGCCGATGAGCCCACCGGTAACCTTGACCCCTCCACCTCGGTAGGAATCATGCGTCTACTAGACCGGATTAACCGCCAAGGAACCACCGTGGTTATGGCCACCCACGACGACGAAATCGTAGACCAGATGCGCAAGCGCGTAATCGAACTTGAAGAGGGACACGTGGTGCGTGACCAGGCACGCGGTGTCTACGGCTCCAACCGCTGAGGTAGTTTTAATGCGTATCAGGTTTATTTTCTCCCAGGTTTTCCAGGGTCTAAGCCGCAACATGGCTATGACCGTGTCCGTCATCTTGGTTTCTTTCGTATCGCTACTGTTTGTGGGCTCATCCTCACTGCTACAGATGCAGATCAGCGCCATGAAAGGGGCCTGGTATGACAAGGTTGAGGTGTCCATCTTTATGTGCCCCTCATCCTCCTCGCAGGCGCGCTGCCCCAACGGTGAAGCCACCCAGGCACAGATCGCCTCAGTAGATTCCTTCCTACGTTCAGACTCACTCAAGCCCTACGTAAAGAGTTTCCAGATGGAAACCAAAGCGCAGGCCTTCAAAAACTTCAAAGCCGCCTACGGCAACTCGCCCATTGGCCGCAACGCCACCGAAGACATGATGCCGGTTTCATTCCGCGTCAAACTGGTTAATGCCAAGCAGTACCAGGTGGTGGCTGAGCAATTCCAAGGCCGGGCCGGGGTTGAGCGCGTGGTAGACCAGCGGGCCACCCTTGAGCCACTGTTTAAGGTGATGGATAGGGCCTCATGGTTGCAGCTGGCCTAGCCATTGTGATGGCGGTGGCAGCGTTCTTGCTGATCATCACCACCATTAAACTTTCGGCCATGTCGCGCAGCAAAGAAACCTCAATCATGCGCCTGGTAGGTGCCTCCAACACCTTTATCCAGCTGCCATTCATGCTTGAAGGTATGCTCGCGGCCCTGACCGGCGCCATCTTGGCGGTAGGCGTGCTACTGCTGGGCGTGCACTACCTGATTAACGACTGGCTGGCTAAGTCCCTGTCTATCACCATGGCCTTCATTGGCACCCGCGAGGTGCTCACCGTAGCGCCGTTCTTGATGCTTGGGGCGATTGTGCTAGCTGGAATTTCTTCCATGGTTTCACTCTCGCGTTACACCAAGGTCTAAATCATGAAAAAGCTTTCGCTTTCTAAAGCAGGCTCACTGGTGATGGCGGCCGCCGCCACCTTGAGCCTAAGCCTGGGGCTAGTGGGTCACGGCCTGCCGGTGGCTCACGCCGACGAGCGCGACGACGCCCAATCCCAGCTAAACAGCGCCAACCAGAAAGAAGCGCAGCTGCGCTCCTCGCTAGAAGGCGTGGACGCCAAGCTGGGTCAGGCATACCTGGATGCCCAAAACGCCAACACCCAGCTAGCTGCGGCTAAAACGGAGCTGGCTAAAGCCCAGCAGATCCAAGCCCAGGCCCTGCAAACCCAACAGCAGGTAAACACCCAGCTGGCTAGCGCCCAGGCCCAGCAAGAGCAGCTAAACAAGCAGGCCACTAACTCCTCCAAGGAAGCCAATGCTTCCAAGGCGGCAGTGGCCTCACTGGTGGTCTCCACCTACCAGGGCGACAACTCGCTAACCACGCTTTCTTACGTGCTGCAGTCCGATTCGGTTTCGCAGATGACTGAGCGCTCCAACGTCACCCAGGTGGCCTCCAGCGTGCAGGAGTCGATTTTGGCTGATGCCGAAGCCCAGCGCGCTAAGGACGCCAACCGCAAAGCCCGCCAGGACGCCGTCGCCAAGCGCATCAGCAACCTGAAGGTGCAGGCAGACAAGGCCGCCCAGGAAGCCACCGACGCCGCCAATCAGGCTGCCGCCAAGCGCAACGAGGTTTCCGCTAGGGCCTCAGCCGCCTCAGCCGCCGCCTCCAACCTGGAAACCCAGAAAGCCGGCTTGCAGGCCCAGCTAGATCAGGTTTCTAAAGACCAGGCCGCCGCCCAAGCCAAGATCGCTAAGATCGACGCCGCCAACGCCCAGGCTGTAGCTAGCGGCAGTATGACTAACGCTTCCTCCAGCTCGGCCAGGTCTGACTCGCTAGGCAGCGGCTATATTGGCCACCCCATCACCGCGCCCTGGGTGGTGACTAGTCCCTTTGGTTACCGCATCCACCCGGTTACCGGCGCCGCCCAAGGCCACGCCGGTACGGACTTTGCTGCTGACTGTAACCAGCCCCAATATGCGCCGGCGGCCGGGGTAGCTACCTACTGGTATTCGGTTTCCTGCGGTATCGGCTTGGATATCAACCTCGGTTACATTGACGGCCACTCCTACAACATCACCTTGTGCCACATGTCTGGGCGCGCCGTGGGTGATGGGGCCAGCGTCAGCCGTGGCCAGGTGGTTGGTTACACCGGCGCCACCGGTTACGCCACCGGCTGCCACGTGCACTTTGAGGTCACTCGCGACGGCGTCAACATTGACCCCATGAGCCTGCCTGGTTTCTAAACCGCAGTTCGCACTGGCTGGCCACAGGCCACCCGCAGGCGGGCCACGCGGCGCATCCTGGGCTCGCCGCGCGCTTGCGAGCAGGCCCGCGAGTGTGCGCCTGGGCTCGCCGCGCGCTGGCGAGCTTTGGCGGGACGCTGAATTAATTCGCGCAACAGCCGGATGTATCGGGTAAACTGATGCGTCCGGCTGTTTTATACACAACGATTGGAGGCGCTTATGGCTAAGCAGGATAAAGCACCGAAGCTGACGGCCGCCCAGAAGGCTAAGGCTGCCTCGGATGCCCACAAGACCATTGCCCGCAACAAGAAGGCCCTACACGACTACGCCGTCGAGGAAAAACTCGAAGCTGGCCTGGCCCTAACCGGCACGGAAGTTAAGGCGCTGCGGATGGGGCGCGCGTCGCTAGTTGACGCCTGGGTGGAGATTGACCGCAACGGCCAGGCTTGGCTGCAGGGCGCGCACATCCCTGAATACTCGCAGGCTCGTGGAACAACCACTCTCCACGCCGCAAGCGGCGTTTGCTGATGCACCGTCGCGAAATTGACCGTTGGGCGTTTAAAACCCAGGCCAAGGGTTATACCGTGGTGCCGTTGGAGCTGTATTTCATCAACGGGCGAGCCAAGGTTGAGGTAGCTTTGGCACGCGGTAAGCAGGAATGGGATAAGCGTCAGGCTTTGCGTGAGGCCCAGGATAAGCGCGAGGCTGCTCGGGCGGTAGCCGCAGCTCGACGTCGCCAGGGCTGAGAGGCTCAGTTCGCGCCCCAGGGCTGAGGGCCGCTGGGGGAGCGGGCAGCGATGCTAGCGGCGCTGGCTGAAAGGTGACGCGGGCGGCGTCGTCGGCACTAGCAAACCCCGCTGGGACTGGCGCTTTTCGGGAGGCTGTGCTAAAATGCAATTCCTGCCGTAGGCAGATAACTACATAGGGGATGATCGGTTTCGACGACGGTAGTGGATTCAGTAGAAGCGGGTCGAGGATGAGCAGTCATCTCGTTAACGCTCTGTTTCAAACCAATAGGTGCCAATAACAACCGCACCGACTTCGCCCTGGCCGCCTGAGCCAGTCGCCAAGTCCGTCAGCCCGGGTTTGCTTTCGCCCCGGTCACTGGCGTCATTTAGAGAGCCACTGCTTTAATTCCTTGTCGATGGGAATTAAGGGACTTTTAGTCGACTGAGCCTGTTCCAAGCGTCCTAGTTTGCGTGAGACGCTGAGGCCGAGAAACTCTTTAGCAAACTGCACCCGGAGAAGTCCTGTTGCATTACTGTCGGACCGGGGTTCGATTCCCCGCATCTCCACCATTAGGGCGCTCATTTTGATATAAAGTGAGCGTCCTTTTTGTTTCTAAGTTGTGGGATGCGGCTGTTGCTAACTGCTGACTGCTGACTGCTGACGCCGGTTTTTGTTGGAGGGAGCGGTAAATGACTCTGTCAGGTAAAGCGCAAGCTAAACTGCTTAAAGCGCGCCGTTTAATGATCATCGGGCTTATCGCTTCGGTGTTCGGTAACTATGTTGTCAATGCTGGTTTCAGCGCATTTGCCGCATCTGGGACTATCGCGGTTTCTGCTCTTGTTGTTTTGAAAACGATCGAGCAAATAATTGTTTTCACCTTCCCGTTTTACGCGCGCATCGTTGGCAAAATCAGCCCGGACAAGGCACTAATCACTGTAGACCTGTGTGAAGCGGCAATGAGTGCCATCGCTCTAGCCGTCATGTTCCTGCAGCCCCAGCTGGCGATTGGCTGCCTTTTTGCCTACGTGCTTATCGACGCGCTGATCGCCCCGGTCAGTGACCTTGCCGATGAGTTCTATGGGGCCGCTATCGCTAATGTGGACGAAAAAGCAGCCTTAGCTTTTAACGCCACGCTCTATTCTTGGCTCGCATTTATTGGCTTTGTGATTGGCGGGCCGCTTGGCTCTTTCTTCGCCTCGGTTTCCATTGAGGCCTTATTGCTGACAAACCTGGTTTTGTCGCTTTGCGGGGCGGGTTTGCGACTATTTGCGCGGACCACGTTTGCGGCTGAGCCAATCCTTGACGTTGACGATGACGAATACGCGGTGACTGGTAGCCGCTTGCCGGTAAAAGAGTTTTTCAAGGATCTTTTTGCCTCGGGGCCGGCGTCCCCACTGTTATCGCTGATGATACGAATCGCTAGCGCGATGACTGGTGAACTGTTCTTGCTTTGGGTGGCAGGGGTGTCTGCTGAACGGGCCTCTCACCTGGGTGCTTTTACGGGCATGGGGCTTGTGCTGGCGGTCTTTGGTGTGGGCGCCATGCTTGGGCCGACGGCGGGGCGCTGGCTGCGTCGTATTGGCTCGGCTAAAACGGTGCTTCTGGCTTCCGCGCTGGTGTCGGGTGCTATTTTGCTGTTGTTTGGCTTATTTGAGTTGACTGTGGGTAGCTCGTTTATTTTGGCTTTGGGTTTCGTGCTTGCCATAACCATTCTTAACCGGGCACGGATGGTTGTTCTTGAGACGTTTCGCCAGGCAGAGTTTAAGGGCACGCGTTTTGTGCGGATCATGAGCTGGTCGTACTCGTTTGGGGCGCTTGGGACGATTCTTGGCTTGCAGATTGGTTACTGGCTGCACCTGTCTACGCAGCCGGTTGCTTGCCTGTTTATTGGCGGGATTTTGTGGGTCTTTATAGGTGTCATCGTCAACCTCAAGGTCACGGCTCCCGCAGATGCCTAGCAAAGTTACTAAGTTGTAGTAGCGATCCGTGAGGTAATGGCCAGCACTGGCACTGACTTAGCTAGGCAGAGTCTGGTTTTTGGCTGATCTAGTGGTTGCAATGCGGGCGGCGAGTGCTACCATTGTGGTGACTGATTCTTAACAAGAGGCCGACTCGTTAGCGGCTTTTGGAATGCTCCACCGGGACTTTTTGGATTTATTTTCAAAAGGTTCCGGTAATTTTTTGCCTCCCATTACCCCTGTTACGTGCCATAATGAACTATGGCCGTTACGCTCCCCAAAGATGATGTTCGCTATAAGGTCGGTATTGATGTTGGCCTTAACTCCATTGGCTTTTGTGCTGTCGAAGTCGATGACGACGATTACCCAATCAGGCTGCTCAACTCGCTAGTATTTCGGCATGATGCTGGTATTGACCCAGCTAGCCGTAAAGCCGCACTGACTCGGAAAAATGTTTCTGGTGTGGCCCGCCGTAACCGGCGGGCGAAGCGTGAAACTAAAAAGCGACTAGTAGCGCTTGATCGCTTACTGTCAGAAGAGTTTGGTTGGCCCCTGCCTAACCTTGAGGATTATCCCGATCCATACGAGCCTTGGCATGCGCGCGCTCGGCTTCTTGACGGTTATATTGCTGATGATGTTAAGCGCAAAAAAATGCTGTCTATTGCTATGCGGCATATTGCTCGGCACAGAGGTTGGCGTAACCCTTATATGAAACCTGCTTCGCTTGCTAGTTTGCCGTATCCTTCTGAGTTTCTTACTAATCTAAATCAAGATGTATCTCGTGTGATCGGGCGAAAATTTGCTTCAGATGCTACCCAAGGTCAGCTGGTAGATGCATTTATTTTGGGGTCTTTAAGCTTAGCTACAACCCCTGCGCTGCAGGTGCTAGAAGAGTCTAAAAAGGATAATAGTAAGAATAAGCCACGCGATATAGTCCTAGGTAGGGTGCGTGGTGATAAAGGTGTTATCGAGGGTAAACTTCACCAGAGTGATAATGCTGAAGAGATCCGCCGTATTTGTGCGGTTCAAGAAGTTCCACAAGACCAAGTTGAGCACCTAATTGAAGCTGTCTTTAAAGCAAAGAATCCGCGCAAGGTAGATGCAGCACATAAACTAGTAGGCCACGATGAACTTCCTGGGCAGAAAAAATACATTCGTGCAGAGAGAGCCCATCCAGCTTTCCAAAAGTTTAATATTGTAGCTACCCTTACTAACCTACGTATTAATGAAGCAGGTAGTAAACGCACTCTGAGTCCCAAAGAGCTGCAAATGCTGACAAATTACCTGAGTAATGTCGGTCCTAAAGATGAAGTTACCTGGTTTGATGTAGCTGAAAAACTGAAGATTGATCGCTCTGATCTGCAGGGAACTGCACGTGCCTCATATGACGGTCAAGCGGCTTTAAAGTACCCTCCAATTGATGTAACTTCTGTAAGTATAAAGAAGAATAAAGTTAAGGCTCTTAAGGACTGGTGGAAACAGGCTTCAGAGGACCAACGTGGACAACTGATTGATTACCTATCTAATTCAGGTGGATCACATACGCCTAAAACGGATGACGAGCTTGATGATTTAACTAAGTTAACGCAGAGCTTTAGTGAAAAAGACCTGGAAGAGCTGGAGAAGATTTCATTACCCACTGGACGTGCAGCATACTCGGTTAATAGCTTAACTAGGCTTACTAATCTGATGCTAGAAGAAGGCATTGATCTTCACGAAGCGCGTAAGAGACTATTTAATATAGGTAATGACTGGAAACCTACTCCAGAGCCTATCAATTCACCTGTAGGAAACCCAGCTGTAGATCGTGTATTGAAACAAGTAGCACGCTGGATTGATACAGCTACTGAGCGTTGGGGTATTCCAGCATCTGTGAATGTTGAACATGTGCGCGAAGGGCTGGTTTCGGAAAAAGTTGTTAGAGAACTAATTCGAGATAATGAGGCTCGCCACAAGAAGAACATGGAAGTTGCTGAAGCGACTGCTAAGCGGTTAGGGCTATCTGGGCATGCGCTCAGGAGTCACACTATAAAATATTTTGCACTGCGCCGTCAAAATTGTCAGTGTCTCTACTGCGGCACTAAAATTAGTTTTGAAACCGCAGAGATGGACCATATCGTTCCACGAACAAATGGTGGATCAAACAATAAACGTTCAAACCTGGCCGCAGTGTGTAGAACATGCAATGCTAGCAAAAGCAACATTCCTTTTGCTGTCTGGGTGTCATCTGGTAAGGCTGGGCCTGGAGTCTCCTTGGAGGGCGCTAAAGAGCGTGTAAATTCATTGCTTCTCGAAAAAGCTGATTTGCCAGAAGATTATGACGATGATTCTCTCATCGAATTTTATTCGAAGAACGAAAGTAAAAAATTCAGAAAAGAGATTATTGCTCGCCTAGAATCTAAAAAACCGGAGGAGGAATTTGATGGCCGCTCGCTAGAGTCTGTGGCTTGGATGGCTGTTGAGCTGCATGAGCGTATCTTGGGATATTATGAAAACCTCTTGAAAGATACTGGTCAGAAGGCTCCTCAAGTAGGGGTTTATCGTGGTACTATAACCGCTGAAGCTAGGAAAGCTTCAGGGTTTGAGAATCGAGTGGAGCTACTTGGTGGGAAAGGTAAGACTCGCCTAGATCGTAGGCATCACGCGATGGATGCTCTGGTTATTGCATTGATGAACCAGTCTGTATCCAAGCTGCTGTCATGGCGTATGCAGCTGCGTGACTCACAACGAATTTCTGGGATGCAAGAGACTTGGAAAGAATTCCACGGTTCTAACCGTGACGAATATCGTCGGTGGAATGCTTGGACTAACGCAATGCGAATTGCTGTAGAGCTATTCAATGACGCTTTAGAAAAAGATGAAGTACATTTCAGTGAAAACAAGCGTCTTGGTATTAGTTTGGCCAAAGCGCATGATGACACTATCAAGTCACTATGTAGTTATGCGTTAGGTGATGCCCTTTCTGCTGAACTAATTGACAGGGCTGAGACGCCGGCACTATGGACAGCGCTTACAAAGCAACCTGATTTTGATGTTAAAAATGGGTTGCCTGCAGATTCGACTCGACACATTACTGTAAACGGTAAACAATTTGGCCCCACGGATGAAGTAAACTTCTTTGCTAGTGGTGCTCCTGCGATTAAAGTGCGCGGTGGCTTTGCTGGTATTGGTGACACTATTCATCATGCACGTATTTATCGAATCGATGGTAAGAAACTACCTACGCTATGGTCCGCGTGTTCCAAACAGATTTGCGTCGTATGGAGCACGAGGATTTGTTCACCGAACCTCTTAAGCCATCAACTATCTCAATGCGGACTGCTTCTAAAACTATCCGCAAAGCTCTTGCGGATGGAACTGCAACGCAAATTGGCTGGTTAGTTGAAGGTGATGAGATTCGTATCGAATCGGAGCGTTATTCTTCAGATAAAATTGGTAGTCTACTTAAAGAGTATCCAGAAGCATCTTCCTGGCGAGTCTGTGGCTTTCCTAGTGCTATTAAATCAGGCTTCGCCCTAATCTATTGTCTGAAGAAGGATTTGATTCTTATACATCAGAAGCTGTAAGTAGTTTGGTGAGCGGGCCAGGCTGGTATGTGTCAATTAATACTGTGCTTGGAAATGGTGCTGTTAAGGTTATACGTCGTAATACTCTTGGTGAAGAACGCTGGGTGTCACGGGCTCATCTTCCTGTGTCAGTGGATTTGAGCTAACCATGGATGGTGCATGGCGAGTTCTTGATTTGAGTGGTTTTGAAGGAACACTTGAATCAGATCGTGGTGGTATTACTGTTCACCCAGAATCTGGTGAAACAGTGCATATACCAGTTGCTGACTTGGCAATTGTTCTAGTTGGTATGGGTACTAAGCTAAGCGCGTCAGTTCTGCATAGGTTATGTGCAGCGGATGTAGCGCTACTGTTCTGTGATTGGCGAGGTATTCCTGAAGGTGGTGCTTATAGCTGGTCTGAACATGGTCGAGTGGCCGCCAGACATAGAGCTCAAGCTGCTATGACTTTGCCACGTAAAAAGAACGCATGGGCACGTCTAGTGCGCGCCAAAATTACTGGTCAAGCGGCGGTGCTAGAAAATCTTAAAATTCCTGGTAGCGGCCAGCTATTGGCTTTGGTGGATAAAGTGCGTTCTGGCGATCCAGCAAATGTAGAAGCCCAGGCAGCTAGGTTGTATTGGTCTAAAGCTTTAGAGACCAGGCGTATCCCTGGATCAGGTGAACGTGTAGGGTCGAATTCTTGCTTGGACTACGGCTATTCGGTGCTGCGCGGGCATGTTATGCGAGCTGTACTTGCTGCTGGCTTGGCTCCTGCACTAGGTATTTTCCATCATGATAGGGGCAATGCTTTTGCTCTTGCTGATGATTTGATTGAGCCGTTTCGGCCCGCAGTAGATGAGGTAGTTTTTCAGCTCCCTAAGGCAGCTAGCCCAACTGATAGGGAAGTGAAAAAGGTATTGGTTGCGGCTGCTGCACAGAAATTTAGTGCTGATGGCCATGGAATCCCGGCTGTAGTCGAGGCTCTAGCTCAAGCTTTGGTCGCTATGCGGAAGGTGTTGAAGATCGACTACAGGTTACTGCTTGGGCTGGTCCAACTTTGGTTGATTTCGGCGGTGAAAACGATGGCGGATGACGCAATGTGGTGTCTAGTAATGTTTGATCTTCCTGTGGAGACAAAGGAGAAACGTCGCGAAGCAACTAGGTTTCGCCATGATTTACTGGATTGGGGCTTCATAATGGTCCAGTTCAGCGTCTATGCGAAATACTGGCCTACCGGTGGGCAGGATCATGCAGTGCTTCGCGCTATCAAAACGCATCTTCCAGAGGGTGGGCAGGTTCGTGTGATTGGCGTGAGTGACAAACAGTGGGCTAGTGGGCTCCATTTTCGTAACGCAAAGCCTCAAAAGAGTGAGTCTGCACCTGAACAGTTGATGATTTTCTAGTCAAAAATTCCTAGAAAACGCAGTGATTGCAAGGAAAACCTCTCCCTCCTAAGTCTATCAAAGGGAGAGGTGACTGATTCCCAACTCAGCAGGCGTGCGCTGCCAGCTATCGATAAGTCTATCAAAGGGAGAGGTGACTGATTCCCAACTCAGGCGAAGCTATCCAATCTTTGGATATAAGTCTATCAAAGGGAGAGGTGACTGATTCCCAACATCTTGACATCGCTACCGCCGCTGGCCGTAAGTCTATCAAAGGGAGAGGTGACTGATTCCCAACCATAAGGCGACAGCTAAATTACTCCACTTAAGTCTATCAAAGGGAGAGGTGACTGATTCCCAACGATTGCGCACCCATCCACGACGCGGCAGTAAGTCTATCAAAGGGAGAGGTGACTGATTCCCAACTGTTTAATGCTGTTGGGGCTGTGCTTAATAAGTCTATCAAAGGGAGAGGTGACTGATTCCCAACTAACTAGTTCATGCAGTAGGGGAGTAATTAAGTCTATCAAAGGGAGAGGTGACTGATTCCCAACCGCTTGAAGCAGCTATTGAACCAACGCATAAGTCTATCAAAGGGAGAGGTGACTGATTCCCAACCAGACTAGACAACGCTAGGGTGGTCTGCTAAGTCTATCAAAGGGAGAGGTGACTGATTCCCAACTGTGCGCGGCATTTCTGGCAGCGGCAGCTAAGTCTATCAAAGGGAGAGGTGACTGATTCCCAACTCTTGGGGCGTGGCCTTGTCGCCGCGTGTAAGTCTATCAAAGGGAGAGGTGACTGATTCCCAACGTTGCGTTACCAGTGTCGAAGCCGCATTTAAGTCTATCAAAGGGAGAGGTGACTGATTCCCAACCCCTTGGTGCGCTAGGTGTAAAGCCACTAAGTCTATCAAAGGGAGAGGTGACTGATTCCCAACACATACACTAGGTTGCGGCGGGCGAAGTTAAGTCTATCAAAGGGAGAGGTGACTGATTCCCAACTGGCCGGTGACACAGACTTTCACGGTGATAAGTCTATCAAAGGGAGAGGTGACTGATTCCCAACAGGGTGAGGGCGCGGGTAGGGGCCATGCTAAGTCTATCAAAGGGAGAGGTGACTGATTCCCAACCCGACGCCATGCGATGGGACCTAGATAGTAAGTCTATCAAAGGGAGAGGTGACTGATTCCCAACGCGCTTTTGTCGCCTCACTAGCCGCCTGTAAGTCTATCAAAGGGAGAGGTGACTGATTCCCAACGCGGTGCGCGCGTCCATGCGTATGGACCTAAGTCTATCAAAGGGAGAGGTGACTGATTCCCAACGCGGGGAGCTCAGCAAGCGACTCGGCGGTAAGTCTATCAAAGGGAGAGGTGACTGATTCCCAACGTCATCGAACACACCTCTGAGCCGCGCGTAAGTCTATCAAAGGGAGAGGTGACTGATTCCCAACCGTCCGTTACCTTCCACGTCTAAGGGGCTAAGTCTATCAAAGGGAGAGGTGACTGATTCCCAACCGTCCGTTACCTTCCACGTCTAAGGGGCTAAGTCTATCAAAGGGAGAGGTGACTGATTCCCAACCATCCCGTAAAGCCCTGGCCGCCACCTGTAAGTCTATCAAAGGGAGAGGTGACTGATTCCCAACCATGGAATCAAGCGCCGCTAGCACCTTGTAAGTCTATCAAAGGGAGAGGTGACTGATTCCCAACATCTAGACCAGGTCCACTTCGAAATAGATAAGTCTATCAAAGGGAGAGGTGACTGATTCCCAACCGTCTACGCGCGCAGGGCCTGTCTATGCTAAGTCTATCAAAGGGAGAGGTGACTGATTCCCAACACTGCTCCGGCCTTATCGTGTGGGCATTTAAGTCTATCAAAGGGAGAGGTGACTGATTCCCAACCATGGTGTCAGCGCTACAGCGTCGCCTATAAGTCTATCAAAGGGAGAGGTGACTGATTCCCAACGGGTCACCGTCATTGTGTGGCCAGAGCATAAGTCTATCAAAGAGAGAGGTGACTGATTCCCAACCATCCGAGGCCAGTTAATCCTAGCTGTATAAGTCTATCAAGGGGAGAGGTGACTGATTCCCAACTCTATAGACATGACGCAAGCGACGTGAATAAGTCTATCAAAGGGAGAGGTGATTGATTCTCGGTTATCTTCCAGATTCGAAGTGTTTAAATTTAATGTCGCACGCTGTTTGGATATTTGATTTAGAAAATATGGTAGACAATGCAGGAATTGGCAAGGAAGTCATCCTGCTAAAGCAGTCCGTTCTCTCTGTGATGCTGGATTATTTTCAGCTGTCTAGTTATCGGCTTTGGATGTGGTGGCGGCCTATCTGTTCCTAACCACCTGGCCCACTGTGCCGTCGTCGGCCCTAAAACCAGAGAATCGCAGCCCCTTAGCGCTTGCCGGATCCAGAGCTGCGCCACATGGCCGGCTTAAAGCGTGCGCCACCATAAACGCGCTAAACCTTACGAAAACCGCGCCTTTTAGGGGCCATGTAAAGGATTACCTAAATTAGGGTTAACAATCTTTAGTCGTACAAAAGCGGTGCTAACCTCTTGCGTATTTGCATGTCCTAACTAAAGCCGCGCACCGTTGGAATTTCAAGGAAAAGTGGCAATGATTGAATTTGCTTGCGTCGGGCTGAGCATTAATTTAACAAGCGCTGCTTCCTGCGGCGCCCCGGCGCAAAGGAATCAAAATGGAAACTGCACACGTAACCGACTGCTCGGTCAGCTCCTGCTCTTACAACCACGACGGCTGCCACGCCCTGGCCGTGAACGTCAAGGGTGCCGGCTGCTCCACCTTCATCTCCCTCGACGAGCGCGGCGGTCTGGACCGCGTCGTCACCTCCGTGGGTGCTTGCCAGAGCGCGGACTGCGCCCACAACAGCCACCTGGAGTGCACCGCCGCTTCCGTGCGCATGGGTGAGCGCGACGGCCAGGCCACCTGCCTGACCTACTCCGCCGCCTGATAGCTCGCGCTTGGCTCAGGGCTCAGTGCTTAGGGCGCTTGGCGCGCAAATACTGACATTTCATCCCTTCCCTATAAAACCCCATGGAATTTTTATAGGGAAGGGATGATTTTGTGTGTAAATAGGAGGGTGCTGCATACCGTTACCATTGACACCCCGGCGGGCGAGTTCACCATGCTGGGTGATAACTCGTGCCTGTACGGGGCTGGTTTTACTGGGGATTTGGCTCGGGTTATGGCTTCCATCCGGGCTCTTCCCGACGACGTGGGTTGGGAAATCCGCCCCGGCGCCAACCAGCTACTTGAGCAGGCAGTAGACGCCGTCAAGCAGTACTTTGAAGGAAATTTTGAGCCAGTTGCTAGCTTCCCAATTTGGCAGCAAGGTACCCCGTTTCGCCACCAGGTTTGGTCTACTTTGCGCCAAACTAAAGCTGGACAGCGTCTAAGTTACAGTCAGCTAGCTGACGCATCTGGTTTTCCAGGTGCCACCAGGGCCGCCGCAACCACCTGCGCGGTTAATAGTGTGGGACTGTTTATTCCTTGTCATAGGGTGATTCGCGCTGATGGTTCAATTGGTAAATTCGGCTGGAATCAGCAGGTCAAAGTTGACCTGCTAGAGCATGAAGCGCGCCTGGCCGGGCAGGTCTAGCGGCGCGGGTTTGAGCCCTAGCGGCGCGGGCTTGGGCTCTAGCGGTGTTGGGCCTTTGCGGCGGCGTCGAGCAAGGCGGGAGCGGCGTTGAGAGCTGCAGATTTTGCAGATTCGGACGCGGAGCTTGGTGCTGCAGGCCTAGCCTCAGAAAATGGTGTTGCAAATTCATAGGTAGGCCAGGCATATGGTGTAGGGCCACATGTCCAGGACTGGTTTTGGGTGTGCCTTGCAGGCTGGCGCGCACAAATACTGACATTTCATCCCTTCCCTATAAAACCCCATGAATTTTTTATAGGGAAGGGATGATTTTGGGTATTTTTACTTGGAGTCTAGGACGCCAAGGAGAGGCTGATAGTGGGTAACCACGGCCTCGCAGTAGGCATCGGCGTCGCCAGCTACTGCCGCCTCATACATGAAACGGTGAGCCTGGGCGGTTACATGAATATCCTCCGGCGTGGGCACACCCAAAGACGGTGAAGTAATCATGTGCACCTCCCAAAAAGCATCGGTTAGCTGCTGGAACAGGTGGTTATTTAGCGGCGCCAGCAGAGCATTGTGGAAAGTGCGGTCTTGCTGGGGGAAAAGCTGGCCCGCCTGAGACAGCTGCTCCATTTCCAACAAAATCTGTTCCATAAGCGCTGAAGGCTTATCCTGCCAAGCATCAATAACCGGCTGCGCTAAAGCCAAATCCAAAGCCTGGCGCACCTGCACAATATCCTTTAAAGCGCGCCAATCATCGCCCGGGTTTAGCAGGCCCCTAAAAGCCAGTAGTTCCACCATGGGGCGCATAGAAACAGAACCCACAAACATTCCGCGCCCATGGCGCACTTCAACAATGTCCAAAGCTGACAAAGTACGCACCGCCTCGCGCACAGATGAGCGCGAAACATTTAAGTCGCTGCACATTTGCGTCTCAGTGGGGAGCGGATCGCCACGCTGCAAGTTGTGGCTAATGATGTTATGCTTAATAGCTTCAATGGCCACGCGCGCCTGACCCAGGCTGGCACTACCGCGTGAAACGCCGCCTGACGTGCTAGAAAGATCTATAGGTGTTTGCCCAAAAGGTGTGGAGTTATTAGACACGTGCCCCTCCGCGAATGGTTCGTCATTGAATTGTGTCCTTTAACCGTACACTCAAAACGCAACTTCATGGTACAGTTCATTTCACCAACGTCAGACATAAGACGTCAGGCATCCAGGAGGATCTTCAATGTCGAATCCCATTCGCTCAACCAGCCGCCGTGACTTCCTCAAAGTCACCGGTACCCTAAGCCTCGCCGCCGGTATTGCTGCTTCCCTAGCAGCTTGTGGTGGTGGCACCACTAAGAAGAAGAAGGCCGGTGGCGCCACTGCTGACACCAGTAAGGCTAACAAAGATGGCGCTATTATTGCAGGTATCTCTTATGAGCTAGGCACCAATGGTTACGACCCGGCCACCACCAGCTCGGCCCTAACCATTGCTGCCAACTGGCACACCCTAGAGGGCCTAACCGAGCTAGACCCGGCTGACCGCACCGTCTACAACGCCCTAGCTAAGGAAACCCCCAAGAAGGTAGATGACACCACCTGGGAGGTCACCCTGCGTGATGGCGCCAAGTTCTCCGACGGCGCTGCGGTGACCGTTGAAGACGTTATCTTCTCCTACACTCGCGTACTCGACCCCGAGCTTAAGAGCCTGTACCGTTCGATGATCGGCTTCATCGACAAGGTAGAGAAGAAGGATGACAAGACCATCACCTTCAAGCTAAAGCAGGCTTTCTCCCTAGTTCCCGAGCGCCTAAGCATCGTCAAGATTGTTCCCAAGGCCGCCGTCGAGAAGGACGCCAAGACCTTCGACCTCAACCCCATCGGTTCTGGCCCCTACAAGATGACCGACAACGGCTCCGCCAGCCAGAAGGTTGTCTTCGAGCGCAACGAAAACTACAACGGCCCGCGCCCGGCCCTGGCCAAGACTATGACCTGGCAGATTCTGCCCGACCCGGCTACCCGCACCAACGCCCTGACCTCGGCCACTGTACAGGCCATCGACTCTGTGCCCGCAGCTGACCTGGCTAACCTCAAGGCCCCCAACAAGGTCTCCACCGTGCAGGGCTTTGGTCTGCTGTTTGCCATGTTCAACCAGAACGGCAAGTTCAAGGACGTCAAGGCCCGCCAGGCCATCATGTACGCCATGGACTACAACAAGATCTGCGACAACGGCATGGCCAAGCTCGCCACCCCGGCCACCTGCTTCGTGCACAAGGCCCACGCCGACTACAAGCAGGCCAAGGTGGTCTACAAGTACGACGCCGCCAAGGCCAAGAGCCTGCTATCTGAAGCTGGCGTAACCGAGATCAAGGTGCTGGCCTCCAACCACGACTGGTTCTCCTCCGTGCGCGCCATCCTCAAGGAAAACTTCGAGGCCCTGGGCGTAAAGATCAGCTACGACGAGAAGAAGTCTTCCGACGTCTACAGCACCATCGACGGTGACCCCAACGCCTACGACGTACTGATCGCCCCCGGTGACCCCTCGGTCTTCGGTAACGACGCTGACCTGCTCATGCGCTGGTGGTACTCCACCGACGTGTGGACCGACAAGCGTATGCACTGGAAGGGCGCTGACAGCTACACCCAGGTTCAGGAAAAGCTCGACGCCGCCCTCAAGCTCACCGGCAACGACCAGAAGAAGGCTTGGGGCGAGATCTTCGACCTGCTCAGCGAGCAGGTGCCGCTGTACCCGATCTTCCACCGCAAGACTCCTACCGCTTACAACGGCGAGTCCCTGGTTAACTTCCGTCCGATCGCGATCACCGGTCTGTCCTTCGAGAACGTAGGTTCCACCAAGTAAAAGCTTTACTAGCTAAGTTAGCCACGCTGGCTTAGCTAGTAAGTTTTAGCGGCCAGGGTAGCGCTTAAGTAGGCATCGCCATTAAGTTGCACCCTGGCCGCGCCCGCTAGGGGATTTGCGGCCCGGCCAGGTGGTTTGCTTGGTTTCCTGTGTGGTTCCTGCGTGGTGCAGCTGGCGGCCCGGCTGGGACGTTACTGGGCAGGGGAGGGGGGACGACGGCGTCGTCGGCCCCGCGCGCAAAGCCAGCAAATCTCTTAGTAGTCTTTGCCACTGTAGGCAAACAATCAATAGCACTTGCTATTAGACATCAGATGTCCGACAATAGACACAACGGCGGACCACAAACCTGCCGGGCGCACACGTGTCATAGAAGACGTGAACGCAAAAGCAAAGGAGCAAACTCGTGTCTAACCTGATCCGCCTAATTGGCCGGCGCCTAATCGCGCTGCCATTCATGGTGGTTGGTGTGACCTTGCTGGTGTTCTTGGTAATGTCGCTTTCTCCCGCAGACCCGGCCGTTCTGGCCCTGGGAGAATCAGCCAGTCCAGAAGCACTAGCGCAGTATCGCACCGCTCATCACCTAGATGACCCCCTATTTCAACGATTCTGGGATTACCTAGTTAACCTCTGCCAAGGTGACCTAGGCCAATCATTCACCGGTAACGACATTACCGACCTAGTTAAAAACGCTTTCCCCATCACCTTGCAGCTAACCTTCATCGGTATGTTCCTGGCGGTAATCATCGCCCTGGTGCTGGGTATCATCGCCGCCCTTTACCGTGACCGCTGGCCCGACCAGGTCATCCGCGTCATCTCTATCGCCTCCCTGGCCACCCCCTCCTTCTGGCTGGCACTGCTCATGATCCAGTGGTGGTCGGACGTGCCCGGAGGCACCGGCACCTTCCCCCTCAGTAATCACTGAGTGGATCCCCTTCGGAGACGAAGGCTACCTACGCCAAATCACCCTACCCGCCATCGCCGTCGCCCTACCCAACTCCGGGTCACTAACCCGTGTAGTGCGTACCGCCATGGTTGAAGAACTCGATAAAGACTACGTACGCACCGCCATTGGCGCCGGTATCCCCAAGAACATTGTGGTAGCCCGCAACGTGCTGCGTAACGCCCTAATCACCCCGCTCACCGTGCTGGGCCTGCGCATCGGCTACGCCATGGGTGGAGCCGTGGTTATCGAAATGATCTTCAACATCCAAGGTATGGGCCAGTTGATCTTCCAAGGCATCACCCGTAACGACGTAAACATCGTTCAGGGCGTGTCCATCACCGTGGCCGCCGCCTTCATCATCATCAACATCATCGTTGACATGCTTTACGTACTGGTCAACCCGCGCATTAGGAGCGTGTGAGTGATGCGCCACCAAAAGAAACTAGACAAGGTAACTGCCCCTGCGGCGCGCTTCCAAGGATGGAAAGCCATGCCGCTGGGAAGCAAAATCGCAGTAGTGGTTCTGGTAGCGCTCGCGCTCATGGCCATACTCGCCCCCGAACTTGCTCCCTTCAAACCCGGCCAAAGCGGCCTGGCCAGCGTAGAGGAAGTAGTAACCCTCGACGACGGCACCGAAACCAACATCACCAGCCAGGCTGCCCCGCCTGGAGGCGACTTCATATTCGGAACCGACGGCTCAGGTCGTGACGTGCTCTCCCGCATCATCTACGGTGCGCGAGTATCACTGGTAGTAGGTATCTCCGCTACCGCCCTGGCCCTGGCTGCGGCTGTAGTGCTCGGCGCTATCGCTGCCACCGGCCGCAAATGGATCGCCGAAGCCTTGATGCGCACCCTGGACGTAGTCATGTCCTTCCCCGGTATTGCGCTTGCGGCTGTGCTGGTGCTGGCGCTGAGTGCCACGCTACCTACGCTGCCAGTGGTGGTGGTCTCCATTGCGGTTTTGTATGTGCCACAGTTAACCCGTGTGGTGCGAGCCAATATCATCTCCCAGTTCGGAGAAGACTATGTGGCTGCCTCCAAGGTAATGGGTGCCTCGGTGCCCTGGATCTTGTTCAAGCATGTAGCTCGTAACTGCATCGCCCCGATCATGGTTTTCGCCACTGTCTTGGTGGCAGACGCGATCGTATTTGAGGCTTCACTAAGCTTCGTGGGCGCAGGCATCAAGGCCACCAACACACCTACCTGGGGCAACATGCTCTCTGAAGGTAAGGCCCTGCTGCTAAGTGGTCACTGGTGGGTGACTTTCTTCCCCGGCCTGTTCATCCTGATCACCACCTTGTGCCTAAACGTCTTGTCTGAAGGCCTAACTGACGCTATGGCCTCGCCGCGCATCCGTTCGCGCGCCGACGTCGAAGCTGACGAAGCCGCCCTGGAAGAAGTCGCTGGCGAAGGCCACGGCAAGAATGGCGAGCTGGTGACCGAAAAGAGCATTTTCGAGTCCTCCTACCCCGAGATTCGCCGTCCTGAGGTGCAAGAGCACGTATCTCTAAGCGAGCGCCTAAACCAGCTGCGCGACTCTGAGCTCAAGCGCCGCGACCGTCTGGTTTACGCCACTCCCGAACAGGAGCCAGTGCTGGAGGTTAAAAACCTGTCCATTGCCTTCCCCGCCCAGCACGGTGACGTCAACATTGTTGACAACGTCTCCTTCTCGGTGCGCCCGGGTGAAACCATGGGTCTGGTGGGTGAATCCGGTTGCGGTAAGTCCATCTCCTCCATGGCGGTTATGGGCCTGCTCCCGCCCAGCGCCCGCATCAGCGGTGAAATCCTGTTCAAGGGCAAGAACATCTTGGAGATGACCCCGCAGCAGCACAATGACCTGCGTGGCCACGAAATGAGCATGATCTACCAGGACGCGCTCAGCTCGCTTAACCCCTCCATGCTGATCAAGGCCCAGATGAAGCAGCTAACTCGACGCGGGGGTACCCGCAGCGCTGAGGAACTGCTGGAACTGGTGGGTCTAGACCCGGTGCGTACCCTGCAAAGCTACCCGCACGAGCTCTCCGGCGGTCAGCGTCAGCGCGTACTGATTGCTATGGCCCTGACCCGCGACCCCTCGCTGGTGATCGCTGATGAGCCCACCACCGCCCTGGACGTGACCGTGCAAAAGCAGGTGGTTGACCTGCTCAACAAGCTGCGTGAAGAGCTCGGCTTCGCGATGGTCTTCGTCTCTCACGACCTGGCGCTGGTGGCCAAGCTAGCCCACCGCATCACGGTTATGTACGCCGGCCAGGTGGTTGAGCAGGCTGAAACCATGGAGCTGCTAACCAACCCCACCCACGAATACACCCGTGGCCTGCTGGGTGCGGTGCTCTCCATCGAGGCTGGCTCCAACCGTCTGCACCAGGTGCGCGGCACCGTGCCCTCGCCGCGTGAGTTTGTCGACGGCGACCGTTTCGCCCCGCGCTCTAGCCACCCCGAGGTTGGGCTACACACCCGCCCTGTACTCAAGCCGGTTGATGGCAACCCCAACCACGTGTTTGCTATCACCCCTGAGCTTGAGGCGCTGCTGAAGAAAGAGGCAAAGTGATGAGCCAGGCATGGGACCCCAAAGATCCGGTAGTTGAACTACGTAACGTCAACGTCATCCACAAGTCACGTACCGGTGGGCTTTTCCACCCTGACACGGTGCACGCGGTTAACGATGTTTCGCTAACCATCAGCCGTGGCCAAACCCTGGGAATCGTGGGTGAATCTGGTTGTGGTAAATCCACCACCGCCCGCGTAATGGTGGGTTTGCAGCCCATCACCAGTGGTGAGGTGCTGTTCAAGGGCCGCAAGCTCACCCACTCCAAGGCTGACCGGCGCGATCTGGGCCGCTCCATTTCGGTAGTGTTCCAGGACCCGGCCACCGCCTTGAACCCGCGCATGATCGTGCACGACACCCTAATTGACCCGCTTAACGTACACGGCATTGGTTCACCCAAGGACCGCGAGGCGCGCGTACGTGAGCTGCTGGAACTGGTTGGTTTGCCGCTAAGTGCCCTGGATGTGTTGCCGCGCCAAATCTCCGGCGGTCAGCGTCAGCGTGTGGCTATCGCCCGTGCGCTGGCTTTGGACCCCGACATTATCGTGGCCGATGAGCCCACCAGTGCTTTGGACGTGTCGGTGCGCGCCCAGGTGCTCAACCTACTACAGGATCTAAAAGCCTCGCTGGGTTTGGGCCTGGTTTTCATCTCCCACGACATCAACACGGTGCGTTATGTATCTGACCGTATTGCAGTTATGTACTACGGCAAGATCATTGAAGAAAACACCACCCAGGAAATCTTTGCTCACCCCAAAGATGCCTACACCCGCAAGCTGCTTTCAGCTGTGCCTTCGCTTTTGAACGACGCGGGGCCTAAGGCGTCCCCGGCGGCCTAAGCACAGCTAAAAGATCAGATAATTTCCACTAAAAAGAATCGCAGGAACAATCATGGATAAGCGTTTCACCGGTATGATTCCGCCGGTCGTAACCCCCCTTCACCGCTGAGGGTGAAGTTGACCTAGAAGCCCTAGACCGCGTCATTGAGCACCTGATTGAGGGAGGCATGAACGGCCTGTTCATCCTCGGCTCTTCAGGTGAGGTGGCCTACCTAAACGACGCCCAGCGCGACGCCGTCACTGCTTGCACCGTAGCCACCGCTGCCGGCCGCGTGCCGGTGCTGGTAGGTGCCATTGAAACCACCGCCAAGCGCGTCATTGACCGGGCCCTGCGCGCCCAGGAGCTAGGCGCCGACGCGATTGTGGCCGCCGGCCCCTTCTACGCCCTGCCCAGCGCCGCTGAAGTAGCCGACCACTTCCGCGCCATCCACGCCGCCATCGACCTGCCCCTGTTCGCCTACGACGTGCCTGTGCGTCTAGGTGGCCTAAGCTTGGCCGCGACATGCTGGTTGAGCTGGGTAAGGAAGGCGTAATCGTAGGTGTTAAGGACTCCTCTGGCGACGACGTCAGCTTCCGTCGCCTGGTGGCTGCCAACGAGGCCGCCGGTCACCCCTTAAGCCTGCTAACCGGCCACGAGTGCGTGGTTGACGGCATGTTGCTGCTAGGTGCCGACGGCGCCGTACCCGGCTATGGCAACGTAGACCCCCGTTCCTACGCGCAGCTGCTTGAAGCCGCGCGTGCCCACGAGTGGGACAAGGCCCGCGAGATTCAGGACCGTATCTGCGCAGGCTTCGAGATCGTGTTCGCGGTTAAGGGCCAGGGTGCTGACGGCACCGGTATCCCCGCGTTCAAGACCGCCATGGAGGCTGTAGGTGTACTAGACAATGCCTACATGGCTCCGCCGGTTAAGGCACTAGAAGGCGAAAACCGTCAGCGCGTAATCGACATTGTGCACGCCGTGGGTCTGGCCTAGTTAAGGCCTGCGTATGGCCGGACCTGATTTATTTGGGTCCGGCCATTTGCGTAACTGCCGGTAGCTGCGCCGGATAGAAGGAAAATCATGCAAAAACTTGTTGTGGGAATTGACTTAGCGGCACCAAAATGGCTGGCGCCCTGGTTGATAGTGAGGGCAACCTAGTTGGCCCCATCCTTAAAGTACCTACCCCCGCCCATGACGGGCGCGCGGCCATGCTTGACGCTATCGCTGAGCTGGCGGGCAAAGTTATTGCTGCGGGCACCACCAACACTGGCGAATGGACCATTGCCGGGGTGGGGATCGGCACGGCTGGGGTGGTGGATGTAACCGGCGGCTCTATCGTGGCCTCCACCGATGCCATCAGCGAATGGGCCGGCACCCAGGTGCGTGAAGGGGTAGGTCAGCGCCTTAAAGAAGCTGGCTACAACGTGCCTATCCACGTTGAAAACGATGTGGACGCTCACGCCGGCGGGGAAGCTTGGCTGGGAGCTGGACGCGGGGCCCGCTGCGCCATTGTGGTGGCCGTGGGCACGGGTGTAGGCGGCGCCGTCGTAATTGACGGGCAAACCTGGCGCGGCACCCACCACCTAGCGGGGGACCTGGGCCACTTCCCAGCCGTTGGGGCGCAAGGCGAGCCGTGTACCTGCGGGCGCTTTGGTCACCTCGAAGCCGTCAGCGCCGGCCCCCAAATTTACCGGCGCTACCTGGCCCTGGGGGGAGACGCGCAGGTCAGCGGCACCCGTGAGCTAGAAACTCGGGCTGAAGCCGGCGATGAGCTAGCCGCGCAGGTTTACCGCGACTCGGCCCAGGCGCTAGCAAACGTGCTGGTGGGGCTGGCTTACACGCTTGACCCTGACTGCATCATTATTTCGGGCGGCCTCGCTAACGCCGGCAAATGCTGGTGGGGCCCGCTGCAGGAAACCTTTAAGGCCCAGCTCAGTGGGCCACTGGAAAATCTAGAACTCGTAAGCGCCCAGCTGGGCTCCACCGCCCCCATTGTGGGAGCCGCGCGCGGAGCTTGGCAGTTAATTAACTAGGAGAAAATTGTGACTAACGTAATTGAGCAGCTCAAAAGCGGTTTGATCGCCTCAGCACAGGCTTATCCGGGTGAGCCTATGCGTGACCCACGCACCATGGACCAGATCGCCCAGGCTTGCGTACTGGGTGGGGCCGTGGCTATCCGTGCCCAGGGGCTAGCTGACCTGGCCCTTATCAACCAGCACGTGGATGTGCCCGTGATTGGTTTATGGAAAGACGGTCACGACGGCGTCTTTATCACCCCCACGCTCACTCACGCTGTGGCTGTGGCCGCCACCGGCAGCCAGATTGTGGCTATTGACGGCACCCGCCGCCCGCGTCCCGATGGGCGCAGCTTCGCCCAGACGGTAAGCGAACTAAAGGCTGCTTTCCCCGCAGGTGCTGGTGATGGCTGACTGTGGCAGCGTGGATGATGCTAAGGCCTCCCAGGATGGGGGAGCGGACCTAGTGGGCACCACCCTAGCGGGTTACACCGGTGAGCGGCCCAAGACTGAAGGGCCCGACTGGGAGGTGATTGAGCAGGTGCTAAACATTGCGCAGGTGCCTGTTATCGCCGAAGGACGTATTCACACTCCTGCTCACGCCGCCCAGGCGATCCAAATGGGGGTCCACGCCGTGGTGGTTGGAACCGCCATTACCCACCCCACCAGCATCACTTCATGGTTTGTAGGTGCTGTAAAAAACGTGCAATAAGCCTGCGATCGTGTTCTAATAAGGACATATAAGCGTATATTCTCAATCGCATGGCGTGTAGAAGGTGACAGATTAGCGCAATATGCGTACCGTTTGTCATACGAGACGCCGCCGGCGAATCCCTACCATTCCGGATGGAGAACACTATGTCCGTCAACCGCACTGAGCTGATTGCTGCAATTGCCGAGCGCGCTAACCTGACCAAGACCGAGGCCGAGGCTTTCCTGTCTGCTTTCCAGGACGTCTTGGTTGAGAACGTTGCTAAGGGTGAAGCCGTGAAGATCACCGGCTAATGGGTATCGAGCGCGTTGAGCGCGCGGCCCGCACCGGCCGTAACCCCCGTACCGGTGAGGAAATCCAGATTCCCGCTGGTTACGGCGTTAAGCTAACCGTCGGCTCCACCTTGAAGAAGGCTGTAGCCAACAACTGATTGCGCCCAGGCGCAGTTAACACAGGGCAGCACCCACGCGGTGCTGTCCTGTTTTGCTTTCTTTGTTAGCCCCTATGACGCGCGCTAACGCCGCCTTAGTCATGTGTTAGCACCCGGTTAAAGCCCCCGCTGCCTACCCAGGCTTTTGGCCCGGCAAATGTCCTGCAATGGGCCTTAAAAGACCTATAGGGGACCTGAATTCATCCCAGCGAATGATGCCCCAGCAGCCTAAACGTGTTCAAAATTGCTTTATGAGCATAGCTACTCCTCCTAACGCCCCTGGCCAGAGCCCAAATGCCCTGGATATGGTGGGTTTGGTTAAAGTTTTTGGTTCTAAAGTAGCGGTCGATAACCTTTACTTATCAATTCCTGCCGGGTCTATTTACGGCGTCGTCGGCCCTAACGGAGCGGGCAAAACCACCACCTTGTCAATGACCACGGGCCTACTAACCCCAGATCACGGCAAGGCTTACGTGTTGGGCGTGGACGTGTGGGCGCAACCCCACCGGGCCAAGCAGCTACTAGGGGTGCTACCAGACGGGCTACGCACTTTTGACCGCCTCAGCGGCGCAGAACTACTGACCTACTGCGGCCTGCTGCGCGGCATGGAGCGCGAACAGGTCCTCAAACGCACCCAGCAGCTGCTATTGGCCCTGGGCTAGCCGACACGGGCAACAAGCTGGTGGCCGACTACAGCGCGGGCATGCGCAAAAAAATTAACCTAGCCTGCGCCCTCATCCATGCCCCTAGCGTGCTGGTGCTAGATGAGCCTTTCGAGGCGGTAGACCCGGTTTCAGCCCAAGCCATTATCCAGATCCTGCACGAGTTCGTCTCACGCGGGGGCACCGTGGTGCTCTCCAGCCACGTGATGGATACGGTGGCCAAACTGTGCACACATGTGGCCGTAATTAACGCCGGGCGAGTAGTGGCCTGCGGGACGGTAGCGCAGGTGGCTGACGGTATGGACCTCAATGAGCGTTTCGTGCAGCTAGTGGGCGGGCCCATGCAACACGAGGAGATGACATGGTTGCAACCCTCGTCAAACTAAGGTGGCGTCTAACCATTAATAGCCTGCGCGGCGTCTGGTGGAAAATCCTGCTCGAAGCCTGGCTATTTCTAAACCTATTCGCATTTTTAGCTTTTGCTATTGGCGGCCTAATTGCTTTAGGTATGCTGGGCTGGCGCTACACCCCGCAGGTTTTAAGTGTACTAGTAACCCTAACTGTTACTGGCTGGCTTATTTTCCCGCTACTAATAACCGGTGCAGATAACTCTTTAGAGCCGCGCCAATTACGCCTCTGGGTAGTACCTTCACGTAAATTAGCGGCCGGGTTAATTGTGGCAGCCGGGGCGGGCGGCCCGGGAATTATTACCGGCCTGGTGCTACTAACCACGGTTATTACCTGGCTGCTACACGGCAGCGTAGCGGCAGCAGCATTTGCCCTAGTCAATATGGTGCTGGCCTGGCTAACTGCAGTGATCGGCTCTAGGTGGCTGGTTACTGCGGCCGCGCTTGGCTATCGACGTCGCAGCCGGGAACTGGTTACCAGCTTTGGCCTATTGCTGATTATTGGTTTAGCGCAGCTACCCAACCTATTTTTTAGTCTGCATTTAGATAGCAGCCTTAGCGGCTGGCTGAAGCTGGCACGCTACAGTCAATACCTGCCTACCGCTTGGGCGGGCGCTGCGCCGGCTCAGGCAGCTAGTGGAAACTACCTGCTAGCAAGTGCCTTTACAGTGTCTAGTGCGCTGCTAGTGGGCTGCCTGTACTGGCTTTGGCAGCGGGCCATGACTAACGCTATGACCGCCGATGTAGCCGCTAATGATAAGGGCGCAGGTAAAAACAGTGAACTTAGTAAAGTGTTTGCTGCGCAAGAATTCTTTACTAAATTCATGCCCTCCCCGGCGGCCACGGTTTGCGCGCGCAGCCTGCGCTATTTAGTGCGTGATTTTAGGCTGCGAATATCATTTATAGCCTGCATTTTTATGATCGTGCTGTTTATGGTGGTGTTTATTGGTCAAGCACAGCGCTCTGGCAGCGTAATTATGGTCTATTTTGCCTCACTGATGATATCCATAGTTATGGGTTTATCTGTGGCAGATGATTTAGCTACTGACTCCACCGCCATTCATACCTCCTTGCTAAGCGGTATTAGCGGCCTGCATGAGCGTCTAGGGCGCTTGGTGGCAACGGCGATCTGGCAGCTGCCGCTGGTATTGGTGGTTAGTCTGATCGCGCCGCTGCTTTCCAATCAGGCCAAACACTTACCCATTTTGCTGGGGCTAAACCTGGCCGTGTGGGGAGTAGTGGTAGGCGTGGCCCAAATTCTGGCAGTGGTTTTCCCCTACCAAACCAACCCGCCTGAAGCTAGCCCGTTTAGTGCCAAAGGCAGCGGGGCTGATGCGCTACTGGCTTCACTAGCTCAGATGGGTTCAATGCTGGCTTCTATGCTGTTGGTAACCCCCACCATTGCCCTGAGCGTTTACTGCGGCGTTAGCGAAAACTTCCAGTTGGCCTGGCTTTGCGTGGTTCTGGGAGTGGTTAACGCGCTGGTTGTGATGGTTGTAGGTGTACGTATGGGCGGCAAGCTGCTAGATGGGCGCTGGGCGCGACTGTTGTTCACCATTTCGCAGTGGCCTGGTCACACTCAAAGCTAGGGTTTGACGACGGCGCTGGCTAATGCGGGCTGTGAGCTTATGTTCACAGCCCGCATGTGTATGACCCTATTCACTTTAATGATAGAAGTTGATCGATTGGGTTATAATTTAATCGAAGTTAATCATCTGATTTCATTCGTTACATCATTGGAGATGGACATGGAAGTTGTTGTTCTACCTGATGCCCAAGCTATCGCTGAGCGCGCCGCAGACGCCATCGAAGCCGTCCTAGTGGCTAAGCCCAACGCGGTTTTGGGTACCGCCACCGGTTCTAGCCCGCTACCGCTCTATGACGAGCTAGTGCGCCGCAACCAAGCAGGCAAGCTATCTTTCAAGGACGTCACCGGCTACATGCTGGACGAATACGTAGGCCTGCCCGTTGACCACTACGAGCGCTACGCCAACTTCATGGAACGCAACCTGCGCTCGCGCACCGACATGGCTCCCGGCGCCCTACACGGCCCTGACGCCCTAAACCCTGACCCGCAGGCCGCTTGCGACGACTATGAGCGCGCCCTGGCTGAAGCTGGTTACGCCGACGTGCAGATTCTAGGTATCGGCTCTGATGGTCACATTGGCTTCAATGAGCCTGGAGGCCCGCTAGACTCGCGCACCCACCTCGATAAGCTCACCGAGCAGACCCGCCGCGACAACTCGCGTTTCTTCGATAACGACATCAACAAGGTGCCCACCATGTGCATCACCCAGGGCCTGGCCACCATCATGGAAGCCCGCAAACTGGTGCTGATCGCCACCGGTGAGAACAAGGCTGAAGCCATCAAGCACCTAGTTGAGGGTGAAGTAAGCGAGCAGTGGCCGGCCACGGTAATGCAGCGTCACCCCGACGCCCTTGTGCTGCTAGACGCCGCTGCCGCCTCCAAGCTGAGCAAGTAACGCCGCCACAAGCCACTGAGGGGCGGCACAGCCCGCTTCAGTTGTCGTTCCCCCAGTCCCAAACAGCCGCTGCCCATTTGTTGGCAGCGGCTGCGGCGTTAGGGGCGACGTCGTAAGTGGGCAAAGCCACTGGTGAGGTTAAGGCGGGCTACAGCCCAGGAAAACTGGCTGTTTTTGAGCGCCAGCCAGCCCGAAAAGCTCCCCAACCACCCCTTAAGCCCGGGCCCCTGTAATGACGCCTACACCGCTGAGAGCGTGATGACAAAGGTTAAAGCCCTCAAGGAGACATAAAATTACAGCTATGAGTGAGCCTTTGGACCCCATGGAACCCGGCGGTAGCCCCAGCCAGTCAGCTGGGACCGCAGTTTTGGAGCGCGAAGAGCTCCGCTCCACTGACGACGGCGATGCAGACCGCTTCGCCCACTATGTACGTAAAGACAAAATCGCTGCTGCCGCCGCATCCGGGCGTCCCGTAGTGGCCCTGTGCGGCAAGGTGTGGCGCCCTCAGCGTGACCCTGCCGCCTACCCGGTGTGCCCCACCTGCAAGTCAATCTACGAGCAGATGAGCCAGTCCCCAAAAGGTAACGGCCCCAGGCGCCCGCGTTTCCCGTTTGGCGGCCGGGGCTAAAAGCGCCTTCAACTAGAAGCCGCGAGTGTCTCAAAACTATAAATCTGCGCGCCGGGGCCCAGCCCCGGGCGTTAGATTTTTGGGCCCAAAATCAGGGGGCGGTGTGCAAAGCCAGCTGCAATTGGGGGCGCAGTGCGCCTTAGTGGGCTCGGGCCGCCAGCGCGCCAAGACCACAGATACGCGGCGCCGGCAGTGCCCCAAAACATAGGACGCGCCGAAAAAAGCAAAACCATTAGCCTCACCCCGCTTGGGGGTAGCCTTGTGCAGGCCCCAGCCGCGCTAAGCGTGTTTATTGGCTTAATTCATTTATGTGGCTTGATTTATGAGAGGGATCGGTAAAAATTGGTTCAATTGCGCCGTTGGCAGCGTGAAGCTTTCGCCACATACATGTCTAGCCAGCCCCAAGACTTCCTGGCGGTAGCCACCCCCCGGTGCAGGTAAAACCACTTTCGCGCTAACCCTGGCTAGCGAGCTCATACGCACCGGTGAGGTACACAAGCTAACCATCGTGGCCCCCACCGAACACCTCAAATACCAGTGGGCCGCCTCAGCCGCCCGCTGGGGGCTACGTATTGACCCCACCTACTCCAACTCCGGTGGGGGAGCAGGCAGCAACTTCGACGGCGTCGCCCTAACCTACGCACAGGTAGCCTCCAACCCTAACCTGCACCGTGCCCGCACCGGCGCCAGCCGCACCCTGGTGATCCTAGACGAGGTGCACCACGCCGGAGACGCGCTGAGCTGGGGAGACGCAATCTATGAAGCATTTAGTGGGGCCCGCCGTCGCCTGAGCCTAACCGGTACCCCCTTCCGCAGTGACACCGCCGCCATCCCCTTCGTCACCTACGCCCCCGATGCCAACGGCATCAGGCGCTCACAAGCCGACTACACCTACGGCTACGCTGACGCGCTAGCCGAAAACGTGGTGCGCCCAGTTATTTTCATGTCCTACTCAGGCCAAATGCGTTGGCGCACCAAAGCCGGCGACGAGGTCTCAGCCCGCCTGGGCGAGCCGCTAACCAAAGACCTAGAATCCCAAGCCTGGCGCACCGCCCTAGACCCCGCCGGGGAGTGGATCCCCGCCGTCCTGGCCGCAGCTGACCAGCGCCTTAGCGAAATTCGCCGGCAAATCCCTGATGCTGGCGGCCTAGTGATCGCCACCGACCGTGAAAAAGCTCGCGCCTACGCACGCCAACTAGCCGCCATCACCGGCGAAAAACCCACGGTGGTGCTCAGCGACGACAATGGCGCCTCAGAAAAAATCGAGCAGTTCTCCGCCAGCAACCAGCGTTGGATGGTGGCCGTACGCATGGTTTCCGAAGGCGTGGACGTGCCGCGCCTAGCAGTAGGGGTGTACGCCACCTCCACCTCAACCCCACTGTTCTTCGCCCAGGCCATTGGGCGTTTCGTGCGTGCGCGCCGGCCTGGAGAAACCGCCAGCGTGTTCCTGCCTTCAGTCACCCCGCTGCTGGCGCTCGCGGCAGAGCTGGAAACTGAACGCGACCACGCCCTGGATCGGCCCGCTAAAGAAGATGAGGGCCAGGATCTGTTTGCCCACCCTGAAGATAAGCTAATTGCCGCCGCTAACCGGGAAGAAAAAGCCTCTGACGCGCTACTTCCCGGCTTTGAGGCCATGGATTCCACCGCTGAATTTGACCGGGTACTTTTCGACGGCGGCGAGTTTGGTACCGGCGCCATGGTCGGTAGCGTGGAGGAGCAAGAATTTTTAGGCATCCCAGGTTTGCTCGACGCCGACCAGGTGAGCCAGATTTTAAAGGCCCGCCAGGCGGAGCAGGTTAAAACCCAAAAACGTTCACAGGCCGCCGCCGCCCAGCGGGCAGCCAACGCCGGTATTGAGGATGCCCGCCAGCGTGACGCGGCCCGTAAAGAGCTCAGCCAGCTGGTTTCTAGCTGGGCGCGCCGCTCAGGACAAAGCCATGGGGCGGTGCACGCTGAGCTGCGTAGAGTCTGCGGGGGCCCGGAGGTGGCGCAGGCGACGACGACGCAGATCCGCACCCGGGTCGATACCTTGCGTAAGTGGTTTGTGGGCCGACGCTAAAACAGCAAGTGGCGGTGGATTTGCATCCACCGCCACTATTTATGTGGGAGCTCAGCTTTAGTGCTCAGCCCTACCCATGGTTTTGCTCAGCGTTGGCCTTAACCCAGGTCAGCCCCGGGGTGCTGGCTTTGCTCAGCCCTGCTTGGTTTCACGTGAATCAAGATTCACGCGACGGGTAGGAATAGCGATTTCACCTTCGCTCAGGCGCCAGGCCTGGTAGGGCAGCTGGGCGCGGGCGGCACGGTGACGTTCAGCTGCGCGGGTGAGGGCGCCGTCGTCGTAGTGCTCAGGCAGGATGTGACCCTTTTCCACCAGCTGTACCTGCAGTGGGCGGGCCTGGTTGCGTTCCAGCTCAGCCTCAGCGGCCTCGGGATCAATCGAGCTGATCAGTAGCTCTTCGGTGGCGGAACCGTCAATGATCACGCGGCCAGCGGTCTTGCGGCCACCCACACTGGACTTACCGCCACTAGACTTCTTAGCTACCTTTTCCATCTCGCCGGCGCTGTTTTCGCGCTCAACCATCTTGTACACCAGCGCAGCCGTGGGCACGCCTGAGCCGGTAACCAGCTTGGTACCCACACCGTAGATGTCTACCGGGGCCGCACCCAGTGCAGCGATAGCGTATTCATCCAGGTCAGAGGTGACCACAATCTTGGTGTCGGGGCAGCCTAGGGAGTCTAGCTGGGCGCGTACCTTGAAGGCCTCGGCCACCAGGTCACCAGAGTCTAGGCGCACGGCACCTAAAGTGCCCCCAGCGGCCTTGGCTGCGTCAACAGCGCGCTGTACGCCGCGCGCAATGTCGTAGGTGTCAACCAGGATGGTGGTGCCCACGCCCAGGGAGGCGATCTGGGAGTCAAAGCGGTGCGTTCGTCGTCGTGCAGCAGCGTGAAAGCGTGGGCGGAAGTACCTACGCAACGGATGCCGTAACGCATCCCCGCCTCTAGGTCACTGGTGGAGGTGAAGCCGGAAACCACGGCGGCGCGGGCGGCGGAAACGGCGGCGTCTTCGTGAGTACGCCGGGCCCCAAAGTCCATGCAGGGACGGCCGTGGGCGGCGATAGTCATACGTGAGGCGGCGGAGGCCACGGCGCAGTCGTGGTTGAAAATGCTCAGCGCCATGGTCTCAATGATGCAGGCCTGAGCGAAGTCAGATTCAACGGTTAGCAGGGGAGAACCCGGGAAGTAGCATTCACCCTCGCCGTAGCCGTAAATGTTGCCGTCAAAGTGGAAGTTTTCCAGGTAGTTGATCGTGGCCTTGTCAACAATGCGCTGATCGGATAGGAAACGTAGCTGCTCTGGCTCAAAATGGAAGTTTTCCAGAGCTTCAAGAAAACGCCCGGTGCCGGCAACCACGCCAAAGCGACGTGAAGGGGGCATCGAGCGTCCAAAGATCTCAAACACACTGCGGCGTTTGGCGGTACCATCTGCCAGCGCAGCTTGCAGCATGGTCAATTCATACATGTCGGTCAGAAGTGCCGTACTCATGGCTTAACTTTAACCACACCTTAAAGGTTTTGCAGTGTCTTGGGGATAACTCCCGATTCCCTAAAGTGCTTTGTGTGGGTGGGCAAAGTGCGAGCTCACAGCGTTTTTGGCGACGTTAGTAAGGTTTAGCTATGTTAGCGCAGTCCTTTGTTCAAGTTTCAACGCGCCCGGCGGTGTCTGTTATCACTGATAAGAAAAGTGCTTATTAAAGCCAGAATCGACTAGGGTCTAATGACGTGAATGACGCACCGATTGGTATTTTTGATTCAGGAGTTGGAGGACTGACGGTAGCGCGTGCAATCCTCGATCAGCTGCCTGGTGAGCGTCTGCTTTACATCGGTGACACCGCGAACAGCCCGTATGGGCCTAAGCCTTTGGAACAAGTGCGTTCTATGGCTTTGAACGTGATGGATGAGCTGGTTGACTCGGGCGTCAAAATGCTGGTTATTGCCTGTAATACCGCCACGGCGGCAGCTTTGGATGAGGCGCGTGAGCGTTACACCAAGGGTATGGGCATTCCGGTTATTGAGGTGATTTCTCCGGCGGCGCGCACGGCGGCAGCTTTGACTCGTTCAGGGCGTGTGGGTGTGATTGCCACGGCAGGAACGGTTAACTCTGGGGCCTACGCGCGGGCTTTGCAGGGTATTCCGGGCTTGAACTTAACTCAGCAGGCTTGTCCGCGTTTTGTGCAGTTGGCTGAGGCTGGGATTACTACCGGCCCGCAGGTGCTGGATGTGGCTAAGGAGTATCTGGAGCCATTGCAGGCGGCGGCGGTGGACACTTTGGTGTTGGGCTGTACGCATTATCCGTTGCTGGCAGGGCCGATTAGTTACGTTATGGGGCGTAACGTGGCTTTGGTTTCTTCTAGCGAGGAGACTGCGAAGGATGTTTATCGTGAGCTAGCTGCCCGCGATTTGTTGCATTCTGACACTCAGGCTGCGGTGGGCTCTGGTGACGACGACGGCGCAGCTGGCACGGGCGTGGCTGGCTCTGTCACGGGTGCGGCTGGCTCTGCTGCTTTTGGGACCGACGGCGCTGCTCAAGGCGCTGCGGCTATGGGCGGCTCTGGCGTTGGCGGCGCTAACGCGGTCAAGCAGGTCTCTACGCAGGGCGGCGCACAAGGCGCCTCCAGCGGCACGGCAACTAGCAGTGCGGCAGCTAGCGGGGCAGCCAGCGGGCACGAGTTTAGGGCTACTGGCGACCCGGTAGCTTTCCAGGTGCTTGCCAAGCGTTTCTTAGGACCAGTGGTGGGTCAGGTACGTCAAGCTCATGCCGCCGGCGGCACGGGCGTGAAGAATTTAGATAGGGAGATTCGCGAGTGAAGCTCACGATTGTAGGTTGCTCAGGCTCGATGTCTGGACGTAAGTCCAGTGCATCAAGCTACCTGGTGCAGGCATGGGGGCCTAACACCAAGTTGCAGTTGCCAGGTACCGAAAAAATGCGGTTAGTGGTTGAAGATGAGTTAGCAGCCATAAATTGTGCTGTGGCCCCCGAGGTCACGAACGCACAGCCTGATGCGGGCAATGACCAGCGACTGTGGTCTGTAGTACTTGATTTGGGCCGGGCTCTATGGGCCAGCTGCTTAACTACCTAGACCCAGCAGATCTGGATGCAATCTGTATTTCGCACTGCCACGCCGACCACATGGTGGATCTGGTGGGTATGCATGTTTATCGCCGCTGGCGCCCTGAGGGCGCGCTAGGGCCGGTGCTGTGTATTGGCCCCAGCACCACCTGTGAGCGTCTGCGTGGGGTCGACGGCGCCGCTAGCTACGAGGATTACCGCACAGAGTTCTCCTTTGTCACCGCCGTACCTGGCTGCTCCACCCAAATTGGCCCCTTCACGGTGACGCCGTTTGCGGCTCTACACCCGGTTGAGGCCTACGGTTACCTGGTGCAAGGCCCCAGCGAGGATGACCCCACCAAGCAGGTGACTTTAGCTTTCACCGGCGACACTGACCTATGTGAAGGCATGAGCCAAATGGTTAGTGGGGGAGTGGACCTGCTACTAGCTGAGGCGGCCTTCGTAGAGGGACGCGACGTGCTACGCGGTATGCACCTAACCGGCTACCGCGCCGGCCAGCTGGCTAGCGAGGCTAACGCCGGGCAGCTGGTGTTGACCCACATCCAGCCTTGGACCTGCCATGATGTGCCTCTAGCTGAAGCGCGCCAGTCCTTCACTGGCCCGGTTTACGATGCCCAGCCTGGACGCAGCTGGAGCCTATAGACGGGCAAATAAACGTAGGTTTTAGAACAGCTGGGCTAGCTGCGGGGCTAGGGCCCGCAGGGCCTGGCCTCGGTGAGAGATAGCGTTCTTCTCAGCGGCGCTCATTTGGGCGCTGGTGCGCCCCTGGCCGCCAGGCTCATCCTCCTGGCTGGGCACAAAAATCGGGTCATAGCCAAAGCCACCCTCACCAATGCTTTGGTGTAGCAGGCGCCCATACATGCGGTGTTCTTCAACCACTACGCGTCCTTTTTGGTCCGCGCTTTCGGGCACCACCAGCACTGCTGCGCAGGTAAAGTTAGCGCCCCGGTGTGGGTCTTTTACGTCCGAGAGCTGATCGAGCAGCAGCTGCAAGTTAGCTGCGTCGTCGCCGTGATGACCGCACCAGCGGGCCGAGAAAATCCCCGGCGCCCCACCTAAAACATCCACGCATAGCCCTGAATCGTCGGCCACCGCCGGCAAGCCGGTAGCCTGGGCTAACGCATTAGCTTTAATGGTGGCGTTGGCAGCAAAGAAATACCATCCTCAACCGGTTCGGGCACCTGCAAATCAGCGGCGCTAATAACACTGGCAGGGTCAAAATTGGCGATCGCCTGCGCTAAAATCTCGCGAAACTCCGCCAGCTTGCCCTTATTGTGGGTGGCCAGCACCAGTTTTGCTCCCTGGGGTACAGCTACAACCATGTCACAGACCCAAATCACTAAGGCGAGCTACGCCGTCGTCGGCAGCCAAGGCCGCCCGCTGCAAACGTGCCAAAGTGGCGTTACCCTGGGCCGCTAGCTCCAGCAGAGTGTCCAGCTCAGCGCGGTCAAAGGGGGCGTGCTCAGCGGTGCCCTGAATTTCAATGAACTTACCGGAGCCGGTCATAACCACGTTCATGTCGGTGTCGGCGCGCACATCCTCCTCATAGGGCAGGTCCAGGCAGGGCACGCCGTCAATAACACCCACCGAAATAGCCGATAGGGAGTCTGCCAGCACCGGGCGCTTAGCCTTGGCTTTAATCAGGCCGCGCTCAGTTCCCCAAGCCACCGCGTCAGCCAAAGCCACATAGGCGCCGGTAATTGCGGCAGTGCGGGTACCCCCATCAGCCTGCAGCACGTCACAGTCTAGGGCGATAGTGTTTTCACCCAGCGCACTAATATCAATGATGCCGCGCAGCGAGCGACCAATTAGTCGAGAAATCTCGTGGGTGCGCCCACCCACCTTGCCACGCACAGACTCGCGGGCAGAACGCTCCGAGCCAGCCCGGGGCAGCATGGCGTATTCGGCGGTAACCCAGCCCTCACCAGAATCTTTCTTCCAGCGCGGCACGCCCTCAGTAAAAGAAGCCACACACAGTACTCGGGTGCGGCCAAAGCTAACTAGTACATTACCTTCGCCGTTTTCTAGCCAGTTACGGGTAATCGTAACCTCGCGCAGCTGGTTGGTGGCGCGTCCATCTTTGCGTACAAAATCGCTCATAAGCCAAGCCTACCGTAGACAAAAAACCGAGCCAGTTAAAAACTGACTCGGTTCAGCGGTGCGCGAGGGGGGACTCGAACCCCCACGCCTAGGGCACTAGAACCTAAATCTAGCGCGTCTACCAATTCCGCCACTCGCGCGTGCCGGATTAGCTTAAAACATTTCCGGCCTCAGACACAAATTATTTTAATGGGGTCTAGCTCACTTTCAGTTCTTTGCGCAGACGCTCCACGTGACCAGTGGCTTTAACGTTGTATTTAGCCAGGGCCACGGTAGCGTCAGGGCTAATAACAAAGGTAGAGCGACGTACGCCCACGCTGACGCGGCCGTAGTTCTTTTTCTCGCCCCACACGCCCCAAGCTTCCATTACCTGGTGATCCGCGTCTGAAAGCAGCGGGAAAGGTAGCTCCTGCTTGGTGGCAAAACGTTTTAGGGCCTCAACCTTGTCTGGGCTGATACCAACTACGCTGTAGCCGGCCTCAGCCCAGGCAGCTGAGGAATCGCGAAAATCGCAGGCCTCTTTAGTGCAGCCAGGAGTGGCTGCCTTGGGGTAGAAATAGACCACAACCCCCTTGGGGGCCTTGTCTAGCAGCTGGCTTAGCGACACCAGCTCTCCGTCTGCGTTAGGGAGATTGAAGGCCGGGGCTAGGGCGCCAACTTCAAGAGTGGTCATTTATTTCTTCCTGTCTAGATTTTTTCAGGCGACTAGTTCGAGTGCTGCACGAGCGGCAGCGAGACGAGCTAGGGCGCGTTCTAGACGGGAGGGGGAGGCCGACTCGGTCAGGGACTCCAGCTCGCTCTGGGCCGCCTGTAGTTCGAGTTCTAAGTTACGCATATTGTCTTCACTCCTTTTCTTCTTCAGCATCCAACAGTCTGACGGGTACGGGTATGTAACCGCCATGAGGGTTGAATATATTCCACACCGGCTAAACCTTGTGGGAATGCAGCAGCTAACAAGAGCTAACTGTTTGGTTTAAAACTGTCACTCGCGCGGTGAGTGATCAGCGTTACCGCAATGGTACATGAACCGGTGGTACACCGCCAGGGACTCGAACCCTGAACCCGCTGATTAAGAGTCAGCTGCTCTGCCAGTTGAGCTAGCGGTGCAAGGAAGCAACCGTATGGTTGAGCTTCGTACACCGCCAGGGACTCGAACCCTGAACCCGCTGATTAAGAGTCAGCTGCTCTGCCAGTTGAGCTAGCGGTGCATTTTTGCTGCGCGTTTAACTTCGCAACGGAGAGAAACTTTATGTGCTTGGTGGGGGGCTTGTCCAGTCGAGAAAGCCCAAAATCGCAGTTTGTAAGCTAACTCACGTTTGTGTGGTGCTTATTGGTGCGTGCATAAGTACTTAGTGGCTTATGCGTGAGGTACGGTTAGGGCGTGTCTAAGCCGATCGTAACTTTGGCGACTTGCGCCGATTTCCCTAACCTTGACGAAGATGACCGCGGCCTACCCCAAGCCCTTTATGAGCGCGGTATCGAGCCGCGCATTGCGGTATGGAACGACCCTGGCGTTGACTGGTCTAAAGCTGGGGTAGTGGTGATGCGCTCGGTGCGTGACTATGCCCGTAAGCGCAACTACGCCAACTTCCTACGCTGGGCTCGCAGCCTTGAACGCCCTCTAAACCACGCCGAGATAGTTGACTGGTTTGGAGACAAGCACTACCTCAAAGACCTGGCCGCCCGAGGCGTGCCGATTATCCCCACCACCTGGCTAGAGCCCTCCGCAAACCTGTCTAAGCACCAGGTACACACCCGTTTCCCCGCCCACGGCGACTTCGTAATTAAGCCGGCTATCTCCTCAGGTGGTCGCGGCACCGGCCGCTACACGGCCACCAGCGCCACCTCACGTTCGGCAGCTATTAACGACACCATGCACCACCTGGCGCGGGGCCGCACCGTAATGATGCAGCGCTACCTAGAGTCCGTAGACCAAACCGGTGAGCTGTCCCTGGTGTACTTCAACGGTGTGCTCTCCCACGCGGTACAGAAAAAGCCCATGCTGCACCCGCGCTTTAAGGCGGTAGATGAAGTCCACGAGGAAATCGTTGAGGCCCGCGAACCCAGCGAAATGGAATGGCTGTGGGGTGAGCGAGTACGCCGCGCCCTACACGCCCAGATTAAGGAGCGCGCTGGGCGTGACATTCAGGTGCTCTTTAACCGCGTAGACGTAGTTAGCGACGGCGCCGGTGGCTTCTACCTGATGGAAGTATCTTTGGTGGACGCCCCGCTGTACCTAAATGCCGCTGAGGGAGCCCTAGAAAACTTCGCCGACGCTATCGCCCAGCGCGTCTTCTGGTAAGCGCCATCTCTGGCAGGCGTCCGCAGCGCGCCGACGCCGCCTGACGTGCTTAGCTGCAGCTCAACCTGGGGGATGAGTCCAGATCGGGGATAAACCCGATCAGGGATAAATCAGGGACTTTAAGGGCCCCTAAAATGCCCCTGACGTGCCTAAAATGGAGGCCGTGAAAACGTTACTAAACCTCATTTGGTTAATTTTTGGTGGCATTTGGCTGTCCCTGGGCTACATTTTCTTCGGCATTATCGCCTGCATTTTGGTGGTAACCCTGCCGGCCGGTGTGGCCTGCTTCAGGATTGCCAACTATGTACTGTGGCCCTTTGGTCGCGAAGTAGTGCCGATGCCCGGAGCTGGCGCCATGAGCGGCATCTCCAATGTCATTTGGTTCCTGGTAGCCGGACTATGGCTGGCCATCAGCCACATCACCACCGCCCTGGCCCAGGCCGTCACCATCATCGGTATCCCGCTGGCAATTGCCAACATCAAGATGATCCCGGTGACTGCTTCCCCTTTGGCAAGCAGATTGTCTCCTCTGACCAGGTTTACTACCGCTACTGATTAGCCGCCACGCGGCAGTTAGGGGCCACAAAGCAGCCAGGTGGCGCTCGCAGCAATGCCGCGAGCGCCACCTGGCCGGCTCAAGCTCAATAGTGCCGGTGCTACTTAGCTACCTCGGCGAAACTAGCTTTTGTTAGCTGCGCTAAAACCTTGGGGTCTAACTCCAAATCCAGTCCGCGCCGCCCGCCGGAGACAAACACTGTCTCATGCGTGGCGGCGCTGGCGTCTATCAGCGTAGGTAGAGCCTTTTTCTGGCCCAGCGGCGAAATACCACCCACCACATAGCCGGTGGTGCGCTGGGCCAGGTCCGGATCAGCCAGCTGCGCTTTCTTCCAGCCCAACTGTTTGGCGATAGCCTTCAAATCCAGGCGGCTCGCCACCGGGATAACCACCACCGCCAGGGCTTTTTCATGTGAAACTAGCAGAGTTTTAAACACTCGCGCCGGATCTAGTCCCAGCGCCTGGGCTGCCTCCAGGCCCCAAGCTTGGGCGCGTTCATCATGCTCATAGGTGTGAATCACCGGGGTGATACCGGCCTTTTGCAAAGCCAAAATTGCCCCGGTACCGCCCTGCTCAGAGTGCTTAGATTTTTTAGCCATCAGGCTTCGCCAACTTTCAAAAGATGCAAAATTGCTTTATCTTCACGATCGCACTGGGCCACATCCACCAGGAAAACCAGGCGCCAGTCATGGTTATCGTCAGGGTCGTTTAGGATCTGCGTGGCCAGCCAGGCCCGGCCGCTACCAACAAGGGCCTCACGCAGCTTTTCGCCCACCCCAGCCAAAGCTAAAGCGGCGTCGTCGGGATCTTCATCAATTAACGCATACTGCTTAGAGTGAGCCTCAGAGTCGATAGCTAGCCACTCGTAGGCGTCATAGTAGTCATCAAGCAGATTATTAAAACGCTCACTATCCCAAGCTTTAGAGTTAGCCAGGCTCACCAGGCGATCCACATCCTCAGCGGCAATCGCCTCCACATAAGCCCACATGCCCTGACGCACCAAAGTGCGCAAGCGGTGCTTATTGCGGCTAAGGGGTACGTGACCGTCGGCGTCGGCACCAAAGCACGCTCCGCTGGGGGAGCGTCATTGCGCACCAACTCCACATTAGAGCCCGCCTGCAGCTGACCTAGGGCCTCCCATTCATCAAGCAGGGAAGAGTCCACGCTGCGCACCAACTCGCCCAGCCAGTCAATTAGCTCCACCACCTCATCGGTGCGGTGCTCTTCGGGCACCACCTGGCGCAAAGCCCGGTAGGCGTCAGTTAAATAACGCAGCAGCACACCCTCACTACGGGCCAACTGGTACACCGAAATCAGGTCAGAGAAAGTCATGGCTTTCTCAACCATTTCACGCACCACTGACTTAGGGGCCAACTCATACTCCCTAACCCAAGGGTTGGCCTGGGCGTAAACCCCATAGGCGCCGGCCAGCAGCTCAGCTAAAGGTTGGGGCCAAGTAATAGCCTCCAAAGCCTCCATACGCTCGTCATAATCTAGGCCCTCAGCCTTCATAGCGGCCACCGCCTCACCCCTAGCGGCGCGCTGCTGGGCGTAAAGCAGCGGGCGTGGATCATCCAAAGTGGACTCCACCACCGAGACCACATCCAGGGTGTGCTCAGGGCTGTCCAAGCCCAACAAATCCATTGTGGCCAGGGCAAAAGGCGCCAAAGGCGCGTTGAGGGCAAAATCGTCGGGCAAATCAACCGCCAGGCGCAGACGCGGCAAACCATCAGCTGCGGCCTGGGCGGAAGAAACATGCTCCAGCACCCCGGCTGTGCGCAGCGAACGGTAAATCTCTAGCGCCCGCTTTAAATGCTGGTGGGTGGCCGCCTCACCTTCATGCACCGCTTGCAGCAAATTCCACATGGCCGCCACCGGGTTAGGCCGCTCCATCAGGTTCAAAACCATGGTGGTAGTGACACGGAACTGACTAGTTAAAGTCTCCGGCGGGGCCGCCACCAGGCGCTCAAAAGTCTTATCGGTCCAGTTCACGCGGCCTTCGGGGGCCTTCTTGCGGGTAATTTTGCGTTTCTTGCGTTCATCATCGCCAGCTTTAGCTAGCGCCGCCGCGTTTTCAATCACATGCTCGGGGGCCTGCACCACCACATAGCCGTGCGTGTCAAAGCCCGCACGCCCGGCCCGCCCAGCAATCTGGTGGAACTCGCGGGCCGTTAAATGCCGCTCCTTGGCGCCGTCGAACTTAACTAAAGAGGTAAACACCACGCAGCGGATAGGCACATTAATACCCACCCCCAGCGTGTCCGTACCACAAATAACCGGCAGTAAACCCTGCTGCGCTAAACGCTCCACCAGGCGCCGGTAACGCGGCAACATACCCGCATGGTGCACCCCAATGCCGGCGCGCAGCAGCTTAGAAAGCGTGGCCCCAAAACCCACCCCAAAGCGCTCGCCGGCAATGGCCTGGCTGATCTCATCACGCTGGGCGCGGTCAATTAACTTAGTGCTCAGCAGCGCACTAGCCCGCTCAATAGCCTCACGCTGAGAAAAATGCACCACATAAACCGGGGCTTTATTTTGCCCAATTAGACGCTCCAGCAAAGGCCCAATAGCCTCCACGGAATACTCAAAATCTAGGGGGACTGGGCGTACGGCGTCGTCAACCACGGCCACAGAGCGCCCAGTGCGTTCACGCAAATCTTTAACCAGCCACGAAACATCACCCAAAGTGGCGCTTAGCAGCACCATCTGGGCCTGGGGTAGCTCCAGTAGCGGCACCTGCCAAGCCCAGCCACGCTGCGGATCGGCATAGTAATGGAACTCATCCATCACCACCGTATCCACATCCAGCGCCCGCCCCTGACGCAGCGACTGGTTAGCTAAAATCTCGGCGGTGCAGCAAATAATGGGAGCGTCAGGGTTAATCGAAGAATCACCCGTGACCATTCCCACATTCTGGGCGCCAAATAGGCGGATCAGCTCAAAAAACTTCTCACTAACCAAAGCCTTAAGCGGCGCCGTGTAGTAAGAACGTTCCCCGCGTGCCAAAGAAGTAAAGTGCGCCGCCAAAGCAATCATTGACTTGCCTGAGCCCGTGGGCGTGGCGGCAACTACATGCTCGCCCTCCACAATGGCCAGCAAAGACTCCTCTTGATGGGGATACAGGGGCCTACCAGTGCTAGCAGCCCACTGCGTGAAGGCATCATAAAGCTCATCACTGGTGGGAACATAGTCCGGGTCACTCGCCGGTATTAAAGCATCAAGTACGCGATTCAAAGCAGGGGCATGGTCCACACTGGCTATTTTCTCATGTTCGTATATGCTGACACCGCACAAAGACACGGCTGCGAGGAATATCAAATGCAAGCATTAGCCCAAGCCTTACAGAATTTAGGCGATTGGCTCACCCTGCATCTGACCATGTGGATTTTGGTCGGCACCGGCCTTTATCTAACTATCAGGCTACGCGGGGTTCAGTTCAGGCTGCTGCCCGCGATGGTACGTTCCATCCTCTCCTCACGTTCGGGCGCCAGCGGGGGTATCTCCTCCTTCCAGGCCTTCACTATTTCCCTAGCCGCGCGCGTGGGTATCGGTAACGTGTTTGGTGTGGCCGCAGCCCTGATCCTGGGCGGGCCCGGCGCGGTGTTCTGGATGTGGGTAATTGCCCTGGTGGGTATGGCTACTGCTTTTGCTGAAGCCACCTTGGCTCAGATTTTCAAGGTACGCGCCGACGACGGAACTTTCCGCGGCGGCCCGGCCACCTACATGTGGCTGGGTATGGGCTCGCGCAAACTGGGCGTGCTCTTCTCCGTGCTAACCATTGCCACCTGCGGTTTTTCCATCATCATGGTGCAGTCCAACGCCATTAGCGGCATTATTGGCCCCGGCTCTAGCGTTAATGCCTCCAAGGAAGTGACGGCGGCGCTGCTGTTTGTGCTGGCGGCCCCGGTGATTTTGGGTGGTATCCGCTCTGTGGCCCGAGTTACCGAATGGATGGCCCCCATTATGAGCGTGGTTTACCTAGTTTGGGCCTGGGGGCGCTGGCAGTTAACTACGACCGGGTGCTGCCCGCCCTGGAAATCATTGTGGAATCTGCCTTTGGCCCAGCCCAGTTTGCCGGCGGCGTTACCGGCGGCATTATGGCGGCGCTAATCAACGGCACTAAGCGTGGCCTGTTCTCTAACGAAGCCGGTCAGGGCACCGCCCCTAACGCGGCGGCCACCGCCACCGTGGCTCACCCCATCCAGCAGGCCTGGTGCAGTCCCTGGGCGTGTTTGTGGACACCATCATTGTGTGCACCATGACCGCCATCGTGATTTTGAGTGCGGGTAAATCGGTTTACACCCCCGGCACACTAGACCCCAGCCAGGCCGCGAGCCTGACCCAAAAAGCCGTGGTTTCCGCCCTGGGCGGCTGGGCTGAGATTCCCATGGCCCTAATCATTACCGTGCTGGCTTTCTCCTCAGTGCTGGCCGCCGCCTCCTACTCTGAGGTGGCCGTTAACTTCATTAGCCCCAAAAAGGGCGGGCGCATTTTTGTGCGCGTGCTATCGGTGGTTAGCACCGTGCTGGGCGCCCTGGCCACGCTGGAACTGGTGTGGAACTCGGTAGACGTAATGATGGCCATCATGACCGCCACCAACCTGCTGGCCCTGATTTGGCTGGCCAAGTGGGTTTCTGGCACCTTGCGTGACTGGGAGTCTCAGCGTCGCGACGGCGTTAAAAACCCGGTTTTTGTGGGCAAAAACAACCCCAATTTGCCTGCAGATGTAAAAACGAACGTGTGGGAAACGCCGGCGTCATAACCCTGAAACATAAAGCACTTAGGCTCGCAGTAGCTAATTTTTATCTCTGCGAAAGGAAGTGCCAATGTTGGCCATCGCCAAAACCGATGATTGGTTGGCTAAGCCAACCGCTGCTCTAGGGGATTTTTCCACCTACTTCTACGGCTATTTCCTAGCCTTCTTGCTGGTTGGCGTGGGGCTGTACTTCACGGCGCGCATGTATGGCATCCAGTTCCGCCTCTTTAGGCACATGGTTGCTTCACTAACCAACTCGCGTGATGGGCAGGTGGGGGTATCTCCTCCTTCCAGGCTTTCACCATTGGCCTGGCTTCACGTGTGGGTACCGGTAACATCATTGGGGTGGCGCTAGCCATCATCATGGGTGGTCCGGGCGCCGTGTTCTGGATGTGGGTAGTGGCCCTGGTGGGTATGGCTACCGCATTCGTGGAGGCAACCTTGGCGCAGATGTATAAGGTAGCTAACCCCGACGGTAGTTTCCGTGGTGGGCCGGCCTACTACATTACGCGCGGGCTGAAGATGAAGCCGTTGGCTGTGGCTTTCGCAGCGGTAATTATTTTCGTATTCGGTTTCGCCTATGAGGCCACCCAGGCTAACGCCATTTCTGGTATTATGGAGCACACTTTTAACGTGCCCACCTGGGTTACCGGTGTGGGTCTGTTGGTGATCACTGCCCCCATCATTTTTGGTGGTATGCGTCAGGTAGCTAAGGTCTCTGAGTGGATCGCCCCGATTATGGCGCTGGGTTATGTATTGCTGGCCGCAGTTATTTTGCTGCTCAACATCACCGCTATTCCCGGTGCGCTGCTACAAATCTTTAAGGGTGCCTTTGGTGTAGACCAGGCGCTGGCCGGTATGGCTGGTGGGTTCACAGCCGCCGCCCTAAACGGTATTAAGCGTGGTTTGTTCTCCAACGAGGCTGGTGAGGGCTCGGTGCCTAACGCCGCCGCTGCCGCCACCACCGCCCACCCGGTTAACCAGGGTTTCATCCAGTCCATGGGTGTATTTGTGGACACCTTGCTGGTGTGTACCGCCACCGCCCTGATTGTGCTGCTGTCTGGGGTTTACAACCCGGCCGCTGCCCGCACGGGTCAGTTCAGCGCCGGCACGCTCACCTCAATTTCGGTAACTTCGCAGCTAGGTGGCTGGGCCCAGTACCTGATGGTCGCCATGATTTTCGTGTTCGCCTACTCCTCGCTGCTGGGTAACTACACCTACGCGGAAATCAACGACTCCTTCCTGCGTGGGGCCACCAAGAAGCTCAACCACACTTGGCTGCGGGTAATGATCCTGGTTGCCACCTATGTGGGTGCGGTAGCTTCCCTGGACTTCGTGTGGAACCTGGCCGACGTGGTTATGGGCATCATGGCTACCATCAACATCTTCGCTATCACCATTATGGGCCGCTGGGCCTTTGGGGCTTTACGTGACTGGGAAAGCCAGTACGCCCAGCTTAAGGCCGGCGAGATTGATGAGATTCGGTTTGTCTCTACCGACAACAAATTCTTGCCTGGCAAGCTCCCCGGCGACGTGTGGTCTAGCGAAAACGCTGGTGTGCACGTAAATGATCGCGCTGAGGCTTAAGGCCTGCGTGATTGTGCTGGCGCTAAGCGGCTAAACGCACCCTTGGCCCTTTGTGGCATCTGATTGTGGCCCTAAGGGGTGTGGCTGCTTAGCGCTGGTTTAAATGTCGACGTCGGCTCTGGCTGGTTTTAGCCGTTAAGGGCCGACGTCGGCGTTAGACTGAAGCCATGATTTTGGCTCGCTTTACTAGCGGTGATGAACCCCGCTACGGTATTGTGCAGGGCTTGGATTACACCGAACGCTGCGATTTAGATTTCCCCGACACTGCGCGACTAGTGGTGCTCAAAGGTGACCCGCTATTTGGCGCCCCTGAGGCTACCGGTGAAGTTATCGCGCTAAACGAGGTGCGTCTGCTCTCGCCGGTTATTCCCCGCTCTAAAGTGGTGGGGCTAGGTTCCACCTACGACGGCGAAGCGGGCTCACTAACCGAGCCGCCTTTCGTTTTCCTCAAGCCCAACACCGCCGTGATCGGCACCGACACCCCAATTATTAAGCCCGACTGGTCACAGACTTTGGTGCATGAGGCGGAGCTGGCCATCATTATTAAAGACCTGTGTAAGGATGTGGACCCCGCCGACGCCGCCCGCCATGTGCTGGGCTACACGGTAGCTAATGATGTGGCCGCCCCCAGCGACAATATTGTGCGCTCTAAGTCTTTTGACACCGCCTGCCCGCTAGGTCCGTGGATTTATCTGCCCGAAGCCGACGACGAATTCAACCCGGCTAACGCCCGCGTAACCCTACGCATTGACGGCGAAGTAGTGGGGGAGGGCAACACCGCCAACCTGAATGTCAGCATCGAAAATATTGTGGCCAGTGTCTCACGCATGTTCACGCTACTGCCTGGAGATGTGATCCTAACTGGCGCAGCTGCCTATGCAAAAGATGTTCCTGCCGGCGTGGGCATTGCGGCGCAGATCGATGGACTGGGTAGAATCGCTAGCGTAGTGCGCTAAGCACGCTTAGCGCTCCTAAAAAATTTAGGGGCGCAAAAAATGTAGGCCGCCTAAGTTGCCCCTTAACTTAGGCGGCCTACCTCTATCCGGTAGCCGGTTTTAGTTCAACTTGTTCACCGCAGTGGCGATCTGCTCCACGGTTTGGCGCTCAATGGCGTGGCCAGTAGCCATGTTCAGGCGGGCAAAATGCTCGTAGCCATGACCACAGTCAGCCCCATCAGTTAGAGCCACGCCGGCGTTTTCGCGCAGCCAGGTGGTGGGTGAGCCCTTAACGCCGCGCTCTAGCAGGCTAGAGCAATCCACCCAGCCTAGGTAGGTTCCCTGTGGAACATCCATGTCTAGCCCCACCTTGGCCAGCTCCTGGCTAACTAGCTGCGCATTTTCATGCACGTAGCTAGAAACTTCGCGCACCCAATACTGTGCCTGGGTGAAAGCCGCCGTAGCCGCACGCACACCCAAAGGACCAGCGTGGTGGGCGACGTCGTCGGCAATAGGACGCCAAGCCTGACGCACCTTGCCATCCAAAATCAGCTGCGCCGCACCCAAAGCCGGCACATTCCAGCCTTTAGAGGCCGAAGTGGCGGTCCAGGTCAGATCCGGGTCAGCCGCCGCCCGCAGCGGGTAGGGGTGGTGCTTGGCCTCAGGGGAGAGCAGTAGGGGAGCGTGAATCTCGTCATTAAAGACGGGCACACCATACTTAGCGGAAAGCTCCGCTACCTTATCTAACTCAGCCTCGGTAAGCACACGCCCCACCGGGTTCCAGGGGTTGCACAAAATAAACAGGCTGGCCCCACGCGACATAGCCGCTTCAATACCCTCAAAATCTAGCTGCCAGGTGCCCTCGGCATAAATGCTAGGCACCTGCACGGCCTGAAAACCGCAGGCCGGAATGGTTTTAAGGAAGGTCATGTAGGCCGGGGTGGGCACAATAACCGGCTTAGATTTGTCGCAGAAATCAGTCAAAATTCGGCGCAGCGCCATGATCACGTCATGGACCACAAAAATCTTGTCCGGATCCAAATCCCAGCCATAGTTACGTCGCGAATAGGCGGCCAAAGCCCGCTCGCATTCAGTCAGTAGGCCATCTGGCATGTAACCTAGCTCGCCTACATCAACGGCCTGCTTAATGGCCTCGGCCACTTCAGGGGCAATACCTAAATCCATTTCGGCCACCCAGGCACCAATGGTCCCGGGCCAGCGCGTCCATTTCAAAGAGCCGCGCTCACGCATTTGCTGCGCGGTTAACGAATCCCAAGCCTGTGTAATAGTGCTCATAAGCTAACTGTACGCCCCAACCTAAGTGGGGCAAGGCCGGCGGCGGTAGGCTTAAGACATTATGAGTGAGCTAACCCAGGCATCAGCCGCCCACGCCCTGCCCACCGGCAGTGATATTCGCGTACGTTTTTGTCCTTCCCCTACCGGTACCCCCCACGTCGGTATGGTGCGTACCTGTCTATTTAACTGGGCTTATGCCCGTCACGTAGGTGGCACCTTCGTTTTCCGTATCGAAGACACCGACGCCGCCCGTGACTCTGAAGAATCCCTTTGACGCCATCCTAGACTCGCTGCGCTGGCTGCACCTGGACTGGGATGAGGGCGTTGGCAAGGGTGGCCCACACGAGCCCTACCGCCAGTCCCAGCGCATGGACCTGTACAAGCAGGTGGCCAAGGAGCTGCTAGAAGCCGGCTACCTCTATGAGTCCTACTCCACCCCCGAAGAGGTTGAAGCCCGCCACCGTGCCAAGGGTGAAGACCCCAAACTGGGCTATGACGGCTTTGACCGCAACCTCAGCGCCGAGCAGATTGAGGCCTACCGCGCCCAGGGGCGCCAGCCGGTGCTGCGCGTGCGTATGCCTGATGAAGACATCACCTTCACTGACCTGGTGCGCGGCGAGATCACCTTCAAAGCCGGCTCCGTGCCCGACTATGTGGTGGTGCGCGCTAACGGTGACCCGCTATACACCCTGGTGAACCCGGTTGACGACGCCGAAATGGGGATCACCCACGTGCTGCGCGGCGAGGACCTACTATCCTCCACCCCCCGCCAGATTGTGCTCTACCAGGCCCTAATCGCCATTGGCCGAGCCCAGTTCATCCCCGCCTTTGGGCACCTGCCCTACGTAATGGGTGAGGGCAACAAGAAGCTATCCAAGCGTGACCCTTCCTCCAACCTGCTGCTGCACCGTCGAAACGGCATGATCCCTGAGGGTCTGCTCAACTACCTGGCCCTACTGGGTTGGTCGCTGAGCAAGGATGAGGACATCTTCACTCCCGAGCAGCTGGTGGCCGCCTTCGACATTCACGACGTCAACCCCAACCCGGCCCGCTTTGACCCCAAGAAGTGTGTGGCTATTAACGCTGAGCACGTGCGCCGCCTGGAGGGGGAGGATTTCCGCAACCGCCTGGTGCCTTACCTCTACGACCTCTACGCCCCGGCTGAGGAGGCTCAAGCCCTGGTTAGCGCCCCCGAATTTGACCAGCTAACCGCCCGTGAGCAGGAGATTCTAACTGCCGCCGCGCCGTTGATTCAGACCCGCGTGCAGCTTCTAGGGGAGGCTCGCGGCATGTTGGGCTTCTTCTTTACCGACGCCGCCGCCCTGGACTATGACGAAAAGTCTTTCGCTAAGCTGGTAAAGAACCCTGAGACTGTAGCTGCCAACCAGCAGGTACTGCGGGCCGCCGACCAGGCGCTGCGCTCCCTGGAGCAGTGGAACCACGACGCTCTACAGCAGGCGCTGCGTCAGGCTCTAGTTGAGGGTCTGGGGCTCAAGCCGCGCGTGGCCTTCGGGGCGCTGCGCGTAGCCGTAACCGGCCGCCAGGTCTCCCCGCCGCTATTTGAGTCCATGGAAATCCTGGGCAAGGAGCTAACCATGGCCCGAATTGAAGCACTTTTGGCTGCAATTTCAAAGTAAAACCCGAATGTGCTTAGGGTCACGCTAAAAAAATTTGGCAAGCGGGCTAAAGATCCGATAGATTCTTACCCGTTGCGCCGCCGGGGCAAGCCCAAAAGGTTTGTGACCGCAGCGTGATCCCCTTGGGGTATGGTGTAATTGGCAACACAGCTGATTCTGGTTCAGCCATTCTAGGTTCGAGTCCTGGTACCCCAGCCACTTGTGGTTAAACCAAAAGTGAATAAGGCCCCCATCGTCTAGCGGCCTAGGACATCGCCCTCTCACGGCGGTAACACCGGTTCAAATCCGGTTGGGGGTACGGATACGCTCCACAAAAGCGTAGACACCGTTCCGCAAGGAGCAAAAGGCCCCCATCGTCTAGCGGCCTAGGACATCGCCCTCTCACGGCGGTAACACCGGTTCAAATCCGGTTGGGGGTACCACAAGCCCGGGTTTTGCCCGGGTTTTTTTGTAGTTAAGCGGCGTCTACTAACGCCGGTTCCTAAAGTTTAGGATGGTTTACGTGACCACTTTTGAAGCGCTAAAGCCCCCCGCCCCCGCCGATCCCGCAGCCCTACGCGTTTACCCCCTAGGTGGTCTAGGTGAGGTTGGCCGTAACATGACTGTCTTTGAAACCCAGGGGCAGCTTTTAATCGTTGACTGCGGCGTGCTCTTCCCTGAAGAAGACCAGCCCGGTGTGGACCTGATTCTGCCTGACTTTGGCCCTATCGCCGACCGTCTCGACGACGTCCAGGCCTTAGTGCTCACCCATGGCCACGAAGACCACATCGGGGCCGTACCCTACCTACTAAAGCTACGCCCCGACATTGAACTAATCGGCAGCGAACTAACCCTAGCTTTCGTAGAAGCCAAACTAAAAGAATTCCGTATCAACCCCAAGCTGCGCGTAGTAACCGAACACGAGCGCGTACGCTACGGCGCCTTCGACATGGAATTTGTGGCCGTAAACCACTCCATCCCCGACGCCATGGCCGCCTTCATCCGCACCAAAGCCGGCACCGCTCTAATCACCGGCGACTTCAAAATGGACTCCCTGCCCATCGACGGGCGCATCACTGACCTGCGTTCCTTCGCCCGCTTTGGTGAAGAAGGCGTAGACCTATTCTGCGTAGACTCCACCAACGCTGAAGTACCCGGCATGGTGGCCCACGAACGTGAAATCGGCCCGGTACTAAACCGCGTCTTTGACGAATCCCAAGGCCAAATCGTGGTGGCTTCCTTCTCCTCCCACGTCCACCGTGTCCAGCAGGTGCTCGACGCCGCCGCCTTACATGACCGCAAAGTCGCCCTCATTGGCCGCTCCATGGTGCGCAACATGAAAATCGCCGCCGAACGCGGCTACCTAAACGTGCCCGAAGGCGTAATCGTAGACCAGCGCGAAATCAACAACTACCTACCCAGCCAGCGCGTACTAATGGCCACCGGCTCCCAGGGTGAACCCATGGCCGCCCTTAGCCGCATGGCCCACCGCGAACACCGCTGGATCACCCTAGACCCCGAAGACACGGTTATCTTCGCCTCCTCACTAATCCCGGGCAACGAAAACTCTGTTTTCCGCGTAATCAACCAGATCATGCGTCTAGGTGCGCGCGTAGTACACCAGGCCAACGCCCGCGTACACGTCTCTGGCCACGCCTCCAGCGAGGAACTGCTGCACGTATACAACATCGTCCAGCCCCGCAACGTAATGCCTATCCACGGCGAAATCCGCCACATCGTGGCCAACGGTGCGCTCGCGGTAAAGACCGGGGTACCAGCCGAGAACGTAATGCTGTGCGAGGACGGCGACGTCGTCGACCTATATGAAGGAAAAGCCCAGGTGGTGGGCTCTTACCCGTGCGACTACGTATACGTAGATGGCTCCAGCGTAGGTGAAATTGACGAAGACGAGCTAGCTGGGCGCCGCGTACTGGCAGAAGAAGGCTTTGTCTCAGTTTTTGCGGTCGTAGAGACCACAACCGGTACTATTCTGGCTGGACCACACATTCAGGCCCGAGGCGTGGCAGAAGACGACTCTGTATTTGAGGAAGTTCTTCCTGACGTCACCAACGCGCTAGGTGACGCCCTAGACAGTGGCGTTAGCGACACTCACGGCCTACAGCAGGTTATGCGGCGCGCTTTGGGACGTTGGGTAGCTCGTAAGCTACGCCGCCGACCTATGATCGTGCCTGTAGTAATTAAAGCGTAAATAGGAAATTCACTAGTGACTGAACCCAAGAGCACCACCGCCCCGGCTAAGCTGATATCTCCGCTGCGGCGCAGAGTAGGCGCAGATACCCGCCGATGGATCGACTCTATGCCGGCCATCATGACGCGGCTGTTGCAGATAGCTGCGGTGTTATCGCTACTTGGGGGACTGGGGCTAAGGCGCTGGGATCTATATAAGCTGGTTGTTGAGCCTTTCTACTTTATTGGTATCCCGGTGGGTGCCTCCTTCCTGGGGGCGGTGCTGCTACTGATTTGGGCCGGGGCGGCCAGTAGGCGCAAACGACTGGCGCTTAACCTGGCCCTGACCTTGCAGTTCCTGTTCTTAACGGTGGGCTCACTGACACTGGTATACCAGCAGTTCCCAGATGACCTGGAAGAGCGCACCCATGTAACTGTCACCCAGCACGGCCCAGACTGGCTCATGCTGGCCTGGGTGCTGGTGTGCATCCCGGTTATCGCGATTTTGTTGGCTGCCCGCCCAGCTTTCCCCGGCCGTATTGTGCGCGGCTCATGGTGGCGGGCGCTGCTGACCCTAGTGGTTGGTATGGCCTCCGTGATTGCCCTGGGCACGCTCCTGGTGGTGCCCGCGCACAGCCCTGACGGTAACGAATGGGCTATCCGCCACCGTATGCGCTGGGTAGCTTGGCGCACTCTAGGCCCAGAAATTGGTGGCATTGGGGGCGTTCCCGCCTATCAGGGGCCGGTGTGGCTGGGTACTTTGCTTTACCTGCTGGCTGCCCTGGTGGTGCTAATTAGCCTGACCGTGTTTTTGCGTTCAGCTAAGCGCACCCCGCGCGCCGGTGATGACCTGCGTGTGCGTGGTTTGCTGCTGGATTGGGAGGAAGACTCCCTGGGCTACTTCGCTACCCGCCGTGACCGTCTGACCGTGTTTTCTCCCGACGGTAAGGCTGCGGTTTCCTTTGGCCTGTCTACCGGTGTGGCCATGGCTGCCGGTGATCCGCTAGGTGACCCGGCCAGTTGGGATGACGCCATTAGTGCCTGGCTGGATGAATGTGGCGACTACGGTTGGGTGCCGGCAGTTATCTCCGCTGGTGAGAAGGGCGCGCGTGCCTACAAACTTTGGTTTCACCGTGCGCCGCATGGGCGATGAGTCCATTATTGAGGCCGCCAGTTTCTCGCTGCGGGGCCTGCCGCAGGTGGCTAAAGCGGTGCGGCGAGTACGTGCCAGTGGCGCCCGCGTGGAAATTAGGCGCCTAGGCGACATTCCCCACGAGGAGCGCCGTCAGCTGCGCGATTTGGCTAATGCGTGGCGTAACGGGGAAGAGCGCGGCTTCTCTATGGCTCTAGATCGCACTCTCGACGACGTCGACGAGCGTGAGCTGGTGGTTACGGTCCAGGATCAAGATGACAAGACCGTGGCGCTACTGGCGTTTTGCCCCTGGGGTAAGCGCGGGGTGTCCCTGGACGTGATGCGCCGTAGCCCCAAGGCCCCCAACGGGGTAAATGAGGCTATGGTGGCAGCCCTGCTAACCGACGGCGAACGCTACGGAGTTGACCGGGTTTCGCTGAACTTTGCTATGTTCCGTTCCGTATTTGTGGACGGTATGGCGGTGGACGCCTCCCTGGCGGCTAAAACCATGGCTCGGATCATGCGTTTTGCCTCGCACTTTTGGCAGCTGGAGCAGCTGTATGAATCTAACGCCAAATACAACCCCAGCTGGTATCCGCGTTACATGTGCTACGCCGACGGCACCCAAGCCGCCCGCGTGCTACTGGCAGCTGGCCGCCTAGAAGGTTTCATCCCTAACTTTGAGCGCTTTGGCCGCGCCCACGTGGATAACAGCGCCATTATGGGCAGCGACTATGCAGCCCTGGTGGCCCAGCAGGTTGAACGCCACATTCAAGCGCAAATCCCTACCCGGCGTCTGTCGGCTGAGGATCGTGAACGCGCGGTGGCTCTGAAGCGCACCCTGGACGCCAAAATTGACCCTATCCCACTGGGGTTAAGCACGGTATGCCCCCGGCCCACGCCCTAGTGCAGCCGGTGTTCCGCCAGTTGGCGGCGGGTGAAGAATCTATTGTGCAGCTGCGCGTTGAGGGCCGCGTGGGCCTAGAGCGTGACCACGGTGGGCTTATTTTCGTTGACCTGGTAGAGGGCTACAAGCACATTCAGCTGCTCTTTGACGCCTCAGAAACCGGTGCCAAGCTGGAAATGTGGCGTTCACTGATTAACCGTGGCGACATTGTGGTGGTTTCCGGCCTGGCTATGCGTACACGCACCGGGGAGCCCTCAATTTTGGTGCAGGGCTGGCAGCTGCTAGCCAAAGCCCTCACCGCCTTGCCGCGCGCCCGGCGCGGGGGACACGGCAAGATCACCATCCCACTGGGGGCTAACGCCACCCGCACCCAGCAGCTGCTGGCTGACGCTAACGCCATTGAGCTGATCGCCCAGCGCTCAGCCATTGTTACTTCCATCCGCCACACCCTGGGTGAGCAGGGCTATGTGGAAGTAGAAACCCCAATCTTGCAGCCGGTACATGGTGGGGCTAACGCCCGCCCGTTCATCACCCGCATGAACGCCTACTCCACCGATGTTTATCTGCGTATCGCCCCGGAGCTGTTCCTCAAGCGCCTGGCTGTGGCCGGCATGGGGGCTATTTTCGAAATTGGCCGCTCCTTCCGTAACGAGGGGGTGGACGCCACCCACAACCCTGAGTTCACCTCACTTGAGGCTTATGTGGCTCACGGCGACTACCACACCATGCGCCTGCTAACTCAGCGTATCTTCCAGGAAGCCGCCATTAAGGTGCACGGCGCCCCGGTGGTGCTGCGCGCGGTGGGCACGCCCGGAACTGAAGGGCTGCCGGTGCATTCAACCCGCTCAGGGGTTGATTATGTGGCCGTGGATATTTCCGGTGACTGGCCGGTGGTGAGTGTACATGAAGCTATTTCCAAGGCCCTGGGCCAGGAAGTAACTGTAGACACCCCGCTAGAAAAGCTACTGGAACTAGCTGAAGCTAACGACATTGAGGTGCCCGTGGCAGCTGGCAGCGGTGACGTGATTGGCGCGCTCTATGATGAACTAGTTGAATCCACCACCACTAAACCCACCTTCTACATTGATTTCCCGGTGGAAACTAGCCCGCTAACCCGCCAAAACCGCCGTGACCCGCGCCTAGCTGAGCGCTGGGACCTGGTGGCTTGGGGGATGGAGCTGGGCACGGCCTACACTGAGCTAACTGACCCCGGTGAACAGCGTAAGCGTTTCACAGCCCAATCTTTGCGCGCCGCCGCTGGCGACCCGGAAGCGATGAGTCTAGATGAAGACTTCCTGCGCACCTTGGAATTGGGTCTTGTTCCCACCGGTGGTTTGGGCCTGGGAGTCGATCGTGCAGTGATGTTGATCACCGGCGCGACTTCTATCCGTGACGTTATCGCTTTCCCCTACGCCCGCCCGCGCTAAAAGTTGTCAAGCCCCTAAAATCGTGAGGTTTAGGGTTTTACAATCAATTTGCCCCTGCCCTAAGTGTTGAAGAGAGACTATGAGCCAAACCGCACTTCCCCAGCGCCCTAACTGCCTGGTATCTACCGGATCAATTCTGATTGACCTACCTTTGAAAGTTGCTCGCTTTCCCAAGGCCGGTAGTGCGGTTACTGCACTCTCAAATGGCACCAAGGTGGGTGGTGGCTACACCATCGCCCGCGCTACTGCCAGCCAGCAGGTTCCCGTGGCCCTGGCTTCAACCCTGGGTACCGGCCCCAACTCTGCACTAGTGCGTGCCTCCATGCTGCGCGACGGCGTCGAGAATGTAGTTCAGGAGCTGGTAGGTGACATCGGCACCTGCACCACCCTGATCGAACCCGGAGGCCAACGCACCTTCATCACCACTGAAGGGGTTGAAAGCGAGCCCCAGCTTGAGGATCTAGAAAATCTTAAGCTGGTGCCGGGAGATTACGTACACGCCGCCGGCTATGACTTGGTTCACCAGCGTACACGTGAAGGTATAAGTCAGTGGCTCTCTACCCTGCCTGCCGGGGTGCAGCTGGTGGTGGATTTTGGGCCGGCAGTGGTAGATATTTTGGACCGGATTTTGTTAAAAATAATGGCCCGCGCCGACATTATTACCGGCAACCGCCGAGAAATTGACCAGCTGCGCGCCCGCCTGGGGGGAGTGGAGCTAATGTACCGGGCCGCCCCTAACGCAATGTTTGTGCGCCGCATCGGCAGCGCTGGCTGTGAACTGCTGCTACCCGATCACGGCCAACCCACGCTGGTGAGCGGTTACCCCATGTCTGTTACAGATACCACTGGCGCCGGCGACACCCACACCGGGGTACTAATTGCCAGCCTGTTAAAGGGCTACTCGGTACTGCAAAGTGCTCGCCGCGCCAATGCGGCTGCCGCCCTAATGATCAGCCAACGCGAAGATAACCACGCCCCTAGCGCAGAAGATATTGACCAATTACTGCGTGAAGCAGGGGACACTGAATCTTTAGCGGCTATTTAAAAAAATCTAGTTTTTAATACTGGGGTGTGTGTTTTACCCCCTTGCATTTAGCTTTCGGCGTGCCTGTAACCACGCCTGAGCTCGCGTCTATTAACGTCTAACTATCATGGCTAAGCGAAACTCTCCCTCTGCTGCTACCCCTGCCGCCTCGCGTTCACGGGGCGGTGCGTCGCGTCAAAATGCGCCCAGTGACGCTTCGCCTTACCGCCGCCTAGGCGGGGGATTTGCGCTGATTGCGCTAGGTGCCCTGCTTACTTTGCGTGAATGGCTAGGGATTTCTGGCAGCGCCGGCTCCCTACTACACCACCTGGTGGCTTTCCCCTTTGGGGCACTGTCTCTACTGGCAGCCCCCATGGTGATTTGGGGCGGGATCATGCTTATACGCGGCAAACCGCTGAGCCCAACCACCAGCCGTATTGCTTTAGCCGCGTTAGCTATCGCTTTTGCTATTGGCGCCCTAATCCAGATTTTTAACGGCAACCAGCCCTTTGACATCGACACCCTGGAACAAACCGGGGGAGTGTTCGGCTGGCTACTGGGCTACCCGCTAGCTAAATTATTTTCTGCCGTAGGCGCGGTAGTGGTGTTGCTGCTGCTGGTGGCCTTCTGCCTGTTGGTGGCCTCAGGGCGCACCGCTTTTGACGTGTGGGAGATGGTGCGTGGCCAGGGCTTAGATGGTGGCTCTGGCGCCCCTCACGACGACGTCGCCAGCCGGGCCCTGGAGCGGATGCGTTCCGTTTTTGGTCGCGACAACGCCCAAGACCCCCAGCAAACCGCCGTCATGGACACCTACGACGCCGATGAGGCATTCCGTAGCGCCATCGACAAGGAAGACCTACAAAACACGGCGGTTATCGACACCCTAGACGAGCCCAAAGCCCCACGCCGCCCCAGCGTGGCGGCCAAGGCCCGCCAAAGCCGCCCCGGGCGCCGTCGCAGTCAAGAACCGGATGTAACCAGCCCACGCGACATTGACGCGCCCTCTGAAGACGCCCCCACCCAGGCCACTGTGCCCATGAACACCGCCCAAACCGCTGAACTAGGCGATCTGGGACTGTACTCGCAGGCAGCGCGGCAAACCTCGGCGGCCACCGCCCCCACCGCAGCCACCGCACCGGTAGTTTCCACCGCCGCCAGCGTGGGCGCTGAACCCGAATTCTCCATGCAGCTACCCGACGGGGGCACCTACCACCTACCCGACATGAGCGACCTGGTGGCCGGGCGTGAACACGCCACACGTACCCCCGCCAACGACGCGGTAGTCCAAGCCCTGCAAGACGTATTCACCGAATTCAACGTGGACGCCAAGGTAACCGGCTACACGCGCGGCCCGCAGGTAACCCGCTACGAGATTCACCGTGGTCACGGCGTTAATGTTTCACGTATCACGGGCCTAGAAAAAAACATTGCCTACGCGGTGGCCAGCGACGAAATCCGGGTGCTCACCCCCATCCCCGGCAAGAGCGCCATCGGTATTGAAATCCCCAACGCAGACCGCGAAATGGTGACCCTGGGCGACGTGCTACGCAGCTCGGTGGCCCAAAACTCCACCCACCCGCTAACCGTGGGCCTGGGTAAGGACGTTGAGGGTAACTATGTGGTCACCAACCTGGCTAAAACCCCGCACATGCTGGTAGCTGGGCAAACCGGTTCAGGTAAATCATCGTTTGTTAACTCCATGATCACCTCCATTATGATGCGTGCCACCCCTGAGGAAGTGCGCATGGTGCTGGTTGACCCCAAACGCGTGGAGCTAACCATTTATGAAGGCATTCCCCACCTGATCACCCCCATTATCACCAGCCCCAAGAAGGCTGCTGAAGCCCTGGAATGGGTGGTTAAGGAAATGGACGCACGTTACGACGACCTGGCCTCCTTTGGGTATAAGCACATTGATGACTTCAACCGGGCAGTGCGCGCCGGCGAGGTACAGGCCCCTCCCGGCTCCCAGCGTCAGATCGCGCCCTACCCCTACCTGCTAGTGGTGGTAGATGAGTTGGCTGACTTGATGATGACCGCGCCTAAAGACGTGGAAGCCTCAATTCAGCGCATCACCCAGCTGGCGCGTGCGGCCGGTATTCACCTGGTGCTGGCCACCCAGCGTCCAGTGGCGCAGGTAGTTACCGGTTTGATCAAGTCCAACGTGCCCTCACGTCTAGCTTTCGCCACCGCCTCACAGCTGGACTCGCGCGTAATTTTGGACCAAAACGGGGCCGAGTCGCTCACCGGCCAAGGTGACGCCCTCTACTTGGGCCCGGGTGCCTCCTCACCGATCCGTGTGCAGGGCAGCTGGGTTACTGAGAAGGAAATCCGCACTGTAGTTGAGCACGTTAAGGACCAGCTCCAGCCCAGCTACCGCGAGGACGTGATTGTTCCCGAAACTAAGAAACGCATTGAGGAAGAAATCGGCGACGACATGGACCTGCTGCTGCAGGCCGCCGAGCTGATTATCACCAGCCAGTTTGGCTCCACCTCAATGCTGCAACGCAAGCTGCGAGTAGGTTTCGCTAAGGCCGGGCGCTAATGGACCTGCTTGAGTCGCGTGAAGTGGTGGGCCCCTCCACCGGCTCTAAGGCCCGCGAGGTGCTGGTGCCGCCCGAGCGCCTGGAGGAAACCCTGGCTTGGATTAAGGGTGAAGGTGACGCCCCCAGCGACGACGACGCCGCACCCGCCCCAGGTAGTCCCGAGGATCGCGGGGACGGGTTTGCAGCCGCCGGTGCGGTTAGCGCCGCCAGCGTCAGCTCCTATGGGGCTACCGGGGCGTTTACACCCAACCGTTACGCCACAGACCCGGTAGGTAGCTCCGACCTGCCTGAGAGCGAATCTTGGGATGACGACTCTGAAGACTCTGAGGACGCCTGGAGCCTAACCAATCGCGGCCCCTCCTGGTAAGCGCGCGGCACGGCGCTAAGCGCATAGCGGTGCGCTAAACAGGCGCCGCGTTGCGCTGAAAGCGGCGCCAGGCGAACGCGTTTAGGCAACAAAAAAGCTGGCTTACAAGGCCAGCTTTTTCGTGCTTGCAGCAAGGGCTGAGCACTGGGCGGTAACGCCTGAAGCGCCGGGTGCTTTAGGGGCGCAGTAAGGCTTTGAGGTCGATCTGCCCGGTGTAAAGGGCTTTACTAGGATCACCCCGCATAAATTGAGGTGGTGGGCAGCCAAATCCTGTAAGGCAGCAATATCGCCCGCGCAGCTGACCCCACCTGAGGCGATAACCTGCGCACTAGTGGCGCCGCTAAGCGCCCCCAGCAGCGGCAGGTTGGGGCCCGATAGGGCGCCGTCGCGCACCCGGTCAGTAACCACATATGCGCCAGTGCCGGCCTCATTAAGCGCCGCCAAAATTGGCTCTAGCGGCCCCACCGGCCCGCCCTGGCCGCGCGGATGCACCACATAGCTGGCCAAATCTGCGCTGGGCGCGGCGCTCGCGGCTGACACGTCCAGGCATACGTTGAGGTGCCTACCAAAGCGGCCCACTAAAGCCGTGGTGGCGGCTAAATCTTTAAGCGCCCCGGCCCCCAGATTTACCCGCTTGGCGCCGGCGGCTAAAGCCCACTCCACGTCGTCGGCGCTGCTAACGCCCCCAGACCACTGCACGCTCACGCCCGGGTGCAGGCGTGCCAAATCGGCGATAACCTGCGCCAAAAGCGCCGCGTTAGAGCCGCGCCCAAAGGCCGCGTCCAAGTCAACCAGGTGAATCCAATCGGCGCCCGCCTCCACCCAGCGCAGGCAAGCATCCAGGGCAGACAGGCCCGCGCCGGCGTCGCCCCCAGCGCTAGTGCGGTGGGTGACGGCTAAGCCATTGGCGACGTCGACAGCAGGCAGCAACCTAAGCACGGCCCCGCCAGCATCTGCACAGCCGCCAGAGTCAGCGCAGCTAGCGGGCACAGCCGCGCCTGCTGAGCTGGCAGAGCCCGCCGAGCCAGCAGAGCTTGCCGAAGTAGCTACGGCAGGGCCGGGGGAGGATGCAGCCACGGCTAGGCCTTGGTGGTGGCCGCGCACATGGAGGTGAAAAACTCACGCAGCTGAGCGCACAGCTCATCTAGGGGCTGGTTAACTCCCGGGGCGGTGGCCTGCAAAGCCGGGGCACCTGAGCGCTCCTGGGCGGCCACAATCTCCTCAGTGCGGGCAGCAATCATGCGCACAATCGCCGAGCCAGTAATGGCCCCATCGGCGCCGGCCACAATCGCGGCGCGCACATGCTTGGGCTTGGAAATACCAAAACCTAGCAGCACCGGGGTGGAGTTGTGCTCGCGCAAGGTGGGCACAGCATTATTGAGACCCTGAGTTTGGGCCTCATTTTCCACGCCGGTAACCCCCACGCGCGAAACGGCGTAAACATAGCCGCGTGCAGCCTCAGCTACCTGCGCCAAAGTCTCCTCACTGGCTGAAGGCGGGGCAATGTAGACACTGTCAACGCCCACGGCCCTAGAGGCGGCAGAGAAAGGACGGCCCTCACGGATGGGCACATCCGGGATCAACACCGAATCAACCCCGGCGCTGGCGCAGCGCTCATAGAAAGCCTCCAAGCCCATAGCGATCGGGATGTTGCTGTAAATCAGCAGGCCCATGGGTACCTGCGGGTGCTTGGCGCGCAGGCGGCCAATTAGGTCAAAACAGTCGGCAATGTTGATCCCACGGGCAAACACGCGCAGGTGGGCTTCCTGGATGGCTACGCCGTCGGCAACCGGGTCAGAGAAAGGCAAACCTAGCTCTAAAGCGTCGGCGCCGGCAGCAATCAACTCGTCAATAATGCGTTCGCTGGCCTCCAAAGTGGGGTCGCCCAGCATCACGAAGGGCACCATGGCGCCCCGTTTTTGCTGCTCGCAGGTGGCAAACATGCTTTCGTAACGGCTCATTGTTTTACTCCTTGCCCTTAGCGGCGAACGCGGCGTCTTGCTGGTGGGTGCGGTGGGTGCCGGTGCCCGCCTGGCCGTTAGCAACCAGGTCAGCGGCCCGCGAGACAGCGCCGTCGGTGGAGAAAGAGCCACCTAGACGCTCACGGATCTGGTCCAGGTCCTTATCCCCGCGTCCGGACAGGCACACCAAAATGGTTTTTGCGGGTCCCCGCCTTCACGGCGGTTTTGCTCAGCCAGTTTCAGGGCGTAAGCCAGTGCGTGGGAGGATTCCATGGCGGGAATAATGCCCTCGTGGCGGCTAAGCAGCAAGAAAGCCTCAATGGCTTCCTCATCGGTGATACCCACATACTTGGCGCGGCCGCTTTGGGCCAGGTAGGCGTGCTGGGGGCCAACGCCGGGGTAGTCCAGGCCGGCTGAAACCGAGTAGGACTCTTCCACTTGGCCGTCATCGGTGCGCATCAGGAATGAACGCGCCCCGTGTAGCACCCCAACCTTGCCCTCATTGATGGGGGCGCCGTGGTGGTTGGTGTTTAGACCCTCGCCGGCAGGCTCGACGCCGTAAAGGGCCACTGCTTCGTCATCGATAAAGTCAGCAAACATGCCGATTGCGTTAGAGCCACCGCCCACGCAAGCCACCACCGCGTCAGGTAGGCGGCCAAGGCGCGCCAAAGTCTGGGCGCGTGCCTCGGTGGAAATAATGCGGTGGAATTCTCGCACCATGGTGGGGAAGGGGTGCGGGCCGGCAGCCGTACCCAGCAGGTAGTGGCTGGTGGCGAAAGTGGCGGTCCAGTCACGTAGAGCCTCGTTGACGGCGTCCTTAAGGGTGCCGCTACCAGCGGTGACAGGCACAACCTTAGCCCCCATCAGCTCCATACGCTCCACATTGGGGGCCTGACGCACCACGTCGGTGGCGCCCATGTAAATGGTGCATTCGAGCCCCAGCAGCGCACACACCATGGCGGTGGCGGTGCCGTGCTGGCCGGCGCCGGTTTCAGCAATCACGCGGGTTTTACCCATGCGCTTAGCCAGCAGGGCCTGGCCCAGCACCTGGTTACCCTTGTGAGCGCCACCGTGCACCAGGTCTTCACGTTTAAGCAGGATGCGTGCGCCGCCGCCTAGTGGCAGGTTACGCAGCTGCGTAACCGGGGTGGGGCGGCCCAGGTAGTTGTGCAAAAGATCGTTGATCTCAGCGATGAAGCTCGGGTCATCTACCGCCTCAAGGAAAGCCTGCTCAAGCTGGTCCAAGGCAGGAATCAGCAGCTCAGGCACATATTGGCCACCAAACTCACCAAAGTAGGGGCTGATGCGAGTGGGGGCATCGGGGTCTAAAGTGCCCGCGCCAAGACGCTTAGAGGAGTAGGGGTGCCAGTCAATGGACTGGGCGTGGGCATCTAAACCAGCCGCGCCAGTAGTGGGCTGGCCAGCGGAAAGCTCTGGGCGGCGGCGGCCGGGTCATCAGCGCCAGAAAGAGCCGATCCCACCAGCACCGCATCCACGTAGGGGGCCAGCAGTTCGACGTCGGCGCGCTCATGCACCCCAGACTCACCCACCAGCACCACGCCACGCGGGGCCAGGGGCGCCAAGGCGGCAGTGCGGTGCAGGTCAGTTTCCAAGGTGCGCAGGTCACGGTTGTTAATGCCGATAATGCGGGCGCCCAGGGCAGCGGCGCGCTCCATCTGCTCAGCCTCATCAACCTCAGTGAGCACATCCAAACCCAGCTGGGCGGCCAGGGCAGCTAGCTGCGTGTAGGCCTGGTCATCTAGCACTGAGAGCATCAGCAAGATAGCGTCAGCGCCGTGGTGGCGAGCAGCAATCACCTGGATGGGGTCAATGATGAAGTCCTTATCCAGCACCGGCTGGCGCACAGCCTTAGACACGGCGGTCACATCAGCCAGGTCGCCGTTAAAACGGTCGGGCTCGGTCAGCACGCTGATGGCGGCAGCCACGGGCGCATAAGCCTGGGCCAAGGCGGCAGGGCTGTAACCATCAGAGACGATTGTGCCCAGGGTGGGGCTGGCGGCCTTACATTCCATGATCAGGGCCGGGCCGCCGGCGCGCGGGTGCAGCTGGCCGTCCTCACCTAAAGTGCGGGTGCGCAGGGCGGCCTCAAAAGAACGCTGCGAACGCTCCATGGTAGCGGCCTCTAGATGCCCATAGCGCTCATAAAGCTCAGGTAGGCGGGCTTTGCGGGCCTCTACCAGCGAGTCTAGAACGGTGCCAGTTTGCCGTAGACGGTCGGCAATAGGTGTGCGTACTTGACGCTGACTCATCGATTTACCTCTCTTAAATACGGCCCAGGCGCTTAGGCGCTTAGCTCACGTGCCTGCGTGACGATCTTATCTAGGTGGCTGGCTACCGTGCCGTTGGCGATGGCTTCCAGCGCGGTTTGTACACCCTGGGCGAGGGTGTCTGCCTTGCCGGTTACGTACAGTACGGCTGCGGCGCTGGCGGCGATGGCGTCGCGGTGGGCGGCTTGACCTGCGCCGTCGAACACGGCGCGAATTAGCTGGGCGTTAACGCTAGCGTCGCCACCAACCAGGTCAGCCACCGTGTAGGTGCCCAGGCCCAGCTGGGCGGGGGTGAGCTCATAGGCGGTGATTTCCGCTCCGCGTAGCTCACGCACCTGGGTGGGACCGTGCAGGGCGATCTCGTCTAGGCCGGAGCCGTGCACCACCAGGGCGTGGTCTAGGTTGGCGCTGGCCAGGGCGCTAGTCATGTCGTCTAGCAGGGCCGGGTTACCCACCCCAAGCACCTGGGCGCTGAGCGGGGCGGGGTTAACTAGCGGGCCGATCAGGTTGAAAACGGTGGGGTTTTTCAGGGCCGCGCGCACGGGCGCCACATAGCGCATAGCCGGGTGGTATTTCTGGGCGAACAGGAAGCAGAACCCGGTGCTTTCCAACAGCTGCACGCTGGCCTGGGGGGATAGATCCAGCGGAATGCCTAGGGTTTCTACCAGGTCGGCGGCGCCCGAGCGGGAGGAGACAGCGCGGTTGCCGTGCTTAGCTACCTTCACCCCCAGGCTGGCGGCCACCAACGCACTGGCGGTGGAGATGTTGATTGTGCCCGCACGGTCACCGCCGGTGCCCACCACATCCACTAGGCCGCCCTGGCCCTTGGGGTAGGGGAAGTTCACGGCGGCGGCGCGGAAAGCCTGGGCGGCGGCGGCAATTTCCGCCGGGTCTTCGCCGCGTGCGTGCAGAGCGCCTAGGAAGGCCGCAATTTCGATCTCGTTAAACTCGCCGTTGGTGATGGCCGCAAATACTTCCACGGCTTGGCTTTGGCTTAGGACGACGCCGTTTAGCGCCTCACGTAGGGTGGCGGCGGCTTGGCTCATGGTTACTCCTTAAAAAATTGGTATTCAGATTTTTGGGCGGCCGCTCAAGCCTGGGTGCTTGAGCACCCGGCTTAAGCGGCCGGCGTTTAGCGGGTTGCCGCTTACGCCTCTTGGGTTAAGAACGTGAACAGGGCACTGATTAGGGTGGGCCCGGCGGGGGTGAGGATAGATTCAGGGTGGAACTGCAAACCCACGGCGGGGGCGCTGGCGTGACGCAGGGCCATAACCACGTCGTCGCGCGAATGAGCCAAAGAAACCAGCTGCGCGGGGAGCTGACGCGAGCCCAAAGAGTGGTAGCGGGCCACATCAATCCAGCCGTAAGGGGCCTGCTCGCCGCTGCGGGGCGCAATCACGCAGGGGGCCAGCGGGGCAAACTCAGCGCCAGCTTTAGTTACCAGCACCCGGTCGGTGCGCCCATGGGTTGGGTCCACCGGCGCCACCTGGCCGCCGCAAGCCTCCACTAAAGCCTGGTAACCCAAGCAAATCCCCAGGGTGGGGATGCGCTGCTCAAGAGCGTAGGCGGTTAGCTCCATTAGGCACCCGGCTTCACGCGGGTGGCCCGGGCCGGGGGAGGTGATCAGCAGCGGACGCTGACCAGCGGCTTTCTCAGCCTCGGTGGGCTCCAGGGCGGCGGTGAGCACAGACAGGGGGGTGGTGTTGCGGTAAACATCCACCTTGGCGCCGCGTGAAGTACACAGATCCACCAGGTTGTAGACGAATGAATCGCGGTTATCTAGGAAAACTACGCGCATGGCTCAGGCCTCCTTGCTAACTAGGTTGCGTTCAATACGCAGGGTTTTGCCTTGGGCGGCGGCAATTGCACGCAGCACGTTAGAGGCCTTGTGGGCGGTCTCGTCAGCTTCACGCTGAGGCACTGAATCGCTGACCACGCCCGCGCCAGCCTGCACAATTGCCTTGCCGCCGCGCGCGAAGGCGGAGCGGATCACAATGCAGGTGTCGAGCTCGCCGTCGCCACGCAGATAACCCACCGCGCCGCCGTAAGAGCCGCGCCGGGTGCCCTCATATTGGCGGATCAGCTCGGCTGCGCGCAGCTTGGGGGCGCCGGTGAGCGTGCCCATGGTCATGGAGGCACGGAAAGCATCCAGCGGGTGCAGGTCACTGGCCAGCTGCCCGGTAACCTCGCTGACCAGGTGCATTACTCGCGAGTAGCGGTCTACACGCAGCAGCTGGGTGACTTTGCGCGTGCCCGGGGCGCTGATGCGGGCCACGTCGTTGCGGGCCAGGTCTACCAGCATCACGTGCTCGGCTACTTCCTTGGCGTCGCTGCGTAGCTCCAGCTCCAGGCGGATGTCTAGCTCGTGGTCAATGCTGCCATCGGGGGCGAAGCCGCGTGGGCGGGTGCCGGCGATGGGGCGGATAGCCACCTGGCCGGTTTTGGCGCTGTGTAGCAGTGAGGACTCGGGGGAGGCCCCAAAGAGTTCAAAATCGTCGGTGGCGATATAGAACATGTAGGGGCTGGGGTCAGCATCGTGCAGGTAGCGGTAGGTTTGCAGGGGCTGGGGGCAGTCGATCACAAAGCCACGGCTGGGCACCACCTGGTAGGCGTCACCAATGGCGATATGCTGCTGCATTTTGGCCACCAGCTCGCAAAAGTCCGCGTCGCTCATGGTGGGGTAGGCGGTAATGGTGTCTTCAGTCGCCTGCTGGGCCGGTGCGGCTTGCTCTGCTGGGGCCGACGGCGCCGGGGTGGTTTGCTGGGCCGGTGCGGCCTGGGCTGGTGTGGCCGGTGCGGCTTGCTCTGCTGGGGCCGACGGCGCCTGGGCGGGCAGCTCATTAATGGCCGCCTCCAGCGCATCCATCTGGGCACTTAACTGGGCGGCGTCGAGCGAGGCACCAACTAGCTGGCAGGAGCCGCTGGGGTGATCCACCACCAAAATGATGCGGGCGTTAAAGAACAGGTAATCGGGGCAGGTGTTGGCGCCGTCGGCAACCGACGGCAGGGACTCGTAAGTGCCCAGATAATCAAAAGCCACCGCCCCGGCCACCAGCGGCAGGTGCGGGTGTGCCACCACCTGATCAGTCAGGATCCGCAGCGGCTCCATGGTGGAGCGCTCACGCAGGCGGGCGTGCTCCTCAGCGCTATCTTCAGCCACGCTAGGCAGGTGCAAAACCAGCTCGCTGTCGCTTTGACGGGTGACGGCAGAGCTAAGTTCCTGGGCCACAGCCTTAAGCGCCTGGGGGCCGTCGGTAGTATCCAGAGCTTTAAGGGTGACGGTGTCGCCCGTGCAGGTGATCTGGGCGCTAGCAGCCAACACCGCGATAGTGGTCAGGTGCTGTTTAGAGGCAATATCAGCGCTTTCTAGTAGCACTGTGTTAGTGGGGCGAGAGCCGTCCTGGACAGTGTCAACCAAACCTAGCTGGGCTAGGTGGGCTAGTAGCGCGCCGCCGTCGGCATGGTATTTAACCGGGCGGGTGAAAACCGTTGGGGTATTAGCCATAACATTCCTTCTTGCCTGCGGCGAGCCGGAATGTAAAAGGCTCGCCGCGAGGGCGAGCCTTAAAACTTAAAACGCATCACGAAAGTGGCTCACCCGTTAAGGTAGCCACCACCAAGCACGGATCATGGATACGTTCTGCACGCGGTAAGCCTAGCATTCTTGGCGCCCAGGTAAAAACCTAAGTTTGTCAGGATGCCTGTGGTGACGCTGAGCTGGGCCCGTGGCGACGATGAGCTGGGCCCGTGGTGAGGCTGGCACTGCGCGCGGTGATGCTAGCTATGCGTACTGATGCGAATAGGCGTTAGCGCTGGTAGACGATGCCCTGCTTGACGCTGGCCACCACCTGCTCGGCGTCGTCGCCCAAAAGCAGGCGGATAATCTCAAAGCCCAGCTCAGTGGCGGTGCCCATGCCACGCGAAGTGATCAAATTAGCGTCACGTACCACCGCAGCCTCACTCATAAGCGCCCCACCTGCGGCAATAGCGTCCATGAAGCCGGGGTTGGCGGTAGCGTGGCGGGCCTGCAGGGCGCCATGCTCAGCCAGGATAGAAGGGGCGGCGCAGATAGCGGCTAGGGGCTGGCCTGCGGCGCTACGACGGCACACCTCGTCAGTGACCAGGGCGCTGGCACCCAGGTTTAGTGTGCCTGGCATACCGCCAGGTAGGAACATTAGGGCGTAGCTGGCGAGGTCAACCTGGCTGGCCAGGGCGTCACAGCGCAAGTGGATGCCGTGGGAGGAGGTGACCTCAAGCGAATCAGAGATGGACAGCAGGTCAGCGCCAATACCGGCGCGGAACAGCACATCAACCACCGCCAGGCATTCGACCTCTTCAAGCCCATCGGCCACCATCACGGCAACGCGCTTATCGGTTACGACACTTGCAGGGGTAGGCATGACTGCCTTCTTTCTATCTAGAGATTATGCCTAATGTGCAGTCTAATACCTGATCAGCCTCGCAGCCTGGAGGCTGGATCTTTTTGAAGCTTTGAGTGGCTATGAGGCTGATGTTAGGCGTTGGCTGGGATCTCCAGCTTGGGGAGAGAGGCCACTAGCTCCTGGGTGCGCATGGAGACAGTGACCAGGCGCTTGATCAGGTCCACGACCGCGTCGGGGCGGCCGCGCTCGACGCCTACTTCGACACCGGCGCAGCTAGATAGTCAGGCTCATTCCCCTGTCGCGAAGCATCATAAAGGGGTTGAGACACTTCACCCCGAGCGCGACACACGCGTCGGGAATCTTGATCCGTTTCTTCGCTCTTGGTGCCGACTTTTCGTGCGTGACGACCACCCACCCATTAGCCAGTGCATGCGCAACGATCCAGGAGTCTGCAACGCGTTGAAACTCGCTGACTGCTGGCGCCTCATAGTTGTCTTTTGCCCACTTCATAACCTGCTGATAGCGAGCCACCACGCGCGAGTCAGGAGCAATAAAGTGTTGTCTATTCTGCTTCGCCCAGTCCTTGAGAGGATCACCGTCGCCCGCCTCACCCAGTTCGTCGTACACCGACTTGATACTCACGGCGTGGTGAGAGTCGAATAGCTGAATGAGAAAGTCCCAATATCCGGGGGCCAGATCGAACGCATAGTATGCGTTTGCCGCATCAATGAAGACGTTCGTGTCCAGGACGTACATCGCTCACACCACCTGGAGACGTCTGGCCAGCTCGTCAAACACTTCCCGCTTATGACTACCGATCATGCGGAAACCCTCAGTGAAGCCCATGCGTCCCTCCAGGGTGGAGGTGACGATCGCGGTCGCGAGCGGTCGTCCGAGTCGCGTGGTGAGGGTGTTGTAATAGTTACCACCGCCAGTGTGGCGCTTCTCGCTCCCGTAGTCAGCGCGCACCGCCTCTAGAAGCGCACCGTAACGTTCCTCATCGATCCGGCGAGCCCCGTACAGTCTATGGAGTGCGACCTCAGCGGAAACACCAAAGCGACGCGCGGCTACCCGGTAGTCCTGCACACATTGCGCCGCATCGAACGCTACCAAGGCATCGTCGGGTAGCAGCGCTAGCGCTGCGACACGGTTACACCATGCCTCCTCACCAGTGCCTCCGAGTAGATGGTCTCCACCAGAGAGGGCACTATGCCCTGCCAGCAAGTGGGCAAACTCGTGAACGAGCGTGAAATTCTGAGCGCCGTAGGACTCTCCGGCGAGATTGACGAAAATCAGGGGCGCAAGATCGTCGTAGAGGCTAAAGCCACGGAACTCATCAGTAGACAGAGGCCGATGAGTATTGTTTCCGACGATGCCGCTCATCATCACAAGGACACCCACGTCTTCGAGCGCTTTGACGATGTCACGTCGCCATTGGTCCGGGCTGGTCGCATTCACCCGATCAAGAAGTAGAAGCTCGCGCACACGGTGAGCAACCATGTGCGGATTATCCTGCGTGCTCACGGAACCGAGGAATGGAAGTTTCTGAGCCCCCTGTTCACGAGCATAATCGTGGTACCAGTCCTGGAATTGCTGGTAGCGGTCAATCGTATCGAGAAGATTCCCGGAAGGACGTTCGATAACCATGCTTTCGCGGGTACGCATGTCCGCAATAGGAAGTGCCTCATCCGGCGGCTCAGGCATGACGAGCGCACCGAGAGACACATGCGTGAAGGATGCGAATTTCTCGAGCTCGCGGAGCCTTGGCATGGCCTCCCCACTCAACCAATCTCCAAGCTTCGGAAACTTTTCGACTGCTTCTTCGTAGGAGCGGTCAGCGCGCTGGAGAGCCCACGCCAGCACAGATTGAGTGACAGCAACATGCGTGCTCACGGCGCACCTCCTCCGGGCATATTTTTATGCCGCTATCGTACCGCGCTCCCTTGATGTTTCCGTCTCATTGCACAGTTTTCCACGCAACATCAACCTACGCGGTGCACGCTGCTTCACAAATTAGCCCCTGTTTGCAGTCACGGCGATCATGGCGATGGTGCCGCTGCGCGTGTAAAAGAGTTGTCGGCGCGAGCCTCAGGCCCGCGCCGACAATCTCAGCTCACGCCCGTGGGGCGAGGACAACTACGGGAAGTGCCTCTCCCCGAGCATCGCTCGGGCAGTTCTCCCCGGCCTCGATAACCAGGCTCTGCCCATCCCACGAGCACGCTGGTTGCGTCCTTGGAGAAGGCCAAGCGATGGCGTTCTTGCTGCCCCTTGGAAGGGGATCTATCGTCGCGATTGGCACCTCCGCACGCAAGTCTTTTCCGCGCTCGGCCAGCCAGTTCTTGTGCACGGTGCCAGACCTTCCCGGGACAAGGTCCACTCAAGCGGGCCGTGGGATGATCCTTCCCGCGAGTGATCCGCGATGCCGGTGAGCTCACGCAGGCCCTGGTGTCGTCGGTCTTGGTGGTGCCACCGGATCCTTGCCGGGACCCCGGGCCCAGGGCGCGTCTATCACCTCCACCACCACGCGCCCGTGACCTTGAGCGATTCACCCCATAACCTGGGCAGCCAGCACAGCGGTCACAGGACTTTATGTCGAGCACCAGAGCGCACTCACACTGAGCGGCAGCAACCAGATGGAAGCCCTACAAGGTGGCGGGCAGATCACACCGATCACAACGATCAAGCGACACAGAGCAGCGGCAGGTAGGGTGAGACACCGCCCAAGGTCCTTGAAGACAGCGGGAGGTAGAAGTCCGCTCATCATCAAGAACCTCGACCTCTACCCGGCGGTGTCAATGGGGGGTGATATATTTTCGGGGACTCTGCGGACCTGAATATATTTAAAAGTTGAGTGGGTGAAGTGTCTCATCTGACTTAATTAGGTCATCAAAGTCTCTTAGGAAGCGCTTCCCAAGTTCGCTATTCGCATCGATGACAAAGGTTGGTCTACTCTTAGGGCGGTCCTTGAGGTGAGAATACGGAAAAAATATAATGCGGTACCCTAGTCGGACCATTCCGTACTGTGGGATTTTTCTAACGTTGTATAATTCGACTGGCTTTCCTAGTGAGCTGAGTTCCTGAGATGCTTTGTTATACTCACTCCTCAATTCTTCTTCTGTGACGCCGGACAAAGCACCCATCAGGAAGAGCGTCTTCTCATCATATGGGTTAGGGATAGCGTAACGCATTCGGACCTGTCTGGTCTGAATTGCTTCCTCAATGGCATTCGCGTTTCCTCGGAGCCATGCGGATCCGGCCCACCAGCAGACGTCGATTTCGTCAGCGTCAGCAATATATTCATTCCAGGGAATTCCATGTGCGAAATTTGTCGTGGTGTGTAAAATCCCCTGATTGGCTAATGTGTTGGAAAGTCCGGCATCTCGGAAAGCCTTATCGGTATGATGCTGAAGTTCTCTGAGAAGTGCATTCTTGCTGAGCACTTCCCACGCAAAGCTCACGGTGAACGCGGCAAACAATGTGAGCAGCACCGTATCACACAATTGATAGACCACGCCCCACACGTCGCCTCCAGCATCATAGAGGCGTAGCACTAGGATGAAGATGATGCAGATAAGAGCGAGTGACAAGCACTTAAACGCTCCTGACCTCTCTGACAACCACCCCTGAAGCCATGTTATGATGCCGCTTCTTACCTTCTCCTTGGAATCGCCCATGATTACTTTCCTTCTGGGATTTCGAGGGGTGGCAGCGTCGCCAGGAGCTCCTGGGTGCGCATGGAGACAGTGACCAGGCGCTTGATCAGGTCCACGACCGCGTCGGGGCGGCCCTGCTCGCGCAGGAAATCGTTCGGGTCGTTGACGATGCCCGACGCCTTGTCTGTCTTCACGTGGTAGCGGTCGATGATCCACTCCAGCGGGCTGCGGCCCGAAATCGAATAGCCCTGCGCCTGGGCCGGAATGCCCGTCAGTGTCACGTAGTCATTGTACTCCAAGCGCGTGAAGTCCTTATCGCGGCGCCCCAGCTTCGGGAAACGCATCTTGCGCTCGCCGATCCGGTAGCGCTCCCAAGGCTTCTCAGGCGCGTGCAGGCTCGCCTCCTCCTGCACTGATGTGTACGGCTCCACGCGCTCGTAGTTCACGTGCAGGTCTGCCAGCTCGCGGGCCCACGCCCGCATACGTGTGGAAGCCCGCCGCGCGAGGAATGTGCGGGAGCATCTTCTTCAAGTCATCCGCGTAGCGCTCGCGATACTCCAGGTGATGCAGCAGCGCGTACACGTAGAAGAAAATATCCTCCTTCGTGATCCCCGCATCCCCGTAATGCTCCCTGTACGAGGCCAGCGTCGCGTCCGTGACGTTATCGACGCGACGGTCCCCGTCCAGAATTACGGGGATCTGGTCGCCGATCGGCCGCGAGAAATCCAGGGACGAGGCCGTGGCCGCCCCATCAGCCTGGCTCTCCGAGGAGGTCGCCAGGTCCGCAAACAGGTCGGGCTCGCTCCCGGAGGTGGGGGAGAGGGGCTCCCAGGTGTAGAGGGGGAATGTCTGCGTCGTTCCCATCGTGTGGAGATCTGGTAGAAGATCTGTCATGAGGGATGTCAGTTCTTTGCATGAATCATCTTCGACAGCGATGGTGAGGTTGCGGGCTTGATCGGTCTCGCCGTAGCGGATGAGGACCCTTCCAGCGAAGCGTGAGAGTGTGGCATTACGGGAGCCTTCACCAATCACCAAAGTGCTCTGATCGAAGGCGGCGAACACGTCCTGCTTATCAGTGTTATCGAGCCACGCATCGAGCAACTGGTCGCCCTCATGCACCGTCACTACCGCGTTCGATGTGCCGTAGATGAAGCGACCCGCGTCGAGAGCATTACGATTAAAGAAGACGAACCTCGTCGCAAGGCGATGCTTGAGCCCCGCATAGTCGTCCGCGTTGCGTATTTCATGTATTGGGAAGTAGACGTGGAAACGCGGACGGGCTGAGAGCACACCCTTCGGCTTCATATGATTACGAGACGTGGCGGCCATAAACTCCAGACCAGGCCAAAGCTTCTTGAGTGCGTGGTAGCTCGTCAGGTCCAGGTAGCCTTCGGTGTTTTTCTTCGAAAACCCAATATCGAGTGTCGTGACGGTCATGCTTGTACCTGACTTTCACGCTCGATCACTGGGAGGATTCCGAGCTGGTTCTTCAAAAGGTCGTAGATGAACAAGCGACCCTTCTGGGTCCAGTACATGTGGGTGCGGGTCTGGCCTTCGCCGTATTCGTGGGTCTTGGACTGGGTGTATCCCTGCTCGGCGTACTTCGCGTAGAGGAACCACCGGCCAGACTGATGGAACTGTACGCGAGCATCTCGTAGGATCCGGTTGAGCTTCTTCGCGGAAAGTCCGTAGTCCTTCGCAATCGCCGTCGTCGTCAACAACGAATCTGATTGCAACACAACGTCGTAGTACGAGACTTTCGGTGCCGCTTCAAGTAGCGCTTGCTCTGCTGCCAGGCGCTTGGCTCGCTCGGCATGCAGCGTAACGATGGCATGTTCAAGTAACTCATCATCAGCGGGCAGTTCGTCGTATGCGTACATGCCGTGGCGACGAATCGTCGGCAACACCTCATCGAACCTCCAGGCTTCGAACTTCTGCGCTGCCGGGAGCTTCGAGGAAATAATGAGACGGTAGAGGTCGCCTTCGGTAATGAAGGTGGCTTCTTGTTCGCGTCCCATGGCATCGACGATGGGGTAACGTTTTAGACTCCCATCGGCGCGAGCATGATCGCGTACTGCCTTGCTGGGATTGGCATACCCGAGAGCGACGGCGACGTCCTTGCCGCAGAAAAGGGTCTGCTCGTCGCCTGTGATGGTGCGGATGGCTCCGAATGCATCGTTAGTGAATGTTTGAATCTGGTTTCCCATGGCGGAGTTCCTTCCCGAGACCCCGTCGAGAAAAAGTCGTGCCGGGCGGCACAAGGAGTTAAGGGCCTCATCCCACTGCCGACGAACCTAAAAGTGTTAAATCCATGCCGCGTATACCCCGCAGACAAACAGTGCTGCGCGAGTGAACATGGATGGCATGAGTGAGATTGATAAGGGAACGGTGTGGGCGATGGCGAAACATGCGCCTATTCGACTTCATGGAATATCTGCGCAACCTCGATAACGACCCGGCTCCGAGCGCTGCGGATCAGCAGATCGCTGCGTATCTTCGAGAGTTCATGACAACCGACCCGAAGCTGCTGCTCGGCGACGAGTAGGAGTTAGTCCTTGCGGTAGTAGCCGCACTCGTAGCCGTCCGCATCCAACGGCAGGCCTTCCGCCCAGGCTGGGAGCGTGGACATGAGATGGCAAGCATCGGTGACGGTGAAGCCCGAATCCAGAGGTTCATCGATGACGATTTCATCATGAACATGCATCACAATCCGATGCCCAGCATTGACGACTGCGTGCATGCCAGTGACGAGCAGATCACGAGCGATCGCCTGAACTATGTTCTCGGTAAGTTTCCCACCGTAGGTTTCTAACTGTCCCCAGCGGCGTGCTGTGGTGGTGCCGGTGTAGGTGATGGACGTGCCACCCCAACGATTCTCACCCAGACGCGGCTGGACGTAGGCAAGCCGTCTTCCCGAAGGCAGTTCGATGAAGAGAATCCCAGACTCAACGCTAAAGCGCAGGTTGCGCATCCGGCACCGCAACTGCACTTGCGTGCGCCGGGGCCGCGATCACCCCGGTACGCCTCGTGGAAGACGGCTTCTTCCTGCCGGGCCATGTCGTCGAGGATCTGCTGCGGATGCCTCGGCTTAATTTCGTCGACAGGACGGCCGGCCTGTGCTGCGCGTTCGCGCCGGTCGGTTTCCACCATCACGGCGAACTCGCCGGGGTCGATCTTGTAGACGTCGGTGATGGATTCGTGCTTGTTGTTGTCGGCTTCGTGCCTGAAATGGATTGTGAGTGCAGCGTTGTTGTTCTGCGTTTCCCGAGCGAACGTGCGCTTGGACATTGGGGATCTCCTGTCGGATTGGGATCCGCAGGAGTCCGCCAAGCCGCAGAAACGGCAAGACGGGCAGGTTCACGCGCCTCAAAGTCGAGGTGATGCGTGATCTTTGCCCGTCTAGCGGTTCTGCGGATCGAACTGTTTATGTCGGTATTTAGTTGTGGTTCGGTGGGTTATCGATAGTGCGGTTCAGGTGGGGGTCGTCGTCGTTCGTGACTCTGGTGAAAGCCCCCGCAGTCGTCGAACCAGAGCCGGAAGAGGAATCCCTTACGGACGATCTAGATCTGCCTACGCTCCAGGTCGACACGGCAAATCGTTTTGCCCGCCGCGTTTTTTACTGTCTCCATAACACCTCCTATTTACTAGTTAGCTAAGTTGTTTACATAATGGGTAAAAATAGAGAACCCGACTCGTAGCGAATGACTTACGCGGCGAGCTCCAGGTTCTTGATACGGATTGCGGCAGCCTGCTTGGAAACCTCGAAAGTCCCAGCGACTTCCCGGACGACACGGCGCTTGCGTCGCTCATCCAGTGAGCGCCAGCCTTCGGGGGCAGGCTCGGTGAATGCCTGCGAGAACGGGTCGCGGGGCATGAGCAGCGCAGCCCCGAGGTAGTTGGCTTGGAACTCGGCGTGGTCTACCTTGTTGTCGGCGTGAACGCCCTCCGAGGTAGTAGTGAACGGGCGATGCCCTGTTCCTCCCTTGCACTTCATCCGAGGGCCTCGGTAGTAGATATGCCGATGCAGGACGAGGTGAGTGCACTCGTGGGCAATCGTGAAACGCAGTCGACTGTCCGGGGAGTCACGCAAGGCATCGTCGTCGATAACGATTGTTCGTTCTGGAAACGATGTCAACCTTTGCGCCGGTCGACTCGAAGACGGGAACGGACAGCTCCTGGAAGATCGACATGCCAAGCACGGTGCCGTCCGATGAAAGTCGCTGATAGTCCAGTGTCGCTTCCAAGTGAAACTCGGCGAAGCTGTCGACGTTGAGCGGGACAGGCGCTACCAGTTGAGCGCCACCGGCGAATTTCTCGAGCTCCTTCTCTGCGCGAGCCTCGAGTCGCTCCTTGCTGAGGTATTTGGGGTCAAGGCTCACTGGTCAGCTTCCCCGCCTTCAATGATGTCGATAATGTCCCGCCACTGCTGGTCACTCAGGTCATGTTCTTTCGCCCGGCGAAGAGCGACGCGAGCCATGTCGGTTTGCATAATGTAGCCCGACAGGTCGGTAGACACCTGGTTCTCGCGAGTCAATGCTGCCAGGTCATACATTCGATCCCTCTCGGAGCGGGAGAGTCGCAACGTCTCGGCGATGTCCCCCAGCTTGCCGTCCGGGGCAGCCCGGCGCCCTTTCTCGATGTCACTCAGGTACGGAGCGGTCACACCGATGGCGTCCGCGAACTTGCGCATGGTTAAGCCCTGCGCCTTCCTATGTGCTTGCAGGAAGGCGCCGAAGCTCTCTGATTCGGTCATTGGAACAGCCTCCTCACGTCTGTTAGCAACTAAGCTAATACGTGAAGTTAGCTGGTGCAAGTCTACGGATCAGGAGCCGTCTCGTTGGCTGTCCTCGTGCCGGGGTCGGTTGAGGCGGTCGTGGATGAGCGGGAGCAGGATCGCGTCCACGTCGGCGCGGAAGGCTTTGTCCGACAGGTACTTCATGGAGAAGTCGTGATTCTGGGTCATCCGCGCCAGCATGACGTCGGGCATCTTCTCCTCGTAGATGATCTTGAACAGATCGAGCGGGTTATGGGCCCGCAGCTGAATCTCGTTGTCTTGGGAGAGGTCGTCGGCGACCTGTTCGAGCACTTTGTCCATGTTGGTGAACTCGGTGCCCCATCGTTCGTTGAGGGAGTCGAGGATCTTGGAGAGTCGCTCGTGGTCGTCTTCGGTGGGCATACCCAGCTTGGGCGAGTTGTTCAACTCACCCACCTGGTCTTGTAGGTCGATGGAACCCTCGTAGACCGACTGGAGCCGGTAGTACTGCAAGGTGACCTCATCATCCAGGTGTGGGGCAGGGTCGCCGTCGATGTGGAGCTTGTGGGTCAGCAGCTTCGCGTATGCGGCGAACTTATGCAGCTGCTCGTCGTCGAAGCGGATGATGTGGGTCAAGAACTCGTAGCTGCGGTTGAACTTGTTGAACGCTGAACGCACCTCGAGCTTTTCCTCATCGTCAAGCGCGTCGAAGCGGCCGACCGCAGGGTCGAGGTAGGCGTTGAGCCTGCCGAAGTCGAGGTTGGTCTGCTTGGCCTGCTCGGTGAAAAAGACCTTGGCGAACCCGTCGATCTCCTCAACTGCCACAGCTGGTAGGAGGCGATCAGGTGGTAGAGGTCGTAGACGATGTTCGGGTCGGTTTCCTCGCTAATCGAGGTTGACACGTAATAGTCTTGGAACGCCGCCTGAATGTCGTCAGCGCTGTTGACGAAGTCCAACACGAACGTATCTGACTTGCCCGGGTACATCCGGTTGATCCGGGAGAGGGTCTGCACGGCCTTGACCCCGTGGAGCTTCTTGTCCACATACATGGTCTGCAGCAGGGGCTGGTCGAATCCGGTCTGGTATTTCTCGGCCACCAACAGGATCTGGTACTCACCGGTGTCGAACCGATCGGGCAGCTCGGCTTCGGGGAAGCCGTTGAGTTGCTCCTCGGTGTAGTCCTGCCCATCGTCTTCGACGGTGCCGGAGAACGCCACCAGCACACCCAGGTCGGTGTAGCCCTTGGCTTTGATGTAGTTGGCGAACGCGAAGTAGTAGCGCACAGCGTGCAACCGGGAGCCGGTCACCAGCATTGCCTTGGCTTTGCCGCCGATCTTGTGCGCCACGTTGCTGCGGAAGTGCTCGATGATGATCTCGGCCTTCTGCCGCAGATTGTGCGGATGCAGGGCTAAGTACTTGCCCAGCGCCTTGTTTGCCTGCTTCTTGGCGTACTCCGGATCGTCAGCGGTGGCCTTACCAACCTTGTAGTAGGTCTTATACGTGGTGTAATTTGCCAGCACGTCGAGGATGAAACCTTCCTCGATCGCCTGCTTCATCGAATACACATGGAAAGGACGCGGAGTACCCTCAGCTACCGGGGTTCCAAAAATCTCCAGGGTCTTTGCTTCGGGGTGGCCGTGAACGCGAAGAACGATAGGTTCGCCTGCCGTCCATGGGTCGCCATATCCGCCGCGATCTGTTCGTCAACCTCGAGCTCCTCGGCCTCTACCTGAGCCTCAGCTCGAGCGTAACGATCCAGAAGTTCAGCTTCAGACTCTTCACCAGCCTTTGCCGTGTCAGCCAGCACCTGCTTGAGCCGCTCAGACGCCTGACCAGTCTGCGACGAGTGCGCCTCATCCACAATCACCGCGAACCGCTTCCCAGCCGTCGCGATGTTGGACACGTCAACGAACGGGAACTTCTGCAACGTCGAAATGATGATCCGAGCACCCCGACCCAGCGCATCAGTGAGCTGGCGGGCGTTCTTGTCGACCTTCACCACCACACCGGTCGTGTGATCCATCGAAAAGACCGTGTCCTGGAGTTGCTTGTCCAACACCCTCCGGTCAGTGATCACAATGATCGAATCAAACACCACCCGCTGCTCGTCATCATGCAGGTTTGACAGGTGGTGAGCCAGCCACGCGATCGTGTTCGACTTGCCCGACCCGGCCGAATGCTGCACCAAATAGTTATGGCCAGCGCCGTTCGCCTTCGCGTCCGCGATGAGTTTGCGGACCGCATCGAGCTGGTGGTAGCGCGGGAAGATCACCTTGTCGTTCGACTTCGCAGGACGCCCCTCGGGTGTCTTGCCGGGCACAAACTGCACGAACCGGTGCAAAATGTCCAGCAGCGAATCCTTTGCCAGCACCTGCTCCCACAAGTAGGACGTCTTGAACTTCCCCTCCACCGCAGGATTCCCGGCACCGTTCTGGAAGCCCCGGTTGAACGGCAGGAACACCGTATCTTGGCCGGCAAGTTTCGTGGTCATCCACACCTCATCGGTGTCAACCGCGAAGTGCACCACCGCACGCCGGTTCAACCCAAACAACGGCTCCGAGGACGGGCGATCCCGCTTGTACTGGGCGATCGCGTCGCGGTACGTCTGGCCGGTCAACAGATTCTTCAACTCGAGTGTCACCACTGGGATGCCGTTCACCAACAGCACCGTGTCAACCGAGTTCTCGTTACGCGTTGAATAACGCAGCTGGCGCACGATGCTCATCTCGTTCGCCCAATACTTCTCAGCAAGCACCTCGTTCAAGTCAGTGCCGGGCGCGAAATACACCAGCTTGAACCGAGCACCCACATCCTCAATGCCACGGCGCAACACATCGATCACACCACGCTGATCAAGCTGCGCAGCGACACGCTTCAGAAACTTCTGCTCCGCGTTACCTCGGTAAGTGCGCTCCAACTTCACCCACTGATCCGGCTGAGTAACCTTCACAAACCGGATCAGGTCAGCTGGATACAGGCACAGCTCGCGATTAAAACCCTGCGGGTCACGCGTCTCAAACCGGTCAAACTCCGATCCCTGGGTAGTCAGCCAGTATTCGATCTCGGACTCAAACCTGCGCTCCGACGTATCCATCATGCCTCCTCACTAACGCGGACCTTGCCCGTCACCACATCATTAATAATCTGCTTGCGATACCGCCTCAACAACTCAACCTGACGATCCAAATCGGTAATCAAACCATCGATCCCTTTCAGCCGTTGAACAAGGTAGTCAACGATTTGCCTTTGCTCTTCCACCGGAGGAACAAATAGTGGAATATTTCGGAGCGCCTGTACCTTAAAGTCCCATTGATCTGTGCGAATTCCGTAAGAATCCCTGCCAAAGAAGGGAATATATGCTTTTGACCGTATAGCCCAGTTGAAGAATTCAGAATCCACGGAAGACGCTAAATCGAAGGTGTAATACGCAGGACTGACAATCCCGTCATACAGCGACACTCCATATGATCCTTGCCAAGCCTTCATTTTGTTCATAACAAATTGGCCGTTCCGAACTACCAAATAACCACTCAAATCATCTGGTAGACGGTTGTTATTATCTGGTGACCCTTCAAGTTCACGATCTACAACCCCACGCTCACGTTCAACAGAAAGAACTCTCCAGGAAGGCTCACCCTTACGCGATTTACGGGTCAACAGAGATTTCAGAGAACGAGAATGCCAGCGATTTGGAATCTTCCCAATCCAGTCAATACCGCTGTCTTTCATTGGAGCGTTAGTGTCGAGGCCTTTGGTGACGGTGTGGGCGATCAACTCACGCTTGTAACGCTCCAACAACTCCCGCTGACGCCTAAGCTTCTCGACCACCACGTCAATCTCAGTAGTCTTCGCATCCAAGAACGTTGCAATTTTGAGCTGCTCTGCCACCGGTGGAATCAGAAGCCTAACGGGCTTCAATGCTCGCTGGCTCGGATGGAATACCTTTACCCCCATGAGCTGCGGCCTTATTTGTTCACGGACAAACAGTGAATCAAATTGGTATGCGAAAAACCGAGGTACGTGAATGAGTGAGCTATGTGCAACGATTGTGTCCGAACCCGCAATAGCGCGGCCTTCACCCTCAAGTAGCGTGAAATTTCCTGAACCTTCGAGATCCTCAGACGATCCAGCAAAAAGGAAATCGCCTTGGCCAACGAATGAACCGACACCTAGCTCCTCAGGATGCTCAACCCGTCCTATTGGCGCGGTATCGATATCTAGACTGAACCCGTGACGACCATGAATATCACCATAATGAATACAAGGCACGCCCCGCCTGCCCATTTGGCTTCGAGCAACTGGGTAACCCCTCGATAATGTGAACAGGTGGCGAAGGGGTGCAATTTCCCAGCCTGCAGTAATCTCCATACTTCCTAGATTCACCTTAGAAGATCGTTCCATCTACCACACCTGCTCGCTGAATAGTTTGGCGATGGAGGCTTGGATTTCGGCTCCGAGGGTTTGGATTTCAGCCAGGGTTTGGGTGGGGTTGCCGAGTTCTTCGTACTGGTAGAAGTAGCGGGTGAAGGGGATCTCGTAGCCGATCTTGGTCTTGTCGGGGTCGACGTAGGCGTCTGGGGCGTATGGGGTGACTTCTCGCTGGATGTAGGCGCCGATGTCTTCGGCGAGCGGAATCTGCTCGGTGTCACGGAGCGCCGGGTCGGGTTCTGGGTTGCCCTTGGTGTCGTAGCAGATGTCGGCGGTGGGGTCGGTTTCGCCCAGCGCTGCCACGATCGCCTTCAACTGCGGAGTGCGCACGACGACCTCAGCCTGCGTGAAGGCAGCTTTGAGTGCATCGGTGAATTCGTCTCGGTTCTTCCACATCTGCTGGTTGTCGAGGGTTTCGATGGCGTCGATGATCGCTTGCTGAGTCTTCTTGCCGTTCTCGATTTCCTGGCTGTGGGCCGGTTCGCTGCGCTTCTTTGACGTGGCCAGGTTCTTGAACGAGGTCTGGTCCCACAGTCGTTCGACGCGTTCAGGTGTGGTGGTGAAGTTCAGTCGGAATGGGCGTTCCACAGTGACTTCGTGGAAGCCGAACTCGCGAGTGTCGAAAACCTTCGAGTGCTCGCCTTCGGCGAAGTCGCCATAGATGCGCGTGATCTGAGCAATGTTCTCATCGGTAAGGTATTTGCGTTTCGCCCAGTGGTTTGCGCATCCTGGCGAAGAACCCGGTGGCGTCGATCAGCTGCACCTTGTTCTTGCGGATCGACGCTTTCCGGTTGGAGAGCACCCACACGTAGGTGAGGATGCCGGTGTTGTAGAACATCTGGTCAGGTAGGGCGATGATGGCTTCAAGCCAGTCGTTCTCAAGAATCCAGCGGCGAATGTTCGACTCACCCGAGCCTGCCGCGCCGGTGAACAGCGGCGATCCGTTGAACACGATCCCGATCCGGGTGCCCGGCGCGTTCTGAGTATCAGCCGGGTCGTAAGACTTCATCTTCGAGATCATGTGCTGCAAGAACAGGAACGACCCATCGGAGATTCGGGGCAGGCCAGCGCCGAAGCGCCCCTTCCACCCCCGCTTCTCGGCCTCGTCCTTGATCGGGCCTGCGTACTTCTTCCATTCCACGCCGAACGGGGGGGTTGCACAGCATGTAGTTGAACGTCCGGCCCGCTGTCCTGTCGGCGGTCAGTGAGTTGCCGAAGTAGATGCGGTCGGCGTCATCGCCCTTGATGAGGATGTCGGACTTGGCCACCGCGTAGGTTTGCGGGTTGAGCTCCTGCCCGTACACCTCGATGCGCGCACCGTCGTTGAGGACCCGGGCTCGTTCGATCGCTTCGGAGAGCATGCCACCGGTGCCAACTCCTGGGTCATACAGCGACGCCATGAACCCCGGCTCGCAGATCGCGTTCATGTCCGGGTCGAACAGCACCTCGACCATGAGCTGGATGACTTCGCGCGGGGTGAAGTGCTCACCTGCGGTTTCGTTCGACAGTTCGTTGAAGCGCCGGATCAGTTCTTCAAAGATCGACCCCATGTCCTCGTTGGAGACCGCTGCAGGTGAGAAGTCCACGGCTGGGTCGGTGAAAGCGTCGACGATCTGGTAGAGCAGATCGGAGCGATCCAGCCGGTCAATCACGGTATAAAAGTCGTAGGACTTCATCACGTCGCGGGCGTTCGGGGAGAATGCCTCCACATAGGAGCGCAGGTTGCCTTCCAGGTTGTCAGGATCGTTCTTGAGCGTGTGTAGCGTGAACCTGGAGGTGTTCCAGAACGGGTAGCCCGTAGCCTTCGCATACTGCAGACGCTTCACCTCGGCAGGCACACCCTTCTGGTCACGAATCTGGGCAACTTTGTCCTTCGTACCCACGAGAACCGAATCGAGACGGGTAAGCACAGTAAATGGCAAGATCACGTCCCCGTACTCGTGCTCCTTGTAGTCTCCGCGCAGCAGGTTCGCAATCTTCCAAATGAAGCTGACATAGTTCGTTGTTTTCTCAGTGCTCATTCGGGTCAACTCCATCTTCCATCAATCGCTCGTAACGCTCATGCGACATGACCACCACGAGAGGCTTTCCGTAACGCAACACGTAGGCCACATCGTCACCATCAGCCACTTCCTTGAGCAGCTTCGATGCCTGACCACGTCCAAGGTCGCCGATGTTGATGTGCTTCATCGACTTCTTCGCCGTACGCTTCCGCACCATCGCCTCCTTCACCACGAGTTACCGTCAACGCCTCATTTTCCCATAAATGCATGTAAAATATCATCACAACATGCGCGAGATACTACATGTACTTTTGCATATGGTTCTTCGTGAATATGGAGGCATGCGCGCGAGCGAGAACGCCCCACAAGGTCGAAGGTGGGCACGGTCTTATCAATCACAATTGAGGGCACGCCCCCCCCTGCCAGATATCCGCTAACGCAAACCCACGCCTAGATCCCCTCAACCAGAAACGCGCTCCAATCCAATGGGCAGATCGGCGTCAAGCACCAGATCGCCGGATCTCAAGCACGCCAGCGAACAGCCTCAGAAACAACAAAACCCCTGCTCAACAGGGGTTCAAGGGCTCAAGCGGCTTTTATCATTTTCGACGTCTAAGTATCAATAATAGCCACACCAGGATCAGCTAAAGTTTGCTTAAAAGCAGTGCGCATAGCGTAGTCGGCACTACGAATAATAAAGTCCACTACCTCCACGGGCGTGAAGACGATACCCAGGTGCTCACTCATGCTTGGGAAAGCTTGGGAGAAGAAACGGTCATAAAGCGTACGCATGATATCTTGCTTGCCAGCCAAGGTTTGCACTGCCTCAATACGCTCAATCATTGCCTGATAGAAGGCATCCAGAGAGGTGCGCTCGTTCTCGATCATCGAATGATCGGTGAGCATCTCAAGGATCGTGTTCATCGCGCGGCTCACCGGGTTCTGCTTCGAGAACGAATGATCCGGGAACATCGCATCAAAGAGCGGCGCGGTGAGAATGTGCTGGGTCAGCATCTCCACCGCGACTCGTTGTCTATGGCCGGGTTTAGGGTCGCGCGCAGCGCGCCCACGAACTCCTGGAACGCATCCTGGCGCTCCGGATCCTCCAACAGGCGATCGATGAGGTGAATGTAGCGGTCCGCGACCGTCGCGATGTTCTTGGATCAGTCCTCCCAGTACAGGGACTAACCCACCTTCTTCACGATCCGGCCGAACACCGACTCCTTCCAGTCCGAGGGCAGCAGCGTCAGCTGACCCTGGATCCCCTGGGCCACGCCGTCCGCGCCTGACCCGGCCCCGGCCTCGTCCCCATCGGACGCAGCGCATCCTCAAGCACATGCATAGTTTCCAAGTCGAGATAGTTTGTGGGCTCATCCATGATCAAAACAGCTGGGCTATTAGCAAGCGCAACAGCTAGCTGCGCGCGCCTTTGATTACCCGCCGAAAGCTGCCAGATAGGGGTTGACCACATAGAAGGGTGCAATATTCCCTTACCGCGCTCACCAATACCCTCACGCCAAGACAGCGGCCCAAACCCCGCATCGCTCTCAAGCGGTAAACGTTGCGGAATAAAACTAACCGAGCTCAGCCTGCCACAAACACTCGCCTGCCTAGCACACACCGCTAAAGCGCCGCCAACGCGCCCCTCAAAGCAAGGAAAATCAAGCTGATAGAAACGCGGCTTACGAACCTCCTGCTGAGCAAGCCGGCTAAGGCGCACGTCGTCGTTGCGGGTACGTTTAACAGAAGTAGCCGCAGCCCTATCGGCAAAAAACTTTTTAGCCGTGCCAGAAGTAGTTTTTAAACGTACCCCACCCTTAGCGATATGCATACTTTCCTGCCGATGCTCGCGCAGACCGCGCTTTTGAGCCTGCTGATCAGCATAGATGCGGGAGCGTTTAGCGTAAGCAGTAGTTTTTGCCTCAAGATAGGCGCTGTAATTACCCGCATTACGCACCAGGCCTACCAGCTCACCTTTGCCCTCAGCCCTAGCCAGCTGCTGCCACACGCTTATATCCAGGTCATAAATGACAGTAGCGCTCTCTTCAATAAAAGCTCGGTCATGGCTGGTGGCAAGCACCGGGCCAGGCCAATTTTTAAGAGTATGCACCAAAAAACTAGTGGCCTGCTCATCAAGGTGATTCGTGGGCTCATCCAAAATCAACACTTCAGGGGTCAATAGCAACAAAGCCGCCAGCCGTACGCGTGAGCGCTGCCCAGGAGACAAGGTAGCTAACTGCCGGTTAAACCTGACTCTTTAAGATCACTTAAGCCAAGGCCGCTAAGAGTCTCACCAATACGCGCCTGCAGCGACCACACGTCACGATCACTCATCTGCGCCAGCAGCTCATCATATTCGCCTTCACAGCCAGTCTCACCACTAGCAAGCGCCGCTGTGACCTGCTCAAAACGCGCCGCCAAAGACTTTAGCGGTGCCAGGGCCACATCAATAAACTGCTCTACTGTTCCCTCAAAACCTTCATCAGGGATGGTTCGCGGGAAAGGGCCAGAAACTAGCTGCCCGCTATCAGGGGCAAGCTGGCCGGTCAGTAGCTTTAACAAAGTAGTTTTGCCGCTACCATTTGGGCCCACCAAAAAAGCCCGCTCGCCGGCGCCAACCTGCAGACTTACACGGTCAAGTACCAGGTGAGAGCCGTAAGAAAAAGAAACGTTAGTAACAATGATTGAGGGCATAGTGATCTTCCAGACGCGAAAAAACTTCTGATACGTCTCAGCGAAGCTGAGTGAAGATCACTTGATCATGGCGCCGAAAACCCCTTAAAAACATGTTTCCTCAGGCAAAACCAGTATAGCTGGCGCGGAGCCTGAGGGAACAGGGGGTTTATTGGCTAGTGTGGTGATGGTGGCCCTCGTTAGCGCACAGACGATACAGGGCCTCGCCGTCGTCGGAACGAACCGTATCTACCAAATCCTCCTCAGCCAAAGACTGCAAATTCCGGTAGACCGTAGCCAAACCAACCTTAGTGCCCTCCTCCTCAAGCTCGGCGTGAATCTGCTGGGCAGAAAGAAACACCTGGCTGTCGAAACAAGGGCGGTTGGATTCGCAGTGGGGATGCCGCTGTGTGATGATAGTGGCTGTCTTGGCGGAGATCCCGCCGCGTGCATTCGGGGAGACCGTGAGGGGGTGTCGTGTTGGATCGGAGTATTTCCTCGACTATTACGGTGGGTGGCGCGACGAATGCTGGGACGTTTGAGGCAGCGGAGCTGATGGTTGCCGGTATGAATGCCCGCGAGGCGAGCGGCGTGTTGTTCGAGCAGAATCTGGTGGTTGCGGATTCAGAATCGACAAGGAGGCGCTTGGCGACTGCGACGACGAAGCATCTGTCGTTCCTTGAGGATGATGCTCTTAGTTTCGTTGCGAATCGCGACTGACCTGAAGTGGGCCCGTGGGGAAATCAAGAAGAACAACGTGTGGTGGTCCTGACAGTGCCTCCACCCCGTGGGACACTGGAGAGGCACCCGGTCTAGCAACGAAAGGACGCGACGTGAAGCTGACGCACATCGCCATTACGAACTGGCGTAACTTCGCCCACATCGAGTTCGACCTGTCCTCGCGCCTCTTCGTCGTCGGTCCCAACTCCTCAGGAAAGACCAACCTTCTCGGCGCACTGCGATTCCTGGGTGATATTGGGCGCCGTGGGCTTGTGGCCGCTTCGGAGGATCTGGGTGGCCCAGACCGATACTTTCGTTCTGGCGCGGATTCTGCCGCTTTCGTCGCGACATTTAACGACACCCAGAACTCGACGAAATTCGCTTTGTTTCTTCGGCTGATGTCGGCGGGTCCCAAGTCGACGAAACGCGGCAGTGATGCCGATCAAACGTTCGCGTTTCCGATGACGGATCCACTCACTGGTGAGCCCAACGACAGGTATCTGGACGTTCATCAAACAATCACGGCAGGGGGCAAGAAGCCTGCAGACGAAGGCGAGTCCTTCCCGGTTGAAGATGAGGAAGCGCAGCGAACAAGAGTTCGTCAAACCCTCGCGGGCATCCGCTACATTCACCCGAATCCCAAGAAGATGCTTGAGCGTTCAGATCGCTACGACCCCGACCACGGGACGGGCTTCTTCCAGCACGCGGGGCGCTTCTCGGATCAGCAGCTGGATGCCGTGGTTGACCGCATTCGCCCGATCATGGCCTCGGTGGTTCCGGAAGTCCCGAACCTGTCTTACCAGCGGATGGGGCTTGGCACGGAGGTAGTGTTTTACAGCGATACTCCCGTGCGCGGGGCGAGCGGAGTCTACTCGCACGAGCAGTTCTCCGAGGGAACGCTGCGCCTGCTTGGCATGCTTTTTGACCTGGCGACGCTACCGCGCGACACGAGCGTCGTCCTCATCGAAGAACCCGAGACCTTCCTGCAGGCCTCCGTCGTCCGTTCGCTCCCCTCGCTGTTGGCAGAGGTCGCCATGAACCGTGACGTGCAGATGGTCATCAGCACCCATTCGCCGGAACTCATCGACTCCGAGCTGGTGCTCCCCAGCCAGGTCCTGATGTTGCGCTCGGAGAACGGGGAGACGACGGGTGAGCTGCTGTCGGAGTCGAACGACCCGCGCATCAAAGCCGTGGTTAGCGCTGGCCTGCCCAAGTCGCAGGGCATCGACGCTGTCAATGGTCGCACGATTCCCCTGGGAACCTGGTAAGCGATGGAGGGCTACGTCTACGCCCAGGTCATCGTCGAGGGCTCGACTGACATACCGGTTGTTACCGCGCTGATGTACGCGGCGGGATGGGCCGATAGTGAATTCTCTGTCACGAGCGCCAACGGCAAGGGTGCGATTGACAGGGATATCAAGAAGTACTGGGAAGCCGCTCGCGTTCTCCCATACGTCATCTTTCGTGACCTCGATCAGGACGGTGAGGGATGCCCCGTGACACTTCGTGCGGAACTCGTCGAACACACTCCGGGTGAGTCACCGGATCTGCTAATTCGGATCGTCGACCAGTGTATCGAGTCGTGGATCCTGGCGGATCGGCAGGGCGTCGCAGAGTTCTGCGGCAGATCGGTGGCGAGTGTAAAGCCGCCCGCCTCCCACCACAAGCCCTACCTGCTCCGCATGATGAAGGACGCGAAGCTCAAGGATGCTGTCGAAGAAAAGGGACGCGAGCTGGATTTTGGTCCCGCTTACGCGCTACACCTACAGCGCCTCATGACGCGCCATTGGAGTATCGAGCGTGCCGCCGTCGAAAGCGATAGCTCAGGCGTGCACTGGAGCGCCTGACGGACCTGCATTACCGACTCGGAGGAGGCACACAAGGAGCGGAATCGATGCCTCTCGGCTGGCAGAGGAACTGAACGCCTTGCTCGAGCAGGGGCGTATCGTCACGTGGTTGGATCGCAACAGCGAATATGCGGACGACCTTGACACCGTCCAAGAACTGCTCGACGACGCCACCCTGATCACCATCAACGCCAACCTCTTCGAGACCAAACTCCGCATCTTTGCAGAAGACACCAAGTCTCGCTACGCGCCCTTCTTCAAATCCAGCGCGCGTGTTGCCGACCTCAAGAAGCACCTCGCTGGCATCGCTGACGCCGACAAACGATCTGACCGCAAGACCTTCCTCGCCGCAATGAGCGCCGTCCTGCTCAAAACCCAGCAGCGTTCCTTCTCCGTCCTCTTCGCTAAGCTCGCCACGGCCTCCTCCGTGGATGGCAATGATCCCCTCAAGGCCCTTAAATGGGGTCTTGACACGTACTTCTGGGAAGGCGCTCACGCCATCTGGGGATACGAAGGTGAACACACCTTCGACGCCCTCATGACGTGGCTCTTCGTTATGAACGCGCGGGGGTGGGACTACCGGCACAACTCCGCGCAGCGCGACTTCAGTACGTGGACCCACGATGTCGCGACGCGAGACGATGCCCGCCGATGGGCTAAGCAAGTCGACGAGGTCACCGGAGCCAGCTCAGCGCTGCACGGTGCGACTACCGATTCCCTCCTCATAGACACGACCACGCCCGGCGTTGACCGAGAACTCATCTCCCGCCTCGTCTGCGGAATCATTGACGGATCCGTCGGCGTTGCTCAGGTCGAAGAGCAGCGCGAAAGGCGCCGCAAAGAGCTCTGGTTCGACGATACGAAGGCGCTGTGGGATGCCGCCCGCGCGGGGGCACGTCTGCTCACCCACCTGCGTGCGCTCCCGGGTATCGCCTTCTCGGACGCAGCCGAGGGCTTCGCCCGCTACACGGCCCCGGACGGCGGCCTGTGGGCCATCGATCAGGAGTATCGCCACTACGTGCGCGCCTCTAGAGCCGTTCACGTCAACGACGTCCTCACCGACCTCGACCGACACGTCGAAAACGCGTACCGCGACGACTACCTGCGTCCCCCTCTCGCGCACGTGGGATGACGCGCTGCGCGGCATGCGCACATGGGACATCACCGTTCCGCCGTCCAGTGGGCGCATCGACTCGTTCTATCGGCTGCTCCTCGCCGGCTCACACAGGCGAACGGTCGTCATCATCTCTGACGCGCTCCGCTACGAGGCCGGTGTCGAGCTCGCCGACAAGCTGCGCTCCCTCGGACGAGGCGCTGTCTCCGTGAACCCCTGGTACACGATGGCTGCGTCCGGCTCTCACTTCACGTACATGCTCGGGCGCGTGGACCAGGATCACTATGACGCTGCGCGTGCGTGCATGGTACCCACTCAGGAGGAGCTGGATTACCCGCAGTACTTCACGTCGCACAGCGATGCTGATGAGCGGGGGAGCGGTCAACGGGGTGGCGAAGAGCTTTCCGACGGTGTTCCGAAGTCGGACGGCGTTGTCGATGCACGCGGAGACAGCAGGCCGGCCTCGCCCGTCTTTGACCGTCGAGCCCTGTTGAAATCGCGCGCCATCCCCATACGCTACAAGATCGAGCCGAGCAGGGGTCATTCCATGCCGGGCATCCTGCTTCCGTACCTGTTCGATGCGGCTGAGATTCGGATCTGTGACCCGTACTTGCGTCATCCGTACCAAATCCGGAACGTGCACGAGATTTTGCTACTGCTGATCCAGCATGCTGACGCCGCTAGGCTGCCGCACGTTGTCATCGAGACCTGTGCGAGCGATGAGGATGAGTATCGCGCGAAGCAGGAAGCGACGTTCGAACAGCTACAACAGTTGTGGGGACAGTTCGGGATCGTCATCGATTGGAGCATCGTTGATAACTTCCACGACCGTAGCATCGTGACCGATACCGGCTGGGTGATCGATCTTGGTCGCGGGCTGGACGTTTATGAGAGCTTCACCTGGTCGTCGCCCTTCGATCCGCGTATTACATTGCCACACCTGCGGCGGACGAAGGAGATCACGATTAATGTCAGCCGGGATGCAGAGGGCCACGCGTGAATCGTGGGGATGCGACGAGATTGTTGATGGAGCTTTGTTTGTTGGCTAGTTGAGTTGGGGCGCCTCGCATCAGCGGGGCACCCCCCCAGGGCTGTTGACATGCCTTAATTAAGTGGGCGGCCCCGGCCGCCTACTTGGGCTTAGCTGTTGGCCTGATTTGGCTTGCTTTTGGGAGCAGTCATTGCACAGGCCGAAGAATTCGGCCACGTGCTCTACCTTGGTAAAACCATTGGCTGAGGCAATGTCATGCACCCAGTTTTCAAACAAGGAGCCGGCAATCTCCACCGCCTTGCCGCAGCTGCGGCACACCAAGTGGTGATGGTGGCCCTCGTTAGTGCACAGACGATACAGGGCCTCGCCGTCGTCGGAACGGACCGTATCTACCAAATCCTCCTCAGCCAAAGACTGCAAATTCCGGTAGACCGTAGCCAAACCAACCTTAGTACCCTCCTCCTCAAGCTCGGCGTGAATCTGCTGGGCAGAAAGAAACACCTGGCTGCGCTCCAACAAATCCACAATCGCGCTGCGCTGCCAAGTAGAGCGGCGCTTAACCTCAGCCACGGCTAGCCTCCACCTCAGGTAAACGTCCATCCACTAGACGCTCATCCTCCAAATCCTTGCGTTTAAAAACTCGCTTAGCGCCCCACGTCAACACAGCCGTCAACGCGTAGGTGGCCACCAGCAGGCACACAATCATGGCGCCGGGCGAGACCGCCACCGCATAGGTGATAAACAAGCCAGCCAGGCAGGCACACACACCCAAAACCATGGCCAGATTCATGGTGCGCCCAAAAGAATGCGAAACCAGCTGGGCAATCGCCACGGGCACAATCATCACCGCGCTCACCAGCAGCACGCCCACCACCCGCATAGAAACAGACACTGTCAAGGCAGAAACCACGGCCACCAAAATGTTGAGCACACCCACCGGCAAACCGCAGGCACGCGCAAACTCCTCATCGTGGCATAGCGCAAACAGAGGGCCGCGCAGGCCAATACCCACCGCCAAGATCGCCAGCGCCAACACGGCGGTGGTGCGCACATCATTTTCAGAAACCGTGGCGATAGAACCAAACAGGTAGCTGTTCAAATTAGTGGTGGTGCCGCCAGCAAACTTAATCAGGATCACGCCCCCGGCAATGCCTCCATAGAACAAGATCGCCAGTGCCACATCCCCGCGCGTATGCCCAGCCTGACGGATCAGCTCAATCAGCAGCGCCCCCGCCAGGGAAGCCACAATCGCGCCAGGAACCGCCAAAGCGTCGGCGGGGCTAACCCCCAGCCAGGCGCCCACTAGCCAGCCCAAGGCCACACCGGTTAGAGAGACGTGCCCAATACCGTCACCCATCAGCGCCAGGCCACGCTGCACCAGGTATGTGCCCACCACCGGGGCGGCCAGGCCCACCAGCACGGCGGCAATCAGGGCCCGCTGCATCAGTGGGGAAGCAAGCATTTCAGTGATCATGTCGGCCTCCTCAATCAGCCTGGTTTAGATGCAGGTTAGGGGCGTGGTGGTGCACATAGGCTGGGGCGGCCGAGTGCGGGTCTAGGTGCTCACAGTCCGGCTCACACTCTGGCTCTGGCCCGCGCCCCGGCTCCAGCTCGCGCCCCGACTCGCGCCCCGGCTCGCGCCCCGGTTCCCGCTTTGGCGCATGGGCGCCCAGGGAGCGGCTGGCAACCACGCGCCCATCAGCCAAAGTCACGGTGCGATCCACCAGACCGGCCAGTTCACCCATCTCATGCAGCACCGTGACCAGGGTGATGCCCTGCTCTCGCAGCTGGGCCAGGCAGTCAGCTAAGCCCTGACGGCTGGCACGGTCCACCCCCGCCAGGGGCTCATCCAAAAACAGCAGCTGCGGGCGGCGCACCAGGGCGCGAGCAATCATCACGCGCTGAGCCTGGCCGCCAGAAAACACCTGCACATGGTCATTGGCGCGTTTAGCCAGCCCCACCTGGGCTAAAGCCTCCATGGCCTGCGCCTTAGCGCCTCCGCCCCAGCTGGCAAAAGGCCGCCCCGGGCCCAGCAGCCCCGAGCGCACCACCTCCAGGGCGGTCGCGGGCACGCCCGCTGTGGCCGAGACACGCTGGGGCACATACCCCACCTGCATCCAGGGCACTTGGCGGCGTTTAGACAGCGAAGCGCCAAAAAGCCGCACGTCACCACCCGCCAAAGGGTAAAGCCCCAGGCAGGCCTTAATTAGGGTTGATTTTCCACATCCGTTAGCGCCCAATAACGCCACAGACTCCCCGCGCTCAACCGTTAGCGACACCTGATGCAAAATATGCGTGGACCCCATGACTACATCAATGGAATCCACCTTCAGGGGTGGTTGAGCGGGGGAGTTGGCGTGGGCGTGCTTAAGTGCAGCGCTCACTTGCAGTTCAAAGCCTCACGTAGGTTAGTCAGGTTGGTGGTCATGGCGCCCTCATAGTCACCCTTTTCGGGGGCGGACTCGATGGGGCTGAGTACCGAGGTCTTAGCGCCGGTTTCCTTAGCTACGGCCTGGGCAGTCTTGGGGGAGACTAGCTCTTCAGTGAAGATGGTGGTGGTGCCGGTCTGCTTAACCACCTGCTTGACCTTGGCGATGTCTGCGGGGGAGGGCTCGGAGTCGGGGTCAATGCCTGAGACCGAGACCTGGGTTAGTCCGTAGCGCTCAGCTAGGTAGCCAAATGCGGCGTGGCTGGTGACGAAAGTCTTGCGGGTGCACTGGCTCAGGCCCTGCTTGTAGCTGGTGTCGAGTTTGGTCAGCTTAGCCAGGGTGGTTTTGAGGTTGGCGTCGTAGTCGGCCTTGTGGGAGGGGTCAGCCTTTACTAGCGCCGCGTGCACCTGCTTGGCGGCGTCAGCCATGCGGGTGGGGTCGAGCCAGAAGTGCGGGTCAGTGCTGCCGTGGTCATGGTCGTGATCGTCGTGGGCAGCTTCGGTGGCCGACGACGACGCCGCAGCCTCGTGGTCATGATCGTCACCGTCGTGGTCGGCACGCTTTTCCAGCTTCACCGAGCTGGCCAGGTTCACCACGGTGGGGCCAGAAACCTGCTTGACCGCATCATCTAGGGAGGACTGGAAGCCGGCTACATAAACCACCATCTTGGCGCCAGATAGCTTGGTGACGTCCTTGGGGGAGAGCTCAAAGTCGTGCGGCTCTACGTTGGCGGGAGTTACCGAGTTGGCCTCAACGTGGCTGCCACCTACCGACTGCACCAGGTAGTTAACCGGGTAGAAGGAGGTAGCCACCTTGATCTTGCCGGAGGAAGAACCCTCAGAGTTGGTGGAAGAGCCACAGGCGGCCGCTGAGAAGGTCAGTGCCAAAACTCCAGTGGCGGCTGCCAGGCGACGTAAAGCAGTGCGATTAATACTCATGACAATCATTATCAGTAACAGCTTAGGGTTAGTCAATTTGTGTCCCCAATGTGGACACTGCGCAAGCTCACAGGCCCAGGGGCGAGCGGCGTCGTCGGCAATAAGCAAAAGCCACTAAACTAGAGGGAGCGCTGCGGGTTTGTTGGCCCGGGCGCATCGTTCCCGCCAGCCAGGCGTGGACAACGAAACTAAAAGGAGAACTCGTGGCTTCAACCCCCCTCGCGTCTAGATAACGTAATCAACTAGCTAAGCGACGCGGATTCGTATTCCCCTGTGGAGAGATCTACGGCGGTACCCGCTCAGCTTGGGATTACGGCCCGCTCGGCGTGGAGCTGAAAGAAAACATCAAGCGCCAGTGGTGGCAGTACATGGTGCGCAGCCGTGCAGACGTGGTGGGGCTAGACTCCTCCGTGATCCTGCCGCGCGAGGTGTGGGTGGCCTCCGGTCACGTCAAGGCCTTCACCGACCCGCTAATCGAATGCACCTCCTGCCACAAGCGTCTGCGTGAAGACACCCTGCAGGAGGCCTACGCCGCCAAGCACGGCGTGGAAAACCCCGATGAGGTGCCGCTAAGCGACCTGGTGTGCCCCAACTGTGGCACTCGCGGCCAGTTCACTGAGCCCAAGGCTTTCTCTGGGCTACTTAAGACCTTCCTGGGCCCGGTAGATGATGAAGCCGGCCTGCACTACCTGCGTCCTGAAACCGCGCAGGGCATTTTCGTTAACTTCGCCAACGTCATGAGCGCCGCGCGTAAGAAGCCGCCGTTTGGTATTGGCCAGGTAGGTAAGTCTTTCCGTAACGAAATCACCCCCGGTAACTTCATCTTCCGCACCCGCGAATTTGAGCAGATGGAGCTGGAGTTCTTCGTGGAGCCGGGCACGGACGAAGAATGGCACCAGTACTGGATTGACTACCGCAAGGCCTGGTACGTGGGGCTGGGTATTGACCCCGAAAACCTGCGTTTCTACGAGCACCCCAAGGAGAAGCTCTCCCACTACTCTAAGCGCACCGTGGACATCGAATACCGTTTCGGTTTCCAGGGCAGCGACTGGGGCGAGCTGGAGGGTATCGCCAACCGCACCGACTTTGACCTCAAGACCCACGCTGAGCACTCCGGCAAGGACCTAAGCTACTTTGACCAGACCAAGAACGAGCGCTGGGTGCCTTATGTAATTGAGCCCTCTGCCGGTCTGACCCGCTCGCTGATGGCCTTCCTGGTGGATGCTTACACCGAGGACGAGGCCCCCAACACCAAGGGTGGGGTAGACAAGCGCGTGGTGCTCAAGCTTGACCCGCGCCTGAGCCCGGTTAAGGCCGCTGTGCTGCCGCTGTCTCGCAAGCCTGAGCTGACCGGCCCCGCCTCCGAGCTAGCTGACCAGCTGCGTCAGTTCTGGAACGTGGAGTACGACGCCGCCGGTGCGGTGGGTCGCCGCTACCGCCGCCAGGATGAGATCGGTACCCCCTTCTGCATCACCTACGACTTTGACTCCCTGGAGGATGGCGCCGTCACCATCCGCGAGCGCGACACCATGGTTCAAGAGCGTATCGCGCTCGACCAGGTGCAGCGTTACCTAGCTGAGCGTCTTGTAGGCTGCTAAATGTCTCATGCTCACGGGCATGGCCACGCACCCGAACTAGCCCCCCAACAGGCTAAACGGGTGCGTGTGCTATTAGCGGCAATTGTTGTCCCGCTGGTGTTGGTGGCCATGATTGGCCTGGTGGCTATCTACCCAAGTACAAACACCAAGATGGGTTCGCGGGCGTTTTTGTCTCAGGGTTCTTCTTTGGCGCGCCTTGAGGTCACTAGTTTGGATGTGACCGGCTGCCAGGGTGTTTTTGGGGGTATGCAAAGCGGTTACGGCACTACTGGTTCCGCTGGCTCTAGCGGGGCCGACGGCGCTAGCTCTAGCGGGGCTGACGGCGCCGGGACTGGTAGCTCTGGCTCTAACGGCTCGGGCGGCGTCGGCACTGACGGGACCGGGACCAACGCGAGCACCAGCGGGGCCACTTCCAGCGCGGATAGTAGCCTGCTTAAAGACGCCGTGTGCGCCAAAGTCATCAAAGGCAAAGGCAAAGGCAAGGGCCTGGTGGTGCCAATCCACGTGCCCACCGAGTCACGCAAGTTTGTCTCTGTGGGCGACCAGGTCAACGCCATGTACACCCCGGCCGCTATCAGCGCCGGCACGCCGTTCATTTTCATTGATTTTGAGCGCGCCCTGCCGGTGGGGATCCTAGCCCTGGTGTACCTGGTGGTTGTGGTGGCCGTAGCCGGGCGTAAGGGTGTGCTTTCCATTTTGGGCCTAGCTGCGGCGCTGGCGGTGCTGGTGGGGGTAATGATCCCGGCCCTGTTGGCGGGCACCAACCCGGTAGTGGTGGTGTGTGTTTGTGCGCTAGCCATGCTGATTTTGGCTCTCTACCTGGCCCACGGGGTTAGTGTGCGCACCACCACCGCGCTGCTGGGAACCGTGGCCGGGCTGGTGGTGACGGTATTTTTGGCTCAGCTGAGCGCCATCTACGCCCACTAAATGGGGCCAGTAGTGAGGACGCCATTGCGCTGACCACCTCTGTGCCGGGGATTAACATGTCGGCGCTGCTGGTGTGTGGCATGGTGCTGGCTGGTTTGGGTGTGCTTAACGACGTAACCATCACTCAAGCCTCAGCGGTGTGGGAGCTGCATGGCGCCAACCCCACTATGGGCACCTGGAAACTAGCGCGGGTGGCGATGCGTATTGGTCGCGATCATATTGCCTCCACCGTCTATACCCTGGCTTTCGCCTACGCCGGTAGCGCCCTGCCGCTGATTATGGTGGCGGCCCTGATTGACCGCTCAGTTTGGGCCACCATTTTGAGTGGGGAAATAGCTGAGGAGGTAGTGCGTACGCTGGTTTCCTCTATCGGTTTGGTGCTGGCTATCCCGGCGACGACGCTCATCGCGGCGTTCTTGAGCGTGCGCACCGCCGACAAAGCTGGCATTGCCGACGGCGCCGGTGTGCCAACCGAAAGCTCTGGCGCTAACACTGTAAACGCCGGCAGCTCCCATCGGGGCGCTCACCGCGCTGACAATGGTGGCGCTAGCAGCGCCGGCGCCTCTGCTGGCGCTTAGCCGCCAGAAACGTCGCTTTCTGCCAGATGCAGCTGGCGGGCTTGGGCTTCAGTTAAGTAAGGCGAGTCCAGCCAGCCATCAGGCAGATGCGGGCGTTTAGCGTGACCAGCCCGACCCCGGGGGCGCTCAGCGGCGTCGCCGGGGTAAGGGGCTGAAGCATCCAGGGCGGACAGGCGCTGCTCTAATTCTTCACGGGTGCTCACCCGCATCAGGGCGTTACGGGCCTCGCCGCCCACGCTGTAACCCTTCAAATACCAGCCAATGTGTTTACGCAGGTCCCGAATGGCGCGGTCGGGGCCAATCTCGTCGCTAAGCAGATCCGCGTGGCGGCGGATCACCTCAAGCACCGCCGCCAAATCAGGGTGGGTGCGCTTACTGCTGCCGTGCAAAGCATGTACCAGGTCAGCAAACAGCCAGGGGCGCCCCTGACAGCCCCGGCCCACCACGACGCCGTCGGCGCCGGTAGTAGCCAGCATGTTAACGGCGTCGTCACCAACCCAAATATCCCCATTACCCAGCACGGGCACACTAACCGCCTGCTTAAGGATGCCAATGTAATCCCACTGGGCGCTGCCCGAATAGTGCTGCTGGGCGGTGCGCGCATGTAGGGCGATGGCGCTTACGCCCGCATCCTCAGCCTCCCGGGCACTGTCTAGATAGGTGATGTGGTCATCATCAATGCCGATACGCATTTTGATGGTTACCGGCACCTCAAAGTCGCGGCTGTCGCTGGCGGACTTGGCTGCCTGCACTGCCGCATTGACCAGGGATTTAAACAAGTCACGCTTCCAAGGCAGGGCTGAGCCGCCACCTTTACGCGTCACCTTGGGCACGGGGCAACCAAAGTTCAAATCAATGTGGTCGGCCAGGTTTTCGCGCACCAAAATTTCTACCGCCTGGGCGGTTACATTAGGGTCAACCCCGTAAAGCTGGATTGAACGCAGGCGCTCAGTGGGGTCAGTGCGCACCATCTGTAAAGTTTCGGGTTGCGCTCCACCAGGGCGCGGGTGGTGACCATTTCGGTAACAAACAAGCCCGCCGGGGCCAGTAGGCCGCCGTCGTAGTGGATCTGGCCGCTGGTAGTCGGGCGCAGCTGCTCAGGCAGGGCTGATTCAGCAAATTCGCGGCAAAGACGCCTAAAAGAAGCGTTAGTAACCCCCGCCATCGGCGCTAACTCCACCGGGGTGGCTAGTGTATGGGGGCCGATTTTTACCTGGTGGCTTAGTGTTTCAGAGGGGCTGCTTGGGGTGGCAGATAAATTTTGGGGCAGGCTCACGCCTCAATCCTTACATACATTCGCATAGGTATGCCCACGTGGTCTTTGACTGTTACCGCCACGACTTGGCAAACATAATGCACATATCCCCCTTTAGAAAAATGTCTGACAAATTATTGTCGCAGTCTTTGTACACTTAGAGTATGTACAAGAACCTGCTCCGCTGGCGCCAAGCCATGCTTGAAGGGGCTAAGGTTCGCCTGCGCCCCGTTAAAGATTCTGACTGGGACATTTACGGCGCCTGGAATAACGACGCCGAGGTGAGCGTTGGGCAAAACGATCTGTTTATGCCTTTCAACGCAGACCAACTAGAAAACCTATTTAAAATGTGGCGGATTGAAGACCCCGCCAGCGGTTTTACCTGCACCATTGAAACCCTAGATGGCCAGGTGGTAGGCACTATCTCCATCTATGGAATTAAATCTCCCGTGCGCTGCGCTACGTTAGGAATAACTATCGCCCCTGGCCACCAAAACCGTGGCTACGGCCGCGAGGCTTTGCTAATCGCATTGCGTCTAGCTTTTGAAGAGTACAACGCACACAAGGTTGAGCTGGAAGTTTACGACTATAACCAGCACGCCATTGGTCTATATGAATCTGTAGGTTTTGTCACTGAAGGCTGCCGCCGTGAAGTGGTTTACCACATGGGACGCTACTTTGACCGAATCCTGATGGGCATCTTGGAAAGCGAATGGCGCCAACGCCAAGACATCGCTCCTGCCTGCGACGCCTAAAGCCGCGCCGGCCCAGGCCTAGCCAGTCTAAACTGGCCCAATCCAGCGCGCGCTGGCTAAAACTAGCCCAAGCTAAACTGCGCGTGCTGGCCCGCGCCTTAGCGGCGCTGAACAAAACCGTGCCAAGCCAAACTGCGCGCGCTGGCCCGCGCCTCAGCGGCGCTGAACAAACCGCGCCTCAGCGGCGCCAATACCAAAACAAGTGGCCCCGGCTGTTAGCCGGGGCCACCATGTTTAGCTACTAGCTGGCTTGCGTGGGCGGCGCGCTAACCACGCCCCGCCCAGCTCAAGCGCTTAGCCGGCCAAAGCGGTTAGTCGGCCAAAGCGCCTGAGTTAGCCAAAGCTGCTTACTTGGCCGGGACGATGCTGACCAGTTTGGGGGCGCGCACGATCACCTTGCGAATTTCGCTGTCACCCAGGGTGCGCTTAACACCAGGAGCCTGCAGGGCCAGGCGCTCAAGCTCAGCCGGGTCAATGTCAGGGTCAACCTCAAGCTTGTCGCGTACCTTGCCGGCCACCTGAATTACGCAGGTGACCGCGTCAGCCTTAAGCAGTGCGGCGTCGGAAACAGTGGGGAAGGGCTCGCGGGCCAAAGAGTTCTCGTGACCCAGGCGCTTCCACAGCTCCTCAGCAATGTGGGGAGCCACCGGGGAAACCATCAAAACCAGGGCTTCGATAGCCTCACGCGGCACCGCCTTAATGGAGGTCAGGTGGTTGTTGAGCACAATCAGCTTGGCGATAGCAGTGTTCAGGCGCATGTTGGCGTAATCCTCAGTTACCCCATCAATAGTGCGCGCAACCAGCTTCTTGGTGGCCAAGTCAGGCTCGTCTTCGCTGATCACCAGCTCGCCGGTGACCTCATCAATGGCGTTACGCCACAGGCGCTGCAAGAAACGCTGCGAACCAACCACCGCGCGGGTTTCCCAGGGGCGGTCCATGTCCAGGGGAGCCATGCTCATCTCGTAGACACGGAAAGTGTCGGCGCCGTAAGCCTCATACATGTCGTCAGGGGTGACGATGTTCTTCAGGCTCTTACCCATCTTGCCGTATTCACGCTTAACGGGCTCACCGTGCCAGGTGAAGTTGCCTTCCTCTTCCTCCTCAACCTCATCTGCGGGCACATACTGGCCGCGCTTGTCCTTGTAGGCGTAGGCCTGCACATAACCCTGGTTGAACAGCTTGTGGTAAGGCTCAGAGGAAGAGACAAAGCCCAGGTCAAACAGCACCTTGTGCCAAAAACGCGAGTACAGCAGGTGCAGCACCGCGTGCTCCACGCCGCCAATGTAGAGGTCGGTACCACCCGAAGTGTTACCAACCTCGGGGCGCGGACCCATCCAGTAAGCCTCGTTAGCCGGGTCAATTAGAGCCTGAGAGTTGTGCGGGTCAATGTAACGCATTTCGTACCAGCAAGAACCGGCCCACTGGGGCATGGTGTTGGTTTCACGGTAGTAGACGCGCGGGCCGTCACCCAGGTCAAGCTCAACCTCAACCCATTCGCGAGCGCGCCCCAGCGGCGGCTCAGGTGAGGAGGAAGCGTCCTCCGGGTCATAGGTGGTGGGGGAGTAGTTGGTAACTTCAGGCAGTTCAACCGGCAGCATCGACTCAGGCAGGGCGTGCACGCCGCCTTCCTCATCCCACACGATCGGGAAGGGCTCACCCCAGTAGCGCTGGCGCGAGAACAGCCAGTCACGCAGACGGTAGGTGATAGCGCCGCGTCCATAACCCTTCTCCTCCAGCCAGGCGGTCATCTTGGCCTTAGCTGCGTCCTTACCCAGGCCGTCTAGGCTCACTTCAGCGTTAGCTGAGTCAACAGCGACGCCGTCGCCCACGTAAGCCTTTTCGCCCAGGTCAATGCCGCGCGGGTCCTTGGCCGGGCCAATGGTCTGGACAATGTCCAGGTTGAAGGCACGGGCAAACTCCCAGTCACGCTGGTCATGGGCGGGCACAGCCATAATCGCGCCGGTACCGTAACCCATCAGCACATAGTCGGCAATGAACAGCGGCAGCTGCTTGCCGTTAACCGGATTGGTGGCCCACAGGCCGGTAAACACGCCAGTCTTTTCACGGTCTGACGCAGTGCGGTCAGCGTCAGAAGTGCGCGCAGCCTGGGAGCGGTAGGCGGCTACAGCCTCAACCGGGGTGGCGTAGCCACCCTTCCACTCCTCACGAGTGCCCTCAGGCCAAACCGAGGGGACCTTAAGTGCGGCGGCGTCGTCGGGAGCAGCAGGGTAAGTGCCACCCAAAAGCGGGTGCTCAGGGGCCACAACCGTGAAGGTAGCACCAAAGAGAGTGTCAGGGCGGGTAGTGAACACGGTGATCTGGCCGCCGTCCACGCCTGGCCGCTAACCGCAAAATCAACCTGGGCGCCCTCAGAGCGACCAATCCAGTTACGCTGCATAGAGCGCACCTTGTCAGGCCAGTCCACAGTGTCCAGGTCATCAGCCAGACGCTCACCATAGGCGGTGATGCGCATCATCCACTGGCGCAGGTTGCGCTTGAAAACCGGGAAGTTATCGCGCTCAGAGCGACCATCAGCGGTGACCTCCTCATTGGCCAGCACCGTGCCCAAGCCCGGACACCAGTTAACCGGCACTTCAGCCACATAAGCCAGGCGGAAAGAGTCAACCACACGGCTCTGCTCCAGGGCGCTGAGCTCATCCCAGCTGCGTGAGTCAGCAATGTCTTTAGGCAGCTCAACCTCGCCGTTAGCCAGCTTCTGACGCAGCTCGCTGACCGGGCGGGCCGCACCCAGGCCGCGACCGTCACGACGCGGCGCCTGGGGGTCAAACCAGGAGTTAAACACCTGCAAGAAAATCCACTGGGTCCAGCGCACGTAGTCAACGTCAATGGTGGCAATAGAGCGGCGCGGGTCGTGGCTCATACCCATGCGGTGCAGCTGGCGACGCATGTTAGCAATGTTGGCCTCGGTGGAAATGCGCGGGTGCTGGCCGGTCCGCACGGCATACTGCTCAGCAGGTAAACCAAAGGCGTCATAACCCATGGTGTAAAGCACGTTCTTGCCCTGCATGCGGTTGAAACGGGCAACCACGTCAGTGGCAAGGTAGCCCAGGGGGTGACCCACGTGCAGGCCTTTACCCGAAGGGTAAGGGAACATATCCAGGAGGAAGAACTTCTCACGCTGAGAGCGCTCTCCGGCTAGCGGCCCTACCGGGTTGTCAGCATAGAAGGTGCCATTTTCATCCCAGTAACGCTGCCAATCTAGCTCAATAGACTCGGCCAGAGCTGCGTTGTAACGATAAGGAGTGGGGTTGTCGGCGCTTGCAGGCATCGGTACTTCCTTTTCTGCAGATATTTAATGGCATAAGTGTAGTTCATGCCATGAGTGGTGCTGTTGCCCCATCCGCTGAATGAGTGCGGGGTTACAGAAACGCTGACTTAGCCGATTTGCTGCTAGGCACGGCGCATCTCCTGGACAATTTCCTCAGCACTCATTGCTTGGCGAGGAGCCCGCCAGATACCCACCAGATCATCAACCGTGGGTAGATCTGCGTGATCTTCTATCTCTTCAATGCGGCGCATCTGCAATGATTCTTTGCGTCCCTGTTGATTACGGGCTAGTTCCCCACGGACACATACCCGTTTTCCTACTAGTTGCTTAATCTCTTCTAGTTGACTGGTTTGGAAAATCACTCTGACCGGATGCTTTTCAGTCTCATCGATAAGACCAAACTCGCATCCGCCACGCGTGTTTATGCGATCAATCTTTCCCGTCACCGATCCAATTGAGGTTTTTACTTGGGTTCTAGGTTGTTTTTAGGTGAAGCATGGAAAGTAATAGTTTGGCTGCCGGCAGTAGCAGTAACATTTTCTACTCCTGGTTCAGTGGCTAAATCGCCAAGGCTTTTCAACGCCTCACGACCTTTATCTGACCAAGACTCTGGTACCTTACCAGTCTTTGCGTGAAGCTTAAGGCCAGAGACCAGTTCGGTGAATCCTTCTAGTTCTTCATCCCTGGTTTGTCCGCATGGACTTGCCGCCAACGTAAGAGAACCGATACTGACCTGTGTCATCTGCCAACGAATGCCGTTGTTTGGGGCATCTAAAAGGGCGACGAATGCGGTGAATGCTGCGGCCATAGTTGCTGGACTTATCTGGTCTGCTCGCCCTGATAGGCAGACTTTTAAGGTTGTGTCCACGGCGCTTCCCTTTCTACTTAAAGATATTTTAGTGATCTTTTGACTATGTTTCAATACTGTATTTATAGCTAGATTTAACTATTTGTTGGGGTGGTGTCGGCGTCACTCGTTTGGTTTGGCAGGGCCTGTGGGGCTGGGTGTGGCAGCTGCGGGCTATTCATCACGCCTGCGGGCTGGGTGCGACATCTGTGGGCTGGGGACTTAGTTCCGACGGCGCTCGCGGCTGGGTGGTTGGGCGCAAGCGGGTGGGTGGCTGGGTGCAAGCATGGCGAGCGGCGGCGTCGTCCGAAAAAACTAGCGTAAAAGGTAAGGCTATTCAGCATAGGGGTGGGAATAAGCCTGGCAGGGGGCGTAAGTCGGCGTCATTATTGAAAATCTGCGGGTCAAGTAAGGCTTAACAACCTCAGATGGACCTTAGTCCCAGATGAGTAAAGCAGCACGAGCCCTTCACAGTGGGAATTAAATGGGCTTAGATTGAGTTAACGCTTTCGTGAGGCGATGGCCCGCAGCTAGCTAGCCGCACCCACCTCACCAGAGGCGCCAAAGACTTTTAAGAAGAGGAGAATGAAGATGACTCAGCCCAACCCCGTAGTAGTTAAGGCCCTACAGCAGGCCCTCGTTGACCTGACCGACCTAAGCCTGCAGGCCAAGCAGGCCCACTGGAACATTGCCGGCTCCGGCTTCCGTGCCCTACACCTGCACCTAGACGAGATCGTCGACGAGGTTCGCCTAGCCGCCGACGACGTTGCCGAGCGTATGACTGCCATCCAGGCCATCCCGGACGGTCGCGCTGCCACCGTGGCCGCCGACTCCCAGGTTGAGCCCATCGACGGCGGCGTGCTGCCCACCGACAAGGCCACCGTCATGATCCAGGAGCGCCTGGAGGGTGTTGCCAACCGCATCAAGGCCACCCTGGACGAGGTCGACGAGTACGACCACCTGAGCAACGACATGCTGATCGGCATTGCCACCGGCCTGGAGAAGCACGCTTGGATGCTGCGCGTCTCCGCCGAAGAGCAGGCCTGATAGCAAGCTTGGTTGCAAGCCTGATTTAGGTGCTCCCTAGGGAGAAAGTACTAGCCGCTTTAGATGCGGGTACTAACTCCTTAAGAGAGCTAAAGCCCCGATCGTCACCGCGACGCTCGGGGCTTTGTTGTGTCTAAAGGGTGGGTTGTGCAAAGGGTGGGCAGAGGCCTCGCACAGGCCGGGTCCTGACGCAGCCTTAGGCCTTGGAGGGCGCGGGCAGAAGGTATATCGGGAGCGCGGGCCGGGTCCTGACGCAAGCAAAGGCCCGTAAGTGGCGGCGTCAAAGACTTTTAGCGCGAACCATAAAAGCGCTAAAGTGATGCCATGCACAAAGAAGCGAGTTCAGACTCCATCTCAGAATCATCAGCCCAGAACGCGCCTGAGCCTAGCTGCAAAACTAGCTGCATTGGCGACGTCGCCGGTACCAAAACTTCAGCAGCTTTCAGCCGCCCCGCCCAAGCACCCCTAGATTCCAGCCTTTTCACCGGCACTACCTGGCGCCTTAACGCCGGTGAGGCTAGCGCCCTAATCGCCGCCCGGGGCGCGGTGGTTTTGGACTGGAACTGCGCAGGCGTACCGGTAATTGATGGTTACAGCGACCAAGCTGATCTAGAAAGCGGTGCGGGCTGCCGCTGCGCCGTCATGGCCCCCTGGTCAAACCGCATCCAAAACGCCCGCTACACCTGGATGGGGCAAGAATACGACCTTGGCCCAGCCCCTGACGGTAGCCGCGAAGCCAACCACGGCCTGATGCTAAACACCGATTTTGAGCGCATCGACGACGGCGAGGACCCAGCCAGCCTAACCCTGCACACCGTGACCGGGGGCGTAGAAGGCTATCCCTGGCCACTTGACGTGAACGTCACCTACCGGATCCACGAAAAGGCCCCCGAGCAGGGTTACCGCCTCGAATTGGAGATAAACGCCCGCAACCTGGCCGATGTTCCCGTGCCGGTAGGGCTGGGCTGGCACCCTTACTTCCACGCCAATGCTCTTACCGACCAGAGCCTAGACTCGCTTTACCTGGAGCTACCGGCCAAAACTGAGGTCGTCAGCGACGACATGCTGATTCCGCTTGAAGGCTCGCAGGCTTTTAAGGAGCCTGACTATGCCCGAAGCCAGTGCGGGCGCATCATTGTGGAGCTTAAAGACTGGGAAGTAGACACTGCCTGGACCGATCTTTGGGCTGATAAAGACGGGTTGATTCGCAGCTATGTGGTTGGCTCGCAGGGGCATCTGGTGCTCACTCAAGACACGCCCGTGCCTCACTCGGTTGTGCACGCCTTCACTGGTGACACTTTGCCCACGCGTAAGCGTCAAAGTCTTGCTTTGGAGCCGTGCTCGGCTGTGACCAACGCTTTCAACCGGATCCCGCAGCTGCTGGAGCTGGAGCCGGGTCAGAGTAGGGAGCCTGCACACCAGCGTTGACTACGTGAGCTAGTTTTTCGTTGACTTTTGGTAACTGAGGCTGGCTGGTTTTCCTGATTTTCCAGCCAGTGGACTTTGAGCTGCTGCGTAACGTTGACGGCGGGTACTTTAGGGTGCCCGCCGTACTTCGTTTAGGGCGACGCCGCCGCAAGCGTTAAGCCGCCGTAGCCGCTAGGGGAATGTGCGTTAAGGGGGCGAGGCGTTACCTGCGGCAGTTGGTGGCGCCGTCGTGAATAACCACTTTCGTGAATAACCACTTTTTGCACAGGGGGATAAATTTTTTGCCCACACAGGGCTATCCACACCCCGGTAGCTGGCGATTGCTGGCCAGGTTCATAGTGTGCCTATGGGCACTAGACAAAAACAGGCCATGCAAGATTTCATCCGCGTGGCCTACAGCGGCGACCATGAGCAGGTCGAACGCCCCTACCGGGTAGCCATGGGAGCAAAAGCCGCGCTTTGGGGCGGAATAACACTGATAGTGCTGGGTTTGCTGATTGCCGCCTGGCAGCTGTTCATAACCAGCCCAGAGCCCAACCGGGCCCAAACCGGTGCAAAAGCTGCCACCACTCGCGCTCAGAGTTTAGGGATGGCCAAGAGTGCAGCAGTGGCGGCGTCGGCACAGGCCTCTGCTAGAAGTCCCGCTCCCGGGCCAGGGGGCGGGGGAGCTGGCCTGGCTAGTTCAGCTGGCCTGCCAGTTCAGGCGGGGCTACTAGTGGAGGAGATACGGCTGGCTCGGGGCAAATAGTGGTTGATGTCGACGGTGCCGTGGCTCACCCTGGCCTATACAAACTTCCAGCTGACTCGCGAGTGCAAGCAGCCCTGGCGGCAGCTGGAGGTTTAAGCCCGCAGGCAGATGCTCACCGCATCAACCGCGCCGCTAAACTCCATGACGGCCAAAAACTCTATGTGCTCTCCCAAGGTGAAAGCACCCCGCCACTGGCTGCTTCAAGTGGCCAAGGCTGTGAGGGGCAGGCTTGTACCAGCGCAGAGGGAGGCGTCGCTGGCAGTGACCCTGAAGGGCAAGGCCTTGTAAACATCAACACCGCCAACGCCACGCAGCTAACCCAACTACCCGGGGTAGGCCCGGCCATCGCCCAAAAAATTATTGACTATCGCACCGCCAATGGGCCTTTTACCAGCGTAGATGATCTAACTAAAGTGCCCGGTATTGGCGCAGCTAAGCTAGCCCAGATCAAAAGCCATGCCCGCGTTTAAAACGACTGCTGCGTCTAAAACAGCTGCCGGGATTGGCGGCGCTGACAGCACTAACAGTGCTAACGGCGCTGCCGGGGCTAACAGTGCTGACAAGGCGCACGGCGCTCGCGGTGGTGGCGCTATGCCTCAAGCCGGCGACGCAAAGGAGACAGATACTAGTTCAGTGCCCAAAGTGCGCGCCAGCAAGTCTAAAGTGCGCGCTAGCAAGGCGCATGTCAGTGAGCGCGAACGCGAACTGCAATTACTGCGCCGCCCTAAAGCACCCCAGCCCTGGGACCTGCGCTTATGCCCGGCCATGGCACTGTGTTGGGGCTGCGCCTGGGCGTTAGTGCAAGTAGATGCGCGCTCAAAACAAGCCTGGAAATTTTGGCTGCTGCTAGCCGTTATCTGCGCCCTGGCTGGGCTGGTGTGCGTAAGCCGTCGCCCGCGTCAGCCCACCCACCGCTTAGATAAACGAGCCGGCGCTGGGCAAACCCATAGCCACCTCTGGTTTAGTGTTGGCGCCTGTTTGCTAAGCGTATGCGCGCTGAGTCTAAGTGGCGCAGCCCAGGTTTATAACCGCTCACGTGACCCCATACTCGATTACATTGATGCAGCTCAGAGCCCTAGCCAAAGCCAGGGCCAAAAGCAGACCAGGGCGCCGTCGTCGTCGCAAAGCCAAAGAGTTAGTGGCAATGAGGCAGTCGCCGGGGCGGTGAACCTAACCGCGCAGGTGCGTAGCGTCCCCAAACCGCTTACGCGCCCGGGGCGCTACCTGGTGACCCTCAAAGTTATGCGCGTAAACGCGCGTCTAGCCGGGCGCTAATCACCCTGTTTGCCTCTTCGGCCTGGTCGGGGGTTAAACCAGGGGAAATGGTGAGTTTTCAAGCCAACTTGCGCGGGGCAAAAGCAGGTGGGCGAGCCTTGGCTATCGCTAGCCACAACCGCCTGCCCCACACTTTAAAACCACCGGGCGGTATATATCGGCTGGTCAACGCGGCTCGGCGGCAACTAGCTGGGGCTGCGCGCAACGCTAATCACGCCCATCCACCTCCGGTGCCAGGAGCCTTGGCACGCTGGGGGAGTAAAACGGCTGAGGAGAGCGAGGCAGATGAGGGGAGTGCGGCGGCTGAGCCAGGCCAACTGCCCCTGGGCGCTGATGCGCCAGAGCTGGTTATTGGTGTGGTGCTCGGTGACGACACTGGCCTGGAAGCCGCCACCACCAAAAACATGCGTGCCTCTAACCTCACCCACCTAACTGCGGTTTCAGGCGAGCACGTGGCGCTAGTTTTAGCGGCTACGCTCACCCTATGCGGGCCACTACCAGTGCGCCTAAAAACCCTGATCGGGTTATTTACCTTGGTGGGACTAGTTTTACTGGTTCAACCCAGCGGCTCAGTGCTACGCGCGGCAGCCATGGGTTCAGTGCAGCTAGTGGGGTTAAGCGTGGGCCGGCAAGCCTCAGCCCTACCAGCTTGGGCCGCCGGCGCCATCGTGCTGCTGCTAATTGACCCCTGGCAGGCCTGCGACTGGGGATTTGCCCTATCCATTGCGGCCACCGGCGGCCTGATCATGCTGGCGCCAGGCTAGAGCGTCAACTAGGGCGGCTAATGCCAACCTTCTTTGCGCAGCTAGCCGCAATTCCCCTGGCTGCGCAGCTTGCCTGCGCTCCGCTGCTGATCGCTTTAAACCCGCATATCAGCATGTGGGGCGTGGTGGCTAATATGTTGGCGGCTCCCGTGGTGGCGGTGGTGACCTACACCGGATTGGCGGCCACGGCCCTGGCCACGGCGCTGCCATCATTGGCGCAGCTGCTGGTGCTACCGGCGCTGTGGGGATGTGCCTGGCTTGAGTGTATTGCCCACTTTTTTGCGCACCTGCCCGGTGCCCAAGTGAACTGGCCGGGCAAAGCCAGTGGTGTTTGCTCCCTGGCGGCTTTAAACGCGGGCATCTGGCTGCTGTTGGTTCGTATGCGACGTTAGTGGCAACCTTGGATCATGGCCGCCTCACGCTCAGCCCCACGTTCACGCTCTAGTGCCACCACGCGCTCACGTTCAGCCAACGCGCTAGGTAGCACTACCTGGGATCGGGTGGATTTAGCCCCCGTAGTGTTACTGCGGGGGAGTGAGTCTGTCCTGGTGCAGCGTGCCCAAGACAGGTTGCTGGCCCAGGCGCGTGCCAAAGACCCAAATGTTGAGGTCAGCCGCCTAGAAGCAGCCGGATACGACAAGGGCCAGCTAGCTGGGCTGGTTTCGCCCTCACTATTTGGTGAGCCGCGATTGATCATCATTAACGATCTTGAACATGCCACCGACGCCCTGATTGAGGATCTGCTTAACTACCTGCAAGCCCCAGAAGAGGACGTCAACCTGGTGCTGCGCCACGCTAGCGGCAATCGCGGCAAAAAACTGCTGGACGCTATTGCTAAGGCAGGTATGCCGGTGGTTGAATGCGCGCAAATAAAATCCGCCCGCGACAAGAGCTCTTTAGTGATCGGTGACGTGCGCCGAGCCAAGCGACAAATCGACCCTGACGCCGTCGAAGCCCTAGTTGAGGCACTGGGTAGTGACTTAACTGACCTGCTGGGCGCAGTTAAACAGCTGCTTGCTGACACCAGCGGCACCATCACACTCACCCAGGTAAACACCTATTATGGCGGGCGCATTGAGGCCAGTGGCTTTGCTGTTGCCGATGCGGCAATCAGCGGCGACGGCGCCAAGGCAGTAACCACTTTGCGTCACGCCCTGGCTACCGGCACTGACCCGGTAGTGATTGTTTCAGCCCTGGCCATCAAAATTCGCCAGCTAGCGCGGGTGGCCGCAAGTGCCGGCAGGAAAGACATCACCCCCGCAAAGCTGGGCATGGCTCCCTGGCAGATAGATAGCGCGCGCCGTCAGCTGCGCGGCTGGTCTGACGACGGTTTGGCGGATGCGATTGTGGCGGTGGCTAATGCCGACGCGCAGGTTAAAGGTGAAGAGCGCGACGCCGTCTACGCCCTAGAGCGGGCAGTGCTGAAAGTGGTGCACGCTCGCCGCGCCCGCTAGACACTAGCCTTAGCCAGGCCTAGTGCCCTCATTGGGTGCCACTGGTGTGCCCGCAAAGGCGGAGCATCTGGTACATCCGCGATCCCTTGTGAGTCAGTGGCAGATATGAATCTGCGCGGCTGGAGCCTGCTACGCCAGTTTTGGTGCCTGCCTGCGCTAGGGCGTGAGCCATTGATTCACAAATACTGACATTTCATCCTTTCCCTATAAAACCCCATGAATTTTTTATAGGGAAGGGATGATTTTGCCTGTATTTGTCTGTGTTTGTCTGATTTGCCTGCAGTGCCTGGCACTGCCTGCACAAACAAAAATGGCCGACCCCCATGGGGATCGACCATTTGCAGCTAGTTAACTAGCAAAGATCACATAGCAGCAATCTGCTTGCCCAGCTTGGACTTGCGGTTGGCAGCCTGGTTGCGGTGGATAACACCCTTGGAGACAGCCTTGTCCAGCTTGCGGCCGGCCTTGCGCATCTCGGCTTCAGCTACAGCCTTGTCGCCGGAGGCGATAGCCTCGCGTACACGGCGCACGTAGGTCTTGAGCTCCGACTTGACGTGTCGGTTGCGGATGCGGGCCTTTTCGTTGGTCTTGATGCGCTTGATCTGCGACTTAATGTTCGCCACGATTAATCTTTCTTACAGACGGATATGGTCAATGGCCGGTAAGAGGGTACGCAATAACCTTGACTATCAGGCGTGGGGTTGCCCTGGCTAAGGTTCCTGCTGGACCTACGAAGCCGGCCAGGCCCAAGGTCCAAGAGGAAACATTAGCATAATTACGAGCGTTTGCCCCAGTGCTTAGCTATGGCCGTAACCACCTTATTGTAGGTGGCCCTATCCAGCGTGGCCCCCTCGCGGCGCACGTCACGCTGGGAGACAAGCAATAGTCGGTCCAGGCGCACTGAGCTAACTCGCCCCTGCGGATCCCAGTCGCCAGCGCCAATGGCCAGCCAGTAACGTCCCCAGTGGGCTTCCTGCTCGCGGTCAATATCGTGGTTTTTGCTGGTCAACTGGGCTACGACGACGTCGGAGCCGCTACGTGCCAGCACCACCACCGGGCGGTCTTTCCCCTGGGTGGGATCTTCCTCATAGGAGATCCAGGTCCACACCACTTCGCCCGGGTCGGCGTCGTTATCGGCGACCGGCTGGTAGCTAAATTCGGGTAGGCCGCGCGTGGCCACATCCCACACCTGGTTACCACTGATATGTACGTCGCGGCTAGCAGTGCTTTTAGCGGGAGTTTTGGGGTTGCTAGCAGAGCGTCCACTAGTCGAGGGGTGCGATGCTTCCTGAGCAGCAGCCTGGCTGGGCTCAGGCGCCTGTGAGCTGCTGTTAGCGTGGTCCTTATTGGTCCCAAATAAGGCTGCCGCCAGGCGTAAAGCGGCAATAAACACTTCGGATAAATTAGCCATGGCCTAATCCTATTTAACTACCTGGCCTCTAATATCCACCTAAGCAGTGGCGCGCAGCACCTGGGACGCGGCGCCCCCAGCTGCGCCCCCGCTGCCAGCCGGACGGCGTCGTCGTAAACAAAACGTAAGACACACTGGTGACTTTGGTCGCTAGCTTTGAGGCCTAAGCGGGGCGCATGGGATAATGCCAAATAATCTGTGTTAAACCGTCGGAAGTGTCGCGTTGACCCCCATTGCCACCCCAGAGCAGCTAAAAAACGTCCAGCCTGCCTCCACCCCCCAGCACCTGCTGCGTAATTTCTCCATTATTGCCCACATCGACCACGGTAAATCCACCCTGGCCGACCGTATGCTGCAGGCCACCGGCGTGGTCCAGCCGCGTGACATGCGCGCCCAATACCTAGACCGTATGGATATTGAACGCGAACGCGGCATCACCATTAAAAGCCAGGCTGTGCGTATGCCTTGGACCGTTGAGGCTGACGGGGTGAGCACCACCTACGCCCTAAACATGATCGACACCCCCGGTCACGTGGACTTCTCCTACGAAGTTAACCGCTCACTGGCCGCCTGTGAGGGGGCAGTGCTGCTAGTAGACGCCGCCCAGGGCATTCAGGCCCAAACCCTAGCCAACCTATATATGGCTATGGAAGGCGACCTGACCATCATCCCGGTGCTCAACAAGATCGACCTACCCGCAGCCGAGCCCGAGCGCCACGCCGCCGAAATCGCCTCCCTGATCGGCTGCGAAATTGAGGACGTACTACAGGTTTCAGGTAAAACTGGTCAGGGCGTGCCCGAGCTACTAGACCAGATCGTGGCCCAGGTGCCCGCCCCGGCAGGCACCCCCGACGCCCCCACCCGCGCCATGATTTTCGACTCCGTCTACGACACCTACCGAGGCGTGGTCACCTATGTGCGTGTAGTTGACGGGCAGTTAAAGCCGCGCCAGCGCATTGAAATGCTCTCCACCAAAGCCCACCACGAGCTGCTAGAAATCGGGGTTATTTCCCCCGAACCCCAGCCCACCCAGGGCCTGGGCGCCGGTGAAGTAGGCTACCTGATCACCGGCGTTAAAGACGTGCGCCAATCCAAGGTAGGTGACACGGTCACCAGCGCTGCCGAGCCAGCTAGCGAACCACTAGCGGGCTACCAAGAACCCAAACCCATGGTGTTCTCCGGCCTGTTCCCGGTAGACGGCTCAGACTTCCCCAACCTGCGTGACGCCCTAGACAAGCTCAAGCTCAACGACGCCGCCCTAACCTACGAGCCTGAAACCTCCGTGGCCCTAGGCTTCGGTTTTCGCTGCGGCTACCTAGGTCTGCTGCACCTAGAAATCATTCGTGAACGCCTAGAGCGCGAATTCAACCTAGACATCATCTCCACCGCCCCTTCCGTGGTTTACGACGTAACCATGGAAGACAAAACCGAGCACCTAGTCACCAACCCCTCAGAATTCCCTGAAGGCAAGGTGCTAGATGTGCGCGAGCCGGTAGTGCGCGCCACCATCCTTACCCCCAGCGAATTTGTGGGCACCGTAATGGAACTATGCCAGTCACGTCGCGGCAACCTGCTAGGCATGGACTACCTGAGTGAAACCCGCGTGGAAATGCACTACACCCTGCCCCTGGCGGAGATCGTCTTTGACTTCTTTGACCAGCTAAAGTCGCGCACTCGCGGCTATGCGTCGCTGGATTATGAACCTGATGGCACCCAAAGCGCCAACCTGGTTAAGGTTGATATTTTGCTTAATGGCGACAAGGTCGACGCTTTAGCGCCATTGTGCACAAGGACGCGGCCTACTCCTACGGGCTGATGATGACCAAGCGTCTAAAGGACCTGATTCCTCGTCAGCAGTTTGAGGTGCCCGTACAGGCCGCTGTGGGTAGCCGCATTATTGCCCGTGAAACCATCCGCGCCCTGCGTAAAGACATGCTGGCCAAGTGCTATGGCGGTGACATCACCCGTAAGCGCAAGCTGCTAGAAAAGCAGAAGGAAGGTAAAAAGCGCATGAAGGCCATTGGCCGCGTGGACGTACCTCAGGAAGCCTTCATTGCGGCTTTGGGTGCAGATACCCCCACTGGCAAGGAAAAGTAATGGATAAGGCGGCTAAGCACACTAGTGCCTGGGCTGATGCGGCCACCGGCCAAATGCATCCGGCCCGCTCGCATGAGGTTCATGCCCGGGTGCGCTCTTTTTCGCGAGCCGGTGGGCGCCTGCGTGCCAGCCAGCATGCTGCTTTGGAGCGTCACGGGGACAGCTACCTGGTCCAGGTGCCGCGCCGCGACGCTATACGCACGGTAGATCCGAACTTTGTGCTTGACCCCCAGCAGGTTTTTGGCCGCAGCGCCCCGCTGATTGTGGAGGTTGGCCCAGGTGGGGGAGAGGCCCTGCTGGCGGCAGCTAAAGCCAACCCGGACACTGATTTTTTGGCGGTAGAAGTGTGGGAAACCGCCATCGCTAAAATTGTTTCCGCAGCCGCCACCCAGGCGTTAGACAATGTCAAGGTGGTTGCGGCTGATGCTTCACAGCTTCTAGCCACCGCCCTGCCGGTTGGTTGCGCCAGTGAGGTGTGGACTTTCTTCCCGGACCCTTGGCGTAAAAGCCGTCACCGCAAGCGTCGCCTAGTTAATGAGGCTTACGCCGTCTTGGTGGCGCGGGTGCTGGCACCTGGGGGAGTGTGGCGACTGGCTACGGACTGGGCTGATTATGCCTGGCAGATGCGCGACGTCGTAGAGGCAGTAAGCGCTAAAGGCCTGTTTACTTATCCCGACGCCGGCGCTCGCCCAGCTGGGTAGTGACACTTGGGTTGAGGGCGATAAAGGCAACGGCCCTGATCCGGGCTCACCGCGTGGCGTTATGGGCGGGTGGAGCCAGCGTTTTAGTGGGCGCAAACTGACTCGTTTTGAAGCGCGCGGCATCGCTGAAGGGCGCACTATTCGCGATCTGACCGCGCTGCGCACCAACCAGAAACTAACCCCTGCGCTAATTGAGTCGCGCGAGGTTGCACAGAGCGAGGCGGCGCAGCCGGAAAATGGCGCTTCAGGCTTAAGGGCACCTAGTGCCTAGCCAGCCTGAAGGCCAAAAACTTCCCGACCCCTACGCCCTGCCAGACGCTGTCAGCCAGGGAGGTCAGGCCAAAAACTTCTCGGTTTACCTGCACGTACCCTACTGCCGAGTGCGTTGCGGTTACTGCGATTTCAACACCTACACCAACCTGACCATGGGGCCAGGGGCTAACGCCGGCGACTATCCCCAAACCCTGGCCGCTGAAGCACGCCTGGTGGCTGGGGCAATGCAGCGCGCCGGACTGTCCCTGCCGCCGGCCTCCACCGTATTTATTGGGGGAGGCACCCCCACCATGCTGGCTGCTAAAGATTTAGCGGCAATGGTGGATACGGTGGCGCAAACCTGGGGCCTGAGCGACGACGTCGAGATCACCACAGAAGCCAACCCTGAAACTGTAGATGCCCCCTACCTGCAAGCTTTAGCGCGCGCCGGGTTTACGCGGGTGTCGTTTGGGATGCAGTCGGCTGTTCCCGCAGTGCTCAAAACCTTAGACCGCACCCACACTCCGGCACGCGTGCCGCAAGTGGTGGCTTGGGCTAAGCAAGCGGGCCTGCAAACCTCAGTTGACCTGATCTACGGCAGCCCTGGTGAGTCGCTGGCAGATTGGCGCCTTTCCCTGGAGGCGGCCGTGGCCATGGAACCAGACCACATCTCCGCCTACGCCCTGGTGATTGAGCCGGGCACAAAAATGTGGGGTCAGGTGCGTCGCGGTGAGCTACCTATGCCCAGTGACGATGATGAAGCCAGTAAATATGAGCTGGCTGATCAGCTTTTAAAGGACGCCGGCTATAACTGGTACGAAATTTCTAACTGGGCTCGCCCCGGCTACCAGTGCCGCCACAACCAAGCCTACTGGCGCCAAGACACGTTCTGGTGGGGGCTAGGGCCAGGGGCGCACTCATATTTGGGCGCCGCCCGCCTATGGAACACCAAACACCCCTTGGCCTGGGCTAACCAAATTAACTCAGGGCAAATCCCGGTAGCTGGCTGGGAGCATTTAGGACTAGTGAGCGCGCCACTGAAGTGGTGATGCTAGCTGTGCGTACCCGCGCGGGCCTAGACATCGACCAGCTGCGTCACCTGCGTGAAGATAAAGGTTCGGGCCTAACTGAAGTGGTGGCTAAGCTGATTGCTACCGGCTTGATAGAACCGCGCCAAGCCCTGGCAGGAAGGGTTGTCTTGACACTGTCAGGTCGTTTGTTGGCCGACGGCGTCACTTCCCAGCTTCTAGGATGGTAGGCTCACCTCCAGAGGGGCGTGGCCTTCTTTTGACGCTGCCCTCATATTTTTATTGTTCGCTAGGCTTTGCAAGCCTTAGGAGGAAAAATGACTGACCCCGGTTACTCCGGTGACATGAACTACGGCGGCGGCTATGGTTACCAGCCCCCGGCTGACCCGAAGCTAAAGCAGCGTGGCACGGTAGCGCTGGGCCTATCCATTGGTGGTCTGCTCTTCGGTATCTTGGCAATCGTTGGCCTAATCATGGGCATCATGGTCCTGAATAAGGCCAAGTCTGTTGGTGACGTCGAGGCCGCCAAGTACGCCAAGTACGCCGTAATCGCTGGCGGCGTGGTTGTGACCCTTAACGTGGTGCTCTCCGTGATGTATGTCATGGGCTCCATGTGAGCCTCACTAGCTTCTAACCAAGCTAGGTTCCAAAGTTATGGCAGGTCTGGGTAAACCCGGGCCTGCCAAGCTTTTACTTAAAACTTAGAGCTAATAGAATTGGCTTGTTTTTCCAATCCCTCTCTTGCATTGCATCACCTAAATCTGGGAGCTAACTGTGGATAAAATCGGCTTTGATCACGATAAATATCTAAAGCTACAGTCCGAGCACATCGCCCAACGCCGCGCCCAGTTTGACGGCAAACTCTACCTAGAGTTCGGCGGCAAGCTAGTAGATGACTACACGCCTCGCGCGTACTGCCTGGTTTTACCCCGGATAACAAGATCGTTATGCTTGAGCGCCTCAAAGATGAGGTAGAGATCGTGGTGGCGGTGAACGCCCAAGACTTCCAGCGTCACAAGATGCGCGCCGACTTTGGGATCTCCTACGAAGACGACGTCCTGCGCCACATTGACGCTTTCCGCTCCTACGGGCTGTATGTGGGCTCAGTGGTTATCACCCGCATGAGCGAGCAAAACCAGCAGGCTTTAGCTTTCAAAAACAAGCTAGAAAAACTGGGTGTAAACGTATTTGAGCACTACGCCATTCCTGGCTACCCCCACAATGTGGAGCTAATCGTTTCCGAGCAGGGCTACGGCCGCAACCAGTACATTGAAACCACCCGTGACCTGGTGGTAGTCACCGCCCCAGGGCCAGGCTCAGGCAAGATGGCCACCTGCCTATCCCAGCTTTACCAAGACCACCAGCGCGGCTTGCGCTCAGGCTACGCCAAGTTTGAAACCTTCCCGATCTGGAACCTGCCCCTAGACCACCCGGTTAACGTGGCCTATGAGGCGGCCACTGCCGACCTCGACGACGTCAACATGATTGACCCCTTCCACCTGGCTGCTTACGGGGTGCAAACCGTCAACTACAACCGCGACGTCGAAATTTTCCCGGTACTAAGCCGCCTATTTGAAAAAATCTTGGGTGCCAGCCCCTACAAGTCCCCCACTGACATGGGTGTAAACATGGCTGGCTACTGCATTAGCGACGACGAAGCCTGCCGTGAAGCCTCCAAGCAGGAAATTATTCGCCGCTACTTCAAAGCCCTGGTGCAAGAACGCAAAGACCAAAGTGAGCCGGTACAGTCCAACAAGATCGCTTTGCTGATGGCCGGGGTGGGTGTAAACGAGCTAGACCGCAAGGTGGTGGCCCCCGCCCGGAAGCTAGCTGAAGAAACCGGCGCCCCTGCCGCCGCCCTGGAACTGCCTGACGGCACCATTGAACTGGGTAAAACCACTGCGCTACTGGGCTCCTCCTCAGCGGTGCTGCTTAACGCGCTTAAGCACCTGGCCGGTATTGACTCTGAGGTTAAGCTGCTCAACGAAGCCACCATTGCCTCCATTCAAACCCTTAAAACCACCCATTTGGGTAGCCGCAATCCGCGCCTACACACCGATGAGGTGCTAATTGCCCTGTCGGTAAGCGCCCAGATGAACCCCACCGCCCAGCTGGCCCTAGAGCAGCTAGAAAAGCTGCGCGGCTGCGAGGTACACACCTCAGTGATCCTGGGGTCGGTAGATGAGGGTATTTTCCGCTCCCTGGGTGTGCGCGTCACCAATGACCCCGTCTACCAGTCCAAGGGCCTATACCAAAAGCGCTAACACGCTGATTAGCGTCCCAAGGCGCTAGACTGTTGCCAGCCATTTTGTTTCAACACGGAAAGCTAACCAAGTGTTCGGTAATCTCTCTGACCGCCTTAGTGCATCTTTTAACCAGCTACGCGGTAAAGGCCGCCTAAGCGAAGCGGATATTGACTCCACAGTCAGTGAGATTCGTCGAGCCCTGCTAGAAGCCGACGTTGCCCTGCCGGTGGTGCGCTCTTTCACTGCCCAGGTGCGTGAAAAGGCTAAGGATGTGGCCCGCTCTAAGGCCCTAAACCCTGGCCAGCAGGTAGTTAAGATCGTTAACGACGAGCTGGTTGAGGTTCTTGGTGGCCAAAGCCGTGAACTGAACTGGGCTAGCAGTGGCCCCACCATTATCATGCTGGCCGGTTTGCAAGGTGCCGGTAAAACCACCCTGGCTGGAAAGCTAGGTAAGTGGCTGGCCAGTGAAGGCAAGCGGGCCCTGTTGGTGGCTGCGGACTTGCAGCGCCCCAACGCGGTAACCCAGCTGAGCGTCGTCGCCGAACGTGCCGGCGTGGACGTGTGGGCCCCTGAGCCGGGCAACGGCATTGGTGACCCGGTGCAGGTAGCTAGCTCCGGTGTGGCTCAGGCCCGGGCTAAGGGCTACGACGTGGTGATTGTTGACACCGCCGGTCGCCTGGGTATTGACCAGGAAATGATGGCTCAGGCGGTAGCGATCCGTGACGCTATTAAGCCCAATGAGATCCTGTTCGTCCTAGACGCCATGGTTGGTCAGGACGCAGTTAACACCTCAGTTGCTTTCCGCGACGGGGTGGGCTTTACCGGCGTGGTGCTTTCTAAGCTCGACGGCGACGCGCGCGGTGGTGCGGCCCTATCTGTACGTGGGGTTACCGGCGCGCCCGTGCTGTTCGCCTCCACCGGTGAGGGCCTGGACGACTTTGAGCGTTTCCACGCCGACCGTATGGCCTCGCGCATTTTGGATATGGGTGACCTGCTCACCCTGATCGAGCAGGCCCAGAAGGCTTTCGACGAGGAAGAAGCCCAAAAGGCCGCCCAGAAGATGGCCACAGGCACCTTCACTGTTGACGACTTCCTGGCGCAGATGCAGCAGATGCGCAAGCTGGGCTCTATGAAGAAACTGCTGGGCATGATGCCCGGCATGAACCAGTACCGGGAGCTGATCGACAACTTCGATGAGCGCCAAATTGACCGTATTGAGGCCATTGCCCGCTCTATGACTCCCGGTGAGCGCGCTGACCTGAGCATTCTCAACGGTTCTCGCCGCGAGCGTATTGCGCGCGGTTCAGGTACCAGCACTGCTGAAGTCAACCAGTTTGTGCAGCAGTTCGAGAAGATGAAAACCATGATGGAGGCCATGACTCGTGGTGGTGGCCTGGGTGTGGGCCCCGGCGCTATGCCCGGTATGGGTTCGCTGCCTGGCATGGGTAAGCACTCCAAGGGACGTCAGCCTGCCAAGTCCAAGAACAAGAAGGGCAAGAAGGGCAAGAAGAAAGGCAGCTTGATGCAGCAGGGCGCGGTAGCCGCGCGTGAAGCCGCCAAAGCCCAGGCCCCTGCCGCCGGCAGTGCTTTTGGGGTGGCTCAGCCCCAGGCTCCCAGTCAGCCAATGGATGTGGACTCCGCCATGGCGGGACTGCCTGAAGACCTACGTCGTCGTTTGGGGCTGTAGTAAATGCGCCCAGGTGACATTGAAGACTCGATGCGCCAAGCCCTACGCAACAGCGGCATTGACCAGGTGCTTGCTGGTGGCGCTAAGCCCAGCCAGCTAAGCGCGGTGGATTTAGACGGCATTGAGCTTGCGCAAACCGGCTATGACCTAGACGGTGGCCTGGTAGATGTGCACTGTCACCTGGGGCTGGGACCTCAGGGCGCCACTGACCGCCAAACCACTTTGGCCCAGGCGGCCAGTGCGGTTAGCGCCGGTATTTTAGGGGTGCGCGACTGCGGCGCCCCAACCGACACCCACTGGCTAGATACTCAGCGTGAAGCGGGGGCTTTAGTGCCGCGCCTGGTGCGCGCCGGACGCCACATTGCCCGCCCTAAGCGTTACCTGCGCGGCTTTGCTTTGGAACTTGAGCGTCCCCAGGATCTACCTGAGGCCGTGGCCACCCAGGCCCGCGCCGGGGACGGTTGGGTCAAGGTTGTGGGGGACTGGATTGACCGCTCTTTGGGGGCCGAGGCCGACATCACCCCGCTTTGGGATCAGGCCCTAGTTGCCGACGCCGTCGCGGCCGCCCACGAAAATGGGGCGCGTATAACCGTGCACACTTTCGCCCACGCCACCTTGAACCCCTGGATTGAGGCAGGGGTGGACTGTTTTGAGCATGCCACCGGCGCCGACAGCGACCAGATTCAAGAAATGGCCGCCCGCGCAATTGCGGTAACCCCAACCTTCCTACAGGTTGATAAGTTCCCCGAGTTTGCCGCCCAGGCGGGAGAGAAATATCCGCGCTACGCCGCCACGGTTACGGCCTTGCATGCAGACCATGAGCAGCAGGTGGCCGCCATGTATGAGGCGGGGGTGCGTCTGCTTCCGGGCTCTGACGCCGGCGGTAGCCTGCCCCACAACAGCCTGCCGCGTGAACTGCTGGCTTGGCGCCGCGCTGGGATTAGCGACAGTGAAATCATGCGTCTAGCCACGGTTAGTGTGCGCGAGTTTCTAGGTTTGGAAGCCCACTGGCTGGGCAGCGTTACCTATGAGGCAAACCCAGCTGAAAACCTGCAATATCTGCTAAACCCATTGGCAGTTAACCTCTCTGGCGCAGGCGCCACCCAAATCCCTGAGCAGCCAGTGCGTTTCTAAAGCGCTCTAGCGTTTAGCAAACATCTAAGCAAAACTAATGGCTGGCCGGTTTAAAGCCAGCCATTAGTTTCGGCTACGCGCGCAGCCTCAGTGCGGTTACGCGAATTGGTTTTACCTATCGCGCTGGAGAGGTAGTTGCGCACAGTGCCTTCACTTAAATGCAGTTGCTTAGCAATCTCACTAACTCCCGAGCCGGTTAAGGCCTCACGTAAAGTTTCCTGCTCGCGTTCAGTTAACGGGTTAGGCCCTAAAAACACTGATTCTTGCGCGAGGGATGGGTCAATTACTCGTAAACCGGCATGAACTTTACGTACCGCGTCAGCTAGCTGCTGTGGGGGAGTGTCTTTAACAATGAAACCACTGGCCCCAGCTTCCATAGCGCGCGAAAGGTAACCAGGGCGCCCAAAAGTAGTCACAATCAGGCAGCGGCAATCCAGGCGCGCCTCACGTATGGCCGCAGCGGCACTGAGCCCGTCGCCGTCGGGCATATCAATATCAAGTAGCGCCACATCAGCGCCGCTAGCACGCACCGCCTCCACCACCTGGCGACCAGTACCAACCTGCGCCACCACCTCAATGTCAGGTTCCAAACCCAACAAAGTGGCTAAAGCTCCACGCACTAAAGCCTGGTCATCAGCTAAAAGCACGTTAATGGTCATGGCAGTTCAATCTCCAAACTAGTGCCGCCAGTGGCGGGGACGATAACAGTGAATTTACCGCCCTCAGCTTCGATCCGCGAGCGCAGCCCGCTCAGGCCGTTACCGAACTGTGCGCCGCTAAAGCCTACGCCGTCGTCGCTGATAGAAAGGTAACCTTCACGCAAAACGAGCTTTACCTGCTTGGCCTGGGCGTGACGCAAAATATTGGTGGTGGCTTCACGCAGCGCCCAAGCCAGGATCTCACGCTGAGGTTCGGGCACCTGCTCCACTTGGCCCTCAACCGTGAATTCAATTTCGGCTGCTTTAAACGCGGTCACGCTGGTGGCTAACTGGCTGGCTAGATCCGGGGTGCGCAGGCGGGTGACGGTGGCGCGTACATCAGCTAAGGCGGTGCGTGATAGTTCAATGATTTCATCTAGTTCTTTGGCGGCGGCCTCAGGTTTAACCTCCACCAGGCGCCTGGCTACCTCGGCTTTAAGGGTCAGCACAGTTAAAGAGTGACCTAGTAGGTCGTGTACGTCGCGGCTGATGGCTTCACGCTGCAGCAAGGCGGCTTCACGGCGGTTGCGTTCATTGTCGAGATATTGCCGTTCAGTCAAAACCCTAATTAGCATCACAAAGAAAGCTGACAGGGTGCTGCCCCAAATACTGCCGTTACTTAGCAGGGCTTTATCCCAGATGCCAGCGCCCAGGCAGACGGCTGCGCATTCAAGTGCAGCTACGGTTAAACCAAAACGCAGGGGAGTGGTGAAGATGGTGGCCGAAACTACGAAAGGTAGGAAGAATGGTGTCATCCATTTCATCACTGGCATAGCCAAAGCCACCCAGGGCAAAAGCATAAGCGCCACTTTGGCTAGTGCCCGCCAGCGGTTTTCGCCGCTGCCAATTTGTCTGTCGGTTTTAAAGCGGGTTAGCTCAATGTAGAAGCCACAAAAAACTAGGGTGGAAAAAGTAGCAAGTAGTTTTAACGCCAGCGAGCCGCTCTGACGCCAGAGCATTGATACTGGTTGCAGCAAGATTACTAGCCAAACAATGGCATACCAGTTAAGTCTGCGGCCCTGAGCGGCTGGCTTGCGGTTAAACATGACTACCTTTCACTTACGGCTGGTAGAGCGGTTGCGACCAACGTAGCAAAGCACCGCGAAGATAAGCGTCCAGGCCACTACGTTAACAATCTGCATCCACAGCTGCTCGTGGTGGATACCGGAGGTGGTAATTACATAGCTGCCCTGAATGGGGTAGCGCACCAGGTTGGCCACACCATAGACGGGGGTGAAGCGGGCTACCTTCATTAAGCCATCAGACAGGGGCAGGAACAGGCCACCCATAAAAGCCAGTAGTGATAACACTGCGCCAGAAATGCTTGCAGAGTTGCGTGCCCCCAGCCAGGTTGCAGACATAATGCCGTAGAGGGTGAAGGGGATGCCGCCCAGGCAGCACAGGGCAAAAGCGGCCGCCCAGCGTCCAGGGGTGTCAATTACGGCGGTGGTCAGTGCCCCGGCGGTGAAGATAACGGCTACGGGCACCACCGAAATAACTGCGGTAACCAGTAGTTTTGTAAACAGGTAGCTGCTCAGGCCCCCACGGGTTAGGGCCACTTGGCGCCCCCAACCGTTTGATAGTTCCACGCTGATCTCGCTGGCGCTGGAAGTGGCGCAGGTAATCGCGGAGTAAACCGACATGGAAGCCATAATCCAGGCCGCCACATTGCCGTGCCCGGCCCTTGCCGCAGACCATGACTGGGCGGCGCCGAAGAAGATGTACATACCTAGGGGTAAAAAAACAGCGTGAAGAAGTAGAAACTGGTGTCAGTTAGACGCTGTTTAGCAACTAAAGCAATGTAACGGGGGTTAATCATTTCAAGCTCCTATAACAATTCAAAAAGATTTAGAAAGATTTAGGCGATCAGGGCAGTAAATACGTCGTCAAGGGTGGAGGCGCTGATACGCAGGTCCTTGGCACCGCGCTGATCCAGTAGGGTGCGGGCAACACTGTCGGAGGCCTTGGTGTGCACGTTTAGCACCGCACCGGTCAGCTCCAGGGCGGAAATTGCCTCGCTGTAGCTGCTCAGGGCCTGCTGGGCCTGCTCTAATGTGCCCGGCCAGGTAATGGTGACTACGTTATCGCTGGCCATGGCCTGCAGGTCAGCTAGTGAACCGTCGGCCACGATCTTGCCGTGGTTCATGATGATGATGCGGTCTGCGAAGTCTGCGGCTTCTTGCAGGAAGTGGGTGGCGAAAATCAGGGTGCGTCCGGTGCTGGTTTGGGCGCGCATGGTGTCCCAAAAGTCTTTACGTGACAGCGGGTCCATACCGGTGGTGGGCTCATCTAAAATCAGCAGCTGCGGCGCTGCCACCAGGGCAATGGCTAGCTTCACGCGCTGGCGCTCGCCGCCTGAGAGCTTAACTACCTTGCGTTTACGCAGCTCGGTTAGGTTTACGCGGTCCATGACCTGCATGACTTCGCGGCGTCCTAGGTGGTTAAGGGCCGCGATCATTTCAATGTTGCTTTGTACATCAACGTCACCTAGCAGAGCGCTGGTTTGTAGCACGGCACTGATTTTTGCGTTTTTGGCGGCGTCCTTCACGCTGGTGCCCAGTACCTTGATGGTGCCGCTGGTGGGCTGGTTTAGCCCCAGCACCATGTCTAGCAGGGTGGTTTTGCCGGCGCCGTTTTCTCCCAGCAGGGCCACTACCTGGCCGGTGGGGATTTCTAGGCTTACGCCGTCAACCGCGTGTACGTTGCCAAAGTATTTAGTTACCTGCTTTACCTCAAGGGCGTGCGTGGCGCTGGCGTTAGCGCCCTGATCTGCGTAAGTGCTCATGTATCCATAATGTCCGCCGGGGGCGGGGGCTACTAAGGTGCCTTGTCACCGGCTTGGGCTGACATTTGTCATGGGGGTCGGCTTGCGGGTTTTGCTGCTTTTTTTGGCGACGACGACGGTGCCTGGTTGCGTTAAAAGCGGCTGCTAGGTAGGGGCGCAACCACCGATCCAAGTGGCGCTTGGCAGATAGTGGGGCGTCGTCGTTGTGGGCTGGGGCGCGCCACTGCCTAAAGGGCTGTGCGGTAAATCGCAGCGGGCTGGTGGCGCAGGTTAATTGGCTTAAATACTGGTTTCTGGCAAAATAACCAGTTGTACTCGACCGTACACGACCCCTCTCTCGGGTGCGGTCGCGTCCAGGTGTGTGCCTGAAACCGTTGCTTAACCCCACCGGGGAAGGGCATAGACCAAATCTACTTTGAACTGGAGTTCATAACTGTGGCAGTAAAGATCCGCCTAAAGCGCATGGGTAAGAAGTTCGCGCCGTTCTACCGCGTGGTTGTCCTAGACAGCCGCAAGCGTCGCGACGGTCGTGTTATCGAAGAGATCGGTATCTACGACCCCATGCAGGAGCCTTCACTGATTAAGATCGACGGCGAGCGCGCTAAGTACTGGCTAGGTGTTGGTGCCCAGCCTTCCAACACCGTGCACAACCTGCTTAAGATCACCGGTGACTGGCAGGCCTTCAAGGGCCTAAAGGGTGCCGAGGGTAGCCTGAAGGTCAAGGAAGTTAACGCCGATGCCGCTGCTCAGGCAGTTGCTGAGGCTGCTGACCGCGCCGAGAAGCTCAAGGCTGAGGCTTCGGCCAAGGCCGCCGAGCAGAAGGCTGCTGAAGAATCCGAACAGGCCTCTGAGGAGGCCTGAGATGCTAGCTGATGCCCTAGAACACCTGGTTCGCGGCATTGTCGATAACCCTGACGATGTCACCGTCAATTCCCGTTCGCTGCGTCGCGGCGAGCTGCTGGAAGTGCGTGTGAACCCCGAGGATCTGGGGCGAGTCATTGGCCGTTCAGGTCGCACCGCCCGTGCTTTGCGCACGGTGGTATCGGCCCTGGCCAATGGTCCGGTTCGTGTGGACGTAGTTGACACTGACCGCCGCTAACTAGGCATTAGCACCTAACCCGGCTACCTTAAGTTAAGGAGCCGGGTTTGTGTATGTAGCAATTCCCCATTCTTTTAAGGAAAAACGTGGAGCTTAACGTAGCAGTTATCGGACCGGCACATGCCCTTAAGGGCGAGGTGCGTCTAGAGATCCGCACCTCTGACCCCCAGGGGCGCCTCGCGGTAGGTAACACCCTACCCACCCGTCCGGCGGCCAACGGCCCCCTAACCGTGGAGCGCCTACGCTACGACGGGCGCTACTATTTCGCTAAATTCGCTGAGGTTAACGACCGCACCCGCGCTGAGCAGCTACGCGGCACCATGCTGGTGGTGGAAACCGACGATGATGAAGAAAGTGACGAAGAAGGCTGGTACGCCCACGAGCTGATCGGTCTGGAGGCTCAAACTGAGCCCGGCGAGGTGCTTGGTGAAGTAGTGGATTTGATTCCCGGTATTGCCCAAGACCGCCTGGTGGTGCTCACCGAGGATGACCAGCGCATTGAGGTTCCCTTTGTGGAAGCGATTGTCACCGAAATTGATGTTGAGGCGCAGGTGGTTGTAATCAACCCGCCCGGTGGCCTGTTCCCGGGCCTGGGCCAGGCGGAGGACGCACGCTGATGCGTATTGACGTAGTCACCATTTTTCCCGACTATCTGCGGGCGCTGGATTTATCCCTAATTGGTAAAGCTATCGACGCCGGGAAACTCCAGTTGGGCATCCATGACCTGCGCGATTGGACCCAGGACCGCCACAACACGGTTGATGACACGCCTGCCGGAGGCGGCGCCGGTATGGTGATGCGCCCTGACGTGTGGGGTAAAGCTTTAGACCAGGTCCTGGCCCTGCCGCTAACGACCGCGCCTTCCGCTGAAACCGCCCCCCATGGCGCTCAAGAGCCCTTGCACCGCCGCGTGCTGGTAATTCCCACCCCCTCAGGCCAGGTCTTTACTCAGCGTGTGGCGGAAGAATTAGCCGACGCCGACCAGCTAGTTTCGCCTGTGGGCGCTATGAAGGCATCGATGCGCGCGTAGCCGAGCATTACCAAAGCGCCGGCTACCAGGTGCGTGAACTATCCATTGGCGACTACGTACTAAACGGTGGGGAAGTAGCCACCCTAGTTATGGTTGAAGCTATTGCCCGCCTAATTCCCGGCGTTATCGGTAACCCCACCTCACTGGTAGAAGAATCCCATGCAGCCAGTGGCCTGCTGGAATATCCGGTCTATACCCGCCCAGTCAGCTGGCGTGGGTTAGAGCTAGACCCAGACCTACTAGGCGGCAACCACAAACTCATTGCCCGGCGTCGTCGAGACCAGGCCCTTACCCGCACCGCAACCAGGCGCCCAGACATGATTGCGCGCCTAAACCCCGCCACCCTGGACCGCGCCGACCGCGCCCTGCTAGCCCAGCTGGGATGGGCGGCGCTAGACGGCGAGCACTTTGAGCGCATTAAGCTACGCCCGGCGCGCGCCGAAGAAATCGAAGCTCTAGTGCAGCTGGGTCGGGCCACTTTCCCTGACGCCTGCCCCGCCTTCCTTAGCGATGACGACGTGCAAGCCTTCATGGATGCCACCTTCACCCCTGAGCAGGTGGCTAGCTGGGTAAATAGCGACGACGCCGCCCTGGTTGTGGCCGAGCGCGTAGCTAGCGGGCAGCTGTTGGGATACGTGCTAGTAGAACGCGACCTACCCGACGGGGCCAATGAGCTAGTAACTGACCCGCGCCCACGCTGCCTAGAGCGCTACAGCCAAGCCGAACTGGGCTACGTGTGCAAACTGTATCTACTGCCCAGCGTGCGTGGAGGCGGAATAGCCGGCGCCCTTATGGGCCAAGCTAAAAAAGCCGCCGCCAACTGGGGCGTTAAAACCATGTGGCTAGCCACGCATGAAACCAACCGCCGCGCCCAAAAACTATATAAACGCTACGGCTTTAAAAACGCCGGCAAACGCAGCTTTAAAGTGGGCAGCGCTACCTGCCGAGACGTAGTTATGGTGGCCAGCTTGTAGTAACCTTAAAGGGTTGTCTGCCTAGAACTTATCCTGCCGCTGGGGGTTTGGTTCATATTGGGTATAGACAATGTCCGTAACGCACCCAAGCAGGTGCCGTGACAAACGTTCTTGACCAGCGGCATGGACGTTGGAGTAAATAGATGACCAACCTCATCGATCAGATTAACGCCGCCTCACTGCGCGAAGACATCCCGGCTTTCCGCGCCGGTGACACCATCAAGGTGCACGTGAAGGTTATCGAAGGTAACCGCTCTCGTGTACAGGTTTCCAGGGCGTAGTAATCGCCCGTAACGGTGGCTCCACCCTGGGCGCCACCTACACCGTGCGCAAGATTTCCTTCGGTGTTGGCGTTGAGCGTACTTTCCCGCTACACACCCCCACCGTTGAGAAGGTAGAGGTAGTCACCCGCGGTGACGTACGTCGCGCCAAGCTGTACTACGTACGTAAGCTGCGTGGTAAGGCTGCCAAGATTCGCGAGCGTCGTGAGGCCTAAAGCTTAATCGCTCTTGAGGTAGCGCTTGGAACACACTAGTTCCAGGCGCTGCCTTGTTTTTAAGCTAAGTGCCGTATCCTTAGGGTGCTTGGCTAGCCCAAGGTTTAAGCTCCCACTACGAGCTTTAAGGAAGGTAAGGGTCTTGGCTAATTCTGAAACTGATTTTGACCGTGATGTGATGGACTCGCCGCAGTCTGAAACTGTTGCACCAAAACGACACTCAGATAAAGCTCCCCGGCAGGGATTTATCAGGCGCAATATCAGCAGCGTGATAGTCATGGTGGTGATCATCGCCGTGGTGGCGCTGATCAAGACCTTTATCGTGCAAAACTTCTCTATCCCCTCAGCCTCCATGGAGCGCACTTTGATGACGGGAGACCGCATCATTGTTAGCGTCTGGGACCGTGAAGATGTAAAGCGCGGGGACGTGGTGGTTTTTGAAGACCCCGACAATTGGCTGCCGCAGCTGCAGCGCAGCGGCGTTAAAGGCGCAGCCGTAACCGCCCTGGAATATGTGCACCTGCTGCCAAAAAATTCCGGCAAGCACCTAATTAAGCGCGTTATTGGTGTGCCCGGAGACCACATTGTGGCTGATGGCTCCGGCCCCATGACTATTAACGGGGTTAAGGTTAACGAAACCTACCTGGCTAAAGGCGTGCACTCTTCAGATATGGCTTTTGATATCACCGTGCCGGCCGGTTACGTGTGGGTTATGGGCGATAACCGCAACAACTCTGCCGACTCACGTATGCACCAAAGCGACGCTCACCACGGCCTGGTGCCGATTAAAAACATTGTGGGCAAAACCCGCATGGTGGTTTGGCCGCTAAGCCACTGGAGCTCAGTTGACTCTAAGGGTGTCTTTAACACTGTACCCAGCGCTAAATCCACCCCCACCAGCCTGCCTAACTCCACATTGAACCCGATTTCTACCAACCGCGTCCCTAAAGACCCAGCCCCGTACACTCCCAGCCCCACTGACATTGAGTCAACTGAGCCTGACCAGGGTCACCAAGGCGAGAGCAGTGATGGTAGCCAGGGCAGCGACAGCAGTGGGTCTGACTCTAGTCAGAGCGAAGAAGACAGCGGCCAGTGAGCCAGGTACCTACCCGCGTACTTGAAAAATCCCTGCTAGCCACCTGCCCACTGGTGGCCGGTATGGATGAGGTGGGGCGTGGAGCTTTAGCCGGCCCAGCCACTGTGGGGGTAGCCCTGGTTGATAACTCAACCAGCGATGCTTTCCCCAGCGGCCTAAAAGACTCTAAACTGCTTAGCCCCACCCGCCGCCAAAACCTGGTGGAGCCGGTTAAACAGTGGGTGGTTGACAGCCAAGTAGCCCACGCCAGCCCCAGTGAGGTTGACCGTTTTGGGATTGTGGGGGCGCTGCGCCTGGCTGGTTTTCGGGCCCTAGCCCAGCTAGCCAAGCGGGGCCACCGCCCAGACGCCATTATTTTAGATGGTCGCGATAACTGGCTTAGTAGCGCTGACTTATTTCTTTCTTTGGCTGATGCTGAAATGGCAGATTTAATGGCAATTTCAGGTGAGCTGGCGCCGGTAACAATGCAAGTTAAAGCTGACGCTAACTGTGCGGTGGTGGCTGCGGCGTCGGTGCTAGCCAAGGTGGAGCGTGACAGTTTAATGGCCGCCCTGCCAGACCCCGGCTACGGCTGGGCCTCCAATAAAGGCTACGCGGCACCGGCCCACCGTGAAGCTATCGCCACTTTGGGCGCTAGCGAGCACCATCGCCGTAGCTGGCATCTGCCCGGACTTGACCAATATCGCCAGCGCCTCGCCACGGGCGAAAACTAAGCGAAAACTGTTAATTCAAGGCATTATGTAAAGGTGAGTGCCTACGATATCGAAGCCTACGAAAACGAGCAGCAGTTAGAGCTCTACCACGAATACCGTGACGTGGTGGGCCTGTTTAATTTCGTAGTGGAAACTGAGCGGCGTTTTTATCTGGCTAATTACGCAGATGTCCAGATGCATCAAAGCGCCGCCGGCGACATCTATTTTGAGGTAGTCATGGATGACGTGTGGGTGTGGGATATTTACCGCCCTTCACGTTTTGTTAAGCGGGTGCGGGTAGTTACCTTCAAGGATGTAAACGTTGAAGAGCTAAACAAACCCGAAATTGAAATGCCGCCCAGCCAGGTTTAAACCCCAGCCTTAAACCCAGCTAGCTTTAGCCCGCGCCCGTTAAACCCCAGCCAGGCTTTAACAGCCAGTTTTAGTCTCCAGCCTGGCTTTGACAGGGCACGTTAAATCTCAGAGAGGAGAGCAGCGCATGCGCCTGCGTAAGACCCTGCCTGCCGATATTGAACAAATCATTGACTCAGGTGACGTTGAGGTGTTGGCGCGGGCAGTGCAGCGCTGCGAGATTGGGGCCTACCTGCGTAGTAGCGCTTTTGAGCTGCGGCTGATGCACTTTCCGGCCTCTAAGCAGATCACTGATTTTCTGTTAGAGCGCGGTGAAGACATCAACTCACGTGACCACTATGGGCGCACGCCTATCCATTCGCGCGTATGGTATTCGCGCCTTGAGCAGATCCCTTACTTGATTGAACGCGGCGGTGATATCAACGCCCGCAGCAGCTCAGATGATCAAACCCCGCTGTTTGGGGTGGTTGAATACAAGCGGGCTAGCGACGTGGAAAAAATGATTGCCTGGGGAGCTGACCCGCGAGTGGTTGCTGATTCACGGGTTTACGGTAAAGCCACACTCACCGGCTATACGCTGCGCCATCGCTCATTTGTAGACTCTGCGCGAGCGCTGGAAGTTATGCAGCTGTTGCTTTCTCACGGCGCGCCGGTAGATGAGCGCATATCTGTGGCGCTAGAGGAGATGGACCGGCAGCGCTGCACATTTATCAGTCACGGTCATGAGCATATTTCGCCAGCCGAGTTTGCAGCCATCTCAGATGCGTTTGCGCAGCTGTGCGCACTTTTCGGGGTGCAGATGCAGCAAGCTAGCCGGGCCCCTAAGCCGGGCGAGCAGCTAACGCTGGATGCAAACGAGGATGTATTTGAACAGTTTGATCAGCTGTGGCAACTGCTGGTGCCCACTAGTGGCCAATGCGAAACGGTTCAAGGTGAAGTTATCCGCATTGCCGGCAAGGTGGGCTACGAAATCTACAACAATGGTGGCGTCAACTGGAGACGCAGCTTCACGGCCCTGCTTAGGCAGTACCTGACCATTGTGGCATCTGGCCAAGCCCTGGCCCCTGCTGATTTAGCACGCGCCAAGGTGGCGGTTGCCTCCCTAAAGGCACGCAGTATGGATAACGACGACGCCAAAGTGATCACGCAGCTGGCAGTGCGGTGGGTGCGGCTAAACCCGCTCCTAAAAGCCTTAGATCTACCCGACGTGGGGCTCTAAGACGCCGCCAAAGCACTAGGGCCTTAAAGCAGTCAGGCCCTAGGAGGCGCCAGCCTGAAGCTTGCCTATTTTTGCACAGGTGGAAAACTTTTAGCCCCCTAGCACTTAGCCACAGGCCTTAAACGCCAGGCTTGTACCTGCCCTCATCATGGAGGCAGGAGGTGGTCGAGGTGGCCGCAAAACAAAGCCCGCAAGATTTAGGTAAACGCGGTGAAGCCATAGCCAGCCGTTACCTGGCTGATCAGGGCTGGATTGAACTTGAACATAACTGGCGTCCCCACGCCCAAGGCCTACGCGGCGAGATTGACCTGGTAGCAATCGAGCCGCGCGGGGCGGCTAGTGCGTCCCTGGTGTTTGTGGAGGTTAAAACCCGCAGCTCCACCCGCTACGGCTGGCCCGCTGAGGCAGTCACCCACGCCAAGCTACACCAACTGCGCCTGTTGGTGGCCGCCTGGTTTAGAGAGCATCCCGGCTCCTGGCCCCCACCTAGGGTGGATGTAATCTCCCTGCTAATTGGCGACGTCGCCCAACTACGCCACCACCGGGCGGTAGAGCAATGAGTAGCGCCACCACCCTAGCCGTGGCCTTAAACGGCCTAGCTGGCTCCATCATTGAGGTAGAAGCCCACTGCGCCAACGGCTTGCCAGCGTTCGTACTGGTGGGGCTAGCTGACACAGCCATTAAAGAAGCCCGCGAGCGCGTGCGGGCCGCCATTAACGCCGTCGGCATTAGTTGGGCCGAGCGGCGCGTAACCGTAAACCTTTCCCCAGCTGACATCCCTAAAACCGGCACCGGCTTTGACCTGGCGCTGGCTGTGGCCCTGCTAAGCGCCGGCGGCTACATAAACCCAGCTCTTGCGCGCGGCGTAGTGCATATCGGGGAGCTGAGCCTGGACGGCTTTTTGCGGCCCGTGCGTGGGGTGCTGCCGGCAGTTAACGCGGCAGTTGCTGCCGGCTACAACACGGTGATTGTGCCCACCCAATGCGCTGATGAAGCGCGCTTGGTGCCCGCCGCGCAGGTGATTGGGGCCAGTAATTTAGCCCAGGTGCTGCGCTATTACGGCAACCACCAGGTGGCCCTGCCTCGGGGGCGCAAAGTCAATCAAACTAGCCCAGCCCCATCCGCGCAAAGCCAGGCCAGCCAGGCCAGTGAGCTGGATTTAAGCCAGGTGGTGGGCCAAAGCGAAGCCCGCTACGCGCTGGAAGTAGCCGCCGCCGGCGGGCACCACCTGCTGATGATAGGCCCACCCGGCGCCGGTAAAACCATGCTGGCCCAGCGCCTGCCAGGAATTTTGCCGGATCTAAACGACGCCGACGCTGTCACCGTCACCTCCGTACACTCCCTGGCTGGCACACTGGAAGCCAAAAAAGGCCTACTGCGCCGGCCCCCGCTACGCAGTCCACACCATAGCGCCACCCGCGCAGCCATTGTGGGGGGAGGCTCAGGGCTGGCCAGGCCGGGGGATATTTCACTAGCCCACTGCGGGGTGCTGCTACTAGATGAGGCCCCAGAATTTGCCCCCTCAGTGCTGGACTGTCTGCGTCAGCCGCTAGAGTCGGGCACCATCACCATCGACCGCGCTCGCGGGCGGGCCACCTATCCGGCTAAATTTCAGCTGGTGCTGGCCGCTAACCCGTGTCCTTGCGGTAAAGCCAGCGCTAAAGGTGATAAATGCACCTGCTCTTCGCTGCGCAGACGCAACTATTTACAGCGTTTATCTGGCCCGCTGCTAGACCGTATCGACATCCAAATTGAGGTTATGGCCCTTAGTAGCTCAGCCCTGCGCGGCCTGGGCCAGGGCGAGTCCAGTAGCCAGGTGGCCGCGCGGGTGGCTCAGGCCAGGGCCCACGCCCGCCGTCGCCTAGCTGATACGCCTTGGAGCCTGAACAGTCAGGTTCCTGGTCACTGGCTGCGCGGGCCGCAAGCTGATCTGAACCCGCAGGTTTTGGGGCTGCTAGAGCTGGCTATGCGGGCGGGGCTGTCGCTACGGGCCATTGACCGGGTGCTGCGTGTGGCCTGGAGTATCGCTGATCTGCAAGGCCATGAGCGTTTAACAAAAACCGATGTAGCTAGCGCTATTAGCCTGCGCAGTAAGGGGATTTGTGATGGTTAAGCTGCCTTTTGATACCGCTGATCCGCACTTGGCGTGGGCGGCCTGGTCACGCCTAGTGGAGCCCACTGACAACGCGGCTATTGAGCTGGTACGGGCGCTGGGGCCAAGTAAGGCCCTTGACTGGGTTTGTGAGCCCAGCGGCGCGGCCCTGGTTAGTTTAGACGCGAAAACCATCCAAGGCATTTATAAGGGCGCTAAACGCTGGCAAGGGCGCCTAGACAAGCTCGATATTCGCCGTGAACTGCACGCCATTAAAGCTTTAGGGGGCTGGATCATTACCCCCAGTGACGCTAATTGGCCCAAGTGCCTTGCTGATTTGGCTTGGCCGCCGTTTTGCCTGTGGGGGCGCGGTAACCCAGACCAGTTGCGTCAGTTGAGCCTAGCTTTGGTGGGCTCGCGTGCCTGCACTAACTACGGCCAGTGGGTGGCCAGCGAGTTAGCTGGTGGTTTGGGCTCTAAAGGGGTGAGCATCATTTCTGGGGGTGCCTATGGGGTCGACGCCGCCGCTCACCGCGCTGCCCTGGCTACGGGCACGCTGTGTGTGTGCGCTGGGGGAGTGGACTACCTTTACCCTTCAGGTAATGAGCAGCTACTGCGGCAAATCTGCATCCAGGGGGGCGTTGATCAGTGAAGTGCCGCCTGGCTGCGCGCCAGCTAGGCACCGGTTTTTAACCAGAAACCGCCTGATTGCGGCGTTAAGCTCGGCCACAGTGGTGGTGGAAGCCAGCTGGCGTTCAGGGGCCATATCTACCGCCAACCACGCCCTAGAGTTGGGGCGAGCGCTGGGGGCGGTGCCCGGGCAGGTAACCAGTTTTAGTTCAGCAGGCTGTCACCGCCTGATCCGCCAAGGGGCAGTGTGTATAACCGACGCCGATGAAGCCTATGAGCTAATCACCCCGTTGGGACAGTTTTTCCCTGAAGTGGCTAAACAAGAAAAAGCCCGTATTGAACAGCCAGGCCTGCTAGATGGTTTAGATCCGCTTGCCGCCCGCGTCTATGACAGCCTGCCGCGCCGAGCCTGCGCCAGTGTGGACTCGTTAGTGCAGGTAAGTGGGCTAGATGCCGCCGCTGTGTTGGCGGCTTTAGGGCAGCTGCAATTAGCTGGCAAGGTAAAAGCTTTAGGCGGCGCGTATAAACGGGCTTAAACATAGGCCCTGGCTATGCTGATAGCCATGAAATCGGTTGCGATCACGTGCGGGCAGTTAATTGACGCCTTTTGTTGCTGGTTGGAGCTAGCTAAAGGCCGCTCTGAGCACACTGTGCGTGCCTATCGTGGCGATTTAGAGACGCTGGTGGATTTTCTAGACATGCAGCCAGATACGCCGGCAACTGCGTTAGCTAAAGCTTGGATTTGAACGATTTACGTGCCTGGCTGGCCCACATGCTGGCAAATGGCTGTTCACGTGCCACGGTGGCACGCCGGGCCGTGGCTGTACGCACCTTCTCCACCTGGGCTTACCAGCAAGGCTACCTGCCCCATGATGTGGCTTCACGCCTGCGCAGCCCCAAAATCGACAACCGCCTACCCGCCGTGCTCAGTGTGGAACAAGCCAAACACCTGGTTGAAGACATTGAAGGCGAAAGCATCACCGATATTCGCGATAAAGCTATTTTGGAGCTGCTTTACGCCACCGCCGTGCGTGTATCTGAACTAGTGGGTTTAGATCTGCGTGATCTAGACCGTGAACAGCGCACTATCAAGGTACTGGGTAAAGGCAATAAAGAACGCGTAGTGCCCTACGGGCTGCCGGCAGCTAGGGCCCTAGAAAACTGGTTTAACCAGCGTTGGCAGCTAGCTAACGACTACTCGGGTCAAGCCCTGTTTGGGGGTGCGCGGCGGGCGCATAGGGGAGCGGGCTGTACGCCAAATTGTGCACCGCAACTCCGCCCGTATCGGCACTGAGCTGGGCCCTCACGGTCTGCGCCACAGCGCCGCCACACACCTACTGGAGGGCGGCTCAGATCTGCGCACCGTGCAAGAACTACTAGGCCACTCCTCACTGGCCACCACCCAGCGCTATACACATGTGACCAGTGAGCGTCTGCGCGCCATCTACGCTCAAGCCCATCCACGCGCCTAAAACTGGCTGCCTGGCCAACCAACGCCTGCGTTGACGGCCCAGCGCCATGCTTTAGCGCCCAAACTGCCTGCATTGGTGGCCATGCGGGCTGTCTCACTGCTTCGGGGGCCTTGCTGCCCAAGCGGGGTGCTTCGCTGACCAAGCTATCTGGAGCGACGCCGTCGCCAATGCCGCCAGCAGCAACCTCACCCGCGCGGGCAAGCGGCTTCAAAACTATGCGGGGCCGGCGCAACAAAGACAGCGGATCAATATAACGATCGCGCCCAAAACGCGCCCCCCCAATGCAGCGCATCGCGCCCATCGCTGCGGTGACCTGCCTGCAAAACCCCAATCACCTGCCCAGCACTAACGCTCTGACCAGCCTTAACTATGCCCACCACCGGCTCATAAGTAGTGCGCAAACCCGGTGGGTAACTATGCTCTATGGAAACCACCGGCTTAGTAGCCACCACGCCACTAAAAGCCACCACCCCCTCATAGCTAGCCATTACCGGGCTACCAGCAGCCAAAGCCAAATCCACACCGCGATGACCCGCCAGCCAACGCTGGGCTGGGGGAGAAAAACGCTCTAAAACTGCCACTGCACCCCCGGTAGGCCACTGATGACGGCGCGCCCCGGATGCATAAACGCCACTAAATGAGCTTGCCACCAGGGCAAATAGGCTAATGCAAACAACTAAACAAGAAGTAATAAAACGGTTACGCACCTAAACAATAATTGTGGTTAGCAGCCAATAAGGGTAAGGAGGCTGTGGAAAATACCGAAATACGGACCCATATATTCAACCTGTGACGAAAATGGTATAAAAAGCCCACACCAAAAGTGCATATACAACATCGCAAACGGAAAGATTTTCAGGTGACAACCCCCGCAAAAGCACCCCGTGGCAACCTAAAAAACAGCCACCTGTCCATGATGGCTCTGGGCAGCGCAATCGGTGCCGGTTTCTTCCTAGGCACCGGAGTTGCCATCTCCCAGGCAGGACCAGCGGTACTCATTTCCTATGCGCTCGCGGCCCTAATCGCCATTTCTGTAATGTATTGCCTAGCTGAACTAGCCTCAGCGCTACCCTCATCAGGCTCCTTTCCACCTACGCCCAAGCCGGTATTGGCCGCTGGGCCGGATTTACTGTGGGGTGGATGTACTGGTTCATGCTAATCATGGTGCTCGGACTAGAAATTACCGGTGCCGCAACCATATTCATTGGCTGGTTTCCACAGGTGCCCCAATGGGTAATTGCCTTAGCCATTGTGGTGGTGCTCGGTGGTATAAACCTACGCACCGCCGGCGAATTTGGAACCATCGAAGCCTGGCTAGCCGGAATTAAAGTCGCCGCCATTGCCGTATTCCTACTTGTAGGTCTAGGCCTAGTATTCAACATCATCCCTGGACGCACCCTGTCCCTAAGCCACAACCTCCTAGGTGAAGGCGGCTTCGCTCCCGCCGGCGTAGGTGGCATCGTACTAGGCCTACTGGCAGTAGTGACCTCCTTTGGTGGCATTGAAATCGTCACCATCGCCGCCGCTGAAGCAGAAGATGCCAAAGCCGCCATGGGCGCCGCCATCCGCCAAGTCGTGTGGCGCATCATGGTGTTCTACATCGGCACCGTCACCCTGCTAGTACTGCTGCTGCCCTGGAACTCAGCCGAGATGAAAAACAACCCACTAGCGGCAGTGCTAAACATAGCTGGAGTGCCCGCCGTCGGCCTAATCATGGAGATAATCGTATTCATCGCCCTGATCTCCTCCTTCTCAGCCAACGTTTACGCCTCCTCACGCCTGGCCTATTCACTAAGCGCCCGCAATATGGGCTCAACCTGGCTGCTGGGCAAAAAAGCCAGCAGCCAAAGCGGACAAAGTGAACAAACCCCCCAAAATGAGACGGTAAACCAAGGCACCTCCGCCATCCTCACCCAAGAAGAAGAACTCACCGGAGACATGACCTACGGGCGCACCCCCAAGCGCGCAGTATGGATCTCCATCCTGCTTTCCCTAGTGTCAGTAGCCCTCAACTGGTACGTGCCAGACCAGCTACTAGGTATCTTGCTCAACGCCATCGGTCTAATCTTGCTGGTGGCCTGGCTGTTCATCGTTATCTCGCAAATTCGCCTACACCACAAACTCGAAAAGCTCGGCATTATCGCCATCCGCACCCCGCTATGGCCCTGGCTGTCCTGGGCGGCGCTCGCGGGCGTGTTAGCTGTGTTTGTGTTGCTAGCCACCACAGCAAGTGGTCGCGGTAATCTAGTGGTTATCGCCACTATGACGCTTATTGCAGTAATTACCTTCAAATCCGTGAACGAGTTGTGGGCAAAGTGTGATAACCTCGCGCGTGCAGCTGTGTCACCACAGTTGACTTCGCGTGCCCGCCCCGTCCTTTCGGGCGTGTAGCTTCGGTCTATTAGCTGCTACATGCAGCGGGCACCAGGGTAGGCCTCTGATCAGCTTAAATGCTGTTCAAACCTACATAAACCAAAACTCTCGGCCCTGCCAATCGGGCAAGGCCACCGGATAGCCGTATGCTTGGCAACCTCCAGGCATACAATTGAAAGGACCATCATGGCCGTTGTGACCATGCGCCAGCTACTAGAGAGCGGTGTCCACTTCGGACACCAGACCCGTCGCTGGAACCCCAAGATGAAGCGCTTTATCCTCACCGAGCGCAACGGTATCTACATCATCGACCTGCGTCAGAGCGTTGAGGAAATCAACCGTGCCTACGACTTCGTTAAGGAGACTGTGGCTCGCGGTGGCAACATCCTGTTCGTTGGTACCAAGAAGCAGGCCCAGGAAGCCGTAGCCGAGCAGGCTCAGCGCGTGGGTATGCCCTACGTTAACCAGCGTTGGCTCGGCGGTATGCTGACCAACTTCTCCACCGTGCACGCCCGCCTAGAGCGTCTGCGCGAGCTAGAGCAGATTGACTTCGACGACGTGGCCGCCTCTGGCCGCACCAAGAAGGAACTGCTGATGATGCGTCGCGAGAAGGACAAGCTCGCCCGCACCCTGGGTGGTATCCGTGACATGGCCAAGCTGCCTGCCGCCGTGTGGATCGTTGACACCAAGAAGGAGCACCTGGCTGTAGCTGAGGCCAACAAGCTCAACATCCCGATCGTGGCCATCTTGGACACCAACTGTGACCCCGACGAGGTTACCTACGGCATCCCCGGCAACGACGACGCCATCCGTGCCGTCACCCTGCTCACCCGCGTTATCGCTGACGCCGTGGCAGACGGTGTGCTGTCCCGTTCCGGTGGTAAGGCCAAGGCTGGCGACAACGCCGAGCCCATGCCCGAGTGGGAAGCCGAGCTGCTAGCCGGCGAGACCGCCACCACCGAGGAAGCTGCCGCCCCCGAGGCTGAGCAGGCCTGAGAATTTTTAACGACGGCGTGCCCGGGTCTGCCCGGGGACGCCGTCACCTTGAAACTTTAGGAGCAGTTAAATGGCTAACTACAGCCTAAACGACATTAAGGCCCTGCGTGAGGCCACTGGCGCGGGCATGATGGACGTTAAGAAGGCCCTGGAAGAGGCCAACGGCGACCGCGAGAAGGCCGTCGAGATCATCCGCGTTAAGGGTCTAAAGGGTATCGCCAAGCGTGAAGGCCGCAGCGCCAGCGCTGGTCTGGTCGTCGCCAAGGTAATCGACTCGGCCGAAGGCCAGGTTGGTGTCCTGGTGGAGATCAACTCCGAGACCGACTTCGTAGCCAAGAACGAGAAGTTCATTGACTTCGCCAACACCGTTCTAGCCGCCGCTATTGAGTCCGGCGCCACCAGCGCCGAGGAGCTAGCCAAGGTAGAGGTCGAGGGCCAGAGCGTCCAGGCCCTGACCGACGGCATGCAGGCCGTCATCGGCGAGAAGATCGTCGTGCGTCGCCTAGCCCGCCTAAGCGGCGAGGTTGTCTCCCTATACCTGCACCGCACCAACCCTGACCTACCGGCTCAGGTGGGCGTGCTGGTAAGCACCGACAAGGCTGCTGAAGAGGTTGCCCACGACGTGGCCATGCACATCGCTGCTTACTCTCCCAAGTACTAGAGCGCAGCCAGGTGCCCGCTGAGGACGTGGAGAAGGAGCGCGCCATCGTCGAGGAGACCACCCGCGCCGAAGGCAAGCCCGAGAAGGCTCTGCCCAAGATCGTCGAGGGCCGCATGAACGCCTTCTACAAGGAGAACTGCCTCGTAGACCAGGCTTACGCCAAGGACCCCAAGACCACCGTAGGCAAGGTTGTTGCCGCTACCGGTGGTAAGATCAACGGCTTCGCCCGTTTCCGCGTAGGCGCCTGATCTAAACCATAGTTTTGTGGGGACTCGCAGCAGCGCTGCGAGTCCCCACAGCTTTTAAGGTCGTTAGCCAAGCTAAAGCGCGATAGACTTTGCTAGGCCCCCAGTTATGTGGGCTTGCAATTAAGTCAACAACTTACAGGAGCATGCATGAGCGCGAGCGACTCAGGGCACCTTGGCCACCAGCGCCGAGTGCTGTTAAAGGTTTCCGGTGAAGTGTTTGGCGGAGGCTCCATCGGTTTAGACCCGGATGTCGTCTCAGATGCTGCTAAGCAGATCGCTGCAGCAGTGCGCCAGGGCGTGCAGGTAGCCATTGTGGTGGGCGGAGGTAACTTCTTCCGTGGCGCCCAGCTATCACAGCGCGGTATTGACCGCGCCCGCGCCGACTACATGGGAATGCTGGGCACAGTGATGAATGCACTAGCCCTACAGGACTTCATTGAGCAGGCAGGCGTGCCTGCCCGCGTCCAGAGTGCCATTTCTATGCGTCAGGTAGCCGAGTCTTACATTCCGCTACGCGCTATTCGCCACATGGAAAAGGGCCGCGTGGTTATTTTCGGGGCCGGCGCTGGTCTGCCCTACTTCTCCACTGACACGGTTTCTGCCCAGCGCGCCCTCGAAACCCACTGCGACGAGCTGCTGGTGGGTAAGAACGGCGTCGACGGCATCTACACCGCAGACCCGCGCAAGGACGCAAACGCCCGCAAGCTAGACTCGCTCACCTACGACCGAGCCCTAGCTGACGGCCTGAAGGTACTTGACGCTGCAGCATTCTCACTGTGCCGTGAAAACGCCCTACCCATGCGCGTGTTCGGCATGGAAGGCGAAGGTAACATTACCGCCGCCTTAGTTGGCCAAAAGATCGGAACACTTGTCACTAACGACGAAGGAGCCCTCAAGTGATTGAAGAAACCCTGCTAGAAGCCGAAGAGAAGATGGAAAAGGCCCTAGTGGCCGCTAAGAACGAATTAGCTTCCATCCGCACCGGCCGCGCCAACCCGGCCCTGTTCACCTCCCTGAGCGTGGAGTACTACGGCGCCCCCACCCCGCTGCAGCAGCTAGCTTCAGTGACCGTGCCCGAGGCCCGCACCGTGCTAATCACCCCCTTTGACCGCACTGCCACCAAGGATATTGTCACCGCCGTGCGTGAGTCAGACCTGGGCGTTAACCCCACCGACGACGGTAACGTCATCCGTGTTAACCTACCGGCTCTAACCGAAGAGCGCCGCAAGGAATACGTAAAGCTAGCCCGTTCGCGCGCTGAGGAGTCTCGCGTGCAGCTGCGCAACGTGCGTCGTAAGACCAAGGATGCGCTAGATAAGATCAAGAAGGACGGCGAGGCTGGCGAGGACGAGGTCGAGCGCGCAGAAAAGGAGCTCGACGCTCTAACCAAGCGCTACGTCGAGCAGGTTGACAAGGCCCTGGCCGCCAAGGAATCCGAGCTATTGGAAGTCTGACATGACTGGGCCGGCTCGCTTGGGTCGGCCCAAATTCATGTCTCGTAAAGAAGTGAGCCCATGACCACAAATACCGCAGTTTCAGCGCCGTCTGCTAAACGCAGTTTGTTTGTGCGCTTGTTCTACCCCGGTCCTACCCAGAACCGGGTGGTTGAAGGCCCTGCCCGTAAGGGTGGACGCAATGTGCCCGCAGCGGTGGGTGTGGCCGTGTTATTGATTGGGCTGGTTGCGCTCAGCTTGATCTTCAATAAGGTTTACTTTGCGCTTTTAGTGGCGGTGGCTATTTGCGTGGCCCTGTGGGAGCTGGCCGGGGCTTTCGCTAGGCGCGCGGTAGGTTTGCCGCTGCTACCCCTATGGGTGGGTACTTTGGGGCGGTTGCGTGTGCTTATGTGATTGGCCCTGAGGGGTTGCTGGCAGCCGTGTTTGCCACTTCTGGGGCCTGCATGGTGTGGAGTTTTACTACCCAAGCCCAGTATGACTACGGCACTGCCCTGGAGATCGCTCACCCGGAAGATCCGCGCACCTACGCTCACGACGTGGTGCGCCGCTCACGTACCCTGGAGGCGGCGGCAGCTATTTTTGCGGTCTGCTACCTGCCTTTCCTGGCTGGCTTTGCGGTTATGCTGCTGGCCCAGCATCAGGGTGTGGGCAAGATTGTGGCGCTAATTGCGCTACCTGCCTTAAGTGACACCGGCGGCTGGCTGGCGGGGATTACTTTCGGCAGGCACCCTATGGCCCCCAAGATTTCGCCTAAGAAAACTTGGGAGGGTTTCGCTGGCTCAGTAATTGCTACCACCATTGGCACCGGCGTTGTGCTGTGGGTGCTTGGCGGTACGCTGTGGGCGACTCCACTACTAGCTTTAGCGGTGGTTATTAGTGCCACCTTGGGTGACCTTGGTGAGTCGCTGATTAAGCGTGATTTGGGCTTAAAGGACATGTCTAACCTACTGCCGGGACACGGTGGGTTACTTGACCGCATTGACTCGATCCTCACTACCGCCCCCGTGCTCTATGTTGCTTCAGTGCTAGCTTTATAGTGGTGGCTCGCGTTAGCACTAGCTATTAACGACGCCGCCGCCCACTAATCCCTACTGTCCAAGCCCCAAGGATTTTAATGGCTGACTCCCGCCCCGTATCAATTGCCGCCCCCCGCCGTCGGGGGCGTCAGGTGCTGCCCACGGACCAGCCGCCGGAGGGGGCTACCAGCCTGATGCTAAGCCGCGCCTATCTTTCGCGGTGCCGGTAGCTAAGGGCAAAGCTCCACGTCACTTGGCTGACTTGGATTTAGCGGGGCGTAAGCAGGCCCTGAAAGAGGCGGGGTTGCCGGCTTTCCGCGCCGACCAGCTTTCACGCCACTATTTCACGCATTTCACCCGCAACCCGGCCGATATGACTGACCTGCCGGCCTCCCAGCGCACCGCGCTATGTGATGAGCTGCTGCCGGATCTGCTCAGCCAGGTGCGGGCTTTGAAAGCTGATCAGGGTAAAACCATTAAGTACCTGTGGGAGCTGTTTGATGGGGTGCGGGTAGAGAGCGTGTTGATGCGCTACAAGGACCGTACCACGCTGTGTGTCTCTAGTGAGGCCGGCTGCGGTATGGCCTGCCCATTTTGTGCCACCGGTCAGATGGGTTTAACCCGTAACCTGACTACCGCTGAAATCATTGAGCAGGTGCGTCAAGCCGCGGCGGCTTCACGTGACGGTGAGCTAGCTGGGGGACCGGCCCGGCTTAGCAATATTGTGTTTATGGGTATGGGTGAACCCATGGTCAACTACAAATCTGATTCCGGCCCTACACCGGCTCACCCAGAGCGCACCTGAAGGTTTTGGTATTAGTGCCCGTAACATCACGGTTTCTACTGTGGGTTTGGTGCCGCTAATTAAAAAGTTGGCAACTGAGGGTATGCCGGTTACCTTGGCGGTTTCTTTGCACGCTCCCGACGACGAGCTGCGTGATGACCTGATCCCGGTTAACTCCCGCTGGAAGGTGGGGCAGCTGCTTGACGCCGCCCACGAATACTTTGAGGCCACCGGCCGGCGTGTATCTATTGAATATGCCCTGATTGAAGACATGAATGATCATGCTTGGCGCGCCCAGCTGCTAGCTGATGAGCTCAACAAGCGCGGCCATGGCTGGGCTCACGTTAACCCTATCCCGCTTAACCCCACCCCGGGCTCAATTTGGACTTGTTCACGCCCCCAGGTGCAGCAGGAGTTTGTAAACACCCTGCGTAGGGCTGGTATTACTACAACTGTGCGAGATACTCGCGGTTCTGATATTGATGGTGCATGCGGCCAGCTGGCCGCCGAAGTGCTGCAGCAAGAAAGGCGCTTGAGTTAAAGCATGAGCGACTTATTCGAGACCGTAGCCTGGAACCAGAAGGGCTACCGTAAAAGCGAAGTTGACGAGTTTTTCAACCGTGCCCACGATCTTTACGAAGCTGGCGACACCACTAGCTTGACCCCCACCCAGGTGCGCATCAACTGTTTTGATGTGGCCCGTGGTGGCTATGACATTCACGCGGTAGATGCGGCCATGGACCGTCTTGAAGTGGCTTTGATGCGTAAAATGCGTGAATCATTTGTGGCCCGCAGGGGCCGCCAAGCCTGGATGGATGAGGCAGCTAATCTAGCTACCACGCTTTACCCGCGCCTGCTACGTCCAGAAGGTAAGCGTTTCGCGCCGGCTAAGCGTGGCTATTCGATTGCTGAAGTAGACCGGTTTATGGACCGTTTAGCTGCATTTTTGACAAGGGCGACCCGCTTAAGTCTACTCAGCTGCGTAGACTTACTTTCTCTGCGGCCAAAGCAAATAAGGCCTATGACGAGGCCAGTGTGGACGCATTTATTGAGCGAGCCATCGAAGTATTGATGCGCGTGGAATAACACTAGGGAGTGTCGTGAGTTTTCCAAACCAACTAATCATTTTGGGCTCTACTGGGTCAATTGGGACCCAGGCCCTGGATGTAGTGCGTGAGCTTAAAGCTAGCGGCCAAAGCGATATTCAGGTGCTTGGCTTAGCGGCAGGTGGCTCACAGCTGGATTTGCTAGCTCAGCAGGTGGTGGAGTTTAGCCCGTGCGCAGTGGCGGTGGCTTGTACTAGCGCCGCTGCCAAGCTACCGGATTTGCTTAGGCACTATGGCGCCGGTCAGCGCCAGCCACAGATTATCAGCGGCCCCGATGCCGCCGCTGAACTGGTGCGTAGCCTAGCTATGGGGCAGGAGGGCACGGTACTTAACGGCATTACTGGTTCGGTCGGTTTGGCCGCCACTTTAGCTACTTTGGCCGACGGCGCCCGCCTGGCACTGGCTAATAAGGAATCTTTAGTGGTGGGTGGGGCCCTGGTAAAGCAGGCTCTAGCCTACCCGGGACAGGTGGTGCCGGTTGACTCTGAGCACAGCGCTATTGCCCAGGCTTTGTTAAGTGGCCGCCACGAAAAGGGTTTAACCAGCCCGGTAGTTAGCGGTTACAGTGAGGTCTCACGTCTGATCCTGACCGCCTCGGGGGGCCCGTTTAGGGGTAAGAAACGTGAGCAGCTTAGCCAGGTAACTGCCGCCCAGGCTTTAGCTCACCCCACCTGGTCAATGGGGCCAGTGGTTACAGTTAACTCCTCTACGCTGGTCAATAAGGGCCTGGAGTTAATTGAGGCCCATCTTTTGTTTGACGTGGATGCCAGTGACATTGATGTGGCGGTGCACCCCCAGTCGATCGTGCACTCTATGGTGGAGTTCGTCGACGGCGCCACTATCGCCCAGGCCAGCCCGCCTGACATGCGTTTGCCTATCGCCCTGGGCATGACTTGGCCCCAGCGCCCACGTCTGGTGGGTAAGCTAACTAAACCCACCGACTTCACTAAGGTAAGCAGCTGGGATTTTGAGCCGGTAGATAACCACACCTTCCCGGCTCTGCAGCTGGCTCGCCACGCTGTCAGCGCTTCAGATACCCACCCGGCAGTGTTTAACGCCGCCAATGAGCAGGCCGTAGACGCTTTCCTAAAGGGATCCCTAAAGTGGGTAGATATCGTAGATATTGACATTGCGGTGGTAAACGAGCATGAAGGGGTTAGCGCCCCTAGTTTGGATGATGTGTTGGCGGTGGACCGCTGGGCGCGTGCACGCGCAGATGAACTGATTGCGGCGAAAGGCTAAACACGTATGTATTGGCTGGGCATAGTTATCTTCATTGTGGGGCTACTGATTTCAGTGGCCTTGCACGAGCTGGGACATATGATTCCGGCCAAAGCTTTTGGCGTTAAGGTTTACGAGTACTTCATTGGTTTTGGGCCGCGTATTTGGTCACGTCAAAAAGGTGAAACCGAATATGGGCTAAAAGCCCTGCCTTTGGGTGGGTATGTGCGTATGGCCGGTATGCTGCCACCAGCTAAACCAGGCCACCCTGACAAAGTTAACTCTAAGGGCGAGCTAGGCATGGTAGGTCAAGCCCGCCAGGAGTCACTAGCTGAACTAGAGCCAGGTGAAGAACACAAGGCTTTCTACAATTTAAGCGCCCCTAAAAATTGGTGGTCATGTTTGGCGGGCCGGTGATGAACCTGTTCCTATCAGGGCTGCTAATTGTTGTTTCAATGAGTTTCATCGGGGTGCCTAAAGCCACTAACACTCTGGCCGGGGTATCCACTTGCTTGCCCACCATTGAATCTGGTCAGTCAACATGCGATGCCAAAGCCACCATCCCTGCCCGGGCCGCCGGGTTAAAGGCTGGCGACACCATTACCTCTTGGAATGGCCAGCAAATAAATGACTGGACCCAGCTGCAAACCGCTATCGCTAGCACCAAAGCCGGCACCGGCGTCGTCGTGACTGTAAAGCGAGGCAACCACAGCCAGCAGCTAAACGTGGTGCCCACCCAAAGTGACCCGGGTAGTGCAAGATGCCCAGGGTAAAGCTTTAGCCGCCCCCGACGGCTCGGCCCTAACTCGCACCACCACTTTCGTGGGTATCAGCCCGCAAATTAGCGGCCAACCTGTCTCGCTGGGCACGGCCCTAAAAACCACCTGGCTGGTTAACGTCTCCACCCTCAAAGCCATTGTCACCTTGCCGGCGGGCCTGTACCACCGGGTGCTAAGTGCCCTGGGGCAAGAATCCACCTCAAACCAGTCGCTGGTGTCAATCGTGGGAGTCGGGCGTATGGCCGGGCAGGTATCAAGCGGCGGCGGTGGGGTAGTGGACCTGTCGGTGCGCGCATACTCCATGCTGATGCTACTAGCCAGCCTTAACGCAGCCCTGTTCGCATTCAACATGATCCCACTGCTGCCTCTAGACGGTGGACATATTGCCGGAGCTATCTGGGAAGGCCTGCGTCGCAGCTTCGCCAAACTACGTAAAGCCCCAGATCCGGGGCCAGTTGACACCGCCAAACTGCTACCAATTGGGCAGGGTGTGTTTATCTTACTGCTAATTGTGGGATGTCTCTTGATCTGGGCAGATATAGCTGCCCCGGTTTAGGTGCAATAATGTCAGGCGTGAATAATGCATCGATTGCTTTGGGAATCCCCACGCTCCGTGAAGAACAGCCCGTTCTAGGTAAGCGTAAGCCCACCCGCAAAATCATGGTGGGATCCGTGCCGGTAGGTGGAGACGCGCCTGTAAGCGTGCAGTCCATGACCACCACCAAAACCCACGATATCGGCGCAACCTTGCAGCAGATCGCTGAGCTGACCGCTGCCGGCTGCGACATTGTGCGCGTAGCCTGCCCCACCGATAAGGACGCCGAAGCGCTGCCCATTATCGCTAAGCAGTCACGCATCCCGGTGATCGCCGACATTCACTTCCAGCCCAAATACGTCTACGCCGCCATCAAGGCCGGCTGCGGCGCAGTGCGCGTAAACCCCGGTAACATCCGTAAATTCGATGACCAGGTAGCCGAAATCTGCAAGATGGCCTCCGACTACGGCGTCAGCCTACGTATCGGTGTAAACGCCGGCTCGCTAGATCCGCGCCTACTGAAGAAGTACGGCAAAGCCACCCCTGAGGCCCTTGTGGAGTCAGCCGTGTGGGAAGCCAGCCTGTTTGAAGAAAACGACTTCCACGACTTTAAAATCTCCGTCAAGCACAACGACCCGGTCACCATGGTCCAGGCCTACCGCTTGCTGAGCGAAAAAGGTAACTGGCCCCTACACCTGGGGGTAACCGAAGCCGGCCCCGCCTTCCAGGGCACGATCAAGTCCTGCGCTGCTTTCGGCGTGCTACTGGCTGAAGGTATCGGTGACACTATCCGCGTCTCCCTGTCGGCCCCGCCGGTAGAGGAAGTTAAGGTTGGCACCAAGCTGCTCGAATTCATGGGCCTGCGCCCGCGTAAGCTAGAGATCGTCTCTTGCCCCTCCTGTGGCCGCGCCCAGGTGGACGTGTGGACTCTAGCCGAAAAGGTTGAAGAAGGCCTCAAAGATGTTAAGGCCCCGCTGCGCGTAGCCGTTATGGGCTGCGTAGTTAACGGACCCGGTGAGGCCCGCGAAGCTGACCTAGGCTGTGCCTCCGGTAACGGCAAGGGTCAGATCTTCGTGCGTGGCAAGGTTGTAGAGACTGTGCCCGAAGATCGCATCGTAGAAACTGTGCTGCGCTACGCCAACGACATGGCCGCAGATATGGCTGCCGAGATGGGTGAGGAAGCACTAGAAAACGCTGCCCCACAGGTGATGGTGCCCTCAGCCTGATGCTGCGTTTGCATCGCGACCCGCATCCGCTTACGCCCGCCAATAGCACTGCGCTAATGCAGCTGTTGGCGGGCGACGCCGTAGCCGGGGTGCAACTAGGGGCGCAAATTAGCCGCTGGAATTACTGGGGTAGGGGAGACGTAGTCGCTTGTGGCACCCCCCAACCCCACGCTGGCGCTTGGGCTACCGGCTCACTTATCCTCTACGGCCAGCGCCACTGCAGCCCCAGTGAGTTAAAAGCCCTAGCCAGCCACGGGCGCCCCCGGTTAACTAGGCGCGGCTCAGTGATGGGGCCGGCTGATGATGTGGCCGCGCTATGGCCGTATTTGGATCAGCGCCATTTGGCGGTGCGCCAGGCGCGTTGGAATCAGCCTTTACTACTAGCCCCGCCGGCTGAACAGGTAGCTCAGACTTTGGCAGCTGCTAGCCGTAGCTGCGCCGACGAGCTGGTGGTGGCGGCCGCTAGCCAAACCCAAGCGGCCCAGGTGGGGATGGAGCCGCTGGTACTGCCGGCGGCGGTGGCCATGTTTAAAGAAGAAGTAGGTTTTGACCCGCTAGTTAGTGGATCTGGCTATGGGCGCCATATCAGCCAGTTAATTGAGCAGGGGCGCAGCTACGTACTTCTCGACGACGGCGCCGGCCACCTGGGCAATACACAGGTAGCTTTTAAAGCTGACGTGGGTAGCTTATGGAACTCGGTAGCCCAAATAACCGGCGTGTGGACCCGCCCTGACCTGCGCGGTAGGGGACTGGCTAAAGTGGCGCTGGGGCGAGTGCTGGCCCTGATTTACGCCCAACACCAGGTCAGTCAGATCAACTTGTATGTTAATGACTTCAATGTGGCGGCCCTGGGCCTGTATAAATCTTTAGGTTTTACGCAGGTGGGCACCATGAGCACAGTACTGCTGTAAATGCTGCTATAAACCTGGCTCAGCTTTAAACAGCTAAGTAGGCCAGACAACACCAGCTTCACTTAGCTACTGGGCTTGGCTACGCGTAACATATACGTGTGCTTCAGACAATGACCAACGCCTTTATCCGTACTTTGCGTGAGGATCCTGCCGACGCAGAGGTAGCTAGCCACAAACTACTGGTGCGTGCTGGCTATATTCGCCGCGCTGCCCCGGGAATCTACACCTGGCTGCCACTAGGACTGCGTACCTTACGCAAGGTGGAGCAGGTGGTGCGTGAAGAGATGGATACTATCGCGCAGGAAGTACACTTCCCGGCTCTGCTCAGCGCCGACCCCTACAAGGCTACCGACCGCTGGGAAGAATACGGCCCCACCCTGTTCAAGCTGCGTGACCGTAAGGGCGGGGACTACATGCTGGCCCCCACTCACGAGGAAATGTTCACCTTGCTAGTCAAGGACATGTACTCCTCCTACAAGGATCTGCCTGTTTGCCTCTACCAGATCCAGACCAAGTACCGTGATGAGGCTCGTCCGCGCGCAGGCTTGATCCGTGGGCGCGAGTTCATCATGAAAGACTCCTACTCCTTCGACATTGACGACGCCGGCCTGGAACGCTCCTACCAGCTACACCGCGCCGTTTACCAGCGTATTTTTGACCGCCTGGGCCTCGAATACGTAATCGTTAACGCCATGAGTGGAGCCATGGGGGGCTCCCACTCTGAAGAGTTCCTACACCCCTCACCCATTGGTGAAGACACTTTCGTGCGCTCTGCCGGTGGCTACGCCGCCAACGCTGAGGCCGTCACCACCCCGGTGCCCGAGGCTGTGGATGCCTCCAACGAGCCGGCCCCGGTGGAGGTAGACACCCCCGAATGCCCCACCATTGAATCCCTAGTGGAGTTGTTCAACACCAAATACCCGCGCGCCGACCGCCCCTGGAGCGCCGCCGACACGCTTAAGAACGTAGTGGTTAACCTGACCCACCCCGACGGCTCCCAAGAGTTGCTGGTAATTGGTCTGCCCGGTGACCGTGAAGTGGATATGAAGCGCCTAGAGGCCGCCGTGGCCCCGGCCGAGGTGGAAATGGCTGGTCACGAGCAGCTAGCCAAGCACCCTGAGCTGGTGGCTGGCTACATTGGCCCGCAGGTGGTGGGTCCCAACTCGCTAAGCGTGTGGCTCAGGTGGTCGACGGCGTCGAGCAGCTTAGCGGCAGCGTGCGTTACCTGCTAGATCCGCGTGTAGTAGAGGGCACCAGCTGGATCACCGGCGCTAACGCCGACCAGCGCCACGTCTACCACCTGGTAGCTGGGCGCGACTTTAAGGCTGATGGGGTAATTGAGGCCGCTGAGGTGCGCCCCGGCGACCCGGCCCCCGACGGCTCTGGCCCGCTAGAGCTAGCCCGAGGCATCGAAATCGGTCACATCTTCGCCCTGGGGCGCAAGTACGCTAACGCCCTAGACCTAAAGGTGCTCGACCAAAACGGTAAAGCCCAGGTAGTAACCATGGGTTCTTACGGCATCGGGGTTTCACGTGTACTAGCGGCCCTGGCTGAAACCAACTGCGACGAGCACGGCCTAGCTTGGCCCGTGCACCTGGCCCCCTACCACGTGCAGGTACTGGCCACCGGTAAAGATGAGGCAGTATTTGAAGCTGCCACCACCATTGCTAGCGAGCTAGATGGCCTAGGCTACGACGTGCTATTTGATGACCGTCGCAAGGTCAGCGCCGGCGTTAAGTTTGCTGACTCTGAACTACTAGGTATGCCCTACATTGTGGTGGTAGGGCGCAACCTAGCTAAGGACGGCACTGTAGAAATCCGCAACCGTCGCAGCGGCGAGCGCATCAGTGTTAGCGCTGAGCAGGCTGTAGCCCAGCTAAACGAGCTGCTAGCAGCCCAGCTGAGCTAACAAAGCAGGCCTTAAGCGCTTAGCGCGGGCTTTAAGCACTAAAGTGCTTAAAGTACCCAAAAAACGTGGGGGGGCGGGCTGGTTAACCAGCCCGCCCCCCTACGTTTACTTGGAAGCTACTTAACCCCTAGGGCTTGTTCTGTTTGAGTTAGCGACGCATTCCAGCTTTGGGCTTGTACTAGTGCCCAAGCTGCGGCGCTAATAGCCTGTTTACGCTGCGCTTCATCCTTGGCGTTGGCCACTTCGCTAAGCTCAGCGCTAACCACATTTAGCCATAGGCTAGCGCCCTGCTCATAGGAGTTGCCGCTGGGTAGCTGGTAGCTACTTAGGCGCTGATCAGGGCATTTAACCGCCAGGCAGGCGTCTACTGTGGCGGCGGCAGCTTTAGCCTGGGCGCCGGTAGCGTCGTCACCGCTTTGCGCCGCAATCACCTCTAGACCGTAACGGGCCTGGTCATAGGCGCTAAGCGTGCTCGCCTGCAGGGGAGTAGTTAAATTAACGCTAGTGCGCGGCTGCAGGGCCATCAGCTTGTCAAAATTCGTGCCGTCAAGGGCACGCGCCCAGCTAGCCCAAGTTAAACCAATAGCAGCATAGGTTTGGGCAGTTTTACCGCTAGATTCAGTCGCAGCCTTAAGGGCCTCACCAGTGCCCTGCTTAAGATACATAACCAGCTGCGCCGTCGTCGTATCAGAACCAGCCGTAGGAACTGGCGAGACAGTGGGATAACCGGTTGGGGGAGTGGTGTGCCAAGGCTGCCACACCCCACCTAGCGAACGCAGTTGAATAGCCGAGCCTTTAGCTACGGCAGCCACCTCAGCTGAGCCAGATTTAGCTAGCAACTGTGCGGCAGAGTTAATCAAAGCCGTTCGGCGAGCCAAAGCATCTTGGGTTTGCTGTGACGCTGAAAGCGTAGGCAGAGATGCGCGCGTGCCCTCACCTATCCGTAAACCACAACCTGACAGTGCTAAAACGCAGGTCAGGGCCATGATTGAACAATTGCGGGCGGTAGCGCGAAAACTAAACGGGCGCAGGGCGGGGGTGATTACGCGGCACTTCACCCCCTGATCTTCCCACGTACAGGTAAGATATGGGCAGGTAATTATCGACAGAAGGATCAGCAATGGCACCCGAGGCTAAGGGAAACCGCAAGCAGGCACCGGCTGAAGTGACCCAAATTCTGGCCCCAGTGGTTAGTGAAAACGGCTTAATGCTGCTGGAAACTGAGCTAACTAAGGCTGGAAAGTACTCGACGCTGCGAGTCGTCGTGGACCTACCAGAAGGCCCCGGAGATGTTGACCTGGACACAATTGAACAGGTGGCGCGTCAAATCAGCGACGCGCTAGATGAAGCTGACCCAATTAAGGGCTCCTACCAGCTTGAAGTATCTAGCGCCGGCGCTGAGCGGGAACTACGTGACGCACGTGAATTTGGGCGTGCAGTAGGCCGCCTAGCACAAATTAAGACCGAAGCCGGTGAGGTATTCGGACGTGTACTAAGCGTCAGCGAAACCGGGGTAGAGGTAGAAACCAAAACCGCCACGCAGCTAGTACCCTTTACGCAGATCATCAAGGCTCAGCAGGTAGTAGACCTCAGCGGCGCGCTGTAACCATAACTGAATAAAAGGAGCACACATGGAAATCAACATGACTGAACTGCGCGTTGCCGCAGATGAGTTGGAAATAGACCTAGATAACCTGGTCCCTGCTATTGAAGAAGCGATCCTAAACGCTTATCTCAAGCAGCCCGGGGCTATTAAGGGTGCCTACGTGCGTATAGACCGCCGCAACGGCGAGATGAACGTTTATGCCCCTGAGCTAGATGAAAACGACCAGCCCACCGGTGAATACTTTGACGACACGCCCCCGCACTTTGGACGTATCGCTCAGGCTTCTATCCGTTCAGTAGTGGTCCAGCGCATCCACGACCGCCGTGACATGGAAGTGCTTGGCGCCTACAAAGACAAGACCGGCCAGCTAGTTTCTGGCATTGTGCAGCAGGGCCGCGACCCGCGCACCGTCTATGTGCGCCTAGACGAAGAACGCGAAGGCATTATTCCTCCCGCCGAGCAGGTGCCCGGCGAGCGCTACCGTCACGGTGACCGCGTGCGTGCCTATGTAACTGAAGTTTCCCGTGGCCCGCGCGGCGCCCAGATTATCCTTTCGCGTACCCACCCGGGCCTGGTGCGTCAGCTCTTTGAGCGTGAAGTACCTGAACTGTCTAAGGGCGAGGTAGAAATCGTCTCCCTGGCCCGCGAACCTGGACACCGCACCAAGATGGCAGTGCGAGCCAACAACCGCGACATTAACGCCAAGGGCGCCTTTATTGGCTCCATGGGCACGCGTGTGCGCGCGGTAAACCAGGAGCTGGGTGACGAAAAGATCGACATTGTTGACTGGTCAGCTGACCCGGCTAAGTATGTGGCCAATGCGCTTTCTCCCGCCCGTGTCTCCAGCGTGACTGTGCTGAACGAGGAAGAAAAAACTGCTCGCGCTGTGGTTCCTGACTTCCAGCTGTCGCTAGCGATCGGTAAGGAAGGCCAAAACGCCCGCCTGGCTGCCCGCCTAACCGGCTGGAAGATCGACATTCGTTCTGACACTGATGAGGGTGATATTCAGCCCGGTCGCACTTCAAGTGCTGACGTGAGCGGTGACTCAGGCTACCAAGGCTGAAAAACACCCAAATAGACGTTAAAATGAGCGATATGAGTCAACCTATACGTACCTGTGTAGGTTGCCGGACTAAGGACGCGCGTAGCGCGTTAATTCGCTCGTTCGCCGCGATACTCGTGTGGTGGTGGATACTGGTGCTTGCGCACCGGGAAGAGGCGCCTGGATGCATGACGATCCGCAATGTTATGGCACCGCCCTCAAACGGCGTAGTATTGAGCGTGCATTGCGCTGCAAAGGGACGCTCAACCTTGACGTTGTAGACAACTGGTTTTCCCATACCCACGCGGGTAAACCACTGCCGCCTGGCGGCACTAACTACGAGACATGAAAGCGGGTAGAGAGCCGATGGGCACCCGATGAGTACCCAGCGATGAGCTGCCAGCAGTAAACACACCCACCTGTTTCAGGTGGGAGACTGGAACAGGAGAATAGTGGCTAAACCACGTGTACATGAGCTCGCTAAGGAGCTCGACCCCTCAGGCAAGAAGGTCACCAGCAAGATCATTCTGGCCTGGCTAAAAGACCAGGGGGAGTTTGTTAAGGCAGCCTCCAGCGCTGTTGAACCCCCGGTAGCGCGCCGCGTGCGCGAACACTTCGCCCCGATGGTTGAGGGCGACGGCGCCAAGAAGGCTAAGAGTGACGCTCCCAAGCCTGGTGTTAAGAAAGCGGCTAAGCCCGCCGCACCTAAGCCGGCTGCTAAGCCGGCCCCCAAGGTAGAGGGCGCTAAGCCTGCTGCTCCTAAGCCCGGACCTAAGGCCCCCAAGGCCCCGGTAGCTGAGGAGCCCAAGCCGGCTGCTAAGCCGGCCCCCAAGCCCACTAAGCCTGCTGCTAAGCCGGCTCCTGCTGAGGCTGCTAAGCCCGCCGCACCTAAGCCGGCTGCGCCTGCGCCGCGTGGTGGTGCCCGCCCGGGTAACAACCCCTTCGCTTCTTCACAGGGTATGCCCCGTCCTGGTGGCGCTCGCCCTCAGCCCGGTCAGGGCGGTCCGCGCCCGGCAGCTCCGCGTCCTGGCGGTAACGGCGCCCCCCGCCCGGGTAACAACCCCTTCGCTTCCTCGCAGGGTATGCCCCGTCCTGGTGGCGCTCGCCCTCAGCCCGGTCAGGGCGGTCCGCGCCCGGCAGCTCCGCGTCCTGGCGGTAACGGCGCCCCCCGCCCGGGTGGCCCGCGTCCGCAGGGTGGTGGCCGCTCTGGTGCTCCGCGCCCAGGTGCTCCCCGCTCTGGTGGCCCGCGTCCTGGCGGTAACGGCGCTCCGCGTTCTGGTGGTCCGCGCCCTGGTGGTAACGGTGGCCCGCGTCCGGCTGCCAATGGCGGCCCGCGCCCCACTCCGGCAACTGCTCGCCCCAGTGGTGCTCCGCGTCCCAGTGGTGCTCCGCGTCCCAACCCGGGCATGATGCCTGGTCAGTCCTCAGTTGGACGCCCTGGTGCGCCTGCTCGCGGTGGCGCTCGCCCCGGCGGCGCCCGTGGCGGTAACGGCGGCGGTGGCCGTGGTAACGGTGGCGGCGGCGCTCGTCCCGGCGGCGGCTTCGGCGGCCCGCGCGGCGGACGTGGCGGTAACGGCTCCACCCAGGGTGCTTTCGGTCGCGGCGGTGGTAACGCCCCGCGTCGTCGTAAGTCCAAGCGCGCTAAGCGCCAGGAATTCGAACAGCAGAGCGCACCCATTATTGGCGGCGTCGCTATTCCGCGCGGTAACGGTGCGGCAATTCGCGTCCGTCAGGGTGCCACGCTAACCGACCTGGCTGAGAAGATTAACGTCAACCCCGCAGCCCTGGTTACGGCTCTGTTCAGCCTCGGCGAGATGGTTACCGCCACCCAGTCGGTGGATGAGGACACCTTCAAGCTGCTAGGTGAGGAGCTGGGCTACGATGTCCAGGTAGTCTCGCCTGAGGATGAAGACCGTGAGCTGCTAGAGTCCTTCGACATCGACCTTGAAGCTGAAGAAGCTGAAGACGATGAATCTGAGCTGGTTGTACGTCCTCCGGTGGTAACCGTTATGGGTCACGTCGACCACGGTAAGACCAAGCTGTTGGACGCCATCCGTTCCACTGACGTGGTGGACTCTGAGGCTGGCGGTATTACCCAGAACATTGGTGCATACCAGGTGCGAGTTGAGCACGACGGCCAGATGCGCGCCATCACCTTCATTGATACGCCTGGTCACGAGGCATTCACTGCCATGCGTGCGCGTGGTGCTCGGGTAACTGACATCGCCATCTTGGTGGTTGCCGCCGACGACGGTGTGATGCCCCAGACCGTTGAGGCCCTTAACCACGCCCAGAGCGCTAACGTGCCGATCGTGGTAGCGGTTAACAAGATCGATAAGGAAGGCGCTAACCCGGAGAAGATCCGTGGTCAGCTCACCGAATACGGTCTGGTGCCTGAGGAATACGGTGGCGACACCATGTTCGTCGACATTTCCGCTAAGCAGCGCCTAAACATTGACGAGCTGCTCGAAGCCGTACTGCTGCAGGCGGATGCGGGTATGGACCTGCGCGCCAACCCCAACGCTGATGCTCGCGGTGTGGCTATTGAAGCCAAGCTTGAGCGCGGTCGCGGTGCGGTGGCAACCGTACTGGTTGAGCGTGGAACCTTGCGCGTGGGTGACCCCATCGTGGCAGGTTCTGCCTACGGTCGCGTGCGTGCCATGTTCGACGAATACGGCAAGTCTTTGGAAGAGGCCGGCCCGGCTCGCCCGGCTCAGGTATTGGGTCTGACCAGCATTCCTAGCGCTGGTGACTCCTTCCTGGTGGCCTCTGAGGACCGCACTGCCCGTCAGATCGCTGACAAGCGTGCAGCTGCTGCCCGTAACGCTCTGCTGGCTAAGCGCCGCAAGCGTGTATCGCTGGAAAACCTCGCCGATGTGCTTAAGGAAGGTAAGGTCGACACCCTTAACCTCATCCTTAAGGGTGACGCCTCCGGTGCCGTTGAGGCCCTGGAAGAGTCGCTGCTCAAGATCGATGTTGGCGAAGAAGTACAGCTGCGCGTCATCCACCGTGGCGTGGGTGCCATCACCCAGAACGACGTCAACCTGGCTACCGTCGACAACGCGGTTATCATCGGCTTCAACGTACGCCCGGCTGAGCGTGTACAGGAGCTGGCTGACCGCGAGGGCGTAGAGATGAAGTTCTACTCCGTCATCTACAGCGCCATTGAGGATGTTGAAGCCTCGATGAAGGGCATGCTCAAGCCGATCTACGAAGAGGTCGCTCTGGGTAGCGCCGAGATTCGTCAGGTCTTCCGTTCCTCCAAGTTCGGTAACATCGCTGGTTCGATTGTCCGCAGCGGCATTATCAAGCGTGGCACTAAGGCCCGTTTGGTGCGCGACGGCGTGGTGGTTGCTAACGAGCTTTCCATCGAGTCTTTGCGCCGCGAGAAGGACGACGTCACCGAAGTACGCGAAGGCTACGAATGCGGTATTAACCTAGGTTTCAAGGACATTGCTGAAGGCGATGTCATTGAGACTTGGGAGATGCGCGAAAAGCCGCGAGACTGACGTCTTAGGCTAAACGGTAGTCGCCACCTAAGGCGGCAGGTGGCGGGTCAGCAATGGCCCGCCACTTTACTAGCATTAAATTAAGTACATAGATCACCTAAAACTTTCACAGGAAAAGGAGCCATCATGGCTGACCCCGCCCGCGCCCGTCGAGTTGCTGACCGAATCCACAAGACTGTGGCCCAGGTGCTTGAGCGCCGCATTAAAGACCCGCGTCTAGGTTTCGTAACTATCACCGATGTGCGTGTCACCGGTGACTTGCAGCAGGCCACCGTGTTCTACACGGTTTACGGCACCGAGGGCGAGCGCCGTCGTAGCGCCAGCGCCCTAAAGTCCGCCACCGGCCTAATCCGCTCTGAGGTAGGCAAAGCCCTGGGTATCCGCCTTACCCCCACCATCAGCTTCAGCTAGACTCGCTGCCCACCACAGCCCGCAGCATTGAGGATGCTTTGGCTCAGGCTCAGGCGCGCGACGCCGCCATTGCCCGCGCCGCTGAGGGGGCCAGTTACGCTGGGGACGCTAACCCCTACCGCACTAAGGATGAGGACGAGGACGCCGCCACCAGTGACAACGCCGCCAGCGCTGAAAGCAGCGAGAGCGCTGCCAGCGCCGAAAGTGCCGCTAGCCCTGAGGAGGCCGTGCACGAGCAGGACGTTTTTGCTGACGAGCAGGAGGGCGGCGTCGACAACCGCCAGATTGCTGCCCTGCAGGCACAGGCCATGGCTGAGGCTGCTCAGGCTGACGCCCAGGGCCGCTCTAGTCACGACCAGCTCTGATAAGTGAGCGAAAAGCAAACTGCGCTCGGTCAAGACAGGCCCAGCCAAGGCGAGCCCAGCCAGGGCCCGGGCGCAACTGAGCGCGTACGGCCAGTAGATGTAGCCCGAGGGGCCGTAACCGCCCCCGACGGGCTGCTACTGGTTGATAAAGACCTGGGCATCACCAGCCACGATGTGGTTTCCCGAGTGCGGCGCCTGGCAGCCACGCGCAAAGTGGGCCATGCGGGCACACTAGACCCCATGGCTACCGGATTGCTTACGGTAGGCGTTGGTAAAGCTACCCGGCTGCTGAACTACCTAGTTGGGGCCGATAAAACCTATGAGGCTACCATCCGCCTGGGGGTGGGCACAGACACGGAGGATGCTCACGGCCAGGTAACCCAGGTGGTAGCTCCCGGGCAGGTTGATTTGGGGCGCCTGCAGGCTGCCGCCGCCCAGCTAACCGGCCCGATTAGCCAGGTGCCCAGCAGTTTTAGTGCCATTAAGGTTAACGGCGTGCGCGCCTATGACCTGGCCCGCAGCGGTCAGGAGGTGGAGCTGGAAGCTAGGCAAGTCACCATTCATAGCTTTGATCTGGGTCAAGTTAACTCCACTAGCGCCAGTTACCCAGGCTGGGGCCAAGTGCCAGTGGTGGATGTGAAGGTGCAAGTTAGCTGCTCGTCAGGTACCTATATTCGGGCTTTGGCTCGCGATTTTGGGCTGTCGCTGCAAACAGTTGCGCATTTGACTACGCTGCGACGCACCCTGGTGGGTCCGTTTAAAGTCAGCGACGCACGCACTCTTAGCGGCTGGTCGGCTCAGGTAGCTGAGGATGCTGACAGCGCTGACCCTAAGGGTTTGGCCCTAACGCCCCTGCCGCTGGTGCTCAGGCAGGCTTTCAACTGGCTGGTTTTAGATCCCGGTCAGGTTAAGGACGTGCGTCAAGGTAAGTTTTTGCCGCGTCAGTTGGAAGAAAATGTGCAAGTGGCCAAGGCCCCTGTTAACGCTAAGCAAAAGGTGCTAGCCGCGTTAGACATGCAGGGTGAGGCCGTGGCATTGTTGAAACATCAAGGTAAACATTTGCGACCGGTGCTAGTTTTTGCGGGCGCGTGAAATAGGAGAAAAGTTTGACTCAGCAGGTTTCGCAGCCGCAGGAGCCTAAAGCTCAGGTACCTCAGGGCCCCATGGCGCAGGCCAGTCCGGTTCCGGGACGTAAACCTGGCAATATTTTGGGGTTGCGTGCGGTGGATGCTAAGCCCCGCTCTGGCGGTTGTGGTTGCGCTGGTGGATGCGGCTGCAATGGTGGCGCACACGCGTGAAAGTTTTACATTCGCCCAAGCAGGTGGCGCAGCTTGATTTAGCTGCTGGCTGCGTGCTCACTATCGGTATTTTCGACGGCGTCCATCGTGGTCATCAGGCGATTTTGGCTCATGCTGTGCGGCGCGCTAAGCAAATGGGCGTGCCTTGCGTGGTGCTGACTTTTGATCCTCACCCGCGCCTGGTGCATGATCCTGACACCCACCTGCACTTGATCACGTCTTTGGCTGACCGTCTTGAGGCGCTGGGGCAGCAGGGGGTGGATGCCACCTTGGTGGTTAACTACACCTTGGAGTTTGCCGCCCAAAGCGCTGAGGATTTTGTGCGCACCTGGCTGGTGGATCTGCTTAAGGCCCGCCTGGTGGTGGTGGGCTCTGATGTGCGCTTTGGGGCCGGCAATGCGGGCGACAGGCACACCCTGGAGCAGCTGGGTCAAAAGCTTGGTTTTGAGGTTGAAATCGTAGATAACGTGTGCGGACACAGCGGTAAACGCTGGTCGTCAACCTGGGTGCGGCAAGCCCTGGAAAAGGGTGACGTGGCTGAGGCAGCGCGGGTTTTGGGCCGACCGCATCGCTTGCGAGGCACGGTGGTGCATGGTTTGCAGCGTGGACGCCAGTTAGGTTTCCCTACCGCTAATTTGGATGCGGAAACTGCCGGGGTAGTGCCACCTGACGGTGTCTACGCCGGTTGGCTTTGGGCCTACGACGGCGCCAGTGGGCTACGTAAAATGCCTGCGGCTATCTCGATCGGCACTAACCCAACTTTTAAGGATGTACCCAAACGCACGGTTGAAGCCCACGTGCTTGGCCGCGCCGACTTGAACCTGTATGGCCAAGAAGTGGCGGTTGATCTGGTCAGCTATCTGCGCCCAATGATCAGTTTTGCCGGCTTAGATGAGCTGCTAAAGCAGATGCACAAAGATATTGCTGACAGTGCGGCGGTGCTGAACGTGCCGGTGCCAGAGCCGATCGATCCAGCGCAAGTTACTGCCTGCTAAAAGCTACATTCTGCGTGCGGCTCAGATGCTGTCTAGGCACCTGCTGTCTGAACACTGTGCCCCCTGGTTTAAAAAACCAGGGGGCACGAGCGTTAGTTGGCGCAGAGCTCATTAGTTGGCGTGGCGCTGTCGCCTAAAACCTAGCGAGGCCAGGCACAGGCCAGCTCCTAGCATTGCCAGTATTGGTTCGAAGCCGGTTTTGGCTAGCGAGCCGCCAGCTCCACTTGCACTGGCGCCACCCGCGCCACCCGCGCTGCCTAAGGCGCCGGTCGAACCAGAGCCGCCCAGTTTCGCGCCGCTGCTAGAGCTGCCTAAGGCGCCGCTTAGAGAGCCAGAACTCTTAGCGCCCTGGGAGCCAGACGCCGTCGGCTTAGAAGCACTGGCGCCAGCCGGGCTAGTGGGGTTAGAGCCAACCACATTATTGATAGGGGTAGTAGGCGTTGGGGTAGTAGGCGTCGGGTTAGTGGGGCTGGCCCCGGGCCCTGGGGAGTTGCCATCTAGCTTGCAGTCGCTAACCTTACCGGCGCGGTAATCGGCAATAGCCTGGTTGCCCACCAAGAAAGTCAGGCATTTAGTGGGTGAGGCCAGAGCCTGGCCCTTGACTGTGGCCGTGAAGCTAACCTCGAACAGATACACGCCGGGCTTGGTGAAAGCCCAGTTGGCGTGAGCGTGGGTGTGCTCAGGAATAGACAGCTCGCTAAGCGAGGTGGAGGTGTTAAAAATATGTTCCACCTTGCCGGTTAAAGCGTCACTGTTAAACACGTGCGCACTAGCACCCTCGGGCAGCGAGTGGGGTTTAACAATGAATTTGACGCTGCCTTGAGCCAGCGAGTCACTGATGCCATTGGTGGACCAGCCAGGCCAAATGTGTACGCCGTCATTAATCGCGTCAGTGTAGTAGAACTGGCTGGCGGATTTACCCAGGAAGTCATACTGGCTACCAGCTAGGCGGCCGCTAGAGGGGCGAGTGTGGCGAGCTGAGTCGTCCAAGCTAAAGCTACCGAGTTGATATCGCGGTCAACTGAGGTTTTAGCGTTGGTGAGGGTGTCATCATGCAAACTGGCGCTTAATGCGGTGCCATCGGCGTTTAGTGAGCCGGCAATATCGACGTGACCGCGCTGCAAAATCACCTTTTCACTCACCGGCCCGCTGGGCTTAGTGGGGGTGGGTGCCGGGCTGGTCCCAGGGGGCGTAGGTGTGGGCTTACCGGGTGCCGGCGTGGTGGTCGGTTGACTGGTCGGTGCCGGCGTGGGAGTGGGCTTAGCGGTAGGTTGGGCCGACGCCGTCGGGCTAGGCGCAGGGGTAGCCGTAGGGGCCGCGCTAGCTGTAGGGAGGGGCCGGCGTCGCAGTAGGAGTGGCGGTGGGCTGTGGGGCCGGCTCAGGGGCAGGCTGTGGGGTGGGCTCAGAAGTGCCGTTGGCGCCATCGACCGCCAAAGCACCCGAGTAGCTCAGACCTGCGCGAGTATCAACCGGGCCGGGAGAATCAGCGCTACCACCAGCGGAGCCAATTAGGGCGTGGGGGATAACGTTGATACGCAGATATTTACCTGAGCAGTCAGAGTGGGAGTCATTAATACTCAGCTGCCCATTTACATCCGTTACCCCCTCAAAAATGCAGGTGGGGTACTGTTCGGTAGGCGAGTCATAGTAGCCGCCATTGATATAGGCCTTAACCTTGCTGTCTGACAGCGTGATGGTGGTGTTTAGACGGCTGTCGCTAATGGATTTAACATCCACGGTGTAGCTAAGCGCCTTAGGGGTGTAAGGCTGGGTGTCAAAAGCCGGGGCCGGGTCGCTGGAGGCCGGCTCGGGCAGACTCGAAACCGCCTGGGTGGAATCGGTGGAGGCAGGGGATTCCTCGCCGGTGGTGTATTCCACCGAAGCCGAAACCCAACGCGGCAGGCCACTAGCGGCGTCGGGAATATAGACAGCCTGGAAAGCACTGGTGGTAGAACCAATCATTTCTTTCCAAGTGGCTTTACCGTTAACCACCGGCACCTGAGCCAGGTAGTAGCCATCAATGAAGAAGGTTACGTTTCCGCCAGCTTTAGCATCTCCCGCATCAAAAGTCAGGTCCGTGAGTTTGTCGTCGCCATCTTTTTGGCGTCCCTCATGGGCTGAGAGCGTGAAGGTGTAGGGCGTGGCCGGGGCGCCAGAAGGAGCAGCGGCAAACTGCTGGCTCAGCGGGGTAGAGGCGGTGTCAGAGGGGCGCGTGCCACCAACTTGCCACACAAAAGGCACAGTTTTAGAGGCAATCAGTGAGCCATCTTTAGCGCGCGCAGTAGCCCGGTAGGTCAGCACATAGCGGCCAGGCTTAGAGAAAATCGTGTCATTGTGGGTGTGGTTACCCGGAGTTAGGAAGATTGAGCGCCGCCCTTCATCGTGGGAGGACAGGTAGCGCCGCACGCCGTCGTCGTCAGCGTAATAAACCAGCGCCTCCATGCGGCCCGGACCATCAAAACCCACCAGGTCTAGGCTGAAGGAAGCGTTCCTGAACTGCTCGGTGGGGATCTCGCTATCAGCCCCGAAACCAGCCCACAGGGGTTCCTTATTAACCCCGGGAATAGCGGGGGCGCGATACCACAGGTCGCCAACAGAGCGAATAAAGTCAATGCCGGGGTTGGGTGAGCCTTCAAAGTTGAAGAAATACAGCTGCTCACCGCTGCGTTTATAGCCGGTGCCCACCCAGTTAACCGTGTCTTCTAGCGCATAGGTTTGCCCATTGGCTTCATTTAGCAGGGCAAAGTTGTTATCGCGCCAATACACCTTAGGGGCGTCAATGTGGTGGGCGGTGGTTACGATCTTGCCGTCGTCAGGACTGGCCAGGGAAGGTGCAGCAAGCGGGGAGAGGGCTAAAGCGGCAGTTAAGGCCATAGCTGCGATACGCGAACGTATTTTCATAGCGGGTCTTTCCAAATGTACAGAGAAATGCCACTAAAAGCTTAACTATAATGATACTGATTATCAACTAGGGGTGATTTGTGGCAAAAGCGCGCTTTAAGGGTGGTTGTTAACCGTTGAGGCTGCTAAGCTGCAGGGCCGTTAAAGCCGGCCACGGCGCGTCATGCTTGGGAGAACCTGCCCCAGGCTCCGTGTAACGACCATGAGGAGTAAATATATGTCGATCTCCGCTGAGCGCAAGCAGCAGCTAATCGCCGAGTACGCTACCCACGAGGGCGACACCGGTTCCCCCGAGGTTCAGGTCGCTATCCTCACCGAGCGTATCTCTAACCTGACCGAGCACTTCAAGTCCCACAAGCACGACCACCACTCCCGTCGTGGTCTTTACCTGCTAATTGGTAAGCGTCGTCGCCTGCTGGACTACCTCTACGAAGAGGACATTGAGCGCTACCGTAGCCTCATCGCTCGTCTGGGCATTCGCCGCTGATCACTGGCGCATAAGCATACAAACGGCAATCTCGTTTAGAGGTTGCCGTTTTTGCTTGCATTGCCTAGTTCACGCGCGGCCAAACCCACAAATGGCCTAAATGCCGCTAAGCTAGAAGGGATACATAAGAGAAGACGAAAGTGAATCTAGATGTTCATTGATGACCCTGAGGTCACTGCGGCTGAAGCCGTAATCGACAATGGCGCTTTTGGTAAGCGCGTAGTCCGTTTTGAAACCGGACGACTAGCCAAGCAGGCCGCTGGCTCCGCTATGGCTTACCTGGATGGTCAGACCGCCATCCTGTCTGCCACCACTGTTGGCAAGCACCCCAAAGACCAGTTTGACTTCTTCCCCCTCACTGTAGATGTGGAAGAGCGTCAGTACGCCGCCGGCCGCATCCCCGGTTCTTTCTTCCGTCGTGAAGGCCGCGCCGGCACCGAAGCTATCCTGGCTTGCCGTCTGATTGACCGCCCGCTGCGCCCCTCCTTCGTTAAGGGCCTGCGTAACGAGGTTCAGGTAGTTGAGACCGTACTGTCTATTGCTCCCGACGACGCCTACGACGTTCTAGCTATTAACGCCGCCTCCATGTCCACCCAGATTGCTGGGCTGCCCTTCGCGGGCCCGGTGGCTGGTACCCGCATCGCCCTGATTGACGGCCAGTGGGTAGCTTTCCCCCCGTTACAGCGAGATTGAGCGCGCCACTTTCCAGATGGTTGTGGCTGGTCGTGTGCTTGAAGACGGCGACGTGGCCATCATGATGGTTGAGGCTGGCGCCACCGAGCACGCCTGGAACCTGATCAAGGCCGGCGCTGTGGCCCCCACCGAGGCTGTAGTAGCCGAAGGTCTAGAGGCTGCCAAGCCCTTCATCAAGGTTTTGTGTGAAGCCCAGATGGAAGTTGCTGCCCACGCCTCCAAGCCCACCGCCGAGTTCCCGCTCTACCTGGACTACACCGATGAGCAGTACGACGCCGTCGAGACCGCTGCTAAGGAGGCCGGCCTAGCCCAGGCTCTAAGCACCGAAGGCAAGCAGGCCCGCGACGAGGCCGTGGACGCTATCCGCGACCAGGTCCTGGCCCAGCTAGCTGAGCGTTTCCCCGAGGAAGACGACGAGAAGGCCCTCAAGGCCGCCTTCAAGTCCGTCACCAAGAAGCTAGTGCGTCACCGCACCCTGACCGAGGGTATCCGCATGGATGGCCGTGGCACCAAGGACATCCGTACCCTGGCTGCTGAGGTTGAGGTACTTCCGCGCGTACACGGCTCGGCCCTGTTCGAGCGTGGCGAAACCCAGATCCTGGGCGTGACCACTTTGAACATGCTGCGCATGGAACAGCAGCTGGACAACCTTTCGCCCGTCACCGCCAAGCGCTACATGCACCACTACAACTTCCCGCCCTTCTCCACCGGTGAGACCGGGCGTGTGGGTGCCCCCAAGCGCCGCGAAATCGGTCACGGTAACCTGGCCGAGCGCGCCCTGGTGCCGGTGCTGCCCAGCCGCGAAGAGTTCCCCTACGCTATCCGTCAGGTCTCTGAGGCTCTAGGCTCCAACGGCTCAACCTCCATGGGTAGCGTGTGTGCCTCCACCCTGAGCCTGCTGCAGGCAGGTGTGCCGCTACGCGCCCCTGTCGCCGGTATTGCCATGGGTCTAATGCACGAGGAAATCGACGGCGAAACCAAGTGGGCCACCCTGACCGATATTCTCGGTTCTGAGGACGCCTTCGGCGACATGGACTTCAAGGTTGCCGGTACCGCCGACTTCATCACCGCCCTGCAGCTGGACACCAAGCTTGACGGCCTACCCTCTGAGGTTCTGGCCGGCGCCCTGGGTCAGGCTCGCGATGCCCGCCTGCACATCCTGGGCGTGCTCAACGAAGCTATCTCCACCCCGGACGAGCTCTCTCCCTACGCCCCGCGCGTGCTGACCGTTAACATCCCGGTTGACAAGATCGGTGAGGTTATCGGCCCCAAGGGCAAGATGATCAACCAGATCCAGGAAGACACTGGCGCTGAGCTAACCATCGAGGACGACGGCACCGTTTACATTGGCGCCTCTGACGGCCCCTCCGCTGAAGCCGCCCGTGAAGCCGTGAACGCTATCGCCAACCCCCAGATGCCTGAGGTGGGCGAGCGTTTCGTGGGTACGGTTGTTAAGACCACCACCTTCGGTGCTTTCATCTCCCTGACCCCCGGCAAGGACGGCCTGCTGCACATCAGCCAGATCCGTCGCCTGGTTGGTGGCAAGCGTGTGGAGAACGTTGAGGATGTCCTCAAGGTTGGCGACAAGGTCCAGGTTGAACTGGCCGAGATCGACCCGCGTGGCAAGCTCAGCCTGCACGCCGTGCTGAACGAAGAGCAGCTGGCTGCTGAGGCCGCCAACAACGAGGCCCGCGAGGCTCACCGCGCCGAGCGTGGCGCCCGCGAGGAGGGTGACGCCCCGGTACGTGAGCGTCGTCCCCGCCGTCGTCGCACCCGCACCCTGAGCGAAGAAACTCAGGACTGAACCGCCTGCACCTTGAGCCAAACTCAAGGAGCTTAGGTTTGGGGTCGGAATTTTCCGGCCCCAAACTTGTCTCTAAAGCGCTTTAAACTGCACGCTACTTACTTTAACGTGACACTTAAAAATATTGCCGACTAAGGTGCAGACGGCTATCAACCACTGCCAACACTGTAAGCAGCGCTGCTAGGGGAGATTGGAAGGGGGCAGTGTCTAGATTAAAAACAAAATTAAACTGCCAAGGTACAAGCCCAGCCAGGGACATTATCATCACTACCGCAATAGGAGCTAGGCAGCTACATAGCGGTTAGTCCAACTAGCGCTTAATGCAGTTAAAGCGCAAAGAATTAGCAGCAGCCAAGTGCGAAACCAAGTATCTATATTGGCTGGCAAGAGCAGATTTGTTAAACCTATTAAGGCAAGATTTAACGCTAAAAACACGCTGGTGCGTAGCAGCTGTAAACGCAGTACACCACTTTTGCTAGTAAATTCAGCCCAGGGCACGCTTGGGGAAAGCATCATGGCGCTGGCACTAATCGCGACGGCGCCCGCTAGCGTGCCCAACTGCTCTTGGGAGGCAATGGAGGCAGTGGTGTCGGGGTGGACCCGAATTTGCACTTCACTGAGCGCAACTGAAGTTAGCCAAGCAGTAAGGCTAACTAAAATGCCGATAACTGTACTACGATGGCAGCTATTTTTTAATATCGTCAAGTGTGGCTTCACAGGCAAGAATCTTCTGGGCTTTACGGTTCAAAGTGTTCTCAAGGGAAGCATAAGGCACAGAGCTAAGATACTTTTCAGCCCCTAACACCTCGCTAGTGGCATAGGGGCGTAGCTGGGCATAGTCAGGCAAACTAGTTTCGCTCACGCCACTACGCTTTAACCACCACAGTGACAAGCCGAAATTTAGGTCTTTACCTGCTGACTTATCTGTACAGTTAGCCAGCAGATAGTTGCGGGCAAGCGTGGCAGCTAGAGCATTTCTATCAACTAAAGCTGTATCTGTAGACTCGCCAAAGCTACTTGGTGCATAGATAGCTTTGAGGTGCACTAGCTAAAGTAGCTTCAAGGTCAGTTACTGCGCCAACTAGGGTTTTGGGGCGTAAATTAGCAGGCAGCGTACTAATTAACGAAGAGCCATAAGCCAAGTAAGCGTCCAGCCCCTGTGCCCCATAGGCGGGGCTACATACCGTAAGTGTGGCGTTAGATTTACAAACTGCACTATCGGCGCCCCTAATAGCTGTGCTGTTTATACCGTAGCTACCGGTTAGGACAGTGATAACTACCAGCAGTGCTAACGCACACCTGCGTAGCAGCCCGCTTGCTTGGAAAACAAAGGCCAGCAGTGTACAGGTGACAGCCGCCCAAAAAAGCAAACGCAGCGTAAGAGTAGCCGTGCTAGTGCGCAGGTACAGCCAAGGCAAGCTATCCCAAAAAGTGAAAGCCAAGCCGGGAGAGCGCCCCCCATCATAGGCTGAAGTAAGCGCAATCAGCGTATAGGGCAGGCAAGGGGCTATACAGATCGCGGGCACAGCCCCCAAATATCGGGCTAAAGCAAGGCCTAAAGCGGTCATCGCTGCGTAACTTACCAACACATTTAGCAGTGCCATAAGGCAGGGAACCAATAGGTTTTGAGTCTGTGCAGAGGTCAGCCAGACATAAATCTGGATTGGAATGAAAATTAGCCAGGTAACGCCAGTGAAGGTTAAGGTTATGGCTGCAAAAAGCTCACGTGCAGGGGCATAGGGCTGGTGGGGGCTTAATTTGATCAGGTCTGGTAGAGGCTGATTTTTGAGGTAGCCACCAGCCCAAGCTGCAAAGGTGGCAGCAAAACACATGGGCAGCAAAGTGGTGCCAAGCAAAACGCCGGTTACGGCCGGATACCAGCCAAGCCACTGAGCACGCGATTTAAATAATTCCCAGACAAAGTAACTAGATAGCACTGCGCAAACTAAGACGAAAGCTATCCGCTGGCGAGGCAGCAATACTTTAAACATATTACATACCGATCTTGGAGCGAAGGAGCTCTAAAGTTAATGAGTCCTGTGCGCGTAAAGCATCTATTGAAAAAGCAGATTTGATGGTGTTGTCTGCTATAGTTACGCAGCTATTAGCGGCTAAGAAAACATCTTCAAGGATGTGGGTCGATAGGATAATAATGCAGTCACTGCTAAGTGGCTTTAAAGCATTTAGGAAAGCTTGGCGTTGCGTAGGGTCAAGGCCTACAGAAGGTTCATCTAGTAGTAACACTTTAGGGTTGCCAAGTATGGCTCCAGTCAGTGTGATACGTCTGCGAGTGCCGCCTGAAAGCTGGCGCATGGGGCAAGCTAAAACTTGCTCAACTTCTAGCTGTTGGGCCAGGTTAGTTATAGTGGTTTCGGCTTCGTGGCTAGGAATTTGTTTAAGCCAACAAAGGTAACGTAAGTAATCTATTGTTACTATATTTTTAGCTAGGCTGGCCTGTTGGGGGAGCCAGCCTAAAAGTTTGCGATATTCAGCTAGCTTACTGGCTGAGGTGTGAATAGAGTGACCGCAGTAATTTATCTGCCCAGATTTGGTTTAAGCAAACTAGCTAGTAGCCGCAAGAGAGTGGTTTTACCCGCACCATTGGTGCCTACTAGTGCGGTTATGCCGTTTTCAAATGTGTGGCAGCAATTATTTAAAATCTGCTCACCGCTGCGGTAGTGAAAACCAATCTCTTGCAACTCTAGCGTCATTATTTACCTGTTCTCAGTAGCTTGAGCTAAAGGAACGCATGTAATCTGCTTCATCGACTAGGTTAACACGCTCACTTAGCGTCAATGACGTAAGCGCCCCGCCGTCGTCGTAAATATCGCCAGAGCTTGCCAACCATCCCTGTGATCAGCAGAAACTTGCCTATCGCTGTCAGCGCTAGTCTGCAAAGCAGGTCTGGTTTGCTAGGGTTAGTGTCCCATTAGGTGGACATATATCACTTATCTGCCAACTATCTATGACCAGGGCCTTTGCATGCGTTAACATGTAACCCGTTAAGCCGCTTGCGCTTACATGCGGTCAATTTTGGCCGAAAAAGTCGAGGGTGGGACGTTTTAGGGGTACGTCTCACCCTCCTTTTTATTTGCCGACGCCGCCCGCCAACCCTGCCTCCAGCCCTCATCGTCCTGCCAGCTAGGTGGCAACTCAGCCCGCCGGTAGCGCTAGCAGCAATTACCAAGCCAGCATGCGCCGTCGGCCCCAGCTAGCCCGGTACCATAACGCAACCATTTTTAGGCGCGTTTTCAGGGCTAAGTGGCTTGCTTGATATGCTCACTAGTGAGTGAATTTCAGTCTTATAGTGAGGTAGAGCTGCTGCGTGGCGTCGCCGGCCAAGCGGACACAGAGCTGTTCCTTGACGACGACGGCGCCCACCTGCGTCGCTCAATTTTGCCTGGCGGCGTGCGGGTTATTACCGAGGATGTGCCAGGACTGCGCTCAGCTAGCGTGGGCTACTGGTTCGGGGTGGGTAGCCGCGACGAACGCCCTGGTCAAGAAGGCTCCACTCACTTTTTAGAGCACCTACTGTTTAAAGGTACCGCGCGCCGTAGCGCCGCCGAGATTGCCACCGCCTTTGACATGATTGGCGGCGAATCCAATGCGGCCACATCCAAAGAGCACACCTCCTACTATGCGCGGGTGCAGGCCAGTGACATACCGGTGGCTCTAGATATTGTCACCGACATGGTTACCAGCTCCCTGCTGGATCCCAAAGAGGTGGAAACTGAGCGCGGCGTGATTGTCTCAGAGCTAGCTGAAGCCGCCGACGACCCCAGCGACCTGGCCCATGAAACCTTCGTTAAATCGGTTTTCGGCCAAGACACTGAGTTGGGGCGCCCGGTGGGCGGCACCGCCCAGGCCGTGGTGGATGTGCCACGCGACGCCGTGTGGGACCACTATCAGCGCAACTATGCTTCCGATACTTTGATTGTGGCCGCAGCTGGGCATGTTAACCATGACCAGATCTGCCAGCAGGTGTCTGATCAGCTAGCTCAGGTAGGCTGGAATACAGACAGTCAAGCCCTGCCGCGTGCTCGCCGCAGTGAGGCCAGCCAGCTGCAGAAGCTAAAGCCCCAAGACATGTATGTGGAGCGCGAAAGTGAACAAAGCCACGTGTATTTGGGCACCCCCGGCATCGCTATCGGTGATGAGCGGCGCTGGCCCCTTAGTGTGATGACCACGATTTTGGGTGGCGGCATGTCTTCACGCCTGTTCCAGTCCATCCGTGAACAGCGCGGACTGGCCTACACCACCTACGCTTTTGACCTTAGCTACGCCGATGCGGGGGCCTTTGGGATCTACGCCGGCTGCGCCAAGGAAAACGTCGACCAGGTGCTAGAGCTGATGAGCGCGCAGTGGGAGCGTCTAGCTAGCGACGGGGTCAGCGAACAGGAGCTAGAGCGGGCACGTGGTCAGCTGCGCGGTTCCATGGTGCTGGGGGGAGAGGACTCCCTGGCACGTATGGGGCGTTTAGGCCGGGCTGAGGTTAGTACTGGTCGCCTGCGTTCAATGGCTGAAAACCTGCGTCTACTTGATGCGGTTGACGCCGAGCAGGTGCGGGCAGTGGCGGCCTGGTTGGCTAACGGACCGCGCGCCCAGGTGGTGGTGGGCCAACGTTAAGCTGGCACTTTTAACTGCCCAATTTGGGGTGCTCACTTTAGGGCACCTAGGTGCGGGGCGCCAGCGTCTAGAGGCTGGCGCCCCAGCATACTTCGCTTACGTCTTGGCCTACGCTCAGTTTGCGTTGGGCTCCGGCCATAGGGGCCAGTCCGGCGCTGGTTAGCAGGCGCACATATGATTCGTCTCCGCGAATAACCCACATGGAAATATTGGCCATCTTGTTTTGTTTGGCCAGGTCGGCGCAGGCGGCGAGGAGGCGTGAGCCGTGTCCGTGGCGCTGGTAGGCGGGGTGTACGGCTAGGGCGGTGATTTCGCCGTCGCCGTCGCTGTCAGGGGCTAGGGCTGCTAGGCCGACGACGGCGCCCGCCTGGGTAGCTACCAGCACGTGGTGGTTGGGGGAGGGTGGGTTAGTGACCGCTTCTTGCCAACCTGAAGCCAGTACGGCAGGGGTGATCATGGCGCTAACGCTCACCGGTAGCTCCTGGCTGCTGCCGGCCTGCAAGGTGGCTAGCATGGCGCCAGCGTGAGCTATGCCCATGGCCTCTAGGTCTTCAACCCTGGCGGGGCGTACAAAACAGTTGCTATCACTGGCCTGAGAAGTCATGGGCCAAAGTGTACTATGGCTGGCACCTTAGACATTGAAAGACCAGTTGCTAAGGTCCCAATGGGAACTTAGCAACTGGTCTTAAAGCTAGCGTGCTTAGCGCTTGAGCTTCTTGGCTGCCTCTTGGGCCTTGGCCGCTGCTTCCTGCGCTTTGGCGGCGGCTTGACCAGCTACCTCCTGTGCCTTGGCGGCAGTTTCCTGGGCCCGGACGGCGGCCTGGCCAGCTACCTCCTGCGCTTTGGCAGCGGCTTCTCTTGAGCCTTTGCGGCCGCCTGAGCAGCTGCCTCTTGGGCTTTAGAGGCGGTGTCCTGGGCGCGCACGGCGGCCTGACCGGCGGCTTCTTGGGCTTTGGTGGCCGCCTGACCAGCAGATTCGCGGGCGTTTAGTAGCTCTTCACGCAGCACGCGGCGCATAACCTTGCCGATCTGGGAGCGCGGTAGTTCCTGCACAATAGCGATCTGGCGTGGCAGGGCGTAGTGGGCAATGTGCTTCTCAGCCCAGGCACGTACCTCTTCTAAGGTGATGTTGGCGCCGGCCTGGGCCACAATCGCGGCCACTACTGACTCGTTACCGCTTTGCTCGGGCAGACCCACCACGGCGACGTCCTCAACCCCTGGCATGGAGCGCACGGCGGCCTCCACCTCGGTGGGGTAAATGTTGAAGCCGCCAGAAATGATCAGTTCTTTACGCCGATCAGTCATGACATAGAAGTCATCGGTGTCGATGCGGGCTAGGTCACCGGTGCGTAGCCAGCCGCCTTCAAGCATCACCTGGGCGGTTTCTTCAGGGTTGTTTAGGTAGCCGGCAAACACCTGGGGCCCGCGCACTGCAATCTCGCCAACCTCACCCCTGGGTACCGGGCGGGAGGGGTCTGGGTCTTCAGGATCAACTAGCAAAATGTCGGTGGAGGGGGAAGGGCACACCCAAAGCCCCCGGGCGACGCTCATCAGTGATGGGGTTACCCATGATGATGGGGGAGGTTTCAGTCATGCCATAGCCCTCAATGAGGTAGTGGCCAGTTAGCTCCTCCCAGGCGGCAGCCACTTCCCGGGGCGTGGCTGCAGCGCCACAAAGAGCAATGGAGCAAGAAGTGAAATCAGGCATTACCTGGCCGGGGCGCGGGTTGGCTGCGGCTTTAGCTAGGCGGTCAAAAATAACCGGCACGCCGGGGAAGAAAGTACAGGGCTGACGCTTCCAGGCCTCAATTACTAGCGACACGCTGAACTTTGGTAGCACCACCTGGGTGGCCGCCAAAGCGACTGCACACAGCATGGATAGGGTTAGTCCAAAAGCGTGGAAGTAGGGCAGTACCGAGTAGAACACTTCCTGCCCGTCCTTAACGTGCGGGCCAGCCCAAGCCAACCCCATGGCAGTGTTAGAACCCAGGTTCATGTGGGTTAGCTTTACCGCCTTAGGGGTGCCGGTGGTGCCACCGGTGTGTGTAGCAGCGTTGCTACATCATTAACGTCAGGTAGGGCAGTATCAGCTGGTAGAGCCGGGCTGGAGGCAACCAGGCGGTCCCAGGAGCCAATCCAGCTAGGTACCGGAGCGCGCATCTCTTCACGCTTAGCGCGTGCAGCCTTAACCGGTAGGCGCAGAGCCGCCTGTAGATGGCGCGGTAACGCCGAGGTCATGTTGACGGCGTAAACGTTGTAATCGCGCAGGTTGATGTCTTTATCTAGCTGAGCTAGAGACTTTTCCCAACCAATAATTAGTTTGCCGCCGTGTAGCTTAAGCTGCTCTTCAATCTGGCTGGAGGGGGCTAGCGGGTTGTGTTCAGCTAGCACCGCACCAATACGCCAGGTGGCGTAAGCCAACACCAAGTGCTGGGGGCAGTTAGGCAAAATAGCGGCTACCACGTCACCCTTGCGTACACCCAGACGTCGTAGCGCCTCAGCGGCGCGCTGCACCTGGGCGTGTAGCTGGGCATAAGTGATACTGGTGCCTAAAAAATCCACCGCGATTCGCTGTGGGAAACGCTTAGCGGCGTCGTCGAGCACAGTACTAAGGGGCTGGGTCGGTAGGGCCACCACTGCGGGAACGCCCGGGGCGTAGTGAGGGCGCTGGTAGTCTGCGGCGCTCAAGGTTCCTCCTAAAGAGTGTGCCAACTGGCTCGATAGGCAACGTAACTTACGGTAGCGTATTTTTTCCTTTTGCGCCGCAACTTAGAGAAAAAACGCATCAAGATCGCCTATCGAAAACCAATTTAGCAGCGCCCGGTATCCGCCTATTTCAGGGAAAAACCTAACTCGCCAGTGTGCAAATATGCAGCTGCTTAGTGGGGCGAGTCATGGCCACATACAAGTCGCCGGGAGAAACCTGGCCTATTTGGCCCGGCTGATCAAGCAGCACCACATCAAACTCCAGGCCCTTACTGGTCAGCGGGGTCATAACTGCCACGCGGGCCCGTAGTAAATCTCCCTCAGGGCAAAACATTTGCTTGGCTAAATACTCATCTTCACCCAGCAGCGTCTCAAGGCGGGCAGGGTCATTAGAAATCACCACAATAGTGCCCTGATCTTTACCTAGCTGCTCATCAAGCTGGCTACATTTAGCGGCCACAACCTCACGCCAACGCTGGGTGTAAAGCTGCGGCGTAACCGCCTCAACTACCAGGGCATCATCTAAGTCACGCACCGAAGTAACCGGGTAAGGCACCTGTAAACCATAGCTGGCTACGGCCGCCTCAGCTGCCTTCATAATGGTCTTGGGGGTGCGGTAACACACGGTTAGTACCTCCTGGCGCATAGGGGTGCCACTAGCTCCCTTAGCAGCCTGAATATCAGCAGCTTCATCTGCACGCACCCCCAGGGGGAGTAAGCACCTGACGCCACGAACGCGGCGGCGTCGTGCCAGAGAACTGGGCCAAATCCCCAACCACCGTAAACGAACGCAGCGGGCAGCGCCTGGCCAAAGCTCGCCAAGCCATCGCCCCCAGCTCCTGGGCCTCATCAACCACCACATGGCCATAAGTCCAGGTCCGATCCGCCCGGGCGCGCTCAGCCAGTGGCGCAATAGCCCCGCCGCCACTGTAGCGGTCAACCAAAGTCTGGGCGCTAACCATGCCTCCACTAGGCCCTGGGAAGCAATAGCCTGCTGGGCATACTCCAACTCACGAGCCCGCTCCGCCTCAGCCTGGCGTGCCTGGCGGGCTGAAACATCATCCATGGGGCCTAGCAGCTCCAACAGCTCATCAAGCAAAGGAATATCGGCCTCACTTAGCGGCGAGCCAGCCGGGCGCAGCAGTAGCTTACGTTGCGCCTTAGTTAGCTGCTTAGCGTGCTTATCTAGCAGCTGCGGGCGCGAAAACAGCTTATCGAGCAAAGCCTGCGCATCGGTAGGCATCCAGCACAGGTTAATTTCCCGGCGCGCATCACGGCTGGTACGAATATCCTCACGGATCCAAGCCCGCGTGTCGGGGTCAGAAGGATCAAGCATCTCCTTCTTAGCCGCATACTGGTCAGTTAACCGCTCTAGTAGCCACAACACGAAAGTTTCCCGCGCCTGGTTATGGGGCTTACCCGAGCGGCGCGCCCGCGAACGAGCCTGACGCACATCTTCGGGAGTAAGCTGCAAAACCACCTCATTAACCACAATCGGGCGAGGCTCCTGCGGCACCCGCTGCAAAGCACGCGCCAAAGAATACAAAATGTCTTTAAACACCAGTGAACCTTTAAGCTGCGCCAGCTTGCTAGGCTCACTAACCGTGGCATGGTAGCCCGGGACCAAATCCCCGATCGTCGTCGAAACCACGCCCGTTTCACCCAAAGAAGGCAAAACCTGCTCCACATAACGCAAAAACGTCCGTGACGGGCCCACCAACAACACCCCAGAGCGCTCCAAACGCTCCCGCTCGGTGTAGAACAAATAAGCCACCCGGTGCAAAGCCACCGCCGTCTTACCCGTACCCGGGCCGCCCTGAACCACCAAATTCCCGGCCCATCAGCAGTAACAATCCGGTCCTGCTCAGCCTGGATAGTGGCCACAATATCGCCCATACGACCCGCGCGGGCCTCATTAAGCGCCGCCATCAAAGCACCCTCACCCTGAAGCGTCACGTCACTAGCCGCCGCAGCATCCACCACCAGCAGCTCATCTTCAACCCCGCTAACCGTGCGGCCCCGGGTGGTTATATGACGACGTCGTCGCAGCCCCAAAGGCTCACGCGCGGTAGCCTGATAAAAAGCCCGCGCCGCCGGGGCACGCCAATCCAACAGCACCTCACGGCGCTGATCATCATGCAAACCCACGCGCCCCACATAGTGACGCGAACCGTCACTATTATCCATACGCCCAAAAACCAGTCGGTGCTCCACACCCTCAAGGGTGGCAATCCGATTAGCATAGTGAGCCGCAAACGCGTCACGCTCACCGCGCGCCTGATGCGTGCCCGAAGCACCCCTAGCCTCAGTAGCACTTAAAGTCTTGCGAGCCTGCGCAATTTGGGTATCAAGCTCCCTATAAGCACGGTCAACTACAACCTGCTCATCGGCAATAGCCTGGGCCAACGCACTAGAGACAGACACATCAGACACTACAAACCTCACGCTTAACGCCAGTAAAAATCGACTATCCATTATTCTTGTTCCAAAGCCACAACGCGAGCAAATCTTGCAACTTGTTCACAGTGAGCACTACGACACCAAACAAATGGAACAAAAGACCAGCTAAACCAGTTAGCCAAACAAAGAAACAAAACCACTAAAAACTAAAGCGGCCACCAAAAACCAGCTGCCACACATAAGGGGGAACCATGCAGACGCTATACACCATGAATCTAGAGCGCCACGCCCAGATCCACCCCCGCGTACTACTGCACCAATTCGACGGCGCCATCGACGCCGGTAACGCCGCCAACCTCGCCACCGAGCAGCTACTAACCACCCTGCCGGGCAAGGCAGTTGCCACCTTCAACATCGACGCCCTGATCGACTACCGCGCCCGGCGCCCCACCATCAGCTACGACCACGGCAAATTCCTAGAAACCACGCGCCCTAGCCTCACCCTGGAACTACTGCGCGACGACAACGGCGAAGAATTCCTCTTCCTACACGGCGACGAACCCGACTACCGCTGGGACGAGCTAAGCAACGCCATCATCCACCTAGTCCGCTCCCTAGGCGTAACCACCGCCATGGGAATGGCCGGCATCCCCATGCCCGTGCCACACACCCGCCCCACCCAGGTATACGAACACGGCCAACACGTACCAGACGACCCAAACCATCCCAAAACCTTCGGCTACATGGAATTTCCTGCCGCCTACGGTAACTACCTAGAACTACGCTAGGCCAAGCCGGATTCGACTCACGCGGCGTCAGCGCCTCCGTACCCCACTACCTACTACGAGACGACTTCCCCCAAAGCGCCTCAGCTCTGCTGCGCGCAATCGCCAAATCCATCAACCTGGCCTTGCCGGTAGGGGACCTGGAAGCCAACTCCATCACCAACCTAAACGCCATCGAAACTGAAGTCGCTAACCGCCCAGAAGTCGCCGCCCTCGTGCAAGCCCTGGAGAAGCAATACGACAAGTCACTAGACAGCGTCTTATCTCCGCCACCAGATCTAAGTCTGCAAAACGCGGATCTCAATGACACCGACCTGGACACCCTCACCGCCCAGCTCGAAGCCTTCCTCGAATCCAACAACTCAGGCAACGGCCCCAGCCAAGGCCCCAACAACTCGGGAAACGCCACCAACCAAGAGCCCAACCACGGCCAGCCAGAAGCCTAAAACCAGCTAGGAGGCTACAAACACCACTAGCCTCCCAGCCGCTGTCTAAACGCGGCCAGCACCACAAACCCAGAGCCTGCCCCAAACCCAGGAAATGCCCCAAGCACAGCTAACATCTAAAGCGTGAAAAACCCAGCCCCCGCCCAACAGCCCACAAACCAAAAAGACGGACTAAAAGCCTGGATCGTATTTAGGCGGAGGCCTGGCCTACTGCATGGCCATGTGCGCACGCACCTCCTTCGGCGTGGCCGTACCCTGGGCAGACCAACGCTTTGGCCTATCCTCAGCCCAACTAGCCGTATTCATCATGGGCCAGCTAGCCGTCTACGCCGCCGCCCAAATCCCCGTAGGCCTCCTACTAGACCGCTACGGCTCACGCAAAGTACTCACCTGCGGCCTAATCATTGTGGGCCTAGGCCAACTAGCCCTCGCCCAAGCCCACACATTCCCCACTGCGCTCGCGGCCAGGGCCCTGGTGGGGGCCGGCGACGCCACCGCTTTTATTGGTGTGGTGCGGTTTTTGCCGGCTTGGTTTAGTGCTTCACGGGTGCCGCTACTAACCCAGATAACTAACGTGGGGGGCCAGATTGGGCAGGTGATCAGTGCCTTCCCAGTGGTGTGGTGGCTGCATGATTACGGCTGGTCTACCAGCTTTAACCTGGTGGCTTTGGCGGTGTTTATGGCTGCCGTGGCTACGGCGGTGCTGGTGCGCGATGACCCTTCAGGTGCTAAGACGCCGGTAGCGCAAACTGAGTCGGTTAGGCGCTCTATGGGGGCAGTGCTGCGTAACCGCGCCACCTGGGTGGGTTGGATGATTCACGCTACGGCGGCGTTCCCTTTTAACGTGATTGCCCTGATGTGGGGGTCGGCTTGGATGCGTCAAGGGATGCATTTAAGCGACACGGTTAGTGCCACCATGCTTAGCTTAGAGGGCTTATTTTTGGTGGCCGCCGGGATTCCGGCTGGAATTATTTCTGGACGTTGGCCTAGGCGCCGGCTACAAACCTGCCTGGCTGCCTATGCGATAAGTGTTTTGACCTGGGTGGTGGGGCTAGCTTTATCGCCTTCAGCGGCGGCAGCGTTAATTGTGATTATTGGGGCTGCTATTGCTTCATGTGTGGGCGCTTTAGGTTTTGATATTGTGCGTGAATATACCCAGCGTTCACGTTGGGGCGTGGCTATTGGTACGGTTAATACCGGTGGTTTTGTTTCCTCAATTATTGCTGTTGAGCTGGTGGGATTAATTCTTGACCTGCGTGGGGGAGCGCGCACCGGCAGTGATTTTATCGTTGCTTTTGGCGCTATGGGCGTTATCATTGCAGTACTGGTAGTAAGTTTGCTGATTGTTTCACGCCGTTTGCATCCCCAGGTAGTTATTCCTCAAGAAAGTTAAACCACTCATGAGTGGCTACTTTAAAAAACCGGTACTTAGCGTTGTAGCTAGTGCTTTGGGTTCTAACTACGACGGCGCCGCTAACTACTGCTGCCCAGTACTGTTTGGTGGCGCCGCACGTTTTGGCTGGCTAGTTGTAGCGCGAGAGGGCGCCGTCGCTGTGGTGGTAAAGCTGGGCTGGTAGAGGCAATTTACGTACCGCACGGGAAAGATGGTCAAAATCTTCGGCGCTAAAACCAGTTTTGCGCGCCACCAACACCAAATTACCGCGACGCTTGCCACGCGCCACGGCGGCGTCGCTAATAACCAAAAAATCACTTATCTGAGCTAAAGCCGCAAACTGCGCCTGCACTTGGCTAGTTGGGGCGGAGGCAGCATTAATTAAAAACAGCCCCTCGCTCTTAAGTGCATTCATGCACGAGTGCATAAATTCCGGTGTGCAGACACTGTCAGGTACCGTGCCGGCGCTAAAAATATCGCGCACAACCACATCCCAAAACTGAGCCTTTAAGCTGGGAGCAGCCACTACGGCGTCGTCAATGCGAATACGCAGACGCGGCGAACGTGGCAAATCAAACCACTGGCGCACATAGGCGGCTAATTTAGCATCAATTTCTACCGCCAACTGCGCAGAACCCGGGTGGGTTGCGTCCCAAGCGCGCGCTAAAGCACAAGCCGCTCCGCCTAAATGCGCTGCATTTAAAGGTAGATCCTCACCTAGCAATACTTTACAGCCGCATCCATATGCTGGTGATATTCAAAATCCAAATAGGCTGGATCAGCCAAATCAATAAATGATGACTCAGTTTCATCTAAATACAGCAAAATACCCTGATCGCGAGCTTCTAAGCGGGCGCTGGCAAAAGAAGTAGCTACCGGCTCGGTAGGCAAACTAGACAGTGACAAGCTATCGCTAGTTTTGGCGGCAGGCTTAGATCGGCGTCGTTTACTCACCCACACAAGTTACCCTGTAGGCGTGTCCAAAGCACCGCGTAGTGACCAAGCCCGCCGCTTTTGGGGTGACGATGATAGCGCCACCCCGATTTTGCACGTGGACATGGACGCATTTTTCGCCGCCGTGGAGCTACGCGAAAATCCCTCCCTGCGCGGCAAGCCGGTAATTGTGGGCGGATCTAACGGTAGGGGAGTGGTGTGTGCGGCCACTACGAGGCTCGCAGCTACGGCGTGCACTCAGCCATGCCGGTAGGCCAAGCGCTGCGTCGCTGTCCCCAGGCTATTGTGCTGCCGGTACGTCACCAGCTCTATAGTCAGGTATCCAAGCAGGTAATGGGTATTTTAGGGGCGATTACTCCGCAGCTAGAGCAGTTAAGCATTGATGAGGCCTTTTTAGATGTTTCTGGCTCTAGACGCCGTCTAGGTAGTCCCTGCCAAATTGCTGCTAACTTGCGCCAGCAAATTTCCCGGCAGCTGGGGGTTACCGCCTCGGTAGGTATTGGCGCCAACAAACTAATAGCCAAACTGGCTTCCGCCCACGCCAAACCCGACGGGATGCTGCTGGTGCCCGCCAGTGCCACCCAAGAATTTTTGGACCTACTGCCGGTGGGGGCCATGTGGGGAGTGGGGGATAAAAGCGAGCGCAAACTACATGAGTGGGGTATCGACTCGGTAGTGGATCTGCGCCGCACTCCGCGCGCCCAGCTTGAGCGTATCCTGGGTAAAGCTGCCGCCTGGCACCTATATAACCTCAGTCGCGGCATTGATAACCGCCCGGTTAGCCCGGTGCGTGAAGAAAAATCCATTAGCACCGAAACCACTTTTGATACCTATATTCACGAGCGTGCCCAAGCTAGGCAGTACTGCTGGATCAGTGTCACCAGTGCGCTATCCGCCTGCGCAAACACGGCTGGCAGGCGCGGGTAGTGGGAATAAAGGTGCGTGACGGCAATTTCAAGACTCTCACCCGCTCACGCACCCTGGCCGAGCCTACAGATACAGCTCGTTATTTATGGGAGCAGGTTTCTGAGCTGTTTGCGGCGCTGCCGATGCCGCCCCAGGGGATCCGGTTGTTGGGGGTGCGCACTGAGTCTTTGGTACGTGCCGACGGCGCCGTGCAGCTTAGCTTCGACAGTGACGAGCGCAGCGCTAAAACTGAAAAAGCTGCCGACGCGATCCGTGAACGCTGGGGGGCAGGCCTCATTGGCCCAGCTGCGCTGCTGGGGACGCCCAAACGCAACTAGTGCATAAAACGCAACTAGCACATAAGCTGCGCGCATATAACTAGCGTGAGCGTAGTTAGGCCTTGGAGCGAGAGTAAGCTGTGGGTTTAGAGTTCAGTTTTGGCTGGCCGTGCACGCTAAGGTGACAACGAGACTTAAGCCGGCCTAGAGTTTGGGTAAATAGAGAGGGTGAACAAACATGGCACTATCAGAACGGGAAAAGGAAGTCCTGCGTGACCTTGAAGCGCAGCTGGGTAGCACGGATCCGGACCTGGCCGCCTCTATGTCTGACCCTATGGATGAGCGCTCTGAACTTGGCTGGCGGCCTTCGCCGCGCCACGTTGGCATGGGTGTTTTTGCGGTTATCGTCGCTTTTGCCGGCATGATCGCCTGCGTGGCTTTCTTCCACTCGGTGTGGTCGGTACTAGGGGCCTTGATTTGCTTTGGCCTGGCCGTATGGGGCGTGGTGATTGCACTAACCAACGCCAACACCCTTGCTGTCGGGCCTGGCGCTAAGCCTGCCAGGCCTGTCAAGAAATCTAGCTTCATGGCTCGCCAAGAGGAGCGCTGGGACAAGCGCAATTCCTAAGGACTTAATAGCCCATCTGGGCGCCCAGGTCTAGCACCAAATTTTCCCTCCACAACGCACCCCGACCAGCCCGGGGTGCGTTTTTGTTGCATGCCCACTAACAGTCACTGGTTGGTTTGTATGGTTTTTACAACTTCGTCTTAAGTTACAATCGTGTAATTTACCAAAATGTAGTAATTGGTGGGGGGGAAGTGGGGTATTGTGGAGGGGTCAAATAGTGCGGCGGAGGGAGCGTCCATGTTCATGGGCTCTTACTCCCCGAGGCTAGATGACAAAGGACGCTTAATCCTGCCAGCTAAGTTCCGTGAGGAGCTGAGCGATGGGCTAGTTCTTACGCGCGGCCAAGAGCATTGTCTCTACGCCTTTCCTATGCGTGAGTTCGAGCGCATGTACGCCCAGCTACAAGCGGCACCTATCTCTCAGAAACGAGCTCGCGACTACATGCGTGTCATGCTCTCCGGAGCTGACCAGCAAACTCCTGACAAACAGGGGCGTATAACAATCGCGCCGCCTCTGCGGGCTTATGCCTCATTAAGTCGGGAGCTAGCGGTCAACGGTGTTGGTTCGCGACTGGAAATCTGGGATGCGGCAACTTGGGATGCTTACCTAGCAGAACAAGAAAGCGTCTTCGCCTCCACTGCGGAAGAGATCATCCCAGGTTTCTTCTAACCCTGTTGCTTGAGGCCTGAGCCTGAACGCTCCGAGTTCACTTCCCCGATCTCGGATAGACGGGCGCAGACCTGAGGCCGCAGAATTCCCCGTTCCCTTCGTACTGTGCCCGACTTATACCCTCAGATAGGACAGCTATGGAACACATCGGTGTTTTACATACACCAGTCCTACTTGAGCGCTGTCTAGACCTGTTAGCAGGGGCATTCACCAGCCAAAACCCGGTGATGATTGACTGCACTTTGGGTATGGGAGGGCACAGCGAAGGGGCCTTGGAGCGGTTTGAAAACTTAACCGTAATAGGTATCGATCGTGATCCACAGGCCATTGCTTTGGCTAGCGAGCGCTTAAAGCGCTTCGGAAGTCGTTTCAGGCAGTGCACACCACTTATGACCACATTGATGAGGTAGCTGGTCTTTATGGTCACGGTGGTTACGTCGACGGCGTGCTAATGGATCTGGGTGTGTCTTCCCTTCAACTAGATGAAGTGGAGCGCGGCTTTTCCTATGCCCACGACGCAGCCTTGGACATGCGCATGGATCAAAGCAGCGGGGTTAGCGCCCAGCAGCTGCTTGACACTGCCAGCGTCCAGGAGCTGACCCGCTACTTGCGTGAATACGGCGAGGAACGGTTTGCCAGCAAAATCGCCAGCGCCATTGTGCGCCGTCGTGAAGCCGGTAAGCCCGTAACTTCTACCGGTGAACTGGTTCAACTGGTGCGTGACGCATTACCAGCAGCAGCAAAACGTACAGGAGGTAACCCTTCTAAGCGTACTTTCCAAGCTTTGCGTATAGCCGTTAATAACGAGCTTGAAGTCCTTTCCAGCGCAATCGTTAGCGCAGTTGATGTACTGCGCGTAGACGGGCGGATTGTGGTTGAGTCTTACCAATCACTAGAAGACCGCATTGTTAAGCAAACATTCACAAAGGCTGCCTCCCTTGCAGCTCCCGTGGATATGCCTGTAGTGCCCGACGACGCTCTACCCGTCGTCGAGTTACTAACCCGTGGCGCTGAACGCGCAGACGCTAAAGAACTGGAGCACAATTCCCGCTCCGCTTCAGTTCGCTTGCGTGCTGCTCGTAAATTGCGTCAAGTTCCCATCTCCCAACACATCTCCCTCAACACAAAGCAAAGGAAACACCGGTGAGTAGTTCAGCTGCCCTCAAAACTGAGCCTGTAAAGGCTAAGCGTGCTGCCTCCCGTGCCAGTGAAGCAGCGCCCTCGCAACAGCCCAAACTGTCCGTAGTAGCTGGGATCTCCCCAGCTCAGCGTCGTCACCTGGGAGTAATCATGATGGTTATTCTCGGTTTAGTTATCGCCATTGGTGGTCCGCTACTGGTTAGCGCCCGCACCACCTTTGAAGCGATTGAAACCTCGCGGCTAACCCAGGAACTGGAAGTGGCCCGCGATCACACCACCACCTTGCGTCAGGAACTGGAAAAGGCCGAATCACCCGTAAGCATTGAGCAGCGGGCCCGCTCCTTTGGGTATGGTTCCGGCAGGTTCCTCCGGCGTAGTCCAGCTCGATAAGGGTCTTGTCAGCGGCGGCAGTACTTCAGATAGCGCTAAGTGACGCTAGCTGCCAGTTAAACTGTGTCCTATGCCTAGCCTTGGTAAAGAGTTTGATCGCCGTCAAGTACTAAAGTTCATTGGCGGCGGTTGCGCTACTTTAATCGCTGCGCGACTAGTACAACTACAGGTGTTAGAAGCCAAAGCCCTTAGTGAAGAGGGCGCCAGCGCTTACACCAAAGTAATTGAAAAACTAGCTCAGCGCGGACAGATCAAGGACCGTAAGGGACAGATACTGGCTGGCTCAACCATTACTTACGACGTTGGCGTAAACCAGATCAAACTGGGTAGTTACGTCCACACCTCACCATTTAAAAATGCCGATGGCTCCACCACATACAAAGTGGTGGGCTATGGACCGGCTGAAGTTGCCAAGCAACTGGCGCCGATTTTGCAAATGGATCGCCACGAATTAGGTGGACAGCTCATCGGTGACTCTACCTATAAGATCCTGGCCAAGGACATCACTCCTGACGAGTGGCGTTCAATCAAGGTGCTAGGGATCCCTGGTGTTGAGCCTGACTCACATGTGCGCCGCACCTACCCCTCAGGGGCAGTGGCAGGCAACATTTGGGCTACGTAATTGAGCAGGCTTTCTACACCTTCCAAGACGAATCTGGAAAAGTGGTTGAGGTCAACCAAGATGACCTTACCGAAGTTCAGGCAAGCGCCATCAACTCCGGCACCCTATCTGCCACACGCGAGCTGCGTAACGTAGGCCAAGCCGGGCTGGAACTCAGTCGCAATAAGATCCTTACGGGTACCCGTGGGCTTGAACGTGTAGAAATCTCTATCAACTCAGACGTACTGCCAAACGGGGTTATTGAAGACAAGCCAGCCCGGCGGGGCCAAAACATCACCACCACCATTGATCGTGACCTGCAAATGCTGGCCCAAAAGGCCCTAGATGAGCAGGTTAAAAAGATGGGGGCACGCTGGGGCTCAGTCATAGTTATGGACCCGGCTAATGGTGACGTACTGGTATTGGCTGACTCCAACTCTGTGGACCCCTCTCAGCCAGCTAAAACCCCTGAAGCTAACCGTCGTTCACGCACCGTAGAAGCTGTCTTTGACCCCGGTAGCGTAGGCAAGGTGGTTACCTTCGCCGCCGCGCTAGACCAAGGCAAAATCACTCCCGAGCACAGCTGGGTGGTGCCCGATGCTTGGACTAGCTCCAACGGGCAATCATTTAGTGACTCCCATGAGCACGAAACAAAGTCTTATACCGCCACACAGATTTTGGCTGAATCATCCAATATCGGCACAATTTTTGTTGGCGACACTATTAGTGATGAAGTTCGTTATAACTACATGCGTAAATTCGGTTGGGGGAGCCTGACCGGCATTGAAATGCCTTCCGAAAGCGCCGGTTTAATGAGCTCTTACACCAAATGGGATGGGCGTCAGCGCTACACCACTATGTTTGGTCAAGGTGTCTCTACCACCGCCTTGCAGGCAGTATCTACCCTGGCCACAGTAGCTAACAAGGGGGTACGTGTACCCCCGCGTTTAATCAAGGAATACACCGATTACACCGGTAAAGTCACCAAACCGCAGGCCCCTACGCCCACGCGGGTAATTAGTGAGGCTAGCGCGGCTACGCTAGAAAAAATGCTGGTCGCCGTCACCCAAAAGGGCGGTACTGCGGAAAGCGCCGCCATTAACGGCTATCAGGTGGCCGGTAAAACCGGTACCTCAGAAATTATTGGGGGAGAAGCTAGCGGCGGTACGGTGGCCTCTTTTGTGGGTTTCCTACCTGCCGGGCTTTCTAAAGGTAAGCCTGCTGTGGCCGTTTCGGTGGTCATTTATGACCCGCAAGCAGCCATTTATGGTGGTGATGTGGCTGCGCCTGTATTTCGCCAGGTGGCCACCGCTGCCATGCATAACCTGGGCCTGGCTCCAGATCCGCAGCTGGTAGAGAATAATCCCACTTCCAGCCCCAGCCAAACTCCCAGCTAATAAGCAGGTAAATAAGAGACTATTACCTAGGTGTGGCAAACCGATTGCCGCAGTTAACGGAAATAGCGCTAAATTAGGAAGCTATGAGCATGAAAGCTTACGAAGAGACCGATGCGCTGCGCCCCACGCAGGTGGAGGGCGTACCCCTAGCTCACCTTGTAAAGGCCCTTGAGCTGCACGAGCTTGCCCCTGTTGGAGACCTGAAAGTAACGGGTGTAAGTGTTGACTCAAGTGATATTGCCCCGGGTGATCTCTTTGTTGCTATTGCTGGCCTGCGTTCGCACGGGGCCCGCTATGCTGCCGACGCCGTCTCGCGCGGGGCTGTAGCTGTGCTTACCGACGCCGCCGGGGTGCAGTACCTCGAAGGTCTAGAAGCTGCGGTAGTTACTAGCGAGCAGGATCTACGCGAACTAACCGCCAAGATTGCCGCCACTATTTACGACAATCCCAGCCAGAAACTATTTGTAGCTGGGGTTACCGGCACCAACGGCAAGACCACCACTACCTTCTTGCTGCGCGCCATGCTCGACACTCACTTTGGGACTTCAGCCCTGGCTGGCACGGTTTTGCTCGGTGTTGGTGACGAACTTTACCCTTCGCCGCGCACCACTGTGGAATCCCCGGTGCTTCAGCGCCTGCTGGCCACCGCCGTCGAGCGGGGAGCTAGCGCCGCCGTCGTGGAAACCTCCTCCCACGCTATCGCTCTTAACCGCGTGGACCAGGTGGCCTACGACGTCGTCGGCTTTACCAACCTGCAGCACGACCACCTGGACTTCCACCACACCATGGAGGAGTACCTAGAAACCAAGGCCAGCATTTTCACCCCTGAACGCGCCCGCCACGCAGTTGTGTGTGTAGATGACGAGTGGGGCGTCAAGCTAGCCGACATGTGCGACCAGCGCGGCCTGCCTTTTGACACGGTCAGCGCCTACGCCGGTGAAGGCAAGGCCCACTGGTGGGTTAGCTCGGCGCACGCTTCGCTTAAGGATGTGGCCACCACCTTCGTGCTGCACGGTCCCAATGGCGAGGAAATCAAGGCTTACTGCCCACTGCCGGGCCTAGTGAACGTACAAAACGCAGCCCTGGCCCTGGTTATGGCGCTACGCAGTGGGGTAAGCGTGGATGAAGCCGTTGAGGCCATGCGCCACGCCCACAACATTCCTGGACGTATGCAGCGCATCTCCAACCGCGACGGGGTGCGCGCCCTGACCATCGTGGACTACGCCCACACCCCCGAGGCCCTACAGCTGGCCCTGGAAGCAGTACGTGAAATCACCCCCGGCAAGCTGATTATCGGCTTTGGCTCCGACGGCGACCGCGACAAGGGCAAGCGCCCACTGCTAGGTGAGATTGCCGCCCGTGAAGCAGACCTGCTGGTAGTAACTGACGAAAACCCGCGCCACGAGGTAGCTAGTGAGATTCGTGCCGAAATTCTGGCTGGTGTGCGCAAGGTCCGCCCCGACTTTGCTGGCGTTGAAGAAATCACCACCTGCCGCGCTGACGCTGTACGCCGCTGCGTAGAGCTAGCTGGCCCTGACGATACCGTAATCGTCACCGGTAAGGGCCACGAGCCGTACCAAGAAGTTGGCGACGAGAAGATCCCTTACAACGACGCTCCGGTTATGGCCGCTGCGGTCGCTGACAAGTGGGGTGACAAATGAGTGGCATGTGTCGCGACGCCGCTTGGCTAGCTAGCGCCTGTGAAGGTCGGCTGGTGGGCCTTGAGGGCACTGAGCTAGTTAGCGCCCCGGTAGTTATTGACTCACGCCAGGTTAGTGACCACGGCTGTTTTGTGGCCATTGTGGGTGAAAACGTAGACGGGCACGACTATGCGTCCGCTGCTTACAACTCCACTACCGGCTTGGTGATTATCAGCTCCAAGGATCTGGACGTGCCCCACATTCGCGTCCAAGACACTGTTGATGCGCTAGGCAAAATTGCCTACAGCTACCTGCGTGAGATCCGCCAGTACCGTGAAGCTAACGGTTTGCCCTTTGATGTGGCCGGCGTAACTGGCTCGGTTGGTAAAACTACCACCAAGGATCTAACCCGCCAGATTTTTGCCTCCCAGGGCCCCACGGTAGCCCCGCAAGCCTCCTTCAATAACGAGATCGGCTTGCCGCTAACCATTTTGGAAGCCGATAACGACACCCGCTACCTGCTGCTAGAAATGGGTGCCTCGGGGCCTGGGCACATCGCCTACCTGACCGATATTGCCCCCCTGGACGTGGCCGCAGTGCTTATGGTGGGTCACGCCCACATGGGTGGTTTTGGTTCAGTTGAGGCTGTGGCTCGCGCTAAGAGCGAGATTATCCAGGGCTTGCGTAGCAGCGGGGTGGCGATTTTGAACGCTGACGACCCGCGCACCATGGCCATGGCTGAGCTAGCTCCCGGCCCGGTATTTAGCTTCTCACCTTCAGGCGAGCCCGCTAACGTACGTGCCGACGACGTCGTTATTGGCCCCGACGGACGCGCCAGCTTCACCGCCCGCACCGCTGGCGCCAGTGCCCCAGTCCAGCTACAGCTAGTGGGCGCGCACCATGTGGCTAACGCCCTGGCGGCGCTAACCATTGCCCTAGTGGTGGGCATTGATCTGCAAGCCGCCGCCCAGGTACTCAGCCAAGCACAGGCCCTTAGCCCGCACCGTATGGATGTGCATAGCCTAAGCGGACAGGTGCTGCTGATTGACGACTCTTACAACGCCAATATTGACTCCGTAACCGCTGCCCTAGTGGCACTTAAACAGCTGGCTGAGGGGCGCCGCAAGGTGTTTGTAGCCGGGCAGATGCTGGAGCTAGGCGACACCTCTGAGCAAGTGCATACGCGCACTGCCGAGCTGGCCCATGAGGCCGGCGTGAGCGACATTGTGGCCATTGGCGAAGCTGCCCGGCCTCTTGCCCGCCGCGCCCGCGAGTTAGGCATTGCCACCACTTACGTTGACGGTGCTGATCAGGCCTTGGCCATGATCGATCAGATCGTGGCAGACTTCGATGCAGTGTTGGTTAAAGGGTCCCACTCCTCAGGGGCCTGGCGAATTGCCGACTATCTCAAGGAGGTTCGCGCCTAAATGGTTGCATACCTGGTAGCAGCGGTCGTATCCCTACTGGTGTCCATAACCGGCACCCCGCTACTGATCCGTATTCTGCACAAAAAGCAGTATGGGCAATTCATCCGCCAAGATGGCCCCACTAGCCACTTCACTAAGCGCGGCACCCCCACCATGGGTGGCCTGGTGATGATTATCGCCACGGTGCTGGGCTACTTGGCCGCTAACCTGTTTGATATGCGCACTCCGCGCGCCTCAGGTCTGCTGCTGCTGTTTTTGATTGTGGGCCTGGGCGCAATTGGTTTCTTTGACGACTACGTCAAGATTTCGCATGAGCGCTCACTGGGTCTAAAGCCTATGCAAAAGATCATTGGCCAGGCTTTTGTGGGTATCACCTTCTCTGTGTGCTGCTTGTTCTTTGCTAACAAGGCTGGTATCACCCCCGGTTCTACCGCTATCTCCACAGTTCGCGACACCGGTTTTGACCTGGCCGCCTGGGGCACTGCCCTGGGGCTGGTGCTGTTTGTGCTTTGGTGTAACTTCCTGATCACCGCCTGGTCTAACGCGGTTAACCTCACCGACGGTATGGATGGTTTGGCCGCAGGCTGCTCCACAATTGTGTTTGCCGGCTACACCATGATCGGGATTTGGCAGTCCAACCAGTCTTGCCAGGGCGGCTACGCCCAGGCCCTGGGTTGCTACGAGGTGCGCGACCCGCGTGACTTGACCATGATTGCTATCTCGCTGATGAGCGCCTGCCTGGGCTTCCTATGGTGGAATGCGGCTCCGGCCAAGATCTTCATGGGTGACACCGGCTCCCTGGCTCTAGGTGGTGCGGTAGCTGGTTTGTCAGTGCTTACCCGCACCGAATTCCTGGCGGTAATCTTGGGCTTCCTGTTCCTGGTTGAGGTTATGAGTGACGTCATCCAGGTTGGTTACTTCAAGGCCACCCATAAGCGCGTATTTAGGATGGCCCCCATTCACCACCACTTCGAAGTAGGCGGAATGCCTGAAGTTACCGTAGTGATACGTTTTTGGATTGTGGCCTCTATGGGTGTGGCCCTAGGTTTAGGTCTGTTCTATGCGGAATGGTTGGCCGCCAACCATGTCTGATTCTTTCTCTGAGCCTCTAGCCTCACGTACCGTAAGCGTAGTTGGTTTAGGGGTTTCTGGACGTGCCGTGGCTAAGGTTGCGGCACGTCGCGGCGCTAAAGTTATTGCTTTGATGCTAAAGCTGGCGCTGGCGAGGCGCTTAGTAAAGAGCTTGATAACGCAGTTGATAACGCGAATGTCAGCGTATTTACTGATGCTGACCCCGAGGCCTTGGCCGACAAGATCCGCACTCATGCCCGCGACCTGCTAGTTATTTCTCCAGGAATTGCCCCCACCTCTGCGCTGTACCAGGCCGCTAGTGTGGCCCCGGTAGAAATGATTAGCGAGGTGGAGCTAGCTTGGCGTCTGCACGCCGTCGGCCCCAACGCAGCCAGCCCCTGGCTAACCATTACCGGCACTGACGGCAAAACCACCACCGTCAATATGCTGGCCTCAATTTTGCAGGCCCAAGGGCTAAACGCCCCGGCGGTAGGTAATGTTGGTAAGCCCATCATCCAGGTGGTTGATGAGGGCGGCTATGACGCTTTGGCTGTGGAGCTATCCTCCTTCCAGCTGCACCTGACTAAGTCAGTAGAGCCGCTGGCATCTATCTGCCTGAACCTGGCCGCTGACCACCTTAACTGGCATGGCTCGCTGGAGGCTTACGCTGCCGATAAAGCCAAGGTTTACGCCAACACCAAGCTGGCTGCTATCTATGATCTAGCCAGCGAGGCTGCCCTAAAGATGGTGCAAGAGGCAGATGTGCGTGAAGGCTGCCGCGCTATTGGTTTAAGCCGCGCGGTGCCTGAAATCAGCCAGTTTGGTATTGTCGACGGCGCCATTGTGGATCGCGCTTTTGTGCCTTTGCGCAATAAGAACGCCCAGATTGTGGCTGAGCTAGAAGACCTGGCTCACCTGGCCCCCGGCGGCAAGCTAGAGGCACTGCCCAGCCACATTATTTCTGATGCTTTAGCCGCAGCTGCTCTAGCGCGCGCAGCAGGTGTGCAGCCAGCTGCCGTGTCTAAAGGACTGCGTGACTTTACCCCCGGCGCTCACCGCCTGCAGACTGTAGCCACCATAGATAACGTGGCCTGGGTGGATGACTCTAAAGGCACCACCGCCCATGCCACCGCCGCAGCTTTAGCTTCACACGCACCCAACTCGGTGGTGTGGATCGCTGGCGGTGACGCTAAAGGCGCAGACCTTAGTGAACTGGTGCGCCAGGTGGCCCCGGTGCTGCGTGGGGTAGTGGTGCTAGGGGTGCACCCAGAGTTCATCACTGAGCCGCTAGCTAAATACGCCCCCCAGGTGCCCTACACGATTGTGGGCCAGGGAAGCCCCACTGAACTGGCCAAAACCATGGTGGCTCAAGCCGCTAGCATGGCTCAAAGTGGTGACTGCGTAATTTTGTCCCCGGCTTGTGCCTCTTGGGACCAGTTTGTCTCCTACAACCAGCGCGGTGACCTGTTTGCTCAGGAGGTTGCAGCGCGCGCGGGCCAGGTAGGTTAATGTGAAGCAAGCTTATTTCTGGGTGCGCGGGCGCTATCGAGGCGTTAAAAGCTGGCTAGACCAGTTTGATGCGCTTAGCTACTATCTGCTAATTATCTGTGCCACCACCTTGGTGCTAATTGGCCTGTATATGGATATTTCTATCCAGCAGGTGCAGATCGCCAGTGACTCAGAAGGCTCTGCCTCACTTACCCAACTATATGAACCCTACTTGCGCACCACCTTGATCTATCTGGTGGGTATCGCTGCAGCTTGGGGAGTTTCCCGCCTAAAACCAGCCATTATTATCCGCTACGGTTGGCTAATGCTGGTGCCGGCGGCGATTTTACAAACCCTGATTTTCACCAGCCTGGGGGTGACCATCGGTGGTAACGCAGGTTGGGTGCAGCTGCCCGGAATTGGCCCGGTGCAGCCCGCTGAGCTATCAAAACTAGCTTTGATTTTGGCGCTAGCCGCAGTGCTAGACCGCTACACCGGGGCGCTTACCTCCCGAGTAGCCCTGGCGCTTATGGGTTTTATAGTTGCGGCCACAGCCGGCCTAGTGGTGCTTGGTAAAGACCTGGGTTCAGCCCTGGTAATGGTGGTGATTGTGGCCGCGATGCTAGTTATCGCTAAATTCCCGGCTAAATACATGGCCATAACCGGCGCCCTGGGAGCGGTGGGTATCAGCATCCTTACCTATATGAGCGCCAATCGCCGTGCCCGCATTTCTGCCTGGTGGAATATGCCTTCCCTGGCCGACGACGAATCGGGTCTGACCTACCAGCCTCACCACGCTGAATACGCCTTCGCCCACGGGGGAGTACTAGGTGTAGGCAGTGATGGTTCACGTGAAAAATGGGGTTACCTAACCCAGTCCGAATCCGACTATGTATATGCGGTTTTGGGCGAAGAACACGGCCTGGTAGGTACTTTGGCAGTGCTAATAATTTTCCTGTTGATCGGCTACTGCTGTATGCGCGTGATGCGCGCCCACGTGCGCAACCGCTACATTCTGTTTGCCACCACCGGGATCTGCACCTGGCTGGTGGGACAGGCCCTGATTAACATCATGGTGGCTACCGGTTGCTGCCGGTTTTGGGCGTACCGCTACCGCTAATTTCTAAAGGTGGCTCATCAACTGTGGCCATCATGCTGGCGGTAGGGGTACTTACATGTTTTGCTCGAAATGAGCCCAGCGCTATCGCTGTACTGCGTTCACAATCTCAAGCCAACCGCCGCACGGTACTCGAGGCTCTTAGTAAATGGAGGATATGGCATCGTGGCTAAGAAAATTAATGCTCTGCTAGCCGGTGGAGGTACCGCTGGTCACGTCAACCCGTTGCTGGCTACCGCCGCGCAGCTGCGTGAACGTGGCGCCCAAGTGCTGGTGCTAGGCACCCATGAAGGTCTTGAAGATCGACTAGTGCCCGCCGCCGGTTTTGAGCTGCGCTATATCCCCAAAGTGCCCCTGCCGCGTAAGCCCTCCACTGATTTCCTGCGTTTGCCGGGCCGTCTGCGTGAGGCTATCGACGGCGCCAAGGCGGCCATTGAAGAAAACGAGTCCGACGTCGTCGTAGGCTACGGCGGCTACGTATCCCTGCCGGCATACTGGGCTGCTAAGTCCATGGGTGTGCCGGTAGTTATCCAGGAGCAAAACGCCCGCCCTGGCATTGCTAACAAGCTGGGTGCTAAGCAGGCCGTGGCGCTGGGACTAAGCTTCCCCGACACGCCCTTGCAAGCCCGCCACGGCGTCACCGAGGTTACCGGTATGCCGCTGCGCGCAGCCATTACCACCCTGGCCCGCAGCCGTCAGGACCCGATCCAGCGCGCCCAGCTACGCCAGCAGGGAGCCAAAGAACTGGGCCTGGACCCCCAGCTGCCCACCGTGCTGGTCACCGGTGGTTCGCTAGGGGCCCTGAGCCTTAACCGCGCCGTCGCCCAGGCCTACCGCGACTATCAGGGCCAAGTGCAGGTGCTGCACCTAACCGGTAAAGGCAAGAGTGAGCAGGTGCTGCAGCTACTGGAGGGGGCCGACACCACCCACTACCATGTACTCGAATACCTTGACGGCATGGAATATGCCTACGCCGCAGCCGACGCGGTAATTTGCCGCTCCGGCGCGGGCACAGTCAGTGAACTAACCGCTGTGGGCCTGCCGGCACTGTACGTGCCCCTGCCTATCGGTAACGGTGAGCAGCGCCTAAATGCCGCCGCTGTGGTAGCTGCCGGCGGTGGCAAACTGGTGGCTGATGACAAGCTAAACGCCAGCCACATCGCTGACCTGTTCAACCTGACCAATAACACGCGCCGCCTGGAGGTTGCTTCACATGCGGCTGCCAGCTGCGGTAACCCCGACGGCACCGCCAAATTCGTGGACCTGATCGAGTCGGTAGTAGGAGAGTAACTATGACGCAGTTTCACCTGATCGGAATCGGTGGGGCAGGTATGAGCGTAGTGGCTGAGCTACTAGCCCAGTCTGGCTTTAAAGTACGCGGCTCTGACGCCCGCGCCAGTGCCGTCACCGATGCTCTTGAACAGCAGGGCATCAAGGTTTACATCGGCCAGGCCGCCGAAAACGTTGACCCGCAGGCAATCGTGGTGGTTTCCAGCGCTATTAAGGACGCTAACCCGGAGTTGGCCTGCGCCCGCGCCCGAGGCCAGCGAATTTTGCACCGCTCACAAGCTTTGGCTTTAGCCTCTGAAGGTAAGGATTTTGTGGCAGTAGCCGGTGCGCACGGCAAAACCACCACTTCAGGAATGCTGGCCCAGGCCTTTAGCTCGCTAGGTTTGGAGCCCTCATTTGCGGTTGGCGGCACGGTTTCTGCCTTGGGTACCGGCGGTCACCTGGGTAATGGTTCCATGCTGGTGGCTGAAGCTGATGAGTCAGATGGTTCCTTCCTTAACTACCACCCGCGCGTGGAGGTAGTGCTTAACGTAGAGCCCGACCACCTAGACCACTACGGCACCCGGGAGGCTTTTGAGCAGGCTTTTGTGGACTTTAGTCAGCGTCTAGTGCCCGGCGGTTTGCTGGTTACCTGCGCCGACGACGCCGGTTCGCGGGCTTTGGGGATGGCGGCAGCTAAGGCTGGCAAGCGTGTAACCTTCTTTGGCCTAACCGCCCCTGAAGCTAAGGCTCAGGTACCCGGCTGTGCCAGTGCGCAGCTAACTATTACTTCCCGCAGCGCCACCGGCACCCAGGCCAGCTTGGAATTTGTTGGCCCTGATGGCGAGCGCTACCAGGCGCAGCTTAACCTGCATACTCCCGGCGACCACGTAGCCCTAGATGCTTGTGGAGCGTGGGCGGCAGGTATTGAGCTAGGAGTTGAGGCCCAGCAGATGGCTGACGCTTTAGGTACTTTTGCTGGCACCGGGCGCCGCTTTGAAAAGCGCGGCGAGCCTAGGGGAGTGGAGGTAGTGGATGACTACGCCCACCACCCCACCGAGGTTGAGGCACTGCTGAGCGCAGCTCGCGAAGTTGCCGACGCGCGCGGCGGCCGACTGCTGGTACTTTTCCAGCCCCACCTGTTCTCACGTACCCGCAACTTTGCTCAGCGTTTCAGCGCGGCTTTAGCTAAGGCCGATAAGACTATCGTGATTGATATTTACCCGGCTCGTGAAACTCAGGCAGACTTCCCACAGGTCACTTCGGCTCTGCTAGCTAATGGCACTAACGTGCAATACGTCAGCGGGCGTGAAGCCGGGGCCCTGCAGCTAGCTAGTGAAGCTAAACCTGGTGATCTGGTGTTAACTGTAGGGGCCGGAGATGTTACTGAGCTTGCTAATGTGATTATTGATGCTATCGGTGAGTAGACTTAACGTGTGAGAAGGCCCCAGACTCCCCGCCCACTGCCTATCAATAAGGATGGCAGTAACGGGGCTGCCCGTGGGGCGGCTAAGTCTGCGCAGCCAAGGCAATCTGCTGACGCTAACACTGGGCCTGCTAAAACTGGCTCAGCTGCTGGTAGTAGGCAGCGAGAAAGCGCTCAGCAACGCGTAAGTTCGCGCCAAAGTGAAACCCGCCAGCGCGATGAGCGCCAAAATGCAGCGCGTTCACGGCCCGCATCTGGGCGCCGTTCTCCGCGCAGTGAGCCAGCTAGTAAAGCTCCTAGTAAAGCCGTCACCCGCGCTAGCTCTGGGGTAGTTGCTAGCGCCAAAGTAGCGGAAGCTAGCTTGGCTAGCACTGATGACCATGTAGTCTCCCACGGTTTACAGCAGCGCTATGAAGAGCAGCGTGTAGCTAACCGTAAGCGTAGCTTTAACAAGCTCAAACGCCTGGTTTATGTGGTGGTGGTACTGGCGCTGGTGGCTTGGGTGGCACTAGCCTCGCCACTGTTTGCTTTGCGTATGAGTGAGATCAGGGTTAGCGGCTCCGGTGGGCAACTTTCGCCAGCTTCGGTGACCAAGGTGATTGGGGATCAAGAGGGACGCAGCCTGCTGCTGATCGACGTCGCCAAACAAGCCAAACGGGTGGATAAAGCCTTTGTGCGCGTACGCAGCGTAACCATTGAGCGTGAGTGGCCGCGCGGTTTAAACGTAATGGTGACTATGCGTGTGCCCGTGGCGGTGTTAAAAACTGCTAAGGGTTACCAGATACTTGATGGTGATGCGGTAGTTTTAGAGACTCGCTCAAGTCAGCCGGCTGGTTTAGCAGTTATCGAATCGAGCGGCAAAATTAATTCCGTACAGGTGCAGTCAATAACTACCGCAATGGGTGCACTTGATGAGAGTGTGCGTTCACAGGTAGTTTCGGCAAGCGCCACTGAAAGCGGATATGTGAGTTTTAAGTTGTCTTCCGGGGCTAGTGTGATTTGGGGGGACAACGATCGTCCAGCCCTCAAAGCGCGTGTGTTAAAAACGCTGTTGAGCATACAAGCATCGGTTTATGATGTTTCGTATCCGCTTAACCCAACCACTAAAAAATAGCGGTTAGGAACACGCAAGACACACCGAGGAAAATAATGACTTGGGGCGATTTTGCACGTAGCGTTATCTATGCGCGAGTGATCTAGGAAACAAATTCTAAACCTAAAGTTAAGGTTTAGAATTTTAATGAAAGGCTACAGTTTTGGTTGAAACACAGAACTACCAGGCGATTATTAAGGTAGTCGGCGTTGGTGGCGGTGGCGTTAACGCAGTTAACCGCATGATCGATTCTGAACTTAAGGGTGTCGAGTTTATTGCCATCAATACCGATGCTCAGGCCTTAATCATGTCCGACGCCGATGTGAAGCTAGACATCGGCCGTGAGATCACCCGTGGCCTTGGCGCTGGCGCCGACCCGACCATCGGCCGTAAGGCCGCTGAAGACCATGAAGACCAGATCCGTGAATCCATTGAGGGTGCGGACATGGTTTTCGTAACCGCAGGTGAGGGTGGTGGTACCGGTACCGGTGGCGCTCCGGTGGTGGCTCGTCTAGCCCGTGAGCTAGGCGCCTTGACCATTGGTGTGGTCACCCGCCCCTTCAACTTTGAGGGCTCTCGCCGCATGAACCAGGCCGAAAACGGCATTAAGGCTCTGCGTGAAGAGGTAGACACCCTAATCGTTATTCCTAACGAGCGTCTGCTGGCTATCTCTGACCCCAACATCTCTGTGACTGAGGCCTTCATTGAGGCTGATAAGGTGCTGCTGCAGGGTGTGCAGGGTATTACTGAGCTGATTACTACGCCCGGTGAAGTTAACGTTGACTTCAACGACGTCAAGTCGGTTATGCAGGGAGCCGGTACGGCACTTATGGGTATCGGTACCGCCACCGGCGATGACCGCGCCCTACGCGCTACCGAGCAGGCAGTTTCCTCGCCGCTGCTGGAAACCTCCATCAACGGTGCCCAGGGTGTACTGCTGCAATTCCAGGGGGGGCTCTGACCTGAGTATCATGGAAGTTTCGCGCGCTGCTGAGATGATGCGTGAAGCCGTTCACCCCGATGCCAACATCATCTTCGGTTTGGTCACCAACCCCGCTTTCGGCGACGAGGTGCGCGTGACCGTTATTGCTGCTGGTTTTGACGAGGAGGACGAGGGTGACCTGGCTGTGCAGCCTCCGGCCCGTCGTTCAGCCCCCGCCGCTGCTCCCGCTCCGGCGGCAACCACCAGCCAGCCGCGCACCACCGGGATTCACCGCGCCGACAAGCCGGTTACCCGCCCGGTGCCCGTGGTTTCTGAACCCAGGCCCAGGCCGCGTCCCGAGCCGGTAGCCCCCTCCATCCCGCCGCGCACCGCCACCAGCGAGGTGCCCGCTTATGTGGATGAGACCGCTACCTCCACCTCTCCGGTTTTGGAGGTTCCGCGTGTGATCGGCGTTGACGACGACAGCACCGACCTCGACCTGCCTGACTTCCTGCTCTGAAATGGAATCTAGCTACTCGGCCCGGCCTAGCCATGTGCTTAGCCGGGCCGTGGCCCTTTAGCGCGGGTATGGATTACCGCCGTTGCCTATGACCGCCCCTGCCAAGGCTATGACTTGGGCTTTAACTTGGGGCCGCATGTGGGTGATAGTCCAGCAAAGGTTATGGCTAACCGTCAGCAGTTGGCCGGGCTAATTGGGGCAGACCTAGGTTTGGGTCGTCCGGCGCGTATTGCCTGGATGGATCAGGTACATGGTGATCGAGTGGCACAGGCAGATGCTGGCGCCACCCCGCAGGCGGATGCCTTATTGCTGCAGCGTTCTGCTTTGGTTGCCAGCTGCGCTGATGCGGCGGCGGTAATGGTGGCGGACTGTCTGCCGCTGGTACTTGCTAGCGACGACGGCGCCCTGGTGGCGGCGGTACATGCCGGCCGGCGGGGGGCCATGGCAGCTATTGCAACCAAAACTGTGGACCAGATGGTGGAGCGTGGAGCTAACGCTAGCGCTATCCATGCTTTTATTGGCCCTCATATTTGCGGCAAATGCTATGAGGTCCCTGCAGATTTAGCGGCCCAGGCCGCCAAGCTCAGCCCTCAGGCGGCTAGCCGCACGCGCCAAGACACCCCGGCAATCGACCTAGAAGCCCTGGTGCGCAGCCAACTTTTAGAAGTCGGCTTACCTAGCGCCAACATTGCTAGCGAGCAAGTATGTACTTTTGAAAATGAGGCCTATTTTTCCTATAGACGAAGCCGCCATACCGGGCGTTTCGCACTATTAATCGCACCTGTAGGACACGCCGAAACAAATCCGTGACCTTAATATTCCTGCCGGTAACGTCAGTTAACAGGGGAAGTCCCCGCCCCTAACCAAGCCCAACCAAGAGGAGCGTAAATGAAGGCCCTTAAGCGCATGAGTAGCGCATTCGGATATAGTGAAATTGAACCTGAGACCGATCTGGTTGAGCCCTTCGCGGAAACTGAGGATGAGTACGTGAACGAAGACGATTCTACGGACTACTATGACGACGCAATCATCGAAGACCGGAACCGAACCCCGATCTGGCTCGTATTGTGACCGCAACCCCCACCAAGTACAACGATGTAGTCAACATTGGCACGGTGTACCGGGAGGGGACGCCGGTTATCGTTAACTTGACCCAGATCAACCCGAAGGAAGCCCGCCGCATCGTGGACTTCATCTCGGGTCTGGTTTACGGCCTAAACGGTGCTGTCGAACGCGTATCTGAAGCAGTATTTCTGCTTACTCCCGATAGCGTAGCTATCGAGAACAGCAATGGGGACAGCGCCGGAAGCCGCTTCGTACCCTTCAACCAGAGCTGAGTTTATTTGTGCTAGCCCCAATTTTGTCCATAATTTCCAGCCTGCTAAGCCTATATGTGTTGGTCTTGCTGTTGCGTGTGGTGATCGATCTGGTTAGTGCTTTTGCGCGTAACTGGCGTCCCAAGGGCCTGCTTTTGATACTGGCCAACGTGGTCTATGCGCTGACTGATCCGCCGCTGAAGGCTTTGCGCCGGGTGATCCCCCCGCTGGGGATCGGTGGAGTTGGAATCGATATGGCATTTTTGGCGCTGTACTTCATTATCTACGTCGCTCAAACATCATCGGAATGTTAATTCGCGCAACGTACTGAGCCCTTCTTCCACTCTTGGTATAGACCCCGTAGTGTCATAAAGACATTGCGGGGTCTATTATTTACCTAACTTAAAGGAGGAAATATGCTTACTGCCGTACAAGTGCGCGAAACGCAGCTTCCCACTACATTTATGCGTCAGGCCTACAACCAGAGTCAGGTAAATGACCTAATCGATCGCATAGCTGCTACCTTAAGCGCCTATGAGCTGGACATGGCGACTCTGCCCTCACGCGCTGTCACGGCTAGCGAAGTGCTAAATTACCGTTTCGACTCGGTTAGCTTCGCTAAAGGCTACGACCGCCTGGCGGTAAATGACCTGCTGCATCAGGCAGCTAAGGTGCTGGGAGCTTGGGAAACGTTACGCTGACAACCTCAAGTTTGCGCAGACAGATGATGCCAGTGCTGATAGCTACCACCAAGCAACTGAGCAGCCAACTGTCGCTGTGCGCCAAGCAACCGACATTAATGTGCTAAGTTCTAGTGCAGTTAGTAGTGCTCAGTTCCCTAAGCATAAATTTTTCGAAGGCTATGCTTGTGGGGAAGTTGATGACCTACTAGCTAAGGTAGTTGAAGCGTTGGCTAGCTATGAACGCGGTTCCAACGTTAAACTGCTTGGCTCAAAGGATGTGGAAGCTGCCCGGTTTAAGCCAACTGGGTTTGGTGTAGTTGGCTATGAACAGGACTACGTTGATGAGTTCTTGGATCGGGTAGTGGCCAGCCTTGAGTACTGGGAAGAACACGCTTAAGCGCGTAAATCCTGCCATAAGGCGCAGCCTTGAGGTAGCCTTAAGTGGTACAAACCGTTGTATATAGCTGTCGGCTACCAAGCTGGCCGGGGAAGTATATGCACGGGGTGTGCTAACTCCCATCTCGCCGGTTGGGGATTATCCCAATTCCCACTGGTAACAAAAACAACAAGTGTCACAATTGTGTATCTTGTTGTAGTCTAAAGGAAGTGGGCTCCGCGCTGGAGTCCTACAAAGACCCCAAAGCAAATGCGAGGTAACGAGATGACGCAGCTAACCGCTGATGACGTCCTCAACAAGAAGTTCCAGCCCACCAAGTTCCGTGAGGGCTACGACCAGGACGAAGTTGACGAGTTCCTTGACCAAATCGTCGAGGCCATGCGCGACCTGGAGAACGAAACGCCGAGCTCAAGGCCAAGCTCGATGCTGCTAACGCTCGCGTTGCCGAGCTGAGCGAAGGCGCTCCGGTAGTAACTGCCACCCCGGTATCCCCGGTGGCTCCGATTGCTCCTGTGGTTGAGTCCCCGATCGTGGAGACCCCCAAGATCGAGCCCAGTGGCAACAATGCCGAGTCTGCTGCTGCCATGCTCGAGATGGCCCAGCGCCTGCACGACGAATACGTCGCCAAGGGTAAGGCCGAGCGTGAGCGTATCGTCACCGAGGCTCGCGCTACTGGTGAACAGCTCACCCGTGAAGCTGAAAACCAGCGCAACCAGACCCTATCTCAGCTTGAGAAGGAGCGCGCCAACCTGGAGCACAAGATTGACGAGCTGCGTCGCTTCGAGAGCGACTACCGCACTCGCCTGCGTTCTTACCTGACCAACCTGCTCAACAACGTCGAGGACGCTTCCGGCGGCGGCCAGAGCAACCTGGGTCTGTGAGACTATCCCAAGCTTAAAATTGCTGCGGCGAGGGTTTTAAAGCCCTCGCCGTTTGCGTGTCTGTTAATAGGGAACAGCCATGGATGCACACCTAAAAAATCTCATCTGGTTTTGGTCAGTAGCCCTAGCTATAGTGGCTGCAGATCAGCTAAGCAAAATTTGGGCCCTTAATGCATTGGGGCAGGCCAGCAGATCAAACTGGTAGGGGATTTCTTAGGCCTAGTGCTAGTGCATAACGCTGGCGCATCCTTCTCCCTAGGTAGCCAATACACCTGGGTAATTACGGTTTTAGCGGTGCTAGTTAGCGCAGTAGTGATCTATCTAAGCCGCAAACTCAACTACCTGCCCTGGGCCCTGATCCTGGGGGCAGTGCTAGGGGGAGCGGTAGGAAACCTTATCGATCGCCTGTTGCGTAGCCCTGGCTTTGGGCGCGGCCATGTGGTGGACTTTATCGATTACAACGGCGCTTTTGTGGGCAACGTAGCTGATATAGCGATTGTGATCGCCGGCGTCGCAGTAGTGTGGCTGACCACTGTGGGGCGTAACCTTGATGGTAGCCAAAGCAAGTCATAAGTAGCGGTTAACTTTAAATCTATTATCAGGAGTTAGCATGAGCTTCAGAGTGCTTCCGGTTCCCGATGGCCTAGATGGTCAGCGTGTAGATAGCGCACTGGCACGCATGTTAGGCCTCAGCCGCACCAAAGCCGGGGAACTATGCGCTCAAGGGCGGGTAGTGTCTGAGGGTAATGTGCTAACTAAATCTGACCGCCTGCTAGGTGGCTCAATGCTGGAAGTGGATCTACCCCAGCCGCGTAGCCCCGAGCCGGTGGCCCGCCAGGTTGACGATATGGGCATTATCTATGTTGATGATGACCTGGTGGTGGTCGATAAACCTGCCGGAATTGCCGCCCACCCCTCTATGGGTTGGGATGGGCCTGACGTATTAGGGGCCCTTAAAGCCTGCAATATTTCGGTCACCACCTCCGGGGCAGCTGAGCGTCAAGGCATTGTTTCACGCCTAGACGTGGGCACCAGTGGAGTAATGGTGGTAGCCCGCAGTGAGTACGCCTATTCCAGCTTAAAACAGCAGTTTCGTGAGCACAGCGTGGACAAGATCTACCACACCTTAGTGCAAGGCCACCCCGATCCCACCAGCGGCACAATTGATGCGCCAATTGGGCGTCACCCCTCTAGAGAGTGGAAAATGGCCATTATTGAGGGTGGTCGAGCCTCGCGCACCCATTACGACATGATTGAAGCCATGCCGCGCGCTTCACTGCTAGAAATTCATTTGGAAACTGGCCGCACCCACCAAATCAGGGTGCATATGAGCGCAGTTGGCCACCCCTGTGTGGGTGATGAAACCTATGGTGCAGACCCGCAACTAAGCCAAGAAACCGGTTTAAAGCGCCAGTGGTTGCACGCCGTCGAGCTGAGCCTAACCCACCCGGCCACCGCCCAAAGAGTCACTTTCACCAGTCAATACAGCGCTGACCTAGCCCACGCCCTAGAAGTAGTGCGGCTTTAAAACCAGGGGCGTAGAAAAGCGACGGCACTACAAATACCAGGCGCCTGTAGTCGCGCTGCCTGTAGCCGCACTTAAAGTAGGACAGTGCGCAGTAGGGCAGTGCGCACAGCGTGGCTGCCAAAGGCAGTGCGTGCATTGTGAGCGCCACTTACCACGCCGAGCTAACCAGGTATTTCTCACCGCGATAGGTTAAGGCAAAGCTGGCTTGGGGCCCATACAATGGCACCTATGGCAGCTAGTGATTCCTTCGTGCACCTCCATGTCCACACCGACTATTCCATGCTGGATGGGGCCGGCAAAATCTCTAGCTATGTAGCTGAGGCAGCACGCCAAGAAATGAGCGCGCTAGCCATCACCGACCACGGCTACATGTTTGGGGCCTACGAGTTCTACAATGCCTGCAAAAAGGCAGGGATTAAGCCAATTATCGGCGTCGAAGCCTATATGACCCCGGGCACCAGCCGCTTCGATAAAACCCGCGTGTTCTGGGGAGATGAATCCCAGCGTAGCGACGACGTCTCCGCACGCGGCTCCTACACCCACATGACCCTGCTTAGCCGCAATAATGAGGGCTTACACAACCTTATGCGGCTAGATTCCTACGCCTCCCTAGAAGGCCAGTGGGGTAAAAGTCCACGTATGGACCGTGAACTGCTCTCGCGCTACAGCAAGGGTCTGATCGGCACCACTGCCTGCCCCAGTGGCGAGGTCCAAACCCGCCTGCGCCTGGGCCAATATGACGAAGCTCTGCGTGCAGCTGGAGAATTTCAAGACATTTTCGGTAAAGATTTCTTCTACGTGGAAATCATGGACCACGGCCTAGAAATTGAGCGCCGCGTAACCAAGGATCTGCTGCGCCTGGCAGCTGACCTTAACGCCCCGCTGCTGGCCACCAACGACTCGCACTATGTAAAGCCCACAGACCGCGAAGTCCAAGACGCCATGCTGTGCATCAACTCTGGCTCAGTGCTTTCTGATCCGGATCGCTTTAAGTTCGACGGTGACTCTTACTACCTGCGTCCAGCTGCAGAAATGCGCAAACTATTTGCTGATTTTCCCGGTGCCTGCGACAACACGCTGCTAGTAGCCCAGCAATGCGACATTCACTTCACCACCACCGATGAGGGCGCTAACTACATGCCGGTATTTGACGTGCCCGAGGGGGAGACTGACGAAAGCTGGTTCATCAAGGAATGCTGGAAAGGCATGGACCGCCGTTTCGACGGAAACATTCCAGAGGAGTGCCGCAAGCAGGCTGAATACGAAATTGGCGTGATTGTGCAGATGGGGTTCCCTGGCTACTTCCTGGTGGTAGCCGACTACATTAACTGGGCCAAGCGCCACGGTATCCGTGTAGGCCCGGGACGTGGCTCGGGTGCCGGCTCCATGGTGGCTTACGCCATGGGTATCACTGAGCTAAACCCGCTGGAACACGGCCTGATTTTTGAGCGTTTCCTAAACCCTGAACGTATCTCAATGCCTGATATCGACGTCGACTTTGACGAGCGCCGTCGTGATGAAGTAATCGAATACGTACGTGGTAAGTACGGCTCTGACCGCGTCTCCCAGGTGGTCACCTACGGTGTCATTAAAGCCAAGCAGGCCCTTAAAGACTCTGCCCGCGTCATGGGCTACCCCTACGCCATGGGGGAGCGGCTAACTAAGCCATGCCTCCAGGTGTGCAGGGTAAAGATATTCCCGTAAACGGTATTTTTGATAAAGAACATGAGCGTTACGGCGAGGCTGAAGAGTTCCGCAAGCTCTATGAGGAAGACGCCGACGTTAAACGCATTGTGGGCCTAGCACGCGGCCTGGAAGGCATGACCCGTCAGTGGGGCGTGCACGCCTGCGCAGTAATCATGTCCTCTAAGACACTCACGGATGTAATCCCCATGATGCAGCGTGTGCAGGACGGCGCCGTCATCACCCAGTTTGACTACCCCACCTGTGAAACCCTGGGGCTGCTCAAAATGGACTTTTTGGGGTTGCGTAACCTGACAGTTATTTCCGATGCGCTAGTGAATATCACCGGCAACGGTAAACCCGCCCTGGACATAGATAATGTGCCGCTGGACGATAAAAAAACCTATGAGCTGCTCTCACGCGGTGAAACCCTGGGTGTTTTCCAGCTAGATGGTGGGGGTATGCGTACCCTGCTGCGACTGATGCGCCCTGACAACTTCGAAGACATTTCGGCTGTGGGCGCCCTCTACCGCCCCGGACCTATGGGCGCAGACTCACACACTAAGTATGCGCTGCGTAAAAATGGCGTGCAGAAAATTGAGGCTATTCACCCTGAACTAGCCCAGGTGTTGGAGCCAATTTTGTCTACCACCTATGGCCTGATCGTGTATCAGGAGCAGGTTATGCAGATTGCCCAGAAACTGGCCGGTTTCTCCATGGGTAAAGCAGATAAGCTGCGTAAAGCCATGGGTAAGAAAAAGCCCGAGATTCTAGCTAAAGAATTTGTGGGCTTCCGTCAGGGAATGCTAGACAATGGCTACTCCGAAGAGTCCATTAAAACTCTATGGGATATTGTGGTGCCCTTCAGTGCCTATGCCTTTAACAAGGCCCACTCGGCCGCCTATGGCGTGGTGTCCTACTGGACCGCCTACTTAAAGCTAATTACCCGGTGGAATACATGGCGGCGCTGCTAACCTCCCAGAAAGATAATAAGGATAAGCTTGCCGTTTACCTGGCCGAATGTCGCCACATGGGGATTACGGTGCTACCGCCTGATGTTAATGAGTCGCGCGCAGCCTTTGCCGCTGTGGGGGATGATATCCGCTTTGGCCTGGCTGCTATCCGTAACGTTGGTACCAACGTGGTGGAGGCAATTATTAAGGCCCGTAAGGAAAAAGGGGCCTTCACTTCCTTCACCGACTTCCTAGATAAGGTGCCTTCTACGGTGTGTAACAAGCGCACCATTGACTCGCTGATTAAGGCCGGCGCCTTTGATTCTATGGGTGGTTCTCGCCGTAGCCTGCACCTGGTGCATGAGGACCTGGTAGATGAGGTTATTGGGATTAAGCGTAATGAGGCTGCCGGTCAGTTTGACTTGTTTGCAGCGTTCGACGGCGGCGCTGAGTCTATCGGGGCCGGTCCGGTATTTTCTACTCAGGTGCCTGATGTGCCCGAGTGGGATAAGAAGGACAAGCTGGCTTTTGAACGCGAAATGCTGGGCTTGTATGTTTCTGACCACCCGCTGCTGGGTATTGAACATATACTTGCCCAGCTGGCTGACACTGAAATCTCGGCTTTGCGTGAGGATGAAGAAAATACCCCGCAAAACGTCACTATTGCCGGTTTGATTACCTCGCTGAACCGTAAAACCACTAAAAATGGTAACTTGTGGGCTATTGCCACAGTTGAGGATCTGGGGGGCTCGATCGAGGTTATGTTCTTCCCGCAGACCTACCAGACAGTGTCTACCATGCTGGCTCCAGACACAGTGGTTACGGTGCGCGGTAAGGTTAACCGTCGCGACGGCGAAACCACTATTTACGCCCAAGAGATGACACTGCCCGATGTGTCTTCTGCAACCCATGAAGCAGTAACTATTACCGTGCCCGCCTCACGCTGCACCACCGCCCTAGTGGAGCAACTGCGTGAAGTGCTAGAGCGCCACAGTGGTCCTTCCAACGTGCGCATGACGCTAACCAGCCCAGGCCGTGAGGTGCGTACCCAGCTCGATGAGCGCTGGCGAGTTAGCCCCACAACCGCCCTGTTTAGCGACCTTAAAGCTATCCTAGGGCCCAACTGTCTAAATCACTGAGCATAGGAGTTAAGTTGGAACTGGAAATTATCCCGGTTACCGGCCAGATTAAATTAGGCCAGTTTCTTAAACTAGCTAATCTGGTTGAAGATGGTGCCAATGCCACAATCGCTATTCAAAGCGGGGATGTAAAGGTAAACGGCGAGGTAGAGACGCGTCGTGGGCACCGTTTAAACGCTGGCGATAAGGTATTGGTGGACCTTCCTACTGGAGTTGTGGGGGCCCAGGTCGGCTAAAATTTAATGGTGACTAGCCAAGACCCCAAACAATTCCAAGATCCTCCGCTAGATGCAGATCGCTTAATGGCGCAATCTAATGTGGTGCTGCGACTGGGCTCAATGATGCTCACTTGCGGCGCCGGCGCCTACCGCGTTAAGTCTGCTATGGCCCGGGCTGCTGCAGCTGTGGGCCTAGACCGTCATGAGGCGCAAGTAACCATGAATGAAATCGTGGCCAGCGCTTTTGTGGGTAAAGAAAGGTTCCGCACGGTTGCTGTAGAACAGCGCCGCGTGGGCGTAAACGTAGACAAGCTTGAGCGTCTACGCACTGTGGTAGAAAACCTTGAAGCCCATGAACGGGTTGAGGATCTAAATGCCAAGCTAGATGAAGTAGCTAGCGTTAAACCCCTATATGGGGCCTTCGCCAATGCGGCAGCCTCAGGTGTGGCTTGTGCAGGTTTCTGTTTCCTAAATAAGGGTGGCCTCTATGAGTGCCTGGGTGTACTCATTGCAGCATTCTTGGGTCAGGCGCTGCGCCGCTTCCTGCTGCACCGTGGCTGGCAGCACTTTGTGACCTGGCTGCTGTGTGGCCTGCTAGGTTCTGGCACCTATATGGCGGTGCTGGCTGGTATGGATCTAGCAGGCATCACTGACAACACCCACCAGGCCGGGGTTATCTCTGCGATTTGTTCCTGATCCCCGGTTTCCCAATGGTTACCGCCATGCTGGATATGATTCGCCAAGACTTCCTGTCGGCACTTACCAGGATGTCCTACGTGATTATGGTGATGGCTGCTGCTGGTATTGCTGTGTGGGTTACCAGCTACGTAGCAAACTGGCCGGTAGATGGTCCCAAGCCGGCTGGCCCCACAGGTCTAGCGCTTTACTCGCTAGATCTGGTGTGTTCTTTTGTGGCCGCCTATGGCTTTGCCATGCTGTTTAACGCCCCTGCGCGAGCTGCCCTAGTAAGCGCTATTACGGGAGCTGTGGCTAACACTGGCCGTATTATTTTGATTAACGAAGCTGGCTTACCCTGGCACCTGGCAGTGGGCCTGGCTGCCTTGGTAATTGGCTTGATGGCGCAGCTGTTTGTTTCCTCTGCTTCGCTTTCGCGTGTGGCTTTGTCTGTGCCGGCAGTAGTGATCATGATTCCGGGTGTGCCTTTCTACCGGGCCCTGAGCGCGATTAACGACCACACCATTGACACTTCAGTGGCTGTATCTACTGCTTTTGGCAACATTGCTGAGGTGGTTCTAGTTATTACCGCTATCGGTGCTGGCTTAGCATTGGCGCGTGTAATCACTGACCGTAACTGGCGTCACGACTTTTCTACTTCGTCTCTACCTGACCTGCATTAAAACTGTCTCTAGAGAGCAAAAATCGGGGAGGCATTAGCCTCCCCGATTTTCTATCTAGCGGACCTGCTCTTTATATCTGCAGGCCTGCTTGCCTCGCAGGTAGTTACAGGCCACCCATGATTTGGGCGATGAAGATCTTTGCCACCATGGCCACAGGGTAGACCATGGCGTAACCCAGGGCCACACGCGGGTCCATACCAGTGCGGTCGTTTGCGAAGGCCAGTACAGCAGGCTGAGTCTGGGCACCCGCCAGCAAACCAGATAGACGCGTGCCACCCATCTTGACTAGCCAGCGCATACTTGCATACAGACCAGCGCCCACAATAGTGGTTACCACGATGCCGACAATCAGGATGTTAATCCAGCTACCGCTGGTGAAAGCTACACCAATCTGAGTACCGGCCTTAGTGCCAGCCTGGGCCAGGAAGATTAGCAGACCAAGCTCGGACAGTACCTGTGTGGTTGTAGCCGGTAGAGAGGTAACCATCTTGCCGATACGGCCTAGGCGACCAAAGATAAGACCAACAATTAGCGTGCCGGCAGCTGAACCAATGGAGAAGGTAGCGCCGGTGGGGGTAAGGAACTTGTACTCACCGAAGAAGATACCCAATGCCATACCCAGGCCCAGAGCCACGGGTGAGAGGGAGGATAGGCCGCGTGCGGAGTCACCAAAGTACTTGGTGACTTCAGCTAGACGGTGAGTGGGGCCTACTACACGCAGACGGTCACCCATCTGTAGAACCAGACGCGGGTCAGCCATCAGGTCTACGTCACCACGACGTACACGCGATACCGAGGCGTCAAAGCGGTGATCAAGGTCAACCTCAGCCAGGGTGCGTCCAGCCAGCTTGGAGTTGGATACGGTGATGCGACGGAAGTCCAGGTAGCGGCGGTCAGCGATAAGCGAGTGCGAAGAGTGGTGGCCTAGTAGATCCTGAGCGGCCTTAACCTTGTCCTCGGTACCTACTACGGTCAGTAGGTCATCGTGGTAGACGCGGTCAGTTAGATGCGGGGTCTTAATGGGCTTGTCCTCACCGCGAGCCAGACGCGAGAAGCGCAGGTCACTGCCGGCGTCGAGATCCTTAAGAATCTGGGCCAAGGTGAGGTTGTCGCGGCGCTCGACGCGGATGGTGGCGTTAATAATGGGGGTAGGGGCGTCAGTGTCTTTGGTGCGGTAGTGTAGGGCTAGCGAGGCAAAGAACAGCATGCCGATAACACCAAATAGGTAGGCCACCGCATAACCCACGGTTGCGGTAGCTGTGCCATCTGGGTCACCGGCAGTTTGGGCAGCGCTGCCTGCAGCCGCCAAGGCCGGGGTGTTAGTGATGGCCCCTGCCCAGGTACCGGCAATAAGTGCAGAGTTCATCCCGAAGGCGCGGCCTAAAACTTGGGCGGCGCCAGCGGAAACAATAAATACGCCCAGCATGGCTAGCAGTGGGCCAGCTGCAGTTTTAATTACCTGGAAGAAACCAGGGCCAGAAGAAACACCAATTGAGAAGGTGAAGATAGCTAGGCCTAGCGTGCCCAGCAGCTGTGGTAGTTTTAGATCAACACCCAGGAAGTCAGCGTATGCGCCTAGTGCAATACCTGCAAACAGCACGGCAGCTGCACCCAGGCTAATACCTTTAATCTTTATATGTCCCACCAGCATGCCAACGCCGATGAGTAGGAACAGCACCAAGACCGGGTTTTTGGCTAGATGCTCCATTATCTCGTGCAAGGCCTAGTCTCCTTTGAATATAAGCGTTTGGCGACAAAACCTTGTCGCTAGAGCCAACCTTCACGTTACAACGTAGCTGTGCCGGGACCTCAGGGCATAGGTCCCGTTCGTCGGACAAGAATTGTCATGTCAAATACAGTGTAGCGCAATCCTGTTTATCTCGCATTGTAAGACGTGAACTTAAATCTGGGACGTTCTTGTTTGCTTTAAAAGTTGGCACTAGTCTTGCTTAGGCTTAACTACGCGGGAAAATAAAAGGAGGGCTACAAGCATGACCGTCATGACCGGTGCACAAGCTTTAGTGCGCGCCCTGGAGGAATTAGGGGTAACGGATGTGTTTGGGATGCCTGGAGGCGCCATCCTACCTTTCTATGATCCGTTGTATGCATCAACAAAAATCCGTCACATTCTAGTGCGCCACGAGCAAGGTGGTGGGCATGCTGCTGAAGGTTATGCCATGAGCACTGGCAAGACGGGTGTATGCATTGCAACCTCCGGCCCTGGTGCTACCAACCTGATTACTGCTCTAGGTGACGCCATGATGGACTCAGTTCCGCTAGTGGCCATCACCGGCCAGGTGGGCTCTGCTTCAATTGGCACCGACGCCTTCCAGGAAGCTGACATCGTGGGCGCCACCATGCCCATGGCTAAGCATTCCTTCCTGGTAACCCGTGCCCAAGATGTTCCCCAGCGTATTGCTGAGGCCTACCACCTAGCTAGCACTGGCCGCCCCGGCCCGGTACTAGTTGACGTAACCAAAGACGCCCAGGTGGGTGAAGTTGACTTCCAGTGGCCGGTAGAGCTGGATTTGCCTGGCTACAACATTCCTACCCGGGGGCGCGAGGCTAAATTCAGCTCCGCTGCCGACATGATCTTTGCAGCCTCCAAGCCGGTTATTTACGCCGGTGGTGGCATCACCCGGGCCGGCGCATCTGAGGCACTTAAGGCCCTGCTCGACGTCGCCCCCATCCCGACCGTAACCACCCTAAATGCGCTCGATGCGCTACCGGCTACCCACCCGCTAAACCTGGGTATGCCCGGTATGCACGGCACTGTGGCGGCAGTAGGGGCCCTGCAGCAAAGCGACCTAATTATTGCCTTGGGTGCGCGCTTCGATGACCGCGTAACTGGCAAGTTAGACTGCTTCGCCCCGCACGCCCGCGTCATTCATATCGACGTCGACCCGGCTGAAATTGGTAAAATCCGTGCCGCTGACTAGGTATCGTGGCGGATCTTAAATACGCCCTGCCGCAGTTAACTGAGGCTATTGCCGAGCTAAGTGCCCAGGTGGGGGAGAAGCCAGAGTATGGCAGCTGGACTAACTACACTGCTTCGCTGCGCCGTCGTTACCCCGTTGGCTGGGCTCAGCCCGAAGATGGCAAGCTTTCACCCCAGGAAGTAATCACCAAGATCGGCCGCTCTATTGCCGACGACGCCATTGTGGTTACCGGTGTGGGCCAGCACCAGATGTGGTCAGCTAACCTGATCGATCACCGCCACGCACGTTCCTGGCTGTCTTCAGCCGGTAGCGGCACCATGGGTTACGGCATTCCTGCTGCCATGGGTGCCAAGGTGGGTGCGCCCCAGCGTGACGTATGGCTAATCGACGGCGACGGCTGCTTCCAGATGACCAACCAGGAGCTAGCTACTTGCTCATTGGAAGGCATCGCTATCAAGGTAGCCATCATTAACAACTCGTCACTAGGCATGGTGCGTCAGTGGCAGACGCTGTTCTACGGTGGACGCTACTCCAACACTTCACTGCACACCGGCGACGAGATTCGCATCCCTGACTTCGTAACCCTAGCTCAGGCCTATGGAGTAGTGGGGCTGCGCTGTGAGCGGGCCGAGGATATTGAAGACGTTATCGCTCAAGCAAACGCCATCACTGACCGTCCGGTAGTAATCGACTTTGTGTGCTCACCTGACGCTCAGGTTTGGCCGATGGTTGCGCCAGGTAGCGACAACAGCGACATTGAATATGCCAAGGGCCTACGCCCGGTTTGGGATGAGGAGTAATACATGAGCACCACGAAACACACCCTTTCCGTGCTAGTTGAGAACAAGCCTGGCGTGCTTACCCGCGTGTCAGCGCTGTTTGCCAGGCGAGGCTTCAATATTCACTCTTTGGCGGTAGGTCCCACTGAGCATCCTCAGATCTCACGTATCACCGTAATCGCCAATGCTGATGACACCGCCATGGATCAGGTGGTTAAGCAGCTAAATAAGCTAGTGAATGTACTCAAAATCGTTGAACTAGATCAGGCAGACTCTGTTCAACGAGAACTACTACTAATTAAAGTCTTGGCTAACGATGCTTCACGTACTGCGGTACTACAGATCGTTGACCTATTTAGGGCCCACGTCGTAGACGTGCACCCAGACTCAGTAGTGATCGAAATGGTTGGCTCTGAGTCAAAAGTCCAGGCTCTGCTCAACTCCCTGCGCCCTTACGGCGTGAGTGAGATCGTTCAGTCTGGCACCGTAGCTATTAGTCGCGGTTCCCAGTCCATTACCGAAGAACTCAAAGAAAAGTGAGAGGCCACTATGGCGCAGCTATTCCATGATGCAGACGCAGACCTGTCGGTTATCCAGTCCAAGAAGGTAGCCGTAATCGGTTACGGTTCCCAGGGTCACGCTCACGCGCTGAACCTACGTGACAGCGGCGTTGAGGTAGTTGTGGGTCTACGTGAAGGCTCTTCCTCTATCGCCAAGGCGCAGGAAGCCGGCCTGACCGTTAAGCCCATTGCTGAGGCCGTGGCTTGGGCCGACGTCGTCACTGTGCTAGCCCCAGACCAGGTGCAGGCCGCCCTGTACGAGGCTGAAATTGCCCCCAACATCAAGCCCGGCGCAGCTCTGCTGTTCAGCCACGGCTTCAACATCCACTTCGGCTACATCAAGCCCAGCGCCGACATCGACGTGGTTATGGTTGCCCCCAAGGGCCCGGGCCACACCGTACGTCGTGAGTTCGAGGCTGGCCGTGGTGTGCCGGTACTAGTTTGTGTTGAGCAGGACGCCACCGGCCAGGCTTGGCCGCTAGTGCTTTCCTACGCCAAGGCCATTGGTGGTACCCGCGCCGGCGCCATCAAGACCACCTTCCGTGAGGAAACCGAAACTGATCTATTCGGTGAGCAGACCGTGCTTTGCGGCGGTATCTCCAAGCTGATCCAGTACGGTTTCGAGACCCTGGTTGAGGCCGGCTACCAGCCTGAGATGGCCTACTTCGAGGTCTGCCACGAGATGAAGCTGATCGTTGACCTGATCAACGAGGGCGGTATCTCCAAGCAGCGTTGGTCCTGCTCTGACACTGCCGAGTACGGTGACTACGTTTCCGGCCCGCGTATTATCACTCCCGACGTCAAGGAGCACATGCAGGAAGTCCTCGGCGACATCCAGAGCGGTGCTTTCGCCAAGCGCTTTATGGATGACCAGGCTGCTGGCGCCCCCGAATTCAAGCGCCTACGCGCCGAGGGTGAGGGCCACCCGATCGAGACCACCGGTCGCGAGGTGCGTTCCTTGTTCGCATGGCGCAAGGACATTGACACTGACTACCACGAGGGCTCTGTAGCTCGCTGAGCGCAGCGCACTATTTAAGTCAAGATGATAACGGTGGCCACCGCGAAAGCAGGTGGCCACCGTTGTTAGGACAGGAGAAAATAATGAGTGCAAACCACGCAGCTACCCCTGAGGTAAGCGCTCTGGCCCAGGCGGCGGCCCAGCCGCTAGCACCGGCCGCCGAACTAGCTGAGCGTTTTCCACTTAGCGCCAGTGATCACCGCGCTAGCGATGCTCAGCGCCAGCAGGCCCTAGATGAACTGCGTTTTGGTACGGTCTTTTCTGACCACATGGCCCACGCTCACTGGAGCCATGAAGGTGGTTGGTCCCAGCGTGAAGTAGTGGCGTTTGCTCCGCTTACGCTCTCTCCAGCAGCTGCAGTGTTCCACTACGGCCAGGAAGTTTTTGAGGGCATTAAGGCTTACCGCCATGAAGATGGTTCAATCTGGACTTTCCGTCCCGGCTATAACGCTGCCCGCCTAGCTGCCTCAGCTCGCCGTCTATGCCTGCCGCAGCTGGGACACGAAGACTTTGTGGCTTCAATTGCGTCCCTGGTGCGCGCCGATAACCAGTGGGTGCCCTCCAAGCCTGGTTCAAGCTTGTATCTGCGTCCCTTTATGATCGCCTCAGAGGCTTTCCTCGGGGTGCGCTCTAGCCATGAAGCTGACTACTACGTGATTGCTTCACCGGTGGGCCCCTACTTTGGCGACAAGGTAGAAGCTGTAGACATTTGGGTAACCACCTCCTACCACCGTGCTGGCGTGGGTGGTACTGGTGCAGCTAAATGTGGTGGTAACTATGCCGCTTCACTGATTGCCCAGGAAGAGGCTTATGCCAATGGCTGCAAGCAGGTTTGCTTCCTAGACGATGTCACTGCTTCGCATATTGAGGAGCTAGGCGGCATGAATGTATTCGTGGTGCGCGCTGACGGCTCAGTGGTAACTCCGCGCCTAAGCGGCACCATTTTGGAAGGCTGCACCCGCTCGGCCATCATTGAGCTACTCAAGAGCGAAGGCACTAGCGTAAGTGAGGCAGACTTGACGCTGTCTGGTTTGCTTGACGATGTACGCAGCGGCAAGGTAACTGAAATCTTTGCCTGTGGTACGGCGGCGGTAGTAACCCCGATCGGCGCTCTAAAGGGTAAGGACTTCGAGGTCAGGCTTGAAGCTGGGCCGGTCACCAGCCACATTCACCAGCGTCTAACTGGTATCCAGTTTGGCAAGGTGGAAGACGAGTTTGGCTGGATGTACCGTCTAGCCTAAAAGGGCTCTGTTAAAGGCTGGGTTGGCGCTGCAATAGCGCCAATCTATGCCGTGACCCTAGTGAGCGCGGGTGGTTGGCCAACCACCCGCGCTCACTACTTTGAGGTGTAGCCTAAATAGACCTGTTGGGCGGTTTTGTCAATAGCAAAGCTTGCCTATTGAAAGCTTGACCCCTATCATAGAAGGGAGATTCGGACCACAATCAAGTCAATGAAAGACGGTGAGCAGGATGCAAATAGATGAGCGCTGCAATCGCTATGAAAAGCAGATTCAGAACGCCGCAACTGTGTTAATTGCCTCGGCTATTGTTGGTTTGGGACTTTTTGTAATCGGTTTAGCGCCTTTTGGTGGAATTTGTTTTTTGATCGCATCTGTTAGCGCTTTAACGATTATCGCCAATAAGCTGCTGCTAATGCTGCGTGAGTAAACCTAATTAGACCCACTGGCCCTACTGGCGGTGGGTCTAACTAGGTTTTGGCTAGTTTCTTTCCCCAAACACGGCACGTCCCACACGCACCTGGGTGCTGCCCTCAGCAATAGCCCACTCAATGTCGTTAGTCATGCCCATAGATAGCTGGGTACAACCGGCTGTACCCGGAGCGCCACTGGCCGCAATTTTCTCAGCTAATCCGCGCAGGTTAGCGTAGCCAGCACGTACTGGCCCCTCGTGGGGAGAATTTAGCCCAATCGTCATTAAACCAATCAGGTTTAGGTGTTTTAATTCGCCCACCTGGCAGGCTAAATCTAGGGCTGCCTCAGGGCTAACCCCACTCTTGGTTTCTTCGCCTGAAACATTTACCTGCACCATCACATCTAGCTGGCGCTCTTGACGCTGACAAGCAGCCTCCAGGCGAGTAGCCAACTCCAAGCTGGCCACAGTTTCAATGCCGTCTGCCCAACGCAGCATGTGGTTAATTTTGTTGTGCTGCAAGGGCCCAATCAGGCGCATCTGGTGGGCGGCCACTGTCTCCTCAGCTAATGCCGGGCCGCTAGCCACCATTTCCTGTACTCGGTTGTGTCCCAGTACCACTGGCCCTGGACGCAAAGCAGCCAAGGCATTAGTGGCTTGCACAATAGTTTGTGGGGTTTGGGTCTTAACCGCCAGCATCAGCCCAACCTGATCATTGCGGCCGTAGCGCTGGGAAGCTGCGTCAATGCGCTCAAGGATATGCTGTAGTGAATCATCAATAGGACTCATAGCAGCCACCTTACACCGCTCAAGGAGCGGATACGCGCTGACATTTAGACCTATTCCTGTCACAATTACAGGCAGTTACTTATATTTACCTTGCCCGACTGCGGGCAGAATTTGTTGGCCGAGTGTAAAAGGACAGCTAATGCAATTGCCCTTATGGTCTATCACCCCATTCGTGGTGATGCTGGCTTCAATCGCGATATTGCCGCTGGTGGGAGCCACTAAACACTGGTGGGAAAAACCCTCAAGTCAGCTTATTTTGGCTCTCACGCTAGGTGTTCCCACCGCAATCGCTACCGGGCTGGCCGTGGGCTGGGAGCATGTAGGTGGCGCCGTCGTCGAATATATCCAGTTCATTTCGCTGATCCTGAGCCTATTCGTAGTAGCCGGCGGCATTCACCTGCGCGGTGACATTCAAGCCACCCCCAAAAACAACACTGTTTTCTTGGCTATCGGTGGCACCATCGCCTCATTTGTGGGCACCACCGGCGCCGCCATGCTGCTCATCCGCCCCCTACTGGCCACCAACAAAGAACGTAAATACCGTGTACACACGGTGCTTTACACCATCTTCATTGTGGCTAACTGCGGCGGTTTGCTTACCCCCCCTGGGTGACCCGCCACTGTTCCTAGGTATGCTGCGCGGCGTGCCTTTCACCTGGACGCTACACCTGTTTCCTGAATGGCTGCTGGTTAACAGCCTGCTGCTGATCAGCTACTACGCCCTGGATAAGGCCTACTATGCCGAAGAGCCAGCCGCTGCCGTGGCTGAAGACCGCACCCACATTGAGCCGCTGCGTGTTGAAGGCAAACTCAATTTCCTGTGGTTTGCGGTGATTGTGGCCGCCGTGGCGCTGCTGCCCTCCATTGATGAGGAAGCCATTGTGGCTGGGCACGCCGGTGTCATGGATTACCTGCCCATCCGTGAGCTGATCATGCTGAGCGCTGCCGCCTGCTCCTACTTCATTGGTGACAAGCAGGTACGCTACGTAGCCAACCAGTTCTCCTGGGCTCCGGTGCAGGAAGTTGGTTACCTGTTCATCGGTATCTTCCTGACCATGGTGCCGGCCCTGCTGGTGCTCGACGAGGTGGCCCCCAAGCTGCCGCTTAATGAAGTTACCTTCTTCCTGTTTACCGGTGGGCTCTCCTCAGTGCTTGATAACGCCCCCACCTACGCCACTTTCTTCGAGATGGGCTCACATCTGGGTGCCAGTGGCGCCCACCAGGTAATGGTGGCTGGCGTGCCCGAGCACTACCTGGTGTCTATCTCGCTAGGTGCCGTGTTCTGTGGCGCCCTGACCTACATTGGCAATGGGCCTAACTTTATGGTCAAGGCAGTAGCGGAGGCCGACGGCGTAGAAATGCCCTCCTTTGGCCGTTACGTATTTGACTCCTTCACTCTGCTAGGCCCAGTTCTGGTTGCCATGCTGTGCCTGACCATCTGGCCTAGCACCATTGCCAAGATTGTGGGCGCAGTGATTGTGGCGTTGCTACTGGCCCGCGCCGCCTGGCTGATTTTTAACTCACACCGCAGCCAATTAGCTGACAGCGTTAGCGCCTGACAGTTTAAGGTCTACCCTATAGCGCCGCTATGTAGGCAAAACTTGGTTCTAGCCCCTGGTCAAAAACAATTTCGACCGGGGGCTAGTTGCTGGGTTATTTTGCTGGCGTGCAGAGCTCTTTTACTGGGCTTGAGGGTTCTTTAGTGGGTTCCAGGCGCAGTTACAAAATCTATGATTTCTTCCATGCGCCCTAGCAGTCCAGGCTCAATATCCTTATAGGAGTTAACGCGGGCCAAAATGCGCTGCCAGCCCTGGGCGATATCGGCCTGGGTGGCGTGGGGCCAACCTAAAGCTGCCAGCGTGCCGTGTTTAATATCGGTTCCTCTGGGCACATCAGGCCAAGCTGATAAACCAAACAGACTAGGTTTAACAGCCTGCCACACATCCACATAGGGGTGGCCGGTAACCAGCACATTGCTGCCCCCGGGTAGCTGTGCCACCTGGGCGGCTATACGTGACTCTTTAGAGCCAGCCACCAGGTGATCAACCAGCACCCCAGCCCGGCGGGTGGGGGAGGGGGGCAAACTCGCGCATCACCTCCACCAGGTTATCTACCCCTTCCAGCAGCAGTACCACCACGCCTTCATGGCGCAGGTCGTCACCCCAAACTTTCTCCACCAGTTCGGCGTCGTGGCGCCCTTCCACCCAAATACGGGAAGCCCTAGCCACCTTGGCTCGCTGATCCGCTACTGCATAGGAACCTGAGGCAGTTAGTTTTCGCCCGCCAGCTGAACGCGCTGGGGCCGGGCGGGCTTTAGCTAGGTGGCCAGCAGCAATACCGCCGTCGGTAGGGGCTAGCAGATCCACAGGGACGCCGTCGACCCAGTAACCGGGCCCCAGCGGAAAGCCGCGCCGCACCCCCCCGGCGGTCCTCCAAAACCATAATGTGGCGTCCACCGGACTTTTCCACCCGGATCACTGCGCCCACAAAACCTGTGGCCACATCCTCAACCACTTCGCCAATACGTACCGGGCGTCGCTGCGAGCGCGGGCGCACCGCAAAACTCCCCTCGCGGTGGGGGTTAGAGGACAAAACATTTTTGCCATAGCGATCCTGCATGCGTTTTAGCATACCTGCATGGGGTAAATCGGCTTACTGGCGGGCGCTAAGAAATTGGCTCGCTGAGGGGCAGCCAACCCTAAAATAATCGGTGCGCCCAGCCCTCACCCCTGAGCGAATCAGATAGCGAGGTGGCACTCTAGACGTAGAGTGCTAATAGTAGAAGCAAGCTAACGAAGGGAGGCGCCATGGTTGAAGGCAGGCGAATGGCCGTGCTCAACGCGATTGTTAGCGACTATGTGCGCACCCGCGAGCCAGTAGCCTCACGGGCCCTTGCTGAACGATACTGTTTAGGGGTTTCACCAGCCACTATCCGTAACGATATGGCGGCGCTAGAAGCTGAAGGCTATATCAATCAACCCCACACTTCGGCCGGGCGGGTACCCACCCATAAGGGCTACCGCTCATTTGTGGACCATATTGCGGCCATCAAACCACTAAGCGGGCCTGAGCGGGCAGCTATCGACCGGCTTTTAGCGGGAGTAGTAGACCTTAACGACGTTGTCGAAGGCGCCGTGCGGGCCCTAGCTGAACTAACCGGGCAGCTAGCTGTGGTGGAATACCCCTCCTTGCGTCACGTACACCTGCGTCACCTAGAGCTGGTGCCGCTGCCGCCAAGGCGACTATTGCTGGTGATTATTACTGATTCTGGACGGGTAGAGCAGCGCACCCTAATGGTTGAGCAGGACTGCTTAAGTGACCCGGCTAGCCTAGAGACTTTGCGACAGCGCCTTAACCAAGCCTTGGTGGGGGCCCATTCCAGCGAGGTTTCCGCCGTGGTTTCTACCCTGCTAAAGCAGACCGAGCCGGATATGCGTGCGCTAATGCACCAGATTGCGGCCCAGCTCATTGCGGCTTTACAGTCCGACGTCGAAGAGCGCCTAGTGGTGGCGGGTACGGCTAACTTGGCGCGCACTACCGCAGATTTTTCCTCACTAGAGCCGCTACTGGATGCGGTAGAGGAACAGGTAGTGCTGCTGCGGCTACTAACCGGCGCCGCCGGACGGCCCAGCCAAAGTGTCAGCGTAAGTATCGGTGAAGAAAACGGCCAAGAGGCTCTAGCTGAAGCCTCAGTAATCACCACCAGCTACCAGACCGCTGAGGGGGGAGCCGTGGCGCGCCTGGGAGTATTAGGGCCCACCCGCATGGATTACCCAGCAGCCATGGCCAGTGTGCAGGCTGTAGCCAATTACTTAAGCCGCTATTTCAATCAAGGGGCCAAAACCAGTAGCCATAGGCGGGTTAATAGTGGCCCGTTAAACGCGCTGCATGGGCCTGCCAGCAGCTAGAATTTTGCAAGCCTTTTACTGTAAACGAGAGAAGAACTTAGTGAGCGACTATTACCAGCTACTTGGGGTTGACCGTAAGGCCACTGATAAGGAAATTAAACGGGCCTATCACCGGCGTCTACGTAAAATTCACCCTGACTACGCCGGCCCTGGCCACGAAGAAGAAGTAAAACAGGTAAATAAGGCTTACGAAGTTCTCTCTGACCCAGAAAAACGCCAGATGTACGATCTGGGCGGAGAAGACGCGCTTAGCGGACGAGGTCCGGCCGCTGGCGCTGGCGACTTCGGGGCTTTCGCTTCAGCTTTCAGCTCCATGTTTGGGGGCGCATTCGGGGGTGGCGGGCCTCGTTCACGTCAAAGCCCCGGCAGTGACCGCGTACTGCCAGTAGAGCTAGATCTAGCTGATGTAGCCTTTGGCACTACGCTCAAGCAGGACATTGAAGTTTATGTAGTGTGCGAGCAGTGTCATGGTAGCTGCACCGCCCCGGGCACCTCCCCGGTCACCTGTACCCAGTGCCACGGCACCGGGAACGTACAGCGTACCGTGCGCTCCCTATTTGGCGAAATGCTCACCTCCCAGCCCTGCCCGCGCTGCGAAGGATTTGGTGACGTGATCGTTACCCCCTGCCAAAACTGTTCAGGTACCGGCTGCGTACAGTCCCATAAGGAAATTGAGATCGAGGTACCCGCCGGGGTTAGCGACGACATGACGCTACGCATGCGCGGCCAAGGGGACGTAGGCCCAGGCGGTGGCCCCGCCGGTGACCTATACATCAAGTTCCAGGTGCGCTCGCACCCCTTCCTAGACCGAGACGGCGACGACCTAGTCACCGAGCTGCGTGTGCCTATGACTGCCGCCGCCCTAGGCGCCACCATCAACCTTGAAACCTTGGACGGTACCAAGAAGATCAACGTCCGTCCAGGTACCCAAAACGGCACTGTGGTGACCTTAAAGCAGCTAGGTATTAACCACATGCGTCGCCCCGGCCGTGGCAACTTGCAGGTACGCATCGTCGTAGAGACCCCCTCCCAGCTCGACGATCACCAGCGTGATCTACTCATGCAGCTAGCCCAGGCACGCGGCGAAGACAACTATGAGCCAGTTAAGGATGAATCCGTCCTAGACCGACTCAAAGGGGCACTAGGTAAATAACCATGACACTGCCAGTATTTCTAGCTGACGCCAACACCTTGCAACCCGCCCCGAGCCAGCTAAAAGTAGGCCAACCAGCCCAGCTGCGCGGGGAGGAAGCTCGCCACGCGATTTCCGTACGCCGCTTGCGTGTAGGCGAACAGCTAGATCTGGTAGATGGCCAAGGTTTACGCGCCACCTGCACGGTTAGCACGGTAGCTAAAGATACGCTGAGCGTGCAGGTGCAATCACTAAGCCACACCCCGCCCCCAGCGCTACGTCTAGCCTTAGTACAGGCCCTAGCTAAAGGCGGGCGCGACGAACAAGCCGTAGAAACCTGCACTGAAGTGGGCGTTGACCTGATCGTGCCCTGGCAAGGTGAGCGCTGCGTGTCAGTGTGGAAAGGTCCTAAAGCAGATAAAGGCCGCCAGCGCTGGCAAGCCACCGCTCGTCAAGCCGCTAAACAGGCCCGGCGCTGCTACTTACCCCAGGTAGAGCAGCTGCATAGCACCGCTCAGTTAGCTAACTGGGTGCGTGCCAGCTGCGCCGCCGGCCAGGTAGTGGTGCTATTACACGAAGAAGCCAGTGCCCCAATCGCTAGCGTACAGCTGCCCCAAAGTGGCCAGATAGCCGTAATTGTGGGCCCTGAAGGCGGCATTGGCGCCAACGAAACCCAGGACTTGGTTGACGCCGGTGCCCAGCTAGTGCGCCTAGGCCCCCACGTTATGCGCACCGCGAGCGCCGGGGCTGTGGCGCTCGCGGTGCTGGCACAACGCGCGGGCCTATGGGGTTAGGCCTGTGTGGTTAAGGCCAGCAAAGGCTAGAAACCGCGCGCATACTGGGGCGGCATGTAGTCCACTTTGGTGCCTAGTTCTTTAGCCCAAGCTAGTGGCAGGCGCGGGTTAGCTAGGGCTGGGCGGCCAACTTCTACAATGTCGGCTTGGTTAGTGACCAGGATCTGTTCGGCGCTGGCCGGGTTGGTGATTAGGCCGACGGCGCTAACCACCTGGGCGCTGCTAGCTGCGCCAGTAGCGTTAGTGGCGCCGTCGTTGGCAGACCCGCTAGAGCCGCTGCCAGCCGTGCCGGCTAGGGCAGACTTAACCGCCTGAGCAAAACCCACCTGATAGCCCGGACCCACCGGGATAGGCGCTGGCGCCAAACCACCGCTAGAAATATCAAACCAATCCACCTGGGGTAGCTGGCGAGTCAGAGCCACGGTGTCGCTTAGCTCTAGGCCGCCCTCCAGCCAGTCGGTGGCACTTAGACGCAGTGAAAGCACACTGTCGGTGCCCTCCAGAGCCTTATGTACAGCCTGCACGGTTTTCTCACTCATACGGTTACGGGCGCCTTGGCTGCCACCCCAAGCATCGCTGCGCTGGTTGCTAAGCGCCGAGCGGAACTCGTGTAGCAAATAGCCGTGGGCGCCGTGGATCTGAATAATGTCGAAACCAATTTCGCTAGCCACCTTGGCTGCCTTAGCGAAAGCAGCGATTATCTGCTCAATTTCCGACTCACTTAAGGCTTGCGGGCGGGTGTGATCGGCTAAAGCTAGCTCGCTGGGGGCTAGGGGCTGCCAGCCGCCCTGATCGGCGGGGATAGTGCCGCTGCCCTGGTTCCAGCGGTAAGTTGCGGCTTTACGTCCGGCGTGAGATAGCTGAATACCTGCCAAAGCGCCGTGAGCCTTAATGTCAGCCACGATCGGCTCCAGTGCCTGCGCCTGCTGCTCATTCCACAGCCCCAGGTCCCAGGGGGTGATGCGGCCTGCGGGAGCTACTGCGGTGGCCTCCACAATAATTGCGCCCCAGCCACCGCGTGCCAGGGCTCCATAGTGCTGGGCAGTTTCGTAATTAGCGACGCCGTCACGGTTTTCTAGCGTGTACTGACACATGGGAGGCACAAACAGGCGGTTACGAGCTACTTTAGTGCCCACCTGGAGGGGACTAAACAATGCTGGTGACATGGCGTTCCTTAAAATATAAGCCGCGAATGTTTAGGATTATTTAGCGTTTTACGCTAGGCCAATTGTATGGCTTAGAGCCTATAAACCCGATCATGAGCCAGGGACTGTGGGTGGGCAGGGGCGGCTTAAATTCGGTAAAATGACGGGCAATATGACTGACGCTTTAAACAGTGACAACTCTGTACGTGTGGTGACCCTGCCCGACGACGTTGCCCCAGTGGTGTTGTTCGGCTCCCGTGATGAAGTGCTGCGTGCCATGGAGCGCGGTATGCGCGAAGTATCCTTCCATCTGCGCGGCAATGAGGTGACTATGGCGGGCGATGCCGGCGCCGTAAACACCGCCGTCACCCTATTAAGTGAGCTCATTGACGTGGCCCGCACCGGCACGCCTTTGGACGCCGACGCCGTAGAGCGTGCTATCGGCTTGCTAAACGTTGATCAGCGCCCTGCCCAGGTTTTCACTGACGATATTCTCACCGCCCGGGGCCGCACCATTCGCCCCAAAACCCTGGGCCAAAAGCAGTACACCGACGCCATTGACCGCTCCACCATCACCTTTGGTATTGGCCCAGCCGGTACCGGTAAAACCTACCTGGCTATGGCCAAGGCGGTGGATGCGCTGCGTCGTCGGCAAGTTTCACGCATTATCCTCACGCGCCCGGCTGTAGAAGCGGGGGGAGAACCTAGGCTTTTTGCCCGGCTCGCTAACCGACAAAATCGACCCCTACCTGCGGCCACTTTATGACGCCATGCATGACATGTTGGAGGCTGACGCCCTGCCCAGGCTAATGGCTGCGGGTACAATCGAAGTGGCGCCACTGGCCTATATGCGTGGACGCACCCTTAACGATGCTTTCGTGATTTTGGATGAAGCCCAAAACACCACCTCTGAACAGATGCGCATGTTCCTAACTCGCCTAGGATTTGGCTCAAAAATGGTGGTTACCGGCGACGATAGCCAGGTGGACCTGCCCGGGGGTAAATCCAGTGGCCTAATTGTGGTTTCCAAAATCTTGCCGGGTGTAGATGACATTAGCTTTGCCATTTAACCAGTGCCGATGTGGTGCGCCACCGACTAGTTGGAGACATTATTGACGCCTACAGCCGCTGGGATGCGCGCCAGGCCGCTGCGGTAGCCCAAAACCGTTCACGCCGTCGCACTATGCAAACGAGGAAAGCATGAGCACAGAAGTTTTAAACGAGACCGAAGTAGATATTGACGGAACTGAATTCGCTGATCTGGCCGCATTTGTTCTGGAATCAATGCATGTGTCGGTGGATGCGGAGCTGTCGATTACATTCATCGATCCCGAACCCATGGAAGAGCTACACCTGCGCTGGCTGGATCTACCCGGGCCTACAGATGTGATGAGTTTTCCTATGGACCAGCTACGCCCGGGCCACCCCAATAGCCCTACCCCCGCCGGCACCCTAGGTGACCTGGTGATCTGCCCGCAAGTGGCCGCCGCGCAGGCACTTAAAGCGGGACACAGCGCGGTAGAAGAAATGCTGCTGCTAACCACGCATGGGATCTTGCACCTGCTGGGCTATGACCACAGTGAGCCTGAAGAAAAACGCCAAATGTTTGACCTGCAACGCCGCCTACTGCTGACTTTCCTAGCGGCGCGCCCCGCCTCCATTAATTTCCCGCCGGCTAGCTGATGCACCAAGCCCCAGTTGCAATCCTGTTAGCCCTCTGTACGACGCTGCTGCTACTTGGCATATTGCTAAGTGCCAGCGAAACAGCCCTGATCCGTATTACCAAAGCCGGCGCGGAGGATCTGGTTCAGGCTGGGCGCCGCCGTGCCCGCGCGGTAGCTTTCCTGGCTGATAATCGCCGCCAGATGCTGCTAATCCTGGCAGGCGTGCGGGTAGTGGTGGATATGAGTAGCGCCGTGCTGCTAACCGTGGCGGTATCATCCCTAGCTTCCGCCTGGTGGCAGGTGCTACTGATCGCCTTAGCATGTGGCGCGCTGGTGCTGGGCTTCATTGTGGGGATCTATCCTAAATCCTTGGCCCGACGCCGCCCTGAAGCAGTACTGCTTTTTAGCTCCCCGGTGCTAATCCAGATCTATCGCCTGTGCGCCCCACTGCGCTGGTGGCACAAAAACTATGGCCACCAAGCTAAACTCACCGAGGCTGAGCAGCGCGCAGAAGTAACCGATGACCTGCGCGAAATGATCGACGAAATCGGTGAAACTGACAGCATTGAAGCCGCCGACAGGCAAATGATGCGCCAGGTGGTGGAACTAGGCCAAACCCTGGTACGCGAAATTATGGTGCCGCGCCCTGACATGGTCACCATCGACTGCCAAGACAGCGTGGAGGACGCCTTTGATCTGTTTGTGCGCTCAGGCTACTCGCGTATTCCGGTAATTGGTTCTGATGCCGACGACGTACGCGGCCTGCTGTACCTAAAAGACCTGGTGCGCCGTCGTCAACAAGACCCCACCATAGTTAGCCAGGACGTAGCTGGCCTGGTGCGTGAAGCTACCTACTATCCCGAAACTAACGCCGCCGACGACGTGCTACGCCAAATGCAACGCGAGCATGTACATATGGTGCTACTAGTGGATGAATACGGCGGCACTGCCGGGCTAGTAACCATGGAAGACCTGGTTGAAGAAGTAGTCGGGGAGCTGACCGATGAACACGACCACCGCGAACCCGAGGTAGAAAATCTAGGCAACGGGGTTTGGCGCGTACCCGCGCGGCTGGGGCTAGATGAGCTCGGCGACCTATTTGATCTAGAAATCTCCGACGACGACGTAGACACCGCCGCCGGCTTGCTTACCAAAGCCCTGGGGCGAGTGCCACTACCGGGATCCAGTGGGGAAATTCAGGGACTGCACCTAGAAGCAGAAGACTTAGTAGGACGACGTCGACAAATACTTTCCCTCTTAGCTTGGGCCCTACCCCAGCAGAAAGAAGTAGACAATGACTAAAGCCGCCCCGGGCCACGAAGAACTAGCAGCCCAGGAACCTGGCGCCGAAGAACCTGGCACCCAGGAAGAGTTTGACGCCGCGCAGCCCGGTGAAATTGAAATGGCAGATTTTGCCGCCGAGTTTGGGCTTAGTGACCTGCCCGAGCCCGAAGCCATTGAAATGCCCGAAACTGACCCAGAGTTTCGCGCCGGATTTGCCTGCCTGGTAGGGCGCCCTAACGCCGGAAATCCACGCTCACCAACGCGCTAGTGGGAACCAAGGTAGCCATCACCTCCATGCGCCCACAAACCACCCGCCACAACGTACGCGGGGTAGTGAACCTACCCAAAGCTCAGCTGGTGCTGGTAGACACCCCTGGCCTGCACCGTCCACGCACGCTACTAGGTAAACGTCTCAACGACATGGTGCGAGAAACCCTAGCCGACGTGGATGTGGTGGCTTTTTGTATTCCGGCAGATGAAAAAATCGGCCCCGGTGACCGTTTCATCGCCCGCGACCTAGCCGACCTGCGCGCCCCCGTGGTGGCGGTAGTAACCAAAGCCGACAAGGTCAGTAAAGAAGCGCTAGCTATGCAGCTGTTGGCGGTGCAAGAGCTAGGCCAGTGGGCCCAGATTGTGCCGGTAAGCGCCGTGACTGATAGTCAGGTAGATATTTTGGCTGACGTTTTGGCCTCCTACCTGCCCCACGGCCCCCAGCTGTACCCCACCGGAGAGATCACCGACGAGCCGCGCGACGTTATGATCGCTGAGCTAGTGCGTGAAGCTGCTCTAGAAGGGGTGCGCGACGAGCTGCCCCACTCACTAGCTGTGGTGGTAGATGAAGTTATGGATCCCCAGGTCGATGAGGGGGCCTATAAGGGTGGGGGTAAACTGCAAGTGCGCGTGTCGCTGGTAGTTGAACGCGACTCGCAAAAAGCAATTATTATCGGTAAGGGTGGCTCTAGGCTAAAGCATGTAGGTATGCGCTCACGCCGCGAAATTGAAGCTTATTTGGGTCGCAAAATCTATTTAGATTTGCATGTGCGCACAGCTAAAGACTGGCAACAAGATCCTAAACAGCTGGGTAAACTCGGCTTTTAAAAATCAAGAAAGGCAGCTAAAAGATTGCGCCCAGCGCAAATACCTATCCCTGAACCAAGTTTAATGCCGGTGGCCAAATACTTGCGGCCACCTGCATTTAGCTACCCGCAGCGTACCTGGCCAGATAAACAATTAACCCAGGCGCCGCGTTGGCTGAGTACGGATTTGCGTGACGGTAATCAGGCTTTAGCTGAGCCCATGGATCTAAAGCGCAAACAGCGTCTGCTGCGCCTGCTGGTGGGTTTGGGATTTAAAGAAATTGAGGTGGGTTTTCCTGCCGCTAGCGCCCTGGACTACGATTTTGTGCGCGCTTTAGCGGACCAGCCACAGCTAATCCCCGATGTGAATATAAGCGTGTTAACCCAGATCCGCCCAGATCTAATTGAGCGCACACTGCAAAGCGTTAAGGGGCTTAAACGGGTTAACGTACATATCTATAACGCCACCTCACCGGTGTTCCGTAAGCATGTTTTTGGGTTAACTAAAGCGGAAATAAAAGCCCTGGCAGTAACTGGAGTTGAGCTGGTTTGCCAGGCCGCGCAGCGCTATTTAGATGACGATACACATTTCGGTTTAGAGTATTCACCCGAAATGTTTAACGACACTGAGCCAGAATTTGCACTAGAAGTGTGCAACGCAGTAATTGCCGCCTGGCAGCCGCAAAACGTGGGGAGTTAATTATTAACCTGCCTGCCACTGTGGAACGCTGTAGCCCTAACGTATTTGCTGACCAGGTGCAGTGGCTAAACGATAATTTGGAGCAGCGCGAAAACGTATGTTTAAGCCTACACCCCCACAATGATCGCGGTAGCGCTGTGGCCGCAGCTGAACTGGGTATACGCGCCGGCGCTCAACGCATTGAAGGGTGCCTGTTTGGCCAAGGTGAGCGCACCGGGAACGTAGATCTGGTGACCTTGGCGCTTAACCTTTACAGCCAGGGCATTGACCCCTGCTTGAAACTTAGCGACATTGACCGTGTGCGCCACGAGTGTGAGGTAGTCACCCGCATGGAGGTGGGGCCACGCCACCCTTACGCGGGGGACCTGGTTTACACTTCTTTTTCCGGCTCCCACCAAGACGCTATCCGTAAGGTTATGGCGGCGCGTAGCACTGCGGTGGCGCAAGCGGGCGACGACGCCGCAGTGGCTTGGCAGGTGCCCTATCTGCCGGTAGACCCGCACGACCTGTCACGTTCATATGAGGCGGTGGTGCGGGTTAACGCCCAATCAGGTAAAGCCGGAGTGGCCTACCTGATGCGCGCCCACTACCAGATGCGCCTACCTAAGCGGCTGCAAAAAGAGTTTTCTGCCCAGGTGCAGCGCTATGCCGACGGGGCGGGGGCAGAAATTGATGCCTACACTATCTGGCAGCTTTTCGTAGACCAGTACCTACCTGCTGATACCCAACTAATTGAGGTCACCGGCGAGCCCTCGCACAATCGCGCCGCTCTAACCCCAAAGTGGGGGCGCTTTAGGCTGCGCGGCTCGGCGGTGTCTTCAACTGATCGTGACCAGGGCACTTTACTTACGGTAGAGCTTAGTGACGCCACTTTAAACGCTCCTAGGGTTATTAGCGCCCAGGGTAAAGGCCCCCTAGAAGCTTTAGCTAATGCGCTAGCCTCACTTGGCGTTAATGTGCAGGTACTTAACTACAGTCAGCATTCCCTGAGTAAAGGCGCCCACTCACGGGCCGTCACCTATATTGAATGCGAAGTAAATGGGGTCTCCTACTGGGGAGTAGGCATTGACCAATCCATTACTACCGCCTCCTTTAAAGCCGTAATTTCCGCTGTTAACCGTGCTTTGCGTGCCAGCGGGGTAGAATCTGGCAAACTTTAACCGTGGTTAGCAAGCTATATCGGGATGAAGCGGTAGTTTTACGCACCTATAAACTAGGTGAAGCTGACCGCCTGCTGGTGCTGCTGACCAGGCAGCACGGCCAAGTACGCGCCGTGGCCAAAGGCGTGGCCCGTACTAATTCAAGATTTGGTGGGCGCCTGCAACCCTTTAACCTAGTTGATCTGCAGCTACACAAAGGCCGTAATCTAGACACTGTCACTCAGGTGCAAACCTTGGAGGCCTACGCCGGCCCAATCATGGGCAACTACAGTGCCTACACCTGCGCAGCCACCATGGCCGAAACCACCCAGCGTCTAACTGAAGAAGTTAACGCATATGAGGGAGCTAATTCGCAGTATTTATTACTGGTAGGCGCGCTAAATGCGCTGGCACGCGCGCGTCACCCTAGCGGTTTAGTGCTGGACTCATATTTGCTGCGTTCACTATCGCTAGCAGGCTGGGCGCCAAGCTGTTTTGACTGCGCTTTATGTGGGGCTAAGGGCCCGCATGAATATTTCTCGGTGCAAAATGGCGGGGCGTTATGCGAAAGCTGTCGCCAACCTGGATCAATTCATGTTGACAGTGAGGCTATGGTGCTACTGGGTGCTTTACTTAGCGGCGACTGGCCCACCGTCTATGCTTGTCCAGCGGTGGTGCGTGGACAGGTTTCCGCCATCGTATCCGCCTACGTAACCTGGCACTTAGAGCGCCGGTTAGCTTCTCTATCCCTGGTAGAAAGAGCTTAAAATGCCCACCTACATTGACCCACCCAAGCACCCTAGCGGCGCCGTCGCCCCGCAGCTAGCTAAAGTCCCCGGCCACGTGGCCGTAGTTATGGACGGCAATGGGCGCTGGGCCAATGCGCGCGGCCTGCCGCGCACTGAGGGACACAAAGTAGGGGAGGCCACCCTCATGGATGTGGCCGCCGGGGCGGTAGAGCTAGGCGTTAAAGAGCTAAGCGCATACGCATTCTCAACCGAAAACTGGCGTCGTTCTCCCGCCGAAGTGCGTTTCATTATGGGTTTTACCCGCACCGTGCTACGCCAGCAGCGCGATGAGCTAAATTCCTGGGGTGTGCGCGTACGCTGGGTGGGACGCACCCCTAAGCTTTGGCGCAGCGTGCTTAGCGAGCTACGGGCAGCCGAAGAGCTAACCAAAAACAATGACCGCATGATTTTGAATATGTGCATTAACTATGGTGGACGCGCTGAAATCGCTGACGCCACCGCACGTATCGCTGCCGATGTGGCCGCAGGTAAGCTAAAAGCCTCCGGGATTAATGAGCGCACTATTTCGCGCTACCTATACGCCCCCTCCATGAGCGACGTGGACCTATTTATCCGCACCGGCGGCGAGCAGCGCACCTCTAACTTCCTTATGTGGCACTCCGCCTATGCAGAACTATATTTTTCAGATCTACCTTGGCCTGAATTTGATCGACGCCAGCTATGGCAAGCTTGCGCCGAATATGCCGGCCGCGAGCGCCGCTTTGGGGGCGCCGTCGATAAGGTAGCTCAAGCCACGAACGTGCAGGCCAACGCGAGTGACGGCGTGCACGAGGGTGAAAACCACTCCAGCTAGAGCCAAAGGCGGTTAAATTGGAACAGATGAGTAAGCAATCTAATGCCGACGTACCGGTAGTGAACATAGCTAACGCCTAACCGTGGTGCGTTTAGTTTTGGTGCCAGTATTTATTGTCATGGTGCTGCGCGGCAACGACATGGGCATGCTGGTAGCCACGGCGGTATTTACCGTGGCGGCACTAACCGACAAGCTTGATGGCTACCTGGCTCGGCGCCTTAACCTGATCACTAACTTTGGTAAGTTAGCTGACCCTATTGCCGATAAGGCCCTTACCATGAGCGCCCTAGTGCTGCTCAGCTACCTGGGTCAGCTGTGGTGGTGGGTGACCATTGTGATTATTGTGCGCGAGCTGGGGATCACCTTCATGCGCATGGCGATGGTGCGTAAAGGCGCGGTAATGGCAGCCTCTAAAGGCGGCAAACTTAAGACCACGCTGCAAATGGTGGCCATTATTGGTTTGCTAATGCCTTGGCAGCTGTTCCTGCCAGACACTATTGCCAGTGGCCTGATTGCTACCGCTTTTTGCATCATGATGGTGGCTTTGCTGGTTACCGTGGTGACCGGCATTGACTATGTGCAGCAGGCAATTACCCTTAACCGCGCTAAGGACACTAAGTGACCTACAGTCAGCTGAGTACCTATGAACTGGCTCAGAGTTTGGTTACCCGGCTGACTCAAACCGGTTTAACCATTGCAGCCGCTGAATCGCTCACCGGGGGATTGGTGTGCTCGGCGCTGGTGGATGTGCCCGGGGCCAGCGCGGTTTTACGCGGTAGCGTCACCGCCTACGCCACTGAACTAAAAGCTCAGGTTTTAGGGGTAGACGCTGCACGTTTGGCTAGCGTTGGTCCGGTAGATGCCCAGGTGGCCCAGGAAATGGCCGACGGCGTGGCGCAGCTTTTGGGGGCCGACGTCGCCGTGGCTACTACCGGTGTGGCAGGGCCAGGCCCAGCTGACGGCCATGAGGCGGGCACAGTCTATATCGCCGCCATTGCCCCTTGGGGAAGTGTATGGCGCCTGCTGCAGCTGGAGGGACAGCGCTCGCAGATACGTGCTCAAACAGTTCGCCACGTGCTGGTATTAGCTTTAGAACTACTTGATCAGGCGTAGTAGGTGGGCCTAGTAGAAGTGGTGGGCCCAAAAGCCTATAGCTATCCATTAGCTTCTCACAGCGAAACATAGCCTAAGCGGGTTTACTTAAGTACGAAGTTGATAGTTTAAGAAAAGAAGTTGAGACGTCAACCACTTTCCAGCTTCACGGAAATAATGACCCTAGATGAATGGTTGGAGTAGACGTGAACAACAGTACCCACCCCCGCTCAAGCGTCCGTCCGGTTAACCGTGGCGTTTCGCGCCCTGGTGCCACTATGCACTACCGTGGTGTTATGGATGCTTCGTTGAATGAACCCGTCCTGCTTCGCCGCGAGATTGGCGAGGTGCTGCGTGCCGTACGTCAGCATCAGGGGCGTACCCTACGTGAGGTTTCCGCTGAGGCGCGTGTCTCCCTGGGTTACCTATCTGAGGTGGAACGTGGCCAGAAGGAAGCTTCCTCAGAACTACTAGGCTCAATCTGCCAGGCTCTACAGGTGCCGCTATATGTGGTGCTACGTGAAGTGTCTGACCGTATCGCTCGTGCAGAGCGCTCCATGGTTCCCGACACTGTGCCCGATGAATTGGTGCGCAGCCAGTCGGCACTAAGCCACTGATGAAAAACTCTGAGTTTACGCTGGCACTGGAAGAGGTTTTTGGCCCGGTTTTTGGTAACTCGCTGGCCCAAGACCTAGTACTTAGCCCCTGGGGGGTAAGCGCCAGTGCGGCGTTAGCTCAAGGAGTTGATCCGCGCGAAGTTTGGGATCGACTATGCGATGAGATGCAGGTCAGCGAGACTCAGCGTTGGGTCTACCGGATGGATCCTAAACAACGTCGACGCGTTAAGCGCTAAAACAAATGGGTGCCCACCAGGCGCCCATTTTTTTGTGCACAGGTGGAAATGCTGCTAGCCAAAGTTGTCCTAGCTGGGCTGGTGGTGGCCATGGTCACGGTCAACTAGTTGTACAAAGATACTTGGCTTTCGAACAAAGGTTCGGATATAGTCTTTCACAGACAACATTTCTTTGACGCCCCACCTGGTTATCCACAGGAGCTAGGAAATATGTCGCTGATCGGACATAGCGTTGTTGGCAGGCTCTCGGAGAGGGAGCTGAAGTAAACAGATCAGCCCTATCCGCAAACTCATAGAAGGTAGACCCATGGCCGCTAATCAGCCCCAGGATCGCGCTAAGGCGCTCTCGCTAGCACTGGCTCAGATTGACAAGAACTTCGGCAAAGGCTCTGTTATGCGCCTTGGTGATGACACGCGCCCGCCGGTAGCGGTTATCCCCACCGGTTCGGTGGCCCTGGATGTTGCCCTAGGTGTAGGCGGATTGCCGCGTGGACGCGTAGTAGAAATTTATGGCCCGGAATCTTCCGGTAAGACTACCGTGGCTCTGCACGCGGTTGCTAACGCCCAAAAAGCTGGCGGCAACGCCGCCTTTATCGACGCCGAGCACGCCCTAGATCCTGAATATGCACGCAAGCTTGGTGTGGATGTAGACAACCTGCTGGTTTCCCAGCCAGACACGGGGGAGCAGGCCTTAGAGATCGCCGACATGCTGATCCGCTCTGGCGGCCTAGACATTATCGTGATCGACTCGGTTGCCGCCCTGGTACCTAAAGCTGAGATCGACGGCGAAATGGGTGACTCGCATGTAGGCTTGCAGGCCCGCCTAATGAGTCAGGCACTGCGTAAGATTACCGGCGCCCTATCTGCCACCGGCACCACCGCCATTTTCATTAACCAGCTGCGTGAAAAAATCGGTGTGTTTTTCGGTTCGCCCGAAACCACCACCGGTGGTAAAGCCCTTAAGTTCTACGCCTCAGTACGTATCGATATTCGCCGTATTGGCGCTCTTAAAGATGGCGACCAAACCGTTGGTAACCGCACCAAGGTAAAGGTAGTTAAGAACAAGATGGCCCCGCCGTTTAAGGTAGCCGAGTTCGACATCCTCTACGGTGAGGGCATTTCGCGTGAAGGTGGCCTGCTGGATCTGGGTGTAGATACCGGCGTGGTACGTAAATCCGGGGCCTGGTACACCTATGGCACAGACCAGCTAGGCCAAGGTAAAGAAAACTCGCGTAACTTCCTCAAGGACAACCCGCAGCTAGCAGCTGAGATTGAAGAAAAGATCCTGGCTGCCCTGGGGGTTGGGGAACCTGGCCGACGTGCCAAGGAGGAGGCTGCTAAGGCTGCCCAGGCTGGCGCAAATGATCAGCCTGCGCAGAGCGAGGAGACCAAGACAGCGTCTAAAAAGCCTGCTGCCAAGGCTAAGCGTGGCAAAAAAGCGGAGGACGCCTTTGGTGAAGAGGGCGCCGGCTTCTAATGCCCTGGCTTGAGGCAGACGAACACACTATTGCGTTCGAGGCGGCGCGAGACATTGCCTTGCGCCGCCTCGAACGCTCCCTGGCGTGCCGATCGCAAGTACAGCAAGCTTTAGAACGCAAACAGGTTGATCCAGACATTGCTCAGCAGGTGCTAGATCGCCTAGAAGAAGTAGGTTTGCTTGATGACCTGGCCTACGCTCAAACCCTGGCCCGCACCCGGTTTCGTGAAAAATTTGCAGCCCGCCGCGCTATTGCTAGCGAGCTGAAAACTAAAGGCATTAGCGCCGCTAATATTGCCGCCGCCTTAGAACAAATTGATGACGCCGATGAGGCTCAGGCCGCACTAGCCCTGGCCCGTAAAAAGGCTGCCACTCTAACCAATGTGGAGCCGGCAGTGGCTAAACGTAGGCTAGCTGGGGCTTTGCAACGTAAAGGCTATGGGCCGGCAGATACCTGGCATGCCATTGAAGTGGTTATGGGCGAGCAGCTAACAAACTAAAGCGTTGTTTGTGCTAAGGCTAGCCTTTTACACTTAGCCCATGAGCGAGCCTACCGTTGATTTGCAAGCACTAGCCCAAAAGGCTGGTATCGCCCCTGAATATGTAGTTCCCTATGGCCGCGAAGTGGCCAAAATTGAGTTAGGGGCCCTTGGCTCCAAAGAGCAAAAAGCCCGTTACGTGGTGGTTACTGCCACTAGCCCCACGCCTTTTGGTGAAGGCAAAACCACTACTGCTATTGGCCTGGTGCAGGGTATGGCCAAGATTGATCGCAACGCAGTTTTGACTATCCGCCAGCCTGCCCAGGGCCCAGTATTTGGTATCAAGGGTGGCGCTACCGGTAACGGGGCCAGCCAGGTTGAGCCAGCCACCCTAATTAACCTGCACCTAACCGGCGATTTTCACGCTATTACAGCAGCTCACAACCTGCTAAGCGCAATCATTGATAACCACCTCTACCAGGGCAATGAGCTAGAAATTGAAGAGCGCTCAATTACCTGGCCCAGGGTTTTAGATGTCAATGACCGCGCCCTACGCCATATTGTTACCGGCCTAGGTGGCCGCATTGATGGCGTAACCCGTCAGTCTTCCTTCGATATCACTCCTGCCAGTGAAGTCATGGTGATCATGTCGCTGGCCACCTCCCTGAAGGATCTACGCGAGCGCCTAGGGCGCATCGTGATTGGTCGCTCTAAATCCGGTAAGTGGATTACTGCCGAAGATCTACAGGCCGCCGGGGCGATGACCGCCCTGCTGCGTGACGCTTTGCAGCCTAACTTGCTGCGCACCAGCGAAAACACCCCGGTGCTGATCCACACCGGTCCTTTGGAAACATCGCCACCGGCTGTTCTTCAGTAGTGGCCGACCTGATTGCGGCCCAGCACGCCGACTATGTGGTAACCGAAGCTGGTTTTGGCGCCGATATGGGCGCTGAGCGTTTCTTTGACCTTAAGTGCGCGGTTTCTGGGCTACGCCCGCATGCAGCGGTGCTGGTAACCACGGTGCGTTCGCTTAAGAGCCACTCGGGTAAGTTCAAGATTACTGCCGGTAAGGGCCTGCCTGAGCAGATGCTGGCCGAAAGCCCTCAGGATGTGCGCGCGGGCCAAGCTAACCTGCTTAAGCACATTGAGATTGTGCGTGGCTTTGGGATGGAGCCGGTGGTGGCTATCAACGTGTTCCCCACCGACCACGAAAGCGAACTGGCAGAAATCGAAGCCATTGCCCGTGAGGCTGGCGCCCGCGTAGCCCGCTCCTACGGCGTGGTGCGTGGGGGAGAGGGCTGCACTGAACTGGCCCAGGCGGTTGAGCAGGCCTGTCAGGCTAGCGAAGGTCAAAACCAGGCTCGCCCACTTTACGAACGCGAAGATGACCTAAAAACCAAGATCGCTAAGGTCGCCGCCATGTATGGCGCTGATGGTGTTGACTACACTCCGGCCGCCGCTAAGCTGCTGGCCACCTACCAGGCTGAAGGCTTTGGTGAGCTAAACGTAGTGGTAGCTAAGACGCCCATGTCGCTCAGCGCTGACCCCAGTGTTAAGGGTGCTCCTACCGGCTGGCGCCTGCCCATTCGCGAGGTGCGCTAGCGGCTGGGGCCGGGTATGTGTACGCCATTAGCGGCAATCTTTCCACCATGCCGGGCTTGCCCTCCACGCCGGGTGCTGCCCGCATTGATGTAGACACCACTACCGGAGAGATCCACGGTCTACGCTAACGCGCTTTGGGGAGTGGGTTAAACTGACGCCGATGAGCGTAAGTATTCCCACCCCCCGGACTTATCACGTACGTACACTGGGTTGCCAGATGAACGTACACGACTCTGAGCGTATGGCTGGTCTGCTTGAAAAGGCCGGCTACACCAAAGTCGAGGACCTACCTGAAATCGCCGCGCGCGCCACTAAGGCCGGTGACGGCGGTGCAGACGTGGTCATTATTAATACCTGTTCGGTGCGTGAAAACGCCGCTAACCGACTATTTGGTAACCTCGGCCAGCTAGCTGAGGTCAAACGCAACCGTCCCGGGATGCAGATTGCCGTGGCTGGATGCCTAGCCCAGCAGATGGGGCAGGGCATTATTGACCGGGCCCCCTGGGTGGATGTGGTGTTTGGTACCCACAATATTGATGTGTTGCCGGCGCTGCTTGAACGTAGCCGCCACAACGCTGCAGCCGCCGTGGAACTGGAAGAGTCACTGAAGGTTTTCCCCTCCACCCTACCTACCCGCCGTGAAAGCGTTTATGCAGGTTGGGTGTCTATCGCGGTGGGCTGCAACAACACCTGTACTTTCTGTATCGTGCCTTCGCTGCGCGGTAAGCAGCGCGATAGGCGCCCAGGCGAGATTTTGGCTGAGGTTGAGGCCCTGGCTGCCCAGGGTGCCGTCGAGGTTACTTTGCTGGGTCAAAACGTTAACTCCTACGGGGTTGGTTTTGGTGACCGTAAAGCTTTCGCTAAACTGCTACGCGCCGTGGGTAGCGTTGAGGGTATTGAGCGGGTGCGTTTCACCTCCCCGCACCCGGCTGCTTTTACCGACGACGTCATTGAAGCCATGGCCACCACCCCCACCGTGATGCCCAGCTTGCACATGCCACTGCAGTCAGGCTCTGACCGGGTACTGCGCGCTATGCGCCGCTCATACCGCACTGAGCGGTTTATGGGCATCCTAGAGCGAGTACGTAAAGCTATTCCTGAGGCTGCTATTACCACTGACATTATTGTGGGTTTCCCAGGAGAAACTGAGGAAGATTTCCAGGCCACTCTCGACGTCGTCGAGCAAGCCCGCTTTGCCTCAGCCTTCACCTTTGAGTATTCCCCGCGCCCGGGCACGCCCGCAGCGGACCGTGAAGATCAGATCCCCCAAGAGGTTATGAAGGAGCGCTACGCCCGCCTGGATAAGCTGGTGCGCCGCATCACCCAGGAGGAAAACGAAGCCCAAGAAGGTAAAGTCGTTGAGGTGCTGGTAGCCCAGGGGGAGGGTCGTAAAGACCTGGCCACTGAGCGTGTCTCTGGCCGCGCCGCCGATAACCGCCTGGTGCATGTGGCCCTGCCGCAGGGGGTACATGCTGGCAATTACGACGCCGGCGCCCCGCGTCCAGGTGACATGGTGCGTGCCCGGGTCACTCACGGCGCCCCCCACAACCTGATTGCTGACAGTGCCCTTGACGGCGGCCTATTCGAGGTGCGCCGCACTCGCGCTGGGGATGCTTGGCTTGAGACCCAAAAGCACTCTGGGGCGCCCGAGCCCGACAGCGCCCCGGTGTCGCTAGGGATCCCCACGATTGGGCGTCGCCCAGGACTGTAAAGCTCAAAGCCTTCAAAGCTTATGGCGTTAAGCCCGGGTCTTAAGGCCCGGGCTTAACGCTACTTTTTAGCGAACAGGCGCACTTTGCGGCGTTTAGCTAAACGAGACTTGCGTTTAGCTAAAGCCTCATAAACTGGGGGAGAGGCCAGCAGCATCGGGATTGACATGGCAATCGCGCAGGCAGCCAGTGAGGCAGGCAGCATGGCGGTGGCCCCAGTCATCTCCGCAGTAAGCACCAGGCCGGTTACTGGCGCCTGCACTACGGCTGCGAAAAAGGCGGCCATGCAAACCACCGCTAGACTGCCACCGACTGGCCCAAAGCCAAACAGGGTTTCACCCAGGCGGGTCAGTAGCAGCCCTATGCCGGTGCCCACTACCAGCATGGGGGCGAAAATTCCGCCCGGGGTGCCGGCGGCGTAGCAGATAGGGGCGGACACGATACGGATAGCTAGCATTAGCGCTATGCCCCCGAGTGTGCCCGCACCTAGCAGGGCAGATTGGGTCAGGTTGTCACCCCCACCCACCACTGTGGGGTAGAACCAGGCCAGCAGTCCCACCCCGGCGCCCACAATCATGCAGCGCTTGGCGCGGCTAATACCAATACGGTCGGCAATGTTTAAAGTGGCCAAAATGTAGTGGGTGTAGGCGGTGCCAGCTAGTCCACACACCAGCCCGGCCACCAGATACCAGGGAATATCGGTCAGGTTTGAGCCGGAGATAGGGCCGGTAACAAATTCCTGGTTAGTGTCAACCACCATGCGGGCAGACAAAAAACCACTGGCTGAGGCCAGTAGGGTGGCTATGGCGTAGCGTGGGTTGAAGGTTTGCAATAGTTCTTCAAGCACAAACACGCCGCCCGCAATTGGGGCGTTAAAGGCTGTGGCTAGTCCGGCGGCCGCCCCAGCAGCCATAAGCACCCGCAGCTGGGCGCGTGTGGAGCCAATACCGCGAGCAATAAAAATTCCCACAGTGCCACCCATTTGCACCATGGGACCTTCACGCCCCAGCATCATGCCGCTGCTAATAGCCAGCACCCCACCTAGGAACTTAATGGGTAGCACCCGGCGCCGGTTAGGTTCAGCCCTGTCCCTGCACTACCGCTTCAGTGCGGGGGATACCTGAGCCCTCAGCGGCAGGGTTCTAGACGTGAAACCAAAAACCCAGCTAGCCCAGCTAAAGAGGCACAAACTAGTACCAGTACTGGTAAACCAATTAGGCCCTGGGAGTGGAGAAAACTAATCAGCCAGTTACGCCACTGGGCCCCATAGTTTAGGCAAAGCCGAAAACTTCCTGCCACCGCCCCAGCTAGTAGCCCCACACAAATAGCGGCCACAAACAGGGTGAACAGGTCACGGTTTTGATGCACCCGCGCACGTATCTGCGGCTCTAAATATATTGGAGGTAATTCAGGCAGGTCGTCTGGCTTTAAGGCCATCTAAATAGCTCCTGCGTGGTGACAACGATTAACTATGCAATGATACGCCTAAACGTTAGGGTGCGTATGTGAGTGAGTCAATCGCCGTCGTCGGTCCCACCGCAACCGGTAAATCCCAGCTAGCCCTAAGCATTGCCCAGCACCTAGGCGGCGCTGACGCTGCCGAGATTATTAACGCCGACGCCTACCAGCTTTATAAAGGCATGGATATCGGTACCGCTAAACTCACTCCAGCTGAGCGAGGCGGCATCCCACACCACCAGTTTGACGTGCTGGAAGTAGACCAGGAAGCCTCAGTAGCCGCCTACCAGCGTCACGCCCGGGCCGACGCCGCAGACATTACTAAACGCGGCAAGAAAGTAATTTGGGTAGGGGGCTCAGGGCTATATTTGCGTGCAGTCACCGACGATTTCGCCTTCCCAGCTACTGACGCCAGCGTACGTGAGCACTTTGAAGCCCGCTGGCAAAGCGAAGGCGGACAGGTACTTTATAGCGAACTTGAGCACCTAGACCCCCTAGCCGCCACGCGCATCCAAGCTACTGACAGGCGCCGCGTAGTGCGGGCGCTGGAAGTAATTGAACTAACCGGCAAACCCTACTCGGCCTCCCTACCCACCTACCGCGACCGGGTGCCCACAGTACACCTGGCCTTAAGAGTAGAGCGTGAAGCCCTACGCCTAGCTATCGCTAGACGCACCCGCAAAATGTTTGACGCCGGCCTAATTGAAGAAACCCGCGCCCTACTAGATAAAGGCCTACGCAACTCACCAACTGCCTCGCGCGCCATCGGCTACGCCCAAGCCATAGCGGTAATCGATGGCCAAATGAGCCAAGAACAGGCCTGCCAGGCAGTAACACTGGCCACTAATCAGTTGGTAAGCCGACAGCTCAAATGGTTTAGACGCGATCCACGGGTAAACTGGATTGACGTAGAACTAACTAAGCAGGGCTATCTTGAGCCCGCCCAGGCCCGTGCTGCCTACGCTAAGGCCTTTGCGCTTTTAGAAAGGTGAGCCATGTTTGACGCGCTGCATGAAGCTAACGCCGTAAAGGTTGAAGTAGCTGGCAAACGTGTACTGGTGCTCATTGCCCCCTCCAAGCAGCTACAGCTAAACACCACCGAGGTGGCGCTAGCCTGCTCACCACGCGGCCTAGGCGCCGACGCCCTAGTGCGCTGCATGTACACCCAGTACGTACCCGGCACCGCACGACTACTAGAGCTAGCCCCCCAAGCCGAATGGTTCATCGAAGCCTACAGCGCTGACGCCAGCACACTAGAAGTTAGCGGCGAATTACTGGTAGCCACCGCCTGCGCCCTAGTAGAACAGGCTCTAGTCAAAGCCCCTATCGACTTCGCCACCCGCGCCGGAGTACGCAGCGTATCCAAACTAGACAATGTCTGGAGCGTGGCCGGCCAGCCCATTAACTATGCCCGCCCAGCCCTAGCCGCCCAAGCAGGCATGGACAGCGCCGTGAACCTACAAGGCACCACCTACGGCTCACTTAGCCTACAAGTACCCCAAACACTTAACGTGGTAGCCCAAGGAGAAATAGACCAAAACACCCAAACCTTCAGTGGCGCAGGCGACTGGGCCCTACTAGTTAGCAGCCAAACCACCAACTACCTCACCCACATCTACACTCACCTAGTGCCCAACCAAGCACAAAACACCGCTAGCGCCCCCTGGCCCAGCCAGCTAGCCCTAGCCGCCGCCGGCGCCATGTACTGCTGGCTCAGCCCGCAGATAGCTGCGCTCGCGGAGGTTTCTGACAGCAACGTCGCAGAGACCAGTGACGCCGCTGAGACTAGCGACGCACCCAGTGATTACCTAGTGAAAATCGCTGACCATGACCTGGCTGTGCACCTAGACGGCAGCCCCTTTACTGGCGAGCGCGCCCTTATCAGTATGCGGGCCAATGTGGTGGCCCAAGCCATGCTGTTCTAGCGGCTGCTCTAGCACTAGGGGGCTAGTGGGTTACTTTAAAAACCCTAAAACCCTTAGAAGAAGCTGCCTTTTCAACCTGCCAGCCTTGGGCGTGCAGCCATTTAGCTAGCGAGTCCGCGCCCAAGTTACGCTGCACCACCAGCCAGGCGGCGCCGTCGTCGGCCAAAAAAGCCAGCCACTTAAGCAGCAGCTCATGCAGGGCCTGCTTACCGATACGCACCGGGGGATTAGACCAAATAGTGCGCAGCTTCAGGTCATTGTCTAGCAGATACTTTTCCAGCTGCTCAGGGGTAAAAGTGGCTACGCTATAGCCGGCAGCTTTAGCATTTTCGCTACTAAGTTCTAGGGCGCGAGTGTTGACGTCAACCGCTAAACTTCACTGTCAGTACCTTTGAGCGCATCGCACAGCGCCAGGGTGATCGGCCCCCAACCACAGCCCATATCCAAAGCCAAACCAGCCTGCGGGTCGGGCACATGCGAAAGCAATACCTGGGTACCCAAATCCACGCGGCCCCCACTAAAAACTCCCGAAGCGGTAGTCACCTGATGCTCAGCGCCGCGAATATTTAAAGTGTGTACATGCTTAGTTAGCTCCACCGCAGGGGTGGCAGAAAAGTAATGTTCCTGGCTCACAGCTAAACGCTATCCCACTGCGCTTGCCGCGTGGTACCGTCTGTGCCGTATGACTAAAACAAATAATTTCTCTGCCGGCAATCCCTTAGTTTCGAGCGAGGCTGTACCCAGCCGGGACTCTAGCGCACAGGCGCGCGACATCATTGACCGAGTGTTATCACGCTCGGGCACCGCCCTAGCCTCAACCATGAGCCAACACGAACGCGGTGAAAAAAACGACGCCGGTGCGCTAGAACGCGCCGAACGCGCCGCCCTGACCCGCGTGGCTGGACTATCAACCGAGCTAGAAGACGTAAGCGAAGTTGAATACCGCCAAATCCGCCTCGAAAAAGTAGTGCTAATCGGTATCTACAGTGGCAATGCCCAAGAAGCCGAATACTCCCTACGTGAGCTGGCGGCGCTAGCTGAAACCGCCGGCTCCCAGGTACTCGACGCCCTCCTACAACGACGCGACACCCCCGACCCAGCCACCTATCTGGGCTCAGGTAAAGCCAAAGAACTAGCCCAAATCGTGGCCGATACCGGGGCAGACACTGTAATCGCCGACTGCGACCTAGCCCCCTCACAGCGGCGCGCCCTAGAAGACGTAGTCAAAGTCAAGGTAGTAGACCGCACCGCCTTGATCCTAGACATTTTCGCCCAACACGCTAAAAGCCGCGAAGGTAAAGCCCAAGTAGAACTAGCTCAGCTCGAATACCTTCTGCCGCGCCTACGCGGTTGGGGTGAATCCATGTCACGACAGGCCGGTGGGCGCGTAGCCGCAGGTCAAGGTATCGGTTCACGCGGCCCAGGGGAAACCAAAATCGAGCTAGACCGCCGCCGCATCCGCGACCGCATGGCCAAACTACGCCGCGAAATCAAAGCCATGGCCCCGGCGCGCGAAACCAAACGCGGCTCACGCCAACGCGGCGCCATCGCCTCAGTGGCTATCGCCGGCTACACCAACGCCGGTAAATCCTCGCTACTAAACGCCATCACCGGCGCCCAAATCATGGTGCAAGACGCCCTATTTGCCACCCTAGACCCCACCGTGCGCCGCGCCAGCACCCCAGACGGGCGGATATACACCCTCACCGACACGGTAGGTTTCGTACGCAACCTACCCCACGAACTAATCGAAGCCTTCCGCTCCACCCTAGAAGAAGTCGCCCAAGCCGACCTGATCCTACATGTGGTAGACGCTGCCCACCCCGACCCGGTAGGCCAAATCAGTGCCGTACGCCAAGTCCTAGCTGACATCGACGGCGTCGAAAACATCCCCGAACTAGTCGTCTTTAACAAAGCCGACCTGGCCGACCCGGTAGACCTGGTGGGGCTACGCACCCGCGAACCCAACTCGGTAGTAGTCTCGGCCTACACCGGAAAAGGCATCGAGCAGCTAGTAGAACGCATCGCCCAGCTACTGCCACGCCCCGAAGTAATGGTGGACCTGATCCTGCCCTACTCACGCGGAGACCTACTAGCGCGAGTACATGAAGACGGCGACATTGAAATCCTTGAATATGTAGAAGCCGGCACCCATCTGCGCGCTCGCGTGCACCCTGGCCTGGCCTCTGCGCTTAAACAAGCAGCCCTAGCTGGTAGCGGTACACGTGGGGCTAGCAGGGGCGGCGTCGAACCAAACTAATGGAAAAACCAGACAGTGTCCAAAGCTCTAGTAAGCTAGCTCGCACTAGCCTGGCTGCCCTAGAAAAAGCGGTCGAAAAGCTTGGCGGCACCCCGCGTGCTGGCCAAGAGCTGATGGCTCAAACCGTGGCGGAAATAGCCGATGAGGGTAGGCACCTGCTAGTGCAGGCAGGTACCGGCACCGGCAAAAGTTTGGGTTATCTGATCCCGGCCATGGTCTACGCGGTGCAAAACGAGCAGGTGGCGGTAGTTTCTACGGCTACCTTGGCGCTGCAACGCCAAATCGTCACCAAAGACGCACCCTTGGCAGCTGAGGTAGTTGAGCAGGTAACCGGTAAGCAACCCACCGTGGCCCTACTTAAAGGATGGCAAAACTACCTGTGCGTCCATAAAGTTAACGGCGGCTACCCCAGCGACGATGATCTATTTGCCGCCGCAGGCCTTAATATGCGCCGCAAACGCAAAGGTGAAGAAACCCTAGGTGACCAAGTTCTGCGCCTAAACGAGTGGGCTAACGTTACCCAAAGTGGGGACCGTGATGATCTGATCCCGGGAGTTAGTGACCGGGCCTGGGCGCAAGTGTCTCTAGACCGCACCGCCTGCCTGGGTAAAACCTGCCCAGTCTATGAGCAGTGTTTTGCTTACGCTGCTCGTGAGCAAGCCGCTCAAGCAGATATTGTGGTCACCAACCACACCATGCTGGGGGTGGCCGCCGCTGGCAACACTGGCTTGATCCCCCCACACCAGCTGCTAGTTGTTGATGAAGCCCATGAACTGGCCTCACGTGTACGCAGCCAAGGCGCCATCACGCTATCAGCCACCTCCATCAACCAAGCCGCTAAAGCTGCCCGCCGTTGCCAAGTAATTGCCACAGAGCTAGAGACCGCCGCCAAAACCCTGCAGGAGGCCTTAGAAAACCTGCCGCAGGGGCGCCTGGCCGCACTTACTCCCAGCTTGCAAGACGCCCTAATCTTGCTAGATGCAGCGGTTCGTCAAGCTCTCGAAGACCTCAAAGACGGCAAAAAACCAGGCGAAGCTCCCAGCCCTGAACTAGTGCTAGCTAAAAGCGAGCTAACTAAAATCAATGAAGCACTCTCGCGGCTGCTATCAAATTCGATTGCTAGCGCTAAAGATGTGCTCTGGTGTGAACAAACCACTAGCTCTAAAGACCCAGTAAGGCTGCGTCTAGCGCCTATCGAGGTGGCCTCCACCATGGCCAACACCCTGATTGAAGACCACAGCGTCATCATGACCAGCGCTACCCTCACTTTGGGCGGATCGTTTAACGCTATGGCTAATGAGGTGGGTTTAAGCTTTGCCGGTGGCTGGGACCAGCTAGATGTGGGCTCCCCATTTAACTACCCCAAGCAGGGCATTCTTTACGTGGCCGCGCACCTGCCAAAACCCACCCAGGGCATTTCCCCGGCCGCACTAGAAGAAATGTGCCAATTAGCGCAGGCTGCAAATGGGGGCATGCTGGGCTTATTTCTTCGCGCCAAGCCACCCAGGAAGCTGCCAAATATTTACGTGAGCACACTGATTTGCCGGTGCTTGTGCAAGGAGAAGATCAGCTACCCACTTTGGTGGAAGAATTTAAGGCTGATGAAAACGCTTGCCTGCTGGGGACCTTGAGCCTATGGCAGGGGGTGGATGTGCCCGGACAAACCTGTCGTTTGGTGGTGATTGACCGTATTCCTTTCCCGCGCCCTGATGATCCGCTAGCTCAGGCACGCATCCAGGCGGTGCAAGACGGGGGCGGCAATGGGTTCATGCAGGTTAGCGCCAACCATGCGGCGCTGTTATTGGCGCAGGCTGCAGGCAGGTTGATTCGCTCTAGTAGTGATCGGGGAGTGGTGGCAGTACTGGACTCGCGTCTGCGTACGGCCCGCTACGGGAGTTATCTAATTAAATCGATGCCAGATTTTTGGCGCACTACTGATTCAAAGTTGGTTCATGCCGCTTTGGAACGTTTGGCGGTCTAACGTCCTATTTGGCTCCGCTGGCTGCATGCATTTGATCTGTCAAAGTCCTAAGAAATAATTAGCAATTTGTTTTAGGGGCTTAGCAAGAAGAGATTTTCGCTTTAGGCTTGTACTTGTCAGTACAAGGGATACCTTGTCAGACCGAATTCAGCTTTATTTAGGAGTTCACCGTGTCAGACACCATTACCAACGCAGCACAGGGTGGCTACCCTACCGCGCAGGGTCGCCCCTCTAAGGTTGCCATTATCGGCGCCGGTGCAGTTGGTTCCACTCTTGCCTACGCTTGTGTCAACAAGGGTGTTGCCCGCGAAATCGTTTTGCAGGACATTGCTAAGGAAAAGGTAGAAGCTGAGGCGATGGACATCGCCCAGGGTATTCAGTTCACCTCTGCCGGTTCTGTTGCCGGTAGCGATGACCCTGAGATCTGCCGTGGCGCTGACGTAATCGCCATCACTGCTGGTGCCAAGCAGAAGCCCGGCCAGAGCCGTATCGAGCTAGCCGGTGCCACCGTGGGCATCATGGAGAAGATTCTGCCCAAGCTGGTCGAGGTTGCTCCTAACGCTATCTTCGTGCTGGTTGCTAACCCGGTTGACGTAGTTACCTACTGCGCCAAGAAGATCACTGGCCTGCCCGAGAACCAGATCTTCGGTTCCGGTACCGTGCTGGACACTGCCCGTATGCGTTACCTGGTCTCCCTGGAGACCGGCACCGCCGTACAGAACATCCACGGTTACATCGCTGGTGAGCACGGTGACTCTGAGGTGGCTCTGTGGTCGAGCGCCCAGATTGGTGGCGTGCCGCTAACCCAGTGGGGCCCCACCCTTGACGGTGGCCACTTCGACCAGGAGAAGCGTGAGCGCATCGCTTACGACGTAGTGCGCAGCGCCTACCGCATCATCGAGGGTAAGGGCGTTACCAACTACGCTGTGGGTCTGGCTGTACAGCGCATCATCTCCGCCGTCCTCAACGACGAGCAGCGCGTACTGACCATTTCCCCGCTGCTGGAGCAGTGGCACGGCATCTCCGACGTGTGCATGTCCGTTCCCACCATCGTGGGCCGCGAGGGCGCTGGCCGTCGTCTGGACCTGCCGCTGACCGTGGAAGAGCGCGACAAGCTGACCGAGTCTGCAGACCGTCTGCGCTCTGTGGCTCGCTCGCTGGGCTACTGATCTAAATAGCTGATCACTTAAAAAGGCTGGCGCCCGCTTGAGGCGTCAGCCTTTTTGTTTGTGCCGGTTTGCGTTAGCTACTTAGAGTGAGCGCAATACCGTTACCACTTTGCCCATAATCATGGCCTGATCGCCGTCAATGGGGGCATAGGCGTTATTGCGTGGCAGTAGCCACTGATGCCCATCGCGGCGTGAAAGTACCTTGACGGTGGCGGTTGGGCCCTCATCTAGGTTCAAAAGCGCGGCCACAATATCGCCATTATTGGCGTCAGGCTGGGCGCGCACCACCACCCAGTCGCCGTCACAAATGGCGGCGTCGATCATGGAGTCACCTTGTACCTTGAGCATAAATAAATCTCCAGAGCCGGTTAAAGCCCGAGGGATTTCGTAGTATTCCTCCAAATGCTCCTGAGCCAAAATGGGACTACCGGCAGCGATTTGTCCCACCAGGGGGACGCTGACGGTTTCGGTTTGGCCTGCGTGCATATGCACCACATTGCCAATGGCGTGTTCAGAGGTGTCGTGGCCCGTGTCCAGGGCAACCACTTCAATAGCTCGCGGGCGGTTAGGGTCGCGGCGCAGCAGCCCTAAACGCTCAAGCTTATCCATTTGGTGTTTTACCGATGAGGGGCTGGTTAGCCCCACGCCGGCCCCAATCTCCCTAAGTGAAGGAGGGTAGCCTTTGGCGCTAACGGCTTCGCGTACAAAGTCGTATACGGCCCGGGCTCTATTATCTAGGTTTTTGTAGATCAGGCGCTTGCTATCCATCGAGTTTTCCTTGCAAATAAAGGCGTTTGCAAAAACTGACAGTTTCCGCGTGGCCAAGGTGTGGTGTGCTGGTGTTAGTCCCTAAGACTTGCCTTAATTGTAAAACATTTGTTCGACAAATGTTGGACTTGAGGCAAAGAATGCGCTAGGCTATCGAACAGACGTTCGAAAATGAGTTGACCTTGCTTTGGTTCCCCCCTTAACAGAAAGGCTAGGCAATGAACGCGCACCAGTTACCGGCACCAGTTTCGGCTGAAGCTGCCCCCAGCTCCCGTCCTAAGTTATGCCTGGTAGATAGCCAATATCTGGAGCAACTAGCTAGCCAAGAGCGCCGCTGGGATCAGCCCCATGCGGTTAAAAGCGTTGCGGTTAAACGAGGTTCTAGCACCCGCCGGGCCAATCGAGCCGGCGCTAAAGATCGCGTTAGGGGTGGTGCCGCCGCCTCTAACGTAGCTAGGTGCAACGTAGCATCTAGCCGCCCACGCGTTAGCTGTCACGCTGAAACGGGGAAGTCCAGCGTGGCCGCTAACGCAAGGGTAGGGGCTAATGTGGCCCAGCTAGTGGGCTGGATTGAGAAGCTAAATACGGCCCTGCTGGTGTTGGCAGTGTTTATTGGCGTTATTGGCTGCGCGGTTATTGGGGTAAGTGCCTTAAGCGCTAGCCAATCTATCTGCACTGCAGATCTAGTTAGCGCCAGCCAAAATAACCTACCTTATTGCCCCTAGATGCTCGTCTATAAATCTTAAGTAAAAATCTTTAGCTTGCCCCTAGCTGGGCTGGTTGGCGCGGTTGCTAGGCTTAATTTAGCTAAGTAAAAAAGGGGTTGCTAAGGCTGGGCGTTAACGCTTAGTGTCTAAGGATAGGAATATTTACTATTCAAGGACGCTCGCTTTGCATTGCCCTTTTTGCCGCCACACTGATTCTCGCGTTGTCGATTCACGAACCGCTGACGATGGCAGCTCGATTCGACGTCGTCGTGAGTGCCCCAACTGCGGGCGCCGCTTCACCACGCTTGAAAGCTGCTCGCTATCAGTGCGCAAACGCTCCGGGGTGCTTGAGCCCTTCAGTCGCGACAAAGTAATTTGGGGTGCGCCGCGCCTGCCAAGGACGCCCAGTAACTGACGATCAGCTAAGCCTGCTAGCCCAGCAAGTAGAAGAAAATATCCGCAACAGCGGCCAAGCCATAGTTAACTCACACCAGGTGGGCCTAGCGATTTTGGATCCCCTGCGAGAACTAGACGAAGTGGCCTACCTGCGCTTTGCCTCGGTGTATTCATCCTTTAACTCAATCGATGACTTTGCTAAGGCTATCGAGGAGCTACGTAAGTGTAAGCAGACACCCAAAAACTAAGCAGGCCCCAACTGGTCTAACTGAAATTGGGTTAGCTAGCCAATTGGGTTAGCGGGCTCAAACTAGGCTCAGCTGGGCTAATTTAATTAGCTTAGGGTTAAAGCTTGCTCTAGTCGCTCCACCAGATGCGGCCAGGTCCACTGCTGCTGCATATAGCGGCGCCCGGCAGCGCCCATACGCTCGCGCAGCTGGGGGGAGTTAAGTAGCTCCACTATGCGGTTAGTTAACGCGTCTTCATCGCGCCCGCCCACCACATAGCCGGTTTCACCTTCAATAACAGTTTCTGGGGCGCCCCCGCTATCTCCCGCAATTACTGGCTTCGAGCAGGCTGAAGCCTCCAGGTAGACAATGCCTAGTCCTTCAACATCGAGCCCACCCCAGCGGGTGCGGCACGGCATAGCGAATACATCGGCCATGTCTACGTGCGCGCTTAGCTCCTCATAGGGGATCTGCCCGGTTAAAGTAATAGCCTGGCAGGCGCTAGAGCGCTGGCGGGCCTTAGCTAGATCCTGGGCGTAGGGGCCTTTACCCACAATCACTAGTCGCGCCTGGGGCACGGCAGATACAACCCTTGGCCACACCTTAATCAAAGTGTCTTGACCCTTGCGTGGCACTAGGCGCGAAATGCATACCACCGTGGGGTTTTGGCCAAGCCGGTAGCGCTGACGCAGCATGGGGGTTAGCTCGTTGCCCGGCTCAAAACGGGCCGGGTCAATGCCGCTAGGTAGCTGCACTAACTGGTTATGTGAGGCCAGGTGTGGGCGCAGGCGCTCAAGGGTGTAGTTTGAAATGTAGGTGACCACATCGCTGTGCTTAAAAATAGTGCGCAGCGCCCAGCGGGCGCCGGGGATCTTACCCCAACCAATTTCGTGGCCATGGGTGGTGGCAACTACGCGTTTAGCCCCGGCTTCTTTAGCGGCTTTAGCCATTAAACCTAGCGGCGCAGCCGCCCCAAACCAGACAGTGTCAATGTGCTCAGTTTTGATTAGCTCCTGCATACGCCGACGCACGTTGGCAGTTGGCAGCAACATGGTGGTATCTACCCGCACCACCTTATAGGGCAAGGTGGCGTCATATTCTTTAGCTACCTGCATGCCTTCAGGGGGGAGTGGAGGCCAGTACTACCAGTGAGGCGGGATCTAGGCGCTTGGTGTAGTCATCTAGATAAGACTGGATGCCACCGACTACCGGCGGGAAATCGTTAGTTACCAGTAAAGTACGGTTCACGTCTGCCTCCGGCTTAAGTTTTTAGTGGGCTTCGCTGTTTGCTAGCAGCTCAGATAGGTGGCGCGCCGCAGCGATCACGGCAGCCCCATGCAGGGCTCCGGGCTGGCGCCCCATGCGTTCGATAGGGCCAGAGATAGAAATAGCGGCCACAACCCGCCCACCGGCCCCGCGCACCGGGGCCGAAACTGAAGCAACCCCAGGCTCACGTTCGCCAACGGATTGAGCCCAGCCGCGACGTCGTACTACTGAAAGCATGGTGGCATTAAAGCGAGCATTTTGCAGGCCCCGGTGCAAACGCTCGGGCTCTTCCCAAGCTAGTAGCACCTGGGCGGCTGAGCCAGCCAGCATTGATAGGGCAGCCCCAACCGGGATTGAGTCACGCAAGCCAATGGGGCGCTCGGCGTTGGCTACACATACGCGCATATCTCCCTGGCGGCGATAAAGCTGGGCGGACTCGTGGGTTTTGTCGCGCAGGGCGTTTAGGACTGGGCCGGCCAGGGCTAGTAGACGGTCTTCGCCGGCGGCCCCGGCAAGCTCAGAAATACGTGGGCCTAGTGTGAAGCGAGAGTGGGCGTCGCGGCTAACTAACCGGTGGTGTTCTAGTGCCACTGCAATTCTGTGCGCAGTGGGACGAGCTAAGTGTGTAATGCTAACTAGCTGCGCTAGAGTGGCAGGGCCGGATTCTAGCGCGGATAAGACCAATGCGGCCTTGTCGATAACGCCGACGCCGCTGGGGGATTCAACCGGTCCACTGTCCATGGTCCGATATTGCCATTTCGGTATATAAGACGCAAACTTTTTGGAGATTTTCCCCAAAGCGGGTGAGCCAAATTGCCAATCGCGCCGTGAGCAAATCCAATAGCAGGTTTAAGGGCAGTTGCGGCTATTGTTAACCTTTGGATATTAGGTAGTGAGAAAAGGGGACAACCAGTGGATGGACTACTGCGAGTAGAAGGCGGTAAGCCGCTGCGCGGACATATCAACGTACGTGGAGCTAAAAACCTGGTGCCTAAAGCCATGGTGGCCGCGCTTTTGGGTGACACTCCCTCGGTTATCAGCAACGTTCCCCACATTCGTGATGTTGAGGTGGTCTCCGGGCTGCTGCGAGTACACGGCGCCACTGTGGACTTTGATGCCAAAGCGGGCGTGCTCAGCATTGACCCTAGCGCCATTGAGACTGCCTCTAGCGCCTCAATTAACGCCCACGCCGGCTCTTCGCGTATCCCGATTTTGTTCTGTGGCCCGCTGCTGCACCGTCTAGGTCGAGCCACCATCCCCGACCTGGGAGGCTGCCACATTGGTGACCGCCCGGTTAACTTCCACCTAGAGATCTTGCGTCGCTTTGGGGCTAAGGTGGACCGCACCGACGGCGCCCTGCATCTAACCACTAATGGTCGCCGCCTGCAGGGCACTACCATTGACCTGCCTTATCCCAGTGTGGGGGCCACCGAGCAGACCCTGCTAACCGCTGTGCGCGCTGAAGGTAAAACCGTGCTCACCGGGGCTGCGGTTGAGCCCGAAATCATTGACCTAATCGACGTGCTACAGAAAATGGGTGCAATTATCTCTGTAGACACTGACCGCACCATCACCATTGAAGGTGTAGACGCCCTTGAAGGCTTTAACCACCGCGCTATTCCCGACCGTATTGAAGCTGGCTCCTGGGCTTGCGCCGCGCTAACCACCGGCGGTGACATCACCGTGCTAGGGGCGCGCCAAACCGCCATGAGTGCCTTCTTGAACGTATTTCGTAAGGTTGGTGGCGCTTTTGAAGTTAAAGAAGAAGGCATCCGCTTCTACCACCCCGGCGGTGAGCTGCACTCCATGGCTATGGAAACCAACGTGCACCCCGGTTTTATGACTGACTGGCAGCAGCCCCTGGTAGTGGCCCTAACCCAGGCCAAAGGCTTGTCTATTGTGCACGAAACCGTTTACGAAAACCGTCTAGGTTTCACTAACGCCCTAAACCAGATGGGCGCCAACATTCAGCTATACCGCGAGTGCCTAACCGGCGCCGAATGCCGTTTCGGGGCCCGCAACTACTACCACTCGGCAGTTATCGCCGGCCCCACCCCGCTGCACGGCAGCGACATTGTGGTGCCCGACCTGCGTGGTGGTTTCTCTTACCTGATTGCGGCCCTGGCAGCTGAAGGTATCAGCCATGTTAAAGGTATTAACCTAATTGACCGTGGCTACGCTGACTTTATGGACAAGCTCTACGCCCTAGACGCTCAAGTCCAGCGCCTAGAGTAGCGCCTATTCTTGGGCAAACTGGCGCCACCTGGGGCTAAAACCGCCTCAGGTGAGGGGGTAGGGCTAGCCTAGACAAAACCTAAAGACGGCCGTGTGTTAACTATCAGTGACGCATGGCCGTTACAATGGGGGAGGTTTAGCAGCACGCGCAGAATAGGCTTAGACGTGACTCGTAAATTTACCCCCTTCTACCGCTTCGCAGCGCGCGGAGTGCTGATTCCGTTTCTAAAACTGGTTTCACGTCAGCATGTGGAAGGTTTAGAGAATTTACCTAAAGATGGTGGCTTCATTGTGGTGGCCAACCACCTAACTGATCTAGATTCGCTAACCGCTATGCGCACCCTGGTGGATGCTGATATTCCGGTGTATTCGCTAGCTAAAGCCAGTCTGTTTAAAGTTCCGGTGGTGGGCCAGGTGCTAGCTGCCGGCGGGCAGATCCCCGTCCAGCGCGGCACTGCGCATGCTACTGACGCCCTAGCTGAAGCCGCTAAGCGCCTCCAAGAAGGCTCCTGCATCATTATTTTCCCTGAAGGCACCCTTAGCCGTGACCCGCTTAAGTGGCCTATGGTTGGTAAAACCGGGGCGGCGCGCCTAGCCATGCAGTCGGGTGTGCCCGTGATTCCTATGGGCCAGTGGGGTGCTCACTTTATTTTGGACACCTACTCGCACCACCTAAAGGTGGGTAAGCGTAAAGATGTGCGGGTAAAGATCGGCCCGGCTCTGGATTTAAGCCAGTACGGTAGCGACATTGAAGACCGCCAGAAGGTACGTGAGTGTACCGCTGAAATTATGTCGGCAATTACCCGCCTGGTTGAGGATCTGCGCGGTGAAAAGGCGCCACGCCCCTACGACATGCACTACGACGGCGACCCGGGTAAAGGCAAGATTGGTGTGCGCAAACCCGACCCGCAAAACTAGCTAGCGGCCCATCATAGATGGGCACCTAAAACAGTCGTCAACAGAAGAGAATTTGGCCGCCCGGCCAGCTTTTATGAGGAAAACTAATGAGTGAAGTAAAAACTCGTGTCGCAGTAGTCTTTGGTGGCCGCAGTGGTGAGCACGGCATTTCTTGCGCCACCGCCGCCGGCGTACTAGGCGCCATCGACCGTGAACGTTTCGACGTCGTACCCGTGGGCATTACCCGCGAGGGCAAGTGGGCGCTGGTAGAAGACAACCCCCAGGCCCTAGAACTACACGACAACCAGGAAGCCGAAATCACCCTAGGTGGCCTAGGGGTGCAGGAAGTAAGCCTAGAGTACGGCGGTGAACTGGTAGCCCGTAACGCTGACGGCACCTCAAGCTCGCTAGCAAAATTGATGTGGTATTCCCGCTGCTGCACGGGCCTTACGGTGAAGACGGCACCATCCAGGGGATGCTGGAGATGCTAAACGTGCGCTATGTGGGTTGCGGCGTAACCGCCTCCGCTGCCGGCATGGACAAGCACGTCACCAAGGTTTTGCTAGCCGACGCCGGCATTGAAGTAGCCCCCTATGAGCTAGTGACCCCGCTGCGTTGGCGCCACGAACGCGAGCAGCTAGTTGCGGCCTGCCACCAGCTGAGCTTGCCCCTATTCGTAAAGCCCGCCCGCGCCGGCTCCTCCCTAGGTATCAGCAAGGTAGATGACTTTAGCCAGCTAGAGCAGGCCATTGAGACCGCAGCTAAGGTTGACCCTAAGGTGCTGGTAGAAAGTGGCATTAAAGCCCGTGAAGTTGAATGCGCAGTGCTAGGGGGCCGCTACGGGGAAGCCCCGCGCGTAGCCCCGCCCGGTGAGGTAGTTATGGACACCAACCAGGGCGCCGGCGAGTTCTACGACTTCGAAACCAAATACCTGGCCCACGACGCCGTACAGATGGTGTGCCCGGCCCAAATTCCCGACGCCGCCCGCGACCTGATCCGCGCCACCGCCGCCAAAGCCTTCACCGCCCTAGACTGCGAAGGCCTAACCCGCGTGGACTTCTTCCTAACCGAAGACGGCCGGGCAATCGTCAACGAAGTAAACACCATGCCGGGCTTTACCCCCTTCTCCATGTACCCCTACATGTGGCAGGTAGCCGGGGTGGACTACACCAGTCTGGTAAGCGAGCTGATCGACCTAGCTTTGGCCCGTCCGCTAAACGTCAACCGCTAAGCCAGCAAGGGAGGGCTACCCATGGGCACACTCACGGTAGGACAGCTAAGCGAAGCTGAACTACTCAAAGTTATTAACGCTGAACTAGCTGATGCGCAGGGCAGTGTAGATAGCTTTGACGTGCTGGTGGGTAGCGGCGACGACTGCGCAGTGCTAACCACCTCAGATGGACGCTACTGCATATCGACAGATGTTTTGGTGCAAGGCCACCACTTTCGCACCAGCTGGTCAAGCGCTGAGCAAATCGGCGCGCGCGCAGCCGCCCAAAACCTAGCTGACATTGCCGCCATGGGGGCCCACCCCAGCGCCGTCGTAGTGGGCTTAGCTATGCCTGCTACGACGCCGCTACCCTGGCTGGAAGGATTCACCCGGGGACTAGGGAGCACCTGCGCCCAAGCTGGAGCCCAAGTAGTTGGCGGCGACCTATCAGCCGGACAAAACATTTGCGTAAGCGTATGCGTACACGGAGACTTAAGGGGACGTGACCCCGTGCTACGCTCCGGCGCCAAACCCGGCGACGTACTAGTACACGCCGGCAAACTAGGCCACTCCGCCGCCGGCCTGGAACTACTTCAACGCTGTCCAGACTTCGGCTCAGTACGCCAACGCGAAGACATGGAACGCATCTTTTGGCGCATGGATGGACACACCCGCATCAGCCAAGAACTACTAAGTAGCGCCTTTGAATGCCTAACCGCCTTCCGCGCCCCCCAATGCCCCCTCGAATACGGACCCCTACTAGCGCAGTGCGGCGCCCATGCCATGATGGACGTCTCCGACTCCCTACTACGCGACGCCACTCGCATCGCCAAAGCCAGCGCCGTCGCCATAGACATTGACGACCCACTAAAATCCGACGCCTTTATGGGAGACGTGGCCGCCCTACGTCCACTAGCAAAATTCCTAGGCGACTTCAGCCTAGTGCGCAAATGGATCCTAAGTGGGGGAGAAGACCACGGCCTACTAGCCACCCTGGCCGTAGCCGACCAACCCAAACTCAAAGGCCACCCACAAGCACGCCCAATCGGGCGAATCCTACCAGCAGACGGCCTAGAAGCAGGCACCGTACTAGTAGCCGGCCAACCCCCAAACCTACCCCTAGGCTGGGACCACTTCGGCAACTAACTAGAGCCCTAACATAAAAGAACCCCAAAACAGCCACACAAAAACGCGGAAACGAGCCAGCCATAAGCCGGGTTCTGTTACCGCCCACCGTTACCGGCCAGGCGGCGGCGACCATCCATCTTGAACCAGCGTTACCACTGGCCTCACGCGATCTACCCGCGAACTTGGGCGGGCAGCCCTCAAACGTCCGCTGTGCGATCTTGCTCCCGGTGGGGTTTACCATGCCAACCCAGTCACCTAGGTTGCGGTGAGCTCTTACCTCACCCTTTCACCCTTACCAATAGCCTAGAGCCAAAGGCGGTTTACTTTCTGTGGCACTTTCCCGCGGGTCACCCCGGGTGGCCGTTAGCCACCACCGCGCCCTAAGGAGCCCGGACTTTCCTCGATCCACAAACGTGGTACCGCGGCCGCCCGGCTGGCTCGTCCGCCCTATGCACTATACCCGTACAATGCCCATATGCGTATATTGCTGCCACCATCTGCCGGCAAAACCACCAAAGAATCAACCAACCACCTACAACTAGAAAAACTCTGGCAAGCAGAACACCTAACCCAAACCCGCCGCCAACTAATAGACGACGTACAAAACACCGCCCTACTGGCCGACGCCGCACAAATCTTTAAACTCGGCCCCAAAAACGCCCACGAAATCAGCCAAAACCTAGAAGTTTATGACGCCCCGGCGCTCGCGGCCTGGCAGCTTTATGACGGCGTGCTTTATGAGGCAGCTAAGTTTGCGCAGATTTTTAGCTCTGGCGAACCCAGTCAGGGCAGTCAGGGGCAGGGTAACCAACCCCAGGGCGGCCAGGGGCAGTTGGAGGAGCTGACACTGGTGTTTTCAGCCCTGTTTGGGCCAGTGCGGTTAACTGACCTGATTACACCACACCGCCTAAGCGGCTCGGTGAAGCTGCCAGGGCAGGGCAGCGTAGCCTCAATTTGGAGCAAAGCTCTAAAAGAGCTGTTGGCCCAGCAGCTGAGCGGGCATGTGGTTGTGGATCTGCGTTCGGCTGAGTATGGGGCAATGTATCGGCCAACGCGGGGCAGCGACTGTCTGCTGCTAAATATTGGGGTGGCTAAAGTTGACCCTGCAACCGGTAAACGCTCGGTGGTCTCACACTGGGCTAAGCATACGCGCGGCCTGCTAGCAGGGGCGCTGCTAAGAGCGGTGGCAGGCGGGCAGCTAGCTGCTAGCGATGGCGATGTGGATGAGATTTTGCAGGTGGCCGCTGCCTTAGAGGGGGTTAAAGAGGTAGAAATAACCCCGCTAGATGCGCGTGGGCAGGCCAAAGTTACTTTGGTGCTCTAGGGGCAAATGTCGGTTTGGATATGTATTTTTGGTAAAAACACGGTAGTATGTCGCTCGTGACTTAAACCGTCACAAAGTGCCCCCGTGGTGGAATTGGTATACACAACGCACTTAAAATGCGTCGCTTTATGCTTGCGGGTTCGAGTCCCGCCAGGGGCACTAGGCTGTGATGAAGGCAGCCTTACGCCCCCGTAGCTCAGTGGTTAGAGCAGCGAGCTTATACCTCGTCCGTGCCTGATAAGCACATGGTCGTGGGTTCGAATCCCACCGGGGGTACTTTTGATAAACAACTAAAATTCCCGGGTTTGTTTCGGTTTTAGGGTGGGGCCTGGGTTTATTTAAATAAGTAGCTTTTTAGCTGCAGTTGAGTGCCTATTGGGGTGGTGATTGGCTGCGCGCAGGGGCCTGGTCCAGTTAGGCTTGTGCCATGGTACGTCTAGCACAGGTGACCGACTTTTTGCAGGAGCTAGCTCCACTGGATTTAGCGCAAAGCTGGGATTCAAACGGGCTCATTTGCGGTGACCCTGATGAAGAGGTTAAACGCATTTTACTTGCGGTTGATCCGGTGGAAGTAGTGGTTGATGAGGCGATTGAAAAAGGCGCCCAGTTAGTGATCACCCACCACCCACTGTTTTTGCGTGGCACTAACACGGTGGCCGCCAGTAACTTTAAAGGCCGCGTGGTTCATCGCCTCATTCGCGCCGGGGTTGGGCTTTATAACTGCCACACTAATCTCGACGCCGCCGCTAGTGGGGTGGCTCAGGCTCTAGCTGACGTGGTGGGTTTAGTGGACACCAGGCCCCTAGAAGCCGACGCCGCCTGCCCTAAGCTGGGTATTGGGCGCGTGGGGCGCCTAGAGCAGCCGATGAGCTTGCAAGATTTTGCCTACAAGGTTGCCGCTGCTTACCCGATAGCGCCCTAGGCCTGCTAGTTGGGGGAGAGCTGCAGGCACAGGTAGTTAAGGTAGCGGTCAGTGGTGGGGCGGGAGACTCCCTGCTGCAGGCGGCGCGTGAGGCCGGTGTGGATGTTTTCCTTACCGCCGATCTGCGCCATCATCCGGCTAGTGAGCATCTGGAGGGTGGTAAGCCCTACCTGCTAAACGCCACCCACTGGGCTAGCGAATGGGTGGGCCTGCCGCCTTTAGCCAAGGCACTAAAGCAGTGGTCTAGCCAAAATGGCCATGATTTACAGGTTGAGGTTTCACGGTTAGTAACCGACCCCTGGAACGCACGTATTTCCACCAAGAATTAATTTAAGGAGCAAGCAATGACTAGCGCCCCTTTGAGCCAGCAGCGTCAGCTGCTGGAGCTACAAGATTTAGACAACCAGCTTTCACGTCTAGCGGCTAAGCGCCGTAACCTGCCGGTGTTAAGCGAAATTGAAAACACGGTTAAAGAGCTTAAAGAAAACAAGCGTCTACAGGTTTTAGCGCAGGCCCAGGCCACTGAAGCTAAGCAGGATTTAAAGCGTGCCGACGACGACGTGGAGCAGGCCAACAACCGCGCCAAGGTGCTGCGTCAGCGTCTGCATTCAGGCACTGTAAGCGCCCGCGATTTAGGTGCTTTGCAAGGTGAACTAGACCAGCTCGGTAAGCGCCTGAGCGTACTAGAAACTAAGCAGCTTGAGGCCCTGGAAACCTATGAGGACCTAAGCGGCAAATACAGTGAACTACAGGTACGTGAAGGCGAGATCCGTGCCTTTGGCCGTGAGTTAACCGCTAAACGTGACAGTGAATTTGCACGTATTGACGCCGAAACCAGCCAGGTTACTCAGCGTCGCGAGCAGCTAGCCGCGTCACTGTCACAAAGCTTAGTGCAGATCTATGAGCGGGCCCGTAAAGCTACCGGCGGGCTGGGTGTAGTTGGACTCTACGGGGCCCGCAGCGAACCCACCATTGAAATCAGCCCCCAAGAACTGGCTGCTATTCGCGCTGCCGCGCGCGACGCAGTGATCGTTTCGGAAGAAACCGAAGCCATCATTGTGCGCATGGATGACTGACGCCAGGGATAACAAAACTGACGGCGGCGCTATGAAAACTATTTTTGGCGCCGGCGCCAAAAATAACCCAGTTTGAACGTGGTTTCGCGGCTAGTCTCTAGCCGCGAAACCACGTTTGTTTTTACTCGTCTGCTGCGGCTAGAGCTGCCGCGCCAGCAATACCTGCGCCGTTAAATAGCACGGCGGGAACGATGGGGGTGCGTAGCTTGAGCAGCGGCAAGAACTTGTCGTGCTTGCGCGAAACACCGCCGCCTACCACGAAGATGCTGGGGCTAAAGAGCATCTCTACAGTCTCGTAGTAGCGCTGTAGGCGCTCAGACCATTCGGGCCAGTCCAGTTTCTCAACGGTACGGATTGAGGCAGCAGCGCGCTTTTCGGCGTCGTAGCCATCAATTTCTAGGTGACCTAGCTCGCTGCAAGGAATCAGTACTCCGTTGTAGATCAGGGCTGAGCCAATGCCGGTACCTAGGGTGGTGGCAATAACTAGGCCTTTAACTCCACGGGCGGCGCCGTAACGGGCTTCGGCGTAACCGGCGGCGTCGGCGTCGTTAATGACGGTGACGCGGCGGCCCATAATGTCACGCATGATTTCGTTGGCGTCTACCCCGGTCCAGGACTGGTCCAGGTTAGCCATGAAAGGAATGTGACCGTTGTTTACCGGGGCCGGGATGGCCACGCCTACGGGCACCTCAGGGTCTAGGTTAAAAGTGGCGGCAACCTCGGCGCACACCTGCGCCACTGCCTGCGGAGTGGAGGGGGAAGGGGTGTCAATGCGCACGCGCTCGGCCAGCAGCTGACCCGTCTCTAGGTCTACCGGGGCACCCTTGATACCCGAACCGCCAACGTCAATACCTAACGCAATTTTGGTGCTCACGAAGCTACTCCTGAAGATAGAAAAACGTGTCAGTGAGACACAGCATACTCTGACTTAGTTTACCTAACAATTGCTTATAAAAATTAACCCCATCAGCCTATTTAAAACTGATGGGGCTAATGTGTGTAGGGAAAAGAAAACTAGGGCAGGGTCAGGATGTCGGCCCCGTCTTCAGTTACCACTAGGGTGTGCTCGAATTGGGCGGTGCGTGAGCGGTCCTTGGTTACCACAGTCCAGCCGTCATCCCACTGCTCCCACTCGATAGTGCCCAAGGTGAGCATGGGTTCAATGGTGAAGACCATGCCCACTTCCATCACGGTGTCATATAGGGGAGCGGAGTCGTAGTGGGGGATGATCAGGCCTGAGTGGAAGGCTTCGCCCACGCCGTGACCGGTGTAGTCACGTACCACCCCGTAATTGAAACGCTTAGCGTAGGACTCGATTACGCGGCCAAGCACGTTAACTTCACGCCCTGGACGCACTGCTTTAATGGCGCGCATCATGGAGTTGCGGGTGCGTTCAATTAGCAGAGCGCTTTCCTCATCGATCTGGCCCACGCCGTAGGTGGCGTTGGTGTCTCCGTGGACGCCGTCAATGTAGGCGGTTACATCCAGGTTAATGATGTCGCCTTCGTTTAGGACGGTGGAGTCGGGGATGCCGTGGCAAATTACCTCGTTAATTGAGGTGCAAATGGACTTGGGGAAACCCATGTAGCCCAGGCAGGAGGGGTAGGCGCCGTGGTCGCACAGGTATTCGTGGGCGATCTTGTCTAGCGCATCAGTGGTTACCCCGGGGGCAATGGCGCCAGCGGCGGCCTCCATGGCTTGGGCGGCGATACGCCCGGCGCGGCGGATTTTCTCTACCGTTTCGGGGGTTTTAATGTCTGAGGCGGTAACTACCTCGGGGCCCGAGTGGAACATGTACTCGGGGCGGTCAATGTGGGCCGGAACTGAGAGTTTAGGGCTGAGTGTGCCTGGCTTTAGGGTTCCGCGCGGGGCGCGATCTGCAAGCGACATAAGTTAATCCTTATTTAAGTGGTTACTTGGCGAACCAGTGGTCGGCGTCAGGGAAAGCCCCACTGCGTACGGCCTGACCGTAACTGGCGGCGGCCTTTTCTAGCTGGGCGCCGACTTCACCAAAGCGGGCGGCAAAACGCGGGGTCCATTGGGTCATGCCAGCCATGTCGGTCCACACCAGTACTTGGCCATCTACCTGGGCCCCGGCGCCAATACCGATGGTGGGGATAGACAGCATCTGGGTTACTTCGGCGGCTAGGGGTTCGGGCACCATTTCTAGCACTAGGGCGACGGCGCCGGCTTCTTGGAGGGCCTGGGCGTCGGCTAGTAGTTGCGCGCCAGCTTCACCGCGTCCTTGTACGCGGTAGCCGCCCAGCAGGTTAACTGACTGGGGGGGTGAAACCTAGGTGGCCTACCACCGGGATGCCCGCTTCAGTTAGGGCCTTTACTGACTTAGCGCGGGTGGCGCCGCCTTCTAACTTGACGGCTTGGGCGCCGGCTTTAAGCAGACGCACGCCGGTGGCTAGCGCCTGGGTGGGGCCAGACTCGTAGGTACCGAAGGGGAAATCAGCTACCACCATGGCGCGGGTGGTGGCACTGGCGACGGCGCGGGTAGCTACCGCCATTTCGTCCAGGGTTACCTCCAGGGTGTTTTCACGCCCCAGCATGGTGTTTCCAATTGAATCGCCTACCAGCAGCATGTCGGTGCCGGCGGCGTCAAGAATACGGGCGGTGACGGCGTCGTAGGCGGTGAGCATAACTAGTTTCTCGCCGCGCTGCTTAGCCTGGGCTAGATGGTGGACGCGTAAACGCTGGACCTTAGTTGATTTCTCCGAATAGGTGGACATATACCGGATTCTACGCTGGCTAGGAGCTAAGTCTTAGGCTTGCAAAGCTAAAGGCGGGCTAAGGTTGTTTGAGGTTGGCCATATTACAGCGCCGTTACTGCCGCCGGGCACAATAGTCATAGCAACCATGCATAGCCGCCCAGCGGCCTACCATCCCATCCAGCTGAAAGATATCCCATGGACAAGCAGCAAGAGTACGTCCTGCGAGCAATTGAAGAACGCGATATCCGTTTTGTGCGCCTGTGGTTCACGGATGTGCGAGGCCAGCTTAAGTCTGTGGCTATCGCCCCGGCTGAGGTAGAGGGGGCTTTTGAAGAAGGTATCGGTTTTGATGGCTCGGCAGTAGAAGGCTTAACCCGCGTCTATGAGTCAGACATGCTGCTGGCCCCAGACCCCTCAACTTTCCTGGTGCTGCCTACCTCCCTGGGGCGCGACGAGGGTGTGGCGCGCATGTTCTGTGACGTGCTCACCCCTGACGGCCAGGTGGCCCGCACTGATCCGCGCGCCGTACTTGAGCGTCAACTAGAGCGGGTAGCTAACGCCGGCTTTACCTGCTACGTACACCCCGAAATTGAGTTCTACCTGGTTAAACGTGACGCTGATGGGCAGATTGTGCCCAGTGACAGGGCTGGTTTCTTTGACCACGTGGCTGGCGGCACCGCCCACGATTTTCGCCGCCGCGCCATTGAAGTACTAGAGCAGATGGGTATCTCAGTGGAGTTCTCCCACCACGAGGGGGGCCCGGGCCAAAACGAGATTGATCTGCGTTTTGCTGACGCCCTATCCATGGCTGACAACATCATGACTTTCCGTGCGGTGGTAGAAGAAATCGCTTTAGAGGAAGGCTATATTGCTACCTTCATGCCTAAGCCTTTTAAAGACCAGCCCGGCTCAGGTATGCACACCCACTTTTCACTATTTGAAGGTGAACGCAACGCTTTCTTCGACCCGGCAGGTGAATACCAGCTTTCTGCCGTGGGGCGCTCCTTCGTGGCCGGGCTGCTGCGTCACGCCAGTGAAATCACCGCAGTCACCAACCAACACGTCAACTCCTACAAGCGCCTATGGGGAGAAGACGAGGCCCCTTCATATATTTCCTGGGGCCAAACCAACCGCTCCTCACTAGTGCGTGTACCCACCCACAAGCCGGGCAAAGCCCAGTCAGCGCGAATCGAATACCGCGCCCTTGACTCAGCCGCCAACCCCTACCTGGCTTTCGCGGTGATCCTAGCCGCCGGCATGAAAGGGATCGAAGAAGGCTACGAGCTGCCCGCTGAAGCCAATAACGACGTGTGGGCACTAAGCGAAGTTGAACGCCGCGCCCTAGGTATCCAGGCCCTACCCACCTCACTTAAGAGCGCAGTAGCCCAAATGGCCAACTCTGATGTAGTGGCAGACACCCTGGGGGAGGATGCGTTCGCGTTCTTTATGCGCGACAAAGAAAGTGAATGGCGCGCCTATGACCGTGAAATCACTAACTTTGAACTAAACCAGTTCATCACCCAGTTCTAACAGGGGCCCCTAGATGCTCTCTAGCCGCGAGCAAAACCCAAATGGCCAGGGCCCTAGCCGGGCAGACCTAGCCCGGGCAGGTTTCATCAACACCACCCGGGCCCAGCGCCTACTAGCAGACCCAGCTTTAACCCCACTGCTACAAGCCATACCGGTAGGTCAACTGCTTAGTGACCTATCTGATAGCCCCGACCCTGACCAAGCCACCCTGGCCCTAGTGCGCCTATGTGAAGCCAGCCCAAAGCCACAGCAGCTAGCCCAAGACCTAAAACGCAGCTCGCACCGTCGTCGACTACTGGCCCTACTAGGTGCCTCCAGTGCCCTAGGGGACTTTCTAATTGCCAACCCAGACTCGGTGGCCTGTCTCGACCAAGAATTTGACGCCGAAAAAGTAGCTGCCACCATGACCAGTCGGGTTAAACGCGCCCTTGACGCCGGCAGCATTCCAGACGCCGTCCACGCCCTACGCCTGGGCTACTACCAGGCCCTATGCGCCATAGCGGCAGGGGACCTAACCCACCCCCAGCCACTGCAATACATGCCCCAGGTGGGGCTGCAACTATCCCAACTAGCAGACGCCGCCGTCGCCGCCGCCCTACCAATCGCCTACCGTAAAGCCGGTGCAAACGACCAGCTAGCCTTCTGCGTCATAGCCATGGGTAAAACTGGCGCCCGCGAACTAAACTACATCTCCGACGTCGACGTCATGTACGTAGTAGGCGGAGCACTAGACGAAACCCAAGCCACCGCCGTCGGCAGCGCCGTGGCCAGCGCCCTTACCGACATAATCAGCGGAGTAGGCACCCTAGCCCCGCTATGGCCCCTAGACGCCGCACTACGCCCAGAAGGCAAAGACGGCGTACTAGTACGCTCCATCGACTCCTACCGCTCCTACTACACCAAATGGGCCCAATCGTGGGAATTTCAGGCCCTACTCAAAGCCCGCCCCATGGCCGGAGACATGAACCTAGGCCAACAATTCATAGACCTAACCGCCCCCCTAGTGTGGCAAGCCTCCGCCCGCGAAAACTTCGTCAGCGACGCCCAAGCCATGCGCCGCAGAGTAGAAAAAGAATCAGCCAAAACCCGCGACGACCGCCGCATCAAACTAGGGCCCGGAGGCCTACGCGACGTAGAATTCACCGTCCAACTACTACAACTAGTACACGGACGCAGCGACACCCACCTACGCTCAGCCGCCACCCTAGAAGCCCTAAACGAACTAATCGACGGCGGCTACATCGGCCGCAGCGCCGGCCAAGCCATGTCACGCTGCTACCGCTTCGAACGCCTAATCGAACACCGCGCCCAACTCTCACGCCTACGACGCACCCACGACCTACCCAAAAAAGAAGCCAACCTAAGACGCATCGCCCGCTCAATCGGCACAGACCTAGAAGGCAAAAACTCACCAACGCCACCGAACTAGAAAAAGCCTTCAACCGCACCCGCCGCCAAGTACGCACCCTACACGAAGAAATCTTCTACCGGCCCCTACTATCAGCCACCGCCTCACTATCAGAGGCAGAAATGCGCCTAAGCCCCCAAGCCGCCCGCGAACGCCTAGCCGCCTTCGGCTACCGCGACCCAGACGGGGCCATGCGCCAAATCGAAGCCCTCACCGAAGGACTCTCACGGCGCGCCGCCATCCTACGCCAACTACTACCAGTAATGATCGGCTGGATGGGCATGGGCGCCGACCCCGACCAAGGCCTACTATCCTTCCGCCGCCTCTCCGACGCCATCGGCACCTCCCACTGGTTCATGGGCATGCTACGAGACTCACGCCTAGTAGCCAAACGCCTCAGCTACATCTGCTCCGGCTCACGCTGGACCAGCGACCGCCTTAGCGAAACCCCCCCAAGCAGTCTCCTGGCTCGACGACGACGCCGACCTACAAATACGCCCACGCGAAGTACTAGCCGGAGAAGTAGCCTCACTACTACGCCGCCGCCTACTAGGCATGCGCAGCGAAAACTACGAACAAGTAGCCACCGAAGCCATCAGCACCCTACTAGCAATCCGCAGCCGCGAACAACTACGCAGCGCCATGGCCGACACCCTAGACGGGGTAGACCCCCTACGCGGCGCAGCAGCCCTATCACAAGTAACCGAAGTAGTCCTCGACGGCGCCATACGAGTAGCCCACGCAGTCGCCATCGCCCAAACCCAAGGCCCCCAAGCACTCGAAAAAGGCGTAGACGAAACCGGCCACCTACTAGCCGCACACGCCGAACACGCCATAATCGCCATGGGCCGCCTAGGCGGAGCAGAACTGTCTACGCCTCAGACACAGACGTACTATTCGTACACCGCCCCCGCCCCGGCGCAACCACCACCCAAGCCCAAACCGAAGCCGACCAACTAGCACGCTGGCTAATCAGCGCCCTCAAAACAGACGCAATGCACGCCCTCGTGCTAGACGCCGACCTACGCCCAGAAGGACGCAACGGCGCCCTATCACGCTCCCTAGACGCCTACCGCGAATACTACGAACGCTGGGGCCAAGTATGGGAACGCCAAGCCCTAATAAGAGCAAGATACGTAGCCGGCTCACACACCGTAGGACAACTATTCACCGAACTAATCGCCCCCCTACGCTACTCCACCAAAGGCCTAAACACAGACGAACTACGCCAAGTACGCCACCTCAAAGCCCGCATGGAAACCGAACGCCTACCACGCGGCACCAACCCACGCCGCCACCTAAAACTAGGCCCCGGCGGACTAAGCGACGTGGAATGGGCCGTACAACTACTACAACTACGCCACGCCCACACCCACCCAGAACTACAAACCACCTCAACCCTGCAAGCCCTACAAGCAGCCAACCAAGCCCAACTAATCAACCAAACAGACACCCAAACCCTACGCCAAGCCTGGCTAGCCGCCTCACGCCTACGCAGCGCCAACGTACTAGCCACCGGACGCACCAGCGGCTACCGCCTAGAACTACTACCCAACACAGCCATCGACCTACGCATGGTCGCACGCCTGCTCTACTACCCAGCCGGACAAGACGCCCAAGTAGAAGAAGACTACCTACGAGCCGCCCGCCACGCCCGCACAGTAGTAGAAAAACTACTATTCGCCGCCTAAAACCAGACCAACACCACCAGGCACAAACCACACCCCAACCACCTAACACACCAGCCAAACCAACTGACACAATAGGCCAAATGCAACTAATCCTAATACGCCACGGACAAACCGAAGCCAACCTCCTACGCGCCCTAGACACCGCCATCCCCGGCGCACCCCTAACCGAAACAGGCCAAGCCCAAGCACAATCACTACCCCAACGCGTAACCCCCCTACTACGCGGACAAGTAAGCCTATGGGTCTCACCCATCCTACGCACCCGCCAAACCATCGCCCCCCTAGAAAAAGCCCTAGGACTACAAGCCAACATACGCCACGGTCTACGCGAAGTAATCGCCGGCGAACTAGAAATGCGCAACGACGACGACAGCGTAGGCTGCTACATCGACACCACCCGCGCCTGGATGACCGGACGCATGCGCAGCCGCATGCCCGCAGGACAATCCGGCGTAGAAACATTCCAACGCTTCGAAGCCGTAGTACGCGAAGCCGCCGCCTCCACCCCCAAGACGGCACCATAATCATCACCGCCCACGGCACCATACTGCGCCTATTCGGCTGCGTAGGCACACACGGAGCAGACCCAAACTGGCTCTGCAACCAACCCATCGCCAACACCGGCATCTGCATCGCCCAAGGCAACCTACTACAAGGCTGGGACCTAAAAGTATGGAACAACGGCCAATGGGTAGCCGACAACTACCACGGCCCAATCCCCACCGGCTACGAAGGCGCCACCAGCTCACTAGCCAACTAAACCACCAACCCACTGACGCCAACCCCAAAAACTAGCGCACCCACAAAGCACCCACAAAAGCGCTCGCGGCAAACAAACCAGCCACAGCAAAAACGCGCTCGCGGATAGTAGAAATGTTTGTTAGCCAGCTAGCCGGGTTTTATACGAAACGGTTTAAAGCTGGGCAAATCATGACTAAACGGTTGGTGGCCAGCGCCTTTAGGCGCTGGCCACCAACCGTTAAACCTGGTTTAAGAAGTGATTTTAGATCACGCTAGCTAGGAAAGCGGCAGTGCGCTCCTGCTGGGGATTGTCAATCACCTGGGCGGGGCTACCGGCTTCACAGACCACGCCCTGATCCATGAACACCACCTGGTCGGCTACTTCACGGGCAAAGCCAATTTCGTGAGTAACCACCATCATGGTCATGCCGTCATCTGCTAGTTCCTTCATGACGGCTAGCACTTCACCTACCAGCTCAGGGTCCAAAGCTGAGGTAGGTTCATCGAACAGCATGATCTCAGGATCCATGGCCAGAGCCCGGGCGATAGCTACACGCTGTTGCTGACCACCCGAGAGCTGACTGGGGTAGTGGTCCATGCGGTCGCCTAGACCTACACGCTCAAGCTGCACTTTGGCGGCCTGGGCGGCCTGGGCCTTGGAACGGCGCAGCACCTGTACCTGGGCTTCCATAACGTTTTCAAGCGCAGTCATATGCGGGAAAGGTTGAAACGCTGAAACACCATGCCGATACGGCTACGCTGCTTAGCGATTTCACTGTGGCGCAACTCGTGCAAGGTAACCGAACCATCAGCGTGAACCTGCTCGCGCATCCCCTGTAGCTGGCCTTCAACATAGATCCGGCCGGCAGAAATGGTTTCCAGCTGGTTTACACAGCGCAGCAAAGTGGACTTACCTGACCCCGAGGGGCCCAGCAGGCAGCACACCTGACCTGGTTCGATATTCAGATTAATACCGCGCAATACGTGTAGGTGCCCAAAAAACTTGTGCACATCACGGATCTCAACCATTGCGGTGGTCTCATTTGTGGCAGCCATTATGCTTCTTTCAGGGCAGGATCTTGTCTACGGGCTTAGCTGGCGTGGTGCCAGAGCGAATAATCGCCTGTTGGCGCTTAGAAGTGTTGCGCAGCTTCTTACCTGAATCGGGGACAAATCCACGTCCGTAGTAGCGCTCAATGTAGTGCTGGAACACCATCCAGATGCTGGTGATCAGCAGGTACCAAATCGCGGCTACGATCAGCAGCGGAATAGGCAGGAATAGACGTGTGCCTGCAGCGTTGGCAACAAAGGTGAGCTCCTTGGTGAAAGGCACTGCCAAAACCAGCGAGGTGGTCTTAAGCATGGAGATAGTTTCGTTGCCGGTAGGGGGCACAATCACTCGCATAGCTTGGGGTAAAACAATGCGCCGTAAAGTCTGGCCCTTGCTCATACCCAGGGCCTGGGCGGCCTCAGTTTGTCCCTTATCAACCGAGTCGATACCCGAGCGCACAATTTCACTGAGGTAGGCGCCTTCGTTAAGACCCAAACCTAGGATTGCTGCAAACGCACCGGTAAACAGCTCTTTAGTGGAGAAGGTGAAGAACTCCGGGCCAAAGGGGATACCTAGCGAGAGCTTGTTATATAGCGTGGGCAGCAAACCCCAAAACACCAGCTGGGTGTAAATAGGAGTGCCACGGAAGAACCAAATGTAAATGTAGGCAACCCAGCGCAGTACCGGATTATCACTTTTGCGACCCACAGCAGAGAGCACTGCCAGCACAATACCGATAGTCATAGCAGCCACGGTCAGCATTAATGTCCAACCTACTGCCTGTGCTACGTGAGTGTCACGGACATAAAGCCACACCACATCCCAGCGGTAGTTGGCGTTGGTGAATAAACCATTAACCAACATGGCGGCCAAGATTAAGACTATGGCAGCCGCCAGCCAGGTGCCCGGCCTGGGCAGGCGCTTGAGCTTAATAAGCTCTACATCGCTATTAGAATTCATAATTACCTATATTCGACTGAATAATCATTCAGCAGGGTTGATGGTGGCAGTCTTGAGTGCCTGGGAGGTGTCGATACCCCAAGCAGTCAGGATCTGGTTCCACACACCCTTATCAATCAGGTACTGCATGGCCTTTTGTACGGCCTGGGTGGTGGCGGTGTCATTCTTGTTAATGACGACGGCCTGGGTGGCCGGGTCAATTAGGTCACCTACGGCGACGACGGCTCCGTTAGTCTGCTTGGCGGCGTAGTCTGCCACCGGCGAGTCAGCGAAGGTAGCGTCTAGAGCCTTGCCGGCAAGGGCTGTGGTGGCGTCACCGAACTTGGCGTAAGACTTGACGTTAATAGCCTTCTTGGAAGCCTTAGTGCAGTTGGTGGAGTAGGTGTTAATGGCCTCTTCCTGGGCGGTACCAGTTTGTACCCCAATGGTTAGACCGCACAGGTTCAGCGGGTTGGAGGGGTCAACCTTGGAGGGGTTGCCCTTGGCTACGTTAAAGCGCGAACCTACCTTGATGTAGGCCACCATATTGACTGACTTAGTCCGCTCACTGGTTACCGTGAAGGAGGAGATGGACATGTCGTACTTGGAGCCAACTGCCGGAATGATGGAGTCAAATTCGGCGTTCACGAACTTAACCTTCAGGCCCAAAACCTTAGATAGAGCGGTAGCCAGATCAACTTCGTAACCAATGGGCTTGCCATTAGCATCCAAGAATTCAGCTGGGGAGTAGTCTGCGCTGGTGGCGATGGTCAAAGTGCCGTCGCCGCTAACAGAAGCGGGCACCAGGGCGGCAATGTCGTCCTGCTTAGTGACGCCGCTAAGATCCACGGTGGGAACTGAAGCGGAGGCGGTGTAACCGGATCGCTGTGCCATTTCCTTTGCGGCATCGGTGCAACCAGAAAGACCTAAGGCGCAGGTGGCTACTAGTAGTGAGGCGATAACGGGAAGCGACTTCTTCATTTCCCTCTCCCGAGGATGATTGTGAATATTACTCTATGCGGTGATTATTCACCGCTGAGAAATATTATAGATAGTTCTATGCATGGCTATGCAAACTAATGCAAAAAGTTGGACTGTTTGTCTAGTCACAACTAACCGATGGCCACAATCGTTTCACTAAGGGCCTGACCCGATCCGTCACGGCGCTCATCGCTGTCAGGTAAAGCCACTGGATCGCCATTAGAATCCAGTGCTCGCGCGGGTTCTAGGCCCACCCAAGCCAAAGCTAGAGCCTGCTCGCCAGCTAAGAATCGTTGGCAACGCACCCCGGCTGTGGCCCGTCCCTTGCTGGGGAAGCGGTCTAGCGGCGTTACCTTAACTGAGCCTTTAGTCCCCATCTCGCTGTCCGTCTCAGCGACGGCGCCAGTTGCGGCTTCACTCTGCGCAGCTGCAGCGGCAACAGTGACTACCTGGCTTGCCCCAGTTCCTCACCAGGCACTACGCCAGCGGCAATAACCTTGGCGCCTGCGTGCAAAGAAATACCAGCCATACCGCCCGCGCCGCGTCCCTGGGGACGCACCTTGGCGGCGTCGAAACGTAGCAGCTGGGCGTCGTCGGTAATTAAAACCAAGCTGGAAGTATCAGCTGCATGAGAGGCGTAAACCAGGCGGTCAGTGGGGGAGAGGGAAATAATTTCCCATGCTTGCCCGCGCGCCGGGTGATCGCCCGGCTTTACCCGCTTAACTATGCCCTGGGCACTAGCTAAGAAAATCGGGGCCTGGCTTTGGGTGGTTTCATCCAAAGACACCAGCCCAACTACCTGCTCGTCGTCAGCCAGCTCCACCAGTGCTGAGACCTGTGTGCCGCAGCTGAGGCTAAGACTGTCGCTGCGCTGCAGTTCAGGCACGGCCACCACATCAAGCTTAACTAGGCGCCCCTGATCGGTGACGACCCCTACCTGGGCGCGGGCCGTGGCCCCAACTGTGCTAACCCAGGCATCGCTGTTTTGGCGTGCGCCTTCACGGCTAAGCGGCTGGGAGCCAGAAATACGCGCCACCAGGGCGCCGGTAGACAAAACCACCTGGCAAGGATCATCAGGAATAGTTAGTGGCAACTCAGCGACACTAGCGCCAGGGGTCAGTGCTGGGGTCACACTCGCAGCGCGGCTGCGGGTAGCTTTACTGCGCGGGCCTGGGGTGCCGTCAGCCTCCAACAAAATGGTGCGGCGCGGCGTGCCAAAACGGTCAGAAATCTGCTTTAGCTCCAGTGAAACCGTGGCGCGCAGGCGCTCATCAGAGCCCAGAATCTGGCGCAGCTGCTCAATATCTTTATTTAGCTCATCGCGCTCTTTTTCCAGCTCGATCACAGAGAACTTGGTTAGGCGCCGCAGCTGCAACTCCAGGATGTAGTTGGCCTGGGCTTCGCTTAAATCAAATACCTGCATCAGGCGGGTGCGGGCGCTAGCACTGTCATCACTAGAGCGAACTACCGCAATTACCTCATCGATATCCAAAATGGCAACCAGTAGCCCCTCCACCAGATGTAGTCGCTCTAGGCGCCGATCTAGGCGGAACTGGGTACGGCGGCGCACCACATTGAGGCGGTGATCAACAAATACTCGTAGCAGCTGAGCTAACCCCAAAGTGCGTGGCTGGCCATCGACTAGGGCCACATTGTTAATGCCGAAAGATTCTTCTAGCGGAGTGAACTTATATAGCTGCGCTAGCACAGCTTCAGGGTTGTAGCCGGTTTTAACCCCGATAACTAGGCGTGTGCCGTGGTTGCGGTCAGTTAGGTTGGCGACGTCAGTTACGCCCTGGAGCTTTTTAGAGCCGACGGCGTCCTTAATTTTTTCAATTACCCGTTCAGGCCCTACCAGGTAGGGCAGCTGGGTGACAATGATGCCTTTTTTGCGGGCGGTGATGTTTTCGATGTGAGCGCTGGCGCGAGTACGGAAAACTCCTCGGCCGCTGCGGTAGGCGTCACGGATACCATCGAGACCCACAATCATGGCTCCCTCGGGCAGGTCAGGCCCGGGCACAAACGCCATCAGGTCTTCGAGGCTAGCCTCGGGGTGGGTTACCAGGTGGCGGGCGGCGCCAATTACCTCCACCAGGTTATGTGGAGCCATATTGGTGGCCATACCCACCGCAATGCCGCTAGCGCCATTAACTAGCAGGTTAGGGAAGGCGGCCGGTAATACTTCAGGCTCTTGCAACGTGTAGTCATAGTTGGGGGAGAAGTCTACGGTGCCCTCATCAATGTCGGCGGTTAGCGCCAAGGCCGGGTGATCCAAACGTGACTCGGTGTAACGCGGGGCGGCCGGGCCGTCGTCGAGAGAACCAAAGTTGCCGTGACCATCAACCAGTGGCAAACGCATAGTGAAAGGCTGGGCTAGACGCACCAGTGCCTCATAAATAGCTACGTCTCCGTGCGGGTGCAGGCGCCCCATCACGTCACCAACTACGCGCGAGCATTTGACGTGCGGCTTTTCAGGGCGCAACCCCATGCGGTCCATCTGGAACAAGATGCGTCGCTGTACGGGTTTGAGGCCGTCACGCGCGTCGGGCAGGGCACGCGCGTAAATAACTGAGTAGGAATACTCCAGGAAGCTGGAGCGCATTTCTTTAGACAGATCGATGTCTACGATAGCGCCATCAGTATGAGTGCTTGCAGAAGTCCCTTTGGCCATAGCCGGTATTTTCCCAGTTTAGGCGAATTTACGCCACTTTAGTGCCTCGAAGCATAATAGGGCTATGAGCGTAGTACCTGATAAATTAGCGGCTTTAGCCGCCCCCCTGGGCACGCGGGGAGCTTTGGCTGACGTACTGGCGGGTATTTGCAGTGCGTTGGGGGCAGATATCGAGCTTGTAGACACTGTCAACGATGAGGCTACCTGCCCGACTACTAGCCTGGTAACTAATGCTCAGGCCACCCAAGCCGCTAAACGCCTGGGTTTAGACCAGCTAGGTGATGCACAGGCACCAATAGTGATGGTGCTAGTAGATGGTCTGGGCTGGCAGATGCTGCACGAGCGCGCTGGGCACACCCCTAACCTGCGTCGGCTACTAGCTGATTCTGATTATTTACATACCTGCGCGCCCTCCACCACGGCGGCGGCATTAACTACTTTGGCTACCGGCGTTTATCCCGGCGCCCACGCCATGGTGGGCTATGCGGTGCGTGACCCACTATTGCGCGGGCATCTGGGCCCAGGGCATGTGCCCGGCCCGGGGGACGTATTTGACCTGATTACCTTTAAAAACTCTAGCCATGACCCGCTCACCTGGCAGAGTGTGCCCACCCTAATCGAACGCGCTAACGCTAAAGCTAATGCTGGCTGCGGGCCGCAGCTGGGGGCGGTGAGTATTGGCCGCTCAAAGTTCGCCGGCTCAGGTTTAAGTCTGGCGGCTTGGCGTGGTTTTAAACATATCGGGGTAGACGCCCTCGACCAGCGTCCCTACCAGGCCTACCGGGCCATTAAAGAGGGGGCCAAGCTGGTTTACCTATATGTGGGCGAGCTTGACCATGCCGGACACAACCACGGCTGGCATTCAGATAAATGGTTAGAGGCCCTAGAAGCTTTAGATGCCATGGTGGGGCAGCTGTTTAGGCGCCTGCCCGCCGGCACCCGGATTGTGCTCACCGCTGATCACGGCATGGTTGATACCGACCGGCATCACCGCATTGATCTGGCTAAAGAAAAAGAACTGGCTAAAGATGTGGTGGCGGTGGCGGGGGAGTCTCGCTTCTTTACAGCTTTACGTGGCCGACGACGTCGCTAGTGCCCCCGCAGCTGGTAGCCCTGGCCTGGGCGTGGCTGGACCCCGGGGAGATGGCGGCGTCGTCGAAAACAGCGGACGCGAAGAACTAGCCCAAAGCGTGGCTAAACGCTGGGCCGAATTTTTAGGTGACCGAGCCATTTGGGTGGGCACAGATCCAAGCCCACTTATGGGAGCACTAAGCCCAGGCGCGCGCGCCGCAGTGGGCGACATACTGGTCGCATTAAACGACAACTGGACCGTAGTCGATTCGCGCGTACAAAGCTTCCACGCCACCCAGCTAATTGGGGTGCATGGCTCACTAACCCCAGTTGAGCTGGAAGTACCTCTGATCAAGGCAGTGGTTTAGTAGTCGTAAGAAAGTGTGGGAACTAGCCGGGAATTTAGGGGAAATAGCGGTGCTAGTCCAGGTGGTTTTACTCGGGCTTAGCGCCAAACATGATCTCATGCCAAGGCGGCACAGATTGGCGGCCTTTACTACGACTGCGTGCCTCTGAAGCCTCTAAGCTACGTCTGACCATAGAGTCTTGCTTAGTGATAGCAATAGTTGAGGTGGGCAGGTAAACCTCGCTGTCGGCGTCAGTTGACGGTAGAGAATGCGAGACTGTCTCCTTCAAATCCTGGCGTAAAGCTTCTGCACCAGAGATAGCTTCAGGGGCTGAGTGTGTTTGTGGATCAGTCTCGCTTCGGCCAAAAGGGACAATCTGTCCAGTCTCATCCGAAACAGTGGGGATAGATCCAGTGAAATCCTCGTCAGCAAATTCAGACAAGTCCATGCGCTGAGGCTGACCACGTTGGGCGTTAAGCTCAGCCACTAAAGCCTCAGTGGAAGTATCTTCCACCACGATGGGCTCTATCATGACCGCTTTAGGGTTGGCGTTAGCGCCGGGAGCCTTAGAGTCTTGGTCAAACACCTGCGGGCGCGCAGAGGCCACATTCTCAGTTAACCAGCGTGCTTCCTCATCAAGGGCGCGCACAGAGTTGGTGTGCAGGTCATAACTCCAGCTGGCCTGCTTTTCTTCAGCGCCTTGCACGAAAGTAACCATAATCTGCCAGGGATCACGGTTTTCCCGCACCGCATCCCAAGTAACCAGCTCAGGGTCAACTCCGCGCGTAGCCAGGCGGTCCAAAACCAGTTCACCCAGCAGCGGAGAATCCTTACCCCAACCAATGTGGCATTTTTGGGCGCGATTTACCGCCCAGTTACGCTCAGCAATGATAGGGGCCTCATAGGTTTGCACGCGCGCCAAGGGGAAACCGGTAAGGTCAGAAACTTCCTGGGCACTAGCCCCGGCGCGCATTAACACCTGCATCTGCTTAGGTGACATATTGGCGGCAGCTTCAGGGGGAGGAATAGGCACACTGACCCGGTCGCGACGAACCGCCGAACGCAAGGCATCGTCGATAACAAGGGTGAAACGCTGCCCTTGGGCATCAGTGAGGACAATAGAATCCCCATTCACACCCAGCAGCTCAAGCTCGATCATGTGGCCTCCTAATAAACGCACGCGCTAATAGAGTGCCACTAACCTTAAGTAAAAACAGACTAATTTACCGGTGTGGCGCCAACCAAAGCACACACATAAGCTTACCTGGCTAAACACTGCATAGGCGCTCACATAAGCGATGCCAAATCGAGCTTTGACAAAGCCTATTAATGTGTTACTATCCGCGTGCTTACATATGGTATTGCGCACCCGGCGCTATACCCTTCACGGCCAAGAAAGATAGGAGCGACAAGCGCAATGGCAACTGACTACGATGCCCCGCGTCGCAACGAGGATGAGCCGGAAGCCGATTCCCTTGAAGAGCTTACAACTCATCAAAAAGACCAGTCTTCTGCGGCAATCGAAGAAGACGAAAACGAGATTGCTGAAGGCTTTGAGCTCCCCGGGGCCGATCTGTCTCGTGAAGAACTAAGTGTCCACGTAGTTCCCCAACTCGAGGATGAGTTCACTTGCTCTGAGTGCTTCCTGGTACACCACCGCAGCCAGCTGGCTTATGTTGATGATGCCACCAACCTGCCGGTGTGCACCGATTGTGCAGGCTGAGCCCAAACGGCTAGGCCTAAGCAATTAAAAAGGACAAAAGAAATGAGGCTCCCATATGGGTTGGCTACGCAAAAGTCGTCAGCGTGACGAAGAAGTAGAGCAAGTCGAATCAGATAAGCTCGAAAAGGAAGAAAAAGGAAATCCCACTGGCCTATGGGCCGCGTGACTGGGCCGATGCTGATGAGGACGAAGACCCTAGTCGACATGGGGGCCATCCGCCTACCGGCAATTGAAGGTATGCAGGTCACCTTGATTCCTAGCACCGGCACCGAGCTCGACACTGTTGTAGCCGCCCTGGGAGGTTCAAGCATTGAGCTGCGTGCCTTTGCAGCGCCGCGCAGCGAAAAACTTTGGCCGCAGGTGCGCGAAGACCTAGTAGCTGAACTAGGTCGCATCGGGGCCCGTACCCAAGAGCTAAAACTTGGCGAGCGAATTGAAATCGCCGCCCTAGTGCCAGCCCAAAACCCGGCTGTTGACGGTAATATCGCTATGCGCGTGCTGGGTTTTGACGGTCCGCGTTGGTTTTTGCGGGCAGTCATCACCGGCCCGGCCGCCACCGAGCAGCGTGCACGCGCAGCTATCGATGAGATTGTGTGCGGTATGGTGGTTTATCGCGACGGCGCCCCACACCCGCCGCGTGACGTACTGCCCCTGCACGCTCCCGGAGCAGTAAACAGTGAAGCAGATTCCGGCCTGGACATTCTCGCTCCTGGCCCCACCATTGCAGAGGTGCGCTGAGAAAATTGAGTCTTTTCCGCAAGTTAAAGCACTTGCTGACGACTTCTCGAGACGACCTTGAGGCCGCCGATGAGCAAGAAGTTGCCGGCGCTCACGCACAAACCAAAATCGCTGAAGTTAAAGAACGCCAGCCCGCTAAAATCGCGGGGGTAGTGCGTTCAGTAACCTACTCGCCGGCAAAAGCTAGGCCCATCTTTGTGGCCTGCCTATATGACGGCACCGCCTCCATTGACCTGGCCTGGATGGGCCGGCGTGAAGTCGCCGGCATCTGGCCCGGCATTCACCTGGTAGCCAGCGGCACCGTAGTAGCTGGACGTACCCGGCCAACTATTTTCAACCCCGCCTATGAGATTGTGGATGAAGCCTAGTGGTTTTACCTAAATCCCCCCATAACGACGACGCGACGCCAGCAGATAAAAACGTGCAGGCGCCGTCGTTGCCTGTAAATGCGGGGCTGAGCCAAATCGCCTCCCAAAATTTCGATGCCAAAGCGGCAGTAGGCGGCTGGCGGGGAATCACCGAATCAGTACTACCCGTAGTGGTGTTCATCGGCGCCCTAGCCTTAAGCGGGCAAAACCTAAATAGCGGTTATTGCCGCACTACTGGTGTCTGCCGTGGCCATTGTGGCGCGCCTGTGCCAACGCCAAAGCTTACTGCAGGCTCTAGCTGGCGGGGCTATCACCATCATCTCAGCGGCCCTGGCCTGGTATAACCAGGACGCCGGCCAGTTCTATGCCATGGGCCTGCTAGTTAATGTGGTCTGGCTGGTGGTAGTGCTTATCTCAATGCTTATGCGCTACCCGCTGGTGGGAGTAATTGTGGCAGCAGTTACCGGCTGCGGGATGGACTGGCGCAAGCAGCCCGGTGAGCGGCGTCGTCGTTACTACCTGGCCACCTGGCTGCTGGCGGGCATGTTTAGCCTACGCCTAATTGTAGAAGTACCCCTCTACCTGGCGGGTGCCAGCGCCCTAACCGCGCTGAGCATTGCCCGCCTGGCTTTGGGGACGCCGCTATTTTTGCTCGCTGTCTGGCTGATCTGGCTTCTGGTTCAAGGGATAGATCGCACCAGTAGGTAGAGCCGGCTGAGTACTTAGAATCTGGGGGATTAGCCCAATTTGATCCTCACCCTCACGAGCGGTTAGGAAAATAAGCTCATCTCCCGGTTCAAAACGCTCATCCTCGTCGGGATTAACCGGCCGGTAATCACGCAAAATCGCTGCCAATACGGTGTGTGGGGGCCACTGCATCTGACTGATTAAGTAGCCAATCACCGGTGCATCGGCAGGCAAAGTGTACTCATGCATATGTGCCCCGGACTGGTGGAAACGGAAAATGGACACCATAGAGCCCACCGAAACCGCTTCCTCCACCAGGGAAGTCATAATACGCGGGGTAGACACGGCCACATCCACGCCCCAAGAGTCATCAAACATCCACTCATTTTTAGGGTTATTTACACGTGCCACCGTACGCGGCACCCCAAACTCAGTCTTAGCCAGCAGGGAAATAACCAGATTTACCTTGTCATCGCCAGTTGCGGCCACAACCACCTCGCAAGCGTCAACATCTGCCTGGCTTAAAGAATCAATGTCGCAGGCATCAGCCAGCAACCAGTCGGCGTCGGGCACAGAAGCCACGCGCATAGCGTCAGGAGCGTTATCAACCAAGGTGATTTCATGGCCGTGAGAAATCAGCTCACGCGCAATAGAACACCCCACCGAGCCGGCGCCAGCAACTAAATACGCATCAGAACTCCTTAACAGGCGCTTTAGATAAGGTCCGGCGCAGCCTACTGGCCTGAGCCACCGTCACTGCGCAATGCAGCAGATCCCCATCTTGCAAAATTTTCTTATCGCTAGCCACGATCATGGCTGAGCCGCGCGTAAGCCAAGCCACGCGCATTTCAGCACGCCGCTCAATTTGCCCAATACTCATCCCCACCCAGGCCGGGTGCGGGCTTAGCTGCACCATCACCACTGCGGTTTCATCGCCCGGCAGGGGAGTTGAGGTGGTGTTAGGCAACATCCGTGACATTATCTGCTCAGTAGTCCAACGCACGGTAGCTACTGAGGGAATACCTAGGCGCTCATAGACGTCGGCGCGGCGGGCGTCATAAATACGTGCCACCACATGCTCCACCCCGAAAGTCTCGCGCGCCACACGGGCGGCCAAATATTGGAGTTATCACCGTTAGATACGGCAGCAAAAGCGTAAGCGTCATCGATGCCAGCCTGCTCTAACGCGTCACGGTCAAAGCCCATGCCCTTGACTTTGCGACCAGAGAAATCGGCTGGTAGACGCCTAAAAGCATCACTGGAACGATCGATAACTGCCACAGAATGGCCATAACTATCTAGCTGTGCGGCCAGGGCTGCCCCCACACGGCCGCATCCCATAATGACGAAATGCACGGGTTAAACGCTACCTTATTTACCTCAATTGGCATACCATGACGCTACGTGCGTGACTTTATAGACCGGACTAAGCGTTTATTTGTAGGCCGCCCTGTTTCTAGTCGAGGACTAGGACAGACTTTATTACCTAAGCGTGTGGCACTGCCTGTCTTTGCCTCAGATGCGCTTTCGTCAGTAGGTTATGCGCCTGATGAAGTACTAATTACCCTCTCCGTTGCCGGCGCCGCAGCAGCTACCCTATCGCCTTGGATTGGCCTAGCCGTGGTGGCAGTTTTGGCGATTGTGGTGATGTCTTACCGCCAAACCGTTTACGCCTACCCTTCAGGTGGTGGCGACTATGAGGTAGTTACCGACAACCTTGGTCCGCGTGCCGGTACCTTAGTGGCCTCAGCGCTACTTAGTGACTATGTGCTGACCGTGGCCGTGTCTATCTCCTCGGGCACAGCCTACCTGGCTGCGGCCGTGCCGGCAGTGGCACCCTATAAGGTGCAGATAGCTGTGGCAGTGGCCTCGATTTTGGCCATCATTAACCTGCGTGGCACCAGGGACGCCGGCTCAGCTTTTGCTATCCCCACCTACCTGTATATGGCGGCCATTGGGATTATGGCCGTGGTCGGTTTTGCCCAGGAATTTACTGGGCATTTGGGCCAGGCTCCTTCTGGCGCTTACACCCTAGAAAGCAGCTGGGATCAGGGGCTGACCTCACTGGCCGGTGTTTTCCTGATTTTGCGCGCATTTTCTTCCGGATGCGCGGCGCTGACTGGGGTTGAGGCTATCTCCAACGGGGTACCCTCCTTCCGCCGTCCTAAGTCCAAAAACGCCGCCACCACCTTGGCGATGCTGGGGCTGATTGCCGCCGTCATGCTTATGAGCGTGATCCACCTAGCTGGCAGCACCGGCGTCAAAATGGCTGAGCACCCGGCCACAGAGCTGCTGCTTAACGGCCAGCCGGTAGGCCCCAAATACCACCAAGACCCGGTGATTGGGCAGCTGGCTGCCACTATTTGCTGACTTTAAACCTATGTTCTACCTGGTCACGGCCGTGACCGGACTAATTTTGGTACTAGCCGCCAACACCGCATTTAACGGTTTCCCGGTGCTAGCCAGTGTCTTGGGCCGCGACCAGATGCTGCCGCGTCAGCTGGCTGCGCGCGGTGACCGCCTGGCTTACTCCAACGGTATTGCGGTGCTGTGGCTGGGCGCCTTGGCGTTCATTATTGGTTTTGCTGCCGACGTTAACCGCCTGATTCAGCTCTACATCGTGGGCGTGTTTATTTCCTTCACGCTCTCCCAGGTGGGCATGGTGCGTTACTGGACGCGTCAACTTAAAACCTCCACGGACGCTACTCGACGCAAGCAGATGCGCCGCTCGCGCGTAGTTAACGCAATTGGCGTGTTTGGTACTGGCGTGGTGCTCATTATTGTGCTGCTGACTAAGGTCACCCGTGGTGCCTGGATCACCCTGCTGGTTATGGCAGTGCTGTACCTGATCATGAACGCAATTCGCCGTTACTACACCAGCGTGGGAGAGCAGCTGGCTATCGATGACCTGCATGACTGGCGTGTGGGCCCGGCCCGCGTGCACGCCATTGTGTTGGTTTCGCGCCTGCACAAGCCCACCATGCGCGCTATCACCTACGCCGCTAGCACCCACCCCACCTCGATTGAGGCGGTAAATGTTGATACCGGTGGGGATGAAGCCCGCGAGCTGGTTAAGCTGTGGCGCGAAGATCAAATTGATGTGCCGCTGACCATTTTGGATTCACCTTTCCGCGACATTGTGCGCCCCATCCTCACCCATGTGCGTTCAATCCGCCGTGATTCCCCGCGTGACCTGGTGGTTATTTACCTGCCTGAATACGTGGTGCGTCACTGGTGGCAGCAGATTTTGCACAACCAAAGCGCCCTGCGTCTAAAGGCTGCGCTACTGTTCATTCCAGGAGTGGTTACCGCCTCGGTGCCGTGGCTGATTGGTTCGGCCGCGCCGGTAAGTCAGCCGGCTGCTTTGCCTTACCGCGCCAGTTAAAATAGGGCAGTTGCGTACCTTTGACCCTAAGTACCCCTAAGCACCTTTAACCCTTAAGGAAGAAGCCATGAGCGAGCTGGTTGGTAGTGAACTGGTAATTGAAGTTGGCAAGCCCGCTCACGGCGGTTACTGCCTGGCTCATATTGATCAGGGCACAGTTTTTGTGCGCTTTGCTCTTCCTGGTGAAAAGGTACGTATCCGCATCACGAATCGCTCGAAGCGAGTTTTGTTCGCTGACGCCATTGAGATTCTTACCCCCTCACCTGACCGCGTGCCCAGCGTCTGGCCGGCAGCTGGGCCTGGCGGCGTCGGGGGAGGGGAGCTAGCCCACGTATCCCTAAAGGCTCAGCGCACCTGGAAACGCTGGGTGCTGCAAGACTGTTTAACTCGCTTGGGCGGCGCACAGGTGGCCGAGCAGCTTAGCCAAGTGGGTTTGCCCCAGGTACAAGCTTTGGGGTCCGACGGCGATGAGCACGCTAAGGGGCTGGGGCGACGCTCCCGGGTGGAGCTAACTGTTTCTCCGGCGGGCAAGCTGGGGATGCACGGCTACCGCTCCAAAAAAGTTATTGCCTTGGACTCTATGCCGCTAGCTGCCCCAGCCATTAGGGATCTGGAGTTGTTTAGCCGTAAGGCTTGGCGGCATTTGCTTAAGCCGGGTGCGCGAGTGCGGGCAGTGGCTCCAAGTGACGGCCAGGCTGTGGTTAGCGTGGGTGAGCAGGTCTATGGCTCTAACGCTAAGCCCACCTCTCGACGCAGGGTTCAGGAGATTGTTGACGCCTCTAGCTTAGGCTTGGGGCAGCTGCACTATCAGGTGCATGTAAATGGTTTTTGGCAGGTTCACCCGCTAGCGCCGACGACGCTGGTGGGCGAGGTGGTAAGCCAGGGCCTAGCGGGTATGGATAACCCTAAAACTCTTGAGCTTTACAGTGGGGCGGGCCTGTTCACGCTGCCTTTGTCACTACTGGGGACGCAGGTTACTGCTCTGGAAGGCTCCCTGCAGGCGGTGCGTGATGGGCGCCGTAATCTGCATGACCAGGGGGCTCGCTTGGTGCACGCTAATGTTGACGCTGCGGCGGTAAGCCAATACGGCGACGGCGCCCAGCTGGTGGTGCTAGACCCCCCCTCGCGCTGGGGCGGGGCGTGAAGTGGTAGAGGCAATTGGCCAGCTGCAAGCTCAACGCGTGGTGCTAGTGGCCTGTGATCCGGCGGCTTTGGCTCGTGACCTGGGATTGTTTGTGGCCCAGGGCTACCAGCTGGAGCACATGGCCGCGTTTGATCTGTTCCCACACACTCATCACTTTGAGACGGTTTGTGTGCTGTCAAAAGTGGCATAACCGCTATGCTTGCCTAAATGATAAAGTGCGCTACGGAACTGATGCTTTGACTGTGCTGCCATACTAGAAACAAATCTCGGGTGTATTAGTGATTCATGCCGGTTAGATGAGTGTCATCTTAGGCAGTGGATCTCTGGATTGCTTTGCGAGCTTTTTGTTGTATTAGTAACTACTGGTGTGGCGGATATTTCATGGCATAAAATTTGCTGAATCAAGAAAGCGTAAAATATGACCCCATTTTTGTTAGTGGCTGTAAAGCTACTAATTGGTTTCCTGGTGATGGTTGTTATCATTAACATTTCCGGCAAAGGAAACCTGGCCCCATCGTCAGCTAGTGACCAAATTGTGAACTATGTGCTTGGTGGGATCATCGGTGGCGTTATCTACAACAGTGGCGTCAAAATCCTTGATTTTATCGCCACTTTGTGTATCTGGTGTGCCCTGGTTCTCGGGATGAAGTGGATAAAGGTACACAATATAAAAGCTAAGCAGCTTATCGACGGCAAGGCTCTGCTGATCATCAGTGATGGCAAAATCGATACAGAAATTGTAAGCGGGCTGGGCTGTCGGCTCACGACGTGGCTTTCAAGCTGCGGACGAGTGGAATTTACTCATCAAAGTCTGTAAAGCGGGCCGTGGTGGAACAAAACGGGCAGCTGATTGTCATGCAGGATGGTGATGAGAGCATAAAGTTACCGCTCATTACTGACGGTCAGGTACAAAATGACATCCTAGAGGTGATTGGTAAGGATGAGCAGTGGCTTCAAACTGAACTGGAAAAACAGGGTATAACTAAGGCTGGCGACGTATTCCTAGGGGAGTATTTAGGTGGCCGCCTGGTCGTGACCACTTATCAGTAGACATTAGCTATCTGTCGTGCCTGGCCACTTGTTGGCCAGGCATCTGGCTATTTGCTAGCAGAAATCAATTAATTAAATACTATATCAAATAGCCTTAGCTAGAAAGAGTCGAAGATGGCTAACATCGCTACCGCGCAGCGGATGATGGTATCTTCAATTATTCCACTGTGCTTCTATAACGGAAAGCGCGGACGCGGAGATAAGAACTTCTTCTACATCTTCTACCCGACCCACATTTACGTGCTATACATAGCAGCGAGCTTGCTGCATTAATCCCATATTTTAGGAGGAAATCTGATGGGATATTTGGTCTCTATCAAAGTAGCCATGCTACTTTCCGGAGCTAGCATTTCTCTTAACCCTGCCGTACATGATTATCAACTATCGTAAGTACGGCTCTATAAATAAACTACGGACCCTGATTCTATACTCGTTCGTTTTGTATCTACTAACTATCTACCTGTTAGTGGTATTGCCGTTACCTGCGCTAGCGGATGTACATACAAGCTACACAGAAATGCTGAATCTAGTTCCATTTCTGTTTGTGGCAGACTTCGTTAAAGAAAGTCCGTTAGTCCTATCTCAGCCAGCAACCTGGCTGTCGGCATTAGGGGACTCAACTTTCTATGTACCAGCCTTCAACGTTTTGATGCTAATTCCGTTTGGAATATACTTGCGTTACTACTTTACATGTAGCTTTAAGAAAACGGCATTGCTGACGGCATTGTTGAGTTTGTTCTTTGAATTGACCCAATTATCTGGACTCTACTTTATATATTCAGGGCCGTATCGCTTGGGCGACATTGACGATATTATCCAGAACACCAGCGGAGGTTGCATTGGTTATGCGCTAGGATGGTTTGCTATCAAGTTGCTACCTTCCAGGGAAGAAATTGATAAGCAAGCATTGCATGCAGGGATGAAGGTTTCTGGAATTCGCTTCGGTTTATCGATCATTATTGACGCGTTGCTTGTGTATGTTCCGTATGCTGTATCAAAAACATCTCTACCATTCGTATTGTTTATAACTCTCTATTTTAGTTTAGTTCCATTACTAAATGGTAAAACTCTAGGTAGTGCCTTGTTGAAATTTGGTGTGGAGTTTGAAAATGTCAAATGGGGTCGCACGATTCTTAGAGGAATCTTACTTGCAGCATATTTTTGCTTAGTTCCTCTGGGGTTACTGTACTAGCAAACGAGTTTAATAAAGGCGCGGATTCTCTGTTATTCCTTTGTCTGCTCGTGATCACACTTTTGGTGCTGGCGCTCTATGTGTTAGTTACGGTCGCAGTGATGCTTTTGAATCGTAGATTATTGTTCGATCGTCTATCTGGTGCCAGCTATATAAGCACGGTTGTGAAGAAACCGCTGGATGAGAAGCCCGAGTCTGATAAGTCCGAGCTTGAGAAGCCTGAGCTTGAGAGGCTTGAGCTTGAGAGGGTTGAACTTGAGAGGGTTGAACTTGAGAGGGTTGAACTTGAGAAGCCTGAGCTTGAGGAGTAGCTAAGGTTAGAAGGGTGCGAAGATAGTCTTGGCACGACTGGCCTTAGCGTTCTATGTGTCACCAGGATGATTGCTTTGAATACCCTGTAAAACAAGATAGGATGACCTTATGAGTCAACTAAATCAAGCTACCAATGACGGCCAGTTGGACTATCGAGACAATGAGGCCTACTTTGAGGCCGCCTGGATATTTAACCAAGATGAGTACTCCAGGGAGTCTTTCGCAGCGGAATTTAATGAGATTCTAACAGAGCGTGTTGGTGAAAATTGGCGTGAACACAAGGTTAATACGCCCATTAAAGAAAAAGCGCTGCTAGTCGTATATGAAGCTTGGATTCAGGGGCTTGATCAGCTTCATCAAAACGAGCTGCTTGCTGAGGGTGAAGAACTTCTAGAGGATGAGAGCGACGATGGTTGGTGGCAGGTAGAAGTAATTGCCTACCTTGAACCGGATGACAAAGTTGCCTTCTCTATCGAAGAGCTGCTGTTTAAGCTGCAAAACCTCATGGCAAATAAGGAACTTGGTGACCACGTTTTCTTTGAGGGCTTCGATTATGTAGGCCTATACAACAAGGAAACCGGAGTTAAAGACGAAGAAAACGGACTGCCGACACTTTACGTGTGCTGCGGCAGCTGATTGGCTCAACCATGGCCTTCGATTTTAAGAAAGAATACAAAGAGCTCTATAGACCTAAGAACAGGCCAGAGATCGTGGATGTGCCCAGCGCAAATTATATTGGCGTGAGTGGACAGGGTGATCCAAATGATGCAGAGGGAGCGTATCAGCAGGCAATTAGCGTGCTATATGCTGTCGCCTACACTTTGAAAATGAGCTATAAAACCGACTATAAAATAGAAGGTTTCTTTCAATATGTAGTTCCTCCACTTGAAGGCTTCTGGTGGCAGGATAATGTTGTTGGCGTAAATTACGCTGACAAGTCAAGTTTTAACTGGATATCCGTTATTCGTTTACCCGATTTTGTCAGTCAAAAAGATTTTGACTGGGCGGTTGAGACTGCAACTAAAAAGAAAAAGCTAGATTGCTCATCGGCGCAGTTCATGACTATCGCTGAGGGACTGTGTGTGCAGATGATGCACCTAGGGCCGTTCGCTAACGAGCCAGCAACCGTTGCAGTCATGGATGAATACCTTAAGCAACACGGATATGTTAATGATCTAAATGCAGATAGGCTGCATCACGAGATTTATCTATCTGATGCTAGGAAGGTTGCTCCAGAAAAATGGAAAACCGTAATTAGGCACCCTGTGAAGAAAGCTTAAAACTTTACACTTATTTGAGTTTAAGACAGTCCAGGTGTAGTGGATATTAACTTATGGGAAGTAAAAAGTATCAAGCGCTGTTATATGCTACATTAGCGGCGGTGTTCTATGCTATAAATATCCCGGCGTCAAAGCTTTTGCTGCACGAAGTTGGGCCAACCACTATGGCTGCCTTGCTGTATTTGGGTGCAGGTATAGGTGTGGGTATATTGGCGCTAGTTAACAGGAAAGAGGCTGCGCAGGCGACGTCACTTTCTAAACAGGATCTTCCCTATGTAATCGGAATGATTGTGTTAGACATAGTAGCTCCCATACTTCTTATGCTGGGTATTAGCTATGGAACCTCAGCTAATGCCTCATTATTAGGAAACTTTGAGATCGTAGCAACCGCAATAATTGCTCTACTAATTTTCAAAGAGTCAGTAAGTAAAAGACTCTGGGGTGCTATTGCATTAATTAGCTTATCTAGTGTGCTGCTCTCCTTTGAAGGCGCCGATAGTTTCAAATTTTCTCTCGGTTCACTATTTGTGCTGCTAGCTACTACTTGTTGGGGTCTAGAAAATAATTGCACTAGAAGTATTGCCTCAAAAAGCACCTATCAGATTGTGGTGTTGAAAGGAATCTTCTCTGGTCTAGGCGCGCTGGTCATAGCCCTTATAAAGGGGGAGAGCATGCCTGAACTTAGCTACGTACTAGCTGCGATGCTGCTGGGATTTGTGGCTTATGGACTGAGCATATTCATGTATGTGCGCGCCCAAAATGTGCTAGGAGCTGCCAAAACAAGCGCCTGTTACGCAGTTGCCCCATTTGTTGGGGCTTTCTTATCTTTCGTGTTCTTGCGTGAAAGCTTGTCGTGGATGTATCTGGTCGCTTTGGCGGTAATGGTTGCTGGTTCAGTACTAGTGATGGCCGATACCTTGATACTTAGCCACACTCATAGTCATGAACATACTTTTGTGCATACACACGATGGCACAACGCATGCACATACAGTAAGTCACTCACATAGGCACAATCATTACCTAAACGAAGACAAGCACGCTCATCATCACGACGTTGCAAAATTAGAAAAGTTACCCGGGGCTAGGCATGTATAATGTCTAGCAGGTGCTGAAGTTACTATCAGGAGGCCACAAAGATGGGTTTGCGAGCAGGCTACCAGTATTTAAACGATGAGAACTTAACAAAGCTTAAAGCTTGTAGCGGCGATGAAGAAGTCTTCGATTACCTGGAAGCTATCTGTGCAGACTCAGATGATGACTTTGCAGATATGCTCGACATTGACAAAATGTGGGACGTTTTGCACTTCACACTCACCGAGGCAGATGACAACATGCCAGAGCATGTTAAGCCTCTTAGTGAAGCTGTGATGGGAGCAACCCCGATCGAAGACATCGAAAATCACGTTGCCTACACTGATAAATCCAAAATTGCCGCAATCGTAGCAGCACTTAACGCCTTCAACATCGACAAAGCTATAGAAGCGTTCAGCATGGAAGCATGCGCAGTAGAAGAGCTATACCCCTATATCTGGGATCGTGAAGACGAAACTGAAGAGATCAAAGAAGAACTACTGGACTGCTTCACAAACATGCGTGCTTTCTACCGTAAAGCACTAGAAACGAACAGTAATGTACTAGTCGGCATTTACTAAACTACCTAATTGAATGTTGTGAGGTAAAAATGACTGATACCTACGAACAGCTAAAAAATCTGTTTGAAGATGAGCAAACGATTGACGATCTTTGGGATTCTGGGGATATCGTCTGGATTGACTGGCGTGAAGATGATGAAGATATCATCAGCTACTTCAATGACTTACTAGAAGAGCGAGTAGAAGTTCAAACCATAGACAACGCTAAGCCCTACGGCCCTGACATCGTACTAAGCAAAGCTGGCAAACAACTCCAGATTCCTTACGGCCAGGAGAAGGATCGCGACACCACCATTAAATACTTCAACGACTTCGTTAAAGAGGAGTATGGGGTCAGGTGGTTCGTGGAAAGTCTAGGCGATGACACGCTTGGTTTCATCGTGCTACCAGCGGCTGAATGGCAAAAGCTAGAAGATGACTTTGGAGAGCAGACAGTCAGGTACTACTTTGCTCCCATCGATCTTGAAACAAAGATGTTTGACTTGGATGTCAGTGAAGTGTCCAGCCTGATCGAACTGCGCGCTGCAACCAAAGAAGTTAAGTAACTGCTGTTGGCGCTAGTGGCCAAGCTAGCGCCAACACTACAAGCACCGCATTGAATGTTAAAGCTGCTATGCAGCCCTGAATCTAATAGGAGCAGGTGGATCTGTTGGAGCAAGTAAAGCCAGTCGCTAGCCTAACGCAGCAAGAATGGGAAAATCTTTTCGAAGCCCAGCCGCGTGAAGTTTTGGTGCTCATTGCCGGGGGAAGTAGCGGGGCTGCCAAGTCAAACGGTTTTTTTGGGAAAAACATTGTGCATTTCTTGGCCTATGTAGACTGTGAAAGCGGAGTGCTACACAATCTACCTGGGCGCATAGTGTATCCAGTGGCTGATGACGAGCCTGATAAGATCTCTTACCTGCATCTTAAACCTGAAACAATTTATCGCTTAAAAAGTACGTCCTAGGCTACCTTGGCAGCTAGAAGAATTTATTCCGCAGCTGCACAACCAGCTGCTATTTGTGGAAACTTTGGATGAGCAGGCACCTTGCCCGCAGCTAGAAGAAATACTTGCGCAGTATCTGCAGCCAGTGGTTTTACAAGATGACGTACTGGGGGAGCTGGATTATATTCGCGAGTTCGATTTCTTTGAAGGCAGCGTGGACTGGCTAGGAGAAGAGATTGGCATCTGCCTTGAGGCAGAGAAAGGCGATACTGACGGCATACAGCTGGCACGTGAAGCCATGAGAACCATGGTCACGAACCAAGACAAATGGGATGCACAGCTGCGCAGCTTTGCTGCTAAAGAGCTCACTGAGCTAGCGCGTGACTGGAGCGAAACCGAGGAAGATGCAGCTAAAATCACTGAGGAAACTTTCGCCAAAAGGATACCCATGGGGTCAATCACCATGGAACCAGATGGTAGTTTCTGCGTGTTCTTTGGTGATGATGACATGTTCTATGGCCACTGCATAACTGCATATGGAAGTTTGAACAAGGGGCTAGAATCGGCCGATATCCAAGGCTGATAAGGTAGAGCCCGGCTAGGGCCACGCAAAACACTTAAGCAGTTAGGTATAAGCATGTTGCATGTAGTTTTCTTTGAGCCACGAATTCCAGGTAACACAGGGGCTGCAATTAGGCTCTCTGCTAACTCTGGTTCTATGCTGCATGTGGTGGATCCGTTGTTCGAAATGGAGGATTCGAAGCTGCGCCGCGCGGGTCTGGATTACCACGACCTTGCTAATACCGTGGTTCACGCCAATTGGGAAGAGTGCCTAGAACAACTACCGGGACGTATCTTCGCTTTTACTGCCCACACTGAGCTGCTGTACACAGGGGTTGACTACGTCGACGGCGACGCTTTGCTGTTTGGTCCTGAACCCACCGGTTTACCTGACCACATCATGCACCATGAACGGGTGACTGATTTGGTGCGTATCCCGATGGTGGATGGTAATCGTTCGCTAAACCTAGCCAACTCTGCAGCTATCGGTCTGTATGAGGCTTGGCATCAGCTGGGTTTTGCGGGGGGACACTGAGTAATTTGCTGCTAGCGCTGACTAGCTGACGGGTTCGGCGTCGTCGCAACCGTCTCACAATGCGAGAGACTGTTCCAAAATTTTAGGTTATTTTGCCAGTATGTTCGGCTAATTCCCAGCTTTGTAAGTGAGCATCGTAGATGGTGTCCAGTCTTCCAGGCTTAAGACTCCTGGTGGGCAAGGATGCCGCTGATATTCACTAAGGGGAATTAAATGAAAACTCAACCTCACGCTCTGCGTGGCGCGCTGGCTGGGGTTTGTGCCTTTACGATGCTGGGCCTGGCCGGGCCGGCGGTTTATGCTGAAGACGCTAAACCAGATGTTGACAGCGTCTGGATTAACACCGCCATGGCCACGCCCGGTGAGAAAATCAAGATTTGGGCTCAAACTAAGCCAAATGTGGAAGTTAACTTCACGGTTTCTAACCTGGGTGCCACCAAAGCCAAAGACAAAGCTCGCGCAAATAGCAAGGGCATTGCTGTCATTGAATTTGCTGTGCCAAGTGCGGACGGCCGTGGCTACCTGGTAGATGCTGAGGCTGGTGGGGCTCACGCCTACACCGGCATTGATGCTTCCAAGAGCTGGACCAGCTACCCGCGTATGGGTTACGTGGGCGATTACAGTTCTTCAGTTTCTAGCCAAGCACAGCTGGGAACCATGGGTGAGCTGGCTCAGAAGTACCACATCAACTCAGTGCAGTTCTATGACTGGATGTGGCGGCACGATGATCCAGTAAAAATGGAAAACGGTAAGGTTGCTGACCGGTGGCAAGACTGGCTGCATCGTCCCGTTGAGAAAAGTGTGGTGCAGGGGTTTATCCAGTCCGCAGATACTAATGGCATAGCCTCCCTGCCTTACTCGATGGCTTACGCAGCTCTCAATGATGACTATGAACAGCACGGCGTGCAAAAAAGCTGGCTGATCAACCGCACCCAGCCCAATGACAAAGGGCAGATGGAAACCAAGCCCTACACCGAAGTCATGTTCATCTACAAAGAAAACGGTGTAGAGAAGTGGCGTTCAGAAGAGCACATTGTCGACGTCGGTGATGCTGCTTGGCGCAACCTGATTGTGCCTCGCTTCAATGACCAGATTAAATTAGGCTTCAAGGGCACTCACATCGACCAGCTTGGTTCTGGGGCTCAGACCACCTTCACTAACAGTCGCGGTGAGGTCATTAACCTGCCTTGGGGTTTTGCGCAGCTCGTTAACGACACTGCCAAAGCCACTGGCAAGCCGGTAGGTCTTAACGCGGTTGATGGTTTTGGTGCTAGCGAACTGGCTAAGTCAAACGCTAGCTACCTCTACACTGAACTGTGGGGTGCTCACGAAACTAACGCCCAGGTAAAGCAGTATCTGCAGCAGCAGCGTATTGATTCGCACGGTAAGCCTGCGATTATTGCGGCTTATATGAACAAGGGCGAGAACATCGATGACGGTAAGGGTAAGCAGACCTTTAACACTGCTTCAGTGCAGCTTGCTGATGCCGCTTTTGCCGCTAACGGTGCCACTCACCTGGAGCTGGGCCAAAATGGTGACCCGCAGGTAAAGCCTGGTAACTACACCAAGATGCTGGAAGGGCCTTACTTCCCTGACCGCAACCGTTACATGCAGGAAGATCTTAAGTACTGGCTGCCCAGTTACTACAACGTAATTACCGCCTACGAGCAGGTACTTTACGGCCCGCAGCTGACTAGCACGGGGCGCACGGTTTCGATTGAGGGCCAGCCCACTTCTACCGACGGCGCCGCTAACACCATTTGGACTAACACCATGCGTAACTCCACTGGTGACGTGCTGCACCTGATTAACCTTAAGGGCGACGACGGCAAGTGGCGTAACGCTACCGGAAAGATTGAGGAACAAAGAACCTCAAGGTTAAGTATTACGTAGGTCAAGATGGGGTACCTGCCCGCATCAACCTGGTCAGCCCTGACATTAACGGTGGCGCTGCCAAGGACCTGAGCTTCACCAAGGGTACTGACGCCAAGGGTACCTACATTACTTTCACGGTTTCTAGCCTGAAGGTGTGGGACTTTATCTACATGATTAAGGGCAACGGCGAGGGTGCTAACACTCGCGTAGTTAACGCCAACTCTGGCCTGTGCATGAACGTGCGTGACGGCAAGCTGGCTAATGGAACCCAGGTAGAGCAGGTCAACTGCGACGCCAATTCCTACAGCCAGAACTTCCAGTATGTTGACGGTCAGCTGCGTTTGGCCGGTAAGAACATGTGCGTGGATATTAAGGAACACCGTAATGTTGACGGGACTGGTATTCACGCCTGGGAGTGCAACAGTGCTTTGAAGTCACAAAAGTGGGAGTACACCTCTGCAGGCCAATACCGTAACCCTGAAACTGGTAAGTGCCTTGGTGTAAGTGGCGACTCCAAGCAAACCGGAGCGCCAGTACACCTGTGGACTTGCCACAGTGGCGCCTCGCAGCGTTGGACTAACCCCAACTAATAGCCACAACTAGCAAGCCGTGGGGCCCCTAGACATTGTCTAGGGGCTCTGTGGTTCTTACAGGAGGCATATCTCAACGTCTAGCTAGGACCTAAACCCTAGCTTGCTGTAGATTCTCAGCAGCAACGTGTACTAACTTTGACTTACGAGCCAGCTTGTTTTCAGGCGACGGCCTTGCTGAAACAAGCACAGGCCTGAATCCAGTGCTGCATGTTTAAGACGGGTGAGGATGATTCATAGACAAGGAAACGAATCGGTGTCAGAGCTTAATATTTTGCCTTTGAAAGTCCTGTCCGTAGAGACTTTGTATAAGCGTTACAAGCGATTAGCTCAGAATCTACCGAGGTGTATGCGTTGGTTTGCCTTAGTGCTCGCCCCAGCAGGTATCAGCTTTATCGTTTTTAGTGCTGGTCTATTGAACATGGCTGGGGCCTTGGTAGTCACGGCAGGTATAGATCATGTGACAGCTACTAGGGAAGGCGTCTCCTATGTAACTTGGTTACTGATCTTAGCTTTCTTAGTTGAATCCCTGAGTCGTTGGGTCAAAGACCGTTACGAAATGCTGCTTACGCTAGTAGTGCGGCAGTTAACCTATCGTCGTTTCCGACAGTTGTTTCAAACTTCAGCTTCTACAGCCGAAGCTCGCGAGCATGTTCTAACCTATCCCGGACAGATCAGCCAGTTTGCTTACGTTGTAGATTTTGCTGTTTCAACAGTTCAAATCATTATCTTTGTTATCGCTTCACTTGTGCTTTACGGAGCAAATGGCGCCATTGCCACGCTGCTTATCGTTGCCTTGGTAATCGTCAGTCTCCGACTTATCAACCTAATTGGTCGCCTATGGGAACAATACGTTGGCTTTGAAGGAGAACGCAGACGCTGGATCCAGAAGGTAGCTGACTCATTACCCAGAGGACGCTATATCCCCAGTTGGGGCGCAGCGTTAGACAAGATTTCTAGCATCAGGAGTAGCGAAGAAAAACTCTTGCACGCAAGAGTGCGCCTGCAGGTTCTAAACGGTTTTCTTGAGAAAGGCGCGCTAACCACCATGCTTGCCTTGGTGGCAATAGGAGGTGCTTGGCTCTGGCCTAACGCTGGTTTTGGGTTGGGAATTATCCTGGCAGCTCGCTACTTGTACGCAGCGGTACAAAACAACGTCATTAACTATCGAGTTATCCGTCTAGCTCTACCGATGATGCGTGAACTTGATAAGTTAGAGAAAAGCTCTCAAAACACTGTAGAAGACCAGACTGCACTCGAAGCTCTAGGCACCTGTGAGGTTATCCCAGCTGATTCTAAACGAGCCAATAAGTTACGCGAATACGTGAGCGTGACAGGCTCTGCATTTGTTCCACGTAACCCGGAGCTATCACAGGCAATTTTATCTGCCTGGCATACTGGCGCTTCGCCGCGTCAAGTATCATTGTTTGCTGAACTGGCTGAGGCTATGGGACTTAACCAAGAGGTGGTCTCACGGCTGTGGCGGGACGTGAAAACCCTTTCGTCAGGGGAAAGACACCGGGCTGCGGTAGCTATTGTCTTGGCTGATGAACCTAACTGGCTAATTTTGGATGACACATTCGCAGCTCTAGACCCAGCGATGCGAGAAATCGTTGCTAAAAAAATATTAGCCAGTGTGCCAAACTGTACGCTTTTAGCGAGCTCTGAAGAGTATGTTCCAGACGCACTAGCTAATCGACTGTCCCTGACACATCGCGAGCTGTCACTTGGTCAGTTACATGCTGAGCAGATAACAAGCCAAGAACTGGGGAGCTTGGAGGAAGTAGTCGACCTGCCTGATCCTCAGACAGAAAAGGCAACATTCCAGCGAACACTAAAGCTTTTGTTTGGGCCGCATATTGTCTGGATAGGGCTAGGCGCGTTATTGCTTAGCGGGTCCACGGTTGCTTTTGCGCTTACGGTAGCTCAAAACAATCTGCACTTTGAGATTGTGGGAGTTTCACTAGGTTGCATACTGGCCGCAGTGCTTGGTTCTATCATCTTTTTTGGGGCACTTTATCGAGCACCAATTACTAGATTGACTACGCTACATGAGCGACTTGTCTATAGGCTTGACCAATTCGCATCTCCTAGAACTAGTGGCGCGGTTGTAGGGAGGCTAGGGGAAGATTTCTCTGATTTACAAATGTCTGTGCCTGGCGCTGTGGGGTCAGTGTTTTTAGTTTGGGTGCAGTCTGCTCTGCTTATTGCTGGTGCTGTGGCCGGCGCACCTCTCTTCATAGTTGTAGTTTGTGCGGTAGCTCCACTCGCTTGGCTTGTTGGGCGTCAGGGCTCTAAATGGATTCTTCCAGCGTCGACGGCGTGTGCTAACGCGCGCGGGGAATTTATTGGGGTGGTTAGTGCGCAGGCTAGCGCCCATACTGCGCCGGTTAGTGTTGGTCTGCGTCAAGCAGAGAGCGTGCCTATGTTGATTCAGAAACCAGCTATGTTGCTAGCTCTATTCAGTTAGCTGATGCCTACGCTTTTCGTAGCGGACTTATTCAGTTGCTTGTATTGACTTTGAAAATCTCTGCGGTGCTTCTAGTTTCACTGAGCGGTGGAGTTGGCACGTTGATAGCTCCTGCGGCCGTGATTTATTTTGCGTTGACCTTGTCGTCTGGCTTGCAATCTGTGGTGGAGACATTACAGGAAGTGGGTGTGGTCAGTTTGACGGCTGAGCGTGTGAGGATGCTTGAAGAATTTAAAACAAAACGTTCTCAGGTTCCGGTCCGTCATGGTGAGTTGGAACAGTTGAAGAGTCTTATTGATTCGGGTTGTTCTTTAATCGCTTTGATTGGGTCAACTGGTGCTGGAAAGTCTGTCATGCTTGATGCGCTTTACCGTAACTATGGTGAGGATAAAGTTACTGTTATCCCTGAGGTAGATCCTTTAGCTGTTGAAGTATCTGACTTAAGCGGGTTAGAGCTTGCGCGTTCTGTGCTAGAAGATGGTGCCTGGCAGCTTGTTTTACTTGACGAGACTTTGAAGGGGCTTAACCCTGTCGAAGAACGTAGTGAGATCGAGTCAATGAAGCAGGTTTTATGTCGTACTGGTAAGCAAGCTGTGGTTGTACTCCACTCACGTTCTAACCTTGATTGTTTCGAGACAGTAGTGAACATTGGGGAGCGGACTAGGTTTTAGCTGCATATGGTGTAAAAAATGGGGATCCTAGACAATATCTAGGATCCCCACGCTTACCTTGCATGAGCTTAGCTTTACAGGTTTAAGACTGGCTTTGCCTGCATATTAGGTCAGCTCTGGAAAGTTAACCATCTGAAACTATGGTTTGGTTAGTGAAAACTTCAGGCTCGGTTAGGCCTTGATTTCATAGGTGACGGTCAGCTCGGCCCTCGCTAAGGTATGTGACAGTGCATGGAAAGCTACAGCTGCGATTGAAGTGTCACCATCAAGTTCCAGCGTGGGCACATCCAAGGCATAGACCGTGAAGATGTAGCGGTGTGGGCCATCACCGGCAGGCGGGTACGGACCATAGTAGGCCCAGGTGCCCGAGTCGTTACGGGCGTGGAAGCAAGCGCCTTCCAAGAAAAGATCGCTGCGGCCCACATTTTGTGCCAAATATGGGGTGGCGGCGTCGATATCAAGCACCGCCCAGTGCCACCATCCTGAAGGTGTGGGGGCGTCCGGGTCAAAGCAGGTCACTACAAAAGACTGGGTCTGCTTGGGGTAACCATGCCAAGCTAAAGCGGGGGAGATGTTCTCATGTGGGGCCGCAAACTTATCTGCTAGAGGTTTGCCATCTTCCATGTCCTGGCTAGTGATAGTGAAAGTAGCCGGAACTTTAGGTAGTAAATCGTAGGGGTAGGGGGCCTGAGGGCGGGTTAAATCCATGCTCTCTCCTGGGTGAGTATTGAAATAAGCCAGAGGAAATTGGCTTTAGCCTTGGGGCAGGTCAGAGGGGCGGATATGTAGATCCTCAATAGTGGCATCCAGCGGCATATCTACCGCCAGGCGGATAGCTTTAGCCACCGAGGCGGCCTGCATATGGTCAGCGGCGCAGTAATCCCCGCCCTTGCCAGAACCGGCGGTTGCTCCCAAATTGTGTAGACGCTGCTGCATAGCAGTGTCGGTGCGACCTGGGTAAATAGTGGTGACACGGATACGGCCGCACTCTTCCTCACGCAGTGCATCAGCTAGCGCCCGCAAACCATGCTTGGCGGCGCAATACAAACCCTGCCCAGGCCATACACGTGTGCCTGCACCAGAATTTAGCATCACCACTAAACCGTGAGCTTTACGTAAAGCTGGCAGCAGCAAGGTGGTTAACTGCGCGGGGGCCACCAAGTCTAAATCCAGTACCTGGCGCCACTGCGAAACACTTAGCTCTTCAAGCCTTCCAGCAGCTTCCACCCCGGCGCTATTAACCAATACATCCAGGCGCTCAAGCCCTAGCTCGTTTACAGCCTCAGCTACCGCCTCGGCGTCGCTAAGATCCACAGAAACTGCCTGGGCGCTAGGAAGCGAAGCCACCAAATCATCTAGGCGCTGCTGATTCCTAGCTAGCGCAATAATGTGGTGGTCGGATGCTAACGCCTGGACAGTGGCTAGGCCAATGCCGCTGGTGGCGCCGGTAACTAGGGCGATCGGAAGAGTGCTCATGTCGTAGAGTTTTTCTGGAACGGGTTTACTACTAACGCGGCCCAAGGCGCTAGTAACTGCACCAACATAATTATCAGTGCGGCCACCAGCCAGCCACCTAACAGATCTGTGGGCCAGTGATAACCCAAGTATATGCGGCTATAGGCAACCACTAAAGCTGTCATCCAGGGCAATACATAAAGAACTGATAAAGCTACTTTACTCAGAGGAGATTGCCAGCGTTCAGGCCAAAAAGTGGCGATCAAAAAACTTAGCAAGGCCGCAAACACCAAGCTGCACAGGGTGTGCCCAGAAGGAAAGACATGGTGTGCTCAGGTATCCCTAACAGCTGAGCGCGCGGCGGGCGCTCACGCCCCACCAGCGCTTTCAAGCTCATGTTTACACCTGAAGAAACCGCCATGGTGGCACCAATCAAAATAGCCATACGCCATTGTTTAATGGCTAGCAGTGCCAGGCAGATCAAAACCGTGGCCACAGTCAAAGTAAGCGTATTACCCAAGGTAGTGATGGCTGTGTAGATGCGAGTAGCGGTGTGGGTTCGTGAAGCCAATGCCCAGTTGCGCACGGAATAATCCAGTTTAGACAGATAACTAACTAAAACCAGAGTTATCAGCGCCAGACAGGCCACCAAAGGTGTGGTGATAACCGAATTGCAACTAGGGCGTATCATTTGTTAACCTTCTAGGGTATGGGGATTTGAAGGGTGCTTAGGGTGCGCCCTAAGTTTAGGACACAAAATCCCCATTTTTTGGTACTTTAGCCAGTTCAGGGCCCAAATTCCCGACATTTGCCAAGCTAGTGCAATACAATCGCAAGTATGTTTAAGCCTATTGCAACTGCATCAGTAATGGCGCTGATCTGCGCATCTGTCTTAACTGGTTGCGGTTCAGGAACCCCTAAATCCGGAACCATGAACACGCAACCGGCCTCCGATGGCTGCGCTGCCATGGACAAGGTGTACGTCAGTGCCCTCAAAGAATCCAGTACTGGTAAGACTTTTAGTTCACTGCCTAAAGACGCTTCTCCAGAAGTTAAGCAAGTCTCCTGGCAAGCTTTCACGGTTACTTTAAATACGGATTACCGTGCGAAATTTACTAAAGCCGCAGCTAAAGATAAGACTGCCCAAGCGGCCCTGGGAGCGCTGGGTACCTATGCGACACTTTCTGCCCAGATTAGTGACGGCAAGCTGAGCGAGTTCGCTGACCCCACCCAAGCTGAGGCAGATCTAAAAATAGGTCGCACTCCTACCCCTAATCCCACTTATGTGCAGGCGGTTAATCAACTGGCTGAAGCTGGGGCAACCCTAGCTAAATGCATGCCGCACTGGCCGGTAGCTTTTTAGACGCTGTCAGGTAGCTGGTTTCCAGAGGCCAGCTTTCCAGCCAGCACCAGGCTGACAGCTTCTGGATTACCAGCTTTGCGTGACTGATAGCCATTCTAGATGGACTCGGACTTTAGGTAGCGCCAATTCCTAGGTTTGCTAATCGTTAGTCCCAGCCACGAAAATCGCCCGCCTAAGTTGCGAAACTAGGCGGGCGACGTCGTCGTAAAAAATACGATTACAGGCGCTGTTTACGGGAAGGGACGCACCACCTGGCTGGCAATATTGCCCCAACCATAAGAGACCGTAATGTGCTCAATGCGGGCGGGCCTACCCATCCAGTCGGTGTGAATCACCTGGTCATCGCCCAGATAGATAGCTACGTGGGTAACTACACCATCAGTAGTGTAGAAAATCAGGTCACCGCGTTGGCGTGCAGAGAGCGGCACATGCTGGAACTTAGAGTATTTGTAAAGCTCCTGCGAAGTACGGTAGCTAGGCCAACCATGCTTGACCACATTGATCGGCTGCGGATCCATACCGGCGTGGTAAAGCGCCTGCAGAGTAAGACCTGAGCAGTCATAACCCAAACCGTAAGGACCAGCTCCACCCCAAGTGTAGGAAGAACCGCGCTGGTTGTAGGCGTAACCAATCATGGCCTCAATGTGCTCTGAACGCGTGGCAGAAATAGACACCGGGGCGGCCTGATACTGATCCACATACCAGCTGTAACCGGTTTGCATAGCATCCCAAGTGGCCTTATCAACAACGCCGGTCTGGCTTAGCCCCATGCGGCGCTGGAAAGAACGCACTGCAGTTTGGAATGCCCCATCAACACTGGCCAGCTTAGTGGAGTACCACAAGCCCAAACGTTGCTGCACGATACGCACCTTCACCCCGTTCATGCCGTAGGTGAGGGTATTGGTTTGGCTGCCAAGTGAAGTGATTGACTGGCTGGGCTGGAGGTAACCACCGGGGGCGGTGTAACCAATCCACTTACCCGAAGGTAAGAACCGGTAAGTCGTGCCGTTAATTACCGTGTTGCCGGTGACGTAATTGCCGGTGGCCGGGTTGAAGTAATACCAGTCTGAGCCATCCTTAGCCCAGCCCGAAGTTACCCGGGCACCGTCACTACCGTACAGATGCCAGCTGCCGCCTACCTTAAGCCAGCCTACAAAGGCTGCGCCTGAGGACTGCATGAAATATTCTTTGCCGCCCACCTTGAGCGGGCCCACATGCATGACGGTGGTGGAGGGGTTTAGGTAGTACCACTTACCGCCATCCTTGAGCCAACCAAGTACGGCGGCGCCAGTGGACTTGTCGTAGTAGTGCCACACGCCGTTGTGCTTGGTCCAGCCAGTGGCCATGTCTCCGGTTAGGCCGTAGAAGTAGTAGTACTTGCCTGAGAGGTTAATTTGTCCCTGTACCATAACCCCGCTGGCAGGGTCTAGGTAGTAGCGTCGGCCGCCAACATTGATCCAGCCGGTTACCCGAGCGCCTGAGCCGGCCAGGAAATACCAGTCTTTGTCTAGCTTCAGCCAACCGCTGGCCAGGTAGCCGTCAGCCTTGAAGTAGTAGACGGTGCCTTTAACGCGCAGCCACTGGGATTTAGGCCAGGTCCCGTCAGAGTTGCGCCACCACCAGCCCTTGGAATCTTTGAGCCAGTAACCCTTAGGGTCAGCGTCGGGGATGCTTGGTACATCTGTGCGCGGTGGGGTAACCGCAGCCGAGTTGGGTGATTTAGTGGCCGGGCTCGTAGGAGTAGCTGAGGTGGCCGGGGCACTTGGGCTAGTGCTGGGTTGTTGGATGGGGTTAGGTTGTGGGTCAGCTGGCTGAGATGGATCGGCCGGTTGAGACGGATCGGCCGGTTGGCCCGGATTAGGTTGGCCGGGTGAGGGTTGGCCCGGATTAGGTTGGCCCGGGTCGGCACTTTCTGAAGGGGCCGGAGCTGCTGGCTGCGAGGGTGAGGCTGCCGGAGTGGTGGGCTCAGCTGAGGGCGTGGTGGGGGAAGTTTCTCCCGACGACGGCTGGCTGGTTTCTTGGCCTAGCGCTGGAGCTAGGGGCTGATGCGCTGTAGTGCCTACGTTAGCGGCCTGAGCTGGGGTAGTGGAGACAGTGGTTAAACCGCCTGCCGCGCCCATAGACAAGGCCAGGCTTAACGCGATGCACCAGCGACGATGCCGGTAAAAGTCTGACTTCATGGTGATTCCTGTGGGGTATGGAATTAGTGGGTTTGGTTCTGTGACTACATTGTGGGTTCTTGACGATGATGGATACCTACATAGTATGCCCAAACTAAAATTTGTGTGAAAGCTTGCTGCAGATACAGGCAAAATCGTCCCTTCCCTATAAAAATACAGCGGAAAATCATGTGCAACGGACGATTTTGTATGTAAATAACCGGGTAAAAATTTGTCGGGTCAAATGCTGGACAATTTGGGTCAAATATTGGGAAATCGGTTGAAGCGATTCCTGAAGAGAAGCAAGGGAGAGTGGCTTTGTGTAGGCAAGCGCAGAAAGTGTAGGCAAACGCAGAAAAGTGAGACGCAAGCTTTTGTTTAGACAAGTAGCCTAAGTTTTTTGGCCTTGCCAGGAGGCGGTAAATCCCTGGGGAACTAGGGTAGGGTGTGGAGGAACCATAGGTGAGGCTGATCCTGATGTTAGACTTTTCGGTGCTCGCCTTTTACTGGTGGGGTTACCACTCAGCCAGCGCCGGTTAGTGGTAGCTAGGGGCCGACGGCGTCGTCGTCGGCGTCGTCGTCAAATACTGAAAAATCGTCCGTTGCCTATAAAACCCCACGGAAAAATTATAGGCGACGGACGATTTTGCCTGTATTTGTTATTTGTTTGTGCTTGCTTGTACTTGTCTGTCTTTGAAACAGAGGTTATTCGATAGCTTCTAAATCTTCAGCAACTTTTTGATTTAGCTTAGCTATAGCCTCATCATCCAAAGGTGTGTCACGCACATGCAGTTCGGAATATACCGCCCACGCCACACTAACCAGGGGCACAGCAATTACTGCACCTAGCAAACCGGCAGAAAATGACCCGGCAGCTACCGCAATACCTACCACTACCGGGTGCAAAGAAACCTGCTTACCCATAATCAGTGGCTGCAAAATGTGCCCCTCAAACTGACCAATTGCGGCCACACCAATACCTACCAGCAAGAACTTGCCGATACCGCCAGAAGCTAAGCCCACCAGCATGGCCACAAACATGGCGATCGGCGCACCCACCATAGGAATAAAAGCCCCCATAAACACCAGTACGCCCAGGGGAGCGGCCAAAGGCACCGCAATCATTTGCAAAAAGATTGCCGCAAAAATTCCATCAGTTAATGCCACCATCATGGTTCCGCGCACGTAGCCTGAGAAAGTGAACCAACCAGCACTAGCTGCGCGGTGGGTGCGGTAACGACGTTCTTCTGGTAATTCATTTAGGAACCAACGCCACATGTTTTTACCTGAACCCAGGAAAAATATTGCCGTGAACACTGCCAAAGCCAGCACGGCCATAACCTCACCTAGTGCAGAGGCGTTAGACAATAACTGTTCTGCCAGTGAGGGGGCGTTAGAACGCAAATATGCCTGACCTCTATCTAGGGCGGTATTTACCTGCATATTTAAATCATGCTGAGAAATATGGAAAGGTAACGGCCCATGTTCAAGGAAATCCACAATGGTGTGGGCGCCAGTAGTGAATTGCTGCGCCAGTGAATCCCATTGTCCGGTTACTGAGGTAATCACATAAGTGAACATACCCCCCACAATGCCTAGCACCGTCAACAATCCTAAGAATGTGGCGGGATAACGTGGCAGCACCTTGTTATAAAGCTTAACGATGGGGTGCAAAATAGCGGTGATAACCAGCGCCAAAAAGACACCGATAAAAACCGGGACAATCTTTGAGGTGGCAAAAATAACCACCCACACGATTGCCAATACACCCAAATCAGCCACGAACTAAGTCCTGCGCGCACCAGCCATTCAGGCAGGAGCGCTAGGCCGCTTTGTTTCTCTGTTTGGGCCGGCTTGGCCAGCACGTATGTGGTAGGGATCGGTGGCATCTGTGGCTCGCCTTGGCGCGAGGCCATGAAACGCCTATGCTGTTCGCGGGCCTTGCGTATGGCTCCAGCTGTGTTAGTCACCCACCGATGCTGGGTGGAGGTAGGTTTTTGTGGTTGTGTGTCTTTGTGTCCAGCGTTCTCAGCCATGCCAGCCTCTAGTTGTTATAAATCTTGGCGGTTCGTTTGCTGAAACTGCCCCTTAACAGCCTCAATCTTACTAACGTGGTAGCTATGAGTTTATTTAACCCTACCGGTCAAGTTGGTCACGCAGTCTCGCTACCTGCATGTGTAGCCCTAACTCCTGGTCAAGGCGGTTTGGAGCGCCTCCTGATCGACGCCCCTGCGGGATATGCAGAAATTTATCTGTTTGGTGCGCACATCACTTCCTGGGTGCCGCGCGGCGGTAAGGAAGTACTGTTCACCTCAAGTCGCGCGGTCTTTAACGGCCAAAAAGCCATTCGCGGCGGTATCCCACTGTGCCTGCCTTGGTTTGGGGCAGGGGCCTTACACCAAGCTCCGCCTGCACACGGCTGGGCTCGTAACAGCGTGTGGCAGTTGCGCAGCGTAGTTACTACTGACGACGGCGGCGTGCGCGTAACTTTAAGCCTGGAAAAGAACGGTTTTTACGCCCTATATGAGGTAACCGTGGGAGAGAAGCTGGAACTGAATTTGTCGCTGCGCAATGTGCAAAGCGAGCCGGTTGTCGGCGAGCTTACCTTCCACACTTACCTGCGCCTATATGACCTGACCGCAACGGATCTTAGCGGTTTGGCTGGAGGCGAGTACATTGATAACGAGCCTGGCGCCACTCGTGCTAAGCAGGAACATGAGCTTAAGGTGGCTGGTTCTTGCGACCGCATTTTCACCACAGGCGAGGCTGGCAATGTGGTGCGCGTGCGTGACAGTGGTAATCGCCGCACCATTGTGGTTACCAAGTACGACGCTCCCAACACTGTGGTGTGGAACCCGGGCCCTCGTGGCGCCGCCGAATTTGCTGACATGGCTCCCGACGAGTGGGTACAGTTCCTGTGCGTAGAGCCTGGTCGCATTCGCGAAAATGCCGCCAAGCTTGAGCCGGGGGAGAGTTTCAGTATTTCTATGAAGCTATCTGTCGAGAATCTGTAGCTGGAGTGAGTTTGTAACGGTTTTTTGGGCTTTAGCTTGTGCGGTTCTTTGAGGGACGACGACGGCCCTGGCTGCTGCACAGATGCGCTTACGGTTTTGGTGTGGGTACAGAGCTGACCTAAAAAATTGCAGTTGTGGCGTGAACCATAGTTAGCTAGTTGGTGCTAGCCATCTGAACGTGATACATTTTCACGAGTCAATCGCATTAAACATTGCGAATGGCAGCACCAAGTCCGAGTGGCGGAATCGGTAGACGCGCTAGCTTGAGGTGCTAGTGCCTAATTAAACGGGCGTAGGGGTTCAAGTCCCCTCTCGGACACCATCAAAGACTCTCTAAGTTCAGAGAGTCTTTTTTATGCATTTACATGCAAATACAGGCAAAATCGTCCCTTCCCTATGATTTTTTCATGGGGTTTTATAGGCAACGGACGAAAACCCCGTATCTGTAAGACCCTCCCCTTGCATCCTTGTCCTTTACTTGCCTGGCCCTGGCGCTAGATTCTAGGGGTGATTGCAACACTGCTCACTAGAGAACGACACCCCTCACTAGAATCTGGGGACACTTAGCTTCAACAAGCTAGCAAGCTACCAGTAATGCTGCCCTGCCTATACCCTGACCTGGGGGTAGTCTTTCTAGGGCTAGTCTCTTGTTTTGTGGGTTTTTAGGGTAACGACGACGGCGGCGCGGCCCCGCCTACACTATGGCACCTGAAATTTTATGTAGGTAGGGCTTAGCACCACCGTCGCCGTAGCTTAAATTTACCTAGTTTAAAGCTGTCTTTTACAGCTGCTAGGTCAAACTTATGGTGTGGTTCCGTAGGAGTCAGCGAAGTAGAGGTTGAACGGGCTTGAGGTTTCGGTGGTGGTGACTGTTCCGTTGACTTGGTGCCACTGGGATTGCCCGGCTATGCGCCACCGGGCCGACCAGGAAGTGCGCAACCTAATCACATACCCGTTGCCGGTTACCTCATAGGGGTGGCTGACACTGTAGTTAGGGTATGGGGTGCCGGGGTCTGTGGTGTCGAAGGTTTGTCCGTCTCCCCAGTCCCAGTTAAAAGACACAGGTGTAGCCTCAACCTCGATTGCTGTGCCTAGCAAGGTGATGTTGAAGGTTTGTTTGTTGGGGCTGGTCCATACCATCATGGGTTGCTTGAAAATAACGAATATTTCCCCGCTGGGGTAACGGTTAATCCCAGAACCATGCGGAATCAAACGGGCTACTTGTTCGTTACTGACCGTGGTGGGACCGGCAGCCAGGGGCGCACCAGTGTTGACTTGAGCTTTGCATTCTTCAGGGGTGACTATCTCGGTTTTATCCAGGAGGGCGGCTAATGTCGGTATCGCGACGCAGTGGAAGCGGTACTTTTCAGCTGCTCGTTTAGCTGCTTCAGGATCTACCGGCCCCGCCGGCTCAGCCACAGACGAAAAACCACCAGGAGTAGTTACTTTTTCTCTTTCACTGACAATAAAGCTACTTCCATCATCGTCTGTTTCTCCTTTAGGACTTGCCATTACGGAGGATGATAAAGCAATTAGTGGAACCAAAACATACGATAGCTTACTAGTGTGCACGATTTACCGCCTCAATCACGACCCATTGTGTTCCGTTATATTCAAGCTTTACAGCTGCCCAGCGTAGTTGCTTTGGGTTATACTCGATTTTTCCTTCACTGTGATATTGAGTGAAGGGTTCGCGTTCAAAATTCACTTGTATTACTACTTCATTTTTGAAGTCGTCTCTGCGAAAAGCATCAGTGAATTTTAGTGTGACCGGGTCGGTCCAGCCACCTAAAGAGTGATTTCCGGTTGCGTGCTTTACCGGTGTGGTAGCAATGAATCCATCTCCTGGGCAGAGTGCTTTGTATTCATCTACTTTGCCGGTGGTGTAGATGTAGTAGTGCAGTTGCACCCAGTATTTAGCGGTGGCTATTGCCCCGTCATCACTGTTGACTGTGATCAGTTCAGGTTTGGGTGGTGGCGGCGTAGCCAGGGCCCGCTTTTTAGAGGCTTCCAGCTCTGGAGTCATAGTTATAGTCGGGCTGGCGGTCGCTGTGGGTGCGCTGGTTGCGGTAGGTGCGCCGGTGCCTTTGGCTTTGCCGCTGCCCTTGGCTGTGGCGTTTGGTGTCTTGGTGTGTGCCGTGGCGACGGCGGCCTTGCTGCTACCAGCATTTGAACCGCTTTGCTCCTGATTGTCACTGCACCCACTCAACCCCGAGCAGGCCAGTAATGTTAAGGCCAGTGCTGCCTGCAGATACCGTTTATTTGTTGAGGCCCTCATTGTGTTCCCCCATGGTTTATCTACACTGATGAAGCTTTAAGGGAGTGTTGGGGGAGTATTACAAAGCATGGTACATAACACCCCATAGTTTTGGAGTGCTATACACTGTGTTTAGTAATGTCCAATATTTTAGATCTGCAATCCGGATCTCGCAGGCAAATCAAAAAACCTGCACCAATGTGTCTTGTATCACCTGAGAAACTGAGAAAAATTGCCGCCAGCCCTTCGGGGGAGCCTCTGTCTATCTGCATGTTTCGGTCTACATGTCATCTTTAGTACTAGGTTTGCTGTCAGCTTTTGCGGAGCCCCTATGCTCCTGTAAACCAAGCGATGCTCCTGTAAACCAAGCCCCGATTTTCCTGCCAATCAAACCCCTGCGCTCTCGCGCGCCAATCCCTCCACTCGGTTTTCTGGTCTATCCCTAATATTGAATCGGGTAGAGAGCTGATCGGTTAGGGGATAGCTGGTTAGAGATACACTCAATGACGGCGTCAGTACAGCCCCTCTAGAGGACTGGGCGGACTTTTGGATGCCTGTTATCTAACTGTCTTCATGAAACTGTGATCTTAGAAATAAAAGAAATCAGTAAAAGTCGCTAACTGAGATATGTAAGATAGGGGAGCTTATCAACACTGCTTACGTTGAGGTTTAAATGGAGCACTATCAACAGGTTGAAGTACACTGCGGTCCACTTGTTGTCACTTTGCATTACATGCCGGCAACTAGTCGAGTAATGTCTAGGGCTGACCTAGGACTGGTTGCAAGTGTGGAACTGAGTAAAGCTGATGGTAGTGAAATAGATACCTTAGATGCCAAAGTATCAGTTTGTGCTAAGTTTCAAGGTAAGCAGTTATTTACACCAATTGTTATAACGAAAAAGGTCTCTGAACGTGCTCAGCACTGGGATTTACGTTCTAAATCCCATGTAAATCCTGATGCTTTAGACGCCCTACCTGAGCAGCGCGAAGGTGCCTTGGTGGTAACCGTTGAGTCCTTGAGTAAGAGTGTTAGCGAAGAGTTCCCGCTTAAAATCCTGGCCAACACAGAATTTTTGCTACTACCCGAGCTTTGGGGCATGCTTGCCAGCTATGTGCAAACTCAAGACCCAGCTCTACAGCTATTGCGTGAACAAGCACATGAACTACTAGATACGCAACCAGCAAGTTCAGGGCGTCAAGAGCTGAAAAATTTAGCTGAAGCCTGTTATCAAGTACTTGGCCAATTTGAATTTCAACCAGATCACAGTGCTAACTCAACAGCAGCAACAAACATTTCGATTACTGCTGGAGAAGAAACTTGGCAAGTGCCAGTAGTGCGTCTGCGAACTTCAGGTGAGGTTTTGCGACAAGGCACGGCCACGGCCTCGGAACTAGTCCTGCTATATTCAGCTCTAGCCGCAGCTTGCCGACTAAAACCGGTATTAGTTATAGCGCGCGGTAGACTACTAGCTGCAGTAAACCTAGAACGCCCCTTAAATTCTGCAGTAGTGCAAGGCGAAATGAAGTCGCAGAATTATCTGCGCGGTAAAAAATTATTGGTCTTTGATCCGGTACAGGCACTTAATCGAGTACCTTTTGAAAAAGCCGTTGCGGAGGCTGAAAAATATTTTGAGTTAGCACAGGGACTGGTGGATGTACGCTCGCAGCTTGCAAACCATATTACAGAGTTACCTATCAATGCTATCGAGGGCTTTTATGCTGAGGAAATTATAGCCAGCAATTGCGCCCTACCTAACAGCGACGGCGCAGCGGAAGTAGCTGCCGAGGTTGCGACTCTGGCCGATGATGATGGAAAACAGGGTAAAGTTGCTGAAAATATTGAGGTTCTAGAGCAAATTGAAGTCCTAGCGCAAGAGACAAAGGTTGATAGCCCAGCTGAGCCACCGCAGCGAGTGCAAGACTGGCAGAGGCGACTGCTAGACCTAAAACTAACCAACCCTTTGCTAAGTCTTAAATAACGCCTATAAATTAGAGCTACGCCAAGGCATGCTAGCTGAACTAGAACAGTTAATTCTCGCCGGTCACAGTCTGTCCTTAAAGGACATGAAAAAAATTGACCCATTCGATAGGGCTAAAGGTATTGAGAATGCCACACAGTTGCCAGATCAAACCCTTCGCAACAAACTGTTAGATCAACACGAAGCCCATATTGATACTAATCGCTCTAGCTACGATAATGGTTTGAAAGGTCTAAAACAAAAATCACTGACGCTAGCTGAAGAAACCGGCAACGCTAACCTATACTTAAGCTTAGGGGAGCTAACCTACGCTAAGGCGGGTAAAACTAACAAAGCTCCATTATTTTTAGTTCCAGTTAAGTTGGAACGATCATCTAAAATGGCTCCCTTCAAAATCAAATGTGATAATGAAGGTGAAATAATTCCTAACTATTGCCTGTCTGAATGGCTGAAAAAAGAATACGGCTTAACGCTGGCTACACTTAATGAGCTACCTGAAGATAATCTCGAGCTAGACATTTTACAGATGTTTACGGCGATAAGCCGCGAGCTGGTAGAGGCTCGCACCGAGATGAAAGTGTCGCAGACGGCATACTTGTTCATCGCTAACTTCTCAACCTTTAACATGTGGAAAGATATGGGTGAGCGCTGGGAAAAGTTCATGGTTTCCCCAGTTTTCACTCATATCGCCACCAGTTCTGGGCGTGCTTTCCTAGATCCCAATGGGGACAGCGATATAAGCACTCTTAAGACCGATGAAACTGAAAATATTTTGCCAATTCCCGCCGATGGCTCACAGCTACAAGCAGTTGTAGCTGCCGCAAAGTGGCCGTAGTTTTTGTGCTGCAAGGCCCGCCTGGAACTGGCAAAAGCCAGACGATCACTAATCTAATTGCAGCCAACCTGATGACTGGTAAAAAGGTGCTATTTGTGGCGGAAAAAAACAGGCAGCACTAGACGTTGTCAAGGTCCGCTTGGAAGACATAGGTTTAAGCAAATTTGTGCTGGATATGCACGGAACCGGCAATGTTAACAAGGCTGTACGCAATCAAATTAAAGCTGCTATTGACGCTAAATACAGTTATGAGCCTGAACGCTGGCAGTTGCGTAAGTCAAGGCTAGTTAGGGATATAGAGGCATTACAAAAAAATACTCAACGGCAATCCGCACCCCAAACAAACTTAATAAATCGCTTTGGGGAGCATTAACGCTAAGTGAAGATATTAAGCGTAATGATGACGCAAAAACTTATCTGCCTGCCAAGTGGTTATGCCCAAAATCCAAGCCCTAGCCCAGATGAGCTTGAAGATTTAGTGGAGGATGTGGCTAGAAACTGGGTTGAGCCTGAGCTACTAGCTAGGTGGCAGGGTTTTGATCTAAGCGGTTCGCTAAATAGTCTTAAAGAAGCTGCTTTAAACCTGTCTGCCACCTGCTCTGAGCTGGCAGAAACTAGAGCTTTTGACCAACTCATTGCCGGTGAACTTAACGCAACTAAGACGAGGGAAGCCCTAGACTCATTCCTGGCTGTTGACCAAAAACAGTTACTTAGCCGCCCTCAACGCGAAGAAGTTGAAGATACGCTGGCGCTAATTAAAACAGTGGTAAGTCAGGCTCACTCCCTTAAAGACCTACTCGAAGGCCTGCTAGCTGCTTACTCGCAAGCTTTTATTGAAATCGGTGATCTTGACCAGCTAGAACAGGCAGCCGCCCAGGCTAGAAGCTGGAAGCTGGGTAGGCGCGCACGTCGTCGCCACTTTGCCTCCATACTTGCAGGCGCCCTGCAAGCTGAACTTGCGGTAACTGCGCAAAAAAAGCTCGTCAAAACTTACCGGCCTAAAAAAGTTATGGAATCGGTAGGGCAGATGCGCGCCTTGCGTATCCAGATGGCCCATATCCTTGACCAACTCGATCAGCTACCTGAGTTAAAAAAGCGCCTGATGCTTTGGGACAACGATTTTGTGCAGCATCTGGAAGATTTCCAGGCCTCACTAGAACTACAAGAAAAGCTGCCAATTTGGTTGTGGAGTGCCGGTGAACTGGCTGAGCTAAGGCAAGCCCTTAGACAGCTAGAGTCCTCTGAGCGCACCTGGCGTGAGCTAACCCAGGCCCCCGCATGCAATCTCGGCGGCCAGGAACTAAAAACCCACATTGACCAGTGGATACAACGCGGCCAGCAGGTAGAACAGGATCTAGCAAAACTGCGCCAAGTAGCGACTCTAAACAAAGCTATCCAAGCCTTGCAAAGTCAAGGTTTAGATGAACTTGCTGACCACCTCAAACATCAGCAGTTAACCCCAGCCCAAGTAGAGGCTTCCCTAGAGCTGGCCCTGTGTGCTCAGTCAATTGAGGAGCGACTGGCGGCTTTTGAGCTAGATAATTTTGACGCCGTCAAGCAGCAAGAGCTAACGCAAAAAACCAATAAAAACTGGCGGCAGGTGCGCGAGATGTACCGCCAAGTTTTACCTGCCAAACTGTTTGAGGCCAGAGGTTGGACTAACCAGCCAGACCAAGACACGCAGCAACTACGTATGCAGCTTGATGCTAAACGTAACTCGGCTTCTATCCGCACCCTGTTTTCCAAATACGGACAACAAATTTTTAAACGCCACTCCGTGTGTAATGGCCTCGCCTGCCAGCCTAGCCACCCACATTGAGCCGGGTGCTCTCATGTTTGACCTGGTGGTTTTTTTGACGAAGCTTCACAGGTGACCGTGCCTCAAGCTATGGGCGCGATTGGGCGCGCTAAAGCCGCAGTGATTGTGGGTGACAACAAACAGATGCCTCCCACTAACTTTTTTTGCTGCCAATCAAGACGATGACATGGCTGAAGATATCGAAACCATTAATGATTTAGAGTCAATTTTTGGACGAAGCTATGGAAGTGCGCCTGCCAAGCCTGATGTTGACTTGGCATTACCGTTCCCAGACAGAATCTTTGATTGCTTTTTCAAACCAGCACTACTACTCCAATGAGCTGGCCACTTTGCCTGCCGCCGGGCAAATGCCGGGCACGGGTATTTTCTGGCGCCGGGTAGATGGCCACTTCATGCGTAAAGCAGACCCCCACTACCAAGCCAATAAGCTAAACACCAATGAGGTGGAAGCTAAAGCGATTATTGAGGAAATTTCGCGACGCCTAAACGATCCGCTTACTAAGGATCAAAGCCTGGGCGTGGTAACTATGAATGCCAAGCAGATGGATTTAATCACCACTTTGCTTGAAGAAAGTGATGATCCTTTAATTGCCGAGCATATGCCGGGGGAGGGGGTGGCTCCAGATAAAACTATTTTCGTTAAGAATCTAGAAAACGTGCAGGGCGATGAGCGCGACGTAATTTTAATGAGTGTGGGTTTTTCAAAGGACCCGCTAAAGAATCGTCTGCCGCTGAATTTTGGGCCGCTTAACCGTCAAGGTGGTCAGCGACGGTTGAATGTAGCCGTAACGCGTGCGCGCACCGCTGTGGTGGTATTTGCTTCATTTGATCCTGAAGACATGCAGCTAACTAAAAACTCTGCCCGGGGTTTGCAAGATTTACGCGACTATTTACTGCTGGCCAGGGACGGGGTTAAATCAGATACCTCAACTCGCGACGATAGGCAGGAAATTTTACTTCGTGATCTTTTGGCTGAAGCTTTGTGCGAGCGAGGCTGGCAAGTGCAAAGTGATTATGGGTTAAGCGCTTATAAGGTTGATATTGCGTTGCGTAAACCGGGCCAGGAAAACTGGCAGTTTGCCTTGATTATGGACAGCCAGCGTTGGGCTAATTTGGCTACAGTCACTGACCGTGAACTGACGCCGCTGTTTTTGGAGCAAAAGCTTGGTTGGATCCAAACTATTCGCGTCTACACTCCGCAGCTAACTGAGGGTATTGAACAATACGCTGATGCTTTAACTAGTCGCCTGGAGAAAAAGTTAAAGGGAGACTGCTTGTGGGATTAGGTTTTATGGTCGACGCCGTCCCTGACTGCCCTCGACGGCGCCCGGGCGTCGTAGTTGTTCTTGGCATTGCCGAGGCTGCTGATGACGGTGCTCTCGCTCTTGATAACGACGGCGCCGCTGGCTGCCTCTAAAAAGGGAACGCGCTTATCGACGTCGGCCCCTGCGTAGTCGTTCCTTTAAAGGTAGCGGGGGCGTAAAAAGACTGCTCCGGGCAGTTCCTAAACGGAACATGTCGGAGCAGTCCTAGCAGCTACCACTAGACAGTGACTAGTAACTGTCTAGGGGCGCCCAGTCAACCAGTGGTTTACAGATCGTAGTAGAGCTGGAACTCAAGCGGGTGGGGCAGGGCACGCAGCGGCTGAATTTCGTTGTCGCGCTTGTACTTGATCCAGGTTTCGATCAGGTCGGGGGTGAATACGTCACCTTCGGTGAGGAAGTCGTAGTCAGCTTCCAGGGCGTCTAGGGCCTGGTCCAAAGAGTAGGGCAGCTTTTCAATGTCGAAGTACTCTTCGGGGCTGAGCTCGTAGAGGTCCTTGTCGATAGGTTCGCGCGGCTCAATACGGTTACGGATACCGTCAATGCCAGCCATTAGTACTGCAGCAAAGCACAGGTAGGGGTTAGCCGAAGGGTCAGGCACGCGGTACTCGATGCGCTTGGCCTTGGGGGAGGTGCCGGTGACCGGGATGCGGATGCAGGCAGAACGGTTACGGGCTGAGTACACCAGGTTGACCGGGGCTTCAAAGCCCGGAACTAGGCGGCGGAAAGAGTTAACCGAGGGGTTGGTGAAGGCCAGTAGCGCCGGAGCGTGCTCCAAAATACCGCCAATGTACCAGCGGGCTAGGTCAGAAAGCTGGCCGTAACCGCGCTCGTCGAAGAACAGCGGCTTGCCGTCCTTCCAAAGTGAGTGGTGGCAGTGCATACCAGAGCCGTTGTCTCCGGCTAGGGGCTTGGGCATGAAGGTGGCGGTCTTGCCAGCCTGCCAGGCGGCGTTCTTGATGACGTACTTGAACTTCATCATGTCGTCACCGGCGGCAAGCAGGGAGTTGAAACGGTAGTTGATTTCCTGCTGACCACCAGAGCCCACCTCGTGGTGAGCGCGTTCAATGTCTAGGCCAACTTCCTGACAGTAGCGCACCATTTCGTCACGTAGGTCTGCGTTTTGGTCGTTGGGGGAGACGGGGAAGTAGCCGCCTTTAAGTGCGGTCTTGTAACCCAGGTTGCCGCCTTCTTCATCGCGGCCGGTGGCCCAGTGACCTTCAGAGGAGTCAAGCTGGTAGAAGGTGTGCTCAGGGCTGACCTGGTAGCGGATGGAATCTAGCAGGTAGAACTCGGCTTCGGCACCGATGTAGCAGGTGTCAGCAATGCCGGTGGAGCGCAGGTAGGCCTCAGCCTTAGCAGCAACAGAGCGCGGGTCACGGGAGAAAGACTCGTCAGTGAAGGGGTCAACTACACGGAAGTTAACGATTAGTGTCTTGGCGTCCCGGAAGGGGTCTAGGTAAGCGGTTGATAGGTCAGGCACTAGCTTCATGTCTGACTTTTCAATGGAGGTAAAGCCACGGATGGAAGAACCATCAAACATCACGCCGGCCTCTAGCGCATCGCCTAAAGTGTGGGCGGGGATAGTGAAGTGCTGCATCACCCCCGGCAAGTCACAGAAGCGAACGTCAATGAACTCAACGCCCTCTGATTTAATGTATTCCTCTGCCTGGCGCGCATCCGCGAACATATGTTCCTCTTAAGTAGCCTAGGGAATGGGCAGTCGCTATTTGCGACATAAACACTCTAACCGCTACAAGTGACGAAACCATAGAGACAATGTAAACAGTTTGTTTCATACAAAGTGTCTCTTAGCCTAAAAACCGCTGCTCGGGACGAAAATCCTAGCTGCTGGGTAGTCAGATTGGGGATAAAAGTAGCCGCTGACCTTGCGGCCAGCGGCTGGGTGTCTAAAGCGAGTGTAGATTTAGCGTCCGCGTAGAGCACGGCGGTTAATGCGGGCTTTACGCGGGTCCATGCCCTTGGGGATGGGCAGGCCGTTAGAACCAATGGTGCTAAGACGCTGGGAAACGCGAGTAATTTCGGCGCTGGTGAGGTATTGGGGCTTGGTGGGTAGTTTGCGCAGGCGCTTGGTTAGTTCGATCAGGCGGACCTGGCCGTCTTCAGTGCCTACCTCAAGAGCGTGTACCGGAACGTTGGGAACCACGCGGTTAACTTTGCGGGTTTCCTCATTGATGATCTTGCCAGCGCGAGAGTGAGGAGCCTCAACGATTAGCACCACACCGGGACGGCCAACCATACGCCAAACCACGTCGCGGTTTTTCTGGTTGATGAACACCGGGTTTTCTTCCAGGGTCCATCCACGCGGCAGCTGGTCAAGCACGGCTTTGGCGGCACCGGGCATGCCTTCGATCTGGCTGTAGGAGGCGCGCCTGACGGTCCACGACAAAATCATTAGGTCGATGGAGGCGATAACCAAAAGGGCCATCAAAATCCAGTACCATACCGGCTGGCCGCTGGCCATAGAAATAGCTACGGCTAGGGCTAGGAAGGCCACTAACACACCCAGCATTGCCCAACCTACCCAGGGGTAGGTGCGCTTTGAAATTGTGTAGGCGTCCTTCAGTTTCGGGCGAAGGTACGGATGCGCGCCAGGCGCTTCTTCTTAGTAGCTGGGGTTTTCTCACTCACATATATAAGGATAAACGATTTGGTGCTTTAACCAATAAAAACGTCCTTTAGCTAGCTAATCCTTGGTGGGCTAGTAGTGAGCTGGCCTCTTGCATGGTGGTAACCGGCTTGGCCAGGTCACTTAGGTGTTCAGGGATAGGCCAGCCGCGTTTAAGCATGGCCCGCCCCCACAGCAGCCCGGCGCGGTAGGAAGAGCGCACCATGGGGCCGCTCATAACTGCCGCAAAGCCCATCTGCTCAGCTAACTTAGCTAGGGCCACGAATTCTTGGGGTTTAACCCACCGGTCAATGGGGTGGTGTAGGCGTGAGGGGCGTAGATATTGCGTGATGGTTAGGATGTCACAGCCGGCATCTACCAAGTCAGCTAGGGCATCTTCAATCTCGTCGGGCTGCTCACCCATACCTAAAATCAGGTTGGATTTGGTTACCAACCCAGCCTCGTGGGCGCGGGTGATTACCTCCAGTGAGCCCTCATAGGAGAAAGCGGGACGAATTTGTTTAATGATGCGAGGCACGGTTTCTAGGTTGTGGCCTAAAACTTCTGGCCGTGAGGAGAAAACCTCGTCCAAATGCTTGGGGTTTACCCGAAAATCAGGGATTAGTAGCTCCACCCCGGTGCCGGGGGATTGGGCACGGATCTGGCGGGCAGTTTCGGCGTAAAGCCAGGCCCCGCCGTCGTCCAAGTCATCGCGGGCAACCCCGGTGACGGTGGCGTAACGTAGCTGCATGTCGGCCACAGACGCCCCCACTCGGGCGGGTTCTTCACGGTCGAAAGTGCCTGGGCGGCCGGTAGCGATATCGCAAAAATCGCAGCGGCGTGTGCAAACCCCGCCACCTACCAGGAAGGTAGCTTCGCGGTCATTCCAGCATTCATAAACGTTAGGGCAGTTAGCTTCAGCGCAAACAGTGTGCAGCTTCTTTTTCACGCACAAGTTTGCGTACGTCCTTGTAAGTGTCGCCTACAACCGCTTTGGTACGGATCCAGGAAGGCTTTTTTTCGATAGGAACCTGAGCGTTGCGTGCTTCTACGCGCAGCAGCCTGCGTCCTGCCGGATTTACTGGGTTGGTCACGAATCTTCCTTTACGTCCGGTCTGTGCTTAGCCGTAACAACTATTTTAGGACTTTTTTTCCCTGGTGGGATCGCAGTTTATAGTGATTTTGGATCCGCTAGCGGGCTCAGGTGCTCTTCCAAGTAGGGGCGTAGTTGGTTGGCAACCTCGCTAACGGACCAATTTCCAGGCAGCTCAGCGGCCAGTGAGGTAATTCCGGCGTCACTAATGCCGCAGGGAATGATCCGCTCCAGGCTAAAAGCCTCCAGGTTGGGGTTCACGTTTAAACCAATGCCGTGCATGGTTACCCCACGTGTAACTCGCACCCCTAGGGCGCAAATTTTACGTTCTGGGCGTTGTCCGTCAGCTGGCAGCCACACCCCTGAGCGCTGGGGTACTCGCATAGCGCCTAGCCCCAGGGAGGCTAAATACTGCATGACGGCGCCCTCTAAGGCACGCACATACTCAATAACATCTAGGTGGGCTAGCTTTATAAGGGGGTAAACCGTCAGCTGCCCAGGCCCATGCCAGGTGGTTTTACCCCCACGATCAACGTCAATAACCTCTACGCCGCCAACCAGGTCACCGTTGGGACGCTCCCAGGTGTGAGTGCGCTTACCCACGGTGTAAACTGGTTCGTGTTCAACCCAGATTATGGTTGATTTTCGCTGCCCAGAGGCGATTTGCGTGACATAATCGTGTTGGAGCTGCCAACCTTGACGGTAGGGGATTAATCCCGTAGTCACAACCTGCTCCACATCCGTAACTTTATTACAAGCTAACCCAAGCTTTGATACCGTTTCTTAACAGCGGATAAAATTCAAGCAGTTGTTACGTTAAAGGAAACCATGTTTAAGCGACGCTCTCCTTCACAACCCGTAAAGACGGGGATCAAGGTTCCCAGGGCGGGTGCCTTGTGGGATGAGCGCGCCACTAAGGCCCTGCAAAAGCAGGGATTCACTATTGGTGGCACTTTGGGTGGCGAAAACGGGTTAGTGCCGCGCCGCTGCCTGGACCGTAACGGTCGCCATGTGGTTATCCGTATATGTAAACGTGGCGACGACGCCGAAATTAAAGCCCGCCGTCTGCTGCCGGTAAGCCACCACGGTATTGAAGATGTTATTGAAATCCGCCAGGCTGGCCCTGAAAAAGTAGCTATTGTCAGCCGCTGGGTTGAAGCCACTAACCTGGCAGTCATTTTGGCTGGTGGGCGCGCACTGGAGCCGGGGGAGCTGGCTACACTACTGGATCAGGCAGCCACAGCCCTGGCTTATTTACATGAAAACCGACTGGTGCACGGCGATATTTCGCCCGCCAATATTTTGGTGTTGCCTGATGGCTCTGTGAAGCTTATTGATTTACTCACCGCCTACGGGCAGCTTGGTACACGCCGCTATACCCCGCCTGAGGGTGAGTACGGTGGTCACAGCGCCGCCGGTGATGTTTATTCGCTGGGTGTGGTGTTGCAGGAGGCGGCCGGTGATTATGTGCCGCCACGACTAAACGTAATTACTTCTTTGATGTGCCGCACTGATCCGGCAGAGCGTATTAGCGCCCGCACGGCGGCAGCTAGGGCCGCTGAGCTGGGGGCGCCACAGCCAATCAAACGAGGTAACGCTGATGGACTGGTGGCTAATGAGCTGCGTGATAGGGCGGTGCGTGAACCTACCCGATATTTGCCACGCGCAATGGAAAGCAGGAAACGTTATTTTAGCTTCATCACTTTAGCGGTGGTAGCAGCTTTAGCTGTGGGGGTTGGGGTTTGGCTACCTCATTCAGGTTGGCTGGATTCTAAACCTGTCCCGGTGGCTAGCGCCTCGGCCACACTGGATGCGGACACTGACCCTAGAGTGGCATTGCAGTCTTTAGCTACTCAACGCGACCAGGCCATTATGGAGCTTGACGATAAGAAGATGGCTGATGTTAGCGAGCCAGGTTCCACTGTGGCCAAGGATGACGCTAACCTAATGAGCCAGCTCAAAGCTAAAAACGTCAAAATTACGGGACTTAAAACAACCCTGGATGATTTTACAGCTGTGGCTGTGCCTGAGCATTTAGCTTCTAAGTATCCTGGTGCCCAGGCTTGGCGGGCACGGGTGACTCAAAGCGCCACTACGCGCACTGAAAATGGTCAGTCACGTCGGGTGGAGGCTTCAGAGCCTAAGTATCAAACTTTCGTGTTGGTTTCTTCGCCTTGGCGCCTGGTGGAGGTTTACTAGCCTGCCCTGGGCCCAGGGCTCTGCCTTAAGCTGTTGTGGGGCTCGTGATTAGGGGGTGCAGCAGTGGTTTTTGCAAGGCACTGGTTTGAGGCGAGAGACGTGGCGGTCTAAAACCGCGAGCGCCATTTGACACTGTCATGGCTTTTGGCTTGGCTGGTTAGGGCTTTGTTTGTGTTAGCTTGAAGCTAGGATTTATGCCAAGGAGGCGCCATGGAGCTGACCTACCGTTACCTTACCCCCTCACGCCTGGATGCGGGCGGTCTCACTTTGGCTACTTCTGGTGGCTTTACCCCTAGCGGGCAGGTAGCTAACCCTTATTTTTTCTCTGGTTTTATGCGCCACCCTGACGTGGTTGGGGCCGGCCTGTTAGCGGTGGCACGCCTGGCACGCACCAGGTTTTACACGCCCCCCACTATAGGGCGTGGCGGTGAACCTACAGGCGCACTTGACCCGGTGGTTACTAGCACAGATGAGGGCCTGCGTTTTGAATCTTTCAGTGCCTGCTGTGGGGTCTATGCGCGCCTGGACGTTGACAAGGCCGCCTTGGATGCCACCCATTTGGGGGTGGGGGTAACTAATGTGGATGTTAACCAGCCTTTACGAGCGGCCTTAGCGTCACTGCGGGTAGGGGAGCCTTTACACCTGAGCGTGGGTCAGGCGGGGTTAAAAGCCACCACTTTGGATTGCCAGGTGCGTGAAGAAAAAGTACCTTTGACACAGCGGTGGCTTAAAAGTTTTGCCCAAACCCAGATGCTTAGCTCAAACATGGCTTTAGTGCATCGGTTAGACGCCACCCAGGCGCGAGCTTTTATTCGCACCCTACCGCGCTCTAGCTCTACCGGCTGCGTGATGTGGGCGGCTAAAGCGTTACGGGGGCTGCGCCTGGGCACAACCCCCACCTCGGCTAGCGTGTGCGTGGCCGGCCCTGAGCGGCTGCGAGTGTTTGACCCTTTAATGCATCAGGTAACTTGCTTGGAAGCCTATGGGCCTAGCGTTGACGAAAACAGTGAAGCAGCGGCTTGCCTGTGGGTGGCGCACCTGCCCGGGGCACGGCTAAATGTTGGGCTTAGCCCCGCTAAAACACGTGGTTTTGCCGGGGAGGGCGCAACGCTTGCACTACTAGGATCCGCCCATGTTAAAAACGACGCCGCCTGGCTTAACACCCTGCTATCTTTCCAGGGGCGTATTGATGTGCCCGAGATAGCTAGCCAAGTGGGGCTTAGCAAACAGCGGGTAGTTGAGGCACTGGCTTTGCTGGCAGATAGCGGCCAAGTGGGTTTTGATGTAACCAACTCCAGCTACTTTCACCGCCCCTTACCGGTTAAAGACACACTAGAAGCCATGCATCCACGCCTAGCAGGGGCGCGCGCACTACTAGATAAGGGAGCTATCAGACCCCAAAACAATCTGTGCTACCAGGTAGTTTCAGACGCCAACCACTACCAGGTACAAGCTCCTCAGAACCGTCTTAATATAGGCGCCTACCAGTGCACCTGCGCCTGGTGGCTAAAACACCGGGGCGGACGGGGCCCATGCAAACATGTTTTAGCCGTATACCTAAAACTTAAGGAAAACAAATGAACCCAAAACGCCGGCCACAACAACTAGACCAATGCCAAGACTTTTGGGGCCTAAACCATTGGATCGACACCCACCCAGACCAGTTCACCCTAGAGCAAGTCTACAAACGCATGGTTGAAATCAACCAAGGCCCACCAGAAGCGTCACAACTACAACTATGCGCCCAAACAGACTCCAGCTGGATAGATGGCATAGGGTTCATACACCTAGCCCAAATGCGTGGTGAGCTAAACCTAGAGTACAACCAAACCTACCAGACGGCCCTAATTGGCCTAACCCCCGCCCTGCAGATGCCACTTATGCGCGCAGATAAACACCTACGCCAAAAACTAGTGTGGCTCATGCTAGCCCAAGAAGGCAACCAAGGCCTATCCCTAGCCAAATGCGACAACTCCGCCACCCGCCCCGCAGGCACAATGGGCTGGTCACGCACACTAAAAACCTGTATCGACGAAGGCCTAATTGAACGCGACCAGCTACTAGATACGCTTTTACAAATGCTAGCCGCAGACTTTCCCGCCACCAGGGCCGGCTGGTATTCACGCACTTTACGCATGCTAGCAATGACCCCAAACGAAGCAGCTTCACGCCAAGCACCCTTATGTGCACTGCTAACAAGCCCAATCACAGCCACCACCACCCTGGCAGTAAACGAACTAGCAAAAACCTCCCACACCAACCAACTAGATACCACCCTTTTCCTACACTGCTGCCCAGGCGCACTAACAGGCACCAAAACCAACGCCGTCGGGGTACTAAAAATCCTGCTAGACAACCTCAACGCCATAAACCCAAACCAAATACAGCCCCTACTAGACCTAGCCCTAACATTCCCACACCCCCAAGTCCAGCGCCTAGCCCTAGACCTAGCCGAACAAAGCCTCAAAGCCAAACTCATCGAACCAACACAACTAACCCAACTACTAGCCCAAACCCAGCTAGACCCCCTAACACAACCCACAGCCCAAAAACTACAGGCCACACTAACCAGCCCCAGCCCTCAAGACCCAACAAACACGAAAACAGCAGAAGCCAGACCAAAACCCAACGCACCAACGCCGTCACCAATCACAACCCCACCCACCCAAACAACCAAACTAACCCCCATAACCAGCCACAACCTATACGGGCAAACAACCCTAATAGCCCAAGAAGAAAAACTAGGTCTCAACTTCGAACTACTACTCAACTACCTAGCCACCAACCCAATCCAGCCCACCCAACCCCTAACCAAACTAGCCACACGCCTAGCCAAAAACAAACCCAGACCAAAACAAATAATCGGACTCCTCCTACAACTAGCCCTCAACCCCCAAAACCACAACCCAAAAAAACAACTAGCCTCAACCCTCAACAACCTAGAAACACAAATACCAACCCTAATGCGCCAAAGAATCAACGAAATCGGCGCCCTACTAAAAAACCACCAAACCTACCAACTCCTCGCCACCCCCACCCACAACGACGGAACCATAAACCCACTAACCCTAGTACAACGCACCCTACAAAAACACCACCACCAACCCACCCCCAGCCGACCTAACCCAAGCCCTACTACGCCTAAACCCCAACCACCCCTGACACCCCAACCGCCCAAAACCTACTAAACCAACACAGCCACAAACTACCCCCAACCAAACCAAACAAATAACCCAAGCCCTAAACGGCACCCTAGCTAAACAAGCCCAAAAAAATACCTAAACACCATAACCATCACATGGGTTTGGCCAACAAGACTACAACCCACGCACCGGGGCACCCAAAACCAAAAAAACAACACCCCCATCTACGCCTACTGGCGCCCCCAAATAAACACCCCCACCCCACCCACAAACCCACAACTAACCCCCTAACAGACACCACCAACACCGGCACAGACATCGAACCCCACCAATACACCCACCCCACCAACCCACGCCACCTAACCATCTGCCTACTAACCAGCCAATGGTACAAACAAGACAGCCAACAACTAACCCCAAACTGCTACCAAGCCATAACCCAACACACCAACCACCTAGACCCACTCAGCGCCCAACTACTACCCCTAGCCATGGGCGAAAACAAAACCGAACTACGCACACTCGGCACCGAAACCCTCAACAACCTCACCACACACCAACAACTCAACTACAACGACACACTCACCGCCTTCCTCACCACAGCCAAAACCATAAAACTAAACCGCTGGGCACAAGCCTTCAACGACCTAGCAAACCTCAACCCACAACTAAGCCTCAAACTACTACTAGACATACTCCCAACCCTGAACCCAAACCAACCCGGCATCAACAAACTCCTAGCCACAACCACCACCCAATACACCCACGCCCAAACCCAAGGCTGGGCACCCCCACTAAACCAAAACACCCACATCTGGCTAAACCAAATCACCGGCACAACCCAAACAGCCAAATACGCCCACACCCTAAAACAACTAGACACCAAAAACCCCACAGCGCTCGCGGTTGATTAGGACTTGGTGGTTGACCACAGCTTGGCGGTTACTGTGGCCAATGTGTCCTAACAGTCGGCTCTAGCACTGGAGCAACCGGGGACTGGGTCTAGTGCTAGAACAACCGGTTCTAGTGGTGGAGCAATAACGTGCAGACTGGCTTCTAGGGGTGGTTTTATAAAAGAAGGGGGCTTGCAGCATTAGCTGCAAGCCCCCTAGAAACTGTTGGTTACAGTCCCTTGTTTTACAGTCCCAGCTCGCCGGCGAAGTCGCCCTCTTCCAGGCGCTTCTTGACGGTCATCAGGTAACGGGCAGCGTCAGCGCCGTCAATCAGACGGTGGTCGTAGGACAGAGACAGGTAGCACACCGAGCGGATACCGATGGTCTCGTTGCCATCAGCGTCACGCACCACGCGCGGCTGCTTGGTGATTGCCCCCAAACCCAAAATAGCTACTTCAGGCAGGTTGATAATGGGGGTGTCAAACAGGGCGCCACCGCTACCAGTGTTGGTAATGGTGAAGGTGGAGCCGCTCAGCTCCTGCGGGTTGACCTGGTTGCCGCGGGTTCGGGCAGCGAGGTCGTTAATACGCTTAGCCAGACCCGGAATGTTCAGGTCACCAGCGTTCTTAACCACCGGAACCAGCAGACCACGCGGGGTGTCTACGGCAATACCGATGTGCTCTACCGCGTGGTAGGTAACTTCCTTGCCGTTGATAGAGGCGTTGAGCTTGGGGTGAGCCTTGAGCGCTTCGGTGGCAGCCTGCACAAAGAAAGGCAGGAAGGTCAGCTTAGTGCCGTTAGCAGCCAGGAAGGCGTTCTTGGCGCGAGCACGCAGCGAAGCGATCCGGGTTACGTCAACTTCCACCACAGTGGTCAGCTGCGCAGAGGTCTGCAGCGACTCGATCATGCGGGTGGAGATGACCTGACGCAGGCGGCTCATCTTCTCAGTCTTACCGCGCAAGGTGGTGTCCACAGCCGGCTTAGCAGCTGCCGGCTTTGCAGAGGCTGGGGCGGGCGCCGCCGGGGCCGGAGCCTGGGCAGCAGCCTTAGCGACAGCTTCCTGAGCAGCCTTCTCAGCGGCGATCTGGGCGGCCTTAGCTTCCACATCTTCCTTACGGATGCGGCCACCAACCCCAGAACCGGTGACAGTGCTTAGGTCTACACCCTTTTCGCGCGCCAGCTTACGTACCAGCGGGGTTACATAAGCAGAGTTAGTGACAACGCTAGGTGCCGGCTCAGCTACTGCAGCGGGAGCGGGCTCAGTTGCCACAGCAGGTGCCGGAGCTACCGGGGCGGGAGCAGCGGCAGGTGCAACCGGAGCTACCGGAGCAGGTACAGCCGGAGCGGGAGCCGGGGTGGGCTCTGCTGCTACAGGTGCCGGGGCAGGTGCCGCCGGGGCCGGAGTAGCGCCAGGAGCGCCAATGATGGCAATGGGGGTGCCAACATCTACGGTCTCGTCCTCAGGAACCAGCAGCTTAATAACTACACCAGAGACAGGGGAGGGCACGTCGGTGTCTACCTTGTCTGTGGCTACCGATACCAGCGGCTCGTCAGCCTCAATGGTGTCGCCAACAGCCTTGTACCAAGAAGAAACGGTGCCTTCAGTGACCGATTCACCCAGAGCCGGCATGGTTACCTCAGTGCCAGCGGTGTCGTTGCTGGGGGCCGGTACAGCCGGAGCGGGAGCCGGGGTGGGCTCTGCTGCTACAGGAGCCGGGGCAGGAGTCGGCTCGGCTACGGGCGCCGGCGTAGCTTCAGCAGCGCCACCTAGGCCAGAGCCGTCACCAATAATGGCGATTACAGTGCCTACGTCAACGGTCTCATCTTCAGGAACTAGGATCTGCTCAACTACACCAGAGACAGGGGAGGGCACGTCAGTGTCTACCTTGTCGGTGGCTACCGATACCAGCGGTTCATCGGCTTCGACGTGCTCGCCTACAGCCTTGTACCAAGAAGAAACGGTGCCTTCAGTTACAGATTCGCCCAGGGCGGGCATTTCAACGGAATGTGACATGGTCTTACTATCTACCTATCTCAGCCGTGGTTGTGTAAGGGCTTGCCGGCAAGTGCCATTGCGGCCTCACCGAGAGTCTCGTTCTGAGTGGGGTGGGCATGTACCAGGGCGGCGACGTCGTCGGCGTAAGCCTCCCAAGTAACCATAAGCTGGCCTTCACCTACCTGCTCACCCATGCGGGCGCCGATGGCGTGGAAGCCCACGATGGGGCCATCCTTAAGAGCTACCAGCTTGACGAAGCCCTGGGTGCCTAGGATCTGGCTCTTAGCGTTACCGGCTACGTTGAACTCACTGGTGACGACGGCGTCCGCGCCGTACTTGTCCTTAGCCTTAGCTTCGCTTAGACCCACCGAGGCAATCTCAGGCTCGCAGAAAGTCACCTTAGGTACCAGGTTGTCGTCAACCGGGCGGGTTTCCAGGCCAGCAATGGTTTCAGCGACCTGAATACCCTGGGCAAAGCCACGGTGAGCTAGCTGTACGCCGGGGACAATATCGCCCACAGCCCACACGCCAGGGACATTAGTGCGGCAGTAGGCGTCGGTGAGTACAAAGCCGCGCTCCATCTTTACGCCCACCTGCTCAAAGCCCATGTTTTCGGTGACTGGGCCACGGCCGACGGCGATCAGTAGCACCTCAGCCTCGTATACGCCCCCGTCACGGGTGAACACCTTCACCCCGGTGGCGGTGCGCTCAACGCGCTCAAACATGGTGGAAGTCTTGAAAGCAATCTTGCGCTTACGGAAGGCACGCTCAAGCTGCTTAGAGATAGCCTCATCCTCATTGGGAACCAGGTGGGGCAGGCCCTCAATAATGGTGACCTGACTGCCTAGGCTGGTCCAAGCTGAAGCGAACTCAACACCAATAACGCCACCACCCAAAATAATGGCGCTGGCAGGTACGTGGTCTAGTTCCAGAGCCTGCTCACTGGTGATAACCGGGTAGGAAATCTCCTGGCCGATAGTTTTAGAGGTAGAACCGGTAGCCAAAACCACGTTCTTACCACGGTATAGACGTCCATCAACCTCGACGGTGTCAGCAGCAACCAGGCGTCCCCAACCGGAGACATATTCAATGCCGCGTGAGGCAATTAGGCCCTGCAGGCCCTTATACATACGGTTAATGATGCCATCTTTGTAGGCCTTAACTTTAGGCATATCAATTCCCGTTAGCTGGGCGTTAATACCCAGGGCGGGAGCCTCACGTAAAGAATCTACAGTTTCAGCGGCATGTAGTACTGCCTTAGTGGGCACGCAGCCTCGGTGCAAGCAGGTGCCGCCAACCTTATCGGCTTCGATAAGGGCAACCTTGAGGCCAAGCTGGGCGCCACGTAGGGCGGCAGCGTAGCCACCTGAACCAGCGCCAAGGATAACCAAGTCGTACACGGTGTCAGTCACGAAATGCTCCTCGCATTATGGGGGTCCGTCCCAACTGGGGCGGTAGGTGCATGACTAATTGTCTCATTGTTTAACAACGCGGTGTGCCAAAATGCCCGGCCGATCGGGACTACAGTCCCGATCGGCCGGTGATAGTGGTCACGACATGTCGTTATTTATGTCGTTGTCTTAGGCTTTGGCCTCAATGAAGGCCAGCATGGTGCGTACACCCGCGCCGGTACCGCCAGGCAGGTTGTAACCCCAGGCGGCGCCGTCGTTATAAGCCGGGCCGGCCACATCCAGGTGAGCCCAAGGAGTGTCAGCCACAAATTCCTTAAGGAACAAACCAGCCTTAAGCATGCCGCCGGCGCGGTTACCCATAGTGGCGTTGGTCAGATCAGCGAAAGGAGTGTCGTACTCGGCTGCCATGTATTCGGGCAGTGGCATGGGCCAGAAGTCCTCGCCGGCTACCTTGGCGGCTTCAACCACTTCAGTGCGGGTGCTCTCGCAGCCCATCACGCCTGAGGTGCGGTTACCCAGCGCCACAATCTGGGCCCCGGTTAGGGTAGCAATGTCGAGCACGGCGTCAGGGTTTTCAGTTACAGCCTTTGCTAGTGCATCGGCCATAACCAGGCGGCCTTCGGCGTCGGTGTTGGTGACCTCAACCGTCTTGCCGTTGAACATGGTGATTACGTCGCTAGGGCGAGTGGCGTCGTTAGCGGGCAGGTTTTCAGCAATAGCCAACCAGCCAGTTACGTGCACATCCACACCCAAGCTGGCGGCAGCAATTACGGTACCCAACACTGCAGCGGCGCCAGCCATATCCGACTTCATCTCAGGCATGGAGGAAGCAGGCTTAATAGACAGACCACCCGAGTCGAAGGTGATGCCCTTACCAATCAGAGCCACGTGGGACTTAGCGGACTTGGGGTGGTAGTCCAGACGCACTAGACGCGGGGGGTGAATAGATCCCTTACCAACCCCGATAATGCCGCCAAAGCCTTCCTTAACTAGCTGCTTTTCTTCCCATACCTGGTAGTCAACCGGCAGCTGCTTAACTGCCTGCTTGGCGAAGTTAGCAAAATCAGCGGGAACTAGCTTGTTGGGTGGGTCGTTTACCAGGTCGCGGGCAATGTTTACGCCGCTAACTACCTTCTGAGCGCGCTCAATTTCTTCAGGGCAGGCGCCTAGAACGTAAATCTTGGCTACCGGCTCAGGTGAAGCGGGGATGCGTCGAGCCCATACATAAGCTCCCAGCAGGGCGCCTTCAGCTACCGCCACGCTGTCCTGAGCGGTGGGGGTGGGGAAAGCAATAGCGGCGCTGTCGGTGCCAGATAGCTCACGGGTAGCGCGGCCAGCTGCGCGGCGCAAAGTTTCCTGGCTTAGCTGCTGCTTACCAACCCCAACTAGCAAAATGTTCTTGGCGCTCAGCCCAGAAACAACCCCTGCGGGCAGGCGCAACACCTGATCTAGCGAGGCTTTGAAGCCTAATTCTTGAGCGGTTTCAGACAGCTTTTGAGTAGCTGACTGGCCTAGCCCTTCCAAACCCTTGTGCTCGGGCAGGTGTAGTACGACGCCGTCGGCGCCGGCACTAGCCAACAAGATCAAGTTATTTACCTCGACCGTGGTAAGTGCCTCTTTGGAAGCAATTAGTTCACTCATGCCCCTCATGTTACCCGCCCTCTAGGTCTTATGGGCCGTGTGGGCTGCACAGTTGCGTTAGAATTCCTGGTGGTTACAAATGGGAAAGGTGTAAACGTGGCTGATACTCAAGAGCGCACCCCAAGTGCCTCACCAGCGCGAACGGTTAAGGATGACCGTCGTACTGCTTATGGCTGGGGCAGGTTAATGGTGGTGCTCTATGCAGTGCTTGCGTTAGTTATCTTGATTCCGGTTTTCAACACCACCGACTACCAGCTAGGCACTTACATGGATTGGCTAGCGGTAGTGGTTTACGCGGTGATTGCTGTGGCCGTGGCGCACAATGGGCGGCGCATGCGCATCCTAGGTGGGGTGGCTTTAGCTATAGCCACCATCCAGTGCTTGGTTGGTTTCGCTTTTAATGAAGCTACTTATGGACACGCCTGGGCTGGTGGCGGGGCAGCTTTAAGCTATGTGCCGCTGGTGTCTTGCCTGCTAGGCGCAGTGTGGATGTGGGCTTCGAACCCGCGCCGCATTGTGCAAAATGCTGAGCGCATTACCGACATTAAACGCGAGCTGGCAGAAAAAACCGCTAGCTAAGCACAGGCCAGCTAACCGTCAGACTAGCTAAGGCCCAGATGCGTACTGAGTCTGGGTTTAAGCCCTAAATAGGGCTGTTAAAGCTCTAGACAGTGACTAGCATTAGGCGGCAACTAGCAGCTAACAAGTAGGGGCGGCTCCCAAAAGGAGCCGCCCCTACTTTGCGTTAAGGCTTACTTGAGGTTCAAGATCGCGGGGGAGTAGAGCTTCTCCTCGCGGTGGATACCCCAAACCTGGCAGTAGAAGCTGAGCTCAGCTTCCAAAGCCTTGGTGATGTTTTGCGCCAGACGGAAACCGTGCTCTTCTCCACGGAAATCTCTAGGGCCACCGGCAGTCCCTGAGCGTCAACAGCATCGAACATAGATTCAGCCTGGTTAACCGGCACAATCGGGTCAGAGCTACCCTGCAGCAATAGCAGCGGTGCGTTAATCTCATCAACATGGTTGATGGGGGAACGCTGAGCCACTACCGGATCATCTAGATCCTTATAGCCAATCAAGGTTTGCACGTAGTGAGCCTCAAACTTAGGCATCTTGCTTTGGGCTAACAGCTTCAAGTCAGCGATGGCGTAGCGGGTGCATACCGCAGAGAACACATCAGAGTGAACTGCGGCGTTAAGAGCGGTGAAACCACCGGCGCTAGCGCCGCGCACCGCAATACGTGCAGGATCTACCAGGCCGTGCTCTACCAGGTACTTGGCGCCGCTGATTACATCAGCAACGTCCACCTCACCCCAGCGGCCGTAAATAGCCTTGCGGTAAGTGGTGGAAAAACCACTAGAACCACGGTAGTTCACGTCCAGGTAGGCAAAACCACGGCTGGTCCAGTACTGCACCCCAAGGTTGTAGGTGGGGTCTGCGGCACTGGTGGGCCCGCCGTGAACATTAACGATCAACGGGGGTAGCTCCGAGGCGCCTTCCTCGCTTTCAACGACATTATCGGGGTGGTAGAAGAAACCGTGCGCTACCTGGTCATCGCTGGTGGGCCAAGTTAGGGGAGTAGCAAAGGCGATGGAGTGCAGGTCAGGCTCGCTAGCTCCTGAAGAGCGCAGCACGGTTACCTTGCCATCGACCACTTCAATAATGGAGGGGCCGTTGGTTTCGGTAGCTGCCAAAGCCACTACGCGCCCGCCGTCACTGGCTACGTTACCGACAGGCTGCCAGCCGGTGTGCCACTCTTCAAGCTCACCATTAGACAGCTTGACGGTGCCCAGGTGCCACACCGCGTTGCTGGCCCAAGAGGCGATCAGGTGTTCGCCGTCGAGAACATCGTAAGAGTGCAGGCCCAGTTCCCAAGCCGGACGCGAGAAGGTGGCCTCCATCGGGTGCAGGGCACGTACTCGCAGGTGCTCACCCCAGTCGTCGCCGTGCACGCCCAAAGGCGGGAAGCCTTCCGTGCGGTAAAGGTTGCGGTAGCCAGACTTGTTAGAAATGAAGCACAGATCCACGTTGTCAGCCCAACGCGGCTCAGAAACAGACACGCCTTCCTCGTCGGCTAGCGTGCGCTGGATACCAATGGTGCCATCCTCATTGAGGTTACCTACGTGCAAAGTGGAGTAAGCCCAAGGCATGTAGGGACTGTTCCAGGTGATCCAGGCTAGGTGTTCGCCGTCGGGGCTGGGGGTGGGGGCGGCCATAAAGTCTGCGTCCGCAAAGATCGTCTTAACCTTGGAGTCGTCGCGGGCTGCAGAGCCATCGAGCGGAATAGCTACCAGGGTGTTTACAGTCTCAGCTCCACGGTGGTCTTCACGTACCGCATAGACCAGCCCACGGGCGGCGTCGATCTCTAGGTCACCATGGCGCATATCGCCGTAACCAGTTAGCGGCACTAGGCCGGCAATACGACGCTTTAAGTCAAAACGGTATACACGCCCATCATTGCCGTCACACACCACAATCACGCCATTTAACGGCGTAAGCCTTGCCGCCGTACTCATGCACACGTGAACGTACGTCCACTAGAGAACCTGAAGGCGTGGGCGGCAGAATTTCACCAATAGAACCGTCACTGCCACGACGCAGTAGTACTTGACGCCCGCCCCGGTTAGAGCGGCGTTCAACCCAATAGGTGTCCGCGCCATCAATGCGCAGCTGCGACAGGTGTACGGTACGCGAAGTGATTAGCTCCGGCGTTACCGCCGATGGCCAGGTACCGTAAGGTGCTTGTTGAGTCATGGATGCTTCCAATCAACGCTCGAAACCGTTTGCGTAGCTAAAGAGTAACCGGTTTTTAGGCTCCATACATGTTTCGATAACAAATTATCGCTATGTGAAGTACTAGCAAAGCGCCTTCCTTAAGGCCATGGCGCCGATTAATCTGCTTGGTTTCTATCTGGTCACGGCTAGTATTAGGCTCTAGCTGGTTTGAAGCTTGAGGGATTAGCGTGGAAAATTAGCAGAGGCTATCGCGTGGTCCCCGCCGCCTGGAACCACCAAGACGGTCAAACGTAAGACGGTCAAGAAAGGGTCGAGACAATTGGGCAAACTTCTGAAGTCGATCAGTAATCCCGATGATCTCAAGGCTCTAGGGGCGCAGCAATTACCTGAGCTAGCCGAGGAAATTCGCCAGTACCTGATCCAATCGGTAGCCCGAACCGGTGGCCACCTAGGCCCCAATTTGGGGGTAGTGGAGCTGACCATTGGGTTGCACCGGGTCTTTGATTCTCCGCGCGACACCATAATTTTTGATACTGGGCATCAGTCATATGTGCACAAGCTGCTTACTGGCCGGCATGATTTTTCCGCGCTGCGGGAGCGTGGGGGGCTCTCGGGATACCCCTCACGCACTGAGTCTGCTCATGACGTCGTCGAAAACTCTCACGCTTCTACCGCCCTTTCTTGGGCCGACGGCGTAGCGCGCGCTAAGGCTTTAAAGGAGGACACTCGCTCGCACGTGGTAGCTGTGATTGGTGACGGGGCCATGACCGGCGGCATGGCTTGGGAAGCCATGAACAACATTGCGGTTTCTCCCGATAAGCATCTGGTGATCGTGGTTAACGACAACGGTCGCTCCTATGCTCCTACCATTGGCGGGCTAGCCCATCACCTAGATGCGCTACGCACTTCGGCTGAATATGAGCGTACTTTGGGGCGTATAAAGTCGGTACTGCTTAGCCAGGGGGCGGCAGGTCGTAAGGCTTTTGGGGCGTTGCATGGACTTAAGCGGGGACTTAAGGATTTGGTAGTTCCCGAGGTTATCTTTGAGGATCTGGGCATTAAATACACCGGTCCGGTTGATGGCCATGATTTACAGGCCCTGGAGGCGGCGCTACAGCTGGCCCACGACTATGAAGATCCGGTGATTGTTCACGTTAAAACTGAAAAGGGGCGCGGCTATAGCCCGGCTGAGGAGGATGTGGCCGATCGCTTCCATGCGGTTGGCAAGATTCACCCCGAAACTGGCTTGCCGGTAGTGCCTTCACGGTTTGGCTGGACCAAGGTTTTTGCTGAAGAAATCTTGGCTATCGCCCGCGAAAATGACTCGGTGGTGGGTATTACTGCCGCCATGCAGGCCCCGGTGGGTCTAAACCTGCTGTCTGAGGCCTATCCGCAGCGGGTTATTGATGTGGGTATTGCTGAGCAGCATGCACTGACTATGGCGGCTGGTATGGCTTTTGCGGGCATGCACCCGGTGGTGGCTTTGTACGCGACTTTCTTAAACCGGGCCTATGACCAGCTTTGATGGATGTGGCGATGCACCGTGCACCGGTGACGGTGGTGCTTGATCGAGCTGGTATTACTGGCGCTGATGGGGCTAGCCACAATGGCATGTGGGATATCGCCATGGCTGCCATGATTCCCGGTATGTGTTTGGCAGCCCCGCGTGACGAAGCCACTTTGCGTAGTCAGTTGCGTCAGGCTGTGGCTATCGACGACGGTCCTAGCCTGGTGCGTTACCGTAAGGGTTCTATGCCTGCGCCAATTGAGGCCCTTGAAAGCCTAGAGGGAATGGACTGGCTCTACCGCAGTCACAAGCAGGGGGCTGGTAAGCGTGTGCTACTAGTGGCGGCTGGGGCTATGGCTGAGCCGATGCTAGCGGCAGCGGCGCAGCTAGAGGCTTTGGGATACGTCCCTGATGTGATTGATCCGTGCTGGCTGCTGCCGATTAATCCGGCTCTAGTTGAGCTAACGCGAGGCTATGACCTGGTGGTTAGCGCTGAAGATGGGCTGGTTGATGGTGGTTTTGGCTCCGCGCTGCGCGATCAGATGGAGCTGGCTAAACTTTTTGTTCCCACAGTGCGTATTGGTATCGCTAAGCAGTTCCTAGACACTGCTACTCGCGCGCAGTTAATGGCGGATATGGGCATGGATAGCAGCGGGATTGTGGCTCGGGTGCAGGATTTTTTCGAGCAGTGAAAGCCTAGCCATAGCTCACCCTTTTGTAGGACTATAGTCCTTGCGTGACCTAGGGAACCCTACTTAAAACGCTGCAATTATGCGCCTGTTCGATAGGACTAACGTTTGCTTGTGAGGGACCTAACGCCGGTTTTAGGGCTTAACTTAGGCAGAAGTTAAGCAGAAAGACTTAGAGTTAAGGAGACGGCGCGAAGGAGTCGCTGTCTCGCCCACAGGACGATGAACCACCAATGTCGGGCGGCTAATGCCGACCGAACAGGAGGATTTGGATGACTACAGAGGCAGTGGCAAACGCCACGCAGGTGCCTGAAGCTTGGCAGGGTTTCAACCTTGGCAATTGGAATGAAGAGATCGATGTTCGTGACTTCATTCAGCGCAACTACACCCCTTACCTAGCGGTGAGGAGTTCCTAGCTGGCCCCACTGAGAAGACCACGCACCTGTGGGACACCCTGGAGAAGGACTACCTGTCTGAGGAGCGCAAAGTACGCATCCTCGATGTAGATACTCACACCCCCACTGATATCGACGCTTTTAAGCCCGGTTACATCAGCGATGAGGACGATGTGGTAGTTGGTCTACAGACTGACAGCCCCCTCAAGCGTGCAATGATGCCCAATGGCGGCTGGCGTATGGTTGAGACCGCTATTCACGAAGCAGGCAAGGAATACGACCCTGCTGTGAAGGAGATCTTCACCAAGTACCGCAAGACCCACAACGATGCCGTTTTCGACATCTACACCCCCAACATTCGTGCGGCTCGTTCCAGCCACATCATCACCGGTCTGCCTGACGCCTATGGTCGTGGCCGTATTATCGGTGACTACCGCCGCGTGGCTCTGTACGGTGTTGACTACCTGATTGCGCAGAAGCTTAAGGACAAGGACTCCGTCGTCGGCCAGCCCTTCTCTGAGCACTGGGCTCGTTTCCGCGAGGAGCACGCTGAGCAGATCAAGGCTCTTAAGAAGCTCAAGAACATGGCCGCTTCCTACGGCTATGACATCTCCGGTCCGGCCAAGGACGCCCACGAGGCTGTGCAGTGGACCTACTTTGCTTACCTGGCATCTGTTAAGAGCCAGGACGGCGCGGCCATGTCCATTGGTCGTCTGTCTGCCTTCCTAGATGTCTACTTCGAGCGTGACCTAAAGGCCGGTAAGATCACCGAGTCTCGCGCCCAGGAGCTGATCGACAACCTGGTCATGAAGCTGCGTATTGTTCGCTTCCTGCGCACCATCGCTTACGACCAGATCTTCTCCGGCGACCCCTACTGGGCCACCTGGTCTGACGCTGGTTTCGGCGACGACGGTCGTACCCTGGTCACCAAGACCTCCTTCCGTCTGCTGCAGACTCTGCGCAACCTGGGCCCGGCTCCCGAGCCGAACATCACCATCTTCTGGGATGAGAACCTACCCGAGGGTTACAAGGACTTCTGCGCCGCCATCTCCATCGAGACCTCCTCGATTCAGTACGAGTCTGACCCCCAGATTCGTGAGCACTGGGGCGACGACGCGGCTATCGCCTGCTGCGTGTCCCCGATGCGCGTAGGTAAGCAGATGCAGTTCTTCGGCGCCCGTGTTAACGCCGCCAAGGCCCTGCTTTACGCCATCAACGGCGGCCGTGACGAAATGAGCGGCAAGCTCATCGTTCCCGACCACCAGGGTGTTGAGGGCGACGGTCCGCTGGACTTCAACGACATCTGGGAAAAGTACGAGCAGATGCTGGACTGGGTTGTGGGCACCTACGTTGAGGCTCTCAACATCATCCACTACTGCCACGACCGTTACGCTTACGAGTCCATCGAAATGGCTCTGCACGACAAGGAAATCGTGCGCACCATGGGTTGCGGCATTGCTGGCCTGTCCATTGTGGCCGACTCCCTGTCCGCCATTAAGTACGCCAAGGTTTACCCCATCCGCGACGAGTCTGGCCTGGTGGTTGACTACCGCACCGAGGGTGACTTCCCGATCTACGGTAACGACGACGACCGTGCCGATGACATTGCGGCCACCGTGGTTCACACCGTAATGAGCAAGATCCGCGCTATCCCGCTCTACCGCGACGCGATCCCGACCCAGTCCGTACTAACCATTACCTCCAACGTGGTTTACGGTAAGGCCACCGGTTCCTTCCCGTCCGGTCACCGCAAGGGCACCCCGTTCTCTCCTGGTGCTAACCCGGAGAACGGTATGGACACCCACGGTATGGTCGCCTCCATGCTCAGCGTCGGTAAGTTGGACTACAACGATGCTCTAGACGGCATCTCGCTGACCAACACCATCACCCCGCAGGGTCTGGGCCGTACCAAGGAAGAGCAGGTAGCCAACCTGGTCGGTATCCTCGACGCCGGCTTCCTGGCCGACGAGTCCTGCGTGGAAGACGCAACCCAGGGTTTCTAACCCGCGCAGCTTACATCCATAAACCTAAGGCCCGCCGCCTAACCCAGACGGCGGCGGGCCGCCGGAAATACCGGCAATCTCTAAAAGGAGAAAGAAAATGGCCACCACTTACGAAGAGCGCCTAGCTTCCATGAAGGCTAACCGCGAGGCTCAGCAGGGCGTCAAGGGTCTGTACCACGCCAACATCAACGTGCTAGACCGCTCCACCCTCGAGGACGCCATCGAGAACCCCGAGAAGTACCCGAACCTGACCGTTCGCGTTTCTGGCTACGCCGTTAACTTCGTCAAGCTAACCCGCGAGCAGCAGCTGGACGTTCTGGCTCGTACCTTCCACCAGAGCGCCTGAGGAAAGTTGTCTGTTACAGGCAATGACTTCAGTAACAACTTCTACGCAGGCGGGGCCGCGTGACCAGGACTTCCTGGCGCCAGGTGCCCGCCTGCGCGGCGCTGGTACCGGTGGGCTAGTAGAGCTCACCGATATCGAGCGTTCGCAACGTCTAGCGAAAATGCGTGACGGTTCCCTAGGTTCTATCCACTCTTGGGAACTGGTAACTGCAGTGGATGGTCCGGGCACACGCATGACCGTGTTCCTGGCCGGTTGCCCACTGCGCTGCCTGTACTGTCACAACCCTGACACCTTCCTGATGAAGGATGGTGAGCCGATCGAGGCTGATGAACTGCTGCGTCGTATGCGCCGCTATCGGGGCCTGTTTAGGGCCACCAAGGGCGGCATCACCCTGTCCGGGGGAGAGGTACTAATGCAGCCGGCCTTCGCTAAGCGTCTAGTTAAGGGCGCCAAAGCGATGGGCATTCACACTTGCTTGGATACTTCCGGCTATCTGGGTGCACACGCAGACGATGAGATGCTCGATGATGTGGATCTAGTACTGCTTGATGTAAAAAGCGGCGATCCGCAAACCTACAAGCATGTAACTGGACGCGAACTAGCCCCCACCATTGAGTTTGGTAACCGTCTAGCTGCTAAAGGTATTGAGGTTTGGATCCGTTTTGTGCTGGTTCCCGGTCTGACCGATGACCCAGACAATATGCGGGCAGTGGCCGAAATTGTAAAGCCCTGGAAGAACGTGACTCGTTTTGAAGTGTTGCCTTTCCACCAGATGGGCACCGATAAGTGGGATGCTTTGGGCTTGGAATACAAGCTACGCGACGTAAAGCCGCCTAGCCCTGAGCACACTGACGAGGTACGCCAGCTTTTCAGAAACTACGGTTTTAACGTTTTTTAGAGCCAGCCTCACGCTTATATTCCCGGTCAGCTTGCAGCTGCGCTTGTGTAAGGCCTAATCCTTCTAAGCGCAGCTGTAAAGCTTGGGCCAACTGGTGAATTTGCCATGCCCTAGCACCGTTATCAGCTAGGTATTCGGCCACGTCCATGCCTGGGTGCCAGTACCAGGCTAGTTTTCGTTGCAAACCAGGGTAAAGCAGGTTTTCCTGGATTAAAGTTAACTGTGCAGCGTAGCTGTGCACAGTTTCGCGTACTGCTTGTAGTACTTCAAAATGTAGCGGGTAGCGTCGTGACCATACCCGCAGTTCTGGTACTTTACCTGCAGGAGCTAAATCTATGGGTTTAGGTAGCTGTGATTCTGGCAGCTTCATAGCGCTATCAACTGCCTTCCACCATTGCTCCATATATGCGCGAGCATCGCGCGATGACATCTCTCGAATAGCCCGTAGCTGTTTACGTGAATTTGGCATACGTTTAGCCACGGCTACGATCGCGTAATGCGGCAGTACCTTCACTGGTGGTAGATCTTGCGCTTTAGCTATTTCTTCGCGGGTAAGCCATAGGTTACGCAAAATTGCTCGTCCGCGCGCGGTGGTTACCTTACCGGCTCCATGCATGTGACGCCAGGGATCTACACGTTCAGGGCGTGGGGGAGCGGTGCGTTCAAATTCAAATTCGGCTAGCGCCCACTGTAGTTTTCCGGCTAGTTCTAGCTCAGTTAGTAGAGCTGAACGTAGGTCAATTAGTAGCTCCACATCTAGAGCAGCGTAGTTAAGCCAGGAAGTAGGCAGCGGTCGCACTGACCAGTCAGCAGCAGAGTGCTCTTTGGCTAAATGCCAGCCTAAAGTGTCTTCAATCAGGTGTCCTAGCCCGCGCTTTTCGCGTCCTAAAATACGGGCAGCCAGCTCAGTGTCAAAAAGTGCATCTGGGCGCATACCAAGCTTGGCTAGGCAGGGCATATCCTGATCTGCCGCATGTAAAATCCACTCCACTCCAGTTAGAGCATCATTGATGCAGCTAAAATCGCGGCCTGTACCTACTGGGTCAATCAGTAAGGTGCCCACGCCGTCGCGACGTAGCTGCACCAGATAAGCATCCTGGCCGTAACGGTAACCTGAAGCGCGTTCAGTATCTACCGCCACGGGACCGGTACCGGCGCGTAAACGCTTGGCAGCTAAACGAAGTTTCTGGGGAGTGTCAGTCAGATCTGGTAAACCGTTTGCTGGAACTGTAATTTTCCGTGAGGGTTCACCAGTGCTCATACAACCACTTCCACATCTTTAAACGGACGTATCCCAGCCATTTGGGACACCAAGTGCAGCCAAGCCACCATATGCGGGGCCAGATCCTCACTGGTGGGGGACCAGGAACAGCGCAACTCTACGTGTGCCTTGGCACGGGTTAATTCTATGCCACCAAAGCTCTCTGAAAGTGTGCGAGTTACAGTTCCAGACACATTTGAGTAGCCGGCGCCGGCCCGATCTAATTCTTCAGGCAAGCGTGCCCAGGTGATTTGACCCAAGTAAGGATCAGTGCTGGCCTCTTCATCTATCTGTGCACGCACCCCGGCTACCAGGCGGAAAGGTGAACCCCACAGGGAGATTTGTTCCTGATCGTAGAGGATTACGAAGGATCCGGTCCCTACTGACTCCCCATCAGCCATGAGGAGTGTGCGTGAGTCTATGGCTGCAGAGTATTGACTCACCCCGCGCGGCGCCTCAACTTCCTCCACAGTCACGCTAGGAGGCACCTGCGCTAGACGCAAGGATTCTAGCGCCTTAATAAACTCGTTCGGTTCTTGGCCGTCCCGGCTGGGGGCTGTCTCCAGATCGGCAGGTGGGGGAGCTATATGCAGACTCACCCTGCCAATGTAACGGCGGGCTAGCGCAAAATACGCTAGCCACGCCGCATTTAAAGCACCATATCTAGGGCTTCAGTTCATCAGCAGACACAGCGAGTGCGACTCAACCTCAACTTTGGCTTTAGGCTTGAGCTTTCGTGGCAAGCCCTTAGTGGGTTGGGTGTCAATTACCACCTTCCAGGCTTTACTGCTGCCGGTAGGCTCGGTGGGAATAGTGAACTCAATGTCTTCCTCAGAGGCGTTAACCAGCAGCAGGAATGATTTATCAACGATCTTTTCGCCGTGCAGGTTCGGCTCAGAGATAGCGTGACCGTTTACATAAACCATCAGTGAACGCGCATACCAGGCAGTCCAGTCCTCATCACGCATATGCTCGCCCGAGGGACGCAGCCAGCCGATTTCCTGCAGCTTGCTCTCACCTCCGTGGGCGGCGTCGCCATAGAAGAAGCGACGACGGCGCAACACCGGGTGGTCTTTGCGTAGCTTGATTACCTTACGGGTAAAGTGCAGCAGATCTTGCTGGGTGGCATTTAGATTCCAGTTAACCCAGGAAAGCTCATTGTCTTGGCAGTAAACATTGTTGTTGCCTGCCTGGGTGCGTCCCATTTCATCACCGTGGCAGATCATGGGCACACCCTGGCTAAAGAACATGGTGGTGAGGAAGTTCTTAATCTGGCGGCTGCGCAGAGATAAAACTTCCGGATCTTCACTGGGCCCTTCTTCACCGCAGTTCCAAGAGCGGTTGTTGGATTCGCCGTCGGCATTACCTTCACCGTTAGCTTCATTGTGCTTGTTGTTGTAGGACACCAAGTCATTCAAGGTAAAGCCGTCGTGGGCGGTGATGAAGTTGATTGAGGCCATCGGTGCACGTCCCGAGTGCTGATATAGGTCAGCTGAGCCAGAAATACGGGCAGCAAACTCACCCAAGGTAGAGGGCTCACCGCGCCAGAAGTCGCGCATGGTGTCACGGTACTTACCGTTCCATTCGCTCCACAGGGCGGGGAATTCACCTACGTTGTAACCGCCGTCGCCCACATCCCAGGGCTCAGCAATTAGCTTGACGCCGCTAAGCACCGGGTCTTGGGCAATAAGCTCAAAGAAGGTGGAGAGCTTATCTACCTCATGGAATTGGCGAGCCAAAGTGGAAGCCAGGTCAAAGCGGAAACCATCCACATGCATTTCGGTAACCCAGTAGCGCAGCGAGTCCATAATCAGCTGCAAAACTGCGTGTGAACGCATCAGTAGGGAGTTACCTGTACCGGTGGTGTCAAAGTAGTGGGCCTGATCGCCGTCGACAAGACGGTAGTAGGAGGCGTTATCGATACCCCTGAAGGAAAGGGTAGGACCCATGTGGTTACCTTCAGCGGTGTGGTTGTAAACCACATCCAAAATTACTTCAATGCCAGCCTCATGCAGGTTTTTAACCATGGTCTTGAACTCGTTGACCTGATGGCCGTTTTGCCCATAGGTGGCGTAACCATTGTGAGGGGCAAAGAAACCAATGGTGTTGTAACCCCAGTAGTTACTCAGGCCCTTGTCCTGCAAACTGGTGTCATTGACGAACTGGTGCACCGGCATTAGCTCAATTGCGGTTACGCCCAGATCGGTCAGGTGCTTAATGGCTGCCGGGTGAGCCAGACCCAGGTAGGTACCCTGTAATTCCTTAGGAATATCCGGGTGCAGCTTGGTGAAGCCTTTTACGTGAGCTTCATAAATGATGGTTTCGTTGTAGGGGTGAGCCGGCGGGCGATCGCGGCCCCAGTCAAAGAAGGGGCTAACTACCACTGAGCGCATAGTGGAATCGGCTGAGTCTTCCTCGTTGCGCTGGGTGGGGTCAGCAAAGTCGTAGGAAAACAAGCTGGGGTCATTTTTCACCGTGCCACTAATGGCTTTGGCATAAGGGTCCAGCAGTAGCTTGCTGGGATCGCAGCGGTGCCCATTGGCAGGATCGTAGGGGCCGTAGACGCGGTAACCATACTGATGACCAGGGGCGATACCCGGCAGGTAACAGTGCCAGACGTCGTTATCTACCTCGGTTAATTCAATACGGTTCTCATTGCCTTCGCGGTCAAATAGGCACAGCTCAACCTTGGTGGCAACGGCAGAATAGAGGGCAAAATTCGTGCCTGAACCATCAAAGGTTGCACCTAATGGGGCACGGCTTCCAGGCCAAATTTGTGTGGGGGCATTAAGCATGAACCAATTCTATTGGTAATGTTACAAACCTTGGTGTGATGCATGTAACTATGTTTCGATTTGCGTCAGCGCGCGTAGGGCGGGTAAGTTTCTACCTGCACCCCGAAAGGGGAGTTACTGCGGATGTGGCTCAGTTGGTAGAGCATCACCTTGCCAAGGTGAGGGTCGCGGGTTCGAGTCCCGTCATCCGCTCGGGCGATTGGCGCAGCGGGAGCGCGCTTCCCTGACACGGAAGAGGTCACTGGTTCGATCCCAGTATCGCCCACGCGTTTCCCAGCTTTAAAGCTGGGTTTTTTTATATCATTTTGTATTGTCATGGCAGATCCATCCACTTATAAACCAGCTCCTGGCCAAATTCCTACTTCTGCGGGCGTCTATCGTTTTCTCGATGAGCAGGGCAGGGTCATCTATGTTGGCAAGGCTAAGAATCTACGCCAGCGCTTGAGTAACTACTTCCAGGATCTAAGCGCGCTACATCCACGCACCCAAAAAATGGTGACCACCGCAGTGGCAGTTAAATGGACTGTGGTGCAAACCGAGGTGGAATCCTTAGCCCTGGAATATTCCTGGATTAAGGAATTTAACCCGCGCTTCAACGTCATGTATAAGGACGACAAGTCCTACCCCTACCTGGCTGTGACCATGGGGGATACCATTCCGCGCGTTCAGGTTATGCGTGGGGCGCGCAAACCTAAAGTGCGTTACTTTGGGCCATTTGTGCAGGCCTGGTCTATTCGCGACACAGTTGATCAGCTGCTGCGGGTATTCCCGGTACGTACCTGCTCCCAAGGGGTACTAAAACGCGCCCAAGCCTCAGGCCGGCCCTGCTTGCTGGGCTATATAGATAAGTGTTCAGCTCCCTGTGTAGGGCGTATTTCAGTAGAAGATCACTACGCTCTAGCGGAAGATTTTTGCTCTTTCATGTCTGGGCGCACCGGACCTTACGTACGGGAGCTTGAAAAACAGATGCAGGCCGCAGCTCAAAAGCTGGACTATGAGCGAGCTGCGCGCTTGCGTGACGATATTGCTGCCTTGAAAAAGGTAATTGAAGCTAACGCCGTGGTACTTCCAGACGCCACCAATGCCGACGTTTTCGCCCTGGTACGCGACGAGCTAGAGGCCGCCGTACAGGTATTTCACGTGCGTGGCGGACGTATTCGCGGTCAGCGCGGCTGGGTGGTGGAATTGGTTGAGCCTTTGGATGACGCCGCCCTACTGGAAAACCTAATCGAGCAGGTTTATGGGGACGCCACCCCTGGACGCGGTAACACGCAGGCCCCTACCAGCGTGGACGACGTCGCCCACAGCGACACCTCAGCTGTACCGCGAGAAATCCTGGTGCCCACCCTGCCCCAAAACCTAGATGCTTTACGCGACTGGCTTAGTTCGCTACGTGGCGCCAATGTAGAAATTAGGGTGCCGCACCGGGGCGACAAACGCGCCTTACTGGGCACAGTGCTAAAAAACGCTGAAGACGCCATGCGCCTACATAAAGCCAAGCGCGTAGGTGACCTAACCCAGCGCTCAGCGGCGCTAGAAGAACTCGCCCAAGTTTTAGAACTAGAAACCGCCCCGCTGCGCATTGAATGCTATGACGTTTCCCATACCCAGGGCACCCACCAGGTGGCTTCAATGGTGGTTTTTGAAGACGGCGCCCCCCGCAAGAGCGAATACCGCAAATTCATTATTCGCGGTGAAGACGGCAACGGCGCAAGTGATGACACTGCCGCCATGCGTGAAGTGCTAACCCGTCGAGTACGCCGCTACCTGGCTGCCTCTGGGCACCCGGAAATGAGTGGGGAAGACGAGGATGGTGTCACCATTACCTCCGGCCCTATTGACCCGCAAACGGGTAAACCTAAACGCTTTGCCTACGCCCCTTCACTGATTGTGGTTGACGGTGGTCTGCCTCAAGTCAATGCCGCCCAGGCCGTAATTGAGGAGATGGGCGCTGACATCCCCGTAATTGGCTTAGCTAAGCGCCTGGAGGAAGTGTGGGTGCCCGGCCACCAATTCCCAGTGATCTTCCCGCGTACTTCAGCGGCCCTATACCTGCTGCAATATTTGCGCGACGAATCCCACCGCGCCGCCATCACCCACCACCGCAAACGCCGGGCGCAAGCTATGACCCGTTCAGTACTAGATGAGGTACCCGGTTTAGGCCCAGCCAAGCAGAGCGCATTACTACGTCAATTTGGTTCAGTAGCGGCCATGCGTGAGCTTAGCGTCGAGCAGTTAACCCAGGCTAAAGGGGTAGGACCTGCATTAGCGCAGGCCATCAAGGATCACCTGGATGCACATCCGGCGGGTGGGGCTAAAAAGAATAGCCATAAATAACCGCAGGCTGTTAACGCGCACCCAAACATGCGATTATGAGTTCATGACCCACAGCGAAAGCGCATCACTTAACACTGTCCCTCACGGTATTCCTGTACTAGATGCGCAGGCCGCACCAGTTGAGCCTGCTCAGCGTCCTGAATTATTAATTGTCACCGGCATGTCTGGGGCCGGGCGTTCACGTGCCGCCATGGCTTTGGAAGATCTTGACTGGTATGTGGTTGATAACCTGCCACCCCAGATGCTGCCGGCCCTGGCAGGCATGATGACTGCTGACGGCGGGGGGAGTGCACCGCCTGGCTGTGGTGGTGGACGTGCGTAGCCGTGACTTTCAGCCAGTTCTTTGACTATCTAAAGCGTCTGCGTGACACGGACGTAAACTACCGGGTTATTTTCCTAGACGCCTCAGATGCTGCCCTGGTGCGTCGTTTTGAGTCTTCACGCCGCCCGCACCCGTTGCAGGGGCGGGGGTCAATTTTGGAAGGTATTAACCGCGAGCGCGCGCTGCTAGGCGATCTACGTACCCGCGCTGATGACGTGATTGATACTACAAATTGCTCTGTGCATGATCTGTCACGCCAGATTCGTGACCTGGTGGCTACCGAGTCTGATTTGGCATTAAAGATCAACGTGATGAGCTTTGGCTTTAAATATGGTATTCCGCTGGATGCAGATTACGTATGCGATGTGCGTTTTATTCCTAACCCTTACTGGGTGGGGGAGCTGCGTCATTTAACCGGTCGCGATGCGCCGGTGGCTGAATATGTCTTCGCTCAGCCTGGTGCAGCTCAATTTGTTGACCAATACGCCAACCTGCTGGTTCCGGTTCTGCCACACTATTTAGATGAACTTAAACCGAACGTCACGATTGCGATGGGATGCACCGGCGGTAAGCACCGCTCGGTGGCTAGCGCAGAGCGCGTGGCTGCGCATTTGCAGGCAGCCGGTTTCTGCGTGCGCACCTATCACCGTGACTTGGGACGGGAGTGATGAGTGTGGCCTTAAGTAATAACTTTGTGAAAACTGATGAACCGGGTGGTGCTCACCGCAACCGGGTAGTGGCCCTGGGGGGTGGCCATGGTTTGTCTGCCACCTTAAAGGCTTTGCGTAGCATCGATATTGACCCCACCGCAGTGGTTACGGTTGCCGATGACGGCGGCTCTTCTGGGCGTTTGCGCCGCGAGTTTGACTGTCTGCCACCGGGGGATTTGCGTATGGCTTTAGCTGCGCTTTGTGATGACTCCACCGACTGGGGCACCACTTGGCGTGACGTTTTACAGCACCGTTTTAAAGGCCAGGGGGAGTTGGATAATCACGCCCTGGGAAACCTGCTGATTTTGGCGCTATGGCAGTTGCTTGAAGATGATTTGGCGGGTCTTGACTGGGTAGGCAGACTACTCAATATTCATGGGCGAGTGGTGCCTATGAGTTCTTCACCGCTGGTTATTGAGGCTGATTCTTGGCAGGGTGATAACTGTGAGCATTTAAGTGGCCAGGCTGCCGTGGCTAAGGCTACTGGTTGTGTAAAACATTTAGCGGTGGTGCCTGCAGATGCTGACGCTCACCCTGAGGCTGTGCGCGCTATTGATGCAGCTGACTGGGTGCTGCTGGGGCCGGGCTCTTGGTATACCTCAGTGCTACCGCATTTACTGCTGCCAGCCATGCACCGAGCTTTGGTCTCTACTAAGGCTAAAAAGGCTGTGATCATGAATTTGGGGACCGCTAAAGCTGAGACTGTAGGTATGGGGGCGGCAGATTTGCTGGAGGCTTTAGAGGCTTACGCCCCTGATCTACGTATTGATGCGGTTATTTGCGATCCGCGTCAGTGTGGCGATCGCGCCCGCCTAGTGGCCTGCACGGAGCGCATGGGTGGCACTTTGATGGAGTTTGAAGTATCTAGGGACGCTTATGGCTGGGTGCATGACCCGCTCTTGCTAGGATCTGCTTTGAAACAGACCTTTGAGTCCCTGGGAGCTTAGCAAATGTCTTTGACTTTAGACGTTAAAAACGAGCTAGCTTGCGTCGTCCCTGCCAGTGTTAAGGAGGCGCAGGCAGAGGTGGCGTCTATATTGCGCTTTGCCGGTGGCTTGCAGCGTCTAAGGTCTGGCTACTTGGTGTATGCCGAATTAGATCATCAAGCTAGTGCCCAACGGCTGCGTAAACTTATTGCCCGCTATTACAAGGTAGAAACTGAGCTGATCAGGCTTAATCAGACCACTCCCGAGCGTGGGGAGCGCTATATGGTGCGCACCTTGGATAGCGGCAATAAACTGGCTGTAACTGGTCCTAGTAATCTATTTGCGCGGCAAAGCGGGCTGTTAAATTCCAAAGATGAACCGGTGTTGGGTCTACCTAAGCCGGTGATTTGGGGTGGTCGCACTGTAGTTGGTGCAGCTTGGCGGGGAGCTTTTCTAGCGCGCGGCTCATTAACTGCCCCGGAGCGTTCCTATGCCATGGAGGTGACCTGCCCTTCTGAGCAGGCAGCGGTGGCTTTGGTGGGGGTAGCTAAATCTATCGATTTAACTGCCACGCATCGTGAAGCTAGGCGCAGTTACCGGGTGGTGATCCGCGATGGGGAAGCTATTTCTAAAATGCTCACCCGTATGGGAGCTAAAAAGACGGTGGCCTTGTGGGATGAGCAGCGTTCGCGGCGTGAGTCGCGTGGTACTGCTAACCGCCTAGCTAATTTCGACGACGCCAACTTGCGTCGCAGCGCCCGGGCGGCAGTAACTAATAGTGCCAAGGTGGAGCGCGCCTTTGAAATTTTGGGTGATGACATCCCTGAAAACTTGCGTCAAGCCGGTTTATTGCGTTTGGAGCATAAGCATGCGTCTTTAGAGGAGCTGGGTCAGTTGGCGACGCCGCCGCTGACTAAGGATGCTATTGCTGGGCGGATTCGGCGCTTGCTGGCTAGCGCCGATAAGGTCGCTCACGAGCGTGGCATTGCTGACACTAGCTCAGTGCTGACTGGAGAGATGCTCGAAGACTGACGCCCATCGTGTTTATGCTAACAACGGTGTGATAAGAGCCGTTTAATGGGACTTAGGTCCTATTAAACGGCTTATCTGCTTTGAGTATGTATACGATCCTTTACGCTCTGTGAAATCCGTAAGGGGCAAATTGCCAAACTGGATAGGCAAGCGGGCTTTTGTGAGGATAGACTGGCTGCGTCCGGTAAGGAACCGCACCTCGCGGGATCTGACTCCGGGGCACGTAAAGTGCATTTGACCAAGAAGAACTGTGCGCTATGTGCGCACTAGGAGGACACAAAGTGACCACCCGCGTTGGTATTAACGGCTTCGGCCGCATCGGCCGTAACTTCTTCCGCGCCGCCCTAAAGCAGGGAGCAGACTTTGAGGTTGTCGCCGTCAACGACCTGACCGACACCAAGACCCTAGCCCACCTGCTAAAGTACGACTCCATCCTGGGTCGCTTCGATGGCGAAGTTTCCTTCACCGAGGACTCCCTCATCGTCAACGGCAAGGAAATCAAGGTTCTAGCTCAGCGTAACCCCGCTGACCTGCCCTGGGGCGAGCTAGGCGTTGAGGTAGTTGTTGAGTCCACCGGTTTCTTCACCGATGGTGAGAAGGCCAAGGCTCACATCGAGGCTGGCGCCAAGAAGGTCGTCATCTCCGCTCCCGCGAAGAACGTTGACGGCACCTTCGTAATGGGTGTTAACGACGGCGACTACACCAACGACCTAAACATCGTTTCTAACGCCTCTTGCACCACCAACTGCCTAGCTCCTCTAGCCAAGGTTCTACACGAGAACTTCGGTATCGAGCGCGGCATCATGACCACCATCCACTCCTACACCGGTGACCAGCGCATCCTGGACGCTCCTCACAGCGACCTGCGTCGCGCCCGCGCCGCTGCCCTGAACATGATCCCCACCAAGACTGGTGCTGCTCAGGCTGTGGCCCTGGTTCTGCCCGAGCTCAAGGGTCGCTTCGACGGTCTAGCCGTCCGCGTCCCCACCCCGACCGGCTCCCTGACCGACCTGACCTTCGTGGCTGAGAAGGAAGTTTCCGTCGAGGCCGTTAAGGCTGCCGTCAAGGCCGCTGCTGAGGGTGAGCTCAAGGGTGTCCTAGAGTACACCGAGGACCCGATCGTCTCCCACGACATCGTTGGTAACCCCCACACCTCCATCTTCGACGCCACCGAGACCAAGGTTATCGGCAACCTGGTCAAGGTTCTGTCCTGGTACGACAACGAGTGGGGCTACTCCAACGCTCTGGTTCGCCTGACCGCCCTGGTCGGCTCCAAGCTCGCCTGAGTTAAGTCGAACTAACGGGAGTATCACTCTCTAAAAAGCTGAGCCCGCGCACATTAGTACGCGGGCTCAGCTGCACCGGACCTGCTTAAAGTAGGCAACCGGATAACTCCGCTATTAGCGGATACAAAGCTGTATTAAAGGAGAAAACGATTATGAAGACCATCGAGAGCCTCGGTGATCTAAGCGGCAAGAGCGTACTAGTTCGCTCCGACTTCAACGTGCCGCTAGATGCAGACAAGAACATTACCGATGACGGTCGTATTCGTGCGGCCCTGCCTACCCTGAAGCTGCTGCTTGACGCTGGCGCCAAGGTAATCGTGGTGGCTCACCTGGGTCGCCCTAAGGGCAAGGTTAACCCCGACTACTCGCTAGCCCCTGTAGCTAAGCGTCTAGAGGAGCTGGCTGGCGTTAAGGTAACCCTGGCTAGCGACACTGTAGGCGAAGGCGCTAAGGCTGCTGTAGCCGAAGCTAAGCCCGGCGAGATCGTGCTGCTGGAGAACGTACGTTTCAACGCTGCTGAGACCTCCAAGGACGACGCTGAGCGCGAAGCTTTCGCTAAGGAACTGGCCGCTCTGGCTGACGTGTTCGTCTCTGACGGTTTCGGTGTTGTGCACCGCAAGCAGGCTTCGGTTTACGACGTTGCCAAGCTGCTGCCGGCTGCTACCGGTCTGCTAGTTGCCAAGGAAATCGAGTCCCTGGGCAAGGCCGTCAACAACCCCGAGCGTCCCTACGTAGTGGTTCTGGGTGGCTCCAAGGTTTCCGACAAGCTTGGTGTTATCGCCAACCTGCTGTCCAAGGCTGACAAGCTGATCGTCGGTGGCGGTATGGCCTACACCTTCCTGGCTGCCAAGGGCTACGAGGTTGGTACCTCACTGCTGGAGAAGGACCAGATTGACACCGTCAAGGGCTACATCGAGACCGCTGAAAAGAACGGCGTCGAGCTGCTGCTGCCCATTGACACCGTAGTGGCCCCCTACTTCGGTGCTGACGCCCCGGCCACCGTGGTTCCCTCCACCGAGATCCCGGCCGACCAGATGGGTCTAGACATCGGCCCCAAGACCCGCGAGCTGTTCGCTGATGCCATAAAGTCTGCCAAGACCGTGGTGTGGAACGGCCCCATGGGTGTATTCGAATTCCCCGCTTTTGCCGAAGGCACCAAGGCTGTAGCCAAGGCTATGAGCGAGTCTGACGCATTCAGCGTCATCGGTGGTGGAGACTCTGCCAGCGCCGTACGTAACCTGGGCTTCGACGAGTCCACGTTCTCTCACATTTCCACCGGTGGTGGCGCCTCCCTCGAGCTGCTCGAGGGCAAGGTTCTGCCTGGTATCGCTGTTTTGGAAGGCTGAAAATATGACCAACCGTACCCCCCTTATGGCCGGTAACTGGAAGATGAACCTCGACCACCTCGAGGCCAACCACCTAATCCAGGGCCTAGCTATCGAGCTGAAGGAAAACGACCACGACTACGCCAAGTGCGAGGTAGTTGTTTTCCCGCCTTTCACCGACATCCGTTCCGTGCAGACCGTCGTCGAGGCTGACGAGCTGGGCATCAAGTACGGTGCTCAGGACGTGTCCACCCACGACAACGGCGCCTACACCGGTGAAATCTCCACCGACATGCTAACCAAGCTAGGCTGCACCTACGTGCTAATGGGCCACTCCGAGCGTCGTGAATACCACGGCGAGTCCGACGAGTACGTTGGCGCCAAGGCCCGCAAGGTCCTCGACGCTGGCATGACCCCGCTGCTGTGCTGCGGTGAGGCTCTAGAGGTCCGCAAGGCCGGCACCCACGTAGAGTTCGTGGTTGGCCAGATCCGCGCTGCCCTCAAGGGCTGGAGCGGTGAGGACGTCGCCAAGATCGTCATCGCTTACGAGCCCATCTGGGCCATCGGTACCGGCGAGACCGCTACCAGCGAAGACGCTCAGGAAGTTTGCGGCGCCATCCGCGCTGCCCTGCGCGAGGACTACGGCGACGAGGTTGCCGACGTCGTACGCGTGCTCTACGGCGGCTCCGCCAAGCCCGGCAACATCAAGGAGCTCATGGCTCAGCCTGACATCGACGGTGCCCTGGTTGGCGGCGCTTCCCTGAAGGCTGACTCCTTCGGTGCGATGGCTAACTTCTACGCCTGATAACGCTCAGTCGTAAAACGGGGGTCAACCTCAAGGTTGACCCCCGTTTAGCGCTGCAACTATCTAGTGTGTAAAGCTAGTAATTCGTTAAAAACTTCTTCGCACAGGTAGTATTTCAAATAGTGCAGCTATAGCTGCAAACCCGACTACTAATAAGGAGGCGCGTAAGGTGGCTATCTTGGCAATCGTGCTTAAGGTTTTGCTATTCCTGTCTAGCTTCTTCCTGATTTTGACGATCCTACTGCACAAAGGGCAGGCGGCGGTCTATCCGACATGTTCGGTGGCGGTCTGTCTAGCTCGGTAGGTTCTTCCGGTGTGGCAGAGCGTAACCTCAACCGCATTACCATCGGTGTGGGCATCATTTGGGTTGCCACCATCGTGGGTCTAGGCCTAATCGCTCGCTTTGCCTGATCGCGATCAGCTGGCGAAAGCCTTAGAAACTTATCTTTCGCACCTGCGGGTCGAACGCGGCTTAAGTCAAAATACCGCTGGAGCTTACCGGCGTGACTTAAGCCGTTACGTTAATTTTCTCCGCAGCCGCGCAGTCACTGACCCTAGTGCTATCACCAGCACTGACGTCAGTGACTTTCTTCTTGCTATCCGCTCAGGGGCCGACGGCGCCTCGCCTTTAGCTCCTGCCTCAGCCTCACGTTGCATTACGGCTGTGCGTGGCTGGCATAAGTTCATTGCTGAAGAAGGCATAACTGCAGATAACCCCGCAGCCCAAGTAAAACCGCCAGCTATCGCTAAACGACTGCCTAAAGCTCTAAGCATCAGCCAGGTTGAGACTTTGATAGAAGCCGCCAATATTGATGACTCACCTTTAGGCCTACGTGATCGGGCCCTGATTGAGTTGCTTTACGCCACTGGCGCGCGTATTTCTGAAGTAGTTTCACTAAGTATCGATGATTTGACCGTGACAACGGTGTAGTGCGCCTATTTGGTAAAGGTGCAAAAGAACGCATTGTGCCGGTAGGGCGCTACGCCCTGGCTGCCTTGGACGCTTACCTGGTGCAATCACGCCCCATCCTTGGTCTCAAAGGCACTGGTTCACCAGCTATTTTCCTAAATACTTTAGGTAGGCCCTTAAGCCGCCAAAGCGCTTGGGCCGTGCTACAAAGTGCAGCTAAACGAGCAAACTTGAGCGAGCACATTTCTCCACACACTTTGCGCCACTCATTTGCCACCCATCTACTAAACGGTGGGGCAGATGTGCGTGTAGTACAGGAAATGCTAGGTCATGCCTCGGTAACTACTACGCAGATATACACCAAGGTCACCATCGATCATTTGCGCGAGGTATATGCCACCAGCCATCCGCGAGCACACGGCTAAAATCCTCAAATAAGTTTGCTCTTAGCTATCCGGCGCGGCTGGCCTGGTTTTAAAGCCAGCTTGCACTAGGCTTGAGCCGTGAACGATTCCCAACAACCCGGCAACGACACCCACGAACTACCGGTCGTGGATTTTCCGGTTCCCATGCCGTTGGATGCTCACGGCCCAGCTCGAGTTATCTCGGTATGTAACCAGAAAGGTGGGGTAGGTAAAACTACTACCACCATTAACTTGGCAGCTGCACTGGCAGAATATGGCCGTAAAGTGTTGATCGTTGACTTTGATCCGCAAGGCGCGGCCTCAGCTGGTTTGGGCATCAACTCTAATGTCTTGGACACCACTATCTATGACCTACTAGTGGCTAACCGTCCAGATGTGCGTCCAGCCATTCACCACACTGCGGTGGAGGGGCTAGATATTGTTCCTGCCAACATTGACCTATCTGCCGCTGAGGTGCAGCTGGTTAATGAGGTGGCCCGCGAGCAGGCTTTGCATCGAGTGTTGCGTCCAATCATGGATGATTATGACGTTATCTTTGTAGACTGCCAGCCTTCACTAGGTTTGCTCACCATTAATGCCCTAACTGCTTCACACGGGGTGTTGATTCCCCTAGAAACTGAGTTCTTTGCGCTACGTGGTGTGGCATTGCTAGTTGAGACTGTTGACCGTATTCGCGATCGTCTAAACCCGCGACTACAAATTGACGGTATTTTGGCCACCATGGTTGACCCACGCACTTTGCATTCCCGTGAAGTGCTTGAGCGGCTAGAAGAAGCTTTCCAAGAGCGGCTTTACAATACTCAGATTCGCCGTACGGTTAAGTTCCCTGACGCGTCTGTGGCTAGCGAACCGATCACCGTATATGCGCCCACCCACCCGGGGGCTGAGGCTTACCGGCGTCTTGCCCGTGAAGTGATCTCACGCGGTAACGTAGCCTAGAAGTGGCTGAGGCTAGATAGCGTTTAAACCTCAGCAATGAGAAGATTAAAGGGTGAGTGACGTTTTCCTTGATTTTTCAGGTCAAGAATTTTATGATGACGACGACCTGGAGGAAATAGAAGTTGATGACAGTGGTTTAGAGCTGTCTACTGGCCATGCTGATGCGGATAAATCAGGCGGTGACCTCCATGATCCACATCAGGAACAAGGCGAGCGTCTACAAAAAGTCTTAGCCCATGCTGGTGTGGGCTCTAGGCGCATGAGCGAAAGCTGATTGCTGCTGGTCGAGTAAGCGTAGACGGTGTCAAGGTTAGGGATATGGGCTTGCGGGTTGATCCCCAGACCCAGGAAATCCGTGTTGATGGCCAGCGTATTTTGGCTGATCCAGACGTGATTACGGTGATGCTTAATAAGCCTACCGGGGTGGTAACCACCATGGAAGATCCGCAGGGGCGCCCGACTGTGGCCGCCTTTGGACGCCGCTATGTAGAAGAGAACAAGCTTGGCTCAATCCGTTTAGTGCATGTAGGTCGGTTGGATACTGATACTGAGGGTTTATTACTACTGAGTAATGATGGTCAGCTTTCGCATCGTTTGATGCACCCTTCATATGAGACCTCAAAAACCTATATCGCCATTGTTAAAGGCAAATTTGAGCGCGGCACTGCGCGAAAGTTGCAACGCGGCATTGAACTAGATGATGGCCCTATTAATGCTGACAAGGTAACCATTAAAGAAGCCACTAAGGCTGGCTCGATTGTGGAGGTTACACTCCACAGTGGCAGGAACCGGATTGTGCGTCGCATGCTAGCAGCAGTGGGCCATCCGGTGCAGCGCCTGGCGCGTACCCGCATTGCTAATTTACATTTAGGTTCGCTTGCCCCTGGCCAAATGCGTGCCTTAAGCAGTGAAGAAATCATGGAGCTACAGCGAGAGCTAGAACTGTGACTAAGCTGCAAGGGGAGCAAAACCCTACAAATGATGTCTTTAAAATGGGGGAGGGCAACCCTCCTAAACCGCTAGACGCTGTCAAGAATGCGTCAAGTCGGCCACTTGCTGGTGGGCTAGACACTGTCAATGATCTAGCTGGTACATCTACGAACTTGATTGCCACGCCCGCGCCCCTAGTTAATTCGCCAGTACTCATTATTGGTGCAGGTTTGCTAGGAGCCAGTATTGGTCTAGCCTTAACCCGCACTGGTGTGCAGGTATGGCTAGAAGACTCTTCACCCACCGGCCTAGAACTAGCTTGTGACTTAGGTGCAGGCCAGCCGCTATCTGCCCAGCCTGCGCCGGCGCCAGCCCTAGTAGTAGTGGCCACGCCCCCGGATGTGGCCGGCGACGTCGTCGTACACGCCCTACGCAACTACCCCGGCGCCGTCGTAACTGACGTAGCCAGCGTAAAAGAACCCATTGCCAAGTGCGTACTAGAGCGAGTCCCTAGCCTAGCCCAGCGCTACGTGGGCTCCCACCCCATGGCGGGCCGCGAGCGCTCCGGGGCGGCTAGTGCCCGCGCTGACCTGTTCGACGCGCGCCCCTGGGTACTAGTTGCAACTCCTGCCACCAGCCCAAATGCCCTAAGCGCAGTACGGCAACTAGCCATTGACCTGGGCGCGCTACCCACTCAACTAGGTGCAGCCGAACATGACCGGGCGGTGGCGCTAATATCACACACCCCGCAACTAGTAGCCTCAGCGTTGGCTGCACGTCTAGAACAAGCTCCTGAAATGGCCTTAAACCTAGCCGGTCAGGGACTGCGTGATACCACCCGTATTGCCGCCTCCGATCCGCGCCTGTGGGCAGCCATCCTAAACGCCAACCGTTCTTCGGTAGCCCAAGTGCTACGTGAACTGCGGGTGGATATAGACGCCCTGATCGAGGCGCTGGAACAGGGACGCGGCTCGGTGGGGACGGTCGTGGATGTAATGCAACGCGGTAACCTGGGCCGTGACCGCATTCCGGGTAAACACGGCGGGGCCCCCAGCCGATACGCCGAAGTTATGGTGCTGATCCCAGACGCTCCCGGGCAGCTAGCGCGGCTATTTAACGATGTGGGCGCGGCCCAAGTAAATATTGAAGACCTGGTGATTGAACACTCGGCAGGTCAGCGTCAAGGCCTGGCCACATTACTGGTGGCGCCGGCGGCGGCGGTGGGGCTGCGGCAAGCTTTAGAACAGCAGGGATGGAAGATAGTGGCTAATTAAACCCTGCGCCGCTAGCGCTAAACGTGGTATCTGGCTTGTTTACATGGCAAGCTGACACTAGAAGCTTAAAATTAGGAGTAAAAGATGGGGATTGTTGTAGCTATCGACGGGCCTAGCGGCTCGGGTAAATCATCTGTATCCCTGGCGGTAGCCCGCCAGCTGCAACTGGCCTACCTGGACACCGGGGCCATGTATCGCGCAGCAGCCTGGTGGTGTGAGCATTTAGGGATCGATCTAGAAGACCAAGAAGGCGTCAGCGACGCGGTCATTTCTATGCCCCTACACATGGACACCGACCCTGACCACCCTGGCCTAAGTGTGGATGGCATTGATATTGCTCAGGCTATTCGCGAGCCGCATATCTCTGCGGTAGTTTCCAAGATTGCTGCAAACCTGGATGTGCGCGCTGAACTAGGCCGTCGCCAGCGTGAATTGATTGAGCATGGTGCAGCCAACGGCGGCATTGTGGCAGAAGGACGCGACATCACCACCGTGATTGCTCCTGACGCCCAAGTGCGCCTACTAATCACCGCCTCTGAGGAAGCTCGCCTAGAGCGCCGCGCCGCCCAGCTGGAGGCCGCCGGTAAGAGCGTGGATGCGGCTGCTCTGCGTGACCAGGTGCTACGCCGTGACCGTGATGACGCTAAAGTCTCTCAATTCCTTGAGGCTCCCGAAGGCGTAACCCTAGTTGACACCTCCAACTTGGACTTTAACCAAAGTGTTGAGAAGGTCAGTGAGCTAGTGCGCGCAGCCATTGAGGAAGACCAGGCGCTGGGGGGAGAGCGAGCGCCTACGCACCGACGCCATGCGCGCCACTTTGAGCGAATATGACCTCGATGCTGAAGACTTAGCGTTACTAGATGGCCCTGCCCGCAACGGCGCCGAGCAAAAACCTGAAGCTGGTTTACCCGTGCTGGCCGTGGTTGGCCGCCCCAACGTAGGTAAATCTACGCTGGTCAACCGTGTACTAGGGCGACGTGAGGCAGTAGTTCAAGACCGCCCCGGAGTGACCCGAGACCGCGTTTCCTACCCGGCCCACTGGGCTGGACGCGACTTCACCATTGTTGACACTGGCGGTTGGGAAGTTGATGTGGCCGGGCTGGACGCTTCGGTAGCTTCTCAAAGCCGAGGTAGCAATCGAAATGGCTGACGCAGTGCTGCTGGTAGTGGACGCTACCGTGGGGATTACCGAAACTGACGCTCAGGTAGTTAAATTGTTGCGCCGCTCCGGTAAGCCCGTGGTGCTGGCCGCTAACAAGGTGGATTCTTCTGTGCAGGAAGCCGACGCCTATGCGCTGTGGAATCTTGGCCTGGGGGAGCCCTACCCGGTATCTGCGCTGCACGGGCGCGGTAGTGGCGATGTGCTAGATGCCTGCATGAAGATTTTGCCTCTAGTCAGCGCAGTTGCTGGTCCTGCCCCTGAGGGTGACCTGCATCGAGTGGCGCTGGTGGGCCGTCCCAATGTGGGTAAGTCTTCTTTGCTTAACTCCATTGCGGGCTCGCAGCGCGTAGTGGTTAATGAACTCGCGGGCACCACCCGTGACCCGGTTGACGAAATCATTGAGCTTGATGGGCGCAAGTGGGTGTTTGTTGACACTGCAGGTATCCGCCGGCGCGTCAAGCAGTCTCGCGGCGCTGATTTCTATGCGGTTTTGCGTACTCAGGCTGCCATTGAAAAAGCCGAAGTGGCTGTGGTGCTACTGGATGGCTCTGATGTAGTCAGCGAGCAGGATGTGCGTGTAATCCAGCAGGTAGTTGATGCTGGTCGCGCTCTGGTGTTGGTTAACAACAAGTGGGACCTGGTAGATGAGGATCGTCAGGCTCAACTTAAGTGGGAGATTGAAAAAGATCTGGCCCACGTTTCCTGGGCGCCGCACATTAACCTGGCAGCTAAGACTGGTTGGCACACTAACCGTTTGGTGCGTGCTCTCGATGCCGCCCTTGAGGGTTGGTACACCCGTATTCCGACGGCGCGACTAAACGCCTTCCTAGGGGAGTTGCAGGCTGCTAACCCGCACCCGCTGCGTGGAGGTAAGCAGCCACGCATCTTGTTTGGGGCGCAGGTGCAGGTGGCGCCGCCGCGCGTAGTGCTGTTTACTACCGGTTTCTTGGACCCAGGCTATCGCCGCTTTATTGAGCGCCGTTTGCGTGAAGAATTTGGCTTTACTGGTTCTCCGATTCAGATCGGTGTGCGCGTGCGTGAGAAGCGTAAGCGTAAGTAATCAATAAAAGTGACGTAGCTCATTGGGTTTCGATTTCCCTTTGAGCGGTTGCTTGCGGTAGTCTCTTATCCGTTGCGAGCGAAGAGAAAATCGTAAGCACGCGGGCTGTGGCGCAGTTTGGTAGCGCACTTGACTGGGGGTCAAGGGGTCGTGGGTTCAAATCCCGCCAGCCCGACCAATGAATCCCGTAGCTTTAAGGCTGCGGGATTTTTTAGTTTCAGTTAATGCTGACTGACTTCAGCTCACAAATATTAGGGTTAAAGGACGAAAAGAGTTGGTCTGAGCCCGACCTTTCGGCTTTGTGGTGCGGGAAAGTCTGGTTCAAAGTTGTTGGGGGCCAACTTTGAGGGTGGACAAAATGTGTTGGTGAGACGTCGACTTTTCGGCTTTGTGGTGCGGGAGAGTGGGTGTCAAAGTTGGTAGTGGCAGATTCGGTGAGTGAACATCCCGAAATGCGATTCCTGTGGCAAGAAGCTGATCCGGTACGGACTGTCGAAATCGGGCAAGCAGAGGTGGCATTGCACCTCGTGCCACTCAACTGGCGTGCAGCGGATTGATACCTCGGCCAAGCATCTGGGTGAGTTTCTTGCCTGGCTGCTCATCGGTAATCGGCAGGCGGATATGCCAGGTGGGGGCAGGTCGTTTCGCAGGCGATGCCAGAGCCTGTGGGAGATCTGGCCCCTCGCCCCGGTGGTGGATCAGGTGCATGAGGTCGTGTTCGTTGACGGGATCCACCTGGGCCGCAAAGCGGTCGTCTTGATTGCTCAGTCCCGGGATTTCATCTTGGGCTGGTATGTGGCACGCAGTGAGAACTCGCGCGCCTGGGAAGCGCTCATGAACCCGATCGCCCCACCAGACGTGGTGGTGACGGATGGGGGCAGTGGCTTCGAAAAAGCCCGCAAGAAAGCCTGGCCGAACACGCGGGTCCAGCGGTGCACCTTCCACGCGTTCGGGACCATCAAACAAGCCACCACCATTCGCCCCAAGCTTGCAGCCTCCAAGGAACTGTACGGCTTGGGCAAGCAGCTCTTGCACGTGAAAGACCGAGAGCAAGCGGCCTCATGGATAGACACCTACTTGGACTGGTGCAAGCGCTGGGAGGGCTTCCTCGCGCACAAGACCAAGAGGGACGATGGCGGGTGGCAATACACGCACGAACGACTCGTGCGGGCCCGCAACAGTGTGAATCGGCTCATCGGAGCCGAGGTGTTGTTCACCTACACCGACCCCCAGTTTGAGGGGGCGTTGCCGGCGATGAACAACCAGATCGAAGGCGCGACCAACGCGCCCTTGCGTCAACTGTTGCGGGACCACCGGGGAATGCGGCTGACCCGCCGGATCAAAGCGATCTTCTGGTGGTGCTACATGCACACCGAAAACCCGCTCCCACCAGCCCAGATCCTCAAAATCATGCCCACAGACACCCAGATTGAAGCCCAATGGGAACACGCCTCGCGCGCACACCCCGCAGCCGGTGTCATCCCCAGATGGGGCGACGCCATCGCCTGGCACGACCTCCACCACACAAGCCCCCACCGAAACAACTGGGACTAACCCTCCACCAACTCTTTGTCCTTTAACCCAAATATTAGCTACCTATTGATATCTACTGTCGACGACCTTAGTAATACCGATGGTGCAAGGTGGGGGAGAGACTGTAGTAATAATGTGGCAATAGGGGGCGTGCTGGGCCTGACAGGAAAAGCCTATATAGAGGTTAGGCGTAGGTTGGCGGGAGTGCAGTAGTCCCTATGAAGAGGGCTGGCGGCAATTTTTCTCAGTTTCTCAGGTGATGCAAGACACATTAGTGCAGGTTTTTTGATTTGCCTGCGAGATCTAGCCTGCAGATCTAGAATGTTATGCATTACTAAACACAGTGTATAGCACTCCAAAACTATGGGGTGTTATGTACCATGCTTTGTAATACTTCCCCAACACTCCCTTAAAGCTTCATCAGTGTAGATAAACCATGGGGGAACATAATGGGGGCCTCAACAAATAAACGGTATCTGCAGGCAGCACTGGCTTTAACCCTGCTGGTCTGCTCGGGGTTGAGTGGGTGTAGTGACGGCCAAGAACAAGGCGCTACAAATGCTGGTAGCAGCAAGGCCGCCGTCACAGCCGGTGCGCGCGCCAAGACACCAAGCGCCACAGCCAAGACTAGTGGCAAAGCCAAAGGCACCGGCGCACCTACCACAACCGGCACGCCCTCAGCGACTGCTAGCCCGACTATAACTATGACCCCAGAGCTGGAGGCTTCAAAGAAGCGCGCCCTGGCTACGCCACCACCACCCAAACCAGAACTGATCACGGTTAACAGCGACGACGGCGCCATAGCAACCGCCAAATACTGGGTGCAGTTGCACTATTACATCTACACCACCGGCAAAGTAGATGAATACAAAGCACTATGTAACGGCGATGAATCCACTGCAGTAGCGCCAATAAAATACGCGACTGGAAATCATACTTCTGGTGGTTGGACTGACCCGGTTGTAGTTAATTTTACTGCGGCTTTCCGTAGGGACGACTTCAAAGACGATGTAGTAGTACAAGTTAATTTCGAACGCGAAGCTTACACTAGCTATGGCGGGGATGGAGAAATTGAATATTTCCCAAAACAATCACGCTATGCAGGCGTAAAACTTGAATACAACGGAACACAATGGATAGTTAAGGTGGCTTTTAATCGTGAGCGTTAAACAATTAATATATTTACTAGTTCCAACAATTGCGTTATCAACTCCGATACCATCAAAAATTACCGGAGATAGCGACAATAGTGGCAGTGGCTATATTTTTAGCGCAGGTGAGACTACGACTAGTCCTGGTGGTTTTTCGGCGGTGGCTGAGCCGGCGGGGCCGGTAGATCCTGAAGCAGCTAAACGAGCAGCTGAAAAGTACCGCTTCCACTGCGTCGCGATACCGACATTAGCCGCCCTCCTGGATAAACCGAGATAGTCACCCCTGAAGAATGCAAAGCTCAAGTCAACACTGGTGCGCCCCTGGCTGCCGGTCCCACCACGGTCAGTAACGAACAAGTAGCCCGTTTGATTCCGCATGGTTCTGGGATTAACCGTTACCCCAGCGGGGAAATATTCGTTATTTTCAAGCAACCCATGATGGTATGGACCAGCCCCAACAAACAAACCTTCAACATCACCTTGCTAGGCACAGCAATCGAGGTTGAGGCTACACCTGTGTCTTTTAACTGGGACTGGGGAGACGGACAAACCTTCGACACCACAGACCCCGGCACCCCATACCCTAACTACAGTGTCAGCCACCCCTATGAGGTAACCGGCAACGGATACGTAATCAAACTACGTACCTCCTGGAGTGCCCGGTGGCGCATAGCCGGCCAGGCCCAGTGGCACCAAGTCAACGGAACAGTCACCACCACCGAAACCTCAAGCCCGTTCAACCTCTACTTCGCTGACTCCTACGGAACCACACCATAAGTTTGACCTAGCAGCTGTAAAAGACAGCTTTAAACTAGGTAAATTTAAGCTACGGCGACGGTGGTGCTAAGCCCTACCTACATAAAATTTCAGGTGCCATAGTGTAGGCGGGGCCGCGCCGCCGTCGTCGTTAGCCTAAAAACCCACAAAACAAGAGACTAACCCTAGAAAGACTACCCCCAGGTCAGGGTATAGGCAGGGCAGCATTACTGGTGGCTTGCTAGCTTGTTGAAGCTAAGTGTCGCCAGATTCTAGTGAGGGGTGTCGTTCTCTAGTGAGCAGTGTTGCAATCACCCCTAGAATCTAGCGCTAGGGCCAGGCAAGTAAAGGACAAGGATGCAGGGGAAGGATCTTACAGATACGGGGTTTTCGTCCGTTGCCTATAAAACCCCATGAAAAAATCATAGGGAAGGGACGATTTTGCCTGTATTTGGCTGTGCCTGTACTTTGCCTGTAAATGCATGTGGCTGCACAGAATTTGGCTGTGAAAATTTGCATCAGCTGAGCTGCTTGTCCAAATTGCAACAATCATGACAGCGTATTTATGTGACACATTCACGCAAATCTGTATCATCCCCTGAAGGGGCCGACACTACGCAGTTACACTCAAGTACCGAGGGATCAGGTGCTAAAGACTCAGCCTCTGTTATCTCTACGGCCGGCGCTGTTGCCTCTGCAACTGATACCAAGTCAACAGCTACCGCGCCAGAGGCCAAAACCCTAGCCGCACCCACACTTATCGCTTTGGCGCTTATGGCCGGTGTAGCACCGCTATCTACTGACCTATACCTGCCGGCAATGCCAGCCATGGTTAAGGACCTGGCTGCCCAGTCATCTACTGTGCAACTGACCTTGACCACGTTCCTAATTGGTTCAGGGCTTGGGCAGGTGTTTCGGTCCTCTCTCTGACCGCATTGGCCGTCTTAAACCACTATTAGCGGGGCTAACTCTATATGTTGTGGCATGTTTGATAGCAGTTTTCTCCCCGAATATTGAGGTGCTGATTGGTGCCCGTCTCCTTATGGGCTTGGCAGGTAGCGCCGGCATGGTGCTCAGTCGCGCAATCGTACTAGACAGTGCCCAGTCTAAGCAGGCTGCTGGTGCCCTCAATATCATGATGACTATTACTGGTTTAGCCCCAGTTGTTGCTCCATTGCTGGGAGGGGTACTTGCTGACCCTATTGGTTGGCGCGGAATCATGGCGGTTATGGCTGCCACGGGCACCTGCACCATCATTATGACGCTGTTATTTGTGCGTGAATCACTGCCACGTCAGGTGCGTGAAAGTCGCCGGGCGGCAGGGGATAAGGGCGGCTTTAAAGCCCTGGTGAACCTGCGTTATATCGGTTTTGGCGCCACCATGGTGTGCACCGCTGGAGTGCTATTTGCCTACATTGCTGCCTCACCTTTTGTATACCAAAACATGATGGGTATGAGCGCAACTGGTTACGCTATTGCCTTCGCCATCAACGCTATTGGCATGGTTTCTTGTACTGCGCTTTCAGGTAAACTCGTCAAGCGCTACAGTCTGGAAAAACTAATTGCTTTAGGCCTGGCCGTAAATGTTTCAGCCGTGGCAGGTATTGGCCTAGTAACCGTTAGCGGCGCTGACATTCGTTTGATGGCGATTTGTTTCTTCTTCATAGTTGCCTCGCTGGGCTTCATTTTTGGTAACTCCACCGCCGTAGCCTTGTCTGCCGTTGACCGCGCCGCCGTGGGTACTGCTTCAGCCATGATTGGCATGAGCCAGTTTGCGCTAGGTGGTATTGCCACGGCCACAGCCGGTTTGAGTGGCGAAACTCTACAGTTGCGCTTGCCATCGTCACCGCAGTTTCGGCTGCGTGTGCTTTGAGTGCTTTCCTTGTGGCCCGCAAGGCGCCGGTGAAGGTACACCGCATCGGCTAGTAGATCGGCTAGTAAGACTGATTAAATTTGTGGCGGGTGGCTGGTTAGCTGCCCGCCGCTAAGTGTTTTAAGGGGCAGCTGTGGCCCTGGCTTCTGTGGCCCTGGCTTAGAATGTGGTCATGCAAGCTTTTAACGTTTTAGTTCCGGCCCATGTCGATAGCCAGGGTAAGCACGTGCCAGCCTTGGAACTAAGCGAATTTGTTTTAGAAGATGCCGCTGCTGTTAGTGAGATTTGCGCCGACGCCGCGATCGCTAAATGGACTACGGTGCCCAGCCCCTACACGCTTGCAGATGCTCAGCATTTTATTAAGGAAGTAGCTCAAGCCGGCTGGAGTCAGGATTTGCGTGCAACTTGGGCAGTGCGTTTAGATGACCAGCTGGTGGGATGCGTTTCGCTTGAGTTTACTAGCTCCGCAATTGGTTACTGGTTTGCGCCCCAGGTACGCGGCAGCGGGGTTGCGCGGGCGGCTGTGGCGGCAGTAATTCGTACAGCTTTTGCTAGTTTTAAGATGCCTGCTCTGTATTGGGCAGCTGAAATTCACGACGGCGTACCTAACTGGCCTTCGTGGCGTTTGGCCTGGTCGCTTGGTTTCAAGCGGGAAGGCTTGGTGCGTTTACACGGACAAAATAAGGGCGAGTACTGCGACCAGTGGGTGGGGACGCTGCTAGCTGGTGATCCGTTAGAGCCGGTTGCTCCCTGGGATGGTCCTGTGCGGGAACGCCAGGCAGTGGATACTCCTTTGGTGGCTCACGACGGCGTCGGTGAGCGTGAGGGTGATGACCCGGAGGCTTTGGTTCGCCGCTTCCACCATGTTTATGGGCTGCCGGTTTTGCCTACTGATGCTCCCAGCGTTGATAACGAACGCGTGCATATGCGCATGAGCCTGATTGCCGAAGAATTTGGCGAACTAGTAGGTGCGGTCTACGGCAAATGTGCTCGCGCAGGGGTTGAGGCTGCTTTTAAGCAGGCAGTTAGCGACGACGACGGCTCGCGCGACACGGTGGAGACGGCTGATGCTTTGGCTGATCTGATCTACGTCATTTACGGTATGGCCCTAGAAATGGGTATTGACCTGGCTAAAGTATTGGCTGAGGTGCAGCGCTCAAACATGTCTAAACTGGGCGAAGATGGCAAACCTATCTACCGTGAAGACGGTAAGGTGCTTAAAGGCCCGGGCTACTTTAGGCCTGATGTGGCCGGGGTGCTGGGGCTGTAATAGGCTCTGGCTATTAGCTAGGAAGGGGACAAGGGCATGAATGTAGAAGCTGAGGCAACTAACCGGGTAGCTGTCCTACTGGGCCGAAAAGTGAGCCTAGAAGATTTACACCGCCTGATTTTAGATATCAGCTCTCTACTTTCACCCACTGTTCCTATCGTTATGGGCCCAGATTTCGCTATTCGCTGGGTGCTAGGAGTGCGCAGCGTAGAACTTGGCGTCACTGCGGATAGCAAATGGGGCTATAAGCTCACGCTGCGCTGCTATGACACCCAAATAGTAGAGGGTGAAGAAAGCTTGCGGTTGATTACCGCGAGCCAGATGAAGATATAGCTAATTTTAGCTATGCCTGGTCTATCTATCCGCTTGGTACACCTAAGGGTTGGTTAGATCTAGCTTATATGCTTTGCTATAACTGGAGTACGTTTGATATGTATTTCGCTCCAGTGCTTAACAGCTTGCCTGAAGCTATCAAGCTAATGCCACCCACTTGGCGTAAACCGGTTAATTTTAGCTGGAATATGGAGGCGTCTGGTTGGGGGACTGTGCAGGTTAGCGCCACTGAGCAGGGCCTTACTATCAGCTCAGCTGTGGGCGCCGAACAGGTTGAAATTCCTCTAGAGGCATTATGGCAGGTTGATATAACTGCGGTTCTCTCTGGATTGGGTGGGGGAGTGCCACTTTAAACAGCTACCTTTCCTAGGTTGTGAAGGTTTAGCTAATGGTCCAGAGTCTTTGACCGGCCAGGAAAGCGCAGAGGATTTAGAGCTGTTTGCTGAGTGGGAAGATGACGAGGAAAACGAAATAGAGCCTGATGGCAGTAACTTTCCAGCCCTTAGTTTCGACGACGTACGCAACTTGGTGGCTAAAGCTCAGCTTGATGAGAGTGAAGGCTTTGAAGAAAAACCGTTGCAGGGTGTGCCAGTTAATCCGGGCCTAGCGTTGCAGTCAGTTTTTAAAATCATTGATAGTTGGCTCTCTGGCATAACCCCCAGCCAAAGCGCCATTGAGGCGGGTGCCTGTCCGGGAGATCTAGGTGGGCGCCAAGCTTGGCTAGGGCCAGGATGGTATTTGGAAAAGCGCTATGCCTGGAATCTAAATGTGGCCCCAGAACCTAAGGGGGCTAGCTTAGAGCTAGAGCCAGCCAGTCGTGCCCGCATGACCTGGTCTTTAGCTTGGGAACTTGAAAACGTTACGGCGCCCCCATTGGTTCACGCACCACTAGCCAGGGTGGTTTAAGCAGACTGTTTAAACTGGGAGATAAGGGCGTGCAAGTCCACACTGACATCTGGGGGATTACCGTCACCTTAGGTGACTTTATCCAGATCGGTATCCAAAACTCATTTACCTAAAGAGCTGCCAGCTGGCGGATAGGTTAAGGATAACCGACATGGAACATCTATAAGCAGCGCCTATAAAAAGCTGTGGGGTCACCAAACGGTGACCCCACAGCTTTTAGTTAATGGACCTTAGCTGTTTAGGCCCTTGTCTACGCCGTCGGCAACTGCCTGCTCGACGGTGGGGGCTACCACCTTGGCACCCACCAGCGCGCCCAGCATCTGACGCAAGTCCAGTCCCATGGTTTCACCCAGACCGGCGTTTACCTGAGACAGGGAGTTGGTAATGTCAGCAACCATCTTGGCGCTGTTACCTTCACCGTACATGGTGATGGAGTCTACGTTAGCCAGCGGCGAGGCGATAGCTGCGGCCACATCCGGCAGAGCCTTGAAGTACATTTCCAGCACGGCTGCCTGATTCATCTTGGCCATGGCTTCAGCCTTCTTTTCCAGACCTTCAGCCTCAGCGGTAAGGATTGCAGCCTTAGCGGCAGCTTCAGCTTCACCCTTGGCGCGTAAACCGTCAGCCTCAGCTAACATCGCCTGCTTGGTGGCCTCAGCGCGCTTTATCTGTTCGAAAGCTTCAGCTTCAGCTTCACGCTGACGAGAGTAAAGCTTAGCGTTGGCGGCCTGCTCAGCGGCGTAACGGTCAGCATCAGCCTGGGCGTTAACGGTTGCTTCCAGGGCGTTACGGGTTACCTTTACCTCGCGCTCCTTAACCAGGGCTTCCTGCTCCTGCTTGACAATGTCTGCCTGAGCGGTTTCGCGCTCAATGTCGCGACGCTGAATCTGAGTCTGAATCGTGTAGGCGGCGTCAGCCTTGGCCTTTTCAGTGTCGGCCTCAGCCTTTAGGGCTGCGCGGCGCTTAGCTAGATCAGTGTCACGCTTGGCGATCTCCATGTCGGTGGCTACCTGGGTTTCGTTAGCCTCGTTCTTGGCGCGGGCACTAGCGCTAATAATGTCTCGCTCAGCATTTGCCTTAGCGATAGCAGCGTTTTTGCGGATCTGCTCCACATTGTCGATACCCAGGTTGGAGATCACATTGCGATCATCAGACACTGACTGGATAGAGAAGGCCACGATTACTAGACCCATTTCCTCCAGGTCACGGGTGGCATTTTCCTGGACACGGTCAGCTAGAGCGTTGCGGTCAGTGACAATCTCAGTCAGTTTCATCTGACCGATAATGGCGCGCAGGTGACCTTCAAGCGTGTCACGCACCTGCGTGCCGATTTCTGCAGCGCTACGGTGAATGAAGGAGCTAGAAGCGGCGTTGAGTAGCTGCTGAGTTTCATAACCAATACGCACCTGTACCACTGCATCTACGTGTACGTTGATGAAATCATTGGTGGGCACGCTGTCAGTGGTCTTAGCGTCAATACTAATCATGGAGGCAGTTAGGGTATCGACGCGCTCAATTAGCGGTACTTTCCAACCGGTCTTACCACGTAGCGCACGCTGGCCCCAGGGGCCTGAAACTACCTTGATGTCAGCGGGAGAAGCCGAGACAAAAGAGATCCTTAAAAAAATGAACAGACACAATGCTGCCCCCGCAATTGCGGTAAGGAGGAACATAGATGCACCTTTCATATGGAAACTAGCTCAACGGCTAGAAGTCTAGCCTCAAAAGTTGGGGTGCACCTGGGGGATTAAACCCCAAAATAGACACATCTTGGGGACTAATGTCCACTAGCGCGCCGCGATTATAAGTTGTCCACCCCAGTTAAGTGCCACGACACGCCTTAGCTAGTGCTTAGCTGCCTTAGCTCAGCTTTAACTTCTGTGATCGCAAACATATACTTACCTAAACCAATCCGTAAGACATCGAGGTCTTTTAGCTATGTCTCACCGCTCCAAAGCTGGGGTTTCTATCAACCCTCGCTCAGCTCAAAACATGTCCACGCGCCCGGCTGGAGTGTCTAAAAAAAAGTTCAGCCCCTTTAAAGCTTTTGGTGCCTTAGGCGCCCTGGCAGCCATTACTATCTGCCTGTTTGTACAGCTACCAGGTTTAAGTGTGGAAGGTACCAGGATGTTTGGTATCTTCCTAGCTGCCATTTTGCTGTGGGTTAGTGAGGCTGTGCCGCTAGCTGGTACTGCAGTGCTAGTGATCTTCCTGGAAGTGCTATTCATTTCTGATCATGCCCTGCTTGACGTAGCTAAAGGGGCCCCGGCCTACACCAAGTTCTTTGGGGCGCTAGCCAACCCAGTCATTATTTTGTTCCTGGGTGGCTTTATGGTGGCCGACGGCGCCGCTAAGTACAAGCTCGACCGCGCCTTGTCAGCGGTGCTACTAAAACCTTTTATTGGTAAGCCACGCCTGACTGTGCTAGGCGTCATGTTAATTACTGCCATCATGAGCATGTTCATGTCGAACACGGCCACCACCGCCACCATGTTTGCGGTGATGATGCCGGTAATCATGGCTTTGCCTGAGGGCAAGGCTCGCACTGGTATTGCATTGTCGATTCCAGTGGCCGCAAATGTGGGTGGTATGGGTACCCCTGTGGGCACACCCCCTAACGCGATTGCCTTGGGCGCATTGGAAAACGCAGGCGTTAACGTCACCTTCTTACAGTGGATGCTGGCGGCAGTACCGTTGATGCTGGTGCTGCTGGCATTGTCTTGGGCCTTTATTGCCTGGCGCTACATTCCTAACGACGCAAAGTTCAATATTGATACCAGTGCCCGTTTTGAAAAGTCACGTAACGCCATCATTTTCTACTGCGTGGCTGGGCTGACTATCTTGCTGTGGATGACTGAGTCCCTGCACCACATTTCTTCAAACATTGTTGGTTTCTTACCGGTAGTAGTACTGCTGATGACCAAGGTGATGAGCGGCGATGACTTGCGGGCTTTGGACTGGCCAGTGCTGTGGCTGGTGGCCGGTGGTATCGCACTGGGCTCTGGGGTTAGTGCCACGGGTCTAGATAAGTGGATGCTGGGTTCAATCGACTGGACTTCCATCCCTGGCCTGCTGCTGATTTTGGTTTTGGCCCTGGTGGGTTGGGTTACCTCTAACGTAATTTCCCACTCGGCTTCAGCTAACCTGCTAGTTCCTATGGGTATGGGCTTGGCTGTGTCGGTTTCTAGTGGAGCTGCTGAAATTGCCATCGTGATTGCCCTGGGTTGCTCGCTGGGTATGTGCCTACCTATCTCGACGCCGCCTAACGCCATCGCTTACTCCACGGGCACCACCCCCACCCGCGAAATGGCTATTGTGGGTGTAATCGTTGGTCTGATTGGCATTGTGCTGCTGGCTTTTGCTGCTCCGCTAACCTGGGGCGCCATTGGGATCAAATAGATCATGGCTGCAGATACTGTAACTATTTTGGTGTTTGGCGATAACTCTCATGGTATCGCCCAGCCACTGAAAGTAGAGCTGGCTAAGGCTTTCCCGAAATTACATGTAGACCCAGTTCTTAGTATTGAGCAGATAGATGACTACTGTGCAGGCTTAACTGAGCTTGATCATGTAGCTATCGCGATCGCCACCAGCGAGGTAGCAAATATCGATGCCTTAATTTCTAAGGCACGCACCCACCAGCACCTAAGCCAAACTCAGTGGCTAGTGATAAGTGACGCTAAGACCCACCGCGACCTTACCCAGGCCACCAAGGACGGCATCTTGTCAGCTATTATTAGCGCGCCTTGGACCCTGCCGCTGCTGGCTGGGCAGGTGTACTCAACGATGCTGCGTTACCTTAATGGTTACAGCCATAAACGCATTCGTGAACTGATTGGCAGGCCTCCAGATTTTGCGGTGCAAGGCCCATTATTAAAGGGACTAAGCACTGATGAACGCGAAGTCGTGATGAAGTTTCTCGAAGGTGTGGAGCGAGTACTGGGCCGGCGTCCACGCATCCAGGTGCCTCCCGGTACGCATCTGCTTACCGAAGGTAAACCGGTTGCGGCTGTGAACCTAGTGCTTGAAGGTAAAGTTTCGCTTTACCGCGACGCGCGTCACGGTGAAGTACTAGCTCACTTGGCTTCATCAGGGCCAATTATTGGTCTGGTATCGCTAGCACGTGGGGAGAACGCGTTTTTTAGTGCGGTTACTACCGTAAACACTACTTTGGTACGGCTAACTACCGAGCAGCTACAGATAGTTATTTCTAATGATCCTTCTATTGGTTCAGCCTTAACTGCGCTAGCTATTGGTTCACTGACGCGCCGCCTAATGCGGGCAGAAGAACTACATGTAGAAAATGTTACGTTAGCCGAGGATCTCGAAGCCCAAAAGCAGGCTTTGGCCCGCACTAATGAGGATCTGCGCCAAACCCGCGCTGAACTAGTGGAGCAGGCCAGGTTTGCAATGCTGGGGGAGTTGAGTGCAGGTATCGCCCATGAGCTCAACAATCCAGTCACGGCCTTGCTACGCGCTGCCGGTCATCTAGCTCAGGACGTAGATAAGGTACTTAGCTGCGCTAATCCTGAGATAGCCCGCAGCGGTATGCATCAAGGCATGCATAGCCAGACACTGTCTACTGCTATTGAGCGTCAGCTGACTCGCGAGCTATTGCCTTTAGTGGGGGATAGGAACCTGACGCGTACCCTAGTAAGCGCTGGGGTTAGAGACCAAACCCAAGTGCGTGAGCTCATAAGTCAAGCCGGAGCAGTCGAGGCTTTTCAAAATGGGGCCAGGCTGGGACAAAGCCTGCGCTCAGTGCTGGCAGCTGGCGAGCGCGTAACTGAACTGACCCAGTCACTTAAAGGCTATGCCCGCCCTGACGCTCAAGAAGGTAGGCCTGTAGACTTACGCGCCAACATCGACGACGTCTTACGCCTTACCGCCCATCGCTTACGTAACGTTGAAGTTGAGCGCAACTATGAGGACGTGCCCGAGGTACTAGGTTTCCCAGCCAAGCTATCGCAGGTATGGACCAATCTAATTGTTAATGCGGCTGAAGCTATAGATGACGAAGCTGAAGATCTAACCGCTGGGCAGCTGCCTGCTCGCGGAGAAAACAAAGCTCATATCACCATTACCATCAGCAATGATTCCCAAGGGGTTCATGTGACCATTGAAGATAATGGCCCAGGTATTGAACCCCATATGCTAGAAAAAATCATGGAGCCACACTTCACCACTAAAGCTGGGCGCGTACGCTTTGGCTTAGGCATGGGGATGTCTATCGTGCGCTCCATCATCGCTGATCACGGCGGACATTTCTCAATCGATTCCCACCCCGGGTGCACTCGTATGCATGTACTGTTGCCACTAGCAGGGGCGGACAACCTATTCATAGCCCCCTTGCCAACCCCATCACCACAGGAGGAATTATGACTGTGACTATTTTATTGCTCGAAGATGAGGCTGATGTACGTACTGCTTTAGAGCGCGACCTTGAGCCTTTCTGGGGCAAGATTCGCTATGAGGTAGCCCAAGATGTGCCCGATGCCTGGGCAGCTATAGATGACATCCTCTCTGACGGCGATGAACTAGCTCTAGTTCTCTCCGACCACCGCCTACCGGGCGAATCCGGGGTGGACTTCCTAGTGGAGCTGACTCATGATGAGCGTTTTAGCTCCACCCGCACCGTGCTAGTGACCGGACAAGCCGATCAGGATGACACCATCAAAGCAGTTAATGAAGCTAGCTTAGACTACTACATTGCTAAGCCTTGGGATCCCCAGAAGCTAGTAGCAGTAGTGCGTGAGCAGCTAACTAACTACGTGCTTGAAAGTGACATCAACCCATTACCCTACCTACCCGTACTTGATGGGGTTCGGGTAATGGAAGCTATCCGCTAAGTAGCTTGCAGCTGCTTGGTGAGGCTAGCGGATAGCTAGCCTCACCAAGCAGTAACTTGGCGCGTAGAAAAACTTTGACGGTATTGATTTAGGGCCGCCAGAAAATCCCCCAGCACGGCTTCCACTTCTAGTGGCTGGGTGTGCCCAGGAACCGAAATTAAGGTAACCAGTCCACCACAGATGAACCACAGCAGTTTCGTCTGAGATTGATCCAGTTCCCCGATTTGCTCAACAGCAATCTCTTGTAGCTTTCCTACAAGTTGACTTGTTAACTCTCTTGCGAAAATAGGATCCTCCAGTAGGGGAGCCAGTCGAGTAAACTATCATCAGTAAAGCGCACCGCAAACTCACGCGGCTGCATAAAGAACTTATTTAGGTAGTCCATAGCTTCAACCAGCTTGGCTACTTGAGTAGAAAGATATGCACCACGCAGCTGGGCCAGATCTCGATAGTGAAGATAGAAGGTGGCCTTATTGATACCAGCCTCACGGGCTAGGGAAGTGACAGAGATTTGATTAGCGTGCTTGGGATCTTCTAGGGCATGACTATAAGCCTGAAGAATCGCAGCCTCAGCGCGTAGCCAACGTTGGTCTTGCTTGTCTACCATGTACCTAAAATACTGCAATTACGCCTATTAGACACCCGTATCATAGATAAATAGATGCTAATTGACGACTGTCGTAGAGAAGATAGACAGTAGATAACTAAGCAACTGTTGTCGAATAAGTAAAGAAGCATAGAACGACAGTTGTCTAACAAAACATTAAGAATAATTATGCACCGCCCGGCGGAACCCTAACGAATGTATAAATATGCATGAATTTTGCCGGAAAGCTTCCTGAATATTTATTCAACATTGAAGTGAAGAAGTGGGGCGCATACTTATGCAGCCATGTTTTGCTAAGCATTTCACCATTTCCAGCCGCTTCCTAGCCACACTGCATGAGCGTGTTATATCCACAAATGACTTTGTTGGAGATCTATAGGGGAGTGGGCTATGTGTGCTTCGCATAGCTTGCCCAGTCTTGGCCACATGAGCCCTCCATCTTAGGAAGCGAACCCTATCTGGTAGAGGACCAAGTTGAAGCTGGCTTATAGATGAGACTTCACAGGGTCAAGGTGTCATCTAAGCGCGCTATGGCTAGTTTTTTGAAGCGAGGTAGCACAGATTCGGTTGGCACTTATGGTGCTTAGTGGACATCAGCCCAGGGGAGAGGTACCAAACCGCGCTTAGGATGCTTCTGAGCGAAGCTTAACCGTCAATTTTGCGAGTTTTCGCCCTGCTGCAGCCCGGCAACTTGGCAGAGGAGTGGTGTAGGAGGTAAAAATTAGGAATTTTTGGGAAACATTTGAGGGAAGCTTGGCCGGGTCAAAAACTACCCTAGCGAGCCTAGCGAGGGGTTAACCTTATGTCATTTTATTACCATTCCGCCTGCAACTGTTGCAGCAAAACGGGCGCCAACATTTACAGCTGACGCCCGCAAAATTTTGCAGAAACTAAATTCTTGTCTTCACTGAAAACGGTTTCAGTCGATTTTCAGTAAGGACGGAAGGGTGGTCTTAGAACTGGTCCAGTCGGGGGATGTTACGCATGTTTGAGGTAGCCATTGCTATGGCCTCACCGGCGCCACCGTTCAAAACCACCTTGCTCATAGCGGTAGCAAACCCAATCATCTGCTCGCCCTTGATCTCAGGGGGTAGCGATAGTGCGTTGGGGTCGGTGATTACTTCTACCAAGGAGGGGCCATTGTGAGCAAAGGCTTGGCTGAAAGCGTCACGTAGATCCTTAGGATCATCTACGCGCTGAGCATGGAAGCCAGCAGCTTCAGCGATCTTGGCGTAGTTAACGTCGTGTACGTTAGTACCAAAATCAGGTAGACCATTTACTAGCATCTCTAGTTTGACCATGCCCAGGGTAGAGTTGTTAAACACCACCACATTGATGGGTAGATCGTACATACGGGCAGTTACTAGTTCACCTAGCAGCATGGATAGGCCGCCGTCGCCAGAAACTGAAATTACCTGACGACCAGGGTAGGCTACCTGGGCACCAATAGCATGGGGCAAAGCGTTAGCCATAGAGCCATGTAGGAAAGAACCAATTAGGCGGCGCGTGCCCAGGGGATCAATGTAACGGGCCGTCCACACATTGCACATGCCAGTGTCGGCAGTGAAAACAGCATCCTTAGCGGCCACTTCATTAAGTACGTGGGCGGCATACTCGGGGTGAATCGGCTTTAGCTTCTCGGCGTTACGAGTGTATGAACCCACCGGGGCGTTCATAAGCTTGGCGTGTTTCTTAAGCTTGCCCTTTAGGAAAGTATCAGAGCGGTCGCCATTTAGCTTAGGTAGCAGCTGCTTAATCAGTTCCTTGATATCAGAGTGGATAGCCAGGGAAACATCAGTGCGACGACCCAGCTTCTCGGCGTGGCTGTCAACCTGCACCGTGCACTTACCGGGTAGGAACTGGTTGTAGGGGAAGTCAGTGCCCAGCATTAGCAGCACATCGGCGTCGACCATACCTTCAGCTGCAGCGCCGTAACCAAGCAGGCCGGTCATACCCACATCGAAGGGATTGTCGTACTGGATGAAATCTTTACCGCGCAGAGTGTGGCCCACGGGAGCCTTGAGCTTATCTGCCAGGGCCACCACCTCGTCGTGAGCACCTTCAACGCCGGCACCTGCAAAGATAGCTACCTTCTTAGAGCGGTTGAGCAGCTCAGCTAGCTCGCGCACATCCTCACTGTTAGGAGCAATCACGCTGGAGCGTGCGGGCACATACTTAGGAGCGTGACCGGTAGCTTTTTGATCTGAAATGTCTCCAGGCAGGGTGATAACACTGACGCCCTTTAACTCAACTGCGTGGCGGATTGCGGCGTTAACTACGCGCGGGCACTGCGCAGCGGTGGAAACCATCTCATTGTAAACGGAACACTCGTTAAACAGACGGTCAGGGTGGGTTTCTTGGAAATAGGTCTGACCAATCTGCACGGTGGGGATATGTGAGGCGATAGCCAGCACCGGGGCACCTGAACGCTGGGCGTCATAAAGGCCATTAATTAGGTGCAGGTTGCCCGGCCCACAAGAACCAGCGCACACTGCCAGCTTGCCGGTCAGCTGGGCTTCGGCAGCGGCCGCAAAGGCTGCGCCTTCTTCGTGACGTACGTGGATCCAGTCAATGCCGCCCTTAGCGCTACCGCCAGACTTACGTACGGCGTCAACAATGGGGTTTAGAGAGTCTCCAACAATTCCATAAATGTGGCTTACGCCAGCATCAATTAGCTGCTGTACTAACTGCTGAGCGACGTTCATACAAGCTCCTTAAAACTAAGCGTGCCTCCAGCTAAACCTGGAAGATGCCAACTGTTAGGTTTTTAAAACCTAGTAATCCACCATACCTCCCCATGGGTTAAAAGTCCCTAGTTTCGTGTGCAAAGAGACGCGGTAGGTTAGCACTGCTACCGTTTTGAGATAATAGGGGCGTGTTGGAACAGCTTATTGCCGCACCACCGCCCCTGCCGGTAGCCGAGAGTTTAGAGGCCCTAACCGCCTTGGCCACACCGGGTAACTGTGCACTCATTACAGCTCCTGCCGGTAGTGGCAAAACCACCTTGCTATCGCCAGCTATTGCAGTGGCTCTAGGCGGGCTAGAAAACCGTCGGGTGCTAGTCACTCAGCCACGGCGCGTGGCCGTGCGCGCTGCAGCTCGGCGTATTGCCTCACTGCTAGGCCAAGAAGTAGGCCAAGAAGTGGGTTATAGCGTGCGCGGTGATAGGCGCGTAAGTGAGGCTACCCGCATCGAAATGCTAACTCCTGGGGTACTGCTGCGGCGCCTACAAAATGATCCTGAGCTACCAGGGGTGGGGGCGGTAGTGCTAGATGAATTCCATGAACGCGATCTAGACACTGATCTGGCTTTAGCCTTCTGCTTGGATGTGCGCGCCAGCTTACGTGAAGACCTATTTTTAGCCATCACCTCGGCCACATTAGATGCCAATCCGGTAGCTGAGCTACTTAACAAAGCTACCGACAGTACCTGTATAACTACCGAAATTCCCACCCCTATACACCCTCTAGACATTGTCTATAAACCAACGTCGCAAGCTGCTTTAACACCTAATAGCCAGGGCCGCATGGGGGTTAACCCTAAGTTCTTAGCGCACTGCAGCCAGGTAGTAGCCGCTGAAGCGAGCCAAACAAATGACGACATACTGGTGTTTTTGCCAGGGGTGGGGGAGATAGAGCGAGTCCGCCAGTTTTTAAGCCCCCAAGTGGGCGACGACGTCGAGATTTTAAGCCTGCACGGACAGCTAAGCGGGCCAGAACAAGACCGAATTTTTAGCCCCAGTGCTAAGCAAAGAATCATCCTAGCCACCGCCATCGCCGAGTCTTCTTTGACTGTGCCCAGGGTACGCACCGTGGTGGATGTGGGGCTAGCACGCGAACCTCGTTTAGATGTACGTCGTGGTATCGGCCAACTAGTTACTCTGCCGGCCTCGCGTGCTCGCCTAGCTCAAAGGGCTGGCCGCGCCGCCCGCCTAGGACCAGGCAGGGCCATTAGACTCATGGATAAAGTCGATTACGCGCGGCGCCCAGCTCACTCCCAGCCCCAAATCGCCACCTCTCAGCTAACCAATATGCGTTTGCAGGCCGCCGTGTGGGGCGCGAAACCCCACAGATCTGTATCTGCTAGACCCGCCACCCAGTGGTGCATGGAGCCAGGCTGGTCAGCAGCTGCGTGCTTTAGGGGCTATTAATGACGACGGCGCCGCAACCAAGGTGGGCCGTAAGCTAGCAAAATTACCGTTAGAACCGGCCCTGGCCAGAGCGCTATGGCAAGGCAGCGCCCTGATGGGGATTAGGGACGCGGCCCAGTGCGTGGCCACACTAGCCCAGGACCTGCGTGTGAGCGACGCAGACCTAGTCCGCCTGGCCAATAAAATCCTTTTCCAAGGAGCCCCCCAAGGCAGCAGCGCCTATCAAAGCAGTGAAGCCGGCCAGATTCGCCGTGAAGCTAAACGCTTAGAAGCCATCGCTAAAACCGAGTTTGGTAACCAAGCCCCAGAAAAAATTCTGGAAAAACGCAGCTTTCAAGATTGTTTGGCACTAATTAGCGCCCTAGCCTACCCGCAGCTATTGGCTTGCAAGCGCCCCGATTCTGATACCTACCTGCTGGCTAATGGGGTAGGGGCGCAGCTAGAGAGCCACAGTCCACTAATTGGGCAGCAGTGGCTAGCGGTGAGCGGTATTGACCGCGCCCCCACCTCCCGTCAGGCACGCATACTTGCGGCTGTGCCCATCAGCGATGACGACGCCCTAGCTGCTGGCCAGGCGCTAGTTAACGAACGCGACCAAATCATCATTGAAAACGGACGGGTAAGCGGCATTAAGCAGCAGCGTTTAGGTCAGATTGTGCTGCGTACTAGCGCCACTAATCCCAGCCCAGAACAAGCCCTTGAGGCAGTAAAGCAATATTTACATAAGCAGGCCTGCAAGTATTAAACTGGTCTAAAGAAGCCATCAACCTGCGCCAACGTATGGGGGCTTTGCATCTGGGCTTGGGTTCACCTTGGCCTGATGTAAGTGAACAGGCGCTTTTAGCTAGTCAAGATAGTTGGCTGGCACCCTATGGCCAGTTGCTTACACAGCACAACATAAGCCAAATATCGATGCTGGAAGTAATGCAATCCATGCTGCCTTGGCCCCAAGCTGCTCAATTAGATGAGCTGGCTCCGGCAAATATGCTGATCCCCAGTGGGGTGTCTAAAGCTATTGATTGGTCTAGTGGCCGCCCGGTATTAACTTTGCGGGTGCAACAAGCCTTTGGCTGGACTAGTAGCCCACGCCTAATTGGGGGAGCAGTAGCGCTTTTACTTCATTTAACTGATCCAGCTGGCCGGCCGGTAGCTATAACCGATGATCTAGCCTCGTTTGGGCTGGGCCCTATCAACAGGTGCGTTCCCAGCTACGCGGGCGCTACACCAAACACCCGTGGCCGCAGGATCCTTTAAACGCCACGCCTACCAACCGGGCCAAGCCACGTAAGTAAACTAGAGGTTATGACAGCTAAGCAGAGTTGGACGTTAGTGTTCCTGGGCGCAGCTATGGGGGCGGCTAGCCGAGTGGGTTTAGGCTCGCTCTGGCAGGGGAGCGCTATTCCTTGGGCTTATGTATTAATTAATCTTTGGGGTGCTTTCGCCTTAGCTGTGCTTTATGGTGCTTTAGCGGGCGATGGGGGACAAGTTTTAGCTGCTAAGCATCAGCAGGCACTACGCCTGAGTGTAGGCACCGGTTTTATGGGTGGTTTTACTACCTATTCCTCATTTATGCTTCAAGCTTTCAAACTGCCTGCGCATTTAGCATTTAGCTACGCCCTGGGCTCGCTGGTGACCGGCTTAATGGTGGCAGTTGTGGGCTATAGGCTTGGACGCACCCTGCGCTGGCGTTACGCGGCAGCCCTAGTTAGCGCCACAGTTTTACTGGTTGGGATAATGAGTCTACCTAAAATATCCGCGCTGTTAGGCCTGGCAATTGTGGGCGCAGCTGGTCTTGGAGCCCTGGGCCGTTGGCAACTGGGGGCCTGGGTTAACAGCAAAATACACGCCCCCATAACCCTAGGCACGGCAACAGTTAACCTGGTGGCCTGCGCCCTGATGGGGGCAGTAAGTGGAGCCAGCGCCAGCGCTAACTGGCCTTGGCTAGCGGTTATTACCACTGGTTTTTTGGGCGGGCTATCTACTTTCTCAACAGCCAGTGTGGAAGGTGGCGACCTGGTGCTAGCAGGCAAAACTCGCTGGGCACTAACTCACCAGGCCGGTATGGCGCTAAGCTGTTTTGCCGCTCTGGCTTTGGCCTACACCCTGACAAACTAGACTTGAGCTAAACCTCCACGCCACCGAAAGAATCTTCATGCCCGACATCAAGCTAGTTATCAGCGATCTAGACGGCACCTTGCTAGATGGTAAAAGCCAATTTCCGCCCGAGTTTTGGCCGCTGCTAGAGCAAATGCGTCAACGTGGAGTGCTATTTGCGCCCGCCTCAGGACGCCAATATGCCAACCTGTTAGGCCATTTTGGTCCCAGTAAAGACATGCCTTTTATCGCGGAAAACGGCGCTTATGTGGTACAAAATGAGCAGACCATTTCTCTTACCGAATTAAACCCAAATACGGTACGAGCTACTTTAGATGCATTAGAAAATGTCGATAGTGATTTTGGTTTAGTGTTTTGTGGACCCAAAATGGCCTACTGCTCACGCACCGACGAGCCTTTCTTAGCGCAGGTGCGTAAGTACTATGCGGCTTTGGAAATAGTTGATGATCTGCGTAGCGTTGACGCCCCGCTGATTAAGGTGGCCGGCTACGACTTCGACGATGCCGAAGCTAACCTGGGCCCAGCTTTAGAACCACTGCGCGCCCATGACCAGGTGGTTATTAGTGGCAAAAACTGGGTTGACGTTATGGACTCGCGTGTCAATAAGGGATTGGCGGTGCGCGCCCTGCAAAAAGCGCTAGATATTAGCCCCCAGCAGACCGCAGTATTTGGTGATTTCTTAAATGACCTGGAAATGATGAGCGAGGCAACCTACTCCTACGCCGTCGCCAACGCCGACCCCCGCGTTAAAGCCGCTGCCAACTACCAGGCCCCAGCCAACACCGAACACGGGGTAATTACCGTAATCAAACAGCTGCTGGGTCTCTAAGAGGCAATACCGCCAGCGGCGGCAAGCTACTTAAACCAATGAGTGTGGCCGGCACGTTTACGCACCGGCCACACTACTTACATCTAGCGGTTGCTATGACCAATTAAAGCCTCAAGCTGGCGCCGCTCTTTCTTGGTGGGCCGCCCAGTGCCACGATCACGCACAATTGCTGCTGGAGCCTCCAAAGGGGAAGGACGTGCCGGGGTATGGTCGATATAGCATTCCCGAGCCACCGGGGCACTTACCCGCTTAGCGATAAGTCGCCTCACTTCAAGTAAACGGTCAAAACCCTCCACTCGGTAACGCACCGTATCGCCGACTTTAAGGGCCGTGGCCGCCTTAACCGGCTCACCGTTAATGCGCACATGCCCTGCCCGGCAGGCAGCTGTAGCGGCGGAGCGAGACTTAATCTGGCGTACGCTCCACAGCCACACATCTATACGCACACTGGCTACCTGTGCGCGCTGAGCTACCTCTTGCGGATTTTGAACACTGGCCATAACCAGATTCTAGCGTCGCCTAGACCGCGAGCGCTTTTTAGTGCCTCCCAGGGCTGAGCCTAGGTGGCTGCGCAGCATGTATAGCGCTAGCCAGCCTACGATGGTTAGCACTACGCCGGCGATGAGTAGGGTTTTGGGGTTTTGTTGTTTGATGATTTTGGTTAGGTTGCTGGTGGAGGTGGTGCCGTCGTCGCTGCAGTTGGTGAGGACTTTGGATAGGTAGTTTTTGTCTGCTTTGGGTAGGCCCATGTGGTAGGCGGAGGCGACGGAGACGAAGCGGCGGGCGTAGTTGCAGCTGTAGTTGCTGTTTTCGGGCCACCAGCTGCGTGAGTTTGAGGGGTTCCAGGTGCCTTTGGCGGAGTCGCCGCTGGGGCAGGTGGCTGGGCCGCAGGCGCCTTTGGCTTGGTTGGAGCTGCCGTCTACGGCTAGTAGGTTGAGTGGGTCGTTGGCGATTTGTTGGCGTTTGGAGGCGCTCCATTTCCAGCCGCCGTGGGCCCATACGTAGGCTAGGGGGAGTACGTGGTCGATTTGGACTGCGTCTGAGGTTTCGGTGCCGCGTTTGTAGCTGATGGTTTTAGCGGTGTAGGGGTCGTCTAGGACTCCGGACCAGACGGTGGCGTTGCGGCATGAGCTGGTTCCTTGGCCTTTGCCTTTGGCGCGTCCTTGGATGCCGGGGGCGCGTGAGTAGTCTGCTTGTTTTAGGTCTCGGCCGAGGATGTCGTTGCGGGTGTCGCAGCCGTTGGAGTCGACGTCGGCCCAGGCTGGTCCGAATAGGCCGAGGCGTCCGCCTTGTCCGTGCCAGGATTTGGGGGCGGGGGCGTCGTCGGGTAGTTGCGCTAGGGCTTGGCGGGCTTGGGAGGCGCTAAGTACGCGTGAGTCGCTCATCCAGTTGGAGTCGATGGCGGGGGCGTCGTTAGCGGCGCCAACTGGGGTTGTTAGGGATGCGGTTAGGGCCAGTGCCAAGGCGGCGGGTAGGGCATTGCGAAACCTGAACATGAGTTCTATTGTGCCCTAAATTAGCGTGTAATACACATAAATTTATGTACATATGTTCTAATTCTTTATAGAACATATGTACTATCTGTTTCTATAGGGAGTTAGTGTTACGCAAGTGAAAATTGAGTCGAACCTGCGTACATGATTGGGAGTATATAACTTATACTATCATTTTCATAGATCTCCACCTAGGTTTTGTCCTTGAGGTGGTGACACTTGCATAATTGGATAGACCGCGCAGTCCCACAGGGAGTAGGTAAATGTCTAGCTCAAATCTGACCCGCGTAGAGGCAAGCCAACGCGCCCAGGCAGTAGAGGTACTAAGCGAGCTAATCGAGATTGACGTTACGGGGGCGCCAAGTAAAGACACGCATTTCCCGGTTGACGCCACGCTAGAGCTAGCAGTTAAGGATGCTGGTACTAAGCTGTGGATTGATTTCCTAGGCGGCCAAGTTGACCAGGTCAGCGTTGACGGGACCGCAGTTGACTTTACCTATGATGGCAGCCGTATCTGGCTAGGTCAGCTAAGCGCGGGGGAGCACCAGGTTAAGGTGTGTGCTCAGGGCAGGTTCTCTAACACTGGTCAGGGCCTGCACCGTTTTAAGGACCCGGTAGATGGAGCCACCTACCTGTACACCCACTTTGAGCCTTCTGATGCGCGTCGCGCCTGGCCGTGTATGGATCAGCCTGACCTTAAAACTGTTTTCACCCTAGTGGTTAAAGCGCCCCTAGCTTGGACTGTGCTGGCTAATGGCCTGCCGGTGCAGACCCGCGAAAATGATGACTACAAGCTGATTCGTTTTAGCCCCACTAAGCCGCTGTCAACCTATCTAAGCGCTTTGGCAGCTGGCCCTTATCACCGTGTCTGCGACACTTGGACTTCGCGCCTGCACGATGAGCAGGGCGCGCCTCTTGAGGCAGGGGCTCACCCTTTAACTGTGCCGCTGTCGTGGGCTTGCCGGGCTAGCCTGGCTAAGCACCTAGATGCTGATGAACTGCTACAGATCACCAAGCAGGGCCTAGATTATTTTGACGCCACATACGACTTTGCCTATCCCTGGGGCTCGTATGACTGTGTGCTGGTGCCCGAGTACAACATTGGCGCCATGGAAAACCCTGGTTGCGTTACTTTCTCTGAGGACGCCTACCTATTCCAGGGGGAGGCCACTGCTGACCGTCACGCCTCACGCGCTAACACTATGCTGCACGAAATGAGCCACATGTGGTTTGGTGACCTGGTTACCCCGCGCTGGTGGGAGGACACTTGGCTTAAAGAATCCTTCGCAGACCATCAGGGCACTGAGGCTGCCGCGCTGGCCACCAAATACACGGACCAGTGGGTGGCTTTTGCTTCCCGCCGTAAAGCTTGGGCCTATAACGAAGATCAGCGCGTGGACACCACTCACCCCATTGAGGCCCGCGTTGACGACGTCGAAGCTGCCCGCCAAACCTTTGACGGCATCACCTACGCTAAAGGCGCCTCAGTGCTTAAGCAGCTGGTGGCTTATGTGGGCCACGAGCGTTTTGTGCAGGCTGCACGTATCTGGTTTAAGCGCTATGCCTTCTCTAACGCTGACCTAACCCAGTTCTTGCAGGTACTTAGCGAGGCTTCAGGTCAGGACATGAGCGCTTGGGAAGCGGCCTGGCTGCGCACTGCCGGCCCTTCCATCATCACTGATGAAATTGAAATTGAAGATGGCAGCATCAGCCGTCTAACCGTAAGCCAGCACAGCGTTGACCTAGCTACCGGGCAGCAAATTTTACGCCCCCACACCCTAAACGTGGGCCTGTACTATCTACGTAACGGTAAGCTAGAGCGCGAACACCTGCTGCCGCTGACCCTAACTGACTCCAGTACGCAGCTAGATGAGGCTGTGGGGCTGGCGGCCCCGCAAATGGTGCTAGTTAACGACGAAGACCTAACCTACGCGGTGGTGCGTCCCGACGCGCTATCACTAGAAACCGCCTCGAAGCACCTATCACGCCTAAGTGACCCGCTGGCGCGAGCCCTGTGGTGGTCCATGCTCTACAACCTGGCCCGCGACGGACTACTTAGCGCTAAGCGCTTCATTGAAATCGCACTAGCCCAAGCCGATGACAACACCGAGCTGGCCACGCTCACTAACCTGTTCACCCAAGCCCAAACCCTGGCCTTGTACTACAGCGCCAACACTCAGGCAGATGTGCAGCTATTGGCGCAAGGGCTAACCAGCCGACTGGACCAGGCTCGCCCCGGCAGCCCAGCCCAAACTGTACTGGCGAAGGCTTATATAAGTGTGCTGGGTCAGTTGGGCACCAGCGATAAGGAGGTTAGCGTCCAGGGCGCTAAGCAGCTGCAACAGCTATTTGATGGCTACTTTACTGACCTAGAGATCAGCACTGAACTGCGCTGGCGCACCCTAATTTCACTGGCTCGCCTTGACGCAGTTAGTGACATTGACCTGGCAGTGCAGCTAGCCCGCGAAAATACGGCCACCACCATCACCTACCATCTGCAAGCAGCTAAGTCGCGCCCCAATGCGGTTGCTAAGCGTGAAGTGTTCACCCGTCTGCTAGGCGAAGACACTCTCTCTAACGATCACATTGATGCTTTGGTGGGGGCATTTAATGTGCCCAGCCATCGTCAGCTAACGCTACCGTTCGCGCCTGAGTACTTTGCCGCCCTAGAACAGATTTGGGCTAGCCGCAGCCAAGAAATCGCTTCACGTCTAGTCAACGGGCTCTACCCCCACGCTGGCGGCGAGGCTGAGCTGGCACTAAGCCAAGCCTGGCTAGATGAGCACCCGCAAGCCCCGGCGGCTTTACGTCGCCTAGTGCTTAAAGCCCACGACGACCTGGCGCGTGCGGTACGCGCCCGTCACTAAACGTGGATTCGCCGCAGATGCTGCCCCCGCAACCACCGGTTGCGGGGCGCCAGTCCGCGAGCGCCGATCCGTGGCGGATATGGACTATTCCTAATGCACTTTCGACGCTGCGACTAGCGTTCATCCCGGTGTTTGCGCTTAGTATTTGGCAGGGCCATATGCTTAGTGCCGCGATAATTTTGGTGCTGGCTTCGGTAACTGATTTTCTTGACGGTGTGATTGCCAGGGCCTTCAATCAGCGTTCTCGTCTGGGTAGGCTTTTAGACCCAGCTGCGGACCGGCTTTACATCGCTACGGCGTTGATTATGTTGGCTGTGGTGGGGGCTTTGCCGTGGCTGGTGGTGGTTTTGCTGCTGGCACGTGACGTTATTTTGGCGGTGCATGTACCAATTTTTGCGCATTACGGGTATGCTCCTATTTCCGTTAACGCGGCCGGCAAAGTGGGAGCTTTCATGCTGATGAGCGCTTTTCCTTTGCTGTTAGTAAGATTTGCGTGGGTCAGTACTAGCATTTGGGCGCAAATAACGTACAGTGCTGGTGTGGCCACCCTGATTTGGGGGGCAGGCCTGTACTTCTGGTCTGCTTTCATTTATCTCAAACAGATAACACGGGTGCTCTCAGAAGCGGTAAAATAGTCCTAATTGCGCCGCTCCGCATGGCTTTAGGTAGGGAGGAACCAATGACCGATACACCCTTTGAGCGTGACTTAAACTCAACCCAGAGTTTTGGGGCCATTGATCTAACTGCAATGCCCACCAATGCTGTCATTGGACTTAGCGTCCAGGATCAAGCGGCTATTGCTGCTTTGCCGGTTGGTACGGCTTTGCTGATTGTGCTGCAAGCTGGGGGAGGGTCGCGTTTCTTGCTCGACACTGACAAGGTCACTGTTGGCCGTCACCCGCGCGCCGATATTTTTCTCGACGACGTTACGGTTTCGCGTAAGCACGCTCAGTTTATTGCCTTACCTGAAGGCGGCTACCAGGTGGTAGACAATGGTTCCCTCAACGGTACCTATGTCAACCGTACCCGTGTTGACCAGGCGGTTTTGGGTGCAGGTGATGAGGTGCAGATCGGTAAGTTCCGTATGGTTTACTACCCTGGCCCGCAGGGTAGCTGATGGTATCTTCAGCGTCGCTTGCCTCAACAGCTGAGGCAACTAAGGTAGGCGCGGTAGCTAAGAGGCATGTGCCTGTTGGAGCTACCGGCGTACCTGCCGATATGGTTAAATGCTGGCCCTACGAGGTAGACCAGGCCCCGGTGCTTAAAATCGGGCAGGTGGTAGATGAGCTAGAGGCGGAGTTTCCGGCTTTAACTGTTTCCAAGGTCCGCTATTTAGAGGATGCCCAGCTTATTTCGCCTTACCGTAAAGGCGGTCCGCAAGGCCACCGCCGCTATTCACGGGCGCATGTAGAGCGTTTGCGTTACATCCTCACCAGGCAGCGTGATGACCTGTGTCATCTGCAGGCAATTGGGCAGACTCTGTCTGAGCTAGATCAAGGCAAAGCTGACGAAAATCCTGCCGTTGGTCCACAACTGGTCACCAACAATGGTGAGCTGGTTGTGAATCTGCCTAATGACCAGCTGCTAAGCGTTAGCCAACTGGCTAAGCGTTTGGGGGTGAGTATCGCGCAAATAGAGCAGGTAGTGGAGGCCAGGATTACGGCCCCTGACGCTAAAGGGCGTTTTGATGCCCGCACTGCTCAAGTGGTGCGTCTAGCTTTGGAGGCAAGTAAACGCGGTATACCGCTGCGTAACCTGCGTTCTGTGAGTATGGCAGCTGACCGTGAAGCTGAACTCATTGGTAACACGGCCCGCTTGCATACCCGTGGCGCAGGGCAAGATAGCTGCGCTTTAGGGCTTGAATTAGCCCAGCTGGTGTCTGCTTTGCACACAACTCTTTTAGAAAAAGCTGTGCTTAGCGACTGCTAACCAGCGCGACACGCAGGCCAAAGCTCAACGTAAGCTTCAGTTTTATATATGCTTGCTGAGTCGTAACTGTGGGGTTAGCCCCTTACCGATAGAAGAACAGGAGCACTGCATGAACGCAGAAGAAGCCGCATCACCGGTGGCAAACCAGCGTATGCAAGGCTTACTGTTTGGCGATCCACTTCGCTACTTGGATGGCAATACCGGCTACCGTGGCCCTATAGCCTGTCGAGCTGCCGGCATCACCTATCGCCAGCTCGACTACTGGGCCCGCACTGGCCTGGTTGAACCCACAATTCGTGGTGCCAAAGGTTCAGGTAGCCAACGCCTATATTCTTTCCGTGACATCCTGGTACTTAAAGTAGTTAAGCGACTGCTGGACACCGGCGTGTCCTTGCAGCAGATTCGTACCGCCGTCAGCCACCTGCACGATAACGGCATTGAGGACCTAGCTTCCTTAACGCTTATGAGTGACGGTGCTAGGGTCTATGAATGCACTAGTGAAGATGAGGTTATTGACCTGGTGCAGCGTGGCCAAGGCGTGTTTGGGATCGCGGTAGGGCGTGTATGGCGTGAAGTTGAAGGTGAGCTGGCCAAGCTGCCGGTAGATCACGCTAACGACATGATGCATTTTGAAGATGAGCTGGCCCAACGGCGCGCTAAAAAGCGTCAAGCAGTTAGCTAAGAACTGTTAAAAATTTAAACTACCTGGCGGTTGCGTTACACAACTGTCCAGGTAGTTGCTGTTTTGTGACTTTTATAAAACGATGATTCAACCCGAAAGGGCCTTGTAGCTTTCTAGTGGCCTATATTTCAGGCACAATCGGATATGTGAGCACGACTCTCTTCATCGTCATGGTGGTGGTCATAACGGCCCTCATCTTTGACTTCACTAACGGCTTCCATGATTCTTCTAATGCGATGGCTACTTCAGTGGCCACCGGCGCCTTTACCCCCAAGCGGGCGGTTACCGTAGCAGCGGCGCTAAACATCATCGGCGCTTTCATCTCCACTGAAGTAGCTAAGACTATCTCTCATGGCATGTTTGATGATCGCCTCATCCAGGCAGCCCCAGCCATGGTTTTTGCGGGACTAGCAGGCGCTATTCTGTGGAACCTAGCTACCTGGCTATTTGGGCTACCCTCTTCATCTTCACATGCCCTGTTTGGTGGGTTGATCGGCGCAGTGATTGTCGCTGCCGGCATCCAAGGCGTTAACTGGGGGGTTGTGGTTTCTAAAATCATTTTGCCGGCTGTAGTGGCCCCCTTCGTTGCGGGCACTGCTTCTGCCCTGGCCACCTGGGTTGCCTACAAGATTGTTCCCAGCGATGAAGAAGCCTACACCAACAAGATCTTTAAGATCGCCCAACGTTTTTCGGCTTCTATGGTGGCTTTCTCTCACGGCACATCAGATGGACAAAGACCATGGGTGTTATCACCCTGGTGCTGGTGGCCGCCGGCTACCAGGAGGCTGGCACTGGCCCGCAGTGGTGGGTAGTAGTTAGCGCCGGCCTGGCTATTGGCTTGGGCACATACTCAGGTGGCTGGCGCATTATGCGCACTATGGGACGCGGCCTGGTGCATGTAGACCCACCTCAAGGCTTTGCCTCCGAGCTATCTAGCGCCGTAGCGATCTTGGCTTCCAGCCACCTGGGATTTGCTCTTTCCACTACCCACATTTGCTCTGGATCAGTGGTAGGTACCGGGGTAGGGCGCGGCGCCAAGGTTGAAACCGCCACCCTACGCAAGATGTTCATCGCTTGGGTAATCACTTTGCCAGCTGCAGCTGTGGTAGGCGGGCTAACCTCTTTCGTGGCCGTAAAAGGCGGAATCCCCGGGCTGTTTGTAGTTATTATCGCCCTGATCTTGTCCTCGCTGATGATCGTGCGTCACGCCAACCAGAACAAGGTTGATTTCGCTAACGTAAACGATGCCAACACCGTGGTTGTAGACAAGTAAGGCTAAGACATGCAAATCGACTGGTTTTCTCTCCTGATTGTCACGGCCACCACCCTGGTTGCTGCCGTATTCATCATGGTTATCATCGCCTTAGCAGCTCGCATGTTGGATCTGATCCACCGCCGTCGCCGCGAAGGACGCGAAGACGGCGTAGCCTTCTACCAGATCGGCGCCGCCTTTTTCCTAATGCTGGCAGGAGCTATCTTCCTGTTTGGCCTTTGGCTGATGATCCCATATTTCCACTGACCAACTACCATCACACGGATTTACTAAGACGTGGCCCCCTAGCTAAGGGGGCCACGTTCTGTATAGGCTAAACGGTGACTACCTCCGATGAAGACCTCCTGCAAAGCGCTCTAGCTGCACAGCAACGCTCAACAGCTAACGCTGACCCTGACTATCCGCTAGTACACTTGACGGCTCCAGTAGGACGTCTAAACGACCCCAATGGTTTGTTGGTCGATGAAGACACCTACCATGCTTTCTTCCAGTACACCCCTGAGCACCCGCGCCGTCTGGTCTACTGGGGCCACGCCACCAGTAACGACCTGCTGCACTGGACCCACCACGCGCCAGCTATCGTGCCCGACTCTCCCTACGACCGTAACGGCGCCTACTCAGGTGGAGCAATTATTCTCGACGCCGACGAGCTAAGCTGGGTTGACCCTGCCGTTGCCCACACCTACGTTCTGCACTACACCGGTAATCTCAAAGACGCCGTCACCGGTGAACGCGACGCAACTCAGAACGCCGTCGTCTCTGATGACCTAATCAACTTCACCAAGCTAGCCGACAACCCGGTTGTACGCCGTCAACCAGAAGGCTACACCGCCCACTGGCGTGACCCCCAGGTGTGGCGTGACGCCGAGGGCTACCGCATGCTTCTAGGCACCCAACGTAAAAACGAAACCGGCGCCGCCCTGCTTTACCGCAGTGAAGATCTACGCCACTGGCAGCTCGAAGGCGAACTAGAGATCCCAGGTTTCTCTGACACCATTGCCACCGGCTACATGTGGGAATGCCCCAACCTGATGCGCCTGCGTGACGAGGTTGATGGCCAATACTACGACGTGCTCATTATCTGCCCAGGGCATGAAGCCAGGCATGGAAGGCTTTGAAAATGTTTTCCCTTGCATCTACCTGGTTGGTCACCTACGCGGCACTCGCCTAGAAGACACCGGCGGTCGCTTTGCTGAAGTTGACCGTGGCTTTGAGTTCTACGCCCCGCAGGTATTTGCTCACCGTCGTGAACAAACCCCAGACGGTAAGGCCCTACTGATGGCTTGGGCCGGAAATGCGGGGGAGGACGAGCAGCCTTCAATCCACTCCGGTAACTGGGTACACACCATGTCTATGGTGCGCGAGCTGAGCCTACGCGGGGGCAAACTAATTCAGCGCCCACTGCCGGTGCTTGAGGATGTGCCCAACCAGCGCTCAACCCAGGCAGAATCGGCTGCTTGGGAAGAATCAGCCACCACCTATGATTCCGCCCTTGAAGGTGACGCAGCAGGCCAGGCATTAGCCAGCGCATTAAACCTGGACCAGACCTGCGCCGCTTTAGCGAATTCGCGTTCTTGGCGTTTGCGGGCAACCGTAAATCTGAGCCAAGAAGTATTAATTCGTATTGGCGACGAAACAGCCACGTGGATATTACTTTAGGGCGTAATTACCTTGAAGTAGACCGTTCTACCAGCGCTTACCCCCATGGTGGTCGCCGCCGTGTCAGCCTACCTGAGCAGGTCAAACGCAGCATTGAATTGATCCACGACCGCTCTATTACGGAACTATTCGTTGATGAAGGCGAATTAGCATTCACGTTACGTTCTTTCTTACCCGCCACCGCCTGCGGCTTTAGCGTTTTCGTAAAGGAAACTGACGCATTTGGTAACAAGGTCCTAACTGATGTTAGCAACCAGGGCGAAAACGGCGTCATTTCGAGCATTACCTATATGAAAAATGATTGACATATAACGTCATATCAGCCAGTATTGAGGGGTTGAGTTTGGTGTATCTCACTAAACTCAACCCCTCAGTGTTGAGACCTTATGAAAGGAACGACCAGTGGCGATGGATCACGCCAAGGTAGCCTCTGAGGTATTGGATGCGCTTGGTGGCGCAGACAATATCAATGCGGCTGCACACTGCGCTACCCGCCTGCGTCTAGTAATTAACGACGACGGCAAAATCAACCAGAAAGCTCTGGACGACAACCCGGCCCTAAAGGGTACCTTCAAAGCCGGCGGCATGTTCCAGATTATCGTAGGCCCCGGTGACGTAGACGTCGTTTATGACCACTAATTAAAGACGGGGGAGTGCGCGAGGTCTCTAAGGATGAGGCTAAGTCTGAGGCTGAAGCTGGTGGAAACATCTTCTCCCGCTTCATCAAGACTATTGCGGACATCTTCGTCCCTGTGTTGCCGGCCTTGATCGCCGGCGGTTTGCTCATGGCGCTGAACAATGTGCTCACCGCCAAGGGTCTGATTTATGAAGGCGAAGGAATCGTTGACCACTTCAAGTGGCTCAAGGACTATGCCTCGCTAATCAACATGCTCTCTGCTGCCCCCTTCGCCTTCTTGCCGGTACTGATTGGTTTCTCGGCAGTTAAGCGCTTTGGCGGTAACGTCTACTAGGTGCCGCCATGGGTGCGGCCATGATCTCCAGCTCGCTGACCAGCGCCTACGACCTGAGCCAGGCCCGCATCGACGGCAAGGTGCAGTACTGGCACATGTTTGGTCTGAACGTAGAGCAGGCCGGCTACCAGGCCATGGTTATCCCCGTGCTGGTGGTGGCTTGGATCCTGGCTTGGACTGAGAAGCAGTTCCACAAGATCTTCAAGGGCACCGCAGACTTCCTGCTCACCCCGCTGCTGACTATCTTGATCGTTGGTTTCCTCACCTTCGTAGTGGTTGGCCCCATCACCCGTGAAATTTCTGACGGTCTAACTGAAGGCATCGTTTGGGTATACGAACACGCCGGCCCAGTTGGTGGTTTCATCTTCGGTCTGTTCTACTCACCGATCGTGGTTACCGGTTTGCACCAGTCCTTCCCGGCTGTAGAAATCCCGCTTATCTCCGGTGACAAGCCCGCTGGTGACTTCATCTTCCCGATCGCCTCTATGGCTAACGTAGCCCAGGGCGCTGCTGCACTGGCCGTTTTCTTCACCACTCGCGACCAGAAGATGAAGGGCATGTCTGGTGCTTCGGCCGCCTCAGCCCTGTTCGGTATCACTGAGCCGGCTATCTTCGGTGTTAACCTGCGTCTGCGCTGGCCCTTCTTCATCGCCATGGGTGCCTCCGCCATCGGTGCCACCCTGGTATCGCTGTTTGATGTACGCGCCCTGTCGCTGGGTGCCGCTGGTTTCGTTGGTTTCGTTTCCATCCGCACTGCAGACATCCCCATGTACGTGGCTATTGAGGCCATCACCTTCCTGGTGGGCTTCATTGCTGCTTTCTTCTACGGCAAGACCCGTGGCAACCAGGGCGCTGGTGAAACTGTAGATGAAGCTCCGGCTGTGGCCATCCCTGAGGAAGCTGCCACCGACTTCTCGATCGTTTCCCCGCTTAAGGGCGAGGTCGTGCCCCTCAACCAGGTTAAGGACGCTACCTTCGCTCAGGGTATTCTCGGCGACGGCGTAGCTATTGCTCCCGCCGGTGGGGTAGTGGTTTCCCCGATCGACGGCGAAGTTAAGGTAGCTTTCCCCACCGGACACGCTTATGGTCTGGTTTCCGCCTCTGGTGTGGAGATCTTGATCCACATTGGTATGGACACCGTTGAGCTCAACGGTGAGGGCTTCAAGCCGCTAGTTAAGACTGGCGACAAGGTCCGCAAGGGCCAGCCGCTGGTTGAGGTGGACTGGGATCTGCTCAAGTCCAAGGGCTATGAGATCGTCACCCCGGTGGTGGTTTCTAACGGAGCCAAGTTTGCCGGTGTCAACGACAAATCCTCCGGAAAGATTGCCACTGGCGATCCCCTTTACACTGTTGCTCCGGCCGCTGCGCCGGTAGCCTAATCAGCTACTAGCTGGGGGCCCTAACCGATAAGGTTAGGGCCCCCAGTTTTTTTGGTGTAGCGCTAATTTTTTTATTTAGGCTAGCAACACCAAAGTTTTAAACGGTCCGGCCGCGATAGAGTTTAATTGGTAGCTCGATGATGTCTGCGGGGAACTGGTCGCGTTGAAGATCGAGGCAATCTACCTGTTCAACTAAAAGTTCCACGGCGTGCTGGGCCATCTGGTTGATAGGTTGGATTACAGTGGACAGCCAAGGCATAGCCTGACGCATGGCGAAGGTGCCATCAAAGCCAATCACTTTGAAGTCATCAGGGATCTCAAAGCCATGCTGCAGCGCCCACTCGTAGGCGGTGGCCGCACGTAAATCATCGGTAGCAAAAACTGAGTCAACTTCCGGGTGAGCATCTAACTCACGGCGAATAGTTTCTGTCAGCACCCGCTGGGGCGTGTTGAAGCTGACCGTCATTACTAACGGCTCAATCCCGGCCTGCTCTAGCACGTGGCGGTAGCCTTTTTCGCGCAAGTTATGTGGACCCATCCTGGAGGTTAGTAGGGCAGGGCGGCGCGCCCCACGATCTAGCAGCAGCTGGGTGGCTTGACGGGCGCCGTCGTAGTTATCGCAGCGCACAATCGGAATGCTGGGGTGTAGGTTGCGGTCAATGGAGACCACTGGCAGATCCAGCATCGAGTAGTCGCATACGTTTTCGTTGTGAGCACTGGAGATAATGCCATCTACATGCTGACCTAACAAAAGATCTAAATATTCTTTTTCGCGCTCTGGTTTACCCAGGCTGTTGCACACCAGCATCCGATAATCGCGTTTAGCTAGTGCGTTTTCCACGGCCACCGCCAGCTCGCCAAAAAACGGCATAGCCAGGGTAGGGATTATTAACCCCACGGTTTGGGTGGCTTTACCTCGCAGTGTCTAGCCGTGTGGTTGGTTAGATACCCCAGCTCAGTGACAGCTTCATCGATTCGCTCTTGCATAGCTCGAGACACGTAGCCGCGCCCATTTAAAGCACGCGAAACAGTGGTGGGAGAGACCCCAGCACGACTAGCTACATCAGCAAGCGTAGGTTTACGTTCGGAGCTAGACATGGCAACCTTCTATGGTTTTTAAATCCGTACCTGCTAAGTGTAGCGCCTAAAAAGCGTTTATGCAGGTCAGAGCCGATTTGATTAGCTGAACGTATAGATTTTTTAGGTGTTGCTTATAAGCCAAACAAGGCCGCAAAACACAAAATGGGCCATCAAAATCACAGAGACACGTACACCTTATGTCAAAATTGGGGGAGTAGTCCTACTAGAAGCAACCCCCGTCAAAAGAACCCCACCAAAAGCTAGGCCTCTATTGTCTCTAAGGCTAGGGCGTGGCCGCCGGTATGACATTTAGGCTAGCTTCCGGCTCCTGGCGTCAGCGCGCTAGTTTAGCTAGGAAATCAAGCATGGCCTGGCTCATTAGAGCATGTCCCAGGGTAGCTGGATGCATCGAATCAATAGCTAGACGGGCCGTCTTGGTGCTGGTGGCGATAGCGTCGGTTAGACAATCGGTGAAGATTAGATCCAGCTGACTGCAAGCCTGGGCAATCATGGTGTTAACGGCGTTGAAGCGCGAGCCGTTTAGGATGGGGAAATAGGGGCAGACCACCACGCTAGCGTGGCTATGAGAACGCAAGAATTCCAGATCGGCCCAGATAGCTTTGCGAACCTGGGCGGCGTGACTAGGTAAAAAGGCGGCGTCATTTAAGCCAAGACTGACAAAAATTACCTGGGACTGAAGTCTTACGGCGGCTTTAAGTAGCTCAGTATTGGCTACAGCGGGCGCACGAGTACCGTCAGGAAGCGCCGGGCCGCGCCGGGCGAAGAAACCTAAGCCGTCTATACCTAGATTTATTTCGCGCCAACCCAGCGCTTGGCACAGTAAGCTAGTCCAGCGCTGGGTGGGTTTTTCTATGGCTTGCCAACCGGTAGTTACCGAGTCACCAATGAACAGCGCGGCAGGGAAAGGTTGTGCATTAGGGATTACGGCTTGATCCCAGTTTGAATCCATAGCTAAAGCTTACGCAGCAAGCAGCTATTTGCGGCACATTGAGGCACACAGAGCCAGACTAGGGAAGACCTCTTCCAGCGAAAATGACATAATGTACATTATCGGCGTTTACGATAGGGGCGTTATTATCTGCTTATGATCATCCGTAAAGCCACATACGCTGATGCTATCGCTATGAGTCAGATTCGCAATGAAGCTGCGCGCACTGGCATCGCCCTTTGGACTAGCCACCAAATTTTGCCCAGTGACGCTTCCGCTTGGCTAAAGCCGGCGCTAGAACGCGGCACTGCCGTGGTGGCCGTTGATGAGCATGATCAGGTACTTGGCTACGCCACCGCTGAACAATGGCGCGCCTATGAAGCCTATGAGCACAGCGTAGAAAACTCGATTTATATCCGCGCCTCTGCGCGCGGCCAAGGCTTGGGCAAGCAGCTACTAGCTGCTCTCCTAGATGCCAGCAAGGCTGCTGGAGATAAGCTAATGATGGCTTTTATTGAGTCTGGAAACATTGCTTCTGTTGAACTGCATTCACAAGCTGGTTTTAAGCTCGAATGCGTTATCCCGCGCGCTGGTACCAAATTTGACCAAGATTTGGACCTAACCATTATGAGCTACCACCTCTAAGGCCAGAGATCACCTTAGAAAACTAGCTTCAATGACACTGTCTAGTAACTTGCGCACTCAAGGTTTTGCCAGCTAGTAATGCTACTTAGAACTTGTTTGCTGCGCTACCTAGATAAATGACATAAGGTGCGTAAGCATATCTCGCTTACGCACCTTATGCGTTGTATCTACAGGATTTGCAGATAATTAGTAACGTCTAGTCGCCCAGGGCGGTGCCAACTTCACGGGCGGCACGGATCCACTCATGGTTGGTGGGCACATACTTAACCTTGCCAGCCACATCCTTAAGCGGAACCAGCTGAGTGCCGTGGCTACGATCTGCCACCGTAACCCCAAAACGTCCAGCTTCAATAGCAGCTGCGCCGGCGCTACCAAGGCGCGTAGCTAGCAGGCGGTCAGCCCCACAGGGCACGCCGCCGCGCTGCACATAGCCCAGGATCGACACACGTGCCTCCAGACCGGTGGCATGTTCTAGCTGCTCAGCCAGGGTGAAGATATTGGCGCGCTGGGCGGCCTCTAGTTCCTTAACGTGTTGCTTAGCGCGAGCCTTGTTCTCCGGTGAAGAAGCATCCTTAACGATTGAACGCAAAGTTTCCAGCTCAGCTGCAGTCTGGGTGCTCATAGCTCCCTCGGCCACGGCAATAACAGAGAAAGTAGAGCCATGGGCGCGGCGTCGGTTAATCTTCTCAACAATCGCATCCACGCTGTAGGGGATTTCGGGAAGCAAAATAACGTCCGCTCCCCCGGCAATACCTGCCCCCAAAGCCAGCCATCCGGCTCGGTGTCCCATGATTTCAGTAAGAATAATGCGGTGGTGCGAGTGCGCCGTCGAGTGCAGACGGTCCAAAGCCTCAGTGGCAATCTCTAATGCGGTAGCAAAACCGAAGGAAGAATCAGTCTGGACAATGTCATTGTCGATAGTTTTCGGCAGGTGGATTACGTTTAGGCCTGCTTCCATCAGGCGCCGCGCGTTCTTTGCGGTACCCCCGCCACCTAGCATCACCAGGGCATCTAGCTGGTTGTCGTTATAGGTCTGCACGGCGGTGGGGATCATGTCACGTACTTGGCCATCGACATTCATGCGGTGGACCTTGTCACGACTGGTGCCCAAAATAGTGCCACCAACAGTAAGAATGCCAGATAGGGCTTTGGCATCTAGCACTACAGAACGGTTTTCTACCAAACCACGTAGGCCATCTTTGAAACCAATCAGCTCCCAGCCATAGTTACCGATGGCAGACTTGCCAAACCCTCGAATTGCAGCGTTCAAGCCGGGTGCGTCACCACCGGCTGTAAGGATACCAATGCGCTTTGCCATAGCTCCAAGTATGGTCCATAGCAGTAGCTAGCCCCAAGAGCTAAAACAAAATTGGTAGAATAGGAAAGGTTTTTTGGAATAAGTCTGCGCCACCAACGGTTGTAACCTGGCGTAGATATACCCACTTTAGGAGTTATAGATGGCGGATCGCGCGCTACGAGGTATGACCATTGGTTCTAAGTCAATGGAATCTGAAGACAATGTAGAGTTCGCCGCCCACCAGAACATTACGTTCGTGTGCGATTTGGGACACGTAACTGTTATCCCCATGGCTATTGAGGCTGACATTCCTCCCACCTGGGAATGCTCCGACTGCGGTAACCAGGCCCTGCTGCGTGGCGGAGATGAGCCTGAAGCTGAAGAGCCCAAGAAGACTCCGCGTACTCACTGGGACATGCTGCTTGAGCGCCGCACTGAGGAGGAACTCAAAGAGCTGCTAAACGAGCGCCTAGAGATGCTGCGTAGCGGCGAAAGCTACCGTCAGTCTTTCTGAGACAAATACCGATAAAAAGGTTGCTGCCAGCTTGAAGCTGGCAGCAACCTTTTTACTTGTGCAGTTTGCTTTACTTGCGCAGTTTACCTAGCGCCTGGCGTAGCTGCTTGCTACGGTGCTTTACGCCCCAGCGGGTAACCAGCTTTAGTTCCTCAGTGAAATGCCGCCAGAAAGCTTGGACTCCCCCGCTTCACGCTCAAGGAAAGTAATAGGCATCTCTACAATGCGCCCGCCTGCCTGGTCTACCAGCAAAGTCATGTTGACCTGGAAACCATAGCCCAGCGCCTCAACCTTATTTAGGTCCATACGGCGTAGCAGATCGGCGCGGTAAACACGGAAACCTGCGGTAGCGTCACGCACATTTAGCCCCAGGGCTAGGTTGATGTACACGTTTCCCGCGCGCGAAAGCAATACACGCTTTTGCGACCAACCCTGTGTAGCCCCGCCGCTAATCCAGCGTGAACCAATCACTAGATCCGGCTTATCCGCCATCTCAGCGCGCTGAATTAGCAGTGCTAAATCCTCGGCGCGGTGGGAACCATCGGCGTCCATCTCAATGATTAGTTCAAAATCATTTTCTAGCGCCCACTTAAAACCGGCTAGATAGGCCGGACCTAAACCGTTCTTTTCAGTGCGGTGCAGTACGTGGATGTGGTCGTCACTCTGGGCGCGGGCGTCAGCTAAAGCCCCAGTACCGTCAGGAGAGTTGTCATCAATTACTAAAATGTGTGCCTGCACAGCTGCGCTGCGTACGCGATCCAGAGCAGATGGCAGGGAATCTATCTCATTGTAGGTAGGGATAAGTACAACTGAACGCATGAGGGCTCCTTAAGACCAGGGCAGGGCACAAAGCCGATTTGGGGGATATGGCGGCAGCTTGCCACCCGCGCTAAGAGAATACCACCACTGTGGTAAACCTGAATGGGGTTACTAAAAACTATTTAGCTTTCTTTTTTAAGATCGGCGTTGCGAAGGCAAAACCTAAACCCACAATTACAAACCCAAAGGTTAAAAGCCATCAATAAGCCCGCCGCAGCGGTCAGCAATAGTAATGTCTCGGCGCAAAGGCAGATCATCCACAATAGCCATCTGAGTGCCGCTTTTAGCCATACTGCGGATCTGCCCATCAGGGCCGATCGTGGCACTAATACCGGTGGTAGACACCTGCACTACGGCTCGTCCATGAACAACTGCCTGCAGGCGGCCCATATACAGCTGTTGACGCGACTCATCAGAGCCCACAAAAGAAGCATTATTGGTGGGAATATATAGGGCTTGCCCGCCCTGGTGTACCCCGGCACGCAGCTCATTGTCATAAGCCACCTCAAAACAGATACCCACAGCCAGCTTAGCTTTACGCCCATCGCGGGTAGTGAAAGTCAAAGTGTGTGAGCCACTGCCCGCACGCATATCGGTGCCGATGCGGTCAACCTGTTTGGTGATTTTACGTAAAGTACCTCGCCAAGGCACATACTCCCCAAAAGGTACCGGGTGGTGTTTACGGTAGATTTCTCCCGCCCCATCAGCCCCATTCCAAACGATCATGTCGTTATAGCGGCTGGAGGCGCCGTCGTCGTAAAGCACTCCCCCCACCACAATCGGGGCCTTAATATCCTCACTAGCCTGCGTAACCACGGCGGCCACCTGCGGGTAAGAGCGTGGATCTAAATCAGCTGAATTTTCCGGCCACAACACCACATCTACCCCACCGGCGCCAACCTCGTCCTGTAGCTTGCGCGTGCCCGCCACATGCTGGCCAGTCACCAGCATTTCCCGACTAAAAGCCTGGGTTGGATCCTTACCGGGAATACTTCCCTGCACCGCCCCCACCCGCAGCGTGCCCGCCTGGGCAGCAGTCGGTAGCTCAATAAAAGTAGGCCCAACCCCCAGCAAAGCCGCTAAAGCCAGCGCCGTTACCGCCTTCTCCAGGCGCAAACGCAACAAGCTCACCAGGCCCAAAGCACCCAGTGCACCCAGCAAAGCCACCACAAACGTTAAGCCACTAGAACCCAGCCAGCTAGCTAGTGGCAGCAGCGGCGAATAAATCTGCGACTGGGCCAAGCGCGCCCACGCAAAACCACCCAGCGGCCAGCTAGAACGTAGCTGCTCACAGCCGGCAAACAAAAACGCAAAAATCACGGTGCCACTAAGCAGATGCTCACGCACCCAGGCCGTGCCACTAACTGCCGCCCACAGCCAAGCAAACAGCGCCAAATACAGTGACTCAAAAATAGTTAACGCCACCCACCCTAGCGGATTGCCCATAGACACCTGGGTGAACTGAAACAAGGGCGCAAACAGGCCAATTGCGTAGCAAACCCAGGCGGAAACTACCGGCGCGCTCGCGGGTAAGCAGGTACAGCGCCCCCACGCCGCCGACAGGCACCGCCCACACGGAGGTGTAAAAAAACTTGGCGACCACTAACCCCAGGGCCAAAGCCAAAACACACAAAGCCATAAAAGGCTTCGCCCCGCCCGGCGCAGCCAAGCCAGGCAGGCTTATACGTTTGACCACGCCACTACTCCCCTATTCAAGCCGGCCTCCAAACGCACCAGGTCAGTTACCGCAATAGTCTCCAGCTGCCCATCCAAAGCCAAAGAGCGCAGCTGGCGCACCAGATCCAAAAGCTGCTTGCACCAGCGCACAAAATCGCCCGCGCCCAGCTCGCTTAGAGCCAGGACATCTTTAAGATCCGCTCCGCTCACCCATGCGTTAATAGCCTCAGCTAAATCCCATTGGGCATCCCCACTGCGCGCCAGCTCCACTGCCAGTTCCTGCAGGTGAATCTGCTCGGCCTGATCAGTGGTTTTACGCAGAGCCTTACCCAAAATACCGTCACTAAAAGCCACCTTGGAACCAATACGCGGCTCAAACACGCAGCTAGAGGCCACCCCCGCCAACTGTGCGGGAGACAGGTTAGCCCACACCCCATTAACCAGGCACTGGGCCACCAGTAGATCACGTTCAGCATAAATACGCGCCAGCAACTTACCGCGCGCAGTTGGACGCAGCTGGTCTGCTTCACGTTCCAGGTAGCCAAAGTGCTCTAGGACCTTACACACCGCCTCAAAAGTGCGGGCAATTGAAGAAGTACGCGCATGCACGCGGGCACTAATGCGGTCAGCTTCCCTTTGAGCCTTAGCCCATTTACGTCCCACCACCGCATGTTCCTCGCGATGCGGACAGCTGTGACAAGGATGCTCACGCAGCTGACTGCGCAGCTGGTCAAGGCGCACGCGTAGCTGCTTGGTGCGCACCGACTGCTTAGCGCGCAGCTTAGCGGGCTTTAAATCCCCGCCCGCCACCATCTGTGATAGGCGTGCAGCAGTTTTCTTAAGGGCGCTATGATTGCGGGCGCCCACGTGACCAAGCTGCATTTTACCCAGAACCACCGCCGGGCCTTTAAGCTCAAGAGGAGTAAGTACCTGCACCTTAGCGGTCTCATCCACAATGCTCAGCAGCGGCAAACCCGCCGTATCCTGGCGCCGCTCCAGCACGACCGCATGACGCGAACGACGCCCCACGCGCAGCAAAATCACATCCCCACGTTTCAAAGCACGCATCTGGGAGGTTAAATAGCGGGTTTCATCAGCGCTAATAAGCTGTTTGAGCTCTTTGTCGCCGGCTGAAATATCCAGCAGCAGCCGCGCATAACTGGGATAGTCCCCATGTGAGCAGCGCATTTGCAAGCTGAAGTTATCAGCTTTGGCGCGGGCTTTACGGGCGCTCGCGGCCAGCTCCACTACCGCGCGGTCAGCTTGGAACTGGGCAAAAGAGGACTCTAAAATATCGCGGGCCACATTGTAGTTGGTGCGCGAAAGCAGGTTAACCGCCATATTGTAGTTAGGCGTGAAAGCACTTTTGAGCGGGTAGGAACGCTTAGAGGCAAGCGAAGCCACAGTTTGGGCTTCTACCTGCCCGGCTCCCAGCACGACGGCGTAACCGATGCTGTCAATGCCGCGCCTACCAGCTCGCCCAGTTAGCTGGGTGTACTGGCCGGGGGTTAGTTGGTTATGGGCTTGGCCATCCCATTTACGTAGAGATTCCAGCACCACTGTGCGCGCGGGCATATTAACCCCCAGGGCCAGGGTTTCGGTGGCATAAACTACCTTAACTAGGCCTTGGGCAAAGAGCTGCTCAACAGTTTCTTTAAAAGCCGTAAGCATTCCGGCGTGGTGGGCGGCAATGCCGTGTTCTAGGGCGCTAGCCCAGCTGTGGAAACCCACTGCAGCCAGATCCGCCCCGGAAAGCTGGGCGGTATTGGCTTGAATAATCCTTCTGATCTGCTGAGCTTCTTCAGCAGTGGTCAGGTTTATGCCCGCATTCATGGCTTGGGAAACGGCCTCTTCACAGCCGTTGCGGGAAAACACGAATACGATTGCCGGCAGCATGTGGGCTTTATGCAGCGCTTCAATCACCACTGAGCGACGCGGTGGGGTAAGCGAGGGCGGGGCTGGGAAACGCCCGGGGCGCGGTGGGCGCTTATAGCCGCCTTGAGCGCGCCGGGCCCGGTGCAAAGCGCTGGTTAGATCACGGTTAATGACGCCGCCGCTATCTGCATCCTCGTGGCTGTAGAGCGGAAATAGTTTGCGCCCCACCATCATGAACTGTTTAAGCGGCACGGGGCGGTGCTCGCTAACAATTACCTGACAGTGTCCACGAACTTCTTCTAGCCACTGGCCGAACTCTTCTGCATTTGAAACAGTTGCCGATAGGGCCACTACCTGCACGCTGGCCTCTAGGTGAATAATGGATTCTTCCCATACCGGCCCACGGAAACGGTCAGCTAGGTAGTGCACTTCATCCATCACCACATAGGCCAGGTTTTCTAGGTCCGCCGAGCCGGTGTAGAGCATGTTACGCAAAACCTCAGTAGTCATTACGACTATGGGTGCGTGGGGGTTAATGGAGTTATCTCCAGTTAAAAGGCCGACGACGTCGTGGCCGTAGCGGGCCACCAGGTCCAGGTATTTTTGGTTACTTAAAGCCTTAATGGGGGTGGTGTAGAAAGTTTTGCGTCCACTCATAAGCCCCAGGTAGACGGCGAACTCCCCCACCACGGTTTTACCAGCCCCGGTAGGGGCGGCCACCAGCACGGACTTGCCAGCCTCCAGGGCTCGGCAGCCTTCTAGCTGAAAATCATCAAGCGGAAAATCGTATTGCGCTTCAAAACGAGCCAGGCGCGTAGCCTCGTGCTTAGCTAGGGCACGTGCGGCTGCATAGCGCTCAGCCGGAGAAGATCCCATTAGTTATTACTCCAGTTATCAACCAGCGTTAAAGCATCAGAAATTACTTCCAAGGTTACCGGGGCGCGACCAAGGGGTTCACCATCGCCATAAAGCAGCGGTAAATCTGGGCCATCGATAGTCAGCGCGGTGGCATTAGTAATGTGCACTGCCGGGTGGTTTACGTGGGTGCCGGAAAAAATACGGGGAAATACCCGCAGCACCGTAAAGCGCGCCACCGGATCTACGCTCACCAAGGTGCCCTGACCATCAGTGGCACTGGCTTGCGGGGCAATGTGCATTCCTCCGCCATAGTAGGAAGTGTTAGCAAAAGCCACCAGGTGCAGGCGCTGAGGTGGCAGCTTGACGCCGTCTAGGGTCAGCTCGTAGTGGTAGCCCTTAAGCGTGGCAAATTCTCGTACTGCTGCGCGCACATACCTACCCCGGTTACGCGGCCAGTCATAGTTGTTAGCGCGCTGGTTAATAGCTGCGTCCACACCAGCAGTTACCACGCTCAGCACCCAGCGTTGCCTACTGTCATCGGCTGCGAAGGTAGCTTTAATCAGATCCGTTTTAACCGTGTTTAGATGCCCAGCTTTAAGGTTGTTTAGTAGCTGATCGCTGCTTCGACGCCAGTTGGTAATACCAAAGTGACGGGCGCCGTCGTTACCAGTACCTGCTGGAATGATAGCTAAAGCCGCATCTGTATCAGCTACCGCATCCAAAGCCAAGGTGACTGTGCCATCTCCCCCAGCCACTACCAGCAGGTCATAGCTACCTATTTCCAAAGAGCTTAGACGTGACAGCGATGCCACCAGATTGTCGCCAGTGACATCTACAAAATCGAAAGCTCCCAGACGCGTCGCATCATGCTCAAGCGCATTGAATCTACGCATCAGATAGCGGTAGGCGGCTAGGCCATTACCAGCACCAGCCGCCTTATTACCAAGTAGTACTATCCGCATTAGCTGTTGGCCGGTCCAATCTGTGCAGTGCTAGGGGCAGCCAGGGCAGCATCAAGGGCGGCATCTTCTTCAGCCATACGCTTAGCGCGACGCTTGTCTCGCACTATTGCAATACCGCAAGCCCCAAAGTAGAGCGCACAAATCGGCAGCGCCATAAAAATCATGGACCAAGGGTCAGGCAGTGGGTTAGCGATAGCCATGAAAATAAAGACAAAGACCACCGCGATACGCCAACCACGCAGCATGGTCCGGCCCTTAATCAGACCCAGGTGGTTTAGCCCCACCATCATTTCAGGGAACAAGAAAGCCAAACCAAAGACCAGCAGCAGGCGGGTCACAAAAGACAGGTACTGGCTAGCATCCAGGTATCCGGTAGAAGAAGTCGGGATGAAACCGGTAAGCACATCCACAGCGTGGGGAATCAGCCAGATACCCAGCAGACAGCCACATATAAACAAAGCCAGCCCGGCTAGGCCGTAGCCCAGCGCCAGTAGCTTCTCTTTCGGCAGCAACCCTGGGGCAATAAACGCCCAAAACTGGTAGATCCACAAAGGAGCCGAGCCAACAAAGCCCGCCCACATAGATACACGCAGCTTGATATCGAAGGAAGATAGTACAGTCCCAAAGTTAACAGTGACATTGTGACCATGCGCGCGCGCCACTTCCAGCGGATTAGTCAGCACCGCAAAAGCCTGGTCGTAAAAGATCCAGGCCACGATGGTTCCAACTAACACACCCAGGGCAGCAATAATTAAACGGTTGCGTGCCTCGCGCAGGTGCGCCCCCAAAGACATGCGTGCTTCAGGGTTGTCCTTACGCTTACGTAGCTTAAAACGCTTCTTTTTGGGCGTGTCCTCAGCCACCTGTGTTCCTTCTACAAAATCGAAACTGTACTAAGTGTGCAGGGCAGACCCCACGGCCTACCCTGCACTTAGTTCAGTTATGCGTCACTTAGCCTCACCCTGCTGCTCAGGAGCGGCCTGAGGCTGGGAAGGCTGGGTGTAGTAGGTACCCTCCTGAGGAGCGATCTGCGCCTGCTTCTGTGCGGGAGCATCCTCCTCCTTGAGTTCCTTAACTTCCTTCTTAAGGACCTTCATCGACTTGCCGAGGCTACCGGCGATCTCCGGCAGCTTGTTGGCGCCGAATAGCAAAATCAACAAGACGATGATTACGATCCAGTGCCAGGGGCGAAATGCTCCCATAGTGAGCCTGCCTTCCAAAGACTTGGCATGAAAATTCATGTACGGACGGGGAAAGTTTACCGTTTTACCAGCCGATCCAAGAATCGGGGCCAGTCACAGCAAACCTATATACCTATTATCTTGCCATGAACCGGGCAGATTCACGTCTTTACGCTCACGCTTTGAGCGTAGTTAGCTCGGGCTTTAGCTGCGCGAACACTGACTTTTTCTAACAATGTGGCAGGTTCTACAGCTATCAGCTCACTACTTGCGCGCAACACCACAGACTCTAGCCATGCCTGAGAACGGCCAATTATTTCTACGGTGATAGTGCCGTCTTGGTTATAAATAACCTGTTTTGCTTTAGCTACTTGCGTCAGCCAAATTCCACTAGGGCGGATGCGTAAAGTGGCTGTTTGGGCTGTGCGTCCCCAACTTTGGCTCCGGGCCCGACGGCGTTTGTCGGCTGAGGTGTTGGGGGACGGGGCGGCTTGCGCACCTGGCCGCCCAGGCTTAACGCGCTAATACGCTCTAGCCGGAAGCGGCGTTTGGCCCTGGCCCCATGACAGTAGCCCACCAGCGTAAGACGGGCGCCGTCGCTAACTAACCACCAGGGATCCACATTGCGCTGGGAGCTAACCCCGGCGGCGTCGACGTAGCTTAGCTTTAGGCTGCGCCCAGTCATAAGGGCTTCTAGTACTGTGGCAAAAACTTGGCCTAGCGGCGCATTTAGGGAGCCGGCAGCGTTTTTGGGCTCGGCGCTAGCGGCTGTTTCTAGCTCGACGTCTGCCTTGGTGGCAGCTACCCCAGCACCACCGGCAGCTACTTGACTTTGCACGGCTGACACTTGAGCGTCAGGATTTGACTGCAACAATTGACTTAGCTGGCGGGCGTAACTTTGCCAGGGGCCAGCTTCTAAAGCTGCCAGAGCCAAAGCCAAAACCTCGCGGTCAAGCTCATCTAAATGCAGCTGATTAGCTAATCCCCCGGCGTGGTTGAGAGTTACTTTGCCATCATGTAAATCAGCAAAATCAAAATCTAGCCCCTGCCAGGGCACATGATCGGCACCCACTAAGCTCAAGCTATCTACATCTTTACGGATCTGCTGCGGGCTAACTCCAAAGTGACTAGCTAAGCTGTCAAAGCTTTGCCCCGGGTGCGTTTTAACCCATTGCACCAGGGCTAACATGCGGGCCACAACTATGGAGGTGGGCGGGTAGACCTTAGGGCTTTGGGTTTTAGCTGGGCTAACTCCCCCTTCATCGCGAGATGGAAGTTTAGGGTCTATGGTCTCTAGAGCCTGCAAACGGTTTAGCACTGCTTGGGCTAGGTCAGCCGGTTCAAGCACCAGGGCCTGCTCTGCTAAGGAGCTAAGCGTAGATACTAGTTGCAGCTGATCACTTGGATGATAGTCCAGTAAGTAACGATCCTGTCCCAGCGCCTGGGAGTGGGTTTTTAACTGCCAGGCGCTATCTGGCGCCAACCAAAGCACGACTTGACAGTGTCTACTATCTGACGGCGGGGCCGGCTCTGGCCGCTCAGTCTCTGGCAGCGGCCGGGCATGTATCTGGCCCACTATGCGATCAACACGAAAAACGTCGCTGGGCCTGGGCCAGCTGATCAAAAACCATCAAGATACCAGCCCCCCTCAAGCACGCTTAACTTAGCGTCCCACACCAGACGTTGGCGTGGGCTGCGGTCATGCAGGCCCTGATAGGCAAATTCCAGTTGGGCGCCTGTAGTTAAGCCCCACGTCACCTCCTGGCTAAGGGACGGTCCAGGCGTAGGCAGAGCCTTAAACACGCGGTTATATAGGGGGTAATGGGCGTTTAGTTTGGCTCGCACAATACTTAGCCGCGTGCCAATAAAACCGCTGTTAAACAGGTGCGTGGCTAGTTCTAGCGTCAGCAGCTGCACTGGCGTTAAGACTGGCAATTGTGGGCATTGACCAGCGGGGGCAAGTAGGTAGCGCTTATGGGGATGAGTGTTGGTGGGGTTATCTACATCAACTTCGGAGTTGATTACTACCCCCAGTTCACGCAGTGTAGCGCGGTCGCGCTCAAATCTGCGCACCTGTTTACGCTCAACACTGCTTTGTATGGCCGCGTCGTAGCCGGCCACCTGTCTAGTTATCTGCCGTAAGGTCAGTCCTCGTGGGTTGCCAGACAGCGCTAACAGCAGGTTAAGCACTCTCTCCTCAACACTGACTGGTTGGCTCATGCCTTTAGCCTACAGGTAGGCTACAGCCATGATGTGGCGTGATGGTGTAGTTGAGCAGCTACATAGCACTTGGGGCGGTTGCGCTATGGTTTGGGTGCGGATCGAGGCCGCCCCAGCTAACGCACGTGTTTATTTGCCCGGAGAAAAGGTAAAAGCACTGCTATATACGGACCTGTTTGGCCAGGCCCAGATTGGTGAACGGGTGCGTATTGAGGTTTCTGCCTTGGCTCGCTCACTTGGTACAGGTGGGCACGCCATGGTTGGGGCCCGTCTAGACCAGCTCAACGACGACGTCGAACCGGCTGGTCACCTGGTTAAAGCCCGCTATATGCCTAACCAAAAGCTAGTTACCAGCGTTGATGAGCCGGGCACAGCCCACCACCAGTTATTAAACACTGAGCTAGACCTGGCAGGTGGCGCCGTGGTGGTGGCCGATTTGCACTCGGCCCTGCCGGCCATAATTGCCGGGGCGCGCTGCCCGCTGGTAGATGAGGATCCATCTCAAGCTCCGCTACCAAAAATCGCTTATGTTATGAGCGACGGCGCCGCGCTGCCACTGCCTTATTCGCGCAGCGTTTTTGGGTTAAAACAGGCCGGCTGGCTAGTTGGGAGCGTGGCCACAGGACAGTCTTGGGGCGGCGATTTAGAGGCAGTCTCGCTACATAACGGCCTGCTAGCGGCGCGCCATGTACTGGGCGCAGACATAATTGTGCTGACCCAAGGGCCAGGCAATTTGGGTAGCGACACTCCCTGGGGGGTTTTCCGGGGTAGCTTGCGCCGATGCACTTAACGCCACTGCGGTACTAGCAGGTGAGCCGATTGCCGCCTTGCGTGTATCTCAGGCTGATGCGCGTGTGCGCCACCTGGGGATTTCGCACCATTCTTTAACCGCTTATAGCCGCGCTACGCTGTGTAGCGCGCTCGTTGCTGTGCCCGAGCTGGACGGAGAGTTTGGTGAACTGGTTAAATCCCAGGCCCGCCAGTTGGCGCTGCCACGCCAGCTAGGCCAGCCTCACCGTCTAGTTTCTGTTTCCTGCCAGGGCTTAGATGAGGCTTTGGCTACCAGCCCGGTAAAACTATCTACTATGGGTCGCGGCCTTGACCAAGACCGCGCCAGTTTCATTACGGCAGCAGCTGCCGGGCGGGCAGCGCGCGCACACTGGCTTAAAACTTTAGAATCATGACTTCACAGCTTAAACCCGTAAGAGTGCCCTTTTGGGGCCCACTAACCGCCCAGGTGCACGGTATTTACCGGCGCGCTTTTCCGCCTAATGAGCAAATTCCATTAGCGTTTTTGCATGTCTCTTCTTTGCGCCTAAATGCGCAGTTTTTAGCGTGGATTGACCCTAAACAGCCGACCTCTGTAGATGGGGTAGCTCGCGTGGTGGCCATGACCTACTCTCAGCGTGCTCACGGCCTGCTATACCTGGCGTTTTTAGCAGTAAATGATCAGCTACGCAGCGCCGGCTATGGCTCGCGTGTACTTAATGCTATTTGTGAGCATAACCGTGACCTGCCGATATTTTTAGAGATTGAACCTGTAGACGAGCCTGGCGCCCCAAATCCGCACCAGCGTCAGCGCCGACTGCGGTTTTATGAAAGAATGGTTTTGAGTTAACCAATATGCTCACTGAAGAATCTGGGGACACCTATAGAGTGCTACGCCGTGGAGCGCAGGCAGCGAAGGTCCGCCCTAAACAATTACAGCGCGCTCTAAACTCTATGGGTTTAGGGGTAGTACGCTCACGTGTAAGTACTGACTGAGGAAAACCACTATGTTTGGCATTGCCCCTTCTTATCCAGCTATGCGTTTTACTTTAGCTTGCCAGAGTGAAAACGCTATTCAGTGCGTAATTAATGTGCTGGGAGCAAAGAAGTTTAGACTGGTAGATAATAAGATCGACCTGCTACTAAAACAGCAGGGCTGGACTGGAGTAATAGTAGCTCAAGGCTCAAATGCTCGGGCCAACATAATCGACACGATAACTGATCCAGAGTTACTTGGAATGGCTTCACTAGCGCTGCTACCAATTAGTATCGTCGCTCACGAGCGTCAGCGCGGCCAAACTGAGATTGCCTTAGTAGCCAATAATTTTGCTGACGGCACGGAACTATTTGTGGTACTTATTCCTAGCCGTAGAGTTGATGCTAATAGCTGGGTTGAATACAAGTTTTTTGCTAAATGCATGAACGCAGTAATTAGCTCTCTGCGTGAAGCTAATCTACTAACCTCTCCCCCGCAAAGCATCAAGTCTCATAAGCTACCTAATGATTTACCAGCAAATATTGGCTATATTCAACGCCTGCGTCGGCAAGCTAAAAAGCTGCCAGACACGCAGCCTTTTTTTAAAGGAGTGTGCCTGGCAGCTAACTAGTGGCTTCTAGGGTATTTAGTCAGTAGCGGCCTAGATCAGGGCGTCTAGTAGCTTTTCGCGCGTGACCGGCTTGGAGCCAAACACCTTCAGCTCGCTTAAGAATTTGAGCATCGCCTCAACTTCGCTGGCACCAATTTTGCCGATCTGATCAGCGCTGAGCCCACTAGGCTTAATCAGCTCAGCGGTAGCCACAGCCACTTTGCGAGCCTTGGCGGCCTGCTTGGCGTCAGCCAGGTCGGGCACGTACTTGACCGCAGCTTTCACGGCGGCGTCGGGATCAGTGACAAAAGTCTGCATCCCCTTAACCGAGGCAGCAACAGCGGCTTTAAGGGCGTCACGTTTAGCAGCTAAAGCCTTGGTGGAGGTAACCAGGCTGGCGCCAATCAGTGGCGGGTTGGTGGCTACTGCCAACTTACGTACCTTCATGCCTGATTCTTCTAGGGCGACGGCGTCGTTGTTGGAGTAGCCCACAATGGCATCTACCTTGCCGCTCATCAGGGCTGCCTGCTGAGTGTAGCCAATAGACATAATGTTGACGTCATTTTGGCTCAGTCCCGCGCTACGCAAAGCCAGTAGCAGACCGAACCAGTTTTCGCCATAGGTTCCCGGGGTACCAATCTTCTTACCACGCAGCTGCGCAAGTGAAGTGATAGAGGAGTTAGCCGGCACCATAATGCATACCGCATAGCTGTGGTAGTAGCCGCCCACAACCACCAGGTTTGAACCGTTAGAGCAGGCCACAGCGGCTTCGTCGGCACCAGCAATAACCAGGTCTTCGCTGCCGGCGCTCAGCGCATCAAACAGGCCTTCCTGGGCCCCATGGTGGCGCAGCTTGACACTGTCTGCGTATTGCTTATTGGCCTGTGCCAAATAGAAGGGTGCGAACTGGATGTTGGGGGTGTAGGTCAGACCAATAGTTAAGGGCTGAGCCCCGGTCTTAGATTTGCTGGCAGTACCTGAGGAGCAAGCCCCTAGTGCCACGCCCCCTGCTGCTAAACCCAGCAGGCTAACTGCTTGTCGACGTGAAATCATGGTGTTTCCTAACTTTGAATTGCGGCGATTGTGCGCGAACGCTTTTCGCAGGCATGAATCAAACCGTGCAAAGCGGTGGCCATAACTGACAGCACCACGATGGTGGCAAATAGACCTGCGGTATTTACGGCGTCGCGCTGGGATGCTAAAACCATGCCCAATCCCGTGCCCCCCATGGTCATCTCCCCTACTACTGCACCGGTAATTGACAGTGTCATGCCGGTACGCAAACCTGCCAAAATTGCCGGAGTAGCTAGCGGCAGTTCCATATAGATAATCATTTTGAAACCACCCGCCCCATCAAGCCGGGCCGCCTCGATCACATCACGATTGATTGACCTTAGCCCCAGCAAAATAGAGATAGTGATCGGGAAAAACACCATAAAGGCACATAGCAGCACTACCGGGAATAAACCGTAACCAACCCACAACACCAGCAAAGGCGCAATCGCAATAGCCGGAATCGCTTGACTTGCGGCCACATAAGGCAGCACAGTTTGCGAAAATAGTGGCCAGTGAAATAGCGCCAATGCTAAGGGTAAAGCCCCTGCAAAAGCCAACATACAACCCAAAATCGCTTCACGCAGAGTAACCCAGGCGTAACCAAGCATGTTTGCGTGGCCAATTGAGGTAATTAGCGAATCAATGATGTGGGTGGGGGCTGGCAAAAATACTCAGCCACAGCTCCAGATACAGAAATTAGCTGCCAGAAGACTAAAACCACTACACCTAGCGTAATTGCTAGCCAGGGCCTGTAAGCTCGCATCTAATTCCTTCCGAATACGGCGGAAGTTTCCTCCCGGTAAGCGCCGGGGAATACAAGGATGCGCGCGCACAGCGCCTGCAGGTCACCTAAAGATAAGTAAACCCGCGTGCCTCCTCCCATCCGGACTTTAACCGTCGGTGCTGGAATTTCACCAGCTCAACCACCAGTAGGTACCAGTGGGTCGCGGACTATAACCGCCGGCTCGGAATTTCACCGACCCCGGAGCACGTTTTACATGTCAACTATAAACCTAGGTCTAAGGCCTCAACAACTTGAGTTTTAAGCCGGTTAGCTAAATTTTTTACGCTGTTAGAGCAGCAATTACGACGGCGCTGGCCCAGTTACCCTCATGGCTTAGTGACACCAGCCAGCTAGGCTCCCCCACACTTTGGCTGACTGCTTGGGCTACTTGGCCGCGTAGTGCTACCTGGGGGCGTAGCTGCTCATCTAGCAGTACTTCAACCTGATCCCAGTTAAAACTTTCCAGGCTTAGTGGTTGAGGCGCGGCGGCGCCTTTAAGTTTCACCAAGGCAGTGGACCAGGCCTTAACAAAAGCTTCTTTGGCTGCCCAACGCGCAGCCAGGTGTGGGGCTAGCTCCTGCCAGTTTGGCTCAGCCCCTCTAGCTCGCACCCGCGCTTGGGCTTGGCGTAGCTCACGAGGGCTAAAAGCTCGCTGACTAAAACTAGTGCCAGGCTCAGAAAGTTGCTGAGCAAAAGCATCTATCTGCACTAGGTCAACCCCCACTCCCACTGGACACTGACCAGTAGTTTCAGGAGTAACGATTTTAGGCATATCCACTCCTCCAGCTTAGCTAGCCATAGCCAAACTACATATGGGGTGGATCCTTAAACGGATCCACCCCATATGGTTAAGCGCTAGTAGCTATTACTCACCAGCGTGGTAAACACCGTCGGCACCCAAGCGGGCCTCGGGGTCAAGCAGCATAGCTGCCTCAACCTCGTGCGGGTCGCGGGTTTCGGTTTCTTCACCCAGGCGACGGCCATCGATCTGCTCGAACAGGGCCACGCGGCCGATCATGCCGGCGCGGCGGCGGCGCGTACCGGCAGCCAGACGGGCGTTGGCGCTGGCCAGCCAGGCGTCGACGGCCTGCTGGCCGCCAGCCTTACGCAGGGCAGATTCGAAAGCACCGGGGTGCACCATGGCCAGCAGGCCAGATACGTGCCCGAAGCCCAGCGAGGTAGCCAAGCCCGCACGGATCGGACCAGCACCGGGCACGCGGCCGCTTTCGCCGCCACGGCCAGCCAGACGCATAGCCTTACGCGGCCAGATCCAGAAGCTGTCCTTCTTGAGCTTGATGTCCACGCAGTCCAGCGAGGCGTTACCGGGAGCCACACCGGTAGCCAGGATTTCGGTCAAACCGGCCACCTGGAACACTGCGGCACCACCCTTAGCGTGACCAGTGATGGTCTTCTGAGAGACCGCTACCAGCGGGTTACCCTCGCTACGGCCAAGTGCCTTGGCCAGGCGGGTGTGCAGTTCAGACTCGTTGGGGTCGTTAGCACCGGTGGAGGTGTCGTGCTTGGAAACCACGGCGATGTCGTCAGCCTCAACGCCCAGCTTGGCCAAAGACTTAGCCAGACGCGAGTTGCTACCGCCACGGCCCGCAGCCAAAGCACCCAGGCCCGGGGCCGGGATGGAGGTGTGGGCGCCGTCGGCGTAAGAGGAGACGAAACCAAGCACTGCAGCAACCGGCAGACCCAGCTTGGCCGCTACGTCACCACGGGCCAGGATGACGGTACCGCCACCTTGGGCTTCCACGAAGCCGCCGCGACGACGGTCGTTGGCACGTGAGAAGTGACGCGGACTGATGCCCTTAGCCTTCATGGCAGCCGCCTCAGCAGTGGCGTTCATGTTACCGAAGCCAACCACGGACTCAACCGAGATGTCATCGATAGCACCGGCAACCACCACCTGGGCCTTACCCAGAGCGATCTTGTCCCAGCCTTCTTCAATGGATACGGCTGCGGTTGCGCAGGCGCTAACCGGCTGCACCATAGAACCATAACCACCGATGAAGGACTGCATTACGTGTGCGGCCACAACGTTAGGCAGGGCCTCCTGCAGAATGTCACTGGGGCGTTCCTCGTTGAGGAAGCGACCAACGAACATCTTGCGCATCGACTCCATACCACCAAAACCGGTGCCCTGAGTGGAGGCCACATCGGCCGGGTGCACAGCCTGCAGCAACTCTGCGGGGCTGAAACCAGCGTTGAGGAAGGCCTCAACGGCGGTAACCAGGTTCCAAGAGGCGATCCGGTCCAAAGACTCGGTCATGGACGCCGGGATACCCCAACGCTGCGGGTCGAAGTCACGCGGGAACTGGCCACCCACGGTGCGGCTCAGCGCGGCGCGGCGCGGTACGCGGGCCAGCGAACCAGCCAGGCGGGTCACGATCCACTCGCCACTTTCGCTGTCTTCACTGATCAGGGTGTGTGCCGGGTCAGATTCAGCGATGGTGCGGGCGGTAGCCTCGTCAGCGACGTTGAAGGAGATGTCGCGGTCAAGGTAAACCTCAACCTCTTCATCTGCCACCGGAGCGATCAGCTGGTCGTCAACGAATTCGCGGATACCGCAACGGCCCACTACCTCGTCGCGGTAACGCGAGAGAATGTCAGCCTCGTCAACCAGGTTGCCATCGGTGTCGTACCAGCCGGCCTTAGGCGAGTCCTGCCAGGTCAGCAGGCCCATACCCCAGGCCAGTTCGAGTACGCCGGCAGCGGTGAGCTCGACGTCGTCGCCACCGGTCATACCCAGCTCAGCTTCACGGCGGGTACGGCCGCTACCCCAAGTGGATACTTCACCGGTAGAAACCACAACCACCATGTCTTCCAGGTCAGCTTCAACCTCGCCCCAGTTAGGCGCGGTGGGCTGAACCGGGGTGGCCGGGCTGGGCAGAGCGGCGATGGTAGCGCTAGCCTCAACCGGCTCGCTGGCCTGGCCAGCTGCAGCCTTGGCAGCGTTTTCACGCAGCGCCACCAGGTCAACGTTGTCACCCAGGCCACCAGTCAGGTCAGCCTCAACCGGCTTAACCGCAGCCTGAGCGCGTACCTGCTCGGTGCACAGCTCAACCAGCTCGTGGGCGATTTCTTCAGTGGACCAGGTGCGTACCCCGGCAGCCTCAACGGCGGCCACCAGCGGGTCGTTACCACCCATCAGGCCGGTGCCACGCACCCAACCGATACGCGGGTGTGCCAGCGAGACGCGCTGAGCCCACTGCTTTTCGCTGGACCAGCGGTTAACAATGGCGTCCAGGGCGCTCTTGACTTCACCGTAAGCACCGTCGCCACCGAAGGTACCGCGGTTAGGCGAACCAGGCAGATCACGTGCAGACGGTGGTCCACATTGGTGTCAGTACCGATGGCGCTCAGGGCAGCAATGCTGCGCTCCACGCTCCACAGCAGCAAACGGGCCTGAGACTCAGTCTCCGGACCGGCGTCGGCCAGCGAACCGGCCACACGCCCAGCGGCGAAGGGGAACAGCAAGGTGGGCACCAGGGCCGGCTTGACCAGGGTTGAAGTACCACCGGAGGTGACTACCTCAGCGTTACCGATCCACTGGGCTAGGGCGTCTACGTCACGGTAGCTGGACAGGTTGGCCGGCACCATCCACAGCTGCGCGCCATTGGAGGCGTGCTGACGGTAGAGCTCGGTAGCGAACTCTAGACGCTTGTGGTTCAGACGCGAGGCGGTAGCAATTACGGTGGCGCCACCAGAGAGCAGCTCAGCCACCACCGCAGCACCGATAGAGTGCGGAGCCATACCGGTTACAACCGCAACCTCGTTGGCCCAACGTACCGGGGCGCTACCAGCTTCAGCCTTAACAGCGGCTACCTGGCTGATGTGCTCAAGTACGCCGGCTACGCGCTCGCTGGCACCAGCTTCACGCATCTGGCGGGCCCACCAGGCGGCCTGGTCGGCTACAGCCCGGCCCAAACCGGTGTAGCTTTCGACGTTAACCGTCTCAGCGTTGATCTCACCGGTGGCGATGCGTCCCAGGTCTTCACGGGCGCTGGCCCAACGGTCATCGATCAGCACCGCGCGGCGCGAGTCGAAGCTGGGGGTTACTGAAGCTACCCAGTTGGGGCCTAGCTCGGCAGTAATCGCCTCCAGGGCCACGCGGGTACGCTCAGCTTCATCGTCAACCTGCTCGGAGGCCACGGCCACCTTTTCGGTTAGACCCAGGGTGTCAAGCAGAGTGCGGGCGGTGGTAGCCAGAGCGCCGTCGGGGCCAATCAGACCAGCAGCGAAGGCGTCAAGGGCTTCAGAGGAAACCTGGGCGCCACCGCCGGAGCCACCAGCGCTAGGCATGGCTACGCTCACGCCGTGGTCGCTGGCCACAGCCTGGACCGCGCGGTCGATTAGGGCATCTACCTCAGCTACGGTCTTGAGCGGACCGGTGGTGCCCAGGTTGGCGAGATCGTCGCCACGCATGGAGGCGCCCTCACGGGTGCCCAGCAGCACAGCGGCGTTTACGTGGGCAGCCCAGCCTTCACCCAGGCCCCAGGTGCGCTGTACTCGCTCAGCGATGCGAGCTGGACGCTGTCCAGAAGGACCAAAGAGCTTGGAGATGGACTGGCGGATAACTTCGCTAAGTACCGGGCCGAAGGGCTTGTAGTTAGGTGCACCCTTAAGCACGGTGGCAGCTAGTGCGCTCATGTCAGCGTCGGCGGCACCATCAATGGAGGCCAGTTCCAGCTCGGTGCCCATGTCCATGAGCAGCTGGTTACGACGTGAAGATACGCCGTTGGTTAGGGTCTCGGTGGTGTCGGTAGCGCCGATCTGGTCGGGGCGGATGCGGGCCGAGTGGGCCAGCAAAACGTTCAGACCATCCTTGGCGGTGAAGGGCAGGTCTGCGACGTCGGCTCCGGAGGGGGCGCCAGCGGGAGCGGCCGGAGCGGGGGCAGCTACCGGTGCAGCAGCCGGAGCGGGCGCAGCGGCAGGAGCCGGTTCAGCTGCGGCGGGTGCGACAGGCTCTTCCACTACCACCTCGTCGGCAACAGCCGGGTCGGTGTCAGTGGCCAGAACGCGGGCCTCGTCACGGCGAGCGTTGTAAACGGTCACGTGGTTACCGGCGTGGTGCGGCAAAGCCAGGGTACGGCTAGCCAGGTTGGCCAGGGTCGGTGAAGCAGCTAGACCCACCTCGATGACCTTCTCAATGCCCAAGCCACCACGGTCAACCGGAGTGAACAGTACATCCTGGGTTTCGATCCAACGTACCGGTGAGGCGAACTGCCAGGCCAGCAGCTCAATCAGCAGGGCACGACCCAAAGCTACCGGCTGGGCAATCCATGCATCCCAGTTAGCCAAGATGGCTTCTACCTGGGCCGAAGGCACAACCTCAAGGATGGAGCGGGCAAAGTCCTGGGTTAGTTCGAAGGGTCGAGCTACCAGGTTGGGTACATACAGACCAACCATGCGGTCGATGTCGATGTCGGCAGGTACCAGTGCGTCTAGGCGGCTACGGAACTCGTCCACACCCGGGCGCAGTACGCTGGAGTGGAAGGGCACGTCAATGCCGGGCACCAGCATGAAGGGGTTCTTGCCGCCGCGTGCCTTGGCACGTGCACGGGCGTCAGCGGCTAGTGCCTCCAGACCCGCAACCGTACCGGCAACTGCGTACTGCACGCCGGCCAGGTTGTAGTTAACGATCTGCAAGAACTCACCGGTGCGCTGAGAAATTTCGGCCACGTAGGCCTCAACTTCACTGGCGCCAATACCGCACTGGTTGGGACGCAGCGCGCCCATACGGTAGTTGGAGGAACCGTCTTCAGCACGCGGCACCAAGGTGTGCATGGTGGAACCACGCTGGAACACGATAGAAATCATGGTTTCCACCGGGAACACACGCCCGTAGGCACTTAGCGCGGTGTACTCACCCAGCGAGTGGCCGGCGAAGGCAGCGCCTTCTACCAGAGCGCCGGCCTCTTCTAGGCGCGCGGTGGTAGCCATAGCCACGGTAGCCAGGGCCACCTGGGTGAACTGGGTCAGGTTCAGCAGCCCCTTGGGGTGACGGTAGGTGACGCCGCGAGCAGTGAGCTCGGTGGGGTTGTCACGTACCAGGGTCAGGATGGAGAAGCCCAGTTCCTTGCGGGTGTGGGCGTCGGCGCGGTCCCAGATCTCGCGAGCAGCCTTAGAAGAGGAACGCTCGTCTAGACCCATGCCCTGGGCCTGGATACCCTGGCCCGGGTAGAGGTAGGCAGTGCGCTCAGCGCGGGTAACTGCGGTGCCGCGAGAAACAATCTCACCGTTGATACGGCAGGTTGCCTCCAGTAGGAAGCCGCCGCCACGTACCAGGCCGGTACGCTCCACAGAGATTTCCACCTGGTCACCAAGCTCGACCGGGCCGTGCATGGTGTAGGTCCAACCCACGATGTCGTAGTGACCACCTTCAGGGTCGGTTGAGGCAACTACCTGCTGGGCGGTGGCAGACAGCCACATGCCGTGTACCAGCGGGGCGCTCATACCAGCCACCTTGGCGGCGTTGTAGGAGGTGTGGATCGGGTTGAAGTCACCGGTTACGCGGGCGAAAGCGGTCATGTCGCGCGGGGCGGTGACCTTTACGCGGCGCAGGAGGCGACGGGCAGAGTTGGCGATTTCGCGTCCGGTGCCACCGGCTACGGCCGGGGCGGAAGGAGTGGCGGTACCGTGGGCGCGGCCACGAATAGCGAAACGCTCAGTCATGATGGCGATCAGCTCGCCGGTGGCGAAGTCGCGCAGCTCTAGGTGCACGGCTACCACGCGGCCGGCGCTGGACTCTTCCAGGGCCTCAACCCAACCGTCAACGCTTACACGCGAGGCGGGCTGCTTGGCAGCTAGCTGCTCTAGGTCAGCGCGCAGATCCACAGTGTGGTCCAGGTGGACCGCACCCAGCAGACCTTCAATCAGCGGCATGCCATCTTCAACTACCGAACCGAGGCAGGCGTATACCACCGGCCAACACGGGCCTAGCAAGGCGTCAGGGACGATAGCGGCAGCAGAGAGGGTCTCAGGCAGAGCATCAGCGGTAACCGCGCCGTGGTCGTAACCCAGCGTGGAGGCCAAGGTGAAGGTGTCGTGAACGGTGCCGAAGGGCTGGTTGGCTACCTTGCCGTTAGCGTCAAGGGCACCAGCAACGGCGCTCTGGACGGCAGGCAGGGAGGTGATGTGGTCACCAACAATCGACACGTTACCCACACCAGCGGTGTTAACCAGCAGGTCACCCATGGTCTGGGAGATACGGCTGGGGTCTACCTCGGGGGCAGCGCCGTCGGAGGTACCGTCCAAACGCAGCGGCACTACTAGGCGACGCACGGCGTGGATCTGCTCGCCACCGGGTAAGTCATCCCAGTGGGTGTCGAGCTTAATGTCTAGGTCATAGGCGTCAGGGGCCACGTCGGGGCGGGCCACTACCTGGTAGGCGTCGCTAGGCAGCACCACAGCGGGGTTGGTGGTCAGGTGACCATTCCACACTACGTGCGGGGTGGAGCGTACAAAGGCGTTAACGTCAGCTACCGGGCGGGAGCCAACTGCCTTACCGTCGCATTCACCCAGGCGGGCGGCGGCATCTACCGGGTCAACCCCGGCGGCTAGCAGCGCCTCTACCGCAGCGGTTTCAAAGCGGCCTAGCAGGTGACCAACAGGCTCATTAATGGTGGTAATACCAGCCACGGACACCGGGCCAGGAATGATACGTACCTGGTCAGCGGTGTAGCGCGGGTCCTGGGACTGCCACAGTGAGTCGGTGCCCCACCAGCGCAGAATGTCGGCGTCAACTACGGGCACGAACGGCACCGGCTTGGGGTGCTTGCGGCATAGGTCAACGAACCAGGCGGCGTCTGCCGGCTCCACCAGGGTGGTGTCAGCAGCCGGGTAAGCCTCGGCTAGACGGGCAATGGCGGCGTCGGCGTCCAGTACGGAGTCTAGATCCGGGAATAGGGTGACAATCTGGCCGTGGTCGGCTTCGCTTACACGAGCCTCAATGCGGTGCAGCAGGTCCAGCAGGCGGTCAGCCCAGTCCAGGTCAGCCCAGTAGTCGGCGGGCTTGGTGGCCTCGGGGCGAGCCGAGGCGGGAGCTACACACAGCTGTGCGTAGCGCTTAGCCCACTGCAGGTAGCTCATGGACTCCACGTCGCCAAAGTAGGGCTTGGCGGTGTGGGATAGGGCCTCGATCATTTCGTCGCGGCGGGCAGCCATCAGCTTTTCGTCGCCAGCCAGCTCCTGGATCAGGCGCGAGGCCTTAGCCGAGGAGTTGTCAATTTCGTATAGGTCAGCGCGCAAGTGACTTAGACCCGAAGTCATACCACCGGCAGACTTACCGGAACCAACCCAGCCACCATTGTCGCTGGGGGAAATTCCGGGGGTGTCAACCAGCAGCTGCTTGACGTCGTCGTTGGTCTTAGCTTCCAGGCAGGTCATGGCAGCCGAACCCACAAACACACCGTCAACCGGCATGGGGGCGGTGCCGTAGGCCAGGGCCCAGCGACCGGTGATGTAGTCAGCGGCGCGCTCAGGGTTACCGATACCACCACCGACGGTTAGCACCACATTGTCTACGGCGCGGATGGCGTCGTAGGTGGCCAACAGCATCGAGTCCAGGTCTTCCCAGGAGTGGTGCCCACCGGCGTGACCGTCTTCAATCTCAATGATGACGGGCATTTCGGGAACTTCGCGGGCAATTGCCAGCACCTGCTTGATCTGGTCAATGGTGCCGGGCTTGAGCGCAATGTAGGGGAAGCCCTCGTCGCGTAGGCGGCGCAGTAGCGGCACTGCCTCTTCACGCTCAGGAATACCGGCGGTGATCACGATGCCGTCAATGGGGGCGCCAGCGGCGCGGGCACGGATCAGGGTGCGCTGGGTACCTAGTGCAGGTTCCACAGGTAGCGGTCCATGAACATGGCGTTGAAGGCGGCGGTGCGTCCCGGCTCCAGGGCAGCTTCCAGGCCAGCCAGGTTGTGGTTTAGCACCTCAGCGGTTACCTGACCACCACCGGCTAGTTCAGCCCAGTAGCCGGCATTAGCGGCAGCAGCCACAATAGCCGGGTCTACGGTGGTGGGGGTCATACCCGCCAGCATGATGGCACTGCGGCCGGTTAGGCGGGTGAAAGCGGTGTCTAGTGACAGGCGTCCATCAGGTAGGCGGCTCAGGTGCGGGGCGAAAGCGCTGCGGTCCACGGTGGGGGCAGGGGCGTAATCGCTGCGGTCGAGCTTGTCGATGCCAGCGCTGGTGCCGGCTACCACCACGGTGACGCCGGTGCCCTGCACAATGGCTTCGCTCATGCGGGCTAGTACTGCGCCGGGGCCTAGGTCGACGATCAGCTTGGCTTCAGCTTTGCCGGCGGCGTCGGTGCCTACTGCCTCGCGTACGGTGGTCGGCCAGTCGACGACGTCGGTCAGCACTGCCTGGGCCAGGTAGCGGGCTAGCTCGGGGTTGATACCACAGCTGTTGGCCCATGCCACGGTGTCTTCGACGGCGCCTTCAAGCAGCGGGGAGTGGAAGGGGACGGTGGTGTCTAGGTACTCGCAGATAGGAGCTAGGACCTCTCCCCCGCGCAGGCGTTCTTTGTGTTCACGCTCGGAGCGCTTAGCGGCAAACTCTAGGGCGGATACGGCAGCTTCTAGGTCTGCTGGGCGGCCGGAAAGAATGAAGGCAGTGCGACCGTTGGTAACCCCAATGCTGATGTGTTCGCTCAGGCCGGCAGCGTTAAGTACCTGGTCCAGGGCCGCGCGCGGCACGCCGCGCACCGAGAGCATGGGGGTAACTTCGCCAATGGGGCCCAGGTTAGCGCGGCGTACGCTGCGGGCGGCGGCGGCGCCAATCAGGCGGGCTACGGCATGAATCTCAACTACTTCAGCGTTGTTTTCGCCGTGGTGGGCGCTGGCGGCGCGTAGCGACTCCAGTAGGGCCACACCCAGCATGCCCTGAGAGTGACCGATCACGGCGCGCGGGCGCAGGCTGGAGTCAATCAGGTCAACGCTGGTGTGAGCGGCAGCCACCAGGGCAGCGTGCTGGGCCAGCAAAATACCGGGGACGGAAACCTCGGCGCCAGAGCCGGAGGTGACTACGCCACCTTCGTCATCCAGCATGCGCCCACCGGCGGGAGAAATGGTTAGCAGGTCGGTGGCCACCGGGGCCAGGCGGTCGCGTACAGCCTGGTCAACAGCTACTAGCTCGCTGGCTAGACGTGAATCGGTGGCTACTAGGGACTCTAAAGTCTCACGCCACGGGGTAGCCTGACCGCCGAAAGAAACAATGAATGATTCACCTGCGTGCAGACGACTAGCGACTGATTGTTTAGCGCTAGTGGTAGTCATAAAAACTCCTTGTTTTCAAAGCTTGCAAATATCTCGTAGGGCATGCGCCCGGTGGAGTGCGCGTAGGGTTACGCCACTCTAAGTGGGCGTCACAAAGGCCCGTTGTCGTGTTTCTTTGCGCCGGCGCGGTGCACGTCTTGTTTGGCGAGCAACGCAGCCAGAGATTCGGCGATAACCGTGCGAGTGTTTCAGGCGCGATAACCGCGTCGATTTCACCCAGGGCCACAGCCTTGTCGGGGTTGATGACTTCATCGCTGTAACGTGCTAGCAGGCGTTCGTGTTCGGCCTGAGCCGCTTCACGTCCCTGGGTAGCTTCAATTTCAGCGAAGTGGCGGCGGTGAATGATACCCACCGCACCTGCCGCACCCAACACCGCAATTTCGGCGCCAGGCCAGCAGAAGTTCAGGTCAGCTCCAATAGATTTGGAGCCCATAACAATGTAGGCACCGCCATAGGCTTTACGTAGCACTACGGTTACTAGCGGCACGGTGGCGGTGGCGTAGGCGTTGATGACCTTGGCGCCGCGACGAATAATGCCGGCGTGCTCCTGCTGAGCACCGGGGCGGTAGCCAGGTACATCCACGAAAGTCACTACGGGCAGACCGAAGGCGTCACAAAAACGCACGAAACGCGCCAGCTTCTCGGAAGCATCCACGTCTAGTGTGCCCGCATCGACCAGGGGCTGGTTCGCCACGATACCTACCGGGCGGCCCTCGATACAGGCCAGACCCACCACCACGTTTTGGGCGAAGTCTTCCTGGACCTGCACTAGCTCACCGTGGTCTACGATCGCGCTAACTACCTCGACGACGTCGTAGGGCTGACGGGTTGAGGCCGGCACTAGGTAGCCAACTTTTTCAGCAGCCTTAGCGTCAGCGGCGGCAGCCTCAGGCGGGTACTGGTAGCGCGGAGCTTTTTGCTCAGATGAGGAAGGCAGGTAAGCCAGCAGGGTACGTACCTGGGCTAGGGCGTCAGCCTCATCTTCAGCCACATAGTGCACCACACCGGTGACTGAGCCGTGAATGTCGGCGCCACCAAGTTCTTCCGCGCTAATGCGCTCACCGGTGGTGGCCCGCACTACGTCGGGGCCGGTGACGAACATGTGAGAAGCCTGACGGGTAGCGATCACAAAGTCGGTAAGTGCCGGTGAGTACACCGCACCTCCGGCGCAGGGACCCAAGATGACACTGATCTGGGGTACTAGACCTGAGGCGGCGCAGGTGCGGTTGAAGATACGTCCGTAGTAGCGCAGCGCCCCCACACCTTCTTGAATCTTGGCACCGCCAGAGTCAATCAGGCCGATAATCGGGATACGCAGGCGTAGGGCGTCGTCGAGCAAACGCACAATCTTGTCGCCTTCAACTGAGCCCAGCGAACCACCCTGAACGGAAAAGTCCTGTGAGTACACGGCCACCTGACGCCCATCAATGGTGCCAAAGCCGGTAACCACACCAGAGGGCTTGGCGTTGGCGCCTACCCCGGAGCCACTGAACTGGCCTACCTCCAGGAAGGAGCCGTTATCTAGTAGCTGGTCGATGCGCTCGCGGGCAGTACCTTTGCCTTTGGCGTGCTGGCGCTGAGCGGCGTGTTCTTCGGCGGCGCGGGCCACTTGCTCGTGGCGCTCACGAAATTCTTTAGTGGCTGGGCAGTCAGCTAGGGACTGGCCCGGTTCTAGCTTAGGAGCGCTCACTGATCCTCCTTGTGTAGGTTAAGCAGCACGTCACCAGCACTGACGGTAGCGCCGGTGGCTACTCCCACTAGCTCCACTACGCCGGCATGAGGAGCCCGCACGTAGTTCTCCATCTTCATGCTCTCTAACACCACCAGCAGCTCGCCCTCTTCTACCTGCTGGCCGTCTTCTACCGCGATGCGGGTGACAATGGCCTGGATAGGGGCGGTAACGCAGCCGTCACTGACTTCCTGCACTGCGTTGTGGCCGCCGCGTGAGCCGCGACCGGCGCGTAGAGGCTGAGTGATGGAGCTGACCGGGGCGCTAGTGCCTAGCGGCCCTTCTACGGGCACGGCAATGGCGGTGGCAGTAAATAGGTCTGCGGGCACGCCCAGCTTTACGCGGCGCCCGTCTACCTCGATGATTACCTCGCGGCGCGGGGCCGGGGCGGTGGCGGCACCACTAGCTGCAGCTGCCTGGGCTTCCTCATCAATCAGGGTGGGTAGCAGCTCGTTTTCGATCCAGCGGGTGGTAACCGTGTAGTTTTCGGCTGCCTCGCTGCCATCGATGACGGCGGTGAACGCAGGGGATTTGAGGGCTGCTTCATGGGCGCGTAGGCAGGTGGCTAGTCCCTCAATGGAGGTTTCGCGCAGGGCCCGTAGCGCTCGGGCAATGGCTGCCTGACGGGTGGGGCCGGTGATAACCAGTTTGGCTAGCATCGGGTCAAAGAAGGGGGTGACCTCATCGCCAACGGCAATACCGGATTCAACGCGTACGCCATGTCCAGCCGGCCAGTGCACTGCGGTGATGGTGCCGGTGGTGGGAGCTAGCGCACGGGCAGGATCTTCACAGGTGATACGCAGTTCAATCGAGTGGCCCTGCGCCGGCTCTAGCTGAGGCAGGCGCTGGCCTTCGGCTAGACGCAACTGAATATCTACCAGGTCAGTGCCTGAAACCTCTTCAGAGACACAGTGTTCTACCTGCAGACGCGGGTTAACTTCCAAGAACCACAGGTCGCCTTCGTCGGTGTAGAGGAATTCGCAGGTGCCCACACTACATAGTTGACTGCTTCAAACAGGCGTCGAGAGTTTTCAACCAGTTTGTGCTCAATGTCTGCGGGAAGGAAGGGAGCAGGGGCTTCTTCGAGCAGTTTCTGGTTGCGTCGCTGCAAAGTACAGTCACGGGTGGAGACCACAGCGAAGTTACCAAAGGCGTCACGGGCGCACTGGGTTTCTACGTGGCGGGCGTGGGTGATGAACTTTTCAAGGATCTGCGTAACTGTGCCGCCAGCAGTTCCGGGGGTGGCGCTTTGGACTTCATCCAGGGCCGGGGTGGTGTCTACTTCTTCATCGCTGTAGAGCACGGTGATGCCGCGACCACCGCCGCCGTCGGTGCGCTTAAGGGCTACCGGGTAGCCGTAACGAGCAGCAAATTCTTTAACCACGCTAGCTTCAGTTACGGCGTCGGTGATGCCGGGGACTGGGTCGACGCCGGCACTTTCGGCTACCTGGCGGGCACTCATCTTGTCCCCCAGGGCTTCCATAGCTTCAGGGGCCGGACCGATCCAGGTGATGCCAGCCTCGATTACTGCCTTGGCGAACTCGACGTTCTCAGCCAGGAAACCGTATCCGGGGTGAATAGCTTGGGCACCTGTAGACTTGGCAAGTTCAAGTATTGCCTGCGCGTCGGTATAGCCGCTTCCTGCTGGCAATGCGTAGGCTTCATCTGCTAGCGCCGTTGCTGGTGCCGTTAGGTCTTCAGCTGTGTACGGCAGGATTGATTTACCGCCTCGATCCGCGATGGTACGCGTTACACGCATCGCGATCTCAGATCGATTGGCAATCAAGATTCGATCCAGACTCACCGCTGCCCCTTCCTTGTACTCGACGGCCTAACCGTTATCGGTCAGGAGGGTCAGGCTAACTGCCTTCCACGCGGAAGATATGTAAGGTAGCTATGCCAAACCGTTATATACAAGGTTAAAGCCCCAAGAGCCATATGCCCATTGTAGGATGCCTACAATATTCGAGAAACTATTTTTAGTAGCCCCTAATCTTGGCGAAATGGCGCCAAATCAGCCACAAAGGTGGGTTGTAGCTAATTCGCGCAGGGTGTCAATCTCACGGTGAGCATCTTCTGATTTGTAGACTGCCGACCCTGCTACGAACACATTTGCACCGGCTTCGGCGGCTCGTTCGATAGTTTTCCGCGAAACTCCACCATCAATCTGCAGACGAATATCAAGATTGTCTTTACTCAGCAGTGCCCTGGCCTGGGCGATTTAGGCAGCATAATGTCTAGGAAGCTTTGTCCCCCAAAGCCCGGCTCTACCGTCATAATCAGCAGCATGTCGAACTCGCTGATCACGTCGGCAATTGCAGCTAGGGGCGTGGCCGGGCGCAGGGCAATACCAGCTTGAGCCCCAAGCCGATGTAGTTCACGGGCCAGGCGCACCGGTGCAGCGGTGGCTTCAGCATGTGCGGTTACAGTGTGGCAGCCAATCTCAGCGTAGGCCGGAGCCCAACGGTCGGCGTCGGTGATCATTAGGTGGGCGTCGATAGGCAGCTTGGTGTTTTCAACCACCGCCTGCGCTACCGGCAGCCCCCAGGACAAGTTGGGGACAAAGTGGTTGTCCATAATGTCCACATGCACTCCATCGGCATTGTCGATACGCTGCAATTCGCTAGCTAGGTTGGCGATATCGCAGTTAAGGATGGAGGGGCTGATCTGCGCACGCATGGCTTTTCCCTTCTGGTTATTGGTTTTGTGGCTCGGCGTTAGTCACGCCGAATTAAGGCGCAGAACATGGCGTCAGTGCCGTCAGTGTCTGGCCATAGTTGCAGCATCTGTTGGTGGCAACCGCTGATGGGGCTTAGGCTTAGCTGGGCAGCTACTTCACCGGCGTCAAGCAGACTGGCCTGCTTAAAGCGACGCAGCACATCTTTAACCACCAGCGAGGTCTCTAAAACATGCGGGCTGCAAGTCACATAAGCCACTACTCCCCCGCTACGTAGTGCGTTAAGGGCGCTCAGTAGCAGCTGACGTTGCAGGCTAGCTAGCTCGGCGACGTCGCTTTCTTGCTTACGCCAGCGTGACTCAGGACGACGACGCAGGCTGCCTAGCCCCGAACATGGTGCATCCAGCAAAATACGGTCATAGCTGCCGCTTTCCTGCTCACCAAAATCACGCCCGTCACCAGTACGCAAGCTAACCACCCCACTAGGCAGGGCCTTAACCGAGTCAGCCACTAGCTTGGTGCGGTGATGGCTGACCTCATTGGCCAGCAAAGTGGCGCCCCGCTGCGCGGCTAAAGCTCCCAGTAAAGCAGCTTTACCGCCGGGCCCAGCACACATATCCAGCCAGTTAGTGTCACGTCCCTTTAATGGCGCTTGAGCCAAAATACCGGCGCACAGCTGTGAGCCTTCATCTTCTACTCCGGCGCGACTGTCACGAATAGCTTCAATCCGGCCTGGATCGCCGCCCCGTAAAGTCACTGCCCAAGGGGAAAGTCGCCCTGGCTTAGCCCCTTCACCTACGCGGCTAGCTTGGTCAATTAGCTCCTTGGGGCTGATGCAGCCTGGGCGCGCGCAGGCACTAACCGCAGGCGGCTGATTATCTGCCTCCAACAAGCTGATAAGGTCACTTTCACTGCGCCCATTAACAATCAAGGACTGGCGCAGCGCCTTAACAATCCAACGCGGATGAGAGTAACGCACCGCCAGCGCATCTACGTCACTGATCTGTTCCAAAGGGGTAGTACTCAGGTCAATACCAGCATCCTGGGCTAGTACCTGAAGCCACTGCTGGCCACTGCGTTCACTTACCCGACGCAAAACCGCGTTAATGAACTTAGCGGCCCCACCCCCGGCCACCTCACGGCCTAAATCCACCGCTGAGGACACAGCCGCATGGGAAGGAATCCGCATATCCAAAATTTGGTGGGCCCCAAGGCGCAAAACATCTAGAACATCGCCATCAATCTGCTCTACCGGCCGGTTAGTGCAGTGACTAATGATCGCGTCATAACGCCCCTGCATTCGGCAGGTGGCATAAACCAGTTCTGTGGCCAAGGCGCCGTCACGCTTATCTAGACGCGCGCGGCGGATAAGTTTAGGTAGCACCAAGTTGGCGTAGGCGTCGTTTTCACGCACCGCACGTAGGCAGTCAAAAGCGACTCGCCGCGCATTTACCGGAGCTGACTGAGCATTTTTAGCGGGAGCTGCTTTAGTAGGGTTGTGCTTACCACCGGCGTTAGCGCGACCACGCTCACGACCTTGACCCCGACGCTGGTTGCCAGAGTTAGAGCGCCCAAAACTACCTCGAGAGCCCATCAGTTGGCCTCTACTTCCTGGCCTAGCACCGTGTGCTCATCCAATCGGGCCCCGCGCGCCCAGGCAGCTGCGTCCATCCACTTTTTACCGGCGGGAGCTACTTGCCTAGCGCCACTACCCCATCTGCGGTGCCTACCAGCACCTGACGTTTAGAAGCTAATACCTCACCAGGCTCTAGCTGGGGGGCGTCCACTAGTTCAACTGGCCCTAGGCGCAGGCGGACGCCGGCCAGGGTGGTCCAGGCGCCAGGTGCGGGGGTTACGCCCCTTATTAAGCGGTCAATAACGACGGCGCTGGTGTTCCAGTCAACCTTAGCGTCGCTTACTGCCAGCATGGGGGCTTCACTGATACCTTCACTGGCCTGTGCTTTAGCTACTGCCTGGCCACTAGCTAAAGCCTGCAGTACCTGCAAAACCAGCGGGGCGCCGTCGTCAGCTAAAGCAGACAGTAGGGAGCCAGAAGTGTCACGCGGGTCAATGGGACGCTCTAGCTGGGCGTAAATCGGGCCGGTATCTAGCCCCTCCTCTAGCGCAAAAACTGCCGCTCCGGTAACCTGATCGCCATTAATAATGGCGCGCTGCACCGGGGCCGCCCCACGCCAGGCTGGCAGCAGTGAGAAGTGTAGGTTCAGCCAACCATGGGTGGGCACAGCCAGCAAATCCGGGGGCACAATACGCCCATAGGCCACCACTACCGCCACATCAGCCTGGCACGCGCGCACCCATTGGCTAGCTTCCTCATTGCGTAGTGAGGCGGGGGTAAAAACGTTTAGGTTGTGCTCGCGGGCCAAAGCGGCCACCGGGGAAGGCACTAATTTACGTCCGCGCCCTTGGCGGGCATCGGCGCGACTTAGTACGCCCACCACCTCATGTTCGCTATCTAGTAAAGCTTGCAAGGTGGGTACAGCAACCTCGGGGGTACCAGCAAAAAGCACACGCATAGCAACAAGTTTACGGGGCTAAGCCCATGGGCCCAACTACCACAGTTGCGGCGGGTCGAACTGTACCCGCACATTGCGCATTCCTTTAGCTGAGCGCTCTACTCGCATCTGACGCACTGCCTGAGCTAGCTGCGCACCCAGGTTTAACGGCACCCGCAGTAAGCCACAGTAAGGGCCTAAGCCTGGCTGCTCAGTTTCTATCGAAACTGGCCCCAGGCACTCAGCCTGCCCTAAATCCAGTAGGATCCCGGCGGTTTGGTCTAAACACTGGCCCACATCTGTGCGCAGCCCATCAAAACGCACGCAGCGCCAAGCTGGGGGTAGGTGCAACTGTTGGCGCTCTTGCAGGTCACGCATGGCATAGCCAAACTGGTCCCAGCGTAAAAGGGCTTGAGCTGAAACCGGCTCAGGGTCCCCCACTAGCATGGCCCTGCCCCCTGGACGCACCAACGCCACCGCATTAGACCAGTGGCGTAAAGCTTTAGCGCCACTACCTAGTTCTGCACGTTGACTAGTAGCTGCCCCATCTAGCAGTAGTACGCCGCTATAGCCGCCGCGTGCCACCGGCTCAGCGCCGGGCGTGGCCACCACCAAGCGGGGGCTTTCATCCACACTGTCGATAACCCCATGACTGGCGCTGGCCCCAGAAATCAGTACGTTCACCCCCGGTAGGGAGCGACCCAGTTCCTCAGCGGTACGGATAGAGCCCACTTTGACCATACGTAGCCGGCCACTGCCACAGTTAGTGCACCCAAAAGCGCTTTGAGGCCGCCCACAGTAGCGGCAGCTAAGCCTGCCGCCTTGCCCTAATTGCAGCGGACCATTGCAGTGCGGACAGCGGGCCACCTCGCGACAATCTTGGCAAGCCAGCATGGGTGCGTAGCCTCCCCTGGCCACCTGCACCAATACCGGCCCTTGGGCCAGGGCAGTGCGCACAAAACGATGCGCTAGGGAGGGAATACGGCTGCGACCGCTGTCGCCTTCACGCTCAACATCTAGTAGATCTTGCACATTTACCTGCGCCACCTGCGCACGTAAAACAGCTCGCGGCGCGGCTACCCGCTGCATCCAACCTTGGTGAACCCAGGAGGCGCTTTGCACCGAGCAGGAGTAGCTGGCAACAATTAAGCCAATGTTTTCACTCATGGCCCGGGTAGCTAAAACTGTGCGGGCATGAACATAGGGGTGATGCGGCTCGATTAAGGAGCTATCTTCGTCATCAACTAAAACTGCCAGGCCCAGATTTTTAAGGGGTAGCCAGGCGGCGGCGCGGGTGCCCACCACGATGCGGGTTTGCCCCAGCAGGGCTTTGACAAATACCCGATAGCGCGCAGAGGGCTTCATTTCGCTAGTAAGCGTCAGCACCGGTTCTTTACCCAGGGCTTGGCTTAAAAATTGGGCTAAATCATTAGCTTTACGAGCGTTTGGGGCCACAATTATGGCAGCGCGGCCAGCTGTAAGTACGGCCTGCACGGCCGCCAATACACCGGTATTTAACTGCCCGGGCAGGGGCTGCCAGCTACAGCGGGGGCCTTTACCTTGGGCTAAAGCTAGTAGCAGTGACTGGCCTAGCTCATAGCTGTTCCAGGCCTTGTCGTCGTAACGCTGCCAAACCTCAAAATCTACTTCCTGAGCTTTTACTTCTTTTTCAACCTTGCCGTTACGCGCAGGCATAGCCAGGCGCAGCAGTGAAGCCCTATCGCAACCCAGGCGCTGAGACAAGCGATCTATCAGGGTGCGACTAGTGGCCGGCACTAGCTCTAAATCGCTAATTACCCGCCTAATTGGGCGCAGTTTACTTAGTTTCAGTGAGGAAGTTTGCGACCTTTCCCAGATCCAGCCCTGCAGGCGTTGGGGCCCAAAGGGCACCTCCACCGCTACCCCGGGTTGAGCTTGCTGATCTAGCTCAGGTGGAACCAGGTAGTCGAAAAAATGATCCAGGTGGGAGTTGCTTTGTTCCAGCACTATGCGCGCTACCGGCTGCGCGCACTGGCCCGCAACCGGTAGTTCTTCGCTTTCAGGTATAGCAAGCAGCTCACCTTGTACGCTACCGGTAGCGAATAACGGCAGCGACACACTCATGCCGGCAGGTTATTACAAGCCTGCTGCAGCTGCCAATGCCTGGGCGCGGTTGGTCTGTTCCCAGCTAAATCCGGGGCGACCAAAGTGTCCGTAAGCGCTGGTGGCCTTGTAGATGGGGCGCAGTAGGTCTAGGTCTCGCACAATCGCAGCCGGGCGCAGGTCAAAGACCTCGTTAATGGCCTTGGTGATGGCATCCACCGGGACGGTTTCGGTGCCGAAGGTTTCTACATACAACCCTACCGGGTGGGCGCGGCCGATGGCGTAACCTACCTGCACTTCGCAGCGCTTAGCTAGGCCGGCGGCCACCACGTTCTTAGCTACCCAACGCATAGCATAGGAGGCAGAGCGGTCTACCTTCGAGGGATCTTTACCGGAGAAGGCACCGCCACCGTGACGGGCCATACCGCCGTAGGTGTCAACAATAATCTTGCGTCCAGTCAGGCCCGCGTCGCCGGCCGGGCCGCCCACAATGAACTGGCCGGAGGGGTTAACCAGCAGGTCTGCGTGGGAGGTGACTAGCTCAATGCCTTTAGCGGCTTCAGCTTCAAGCACCGGGGTGATTACTTCCCGGCCGATAGCTTCACGCAGCCAAGCCTGGGACTTGTCGGCGTCGTGCTGGGTGGATACCACGATGGTTTCTAGGCTTACCGCGCGGTCGCCGTCGTAACCGATGGTTACCTGGGTCTTGCCGTCAGGACGTAGGCCGGCCACGATCCCCTCGTGACGCACCTGAGCCAGGCGCTCAGCTAGACGGTGAGCCAGGTGGATGGGCAGGGGCATTAGTTCTACGGTCTCGTCGCTGGCGTAACCAAACATGAAGCCCTGGTCACCGGCGCCCTGTAGGTCTAGGGGGTCAACGTCGCCGGCATTTTCACGTACCTCTAGGGCGCGGTCTACACCGGCGGCAATATCCGGGGACTGCTGACCGATTGAGACAGACACGCCGCAAGAGCGCGCGTCGAAGCAAACATCTGAAGAGTTGTAGCCAATTGAGGAGATTTCGTCACGCACAATCTGCGGGATTTCAACATAGGCTTTTTCAGTAGTAACTTCCCCGGCCACATGCACTAAACCGGTAGTCACCATAGTCTCTACAGCCACTCGGGCAACGGGATCCTGCATGAGGATGGCGTCTAGGATCGCGTCCGATACGCGGTCACATAGCTTGTCAGGGTGACCTTCGGTAACGGATTCAGAGGTAAACAGGCGTAGAGAACTCACGCGCTAATAATACTAGCTACACCTTATTTATTACCCCATTGACGCTTGCCGTGCGGGTCACATCCACAGGGACTTAGGTCTGCACTCGCCCACAGCAGCGGTTTAGTTAAGCCTTGGGCGATTAATTCCACCAGGTCGCGGGCAACTTGCAGCTTAGAACCAGCGCTGTGGCCTACCTGTTGGCCGTGGCTGTCTAGGACATGGATCTCGTTGGCCACGTCCCCAAAACCGCTAGTGGCCCCTACTGTGTTTACAGCCAGCAGGTCTGCGCCTTTTTTGAGGGCTTTACGGCGCCCATATTCCAGAGCGCTAGTGTGCTCATCACCGGTTTCCGCAGCAAATCCAACGATTACTTGGTCTTCATTTAGACGCTGAGCAGCTAGACCCGCCAAAATATCTGGGTTTTCTACTAGCTCTAGGGTGTAGCTTTCGCTGCCACCAGTTTTAGTGCTGTCAGCAGATTTTTTCAGTTTAAAACCGGCGTAAGTTTTGGGCCGAAAATCTGCCACTGCCGCGCACATAATGATTACCTGTGCGCTGCGACCTGCCTCATGCACCGCATCGCGTAGCTGCAGAGCACTAACTACCTTAACTATCTCAACTTGCTCAGGTAGCTGGGCTAGTAGTGCCGCTTCGATATTTGCTGCCACTAGGGTTACGTACGCCCCACGCTCGACGGCGGCCCTGGCTAGGGCGATGCCTTGGAGTCCGCTGGAACGGTTACCCAAAAACCTAACTGGATCGATAGCTTCGCGGGTACCGCCGGCAGAAATCACGAAGTGCTTGCCGGCCAGGTCTTTGGGCCGGTCTTGACTGAGCTGATGCCGATCTGGGCTGAGCTGATCTTGGCTGGGACCGTCTTGGCTGAGCTGGCCGTAGCTAAGCCGCCCCTCCCCCTGGTTTTGGACAGCGTCTACCACCTGCGCCCCGCCACTATTTGAAGCTGCTTTAGAGTGCTCACTTTGACGCAAAAACTCTAGTGCTTGAGCCACTATCTGTTCTGGTTCAGGCAGGCGCCCGGGGCCGGAGTCTTTACCGGTTAGGCGGCCACTTGCAGGCTCAATTACCTTCACGCCACGTACTCGCAGCGTCTCTACATTGGCCACAGTCGCTGGATGCTGCCACATCTGGGTGTGCATGGCAGGGCTAATTACGATCGGCGCGGTGGTGGTCAGGGCCGTGGTGGTGAGCATGTCGTCTGCACGGCCGACGGCGAGTTTAGCGATCAGGTCTGCACTGGCTGGAGCGATGAGCAGCAGCTGGGCCCACTCAGCGATGGCAACATGCTCCACTGCCCCGGCGTCGGAAAATAACTGGCTGGCTACCGGCGCCCCTGATAACGCAGCCAAGGTGGATTCACCAATGAATTTAAGGGCGGCGGCGCTCGCTACTACTTTTACTTCATGCCCAGCCGCACGCAGCTGGCGAATAATAAAAGTGGCTTTATAGGCAGAGATGGAGCCGGAAACGCCCACAACAATGCGCCGCGTCCCAGTGCAGGCGGGCGCGGCGCATGTAGCCGTCATGATTGAATCAGAACTGAATGTCGTCTAGAGAGGTTTCGGTGGCAACCTCACCCAGAGCGATGTCAGAGAACATGTCTTCTTCAGCAGCCAGGCGGGCAGCCTCAACCTCAGCGCGACGCTCACGAGCCACGTCACCGGGGATAACCTCAAGCTTGTCAGCTGCGATTTCACGCAGGGCAATACCTAGGGGCTTTTCGTCAGAAGAAACCTCAACCAGCGGACCGAAAACCTCTAGCTGGTTGGACTCTAGCTGCTGGGAGTAGGTGTTGATCTGGCGTGCGCGCTTAGCAGCGTCGATTACTAGACCGTACTTGGAATCTACCTTCTCCAGTAGGTCATCAATCGGAGGATTAGTAATACCCTCGGGGTGCGCGACAGTTCCAAGCATTCTTGGTTGCTCCAGTATCTGTTGTCGAATACTTTTGTTTGCCCATTAAGTAGGCAAAGACTTTAATTATTCTACCGGCTTTAAGCCCATTAATGCTTCCAACTCATCAGTGGCACGCGCCACGGTGTCATTTACGATTACTACATCAAACTCGTCTTGTGCGGCTAGCTCTACTTTGGCGGTAGCTAGGCGACGCTCACGTTCCGACTCATCTTCAGTGCCACGTCCGACTAGGCGATCTACCAACTCCTGCCAGCTGGGCGGAGCTAGGAACACTAGTTCCGCCTGCGGCATGGCGGCTTTAACCTGGCGAGCACCAGCTAGGTCGATTTCTAGTAGCGCGCTGTGGCCAGCGTCTAGGCATTGTTGTACCGGCCCGCGCGGGGTGCCGTAATAGTTGGCGCCGTGCACTAGGGCGTATTCAAGCATCTGCCCGCGCTCGATTAGCTCTTCGAATTTTTCTCGCGAAACGAAGTGGTAGTGGACACCGTCTACTTCTCCGGGACGGGGCTGGCGGGTAGTGGCTGAGATTGACACAAATAGCTCAGGGTGACGACGGCGCAGCTCGCTAACTACCGTTCCCTTACCTACCGCCGTGGGACCTGCCAACACAAATAGCTTAGACACGCTCATAGGCTGATTGTAGCGGCGACAAGGGAAAAACCAGTAAACCAAATCTGGGAGCTACCCTTACGGATAACTCCCAGATTGGATCATTTAGCATCAGCCGAAGCGGTCGATCAGCTTGGCGCGCTGCTTAGCACCCAAGCCCTTGACGCGACGGGATTGCGAGATCTCGAACTCGTCGAGTAACGACTGTGCGGTGGTAGCCCCCACTCGGGGAAGCGCCTGCAGCAAGGCGACGACCTTCATACGGGTGATTGCCTCATCTTCTTCGGCGCTATCTAGCACCTCAGACAGCTTTAGCTTGCCCGACTTCAGATCTGCCTTCACTTGGGCGCGACGCACCCTAGCTGCAGCAGCCTTTGCGAGCGCGTCCGCACGCTCTTGAGCGGTTAATGATGGAAGTGCCATGACGACTCCTTCGCCAGACCAGGTGATGACATATCTAGATTAAGCCATGTCAGACTTGGTTTGCACCTGATTTGGCGCGGTGTCTCCCCACAAAAGTGTATCTACCTGGGCAAATGCGGTAAAGGTTATAACTACGCAGGTAAACCTATTTGCGCAGGTCATTGGCAGTACCTCAGCGGCCTGAAAGCTAGCAAAACGGCGCCATCAGTGGTTTTAGTGATTTTCGGCGCGATTTTTTAAAAAACTAAGATGTGCCGAAGTTAACACTTAGTGTAGCGCGTTTAACTGTTTCACAGGCCATTTTTGCAGCTTCGCGCAGGTCATCCACCTTCGGGCCGGCTTTAAGTACTCCTCGGGAGGTGGATGCCAGCACCTGCGGACGGGCGTTAGTAAAGACTTGTTCAAGCTCTGGCGCCCCGGCCCCTTGCGCGCCTACGCCCGGGGCTAGTAGCGGCCCACCGCTTGCAGCTAGGTCAAGACCCAGGTTAGCGACGGCGTCGCCAACCGTGGCCCCCACTACCATGCCAATACTACCAAGTTGGCCCGCATCTATAGCAGCTTTATTGGCCTGAGCGACACCCTGGCAGATAGTTGCGGCCACAGCCACCCCGTCAGCGCCGCGAGCATGCTGCACACTGGCACCTTCCGGGTTGGAGGTTAGGTCTAGCACAAACACGCCTCGGTTGTTTTGCTGGGCTAGTTCAATTGCGGCAGATAGCGAGCCAAAACCCAGATAGGGCGAGAGCGTGATGGCATCAGCGGCCAGTGGGGATTCATCGCTTAGATAGGCCTGGGCGTAGCCAGCTATAGTGGAGCCAATGTCTCCGCGCTTAACATCCAAAATTGATAGCAGGCCAGCCTGCTGTAGCGCCTCAAGAGTCTGCTCTAGCACGGCAATACCCTTTGAGCCGTGGCGCTCAAAAAATGCTGACTGCGGTTTGACGGCGGCTACTTGCCCGGCCATAGCTTCCACTACGCGCAGTGAAAATTCACGCAGCCCGACGGCGTCGTCGCTAAGTCCCCAGGCGTTTAGTAGGGCCGGGTGCGGGTCAATACCCACGCATAGCGGGCCTTTTTCCGCCATGGCCTGGGATAGTTCAAGTCCAAATTCTTTCTCGCGCTTAGCCACTTATTTTCCCTTCAATACAGGCTTGCAAATGCTTTTCAAGATGAATTAAGGGGGTGGGAGACTTGCGCCTACCCACCCCCTTAACTGTTAAACCGTTCAGCGTTCGCTAACCGGTACCGGAACTCCACCCAGCACAGTGGGAGCACCATGCAGGAAGGTGGCAATTACCTGGCCGGGCAGTTCCATACCGGCGTAGGGAGTGTTGTCCGAGGCGGTGAGCTGGCTGGCGCCGTCCACCACACGGGTTACGTTGGGGTCGATAATCGCCAGGTTGGCCTGCTGGCCTACGGCGATGTCGCCACCTTGATCTTCTAGGCGGCCAATGCGGGCCGGGGTTTGGGACATGACGCGGGCAACCCCACACCAGTCGAGTTTGCCGGTCTTAACCATAGTTTCGATAACCACGCTCAGGGCGGTTTCCAAACCGGTCATACCGAAGGCACCGGCCTGCCACTCGCAGTCCTTGTCCTCAACCGGGTGCGGGGCGTGGTCAGTACCAACCACGTCAATAGTGCCGTCGGCTAGAGCCTCACGCACAGCCTCCACATCGGCCTGGGTACGCAGCGGCGGATTCACCTTGTATAGCGGCGAATAGGTGCGCGCTAGCTCATCGGTCAGCAGCAGGTGGTGCGGGGTGACCTCAGCGGTGACGTTAATGCCACGGGCCTTAGCCAGGCGCACAATCTCCACTGAGCCAGCCGTGCTTAGATGGCAAACATGTAGACGTGAGCCTACATGCTCAGCTAGTAGCACGTCACGGGCAATGATGGATTCCTCAGCTACTGCCGGCCAGCCACGTAGACCCAGCTCAGCGGAAACCTTACCCTCGTGCATCTGCGAGTTTTCGGTTAGGCGCGGGTCCTGAGAGTGCTGGGCAATGACACCGTCAAAAGCCTTTACATACTCCAGGGCGCGACGCATCAGCATGGGGTCAGAAACGCACTTGCCGTCATCAGAGAACACGCGCACGCGGGCCTTGGAGGCAGCCATGGCACCCATCTCAGATAGGTGCTTGCCTTCCAGCCCAGCCGAAACCGCACCTACCGGGTGTACATCAACCCAGCCAGCCTGGCGCCCCAGGTTAAGTACCTGCTCAACTACACCAGCGTTGTCTGCGACCGGGGTGGTGTTAGCCATGGCGAAGACAGCGGTGTAACCACCCGCAGCAGCGGCGCGAGTACCCGAGTAGACCGTTTCAGAGTCTTCACGTCCAGGCTCACGCAGGTGGGTGTGGATATCTACCAGACCAGGCAGGGCCACTAGCCCAGTGAAATCGTGTTCTTTTAGATCAGAGTAGTTCGCGGCCTGCTGGGCAGCCTCAGCTCCTAGAGCAGCAATTACTCCGTCTACGATCAGTAGATCGGTAGCTTCTTCGTTGTAGGGACGAATTCCCTTAAGTAGATGCGCGCTCACAGTTGGTTCCCTTCATCAGCCAGAAGTAGGTAGAGGCAGGCCATACGCACGGATACACCGTTAGCCACTTGTTCAACCACGCGCGAGCGCGGGTCGTCTGCTGCCTGAGCAGTAATTTCTAGACCACGGTTCATAGGTCCGGGGTGCATGATGATGGCGTGCTCAGGTAGAGCAGCACGTCGGGTTGCGTCTAGCCCGTACTGGCGCGAGTACTCCTGGGGGCTGGGGAAGAAACCGCCACCGGCGGCGCTCATGCGCTCGCGCTGTACGCGCAGCATCATGATGGCGTCGGGCTGTACTTCAGCAATGGTTTCGTCTAGGTCGTAGCGCACCTGGCAGGGCCAGTCCTCCATACCAATCGGCAGTAGGGTGGGCGGGGCCACCAGGGTGACCTGGGCACCTAGGGTGGTGGCTAGGTCAACATTGGAGCGGGCTACACGTGAGTGCAGCACGTCGCCAACGATCACTAGCTTGGCGCCGTCGAGGTCGCTACCGGGAGCGGCCGGAGCGCCGTCGTCACCACTGTGGGTGGCGCTGTTGTACCAGCGGCGCAGAGTCATAGCGTCCAGCAGGGCCTGAGTGGGGTGCTGGTGGGTGCCGTCACCGGCGTTCAGTACGGGCACGTCAATCCAGCCGGCGTGGGCCAGCAGGTGGGCGGCGCCGCAAGCGCTGTGGCGTACCACCACGGCGTCGGCCCCCATGGCCTGCAAAGTTTGGGCGGTGTCTTTAAGTGATTCGCCCTTAGATAGAGACGAACCTTTACCGGAGAAGTTAATTACGTCGGCGCTTAGGCGCTTAGCCGCAGCTTCGAAGGACAGTCGAGTACGCGTAGAGTCCTCAAAGAACATGTTGACCACAGTTTTACCGCGCAAAGTCGGCAGTTTCTTAACTGCACGTGACTGGGTGGCGGCCATGGCCTCAGCGGTGTCTAGCAGCGCAACAGCCTCAGCGTGGCTTAGGTCTTTGGCGCTAAGTAGGTGCTTCACATTGAATCCTTATCTCTAAGCCCGAGTGGGGCGTAGTTCAGCGCTATCTGCAGCTGCGCCGAGTTCGGTCAGTGAGACCACCACGGTCTCATCCTTATGGGTCGGAAGATTCTTGCCGACATAGTCAGCCCGAATCGGTAGCTGCCGGTGTCCACGGTCGATCAACACCGCTAGCTGAACCCGCTCAGCGCGACCAATGGCGCTTAACGCATCCAGGGCGGCACGGATGGAACGGCCTGAGTAGAGCACGTCGTCAACCAAAATGATGGTGCGTCCCTCTACCCTGCCCTGCGGGATGCGGGTAGGTGCGGGCACGCGAATCGGGTGACGCCCCAGGTCATCGCGGTACATGGTGATGTCTAGGGTGCCTGCCTGCACCCGGCGCGGGCTAATCACGTCAGGGTTTTGGCTTTGTACCTCATAGAGCGCATCAGCTAGTCGCTGGGCTAGCGGCGCACCTGCGGAAGGGATCCCTAGTAGCACCACGTCCTCAAGGTCACCATTGCGCTCAAGGATTTCGTGTGCAATTCGAGTTAGGCAACGGGTGATATCAGAAGCTGATAGCACCTGTTTACCGGTGGATAAACTTTCGGCCACGATAAGCGGCCCTCCTTCCCCGCCTCTCGGGACGGAATTTAAAGGATGGTTAGTTCGCTTAAGACGATAACATGCAACTGTGCCCACCGCTAACGAGCGATGGGCACAACAGCAGATGATTTAGCGCACGCCTACCACTTAGTGCAGGTAGGGGCCTTTTAGTGCGCTTTTATTTGAGCGTGGGTGCAAGATCGGCAATGCGACCTAGCAATCCGTTCAAGAAACGCGGTGATTCATCCGTTGACAGCATACGGGCCAAAGTCATGGCCTCATCAACTGAAACAGGCGGATCTACCTCGTCGTTGTAGACAATTTCCCATACGCTCAAGCGGGCAATAGCGCGGTCTACCGCCGGCATACGCTCCAAAGACCACTCTTGGGTGTAGGTCTGCAGAATCTGGTCGATATCACGCAGATGCTGCGCCACTCCCTTAAGGGCCAGGCGGGCATATTCGGGGGCCACGGTGTGGTTAGCTGAGTTAACCGCGCGCTCATTGGCTAGTGCCTCCAAAGCCTGACCAGCTTTGGGGCCGTTTAGCTCGCCGCGCTGGTCAGCTTCATAAAGCACTTCCACAGCCCGACGCCGTGCCTTGGTTCGGGCGGTAACCTTGTGCTTAGTTACGCGCTGCTCGCTCATCAGTCGTTCACGCGGGAAATGTAGGAACCGCTGCGGGTGTCTACCTTGACGCGGTCACCGGTGTTGAGGAACAGGGGCACCTGAATCTCGGCGCCGGTCTCAACGGTGGCGGGCTTGGTGCCGGCGCTGGAGCGGTCACCCTGCAGGCCCGGCTCAGTGTGGGAGATGGTCAGCACCACAGAGGCCGGCATTTCTACGAACAGCGGGGCGTCCTCGTGGAAGGCCACGATTACTTCCTGGTTTTCTAGCAGGAAGGTGGCGGCGTCACCGACTACGGCCTCAGAAACGAAGGCTTGGTCGTAGGTCTTTACATCCATGAAGACGAAGTCTTCGCCGTCCTTGTACAGGTACTGCATGTCACGGCGGTCTACAGTGGCAGTGTCAACCTTGAGGCCGGCGTTGAAGGTCTTGTCTACGGTCTTGCCAGAGAGCACGTTCTTGAGCTTGGTACGTACGAAAGCAGGACCCTTACCCGGCTTGACGTGCTGGAACTCTACTACCTGCCAGAGCTGGCCCTCAAGGTTGAGTACCAGGCCGTTCTTTAGGTCATTAGTGGTTGCCACGAAGCTGTCCTTAACTGATCGGAAAAGTCTTGTCGGCGCAATTTTAACGCGTTTAGACGTATTTGCGCGCGTCTGCGTCTTTAAGGTGGGTCATAATCTCTGCCACCACCTGCTGCGGCTGCTTTTTCGAAGTGTCAATCTCAAAGCTAGCTAAGGCGCGGCATTGGCTTAAACGCTCATGCGCGGCCAGTAAAAAATCTCGCCTTACAGTGCCTAAAGCCGCAGATCTGGGCACATTAAGCCCGTTACGTTGGGCTAAGACAGCGTCGACGGCGCTCAGGCAGATCACCTGAGCCTTGCTTTGGGCTAAGACTTGAGCTAGGCCGGGCGTGTTGATCCAACCTGAACCGGCCGCCACTACCTGCGCGCCCGCCTGCGGCGCGCTCAGGGAGAGCTTAAACACATCAGCTTCACAGCTGCGGTAGCGCTCCTCCCCTACCTGAGCGATAGCAAAGTTAGGGTCAACCCCCAAACGCTGAGCCACCGTGCAGCCCACATCAACTAGGTTGGCGCCCAGCTGATTAGCTAAAGCTTGAGCTACTGCTGAGCAACCCACCCCAGGCGGACCAATTAGTACGGTTAGCGACATTTACTTTCTCCCCGGCGCTAGCGCCTCATGGGCTGCCCGCAGATGCGACTGGTCTAAATCATCAACTACTACCGGGTTACCCAAGCCGTTTAGCAGCACCATGCGTAGATTGCCGCCGCGTACCTTCTTGTCAGAAGACATCACTTCACGCAGCTTGTGCCAACCCAGCACCTCAAGGTTGTCGGGGCGAGAGATCGGCAAGCCAGCTTTAGATAGCAGTAGGCGATGCAAAGCCACTTCGGCATCGCTCAGCATGCCGCGTCGTCGAGCCACTTCAGCAGCAAATACGCAGCCAATAGACACTGCCTGGCCGTGGCTGAGGCTAAAGTCTGAAAGCTTTTCAAGCGCATGGGCGTAGGTGTGTCCATAGTTAAGGATTTCGCGCAGCCCGCCCTCATAGAGGTCTTGGGAAACCACATCTGCCTTAACTTTGACTGAGCGTTCAATTAGCTGGGTTAGTACCTCACCCTTTAGTAGCTGCTGAGCGTCATTATCTGCCACCAGCTCCAGGATGCGTAGATCTTTAATGAAACCGCATTTGATTACTTCAGCTAGGCCTTGGCGGGCCACCAAGGTGGGTAGCGAATCAAAGTAGGCGATATCTGCCAGTACTGCTTGGGGCGGGTAGAAGGCCCCCACCAAGTTCTTGCCGTGGACAGTGTCAATACCGGTTTTACCGCCTACTGCCGCATCTACGGTTCCCAAAACGGTGGTGGGCATCTGCACTAGTCCCACGCCGCGTAGCCAGGTGGCCGCCGCAAAGCCGGCTAGGTCTGTGGTGGCGCCGCCGCCTAGGCCAATGACGACGCCGTCGCGCCCCATTCCCATCTGCCCCAGTCCCTGCCACAGACCTGCGAGAGTTTCTACGTTTTTGGCGTTTTCGCCGTCGGGAACTGCCAGGGCGTCCGCATTCCAACCACGCTGCACCAACTGAGTGGCTAGCGCATAGGCCGCCGTGGACAGTAACCGGGAGTGAACAATGGCAATCTGCGTGCTCTTGGAGTAGCCCAGCTCAACAAGGGTGTGCGACAGCTGCGCACTGGCGCCTTGACCAATTAGCACCTGGTAAGGCGCGGCCCGTCCACATCCACACGACGCAGCGCTTCACGCTGGCGTGAAATAGTGGCGGCCTGCATGATCTGACTGATCTTGTTGCGGGCCACCGGGTCAGCGAAAACCAGGCGCTCTAGAGCATCGGTGGATTGTTTAAAAGTCATCCCATCGGTGTTAAGCACATCGGTGGCTACCTGTTTGTATAGGTACTCGCGGGCGTTTAGTAGCTCCTGGAGCTTAACTACCGGGTCGCTTCCTTTAAACAGGGGGCGGGCAGAAACGTTATTGGCGATGCGCGCGGCCACAGTTTTAGGTGAAGCCTGCAGGTAGATTACCCGGTGACCCTGCAGCATTTGACGGTTACGTTCACGCAGCACCGCTCCCCCACCTAAAGGAATAATTGAAGCAGTCGTAGACTCTAAAGCCTTACTAATAGCGTGGGTTTCCAGATTGCGGAAAGTTTCCTCACCTTGCTGAGCGAAAATTTCGTTAATGGTCTTACCGGTCTGAGCTTTAATACGCAGATCGGTGTCAACTAGGGGCCGGTTTGTGGCCGTAGCCAAGGCTTTACCCATAGTGGATTTACCCACGCCCGGCAGGCCTACTAGAACAATGTGCTGTGTTTTCACCAGTTGGTCCTTTCGGCTACATCTTCTAAGTATCCAGCGAGGTTACGTTTAGCTTCTAGCAGGCTGTCCCCACCGGTTTTTTCAAGTAAAGCATCTGCTAGCACCATGGCTACTTCAGCTTGGGCAATCACAGCAGCGGGCACCACGGCGCAAGTATCAGAGCGCTGATGCAGGGCGGTAGCCGCTGTGCCGTCAGCTAGATCCACACTGCGCAGGGCCCTAGGAACCGTAGAAATAGGTTTAAGGGCGGCGCTTACTCGCAGCACAGAGCCATTAGAGATGCCGCCTTCAATACCTCCAGCGTAGTTGCTGGCGCGTTCAATATGCCCGCTAGAGAGGCCAATGATTTCGTCTTGGGCACTGCTACCTAGGGAAGCTGCCTGCTGATAGGCGTCACCAATTTGCACGCCTTTAACCGACTGGATGCTCATAAGCGCCCCTGCTAGGCGAGCGTCTAAGCGCCGCTGGGGCCCCACGTGGCTACTAGCCCCACGGGCACGTTATAGGCCAGTACTTCTACTTCCCCACCCAAGGTGTCACCAGCGTGTTTAGCTGCGTCAATCTCAGCCATCAGGCGCTGGGCTAAAGCTTCATCCAAGTTGCGCACTGGGCTATTGTTTAAAGCCTCATTGTCGTTGGGGGTAGGTAGAACGCGCTGAGCACCGGCATACACCGTGCCGATACGGATAACTTGGCTTACTAGTTCAATACCGGCTACCTGACGCAGAATCTGGGTGGCGATAGCGCCCAGGGCCACGCGCGCCGCAGTTTCGCGAGCACTGGCTCGCTCTAGCACATTGCGTGCGTCTTGGTGACCGTATTTGAGCATGCCGGCTAGATCAGCGTGACCGGGGCGCGGCTTGGTTAGGCGCTTATTGCGTGCAATTTCGCGCTCATCTCCGGTGCCAGCATCTTTTTTAAGCAGCTGGGCATCTACTGGATCGGCGCTCATCACCGCTTCCCATTTGGGCCACTCAGAATTAGCGATCTCAACTGCAATGGGACTGCCCAGGCTTACCCCGTGGCGCAGCCCGGAAAGAATACGTAGCTGGTCGCGTTCAAAAGCCTGGCGCGCCCCGCGCCCATAGCCTTGACGTCGCTGAGTTAGTGCCTGCTGGATATCTGCGCTGGTCAGCGCGATACCAGCGGGCACCCCCTGGGCGATGGCAACCAGGCTAGGGCCGTGTGATTCTCCCGCAGTGGTCCAAGTGAGCATAGTGGTATCATCTCACACCCGTTGCGCTAGGGCTTGTTCCAGGGCCGCGCGCATAGCCTCCAGGCTGGGGGTTTTACCGGTCATAAGGCGCACTTGCGGCTCAGCTTGATGTAGCAGCATTAGGTGCCCGCTTACAGCCCTGCCTCCCAGTTGCTGCCAGGCCTTGGCTAACTGGGTTGGCCAGGGAGAATAGACAACGTCTAGGAGCGTGGCTGCCGGATTTAAGACGGTCCTGCTGTCGGTTAAAGCTGCGGCTACCGGGTCACTTACCCCCTTAGGCACGGTGGAAATTACCACCTCGGCCTGCGCTAAGAGCGCAGCTAAAGCTTCCTGGTTACCATTCCACACCCACGGCTCAATCTCGATTCCCATCCGGTGAGCGGCAGCCAGTACCCGCTGAGGGCCGGCGTGGTTACGTGCGGCTACACAAATAGAGTCCACTTCTAGCTGGGTTAAGGCAGCTAGGGCTGAGCAGGCTGTAGCGCCCGCCCCTAAAACTACTGCTTTAGCTGGCTTCTGCCCCGGCTCTAGAGCTTCACGCAGCGCCCCTACGATTCCGGCGACGTCGGTGTTAAAGCCCGCTAGCATGGCCGCCCCGGTTTGTGGTCGCGACACCACCACAGTATTTACCGCGCCAGTGACCTGCGCTAGGGGGTCAACAAATCGAGCTGACTAAACATTTGCTGTTTATGGGGCATGGTTACACTCAAACCTGCCCACTGCGGGCCAGCTGTGTCCTCTCGTAGCTGGGCCAACATCTGCGGCAACTGCTGCGCCGTGACAGTTATGGCCTCATAACTCCAATTATCTAGACCCAGCTGCGCATATGCGGCGCGGTGCAAAACTGGTGATAAGGAGTGAGTAACCGGATCGCCAATAATTGCGGCGCGGTAAGACTGGGTCATGGCTGCCTCCAAGACTTATAAATTGAGCTTATAAATTATGTATAAAGCTTTACATAAAAGTATGGTCCCTGCGCTGATGCGCAGGGACCATACTTTTACAGATCAGGATCCTGATGATCCCGAGGAACAGACCTTCGGGTTCTGCTTACAAAATGCCGTCAGCTTAGCTACGTTAACCTGGTGCTCAGCGCTAGTGGCCGCAAACAAGGTTTCACCAGTGGTCAGGTTGATGGTCACGAAGTATAACCAGTTACCTGCTTCAGGCTTGTTAGCTGCCTTAATGGCCTCCAAACCTGGGTTACCAATAGGCGAGGGCGGCAAGCCAGCATGCACATAAGTGTTCCACTTGTTGTTGCTGTCAGCCAGCTCAGCGTCGGTGGGAATACCACCAGTCTTACCGGTGCCGTAACGGACCGTAGAGTCCATCTGCAGCATGCCCTTGGTTTCGCCAGCGGTATCAGCCAGGCGGTTGTAGATTACCCGGCTGACCTTACCCAGGTAGCTAGGGTCATTAACCTCGGCTTCAGCAATTGAAGCCACGATCAGTACCTGCTGGTAGTCAGCTTCCTTAACGCCGGCCTCCTTGAGGCGGTCCTTGGTCTTTTGCACCATGGAGGCAACCACACCGGTAGCGGTGGCGTTATCAGGAATGGTGTAGGTAGCCGGAGCTAGCCAACCTTCCACGTTTCCACCAGCGCTGTCAGGCAAACCAATGTCCTTAGTGTTGGCGAAGGCAGCCTCTACATCTTCAGCTTTAAAGCCAGCTACCTTGACCAGGCGGGCCTTAACCTGAGCCTTAGTGAAACCTTCAGGAATAGTCACCGTGTGGTCAGCGCGAGAACGCGGATCAAGCAGCGCGGCCACCGCATCGGTTGCGCTCATACGCTTTTTTAGCGTGAACGTGCCGGACTGAATCTGTGAAGAGTTGGTGTTGGCGTTGTAGGCCTTAACGAAAGCCTTCTTAGAAGCCACTACCCCCTTCTTCACTAGGATGTCAGCCATCTCGTTACCGGTAGCGCCGTCGGGAATGGTGACAACTATGCTTCCTTCCCCGGGGCCGGTGTAGTCAGTGGCAACTTCTTGGGCGGGGACAATCTGCGTGAACGCATAGTAACCCGCACCAGTTACTAGGCCTAGGGTCAGCACCAGCACCAGGGTGGCGATAATACGCCTACGGAAGCGGCGTTTACGCTTTGACTTGCGCAGCGCCTTACGTGAGGGGGCTCTACCCTCAGGCTGCTGCGGCGAGCTGCTTGGTTTTGACGATGACTGAATCCCCAGCTCGTCAAAAAGATCGTCGCTCACGCGGTTAACTCCTTATAGGTCACGTAACGCCCGCCCCGGCGGTTTGCCGGTTAGACGCTCCGTTTCAAGTGCGGTCTCAAGGATGCACACAGCTGCTTGTTGGTCGATTATCTGCCGACTAGTCCGCTGTGATCTACCTGATTCGTGGAGGTCGCGCTGGGCACTAACTGTGGTCAAGCGCTCATCAACCAACCTAATTCTAACATTAGGGACACGTTGGGCCAGTTTATTTGCCCACTGTCGTACATACTCTGACGAGGCACTTTCCTTGCCATTTAGATGCAGCGGCAGCCCGATCAGGATTTCCATGGGCGCATATTGCTCCACTAAATCCTCAGCATCATCAATATCTCCGCCGTATTTATCGGCGGCAACGGTGGTCACCGGTACGGCCAGAGTTGCATTCTGGTCGCACCGAGCCACCCCAATACGTACTTTGCCTACGTCAAAGGCCAGACGTACTCCGCTACGCAGTTCAGGCTCCCAGCTCTCGCTCTACAGCTTTGAGCGCGGCGTCTACTGCCTGCGGATCCTGGCCACCACCCTGGGCAAGGTCATCCTTACCACCGCCGCCACCACCAAGTACCTTGGCGGCTACACGCACCAGGGCGCCAGCCTTAGCGCCCTGCTCACGGGCAGCAGCATTGGTGGCCACCACGATTACCGGGCGGGTGCCGGCCACGCCGGCCACAGCCACCACAGCCGGGATGGAAGAGTCGATACGTTCGCGAGCCTGCAGCACCATAGTGCGCAGCACATCAGCGTTGTTAACCGTACCGGCATCCATTGCGGCTAGACGTAAGCCCTTAGGTAGCTCACGCAGCTGGTTGGCTAGCTCGCCAGCCTTAACACTGGCAGCTTGAGTTTCCATGGTGGCAATACGCTTTTCAGCTTCCTTGAGCTTAGCCAGTAGCGCAGACACGCGCTCAGGCAGCTCCTCGCTACGGCCACCAACCAGGCTAGAAAGCTCAGCAACCAGAGCGTGCTCCTTAGCCTGGAAGTCATAGGCGCCGTCAGCAACTAGGGCGTCAATACGGCGCACCCCTGAACCAATAGAGCCTTCAGACAGCACTGCAACTCGACCTAGGTGACCGGTTGAAGGTACGTGGGTACCACCGCATAGTTCCTTGTCGAAGTTGTCGCCAATGGTTACTACGCGCACCTCGTTACCGTACTTTTCACCAAACAGGGCAATAGCCCCAGAGTTACGGGCCTGCTCTAGGCTCATAACCTCGGTAGTGACCGGCAGGTCCTGGGTTAGCTTCTCGTTAACTAGGCCTTCAATGTCTTGCAGCTGCCCGCTAGATAGGGCCGAGCCGTGACGGAAGTCGAAACGCAGGCGGCTAGGCGAGTTCTCGCTACCGGCCTGGGTGGCATCAGGCGAAACCACATTGCGCAGACCTGCATAAACCATGTGGGTAGCAGTGTGAGCGCGCGCAATCGCTAGACGGCGTACCGAGTCAATTTCAGCCCAAGCCTTCTGGCCAACTGCAATAGTGCCCTCAGTTAGGGTGCCACGGTGTACAGACAGGCCACGCAGCGGGGCCTGTACGTCGTGGACCTCGACGACGGCGCCGTCGGCCACGCGGATGGTGCCGTGGTCAGCTAACTGGCCACCCATCTCCGCATAGAAGGGGGTGCGGTCCAAAATGACCTCAACCTCAGCCGGAGCATTAACCACAGCTTGGGGCTGGCCATCAATTAGTAGCGCCGCCACCTTAGCTTCAGCAGCATTCTCGGTGTAGCCCAGGAAGGTAGAGCCGCCACCAAGTTCCTTTTCGATCTCGTGGAATACACGCACATCGGTGTGTCCAGCCTTCTTGGCGCGAGCGTCGGCGCGGGCGCGCTCCTTCTGCTGGGCCATAAGGGCGCGGAAACCTGCCTCATCTACGCTAACGCCCTGCTCGGCAGCCATTTCTAGGGTCAGGTCAATCGGGAAACCGTAGGTGTCGTGCAAGGTGAAGGCACTTTCACCGCTAACTACCGGCTTTACTCCCTTGGCCTGCTGCTTAGCGTTAGCTACCGCAGTGTCCAGGATTAAAGTACCGGCACTGAGGGTGCGCCTAAAGGCCTCTTCCTCGGCGTAAGCCACATCGGAGATGGTCTTGAAGTTTTCTTCCAACTCAGGGTAGGAAGCCTTCATAGCATCCTTCGAGGTGGGTAGCAGCAGCGGCAGGGTGGGCTCGTCCACACCCAGCAGACGCATTGAACGCACTGCGCGGCGGATCAGACGACGCAGTACGTAACCGCGACCATCATTACCCGGGCGTACGCCGTCGCCAATCAGCATCAAAGCGCTACGTACGTGGTCAGCCACCACGCGCATAGATACGTCATCCCAGTAGGCGCGAATCTCAGCCTCAGAGCCGTGCTTGGGCTCTACCGCCCCGCCCTTACCGTAGGTCTTGCCGGACATACGCTCAGCGGCGGCAATTACCGGGTAAACCTCGTCGATCTCGTACATATTGGCCTTGTCCTGCATAACAAAGGCCAAACGCTCCAAGCCGGCGCCAGTATCAATGCACTTCTTGTCTAGCTCGCCTAGCAGCGGGTAGTCCTTACCCGTGCCCTCACCACGCAGGTACTGGTCAAATACCAGGTTCCACACCTCAAGGTAGCGGTCACCACCGGGGTCAACCGTGCCACCTACAGCCTCAGGGCCATAGGCCGGGCCACGGTCATAGTGCCACTCAGCGCAAGGGCCGGCAGGGCCGGGCTGGCCGGTGTCCCAGAAGTTCTCTTTACGCGGCAAACGCACAATGTGTGCGGGGTCAATACCAATCTGACGGGTAAGCACGTCAAAGGCAACCTGATCTTCATCCCAGATAGTTACCCAGAAACGATCGCCATCTAGACCGTACTTACCTTCAGCCTGAGAACCGGTTAGCAGGTCCCAAGCATAGTTAATGGCCCCCTCCTTGAAGTAGTCACCAAAGGAGAAGTTACCGTTCATCTGGAAGAAAGTACCGTGACGCGTGGTCTTACCGACATTGTCGATGTCGTTAGTACGGATGCACTTTTGCACGCTAGCGGCACGCGGCCAAGGTGCCGGCTCGGTGCCCACAATGTAAGGAATAAAGGGCACCATACCCGCAATGGTGAACAAAATTGAGGGATCGGGAGAAATTAGCGGAACCGACGGACGAATTTCGTGTCCATTGGCAGCAAAGTAGTCGATCCAACGAGTGCGGATTTCGCTAGTGCGCATGAGAACCTAAGGTTTATGCCCCTGAGGGCGTCGGACAGGGTAAATGGTTGGGCTCAAACCAACCATAGTTATTACAAGATTAGCGCGAAACATACGATGCCCCGAACCATCAGATCCGGGGCATCGCATAAGTGAAAGATTAAACTCAGCGAGAGTAGTACTCAACCACCATCTGCACGTCACAGGTGACGGGAACTTCGTCACGCTTGGGGCGACGCACCAGGGTAGCGGTTAGCTTCTCCAGCTCAACGTTCAGGTACTGAGGTACCTCGGGCAGCACGTCGCGGTGGGTACCAGCAGCGGCCACCTGGAAGGGGACCATAACCTGGCTGCGGGGGCGAACCTGGATAACCTGACCGGGCTTTACGCGGAAGGAAGGACGGTCAACGATCTTGCCGTCAACCATGATGTGACGGTGCACAACGTCCTGACGGGCCTGGGCGATGGTGCGGGCAAAGCCGGCGCGCAGCACCAGGGCGTCTAGGCGCATTTCCAGCAGCTCGACCAGGGACTCACCAGTCAGACCCTTTTCGCGACGAGCTTCCTGGAAGACTCGCTGCAGCTGGGCCTCACGGATACCGTACTGGGCGCGCAGACGCTGCTTTTCCTTCAGACGTACGGCGTAGTCGGACTCGGCGCGACGACGGGCGCGGCCGTGCTCACCGGGGCCGTAAGGACGCTTCTCGAAGTAACGTACGGCCTTGGGGGTTAGCGGAATACCCAGGGCGCGAGACAGGCGCACCTGACGGCGAGAGCGAGAAACAGACATGTTTTCCTCTTCCTGTTAGGGGGCCAATAGGCCCGTTTTTACTAGGCACGCCGCATGCAAAGGGTTGCTCTAGCGGCGCGGGGTCGACCTTACGGCTATGACCCCAGGAATTGCCTACACAAAAGCAGACAACCGTTAAAGATTAGCCTCTTCCTAGTAAATCGCGCACCTTTTCCAGTCTGGTTGTGAGCAGATCCTCAAAACCATTGCGGGTAGGTTGGTAGTAGCGCTTGCCGCGCAGTTCCTCAGGTAAATACTCCTGGGCAGCTACGGAGTGGGGGTAATCATGGGCGTATTTATAGTCTGTGCCGTGGCCTAGTTTTTGGGCTCCAGCGTAGTGAGCGTCACGCAGATGCGCGGGCACCTGCCCAATATTTCCTGCCCGCACGTCTGCCAAGGCCCTATCAATAGCCAGGTAAGCGGCATTTGATTTAGGTGCACTAGCCACCGCAATAACCGCTTGGGCCAAAATAATACGGGCTTCGGGCATACCAATTTGGGCTACTGCATTCATGGCAGCGCTGGCCGTGGCTAGCACGCTAGGGTCAGCCATACCCACATCTTCGCTGGCGGCTATCACCACGCGCCGGGCGATAAAGCGCGGGTCCTCCCCCCGCTGCAATCATGCGAGCCAGGTAGTGGATGGCGGCGTCAACATCTGAGCCGCGCATGGATTTAATGAAGGCGCTGGCCACGTCATAGTGCTGGTCACCGCTGCGGTCATAGCGCACAGCAGCAATATCTGCGGCTTGCTCAATAGTGCTAACCGTAATTACTGGAACCTCTGGTTTGAGCACTTTAGATTGCTTGACAGCGTCTAGGGGTTGTTTTGCTTGCGCTTTTTGCTTCTCTGTTGCGCCGCCAGCCTTGGGTGTGGTTTCAGCATCCAAAACGGCCCTGCCGTCACCAAAGGCCCCCGCGTCAACCAAAGCATCACCGTCAAGCAGACTCTGTGCCGCTGCCTCCAACACGGTTAAGGCCTTACGCGCATCATTACCAGCCAAACGTACCAACTGGGCCAGGGCGTCGTCGTCGATAGCTACCCTGCAGGCGTAACCGCGCGGATCGCTAAGTGCCCGACGCACCAAAGCCGCAATATCTTGCCCATCCAAAGGCTGCAAAGTTAGCAGCAGTGAACGCGAAAGCAAAGGAGCCACTACTGAGAAGGACGGGTTTTCAGTGGTAGCCGCAATCAACGTAACCCAACGATTTTCCACCGCCGGTAGCAGCGAGTCTTGCTGCGAACGCGAAAAACGGTGCACCTCGTCAATAAATAACACCGTCTCCTGGCCGCTTACGGATAGGGCGTGGCGGGCTTGATCGACGACGGCGCGCACCTCCTTAACCCCAGCGCTTACCGCCGACAGCTCCACAAAAACGACGATTATGGGCACGCGCCACCAAATAAGCCAGGGTGGTTTTACCGGTTCCAGGCGGGCCAAATAAAATAACTGAGCTAGTCGCCCCACGCCCACCACCAATCAGACGCCGCAACGGAGATCCCGGCGTCAGCAGGTGACTTTGCCCCACCAACTCATCCAAGCTACGCGGACGCATACGGACCGCTAACGGGGCATGGGGGTCAACACTTAGACCGGATTCATCACTGTTCGCTGCCTCGAAAAGGTCCATATAAGCAGTATATCTGCGATAATTACGCCATGTTTGACGCCCTAGCAACCAAGGTTATCCGTCGTCCGCGTCTAACTCTCGTGATTTGGGCCGCGCTGGCAGCGCTGTTACTACTTACTTCACTTTCAGGCTTAGGCGGCCAGTCAATTTTTGATCGATTAAAAACTTCCCAGGGCTCTATTCCTGGCTCATCTTCCGATGAAGGCCAACAGGTACTAAACACTCTAACTGGCCAATCAGTAGAAATTACCCTGCTAGTAACCGGGGTTAACCTGGCCGATTCAGCCACTGCCACCAAGGTTGATAATGCCTTGGCGCCAGTTCACAAAGAACTAATTGCCCGCGTTGGCGACGGCGCCGTGGTAGACCCCTTTGTACTGCCTGGCAAGTTAGCTAACCCGGCTGCTACCAAACTGATGGCCCGCAACAAGCAGGGATTTTTGCTTTCCGTAACTATCTCGCCTGAACCGGGTAAAGACATCACTAAAAATGCTGATGCGAAAGCCTCCTTTGATACTTCACGTAAAGATGTGGAGCGTCGCCTGGCGCGAGTACCCCAGGAACTACGTGCAGTGTCCCCCAATGCTGCCGGCACAGTCTCCGACCAAGCCATTATTAACCAGGAGCTAGTTGATCAGTTTCGCGTGATATGCGCGCCGGAGAGCTGCTGGTATTGCCGCTGACTTTGCTGATCATGGCGCTGGTTTTTGGCGGTTTTATGCTGGCCGGTATGCCGCTAGCAGGCGCATTAGTATCTATCTGCGCCGCGTTAGGTAGCCTATGGGGCCTTAGCTACCTGGTCGATATTGAATCCAGTGTGCTCAACATTGTTACGGTAATCGGCCTGGGCCTATCCATCGACTACGGGCTGCTATTTACCTCCCGCTACCGTGAAGAACTAGGCCGACTAGCTGAAAAGCTAGCTAATGATGAAACTCCCGCTGCAGGCGTATCCATTCAGGCAGCCTTCCAGCAGCGTCGCTCCCGCAATGCTTCCCTGCCTGCCCAGGCAGTACGTCTAACTATGGTTAGCGCTGGGAGAACTATTTTATTCTCTGCAGTAACGGTAGCTATTGGTTTGCTAGGTCTAGCCCTAATGCCGCCCACCCTGCTCAGCTCTATTGGTGTAGGCGGGCTATTTGTAACCCTAATTGCGGTAGCGGCGGCGCTGACTTTGGTACCCGCACTGCTGCTCTATTTGGGTACGCGCGCCCTTATTCCCTCCTGGCTACAGCGGGTGCCGCTGCTAGGTAAGCTACAAGCACGTATCGCTGATGTTTCTTCCACTGAGGGTATCTTTTCACGTCTGGCTCGGTGGGTGCACCGCTACCCCTGGTATGTACTAGTTGCCTGCGTAGCGGCGCTAGGAGCTATGTGTGTGCCACTAGGTGACTTGCACCTGCTTAACTCTGGCACTGATCTTTTACCGCGCAATGGCTCCCAATACGCCTATTTGCAAACCCTAAAACAGCAGTATCCCGATTCTTTAAGTAACGACGCCACTTTAATCATGTACGGCAACAGTGCCAAACAGACTAACTTCATTAAAACTGAAGTATCCCAGGTTGCCGATGTACAGAAGATACACGGTGTGACCACTGCCGGTGATTACACCGTGGCTTACCTAGAACTTAAAGGCACTGCCGGTTCCCGTAGCGCTGAGCGGGCGGTAGTGGATATTCGCTCGCTAAACTCCCCCAGCCAACTGTGGATCACCGGTCAAGCAGCTACCCAGGTAGATTTTGGCTCCTCGGTTATCTCCTCACTGCCCTGGCTAGTACCACTAGTGCTAGGAGCGATCTTTATTTTGCTGTTCTTAATGACTGGCTCACTGCTTGTGCCCATTAAGGCCGTGCTGATTAACTCCCTGTCTTTGGCTGCCTCACTGGGTCTGGCCACCTGGATTTTCCAGGGCGGTCACGGCGCTTCCCTATTGGGATTTACCCCCATCGGGGGCATGGAAAGCTATGTGATGGTGGTAGCCATTGTGTTTGGCTTTGGCCTGGCTATGGACTATGAAGTGTTCCTGTTAGGACGCATCAAAGAATTTTGGGATGCTACCGGCGATAATGATCTAGCTGTTGAGCGAGGTTTGCAGCGTTCTGGCCGCATTATTACCTCAGCGGCAGCCATTATGACCGCAGTATTCCTAGGTTTTGTGGGTGGCCAGATGCTGGTGATTAAAGAAATCGGGCTTACTTTGGCGCTGATCGTGTTAGTTGACGCCACGCTGGTGCGTATGGCGTTGGTGCCCGCCACTATGACCTTGCTAGGGCGTTGGAACTGGTGGTCACCAGCCCCTATTCGGGCTATCTATGAGCGTTACTCGCTACAGCAATAGGATTTGCGCACCCAAGCCAGTTACATGGACTAGGGCTGAAAACTAAGGGGGCTAGCGCTGAAAAAGCGCTAGCCCCCTTGGCAAGCCTGGTTAAGGCTAAATAGTTGAGGTGTCACCTGCACCTTGGCGCAGAACCTCGGGCACATCCTCAGTTAGGTCAATAACCGTGGTGGGCTCAGTGCTAGCCACCGGCCCTTCAATCACAATGTCGATCAAGTGACCTAGCTCGTCGTGAATTTCCCAACCGCTGGTTTCAGGCTCTTCTTCACCCGGGCGGATGAAAGTGGAGGAAAGCAACGGCTCACCTAGGGCCTCTACCAGGCTCTGGGCAATAGGGTAATCAGGGATACGGATACCCAGCGTGTGCTTCTTGGGGTTAAGGGTCATACGCGGCACCTCTTTGGTGCCCTTCAAAATGAAGGTGTAGGGCCCTGGGGTTAGTCGCTTAATCAGGCGGAAGGCAGTGTTGCCAACAATTGCCACCGGCCCAACCTGCGAAAAATTGGAGCACATCAAGGTGAAGTTATGCTTGTCGTTAAGCTGACGGATAGCACGGATACGGTCCATGCCTTCCTTATTGCCCACCATGCAGGCCAGCGCGTAGCCAGAGTCAGTGGGGTAAGCGATCAGTCCACCGTCACGTAGACGGTCAACTACCTTGTTGATTAAACGCGCCTGCGGGTTTTCAGGGTGGATATCAATATACTGTGACATAGCTTTCATACTACCCGTATTAGCTGCAATTAGGGTGGGTCCCAAATTAATGGGACCCACCCTAATCGTTAGAAATCCTAGGCCTGTTCGGGCTTAGCGTCTACGCCAGCTTCCTTACGCTGCTGCTCGGTAATGGGAGCGGGAGCAGCGGTTAGCGGGTCGTAGCCACCACCGGACTTGGGGAAGGCGATCACGTCGCGGATAGAGTCGGCGTGAGTTAGCAGCGAGACGATACGGTCCCAACCAAAGGCGATACCACCGTGCGGCGGGGCGCCGAACTTGAAGGCATCAAGCAGGAAGCCGAACTTCTCCTGGGCCTGCTCCTGGCTAATACCCATCACCTTGAATACGCGCTCTTGCACGTCGCGGCGGTGGATACGGATCGAGCCACCACCGATTTCGTTGCCGTTGCAGACGATGTCGTAGGCGTAGGCCAGAGCGTTGCCCGGGTCCTGGTCGAAGTTGTCGAGCCACTCGGGCTTGGGCGAGGTGAAGGCGTGGTGTACTGCAGTCCAGGCGCTAGAGCCCAGAGCGACGTCGCCTTCAGCCTTAGCCTCAGCGGAAGGCTTGAACAAGGGGGCGTCCACTACCCACACGAAAGACCATTCGTTTTCGTCGATCAAGCCGCAGCGCTTACCGATCTCCAGGCGGGCTGCACCCAGCAGGGCGCGGGACGCATCTACACCGCCAGCGGCAAAGAAGATACAGTCGCCGGGCTTGGCGCCGGCAGCCTCAGCCAGACCGGCACGCTCGGCGTCGGTAATGTTCTTAGCAACCGGACCACCCAGGGTACCGTCCTCACCAACAGTTACGTAGGCCAGGCCCTTAGCGCCGCGCTGCTTGGCCCATTCCTGCCAAGCGTCGAAAGTACGGCGAGACTGGCTGGCGCCACCGGGCATAACCACGGCGCCCACATAGGGGGCCTTAAATACGCGGAAGGTGGTGTCCTTGAAGAACTCGGTTAGGTCGGTTAGCTCTAGACCAAACGCAGGTCAGGCTTGTCCGAACCGTACTTTTCCATGGCCTCGCGGTAAGGCATACGGGCAATGGGGGTCTTGAGCTCGTAGCCGATCAGGGCCCAAACTTCACGCAGGATGTCCTCGGCTACTGCCATGACGTCGTCCTGCTCCACGAAGCTCATTTCCACATCCAGCTGAGTGAACTCAGGCTGGCGGTCAGCGCGGAAGTCCTCGTCACGATAGCAGCGGGCAATCTGGTAGTAGCGCTCCATACCGGCCACCATCAGTAGCTGCTTAAACAGCTGCGGGGACTGGGGCAGGGCGTACCAGCAGCCGGGGGCTAGACGCGCGGGCACCAGGAAGTCGCGAGCACCTTCAGGGGTGGAGCGAGTCAGGGTGGGGGTCTCAATCTCAACGAAGTCGTGAGCGTCAAGCACCTTACGGGCAGCCTGAGACACCTTGGAGCGCAGACGGATAGCGTGCTGCATAGAGGAGCGACGCAGATCCAGGTAGCGGTACTTTAGGCGAGCTTCTTCACCTACCTGACCAGCGTCTTCAGCGTGGTCGGAAACCTGGAACGGCAAAGGCGCGGCCGGGTTGAGGATCTCTACCTCGCTGACGACTACCTCAATTTCACCGGTAGGCAGGTTCGGGTTGGCGTTACCCTCAGGGCGGGCCGTGACCTCACCAGTAACTTTAAGTACGTATTCTGCGCGCAGATCGTGGGCCACCTCCTCACGGATGACTACCTGGGCAATACCGCTGGCATCACGCAGGTCAATAAAGGCGACGCCGCCGTGATCACGACGACGATCGACCCAGCCGGTGAGCGTTACGGTAGTGCCAATGTCACTTGAGCGCAGGGAACCTGCATAGCGGGTACGCAGCACTTTGGTCCTTCCAGTTTGGTTAAAAGCGCACCGCGAGACGAGCGGGCGCCGCTAAAAGTCTACTCCCCGCCGCTAAGTCATGTTTATTTGCAGCCCTAGTTTGGCCGCCCAGGGTAAGCCAATTCACCACAAATACTAGGTTTATCAAGCTGCAGCGCCAGGTAAACTAAAGCTGTTGTTTTAGGAGTGAGACGCTCCCTACCCTTGAAGTTTTATCGTCGCATACTAATTGAGTTGCGAATAATTGCGTGCGTTTAGTCGGTTAACGACTGACAAGTGTGGCTGGGCGAGGTGCGTTAAGAGCGGTGAGTAATAGGCTCATCCCCACGCTCCGCTGATCCGCATTGGAAATACGTATGTCTAATCCCCTTAGCCTAGATGACCTGTTTGAGGCCCAGCTAAAATCCACCTCCGCTGCCAGCGCAGCCACGCCTGAAGATATCGCTGACGCTAGCGAATCCACTTCTCCGGCCGACCCGGTAGACATTGACCACGAGGACGAGGCCGACGACGTCGACACTGACCGCCCGGAGCTAGACCCCGAGTCAGATAGTGAAGATGACGACGACGCCGAGCTGACCCCCACCGGCCCGACTTTCGCTGACCTGGGCCTGCCGCGCGACTTGCTGCGTGCCATCACCGACATGGGTTTTGTTAGCCCCACCGACATTCAGCGCGAGGCGATCCCGGTGCTGCTGGAGGGCCGCGACGTCGTCGGTGTAGCCCAAACCGGTACTGGCAAGACCGCCGCTTTCGGCCTGCCCCTACTAAACGAGGTAGACAGCCGCGACGGTGAAGTACAGGCCCTGGTTTTGGCCCACCCGTGAGCTGGCCATGCAAAGTGCTGATGCGATTGCCGATATGGCTCACCGCAGCCGTGGTCTAGATGTTGTGGCCGTCTACGGTGGTAGCCCCTACGGTCCCCAGATTGCGGCGCTACGTGAAGGCGCCCAGGTGGTTGTGGGCACCCCCGGGCGCGTAATTGACCTGATCGAAAAGGGTGCGCTGGTACTAGACCACGTGCGTTACTTCGTGCTCGATGAAGCCGATGAAATGCTGCGCATGGGCTTTGCTGAGGATGTAGAAACCATTGCCGCTTCGCTGCCTACCGAGCGACGCACCGCCCTATTTAGCGCCACCATGCCTCCGGCAATTGAGTCGGTGGCCGCTGAGCACCTAAACGACCCGGTACGTATTGAGGTTTCACGCCAGTCCTCCACTGTGGATTCGGTGCAGCAGTCTTACGCGGTGGTGCCTTTCCGTCACAAGGTGGGTGCGGTTTCGCGCATCTTGGCCGTGACTGATGCTGAAGCCGCGATTGTCTTTGTGCGCACCAAGTCAACTGCTGAGGATGTGGCCATTGAGCTGTCTGGTCGTGGCATTCAGGCCGCCGCCATCAGTGGTGACGTACCCCAGCGTGAACGTGAGCGTCTGATTGAGCGCCTGCGCCAGGGTAGCTTGGATGTGCTGGTGGCCACGGATGTGGCCGCGCGTGGTTTGGATGTGGACCGTATCGGTCTGGTAGTTAACTTTGATGTGCCGCGTGAGGCTGAGGCTTATGTGCACCGTATTGGTCGTACTGGCCGCGCCGGGCGCACCGGTGAAGCTATCACTTTCCTGACCCCTAAGGAGAAGGGCAAGCTACGCCAGATTGAGCGTCTGACCGGGGCTCGCCTGGAGGAAATCACCCTGCCCTCCCCCGCTGACGTGTCGCGTCACCGCGCCGCTAAGCTACTAAAGCGCGCCGATGAACGCGCTCAAAAGGGCCGTCTGGACATCTACCACGAGCTGATCGCTAAGGAAGTTTCTTCCCTGGATAGCGCTACTTTGGCTGCTACCTTGCTGGCTTTGGCGGTTGGCGACGACGGCCCGCGCTGGCAGCGTGAGGACTCTGGCCGCAAGGAGCGCCGTGAGGTGCAGGTAGATTCTGAAGGCACCTTCATTTCTGCCAGCTTTGAGCATGGCCGTGAGCGTCCTGCCCGCGAGAACAGGCCTGAGCGTCCGCGTCGCGCCCCGCGTCGTGACGATGCGGGCGGCACGGTTTACCGCGTCGAGGTGGGTCACCGCGACAAGGTTCTGCCCGGCGCAATTGTGGGTGCGCTAGCTAATGAGGGCGGCATTTCCGGCTCCGACATTGGCAAGATCGACATTTTGCAGTCTTTCTCGCTGGTCACTATCTATGCGCCGCTAGATGAGCAGACTTTGCAGCGCATGGGTAAGGCCACCTTCGCTGGCCGTGAGCTGCGTATTCGCCCGGATGAGGGCCCAGGTCACGGCTGGAGCGGCCCGAATGATCGCCACAAGGCTAAGGGTATGCGCGACGACGCCGATTCTGAGGGCGGTCGTTCGGCTTACCGCCCACGTCGCGAAGAGGGCCGCTATGACCGTGAGGACCGTGGCTTCAAGCGCGAGGACCGTGGGTTCAAGCGTGACGATCGCGGTTTCAAGCGTGAAGACCGTGGCTTTAAGCGTGAAGACCGTGGGTTCAAGCGTGACGATCGCGGCTTTAAGCGTGAAGACCGTGGCGGGCGCTTTAACGAGCGTTCCAACTCGCGCGGCGGATACTCCGGTTACCGTGATGAGCGCTCTGGTTACCAGCGCGGCTCTAAGCGCGACGACCGTGGCGGATATGGCCGCTCCAAGCGCTACTGAGCGCTACTGATACATAAAAATTGTGTTCCGGCGCCTAAATGAACTGCGCCCCGAAACTTGGACGCTTTAAATGGGTAGCCGTTATGCGGCTTGCTGGAGGGCCTGGTCCCGGTATTCTGCCGGGGTCAGGCCCTTGAGCTTTACTTGGCGTCTTTGTGTGTTCCAGTGCGTGACGTAAGCGTCGAGGTCAGCTTTGAAGCTCTCGAAGGTCTGCCAGTCTTGGCTGCGGAAGAATTCGTCCTTGAGGTGTCCGAAGACCTGTTCGGTGGCGCCATTGTCGATGCAGTTGCCTGTGCGTGACATGCTCTGGATGAAACCGTTGTCGGCGAGCGTGCTGATGTAGGTCTCGTGCTGGTACTGCCATCCGCGAACAAACCGCAGATCGTCGCCGCCTACGCGAACAACTATGACCCGGCATCATGGGCTGCCGACCCGAAGGACCCCAGCAAGCAGATCCATCCGCAGGTGACACCGGACTATGGACGTGCATCGAAGCCGAATCCAATCAGGCGAGCGTGAGCGGCGGCGCCCGCATCTTCTCCGGCGACGACTCCGCGTCGGGCGGCGCCTACGCGGGCGACTTCTACCAGGGCGGCGACGCCGTCACCTTCACGATTGACGCCGGCCAGGGCGGCTCCTCGCTGGGCACGCGCGGGCTCACGCGCTGACCAGGACTCGGCCCCGGCCTCGTTCATGAATCAACGAGGCCGGGGCCGAGCCTGACGCTCACGGGCCGTCAGGAGCGAGTGACCTCCACAGCGGTGGTCTGCGCGAGGTTGGACAGAGCGGTCACGAACTGCGCAATCATCTTGCGATTGCGTCTGTCCTGCATGAGGTTGGGCAGACCCTTGGTCGTGCAGGTGACCTCAACTATGGTGCTGCGCTCGGAGGGAATAAAACCGGCGACGATGTTCTCGCCCCAGGACATCATGCTCATCGGGGTGTCGAAGGTGACAACCTGACGGTTGGGGTCGGCGAACGTCACGGTCGCCTTCGGAACGGACTGCGCGGCCGGGATGGCGAGCTGGAACAGCTGCTCGAACGGCACGTTGAACTGGAATGCCTGCGTCGTGGAATGCATACCCATGGGAGTATCTCCTTAAAGATCTCAGTTATCTCGGATGCGCGCGATCGGCTCGCGCGCGCACCGGCGAAGTAGGGGCCACACGCACCGACGCGGTCGCCTCGGTGTGACGCTGCGGATGCGTGACTTCTTCCAGCTGGTTCAGACTATCAGCTTCAACGTCAGAAAAACAGCTCGCAAGGAACCCATCGCACTCCCCAGCCGCGTCACTCAAGTCCGCAGATCAACCTATAAACTAGAAGACAATATCCGCAGGTGAGAAGCTCTCCATGTCCGTCGAAACAATCATCATTCTCGGCATCGCCGCAGTATTCTGCATTCTGCTTACTAACCGATTCAACCTCATTGGCCCAGTCGTCCTCATCGCAGTCGGAGTTGGCGCCGCCTTCATTCCCGGTATGGCAGAGGCGCAGGCTCGTCGAACCCGAACCGTTCGTGTTGATGATGTCCATCTGGTCGGCGTCCGCAGCCGTGCACCCATCGACGCCGTCCACCGACTCGGCCGTCAGCGTGACGTCCACGCGCCCACCCTCAGGAATCGTGTACACGTTGCCCGGATCCTCGCCGTCGGGCGCCTGGTTCCCCCTATCGGTGGACGCGCTCTGGGCCGCACCGACACATGAACTGCGCCGGGACACAACTATTTGATTTAACCAAAGTTTTTATGGAACCGATTTAATTGGCGCTCTTATTCAGCTAGCGCATTAGCTAAGGCCATTAGCGACACATGCTCAGCTATATGACTTTCCAACCGGGCGTACAGCTTAGCTTGTAAAACATCTTCTACTCGGCTATTTAGATAGCTTCGCAGGTTACGTGCGCGCCGGTAGGCGCCGGCCTTAACCAGTCGATAATTCACCCAAGTGGCTATTAACCCCAGTATTAAACCGATCAGTAGCGCCACTACAGCTAATGGCATAACCCCAATATGAGGCATCGGTAAGGTGGGCAAAAGTAAGCGTTCAAGTAACGCATTCATGCCCCACCAAATTAGGCCCGTTAACATAATTATGTATAGCGTCCACTGCCAGGTTTTAGCCCATTTCCACCAGTGCGGCGTTGGTAAGTGACGCTGACTGGATGCATTTAGTGCGGCTTTAAGCTCAAGCACTAAATCTGTGTATGCCTCATCTAACTCAGCATTCACTTTACTGGCCCAAGGCGTGGGCAATACTGCTGTATTAGCCTTAACCAACCGTTTATAGACAGCGTCTAAACGCTTAGTTTCTACTTCCTCCGCAGCATCCATCTCAGGGCTATCTGCTTGCTCATTTGTACTAGCGCCACCAGTATTTTCAACTGCGTTAAAAAGACGGGTCCACCTTTTCTTACCGGGCTGCTCAGTTTTAGCGGGTACCTCAGCTTTGAAACGCATTGCCACCCAACCGCGTGCTAGCGGCCAAGTTAGCTGCGGCCAAGCCTGCCTAAAGTATTCTTCGCGAGCTTTTTCTACCCGGTTTTCTACTCCAGCTACCTGGCCAGCACGGGCTAATAGTTCAGCTTCAATTTCACCAGTATTTGCTTGCACCGCCCCGCTGGCGGAGCTAAGTGCCCGAGCCGTGTCTTTCGCAACGCTACGCAGCTGGTCTAAAAGCTGCTGTTCAGTTTCCCCGGCGCTGTCGCTTTGGGCTAAGCCCTCATTAGCTTGCACCAGTAACTGATCCATAGCACTGATCTGGCGGGCCAGGCTGGTTGCTTGCCAACCTGGCACCGCTACTTTTACTCGATCAGTTAGCTGAGCTAGTTGCACTAGACGCTCAGCTAACTCCTGCGCCGTGGTAATCCCAGGTTTACGTCTAAAGTTGAACATTTTTTTACCTAGTTACCACAGCGTCAATCTCAGGCTTGTGCCGGTACTACCTGCACGTGCAGATCCTGCTCGGGGCACTGCCAAGTGGCGGCGTCGGCCTCAACTTGCTCACCAGAGCGGATGTCCTTAACCGAATCGGCCCCACTATTGTCGGCTCATCCACTGCGGCTGGGAACCATACGAAAGGAATACCGCGCTTATCAGCGAACTTAATCTGTTTACCGAACTTAGCGGCAGTGGGGGCCACATCAGCGCAGATACCTCGGGCGCGCAGCTTATCGGCCACCGCCTCAGAAACCGGACGCGAATCCTCGTCGGTAACCGCCACCAGTACCGCCGTGGGCACCGGGCGGCTAACCTGCACCAGGCCAGCGCCAATAACCCTGGCCAGCAGCCGCGAAACCCCAATTGACAGGCCCACTCCAGGGAAGGAACGCTTGCCGTTAGAGGCCAGAGAGTCGTAGCGACCACCGGAGCAGATAGAGCCTAGATCCTCGTGACCAATTAGCTCAGACTCATAAACCGTACCGGTGTAGTAGTCCAAGCCACGGGCAATCTTAAGGTCGGCGATCAAGGCGCCCGGGCGACGTCGCGCCGCCACTTCCAGCACCCCAGCTAGCTCAGCTATACCTTGCTCAAGCAGCTCATTAGCTTCCAGACCCGCCTGCTCTAGCAGGGCGCGTAGCTTCTCTTCTAGCTCCTCGCCGTTACTGGCAGTAATTTCTGCCATCTGCAAAGCCAACTGCGCCTGGCTAGCACTTAGCCCCACGGTTTCTTCCAGCTCCTGAGCCACTGCTTCAGGGCCAATCTTGTCAAGCTTATCCACCACGCGCAGCACCTCAATTAGAGATTCTTCTGCAACCCCAATGGTGGTGTAGAAACCCTGAGCTACCTTGCGGTTAGACACGTGCAGTAGCACCTGCGGGATAGGCAGAGCGCTAAGAGCCTCGTGCATGATTAGGGGCAGCTCGGCGTCATAGTGCAGCGGCAACTTACCGTCACCCACCACGTCAATATCAGCCTGGATGAACTCACGGAAACGCCCCTCCTGGGGACGCTCACCGCGCCATACCTTCTGAATCTGGTAGCGCTTAAAGGGGAAGGTCAGCTGCCCGGCGTACTCAAGCACGTAGCGAGCAAAGGGCACAGTCAGGTCAAAGTGCAGTCCCAACTGTTTGCGCGGGTCTTCATTTTCACCCGGGGCCGCCTGCAGGCGAGACAGTAGGTAAACCTCCTTGGAGGTCTCCCCTTTACGCGTTAATTCGCTTAGCGGCTCTACTGCGCGAGTCTCAATAGAGCTAAATCCGTGCAGCTCAAAGGTGTTTTGTAGAACGTTTAGGAAGTGCTGTTCAATCAGCCGCTGGCTAGGTAGCCACTCGGGAAAACCAGAAAGCGAAGTTTTTGCCATGATTTAATCCTACTTAAGTTTTAACCGTATTTATTTTGGGTTTTCATGCTGGGCCCAGTTGGCATTGTTATAGCTTGTAAGCAGGGCCTGAGCACGTTTGTGGCTAGTCCAGCTCACCGCCGAAAGTCTTGGCCTCATGCATATAGGGGTTGGCATGATGCTCATGCGCCATAGTGGTGGCCGCACCATGGCCAGGCAGTAATACGGTAGAGGGGTCAATAGCATTGGCCAGGAAACGCAGCGAACCAAGCATGTCTTGGTGGGAGCCGCCGGGCAGATCATCGCGACCCACCGAGCCCTTGAAAATCACGTCACCGGTCAGGCCAGCAACTGGGTGCCACTGGTTTCTACTTCAGCTTCAGCTAGTAGCTCGTGGCTGGCATCCATCTGGGCCACAGTTAGGAATAGTGAGGAACCCTCAGTGTGTCCAGGGGCGGCCACAGCCCTCACTGGCAGGCCACTAATCAGCTCGACGCCGTCGCTATAAGCGCGCTGCGGTAGCGCCACTACATTAAGCGGACGACGCCAAGGGGTACCGGCCAAAGCACTAAAGCCACGGCCGCGCATATAGATACCGGTGGTAGCCTCCGGATCATCTAGTCGATACAGATCTGGGCTGGGCACATACACCGGACACTGTGCCTGCCCCATGCCTGCCACTACAGCGGCACTATCCCAGCAGTGATCAGCGTGTCCGTGGGTTAGCAGCACTGCTTCCAGGCTCAGCTCGTTGGTTTTTAGAAACTCGACGACGCCGCTAGCTGCGCCAGCCCCAGGGTCTACTACCAAGGCGCCCTGTTTACCTGCAGGCACGATCACATAACAGTTTGAGCCTAGGACGGCAGGGGGCATACGGTGTAAAAGCATGTCTCCAGCCTAAAGCATGAAACTAGCTCTAGCGGCCAAGCACAGCGTTAACACGGCTAATTGAATGCGAGAATTGAGGCTAAATAGCGTAGACTTTAACCCTGTATGGCTTTACGCCATGCGACGTGCACATTCTCAGGCTTTTAGCCAACTAGCTACGGCGCATTTACTGACGCCGTAACACATTCTATAAGGAGCATACCCATGAGTGAGCAGACTCCCGTGACCGATCAGGCACAACAGGCTGCATCCTCAACACCGCAGGAGGCTTCGGCCGCCCCTGCTGGCGAAGAGACCACCAACGCCCCCCAGGCTGCCCCCGCTGAGAGCGAAGCTGCTAGTGCTGCTGATTCCGCCCCTGCCGATAAGGCTGGCGCACAGGAAGCTAAGCCTGGTCAGGCAGCTGCCAAGCAGACCGAGACTGCGCTAGATCCCGAAGAAGCCCTGGCTGCCTCCAAGTGGGGCCGCGTTGATGGTGAGGGTAACGTCTATGTTCAAGATGGCGAAACTGAGCGTCTAGTTGGTCAGTTCCCGGGTGCTCCGGTGGCCGAGGCGATGGCTTTCTATATCCGCCGCTACCTAGACCTAAAGGCACAGGTGGCCCTGTTTGCTACCCGCCTGCCTCACCTGAGCGTGCGCGACATTGACTCCACTGTTAAGAGCCTTAGCAAGGCCCTGAAGGAGCCTGCCGCTGTGGGTGACCTAAACGGTTTGCGCGCCCAGTTCGATGGTCTTAAGGCAGTAGCCAAGGAGCGTCGTGAAGTTGTGGTAGCTGAACGCGCTGCTGCTCGTGCTCAGGCACTGGCTGAGCGCACCAAGCTAGTGGAAGAGTCTGAGGCTCTAGCTGGTCAGGATCCGACCAAGACCCACTGGCGTAACTCCATGACTCGTATGCGCGAAATCCTCAACGAGTGGAAGGCTGCCCAGCAGCGTGGCCCGCGTCTGGACCGCGCCACTGAGGATGCCCTATGGCAGCGTTTCTCTGGTGCCCGCAGCACTCTTGACCGCAACCGCCGCCAGTTCTTCAACGAGCTTGACGAGAAGAACAAGCAGGTAGTTGCTAAGAAGGAGGCGCTGATCAAGCGCGCCGAAGAGCTATCTACCACCACTGATTGGGAGCGCGGTTCACGTGGTTTCCGCGACCTGATGAGTGAGTGGAAGCAGGCTGGCCGCACTGCCCGCCGCCAGGATGACGCCCTGTGGGAGCGTTTCCACGCCGCCCAGCAAGTGTTCTTCAAGGCTCGCCAGGACAAGGACGCTAAGGAAAACGCTGAGCTGACCGCCAACCTTAAGGTTAAGGAAGAGCTGGCCGCCCAGGCTGAAGCCCTACTGCCGATTAAGGACATCAAGGCCGCTAAGCGCGCTCTGCGTCCGATCCAGGACCGCTGGGAGGCGGTAGGTTACGTTCCGCGTAACGCTATGCGTCGCATTGAGGGCCGTATGCGCGCCGTCGAGGAAGCTATCCGCGAGGCTGAGCGTAACGAGTGGCGCCGCACTGACCCCGAAACCAAGGCTCGCGCCGAGGGCCTAGCCGGACAGCTTGAGGCATCTATCGCCGACCTAGAAGCTAAGCTTGAAAAGGCTAAGGCTGAGGGTAAGGCCAAGGCTATCGCTGAGCACGAAGCTGCCCTAAGCGCCCGTCGCGCTTGGCTGGACCAGGTACGTCGCTCCACTAAGGCCTGATAGCTACACACAGCATCACTAAAGCCGGTGGGTCACTATGATCCACCGGCTTTAGTTATCCACAAAAATAGTTAAAGACTATTTAAGGTAGCTAATTAGTATGACAATCAGGCTATGGAATACATTGCCTATGGCCCGCCCGATCTGGAAGCTAACGTAACCGCTTTAAACACTACGGAGACGCAGGTTTTACGCTGCAACACACTAGACAGTGTCTGTTTTACTAGCGTACTGGGTAAACGAGTCCCTAATTATCTGCTCAGCACCTGTTCGCAGCGCGCTTTACTGCTCTCCCCCAAGCTACCTAAGTACACCTATATTTTTGGCGCTAGCGCCTGGTGGGTGCACACCGGTGAAAACCCACCGCAGCGTTTACAAGTCTGTGCCAACCTAGTGCGTTCAAGTTGGCGCAGCGTAGATATGGTGCGCCGCCAGCTACCCGCTAGCCAATATGTACAAATTGCCGGGGTGCCCTGCATTTGTTTAGAACATGCCGCATTGGAGATGGCCCTGCACGCTGGACGCGCACAGGGCCCTGAAGTTATCCTTACCGCCTGCCGTTATGGAGCTAACCGCAGTGAATTGCTAACTGCTTTTAACTATCTACGCGGCCATAGCCGCAACAGTTGGTTAGAGCAGTTAATTAACGAGTTACTTCCTGCCATCATTTCGAATAGAGCGATTGGAACCGGTGGCGCGGCGAGCGGAATAGACGCCGTCGACTTTACGCACAATTGTTAGCACATGGTCTAGGTGCACAGCTTCAGCCAGCTCCACCACAAACCAGAACTTAACCACACGATCGCGCTGCTTGGAGCCCATAACCGCTTCTACCAGGTTGATATGAGCATCTGCCATAGCCCGGGTAACATCAGCTAGCAAGCCCAGACGGTCCAAAGCTTCAACCTCTAGCTGCACGATATAGGTGGCGTGAGCATTTTGGGACCAAGAAACCCCAATCATGCGCTCTGGCTGAGACTCAAAATTAGACACGTTTATGCAGTTAGCCGTGTGTACGCTGATGCCATTACCACGGGTAATGAAACCAACAATTGGATCTCCGGGCATAGGCGTACAGCAGCGAGCTAGCTTTACGTAAACATCGCCTTCCTGCATACCATCCACAACCACACCAGTGTCACCAGGGCGGATAATCTTAGCTTCGTCTGAAGCACGCGAAGGCAGCATCGCTTCAGATAGAGATTCTTCTGTGCCAGCTTCTCCACCCAAAGTGGACACCAGGTTTTCCACCACGTGTTGGGCGGAAATGTGGGAGTCACCAACGGCTGCGTAGAGACCGTCAATATCACCCTTGTTTAGGTTCTGTGCCACCGCCATCAGCGAATCATGAGTCATGATCCGCTGCAAAGGCAGGTTCTGCTTGCGCATAGCCTTGGCGATCTGGTCTTTACCGCGTTCAATGGCTTCTTCACGGCGTTCTTTAGAGAACCAAGCCTTAATCTTGGCCCTAGCTCGCGGCGAAGCCACAAAGGTCATCCAGTCACGTGAAGGCCCGGCGTTTTGCGCCTTAGAAGTAAAGATTTCTACGGTGTCACCGGTTTCCAAGACAGTGTTAAGCGGCACCAAGCGACCATTAACCTTTGCGCCAATGGTGCGGTAACCGACCTCAGTGTGCACTGAGAAAGCAAAGTCAACCGGGGTGGCCTTAGCCGGTAGGGCCTGCACATCACCCTTAGGGGTGAATACATAAACCTGGTTGCCAGAGATCTCGAAGCGCAAAGAATCCAGGAAGTCTGCCGGATCCTGGGTATCTTTTTGCCAGTCAATCAGCTGACGCAGCCAATCCATTTCAGAGCTGGCAGAGGTGAAGTTAACTTCAAACTCGTTACCCTTAGAGCCCTTAGTGGCGTTGGGGTTCTGCTTGTAACGCCAGTGCGCGGCCACACCATACTCAGCCATGCGGTGCATTTCGTGGGTACGGATCTGCACCTCAACCGGTTTACCGCTGGGGCCAATCACGGTGGTGTGTAGTGAGCGGTAGAAGTTGAACTTGGGTGAGGCAATGTAGTCCTTGAAACGCCCGGGCATAGGTGTCCAGCGTCCATGCACAATACCCAGCACCCCGTAGCAGTCAGCTTCAGTATCTACAATTACGCGCACTGCTACTAGGTCATAGATGTCGTCAAACTCTTTGCCGCGCACAATCATCTTTTGGTAGATGGAGTAGAAGTGCTTGGGGCGGCCGGTGACTACACCCTTAATGTTGTTTTCCTTCAGGTCAGTGTTGATCATGTCAATGACCTGAGCTAAATATTCTTCACGGGCCGGGGCGCGCTCGGCCACCATGTGCTCAATCTCGTCATAGACCTCGGGATAGAGCACCTTAAAGGAGCGGTCTTCAAGTTCCCACTTGATGGTGTTCATACCCAGGCGGTGCGCCAGAGGGGCATAAATATCTAGAGTTTCACGGGCCTTACCGGCTGCATTTTGGGCGGGAACGTACTTCCAGGTACGGGCGTTGTGTAGGCGGTCGGCTAGCTTAATGAACAGAACACGGATGTCCTTGCTCATAGCTACGATCATCTTGCGTACGGTTTCCGACTTGGCTGCTTCACCGTATTGCAGCTTGTCTAGCTTGGTGACCCCATCTACTAGTAGGGCAATCTCGTCACCGAACTGGGCGCGTAGATCATCTAGGGTTAGGTCTGTGTCCTCGACCGTGTCATGCAGTAAAGCTGCGGCTAGGGTTTTGGGGAGCATTCCCAGCTCAGCCAGGATTGTGGCCACCGCAATTGGGTGGGTGATGTAAGGCTCCCCGCTTTTACGCGTCTGTCCCTCATGGCAGCGCCTAGCTACCTCATAGGCACGTAAAATGAGGGTGAAATCCATCTTTGGATTATTAGTTTTAAAGGCCGTGATAACTGGCTCAATAGCTGGTGGCACCGAATGAGCACGCGTCCCAAAGCGGGCCAGCGCACTACGCACGCGCGAGCCAGGAACTACACTTTCCCCAACACTGTTGTTCGACGTCTCTCCCATAAACACAGTCTAGTGTGTAATAGCCCATATGGCACGCTTACCACGCAACCAAATTACCTGAATATTTACTAAGCTGTTACTTAGTTATAAGGACTAGTCTAAGGCTACATATTTAAGGAGTTGACTTATGACGCAGCCAAATCTGCCTGGAGGTAACCAGGGTTATCAACAATTTCAAGGTGGCGGCCAGTTTCAGGGCGATAGCCAATTTCAGCAGCCCGGCCAGTTCCCAGGAGCCACTCAGTCTCAGGGGGCAGCTCAGTTTGCGGGTAACGCGCCGCAGCCAGCTACGACGGCGCCGGTAGGGGCTTTCAAATATGAGCTGGGCCAGCCCTTTGCTATCCCGCTGAGCGAAGATTACATTGAGGTTCCCCGCGCCATGTCGCGGGTTTGGATTTCTCTGGGTTTGGGCGTATTTTTCCTAATCCCCGTCATTAGCTCAGCGGCTAAATTAGTGGGCGGCAAGGCCACCACCACCGACACGGTAGTGCTGGTGATTTGTTTAATCCTTAGCCTCTTTTTGCTATTTGCAGCTTTGTGTTGGCAAACACTAAGCTCACTATTAACGCCACCGGCTTCCACATCTCTACCGGCACTGCGCGTCAGCATGTGCCCTGGCCTCACTCACGCACGGCTTTCTACGCTTCCGTCTCTGGACGCGAGATTAACCCGGTTAAAGAAGCCACTATGCCACGCACTTGCAACTGTTTGCTGGTAGATAGCAGCGGCGCTCACCTACTTCCTGGTTTGGTGTCTTCAGGCGCCGGCACCAATGCGGCTGAATCCAAGCTAGTAGCCGAAATTAACCGGATCTGGGCTTGGGGCCTAGCTAAGGGATATACACAGGTGGCTCCCGAGTACTTCCCGCTGAGCGGCGTGCACGCACTGAAAGAAAAGCAGCGTCAGGTACAAATCGCGCGCTATCAGCTGCAAGATTTCTAGTCCCGCAGTAATGCGCATAAATGCACTAAAGAGTGCGCATAGATAAAGTGCCGGCAAGCTTTTAGCTTGCCGGCACTTTTGCTTTGTAAGCGGTCAATTAATCTTCGATAACCACAATCGGCTCAAAGATCGATTGGTCAATCACGTTGCGGCCACCCAAACCCTCAAGTTCTAGTAGCACGCAGATCGCCTCTACACTGGCACCGGCCTGCTCAAGGAGCTGGATCGAGGCCTTGGCGGTACCGCCGGTAGCCATAACATCATCGATCACCAGTACTCGGTCACCCTCATGCACACTGTCAGGACGCAGTTCCATCCGGGCAGTGCCGTATTCCAGGGCGTAGTCAACACCGATAACCGGTCCAGGTAGCTTGCCGCCCTTACGCACCGTCAACATGCCGATACCAAGTGCGGTAGCCAGCGGGGCAGCCAGGATGAATCCACGCGATTCGAGGCCGGCCACAGCATCAATGCGGCCCCGATAGTGCTCGGCGAGCCCATCGATAAGCTGCTTGAAAGCCTTACCGTTAGCTAGCAACGGGGTGATATCGCGAAACAGTACTCCCGGTTCAGGGAAATCTGGGATCTCACGCAGATTATCTAGTACCAGATCGGTTAGCTCTGCGGGAATGGGGGTTACGCTCATCTAGCGACGCTTCCTGTTCTTCTTGGGCTGTGCCTTAACACCTAGGTGGTGACCGGGAGTTAACGGGGCAGCATAGACAGTGTCATCTGCTGCATCGTCATCTTCAGCTTCACCATTTGCTTCACGTTTAGCTTTACGCTCGCGCAACACCTTGGCGTCGTGTTCCTTAATTTCCTTTTCACGCCCACGCAAGTCCACCAGCATAGGGGTAGCCAGGAAAACAGAAGATAGTGTACCGGCAATCATACCGATAAACAGAGTTAGCGAAATATCGCGCAAAGTACCCGCGCCCAGGATGAAAGCACCCACAAACAAAATCGAGCTACCGGCAGCACACCCACCACTGAGGTGTTGATACTACGCACGAAAGTCTGGTTAATAGACAGGTTAGCCAGCTCAGCGTAGGTGGCACGGTGCTGGCGGGTAAAGTCGCGGGTGTTGTCACGCACCTTGTCGAATACCACCACAGTGTCATAGAGGGAGTAACCCAAAATGGTTAGCACACCAATTACTGTGGCCGGGGTAACCTCAAAGCCACTTAGCGCGTAAATACCCACGGTGATCACGACGTCGTGCAGCAACGCAATCAGCGCTGAGGCCGCCATCTTCCAGGTACGGAAGTAAGCCCAGATCAGGGCGCCTACTAGGGCGAAGAAAATTAGCAGACCACGCACGGCTTTAGCGGTAACATCCTTACCCCAGGTGGGGCCAATGGTGGTGGCGTTTACGTCGGCAGCCTTAGCGTTGTAAGCCTTGGCCAGACCAGCGGAAAGCTTGTTCAGCTTGGTCTTATCCAGGGCAGGAGTCTGTACACGCACCGAGGAAGAACCAGTGGTGGTTACGCGTGCACCGTTGGTTAGCCCCTGCTGGCGTAGCACCGCATTAGCGGGGCCTTCCTTGGGGTTTGACAGCGCGGTGATAGTGACTTCACTACCCCCGGAAAATTCAATACCGGGTTTTAGGCCCACCGTGGCCACCAGCAGTAGGCTGATCGCCACCGCACATAGGGCGACGGTGTACCAAACTTTGCGCTTACCTACAAAGGGGAAGGATCGCTTACCCCAATACAGGTCGTTACCGATAGCTGCTAGCGATGCCATCAGTTGTCTCCTTCCTTAGCCTCGCTTGCATCCTGTTCACGCTTAGCCTCGCGCTTGGCGCGGGCCAAAGATTTACCGAGGTTATCGGCAATCTTTTCGCGTCCAGAGCCGTAAACATTGCGTGAACGTGCCCCCAGGTGCTCAGGGTCTAGACCAGACAGGCGGTGGCCTTGACCGAAGAAGGCGATAGACAGGCAGGCCACCATGAGCGGGTGGGTGAAGAAATAATTACTGCCAAGTCCACTACCGTCGTCACGCCCAGCGTGAAGGCGAAACCCTGCACGCCACCCACTGCCAGCACGTAGAGCACTACGGCAGCCACTAGGTTAACGGTGTCAGAAACGATAATGGTCTTACGGGCGTGCACCCAACCTTCATCGACGGCGGCGCGCAGGCTCAGACCGTGGCGCACCTCGTCACGTACACGTTCAAAGTAAATAATGAACGAGTCCATAGTGATACCGATAGACACAATTAAACCGGCCACCCCAGCCAGGGACAGGCGGTAGCCAATCCCCCAGCTCAGCAGGGCAATAACCACGTAGGTCAGGGCGGCGGCAGCCAGCAGGGAGGCTACGGCCACACTGGCCAGGCCTCGGTACTGCCAAGCCAGGTAAATGATGATCAGTACGAAACCGATCAGACCGGCAATAAGACCCTTTTGTAGCTGCTCGTTACCCAAAGTGGCGGAAATCTGCTGCTCAGACTGCACCGTGAAGTTCAGTGGCAAGGAACCAAAGGACAGCTGGTTTGCCAGCGAGTTGGCGGCAGCCTGGGTAAAGCCGTGGCTGCCGTTGGCGTTGGTACCACCAGAGATCTGCGCCTTACCACCGGTAATAGCCGACTCAATACCGGGAGCCGAAACAGTCAAACCGTCAAGCACAATGGCGAACTGGTTCTTTTGCGGGGCGGTCTTGTCGTTGCGGTACTGCAGTAGGCGGGTAGAAATCTTGGAAAAGTCTGCCGTGCCCTGCTTGTTAAATTCCAGGGACACAATCCACTGGTTAGTGTTTGAACCCTGGCTGGTTTGCTCCAGTGCCGAGGTGGCGCTGGTCAGGTCAGTTCCCTTGAGCTCAGCCGGGCCCAGAATGTAAACCGCGCCGGAGCCGTCACGAGCACAGGAAATAACAGCCTTCTTGGGGTCTTGCGCCCCACCTTTAAGGTTCTTGGGGTTCTTGCAGTCCAGCATCAGGGCGTCATAGATCATTTTTTCGCTGATCTGTGCGTCTGATGAGGCGTCATTACTGGTGGCGGTCAGCGGCGTAGTGTCAATCTTGCCATTCTGGTTTACATCCGCGTAGCGGGTAGCTAGCTGGGTGGCGGTGACCGGGGTGGGGGTTGCCTTGGGGGTGGCCGCTGCAGTAGCCGACGGCGCAGGGGTAGCAGCCGGCGACGCCGTCGCGGTGCCAGTAGCCTTAGCGGTCGCCTTAGCCGTGGGCTTGGCGGTGGCAGCAGCCTTTATCGCCTGGTTTTGGGCCTTAGCAATAGTGTGTGCATTGGCGTTGTAGACCCGAATAACCGGACGGAAGTAAAGCACGGCGGAAGAACGCACTAGATCCAGGGTTTCCTGTGAGGGCTTACCCGGCAGCGCCACCACAATGTTGCTTCCACCCTGACGTGAAATTTCAGCTTCGGCTACACCCGAGGCGTCAACACGCTGGCGAATAATGTTGATGGCCTGGTTAAGGTCATTGTCTGTAACCTGGCGGCCATCGGTGGTGGTTGGCGTGAGGATTAGCTGCGTACCGCCTTCCAGGTCGAGCGCTAGCCCGGGCGTTAACTTGGTTTTACCGGTGAAGGAACCAATGATTAGCGCACCGAAACCAATGGCGATTACTAGCAGGAACGTTAGTAAGCTACGTCCTGCGTGCTTGGTTTTATATTTGGACACGGGGTGTCTCTTCCTAGAATCGGTTGTGACTGGTCAGTTCCCCTTAACGCTAGCCGCAGTGCCGTTAAATTAAGGGGACCAATTGCCACAGCTGAGACTACCAAAATCCCTGTTTATTAGCGATTTTGCATAGCCCCAGCTGGTGGTAACTAGTTAAATCTAATCTTGTGGTGACGATTACTTTTTTTCGTTACCGCTGGAGTCTGCGTTGTCGCTGTAGGCCTCTTTTGTGGTGTTTTCAGCGTCATTCTCTAGCTCGTCGCTAGATTCAACGTCTTCTTCTTCATCCTCATCCTGGTCAGCGAAAGGCGGGTTAACTGCGCCATAAATGGCTTTGCTGTCCCACATGGACTCCACGCCCTGGGGAGTACGCAAGGTGACCACGTCGCCGTCTATCTCAACGAACTTGGCGTAGTAACCAGAGGTAGTACGTACCCAGGTGTCAGGCACGCAAGCTTCTTCCAGGCGGGCGCGCGCGGCTTGTTCTGCCTTGGCGTTTTGGCGGCGGCCAAAATAAGACAGTGCCACCATAGCGACCACCATAAAGATCAGCATCGTGAGCATAGTTTTTCCTCCTAAGTTTGCCTAAAGTCTATGGGAAAGCCCGTATAAAACTAAGTGAGTCCTAAATAGCGGGCAGCGCTTAGATTTCAGGCATGTGTTCGGGCAGTTCTAAACCCAGGTGGGTGTAGGCAGCAGCAGTAGCGGCGCGCCCGCGCGGGGTGCGTACCATTAGGCCTTCGCGTACTAAATAAGGTTCAGCCACTGTTTCTACAGTTTCTGCCTCTTCACCTACGCTTACTGCCAAAGTAGTTAAACCTACCGGTCCCCCACCAAAGCGGGTGCATAGGGCAGTTAGCACTGAGCGGTCTAGGCGGTCTAGACCCATAGCATCCACCTCAAACACTTTCAAGGCCGCCTGGGTGGAAGCCAAGTCAGCCACCCCTGGCGTGCCGTGCACCTGAGCCCAGTCCTGGACGCGGCGCAGCAGTCGGTTGGCGATACGCGGCGTGCCACGCGAACGACTGGCCAGCTCATGGGCGGCCTGAGCATCTATCTCAAGGCCTAACAGTCCAGCGCTGCGGGTAACAATCTGGGCTAATTCACTTGCGCTGTAGTAGTCCAGGTGCCCAGTGAAACCAAAGCGGTCACGTAGCGGCGCCGGCAGTAAACCAGCCCTAGTGGTGGCCCCAACCACAGTGAAAGGCGGTAGTGACAGCGGGATCGAGGTGGCCCCAGGGCCTTTACCCACCACCACATCTACCCGGTAGTCCTCCATGGCCAGGTAAAGCATTTCTTCAGCGGTACGTGCCAGGCGATGAATTTCATCAATAAACAGCACGTCGCCTTCTTCAAGTGCGGAAAGAATAGCGGCTAGGTCACCAGCGTGCTGCACTGCCGGACCACTGGTTAGCCGCAGTGAGCCACCCAGCTCATTGGCAATAATCATGGCCAAAGTGGTTTTACCCAGCCCGGGCGGGCCAGATAGCAGCACATGGTCAGGGCTAGAGCCACGTGAAGTGGCTGCACGCAGCACCACCGACAGTTGCCCGCGCACCACATCTTGGCCCACAAAATCTTCTAGATGGCGTGGACGTAGCGCACCTTCAGCAGCGCGCTCAATCTCATCGGCTTCCGGGCCTACAAAACGATCAGACACGCTTTGCTGCTCCTAAGTTTCGCAAGGCTGCCCGTAGCAGCGCCGATACATCAGTGGCATTTTGTGCGGTAGTAACCTGCAGCACCGCGCTGATGGCCGCAGCTTCATTCCAGCCCAGCCCCACCAAAGCCGCAACTACCTGCGGGTTAGCCTCATCAGTAGCAGCTGGCAGGTCAAATTCCAGCTCCCCTTCACCCCGCAGAGGCCCAAGCTTATCGCCCACATCTAGGATTACTCGCTGCGCGCCTTTAGGTCCTAAACCGGGTACGCGAGTTAAAGCTGCCGTGTCTTTAGCGGCAATAGCTTGGCGCAAAGCGTCAGGGGTGTGCACCGCCAGCATGGCTAGCGCCAGCTTGGCTCCCACACCTTTAGCGCCCATGAGGGTGGCGAAAGTGTCACGTTCATCAGTGGTGGCAAAGCCATAAAGAGTCAACGAATCTTCTTTAACCACCAGGTAGGTGTACACCTTAGCCTGGGCACCCACCTGTAGGGTGCTTAAAGTGTTGGGGGTAGCGTTAAACAACAGGCCCACTCCCCCGGTTTCAATCACGGCGGAGCTTAGAGTCACTGCGGTTACTTCACCGCGCAGGGAAGAAATCACATTAGTCCTTGTTATCAGCCACGTCTGCGGCGGGGGTCTACAGCACCGGTTCTGCGGGCATTGGCTTGGGCTTGGGCCCAGCGGCGTTGGGCTGGGGTGCGCGCTGAAGCTCGCACCTGGCCGCCGGCACTAACCATTTCAGTGATGCCGTCTTGCCCGGTGCCTCCCCCACGCCAACCGTGACAAATAGCCAACGCTAACGCATCAGCTGCGTCAGCTGGTTTAGGTAACGCATCCAAGCCCAGCACACGGGCCACCATAGTTTGCACCTGGGCTTTATCAGCCCGGCCATTACCGCTGATAGCTGCCTTAACTTCACTAGGGGTGTGCAAAGCTACCTCTAGATCGTGGCGGGCGCCAGCCAACATGGCCACCCCCATAACCTGTGCCACAGCGATAACTGAACGCATATTTTCTTGCGCAAATACGCGTTCAATGGCGATTACATGCGGGGCGTGACGAGCAATCCAGTCGTCAATCGCGTCCGCAATGGTTTTAAGGCGCAGCTCTGGGGATTGGTTAGGAGGAGTACGGGCAACCCCCACTTCAACTAGTCGCACTCGTCGGCGTGAATCCACATCCACGCAACCTAGTCCACAACGGGTCATACCTGGGTCGATACCCAATACGCGTTGGTTAGCTACAAATGCTCCAAGTGAAGCGGGGGCCAAGGCGTTTACTCAGTCCTCGTCAGTGTCCAGCTCGGCGGCCACCTCGGCGCTGATGTCCATAGAGGTGAATACGTTCTGTACGTCGTCGGAGTCTTCCAGAGCGTCGATTAGGCGCATAACCTTGCGGGCGGTGTCAGCGTCAACCTCGATCTTGGTGCCAGCCACAAACTGAACTTCGGCGCTGTCGTAGTCCATACCGGCCTCGGTTAGGGCGGTACGTACAGCTACCACGTCATTAGGCTCGCAGTAGATGGAGAAGCCTTCGCCTTCGTTGACAACTTCCTCAGCCCCGGCGTCGAGCACGGCCATCAAAATGCTGTCCTCGTCGACGTCGTCGGCAGCGGAAACCTCAACCACACCCTTACGGGAGAAGTTGTAGGCCACCGAACCGGGGTCAGCCAGGGAACCGTTGTTGCGGGTGAAAGCCACGCGCACGTCGGAGGCGGCGCGGTTACGGTTATCGGTAAGGCACTCGACCAGGAAAGCCACGCCGTTGGGTCCGTAGCCTTCGTACATGATGGTCTGCCAGTCTGCACCGCCAGCTTCTTCACCGCTACCGCGCTTGACGGCGCGGGTGATGTTGTCTGCGGGTACAGAGTTCTTCTTAGCCTTCTGAATGGCGTCGAACAGGTGGGGTTACCTGCGGGGTCTCCACCACCAGTGCGCGCTGCAACCTCAATGTTCTTGATTAGGCGGGCAAATAGCTTGCCTCGCTTAGCATCGATGGCGGCCTTCTTGTGCTTGGTGGTTGCCCACTTAGAGTGACCCGACATAAAAACTCCCGTTAGTTGAAATAACAGTCCGCATAGATTCTACCGCTCCCCTGGCCGGTTTTAGCCCAGCAAGCGTGTGTTTATTGCGGCTTTTAGGTGAATTTAAGCAGTGTGTCATCCCAGCCGGTAACTAGCTTAGCGGCGTGATTTACCAGTTCTGGCGGGTAAATTGCCAGGCCCGCTTGGCTGAGTTGACGTAAATTATGTGGGCTATACCAATTTAATCCGTCGAGCAGAGAGCGCTCGTTGGTAGTCCAGCGTTCTTGGTTGAGCTGGGGTTTGTGGTCGAGGTGTAGATAGTAGAAGGTTTCATTGGCTAGGCAGGTTAGCGCCCTGAATTCGAATAGGGCCTGCCTGTAGCCCAGCAAGCTAAGCCGCTCAGGGGCCACCATGATGCCGGTTTCTTCAGCTAGTTCACGCGCGGCAGCCTGAGCTGGGCTTTCACCTGCTTCTATACCTCCGCCGGGGGTAAACAGCCAGTGATGCGTGGCGTCAGAAAAATCGTGTCCGGCTACCAGCAGCATTTGCCCCTGGGCTACTACCACTACGCGTCCTGCCTGGCGAGAGGGCATGCCCTGCTGGTTTAGTTCCCAGCCCTGCCCTAACAGTTGGCGCCAGTTAGCGGGCAACTGTGCTTTGGTTTTGGCACTGGCGACGACGGCGCCGCCTTGCCCCTCTGCTTGGGGCTTGTCTGCGCTAGCGCCCTCAAGCCAATTTTGGCTGTTAGGCATTGTCTAAACCTAGGAAAACCTGGCGTTTAGCAGAGACTTCCTGCAGTAGTTTAAGTTGGCGCTCACGATCTTCACTATCACCTTCACCAGCTAAGAAACGCCCGCGAATCTCAGCTAACTCCATTGAGTCACGCTGAAAATCGAGCATCGCCTTACGCGCCTGGGGGCCGTGTGAGCGGGCCCAAGCAGTGCCCTGACGGCGTCCAGTATTGGTGGTAAGCATGGCTACCTCAGCTGAGGTGTACCAGCCACCGGCGGCGTAATCCATTAGGTTGGTGGCGTAATCGCGCTGTTCGCGTCGCTTTAGGTAGGACACCAGCAGGCCCATCAGCACGAATACTGGGGCTGAGACCAGCATATAGAACCACCAATTGGGGCCTGAAAGTAGGTTCCAGCTAAAGTGCAGCACTACCGCGCATAGGTAACCCAGCAGGGTCATACCTAGCCAGGACCAGCGCCCACGCATGTGGATACCAAAGCCTAAAGCCATACCGGTGCAGGCAGTGAAGATTACATGGGCGAAAGGTGAGGCCACCCCGCGTAGCAGGAAGATTTGTGCCAGCTGATCACTGTAGCGAGCAAAGTACAAAATGTTTTCTGCGAACGCGAAGCCACCTGCAATTACGGTGGCGTAGACGACGCCGTCGACCGGGCCATTAACGATCTTGCGCCACAGCAGGTAAATAAGCACCAAACCTAGAGCCTTGGTGAACTCTTCAATTAGCGGGGCGCTAACCAAGGTGGCGAAGGTGCCACCGGCGGCTTTAGATTTAGTCATTTCCGCGACCGCAATGGTGGAAGAGTTGTTGACCATCAAGGAAACTAGCGTGGCCACGCCCGCCCCCCACAGGAAGGCGGCCACCAGCACCCCCATAGGCTCAGGATCCTGATAGTCAATCCAGCGCACCACCAACAACACCAGGCATAGAGGCACTAAAGCTAACAAGAAGGGAACCAATAAATTGGTGCCTCCTGAATTAGCGTTGATGATCATCATCAACACCCCAAAACCTACTAGGCCACCCATGGCGAGAGCGGTAAATAAGAACGTACGCCAAGAGTAGGCGCTTTGCTTAGTCCAAGCGGGCGCATGCAGGGAAGCGCGGGCGCGAGAGGCAGCCAGCGTGGGAATTTTTTCTTTCACGTAAGTTAAATCTCTACCGGGGCTGGTAGCGGGGCGCGGCCAGCCAAATGAGCAATTCGTACCAAGGCCCGCTGGCGTACTTTCCTGGCGTCCTTGACCTGGTTGTTGTGGACGTGCACAGCCACCTCAAGTTTTTGTTGGGCGGCGTCAAGACGACGCAGTAGAGCAGTAGCGTCAGCTTCTTGCATAAGACTGTTGCGAGTTTCGTCAGTTAAAACTTCACGCATAACGCTAGTTAACTGATTTTCGTAGGCCACGCGTTTAGCGGCGTTACCGCTGCGGTTACGCGGATCTAAGCCGTCACCCACAATTGGCTCTTCACAGCGCGAAGCGTCGTGGGCAGCCTGGCACAGTTTTTCACTGTCTGCCTGATCCAGCACCTGCGCATTGGCTAATTCAATGGCGGCGTGAGCCCGTTTAGACAGTTGTCCACTGACAATCAGGCGGGCAGCCAGCACTTGGCGGTGCAGGCGGTCTACTCGTACCGCATAGGCAAACAGGAACCAGCCAGCTACCAGCACTATTACTACAACAAGCAATACTGCCAGTAAGGCATCAATAGCTGCGGGAGGCAAAAGTGGGGCAGCGCTTATCACAGGCTTTCTCCTTCACGCAGGTTACGCAGTACCCCGAGCATGGTGCGCTCGCCCGGTTCAGCTTCAATACGGCTATTAATGGTGGTTACAGCGACGTCGTAAACCGCCAGGATCTGGTCGGTTACGTTGGACCAGTCGTAGCGCTCCACGGCCACATTGGCTGCGGTAATTTTGGCCTGAGTGGTTTGAGGGTCATCAACTACCCCAATAATGGCCTGGGCTAAAGCATCGCTGTCACCATTTTTGAACATAGTGCCCAAGCGCCCATTTTCAAGCACCGCTGCGAAAGCCGCCAGATCAGAGGAAATTACGGCGGTGCCCGCCGCCATGGCCTCCACCAGCACAATGCCGAAGGATTCGCCACCGGTTTGGGGTGCCACATAGCAGGTGGCCGAAGCCAGCAAAGCGGCCTTATCGGCGTCGCTAACTCCCCCTAAGAAAGTTACTGCAGCCGCACTAGTGGCATCCAGGTGAGCCAGGGCCTGGGGATTTTCGCCGCGCCCGGCCACCAAAAACGTGCCTGCGGGAACCGAGCCAACACCTGCGGCACAGCTTTTAGCAGCACCCCCAGGCCTTTACGCGGCTCATCAATACGACCCAAGAAAGCAATGGTGGGCGCCTGGGCGCTGCCGGTGAAGCGTTCCTGCTTAGGGGCAGTGCGAAATGGCTTGGTGTACACGCCGTTAGGGATAACCACGGCGTCACCACCATGGAAGTGTTGCAGGGTTTTTTTGGCCTCATTAGATACGGCAATTCGGGCTGTGAGCTTTTCAATCAGGCCCGAAACCATAGGGGCAGTAGCTTCACGCACCATGGAGTGGTCCATGGCCGCATGGAAAGTACCTACCAGCGGGCCACGTGCTGCTTGTAGCGCCAACATACCGATTGAAGGAGTAATGGGCTCATGAATATGCAGCAGGTCAAAGTTGCCTTGCTCAATCCAGCGGCGAGTACGCACTGCCGGGGCCGCCCCGAAGTTAAGTCGAGCTACGGATCCGTTATAAGGAATTGGGATAGCGTTACCGGCACTGGTAATCCAGGCAGGTAGCTCCATTTCTGGGCCAGCCGGGGCAAGTACCCCTACTTCATGGCCGCGTCGCATTAACTCTTGCGCTAAATCTGTGACGTGAACCTGCACTCCACCTGGCACATCTAAGGCGTAGGGGCAGACGATACCAATGCGCATAGCTTCCTTTAACTTTCTTCACGCTGGCGAGCATGGGAACGTGCCAGGCGTTCTAGATCCAAGTCTTGAGTGTAGATAGCCTGTAGCATATGCCAGTCCTGAGGATAGCGTGCTAATAGTTGTGCCATCTGAGACGCCCAAGCTTGGGTTTTGTCGAAAATATCTCCTTGATCGTTACTGACCTGATCAGCAACTTTACGCACATGGATGACAATCCCCCAACTGCTGCCAGCTAGGCGACGGCGTTGGCCCTCCAGGCGTTCATAGCTAATTGCCCCCATCCACAGCGGTGAGTGGGTACGGGCCGCCAGCACGGCCGGACCGGCAGCTACCCGGGCTGGTTGGCCACCAAAATCCACCTCGATACCTGCCGCACTTAGATCACGGTCAGCTAGTAAGGGGATGAAATAGTGTCCCTGCTGGGCTTTTTGAACTAGCTGTTCAAAGACTTTTTGCCCCGGTGCCTGAGCAATAATTTCCATGCCCAGCCCCTGGCGGAACTCAATGAACTTTTCAAACAGCTGGGGTGGCTCTACCTTTTCTGCCACGGTAAGCACGGTGGCTAGCTCTTGGCTAGCCCAAGCCCCAGCTAGATCCCAGTTACCGCTGTGCGATAGTGCAAACACCACATTGGCCCTGGCTACATCTGCTTTTAAAGCCTCAAAATCGCCTTCCACACGCACCCTATGACGCAGCTGCTCTGGCTGCACACCGGCCAGAGCAAAAGCCTCATAGAAGTAACGCATATAGGAACGCATACCTTCTCGGCTTAGACCACGCACATCACTGTTGCCAGTAAGGGTGTATAGATTTGCTTCTAGCTGGCCCACCCCGCGTTTAGACGGGCGTAGGCGCTGGTGCAGCCAAGCCACATCGGCGCCGCGATTTGCTAGTGCGTAACCAAGTCTGGCAGGAATTTTGGGAGCTAGTGACCAGGCGGCTAAATATAGTTTTGCCCCGGTCATTTAGCCTGCTTTGCAAAGTGGGAGCGTACCGCCAAAATTCGCTGCACTACCGTGATAAAGGCAGCTAGCGCCACTACCCCTAAAGCCACAGTTAGGCACCAAGTACTCAGGCCAAAACCTACCGCCAACGCCCCTAGGCCAGCGATAATTAGTCGGTCAGTGCGCTCAGCTAGACCCTTATGGGCGTCAGCTCCTACCGATTCGGCGCGGGCACGCACATAGGAAACGCAAGCGCCCAGTCTACACAGGCCACTGCGAAAGACACTGTCAAGGTGCGTTGGGTGCCGGCAGGCATGTGCAGGGCCGCCCACACTGCCAAGGAACCAAACACGGCGGCGTCGGTCAAGCGATCCAGGCAGGAATCAAGGAAAGCGCCAAAGGGAGAAGATGTGCCCGTGGCGCGTGCCAAGATTCCATCAAAAGAATCCCCGAACAGCACGATCAGCAGCAGCCCTACCCCCAGCAGGAAGTGTCCCTGCGGCAGGGTACAAACTGCCACCACTACCGAAAGCACCGTGCCGGTAACTGTCAGCATGTTGGGGGTAATACCAACTTTAGCCATCGCCAGGGCCGGCTTGGTAAATAGGGTTTTTGTGATGCTACGCCCATGTTCGCCGAGCATAGTTACTCCTCAGTTGCGCTTAGTTTTATTTGGCGTCCGCAGCGGTATTGGCTGCATCCCAGGCCTGTGCTAAAGCCTGGCGGGCGTCATCTAGTAACTGTGGAACTGCCTTGGTTTGCGCCACGATAGGCAGGAAGTTAGCGTCCCCACGCCAACGCGGCACCACATGCTGGTGCAGGTGCGCGGCAATACCGGCGCCAGCTACCTCCCCCTGGTTCATACCCAGGTTAATGCCGTCAGGCCCAGAAACATGGCGCAAAGTACGCATGGCCTGCGCGGTCATTTCACCTAACTCAATGCGTTCTGTATCGGTTAGCTCGGTGTAGTCAGCCACGTGACGGTAAGGCAGCACCAGCAGGTGCCCAGGGTTGTAGGGGTACAGGTTCATCAGGGTGAAGCAATGGCTACCCCGGCGCACCACTAAGCTGGCCGCGTCGTCGTCGCTAGCTGCGGCGCGACAAAACGGGCATTTAGGGGCGGAAGGGTCCTCAGGCTTATCCTGACCGCCAATGTAAACCATGCGGTGAGGTACCCACAGGCGTTGGAAGGCGTCGGGCACCCCGGGGTGATCAAAAGTATCCTCAATCACCCCGGGGATAGCCTGGCCAGCACTATCAAGCTGCTCAGTGGCGCCGGTCACTTAAGCTACCTCAAGCTTTTCGCCAGCAGGGTCGTTAACGCGGCGCTTGATTACGTCAACAATGTGGGCTACGGCCTCATCCACGGGCACCTGGTTGTGCTGGCTGCCGTCACGGTAGCGGAAGGAAACCGCGCCGGCCTCCACATCCTCGCCACCGGCAATCAGGGTGAAGGGCACCTTTTCCTTCGAGGCGTTACGGATCTTCTTACCGAAACGATCATCGGACAGGTCAATCTCCACGCGCACGCCTGGCTGCGCAGCTTGTCAGCCACTTCCTTGACGTAGTCATCAAATACCTCAGCCACAGGCACCAGCTTGACCTGCACCGGAGCTAGCCAGGTGGGGAACGCACCAGCGTAGTGCTCTACCAGCACCCCAATGAAACGCTCTACCGAGCCCAGCTTGGCAGAGTGGATCATCACCGGGCGGCGGTGAGAGCCGTCAGCGGCGGTGTATTCCAGGCCGAAACGCTCAGGCTGGTTGAAGTCATACTGCACAGTGGACATCTGCCAGGTGCGCCCAATGGCGTCCTTGCACTGCACCGAAACCTTGGGGCCGTAGAAGGCTGCGCCACCCGGGTCAGGCACTAGGTCCAAGCCGGTAGCTGCGCAGGCGTCTTCTAGGGCCTTGGTGGCCGCTGCCCAGTCCTCATCAGAGCCAATGAACTTGTCTTTCTTCTTGCCATCCTCGTCGCGGGTGGATAGCTCCAGGTAGAAGTCAGTTAGACCGAATTCTTTAAGGATGGAGATGAAGAAGTTCAGCTGCATCCGGATTTCGTCTTCAGCCTGCTCAGGAGTGCAGTAGGTGTGCGAGTCGTCCTGGGTGAAGCCACGCATACGGGTCAGGCCGTGCACCACGCCGGACTTTTCGTAGCGGTAGTCGTGGCCCATTTCGAACAGGCGCAGCGGCAGTTCACGGTAGGAACGGCCGCGCGAACGGAAGATCAGGTTGTGCATCGGGCAGTTCATGGCCTTGAGGTAGTACTCTTGGCCGGCCTTAATGATGTTGCCTTCAGCGTCACGTTCCTCATCAGCCAGCATGGGCGGGAACATGGTGTCGGCATAGTAAGGCAGGTGCCCGGAGGTGTGGAACAGGCCGCCCTTAGAAATTTCGGGGGTGTGCACAAAGTCGAAACCGGCCTGCTTGTGACGCTCAATCACATAGGACTCGATTTCATGACGCAAAATCCCGCCCTTGGGGTGGAAAATCACCAGGCCGGGGCCAATTTCCTCAGGGAAAGAGTACAGGTCTAGTTCCTGGCCAAGCTTGCGGTGGTCACGGCGGGCCGCTTCAGCTAGGCGGGTCTGGTATTCCTTGAGGGCTTCCTTGCTGGGCCAGGCGGTGCCGTAGATGCGCTGCAGGGAGTCACCGGACTGGTCACCCTTCCAGTAAGCCGAGGAGGACTTGGTTAGCGCAAAACCTAGGCCGATCAGCTTGGTGTTGGGCAGGTGCGGGCCACGGCATAGGTCACTCCAGGCTACTTCCCCGTTGCGACGCACATTGTCATACATGGTTAGCCCGCCGGCGCCTACCTCAACTGAGGCGGCTTCTGCGCCCTTACCCTTGGTCTGGATTAGCTCCAGCTTGTAGGGCTGGTCTGCTAGTTCCTTGGCAGCGTCGGCTTCGCTGATGTCTCGGCGTACAAAACGCTGACCTTCTTTAACAATGCGCTTCATGCGCTTTTCGATTTCGCGCATTAGCTCCGGGGTGACGGAGTCAATGTTGCCAAAATCGTAGTAGAAACCGTCGGTGATGAAGGGACCGATACCCAGGTTTACCTGCGGGAATAGCTCCTGAACGGCCTGGGCCATAACGTGGGTGGCGCTGTGGCGCAGAATGTTTAGGCCATCTTCACTGTCGATAGCAATGGGTTCTACTGCGGTGCCAGCAGGTAGCTCACGCTCCAGGTCCCAGGGCTGGCCATCGACTTTAACCGCTACTACCTCTTTACGGTCTGCATAGATGTTGGCCCCGGTAGTGCCCGCCTCTACCTTGGTGGGTACGCCGTCGATGTTTAGCTCGATTTGCGGCTGCTGGCTGGGCTGCTGGCTCACAGTATTCTCCTTTAGTTTGTGTTCAGGACGCTGGACAGGTGCGGCCTTTTCAAAGGCTAAGTTTAGCGCTTGATAGCCTCTGAGGCTTTCGCGGCCACCACAGTGGCTTTACGCACTAGGTGCTTGGCCTTCTTGGCGGCCACTAGTGCCTCGAAGACTGGGCGCTGTACGGGCACGTCCCAGGCGCCGTCGACTTCCGTGGGGTGCTGGGCGAAACGCTTCTTGTACATGCCCACGCTGTATAGCTCGGGCACGCGGGTGGAGCCGGCCCCCATGAAGTCATAGCCCTTGTAGCCCTTGGCGGCCAGGTCGCAGGCGGCATACCAGTCGGTGGCCTCGGCGGCGCGGGTGGCACGGTCAGCGGTGGTAGAGGCGCCATAGTAGGCAACTGAACTAATGCCGTTGACAGTGACTAGCACCCAGGCCACGGGGCGTCCGTCTAGGCGCGCCACGTACATGCGGGCTTGCTCGCCCAGGGTGGTGAGCATAGTCCAGTACACGTCTGCACTGTGGGGGGTGAAGCCGTCACGCTCACTGGTTTCTTCTAGGACGCGGTAGACCTCATCGAAGGTGGCGCGGTCCATGCCAGTTTCGTCCTTAATGACGACGCCGGCTTCCTTGGCTACGCGTTCGGCTCGCTTAACCCCACGGCGACCGTCCTTAGGCATGGCGGCGGCGATTTTCTCAGGGGTGCGGCCGGTTAGGTCGATGATGTAGGTGCGGTCATAGGTGAGCGTGTTGAGTAGCTCGTGGCAGTCCGGGGCGCTGAAGCGGGCGTGCATACGCACAAAGGCGATGTTCTTATCACGACGGCGCACCTCGGGGATCAGCAGGCTGCGCAGGTGGGCTTCACGCTCGGGTGACTGCTCTTTGAACCAGATGGGACCGTGCTTAGCCCATAGGAAGGGGCGGCCACCAATCTCGTTGGTGTACAGCACCACGTAGGCTACTGGCTGCTGGCCGTCTTCATAGACGTAGCGTCCCCACACCTGGTGGCCAAGGGCTTTTTCGTAGCGGGCCCAGGCAGCTGACTGCTCGATGGGGTAGTCACGGCCGGCTAGTAGCTTTTCAGCCTCCTTGGCGGTAAGGCGACGCAGAGTTTCGGTACGGGTCATATTAGCCCTCCTGTTGATGACGGAACTTCGGTGCGCTGAGCGAACCTTAGAACGAGGTGTCAGTAGCCTTCGGGTAGTAGCGTGCGAACTTTCGGTAGTGGTTGGCACGCTGAGCTTCTACTAATAGCTTACGTTTGATTGAGCGCTCAAGGGGGTTACGTAGCGGGTCAGCTACGCCTTTAGCAGCAAGTTTGCGCACCCGGTTGCGCAGGGACTCATCACGCAGGTAGCGCAGCAGCAGCTTAGTGGGCACCAGGCTGTAGAGCACTTCACGGCGGGCTTGGCGCTGTTTAATCTGCTCCCCTTCAACCAGGTCGGCCAGCATAACGCCCATAGGGTTGACTCCCCCGGCGGTCATGTAGAAGGAGTTGCGGCCAATGCGAGCGTTGACTTCAAAGAAGACTTCACGCCCGTCAGGGGCGATTTTGACGTCAAAGTTAGCAAAACCACGGTAGTTGGCGGCCTTGAGGATCTTTTCGGCTTGTGCCCATAGTCCTTCGAAGGGCTCTACGATCATGGCCACCGGGTTACCGATCATAGTGGGGGCGTGATCTTCAAGCAGTACGCGGGCTGAGCCGATCATGGTCAGCTTGCCGTGGGAGTCCATATAGGCGGTGATCGAGCGCATGGCGGTGTTGTCACCGGCGATTAGTTCTTGCACCAGGAAGGTGGAGGTAAAGCCGGCGCCGCGTAGCTTTTCCCAAAGCGAGTCCAGTTCAGCTTGGGTATTGATGAACCAGATCTTGCGTTTGCCCGGGAAGGAGATGTTGTCGTAGTCAGCTCCGACGGCGGCCTTGGCTACTACTGGGAAGGGAATGTCGATGTCCGGGGCCTGCCACTGCGGGTCGTCGCTGCCGGCAAAGTCCACCAGGATTTCGCGCGGAGTGGTTACCCCTACCTGCTTACACAGGGCTGAGAAGGAAGCTTTGTCGCAGACTGCGTCATAGGCCTGCTGGCTAGGGAAAGGCACTACCCAGTCTGTTAGCTCATTGCGGCGTTGCACCAGCATTTCGGCGTGCATATCGGTGTTAGCCATTACTACACCGCGCTTACCCTGACTGGCCGGATCTAGGGCTTTTAGGGCAGCGATCGGGTCTGCACCAGGCTCTAGGTGCTCTACATCAATAAAGTTTGAAAGCGTAATAGCCTCAATGGGGGCGCTACCTAGTACGGTTACGCGCTGGCGCAAAGCCATGTTTAGCTGTCGAGCTAAGGCATAAGCTCCAATATCTCCACCAATGACAACCGGTAATAGCTCGCTCACGCTTATCCTTTCCCTGTTTTTACTCAGGTTAGTTTAGTTGCCTGAGCGCTACCTGGATATGAAAAAACCCCGCCGCTGACGGGGTTTACATATGGTGGGCGATACTGGGATCGAACCAGTGACCTCTTCCGTGTCAGGGAAGCGCGCTCCCGCTGCGCCAATCGCCCGAGGTGGGTACCGGATTCGAACCGGTGTAAACGGCTTTGCAGGCCGGTGCTAGCCACTCGGCCAACCCACCAGGAGAAGCGGAAGCACGGAACTAAGCACTACCGGCTTCATGGAGCGGATGACGGGACTCGAACCCGCGACCCTCACCTTGGCAAGGTGATGCTCTACCAACTGAGCCACATCCGCAATATTTAATTAGCTAACCGATTCTGTTCTTTCGAAGCAGGTCCGGCTCGCAACGGGTTAAAGCTTAGCACCAACACAGCAGGGCTTTGCAACTTTTTAGGGCGTGATCCACCCCACTAGTTTTCAGTTTGCATTGTTAGCCTCGCACCTATTAGAGTCTTTCCACGCAAGGGCGATTGGCGCAGTGGTAGCGCGCTTCCTTCACACGGAAGAGGTCACTGGTTCGAACCCAGTATCGCCCACCAAAGAAAATTAATATTTAAGCCACCGCTTGCGGTGGCTTTTTTGGTTCACAGCCACTTTTTTGATTTTGGCGCCCTGCCTAAGGTTTGGTTCCCCAACTAAAGTTCGGCGCCCTACCTAAAGTTTGAGACCATGCCTAAAGTTTGCAATGCAATCAACTAGCGCATTAAGGCTACGTGGGTTAGCACTTAAGAGGTACGCGGGCTAGCGCTAAGAGCTAAGCGTCAACAAGCGGGCTGGGGTGGCGCCAGGCCACCCCAGCCCCACCTCAGCTAGGGATCACAGTTCAACTGGGCCTCAACTCATCTTTAGAGGCCAGCTTTAGTTGACTGCTAGCTGGTTTGTTCCAGGAGCGTGCCGTCGGGCACTTGCGAAGCTACCCCGGCGTCAGCCAGCGTGACTTCACCTTTAACCACTACATCTGCCCCAAAAGTCCAGTCTCCGTGCACCACTAGGCGCTGGGCTTGACACAAGGAAGGTGCACCCTGGCTGACGCGCTGCTCAAACTGGTGAATGGTCTTGTAGTACCTGGGGTCTAGCTCGGCTACACAAACCTGGTCCACAGTGGCGTGCAGTTGGCCGGCGGCGTCGATCTCATAGGCATCACTGCGCAACACCATCAGGTCATTAGTGGTTTTAACTGGCAGGAAGCGTGAGCGGGGCACCTCAATGGCACTAGCCCCCCTCAAAGGCTTCAATAGCAGCCCCCATAGCGCATTCAATCTGCACCACCGGCGTGGTGGTGGAGTCGGCCGGATTTACGGTCTTAGCGTTCCTAATCAGCGGCAGCCCCAGTACGCCGTCGCGTTGACGTAGCACTTCACGCAGAGCCACCAGGTCAAACCACAAGTTGTTGGTGTGGAAGTAAGGGTGACGGTACTGATCAGTGAAATAGTGCATCTGGTCACTAGGAGTCTGGGCGGTGTCACGCAGAATGATGCGCCCATCACTGTTACGCACTGCCAAGTGTCCACCCTTAACATCAGCCAAAGTACGCTCACACACCTCAGCGGCATAGGGGGCACCACTGGAGGCAAACCAGCCGGCCACCTTAGCACTGGGGGCAGCTCCCAGGTTGTCGGCGTTGGCGGTGGCGGCATACCGGAAGCCGGCGTCAATCAATTTATCTAGCAACCCAGAGCCGTAAAGCGCGGTGTAAATGTCACCGTGGCCAGGCGGGCACCACTCTAGTGAGGGATCTTGCGGGTAGCTAACTGGACTTAAATCGTCGGCGCGTAACTTAGGCTCCTGGTTTTGCACAAAATCTAACGGCAGATCATCTACCACCAGCTGCGGATACTTAGCCAGGGCAGTCAGGGTATCGGCCTGAGTGCGGAAGGAATCCATGAAGATTAGCGGCAGACGCACGCCGTAACGTTCACGAGCAGACAGCACCTGGCGCACAATGATGTCCAAGAATGTGTATCCATTGCGTACTGGCAGCAGCGTCTTGGCGCGATCCATCCCCATCGATGTACCCAGGCCACCATTAAGCTTGATGATTACTGTTTTGGCCAGTGCTTCACGCTCAACTGCCGGGCTAACTTCCACCTCTTGCAGGCTTTGCACCTGTGTTAAAGGAGAGATGGTCTCCTCCGGGATCAGTCCGGTGGTGCCTGCCTCTAGCTGGTGGTAGTAGTGGGTGAATACCTTAACGGCAGCCTCATTAACGCCGGCTTGGCGCATTTTTTTCTGTGCGGCTTGCAGCCCCGATTCGCTCATAGAACGATAATAAACCAACAAAAATCGAACACGGGGAGGTTTTTAACCTTTTACCCCAATTAGTTTCGTGACTTAGCTAAAACTGGCGCCAAGAACTTGCCGGTGTAGGACTTTTCAACCTTAGCTACCTGCTCAGGCGTGCCCGTAGCCACCACTGTGCCACCGCCAGAACCTCCCTCGGGACCCATATCAATGATCCAGTCGGCATTGGCAATAACATCCAGGTTGTGCTCAATCACCAGCACCGAGTTACCTTTATCTACCAGCCCTTGCAGCACCAGCAGCAGCTTGCGGATATCTTCAAAGTGCAAGCCGGTGGTGGGCTCATCAAGCACATAGATTGAGCGCCCGGTTGAGCGTCGCTGTAGTTCAGTGGCCAGCTTTACCCGCTGGGCCTCACCACCAGAGAGAGTAGTGGCGCTTTGCCCTAAACGTACATAACCCAAACCCACATCCACCAGCGTGTTTAGGTGACGGGCAATTGCCGGGGTGGCCGCAAAGAAATCTGAGGCTTCACTGATAGTCATATCCAGCACATCAGCCACATTCTTGCCTTTATAGCGGATCTCTAAGGTCTCACGGTTATAGCGAGCCCCATGACACACCTCGCAAGGCACGTACACATCCGGCAGGAAGTTCATCTCGATCTTCAAGGTGCCGTCACCCTTACAGGCCTCACAGCGCCCACCCTTAACATTGAAGGAGAAACGCCCAGGCCCATAACCACGCACCTTAGAGTCAGGCACGGCCGAAAAAATCTTGCGAATATGATCCCACACGCCCGTGTAGGTGGCTGGGTTTGAACGCGGAGTGCGCCCAATTGGCGACTGGTCTACATGCACTACCTTGTCCAGGTGCTCCAAACCAGACACTGTCTTGTGCCGTCCGGGCACACCCTTAGCGCCGTTAAGTTTATTGGCCAAAGTCTGATACAAAATCGAGTTGACCAGGGTGGATTTACCCGAGCCAGACACCCCGGTAATAGCCACAAAGCACCCTAATGGGAAGGCGACGTCGATATTGCGCAGGTTGTGCTCACGCGCCCCCTTAACCACCAGCTGACGCTGCGGGTCTACCGGACGGCGCACGGCCGGGATCTCAATTGCCCGGCGCCCGGCCAAAAAAGCTCCGGTTACCGAGTTGGGGTTCTTTTTCAAGCCTGCCAAGCTACCCGAGTGGACCACGCGCCCACCCAGCTCCCCCGCGCCCGGGCCGACGTCGACAATCCAGTCAGCTGCACGAATAGTGTCTTCGTCATGCTCAACCACAATCAGGGTGTTACCCAAGTCGCGCAAACGCTCCAGGGTGCTAATAAGGCGCTGATTATCGCGCTGATGCAAACCGATGGAGGGCTCATCAAGCACATACAGCACCCCCACCAGGCCCGAACCAATCTGGGTTGCCAGGCGAATACGCTGGGCTTCACCACCAGAGAGCGTGGCCGCGCCGCGCGAAAGCGACAAATAATCCAGACCCACATCAACCAAGAAACCCAAACGCGCATTAATCTCAGTCAACACTGCCGCAGCAATCTTGGCGGCAGCACCCTCCAGCTTGAGCTCCGCCATAAACTTACGTGAGCTGGCAATAGGAAGCTCACACAGCTGGGAAATATTTAGGTCCCCCACCCGCACGGCCAAAACCTCCGGGCGCAGGCGGGCACCTTTACAGGTAGGGCAGGCTACCTCACGCATATAGCCCTTGTAGCGTTCACGCGACCAGTCGGACTCTGTTTCGTCATACTTGCGTTTGACGTAACCCAATACGCCTTCAAAACCGGTGGAGTAAGAGCGCTCGCGCCCCCAACGGTTGCGGTATTTGACGGTGACTTTATAGTCTCGCCCGTTCAAATAACCTCTTTGACCTGCTCGCTTAGGTCTTTATAGGGGGTGTTAAGGTCAAAGCCAAGCTCCTGGCCTAGCACCGACAGCTGGCGCAGGAAGTATTCCGAGTGTGAATTCCAGGGCGTCACCGCCCCCTCCCCCAGGGTTAGGTCCTCATCTGGGATAACTAGGCTGGGATCCACCTCCAGGCGTGAGCCGATCCCGTCACAGGCCGGGCAGGCGCCGTAGGGAGCGTTAAAGGAGAATGTACGCGGCTCAATCTCATCGAGAGTCAGCGGGTGGGCGTTTGGGCAGGCGCGTTTTTGGGAAAAGCGCCGCTCACGCTGAGGATCGGCGGCGTCTAGATCCACCCGCTCAATCACTACTAGGCCCTGGGCTAGCTCAAGTGCCGTCTCCACCGAGTCGCTCATGCGGCTGCGGGCTGAGTCTTTAACCACCATGCGGTCAACGACGACGTCTATGTCATGTTTGCGGGTTTTGGCTAGTTTGATTTCCTCATCTAACCGACGCAACTGGCCATCCACCCGCACCCGCGAAAAGCCGCGTGAACGCAGGTCTTCAAACAGATCCAGGTACTCGCCTTTACGTCCGCGCACCATCGGCGCCAACACCTGGAAGCGGGTACCCTGCCCAAAATCAAGGATTTGATCAACGATCTGCTGGGGAGTCTGGGAGGAAATCACCGCATCGCATTTAGGACAGTGCTGTACCCCGGCGCGCGCATAAAGCAGACGCAGATAGTCATAAACCTCGGTGATGGTACCCACGGTTGAGCGCGGGTTACGTGAAGTGGATTTCTGGTCGATAGATACCGCCGGGCTTAGGCCCTCAATAAAGTCCACATCAGGCTTATCCATCTGCCCCAAGAACTGGCGGGCATAGGAGGATAGTGACTCCACATAGCGGCGTTGACCTTCAGCGAAGATAGTGTCAAAGGCCAGGGAGGATTTACCTGAGCCTGACAGCCCCGTAAAAACGATCATCTTGTTGCGGGGTAGATCTAGATCTACACCTTTAAGATTGTGTTCACGCGCGCCACGGACAATCAGGGAATCAGTCACCTGTTCAGTCTATTAGGACAAAGGGCTAACGTACACCTGTTCGAGGTAAACTCACAGTTTTCCGCGTAGAATGCGGCTATGGCTATTTCGCAGTTGAATACAACTATGTAACTGACCGTGACGAGGAAATGGCGCAGGTGCGCCCCACTCACCGCGCTTTCAATGGGGAGCTGGCTGAGCAGGGCAAACTCATTGCCGCCGGCCCTTATGTAGGCACTCACGACGCCCTGATTGTGGTGCGTGCCGAATCCGCTGAGGCCGCCCTAGAGCTGCTTGAAAACGACCCCTTCAACCAGGCCGGTTTCATCGCTAAGCGTACCCCGCGTCAGTGGAACCCGGTGATCGGCCAGATCGAGGCCTGAGCTACCGATACAGATTCTGGCCAGGGCAACCTGGCCAGAATCATTTTTTGTCCCTCGCAATGTTTGTTTCCCGTAGTGCCTGTGCCCCACACTGCTTGTCCCTCGCAGTGTCTGCGCCCCACACTGCCTGTCCCTCGCAGTGTCTGCGCCCCTAGATTCTTTTCCACTAGCTCTTGTCCAGATTAAAAACTAAAAATATGCAGCGCTTTAAAATTGATCCGTTTATTATCGGCATTGTCTCTTGCGCAGTACTGGGACTGATAATTCCTGTGCCCAGCGCCGTGGCCAAGGTGCTAGATGAAATAAAGATCTGGGCTATTGCCCTACTGTTCTTCCTCTATGGCGCCCGTCTGCGTAGCCGTGACGTGCTCAAAGAGTTGCGTTCGTGGAGGCTACAGGGCGCTATTTTGCTGGCCACCTTCGCACTGTGCCCGCTGCTGGCTTGGGCTACTAGCACCGCCTTTCGCCGTTGGTGGGCCACACTTTGGCACTGGGGTTACTGTTTGTGGGCTTGCTGCCTTCCACGGTGCAGTCCTCAGTGACGATGACGTCGATTGCGCGCGGCAATATTGCCGCCTCAGTATGCGCCGCCACTATCTCCACTATTGCCGGGGTGGTACTCACCCCACTGCTGGCCTTGCTGTTCTTGGGCCAGGGCGGACAGATTAATGCCTCTGGACTAGTGGATGTGTTTGTACAAATTGTGGTGCCCTTTGCCCTGGGCCAGTTGGTTGAACCTAAGGCGGGTAACTATGTGCGCCGCCACAAGATGGTTTTGCGTCAATATGACCAGGCGGTTATTTGGCTGATTGTGTTTGCAGCTATGAGCGAGTCTATGCGCCTGCATGTTTGGACCGCCGTGAAAGCCTGGCAAATTGGGCTAATGCTAGTGGCTATTGTGGTGGAGTTGGCGCTGACCTTGACCTGCACCTGGTACCTAGGCAAACCCCTCAAATTTACTTACGGCGACCGAGTTTCACTACTCATGTGCGGCTCAAAGAAATCTTTAACTACCGGCCTACCTTTAGCTGGCGCCATGTTCTCCCCCGCCATAGCAGCTACCGTGGCCGTCCCTATGATCTGTTTCCACCAGCTACAGCTACTTATTTGCTCAGCTTTAGCCAGCTGGCTCGAAGCCCACCTAGCCCCTCCCCCTACAAGAGGCCAAGTAAATTAACTGTCCACATACAGCAAGGAGGCCCCGGCAAAATGCCGAGGCCTCCTTAACTTTTAGCTACTAGCCCTTAACCGCACCGGCGGTCAGACCAGAAACAATGTACTTCTGCAGGTACTGGAACAGCAGCACCACGGGCACAGCTGCGATTACCGCACCAGCAGCGAAGATACCCCACGGGGCGTTACGTGCGTCCGAAGCCCAGGCGTACATACCCACAGCCAGCGTGTACTGGTCTTGAGTCTGCAGCACTACGCGGGCAATCACGAAGTCGCCGAAGGAGGAGATGAAGCTCAGCAGCCCCACCACGGCCAGTACCGGCAGCACCAGCGGCATGATGATGGTCCAGAAGGTCTGGGCGTGTGAGGCGCCGTCGATCTCCGCAGCCTCATCGAGCTCACGCGGAATGGAGTTGAAGAAACCGTAGAGCAGGAAGGTGTTGCTACCCAGCGCACCACCCAGGTACACGCAGATCAGACCTAGCTTCGAGTTCAGACCCAGAGCCGGGAATACATCCTGCAGGCCCAGCAGCAACAGGAACAGTGCCACGAAGGCCAGCATCTGCGGGAACATCTGGATCAGCAGCAGGCCGGTCAGAGTGCCGCGACGGCCACGGAAGTGGAAACGGCTAAAGGCGTAGGCCGCAGCCGCACCCATCAGCACGGTACCCACAGCGGTCACAGAGGACACGATCAGCGAGTTGAGGATCCAGGACCAGAACACGGAGTACTTACCCGCGCCCAGGGCGGTGAAGTTTTCGAACATGGTGGAGAACTGGAAGTTCTTGAACAGTCCACCGGTCAAAGTGGCGCGCGGCGTTAGAGCCACCGAAACCACGTAGATAAGTGGCACTAGGCAGTAGATAACTGCCAGCACGCCCACAATGTGGCGCCAGCCTACTTCTTGCCACCAGCGCTTGCCGGTGATGGCAGTGTGCAGCTTGGGCTGATTTTTCTTGGTCTTAGCCATCACAGTTCCTCCAGTGCCTTAGTACGGCGGAAGCCGAGCCAGGCGATTACGCCCACCACCACGAAGATGAAGATAGACATGGCTGATGCCAGGCCGTAGTTGGGCGAGCCACCGGCGAAGGCAATCTTGTAAACCATGGAGATAAGCACGTCGGTTTCACCAACGGGAACCGAAATGTTCTTGTAGTTGGGGCCACCACCCGTGAGCATGTAGATCAACGAGAAGTTGTTGAAGTTGAATGCGAAGGAGGCAATCAGCAGCGGCACAGTGGACTGTAGTACCAGTGGCAGCTTAACTGACCAGAAGGTACGCAGACCGGTAGCACCGTCCATCTTGGCAGCCTCTTCCACATCGCTGGGCAGGGACTGCAGGGCACCCAAGCACACCAGGAACATGTACGGGAAACCGAGCCACAGGTTCACGCCCAGGATCGAGAGCTTGGCCAGCCAGCCGTCTTCGAGCCACGGAATGTGGGCACCGCCGAAGAAGAACTGGTTGATGAAACCGAAGTCCTTGTTGAGCATACCGTGCCATACCAGCGTGGATAGGAAGGCCGGGAAGGCGTAGGGCAGGATCAGCAGCGACTGGTAGATCTTGCGGCCCTTTACGCGCTTGTCGTGGAAAACCATGGCCAGGAACAGACCCAGCGCGAAGGTGGACAGCACCGACACCAGGGAGAACACGAAGGACCAGATCAGTGCCTTAACGAAAGGCCCTGCCAGCTCCGAGCCGGTGAACATTTCGGTGTAGTTCTTGGTGCCTACGAATACGCGCCAACCGGGCTTGAGCTCAACGCCGCTAGCGCCTTTGAAGACACCGGTCTTGTTGTCAGCCTGGTAGACCGCACCGGTGTGGGTGTTGGTCAGCTTGTCGCTCTTAGCGTCGTAGCTGTAGATGGACTTGGCCAGGTAACCGTGGGTGCCGTCGGTGGTCTTGTAGTGACCGTCGGCAGCCTTATCGCTAACCGGAACCTGTAGCTTAGCTACCTCGTCCTGACGGGCTACGATCTGGTCGAAGGTTAGGATCTTGTGGCCATTAACCGAGGTAATGGCGGTGGCGGTGGACTGACCGTCAACATCCTTTAGCTTGGTCTTGGCGTCACCGATCATAAGCTTGCCGGTTTTTGCGTCACGGATTACCAGCTGTAGTTTGTCACCGTTTTCGACGACGGCGGTGGGCACGGTGGGTGCACCCTCGGCTCGCTGCTCACCGGCAGCCAGGATCGAGTTGACGGCGTCGTCCTTGGTGGAGTTGTGGCCCTGACCGTAGTTGGTCAGCGACACATAACCGGTGTAGCCCATTACGAACACCTGGTAGACCAGCAGGAATACCATGCCGGGAACCAGGTACTTGGCGGGCAGCATCCGCTTGGAGAAGTAAACCCAGTTGATGATGATTAGGCCGACCACCATGGTGACGGCGATGGCAGTGGAGCCAGCAGCCCAGGCCGCGAATAGACCGTAGAGGCCTAGCGCGTCGATGAGCATCATCAAAACTAGTTTGGCAATGAAGCCAGGGCGCATAACGTCGCGCGCATGTGAAGGCGAATAGCTCGCCTGCTTCTTAGTGTCAGCCATTATCCGCACTCACTTCTTGAACTTGGACTCGATGTTTTTGATCATGGCGTTCCATGCGTCCTGGGGAGCCTGGCTACCGTTGGTGATGTCAACCTCGGTGGTGCCCCAGTAGTCCCATACGTAACCCATTTCCGGAATTGCCGGCATGGGCACACCTTCACCGGCCACCTGCGCGAAGGCCTTAATGTCGGGGTCGGTAACTTCCTTGGCTACTTCCTTCATGGCCGGTACGCGGCCACCAAGCTTCTGCAGCTTGGCCTGAGCAGCCTTGGTCTGCAAGAACTCGAAGAACTTAGCTACCAGCACGGGGTTCTTAGTCTTGGAGGACTGGTAGAACATCTGTACACCAACGAAGGGCCGAGCCGGCTGCCCACCAGCAGAAGGAATGGGCAGGATGGTGATGTCCATGTTGGCCTTACGGAAGTCGGTGACGTTCCAGGGGCCGGTCACAATGTAGGGTGACTGGCCGTTGAGGAAGGCTTCCTTGGCGATGTCAGAGGTGATGGAAGGGTTGAAGATACCAGCCTTACCCTGGGTGCGCAGCCAGTTAGCGTAGTTCTGACCGTTTTGGCCACCTAGCGCCAGCTGGTTGGTGTAGGAGCCATCCTTACCCTGCTTGAATACGGGAGCACCAAACGAGGTCTGGAAGGCGTAGAAGTGGTAAGGGTCGCCCTTGTCGCCCATCTGCACGATGAAGGGGTACTTAACACCGGCGCTCTTACCGGCGCTAATCATTTCATCGAAGGTCTTGGGGGTGGCGGTGGTGAGCTTGTTGTTACGCACCAAGGCCACAGACTCTACCGAGTAGGGCACACCGTAGGTCTGACCGTCGTAGGTTACGCCCGCAATGGCAGCCTCGGAGAACTTGTCCTTGTTTTCACCTAGGTCCACGGGGGCAACTACACCGTTAGAAACTAGGGAACCTAGCTTGTCGTGGGCCATTACGGTGACGTCAGGGCCCTTGCCGGTGGGAACCTGGGTAATGAATTCCTGGTCCATGTTCGACTCGGACTTTTGGACCACATTGACCTTAATGCCGCTGGAAGCGGTGAAGTCTTTTGCCAGTTCCTGAATCTGGGTATATCGCGTATCATCAGCCCAGACAGTAAGTACAGCTGTACTTGCGTCAGACTGGTTTTTAGTAGCGCTAGTTGAGCCACCACAGGCAGCCAGTGAGGCTGTCATGATCATGGCTACAAGCGCCGCTATGCCACGTCGCATGTCAACTCCTGTTGTTGCGTGTCGCCCTACTCCCGTTAGCGGCCGACCTAAACCCCACTGTAAACGCCCTGAAACGTTTCTGCAACAGTTTTCTTTAAAGATTTTTAATTGCTATATTGGTTAGGTAAGTTTCCCCTGAAATAGCCCCGCATTTAGAGAGGGTCTTCAATGTCGAAGCAACGCACTCGCATGACAGACATTGCTGCACGTGCGCAGGTTTCTACTGCAACCGTATCGCGTGTCTTCAACGGGGTGGGTCAAGTTTCCGAAGCGACTAGGGCTAAAGTACTTACCGCTATTGATGAGTTGGGCTATGAGCGCCCTGTACTAGAGCCTACCAGCAGCGTTCCGAATGTGGGAGTGATTTTACCTGAGCTGACCAACCCAATTTTTGCGGCTTTCGCCCATAACCTGCAAAACGCTATTGCAGGCTCTGGCGGGGTGGCCATGCTGCGTTCGCAAACTCCCGGTGCCACCTCAGAACTAGACCATCTTGAGTCACTTATTGCTCACGATGTTGACGGCATTATTTGTCTCTGGCCGTCACGCTGATTATTTAGGCGACCTTAACCGCTACCAGGATTTAACGGATCGGCGTATTCCGTTTGTGACTATTAATGGCGCCCGCCCAGAGATTGCTGCCCCAGACTTTTCTACTGGCGACGCCGCCGGGATCCGCGCTGCGGTAGGTCACCTGGCCCAGCTGGGGCACCGTAATATTGCCCTACTTACTGGCCGCTCCCATGTGGTTCCCTCAGCCCGGAAACTAGCTGCCTTCCGTGAGATTATGAGCGAGCTATTTGACGTAGAAGACCCGTTAACAGCAGAGACTTTCTACACCTATGAGGCTGCGGCGGCGGCTACTGGTCCGCTTATTCGCGCCGGGGCTACAGCGGTAGTGTGCGGCTCTGATATGCAAGCGCTGGGGGTAATTCGGGCTTTGCGCGACGCCGGATTAAGCGTCCCCGACGACGTCTCAGTAGTGGGTTATGACGACACTTTCCTTATGAGCCATACCGACCCGGCCCTAACCACTGTGCGTCAACCGGTTAACGCCATTACTAACGCAGCCGTGCAAACCCTGTTTGACGCTATTGGCTCAGCCCGCACGCTTGTCCATGAGGATTACGTTTACAACCCTGACCTGGTGGTACGCTCCTCTACCGCGCCAATGCGCCCGCGTCCCTAAGCTTCTTAAGCACGCCAAAGGGGGGCCGACTAAAAGTCGGCCCCCCTTTGGCACTCTAAGCTAGCCAGTTTAGGTGCTGCGCCAGCTTAGGCCCTGTGGGCCTACCTGTCTTGCGCGCGGGCGGCGTTGTAGCGCCCTAGGGTTTCTAGCGCCGCGCACACTATCCCGGCGGCGCAGACGAGCACCAGCCAAGAGTTTGCGGTTAACGCTGCCAGGTCAAAGAAGCCGCGTAGCGGCGCCAGCAGCACCACAGCTAAAGCAGCGGCGCTCATTATGACCACTAGCAAGGCTCGCCACCACACCCAGGGACGCGCCGTCAAAGACAGCAGCCACAGTCCCCCGGCCACAAGCACCAGGGTACATACTGAACTGATTTGGTTACGGTTGGCAGCCATCAAAATCAGGGTTAGCCGCGCACACAGCACCCCAACCACCACAATCACGCCGGCGGGTACAGACAAGCGCAGCACACGGCTCAAGAAGCCAGCACGGTAACGCTGATTAGTGGGCGCCAGAGCCAGCACAAAGGCTGGAATACCAATGGTTAGTGAAGAAACAATGGTCAGCTGACGTGGCAGGAAGGGATAAACAAACCCGGTTATAGCCACTACTGCTGCCAGCAGCGCCGCCCAGGTGGTTTTGGTTAGGAACAGTGAGGCTACGCGTTCCATATTGGCAATTACGCGCCTACCTTCAGCCACCACTGAGGGCAGGGCATCAAATTGGGAGTTAAGTAGCACCAGGCGCGAGACCGCTTTAGTGGCTGGAGCCGCATTACCCATGGCAATACCCAGGTCAGCGTCTTTAAGTGCCAAAGCATCATTGACGCCGTCGCCGGTCATGGCCACGGTGTGACCGCGAGATTTAAGGGCGTTAACGAAGGCGCGTTTTTGTTCCGGGGTTACGCGCCCAAACACTGTGTGCTTTTCGAGCACGTCAGCTAAAGCCTGGGTGTCTTCAATGGCGGGTAGGGTGCGGGCATCAACCCCAACTGGTTCGCTGCCGTCGGGGTTACGTAAACCCAGGTGCGCGGCAATAGCGGCCACAGTAACCGGGTTGTCACCGCTAATTACTCGTACTGCCACACCTTGGCGCTTGAAATAATCCAGGGTTTGGGCGGCGTCGGGACGCACCTGCTCAGCTAGCACCACCAGCAGGCGGCGGTTAGATCTTTTGGCAGCGTGGGGTTTTCGCTTTGATCTAGCGCCTGGTTTGAGTGGGCTAGCACCAGCACACGTTTACCCGTGCCCGCCAGAGCTTTGACTCGCTCTAGTGCGGCGTTGTCAGTGCTGTCTACGCCAGTGCCGTCAGAATCCGCATTGTCCGCCTCCGTGCTGCCTGAGCCAGTGCTGCCAGCCAGCACAATTTCGGGGGCGCCTAAAACATAGGCGCCAGCTTGGGTTTGCACTGCCGACCATTTACGGGCGGAGTTAAAAGCAATCGCGTAGCGGGCCTGGGCTGGTTCAAGGCCAGTTAGTCCAGCGGCGATAGCGCTGCCGGTAGCGTTGGCCTCGCTGCCCCCCACCAGATACGCCAAGGCGGCCCGGGCGTCGTCGTCGCCACTGGCAGGGACGACGGCGTCAGAGCCAGTCCCAGCGCTACCCCCAGCGGCGGCGTCGGCACTAACCTTGCCAGCAGCGAGACTGCCACCATCACCATCAGCGCAAGCAGAACCCAAGCAGCTTTCAATATGGTCAAGCTCCACCGCGCCGCTAGTGAGCGTACCGGTCTTATCCAGGCACAGCATGTCCACGCGCGCCAGCACCTCAACCGCCGGCAATTCTTGCACCAGCACCTTACGTCGGGCCAAAGTCATGGCTGCCGCCGCGAAGTTAACCGAAGTTAGCAGCACCAATCCCTGAGGCACCATACCCACCACTCCGGCCACGGCCAACACCACCGCAGCCTTCCACTGGCCACTGTCAAGTGAGCCGCTAATACCGCCCGCAACCCGCAGCTGCGACCACAGCAGCAGCAGCGTCATGGGCACAATAACCCAAGAAATCCAGGTCAGCACCCGGTTAGTGCCCTCTTGTAGCTCGCTGGTGACCACTGAATATTTACGGGCCTCCATAGCCAAACGGTTAGCGTAGGAGTGCTCCCCCACCGCTGTGACGCGGATACGGGCGCTACCGCCAATCACTGTGGTGCCGCTTAAAACCTGATCATTTTCGTGTTTACGCACCGCCACCGATTCGCCGGTAAGAATCGACTCATCAATTTCGCAGCCATTAGAGCTAAGCACCTGGCCATCTGCGGGCACTTGATCGCCGCTACGCAGCTCCAGCAACTCCCCCAGTACTACCTGGGAAACCTCAATGTCTTTAGCTTCCCCATCGCGAATAACATGCGCCGCTGGGGCCGCTAACACCGCCAAATTATCCAGGGCGCGTTTAGCTCGCAGCTCCGCAATAGTGCCGGTAAGCGTATTTAGTAGCAGCACAAAACCGAATACGGCATCCTGCCAAGAGCCTACCGCCAGCACCACCACCACGGCGCTAGCCAAGATCGCGTTAAAAATCGTAAATACGTTCGCCCGCAAAATCGCGACTATAGAGCGCGAAGAAGAGTTATCAAACTCGTTAGTTTCGTCTGCGGCACGCGCGTGGGCCACCTGTTTAAAACTAAGCCCTTGAGCTAAATAAAGCTCGTCTACTGCAGGCGGCGTATAGGAAGCGTGACCCACTCGCGCACTCATATTTTTCCTCTCTGTCAGCTTCAGCTGGCTTCTAGCCTCAGCCAGTTAGCTTCAGTCAGCTTCAGGAATGTGACGGCGGGCAGACTCGGCGCTAACCGCCTGGCTTAGCGGTCCCTGCTTGCGCTGCATAGCGCGCGTGGCCAGCAGCGACGCCACCGCCGTAACCACCAGTGTCACCACAATCACTGCCAGAGAAAGCAGGTTCGAAGGCTCGGGCACAACCTCAATGGGCTTGCCGGAGTTAAGGAAAGGCAGGTCGTTTTCGTGCAGGGCGTGGTTGATCAGCTTGAAACCAATGAAGCTCAAAATCACGGCCAAGCCGTAAGACAGGTAAATCAGGCGCTCCAGCAGCCCGTCAATCAAGAAGAACAGCTGGCGCAAGCCCAGCAGGGAGAAAGCGTTAGCGGCCATCACCAGGTAGGGCTCCTGGGTTAAACCGAAATCGCGGGGATAGAGTCAAAAGCGAACATCAAGTCTGCGCTACCCAAAGCGATAATCACCAGCAGCAGCGGGGTGATCATCAGCCGGCCACCGTGGCTAATAACCAGGCGGTTACCTACAAAACCCTCAGTGGTGGGCACCAGCTTACGCACCCAAGCGGTGAAGGTGTTTTCGTGGTACTCCTCGTCTTCACCCTCATCCTTTTTGTGTGCGCCTTCGCGTACCTGGTTGATAGCGGTGTAAATCAAGAACGCGCCAAACAGGTAGAAAACCCAGCTGAACTGGGAGATCAGCACCGCACCCAAGGCAATAAAGACAAAGCGCAGCACCAGGGCAATGATGATGCCGTACATCAGGGCTTTTTGCTGGTATTCACGCGGCACCCTGAAGGCACCCAAAATAATGATAAACGAACAGGTTATCTACGCTCAAAGACCACTCGGTGAGCCAGCCGGCATAGAACTGGCCCGCATATTGGCCCCCGTAAATGGCCCACACCGGCACCCCAAACAGCACTGCCAGGCTGATATAGCCAATAGACCAGGTGGTGGCTTCTTTCATGGTGGGGGCGTGCGGCTTGCGCACATGGCCCACAATGTCCACCGTAATCAGCGCAACGATGATGGTGATTAGGCCAATCCAGCCAAGCAAATGAACGTGCACTTAGGTGCTCCTCCGGTACGTGTCGCAGGTATCGAAGGTCTCCTCCCGCCCGCTTAGCTGGGCCCGCAACGCCGGGTTTGCCTGCTGCAAACCGTGATGACGACGTCGTTGTTAGTGGAAGTACTCCCCTTATGGTCACTGTTAACTATACCGCGAGCGCCTGTGGGTTTTGAACTGTGGTGGGTTTTGGGTTGTGGTGTGGTTGGTTGTGGGTTGTGGGTGGGTGGGTGGTTGTTTGTGTTTGGGGGTGTGTTTGGTGGGTTTGGGGGCGTTTAGCTGACTTGGTTTATGGTGCGGAGTTCTTTTTGAGGTCTTTTAGTTCGTCGCGTAGGCGGGCGGCGAGTTCGAATTGGAGGTTGGTGGCGGCGGTGTGCATTTGTTGGGTGAGTTCTTCGATGAGGTTGGTTAGGTCTGTGGTGGTGGCGTTGGGTTTGGGGGGTGGTTTGGGGGGTGTCGCGGTGGGTTTTGGTGTTTTTGGGTTGGGTGTTTTTGTGGTTGTTGCGGTAGCCGGTGGCGAGGAGGTCTTGGGTGTCGATGTCTTCGCGGGCGAGCATGTCGGTGACGTCGGCGATTTTTTTGCGTAGGGGTTGGGGGTTGATGCCGTGTTTTTTGTTGTAGGCGATTTGTTTGGTGCGGCGGCGTTGGGTTTCTTCGATGGCTTGTTGCATGGCGGGGGTGATTTTGTCGGCGTACATGTGTACTTCGCCGCTGACGTTGCGGGCGGCGCGGCCGATGGTTTGGATGAGTGAGGTGGTTGAGCGTAGGAAGCCTTCTTTGTCGGCGTCGAGGATGGCGACTAGGGAGACTTCGGGTAGGTCTAGGCCTTCGCGTAGGAGGTTGATGCCTACTAGTACGTCGTAGGTGCCTTGGCGTAGTTCTCGTAGGAGTTCTACGCGGCGTAGGGTGTCTACGTCTGAGTGTAGGTATTCGACGCGGATGCCTCGGTCGGCCATGTAGGTGGTTAGGTCTTCGGCCATGCGTTTGGTGAGGGTGGTGATGAGGATTCTTTCGTTTTTGTTTATGCGTTGGCGGACTTGGTTGAGGATGTCGTCGATTTGGCCTTGGGTGGGTTTGACGATGATTTTGGGGTCTACTAGTCCGGTGGGGCGGATGATTTGTTCTACTGGGGTGTCTGAGCGTTGTTGTTCGTATTTGCCGGGGGTGGCGGATAGGTAGAGGGTTTGGCCGATGCGTTGTTCGAATTCGTTGAATTTGAGGGGGCGGTTGTCGGCGGCGGAGGGTAGGCGGAAGCCGTGGTCGATGAGGATGCGTTTGCGTGAGGCGTCGCCTTCGTACATGGCGCCGATTTGGGGGATGGTGACGTGGGATTCGTCGATGACTAGTAGGAAGTCGTCTGGGAAGTAGTCGAGGAGGGTGTGGGGTGGTTGGCCGGGTTGGCGGCCGTCGATGTGCATGGAGTAGTTTCGATGCCTGAGCAGATGCCTACTTGTTGGAGCATTTCGAGGTCGTAGGTGGTGCGCATTTTGAGGCGTTGGGCTTCGAGGAGTTTGTTTTGTTTTTGGAGTTCTTTGAGGCGTTGGGTGAGTTCGGTTTCGATGCCTTGGATGGCTTGTTTCATGCGTTGTTCGCCGGCTACGTAGTGGGAGGCGGGGAAGATGTAGACGTTGTTGGTTTGGTTGATTACGTTGCCGGTGATGGGGTGGAGGGTGGCTAGGTTTTCGATTTCGTCGCCGAACATTTCGATGCGGATGGCGAGTTCTTCGTACATGGGGATGATTTCGATGGTGTCGCCGCGTACTCGGAAGGTGCCTCGGGTGAAGTCGATGTCGTTGCGGGTGTATTGCATGGCGACGAATTTGTGTAGGAGTGTGTCGCGGTCGATTTCTTGGCCTACTTGGAGGGGTACCATGCGGGCTACGTATTCTTCGGGGGTGCCTAGGCCGTAGATGCAGGAGACTGAGGCGACGACGACGGTGTCGCGGCGGGTTAGTAGGGAGTTGGTGGCGCTGTGGCGTAGGCGTTCTACTTCGTCGTTGATGGAGGAGTCTTTTTCGATGAAGGTGTCAGTTTGGGGGATGTAGGCTTCGGGTTGGTAGTAGTCGTAGTAGGAGACGAAGTATTCGACGGCGTTGTTGGGTAGGAGCTGGCGGAATTCTGCTGCCATTTGGGCGGCGAGGGTTTTGTTGGGTTCGAGGATGAGGGTGGGGCGTTGGATTTGTTCGATTAGCCAGGCGGTGGTGGCTGATTTGCCGGTGCCAGTGGCGCCTAGGAGGATGATGTCTTTTTCGCCTGCGTTTAGGCGTTTGGTGATTTGGGCGATGGCTTGGGGTTGGTCGCCGCTGGGTTGGTAGGGGCTGATTACTTTGAAGGGGTTTTGGGCGCGGCGCAGGTCTGGCATGGCCCTATTTTTATGGGGGGTTTGGGTGGGGGTGGTGGTTTTATTCTGGGCGCGCAGCTGTGTGGCTTGGTTTGGGGTTTGGGGTTGTGGTGGTTTGGGTTAGGGCGTTTATGGCTTGCCAGACTTTTTTGGTTTGGGTTTGCAGCTCGGCTGGGGTGGTGTTGTTGGTGATGATCCAGTGGTGGGGTGCTTGGGCGGCGACGCGGCGGCGTTGGGTGTCGCTGGCTTGGGTGGCGATGCGGGCTTTGGCTTGGGTGGGGTTTAGGCCGCGTTTGTTTAGGCGTTGCAGGCGGGTGTTTAGTTCGGTTTCTACTACGACGACGCCGTCGTAGGGCGGTAGGTTGCCTTCTAGGGCTTGTTCGGCTAGTAGGGGCACGTCATAGATAGCGATGGGGGTTTTAGCTTGGGTTAGCTGGCTCCAGGCTTGGGCGGCGATTAGGGGGTGGGTGATGTTTTCTAGGTCGGTGCGGGCGGTGGGGTTGGTGAAGACGATTTTAGCTAGGGCGCCCCGGTTTAGTTGGCCGCTATCATCAATAATGTCGGCCCCGAAACGCTTAGCTACCTGGGTTAGGGCCTTGCTGCCTGGGGCTAGTAGGTTGTGGGCGATTTGGTCGGCGTCGACGACGGTGGCCCCCCAGGTGGCAAAAAGTTTAGCGACGCTAGTTTTGCCGCTACCTATCCCCCCGGTGAGGCCGACAATGAAAACCATTAGTTTTCTTCCACCCAGGCGGCCAGTGTGGCAGCTAGTTTAGGTACGTCCACGTCGGTGGGTACATGTAAAAACCCGGCTTTAGCCCCATAGGTTTTAGTGGCTTGGATGGCGCTGTAAAGCGTGGTGTTACAAACATAGGTGCCTGCATGCCAGGAGATGGCCGCGTCAAAGCCAGCATTTTTTAGCTTACCTAGCAGGGAGGAGGTGTTGATGGTGGCAAACAGCCCATCGGCGTCGGCGGGGTCTACCGCAGAGCGGGTGGGGCTAAAACCACTGTTGTCTTGGCCTTCTTGCTCGTTAACCGCGATGCGTTCAACATGCAGCTGCCTGGCGGCGGCGTAAAGCCCGCAAGATAAAACAATCTGGGGGCGTTTAGCTTCAATCAGGGCCTGGATACGTCCGCGAGCGCCAGTGAAGGTTACTGGTAGTAGCTGTGCTTCTAGGCCGGTGGTGGCGTATTGGGTTTGTAGTAGCTCAACTAGGGCCTGGGTGGGGTTGACCGGGTTGGGCCCAAAGGGTTCAAATCCGGTGATAAGCGCGCGCGTCATGGTTTCACCCTAGCACCGCTTAGTTAACTAGCTGTAGTGGTTAGACTGGTTGTGGTTTCAACTGGCTATAAGTGCTTACCCTTTTGATCTAGATGCTTCCCCCGGGTGTGGTTTAGCTGTTTTGGGTTAGTTGGGTGACGAAGTTTTTGATTAGCGTCTGTACTTGGAGCCAGGTTTTGGTGTTTGGGGCGCTAAGCAGGCCGTGTACTGTGCCCGCCAGCATGTGTAGTTCTACCTTTGCGCCGCCGTCGACTAGTTCAAAAGCCCAAGCCTGGCCCTCATCACGCAACGGGTCCACAGGGTTAATAAACACGATCACTGGCGGCATTTTTTCAGCTAGTGCCCGCGCGTAGGGGTAGGGGGCAAGGCTTGGGCCGCTGGGGGCGTAGTGGTTCCAGGCGTGGGTGGCGGCGGTTTTAGTCCACACTGGCCCGTGGGCATACTGGTTGTAGGAGGCGGTTTTTAGGCGCGGGTCCAGGCAGGGTTCTAAAGCAATAAAGCCACTTACCTCAAGCGGTTTTTGGGCCTGGATGCGGCGGGCGAGTGTTTGGTAGCCAAGGCCGGCCCCGGCTGAGTCGCCGTAAATAAACACGGGTACACCGTAGGTGGCGGCGCGTTCTAAAACCGTTTCGCATTGAGCGGCGGCGATGGGGTATTTAGCTTCTGGCGCCAGGGTGTAGTTGGGGCTTAGCACCACGGCGTCTAGTAAATCAGCTAGCTCTAAGTTACGGGCGTCGTCGAACCTGGCCCGGCCGCAAACATAGCCGCCCCCATGCAGTGAAATAACTACGCAGCGCGGCTTGCGTCCTTTACGTGACAAGATGCGCAGCTCAATTGTTTCGCCGCTATTTTCATCTGCCAGTGTTTCATCCCCTACCGGCAGTTGGGTTACCTCAACTAGGTGGCCTGGCTCTAGCTGGGGGTGGGCGCCTAGTAGTTTGTCGCCGCGTTCACGTAGCGCCTTAACCTGCCAGGTGGTTTGGGCTGGGATACCTTCCACCAGGGCCGCTATTTCGGGGGCAATATAGGGGGCTGGGGCCGGCTTGGGTAGGGCGGCGAGGAAAGAGTTAACTGCCTGCTGGAATTTTTCGCTTTGGTCGCGCCGCACGCAGTGGGTGGCGCCGCTGATCAAGGCCGTGTGCAGGTGGGGGTTAGCGTATGTGGCCAGCTTCTCTAGGCCTGCCTGGCCGAGCAAAACGTCGGGGCCGTCACCGGTTAGCACCAAGGTGGGTACTTGTAGCTCTTTGATTATTTCGCGCCCAGCCAGGCCCACCACCCCGGTGGCGATAAAGTCACGATCCACCTGGGTTTTAGCTTGCGCCCAGGGCCCGTATTCGCTTAGCGGCCAGTTGCGATAAGCCTGCTTGGCTAGCAGTAGGTTAGCGATGGCGCCGCTTTGATCGGCGCTCATCTGCTCCAGGGTGCCCACAAGCTCCCCCGCATTTTCCTTGTAGGAGCGGGCCTGGGTGGGGGTGAGTAGGGCGGGGTCTTCTAGCACCACTGCCCGCACCAGCTGGGGGTGGTCCCTGGCTACGCCGGCCGCTATCGCCCCACCCATAGAATGCCCAAAAAGCACCACCTGGCCGCCAACACTTTGGCTCGCCTCGACTCGAACCGCCTCGGCGGCGGCTTGCAGGGCACTGCGGAAAGGGGCCTGTAACTGTTGGGGGCTAAAACGCGACGAAAGGCCGTGACCCAAACTGTCTACCAGCACTACCCGCCACTGCTCACCCCAACGCGCCCCAATATCGGCTAGCGAGGCGCCGTTGTCGCTAACCCCGTGAAAAGCCACGATAGTGCCTTTAGGGTTAGCGGCCCGGTCAACGATAGTGCAGGATAAAACCTTGGGGTAGCTGGCCTCACTTAAGCAAGAGGCGTGGCCATTTGGGTGCGGGCCCTGGCCCTTTAGACGCGGCTCGCCGGGGGTATTAGGCATATCAGGCTCCATTGCAAACATCTACAAACACTTACAGACACCTACAGACACCTACAAAATCATCTCTTCCCTATAATTATTACATGGGGTTTTATAGGCAACGGACGAAATGTCCGTATCTGTAAGGACACACCACTCTAGGCGGCCAGCAACTACCCCACCGGGTGAAATACCCGTGCCTGCAGGGCCACAATAGGTAGTTTCCCTACCAGATCCTTTACCAGGCCCTCTACCTGGGGTCACTTTTTTAAGCCGCGCGGCCGGGCACGGCAAACCTTGCACGCACCCACCAGGCGACCAGTCAAGGTCAGCAACGCCCACGGCTTATCCCCCAGCTAGCCTCTCCCCCTGCCCTGGCCCCAGGGGATAAACTTCCCCAGCCTTTGTGCCATAGCAGTCAAGTAGTCCTTGCGTGCCAGCCTTAAACTACGACGACGGCGCTCGTCCTTGGCTGGGACGTTAGCTTTCGTGGGCTAGAGAAACTACCTGTTTTTCTAGATCAAAATAGACAACCAATAGTTCATCACTTAGCTCAGGGTTGAAGCTTAGATCGAGGACGAAAGCTTGCTGGCCTGTTTCTTCATCAATCAAACTGCCAAAACGCACGATTTTCAAGAAATCTACCATTTGCGCAAATGACATTGCCTCCGGGTCACATGAGGGGAACAGTTCCGCTAGAGTATCTGGGTCTAGCTGGTCCCGGTGGTACTCCATGAAATATGCGACAGTCCCATAGTGACTAGCATCCTTACTTGACAGCGTCTGTTTCAAAAATTCTTTGGCAGTTGCAAGCAACGCATCTGCATCGTCCAGGGTTGAGGCCACTAAAGCCATTGCCGCGTCATTAGAGGTTAGCTCTTCATCAACATCCAAATAGAAGGAAGTTCCAGCTTCTTGCGGGGAAAGAAAAATCTCTTCCCCTGCCTCATATTCAATACCAGGATATTTCGCGCTCTTTAAAAACATTAGATCCTCCATACCAAGCAGGGCTTCCTTGGCCTCGCACTCGAAGCACTTTACACTCTAACATACATGTAGCTAGCGCTTCTCAACGTAGATCATCTCCACTTGCCAGCTACTACCATTATAAGACAAACTAACTAGTGCGGCACGTTTTCCTTGTTTTAGGTCTAAATTAGAACCAGTACCAGAATATTCAAACCCGTCACTTTGGTAATACCATAATTGGACAATAAGTTCATCCTTAATATCTTTACGAACCAAACCGCTTGTAAAGTCACCTGTAATTTATCAACCCACCCACCATTAGCGTGCATTTTATTAATAACATCTGGGGTTGTGGCACAGGATTTATGGGTTCCTTTACACAACTTTGCATACTCATCTACATTCCCTGTAGCAAACGCATAGTTATATAGTTCAATGGCATACTTGGCCGTGGCCACAGCACCATCATCGGTATTCTGCGTAATCTCTTCCGGTTTAGCCGGAAGCGGCATGCTCAAAGCCTCGCTGCGCTTCTTAGCCTCCTGGGCCGTGGGCGTCCGCTTAACCGAAGCAGAAGGCGCCGGCGTTGATGTCGGCGTCAGTGAAAGCGTAGCGCTCACCCCTGAGCGGCTCGCACTTGTCGCACTTGCGCTGGTCACAGCGCCCCGCCAGGCAAAGCCTGCTCAGCCTGGACGTCTTTACCACCATAAAACTCCACAAAGTACCAGCCGGCACTGATACACAGCACCACTACCAGCGCTACTCGCACCAGCGGCCAGCGGTCTTGCGGTTTAACGTGCAGCCAGGGTGGCAGCCCACTTCCCAACCCGCTTTTTGCCCGCAACGCCAGTCTCACCGCTGCCCTTAGTGCCACCCTCAAGGTTAGTCTCAGGCACAGCCTCATCTTCACCTAATTTGGTCGCGCTAGGTTCAGCCGCCGGCAAGACGACCGGTTTATTTTTGAATCCCTTCATTGAGATCGCCACATATTTCAGCTAACGAACAGGGCTGAAACACTACTTAGCGCGCCAACCAGTTCAAAATAAAGTTGAACCAGAGTAGCGCACATCACTTTAATTATATAAGGGAATCTGATAATTTATGAATATTATATGAAATTCTAAACAAATGGTCTCGCATCGGAAAGTATGAGGGAGCATAGAACATTCCCGATCTCATCAGCCACCCCAGACATATGCTCGCATCTCAACGCAAGTTAGGCTAAACTAGGATGAAAGCTTTTCATTATTGACAGACTGACAGATAAGTTTGTGCATCAGAACTTAAAACATACCTTTATATCCACATATTAACTGTTATACGATAAACCACCTCACATTAGTAACACCAGAGAGAAACGAAGATGACAGGCATCTCAAAACGCACATTACAATACTTCAACCTAAAGTGTAATGGACCAAAAGGATTAAGTAATGTAAAGGACGTGAACTGGGAAGCAATAATCAATAGCTGGACCCGTGATCAACAAACTTATTATCGAAACAAGAAAGGCATTTTGATATGCGCAAGTTTCGACGAGAATTTCCCCACTGTAACATTCACTCTGAGGTCTCTCGAAATTACAAAATGGAGGTAGATTCTAAAGGGCTATTACGCGACGCGCAGGAGAATAGCTCACTCGAAGAATGGAAGCTAAGCTACTCTAGTGTAGCAGTCATTATCCCACAAACTATGACTGTACTATATGCTAAAGGGGACAAAGGTGCCCCTAATAAAGATTTATTGCTTGACATGCTTAACCAGGTTTCCCCACTCCCACTAGAACATGAAAATAAATGGAGTTTGCATCCAATAATAAAAAAGGGCCAGATGCAAGAGTTTAATAAGAATAAAGCTCCTGTAATATGCATCGAAGCCACATACCGCACAACTAGCGACCTATTTGATGAAAATATAAAATTAGGCGGATTTGAATCGGCCCTTCAGGAGTTATCTAATTCTGCAGGCCAGGATCTCAAGATTCAACTAACCATTCAGCCCCTTACCGGTAAAACCAAGCAGGGAAATCTTGCTCGTTTACTAAACATAAAACGACTAGAACGGTTTAATAAGCTGAACGTAGAAACTGTGCTCAAATCACAACTAGCAGATGGCACATATGCTCAACACACAGAACTGATAAACCTTATAGACACGTACCTGACCAGGTCAATTGAGCTCTCATCAGAGCCAACATTCAGTGAGCTGAAACGAGCAGTGCTTGCTGAAGCTAAAGCCGAGCTACACAATGGATAGCATCGCCACTGGAAGAGCAATTATGTTTAATAGATTACTTGATTACTACTCTGCACACCCAAAGGTAGATCTCTGGGCTAGTCTAGCGGTTACCCTTTGCGCCACATATGCAGTCGGAAGTATTGACAGTCAAGCGCTACAAATTTTCCTTCCAGGAGTTAGCGCATTTGGCGGACTTGTATTAGCCTCGTTTACGTTCACGTACGGTCTTTCACACAAATCGATGACCCTCGTGTTACAGAGCTTCGTCACAAATATCATAGATTAATTACCAACAATTGGCTATCCATTGTACGAGATTGTTTAGTGTGTGCAGCAACTAGCTTAGTAATATTGCTTGCTCCTGCCAACCTTTGGATTACTATGGCTTGTGGATTATTTTGTCTAATATTAACTACTTTTCGCGGGCTACGAGGACTCTATTGGTTCTGCTACACATTACGTATTCAAGAGCAGTTAAAAATACTCCCCCCCATAACCATATCGGCTAAACCTATCCAAGACCCTCATTGCAAGACTCTATAGTTTTAGATAAGAATCTAAAACTATTACGACACATTAAGATTATAGACTTGCTGGATTCTAGTGGCGATTGCAACACGGTCTGATTGATTGGAGTGTGTTGTGGCTAATCTAGGGCGTGTTTATGACGGGGTGGAATACCCCTTGCGTCACGAAGCTTGTAAAGCTAGGCATCGTGCTTATGTACAAGCTCTTGCTGAGGGTTTGAACTTTACCCAGGCAGCCCACGCGGTGGGTGTTTCAAAACGTACGGGCAAGGTATGGCGTAACGGTAGAACGCGTTCAAGTGGTAGGTGTGAGCGTGCCAGTATCGCTGCGCAAGCTGACTGGTACCGTCTGTACATGAACTGTCGTCCTCACCAGGTAAACAAACGATTTTTGTCTTTAAAAGAACGGATGCTTATCGCTGACTGGCACAGGCAGGGTATCTCGATGCGTCAGATAGCCCAGCGTTTAGGGCGTTCTGTTTCGACAGTGAGCAGGGAACTAGCTCGCAATAGCATCACGCGTGGGTCTTATAGCCCGTATATCGCTCATATGCGTGCAGAGCGAAGGCTTAAACGCCCGAAAAACGTAAGTGTGATGACCCGCGTTTGTGGGCTGTTATCTGGGACAAGCTCACTGCTAGGTGGAGTCCGGAGCAGATTTGTGTCTATTTACGTCGGTGTTTCCCGGATAATCAGAGTATGAACCCGTGTGTGGAGACGATTTATCAGTCCATCTTCATCCAGGCTAAAGGGGCGTTGCGTAAAGAGATTGCTTCTCTTATGCGTCAAGGGCGTACTCGTAGGCGCCCGGCTGTATATAGCCGTCAGGTGAGGCCTCGGTTTAAAGATCCTATGGTGATGATCAGCCAGCGGCCTGCTAGCGTTGAGGATCGGGCGGTTCCTGGGCATTGGGAAGGTGATTTGATTATTGGGGCTAAAGGGCGTTGTGCTGTTGGGACGCTTGTGGAGCGTTCTACCCGCTATACGTTGTTGCTTTATTTGCCTAATGGTCATAGTGCTGCTGAAGTTCAAGACGCGGTTATTGCCAAGCTTGCGGGTTTGCCTGATTCTTTGCGGTTGTCGTTGACTTGGGATCAGGGTAGTGAGTTGGCTCAGCATCGTAAGATTGCTTCACGGTTGGGGCTTGAGGTGTATTTTTGTGATCCGCATTCGCCTTGGCAGCGTGGTACTAATGAGAACACGAATGGGTTGTTGCGTCAGTATTTGCCTAAGGGGACTGATTTGTCGGTTTGGTCTGAGGGGGAGCTTGATGTGATTGCTGGTGAGCTTAATGATCGGCCGCGTAAGACGTTAGACTGGGATACGCCTCGGGAGCGTTTTGGTGTGTTGTTAGCAGCGTGAAGGGTGTTGCAACCACCCCTAGAATCTGGCCATCTACCCCTTACTCAAAAACCTGACGGCAGCCCTTCGCCCCTTTTCAATCTTTTCAAGCTCGCGCCCCTCTACTGCGCTTGACGACACCCAGTGCTTAGCAAACAGCTCCTGCGCCGCCTGGATCATCAGCCCACACGCATAGGGATCTTTTTCTTGCCCAATTGCCCTGGCAAACACCGCCCTGGTTTTTAGCCTAAGCTTCTCCCCTTGAACACGATGGAAGGACATTTGCATGAGACTAGCCGCGCCCCAAGCCCGGCACAGTGCGTCGTCGTCGTTAAAAAGCACCCGAGCCAAAACGTCAATCTCACCTTCTCCCCCAACCCAGCCCAAAGCGATAACCACCTTGCGGCGAAGCTGAACGTCCCCGGTAGTAAGCAGGGCGCAAAGCGGCCCCACAAGCCTATCGCAGTAGGGCGCATAGAAATCTAGGTGCCTTAGTTTGGACAGCACCTCAGCTGCCAGGGCGGCGGTGAGCACCCGGATTTTCTCCTCCCCTCCCCCAGACAGCTGCGCCAACAGGAAGTCAAGCCCCGCCTGCCCGTGCTTGTCGAAACGGGCGGCCAAATAGACTTCTTTGCCCGCCCGCCAATCTGCACAGATAAGCTCATAGTGCGCGGCAATGTCCTGGGTTTTGTCGTCTCCCTGCCCCATGGGCCTCCTTACGTGATTGGTGCCGACGGCGCCCTTGGGTTCGCTCTCGACGCCGGCAAGGCCCAGCTCACCGCCGTTACCTACAAAATCGTCCCTCGCCTATAAAAACAGTATTGAAATCATAGGCGACGGACGATTTTACCTGTAAATCTGTCGCGCTCCGCCTGCATTTACAAGGTCGCCCCGACCTCTCGCAGCGCCTCGGCAACGGCGAGCGCGTCCTCCTCGTTCAGGTGCCCGTAGCGCATCTGGCCCGCGAACGCCTCGGTGGGCACGACAAGCGTCTTAGAGCATCTGGCAACCGAGGGCTTGTCCAGCCCGGCGTCCTTCCATCCGCGCAGGCGCACCTCGCCGGGGAAGTCGGGGCGCGGGCCATGGCCGGTCACTTTAACGGCGAGGACGACCGCCCTCCCACCGTCGACGGCGCCGATCACGACCGGACGTACCTTCGCCACGCCGGGCTGATCCTCGTACTCGAAGGACATCTGCCAAACGTCGTAGGGACACGGTACGCTCTCAGTCGTCATCCTCGTCCCTCCAGGCGGCAGGAACGACGAGGCGGCCGTCGCTTACCTCGGCCACGGCGATGTCGGAGTTATCGAAGTTGATCCTCGGTTGGAGCCGCACGTCAAAGGGGAAGCCCTTGCACTGGTTGAACATGCGCACGAACACCTTGATCGCGGCTGACGGCGTCATCCCCAACGCCTCCGCGTTTGCCTGGAAGTCGCGCTTCTCCTGGAGGTCGATCTTCGTATTGAGCGATGCTGTCGCACTCATCATGGCACCTTTCTCTTTCTTTGAAAGATACCACGTTAGACCACTTTAGACCACACTGACGGATTATTCGATTCCGAATCGCAAAGCACGTGGAGGGGTCTGGGTTTTTCGGACCGTTTGTTTTGAGAGGGTTGTTCTGAGTAGTCCCGGCTGCTTGTGGCCGGGCAGGAAATGGATGACCATGAGGAAGTTTTGGAAGGGATGCGTGTTCAAGGTCTGTAACGTTATCGATGAGTTCACCCGTCAACACCTGGCTTTGCGCGTCGAGCGGCGCATGGGAGCCGCCGACGTGATCGAAATGCTTGACCTGGCTGTCCTGGCCCATGGAGCACCCCAGGTGCTAAGGCCGATAACGGGCCTGAATTCATCGCCGGAGCCGTGGGGCGCTGGGCCAGCGAGCATGACACGCTCCAAGCGTTCATCCCACCGGGCCAGCCGTGGCATAACGGGTTCGTGGAGTCCTTACACAACCGCATGCGCGACGAACTCCTCGAGGACAACATGTTCGAGGATCTCAACCACGCGCGCGCCCTGATTGGCGCCTGGTCCCAGCGCTACAATGAAGAACACCCCCACAGCGCGCTAGGCTGGCTCTCACCCAACCAATACGCACGCCAATGGGCACAACACCACTAATAACAACCAACAACCCTCAAAACACCCGGTCCACAAAACCAGACCAGGCCAAACCTGCTACGATTTATTGTGAAAGAAGCTCGTCAACGAAGGCTGACTGAAGCGCGATCTTCAGGTCAAGGCAGACATCAGTACTGGCACCGTCGCCAAGCTCGATGGAAACGAGAATGTCACTACCACCGTGCTCGTTAAAATCGCTGAAGCGTCGGTCCGAGAACTGATCAATATCGCAGAGATTGTCGAAGACATGGAGGAGGAGGAGAGCAATGTCAAAGCTCACTGAAGAGGATGTCAAGCTCAGGTTCATTACACCTGCGATCACAGAGACGGCTGGTTGGCGTAAAGAGCAACTTCGTATGGAGCTTGTCATCGCTCCTGGCCAAGTCATTGTTCAAGGTACCAAGACCAAACGGGGCGAGATCAGCAAAGCGGATTACGTGCTGCTTGGTTCGAAGTCGCGTAGCCGCTTGCGGTTGTTGAAGCCAAGGATATGGAGCACACTGTCCGTGCGGGTCTGCAGCAGGCACTAGGTTATGCCGCGAAGCTTGACGCCCCGTTCGCCTACTCGTCAAACGGCAAGGGCTTCATCGAGCACGACTTCTTCACCGGCGTTGAGCGAGAGATCGGCTTGGATGAGTTCCCTACCGAGGATGAGTTGTGGCAACGCTATCTGGTTGGCAAAGGACTTGACGCTCAGGGTGAGGCACTGATCGCTGAGCCATACCATGTTGACCCGTTCAAACCGCAAGAAGCCCGCTACTACCAACGGGTAGCGGTAGACCGCACGCTGGAAGCCATCGCACACGGCGACCGCCGTCTACTCCTGGTGATGGCCACCGGCACCGGCAAGACATTCACGGCCTTTCAGATTATTTGGCGGCTCCTCAAAGCTGGAACAGTGAAACGGGTACTGTACCTTGCCGACCGCAACGTGCTGATCGATCAGACCATCACCGGCGACTTCGAGCCACTCTCTGGCCGCATCACCAAGGTCAGAGGCAAGCACTTGGATTCCTCTTACGAGTTTACATGAGCCTGTATCAACAGCTCGCTGGTGAGGAGGGTGAAGAACCATTCCGGCAGTTCAAACCAGAGTTCTTTGACCTCGTCATCATTGACGAGTGTCACCGTGGATCGGCACGCGAAGAATCGCTGTGGCGACGTATCCTCGACTATTTCTCTAGCGCCATCCACATTGGTATGACGGCAACACCGAAAGAAACCAAGGAAGTGTCGAACATCGACTACTTCGGTGAGCCTGTCTACACCTACAGTTTGAAACAGGGAATCGAGGATGGCTTCCTCGCTCCGTACAAGGTGATCCGTGTTGGCTTGGACGTCGACTTGGAGAACTGGCGACCGTTCGAGGGGCAAGTCGACGTTGATGGCAACGAAGTTGAGGATCGCGAGTACAATGTCAAGGACTACGACCGTAACCTCATCATTGATGAGCGCACCCAGATGGTTGCCAAGTACGTGACGTCCTGGCTGGAGAAGTACGGCACTGATTCGAAGACCATCGTCTTCTGCGTCGATATTGAGCATGCTGAACGAATGCGCCAAGCCTTAGCGAACGAGAACCTTGAACGGGTCATCGAGGACTACCGGTACGTCATGAAGATCACCGGAGATGATAAAGAAGGCAAGGGTCAGCTCGACAACTTCGCTTCCGTCAACGAGCAGTACCCGACACTGGTGACTACATCGAAACTGCTCACCACAGGCGTCAATGTCAAAACGATCAAGCTCATCGTCTTGGAGTTCAACATTGGATCGATGACGGAGTTCAAACAGATCGTCGGACGCGGCACCCGGCTCGATCCTGAGCATGGCAAAGAGTTCTTCACGATCATGGACTTCCGTGGATCGACCCGACTCTTCGCCGACCCGGATTTCGACGGCAACCCAGCAGGCAGCATAGACATGCCTTTGCCCGAGCCTGGAGATGACGGCGAGATCCCCGAACCCGAATGGCCAGAAGACGACGAAACCGTGGAAGACCCCGGGTCTGAAGATGTGACCATCTGCGATCCGCCTTGGATCGACGACCCAGACCCTGAAAAGCAAGGCAAGGTGCGAGTTCGCGGTGTCGAAGTCAAACTGCTCAACGAGCGCGTCCAGTACGTCGATCCCGTCACCGGCAAACTCGTGACCGAATCGATCCGCGACTTCTCGAAGCGGTCATTGCTGAACACGTACTCCAGCCTCGACTCGTTCCTTACCGCTTGGTCGCAGGCCGAGCGAAAGGACGAACTCATCGGCCAGCTCAGCAGCCGTGGCGTCTTCCTTGAGGCGATACGCGAAGAAGCTGACGGTAGGTTCTTCGACGTTGACGATTTCGACCTGATCCTCCACGTTGCCTTCGACAAGCCTCCACTGACCAAACAAGAGCGTATCAATCACGTCAAGAAGCGCGGTTACCTCCACAAATACTCAGACACGTGCCGCGAAGTGTTGGAAGCGCTCTTGGATAAGTACGCAGATATCGGTATATCTGAAATCGAAACAACCAGAATCCTCAGCGTTGACCCATTCACCCAGTACGGGTCACCGCAGAAGATTGCCCGCCTCTTCGGAGGACGCGATGCCTACCTCCAGGCCATTCGTGAACTCGAAGACGCCCTCTACGAAGCTGCATAAGGAGCACAAGTAGCTAATGAGCCTGAACTCGTTCATCTCAACCTCCCGCAAGATCATGCGCGGAGACGCCGGGGTCGACGGCGACGCCCAACGCATCGCCCAACTCACCTGGCTGTTGTTCCTCAAGGTCTACGACGCGAAAGAAGCCGACTGGGAGTTCCACAACCCCGCCTACCAGTCGATCATCCCCAAACATCTCCGCTGGCGATCTTGGGCACCTGACCGAAAAGACGGACGCTCCAAGACCGGTGAGGAACTGCTGACGTTCCTCAACACTGAACTCTTCCCAGTCCTCAAATCGCTGCCGATCACCGCATCGACGCCGCTCAGTCAATCCGTGGTTCGGGCAGTGTTCGAGGATTCGAACCAGTACATGAAGGACGGCATCCTCATCCGTCAACTCGTTAACCTGATCGACGAGATTGACTTCGAGGACTATACAGACCGGCATGCTTTCGGCGAGATCTACGAGACCTTGCTGAAAGAACTCCAAAGCGCGGGCAGCTCAGGTGAGTACTACACACCGCGCGCGGTCACCGACTTCATGATCGAAATGATCAACCCCAGGCTCGGAGAGACCGTCGCGGACTTCGCAGCCGGAACAGCCGGGTTCCTCACCTCAACGCTCAAACACCTCGACGAACAGGTCAAAAGCGTCGAAGACCGCGAGGCATATCGCTCCAGCGTTTACGGCATTGAGAAGAAGCCAATGCCGTACCTACTTGGCGTGACCAACCTACTGTTACACGACGTCGACCAGCCCCAGTTCATTCACGGCAACTCACTCGAACGCAACGTGCGCGACTTCAAAGACAGCGAGAAGTTCGACGTCGTCACCATGAACCCGCCCTACGGCGGCACAGAGCAAGAATCGGTCAAAGCGAACTTCCCGCAAGCCTTCCGTTCCTCTGAAACCGCAGACCTCTTCATCGCGCTCATCACCTACCGGCTCAAACGACATGGCAGAGCCGGGGTCGTACTGCCCGACGGGTTCCTCTTCGGCAATGACGGCGCAAAACTCGCACTGAAGGAACGGCTCCTCAAGGAGTTCAACCTCCACACCATCATTCGCCTGCCGGGCTCTGTGTTCTCGCCCTACACCTCCATTGCTACCAACCTGCTGTTCTTCGACAACACCGGCACAACCAAGGAGACCTGGTACTACCGAGTAGACCTCCCCGAAGGCTACAAAGCGTTCTCCAAGACCAGACCAATGCTCAGGGAACACCTGGCCGACGCCGCTGAGTGGTGGATGGATCGCCGAGAGCTCGAAGACGCTGACGGCAACCCCAAGGCCCAACGTTTCACCGCCGGTCAACTTATCGAGGGCGGTTACAACCTTGATCTCTGCGGCTTCCCGCAACAAACAACCGTCGTGCTCAGCCCAGAAGAAACAATCGCTGATTACAAGACCAAACGAGCCGAACTCGACGCGCAAATCGACGCCAAGATCGCCCAAATTGAAGCGCTCCTGGCGGTGACCGAATGATAGCCGACCGCCTCCGCGCTGCCATCCTCCAAGCCGCCATCAGCGGCAAACTCACAGATCAGCGTCCAGAGGATGGAACTGCCGAGGAGCTTCTCGAACAAATCGTTGCAGAACGGGTTGCGCTGGTCAAAAAGAAGAAGATCAAGAATCAGAAGCTGCTTCCACGTGTCAACGCAGATGATCAAGCGTTTGTTTTGCCCGCGAGCTGGTCATGGATCAGCTTCGGTGAGACCATCAGCCTCTTGTCTGGGAGAGACCTTACCCCTGACCAATATTCAGATAAGCCTGATGGCATCCCCTACATCACTGGTGCGAGTAACTTTGCCAATGGCTCTATCATCGTCAATCGATGGACTACACAGCCACTGACGGTTGCCCACCAAGGCGACCTGCTGATCACCTGCAAGGGAACTATCGGCGATCTCGCTGTGCTGGAAGAGCCAGAAGCTCATATCGCTCGGCAAGTCATGGCGATAACATGCTTGCAAGTTCGACGGGGATACATCGCTGCGTTCCTCGAATATTCGGTCGCTGCCTTAAAAGCGCAAGCAAAGAGTATGATTCCAGGAATTAGTCGCGACATGCTGCTCAAAACACCGCTTCCTCTCCCACCGCTTGCCGAGCAGGAGCGGATTGTCGCCAAGCTTGACGAGGTTCTGCCGCTCATTGACCAACTTGCTGAACTTGAGAGAGAGAGAGAGAGTATCTAGACCGCGAGTTCGCCAAAGCAATCGAACGCGCGATCCTCCAAGCCGCCATCAGCGGCAAACTCACCAAGCAACACCCCGAAGACGGCACCGCAGAAGAACTCCTCGAAACCATCAAAACCAAACGCCAGCAACTCGAAAAGGAGGGCAAAATCAAGAAGCAGAAGCCACTGCCTCTGATGAGCGAAGAAGTCGACCTTTTCGACGTTCCGCCTGCTTGGGCTTGGGTTCGACTCGGTCAGTTGGTCAAATACTCGGGTTCCGGTAGTACTCCCAAAGGTGGGAAAGCTGTCTACGTCCACGAGGGCACGATGTTCCTACGTTCGCAGAACATCCACAACGATGGCCTTCGAACCCAGGATGTCGCTTTCGTATCTCAAGCAACGGTGGAGACTCTGGGATCAAACACTGCCTATCCGGGGGATCTGCTTTTGAATATCACGGGGGCTTCGATTGGCAGGGCAGCAGTTGTTCCGAGTGGATTTGCGCCGAGCAAAACCAATCAGCACATCCTCACGATCCGCCTGATAGATCCGCGATTAGCACGATACATTCAAACTGTTATCACCTCAGATTTTGGATTTCGGCAGATTATGCAGCGCCAGAATGGTGGGACAAAAAGAGGGGCTCAACTCGACCAGTGCGCTATCGCTGCCAGTTCCAGTTCCGCCTGTGGATGAGCAGGAGCGCATTGCTGCCAAGCTCGACCGAGCGCTACCCCTCGCGCGAGGCCTTGGGGAGCTGGTGTCGTGATCACCAAGGTTCACTTTCGAGGCTTTCATCGTTTCAAGGAGAACGTCTTCGACATCGACGAGATGATGGGCCTAATTAGCTCTTCAGAGTTGAGTGTGGGTGAGTGGGTGTTGAGCGGGGGTTGCGGCGAGCATGATGAGCAGTGCTACGACCATGAGGATGGCCGAAACAGTCAATGGCGTCGAATAGTGCGGACTAAACACGAGAAGACCGGTAAGTCCGGCAACTCCCGTGGTAGCACCCATTTGGTGGCCGGTGTTGACGATACCGGAAGCAGCTCCCGCCTCGCTGGGGCTGCTTTGCCAGGTCCCCACGGAGGTGATTGGGCCAAAGGATGCACCCTGCCCAAGTCCAGTGAGGACCATGCCAAGTAGGAGAATTGGGAGGCTGCCGTGCATGCCCCAGACGATCAAGCCGAGCCCCACAGCAGTGCTCACAAGTCCAGTCAAGAGGAGACGGCGCAACCCGAAACGAGTGACAAGGGAACTGACCATAATCCCGGTGGCACCTTGCGGGACGCAATTGACGAGCATGAGCAAACCGGCGGTCAGGGCAGAGTATCCCAGGGTGAGCTCAAAGTATTGGGTGGTCATGAAGTACATGCCGAAAAGGGACGCGGCAAACAGGAGTCGGTCAATTAGTGTCAGGCCACGAACCCGGTGGTGCCACAGGCGCTCGGGAAGAATTGGCGCAGAAGCTTTACGCTCCCATTAGTTTAATGCAGGGCCACTCCCCCTGCCGAATCACATTTCTAGTCTTAAGCAGAGGCGCCGTCGTCGAGAGTGAACCCAGCGGGCCTGACAGCACCAGCCTCAACTACCTAGAGCACCATGGCCGCCACCCAGCCGCTGGCCAGCAGGGGCAGGTTGAAGTGCAAGAAGGTGGGGATCACCGAGTCACGGATGTGGTCGTGCTGGCCGTCGGCGTTGAGACCAGCGGTGGGCCCCAGCGTGGAGTCAGAGGCAGGCGAGCCGGCGTCGCCAAGTGCCCCAGCCGTACCAATAATGGCTACTGTGGCCGCCGGGCTGAACCCCAAAGACATGCACAGGGGCACATAAATGGTGGTAATGATGGGCAAAGTAGAGAAGCTAGAGCCAATCCCCATGGTCACAATCAACCCCACCACCAGCATGGCTAGCGCCGCCAAGGCCTTATTGGCGCCAAAGAGCGCGGCGGAGGTTTTCACTAGGCTCTGTACGTCTCCGGTGGCGCTCATCACGGCGGCAAAACCTTGGGCGGTGATCATGATGAAACCAATCATCGCCATCATTTTCATACCCTGGGTAAACACGTCGTCGGCCTGACGCCAATTAACCGCCCCGGTGATCATGAAAATTGACAGGCCCACCAGGGAACCCACCAGCAGCGAGTCAGCTTCCGACTCCAGCGAAAGCATCACCACCTGCACGGCGAAGGTGGCCACAATAGCGATCAGGGAAACAATCACCTTGTAGCGGCTCACCTGTTCCACGGCCACAATCGATACCGGCTGGTCCGCATATTCGCGCGGCTTACGGTAGGAGAAAAACACGGCGATCAGCAGCCCGGCCACCATTCCCAGAGCCGGAATGGTCATCACGTGCATGACGTTGATACCGTCTACTTTCATGCCGGCACTTTTAATGTTTGCCAACAAAATATTGTTTAGGAAGATCGAGCCGAAACCCACCGGGATCCACATATAGGTGGTCACCAGCCCGAAAGTCAGCACGCAAGCAACCAGGCGCCGGTCAATACGCAGCTTGTTCATTACGGTCAGCAAAGGCGGGATGATCAGCGGAATGAAAGCAATGTGCACCGGGATAAGGTTCTGGCTCATCACCGACATGGCTAAAATTCCCGCCAGCATCAGCCATTTAGCCCCAAAGGCCGCTTTGGCATTATTTTCTTTGCCGACGGCGGCCGTAATTTTTTGCGCTAATAGTTCCGGCAGTCCGCTGCTGGCCACAGCCATGGCGAAAGCGCCCAGCAAGGCATAGCTCAGGGCGATTTTGGCTCCCCCTGCCAGCCCGGTTTGGAAGGCCACCATGGTCTTATCAAGACCAATGCCTGAGATTAAACCGCCCACTACCGAACCTATGAACAGCGCTAGCACCACATGTACTCGCAGGGCAGCGAGTACAAGCATTACTAGGACAGCAATAAGTACGGCGTTCATAGAAGGGGAATATAAATGGCTCCTAGCCCGCTGGGCAAGGCTTGTCTCACTAGACAGTCATATTTGCCGAGGACAGCTGGCGCTCCTCATAGTCGCACTGGGTTTTGACCGGTAGGGCGTAAACAAACACGCGCGCTAACCCACAAAAATACACGTCACATAAATTTCACTAACTGCGAACAGTATCGCAATCCAATTTTCTTTGACAAGCTGGCACCTACCTGTGAATACTTCAAGAAACCTGGCCAGCGCAGGTTTTGCTAACACAGTGTTAGCTACGTCATTTTTAGTGGCAATTATCGCAGCTGTCACGCACTTGAGACTAGCGCTACAAACCAAGTAAAATCCGGCTGTCAGTGTATTTAGGGCTTAGCCCTAGATTCACTGACAGGTGGAGCCTAGCCAAGACTTCTTAGCTAAGCAAAGCCAAAAGGTGATGACAAGGTTTGGGCTGGAGCCTATTGGTTCCAGCCCAAACCCTCACCATACCTTATGCGCACTTAAAGGCTAATTGCATCGCTTATATAAACGGGTGCCCCTACCAAAACTGGTAGGGGCACCCGTTTGTTAGCTAAGTGTTAGCAATCAGTTGTTGCCGGTCAGCTTCTCGCGCAGAGCAGCTAGAGCCTCGTCAGAAGCGAGGGTACCAGCGGCCTCAGCGGGAGCCGAGGAGTAGGAGCTGGCGGGAGCCGGAGCGGCAGCAGCCTGCTCGACGTCCTCTTCCAGAGCCTTGGCAACCTGGGCCTTGTGGGACTCCCAGCGGGCGTGAGCAGCAGCGTACTGTGCCTCCCAAGCCTCGCGCTGAGCCTCGTAGCCTTCGAGCCACTCGTTGGTCTCGGGGTCGAAGCCCTCGGGGTACTTGTAGTTGCCGTTCTCGTCGTACTCGGCAGCCATACCGTACAGCGAAGGATCGAAGTCCTCGGAGTTGGGGTCTACACCCTCGTTGGCCTGCTTGAGCGACAGGGAGATGCGGCGACGGTCCAGGTCGATGTCGATGACCTTGACGAATACCTCGTCACCGACCTTGGCAACCTGCTCGGGCACCTCGACGTGGCGCTGGGCCAGCTCGGAGATGTGAACCAGACCCTCGATACCGTCCTCGACGCGTACGAACGCACCGAAGGGAACCAGCTTGGTGACCTTACCGGGCACAACCTGGCCGATAGCGTGGGCGCGGGCGAAGGCCTGCCACGGGTCTTCCTGGGTAGCCTTGAGGGACAGGGAGACACGCTCGCGGTCGAAGTCCACATCCAGGACCTCGACGGTGACTTCCTGGCCAACCTCGACAACCTCGGACGGGTGGTCGATGTGCTTCCAGGACAGCTCGGAGACGTGAACCAGACCGTCTACGCCACCCAGGTCCACGAAGGCACCGAAGTTGACGATGGAGGAAACCACACCGCTGCGAACCTGGCCCTTCTGGAGGGTCTGCAGGAAGTTGGTGCGCACCTCGGACTGGGTCTGCTCCAGCCAAGCGCGGCGGGAAAGAACCACGTTGTTGCGGTTCTTGTCCAGCTCGATGATCTTGGCCTCTAGCTCGCGGCCAACGTAGGGCTGAAGGTCGCGTACGCGACGCATTTCAACCAGGGAAGCGGGTAGGAAGCCGCGCAGACCGATGTCGAGGATGAGACCACCCTTAACGACCTCGATAACGCTACCGGTGACAACACCGTCTTCTTCCTTGATCTTTTCGATCTGACCCCAAGCGCGCTCGTACTGTGCACGCTTCTTGGATAGCAGTAGACGGCCTTCCTTGTCCTCCTTCTGGAGAACCAGGGCCTCGATCTCGTCACCAACAGCAACGATCTCTTCGGGGTCTACGTCATGCTTAATGGACAGCTCGCGAGAGAGGATAACGCCCTCAGTCTTGTAGCCGATGTCGAGGAGGACCTCGTCGCGGTCAACCTTAACGACGGTGCCTTCAACGATGTCGCCATCGTCGAAGTACTTGATGGTTTCGTCGACGGCTGCGAGTAGTTCCTCGGTAGAGCCGATGTCGTTGACGGCGACCTCGTTGTTGGTCGGCTCGTTGGGCGTAGTGGTGGTCATTTAGAAGTTGCTCCGAATACGGAAAAGTAGTTGCGGACGAACATGCCTGCCCCGCATACGGTCAACTAGGTCCGTCCCAGTTAGCCGCTGCACATTGTTAAATGCTTAATCTGTTTACACAGATTAGGGGCATACGCTGCTCACCTTATCAGTTAGACAGGCATAAATAACAGGGTATTAACAACAGCTAGTAATTATCTTCTGGTGTTATCTATCACTTTTATAACTAGTGGGCGGCGTCGCGCCAGGTTTTACCCAACCCCACGCCAACTTCTAGTTTGACGCTGAGGCTGGCTGCGCTTTCCATTTGCTGGCGCACTAGCTGCTGCACCGTCTCGGCTTCACCTGGGGCGATTTCCAGCACGAGTTCGTCATGCACCTGTAGCAGGATGCGACTAGCTAGGCTCTGCTCACGTAGGGCGGCCTCCACATTTAGCATGGCTTGCTTGATGATGTCGGCGGCGGTGCCCTGGATGGGGGCGTTGAGGGCGGCGCGTTCAGCGGCCTCGCGGGTGGCGTAGTTGTCGCTGTTTAGTCCGGGTAGATAACGACGGCGCCCGGCCATGGTTTGGGTGTAGCCCAAGGTGCGGGCCTGCTTAACTACACCGGTTAGGTACTCTTGCACTCCCCCCAAAGCGCGCAAAGTAGGCTTTGCGCAGGCTGGCTGCTTCTTCACGAGAAATACCTAGCTGGCGTGAAAGCCCGAAGGTGGACAGGCCATAGGCCAGGCCGTAGCTCATGGCTTTAATGTGGCTGCGCTGCTGGGAGGTGACCTCAGCGGGGTCAATGCCATGCACCAGGGCGGCCACATAGCGGTGTAGGTCCTCGCCGCTAGCAAAAGCGTCAATTAGGCCCTGATCTTTAGACAGGTGGGCCATGATGCGCATTTCGATTTGCGAGTAGTCCGCCGTCATTAGGGCTTCATAGCCCTCCCCGGGCACAAACCCCCCGCGAATACGCATACCTTCTTCAGAGCGGGCCGGAATGTTTTGCATATTGGGCTCGGTGCTAGATAGGCGCCCGGTGGTGGTTACGGTCTGCTGGAAAACAGTGTGGATACGCCCGTCGTCGCGAGTGGTTTTACGTAGCGTCTCTACCATTTGGCGCAGCTTAATGGCGTCGCGGTGTTCTAGCAGGTAGCCCAGGAAGGGGTGAGCGGTTTTAAGGTAGAGCTCTTCTAGAGCCTCAGCGTTAGTGGTGTAACCAGTTTTGGTTTTACGAGTCTTGGGCATATCTAGTTCTTCAAACAGCGCCACCTGCAGCTGCTTGGGGCTAGATAGGTTGATGGTGTGGCCTAGGGCGTCGTAGGCGTTTTGGGCGGCGTGGGTTACGCGCGAGTCCAGCTCGCCTAGCAGCTGTTCTAGGTAGTCCATGTCGACGCCGATGCCGGCGTTTTCCATATGCGCTAGGGTGAGCGAAACCGGCAGCTCCAACTGACTTAGTAGCTGCAAAGAATCGGTTTTTTCTAGCTGCCTGGTAAGTACCGGCACCAGGGCGTGGGTTAGGGCTGCGTCGTCGACGCTAGCTTCCTCCTGCCCCAGGCCATCTAAATCAAGCAGGGTTTGCTCTGCCTGCCCGGTGGGCTCTTGATCGATTCCTAGCCAGCGCTGGGACAGATCGGCCACGCTGTAACCGCGCTGATCGGGGCGGGCAATATAGCCGGCTAGGGCGGCGTCGAAACTGACTGAGTTTAGCTCCAGGCCCCGCCCGTGCAGGGCGTGCCAGGTGGATTTATAGTCGGTTACGTATTTTTCCTGGCTGCCGGCCAGGTACTGGGCTAGGGCCTGCTCGTCGGCGGGGCAAATACTGGTCAGGTCAATGTTTAGGCTTTGGGCACCGTCACTGAGAATCAGGGTGTCGGCGTCGCCCATAGACGGGGTGAAGCAGCCGGTAACTGCCAGGGCCAAGGGGTGGTTAGCAGCCTGTAGCCACTTTTCTAGCCCGCCCGCCAGGCCATCTAGGTGCAGCTGCTTGGCTTCCACTTTGGCTAGCTGCTCTATTTCCGCCGGCGGCATTTGGGTGTCAAAGTTTAGCTGAGCTAGGGCCTTGTCACGCAGGGACACAAACTGCATTTGGTCCATGAAGGAAATAAATTCATGGCGCTTGCCACCAGCTAGTTTCAGGTCGCCTAGCTGCACATCTAGCTCTAGGTCGGTTAGCAGGCGGTTTAATTTGCGGTTGCGTTTAACGTCATCAAGGTGATCTCGCAGTGACTGGCCTACCTTGCCCTTGATTTCATCCGCATGGGCGTAGATACCCTCCAGGTTCTCGTAGCGGTTTAGCCATTTAGCTGCGGTTTTGGGGCCCACCCCGGGCACGCCGGGCAGATTGTCACTATCTTCTCCCACTAGCGCCGCCAGCTGGGGGTATTGGGCGGGGGTGACACCGTAGCGGGCGAATACTTCCTGAGGGGTCATGCGCCGTGACACGCTCACCCCACGCACCGGGTAGAGCACGGTGGAGTGGTCTGTGACCATCTGGAAGGAGTCGCGGTCGCCTGAGGAGATAAGGACTTCGTAGCCTTGTTCTAGGCCTTGGCTGGTGAGCGTGGCCAAATATCGTCGGCTTCAAAGTCAGGTTTGCTTAGGCAAGTTACGTTTAGTGTGCCCAGCAGTTGGCGGATCAGCTCTACTTGGCCAATGAAAGCTTCAGGGGTTTTGTCGCGGGTGCCCTTGTATTCGGGATATTCGCGGGTGCGGAAGGTGCCGCCGGGTAGGTCGAAGGCCACGGCCACGTGGCTGGGCTGCTCAGCTTCCAGTAGCCCCAGGAACATGCTTAAAAAGCCGTGGACGGCGTTGGTGTGTTGACCCGCGCCGTTGACGAAATTTTCCGCCGGTAGGGCGTAGAAGGCTCGAAATGCCATTGAATGGCCGTCAATTAGCAGCAGGCGTTTGTTATCCACTGTTTAAGGCTAGCGGTTTTTGGCTTTGTCGTGTCAGTCTTTAAGGCATGAGCGATCCCACGCAGGGCCTGATTGCTAGCGAGTCGGGCACATTAATGGAAACTTTAGCGATGCAAGTTGAGCGCCGTGATGCCCAGTGCACAATCGTGTCTATGCCGGTTGAGGGGGCGTTGCAGGTGGTGGGGATTTTGCATGGTGGGGCTAGTGCGGCGCTGATTGAAACTGCCGCCTCGGTAGCCGCTCGCGAGGCCGCCCCCGAAGGAAAGGTGGCGGTTGGCACTGAGCTGAACGTTTCGCATTTGCGTGCGGTTAGGAGCGGGCGGGTGCGCGCCACGGCCACGCCCCTGCATTTGGGGCGGCGCACCGGGGCCTATCAGGTTCATGTTCACGACGACGCCGGACGCCTCACTGCGCACGGTACGTTGCGGGTGCTGTTTTCTTAAGATATTTAAGAGCAAGCGTTTTAGCGCCACCAAAACCATTGTGGGCAGGCCTAGGGCCTGCCCACGTTTATGAGTGTGTAGTGTTAAAGCCACTGCCTTGCGGTAGAGGCGTTAGGGGTCTACTTCTTTTTGGCGCCGCCAACCTGCTCGATTACGGCGTCGGCTACCTCACGCATGGTGAGGCGACGGTTCATGGAGGTCTTTTGTAGCCAGCGGAAAGCTTCAGGCTCGCTTAGGTTCATCTGCTCTTGGAGCAGGCCCTTGGCGCGGTCTACGCGCTTGCGGGTCTCGAAACGCTCCTGCATGTCCTCTAGCTCGTTTTCTAGAGAGACGATCTCTTCGAAACGGCTGTAAGCCACTTCAATGGCCGGCAGTAGGTCTGCCGGGGTGAAGGGCTTGGTTAGTAGGCCATGGCTCCCGCGTCTGCTGCACGACGTGCAAGTTCTATTTGAGAGAAAGCGGTGAGCATAACCACTGCACAGGAGTGCTCTTTGATGATGGTTTCTGCGGCGGTGATCCCGTCCATAACCGGCATCTTCACATCGAGGATGCACAGGTCTGGCTTGAGTTCCTCCACGAGTCGAATTGCTTCTTCACCGTTGGAGGCTTCTCCAACAACGTCATAGCCTGCTTCGGTGAGGATTTCGACAATATCAAGTCTGATCAGGGCTTCATCTTCAGCGACGAGTACCCTACGTGATGACATCAATGGCTCTGCACTCATGTTTGGTAGTATAGTGGAACAGGTGCTTGAAAATCTGGGTTACACTAGATGACGCACGGCCCCTCTAGCCCAACGGTAGAGGCAATCGACTCAAAATCGATCCAGTGTGGGTTCGAATCCCACGGGGGGCACTTAGGTTTTTAAATTGTTTGTGCAGGTCAAAGCTGATTTGTAAAACAAAAATCCACCCACTTAAACACATAGGGTTAGTAGGTTTTAACGACAACACAAATACCAGTGATTAGAGTCACGTTAAGTTGTTGACTTCCAGAATAACCAAAAGGCCCCGGCTAACGCCGGGGCCTTTCAGTTTGATTTAGCTAACAAAATCAGTCGAAGTCTACCTGCTCGCCAACCGTGTGTACACGGATGGAGTTGGTAGCACCGGGGGTGCCCGGAGGCATACCGGCCACGATAACTACCTGAGCGCCCTCAGGAGCTAGCTTCTTCTCGCGCAGGAAGTGGTCTACCTGCTTGACCATCTCATCGGTGTGGCGTACCTCGTCAACCTTGTAGGCTTGCACACCCCAAGAGACCGACAGCTGGTTGCAGGTGGTCTGCAACGGAGAGAAGGCCAGTAGCGGAATGTGGTTACGCAGACGGGATAGACGGCGGGCAGTGTCACCAGACTGAGTGAAGGTCACCAGGTGGGTGGCGCCAATGCGCTCACCAATACCGGCAGCAGCACGGGTGATAGCGCCACCAACGGTGTGGGGTTCACTGCCTAGCGGAGCGATGCGGTCACCACCGTTTTCCTCAACGTTTTCAATAATCGAGGCCATGGTGCGAACGGCCTCAATGGGGTAAGCACCCACGGAAGTCTCACCCGAGAGCATAACCGCGTCGGCGCCGTCGAGAATGGCGTTAGCGCAGTCAGAAGCCTCTGCACGGGTGGGGCGCGGGTTAGAAATCATGGAGTCGAGCACCTGGGTGGCCACGATAACCGGCTTAGCGTAGCGGCGGGCCAGCTCAATGGCGTGCTTTTGCACTAGCGGCACAGCCTCTAGCGGATACTCAACACCCAGGTCACCACGAGCCACCATGATGCCGTCGAAGGCATCTACGATCTGCTCTAGGTTATCTACAGCCTGGGGCTTTTCAATCTTAGCGATCACCGGACGGCGGATACCTTCCTCGTCCATGATCTGGTGTACATCTTCAATGTCCTTGGCGTTACGCACGAAGGACAAAGCAATGATGTCTGCGCCGATGTTTAGGCCCCAGCGCAGGTCCTCACGGTCCTTCTCACTCAGGGCGGGCACAGAAACGGCAACACCAGGCAGGTTAATGCCCTTGTGGTTAGAAACGTAGCCGGGCACCTCCACCTTGGTGATTACATCAGTGTCGGTGACGGCCACAACGCGAATGGCCACGTTGCCGTCGTCGATAAGTAACATGTCGCCAGGAGCACAGTCTCCAGGCAGACCCTTATAAGTAGTTGAGGCGCGCTTGACGGTACCAAGCACGTCATCAATGGTGATAGTGAACTCGTCACCCTTGTTGAGCATGACCTTCTGGTCATCCACGAAACGCCCTAGGCGAATCTTGGGACCCTGTAGGTCAACCAGGATGGCTACCGGACGGCCAGAGGCTGCAGCAGCAGCGCGCACGCGATCGATAACAACTTCCTGATCCTTAGCACTACCGTGGCTACGGTTAATACGTGCCACGTTCATGCCTGCGTCAACTAGGGCCTGTACCTGCTCGGGGGACTCGGTTGCGGGACCGAGGGTGCAAACAATTTTGGCTCTACGCATGTAAACAAGATTAGACCACAATCGGCGCTAACTGTAGCCTAAACATTCATGAAGCTAATTCGGCGCCCAGTTTCACTTTCAAGCAAAACCGTCACTCTTCCTCCAAACCAGCTCCCACCTGCGTAGATGCTTTTTGTTTGCGCAGCGTTAAACATGCCAGTTAAACCAATTAGACACACCACGGCTGATGTCCACACATTAAGACGAATGCCTAAAATATGCTGCGCATCATCAATTCGCAGATATTCAACCCAAATACGCCCAGCCGTATAGATCACCATATAGGCCCACATGCTCACTCCCCCACGCCAGTTAAAGCGCCGCCCCAGCCACACCAGCGCCGCCGCCCCAGCCAGATTCCACAAGGCCTCATACAAGAAAGTAGGGTGAAATAAGGTGCCTGGCGCGTAGCCTGCAGGCAGATGCTCTACGTCAATACGCAGTCCCCAAGGCAAAGTGGTTGGGGCACCAAAAAGCTCCTGATTAAACCAGTTACCTAGGCGCCCAACTGCTTGGGCCACCAGCAGTGTGGGGGCCACCGCCTCAGCAAAAGCACCCACCTCAAGTTTGCGCCTACGCAGGTAAAGCCACGCCGCCAGGGCGCCGGCACCAATCCCGCCCCAAATCCCCAGGCCCCCATGCCAAACTTGCGGAATCAGAGCCAAATCCCCTGGGGCCCAAAAATAGGCATCTGGAGAGGTAACCACGTGATACAAGCGCGCCCCCACAATGCCGCAAGGCACCGCCACCAGCGCCGTATCAAGCACCACATCCTTTTGCCCACCGCGAGCGCGGTAGCGTTTGTCGCCCCACCATACGCAGATGAAGATGCCGGCCAGGATGCATAGGGGCGTAGGCGCGGATGGGGATGGGGCCTAGGTGCCAGATGGCGTTGCTGGGTGAGTTTATGGCGGTGGGGAGGTTTATGGCGGCAGGTAGGTTTATGGCGGTGGGGAGGGTGGCGAGTTGGGTGGTGTTCATAGGTTTTTTTCGCGGGTGAGTTTATGTAGGGCGGGGTGGGATCCGGCTGAGACTAGGTTGGAGACGAATTGTTGTATGTCGGTGGAGAGTATGGCGGCTTGGCCTACTACCACTACGTTGGCGCCGTCTTTTGCGTATTGCATGACGTCGTGGGGGCCGCGTACGCCGCCGGCGGCTACGCGTATTACGCGGTTACCTAGTACGTCTGCGATTTGGGCGAAGAGGGTGGGGTCGATTTGTCCGGTGACGTAGTCGCGGGCGTCGACGCTGATCATTTGGGCGCCTAGGGCCATGGCTTGGAGGGCTTCACGTCGTGAGCGGACTTGGACCATGGAGGTCATACCTAGTTGGTGGGTGCGTTCGATGAGGCTTTCGAGGGCGATTTCGCTTTGGGCCTGCATGGTGAAGGTGATGCCGTCGGCGCCGTGGGCGCGGGCTTCGTGGATTTGGTAGGTGGTTACGGGTAGGTCGTTGACGATTATGGGGGCGTCTACGGCTTTGGCGACGGCGTCGAGTTGTTTTATGGAGCCTGCGTAGCCGCCTACTTGGGTTACTACTGAGATTGCGCTGGCGCCTGCGGCTGCGTAGGTGCGTGCGAGGGTGGCGGCGGCGGGGACTTGGCCTAGGGATACGAAGGTGGCTGAGGCGGTTTTTACTTCGGCGATGATTTGTACGGGGCGTTCTTGGCTGGCGAGGGTGTGTGCGATGTTGCGTGCGGGTTGGGCTTGGGCGGCGAGTTCTTTGAGTTGGGCCAGGCTTACTTCGCGTTCGCGGCGTTTTTGGGCTAGGCGCACTGCGGCGACAGCGTCCATGAGCCTGCGCTTTTGTACTATTTCCACCACACCCACGTCCCTATAATCGAGCTCACAGGGGTTTGAAAGCAAATCGGCTGGTCGCGTTAGGCTGTGGGGGTGAGTTGTTTGTGGGTTTTTGTTGATGGTTTTACTGGTAGTGGTAAGAGCACGGTTGGCTCTGGTTTGGCCCGTGAGTATGGGGGGCGCTTGGTGGCTTTGGATGATTGTGTGCAGGGTTGGGATGCTTTGGCTAGCTCTATGGAGCAGGTGGCGGTGGCTTTGCGGGGTTTGGCTGAGGGTGGCCGGGCGGTTTTGCCGCAGTGGAATTGGGTGGCGATGGCGCCGAGTGAGCCTTTGGTTTTGGGTTTTGAACCGGTGTATGTGTTTGAGGGTAGTGGGGCGTTGTATTTGGCGTATTTGCTTAGGGGCGTGGGGGTGCGTTTGCGTAAGGTTTGGGTTGATGCGCCTGATGGGGTGCGTCATGAGCGGATTGCTAGGCGTGATGATTACCAGTGGGATGTGGCTAATTGGGAAGCCCAGGAGCGCTTTTGTAAGCGTTCCTGGGCTGGTTTGGATGGTTTTGTTGATCAGGTGATTGTCAACCAGTGATTTGCCTTGCCGCAGGGTTTTGTCTGCCGCTGGGCCTGCCTGTTTGCCTGCCGCCGGGCTTTTGTCTGCCACCGCGCCTGCCTGTTTGCCCGTTTGGTTTGGGGCTATTTAGTGGCTGGGCCGGTTATTTGCGTTTGTTGGCGGTTTTGCTGGGGCTGGCAGAGGGTAGGGCGCTGGGGCTGACGGTTACTTGGACGTTGTCGTCAGCGTTGGTGGTGGCTGTGGCGGTGGCGCTGGCGCCTCCAGAGTGGTCGATGGCTAGTACGTCGATGACCATGGCTACGGCCCCGTCTCCGCGGGCTTGTTCACTGGGTAGGGTCAGTAGTACGCGTGAGCCTACGGGCACGTCCACTAGGTGTTCGGCGACGCCTTTGAGGGTGTTACTCATATCGATTACGCCGGGGGCATCGGCGGGGTTCCAGGAGCTGGAGATGACTTTGGAGTCTTTCCAGTTGATTAGGCTGTAGCGGGCGATGACGGTGGAGTCGGCGCGTACCTGTTCGCCTTTACCTACCAGTAGTGAGTAGATCTGTGACTGGGTGGGTTCAGCTACCCCGCTTAGAGCTACGGTTACTTGGTCGGTGCCTACAGTTACTTTGGGGGCGCTGGCGTCAGCGCTGGCTGGGGTGCCAGTGGCCACGGTGGGCAGCACGTCTACTACGGTGATTTCTTCGGTAGTGGCCCCGTTGTTGGTTACGGGGGCGCGTAGTACTAGGCGTGAGCCTTCTTTTACACCCTCAAGGTTGTTTAGCAGGGTTTGGCCGACTTTTTCGTCTAGTAGCCCAGAATATAGGCGTACTCCACGTCCGCCAACGGTGGTGTTTTTACCGTCTTGGCCCGAGAATGTAGCCAGGTTCAATAGCATGCCTTGGCCTTTAACTAGGGCGCGGCCGGTGCCTTTAACTAGCTCGTCTTTAATGACTTTATCTACCGGGCTTAGGGGGTGTTTTAGATTCAGTACCGGGATGGCGCCCACGTTGCCTGAGATAGTCATGGCGTCAGCTAGTGGCGCGTCAGCGCTTAGCTGCGCGTCGGTAGCCTTAGCTGAAGACATTTGGGGGTCATGGCCACCCGATACCAGCACCGGAACTATCACCATAAGGGCAACTAGCACTATTGCCCCTAGTAGGAACCAGATTCCTTTAGGGCGTTTGCGTCCTAGCGTGGCAGTAACTACACGCTGGGCTTGGGTAACGTTAGTGGGGTCGTTTGCGCTGCGGGCGCTACGAGGTTGCTGTTCCACTTACACTCCTGTGCCTTGCCAAAAAGGGTCTATCTGCGAGCTTTGCAACTCGCTGAGTAGTTTATCCACTCGCCAGTCACTATTTGCTAGCGGATCAAGCAGCTCAAACTGGTGGGCTGAGCCGTCTTCAAGTTTGATGTTAACCCAATCGGCTTTAACTAGGCGCCCTGCCCCCTGCGCAGCTTCAATAAGTGAACCTCGCAGGTGAGCGCGGGTAGTGGCGGGAGCTGTGGGACAATTAGCTTTATTGGCGTCAATGAAAGTGGCTAGGGCCCCGCTGCGCTCTAATTTAGTGCGCAGCCCACTTGCTGGGTCTAAATCATGGTAGGCCAAAGCTAAACGTTTTAGCCGCACATCATTTGGCGCTAGCTGGTGGCGGTTGGCGTAGGCCTGCAGTAGTTTCTTTTTCGCCGCCCAATCCACCAGGTGACTGACCTTTTCCCAATCACCGCCGCTAATGGCCTTTAGGCAGGTACGCCAAATGTTTAACACCTGGGTTTGCCAGGGGTCTAAATCCAGCTCAGTTTGCGCATATTGGCTTAAGCGTTCTAAGAATTCGCCTTGAATTTGGGCTGCGTCTAGACGCCGTCCATCAGCTAAATCCACCTTAGTGGCGCCGCGTAGATCTTTAGAAACCTCCCGGATAGCTTTGGGGGCGTTAGCCAGGGTTAAATCAGAAAAATCTTGGCCATGCTCAATAGCGTCCAACAGCAAATCCACACTGCCTACCTTGAACAAAGTCATGGCTTGGCTCAGGTTGGAATCAGCCACAATGATGTGTAGGCGCCGCCATTTATCACCCTGGGCGTGGGGCTCGTCGCGGGTGTTAATCATGGGGCGCGAGCGGGTAGTGGAGTTAGCCACCTCATTCCACATTTGGTCGGCGCGCTGAGACAGGCGATAGCTGCCATCATCAGCCAGCCAGCCGGCCCCACTGATCAGTTGGCGGGTAACCAGGAAGGGCAGCAGACTACGGGCCTGGCCCCAATAGTTATCGCTGCGCGCCAACAGATAGTTTTCGTGGCAACCATAACCATGACCGGCCTGGTCACGGTTATTTTTAATGATATGCAGTTTTTGGCCATCCAGGCGCTCATTAGCTTGCCCAACCAAAGACTGCACCAGCTGGTCACCGTAACGCTCTTGGATAAGCAGATCCTCTAGACGGTCACATTCAGCTGTGGCGTATTCGGGGTGGGAACCCACATCTAAATACAGCCTCCCACCACTGGGCAAAAACACATTCGTGCTGTTATAGCGCCGGTTTATGGGCTCAAACAGGACCCTAGCCCGCCGCTCCGCATCCATCTGGCCACCCTGAGCGGTCAGCGCATACTCGGTTTCTAAACCAAATACACGCCGGCTAGGGGCGCGACTAGTCACTGTCCACCCTTTTGGATGAAGCTGTCTACGAACTCTTGGGCGTTTTCCTCCAACACCGCGTCAATGTCATCAAGAATGTCGTCAAGATCTTGAATTTCAATCTGCTCTACCGGCTCTTGCCACTGGCTACTTAAGCCCTGCTGCCTAGCGCGGCTGGCATTAATTTGATTTAGGCTGTCCACTTAAACTTCCTTGATGTTTTAGCTGCTCATGTAAGTATTGGGTGATGTCCGGTTGGGGCCGCAAAGATTTCAAACTCAGCCGCACTATATGCGGCCAGCCCGGCGGCTGGTAAAGAATCGAGGTCCACGAAGCCCCCACCGTATGCTCCAAATTAGCTACCGCCCAGCCACGCAGATAAGCGCGCGTATCTGGCGGGGCAACAGCGACGGCGTCGGCCACCTCAGCGGCGCAAGCTAACCGCATAATGCGCCCGCCCGCATCTAGACGCTTAATAATGGCTCCATCAACGTCACCCCACTGAATATCCAGGGCCGCCAGACGCGGATGATCCCAGCCGATACGCCCACGCCAACGCAGGCCCTGACACAGCTGATATTTAGCCACCCACTCCACACAGTCAGCCACCGTGGAAATATCGCTAGCTAAACCATCCAACACTTTTTGCCACAGCTCAATCACCTGGGCGGCGCTACCAATCTGGCTGCCTTCAAGGCCCCCAAAGCGCTCCACACAGGCAACCTTGACGGCATCTAGTAGCTTTTGTTGAATCTGCAGGGCGCTAAATTCTCCCCCAGATGCGCTCAGCTTGGTTTTCAAAGTCAAGTCACGTGAAACCTGATGGCACTGGGCTACCACGTCACCCACCAGCAGTAGCGGATGCAACACCTGCGGCTGGGTTTCTAGCAGCCACAACGCCAAATTAGTGATTCCCACTTTCAACAAAATCGGTACATCAAAACGGTTAGCGTCACCGCTGATGACATGGATACGCCGCCAAGCGCGTCCATCGGCGTGGGGCTCGTCGCGCATATTTAGCAAGGGGCGGGCATAGTGGTTTGCAAACCCACACTGGTGTGGATGTAGTCGGCGCGCTGCGAAATCTGGAAGCCGCTTTGCTCGCTGCGCTCCCCTAAACCCACCCGGCCAGCACCAACCACTATTTGGCGGGTAACTAGCACCGTGGCCAGGAGCGAATTAAGCAGATCCAGGGGCAGGGCGCGGCTAACTAAATAGTTTTCGTGCGCACCCCAAGTGGCACCCTTACCATCGACATTATTTTTGTAGGCATGCACCTGCATCCCCTCAGTTTTAAGCTGGGCTACGGCCTGGGCAGCTATCAGCTCTCCGGCCCGATCCCACACCATGGCCGCAAATGGGGTGGTGCATTCAGGGCTGGAGTATTCAGGGTGGGCGTGATCCACATAGAAACGCCCCCCATTAGCTAACACCAGGTTAGTTAGGGCCTGTCTTTGCAGCTGCTTACCGGTACGCAAACTAGCCCCCGGTGGCAGGGCCTGCTCTGCGGCCAGGTCACGCACCACTTCCCCAGCCCCCACCCCGGGCACGCCCCAGTCACACAGTCCACCAGCCAGGCTTTGCCCCGCGCCACCAATCCCCTGGTTTAAAGAGGCTCCCGCAGCAAGTGCGCTGGGCGCAGAGGGCTCGCGACAATCAGCGCTACCCCCCTGGCTGGCTGTCATCGCTGGCGCTAGGAGCAGGGCTGCCAGGCAAATCAGTTAGCAAAGAAGCATCAGCTAAATCACGCGCCAAACGCCCACCACGCAGGTCAGCTAGGGGATCTTCATCCTCATAATCCCAGCGCACCGCCTGGCTCCAACGCCCCGCCCGCGAAAATGGCGCATAGGCGGCCACGCTTCGCGCCGACAGCTGCATAGGGTTCATGGCGCAGCCGGGGGCCGAGATACCAAATTCGGTTTCTAAACCCACCATGCGCCGGGCTGGATCTGGCGTGTGCATCAGTGCTTAGCCCGCTTCACACTACGCACCATCACAGGCCTCTCCCCCAGCTGGCGTAGCCAACCTTCAGAGTCAGTGCTGGCGTTAAGCTCTTCTTGTTCACGCCCCGCCTGCGCCACTGCCTCCAGCAGCAAAGAGGTGCTAATGCCACCCTCAGCCCCGGCTAACTCACGTTTAATCGCTAAAGTCTTGGCCCGGGCCACCACCGCCGCCAGGTAGGCACCTGAGATTAGCTCACTGGCGTACACCTTGCGGCAGGCACCATTAACGTAGGTGATTTCCAAAATTTCGTTAGCATGGCTGGAGGCATACAGTGCCTCCACGGTGGCGCCAATCATGATCTGTAAAGCATCTTGTCTGCTGCCGGCGCGCGCCAACTCACTAGAGGCAATTGGTAACTGCCCAGTTAGGTGCTTAGCTAAAATCTCGCCGGCAGCAAGCTTATCGGGGCGACCAATATAGATTTTTACATCTAGTCGCCCCGGCCGCAGCACTGCCGGATCAAGCATGTCTTCACGGTTAGTGGCGCCAATAATCACCACATTGTTAAGGGCCTCAACCCCATCTATTTCCGCCAGCATCTGGGGCACAATCGTGCTTTCCATATCTGAAGAAATACCCGAGCCGCGCCGGCGCAGCAGCGCCTCCATTTCATCAAAGAAAATCACCACCGGGCGCTGCTCATCAGCTAGACGCCTAGCCTGTTCAAAAATGGTGCGGATTTGGCGTTCGCTTTCACCCACGTATTTATCAAGCAGCTCAGGGCCCTTAATGTTGAAAAATGCGGCCTCGCCTTGCCCCCTAGCGTGCGCCAGGGAGGTAGCCACAGCCTTAGCGATAAGGGTTTTACCGCACCCCGGCGGCCCGTACAGTAGTACGCCTTTAGGGGCCGAAAGGTTATAGGAGCGATACAGCTGCGGGTGAGTAAAAGGCAGCTCAATGGCGTCACGCACGGCGCTAACCGCGTCAGCTAAACCACCAATTTCCTCAAAAGAAATATTGGGGCTGTCGGGCACAATCAAATCCTGCACGCCGGTGCGTTCAATTAGGCCCAGCGCCAAGTCTGCCTCCAGGTGAGCGCAAAGCATATCCCCGCTACGCAGCGGCTGCTCCAGATTTCGCGTTGCAAACCGGGCGCCAGTTGCAGCACCTTACTAGAGCCTGAGGAAGTAGTTACCAGCACCCGCTCACTATCGAGGCGCTCGCTGACATACACCGCCTCGCCCATATTCATGGGTTCACTTACCCCCACCACCACTTGGGAAGAGTTAATTAGCAGCTGACTGCCGGCGTTAATCTCCTGCTCTGTAACGTTAGGGTGCACCGCTAAGCGCATACGCCGCGCCCCCACCATGGCCTCTAGCGCCACTAGCTGTTTGTTTTCATAAAACAGCCCCGTACACACCGCATAGCTAAGGGGCGGCTGGCGTAGCTTTTCTAGCTGACTATCAACCTGCTCTAAACGCTGTTTGGCGCGTTTTAAACCCGCCGCCAATCGCTCGTTTTTAGCCGCCAAACTGGCAGCTTCAGCCTGCAACTGGCGTACCTGGCCAACTAGCACTAACGGGTCAACTTTTGCTCTACCCATGCCTGTGAAAGCTACTCCTTAAAAGCGGGGCGCTGGACAGCGTCTAGCCCCAAAGTTTGTGCTACCTGATCAGTTAGTGCCCCACGGGCGCTGGTAGCTTGCACATTTACTTCAGTGACGTCGTCGGGCTGCTTAACCAGGCAGTCACGTAGCACCTTGCGCACTTTACGGTCCGTGCTGGTGCGCTCGTCGACGTCGTCGGCCACCCAGTAGCCAGAGTCGTCATAAGCCCCACCCCTACCGGTTTGCCGGCGGCTAAGAGGCTTAGAGCCGCTAGCTAAACGACGCGCCAAAACCAGGAAGCCGGTATGCCCCACCATGCGGTGATCGGGGCGCACTGCCAAACCATCTACATGCCAGCCACGCGACATGGTTTCCCAAGCCAGCGGCTCGCTAAAGCTTTGAGTGCCTCGCAGCGCCTCAACCGTACGCGACATCTGAGTGACGGTAGCCACATAGGCGCAAAATACGCCGCCGGGAGCCAATGCCCGGGCGCTTTGCTCCACGTTCTCCCAGGGAGCCAGCATGTCTAGCACCACTCGGTCAATCGAAGCATCCTCCACCAAATCAGCTACCACCTGGGCAAAGTCGCCACTGTGTAGCTGCCAGGCACGGTGGTGGCGGCCAAACCAGGCGTCAACATTGGCGGCGGCAATGCGGGCAAAGTCTTCGCGGCGCTCAATGGAGATAAGTTTGCCTTCTTCCCCAATGGCGCTTAGCAGGCTCATGGTTAGCGCCCCTGAGCCCACCCCGGCCTCTAGCACGCGGGCGCCGGGGAAAATATCGGCCATGGCCACAATATTTCCTGAGTCTTTGGGGTAAACCACCTGGGCCCCACGCGGCATAGATAGCACATAGTCGGCTAACAGCGGACGCATAATCATCAGTTCATGGCCACTAGCGGTTTCAATGACGCTACCCTCGTTTAACCCCACAATTTCACTGTGGTGCAAATTGCCGCGTACCGACTGGAAATAGCCGCCTTCTTCAAGCACAAAGGTGCTCATGCGCTTTTTAGTGTCGGTGATCTGGACGCGCTCACCATAGCGCAACGGCCCACGCCGCCCGTCTTGGCCCAGGCGCTGCTGGGTGGCGACTTTGGCTACCTCACGCTTGGCCCGAATGACAGTGGCTGCTACCTGGTCTAGGGCTGGCTCAGCCTCGGGGGGCTGGGGGCTGTTTTCGATTTCCTCACTCATCCCCACCAGTGTAAGGGCTACCTAATTGCCACCAGTATTGCTGGGACATAGGTCACTAGCTTGCTAGCTAACAGGGAAATAGCGCGCCTCCCTTAAAACTAAAGGAACCCAGGGTTTGTTAATTTTGTAGGTATGGATGGGCATTTAGATAATTCACGCAAGAGCGCTATGGCCGACGGCGCAGGCTCAGCTGACTCAAATGCTGTAGGCTCAGCCGCCCCAGGCGTCCAGCCAGCAGGCGCGGCAGCGAGCCCCAGCTCAGGCACCCAGCCCAGCTTGAGCCCCAGCCCTGCGGGCGGCAAACGCAACGCCCTGTCTCCCTCGCGGGTAAAAGATTTTAAGCAGTGCCCACTGCTGTTTAGGTTTCGCTGCGTAGATCGCCTTGAAGAGCCCGGCTCCTTGGCCACCCACAAGGGCACGGTGGTACATGCGGTGCTCGAAGACCTATTTGATCTACCTGCCGCCCAACGCACTGAAGCCGCCGCCCAGGCCATGCTTGAGCCTCACTGGCAGGCCCACCGTGAGGCTAACCCGGCGGTTATGGATCTATTTGATGACCCCAGCCAGGTAGAGCCCTGGTTAGAGCAGGGCCGCGCGCTTATTTCTAACTACTTCCGCATGGAACTGCCTCAGCGTCTAGAGCCGGCCCAACGTGAGCTGTTCGTGCAGGCCAAAACCGATTCGGGGCTGCTGCTACGCGGCTTTGTGGACCGGTTAGATGTGGCCCCAAATGGGGCTATGCGGGTAGTTGACTATAAAACCGGTAAAGCCCCCGCCCCGCGTTTTATGGCTGAAGCCCTATTCCAGCTGCGTTTTTATGCGCTGGTGTTAAAGCGGATGCGTGGGGTTATGCCGGCGCGTTTGCAATTGCTTTACCTTAAAGACACTAAAACGCTAAGCCACGACCCTCACCCTAGTGAACTTATCGAGGTTGAGGAGCAATTAGAGCAAACTTGGAACGAAATTTTTGCCTGCGCCCAGCGTCAGTATTTCCCACCGCGTAAAAGTGTTTTATGTGGTTGGTGTGCTCACCAGGAGTTTTGCCCGCTATTTGGGGGCAAAGATCCCGACATGCCAGTAGAGAAGTTGAGCTATATGCTCACCGCCCATGACTAAATTGCTAACCTTTGCCTATGGAGTATCGCCAGTTAGGACGCAGTGGGTTACGGATCTCTTCGCTAGGTCTGGGCACAATGACATGGGGCAACGACACTGATGCCACTAGTGCCCGTGAGCAGCTGGAATTATTCGTAGATAAGGGCGGCACACTGGTTGATACGGCTGCCTCATATGTAGGCGGTGACAGTGAAAAGCTGCTGGGCCAGCTGCTGGCTAAGCACATTTCGCGCCGTGAAGTGGTGCTGGTATCTAAAGCCGGGGTGCGTTCATGGCGCACCGGTGAGCGTAGCGCGGTTTCCGACGCTGGGCGCGGCACGCTGCTAGATACGCTCGATGATTCTTTGGCACGTTTGGGCACTGACCACCTGGATTTGTGGCTGGTACAGATCCCCGACTACTACACGCCCATGGAGGAAACAGCCTCAGCTTTAGAGATGGCTGTGCGCAGTGGCCGCACCCGCTATGTGGGAGTGTCTAACTATCCGGCTTGGGCGGCGGTACATATGGCTGATCTACTTGGTAGCGCTATTGGCATGGCCGGGGTGCAAACTGAGTATTCGCTGCTTAACCGTAGCGCTGAGCAGGAGCTTATCCCGGCCGCCCAGGAGCTGGGTTTTGGGATTATGGGTTGGTCTGCTTTGGGGCGCGGGGTGCTTACCGGCAAGTACCGTAACGCCACTCCCCCCGACTCGCGTGGCGCCTCAGTGCACTTGGCTGGGTTTGTGGCCCCGTATTTAAACGACGACGCCGCCCGCGTGGTTAACGCGGTGGCGACGGCAGCTGCGGGCTTGGAGCGAAGCCCGCTTGAGGTGGCTTTAGCTTGGGCTCGCGGCAGTGATGGGATTGACTGTTCGATAGTTGGCGCGCGCAACACCCACCAGCTGCGTGACATACTGGCGGCTGCAGACCTGCAGCTAGAGCCTCAGATCCGGCATGTGTTAAACGAGGTTAGTTAGCCCGCTTGGGTGCCTCATCCTCGTCGTCTTCTTCTTCATCGATGTCTTCGTCGTCTTCATAGTCGTCGACGTCGTAGTCTTCGTCCTCGTCGTCTTCGAAGTCTTCTTCATCAAAGTCATCGTCTTCGTCTTCATCAGCCTCGACAATATCCAGGGGAAGCTCGATACCAAAGGCGGTGAACAGGGCATCGTCGTAGGTGAAGAAGGCGTCAGCGAGACGGTCTTCAGCGGCGATTACTGCCGGCGAGAATTCGTCGCCGGTGGAGGATGCTTCAAAGTGTTGCTCTAAAGCGGCAATGAGTCGGTTAAGTGCTGCGCGCGGATCTGTAGCCATATGCCAAGGTTAGCGAGATTTTCTCCCCCGCGCAGCGATTAGGTAATAATCAGTTGTAGTTTGCCGACTGTAGTTTGTGTCTTGGCCCAGGGATATTAACCCCGGGCCAAGGCACAAAAGCTGCTTTTACTCGTTTAAACCTAGTTGCTCGCGCACAAAGTCCACAAACAGGTCTTCACCCTTGATGCGGCTGGTTTCTTCAGGGCCAACCACCACGCGTACGCCGTCGCGCAAAAGCTGGGAGGCGCCGCCGTCGGGGCCCAGAGGCAAAATCACCCATTCTTTAGCCGGACGATAGCGCTTGGTAGGTGCACCGCCAGCAATAATGGATTTGATGTTGGTAGCTACCACTTCGGCGTGTGCGCGAGCGGCGTCGGCGCGCTTAGATTCACGCACGTCGGTTAGGTCGCCGATAGCCCACACGTGGGGGTGGTCGATTACGCGCAGGTATTCATCCACCCGGATAGTGCCGTCATAGTGGCGGATGTCGGCGTAAGACTGGCCTAGGAAGGAGCTGGCCACTCGCGCCCCATAGGCGCGGAACCAAATGTCGGCTTCAATGGTGCGCCCAGCCTTGGTTTCCACAGTGAAGGGAGACAAGGTGGCCACATCAGTGGAAGGCAGGTAAGCCAGCTTGTCGCCGGTAATAATTTCTACGCCGCGATCAAGTAGCTGGGCGCGGATAGCTTCACGCAGTTCACTCTTGTAGTCGCTGGAGCACAAATATCGTCGGCGCTCTCAACCATGATTACGTGCAGGTCAGGGAAGGCGGAGGTAATTTCACCAGCTAGCTCCACCCCCACTGCACCGGCGCCCAGAATCAGTACCCGCCTGGCAGCTGCTAGGGCGTCGTTAGTGCGGGCAATGCGGGCCTTGGCCACCGCTGAGGGTGAGTCCATGTGCTTAGCCGGGAAGGGGTAGGCCGTGCCGGTAGCTAAAATCAGCTGGTCAGCTTCAATTACCTGGCCATCGGAGGTACGTACGGTGGTGCCATCCACGCTCATGGCGGTGGCGTGAACTACGCGACCGTTTTTAAGCAGGTGATCGTAGGGCAGGAAGATTTTTTGTGCCCAATCGGGGTCAACCGTGGCGCGCAGCGCTGCCGCGTGGTTAACGAAAGTGTCTTTTTGTTCGATCAGAGTTACTTCGGCACACTCGTCTAGGGCTTTAGCCGCAGTGATACCGCCATAGCCACCACCGACAATAGTGACGCGAACCATAATACTTCTCCCGGGTAATAGGTTGGGTGGCCATGCCGCGTCGCTTGCGGCGGCCTTAGTTAAAGCCTAGCGCACCTAGGCCTTAAGTCCACGGTTTTACTGAAGCCTAGTTGTGCGCTTAGCCTCAGCCATGCAGCGAAAAGACCGACTTTAGGCCGGCTACGAGCTTACTTAAGACTGCTACGAGCTTACTCATCGGATGATCAATAGAGTCATATCTACGCCGCAGCCATAGGCCAATTAGCGCCCCTAGCGCTGAAAGCTGCATTAGCATTGAAAGCGAGACCACCTGGGGCGGGTACAGCACACTAAAGTATTTCTCTGTAATAGGGTACAGCTTAACTATAGAAAGCCTTATTAACTCATAGTTAATGTCTTTAAGCAGACGTTGGTTTCCCTCATAATCGAACGTTAACCAGACAAGTAGCATGGCTACCAGTGCCACCAGCGGATAGGCAAAGTGGGGCCTTATCTCGCGCACTATAAACCCACAGATAAAGTCAACAGCAACATGGACCCTCCCATCAGACCAAATTCTGCTACGCGTACCAGCCCCAGTAACCACCACTGGGGTCCGGTATCTAAGGCCTCAAAAGAGTTGGTCCTTTTAAACACCTCGTTATAAACCATCAGGCCACAGAAGTAGAAGAACCCAATCCAAGCTACATATACGATACAGATAAAGGCAGAAGTATTTGTGCCATCGTTGAAATAGGGAACAGGGTCAGGGCCATCTGCAGCAGTCTTTTTGTGGCTTACTCGCTTTGAGGTATCGCTTTCAATGCCAGAGGATTTTCTAGCCTTCTGCTCTACCTGCTCCACAGTGCCAATCGCTAACGCCTTGCTAATTTCTGCCGGATCCACCAGGGCCTGCTCACAGTCAGCAAAAGCTTGTGTTAACTGCCTTTTTGCAGCTAGCGCCGCCGATGAAGTTTCACCGGCGGCGCTAGCAACTTGATACTGCCTAAGAGCAGCAATTAAACGGTCAAGTGAGGCTCCAGGGTCAGTCTCCATGTCCTAACCATAGCCTCATGTATGTGCCTTGGCACATGTTTAGTCCAAACCACGGCGCTTAAGTAGGTGCTCCAAGCTGGGCTTACGTCCCGCAAAGCGCTGGTAGCTAAGGGCCGCCTCGCGGCTATCGCCACGGCTGAGGAACTCATCGCGGAAGCGCTGACCGGCCTGACGGTTAAGTCCGCCGTCGTTGTCAGCCTCAGTGCCAATCGCACCCAGGCCAGCAGTGCGGAACCAGGCCACCGCGTCGGCGTCCATAACTTCACTCCAAATGTAGGCGTAGTAAGCGGCGTCGTAACCCCCACCAAAGGCGTGTGAGAAGTAGGCGGTGCGGTAACGCGGCAGCACTAGGGCGTCGTCGATACCAGCCTGAGCTAGTGCCTGGTGCTCAAACTCCTCCACCTGCTCAGCCTCGGTGGGTACCTGCTCGGGGGCAAGCTGGTGCCACGCCTGGTCTAGTAGGCTGCGCCCAGGTATTCGCTGGTCATGTAGCCCTGGCCGAAACTACCCTGGGCACGCAGCTGCTCTAGCAGGTTGGCAGGCATGGGCTCGCCGGTTACGTGGTGGCGGGCGTAGCGGGCCAGTACCTGGGGGTGCAGCGCCCAGTTTTCGTTAACCTGAGAGGGGGAACTCCACCACGTCACGGGCTACGTTAGTGCCGTTAACTGACGGGTAGTAGGTAGCCCCAAACATGCCGTGTAGGGCGTGGCCAAACTCGTGGAAGCAAGTAATTACGTTGTCCCAGCTAAGCAAGGTGGGTCCAGAAGCAGGCTTGGTGATGTTGAGGCAGTTAATGATGATCGGCTTGGTGTCAGTCAAGGCGCCGGGCTCATTAAAAGTATTCATCCAGGCGCCACCGGACTTACCGGCGCGGGCATAGTAGTCACCCACAAATAGCGCCAGCACACTGCCATCAGCTTCGCGCACTTCCCATACACGCAGGTCGGGATCATACATGTGAGCGGCCAGGTCTTCGCGCTCGTGGAAAGTGATGCCGTAGAGACGGTTGGCGGCAAAGAAAACACCGTCAATGACGTTATTTAGCTCCAGGTAGGGGGCCAAATCTCGTCATCCACACCGAACAGTTCTTTACGTTCGGCTTCCTCATAGCGCAGCCAGTCTGCGGTGGTGAACTCGACGCCGGGCTCAGCCTGGGCCATGCGCTGGGCTAGACGCTGTCCATCACGGCGGGCGTTGGCCATAGCCGGACCGGCCAGGCGTGAAAGCATGGCGTTTACGGCCTGCGTGGTTTTAGCTGCCGATTCTGCGGCCACACTAGCGGCGTGGTGTTCAAAACCCAATAGCTGGGCACGCTGGGCGCGTAGCTTAGCTAGCTGCTCAACGATCTGACGGGTGTCACGCTCGCCCCCAAAGTTACGGCTCTTAGCCTTGTTAAGTAGGGCTACGCGCTCGTCGTGGCTTTCTAGCGTGGCCAGCTGCGGGGTGAGGGTAAAGTTAGCTACTCCGCTGGCGTGGATTTCGTCAGTAACCAGGGTGTGGAAACGCGCCGAAAGCTTAGTGATGGCGGCGTTTAGTTCACGTAGCTTGGCCAGGTCTGCGCCTTCTAGGGCCACGCCGTCGCGCTCAAATTCTTCTACGGCCAGGGTGATGACGCGCTTGGTTTCCTCATCAAAATCCTGGTCTGACTGGGCCAGCTGCTTGTAGCGGCGATACATGCGCGCATCTAGCGAGTAGGCGTCAGAATGCTCGCTCAGTTCGGGAGCTAGGCGCTCTTCTAGGTCATCAAGATCTGGGCAGTAGGTGGCTGAGGTTAGTGCACCTAGGGCGATTAGGGCGCGTTCAAGTAGGGCGCCGCTAAGCTCACAGGCCACCACGGTGTTATCAACGCTGGGCGGCTGCGGGTTGGTGGCGATAGCTTCCCACTGGGCGCGCTGCTGGCGCATACCGGCGCGGATAGCGGGTTCAAAGTCTTCATGCTTTAGCACACTAAAGTCAGGTAGGCCTAGTTCCAGGCTCCAGGGCTTAGCTAGCGGGTTAGCCGGGTCGAGATCGGCCTCCATGGCTGCGATAGTGGCTGAGAAAAGTTCACTCATGTACCTATGTTGGCACACTTGCTCGCTACATATTCGTAATCTTTCGCGCCCCACGTGCGTCAGGGCCCGACGGCGTCAAAAGCGGTGCCGGTTAGCTGTCCGGTTAAGTCAGCGCTTTGGGCTGGCTAGCGGTTTAGCCAGCGGTCACGCCCCCAGTGGAATAGGTGGCGTAGCCCTAAACCAAGCAGCGCCCCCATCCCAGCACAGGGCAAGGCGTAGCGGCTAACTTCCCAGTAGGCGATATCGAGCATCAGCGCGCCGTGGAAGAAAGTGCGCGTGGCGTCTTCAAAAAACAGCATCACCCAGGTGGTTAGCAGCGCCATGGCCACCACAAAGGGGTAGGAAATAAAGGAGCGCACCTGGCGAATTTTTGGCCCGGCACAGAAAAACACAGCTAGCAGCATAAATGGGCCCAATGAGCCGACCCCGGTGAAGGAATCTAGGAACTGTAGCAATCCTAGTGGGATACGAATTTGGCCCACCGGGGTGTACAGATAAGAGTGCACCACCATATACACAATTAGGGTTACTACCTGCGAAAACGTAAACCAGGCGGTGTATTTAGCCAGGGCTAGCCAGGTAGGTACCTGCTCATCTTGCGCCGGACCAAAGCCAACCGCATGTGAAAAATCAGGGTCGACGGCGTCGTCGTAAGTTACGTTGTCGGGCAAGTGATAGCTGGCCCCCGTAGTGCTGGTATTACCCAATTCTCCCCCCTGTAATGCCTCGATGCCCTTATCCTAGTTCAGTGCTGGTGGATTTAACTATTTAGCCAGATTATCCTCAAAATGTCAGCTATTTAGGAGTCAGTTATGAGTGCGTGTCCTACCCTACCGGTTATGGTCAGCCTGGCACGCATTGTCAGCCAAGGTTTAGTGCCAGCTACCAGCGCCACTAACGTAGTGCAGGCAGTTAACAATCTGCTGGCGGTGCAAGGCCAACAGGTTTCAGCCCTACCCCACGCCTTATTGGAGCGCACCCCGGGCGCAAAGTTCAGCGATGTAACCACAGCTTTTAACCAGTTAGAGTTGGTGCGCTCGCGACCAATGCGCGGTACCGTGCATATTACTAGCGCCGCTGACTACCACTGGCTTCGGCTAACCCTAAATCAGCGCTCCAACTATAGTTTGCGCAATCAGTCGATCCTAGGGGGCATTAGTGAAACTGACCTAGAGACCGCCTGGCAGCTAGTAAAAACCCACGCCCCAACGCAGGGCATTAGACGCAAAGACATGTTTGCCCTGTGGCTGCAAGCGGGCCTAGCCGTTAAAGCCCAAAATGCCACTTCCCCCCAGGCTCCCCCCACCGAGCAGGCCCGGGTTAACCGCTGGTGCAATTTGATGATGTGGGAACTGGATCGACAAGGTCTAGTAGTGGAAGGCCCTATGGGCACCAATGAGCATCGTTTCATTGACGCCACTTGCCTACCTGCTGCCACCAGTGCGGCTAGTGGCTTTAAATTTGATCCCACCGATCTGCGCGCGGCGCGTATGGAAGTAGCTAGGCGCTACGCCTACGGGCACGGCCCTGTAAGCGTAGCTGATCTGGCTCGTTGGGCTGCTTTACCGGTAACTCAGGCCCGCCAAGCCCTAGAAGATGCAGTTAGTAACAGCGAGCTAATTGTCCGCGTAAAAATCGAGGAAAATACATTTACTCCCGCTGCGCCACCTAAAGCTGTCAAAGAGTATAATCAACTATTATATATGCGCGCAGATTTACCTGATCTGTTAACAGATAATCTACCTCAAGCTCGCAGGTTAATTTATTTACCCGCTTTTGATGAGCTGCATGTAGGCTACCGCAACCGCACCTGTCTTACTGACGGCGCAGGTGAAAAGCTTATTTGCCCCAACGCTAATGGTTTATTTAGGCCTTTAATTGTTAATAATGGCCGACTTATCGCGGTACGGCCGGCATCTAGCGGGGTTATCTGGTTAGACAAACCCACCCCTTACATGGACAAACGAGTAAATAAACTAGTCGACAATAGGTTAGAAAGCTTACAATAGGTCATAAGCTTGACCCCTTTCCCTAGGACTCCAAAATGTCAGCCCTTACTATTTTTCACACCGGCAGCGTTATCGTTGACGAGGCTTTGCTCTACCGTCGTCCCAGCGACCACCCGTTAGCCTGGACTCACCTGCTACGTGATGACTCACGGTTAGTTGAGGTACCAGTATCGTGCTACCTATTTGAAGGCCCCCATGGGCGCATGCTGATTGACACCGGCTGGCACCCAGATAACCGCACCAAACTAGGCCAGATAACTAACCTACGTCAGCAATACCCCGCCAAACGGGCTGTTCTACCGCAAGGTCAGGCTATTGATGAGCAACTAGCGCAAATGGGGATTAGCCCCAAAGATCTTGACCTAGTGATGCTCTCACACCTGCACTGCGATCACGCCGATGGTTTGCGGCTAGTTAAAGACGCCCCCGGCATTATGGTTTCTAAAGCCGAGTGGTGCGCCGCCAAGCGAGACCACCTGCGCTACCTGCCCCACCAGTGGAAGCATGTAGCTATCAACACCTACCCGTGGAACACCAAGATTGGTCCTTGGGATGCAGGCTTTGACGTCTACGGGGATGGCTCCGTGGTTACAGTGGCCTACCAGGTCACTCCTATGGGCTAACTGCCACCATTATTCGTTCTTCTAACATTTCCAGCTCCGACCCGGCCCGCTGGGTGCCTAATGCTTCTGGCGACGGCGTCCACGACGGGCGCGAGTTCATCTTGCTTACCTCCGACGCCGGCTATGGGCGCCCCTCCCTAGAAGAGGATCTACGTCCCGGCGTGGTTATCAAGGCCGGCTGGGCGCGCCGCTCCCTGGATTGGATTCGTCAGGTGTCTAAAGATCCACGCTGCCTGCGCGTAATCGCCAGCCATGACCCTGAAATTATTCCTGAAACCATACAGCTCTAGCGCGGCCCTAAACCGGCAAGTGCGATCAGCTTGAGCTGGCCCTACGGTTTAGGCGTCAATGCGCTCGCGGTCTACCTCGTCAGCGCTATCGATAATAAATTCACGCCTAGGGGCCACGCTTGAACCCATAAGTAGCTCAAAAGTGGATTCGGCTATCTCCACTGCCGCTTCATCAGCTAGCGTGATTCGACGCAGCATCCGGTGTTGGGGTTCCATAGTGGTTTCAGCCAGCTGGTGGGCGTCCATTTCACCCAAGCCCTTATAGCGTTGGGGTTCTTTAAAAGTGCGCCCCTGCTTTTCTAGCTTACCTAAAGTGCTAACCAGCTCTTCATCAGAGTAGGTGTAAATAACTTCCTTCTTCTTGCGGCCTTTAGCACTGACCTCAATGCGGTGCAGTGGCGGTACCGCAGCGTAAACTCGCCCCGCCTCAATCATGGGGCGCATATAGCGGAAGAACAGCGTCAGCAGCAGGGTACGGATGTGAGCGCCGTCGACGTCAGCATCAGTCATCAAAATAACCTTGCCGTAACGGGCGGAAGAAATATCAAAAGTGCGTCCACTGCCAGCCCCTACCACCTGGATGATGGCCGCGCATTCAGCGTTATGCAGCATGTCGGCGGCGGAAGCCTTTTGCACGTTAAGGATCTTGCCACGAATAGGCAGCAAAGCCTGGTTTTCGCTGTTACGCGCATTTTTGGCGGTACCCAGCGCCGAGTCACCCTCAACGATAAACAGCTCAGAGGTAGCCACGTCGTCGCTACGGCAGTCAGCTAGCTTAGCGGGCAGGGTGGAAGTTTCCAGCGCAGTTTTACGGCGGGTAATTTCCTTATGCATCCGGGCACTGACGCGCGCACGCATCTCCCCCACAATTTTTTCTTGCAGGGCCCGCGCCTGGGCTTTAAGGTCACGCTTGGGGCTGTTAAGCAGGGCGGTTAGCTCTTTTTCCACCACTGCGGCCACAATGGCTCGCACCGGGGCGGTGCCTAGAACTTCTTTAGTTTGCCCCTCAAACTGCGGCTCGGGCACGCGCACGGTAACCACTGCGGTCAGGCCAGCTAAAACGTCGTCTTTTTCAATTTTGCCGTCGCGCGAGTTTAGCTTTAAGGCGCGCGAATTGACGCTGATCTGTTTGCGCATCACCTTAACTACGGCCTGCTCAAAGCCGCTTAGGTGAGTGCCTCCCATAGGCGTAGCAATAATGTTTACAAAAGAACGCTCACAGGTGTCGTAGCCGATCCCCCAGCGTAGCGCCACATCCACCTGGCAGGTGCGCTCCACCTCTACCGGGCGAAGGTGTCCACGCTCGTCAAGCTGCTGGACGGTCTCGTTATAGGTACCCTGGCCGGTGAGGCGGAAAGTATCGGTCACTGAGCCGTCTTTCGCCAGGTAGTCAACAAAGTCGGCGGTGCCCCCCAAGGCCAGGTAGGTTTGGGGTCCGGCGGGTTTGCGGGCGTCAGCTGCGTCAGTTTCATTGTCGACGACGACGCTGCGCTCATCGATTAGCCGCAGGCTCAGTCCGGGCACCAAAAACGAAGTTTGGCGCAGCCGGGAGGCTAAAGCGGCGCCGTCGTAGTCATTGGGGCTGGGGAAAATCTGACGGTCAGCCCAGTACCGCACCCGCGTGCCGCTAACCCCTCGCTTGACCTTACCCACAACCCGCAGTTCACTGGCCTCATCGAAGGCAGTAAAGGGGCTGTTGGGGCTCATGCCGCGTGAATCATCAAAGATTCCTGGCTCGCCGCGCCTAAAACTCATGGCGTAGGTTTTGCCGCCGCGATCTACCTGCACATCCATGCGGGCAGACAGGGCGTTAACCACTGAGGCGCCCACCCCGTGCAAACCGCCGGCAGCGCCATAGAGGCCGCCGCCGAATTTACCGCCGGCATGCAGCTTGGTGTAAACCAGCTCCACTCCGCTCAGCCCAGTGGAAGGCTCAGTATCTACCGGCACCCCACGTCCGTCGTCACGCACCTCAATTGAGCCGTCTGTATGCACGAATACGTCAATATTTTTGGCGTAACCTTCAAGTGCCTCATCAACGGCGTTATCTACTATTTCCCAAACGCAATGCATCAGTCCACGCTGATCGGTAGAACCGATATACATGCCTGGACGCTTGCGAACCGCTTCTAGGCCTTCTAAAACGGACAGATGACGAGCGGAGTAGGCAGGGGCTTCGGACACGTGTACAACCTATCTGATTGCGCCAATTAATGCATATTGCGGGTGTATCTGTGGGTGAACACACTGCGCCAACAGCAAAAATAGGGCTTTAGAAGGACAAAATCTTAAAAACCTATGTTGGTATTAAGCCATGAATGTTAGCAGCGTATTGAATCAGTCAGCTAGCCAGGCGGTTGAGCCGCTCAATGTGGCAGACCGCTGCGACCTTTGCGGGGCGCGCGCTTACATGCGCGCGGTACTAATGAACGGGCCGCTACTGTTTTGCGCCCACCACGGCAAGGCCAATTTAGAGGCGCTGCGCGCCCAGGCTTTGCGCATTGATGACTTTACCGACGAGCTCGACTAAGCATCACCCATTGCTCGACTGACCCACAGCTATCGCGCGACTGAGCACTAACCATTGACTTAACCAACAACCAAAGTATGTGGCCCCCTAGCTAACAGCTAGGGGGCCACCGTTAACTCTGGTATCAGTCCAGGTAGTCGCGTAGCACCTGGCTGCGTGAGGGGTGGCGCAGTTTACTCATGGTCTTAGACTCGATCTGGCGGATACGTTCACGGGTAACCCCGTAAACCTTACCGATCTCATCTAGGGTCTTGGGCTGGCCGTCGGTTAGGCCAAAGCGCATAGACACCACGCCAGCTTCACGTTCAGAGAGGGTATCAAGCACTGCGTGCAGCTGCTCTTGCAGCAGGGTGAAGGATACGGCGTCTGCGGGCACAACCGCCTCGGAGTCCTCAATCAGGTCACCGAATTCGCTGTCGCCGTCTTCACCTAGCGGAGTGTGCAGCGAGATGGGTTCACGCCCATACTTTTGCACCTCAATGACCTTTTCTTCGGTCATGTCGAGCTCTACAGCCAGCTCAGCTGGGGTAGGTTCACGCCCTAGATCCTGCAGCATTTGGCGCTGCACGCGGGCCAGCTTGTTGATTACCTCAACCATGTGCACCGGGATACGGATGGTGCGGGCCTGGTCAGCCATGGCGCGGGTGATAGCCTGACGGATCCACCAGGTGGCGTAGGTGGAGAACTTGTAGCCCTTGGTGTAGTCAAACTTTTCTACAGCGCGGATTAGACCCAGGTTACCTTCCTGGATCAGGTCCAAGAACAACATGCCGCGACCGGTGTAGCGCTTAGCTAGCGAAACCACTAGACGCAGGTTAGCTTCCAGCAGGTGGTTCTTGGCGCGCTGACCGTCTTGGGTAATCCAGTACAGTTCACGTCGGTATTTGCTGGTCAGCTCTGCGGATTTGTCGGCCAGGATGTGCTCAGCGTAGAGGCCAGCCTCAATACGCTTGGCTAGCTCCACCTCTTGGACGGCGTTAAGTAGGGCAACTTTACCGATCTGCTTGAGGTAGTCCTTAACCGGGTCGGCGGTAGCACCAGCGGTGACTACCTTCTGGGCCGGCTCGTCACCCTCATCAGAGTCGTTAACGGTGTAGCCCTTTTTCTCTTCCTTCTTAGAGCGCTTGCCCTTCTTCTTGGCGTTAGCCTTTTCGGCCTCTTCCTGACGCACACGCTCTAGGTCACCGGTTAGGGCAGCAATGGAGGGCTGCATCTTGATGCCCTTAATTACCCAGCCGCGGAATACCAGGCCGTTTTGGGTCAGGAAGTCACGGGCCACCATGGGGGCTGAGCCCTTGTAGATGAAGCGCGGTACCGGGCCGTGACCGTAGGGAGCCAGGGTGATGGGCTCTTCCAGGGTGCCGTCACCAACGATCTCCAGATCCTTAACCACAGTGTGCGAGCGCACAAACAGGGTGGAGCCGGGGGCTAGGCGGATGTCTTTGAAAGCGGCAGGAGTGTTGAACGGTGACTTTTTAGAGCCGTCACCATTGTTTTCCAGATTTACATCCAGGTAGTAGTCACGCTTTTCAGGAGCGGGAGCCGGCGCGGGCTCGTCATCGTAGTCGTCGCTCTCCTCATCGGCATCCTCGTCAGAGTCCTGCTCAGAATCTTCCTCGAAGTCCTCGTCTACCAGGTCTTCTTCAAGGGATTCGTCGTATTCCTCATCCTCCGGGTCGAATTCCAGTTCAGCATCAACCGGCTTGCGACTAGCTTTATTGGGAGCCACGGACATCCTTTCGCGCACCAAAACATCGACAACAGGGGCAATTTTGCCACTATCTTGGGGTACAACCCCGCCAGTTTAGCTTTTATTCCCACCGTTTCCTATTTTGGTTACGCAATGTTCCAACGCTAGTCGAGCCTAGTAGTGTAGGTGACTACCGGGCAGGGAGCTTCAAGCAGCAGGCGCTGGGCGTTAGGACCTATATTCATACCGCCGCAACGTGAGCGGTGAGCCAAACCAATCACCACATAGGAGGCGTGGTTTTCGCGGGCCGCTTCCAGCACGAACTCGCTTACATCCTTACCGCGCGGGCAGGGCTGCACCGCGTAGTCCAGGTCTTCTTGACCAAGTGCATCATGAAGCACTTCCATCACCTGGCTGTCCACAGCCAGATCGTCGCCGCGATGCTTTTGGGCATATACGCACAGCAGTTTTTCGTCTAAACGTTTGGCCAAATTCACTGCTTCAACTAAGGCTGCCCGTGATTCCAGGGTCCCGTGATAGCTCATGATGACGGCCATTTTTTTGCACCTCGTTTTGTATTATCCCTAGTCAAAGGCGGTTTGACTATCCATTTAGCGTACTCACAAAGCCAGCGCATTACCACAAATGTGACTGATCGCCTATCGTGTAGCTATGAGCGATCTGCCGGCACACCTAGCTAGTCTTCGTCCCCATTTTGATGCGCAGGTATGTGCGCATCTTGGGGCGTATGCCGATTCGTGGCGCAACACGCCAGCGCTAGATGAAGTTTTTACCATACTCTCTAGTGCCTTGGCAGGTGGTAAACGTATGCGCGCTATCCTGGGGGCTATTGGCTACGCATACGCCAGTGAGTTTGGGGCTTACAAACTGGCTTTAACTTCACCTCAGGCAGCAGCACTGGGGGCGGCGCTAGAGTTTTATCAGGCTAGCGCTTTAGTTCACGACGACGTCATTGACCATGCCTTAACCCGGCGCGGCCAAGTAGCTACTCACGTGGCTTTCTCCAAGCTACACGGTGATAACGGCTGGCGCGGCAACGATAGCGATTTTGGTGGGGCCGCAGCGATTTTGGCAGGCGACGCCCTACTAGCCTGGGGTGGCGACTTGGTCACACAGGCTAGTGAGGTAACTGGAAACTACGGCGCTGTTAATGCTTTAATCACATGTGTGCAGAGGTGGCGCTAGGCCAGTACCTAGATGTGCGCAACGAAAACCTTCCCCTAAACGGATCAGATGGCGAGCAAATGGTGTCCCAGTCACTAGCAGTCATCAAACACAAGTCGGCGCGCTACTCGGTAGCTTGCCCGCTGATCATTGGCGCGCTACTGGCAGGAGCGACCCCAGATAGCCCGGCTGTAAAAGCTCTAGAAACTTACGGCGAAAACGTGGGCGCCGCCTTCCAGCTACGTGACGATGAGCTGGGCGTATTCGGCTCCTCCAAAGTCACCGGCAAGCCCGTTGGTGGCGATATTCGTGAAGGTAAACGCACCGTTTTGGTGGGGCTGACCTGGCAGCTAACAGGCGCTAACGGCCGCGCCCTGCTCAGCGACGTCGTCGGCAACACGAACGCATCTGAGATGCAAATCGCAGCTGTGGCAGACCTAATGAAGGACTGTGGGGCCTACCAAAAGCACGAACAACTTATCAACGACTACCTAACACGTGGTTTAGCTTGCCTTAGCCATGACGCTCTAGGGGCCTCAATTATTGCCGATTTACAGGTTTTAGCCCAGGTTTTAACCATTCGCCAAGCTTAAATTCACCAATTTCCCAGCTGTAGGCCATGCGTAGAATTTGTTAACCCCATAGACTAGGGCACGTGAGTAAAGATTCCGTTTTAGGCCAGGTTCTAGATGAGCGCTATGAAGTGCGCGCACGCTTGGCACAGGGCGGAATGGCTGTCGTCTATCGCGGTTATGACCACCGCCTAGGGCGCGAGGTAGCCATTAAGGTTATGCACTCGCACCTGGCCGATAATGAAGCTTTCGTTTCACGTTTTAAGCGTGAAGCCCATTCGGCCGCGCAGCTGTCGGATGCGGGGATCGTTGCCGTCTATGACCAAGGCAAAACCCCCTCCGGACGCCCATATCTGGTGATGGAACTGATCGATGGCATTACCATGCGTAAGTTCATCGCCACTCGTGGCTACACGCTTGGACGCGCCATTGAGCTAACCAAGCAGCTACTTTCCTCCCTGGAAACCGCCCACCAAGTCGGCATTATCCACCGCGACATCAAGCCCGAAAACGTCCTGCTGCCCACTAACGGTAAAACCGCCAAGGTAGCCGACTTTGGTCTGGCCCGCGCTGCCGACGCCATCACCGCCACCGCTACCGGCACGGTTATGGGGACCGTAGCCTATATGTCCCCTGAGCTGGTGCGTACCGGTAAGGCCGGCACCAGCGCCGACATATTTGCGGTAGGCGTTACCTTCTATGAGCTACTAACTGGTACGCAGCCTTTTACGGCTGACACCCCAGTACAGGTAGCTTTACTCAACGTAAATGAGCCCATTCCGGCCCCCTCCAAGCTGGTGCCTTGGCTACCACCGCAGATCGACGAGATTGTCAGCGCGCTAACCAACCATGATTTAAATATTCGCCCCGCCAACGCCACTAAGGCTTTGGAGCTGGTTGAGCGTTTAGTGGACACTATTCCGGCCAATGTGCTCAAGCACGATTTGGATTCTGAAGAAAGCCACACTCTGGTAGACCCCATGCCGGTCTCTAGCCAGCACGTAGCTGGAGTAAATGTGGGGCTACAGTCCGGTGCACCAGTGGCCTCCAGGTCGGCTTATTCTGCTGCCTCGGCTCCCTCTAACTTCTCTGCTACCAGCGGTAACAGCGGGCAGTACAGCACCCCCAGCTACTACTCCACCCCCACCTACCAGCCTCAGATGCCCGCTATGGCTGATACTGGCTGGCAGCAAAGCTATAGCGACGACGACGACGATGAGGGCCTGCGTCGACGTGGCCTGCTGGTGGGTATCCCTACCGCACTGGCACTGGCCGGACTGGCTGGAATTGGCGCCTACATTTTGGCTAGCCCCGATAAACCCTCACAGGTTTCAATTCCTGACGTAACCGGTAAAACCCAAGACGATGCAGTAACCGCCCTAGACGATGTAGGGCTAAAAGCCGCCGGTATTTCAGCTAGCTCTAGCACCGTACCCAAGGGCCAAGTAATTAGCCAGCAGCCTACTGCCGGTACTACCGCCAAAACCGGTGATACGGTCACCCTAACTATTTCCAGCGGCAGCTAGGCTGTGGGTTTTTGGCGCCCGCGCGCCAAAAACCCACCCTGCACCAAAGCGTTGAGCCCGCGGCTTGCCGTGGGCTCAAAACTTTAGGTGGCTTTAGCTACGCAGCATTTCTGCCACTTCAAAGGCAATCTCTAGGGACTGCTGGTGGTTTAGGCGCGGATCAACCAGGGTTTCGTAGCGCTGCTCTAAATCAGCTTCAGCGATATGCTCACCGCCGCCTAAAACTTCAGTGACATCATCGCCGGTCAGCTCTACGTGTATACCCCCAGGCACGGTCCCAACAGCGCGATGCACCTGGAAGAAACTGCGGGTTTCAGCCAAAATATCGGCAAAACGACGCGTCTTGTAACCATTTTCAGAAGTAATGGTGTTGCCGTGCATCGGATCGCAAATCCAGGTAACCGGACGCCCGTCAACCTTAACCGCCTGGGCCAGGGCTGGCAGACGCTCTTCAATCAGGTCTGCCCCCATGCGGGTAATAAAGCTGATGCGCCCGCCTTCACCACTGGGGTTAAGCCTATCCATAAGCGCATAGAGCTCATCAGGGCTAGCGTCAGGACCGATCTTGACCCCAATAGGGTTACGCACACCTGAAAGCAGGGCCACATGGGCGCCGTCGATGTCACGGGTGCGTTCACCAATCCAAAGCATATGGGCGCTGGTGTCGTAAGGGTCGCCGGTACGTGAATCTTCACGCGTCATAGCGTCTTCATAGTCAAGCAGCAGCGCCTCATGGGCGGAGTAGAAATCAACTTGGGTTAGCGCCCCAAAATCCACCCCAGCGGCTTTCATAAAGCGCATAGAGCGGTCCAACTCCCCCGCCATAGTGGCAAAACGTGCATAGGCCGGGTTTTCAGTAAAACCCCGGTTCCATGAGTGCACTTCGCTAAGTGAGGCATAGCCACCCATGGTGAAAGCACGAATCAGGTTCAGCGTAGTACCAGAGCGTAAATATGCATCCAGCATCCGCTTAGGATCTGGAACGCGGGCCGACTTAGTAAACTCATGGCCGTTAACGCAATCGCCGCGATAAACCGGCAAGGTTACCCCGTTGCGAGTTTCAGTATCAGCAGAGCGCGGCTTAGCGTATTGGCCCGCCATACGCCCAATTTTCACCACCGGCATGGAGGCCCCATAGGTAAGCACAATCGCCATCTGCAAAATGGTTTGTACCTTTAAACGAATAGTGGTGGCGTCGCCCTTCTCAAACGACTCCGCACAGTCGCCACCCATCAACACAAAAGCTTTGCCCTGGCCAGCACGCTCCATATCAGCCCGTAAAGAATCAGCTTCACCGGCAAACACTAGCGGCGGACGACGTCGTAGATCGTTAACCACGTCAGCTAACTGCTGGGGATCGGGATAGGACGGTTGCTGAGCCGCCGGACACGAACGCCAATCAAAGTTACGCATAGGCCCAATCATAAGGGCAAAAAAGGTGGCCCCCACATAAACGTGGGGGCCACCTCAGTAGCGTTTAAGCTCAGTGCTCCACAGGAGCGTCAGAAGCCTCAACATGCTGGCCAATGCCTTCCATTAGGCCCTTGAACCAGTCCTGGTCGATGTTGAAAGGCTTGCCACCGGCGATACGCGGGAACGCGATGGCGGTTAGCACGTCACCGTTCTCCTCGTCCTGACCGATTACGCCAGGCTCGCCGCGCAGAGCGCAGTCAACAGCCAGGTCGCACATGCTCTTGATCAGGTCTAGGTCTTCCTGGTGAGCGGCAGCTGCACGAGAGTAGTAGCCCGACTTCTGGACCATAACCTTCTCGGCGCCAATGAGCTTGGCGAACTTCTTGGCGAACCACTGGCCGGGGTTGATGGTGTCTAGTTTGACGTGGCCGAAGGGGTCACGCTGTACCTCTTCACCAGCAGCCTCTAGCTCGGCGATGATTTCGGGAACGCCAGCACCCTCAGACAGGAAGATGTTGACGTTGCCCTGCTCGTCCATGATGGCCTTTAGACGCTCAGCCTCAGCGGCGATGTCTAGCTTAACCTCGGGCAGGTAAACAGCGTGCACATCCCAGCGCTCGCGGGTTAGACCCAGGGAGGGGGCCCACTGCTTGGTGTCTAGCAGCTGACGGTAGCGTAGGGCGGTCTCAGCGGTTAGGTAACCACAGTTACGACCCATGCACTCGTGCACGATCAGCATGCGGGGGTTGGAGCGGTGCTCACCGATTACGTTGAAGGCGAAGTTGGCGCCTTCGTCGGCGGCAGTCCAGGCACCCAGGGACTGACGGATCGGCACTACGTCGTTGTCAATGGTCTTGGGCAGGCCCACTACGGTTAGCTCGTAGTTGTGTTCGTGTAGTAGGCAGCTAGGTCAGCAGCGGTGGTGTTGGTGTCATCGCCACCGATGGTGTGCAGCACGTCCACGCCGTCCTTGCGTAGCTGCTCGGCAGCGAATGCCAGCGGGTCTACGCCTTCGGCTACTAGACCACGCTCAACCAGGTTCTTGGCGTTGGTCAGCTTGACGCGAGAGTTACCAATGGGGGAACCACCGAAGTTGCGCAGCAGGCCAGCGTTCTTACGGGCCTCCTCGTCAATGACGATGTAGTTGCCGGTCAGCAGGCCGTGGTAGCCGTACTGGTAAGCAATGATCTCAACCTCGGGAGCTACCTCGGTGTAACGCTCAATGAGGTCACCAACAGCGGCGGATAGGCAGGGGGCGAAACCGCCCGCGGTTAGAAGGGCGACGCGACGAACCGACATCGAGAACCTTTCAATTGTGGGTGTATATGGCCTGCGGCCATAGATTTCTTTACCAGTGTACTCGCTCACCTTTGTTGGTGCACGAGTCAAAGGGACTACTTAGCTGAGTCTTCCTCGCTCTGGGCGGCAGGCTCCTCAACTTCAGCTGGAGGCTGGGGCACACTAGTCAGTGGGGCTTGGCGGCCACCGGGGGCCTGTACCGGCATAGCCAGCGGGTTGGCCTCAGCCTGGGCGGCCAGCATTTTCTCTACCACTTCAGCGGCGCTGAGCTTGTCAGCGTCCATCATTTTCTTTACGTCTGCAGCGTATAGGTCAACGTATTCCTGGCCAGAGAGAGCCATTAGGGAATACATGATTTCGTCGGTGATAGAACGTAAAACAAAGCGGTCGTTTTCTAGGCCCTGGTAACGGCTAAAGTCTAGAGGCTGGCCAATAACCACCCCAATGCGGTGCAGACGCGGCACTACCTGGCCGATCGGCTGGGCAATATTGGTGCCGATCATGGCTACCGGCAGCACCGGGGCGCCGGTAGCTAGCGCCACGCGGGCCACACCGGTTTTACCACGGTAGAGGCGTCCGTCAGGGCTGCGGGTACCTTCAGGGTAAATACCAAAAAGCTCACCGGAGTTTAGCCGGTCAATGCCGGCTTGCAGGGCCGCCATCGAATATTTACCGCCGCGACGGTCCACCGGGATGGTGCCCACGGAGGTCATAAACTTTTTCACGCCCCAGCCTTTAAGACCTTTACCGGTGAAATAGTCTGATTTACCAATGAAAGCCACCTCGCGCTCAATCATCAGCGGCAGGAAGAAAGAGTCGATAACCGCCAGGTGGTTGGAGGCTAGGATAGCTGGACCCTCAACAGGAATATGTTCTTCACCACGAATCCAGGGTTGATACATCATGTGGATGGCCGGTCCAGCCGTCGCCTTAATCGCACGGTATCCCATGGAACCTCCCAAAACTCATTAGTGAACTGGCGCCTAGCGCGGCTGGGCGCGTGTGGAGACAAGTGCTACATTGATATTACAGTTTCGATTGTGTCCACTGTAGCTAAAGCGCCCAATCCTGACCCTAATTACCCTCACCAGGCTAGCTTGCTGCAAATGGGCACACCCTTGGAGCAAGTAACTTTCGTGGTGGTGGACTTAGAAACCACCGGCGCCCAGCCCGGGCCTGATGCCATAACCGAGTTTGGGGCGGTGCGCGTGCGCGGGGGCGAAATACTTGATGAGTTTGGGTCTTTAGCTAATCCGGGTACGGCTGTGCCCGCCTACATCACCATGCTCACCGGCATCACCACCTCCATGGTGGCTAGCGCCCCGCCGCTGGAGGAAGTTCTGGGCGACTTTATGAGCTGGGCTCGTCTAGATGAGCCTGACACGGTGATTGTGGCCCATAATGCGCGCTTCGATGTTAGCCATCTGCGTAGCGCAGCGGGAGCTTTTGGGATTGATTGGCCCTCGGTGCGGGTGCTGGATACTTTAAAACTGACGCGTAGGGCGTGGAGTCGCGATGATGTGGCCAACCATAAACTGGGTACTTTGGCCCGGTTTGTGGGTGCGCAAACTACCCCCACTCACCGTGCGCTCGACGACGCCCGCGCCACTGTGGATGTGCTCTATGCGGCCCTAGAGAAGGTGGCCCTACAGGGGCTAACCCATATGGAGGATCTAACTAGCGCCTGCGATCCAGTTCCCGCCTCACGGCGCGCTAAAGCAACTATGGCCGCCGATCTGCCACAAGCCCCCGGCGTGTATCGCTTCTATTCACCCGGCAACCAGGTGCTTTATGTAGGTAGCGCCACGAATTTGCGTCAGCGGGTGCGCTCATATTTCACCGCTTCAGAGTCACGCGGGCATATTGCCACCATGCTGGATGTGGCTGACCGGGTTGAGTATGACCGCTACCCCACCCTGATTGAGGCTCGGGTGCAAGAACTACGCCAAATTAGTTTCTATGATCCGCCTGCTAACCGCCGTTCGCGTAAACATGCCACTAAAGCCTGGTTGAAGCTAACTGCCGGGCCGCGCCCGCGCCTGTCGATTGTTAGCTACGTTGATTACGAGCAGCTAAGTAAAGGTGGGGTAATTGGTCCCTATTCTTCACGGCGCAGTGCAAATGCAGCCCGAGTGGCGATTGAGGAAGTTTTTGCCCTAGATAGGGTGGGCGATAAGGGCATTAGTGACACTGTCAGCGATGAGGACTACCCTGCCTTAGCTGATTTGGCTTACCAGGCTCTTAGCGATAATGCCACTTTGGTGGTGGATCCGCTGATGCAGCGTATTCAGGCGCTAGCTCAAGTACAGCGCTATGAGGACGCCGGGGTGATCACTAAACGTTTGCAGGCTTATGTGCGTGGCCTGGAGCGGGTTCAGCGCTTGCGTCCGCTGTTTACCTGCCCCTATTTGGTTTCGGCACGACGGCGCAGCCTAGGTGGCTGGGAATTTGTGGCTATCAGCCACGGGCAGCTACTGGGCTCTGCGGTAAGCCCGAGCGGCGTCTACCCCTTAGATGTTTTAGCCGAGTTTGAAGCATTTTTAAGCCCCATCGCCCCGCCAGAGCGGATCATGGGCACGCTTATGCTCGAAGAAGCCAACCTATTGGCTGACTGGGCGCTAGATGAGGGGGCTAGGCTAGTGAGTTTGGATCCGCAGGCGAACCTATCGTGGCCGATTGATTCGCCGGCGCGGCATGCCAAACTACTAGCCCACACCTAAATTACTTAGCTAGCTGCTTGCGCATTGCCTGCGCTACGGCCTGAGCTACCGTTACCGGATCTAGCGGACGCGACACTACGGCGTCGGCATGAGCCCATGCGGAAAGCCAACCGTCCTGGGGGCGCGCCGTGAGCATAACTACCGCTGGACGCGAGTCCATTTCGGTAAGGAGTTCGTGAGCTAAACCCATACCGCCGAACTTTTTGACTTCGCTGTCAAACACTAGAGCAGCAAAGCGGTTGGGATTTTCTTTCAGGGCCAGGCGCACAGCTTCAGCGGTGGCGCATTCAAACCAAGTTACTCGCGGCAAGCCTTTATCTGGGCGGCGTCCTACTGCCTCGATCACCTGCTTGCGAGTATCTGAGTCATCTGAAAACACCAGCAGTTCCACGCTGTCTGATTCAGGCGCTGAAGTCATGTTTTCCTCCTGGGTGGCGGCGCCGCAGGGACGCACACAAATGTTCGCGTTAAGTGTATCTTTCACACCTGCGCTAACCAATTTGTAGCTACACTAGAGCTAAGCAATTTTTAGGACAAAAGCCCTAAACCACGTTCTCTAGTTTTTCAGGAGTTGACATGGCTATCTACACCCTGCCTGAACTGCCCTACGACTACGCCGCTTTGGAGCCGCATATCTCCGGGCGCATCATGGAGCTACACCACGACAAGCACCATGCCGCCTATGTAGCTGGCGCTAACAGTGCCCTAGAGGCCCTGGCCGCTGCCCGTGAAGAAGGCAACCTTGGCGCTATCAACCTGTGGGAAAAGAACCTGGCTTTCAACCTAGGTGGACACACTAATCACACCATTTTCTGGAACAACCTCTCCCCCAATGGCGGCGGCGAGCCTGAGGGCGAGCTAGCTGAAGCCATCAATGACTCTTCGGTTCCTTTGAAAAGTTCCGCGCCCACTTCACCGCCACCGCACTGGGCATCCAGGGCAGCGGCTGGGCCGTACTGGCCTATGACTCCATCTCCGGCAAGCTAGTTATCTTCCAGTTGTTCGACCAGCAGGCCAATGTGCCCGTGGGCACCGTGCCGCTGTTCATGGTGGACATGTGGGAGCACGCCTTCTACCTGGACTACCTCAATGTAAAGGCTGACTACGTTAAGGCCATCTGGAACATCGCCAACTGGAGCGATGTAGCCAAGCGTCTAGACAACGCTGTAGCTAACGCCAAGCAGCTGATCCTGGGCTGAAACCCACCAAGCTGAACTAGCAAGCTGAACTAGCACCTAGTAAAACGTGGGGGCGGCTACCGTTTGGTAGCCGCCCCTTTGTATTTACTGCCATCTTTAAGCTGCTTTACCGGCCTAAATGCTGGTTTTAGGCAGCCCAAGCCCTGGCACCGGCCCAGACTTAGAGGGCCTTATTTGGCGCAATTAGGCCTTACTTGGCAGCAATGTCGAATACGTAAACTGACGCAGGCGTGGTCCGTCCACCCTGGCTGCTGGCCTGAGGCGGCAAAATGATCACCACGCGGCTACCAACCGGAATACCAGATAGGTCAACCAGCTGCTTAATCTGGGACACTGACATCTGTACCGGCTGCGGTGAGGACTCAGTCCAGCTAGAGCGCTTGTTGCCATCCCAGGTTGCCATAGCCATGTAACCCAGGGCTGTGTCGGTGTCGGTTAGCTTTCGCCATTACCGCTAGCTAGCGTGATCAGCTTGGCGGAGGTGGGGGCGCTAATGCCAGCCTTAATAGTGATCGAGGGGGCCTGGCCCAGCTTACCGGTGACGGTAATGCCGTTCTTTTCCAGCTCTTCAGTGGCGCCCTCAACCGGGGTGGCATCCTTAGAAGCAGCCGAAATCTGCGCCGTCGACAAAGCATCAGTTAGTTCCACGTAGAACACCAACGTACCAGCCGGGGCCTGCGGGTTAGCTGGCTTGTCACCGTAGGCGAGCTTGCCAGGAATGGAAATCTCAAGTACGTCGCCAACCTTGTGTCCCAACAAGCCACAGCGCCAACCGTCAATAACGCCGTTAAGGCTAAAGCGGGTAGCTGAGCCGCGCTCGAAGGAGCTGTCGAAAGTAGTGGCAGAATCCCACTTCCAACCCGAGTAGTTAGCGGCCACATTAGAGTCAGCAGCTACTGCGGCCCCGCTGCCGGCCTTAATGGTCTTAACCGTCAGGTTAGTGGGGGCCTTAGCACCCTTAACCCAGGTAATAGCCGGGGCCTTGTTAGAACTGGGCTGACCAATGGTAGGTAGCGCCTTAGAGTCGGTATCAATCTTCAGCTTAGAGCAGTCAACTTTTTCCTGCTTAGTGGCGGCGCTAGTAGGCGTGGCAGCAGCCTTAGCGGACTTTTTGCCATCACCAGAGCAACCGGCTAGGCCCAAGCTGGCAGCCAGCAACAGCGCCGCTGCGGCGGTTAGAGATCGACGCACAAGATTTCCTTTGCTTTTTGTTTGCTATCGCACTATACCCCCGCCATCAGCTGCGATGACGAGGGTATAGCGGGTGGTTTTAGTGGAAGGACTCGCCGCAGGCGCACGAACCAACCGCGTTGGGGTTGTCAATCGTGAAGCCCTGCTTCTCAATGGTGTCAGCGAAGTCGATAGTGGCGCCGTTGAGGTAAGGAATGCTCATGCGGTCCACGATTACCTCAACCTGCTTGCCTTCTTCACCAAAGGCGCGAATGGCGTCGCCGTCTAGTACACGCTCGTCGAAGTAAAGCTGGTAGACCAGACCCGAGCAACCGCCGGGCTGTACACCTACGCGCAGACGCAGGTCATCACGGCCTTCCTGCTCAAGTAGGCTAGCCACCTTGGCGGCGGCAACATCGGTCAGCATAACCTCATGGGTGGCCACCTCGTTGGTGGTTTGGCTCATTGCTACTCCTTGATTGTTTGTCTCTTGCGCTCGGGTCTAAGCCCAGGCGGTTCAACATCAGATATGCCTATGCTATTCCCGCTAGGGCTACCTAAGTGCACTGGCAGGGGCTAGCAGCGAAAATATAGGCGTGATTTAGGCCAAGGTGACTAGTTCTAGGTAGTCCTCACTCCATAGATCTTCGTCACCGTCTGGCAGCAGCAGTACCCGATCGGGGTTGAGGGCTTCTACCGCCCCCTCATCGTGGGTTACTAGCACTACCGCGCCTTTATAGGTGCCCAGTGCCCGCAAAATTTCTTCACGGCTGGCCGGGTCTAGGTTGTTGGTGGGCTCATCTAGCAGCAGCACGTTGGCTGCGCTGGTAACTAGCAGGGCCAGGGCTAGACGGGTTTTTCGCCGCCCGAAAGCACCCCGGCGCTCTTGTCGGCGTCTGCCCCGGAGAAGAGGAATGAGCCCAAAATGTTGCGGATTTCGGTGTCGTCTAGATCCGGGGCGGCTGAGCGCAGGTTTTCGGCAACTGTGCGGGTGTTGTCGATAGTTTCGTGTTCCTGGGCGTAGTAGCCCAGTTTAAGGCCGTGGCCGTCAATTACCTTGCCTGAGTCGGGCTGCTCAATCCCGGACAGTAGCCGCAGTAGCGTGGTTTTACCGGCGCCGTTTAGCCCCAGCACCACTACGCGCGAGCCCCGGTCAATGGCTAGGTCTACGCCTGAGAAAACTTCCAGTGAGCCGTAGGCTTTACTCAGCCCCTGCGCCCGCAATGGGGTTTTGCCTGAGGGGGCAGGGTCTGGGAAGCGCAGGTGGGCGACTTTTTCAACGGTTGCTTCGGTTTCGATGCTGGCTAGTAGCTGTTCGGCGCGACGTAACATTTGCTGGGCGGCTACGGCTTTGGTGGCTTTAGCCCGCATTTTTTCACCCTGGGCGCGTAAGGCTTCGGCCTTCTTTTCTGCGTTTAGGCGTTCACGACGGCGCCTGGCTTCGTCATCGGCACGTTGCTTTAGGTAGGCGTCCCAGCCCATGTGGTAGATGTCGAGTACGCCTCGGTTGGCGTCTAGATACATCACCTGGTTTACGGTGTCGCGAATTAGGTCTACGTCGTGACTGATAACAATGTATCCGCCTGGGTAGGTGCGCAGGTGGTCGCGTAGCCACAGTACTGAGTCGTGGTCTAGGTGGTTGGTGGGCTCGTCTAGTAGCAGCGTGTCAGTTTTTGAAATAGCACCCGGGCTAGTTCTACGCGACGGCGCTGACCACCTGAGAGGGTACCGATGGGCTGGTCTAGCACTCGCTCAGGTAGGCCCAAGGCAGCAGCGATACGGGCAGCTTCGCTGGCGGCGGCATACCCGCCGGACATAGTAAATTCGTGATCTAGCCGGGTGTACCTATCTAATGCTTTAGCCTGGGCGTCACCGCTGGTGGTGGCGATTTTTTGTTCGGCTTTACGCAGGCGGCGCAGCAGCCCGTCAATGTCACGGGCAGAGAGAATACGATCGCGGGCAATTTGCTCTAAGTCACCTACCTTGGTGTCCTGGGGCAGGTAACCCACTGAGCCGCCAGCGTGGATAGTGCCTTCATACTCGACAGCCTCAAGTGAGTGGTGCACATCGGCGTCGATGGCTGCTGAGGCGGATTTAGCTACGGAAGCTGAGGCGATCAGCTTGGTCATAGTGGTTTTACCAGCGCCATTACGCCCAACTAAACCAATATGCATACCTTTATCAACTCTAAAACTAGCCCCGCTGACAAGTTGTCGGGCACCGATACGCATAACCAGGTTTTGGACGTTGATCACCCCCTAATGCTACTAGTCCCACCAAAGCCACCAACCTTGGGCGCCTGTGGCATCCATTTCATGCCAGATAATTTCGTCTGGCATGGCGCCGTCGAGCCCTAATTCGCCCTGCAAATAAGCCCATAGCCCTTGGCATTGGCAGGCGGCGGTGTGGAAAGTGTCTACCTGCCAGGGGCCGCGCTCGTCTTGGGCAATAAAAATGCCGTCAACACTTAACCGCTCGTCACTGCGGGCCGGACCAATTAAATAGCCTTGCAACCAAATATCGCCTTCGCTAGCTGCGCACGCGCGCAGCAGTGAGCCCAGATCTGGGGCGCGGTTTTGGCGGTCTTTTAACGCTAAGGTGGGTAGCAGGCGCAAAGCTAGCCGGGCTTGGATGTAATCAATTCGAGCCAGGGATACGTAATCGGCATTAGTCCCATCCCAGACATGCCCACCGTCAGCTGGAGTGCTCAGACAACGCGGGCGGGCTAAGCCGAATAATTCATAGAGCGCACTAAACACTGTCCAACCATTGGGCATGTATTTCAGCTCTTGATCTACAGGTGTCGGCATGAGTGCAGCTAGAGCGCACATTTTCTCTACTCCTCAAATCGGTTTGTTAGCACATAACTCTTTGTGTTTGCTGAGCTATGTCTGAAGCGCTAAACAACTTCAACGTTGCAAGCGTGCGCTTTGATAGCTAGTTACTACCACCAGGCTGAGGATAAGGTGCGCTTCGAGAAAAAAGTTATTCACCTGTGGTGAAAAAAACTTTCCTGAATTAGGGTTTGTCAAGCATTGAATATCTGCACTTTATGCGATTATTCTGAGCTGTTGCGCGCTGCGCATAATGTGTCCACCCCGGAAGGAGCCAATGCGGTGGCTACCACCACTAGTACGCCTCAGGCGATTCTCGATGCCGTAGGCGGCGCCGAGAACATCACCCACCTAACCCACTGCGCTACGCGTCTGCGTTTCGAACTCAAGGATGCCTCTGTCGTTGACAAGGCTACCGTTGAGAAGATCCCGGGCGTTATGGGTGCGGTCCCCCAGTCTGGTGACCGCTACCAGATCATCATCGGCGGTGCGGTTCAGAGTGTTTACAACGACATCATGAAGCTACCCGCCATGGCTGGCGGCGCCTCTTCTTCTAGCGCTAAGTCTGACGCTGACATCAAGGCTGCTGCTCGCGCCAAGGCTCGCGGCAAGAATGCCTACGTAGACGCGTTCTTCGAGTACTATCTGACGCTTTCCGTCCGCTGCTACCGGTGCTGCTGGGTGCCTCACTGATCCTGGCCCTGATCGCGGTACTGGAAGCTTTTGGTGTAGTAGACACCCACGCCAAGGTTCTACCCTCATGGCTAGTGTTCACCAACACCATGTGGCGCTCGGTGTTCTACTTCCTGCCCGCTATGGTGGCTTACAACGCCGCTAAGAAGCTGGACATTGACTCCTGGGTAGGTGCGGCTGTTGTCCTAGCTCTGCTAACTCCCGAGTACACCTCCCTTAAGACCCTAAAGGAAACCCACTGCATTAAGAGCTCTGTGGGCTCTGACCTGTGCACCACCGATATCTTCGGTCTGCCCATGAAGTGGTCTGACTACGGCGGCCAGGTGTTCCTGCCGCTGATCATGGTGCCGATTCTGGCTCTGGTTTACCGTGGTCTGAAGAAGGTCATCCCGGCCAACGTACAGATGGTGTTCGTGCCGTTCTTCTCCTTCCTGGTGATGATCCCGGTTTCGGCCTTCCTGATCGGCCCCTTCTCGCTGTGGCTAGGTAACGGTATTGGTTCGGGTCTGTCTTGGCTGAACAACACCGCCCCGATCGTCTTTGCTATCTTCATTCCGCTGCTGTACCCGTTCTTGGTACCTCTGGGTCTGCACTGGCCGCTTAACGCTCTGCAGCTGGCCAACATCGCCTCTACCGGTTCTGACTTCATTCAGGGCCCCATGGGTACCTGGAACTTCGCCTGCTTCGGCGCCACCCTGGGTGTGCTCATCCTGACCCTGCGCAACGGCGACAAGGAACTGCGTCAGACCGCTTCTGGTGCTCTGGCCGCCGGTCTGTTCGGTGGTATTTCCGAGCCCTCCCTCTACGGTATTCACCTACGCTTCAAGCGCATCTACCCGCTGATGCTGACCGGTTGTGCCGCTGGTGGTCTGACCATTGGTGTAATCTCCTGGATCTCCGGTTCGCCCGTGCTCGCCGGTACCTTCGTATTCACCTCGCTGCTGACCATCCCGGTCTTCCACCCCACCGTTACCTACGCGATCTCCATCGCTGTGGCCTTCTTCGTCTCTGCCTTCATGGTTGTCACCTTCGGCTACCAGAGCAAGGAAGAAAAGGAAGCCGCCGCCGCTGAGCAGGAGGAAGCCCCCAAGGCTGAGGCCGCCGCTGCCGCCCCGGCCGAGGCCGCCCCCAGGCTGAGCTGGTTGCCGGCCAGGAAGTGGTTCTGACCGCTCCCCTAAACGGCACCGTGGTTGCTCTGGAAGACGTACCGGACCCGGTATTCTCCTCCGGCGCAGTAGGCAAGGGCGCTGGCATTGAGCCCAGCGACGGCGCCTCCATCAAGGTTGTGGCCCCCGCTGACGGTTCCGTAGTGGTTGCCCCCTCCTCCGGCCACGCCTACGGCCTGGCTCTAGACAACGGCCTGGAAATCCTGATTCACGTCGGTATCGACACCGTGAACCTCGAAGGCAAGGGCTTCGACGTCAAGGTTGGTAAGGGCGACCGCGTCAAGGCTGGTCAGACCCTGGTAGTAGTTGACCGCGCAGTTATCGAGGAAGCCGGCTACAAGCTGGTCACCCCGGTACTGGTCACCAACTACATGAACTTCGCTGAAGTTGAGGTTATCGCCGACGGCTCTATCAAGGCCGGCACTGACCTGGTCAAGGCCACCAAGTAAGAACAACAGCTAACCCCCTGGTCACGCTAGTGGCCAGGGGGTTAGCTGTTGCTTGCGCACAGTTTTAAACGGTGGCCCCAAAGCTGGTTTTAGCACCCCAAGGCTTGCACGCAGTTTTAAATGGTGGTGTCCAAGCTGGTTTGGGAACTGCTTTAGCGGGCGCGCAGCTCCCAGAAAGCCACCGCGCTAGCAGCCGCCACATTTAGCGAATCAACCCCACCGGCCATAGGAATGCGCACCACATAATCAGCGTTGCGCATAGCCCGGCGGCTTAGCCCGTCACCTTCAGTTCCCAGCACAATGGCTAGCTTAGAAGCCGGGTCACTAACCACATCCAACGCCGCAAATTCATCTAGGGCATAGGAGTCATCGCTAAGAGCCATGGCGGCAACTTTAAAGCCGGCCGCATGTAGCTCATCGACCGCCGGCCAGGTGGTTATACGAGTCCAGGGCACCTGGAAAACCGTTCCCATAGATACTCGCACGCTACGGCGGTAAAGCGGATCCGCGCATGAAGGGCTAGCCAGCACTGCGTCAATCCCCAAGGCGGCAGCGCTACGGAAAACTGCCCCCACATTAGTGTGGTCAACCAGGTTTTCCAGCACCGCCACACGCCTAGCCCCCGCTCCCCCACGCGCGCCGGCCAGCACCTGGGCCACGCTGGGCAGCTGGGGACGATTCATCGCAGCCAGAGCCCCACGATGCAGGTGGAAACCAGTAAGCCCCTCCACTACGGCGGCGTCGCCCACAAAAACTGGCTTATCCCCGCCTAACGGATCACCCCCAGTGCCCTTAGCAGCGGCAATTACCGGACGCATATCCTCCAGCCACCGCCTAGTCATCAAAAACGAACGCGGCTCATGTCCGGCAGTCACAGCCCGGGTAATAACCTTGGTGGACTCAGCCATATACAGCCCATTGGCGGTTTCTAGACGCTTACGCAAAGCGACGTCCGTCAGCTGTGTATAGTCAGCTAGACGGACGTCGCTAGGTCTGTTATCTCAATCAGCACCCTGACAGTTTATGCGTTCAGCGGCGGCTCGTTACCCTCAGCTGCATGTGCGCCACGCGGAGGCGCTGGCGGGGCGTCAACCGGCTTTACCGCCTCAGCCTCAGCTAACCCCAAGGCAGCCTCGGCCTGCTTAAGAGCCTGGGCGGCGCTGGGCAGCTGGGCTTCAAACGGGTTAGGCAGATCCGGGCCCTGAGCGGGCTTAGGGCTAGCGGGATCAATAGAGCCGCCCATAGCCTCAGAAATTGAGCTCAGCGCACCAGTAAGCTCGCTGGGCACAATCCACAGCTTGGAAGAATCACCTTCAGCGATCTTAGGCAGCATCTGCAGGTACTGGTAAGCCAGCAGCTTAGGATCAGGATCGCCACGGTGAATAGCGTCAAATACCTGCAAAATTGCGCGGGCTTCACCCTCAGCGCGCAGCACCATAGACTGGGCTTGACCTTCAGCGCGCAAAATTGCCGACTGCTTGTCAGCCTCAGCGCTTAGAATCTGGGAGGCCTTATTACCCTCAGCGGTCAGAATCTGAGACTGCTTAACACCCTCAGCGGTAAGGATGGCGGCGCGGCGGTCACGCTCAGCGCGCATCTGCTGCTCCATAGAGCCCTGAATCGAGCGCGGCGGGTCAATAGACTTCAGTTCCACGTTAGAGACGCGAATACCCCAACGCCCGGTGGCCTGGTCAAGCACCCCACGCAGCTGGCCGTTAATCTCATCGCGGCTGGTAAGGGTCTGTTCTAAATCCATCGAACCGATCACGTTACGCAAGGTGGTAACCGTCAGCTGCTCAATGGCCTGTAGGTAGTTGGCGATCTCGTAGGTGGCGCGGGTGGGGTCAGTGACCTGGTAGTAGATCACCGAGTCGATAGAAACCACCAGGTTGTCTGAGGTAATTACCGGCTGCGGCGGGAAAGACACCACCTGTTCACGCAGGTCCACGGTAGAGCGCACACGGTCAACAAAAGGCATCAGCAAGTGCAGACCGGCGCCATACTGGGCCTTAAATTTACCCAGGCGCTCAACGATGATGGCATAGGACTGAGGCACAATCCTAATGGACTTCATTACCACTACGGCCGCGAAAATTAGTATCGCAACCGGGATGATTAGCTGCATTTAGTTCCCTCCTTAAAGTTCAAGCCTCTAATGAGCTGAGGCGGCTACCAGCGGGCCTACTACAGCCACGGCGCCGTCGATACGTACAACCCGCACACTAGCACCCTCAGCAAAACTAAGTTTATCTGCACTACGCGCGCTCCACTGGCCACCGTCTAGCTGCACTAAACCACCAGTTTCGCTAACCCTTTGCAGCACTGTGGCCTCACGACCAGCTAGCGCATCCACATTGGTTAGTTTATTGGGGGTAGAAGCCAGCAGATAGGCTTTCAGCGGGGGGCGCGCCAGAAACATTAAGACGATAGCCACCAGTGCAAAAGCTGTGAACTGCCCCCACACTGGCGCCCCTAGCGCGGCTGCACCGCTACCGGCCAACGCGCCGCCGGCAAGCATGAGAAAGACCAGGTCCGTGGACACCACCTCAACGGCAGCTAAAGCTAGAGCTGCACCAGCCCACCAAATCCACATGTTTTTCTCCTCTCCGCCTTAAGTGCTCAGCTTGCTTTTAAGCTGAGCGTAGCGCCCTGGCTCGGTAGCGGCCACGATCCACATCTACCTGCAAGGCTAGACCATAAGTTTGGCTCATAACCTGCGAATTAACCACCTGGTCAATTGGACCAGCGGCCACCAACTTACCCTCACGTAAAGCCAGCGCGTGGGTAAAGCCCTCTGGAATTTCCTCCAGGTGGTGGGTTACTAAAATTACCGACGGCGCCCCCGGCTGGGACACGATCTGGCTCAGTGCGCTTAGCAGCATTTCACGCCCACCCAGGTCCAAACCTGAGGCTGGTTCATCCAAGATTAGTAGTTCTGGGTCTGGCATAAGCGCACGGGCCACCTCGACGCGTTTGCGTTCACCTGAAGAAAGCGTAGACCAGGTGCGCGTGGCCTTATCGGACATGTTTAAAGCTGCCAGCAGCTCATCAGCGCGCTGGAAATCAAATTCTTCATATTCTTCACGCCAGCGTCCAATTACCCCATAGGCGCCAGAAACTACAACGTCACGAACCTTTTCACCGCCTAAGACTTCATGCGACAGAGCTGAAGAAGCCAGGCCAATAGCCGGGCGCAGCTCAGCCAAATCAACTCGCCCTAGCTGCTGATCCATGATTTCAACGCTTCCCTGTGAGGGGAACAGGCGCGCGGCGGCCACTCGTGAAAGCGTGGTTTTACCAGCTCCATTAGCTCCTAGCACTACCCAAGCTTGGCCTGGGTCAACCTGCCAGGAAAGGTGAGACAAAATGGTGGTTTTACCGCGCCATAGCGACACGTCTTGCAGCCTGAGAACACTCATGTATCAAGCATACGGCTTGGGGCCAAGTACCTAGGACATTTTGCCCATAGAACTTGGCCCCATTAGCAGCAGACTTTAGCCCTGCTTAAGCACCCAGTTGTAGACCTCCATGGTGCGCTTGGCGATAGCTTCCCAAGCGAAGTGGTCTTCTACGCGCTTACGCGAAGCGGCACCCATGGCCTTGGCGCGGGCCTCGTCGGTGACTAGGGCGGTTAGGCGCTCAGCCAGGTCGGCTTCGAAACGGGCCGGGTCAATCGGGGTGCCGGTGCCGTCCTGGACCTGGTCGATGGGCACTAGCAGGCCGGTGACGCCGTCGTCGATAACCTCAGGAATACCGCCGGTAGCTGAACCCACCACGGGCAGACCCACAGCCATAGCCTCAAGGTTAACGATGCCTAGCGGCTCATAAACCGAGGGGCACACGAACACGTCAGAGGCGGCTAGCACGGCGATTAGCTGCTCGCGCGGCAGCATTTCTTCAACCCAAACCACACCGGTACGCTTCTCGCGCAGCTGAGCCACCAGGCCTTCAACTTCACGCATGATCTCGGGGGTGTCGGGGGCGCCAGCGCAAAGCACGATCTGTACGTCGCTGGGCAGCTGCTCGCAGGCGCGCAGCAGGTGCGGCAGACCCTTCTGGCGGGTAATACGTCCTACGAAGACTACGGTGGGACGAGTGGGGTCAATGCCTAGACGCTTAAGGGTAGCCTCGCTCAGCTCAGCAGCGGCCTCGCCTTCAGGACGGCGCCAGCCAGACAGGTCAATACCGTTGTGTACAACCTTGACACGCTCAGGGTCTACCTGCGGGTAGGAACGCAAAATGTCCTCACGCATACCGCCGGAAACTGCGATCACAGCAGCAGCGCCGGAGTAGGCCTGACCTTCAGCCCAGGAGGACAGGGCGTAACCGCCACCTAGCTGCTCAGCCTTCCACGGACGCATGGGCTCTAACGAGTGAGCGCTGAGCACGTGGGGAATGTCGTTTAGTAGACCAGCCAGATGACCAGCGAGGTTGGCGTACCAGGTGTGGGAGTGCACTAGGTCAGCGCCGGCGCAGTTGCCAGCGATTTCTAGGTCAACCCCGAAAGTCTGTAGGGCCGCGTTAGCCTCAGCCAGCTCAGGTAGGTTCGCGTAACCAGTCACGCCAGGATCTGCACCTTCGGTGCCCGGCTCACGCGGTCCACCAAAAGCGTGCACACGCACATCAGCGAGCGGGCGCAGCACCTTGGCCAGCTCATTGACGTGCACCCCCGCGCCACCGTAGATGAAAGGCGGGTATTCCTTGGTGATCAGATCAACTCTCATTGGTGAACATCTTTCTAGGTGTGGCGGTAGTGGGCATGTGCCCACGGGCACAAATCTAACGCATATTTGGGGTTTTGTGTTGTTGCTTACGCAAATTGCCGCAGCCGACACCAACTCCCCAGGGATTTTTAGGTTTTGAGTCTAAATTGCTACCTGAACTGGGTCATTAGACCCTTATCAGAATTTTCTCAGCTAGCAATTTGGTGACTTACGTCGCGCAAGTGTGCTTTATGACGCTATGCTGTGGTCATGGTTGCTCATCGTGTACTCGCGATTGTCCTTGCTGGTGGTGAGGGCAAACGCTTAATGCCTCTAACATTTGATCGCGCAAAGCCGGCGGTCCCCTTTGGCGGACAGTACCGCCTAATCGACTTTTCACTGTCGAACATGGTCAACTCCGGTTACCTGCACGTCGTGGTGCTTACCCAGTACAAGTCCCACTCTCTAGACCGCCACATTTCCAAGACCTGGCGTCTATCCTCCATGCTGGGTAATTACATTGCTTCAGTACCTGCTCAGCAGCGTGTAGGTAAGCACTGGTTCCTTGGTAGCGCAGATGCTATCTACCAGTCTTTGAACCTGCTCGATGACGAGCGTCCCGACTACGTAGTCATCACTGGTGCTGACAACATTTACCGCATGGACTTCTCCCAGATGGTTGACCACCACATCGCATCTGGACTGCCGCTAACGGTTGCAGGTATTCGTCAGCCCAAGTCTCTAGCCAACCAGTTCGGGGTTATTGAAACTGACCCTGAAAACCGTGGCAAGATCAAGGCTTTCGTAGAAAAGCCCAGCTCCACCCCGGGTCTGCCCGACTCACCCAACGAGGTTCTGGCCTCTATGGGTAACTACGTCTTCAACGCTGAGGCCCTCAAGGAAGCTGTCACCCTAGACGCCGCCAACGAGGACTCCAAGCACGACATGGGCGGCAACATTGTGCCTTGGTTCGTAGAGCGCGGCCTAGCCGGCGTCTATGACTTCAAGGACAACGTGGTTCCTGGTGCTAGTGAGCGTGACCGCGACTACTGGCGCGACGTGGGTACCTTGGACGCCTACTACGAGGCTCACATGGACCTGATCAGCGTCAACCCGGTCTTCAACCTCTACAACGAGTCCTGGCCGCTATTCACCGGTTACAACTCGGCTGTACCCCCGGCCAAGTTCGTTTACGGTGACCGTGAGAGTGAGCGCGTGGGCCACGCGGTGGACTCCATTGTGTCCCCTGGCGTGATCGTCTCTGGTGGCGAGGTGGTTTCCTCCATTCTCTCCCCCGGTGTGCGCATTAACTCTTGGTCGCGCGTACGCGAATCGGTGCTGCTAGACAATGTTGACGTAGGCCGCAATGCGGTTGTGGAGCGCTGCATCTTGGACAAGTACGTTCGGGTTGAGCCTGGCGCATTCGTTGGTGTGAACCCAGACCAAGACCGCGAACGTGGCTTCATGGTTACCGAATCTGGTATCACCGTGGTACCTAAGGGCACTGTAGTCTCTGGTGGTAACTGAGTCACTGTGGTCAAAGCCTGAGGGCTACTAAACCACTTAGTTACAACTGACCCGGCCAATCTGGCCGGGTCAGTTCGTTTATGTAGCGCCTAGTTTATATAGCGCCTACTTTTAGCATGTTAACGCCTCAACTTTAGCTTGCTAGTACCTTAGCGGCGCTGGTTGAGCGCGCGAAGCGCCCTAACAACACCGCTAGTAGCTCAGCAACAGTCAAAGTTGTAGAGCACGTCAGAGAAGTCTAGGGCCTCTAGATCTTCACGGGAAATAAAGAAGTTACGCACTCCAGCGTCGCCCCAGCACAGGTCCCATTTAGTATCAAACTGGCTGTCGATCTGGAACAGCAGCTCGGTGTACTTGGTGGCTTCTGAGGAGCGATACTCAAAACGAGGGTCATACTGGGTGAAGTACGGGTAGCCACCCAGCTGGTGCGCGTTTTCCCCAGGGCTAGCAAAGTCATCCGTCAGGACTTCAAATACCTCATCAGGTAAATCATCGTATAGGTTCTTGATCGTCTGGTCGGGGTGGCGCTTATTCCACTGGCTCAGGAACAAATCATCAAACCGGCCATCACTGTAAGTGGGGCCTTGGTAGCCATGGGTGAAGCTTAGGCGCATCCCCCAAATAGCTCCTTGTTCATCAACGAACCAAAGCGGGCATTCCTCGTTGCCATAAGGCTGATACATGGCCTCTACCCGCTCTAACGGCTCACCCTGGGTGCCGGCAGGGATGTAGAGCACCTTTTGGTTGGTTTCGGGCTGAATCGTGTCAGAACAAAAACCGTACATTTCGTCTTCTAGACACCAAACCTGTAGCCAGCCATCGCTTGGATACATGTTGTTTTCAGGCAGCTGCGCGCAGTTGATCTGGGCTAGCAAGGCCAGTTGGTTACCTTCAGCGTTGGTGGGAATCGCGCCGCCTAGGGGCACAAAAGGAAAGCCCCCAAACTTGGATTCTTCCAAGCTTAGATCATCAGCCTTTTCAGCCTTGATGCGGATAACTTCCTTGCCGAGCTCAGCCTTGAGCTCGTCATATACGGCCTTAGCTTCCTTGAGGTAATCTACCTCGGGCTTGGAATCCATAGCTTGCTCCTTTACCTATGTCCTTTGCAGGAGTTACTGGGTGCGCATTTAGGGCAGGCTACCGGCCCACCCTAAACACCTTCCACCCGTTAGTTTACGGGTGTTTTCCCAGCTACGCTGGCAATAAACAGCTAATAAAGCGCTGAATTTAGACTACTAAATCCACATATCTGAGGCGCCGCGACTGACCACGTCAGTCACTATCGCCCCGCCGGAAGCTAGTTCCTTCCAAGAGCCCACTACTTCCAAGATAACAGCGGTGGCGGTAGAGACCCCGAAAGAAATTTGCCGGGCCAACGCGCTTTCGCCGTCGAGCCCATAGGCAAGCGCAGAAACTGTGGGCTCGTGACCCACAATCATCATGCTTGTAACCGACTCGTCAATTAAGTGAATCAAATCTAGCCACTGCTGGGGGCCACCGCTGTAAATCACATCTTCTTGGCAGTAACTGCGGGGAAGCAGGGAGCCAATCAGGGGTTCTGCGGTTTGCTGGGCCCGCTTGGCGGGGCTAATTATCATCAAATCGAGCCGGTCTAAACGCTGCGCTAATTCGAGTCCAAGCTGCAATGCTTGGCGCTGTCCAGTTTTGGTCAGGGAACGTTCGGCGTCCTGGATCGCGCCGTATTCGGCTTTCGCGTGCCGCACTAAGATCAACCGTTTAGCCATAGCCTTTAGTTTATTGTTCTATTGTTTGAATAGCTATTGGTTCAGGTCACTTTGTCGAAGTTTGACATAGATTACGACCATTGCTTCAGTTTCCTACCCCCATAGCCCCATCTACATGCAGGATCTGCCCGTTAACGTAGGCGGCGTCGTCGCTAAGCAAAAAAGCTACCGGTCCGGCCACATCCTGGGGCGTGCCCGGCCTGGCGGCGCCGGTGCGTTGCAAGTAGCGTTCTTGCTGGCGCGGGCTTAGCGACTGGGTCATGGGGGTTTGGATATAACCGGGGGCCACCGCATTAACCGTGATAGCGCGCCGGCCCACCTCCAGCGCCAGCGATTTCACCAGCGCCTCCAGAGCACCCTTCGCGGCCCCATAGGCAGTTAACCCCGCCATGCCGCTTTGAGCCACTACTGAGGAAAGCAACACGATCCGCCCCCAGCGCGCCCTGACCATACCCGGCAGCAGCAGGCTAATAGCCTCATAGTTAGCCAGGTAGTGCAGGCGCAGCTGGTTATTTACCTGCTCCAAGTCGGCGCGGGCAGCCAGCTGCTCATAGGTGCTTCCAGCCGCCCCCACATAAGCGTCGACGCCGCCGAGCAGGTTTTGGGCTTGGGTGATAGCCTCCCCTACCCCGTCCTCTGCCAAGTCAGCGCTTACACTCAAGGCTCCCTCGGGCACCTGGCCGGTACGGCTAATACCTACCACCTGCCAGCCCTCGGTCACTAGGCGCTCAGTTATGGCCCAGCCAATACCGCTAGAGGCACCGGTGACGACGGCGCGGCGTAAATGCTCAGTCATTGGCGGGCACGAACTGCGCCCAGCCGTTGTCACGCAAAGCCGCGCGCAGCTTGTCCATGGCAGCCGCGATCTTTTCTAGCGGCTCCCCCTGGCGCACCTTAGTGGAGTCCAGATCGCCGCCCTGGTAGATCGGCAATACGTGCAGGTGCAGGTGGTCCACATCAAAACCCACAATTGCTAAGCCGCTACGCGGGGCGTCAAAAGCCTTAACCTGGGCCTGGCCAATACGCTTAGCTACCACGGTTAGATGTGCCAGCAGCTCATCACTGGCCTCCAGGTAGGACGACACTTCCTGACGCGGCACCACTAGCACATGCCCATCGGTGTGGGGGTTGATATCAGCAAAGGCCACGCACTGGTCATCTGCCCATACGAAATTACCGGGGATCTGTCCGTCAATGATTTTGGTGAAAATGCTAGCCATGACTTTATTTTGCCTTATTTAGCTAGTCAAAGTGTCTAGACGCAGCCACAGACTTTCATTGTCCACCCACAGCTGGCGTCCCTGGCACTCAATTTGTGCCAGCTGCCTGCCCGCCGGGCCCGGCTTACGAGCCAACAGTTTAAGGGTGCAGTCTAGACCCATGGCGGCCTGACTTAACGCACGCAGCAGTTGGGCGTCGTCGGCAATACGAGCTAAAGCCGCACTTTGCCCAATTTCCAGCTGCGCCAGACGCACCAAAGCGGGGCGTTCAATAGTGCCATCTGCACGCGGAATCGGGTCACCATGCGGGTCCCGGGTGGGGTAACCCAGGCGCTGCTCTAGGCGTTCAAGCAGGCGGTTAGAAACCGAATGCTCCAGCACTTCGGCCTCCTGATGCACCTCATCCCAGTCAAAACCCAGCTCTTGCACCAGGAAAGTTTCCAAAATCCGGTGGCGCCTAACCATTACCAAGGCACGGCGCTGACCTAGCTCAGATAAGGTGACCGGTTTATACGGCTGATGCACCAGCAAACCCATCTCCACCAGGCGTGAAACATTCTCCGACGCGGTCGAGTTAGCCACCTGCATACGTTTAGCTAAGGCAGTCACCGAGGCTGAACCGCCCCACTCTTCTAGAGCCCATACCGCTTTTAGGTAGTCCTGGGTGACGGTAGAGTCCGCGTTCTGGTTCACCCCAGCACCGCCTGCCACTGCTGCCACAGACCAAAGACAACAGCCAACACGATCAGTAAATAAGTGGCCCCCACTAGCCACCAACGTGCTTTATATAGGGTGCGGCTAGCAGCTTCATTTAGGGGCAGGGCACCTTCGACGGCGCAACGAGCCAGCAGGGTCCAAGCCATGGGGATAGTAGCCACCCACAGCACCATGCACCAAGGGCACAGCTTGTTAAGCACCCACACTGATTGGCTTACGAACCAGAGCACAAAGCCTAGATTTACGACGGCGCCGGCGGCTAGCCCCTGCCAGATCCAACGCGGCAGCTTAACTTGCGCCCCAATCAAGGCCGCCAAAACCACAAAAGCACTGTAAGCCATAGCCCCTACAAAGGCGTTGGGCACGCCCAGCAGGTTACCTTGCCAGATGGTAAGTGAGGCGCCACAAGACACTAGCGGGTTAATATCGCACGAAAGCTGTGTTAGCGGGTTTTTTAGCTGAGCCATCTCAGCAGCGATCAGCTCCCAGCTCACAGCCAGCGCCACTAGGCTAGCTAGGCCCATACCGAGCGCGAATGTTTTAGCTGAGCCGACTGCAAAATCGTCGCGTTCCTGCTCAGCGATGTATGCCTCAAGCTCCTGTTGGCTCATAGCATCAATATCAGCTTCGCTGGGGTATGCCACTGCATTTTCCTTCGTAAAAGCCTGCAAATAACTACTAAAGGCTACCTTATCGCCGCCAGCTCAAAGCAGATTGTGCCTATAGCAAAGCGACCCGGCTAGGCCGGGTCGCTTAAGCTGTCACGTGAGCCTAGCTTGCAAGCTTGGCTCAGTTGAGGTTTGGATCGCTTGCAGGTTTGGCTAGCTTTAAAGCTCAGCTAGCTTGCAAGCTTGGTCAGTTTGAAAGCTCAGGCCTTAGCGGCAGCAATACGCTGGGCTAGAGCGGTGACGTAGGCGGCAGTGTCTTCCCAGCCGGTAACCGCGTGGGTGCGTACCCCCATGGCCTTAACCGGGTAGTCGTTGCCGTCAGGGTCTAGACGGTCACCGATGAAGAGCATGTCGTCTAGGGAAATGCCGGTCTGCTCAGATAGGGCGCGCATACCGTAAGCCTTGTCTACACCCTTGAGGGTGATGTCCACGCTGGTAGAACCACCAGAGCGCACTTCCAACTCAGGCAGGTAGGCGGCAACAGCTTCACGCAGGGTGTTCTTCTTTTCGCCGGTGGGGTCCCAAGCCTTCTTGGCCTCTAGCGGGGCCTCCTGGCCCAGGGCGGAGAAGGTGATCTGGGAGCCACGATCTTCAAGAATGTCACCCCAAGTTTGGCTTTCCCACAGGCCTAGGCGCTTAGCTTCACGCTCTACCGCTTCCAGAGCGGCGTCGCGCTGAGCGTCGGAGAGGTCATGGGCGTAAACCAGGCCCCAGTCGGAGCCATCCCAGGTGTAGTAGCGAGTACCGCAGGTGGGCATCAAGTGCAAAGCTGCCAGTTCGGCGTCGTTAGCGTGCAGGTTACCCAGCACCTGGCTACGGAACTGGCCCATCTGGCCACCAGAAATAATGCATACGGGAACCACATCTAGTAGCTGACGCAGAGCCTGAGCCATGGGGGCAGGCATCGGGGATTTTGAGGGAGCCAGCGTATCGTCTAGATCAAAAGCGACGAGGGCAGGCACAAAAGAATCGGTCATAGAACCTATTCTTACGTGCCCACCCTCGGTTACCAAAGAGGTGTTAGCCACCCTTGGCGCAAATCTCAGTCTTAGCCTGAGCCAAAAGAGCCTAAAGCTAAGCGTGTGGTGAGGCTATTCCTGGTCGCTGGACAGCACCTGAGCGACAGTTTCAGCTGCCTCCGCACGGTTCTTGCGCACTAGCGCCACCGTTGAGGCGATCAGACCGCCCCAGATAACCACTACGGAGAAAAGCATCAAAGCGAGTGCTGAAGTGTTCATTGCTTCTTTCCTTATCTGTTAGGCCTGAGTGCTGGAAACAGCTTCGGCGTCAGAAGTAACTTCCTTCTTTTGAGCCGGGGCGGGCACGCCCGCGTGGCTGTACTCAGCGCCCTCTTCATCCTGAGCGGTGAAGCTGTCCACATTGGTACGCCACGGAGCCCAGGTCAGTGCAATGGTGGCCACTACGGCTACCGCCAGCATGCCCCAACCGAAGATACCTTCAAAGCCACGCGAGTAGTCCTTGGGATTATAGCCATTTTCGATGTAGCCCAACACGGTGTCACCCATCATGTAGGCCAGCAGGATCGGCAAAGCCGCGCCCACAATAACAATCCACCACGTGCCCACGAACTTGGTGTTAGAGACCTTGTTCAAGTGCTTACGCAGCATAGGCATCTTGCGCAGGATTACGCCGGTGACTGCCGACATGATAATGGCCGAGCTGAGCACACCTACCTGGTTGATGTAGGCGTCGACGACGTCGAGAGAGTAAACACCCGAGGTGGTACCAAAAACGAACACGGAAACTACAGCAGCGGGGATACCCGTAACCAGGGCGGCCTTAAGCGGGGTGGTACCCATCTTTTCGGCAGCAGCCGCGCCTACCACCTGCAGCAGAGAGATCAGCGAGGTGATACCGGCCAGGGTCAGCGAAAGGAAGAAGAGGATACCAAACAGGGCTCCACCAGGCATTTCGTTAATAATGGTGGGGAAGGTAATGAAGGACAGGGAGATACCGGTCAGGCCCTCCAGCTTGTCAACACCTACACCCTGCTGGTGGGCCATGAAACCCAGGGTGCCAAATACACCGAAACCAGCCAGTACCTCGAAGGAAGAGTTAGCAAATGCAGCTACCAGACCGGTGCCCACCAGGTTAGTCTTCTTGGGCAGGTAGGAAGCGTAAGTCAGCATGATGCCGAAACCAATGGAGAGCGAGTAGAAGATCTGCGAGTAAGCCGCAACCCAAACCTTGGGGTCACCCAGAGAATCAAAGTTGGGGGTCCACAGGGCGTTAAGGCCATCTACTGCGCCGGGCAGGAACAGGGCGCGTACTACCAGCACTACGAACAGCAGCACCAGCAGGGGCAGGAAGACCTTATTGGCGCGCTCAACACCGCCGGCAACACCCTTACCGATAACGACGATAACGATGGCCCACACCGCTACCAGGGGAATAACCACGTTCCATACCGGGCTGGAGTTGTAGCCAACCGTGCCAGACAAGTGCAGGAACTGGTTGAAGAAGAAGTCCTTGGCACCATCTTTGTCCTGATCCCAGGCGGTGTTAACCGAGTAGAAGGTGTAACGCAGGGACCAACCGATAATTACGGCGTAGTAGGTCATGATGACGAAGCAGACCACTACGTGCCACCAGCCCAGCCACTCCCAGCGCTTGGACATACGGCGGAACACTGCCGGGGAGGATCCACGGTAGCGGTGGCCGACAGCGTAGTCGAGCAGTAGGAAGGGAACCCCGGCGGTTAGCAGCGCTACCACGTAAGGAATCATGAAGGCGCCGCCGCCGTTAGAGTAAGTTACGCCGGGGAAACGCCAGATGTTACCAAGACCGATTGCAGAGCCGATAGCGGCCATGAGGAAACCAAACTGGCTCCCCCACTGCTCACGTGCCGGGCTCTTGCCGGAGTTCGAAGACATTAGCTACCTGTCTTTCATGCCGATAGATACACATAAGGTCGCACCAACAGTTGCGTCGGTGCGACCTAGTAGCTAATAAGCTAAGCGCGTATTCCGCTTACGTCACCTCCTGTTCACATAGTGAGATAACGTACCAGAGTTTTGTTTCATCCTGACAATGAAACCGCGCTTAACTTGTAGTTTTCTGACTGATTTTTAGAGCCAGTCATAATCAGGGTGTTTGCCGCTACGGCCTGCCTCACCCTGATCCAGTGAAGAGATCAGTTCCATCTGCTGGCTGCTTAGCTCAAAGCTGTCAATATCCAAGTTGGCAGCAATCCGCGCCGGAGTAACCGACTTGGGGATAACCACATTGCCAAGCTGAATATGCCAGCGCAGCACCGCCTGGGCGGGGGTTACTCCCAGCTGCTGGGCCACCGTAGTGACCTGCGGGGTATCAAAGACGCGCCCCCGCGCCAGCGGCGACCACGCGGTTACCGCAATGCCATGCTGGCGGCAGTAGTCGGCGCTGGGACGGTTCATGAACTGCGGGTGTAGCTCAATCTGGTTGTTAACCGGCATTACTCCGGTGGCCTGGCTGATGCGCTCAATGTGCTCAGGCAGGAAATTTGACACCCCAATTGAGCGCAAACGGCCATCATCAAGCAGCTTGGTCATAGCCTTCCAGGTGGCCACCATGTCCAGGTCTGCACGGTTAGGCATGGGCCAGTGCACTAGGAATAAGTCCACATAGTCGCAGCCCAGCTTGGCTAGAGACTCATCGAAGGAACGCTCAACATCAGCGGGAGCGTGGTTGTTGTTGTTTAGCTTGGTGGTTACATATAGCTGCTCGCGGCTAACTAGCCCGTCAGCGATAGCCTTGCCAATGCCTTGGCCTACTTCAGCCTCGTTGAAGTAAAGCTGAGCGGTGTCGATGTGGCGGTAGCCGTAGCTAATGGCTGTATACACCGCGTCACTGGCCTGCTCAGGGACAACTTTGTAGGTACCAAAGCCAACTTGGGGCATGAATGTGTGGTTGTTTAGTTCTACTTCCAGCATGTATTAACCCTAGTTAGTAAGCCCTACTGCTGTTAAGTAAAAGCCCTAGGTTTGTAGCAAAGAGTCGGGATAGGCTAAGTGCCATGCTGATTTTGTGCGATGTAGATGGAACTGTAGTCGATAACAACCAGTTAGTCCCCGACTCTGCACGCACAGCCCTAGCCCAAGCTAATACCAATGGTCACACCCTAATGCTGTGCACTGGGCGTTCTTTGCCTGAAGTTTATGATTTCTTGTGGGACCTGGGTTTTTCCGGCATTGTTGCGGCCAACGGCAGCTACGTGAAAATCGGTGAGCAGGTAGTGGTTGATAACCGTATCCCAGCTGAGTTAGTGCCGCAGGTAAGTAAGTATTTGGAAGAGTCTGGGGGCACCTATGTGTGGCAGTCTCCCGATAAAGTTAATGCCTCCGACGGCGCCTGGAAGGTATTTGGCTTTACTACCGAGGAGCAGGTGCTAGCAGCTGCGCGCGGTGAGGCCACCCATAACTGGGAAAGCAGCCGGCCTCTCACGGCGGTAACTGGCAGGCCTATATTCGCCAGGTACTTCCCTATGTGCAACCGGGATTGCCCACTGATCCCAACAAGGTGACTTTCACTTTGGCCGCCACCAGCCCCGTTACCCTAGATGATATGCGTGAGCGTTGGGGTGACTACTTTGAGGTAGTGGACGGCTCCTACGACCCTGGCAATGGCTCTCGCGGCGGCGAGATTGTACTTAAGGGCAACACTAAAGCCAGCGGCATGTTGGCGGCAGCTAAATACCTGGGAGTTGGTATTGACCAGGTAGTGGCTATCGGCGACTCCAGCAATGACCTAGAGGTACTTGAGGCAGCCGGCCTAGGTATTTGCATGGGTAACGGCACCGCTGCAGCTAAAGCCGCCGCCAACTGGATTAGCACCGATATTCACGACGACGGCCTGGCTAATGCCCTGCGTTACGCGGGGGCTATTGCTTAACTTTGGCCCACTAAGGTGGCCACAGCGACGGCGAGCAGCAATGCTGCGAAGCTGGCGGTAAGTTTTTGGCTGCTTACTTTACGTGTCAGCGGTGCCCCAGCTACCCCCCCAAGCATTGAGGCCACAGTAAACGCACCAATCACCCCTAAATCTACGTTTAGGGAAGTTTGCGCTCTGGCCACTAACGCCACCACCGCCGTAATGGCCATGATCAGCAGTGAGGTGGAGGCGGCGCGTTTAATGGGTAAATGCAGCACTAAAGTCAGTGCCGGCACTATCGCAAAGCCGCCGCCCACCCCAAAAAATCCGGTAAGCGCACCGGTTATGGTGGCCACCAAAGCCACCCGCCACAGCGGCGCACCCCCAATTGAGGTAACCTCCCCCGTTGCTGAAACCGTCCTCAGGGCCGGCGTCGAGCCAGTGCCACTCGCACCATCAGCCGCAGCTACGCCGTCGTCACTAAAGACACCGCTGCTGCCAGCTCTAGCCGCGCCCCTAAACAGGCCCGGATATGCGCGGCGCAACATCACCAGCCCCACACAGATCAGCAGCAGGGCGAAGGCGTACATCAATAAATCTGCGCTCACCGCCCGGTTAGCCAGTGAACCCAGCCAGGTGCCCACAGTCGCTAAAGCCGCAAACACTAAAGCGATCTGGTAGCAGATAGTGTTTTTACCGATGCGCCCGCCCAGCGCCGCCAGGGCAGTAAACAGCACAATCACCAGGGAGGCACTGGTGGCCTCATGGGGCGCAACGCCGAGCAGATAGATCAGCGCCGGCACCGATAGGATCCCTCCCCCAGCTCCCAGCGCCCCCACTACCAGGCCGATAAGCGCGCCAACCGCTAAAGCTGTCAGGATCATGGCTACTAGCCTAACCCCCCAGTTTTAGCGGTGGCTGGAGCAACCGGGCACAACCGGCTAACCGGTCACAGCCGGCAACAACCAGCCGCAACCGGCTAACCGGTCACAACCGGTCACAACCGGTTAAACCAGGCAAACCGGCCGCGCCGGCTAAAACTTAGGCTGATCAGCGCCGCTATCCGGGCCGTAAATGCGCACCATATCCGCTATCGGCGCGGCTGGCTGCGGCAAAACCGCCTGGGAGATGATGGCCTCAACATCTAGGGCCGCCTCTGCAGCCAAAATCTGGGCCACCGCGTGCAGCAGGGGTAGCTGCTGGGTTAACAGCGGATCGTTAAACTGCGCCACCAACCTAACCGCGAGCGCTGCTGCGCTTACGCCTTCGACGGTTTGTTCGAGGTCTTGCATTTCTTTGTAGGCTTGGGGGGCGCTTTGGCCTTGGCCTAGGCGGGTGCCGTAGATTTTGTTGCGTCCTGATAGGCCGGTGACTTCGAGGTCGCCGATGCCGGCGAGGCCGTAGGGGGTGTCAGTTTGGCCGCCTAGGTTGGCGCATAGTTGGCTCATTTCTTTGGTGGCTTGGGTGAAGGCGGCGGCTTTGAGGTTGTGGTGGGGTATTTTGGTGGCGGTTTCTAGGCCGTCGGCGATGCCTAGGGCGATGGCGTAGACGTTTTTCATGGCTGCGCAGACTTCTACGCCGATTTCGTCTTGGCTGTAGGTGGGGGCGTAGTTGCCGCTGTTGGTGTTGGCGGCCCAGTGTTGGGCTTGGTCTTGGTCTGTGCAGGCGAAGATGGTGGCGGTGGGTAGGCCTTGGGCGCATTCGTTGGCTTTTACGGGTCCGGCGATGGCCATGATTGGGGGTAGTTGGAGGCCGGCGGCTTGGGCTTGGGCGCGGATGGCGTCGGGTAGGAGTTGGATTTGGCCGTTGGGGGCTACGTTGAAGCCTTTGGCGCTGAGCCAGAGGGCTTTGGTTTTGGTGATTTGGGGTAGGGCGAGTTCGGTTATGGTGTTGACTGCGTGGCTGGCTACGGCCATGACGGCTACGTCGGCGCCGTCGAGGGCGGTTTGTAGTTGGTTGGAGCGGTAGGTTTGTACGCGGGGGTCGATGGTGGCGTTGATGCGTGGGTGGGGTTGGCCGTTTTCGATGGCGTCTAGTAGGTGGTCGTCTAGCCAGGTGCCCCAGAGGCGTACTTGCCAGCCGGTGTCGATTAGGGGGCGGGTTAGGGCGCTGCCCATGGCGCCGGCGCCGAGGATGGTGATGGTGTACATTTTTTCTCCTTTGAAAAGTTTTTAGGCGTTTTGGTTGGTGCGTAGTTGGTCTAGGTTTGCGTTGATTTGGCGTAGTTGTTGGTATAGCTGGCTTTGTACGGCGGCGATGGGTTGGTAGCGGGCGTGCATTTGGGGGTTGGGTTTTATGGTTTGGCCGAATTGGGCCATGGCTTTGGCGCTGGTGGCGACGTCGGGGCCGGTGGGTGTGTGGGGGGCGTGGGCTTCGATGGCGGCCATGGCTAGGACGCCGGCGCCGTCAACGATGATGGCTTTGGTGGATTGGGTGGAGGAGTCTACGGCCACTACTAGGGGGCCGTCGGTTAGGTGTGCACAGGGCATGACTTTGAGCCTTTCTGATCTTCGTCGATCGCTGCGCCGCAACACTTCTGTGTGCTGCGACACGGGTAAGTCTAGATGACTTTAAGGCTCAAAGTCAGTGTCAACTGGTTTTTTTATGCATCGACCCCTAGGGCTACTGCACAGATTAGCGCCCGGGCGTCGTCTACGTGTCCGTGTAGCATCTGGTAGACGGCTTCAAGCAGGGGGGCGTTAAGGCCTAGCTGTTGCACTAGTTGGTGGGCGATTAGGGCTGCTGGTGAGCCTTCGATGGTTAGCCCTTGGGATTGCATTTGTTCTAGGGCTTGGCGTGGGTTTTGGCCGGCGCCGACGGCGTGACCGTATAGCCGCGAGCGCCCGGCGGTTGAGGTTAGTTGTAGGTCTCCCATGCCGGCGAGGCCGTAGGCGGTTTGTAGGTCGCCGCCTAGGGCGTGGCATAGTGAGGCCATTTCGGTGACTGCTTGTACGAAGATGGCGGCGCGTAGGTTGTCGCGGGGTTGTTCATCTGCTGCGCTCATGCCGTCGGCGATGCCTAGGGCGATGGCGTAGATGTTTTTTAGGGCTGCGCAGACTTCTACCCCGATTTCGTCTTGGCTGGGGGTGACCGAGTAGTTGGGGGTGGTCACGGTTTTTGCGTAGCGTTTGGCTAGTTCGTAGTCGCGGCAGGCGAATACGGTGGCGGTGGGTTTGGCGCTGGCGCATTCGCTGGCTTTTACGGGGCCGGCGATGGCTACTAGTGGGGGTAGGTTGATGCCTTTAGTTTTGGCGATTTGTTTGATTGCTTCTGGTAGTAGTTCTACTTCGGTTTCGGTTTGCCAAAAGCCTTTGGAGGTTAGCCATAGGGATTCGACGTCGCCCAGGTAGGGGCCTACTTGTTCAAGTACGCTGACGACGGCGCCTGAGGCCACTGAGATTACTACTACTTGGGCTTGGTTGACGGCTTGGGCTAGTTGGCCGGCGCGGAAGGTGGTTACGGCGGGGCTGATGGTTTCTTTTAGGGTGGGGTGGGCTTGGCCGGCGTCGATGGCGTCGAGGATGGCGTCGTCGTAAATAGAGCCCCATAGCCGCACCTGCCAGCCTGCTTCAACCAGGGGGCGGGTAAGCGCGCTACCCATAGCTCCTGCGCCTAGGACCGTAATTACCGCCATGACCTCTCCTTTTGTCGCCTAGGTTACAGTTTAGACGGCTTTGGGGTGTTTGAACTAGTAGATCGGGTTTTTGTCGCTATCTGCCCTGGAACTAGGGACATATATGCGCCAACTGCGGCCTCCCTTTAGGGGAAACCGCAGTTGCTGGGTAATTTAAAGGCGCCTTTTAGGCTAGTAGGGCGTCTACGAAGCCTTCCGGGTCGAAGGGGGCTAGGTCGTCTGGCCCCTCCCCCAGGCCAACTAGTTTGACGGGCACGCCCAGTTCACGCTGTACGGTCACCACGATACCGCCCTTAGCGGTGCCATCGAGTTTGGTTAGCACGATGCCGCTGACGCCTACGGCTTCAGAGAACACCTGGGCTTGGCGCATACCGTTTTGGCCGGTGGTGGCGTCTAGTACCAGTAGGATTTCGCCGACGGGGGCGATTTTTTCCATGACGCGCTTAATTTTGCCTAGCTCGTCCATTAGGCCGGCTTTGTTTTGTAGGCGCCCGGCGGTGTCTACTAGCACCACGTCGACGCCGCTGGCTTGGCCTTGCTTGATGGCGTCGAAGGCTACCGAGGCGGGGTCTGCGCCTTCTTTGTCTGAGCGCACTACCTCTACACCTACGCGCTGACCCCAGGTGGTTAGCTGCTCGGCGGCGGCAGCACGGAAGGTGTCGGCGGCCCCCATAAGCACCTGCTTGTCTTGGGCTACCAGTACGCGCGCTAGCTTGCCGCAGGTGGTAGTTTTACCGGTGCCGTTAACACCCACCATCAAAATGGCGGCGGGGGCTGGTTCACCGTTGGTGCCCTGGGTGGGTTCCAGGTTGAGTGAGCGGTCCATGTCGGGGCCTACCAGCTCTAGAAGCTGCTGACGCAGAACCTGCTTGGCGGTGGCCGGATCGCGACTATCTAGCACCTTTAGCTGCGTGCGCAGCTTATCCATCAGCTCAGTGCTAACCTCCAGGCCAAGGTCGGCGGTCAGTAGGCTGTCTTCAATTTCTTCCCAGTCAGCCTCAGAGAGGTCACCGCGAGAAAGGACCGCCAAAACTGTGCGGCCAAAGCTTCCCGAACCGGCCAGGCGTGAACGTAGACGCTGCATACGCCCAGGCAGTGATTCGGGGGTTTCGTACTGACTAGCTGGTTCAGGCTCAGATTCTTGCGGCTCTGTGGAGGCGCTGATTTCAGGGCGAGTTGGCGCAGGTGGTAGCTGCTCGCGGCGACGCTGTAGGGTCCGCAAACCAAAGCCGGCCCCCAGCACCACCACCAACGCGGCGATGATATAAAACAAAAGACTGTAGTCCATGAGCTCAGTCTAGACTTAGGCCCCCTAGCAGGGCAGCTAATTAGCCAAGCAAGACATGAAACATTACCGAGCCCACCACGGCCAGCATCACGGCCCCCACAAACACCGACCCCACCGCTGCGATCAGTGCACGTTTAGTCTCTTTAAGTACGGGCTTGGTTAATTGCATTTTCTCCCCTTTAAAAGAAAATCTTGCCGCGAAGCGGGGAGATGGGGATTTACTCTGCCCCGCTTCGCGCCTTGGACTCTTACACCCTAAACCTGCTCCTACCAGCATGAATAGGGGATTAAGCCCTATGCAAAAGATTCCGGTGCGCGCAGCTGCTAGGCAAATGCTAGTTCTGGGAACCAGATAGCCACCTCACGCTCAGCTGAGGCAGGCGAATCTGAACCGTGCACAATATTCAAAATGGCCGGCGTGTCCCAGGCGCGGGCCAGGTCACCACGGATCGTGCCCGGGGCGGCCACGGTGGGGTCAGTGGCGCCCATCAGGGAACGCACCCCTTCCACTACACGCTGACCTTCAACCACCACGGCCACAACCGGCGCGGAAGTCATGAACTCAACCAAGCCCGGGTAGAAAGGCTTGGAGACATGCTCGGCGTAGTGGCGCGAGAGAATCTCTTCAGTGGCGTTTACGATCTTGAGAGCTACCAGCTTGTAGCCTTTAGCTTCGATGCGGCGCAGTACCTCACCGGTTAGGCCACGGCTGTAACCATCGGGTTTTACTAGGACCAGGGAACGTTCAACTTGACTCATGTGCCTTATCTTGTCATAAAACCCCCTCCCCTGGCGGCTACTTGACCTGGAAGTCTTCCACAATCTCAGTGTTGGGGTAACGTTTCAAAACGGCGCTAGTACCCTTGTCTTTACAGAACTTAACTAGCGGCACGTAAAGCTCAGGCTCATCCTTGGTGTCCTCAAATTCAAAGTGGATGGCCTCACCCTCGGCCGTAACCAGGTCAAACTTAATGGAGTACTTGATAACAGTTTTACGTTTACCGGTAAATGAGCGGCTGATATAGCGATCAACCTCGGTTTGACTGTAGTTATCGCAGCCTTTAATAGCGATTACATCCGGGCCAGAGATAGCGTCAGTAACAGGTTTAGCTGCATATAAGGGCGTATACATGAAGTTAGTGACTTCAACCAGCGTTAAAATCAGGGCCCACTTGCGCCACCTAGAAGTATCGTTACCTGCAAAGTTAGCGCGGGCTTTCCGCAGGCAGTTAATCCACACTGGCAGCAGTAGCAAGCTCACTATTAGCGGCCAGCCTTCAACCAAAAGTTTTGTGCCCAGGTTTTCTGGACCAATTTTGGGCATGAAGTTAGCAAAGACCACTGCCGCAACTATGTAGCAAAAAACCAGCAGGACACCTAAAAACACTGGCAGGCAGGATCCTGGCGTAGGCTCCTGGCTTGCCTGATTTAGGGATGTAGTACTCTGGTTTGGATAGGGGCCAGAAGTTGGTGGGTTTACACTCACGGACTAACTCACTTTTCTTTAACAATAAACTCTTTAATGATACCGGTGTGCGGGTAGCGACTCATAACGGCACTAGTACCCTTATCTTTACAGAACTTAACTACCGGCGCATAAAACTCTGACTCTTCCCGACTATCAGTAAATTTAATATTTATACTTTTACCTTCACTCGTGACCAGATCAAAGCTAGTGAAGTAGACATAATGAGTATCTTCAGATTCGTCTGTGTGTCGGTTCTCTTTTCTAGATCCCCAACCATGCTCTTCTTTTTCTGTGAAATAGTTTTGACATCCCTTAACATTGATCACTTCAGGGCCAGAGAACAGGTCACGAACCGGAGTGATAGCACCAAATGGTAAGGGAACAGCGCAGGCAACTTCAGATAATACTATAACCAATATGTAGTTATGCCATTTAGATAATTTACCGTCATCGCTACGTTTGCTCTGCCGGGCTTTTTTAATACAGAAAAATAATAGCGCAGCTAGCACTAACCCCAACGGTATAGTGAAAGAGTTAGTCATAAGTTCTGACGTCAGCGATTCTGGACCAACCCTTGGCACCACTGAGTGCACAATCTTTAGGAGGGTCAAATATATAGGCCCTGAGAACATGACTGCTGCAAATATTTTCTCCGAAGGACGCAAATTCTAACTCACTTTTCTTCAACAGTAAACTCTTTAATGATACCGGTGTGCGGGTAGCGACTCATAACGGCACTAGTACCCTTATCTTTACAGAACTTAACTACCGGCGCATAAAACTCTGAGTTTTTCCGACTATCAGTAAATTTAACATTGATAGCTTTGTTCTGATCAGTGATTAGATCAAAGCTAGTAAAGTACACATATCTAGCACGAGAGCTGCCTGTGTGTCGGTTCTCTTTTCTAGATCCCCAACCACTCTCTTCTTTTTCTGTGAAATAGTTTTGACAGCCCTTAACATTGATCACTTCAGAACCAGAAAAAAGGTCACGAACCGGAGCCACCGAGCCAAAGGGCAGCGAAATAATACAGGCAATTTCAACCAGAGCTAGAAATAACGCCCAGCCTCGCCATTTAGATAACTTACCGTCACCAATACGTTTGCTCTGCCGAGCTCCTTTAATACAGAAAAATATTGCCGGCGCCACCACTAAACCTACCGGTATAGTGAAAGAGTTAGCCATAAGTTCTGATGCCAGCGACTCCGGGCCAACTCGTGGCACAAACTCACGCACTATCCAAGTTAAAACTAGGTAGCCAAAAAACAGCATAATAAATAGCGAGGAGATAACTCCAGGCGAAGAGTCTTTAGATTTTTTGCTCACAAGCTAGCCCTTCACGATAAAGTCTTGAACGATCTGTGTCCTGGGATAACGCTTCAAAGTGGCATTAGTGCCCTTATCTTTACAGAATTTAACTAATGGCGCATACAACTCAGGATTGTTTTTAGTATCTATATTAAAATCAAAATGAATTGCCTCGTTACGGGTTGTGACCAGATCAAACTTAATGGCGTATCTAAAGTTAGTTTTACGTTTACCGCTCAATGAACGACTAACGTAGCGGTCGATTTCAGTTTGGCTATAGTTATCGCAACTCTTAATAGCGATTACATCCGGACCAGAGATAGCATCAGCTACAGGTTTATCCGCCCCTAGTAGTGGCACCAGTATTAGGCAGAAGATTTCAACGATTATCAAGATAATTGCTAAACCTGCGGCTGCAGAATTACTAAGACTTTTATATAGGCTAGCCAGCAAGACCGGTACCAGCACTATCCCTACCACTACCGGGGCGCCCTGCACTAAAACTTTTGTACCCAGGTTTTCTGGGCCAATTTTGGGCATGAAGTTAGCCCACACCACTGCCGTAATTGGGTAGGCAAAAATTATTGCCGCAATTATTCCACCAATTAAAAACACAATCAGACATGAAGTTAGCCGTGAAAACAGAGAATCCGATGCACTAGCTGAGCTTAGTGAAGACGCACTTAACGAGTCTGACGAACCTGACGAGCTCGCTGAAGTCGACGCAGTTGACGAATCTGAGGAGTCTGGTGAACTCACCGAGTTTTCCGTCACTACTTGCTTGCCTTTCTTCTGACGTTATTTGTGACCTCTTAATTAGCCCTTTAAAAAGTTTGACGGCGCAGGGCCGCTACCGCTAACCCTACGCCGTCGACGTAGCTATTTCTTTGGGGAGCTTTCCCGATCCTTATTTATTTCTTGAGACCAAATAGTTCTCGCGCCTGGGCCGCTAGAACCACTGAACCCAAGATCAAAACCCCGCTTGAAGGCAGCGGATCGTCAGAAGATTCAGCTAGCTGCGCCGCCAAATCAACCGCATCAACCAGGTTGGTGGCGCTACGCACCCGATCAGAGCCAAAGACGTCGTCGGCAATTTCCACCAGATCATCTAGCTCCATAGCCCGAGGCGAATCCATAGGCACACAAACCACAGCTTCACAGATCGGCTCTAGCTCAGAAAGCACCCCTTCCACATCCTTATCAGCCATGGCCGCATACACCAGCACCAGGTGCTTTAAGGGGAAAGACTCTTCTAGAGCAGTGCGCAATGCAGTCACCCCGTGGGGGGTTGTGGGCCGCATCCACCAGCACAGTGGGGCTAGTGCGCACCACCTCAAGGCGGCCAGGGCTAGTGACCTGGGCAAAAGCATTTTCAACAATCTGCGCCGGCAAAGCCCTACCACCAAACAGGCTTTCAGCAGCCGCCAGAGCCAGCAACGCATTGTGGGCCTGATACTGGCCGTGCAAAGGCAAAAACACGTCCTCATAAACCGCTGCGGCCGTCACCAAAGTGAGCATCTGCCCGCCCACAGCAAACTGTCGGCTAGCTACCGCCAGTCCCCCATTTTCACGGGCCAAGCTTTCAGCTTCCAGATCCATGCGGGCATCAAAGCTGACGTAACCACTTACATCCTGTCGCAGCAGGGCGCGGTTATCAGCTACCGCCTGCAAATCTGGGCTTGGGCCTCCTCAGGCTGGGCCGCAGCAATAACTGTGGCTCCAGGTTTAATAATCCCCGACTTTTCGTAAGCAATTTCCCCAATGGTTGAACCCAGCCAGCGCTCATGGTCGCGGCCAATAGGGGTAATCACGGCGGTGGCCTGGTCTAACACATTGGTGGCGTCCCAGCGCCCACCCATACCTACCTCAACAATGGCCACATCCACCGGGTAGTCAGCAAACACGGCGTAAGCCATCACGGTGAGCACTTCAAAGAAACTCATGCGCGGCCCACCGTTTTTAGCGCTGTGGGCGTCAACCAACTCAATTACCGGGGCTACATCCTCCCAGGCAGCAATAAATCCTTCAGCGCTGATGGGCTCCCCATCTAGAGCGATGCGCTCACGGATAGTGTGCAGGTGGGGACTGGTGAAACGGCCCGTGCGCATACCGGTGGCGGCAGCTAGCCGCTCGACCATACGCGAGGTGGAGGTTTTACCGTTAGTGCCGGTGATGTGTACAGCTTTAAAGGTTTTTTGGGGGTTACCCAAATAGTCTAGGGCCAGCTCCACCCGCTCCAAGGAGGGCTGTACCTTGTGCTCCGGGGCGCGAGCCAAAATTTCCGCCTCCACCTGGGCTAGGCGCTCACGCACCCCCTGCTCATAGGCGGCGCGCGCTAAGGCTTGGCGGTGGCTGTCCGCTTCGCCTGGCTGGCCCTCACCCTGATGGCTGTGACTGGGCTCGTCCGCCTGCCCCTCCCAGTCGGCGTCGACGTCGCCCTCAAGGCCTAAAAGCACCTCATCTAAGTCGCCACTGCCCGCTAGCAGGGAACCCTCCACCAGGGCGCGGATGGCTTGGCGGTCCTCCTCCTCAGCTGCAGCCTGGGCGGCCTGGGCTGATTGCTCACGGCGGGCAGCTTCAGCCACAGAAATCTCGTCAAGCTCCTGGGCGGCTTCCAAATACTCATATAGTTCCGGGTCAATGCCGCGCGGATCTGCTTCACTCATGATGCTAACTTTCTGTGGGTTTTTAGCTATGAAAGCGGGCGAACTGCCATAAGCAGCCCGCCCGCAATAATATCTACAGGCTGATTCAGATGCTGGACTTGGCTAGCTCAACGCTAACCTCATCACCATCTACCCCAACCACGCTTACGCTGGCAGCGTTGGTCTCAGCGCCAATCAGGTCAGCGAAACGCTCAGTCCAAGCCGCCTTAGCGGCGGGCACCAGCACCGTCAGGTCAATGGTGTCAGCCACCAGCAGGTCGGCGGCCTTACGCTCATCTTGCACCACACGGATCAGGTCACGGGCCCAACCTTCAGCTTCCAGCTCCTCATCTAGGGCAGTGTCCAAGATGACGAAAGCACCCGAAGCTAGCGTGGCCGCCACCAAGGAGGGGTCTTCAACCTCAATCTTGGTGGACACGTTTACCGCCTCACCGCTTAGCTCCACCGCCTGGTCTGCAACCACGACGCCGGGGAAGCGTACGCCCGCCTCAGTCAGCTCCCACTGACCAGACTTAACCGCAGCAAACAGTTTGCTGGTGGCCTTACGCACCTGGGGGCTAAAGGCCTTGGGGTTAAGCGACACCTCCTGCTTTTGGGTGTAACCAGACTCGTCAGCGTGCAGCAGCTCAACCTGCTTGACGTTAACCTCCTCAGCGATCAAGTCACTAAAGGCAGCCAACGCCTGAGGCTCAGTGCTGGCCACAGTCAACTTACGCAGCGGCTGACGCACACGCAGCTGGTGGGCCTTGCGCAGACCCAGAGCAGCAGACACAGCGGCGCGGGCCTCGTCAACGGCACTTACCAGGGCGACGTCGTCAACATAGTCAGGCAAAACCGGCCAGTCAGTTAGGTGCACCGAGCGGCCCCCAGTTAGGCCACGCCAAATCTCCTCAGTGGTCAGCGGCGCCAAGGGAGCCATAACCTCAGTCAGCGTACGCAGCACCGTAACCAAAGTGTCGAAAGCCAGCTTCTCGCCGGAGACAAAACGTGAACGTGAAGTGCGCAGATACCAGTTGGTGAGCACATCAATGAATTCACGGATCGAAGCGCAAGCACCGGCCAGGTCATAGCTGCTTAGCTGCTGATCAACCTGGGCGGCTAGCTCCTTAGTCAAAGACAGAATGTAGCGGTCCATAACCGCCAGGCGCCCCTGGGGACCAAACAGGCTCTTGTCGCTTAGGTCTAAGCCGGGCGACACATAACCGCCGTCGCAGGTGGCCGCATACATGTTCAGGAAGTACCAGGTAGACCACAGCGGCAGGTGAATCTGACGCAGCGCGTCACGCACCGCCTTTCCTTAACAATCAGCGTGCCACCACGCATAACCGGGCTGGAAAGCAAAGTCCAACGCATAGCGTCAGCGCCGTCGCGGTTAAAGACAATGTTGACATCGGGGTAGTTACGCAAAGACTTACTCATCTTGGCGCCGTCGTTACCCAGCAAAATTCCGTGTGAAACACACGAACGGAAAGCCGGACGGTCAAACAGAGCAGTAGCCAGCACGTGCAGGGTGTAGAACCAACCACGAGTCTGGCCGATGTACTCCACAATGAAGTCACCCGGGTAGTGGTTTTCAAACCACTCACGGTTTTCAAAGGGGTAGTGCACCTGGGCGAAAGGCATAGAGCCCGACTCAAACCAGCAGTCAAACACGTCAGAAATACGACGCATAGTGGACTTGCCGGTAGGGTCGTCCGGGTTAGGACGGGTAAGCTGATCAATGAATGGACGGTGGAAGTTAGTTACCTCCACCCCAAAGTCAGCCTCCAGCTCAGCCTTGGAGCCGTACACATCCACGCGCGGATATTCAGGGTTGTCGCTAACCCACACCGGGATAGGAGCCCCCCAGAAGCGGTTACGGGAAATAGACCAGTCGCGGGCGCCAGCCAGCCACTTGCCGAAAATACCGTCCTTGATGTGCTCAGGCACCCAGGTGATCTGCTGGTTTAGCTCCACCATGCGCTCGCGGATCTCAGTGACCTTAACGAACCAGGAGCTTACGGCCTTGTACATAAGGGGCTTGCGGCAGCGCCAGCAGTGCGGGTAGGAGTGCACATAGGACTTTTCACGCACCAGCACGGCGCGGATCTCGGGGGCGCGGCGGGCGATCGGGCCGGCCTGTTCACGCAGGTCAGCCACCACGTAGCGGTTCGCGTCGAAGATCTGCATACCTTCATAGTCGCTAACCTCACGGGTGAACATACCGCCCTCATCAACGGGCAAAACCACGCCGATGCCGTACTCCATGCAGGTCCACATGTCGTCCTCACCGAAGGCGGGAGCCTGGTGGACCAGGCCGGTACCGTCAGTGGTGGTCACGTAGTCGGCGGCGATGATTGACCAGCCGTTGGGGCCGGGGGCGGCGCCCTGGGCGCGACGCTCAGGGGTGTCGAAGTAGTCGTAGATGGGGTGGTAGTGCGTGCCTACCAGCTCAGACCCCTTATAGGTGGCGACGACGCTCGGCTCCTCGCCCAGCTCCTTGGCGTAGGCGCCAATTAGGTCTGAAGCGATGATTACGCGCTCACCAGCCAGCTTACTGTTGTGGGCGGCGTCGACCTCTACCAGCGAGTACTCAATTTCCGGACCCACCGCAACGGCGGAGTTAGAAGGCAGGGTCCACGGCGTGGTGGTCCAGATCAGTGCCAGCTCAGGGCGCGCAGAGTCTTCACGTAGCTTCTTTTCTAGACGCAACCCAACCGTAACGGTGTTGTCGGTGCGGTCCTGGTAGACGTCGTCATCCATCTTGAGCTCGTGGTTGCTCAGCGGAGTGCGGTCGTTCCAGCAGTAAGGCAGCACGCGGTGGCCCTGGTAGGCCAGGCCCTTGTCGTAAAGCTGCTTAAAGGCCCACAGCACCGACTCGGTATAGTCGGGGTCTAGGGTCTTGTAGTCGTGTTCGAAGTCCACCCAGCGGGCCTGGCGGGTGACGTAGTCTTCCCATTCCTTGGTGTAGCGCAGCACCGAGGAGCGGCAGGCCTCATTGAACTTTTCGATGCCGATGCCGCCGGGGCGGGTGATCTCAGTGACGTCCTCAATGCCTAACTGACGCTGGGCTTCAAGCTCTGCGGGCAGACCGTGGGTGTCCCAACCAAAGCGGCGCTCAACGCGGTGGCCCTTTTGGGTCTGGAAGCGGCCCACGGCGTCTTTAGCGTAACCAGTGATCAGGTGGCCATAGTGGGGCAGACCGTTAGCGAAAGGCGGGCCGTCATAGAAAACGAACTCATTGTCTCCATTGCGGCCGGTCGCACGGTTTTCAACGCTGGCGCGGAAAGTGTCATCCTGCTTCCAGTAAGCCAGGATTTCTTCCTCAATGCGGGGCAGGTTCGGGGAAGCGGGAACTGCTTGACCCGGGCGGTGAAGCGGATAGAATGCGTCGCCGTTATGCGCAAAGTTGGACATTTTGCCTCTTGAAGTCCTCGTACGATCCTTGTCACGAGGACGACCCAAGCTAACCCTAAGGCCAGCTTTTAGCCGCGGTACCACCTCGCTTGCCCAGCTAGCCAGCCAGGCAAAGCCCGGTAGGGCCTTGCAGCTAGCAGCCAAAGCCGCTTAATTGGCGCTATAACGTTGCGACCGTCCGGTTCTACTAGGGGGCCAGCGCGTTTTGCAGCAGAGCCAACTAGAGCTAACTGCCAGTTAACGCTAACCCCGGTTCTTCCGGAAGCTCACCGGTGATATCCGCGAGTGCGGCCGGGTCAATGCTTATGCCCTAGCATTTTATGGCTAGGTTCTTATGCCTGCCACATTGTAGGGCGTGAGATTACCCGCAAAGTGCCGGCAGTTTAAGTGTGGCTGTGGGGGTTGGTTAAACCGCTGGGGTATTTAAGGCAAGCGTTGCACGTTTAACGTGTGCCTGGTGCGCATCTGGGGCCGTGATCGTGAGAGAATCAGGTTTATGTCTGCAAATTCTTCCACTGGCAACGCACGGTTTTTTGCGTCCCAGACGCACACGCCTAACGCTCCTGCCAAGGTCAGCGCCGATGGCCTAGAGCAGCGTTGGAACGAAACCTGGTCTCAACAGGGCACCTACGACTTTGACCGCAACGCTGAGCGGCATGAAGTGTTTTCTATTGACACTCCCCCGCCCACGGTTTCTGGTTCGCTGCACGTGGGGCACGTTTTTTCTTACTCCCACACTGACACGGTGGCTCGTTACCAGCGTATGCGTGGTAAGGCTGTGTTCTATCCCATGGGTTGGGATGACAATGGTCTGCCTACTGAGCGTCGTGTACAGAACTTCTTTGGGGTTCGCTGCGATCCTTCGCTGCCTTATGTGGAGAATTTTGAGCCCCCGCATGTGGGTGGTGAGGGTAAGTCCATTAAGGCTCGCGATCAGGTGCCCGTTTCGCGCCGTAACTTCGTGGAGCTATGTGAGCGCCTGACTCTTGCAGATGAGAAGCAGTTTGAGGATCTGTGGCGTACTCTTGGTTTGAGTGTGGATTGGTCTTCTACCTACCAGACTATTGGTGAGAGTGCCCGTAAGGTGGCGCAGGCTGCGTTCTTGCGTAACTTGGCGCGTGGTGAGGCTTACCAGGCGCAGGCTCCGGGTCTGTGGGATGTAACTTTCCAGACTGCTGTGGCCCAGGCTGAGTTGGAGAGTCGCGAGTACCCGGGTTTCTACCACCGTTTGGCTTTCCACATTACCGACGCCGAGGTGGCTGCTAAGGCTGCGGCGGCGGGCGCCCCGATTGAAATGGGGTTGATGTTTATATTGAGACCACTCGCCCTGAGCTACTGCCGGCTTGTGTGGCTTTGGTGGCTCACCCCGACGACGAGCGTTACCAGCCCCTGTTTGGCACCACGGTTTCTAGCCCGGTGTTTGGGGTTGAGGTGCCGGTGCTGCCTCACCCTGAGGCTGAAAAGGACAAGGGTGCCGGTATTGCTATGTGCTGTACCTTTGGTGACACCACCGATATTGACTGGTGGCGTGACCTGAAGCTGCCTTTGCGTGCGGTGCTGCGTAAGGATGGGCGCCTGGAGCTGGAGACTCCCGAGTGGATCACTAGTGAGTCGGGCCGCCAGGTTTATGAGCAGATGGCTGGTAAGACTACTTTCTCTGCCCGCGAGGTGCTGGTTAAGCAGCTGCGTGAAAGCGGTGAGATGAGTGGTGAGCCCACTAAGACGGTGCGTCAGACTAACTTCTTCGAAAAGGGTGACAAGCCCCTGGAGATTGTTACTTCGCGTCAGTGGTACATCCGCAATGGCGGTAAGCCTTGGACCAACCCTGCTAGCGGCAAGGATCTAAACGCTGAGCTGCTAGAGCGCGGCCAGGAGCTTAAGTTCCACCCTGACTTTATGCGCGTGCGCTACGAAAACTGGGTTAAGGGTCTAAACAATGACTGGCTGATTTCGCGTCAGCGTTTCTTTGGGGTGCCCTTCCCGCTGTGGTACCAGGTGGATGCTAACGGCGATGTGGACTACAACGCCATTATCACCCCTGATGAGAGCGCCCTGCCGGTTGACCCTTCTAGTGACGTGCCCGCAGGTTACAGCGCTGAGCAGCGTGGTGTTCCTGGTGGTTTCGTTGGCGAGCTAGACATTATGGACACCTGGGCTACCTCTTCCCTGTCTGCCCAGCTGGTTTCTGGCTGGCTAAACGATGAGGACCTATTCAAGCGGGTTTACCCGATGGATATTCGCCCTCAGGGCCAGGACATTATCCGTACCTGGTTGTTCTCTTCCGTGGTGCGCGCCGACCTTGAGTTTGGCGCCCTGCCTTGGAAGCACGCCGGTATTTCTGGTTGGATCTTGGACTCTGACCACAAGAAGATGAGTAAGTCTAAGGGTAATGTGGTCACCCCCAAGGGCCTGCTGGAAAAGTATGGCTCTGACGCGGTGCGTTACTGGGCTACTTCGGCGCGTCTGGGTCTAGATGCGGCCTTTGAAGAGGCCCAGATTAAGATCGGTCGCCGCCTGGCCATTAAGATCCTTAACGCCTCTAAGTTTGCCCTGTCTATGGGTCTGCCTTGGGACGCCGATGAGGCCACTAAGGCTGCTGCCCCGGCCCCCAGCCTGGATGCTAGCGAGGTCAGCGAGCCGGTTGACCAGGCTGTGCTGCTGGGCTTGGCTGATGTGGTCGACGCCGCCACGGCCGCTTTTGACAACTTCGAGCACGCCCGGGCACTGGAAGTGGCTGAGTCCTTCTTCTGGACTTTCTGCGATGACTACATTGAGCTGATTAAGGACCGCGCCAACGACTTTGAGGGCAACCACCGCCCCGAGGCCGTACGTAGCGCCCGCACTACCCTAGCTATCGCAGTGGACACCTTCGTGCGTCTGTTCGCCCCGTTCATGCCGTTTGCCACTGAAGAGGTGTGGTCTTGGTACCGCACCGGCAGCGTGCACCGCGCCCCCTGGCCCACCAGCGACTGGCTGCGTGAGGCTGCTAGCGGGGCCGACGTCGAACTAGTGGGCGCCGTCGGACAGGTGCTAGCCAGCCTACGTAAGCTCAAGTCTGAAGCTAAGACCAGCCAGAAGACCCCTATTTTGGAGGTCACCTTGGAGCTGCCCGAGCAGCTAGCTAAGCAGGTTGAGCTGGTGCGCGCTGACCTGATTGAAGCCGCCAAGGTAACCGGCGAGTTTACGGTCAACGCCAGCGACAGCTGTGAAAGCGCCACTGTGGTTTCCTCAACTTTGGGGCAAGCCCCAGCTAAGCAGGCCCCAGCTAAGCAGGCTCCAGCTAAGCAGACTCCGACCTGGGCCGAGATTTTATTCCCGGATGCCGATAAGAACCGCCAGTAGCCGCGCCATCTGGTAAATCACCCCGTTAAAAGCGGTTGGTGCTCGATTTTGTTCACCGAGTACCAACCGCTTTTATCTATCAAACATAATTTGTAGAATTCCTACAAGGCTAGTAGAACCCTACGTTTTATTTTCTGCAATAATGGGGCCGTGACTCAAAGCCCTGCTCAGATTGCTGCCCAAACCTCGTCACCGCTCATTCATGAGCTAGAAGAAACCTGGAGCGTGCCATGGTTGCTGGCCGACCGGGTTAAGCGGCTACCTGACAAGCCGCTGGTGGCCAAGCGTAACGCCGCTGGTGACGGTTGGGATGAGGTAAGCGCCCGCCAATTCCAAAGTGAAGTAGATACCCTAGCGCGCGGCCTAGTTGGTCTAGGTCTAGAAGCTGGTCAGCGCGTGGGCATCATGGCCCACACCTCCTATGAGTGGATGCTTATCGACATGGCGATCTCCCGCGCCGGGCTGGTTAGCGTGCCGATCTATGAAACTTCCTCTTCTGAGCAGATCCAGTGGATTCTAACTAACGCACAGGTGCGTCTAGTTTTCACTGAGAACGCCAAGCTAGCCAAGCTGGTTTACCAGGCCTCCCAGGAAGCTAAGCAGCAGGTTTCGGTGTTCTCCCTGGCTGATGAGGCTATCGCTAAGGTCAACAGCGCCGGCGAGAACATCGACATGGATGTGGTGGAGCAGCGTACCAAGGCTCTGCGTATCGACGACATTTACTCCATCGTTTACACCTCGGGCACCACCGGCCGCCCCAAGGGTGCAGTACTAACCCACCGTAACGCTGCTGGCCTACCCCATAACGGTGTGGACTGGATTCCCCAGGTGCTGCGCGGCGAGGATGTGCGCCTGCTGCTGTTCTTGCCGCTAGCCCACGTCTATGCGCGTTTCTTGCAGCTGCTAGCTATTGGTGGCGACGGCGTGGTGGGCCACTGCGCAAACGTTAAGACCCTGCTACCTGACCTACAGTCTTTCCACCCCACCTACCTGCTATGTGTACCGCGCGTTTTGGAAAAGGTTTATAACGCTGCCGACGCTAAGGCCGGCTCGGGCACCAAGCTGAAGATTTTCCGTTGGGCTGCCAAGGTGGCTATTACCTATTCGCGCGCTCTGGATGAGGCAGGCCCCTCTACTTCTTTGAAGCTCGCCCACCGCGCTGCTGACCGCCTGGTTTACTCCACTTTGCGCTCTATGCTGGGTGGAAACGTACGCTACGTGATTTCTGGTGGCGGCCCGCTAGGTGAGCGTCTGGGTCACTTCTACCGTGGCGTGGGCATGAGCGTGCTTGAAGGCTATGGCCTGACTGAAACCATTGGCCCTGCCACCGTTAACACTGCGGTGCAGTCCAAGATTGGCACTGTTGGCCCGCCGGTTACCGGCAATAGCGTGCGCGTAACTGTAGATGGCGACATTGAAATTAAGGGTATCGGCGTTTGCCGGCTACCTGAACAATGATGAAGCCAACGCGGAAGCTTTCACCGCTGACGGCTGGCTGCGCACCGGTGACATTGGTTCGCTCGACGAGGACGGCTACCTGCGTATCACCGGACGCCGCAAGGAACTGATCATTACTGCCGGCGGTAAGAACGTAGCTCCGGCTATTTTGGAAGACCGCCTGCGTGGTCACCCGCTGGTAAGCCAGGTGGTAGTGGTTGGTGACAACCAGCCTTTCATCTCTGCCCTAATCACGCTGGATGCGGACATGCTGCCCCAGTGGCTTAAGAACCACGGCCTAGAAGAGATGAGCGTGGAGCAGGCCGCGAAGAACCCTGAGGTATTAGCGGCTCTAGACCGCGCTGTCGAACGCACCAACGAGGCAGTCTCCCGGGCGGAATCTATCCGCTCTTTCCGCGTGCTCACCGATGACTTCACTGAAGCCAATGGTTTGCTTACCCCCTCGCTGAAGGTTAAGCGCGCAGCGGCACTGGCTAAGTATGCGGACGTAGTTGACTCTATCTACGCCTCCAAGGCCAGCTCCATGCCCACCGACTGATACACAGCACCTGTAAACACAGGTAACCACAGTCAAATACAGGTAATTTCATCCCTTCCCTATAAAAATAACGCGTATTTATAGGGAAGGGATGATTTTAGGTGTAACTGTAAGGGATAGTTCTAGATGTAAACCTTTTGAGTTCTAGATGTAAATTTTGGCTATAACTAGTGGCCGGGCAGATTTTAACTGCAACGACGACGTCGCCCCACTGCCCCAGCAGACAAGCAGTTACAGTCGGGCAAATAGTTACATGTAGTTAGTTGCCCCGGCCTTTAAGCCGCATAGTCTCACGCCTACCCCGAGTGTTATCCCGGCTGGCAGTGCGTTGAGACTGACGCGCCAGACGAGCATCACGGTTAAGCTCATTACGCTCAGACTCCCGGCGCATCCGCTGGTAGCGCTCCAACACCTCTGGGCTTAAGTCGCCTTGGGTTAAAGCCTGACCAACAGCGCAGCCAGGCTCACCACTATGGCTACAGTCGCGATAGCGGCATTGCTCAGCCAGGGCAGCGATCTGCGTGAAAGTTTGGTCTACTGCCTCAGCGTCCGGGGTGGCTCCCAAAGCCCGAATTCCAGGGGTGTCAATAATATTTACCTCCCCCTGCAACAGTTGGCGCGAAGTGGTGGTGTGGCGGCCTTTACCGTCCGCCGCCCGCACTTTACCGGTAGCGAGGCTGGTCCCTAAAAGCGCATTAGTGAGCGTGGATTTACCTGCACCTGAGCGGCCCACCAGCACTAAAGTGTCCCCGGGGGTAAAGCTTTCTTTTAGCTCAGCTACCGCCTGGGTGTCGGTGGTGTTTAGCGCCGTCACCGACTCCACCAAGGGCTCGCATTGCTCAATTGCGCCCTGGATTTCTTGGCCCGCCACCAGGTCTGCTTTGGTTAGCACTACCCGCGCCCTGATGGCACTGGCGTGGGCTATTGCCACAAACCGCTCGACCCGCCCAATTGAGAAGGCCGGCTGCAATGGCTCTACGATCACTAGCTCATCTACATTGGCGGCGATGGCCTGGCTGAGCCCAAACCCGCTGGCGGCAGGGCGTTCAATGTAGCTGGTGCGCGGCATGATTTCTACGGCGTGGGCGGCAGCTTCCCCATGGTTTTGTGCCGCATCAGCTAGCGCCACCCAGTCACCTACCACCGGGGGCCATAGCGGGTGGTCCGTGCAGTTACCGGGGGTTGCCAGCGTGATAGCGACGACGCCGTCGCCCTTAACGTCTGAGCCTTGCGTTATCTGGGCGCTAAAGGCACCTCGATGCACGGCCACTACCTGCGCTAAGGAAATATCTTCACCGTAGTTCATTTGGGCGACAGCGAAATATGCCTGTACCCGCGCTGTTTAGTGCTCATCATGTTCTCCTGCTTATGCCCGGGCTAGAGGGCCTCACGCCGTAAACCTTGACGCAACCGTTTCATAGCATGCCAAACCAAACCAACCCCAACCAACGCCCAGGCCGCAGCCACCACTAAATCCATTAACACAGCGGCAGGGTTTAACACCAAGGCCGGCTGGTTAAAAGAACGCGCTAACGGAGTTACATAACTAAACCAAGATAGCCAAACCGGATAATACTTAACCGGCACAATCACGCCAGTAAAAATCGGCAACAAAGCAGTCACCGTGTTAGCCCCAGCATACGGGTCAGACAAATCTACTCCGATACCGCCAGCACCAACCCCTAACAACACCCCGCAAACCAGGGACAAGCCAAACAAGCCCAGCAAACTAGCCAAGCCAGGATGCCCAGCCTGCCCCCAAGCCACTAGCCGCACCCCCAGCAGGGCGATTACCGCCGTCGTCGTAGCAAATAACCGGCACTAATGCCGCAGCTAACCAATAAGCAGCATCAAAACGCCTCCAAGAATGGACCTCTTGGAACACCCCCAGGTGACGGTCCGTGGCCACGCGGCTAACCATCCCCGAACAAATAGCGCTGGTAAAAGACACGCAAGTAGCCACATAAGCAGTACGCAGCAACTGAGTCGAATGTAGATCCGCCCCGAAAAGCAGGCTATAAACAATCTCTAAAACCGGGATCACCAGCAGCGACACCAGGGCCGTACCAAGAGTAGCGAAAATAGTGGAACTCGCCCGGGAAATAGCCACCCCGTCAACCAAACGAGCCCAAAAATTAGCCGGCCCCATCAAACCACCTCCAAGGTTCCCGCTTTGCAAGCTAAACTCAAGCAACGGCGCCCCAACACCCAAGACAAAATCAGCCAAGCAACACTAGTAAGCAGCCAAGCACACGCCTGCGACCAAGAAAAACCATGCACCAGCATCCGGTAAGCACTACTAAGCGGCAGCCCTTTACCCAGCCAAGCCAGCCAGGGCGGCATAGTGGTATCAGTGAAAACAATGCCCGAGACGATCAACACCGGGATCAGTAGCAGCCCTTCATAGGTGATGGCGTTAGGAGTGAGCACAAAAATCCCGGCCACAACATAACTAACCACCAAACAGGCCACAAAGAAAGCTAACTGGGCCCCCACCAGCGCCAACAACCTACGCCAAGGCGTGAACGTGACATCCCAGTTAAGCACCGCCCAAGTCAGCCAAGCGGTAGGAAAAGCCAGCAGACCAAACAAAGCCGCCGCGCTGACCACGCTCGCTACCGCTTTAAGCGCCCCGATCGGGGCGATCACTAACTGCACCAGGGTGCCTTTAAAACGCTCAAAACCCACAATCCCGGCCGCTGCGGTAACCGTGGTCCACATGCCGATCGACCCACCACGCAGCCAAGCAGCGGTAGGATCAACCCCACCCCAAGCACGCTGCGCTAAATACTGGATCAGCGTGGTAGTTAAGGTAGCCACCAGCATTAACTGCACGAAATAAGGCACTGAAATAAATTGGCGAAACTGGAAAGCCAACATGCGCAGCATTCTCATTAGCGTGCGAGCCTGTCTGCCATAGCTAAATAAGCCTGTTCCAAGCTGGCCGGCCGACACAAGTAATCCGCCGGTAACCGGCCAAACAGGCGTTTAAGCTCTGCTTCTAAGGCCGCAGAGCTTTGGGCTTGAGGCCAGTAGATAGTGTGCAGCCACTGGGCGGATAGCGGCCTGCGTTCGTGTACGACGGCGCCCGGCAGTAACTCGCTTAGCTTCAGGAGGCTGTCTTGGGTTGGGGTCAGGGTGAAAGTAGAGCAGCGGTCAAACCCCGCACAGGCGGCAATGTCTTGCACCTGGCCGCTAATAACCAGCTTACCCGCGCCGATCAGGCTGATCTGGTCGGCTAGCTCTTCTACTTCAGCCATGGAATGAGAAGTAAGCAGCACAGCTACCCCTTGACGAGCCAGGCGAGAGACAAGATCACGGATTTCCAGTGATATATCCGGGTCTAAGCCGGTAGTGGGTTCGTCTAGAAACAAGATACGCGGCTCGTGCAGCAGGGCCCGGGCGATGTGTAAACGCTGTTTCATACCACGCGAGAAGCCGCTTACTTTAGTGTCAGCGTACTGGGTTAACTGTACGTCTTGCAGTACCTGGGCTACACGCTGGTGACGTTTAGCGCTAGGCACGCCCTGGATATCAGCAAAGAAACACAGGTTTTGTTGCGCGCTAGCACGCGGGTAGAAACCTAGATCCCCACCCAACACCAGGCCTAATTTACGTCGGGCACTGGTTGGGTTTTTAACCGCATCCACGCCAGCGATTTTGACGCTACCACTATCTGGCTGTAGGAGCGTGGTCAGCATTTTAACGGTAGTAGTTTTACCTGCACCGTTAGGGCCTAGCAGGCGTGAATCTGGCCGTATTTAATGTCTAGGCTCAACCCGTTAACAGCTACAAACTTGCCTTTGTTGAAGCTGCGTTTAAGCCCGCGAGCTTCCACCGCAATATCTGCCATATTAAAACTCACCTATATGTTTAATACCCCATGTATTAGCGTACCTTAACTCTAATATAAAGTTCGCTTCTTTGTCGCGTCCCATCTTATGAAGAGCTGCAACCATTATTTCACGTAAACGAGCAACTGAACCAGTAGAACACCAACTACCCTCATATTTGTCATAGCACAGTGTCAAATTTGAATAGAACGTTCCAAAAAACGTTCCCACCAGGGCGGGCGCCGTCGCCGGACCCTAAGCAGACCCTAAGCAGCCCGGTACCCAGCGCCGTCGCCAGACCCTAACCAGACCCTAAGCAGCCGGTACCCAGCGCCAAAGCCTCAGCACCCCGCCGGGCGCCGTCGCTACCGCCGATCCCCTGCCCACCAGCACGTACGGGGGGGCCAGCCGAAAAACTTCCGCGCAGGAAATTTTCCAAAACAGGTTGCAGATCACAAAAAGAGTGTTACTATTTCGGCACTGGAGTTATGAAAGCTCCTTTCAAAACCTTCGGCGATGACGCCCAGCCACCGCCTTCCATCAGTGAAGATTGGACGGACATGAGCACCGCTCACCCGGGTCTAGCTAGCGCTATAGACTCCAACGCTAACTTGCCAGTAGTTTGCCCCATCTCCCTCACGGCGCGCCAAGCCCGCATCGCGGCCACCGCCGTCGACCAAATGCGCTTTAACGGCACCACCACCATCCAAAAAAAATCGCCACCTTAACCGGAACCAGCCACACTACCGCCGGCATCCTACTTAAACAGCTAGCCAACTTTGGGCTAGTACACACTGACTCGGTAGCCAAATCCCAAGGCGGACGCCCTGCCCGCAACCTGGCCATCAGCCCCAAAGCTGGCCTAGTAATAGGCATTGACCTGCGCAGCAATGACCTAATCATTGCCGCTATGACACTGGCCGGCAACGTAATCACCTGCCAACGCGCCCCCATCACCCGCAGCAACGCCAACCAGCGCTTAGAGCAGCTGTGCTCAATAATTGAAGATTTCACCCGGCCACTAATTAAAAGCTACGGCCCGCTTTGCGCCATCGGCATGTCCACCACCGGCATTATCACCCCCACCGGCCGCGTAGACCGCTCAGATCAGGTGCCGGTTTTTGACAACTTCCCCCTCGGCCACCACCTGCGTATGCGTTTTGGGGTTAATGTGCGCATCGAAAACGATATTAACTGCGCAGCCTGGGGAGAATTTGCCACCCGCACCCAAACGGCACCCTAGAGTCAAATGATGACCTGCTGTTCGTTGACCTAGTTGAAGGCTTAAACACCGGGCTGATCATGAACGGTCAGCTCCACCGTGGGCGCACCTACAACGCCGGCGAAATCATGGACGCGCTGCCCTGGCATGAACAAAGCGATAAGCCCACGCGCAAGCAAATGCTAACCGACATAGTAGGCCCCCTGGCCCTAGTGGTAGACCCCAGCACCGTGGTGGTTTCACTGCCAATTAACAGCAGCTTTTCAGCCCAGCAGCTACGTCAAGAACTTTCACGCACCCTGCCCCAAGGGGCCCCGGCCCTAAATGTAGAAGCCAGCCTACACGGGCCCTGCGCCCCCACCGTGGGGGCACTGGCACTGGCACTTGAACAAGCAGATAAACGAATTTTGGCAGCACACACCACCACCTACGCCCCTACCTCCTGCGCGCAGCTAGTGCCCGCCTGCCAAATCCCTAACCCCAAAGAGAGGTCATAATGAACACTTCAACCCTGCGGGTAGGCGTAGTTGGTGTGGGGGCACGCTCCCGCTTAGCTCTAAACGCCGAAAAAGGCCCGGTCAGCGCTAAGATCGTGGCCGCCTGCGAACCCAGCCCTCTGGCGCGGACGCGGGTAAGTCAGCGTCTAGAACGCGACCCAGACTCCCTAGTGCTAACCGAAAACCTGGGTGATTTCATTGCCGCTGACCTAGACATCGCCTTTGTCACCAGCCCCGATGACACCCACGCTGATATCACCTGCCAGCTACTCGAAGCCGGCGTGGCCGTGTACCTGGAAAAGCCGCTAGCTATCACTATGGAAGGCGCCACCCGGGTGCTGCGCACCGCCTATGAGACGGGCACAAAACTCTATGTGGGCCACAATATGCGCCATATGAATGTGGTTCGCGAAATGCGTGACATTATTCGCTCTGGCCGCATTGGTGAAGTAAAAACTATTTGGTGCCGCCACTTTGTGGGCACGGGCGGAGATTTCTATTTTAAAGACTGGCACGCCACACGCGAGCACGGCACCGGTTTACTACTACAAAAAGCCGCCCATGACATTGATGTAATGCATTGGCTAGCTAATTCCCACACCAATGATGTGGTGGCTATGGGTGATTTAATGGTTTATAACCAGGTCACTGATCGAGCCGATAATTCTCACCTGCTTATGGGTGACTGGTTTGATAACAGCAATTGGCCGCCGCTATCACAAAAGGGTCTAAACCCAGTTATTGATGTGGAAGATGTTTCCATGATGCTTATGCGCATGGAGTCCGGAGTGCTGGCCTCTTACGAGCAGTGCCACTTCGCTCCAGATTATTGGCGTAATTACACGGTAATTGGCACCGAGGGGCGCATTGAAAACTTCGGTGACGGCGAGGGCGGTCACATTAAAATTTGGGATAAGCGCGTACCTACATATTTTGATCTCGACGGCGCCGAGCAGGTCCCGATTTGGGTGACGCCGGCGGTCACAGCGACGCCGATCAGCTTACCGTAAATGAATTCATTAACTTTGTAGTTAATGACAGCCCCACCGACACTTCCCCACTAGGAGCTTGGTATGCGGTGGCCGCCGGAATTTTAGCCACCGAGTCTTTACGCAACGGTTCAACTCCGCGCCGCGTACCCCAGCTTGAGAGCGCATTAATTAAATACTTTAACGACAACCAAGTCGGTTAAAGACTTCATTTACGCTGCCGCGCGCAGCAATTGACCACCACAATAACCACCACAATCAGGTAAAGGAGCCCACAATGTTTACTCGCCGATCATTTCTAAGTGCCGCTGGCGCTTTAGCGGTTGCGGCCACTTTAGCGGCCTGCGGTAGCGACGACGCCGGTGACGGCGGCGCCCTAAGCAAGGACACCAAGGCCGAGCTGACCCTAGCTTACTGGGACAAGAACCAGACCCCCACGGTCCAGGCTGGGGTTAAGGCCTTCAACGAAAAGTACCCCAACATCAAGGTGACCCTATCCTTGACTGCTTTCAAGGACTACTTCACCAAGCTGCGTACCCAGGCTGAAGGCGACAAGCTACCTGACGTGTTCTGGATGAACGGCCCCAACGCCAAGCTCTACGCCACCAACAACAAGCTGGCTGCCCTTGACGATCTTAAGGACGTGGACTGGTCTAAGTACCCCCGTGCCTTGGCCGATATCTACTCGGTTAAGTCCAAGCACTACGGCATCCCCAAGGACTACGACACCATTGCCGTGTGGGTTAACAAGAAGCTGTTTGCCGCAGCCGGAGTGGAACTACCTAAGGCGGATTGGACCTGGGAGGACTTCCACAAGGCCGCTAAGGCCATTTCTGACTCAGGTAAGGCTTACGGCGTCGTCGGCGACGTAATTGGCGGCGGGCAGGAAACCTACTACAACACCATTGCCCAGGCCGGTGGCTACGTAATCAAGGACGGCAAGTCTGGTTACGGCCAACCTGAGGCTATTAAGGGCCTAGAGATTTGGGCTGAGCTGATCAAGGACGGCTCTATGCCCAAGATTCAGGTTATGACTGACACTAAGCCTGAAGACCTATTCAAGAATGACAAGGCTGCCATGTACTGGGCTGGCTCCTGGCAGGCCAGCGTGTTCAAGACCGAGTACAAGGACACCGCTAACTTGCAGGTGGTGCCGCTACCTAAGGACAAGCAGCAGGGCAGTGTAATTCACGGCCTGGCCTATGTGGCTTCTGCTGGCTCCAAGCACCTGGCCGCCGCTAAGGCCCTGGTGGCAGTGATGGCTTCGAAGGAAGTACAGGAAATTGAGGCCACTAACGGCACCGCTATCCCCGCTTACGAGGGCGCCGCTGAGAAGTGGACCAAGCTGGTTGATGGTTGGGACCTGAAGGTTTACACCGACGCCGCCGAAAAGTACGCGGTAGCCTACCCGGTCTCGATTAACACCGCCGCTTGGAACAAGAAGGAAGTGGAGATTTTGGTGCCCGCATTTGAGGGCAAGACTCCCGTTGCGCAGGCCGCTAAGCAGTTGGCCAGCGAAATGGATGCGTTGCTAGCCAAGGAAAAGCAGTAAATCTGCTAGCTAGCAAATAATGGTGGGTGGCATTTAGTAGCAGCCTTAGTGAAAGCTAGATTCACTAGGGCCCGCCCTCCCCTACTTAAATGCCACCCACCGCCTAATTACTTACTAACGCATTAGTTACCGGTGAGTGAATATGAAAACTGCTAAAGCACCTAACGCTAAGGTGGCTAGGCCGGTTAAAGGTAAAGGTGGAATCTGGCCCTGGCTGTTTGTAGCCCCACTACTTAGCGGTGTAGCTATCTTCTACTACTACCCCATTATCAAAAACTTCTACCTGTCTTTTACTAGGTCGGATGCTTTTGGCGGCTCAGCTAAATGGGTTGGTTTAGAAAACTACACGGATCTGTTTAACCGCCCTGATTTAGCCTCAGCCACTATTAACACAATTATCTACACATTGGCAGTGGTGGCCTCGATTATCATCTCTGTGCTGATCGCAGCCTTAATTGAACTGCCAGGCCTGCGCGGAGTGCGGTTTATCGCACCGTGTTCTTTATGCCTTATCTGGCCATGCCAATCGCGGTCAGCCAGGTTTGGAAGATCATTTTCAACGGTAACTTTGGCCTGTTTAACCAGATGCTTAAAGGTTTGGGAGTAAGTAACCCACCCTACTGGCTATCCACCCCTGGCTTTGCTTTGGCTGTGGTTATCTTTTACGGCATCTGGTCTTCTATTGGCTTTAACGTGATTATTCTCAGCGCGGGCTTAAAGTCGATCCCGCATGAGCTCTATGAGGCTGCTGCCATCGATGGCGCCGGGCGGGTAAAGCAGTTCACGGCTATCACTATTCCGCTACTGACTCCCTCAATTTTCCTATTAGCCATTGTCACCACTATCGGTGGCCTGCAATTATTCGATTCTCTATTTGCCATTGTGGGCACAGCTAACCCGGCTATGAAGGATACCCGTTCACTGGTGTATCTGTTCTACAACACCGCATTTGAGAATAACGATAAGGGCGGCGCCGCTGCGATTGCAGTAATTATTCTAGTTATGGTGGCCCTGGTAACCCTGTTCCAGTTCGTTATGCAAAAGAAGTGGGTGCGTTATGTCTAAGCCTCAACGCACGCCTTTAAAGCGTGTGCTACGTACACAGTTGCATTTAGCTCCAGCACATGTGCTACTGCTATTTTTTGGGCTGTTTATGGTATTTCCGTTTGTGTGGCAGATTATTATGTCGCTGTCTACAAATGCGGAAGTGCGTTCGGTGCCGCCGACTTTTTGGCCTGAGGTTTTGCAATGGCATAACTATTCTGACGTGTTTACCAAGCTGCCTTTTATGCAAAACTTTTGGATTTCGGTGCTGATCACGGTGATTCGTACGCTGGCGCAGCTGCTGTTTTGCTCCATGGCTGGCTATGCTTTTGCGCGGATGCAGTTTAGTGGCCGGGGTATTCTGTTTGGCGCAGTGCTACTGATTTTGATGGTTCCCAGCCAGGTTTACCTGATCCCCCAGTACCAGATTGTGCAGGGGCTTGGGCTACTAGAGACTCCCTGGGGTATTGTGCTGCCGGGTTTGTTTAGTGCCTTTGGAACTTTTTTGATGCGCCAAACTTTCCTAAGTTTGCCACGTGAAATGGAGGAGGCCGCGCGCCTAGACGGCTGCTCGCAGTGGCAGACTTTCACTAAGGTGATGCTGCCACTGGCGGCGCCAGGCTTGTCTGCGGTGGCGATTACTACGGTGCTGTGGTCTTGGAATGATTTGTTGTGGCCACTAATTGTGACTACGCGTGAAGACAAAATGCCACTAAGTGTTGGTATTGCCACCTTAGCTGGCGAGCACTCCACTGATTACAGCATGATGATGGCTGCCTCGATCATGTCTATGGCGCCTATCTTCATCTTGTTCTTCTCTATGCAGCGCCGGGTTATTAGCGGCCTGGCTAGCTCTGGCTTGAAGGGCTAGGCCAGCTTTTAGGCTACTTTTAGGGGCGACGTCGAAGCGCACTGCGTGCTTGGGCGTCGCCTAGGCGCCTTCTTTAATGGCCTCGTGGTGGCGGATAACTTCACTAACAATGAAGTTAAAGAACTTCTGGGCAAACACCGGATCTAGACCCGAGTCCCGCGCTAGCGCCTCTAGACGGGCAATTTGTTGGGCTTCGCGCTGGTGGTCAGCAGCTGGCAAGTCTAGATCGCGTTTAAGTTCACCAACCTGACGAGTGCACTTAAAACGCTCAGCCAATACATGCACCAGCACCGCATCGAGGTTATCGATAGTGGCGCGCAGCGCCACCAACTGAGGTGGCGTGGGAGCAGGTTGGGCTAAAGTGGCTTCACTAGATCTAGCCGAATTCAAGCTAGCGTCTTCATGCTGGTGAGCAGGGCTCATAGTTCAGGCACTCTTAGAGCGAGCTTTTTTCGGGCTCTTAAGCGTGCTAGTTAGCGCCCCCGAGCCGGCATCGTAAGTGGGCTTAGCTAGCCCGCGCACCACGTCAGCATTAATGTGTACGCGCCCAATCTCCGGGTGTGAGGGCACCTCAAACATGACGTCACCGAGCACCTCTTCAACAATGGCAGACAGGCCACGAGCACCGGTTTCACGCTCCAGGGCCAGCTTAGCGATCTCAGCTACGGCGTCGTCGCTAATTTCTAGCTCTACCCCATCCAAGCTCAGCAGGTACTTGTACTGGCTGATCAGTGAGTTCTTAGGCTCAGTCATGACCCGCACCAGATCTTCTTGACCCAAAGCCTGCACGGTGGCAATCACCGGTAGGCGGCCAATGAACTCTGGGATTAGTCCGAATTTACGCAGGTCTTCAGGACGCACGCGCATATCGAAAGCGGCGTCGTCGCGCTCAGAGCCAACCAGCGAAGAACCGAAACCAACCACCTGAGCGCCGGTTTCTTTACGCTGGCGAGCCCGCAAAATCTCCTCAATACCGGCAAAAGACCCAGCCGCAATAAACAGGATGTTGGAAGTGTCAATCTCCATAAACTCCTGGTGGGGGTGTTTGCGACCGCCCGAGGGAGGCACTGAAGCCACTGTGCCCTCAATGATCTTTAGCAGCGCCTGTTGCACGCCTTCACCCGAAACATCGCGCGTAATTGAGGGGTTCTCGTTTTTGCGCCCGATCTTGTCGATCTCGTCAATGTAAATAATTCCGTGCTCAGCGCGTTTAATGTCACCATCAGCGGCCTGAATCAGCTTAAGCAGGATGTTTTCTACATCCTCACCCACATATCCGGCTTCAGTTAAGGCGGTGGCATCTACCAGAGCGAAGGGCACATCCAGCAGCTTAGCCAGGGTGCGGGCCAGGTGGGTTTTCCCAGTACCAGTGGGGCCCAGCAGCAAAATATTTGATTTATTTAGCTGCACCGCTTCTTGTTCAGTTAGTGAAGTTTCGCGAACCTTTACACGTTTATAGTGGTTGTAAACAGCTACCGACAATGCGCGCTTAGCTGCGTCTTGACCAATAACGTGCTGGCATAAAAAGTCGTAAATCTCTTTAGGCTTAGGAAGTTCAAAGCTGAATTCGCTTGCGTCAGCGTTGATCTCTTCTTCAATGATCTCAACACATAGCTCGATACACTCATCGCAGATGTATACGCCAGGACCAGCGATTAACTTCTTGACCTGCTTCTGACTCTTCCCACAGAATGAACACTTGAGAAGATCTACACTCTCAGCGCGAGCCACAGACGCACTCCTTTATGTCGAGCGACGCTTTTCTACGAGATAACTCTACGGCGTATTCAGATAAAAATCAGCTAAACGGGAGCGTGTCGCACCGCTCCCGTTTAAAAATTGCTGATTTTCAGGGCAATTTAAAGTGTTTTGGCCCTAAAGTCACACCGAGTGTACTGCCGGAGCAGACTTACGCGAGTTGAGCACCTGGTCGACGATGCCGTATTCCTTGGCGGCGGTGGCCGTGAGGATCTTGTCGCGTTCTAGATCGCGGTGCACTAGTTCACGGTCGCGGCCGGTGTGGAAGGCTAGGGTGTCTTCCAGCCAAGCGCGCATACGGTCAATTTCGTTGGCCACGATCTCAATGTCGCTAGCCTGCCCCTGGATACCCTCCATAGCGGGCTGGTGAATCAGCACGCGGGCGTTAGGCAGCGCTAGGCGCTTACCCTTGGCACCGGCAGCCAGTAGCACTGCGGCGGCAGAGGCAGCCTGGCCCAGGCACACCGTCTGCACCTGCGGCTTAATGTACTGCATGGTGTCATAGATGGCGGTCAGCGCGGTGAAGGAACCACCGGGGCTGTTGATGTACATGGTGATTAGGCCGTCAGGGTCCTGCGACTCTAGCACCAGCAGCTGGGCCATAATGTCGTCAGCGCTGGTGTCATCCACCTGCACCCCCATGAACACGATGCGGTCTTCAAACAGCTTGGCGTAGGGGTCTTGGCGCTTAAACCCGTAAGCGGTGCGCTCCTCAAACTGAGGTAGCACGTAGCGGGCAGAAGGCATGGCGGCACTGGCCTCTACCTGGCGGGCGATCGCATCAAATAGGGGCGAGTGCTCATCAGTTGTCTCCGTTCTGCTTGCTGATTTCGCTAGCGGACTTAACGATGTGGTCTACGAAGCCGTATTCGAGAGCTTCCTGAGCGGTGTACCAGTGGTCACGGTCGCCGTCGGCAATAATCTGCTCAACGCTGTGACCAGTGTTAGCCGCCGTGATCTCAGCTAGCTGCTGCTTCATGGAGATAATCAGGTCCGCGTTGATACGGATTTCAGTGGCGCTACCGCCGGCGCCGCCAAGGGGCTGGTGCATCAGCACGCGGGCGTGGGGGGTGATGTAACGCTTGCCCTTGGCGCCAGAAGAGAGCAGGAACTGACCCATGGAGGCAGCCATACCGGTGGCCACAGTTACCACGTCGGGCTGTACATACTGCATGGTGTCGTAGATGGCCATGCCGGCAGTTACTGAGCCACCGGGGCTGTTGATGTAGAGGTAAATGTCTGCCTCAGGGTCTTCGGCAGCAAGTAGTAGCATCTGTGCGCAGATGGCGTTGGCGTTATCGTCACGCACCTCAGAGCCCAGCCAAATGATGCGCTCTTTAAGCAGGCGGTTGTAGATGGAATCAGTCAGCGCCATACCGTTAGCGTTATCGCCGGCTGCGCTGGGGTTGACATCGCTCACGCGCTTATCCCTCCTTGAAAGGTTTTTCTGCATCAGACAATAGCCTGTTTTAACTGCCAAGGCACGAAAATCGCTTAGTTTTCGCTTTGGGCCGCTAGTTGAGTCAACCCCGCGCAGCTATGAACTCACTTAGCTTGCGGTTTTTTAGCCACTAGCACGTAGCCTCCCATGAGGCGCCCTTGGACTTTAAAAGCTTTACGCATGGTGCGTAGGCGCTCTTTAGCTCCAGGCATCTTACGGGCATTGTTCCAAAAACGCAGCGCACCTAGCAAACCCTCATCGCGGATTAAGCGGGTGGGCTCTAGTAGGCGTAGTGGCGCTTTGGCGCTGAAGACCACCTCTAGCCCGGCGTCTTCCATGAGCTGGCGCCAGCCATCCTCGGTTAGCGGGCGGGCGCCTACCTTGATGGTGCGCGAGAGTTCCTTGCGAGCCGCTTCAAAGTCTTCCTGGCTATATCCGCTAGATACCGCCATTTCGTGGATGGCGTAGCGGCCGCCGGGAGCCAGTAGGCGGGCAGCTTCTTTCACAATCGCGGCCTTGGCTTGGGGCGACTGGATGGTAAGCATGGCTTCACCCACCACCAGATCGGCGCTAGCGTCGGGCAGGCCGGTGCAGGCGGCGTCGGCCACCACATACTGGGCCTGAGCGTAGGGGGCGATCACCTTGGCAACGGCTTGGCGTCCTTGCGGATTTGGGTCGACGCCGGCGTAGGACTTGGGGTTTGCCTTTAGTAGCAGCCGCGCGGTGGCACCCACGCCAGGGCCAAATTCAACAATGCGGTCTTGGCTGGTGGGGGCGGCTGCGGCGAGCATTTTGCGGGTTAGGGCAATGCCGCCGGGGCGCAAAATCTTTTTGCCTAGCGTGGCTAGCAGCCAGTGTCCTTGCATCCGGGAGGCCTCGGGGGCTTGGCGTAGGCCCTTGCGCTCCCCTTGCTCGACGCCGCCGCCCTGGCCAGCTGCAACAGCAGACCTCTCCCCCGGGATCTGCACCGGCTGGCTAGCATCCTGGTTTTCACCGTTCTCGACGACGCCGCCCTGGTCAGCTGCGCCACTCTGGGCTGGGGTGCTCTGTAAATCCTTGCTCATGGCCTACTCCTAGACGTTAACCATGACTAGGCGCATACGGCAGGGGGTAACGGCGCGCAGCGCGTGACGCTCGCCGGGAGCCAGGTAGATCATGCCGCCGTCACTTAGTAGCGTGGTTTCGCCGGCCACATCAAATTCCATTTCACCTTCTAGCAGGGTGACTACCACTGCCTTAGGTGAGGCGTGCTCGGTTAGTAGCTGGCCGGCGTCGAAAACAAAGTCGACCACCCGCAACACATCATTGTTAACCACTACCCGCGAGGTAGTGGCTTCCCTCAAAATCGGCAGATCAGCGCTGACACTGGCGATAGAAATGGACTGTTCGACAGCAGTTGAGGCCATTTGTTCCCCTTAAAACCGTGTTAAATGCTTGAGGCTTTAGGTTAGGCCACACTGCCTCATTTACGCAAGCAAGCGGTCACTAAATAAAATTTGCAAATCGCTTACAAATAAACCAAGGGGCCGGCAGCTTACGCTACCGGCCCCTTTACAGAGCTAGGCTCACTCGTAAAGAGCTAGGCTCACTCGGCGTCTTCAGCCGGAGCATCCTCAGCGTCCTCAGCGGCGGCCGCTTCGTTCTCATCGTTGGTGCCAATGAACTCGCTCAGGTCAACTACGTTGCCCTCAGAGTCCTTGACGGTAACCTCGCGCAGGGCTACAGCCAGGGACTTGTTGCGAGCGATTTCCTGGGCGAAGGCCGGGATCTGACCAGCCTGCTGAGCACCCTGCAGGAACTGGCCGGGCTCCATGCCGTACTGCTGGGCAGTCTGCAGCAGGAAGTCGAACAGCTCATCCTGGGTCACGGCCACATCCAGCTTCTCAGCCAGAACGTCTAGCAGCAGCTGCTCAACCACAGCCTTCTCAGCGTCAGGACGGATTTCCTTGGCGTGCTCTTCGTCGCCTTCCTTACCCTCAGCGGCTAGGTGCTGGCTAATCTGAGCCTCAACCACAGCCTCGGGCACCGGGAACTCCACTACAGACTTTAGGTGCTCTAGCAGCGCGTCGCGGGCGGCGATGGCCTGGTCAGCGGTCTTTCGGTCGGCCACCTGCTTGCGCAGGTCCTCGCGCAGCTCTTCGATGGTGTCGAACTCGGAAGCCATCTGAGCGAAGTCGTCGTCAGCCTCGGGCAGCTCACGCTGCTTGGCGGCGGTGACCTTAACGGTAACCTCGGCCTCTTCACCAGCGTGCTCGCCACCAGCCAGGGTGGTGGTGAAGGTGGCGCTCTCGTCAGTCTTTAGGCCGCGCAGAGCGGTGTCTAGACCCTTAAGCAGGTTTCCCTTGCCGACTTCGTAGGAAATACCGGAAACCGAGTCAACCTCCTGGCCGTCAATCTCAGCCTTTAGGTCGATGGTTAGGAAGTCACCGGTCTTGGCCTTGCGCTTGATGGGCTTTAGGGAACCAAAACGGGCGCGTAGGTTGTCCAGCTCGGCGTCGACGTCTTCATCGCTAACGGTGGTGGCGTCAACGGTCAGCTCGGTGCCTTCTAGGGAAGGAATCTCGAACTCGGGACGCACGGTTACGGTGGCGGTGAAGGAGAACTGGCCGGAGATGGGGCCATTTACAGCCGGAATCTCAACGATCTCAATTTCGGGCTGCAGCAGCGGAACGCGGCCAGAGTCAACCATGGCGTCACGGTAGAGGTCAGGCAGGGCAGCGTTGATGGCCTGCTCGATTACGGTGCCACGGCCGACGCGCTGGTCGATTACGCGGGCGGGAACGTGGCCGCGTCGGAAGCCGGGAACCTGAATCTGGAGCCGATCTCCTTGTAGGCGGCGTCGAGCTGGCTCCCCAGCTCCTCGTGGGGAACCTCCACGGTCAGCTTGACGGAGGTGGGATCTAGAATCTCGACAGAGCTCTTCACGGGCGTGTACTCCAATAAATGGATGGTATGAGGGCACCGGCATGCCGGTGGGTGTACTTTTTTGACACCTTTAACCGTCCCAGTCTAGGGGACAAATCCTTAATTTGCACTTTGCGCCCGCCACGGCGTAGCTACTTCAGCCAGTAAGTTGGCGCTTTTTGAGCCCATAGCAGCCTTTATATGGCCGGTCACAAAGCTTTAAGGAGGCAGTTACGCTTTAAAAATAAGCCAACAGGGTCTCTAGAGTGCGCCCAATCTCGCGCTCATAGTGTTCCTGGATCCGCTCATCGTCATGCACCTGTGCCGCATTTAGAATGTTTACACGGTATTTGCGTAGGGAAGCGCGAACCGTGCGGCGCAGGGGACCTAAACCGCTTACACCTTCGTGCTCATCCAAAGCCACCGCAGCGCTTTCAAAATGTGCGGCTAGGGCGTCTTGGGAGCAGTTGGCTAGCTGATCGGATAGTCGAACAAAAGGCGAACCGCGCCAGCCTTGTCACCCATAAGCTTCATCGCGGTCATGGCCATAGTTTGGGAACCTTCCTGCGAAATTTCATGGCTGGGTTAATTGTATGAAATCGCGTCGAGCATACATAGCCTGTCACCTCAGTTGTCAGCAAGCACACTAATATAACGAACAGATATCTATCAGTAACTGTAGGCTATGTAAGGCTATGTCCGAACTAAGCGCTGCGACGGCAAGTTCTGCTTGGCGGCAACTAGAGATTTTACGCGCACTTGCAAGTTTAGGTGCTTAGTTGAGTAATTAAATGGCCACGGTGCCAAGTTTTTGGTCGGGGTGACAGGATTTGAACCTGCGACCCTCTGCTCCCAAAGCAGATGCGCTACCAAGCTGCGCTACACCCCGGTGGCTCACATATCGGTGTAAACCTTATGCTCGCTTCGAGCGGGTGACGGGAATCGAACCCGCGCAATCTGCTTGGAAGGCAGAGGCTCTACCATTGAGCTACACCCGCGCGGATGCGCTAAATGCACATCACTACCTGCTTAACCCGGCAGGCTCGGGACGCTACCGTAGACTTATCAGTCCTCGACCAGGCCGAGCTTGTAAGCCTTTGCTAGACGACGAGGAATCTTGACCTCGCGTCCGGCAATGCGCAAGTTGTCCAGCTGAGTTAGCTCAGCCTTCCACTGGGCGCGACGGTTGCGGGTGTTGCTACGGGACATCTTCCGCTTCGGAACTGCCATGATCCCGCTCCTCTCGTATAGAAACAAACCTGAACCGACGTGTAACCTTACCCGGTGCACGCTGATCTAGCCAATCTATAATGCACAGATGCGGGTGTGAGTTCCATCGCCTCAAACAACTTAAGCAACTTTACTAGCCTTAGTCCCCTTAAGTCGAGGCACTAATAAATAGGCGTTACTCACAATTGACTCATGCCACAATTAGCTTATGAGTTCACTAGCACCAGCTGGCGTGCTGGTTCCAGCAGATACTAGCGCTAGCGAGATTGACTTAGAAATTAAACGCTCACACTTTCTAGGTTTAGCGGCGCGCACCACTAGTGAGGCCCAGGCCCGTGAGTTTATTGCCAGCCGACGTGCCCTCTACCCTGACGCGCGTCACCATTGCAGTGCTTTTATTATCGCTAACCCTGGCGCCACTCCCACGGAACGCTCTAACGACGACGGCGAGCCCTCGGGTACCGCTGGTAAGCCCATGCTTGAGGTGTTGCGTGGCAGCCAGATTTTTGATGTAACCGTAGTGGTAACCCGCTACTTTGGGGGCACCCTGCTGGGCACGGGCGGGCTGGTGCGCGCCTATTCGCAAGCCACCGCCCAAGCTTTAGAACAGTTAAGCCTGTGTAGGCGCAGCCAACAGTATTTATGGCAGCTGCGCGCACCGGTGGCCGAGGCTGGTCGCATCGAGGCTGAGCTGCGCGCCGGCGGCGCCAATATTGTGCAAACCCGCTGGGAAAGCCAGGCAACTATCGAACTGGCCAGCGCCGTCGCCAATCCCACAGAACTAGCCGCGCTAGTAGCTAACGTGACCCGAGGCCAAGGCCAGCTAGAAGCTGCCGGCACCAAAATCCTTGAGCTGCCCCTCTAATCCCTTAATAGTCCCTAATCCGCTCACTGCGAAGCTGAGGTATTTAGCGCTTTTTAGATAGTGAAAAACTGTTGTACTTACGCCAGTTAGCGTTGTACAGTGACTGGCGGCTGGCCAACACTTGGCTAGCAAGATTTTTGAGCGCGAAAGGAGACACAGCCATGATGAATATGGCGCTGATGATGTCCTTCGCGCAGTGCATGTGTCTGTAGCACGTCAGGCCTCGAATTAGTGCGTCGCCTGCGCATGCCTGGCGTCTATTTGCCCTTGGCCAGACAGGCCCTGGCCCCACTCAAGTTTTTCCTACCGTTTGCGTACCCATCGAAACGCTGCGGGCCCCAAAAATTTACTTAGGGAGATTTACATGACTGACATTGCTAACTCTATTGCTGACCTGGTTGGTTCCACCCCACTGGTACGCATTAACCGCGTTATTGACGCCCCGGCCACGGTACTAGCCAAGTTTGAGGCCCTAAACCCCGGACACTCGGTTAAAGACCGCATTGCCCTAAACATCATTCGCGCCGCTGAAGCCTCCGGCGCCCTCAAGCCCGGCGGCACCATTGTGGAAGCCACCAGCGGCAACACCGGCGTGGGCCTATCTGCTATCGGCGCGGCACTAGGCTACCGCGTGATCATCACCATGCCTGACACCATGAGCAAGGAACGCCGCGCCATTATGCGCGCATTTGGCGCAGAGCTAGTGCTAACCAGCGTTAACGGCGTGCAGGCGCAGCTGACAAGGCCCGCGAAATCCAGGCGGCCACCCCCAACTCGATTCTGGCCTCCCAGTTCACCAATGAGGCTAACCCTGCCGCCCACCGCGCCGGCACCGCCTTGGAAATCTGGGAGCAGTCCGGCGGCCAGGTTGACGCCTTCGTAGCCGGCATCGGCACCGGCGGCACCCTCACTGGTGTAGGCCAGGTGCTGCGCGAAAAGAACCCCAACGTCAAGATTTTCGGTATCGAACCGGCTGAGTCTCCTCTGCTAAGCGAAGGTCACGCCGGCCCGCACAAGATCCAGGGTATTGGCGCCAACATTGTGCCCGAGGTACTTGACCAGAACATTTGGGATGAGCTGCTGCACATTGAGTCTGAAGCTGCGCTAACCTACGCCCGCCGTGCCGCCGCTGAGGAAGGCCTGCTGGTAGGTATCTCCTCCGGCGCTGCCCTGGCCGCCGCCGACCAGCTAGCTCACCGCCCCGAGTTTGCCGGTAAGACCATTGTTACCCTGCTGCCCGACACCGGTGAGCGTTACCTATCCACTCCCCTGTACTCGGCTTATTTGGACTGAAAGCAAAAGACTGTGACAGTTAAGACCACACCCGCCCCAGCTAGCCAGTTATCTGCCGCTAAGGCCGACCTGGTTATGGGCGACGTGCACAGCGAAGCCACTGAGGCGCCAGCTAGCCCATGTTGTTCTAGCCCCTCTGACCCTAAAGGCATGGGCCTGCTAGCACTGATCCGCGAGGACATTAAAACTGCCCGCGACCGTGACCCGGCAGCGCGATCAACCGCCGAAGTGGCCCTGCTCTACCCAGGTTTACACGCGGTGTGGGCTTACCGAGTAGCCAACCGGCTATGGTCTAAAGGCCACCATTTTTCTGCCCGAGCCCTGTCTCAGGCGGCCCGCGCGGCTACCGGCGTGGAAATTCACCCTGGCGCCACTATTGGTCGACGTTTTTTCATCGACCACGGCATGGGGGTAGTTATTGGTGAAACCACCACAGTTGGCGACGACGTCCTGCTCTTTCACGGGGTAACCCTCGGTGGGGTGTCAATGACCCCGGGCAAACGTCACCCCACCATTGGCAACCACGTCACGGTGGGGGCTGGGGCTAAGGTTTTGGGTCCGGTTACAGTTTATGACGGCGGCGTTATTGGCGCCAACGCGGTGCTGGTTAAAAACTGCCTGAAGGGCATGTGGCCGTGGGAGTGCCGTCTAAGGTTCGCGATCCGCGCACCGACCCGGAGCTGATGATAGACCCGACCATCTACATCTAGGCGCTACAGCTAATAAAGCTTAAGCTGCTTTAGAAAATGGGCGGCTGTCACAGTCTTAAATGGCCTTAAGCGCTAAGAAGGGGGACCCCACCGGGGGTCCCCCTTCTTATTTCTTAATGCTATCTAGGAGCCAGCATACGCTTAAGCCAGTGGCCGCCAGCTTAGCGGCTATCTGCGCCTGGTGCGCCTAGAACACCGGCTTTGCGGCAGCTGGCACTGTTAGCGCAGTACCTTACCGGTGGCCAGCTCATGCAGGCGGGCAAACACCGCTCCCCCACTGGCACGTACCCCGTTGTGCTCATACTCGCTGGTCACCCAGGTTTGCAGGCCGGGCACCAAAGCGGCAGTTTCCAGCGAGAACTGCGCGGGCACATAAGCGTCACGGAAGTACACTGCCGCCGCGCCCTTAACCTGGCTGGCGCGCATGGCCTGGGGCGAATACAGCTGCGGCCAAGGGTGCTCAGCTAGTGCCTGGGCCACGTCAGCCCAGTCACGCAGCAGCGAGTCTTCCTCAAAGAACTTGGGGCTAACGTGCTCACCGGTTAGCAAGGTGGGGTCTGACTTAAAATCTTCCGGCAAGGTGCGCACCGCCGCCCAGTTAGTTACCTGCCCATCAGCCCAGCAAGACTCGTGGATAAAGGCATACAGCGGGTTGCGGGCGCTAAAGGCCAGCTGCTCACCAATATCCCAGCGCTGACGCCAAGAACCAGGCTCCTGGCTAAGCAGGTTGTGCAGCACATCCGCGCCGCCACTGGCCCCTAGCAGCATCCCCAGGCTACGCAGGCGGGTAACCCCGATAACGTCACCATGCACAGTGTGTAGCTTGCCGGCATCGGCCATTTCTAGCAGGTTAGACATGCGCTCGCGGTCGCCGGGGAAACGGGCGTAGAACTGCTCGGACTTTTCACGCATAGCCGCGTAGGTGGCCGCGTAAACCTCATCCAAGCTGTGGCCCACTGCCGGCAGACCACCGGTGAGGTAGACGTGGTGCAGGCTTTCGCTGTGTGCGCTGACGTAGCGGGTTACGCAAAAACCACCAAAAGACTGGCCTATTAGGCTCCAGCGTTCAATACCCAGGGCCTGGCGTAGGGCCTCGGCGTCTTCCACAATGGAATCTGAACGCAGGTGGGTTAGGTACTCCACCATGGTCTGCGTGTCAGCCCAGGGCCGGCCTACCGCAGTGGAGTTACCGGTGCCGCGCTGGTCTAGCAAAATCAGGCGGTAATGCTTAAGCGGCTCAGCTAGCCAACCCAGGCCGCCGTCGACATAGGGGTAGGGAGCTTCAAAGCCGGGCCCACCTTGCAGATAAACCAGGGCCTCACGATCGGTTGCCCCAGCCATGGCTACTTCGCGCGCATACACCGTGATAGTGCGCTTGTCGCTGGCGTCGCCGTGAACTAGCGGCACCTGCAGGCGGTGCTCACGGGTGAGCACCCCGCTAGCGTCTTTAGTCCAAGTAGTTGATCGCAGCTTGGCCATTTATGCTCCTTTGTTGCGCTTAAATTTGCATTGATTTTTGTACTGATTTTGAACCCAGTTAGCTCGCCTAGCGCTTTGGTGGCGGCCCTTAGCGCCGCCACATTGGCCGTTTAGCGCCCTTGGCAGCGTGGACACCAAAACAGGGTGCGCCCCTGCATCATGTCACCAGCAATTGGGGTGCCGCAGCGCAGGCAGGGCCGCCCGGTGCGGTGGTAGACATACCAGCGCCCAGCCTCTGGATCATCTGGAGGCAGCGGGTCAGGTACGTCGTCGGAGTTAACGGTGGTAATTAGACCGGTAGCCACCCCGTGAGCCAGTAGGGCCGCATTGTCATCCCACAGTTTGCCTAGGCGCTGCGCACTGATATTGGCGCCTTGGCGGCGCGGGCTAATACCGGCCCGGAAAAGAGATTCAGCCCGGTAAATATTACCCACCCCGGCTATTACCGACTGGTCCATCAGCAGCTCACCAATGGCCCGACGGCGCCGGCGTACGTTAGCGATAAAGGTTGCTTTCCCCTCGGCTGTTTTCCCTGGGGCTAGCGGGTCTGGGCCCAGGCGTGCCTCAACCGCTTTAACGCCCTCTAAATCCAGTAGTTCACAGGTGGTGGGGCCAGATAAGTCAGCCACCCCATGCTTACTAACTAGCCGCAGACGCACCGCGCCTTTAGGAGGCGCAGGCTGCCATTGTCCGGGGGCTAGCTTGCCCTGGGGTAGTTTCAAATCTGGGCGGGGTTTACCTGAGCCAACGGTGGCAGCAACCCCTTCAGGCTGGGTTAAAGCCGCGCGTGTAGACACCGTCAAGCCCGCGAGCGCACTGCCGCCTGAGTGCCCACCTAGTTCTTTAATGCCTGGCAGGCCCTGGCGGGAGCCTACTTCCAGGTCGGGGACCTCGAATATTTCGGGCACCACGAAGGTGGCGTCGCCGTCGAAGTTCCAGGCCCCATATAGACCCAGGTGGGTGTGTAGCCAGGTGATGGCGGGTGAGTCTAGGGCGACGTCGGGGGCGGGGGCGAAAGCTGCCAGTAGGTGTTTGCCGTGGGCGTAGGAGCTGATAAAAACTTGCCCATCTAGGCGGGCGGCTCCCTGGGCGAAGCGGCCTTGGGGGCTAGAGGCACGCAGCTGGCTTTCCCTAAACAGGATGTTTAGGGATTTAGCCAGTCGGTGAATTGTGTGTCCTTCAGGCATCAGGCCTCAAGGTCAGCGAGGATTTCGATGCGGCGCTGGTGGCGCGGCTCGTTGCTGTAGGGCTCGGACAGGAAGGCGTCAATGATTTCTAGGGCTTCCTCACTGGTGTGCATGCGGGCGCCGATACCAACCACATTGGCGTTGTTGTGCTCACGGGCTAGGCGGGCGGTTTGCAGGTTCCAGGCTAGGGCGGCGCGGGCGCCACGTACCTTGTTGGCGGCGATTTGCTCGCCGTTGCCGGAGCCGCCAATTACGATGCCTAGGCTGCCGGGGTCGTTAACGGTGGCCTGGGCTGCTTCAAAGCAGAAGGAAGGGTAGTCGTCTTGGGGGTCGTAGGTTAATGCTCCGTGGTCAATAACCTCATGTCCGTTGTTTTCTAGGTGGGTGATGGCAATGGCTTTGAGTTCGTAACCGGCATGGTCTGAGGCAATATGTACGCGCATGTAACCAATTGTGCCCGGTTATTGGTCTAAAGAAAACTAAGTCAAAGCGCTAAGGGCAGCGGCTAATATAGTTTTATGACGAATGAAAATAATGCCCAGCTAGTTGCGGGTGTGTTAAACCCGGCAGATATGGATACTAGTGTGCGGGTGCAAGATGACCTGTACCGCTATGTAAACGGCACTTGGCTACGTACCGTTAAGATTCCGGCTGATCGCCCTTCTGCCGGCTCTTTTATGGAGCTGCGCGACGGCGCTGAGCTGGCTTGCCGCCAGATTATTGAGGATTGCGCTAAGCGCACTGCATCAGGTCAGGCTAGCGGTGAGGCCTATCAGATCGGCTCACTGTATGAGTCTTTTATGGATGAGGAAGCAGTTAATGCGGCCGGCGTGGCTGCGCTGGAGGCTGATGTAGCCGAGCTGTTTAGTGCCTCCAGCAAGGATGAGCTGGCTAGCGTTATGGGCGCTAAGCTGTTTGCGATTTTCCACGGCCCGATTGGGGCTGGGGTTGAGGTTGACCTTAATGACCCTGAGCGTTACACCGTATGGGTTTCTCAGGCTGGTTTGGGCCTGCCTGATGAGCTTACTACCGTGAAGAGGATAAGGCTGCGCTGCGCCAGGCTTATACCGCTCACATCGCTAACATGTTCACTTTAAGTGGCTATGACCAGCGTTTGGGCCGCCAGGCTGCGCAGATCGCCCAGGCCGTTATGAAGCTGGAGACGGCGCTCGCAGCCGGGCACTGGGATGCGGTGCGTTGCCGTGACATTGAGGCCATGAACAACCCCATGAACTGGGCTGATGTGGTCTCTAGCGCGCAGGGTTTGCCGCTTGAGACCTGGTCTGCGGCAGCCGCTAAGGTGGTGGGTGAGGGCTTCTTTAACCGTGAGGTTATTGTGGGTCAACCTGACTACCTGCCTAAGGCCGCTAAGGTGTGGCAGGAAAGCGAGCTTGAGGATGTGCGGGCCTGGATTATTTGGCATGTGCTGCACTCGCGCGCAGGGCTGCTGAGCCAGGAGATTGCCACCGAGAGCTTTGATTTCTACTCGCGTAAGCTGCAGGGTATTGATGCCCAGCGTCCGCGTTGGAAGCGTGGGGTGAGCCTGGTTGAGGCTACTTTGGGTGAGGCCCTAGGCCAACTTTATGTGCACCGTCATTTCCCGGCCGCGAGCAAGGAGGCCATGGATGTGCTGGTGGCTGACCTACTGGAGGCTTACCGTGGCTCTATTAGCCAGCTGGAGTGGATGAGCCCGGCTACCCGCCAGGAGGCTTTGGCTAAGCTGGAGCAGTTCACGGTTAAGATCGGCTACCCCGCTAAGTGGCGTGACTACAGCTCTTTGCAGCTAAGCGCCACCGATTTGGTTGGTAATGTGCGCGCCGCTGAGGCTTTTGAAATCGCCTATGAGGCAGGCAAGCTGGGTAAGCCGGTGGACCGTGACGAGTGGCACATGACGCCGCAGACCGTCAACGCCTACTACAACCCGGTGATGAATGAGATTGTCTTCCCGGCAGCTATTTTGCAGGCGCCTTTCTTTGATTTAGAGGCCGACGACGCCGTTAACTACGCTGGTATCGGCGCGGTTATTGGTCACGAGATTGGCCACGGTTTTGATGACCAAGGCTCCACTTTTGATGGCACCGGTGCAGTACGTGACTGGTGGACTGAGGCTGACCGTAAGGCTTTCGAGGAGCGTACCGGCGCCCTAATTGCACAGTATGACGCGTATGTGCCCGCCGATGTGGCTGCCCACTATGAGCAGCTGGGCCAGGCGGCTCCCCATGTTAAGGGCGCGCTGACCATTGGTGAGAACATTGGTGACCTGGGTGGTTTGGGTATTGCCCTAAAGGCCTACAAGCTGGCTTTGGCCCGTAAGGGTATTGAGTCTTTTGACCAGGCCCCGGTGATTGATGGTTTGAGTGCTTTGGAGCGGTTCTTCTACTCTTGGGCCCGTATCTGGCAGCAAAAGAGCCGCCTGGAGCGTGCTGAGCTGCTGCTGGCCACTGACCCGCACTCGCCTAACGAGTTCCGTTGCAACGGTATTGTGCGCAACCTGGATGAGTTCTATGAGACCTTCAATGTGGTCCCCGGCGATGAGCTGTACCTGGATCCCGACCAGCGCGTAACTATCTGGTAAGCCCAGCTGGCCAGTTCCAAGTAGCTAGCCACCACCAAACCACTAGGTAACTAGTTCGGCTAGCTGGCCAACTCCAGGCAGCTAGCCAGCACCAAACCACTAGGTAACTAGTTCGGCTAACTAGCCAGTTCCAGGCAGCCAGCCACCACCTGTTAAACCTTGACCCGCTTAGCCATCAGGCTAAGCGGGTCAAAGCTTTCACTCTGGTTCGCGTAAGATAAGCAGCACTACTACTAGTATTTTTAGGAGAGTCAATGCCCGGCATTAACCTCACGCGAGTGGAGGCCAGCGAGCGCGCTGCCATCATCACTACTCGCGAGTACGCCGTCGACCTGGATCTAACCCAGGGCGAGGAGACCTTCCGCTCTGTTACCGTGGCGCGTTTGACGCCAAGGCCGGGGCGAGCACCTTTATTGACCTAATTGCCCCCGCCGTTCATTCAATCAAGCTCAACGGGGTTGACCTAGACCCGGCATCCGTCTACCACGACAGCCGCATTACTCTAGAGAACCTAGCTGAGCACAATGAGCTGGAAGTAGTGGCTGACTGTGCCTACATGCACACCGGTGAGGGTCTACACCGCTTTGTTGACCCCGCTGATGGGCTCACCTACCTTTACAGCCAGTTTGAGGTGCCCGACAGCCGCCGCGTTTTCACCGTCTTTGAGCAGCCTGACCTTAAGGCTTCTTTCACTTTCACCGTTAAGACCCCTGAGAGCTGGACGGTATTTTCTAACTCCCCCACTCCCACCCCGGTAGCTGAGCAGGCGGGCACCCACACCTTCCACTTTGCCCCCACTCGTCCGCTCTCGTCCTATGTGACTGCGATTGTGGCCGGCCCCTATGTGGGCGCCACCGACACCTACGTGGCCGGCGATGGCCGCCAGGTTGAGCTGGGCACCTACTGCCGCCGCTCCCTGGCTGAGCACATGGACAGCGAGGAAATCCTCAACCTGACCAAGGCTGGCTTTGAGTACTTCGAGCAACTGTTTGGCACCGCCTACCCCTTCGAAAAGTACGACCAGATCTTTGTGCCTGAATTCAACGCAGGCGCCATGGAGAACGCCGGCTGCGTCACCCACCGTGACGACTACATTTTCCGCTCTCGCCCCATCGAGGCCCTGGTTGAGCGCCGCGCGGTAACCATTTTGCACGAGCTGGCCCACATGTGGTTTGGTGACATGGTCACCATGAAGTGGTGGAATGACCTGTGGCTAAACGAGTCTTTCGCCGAGTACACCTCCACCCTAGCGGTAGCTGAAGCCACCCGCTGGAGCGACGCCTGGACCACCTTCCAGACCATTGAGAAGGGCTGGGCCTACAACCAGGATCAGCTCTCCTCCACCCACCCGGTGGCCGCAGAGATCAAGGACCTGCACGACGTCGAAGTTAACTTTGACGGCATCACCTACGCCAAGGGCGCCTCCGTACTGGCCGCGCTAGTGGGTTACGTGGGCCGCGACAAGTTCTTCGCCGGCATTAAGAACTACCTGGCCGCCCACGCCTACGCCAACGCCGAGTTTGACGACCTGCTGCGTGAGCTGGAGGCCACCAGCGGCCGCGACCTATCCACCTGGGCTCGCCTGTGGCTGCAGAAGCTGGGGTTACCACCCTACGTCCGCGCCTAGAGGTTGATGAGCAGGGCATTATCACCAGCTTCGTGCTTGACCAGGAGATCCCTGCTGGCTCGCCCGCCTCGCTGCGCCCCCACCGCGTAGCTATTGGTGGTTACGCCATGGCTGCTAACGGCAAGCTGGAGCGTAGCACTCGCATTGAGATCGACGTCGACGGCGCCAGCACCGTGGTCAGTGAGCTGGTGGGCTCTCCTCGCCCGGATGTAATCCTGATTAACGACGACGACCTAACCTACGCCAAGGTGCGTCTAGATGAGGCTTCGGCTGACTTTGCGCTCAAGCACATCACCGCTTTTACCGCTTCACTGCCGCGTTCCATCGCCCTAGCTAGTGCTTGGGACATGGTGCGTGACGCTGAGATCAGCGCCATCCAGTTCCTGCCGGCCGCTTTGGAGGCCCTGAGCGTAGAGACTCACTCTTCCGTGGTGCGTGGCCTGATCGCCAAGGTGGCTACGGTGGTGGGGCTGTACCTGCCCCCGGCCCAGCGCCTGGAGTACATTGAGCACGCTGCCCGCGCCTTAGCCCAGCTGGCCCAGGAGGCCGCCCCCGGCAGTGACACCCAGCTGCAGCTGGCTAAGGCCGCTGCCGCACACGCCCTAACTGGCGAACAGATTGAGCGCGTGGTGGGTTGGTTTGATGGCTCAGCCCCGCTTGAGGGCCTGGTTGTGGATCAGGATCTGCGTTGGGAGCTGCTGATCAGCCTGGTGGCCGCCGGCCGCTTTGGTGAGGCCGAGATTGCCGCTGAGGCTGAGCGTGACGTGACCACCACTGGTCGTGAGCGTGCCTCGGAGGCTCGCTGCGCCCTGCCCTCACCGCAGGCTAAGGCCCAGGCTTGGGAAAAGCTGGTCACTGACGCCTCGATTCCTAACGAGACCCTGGCTAAGTCTTTGCGTGGTTTCCTCAATGTCACTCGCCACCCGCAGCTGCTGGCCCCCTTCGTGGAGGCTTATGGGCAGATCGTTGAGCAGGTGTGGGGCTCACGTACTTTCCACATGGCTGAGTCGATCCTGGCTGGTATCTTCCCGCTGCCGGCAGTTGGTTTGGACGACGTCGACGCCCAGGGCGTGCTGGAGCAGTGGCTGCAAACCCACACTGACTCCCCTGCGGCCTTGCAGCGTATTGTGCGTGAAAACCTCGACGACGTTAAGCGCGTACTAGGCGCGCAGGCCGTGGCCTGAGTTTAAACGCTAGTGGGGGCCCAGTTCCTTGGAACTGGGCCCCCACTGTATTTACCAAGACTTGCCTTGGCTTAGCCAAGACTTGTGCCGCTTAGCCAAGATCTGCCCTGGATTTGCCAAGATTTATACTGGCTTTTAGTGGCAGCTTAAAACCATGGCGCGCTAGTTGATGCTTAGCAGCTTATCTCCCGTGTTTACCGCAGCGCCGGGCTTGGGTAAGTCCAGACGCTCTTCAGCTACTTCCATAGTGATCACTGGGCAAATCGGGTTGAACCCCAAGGTCTCCATATTGGTGGGGTTCCAGGTGATGATCGGGTCACCGAGGTTGACCTGGCTGCCTTCTTTGGCATGCAATTCGAACCCCTTACCTTGCAGGGTTACCGTGTCTAGCCCCAGGTGAACTAGTACACCGACGCCTGCCTCGGTAAGGATTACGAATGCGTGAGGATGAATCTTAGCTAGCTTGCCGCTTACGGGGGCTAGCACGGTTACGTCCTGACCGTTGCGGATAGGATCGACGGCGACCCCGGGTCCCACAAACTTTTGGGCAAAGACTGCGTCCGGAACATCCTCAATGGCAACTACTGTGCCGGGAAGGGGAGTTAGGACTGACAGGCTCACCGTAGGTCCTCAATGTCCTCACTGATATTGTCAGCGTTGGGGCCGACGATTACCTGCACAGTGTCACCCATGACCAGCACGCCGTGGGCGCCGGCACGCTTGAGAGCTGCCTCATCTACTACGCTGGCGTCCTCCAGCTCGCAGCGCAGACGGGTAATGCACGGCTCAATTTCAACAATGTTGTCAAAACCGCCGAGGGCGTCAACAATCTGCTGTGCCTGAGACATATTGGCTCCTTTTAGAATCGCGGTAGTTAAAAACCACCTATTGTTAAAACTTTGGCGACCACACCAAAGTTAAGCTGCACCTAGGGTGAGCTCTGGCTACATGATATCGGAAAATGTTGGTTTCAATGTGGTAAAACTTTGGTTTGTTTGCGAAATAGTGAGTAACATAAATGGTGGTGAGAATAGTTTTCTGTGGGAAGCTGTTTGATCCTGTGTGTTTTTGTTGACGCTGCTATGAAGGAGTGCTTCAATTACACATATCAGGGGCTTGCCCCCGGTAGGCTCCAGTCATCCCCCATGACTGGTTTTAGTGTGCACGGCATTGTTGCTGTGCCGATTCTCTGGAGAACACTGTGACTACAAAGAAGAAGGGTTCTGGTTTCGCCGCATTGCAGCGTATGGGCCGCTCCCTTATGCTCCCCATCGCCACGCTGCCTGCAGCTGGTTTACTCCTGCGTCTAGGCCAAGCCGACGTGCTCGGCGCTGACGGCCTATCCAAACACCTCAGCTGGATGCAGCCGGTGGCTGATGTGCTAGCTGCTGCCGGTGGCGCAGTCTTTGACAACCTGCCGCTGATCTTCGCGGTGGGTGTGGCCGTAGGTTTCGCTAAGAAGTCTGACGGCTCTACTGCTGTGGCTGGTCTGTTTGGCTTCCTGGTCTTTAAGGGGGTGCTTGACGCCCTAGCGAAGTTCTGGGGTGCCCCGGCAGGCCCCGATGCCAAGATCAACTACGGTGTGCTCGGCGGTATCATCATCGGCATCACTGCCGCTCTGCTATGGCAGCGTTTCTACCGTATTAAGCTGCCGGACTGGCTCGCCTTCTTCGGTGGACGCCGTTTTGTCCCGATTATCACCTCTGGCGCAGCAGTTCTAATTGCCACCGTAATGGGCGCTATTTACCCGGCCTTCAACTGGCTCATCAACGAGAAGTTTGGTGGCTGGCTAATGCACGCTGGCGCCCACGGCGGCATCGGTGGCTCGGTAGCTTACTTCGTTTACGGTGTAGTTAACCGCCTGCTCATCCCCTTCGGCCTGCACCACCTGTGGAACTCTCTGCCCTGGTTCCAGCTAGGTAACTGCCAAAGCCTAACCAAGCAGGGCGAGACCTGCACGGTGACCTGACCTGCTTCTTCCAGGGTACCCCTGAGACCAACGCCTGGACCGGTAACTTCATGACCGGCTTCTTCCCGATCATGATGTTCGCCCTGCCCGCAGCCGCCCTGGCCATGTGGCGCTCGGCCTACCCGGCCAAGAAGAAGGCCACTGGCGCCCTGATGATCTCTGTGGCTCTAACCGCCTTCCTCACCGGTGTTACCGAGCCCCTAGAATACGCCTTCGCCTATGTAGCCTTCCCGCTGTACGTAGTACACGCTATCTTGACCGGTACCGCACTGGTGGTGGTTAATGCGCTTGGCATTAAGGATGGCTTCTCCTTCTCGGCAGGTTTCATCGACTACGTAATCAACTTCGGTAAGTCTGCCGACCTATCTGGTGGCGTCTTCCAAGGCCCCATCCTGCTGGTTATCATCGGCCTGATCTACGCGGTGATCTACTACTTCCTGTTCAGCTTCCTGATCAAGAAGTTCAACTTCCACACTCCCGGTCGTGAGGAAGAAGAGGGGGCTGACGCCTTTACTAGCGCCCAGAGCGAGGCTGCTGAGCGTACCGGTAAGAACGCTGAGGCTGCTCGTAAAGCCTGATCTAGAGCGTATTTCTAGCTGATTTCTAGCTGTAGTGGGGGGATGGAAGCTTGGCTTCCATCCCCCCACTTTTGTATTAGCTAGCCATAAAACGCCCATCTGCTCAAAATCAGCTGCTAACAATTAAAACTTGTGCAGCTAGCTCTTGCAGGTTTGATTATCAGTGCTGATAAGCGCCTCTTTAACTAACTAGCTATTTTCTAAAGCGGTAGCCGGCTGTGACTGCAAAAGATATGATATTGGTCAATAGTTAGCCAACAGGGAGGAGACAGAATGACTCAGGCTCAGCAGATTATCGATGCGCTTGGTGGCAGTGACAACATCACCGACCTAGAAGCCTGCATCACTCGCCTACGTTCACAGCTGGTCGATCCCACACTGGTAGACGAGGAGGCCTTGAGCCAGGCCGGTACTTTCGGCGTTGTAAGCGTCGGCAAGACCGTACAGGTGATCGTCGGCCCCAGCGCCGAGACGGTGGCTGAGGAAATCAACAAGCTTCGTTAAAACTCGCTACTGCGAGCAAATGGTCCCTAGCTAAAAGCCAGGGACCATTTTTGCTATGCGTTAGTTAAAGCGCTTTGAACTCACTTGTGAGACCAGAAACGGATCAGGGCTACTTCCCCATTGTCGTTCTGGCTCTTATCAAGCTTAACTTCACCCTCGTACTTGTAATCCTGCACAAACTTGGTTGACTTTTCAGACAGTACTGGGGAATGTCACCAGCGGTGAAGTTGTAGACCTTCAAGTTACCCTGCTTGGAGTAGGTCATGTCCTTGGTTACGTGGATGGCCTTGACCTTGGAACGCCAGTAGCGCACGGTGGTACCGTTGCTGGCCTGGTCGTGGCTGTAGTAGTACAGCTTCCAATTGCTGTTTTCCTTCAGGGTAGCGCCAGTGTCGATATCCTTGTTGACCACCTGCTTGGCATTGGAGCTAGCCGGGGCAGATTCGGGTACATACTTGGCGTAAACCGTGTTGTTGGCAATCTTGTTAGCGCCATTAGCCAGATCGAAGTTAGCGGTCTCGGCGGTTACAAAAGGAGCCACAATCTTGTTGCCGGTGAAAGCAATGCCCTTAATATCGGCGCGGTCGCGTTCAAAGTCCACCGAGCCACGCACCTTGCCATAAAAATCATCAGAGGTACCGGTGCGGATGAGCATATTGTCGTGGATGGAGATACCGGAGGTGTTCAGATCGAAGTTGTGACCTTCAAATACCGTGTTTACGCGGATACCAGCGCCAGAGAACACATCCTTAATCAGGTTGCCAGACACCTCATGGCCCTTGCCGCCGAAGAAACCTACCCCGGCTGCGCGCCAGCCCAGCTCAATGGTGTTGTTGAGGAACTTGTTGTTCTCGGTGATGGGTGCCTTAGTGCGGTCATCCGTGCTGGCCCATGAAGCCAGGGAGTCATCACCATTACCGCGCACGCTGGAGTTGATCACTTTAGAGTTGATCGTACCCTGGGCGAAGTTGACCCCGTCAGCTAGGTTGTTGCGGATACGGGAGTTTTCGATCACCAGGTTGTTGGTGTCTTTACGCTCGGCAGCAGCGGCGTAGTCACCAATCCAAGCGGCGCATTCAAAGTGCTCGATCCACAGGTTTTTAACCTTAGAGTCTTTACCAAGAGAGCCAGCAATTGCCTTGTATTGGGCTTTTTCCTTGGTCTCGTCGTAGCGGTTGGTCAGCTCCGAGCTCATGTAGAAGTCGGAAAGCACAATGTTGTTGCTGTTGTGATCAAAATCGAAGCCACCACCGTATTGCTTGTCAGCAGTAAAGTGAATGTGGCTGTACCACATACCGGCACCAACAATTTTAATGCCCTGCCCATTTACCCCCAGCTTGCCATTAAAGTCATACTGGCCGGCGGGGATGTAAACAGTTTTGGCTTCAGTCTTTTTAGCCTCCTCTAGGGCACTGTTAAAGGCGGCGGTGTCATCTGCGCCGTCGTTAGCCTTTGCGCCCTTGTCAGCAATGCTGATTGCTCCGGCAGGCTAGCGATGGCTGCGCCGGCTTCTTCAAGTTCAATGAAGTCAATTCCATAAGCAGTTGAGTCATCAGAGACCTTAACCAAGGAAATAGTATCGCCAGCTTTAACTTTATTAGTGCCCAGCAGAGTGTGCACCTCATCAAAACGGAAACGAGCCTTAGAGTTGGCAGTCTTGTAGTTGTGGGCAACGCTACCATCCACGTACTGCCAAGCGTGCTTGGAAGTTAAATCTAGGGTAGAGACCGTCTTGCCATTTACCTTCACGGCCAGCTTGCCATTAGCGCCGTCAGGCAGAGTGAACCGCACAGTAAGTGCGTCAGCTGCTTCAGCTACCTTGAAAGTAACTGCAGAATCTTTGCTAGACAGCTCAACATAAGACTGGTTTGAAGCCTCAATAGCAGTAGATTCCAAACCGGTAGAATCTACCCGCTTAGCTTTAGTTAGCTCAGCGTTAGTGGCTTCATAGTGAGAGTAGGCCACTTTAGCCCCGTATTTTGCTGCTTCAGCAGCAGTTACGGACTTGTCTGAGCTAGTCAAACCGTAGTTAGTTGCCTGCGGGGCAGGCGCGGCATAAGCCAGTGGAGTGGCAGCGAAGGTAGCTAAAGCCGCCGTAACGGTAAGTAACCGTTTAATATTCATAATATGAAATTCCCTTTCAGATATGACTTAACATATCAATATTAATTGTATCACATGACGCAAACTTTGTCAATCTGTTATACTTTTGTTTCACCTTTTAGATCCAATAAAGAGAACATTCAGGAAACCTTAAGGAAGAATAATTACCAATCCTTTATTGAAGCAATTTAGACGGCATCAAAACCAGTAATTATTTATAGTTGTTCATAACAAAACAATTGCCCCCTTACTGCTTTGAACTGCGCCCCGAAACTTGGACGCTTTAAATGGTAGCCGTTATGCGGCTTCCTGTAGGGCCTGGTCCCGGTATTCTGCCGGGGTCAGGCCCTTGAGCTTTACTTGGCGTCTTGTTGTGTTCCAGTGCGTGATGTAGGCATCGAGGTCGGCTTTGAAGCTCTCGAAGGTTTGCCAGTCTCGGCCGCGGAAGAATTCGTCCTTGAGGTGTCCGAAGACCTGTTCGGTGGCGCCATTGTCGATGCAGTTGCCTTTGCGTGACATGCTCTGGATGAAACCGTTATCGGCGAGCGTTCTGATATAGGTCTCGTGCTGGTACTGCCAACCCATGTCCGAGTGCAAGATCGGCTCGGCCCCTTCGGGTTTAGAGTCCATGAGTATCTGGAGCATCTCTTGTTGCTGGGCGAGGTTGGGGCACATTGAGATGGAGTGGGCGACAATCTCTTTGCTGGCGAAGTCGTAGACCGGAGCGAGGTAGGCCTTACCGAAGGAGAGCTTGAACTCGGTGACGTCGGTACCCATTTTCTGCCAGGGGCCGGTCGCCTTGAAGTCGCGGCCGATGATGTTGTCGAAGCTTTGTCCCACGGATCCCTTGTAGGAGTTGTACCTGTGGTAGGCCCTCTCGCGGCGTATGCCGCAGCGCAACCCCATCTCGCGCATTATCTTCAAGACCGTCTTGTCAGCAATGCGTTCCCCTTCCTCAGCGCGCAGGCACATGGCTACCTGTCTGTGACCGCACCCGTTGGGGGTACGCGAAAAGATCTGGGCGACCTTGGGACGTAGCTGCGCTCTGGTTGGCTGCTGGGGGTGAGTCAGCGCGTAGTAGTAGCTCGACCTGGCAAGGCCGGCCGCCTCGAGGAGATCACGCACCCTGTGTCCATGCCCTGAAAGCTCGGCGATCACTAGGGCTTTGTCCCGGTTTGGGAGCGCCTCTGCGCCTTCAGGGCAATCGATTTTTTTTAGGTACGCCACCTGCGCCTCAAGCTTGCGTACGCGCTCGGCGAGTTCCTCCTCACGCGTTGGTGGCACCGCCCCCACACCTGATCCCTTTGGCCTGCCCTTGGGCTTGGGCTTAAGCGCCTGCTCGCCGCCCTCACGGTACAGCCTGCACCACTGCTTCAACGATGTCGCACTCGCAATACCGAAACGCATCATCGCCTCAGGCTTACTCATCCCACCATCAACCACGGCCCTCGCTGCGGCGACCTTGGTCTCATAGTCGTATCTGGCGTGCTTAACTCCCATGGCAAGAAGCCCGTCCTTCCCAATTACGCGGTACGTCTTCTGCCACCCTCTCACAGTCTCAGCAGGCACACCCAGCCTCTTGGCGGTCAAACGATAGCTAAAGCCCCTTTCAAACATCTCCACCGCCTGCTCCCGAAGCAAACGATCATGCCTCAACCGCAAACCCGCAGACATGAAAAGCCTCCCATTCCCTGGACTTCAATTTCGATGTCCAAGAAACGGGAGGCAGTTCACTTAGCAGTAAGGGGGCAAAGTTTAATCTGGTCAGTGTCTACTTAATTACGCCAGCGCGAGCCACTGCCAAGAGGCTCAATAGGCGGGCGTTGTTGGGCAGATCTTCCACCAGTACTGGATCGCCACTGCCATCACACAAAGGCATCTTCCAGTTGGGGTACTCGTCCTCACCCGTGCCAGGCAGATTCTGAGTACGACGCTCACCTACGCCGTCGACCAAAGACACACCCACCAAACGTGAGGGAGTCTGCAAAACATAGGCATATAGGGCCTCGATAACCTCACGCTCAGTGGGGTCATCGCCTAGCAGACCGTATTCACGCAGGCGGATCAGCATCTTTTCGCGTTCTTTACGCGACTCACGCAGCGCAACTTCCTTATCGCAGTCAAGCAGACCCAGACGCGAACGCAAAGCCACGTGCTCATCAGCCAAGTAGCCCGCAGTGGGAGGCAAGTCGTGGGTGTTAACCGTAGAAAGTGCATCTACGCGGTAGCGGTCGGCATATAGCGGCCAATCGCCTTCCATCTTTTCAAACCACAACACGCTGGTGCCCAGCACTCCACGCTCAGCCAGGTGCGCGCGTACCCAAGGCTCAACCGTGCCCAAGTCTTCACCAATCACCAAAGCCCCGGCACGCTGTGCCTCTAGCAGCACAATGCCAATCATGGCCTCATAGTCGTAGTAAACGTAGGCACCTTCCTTGGGGCTGTGCCCCTCAGGAATCCACCAGAGTCTAAAGAAGCCCATCACGTGGTCTAGGCGCAGCGCACCCGCGTGACGCAACACTGTGCGTACCATGTCGCGCAGCGGTGCATAGCCTGCCTTCGCCAAGCCGGTGGGGCTAAAGGGCGGCGGAGACCAGTTCTGGCCCAGCGGCGAATACATGTCCGGCGGGGCACCCACGCTCACGCCAGCAGCAAATACCTCCGGGGTAGTCCACACATCAGCCCCGTGCGGGTTAATACCCACCGCCAGGTCATGCATGATGCCCAAAGACATGCCAGAGGCCTTAGCTTCGGCCTGGGCGCGCTGGAGCTGCTCATCAACAATCCACTGCAGCCAAGCATAGAAGTCGATGCGTCCAGCCAGGGCGTGGGCCTCATTAGCCACAAAAGCACTGTTAGCGTCACGCAGATGCTCAGGCCAAGACTCCATCGGCCCATACTTTTCACAAAGCGCACACCAAAGCGCAAAACGCTCTAAACCATCGCCTTGCTCAGCACGGAAACGCTCAAAGTCACGCTGACGTGAACGCGAACGGCCGGCGTCGTAAATAACCTCCAAAGCCTCACGCTTAGCCTTAAACACTACGTCACGGTCAATCGGGGCGGCAGAAGTGTTTAGCGGGCGTAGCTCGTCTAGACCCCAGTGCAGCAAGGAACGCTGTGGGCCGCTTAGACGTGCCACCTCAGCAATGTTTTCCGGGCGAATATAAATGGGGTTAACAAAGCGGCGCGTAACCGGCAGGTAAGGCGAGTCAGTTAGTGGTGGAACCACCTCACTGGCGTGCAGCGGGTTAATCAGGATAAAGTCAGCGCCTTCATCCCCCAAGAAGCTAGACAGCTCAGTTAGATCATCCAGGTCGCCAATGCCCCAGGAATCGTTTGAACGCACCGAGTACAGCTGGGTCATTACGCCGTAGCTGTGCTGACCCAAGGCGGCAGGCAGTTCTAGCCTGTCGGGCACAACTGCCATCGGGGCGCGTACGCCTGGGCGTCGTCACCCACATAAGCCACCAGCTCATGCCAGCCCAGCGGCAGATCGGTGGGCAGACCAAAAGAGGCCTGACCAGTAAATACGCCGTCAACCCAGCGCGGAGATTCCCAGTCATCTACCTGTTCAAGCGCAACTGTGCCACCAGTTTCCAGCACCACGTCTACGCGTACGCTGGAGCCATCGGGAACATGCACCGGCACATGCTTCCAATGTCCTTGACGTACTACGGTGAAACCGGGTAGAGTTTGGCGCCAAAAACCCAGGTGCGCATCCTCCAGTGAACGCGCAATTGCTTCGTCGCTAGAAACGTCTACTCCAAGTGCAGTTAAAACTGCCAATAGAGTCTGACGGGAAGGATTTGCCTGATTGCCGTAGTAGTCCCAATACTCAGTGCCCACACCGTGGGCTTGGGCTAGTTCAATTACGGCCGGCTCAGGCTGTTGCCATTCGAAATTTTCGCTCATGCAGCGGCTGCCTAATCGGTTGTATGGACTCCTTACAGTGATGTTAACGCAATAAGTCCATGCTGGTCGACTACCTACATACAAAAATTTTCCGCAAAAGGTTTCGCCCGTCACTAAAAAGACATACGATAACCACAGCAAACGGCGTTACCTACGTTACCAATCCGGTGACGACGTGAGGTGCCGTAGCCCCCCAATCGCAGCAAGGAGACAGCAATGACCGCAGCGGAAAACTCCACTCTAACCCTGCACGGTATCGGCGTAAGCCCGGGCCGTGTGGGCGGTCCGGTGGCACGGATGGCCCCCGGAATTGAGGAGCCCGCAGTCGCCAACCTACCCGCCGGTGCCGACGTCGACGCCGAAGCCGAGCGTATCGCCGCCGCCGCGCTTAAGGTTAAGAAGGACCTGGAACTATCTGCCGCAGAAGCCAAGGATGAGGGTCGTACCCTACTTGAGACCACCGCCCAGATGGCCGCAGACCCCACCCTAACCTCTTCAGCTCAGGCACTAGTGCGTGACCGTGGCATTACCCCCGAGCGCGCCGTGTGGGAGGCCGCTGACTCGCTAGCCACCATGCTTGAGTCCCTGGGTGGTTACATGGCCGAGCGTTCTCGCGACGTACGCGACGTACGCGACCGTATCGTGGCCGTGCTGACCGACGCTCCCATGCCCGGTATCCCTACCCGCCCCGAGCCTTTCATCCTAGTTGCCGCTGACCTAGCCCCGGCTGACACCGCGCTACTAGACCCCGACAAGGTAATCGGTTTCGTAACCAGCGAGGGTGGCCCTACCTCCCACACCGCCATTTTGGCCCGCGCCCTAGGCATCCCGGCCATCGTTGGTACCGGTGAGGAAGTAGCCAAGCAGCTAATTGAGGGCGAAATCGTGCTGCTAGACGGCACCAAGGGTGAAATCTTCCTCAACCCCAGCGAGGAGCAGCTACGTAAGGCCCGCGAGCTAGCCAGCGTAGTGCGTGAATTCCACGGCGACGGCGCCACCGCTGACGGCATCGAGGTGCAGCTGCTAGCTAACGTTGGTGACGCTGAGGACGCCCGCAAGGCTGCCGCCGCTGGCGCCATGGGTATCGGCCTGTTCCGTACCGAGTTCTGCTTCCTGGACCAGCCCGAAGAGCCTTCAGTTGAGGACCAGTACAACTCCTACCGCCCGGTCTTTGAGGCCTTCCCCGGTAAGAAGGTTGTAGTACGTACCCTCGACGCCGGCGCTGACAAGCCGCTGCCCTTCCTAACCGACACCTCAGAGGCCAACCCGGCTCTGGGTGTACGCGCTTACCGTACCGCCCGCCGTAGCCCCGAGGTGCTAGAGCACCAGCTAGAGGCCCTAGCCAAGGCTGCCGCCGACACCGACGCCAAGGTGTGGGTCATGGCCCCCATGATCTCCACTCCCGCTGAGGCCAAGGCTTTCACCGAGAAGGCCCGCTCCTACGGCCTAGACTTTGCCGGCATGATGATTGAGGTCCCCTCAGCTGCGGCTATGGCTGACCACATGTTCAAGTACGCCGACTTCGCTTCGGTGGGTACCAACGACCTAACCCAGTACGTGATGGCTGCCGACCGTATGCTCGGTTCCCTGGCTGACCTGAACACCCCCTGGCAGCCGGCCGTACTGCGGCTGCTAAAGATCGCTTGTGACGGCGCCGCCGCCAGCGAAAAGAAGTCCCCGGTGGGTGTGTGTGGTGAAGCCGCTGCTGATCCGGCCTTGGCCGTAGTGCTGGTGGGTCTGGGTGTGGCCTCGCTGTCCATGACCTCTCGCGCTCTGGCCGACGTTGACGCCGTACTCAAGAGCGTCACCCGTGAGGACTGCAAGCGCCTAGCTGACATCGCCCTGGCTTGCGCCGAGGCTGAGGAAGCCCGCGCTGCCGTCCGCGCTGAGCTGCCGATCCTGGAGGAACTCGGTCTGTGATTGAACCGTATCCGGTTCCACTAGCGCACGAAGAGCCTTTGGCCGGGGTTACCCGGTCTCTGGCGCTTCGTGCGCTTGAGTTTTGGGACCCTGAAGAGAGCGATTTAGAGGCTTGTGCCCGGCTCGACGGCGTCGGTGGGGACACTGAGGGCTTCCCACCTGGCACCGTGATGGGCCGCTTTGAGGGAGATTCCCTCCCCCAGCTGTCGGGGCGCATCTATGGCGGTCAGGTCCTTGGCCAGGCGGTGCTGGCGGCAGCTGCCTGCTTTGACACCACCCCAGGTGATAGCTATGAGCGTCAGTTGCACGCTTTGCACACCTATTTTGTGGGTGGGGGTAATCCGGAAAGAGCGGTGCAGTATGAGGTTGAGGCGCTTCGTGATGGGCGTTCCTTCTCCCAGCGCCAGGTGCGTGCCAGCCAGGATGGACGCAATATGGCCACCGTTATCGCTTCTTTCCAAAAGCGTCAAGATGGCATTGATATCTATGAGCCAATGCCTAAGGTGCCCGGACCTGATGAGCTAGTTAGTGCCCTGGCTATTTTCCGTAACGTGGATCATCCAGTAGCGCGGTTCTTGGGGCGCACAGCGGCCTTTGATGTGCGCCATGTGGAAGGCAACCTGTATCTGCAGCCTCCCAAGCAGCCTGACAGCCACCAGCATGTGTGGATTAAGGTGCGCGGAGCGGTGCCTGCCAGTGCCACCCAGATGGTGCACCGGGCTATTTTGGCTTATGTGTGTGACCAGATCATGCTGGAGCCAGCGCTGCGTAGCCAGGGCCTGTCGTGGCGTAGCCCCGGCATGAGCCTAGCTACCCTAGACCATGCCCAATGGTTCCACCGTGACGTTAACGTTAACGACTGGCTACTGTTTGTGCAGGATTCACCTAGTTCTAGTGGTGGGCGCTCCGCCGCCCGTGCCCTGGTGTATAACCAGGCTGGCCAGTTGGTTTCCTCAATCAGCCAGGAAGGCATGATTCGCATTCCGCGTGAGGGTCAAAAATCCAGTGGTAACTGGGCCGTGCAGTTAGACGGCTAAAGCCGGTCATAACACAAACAAAGGTTGTTGCCACCGTACTTAGTGCGGTGGCAACAACCTTTCTCTAGCTTTGTTTGACCAGGTCTAGATTTGTTTAGTCAGACCCAGCTGCTTAGTCGCGGGTGAGCTTACGGTAGGTGACCGCGTGCGGGCGGGCGGCGTCGGGGCCTAGACGCTCAACCTTGTTCTTCTCATAAGCTTCGAAGTTACCCTCGAACCAGTACCAGTTGTCAGGGTGCTCGTCGGTGCCTTCCCAAGCCAGAATGTGGGTGGCTACGCGGTCTAGAACCAACGGTCGTGGGTGATAACCACGGCACAACCGGGGAATGCCAGCAGAGCATTTTCCAGGCTGGAGAGGGTCTCCACGTCCAGGTCGTTGGTGGGCTCGTCCAGCAGCAGCAGGTTACCGCCCTGCTTGAGGGTAAGGGCCAGGTTCAAGCGGTTACGCTCACCACCGGAGAGCACACCGGCAGGCTTTTGCTGGTCTGCACCCTTAAAGCCAAAGGCGGCTACGTAGGCGCGTGAAGGCATCTCCACATTGCCTACCTGGATGTAGTCCAGGCCGTCAGAAACAACTTCCCACAGGGTCTTGTTGGGGTCGATACCGGCGCGGTTCTGGTCTACATAGGACAGCTTCACGGTGGAACCAACCTTGAGCTCTCCCCCATCGAGAGGCTCTAGGCCCACAATGGTCTTGAACAGGGTGGTCTTACCAACACCGTTGGGGCCGATCACACCCACAATGCCGTTACGTGGCAGGGTGAAGGACAGGCCGTTGATTAGGCTACGGCCGTCAAAGCCCTTTTGCAGGTTGGTAGCTTCAAGTACCACCGAGCCCAGGCGCGGGCCCGGGGGAATCTGGATTTCTTCAAAGTCGAGCTTGCGGGTGCGCTCGGCTTCAGCGGCCATTTCCTCATAGCGGGCCAGACGGGCCTTGGACTTGGTTTGGCGGCCTTTAGCGGAGGAACGTACCCACTCCAGCTCATCCTTGAGGCGCTTGGCTAGCTTGGCGTCCTTCTTACCCTGGACTTCTAGACGCTTTTCTTTGGTTTCCAGGTAGGTGGAGTAGTTACCCTCATAGGGGTAGAGGTGACCCCGGTCTACCTCAGCGATCCACTGGGCTACGTGGTCTAGGAAGTAACGGTCGTGGGTGATGGCGATAACCGCACCCTTGTAGGTTGATAGGTGCTGCTCCAACCAGAGCACGGACTCAGCGTCCAGGTGGTTGGTGGGCTCATCTAGTAGTAGGAGGTCGGGGGCTTCTAGCAGTAGCTTGCATAGGGCCACACGACGGCGCTCACCACCGGAAAGGTTCTTTACCATGGCGTCTGCCGGGGGGCAGCGTAGGGCATCCATAGCCTGGGCCAGCTGGGAGTCTAGGTCCCAGGCGTTGGCGGCGTCGAGCTGGTCTTGCAGCTTGCCCATTTCCTCAAGTAGGGCGTCAAAGTCTGCATCCGGATCTGCCATCTGGGCGCTGACTTCGTTGTAGCGGTCAAGCTTGCCTTTAATGTCGGCGACGCCTTCTTCTACGTTACCCAGTACGGTCTTTTCCTCATTGAGGATCGGCTCCTGCATGAGGATACCTACCGTGTAACCGGGGCTGAGGCGGGCTTCGCCGTTGGAGGGCTGATCTAGACCAGCCATGATCTTTAGGATCGAGGATTTACCGGCACCGTTGGGGCCGACCATACCGATCTTGGCTCCGGGGAAGAAAGCCATGGTGACGTCGTCGAGAATGACCTTGTCACCAATGGTCTTGCGGGCCTTGATCATCTGGTAGATGTACTCTGCCACGTTAGCCTTTCGCTTGAATATGCACGCCTGAGCGCAAAACAATCCAGGGCTATTTTACCCGTGGCGCCAGTCAATTTCAGCTCCCGCGCCGACGACGCTTAGGCTGCCAGCTGAGCTTTAAGGATCTCGATGTTGGTGCCCAGAGCCAGCAGCTGCCAGTTGACAGGCCAGCGCCTCAAAACAGTGCGCAGTAAAAACAGTGCAGGGCAAAACACAAGTGGCCAGGTCCTAAAAGGACCCGGCCACCGGTTAATCAGCTAAGGTTAACTAGCTAATGATCACTTGGCTGCGCTGGGGTGGGTCATGTCGGCGGGCACAACCCAAGCGTCAAACTCGGCGTCGGTTAGGAAACTAGCTCCAGAGCGGACTCGCGCAGCGAGATGCCCTTGTGATGAGCGTTCTTAGCGATCTTGGAAGCCTTGTCGTAGCCAATGTGACGGTTAAGCGCGGTCACCTGCATCAGGTTGATGTCCAGGTTGTGCTTGATCTTGGCATAGTTGGGCTCAATACCGTAGGCGCAGTGCACGTCGAAGGATACGCAAGCGTCACCTAGCAGGCGGATGGACTCCAGCACGTTCCAGGCCATAACCGGCTTGAACACGTTGAGCTGGAAGTTACCCTGAGAGCCAGCGAAACCAACGGCGGCGTCGTTACCAAATACCTGCACGGCCACCATAGTCATGGCCTCACATTGGGTGGGGTTGACCTTACCGGGCATGATGGAGGAGCCGGGCTCGTTTTCGGGGATGATCAGCTCGCCGATACCGTTACGGGGGCCGGAGGCGTACCAGCGCACGTCGTTGGCGATCTTCATCAAGGCATCGCCAAGCACACGCAGGGAGCCGGAGACCAGCACCAGGGCGTCGTGGGCGCCCAGAGCGGCGAATAGGTTGTCAGCTTGCTTGAACTCGATACCGGTTTCTTCACTGATCTTCTTAGCGGTCAGCGCACCAAAGTCGGGGTGGGCGTTGAGGCCGGTGCCCACAGCGGTACCACCGATGGCCAGTTCGCGAGCGCGCGAGTCGGCGTAGCGGATGCCGTCTAGGGCGAAGTCAATCTGGGCAACCCAACCGGAAATTACCTGACCCAGGGTAATGGGGGTGGCGTCCTGCAGGTGGGTGCGACCCACCATGACCACGTCGGCGTATTCCTTAGCCTTGGCGTCTAGGGTGTCGCGCAGCTGGGTGACCTTGGGGTACATCTCCTGCAGCTCGCTGACCACAGCGATGTGCATGGCGGTGGGGAAAGTGTCGTTGGAGGACTGGCCACGGTTGACGTGGTCGTTGGGGTGCACCGGGGTCTTGGTGCCCATCTGCCCACCGGCCAGCTCAATGGCGCGGTTGGAGATGACCTCGTTGGAGTTCATGTTGGACTGGGTGCCAGAGCCGGTCTGGAACACTACTAGCGGGAATTCGTCGTCCAGCTTGCCGGAGATAACCTCGTCGCCGGCCTTGGCGATTAGGTCTGCGATGTCCTGGGGTAGTTCGCCTAGTTCTGCGTTGGCTAGGGCGGCGGACTTCTTTAGTACACCTAGGGCCTTAACCATGGGACGGCCCCACACGAAGGTGTTGCGACCAATGTCGAAGTTGTGCAAGCTGCGCTCAGTCTGCGCGCCCCAGTAGTGGTCGGCGGGAACTTCAATGGTCCCCATGGAGTCGGACTCGGTACGTGTACTCACGTTTGCTCCTTCATCGCAGTTATCCATTAACGCAGCTAAGCCTATCCCAGCTGGAGACTATGAAATAGCACCTTGGCCCCATTGGTGCAGCTTTTCGCCAATAGTTAGGTCATATGCGCGTCTGGACGACGACGACGCCGCTTTGGCACTGATACTTGCGCTGGCACAAGGCTTTGCACCATCGTTTTCAACACTGGCCTAAGAAACGTTTAACGTGAAACTAGCTTGCGTTGGCGCTTTGGGTGGCCAGCCAGGCTTTAGCGATGTCGCGGGCAGAGCGTTGCAGCTTGGTTGATTGGTGGTTCATTTCAATCAGTGCACGTGAAGTTAACATCGCACTGATGCGGTTAATCTCAGTGCCAGCGCGCTCATCTATACGCTCAGAAATAACCGGTACCACCTGGGAGGCGAGGAATAGACTCTTGGGGTCAGCCAGGACCACCAGGTCAGAGCCGGCTAAAACCGGATCTGAGGAGTAGATGTCGGCAAGCTGAATGGAGTTATCGCGTAGTGCCTTAACGGTGAGCGCACCACCAGAATCTTCAATTGGCGAGAATTTGACGTTAACTGCGTAGATACTTTTGAGCCCTTTGGGCCCATAGGGGCGGGTCTCTAGCTCTGAGTTACCTCCTAGCACCAAGTTTGGCACTGCGCGCAGGTCACCAATCTGTTTTAGGTTGTAACGCTGCGCTAGTTTGGCGGTGACTACATAGGAGTCTTGATCGCTGGCCGGGGCCTGGTTAAGGATCCGCAAACCATCAGGTAAAGCTTCACGCAGTTGGTTGTAAACTGCCTGCGACGCCGTCACGGTAGCTTTCGGGTTTAAAAACTGCAGCAGGTTGCCGGTGTAGTCCGGTAGCAGATCAATGGCGCCAGCTTTAAGCTCAGGCATGTAGATTTCTCGCTGACCAATACGCATTTGGCGGTCAATTTTGTAGCCTAGCCTTTCTAGGGCCTGGGCGTAGATCTCGGCAATGATCTCGTTGGAGTAGTAGTCCTGGCTGCCTATCACCAAAGTATTAGTGTCCCCAGCGGATCCGGCCAGGCTCTGCTCGGTGCCACAGCCGCCCACTAAAGTACCAATCCCGGCCAATGCTCCGGTTAAAACCGCGCGACGAGTAGCCATATAAGTGGCGGCATGTGCCCGACTAAGTTTGTGCGTTTTCATTTACCCACCTTAGTTGCGCTTAGCTGTCTTTCAATGCGGTGTTGGCACAGGCCGAGCAGCCAATCGACCAGCAAAGCTAGGGCCACTACCAGTATGGCGCCGGCAATCATTTGCGGATAGTTGCGGGTTTTCAGGCCTAAGTAAAGCAGACGCCCCAGCCCATAGTTGGCGGTATAGGCAGCTAATGTGGCGGTAGCTATCACCTGCAAACTAGCGCTGCGCAGGCCTGCAACCAGCAAGGGCTGAGCCAGGGGAAGTTCGATTTGGCTAAGAATTTCGCTTTCTTTCATACCCAGAGCCCGCGCAGCATCCACTACGCTAGGTGGCGCCCCGGCTACGCCACTGTATGCTCCAGCTAGCAAAGGTGGAATCGCTAAAGCAACTAGCGCCAACACTGGCGCCGGCAGGCCAATACCGATCCAAAGCCCAAACAGGGTCAGTAAACCCAGCGTAGGTATCGCCCGCACCGCGCCGGTTAGATTAATCAGCCATTTACCTCGCCCGCTGTGACCAATATAGATCCCCAGCGGCAGCGCAATCACCGCACTGATTACTAGCACTAGGGCGCTAACCCCTAAATGCTGTACCAGGCGCCAAGCAATACCACGTTGACCTAGCCAATTGGCGCCGTCGGCAATCCACGTAGCAGCCGCAAGAATTAAGCTCATGCGCGCCTCCAACCGCTAAGCAGCCAGTGAGCTAAAGCCACTAACCCATCTAGTAGCAAAGCCAAAATAATCGTAACTACCAAACCGGTGATCACCTCAGCGCTGATACCACGTTGGAAACCATCAGTAAGCAAAGTGCCCAGGCTTGAAATACCAATGAACGCCGCCACCGTAACCAAAGAGATAGTGGAAGTAACCAGTACCCGCGCGGCGCTAGCAATCACCGCCAAAGCCAGCGGCAACTCGATTTGCCACCAGCGGCGCAAACGCCCATAGCCACAGGCATCAGCACTTAACAACACTTGTTCAGGCAGGCCACTAAAAGCTTGCACACAGGGGCCAGCCATAATGGCTACCCCGTAAATACTCAGCACAATCACCATATTGAGGCTAGAGCGCAGTGGGGTACCAATAATGACTGGCACCAAAATAAGTAAGGCCAGTGAAGGCAGCGCATACATTGCTCCAACTACACTGACCAGGCCCCGACCAAAAGCAGAGTTAACCGCCGCCCGACCTAGTGGAATGGAGATAACTAAGGCGACAACAATCGCGCTTACAGCAATAACTAGATGCTGCCCAAGCAGCTCCAGCACCCAGGCGTAGTTATGAATCAGCCAGTTCATGGGCGCGCCTTGGTCTGTGAGCTGGCTGCTAGTTTGCCTACCGGGACCCCGAGCAAGTCAGTAACTAGACCCGCCTCGTCCACCTGCAATCTACGCGCGGCCTGGGAGCGGCCAATAAAGTCGGACACAAACTGGTTTGCGCTTTGGTTTAGTAGCGTGCGGGCGTCGCCTGCCTGTGCGATTTTAGCGCCAGTTTCTAGCACCACTATCTGGTCACCTAGCTTGAAGGCTTCGTCAACGTCGTGAGTAACCAGCAAAATGGTGGTACCTACTTGATCACGCAGCCAAGCCACCTGCTCTTGCAGCTGGGTGCGCACAATTGGATCTAACGCTCCAAAAGGCTCATCCATCAGTAGGATATCCGTTTTGTTAGCTAGGGCTCTGGCTACCCCTACGCGCTGGCGTTGGCCACCAGAGAGCTGCGCTGGGAAACGGCTAGCATAGTCGCTTTCAAGCCCAACCAGTTCAAGTAGTTCCAGGGCACGCCGGCGGGCTTTAGCGCGGCTGACACCTTCTAGCAGTGGTACCGTGGCGATGTTTTCTAGCACATTACGGTGGGGAAACAGGCCACCGTCTTGGATTACATAACCGATCGAGCGCCGTAGTTTCACTGGGTCACTTTCAGCTACATTCTTACCGCGTACCCATACTTTGCCGCTGGTGGGCCTAACCATGGCGTTTACCATGCGCAGTAGTGAGGTTTTACCGCAGCCTGAGGTGCCCAGCAGCACTGTAGTTGAGTGGTGTTTAACTTCTAGGGAGAAGTTTTTTACTGCAAAAGTAACGCCCTTGTCATAGCTTTTGCTGACATTTTCAAAACGAATCATGGGGCCTCGCTTTGGTGTAAAAAAGACCCAAGGCTAAGCCTTGGGCCAACTCGTAGCGGGGACAGGATTCGAACCTGCGACCTCCGGGTTATGAGCCCGGCGAGCTACCGAACTGCTCCACCCCGCGTCGGTGAAATAAACATTACTAGCCAAGCAGGCACTATGCAAGCCTGCAAGGCATGGCCTTACTCACCATGCGGTAAGGAAGGTCATATTTTACGCTATTTGGTGCTACACCTAGTAAGAAATGGTGGATTGACACGGTTTGCGTCAATCCACCATTAACTTCAGTCTTGTCCTACAGCAGTGTCGCCGTCGCCATCACCCGGCTGCTCTGGATCTGGGCTGGGGCTTTCACCGCCGCCGTCGCCACCACCGGTGGGGGCCGGATCGGGAGCTACCGGCTGCGGAGAGGTTACCGGATCAGGCTGCACGGTGGGCACCACAATCGGCTCAGAGGGGGCCTGGGGCGCCGTCGTAGCCGAGCCGCCGCTACCGCCACTACCGCCACTGCCGGAACCAGAGCCACTACCTGAACCGCTACCTGAGCCACCAGAACCCGTGCCCGAATTACCAGGCTTGGCGCCAGAGTTATTAGAGCCGTTACCGGAAGAGGAGTTAGCCGCGTCAGTACCAGACTTGCTGGTAGCAGTTTTGTTACGCGAAGTGGGCTGAGTGGTAGGTGCTGCACTAGCTGCCTGCTGACGCTCCTTGCGCGCCTCACGGCGACCTTCACGGGCTACTACAGCCTGGCGCTCTTCTTCAGTGAGATCCTCAGTGTTAACGCCCGCCCCTAGGCCGGCACTATTTAGTACCGCGTCGTGAGCTGCCGCCAAAGTGTCAAAGGCCTTGTCAATGCGGGCAGCTGAAACACTGACTTTATTACAGTCAGTGCCGTCATAAACCGTCAGGCGTCGCGAGTTCTCAATTTCTTGATCTAATGACTTAATGAGCTTTTCGTCAACCTTGTCACGCTGACGTTTAACCGTATTCTCAGCATCCTTAATTTCGTTAACCAAGGAGCTGTAGGCCGCTAGTTGCTGCGGAGAGTTAGGGCACTGGGTAGCAACCGCATTGACTTTAGCTAGGTTGCTATCTAGATCCTGACCTCGGTTCATTGAAGCTACACCAATGCCACCAATGATCAGCAAAGCTGCTGCTGAAAGGGCGCTAATACCAGCAACTACGTTACGGCGCACACGCACCTGTTCTTCAGCTCGATTAACAGCGCTTGGTGATGAAGTCTCAGACACCTGGGCAGGAGCATCTTCAGTAGCCTGGCCATCTTCACCGCGCACCGCTGCAGTGTCAGCACCGGCACCACTGGCAGGCTGACTCATATCGATAGGTTCAGTAATAGATTCTTCCAAAGCATTCTCCAATCCAACGCAAGGTTAACACGCCGTTGAAAAAGATTTCAGGATATTTGACTCACAATTCTTTTAATCAGCACTAAACCAGCGCTAGTTAGAATGGTTAGTAATTTAATGCTTACAATTAATCATGATGTTACTTAACATTCAGGCTGATTTTAGGGTCTCTTCAGCGCTCCAGCATCATACTCCCAGCTGGCCATATGCTACATGGGGGTAAGTCCCCTATCGCAACAGTTAAGTCCTAAGTAACAACCATCACTATGACGGCGGACATATAACCAATAAAACCACGGGCAGCGTCGCCCTGAATCAAAATAAACCCGGTTTAAAGGGATAAAAAACCTGGTTGCGGAAATAAAAAAACCGACCGGGTAATCCGGTCGGTTAAAAGCGTGGAGCTAAGGGGATTCGAACCCCTGACCTCTTCCATGCCATGGAAGCGCGCTACCAACTGCGCCATAGCCCCGTATTAATTTGTCTCTACACTTAACGTGTAAGCGTGGAGCTAAGGGGATTCGAACCCCTGACCTCTTCCATGCCATGGAAGCGCGCTACCAACTGCGCCATAGCCCCAATCCGATAAAACGAACCGGTTTTGCGTTTAACCTTCGCTTAACGCAACGTGGAAAACTTTAGCCGCCCCCAACCAGTTTTGGCAAATCCTCCAGCAGTGGCTTACATCACCAAATCGCTGGGGTGGCGTTAGAGCTATCTGTCACGCTCACATTCCACTGGCGAATAGCCCAACCTGGCGGGCGTAAACCGTTATGTAGTACCCCCCAAGCGCAGTTGCCCAGCGACAGCAGCCCCGACCAACTATTAGGGTCCAGGCCCAGCAGACAGGTGGCCCCCATAGTCAAAACTGCCGAGTGGGCTACCAGCACCACCGTATCGTCAGTGCCTAAGGCCTCCACGGCGTCGCGCATAGCCGCAGCAGAGCGCTGGCCCACCGCGTCGCGCTCTTCCATACCAATGCCACCGGGCGTGCCGCACTTACCGCGCCACAGCTTAAACTCCTGGGGCCAGCCAGCCTTAATTTCTTTACCGGTTAGGCCTTCCCAAATCCCAAAGGAACGCTCAATTAGGCGCTCATCACTAGCCACCTTGCCCCCGCTCAGTTTGGCGAGAGCCTGGGCAGTTTGCTGAGCCCGCTCCAGGGGTGAAGCGATGATCTTAACCGGCTTATAGGCCGCAATAATTGGCGCCACTGCCTCAGCTTGGGCTAGCCCAGCTGCATTTAGGGAAATATCGGTTACCCCCTGCACGCGCCCTTGCAGGTTGTAATCGGTCTGCCCATGACGCCACACCACCAACTTAGCCATGTTCACTCACTATCGAGCACGCTGGCGGGCAGTTCAATTTGCGGGCAGTCCTTCCATAGTCGTTCCATGGCGTAAAACTCGCGGTCCTCCTCGCGCTGGACGTGCACCACAATGTCGTTGTAGTCCAGCAGCACCCAGTGGGCCTGCGAATAGCCCTCGCGCATACGGCGCTTAGCGCCAGCCTGGTGTAGGGCTTCCTCCACGGCATCTACCACAGCCATAACCTGACGCTCATTGCCAGCAGAGATCACTAAGAACACATCAGTTAGGGCCAGACGCTGCGAAACATCAATAGCGATAATGTCGCTAGCCTTCTTCTGGGAGGCGGCGTGGGCCGCTGCGTGAGCAAGTTCAATCGCGTAAGGGGTGGCGGACATTTCGTCTCCTTAAATTCTCTAAGTCTGATTAAAGCACAGCCGCCAAGCATGTAAATACTTGGCGGCTGCTTGGCTTTTTAGCATCTGCTATTCGAGTTTGGGTAGCTCCAGGGCCAGGGCATTGGTGGAGCCGCCGTCGAGTACAACGAACCACACCACTGCCGCAACCACCAGCGCCAACACAATGATCAGCAACATGGTTAGGAAGATGCGCAAACCACGGCCATCCTGGCTAGACTCGTCATCTTCCAGGTGGTCATACAAACCAGTGTCCGCCAGCGCCTCATTAGGAGCCGAGTTAGCCTGCTGGTTGGCGCGGGCCTGGCTGAAAGCACCCCAGTTGGGTACTACCTCATTTTCAAACTCATCCTGGGCGGAAACCATCTCCGGGGTGCGCTGCACCACCGGCGGGTTGGGGTTGGCGGGCTTAATGATGGTCAGTTCACCGGTGTTGGTGTCTACCTCACGCACGCCCTTGGCTACTGAGGGGGCGCGCACGATTGGGCGACGTGCCGGGGTCTCATTAGCTGCCGGAGCCGGGGTGGGTGCTGGCTGGGCGTTACCTCCCAGCAGTGAACGACGGCGCATGGGGGCCGGTTCGGCCTGCCCCGGGGTGGGCTGAGCATCAGCCAGCGGCTCATTTACCGGCGTATAGGCGGCGGTAGAAACATTCCAGTCACCGGCCTCGTCAGCGGAAGGCACCGGCTGGGTGCGGTCGGCTGCAACCGACTGCCACAACGGACCCTGTTCGCCACCACCGGGAGCAGCCGGGGCTGCCTGCGGAGCTGACTGCGCTACCGGTAGCTCAGCTGAATGAGCAGATTGGCTAAGCTGGGCAGGCGGATTCTCTAGTACCGAGTGCACCGGCAGGAAGGGTGAGGCCGGTGCAGCCTCAGTGCGTGGAGCGGCCGACGGCGTCGGGGCGCTAACCGCATTAAAGACCGTGCGGCGTCGGGGCAGATCCGCACCAAGATCAGAAACTGCCGAGTTAGCGCTAGCTGCCGAGGCGGCAGTACCAGACATGGCACTGGGGGCGGTGGCAGAAAAAGCGCTAGGCGCACTGGCAGCAGAGCGGGCACTAACCGCGTTTACACCAGCCAAATCAGCTGAAGCAGCGGTGGCCGAGAAAATGCTAGGGGCGCTTGCTGCGCTAGCAGCCGCACGCCTACGCGAACGAGTCCCAGCGCGGCTAGCCAAATCAGCTGAAGCTGCCGTGGCCGAGGCAGCCGTAGCAGAGAAAGAACTGGGGGCACTAGCTGCATTAGCGCGGCGTCGGGTGGCACGCCCATTAACAGCCGGAGCAGCCGAGGGAGCACTCAAAGAACTATAAGCACTGGCGCTACTGGCCATACCCGCGCTGGCCGCACTAGCAGCACGCCGCGAGCGCGCCGGGTAAGTTGGCAGTGAGGGAGCCCCAGCGTGAGCCGAATTTACGTGTACCACCGGCTGAGTGGAAGCCTGGCCACCTAGCGGACCAGCTCCAGCGCTGGTGGCGCTAGCAGCAGAAATACCAAAAGAAGCAGCTGAGCCGGCGGTGGGCGAGCTGCTGGCTAGGTGCGTAGGTAGCCCCACAGCGGGGCCGTTGCCGCCGTTAGCAGCATTGGCGGCGTTAGCGGCTGCAGTATTTACAGGCGGGAAGGTAGGGGCAGTTGTGTGTCCAGCGCCTTCAGGCATACGGCTAGCGGCGGTAGGCACTACCCGTGTATCTCTAAGATCGTCGCCGGGAGTAACAACCGGGGCGCTAGGGGCAGCAACCGGAGCACTAGCAGCCGGAGCGCTAGGGGCACTAGGGAAGCCAGGAGCGCTAGGGGCAGCATTAGCGCGGCTAGGGCCGTCGCCGGGGCCAGAGCCTAAAAGCGGCTCACGGATAGGCTCAAAACTGTTGTGCTCGTGCAGAGTGTGGCTTTTAATATCCATCTCTGCCATAGGGCTTTGTAGTGCTTGAGCCTCATCAACAGTTAATTCACCTGAGGCCACTGCCTCACGTAAGCTTCTTGTTCTTCACGCAGGCGGCGCATTTCGCGGCGGGTTAGCAGGGGCTGCTGGCCGGTTAGGAAGGCTTCACGCTCCGCTGAGCGCTCCGCTTCGCGGCGTGCTCGTCGCGACATTGGGCGGGCAGCTCCGTTTTGAGGCGCGTCAGTCACTTTCGCTATCCTTCCTGCCGGTTTGTCCTTGGGCTACATTGGCGGTCATTGAGGTGGTTGCGCTGTTGCGCTGTCCACTTCTATAAAGGCCATATTTACGAATGTATTGCACTACGCCGTCTGGTACCAGGTACCACACCGGCGCGGCGCGTTTAACTCTTTCACGACATGCCGTTGAGGAGATGGCCATAGCTGGCACCTCAACCAGTTGCACGCTGTCTGGCAGTCCGGTCTTGTCTAACACATGTCCCGGACGGGTGACCCCCACCATATGTGCAAGCTCGAATAGTTTATCGGCGTCTTTCCAAGAAAAAATCTGCGCCAACGCATCTGCGCCAGTGATGAAGAACAACTCCGTACCTGGATAAAGTGCGGCAATATCGCGCAAAGTATCCACAGTGTAGGTAGTCCCGCCGCGATCAATATCCACCCTGGACACCGTAAAGCGCGGGTTAGAGGCCGTAGCGATAACCGTCATCAGGTAGCGATGTTCGGCTGCAGAGACGCGACGGTCACGTTTAAAGGGTTGGGAAGCTGTAGGAACGAAGATTACTTCATCAAGCTCAAAGACGTCTTGTACCTCACTTGCAGCCACCAAGTGGCCATGGTGAATCGGGTCGAAAGTGCCACCCATAATGCCTATGCGTGGTGCTCGCCCTGTTTTTTCCATGCCTACATACTGCCATGAATTAATATAAATAGCCTATCCTTATGGGGGTATTAACCAAGTTTTCCTACAGTTTCGCGGCCTACACTGGCAATCTGACACGTATTACGGGAGGCAGTAATGACCAGGCACGATCGGCTTAGCGAGCTACTGGCTATGGTTCTGGAAGCCGGCAGCGTGCATATTGACGACGTCGTCGCTCAGCTGGGGGTTTCCGCCGCCACTGCCCGGCGTGACCTGGATTTACTGGCCAGCCAACAGTTAGTTACCCGCACCCGCGGCGGGGCTAGTGCCAACCCTACTTCTTCAGAGCTGCCCTTGCGTTACCGCACTACACGCATGTCTGAGGAAAAGACACGTATTGCTCACGCCGCCGCCAAACTGGTTGAGCCGGGCCAAACTATTGCGCTTAATGGGGGCACTACCACCACTGAGATTGCCCGCGAGTTGGCCTTGCACGCGCCTGAACCCACTTTGGAAGTGCCGCAAGTTACGGTGGTTACTAATGCGGTCAATATTGGTTATGAGCTGACTGTGCGCTCACATGTGCGGGTAGTGATGACTGGTGGGGTGCCCCGCCCCCAGTCATATGAGCTGGTAGGCCCCCTGGCGCAGCGGATTTTGCCCGATATTTACATCAACACCTTGTTTTTAGGGGTTGAGGCTCTAGGCCCGCGCGGGGCCTACGCTTCTCATGAGGGTGAGGCAGCCATTAATGCGGCCTTGGCTGATGCGGCTGAGACGGTGGTGGCCGTCAGTGACCACTCAAAACTGGGCACTAGTGCCTTTGCATTGATCCGTAAGCTGTCACAGATTGACCTGCTGATCACCGACAGCGGTGTGGATGAGGACACGCTAGCGTGGATCAAAGCCGCCGGCGTAGAGACTATGATTGTTTAAGGGAAACATTTTCTCCCCTACCCCAACATAATCGAACACAGCTTGGTTAGCGCCTGAGGCGCCAGCCTAGCTGTGTAACTGCTGCCGAGGAAGTCTGCAATGACCATGCCCCCCGCCCCGCGCACTACCGGTCGCGTCACTATGCCCATTCAAGAGGGCATTGATGAACAAATCCGCGCCCTTTGCACTGCTTTAGGCGCAGATGCCGTCCGTAACTCTGACGGTACTTGGCTCCCTGAAATAGCCTCTGAACTGGTGGATAAGGTTTACTCCACCTACTTCCCGGCCCGTGGCGATCAAGAATTTGCGCTGGCTCATCCCCAAACTTTGGTTAACCAGTATCTGCTTTCTGCCCGCCACACCGCTTTAGGGACCGCTGCCCTAGAAATTGACGTCATGGAGGGCTATTTCCGTGACCAGTTCGCCCCGCACTATGAGCGCTATGAGCGTTTTTGGGAGGTCACTGACCGCACCACTGGCCAGGTAGTGCCCGTAGAAGACTGGCAGCTAGATCAGCAGCGCGGGGTGGTAACTATCCCCCAGCCCACGCCTTGGCATGAATACACTGTGGCTTTCCTAGCTGATCAGCTATGGGACTCCACCCAGATGTACAACTACATCACCAACAACTGGCAAGATGACCCCACCCGCGTCAAAGAGCGCCCCTATGACGTGCGCAAGCACCCGGTGTGGGAGCACACCCGCCAGGCCCTGACCGACTGGCTAGCGGCCCACCCGGAAGTGGATGTAGTGCGTTTTACCACTTTCTTCTACCACTTCACACTGGTGTTTAACGAGAGCGGCAAAGAAAAGTTTGTGGACTGGTTTGGCTACTCTGCCTCCGTCTCACCTGAAGCTTTGGACGCTTTTGAGGCTGAATACGGCTATGCACTGCGGGCTGAAGATTTTGTCGACGCCGGCTACTACAACTGCCCCTTCCGCTCCCCCGGCCCCCAGTTCCTAGACTGGATTGATTTCACTTCCAGGTTTGTGGCCGCCAAGGCCAAGGAGCTGGTGGATATTGCCCACGCTAATGGGCGCGAAGCCATGATGTTCCTAGGCGATAACTGGATTGGCACCGAGCCTTACGGCAAGTATTTCCCCTCAATCGGGCTAGATGCGGTGGTTGGTAGCGCCGGTAGTGCCGCCACTACCCGCCTGATCAGCGATATTCCCGGGGTTAAATACACCGAGGTGCGTTTCTTACCTTACTTCTTCCCCGACGTTTTCAACCACGAGGGCGGAGACCCGGTGGGCCAAGCCAATGATTCTTGGTTAACTTCACGGCGCGCTATTGTGCGCCGCCCACTAGACCGGATGGGCTATGGCGGCTATGTTTCGCTGGCTCTGGAGTTTCCTGAGTTTGTTCAGCGCATTGCCCAGATCTGTCAGGAGTTCCGCGACATTCACGAGTTTTCCGGCGGTAACCTGCCGGCTAACGCCCCCTTTAAGGTGGGTATTTTGAATGCCTGGGGTAAGCTGCGCAGCTGGCAAACCCATATGGTGGCCCACGCACTGTGGTATAAGGCCTGCTACTCCTATGTGGGTGTGGTTGAGGCCTTGGCTGGCTTGCCTTTGAGGTGGAGTTCCTCTCCTTCAACGAGGTTTTGGACCAGGGTGTGCCCAGCGATATTGGGGTGCTGATTAATGCTGGCGCTGCTGGCACCGCTTTTTCTGGGGCTCAGGCTTGGGATGATCCGCGTCTGAGCGAAATTATTCGCGCCTGGGTGGCCGCTGGCGGCGGTTTCATTGGTGTGGGTGAGCCTAGTGCCTATCCCAAGGGAGGGGCTTTCTTGCAGCTCAGCGATGTTTTGGGGGTGGATCGTGAGCAGTCCTTGTCACTGTCTACTGACCGCTACCCGGTGGTTACTTCTGAGCATTACGTTAGCGCTGATTTAGACCCGGTTTTCGACGACGGCGAAGGCGCTGGTGGGGATGTGTTTGCTACCAGCGCGCAGATTCTGCGACTAAAAGAGGGCAGCGTACAGCTGGCGGTTAACCACTATGGAGCCGGGAGCGCCGTGTATTTCTCGGGTCTGCCCTACTCCTATGTAAACAGCCGCACCCTGCAGCGCGCCCTGTATTGGGCGGCTAACCGTCAAGACCTCATTGAGCAGTGGCACACCAGTCACCCGGCCACTGAAGTGGCTTGGTATCCGCAGGTGCGCCGGTTCTTGGTGACCAACAACTCCTACCAGGCGGTTAGCACCAGCGTATGCGGCCAGGGCCAAACCTGGCAGGTTGAGCTTGAACCTATGGGTAGCTGCTGGATGGATGTGAACTAAAGGCGTTTAGGCGCGTGCTTTATCTAAGTGCGCGCCTAAGCTTGCGCCAGCGTTTGGGACTAATGATTAGCTCAAGCCCAAACACCACCATCCACACAAATAAGATGGTCAGGTGTACTCTTTGGGCGATGCCGCTGTAACGCTGGAGTACTTCTAGTACGGCGGCGGTAATCGCATAGAAGGCACTTGCCGCAGTCATTATGCCGGTTAGGTAACGACTAGCCGGCATAATTTTGTGTAGCTTTAGGCCGCTGCGTGGGCTCAGTAGGCCGGTTAGGCCCACGCCGGCGGCAATCCAGGCCCCTCCCACCACAATTGAGGAGCCTTCATGAACCCGGTGCACCCAGCTGGTGGAGTGGGCCAGCTGCGCCTTGCAGCTGTTTAGAGATACCGCGCATTGCATTGGGAAACTAACGTCCACAATGGTGGCCACACCGATAAGTACTAGTCCCCCAAATCCCAGCAGGGCGCAGTGCCTGCCCCAGCGGTTAATTTTACGCCAGTGGACGTTTCTACCCAGGTTGTTAAGCCCTACCATGCCGGTGCCGCTAACCAGCAGTGAGGCTACGCCGTCGCCAATACGAGTGACCTTAGCGGTGGGCTGGCCACTAGCAGCCAATTCAGAGGCGTAGGCGTTAACCCAACTCAAATGCGAGCCCAGCAGACCAGACAGTAACCAGGTGGAATAAACTATGGCGGCAAGTATTATGGCCACACCGGTGGTGCGTGCATATTTAAACGGCATCGCGTCCTCATAATGCTCGGAAGTACTGCTTTCATTATGGCTGTAAGGACTGCTAACTAGCCAATTGCATCGCTTCAAGGCAAATCGAGACGCTGTGAGATTTTAAGTAAACATGCTAAACGATTGACACATATAAGCTGGCTTCGCCGGGGTAAGACAAAGGCGTCCTACCCCACCTCACCAGGCGATATGCCCAAAATCGTCCGGGTGCGGCAGCGCCGTTAGTGGGGCGACCAGCGCGATTAAGGCCGCTCCGCTAACACGGTGCTAGCACGTCACATATGTTGTCAGATCTTTGCCTGACAAAGTTATCTAGTTTCGGTTTACAGATCCGGGTCGGTCCACAGACCCTGGGCTGCTTCTTCACGCAGGGCCGCGCGGGCAGCTTCTTTCGCGTCCATACGTTCTTTATATTCAGCTCGGCGCTGCTCGTTGGTACGGCGGTGGTAGTCCTCCACGCGCACATCCGTGCCACGCTGGCCCAGCAGCTCAGCCCCGGCAGTGAGGGTGGGCTCCCAAGTGAAGATGACGCCGTCGCTTAAATCACCGATCAGCACCGTGTCTCCACCCTGTGCCCCGGCCTTGAGCAGCTCATCTTCCACGCCAGCAATAGCCAGGCGGTCAGCTAGGTAGCCCACGGCCTCATTGTTAGTGAAGTCAGTTTGCAGCACCCAGCGTTCAGGCTTTTGACCGCGCACCTGATAAACCTTGCCCTCCTGGGGGTGGTTAACCAGCTTAATGGTGGCAATGGGCTCATTCTTACGCCGTCCTACCGGGGCCGGGGTAATAACCGGGCGCACCGTCTGACTTTCGACCTCTTGCAGCTGCTGACGGTCTTGCTCTACCAGGGCCGCTAGCGCATAGGACAGTTCACGTAGGCCCTTACGGGTTAGCGCACTGACTTCAAACACCGGCCAGCCGCGCTCTAGCAGCTCATCATGCATCATTTCAGCCATGGCGGCGCCGTCAGGCATATCCACCTTGTTAACCACAATCACGCGTGGACGGCTCATCAGCGGCAGGCGGCCCGTGGCACTGCCGTCATCAGCTAGGCGCTGCGAGTAGGTGGCTAGCTCAGCTTCAATAACCTCAAGGTCATGGAGCGGATCGCGGTCAGATTCCAGTGTGGCCGCGTCAAGCACATGCACAATCACCGCGCAGCGCTCAATGTGGCGCAAAAATTCTAGGCCCAAGCCCTTGCCTTCACTGGCGCCAGGGATCAGCCCGGGCACATCCGCAATGGTGTAGCGGCTAGAGCCGGCCTCAACCACGCCTAGGTTGGGTACCAAAGTAGTGAAAGGATAGTCGGCAATCTTGGGACGCGCCGCGCTCATGGCGGCAATCAGGGAGGATTTACCAGCGCTGGGGTAACCCACTAAAGCCACGTCAGCGATGGACTTTAGTTCAAGTACTACATCTTTTTCTCACCGGGCAGGCCTAGCAGGTGGAAGCCCGGGGCGCGGCGCTTAGAAGAAGCTAGGGAGAAGTTACCACGCCCGCCGGCGCCGCCTTCCGCCACTACCAGCTCTGCATCCGGCTCAACCAGGTCAGCGATTACGCTGCCGTCAGTGTCTTTAACAACCGTGCCTTCAGGCACCGGCAAGATTACGTCAGCGCCATTTTCGCCGCGCCGCCAGTCCCCCATGCCGGGGGTGCCACTACCAGCGCTACGGTGAGGGCTGCGGTGGTAGCTAAGTAGAGTGGTGACCGAGGGGTCTACCCGCAAAATAACCGAACCGCCGTGACCGCCGTCGCCACCATCAGGGCCAGCCAGGGGCTTGAACTTTTCACGATGAATCGAGGTACAACCATGGCCGCCGTCGCCACCGGCAACGTGCAAAACCACGCGATCAACAAAACTGGCCATGATCTCTCCTAGGTATCAGTTGCGGGCGTATATATGACGCAAGGGCGGCCGGCATCGCGCCGAACCGCCCTCACATGACGTTTAGTCGCTGGTCTCAGGCCTCAACTAGGACGTTGACAACCTTACGACCGTGGTGGGTGCCGAACTCGACACTGCCAGCTGCGGTAGCAAACAGGGTGTCGTCGTTACCGCGGCCTACGTTTACACCAGGGTGGAAGTGAGTGCCGCGCTGACGCACGATAATCTCTCCGGCCTTAACAAACTGGCCGCCGTAGCGCTTAACGCCCAGGTACTGTGCGTTCGAGTCACGGCCGTTGCGGGAGGAACCCAGACCCTTCTTGTGTGCCATTTCCTAATCCTCTTTTCTGCTAAGACTAATCGATGCCGATATAGGGCAAGATCAGGCGATTGTGGTAACCTTGACGGCGGTCAGCTTGGCGCGGTGGCCCTGACGCTTACGGTAACCGGTCTTGTTCTTGAACTTGAGGATGTTGATCTTAGGACCCTTCTCGTCGCCGACGATTTCGGCGCGAACGGATACCTCGGCTAGGCCAGCAGCGTCCGAGGTCACCTTGTCGCCATCCACCAGGAGTAGGGGGGCGAGGGTTACCTCGTCGCCGATCTCACCGGCAAGCTTGTCGACAACGACGACGTCGCCGACGGAGACCTTCTCCTGACGGCCACCAGCCTTGACGATCGCGTAGACCACGTTGATGCTCATCTCTTTTAGTCGTTTTAAGCGCCCCGTAGCTACTAAGCCAACTTGGCACTTTCTGGCAAACGGTGCGCAACGCACCGACGGTCAACTCTACGTGACGAAGGGGCGTTGCGCCAACCTGTTTTCGCTATTCTTCAGTGTGGTCTTGCGCACCGGTTTCAGTTTGTGCCGGTGCCACCACCCCGGAGCTAGCTGCCCGACGGCGCGGGCGACGCATAGTTTCTAGCACCGTGTCGGCGCTAGCAACTACCGATCCACCTCCGGAAATAGTCTGCCTCTGGGCCGGGGCGGCCGGGGCTTGCTCGGGGGTGACGCTTACATCGGGGGCACTAGCAGCGCGACGCACAGCCCGACGGCGTGGGCGCGGCTGGGCTACCTCGGTATCTGCGTGTGACTGCTCAGCTACCTCGGCGCTTGCGGACGCCTGTCCGGTTACCTCCTCCTGGACGGCTGCCGGCTCTAGTGGCGCGTCAGCCGACTGCTGAGCCTCATCGGTGTCGCTAGCTGCGGCGTCCGGGGCACCAGCATCACTAGGGACGCCAGCGTCGTCGTGAGCAGTACCGTTGGCAGCCTCGTCGTGAGCCTGCTGTGGCTCCAAAGCTCCATAAAGTCAGCCGGCGCAGCGCTCTGCACAAACTGGCCCGAACGGCGCACTCGGCGCGGTGAGCGTACGGTTTCACGCGGCGCCTCGCTAGCCCCACTCTCGTGAGCCTGCTCAGCGGCGGCAGCAATCTGGGCTAGCGTGTTGCGCACATTGTCGCGCTCAGACTCATCGGCCACGCTGGCCGCAGCAGACTCACTGGCTGAGTCATTCTTACGGCGCGGTTCTTCATCCTTACGCTGCTTACGACGGCGCTTACCACTGTCTACATGGGCTGAGGCAGACATAGACATGTCCACCACCTGGTTTTCCACCGGGGCATCATGAACGATAAAGCCACGCCCATTGCAGTGCTCACACGGCGTCGAGAAAGCCTCTACCAGACCCTGCCCCACACGCTTACGGGTCATCTGCACTAGCCCCAAGCTGGTTACTTCAGTGACCTGGTGGCGGGTACGGTCGCGACCCAGGCATTCGATTAGGCGGCGCAGCACCAGGTCCCGGTTGGACTCAAGCACCATATCCACAAAGTCGATTACCACCATGCCGCCAATGTCGCGTAGACGCAGCTGACGCACAATCTCCTCAGCTGCTTCCAGGTTGTTGCGGGTGACGGTCTCCTCCAGGGTGCCGCCCGCGCCAGTGAAGCGGCCGGTATTGACGTCAATAACCGTCATGGCTTCAGTGCGGTCAATTACTAAGGTACCGCCACTGGGCAGCCACACCTTGCGGTCAAAAGCCTTAGCTAGCTGCTCCTCTACCCGGTAGGTGGTGAACACATCCACCGGGGAAACCCAGTGCTCTAGGCGGTCAGCTAGCTCAGGGCTAAGCTCAGTGACATATTCGCTAATGGTTTGCCAGGCTTTAGAACCCGAAACGATCAGTTTGCGGAAGTCTTCACTAAAGACGTCACGCACCACGCGCAAAGCCAGCTCCGGCTCACCCTTTAGTAGCAGCGGGGCTTTGCCTGAGCCACGGTTAACGGCTTCTACCTTCTTTTGGATCTGCTCCCACTGGGCGGTTAGGCGCTGCACATCAGCGGCTAGCTGCTCTTCAGTAGCACCCTCAGCGGCGGTGCGCACAATTACACCATGTCCGGCGGGCACAACCTGCTTCAAAATGCGCTTTAGGCGGCCGCGCTCAGTGTCGGGTAGCTTGCGTGAAATACCGGTCATAGACCCCCCGGGCACTAGCACCAGGTGACGTCCGGCCAGGGTGATCTGGCTGGTTAGGCGCGCGCCCTTATGACCAATAGGGTCCTTAGTTACCTGCACTACCACCGTGTCGCCGCTCTTGAGGGCGTCTTCGATGCGGCGGGGCTTGCCTTCTAGGCCAGCGGCGTCCCAGTTAACTTCACCGGCGTAAAGCACAGCGTTGCGGCCCTTGCCTAGGTCAACGAAGGCGGCTTCCATGGAGGGCAGTACGTTTTGTACGCGCCCAATGTAGACATTGCCCACCATTGAGGTTTGGGTGTGGCGGGCTACGTAGTGCTCTACCAGCATGTCGTCTTCAAGTACGGCGATCTGGTTGAGCCCGTCTTTTTCGCGCACGATCATCTGGCGGTCCACGCTTTCACGGCGGGCCAGGAATTCTGCTTCGGTCACGATCGGGCGACGGCGTCCAGCGGCACGTCCTTCACGGCGGCGCTGACGCTTGGCTTCTAGGCGGGTAGAGCCTTTAAGGGCAGTAACTTCGTCTTTAACGTCACGGGCTTCATCTGAGCGGGTGCGGGTACGGCGGCGACGGCGACGACGCAGCGAGCCAGACTCGCCACCTTCTTCTTCCTCGCTACTTTCTTCACTGGCCTGCGCGTCAGCTTCAGCCTCTTCAGGACTGGAAGCGCTAGTAGTGGTCTCTTCTTCCTCTTCGCGCACGCGTGAGCGGCGTCCGCGGCCGCCACGACGACGGCGCACAGACTTGCGGCCGTTTTCTTCGTCTTCTTCAGCTGTGCTTACATCAGTACTTTCGTCCTGAGTTGCTTCGCTCTCTTGATCAGCTACTTCGACGCGCTTTTCGCGGCTAGTACGTTCGTCACGGTGGCGAGTTTTGCGGGACTTAACGCTCGCGCGTGGGGTGCGGGCGGCGTCGTCGTCGTTTTCAGCAGAATCAGCCTCTACTACCGGGCGCTTACGCACTGCCGAAAAATCGGGGGCCTGAAATAGTAGGGAACCAAAAGAAGCGGGCGCACTGGGGGCTGCCTGGGGTTCCTCGGCAGCACTAAAAGTAGAGTCAGCCATTTCAGCCATTATTTTCTCCAAAGTGACGCAGCCCAGGTTCGCACCTACCCCAAGCTGGTCGGGTCGTCGCCGCAGTGGGCGGAAAGTCTAGGAGCACCCCTTATGGGATGTCAGGGCCGCCGCAGTGCGCATTCTAGCCAGGCTTTGCAGCGACGAACATATGCGGCGCAAAAGCAGTTTGGCGAGCGCAGGGCAGGCGGAGAGCGCGCTGGTGCGTAAGCGGAGCTCTTAGGGAATTATTCCACACCCATGGCGCTAAAACCTGGTAGAGGCGTCACAGATGGCCAGTTTTTACTGTTGGCGTTAATAGCCTCAAGCGGCGCCTGAGCATTTTTTTCGGGCGTGTCGAAGCTGGCTTAGGGAGAGCACAAAAAAACGGGACTTAAGTCAGAAACATATAAACCGACCCCAGTCAGTAGGGACGTATGTCCCAGGTATTTTTGCAAGGGTAAACAAATTCACTTGAGTCGTTTGCACCCTTAGTCAAAAAGTCCCACTTCTTCATGACAGCGCGTCAGGCTTAGAAGTACACTTACGGCGAAGTGTTTTTGGCCCTACGGCTAAAAACTCAAGATTGAATCATTAGTACCAAGAAAGGTAGCGCTTGTGACCACCGCAATGGCGCTCGACAGTCTGGACCTAGCCCGCTGGCAGTTCGGGATCACGACCGTCTATCACTTCATTCTGGTTCCACTAACCATCGGTCTAGCACCGCTGGTAGCACTCATGGAAACCGCTTGGCTCAAGACCGGTAACGAGCAGTGGCTAACTCTTACCAAGTTCTTCGGCAAGGTATTCATTATTAACTTCGCACTCGGTGTAGCCACCGGTATCGTGCAGGAATTCCAGTTCGGTATGAACTGGTCTGAATACTCTCGCTTTGTAGGCAACATCTTTGGTGCCCCGCTAGCCTTCGAGGCCCTGCTGGCCTTCTTCATGGAATCCACCTTCATGGGCGTGTGGATTTTCGGCTGGGACCGTCTGAGCAAGAAACTGCACAACCTGTGCATCTGGATGGTGGCGCTAGGCGTTAACCTATCCGCCCTATTCATTCTGGCCGCTAACTCCTGGATGCAGCACCCGGTAGGCGCCGTTGTTAACCCCAAGACCGGCCGCGCCGAGCTTGACGGGATTGGCGGCTTCATCGAGGTACTCACCTCTCCCCTAACCTGGGCCACCTACCTGCACGTAGTGACCACCGCCCTGCTGGTTGCCGGCGCCATGGTTATGGGTATTTCCATCTGGTGGATGGTGCGCGCAGCGCGCGCCGAGCAGAAGTTTGAGGCCACTGAGCTGTGGCGTCGCGGCGCTCGCTTTGGCGCCTACTTCGCACTAATCGCCGGCATTGGTGTACTGGGCACCGGTCACTGGCAAGGCCAGCAGATCGCTGAATACCAGCCCGCCAAGTTCGCCGCTGCTGAGGCCCTGTGCCAGAGTCAGGAAGGCGCCGGTTTCACCGTAGCTGCCTTCGGTGACTGCTCTGCCAACGGCGGCCCCACCCGCATCATTGAGATCCCCAAGGTCTACTCCTTCATGGCTACCAACGACTTCAACGCCCGCATGACCGGCTTGGACGACGCCCAGAAGGACATGGAGCAGCGCTTTGGTAGCACCGCTGCCGACGGCTCCAAGATCGACTACACCCCCGACGTGATGACCACCTTCTGGACCTTCCGTCTGATGATCGGCACCGGTTCGCTATCCATCTTGCTGGCCCTGGTGGTGCTGTACCTGACCCGCGCCAACAAGCTCATTGCTAACCGCAAGCTGGGCACGCTGGCGCTGTGGAGTGTGACTCTGCCCTTCCTGGGTGCCAGCTTCGGTTGGATCTTTACCGAAATTGGCCGTCAGCCTTGGGTAGTAGCCCCCAACCTGGCCACGGTACGTCCTGATGACCCCACCACCTGGGTATACATGCTCACCCAGAACGGTGTATCCACGGTAGTCTCTTCTGCTTCCGTATTGACCAGTATGGTCGTATTCACCCTGCTCTATGCTGCTCTGGGCGTGGTTTGGTTTATGCTCCTGCGTCGCTATGTGCGTGAAGGTGTACGCACCCCGGTAGCTGACAAACCGGCCGACGACGCCGAGCTGACCTTCCAGTACTGATAAATACAAGGAAGTAAGACAAAATGACGTTATCTGTTCTCTGGTTCATCCTCATCGCTGTTTTGTGGATCGGCTACCTGACCCTAGAAGGCTTCGGCTTTGGGGTGGGCATGATCTACAAGTTCGTGGCCAAAGATGAGCGCGAACGCCGCGCTCTACTAGGCACTATCGGCCCCCACTGGGACGGTAACGAGGTCTGGCTACTCACCGCTGGTGGTGCCACCTTCGCCGCTTTCCCCGAGTGGTACGGCACGCTCTTTTCTGGAGCCTACCTAGTTCTGTTCCTGATCCTGCTGGCTCTGATCGTGCGTGTCTGCGCTATTGAGTGGCGCGGCAAGATCAACTCTGACACCTGGCGTGCTCGCTGGGACTGGGCCCACACCATCAGCGCCTGGCTGCCCGCCATCTTGTGGGGTGCGGCCTTCGCCAACCTGGTGCAGGGTATGCAGATTGAGGTAGTTGAGGTTGCCAGCCGCAAGGTTGTGCCCGTCTCTGAGGCCCTGGCGGCCCAGAGCGCCGGCACCCTGATTCCGGGTGCCTCCCACGAAATCACCGGTGGCTTCTGGAGCCTGATCACCCCCTTCACTCTGCTAGGTGGTTTGGTTACCTGCTCGCTGTTCTTGACCCACGGGGCCCTGTTCGCGGCCCTAAAGACCGCTGGCGATCTGTCCAAGCGTTGCTCCGCCCTGGCCCTGAAGCTGGGCGTGGTCTCCACCGTGCTCACCGCACTGTGGGCGCTGTGGGCTCAGCTGGCCTACTCCGCCAGCCCCGCTTCTTGGATTGGTCTGGTACTGGCTGCCCTGTTCCTGGTGGCTTCCTTGTACCTGAATCTGCGTGGGCGTCAGGGTCTGGCTTTTGCCACCCACTTTGGTGCCATTGCCTTTGCCGTGGTGTTCATCTTCCTGGCTATCACCCCCGACATTATGCGTTCTGCCATCAACCCGGCTTACTCGCTGACCATCTCTCAGGGTGCTAGCGCGGATGTGACCTTGCTGATTATGAGCATTGCTGCCGTGGTATTCGTACCCGTGGTGCTGGTGTACACCATTTGGAGCTACAAGGTCTTCGCCAAGCGCATCAACGCTGAAAAGATCGACCCCAATGCCGGCCTGGACCCGGTTAAGGTGCGCGACAACTCCGCTAAGCCGGTGGGCTTGGCTTACTGATCACTTGGCCTGCTGATCAATAAGATCAGTACTCACCACTGATTGATGTTTAGCAAAGCGCTGGTGGCGGGCAACCTGCTTATGGTTGCCCGCCACCAGACTTTTTTCCTAAATCAAACTATTTGAATATCCTCGCTAGACTGGCCTTGTGAAGCCTTTGGACCCACGCCTGGCGCGCTACGCTAAAGCGGCTCGCAGCTACATTATTTTCACCGCAGTCACCGGTTTTCTAACCGCCGCTGCCATAGTTAGCCAAGCTGCTTTGATTGCCTACGTCATTGCCCCCGTGATCACCTCAAAGCAGTCCTTAAACACGCTGGCCCTGCCGCTGGCCCTGTTGGCGGGGGTGCTAGTTGTGCGCGTAGCAATTACCTACCTGCAAGAGTCACGCGCCCACCGCGCGGCCACACAAACGGTGGTGCAGCTACGCAAGCGCGTATTAGAGCAGGCCATTGCCGCCGGCCCGCGGTGGCGCTCCACCAACACCTCCCAGAGCGCTACCTTGGCTACACGCGGCCTAGATGATCTAGAACCGTACTTCACCCGCTACCTACCCCAGCTGCTACTGGCGGCCACGGTCACCCCGGCCACGGCCCTAGTGATGTTTACCCAAGACATCCCCTCCGCTATTGCGGTAGTGGCCACCATCCCGCTGATCCCTATTTTTATGATCCTGATCGGCAAGCTAACCTCCCAATACTCCAATGAGCGTCTAGCAGCCATGCAGCGTCTAAGTGCCCAGGTTTTAGATTTGGCTTCAGGGCTGCCCACCCTTAAGGCACTAGGGCGCGCCCAGGGTTCAAGCAAACGCATCTATCAGCTTGGTAAGGCCTACAACGCCACCACTATGGCTACTTTGCGGGTAGCTTTCCTCTCTGGCGCAGTGCTGGAATTTATCACCACCCTATCGGTGGCGATTGTGGCCGTTGAGGTAGGTTTCCGCCTGCTATATGGGCGCCTGGATTTAGCTACTGCCCTGCTGGTAATCATGATTGCCCCCGAGGTTTATCAGCCCCTGCGTCAGGTAGGTTTCCACTTCCACGCCTCAGCTAATGGCGTGGCCGCCGCCGAGCAGGCTTTTGAAATCATTGAACGCACCCATCACCAAGGCAGCCAAGCAGCCCCGCAGCTAAGCCAAACCACTATTGAGATCAGCAACCTTTCGGTTAAGGCCCGAGGCACTTACGCCCCAGCCTTACTTTCGGCCCGCTTAGAGCCGGGAAAAATCCATGTGCTGGTAGGTAAATCCGGGGCTGGTAAAACCACCACCGCCCAGGTATTAATGGGCCTAGTGCCCCCCACTAGCGGCCAAGTTAATTTGCTCAGCGACGGCGCCAGCTTGGATTTGCGTGAAGTTGAGCTTAACTCCTGGTGGCGCCAGCTAACCTGGGTGAGCCAACATCCAGCGATTTTGCCCGGCTCAGTGCGTCAGTATCTGCTTAGCGCCGGCGCGTGCAGCCAAGCCGAGCTGGAAAAGGCGGCGCAGGTAACCGGTTCGACGCCGTCGTAGCCACCCTACCCCAAGGCTGGGACACCCAGCTGGGTCAAGGCGGGGTGGGTTTAAGCGTGGGTCAGCGTCAGCGCTTGGCGTTAACCAGGGCCCTAGTCAACCCCAGCGCCCTGGTACTGCTTGATGAACCCAGCGCCCACTTAGATGCCATCAGTGAAAACCAGATTGTACAGGCCGTGCTGCAGCTGCGTGCAGCAGGCTCAACCGTGGTGGTTATTGCTCACCGTCAGGCACTTATCAACATTGCCGACAATGTCATTGAGGTGTGCGCCCAGGCGCTAGCCGCGCAGGAGGCTTAAGTGAATATGGTGTTTCTAAACAGTCAAGAACGCGCCAGCCTACGCCAGTGCCTGCGCCTGTTAGGGCTTAACCGGGGCCGGTTTTGGGCTTCAGTGCTTACCGGTAGCGCTGGTTTGGCTAGCGCCATTGCCTTAAGTGCGGTGGCTGCCTGGCTAATTGCCCGCGCCAGCGAGCATCCCGATGTGGTGATGCTGGGAGTGGCGCCCGTAATGGTGCGCCTATTTGGTATTTCCCGCGCAGTTTTACGCTACGTGGAACGCCTAATCAGCCACGACACGGCGCTGCGCGGCATGAATGGGCTACGTACCCGGGTTTATCAGGCCCTAGCTGGCTCACGCGCTGACGTGGTGGCCGCCTTGCGCCGTGGGGATGTGCTAGCCCGCATGGGAGCTGATATCGACGCCGTCGGCGACCTGGTGGTGCGTGCCTATCTGCCCGCAGCGGTGGCGCTGGTGAGCAGTTTACTGACAGTAGTGGCCATCGCCTTTATCTATCCCCCTGCCGCCTTGATTTTGGCCCTATGTCTAGCTATCAGCGGTATTGGTGCTCCCCTAGTAACCATGCGGGCCACCCGCCGGGCCCTGGATGCTCGCCGTCTGGCTGACACTCAGCTGGCAAATGCCACCCTTAACCTTCTGGAAAACGCTGACGAGCTGCGCATTAACGGCACTATGGAAACCGCCCAAAATGAGCTAGCCCAAATTGAGCAGCGCATTATTGCCCTTAAAGACAGCGCTGCCCGGCCTGGCGCCCTAGCCGGCGCCATTGATATTGCCGCCACCTTGGCTGCCGTAATTGGAGCGATTTGGTTGGTAGCCCGGCAGTGGCCTCCGGCAGCCTTAACCCGGTGATGCTGGCGGTTATCACGCTTACGCCTCTGGCTGCTTTCGAGGCCACCGCCCCACTTGGCCCAGCCAGCACTCAACTGATTGTTTCCGCCCAGGCCGCCACACGGGTGATGGAGCTGGTTGACCAAGCCCGCCAGGCAGCTGATGAACCAAGCCATGAGCTAGCTGCGCCCGGCGCTGAGCCAAGCCTGCGCGCCCGTAATCTGGCTACTGCTTGGCCCGGAGGCCCCATTATCAGTAAAGGTATTGATCTGGAAGTTAAACCGGGCCAGTCGCTGGCCATTGTGGGCTCTTCCGGGATTGGTAAAACCACCCTGCTGTACACCCTGGCCGGGATCCTACCTAGTGCCCAGGGAAGCGTTGAGGTACTAACTAGCCAAAACACTTGGCAGCCACTGTATGGTTCACCGCGTCAACAAGCTGCCGCCTACGTGAGCCTAACGGCTGAAGACGCCCATATTTTTAACACCTCAGTGCTAGAAAACCTGCGTGTAGCCAAGGGTGATATCACTGCTGAACAGGCTTATGAGCTGCTAGAACAGGCAGGTTTAGGCGCTTGGGTAAGCCAGCTACCTAAAGGACTAGACACTGTCTTGGGCTCAGGTGCCACCAGTATTTCCGGCGGGGAGCGCCGTCGACTCTTACTGGCCCGTGCCCTAGCCAGCCCTGCGCGCATCCTGCTACTAGATGAGCCCGGCGAGCACCTAGACCCGGCCACCGCCGACGCCCTAATCACCGACCTCTTACAAGCCGACTCCAAGCGCGCTATTGTGCTAGTAACCCACCGTCTAAGTGCTTGGCCAGCGCTGATGAAGTAGTGCTACTAGGCAAAGAAAACCAAAGTGCCCGCATTATTGCCCGTGGCAGCCACAGCCAGCTACTAGCTACCAGCAACGAATACGCTTGGGCTCTAGCGCAAGAGGAGAGCAGCGATGAGTGACACCTTCCAATTTCCCGGAGTGCCAGATGATGACCCACTGGGCGATATTGATATCCCCTCTCCCCTAACCCCCCGGGTTTCTGCCTACTCCTCGGCTACGGTCGCTGTCGAAAACGGTGAGGTAAACGCCTTCACTGTACACTCCAACCGGATGCGCTCCACCCGGGCCCTAACTGACCTAGGGCTAGGCACCGCCGCCGATCTAGATGCGCGCACCCTGGATCTACTGGCAGCCGCCTTAGATCTAACCAGCTCCCTAAAAGTACGCGATGCCCTGCAGCGTTTTGTCACCTCCGCCTGCCAGCTAACCGGGGCCGCTTGGGGCACTATTGCGGTGCATAACCAAAACAACCCCTTTGGGCCCATGGTTAACTCCGGCGTGCCCACGGCTTCGCCGGTGCAGCTAGCTTATGAATCGGTGCAGGGCCCCAACCAGTTAAACCCCCAGCAGGCGGGCACCTTAATCGATTCGGGCGCCATTATCCGCAACAACCTCTCAGTTGCTAGCGCCTTTACCGGCGCCATTGAGGGGGAAGGGCCCGGCTCGCTACTAACCGTGCCCTTGCAGGTGCACAGCCAAATCTTTGGCCAGATTTATCTGTGTGATAAGCCCGGCGGGTTTGTTACTAGTGACGCCGCCACGGTTTCTATGCTGGCGCGCGCGGCGGCTGTAGCCATTGATAATGCCCGCCTATACCGGGTGGCCAATGAACGCACTCAGTGGATGAGTGTCTCGCAGGAGCTAACTAGCACGCTGCTTTCTGGCGCCGATGAGGAAGACGCCCTGAGTCTGATTACCAAGCGCGTGCGCGAGGTGGCCCGCGCAGATACTTCGGCCCTGATTTTGCCGGGAATTGGCGACAGCTGGGTGTGCGAGCTGGCTGACGGCTTATGGGCCAATGAGCTGATTGGCACCGTGTTTCCCCCCCCGATGGGCGGGCCATGAACAGCCTGCATGCCCGTTGCGGCCTGCTGGTTCCCTCTTTATGTGAAGAAAAAGTGCTGCGGGTGGAGGAGCTAAGCCGCTTTGGCCCAGCCCTATATGCCCCCATGATTTCCCACTCCCAGGGTATTGGGGTGATTTTGCTGCTGCGTGTGCCTGGGCGCGGGGAGTTTACTGAGCAGGATCTAGAAATCGCCCAACTGGTGGCCTCACAGGCTTCGATGGCTTTTGAACTGGCTAGCGCCCAGCACGCTGAAGAGATGGCTAACCTGCTTGATGAACGTGCCCGCATTGGCCGTGACCTACATGATCTGGCCATCCAACAGCTGTTTGCTACCGGTATGCGTATCACTTCAGCCCGCAAGCGCTTGGCTGCTGGGGAGCAGCTGGAGCCCGAGGAGATTTGGCTGCTCTCGACGGCGCATTGGGGGCTATTGATGAATCGGTAGCCCAGATCCGCTCAATTGTGCGCTCTTTGCGTGACCGCGATGAGGAAGTGGGGGTGGTGGAGCGTTTGCGCCGTGAATCCTCACTGGCCCGCAACTCGCTAGGTTACGCCCCTTCGCTGATTATCACGGTTGACGGCAAGTCACTTAGCAACTGTTGCCGCGACGAGGAAGATAATCTGATCTCCATTATTGACGCCGCTGTTGACGATGATTTGGCCGATGACCTAGTGGCGGTAACCCGTGAGGCGCTAGCTAATGTGGCCCGACATGCCAAGGCTTCCTCGGTGCGGGTACAGATTGATTTCACCGGCTTGGATCTAACTAACGCCTCTTGTCAGCACACCCCCAGTCAGGTGGAGATTCGGGTGGATGACGACGGCGTGGGGCTAGATCCTACCTCTACGCGCAGCTCTGGCACTGCCAATATGAGTCAGCGAGCCTTGCGTCGTGGCGGTAGCTTCAGTTTGGGGCCCAGTCTGCGCGACGACGCCGCCCAGGCTGCACAGGCGGGCCAGGATACGCATCGCGGCACCCGCCTATTTTGGCAGGCGCCGCTAGAAAACTCAGTCTGCTAAAAACTGCTTAGCTGCGTGAGCCGGCGCGCCAACCCGAGGCGCGCTGGCTAGCCACCCAGGCGGCCACCTGAGTGCGGCGCTGCAAGCCCATCTTGGCTAGCAGTGAGGTGATGTGGTTCTTAACCGTCTTTTCAGCAACTCCCAGCTGGGCGCCGATTTCACGGTTAGATAGGCCTTCACCGATCAGCACCAGCACCTTACGCTCAGCGTTGGTTAGGTCAGCGGTGGGGTCGTCGTGGTCGGCGCGTCGGCGGGTAACCGTACGCTCATCTAGCAGCACACGCCCATCAGCCACGGCTCGCACCACATCAGAGATTTCGGCGCCGTGCACGCTCTTAAGCACGTAGGCGCGTGCCCCTACCTCCAGCGCCTCAGCCAGGGCCTCGTCGTCGTCGAAGGAAGTTAGCACGATCGGCAGAGCCTGCGGGACAGACTGAGACAGGGCGCGGATAACCTCAATGCCGGTGCCATCAGGTAGCTGTAGATCCACCAGGACAACGTCAGGACGCATTAGGTCCGCACGCCGTATAGCCTCCGCTTTAGAACCGGCCTCCGCTACAACTTCAAGGCCGTCCGCGCGGTCAATGATGTCTGAGATGCCGCGACGGACAATCTCATGGTCATCGATAATCATGACGCGAACGTTCGCGCCCTCCCGGTTTTCTACCATGGAGCTAAGACTAGCAACAATGGGCCCTAGTCCTATAATCAAAAACTTGTAAAACTATAGAAAATTTTTATAACGCCGTGTTTTAACCCTGTTTATTGCGCTGACAATTGGGGCAGCGTACATGTGAACGCCCACCAATAACCTCTTTGCGCAGTAGCCGGCCGCAACGCGAACAGGGTTGCCCCTCACGCCCATAGACTTCTAGAGACCTAGCAAAGTATCCAGATTCTCCTTCAGTATTTACATATAAAGCATCAAAACTGGTGCCACCTTGGGCTAAAGCGCGTTGCATAACTTCGCCAGTGCTTTGCAGCAAAAGTTTTAACTTGGCTTTACTAAGTGAACTACCTGGCCGGGCGCCGGCAATACGTGCAGCCCATAAAGCTTCATCAGCATAAATGTTTCCTATCCCCGATATAACACCTTGATCTAAAGCAAGGTCTTTATGGCCCGGCTAGAAGCCTGCAAGCGGCCAATTACCTGGGCTTTATCAAGATAGGGATCTAAAACATCGCGAGCCACATGGGTGTCGGTTACCGGAATGGCATTTAACTGACTGCCACAGCCACCTGGAAAACCGTCGCTAGTGGGCACCATATCCACCACAGCCAGCCCACCAAACATGCGCTGATCCACATGGTGCAGCACAGTGGAACCTTCCAGCCTTAACCGCACCCGCAAATGGCGGTGGCTAAAAAGTTCAGCCTGCGCCCCACTATGGACCAGTAGCTGCCCACTCATACCCAGATGGGCAGTCAGGGCGGCGCCGTCGTCGAGAACTAGCCATAAAAACTTGCCGCGACGCACCGCCGCCTGCACCTGGCGACCCACCAACTGGTCTACAAATGAGGCAGGGCCCCCCACATGCTTGCGTAGCGGGCGACTATCTAACACCTCAACCGCTGTGAAATGTAGGCCCACCAGGTGCTTTTCTAAGCCCCTGCGCACTACCTCAACTTCAGGAAGCTCAGGCATTAATCGTTAGTGGCGTTAGCGGGCACGCCCCCAAGCAGACTGCCGTGGGCCTGATCGGCGGCCAAAGCCTCATTAACCCCGGGCAGGGCCAAGCCGGCGTCGCCCTTTTCAGCCAGAAGCAGGGCGTAGGCAGACTCAGCGGCCACCAGCTCCGCAGCCTTCTTCGAGGAGCCCTCCCCGCTACCTAGCTCACGCTCACCCACATGAGCGCTGGCCCTAAAGCGGCGCGAGTGGTCAGGGCCAAAGCCCTCAACCTCATAGTTAGGCGAGCCCAAACCATGCGCATTGCACAGCTCCAGCAGCGAAGTTTTCCAGTCCATAGCGCCCCCACGCACCTGGGCACGGTTAAGGAAACCAGAGACCAAAACCTGCACCACCGGGCGGGTGGCAGTAAAACCATGGGTTAGGTAGGTGGCGCCAATCATGGCCTCAACCGTGTCAGACAGGATCGAAGCTTTCTCACGCCCACCGGTAATGGCCTCACCATTACCCAGCAAAATGAACTCCCCTAGCCCCAGCTGTTGGGCAATCTGCGCCAAAGCCGGCTCAGAGACGGTGGCTGAACGCATTTTGGCCAGCTGGCCTTCGCTAACGCCTGGGAAGCGCTCATACAGCTCTTCAGTTACCACCAGGCCCAGCACAGAGTCACCCAGGAACTCTAGGCGCTCATTGGTGGGCAGGCCTCCCTGCTCGTGTGCCCAGGAGCGGTGGGTGAGGGCAAGTTCTAACAGCTTGGGGTCAATTTTGATGCCCCAACGGTTAAGCAGCACCTCCCGGTCAGTGCGGGCGGCGGGGGCTTTTACCCGAGACTTGCTTTTCCTAACCATCATTCTTCCTCTAGCAATGAGCGCAGCGCAGACCAACGCGGATCTAGGATCTCGTGGTGATGGTCGGCAGGTAGATCAGCTAGACGCTGTCCACATTCTTGGCATAGCCCCGGGCAGTCATCGCTACACAGGGGCTGGAAGGGCAGCTTTAAAACCAGGGCGTCACGCAGCACCGGCTCTAAATCCACGCTGTCCTCATCTGAGATAGTGAATAGCTCGTCTGCGTCTTCTGCTTCGCTATCTTCAGTTAGCTTGGCTGCTACCTCAGGCAGGAAAAATAGCTCTGAGAAGTCAATGTCTTGCTCATAGTTGATTTCATCTAGGCAGCGGCCGCATTCACCAGCGATATGCACCCGGGCGCTGCCACTAGCCAGTACGCCGTCGGCCATGGAGGTCAGCGTGGCCTGCACTCGCACCGGGGAGCCTGGCTTAGCACCAATCATGGCATTACCCAGATCTGCCGGGGCGGGCACACTTAGATCTACTTCTTTTAGAGACCCTGCCTGGTGAGGTAGATCGCGCAGGGAAATTTCAAAGTCATTCATGTTTGCCTTCAGTAGTTATGCAAGGGGCAAAGTTTTTAGTAAGGCGGCGCCGCCGGGGCAATCTAGGAGGGGTCAACTGACCAGCCCATATTGCGACGGCGCGTCACAGAGGGGTCCTGCCAGGTCTGGCTTGCCGGGGTTTCAGGGTTACGACGTCGCTCCAGCTCAGAGCGTCCAGCCATGGTCTGGTGCAGCAGCTTTTCTAGGGTCTGCTGCAAGGAGGCCAAGTGGGCATCTGAATAGTTTTCCGCACCCGCGCGCATCCCGGCGGCCTTGTCTTCAGCCTGGGCCACGATCTCATCGGCGCGCTCATGGGCGCGGCGCACAATGTTCTCGCCAGAGATAAGCCGCTCAGCTTCTTCATGGGCGTGCTCAATTAGCGCCTCAGACTGGCGGTGACCGTCAGCGACTATGGCCTTAGCTCGCTCACGCGCCTGGTCAATAATCTCGTCTTCCTGCTCCAGGATTTTGCGGGCATCCTGAATGGACAGCGGTAAATGCTGACGCACCTGAAACAATAAGTCAGAAAATTCTTCGCGGTTTACCAGCACTGAGGCGCCCATGGGCATCGGGCGAGCCTGTTCCAGAGCACGCTCAAGCTTGCTCAGGTACTTTAGGACATCTGCCCCACGCTCATTTTCAGACACTGCGCCTCCTTCAAGATTTAAGGGCCGTGGCAACTACCGACGGCACAAGTGAGTCAATGTTACCGCCGTAGCTGGCCACATCTTTCACTAGCGAAGAGGAGATATGTCCCATCCCGGGGGCGGCAGGTAAAAATACTGTCTCAACTCCACCTAGCTGTGTGTTTATAAACGCCATAGGCGCTTCACTATCTAAATCGCTGCCGTTACGCAGCCCTTTAACAATAGCAACCGCCCCGATTTGCTCAGCATAACTAGCCACCAGCCCGTGCAGAGCAACTACCTTAACGTTTTGCAGATGGCTTAACGACGCCGTCGCTAAGCACACTCTTTGCTCATCACTAAAGTGGTAGCGCCCGCGCTTATCACGGTTTTGCGCCACAGCCACCACTACTTGATCAAATGTTGGCAGCCCGGTTAACAATATCGACGTGTCCATTAGTTATTGGGTCAAAGGAGCCGGGGTAGAGAGCTGTGCGCATGTACTAAGCCTAATGCCAGCGCTGACTTTAGCCGCTGCGAGCGCGCCGTAATAGGCTTTAAGTATGAGCAGAATCGTGGCCGGCAGCGTAGGTGGGGCCCCCTTACGTGTGCCCTCTTCAGGTACTCGACCTACTTCTGAGCGGGTGCGCGAGGCCCTGTTTTCTAAACTTGAGACCTATCAGGTGCTGCAAGGTGGGCGGGTAGTTGACTTATGCGCGGGCTCTGGGGCCTTGGGGCTGGAGGCTGCTAGCCGTGGCGCCAGTGAGGTGGCCCTGGTTGACTATGCGCGCGGGGCAATTAAGGCCTGTCAGGATAATGTGCGCCGACTGGGTTTGCGCGGGGTGCGCGTGGTTATGGCTAAGGCGCAGACCTATACTGCGGGGCCGGCTGGCAGCCCGGTGGATTTAGTGTTTTTTGATCCGCCCTATGACATGAGTGAAGCCAGCGTCAGTGAGGTTCTTGCTCCACTGGTGCGCAGCCAGGATCCGTGGCTGCAGCCGCACTCGGTGGTGGTGGTGGAGCGTTCTACGCGCTCGCCGGAGCCGACTTGGCCGGCAGGGATGCATAGTTTTACCGATAAGAAATACGGTGAAACTCGCCTGTGGTTTGCCGAGTTGGATTAGGGCCAGTTCCGTTTACTAGGACTTTTAACTAGGACTTTTCTAGGAAGGCCTGCGAGTCTTCATCTAGGCGCCGGGCCAGCACTTGGGCTAGGGCCGGCGCCTGCTCTAGCTGTGGATCGGCCTTAACTATTTGCCAGGCGTCTTGGCGGGCTTGCTCAATTACTTTGACGTGTTCACTGTCAGTTACTTGCAGTAGGTCTAGGTTGCGTTTGCGCCCTGACTGGCTTGAGCCCAGCACGTCACCTTCACTGCGTAGGCGTAGATCGGCTTCAGCTAGTTCGAATCCGTTAGTGGTGGAGGCGAAAGCTTTGAGGCGGTGGAAGGCGGGTGAGCCTACCTGCGCACCGGTTACTGCCATACAGATGGCGGGTTTGTCGGCGCGCCCCACCCGTCCGCGTAGCTGGTGCAGTTGGGATAGGCCAAAGCGTTCGGCGTCTAGGATCACCATCATGGTGGCGTCTGAAACATCCACGCCGACTTCCACTACGGTGGTGGTTACCAGCAGCGGAGTGGTGCCTTGGATGAAGTTACTAAGGGAGTTTTCTTTTTCGACGCCGTCCATGCGCCCGGTGAGGGTGCCAATAGCGATGCCGGCTAGTTCTGGTTCTTTGGCTAGGCGCTGTGCCCAGTCATTTACGGAAGCTAGGGATGCGTCTGAGGTTTCACTGTCAATGCTGGGGCACACCACGAATACGCGTCCGCCTCCAGCTATTTCTTGGGCAGCGCGGCGCCATAAGGCTTGTACCCAGGCTTGTCTTTCCCAGGGCACTAGGTGGGTGGTTACCTGGGTGCGCCCGGCTGGTAGTCCTTCTAAAACTGAGATTTCTAGATCCCCAAAGACGGTCATAGCCACCGTGCGCGGAATGGGCGTGGCCGTCATAACCAGTAGGTGTGGGGTGGTGCGAGTGCCGTCTGGATCAAGTGAGCCGCGTTCACGCAGCACATTACGCTGGGCCACCCCAAAGCGGTGCTGTTCATCGATAACTACCAGCCCTAAACCAGGCAGCTGGACAGTGTCTGAAAGTAGGGCGTGGGTGCCTACCACTATGGCGCTTTCACCACTGGCTAGTTTGGCTAGCACTGCGCGTTTAGCGGGCACACTCATAGAGGCGGTTAATAAATAGACTTTGTCTGCGGCGCCTACTTCTAGCCCAGGCAACGCCGCTAGTTCACTGCCTTGGGCGCCTTTGTCTTGCGTGCCTTTAGTGCTTTGCGCCCCGTTAATTGGGCCCACTTGACTAAGTAGACGTTTTAAGGAGCTTACATGTTGGGCTGCTAGCACTTCAGTGGGGGCCAGCAGGGCACACTGGCCGCCTTGACCTAGTACTTGGGCCATCGCACGCAGGGCTACCACGGTTTTACCAGCGCCCACATCGCCTTGCAGTAGGCGCTGCATAGGTACGGTCTTATTTAGATCCTGGGCGATCTGCTCACCCACCTGCACCTGGGAGTCGGTCAGTTCAAAAGGCAAATGCGCATCAATCTGGCTACGTAGCGAATCTGCCTTAGGCACCGGCCAGGCAATGGCGTGTTCACTGGCCAAAACATCGGCGCGGTGACTAGCTAAAGCCACCTGGGTGAGTAAAGCCTGGTTATAGCGCAGGCGTGAGCGCGCCCGCACCCACTGGCTGCTATCTGCCGGCTCATGCACCTGCCGGTAGGCTTCAAGCAGGCCAAGTAGGCGGCGTTTGGCCAATATTTTCTTTGGCACATACTCGGGTACGTCCGTCTCACGAAGCTGATCAAGCACCATACGTATGGCTTTAGCTAGGCGCCAACTGGGCAAGGCTTCGCTAGCGCGATAAATCGGAATAGGCCTAGCCATCAGGGCTTGACGCTCAGTTTCGCTTAACTCGTCAAGCACCTGGAACTTAGCCCCGGTTAGTTGCAAGCGCCCACCACGGAACTTGGTTTTACCGGCAAAAATTGCGGTGGTATCGGGCTGAAGTTGGTGCGCATAGTTACTTAGCTGGTAGTGGGCCCCGAACATCACCACTTCCATCTCCATCAGCCCATCGGTAACTAGGGCCTGCAAAATTGCTGGCGGCCGCCCAGACATGGTGCGTCTAACCTGGGCGTGAATTACCTGTACCTGCACGGTCACCTCTTCATCGGCAACCAGCTGGTCTAAAGAGCTCAGCTGCCCCCAGGTTTCGTAGCGTTTAGGTAGATAGTCCAGCAGATCCCAGCCGGTATGCAGATCCAGCTTAGCTAGGGCGGTGGCGGTGCGTTTACCCAGCAACCGCTCCAGGGGCCGCTCTAACAGAGCAATTTCCCCGCCTGCACTGGCCGGCGTCATTAAATCCTTCCAAGCCCACCAGCACCTGATCTAGATCTTGGTGCGAGGCGTAAATATTTACGTCCAGGTCTTCGTCTATGCCCATGTCTTGGGCTTTTTGTCCGACGGCGTCGCGAATCAAGGGGGCCACGTCACTATCGGCTAAGGCGCCGACTAAAACCGTAACCGTCACGGTCCACTCCCCCAATGCGTTGGCTACCGCCAGGGCGATATGTTCGGCGTCGACCCCGCTAAATTCAAGTACCCGCATCCGTACCGCCGTCACCCAAGCGGTACGTTCCATCAAAGCCAGTTTGGCGGCTTCATCTAAATCTGAGCTGTTTTCCAGCTCAGCCAACCCCAAAGCCATGGCGGTAACAAACATCGCCACCTCATTAGAGGTGTCAGCTACCTTCAGGCGGGTCAGGGCCTCAACGCCGCCCGCAGATTTACTGATGTAATCACCGGCCACCAGTATGTCCTCGCCAAGATTACTGTCATCTAAAGCCCACACTGCGGCACGTGAAGTTAGCGAACGGGAGGCTGCGTGGGCCGCCGAAATTGAGGCCTCATCGCAAGGCAGTACAAAGGCGTTGGGGTTTTGAATATCGCCTGCCGCCCGCACAATCGCATCAGAATCTGGCTCTAGCACCACCACGGCCCCAGCCCGCGCCAAAGGCACAATCAGCCCCGGCGCGCGCGTGCAGGCAATTACCCCAATCTCTTTTTCGACTTTGCGGGCCAACTTTGAGGGACGCTTAGAGCTAAAACGTTCCAAAGGAATCACATTTGAGCCACCCCGAGCGTTAAAACCGTAGGGGTTAGTGGGCGGCTCAGTGCGGCTAGAGCGCAGGCGGCGAATACAGACCTGGCGGGCCTTACCGTAAGGCGGTAGGGCCGCGCGCGGGTTGTCGGTGTGCACATGCACGTGGAACAAACCCATATTGAGGCTGTCGACCGCACCCACCACGGCCACACTGTCACCTATTTCCCCCCAGAGCTTTGCGTAGTCGCTCAGCTTGGAAAGCGGTGGCATTCCACAGGTACATCACCTCAAACTCGCCTGAGCGTCCCGAAACCTGCTTATGGGAAGTGTTGTTTTGAGATAGGTCAGTGAGCATATTTAGGGCAGTGCCAGTCAGGTCCCCCTGCGGGTTAAATACGTCTGCCAGCGCCGTCATAATCAGCATGATGGCTCCCGCCCCCGCATCAACCGGGCCGTGACCAATACCGACCGTTTCCACCACGGCCTCTTGAGCCCCAAAAGCAGCGGTGGCAGTGATTTCCTCCAGGGTTGGACGCGGCGAAGTATCTAGCGTGTCGGCGCCCGCCTGGGCAGCTGAACGCATAGCACTAATAAAGGTGCCCTCCACCGGGTGGGAGACCGCTTTTACGGCCCCACGCGCCATGGCCTGCAAGGCGGCCACCAGCTCCACTGGACGTAGCCCTTGGCTGGGAGCATTCTGGGCACTTTCGCTAAAAGCAAGTAAACACTGGGCCAAAATCATCCCAGAGTTACCCCGCGCCCCCAGCACCGCTCCCGCTGAGGCCACAGTGGCGGCGTCGGCAAAATCAATCACATCAGCTTGAGTTAACGCGCGGGCCGCCCCAGCCAGAGTGTGGGTAACATTTGCGCCGGTATCACTATCTGCCACCGGGAACTCATTTAGCGTATTTAGTAGCTCTCCGTGGCGCACGCAGGCAGCATGAGCATGGACCAGCCAACTGTGGAGCTGTTCGATACCCAGGTGTTCAGGCGCAGACATAGACCTAATTTTGCCGTGTTAACCTAGCTAGAGGCTACCCACACGCAAGTTGTGCCTCAGACCATAGCTGTAAAGTTTGAGCATAGAGTCAAAATAGCGCTACACTGTTCGGGTTGCCTGAGGCGGTTTGCCTGAGGTACATGACCTTGCGCCAGGCCGGGTTTGCCGAGTCTAGGCGTTTTCAAGTTGAAGATCAGGAGTGAGACACCGTGGCTGCTGTTTGCGACGTCTGCGGCAAGGGCCCCATCTTCGGCAAGAGCGTCTCGCACTCCCACGTGCGGACCAACCGCCGGTGGAACCCCAACATTCAGCGAGTTCGTGCTCTCGTTAATGGCGCCCCCAAGCGTCTAAACGTGTGCACTTCTTGCCTAAAGGCCGGCAAGGTTACCCGCAACATCTGAGCGCGTAGCTAAGGCTTTAAAGTATGGCTCTGTCCCTTTGGGATGGGGCCATTATTTTTTAATATTGCAGGTGGTAATGCTTCGTGAGCTAGGTTACTGTAGTGACATGACAGCTACGCCACGCCCTGCCGAATTTTCTTTTATCGGTCGTATTCCTGTAACTGAAGTATTTCCCGTCATTGAAGATGGGCGCTGGCCTACAAAGGCTGTTGTAGGCGAAACCATTCCGATTCGCGCCACAGTTTTCCGTGAAGGCCACGATGCTTTTACCGCCACCGCCATTTTGGTGCGCCCTGACGGTACTGACGGCCCGCGCGCCAACATGTACGAAATCGCCATGGGCCTTAACCGCTACGAGGCTCGCCTAACCCCCGACGAGCCCGGCGCCTGGAGCTTTAGGGTTGAGGGCTGGTCTAACCCCTACGCCACCTGGAAGCATGACGCCACGCTCAAGGTGCATGCCGGCGTCGACGTCGAACTAATGCTGGAAGAAGGCGCCCGCCTACTGCTACGCGCAGCCGAGGTACCTACCCGCAGCAAGGGTGGCATCAACACCCTCAACTATGCCGCCTCCGTGCTACGTGACACCTCGCGCAACCCCTATGAGCGTCTAGACGCAGGCCTAAACATTTCAGTGCAAAACGAGCTAGCTGCCCTACCGCTACGCGACATGGTTTCCCCCTCCGCCACCTACCCGCTACAGGTGGACCGCCAGCGGGCCCTATTTGGTTCCTGGTATGAGATCTTCCCGCGCTCACTGGGAGCCTACTTCGACGGCGAAAAGTGGGTTTCAGGTACTTTGGCTAGCGCCACCCAGCAGTTGGACCGCATTGCCGCCATGGGCTTTGACGTGCTCTACCTAACCCCGGTCTCCCCCATTGGCTACACCAACCGTAAGGGTAAGAACAACACCCTCACCGCCCTTGAAGGCGACCCGGGCTCCCCCTACGGCATTGGTTCCGACGCCGGTGGGCACGACGCCATCCACCCCGACCTGGGTACTTTTGCTGACTTTGACGCGCTGGTAGAGCGTGCTGGACAGCTGGGCATGGAAGTAGCCCTAGACCTGGCTCTACAGTGCTCTCCCGACCACCCCTGGGTGAAGGAACACCCTGAATGGTTCACGGTATTGGCAGACGGTTCAATTGCTTACGCTGAAAACCCGCCTAAGAAGTATCAGGACATTTACCCGCTTAACTTCGACAATGACCCTGAGGGTATTTACCAGGCAATTTATGACGTAGTAGTTACCTGGATTAACCACGGGGTAAAGATTTTCCGCGTGGATAACCCCCACACTAAGCCGCTACCTTTCTGGCAGAGGCTAATTAAGCAGATCGGCGAGGAATACCCCGACGTATTCTTCCTGGCGGAGGCTTTCACTAAGCCCGCCATGATGCGCACCTTGGGCATGATCGGCTTCCAGCAGTCCTACACCTACTACGCCTGGCGTAACGCCAAGTGGGAGCTAGAGCAGTACCTGCACGAGCTCAGCTGCGACACCGCCCACGTGCTACGTCCGGCCTTCTGGCCCACCACTCACGACATCCTGACCCCGTTCATGAGCTGGGTAAGGAGGGCGCCTTCAAGCTGCGTGCAGTGCTAGCGGCTACACTCAGCCCCACCTGGGGTATCTACAGCGGCTATGAGCTGGCCGAGTCGGTACCGCGTCCGGGCTATGAGGAGCAGATCGACAACGAGAAGTATGAGTACAAGCCCCGTGACTTCGAGGCGGCCCGTGGTAACGGTATTGAGCAGCTACTAACTGATCTAAACCGAATCCGCCACCAGCACCCGGCTTTGGCTCAGCTGCGTGACATCACCTTCCACACCACCACCAACGATTCTCTGATCGCCTACTCCAAGCGGGTACGCGCTGAGGAGTCTTTGGATGGCCGTGAGGACATTGTGCTCACTGTGGTTAACCTTGACCCCTACAACACGGTTGAGGGTGAAGTGCTGCTGAACCTGCCTGCCGTGGGTCTGCCCGGCAACGCTGATGGCTCACGCCCGGTAGTTAAGGCCGTCGATGAGCTAAACGGCGGCGAGTACTACTGGTCCGGTTCTAACTACGTGCGCCTAGACCCTCACGAGGGTCGTTTCGCCCACGTATTTAACATCACCCGCCTCTGACGATCAGTGATGAGTGCCCCAGCCTGGCCCGAAGCGACGCAGCTAGCTAACCTGCTGCGTCCAGTTTTGGCTACCCAGCGCTGGGGCACCTTACTGCCTGACAATGTCCAGGTAAGTTTTGAGGTGCTTGACTCAGGCGACACCTTACGTTGGTATTTCTTCTTACTTGACGACGGCGCTGCCCTGAGTGTGCCCATCAAGCTGGCTTGGCAGGCGCCCACTAGTGGCTGGCAGGCAAGCTTTGAGTGCGACGGCCGCCTAGCTTGGCTAGGCGAGGCCTGCACTTTGGATGCCACCTGGCAGGCTTTAACCGGCCTTAAGGTGAGCGTGATTGATGACAGCGCCCGTGAGCAGTCCAACACCTCCGTGGTGCTCTCCACCGCGCAGGGAAAAGTTATCGCTAAAGTACTGCGCCGCCTATACCCCGGCACTAACCGCGAATGCCTGCTTGCGCGCGCCTTAGCTGATTTCGACGCCGCTCCCACGCTGGTACTAGCCCCCACCTTGACCTGGCCCTTTGCGCCGTCGGCGACAAGTGACGCGAGCGCAAACCAAGCCAGCTCTGACGCTGAGGCCCTAACCAAGCCATCCGCGCCGCAAGTAGTAGTGGTGGTGGGACACCAATTTATTGCCGGGGCCCGCGATGGCTTTGAATACTACGTGGAGCAGCTGCGCCAAGCCTCACCTGAGCAGCCGCTTAGCCTGGCAGTGCCCGAGCAGCTGGGTAAATTAACCGCGCAAATGCACGCTTGCCTGGCGCGCACCCTAGGCACCCAAAGCCAAACTAACTACGTCACCCTGGCACGTCAGCGTCTAGCTGCGTTAACTGAGCAGCTGCAGACGCTACTGGCAGCCAGCCCGCTTGACCCTGAGCAAACTAGCCGCGCCCGTACCCTGAGCCAACAGCTAGAAACTGTGCTAGAGCCGCTACTAGCTGAAATTAGCCAGGCCGTGACTTTGCAAGCCATTCATGGCGACTATCACCTGGGCCAACTGCTGGTATCTGCAGCCGACGCGCACTCGCCTGGCGGCTTACGCTCTGCGAACTGGTATGTGGTTGATTTTGAAGGCGAGCCGCTACGCACTGACAGTGAGCAACTGTCCTTAGCGCCTTTGGAACGTGACCTGGCTTCTATGGCTCGTTCTTTTAGCTATGCCTTAGCTACAGCCGGCATAAGTGAGCACAGTTGCGACGCCTTGGTGGAAAAATTCTTTATGGCTTACCACCAGGAAATTACCAGCCTAGCCTGCAAGCATGTTCCTGCTACCCACCCCTTAACGCAGCCGGAAACGACTGCTTTCCAAGACCAGGTCTTGACAGTGGAGCTGCTGTTAAAGACCGTTTATGAGCTCGTCTATGAGCTCACGCACCGCCCGACATGGGCCCACATTCCCCTGGATGATCTGGGACGAATGGTGACGCACACAACCCAAAAACATGGGAGGATATGTTTATGAGTGACAACACAGCGCATGACGCCTTAGCACTGGCGGTACCCGTTGACCCTTGGGTACTTAGCGACGTTGCTTATGGGCGTCACTACAACCCCCATGAGGTACTAGGCGGCCACCCCGGCGAGCACGGCGTTACCATCCGTACCGTGCGCCACCTGGCTGACGCCGTCGAGATCGTAACCGAAACCGGCACCTACCCGGCCGTTCACGAGCAGAACGGCATCTGGCTAGCGGTTCTGCCCGGCAATGAGGTGCCTGACTACCGCGTTAAGGCCACTACGGTGACCAGGTAGTCGAGGCCGACGACCCCTACCGCTTCCTACCCACCCTAGGTGACATTGACACCTACCTGATCGGTGAAGGCCGCCACGAAGAACTGTGGAAGGTACTGGGTGCTCACATCAAGCACTTCTCTGGCCCGATGGGTGAAGTTAGCGGTGTGGCCTTCTCAGTTTGGGCCCCCAACGCTCGCGCCGTGCGCGTAGTTGGTGACTTCAACTACTGGGATGGCAGCGCCACCGCCATGCGTTCGCTAGGTGCCTGTGGCGTGTGGGAACTGTTCGTGCCCGGCGTCGGCGTCGGTGCCCGCTACAAGTTCGAGATCTGCCACCACGACGGTTCTTGGAAGCAGAAGGCTGACCCGCTAGCGCGCGCCACCGAGATCCCCCCGGCCACCGCCTCGGTAGTTACCGACGAGTTCCACCAGTGGCAGGACCAGGAGTGGATGGAGCAGCGCCCCCAGCGCGACCCGCACAACTCCCCCATGAGCATCTACGAAGTTCACGTAGGTTCTTGGCGTCAGGGTCTGGGCTACCGTGGCCTAGCTGATGAGCTGATCCCCTACCTGAAGGAAACCGGCTTCACCCACGTGGAGTTCATGCCGGTAGCCGAGCACCCCTTCGGTGGTTCTTGGGGTTACCAGGTTTCCTCCTACTACGCCCCCACCGCCCGTTTCGGTACCCCCGACGACTTCCGCTACCTGGTAGACCAGCTACACCAGGCCGGCATCGGGGTAATTCTGGACTGGGTACCGGCCCACTTCCCCAAGGATGACTTCGCCCTGGCTCGCTTCGACGGCACCCCGCTGTACGAAGACCCCGACCCGCTGCGTGGCGAACACCCCGACTGGGGTACCTACGTGTTCAACTTCGGCCGCCGCGAGGTGCGCAACTTCCTGGTTGCCAACGCCCTGTACTGGCTAGAAGAGTTCCACGTAGACGGCCTGCGTGTGGACGCCGTAGCTTCCATGCTTTACCTGGACTACTCGCGTAACGACGGCCAGTGGCGCCCCAACCAGTACGGTGGTCGCGAGAACCTTGAAGCTATCAGCTTCCTGCAGGAAGCCAACGCCACTGCTTACCGCAAGCACCCGGGTATCATCATGTGCGCTGAGGAGTCCACCGCCTGGCCGGGCGTTACCTCCCCCACCGAGCAGGGTGGCCTGGGCTTTGGCCTCAAGTGGAACATGGGGTGGATGAACGACACCCTGCGTTACATGGCTGAAGACCCGGTTAACCGCCGTTGGCACCACGGCGAGTTGACCTTCTCCCTGGTCTACGCCTTCTCTGAGCAGTTCATTTTGCCGCTCAGCCACGACGAGGTAGTCCACGGTAAGGGCTCGCTAATCGCCAAGATGCCTGGTGACGACTGGCAAAAGCGCGCCAACCTGCGTGCCCTATACGCCTACATGTGGTCTCACCCCGGCAAGCAGCTGCTGTTCATGGGTCAGGAATTCGGTCAGGGCGTTGAGTGGAACGCCGACTACTCCCTGGACTGGTGGCTGCTGGAGAACCCTGACCACGTCGGTATCAAGAACCTGATCAGCGACCTCAACGCGCTGTACAAGGCCACCCCGGCACTGTGGACTGAGGACTTCACCTACCACGGCTTTGAGTGGATCAACGCTAACGATGGCGACCACAACGTCATTACCTACCTGCGTAAGGGCAAGGATGTTGAAGGCCGCAAGGACCTAGTCGCCTGCATCGTGAACTTTGCTGGTAACCCCCACGAGGGCTACCGCGTGGGTCTGCCCTTCCCCGGCAAGTGGGAGGAAGTACTTAACACCGACTCTGAGAACTACGCCGGCTCTGGGGTTACCAACCCCGGCGTGCTTGAGGCTGAGGAGCTGCCCTGGGACGGCCAGAGCGCTTCAGTGCGTCTGCGCGTGCCCCCGCTGGGCGCCATCTTCCTGCGTCCGGTAGCTGACTGAGATTAGCTCAGCATCTGAGTAATTCGCTGGCCGCCGCTAACAAAACCGTTAGCGGCGGCCAGCGGCGTTTTTATGATTTGCATCTAGTGTCTAGTTTCACTATAAGATAACTTGGGTCTAAAGCCCTATATGCAACCCCACCTAGCCCTACTAGCTGCACATTTGCTAGGTTTGTAGCACGTTTTGTTTGAGGTCTAATGCACTAGACCGGCATTCTCACAGTAAAATGTCTCGACAGTGCTTAATAAGTCACGTAAAACAGAACTAATACCCGTTGCAGCTTGTTTGCTTTAGATACCTTTTGACAAGCAAGACTGCTTAGTCGAAAGCTGAGGCTATGACCGACACTTGGTCCAACGCAGTCGTTTCTCAGGTACGCGCCGTTTCTGGGCGCCCCGCTAGGCATCCACCCCGCAGGAAGTTTGGGCGGGCCTGTCGGCCGCCGTCGTCGACCACATCGCTGACGACTGGGCATCTACCGACCGCACTTACAAGGCCGGCCGCATGGAGCACTACTTCTCCGCCGAGTTCCTAATGGGTCGCGCCCTACTAAACAACCTCTCCAACCTAGGGCTAGTTGAGCAGGCTCGCACCTCCCTCAACGCCTTCGGCCAGAACCTATCTGAAGTCCTGGAAGAAGAGCCCGACGCCGCTCTAGGTAACGGTGGTCTAGGCCGTCTAGCCGCCTGTTTCCTGGACTCCTGCGCCACCCTAGACCTGCCCGTATACGGCTACGGTATTTTGTACCGTTACGGCCTGTTCAAGCAGCTGTTTGAAAACGGCTTCCAGACCGAGCACCCCGACTCCTGGATGGAAGAAGGCTACCCCCTTCATCGTGCGTCGCCAAGAGGAACAGCGCCTAGTGTCCTACGCCGACATGACCGTGCGCGCCATTCCTTACGACATGCCCATCACCGGCTATGGCACCAAGAACGTTAACACCCTGCGCCTGTGGAAGGCTGAACCGCTAGAAGAGTTCGACTACGACGCCTTCAACTCCCAGCGCTTCACTGACGCCATTGTTGAGCGTGAGCGCGCCATGGACATCTCCCGTGTGCTCTACCCCAACGACACCACCTACGAAGGTAAGGTACTGCGCGTACGTCAGCAGTACTTCTTCTGCTCTGCTTCACTGCAGGACATCGTGGCCAACTACATTAAGCAGCATGGCAGCGACCTACGCGGCCTAAGCGAATTCAACGCCATCCAGCTCAACGACACCCACCCGGTACTAGCCATCCCCGAGCTGATGCGTCTACTGCTAGACGACTACGGCATGGGCTGGGAAGAGGCCTGGGAGGTAGTCACCAAGACCTTCGCCTACACCAACCACACCGTGCTGGCTGAGGCCCTGGAAACCTGGGAGATGGGCATCTTTGACCGCATCTTCCCGCGTATCGCCGAGATCGTGCGTGAGATCGACCGTCGCTTCCGCCTAGACATGGCCGAGCGTGGCCTCGACCAGGGCACCATCGACTACATGGCCCCGGTTTCCGGCGGCCGCGCCCACATGGCTTGGATCGCCTGCTACGCCTCCTACTCGATCAACGGTGTGGCCGCCCTGCACACCGAGATCCTCAAGCGCGACACCCTGGCCCAGTGGTACGCCATCTGGCCCGAGCGCTTCAACAACAAGACCAACGGTGTCACCCCGCGTCGCTGGCTCAAGCAGTGCAACCCCCGTCTGGCCGCCCTGCTGGACGAGGTAACCGGCTCTGACGAGTGGGTTAAGGACCTAAGCGTACTGAGCGAGTACACCAGCGCCGGCAATGACGACATCTACCGTCGCCTAGGCGAAATCAAGGCCGCCAACAAGGCCGACTTCGCCGACTGGATCGCTGAGCGTGAAGGCATCAAGATTGACCCTGAGGCCATCTACGACGTGCAGATCAAGCGTCTACACGAGTACAAGCGTCAGCTGCTCAACGCCTTCTACATCCTGGACCTGTACTTCCGTATGAAGCAGGACCCGAGCCTGCAGGTGCCCAAGCGCGTGTTCATCTTCGGCGCTAAGGCTGCCCCCGGTTACATCCGCGCCAAGGCCATCATCAAGCTCATCAACACCATTGCTGAGCTGGTTAACAACGACAGCGATGTAAACGAAACCATCAAGGTGGTCTTCGTTCACAACTACAACGTCTCCCCCCGCCGAGCACATCATTCCTGCTGCGGACGTCTCTGAGCAGATCTCCATGGCCGGTAAGGAAGCTTCGGGCACCTCCAACATGAAGTTCATGATGAACGGTGCGCTAACCATGGGTACCCTCGACGGCGCCAACGTAGAGATCCTCGACGCCGTCGGTGACGAGAACGCCTACATCTTCGGTGCCACCGAGGACGAGCTACCCGCCCTCAAGCGCGACTACGACCCGCGCTGGCACATGGACAACGTTCCTGGCCTGCGTCGCGTGCTAGACGCCCTGGTGGACGGTACCCTGGACGACAACGGTTCGGGCTGGTTCTACGACCTGCACCGCAGCCTGCTGGAGCCCTCCTACGAGCCGGCTGACGTCTACTACGTACTGGGTGACTTCGCTGCTTACCGCGAGGCCAAGGACCGTATGGCTCACGACCACGACGCCGACCCGCTGGGTTGGAACCGTAAGGTGTGGGTAAACATCACCCGCTCCGGCCGCTTCTCCTCTGACCGCACCATCAGCGACTACGCTCGCGAGGTGTGGAAGATCAAGGGTGAGCCGATCGCCTGATTCGCAAGCTGATTAGCTCTGCACGCTGATATATAACGTGGGGGGCCAGTTCCTAGGAACTGGCCCCCCACACTTAGCTGGCAGTGTTTAGCTGGCTTAGTACAGCAGCGACGCTAGTGCGCGGCGGGTTTTACCCACGCGCGGGTCGGTGGTGCCAATTAGCTCAAACAGCTCTAGCAGGCGCACACGGGCCTGGTCACGCTCATCGCCAGCACTACGGCGCACAGCCTCTAGACCACGCGCCAAAGTGCCCTCAACATCGCCCATAGCCAGGGCGGCGTCGGCCCCGGCTAGTAGCTGACGCCAGGTGGCTTCAGGCTGGTCTGAAGCAGCTAGATCGCCGTCTAGATCCGCGCCTTCTACGCGCTGAAGCAGCTTAACCTGCTCTAGGGCTAGGCGTAGCTCATCATTGGCTGGTTCGTTAACCAGGGCGCGCTCATAGATACTTTGAGCTTTGGCGTAGTCGCCGGCCTCAATGGCCTCACGTCCTAAACGCTGCACCTCAGTTTCAACCGGTTCGCTTTGTGCTACCGGCGCCGCATCTAGGCGTACCCGGCCAGTTATGCCGTTAGCCTGAGCCATCTGCATAACCTGCTCAAAGATCTGCTCTAGCTGTTGGGCGCTGGCCTGGCCCTGGAATAGGGGCACGGGCTGACCACCCAGCACAGCTACCACGCTGGGTACGCTTTGGGCAGCAAACAACTCAGCGATTTTGGCGTTAGCATCAACATCCACCCGGGCCAGCTGGAAGCGGCCCTGATAGCGGGCTGCTAGCGACTCAAGCGCAGTGTTAACTTCAGCAGAAACCTGACTGCGCGGTGACCATAGTGAAATTACTACCGGCACCTGCATAGAGCGCTTTACGGCGTCCTCAAAGTTGGTGACGTCAACGTCAATCACTAATGGCGAGTCGATTACCCCACTGTCAGCCACGCCGGGGGCAGCCGCCCCCTCGCTACCAGCCCCACTAGCTGCGCCTTTTGAGGGCGCTAGGGTGGATAGGTCAACAGCACCAAACATCGACATGGATTACTTCCTTACTTAGGCGGGTTGGAGTCGTCACGGGTCACTGAAGTGAGTACCACGCCGGTTCCCAGGGCGGTGGGCACCTTAGCTTTAGCACCCTTGGGAGGCAGGTAGAAGGCCACCATAGCCTCGTAGGTAGCCATCACTTTACTGGTGACTTCTTTATTTCCACCCATATAGGCGGCCAACTGCTCAGAGACCGTAATGGTGCTCTTGGCAGAGGTGCGCTGGTAGGTGGTGGTAAAGCTCAGTGAACCTACCGCAATAGCCCCATTGTCGCTGGTTACTAGGCCACGGAAACCGTCGTTACCAGCGCTAACGCTAACCGTGATGCTACCGGCATCCTTTACCTGGCTGGCTACAGCCCGCTCGGAGGCTACTAGCTTGCGCAGGCCATCGTCGGGGAAAGCCTTACCGTTAGCCGAATCGGGCTTGTTTAGAGCCTCCACATAGGCGGCCATGGCCTTACTAGGTGAGAACAGGAACTGGGTGGAGTCTGCCTCAATCTGGGCTGAGCCCACGGCCGGACCGGCAGTTGCCGGGATCTTGGCGCCGGCAAATAGGCGCACCCAAGCCCACATCTCATAGTTACTGCGGGCATCTTGTTGGTCCAGCACCAGCAGTAGTGGCGAGTTGTTCTTTCCGCTGATGGCAGAGACGCTGATAGCAGTGCGTGGGAAAGCAGAGGTAGCGCCCACCGCAGACATACGCGCATTGGTGTTGAGAGTAGCCACCGAACCGCCGCCGGCCTTAACCAGCTTGTAGTTAGCTGTGCGCAGGCGCAGCGCCGGGCCGTTTAGATAGCCGGTCAGCTTTGCCGGGTCACGATCTTTATCGGCGGCGGTAAGCCCAGTTTGGATGCGCTTCAAAATGGTTTCTAAACGCGTAGAGTCCAGCACCGGCTTAGCCGTAGCATCAGCTTTAGACGGCTGAGGCTTGGGCAGTTCCTGGCCGCAGGCACTTAGCCCCAAACCGGCAGCCGTGGTTACCAGGGCGCCTAGGGCGCCGCGTCGAGTCAAATTCATCTTAGTTTCCTCCTTAGCCACGTCTTCGCGCTTAGGCTCATCTGCCTGCTCCGGGGTGGGTGCGCTGGCGTTGTCGGCGCTAGGGGCGCTTTCTGCGCTGGCACCACTAGCCGCGCTGGTGCCGCTAGGGGCACTGTCGGCGCTAGGGGCGCTTGCTAGCTGAGCTTGGCCCATCGCCGGAGTGGCGCTGTTTGCGCTGGAGCTGCTGGCCGCGCTGGGGGCACTAGCTTCAGGAACATAGATCACTGGCTCGTTAATGGGCTCAAATACGTCCGTTGAAGCACCTGAGCGCTCCATTGCCAAGGCGGCATTACCAGCAGCCGGAGTGGGGCTGAGGGCCGAGGCTGGCTCATCAAAGATGCTGGAGTACTTAGGCCCAAAGGGGTTAGTGCCTGGCTGCACTGCGAAGGGGTTAACTGCCGCATGTGCAGCGCTGGCGGCGCTGAGGGCAGATTCTTCAATTGGCGCAGTGCGGGCTTGGGGCGTATTAGCGCCGCTGGGCGGAGCAAACGGGCTGGCTTGCGCTGCGCTGGCGGCACTAGGCCCAGAAACCGGAGCCTGCGGGGCGCTGGTGGCGCTGAAGGCACTTTGTCCAGCAGCCGGGGTTGCAGCCGCCGGAGTGGGGGCTCCAGCGGGGTTAGCTCCCATAACCGGAGCAGCTCCCATAACCGGAGCGCCAGTAAACGCAGTGGCATTAAACGCAGTACCAGGCAGGTGCGGCACGGCGTCGCCTTCCTGGGGGGCTACCTGGTCTTGGGCGGCGGCTACGCGGTCCGCTCCCCCAGCAGCCTGGACAGCCCAGATACCGCGCGAGTCAGTAATCGGGTTGGGTGCGGCCGGGATGGTGCGGTCGGCGTCGACGTCGGCAGCACTTTCGCTGGGCACGTCACGGCGCGGGTCAATCCAGACTTTACCGGCGGCCTCTGCCTGGGCCTTTTCACGCAGCTCCAGGCGGGTCAGGGGACGGTTGGGGTCCTTGTTCAGGCGTGCGGCGGCTTCTTCCTGGCGACGACGACGACGCTGGGCATTGGCCAGCTCCTGGTGGCGCATCTGAATATCTAGCATGAAGATGAACACCCCGCCGGCTACCAACAAACCGCCTACGATCAGGCCGGGGATTAACCAGGGAGTGCCTACGGTGCGCTTCCACGACAGGCTGAAGGTGGGGGCAGCTTGCTTGCCATCGGTGGCAGCCAGCACTACATAGTTAGAGGAGCTGGGATCATAAGTGATGGACACTGAGCCCTTGCCGGTCTTGGAGGTCACCCACATGTCTGAGCCGTTTAGCGAGGCATTGGAAGCAACCGCCTTAATGCAGCCCTTAGCGTCAGGAGTGGGGGTGGCCTTAGCGGTGGAAGTAGCCGTGGCTTTAGCCGTAGCCGTGGCCTTAGCCGTACTAGTGGCCTTAGCGGTGCTAGTTGCCGTAGCGGTGGGGGCGGCCTTTACATTGCAACGCTCGGTAATTGTGCGCCCAGATAGGGCTTCCCAGGAGCTTAGGCCGGTAACTTCCGTGTAGGGGTCGTTAGCCAGCCAGGCTTGGGCGTCCTCAGAGCGAGCTAGCGCCAAGGTAACTGTAGAGTTGGCGTCTTTAGCCTTGGCAGTAATGGTGACAGTGGAGTCAACCATGTTTAGGACACCGTCGCCGGTAACGACGTACGCCGTGGTGGCTGCCGGTTTAAGCGTAGCCACTGCCGTCTGCGAAGGACGCCAGATGGTGGCTGAGGCAACCGCCAAGATCACCGCCAATAGACCCAAGACGATAAGCACGATGCTTAGCACTCGGGGTTTTACTAGGGAAAGAATTCTGTTCACTTAGGTTCTCCTCGGGTGAGCTCGTTCGCGCCGCGCTCTGCGGGATCTAGATATTAAAGCCGTAGCGTAGATATTCTTGCCGTCTAGCCTACACATTTGCGTGAGCTGATGCTAAGAGACAGGCTGATTTGTTTGCTTAGGGGGGAGCTGGGCATCAGTGTCTCATTTGCCGCAAAACCCGTTGCGACCCGCTAGGCTTGGACGGTGGGCACTATTCGCCCCGAGCTTTAACAACCGAGGAGTTAAACGTGGCTGAGGACCACAGTGAATTCGCTATCACCATGCGCGGCTACGATCGGCTGCAGGTGGACCAGCGTTTGGAGAGCCTGAGTCGCCAACTAGTGGAAGCGCGTAACGAGGTGGCCAGCCTTGACCACCGCGCCATGACTTTAGCCGGACAGCTAGCAGAAGCACAGCGTCGTCTACGCGAGAGTGACAAGCCCACTTACGCTGGCTTGGGCTCACGTATTGAGCAGTTGCTACGCAATGCTGAAGAACAGTCTGCCTCTATCTTGGCAAAGGCCAACCGCGAGGCAGATAGCCTGCTAACCCGCACTCGCACGAATGTGGCGCAAATGTCCGAACGTGCTTCCACCGAGGCTGCCACCACCCTGGCAGATGCTCGCCGGGAAGCTGAAGAAGTACGCTCTAAGGCAGAAAACGAGGCCAGCACTACCCTGGCTAATGCCACGGATCGAGCCAATGAGCTGGTTGCTGCTGCCAAGCGTGAGGCAGATAAGGTGCGCACCGCCGCCAATACGGAGGCCACCAACCTGACCAACACCAGTCAGCGTGAAGCGGAATTGGCTATTTCTAGCGCCCGCAAGGAAGCTACCGAAATTACCGTTAGCGCCGAGCAGGAGGCCGCTGCCACTCGTGATGAGGCTGCCCGCGCTGCTGAAGAGGCCACCACCAGCGCTGAGCGTCAGGCCCGCGAGCTGCTCGATAACGCCCGCAAGGAAGCCCGCCTGGTTACCGACAAAGCCAACACTCAGGCTGAGGAACTGCTGACCCAGGCCCGTAAGGAAGCCGAGACCACGCGCCGCGCCGCTAAGGATGAGGCTGAGGCTGCTCGCGCTGAGGCTGCTGAGCTGCGTCAAAACAGCGCTCTTGAGGTGGCCGCACTTAAGGAAAGCACCGCTAAGGAAGCTGCCGAGGCCGCTGAGGCTGCCCGTAAGTCTACTGAAGCTATGGTGGCTAAGGCTGAAGAGCAGGCTGCTGACGCCGAAGAGCGTCTGCGTGAAGCCATGGAGCGCGCCGAGAAGATGCGCGCCGCCTCCGATGAGGAAGCCCGCAAGCGTCAGATTGACGCTAACCGCGCCGCTGAAGAGGTTATTGCCGGTGCCCGGGGTGAGGCTGAGCAGCTGATTTTGGATGCACAGATCCAAGCTGATGCCCTCACTGCCGCCGCTAAGCGTGAGGTGGAGGAGCTGCGTTCACAGCGTGACTCGATCAGCTCTTACCTGGAGGAGATGCGCGGGGTGCTTGGTAGCGCCGCCGCCTTTGTAACCGGTATGCCTGCTTCGGTTACCCAGCCGCAGCTAAGCGCAAATTCTAGCTACAGCAGCGATTCTGCCGACTTGGCTGAGTCTGCTGACTCTAGCGAGTCGGCTGCTAGCGCCGCTAGCGCTGACAAGTAGCCCGAATATAAAACAAGGGGCGGATGGCCTGTTGGCAACCATCCGCCCCTTTCTTATATGCGTAACACTTAAATCACTGCCGTAGTGCTTTAAGCATCACGCATCAAGGTGCGAGCCACGCGGGATCAACGTTTTACCCGCACCTTGGTTTTAACCCTGCCCTAGCTCCAGGCGTAGGCCAGGTAGTCTTGTGCTTCTTCTAGTGAGTGCCCTAGAGATTTCATAGAGCGTGAGTAGGCTCCCGCAGCGCGGTGGGTAGCTGCCTGGTCACGATCAAGCACATAAGTGCCTAAGCGACCTCGCCCCTGCACCACTCCGTGGCGCTCTAACTCGCGGTAGGCCTTAGCCACAGTATTAGTGGCTACACCTAGCGTGGCGGCTAAAGTGCGCGTAGCCGGCAGACGCGTACCGGGAGTAATCGCTCCCTTTTCTACGCCTTTACTAACTGCATCTACAATCTGTATAAACACCGGGAGGCTAGAACCCGGGTCAATCTTTATGTTTAAACCCACTGTCTTGCCCATGTGCAAAGTGTGCATCATTTCTGGGGCATTTTTCTAGTCCCGGATTCTCATTAAGATGCAGGTGAGAGCAGGTTTGAAGGAAATTTGCAAACAAATAATAAGCACCTCTTATAAAAAGCACCTAACTAATAAGTTTGCCTTATAGATATTCCTCTTTGAACATCTTTAACGATATTAATTTATAGCAGTCTTTCCCATTATTTCAAGGGTTCATCGATTAATTAAGATAAAAATGAACCTAAATTTATCCACGTAGAACAAAATGACTCAATTTAGTCAAGCATAAACAAACGGCACGAACTTGGCAGTTATTCCAGCAAACCCGCCACTACCTGCAAAAATGGCCCCACCATCGGCGGCCATTATGCTCTGCGTGAACAGGAACTAAAACTGCTGGTCAATCCCATGCTGACACAATCGCTACCACAGCTTGCGGTTCCAGCAGGAAGTATGCCAATGACGGCGCTCCTCCAAACCCCTCTCAGCCCCAAACAGCGACTCATTAGACCAAGCCACCACATGAGGCGTACGCGGAGCGATCGTCTGATTGCATCCGGGGCAGATATAGCTTTTATCAGCCCCGCGCACATTACGCACCGTAAACTCCGCTCCCCCCGGCCCGCGCTGCGAGCGTGGCAAGGAAGCCAGCCGATCCATATTTAGCGGTACATGAGGCTGGTTATAGGGTCGCTTAGAACTGCGTCGGGCCATAGGGACGATTATAAGAAGCCAGCTCGACGACGTCGCCAAAAACAGCGACGCCGTCGAGAATGTAACTCAGCCCTTAACGGAACCAGACATCAAACCGCCCACGAAGTACTTACCCAGGACGATATAAACCAGCAGCGTAGGCACTGAAGCAATCAATGCACCCGACATTGAGGCACCATAGTCGGCCAGAATCGAGCCGTGCGCTAAGTTACTCAAAGCCAGCGTTACCGGACCGTTTTGCGCCCCGCCACCAAAGAACAAGGCAAACAGGAAGTCATTCCAGGCACTAGTGAACTGCCAGATCAGCACCACCACAAAAGACGGCACAGAAATCGGCAGCACCACCGAGAAGTAGGTGCGCAGCATCCCGGCCCCATCCACGCGGGCCGCCTCAATAAGCTCATTAGGCACCGTCTCGTAGTAGTTACGGAAGATCAAGGTAGTGATCGGAATACCGTAAACCACGTGCATCAAGATCAAAGTGGGGATCCCAAAGCCCAGGTCAGCGTTAATCACCAGGCGCATCAGCGGAATCATCACCGACTGATAGGGAATGAACATGCCAAACAAAATCAGCGTGAACACCACATTCGCCCCCGGGAAGCGCCACTTAGAAAGCACAAAGCCATTAGCACTACCGAGCATGGCTGAAATCAGCGCCGCCGGAATCACTAGTTGCAGCGAGCGCACCAGGCCACCGCCTAGTTCTTCCCAAGCCCGCGACCAGTTTTTAGTTTCCCAGTGCTCAGGCAGGTACCAGGTGGTGGAGGGGTCAGCCTCAGCCGAGCCTTTAAAGGAGGTCACAATCAGCACATAGACCGGAATTAGCACCAGTGCCAGGGAGATAAATAGCAGCACGTAGCGCACGGTGGTTCCCAGTTGAAAGCGCCGCGAGTCATGAGCGCGCTTAGTTTAACTTTAGGCTCGCTCATATTCATTTCCTTGTCTTAGTGTCGTGGATTAGGTAGGGAATAACCGCGATAGCTACCAGCGCCAGCAAGATCACGCCTACGGCGGCGGCGTTGGAGTAGTCGTTGTCGGTCATGAAGTTGTACATGTCGATTGCGGGCACCTTAGTGGAGTAGGTGCGCTGGTCGGTGATCGACATGATGAGGTCGAAGCTCTTAAGCGACATGTGCCCAATGATGATCACGGCGCTTAGAGCAATGGGGGTTAGCTGCGGGAAGATAATGTTTTTGTATAGCTGCCATTCATTGGCGCCATCGACGCGGGCGGCTTCACGCAGGTCGTCAGAAATGCCCCTAAAACCGGCCAGGAACAGGGCCATCACATAGCCTGCTAGCTGCCAGATAGCCGGGATTGCAATTGCCAAGATGCCAAAGTGGACATTTGAGGCCCAACTGTTTTCTAGGAAGGTCAGCCCGCACATTTCAAATAGTCGGTTTAGACCTGAGGCTTCACTGCCGGTTTTGGAGTTGAGCAGCCAGCGCCACACCACACCGGAGGCCACAAAGGACACCGCCATGGGGAATAGGAATACCGAGCGGAAGATCCCCTCCCCCTTGATGGGCTTATCTAGCAGCCAGGCCCATAGAAAGCCCAGTACTAGTGTGCCCACTAGGAAGGCCACGGTAAACAGGATCAGGTTAATGAAGGAGTGCTGGAAGTTTGGGTCTTCAAAGAGCTTGGAGAAGTTCTCAAAGCCCACATACTTTGACGGGCGCCGTCCTGAGACCTGGGCAGCGCGGTGGGTGTTGTATAGGGAAGTTTTGAAGTTGGCGCCAATCATGCCGTAAACGAAGATTGCCACCAAGATTAGGGACGGAGAGATTAGCAGCAGACCTGGGCCCCACTGCTTGATCTTGTTTTTACGCCGTCGCGCCGCACGGGCCTGGGACATGCGTTGTCCTCCTTGACACTTGCTGATGTTAAAAGGTGGGCGACGCCGTCGTAGCTTTGACGACGTCGCCCACCGCGTTTATGCCGGCTGGCACCCTAACCACCAAGAAAGGAACCAGAGAGCACTTGCTGACTTTTAATCAGCTTTAAGGGCGCCAGCCGGAAATTTTACTGAGCTGCCTTGTAGGCTTCAGCCAGGGCTTTTTGCAGAGCCTTAGCATCTGAGGCACCCTGGGCAAACTTGCTTAGGGCGTCACCCATGGCATTGGAGGCCTTGGCCGGTAGGGCTGCGCCGTGAGCAATGGAAGAGACGATGGTGTCCTTGGAGAAGTCTTCCATGGCTGAGCGCTGGTACTCAGAGAACTTCTTCTTTTCCTCATCCGTCAGGTCTGTGCGGGCGGGGATGGAGCCCTTGACGGTGTTGAAGGCAACCTGGCCTTCCTTGGAAGAGATGCAGCTGAGCCAGTTCTTGGCGCCGCCGGGGTGCTTGGCCTTTTCGGGCAGAGTAAAGGAGTCGGCTAGGAAGTCAAAGATGCCCTTGGTGCCCGGTACTGGGAAGTAGACGTAGTCGGTGCCGGCGCTCTTCTTAGCGGCGTTGAAACCAGCTACCGCCCAGTCACCCATGACGTTGTAGGCGGCCTTGCCTTCCATAATGGGCTTGATGGCCGGCTCCCAGTCCTCGGTGTATAGGGACTTGTCGGTGAAGGAGACGATCTTGGCGTAGTGCTCAACAGCCTTGGTTACCTCAGCGCCAGCCCAGTCGGTCTTGCCGTCGAACAGGCCCGAGTACTTTTCTGCGCCTAGGTCTGCAATTAGCACAGATTCAAACAGGCCCATCTGGGTCCAGGCCATACCCATGGTGATGGGGGTGTAGCCGGCGGCCTTGATCTTTTCCATGTCGCTGATCCAGGCGTCAATAGTTTGGGCAGGCTTGGCCGGGTCTAGGCCGGCAGCCTTAAGCACTGATACCGAGGCCCACACTACGTTGTTGCGGTGGATGTTGGAGGGCACTGAGTAGACGGCGCCGTCTACGGTTAGGCGCTCCATTAGGGTCTTGGGGAAGGCATCCTTGAGCTTGAACTCGTCGTAGAGCTTGGAGACGTCTTGCAGGTAGCCGGCGTCAATGTCGTCCTTGAGTTCAGCGCCGGCGTGGGCCTGGTAGGTGTCTGGCGGGTTGCCAGCGGACAGGTCTGCAGCTAGCTTCTGCTTGGCCTGGGAGCCGCCGCCACCAGCGATGGCCTTGTTGGCGAATTTGGTCTTGGGGAACTGCGCGTTGAAGACCTTGACTAGGGCTTCTAGGCCGTCCTTTTCGCTTCCGGCCTGCCACCAGGTGACGACGTCGACCTGGCTGGCATCGCCTTCGCCTACTGCCTCGCCGGACTTGCCTTCCTTCTTGTCGCTTGAGCCGCAGGCGGCCAGGGTGGCCGCGAGTGCGGTGGCGCTGGCACCGATTAGTACCTGACGCCGTGACATGTATGTGCTTACGCTCATGATCGCTCCTGAACAGCGTTGTCCTAGAAGTTGCTACTTGCGTGCTAGGCCGATTGCTTGTGGTAGCGCTCAGTCAAGTCACTTGGGCAACAAATTTTCGTTCTGTAGTTGCAATTGTGCAACAAATTTTCGTGCGATGTTGGAAAAATTGGGTTTTGCGCAAAAATCGCTATCGATTTGTTATTTTTTGTGCACTTTTGTGCGGATGTTTTCTGTGTGTATCTGACTGTGAGGCAGCCCATAACAACAAAGCTGGCCGCCACATATGCGGCGGCCAGCTTTAGTAGCTAGCTGTAGTAGCAGTTAGATCAGATCAGACCTAGGCCCTTAACGGTGTCCTTCTCGTGCAGCAGTTCCTTGACAGAAGCGTCAATCTCAGCGCGGGAGAAGTCGTCGATCTCCAGGCCCTCAACAACCTTCCATTCGCCGTCAACGCTAATTGCCGGGAAGGAGGAGATGATGCCCTCGGGCACACCGTAGGAGCCGTCGCTCATGATGGCGGCGGAGGTCCAGGAGTAGCCCTTAACGCCCTTGACCCAGTCGCGCACGTGGTCGATGGCGGCGGAGGCAGCGGAGGCGGCGGAGGAAGCACCACGGGCTTCGATGATGGCGGCGCCACGCTTGGCTACGGTGGGGATGAAGTCGCCCTCAACCCAGGCGCGGTCAGCCAGAAGCTCGGTGATCGGCTGGCCCTTAACGGTGGCGTGAGTCAGGTCCGGGTACTGGGTGGAGGAGTGGTTACCCCAGATGGTGACCTTGTCTAGGTCGGTTACGTGAGCGCCGGTCTTAGCGGCTAGCTGAGCTAGGGCTCGGTTGTGGTCCAGGCGGGTCATAGCGGTGAAGCGAGAGCTGGGCACATCCGGGGCGTGGTTGGCGGCAATCAGGGCGTTGGTGTTGGCAGGGTTACCCACAACCAGGACCTTGATGTCGTCAGCGGCTACAGCGTTGATGGCTGCACCCTGAGGGCCGAAGATACCGCCATTGGCCTGCAGCAGGTCAGAGCGCTCCATGCCGGCACGACGCGGCATAGAACCAACTAGGAAGGCGATGTTGGCGCCGTCGAAAGCCTGCTTGGGGTCATCGAAAATGTCCACGCTGCCCAGGGTCGGGAAGGCGGAGTCGAATAGCTCCATAGCGGTACCCTCAGCAGCCTTAACAGCCTGGGGGATCTCCAGCAGACGTAGGTTTACCTGCTGGTCGGGGCCTAGCAGAGCGCCAGAGGCAATACGGAACAGCAGTGCGTAGCCAATGTTGCCAGCGGCACCGGTGACGGTGACATTTACGGGGGCGTTTGCCATAAGTTAAGTCTCCTTAAGGTAAGACAATTAAGGACTGCTTCCTTGCACAGCCACTGTGTATAAGTGTATGCCCTTGAGCATACAAAATTTAGGACCCAGCGATTTTGCCCAAATCAGAGCCTTTAGGGCGCACGCCGGTTAGCTAACTGTGTTCTATGCCCCCTAAGGCGCTAATGGCAAGCTAAGCTGTTAGCCGTGAGAGGCCAATCAATACCCACCCGCTCACCGCTGGGGCAGCGGGCTTATCGTCAAATCTGTGTGTTTAGTGTCGTGGCAGGCGCCAGCGGCGCACTAAGTTTGATTGGTTTTGGTAAGGGGGTAGGGGCACCTTTTGACTCCACTGTACTAGCCCATCAAGTCTCTCCGTTTGCGGCAGCGTGGCCTTGGCTGGCCACGGCAGTTATTTTTGCCAGCATCTGCGCCCTAAGCTACGCGGCAGCTGACTATATTGGCCGCCAAAGTGCACTTGATGAAGAATCACGCCTGCGCGTGCGCACCCTAGACCACATTTTCGCGATCGGTCACTTGCCGCGCACCGGAGCGGGCGCCGATAGCGCTAAAACCACCGCCAGCGGCGCACTAGTCTCTACCCTGGTTGATGGCAGCGAGCGCGTTTCTAAATACGAGTTCACTTTCCTGCCCCAAGCAATCAGTGCCCTAATCACGCCGCTGGTGGTGCTGGTGCTAGCAGCTATCTTCATTGATCCCCTCAGCGCCCTAGAACTAACCCTAGGTATCGCCATCGCTATTGGTGGCAGCCTCGGAGTCAGCCGCCTCACCCGTGGCAGCGCCGCTGGCTCGCGCAAGCAGCGTTCAGCCCTAGCCGCCCAATATTTAGATGCGGTACAGGGCCTAAGTACTCTAGTACTGGCCCGCGCTGGTGAACGCTACGCCCAGCGTCTAGGCCAACGCGGCGAAGCTAACCGCCGGGCCCTAATGCGTCTACTGGCAGGCAACCAGCTAGTAATCCTAGCCACCGATCTATTTACTAGCGTGTTCATTTTGATGGCCTCGGTGGCTATTGCTGCCAGCGGTCTAAAATCTGGACGCCTAGATGCCGGTGACGCCCTGGCTCTAGCCCTAGTGGCGCTAGTGCTACTAGACCCGCTTAACCATGTAGGGGCCTTCTTCTATGTGGGTATGGGTGGACGCGCCAGCCAAAAAGCTATCCGCAACATTTTGGCCACCCCCACCCCCGCCAGCGCCGCCCCGGCGCCGGTACCCGCCAAGTCCAGCTACCAGCCAGAAGAGGTGGACACCGCTGCTATCTTCTTGCGTGACGTGAGCGTTGGTTGGGGCGATAAAGACGTACTTAAAAACGTCAACCTGCGGGTGGAACTGGGTGAACACATCGGTATTGTGGGCCGCTCAGGAGCCGGCAAATCCACGCTTATGGCGCTACTGGCAGGCCACTTACTGCCCCGCGAAGGCTACGGGCGCCTTGGCCTATCCGCCTGCGCCCAGCCAATATGTCACGTGTGCAGCGCTCCAGTGCCCTAGTTAGCCAGCGCTCATGGCTCTTTGGTGACACGGTAGCCCAAAACCTACGTCTAGCTAAGCCTGAAGCTACCACTGAAGAACTATGGCGGGCCCTGGAAGTAGCCCAGCTTGACACCGAAATTCGGGCCCTACCTAAAGGACTAGAAACCATGCTGGGCGACAGTGGCATGGGCCTATCAGGAGGCCAAGCCCAACGCCTGGCTATCGCCCGCGCCGTACTAGCTGACCGCCCCATCTTGCTATTGGATGAGCCCACCAGCCAGGTAGATCTGGCCAGCGAAGCTGCCATCACTAAAGCCCTAGAAAACCTAGGTGCCAACCGCACTGTGGTAACCATTTCGCACCGCCCAGCGGCGCTAATCCACACTGACCGCATCTTTAAGGTTTCTAAAGGCAAACTCCACGAGCTAACGCCGCGCAAACCCAAGGCTAAGCCCACCGGCCCAGCCCAACCCACCAAAGCCCAGGCAGACCAGCTCCTGGCCGCCAAGGTTAGCGGCGACGCCATGACCACTCCCTTAACCTCAGCGCTAGCCTCTCTAGCCCAGATGCAAAAACCCACTAAAACCAAGAAAAACTCTGCCAAAAAACCAACTGCTATGGATGCCAACTCAGCCCACAGCTCTAGCGGAGAGGACGACTGATGTCACGGCGTCGGGTTTATAACTGGATCCTAGAAGTAACGCGGCCGGCACTAAAGCCTCTGGCCCTGTCAGTAAGTGCACGCCTACTGGACCAGATCTTGCAGGTAGTTATCTACTCCCTGGGGGCCTATGCACTCGCGGTGGCGCTGCGTAAGCTCAGCGGTGGCGGCGGGCTCGATACTGGCCTGGTGTGGCTGTTTTTGCTGGCATGTTTGATCATTGCCCTGGTTAAGGCCGCGTTGCGCTACGCCGAACAGTTCATGGGGCACTAGTTGCTTTCAAAGCCCTAGAGCTGCTGCGCATCGCGCTGTTTAAGTCCATGCTGCCCCAGTCACCACGCCTGTCTTTGCATACCCGCTCAGCTGAACTGACTGGGCGGCTAACTAAAGACATTGACCGCATTGAGGTGTTTTTTGCCCACACTTTGGCGCCGCTAGTAAGTTCCCTGGTAGTGCCGCTGCTGACCTGGGTGTGGATCGCCTTTGTGTCTCCGGCTACGGTTTCTATTTTCGTCCTGGTGATGCTGGCGCTGACCTTAGTGGTGGTGCCGTTGATGGGGGCTAAGTTCTCCCTTGCCGGAGCCCAAAAGAGCGCCAAGATTCGCGGCCAGCTCCAGGCCCATGTAACCGACTCGGTACAGGGCTACAACGAGGTGCTTTCTTATGGCGCCCAGTTACAACGTCTAGAGCAGCTTGAACGCATTGGTGATTCGATCACCGCCGCTGATGCTCCGGTACGGGCTTGGGCGGCCCTGCGTTGGGCAGCCGGGCAGCTTTTGATGGCCCTGATGCTGTTTGGGGTGCTATTTATTTGGCTGCGCGACCCGGTTTTTGAGGCCGCTCCCCTGGCTCAGGCCCACAGTGGTGGCGGTGACTGCCGCCCTGGTAGCTCAGCGTACTAGCGCGCGTACCTTGGAGGATATGCCTTCTTCAGTGTCGGTAGCTTGGGCTAGTGCTGAGCGGGTTTATGCCACCGCCCATGGTCCGGCTTTGCTTGATGGCCCTAAAGCTTTGCCTGCCCATCGCGACGACGCCGCCAAGTCTGGTTTGGAGGTCACCTGGCACAAGGTTTCTTACGCCTACCCCGGTGAGCGTAAACACCAGGCTTTAACTCAGGTTTCCCTGCACCTAAATGCTGGTTCTTGGACGGTGTTGGCGGGTGCTAGCGGTAGCGGCAAGTCCACGCTGAGCATGTTGGCGGCGCGCTGTGATGATCCGGTGGGCGGGCGCGTGCTGCTTGATGGGCACGATGTGCGCACGCTTAAGGTTGATTCGCTGCGTTCCCAAGTGCAGTTGGTAAGCCAGCATCCGTTCATTATGCGCGCCACTATCCGTGAGAATCTGGCCCTGGCGGCCCCGCAGGCAGATACTGCCCAGCTGTGGCAGGCCCTGGAGTACGCTCAGCTGGCTGCCGAGGTGCGGGCTATGCCTAAGGGACTCGACACGCTTGTGGGTGAGCGTGGCAGTTCGCTTTCTGGCGGCCAGGCTCAGCGTCTAGCTTTTGCCCGGGCGCTGGTAGCTAAGCCGCGTCTGCTGATTTTGGATGAGTTCACTTCACATATGGATCTGAAGCTGGCTGCTAGCGTGCGTAAGTCTTTGCGCCAGGCACTACCTGAAGCCACTATTTTGGAAGTCTCCCATACGTTGGTGGGCCTGGAACTGGCTGACCGGGTAGTGGTCTTTGAAAACGGCCAGATTGTTCAAAGCGGCAAGCCCCAAAAGCTAATGAACACTCCCGGCCCGCTGCGCCAGCTTATGGATCGCTAAGCCCGCTTGTGCACCACTGGGGCCAATAGCCGATAAACCCCAGCAATTACATAAATAGTTAGCGCTAACCGTAATGGTTAGCGCTAACTATTTTTTTAAAGGTGTAACTGCAGCAGTTATGGCGCCAGCGCATTAGACGCACGCTAGCCAGCTGCTGGGACAGAGCCTGGTATGGCCTTGTGGATGTCGCGATGCACTAGGCTCCCAGCTGCTGGGATAGGGCGCGGTCTTCGTCGGTAACTACCCCTTCCACCGAAACCTTGTCCAGGTAGGCCATGCCGTCAAAGACAGCTCGCGGGCGTTTTCCGGGTCAGCTTTAGCATCGTTGAACTTACCGTGAGCCAGACGGTCAATCACAATGGCAATAGCGCCGTCACCGGTTACGTTGGTGGCGGTGCCGAAGGGGTCCAAAGCGATGTAGGTCGCGATCATAAGGGCGATAGCGGACTCGTTAAAGCCCAGCATTGAAGAGAGCACACCGGTAGCGGCCATAATCGCACCTCCGGGCACACCCGGGGCGGCCACCATGACAATACCCAGCATGAAAATGAAACCGGCATACTGCATAGCTGAAACATTCATGCCCTGAGAGGCAATAATGGCCAGTGAAAAGGCGGTAATTTTCGAGGTTGAACCAGCCAGGTGAATAGTGGCGCACAGAGGCACGGTGAAAGCAGCTACCGGCGCAGATACCCCATTTTTGCGGGTCTGACGCAAAGTCACCGGGATGGTGGCCGCCGAGGAGGAGGTACCCAGAGCAGTGGTGTAGGCGGGCATCATGGTCCACAGCGCCTTTAACGGGTTGCGCTTGCCAATCAGCCCAGCTACCACAAACTGGGTCAGCAGGATAACCACTTCCAGTACCAGCACCACCACTACTACGCTCAGCAGGGTGCGCATAATGCGCCACGCTGCACCTGAGATAGCCAGGTTCAAGAAGGTACCAAACACGTGCAACGGCAGCAGCGGAATAATGATCTTGTTGATCAAAGCGCTGATAATAGCCCTAAATTCAATGCTGGCTTTACGCAGCACGCCCCTGGGCACAAGCGACAGGCCAATGCCGATTACGAAAGACAGCAGCAGCGCCGTCATGACCCCAAAGACCGGGGGCATTTCCACTTCAAAATATGACTTGAGGGTGCCGGCGTCGGCCTTACCCACATTAGAGGCCAAAGACTTGGTGATAATGTGCGGGAAAACGCTGGCGCACACTACGTAGGTAAGGAAACCTGAAAACAGGGTGGAGCCATAGGCCAGGGCCGCAGTAATAGAGAGCCACTTACCGGCTCCACGTCCTAAATCTGCAATTGCTGGGGTTACCAAACCCACGATGATCAGCGGAATTGCAAAACTTAAGAACTGGGCGAAAATCGCCGAAAAAGTAACGAATACACGCGCCAGCGGCACGGTGATCAGCGGGGAGGAACCCACCTTAATAGAGCCCACCACCAAAGCAGTCACTATCGCTAGAATCACCCAAAACAGGATGCCGCCAGCTTTTGCTAGCTTACGCACCGAGATCATGCCTTTTCCTTCGCTCGCGGCGAGGCGCCTGGCGAACGCGGTGCGCCGCCAATAGCGTCAGCGCCTAGGTGTGCAACATAATCTCAATATTTGGCTTATAGCGCTACATTCTCCGTATAGTGAGATTTTCTTACATTATTTTCTAAAATATGCATTCGCCGCATATAGCGAAATTTGTCAGTTTCCCATCGTTTAACTGATCAATACGATTATGGTGAAGCCATGAGCGCTAAGCAGGTAAATTGGCCCCGTTCAAAACACAGCTATGTTGATTTAAGCGACGGACGCCGGCTGCATGTAGTGGAGCATCTGCCGTTTTCCGGGGTGGCTGCAACCACGACGGCGCCAGCGGCTGCGACACCTGCGACGACGGCGCCAGCGGCTGCGACAAGCGAGGCTAAGCCGCCGGTAGTGTTTGAATCCGGCCTAGGGCTCTCGCGCCTACTGTGGGCAAATGTGGCTCATTTACTGGCAAAAGCCGGCTACCGCACGATCAGCTATGATCGCTCCGGCCTGGGTCGCTCACCGGCCGCAACAGAGCGCAACCTAGAGGCCCTGGTGGCAGACCTAGAGCAGGTGGTGCGAGCTTACGCACCCCAGGGGGCCATTATTGTGGGCCATTCCTATGGGGGCATCATGGCCCGTTTACTAACCGCACGCCAGCCACAGTTGGTTAAGGCGCTGGTGCTGGTTGATCCCTCAAGTGAATTTGTGGGGGCCCAGATTGGTCCCCTAGGTAAACGCCTGGAGGCACTTTTTGATTCGGCGATCACTTTTAGCCGCGACCTTAAACTGCTCCCCATTTTCCTAATGGCTGCAGGCTATAAGCATTTACCGGCGCGGTTGCAGCAAAAAGTGCGCGTCGAGGACGTCAGCGACGCTGCTTTAAAAGCGCGTCGTCAAGAAAATAAGGGCTACTACCCGGCGCTAGCAAAGCTGCGCGAGCAGCCCCTGCCCCATCCGCAGGTGCCGGTAGAGATTTTATTGGCAAGCTCTTCACCTGAGTCAGAGTGGTTTAAGGCCCACAGTGAGTATGCGAGCAAGCTGCCTGATGCACACCTGTGGCAGGCTTCAACCAGCTCACATATGGTGCCGCTACTAAAACCTCAGGAAGTGGCCTTGGCAGTTAAGCAAGCCGACGCTCGTCGCAGTGCTTAAACCAAAGGACGCCTAAAGCCGCAGGGCTACCTAAGCTGCGGCGTCGGCTCTGGCAACTAAGCCAGCTGACGCCCCAAACCAGCCCAGTCAGCTACGCCGTCGGCCCTAGCGCAGCCACAGCAGGCTTTAGTAGATGCGCGGCAGGTTAGCGTAAGTGGACAGCAGCACTAAACCAACGGTTAGGCCAGTGCCCACCACTAAATCTTCAAACCGGCTGCGGGCCTGAATCCAGGTGCCCTCGGGGCGCAGCAGGCGAATTATGGTAAGGGCGCCGGTCAGTGCAGCAGCCTCCAAAACCGCAAAACGTGAGTAACCCAGCAGCGCAGTGGCCACCACGATTAGCACGCAAACCGTCACTACCCCTACCCCGGCCACGCGATAGTAGTGACGCGGCGGCAACTGGTTAGGGGAAAGTACGCTTTCAGCTGTTTCTTCGCTCATTTTTCTCCTTGGCAACCGCTACAGCATACCTTTTACCGCGCCGTAGCTGGAGGCTTCAGCGGGTAGGTCACCGGTGTCGACGGCGTCGCTGATTTGTTCCAGCATCTGCTCTACCAGGTCAATTACGGCTTTTTTACCCTCAACTGGGCCACCAGCTAAGAGGCCGTCGGTACCCAAAAGCACGGCGGCGGGCACTGCCTCAATTGCCAGCAGGTGGGAAACTTCCTCGTTAACGTCACGTAGATAGTGTCCACGCAGTGAGTAGGGGTCTCCCTTGGCGAAGTATTCCTCGGCGCTGCGTGGGGAAACCACCTTAATAGCCACCTGGGGAATGGCGTTGATCCAGCCGGGCACTAGGGCTTTAATATCGTCACAGTAGCCGCATTCCATAGATAGGAACAGCAACAGGTGAGCCTGGCGGGCTGAATAGGCGCGCAGGTTGTAGCCGCTTTCAAACTCATCGTAGAGGGTGGCGATGGGGATCAGGGCGCGCAGATACTCGCCTTCTTGCTGGCTGGCGGGAGCGTCTAGATAATCTTGGGCAAAGCCGCTTTGCTCTACTGGCGCCGGGGCAGGGGCTTTACCTAGGGATGCTTGGGCTAGTAGCCAAGTAACTGCCGCCACCGCCACCAGGGCTAGAACTGGCGGGTTAGTGGCCACTTGAAGCGCGAAAACTGGTGTGCCCCAAGCTAACGCCACCAGCCACAGCAGGGCCAGGGCCACTAGGGCCAGGTTGCGGGCAATTAGCACCGGCCCCACTTCGGTGGCATTTTTAGCCCCAAAACAGTTGCAGCTGGCCTGATCTTGGCGGGCTAGGCGCACAATCAGCACCAGGTAGAAGCTGGCCAAAGCCAGCGCGGCCAGGGCCACCGGCCAAGCCAGTACTCCGGGCACAACCAGTAAAGCTAGCGCCAGGGCCAGCTCAGCCCAGGGGTGGGCGCGGCGCAGCCAGGTTTGGTTTAGGAATTTGGGTAGGCCCAGTTCACGCCAAGTATCGGCGTCATCGACGCCGGAGGTGAGCTTACCGATAGCAGCTGCGGAAAATACGGTCGCCAAAACTATGGGGGCGGCTACCAGTACTAAATCCATGGGGCTCCTTGTTTAACGCCTGGCTAACATATTGGTTTAACACGCTGGCGTGGGTGGGAACTTAAAGGGGGCGGAATTTAAAAGCGGCGGGACTTAAAGGGGTTGGGATATAAAGCGGGGACAGGTATAAACCTGCCCCCGCTAAATGTATCAGTGAGCGAAGTGGCGCGTACCAGTGAAGTACATGGTCACGCCGGCGGCCTGGGCGGCCTCAATCACTTCTGCGTCGCGGATAGAGCCGCCAGGCTGCACCACAGCCTTAACCCCGGCGTCGATAAGCAGCTGTAGGCCATCGGCGAAGGGGAAGAAAGCGTCAGAGGCAGCTACGCTACCCACCGCACGTTGAGGGGCGCTGGTGGCTAGATCTGGCTGGCATCCGCCCCACCGGCACTGTTGGCCTGGTTGGCGGCGGCGTCGCCAGTGGCGCGCGCACCTAGGGTGTTGGCGCGCTCAATGGCCAGCTTGCACGAGTCAACGCGGTTAACCTGGCCCATACCCACACCCACAGTGGCGCCAGCGTGTGCCAGCAGCACCGCGTTGGAGCGCACCGAGCGCACAGCGTTCCAGGCAAAACGTAGGTCAGCTAGGGTTTCGGCGTCGGCGCTGGGGCCGGCCACCAGCTGCCAGCGGGCCGGGTCGTCACCGGCGGCGTCAACATTGTCACGCTCTTGCACCAGTAGACCGCCGGTTACCTGCTTGAACTCATAGCCACCACGTACCGGCTTAGGCAGGCGCAAAATACGTAGGTTCTTCTTGGCGCTGAGGATTTCTAGTGCCTGCGGTTCATACTCAGGGGCCACAATCACCTCAGTGAAAATCGGCTTAACCTGGGCGGCCATGGCGGCGGTGACAGTGGCATTAGTGGCGATTACGCCGCCGTAAGCAGACACCGGATCGCAGGCGTGGGCCTTAGCGTGGGCCTTAGCCACATCCTCATCTACCGCAATGCCGCAAGGGTTGGCGTGCTTAACTACCACCACGGTGGTGGCCTCGCCTTGATCGTAGGCGGCGCGCACAGCTGCGTCAGCGTCGGTGTAGTTGTTGTAGCTCATGGCCTTACCGTGCAGCTGCTCGGCGCCGGCAATGCCCTGAGCCTGGCCCTGGGTGTACAGAGCAGCGCTCTGGTGCGGGTTTTCGCCGTAACGCAGGGCGTGGGCACGGGTGAAGGTGGCGCCCACAAACTCCGGTAGGGCTGCCTCGGTCTCTAGCTGCTGGGAGAACCAGCTGGCCACAGCGACGTCGTAGCTGGCGGTGTGAGCGAAGGCGGCGGCGGCTAGGGCCCGGCGCTGAGAGAGGGTGAAGCCACCTGCAGACACAGCCTGGGCTACCTCAGGGTAACGGGCCGGGTCTACCACTACCGCTACTGCCGGGTGGTTTTTGGCGGCAGCGCGCACCATGGAGGGGCCGCCAATGTCGATCTGCTCAACGCAGGCATCAAAGTCAGCGCCAGAGGCAACCGTGTCAGTGAAGGGGTAAAGGTTAACCACCACCAGGTCAATGGGAGCTACCTGCAGTTCACGCAACTGGGCCAGGTGAGCGTCCTTGCGGCGGTCAGCCAAAATACCGGCGTGAATCTTGGGGTGCAGGGTCTTAACGCGGCCTTCTAGGCACTCGGGGAAGCCGGTAACCTGCTCCACCGGGGTGACCGGAATACCAGCGGCAGCAATGGTGGCGGCGGTGGAACCGGTAGAAATTAGCTCAACCCCGTTGGCGTGCAGCTGGGTGGCTAGCTCCACTAGGTTGGTCTTGTCGTAAACACTCAGTAGGGCGCGCTTAACCGGCACCTGATCAGGGTTTACTAGACCTTCCGTGGGCACGTGAGCAGTGGGGATTGCAGTCAATTTGACTCCTTGAAACTGGAAAATAACTGCCTAGGCACCCAGGCGGGCGGCGCCATGGTTTACCCCTTAAAACTTAAGTTTCAAGGGCTCGCCGCTCCCCGGTGGTGACCCACCCACGCCAGTTACAGCGATAACAACCCCAGTCTACTGTAGAGTTGGGGTTGCTTTAAGTTAGTGCGCGCACAATATTTAGCCGCGCTAACGCCAAAATCTAGCTGCGCACTAGTTTGCCCAGCTCAGCTACAAGCTGAGGAGTTTCGGCGGCCTTAATACGCTCAGTTAGGCTCTCGTGGGTGTCACCAGGTTTAACCGGCACCTGCACCTGGGCGATGATCTTGCCTGTGTCCACGCCCGCATCCACCCAGAACAAGGTGGCTCCCGAAACCGTGGCGCCGTCAGCCAAAGCGTCGCGTACTGCATGGGCGCCAGGGTACTTGGGTAGCAAAGCCGGGTGGGTGTTAATGGTTTTGCCTCCAAATTCAGCTAGGAAGCTCTCCCCCACCAGCTTCATAAAGCCCGCGCAAACCACCAGGTCGGGCTGGTATTTGGCGACGGCGTCGGTGAGGGCCTGGTCCCAACTGGCGCGGCTGGGGTAGTCCTTTAGCGGCACCACAAAGCTGGGCACCTTGTGCTGGGCAGCGTAATCGAGTGCTTTACAGGTTTTGTCGGCGCCCACTGCCACCACCTTGGCCCCATAGGTGGGGTCTTGGCAGGCCTTTAGGATAGCCAGCAGGTTTGAGCCCGAGCCCGAAGCCAGCACCACCAGGCGCTTGGGTTCATTGCCGCTGCGGGCAGCAGCTTTAGATGCGCTCATGGAAACTACCTCAATCTTGTGTTTGGTTTGACTTGCACCTAGACGCACACGCGGATGGGGCAACACCAGCCCCAGCAGGGTTGCGGCAAATAGTTGGGCAGCTAAAGCACCCACCACCGCCAGGGTTCTAGGGCCAGCTACGCTCATGCGCCCCGGCCCCACAGAGCCACTAGCGGCCAGGCAAAGCAGCAAAATCACCAGTGAACTAGTAATAATCGCGGTTGCCCCCAGCGCCAGGGTGGCACGCAAGCTAATTAGCTTACTGTTGGCAGCCACTTTGCGTCCTATAGCCAGCCAGGTCACCAGGGTCAGCCCCAGTATTAGAACCACGATAATGATCCAGGCTGAGCCAAAAGCTGTTTTAGGTAGCGCCCCCAGCATTGGCAGGGCCGGCACGCTACCGGCGCGCACCGCCCCCGGGCTAAACAAGCTGCCTTGACCCAGGGCAAAACCGGGGCCTGCCAGCCAGCTAAGCGCCCAGATGGCGGCGGTAGGCAACCACAGGATCTGCAAAGTAAGTAGCGAAACAGTGGCCACAGTACCGGCCCCCACCAGGGAGTCATGCAGGGTGGAGATACGTGAAAAACCGGTCACTAGCGCCAGTGCTAAAACCACTAGCGCCGCCGTCGCTAAAGTCAGCAGCTCAAAGCCAGCCAGGCGTAACCCCAGGCCCAGCCACAGGGGCCGCCTAGCCCAGGCCTTACCTAAACGGGTGTCGTCTAAATGGCCGGCGCGTCCCAGTTCAACTGCGGCCACAACCGCCGCCAAAAGCGCACTAAAAAGCACCGCCGGGAAAAAACTACTTGATGAGGGGGCGGTAAATGAACCCACAAAAGCTGCCCCCGCACTAGTGCAGGCAGTTACCACAATGGCCGAAACGTTAAACAGCTGAGCGCGCCTAATAAAGCTACGCGCCAGCCAGAGGTTGTAAACAGTCAGCCCCAGCAGCGACAAAGATAGGGTGCCATCAATTTCGGAATGGCGCGCGCGCCCCCTAGCCCCAGCAGCCACAAATTAGTGCCTGAAGCCAGGGAGGACACAGTTGAATACTGCACTGAGGGGGTGACAATCAAAGCCACCAATAAGGTGGGGATAACGACACTCAGCCACCCCAAGGCAACCCATTCGACGCCGGCGCGTACGGCTCCAGGCCAGTCGCTAGGGACAGTCAGTTCGGTTCTAGTTGGGGTGGCTGAAGTGCTCATCAGTTAGCGTGGAGCTCCTGGTAGGCCGCACGTGCTAGCTCGGCGGTTTCGGTTGGGGTACGACCTACCTTAACCCCCACAGCCTCTAGCGCTACCTTTTTAGCCGCTGCGGTTCCTGAAGAACCCGACACAATCGCACCAGCGTGTCCCATGGTTTTACCCTCAGGGGCGGTAAAGCCGGCCACATAAGCCACCACCGGTTTAGTGACATGCTCGCTGATGTAGGCGGCAGCGCGCTCTTCGGCGTCGCCACCAATTTCACCGATCATCACGATCACTTCAGTGTCAGGATCGGCCTCAAAACCAGCCAGGGCGTCAATGTGGGTGGTGCCCACCACCGGGTCTCCACCAATCCCAATGCAGGTGGTAAAGCCCAGGTCACGCAGCTCATACATGAGCTGGTAGTGAGCGTACCGGACTTAGAAACCAAACCCACCGGGCCGGCGTCGGTAATGTCAGGCGGGGTGATACCCACATTGGACTTAGCCGGACTGATAATTCCCGGGCAGTTGGGGCCAATGATCTGGGTGCCGTGGGCGGCGGCGTAAGCCCTAAACGCGGTGGCGTCAGCTACCGGCACCCCCTCAGTGATAACCACAACCAGGCGCATACCGGCGTCGACCGCCTCAATTACGGCGCTCTTAGTAAAAGCCGGGGGTACAAACACTACCGAAACCTCGGCGCCAGTGGCGGCCTTACCTTCTGCTACGGTGCCATAAACCGGAACCGATACCGTACCGGCCTTAACTTCGCCGCTGCCCGGCCCAATGGGGCTAACTTCAAAGTCAACGCTGGTGCCAGCCTTGCGGGGGTTAACCCCACCCACAACTTTGGTGCCCGCGCTTAGCATACGGCGGGTGTGCTTTTGGCCTTCGGAACCGGTCATGCCCTGCACCAGGACACGATCTGAGTGCGAAAGAAAGATGCTCATTAGTTTTCCCCTAGTTCCTGGGCGATGGCGGTAACGCGGTCGGCGGCGCCATCCATAGTTTCGGCAATGGTTACCTGCGGCAAGTTAGCTTCAGCCAAGATAGCGCGCCCGGCCTCAGCCTGGTTGCCATCTAGACGCACCACGATCGGCTTAGTGAAGGACTCCCCTAGCGAGGACACTGCCGCAACAATGCCTTCAGCCACTGACACGCAAGAAGTGATGCCGCCAAAAACATTCACCAAAATGGCGCGTACCTGTGGGTCAGAGGCAACTACCTCCAGGCCGGTGGCCATCACCTGGGCGCTAGAGCCGCCCCCTAGATCTAGGAAGTTAGCTGGGCGCATACCGCCGTGGCGTTCACCGGCGCCAGCCACCACATCCAGGGTGGACATAACCAGGCCGGCACCGTTACCTAGCACACCCACCTCACCGGTTAGACGCACATAGTTAAGGCCCGCTGCCTTAGCGCGAGTCTCTAGCGGGTCGGCATCTACCGTGTCTACAAACTGCTCGTGGTCACGGTGACGCATACGGGCGTTGTCATCCAAGCTGACCTTGCCGTCCAGGGCTAGCACGGTACCCTGCGGGGTTAGCACCAGCGGGTTTACCTCCACCAAGGTGGCGTCCTCGCCAGTGAAAACCTCCCACAGCTTAAGGATTACCCCGGCGACGTCGTCGGCCACCTTACCGGGCTCAAAACCAGCCGCAGACACAATCTCAGCGGCCTTAGCGGCGTCGATCCCCACTAGCGGGTCTACTGCCACCTTAGCCAAGCCTCAGGGCGTTCCTTAGCTAAAGTCTCAATATCCATGCCGCCTTCACGCGAGCACATCGCCAGATAGGCCCGCTGGGCGCGGTCTAGCAGCACCGAGAAGTAAAACTCCTGCTCAATGTCGGCACCATCGCTGATAAGCACCTTGTGCACGGTGTGGCCCTTAATATCCATGCCAAGGATTTCCTGGGCGCGCTCAAAGGCCTCCTGCGCACTGCGGGCCAGCTTGACACCCCCGGCCTTACCACGCCCACCAGTTTTAACCTGGGCTTTAACAACCACTAGCTGGGAGCCGTTAGCAAATAGTTCCTGGGCAATCTCGCGCGCCTGCTGCGCAGTGCTAGCTACCTCGCCACCAAGAACTGGCACCCCATGTGCCTTAAACAGTTGCCGTGCCTGGTATTCGTAAAGATCCACCGGCGTATCCTTTCAAGGGTTGACGGCATTTATTTCTATTAGGTTAACTCGCCTGTTCACGCAGTGGGGACTAAAGGGCCAAATTGGTCTTGATTTGCGTGCATACATGGCGTAAGCCACTCTTTATGTAGGACAATACTACTGGAGTTTTTTTACCCGGAAGGAGATGCAAGGTGGCTACAGAAAACACCCCGGTGCGTATTGGGGTGCTTACCTCCGGAGGCGACGCGCAAGGTATGAACGCCGCCGTTCGTGCAGTGGTACGCACCACGCTACGTTTAGGAGCACAACCCTACGCAGTCATGGAAGGCTGGGCTGGGGCTGTTGCTGGTGGGGAGGGGATTCGCCCGCTTAACTGGGACAGTGTGGGTTCTATCTTGCACCGTGGCGGCACCATCATCGGTACCGCCCGCTCCAAGGAGTTCCCCACCCGTGAAGGTATGCTCTCGGCGGCAGCTAACCTACTAGAGCATGGCATTGACCGCCTAGTGGTGATCGGCGGTGACGGTTCGCTAACGGGCACCAACGAGTTCCGCAAAGCCTGGCCCTCGCTACTAGCTGAGCTTATGACCACCGGGCGTATCACCAGCGAAGTGGCTGCAGCCCACCCCCAGCTAATGATTGCCGGCATTGTCGGTTCAATTGACAATGACCTGGTAGGCACTGACATGACTATCGGTGCAGACTCGGCTTTGCACCGCATTATGGAGGCTATTGACTCTCTATCGTCGACGGCGGCCTCCCACCAGCGCACCTTCGTAATTGAGGTTATGGGTCGCCACTGCGGTTACCTGGCGTTAATGAGTGCGGTAGCCGGCGGCTGTGACTACGTGTTTGTGCCCGAGCTCCCCCCCAGCTGCCGGCTGGGAAGATGACATGTGCCGCAAGCTACAGGCCGGGCGTGCCGCTGGACGCCGCGACTCGATGGTGATTGTGGCCGAAGGCGCCCAAGACCGTGAAGGCAACCAGATTACTGCCGCCGATGTCTGTGACGTACTAGAAGAGCGCCTAGGCGAGGATGCCCGCGTAACCATTTTGGGTCACGTTCAGCGCGGTGGCCGCCCCAGCGCCTATGACCGCTGGATGCCCACCCTGCTGGGTTACGCCGCAGCTCAGGAAGTTTTGCGGGCTACCCCTGAAAGCGAGCCGCACATTATCGGGGTGCGCCACAACCGTATTGCGCACCTGCCGCTAATGCAGTCGGTAGAAAACACTCGCGCAGTGGCCTCCTATATTAAGGACGGCGACTATGAGGCGGCGGTAGCGGCCCGTGGCACTTCCTTCTCTCAGATGCTGCAAATCTTTGAAAACATGTCCACCCCGCCTTCGCAGAGCCGCCACGACGACTCCCCGGTGAAGGACAAGCGTGTAGCGATTTTGCACGCCGGTGGCCTGGCTCCGGGCATGAACACTGCCGCCCGCGCTGCGGTGCGTTTGGGTATTGACCACGGCCTAACCATGCTGGGTATTGAGGGTGGTTTCCCGGGTCTGCTTAACGGCGCGGTAAAGGAGCTGTCTTGGGCCGACGTCGAAGGCTGGGTAGGTGAAGGCGGCGCGGCCCTGGGTACTCACCGCGAATACCCCAGCATTGAGCAGCTTTACAGCATTGGGCGCTCCCTGGAATCCAACCACATTGATGGTCTGATTGTGATTGGTGGCTTCAACGCCTACCTGGGTGCCCACACCCTAATTAAGGAACGTGACCGCTACCCTGCCTTCAACATTCCGATTGTGTGTGTGCCCGCCTCGATCGACAACAACCTGCCCGGCAGCGAGCTGAGCATTGGTGCAGACACCGCCGTGAACTCCACGGTTTCCACCCTGGACGCCATTAAGCTGTCTGCTTCGGCTTCTAAGCGCTGCTTCGTGGCTGAGGTTATGGGTCGACGCTGCGGTTACCTAACCTTGATGAGCGGCTTGGCTGCCGGCGCTGAAAAGGTGTACCTGCCTGAGCATGACGCCAACCTTGACGAAATCGCCTCCGCCACCAGCGACATGGTTAAGTCCTTCCGCGACGGACGCCGCCTCTACCTGGTGCTGCGTAATGAGGCCGCCTGTGGCCTGTACTCCACCAAGCTATTGGCTGACGTTTTCGCCCAGGAATCCAATGGTCTGTACGACGTGCGCGAATCTGTGATTGGGCACGTCCAGCAGGGTGGCAACCCCACCGCTTTTGACCGCCTGATGGCTACCCGCCTGGTCACCAACGCCATGCAGGTGTTGGTTGATGAACTAGTTGCCGGCACCGCCCGGGGCCACTATGTGGGCCTGGTTAACGGCGAGTTCCGTGACAGCCCACTGGCCCACATGAACGACGAGCTTGACCTAGTTAACCGCCGCCCACGTGACCAGTGGTGGCTACGCCTTGAGCACGTAATTCCGGTGGTCAGCCAGGATGAGGTAGCTATCGACAAATCCAAGTTGCCGCCTTTGTGAGCAACCAGGTGGTAGCTGGTGGGCGGCTAGGCCGCCCACCGATATCGGGTTAAACCCCAAACAGGTGGGGGGCACGTAAATTTCTTTACGTGCCCCCCACCTAATTTGAACTGCGCCCCGAAACTTGGACGCGTTTAATGGTAGCTGTTATGCGGCTTCCTGTAGGGCCTGATCCCGGTATTCTGCCGGGGTCAGGCCCTTGAGCTTTACTTGGCGTCTTGTTGTGTTCCAGTGCGTGATGTAGGCGTTGAGGTCGGCTTTGAAGCTTTCGAAGGTTTGCCAGTCTTGGCCGCGGAAGAATTCGTCCTTGAGGTGTCCGAAGACCTGTTCGGTGGCGCCATTGTCGATGCAGTTGCCTTTGCGTGACATGCTTTGGATGAAGCCGTTATCGGCGAGCGTTCTGATGTAGGTCTCGTGCTGGTACTGCCATCCCATGTCTGAGTGCAAGATCGGCTCGGCTCCTGCTGGTTTGGCGTCCATGAGTATCTGGAGCATCTCTTGTTGCTGAGCGAGGTTGGGGTGCATGGAGATGGAGTGGGCGACGATCTCTTTGCTGGCAAAGTCGTAGACCGGAGCGAGGTAGGCCTTACCGAAGGAGAGTTTGAACTCGGTGACGTCGGTACCCATTTTCTGCCAGGGGCCGGTCGCCTTGAAGTCGCGGCCGATGATGTTGTCGAAGCTTTGTCCCACGGATCCCTTGTAGGAGTTGTACCTGTGGTAGGCCCTCTCGCGGCGTATGCCGCAGCGCAACCCCATCTCGCGCATTATCTTCAAGACCGTCTTGTCAGCAATGCGTTCCCCTTCCTCAGCGCGCAGGCACATGGCTACCTGTCTGTGACCGCACCCGTTGGGGGTACGCGAAAAGATCTGGGCGACCTTGGGACGTAGCTGCGCTCTGGTTGGCTGCTGGGGGTGAGCCAGCGCGTAGTAGTAGCTCGACCTGGCAAGGCCGGCCGCCTCGAGGAGATCACGCACCCTGTGTCCATGCCCTGAAAGCTCGGCGATCACTAGGGCTTTGTCCCGGTTTGGGAGCGCCTGTGCGCCTTCAGGGCAATCGATTTTTTTAGGTACGCCACCTGCGCCTCAAGCTTGCGCACGCGCTCGGCGAGTTCCTCCTCACGCGTTGGTGGCACCGCCCCCATACCTGATCCCTTTGGCCTGCCCTTGGGCTTGGGCATCAGGGCCTGCGCGCCGCCCTCGCGGTACAGCCTGCACCACTGCTTCAACGATGTCGCACTCGCAATACCGAAACGCGTCATCGCCTCAGGTTTACTCATCCCACCTTCAACCACGGCGCTCGCTGCGGCGACCTTGGTCTCATAGTCGTATCTGGCGTGCTTAACTCCCATGGCAAGAAGCCCGTCCTTCCCAATTACGCGGTACGTCTTCTGCCAGTGTCGCACGGTCTCAGCAGGCACACCCAGTCTCCTGGCGGTCAAACGATAGCTAAAGCCCCTTTCAAACATCTCCACCGCCTGCTCCCGAAGCAAACGATCATGCCTCAACCGCAAACCCGCAGACATGAAAGCCTCCCATTCCCTGGACTTCAATTTCGATGTCCAAGAAACGGGAGGCAGTTCAATTAGCACTGGCTCTTGGCCAGATTTGGCTAGCGCCCATTCTCTGGGCGCCACCAGGGCGCCCAAGAGCGGCAAATGTGCGCGCCGGCGCTCGCAGGCTGCTGCCAGCCTTGGGCAGCTGCCCCGCGCCGGCGCGCCTTGGCCAGCTAGAGCTTAACCACTGGCGCGTAGCGCAGCATCAGACGTTTAACTACCCCGTCGCTAAACTCCACCTTGGCTACCGTGGATTTACCGCTACCCTCCAGGGCGATCACCGTGCCCACACCGTAGGCGTCGTGGCGTACCTTGTCGCCGAGCTTAATACCCGACTCCTCTGCCTCCGGCTCAGCTTTAACACCTAGCTTCTGGCCGCGTCGGGCTTTGGCGCGGTCTTTAGCGCGGTCTTTAGCGCTCTCAACGCGCCCCAGCTTCCCACTAGAGCGCCGCCCGCTGCCAATTGGCGCAGAAAAATCATCGTCTTCATCCACTTGGCGCCCGCCGCCATAGCCGCTGCCGCCACCATCGCCCCGGCCCCCTCGGTAGCTACCGCCGCCGCCATAGCTAGATCCGCTACCGCCTTGGTAACCGCCATAGCTGCTGTTATCGCCCCGGCCCCTTTGGTAGCTACCGCCGCCGCCGTAGCCGCCTTCTCGGTAGCCACCGCCGTAGCCAGCGCTGAAAGCACCGTAGCCGGCGCGCAAACTATCCATTGAGGACGCCTCCCGCTCCCAGCGCATAAGCTCGGGCGGAATATCGTCAAGGAAACGCGAAGCCACCATCACATTGGAAGCCCCCCAGGCGCTGCGCACCGCCGCCCGAGTCAGGTACAGGCGCTCACGGGCGCGCGTTAGTGCCACATACGCTAGGCGCCGCTCCTCAGCCAGTTCACTCTCGTCAGCTAAAGACCGCGAGTGCGGGAAGGTGCCGTCTTCAAAGCCGGTGACGAACACTACCGGGAATTCCAGGCCTTTGGCGGTGTGCACGGTCATGAGGGTGACTTGCCCCTGCCCGCCGTCGTCGTCGGGAATTTGGTCTGAATCTGCCACCAGCGATACGCGTTCTAGGAACTCAGCCAGGGTGCCGGTGGGGTTTTCCTGCTGGAAGTCTTCGGCTACTGCGTGCAGTTCAGCCAGGTTTTCTACGCGGCTGGCGTCTTGGGGGTCGTCGCTGGCGCGCAGCTCAGCTAGGTAGCCGCTGGTGTCTAGGGCGGCGTCGAGTAGCTCAGCCACCCCGGCGCCTTCGCGCAGCTGGGTGCGCAAACCTTCCAAAATGTCGTCAAAGCGGCGCACCTGGGTGCGGGTGCGGGTGGCTAGCCCCGCAACTGGCGGAGTAAGCGTGATTTGACCATCAGGGGTTTGCGGGCGCGCCCTGCCGGCGGCGTCGCTAATGGCTTGGCCAAAAGAGATACCGTACTGTTCGGCGTGGGCGGCCAGGGTGGCTTCAGCTTTTTGGCCAAGTCCACGTTTGGGCACGTTAAAGATGCGGCGCAGCGAGACGGTGTCATCTGGGTTATCGACGGCACGCAGGTAGGCTAGTGCGTCTTTGATTTCTTTGCGCTCATAGAAGCGGGTGCCGCCCACTACCTTATAGGGCAGCCCGGCGCGCATGAAGGCTTCTTCTAGGGCGCGCGACTGGGCGTTGGTGCGGTAGAACACCGCCACTTGGCCGGGGCGCACCCCGTTTTCTTCACCTAGGCGCTCGATTTCTTGGCTGACCCAGCGGGCTTCGTCGTATTCGGAGTCGGCCACGTAGCCCACGATTTTTTCGCCGTCACCTAGCGCAGTCCACAGGTTTTTGGCGCGCCGTCCATCGTTTTGGCTGATCACGGCGTTGGCGGCGCTCAAATGTTTTGGGTGCTGCGGTAGTTTTGTTCCAGCAAAATCGTGTGGGAGTTGGGGAAGTCTTTTTCGAACTCTTCGATGTTGCGGATGGTGGCGCCTCGGAAGGCGTAGATGGACTGGTCTGAGTCACCTACTACGGTTAGTTCCCCGCTGGGGCCTTGGCCCCCAACCCCAACGAGTTCACGCACCAGCACGTATTGGGCGTGGTTGGTGTCTTGGTATTCGTCTACCAGTACGTGCCTGAAGCGGCGTCGATACAGCTGGGCGATGGCGGGTTTGGCACGCAGTAGCTGGACTGTGCGCATGATGATGTCGTCAAAGTCGAGGGCGTTGGCGGCTTTGAGACGCTGGTTGTAGGCGCGGTATACCTCAGCTAGGTGGCGTTCGAAGGGGTTGGAGGTGTTGGCGGTTTCAGCGAATTGTAGCGGCGTGATCAGCTCGTTTTTTAGGTCGCTGATGCGGTTGGCGAAGGCTTTGGGGGTGAAGCGTTTGGGGTCGATGCCTAGTTCGCGCACGATCAGGGTGATTAGGCGCTGGGAGTCGGTGGCGTCGTAAATGGAGAAGCTTGAGCGTAGCCCGGCGGCTTCGTGTTCGCGGCGCAAGATGCGTACGCAGGCCGAGTGGAAGGTGAGCACCCACATGTATTTGCCGGCCCCTCCCACCAGGGTTTCTAGGCGTTCGCGCATTTCGGCGGCGGCTTTGTTGGTGAAGGTAATGGCTAGGATTTCGCTGCCTCGGGCGCGGCCGGTGGCTAGCAGGTAGGCGATGCGGTGGGTGAGCACGCGGGTTTTGCCTGAGCCGGCGCCGGCTACGATCAGTAGTGGCCCGCCTTGGTAGATGACGGCCTCGTATTGGGCGGGGTTTAGGCCCTGTAGAAGCTGCTCTGCTGCGGGGTTTGCGCTCTTGTTAACGACGGCGCCCGTGTGGGGCTTGCTTGCAGTGGCACCCGCGTTGTAAGCGGCGACGGCGCCCGTGTGGGTTGCGTTTGCTGCGCCGCTCGCCTGGCTAGGGTCAGCCGCGTCAGGGCCAGCTGTACCAGCCGCCGCGCCAGCGTAGTCGCCACCGCTGGTGAAGCCAGCGCCGCCAGGAATGGCAGTGGGCCACTGTTCATAGTCTTGAGCCGCCCAGGCGGCCAGGGCTGCTTGATCTTGACTGTCTAGTTCGGGCATGTCGTAGCCCTCTTCATAGTCAGCAGGGGGCTCAACCAGCTGCCAAGCTTCCTCATCGGCGTCGCTAAGGGACGGGAGCACAGCAGCAGGGTTTAGTCGCATGGGGTCGCCAAAAAGATCCACGGGCCCAGTCTAGCCATCCGCGCCCCGCGCCGTCGTCGACCCTAAAGCCGCCGCAAAACGCTACTTAACCGCCTGCAGGTAACGCTGGCGGCCAGTTAGATCCCGGTGGCACCCGCTCTGGCTAAAACCAGCTGCCTTAGCCGCCTTGACCAGGGCCTCTACCTGACTGGGGTCATGCTCCATAACCAGCACTCCCCCCACTCGCAGCAAGCTAGAGGCCCGTTTAATCAGTTTTAGGGGTAGCTCCAAGCCATCTACTCCCCCACCAAAAAGCGCCAGGGGCGGATCATAACTAGCGGTTTCACTATCCTCAATAAGCCCTGCAGGCACATACGGCGGATTAGTTACCACCACATCCACCTGGCCCTCAATTTCAGCTAACTCAGTTAAGGGGCCGGTAGCGTCGGCTTCAATTACGTTCACGTTGGCCTGGTTTTTTTGCGCATTAACGCGGGCTAAAGCGGCTGCCTGGGAATCTAGCTCAACCGCCCACACCCGGCAGCCGGGCACCTCGCTGGCCAGCGCGCAGGCAATTTTGCACCCGAACCAGTACACAGGTCAACCACCAGCGGCGCAGCCAAGGCGCTGGCAGCCTCGATCGCGGCCCCGGCCACCACCTCAGTTTCTGGGCGCACAATAAACACCCCCGGCTGGCTTAATAGCTCCAGGTAGCGAAAATACATGCGGCCCGTGATTAGCTGTAGCGGTTCACGCCCAGCGCGCCGGGTGATCACCTGCTCATAGCGGTCAAAAAAGTCCTGCGGCGCTTGGCTAAGCAGGTAGAGTTTTTCGCCCAGCACAAACTCCGCCAGTTGGCGCGCGTCGCTGTGAGCGCTGGCCACCCCGCTTTCAGCTAGGCGCGCAGTGGCCTGGGAGATAGCCTGCATAACTTGGGCGCGCCCCTGCCCAGGCAGTGAAGTTATTGGCGTTTCTCGCCCTGCCTAGCTGGCGCTCGCATTGCTCGCTCTGGGGCGCCAGAGTCTGCTGCCAGCGGCTGATCCGCCAGCGGCGCAACCATTTCAGTTACCTACAGCAGCTAGACGCGCGGCCTCATCCATAACAATCGCAGAGTCAATTACCGGCCCTAAATCACCGTCAAGCACATTAGACAGGTTATAGGCCTTGTAACCGGTGCGGTGGTCAGCGATACGGTTTTCGGGGAAGTTGTAGGTGCGGATGCGCTCAGAGCGGTCCACAGTGCGCACCTGGCTTAGGCGCGCCGCGTTAGCTTCAGCCTCAGCCTGAGCGGTCTGCTCAGCTAGCAGGCGGGCCCGCAGCACGCGCATAGCCGCTTCCTTATTTTGCAGCTGGGACTTTTCGTTCTGCATAGACACCACAATGCCAGTGGGTAGGTGAGTGATGCGCACAGCCGAGTCGGTGGTGTTAACGCTTTGACCACCGGGGCCTGAAGAGCGGAACACGTCAATACGCAGGTCGTTGGGGTCAATTTCAATCTCGCCAGGGTCATCAACTTCAGGCATCACAAACACACCGGCAGCTGAAGTGTGTACGCGGCCCTGAGATTCAGTCACCGGCACGCGCTGTACGCGGTGCACGCCACCCTCATATTTCAGGTGCGCCCACACCCCATCCTCAGGGGCCACCGTGCCTTTAGCTTTGACGGCCACCTGAATGTCTTTAAAACCACCCAAGTCAGAGTCGGTGAAGCTTAACACCTCGGTGCTCCAACCCATACGCTCAGCATAACGGGTGTACATACGCACCAGGTCTCCGGCAAATAGGGCGGATTCTTCCCCACCCTCACCAGCTTTAACCTCAATGATTACGTCACGGGCGTCGTCGGGGTCACGCGGAATCAAAAGCTTACGTAACTTATCTGCAGCCTGCGCCTCAGCGTCCTGCAAAGCCGGAATTTCTGCGGCAAAGTCGGCGTCGGCTTCAGCTAGCTCACGGGCGTCAGCCAGATCCTGTCGTAGCGAATCCCAATCCCTATAGGCAGCCACTGTCTGTCCAAGCTCTGCATAGCGGCGTCCTAGCTTACGTAGAGCCACAGGATCAGTGGCCGCACTAGCCATTTTCGCTTCAATATCAGTGTATTCATCAACAAGTGCGCGGGCGGCAGAGAAATCCTCAGCATGGGTATCAGACATACTTAAAGCCTACCAGGGTCCTAAGGACGCAAAAATGCCCCGAACCTCTCGGCCCGGGGCACCATCTAGGGCAGTAAAACCCAGATCACTTCTTGCGCTTGCCGTAGCGAGCCTCGAAGCGAGCCACACGACCACCGGTGTCCAGAATCTTCTGCTTGCCGGTGTAGAAGGGGTGGCAGTTAGAGCACACGTCTACGCGGATCTCACCGGAGGTGACGGTAGAGCGGGTCTCAAAGGTGTTACCACAGGTGCAAGTCACCGTGGTGGGCACGTATTCGGGGTGAATACCCTGCTTCATTTAGGAATCTCCTTATAGCTTCAGAGGTTGCCGGGTCCTAAAACCGTTTTTAGGTGAACCGGTCAACGTGGCGATTATGCCAGCCAATTACCTCGCATACAAGCAATGGGAACCTCACGCTCAGCGAGATTCCCACCACTTGTTTTATTCAGCTTTGCCGCAGTTGGCGTTGGGGCCACCTAGGCTTTGGCGTTAACTTCCTGCTCAGCAGCGCTTACTGCCGGTGTTTGACGTGAAACAGCCATCAGGAACTCAGCGTTGGAGGCAGTGTCTTTGAGCTTGTTAAGCACCAGTTCCAGGGCGGCCTGCTGGTCAAGACCAGCAAATAGGCGACGCAGTTTCCACATGATCTTTAGCTGTGCCGGGTCAATTAGCAGCTCTTCGCGGCGAGTACCCGAGGCGGCCACATCCACCGCCGGGAAGATACGACGCTCAGATAGCTGACGCGACAGGCGCAGCTCCATGTTACCGGTGCCCTTGAACTCTTCGAAGATCACTTCATCCATCTTGGAACCGGTCTCTACCAGCGCGGTTGCCAAAATGGTTAGTGAGCCACCGTTTTCTACGTTACGGGCGGCACCGAAGAACTTCTTGGGCGGGTATAGCGCGGCAGCGTCCACACCACCGGAGAGGATACGGCCAGAGACCGGGGCGGCCAGGTTGTAGGCGCGGCCCAGGCGAGTGATGGAGTCAAGCAGCACCACCACGTCCTGGCCTAGCTCTACCAGGCGTTTGGCGCGCTCAATGGCCAGTTCAGCAACCACGGTGTGGTCGGAGGCGGGGCGGTCGAAGGTGGAGGCAATAACTTCACCCTTAACCGTGCGCTGCATGTCGGTAACTTCTTCAGGACGCTCATCAACCAGCACCACCATTAGGTGCACTTCGGGGTTGTTAACCGCGATAGCGTTGGCGATTTGCTGCAGCACAATGGTCTTACCGGCCTTGGGCGGCGAAACGATCAGACCACGCTGGCCTTTACCAATGGGGGCAACCAGGTCAATTACGCGCGGAGTTAGAGCCTTGGGAGTGGTTTCTAGGCGCAGGTGCTCTTGCGGGTAAAGCGGGGTGAGCTTAGCAAACTCGGGGCGACGCTTAGCCGCTTCCACATCCATACCGTTAACGGTTTCTACCGAGTGGATGGGGTTGTATTTGGGGCGGATCTGGCGTTGCTGTTGCTGTTTGCGGCCCTGGTAGCGGGTGTAGGGCTCAGGTGAGCCTTCACGTACCCAACCGGTTACCGCGTCACCGGGGCGCAATCCGTTGGCTTTAACCTGGGCGCTGGAGACGTAGATGTCGTTGGGGCCCGGTAGATAGCCGGAAGTACGCAGGTAGGAGTGGTTAGGGCCAACTTCAAGGATGCCGGCCACGGGCACTAGTACTTCTTCTTCGCGTTCACGCGGCTCGTTGTTTACGTTGTCGCGGTTGCGTTTTCTATCACGGGGACGACGGCGCTCAGTGGGCTCTTCACCGTTAGCTTCGTGGCGGCGCTCAGTGGGCTCAACCGCGTTGGTGCCAGTCTGCTCAGCTAGTTCACGCATCAGCGCAGCCTTGGCGTTAATGTGTTCTTCAATGCCGCCGCGTTTGCCCGGGTCTTCCTCGGCGGCCTGGGCGCCAGCTAGACGACGACGCGGGCGACGGGTGCGCATTTCTTCACGCTCTGCCTTGTCGCCTCTCTCAGCACGGCGTGGACGCTCAATTTCTCGCGCAGCAGCGCGAGCGGAAGCACGTGCGTTCATCTCAGCTTCGCTACGCGGGGCCGGCAGGTCTAGGCCTAGGTCCAGGCTGCCCAGGTCGGTTCGGGGAGCGGAGGCAGGAGCAGAAGCACGGCGGCGGTTCAGACGGCGAATACCTTCACCTTGAGGCTGCTCTAGTTCATTGGCCTCAGCTTCACGGCGAGCTGCTAGACGCGGATTAATACTTAGTTCAGGAATTTCGTTTGTATGCACGGTAGCGGCCGGGTTTAGCGCAGTGGCGGTACTAGTGTTAGCAGCAGCGTTGCTTTTAGCAGCTAGGCGGGCGGCGCGGATTGCTGAAGTTAGCTCAACCTTGCGCATCCGTGAGGTACCAACAAGTCCCATGGAGGCGGCTAGCTCTTGCAGGTCAGCCAGACGCATGGTTGACAATGGTCGGGATGTGCCAGGCTTGGCATTGGGGGTCTCGGTCACGAGGATCCTTCTATGGTTTTTACCACCTATTTAGCGCAGGTGGTAATGAGGATAATTCGAGTGCCGGATAAACGCGGACTTGTATTAAGCATCCAGTTGCGAAGACCTCGCATAAAAACTTGGGTGCTGAGCTTGAACCGCATCCAGTCCTTGCTCGTGCACCACTGTAGCAGATAGATGCTAAAAACACCTATCTTCTACCATATTTGTGCCACAAATTCGACGCTTTCCAGCATTAAAGTAAACACTCTACTGTCCTCATGATACAGCTAAGGGCCGACGATTATTAAACCGTCAGCCCTTAAAGCTAAATTCAGCTGCTCAGCTGATCTAGTCAGTGCCGTCTTTAGGACGCAACTAGTACAGTTGCAGCGGCGACAGCGGCAGTTGCACTGCCCCCTGGGTGTCAACGCCGGGGCTAAGCACGCTCCAGCCGTGGCGGCGCAAAGTGTTGCGGGTGTGGCTGGGGAGCTTATCTAGCACCAGCACAGTTGGCCCAGCCCCACTAATAACCGCAGGCAGGCCCTCCTCACGCAGGGCGCGCATCACCGCCGTCGAGTCTTCAAGCACCTCAGCGCGGTAATCTTGGTGCAGCCTATCCTGAGTGGCACTCATTAGCAGCTGCCTTTGGCCAGTTAGCCCCAGCATCAGCAAAGCTGCTCGCGAGATGTTAAAGATAGCGTCTTCACGCGAGACTATCTCAGGTAGTACCTCACGAGCCTTAGCAGTAGACAGGCGGATGCTTTCCGGAGGCACCAGTAAAGTCACCGGCAGAGAAGCGTCAAGGTGGATTTGGGCGCTGTGGGCTTTACCCGCTTCCATCCAGGAAACCGTAGCACCACCGTAAATCGCTGGCGCCACATTGTCTGGGTGGCCCTCCATCTCGGTGGCCAGCTGCAAAATTACCTCGTCGTTAAGCGCTTCAGGCTCATCGATAAGGCAACGCGCCAGCATCAGGCCAGCCACTGCCGCACTAGCAGAAGAACCCATACCTGAGCCGTGGGGCACCCGGTTGCGGCAACGCATATCAAAGTTGGCTTGCGAGGCCCCAACCGCCTCTAACCCAAAGCGCAAGGCGCGCACCACCAGGTTGTTGTCGTCGGTGGGGACTTTACCGGCCCCTACCCCTTCAACATCCACATGGGTGGCGTAGGTTACCGGGCGTACATCAACCTCGTCATAAAAACGCACCGCCAAACCCAGGCTGTCGAAGCCTGGGCCCAGGTTGGCACTGGTGGCGGGAACACGAACTGAGGCGTATTCGGCGCTGATGCGCACGCTCATAGACCCAACAGCTCCACAGCAGCCTCTACGGTGGGGGCAATAGACTCAGTGGTGATTTCCTGGCGGCTAAGCGCGGTGGCGGTGTCCTTGAGACCATTACCGGTCACGGTGCACACAATCTTCCAGCCCTTTTGCACCAGGCCCGCCTCGCCGGCCTTGATCAGGCCAGCCACGGAAGCGGCTGAGGCCGGCTCTACAAACACGCCAGCTTCAGCGGCCAGTAGCGCCTGGGCATCAAGGATTTCGGTGTCGGAGACGGCGGAAATAAAGCCGTTTGAGTCATCGCGTGCAGCCACGGCATAGTCCCAGCTAGCCGGGTTACCGATACGGATGGCGGTGGCTACAGTCTCGGGGTTGGCTACCGGGCCGCCGTGCACGAAAGGCGCAGCGCCTTCAGCCTGAATACCCCACATGCGCGGCACGCGGGTAGCTACCGGCGTAAAGTCACGCGGGTCAGCAGCGGCGGCGTCGAAGTCAGCGCTCATGGTAGCCGCAGTGGTGCGCCCAGCGTACTCGTTGTAACCCATCCAGTAAGCGGAGATGTTACCGGCGTTGCCAACCGGGAGCATGTGTACGTCGGGGGCGTCACCCAGGGTATCTACCACCTCGAAAGCAGCGGTTTTCTGGCCCTGCAGGCGGTAGGGGTTAATTGAGTTAACCAGCGCCACCGGGTAGGAGCGGCTCAGCTCGCGGGCAATGTTTAGACCGTCGTCGAAGTTACCGTCAATCTGCACCAGGCGGGCGCCGTGCACAATGGCCTGAGCTAGCTTACCGGCAGCGATCTTGCCCTTGGGCAGCACCACTACACAGTTAACGCCGGCGGCCACCGCATAGGCGGCAGCGGAAGCTGAGGTGTTACCGGTGGAGGCGCAGATAACCGTGTTGGCTCCCGACTCGGCCACCTTGCTCATGGCCATGGTCATGCCACGGTCCTTGAAAGAGCCGGTGGGGTTCATGCCTTCAACCTTCACCCACACCTGGGCGTCAAGTTTCTTAGAAAGCGTGGGCACGGGCACCAGCGGCGTGCCACCTTCGCCTAGGGTGACGATCGGGGTTGACTGCGAGACGGGCAGTCGGTCGCGGTATTCGTTAAGCAGGCCTTGCCAGATGTGGGCCATGTTTTCTCCTCGCTGGTTCCTTAAATATAAGTCTGTTTTAGCTTTTAGCGGCAGCTGGGCGGTTTTTAGCCGCCTAGCGCTGTGGCCGGGGCGCCTTTAACGGCAGCAGCTGCGCCTTTTAGTGGCGGGCCACTGGCACCTTTAGCGGCGAGCCACTAGGGCGCGGGCGGCCGCTACCACGTCACCCATAACTGCGCTGGCAGTGGGGGCGCCGCCAGCACCGGGGCCAGTTAGGGTTAGGCGCCCGGCGTTTTCGCATTCAATTACGACTGCGTTGCCCGGGCCGTGGATTGCGGCTAGCGGGTGGTCGTTAGCTACAAATACGGGTTCGACGACGGCGCTGGGCTGGCCGGCAGGGGCCTGCACCGTGCCCAGCAGGCGCAGCACTCCCCCCACGCGCGGCGGCCTGGTCAATGTCAGCCTTGGTGATCTTGGAAATACCGGTGACCGACACGTCAGCTAAGGTGACTTCTTGACCGAAAGCCAAAGTTGCCAAAATGGCGGCTTTAGCGGCGGCGTCGAGACCTTCCACATCAGCGGTGGGGTCAGCTTCGGCGTATCCCAGCTGCTGGGCGGCAGCTAGCGCAGTGTCATAATCCAGGCCCTTGGTAGTCATTTCATCCAGGATGTAGTTAGTGGTCCCGTTCAAAATGCCACTGATGGAGATGATTTTGTCGCCGGCCAGGCCTTCTTTAACGGTACGCACCACCGGGATAGCCCCGGCTACAGCCGCCTCAAAAAGTAGGTCTACGCCCTTAGCCTGGGCCAGCTCCAGCAGCTGGCCGCCGTGGGTGGCCAGTAGAGCCTTGTTGCCGGTAACCACGCTGGCACCTGAGTTTAGGGCGGTGGTGATCAGCTCACGGGCCGGGTTGATGCCGCCGATTAGCTCAATGACCAGGTCACATGAGCCGGCTAGGGCCATAGAGTCGGTGGTCAGTAGGCTAGCTTCAGGCTGCCAGTCACGCTTGGCGTCAAGCGAGCGCACCCCGATACCTACTAGCTCTAGTTTTTCACCTACCGCCTTTTCAAGGCGCTCAGCGTCCTGGGTGAGGATGCGCGCTACCTGGGCACCTACCGTGCCCAGACCTAGCAAACCAATGCGTACGCTCATACTTACATCCTCTCCGGGGCGCTTACACCCAGCAGGCCTAGGCCGTTAGCAAGTACCTGGGCGACGGCGTCGTTAAGCCACAGGCGGGCTACGTGTCCGCTGTTGACTGCCTCGTCACCGCGCGGGGTGACGCGGGTGGCGGCATACCAGGCGTGGTAGGCGCCGGCTAACTGCTCTAGGTAGCGGGCCACGCGGTGCTGCTCACGCAGGCTGGCGGCCTGGGCCACGATGGCGGGGTACTGGGCCAGCACACCTAGCAGGGCGTTGTCTGCCGGGGTGTCTAGCTGGGCCGGGTCAAAGCCAGCGTCGCGGCTTACCCCGTGCTCGACGGCGTTGCGGGCTACGCTGCGGGTGCGGGCGTGGGCGTACTGGACGTAGTAAACCGGGTTTTCGTTGGAGCTGGAGGCCAGCAGATCCAGGTCAATGTCAATCATGGAGTCCATGGAGGAGCGTGCCAGGGCGTAACGGGCGGCGTCTACGCCTACTGCATCAACCAGGTCGTTGAGGGTAACTACCGTGCCGGCGCGCTTAGACATGCGCACAGCCTGACCGTCTTTAACCAGGTTAACTAGCTGGCCAATGAGGATCTGTAGGTTGACCCTGGGCTGGTCACCGAAGGCTGCACACATGGCCATCATGCGGCCGATGTAGCCGTGGTGGTCGGCGCCCAGCAGGTAGATGGCGCAGTCGGCGCCGCGTGAGCGCTTGTCTAGGTAGTAGGCTACGTCGCCGGCGAAGTAGGCGGCCTGGCCGTCAGACTTGATTAGTACGCGGTCTTTGTCGTCACCAAATTCGGTGGTGCGTAGCCAGACGGCGCCGTCGCGGTCATCGATCTTACCCAGGTCACGCAGGCGGGCGATAGCGCGGTCAACTGCACCAGACTCATGCAGGGAGTCCTCGTGGAAGAACACGTCAAATTCGCTACGGAATTCGCTTAGCTCCGCCTTGATCTGGTCAAACATGAGCCCTACGCCGACGGCGCGGAAAACTTCCTGGGCCTGCTCATCTTCCAGCGTGGCCGGGTCGGGATGACCGGCCTGGGCTTCAATGGCACGCACCTGGTCAGCGATTTCGGCGATGTAGGCGCCGCCGTAACCGTTTTCAGGGGTTTGCTCACCGCGAGCGCTTGCCAGTAGGGAGCGGGTGAAGTTGTCGATCTGGGAGCCGTGATCGTTGAAGTAGTATTCGCGCGTTACCTGGGCGCCGCTGGCTTTGAAGATACGTGCTAGTGAGTCGCCTACTGCTGCCCAGCGGGCGCCACCTAGGTGTACTGGGCCGGTGGGGTTGGCCGAGACGTATTCAAGGTTGATGTTTTGGCCGGCCAGGGAGTTGTTGCAGCCGTAGTTGGCGCCGGCGGTGAGGATGGTGCGGGCTAGTTCGCCGGCACTGGCGGCGTCGAGGCGGATGTTGATAAAGCCGGGGCCGGCGATTTCGGCGCTAGCAACGCCGGGGTTTTGGGTTAGTCGCTCAGTTAATAGCTGGGCGAGGGCGCGGGGGTTGGTGCCGGCTTTTTTGGCCAGCTGCATGGCGACGTTGGTGGCCCAGTCTCCGTGGTCACGGTTGCGCGGGCGCTCAACTTTAGGTTCAGGAATTTCTTCGCTAGCCAGGTTTAGGGAGCCGTCTGCTACCAGTTCGTGCAAAATCGCGCCGATGGCGCCGGAGAGTTCTTCTGGAGTCACGTTTAATAGGCTACCTTTTGACAGCGCTAGCCACATAGCCGCTAAACTGAGACATAGAGATTTCGGGTACCCTAACTTTTTTCTGGAAGCACCTAATGTTAAGTTCATCGATCCGCTCCGCACGAGCCCGACTGGGATTACTAGGGCCAGCGTTTGTGGCCGCCGTCGCCTATGTAGACCCGGGCAACGTTGCCGCTAATATCACTGCCGGCGCACGCTACTCCTATTTACTAGTGTGGGTGTTGGTTCTTTCCAGTCTGATGGCCGTGATGATCCAGTACCAAAGCGCCAAGCTAGGTATCGTTACCGGCCGTTCCCTACCCACCCTGGTTGGTAACACCCTGGGACGCAAAGCCCGCCTGGCCTACTGGGCCCAAGCTGAGCTGGTGGCTGCTGCCACGGACCTAGCTGAAGTAATTGGTGGCGCCTTGGCGCTGCACCTGCTTTTCGGGCTGCCGCTACTAGCCGGCGGCATTATTGTGGGTATTGCCTCGATTGCTCTGCTGGCTATTAGTGAAAGGCAAACCCAACGCCACTTTGAGGCGGCAGTTATTGCACTGCTGATCGTTATTACTTTCGGCTTTCTGGGTGGATTGGTGATGGCCCCGCCTAACTGGGGCGAAACCGCCGAGGGAATGATCCCAGCATTTAAGGGATCGGATTCGGTTTTGGTGGCCGCCTCCATGCTGGGGGCCACGGTTATGCCGCACGCTATCTACCTGCACTCTTCTCTGGTTAATGACCGTCACGGTAGCGAACATGACGATCAGCGCAAGTGGTCACTTATTCGCGCCACCCGCGTGGATGTGGTGGCCGCGCTGCTGCTGGCGGGCGCAGTAAATGTTGGTTTGCTGCTATTGGCGGCCTCTGCACTTGGTGGCGTGGAGGGCACCGACACCATTGAGGGAGCGCACCGGGCTATCACCGCTCACCTGGGCCAAGGCGTGGGGGTTATTTTCGCAATTGGTCTGCTGGCTTCAGGCCTGGCTTCTACTTCTGTGGGCGCCTATGCCGGTTCAGAAATTATGGCAGGCTTGCTGCACATTCGCGTGCCGCTGCTGGCTCGGCGTCTGGTTACTTTGATTCCGGCTCTGCTGATTATTGGCTCTGGGGCTGAGCCCACTTGGTCGCTGGTAGTCAGCCAGGTAGTGCTTTCCTTCGGTATCCCGATGGCGCTGATCCCGCTAACTATGTCCACCGGCAATAAGGCACTGATGGGGCGCTACACTGACGGTTTGCCACTGCGTATAGCCAGCATCTTAAGCGCAACCATCATCATTATTTTGAACCTGTTCCTGGTTTACCTAACCCTTACTGGCCAGGACTAATACTAGCCATTTAAGCCACTCACACCGGGCCGGCCCGTTTTGGGGCCGGCCCGCGCTTTTCTGGGGCTGGCCCGAGTTATTTGGACCAGTCCGCACTTTTGGGCTGGACTCTTTGGGCTGGCCCGTGCTTTTGGGGCGGTCCACGTTCTTAGAACCAACGCGTGTCCTTCAGGGCCGGCTAGCCAGGCACAGTCGACGCCGCCATACCCCTCCCTACAAGCCCCACAGACGCCGTCGACCCCCCGCATACAGACCACACAGGCGCCGTCGAGCCCAAAACCGCAAACAAAAGCGCACAGAACCACACAAATTCTTAGCTATTTTGGCTCACTAAGCCCCTTTTAGCAGCTAAGATTGAGCCATGACTTCAACTGTGACAAAGGCTGTCATTCTTGCCCGAGGCCTGGGCACCCGGATGCGTGCCAACGATGGTTCCCCAGACCCCACCCACAACAGCGCCGCCGTAAACGCCGGTGCCAAAGGCATGATCGATGTCGGCCGCCCCTTCCTTGACTTTGTAATCAGCGCCCTAGCCGATGTGGGCATCACCGACGTATGCCTAGTGATCGGCCCCGAACACAACATTTTCCGCGACTACTACGACAACCTGGAGCTAAAGCGGGTACGCATCCACTACGCCATCCAGGCCGAGCCCCTGGGCACAGCCAACGCGCTAGCCGCCGCCGCAGAATTTGCCGGCCAAGACCGCGTTGTGGTGCTTAACTCCGACAACTACTACCCCATCGAAGCTCTAAAGTCGCTGGTGGAGCTGCCGGGAGCGGGCGTGGTTGGCTTTGAACGCGAAGCCCTGATCGCCAAATCCAATATTCCCGCCGAACGCATCGCCGCTTTCGCGGTTATCAGCGTTGACGAACAGGGCAATCTCAGCGACATTATTGAAAAGCCCTCCCCCGCCGAGCTTGAGCGCCTGGGCAGCCACGCCCCCATCTCCATGAACGCCTGGCTGTTCACCGCCGATATCTTCCCCGCCTGCGCCGACGTCGATAAGTCCGTGCGCGGCGAATATGAGCTGGTGGACGCGGTGCGCCTGGCCCGCAGTCGGGGATGCAGCTTCCGTGTCACCCCCGCCACCCAAGGCGTACTAGACATGTCCCGACGCACCGACATTGACGCCGTGCGCCAGGCCCTAAGCCACACGCAGGTGTCCCTATGAGTCAGCACTCGGCATGGTTTGTGCCCGGACGCATTGAAGTGCTGGGTAAGCACACCGACTACGCCGCCGGGCGCTCGCTGGTATGCGCCAGCAGCCAGGGCATCACCCTGCGCGGCCGGGCCATTGATGAGCCGGTAGTGCGGGTTCGCTCTGACGCAGCCAGTGACATGGTTGAAATTGGTTTGCGCCAAGACCCGGTAGACCGACGTGGGCACTGGTCAGGCTACCCGGCCGCCGTGGTAGCCCGCCTGGTACGCAACTTTGGCGACGCCGTCGGGGGCGCCGAGGTGGAAGTAACCTCCACCTTGCCGCTAGCTTCAGGCATGAGCTCCTCCTCAGCCATGATTGTGGGGCTGGCGCGGGTGCTAATTGACCTGGGCGACATTGAATCTAGCGAGCTGTTTAAACGCAATATTTGCTCTATTGAGGACTACGCCCACTACCTGGCCTGCATTGAAAACGGTCAGACCTTCAAAGAACTTGAAGGGCATATGGGGGTGGGGACCTTTGGCGGCTCCCAAGACCACACCGCCATTATGTGCTCGCATCAAGACCAGCTCAGCCAGTTCTCTTTCTGCCCCACCCGGCGCGAGGCGGATATTGATTTCCCCTCGGATTACTCCTTTGTGGTGGCGGTTTCCGGGGTGCTGGCTGAAAAGAGCGGGCAGGCACGCGAGCTATACAACCGTGCTTCACTGGCTACCACCGAGATCGTTAAGCTGTGGAACCAGGCCACTGGCCGCAGTGACGTCTACCTGAACCAGGCTGTGCAATCTAGCCCCCAGGCCCCGGCGCAGCTGCGTGAAATTGTGGCTGGGCGAGAGTATTTGCCCCAGCGTTTAGAGCAGTTCTTGGTGGAGGCCCATGAGGTGGTGCCGGGGGCTAGCGCGGCTTTGCGCGACGGCGACCTGGCTGCTTTTGGGCAGATTGTGGATCGCTCCCAGCACTACAGTGAGCATTACCTGGGCAATCAGGTGCCTGAAACCGTCTATCTGCAAGCCAGCGCCCGGCGCCTGGGGGCTAGCGCAGCTAGTGCTTTTGGAGCTGGTTTTGGTGGCAGCGTATGGGCGCTTGTGCCCAGCGCCCAGGCTGAAGACTTTGCCCAGCGTTGGCTTGGCGACTACCGCCAGGCTTATCCCGAGCCTGGCCAGCGCGCGGCCGCCTTGGTCACCCGCCCCGGCCCCAGCGCGCATCGGCTCTAAGTCAGAGGCTCTGGGCAGCTCGGGCAGGCGGCCAGGGCAGCCGGCACTTACGCGGGCCAAAGCGAGATCAGGCATGGGCGACGTCGAAAAATGCGCTTGCCCAAACACCCTGGTAAGCTTGGCCCTGCGCCCCAGTAGCTCAGTGGATAGAGCGTCTGCCTCCGGAGCAGAAGGTCGCAGGTTCGAATCCTGTCTGGGGCACTTTTCCTGCGCAAAATAGCGTGGCGCACAATTGGCGAGGCCTGCCAATAGCGCGGCACACAAATAGCGAGGTGCGCCAGCTTTTAACGCGGCGCAGACTTGCGGCAGCTTATAACGCGAGCCAGCACACGGCGGCTCAAGGCATTAGCCGCGCTAGCTAGCCGCGCTGGCACATACAAGCAGGCAAGTTAAATCGCAAATGAAATTGGGCGCCTACCAAAGTAGACGCCCAATCTTTTGTTTAGCAGTCAGCTAGTAGCTCACATCAGTAGCTGGAGGGAGCGCTGCCTCCCTGGCCGTAAGGAGCCTGCGGACCGCCCTGACCATAGGGGGTCTGAGGGGTAGGCTGACCATAGGGAGCACCCTGACCATAGGGAGCACCCTGGCCAGCAGGACCCTGGGTGTATTCAGGCATCATCGGGGCGCCGTAAGCACCCTGAGCATAGGGGTTAGCGCCACCGAGCATGTGGGCCTGCAGGGCGCGTGCCTCGTCGTCGAGCCAAGAGGGGTTCCAAGCGGCAGGCTTAGAAGGCAAGATGCACAGAATTAGGAGCACGATACTTAGAGGACCGAGGAAGTTAAGCAGAAAAAAGAAACCTGAGTAACCAGCGTCGTGCAGACGGCGGATGGTCAGGCCCAGATTCGGCAGGAATATTGCCAAACCATACAAGCCAAGAATCAACATCACGACTACGCCCGAAGCCCCGGCAGCGTCCTCGTCACCGCCGCCTGCCGCAGTCCCAATAGCCAGGACAATTGCCAGGAAATACAGAACACCACCAACAATGGCGTTAAACAGGAAAAACCACCAGAATTCGGCAACGGAGGCGACGCCGTCGAACTTGGCGTACTGACTAAAGGCGCGCTTAACGGAGTCAGCAAAGCCGTAGTGGCGCGGATCCATACCTACCGGATCTACATAAGGTTGATAGCTCATTTATTCCTCAGCTCTAGTTATTAACGCTTAGCTGCGTCTAGCCACAGTCTAACGCGTCTAACCTGGGAAAACCCTAAAGGTGGCACTAGACACATTCAATATAAGTCCGTCATGCGGACGGGTGCTTTAGGTGTTAGCGGTTTATATGTTATTTTCTGCGCTGACTTAAATATATGCGGCTTAATACCTAGCGCAATTGCTCCGCAGCAGGTATTAGCAGCTGGGGCGCGTTAATATAAAGCATGAGCAACGTAACAGCTTTTGATGATGGTGCTTCCAGCGCGCAGGCGGCAGGCATGCGGCCGGGCGGCACGCAAGCAGCAAGTATGCGGGCGGGCGGCACGCAAGCGGACAGCGCACAGATTTCTGGCACACAAGCGGCCAGCGCCCAGGCGGAAGATCGCGAGAATCTTACTTGGCAGGGGTTTGGTGATGCCTGCCGACAAATCGCTGAGCAGATAGCAGATTCAGGTTGGATGCCGGATCTGATTGTGGCCATTGCGCGCGGTGGTATGCTGCCGGCTGGGGCAATCTCATATGCGCTAGATGTTAAGGCTAATGGCGCTATAAACGTGGAGTTTTATACCGGCGTGGGCAAAACCATGCTGGAGCCAGAAATTCTTGAGCCCTATATGGATATTTCCTCGCTTGAAGGTAAGCGAGCGCTAATTGTGGATGATGTGGCAGATTCTGGTAAACCCTGAAGCTGATTATGGATTTAATTGCCAAAGAAGGTTTATCTATGGGCAGTGGTACCGCTAAAGTGGATGCCCGTAGTGCCACAATTTATTTAAAACCCACCAGCATTATTAAACCGGACTATGTTTTTAAGCAAACGGATAAATGGATTAATTTCCCCTGGTCTGTGTTGCCACCGGTCACTGCCTAACTACAGGCAAATACAGGCAAAATCGTCCCTTCCCTATAAAAATTTCATGGGGTTTTATAGGGAAGGGACGAAATGTCAGTATTTGTGCGGCCACTACTGGCGTATCCCAGCACTAGAGAGACTAGGTCTCAACAGTTGGTATGCATGAACTTTTAGAGGCAACATGCATCAACTAGCACCTGTCCCTTCCCCCTGACTGACTGACGACGTCGGCCCTGCCCCCTAAGTGGCGGCGTCGGCCTAGCGCGCCCACGACGCGACCCCACCTGACCGCACCAACCCAACCCGCCGACGTCGTCGCCCCAACCTGACCAGCAGAACCTGCGACGGCTGCCCCGCCTGACCAGCGAGATCTGCGACGTCACCCCAGCCGGGCCCATAGCCAAGCGTTCACAACCAGCCACGCTCACTCGTCCACACGAACCCCACACCCAAACACATGAGAGCGCAAACCAGCGCGCGCTGACAAAATTAACCACAGGTGGATAAAAACCAAGCGCAAATACACTTATCCACAGCCTCCAAGCGTTAACTAGCGTTTAGGCCTCATCATTGTTCTATGAACATCAAGGACATCCCGGTATACCGCAGCAGCGACCTGGCCACCACCAATTACCGTATGGACTCCTACTCGCGCCAGTCCAAGGGCAATGACCCGCAGCTAGCCAAAATCATGCCTGGCTGTTACATCCCTATCTGCGATTATGAGCGCGTTACCCAGGAGGAGCTGCATCTTTTGCGGGTTTATATTGCTGCCGACGCCGCTCGACGGCGCAACACCCCAGCTCGCAAGCTTGCTCAGGCTGGAGCTGAGGTGCGCGGGCAGTGTCGTGAGGAAGGCCCCTGCCCGTGGCCTGTGTTTGCCGGAGAGTCCGCCGCGCTACTTCACGGGCTACCCATGGTTGGCCCCATGCCCAACCAAGTGCAGGTAATTAGTGGTTTGAAGATCCACGCATCGGTCACTACCTGGCGGCGCACCCGCAGCTGGCATTATGATTCCCAGCCAGTACAGGTCGAGGGGATGTACTGCACCGATATTTTATATACACTTGCGGATTTGCTGTGTTCGCGTGATTTCTATTCAGGAATTGCAAGTGTGGACTATGTTTTGCGCGAAAAAATAGCTACAAAGCAGCAAATTTTGACTGAATTGGGGCGGCGCATCGGTTGCAAAGGAGTTATAAAAGCTCGCGACGTTGTAAAACATGCCGATGCCCGCAGTGAATCGGTGGGTGAATCACTTAGCCGCGCAGTCATGCTCAAGGGGCACCTGCCCATGCCACGCCTGCAAGAAGCCATCTACGATCACGGAAATTTTGTGGGGCGAGTCGATTTTTACTGGCCAGATTTTAATATAATCGGCGAATTTGACGGCCTGGGTAAATACAACAGCGGCACTTACAGTGACCTCTCCTCTGGACAAATAGCCCAAAATGAGCGCCAACGCGAAAATGCTCTGGAGCTGGCTACCGGCGCCCGCGTGGTGCGCTGGACTTGGAGGGAGGCCGTGGACAAGGATGCACTACTGGTCAAGCTAGGGCGCGTCGGCATCGAGGGCTACTAAGCACTCACCTACTAAGGGCCGCTAAGAGTCCAAGGCAGCCGTCAAGGTCCCTAAAAGTAATCTGCAATTTCGTAGGGCTGCCGTGTAAGGCTGCGCCGCATGACGCATGCCTTGCCGTCAGTTTCAATCTGCTGCGTCACCGCCATCCGTCGTCGACGCCGTCGGTCAGTGCCGCTCAAAAATTAAGACCCACCGTCTCCAATGCTGGGATACAGACGTAGTGTCCACATAGATACGCAGATTTCGTCCGTCCCCTATAAAACCCCATGAAATTTTTATAGGGAGCGGACGATTTTGCCTGTATTTTGTGTGTATTTTGTGTGTAGATAGGTGCCGGCACCGCGCTGCGCAACCTGTCCGCGCCATCCGCCGTCGTCGACGCCGTCGGTCAGTGCCGCTCAAAAATTAAGACCCACCGTCTCCAATGCTGGGACACAGACGTAGTGTCCACACAGATACTGACATTTCATCCCTTCCCTATAAAACTCCATGAAATTTTTATAGGGAAGGGATGATTTTGCCTGTATTTGTCTGTATTTGTCTGTGTTTGCCTGTGCTCAGTTGCCACCGCTGGTGGAACCATCAGAGTTAGATTCCCCGGTGTTTGTCTCAGACCTTCCAGCGTTGCCACCGTTAGCCCCAGTGCCACCGTTAGCCCCAGTGTTGCCATCATTAGTACCAGTACCGGAACCGTTAGTGCCTGTGCCCGAATCACTGGTGCCAGTGGAACCATTTGAGTTATCGGTCAACCCATTTGAGTTATCGCCAGTGCCGGTGCCATCGCTGGAACCACTATCAGTGGTGCCGGTGGAGCCGTCACTAGAGCCAGTGCCCTCACCAGTGCCAGAAGTGGAGTTATCGCTGCTGGGCTTACAGTCGGTAGACAGCTCAACCGCATTGTGGTCACTGAGCCACTTCATCGGGTCAACTGTGGAAGCATCCGCCGTGTCGTTCTTAATTCGCACCTCAAAGTGCAGGTGGGGGCCGGTTGAGTAGCCGGTAGAGCCAACTGCTGCAATCAGCTGACCAGCCTTAACCTGCTGGCCCTTCTTAACGAAAATACCGTCCTGATACATGTGCAGGTAGGAGGTGTACCAGATCTTACCGTCAAGCACGTGCTTAATGGTGACCGTACCGGTGGAATCGACCATGCCTGCCTCAACCACCTCGCCGCCAGCAGCCGCATAGATGGGAGTACCAGCCGGCGCAGCCATGTCTGACCAGCGTGCATCTTGGATGTTCCCAGCACCGGGTGAATACGGTAGCCCCAAGGGCTGGAAAGCGTGTAGGTACCAGCAACCATCGGCTTAAACACGTCAGGGGTGGTGTTAAAGGCTGTGGTGTCACCGCTAGCCCCCTGCTGCGGGGCACAAGTAACCACCGGATTCTCGTAAGCGGCCCGGATACGCGCCTTAGTGGCCGCGTCAGGCACGTTACGCAGTTTCACGTCAGAGCTTTCCAGCGGCGAATGGTCCACGCTGCCAGCCACGGAATCTTTACCGCTGATGACCTGGCGCGAACTTTGGCCTCGGTGTGCACCCAGCGCGGTGCTTAGCGGCGAGTCAGCCCCCATCATGGCCGCCGACACCGGCGCCACAATTGTCACTAGTGCCAGGGCGCTAACTGTGCAGATCTGCCCCACACGAGCAAACGCGGCTCGACGGCGTGCTGCCGCGCCTTTACGCTTAACCGGCGGCGTGGTGCCGCAACCTAGCTGGGTGGGAGTGCTCAGCGAGTTGGTCTCTACTGGGTTGCTAGTCTCTAGCGGGTTGCCGCGCGCCGGGGTCTGGTCTACCTGGGCTACGGGAGCCTGAGGAGTTAGGTTAGCGCTGTTAGCTGCTGCCGACGTCGCCTGTGCGGCTATGTTTAGTCCTTGCGCTCCAGCCGCCGAGGCTGCTGTGTGTGCACTAACGGCGCTGGCCACGCTAGCTGCACTAGCTACACTGGCAGCACTGATAACACTGGCTGCGCTTACCGCATCGGCTGCCTTAGCGACCTTAGCTGAGGCAGCCGCGCTCCAGTTACGGATGGCGACGTCGTCAATAATGTCGTCTTTAATGGCGGAGATTATCTGGGTGGGCTGGTAGTCTACGCCGTCGTCGACAGGATTTTGGACGGCGCCCGGCTGGCCACCACTCCAGGCGGTGCCTGCGAAGCTTGAAGGGGCGCTGGCGGCCGAGGCAGCTGCGCTGAAAGTAGATGGAGCACTGGCGCCAGTAGCAGGGGCACCAAAAGCGGCTGGGGCGCTGGCGGCCGAGGCTGGCATAGCAAAGCTCGAAGGTGCGCTGGCCGCCGAAGCCGCCGTGCCACCGGCGAAGGGACTCGGACCAAAGCTGGCAGCAGTATTAAAGCTGGAGGGAGCACTGGGCGCAGAGGCAGCAGTGCCACTAGTAAACGAAGCTGCTGCACTAAAAGTCGCACTGGCGCCAGTAGCAGCGTTGAAATCAGCAGCCGGGGCACTAAAGGTTGACGGCGCACTAGCCGCAGAGGCCGGCGCACCAGAGCCATAGCCGCCGTTATATGAGCCGCTGTAACCGGCGTCGTTGTAACCGCCGTCGCCGTAATTGCCACTATAAGCAGCGCCGCCGCCGTAAGCCGCATTGGTACGTCCGGAAAGACTACTGTCGGCAGGAGCCTGCGAAAGTAACTCGCGGGCGTTTTCTCTTTGCAGCTGGGCCTGTCGCTCGCGCTCAAGTTCACGTCGCTGGCGACGTGTCATCGGCTGATCGCTCATCCACACCCAACTTTCTACGGACTTATGTCATTCAAATACCACTGGTATCAGCGGTATCATACCTTGGTCACTTTAGCGAGGCGGCTAAACTGACGCATCTAACACTTAGCGTAGCTGGTGACGCTGCAGGGCGTCACGCACTTCCCCTACCAGTTCTTCTAACACATCTTCGAGGAAAACTACACCGACCATCTGCCCACTCTCATCAGTTACCCGACCCAAATGGGCGCCGGTACGCTGCATGGCGGCCAGTACATCTTCAATCTCATCGTGCGCGCGTACGGGCACCAAAGCCCGCAAACGCCAGGGGGCCACCGGTTGTTCACGCTCGTCAGCGCTGGCATAAAGCACATCTTTAAGGTGTATATAGCCGCTGATTTCGCCCTGCTCATTAGTAACCGGGAAACGCGAGTAACCGGTGCGGGTTACTTCCGCCTCCACCTGGGCCGGAGTGCACTGCTCAGACAAGCAGGTGAGTTTATTTAGCGGCACCATTACTGAGCCGGCGGTTTCCTCAGAAAACTCTAGCGCCCCAGTTACCAGCCCAGAGTCATCCTTGAGCACGCCCTCATCACGTGAGCGCTCCACAATTGAAGCTACTTCTTCCATGGTGAAAGCAGTTTCAATCTCATCGCGCGGCTCTAGCCCAAAAAGTTTAAGCACCGCGTTGGCCAGGCCATTTAAGGCACTCACAGCCGGGCGGGTTACCCGCTCGCAAGCCACCAAGGCCGGGGCGAAAACCAAAACCGCCTTATCAGGCATGGAAATAGAAACATTTTTGGGCACCATTTCACCCAAAACCACGTGAGCCGTAACCACTAGCAGCAACGCCACCACTACCGCCAGGCCGTGGGCCACTTCAGCCCCTAAACCCACCGCATGTAGCGGAGTCGCCAGCAGGTGCGCCAGCGCCGGCTCGGCAATTACACCCAGGCCGGTGGAGCATAAAGTCACTCCCAGCTGGGCGGTAGCTAGCATCTCGGAAATATGCTGCACGGCCCATAGGGCTGTGCGCGCCCGCGAGTTGCCCTCAGCAGCTAAAGGCTCAAGTTGGCTGGTGCGCGAGGAGGTAATGGCAAACTCTGCACCCACAAAAACGCGTTACCAACCAGTAGGATAACCGTCAAAATTAGCGCCAAAGTGGGGTTCACTGTAGAGCCTCCAGCTCCTGCTCAACCGGGGTGATGCGCACGCGGGTGACGCGCCGCCCCTCCATAGCGTCAACCAAAATGGTGCAGGTGGACAGGGTTACTTCGTCGCCAATTTGGGGTATGCGCCCTAGCTCATTCATGACCAGGCCGCCCAGGGTTTCGTAAGGGCCGTCGTCGGGAATGCGGATGGCGGTGCGGGCCGTAACCTCATCGGGGCGGCTCCAGCCGGGGGCGATCCAGCGCCCAGCTGAGTCTAGGTGGATGCCGGCGCGACGACGGTCGTGTTCGTCAGATACTTCCCCCCACGATTTCTTCGACGGCGTCCTCCAAGGTCACCACTCCGGCAGTGCCCCCGTACTCGTCCACCACAATGGCCATTTGCAACCCGAAAGATTCCTGCTCGCCGTATCCACGTAGCTCCACCAGCAGGGAAGCTAGGGGCATGGTTTCTGGTACGCGCGGGGCGGGAGTCATGATTGAAGAGGAAGTCACTGGCACTTGGGCGCGGCGCTCATAGGGCACCGCGATGGCGCGACGCAGGTTGACTAGCCCAAGTACGTCGTCGGGAGAGTCACCAAAGACAGGGAAACGTGAGTGCCCGGTTTGGCTGGCTAAAGCCACCAGGTCAGCGGCGGTGGCGGACTCTTCCAGCCAATGAATGCGCCCACGGTCAGTCATTACATCTACAGCGCTGAGCTCATCTACGCCAAGTGAACGGGTAAGTAGGCGGGCGGTGGAGACCTCTAGTGTGCCCTCCTCAGCGCTGCGACGCAGCAGAGCGGTAAGCTCGCCGGCACTGCGGGCGCCACTGGCCTCCTCAGCAGCCTCAATACCAAAGCGCGACAGTAAAGCATTAGCCATACCGTTTAACAGATTTACTAGCGGCCTAAACAGCCAGGTGAAACCGGTGATGAAAGGGGTAACAAAACCGGCAGCTGCCAGCGGATCAGCCAGGGTAGCGTTTGGGGATCAGCTCGCCAAACACCATAGAGAAGGCGTTAACGACAATTAGGGCGCTAACCACGGCGATGGTGGCCGCCAGGGTTTGCCCCAGCCAGGGGCTCAGCCATTGCGAAAGCAGCTCGTTAAGGGCGGCCTGCATGGTGTAACCAAGCAAAATGGTGGTCAGCGTAATACCCACCTGCGCGCCCGAAAGCAGGGTGGATAGGTGGCGCAGCGCTTTAGCTACTCGTCCGGCGCGTTTATCGCCGGCTTGAGCGCGGGCGTCAACAACCGATGGGTCTAGGGCCACTAGGGCAAATTCTCCGGCCACAAACACCGCAGTTCCAGCGGTAAGTAGCACCCCCAGAACTATCATTAGCCATTTAATGACCATGCAGCGTTTAGCTCCCTATCAAAAATCTAGTCGGTACCACTAACGCTATACCAAGCCCACAGCTTTAGCACGCAGGCAGCTCACAGCCTTGGTGCCGGGCGCCGTCGTCGTCGCAGCGCAGCCAATTTCAGCCCTAGCAACCCCAAGCGATGCTCAACATGCGAGAACATTTAAAAAATATCTAGGACTAAAGGCTACAAAGTACTCTGCAAGTCAGCTTTGCAGTATTAGACTTAAACCACAGTTTTAGCACGCAATGCCATATAAGGAGCAGCTAACCGTGTCTGAGAACGACTTCGCTCAGGGCTTTGGCACCAACGAATGGATTGTCGAGGATATGCGGGAGGCTTACTAGCCGACCCGGCCTCAGTAACCCAATCATGGCGCGAGTTTTTCAGCGAAAACCCGCAGTATCTAGCAGGCCAGTCGCCGGCCATGCCCTCAAAGCCGCTTAGCGCTAGCGTTGGCGTGCAAATCCCTGGTGCTACCACCGCCTCCGCTAGCCGACGCCCCGTCTTGGCCAGTGAGGATGTTTCCCGCTCTGACCTGCCCCCCGCCCCCCCACAGCCCAGTTCAAGTCCCCCACCTCCCCTTATGCCTACAACCAGGCGCATAGTGACGCTAGCGAAACCAGTAACGGCGTGGTGGAAAGCGTTGACACCCTAAAGGGAGCCAGCGCCCGCACCGCTAAGAATATGGAGGCTTCCCTCCAGATTCCTACCGCTACTTCTGCCCGTGCTATCCCGGCTAAGGTGCTGATTGAAAACCGTCTGCTAATCAACACTCACCTAGCTTCCACGCGTGGTGGCAAGGTTTCCTTCACTCACCTGATCGCTTGGGCCCTGGTGGAGTCTCTGGCAGAGATGCCGGAAATGAATGTGGCTTACACCCTGGACGAAAAGGGCAAGCCGGCTCTACACAACCCCGCCCACGTAAACCTGGGTTTGGCAATTGACGTGCCCAGCGCTAACGGTGAGCGTCGCCTGCTAGTGCCTAGCGTTAAGAACGCCGACACCCTAGACCTAGCCGGTTTCATTGACGCCTACGACGCACTGGTGGTTAAAGCCCGCAAGGGGCAGCTAACTGTCGATGACTTCAAGGACACCACCGCCACCTTGACCAACCCCGGCATGATCGGCACCCTTAACTCTGTGCCGCGCCTAATGCCCGGCCAGGGCTTGATTATGGGTGTAGGCGCCATGACCTACCCGGCCGCGTTTGCTGGGGCCAGCCCTGAAACCCTGGCCCGCCAGGCTGTAGGCAAGGTCTTGACACTGTCCAACACTTACGATCACCGCGTCATTCAAGGTGCTCAGTCCGGTGAACTACTGCGCCTAATGGAACGTAAGCTCATGGGCCTAGATGGCTTCTGGAACCGCTCCTTCAAGGCCCTGCGTATCCCCCACGAGCCGGTGCACTGGGATCAGGACGTCACTTACGACCCGCTAGCCGACGCCGGCAAGCCCGCCCGCGTAGCTGAGCTGATTCACGCTTTCCGTCAGCGCGGACACCTAGCCGCCGACACTGACCCGCTGGCCTACCGCCTACGCCGTCACCCTGATCTAAACTTCTCCTCCTACGGGCTGAGCTTGTGGGATCTAGACCGGGTTTTCCCCACCGGTGGTCTAGGTGGCAAGGACCGTGCCACCTTGCGCGAAATTTTGCAGATGCTGCGTGACGCCTACTCGCGTTATGTGGGCGTGGAATACATGCATATCCAAGACCCAGCCCAGCGTCGCTGGTGGCAAGAACGCATGGAAGGTGTTACTCCCAGCATTGATACTGCTGAGCGCCGTCGCATCCTAACCAAGCTGATGCAGGCAGAAGCCTTCGAAGTGTTCTTGCAAACCAAGTACGTGGGCCAAAAGCGCTTCTCGCTAGAAGGTGGCGAGTCACTGATTGTGCTGCTGGACCGCCTGATCGACGACGCCGCACATGATGGCATTGAAGAAGCCGCTATTGGTATGGCCCACCGTGGCCGCCTAAACGTGCTTACCAATATTGCCGGCAAGTCTTACGGTCAGGTCTTTGACGAGTTTGACGGTAACTACCTGACCAACGGCCAGGGCTCTGGTGACGTCAAATACCACCTGGGCACCACCGGCACCTTCACCGGCACCGATGATGTGACCACCAAGGTTTCCCTGGCCGCCAACCCCTCCCACCTAGAGACAGTAGATGGGGTGCTGGAAGGTATTGTGCGCGCCAAGCTAGATCGCAGCGGCTCCGGCGCTGACGGCAGCTACAATGTTTTGCCGATTTTGGTGCATGGTGACGCCGCATTTGCAGGCCAGGGCGTGGTTTACGAAGTGCTCAACATGAGCCAGCTACCCGGTTACCACACCGGCGGCACTATTCATGTGATCGTCAACAACCAGATCGGTTTCACCACCGGTAATGCGCTGGGACGCTCCACCACCTACCCCTCGGACCTGGCTAAGGGGCTACAGGTGCCGATCTTCCACGTAAACGGTGACGCCCCCGAATCTGTGGCACGCGTAGCCCGCTGGGCTTGGGAATACCGCCAAGAATTCCACAAGGACGTCATTATCGATCTGGTTTGCTACCGCCGTCGTGGTCACAACGAGGGTGACGACCCCTCAATGACCCAGCCGGTTATGTACAACCTGATCGACCGCAAGCCCTCCACCTTCTCGGTTTACACCACCAACCTGGTGGGGCGCGGAGACCTCACTGAAGAACAGTGCGAGCAGCTACTGGACGCCTACCGCGACAACCTGGAGCACATCCTTAACGAGGCCCGCGCCGGTCACCTCAATGCTGACACCCCCGCCTACAGTGGCCCTAAGGCTGGCGAAACTTCACACTCACAGCCCACTGCGGTAGCCCGTGAAGTGATTGAGCGTATCGGTGACGCCCAGGTATCTGTCCCTGAAGGCTTCCAGGTACACAGCAAGCTGATGAACCTGCTACGCAAACGTCAAAGCATGAGCCGCCAAGGCGGCATTGACTGGGGCTTTGGTGAGCTGCTGGCCTTTGGGTCGCTGCTGATGGAAGGCGTACCAGTACACATGACCGGTGAGGATGTACGCCGCGCTACCTTTGCCCAGCGTCACGCCGTCATGCACGACCAGCGTAACGGTTCAGAATGGACCCCGCTGGACTACCTGACCCCCAACCAAGCCAAGCTGTCAATTATTGACTCGCTGCTAAGCGAATACGGCGCTATGGCCTTCGAATACGGCTATTCGGTAGAGCGCAGCGAGGGCCTAAACATTTGGGAAGGCCAGTTCGGCGACTTCGCTAACGGCGCCCAGACCGTAATTGATGAGTACGTCTCTTCCGCTGAGCAAAAGTGGGGCCAGCACTCTGGCCTGGTTCTGCTGCTGCCGCACGGTTTGGAAGGCCAGGGCCCGGACCACTCTAGTGCCCGCATTGAGCGCTACCTACAGCTATGCGCTCAGGACAACATGCGCGTGGTGCAGCCTTCCACCCCGGCTAACCACTTCCACACCCTGCGTGACCAGGCCCGGCGTGAACCGCACCGGCCTTTGATCCTGATCAGCCCCAAGCAGATGCTGCGTTTGAAGGTCGCCGTCTCGCCGGTAGAAGACTTCATCAGCGGCGGCATGCAAACTGTCATTGGTGAAACTGATCCGGAAGTTTTAGCTGCTGCCGCCGCGAACAAGGTGGATCGAGTGCTGCTATGCTCAGGCCGTATCTACTGGGATCTGCTGGCCCACCGCCAGCACGCGGAAGATAAGCACACTGCCATCGTGCGTCTAGAGCAGCTCTATCCTCTCGACGAGCCGGCCCTGTTGGAGGCCCTGGCACCGTTTGCGGGAGCCGAGCTGGTTTGGGTCCAGGATGAGCCGCGTAACCAGGGCGCTTGGCCTTGGTTGGCCCTGCACCTGCCTGACTCGATCACGGCTGGACGCTTGCCACGAGTGGTGGCTCGCCCTGAGGCTGCCGCCCCGGCTGTGGGTACTTCAGCAGCTCACGTAGCTCAGCAAAAGCTGATCTTGAATGAGGCTTTTGCCCGCTAAGTAGGGCTTTGCTCGCTAAAGACACGCGCGTATTGGCCCGGTCAGCATCTGCAGGCCGGGCCAATGCTACGATTTTTCCCTAGTCAAGCAGGAAGGATGCTGGCCGTGAGTGAGATCAACCTGATCTTCATCGGCGATGAGCTGATTACAGGTCGCGGAGATGCACGGGCCCTGGGCTGGGTGGGGCGCGTTATGGCGCGCACCAACTCGCTAGAGGTTATTGATGCCCCCCTCCTGGTCTACGCTGGCCGTTCCTGGTGAAGTTAGCGCCCAGCTGTCTAACCGTTGGCGTGATGAGGCTGCCCGCCGGGTTGTTCCTGGCGCCCGCAACCTACTGGTAATTGGGGTTGGGGTGGCAGATGTTACCCACAATGTCAGCACGGCCCGCTCTAGCCTGGCTTTAGCCAATATCATCGACGCCGCCGTAATGTACGAAAAGCTTGAATGCCTGATGGTTGGCCCGCCGCCGCTAACCGTAGCCAACCCGAAGGCGCTGGCCGCTCTAAACAATGCAGCCCGTGAAGTGTGCCGCCGCCGTAATGTCACCTACGTGGACACCTATACCCCGCTGGTTAAGCACGAGCAGTGGCTTACTGACATTGCGCTTAACGACGGCGCCTACCCCGGTCAGGCCGGTTACGGCCTATTGGCTTGGCTGGTACTGCACCGGGGTTGGAACCAGTGGCTGGGGCTGTAAAAGCTGTAAAAGCTAAAGCTCGGCCGCGCTAGGGCTCGCCGCCTGCCACTGGCTGCATAAACAAAAAGCGCTGAGCACCTTGGGTGCTCAGCGCTAAGTTTTACTCAGGCGTTGGGACGCTTACCGTGGTTAGCGCCGCCCTTGGCACGGGCCTTACGCTTACGACCGCGCTTGGACATACTGGCCTCCTCGTAATAGGGACTAACACCCCACGAGGGGGCATATAACTAGGCTATTTTTACACATTCAACGCCATGCCACCAAGTGACAAGCGCCGCTAACTGCGGTAGGTCACTGAGCGAGACACACTCGCTACAGTCGAATCGCTAACCAGCGTGGTGGAAGTAGCCAGCGTAGTGGTGTGCCTTTCTGCCCGTCCATGGCCGCATTCGCACAGGCCAGGGGTGCATCCGCAAGCGCTAACCACTGCCAGTTGGGTGCGTACCCGCTCCACCAGGGATTGCGGGGCTTGCTCAGCACACCGCGAGCGCAACAGACCCTGTAGGTGACGTACGGCGTCGGCCTGGGCTTTGCAGTGCGGGCAGCTGGCCACATGCGCCTGTAGGCGGGCGGTGAGCTGTTCGTCGCATTCGCGGTCAACAAAGGCGTGTAGGTGCGCCAGGGTTTCAGCGCAGGAACAGCCTTTAACAATGGTTTCAGGCATGAGTTTTCTCCTTCGCAACGGCTGCGCTAGTTTCAGCGTTCTGCTCGTAACCGTAGTCACGTGCATAGTCGGCTAGTAACTCGCGTAGCTGGGCGCGTCCTCGGTGCAAACGCGACATAACCGTGCCTAGCGGGGTATCCATGATTTCGGCGATCTCTTTGTAGGAGAAACCTTCAACATCCGCTAGGTACACGGCCAGGCGGCGATCTTCGCTGAGCTCTTGCAGGGCAGACTTGATTTCACTGTCGGGCAGAGAGTCCAGGGCGAAGTCTTCCGCACTGGGTAGTCCTACCGAATCGTGGCTGGCGGCCCGATGCAGCTGCCAGTCCTCAACAGAGTCTGAATCTGCCTGCATGGGCTGGCGTTGCTTTTTGCGGTAGGAGTTGATGAAGGTATTGGTCAAAATCCGGTACAGCCAGGCTTTAAGGTTGGTGCCGTCCTGGTACTGGTTGAAAGCTGCGAAGGCTTTCATGTAGGTGTCTTGAACCAGGTCCTCGGCGTCAGAACTGTTACGGGTCATGCGCAGGGCAGCCCCGTAAAGCTGGTCGAGGTAAGGCAGAGCGTCCGCCTGGAAGCGAGCTGAGCGCTGCGCGTCCGTTTCGGTTGTTTGTTCACTCATCACTTACCAGCCTAGCGGTTGCGGGCGCGACGCGCCGGGTGGATCGTGATTTCATGCCGGCTTAAACGTTTTGGGGGCGGTGGTGATTCCCTTTCGTTTAGGGTTTCTCTATCAGCAATGCTGGCCTATTTGAGACAATGGGGTTTATGAGCGTGCTTTTGCCTTTCTTGCGTCCTTTAGCGGCTATGCCTTTCATCATTGATGGTTTGGATGCTGTGGTTAATAGTGATGAACATGCCCAGCGTGCTCAAGGTTTGCTGGAATATGCAGGTTCCTATGGTTTAACCACGCCGCCGGTGGCGCTGGTTGAAAAGGCTGCTACGGCTACTGGGGCGGTTAGCGTGGTTGCGGGGACGGCTTTGAGTTTGTCGATTGCCCCTGCGGCTAGTGCCTATACGTTGGCGGCTTTGAATGTGCCGGTTACGCTGATTAATTCCACTTATTTCAATGGCCGGCAGCTGGTGGTGTCGCTAACTCCGGCGCTGCGTGGAGCTGCGCTTAGTGCCGGTTTGTTGGCTTTGGGGGTGGCCGCTTCCCAGCGTCGCAAGCTTAAGCGGGTTGCTGCCAACGACGACGGCGCCACCGGCCAGGGCTGTAACGGCAAGGCGCATGGTTCTCACCCCGGTCACGGTCACTGCCGCAAGCACAATCATGGTCAGCCGGGCCAGTGCCACAAGCACGGCAAGCACCCGCATGGTCACGGCCCCCAGGGTCACAGCCACGGCCCGGGACGTTGCTGCCGGCGTCGTCGTAAAGAGCAGGACTAATGCAAGCTTGGCGCTGTCCTACCCCAAGTGAACCGATTGACGCCACTGTTTCACTGCCGGGCTCTAAGTCTTTAAGTGCGCGCGCCTTGCTGGCGGCGGCGCTGGCTGATGCCCCTAGCCAAATTGAGGGTCTGCTTGAAAGCCGCGACACGGCTTTGATGCGTGCGGCGCTGGAGACTTTGGGGGCTCGCTTTACCTGGCATGGTGGCCTGCTGCAGGTAACTCCGCTGGTTGCTGATCAAAAACCGGCAGGCCCAGCCTCGCCCAAGGCAGACTCAGCCGCTACAGAAGCAAACCGGGTACAAAAACCGGCGGGCCTGCCGCCTGACAACTCCACCCCGGTTATTGACTGTGGGCTGGCGGGCACCGTGATGCGTTTTGTGCCGCCCCTGGCCCTGGCCCTGGGCACTAGTTTGACTTTCACCGGTGATCAGGCGGCTTTGGCTCGGCCTATGGAGCCGTTAACCGACGCCCTAGAGGCGTTGGGGGCCAGATTTGAGTGGCATGGGCAGCGCGGGCGTTTGCCTTTCACTATTCATGGCGCTGGTTTAAACCCTCAAGAGCATCTACAGGTGCAGGTCGATGGCTCTAAATCGAGCCAGTTTGTCTCTGCTCTACTGTATCTAGGGGCGGCTTTGCAGCTTGGCAGGGCACAAAGCTTAACTGTCAGCGCTAAGCAGCCTTTGGTATCTGTTCCGCATTTGCAGATGAGTGTGGCCAGCTTGCGCCAATGCGGCGTGCAAGTGCAGGCTCCCGAGGATTACCGCGCCGAGCAGCTGAGCTGGTGCGTTAGTGGGCGCCCGCGCGGGGGCCGCAGCGTGATTGAACCTGATCTTTCCAATGCGGGGCCTTTTATTGCCGCGCCGCTGGTGTCCGCTGCAGGCGGGCAGATGCGGATTTTGCATTGGCCCACCCACACCACCCAGGTGGGAGCTAACTGGCTGGAAATCCTTAAGCTTTTCGGCGCCCAGGTGCAGCTGGATCAGGGCACGCTACAAGTTAGCTCCAGCGGCGCCCTGCACGGCATTGAGCGTGATGCCAGCGCGGAAGGCGAGCTGGTACCCACCATGGCGGCGCTAGCTTTAGTGGCTGCCAGTCAGGGCCAGCCCAGCAAGATTTGGGGTATTGGGCACCTGCGCGGTCACGAAACTGACCGTTTAGCGGCCATCGCCGCTCAGGCCCGCAAACTTGGGGGGGAACGTGGATGAGGGCCAGGATTATTTAGTTTTCCACCCCTGTACTTTGCACCCAGCTCACCTGGAGGCCTACGCCGATCACCGCATGGCAACTTTCGCGGCTATTATGGGTTTAAATCTGCCGGAATTAGCCTGGATGATGTGGATGCCACCGCCAAAACCATGCCCACATTCACCCAGCTTTGGGACGCCATGCTTAAGAGTGCAGGAGAGGCTATTGGCTAGACGCGATATTGGTACAGATGATCCGCGTGTGCGGGTGCGTCCCGGTAAGGGTTCGCGTCCACGTACTAAAGTGCGCCCGGCTCATGCTGATGCCGTCACCGGCATGGTTACCCGTATTGATCGCGGCCATTACCGTATTCGCTTAGATGACCCATCCCTAACTGAGGATGGTAGCGGCGATATTACCGCCATGAAGGCCCGCGAGCTGGGCCGAGGCAAAGTGGTTGTGGGCGACCAAGTGGCGGTGGTTGGTGACGTGTCGGGGCGTAAAGACACTCTGGCTCGTATGGTGCGTATTGAGCCCCGGCGCACCCTGCTGCTACGTAGCGCTGAGGATGGAGACAGCGCCGGCTCACAAAAACCGGTGGTGGCTAACGCCGATTTGCTGGTGGTGGTCACGGCTTTAGCTGATCCACCGCCGCGTCCACGCATGATTGACCGCTATTTGGTGGCCGCCTACGACGCCGGCATGGAGCCGCTGCTGGTGTTGACTAAATCTGACCTAGCTGACCCCACCGAGCTGCTGAGCCTGTATCAGCCCCTGGGGGTGCGTTGTTTAGCAACCACTATCACTGAAAGTGGCATTAGCGGCATTGAGGTGGTGCGTCAGGCCCTGGCCGGTAAGGTTTCGGTGCTGGTAGGCCACTCTGGGGTGGGTAAATCCACCCTGATTAACGCCCTAATTCCGGCTGCTAACCGAGTAACTGGGCATGTCAATGAGGTTACTGGGCGCGGCCGCCACACCTCCACTAACTTGCAGGCTGTGGTTAATCCTGATGGCGGCTGGGTAATTGACACCCCCGGGGTGCGTTCCTTTGGGGTAGCGCATGTGGCCGCCGACGACGTTTTGCGCGGCTTTGCTGATTTGGCTCAGGTAGCTCAAGAGTGCCCACGCGGCTGCAGCCACGAGCCTGGCGTGATTGACTGCGCACTTGACCAGTGGGCGGATAAAGCAGACGAGGCTTCTACTCGCGAAACTCGCTGCGGCCGGGTAGATTCCTTTAGGCGCCTGCTGACAGCCTCCCTGGATGCTCAAGATCCAACTAAGGCTTAAAAACACTTGTAACGTAGACTGGGACTAAGGTCCACCCACCTAGCAATCTGGCGAGGCATCGCATGACCCATTCACCACTTCCATACCCAACTAGCGTGCGTTCATCACTGAATGATATTCGCTCGCAAATCAGCCTGTTGCCGGCGCAAAGGCGAGTTTTAGAAGTAGTTGAGGGCGCTGGCCAGCCTATTTCCAGTGCTGAGGTGGCTAAAACCTTAAAGCTGCACCCCAACACTGCCCGTGAGCATCTTGATGCACTGTTAAACGCTGGCTTGGTTACCACACTGCCGATGCGCACCGGTAAGCGCGGACGTCCGACCTTGCTTTACAGCGTCACCACCCTGGATCCCAACCAGATTTTAAGCACCTACCTGGATGTTATTACTGCTACCGCGATTTCTTTAGCTGAAGGTAGCGACGGCGTGGCTCAGGCTATTGCGGTAGGTAAAAACTGGGCGGGCCTGACCTGCCCGCAACCTGCCCAAACCGGCTTCCAGGGCACCAGTGGCGCCGTCGCCCCCAGCGCCGTTAGCAGCGCAGAAGCGGCAAGCGCAGCCGCAGCAACCAGCGACGCCGTCGCCGCTGAGCCCAGCCACCTAAGCGAGACGGGGGCCAACACAGCCGCTGAAGCCAACATGACCCAGCGCCTAGAAAACGCTATTGCCCAGCTCAGGCCCATCTTCACGGTTATGGGTTTTGCGCCGGAACTAGCCAAAAACAAGCTGGTGCTGCACTCATGCCCATTCGCTAAAGGTGGCTGGCCCCACCCCCTGGTGTGCATAATTCACGAGGCTTATATTGGTGAGCTGCTGACGCGTTCCAGCGGCGTGAGGGTAGTTTCTAGCGCTGAGCTCAAGCTACACCCGCAGCTGGCTAGCACCTGTCTGGTGGAGCTAAAACGCAATAAAACTACCTGCTCGGTAGGCGTTTGCGACTGCTCCCAACCAACCCCGCACGCAGCCAGCAGGCACTGAGCAGCCACCTTCTGCGCTGACCAGCTACTGCACCTGCAGCACACCCACGGCGCCTTTTTCCATGTCGGCAAAAGCGTGGGTGACAAAGGTGTAGTGACCCGCCTGCGGCGGCACAAATTCCACAAAGCCACCCTGGCAAGGCCCCAGGTTTAGCGCCTGCGAGCCACCTGACCAGCGCGCACCAATCTGGTCGGGCCCGCCCAGCGTCCAGGCGCCCTCATAAAACACCTGGTCAAACTGGCCCCCCACCACGTGGAAAGTACACGGCAGCGAAGGACCCGCGTCCATCAGCCAAAAACGCACCCGCTGGCCTACCGTCACCTGCAAGGGACGGTACTTGTATTGGAAAGCCATGCCGTTAAACGCCATTAGATCTGGGGTTTTGGCAGCCACCTTAGCTTCATCGGTGGACCCGCCTTCAGGTCCTAGGTAAATTTCCGACTGGATCAGCACAAACTCGTGGTCCACCTGGCTAAGCCCGGGTGGGTCAATGATCACCGCGCCATGCATACCTGCTGCCAAGTGCACACTCATGGGCGCAGTTGAGCAGTGGTAGAGCCAAATGCCGCTGCGGGTGGCAGTGAAGTTGTATTGCAGGCTTTGGCCCGGCGAGATTGAACGCATGGGTTTATCGGGCGCCAGCACTCCGGCATGGAAGTCAATGGAGTGACTCATGGTGCCGTCATTGACCAGGGTGATTTCAAAGTGGTCACCTACCTGTCCCCGCAGCACCGGGCCTGGCACGCCGCCGTTATAGGTCATGCGTTTTTGGGTTACCCCCGCCCCCACCTGGGCGGTTATTTCGCTAACGCGCAGAGTGTGGCGGTGCACTGTGCCCGGCGCCTGGGGGCGTGGGGCGCGTGCATCGTGGGCTTTAAAGTAGCTGGGCGGCTGCCAGTTTAGATCCACCTGGGCGCTTTGGCTGCTGGCCGAATGCTGGTGCCCACTGTGGCTAGTGTTGCTGGAAACCCCGGCCACTTTCACGTCAAACACCATCCCCATGGCGCGGTGTCCGGCCACCGAGCACCAGCCAGCAATTGGCTCGCGCACATTGTTAACCGTAATGGTTTTACTCTCCCCCACCGCTAAACGCCCGGTGGTTTGCCCGGTTGCCAGCACTAAATCATGCACTTCAGAGCCGGTGTTTTTCAGGGTTAGCCGCAGCGTCGCCCCCACTGGCACATCCACACTGGAGGGCACAAAGCTCATGCCGCTAATGGTGATGTTGGCGTTGACCACCTGGCCGCTGCCGCCAGCGCTGGCACTGCCCTGCCCAGAACCTAGCCCTATAAGCCCGCCCGGGGTTTGGGTTGAGCTGGCACTTGCACCAGCCACGACGGCGACGGCGGCAGTTACCAGCCCGGCTAGGGCCCCGCGTCGGTCCGGGGTTTGGGTTGCGCCAGTGGCCCCCGCACTCTGCGCGCTCGCAGTTGGCGCGGCGTCTGCGGTCTGGGCAGCCCCGGAGGCCGACGACACCGGCTTGGTAGCTTTAACGCTACCAGTGGGCACAGCGGCGTTTGTGTTCTTAGCTGCCCCGGTTTTAGCGCCACCGGCAGTAGCCGCCTTAGTCAAGGTGACGGTGGAGGGCGGGGCGGCGCTAGTGTCGCCCTTGCGCCGAGCTCGAATGGCTTGGCCTGCGGCCACAAAGAAATAAGCCCCGGCCAGAGCCGCGCTCAAACCGGTTACGCCCCGCACCGCAGGTGGCAGCGGCAGGCAAGCTAGCGCCAGGCACAGGTTAATGGTGGTGATCCGCCACCAGGTGTAGCGGTCCATGATGGCGTGGGTTAGGCGCGACATGGCCGGGCCTCCCCCAAGCATCACCGGGGTTAAGAAGCTAAGCGCCGCCAGCAAGATTTGCAGGGCAAAACCGCTAACCACCGCTAAACGCAGGCCGTGGGCCACCGCGCGGGCGGCGTCGTCGTTAGCGGCGTAAGAAACCCCCACCCCTAAACGAATTACGCACCAGGCCAGCCAAGCCAGGGCGGCGGCGGTAGACAGGCCCGCATAGTTAGTTACCCCCTTGCGCGCCCCCGTACGCCACAGCGGCGCCACCACGGCGACGGCGCTTAACAGGTAAAGCAGCGCCCCCATCCCAGCCAGGGGCCGCCACAACCCAGAAAAGGCAATCACCACCACCGCTAAAGCCAGGCCTGGCAGAGCTCGTTGCGCTTGACGCGGGGCGGCCGGCTCCATTTTGGTGCGCAGCATGGTAGGCCACAACACCACCAGTGTGCCCAGCACGGTGATACCCAAAACTCCCAGCACCATGATTGGCACATGCGCTAAATACATGCGGTTAGACCAGGCCGCTTGCCCTTTAAAGTCAAAGTATTTGATAGACCAGCCGGCCAGTGCCCCCACCATTAGGTAGCTGAGGGAGCAAATGTAATAGTCCACTAGCGCCGCCATGCGGGCCGCCACCGCGCGGCGTTTTTGCACCACCATGGCCACCACGCCCAGCGTCGCACTCACCGCCACGCAGCTAGCCCCCACGCCAATTACGATCTGGCTATTAATGCACACCCCGGTGATTACCAGAGCGGCGCCCACGCTGTGCAGGCCTAGGCGCCCATTTAGCATCAGCGCTCCACCCCAGGCAGGCCGGTGTAGGAGGGTGTCGGCAAAATGGGCGCTCCAAATGGTGATAGCGCTACCCAAGGCCCCCAGCAGGGCCGCATGTAGTGGCGCCCAAGCATCTAGATTGGGCCACAGCTGGGCGTATTTGCCAGCTAGCAGCACCAGGGCAGTAAAAATCCAAGCCACCACCACAGCGTTGCGTTTATCTGGGTGGTGCGCCGATGCGGTCGGGGTTGGGGGCTTTTGGCTGGGGGCTGGGTGATTTCCATGGCAGTTTTCTTGGTAGCGAGGCGGGCTTGGAAGCGAGAAGCTTGGTTGCTTAGCTGGGCATAATCGGACTATTTGGCAGTTACCGCGCGGGTAACTGCGATAAGTAGGAACAGCACTATTGCGGCGATGGAAACAGCTCCACCTACCTGCCAGGATAGGCCACCAAGGTTAGCGGTTAATACCCTTACAATCAGGCCGCCATGCAGGGCGCCAAGGGGCAGATACATAAGCGGGTGGTAGGGCAGGCGGCGGTGTAGCACCCCGGGCAAAATAATGGAGGCGTGGGCCATCACCATTGAGAGGGCGTAACCGATTGTGACCGTGTGGATGACGACGTCGTAGGCAGCCCCATTAAAACCGTAAAGGCACCAGACCGTGGCGCTGATAGCCAACCAAAAGTAGCCACTGAGCATGGCGGCCCCAGCAAAACGCACCTGGCCACTGCCGCGCACAGTGCGCCGAGCTACATCGTGGTAGCCCATTATGAGCGCTAGGGCTAGCAGGGCTGCGGCCGCCAAAATTTGGGCTGGCACCCACACCAGGGACAGGGCGCTAAATGAGAGCACCGCTAGGCACAGGCCCAAAACCCGCCCCTCAACTTTGCCGATAAAAGCCACGCGGGCTAGTTCCAGGCGCTCGCCGATAATGGTGAAAATCAGAAATTCCAGCCAAAGCGTGGCCACGGTTTCAAGAGGTTTATCCATTAGCCACAGCCAGGTACCCAGCGTGAGACTGAGCGCCCCTAGGGCTTCAATTTGGGTGGCTACGGCCCCGGCGCGGGTGCGCAAAATATATAGATAGACGGCGTCTAGCCCCAGCGCTCCCACTAGCAACAGCCCTTTACCTACCGCGCTTGGGGCCCCGGCCAGCAGCGCTAACATACCGGCGGCGTGCGCATAGGGGGCCACCCAAGCCCAGCGCCTACGCGCGGCCACGGCCCGCTCTAGGCTGATAACTGTGCCCAAGAAGCCTGCCAGCATCAGCGGCCCATGCAGCGCGGCCAGGTGCGCCCCGGTGACGGGAGCGGGCAGGTTTAGCCGCAGCAGGGCGGCGTCGAGCCCAGCCATTACGCAAACGCCACCTAACAATAAAGCCAGGTAGCGCGGCGCCAGGGCAGCACGTTTTTCGCTGTTGGCGGCCTTGGAGGCAGCCGACTTATTTTTCATAGTTAAAACCGTAATAATATTTCTAGTGGGCTGGCAATCTATGCTAGTTACAGATACTTTCGTCCCATTGCCCGCCCCGATCACAACAACTCAAAACTTTTAAGGACTCCAATGAGCCAGAACCAGATCCCTGTTACCGACGTTTCCAGCCAGGGCCACGGCGGCTGTGGCTGCGGCTGCAGCTCCGTGCAAGATGAACTGCCGCGCCTAGACGCCCGCCCCTTCCCGCCCAAGCTACGCCACGCCGCCATTTTGGGCGCGGTAGCCTCCCTAGCTCCGGGCGAGGGCATGGAGCTGTTCGCCCCGCACGTACCACGCCCGCTGCTGATGCAGATTGACTCCCAGATTCCCGGCGACTTCAGCTATGAGCTGGTTTATGAGGGCGACGACGGCGCTATCGTAGCCATCCGCCGTACTGCCTAAAGACTGCGGCACTGCCTAACCCATTCGCCGCGCTAATTCACCACACCCACTAAAGGTCATAAACCACTGTGAGCGCTCCCAGCTTAGCCACTGCCCCACCCGCCCTACGCGCCCCTGGCGCTGAGACGGGTGGGCAGCTGGTTGACCGCTATGGTCGCCGGGCCAGAGATTTGCGTTTATCTATTACCGATAAATGCAATCTGCGCTGCACCTATTGCATGCCTGCGCAGGGCCTTGAGTGGCTAAAAAATGAGCAGCTACTAAGCCTTGAGGAACTGGTGCGCTTAGCGCGCATTGGGGTGGAGCGCTTAGGCATTGAGCGCATCCGCATTACCGGCGGCGAGCCGCTACTGCGGCGTGATTTAGAGCAGCTGGTGGCGGCCCTAGCCCGACTGCGCACTCACGCTGGCGTTAAGCCCGACCTGGCCCTTACCACTAATGGCTTGGGCCTGGATCGGCGCGCAGCCCAGCTGCGCAGCGCCGGCCTAGACCGGGTTAATGTGTCGCTGGATTCTGTCGATGCCAGCGTTTATGCCACTACTACTCGCCGCGACCGCTTTGCTGATGCCCTGCGCGGCATCCAAGCAGCTGCAATGGCGGGATTAAACCCAATTAAGGTCAATGCCGTAGCCATGGCGGACACAATCGAGCAGGTAGCACCAAGCCTGCTGGATAAGAGCCTGCGTGAAGGCTGGCAGCTGCGTTTTATTGAGCACATGCCGCTAGGTGCGCAGGCTTGGAGTCGCCAGGCAATCGTTAGCGCCCAAAGGATTTTGGATATTTTTGCAGCTAACGGCTTTGAACTAACCGAGTTGGGCCGCCCTGACCGGCGCCCAGCCCAGCTATGGCAGGTGGCCGCCACCGCCACACGCCCCGGCGGCACAGTGGGCATTATTGCCTCAATTACCAGGCCATTTTGCGATGACTGCGACCGCACCCGCCTAACCGCTGACGGCCAGCTAATGACCTGCCTATTTACGCAGGCAGAGACAGATCTGCGGGCTTTGCTACGCGGCGGGGCCAGCGATGAAGAAATTGCTAGCACCTGGCAGCAAGCCACCTGGTTTAAGCCCCTAGCCCATGGGCGCGACGCCGGCCCTAATGCGCAACCACTAAATCTAACGCGCCGCTCAATGTCCACTATCGGCGGCTAAATCCGGCTAAAAATATTTACAAGGAAACCATGCAAATAACTGTGCGTTACTTCGCTGGGGCCGCCCAAGCTGCGGCCACCACCAGTGAATCTATCGAAATTAGCCCCGGCACTACGCTAGAGCAGCTACTGGCCCAGCTTTCACAGCGCAGCGATGAGCTGGCCCGAGTCCTGGCGGCCAGTAGCTACCTGATTAACTCACGCCCCGTCACCGATCGCAGCAGCGTTCTAGATGAGGGCATCAATTTGGATGTGCTACCGCCCTTTGCCGGAGGCTGAGCCGCCAGGTGGGCTGAGCGCCGGGTGAGCTTAAGCGCCCCAGGGACGCGCCACCACTCGTCCCAGCCGCGCCACTCACCGGGCAGCCACGCCGCTCACCGGGCAGTCACACCGCTCACCGGGCAGCCGCAGACCATTCGCGAGCGCTCAGGGGCAGTTGCTCCACTCCTGACTGCCGTCACTGTAGGCCTGTAGCTTCCATACCGGCAGTTTGGCTTTAACCAGGTCCACGGCGTCAGCGCAGGCTTCAAAAGCTTCACGGCGGTGATCAGCGCTTACGGCCACACCTAGCGCCACGTCACCGATCGCCAGGTTACCTACCCGGTGCACAATGGCTAGCGCTCGCAGCCCAGGGCGCGCACTAATCTCGGCAGCAATTTCCTCAACCACCTGGGTGGCGATGGGGTGAGCGCTGTATTCAAGCCGGTCAACTGCCCGTCCGCCGTCGTGATTGCGCACCACCCCGGCAAAAGTGACGGTAGCCCCGGCCCCCGCATCCCCAACCGCTTGGGCCAGTGCGTTTACGTCAACAGCACTTTGGGTCACTTGGGCCGCAATCACCTTAGCCATTGGCTTTCCCTTCTAAAAACAACCAGATTTAACACTAATATTAACGTTTCATTTAGGTGGAAATTTTGGATTCTCGTTATCGTGCCACTCGTCACCAGCGCACCGCTAGCGTGCTGACAGATGCGGGAGTTGATCTGCTGCAAAAGTCGCGGGTGCTAGTAGTTGGCTGCGGCGGGCTAGGCTCACCGGTGCTGACTTACTTAGCTAGTGGCGCTGTGGGCACGCTCGGTTTTGCCGACGACGACCTGGTAGAGCCCACTAACTTAAATCGCCAGGTGATCCACACCCCCAGCGATATTGGCCGCCACAAGGTTGATTCAGCCATTGACTACCTCACCCGCCTGGCTAATGAAGTGAAGCTAGAGCCTTACCACCGGCGCCTGGCTGTAGATGAGCGCGACGACGCCCTACTGGCCAGCTATGACCTGGTGCTGGACTGCACGGACTCATTTAGTTCCAAATACGCTTTGGCCGACGCCGCCGCCCGCGCTGGGGTGCCCCTGATTTGGGGCACAGTGGTGGCGCAGGTGTTTCAGGTGGCCGGGTTCTGGTCGCGGCCCACTCGCGCCGGCTATGCGCCTAGCCAGCTGCGTGACCTCTACCCCGCTCCCCCGCAGGCTGGCCTGGTAGATCCGGCAGATGTTAGCGGGGTGCTGGGTGCGGTGGTGGGCCAGTGCGGCTCAGTGATGGCTAATGAGGCCATTAAGTTCCTAACCCACACCGGCAGGGGCCTGTTTGGGCGCCTACTTATAGCCGACGCCGCCGCCGCGCGTTGGGACACTATCGACTGGCAGCCGCTACCCTAAAGACTATGCGCAACGTTGACGACTACATTGCCACCCTCACGGCAGGCATTGGCGCCCTGCCTATAAGCGAGCAGCCCATTGCCGCCTGCACCGGTAAGGTACTAGCCAAGTCAATTACTGCTTTAGCACCGGTGCCGCCGTGGACTAATTCAGCTATGGATGGTTACGCCGTGCGCGCCAGTGAAGTGGCTCAGGCAAGTGAACAAACCCCGGTTTGCCTGCCAGTAAGTGGGGATGTGGCAGCGGGTGCTAACCCAGCCCCGCTACCTGAAGGCACCGCCATGCGCATCATGACTGGGGCGGCTATCCCACCTGGCGCTGACGCGGTGGTGCAGGTGGAGCTAACCGACCAGGCCGCTGGCGCTGCTCCCCTACCTGAGCAGGTGCTTATTTATCAGGCCCCCGCGCTGGGGCGTCATATCCGTCGCGCTGGCGAGGACACTGACCTGGGTGAACCAGTTTTGCCGGCTGGAACCCGCCTGGAAGCACCTCAACTGGCGGCCGCCGTCGCCACTGGACACGGAACCTTAGCGGTACGCCCCAAACCACGCGTAGCAGTTATCAGCACCGGCTCTGAACTGACCCAACCCGGACGCCCCCTAGAGCCCGGCATGATCCCTGATTCTAATGGCCTGATGCTAGCTGCCCTGTGTGAACGCTGGGGCGCCCAATGCGTTTGCACCATGCGCGTGGATGACAATCCTGCCAATCTGGTGCGTGCCCTACGTGAAGCTGCCAGCCAGGCTGATCTAGTGGTGACCAGCGGCGGGGTCAGCGCCGGAGCTTTCGACCCGCTTAAGGCCCTAGCTGATCAGGCAGTAGATGGCATCAATTTAGGTTTTGACAAACTGGCCCTGCAACCGGGTAAACCCCAAGGTCACGGCACTATTGCTGACGGGCAGCGACAGGTGCCGCTAGTGTGCCTGCCGGGTAATCCGGTAAGTGTGCTGGTGTGTTTCACTCTGATTGTGGTGCCGGTACTGGCTGCTTTAGATGGGCGCGCCCAGGTGCTGGCTTGGGGCCAGGCGTGGCCGGGGCGTCTTGGCGCAGCCCTGCCGGTAGGCGCCAGCATGTGCCGGTGCATTTGCACTGGAATGAGCAGGGTCAGACAGTGGCCACGCCTTCACACCGCCTGGGTTCTGGCTCGCACCTGATTGGTTCGCTGCATTTGGCGCAAGCTTTAGCGGTGGTGCCTGGAGAAATTGAAGCGGTAGAGGTAGGTCAGCCTTTGCGTTTGCTGAGCCTTACCCCCACTTGGCAACTAGGTCCCGGCGCCCCAACCGACGTCGCCCCTAGCACTCCCAGCGGCCCTTCCTGCACTACTGCCCCTGCCAAGACAGACAACTGCGACGCCGTCGCCCCCAATAGCCGTGCCCTAGCCCCCAGCAAGCCGGCAAGTGGAAACGAGAACTAACTTATGAGCCTTGAATTTACCCACCTAGACTCTGCCGGCGCCGCGCGCATGGTGGACGTGACCGCCAAAACCCCAACTGTGCGCAGCGCTAGCGCCGAGGCTTTAGTTACCTGCTCGCCGCAGGTGGTTGCGGCTTTGCGCGAGGGGCGCGTACCCAAGGGGGACGTGTTGGCGGTGGCCCGCATTGCCGGTATTGCCGCCACTAAAAAGGTGCCTGAGCTGCTGCCCCTGGCCCATGTGATTGGAGTGCATGGGGCTAGCGTGGACCCGCAAATCACCGACGCCGGGGTACTGCTAAAAGCTACCGTGCGCACCGCAGATCGCACCGGGGTGGAGATGGAGGCGCTTACGGCGGTGACTGTGGCGGCTTTGGCCGTGGTGGACATGGTTAAGGGCGTGGATCGCTCAGCTGCTATCGACTACGCCTATATCACCGCTAAATCCGGGGGCCGCTCAGGCACATGGACCCGCGCAGACCTAAACGCCCCTGCCACTGCGAGCGCCGCCCCCACCGAAAGCGCGCCGTCAGTCGCCACGCCTGTCGAAGCAGCTGCCACTCCCGCCACTCAGAAAAGCTAGACATTGTCAGGTTCCGTTGCCTTGCCACCAGTAGCAACAAACCCTGATTTGGCACCTCGAGTGCAGGCAGTGATTTTGGCTGGTGGCACCGCCAGGCGCATGGGCGGCATTTCTAAGGCAGACGTGCCCATCAAGGGCAAGCGTATGCTCGACTACCTACTTGATGATCTAGCTGCCCAGCAGATCACTAGCGTAACCGTAGTGGCCCCGCCCAGCGTGCAGCTACCACCCGGGGTGCAGCGCAGTTTGGAAGACCCGCCCCTGGGTGGGCCGGTGGCCGGGATTGGGGCAGGTTTAGCCTGTTTGCGCCCCGCCAAGGAGCTAACGCTGCTACTAAGCTGCGACGCTCCCCTGGCCGCCCGCTGTCTGCCGGCTTTAGCTGGCGCTTTAATTCACGACGGCGCCGTGGCCTACCACGAGGGATATAGACAGCTACTAGTGGGGCTGTACCGCACCGAGAAACTGCGCGACGCCGTCACCCCGGACGGCCAGGAGCTACGCGACATCAGCGTCAAACGCGCCCTGGCCGACCTTGACCTAACTACCTGCCCAATTGCCTGGCTGGCTACAGACCTAGACACCCTAGGCGACGTGGAAAATTTCGCAGCCCAGCTTTAGTGGTCGCCGCCGCCTAGCTGCTCAAGCACATGCGGCACTAGCGGACCAATAACTTCCACAGTGTCCTTAACCCCGCCACGCGAGCCGGGAGCGTTAACAATAAGGACGCCGTCGGCCTCACGGGAAGTAACCCCCACCAGGCCGCGAGACAAACTAGCTAGCGGAGTTTTCGCTAGCCCATAGGCACGCACCTGCTCAGCTAGCCCATCCAAACGCACTGCCAGCAGCGGCGCGGTACCTTCCGGGGTCAGGTCGCGCGGAGTTACCCCAGTACCCCCGGTAGTAAGAATTACCCGCGCCCCAGCTGCAATCGCCTCACGTAAAGCCTGGGTGACTTCCTCGATGCCGTCAGGAATCAGCTTTACTTCATCAACGATCACGTCATAGTCAGCCAGCAGTTTGGCGGCCAAGGGGCCTGAAGCGTCCTCGCGCGTGCCCGCATAGCAACGATCAGAAACAGTAATTACCGCGCCTTTTACCGGCTCGGGGAGCTTGTGAAAGCCCTTTTGCTTAATTGGTTCCATGCACTACAGCTTAAGCCCACACTCAGACTAGATACAGACAAAAGGTGACCCAGGACCTATTTTCGCCACACCGGCGTGACGTAACTCGGAGGCACTCACCCCTTAAGCCTTTCAGTTTTCCTTGATTTTCTGCGGGTTTAAGGCGCCTATACCGCCCGTTTTAATTAGCCCGTTAAAATCCGAAACAATTACAGGGACTAGTAGCAACGAATGCAGGAGTATCCGTGTCCGAATTGGAAGTTACCGGTACCACCCTTAAGGGTTGGGACCCCCAAGACCCCAATAAATGGAGTTCATCCATTGCTTGGCGCACCCTCGCCATCACCACTTACTCATTGATCCTAGCTTTCTGCGTCTGGTTCCTACCTAGCGCTATTGCTCCGAAGCTAACCCTTCTAGGCTTCCACCTAAGCAAGTCCCAGCTTTACTGGCTAACCGCCCTGCCGGGACTTTCTTGTGGTCTGCTGCGCCTGGTTTACATGTTCCTGCCGCCGCTGATCGGTACCCGCAAGCTGGTAGGTCTGACCTCTCTGCTATGCGCTCTGCCCATGCTGGGTTGGTTCTTCGCCGTGCAGAGCAACCAGACCCCCTACTGGGTGCTGCTAGCCCTGGCTTTTGCCTGCGGTATTGGTGGCGGGGCCTTCTCCGGCTACATGTCTTCTACCGGTTACTTCTTCCCCAAGCGCCTGTCTGGCACCGCCCTGGGCTTGCAGGGGGGCCTGGGTAACCTGGGTATGAGCATCATCCAGCTAGTCGGCCCGATCCTGATGGGCTTTGGACTGTTTGGTCTTACCTGGATGGCTCCCCAGCGCACCCACACCGGTGAGCACATTTGGGTTTACAACGCCGCTATCTTCTTTGTGCCCTGGTGCTTGGTGGCCGCCGCCCTAGCTTTCATCTACCTGCGTGACGTGCCCGTAAAGGCCAACATTAAGCAGCAGCTAGACATCTTCTCCAACCCCAACACCTGGTACATGACTATCCTCTACGTGATGACCTTCGGTCTGTTCTCAGGTTTCTCTGCCGTATTTGGTCTGCTAATCAACAACCAGTTCGGCCGCGCCTCCTCGCTGGGCCTGCCTGTACTGGGCGCGACCTATGCCTTCCTAGGCCCGCTAATCGGTTCAGTTATCCGCATGTCCTGGGGTCCCTTCTGTGACCGTATGGGCGGGGCCATCTGGACCTTCATTTCCGGCGTCGGCATGGCCATAACCCTGGCCGCTACCGCCTGGGTGCTTTACAACCCCACCGGCTGGAACGACTTCTACCTGTTCCTGGGCCTGATGCTGACCATGTTCCTGTTCTCTGGTTTCGGTAACGCCGGTACCTTCAAGCAGATGCCCATGATCATGCCGGCCCGTCAGGCTGGTGGCGCCATCGGCTTCACCTCTGCCATCGCTTCGCTAGGCCCCTTCCTGATTGGTATGGCCCTAACCGCCGTCGCCCCCTGGGTCTTCTTCCTGGCCTGCGCCGTGTTCTGCGTACTCGCCTCGGCTCTGTGCTGGCGTCAGTACGCCCGTAAGGGTGCTCCCTTCCCGGGCTGATCCCAAGCGCGGCCTCGGCCGTTTCTAAGACCAACTCACGCCAGCTACAGCCGGCGTCAGGAAAATTTGAAGGAATTAACCATGACCGATTCAGCCAGCAAGGCACCGGACACTGAGTCCCTGCCTAGCCTGCTAAATGGGTGGCTACCTGCGTAAAGGCCAGGTTAGCGACGACGCACGCCGCCTATTTCTAACCGGTGGACGCGACGCGGATGTGTTCTACCGCGAGCGCTGGAAGCACGACAAAGTTGTGCGCTCCACGCACGGGGTTAACTGCACCGGTTCGTGTTCGTGGGAAGTAATGGTCTCTGACGGGATCATTACCTGGGAGCAGCAGGCTACCGACTACCCCACCACCGGCCCCGACATGCCAGAGTATGAGCCGCGCGGCTGTCCGCGTGGGGCGGCTTTCTCCTGGTACACCTACTCGCCCACCCGTATCCGTTACCCCTACATTCGCTCAGCGCTGCTGGACCCTTACCGTGAGGCTAAGCAGCGTTGCAATGGCGACGCCGTCGCCGCCTGGGAGCAGGTAGTTAGCGATCCGGCCATTGCCAGCGCTTATAAGAGCGCCCGTGGTCGCGGTGGCATGGTGCGCGTGAGCTGGGATGAGGCTCTGGAGCTAATCGCTGCTGCGCATGTGCACACTATCCGCCAGTGGGGCCCGGACCGTATTGCCGGTTTCTCGGTTATCCCGGCTATGTCGATGATTTCCTACGGCGCTGGCTCGCGTTTCCACGAGCTAATTGGTGCCACCATGCTTTCCTTCTATGACTGGTATGCGGACCTACCGCCGGCCAGCCCGCAGGTGTTTGGTGACCAGACGGATGTGCCCGAATCCGGTGACTGGTACAACTCTCAGTACCTGATCATGTGGGGTTCTAATATTCCGCTGACACGTACCCCTGACGCACACTTTATGGCCGAGGCCCGCTACCACGGCCAGAAGGTAATTGCGGTTTCCCCCGACTATGCGGACAACACTAAGTTCGCTGACCAGTGGCTAAAGGTTGCTCCCGGTACCGACGGCGCCGTGGCTCAGGCTATGGGTCACGTAATCCTCAAGGAATTCCACGTGGCTCGCCGTGAGCCGTTCTTCCTTGACTACATGCGTCGCCACACTGACTCTCCTTTCTTGATCAAGCTGGAAAAGACTGAGCAGGGGTATGTGCCCGGCCAGTTCCTAACCGCCGCAGACGTTAAGGATCTGCCCGGCTATGAGCACCTAGCTAAGCTAGAAAACCCTGACTACCGCACCTTGGTGTGGGATGCCAAGCGCGGCCCGGCTGACCCGGGTGGCACTTTGGCTGACCGTTTTGGTCCTGGCGGTAAGGGCAAGTGGAACCTCAAGCTTGAGGGTGTAGACCCGGTTATGAGCGCCATGGATGTGGCCAACTGGAAGCCCCAGTTGGTTAGCCTGCCGCGTTTTGACCTGCCCAGCTCCACCACCCCCACGGGCACGGCCGGTGGCGGCGTGGTCAACTATGGTGTGCCCACCTTGCGTGTGGGTGACACCCTGGTCACTACTGTTTATGACCTGCTGCTAGCCCAGTATGCGGTTGAGCGTGAAGGCCTGCCGGGCCAGTGGCCTAGCGGCTATGAGGACTCTTCCGTGCCGGCTACCCCGGCTTGGGCGCAGGAGATGAGTGGTCTTAACGCTAACGCATTGATTCGTGTGGCCCGTGACTTTGCCACTAACGCCATTGAATCTAAGGGCCGCTCCATGATTGTTATGGGTGCGGGTATTAACCACTACTTCCACGCTGACGCTATCTACCGCACCATTTTGGCGCTGACCTCCATGTGCGCCACTCAAGGTGTTAACGGTGGCGGCTGGGCCCACTATGTGGGTCAGGAAAAGGTGCGTCCGATTGCGGGTTGGAGCCAGTTTGCTTTCGCTCTGGACTGGCAGCGTCCGGCCCGTCAGATGATCACCACCGCTTTTTGGTACCTAACCACTGAGCAGTGGCGCTATGACCGCACTCAGGCTGACCGTATCGCCTCCCCGGTACACCCCGGCTCTATGGTGGGTAAGTCCAACGCGGACCTCATGGTGGAATCCATGAAGCGCGGCTGGATGCCCTCCTACCCCACCTTTGACCGTAACCCGCTGCTCCTGACGCAGCAGGCACGTGAAGAGGGCATGGATGTTAAGGACTACATTGTGCGCGAGCTTGAGGCTGGCAAGCTGCATTTTGCTTGCGAAGCCCCTTCTCGCCCTGAGAACTTCCCGCGCATTCTGGCTAACTGGCGCACCAACCTGCTGGGTTCTTCCGCTAAGGGCACCGAGTTCTTCCTACGTCACATGCTGGGTACCGGCAATGACGTAAACATTGACGAAACCCCGGAGAACTTGCGCCCCAAGACCATGCAGTGGGACGAGCAGGCGGCCACGGGCAAGCTGGATCTGATGTGGACTGCGGACTTCCGTAACACCTCCACCACCTTGCACTCCGACGTCGTACTGCCGGCAGCTACCTGGTACGAGAAGGAAGACCTGTCCTCCACGGACATGCACCCCTACATCCACTCCTTCAACGCGGCTATCAACCCGCCGTGGGAGGCACGCACCGACTTCCAGGTGTTCCAGTCCCTGGCGCAACTGGTTTCCCAGATGGCAGTCAAGTACCTGGGTACGCAGACCGATATTGTGCCTGCGCCCCTGATGCACGACACGCCAGATGAGCTGACCATGCCTCACGGCAGTGTTGAAAACCTGCCTAAGCAGTGGATCCCGGGCGTAACCATGCCCAAGCTGGTGCCGATTGAGCGTGACTACACGCAGATCATCGACAAGTTCAACACGGTCGGCCCGCTGGTTGAAAAGGCTGGTATGCCCCTTAAGGGTGTGCCACTAAGCGCCGCCGGTAACGGCATGGAGTACCTGGCTCACAAGAACGGAGTGGCACCCAGCGGCCCACAGGCCGGGCGCCCGTTGGTCGACACTGCGGTGAAGGCAGCCGAGATGGTACTTACCCTTTCGGGCACCACTAACGGCGCCGTCGCCACTGACGGCTGGCGCAAGCTGTCTGAACGTACCGGCGTTAAGTCTTGGGACCTATCCGAGGCTCTGAGGACCGCCACATTACCTACGCTGACACTATCCAGCAGCCCCAGTCGGTAATCACCTCCCCGGAGTGGTCCGGTTCGGAGCATGGCGGACGACGCTACAGCGCCTTCGTGGTTAACGTTGAGCGCGCCAAGCCCTGGCACACGCTAACTGGTCGTATGCACTACTACGTGGAGCATGACTGGATGCGTGACCTGGGTGAGTCCCTGCCGATTTTCCGGCCTCCGCTAGACCTGGCGGCCCTGGCTGGTGAGCCTGAGCTGGGTAAGGTAACCACCGACGCTAACGGCAGCGCGCAGGTGGCCGTACGCTACCTGACCCCGCACAACAAGTGGGCGATCCACTCCCAGTACTACGACAACCTACACATGCTCACGCTGGGACGCGGTGGTCAAACCGTGTGGATGAGCCCCGCTGACGCTGAAAAGATCGGCGTAAAGGACAATGACTGGATTGAGGCAGTCAACCGTAACGGTATCGTGGCGGCGCGTGCGGTGGTCTCCCACCGTATCCCCGAGGGCACGGTGTTCATGCACCACGCCCAGGACCGCCAAATCAACACTCCGCTGACGGAAACCAGCGGTAAGCGTGGAGGCACGCACAACTCGCTCACGCGTATCTTCCTCAAGCCCACTCACTTCGCGGGTGGACATGCGCAAATGAGCTATGCCTTCAACTACATTGGCCCCACCGGAAACCAGCGCGACGAAGTCACCGTGATTCGCCGTCGTCGTAACCAGGAGGTAACTTTCTGATGCGCGTAATGGCACAAATTTGCATGGTGATGAACCTCGACAAATGTATCGGCTGCCACACCTGTTCAGTGACCTGTAAGCAGGCCTGGACTAACCGTGAAGGCACCGAATACATGTGGTTTAACGATGTTGAAACCCGCCCAGGCGTGGGCTACCCGCGCGGCTGGGAGGACCAGGACAAGTGGCAGGGCGGCTGGAAGCGCACCAAGAACGGCAAGCTGGTGCCCCGCTCAGGTGGGCGTTTGCGTCGCCTAGCCAATATTTTCGCCAACCCGCAGATGCCCACGGTTGAGGACTACTACGAGCCCTGGACCTATGAGTATGACCGTCTGCTCTCGGCCCCTAAGGACTCGCCCGCTATTCCGGTGGCGCGTGCCAAGAGCCAGCTAGATGGGCGCTACATTAACCAGCCTGAGTGGGGTCCCAACTGGGATGACAACCTGGGCGGCTCAATGGAAACCCTGGATCAAGACCCGATCTTGTCGCAGATGAACCTGAGCGTGAAGAAGGACATTGAGTCCACCTTCATGTTCTACCTGCCGCGTATCTGCGAGCACTGCCTCAACCCCACCTGTGTGTCTGCCTGCCCCTCGGGCGCCATGTATAAGCGCACTGAGGACGGCATTGTGCTGGTAGATCAGGATGCTTGCCGTGGTTGGCGCATGTGTGTGTCCGCCTGCCCCTACAAGAAGGTGTACTTCAACCACTCCAGCGGTAAGGCTGAAAAGTGCACCCTGTGCTATCCGCGTCTGGAGTCCGGTCAGCCCACGATCTGCTCGGAGACCTGCGTGGGGCGCCTGCGCTACCTGGGTGTTATCTTCTACGACGCCGACCGTGTATCTCAGGCCGCTGCGGTGGAAGACCCTCAGGATCTGTACATGGCGCAGCGTTCAATCATGCTCGACCCGCGTGACCCGCAGGTGGTGGCTGGCGCCCGTGCTAGCGGCATTCCGGACACCTGGATTGAGGCGGCTAAGTCCTCCCCCATCTGGGATCTGATCAACACCTATGAGGTGGCTTTGCCGATCCACCCCGAATACCGCACCATGCCCATGGTTTGGTATGTGCCCCCGCTCAGCCCGGTGGTTGATGAGGTGGCTAACGCCGGTTTTGACGCTGAAGATCACCGCGTGCTGCTAAGCGCCGTGGCCGACATGCGTATTCCTATGGAGTACCTGGCGGGCCTGTTTACCGCCGGTGACGTAAATCTGATTGAGCGTACGCTGCGCCGCTTGGCCGCTATGCGTTCACATATGCGCGCCCGCAACCTGGGTCAGGAACCTGACCCGCAGATTGCCGCCAGTGTGGGTATGGATGGTCAGGCCCTGGAGCGCATGTACCGTCTGCTGGCTATTGCCAAGTATGACGACCGTTTCGTGGTGCCCACCACCCGCCCTGAGGTACCTCGCGGCATGGAGGCTATGGGCGACGACGTCGCCGCGCTGCTTGGTGAAGGCGCCCCCAGTGCCTGCGCTAGCGGCTGCACCGATGTGAGCGGCTTCCACGGCGCCGATGTGCGTCGCAGCGGACGCGTGTCCTTGCCGCTACCTAGCGTGCGTTCACGTCGCACCGCCGGCTCAAGTGGGCCCGGCGCCCCGGCCACCACCGGAGCACGCCGATGAGTCCTGCTGCCGTAGGTGCCTTGGCGCTAAGCGACACTCAGCGGCGCACCGCCCATATGGTGTGTTCGCTGCTGTTGGACTATCCAGATGAGAGTTTTCCCCAGCGCCTGCAGGCCTGCCGTGACGCGTTGGCTGAGCTACCTGAGCAGGTAGCCGGCCCTCTGGAGCGGTTTTTGGCCTCAGCCACCCAGCTAGGTCAACGCGCTCTAGCTGAGCACTATGTGGAAACTTTCGACCGCCGTCGTCGCTGCTGCCTGTACCTGAGCTACTACGCCGTGGGCGACACCCGTCACCGGGGCGCCGCGCTGCTGGCCTTTAAACAGGCCCTAGCCGGCGCCGGCTGGGAGCAAACCAGCGATGAGCTGCCAGATTACCTGCCTTTAGTGCTGGAGCTGTCGGCTCGTAGCGACGACGAAATCGCTGCTATTTTGCTGGGCAGCCACCGTGAAGGCATTGAGGTACTTTTGCGGGCGCTGCGCAGCTACCACAGCCCCTATGCGGCAATTATTGAGGCCCTAAGCGCCACCTTGGCGCCAGTGGATAAAGCTACTGCCGCACGGGTGGCGGCCTTGATTCACGCCGGGCCGCCTACCGAAACCGTGGGGGTAACCAATATTTTGCCCTTCCCAACCACTGCCCCCAGGCTTGCAGCCCAAAATGAGGCGCCCGCTGTGGACGCCGTGCAGGTCTAAATCCACGCCCGAAAAGAGGAGAACATGTCTACATCCGCATTACTGGCGTGGGTGGTCCTGCCCTACGTCTCTTTTGCGCTGCTAATTAGCGGCCTGATTTGGCGCTATAAGAAAGACCAGTACGGCTGGACTTCACGCTCTAGCCAGTGGAATGAATCAGCGATTTGCGCTGGTCTTCCCCACTGTTTCACTTCGGTATCTTGTTTGTAGCTGCAGGCCACATTGTTGGTTTGTTAATTCCCAAGAGCTGGACTGAAGCGGTGGGTGTGCCCGAGCACCTGTACCACCTGGGTGCTGTCAGCATGGGTTCAGTGGCTGGCGCGATGACCATTGTGGGCCTAGTTGGTCTGCTTTACCGTCGTTTCGTGGTTGGTAGCGTGCGCGCGGCCACCACCCTTAACGACAAGATCATGTACGTGCTGCTGCTACTACCGATTGGTTTGGGTGCTTACGCCACCGTCACCACCCAGCTGTTTGGGCCGCACGGGGGCTATGACTACCGTGAAACCGTTAGCCCCTGGCTGCGCTCGATTTTCCTGCTGCAGCCTAAGCCGGAACTGATGGTTGACGTGCCCATGTCTTTCAAGCTGCACGTGATTGCCGGTCTGCTGCTGTTTGCAATCTGGCCATTTACTCGCCTGGTGCACGTGGTTAGCGCCCCGGTGGGCTATGTGAACCGCCCCTACGTGATTTACCGTTCACGTAAGCCTGCGATCCAGGCCGACCCGGTACGTCGCGGCTGGCAGCCGGTACACACTCAGGGCACCGGCAACGCCTCCAAGCCTGGCTTTGCCACTGAGGCTCCCTCCCAGGGCGCCTAGGCTATAGCCCCCGGGCGTCTGAGCCTCAGGCCAGGGCGCCTAGGCCGCGCCGCCATCCAGACAGTTAGGGCCTCGCCCCTAACCAAAGCCTTAGCGGGCCGATAAAAACGCTATTATCCCTAGTGGAGCCGTTTTTATCGGCCCGCTTTGTTTCAAGGAGTAGATATGTTCACATCGCTGCGTAAAGTTGCCAGTGCAGTTCTGGCAGCCACTGCCGCCGTGGCTTTAGCCGCCTGCTCTGGCGGCGCCGCCCCCAGCTCTTCCTCTACCAGCGCTGCTAGTGAGCGCACTATCACCGTATTTGCGGCTGCTTCACTGAAAGGCACCTACACCGAGATTGGTAAGAAGGTGGAGGCCGCTAACCCGGGTCTGAAGGTTAAATTCTCCTTCCTAGGCAGCCAGGATCTAGTCTCTCAGCTCAGCAATGGCGCCGATGCCCAGGTGCTGGCCACCGCCAATAAGTCCACCATGAACGACGCCGTCAAGGCGGGTGTGGTGGGTGCCCCCAGTGAGTTTGCCACCAACGTGCTAACCCTGATTGTTCCCAAGGGTAACCCTGCTAAGGTCACCGGTCTGGATGCTTCCCTAGATAAGGCCAAGCTGGTTATTTGCGCCCCGGCCGTGCCTTGTGGTGCGGCCACGCTCAAGCTGTCCAAAGCCGCCGGTATCACCCTCAAGCCTGTCTCTGAAGAGCAGAAGGTAACCGACGTACGCACCAAGGTGGAAACCGGTGAGGCTGACGCCGGCCTGGTTTACACCACGGACGCCAAGGCCAGTGGCGACAAGGTTGAAACCATCAAGATCGACTCTCACGGCGTGGTCAACCACTACCTGATCGCCCCCACCAAGTCTGGCGCCAACAACAAGGACGCCAAGGTCTTTATTGACTACGTCAATTCCAAGGACGGCCAGGCCATTTTAGCTAAGGCCGGTTTTGGCCCAGCCGCCAGCAAGTAAAGCCTGGTTAAGGCCATTTAAGACCCGGTAAATACCACCATGCGCAGCCCCAGCGATAATTCTTTGTCCTCCCTTCCGCTAAGCGTGCGTGTCTTAGGCATAATTGCCGCTTTAGCGATTGTGACGCCACTTATCGGGGTGGGGCTGCGCGTACCTTGGGGGCAAATTCCTACCCTTTTGGGCGGTGAAAGCGCCCAAATAGCGCTGTGGCTGAGCCTGCGCACAGCCCTAATATCCACCCTGGTCAGCCTGATTTTGGGGGTGCCTTTGGCGCTGGCTTTGGCACGCCAGTGGCCGGGAGTGGGTTTGGCCCGCATTGTGGTGGTGTTGCCTATGACTATGCCCCCGGTTGTGGCCGGTATTGCGTTGCTGGCTACTTTCGGGCGCAGAGGTTGGCTTGGCCCCAGCCTGCAAGAGGCCGGGATTTCTATCGCTTTTTCGACGACGGCGGTGGTTTTGGCCCAGGTGTTTGTGTCCATGCCGTTTTTGGTAGTCACTTTGGAGGCGGCTTTACGCAGCCGTGATTGTCAAGCTGAACGCATGGCGCGTACCTTGGGGGCAGGCTCTTTAACGGTGCTAATGCGTATCACTTTGCCTTTAGTGGCTCCAGCCTTGGCGCGCGGCACAGCCTTGGCGCTGGGACGCGCGCTGGGCGAGTTTGGGGCCACGCTAACTTTTGCGGGCTCACTAGAGGGCACTACCCGCACTATGCCGCTGGCTATCTATTTGGAGCGAGAATCGGATGCGGATACCGCCCTGGCCCTGGCGGTGGCGCTAGTGGTTACTTCCGCCCTGTTGGTGGGCTTGACGGCGCTGCCTGGCGGCTGGATTTACCGCCTGCGCACCTGGGCTGAGCGTCAGCTATTCAAAAAGCTTGATGCGGCTGGCGCCGTCAGCACTAAGCCAAGCCAGCTAGCAGCCCCCGCCGCCCCTGGCTCCAAGATTGAACTGGTGGCTAAGCTGCCTGAGCGATCAATTGATAATGCCCGCCTAGAGGTTAGCCCTGGCCAGTTCCTGACTCTGATTGGCCCTAATGGCTGTGGTAAATCCACCCTGTGTTTAATGATTGCCGGCCTGCTACGCACTCAGGGGTATCTAAAAATTGCTGACAAAACCCTTGATGAGCCCGGCTGGCACGGAACTTTCGTCTCCCCCGGTAAACGTCCTGTGGCGCTGTTGGCGCAAAACCCTGGGATTTTCACCCATATGAGTGTGCTAGACAATGTGGCTTTTGGTCCGCGTTGCCAGGGCCAAGGACGCCGTCGTGCCCGCCAACGCGCCTGGCAGGAGCTGCACGCAGTGGGAGCCAGCCACTTGGCTTACCGTCAAGGCGGCGAGCTTTCAGGTGGTCAGGCCGCCCGAGTGGCCTTAGCCCGTGCCCTGGCCACTAGTCCCCGAGTGCTGGTGCTCGATGAACCCATGGCGGCCCTGGATGTGCAGGCCCGCTCCCAGCTGCGCGCGCGGATACGCGAGCGCACCCGTACCCGTGCTATCACTGTGGTGATGGTCAGCCACGACCTGGTAGATATTGCCTCCCTGAGTGACGCCGTCGCCGTCATGGACGCAGGGAAACTGATCACCCAAGGCCCCACCACCGAGATCCTTTCCACCCCCAGCACCGAGTTTGTTGCCAGCCTAACGGGGGCCAGCCTGCTAAACGGCACTTTGGCTGGGGATGAGGCCACCCCGCAGCTAAAGCTTGGCAAGGGAGTGAGCCTGCGTCTAGCCCAGTGGCCCCAGGCTAACGACGACGAACCGGCCTGGCAGGTGGGAGCCAAGGCGGTTGCACTTATTAACTCCGACGCTATTGCGCTTTACCCGCAACAACCTAAAGGTTCGCCGCGTAACGTTATCCCGGTGAGCGTTAGCAGTTTGGATGGCGACGGCGCGGTAGTAAGTTTGTCCTTGCGCCTAGCTGATGGGCAGCGTTTACGCACCCGCCTAACCGCCGCCGCCATTGCAGAATTAGGCATCGAGGTGGGCACTAGTCTGTTTGCAGTTATCAAGGCCACGGCTATAACGCTGGAAGCACGCTAGAGTTACCTAAGCAAATATTTATCTGACCAGAGGGACCTTTACATGAACTGGATCGACGCCATCATCCTAGGCGTGATTGAGGGCATCACCGAATTCCTACCGGTGTCTTCCACCGGACACCTCAACATCGTGGAAAAACTGCTGGGCTACCAGATCAACTCTGCTGGTATGACCGCGTTTACCGCTATCATCCAGATTGGCGCGATCCTCGCTGCCGTAGTTTATTTCTGGTCTGACATCGTACGCATTGCTACGGCCTGGATTCGCGGCCTGCGCAACAAGGAGCACCGCGCTGACCCCGACTACACCCTGGGTTGGGGCATTATTGTGGGCTCCATCCCGGTGGCTGTGCTGGGTCTGGCACTGAAGAACTTCATTGAGACCACTTCGCGTAGCCTGTGGATTATTGCTGGCGCGCTAGTGGTGTGGTCACTGGTGATGTGGCTGGCTGACCGTAAGAAGAACCTGGACCGTTCCATGAACCAGGTGACCATTATGGATGCGCTGATTATTGGCCTGTTCCAGGCTTTGGCCCCGATTTTCCCGGGTATTTCTCGCTCTGGCGCCACCATCAGCGCGGGCTTGTTCCGTGGCTTTGACCGCGTAACCGCCACTCGCCTGTCTTTCTTCATGGGTATTCCGGCACTGGTGGCCGCAGGTTTACTGGAAGCCGTTACCGCCAGTGAAGATATCTCTTCTGACATTGGTTGGGGCCCCACCATTTTGGGTACCGTGGTTTCGGGCATCGTCGCTTATGCCACTATCGCCTGGCTACTCAAGTTCGTCTCCTCCAACAAGTTCACCTCATTCCTGATCTACCGCGTGATTTTGGGTGCGGTGATTGTGGTGCTGGTGCTTACTGGAGCTGTAGCCACTTCCTGATCAAAACCCACTGAGCCTAGCTTTAGGCGCCGTCGTCAGTGTCCTTTCGCCGTTAGTAGGCGGATTACTTCACTGGCGGCGGCGTCTGGTTCTAGGCGGGTGGCCCGATGGCGCAGCACCACTTTGCGTCCGCCTAGTCCAGTTAGGTGGTGTAGGACAACTCCGGCAGGTGCAGGGAAACTACCTAGAGCCAGATGGGGTACCAGGCAGTAGCCCAAGCCTTGCGCCACCATGGTTAGCCCAGTGGAGTAGTCGTTGATTTCATGGGTGGAGTTAAAGCGATAACCCAGGGCCCCCTCTAGGCGCCGCATGGCCGCACCGCCCGCCGTCGAAATATCCATATCCAACCAGTTGAGTTTAGTTAGCTCACTAAGTGAGGCCGGCACGGGCTGGTGTGGGGGCACTGCCAACACCCAGGGGTCTGAGGTTAGCGGGATGTCTTTGGTGGAGCGGGTGGGGGTGAAAGTAACTGACTCATCTGCCTCTAGCAGCATCATGTCTAACTCGCCGCTACGCAGGCGCCGGCGGGAGACTGCATCATCAAGCTCGTAAATGCGTAGTTCAATACCTGGATGCAGTTGGCTGATTTGTTCGCGCACTGGCAACAGCAACGCCAAAATACCGGTTTGAAACGACCCTACCCGCACCATACCGGTTACGCTTTGGCCACTTGAGGCTAAAAGTTCACGCTGTGCCCCTGTGATTTCAGCCTCTATACGTTCGGCAGCGTCGGTCAGCAGTCGACCCGCACTGGTTAATTGTGCACCCCGAGGTGTGCGCTCTAGCAGCTGCACTCCGGCTTCTTTCTCTAATAGCCTGATCTGCTGCGAAATAGCGCTGGGAGAAATACGTAAAGTGTCGGAGGCGGCCACAATTCCACCGTTACGATATACAGCCAGCAGAATAGCCATGCGTCGCGGATCCAACTGCATGAAGTAATTCTACATACCCAATGCGTTTTTATTTAATTGATCTTCACTCTAAAAGCGCGTAAAAATATCTGCGTGACTTCCCTTGTTGACATCAGCGTCGCCGTTATCGGCTGGATCGGTTCCCTAGCTCTTGTAGCCGCCTACTTCCTAGTGGCGCGCGGCGTGTGGGCCGGCGATTCCCTAAAGTACAACGCTCTGAACATGTCGGGTGCGATTTTGCTGATTATCAACTGCGCCTACGTAAACGCTTGGCCTTCGGCTGTAGCCAACCTGTTCTTCCTGGCAGTGGGCGTGTACACGGTTATCACCGTTAAGCGCGCTTACATGAAGCAGCTAGCCAAGCGTCAGGCCGCCAAGTTGCGCCGTCGTAACAGCGAGCTTGACCTGCCGGCAGCCGCCTAAAATCTGTTCAAAACACAGCTGATGCCTGCCCTGCCAAAATATTGGCAGGGCAGTTTTATTACTTAGTAAATAGGTCTGGAGACATATACCGATCTAACGTTGGCCCCACCAGGGCAGCTACTTCATCTCTTGGCATTGAGGCTAGAGGCTCAAACTTCATGATGTAGCGCACGCTTATTAGGCCTAAAAGCTGGGTGGTCATTAGATTCATGCGCACTGGCACCTGATCTAAACCCAAACTGGTAAATGTTGGCAGAGCTACACGCGAGGTAATGCGGTCTAGAAACATTTGTCGCACCTGCTCTTCAGAAGACAGTGCGCGCACCATGGCCACATAAGCTGGCCCCGATTCATTAGTTTCCACAAAGTTCAGCAGCTGGCGCAGTACCTGCGTTCCTCCACCCCCACCTTCTGCGGCTTGACTTATCCACCACTGGGCAATCTGCAGCGATTCCATTACCTGCGAGATAGCTTCAGCGAACAGTTCATCTTTGGAGCCAAAGTAGTAGTGAATCAGCTTGGCATCACACCCGGCCCGGCGCGCCACTGAGCGCATGGTGGTGCCTTTGTAGTCATGCAGCGCAAATTCTTCGCGTGCGGCAGCCAAAATTTGTTCTTTATCTACCCCACCCTTGCGCGGGCCACGTTTGGCTCCCCCGACGGCGTTAGCAGCTGAAGTCACGTCTCTACCGTATAGCGCGTCACATTGGAGAGCAAGTATTTCCACAACCGATGAAATACCTTAATATTTTCATCAAGCGATGAAATGCCACGCCTGCTGCCCTACTGGACACCAGACACAATCAAAGGAACACACCATGAGGGCCTTATTCATCAAGGAATTTCAAGAACTCAAACGTGACCGGCGCACGCTAGCCATGATTATCATGCTGCCACTGCTACTGCTGCTAGTGTTCGGCTACGCCGCCAACTTCTCCGTTGACCACATCAACGTCAAAGTCATCGGCCCCCAGGCCAGCTCAACTGTCAGCTATCTAAAATCCCTACCGGGAGCCGACAAATTCAACTTTGTGGCTGACACTTCAGCCCCTGCCACCCCCGCCCAGGCCCAAAAGCTACTGCGCTCGCCCAGCGGCGACGTCGTCGTTATCCCCAAAGCCAAGGTGGGAACCTTAAGCCAGCGGGTGGATGTCTACTTAAACGGCGCCAAACTCTTTACCGCCCAAAGCGCCAAGGCCGACCTGGTGCAAATGCAGGCAAATGACATGCGCGCCCAGTTAAAACAGCTTTCCAGCGCCGCCACCCAAACCCAGCAAAGCGCGCAGGGGCTACGCACTAACCCTACCCAAGCCGCCCAAGCCGCTAAGGAGCAAAGTCAAAAGCTGCAGGCCCTAGCCAAGCAGGCTCAGGAAACTAACACCAACTGGATCAAGGTGGAGTTCAACCCTGATCTAAAAACCTCTTGGGTGATGATTCCTGGTCTAATCGGCCTGGTGATGGCGGTTATAGGCACGCTGATCACCTCTATCGGCATGGTGCGTGAGCGCGAGGCCGGCACCCTGGAGCAGCTGGCGGTTATGCCGATTAAGGCCCGCTCAATTATTGCCGGCAAAATTTCGCCCTACTTTATGCTGGCGATTGTAGATATGAGCGCAGTGGCGCTGGCCGGCGTGTACCTGTTCGATATTCCCTTCAACGGACAGCTGTGGCTATTTGCGCTGGCCGGGGGGCTGTTCCTGGGCGTGGTGTTAGGGCTGGGAGTGCTGATCTCCACAGTTTCGCAGACCACGGCGCAGGCGGTGCAAATGGCGATTATGACCATCATTCCCCAAACACTGCTTTCAGGCCTGGTTTTCCCGCTGGAATCTATGGCTACCTGGGTGCGCTGCATCGGTTATCTGCTGCCGCTGACCTGGTTTGTGCAGGTTTCGCGCGGGGTGATGCTTAACGGTTCTAACGCCGCGCAACTGTGGCTGCCGCTTAGCATTATGGCGCTGCAATGCGTACTACTTTTCGGGGCGGCCACGGCCCGCCTGGCTCGTTCGCTACGCAGCATTTAAGGGGTTAGCCATGATTAGTTTTGAAAATGTGCGCTGCTTAGGGCTGGAGGATACCTGCCTTACTTTTGCTCCCGCTAGCGTCAGCAGCATCATTGGCGACGGAGCTAGTGCTAAGGATGCGATCTTGGCGCTGCTTAACCGCCGTCGTCACCCCACCCAAGGCAAGGTCAGCGCCCTGCCCGAGTCCACCCAGATTGGCTATATGCCTAGTGATTCGGGTACCTGGCCTAATTTGAGCGTGGCCGAGAACTTACGTTTTGTGGCAAAAATTTTTGGTCATTACGACGACGCCCGCGCCCAGCAGCTGTTAAAGGCAGCTGACCTGGATCGTTTCACTGACCGTCTGGCCCGTAACCTCTCTGGGGGAATGCGTAAAAGTTGGGCGTGATTATGGCGGCCCTAGCTGAGCCGCAGCTGCTGGTACTAGATGAGCCCACTACCGGGGTTGATCCTGACTCACGTACAGCTATTTTGTCTTTAATTAAGGCTGAAGCAGCCCGGGGCGCCACGGTGGTAGTGGCCACCACATATATTGATGAGGCTGAAGACTCTAGCCAAATTATTTTGACTTTGGGCTCACGTGTGATGGCCACCGGCACCGCTAAGCAGCTAATTGCCTGCGCTCCTCAGCTTGATGAGCAAACTGTGGCCAACTTGGGCGAGCCTTGGCAGCGCAGCGCGCCGCTAGAGCGAGCCTGTATTGCCTGGCAGCTTTGCGCCCAAAGCGGCTCCGATTGGCAAGGTTTTAGCACAGAGCTTGGTCAATCAAGCCAAGCGGGGGCTAGCGACTCAGTCCCCGCACAGCCCGCCAGCTCAACCCCCGCACAGCCCACCAGCTCAACCCCCGCACAGCCCGCCAGCTCAACCCCCGCACAGCCCGCCAGCTCAACCCAGGCAGGCAGCGGCAAGTCAGCAACGGCCCCCTCCCCCAAAGCGCAGGACTTGATTAGTGTGCAGGAACTGCGCAAACGCTTTGGCGATTTTGAGGCTCTTAAAGGCGTGTCTTTTGCTGTCTCGCCGGGTGAAATTGTGGGTTTAATTGGCGCTAATGGCGCCGGTAAATCCACCAGTATGCGCATTATTTTGGGTCTCGAAGCAGCCTCTTCGGGCCAGGTTAGCGTGCTGGGCCAACGCCCCGGTAGCTTGCAGGCGCGCAGGCTTTTAGGGTACGTGCCCCAGTTTGTGGGTTTGGCGCCATCGTTGAGCGCAAGTGAAAACTTGATTTTCAATGCGCGCCAGTATCAGTGTCAGGTCCCCACCCAGGTGGGCCGGTGGGCCAGCAGTTTTGGTGCCGACCCAGTAGCTAACTTGCCACTGTCTACTAGGCGCATGTTGGCCTGTATGAACGCCACTATGCACGCTCCGCAGCTGCTGATTATGGATGAGCCTACCTCCGGCATGGATCCGCTGGCTCGACTGCGACTTTGGCAGTATCTGCGCCAGTTGGCAGCCAGCGGGGTGGGAAAATTTTGATTTCCACCCACTACTCCTCTGAGGCGGCCCAGTGCGATCGAGTGGTGCGTATGCGTGCCGGTCAGGTTATTTAGGGCCGGGCGCCGTCGAGCCTTACTGGAGCAAACTGAGGTGAGAAGAGGCGTTAGCGTGCAGATTGAAACCGCTGGCAGGCAGTAGTCCCCAAGGAATCAGGGCCGGGCTGCTGCGAGCTGAGAGCTGCACCTGCACCTTGTCGCCCTGCACGCCGAAAGAGCTGAGACTAACTAAGCTCAGGCGCGAACCAGCCAAAGGCCCACTAGGGTCATTGCCTTGCTGACTCACGCACGAACTGGCTGTTTTTTGGGCGGCTAGCGCATCTACCTGGCCTTCACTGCCAACTTCACGGGCCGCTAAGGCCACGCAGTTGTCGGCCAGGTAGGTTAGGCGTTTAAGGTCAAGGTAAATCGCAGTGGCAGTAGCCAAAATCAGGATCAAAGCCAACACCACTGCCCCTACCCCAATTCCTAGCAGCATGGTGCTACCGGACTGGCTCGCACAGGCCCGGCGCATTCGAGAGGGCACTTGACAGTGTAAGGTGGGCATTATTTGGCCCCTTTCCAACCGCGTGTATCAGCTACCTGCACCTGCCGAGTGGCACTTAAACTCACCGGAGCTAGGCCCTGACCTGCCCGGCCAGTTCCTGGCAGGGCCACTTTGGCGCTAATCGAAATGTTCACGCGCCCATCGCCGCAACCTGGGCTAAGGCAACTAATGTGCATGGCTTGGCGGGCATCGGCCTGCACATCTTGATCATCCAAGGCCAGCTGAGCGGCGGTGTAGGCCTGCGAAACCTGTTCCGGGGTACGCGCGTGCATAGTCACCTGACCGGCCGCCTGCACCGCCGACTCTAAAGCCAGCGCCGTGGCCTGCAGATATGACAGGTAAATAATGAAATACACCAGTGGGATCACGATTATGGCGGTCCAACCAATAAATTCCACTGTGGCACTGCCACGTTGAAATCTAGCTTGCGCACGTAAGCCCCTAACGCTGATAGCTACGCTGATCAACCGCATGACCGCGCACTACCACGCTGCCCGTGGGAGACCATAAGCCAATCACCGGTAAAGGGGCGCTGACCTGCACCTGTACCAGTGACACTGAGCCGCGTTGCAGGTGAGAGACCTCAGATTTAGTCGGGTAGTTGGCCCGCAAAGCCCCGTGGCACAGCTGCTGTACTCGTGCATTGGCCTCAGCGTCACTGGCACCCACCAACGCAGCCTGACGGGCGGCGTCGGAGGCGGCGTCGGCCAAAATGTTACGCACGTACAGGCTAAGCGTCAGCTGTAGCAAGGCCGCAGTTACCGCCATGACCAGCACCGCCACTAGCGACCATTCCACCAGCACCGAGCCTGCCTGGTTAGAGTGCACTACCCGGTTAGAGCCGGCCTGGTTAGAGCCGCCCTGGTTAGCGTGCACTTGGCGCAGCCGGAAAGCCTGGCACGCCCGGTAAACCGGATGTAGCCCGAAAACCTGGCGCAGCCGGGCGCTAACCCATGCCAGCGACTTTAGAGATGGCATTGTTGAACACTTCCACAAGTACCTTGCCGGCAACAGTCCACAACGCCACCACCAAACCGGCGCTCATCAAGGTGACCAGCACCCAGCCGGGCACATCACCGCGCTGGGAGCCAACGGCCCCACGCAGCGCGCGCAGCTTTGAGGCAGCCTTAACCACCATGTTTTTCATCAGTCATTCTCCTTTGAATTTCTTTATGGGTGCGCCCGCCCCGCCTTGAGACGGGCGTAAATTTCACAGCTTAAAGTGCAACACCGCCAATCCCGGGTAGAGCGCAAACACCACCGTTACCGGCAGCACTAGGAAAACCACCGGCACCATTTGGGCGATCTCTTTACGTCCGCCCTCCTCCATCAAGGCACGGCGGGCAGCTTCACGCGCGTCATAGGCTTGGGCGCGCAACACCTCAGCCATAGGCGTGCCGCGTTCAATAGCCACAATCATGGCCTGGCAAAGCGGCTTAGGGCCGGCAACTGATTGCGTTCAGACAGATCCTCCAGAGCAACAGCCAAGCGGCTACCGGCACGCATCTGCGACAAGGTGGCTTGCAGCTGGTCATGCATAGGCCCGCTGGACTGCATACATACGCGCTCAATCGCGTTTTGCGGACTCAGCCCCGCCCCCACCGCCAGGGCCAACAGCTCTACCGTGTCAGGCAGCTGATCCACTAGCTGTTTTTGGTAGCGGCGCACCTTAACACTCAGATACCAGTCGCGCGCAGACAGTCCCACAACCGCTGCGATCAACGCCAACATCACTACCCCCAGCGGGGCCACATGGGTGAAACGGCTCGCCCCCACCCCAAAGGCGATGGTAGCTACCAGCGCGGCCACAGCGCAGGCCAGCTGTTGCAGGCGGAAATCCTCCACGCTCAGGGGGCTGTTAATGCGGTTTAGCCGACGACGCACCGAACCAGAGGAGGAACCAGTATTTTCTACCGCCCGCCCCAACTGCGCCACCAGGGCCCCCATAAAGGAACTGAAAGAACGCGAATTTCCGCGCTAACGCTACGTTTACGCAGATGCACATAGGGCTCCACGCGGCTAGCCAAGGTAGGTGGGGAAGGGAAAAGGGCGCGGTAAATCAGCCATACCCCGCTAGAACCCAAGGCGCAGATAACAAAACCCAGTGCAGTTACTTGTCGCATCATCACCGCACCCGCTGTTCTTCATGCAAACGCCCCAGGCGCAGCATCAGCCAGTAGGCTCCCGCACAGGTAAGCGCCCCAATCAGTAGTACCAGGGCACCTTGGCGGGTGGCGTAGGCACTGGCGGCACTAGGTTTAGTGGAAAGAAGCAGCAGCACAATCCAGGGCGCAGCCACGGCCACCTTAGCGCCGTTAACTGTCCAAGATTGGCGCGCTTCCAGCTCGCCGCGCGTGTGTAAATCAGCGCGCAGCATTTGCGAAAGTGACTGTAGTACCTGGTAAAGATCGTTGCCGCCCACCTCATGAGCCAGCGCCAGGGCTTGGGCAATGCGGTCAGCTACCGGGTCTGCACTGCGACGCTTGAAAGCTTCCAGCGAGTTTTCAAAGCTTGAGGAAACCGCATAGTCCACCGCAAAGGCAGCAAATTCGCCGCGCAGCTGCACCGGGCCATGCTCAGCTAAGTTAGCTAGGGCTTCGGGCAGGCTTAACCCGGCCCGGATGGAAGAAACCAAAGTGTCAATTGCGTCTGGCCACAGCGTGCGCAGCTCAGTGCGGTGTTTGCGGGCCCTGGAGTTAATCCAAACCACCGGCATGATCAAGATGATTAGCGCAAATGCTAAAGCAATCGGCCAAGCTCCACTGACACCTAAAAAGACCAGGCCCACCACCAGCGCCCCCACCAGGCAGCCTGCACTAAAAGCAGCTGGCGAGGTTTTACCTACCCCGGCTTGACGCAAGTTGCGTTCCATGGCTTCATTTAGGCGCGTTAGGCGTGGATTAGGTTCCGAAGTGCACGCGGCCAGAATGCTTAAACACCCCAGCGCAAATATCAGGCCTATGACTATCCCCATGGGCGCTCCTGTCGCAGTAGCTCGCTTAGGTCAAAACCGGCGCGGCTAAAGCGCTGTGCGTCAGGCGCCCCTAGCCCCCGACGCAGCACGCCGTCGCTATCGGTTTTATAGACACTGGCAAGCTCTATCACACCATTCTCAACGCGACCTGAAAGTGAAGCGATTTCTTCTACTCTCCGTCTGCCACTGCGATCCTGGTTTAAATGCACCACCAAATCCACGCAGCTAGCCACTGTGGGCACAACGAATGCGGCAGAGACGTTTTCGCCAGCCAGCAGCGGCAAAGTGCATAGTTTCACCACGGCTTCACGCGCAGAATTAGCGTGAATTGTGGACATTGAAGGCAGCCCCGAGTTCATGGCGATCAGTAAATCCAGGGCTTCAGCTTCACGCACCTCGCCGATAAGCAGCCGGTTGGGGCGCATACGTAAAGATTCTTTAATTAAGCGTCGCAGTGGAATTTCACCGCGATCTTCAATATTGGCGCTGCGCGTTTGCATAGCCACACAGTCGCGGTTACGCAGCCCCAGCTCAAAGACTTCTTCGCAGGTCACCACCCGTTCTTGGGGTGGAATGGCGGCCGCCAGGGCCCGCACCATGGTGGTTTTTCCGGCTTGCGTGGCCCCTGAAACCACCACGTTTAAACCCACTGCCACGGCGGCGTCGAGAAAGCGGGCAGCTTGGGCGGTTAAAGAGCCCAAGCGCACCAGGTCGGCTGTGCGCGCCACTCTAGCTACGTGTTTGCGGATATTTACCGCCCATTTACCTGCGGTGATAGGTGGGATCACTACGTGCAGACGTTCGCCGCCGCGCAGCTGGGCGTCCACGAAGGGGCTAGACAGGTCTAGACGCCGTCCAGAGGCGCGCAGCAGACGCTCAATTATTTGCTCTAATTCCTGGCTTTCGAGGATGGTGGTGGTTAGTTCGCTGCGTCCACCGCGCGAAATAAACACCTGGCCGGGGCCGTTAACCCAAACTTCTTCAATGGAATCGTCGTCCAGGTAGCCTTGCAACACCCCGGCGCCGGTCAGTTCGGCGCGGATTTGGCGGGAAAGCTGGTCTAAATCAACGTCGCTGGGCACCAGCCCGGCATCTGCGCGCGCTACGTATTCTTCACGCACGTAGTTGATGATGTTATTGAGCTCGACGCTGTCTTTGAGCGGGTCAATTCCGGCCCGGCGCACAGCTTTGCGTACCTGCGTACCAAAAAAGTCTGTTGCCACCTTGGCCCCTAACTTCCCGCTCGATACCCCTATGAGCTGGGTAAATACCTTTCCAATTCCAGATTAACGCGCCCTTTAGTTTCCTGCATCACTTTTTTTGAACTTTGTCCGATTGTGACTTGATTGTGTCTTTCTTAAGGTAAAGCATGTGGGCATTACTTGGTACTAAAGTCCTATTTTGTTGCTGCTTACTTCTTCGTCAACGACGACGGCGCCCACCTGGCACCCGCCCGGTCCGGCATTTGAGCCCACCCTGGCACCCGCCCGGTCCGGCATTTGAGCCCACCCTGGCACCCGCCCGGTCCGGCGCTCACCCAGCCTGGCACCCGCCCCGACCGGCAACCACCAGGCACCCAAGTGTGTCCCCCACAGCGACCCACCCCGGCCCAACGCTCGCCTACCCGGTACTAGCGACGCCGTCGAGCTTGGCCACCAGGCGGCGTCAAGCTTGCCCCCCAGGCGCCGTCGAGACCAAACTGTGCCGGCGGCGTCGGCCCTAGGACCCAGCAAACCAACCCACCAGCCACGCTAGCAACAGGCGTATCACGGGGGCTTATTCCCCAAGCGGCGGCGCGGCAAGGGCGCAACCACTAAGCTGTGTTTTACGCTATAGGCATGTCTCGTGAGCGTTCCTACCTGAACCTGGCTGCGCTGGCGGTTGTTGCCGCCCCCAATGTGATCCCCGCGCGGTTGGCCCTTCCCCAGCACCGAGACGCAGATCAGACCCTCACTGGACTGATTGACGTGCAAGGACGGCACTGGGAAGTAATCCACACCACCAACCCCACCATTGGCGCCGCACTGATTGCGGAGTCGCGGGTGCTTAAACAGATTGGCCGGCGTGTAGACGGTGGCTACGTGGACTTTGACGTGCCGCGCCCTGAAGGTGGGGTGACTCTTCCAGACAAGTCGTATGTGCAGGTCCGTAGCCACATCCCCGGTCACCCACTAGCGATTGAATCCCTGCGCCCTGGCCCCGGCCTGGCTGCCGGCCTAGGACGCGCGCTAGCGCAGCTGCATGAAATTCCCCCCACCCTGATCGAAGAGGCCGGTCTGCCGGTGCTCACTGCCGCCGATGTGCGCAGCAACTGGCAGTCTTTATTTGACGACGCTGCCATGACCGGCAAGGTTGATTCCAACCTGTTGGCACGCTGGGAGTCGGCGCTGGATGAGGATCTGTGGTGGCGCTTCCACCCCGTGGTAGTGCACGGTGACCTGGCCGAAGAGAACATCATTACCGGCGGCGGCTCAATTTTGGCTTTCAAAGGGCTAAGCCAAATGCGTGTAGGTGACCCGGCTGAGGATCTGGCCTGGGTTTATTCCAGCGCCCCGATTGACACTTTGGATGTGATCGAGGAAGCCTATGACCGTGGCCGCATTGAGGGCGTGGATAAATACCTGCGGTTGCGCGCGGAACTGGTCAGTGAGCTGAACCTGGCGCGTTGGCTGCTGCACGGGGTGCGTACCAAGGATGAGGCAATCATTGATGAAGCTGTAGAAATGCTCGAAGACCTGGCCGAGCAGGTGGGCGACGAGCTATTTGTGGAGCGCTCAAGGCCCATGGCGGTGGTGGCTTCCAACGCTTCGCCGGATATTTCCCCTGATGACGACAGCGACGACAGTGCTTATAGTGGCGACAGTGCTTATAGCGACGACGGCGATGACATGTCTGGCGACAGCACTTACGGCACTGATTACGACTCTGATGCCAAGACAGTTGGTAAAGAAGCTAATTACGACGACGCCGGGAACTATGCGAGTGCTGACAGCGCAGATGAATACCACACTGCGGATGGCTACCACACTAATGCTGGGGGCCAAGACGAGTCCGGCTCTGGGACTAGGGCCGATGAAGACTACTACGACGATTTAGATTACGAGTCCTACTCTGGCAACTACGGTAGCTCTTCTGGCCATGACGAAGAAAAACAGCCGGAAGCTAAGAAGTCTGAGAAGCTCAGTGTTGGCGCTCTGGGTTCAAAACTTAGCGCTAGCTTTAGTTCGAGGTTCAGCGCTGGCACTTGGCGCGGGAGAGAACCCAGCCCGGAGAGCAGCTCTACCTTGGATCTAAATACCGGGGGGCCGCAGCGCAAAAAGCGCACAAGATGCAGCAGAGCAAACCCCGGATGTTCACAGCCCAATCATGGGGCTTAGCGCAGCTAGCCCAGATCTAGGTTTTGACACCTCAAGCCTGGGTATTGCACGCAGTCCTTATAGCCCCTACAGCCCGTACACGCCTGCAAGTGCGCAGATCGAAATCGTCAGTGAAGAAAAGTTTACTGGCGGCGTCGATCTGCTGGCCCAGCGGGAGAAGAGCGCTAAAAACCAGGCCTGGGCGCGGCGTCGTACAGCCACACCAGACACGGCCACGGAGATCTACCGCATGGACACAGCGCCGATTGAAACTGAGGAGCGCTGAGCTTGCCGGCTCAGCATTTGATAACTGTGGGTCACATTTTGAAATGCCGCCCACAAATACTGACATTTCATCCCTTCCCTATAAAACCCCATGGAATTTTTATAGGGAAGGGATGATTTTGCCTGTGTTTGTTTACCTGTGTTTGTTTGCCTGAGTTAGTGCTGAGCGCGCAGGGTTTCTAGGCGCTCCTTGAAGACATCTAGGCCAATGATTTGGCGCGGTCGCAGCTCATCAACATGGCCGTCTTGCACATACACATAGGCCGCGCGCACCTGGCTGATATCCACGTTTTGGCTGGCCGCCCAGGCATGCACATACAGTGAAAGCTGATCTACCCGCACACGCTGACCACCGGTTTTCCAGTCCACAATCAGCCACTGGGCACGGCCTTTCAACCGCTTTAAACACGGCGTCAATACGGCAACGCACATTGAATCCAGCCAACCTAATTTCCTGGTCAATTTCGGTGGCGTAGGGACTATAGCCTTGTAGTATCTCCAGTTCAGCGACGTTATCAAGCCACTCGTTAACCTGCTTGCGGTCAGCGGGGCTCAGGCGGTCACTGCCGGCTTCAGCTAGCGAAAGCAAAGTGCCTTCACTGTTTAGACGCTGCGACATTTCCTCATGGAAGGCTGTACCTAACCGCGCTGCCTTGGAAGGTGGCGGCGGCAAGGGGCGACGTAAAGACATGATGAAGTCTTCTTTACCCACTTTGGCCATGGCCGTGGCAGCCAGGTGACTAGGCAAAACAATTTCCTGCCCGTTTTCTTGGCGGATTTGGCGCTCTTGCAGCAGCAGGCGGGCTTGGCGCCACCAATCATCAAGCTGCGGCGCTAAACCTTCCGGTATTTGTAAAGCCTCTTCGGAGCCAGCACCCTGGCAGCCGCCCGCCGCGCTGACTAGGGCAGCTGCGCGCAGCCGCAAACTCAGCCCAGTCTGCTTGCCCAGCACAGCTTGGCCTGGTCCGGCCTGCTCCGACCCAGTTGTACTTACCCCACCGGGCTCTGCAACAGCGGACTCCGTAACGACAGGCTCCATAACCTCAGGCTCTTCCAAGCTGGCCAGGGCGTCGAGCTGGTGCGGCCATACAGACACCGAGCTTTGGTCTAAGGCGCGATTGCTTAAATCATCGTCGCGTTCATCATCTGCTAGGAACTGCACCATCTGTGAACGCTCTAGCTCTTTCAAAAACCGGCTGGTCATCTTGGGGGTCTTTGAAAGCGCCGCATAGTGGCTGGTAGTCAGCAGCAGCTGGCTGCGGGCCCGAGTGTAGGCCACATAGGCCAGGCGCCGCTCCTCAGCCACCTCCCATTTACCAAGCTCACTGCGGTATTCCTCGCCGGCAGCCAAAATCGCATCTTTACCGGCCTGGGGGCTAAGCCCAATGAATGGGCACGGCGGCAGTGAGTCATAGTCGCGGCGCAGGGTATGGGGGAACTCGCTCACCTGGGTGATCCAGCTGTTTGCCAGCACCGTGTAGTCCTCTTTAGGCCGGCTACGGTAGCTGGGGAAATTGGCTTCCACCAGGCCGGGAACCACCACTATGTCCCATTCCAAACCTTTGGAGGCGTGCACGGTTAGCACTTGCACCGCGCCGGGGGCGGGCTCAACTTCAGGTAGTTCCAGCCCGCGTTCTTGGTCTTGGGCCGCGTTTAGCCAGCCTAAGAACACTTGCGCCCCAGCTTCAGGGTTTTGGGATTTGAACGACGTCGCCTGGGCTCGCAGCGCTGCTAGCGCCCGCGCCCCCACCTCATTTACATCCACGCGCGCAGCAGCTTCAACATCCAACCCCAGGGCGCGCTCAGCCCAGGAGATGAAGTCCACCAGTTCCAAGTTGGCAGCGGCATTAGCTTCTTGCAGTATGCGCCCTAGGCGTTTGGCTTGGTATAGGCCCGCCGGTGACAGCGCGCAGGCATATTTTTTGCAAAAAGCTTCAAATGCCGCAAAGTTAACCACTATCTCGCTTAGGGCCTCAGCTAGTAGCGGCTCAGCTAGTCGTGGTTCAGCGCCACTGGGCCCAGCGCTGGCGCGGGCGTTAACCAGTTCGCGGGCAAAGCTCCACACCACGTCTAGATCGGCGACGTCGATCCCTACCAGGTCAATTAGCCGCATTAAGCGGTCGGCGCTGGTGGGGTCTAAGGCCACGCTCATCAGGGCGCGCACGTCAGCCACTTCGGGCACATCCAGCAGGCCACCTAAACCCACCACCTCTACCGGGATGCCACGCTCAATCAGGGCGGCCACGATCGGGGTGAATTGGCTGCGGGTACGGCATAGCACCGCCATGGATTTGCTTGGAGACCAACGCTGAGCCAGGAATTTGGCGATCAGCTCAGCCTCGGCCAGGCCATCTTGCACTCTGGCAGCCCACACTTTGCCGCGCTCATCGCCCACCCCGGGGCGTTTAACCAGTTTTTCTACTTTCACCTGACCACTGGCACGCAGCGGGTCACTGATGCGGTTGGCTGCCTGCAAGATTTGTGGATCGTTACGCCAGGCAGTGGATAGTTGCAGCACCGGGCCGGCGCCGTTGCTGAAGTGGCGGTGGAACTGGCCTAGCGCCGCTGAGCTGGCGCCGCGCCAACCATAAATGGCCTGGTTGGGGTCACCCACAGCCACCACTCCGCACCCGGCAAAGAGGCTGGAGAGCAAAATGGTTTGCGCCACCGAGGTGTCTTGGAACTCATCTAGCAGCACCGCTTTGAAGCGGTCACGGTATTGGGCGATTACGCGCGGCCCCACCCGCTCATCAGTAACGATCCGGCATGCCAGTGCCACCTGGTCGCCAAAGTCCACCAGTGAGTTTTCACGTTTGTAGTCAATGTAGCGCTCCACCAGATCCAGCACTTGGATACGTTTGGTCATGGCTGGCAGGCTTTTGGCGTCAATGGCTTTGGCTGCCCCGCGCACTGAGCGCAGGTCTTTTAGGTTCTGGCCCAGATCTGCCATCAGTTCGCGGGCTTCATCTACGCTAAGTAAATTTTCGTTAAGCGAGTTGGCTACCTGCAGGGCTAGTTCGGTGGCTGAATCTAGGGAACTGAAGGGTTCTTCAAATTCTTGGCCCCAGTTTTCCATCAGCTCATACATGATCTGCCAGGAGCTGGCGGGGGTCAGTACGGCGGTGTCGGTTTCCAGGCCTACTTCCAGGCCCCATTCGCGCACTAGGGAGCCGGCAAAGGAGTTGTAGGTGGCTACGGTGGCCTCCCCCGCCACTGCTGTGAGCTCTTGGGTATCGTTGCTACTTGACGCTGTCCAGCCAGGATAGCGATACAGCTGCCCGAGTCGGTTTTCGATGCGTTCGCGCAGCTCATGGGTGGCTTTACGGGTGAAGGTTAGACCCAGTACTTGGCTAGGGTCCACCTGCCCACTGGCCACCAGGTAGGTTACGCGCGCACTCATGGTGGCGGTTTTACCTGAGCCGGCCCCGGCCACCACCAAAGTTGGTTTTAGGGGCGCAGTAATTACCTTTTCTTGCTGATCAGTGGGCATATGCTTTTCACCCAACGCCGTAAATAGCTGAGCTGGGGTTAAGCGTTGCGGCGGCGTAGGTAGGGCTAGGAACTGGGCCCCGGCTGCTGGTTTTGGTGCGCTCATAGGTAGTTCCGATCGCTTAGGGCGGGGCAGAAATCTTGGTAGGCGCAGTGGCGGCAGTGTTCTCCGGTGCGCGCCTGATAGCTGGGCCCTAAACTGTCGCGGGCGGCGGCGCTGATCAGGTCCGTGTCCCAGCCTTGGCCAGTTTCTAGGTAGTCACTGGGGGCTAGCTCGCGCGAGCCGGGATAGGTTAAAGCATCCACCTGGGCTTTTTTGTTTTCTTTACCCAGCATGATGAGCGCCCCACCGTGCACGTTTTCGCCGCGTGCCTGCAGGGCTACACGGTAAGTGGCCAGCTGAGCGTTGGTTTGGGCGCCGGCAGAGTCCACACTGGCGCCGGTTTTAAAGTCGATTACATCTATGCCTTGACTGGTGTGTTCTAGGCGGTCTGCGCGCCCGGAAATTTTGATTTTAAGCGGGGCGCCATCCACCTCTAGCTCCACCTGAGCGCGCACTGGGCACTCCACTTCTACCTGCATGTTTGCGGGACTGTTGGCCAGGTAAAGGGCCAGGTTTTCCACCATTTTCTCTACCCGCTGGTTTTCTTGGCGCCCATACCAACCTCCGGGTAGCTGCAGGCTGGAGCGTTCACGATAGAACAGGTCTAGTAGCTGTTCGCGGCTCAGCCCATGTTCTTGACCTTGCTGGGCCAGCCAGTGGATTAGCGCCCCGATCTGCTGTGCGCTGGAGCTTGCCGGTGAGCCCCCGTGGCGTTGCAGGTACCAGCGCAGCGGGCAGGTTTCAATGTTTTCCACGTCTGAGGGTGAGAGTCTCGCCCCGCGTTGGCGGGCTTGGTTTACGCGCTGGGCTTGCAATTGTTTAAGGGCGACGACGGCGTGGGCGGCCGCCTGCGTGCCCAGCTGGTCCTGGCCCTCTAGCTGGGCGGGCAGCTCGGTGAGGAATTGACTGGCCCCGGCAATCCCCAGCCAGCTGCGTGGATCGGCTCCGGGCACCCCACGCTGGGCCAGGGCGGCTAGTAGCGCAGCGATTTGGGGGGCCTGGGTACCGTTGTTGTGTTTTAAATCAAGCATTAATTGCCGACGTAGCGTAGCTACCAGGCCGCGCAGAGTGTAGGCGCCGCCGGGCTGGATTGGCTCAACCGGGATGGCGCTTTGGCGGCTTAGATAGTTGAAGAAACTGGAGGGTCCCTGCTCGCCACCGTTAACTGCCCCCAGCCACAGTTGACTGTTGGCTCGCGACATGGCGGCCACTAGCAGGCGCATCTCATCACTGCAAATCTGGGCACGGGCTTGAGCCAGGGCTTGGGGGTCCAAGCTGGCAGTTAAACTAGATAAGTTGACAGTGTCAGCTATGCGTTGGGAGACAATGTCGGTTAGTAAACCGGTTTGGGTAAGGCTGTCACGTAGGCGCAGGTTAGGCCACACGCCGTCGTCGATACCTAAAACCGCCACAAACTCCCACTGACGCCCCGCACAGGCCGCCACCGTCAGCACCGAAACACCCTGTGGGCGCGCCCCTAGAGCCGCCACCGAGTCTGAGGCCACCTGCTGGGCCTCTAGCTCATCAAGGAACTGCTGGCCGGGGGCTGAAGGATTGCGCTCACTCCACACCTCTAGACGTTTAAACAGGGAAATAACCACGTCCAGATCATGATCGGCACGTTGGCGCAGCAGCGAGTCGGCCTCAATGTCTAGGGCCAGTTGACGCCAGTATTGGGCTTTGCCGCTGGCCTGCCAGGCACCCCACACCAGGCCCTCTAGCCCTTCGCTGCGTTCTTTAGCCAGGGCCTCATTAATGGCTTGGGCTACTTTAGCTTTGGCTGCCAAGGTGGGGGCTGCTTCTAGCTGGTCAAACAGCTCAGTGTCGCTAAGCACTCGGGTGCTTAGGTGATCTGGGCTCTCCCCCAAAATACGTCGCAGCCGACGTAGCTCAATGGCACTAAGCCCACCAGGGGACTTAGTAGCAGGGCACGGGCTGCTTCTTCTTGCACCACCGGCACGCCCAGTAGCTGCTCTAGGGCGGCGCGGGCGCAGTCAAGTAGGGCCTTCGCGGCTGGTTCACTGCGCAGCAGTAGGGCAGGGGTGTCTGGGGCTAGGGGTACTCCGCCTCGACGTAGTTCTTGACGGATTAACTCCACCGAGCTGCTTTGGCGCACAATCACCGCCATTTGCCCCCAGGTCAGGCCTTGCTCTAGATGCAGTGAGCGCATATGCGCGGCCACGGCACCCACCTGGACAGTGTCATCTGGGGCTATTTTGAAGCACACACTTTGGCTGTTTTGCGCCAAATGCTGGTAGTTTGGGCGGCGTTGGCTGATGCATCCGGCTACCTGTACTTGCTGCACGGCCAGTTCAATTAGAGCAGCGATTTGGCGTGAGCCGCGATGTACTTGCGGCAGGGTTAGGGCCACGGCGTCAAAGTCACGTGCGGCGCTGGCCAGCATTAGTGGGTCACCGCCACGGAAGGTTTCAACCGCCTCGTCGGGGTTGCCTAACACCACTATTTGGGTGCTGCGTCCGTCCTTGTGCTCGACGTCGCCGGGGCTAGTCACGCCGACGTCGCCGGGCTCCCCCGCACCAGTGGCGTCACCAGATCCATTCGCACTGCTGCGGCTGCCAGGTCCTTGCGCGCCACTGGCGCCACCGAGGCCAGCGCTTGGCATCTGGCCAGCAGACCAGCCTTGTCCCTCAGCCTCGCCAAGGTTTAGGGCAGCTAAAGCGTGCAGTAGGCGGGCGGTGGCCGCTGTGCAGTCTTGGTAGTCGTCTACCACCACCAGATCTGGCAGCTGCGGCGGAGCGGTTACATCGGCTTGATACCAATGCTCTAGTGCATATAGGGCCCGATCTTGCAGGCGGGCAGTGTCTAGTTTCAGCGCCATGGCCCGGTTGGCAGCGCTGATGTCACTTTGGCTGTCCCACAGTTTTAACAGTGGCGCCGCCTCACACCACAGCTGTACCTGAGCGGCCTGGCCCAGTTGCTCTAGCAGCTGGTAGTCAACCCCCAGCTCACCGCAGCGCGAGAACAGGTTACGGATTTGGGCACGAAAACCGCGTGTTTGGGTTACTTCAGCTGGTTGAGACCAGCTGACCTGGCCAATTAGCTGTTCTAGGGCGGCGTCCTCATCAGCGCCCATCAGCAACACCGGGGCTGGCAGGGGTTGTAGACGCTGGCTAAACCACTGGCTTAGGATGCGCAGGGCAAAAGCCGCCGGGGTAAACACGCGCGGGGTGTCCACCTGCACCGACGCCGCCGGGGCGGCCCCCGCAGCATCCTGGGTATAGGTTTGGGCTGACGCCGCCGGGCCGGTCTGGGCCGGGCCGGACTTATCCGCTGGGACGCCTGAGTCTGCCGCCGGGGCGGTCTGAGCTGGGCTGGGTTGAGTTTGGGGTGACTGCGACGCCGCTTGGCCCTGGCGGCTGGCCAGCTGGGTTTGAGCCTGCACCAAATAAGTGCGCAGCTGATCTGCACGCACGCGCGTGGGGCTAAGCAACACTGCTTGACGTCCCTGCGCCACCGCCTGGGCCACCAGGGACACCGCTAAAGTAGTTTTGCCACTGCCTGGCGCCCCCAAAGCCACCAAATTTCGCCCTTCGCCAACTAGCTGGGAGGCTTTATTGGTGAAAGCGTCTGGTTGTGGCACCTCAAAGCGCTGCGACGGCGGCGTTAAGCAGAATTTGCTCATGTAACTATTGGAACACAGCTTATACACGCCAATTCGTGTATTTTTTGCATTGCAGTAGCATTATGTAAGTAAATTTCCCGCATTCCCTGCCGGCCCACTACTTCTTTATTAGGAGCTTTACATGCAGGTCACCATCGGCATCACCAACGTTGCGCGCGAGCTAACCTTCGAGACCAATGACAGCCAAGAGCGCGTACTTTCCACCATCAAGGCCGCTCAGGGCTCCCCCGCCGTAGTTCTCGACGACGACAAGGGCCGCAAGGTTTACGTGCCCACCTCCGCCATTGCCTACGTAGTGTTAGGTGAAAGCGAGCCGCGTCGCGTGGGCTTCGCCCTCTGATTCTTCAGGCGCCTTCTTTAGACTGCTGCTGGGCGCCACTTTTTAGGCGCCCCTAGGCGCCACGCCGCCAGCTAGAGGCGCGCACAAAACCCCACCGGCTAAGCCGGTGGGGTTTGTTTTTATGCAGATAGCCTCATACGCGCAGGCCCAGGCCCTTCATACGGGTGGCCGCCCCAGCAGACAGGGCGTCGTGGTAGCCCTGGCGGGCGGCGTCGTCGGCAGCTAAACCCTTAAAACGTGCCAGCAAAGCGTGGAAAGTACCCACTTCCTCACCAACCACGCGCCGCCCCCACAGCCCCAAACGGGCCGCCAGCTGCGGGTCAGAACCGGCTGCACCCAAAATACTGGCAGAAGCAAAAGCATCCAGCTCACGGTGGTCCAGATAGGGCGCCAGCTCAGAGGCCAGCGCCGGGGGCAGCAGCGAAACCGCATGGGCCGCAAAGTCGCCCAGCAAACCCATACCCAAATAAGTCTTAAGCACGCGCTCAGGCCAGTCAGCCGGGCGAGTACGCTCATCGTAATCACCCAGCGCCCCCATAAACGGCTGCGCATTATCTAGCGCATCAACCCCCAGCTCGCGACTACGGGTAGAAACCGCCTTAAAATCCTGCGTGGTTTGGGCACTTAGCCGCATCAACGCGGCCCGCGTGACCATGTCGGGAGCCATATAAGCATCCTTGCCCAGGCGAATGGATTGCACCGATAAAGACCAGGTAACCAGCCCAGCCACCAAATTAAACGCGGGGGCCCCAGAGGCTGAAACATTAGAAGCAGTGTCCATGGCAACAGTTTAGTCAAAGCCGCTCACATTAGTGAGGCGCTGACGTGAACTACCCCATTTACACTGCCATAAAGCCAAAAAAGCGCCTAAAGTTGAAGGCATATATGAGCGAGAACAATACTGACATTGAGGCCACAAACACTGGCCTAATTAACTCCGCTGCCGCCACCGCTGTGCGCCCCGATGAGGTAGACGCAGACATCAGCGCCACCGCCGACAGCCTTGATTTAGAAACCAAAACCTTCGCCCAGTACGGCGTAGAAGAGGAAATCACCAAGGCCCTAGACGAACGCGGCATCACCCACCCCTTCCCAATCCAGGCATTAACCCTGCCGGTGGCGTTAGATGGGGCAGACATTATCGGTCAAGCCAAAACCGGTACCGGTAAAACCCTAGGCTTCGGCATCCCGCTACTAATGGACACCCTAGGTCCCGGCGAGGAAGGTTGGGATGAAGACCCGGCCTCCGGCAGCGCCCAGGCCCTGGTTATTCTGCCCACCCGTGAGCTGGCCAAACAGGTAGCTGAAGAGCTCAGCGCCGCCGCCAAATACCGCACCGTGCGCATCGCCCAGGTTTATGGCGGGCGTGCCTATGAGCCCCAAATTGAGGCCATTAAAGCTGGTGCGGAGGTTATTGTGGGTACCCCCGGGCGCCTGCTAGACCTGATTAATCGCGGCATTTTGCGTCTAGACCACGTCACCACCGTGGTGCTTGATGAGGCCGACGAAATGCTTGACCTGGGGTTCTTGCCCGACGTGGAAAAGATCCTGGCCGCCACCCGCCCCGACCGCCAAACCATGCTCTTTAGCGCCACCATGCCGGCCGCAGTGATTGCCCTGGCCAGGCGCTACATGAACCAGCCCACCCATATTCGGGCCCAGGAAGATCCCGCAGACGACACCCTCACAGTGCGCAGCGTCTCCCAGTACGCCTACCGCGTGCACGCCATGAACAAGGTGGAGGTTATCTGCCGCATTTTGCAGGCCCGCGAGCGCGAAGGCTGCATTATTTTCTGCCGCACCAAGCGCACCGCCGACACGGTCACCCGGGAGCTGTCCAGGCAGGGTTTCGCCGTGGCCGCGCTGCATGGTGACTTGGGCCAAGGCGCCCGCGAGCAGGCAATGCGTGCCCTGCGTAACGGCAAGGTGGATGTGCTGGTAGCTACCGACGTGGCCGCCCGGGGTATCGACGTCGACGACGTCACCCACGTTATTAACTATGAGTGCCCCGAAGACGCCATGACCTACGTGCACCGCATCGGCCGCACTGGGCGCGCCGGCAAGCACGGCACGGCGGTCACCTTTGTGGATTGGGAGGACCTGCCGCGTTGGCGCCTGAACTGCAAGACGCTGGGCTTGGAGTACAAGGAGCCGGTAGAGACCTACCACACCAGTCCCCACCTCTACAGTGACCTGGATATTCCTGAGAATGTGGGTAACCGCCTGCCGCGCTCGCAGCGTAAGCGTGAGGGTTTAAGCGCTGAATATATTGAGGATCTGGGCACCACTGGCTCTCGCTCTGCCGCCCGTTCTCGCGGCCGCTCTCGGGGTCGGGGGCGCGCTCACCGTAAGGCCGACGACGCCGTGCGCACTAAGCAGGCTAAGTCGCGTCGTCCCCGTAAGCGCACTCGCGGTGCTCGCCGCACTAAAGCTGAGTAAAACCAACTGGACAAAACCAGCTTGAAGCCGGCTAGAAGCCTGCCGAAAAGCCTGCTTAGCCAAGCCTGCTGGTTAAGCCTGCTAGCCAAGCCACAAAAACTGGGTAGCTTCTTAAAACCCACTGAGTGAGCTCTAAGGAGTACACTGGCTCAGGTAGGCTCCTTTAAACGCCGCAAACCCCCGTGCTCGGTTGAGCCGGGGGTTTGTTCTTAGTTTTGCAGCCAGCAGCATACGGTTTTGATTGGCCACGCGCCAGGCGCCCTGAGCTGGGCCCTTGGCCTCCCGCACGGCGAACGGTTTGGCCGCCCGCGCGGCGGGATGCTTGTTGCGCACGGCGGGGCCAGCCGCTATGGACGGGCCAGTCCCAAGGACAGGCCCCACCGCTGAGGCTAGGCCCCGAACTGCTTTACGAAGGTCTCTACCGCGTCCACCATCATCTGCACCGCAATAGCTGCCAGCAGCAAACCGGCAATGCGGGTTAGCAGGGTAATGCCAGATTGCTTAAGAATCCGGTTAAGCACCGTGGAGAAGTGCAAGGTGAGCCAAATGATCACGTGCGACACCACGATGGCCACACCCACACTGATCCAACCGGCAGTGGAGCCAGAAGAATCAGCTGCCACCATGGCGGCCACAATCGCTCCAGGCCCAGCCAGTAGGGGCGTACCCAAGGGCACCAGGGCTGCGTTAACCCCACCGGTAGCGTCAGGGTCAGGATGCTCATCCATTTTGTCGGTAAGCAGCTCCAAGGCTACTAACAGTAGCAACAGACCGCCAGATAGCTGCAACGCGGGCACGCTAATACCTAGGAACTCTAGAATGTAACGTCCAGCTAAGGCGAATACTAAAATTACGCCAAGGCTAACTAGCGTAGCCGTGCGAGCAGATTTTTTACGCTGCGCATCGGACTGTTTGCCGGTTAGTGACAGGAAGATCGGGATGGCCCCCACCGGGTCTTGAATAACTACCAGCGTGGCTAGCGAGGTAGCAAACACGTGGGGCTCAAAGATTTCCACTACCCCTCCAAAATGGGTAGCAGGCCCTGATCCACAACGCGCTCGTAGAACTCTACCGGCATTAGGTTTTCGCCTAAACGGTTGGGTTTACCAGCCCCGTGATAGTCGCTTGAACCGCTAATTCCCAGCCCCAGATCCTTAGCAAGACGCAGGGCCTGCGCACGGGCGACGTCGTCGTGATCGCGGTGATAAACCTCAAGACCAGCCAAACCAACCTCAGCCATGCGAGCAAAAACCTCGTCGGGAATTAGACGCTTGCTGCGGCTAGCGGCGCGCGGGTGAGCCACCACCGGCACTCCCCCAGCTGCGCGCACCAGGGCGCAGGCTTTGACCGGGTCGGGGGCGTAACGCTCCACGGTGTAGGGCGAGCCAGGCTTAAGCGGGCCGGCAAAAACCTCGCTGCGGTTTTTAAAAGCCCCGGCAGCTACCAGCGCGTCAGCAATGTGAGGGCGTCCCAAAGTGGCTCCGGGAGCTGTCTGAGCGACAACTTCTTCCCAGGTGATGGGGTAATCCTTGCTTAGTCGCTCAACCATAAGGCGGGCGCGCTCATGGCGGGCTTCATGTGAGCGCCTAAGCTCCCGATTTAAAGCCACATTGTCGGGGTCGTGTAGGTAAGAGAGCAGATGCAGGGTAATTCCCTGGTAGGAGCAGGAAATTTCCATGCCGCGCAGCAGTTTCAGGCTGGTGCCTTCAATTGCTTGTGCGGCTTGGTGCCATCCATCTGTGGTGTCATGGTCGGTCAACCCAATAACGTCCAGGCCGCATTCGAGAGCGGAAGCGATTAACTGTGCTGGGGTTTGGGTGCCATCGGAACAACTTGAATGAGTATGAGGATCAATGCGCACAATTGGATTGTATGGCCTAGGGGGCTCAGGCGCCGTTAGGCTCACCCGGTTGTTAAGATGCCGGCCCTAAAAGTCTTAACGCCTCACTGCCAACGAGGTCCCAGCCACGCCGCCCCGCACTAGGAGCCGTAGCACCCAACCCCACCGCCAGCGAGGTCCCAGCCGCGCCAGGGTCCAGCGTTTAAACGGCTTAGGGCCCAGCGCCTTAAACGGCTTATGATGGCTTTATGACTGAGGAAAAATCCGCCGCTTCCAGCGACAACCAGACTTTAGCTGACCGTGGTAACAACCGCTCACGTCAGCCCGCCAACTCCGCTTTCCGCGAGTTCATTGGCTCTAACTGGGGCCCGCGCCCGGAAAACACGCAGGGTCGTAACGAGTCTGCTCCTTGGGCTGCTGCCCGCCGTGAGGCTTTGGGCAAGCTGTTCCCCAACAAGCGCCTAGTGATTCCCGCCGGCCCGCTTAAGGTGCGCAACAATGACTGCGATTACCGCTTCCGCCCGCACTCGGCTTTTGCTCATCTGACCGGTACCGGCACTGATTTTGAGCCCGACGCCGTGCTGGTGCTTGAGCCTATCCGTGACGGCGGTCAGGGCCCCACTCACACCGCTGTGCTTTACTTCCGTCCGCGCGCTTCACGTTCAAGCGAAGAGTTTTATGGCGACCCGCGCTACGGCGAGCTGTGGGTGGGGGTGCGTCCTTCCCTAGAAGAGGTTGAGCACGCCACCGGTATTGCTTGCGCCCACATTGACTCTCTAGGTGACGCCCTAGCTAAGGATGCGGGCACGCTAGAACTGTGTGTGGTCAGCGAGGCCGACCCCAGTGTCACTGAGCTGGTTAACCAGGTGCGCAGCCAAAACGGTGCAGTAGACGCCCAGGTTAACGCCGCTAACGACGCCAAGCTGCTAGAGGCTTTGGCTGAGCTACGTTTAATTAAGGACCAGTGGGAAATTGAGCAGCTGGAACTGGCTGTCTCGGTCACCAAGTCCGGTTTTGAAAAGCTGATTCGTTCCCTGCCGCGCGCCACTGAGCACTGGCGTGGTGAGCGTGTGCTGGAGGGTGCTTTTGGCGCCGTGGCCCGCGAAGAGGGTAACGGCCTGGGCTATGACACCATTGCCGCCTCCGGTAACCACGCCAACACGCTGCACTGGATTAACAACGATGGGCGCGTGCTTGAGTCTGACATGGTGCTGGTTGACGCCGGCGCCGAGGTGGACTCGCTCTACACCGCTGACGTGACCCGTACCCTGCCGGTTTCGGGTACCTTCTCTGAGGCTCAGCGCAAGATTTATCAGGCAGTTCTCGACGCCGCCGATGCTTCTTTCGCTAAGGCTAACGAGCCCGGGGTGCGTTTCCGCGACCTGCACAATGCCGCCATGGAGGTTCTGGCTGAGCGTCTAGAGTCTTGGGGCTGCCTGCCTGAGGGCGTCACTGCTGCCCAGTCGCTTTCGGCTGAGGGCCAGTACCACCGCCGCTGGATGGTGCACGGCACCAGCCACCACCTGGGTCTGGATGTGCACGACTGCGCCCAGGCACGCCGGGAAATGTACATGGATGCGCTGCTAGAGCCGGGCATGTGCTTCACCATTGAGCCGGGCCTGTACTTCCGCGCCGATGACCTGCAGGTGCCTGAGGAGCTGCGCGGCCAGGCTGTGCGTATTGAGGACGACATTGTCATTGACCCTGATGGCAGCGCCCGTCGCATCACCGCCGATATTCCGCGTGACACCGACGACGTCGAAAACTGGGTACGTTCTCTGCGCGGCTGATACGTAGTTAAGACCGGCGAAATTTAGCCATTAAAACTGTCTTTACTGGCTGATCTAGGTTTTGGGGTGGCACTTACTAAGAGGTGCCACCCCAAAACTATTTGGTTTATTTAGCCGATCTTTTCACACTTTTGAGGTTAGCTCTGGCCATAGCTAGGGGGCTAACCTAAGACCATGGAGGTTATGCGCACCCATTCCACAACCCGCGTCTACATCGCTCGCCTAGCCGGCACAGCGGTCTTTGACCCGCTTGGTGATCAGGTAGGCAAAGTGGTTGACGTGGTCGTTTTAATTAACCTACGCTCAGCCCCCCGCGCAGTTGGGCTGGTAGTTGAGGTGCCCGGGCGCCGTCGAGTATTTGTGCCCCTTTCCCGCGTAACCGCCATGGAACCGGGGGCGGTAATTACTACCGGCGTACTTAACGTGCGCCGTTTCTCCCAGCGTTCACTAGAGACCCTGGTGGTGGGTGAGCTTTTAGATAAGCGCGTAACCCTGCGTGACGGGTCGGGCACCGTGGAAATTCGCGACGTGTGCATCGAAAAAGACCGCAACCATGACTGGAATGTGACGCGCCTATTTGTGCAGCGCCCGGTCACTGGGCGTCTGGGGCTACGCAAGGGTGAGACCTTCACCGTTGAGGTGGGCGACGTCATCGGCCTGTCGCTACGCCCCAATGAGCAGGGGGTTAGCGCACTGCTGGCCACCATGGAGGATCTAAAGCCTGCTGACCTGGCTGATGCCCTGCACGAGTTACCCCCGGTACGCCGCCTTGAGGTGGCCACGGCCCTAACCGATGAGCGCCTAGCTGACGCCCTGGAGGAGCTTTCGGCTGAGGATTCGCTAGCTATTTTATCTAAGCTTGAGGCCCCACGCGCCGCCGACGTTTTGGATGTTATGCAGCCTGACGACGCCGCCGACCTAGTCTCCGAGCTGCCCTTACCTAAAGCTGAAGCCCTGCTGGCCCTGATGGAGCCCGATGAGGCTGCCGACGTGCGCCGCCTGATGGCTTATGACGACTACACCGCCGGTGGTTTGATGACCACTGAGCCTATTATTTTGCCTCCCGAGGCCACTGTGGCCACCTTCCTGGCCCACGCCCGTAAGGAGGAGGGCAGCCCGGCCCTGGCCACCATGGGTTTTGTGGCTCGCCCCCCGCTAGAGTCACCTACCGGCCGTTTTATTGGCGTGGTGCATTTACAGCGGGCCCTACGCGAGCCTCCCCAAACCCTGGTGGGCTCCATTATTGATCGGGATCTGGAATCAGTTTCCCCGAGTGACTCTATTGGTACGGTTACCCGTATTTTGGCTACCTATAACCTAACCGCCTTGGCTGTAGTAGATGATGCAGACCGCCTGGTGGGAGCCGTCAGCGTCGATGACGTTTTGGACCACCTCATGCCCGATGACTGGCGTGACGCTGACGATGACGTAACCGATGAGGCCATCGAAAAGAGTGCAAATGGCTGACTCTCTAGACACTCCCCTAGACCCTTCACAGCGCGGCTGGAAGCCGTGGCGGCGCGGCGGCGGCGATAAGGACGGTTTTGGCCGTTTTGCTGAGGCCACCGCTCGCTTTATGGGTTCACCCTCATTCGTGCTGTATATGACCATTTTCGTAACCGCCTGGATCGTTGCGAATGTGGCCCTAGCTAGCGTGGGTTATGCCTGGGATGAGTACCCATTCATCCTGCTTAACCTGGCTTTTTCTACTCAGGCTTCATATTCAGCGCCGCTGATTATGTTGGCGCAGAACCGCCAAGATGACCGTGACCGCGTAACTGCTGAGCAGGATCGTCAGCGTGCTGAGCGCAACCTGGCTGACACTGAGTTTCTGACCCGTGAAATTGCGGCGCTGCGTCTAGCTATGAACGATGTGGCCACCCGTGACTTTGTGCGTTCAGAGATGCGTGACTTGCTGATGGAGATTGTGGCTGAGGAACGTAACCTGATCCAGGCCGCCGCCCAGCAGCAAGCCGAGTTTGCTCAGCGCCAAGCTCAGCTAGATGCGCAGCAACAGCTCAATAACACCAACAACGACTAGACACCGTCTATTGGCCCAGCTAACACCCTTTTGGGGGCGGCAGCTTTTTCGCTGCTAGATATCTCAAATGTGATCTATGACCGCACAGGTTCAATAGAAGTGTTAGCTGGGCTTTAGTATTAGCTCATGACACTACCCACCCAAGAGGCTATTGAGGCCGCTCTAGAGCGCGTCATCGATCCTGAAATTCGCCGCCCAGTTACGCAGCTGGGCATGGTGCGTTCTATTGATATTGCCGACGACGGCGCAGTTACTATCGGTTTGAACCTCACCGTGGCAGGTTGCCCGCTTAAAGACACCCTAACCGCTGACACCCAACGCGAGGTTGGCGCCGTCGCTGGCGTAACCAGCGTCAAGGTGGAGCTGGGGGTTATGAACGACGAGGAGCGTGCCGCCCTACGCACAAAGCTGCGCGGTGGCGTGGCCGAGCCGGAAATTCCTTTCACCAAGCCCGGCAACCTGACCCGCGTCTATGCGGTCACCTCCGGTAAGGGCGGCGTTGGTAAATCTTCGGTAACCGCTAACTTGGCTGCCGCCATGGCCGCCCAGGGACTCAGCGTTGGCGTAGTTGACGCCGACATTTACGGTTTCTCTATCCCCCGCATGTTGGGCGTGGACCACGTACCCACCCAGCTTGACGGCATGATTGTGCCCCCGGTTTCCCACGGGGTGAAGGTTATTTCTATCGGCATGTTTGTGGGAGAACACCAGCCAGTGGTGTGGCGTGGCCCGATGCTGCACCGCGCCGTGCAGCAGTTCCTCACCGACGTGTTCTGGGGCGACCTAGACGTGCTGCTGCTAGACCTACCTCCGGGAACCGGTGACGTGACCATTTCGGTGGCTCAGCTGCTACCTAACGCCGAGATTTTGGTAGTAACCACCCCGCAGGCGGCTGCCGCTGAGGTGGCTGAGCGTACCGGCCTGATTGCCAGCCAAACCAAACAGAAGGTGGTTGGGGTAATCGAGAACATGTCCTACATTGAGCAGCCCGACGGCACCACCTTAGAGATTTTCGGTTCCGGTGGGGGCGCCCAGGTGGCCGCTAACCTGAGCCGTGAGCTGGGTTATGAGGTACCGGTGCTAGCGCAGCTGCCGCTGGACATTAATGTGCGTGAGGGCTCTGACTGTGGGGTGCCGGCTTCTATTGCCGACGACGGCCGCCCCGCCGCTGGTTCTAGCGCCGCCCAGGGTCTAGCTGGGGTGGCACGCAAGCTGGGCCACCGTGCACGCGGCCTGGCTGGCCGTAGCCTAGGCGTCAGCCCGGTTTAAAGGCACCGCGCCTTAAGCTGCACTTTTACAAATGCTCCTTTAGCAAACCAAACATTCACCAAACCAAGCTGTGGGGGGCCCGCTTGCACTGCAAGCGGGCCCCCCACGTCTAACTTGGTTTCGGACCTAACCAGTTTTAGACCGAATTGGTTTCGGACCTGATCAGTTTTAGACCTACTCGGTTTTGGACCTAACCAGTTTCGGACCTAACCAGTTTCGGCCCTAATTGGTTTGGCTCTAATTAGGTCTAATCAGTTTGGGTCTCTAGCCATTTGGCTATCTAGCTGAGTTTGACGCTAACTAGCAAGCCGTCGCCCACTGGCAGGATATTGGTCAGCAGCTGCTCGTGAGCGATAAGTTCACGCCCCAGTTGACGCATGATTACGGTTTGCGGATCGCGACGGGCCGGGTCAGCCACATTGTCGTTCCATAGCGCGCGCGTGATGGCTAGGATGCCGCCTACGCGCAGCATACGTAGCGCCATGTTGACTAGGTTGGCGCTTTCGCTGGGGCCGCAGTCCAGTACCACCATGTCGTAAGAGTTGGCTGCCATACGCGGCATCACGTCGCTGGCGCGTCCGTTAATCATGCGGAAACGCGAAGCTTGGTAACCGGCACTCATAAACATGCGCCTAGCTTGGCGATGTAGTTCAGCCTCCAGATCAATGGTGGTTAGTACGCCGTCGGAACCCATGCCTGAAAGCAACCACAAGCCTGAGACTCCAACCCCGGTACCAACCTCAGCTACAGCCTTGGCTCGCGAGACGGCTGCCAGCATACGCAGCGCTGCACCTGTACCGCTGGAGACCGGGGTGGCCCCCAGTTCAGTGCCGCGCAGACGGGCCAGCGTCAGCACCTCGTCTTCGAAAGCCTGCTCCTCGGTATAGACCCAGGTGAGGTTTTTATCAGCACGCAACAGACACTCCTGGCATATGACGGGTGGGAACAGCGCTTACATAGTATCGCCTTAAGGAAGAAAATATGGCCAACTAGCTCACCAGGTGGGCAAGGCCATCATTCCTAGGGCATAAATTGGCCCCGGTTAGGCGCCGCAGCTGCATAGGGGAATTTATACTAGGAGACGTGTTTGGTATTAGCGGTGGCGAGTTCCTAGTAATCCTGCTGGTGATCATGGTGGTGATCGGCCCCTCCCGGCTGCCTGAATACACGCGTACTTTCGCCCAGTTTGTGCGTAAAGCCCGCGTGAGCTTGGGAAGGCGCTAAGGCTTCGGTACGCGAAGAGCTAGGCCCAGAGTTGTCAGATCTGAAGCTGGCTGATTTTGACCCACGCAATTACGACCCGCGCAAAATTGTGCGTGACGTTATGGGTGAGGATCTTGAGGCTATTAAGCGTGATCTGAGCAATCCACTTGAGGCCCTTAAAGAGACTGTCACCGACACGGTTTCTGTAGCCGACGACGTCGCCACTAGCGGCCGCGATGCCCTGCAGTCCCAGCCTGGGCAAGCTCCCCTGGCTGAGCCCACTGATACTACTGACACCTCCGGGGTTAACGCTGACCAGGCCAGCGCGGCTGACACTGACGCTGAACAGGCCAGCACCAGCGCTAGCGCACAGGCTACTGACAGTGACGCGGCCAGCGCTGAGACTGATTTTGCCCCTGCCGTTACTGATGCCCCCGAGGCCGCCGACAGCGGCGAATTTGATGACACTGCCTACATAAACCCGCCCGACTCGGTCACTAGTGCCCAAGTAGACACCGACAACTCCGCTAGCTTGGTCAGCCCGACGCTAGCTGACCAAAGTCTTGACGCTGAGCCCAGCAACGCTGACAGCGACGCTGCAACCAACGCTGACGCCCCAGCGGACACCGCCCCCACTGCGGCGGCTGTAGACGCTGCCGCAGCCAATATTGCGCTGGCTCCCCTAAGCGATGCTGATGCGGCTCTGCTAGCGCAGCTACGCAGCCAGGTGGAGCTAAGCCCGCGCGATATTTTGCGGGCCGCTAACGCGGCCAAGCGCCCCGCCCCGGCCGCAGCCGGCGTCGAGCTTTAAACTACGCAAAATTGGCTTAAAACCGCTATTTATAAAGCAAAAGGGTCACTCACAAAGAGTGACCCTTTATGTATGTTAGCGCTGAGACTTAGATGGCCTCTAACGCTGCGGCGAGGTCTTTGACCTCTTCGGGGCTAATTTCAAGCACCAGTCGGCCGCCGCCTTCTAGAGGCATACGCATAATGATGGAACGACCTTCCTTGACTACCTCAAGCGGACCGTCGCCAGTCCGAGGTTTCATGGCTGCCATGGCATCACCTTTCGCTAATCACGAGTATGGATCCCAAAACGCACACTCAACTACTGCCAGTATAGTCTTGTAAACCTTTAAATGTGATCGCTAGGTGCGCAAAAACACCAAATTTCATGGCTGCTATTTAACGCTATCAACCCTGCTCAGCACGGCGATGAGCGCGGTTTTCTGCGGCTTTAGCGGCAATCCTGGCGCTAGCGCCAGAAACCACCAGGTCAACCGCCTGCTCAGCATTATCAGCTAGCTGCAATAAATTCATGTCATCAGCACTAATCATGCCTTCCGCAACCATTGTGGTAGACATCCAATCTAACAATGGCCCCCAATAATCTTGTCCCACTAACACAATTGGGAAAGAGCGGGCCTTTTGAGTTTGCACTAAGGTAGTAGCTTCGAACAATTCGTCCATGGTGCCAAATCCCCCTGGCATAACCACAAACCATCCGAATACTTAATGAACATAGTTTTGCGTGCGAAGAAATAGCGGAAGTTAACGCCTAAATCAACATATTCGTTTAGGCCTTGTTCGTGCGGCAACTCAATTCCTAAGCCAACACTTAAACCGCCTGCCTCATGAGCCCCACGGTTAGCCGCTTCCATCATGCCCGGACCACCACCGGTGATAACCGCATAACCGGCATTAGCTAAACTGGCCCCTACAGCGCGAGCTTGCTCATAGGCGGCCGCGTCTTTAGGAGTGCGGGCTGAACCAAAGACGCTGATAGCCGGGCCAATGCCAGTAAGCGCCCCAAAGCCTTCTACAAACTCAGACTGGATACGCAACACCCGCCAGGGGTCCTCATGCAGCCAGGCGGCGTCGTCGGAGCTAGCTAGCAGGCGAGCGTCGGAGGTGTCTCGCGGGATCTGGCTACCACGCAGCAGCACTGGGCCACGGCGATAGGCTTCACGTTTGCTCAATTATAATTTCCTAACCTTAGGGCAAATGCCGTTCCATTACTAACAAAGTGCCGCTAAAACCATACCGCCGATATCACTATCTGAACGCTTTTTGCGCCACCGGCGTGTAACAAAGTAAGGGTATGCAAATCCCCTGAGGTTGATTTGTATTACAACACGGTCTCTTTAGGACCTAATCGCTAACAGCCTTTTATCAGCTTTGCTAGGATACACACAGGTTAATTACTCCCCTAAGAGAGGAAGCCATGGTCCCGTCGTGGTTACTCGCCGCAAACCGGCGTCGCAGCAGTGCGCTAGCTGGGCTTTGCATTGCAGCTCTAGCGCTCCCCACGCTAGCTAATGCAGCCCCTGAACAATCTGTCGAAAACGAGCGTACCTGGGTAGGTACGCAGATCGGCTCTACCATCGCCAAGGATCGGTTCTGCGATGTCAATGGCGATGGCAGGGGCTATGGCTCTACCAGCTCTGGTAAGCAAGACATCGTTACGGCCTCCCCTTCCGGCTTGGTCACCGTCATTCCGGGCGGCAACCCTGGCGGCAAAATGCCGGTGGCGGGCACAAGCAGCTTCAAGATTCCTGCTTCACCTAATGTTTCTGTCTCCTGCGTAGCTGACGTTGACCATGATGGCAAAGATGAGATACTGGTTTCCTCATCAACTGCCGGTAAAGCTTGGTTAATTTACGGCAGGACTGACTTTTCTGACGTTGATTACACCAAGCTCTCAGAAAAAGGCCAGGGCTTCACTATCACCGGTACCCCGGGTACCACCAACTTCTCAGCCGTCTACGCGAATAAAAAATACGACGGCGAGTACACTAGTGATATCGTCGTGCTTAACCCTGAAGGCGACCACTCAGTGGCTTATCTTCTGCCTGCTGAGAGGCGGGGCGATATAGATTTAAACAAGCCCGAACACTATACGACCAACCAGAAGTTGTACAGCCCTACAGGCATGTTCTTTGATTCCATTCAACCCGTCAGCAATGTTGATGTTGGTGGCCGTACCTACTACGTGATTACCGCCTCTGACGCTAATGGCAAGCACGGTAAAGCTTGGTTAGTAGCCGATATTATAAGCTATCCTGACCTAGACGACCCTTTCCGTAGGGCCGTTGAAATCACTCTGGAAGGCAACACCTACCTGGGTAAGGCCACTACAGCTGCTAGCGCCGGAGACGTTAACGGCGATGGCTACGATGACACCCTGATTGGTTTTAATGGCGGCGTGGCGCTGCTTTATAGCGGTCACAGCACCTACACGATTAACAGCGCTAACCAGACTGACCCCAATGTTGCGGTGCTTACCGGCACCGGCTCTGGCTGGTCAGTGGCTTCTTATGCCCGTGAGGGTAAGCCTAATTTGGTGGCTGTAGGTGCCCCCCATGCAGGCGACGGCGAGGTCTACTACTTCCCGACCACTGCTTTTACCGCTGGTTCTCACCCCATCAGCGGTTTGGGTGACCAGGTAACCACCATTAAGGCTAAGCAGCCAGGTACTCGCTTTGGTATTTCTGTGGCCTTCTCTGGCGCGTGGCCTACCGAAACCCCTATTTTGGTAGCTGGCGCAGACAACGCCACCAAGGAAACGCCTGCTAGCGCCGCTGATTTTGGCCCCAACGCCTATATTCAGGCTGTGTATTTAGGCCCGGCAGCAACCCCCACACCTGTCCCCACCCAGACAGCGCCAGCCGCCCCCACCCAGGAGCCCACTGCGGAACCTACCCGGGAGCCTACTGCGGCCCCCACCCAGGAGCCCACGGCTATCGCTATCCCGCAGGAGCCTAGGACCCCGCTTGCGCCGCTGCCGGTTGTGCCCGCTAAGCCTTCACCGCTACCTGCCCCGGTTGACGCTGGCGTGTTGGTAACTGACAAGCTGCCTAGCGCTAACGCCAAGGTTAAGACTGGTGCTGTGCACTCTTCTAAGCTGGCTATCACCGGTTTGGATGCCGCTAGCGGCCTAGTAGCCCTGGCTCTGTTGACTACTGGTGCGGGCGCGCTGGTTTTGCGCTCTCGCCGTAGCGCCTGAGCTGAGTAAACTGAGGGCGTGAAAGACCCTCAGATTGCTCGCCGTAATCTATATGTACGCGTAGCCGCCTCACCTGGTTTCAGTGGGGCGGCTCGTGCTAAACGCGCACGTAGACGCGCGCGCCACGGGCGAAACCTGGGTCTACCCCTACTGCGCCCCAACCACCCGGGCTGGAATACTCGATCAGCCCAGTTTGATCAGGTCGCAGTGGAGATTTTTAGGGAGCTATCCCAGCGCCACCCTAAGCTTGGCCAAGTTGAGCTGGCAGTGGAGGCAGTGCCGGCCTCAGATCCGGCCCCTTGGGAGGATGCCACCTGCCTGGCCCGGTTCTTCCCGGCTGAACATAAAGCAGGTTTGCACGCCCGAATTGTGCTCTACCAGCGCCCTATTCGCTCCCAGTGTATTAGCCCTGAGCAGCTACAAGAGGTGCTTTATATAGTGTTGTTAGAGCAGTGTGCCCAGGCCCTTGGGGTTTTACCCCAAGACCTGGACCCTGATTACTAAGCACTACAGCCGAATACGCCGCTGGGCGGTGGCTTCAGTTACTTCAATGCGGTCAATCACCGAGATCAGTGTGCCCGCCTGATCACCAGAGGTTTCGCGGCTAACCAAGGTGGCTGGAACTGCGCCGCTAACACTAACCGCCTGCACACTTTCAGGAACCTGCGCCACCTGGGTTGACAGCGCCGGCAAGGTCAGCGTGCTGGTCCAGTTAGAGCCGATCGCGCTAAGCGTGACCTGCTTGGGCTGGGCTGAGGGGTTAGTTAGCAGCAGCTGGCTAGTTACGTCTTGGCGCGGCAGCATAGCCACCCCACCCTGGCCAGTTTGGGCCTGAGACCAGGTGAAATCGTGGATGTGCTGGCCTGACAGCTCCGGGTATTCACTACCCTGCGAGGTAGACAGCGCGGCGGCGCTTACCGGCTGGTCAGAGTCAATTTTGACGCCGTAAGTACCCTGGGTTAGCCCGCTAGCGGCAGGTCAGCCACTTGGCCAGCCTTAACGTTTAGGCCACTGGCGGGCGCGAACTGTACCGGCCCGCTTTTACCCAGCAGGGTTACTTTCACATGCGCGGTTTTGTCCCCGGGGTTAAGCACCCGCAGGCGCGGTTCGTTAAGGGCCCCGCTTAGGTCCAGGCTGTCTGCGCTTGCGCTGGGCGACGGCGTCGCAGCGGCTGTAGTCGCAGTAGCGCTGGGGGTAGCTGTGGCGCTGGGCTTAGCGGTAGCTTTGGCGCTTGCTTTAGCGCTGGGGGTGGCACTTGCTTTAGCAGCGCTGCTAGCTTTTGCACTCGCCTTGGCAGTGGCTTTAGCGCTGGGGGTCGCAGTGGCGCTGACAGCTGCGCTGGGCGACGGCGTAGCAGCGGCATCAGCAGCAGCTGCCTGGGGGGTGATTTGCGAGGCAGCCTTATCAATACTTAGCGCCCCAATGGTCAGTGAAGTGCCCGCCGAGGCCGTAGAAGTAATAATGTCACTGCCTGCCGCAGATTCGCCGTCGAGCTTTTGTGAGGCTACCCAGGCGGCCACGCGACCACCTTCAGCCTGTACCCGCAAAGCTAGCTGGGGGTCGGCGTCGGCAGAGTTCTCCAAGCCAACTGGGTGGCTTTACCGGGAGCAATAGACAGCTGGCCGTCACTAGGCAAGGAAATCTCGCCGCTAGCACCCCAGGCGGTGACCTTAACGTTAACAGTGGTGTTACCCGGGTTAGCCACATACAGCGTTGAGGAGCTACCCACAATAGTGGCTCCACCAACAATCCAGCTGGTTACTGAGCTTTGAACGCAGCCGCCGGCAGTTAAAGAACGCAGGTCTCCACTATCGGAGTAAGCCACCATGGCCCCACCCGCTTTAGTGCGGGAGGCGGATTGATCCAGCTTAATGGTGGCGCCTGAAATGTCGTAGCTAGAGACTACTCCGTCTTTAATGGAGGCCTGGCTACCGCCGGCACGTTTAATGTCGCCAACGCTTAGGGTGTAGCCCACCGGTTGGGTGTAAGCCGGGGCCTGTAGGTTATTTTCGGCGCTAGCAGGGCAAATCAGATCATCACTGGCACTGGTGACCGTAACTGTTTGCTCAATACCGGACGCATATTTATATACCGACCAGCCATTAGCTTGCCAGGCCAGCGCTCCCCCACTGCAGGTCAAGGCTAGGGCCCCCACGCTAGCTAGGGCACCTTTCCAGGTCAGACGCTCAGGGCGGGTAAATATTTTGAGCTGCTTCATGACTGCTTCCTAAACGGCACGGCTGCCAACACGTAGAGCCCGGCAAAAACCATCAGGGCCAGGCCCAGCGGGGCGCTAGTGCCGTACTCGATTTCAACGCGTCCAGCTTGGGAGGGCAAAACATAGGCTTGACGCCACTTATCCACCTTGGTGGGGGTTAAAGCCTGACCGTTGAAGCTAGCTTTCCAATGGCTAGAGGCACGTTCGTTAAGAATCAGGGTGCGGCTAGCGGAGCTGGCTGGCAGCTGAGCTCCAGAAGTGAGCATGGAGGCAGAAACTGCTTTGACCGTGTTATCTGCGCCCTGCGCATGTACCCGCGCCGACAGGTCCGCATGGGAGGGGTTAACGCGCCAAACCATGGCGGTGGGGGTGTCAGCTAGACGCTCCAGGCCCGGGGTAGCGTCCAGGGCGCTGGCGGTATCTGCCGCGATCGCGGTGGACTGGCCTTTTTGCAGCAAAATCAGGCTGACACCGTGGCTAGCTAGGCTATCGACAGCCCCTGACTGCTGGCCTTTAAGTAGCGCACCAACACTGTTAAGCAAAGCCAGGTTAGCTTCGTCGTAGCTACGGGCCGCGTTAATGACACTAGCCGGAGCCACATCAGCCAGCTGGACGCCGTCGCCACGCCACAACTGCACCCGCAGCTGATCTGCCTGGCTGGAAAGGTACAAACCCGCTGCTTAGTGGTTGAACGCTGGGACTCTAAACCAATCGCGTTTAGCTGCGTAGAGCTTTGGACAACCTCCAGCTGGGGAGCAGTCAACACGCACCCCACTCCGGCAGCCACAATCGCTAAGGCGCTAAAGGCGCTGATGGTGCGGCCGGGGCGAGCCAGGGTGAAACGCTTAGCGCGACTAAACACGTCGGCGCTTGCCAAAGCCCCCGCCAGGCTCAGCGCGAAGGCGAAACTGACCAAGCCAAAGGGGGTCTGCCCAAAGCGGTGGGCAAACACCACCAGCGTCAGGGCGAGCACCCAGCCAGTTAGAGTCAGTCGCGCTAAGGCCAGCGCCCGCATTCCGCTAAGCGCCCCGATAACCATCAAAGTCAGCGCCAACAGCACGGTAAACGCAGCCAGCACCCAGCCAGCTGGGCTCAGATCAGTACCCACCAGCAGTTGGTAGAGGCCGCGACGCGGGCCGTTAAGCTCCCCGGCTTGTCCCCAGGTAAGCGCCAGGGCACTGCCACGCATACCGCTGCGCAGCAAGGACAAACTGGCACCAATGGTGGGGATTAATACCACCAGGGTGGGGGCAACCAGAACCCCTAAACGCACCCACTCTTTGTGATGCCACAGCCCATATAGCAGGATCATTAGCACTACCACCGGGCCCACTAGCGGGGCCAGGCAGGTAATTAGCGCCCAGGCCAGGGCGGCGCTGGCTAGCGCATGGTAGTTAACGTCCCAGCGTTTGAGCGGGCGGGCCAGGGCCAGGGGCAGGGCTGTTTCGGGGGCCTCAGCTTCAGTGGCGTCCTCATCGTGTTCACGTGAGCCCACGGTTCCAGGTGCCACCGCTTCACGGCGCGCCCAACCCAGGCCGCGCAAAGTAGCAGCTAGGGCGAAGGGAAGCAGTAGGTGCACTAGCGCGGAGTTAATACGCCCCTGCATCAGGTAGGTCAGGCTCAGCGGGTTAATCACCCAGGCAGCCGCCGCCCAGGCGCGCAGCGCGATACGCCGAGTTAACGCCCCGGCTGCTACCCAGGCGCCTAGCAGGCTCAGCGGTAGGAAGGCCACCAGCAGCACATAGTTCAGGTTTGCGCTGGTTAGGCCAGGGGCGCGGTGATCGTGCGTAGCAGTGCAAAAGGAATGAAGGCGGTTACCGGCCAGGTGGCCACGCCGTCGCCGCTGGGCAACCAGTTACTGGTGACTAACTGCCAGCCCTCGTGCACGGAGTAGTCGTAACCAAAGGTGAAGTGGCCAGAAACTGCGCCCGCTAGCGCCACTGAGCGCAGCAACCAGCCGCCCACTCCTAGCGTTAGCACCAGCAGTAGGCTGAAAACCTGTAGCCGGCGGCGGGCAATGAAGGCTAGTTCGCGGCTTTCAAGCTCACTGGGGGCCTGTTCACGTTCACGCTGTTGGCGCAGCTGACGCACCTGGTCGCGATTGACCTGGCGAATTTCACTGGCAGGCAGGTACAGCTCGTTTAAAGCGCGCCTGGGCAGGCGAGCGTTGCGCATAAGCCGGGTACGCAGCCCGTGCACTACCCGCGGGTGGCTTAGCAGCCAGTAGGCTGAGGCGATTTCGTCTCGTGCCAGTTGTCCCTGGCCAGCCAGGGCGCGAGCCAGGCCACGGCCTAGGCCTAGGGGAAGAATCCACAGCCACACCAAAATCGGTGCGGGTACTGCGCTTACCTGCAGCCAGTTCAGCAGCTGGGCGATGCGGCGTTGACGGAAGGAAAGTTCCGGGTTGGGGGTGGTTGTCGCCTTGGTGCGCTCAGTGGTTTTGCTATCGCCTGCCTCGCCGGCATCTGCCGCGCCCGTTGCGTCAGGCGCAGTTTCTGCCGCCTGCGCGTCGTCGACGTCGCCGGGGCTGTCTGCGCTCTCAGCGTCTGTGGCGAGCTTAGCGCCGCTGTCAGCTTCTGACGCATCTGCAGCGGCGGCGTCGTTGGAGCCAACCCCACGCAAGCCTAAGTAGCTGGCTTGCCGGTGGCGGATCACGGCCTCGGGCACCACAATTACGCGGTAACCAGCCAGGCGCATGACTTTAGACAGTTCTAGGCCGTCACCGAAGGGGCCAAAGTGCTCACTAAAGCCACCAAGTTTAATGAAGGGGTGGTAATCCACCAGGACGCCGGCGCTACCGACTGCCAGCACGTCAACGCGGTCATCGTATTGGCCCTGGTCGATCTCGCCGGGCACGATCTCATTGGCGCGGCGAGCACTGGCGGTAACGCGCAGACCCACCTCTAAAGTTTGCCGGGGTTGTCCCAGTCCACCTGTTTGGGCCCGGCCATAGCTACCGAGCGGGCATTGGCAGTGGCGCTTTGTAGATTCTCTAAGCAGTCAACTTGCGGAGCACTGTCATCGTGAAGCAGCCACAGCCAAAGCGGGGTGTTGGTGTTGACGTGACTGCGGTAGTGTCCGCTTTCAATTAATTCGACGGCGCGCGCTACAGCCTGGCCAAAATTCATGGCTTCGGGGGCGTTTATCAGCTCTGTGTGGCTCAGCGCGGTTAAGCCGGAGGCTTGCACCAGTGCCTGTAAATCTTCGGTGGAGGCACTGGTGGCCTCAACATTAACTACCAGGGTTAGCTGCGGGGCGCGGGTTTGTAGCGCCAGCGCAGTTAGAGTCTGGTTCAGATACGGGCTAACACCCGACGTAACCAGGATGGCAATGGTTTGGGTCAGGCTTTTAGTCGTTAGCACACTCATCGATTCTGCTTAATATCACGCCTTTCGCGCTCAGACAAGCCACCCCAGATACCGAAGCGTTCATCATACGCGAGTGCATATTCTAAACATTCGCGTCGCACCTTACAGGTCTTGCATACGCTCTTAGCGTCGCGAGTGGAGCCGCCTTTTTCGGGGAAGAAAATATCTCCGGGCATGCCCTCGCAAGGTGCGCCTGCCTGCCAGCTTATATCACCCTTTTTGAAAATGGAGGTGAATACGATGGTTGGCTTGCGCGAAGAGTTTGAGCAGTCATCAGTTGACTGGGCATCAACACCATTGTCAGCGGCGTCCTCACCACTGAGGCCACTGCTGGCAATAGGTCCATTCGAGAAGATCTCGTACATAACACGCCCTAACGTTTTGTAATGATGAGCATAGTTGGGGTCAGCTAAAGATACATAGGCCTAGCTGGGACTAGATACCTACGCATCATTGACGTGATCCGCGTGTGGGGGAAGGGGGGAATCTGGTCTAATTTTGCCATGGTCTCTAAATGCTTGTCATTTGAACGTTTGTTCGATTTGTTACCGAACCTTTATAAACCGGCCGTCATCTGGTATGGGATTGGCGAGCGCATCGAATTGAGCGGACACGTAGTCAATATGTGGTCTTCGAAGGTGGCCGCGCTACTAGATAGTGAGATTGGCACCCCCAGTCTAACCGTTCATATGGCTCTGCCACCACACTGGCGCTCGATTGCGTGGGCGGCCGGAATTTGGCGCGCTGGCAACGTTTTGACGCTAGATAGCAACCAGGGGGCGCAATTATCACTGGCTTGCGACGAGGCAAATTTGGATCCTGAAGCTGAAGTTAGCGCACTCACTCCCCTAGCTTCTTTGGCACTACGCTGGCCCGGAACACTACCGCCACTTACTCTCGACGGCGCCGCCGACTTGATGTCTTATCCCGACAGTTTTACACCAATCGCCTGCCCACCAGGCGCGCCCGCTTGGCTAAGCAATGGTGAGCTTGAGTCTCGTCAGCAAATTTTGGACCAGTCGGGACTTTGTGCCCAAACATTAGCGGATATTAACTATTCACAAACCTCAGAAGATAACAACTTTAACAGCATCAAGCCCAAATCAAGCCACTATCAACCCCGGGCAAACAAATAGGACCAGTCAGTCTTTGAGTCTGAACTCCAAGACGACACGCCCGAACAGCGAAGAAAGTTACGCTAACGAGATTACGCCATTAGCGATATCCACTTCGGATACCCGCCGGGCTTTACTGGCAACCTTGGGGGCTTGGCTAAATGGTCGCACCGCTCTACTGCTGGACCCGCAACTACCGACAGACCAGATGCGCCGCGCCCTAGCTCAAGAAGGCTGCACCAGCTTAAATGCATAACTGCTAACAGCATTCACAACTATGTTAGCTGCCGCTTTGGGCGCCAGCCAATTTATATAACTCCGGCTAATTACCCTCCAAAACAGCCCTGACCAGGCAGTATGTGTAAAAATAAATATATTTACATATTTACTTTTGCTCACCTGCTGTGATGTTGGACATTTTGGAAAATATCTCTTGTATGACGAACGTTCGTCACATTTAAGCTGTTAATAACAGTGGCATTCCAAATATTTCCACTCTTATAGAAAGCTGATTATCATGCAAACTGCAAAGGCTGCAATTTCGCGCCCAGTTGCTGCGTTTTTCTGCTTATGCCTATGCATCTACTGCTGCGGTTGCGGAATTATCGGTTCTCAGCAATCCGTCCCAAGTGTGTCCGCTACCGTTTCTCCAGATGGTTTAGTTACCAAGAATCAGGAAACTTGGGCGCTTGCTACAGATCCTTATGTTGGCAGCAATAACGGCATGATAGTCGCGGTTACTGAAACCTATATTCAAATTTGCATGAATAAACAGGGCCTGTCGTACGAAGTGGAGCCTTATAGTCCCTCACAAGGAACCTCAATTGTGGCTTCAGGTGGCGGGCGGCTGCTATTTAACGAAAAGATAGCCGCAAATATGGCTATTCAGTTCCGCGTGAAGACAGTATCCAGCCTCGCTTGGATCGCTGGAAGAAGCAGGATCAGCAACCCCAGGCTTGGAAACAAGCTCAAGAAAAGTGCTCGCAAGAGGCAGTTAAAGAGCCACTTGCACAGCAGATCGAGCATGATGGAGGAATTTCTCCTTCCTCAGCGCAGTATTCTGAACCTGAGGGCCTTAAAGAAGCCGCCCAACGTTGGCGTAAATGCATGGAACCATTAGGGATAACTGATTTAGCAGAGCATCCTGATGGAATACCTTCCAAATCGCTGCACGACAAATTCAATGGGGTTTCAGGTGAAGTGCAGTACAAGGATCCCTTTGTACACCCCGTAACGGCTTATGAATTAAAAGTCGCTACCCAAGATGCCAAGTGTCGCACAGAAAGCGGATACACCAAACTGCAATATGAAGCCGAGTGGAGCGCCAGCTATGTATACGTACAAAAACACTTATCTGAACTGACTGCATTGCGCCAAAAATCCCAGAAAATTCAGGCCAAAGCAGTCGAATTCTTGAAAGCAAACGGCAACTACATCTCATAGCGCAGGGGGGGCGAAAGCTTAGCTTTCGCCCCCCTTGTTTAAACGCAGCCTTTAGAGCCCGCCGCACTTACGACGTGAAGCTGGCCGCTTTAGCTGGCTTACGGTACGTCAGCCTGGACCAGGGTGCCGTGACCGCTAACGTTAACGGCGCCGTCGTCGGCACGCACAAACAGCCTGACCGCGACGCAGCGGCAAACTCTTACCGCCCGCATTAACAGTTAGCTCGCCATCAACGTTTAGCAGCGTGCGCGGCCCGCGTCCGGACACCTTAACAGAGCCATCTGCCTCACTGACTGTGGTAACTACCAGTTCAAAATCCTCCACCGGCACGTTATAGGCGCGGCAGTGCTCGCTGAGGCACTCTGGGGCCGGGCGCATAGGCGGGGCCGCCACATAGTCCACGCAGGCCAGCATCTCGGGGGCATCAACATGCTTGTGAGTCAGGCCCGCACGCAGCACATTGTCACTGGCAGACATGATCTCCACAGCCAAACCAGAAATATATGCGTGCACCGCACCTGCGGGCACAAACAACGCCTCCCCCGGGTTCAAAGTAACCGGGTTTAATAGCAGCGCCGCTGCCACCCCCGGGTCGCCGGGGAAAGCCTCCTGCATAGCCATGATGTAAGCATCAAGGCGAGGAGACGGCGAGGCCCCCGCCGCCGCTCGCGCCGAAACCTCATCCACCAGCTGCTCAACCTGCTCAGCTGTAGGGCGAGTTTGCGGGCTAAGTAGCCAGCTAAAAGCCTTCTTAATCCCAAAACGAGTGGGGTTAGCGTGCAAGAACTCCGCTACCGTACACGCCAGCGGCGACTTAAGGCCGTCAACCACCTCAATGGCACGCCGGGGAGTACGGAAACCACTAACCGCCTCATAGCGGGTCAAGGCCAGCACCATTTCCGGCTTATGGTTGCGGTCTTTGTAATTGCGGTTAGGGGCATCAATGGCAATGCCAGCTGCATCCTCATCATCAAAGCGAACGCGTGCCCGCTCAATATCGGGGTGCACCTGCAACGACAGCGGCTGATTGGGAGCAATCACCTTAAACAAGTAAGGCAGCTGATCGCCAAAGCGCGCCACAATATCAGCCCCCATCACCCCCACCGGGTCGCTAGCTACCAGCTGGTCCAAGGTGGTAGGCGAGGTGGTTAATGCGCTGCCGTCATCTGCGAGCAGCTGGGTTGGGCCGCCAGCATGGCCGCCAAACCACAGCTCCCCGAAGGGTTTACCGTCTGCGGGAACATTCAAAAACTCGGGGATAGCATTTGGGGAGCCCCAGTCATAGTTCTTAACCGCACCACTGAGTCGATCCATCAAATTTGCTTTCATCTGGTGTGTAAGACTAGATCTACGCTAGCCGATAAGTCCTAGATTGTCAGTTAAACGTGGCCCGCTCTACCCGTTTTGTGGCGCACACAAGCCTTTAACTAGCATTTTCACCTTAACAAGACCCCTTATGCCCCAGCCACTACCCGCATTTAGCAAGCCCCCCCCGGGGCAAATAGGTGCATTTAGAGCGCAAATAAGAAACAATGGGACTTATGCGTGGCATCGTACTAGCCGGTGGTTCCGGCACTCGACTAAACCCCATCACCCTTGGCACCTCAAAGCAGCTGGTGCCCGTCTACGACAAGCCCATGATTTACTACCCGCTGAGCACTCTTATGATTGCCGGCATTAGTGAAATCCTGGTTATCACTACCCCCCACGACGCACCGGCTTTCCACCGTCTGCTAGGCGACGGCTCGCAGCTGGGCGTAAACCTGTCCTATACCGTACAAAAAGAACCCAACGGCCTGGCTCAGGCTTTCGTACTGGGCGCAGACTTCATCGGTAATGAGTCTGCCGCTTTGGTGCTGGGTGACAACATCTTCTACGGCCCCGGCATGGGTACGCGCCTGCGCCGCCACACCCAGCCCGACGGCGGTGTGGTCTTTGCCTACCAGGTGGCCAACCCCAGCGATTACGGCGTGGTGGAGTTTGACGCTGATTTCAAGGCCCTGTCCATTGAAGAAAGCCGGCCAAGCCGCGCTCGAACTGGGCCGTGCCCGGCCTGTACTTCTACGACAACGACGTGGTTTCCATCGCCCGCGACCTCAAGCCCAGCGCTCGCGGCGAATACGAAATCACTGACATTAACCGCACCTACCTTGAGCAAGGCCGCCTGCAGGTAGAGCCGCTGCCGCGTGGCACCGCCTGGCTAGACACCGGTACTTTCGACTCCCTGGCTGACGCCACCAGCTTCGTGCGCACCATCCAGGCCCGTCAGGGTCTGAGCGTGGGTTGCCCCGAGGAGATCGCCTGGCGCAACGGCTTTATCGACGACGACGGCCTGCGTCAGCGCGCCGAGCCGCTGGTTAAGTCCGGTTACGGCCAGTACCTACTAGACCTACTAGAGCGCGGCAAGTAAATCAGCGTCCTATTAGCGTCGCACCAGCTAACCGGCTTTAGCGCTGACAGCTGCTAGCACCGCAAAACACTGCAGCCTAAATAGGCCCCGCCAAATGGCGGGGCCTATTTCGTCTCTACCTGGGCTCTAACTGCGCTTTAGCGGGCCCTAAGCGGGCTTTAGCAGGCTCTAACTGCGCTTTAGCGGGCCCTAAGCGGGCCTAGCACAAGGCAAATTTGTACGATACGACACTTTTACACCCCAGCATGTTCACATTTACCACTTGAAGGCATATATTCGAACGCGCAAGTTAGTAACGCTACGGTGAACGGATTGTTATGAGTTCCTCCAGCCCCAACACACTATCGCAGTTGCAGTTTGAGGTTTTACGAGCCCTACTGCACGCAGATAAACCCCTCACCCAGCGTGAACTGCACCAGCTCACCGATATCTCCCTGGGCAGCGTCAACTCCACCGTGCGCCAATGCGAAGCCGCCGGTTACATCAGCGAGCGCACCCTAACTGAAGCCGGTCGCCAAGCTCTAGCCCCCTATAAGGTGGATAACGCCATCATTATGGCGGCAGGCCTATCCCAGCGTTTTGCCCCCATCTCCTATGAGCGCCCCAAGGGTACTTTGCGCGTGCGCGGCCAGGCCCTAATCGACCGCCAAATTGAGCAGCTGCGCGAGGCTGGCATTAATGACATCACGGTAGTAGTGGGCTACAAGAAAGAGCATTTCTTCTACCTGGCTGCCAAGTATGGGGTCAAAATCGTGGTCAACTCTGACTACGCCACCCGCAACAATAACGGCTCACTGTGGCTGGTGCGTGAACAGCTGGGCAACACCTACATTTGCTCCTCGGATGACTACTTCACGGTCAATCCTTTTGAAGACTATGTTTATCAGGCCTACTACTCGGCCCAGTACGCCCAGGGCCCCACGGCTGAATGGTGCATTACTACCGGGGCTGGTGGACGTATTACTGGCGTTAGCGTAGGCGGCGCCAACGCCTGGTACATGCTTGGCCATGTCTACTTTGACCGGGCTTTTTCAGCTACTTTCCGCCGTATTTTGGAAAGTGTCTACCACCTGCCTGAAACTGCCCCCAAGCTGTGGGAGTCAATCTACCTAGACCACATTCGTGAGCTGAATATGGTGATGCGCCCCTACCCGGAGGGGGTAATTAACGAGTTTGATTCGGTAGATGAGATTCGCTCTTTTGACCCGCTGTTCCTGGAGAATCTCGACTCTGACATTTTCACCAACATCACCTCCACGCTGGGCTGCCAGGTTGATGAGATCACCGATTTTTATCCGCTTAAGCAGGGCATCACTAACCTGTCTTGCCACTTAGGGTGGGCGATCAGGAGTACGTCTACCGCCACCCGGGTGCGGGCACAGACAAGATCGTGGACCGTGCCGCTGAGTTTGAGGCCCTGAATTTGGCCCGCGACCTGGGCATTGACCACACCTTCATTACCGGTGACACGGTTAAGGGCTGGAAGATTTCACGTTTCATTCCCGACGCCGCCAACCTAGACGTTAACGATCCGGCCCAGCTCACCCGGGCTATGGATATGGCCCGCACGCTGCACAGCAGTGACATGCGCCTGTCGCGCCACTTTGACTTTGTCACCGAGGGCCTAAAGTATGAGGCGATTTTGCGCCAGTTTGGGCCGATTGATGTGCCCGACTATCAGGTGATGCGCGACAAGATCATGCGTCTAAAGCGTTTCACTGAGGCCGATGGCTACCAGTTGGTGCCCAGCCACAATGACTTCTTCCCGCTCAACTTCCTGGTTTCTAACGATGCCTCTAACAATGAAATCGACCTGATCGACTGGGAGTATGCGGGCATGTCAGACCCGGCCGCCGATTTTGGCACCATGGTGGTTTGCGCCAGCTTGAGCCGTACCCAGTCCGACGCCGCCTTGGCCGCCTATCTTGAGGCTGAGCCCACCGCCGCTCAGCAGCGTCACTTCTACGCCTACGTGGTTTTCGCCGGTTGGTGCTGGTACGTGTGGTCTTTGGTTAAGGAGGCTGAAGGCGACGACGTCGGCCAGTGGCTCTACATCTACTACCAGGCCGCCAGTGACAACATTGACTGGGTGCTAGCCGCCTATGAGCAGGCCGCAGCCGCCGCCCAAGCCGAGACCGCTAGCGACGCCGTCGCCACGCCGGATCAAACCAGCACAAACCACTAAAACCAGCGCAATAAGAACGCAATAAGTAGGAGTAAAACCATGCGTTACGGAATTGGTTCAGGAGCCCTGTGGGGCCTAGACACCGTCATTTTAGCTATCGCGCTGGCGCTTAACCCCTTCGCCACCGACGCCCACGCCTCCCTAGTCTCAGCGGCTTTACACGACGCTATTTGCGCCCTGATCCTGCTGATCTTTATGGCCATGCGCGGGCGCCTAAAGGACACTTGGCGGGCAATTCACACGCGCAGTGGCCGCGCCGTTATGGTGGCAGCGCTGCTGGGCGGGCCTATCGGTATGAGCGGTTACCTGCTGGCTATTGACCAGATCGGCGCCGGTTACACCGCCATCATCTCCACCTTCTACCCGGCTTTGGGCACGGCCCTGGCAGTGCTAGTGCTTAAAGAGCGGATGCGTCCGCGTCAGGTAATCGCCCTGGCCGTAGCTATTGGGGCCATTATTGCCACCAGCTACACCTCCACCAGTGTTTCTGGCTCAGCGCTTTGGGGTGTGCTCGGCGCCCTGGCGGCAGTGGTCGGCTGGGGCTGTGAAGCCGTGATTTTGGCTTGGGGTATGCGCGACGACGCCGTCGACAATGAGACGGCCCTGCAGATCCGCGAAACCACCTCGGGGCTAACCTACCTGGTGCTAGTGGTGCCGTTAGGTGGCGCTTTAAGCAGCACCGGGCAGGCTTTAACCAGCCCCGGCGCGATGGGACTGGTAGCTTTGGCCGCCGCCGCCGGCACCGCCTCCTACCTGTTCTATTACAAGGCCATTGACCTGCTGGGGGCCGCGCGGGCCATGGCGCTTAACATTTCCTACTCGGCTTGGGCAGTGCTGTTTGCGTTCCTTTTGCAGTCGATCGTGCCTGCGCCTATCCAAATCGTGCTGTGTGTAGTGATTTTGGTTGGCACCGTACTGGCGGCTACCGAAAACTGGCGTGAGCTGACTTCTTTCAAGCGTCAAAGCCGCTAGAATCGCTGTATCGCCCACCTGCAAGTTAGGAAACCTATGAGCGACCAGCAGCTCCTAGACAATATTCACGCCCTGCTGAAAGAAATTTTGGCGGAGTTTGACCGTGTATGCACCCAGCTGGATATTCCTTACGCCGTCTATGGAGGCACCGCCATTGGCGCGGTGCGCCACCAGGGCTTTATCCCTTGGGACGACGACGTAGACGTGCTTATGCGGCGCAGTGACTATGAACGGTTCTTAAGCCTGGCCCCCCAGGTTATAGATGAACGCTTTGCACTACACAACACGCGCACAGTAGTTAACTTCCCGTTCATGTTCACCAAGATGGTGCTTAAAGACACCCTGCTGATTCCTGACTTCGCGGTGGACAGCGACTACCGGATGCCTTTCTTTATCGATGTGCTGCCGGTAGACAATATTCCGGCCGATCCGGCTGCCTTTAAACGCATGGCTAGGGCCTCTTGGCTGTGGGGGCGGCTACTGTTCCTGCACGGCACTGCCAAGCCTTTCCTGCCCGGCATTAGCGGCACTAAAAAACAGCTCATTTACACCGCCACCACCGGCGCTAACTGGGCTCTTAAAGCCGCTAAGCTCTCGCCGCAAACCTTGCAGCGCCGTTGGGAAAAAGCTGTGCGGGCCTGGGAGCACACCCCCACCACACGCATGGCTGACTTCACTATGCGCGACCCGGAAAACTGGATTATCACTAACTCTGAGCTGCTGCCTACCGTGCGGGTGCCCTTTGAGGACATCACTGTGCAGCTGCCGGCCCAGTATGATGCCTGGCTGCGACGCGGCTACGGCGACTATATGCAGCTGCCCCCGCCCGAGTCTCGTATCGGTCACATCCCGCGCATCGTAGACTTTGGCCCCTACACGGATCTACTGCCCTACCCGCAGGTAACCGGTATTGGTTTAGAAGGCTCCCCTGATGCAGCTACCAGCCCCGCAGCTAACGGGCAAGGTAGGCGCAAAGCCGGCGCCGACGTCGGCACTGGGGCCGCTGCCAGCAGCGCTATTGACCCAGATGAGGGCCTGGACCTAGCCAGTTTGCGCCAGGTGCAACTGGCCACCACCTACGTTCTAGGTGAGCTTGACCGGGTATGCAACCAGCTGGGGCTAAACTACGCGGCCTACGGGGGCACTGCCATTGGCGCGGTACGTCACCAGGGCTTTATCCCTTGGGACGACGACGCCGACGTGTGCATGGCGCGCGCCGACTACGAAAAACTACTAGCCCAGGCACCGGCCCTACTGGGTGAAGACTTTGAGCTACTAAGCCACCACAGCCACGCCAACTACCCTGGCACTGTGGCCGTACTTGGGCTTAAAGGCACCAAGTTCATCTCGCAGGCAGCTGCCGGACGCGACTTTGAGATGCCAATCGGGGTGGACATTTTCCCGCTTGATGCACGCCCAGCCAACCAGCGGGCTTTTAAAGCCCAATGCGCCCGCACCTGGGTGTGGTCGCGGGCCCTGTACCTGCGCGGTAGTGCCACCGCCTCCACCGGTTTAAGTGGCGGCGTAGACAAGGCTGTGCAACTAGCTATGCGCACGGTACACACGGGACTGAAACTGCCCGTCTAAGTCAAGCCAAACTCATTAAGCACTGGGAACGCGCTGCCCGTAGCTACGAAAAGCAGGCCGGAGCCAAGACGTGGCTGGCAGATTTCTCTACCCGCAACCCCCAGCAGTGGTCGCTGCCCGCAGCAGAGCTTAAAAACACGGTTGAGCTGCCTTTTGAGCACCTGACCATTAAACTGCCGGCTAACTATGACACTTGGCTTAAGCGCGGTTTTGGCGACTATATGACTCCTCCTCCGCCCCAGCAGCGCGTGGGCCACCGCCCCTACCGGCTAGAGTTTGGCGGCTGGCACTTTAACGAAGACGGTAGCCACAGCCGGGATCCCCAGTGAGCGCCTCGCAGCTTAGCCGCGACTATTTTTGGGAACACCGCCTCCAGCCTGATCAGCTCATTTTCTATTGTGATCATGCTGGCGGTGGTTACCCATAGCGCCGGCGTGGCCGCAGGTGGGGTGTTCTCACTGGCTATCGCTATTGGTCAACAATGGCAGACCCTGGGCATGTATGAGGTGCGTACCTTCCACGTCACCGATGTGCGCCGCGAGTTTGATTTCCCTATCTACCTGGCCACACGCATACTCACTGTGGCCGCCATGATTGCTGGCATCGTGATCTACTCGCTGTTTTCTGGCGGTCTGAGCACCAGCGTGGGACTGGTTATTGCGATTGCTTTACTGCGGGTTTTTGACGCCTATGAGGATGTTTTTTACAGCGAGTTTCAGCGTGAAGGGCGCCTAGATTTAGGGGCGCGCGCCTCATTTTGGCGTATTTTTACCACCATGGCGGTTTTCTGCCTGCTGGTGGTGCTAACCGATTCGCTGTTTATCGCTTCCCTAGTTTCCCTGGCGGTATCAGTGGTGGCGCTAGTGGTGGCCTTCTACCCCGGCGCGCGCGCCAGTTTTGGCATCACCCCCAGCTGGAATTGGGCGGCTATTAAACGCCTCCTGATTGAATGCGCGCCCCTGTTTGGCGTCATTTACAGCCATGTACCTATCTAACGCCCCGCGCTATGGCATCAAGTACTTCATGGATTTCACCGCCCAGGGCTACTTCGCGATCATCTACATGCCGGCGGTGGCTATCAATATGCTTTCCCTGCTGGTGTTTAGGCCGCTGCTGACTCGCATGGCCACCTACTGGGTGGAAAATAACTGGGGCGGTTTTAGCGCCATTGTGCGCCGAGGTCTGCTGGCCACAGTGGGGGCCTTTGCCGCAGTGGCTTTAGCTACGGTAACTATTGGCGTGCCCATCTTGAATCTTTTCTTTGGCCAGGACATTTCAGGTTATCGCCTGGAATTGGTGGTACTGGTAGGGGGCGGAGCCCTCAACGCCGCCGCCGTAATTTTGTATTACGCACTTACCACCATGCGCCTGCAACGGGCTGTATTCTGGGGTTACGCTGCCGCCGCTGTGGTCATTACCGTACTAGTGGTAGTAGCTATCCCACCATTAGGGTTACTAGGTGCCTCACTAGCCTACCTAGGCGCAATGGCCACCACCGTAATCTGTTTTTGGCTCACTATGCAGCTGCGTCGCCCTAAGGAGAACTAATGCGTTTCGCAATGGTGTTGAACACCTACCCGCCGCGTTTAGGTGGCGTAGAGATGCACGCATTTAACCTGGCTGATCAGCTCACCCAGCTGGGCCATAAGGTGTGGGTGCTGACTTTAGACTCTAAGCGTTCTATACGCCAAGACGGCAAAGTGCAGGTGCTTACCGGTATCGGCCATCTGCCTATCGCAGAAGTAATCAGCTACCCCGCCCTGGGCAGTACCAACGCTATCAGCCGCTTCCTTAAAGCCAAGCAGATCGATGTGGTTTCCACCCACACTCGCTTTTTCCCGATGAGTTTCGTGGGGGCCCGCGCCGCGCAAAAGCGCACGTCCCCTATATCCACACTGAGCACGGCTCCAACTTTGTCAACAACTCCAACCCGATTATTGCTATCGGTTCGCGGGTTGTGGACCTGAGTTTAGGCCGCTACGTAATCACCCACGCCGCCCAGGTTTTGGGGGTTTCTGAGGCTGCCGCTAACTTCGCTGGCTATCTAGGCGCCAAAGACCCACAGGTGTTCTATAACGCCATTAACCTGCCTGAAACTTCCTACGCTGGCCCGCAGCGCCCCAATCACCTGGTGTTTATTGGCCGCATGGTGGAGGGTAAAGGTTGGGAAACCTACCTGCGTTGCTTGGCTCAGCTGCGCGACGCAGGCCAGCAGGTAACTGGGCAGATGCTTGGTGATGGCGCTCAGCTACAGGCGGCCCGTGACTTGGCGGCTAAGCTCAAGCTCGACGACGTCGTCGACATCCCCGGACGCGTCAGCCCCGCCCAAGTGCGCCAAGCCATTGCGGGAGCTACCCTAGTGAACCCCACAGTCTTGTCTGAGGGCTTCCAAACCACCTTGCTGGAGGCAATCGCTGAAGGTGGACGGGTAGTTACCTTCCCCGTTCCTGGGGCACAACTGCTTGAGGCCCAGGGGGCGCCGGTAAACATCACTAGCGCCCGCACGGTTGACTCCCTTAACAAAGCTGTCACCGCTATGCTGCGTGCCCCTAAGGCTCCCGCTAGCCGTGAGCTGCTTGAGCAGTGGAGTTGGCCGGTGCGCGCACGCCAGTATCAGCAGATCGCCGCCCGGGTACTGGCTAACTGAGCTTGCTCTGATGCGCTAACTAGCGGAGTGCCTGCTCTAACTAGCGGGGCTGGTTTGCCGGCTAGCTGAGTGGCTTAGGTGGGCGCTGGTCACGTTCTTGTTTTAGCTGCTCTACCTCTTGGCGTAGCAGGGCAATTTCTTCAGCTAGACGCCGGCGTTCTTCGTCGTCGTGAGATAAATCAACACTTAAGCGCAGCGATAGCAGCAGTAGCACCACCCCGGCACCAAAAAATGCCAGGTTCATGGAGGAGAGCACCCCCAGGGCCCGCGACAAGCCGTTTAGCAGGTTGGGGAACACTGAAAACAGCACTGAACCAACCGCAATAACAATCCACCAGGTGGAGTAGCGTTCCTTCATACCGTAGTTACGCAGGCGAATAAATACCGTCACAAACACAATGACGCCAAAAACAACGCCTAACCAGTAGCTTGACTGATGCATTATGCCTCCTCAGCGCTAGCCTTGGTTTGGGTTAGGGCCACACCCAAGGCCAAAATAGCGCGCAGCAAGAACTTGGCGGCTGCCAGGGGGTTCTGGGAGGGTTCTCCCCCGGCGCGTGGACGCATCTGTACCGGCACCTGGGTGACTTTTAGGCCTGAGCGAGCCGCAATAACCAGGGCTTCTACTGTGTCGCCTAGATATTCCGCCGGGTAGTTAGCTGCAAACAGTTTAATTGCGCGTTTATCGCAGAGTTTAAGCCGCTAGTGGTATCAGTAAGGCGGGTGTGAGTTACTCGTGAAAGCACCACTGAAAGCAGCTTCATGGCCCAGGCACGCGGGCCGCGTACCTTGTAGTTACCCTTGCCAGCAAAGCGAGCCCCAATCACCACATTGGCGCCGCTTTGGGTAGCTGCCTGTAGCAGCTGGGGAATATCAGCGGGGTTATGTTGGCCGTCGGCGTCAAGCTGCAGGGCATAGTCATAGCCGTGGCGGTGAGCGTACAGGTAGCCGGCGCGCATAGCTCCGCCCACCCCCAGGTTGTAGGGCAGTTCTAGCACTTTAGCGCCATGGTCGCGGGCCACTTGGGCGGTGGCATCAGTGGAGCCGTCAGAGACCACCAACACCTGAGCGTCAGGGTAGAAACCGGTAAGCTCTTCAAGCACTGAGCCAATAACCTCAGCCTCATTCCAGGCCGGGATAATAATCAGCAAAGAGTTAAGCACTGATTTCCTTAAATTTTAGGCCGATGCGTTGGTGGCTTCAGAGCCGACGCCAGCCTTGGCAGGTGCGGCTTCAGTAGCGCTGTTAGGGGCAGGTTCGCCGACGGCGGCCTCGGTAGCTGCGGCCTTGGCAGCGTCGCCAGCGTGTGCAGGGGCGCCAACCTCAGTAGCGACGTCGCCAGCGTGTGCAGGGGCGCCGTCGGCTACAGCAGCGCCACTTGGGGCCGCTAACTCAGCCGGCGCACTAATAGCTCCGGGCCCAAACAGCAGCCAGATAACAATTCCTGAGGCCAGTGCGAAAGCCAGAGCCCCCACCATCCAGGTACTCATGGGGGTCAGCAAAGCATCTTGCCACCACCAGCGCACATCAAAGTTGAGGTTTAAGAAGTGGCGTCCCCCCACCAGGCCGTGGGTGTAGCGGAAAATCAGTTTGTGCATGAACACCGCGTTGACGGCCACCATGCCAGCCCAGTACAGCGCCGCCTGTGAACGGGTCAGCAGCGGGCGTTTAATACCCAGGAACAACCAGGGCAGCAGCCAGGCAAACAGTAGCGGCTGAGCGTAGCGCGGCTGGTAGGCAAACATGTTGGGGAAAGCCGGCGGGGTAGCTACCAGCACCGAAATACCGACCATAGCTCCCAGGGTAATAATTGCCCCCATAGCCTTGCGCCAACCAATACGCTCAGCGCCCAGCATGACAATGAAGCCCACCAGCAAAATGGCGATCATGCCCGAGTAGCCGTCAGAAGGAATATCCTTCCAGCCGGCCCCAGCCCACAGACCCCAAAAACCGGAGAAGAACTTAGCTAGGTGGGTTACGTTAAGTTCTATAGCTTCAAGCTTCTGCTGCGGGGAAACTGCCTCAGCGTGCCCCTCAGCGATAGTGGCAGAGCCTGAGGATAACATCAGATACACGCCAATTACGCTGGCCAAGGTGGCCACAGCCAGCTGTACCTTGTGAGTGCGCCACTTAGCGCAGGCAACGCAGATAGCTAGCGCCACCACAAAGATATGGAAAGAGGCATCCGCCCGCGAGGTGTAGCACAGCAGCGCCCCCACGCAAGCCAAAGCCAGCAGGTACCAGCGCCGTCGTCCACTGGCATAAAGGGAGGCCAGCAACCCCGCGCTAAAGCCGGCCACACCCGTAATGGACCAGCTAGAGGGGTTATTAGAAGTTATGAAATAGATGCCAATTGGCATCCAGGCCGCCCCCATTGCCAGCAGGTAAGCCCCGCGTAGCTTTGGCGGTGCCAGCAAGCCAATTGAGCCCAGCAAAGCCAGGGCTATAACCATATTGGCGGTGCGTGAAGCTATCACCAGACCCTGCACGCCCAGGGGCTTAAACATGTGGTGGAAGTGGTAGTAGCCGTAAGGGTAGTTACCGTCGTCGTAACGCAGCGAGTAACTGATGCGCTTATCGGAGTAGCGATTACACATCGCCTGCGAAATATCGACGTGGAAAGAAGAACAGGTAGAACCAGGTAAAGCCTCGGGCACACCCACCCGCAGCTGGCCCTGCACTACCTTAGTAGCGCAGCTTTCAGTAACCGGACGCGGACACCACATGGACACCAGGTGGTAGTCATCGTCAGGGCTAGAACCAGGGGCAGAGGCGACAACCCAGCTAAAGCCACTAACTAAAGCGAAGCAGAAAGCCAGCACCACCAATGCTGTCCTGGGTACACGCGGTAGCTTCACGAGGCTGCACCTTTCATATATAAACTTAACCCTGGACCTAAATTAACAGGTCCAGGGTTAGTTAATGCTTAGGAACGCAGGGTTTGTACGTATGCTTCTAGCAACTGCATGGAATCAGAAGGCTTAAAACCAAGGGCTTCAATCTTGCTCAGATCCATGGTGGACACCAGCGGGCGGGGAGCTACTTGCTTACCAGCAAAATACTCGGCGGTGCTGATGGGGGTTACGTCAGCGGGATCATGGCCGGTTAGCTCATAAACACGCTTAGCTACCTGCGCCCAAGACACTACCTCGCCACCACCGGTGAGGTTGTAGGTACCGTAGGGGGCCTGCTGACCTAGCAGATAGATAATGCCGCTAGCCAAGTCACTGGTGAAGGTTAGGCGCCCTACCTGGTCATCAACCACGGACGGCTTAACGCCACGCTCAGCTAGGCCAGCCATAGTGCGGATGAAGTTCTTGCCGTCACCCACCACCCAGCTGGTACGCACCAGGTAGTGCTTGGGGGCGGCGCTAACGGCGGCGTCGCCACCAGCCTTGGACTGGGCATATACACCTAGCGGGCTGGGCGGCTCAGTTTCAGTGTGAGCCTGGGCGGTACCGTCAAAAACATACTCAGTGGAGATGTGTACCAGGGTGAAACCGTGCTTGGCGGCGGCGCGGGCCAGTTAGCCGGGCCAGTGGCGTTGGCCTTCCAAGCCAGCGGGCGACCCTGGGCAGTTTCGGCGCCATCCACGTCAGTCCAGGCGGCGGCGTTAATCACCACGTCGTAGGCGGAGAAATCAAAAGCCTCCATGGCCTCAGTGTCAGAAATGTCTACCTCAGGTAGATCCACCCCGGTGACCTGGTAGCCGGCCTGGGGTAGCTGACGCATCAGCTCGCGGCCTAGCTGGCCGTGGGCGCCGGTTACCAGCGCGCGCTTAGCTGCCGGCGGGAAGGGGGTTACTGCCTCTAGGCGCGGGTGAGCCAGGTCTTTAGCAGACAAGATGGCCTTGTCCAGGCTGATGGGCCAGTCAATGGCCACAGTTTCATCAGCTAGGTTCAAGAAGGTGTATTCGGCGTCCGGCGACCAGTGGTCATTTACCAGGTAGGTGTAGGCCGTGTTGGGCTCTAGGGTCTGGTATGAGTTACCCACCCCGCGCGGCACATAGACGGCCACGCCCGGCTCAATGATGGTGGTGTAGACCTGGCCGAAGCTAGGGCCTTCACGCAAATCCACCCAGGCACCAAAAACCTTACCGGTGGCTACCGAAACGTACTTGTCCCAGGGCTCGGCGTGAATACCACGGGTAACACCCACCTCATCGTTAAATGAGATGTTGTTTTGTACCGGGCCAAAATCGGGCAGACCCAGCGCCACCATCTTTTCACGCTGCCAGTTTTCCTTGAACCAACCGCGGTTGTCTCCATGGACAGGCAAAGTCAGGCGTAGGAATCCGGGGATAGGAGTAGATTCAACGGTTAACTGATCGGGCATTACTTTTCCGTTCTCAAACTGACGCGGCCTAATAATAGGTTAGCCGCTACCGTGACTTTATGCTTTAAAAAGCTAGAAATATTACACATAGAAGCGTTCGAAGATAACCCCCAGCCCCGCTAAGTTCAGCGCCATGACTGCGGCGAAAACCGCTAAGGCCACGGCTGGCACTAGTTTATCTAGCCACGCGCCACGCACTGGACGCCAGGGATTATTTTGCAGGCTTTGCACTGCTGCCTGGGTTAACAGGGCAGGCAGAGCGTATAGCCTGCCACGGCAGGCAGGATATAGCGGCCTTGGAGCAGGTCGTCGTGTCCAGCCATGATGGAGTAGATAAAGCCCAGCAGGTTAATAGCTACCAGGTAGCCTACAGTTAACGCCAGGCACCACCAGATCCAGGTGGCGGTTTGGTTGCGTTTAGCTCCCAACTGCCGCTCTGCCCGCTTTTCAGTAACGACGGCGCCCTCCTCTGCGCTCCGAGCAGTGTCCATAGCCGCAACGTCACCACTTACCCCGGCAGCGTCGTCGGCCTTTACCGCCAGGGGACGCAACCGGTTAAGCACCAGCCGCACACAGCGCTGGGCCACCCAGAGCAGGCAGATAAGCGCAAACAGCGTCATAATCTGAGCCAGCCAGTTATAGATACGTGTTGGGTAGAACACATCCAGCCAGCCAAAGTTACCGAAGAACTGCTTAATCCAGCGGGCTTTAAACAGGGTGTAGTCATCTGCACTCTGGTCATTCCAGAACAGCTGCCACTGCTCCCCCAAGCCACGCTGACGCACCGGCCCCATGGCTAGGCCTCCCCCAGTATTTACCAGGTTCGCCTGTGGGCGCGGGGCAGCAATCACTGAACCGAAACCCACTATGACGCGATAGATAGGCCACCAGATATACACGGCAATGAACCCGCCGCCGCTAAGCAAGCCGCCTTTAAGAGCTAGCTTGAAGCTACGAGCACGCACCGCCACCACAATGAGCGCCAAAGCCACCATGGCCGCAATCAAAATGCCTTGTGGTTTAGCCATAGCAATACCGGTAGCCACACCTGCACCAGCTAGCCAACGCAGGGGGCGCTGCGCATTTAGGGCACGGGTAGCTAAAGCCAGGGCCCAGATACTGGCGCTAATCACCAAAATGTCGTTGTTAATAATGGCGCTTTGGTGGGCCATCATCGGGTGAGCTAGCGCCGACAAAGACACGAGCGTGGCCACCAAAGCCCGGCGCGGGAACAGCTGGCGGGCAAAGTAAGCCATGCCCAGTGCCCCCACTGCCGCTAAAGCCACCGACAGCAGGCGCACATCGTAGTACTGACTCAGGCCCGTGTGCGGTGAAAGCTTATATACCAGTGCCCCAGCCAGGTAATAACCGGGCGGGTACTGGGTTACTTGCGGACGTACCAGCGCCCGCTCAGGCAGCTGATTCAGCTGGCCGTTTAGCGAGGAAATCTGGCTGTAGTCAAAACGGTCTGTGCCCCAGGCATAGAACAGGTTGGAGGCTTCATAGACGTGTACTAGCTGTGGAGAGTAGTTAGCTTTCCCCTGAGTTAGGCCGCTGTCAGGGCCATTGTGGGTAGCTAAATACTGGATGTAGGACACATGCTGGTACTCGTCCATCCCGTTGAAAATAGGGATAACTGCCGCCCACACTAGCGCCTGGAACAGGGCAAAAGCCCCCACCAGCGCCACAGTCCACCGCGAGCGCCGCACCGCTAGAACGGCGGCGGCTACGGCACTGACCGCTGTGGCCGCAAACCAAATCACTAACGCGGGGGTGCTGACCCACCAGGGCCCTAGCGCTTGGGAGCGTTGCAGGCCGCGCTGTAAAGTGCCCCACCAGCCGGCGTCTGAGTAGATGGGTAGTAGGGAGGTGGTGGTGATTTCTCCGGTGCCGCGTAGGTTTTCTTCGCGCCCGGCTAGTTCTTGGTTGTTGAGGGTGGCCCCGCCGGCTTTAAGTACCTGTTCACCGGTTTTGACCTGGTAGTTGGGTTGGTTGTCTACGTGGCGTTTGCGTTTTTCGTTGGGGCGGTCGGGGTCTGTAGCTGAGACCGGGTTGTAGTAGCGGGTGACTACCACGGTGGGTTTGTCAGCTTTAACGCTGAGCGCCACTTGGTAGGTTTTACCTTTGGAGTTGGCGATGGGTTTAAAACCCATAATTTTGGTGCCTGACTCATTGACCATGACTTGGGCGCAGGGCAGGCTTTGGCTGGCTACTTGCGTGGTGGTCGGGCTGGGGGTGGCTGCAGCGTTTTGGCTAGCCGCGTTTGGGGCCGACGCCGCCGCTTGCGCTTGGGTGCTGCCTTGCGCTTGGGATTTACTCGGCGGGGGCAGCAAAGCTTGGGTGCCGGGCTGGGCGTGGACTTCGCTTAGCCGCAGCTCTAGACGGCAGCTAGAGTCCATAATGCCCAGTTTGAATTGGCCTTGTAGTCCGTTTAAACCGTTTTCAGCGGCAGTAAAGCGCTGTTGAATGGTGTCACCGTTTTTGACTGACACAAAACCGCCCGAAAGCGAGTCACGCAGCAACTGCTGTTTATCGGACAGGTGCCCGCCCTTGACGGGAATAATTAGCACTGCTGCCGCGAAAGCTGCTGCCAGCGCCGCCACTACCGCCAAGGCGGTTAGAAAAGCCGTGTTTTGCCGCAGTTTTACCAACATTTTAGGCTTTAGCTGCAGCGGCATACTCATAGGCCTTAATGTGTTCTACCGCCGCGCGCTGCCAGGTAAATTCACTGGCGCGCTTTTGGGCGGCTGCCCCTAGCTGCTGGCGTAAGGTGGCGTCAGCGCTAAGTGAGCTTAAAGCCTCAGCGATAGAGTCGACGTCGGGCTCACAGTAAGCTACGGCGTCGCCACCCACCTCAGGCAAAGACAGCTCCCGGGTGGTTAGCACGGCCGCCCCGCAAGCCATGGCCTCTAGTACCGGCAGACCAAAACCTTCACCCACACTGGGGTAAGCCAAAACCTGGCAGCCGGAGAGGAAACCGGGCAGATCCTCTAGCGGCAGGTAGCCCGGGCGCAGTACGCGCATGTGGCTGGGCACGCCCGCCAAGGCCGGCTCGATTTCTTCATCCCAACCTTTACCGCCCGCTAGCACCAGGGCCGGCGGGTTGGGCTGTTGGCTAAAGGCCTGCACCCAGGCCCGTACCAGTGCGGGCACATTTTTACGCGGCTCTAGCGTGCCCAGGAAACCAATGTAGGGCTGACCGGCTAGGCCTAGGGAGGCGGCTACGCGCTCACGCTCAGCGTCTGAGACCGGATAGAAACGTTTGGTGTCTACCCCGTGGTAGGCCACGAAGTAGTTTTCGGGGCTACCCCCCGGCGTATTTGATGGATTCGTCGCGGGTGGCAATGGAGGGCACAATCAGCGCGTCGGCGTGGTTGGAGGCGCGGGTGATGGCGGCGGTGAAGTACCGCTGCTTTAGCGGCGAGTGAGCCTGGGGGTGGGAGAAGAACGTGGCGTCATGCAAGGTTACGGCCACGCCCACATTGGGTAGCGCCAGGCGCGTGGGGTAAGTGTAGTGAGGGCAGTGCAGTACATCTGGGCGCCACTTACGTACCAGGGCCGGCAGGCCCGACTGCTCCCAAGCCATACGCACCGGGCGGCGTTCAAGCAGGTGCGGCACGGTGATGATGTGAGCGCGCGGGGCGCGGGCGGCGAAATGCTCGGCGTCGCGGCTTTGCACCGCCAAAGCCAAGTTAACGCCCTGGGATACCAAACATGGCACCAAATCATCTACATAACGTCCCACGCCGCCCAAATTTGCAGGGATGGCCGTGGCATCTAGCAGCACCTTCATGTCACTAGCATAAAGGTAAAGGCCTGGGCGGTAGTCTTGGCACATGCGCTTGTCGTTTGCTTCCGCCCCCGCCACTGAGTCTTCAACCGCTAAAGACGCCGCTCAAGACGCTTTTCAGGCGCCTAATGATGTGCGCGTGGCCATGGTGGTAGAGCAAATGTGGCAGCCGGTACCTGGCGGTTCTGGCACATATATCACTAACCTGGCCCACAGCCTGCGCGCCCAGGGGGTGAAGGTTGCCGGTATTGCCGCCCGCCGCAGCCATAATGATCCGGGCTCCAGCGCGGTGGGTTTAGAGACTATGCCGGTGCGTTACGCGAACTTGCCGCGCCCAGCCCTGTATGAGTCCTGGAACCGTTTACACTCTCCCCTGGCCGAAGCTATTTTGCCAGCTTCTGACCTGGTTCACGCCACCACCTGGGCTATTCCCCCCCACTCGCAAGCCGCTTGTGGTAACCGTGCATGACCTGGCATTTTTGCGTAACCCGGAGCATTTCACTAAGCGCGGTAACAGCTATTTCCGTAAGTCTTTGCAGCGCACCATTAAAGAGGCCCAGGCGGTGATTGTGCCCTCCCAGGCCACCGCCGATGACTGCTATGAGGCCGGGATTAACCCTGAGCGCGTGCATGTGATTCCTCACGGCGTCAGTGTTCAGGAGGTAAGCGCCTCCCAGATTGATCTTTTCCGCACTGCCTATGGGCTTTCACGCCCCTATGTGCTGTGGACTGGCACCCGTGAGCCGCGTAAGAATCTGCCCGGCCTGCTGCATGCTTTTTCCCGTATTGCCGGCGAGTTCCCGCAGTTGGATCTGGTTTTGGTGGGTCCCAGCGGGTGGGGCGACGACGCCGTGGAGCGCCAGTTGATTCAGGCTATCGGCACTTCCCGTGTGCACGTGCTCGGACACCTGGCCCAAGACACTTTGCAGCAGGCCTATGCGGGGGCGCGTGCCTTTGTGTTCCCCTCCTACTGGGAAGGTTTTGGCCTGCCGGTGCTTGAGGCTATGGCCCATTCGGTACCGGTGGTGACTTCGCTGGGTACTTCCACTGCTGAGGTGGCCGCAGATTGCGGAATTTTGGTGGAGCTAGCGACCCCGACCAGATTGCTGCCGGGCTGCGCCGGGTACTTGGCCGTGAGCATGATCATTTTGCTTTGGCCGGCTATGAGCGCGCCCAAGCTATGACTTGGAAGGCTTGTGCTAAGGCGCATCTGCGCGTCTACCAGCAGGTTATGGAGCAGGCCAAAAAGTGAGTCAGCAGCGTAAAAGTGTGCGGGTAGTAATCGTTAACTGGCGTACCCCGCTGTTAACTGAGCGCGCTGCCCGCTCCCTGTGGCCCCAGCTGCGAGCTGGTGATGAGCTGGTGGTGGTGGATAATGCCTCTGCCAGCGCCGATCCGCACGATAATTCCCTGGCTCACCTGCGCCGCCTGGGTGCCAAGCTGGGTAGCGCCGGCCCGGCTCGCTTTGGCCTGGTGCAAGCTAGACGCAACGGTGGTTTTGGCTATGGGGTTAACTTGGGGGCGCGTAACTTGCGCCAGGACGCCTTGGTGCTGCTAAACAGTGACGCCTATGCGCTAGAGGGCTTTGTTGACGCCCTGACTGCCCCGCTGGGGCATGATCTGGTGGAGGCCACAACTGCCCGCCTGCTTTTGGAGGGTAGGTGGCGTCTTGTTGACGACGGCGCCAAGCCCCCCAACCCGCAGGCCCCCAGCGCCGTCAAGCCAGCCAGCCCGCAGGCCCCCCAGCGCCGTCGAGCCCGCCAGCACGCAATCTTCCAGCCCGCAGGCCCCCAGCGCCGTCGAGCCCGCCAGCCCGCAATCTTCCAGCCCGCAGCCCCCCGGCGGCGTCGGCCCTAACGCTCCCAGCGGCGCCGAATCCGCCGACCCACAGTCCCCTGGCGCCGTCGAAGCGCAAACCGAGCCCACCACTGGCGCCACCCACAGCACCGGCTCAGCCCAGCTGCGGGGCCTAGATGGCGGCATCTGGGTTAGCGACCCAAGCGGCGTGGAGCTAATCAACTCCACCGGCAACGTAGTAGATGCCTGCGGTAACGGCTATGACCGCTCCTGGCTGGCCCCTGCCAAGCAGGAACATGACAGCCCTGAAGTGTTTGGTATCTGCGGCGGAGCCTGCGCGATTAGTGCCCGCGCCTGGCATCAGCTGAACGGGATGCGCCAAGACCTGTTCATGTACTACGAGGACACCGATTTTTCCTACCGCCTGCGCCGCGCCGGCTACCGCGTGCAATACGTGCGCCAAGCCCAAGCCCGCCACGCCCACGCAGCTTCATCCGATTCGGCTTCAGAGGCTTTTACCACCTGGAATACCCGCAACCGTCTGCGCGTAGCCACCCGTTATGCGCCAGCCTCGGTGGCGGCTCGGGCCCTGGTTAATACCGGTGGGCGTATGCTTTTAGGCCCCCAGCGTCAGGCTCGCGCCCAGGGTTTAGTTCAGGCTCTAGCCCACGCCCCGCAAGATCTGTACGCACGTATCGGCTAGTTTTAGCTAGTTTTAGGAGAAAACCATGAGCGCGCTAGTTAGCGTGATTATGCGTACCCGCAATCGCCCCATTTTTCTCTCCCGCGCCCTGGCCAGTGTGCAGGCACAGCAGCTGGGTGACTATGAGCTGATCATTGTTAATGACGGCGGCGAAACCCAAATTGTGCAGGCGGCCCTGGATAAAACCTCCCCCAAGCTGCAGGCGCGCACCCAGGTGGTGACTAACCGGGTCTCTAACGGGCGCGAGGCTGCCCTGGAATCTGGTTTGGCCTGCGCTAGCGCCCCCTTCTTCGCTATTCACGACGACGACGACACTTGGGACCCGCAGTTTTTAAGCCAAACTGTGGCATTTTTGCAGGCTCATCCCCACCTGGGGGCGGTGGCTGCACGCACCCAGCTAGTTAGCGAAAAACTTGAATCTGACGGCACTATCACTATTCTTGAGCGAGCCGATTTGGCTTTAGAACGCCACAGTTTCAACCTGATCGATATGCTGGTGGGTAACTATATTCCCCCTATTTCCCAGCTAATTCGCCGCACCAGCGCTGATCTGGTAGGGCATTGGGATGGGCGACTGAGCACCCAGGCTGACTGGGACTTTAACCTGCGTCTATTGCAGGCCCAGCCGGCAGGTTTCCTAGAGGGGCCGGCGCTAGCTTTTTGGCATCAGCGCCCAGGTTTGGCTGGTGAAAGTGGCAACTCGGTGATCACTGCCGCTCTAGAGCATCAGCAAGACAACCTGGCTATTAGGGAAAGCTATCTGCGTACCGACTCCCCCAACCCGCTTCTAGGCCAGGCGCTGGTTAGCGCCGAATATTATCGCCGCTCCCAGGCCCAGCTTGAGCAGGTTTCCCAGGGTGTACATGAGCTCTAAACCTGGTACACGCGGATTTAAACCAGCAGGTAGCCGCCTTAACTAAGCAGGTGCAGCAGTTAAGCGAGCAGGTAGCCCAATTGCAAGAACTGACCGGGCAGCTTCAAGAGAGCACTTTAAGTGCCCAGCTGGGCAAGCTGCGCGGGTCAGTTAACACAGACTAAAGGCTGCGCAGAGCTGCTGCGCACTGCTGTTGAGCTGCAGATCCGTCAGTCTTGCTTTTGTTCAGCTTCACGCTCGGCTTCCTTCTGCTTACGCAGTTCTTCAGCCTGACGGATCTGCTCACGAGCTAGTTGGTCAAACTCAGCCTTACCGCGCGGGGTGATCGAAAGCATTTCGCGCTCAGGCTGCAGGTTGCCATAGCTGGCACCCAAAATCACTATGCCGCCGCTTTCCATACCCGGCCCAGGCAGCACATCAAAGCGCCGTCCCCTTTGCAGGGCATCAATAATCGCGGTCATTTCCTTGTTCTGGATGGCTGCGGAGATAGTGAAAGAGCCCGGCGACAGGTTCAGGGCTGGAATGTGGACCTGCAGGCTACCGGTACCAGCTTCAATAGAGCGGGGCACAAATCCGGCGTCGCGCCCATGCAGGCCCCACACCCATACGCCGTCGCGACTGTCGATAGAAACCCCAAAAACGGGCTCCTCAATGCGCTCATGGGCTTCATAATCCAGGCGAATATTTACTGCCTGGCCCGGACGCACCATAGTTACCGGCGCACCGGACTCATCAAGCACTTCAATCTTGGTGATCTGTGCCTGGCCGGTACCAAAGCGAGTACCGCCGCCTTCAACCTTAATGGCCTGGTGGGCCACGTCAGAGTAAGTGTCCACCACCTGGGCGGCGTTACCCACCTCCACCAGTTTGCCGTGATCTAGCCAAGCTGCCTGGTCGCAGAAGGAACGCATCTGCTCAAGGCCGTGGCTAACCACCACCACTGTGCGTCCGTCCTGCTTAAGCTGGGCGAATTTCTCCATGCACTTGTTTTGGAACTCTAAGTCACCAACTGCAAGTACCTCATCAACCAGCAAAATATCGGGCTCTACATGGATAGAAACCGAAAAGCCCAGGCGCACATACATACCTGAGGAATAGTTTTTAACCGGCTGGTCGATAAAGCGCTCCACGCCGGAAAAATCAATAATGGCGTCAAGTTTAGAGTCAATCTCTTTAGGGCTCATACCCAAAATGGCGCCGTTAAGGTAAATATTTTCACGCCCCGACAGCTCCGGGTGGAAACCCGAGCCTACTTCCAACATGGCGGCCATACGGCCAGTGGCACTAATAGAGCCAGTGTCGGGGGTAAGAATCTGGGCAATACATTTAAGCAGGGTGGATTTACCTGAGCCGTTATGTCCCAGCAGGCCGAAAGTTTTACCGGCAGGGATATCGAAAGTAATGTCCTGTAGCGCCCAGAAGTCCTCGTATTGGGCCCGACGACGCTGCAAAAACGCGCCTTTAAGGGACTGGTTACGGTCTTTATAAACCCTAAAACGCTTAGAAACGTCGTTAATAGTAATTGCGTTAGTCATTACAGCTCCTCCACAATGCGTGCACTGTAGCGGCTAAAGACCCAGCGTCCTACTGCAAAAGACAGCACAGCCCAACCTAGGCAGCCAAGCCACACGCCCAGCGAGGGGTTAGCGAAATCGTATAGGCAGCTACGGTAAGCCTCTAGGAACAGTTCAGCCGGGTTCATGCGGAAAGTGGTGGTCAGCGGTAGCGGGTGCCCATTAATCTGCCAGCCCTGGTTAAACAGTCGGTTTTGTAGCTGATCAAGCATAGACAGCGGGAAAACCACGCCCGAGGCATACATCCACACCTGGTTAAAAATCTGCCAGAGGTGGGAGATGTCGCGGAAATAGACGCTGGCAATAGCTAGCATCATGCCTAGGCCGGTAGTAAATACGGCCGCTAAAACGGTAATAGCGATTAGCTGTGGAATAAACAGCAGCACTGTAGGGCCGCCAGCAATCAGCATAATTACCAGCAGTACCGTTAATTCAAAAGCGAAATCATAAACCAAAGCCAATACCGCTGAATAAACCAGGGTTTGGCGCGGAAAGTACACCTTGGTCAGCAGTCCAGCGTTACCCACTAGGGAATCCATGGACCGCATAACCGAGTTAGAGATAAAGTTCCAGGCAATAATGCCCACACCGATCCACAGCGCGAAAGCATCAATTCCTGAGTTTTTACCAGGCTCCACCCCGCCACGGAAAACCAAGCCGAAAATCACCGAGAAAACCGCGATGGTGGCCAGCGGGTTGATAAACGACCAGGCACGGCCCAGCGCAGTTCCCTAAATTCTGAGGAAATAGAGCGCCGAGCCATCCTCCAGGTCAGATCAATGACCCGTTTACGCTCGTTCATTACCCTCCTTAGTGTCGATGTAGCTTACGTACAGTCGCGGCACCTTTACGAACTAAGCGATACGCAGGTTTAAGCGCATTGCCTACCTTGGGTTGGCGCAACATGATGTTGACTTTGATGCTTGCCAACACGTTGGGTATTGGACCACCGTGAGCTTTAAGGTAGGGAACTTGATCAATAGTAAAGGGAGGTAGGAATGAGGAGACTGCGGCCAGCTTGTACTCCAAGTAGCCGTAGTAAACCTCAGCCCACTTGGGGGCTAGCACTGGGCGCACATAGAAGCCTTCGCTCAGTGCAGCATAAGCCATAAGGCGCTCTAACACGTGGGCCAAAGAGCCATCCTTATAGCCGCCCTCAACGGGGAAGTTTTCGGGCTTAAAACCGGCGTTAACCAGCTTGGTTAGGGCCTGGGGGCGAGCAATGAACATGGAGCCGTAGGTGGCCAGAGGCATGTCCTTGTCGAAGGGGACATTAATCCCCAGGCGTTTGGCCACAGCCTGAGCCGGCTCACGGTTAGTGAACCAGGCGTGGCCCATGGTTGGGTAACCCATGTGCGGCAGCGGCGCTAGCACCATCCCCAGGGCGGGGTGGGCGGCAAATTCAGCCAAAATATTGGCCACATGCGCACGTGAATTTAGCAGGTTGTCGTACAGGTGAGTTTTAAACAGCTGGGCGGCGTTGTAGTCATCCTGCACTGATTTCTTGGAGTGAATCTTGACCACAATGTCCCACTTGCCACTGGCCAGTACGTCATTGCAGTCAACCAGGAAAGCACCAATGTCGCGGCCCCGGTTGGAGGCCACTACGCGCACTTCACCTTCAACCCCGTAGCGCTCCATGACGGCGCGAATCTGGGCCTGGTTTTCCTCATTAGAGGTGGTGGCCACCAAATAGTAGCCCTTGGGTAGCACCGATAGGCGCTGAAGAATTTCCTCAGCCATATCGGCGTAGAAAATGTGGGCTACAGCCAAAACTTTCTGGGTGGCGGCAGCGGCGTAGGTTTCCTCACTGGCGCTTTGGGGTACCACCCAGGTCAGGCCAGCGTTAGTGACCAGGTCGCGGGGCTTAGAGGTGCGTGCCAGGTTAGACAGGATCAGGTCTGTGTCATAGCCGGCCGCGCGAGCCTGCTCCAGCATGTCTGCACCAATAATCGCAAAGCGGTCTAGGTGTAGGGGGTTGTGGAATAGGTTGCGGCGTTTAAGGATGGGGCAACCGTCTTGCAGTAGCAAACTGGCGTTATCAAACACCGGGTTAGCTGAGGGGTAGTCGTCTACGTTGTAGGCCACTTCATGGCGGTAGCCCAGGGCGTTGAAGTATCCGGTGAAACGGCTTTCGTGCCACTGGATAGAGTCGTTGTAAGACTCAATTGGGGGCATGTCTTCCCAGTAGGAACGCCAGTCTTTAGTGGTGCTCAGGCTGGAACGCACCGCAATCCAGTGGGACTGGATGTGGCGGGGCATAACCAATTTAGGTAGGAAGGGGTGGGGGCGTACTTCATCGTGTTCAGTGATGCCCCAAAAGTCGGTGTCCCACTTGTCTGTGCGCTCAAATAGGCTGGCCCAGGGGTGGATGGGGGCGAAGAAGGTGTAGTTAAACAGCACCAGCTCGTCATAGTCGCCCATATGGTCCCAGCCCAAGTGGCGTAGGCCGTCACGGTAAGCGCCGACGTCGTAGCCGACGTTTTTACGCTCCATAACTTCGCTAGAGACTGACTCTAGACGCTTACGGTTAGTCTCATCCAGGGGCGAGTTAGACACCACCAGCAGGTAGTCCATGTGCTGCTGGAGTGAACCCAAGCAGCCCAGGATGTAGTCGTCTACTTTGCCTTCAGGGTCATAGAACAGGAAAATACCAGCGCGTTTCACTCAGGCCTCCAGGCTTTCGTCACTTAGCGCCAGGATCTGCGCGATCTTGGTGGCGTCTCCCCACACTCCAGGAGAGTCGTAGGGGCGGTCAGGGAAAGCGCCGTACTGCAGGGTTAGACCCAGGTTGTTTTCGTGGATGTAGGCCTCTACCCGCTCGGCTAGGCTCATGGGCTTACCGGTGCAGACGTTGATAATGCCGTCGATCTGGTCTTGGGCTACCACTGCGGAGATTTGGCGGGCCAGCTCGGTGATGGAGATGAAGTCGTACAGGTTCTTGCCGGTGGTGAAGGGGAAGGTGGTTTTACCCTCATTAGCGGCGGCAAGCAGCTTGGAGAAAATGGAGGAGCCGTGGGCGTCGTCGCCAACAATGTAGTAAGCGCGAATCCACTGCATCTGCGCACCATACTGGCTAGCTAGCAGGGCGGTGATCTGGCGTAGGGAGTTCTTGGAAATACCGTAGAGAGAAGCCGGCTTGCAGGGGGTGTCGGCGTCGATGGCGCCCTCCCAGTAGCCCACCTCGTGCATGGAACCCATGACTGCGATCTGCTTTAGACCACCCTTTAGTAGGTTTTCAATCAGGTGGTAGTGCTTGGGTAGATCATCAATATGGGCTGGGGAGTTGTGCACAAAACCGTCACGCCAAGCCAGGTGAATAACTGCGTCGGGGCGGCCAAGCTGGTCGTAAATATCCTCGCCAGCATTGAATAGGTCCACATCCACGCGGCGAGCACGCGGATCTACTTCATCTAAGCGCAGGTCAACCACGCTTACGTCGAGCCCGCGCGCGAGTAGGCTCGCACCACGTGGCGTCCGATATAGCCACCAGCACCAGTTACCAAGACAGTTTTCGCCATAGTTGGTAGTTTACCAATCAGCTTTAAGCACGTCAGCTTTAGTGATGTAGAGACGAGTCATGCGAGATATGGCATTATTGACATATTCCGCATGTTTTCCCAGGCATAGAAAGTGAAAGCCCATGCACGTTCTAATTACCGGCGGTGCTGGATTTATCGGCGCTAACTTTGTACACCAGACCCTGGTGCGCCACCCTGACGCCAAGATCACGGTCCTAGACAAGCTAACCTACGCCGGTAACCCGCTGTCGCTAGCGGATGTGACCGACAAGGTAACCCTAGTTAAGGGTGACATTGCTGACCGCGACACGGTTGACCCGCTAGTTGCCGACGCCGACGTGGTGGTGCACTTCGCTGCTGAGTCCCACAACGACAACTCTCTGCGTGACCCCTCCCCCTTCATCAAGACCAACCTGGTGGGTACTTTCACCCTGCTAGAGGCGGTACGCGCCCACGGCACCCGCTTCCACCACATCTCCACCGATGAGGTTTACGGTGACCTGGAGCTGGACGACCCAGCTAAGTTCACCCCCACCACTCCTTACAACCCCTCATCCCCCTACTCCTCCTCCAAGGCCGGCTCTGACCTGCTGGTACGCGCTTGGGTGCGGTCTTTCGGGGTTGAGGCCACCATCTCTAACTGCTCCAACAACTACGGCCCCTATCAGCACATTGAGAAGTTCATTCCACGTCAGATTACTAACCTGATCGACGGCGTGCGCCCCAAGCTCTACGGTGCCGGTCAGAACGTGCGTGACTGGATCCACGTACTAGACCACAACGACGCCGTATGGGACATCATTGAGAAGGGCCGTATCGGTGAGACCTACCTCATTGGTGCTAACGGCGAGAAGAACAACAAGGAGGTTGTGGAGCTGATCCTGGAGCTCATGGGCCACGACCCCAGCGACTACGAGCACGTTGCTGACCGCCCCGGCCACGACCTGCGTTACGCCATCGACAACTCCAAGCTGGTTGAGGAGCTGGGCTGGCAGCCTAAGTTCACTGACTTCCGCTCCGGCTTGCAGGCCACCATTGACTGGTACCGCAACAACGAGGCCTGGTGGCGTCCGCTCAAGGCTGAGGTTGAGGCCAAGTACGCCGCTCAGGGCCAGTGAGCACGTCAGTTAACTAGCGAAATCCCCCCGGGAGTAATTGAGCTCTCGGGGGATTTTTTAGCGGCGCAGCCTTTAGCGCGCGGCTTTCAGTGGCGCGCCAGAGGCGGACCAATTCGGCGCAGCAGGGGTAAGCCGCCCCCTTACTAGCAGCGCAGCTTGTATAGGTAGGCCCCGCCTTGCTGATCTACTAGCTCCATCGTGTCGGTAGGCCAGCGCACCAGCGAGTTATCCCAGCGCAGTGGGGCGCGCCCATCTGCCAGGGGCCCGGCGCGATAGGGCCACAGGTTAGAGTGGGCGTCCTCAGTTAGGTAATGGGTTACCCCGTAGCTGCGTAGCAGCTGACACGAGCGTGAGTCTGGACCAAGTAGAGGTAGGCCTTAAGGATTTTGGCTTCCGCTGAGGTTTGGCTGGGCTCGGCGCGGGTGGCGTACATGACGCGCACATTAGCTAGCGGCCAGGCATAGGTTTCCCCGCGCGAAGGAGCGCCAATTAGCTTATCTCCCGGCCCCATGTGAGTGGCGGAGCGTTGCAGCAGGATACGGGCGTCGTCGGACAAGATTGTGCCGTAGTCGATATGCCCGCTTAAATAGACTCCCTGCAGCTGGTGGATATGTCCGTTTGCAGTGCCGACGACGCCACCGGCCCCCAGCAGCACTAGGACCAGCGTAGCCGCTAGGGGGCGGCGCAGAAACACTTTTTTACCCTTGGCTAGCAGCCACTCAATAGCACCGGCAATCAGTAGCAGACACAGCAGTAGCGCTAAGGGTTGTAGACGACTTTTTTGGGTGTACCAGGGGGCACCAACTAGGCGACCAATCCAGTTAGGCCCGTCGGTTAGCATAATCAGCGTCAACACTAGCGCCCAGGTGCCCAGCAGCAGTTTGCGTCGCTGCTTATAGGCCTGCCAGGCACCAATTAGCACGGCAGTTGCCACTAGCGGCGCAGCTAGCACATTGGCGTTGGCGGTAGGACCATACATGCCCCGGTCAGTTAGGCTTTGTAAAAGCCCCACAAGCCCTATGCCGCCGGGGCGCTCAAAGGCAGCCATAGCACTTAAAGTAGCGCGCATAACCCAGGCTCCCCCAGCCACCAGCGCAGCGGTTAAACCCAACAGGCTAAACACTAGTTTGCGCGGCAGTGCACGCAAAGCCAGCCAGATCCACACAGCTAAGGTGGGGGCCATTAGCACGGCCATATTGAATGCGGCCGTGCCGTGAGCCATCAGCGCCCCAAAAGTGCCTAGCAGGCAGCTAAACACTAAAGGCCACCAGGTTTTAGGCGCCTGCACTGTGCCAGCTAAAAGCCCAGGTAGTTGTAGGCGCTGGCCCAGGGCCGCTAAGGCCAACAAGGCACCGGGCAGCGTCAATAGCGATAGACCGTAGGGCCACACTGCCAGTGAGGTCATGGCTGTCCAGCCCAGACCTGTAGCCAGGCAGCCGGCTACCACCAAGGCGGCGCTAGCCCAGGGGCGTGGGCGAGTAAAGGCACTTTGCACTAACCCCAGCAGCACGCAAGGCCATAGCAGCCCTAGGCAGGCATAGACCGCAGCCAAGCTAGCCACTGAACCATTACCGGGAATCAGTGCCACTAAACAATGCCACAAGGTGGGATAATAAGCGCTTTTATCGGTGAAATAGAGAGAATTTAGGCCCCCAAATGGGGAGGTATTACCAGCGTTACGAATAGCCATTACCGCGCTTTGGTGAAACACCGAGTCAAAAGCTTGGGCGGGCGCCCCCCAATCAGGCAGGCCAAAAGCAAACAGAGCCAGCGTCGTCGTCGCCACCAGGGCCACAGCCACCAGCGCGCTTAGCACTGAGGCATTAGGCGCTGAGACATTAGCCAAGCGGGTGCGGATCTTGCCCACACAAGCCCGCTTAGGGGCGAAAAGCCAGGTTCCACGTGAAACAATTGCCGCCGCCGCAGTAGCCAGGAAAATTAGCCAGTAGCCCGCTGGCAGCGCCCCCAGAACCGGCACCTAGAGAGCCAACCCAGGCCGGTCAGCTGACTAAAGGGGCGATACCAGTGAATCCCTGCCGCCGCGCAACCCACCTGGGCCAGGCTCGCCACCCCCAGGCCCAGCGGCACAGACATAGACAGGGCGCTGGCCCCGCGCCAGCCCGTTAACCGAGCCAGCCCGAGGCCAGGGAGCATTATCAGCGCCGCGAAGCAGACCGCAGAGCCGATAACTGTCAGCATTTACTCGCCACCACCGATGGTGATGCGCGGCACGCCGACGAATAATGCCGGGTTAGTGACGCGGCGGCCGTCGAGCAGCAGGCGCACACCCGGCAGGTCAGCCGGGGTCAGCTTGCTGTACTCGGGGTGGTCAGCCTGCACAATGGCCACATCCACGTTCTCACCTAGGTGGTAGGGCTGCCAGCCGAAGCCTTCCAGCTCCTCGTCGGTGTACATCGGGTCCTGCACCAGCACCTGGGCGCCGGCAGCGCGCAGTGCATCAACCGTGGGGAACACGCCAGAGAAAGCGGTTTCCTTAACCTTGCCACGGTAGGAGGCACCCAGCACCACTACACGCAGGCCGGTCAGGTCACCTAGGATCTCCTTGGCGCGGTCTACCACGTACTGGGGCATGGTGGCGTTGAAGGAGCGGGCGGTGCGCACCACGGAAGCGTCGGGGTCAGTGGACAGGTACAGGCGCGGGTAAACTGGGATGCAGTGGCCACCTACCGCGATACCGGGGCGGTGAATGTGGGAGTAAGGCTGGGAGTTGCAGGCGTCAATTACGCGCTGTACATCCACACCGATCTTGTCGGCGTAAACCGCGAACTGGTTAGCCAGGCCGATGTTTACGTCACGGTAGGTGGTTTCAGCTAGCTTAGCCATTTCGGCGGCCTCGGCGCTGCCCATGTCCCACACGCCGTTAGGCTTGGGTAGGTCTTCACGCACGTCAAAGTCCAGCAGCTGCTGGTACAGGGCAATACCGCGACGGGTACCGTCTTCGCTTAGGCCACCAACCAGCTTGGGGTAGCGACGCAGGTCCGCAAAGACGCGGCCGGTAAGCACGCGCTCGGGAGAGAAGATCAAAGTGAAGTCACGGCCCTCTTCTAGGCCACTGATCTGCTCAATCATGGGCTTGAAGCGGCCCCGTAGCGTGCCCACGGGCAAGGTGGTCTCGTAGGAGACGATGGTGCCGGGGGTTAGGTGGGCGGCCAGGGACTTGGTGGCTTCATCCATCCAAGCAAAGTCAGGCTGCCAGGTCTCGTCGTTGACGAACAGCGGCACTACCACCACTACTGCGTCAACCCCGGGGATAGCCTCGGAGTAGTCCGTGGTGGCGCGCAGACGACCGGCGGGCACCAGCTCAGCTAGCTTCTCGGCCAGGTGCGCTTCACCTGGGAAGGGCTCTTTTCCTTCATTTACCAGCTCTACGGTGCGGGGGTTAACGTCGACCCCGATCACCTCATGACCCTTGCTAGCAAACTGTACGGCCAGGGGTAGGCCAATCTTTCCTAGAGCGACTACCGCAATGCGCATCCGGTTTTCCTCACTGTTTAGGGTTTTCAGGCTGTTATCTATTTTAAGCATGTGGGCTCGCAGCTGCGACGGCGTAAATCTCTTTGTACTTGGCAGCAAATGCGCCTAAAGCAAAACGACTCAGGCAGCTTTCGCGTCTGCGCTCACGTCCAGCTTTATCGCGCGGCCAGGTGGAGACTTGCTTTATGGCCGCCCCCAGCTCGGTTGGGTCCGCACTATCTACGACGACGCCGTCGCCGTCGCTAATGACCGTATTGGCACCCCAGGTGTCGGTGGCCACCAAAGCCGCCCCCGTAGCTAGGGCCTCAATTAGCACCATGCCGAAAGATTCGGTGATTGAGGGCAGTACAAATACGTCTAGTTGTTGGTTAAAGCCGGCCACATCCGTAATCATGCCCGGCAGTTCCAGTTGTTTTTCCACTCCCGCCTGGCGGGCGCATTGACGCAGACTGGCCTCAATTTCTTCAGTTAGCGGGCCACCAATTATGAGCTGGGCATCTGCCCCCAGCTGGGCGGCAGCGAAGGACTTAATCACCAGCTCAGGGCGCTTAACCGGATCCAGCACCGACAAATGCCCCACCACCAGGGGCTTGTGGCTGTGGTCTGATACCGTGACTGCCTCCAGCTCGGGCGGCAGTAAGTTGGGCACATAATCCCACTGACCCCCCAGGCGCTGGGCAATAAAATCGGCGTGACCGCGCGAAACCCCAATGCGCTTAGCGGCGCTGGCGGCCACCTGCTGCTCAGCGCGACGGCCTAGGCCGGTACGCACCGACATGTGGCCTAGTGAGCGGTGCTCGGTAAGCACCCAGGGCAGCCCATATTTGACAGCCAACAGGTGGGTTAGGAAACCTGCCGGGTAAAGCGAGTGGGCGTGCAGCACATCGGGGCGCCCAAAGCGACGTACATAGACCCTAAAAGCCTGCTCTAACTGGCTAAAGGCGGCGCGGGCATCAATCCAGCGGGCTTTAGGCAGCCATGCCGGCAGATCCACACGCACCACATTTAGGCCCTCTTCCTGGCTGACGCGTGGCCGCGAGCGCCGCGCGCTTAGGCCCCGGCGCCAGGCGGGCCCATAGACCGGGTGCATTTGCGGCGCCAACACGCCCATTTGCAATCCGGCGCCGGTCATGGCTTGGGCTTGTTGGCGGAAGAAAATTCCGTGTACGTCCTCTGGGCTGGCTGGATACCAGGAGGGAATTACCAGAACATGCATTACTCACCCATGATTTTGGTGATGTAACGCTCCCAGATCAGCAGCTGGCTGTCGGCTGACAGCTCACGGGCGTGGGAGTGGGAGGCGGCCTTGAATTCCTGTACTTGGGTTTTGGTTAGACCTTTTAGTACCTGGGCTAGGTCGCTGGCGCTGTAGCCTGGCGCCACCACGCCTAAGCCGGCTTCTTCAACGATGCGGGCCATCTCGGGGCTGGGGCCTACCACTACGCCTAGGCGAGCCTGTACAAAGTCAAAGAGTTTGTTGGGCAGGGCGTTGGCGAAGTTGAAGTTGATGGGCGGCAGTAGGTGTACCCCTAGGTCGTAGCCGTTGAGGGTTTCAATTAGCTGCTCGTAGGGCACGGGTGGGTGCACGGTGATGGCGCTGTTTTCCTGGGCGCGCTGTTTTAGGTGTTCTAGGTGCTCAGGGTCGTTGGGGGTTAGGTATAGGTCTAGGGTGCAGTTACCGGCTTCGATGACGCCGTCCACGATGGCTTCAATGTTGCGTTCGCGGTGGGAGGTGCCTGAGTGCACTAGGCGGATGGGCTCAGCTACCGGGGTTGGGTTTAGCTGCCAGTAGGGGGTGGCGTTAGTGACTACCCCTACTTTGGCGCCGGTTTGTACCTCATATTCCTGCGCGATGCGCTTGGAGACGGTGGTCACTGACTGGCAGCGCGGCAGTAGCGCTGGCATAGCCACAGGTACCAGGGGCCGATGCGCTTAGCCCAGGGGGCCTGTTCTTCCTGTAGGCGCGGGAAGTATTCGTGGATGTCGGCGTGTACCCCTAGACGTGGGCGTAGGGAGAGGGCTAGCGGCACGGTGTCGATGTCGTCAGCTAGGATGGCGTCGAATTTGAGGCCCCTGAGGGCTTTGGCGGCGTTGCGTACGTCTGGCATTAGCCAGTAGCCGGCTTTGTAGGCTTTTAGTTCTAGTAGCGCATCCCAGGTTTTGCCTGGCAAGGTGGCGTGGGTTAGCTCCAGGTGGCGTTTGACACCTTCGGGGGCGGGGCCAAAGCCGCAGGTAGTGACCTCATATTTGGGGGTGAACAGGCGTACTTGTTTAAGTACTCGCGCGTCGCGAGCAATGGGGGAAAACGAGATAATCAGTAGTTTTTTGCTCATATCTGCTCCTTAGGCCAAGCCCGCTAGGTGTGCCTGCACGGCGAATTCGGGTTCTTTTTCCACCAGCTCATCGAAGGTGCCGCTGGCTTTGAGCTCACCGGCGCGCATGAAACAAATCATGTCGTTGTGGCGGATGGTTGATAGGCGGTGTGCCACTGAGATCACCGTGACTTGGCCGTGCAGCTGGGAGATGGCATTGGCGACGGCGTCCTCGGTTTTAGTGTCTAGCGCACTGGTGGCCTCATCTAGCACTAGCACCAACGGGTCGGAGTACAGGGCGCGGGCGATACCTAGACGCTGGCGTTCACCGCCGGAGAGGGCCAGGCCGCGCTCACCGATACGCTCATTGATGCCCTCCGGCCGCCCGGCGATCACCTGGGAGAGCTGGGCCATTTCAATGACCTGCTTTACGCGCTCTTCGTCATAGTCTTCACCCCAGGTCAGGGCAATGTTTTGGGCGATGGTGGCGTCAAAGAGGGTAACTTCCTGGGGTACGTAGCCGACGCGTTTGCGCCAGGCACCTAGCACGTCATCCATGTTTTGCTGGCCAATGAAAATCTGGCCCTGCTGGGGTACTAGTAGCCCCAAAATAATGTCTACCAGCGTGGATTTACCGCTGCCGGAGGTACCCACAATACCTACGGAGGAGCCCATGGGGATGGTTAGGCTTAGGTCTTTAACGGCGCTGGTTTGGGCGCTGGGGTAGGTGAAGGTGATGTTTTTTAGGCGCAGCGCGTCAGGTTCACCCTGTAGCTGCTGGGTGCCTAGGTCTTCAGCGTTTTCCTGGTAACGCTTGGCGTCGTTAATGTCGCGCAGCACCGCTTCTAGGTGGGGCAGGGAGTTGGCGGTGGTGGTCATAACTGACTGGAAGGTCACGATGGTGGGCATGATCCTGAACCCGGCCACACCAAATAGGGCAATTGCGCTAAGCGCCCCGGTGGTGCCTTGGCTCCACCAGGCCACGGCCCCTACCAGCACGAATCCACCCACCATGGCGGCTTCAATTACACGCTGGGGCACGGCCCCGAGGAACTGGATGTTAGCGCGGGCCCGGGTGGAGTGTTCACGGTTTTCGTGTACTACGCGTGAGACGTCAGCAAATTTGTCACGCAGGGTGATTTCTTTAAGGGAGGAGACCATTTCGGTCATGAGTTTGGTGATGCGCAGCGAGTAGCGCATATTTACTCGTCCGGCCACCACAGCTGAGCGGGAAACCACCAGGTTCATGAACATGGCTACCAGTCCCAGGTACACCAGGGTGATGAGGGCGGTTGAGGGCTGGGCTACCAGCAGCACCGCCACTACCGCAATAAAGCTGACGATCTGCTGGGGTAAACTTACCGCCGGCAGCAGCACACCGGAGATAGTGTTGGCGATACCCACGTCGGCCATGCGCACGATTTCCGCCGTCGAGCGCGCTAACCGCTCAGTCCAGGGGGCGCGGATGTAGGCGTCAAAAAGCTCGTCACCAACCACCATTTCGTAGCTGGCAAAGCGACGGGTGGCGAACCACTGAATCACCAAAGCCAAAATGGCTTTCAAAATCATCAGCGCACACACCACTAGCAGCAGCCAAGGATAGTTACTGGGGCCAAGCTTGCCGAGCAGTGGCATGGTCATGGCCTCACCCTTGATCATGGGGGTGAGCATCAGGGCCAGTAGACCTAAAGCAACCGTATCTAAAATCGCCAAAGCTGAGGTGGATACCATGTATATCCACAAGAACCTATTAGTACCCTCCGGCAGCAAGGGTACTAGCTGGCGAATTGCGTCTATCAGCCGTTTCATTTGTCTCCCCGGTTGAGGGTGTCTAGCAATTGGTTTAGTTTACGTGCACTCCAATGGGCTACGCGGCTTTGGCGGCTAAACCAGCCGCGCGCGCTAACCGGAGCCACGGTATTAGCCGGGCCGCCTTGGTTCAAGTTGGCGGCGGCTTGGCGCGCACTCAGTAGGCGAGTTTGGCGCTCATCATCGCTGACGCCCTCACCGCCAGCAATGATCAGGGCTTCAACCAGGCGCGCCTCGTTACGGCTAAGCACCTGATAGTAGCGCGGGGCTAGCATAAGCACCTTGGTTAGTAGCGTGTAGAGGTAGTCAACATCATCCAGGCTTAGATCGTGGCTGTGTTTGGCCACTGCCGGCAGAATGCTTTTACGCACCAGGCGCACGGCCAGGGCCTGGCGGGCAGCGGGTTTTAGCTGCTCAGCCCAGGTGGAGCTGGCTACGATAGCCACCCCGGCGCACTGCTGCGCAATGGTGAAGGGGGTGGAGGTGACCCGCACGCCGCCGTCGTCGGCCTCAATATATTTAGGTTCGCTAGCTGGCAGTAGGTCGATGCGCTGGGCCACCATAAATAGGCGACTGGAGTAGGCCAGGTCCTCCCCTGTGCGCAGACCTGAGCTCATGCGGATTTGGTAGCGCTTTAGTAGCTCGGTGCGTACCAGCATCAGTGGCCCGGTGCGGTAGGTGAGGCGGTCTTTGACTGGGTCTAGGCGACGACGGCGTCCCACGCGCACCGGGGGTAAGTCTAGGGTGCCGGTGGCAGCCTCTAGGGTGGGTAGGATCAAAATATCGACGCTGGGGTTGGCTTTGAGGTATTTAGCCCAGGCTTTACCGGCCCCGCTTTGGTAATAGTCGTCTGAGCCCATGGCGGTTACGTAGGGGGCGGTGGCGGCCTCCAGGCCGGTATTTAATGGGCCAGCCGGCGAAGGAATACCATCTGTGCAGGTCAGGATCTGTACGCGGGAGCCAAATTGTTCTAGGCGTTGCCGGATAGGCTCAGGATCAATATTGTGCACCACCACGATTGCGCCATTAGTGGTATTACCTTCCACTACGCTAGCTACGGCGCGTTCAATAGGGCGCTCATAGCGGTGGGTGGCAATCACCACCTGCACTAGTGGGCGAAACTTTTTTGTCACTGCGCTCCCCCTAGCACTACCTGGTCTAGCAGCGGCAAGGTCACCTTGGCGTCAAGGTTAGCTAGCGTCCACTGGCTGACCTGCTCAGCTACCTCTGGCTTAGTTAAACCAGCCTCGGTGGTGTTATCCAAGATGCGTTGGGCGGCGGCGCGGGGGCTGTCCACCACCCAGTCAGCGGGGTAAACGGTCTCGGGCCCACCCAGGCTGGCCAGGCCCGGCCAGTTACGCACTACCGGCAGGCAGCCCGAAGCGGCGCCTTGCTGCACTGAAATATGTACGCCTTCAACCATAGAGGAGGACAAAATCACGGTGGCTTTACGCAAAACCTCGGGCATATCGCTGCGATAGCCCAAGCTTTGCACACCCAGCTGCTGGCAGCGCTGGTTAAAGCTATCCCAATAGCTACCCCCAGCTGTGGGCTCCTCCCCCACTAAGGTAAGCTTCCAGGGTTTGTCAGAAAGCTGGCGTAGCTGTTCAAGCACGTCCAGGGCCCAAGCGGGGTCTTTAACTAGGCGGTCATAGCCCACCAGCATGATGCTGTATGCAGCCGGCTGGAGTTTGGACAGCTTAAAAGAAACCAAATCCATACAGTTGGGAACATAGTTAATACGGGTGCGTTCAGCTAGCCCCAATACGGTTGAGGTCAGTGCCCGCGTCACCGGCGGGGCGATGGTGATTAGGTCAGAGACGTTTTCCCAACGGGTAAGCAGCGGCATCATAGTAAATGCCTCAAATTTGTGAACCCGCACCAGTAGACGCGGGCTACCTACGCTAGTTAAATCCGTGCCGCTTAGACGCGCGGCCAGGGCACTGCCCCACTCCACATAGACTGTGTCAGCCCACTGCAGATCTTTACGTAAAAATTCTGGAACCTCAGCGTCACGGTTTTCTAGCCGGTCACTAATGGTTTGCAGGGCTGAGCAAAAATCTAGTTCTTCGTCTCCCAGCTGGCGGATACGCACCTGGGCTTTTTGCGGCCAGTAGCCAATGATTGGCTCCATAAAGTTAAAGTTTGTGTCGGTAAGCACCAGTAAACGCTCAGCGCGCGGACGGCTAGCCTGCACCACATGGGCGCTTACCACCTGGTTACCCTCTGCCTCAGCCCAAGGCAGCTGCACGCCGGTGGTGGCCACCTGAGCGGGCTCCACTATGGCGCCGTCGCCGCGTAAACGCGCCACCACTGGGGAGGTAAATAGGTAATTACGCAGACGCGGATCCATCTCAGCGATAGGCGAATGGCTAAGCCCCTGCTCAATGGTGGGGTGGAAATCAGTTTCAGGGCCTCTAAAACCTGTGCGGCGTCGCCTTGGGCCCCGGCGCGTTCAAGCAGGACGCTAGCGTGCTCTAGCCAATTGGGGGCTAGCTCCTGGTAGGAGCCATCTGGGTCTGCCTCTAGCGTGACAAATCCAGCAGTACCTGGGAACGCGCTTGGTCTCCCATACTTGCCCCCTTCCACAGCATCCGCGAAATGGCGCCGTGGCCCTGGTTGGCGGCCACATAACCAGCTTTAACTAGAGTGTCAGTTAATTTACTCATCAGTGTCCTATAGTTCTTGAGCACCGGGCCAGTGATCATATTTAACGCCCGGCGGGGGATCTGGGATACCGTTGGGCTCCCATTCGGGGTCTGCGGGGCTAAGAGTTTTAGCCACTACTGGGCGTTGGCCCAGGTTACATACATCAATGCGCCATACCACGGCAGAGCCGTCAGAGGCGGCAGCTATCTTAGTGAAACCACTCCAGGTGACCACGCCATATAGGCCGCTGCGGTACTGGGAGGTGTTGTAGCCGCTAAAACGCCGGTTTACATCCTGGTAGTAGTAGTTGATGCCGTGTTTACGCAGCAGCTGACACACCTTGGGGTCAGTGTGGATCTTGCGGAAGTTTTTAAGCAGGTAGGTGCCGTCCACGTCTTCAGCTTTAGTGCCGGCAAACACCCACACGCTACGCCGACCGGTCATAAAGGGCAGTAAGCCTGCCCCGCTTACCGGGTCACCAATTACTACCGCCTCACGTGGCAGTACGTCAGGTAGGCGGTGAATCATGGCCAGTTCAGATTCAGAAACCATGAAGTTAGCGTCTGAGGTGTTGGGGAAAAACACCTGGCGGGTATCGCCCAGCAGCAAGGGCGCGCTCAGGCTGGTAGCAGCCAAGAAAACCGCTCCGGCAGCAGCCAGTACTTCACGCCCATGCAAGCTAATGCGTTTAGCTACCTCCAAGAAACCCAAGGTGAGCAGCGGTATTAAAGCAATAGCTGTCATGGCTTCAGTACGCAGCGGGTTGTTGTAAAACACCCCGGTCAGCTCAGTTAGCACCGGGATAGGCGCCATGGTGGCAAAGTTAGCGGCAGGCAGCACAGCCACGCCACCACCAGGGATCGGTACTTACAGTAGCGGAAAGCCGTGTAAATTCCCGCCAGCTGCAAGAAAGCCAACGCCCAGTGGATGGGAGTAAGTAGATTTTGACCCACCGTGCCGTAGGAAAGCAGCGGCAAAGATTGCAGTTTGGCACTTAAATAGTTCCAGTCACGCACTGTGCCCCGGTGGATGTAGTCATACCAAGGGCCGGGCACAAACACTGCCACCGCCACCGCGATAACCACACCAAAAGCTAGGGCCAACAGGGCCCCACCCCGCAGATGCTTGCCGCCGGCCACCATCCGGTAGCCCTCCAAACCGGTGCGGGCCCAGGCCAAAATCACCAGCGGCCAACCCAACACCACCAGGGCTGAGGGATGCGCTACCGCCACCCCATAAACCGCCGGCAGCGGGGTTAGTAGGGCGCATATCCCCAGCACCTTATGGCCACTGCGCCAGCTAAAACCGCAGCGGTGTACGCATTGCAACATAAAAGCGGCCACCGCCGGGCATACCGCTACCGCCAGGCAGTAGGGCCACATGGCTTTATCAATAGTTAGCAGCCAGGGGAAAGCCGGAATCAGGGCGGTTAGGGCCAAAGATACATAAGGGGCCAGGGGGCGGTCAGTGAACAGCTCGCGGCTTAAATAAACAATCGAAATGCACCACAGCAGGGCCACCAAGGCAATCAGGGCGTTGGTGGTGGCCACATTAGTTTCCCAAGAGGGAGACGCCAAAGACACAATCTGGTGCCACACCGTGGGGTAGAAACTGTGGGCTTCAGTTAACCCAAATAGACGCTGGTTAGCCGAAAACATGGAGGTGTTTTCAGTGTTGGAAATCGCCCACACCTGGTTGTAGTGGTAGAGCGCATCACTAGCTGAATTGGGCGGTCACTAGCTCCACCATAGAAGAAAGGCAGGGCGCTAAGCAGCCAGGTAACTACCGCCGCCCCAATTAGGGAGGCATCGGCTCTAAACTGCTCTTTCCAACCGTCCAGTGCACCCGGGCCGCGAGTAACTGAAACCGGGTCAGTGCCAATCCAGCGTCGCAAAGCCCACCGCAAAGACACCATCAGTAGGGCACACAAAATGGTGGCGTTAATAACCGGGTTCCAGTCCCAGTGCAGATGCGCCCGGGCCGCCACCACCCCCAGCACAGAGTAGAGCGCAAAAGAGAAAGCTGGCGCCAAAGCCAGACGCCGCAAACTCCCACGCAAACCAGCTGACACCGCCAGCACCCAGCCCGTCCCAAACAACGCCAATAGCAGGGACGGAAGGGTGGTTAGGGTAGGCAGCCAGTTAGCAATCAACGGATCACATCCACGATTACTCGCGCTACTGCATCAGCAGCCGCCCGCTGGGAGCGATTTTCCACCACCCACTTGCGTAGCTGCTGACGCCACTTAGGAGCCTGGGGGCTTTGGGCGCGTTCGAGCGCGGCCAGCATGGCCTGGGCGACGTCGTCCACACGGTAATCAACCGCCCAACCCAAATCCTGGTTGCGTACCTCCTTAACCACCGGGCCCAGACCCGCATAAATCACCGGGGTGGCGCAGGCCAAAGCCGAAAGCACCTTAGTGGGGTAAGCAAAGTCGTAGCCCTGACCGGGCTTAATCGACACCAGCGCCGCCACCGCATCACTTTGCCAGGCCGCAGCTGAGCTTGGATCTTGTGGAGGCAGCACCAAGGCAGCCGGGGTCTGGGTGGAGTAAGCGTCATTTATCTGCTCAGCTAGCTCAGTAAGCACCGGCCAATGTGAGCCTTTACCAATGAAAACCAGCTGCGCCTGGGGGTGCTGGGCACGAACCTGTTTGAAAGCCTCCATGAAAATATCGGCACCCTGCCACTCACTGGCAGTGCCGGCATAAATAAAGTAGGGGCCAGTAATGCCATGGGCGGCGCCAATATGACCCGAAACCGGGGTGAACCGGTCAGTGTCAATACCGTTATTAACCACCTCAACGCGCCGGGCCCCCAGCTGACGGGCTCGGATAGCGACGCCGTCGTTAACCGCAATCACAGCCTTAGCCCCCCGCATCGCGAAAGACTCCATCAGCTGCACAGCCTTAGCCACCGCCGGGCTAACCCCAGTAGAGACCGTGGCGTCACTCCACACATCAGGGGCGTACCACACGTAAGGGATACGTCGCAGGGTAGTTACCGCGCGCACCACCACGCCGGTAGTGGGCGGGGGTTCTACCAGCAAAACCGCCGGCTTCTTAGCCGCCAGCAAACGCCCAAACAAGGGCAGATCAAAAGACATATAGGGCACGTACCCGCGCAGGTAACCGGACTTATCGCGCAGCACTGGCCAGCGGCTAACGCTTACGCCCTGGGGATCTTCAGGTTTAGGGCCATCAGCTGGGGGCTGGCTGGTAAGTACCCGCACCGGAATGTCTAGCCGCCGCAAAGCCCGTTCTACGCCGTCGAGCCTGAAAGAAGCCGCAGCCGCCTCCGGCAGATGAATACGGGTAGCCAGGGTTACCCCTTTAGCCTTAGCGCGCGCTAACTTGTCGGCAAAAGGCTGGTGCGCCTGAGTTGCCATGCCGGCTTGCTGATCACTCACGCTTTAGCCCCCTTTTGTCCTAGTTCAAAAGCTACCTGCTGGGCGCGCTGAGCCCAGGTGTTGGCTTTACCTGCAGCCTTAGCCTGCCGGTGCAGCTTGTTTACTTCCTGTGGATTAGCTTGGAGACGGCTCAGTAAGGTAGGCAACACCCCGCCCCCATAAGGAGCCACCCAACCGGCCTCATTATCGGCTACCACCTGGGCCGCCAAGGTACCTGCAGAAGCAATCACCGGCTTACCGTGGCCTAAATATTCAAAAAGCTTAACCGGCGCTGCAAACTCACGATACGGGTCAGGCTGCACAAACAGCACGCAAGCATCAGCATTGTCATAAAGCTGTTCAAGCTCAGCCCCACTGCGGTGCACCACCTGCACCGAGCTATCCATGAGCGGCTCATACTCGCCACGCATCTGCTCCCACTGCTGCTGGTGAGTGCAAATAGTTAGATTCACGCCGGGCGTGGCCGCCACCGCTCGCACGCATTCGTGCAGCTGGTAGTGGCCAGAAACTGAGCCAATATAAAGCAGATTCAACTGCCCATTATTGGGGCTGGCACTATCCACCAGCTCGCAGCCCGGCGGCAAGGCCGCCATACGCTGGGGCGGGAAGATGGGCACATGCGCCCCCATAGCCATACTGGGCAGGTAAAGCACATCCACATAGCGCTTATACCAAGACAGGTCATAGTTGTAGACCGCGCTCATAATGGTGGCCATGGGCTCGCCTACGCGCTCGCGGTAGTCACCAAATTTCCAGTAAATGTCGCGGTAAAACAGCCCCGAAGGGATCTGATAGCGGCGCGCCAGAGCAAATAGTTCCACATCCAAAACCGGGTGCGGCGGCATATGGCGCGCCTCAGTGAGCATGGTGGGAATGGTGGCGGACTCAGAGTAAAGAAAATCGATTTTCTGCCCGGCTGCCAGGCGCGCTTTTAGGCTTTAATGGCCCGACGACGTCGGCGGCCATCGCCGGTAACGTCCAGTACCTCATAGCCAAGTGATTTAAACGCGTCATACATGCGCACAGGGCGAATCCCGGAGGCAGAGGTGGCCTGCCGATTTAGAGCGTAGGGGGCGTGATAAACCATAGTAGGCATAAGGCAATCTTACTGTTTAAGCACCTACACTTATATAGCCAGGTGAATAAACCCCACCGGTATCTCGGCCCAGGCGCATTATCCCCGCTAAACTGGAGTCATGCGCGTTATTTCCGTAGTCGGGGCTCGCCCCCAGTTCGTCAAGCTCGCCCCGGTCGCCCACGCTTTTGCTAAGGCTGGAATTGAGCATGTAATTGTCCACACCGGTCAGCACTATGACCCCATGCTTTCTGACGTGTTCTTTAAGGACCTAGGTATTCCCGCCCCGGATGTACACCTAGGGGTAGGCTCGGGCTCTCACGGGGTGCAAACCGGCGCCATGCTAGCTGCTATGGATGAGGTATTTGAGCGCTACCAGCCTGACTGGGTGCTGGTTTACGGCGACACCAACTCCACCCTGGCCGGTGCACTTAGCGCAGTTAAGCTGCATTTCCCGGTGGCCCACCTAGAGGCCGGGCTACGTTCTTTCAACCGCCTGATGCCTGAAGAAATTAACCGCGTGCTCACTGACCACGCCGCTGACCTGCTGCTTACCCCCACCCAGGAGGGCGCTAAGCACTTGGCCGAAGAGGGCCTAGCTGACAAGACCGTGATCGTGGGCGACGTCATGACTGACGTGCTCTACCAGGTGCGTGACCAGGTTGCCGCTCAGCCCAGCCCGGTTATGAAGGAGCTGGACCTGGCTGAGGGGGCCTACTCGCTGGCTACTATTCACCGTGCGGAAAACACCGACGACGCCGCTCGTCTAACCTCCATTCTTGACTCGCTGGGGGCTGTGGACCACCCGGTGGTGCTGCTAGCTCACCCGCGCCTGGTAGCTAAGTGCTCCGAGCACGGCATTGACCTGTACGCCAAGCGTGGCAACCTGCTGGTACACCCCCCGCTGGCCTACCCTGACCTGGTAGCTTCGGCCCTGCACGCACGCGGCGTGGTTACCGACTCCGGTGGACTACAGAAGGAAGCTTTCCTGCTGCGTGTACCTTGCACCACTGTGCGTCCCCAAACTGAATGGATGGAGACCGTGCAGCTGGGTTGGAACATCCTGGTTGAGCCCGGCAGCGCCCTAACTGAGGCCGCTAGCCGCCCGCGCCCGGCCGAGCCGGCCCCTGAGGTGGCTCACCCCTATGGCGATGGGCACGCCGCTGAGCGCGTCGCCGAGGTTTTGCTAGCTAAGTAACCCCCGCTAGCCAAGTAACTCTACTAGCCGAATAAAAGCCAGATTATGCGTATCGCCATGGTGGCCACCTGGCTACCCACCAAAGTAAATCCAGGTTCAGGTATTTTCGTGGCCAGGGATGCTGCCGCCTTGGCGGCTTTGGGCCACCAGGTGCAGCTGATCCATTTAGTGGCTCCCGCTTTAGATGATGGGCGTGAGCGCACCTACACTTTGGGTGTGCCCACGCTGCGGGTGCCCCTGAAGGTTTCTAATCCCGTTTCGCTGGCCCGCGCCCGCGCGCGCCTAGAGCAGCTAACTGCCGGCGCCGATGTGGTGCATACGCAGGCTATTTCGGCGCTGTTTCCCATATGCTGCGCCGCCCAGCCCAGCCTTGGGTGCATACCGAGCACTGGTCGGGCGCTACCTCCACTTACACCAACCCGTTTATGCGTCGGGGCGTGCATACGCTACTAAATGCGCAGGCACTGCCCGACACGGTGACGGCGGTAAGTAGCTTTTTGGCTAACCATTTGCGCCCTTACCGCCATGGTAAGCCCCTGGTGGTGGTGCCTAACCAGGTAGTGCGCCCGCAAACTTTGACCCCTCCCCCACGCTCGCTACACCCTGGCGCACCGCTAAAACTAGTGGGCGTGGGCGGGTTAATTGAGCGTAAAGGCCCACTGCTGGCTTTGCAGATTTTGCATCAGCTTTCTGGCCTTGGCTTAAAAGCTAAGCTGACCTGGGCTGGTAGTGGCCCACTACTGGAGCAGTGCCGTGAGCAGGCCGCCGCTTTAGGGGTGGATGCTACTTTCTTGGGCCAGGTGCCTGCCGAGCAGATCCCCCCAGCTAATTAGTGACAGCGACATGTTCTTAGTGCCCACCAGTGGGGAGACTTTCTTCCTGGGCGCCGCTGAAGCTATTGCCGCTGGCCGCCCGGTGGTTACCGGCAGCTATGGGGGGCACACAGATTTCCTTGATCCGGCGGTTTGTGCCCTGGTTAGTGGGCGTGACCCGCTAGTTTGGGCCCAGGCCCTGAAGCAGTTGGCTCAGCGCACAGCCGCCTACTGCGCGCAGGATGTGGCTGCTACTTTGCCTGATGCTTTCAGCGCCCCCCAGGTGGCTAAGCGTTATGTGCAGGTTTACCAGGACACTATTGCGGCGCGTTAATCCCTTAAATTAGGGGAAATATCGTATTTTGACACTGTCTACCCGGCTATTTTGGAGAGTAAATGAGCAAGGTAATTTTCGCTTCCCACTCGCGCTGGTGTCAGCCGGGCACTTTTAACGACGACGCCGCAGCCTCCCCCCGCAGCTACCTGCGCTGCTGGCACGGGCGCGGCCCCCAGCGCAAGTGATGCCAAGTCCCCCGCCAACAGCCCTATACAGCAGTGGTGGGCTAGCGCCCCCAACAGCAACCAGCCTCACGCGCCTCTGCCTACCTCCCCTGAGCAGGTGGGCCAGTGGGCCCATAAGCAGGCAGGCCAGTGGAGCGGCGTCGTCGTGACTAAGAGCGGGGCGCTACTAAGCAGCGACATGCCGCGCTCATTCCCCCTGCTATACCGCTACGTGGCGGGCACCTGGCTGGTAAGTGACGACCCCCAGGTACTTATCGACGCCGCCCCCACCAGCTGGGACGCCACCGGGCGTCTCCAGTTCCGCCACGCCGCCTACACCCTGGGCACACGCACCCTACTGGAGGGGATTTACCAGCTGCCCGCCGCCTCCAGCGTGGAGCTAATCGACGGCGACCCCACCCCCCACGTACACCCCTGGAAGGCACTGCGCTACCACCAGCGCATCACTGATGAGCCCACTTTCCGCAAGCTTTTCACCCAGGCGCTAGAGCAGGCGGTAGAGCGAGTAGTTAAGCTAACCCAGGGCCGGCGTCTGGCTGTGCCACTGTCAGGCGGGCTTGATTCGCGCCTGATTTTGAGCCTGCTCAAACTGGCTGGTGCCAGTGACGTAGTAGCTTTCACCTACGGCACCGCCGGCTCGCGCGAAGCCAAGATCTCCCAGCAGGTAGCGCAGTCGCTGGACGTACCCTGGTATTTCGTTGAGCTTAGCGAAGCCAAGGTGCGCCAAGCCTGGCAGGCCGAGGGCGGCGCCTTTATCCGCAACGCTTGGGCGGGGGCCTCCCTACCCCACTATCAGGACTGGTATGCGCTACGTGAGCTAACCAGCACCGGGGTGCTACCCGCCGGCACCGTGATTTTGCCGGGCCACACCATTGTGGGCAACCTGCACGGCCAGGAGCTGCTAGACCCCAAGACTCCAATGAGCCGCAAAGACTGGGTTGAGCTACTAGCCCACCAGCACCTAAACCTGCAAGGCCAGCAGGACCTGGTGGCGGCCCTAGCCCCCATCCGCAAGCCTTTGCTGGAGGCGGTTGATGAGCTGCTGACGGTAGACACCCTGGACGCGCGCCAGAGCCTCATTGAGTGGTTCAACGTCCGCGAGCGCCAAGCCAAATACATTAACCACTCTATGCGCGCCTATGAGCATTTTGGTTTGGATTGGGCTTTGCCAATGCTGGATCTTGAGGTGATTGAGGTTTGGGAGCGCGGGGGCCTGGCCTTCACTGATGAAGAGCGTATCTGGTACAAGAATTTGATTGCCCAGATTTATGCGCGGGTTAGCGGCACGCAGCCGCAGCTGTATGCGGCTGGGGTTAACGCGATTCCTGCTGCCCCTAGGCGCGCGGCAATTAAGGTTCTTTCTACCCTGCGCCTGGATAAGGCGGTTAGCTCGCTGCTTACTACCCGCGTGCAGCTGCGTCACCCTATGGCTTTCCAGGCGCTACTGCCGGCGGGTAGCGCGGCTACTTATGCCCCACAGCTACTCAAAGGCCGCAGCCTTAACGGTATTTTTGCCGACCTGTTTTTAGCTGACGCTTGGGCGGCGGATTCTAATGTGTTTACGGAGGTTATTTAACCGTGCCTGCTTCCCTAGCGCGTTTTCGTTCCCTAGCGAGCACGCGCTTATACCCTTGCGCGCCCAGCGCCCTGTTTTATTTGCTTCTAGCGGTGTTTTGGGGGTGCCTATGGCGCCTGCCGCTGCTTAACGGCGATGATCGGCTTTTCGCTAACGCCTCTAATTTGCCCCATGGCCGCCAAACTTGGGCGGGTATTACCACTATGGTGGATAAGACCTGGAATACCTTTAATGGGCGCCTAGCTGATGGGTTGGGTGCGGCTTGGTTTGGTTTTGGTTTGGGCGGAGCCCGGGTGCTGATGGCGCTGGGATACGTGCTGTTTGCGTTTTTGGTGTGGGTTTATGCCACCCGCCTGGGGCCTAAGGATGAGGGTGACTATGCGCAGCTAAGCCCGTGGCGTACCTGGGTGCGCCGTGATTTGCTGGCGCAGCTTTTGGCTAGTGCGATCCCGTTTATGCTGATTGGGTTTCACTTCCATCTAAGCGGCGACGCGGTGTTTTCGATGGCCGTGGTGTGGAATTACCTGTTTTCTTTAAACCTGGTGCTTCTGGCTTTCTACCCGCTGGCTAGGGCGGCGCGTGGGGGCTTTTCTTGGCGTTGGCAGTTAGCGGCCGCCCCACTGATTGTGTTGGCCATGGTGATGCATGAGATGACTTCTGTGGCCGCGCTGGGTTTGGTGGCTGGTTTGTTGGCTTTTTGCCCACGTCTACTTACCCGAGCGGTTACTTGGGTTTCGCTAGCGGCTACCGGCTACGGTTTTTATCTGAAAGTTACCGCCCCGGGGTTGTGGGAACGTATTGAGCGCAACTCTAAGCCCACCGGTTCGCCTAATGATTTACTGCCTGAGGAGGTAAAGCTGCATTTGCGCCTGGCGGGCACGCTCGCCAATGTGGCGGTGGTGTATATCGCCTTGGTGGTGCTGGTGGCGGCAACTTTGATTTGGCTGCATGGCCGCGCTTTATTGACGACGACGCCGTCTTGGTCGCGTTGGCAGCCTAGCCAGCGCTTGTGGGTGGGCTCGCTAGTGGCCCTGTATGTGGTTAGCGCCGCCTGTGTGGGGGCGTGGATTATGGCTGGTCGGCGCTATTTGTTGATTATCGACGACGCCTATGGGCGTGGCCGCTACCCGCTGATCACCCAAATGGATGACGCTAGTGGCGCGGTGATTGGCTGGGCTATAGCTAGTTTTGTGATGCTGGCGCTGCTGGCTTTAACCCTGCCTAGGCAGTTGGTGGGGCCCCTACCCCTGGCCTTGTTTGGGGCGATTGCGGTTTCTTTGGCGGCTAATAGCTACATGGCCCGTTCGCTTTATGCCGGGGTGGGCCGTGACCACTACATTGCTTTGCTACTTATGGGCACGCTGATCATAACCAACCTGGTGGCGCTGGCTCGCCTTAGTGGCGCAGGCCGGGCGGTTAGTGTACTTAGTGGTGGGGTGCTGTTTGTGGCTACCTCTACCCTGGTGCTGTGCGCTAACCAGCTGCTGGTTAACTATGGGGCTTGGCAGCAGGTGGAAGCCCAGTTTGCGGCGGCCGCTAGCGGGCAAAGCACGCTGGTTGAGATCCCTAAAACCATGCCTTGTAATAACGTGATTTCGTATCAGTGGATTGATCCGCCTACCTCTAATGTGAAGCATCTGCGGATTTTCTATGGTCTGAGCTCTAAGGTGCAGATCAAGACCGTGCCTCAGGAGCTAACCTGCGCCCCAGCCACAAACCGCTAACCACTGCCATTCTCTGCCCACAGCCAGCCAATGCGACGGGATGGGGCCGCCGTCGAGCTGCTGGCTTAGGGCAGGCGGCGCATACGGCGACGAATGGCCACCAAACCCCAAGCCATATTCCACACGTCACGCACTTTAATGCGGGTAGCGTGGGCGCCTTGGTCGGCGGTGAGCACCACCGGCATTTCCGTGATCGGCATCTGACCGTCGTGTTCAGCTAAAGCCACAATCTCAGTGGAGCTAAGGTAACCGTTTTCTACCAGCAAGCTGCGGTGGGCTCGGATCCAGTCGCCGTCAATAAACAAAGTCCCCTGCGGGTCACCCACTTTAGAGCCCAAAATTACCCGGCGCATCAGCCTAAACACTGCTGAAATAGCCGCGCGCATCATACCCCGATCCACCTGCGAATCAGGGTGGGCTTTAGAGCCAATAGCCAGCCCAACAGTGGGGTGAGCCCACCAATAATCCAGGTCAGAGGTACCAAAGGGTAGGTCGTCGGCGCTAAAGACCACTAGCGGCGCCGTCGAGACACTAATGCCACGCCGATACGCGCGCCCCATCCCCTTAGAGCTAGCCACCGCCTCCACGGTGAAAATATCCACCCCGTCATGAAGGCTGGGCCCATAGGTAAGCGATAAGCCCTCCAGCAGCTCCGCGGTGCCATCCTGGGAGGCGTTTTCAACCACAATGGCACGCATAGGCACCCGCCGCCCCCGCGACCAGGCGGCCAGACGCGCTAGAGTCCCTTCCAATACGGTCACCGAGTTGTGGGCAGGAATAATAACGTCAATAGCTCCCGGCAGCTCACGCGGCTGTGCCTGGGCTACCTGCAGGCGGCGTGGGAAGACCACATAGCGGTAAATCGGGTAGTTCCACACGGTAGTTACGGCGGTGCAAATAATCTTGCCCAGCGTAGCCGAAAGCCCCAAATGATCCACTAAAGCAATCATGGCCACAGTGGTAGCCAACCAGTTAAAGCCCACCAAAACGAAATACATGATGAGCGAATACAGGCGATTGGCGTAGCTTTTAAAAGCAAAGTTACGCTGGCCTAAATAATTAACTGCAAAGCCGCTCCAGTAGCCGGCAGCAACCGCTAAAGCCGTAGCCATCTGCGCAGCTAGCGGGGTGGTGGCCACCAACACCATGCGGGTAACTACGGTTACTAGCAGGTCCACCACGAAGGCGGTGCCACCAACACCTAGATAACGCAGTATCGATGATTTAAATAAACGCGCTAGCATCCCGTTTCCTAACTGAATCAGCGCTAATTATACAAACTGGGGCCGCACTATCGAGTGCGACCCCAATTTGATGAGATTAGTTTTAGAAGTGGACAGCCTGCCCGCTAGCAGCAGAAGCCAAGATGCCTTCCACTACCTTCAGCGCGTTTAGGCCTTCTTCCATGGAAACGTGCTCATTGCCCTTACCCAAGATGGCGTCACGGAAGTGCTCGTGCTCCACAGCCAGCGGCTCGCGCTTGGCTAGGGCGTAACGGGTTACCGTGCCTTCGCTTACGCCACGGAAAGCAGCGATCTGGTCCCACTGCAACGGCATGTCGCCGTTTTCGTAGAAGGTCAAATCACCCATGGCGGTGTCAGCTACTAGGGCACCGTGCTCACCGGTCACAATGGTGGTGCGGTCCTTGAAGGGGGTCAGCCAGTTGACCAGGTGGTTAACCAGCACACCGTTCTTGAAGGAACCAGAAGCTACCACCATGTCCTCGTGCTCGCGGCCCGAGCGGTGGGCGGTCTGGGCGTAGATTTCCTTGTATTCGCTTCCGGCAACCCAGGCGGCCAGGTCAACGTCGTGGGTGGCCAGGTCCTTGACCACGCCGACGTCGCTGATGCGGGCCGGGAAAGGCGACTGGCGGCGGGTAACCACCTGGTAGACGTCACCTAGCTGGCCTTCAGCTAGACGCTTGCGCATCTCCAGCAGGGCCGGGTTGCAGCGCTCAACATAACCCACCGCACCGATCAGGCCGGCAGACTTGAAAGCTTCAGCTACGCGCTGGCCAGACTCCACTGAGGCAGCCAGGGGCTTTTCAACCAGGGCGTGCACCCCAGCTTCAGCCAGAGCCAGGGCGGCCTCCTCATGGAAGACGGTGGGCACAGCCACAATGGCGGCGTCGATACCTACCTCAATCATGGCGGAAACGGACTCCAGCACCGGTAAGGAACCAGCTACTCCGAAGCGGTCACCGCCCGGGTCAGCCACAGCTACCAGCTCAAAACCCTCAGTGTTGCGGGCGTTGCGCACATGGTGACGCCCCATAGAACCTAGGCCCAGGACACCAACGCGAAGCGAAGCACTCATCAGGCACCAGCCTTCACAACAGCAGCCACGGCCTCAACAATGCGCTCCAGGTCAGCCTGGCTCAGCGAGGGGTGTACCGGCAGCGACAGGCACTCGCGAGCAGCCTTCTCGGTGACCGGCAGTTCCAGACCGGGAGCGTACTTGGTCAGCGAGTCCAGACGGTGGTTGGGGATCGGGTAGTACACGCCCGAGCCTACCTGCCACTGCTCACGCAGGGCCTTTTGTAGCTCGTCACGCTCGCTGGCGCTAGCACCCTCGAAACGGATGGTGTACTGGTGGTAGACGTGACGGTAGCCCTCGGGCACGAAGGGGGTAACTACGCCCTCGACCCCGGCCAGGCCCTCGTTTAGGAAGGCGGCGTTTTCCTGGCGCTGCTTGGTCCAGCCAGCCAGCTTGCTTAGCTGTACGCGGCCCACGGCGGCGCCGACGTCGGTCATACGGTTGTTTAGACCCACCAGCTCGTTGGCGTACTGGCGCTCCATACCCTGGTTACGCAGCAGGCGCGAGCGGTGGTAGACGCCCTCGTCACGGGTGGTGATCATGCCGCCTTCAAGGGAGGACATGTTCTTGGTGGGGTAGAAGGAGAAGGAACCCCAACGGCCGAAGGTACCCACCTTGGTGCCGTCAATGGAGGCGTCGTGGGCCTGGGCGCAGTCTTCGTAGACGTCTAGGCCGTGGCGCTGGGCGATTTCTAGGATCGCGGGCATGTTGGCAGGCAGACCGTATAGGTGCACAACCTCAATGGCGCGAGTGTTGGGGGTGATAGCAGCTTCAACCGCAGCCGGGTCCAGGGTGAAGGTGTTTACGTCGATGTCGGCAAACACCGGGGTGGCGCCGGAGATGGCCACAGAGTTGGCGGTGGCGGCGAAGGTGAAGGAAGGCACGATTACCTCAGCGCCGGGCTCTAGCTCGCTAGCTAGGGTAGCCAGGTGCTGGGCGGAGGTACCGGAGTTTACGGCCACACAGTGGGCGCCGCTAACTACCTGCTCGGAGAATTCGTCCTCGAAGGCCTTTACCTGAGGACCCTGCACCACCATGCCGGAGGCGATAACCGCGTCCACGGCAGCGCGCTCCTCATCACCGAAGACAGGCTTTGCCGGGGGAATGAATGCGAGTTCCATTTACTTTTCTACCTCTTTCAAAGTGGTGTTGGAGTTTGAGTCTGTGACTTCCTGATAGTGAGTCCCAGTGGCGGGGCAACGCCACACACCCGCCTGTTCGGTAGCTACCAGCGGTTCGCCGGCTTTACCAACCCAAGCAATGCGACGTGCGGGCACGCCAGCTACCAGTGCATAGTCAGGTACATCCTTGGTGACCACTGCACCAGCTGCCACTGTAGCCCAGGCCCCAATGGTTACCGGAGCTACACATACGCTGCGTGCACCGATCGCCGCGCCGGTCTTGATGGTTACCCCTACGGGCTCCCAGTCCGAAGCTGACTTGATGGTGCCGTCAGGATTAACAGCGCGCGGGAAGTGATCGTTAGTAAGGGTCACAGCCGGGCCAATGAAGACGCCGTCGTCAATCACGGCGGGCTCGTAGACCAGAGCGTAGTTTTGGACCTTACAGTTATCACCCATCTTTACGCCCTCACCGATGTAGGCGCCACGGCCCACAATGCAGTTACGGCCAATCTGAGCGTGCTCTCGCACCTGTGCTAGATGCCAAATACTTGACCCGTCACCAATTTGAGCCTCGGGTGAGACATCCGCCGTATCAACGATGCGTATTGCCACGTTGGTTAGCTCCTTTACGCAAAAACTGCATCAGACAAGGCCAGTCTATCCCTAGTTTTTCTGCTAATCGAGCCCATAGCGCTACGCTAATAGGAGTTAGTTCATAGCGCAGATGTAATTTCCTGGCACAATTGCGTTTATGCAAACTTTTGACCCGGCCGAGCAGACCTGGCTCGTTGTCCCTCTTTACAATGAAGCCCAGGTAGTGGCTGAGGTTATCGCCAATGCGCGCAAAACCTTCCCTAATGTTGTTTGCGTTGACGACGGTTCACGCGACGATTCAGCTGCGCAAGCCCGCTCTGCGGGGGCGATTGTGGTCTCCCACCCGCTTAACCTAGGCCAGGGTGCTGCCCTACAAACCGGCATCACCTATGTGTTAACTCGCACTAATGCTCGCTATATAGCTACTTTTGACTCTGACGGCCAGCACTCCACTGATGATGTTATGGCCATGGTGCGCCGCGCCCATGATGAGGATCTGGCGATTGTGTTGGGATCGCGTTTCCTTTGAGGGCACCGCCGATACTGGCACGCTTAAGCGCATTGTGCTGCGTACCGCCGCTTGGGTTGGTTCTAAGACTTCAGGTATGAAGCTCACTGACGCCCACAACGGCCTGCGCCTGCTGCGCCGTGACGCCGCCGAAAAGCTGGATCTGCACCAAAACCGGATGGCTCACGCTAGCGAAATTATTCGCCAGCTTGGCGCCAGTGGCCTGCCTTGGGCTGAGCAGCCGGTACACATTGAGTACACCGATTATTCGCGTTCTAAGGGCCAGTCCCTGTGGAACAGCGTTAATATCCTCGTCGATTTGATGTTCAGCTAAGGAGCTAGCTAAATGGATTCTCAGTTTTTAATTAAGAGCCTGCTAGCCCTGGGCGTGGTGCTTATGGGCGTGATGCTGCTGCGCAACTCTGGCGGAGCTAAGCATATGGCTGGGCGCCGTATTGTCACGCTGGCCTTTGTGGTTTTCGCCCTGGTCACGATTGCGGTGCCGTCCCTGACCACCTATCTGGCTCACTTTGTGGGCGTTGGCCGTGGTACTGACTTGCTGCTTTATGCGCTGGTGCTGGCCTTCTTGGCGTCTTTGCTTTCCAGCTTCCGCCGCGCCTCTATCCAGGAGCGGCGCCTGACTAAGTTGGCCCGCGCTTTTGCTTTGGCTCAGGCCCCCGACCCCAGTGCTTTGGGTCCGGTTCCCCCGGCAGATAAGGCCGACGACGCCGCCAAGTAAGTTTTTGCCCCCGGCTTTATGAACTGCTCCCCATTAGTCGGTGTCTGATTTCTCAGTCCAACTAAAGGGGAGCAGTTCACCAGGCTCGGGGGGCTTAAGTGTGCTTACGCCAGCGTTTAGGCGTGCTTGGTGCGCTGATCGGGGCGACGCACTTCCATTTCTTCGCGCAGGCTCAAGCCGGCGTTAATGGCGCCACGCAGCGGGGCCTGCCACAGGTGCGGGTAGATACGCGACATGTATAGGCGCGCTGAGGCGTGGTGGGCGCGGATCATGTTCTCGGGACGGGCCTTCCAGCTGGCGCCTTGCTCGTGCACCACTACCGCCCCGGGCACCTGCAGGTTTTCATAGCCCGCCTTACCCACGCGGGCACCTAGGTCCACATCCTCAAAGAACATGAAGTAGGCGTCATCAAAGCCGCCCAGCTCCTGCCACACTTTACGCGGCAGTAGCAGGCAGGCCCCCGAGAGCCAACCTACCGGGTGGATGGTGTCTTCATTGGTGCCGTGGTAGGCCTTGGTTAGCGGGTTTGAAGGCCAAATGCGCCCTAGGAAGGCGTGGCCAGCGCCGCGTCCCAGGGTAGGTAGGGCGCGGCCAGAGGGGTAGACCGTGCCGTCGGTGTTAAGCAGGCGCGGGCCTAGCGAACCGGCGCGCTTATTGGCCAGGCCAGCGGCCACCAGCACATCTAGGGCACCGGGGCGGAACACTAGGTCAGGGTTGGCCACCACAATCCAGTCTTCACTTAGATCCTTGGCAGCAAAGTTCACTCCCCCACCGTAACCCAAGTTGCCAGGGCCGTAGCCACGGTCAGTGTTGGGGTCGCGCACTACGGTGGCGTTGTATTTGGCGGCTAATTCATCTACTAGCTCGTGCTGGGCGCCGTTGTCGGCAATGTACACGTTCACCTTTGCGCTGGTTGCCGGCGCAATAGAAGCCAGGAAACGTTCCAGTTCACTACCGGGGTTGTAGGTAACCGTGATTAACCTAATGGTTTGCTCAGACACGTCCGGCGTAGCTTGGCTCGGGCTTAGTAGCTCTTCTGCGCTAACTTCTGAGCCGCGCTCAGCGGCAGATTTATCAAGGTTTTCAGGCACGTTCTTCTACTCTTAGGCTCGATTATTCTGGCGGTAACTAGACCACACTTAGTAGTTTTATAACCTATCTGACTGAAAACATCCTCAACGTTACCTAAACTTGACCTCATGACTGCGTCTAAGCTCCCCCCGCGCCATAGTGCAAAGGAACTGGTAAACCACCGATTGCGCCGTTTTTTTTTACAGTGCTCTAGCGGCGGTATTGTTTGTCACTTCCTTTGGCGCTATGGCCTGGCATGACCTGCAGTCTTCGGTTAACCAGATCGACCCTAATCAGTTCCTCATTGGTAATCGCTCCAATCGCCCTGTCACTGACTACGACGGACGTGCGGTAAACATTTTGGTAATGGGTACTGACTCGCGTCAGGGCGCCAACAACATCGACGGCGGCGCGGCCACTGAGTCTTCGGCTCGCTCTGACACCACCATGATCATGCACATTAGTGCCGACCGTAAACGTATTCAGGTGGTTTCTATCCCCCGTGACACTATGGTGGATATTCCTGAATGTAAGAGCGCTGATGGCACTATCACCGACTCGATGTATGCACAGTTCAACACGGCCTTTGCTAACGGCGCCGGGAGTGGAGATTTAAGTGCCCGCGCCTTGGCTGCGGGGGCGGCCTGCGCTATTTCCACCGTGGAGAAGCTAACCGACATCCACATTGATGACTACATGGTGGTGGACTTTGCTGGCCTTAAAAACATGGTGGATGCTCTAGACGGCGTCGGCGTGTATGTCAGTGAAGACATTGATGACCCCGAATACACCCAACTCAAGCTTGATAAGGGTTGCCACCACCTTGATGGTTCGGCAGCGGTTATGTATGCGCGTGTGCGTCACGGCGTCTCTGACGGCTCTGACCTGCACCGTATTGAGCGCCAGCAGAACCTGATGGGCGCCATGATGCGTACCGCTATGCGTAAGAACCTGCTCACTAGCGCCCCTGACCTGTACGCCTTCGCTAAGGCCGCGCTGGGCACACTAACCACTTCCCCGCATGTGGGGCAGCTAAACACTCTGGCTGGTTTAGCTATGAGTGTGCGTACTATTGGTTTTACTGGCATTGAGTTCATCACCGCCCCTAATGAGGCTGACCCCGATGACCCCAACCGCGTGGTTTTGCGTGAAAAAGACGCCAAAGCCCTGTGGAAGTCCCTGAAGGACGACAAGCCGGCCCCCACTAACACCGTTTCTTCTACCGCTAACGGCACCCCGGCCCCGGCCGCCACTGCCCCTGAAACTGAGGACCCGGCGCAAGAGACCGAGCCCAGCAGCGAAGAAACCACTCAGGCACCCGCACCCAAGGCGTCGTCGCCAGCCCCGGCACCTAAGGCTTCCGCTACCCCCACTACCGATCCCGCATTACAGTGCAAGTAAGGGAGGGTAAATAGTTGACTCAGTTTCCCCCTAGTCAGCCGCCCAGGCGCCGGCGTTTAGTCACTAATGACTCCGGCGCTGACCAACCACCTACCGCAGCCGGTTCCCAGGGCGGTGCTGGCACCCCGGCGCGTCGTAATTCTGGCTCTAGCCGGGTTAACCCCAAGTCCACTAGGTCTGGCTCTGGGGCACCGGCGCAGCCAATTTCAACCCGTTCTACCTCTGATGAGGCTACCCGCGCCGCTGGTTCGGCGCAGGCACGTCCCTCTAGCCGGGTGGGTCGCTCTGGCGCTGCCGTCCCTCTTTCCGACGACGTCGCCCCCGCACGCCCAGCCGCTCAGACTGCACGCCCAGCTACTCAGGCCGCCCCGGCGCCCGGGCACGCTAGTGGAGCGCAAACAGCCTTACCCCAGTCACTGTCTGGTCAAAGTGCCGCGCGCACCAGTGGGCCGCAGACGATTCCCCCACACTCGATTCCTCCGCGCACTAGCTCGGCGCAGGCACGTCCTTCTAGCCGGGTGGGTCGCTCTGGCGGCGCCGTGCCCCTTCCCGACGACGTCGCCCCCGCACGCCCAGCCGCCCAGGCTACCCCCACGCGCATGGGAGCCCCTACGCGCACTGGCCTGCGCCCAACCGCACAGCCAGCAACCGTGCCACCCAGGCGTAACTCTCGTGCATCCTCACGCCCAGTAATGCCCACACGTTTACCAATTGACGAACCACCATCCAGCCCTAGTCGCGGTAAGCGTCGCTGGCTTAAATACACCAGCGCAGTGTTAGCCGTCATTTTGATTACCCTGTGTGGCTACACCTGGCACCTGTGGAATAAGGCCAGTGACCAGCTGCGCCGGATTGATGCACTGTCAAGCATGGCTGACACTCCCGGCGAGACCTGGCTGATTGTGGGTTCAGACTCGCGCGCCGACGGCGCCATTGCAGATACCACCACCGCCGGCCAGCGCGCCGACTCGGTGATGGTGCTGCATAAGGCTGAAAACGGCCAGACTTCACTAACCTCCCTGCCGCGTGACACCTACGTGAACATTCCCGGCTACGGTGAGGACAAGATCAACGCCTCCTACGCCTATGGCGGCGCCAAGCTACTGGTAAAGACCGTAGAGGGCTTAACCAAGATGAAGATCAACCACTATGTTGAAGTTGGTATGGGCGGCGTTAAGAACGTCGTCGATGCTGTAGGCGGGGTTGAAGCCTGCCTGGACTATGACGTAGATGATCACGATTCAGGTTTGATCTGGAATACTGCGCAGGGCAAATGCCAGCAGGTTAACGGCGAAAAGGCGCTGGCTTTCTCACGTATGCGTAAATCTGACCCCACTGGCGATATTGGCCGTGGCCTGCGTCAACGCGCCATTATTTCAGCGGCAGTGAAGAAGGCCATGTCTCCCTCTACCCTGCTTAACCCCTCAGCCACCAGCAAACTGGTTGACGCCGGTACTGGCTCACTGACTGTGGATAAGGATTCAGGCGTGTGGGATATTGGCCAAATGGTGCTGGCTTTCCGCTCAGCTTCAAACGATGGTCTAACCGGCGCTCCTCCCATTGAAGACCCCGACTATGAGCCGGGAGATGTGGGCTCCACCGTGTTGCTGGTAGACACCACCGCGCCGATTTTCTTCGGCAAGGTACGCGACGGAAGGCTCACCGCCAGCGACTTCAACCAGGCTAAATAAGGCTTCCAAATAAACAGTTAAGGCCCGTTGAGATTCACTCTCAACGGGCCTTAAGCTTTGCCAGCTCAGCGCCAGCTAGTAGTTAGAAATGTGGGCGCTTAGGGTCAGCCTGCCAAGCGGTGTAGCTGGAGGTGACAATGTCATCCAGGTTGTACTGGGCCTGCCAGCCAAGTACCTCGGTGATGCGTGTGGCGTTACCGATCAGCTTGGGCGGGTCGCCGGCGCGGCGCGGCAGCTCTTCAGGCTCTAGCTTGGAGCCGGTAGCTGCGATTACCTTGGCTACCACTTCACGCACTGAGGCACCCTGGCCCGTGCCCACGTTGAATACGTGAGCCTGCATTTGCTTGCCGTTACCCAGGTAATCCAGGGCGGCAATGTGAGCGGTGGCTAGGTCGCGCACGTGGATGTAGTCACGGATGCAGGTGCCGTCGGGGGTGTCATAGTCGGTCCCGAAGATCTTGGGGGTATCGCCCTTAACTAGGCGCTCCATAACCATCGGGATCAGGTTTAGTGTGGCCATGTCACCTAGGTCGTCCCAGCCGGCTCCGGCTACGTTGAAGTAGCGCAGACCCGCCCAGCGCAGGCCCCAGGCGCGCTCGCAGTCAGCCATCATCCATTCGCCGATTAGTTTGGTTTCGCCGTAAGGGTTGATTGGGTGGCAGGCTACTTCTTCGTCGACGACGGCGACGTCGGGCATCCCGTAAACAGCTGCGGAAGAGGAGAAAATCATCTGATCCACCCCAGCCTGTTCCATAGCGGCCAGCATATTGGCTAGGCCACCGATGTTTTGCTGGTAGTACCAGGCCGGGCGAGCCACTGACTCACCTACCTGCTTGCGCGCAGCGAAGTGGATTACGCAGTCTACGCCTTCTTCGCGCATTACCTGCTCTAGGCGCTCTTGGGCCTGGGCTCCAGCCACGTCAAGCTGCACTAGCTTGGCTTGACCGATGCGCTCGGGTGTGCCGTAAGACAGGTCATCTACGACAACTACTTTGTCGCCGCGCTCAAGTAGTAGACGCACAACGTGGGCGCCAATGTATCCGGCACCGCCCGCTACTAGGACGGTTCGAGGCTCGTGTTTTGTGTTCACCGCTCTATCCTAACCCTAAAATTGTTCGGTTGTGTTCGATTTCGATAGTTTATGTAGCTTCTGGGTGGTTACGCTAGAGCTTTGCCGCCTAGCTGCCGGCCAGCCCATATCAATCCAGCACCAGCTGCGGCCTAGTTGCCGGCCACGCGCTCAGCTAGCGCACGCCCCTTAGCCTTAGCCAGTTCACCTAGCTCCACCTGGAACTGGCGCATAGCTGCCCGCAGCTGCTGGGCCTGCTCACCCTCGCCGCTAGCCAAAATACGCACCGCTAGCAAGCCGGCGTTGCGCGCCCCACCAATAGAAACCGTGGCCACAGGCACGCCGGCAGGCATCTGCACAATCGACAGCAGTGAATCCATGCCGTCCAGGTACTTCAACGGCACGGGCACACCAATCACCGGCAGTTCACTAACCGCCGCCAGCATTCCCGGCAGGTGGGCGGCCCCGCCAGCGCCGGCAATGATTACACGCAAACCACGCTCGCTGGCCTGGCGGCCATACTCAATCATTTCCACCGGCATACGGTGAGCTGAAACCACCCGGGCCTCATAGCTAACACCGAACTCCTCCAGGGCCTTAGCGGCCGCTTCCATGGTGGGCCAGTCAGAATCCGACCCCATCACAATGCCCACTACAGGCTGCTTTTCGCTCACGGTTTTCCTTTCAAGGTTTTTAAAGCACTAGTTAAACCACCGGGCAGCTTTACAGCTGCGGGCAGGTAAGTACATGGGCCACCTGGCGGCCAATCTCTACCGCCTGAGCGGGATCTTGCCCCTCAGCCAAACTCAAGTTCACATGCCCCAGCTTGCGTCCACGCCGAGCCTGCTTGCCGTAAAGGTGAATCTTGGCTTGCGGAGCTAGCTGCAAAGCCTGGGCCAAGCGGCTAGAGGGGTCAGGTAGGGGGGGCGTCAGTTTCTTGACGCCAACCAATCACGTTAACCATTACGGTGGGCGCCACCAGCTGCGCACTACCTAACGGCCAGTCCAACACGGCCCGTAGGTGCTGCTCAAACTGGCTAGTTAGAGCCCCATCCTGGCTCCAGTGACCACTGTTGTGGGGGCGCATAGCCAGCTCATTGATATACAGCTGATCGCCACCATCACCTTCAACCACAAACATTTCCACTGCCAGCACACCGGTAACCTCAAGCTCACTGGCTACGCGCTTAGCCACCTGCTGGGCTAGCGCGGCGGTAGCCGGTTTCAAACCTGGGGCTGGGGCCAGCACCGTGTCGCACATGCCCTCAACCTGCACGGTTTCCACCACCGGCCAAGCCTCCACCTGCCCACTGGGGTTACGGGCCACCAGGGCCGCAAGTTCACGGGTGAAGTTAACTGCCTGCTCTACCAGCAGGCAGCTGACCTGGGCGCCCCCTAGTGAGCCACCACCGCCCACACCGGCGCCGTCGGCCAAAGCTTTAAACCACTTTGCAGCCTCACCATTTTCAAGCTCAGCGGCGTCATTAACCAGCAGCACCCCGTGACCGTCATAGCCGCCCTGGGGGGGTCTTTAACACCACCGGCCAGCCATGCTGCAAGGCAAACTCAAGCACTTCAGCGGGCTGGCTAACCGGGCTCCAAGCCGGCTGAGGCAGCTCCAAGCGCGTCATAGCGCGGCGCATTTCTAGCTTGTCGCGGGCGTAAAGCAAAGCCTGGGCGCTTGGCTGCACCGATACACCCTGGGCCGCTAACTGCTGCAACAAGGCGTGATCTTGGTGCTCGTGTTCAAAAGTTAAAACCGCTGCGTCAGCTAGATCTTGGGGCTGCTCCCCCTGTTTGGGCTGCAGCAAATCACGCACTGCCCCGGCGTCGTCGGCCCGCCCCACTGGGGCATCAGGCATTACCTGCGCCGCAGACCCGTCCGGGGCCTCCACTAAAGCACGCAGGTGCACACCTAGCGCACTCGCTTCTTCTTGCATCATGCGAGCTAACTGCCCGCCGCCAATAACTGCCACAGTTGGTGCACTCACGTTATTAGCCTACCCGCCTTAAGCGGGGCGTGCACTAAACGGCACACTTCGCAAAACCCACATAGGATATGGACGTGCAACATTCAAGTATCCCCCATCGCCTCCAGGTACTGGCAGTGTGGGCTATTGCCTCGCTGATTGGGCTGCTGATTTTTAATCTGGGCGGCCTAGACACCCCCCCAGACTTATTGGAGCGCAGCTAAGCCCAGCTACCTGCAGCATGTGGCTTTTTGGGATTCTGAGTGGTACTACCGCGTGGCCACCCAGGGCTATCCCGACTCCACCAGCTTGCCGATTGGTCAAGATGGCCGCGTGGGTCAGAACACCTGGGCGTTTATGCCCATCTATGCCTATTTAAGTGGTGGCCTGGCCAAGCTACTCTCGGCTAACTATTACACCTGCGCTGTGGTGGTGGCCTGGTTGGGCTCAGCTTTGGCGGCTTTGGGTTTGGATGCCTGGATGCGTCCGCGCGTGGGTAAGGCGGCCAGTTTGCTGGGGGTGGCGATTTTCTTCACCTGCGGCCCGGCCATTATTTTGCAGCTTCCTTACGCCGAGTCTTTGGGATTGGCGCTGGTGGCGATTGGTTTCGCGGTTTTAGCTAAGCGTCGTTTTGCCTGGGCCATGGTGGTGTTTGTACTGGCTGCTTTTACCCGCCCGATCGGGGTGCCGCTGGGGGCTGCCCTGGGCCTGTGGTGGGTTTGGGAGGAACTGCGGGCGCGCGGTCTGATTTCGGCCTCCCGCTTTGATGCGTCTTTCTCTTCCGCCCGGGTTTATGCCGACGCCGATCCTTACGCCGCTAATTACGACGCCGCCGCCGCTAACGCCGCCCCCGTCCCTAATGAGGCCGCTATTGCCTCTTTTGAAACTGCACCTGACCTGACCGCGAGCGCTTCTTTTGAGGCCGCCCCTCAGGCTATTCCTGCGCCTCCTAGTGAGGCTGGCGCCGTGTCCCCTATTGAGGCTGACGCCATCGGCACTGAAACCACCGGCTCTGCCCACGCTGGCCCGCAAGCTGGCGACTTTGAAACTAGCGGACCTGAAGCTAGTGAGTCTGCCACTAGCGCCATTGCTTCTTTTGAGGCCGCCCCCATTGCAGCCAGCGCTGAGGCCTCCCCTGACTACGACGTCGTCGCTAATTACGAGGCCGCCACCGCTAGCAACGCGCTGGCCCCTGCACCAGCCCCGCCAGCTTTACCTAGCTTTACGCCTATGGATTTAAGCCCCCTGCCGCTGAGCAGCAAAGACCGCCTGTGGCTGTTTGTTACTGCCGCAGTCACCTGCGCGGCTGCTTTGACCTGGCCGCTGCTGGCTTGGATCGCCACTGGACGCATGAGCGCATATGTGGACACGGAAACTGCTTGGCGTGGCGTGGACCTGGCCCCTTTTGAGGCCTGGATTAACCGCTCTGCTAGCTTTGGTGGCGCCCACGCAGGTGTTATTGGCCTGTTTGGGGTGCTGGTGCTTAGCCTGTGCGTGCTGAGCTGGCCTCAGCTGCGTCAGTTGGGGCGGCTGACCTGGATGTGGTGCGTATGCTACTGGGTTTACCTGCTGATCTTCTTCGACCCTTCCTCCTCAGTTTTTCGCATGTTGCTGATGGTTGCCCCACTGGCCTGGGCTGTGGCAGCAAGGCTAAGTAAGCGCCCACGCGCCGCCTTGGCGGTTTTAACTGTAGGTTTGATTAGCCAGGTGTTGTGGGTAGCTTGGGTGTGGGATTACGGCTCAATTAGCATCCTGTGGGTTCCCTAAATTATTTACGGGTTTTTTCTTTAGAAACAGCTAATGGCCAAAACCTGCAGTTCAGGTCACATTTATAGACAATAGGACTATGTCAGGTTGCACAAGTTAATCGATTTGCTTTCAGTTTCAAGTTTTCATTAAGGTATTTCACTCATTTATCTACCAGTTACCTTTATTTAGGCAGTACCAAAACATCCTGACGCCCATTAGGATGCAAATATGCAGTTCCCAAACATATCCCCCAGCCGTTTCCCCCATCGGCTCCAAGTCCTGGCCGTCTGGCTACTTATAACCCTACTAAGTCTGTTGATCTTCAACCTTTCAGCCATTGACACCCCCGCAAGCCGTTGGGTGCCAGCTAACCCCAGTTACCTAGAACACGTATCCTTATGGGATTCCAAGTGGTATCACCGCATCATCACTGAGCGTTACTTCACTAAATTAACTTATGACGCTAATGGTCACGTACGCCAAAACACTTGGGCTTTCATGCCAGTTTTCCCCTTGCTGAGTGAAGCCCTGGCCACACTTACTTCTACCATCACCACAAAAAGCTATTTTGCCTGTGCAGTAGTAGTTTCCTGGATTAGCTCAGCAGCCGTAGCTCTAGGTCTTGACGCTTGGCTATGCCCGCGCGTAGGCAAGCGCGCCAGCCTGCTAGGCGTAGCTCTTTTCTTCAGCTTCGCCCCGGCTATTGTCATGCAGCTTCCCTATGCAGAGTCTTTAACCTTAGCGCTGCTGACTTTTGGTTTCATACTGCTAACTAAGCGGCGCTTTATTTGGGCTATTTTACTCTTTGGTATTGCCGAGCTCACTCGCCCTATTGGCGTCCCACTCGGGGCCGCAATCGGTTTATGGTGGTTCTGGGAAGAACTACGAGCGCGCGGCATAGTCTCCCCAACCTCACGCTTTAATAGCTCATTCCTGCCATTTAAAAAATCAGCCGACCTCGCCGGCAACGTTAGTGACGACGTCGCCGCTACTACCCCGCAAACTGCCACCACTCCACTAGACATTAGCCCCACCCCACTCAGTAAAAAAGACCGTATCTGGCTATTTGTAACCGCCATCATTACTTGCGCTGGAGCACTTTTCTGGCCGGCATTCGCCTGGTTCATTACCGGGGTACCTAGCGCCTACACGGATACCGAAACTGCCTGGCGCGAAGATAATTTAGCCCCGTTTATGTCCTGGATTAAGCAGGCCACCATTTACGGGGGCCCTAACTCGGGTATCGTCGCCCTAATAGCAGTGCTAGTTCTAAGTATCTGCGCACTTAGCTCTAGTCAACTACGCAAGCTAGGGCGCCTAGCCTGGATGTGGTGTGTATGCTACTGGGTTTACCTACTGGTCTTCTTCGACCCCTCATCCTCGATTCTACGCATGCTACTTATGATGGCCCCGCTAGCTTGGGTGCTTGGCGTTAAATTAAGTAACCATCTACGCGCTGCGGTGGCGCTTATTGCACTCAGCATCGTCTCCCAGGTGTTGTGGATAGCTTGGATTTGGGACGCTTACTCACTCTCACTCAGTAAGATCTACTGGATGCCTTAAGCCTTTTTAAGTATCTTTCAGAAACCAACGGAATAAATAATGCTAAGCTCATCCCTCGTCTCTCAGCGTCTGCGCGCCTGGATTGTAGAGTTCATGCAGTTCGGCGCAGTTGGCGCCTCCGCCTTCGTGATCGACGCCGGGCTATTTAACGTATTCCAGTACGCCCCTATGCCCCTGGGGTTCCTGTCTGGACACCCCAACAGCGCCAATGTTTTAGCGGCCACGATCGCCACCATCTACTCCTGGATAGCTAACCGACTGTGGACTTACCGCGGCCGCACCCAAGAAAACGTAGTACGCGAAGGCACTCTCTTCGTTATTGCAAACATTTTGGGGCTATGCGTAACCCAGGCCTGTTTGCTCTTCACCCACCACGTACTAAACATCAACACCCAGCTAGGCGACAACATTGCCGCCTATGTGGTTGGTTTCGCCCTGTCTACCGCCTGCCGGTTCCTCTTCTACCACTTTGTAGTGTTTACCGGCACCAGTCAGGACGAAAAATCCAAGTCTTAACGACATTGGTGCCTTAGTACACACCCAACAATTAGGGCTGCTCACAGCCAGAGACCAAGTTAGAGATTTAAAGTTTGCCTTATGTTCAATCTTGCTGCTAGCGCCACGCTAGTTCAGACCTCTATCACGCCTGACTGGCTCGACGCCGGTACTTTGATCAATAAGTTTGTTGAATGGCTCGGCCCCTGGGCCATCATCGGGGTAATGGTGGTAATTTTCGCCGAAACCGGCCTGCTGGTGGGTTTCTTCCTACCCGGCGACTCACTGCTATTCACCCTAGGCATGTTTGTGGGCACCGGCGCTGTACCGGTACCGATCTGGGTGGCTGCCCCAGCGGTTTTCTTGGCTGCCATTGCCGGTAACGGCACCGGTTATCTAATCGGTAGCAAGGTTGGCCCCAAGATCTTTGACCGCCCCGATGGGCGCCTGTTTAAGCAGAAGTACGTAACCAACACCCAGGAGTTCTTTGAACGCCACGGTGGTAAGGCCGTGACCCTGGCCCAGTTTGTGCCGATTATCCGCACCTTCACCCCGGTTATGGCCGGTGTAGGCAAGATGCACTACCGCCACTTTGCCATCTTTAACATGATCGGGGCTTTCTTCTGGGCTTTTTGCATCACCCTGCTAGGTTTCTGGCTGGGTAACTTCACCTGGGTGCGCGAAAATATTGAGCACATGATCCTGGTGATCGTGTTCATCTCACTGCTACCCATGATTATCAAGGGCTTGCAGTCTTACCTGGCCTCTCGTAAGGCCCAGTCCTGATTCCGGCTGGCCCAGTCAGGGCCCAGCTTTAGATCCGGCCGTTTAAGCTCGGCTCGGCCATTTAAGCAGACGACGCCGGCCACTGGCAGGTTCAGATTTTTCTGAACCTGCCTACTTTTTTTCGGTTCCGGCTTTTTCAGCCAGCACCCACTCGGTTCGCTTTAGCGACCAGGGAATAATCTCTCCCAATCCCTTGGCTTCTTGCTTGTTACAAGGGTGGATCACGTATTTACTGGCAGCCTTTGAGGTTTTTGATGAGCGCCGCCGTGTTTCCATCCATCCGGATTCCCCGGGAGGGGCCATGTTGACTAGGCGTGAAGCCAGGTTGACGGTAGGCCCAAATACGTCACCGGATAGGGAAACTACCTCCCCGCTTACTAGCGAGGCGCGTAGCCGAAGCTTGTGGCTGCCTCCCTGAATTTCTTCCATCAGGGCGGTAACCACATCGGCGGCGGTGGACAGATCATTGGCAATATACATAACCGCGTCACCAATGGTTTTTACGATTCGCCCACCGCGCGAAGTAACCACATCGCGGGCAGTGTCCTCAAAGTCGTGCAGCAGCCGGGTAAGTTCTTGCGGACTCAGGCGTGCAGCTAACGCCGTGAAACCCACAATGTCGATAAAACCCATTGAGCGTTTTAGGGGGAAATGGCCGTCACGACGCTGGGGCCCTTCAGCACTTATCTCACTGTTGGTGCGTTGAATTAGCGCCGCAAAATGGCGCCTCCAGGTGTACAGCAGCTGATCTTGCAGGTTTTCAGCCAGTTCATTGGCTTTCTCAATGGCCAATTCCCGAGCTTGCATGTCACTAATGTTTTTCTCAGCCGCAATCTGAGCTACCATCGCCTCAAACTGCCACAGCACCAGGCGGTCCATGGTGTATGACTGGGCACGCAGCATGTTTTTTACCGCAGCCTGCTTCATGCCATGCTCGTCCATCAGAGACTTGACACCGCGCGCAGCCTCAATATCGACGTCAGTAATCACGCAGGCGTCGTCGTCGATATTTACAAAACCCAAGGCGCGCCAGTAACGACGGGCCTGCCCTATATCAACATTTAGCTCTTGCGCGGCTTGGCGCAGGGTTTTTACGGGCTGTGCGCCGAGCATCTGTACCGCTGGCGGATCGAGCGGCAATTGTGCATCGGTATCAATCACACAGGCAATGGTAGCTCAGATCACATTTAGGACGCAAAGCGGGTTTTTAAAACGTCTCCGGCCTGCACTTCTACCTCTCCACTGGGGGTGGAAATGACCAATTGTGGGCGGATATCTGTGGCGATGCCAGCGACGACGTCGTCCCCCTCCCCTACCTGCACCTGCTGTCCTAAGGTCAGACAACCCTGGCAAATTCGCCTGTGTAGCACCGGCGGCAGGGAAGTAACCTTGGCCGGGCCCTCACCGTTTACCCCCAGCTCACGTAGCGCAAATCAATGGTGGTACCTAGTTCTAGCACTAGCGCCGGGATTTTAACGTTAGCCCCAGCTAGCGCCAGCGAACCGGCCCAATCAACCGGCAGTTGCTCGCGGCTTTGGGCTACATTAATGCCCACGCCAGCAATTACCGCATAGCTGCCATTAGGGTTGGCCACTAGCTCGCATAGCACCCCGCAGACTTTGCGGGCTTGACCCCAGCCGGGCACCTCCTCTAGCTCAATTCCTGAGTCTGGACGGGGCTGAATTAGCACGTCATTGGGCCATTTGGTGCCCACCTGCCACAGATTTGTATCTAGATGGCTGGCTAGTAGTTTCGCTACCGCATCGCCAATGATTAGCGGCAGCCAACCTAGTAGCTGCTCGTTTAGGCCGGGATAAAGCACGGTTGATACCAGTAGGGCGCCGCGCTCGGGGGTCACCCAGCTGCGTCCGCCGCGTCCGCGCCCGGCGGTTTGGCTAATGGCTCGCAGCGCCGATAGGTGAGGCCAGCGGCTGGGGGCGTCTAACCGCAGCAGCCCGCTTGGGGTGGTTAGTTGTGAGTAAAGATAGGTTTGAGTGGAATCAATTTTTTCTACGACGGTTAAACGGCTAAATCCCATGCGTCAAGCTTCCCACATCTGCGTCTTTGCGCGTTAACTAGGGATAATCTAGGCCCATGATTGTGCTTGCTTCTAAATCTTCAGGTCGTTTAGCTACCCTACGAGCTGCCGGCATTGAGCCGCAGGTGGCTGTGTCTGAGGTGGATGAGCGCGCCGTTGAGCAGCAGGTGCGTAGCGCCCAGCCTGATTGTGGGCCGCAGGTGGTGGTGCAGGCTTTGGCTTTAGCTAAGGCGCAGGCGGTGGCGCACCAGCTTGGCCGCAGCGGGCAGGTTGCTGGCTGGCGTTATGTGGTGGGCTGCGATTCTATGCTGCTTATTGACGGCCAGTTGGTGGGTAAGCCTGCTAGTGCCGACGACGCCGTCGAGCGCTGGCGTTCTATGCGTGGCCGTAGTGCCACGCTGTTTACTGGTCACGCGGTTATTGCGTTAAGCCCCACCAAGGGCTACAGCCCTGATAGTCCCCAGGCGCAGGGGGTTTCGCGTGCGGTAATTAATTTTGCCGAGGTGAGCGATAAGGAAATAGCGGCTTATGTGGCCAGCGGTGAGCCCATGTACTGTGCGGGCGCCTTCACGATTGATGGCCTGGGTGGGGCTTTTATCGAATCGATTGAAGGCGACCCGCACGGAGTAGTGGGTCTGTCACTGCCCTTGCTGCGCAGGCTATTGGCCCAGCTGGGCGTGACCTGGACTGACCTGTGGCAGAGCTAAGGGCTAGAGACCGCAGATAAGTCCTTGACGTATGCGCCAGATCTTATCTTTGTAGATGAGATACTGTTCGTACGTTGCCGTTGACGAGGGATTTGGCGTAAATGGATGGCAAGCACTAGGTGTGGAGCCGTCTACAGCGAATGCCTCTAGTAGGTATTTACGCTGCTGAGATAAACCTGACCAGAAACTTATGCCGTTAGGGCCAGCACCACGTTCACAAATCCAGAAATTTCCCTTGACTGTGGCCATGTCACTGACCTTGAAGTCGGGTGCTTTATCAGCGTGCTCATTACACCATTTAGCCTTAGCTTCATGGTCTTCACGCGTGTCCTGATAGTACGGGTCTTGGTCACCCAGAGAGGGGTTAGCTGTTCGGGGAGCGGAAGTGCTAATATCACTGGATTTATTACCTGCTTGGGCGTTCTCTTTAGGGCTTGAACCGCACCCAGAGGTAATCACTAATACGCCAATAATCATCCAGATAATGGCTACTGGCCTGCTACCCATTTTCTAACCCTTCTAGAGAGTAATTACGCTAGATAATCGACAACTGCCAGTACGTTACCGGGATAGTACTAACGCAGCGGGGTGATTACTTCGCCAGACTTGAAAGTTAGCTTCACACCTAGCGTGGCACTATCGAGAGGCATGGGCTCACCCTTAGCTAGGTAGCTTGGGTCTACATCCACCGTGACACTGTTGGTTTCCGCAGATAGACCTACACCTAGAACTGGGTTACCCCACAGATTATTCTCAGTGATGTAGTCACTGACCCTTTGAGCGTCAGCTTCAGTCACAGTGGTGGTCTTAACCCTGATGTGCTGGGGGTACTTCGAGGCCAGAGCTGATAGCTGCTCCATGCCCGGGCCGGCAACGTTACGCACATAAACCTCTAGTACCTGCCTGTCAGAGGTTAGTGCGCTGTCGATAATATTGTCGGAGTGGCGTTCCCGCAATGGCGTGAAGTCCGCCAGAATTTTGTACATGACCTCTGGCTGTTCACCACGCCACACACGGTCGCCGTTTTGGTCGGTTTCTACCACACCAACCTTCGGGCCAGCAAAATCTGGGTTCTCAATCGGCTTTGAACCGAATGTGCCCATGGCGCTAACGGTTAGCACGGCTAGGCCTGCAGCTAAGCAAATGACAGCTTTACGCATGATCAGGGACTTTCAACTAGAGCAGTGAATAAGGAGGGTTAGGCTCTAACGAGCCATGTACGTGGAGAGGTTTACTAGCCACGGCTAGCCGGGTTTCGGTTTAATTATCTGCCTAATAGCGAGCGTACATAAAAAAACACGGCTAGAAGAACAAACGTTCTTCTAGCCGTTTAGCTAAGTGCACGCATTGGCAGTTGCTAGGTTTTAAACCTGACAAAGCCTTGCGTTAGTGCGCTAGTCCTGATTCTGCGGCGGCAGGGCGGCGATCATCGGGTCGTCATAGTCCTGCACCCCAGCAGCGCGGGCACCGCCGGGAGAGCCTAGGCCCTGTAGCTCAAAGAAGTCGATGTTAGCGCGGGTATAGTCGGCCCACTCTTCAGGCACATCGTCTTCATAGAAAATAGCTTCAGTCGGGCACACCGGCTCACAGGCACCGCAGTCAACGCACTCTTCAGCATTGATGTAAAGCGTGCGGGCGCCCTCATAAATGCAGTCCACGGGGCATTCGTCAACGCAGGCGCGGTCCTTAATATCCACGCAAGGTTGGGCGATGACGTATGTCATCTCTTCCTCATTTCCTTAACAGTTGTGTTACTTGTTGCGTCGCTGAGTACGGAAGCGCTCTTGGCCATTAAGAATCACCTTACGGATACGCACTGCCTCCGGGGTGACCTCTACGCATTCATCATCTGCAGCAAACTCTAGCGCCTCTTCCAAAGTTAGCTTACGCGGCGGAGTCAAGTTCTCGAAAGTCTCAGCGGTAGACGAGCGCATGTTGGTCTGCTGCTTTTCGCGCACCACGTTAACTTCCATGTCTTCGTTGCGAGGGTTCTCCCCCACTACCTGGCCCTCATAGGTTTCCTGAGTAGGCTCAACAAAGAAAGTTCCGCGATCTTGCAGGCGAATCAGGGCATAGGCAGTAACCGCACCGGAGCGGTCAGAGATCAGCGAGCCGGTGGTGCGGGTCTCAATCACGCCATGCCAAGGCTCATAGCCTTCAGCAATAGAAGAGGCAATACCGGTGCCACGAGTATCGGTTAGGAACTTAGAGCGGAAGCCAATTAGGCCACGCGCGGGTACCAAAAATTCCATACGCACCCAACCGGCACCGTGGTTAGACATGGTTTCCATGCGTCCCTTACGGGCAGCCATCAACTGGGTAACTACACCTAGGTGCTCTTCGGGAACGTCAATGGTCATGCGTTCCATAGGCTCATAGGTCTTACCCTCCACCTGGCGGGTAACTACCTGGGGCTTACCCACAGTTAGTTCAAAGCCTTCGCGGCGCATCTGCTCCACCAAAATGGCTAGCGCCAGCTCACCACGACCCTGTACCTCCCAGGCATCAGGACGCGAGGTGGGTAGTACGCGAATAGAAACGTTACCGATCAGCTCTTTGTCCAGGCGGTCTTTAACCTGGCGGGCGGTGACCTTCGCGCCCTTAACGCGCCCGGCCATAGGTGAGGTGTTAATACCAACGGTCATGGAGATGGCCGGGTCGTCAACCTTAATCAGCGGCAGCGGGCGGGGATCTTCCAGATCAACCAGGGACTCACCAATTGTGATGTCTTCAATACCGGCCACGGCCACAATGTCACCGGCGTGAGCTTCCTCAGCAGGCTTACGCTCTAGGCCTTCAGTAATCAGCAGCTCAGAAATACGGGCCTGCTTAATGTCACCCTCGTGGCGAGCCCAGCCCACGCTCTGACCCTTACGCAGGGTGCCGTTGTGGATACGCAGCAGGGCTAGACGGCCCAGGAAGGGTGAGGCGTCCAGGTTGGTTACGTGGGCCTGTAGCGGGGCATCCTCGTCATAGCTAGGACCAGGGATACGCTCAATAATGGTCTTAAACAGCGGCTCTAGGTTGTCGTTAGCCGGCAGCTGACCGTCGGCGGGCTGCACGGTGTCAGCGCGGCGAGCCTTAGCGGAGGCGTAGATAACCGGCACGTCAAGCACGGCGTCGATGTCAATGTCGGGGTTTTCCTCGGCCAAGTCACTGGCTAGTGACAGCAGCAGATCGGTGCTTTCCTCCACAACCTCGTCTAGACGCGAGTCAGGGCGGTCCACCTTGTTAACCACCAAAATTACCGGCAGGTTAGCTGCTAGCGCCTTACGTAGCACGAAGCGGGTCTGGGGCAGGGGGCCTTCAGAGGCGTCCACCAGCAGTACGACGCCGTCGACCATAGACAGACCACGCTCGACCTCACCACCAAAGTCGGCGTGACCAGGGGTGTCAATCACGTTAATGGTGATGCCATCTTCCATGCCGGCTTCCTTAGCAGCCGGACCACGGTAGTGCACGGCAGTGTTTTTAGCCAGAATGGTGATGCCTTTTTCGCGCTCAAGCTCGCCTGAGTCCATTACGCGCTCACCGGTGGATTCTTCGGTAGCCCGCGCCCCGAAGGCACCGGCCTCCCACAACATGCCGTCAACCAGAGTGGTTTTACCGTGGTCAACGTGGGCTACGATTGCGACATTACGCAGATCCTGGCGTACCGTCATGTAAGGCTTCTTCTTTCTAGATACTTCTATATCCTCACTAGCCTAACTGCCAGGACCGCCGGCTTACCGTAATGCAGCAGACATCACTTTTGTGCCACCGGCCACCTGCCCCTTATTGCGCTGCCTTAGTCCCCCGATGGCACCGGCTATATTCCCCCCGACGGCGTCGACTATCGGCAGCCCTGACCTCGGCTATCAGCACTCCCCTACGCGGCCACCGACTATTAACGGGCTATAGCGCAATGGCAATCACTAGGGCCAGCGCGACCACCAGAGTGCCAATGATGGTGCCTTTACGCCACTGGTGGCTATAGGGAGGTTTGGGCGGATTGGTTTTTAACCCCGAATGCTTTTTTTCTTCATGCAGCTGAGCTTGGTAGGCGCGCAGCAGCTCAATGGCGTTGGCGGCGTCGAGGCTGGTGTACTGCGTGGCGCTGCCAGGTTCTACTAGGCGGGGGTCGACACCGTGGTGAATGATGCGTTGGGCTTCTTTGGCACGGTTTTCGGCGATTTGGCGAGCCCCGGCGGCGATTCCGCCTACACGCGGGGCAGCGCTGGCCTGCACGCTTGAGTTATCGCTCAGGATTAGTTCCACTCCCCAGCGCCCACTCAGGCGGGTGATTTGGCGCCAGTCGATTAGGTGGGTGCGCCAGGCGTTTCTAACTACGACGGCGTCCTGGTTAAGTTCCAGCTCCGGCAGCCACCACATCATGGTGATAGCCCAACCTAAAGCTCCCATCCAGCCAGCTGCCGCCAGAGCTGCAGTGGTGGTGTCGCGCCAGGCCACAGCCCCAACAATTACGGCCACTGCGATCCAGGCGGCGATAGTGGCTATGCGGGCTCGACGCGAGCGAATAATGACCCTAGGCATAGCTACATTCTTGCACGTTCAAGCTGCCTTACCGGTGCTAGGCGCTAACAGCATATGCACCCGCTTGAAGCCTTTCGACGGGGTTTTAAATTTGCTGACGATAAACGGAATCGAGGCTTGACACCTCCCCAACAAAAGGTGCCAAGCCCCGACGTTTCAATTATCTGGATCAGGCGGTGAAGCCGATGTCCTCAGCGCGGTAGCTAGCCAGGCCTACTGCACCAAAGTTGGCCAGCTTCTTAGGCACAGCGGTCAGCTGCATACGCTCGTAGATCGGGAAGTTCAAGACGTTCTCCCAGATGATCTCGTCAGCCTGGTTGGTCATGGCAACACGCTTCTTGTGGTCGGCCTCAACGGCGATCTTGTCGATCAGCTCGTTGAGCTCCTTGATGCTCTGACCAGTGAAGTTGGAGTTACCCTTACCGTAGATCTGACCGATGTTCATCATCGGGTAGGGGGTGCCCTGCCAGGTGAAGGAGGTGATCTCGAAGTTCTTCTTGTTGATGTAGTCCTTGAAGTACTTGGCGGACTCGACGTCCTCCATGACAACCTCCATACCGATCTTCTTCAGCTGGCTCTGCAGCAGCTCAGACTCGGTCTTGGTGGTAGGTACGGCGGTGGGACGGGTGTACTTGATGCTCAGCTTCTTGCCGTCCTTGACGCGGATAGCACCGGGGCTGGGCTCCTTCCAACCAGCGCCATCGAGCAGCTTCTTGGCAGCCTCGACGTCGTGAGACCACTTGGTGGAGTTGTCTACGTAGCCTTCCTGGCTGGGCATGAAGAAGTGGTTACCAAGCAGCACCTTGTTGGCGTCAACCGGCATACCGGCCAGCGAGGACTTGGTGATGGCAGCCCGGTCAGTGGCACGCATCAGGGCCTGACGTACGGCCTTGTCAGCCAGCACACCAGAGGAGGCGTTCAGGGTGAAGTGACGCCACTGCAGACCAAAGTTCTGACGTACCTCAGCGTCGGTACGCTGCTGGGCCTGCTTGTAGGTGTTGGCACTGATGATGTAGTCCAGGACGTCGATCTCCTTGTTAGCGAAGGAGGTCGCCTCAGCAGCACTGTCCAGCACACGGAAGGTCACCTTGTCCAGTAGCGGCTTGTCGCCCCACCACTTCTCATTGGGAACCAGGGTGACTACCTGCTGAGCCTCGTTGTAGGACTCAATCTTGAAGGGGCCGGCGTACCAGTCGTTGTTGTAGGTCTTGGCCATACCGTTGTTGAAGACCTCGGCGGTGGCCACCTGCTCCTTGGGCAGGGTACCGGAAATGACGGAGGTCCAGTCCGGGAAGGCAGACTTGAAGTAGAACTTCACCGTGGTGTCGTCAACCTTCTCTACCTTTTCGATCTGGTCGTAGCCGTCGGTAGAGGCCCACAGGTAGTTCTTATCCTGAGTGCACTTAATGGTGGCAATGAAGTCATCCGGGCTGATCTGGCGCCCGCTGTTCCACTTAGCCTTGGGGTTGAGCACCATGGTCACGGTGGTCTTGCCGTCCTTGGTTACATCCTCAACCTTGGTGACGAAGTTGGGGTTGGGCTTAGCCTCACCCTTGTCGTCATAGTCAAAGAAGCCAGGAGCAACGAAGTTGTAAATGTTCTTAAGGTCTACACCGTTACCGTCAACGGTGGAGTTGTTCCAGTTGGCAACGGGAGTGCCCATACCGAAACGCAGGGTACCACCCTGCTTTAGGCTGCCACGCTCAACCTTGTTAATAGCTTTGGCGGCAGTGGCGCCAGATTCGCTTGATCCCGAACACGCAGCCAGAGTAGCGAGCATTGCAGCAGATGCAGTGCCTGCTAAAAACATCCTCCGGTTAATCATCATTTGAACTTCTCCTTGTTGGGTTCCGGCGAGTCCCTAGGAGCGAGCGTACGAATCGCTCGCTGTGGACTCACACAGACATGGAAACATATGCACGGGAATTTATACAAGCATTTTCCAAATACTGATACATATTCGATATTTTGAATATTTTGATAGTTTCACGCATGTTTCGGATTGATTTCTAGAAGTTACACTCAAGAAAATGCTACGAAGTTTACCAGCTCAAAAGACTTCCGAGATCCGCTTCACAACAAAGCAAAATGCCCGCTGCATGATTACTCATGCAGCGGGCATTTAAAGGTACTTAAGCCCTATCAGGCGACGAAACCTACGTCTTCACCGCGCACAGTGGCCAGACCAAAAGCACCGTAGTTGGCTAGCTTCTTGGGCACACCGCACAGGTCGGGACGCTGGTAGAGCGGGAAGTTCATGACGTTTTCCCAGATCAGAGCGTCAACCTTGTTGGTCATCTCAACACGCTTGGCGTTGTCAGTCTCAACCGCGATCTTCTTGATAGCCTCGTCGATGGCATCGACGCTGTAACCAGAGAAGTTGGACTGAGAGTCCTTGCCGTAGACCTGACCGATGTTGTTCATCGGGTACTGGGTCAGCTGCCAAGCGAAACCGGTAACCTCGAAGTTCTTCTGAGAGATGGTCTTGAAGTAGCTAGCAGACTCAACTTCCTTCATCTGCAGATCGATACCGATCTTCTTTAGCTGGTTCTGCAGTAGCTCAGACTCGTTCTTGGTGGTAACCACGCCGGTAGGACGGGTGTAGTAGATGGTCAGCTTCTTGCCGTTCTTTTCACGGATGGCACCAGCGCTGGGCTCCTTCCAGCCAGCCTCGTCAAGTAGCTTCTTAGCCTTCTCAACGTTGTAGGCCCACTGAGCACCATTATCCTTGTACTCGTTCTTCTGGGTGGGCATGAAGAAGTGGTTACCCAGCAGGAAGTCCTTAGGCTTGACCGGCAGGCCGGCTAGCAGAGCGCTAGCGATTTCCTGACGGTTGGTGCCCAGCAGGAAGGCCTGACGTACAGCTTTGTCACTGAGGATGCCGTGACTACCGTTAATGGTGACGTGGCGGTACTGCAGACCGAAGTTCTGACGCACCTCGGCGTCAGTACGAGTCTGGGCCTGCTTGAAGGTGTCGGCGGTAACGATGCTACGCAGTACGTCTACTTCCTTGTTAGCAAAGGCGCCAGCGGTAGCAGCACTGTCTAGGTAGCGGAAGGTGATCTTATCGAGCTTACCCTTATCACCCCACCACTTTTCGTTACGCTCTAGGGTAACCAGCTGCTGAGCAGCGTCGTAAGACTTGATCTTGTAGGGGCCGGCGAACCATTCGTTCTTGTACTTGGTAGCGTCCTTAACGCCATCGTTGAAGGCGGCAGGAGTGGCTACCTGAGCCTGCGGCATCACGGTGATAACAGCAGACCAGTCGGGGTAGGTGGACTTCCAAGTAATGGAGAACTTGGTGTCACTTTCCTTATCGAACTTCTCGATGTCGACTAGACCATCGGTGGAGGCCCACCCATAGTCTTTGTTGGTGGCGCTCTGCATCGTCTTGATGTAGTCATCAGCCACGATCTTCTTACCGTCGCCCCAAACGGCCTTGTCGTTCAGCTCGATGGAAACAACGGTCTTACCGTTCTTAACCTCGCCCTTGATGGACTTGAAGAACTCCGGACGCGGGGTAGCCTTACCAGCAGAGTCGTACAGGAACAGGGAAGGTGAGATGAAGGCAAAGATCTGACTCATCGCGGCGGTGTTGCCTTCAACGGTGGAGTTGTTCCAGTTGGCGATCGGGTCACTCAGAGCAAACTTAAGCTCGCCGCCGTCCTTCACCTTGTCACGTGCAACGACGTTAACAGCCTGCTTTAGGTTTTCACTGCCGCCGTCGGAGTTAGAAGATGAAGCGCAAGCCGCTAGGGCTGCCAGAACCGCAGTAGAGGCCGAACCAGCCAAGAACATACGACGGTTGATCATCATTTGATGACTCCAATTCTCATGAGATTTAGGAAAGCACGTTAGCCAAATAATGAGACGAACATGCAACGCTGAAAAGTAAATCGCATATAGGGCGCTGTGCGCAAACTATTGACCGCTATACGGACAAAATTGCCACCAAACCGTAACAGTTTGGTGGCAATTTTCGTTTAGTAACAGAGCCGCTTAGTCCTAGAAGACGCTGGTGCGCTCCGGGTAGTGGCAGGCGGCCTCGTGGTCATCACCCATGTGCTTGAAGTCAGGCAGCTTGTCGATGCACCGCTTCTGCTCAGCCTCATTAAGGGTGAGGAACTTGGGGCAGCGAGTACGGAAACGGCAGCCCGAAGGCGGGTTAGCCGGGCTCGGCAGGTCACCTTGCAAAATGATGCGGCTACGGGTGCGTTCCTTGGCCGGGTCCGGAATCGGAATGGCGCTTAGCAGAGCCTGGGTGTAGGGGTGAGCCGGAGCTTCGAAATCTCATCGATGTCACCGATCTCAACGATCTTACCAAGGTACATGACGGCCACACGGTCACCAATGTGACGCACCACGGACAGGTCGTGAGCCACGAACAGGTAGCTCAGAGACAAGGTTGCACGCAGCTCATCAAGCAGGTTAATCACACCAGCCTGAATGGATACGTCCAGGGCCGAAACCGGCTCATCCAGTACCAGCAGGCTGGGTTCTAGCGCTAGCGCACGGGCAATACCAATACGCTGACGCTGACCGCCAGAGAAGTTACGGGCGTAACGGTTGGCGTGGCTGGGCTCTAGGCCCACCAGGGTCATTAGCTCAGTAATGCGCTTATCAATGTGTTCCTTGCTGTAACCATTGTGGCGCATAGGCTCAGCGATCAGGTCATACACCGGCAGACGCGGATCCAGGGAGGCCATCGGGTCCTGGAACACGATCTGCAGGTCGCGACGAACTTCCTTACGGGCGCGGCGGTTTAGCTCAGCGGTGTCGCGGCCAAGTACCACGATCTTGCCCTGCTCGGGCTTGAGCAGGTTCAGCACCTGCATCAAGGTGGTGGTCTTACCACAACCGGACTCACCCACCAGGGCCAGAGTCTCACCACGACGCACGTCGAAGGAGATACCGTCCACGGCGTGTACCGTACCCACGCGACGCTTGAAGACGGCGCCCTTGGTTAGCGGGAAGGTCTTAACCAGGTCGTTAACTCGCAGAACCTCGGGACGATCAGCGTGGGGCAGGTTCAGGGTGTCCGGAGTCTTCAGCTCAGGAGCCGGGTAGATGTCCAGGTAGGTTAGTGATTCCTTGGCGATCTTATCGGCGTGATAGCAGGCAGACAGGTGTACTTCACCCGACTTGCCCGGCTCACCATGCTTCTTCAAGGTAGGTTCTTCGCCGTGACACTTGTCGGTTACCAGCGGGCAACGCGGTGCGAAGGGGCAGCCCTTAGGCAGGTTTAGCAGCGAAGGCGGGTTACCCTCCAGGGTTGCCAGAGCGGCATCCTTCTTAGCATCCAGACGCGGCAGGGAACCGAGCAGACCAATGGTGTAGGGCATGCGCGAGTTGTAGAAGATCTCGTCAACATCGCCAGTTTCCACAATGCGTCCGGCGTACATAACTGCTACGCGGTCGGCCATACCGGCCACCACACCCAGGTCGTGGGTAATCATGATGACGCCGGCGCCGGTTTCGCGCTGAGCCACCTTTAGGACCTCAAGGATCTGGGCCTGAATGGTTACGTCCAAAGCTGTGGTGGGCTCGTCCGCAATGATCAGGTCAGGGTTGTTAGCGATAGCAATAGCGATAACTGCACGCTGACGCATACCACCGGAGAACTCGTGAGGGTAAGCCTTGGCACGCACAGTGGGGTTAGGAATACCCACCATGTCCAGCAGCTCAACCGCACGCTTCCAGGCGGCGTCGTCGTCATACTTGTCGTTGTGGGTCTTAAGGGCCTCAACGATCTGGTCACCCACGGTGTAAACGGGGGTCAGGGCGCTTAGCGGATCCTGGAACACCATGGATAGCTGAATACCGCGCACCTTAGACATGTAGGCGTCGCTACGACCCAGCAGCTCAGTGCCGTGCAGCTTAACTGAACCAGAAATTTCCGCAGACTCATCCAGCAGCCCCATTACGGCAGTGGAGGTTACTGACTTACCAGAACCAGACTCACCTACCAGGGCTAGAGTCTCGCCACGGTTAACCTTCAGGTTCACTCCGCGTACAGCGTTTACGCGCCCATCCTCAGAGGGGAAAGATACGCACAGATCGCGCACCTCCAGCAAGGGAGCGCCAGACTTGGGATCAGGCAGATCTGCAGCGTTGAAAGACTCCTTGTGGGCCTTCTTAGCCTTTGCGTCCACTTTAGACTTCTTCACTTGAGTTTCCGGATCTTTTGTCTTGCTCATGCCTTACCTCCGGACTTGGAAGAGGGGTCGATAGCATCGCGCAAGCCGTCACCTACGAAGTTCACGCAGGTCAGCATCACGATCAGTACCACAGCAGGAGCCATGAAGATCCACTCTGCGGTGGTAGCAGAAGTCTGTCCTTCAGCGATGATGGTACCCAGTGAGGTGTTGGGCGCCTGCACACCAAAGCCGAAGTAGGACAGAGTGGTTTCGCTAAGCACTGCGTAAGCCACGTTGATGGTGGCGTCAATAATCAGCAGCGAAGCGATGTTAGGAATGATGTGACGGAAAATGATGACCGGGCTGGGCACGTTCATGAACCGGGCCGCAGTCACATAGTCAAGGTTCTTAACGCTCAAGGTCATAGAGCGCACCACACGCGCGGTAAGCATCCACCCGAAACCGGCCAACAGCACGATAAACAGGGTGATGGAGCCCTTCGAGGCGCCCGCCTTCTGCGACATGATAGCGATGATCAGGAAGGAGGGGACCACCAGCAGCAAGTCGGTGCACCACATGGCGATCTTTTCCCACCAGCCACCAAAGTAGGCAGCAGAGCTACCGATCAGGGCCGCAATGGAGGTCTGGATCAAGGCCACCGCGAAAGCGATCATGAGGGACTTACGCGTACCCTCCATGGTCAGGGCCAGTACGTCCTTACCGGATTGGGTTGTGCCCAGCGGGTGACTGCCGCCAGGAGGAGTTAGGAAGGCTTCGCCGTCGACGTCGAGGTAGCTCCAGCGATAAACGAAGGGACCAATGATAGCCACTGCAATCAGAATCAGCAGCCCAATTAGACCAATAACAGCAGAGCGGTTACGCAAGAAGCGACGCAGAATGAGCTGACCGTGGGTTAGGCGCTTTTCAGGCTTAACCTCTGCGGCTTCCTCTTCAATTTCAGTTTCAACGATTTCGCTCATGTTCAGCTTACCCTCACTCGCGGGTCGACAACTGCAACCAAAATGTCACTCAGGAGGGCACCGCTTAGAGTACACAGACCCGAGAAGGCAACCACCGCAGTAGTACCGTTAATGTCCATACCGCTAATGGCGTTAACCGAGTATTCACCCATACCGTGCCAGCCATAAACACGCTCAGTGATAGCAGCACCGGTGAACAAACCGGCCAGAGCAAAGCAAAGTAAGTGGCCATAGGAATCAGCGCAGTACGCAGTGCGTGGCGGGTTACGGCACGGCGCTTGGTCAGGCCCTTAGCGCGGGCGGTACGCACATAGTCAGCACCAAGGGTGTCAAGCATCAAGTTACGCTGGTAACGCGAGTAGCTGGCGATACCGGCTAGCGACATTGACAAGGTTGGCAAAATCAAGTGGTTAAGCCGGTCTGCAAAACCTTCACCTTCACCAACGAAGGAAAGAATCTGCATACCGGTAGCGGTGTTCAGGTGTACCGCCCCCACCTGGAGTAGGGTTGCCAGAACCATGGCCGGAGTGGAGATAACCACCATAGCGATGAAAGAAATGGCGCGGTCGGACAGGCTGTACTGACGGGTAGCGGTCCAGGCACCCAGCGAAACACCGCCAACCATACCAATAAGTGCACCCAGCACCACCAGGCGCAGCGAAACGCCTACTTTAACAGCAACCAGAGCGTTAACAGATTCGCCCTTAGGGGTGAAACCCCAATCCCAGCTGCTCAGCACAGTTTGCAGCCAAGTGGTGTAACGATCCCATACCGGCAGCTCGTGGCTGATGTTGTATTTGATCAGGTTTGCGTTAATGGCGTTCCAGTTTAGGTTTGGGTTAGAACGGTCCCATAACGTAGAGGGGTCCATCGAGATGGATGCCAAGATATACGCTAGTGATGTTGCCAGGAACAGCAACACTACATAGTTGAATATCCTTCTCAGCAGGTATACAAACATTCGGTATCTCTCTCCGGTTCGATCGCGCCTGCGCGTAGCGGCTGCAATCTGCGGAACATGACCGCGCCCCGAAGTATTACTCTTGCAGGGCACTAATTAAGTAAAGAATACCCGACCGGGCGTCATAAAGTTGTAACTATGGCCGAATATTGAAACTTTCCCGCGCAAGCCCATGCGCTACCCAGCCCCTAAAAATACTTGCAAAAGTACGTCTGATCAGGGGTTTTATAAACTCTCTAGGATGCCAGTCACAGTGAGTAATTGAGTAAATTTTATTTTTGACCACTATCGCGAGACCTAGTAAATAGGCAACAAAAACGTATAGATAATCAGCTTAGGCTACGCTTACCCACAACTTGACTGGTGACCCCTATTACCAGGCCTGAGCTAGCAGCTCATAGCTGCGTCGACGCGCGGCGGCGTCGTGAATAAAAGACAGGCAGATAATGTCTTCCAATTCCCAGCGCTGCGCCATTTCGTGCAGCTGGGCGGCCACGCGCTGGGGCGTGCCCACAAAGAAGTAAGCCAGTGAGTCGTCAACCATGCTAGCCCGCTCCCCTGCCAACGCACGCCAAGCCTCAGGATCGCTAGTAGGCTCATCAAGCGGCCCCGGGCGGCCAGCCACAATTCGGGCATTAGCCGCGCGCGCCGTCGTCGCCAAATACTGAGCCTCTTCATCAGTGGGCGCAACCACCACATTAAAAGCAGCAGCCGTACGCGGGTGCGAAGCCTGAGCGTAATCACTAGCCCCATTGAAAACCGAGCGGTAAGCCATAACCGCCGCCTCAGCCTGAGCCGGCGCAAAATGCGCGGCCACAGCAAAACCCAAGCCCAAACGACCAGCCACACGCGCCCCATTAACAGAAGAACCCAAAATCCACAGCGGCGGATTAGTCCCTTCCCCCGGCAAGGCGCGGGCCCTAGAGCTAGCCACCCAAGCCACATCGTGGGCACTAGTTTGCGCGGCCACAGACCCCGGCAAAGTCTCAAAAAGCGAGTCATTAGCAGCCAGATAATCGGCCAGCTCAGTTACTTCGTCAACAAAAGACGCCGGATCAGCCTCACGCCGGCGCAACGCCCGGGCCGTTACCGGATCAGTGCCTGGAGCTCGCCCCAAACCCACCTCAACGCGGCCCGGATACATGGTGGCCAGGGTACCAACCGCCTCCGCCACCACTAAAGGCGCATGATTAGGGAGCATGACCCCACCAGAAGCCACCGTGATACTTTCCGTGGCCGCTAACACCTGCCCCATCAGCACCGTGGTAGCTGAAGAGAGGAAGGTAGTTGAGCCGTGGTGCTCAGCCAACCAGTAGCGGGCATAGCCAGCACGCTCAGCGCTTTGGGCCAATAGGACCATTTCGCGCAAGGCTTGGCTGCGGCTACGACCTTGGCTTACAGGCACCAGGTCCAACACGGAAAGCGTGGGCTTAGCTTGGCTCATGCTCCCTAGTCTACTTTGCTATTTGTCAGTGACTACGACGTGCCACAGTTGCCAGGTAGGCAACTACCAGGGCGGCCTTGAGGACGTCACCCACAATAAAGGGCGCAAGTCCTAGGCTCAGCGTGGCCAGCAGGCTCTTGCCACTGGCAAGCCACAGCCAGGTAAGGCCAGGCAGGTAAATGACAGCACTAGCTGCCAAAACCCAGGTTAAAGCAGCTAGCAGGCTGCCGTTGCGGGCGGCGCGAGCGGCGTAACCACCCAGCAGCGCGGCCGGAATATAGCCCAGCACATACCCAAAGGTCAGGGTAAAGCCAGCGGTAAAACCAGCGAAAATAGGTGCACCCAGGCTACCTAGCAGCGCGAACGTAAGTGCACTGGCGCTACCGTAGCGGCGGCCCAGCAGCACGCCCACAGCAATAGCCGCGAAAGTACCTAAGCTAACGGGAACCGGGGTGAAGGGTAGGGGAATTCGTACCTGGCTAAGCACTGCTAGCGCTAGTACGCCGAAGGAAATTTTGGCAACGCCACTGGCCAGTTGGGTGGCGCTGAGCTTGCGGGCAACCGAGGGGTTTAGGGCAGTAACTGAGTTCGACATGTAACCCAGCCTAGGTCTCTTAACCCACTGACTCCTAGCGTTTTAAATGCCAGTTTGTCACCTGCGTTATTTGTGGAAAAGCTACAAGGTGGTGGCGGCGGGGATTTTATCGCCAGCAATTACACTCTGTGCCCAGGCCAGCAGATCTGCGATTACCTCATCGCGGTTGAGCTCGTTGAGGATTTCGTGGCGGGCCTCGGGGTACAGGCGCATGGTTACCTCGCTTAAGCCGGCTTTTTGTAAGGTGCGGGCGACGGCGCGCACCCCCTTACCCTGCCCACCTACCGGATCGTTAGCGCCGCTGATAAGCAGGATTGGCAGGTCTTTGCTCATGCGGGCAATGCGGCGCGGCTTGGACACTGTTAGGGTCAGTCCCACCAGGGCCTTGAAGAAACCGGTGGTCATGGTGAAACCGCACAAGGGGTCACGCAGATAGGCATCCACCTGGGCTCGGTCGCGTGAAAGCCAGTCAAAGGCGGTGCGGGGGTTTTCAAAGGCCCGGTTAAAAGGCCCAAATGCCAGTTCTTGCAGGGCCCGCGAGTAGTAGTGGGTGCCGCGCCGGCTGCATTCGAGGCTGGCCACGCTGTAACCCAGGCGGTTAACCAGCCCAGCGCCGTCGCCGGTGCCCATGGCGATCAGGGCGTCAAGCTGATCCGGGTGGCTAATGGCAAATTCACGCGCCTCAAATGAACCCCAGGAGTGGCCCATAACGATTACCGGCAGCTGCGGGTAGGTTTCATGCAGGTAGCGGTTGACCACAAAGATGTCATCTAAAACCGTGTGCGGCTCACCAATATAGCCGCGCGGATAGATTTCACTGATGGCACTGCCGTGACCGCGCTGATCGTGTGCGGCCACAATAAACCCCTGGGACGCCGCCGCTTTAGCGAAGTAGTCGTAGCGGCGGGCGTGTTCAGCGGTGCCGTGGATGAGCTGGATGATTGCGTGTGGGGATGGGGATTCCCATATATACAGTGGGATGTTATTGGCGTCTTGAGATTGCAGACTAAGTTGTTGCAACATGACCACCTTCGATTAAGTACAGTATTTGCCTTATTGTCATGAAAATATCAGGTTTTTGTCTGGTCCACTATTACAATTTGGTATATGTTCGCTGCTCACAACGCTTTGATACCAGCTGTTTACATCATGTTAGTGCGCCCGGGCCAGGCGGGAGCGGAAATTTTGCTGCAGCTACGCCAAGGCACGGGCTTTATGGATGAACACTGGGCTTGTGGCGTGGCCGGGCATCTTGAATATGGCGAGCAGCCCACTCAGGGGGCACTGCGCGAATGCCTGGAAGAGATTGGTTTGCAGCTGGAGCCCCAGGATTTGCAGCCCTTCCAGGCGGTGCATCGCATGCATTCTGACCAGCCTATTGATCAGCGAGCTGACTTCTTTTTCCTGTGCCGCCATTGGCAGGGCCAGCCGCGCCTGGCTGAGCCCGATAAGGCCGCCGCATTGGCTTGGTTCCCGCTAGCGGACCTACCCAGCCCGCTGGTGCCCCACGAGGGGGCGGTAATTGCGCGCCTGGCTGCTTTTATTAACGACGACGTCGCCCCAGCCCCCTTCGCAGTGTATCCCGCCAGCTAATGGCGTGTGCTGGGGGCCAGCTAGCGGCTTGGGCTGGCGCCAGCCGACCCGGGTGCACCTTAAAACGGCCTAAAGCGCTTAGGCGCCAGCCGCTAACAAGGGCCGCTGGGCGCCAGAATGAACTGACGCGAAGCAAACGCAGGGCGGGTGGGTGCCTGTTGGCACCCACCCGCCCGATTGTTTTTGCTCAGCCTAGCGTGCGCGCTTAACGCGCACGTTTAACAGCTCAGAACTGGTAGTCCGTGGAGAACCCAGTGTGGTAGTCATCGGAGAAGTCCGCGTGGAAATCGCCTAGACCGTAGTTGTTGGTTACCTGGGTGTCGCCAGTGCGGGAGAAATCTCCGCCTTAGCGGCCTCGGTGGGCTCCACCTCAACATCGTGGTAGCGGGCCAGACCGGTACCGGCCGGGATCAGCTTACCGAGGATGACGTTCTCCTTCAGGCCCATCAGGGTGTCAGAGCGGCCGTTCATGGCGGCCTCAGTGAGCACGCGAGTGGTTTCCTGGAAGGAGGCGGCAGACAGCCACGAGTCGGTAGCCAAGGAGGCCTTGGTGATACCCATCAGTTCGGTACGGCCCGAGGCGGGCTTGCCGCCCTCAGCCATAGCCTTGCGCGACTGCTCGCGGAAGGTCATCACATCCACAAAGTCACCCTGCAGCAGCTCGGTGTCACCCGGGTCAAGCACGGTTACGCGGCGCAGCATCTGGCGCACAATAACCTCAATGTGCTTGGCGTGGATGTCCACACCCTGGTCGCGGTACACCTTCTGGACCTCATCCACCAGGTGACGCTGGGTGGCAGAAACCGAACGCAGACGCAGCACCTTCTTGGGGTCAATCGGACCCTCAGTCATGGGCTGACCCGGGTCAACGTGGTCGCCTTCCTTCACCAGCAGCTTGGCGCGGCGCGAAACCGGAACCACCAGGTCCTCTTCGGCGTCGTCACGCTTAATGACCAGGCGCTTACCGTCGACGTCGTCCTCAATAGCCAGGCGGCCAGCAGCCTCAGCCACCACGGCCTCACCCTTAGGAGTACGGGCTTCGAAAAGCTCCTGCACACGAGGTAGACCCTGGGTGATGTCGGCACTGGTAGCCGCACCACCAGTGTGGAAGGTACGCATGGTCAGCTGGGTACCGGGCTCACCAATGGACTGGGCGGCAATAATACCCACAGCCTCACCGATGTCCACACGCTTACCGGTGGCCAGCGAACGGCCATAGCAGGCGGCACAGGTACCGACGGCGGAGTCACAGGTGAGCACGGAACGAATCACGATGGACTCGATGCCGGCAGCCACCAGCTTCTCAATGGCGACGTCGCCGACGTCCTCACCAGCAGCCAGCACCACGTTGCCCTCAGCGTCCACGGCGTCGCGGGCCAGGGTACGGGCGTAGGCGGTGGTCTCCACGATCTCGCCGGGAACCAGGTTGCCGGCAGCGTCGCGGTCAGCGATCTGGACGGTTAGACCCTTGCGGGTGCCACAGTCCTCTTCACGCACAATCACGTCCTGGGCCACGTCCACCAGACGACGGGTCAAGTAACCCGAGTCGGCGGTACGCAGAGCGGTGTCGGCCAGACCCTTACGGGCACCGTGGGTAGCGGTGAAGTACTCCAGAACGCTTAGACCCTCACGGTAGTTGGAGGTAATCGGGCGCTCAATCAGACGCTGCTTGGGGTCAGACACCAAACCACGCATACCCGCCAGCTGGCGGATCTGGTCCCAGTTACCACGCGAACCGGAGGAAACCATGCGGTAAACCGTGTTGCGCTCAGGGAAGTTGTCGCGCATAGCCTGGGCCACCTCGTTAGTGGCTTCAGTCCAGATCTTGATCAGCGCGTCATAACGGTCATCCTCGGTGAGCATACCTTCAGCGAAGTCTTCTTCGATCTTGGCAGCCTGGGCTTCATAGCCAGCCAGAATCTGGGGCTTAGAAGCGGGCGAAACCACGTCGGAGAAGGCTACGGTCACACCAGACCAGGTGGCCCAGCCGAAACCGGAGTTCTTCAAGGCATCCAGCGAGGCGGCTACCTCCACGCGGGGGTAACGCTCAGCCAGCGTGTTGATGATGTCGGAGAGCTTCTTCTTGTCAACGATCTCGTTGACGTAGGGGAAGGTACCCGGCAGGTTGATGTTGAAGATGGCGCGGCCCAGGGTGGTACGCAGGGTGATGGGGTCACCCTCGGTGTAGTTTTCCGGAGCTACCCAGCCGATGGGCGGGGTGATGCCCTCTTCAAAACGAATGTCAGCTAGCGCGTTTAGGTGCAGCTTGCCGAAGTCGAAAGCCATCTTGGCCTCAGCGAAGGAGGAGAAAGCGGGCACTACCGGCTCACCGTTAGCGTCCTTTTCAACCTCAACCGCCGGGTCAGGGTTGCTGGTCAGGTGGAACAGACCGGCAATCATTTCCTGGGCCGGCATGGTCACCGGGCGGCCATCGGAAGGCTTAAGAATGTTGTTGGCACTGAGCATCAAAATGCGGGCCTCAGACTGGGCCTCTGCACCTAGCGGCAGGTGCACAGCCATCTGGTCGCCGTCGAAGTCAGCGTTAAAGGGGGCACATACCAGCGGGTGCAGCTGGATAGCTTTACCCTCAATCAGCTGGGGCTCGAAAGCCTGGATACCCAGACGGTGCAGGGTAGGTGCACGGTTAAGCAGCACCGGGTGCTCCCGAATAACCTCAGCCAGTACGTCCCAAACCTCGGGGTTAGAACGCTCCACCATACGCTTGGCGGCCTTAACGTTCTGAGCCCGCTTCTGCTCAACCAGGCGCTTCATAACGAAAGGCTTGAACAGCTCCAGGGCCATCTGGCTGGGCAGACCACACTGGTGCAGCTTGAGCTGGGGACCACCGACGATTACCGAACGGCCAGAGTAGTCCACACGCTTACCCAGCAGGTTCTGACGGAAACGACCCTGCTTACCCTTGAGCATGTCAGACAGGCTCTTGAGCGGGCGGTTACCGACGCCGGTAACCGGGCGGCCACGGCGACCATTGTCGAACAGCGCGTCCACAGCTTCCTGCAGCATACGCTTTTCGTGGTTAACCATGATCTCGGGGGCGTCTAGGTCCATTAGGCGCTTGAGACGGTTGTTACGGTTAATCACACGACGGTATAGGTCGTTGAGGTCACTGGTGGCGAAGCGGCCACCATCGAGCTGCACCATGGGGCGCAGGTCCGGCGGGATTACCGGGATAACATCCAGCACCATGGCCTCGGGGCTGGTGTTGGTGGCGCGGAAAGCGTTGATTACCTTCAGACGCTTGATGGCGCGGGTCTTGCGCTGGCCGGTGCCGTTAGCAACGATCTCGGTCAGCTCCTCAGCGGCCTTTTCTAGGTCGAAGGTACGCAGACGCTGCTGGATGGCCTCAGCACCCTTGGCACCCTTGAAGTAGATGCCGTAGTCAACCGCCATGTCACGGTAGAGAACGTCGTCGCCCTCCAGGTCACCGACCTTGAGGTTAACGAAACGATCCCAGATCTTGTCCATGTGCTCTAGGGTCTTGAGGTTACGACGACGCAGCGCACCAATGTCGCGCTCAGCGGTGCGGCGTAGCTTCTCAAGCTGATCAGCCTTGGCGCCCTCAGCCTCCAGCTGGGCCACTTCAGCTTCTAGGCGACGCTGACGCTCTTCCACGTCAGCTTCACCGCGCTCAGTGACCTGCTTCTTCTTGAGCTCAAACTCAGTGCGCAGCATGGGTAGATCATCGTGGCGAGACTTCTCGTCCACTTCGGTGATCATGTAAGCGGCGAAGTAAATGACCTTCTCTAGGTCCTTGGGGGCCAGGTTGAGCAGGTAGCCCAGGCGTGAAGGCACACCCTTGAAGTACCAGATATGAGTTACCGGAGCGGCCAGCTTGATGTGACCCATGCGCTCACGGCGCACCTTGGAGCGAGTAACCTCAACCCCACAGCGCTCACAAATAATGCCCTTGTAACGTACACGCTTGTACTTACCGCAAGAGCACTCCCAGTCGCGGGTAGGACCGAAAATCTTCTCGCAGAAGAGACCGTCCTTCTCGGGCTTGAGGGTACGGTAGTTGATGGTTTCAGGCTTCTTAACCTCGCCGCGTGACCAGGTGCGGATGTCATCCGAGGAGGCTAGGCCCAGGTGAATGCGATCGAAGACGTTAGCGTCGAGCACAGTTCCTACTTCCGAAATGTCTGCAAAGTCTTTGTCTTATCAGTGCCTGTAACAGCTATGAAAGTGCTGCGCAGGGAAGAACGCGTGTGGGCTGCAGGCTGCTAGCAGCCCACACGCAGTTAGGATCAGATAACACTCAGGTCAGTGTTAGGGCGGCGACCCAGGTCAAAGCCCAGCTGGTCAGAGCTGCGGCGACGCGAGTCGTCATCGACGCCATCGAGGGAGATAACGTTTCCAGCCGCATCCAGAGCCTCTACGTTCAGGCACAGAGACTGCATTTCCTTCATAAGTACCTTGAAGGATTCGGGGATGCCGGGCTCAGGAATGTCCTCACCCTTAACAATGGCTTCATACACCTTTACACGACCGACAACGTCGTCAGACTTGACGGTCAGGAGTTCCTGCAGAGCATAGGCGGCGCCATAAGCCTCCAGTGCCCACACCTCCATCTCACCGAAGCGCTGACCACCGAACTGGGCCTTACCACCCAGCGGCTGCTGGGTAATCATGGAGTAAGGACCGGTGGAACGGGCGTGGATCTTGTCGTCCACCAGGTGGTGGAGCTTAAGGATGTACATGTAACCCACGGAAATGGGGTACGGGAAGGGCTCGCCGGAGCGGCCATCGAACAGCTGGGCCTTACCGTCGGGACCAACTAGCTGGACGCCGTCGCGGTTAGGCAAAGTGGAGTCAAGCAGACCCATTAGCACGTCGTCGGCCACACCATCGAATACCGGGGTGGCGATCGGGCTGTGAGCCGGGGCCTTAACCGCGAACTCGGGCAGCTTGTTGGCCCACTCTTCACCGGCTTCACGCTTAGCAGTGGCATCCCAACCACGCGAAGCGATCCAACCCATGTGGATTTCCAGCACCTGACCAACATTCATACGGCTGGGCACACCCAGCGGGTTAAGAATGATGTCTACCGGAGTACCGTCAGCTAGGAAGGGCATGTCCTCGATCGGCAGGATCTTGGAAATAACACCCTTGTTGCCGTGACGGCCAGAGAGCTTGTCACCAACGGTGATCTTACGGCGCTGGGCAATGTGTACGCGCACCATGCGGTTCACGCCAGCGGGCAGCTCGTCGCTGTCGCCAGCCACGATTTCACGCACCGCAGTGACGATGCCGTATTCACCGTGGGGCACACGCAGCGAGGTGTCACGCACTTCGCGGGCCTTCTCACCGAAGATAGCGCGCAGTAGGCGCTCTTCACTGGTCAGCTCGGTTTCACCCTTCGGGGTGACCTTACCGACCAGGATGTCACCGCTGTTAACCTCAGCACCGATGCGGATAATGCCGCGCTCGTCTAGGTTAGCTAGTGCGTCTTCACCCACGTTGGGGATGTCGCGGGTGATTTCCTCGGCACCAAGCTTGGTGTCGCGGGCGTCAACCTCGTGCTCCTGAATGTGGATGGAGGTCAGCAGGTCGTCAGAGACCACACGCTGAGACAGGATGATGGCGTCCTCATAGTTGAAACCTTCCCAGGTCATGAAGGCCACCAGCAGGTTCTGGCCCAGGGCCAGGTCGCCGCCGTCGGTAGCGGGGCCGTCAGCTAGGACAGTGCCTACCTCGACGCGCTCACCCTCATCAGCAACCACGCGCTGGTTGTAGCAGTTGCCCTGGTTAGAACGCAGGAACTTAGCCACCTTGTATAGGGACTCGGAGCCGTCGTCGTTGGCTACACGCACGAAGTCAGCGCAAACCTCAGTGACCACACCGGCCTTAGCGGCTACTACCACGTCACCAGCATCGACGGCGGTGCGGCGCTCCATACCGGTACCCACCAGCGGGGCGTCGGGACGGATTAGCGGCACAGCCTGGCGCTGCATGTTGGCACCCATCAGAGCGCGGTTAGCGTCGTCGTGCTCCAAGAACGGAATCAGGGAGGTACCCACAGACACCATCTGGCGGGCAGACACGTCCATGAAGTCAACCGAGTCAACCGGCATCAGGGCCGGCTCACCGTCACCCAGACGGCACAGCACAGCCTCGTCAACGAAGCGACCCTCGTCGTCGAGCTTAACCGAAGCCTGAGCGATAACGTGGCGCTTCTCGTCGTCGGCGGTTAGGTAGTGCACCTCGTCGGTAACCTGACCGTCACGCACCACACGGTAGGGGGTTTCAATGAAACCGAAGGGGTTGATGCGGGCGAAGGTAGCCAGCGAACCGATCAGACCAATGTTTGGGCCTTCAGGAGATTCGATGGGGCACATACGTCCGTAGTGCGAGGTGTGAACGTCACGCACCTCCATACCGGCGCGCTCACGGCTCAAACCACCGGGGCCAAGGGCCGACAGGCGGCGCTTGTGGGTCAAACCAGCCAGCGGGTTGTTCTGGTCCATGAACTGACTGAGCTGAGAAGTACCGAAGAACTCCTTGATAGCGGCAGTCACCGGACGGATGTTGATCAGGGTGTTGGGGGTGATGGCCTCAGCGTCCTGGGTGGTCATGCGCTCACGCACCTGACGCTCCATACGGCTCATACCAGTGCGCACCTGAGACTGGATGAGCTCACCGACGGCGCGGATGCGGCGGTTACCGAGGTGGTCGATGTCGTCGTACTCAACCGGGATGTCAACTTCTTCACCGTCGCGGAAGCCCTTAACGAAGTCCTGGTGCTGGTGCAGAGCCAGCAGGTACTTGATGGTGGCGTTGATGTCCTCGATGCGCAGCACAGACTCGCTCAGGTCTGCGGCGATACCCAGCTTCTTGTTGATCTTGTAGCGACCAACCTTAGCTAGGTCGTAGCGCTTGGGGTTGAAGTAGAAGTTCTCCAGCAGGGCGCGACCGGCCTCAACGCTCGGCGGCTCACCGGGGCGGATCTTGCGGTAGATGTCCAGCAGCGCCTCGTCCTGGGTGGTTACCTTGCGGTCGCCGTCCAGGGCGGAGGTTAGGGCCGGGTAGTCGGCGAATTCCTTGCGGATTTCAGACTCGTCCATACCCAAAGCCAGCAGGAACACGGTGATGTCCTGCTTGCGCTTACGGTCGATACGTACGAATACGTGGTCGTTCTTGTCTACCTCGAACTCAAGCCAGGCGCCGCGTGAGGGGATCACCTTGGCGTTGTAGATCAGCTTGTCGGTGCCCTTTTCGACGCCGCGCTCGAAGTACACGCCGGGGCTACGCACCAGCTGGGAGACAACCACACGCTCGGTACCGTTGATAATGAAGGTACCGCGCTCAGTCATGAGCGGGAAGTCACCCATGAACACGGTCTGGGACTTAATCTCACCGGTGTCAAAGTTGTCGAAGTCGGCCACCACATACAGCGGTGCGGAGTAGGTCTGACCCTTCTCCTTGCACTCGTCAGCCGTGTACTTGGGCTCTTCGAAGCGGTGGTCGTGGAAAGACAGGGACATGGTTTGCCCGAAGTCTTCAATCGGGGAAATCTCTTCGAAGATTTCCTCCAGACCGGACACCTCAGGCAGTGAACCCGGACGAACGGCGTTGGCGGCTTCAACACGCTCGCGCCAACGCTCGTTACCGACGAGCCAGTCGAAACTCTCGGTCTGTAGGGCTAGTAGATTCGGAACCTGCATCGGCTCCGCAATGGTGGCGAAGTTAATGCGACGCGACGCAATACGCGCCGCGATGGCTTCAGCAGTAGGTGCAACAGGGGTGCGCGAAGCAGCCAAAAGGAGACCCTTCCTTAACGATCGCGGTTACACGCGCGCGGTCTAGTATTTTTTCCCGCATGTCACGCCTTGCGGCGGGGCAAAAACGACAAGCATACACAATGCACGCAAAGCGCTAGCGTACACGGATACTACAAATGTGTCTATACTAGTGCGCGCTCTCTACGCTGCGATACGCGCCACATGCGGCATATAATACAACATTTTCTAAGCCCATAGCCAGTGCCGGCCATTAGCTGGCCGGCACCAAAGCTATGCGCTAACCATTTCGGTGGGTGTTGATATATGTCTTGTATTCGTTAGTGGCTTGACGTACCAGCTTGAGGCGGGCTTGCCAGTAGTTTGGGTCACGCGCCAGGATTTGCTCTTGCCCAACCCATTGCAAGTCGTAGACCAGCTGTTCATAGCCACTTTGTTCACGGCATTTGCATCTGCTACGGCAAGCTTAATTTCTTCTGCACTGACGTTAGTGTCAGTAGCAGTATCGTCGCCGTCAGGCTGGCCTAGCCCAAATTTTGTGGCCACCGACTGAGCCATTTGCGGCTCTTCTGGCAGATCCGCAATCCCTTGAGGGGCCATGCATTTACGCCAGCGTTGCGCGGCAGCACGCACCTTTGGAAGTTTCGAGACGTCATTGACATAGGGGGCCACATCGCCTTCTAGCTTGTCTGAAGCCTTAAAAACTCCGCTAGAGCGCAGCTTTTCGCTGCAGGCCATAAATGTTTTATCGGCAGCAGGATCTTTAAGTAATTGGTTTTTCTGCTCAACTACCTTCAGCCACTCTTCACGATGCTTACTGGGCGCACGGTGGTAGCCATAGGCTTGTGCTTTGGCCACAGTAAAGCGCCCGTTATAACCGGAAGGGCTTTCCAGCGGCGTGGCAGGATCGTTCCAATCGTAGGTTTGTACTGGATACTCATAGCCGCTTTGTTTCATGCAGTTAGCGATATATAGGTTCTCGGCGTAAGTCTGCAGCCTATCGTCTGGTAACCGATAGGGGTCTGCTGGCAAAGCTCCCTTAGTTGAGTCTTTTTTGACTAGACCGTCTTTAGACATTGTCCCATCTGCTGGGGCGCTGATTTGTGAAACTTCTTGAGCGCTTACTTCTTTGTTATTAGGAGCATCATCCGCGCATCCTGATACGCATAAAAGCAATGCGATCGCAGCCGGAAGAAAACCCCTCATCCTTGAGTGTAGGTACATGACTCCCCCTAGGTGACCATCCGTTGGTTGATTACATTTTTAGCACATAAAACAAAAAAATCTTTCTTACACACCAAAGTAGTTAAATGTTAGCCTCGTAGAGCTTGGGCCGGTTGCACAGCGGCCACGCGCCGCAAAGCAGCCAATGAACCTAGTAAGCCTGTAAGCAATCCTGCCAGCATTCCAATTGGTAAAGCCCACGGATCCATTACCGGCTGCCACCGTTGCACCACGGTTACCACCAAAATCGCTAACACAGCCACTAATGCGCCAAACAGGCCACCGATAAAGCCAATAAACATTGATTCAAGCGCAAGCAAAACTCGCAAATGGCGTTTACGGCCACCAATTGCGCGTCGCAAAGCCAGCTCTCCCTGCCTTTCATGCACCGCCCCGCTCATCGCACTAGACAAAGACAACACTGCCACCAGCACAGACACGCCGGTCAAAGTTAGTAAGACAGCCTGTAGTGAGCCCTCGATCTGGTCTCTTAAACCACGCGGGTCAGGTGGTGCATCAACACTCATAGCATCAACTTGTGTTGGATCCCAGGTTAAAGGCACTGCTTTAGCTACTTGTTGGGCAGCTCCAGGAGCTACTTTAATTTCTAAACCCAGCGATACTGGCTCACCCAACTGGCGAGCAACTCTATAGTTAAGTCCTATCCCGGCGAGCATTTCTGCACGTATACCGGCATCTTTAATAATCCCTACAACCTCATAGGGCACGCCGTTAATCCATACAGTTGGATCAGCGCTTAACGGACCTAATTCAAGTTTTTCAGCAGCGTTTTGTCCAATCAAAATCTGGTTATCTGCCAGATGCGTGAGTTTAGCGCCCACCCATTGCACAGTGAATAGGGAGCTATCAACGCCTATATCATCAAAGCCGTAGATGCGGGCTCGTTGCCCTTTTTCTCCCAGCCGCGTAGCAACCTCAATATCATCACCTTCGGTGAAGAATAGGCTAGAGTCCACTCCCGGCACGGAGTTAATTTTTTTCCAGGTTGACTGCCTCCAGCTGTTAAGCATGGGAGTAACTACCTGGGCAGAATCTTCATTATGCACAGCCACCGCCACGCGCGTATTACGGGTGGCATCAAAGGTGGAAGACACTTGCGCCCCAATCGTTTGCCCCAGCCCTAAAGTGCTAAGGGCTAGCGCCACCCCTAGTAAAACCACCCCAACCAAACGAGCTGTTCTACGCGGAGTTGAGGCAAGGTTGGCCGCTACATCCTGCAAAGCCGAACGCCACTTAACTTTAGAGGCAACCCCTAGTGCTTGCGGGATCTGCACTGGAGGTATCACCTCAGTCGCCTCGGCTACATGCACCCCCTTGTTAGGCGTTATTTCACTAACTACACCGTCTATAACGTGCAGTTGACGTGGGCATGAAGCAGCAATTGCAGGATCGTGAGTAACGATTACAACCGTGGTGCCACGCTCATGTAAGCCGCGCAGTAAAGCCACAATTTCAGCTGAAGATTTACTGTCAAGGTTACCTGTAGGCTCATCAGCAACCAGCACAGGGGCATTAGCCACAATAGCGCGCGCAATTGCTACACGCTGACGTTCACCGCCTGAAAGTTGGTCAGCAGCAAAATCTCTACGTTTACTTAAACCTACATATTCCAGTGCCTCGCGCGCTAACTGTAAAGCTTGCGCACGTACCACTCCCCTATACTGCAGGCCTAAAGCAACATTATCTAATACTGATCGTTTTTTAAGCAGGTGAAATGACTGGAAAATAAATCCAAAAGTGTTACTACGTAATTTAGCACGCGCATCCTCGTTTAGCCCAGATACATCTGTATCATCTAGTAGATAGGCTCCTGAAGTTGGGGTATCGAGAAGCGCTAAAACATTTAGTAGCGTTGATTTGCCAGCACCTGATGGCCCGGTAATAGCAACCAACTCACCTTGGTTAATTTTCAGGTTTACCCCACGCAAAGCATGTACCTGCACGGTACCTGGATATACTTTATCTACATCAACCAGTTCAATTACGGTCATTGGTCTACTCTTACCTGATCACCTGCACGTAACTGAGTAGATTTGACAGAGCATTGTCCTGCCACACAGCCCAGCTCTTCAACAGAGATTTTTTTCCAGGTTTTACCTTCAAGTTTAAGCACACTGGTGGTTCCATCAGCTGCTGCCGCAACTGCACGTTTAGGCACTATAAAGCCGCCGCGAATAGTTGGGGTGCGTTCAATGGTAATAAGTATGGTAGAGCCAATCTTTTGACTACTTAACAAGGTAGCGTCAGAGGCAGTGAAGATACCTTTTTGTACTTTAGGAGCGGCTGGGCCGGCCTGATTTGCAGAATCTTTACTGCCCTGTTTGTTGTCGCTTTCTTCTTCAATTTTACTAAGAGTTAACTGTACCTTTTTGCCACCTATGGTGGCCCAGGCGGTAGCGCCAACCTTTATTTGCGTGCTTACCTGTGCGGGAAGTTCAGTGCTAAGTTGACTGCCTTGACCGGCAACCGTTAGCTTTGCGTTTTCACTAAGCGTTGCCCCTGCCGCTGGGATATCTGTTAATACCCTGCCCTGTTCCAGTGAGGGCACAAACAAGTATTCAGACTGGTTAAGCAGCACCTGTTTTTTAGCTTTTTTATCGCTCTCGCCCTGGTTACGGTCCGTTTGCCCGGCGGCTGAGTCACTCTTATCGGCTTTATCTGCCCCAGTTTTACCCGTTCCGGTTTTATCTGTCTTTTCTGCCTGGTCAGTGTCTTTTCCGCCCTGCTCGCTATTTTCTGCGGTGGTGGTGTTAACTTCTGATCCGTTATCTTGGTACAGATTAGTTAATGCCCGCGCTGTGGCATCATCAAATTTACTGTTTGCTTCAACTTGATAGCCAATAGAAGCTAAGGCCTGCTGTAACTGCAATACATCTGTGCCGCTATCTCCTTGGCGCAGATCACGATAGGCCGGGACTGCGCCAGAAAAAGCAAATACTGGGCGGTCATTTATCCAAAGCAGCACGCTACCTGAGGTAATTTGCTTTCCAGAAGCTAACCCGGCTTTAGTTACTACCGCATGTTTTGTGCCATCAGGCAAGGTAAGTTGATAGTCAGTGCTTGCAAGTGCACTTATAGTTGCGTTAGCAGTTACCGTATCTGTCAGCTCTCCAGTTGCAACTGTTGCACTAACTGGACGCTGTTGTGGTGGTTGAGCTGCCGCCTGACGCTGCGCAGGAGACTGCATAGTGCGCGCCAGCCACCATGTGCCCCCAATGGCCAGCGCGAAAACCGCCAGAATCACTACAGATACGAGTATTTTATGCTTACGCATACTAATCACAACACTAAATTTTTTATATTTAAAAACCTTGACTTGGAAGTGCTCACCATATAGGTGAGCACTTCCAAGTTTGGATTCAAGTCACTGAGTGTAGTTTCCGCGACTCTTCAGGAAGGCGATAGATTCAGCTTTCACCTTCGCAGACTTCTGACGTAAAACTGTCAGTTGGTTAAGATGCTTCTTTACATAATTGTAAGAGGCAGACCATTGGGCATTGTACAAAATGGTGTCATACCCACTGCTGGTTCTGCATTTAGCATCCTGAACCGCTACCTTGAGCTCGTAGTCAGTAACCGGGTGCTGGGATGGATCCTTATAATCTTCTTCATTAACAGTAGCCCCGATTTGCTGAGCAAATGAGCTTGAGGGATAACCACCTGGAGCCTTTTCAAGGTCAGCTAAGCCAAGCGGCGCCATACAGCTACGCCACTTAGCTGCCGCAGTATCTAACCCTGGCGGATTAACGTTAGAAACTACGCTTGTGGACAGGCCACCTTGAGTGTCTAACTTCTTGATAATGTCTGCCTTGTCTGCTTCAGCAAAGCAGGCATCACGCGCTTGCTTCCAGGAGGAAGGGTTCTGGTCTTGCTTACGCTCAATATCGAGGCGTGGCTGAATACTGTCCTCAGGAGGGGCTGAATAACCGTATTTTGCGGCTATCTCTTCATTAAACAGCATATGCCCACTACCAGTGCCTACCTGTGATTTTTCAGATGCAGCAGAGTAAGGGTAGACCTCATAGCTGAGTCCCTTTTTCGTCATGCAATCTTGAACCACTGTCTCTTTAACAGCCACATAAAGACCGTTAGTGGTACCTGCATAAGCATCAGTGGGAAGCGCCCAGTGTTTTTGGTCTTTTTTAACCAAATTATCTGGAGACATCGTTGCCTCTACTGCTGAAACATCAGCTCCAGCAGTGGATTGCGAATTAGCGCTACCGCCACTCGAACACCCAGATAACACCATTGCAGCTACCGCTATGGGCACAGCCAATAGCGTATAGCTAAACTTTTGAGTCACCATTTGACTCATCTCCTCAGGCTCAGATAATGGACTGTTACTGCGGGAAACCACTAATCAGCCCACCTTTGGCCGATATGTTCAGGTTACACCCAGGAAAGTTCACATGCAACCAACTAGTGGACTTCCTTCAGGTTCTATGCGCAGTCCTTTAGAGACAGTATTCAGACATCCAGTCATAAAAAGTCTTGGTATATGTAAAAGAACTGCCCGACGTTATACGTCGGGCAGTTCTTTTAAGCGGTTTTCGCTAGCGAATTAGTTAAGCTAACGAAACAGCAATCACTTGAGGACGACGGTAGCGCCAGCGCCCTCGAGCTGAGCCTTAGCCTTCTCGGCGGTCTCCTTGTTGACGCCCTCGAGAACAGCCTTGGGAGCAGACTCAACGAGGTCCTTGGCCTCCTTCAGACCGAGGGAGGTCAGGGCGCGCACCTCCTTGATGACACCAATCTTCTTGTCGCCGATGGCCTCGAGAACGACGTCGAACTCGTCCTTCTCTTCAGCCTCTTCAGCGGCAGCGCCGGGGGCAGCAGCAACGGCAACGGCGGCCGGGGCAGCAGCGGTAACGTCGAAGGTCTCTTCGAAAGCCTTGACGAATTCGGATAGCTCGATGAGGGTTAGCTCCTTGAAAGCCTCGATGAGCTCTTCAGTGGTCAGCTTCGCCATGATGGGCGTTCCTTCCTAGGTTTTTGGGCTCCGCCTGGGTGGCGGAAAATTTGTCTGTGATGCCAGCTGCGCTCAGGCAGCCTGCTCCTGCTTCTCACGCAGGGCATCAACGGTGCGGACGGCCTTAGAGGCCGGGGCCGCGAAGAGGTATGCAGCCTTAGACAGCGAAGCCTTAACGGCACCGGCGGTCTTGGCGAGCAGAACCTCGCGGGATTCGAGAGATGCAAGCTTGTCTACATCGGCGGCGGACAGCAGCTTGCCGTCCATGATTCCGCCCTTGATTACCAGCTGCTTGTTGTCCTTGGCGAAGTCACGCAGAGCCTTAGCAGCGTCAACTGCCTCGCCCTCAACGAAGGCGATAGCGGTGGGGCCGTGCAGCTCCTCGGCGAAAGCCTCGAAACCAGCCTCACGCGCCGCGATAGCGGCCAGGGTGTTCTTCACCACGGCGTAACGAGCGTTGCCGGCAAGCGAACGGCGCAGCGTCTTTAGCTGAGCCACACTCAACCCGCGGTACTCGGTTAGCAGCACAGCGCCCGAGCTACGGAATTGCTCCGTTAGGGCGGCAATTGCCGCTTCCTTGTCAGGCCTTGCCATGGGCCCTCCTTCCGTGGTCTTTACACAGGCCCCACAACAAAAAACCCTGCGCCGGCGGCACAGGGTGATACATCAATAGTAATGTAACTACTAGGCACGCCTACGCGGGTATCCGTTGAGGGATTTACTCTACACCTGAAATCGGCTTAGAACCTGCGGTCTTTGGCAGACTCCAGAGTATCGGAACGCCACCCACACATCAAGAGCGTCAACCCTGAAACCTGGGTGTGTCTACTCACATGTGCTCTCATCCGCAGGTAGGGGGTCAGCCCTGGCTGCACACGCTAGGCTGAAACAAGTAAAGCTCAAAAGTAAAAGGCCCAGTATGACTCAAATTTCTACCGCACCCACCACAGCTAACCAAGCGGAGATACCGGCGCCTACTGATACTGTCCCTATGCGCCGCGCTCCACGGCTGTTTTTACAGCTAATAACCACCCTGCACCGACTGTTCCCAAAGCCCCTAGGTAAGCGCATACCGGTCACCTTCATTGGCTACGCCATCATTAACGGCTCCGGTTTCCTGCTGGATATTAGCCTGCTATGGCTTTTTAACTCAGTACTTGGCTGGTACTACCCGCTATCTATCACCCTGGGCTACGCCCTGGCTGGGCTGTACTCACTAATCTTGAACCGCTGGCTTAACTTCCAAGCCCATGGACACGCCGCCGCACAAGGGGCCCGCTACGTATTTGGGCTAATCTCCCAGTACGTCATCTTCATTTTGGGTCTCTCCAGCCTGCTGCACTACGGCCTGCACATCAACCCTGAAGTGGCCCGAGTAATCTCTGCCTGCTGCGAAGGCATCTACCTATACGTGCTAATGAAAATCTGGGTTTTCAAAGGCGTGGCAGAGCCCAAGCTCTAAGCCCAAGCTCTAAAAGAAAACTCAACCGCATATAGCAAAAAGTCCCCCGGCGCAGTTCAAATTGAATGAATGAACTGCGCCGGGGGGATTTTGTTTAGCTCAGGCTACTAGCTCAGGCCAGCTTGGTGGGGTCCAGCGGAATGCCCGGACCCATGGTGGTAGCCATGGTGGCCTTAAGGATGTAACGACCCTTAGAGGTGGAGGGCTTTAGACGCAGGATCTCCTCAACTGCGGCAGCCAGGTTCTCGGCTAGAGCTTCCTCAGAGAAGGAAACCTTACCAATGATGAAGTTAAGGTTAGCGGCGCGGTCAACGCGGAACTCGATACGACCGCCCTTAATGTCCTTAACAGCCTTGGCTACATCCATGGTAACGGTGCCGGTCTTGGGGTTGGGCATGAGGCCACGGGGACCGAGCACGCGCCCTAGACGACCAACCTTACCCATCAGGTCGGGGGTGGCCACGGCGGCGTCGAAGTCGGTGTAGCCAGCGGCAACCTTAGCGATCAGGTCGTCGCCACCAACCTCGTCAGCGCCGGCGTCGATAGCCTGCTGAGCACGCTCACCCTGGGCGAAGACCAGGACCCGGGCGGTCTTGCCGGTGCCGTGCGGGAGGCTAACGGTGCCACGCACCATCTGGTCGGCCTTACGGGGGTCAACACCCAGACGTAGGGCCACGTCCACCGTGGAGTCAAACTTGGTTACGGAAGTCTCCTTGGCCAGGTGGACAGCCTCGGCCGGCGTGTAGAGGATCCCAGGCTGGATCTTCTCAGCGGCGGCGCGGTAGGCCTTGCTGCGCTTAGTCATCTGCTTTCTCCTTATGCAGTCGTGGTGTGCGAGCCGCGCATGGCTCTACCACGGTTATTTGGTCTTAAATCACTCAGCGACGGTGATGCCCATGGAGCGGGCGGTGCCGGCGATGATCTTCGCGGCGGCGTCGATGTCGTTGGCGTTCAGGTCAGGCATCTTGGTTTCGGCAATGGTGCGCACCTGGTCCTGGGTTAGCGAAGCAACCTTGACGCTGTGCGGGGTGGCCGAACCCTTGGGGACACCAGCAGCCTTCTTGATCAGCTCAGCGGCCGGCGGGGTCTTCAGGATGAAGGTGAAGGAGCGGTCTTCGTAAACCGTGATCTCCACCGGCACGACATTACCGCGCTGCGACTCGGTGGCAGCGTTGTAAGCCTTGCAGAACTCCATAATGTTCACACCGTGCTGACCGAGCGCGGGGCCGATCGGCGGTGCAGGGTTGGCAGCGCCAGCCTGGATCTGGAGCTTGATCAGGCCAGCAACCTTCTTCTTGGGGGCCATAAAATTGGGTCCTTTGATAGTGGTTGTGACACGCGTGCGAATGCACACGCACAAACGCCCATCATAGCCGGTTTAAGACTACGGCGGGCGCGTGGGTGGGAGGTTTCACAGCCGCAAACGCGGTTGCCCAGCAGCTGCTTACCCTCCCCGACGCGCCATCAGCGCGCCGCTACCGGGTCAGATTTTGGAGACCTGGGAGAAAGAGAGCTCAGCCGGAGTGTCACGGCCGAACAGGGAGATGAGCACCTGCAGCTTCTGAGTTTCGGGGGAAATCTCAGAGATAGTGGCAGGCAGAGACTCGAAGGGGCCGTCGGTGACGATTACCGACTCGCCCACCTCGAAACCAACCTCGTAGACACGGCCGTTCTCCACCATGGTGGAGCCCTCGCCAGACTCGGGTTTAGCCTGGGCGGCAGCCACCTGGGCGGCAATTTCGGCCTCGGTGGGGCCAAGCTGCTTAACCGCTTCTTCGAAAGTCAGCGGCACCGGGTTGTAGCGGTTACCTACGAAACCGGTAACTGCCGGAGTGTCCTTCATGGTGCGCCAGACGCGGTCTGAGGTGTCAGGGTCATCCAGATCCAGGCGCACAAACACGTATCCGGGCAGGCGTACGCGAGTAACTTCCTTCTTCTTGTTGTTCGCCTTTACCTCGATGACAGTTTCCATGGGCACGACGGCGTCGAAAACGTAGTCCTCGATCTCAAAGTTTTCAGCGCGCGCCAAAACATCAGCGGCCACGCGGCGCTCATAGCCAGAGTAAGTGTGCAGCACGTACCACAGGCCCGGCAGGGAGGACATCTTCTTACGGAATTCCTGTACCGGATCCACCACTGCTGGCGGCTCTGCGCTTTGCGCGTCTGCCGGGGTGGCCTCCTGTACGTCTTCGGCTACCTCGACGACGTCGTTGGCGCTTTCCTCAGCCGCGAAGTCGTCGGCTTCCTGCTCGATAGACATGTTGCTCCCTAGTAGATTCTGGTTCGTAAAGTATTAGGCAAATACCCACATGACAAGCTGCTCAAACACGGCGTCAATCAAAGCCACAAACAACATGATGGCGGTAATGAACACCAGCACCACCAAGAAGTAAGTCCACAGACCGTTGCGAGTAGGCCAAACTACCTTACGTAGCTCATCGATAACTTGCTTGATAAATAGCGTGATACGCGCAAACAGGTTACGGCGCTGTGCCTGATCACGGTCCGCTTTAGCGACTTGGCTCATGAAATCCTCGGGTTCGAATCGGCTCTTAAGCCCGTTAGGGACGAGATGGTGAACCGACGGGATCTCCCGAGCGATCCTCCGTTCTCAGCAGGGCAGGCGGGACTCGAACCCACAACCGCCGGTTTTGGAGACCGGTGCGCTACCAATTGCGCCACTGCCCTTCAGCGAGACTCAATACTGCCATACTTCTGGCGCTAATACCAATTCAATAAGTATGTGCTGCCTCACGGTTACAAATTACGGGGTAAAATCGGGGCGTGACTACCGCATCAAAGCGCCGCGTTTCGGCGCGTCTAGCCGCCATTGCCCCTTCTGCCACACTAGCTGTTGACGCTAAAGCTAAGGCCCTGAAAGCTGCTGGTGAGCCCATCATTGGTTTCGGCCCCGGTGAGCCCAACTTCCCCACCCCTGAGAATGTGGTGGAAGCCGCCGTCGCCGCCTGCAAAGACCCGCGCAACCACAAGTACACCCCTGCCGCCGGTCTGCCTGAGCTAAAGCAGGCTATTGCCGCTAAGACTCTGCGCGACAGTGGCTACGCCGTCGACCCTGCCAACATTGTGGTCACCAACGGTGGCAAGCAGGCAGTGTATGAGGGTTTCGCAGCCGTTATCAGCGAGGGCGATGAGGTTCTGCTGCCCACCCCCTACTGGACCACCTACCCTGAGGCCATCGCTTTGGCTGGCGGTATTCCGGTGCGCGTTTTTGCCGACGCCGACGCCGACTACAAGGTCACCCCCGCCCAGCTGGAGGAGGCCTACACCCCGGCTACCAAGGCGCTGGTGTTCTGCTCGCCCTCTAACCCCACCGGCTCGGTTTACACCCCGGAAGAGACTGAGGCTATTGGTCGCTGGTGCCTTGAGCACGGGGTTTGGGTACTTACCGATGAAATCTATGAGCACTTGGTTTACGACGACGCCAAGTTCACCCCCATCGTTAAGGCTGTGCCTGAGCTGGCTGACACCACCGTGGTACTTAACGGCGTGGCTAAGTCCTACGCCATGACTGGTTGGCGTCTGGGCTGGCTGATTGGCCCCACCGACATCGTCAAGGCCGTAATCACCCTGCAAAGCCACCTGACCAGCAACGTCAACAACATTGCTCAGCGCGCTGCGATTGAGGCCCTTAACGGTGACCAGAGCTCGGTTGAGCAGATGCGTCAGGCCTTTGACCGTCGCCGTCACCTAATGGTTTCCATGCTGCGCGAGGTGCCCGGCTTCGTAACCCCCGAACCCAAGGGTGCTTTCTACTGCTACTCCTCGGTTAAGGAAGTGATTGGTAAGTCGCTGCGTGGCACGGTTATTGACTCCTCGGCCACGCTAGCTGACCTGGTGCTAGAGCACGCCAAGGTGGCTATCGTGCCCGGCGAGGCTTTTGGCCCCTCCGGCTTTGTGCGCCTGTCCTATTCACTGTCTGATGAGGACCTAGTTGAGGGCCTTGAGCGCCTACAGAAGCTGATGGCTGAGGTTGCCTAAGCGCTACTTTTCCTAATAAGCGGGGGTTGCGCAGCTCAAGTTTGGGCTGCGCAACTCTGGCTTAGCGGCAGGGCAGGCTTAAAGGCCAGGCCCCAATTAAAAGGCAGCCGGCGTCTTAGATGTCGGCTGCCTTAGTTTTAGGTGATTAAAGGTTGATGTGGGTGCCGCGCCGGGCATACATCTGGCGCGCCCCCGCCAGCCAGCTCTCGGCAGCAGCCAGGCGTCCCTCGGCGTCGGCCCGCCAAGGCGCATTACCCTCACGGCGAGCCCCCGAAACCAGCGACAGCACCACGCCCGCCGCCCGCGCCCACAGCGACACTGGATCCACCTGGCGCCCAGCCTGGCGCGTCCACTCATCCAAAATCGGACGCAAACGCTTATAGGTGCCCGGCGCTAAATGGTCTAGCACGCTCATATGCCCCAACAGGCAGGCGTAATCATCCACGCGGTGGCCGGGCCCTAGCGAGTCCACATCCAGCAGCGAAGAAATCTCGGTGCCCTCAGTGAAAACGTTAGCCTCATAGAAGTCGCCGTGGACCGGAACCACCGGGCCCGGATCCGAATCAGCCATAAGCTCAGCTACGCCGTCGGCAATTGCGTTAATACGCCCCGCATAAGCCGGCAAAACCGTCGAAGCCGCATGCGCATAGTGGTGCACGCGCTCAGACCAGGCCGGATGCGTGGGCAAAGTCAGGGCCTCGCTGGGCAGCGCATCGAGCAATTCCGTGATGCGCATAAACATGTCAGAAGCGTCATTGCTACTCATGCCGCCAGCTAGAAGATTAGACAGGGGCCTACCTGGACCAACCGTCAACAGCACCAGGCCGTCAGGGTCATCGCGCAGCACCCTAGGTGAGGGTACGCCCGCCGCCGTCAACATGCGGTGACGCTCAGCTAAAGAATGAGAATGGCCGGGCCGCAAAACCTTAGCGAAAGCCCCAGAGCCGTCAGCGTAGCTGACCTTAACCACCGCGCGGCGGGTGGGGCGGTAGGCCACCATGCGGGTAGAAACCTGCTCCCCTAGTCGCGCCGACAACAGCGAAGGGGTGCAGGCCACCGCCAGCGCTGGCAACTCCGGGTCACCCGGGTGACGCCACACATACACCGGGGTCACGCCCGTATCCACACGCACCAAGCCAGGCGCGTCAGGGCGCTTGAGGTGGGCAGTAGTGGCACATAGGTACTCAGTGCCACGAATACCGGCCAGGCCACGCACCACTGCCGTGTAGCCAACCGTGACCCCTGCGCCGGGGCGGTGATGCACAGAATGTACACGTGAGGTAACTAGCTCCAGGCCTAAAGGCGCCAATGCTGCGCCCAGGATTGAATTCACACCCGGGCCGGTCAGAAGCGCAACCTGATCGCGCTCGTTGCCTCCAAACATGTATACAAGTTTGCCATTATTAGCCCTGCTTTAGCTATTTAACAGGGCCCAAAGCGCGATTATGCGCCATTTTTTAGGTGCCCTCAGGCTGTGGGGCGATTTCTACCGGCGCTTTGACTTTTTTGGTTGCTTTAAGCGACGGCGGCCTCTTTAGTGGCGACGGCGTGCGTGGTCTCGACGGCGCCCGGGCTGGCGACGGCGTCTGCGGTCTCGGCGGCGTCAGTGGGCTCGGTGGGGCCGCCAGCTTCCCCCAGCGGGGCCGGAAGTTTTTGCAGTGGGGCGAGCGGCGACGTCGTTCTTGGCGGCATTAGCCTTACGCAACCGGGCCGCAGCCAGCTTAGAGGGACCCACCTCAGCCAGGAGCATACCGGTGATCATCAGTGCGCCACCTAGCAGCAGACGGGTAGTTACCTGCTCGTCGCCGAAACCGACGGCCACGGCCGAAGCAAACACTGGCTCCAGAGCCATAATCACAGCGGCACGGGCGGCAGGCAGGCGCGACTGGGCCCAAGTCTGAGCCAGCAGCGCCAACACGCCCGAACCAATCACCAAGAACACCAAAGAAACCCAGCCCTTAGTGGTGTGCGGAACCCCAATACCACCCGGGGCGGCCACCAAAGCCAGCCAAATACCGGTAACCATCAGCTGAATAGCCGCGAGCGCCAAGGCGTCTTTAGCGGTGGCGTAACGCCCGGTGAGCACCACGTGCAGGGAGAAAACAATGGCGCAACCGATAAGCATGGCCTCGCCATAGCCCAAGCCAGGCCGCGCAGGCCCAGTACGGCGGCGCCGGCCAGTGATAGAGCCACCGCCACCTTGGTAATGTGCGCCACTCGGGTGCGGAACATTAGCCACCCCACCAGCGGGGTTCCGGCCACGTACAGGCTCACCATGAAGCCAGAGACGGAGGCTGAAGCGTAGTTCATGCCTTCGGTTTGTAGCACCTGACCGAAGGCGTAGATGGTGCCGATAGTGAAGCCGTGAATCCACACAGTTTTGTTGGCGCGGCGGTAGAAGGGGTACATGGCTACAGCCGTCACCAGTGTGCCCAAGCCGTAACGCAAACCAAGGAAGTCGATAACCGACACTTCGGCTAGTACTTCCTTGGTTAGGTAGAAGCTAGCGCCCCACACTAGCGACACGAAGATTAGTGCGAGGGTGGCTAGTAGGGACGTATCACGATTATGAAAAAACTGGCGTAGGGTCACTAGCCCATGCTAACGGCTTAGTGAGGGTAAAACAGCCCGCTGGAGGGTGACTTTAGTCCCCTCCAGCGGGCTTGCGTTTTGGCTGGTTGCACGCCAGCGTCCAGTTTTCGGCCAGGGCTGGCCGGCAAGTTGGCGGGCCGCAGAGCGGTCGGCGGGCCGGCGCGCTGGCGGCCACGGCCAAGGGCGCAGGCCCGGCCTGGGCCGGGCCGTTGGCGCCCAGGAGCAGCCGGCGCGCTAACGGGCCAGCCCTGGGCTGGTTAGAAGTCCAGGCCTACACGCACCGGCTCAGGTACCAAGGTCAGCCCGTATTTGTCGCGCACGCCAGCGATAACGGTTTTAGCCAGGGCCTCAATGTCAGCGGCGCTAGCATTGCCACGGTTGGTGATGGCCAGGACGTGCACGGTTGAAAGCGAGGCGGGGGTGGCGTCGTCGAGAGCAAAACCCGGACCAAAGCCGGCGTGCTGGATCAGCCAAGCCGCCGAGGTCTTAACCAGCCCGGGCACAACCGGCGCGGGGCGGGTGCCCACAATCATGGAGTGGTCGGTGACCTCAAAGCGCGGGGCCTCGCTTGGCAGTTTGTCAGCCTGCTCCTGGGTTAGCACCGGGTTGGTGAAGAAGGAGCCTGAAGACCAGGTGTTGTGGTCGGCCGGGTCTAGCACCATGCCCTTGGAGCGGCGCAGCTCCAGCACCGCCTGGCGCAGGTCGGTGGCCTCCACCCGGTCGCCCAACTCCACGCCCAGGTGATTAGCTAGCTGCTTGTAGGCGATGGGGTGGCTCATGTAGGCCTGGCGCACCTGGAAGGTAACCGAGAGCACCACCCAGCGCCCGGTGGGGCCCCACAGTCGTCCGCCGCCGGCCTCTACGCTGCGCAGAGACTGCTTGAGTAGCGAGTCACGGTAAGCCAATTTCAAGTCGGTTAGGGCCAGGTAAACCACACGGCCCTTGAGACGGTCCCAGGCACGCACGGCAGTGACCAGCTCAGCGATTTCGGTGCCGTAGGCGCCCACGTTTTGCACCGGGGCGGCGCCGACCGTGCCCGGGATGCCTGAAAGCGGGGCGAAACCGGCCCACTCATTGGCGATGGCTTCACAAACTAGTTCATCTAGACTCATGCCGGCGGTGACGGTGAACTCCACTCCCCCGCATTGGGTATCTGAGTTGACGGAGATTTCACTGCGGGCGTCGCGTAGCACCAGGCCGTCAAAGCCGGCGTCGGAGGCGAGTAGGTTGGAGCCGCCACCTACCACCAGCAACGGGGTGCCGGCGGCGTCGGCCTGTTTGATGGCCTCAATCATTTCCTGCTCGCTGTGGGCCTCCAGGTAGCTGGCGATGGGGCCACCGATGCGGGTGGTGGTCAGCTGCGCCAGGGTGGTGGGGGCCTGCGCACCCAGCGGGTAAGCCAGGGCGGGAACGGGAGTGGGCTTGGCGATGTCGCGGTGCGGCAGGGGCAGGGAACAATCGGTAGCTTCTGTCATGGCACCAGAGTAGTCATTTGTGTGTGGGTGATGAGGAGGGTTTCATGCTGACGGCGCAGCCATGCCCTCGTCAAATACATACAATTTGTACAAACGCATGCAAAATCTGCATCTACACCCAAAACATCTACACCCAAAATCGTCCCTTCCCTATGAAAATACGCGTTTAAATCATAGGGAAGGGATGAAATTGCATGTGTTTGTTGCCCTGCCAGTGCCTCAGTTGGCAGCGACTACCAGCTTGTCTGCGCTGTAAATGTCACCTTGGGGGGGTGATTACGACGTCGACGGCGCCCAGCTCCGGCAGCGTCACCATCTCCTTAAAGTGCCACTTCCACTTTTGCTCACGGAATAAGCCCTGCGGGATCACCAGCTCGTCGACGCTTTGCACGCACAGCGACAAGGCCGCCAGCAAACTGCCGTGCACTACCAAGCTCCCATCTGGCGCCCCCACAGCCTGGGCCGCGCGAGCTGAGGAATGAATTGAGTTGGGATCCCCAATTGCCCGTGACCAGCTACGCAAATGCTTAAAAGTAATCGTCACCGGGGTACTTTGGGCAGGTACCTCCAGCTCCTCATACAGCAGCGGCTCCACCTTGGCGACGTCGGAAGCAACCGTGCCCGGCGCCCCCACCTTGCGAGCAAAAAAGTCAGTCAGCCGCACCTGCATATCCGGGCGGTCTAGGTGAATGCGTGAATCCCAAAACTCCCAGTTCCTAGCCCGGCGTGAACGCAGCATCAGCAGCTCCACCTGGGCCTGATCATGCACCCAAGGCAAGGGCTGGCGCGTCTCTAGGGCCATGCGCCGGTGCAGCATCCCCTCCCAAGTAGGGCCAATGCCGCTGCGCACCAGCGGCCAGCCCACATTGGCGGCCACAACCAGCTCAGCCGCACGCACCGCAGCAGCATAAGGCTTGCGCGGCAGGATGAAGTTAATCAGGTTGGCTAGGGTCGTCGTCTTCGACTCAAGCCGCTCTAGCGAAACTATTTGGGCTGGTGCGGACATAAACCAATACTATAAAAACAAAACGCCCCACGCTGCTAAAAGCGTGGGGCAAAGCTGAGAAATTCTCAGACTATCTGTTTCAGCGAGTCTCGCGGTGCTCGGTGTGCTTACCGCAGCGGGCGCAGAACTTCTTCAGGGACAGACGGTCCGGGGTGTTACGACGGTTCTTCTTGGTGATGTAGTTGCGCTCCTTGCACTCCGAGCAAGCCAGAGTGATCTTGGGGCGAACGTCGGCGGACTTGCTAGCCACGTTGTACTCCTCTTGTTTGATCCTCGAGCAGCCCTTGAGTGGCGCTGCAACGAACCTTGCGTAGCGGGGGAGGGACTCGAACCCTCGACCTCACGATTATGAGTCGTGCGCTCTAACCAGCTGAGCTACCTCGCCAGGAACACTAAAGGCGGCCGGTGGGCCGCCATAGCGAGAGCCCCGAAAGGGAATCGAACCCTTGACCTTCTCCTTACCATGGAGACGCTCTGCCTACTGAGCTATCGGGGCAACGACCGAAATCTTATAAAGAACTTTTTTGCTTTCGCAAGTCCGTTCCGTGTGATCTCAATCACTACAGCGTTCTTTCGAACTTGGCTTGACACCGAAGTGCCTTACCGTGGCAGGTGAGGGATTCGAACCCCCGAAGCATACTGCGACTGATTTACAGTCAGTTCCCTTTGGCCGCTCGGGAAACCTGCCAATTGCATTCCGCCGGGCAAGCATGCCTGCCGTTTGGGTGCCGTGAAAGATTAGCAAGATTGCACCCCCAAATGCCAACTTATCTTAGTGGGAGCCTGGTCACACTGGCTATAATGGCTGTAATCATGCGGCTAAACCCGCTTTCACATAGACTTATATGCCCAGCTCAAACCTAAGAAAGGCACACCATGGCAGCAGATTCCTCGTTCGACGTCGTCTCCAAATATGACCGCCAGGAGGTTGACAACGCCGTCAACCAGGCCAGCAAAGAGATCAGCCAGCGCTATGACTTTCGTGGGGTTGACGCCTCCATCGAGCTAGCCGGCGAAACCATCACCATCACCGCCAACTCCGCAGAGCGCGTGCTGGCCGCCCTAGACGTACTCGAATCCAAACTGTTCCGGCGCGGGGTTTCGCTAAAGGTCCTAGACCTGGGCGACAAGGAGCCCAAGGCCTCAGGCAAGCTCTACAAGCTGGTTTGCCCGCTACGTGAGGGCCTAAGCCAGGAAAACGCCAAGAAGATCACCAAGGCCATCCGCGAGTCCTTCCCCAAGGGTGTCAAAGCCCTGATCCAGGGCGATGAGGTGCGCGTGTCCTCCAAGTCCCGCGATGACCTACAAGCGGTAATCGCCATGCTTAAGGAACTGGACATCGACGCCGCCCTACAGTTCACCAACTACCGCTAAGTCCCAGCGCTAAGGCCCGGCACAGTAAAGGCCCTGGCACTCTCTTAAGGAGAAGCCAGGGCCTACTTTTGGGCTGTTTGCGCGGCCCGGGCTCCTCCCCCGAGCACAAACGTCAGTAACCGGCCATGTGCTCTAGGCGCGCAATGCGCTTATCCATGGGCGGGTGGGTGCTCATAGCCTGCCCCAGGTTCCCAAAGGGGTTAGCGATCATCATGGCCGACAGGTTCTCCACCTGCGGCTCACGCGGCATGGGGTAGTTGGGCACGCCGCCCGAAAGCTTCTTAAGCGCGCTAGCCAAAGCCAGCGGATCACCGGTGAGTGAGGCGCCGTCCTCGTCGGCGTCGTACTCACGTGTACGCGAAACCGCCAAGCGCACTAAACCAGCCGCCAGCGGCGCCAAAATAGCCATTACCAAGCCCATTGCGGCTGCCCCATTGTCGCGCTCATTACGGCTGCGCGAGCTAGTGCCAAAGTACATGAACATGGTGCCCACCGAGGAAATAATCCCCGCCATACCGGCGGCAATTGAGCCGGTGAGAATGTCACGGTTGTACACGTGGCTGAGCTCATGACCCAGTACTCCACGCAGCTCACGGCGGTCAAGCAGGTTCAAAATACCCTCAGTGCAGCACACTGCCGCGTGCTGGGGGTTGCGCCCGGTAGCAAAAGCGTTAGGGCTCATGGTGGGGGCAATGTAGATGCGTGGCATGGGCTGGCCTGCAATTGAGGACAGCTCCTGCACAATCTCATACAGATCCGGGGCCTGCTGGGGCGTCACCTCGTAGGCATCCATAGAGCGGATGGCCAGCTTGTCGCTGTTCCAGTAGCTGTAGGCAGTCTGGCCCACGGCGATCAGCGCGAACAGCGGCATGAAGATGAAATATCCCGATGCTCGCGCCAATACGTAACCGAAGGCGATCAAAATCGCCCACATCAGGCACAGCAGCCAAAAAGTTTTAATGCCGTTGTGATAGTGACGCTTCATGAAGGTAAGTCTAGGGGTTTACGGGCCCCTAAAGTTACGCTAACAGGTGTGGTCAGGGGCCGGTTCGCGGCGGGCGTGAAGGGGGCGCGGCTCACCCTCGCCGTTAGCCTCGGCGGCTTTTAGATCCGCACGCAGGTTCTTGGGCAGCGAGAAAGCAATGTTTTCTGTGGCCGTGCGTAGTTCCTCGACGTCGGTGAAGCCGTATTCCGCTAGCTTTTGCACCACTTCACGCACCAAAATTTCGGGCACGGACGCCCCTGAGGTTAGCCCCACGCTCTGGGCCTGCTCTAGCCAGCTGGGATCGATTTCACTGGCGTAATCCACCCGGTAGGCGGCCTTAGCGCCGGCTTCTAGGGCCACTTCTTTAGGCGCACCGAGTTGGAGGAGTTACCTGAACCCACCACAATCACCACGTCAGCGCGCGGAGCCATCTGCTTGACGGCGGCCTGGCGGTTTTGGGTGGCGTAGCAAATGTCGTCGCTGGGCGGGTCAATCATGGCCGGGAAACGTTCACGCAGGCGACGCACGGTTTCCATGGTTTCATCCACGCTTAGGGTGGTTTGCGAAATCCACACTACCTTTTCAGGGTCACGCACCTGCACCTGGTCTACTTCTTCAGGGCCGTTAACTACCTGAATGTGCTCAGGGGCCTCACCTTGGGTGCCTTCAACTTCTTCGTGTCCACTGTGGCCCACCAAGATGATGTCGTAGTCGCCCTTGGCGAAACGCACCGCCTGCTTGTGCACTTTGGTTACCAGCGGGCAGGTGGCGTCAATGGTGGCCAGGTGGCGGGCGGCGGCCTGCTCATGCACTGCCGGGGACACACCGTGGGCTGAGAACACTACGCGAGCGCCCGGGGGCACCTCATCAGTTTCGTTGACAAAAATGGCTCCGCGACGGCTGAGCGCCTCCACCACGTACTTGTTGTGCACAATCTCTTTGCGCACGTAAATGGGGGCTCCGTAGTGGGCTAGGGCTTTCTCGACGGCGTCCACGGCGCGGTCAACGCCAGCGCAGTATCCGCGTGGGGCTGCCAGCAGAAGTTTTTTGGGCGAGGCTGTGGTCATAGGTACAGGGTACCTGGCCTGTATTCGTGGCACAGTGGTAGCCGTGACAAGTAGTAACCCGCCCCACGCCGTCGGCGTAAATTCGGGCGCCCCCAACGCAACTAGCCCGGCCGTAGCTAACCAGGGCGTAACTAGCCAGGCCTCCCCCAATGGCGGCGGACGCCAACTGGCCGCCCTGGCCCGCGACACCACTGCCGAAAACCCTTGGCCGCTGCGGTTGCTGGCGCAAAAAGTGGAGTCCTACATGTCCAAGATGACGCCGGTGTGGGTCAGCGGCCAGGTGGTGCAGTTCAACCCGCGTCGGGGTGCCTCTATGGCGTTTATGACCTTGCGCGACAGTGAAACTGAGGCCTCCATGACGGTAGCCACCTACGCCAAGGTGCTGGCCGCCATGGATTCGCCGTTGGAGGAAGGCAGCCAGGTGGTGCTGCACGCTAAACCCACCTACTGGCTCAAGCGCGGCTCTTTCCAGCTGGTGGCTGACGAGATCAGGCCGGTTGGTTTAGGTCAGTTACTAGCCCAAATTGAGCGTCTGCGCCGTGCCTTGGCTGCTGAGGGTCTATTTGATCCATCCCGTAAGCGTCCGCTGCCCTTCTTGCCGCGTGTGGTGGGGCTGGTTTGTGGGCGGCAAGCTAAAGCTAAGGACGACGTCATTAACAACGCCCGCCTGCGTTGGCCTGCCACCCGCTTTGAAATCCGTGAGGTGGCTGTGCAGGGGGCCTACGCCGTCGCCGAAGTGTCCAGGGCTATTGCTGAGCTGGACCAAATCGAACAAGTAGATGTGATTGTTGTGGCCCGAGGCGGCGGGGCGGTCGAGGACCTGCTGCCTTTTAGCGATGAGGCCCTGGTGCGCGCCGCTGCCGCCTGCCACACCCCGCTAGTCAGCGCTATTGGTCACGAAACCGACTGCCCGCTGCTGGATCTAGTGGCTGATTTTCGCGCTTCCACCCCCACCGACGCCGCCCGGCGGATCGTGCCCGACCTGCTTGAGGAGCTAGCCAGCTTGGAGGGAGCCGTGGCTGCGGCGCGCACCGCCTGGCAAGCCCGCCTGGAGCGTGAGCAGCAGGCCTAGAGCAGCTGCGTTCACGCCCGGTGCTGAGCCAGCCCGACGCCGTCATTAATTTGCGTCAAGCAGAAGACCGCGAACTGACCCAGCGTATGCGCCGGGCGGTAGACCACCAACTGGCCCTTAGCCAAGCCCAGCTACACACTGATCTAGCTAAACTGCGCGCGCTTAGCCCCCAGTCAGTGCTTGACCGTGGATACGCGGTTTTACGCCAATCTAATGGCGATGTGGTCACTGAAGTAGACCAGCTCAAACGCGGCACCCTACTGGAAGCCATTGTGGCTCACGGCTCACTAATCGCGCAGGTGATGGGAACTAACCCCAAGCGGCTCGACTAACCCAAAATGAGACCAGACCCACCCAAAAGCACAACTTCATGACACAATCAGACTATGACCACACCCACATCCGCCCAACCGACCGAAGTTGACCAGCTCACTTATGAGCAGGCCCGCGCTGAGTTAGCTCAGGTAGTACGCCAACTTGAGGCCGGCGACGCCCCTCTGGAGCAATCTTTGGCCATGTGGGAACGTGGTGAGGCTCTGGCCACACACTGCCAAAACTGGTTAGACCAGGCCCGAGCCCGCCTAGAAGCAGCCACCCAAAGCGATCAGAGCTGATTTCAAGCACTGCAGCCACAAATCAAAGGAACCTTAATGAGCGAACCGCGCGTATTAGTTATTGGTGAGGCTCTTGTCGACGTCGTCGTCGGCTTGGACGCCACCACTAAGGAAATTCCGGGTGGGTCCCCGGCGAACGTAGCCCTAGGGCTAGCACGCCTAGACCGCCAAGCCGAGCTGGTGTGCTGGATCGGCAAGGACGAACGCGGCGAGCTAGTCCGCAAGCACCTTGAATCTAACGGTGTTGCCCTAGTTGAGGGCTCTGACGGGGCTGAGGCCACCTCCACCGCTGTTGCCGTTATTGGCGAAGACGGCGCCGCCACCTACCGCTTTGACCTGGACTGGAACCCGCCCACGCCGGCGCCTTCTAAGAACATCCCGCTAGCGGTACACACCGGTTCTATCGGCGCCATTATGGAGCCGGGGCGCCTAACCGTGCAGGCCGTTCTGGCAGCTTACCGCCAGACCTCCACCATCACTTACGACCCCAATGTACGCCCCCAGCTGATGGGCACCCCCGGTGACGCCCGCCCGCTGGTAGAGCGTCTAATCGCCGCCTCAGACGTAGTTAAGTGCTCCGACGAAGACCTGGAGTGGCTAACTAGCGGCGCTGACCAGGAAGAAACCCTGCGTTCCTGGCTGGAGCTAGGCCCGGCCATTGCGGTGGTTACCCGTGGCCCCGAGGGCGCCCTAGCAGTAACCTCCTCAGGCCTGCGCCTGGAAGTACCCTCCCAGCCGGCTATAGTAGCAGACACGGTAGGTGCCGGCGACTCCTTCATGGGCGGCATCATCGACGGGCTGTGGACTGAAGGCCTGCTGGGCGCCGAAAACCGCGAGGCGCTACACAACATCAGCGAAGAAGCCCTGCGCCGCGTAATCGCCCACGCCATTGCAATTGCCGCCATCACCGTTTCGCGCCCGGGCGCTAACCCGCCTACCCGCGCTGAGCTAGAGGTCATTGCTAGGGCGTGCGCTTTGATCGAAGCACAACCCGCCTACCGCGCTGAGCTAGAGGCCGCCGCTGCCGCAGTGCAGGAAGAGGAAGTTGTCACTCACGAAGAGGCAGTTACCTCAGACGCGCCTAAGAGCGCAGCTGAAGAAACCGCACCTAAGAACGCAGTCGCCCCCGCCGCGCCCGAAGGCGCAGCTGAAGAGACTAAGCACGAGTGCTGCGGAAACTGCTAAGTTTCAGGCATAAACGCGATTAGGGACGTTTAGGGACCTAATCGGATTGGGGGTGGCCCACCAGCCACCCCCGCCTTATGTCCAAACCAGCCCGCTAAATACCCAAATCCCCATAACCGCCTACAAAAAGACCCCCAGCCCCCACAAATGTAAGGTCAAAATTGTTTGCCCAAATCGTAATGACGCTGCTGGCCCTAGTTGACTGCGCGGCAGTGGTCTATGTCTTGTTTGCCGGTAAGCGCAGTTTTTATGACCGCATGATTTACACGCTGATCATCTTTATAGTTCCCTTTGCGGGCGCAGCTTTTGCCGCCTATAAGCACTATTACTGGCTTAAAGAGCACTAAAACTGGCTCCTGCCAGGCCCTCTAGCTACCCGGCCTGGACAGCTTTAAGCGCACCAGCTACCCGGCCATGTAAGGCTAGCTACTTACCCATGCGGCGCTCGCGGTGGGCATAGTCGCGTAGCGCGCGCAGAAAGTCGATGTGCCTAAAGGCCGGCCAGTTAACCTCGCAGAAGTAGTATTCCGAGTGTACTGACTGCCACAGCAGGAAGCCCGAAAGACGCTGCTCGCCCGAGGTGCGGATCAGCAGATCCGGGTCAGGCTGGCCCTTGGTGTACAGGTGCTCAGCAATGTCGTGCACAGACAGACTGCGGGCCACTTCTTCTAGGGTTCGTCCCTGGGCAGCGGCCTCAGCTAGGGCGTCACGCACCGCTTGGGCGATTTCTTCACGCCCGCCGTAGCCCACGGCCACATTAACCTCCATGCCTTCAATGGCACTGGTGGACTCTACTGCCGCCAGTAGCCGCTGGGCCACCGGTTGGGGTAGTAATTCCACGCTGCCCACAATGCGCAGTCGCCAACGCCTGGCACTGGCCAGGTTTTCGACGGCGCTAGCAATAATGTCTAGCAGCGGCGCTAGTTCCTGCGGGTCACGTGAGAGGTTATCGGTACTCAGCAGCCAGAGGGTGACGATTTCAACCCCGGCGTTTTCGGCCCAACCTAAAAATTCAGCGATTTTATCTGCCCCACGCCGGTGTCCATGGGCGGCGCCCACCCCTAGGGATTTAGCCCAGCGGCGGTTGCCGTCAAGGATCACACCTACGTGCGCGGGAACTTTGGAGCGATCAAGCTGCGCCAACAACCGGCGTTCGTAAACGTCATAGAGCAGGTTGTCGCCAGCCATTTTCAGCTCCTTGCATACAGGTACAGGCCGATCTGCTTTTACGGCCATGCTATATACGGTAGCGCCTAATCACGCCTTGTGGTGTTCGCTTTATCAAATAGCTACCTACGCAAGCGTAACTTACGGTAGCGTAGCTTTTGTTCCTAACAAGCTACTGGGAGGTTCATATGGCGGCCGCCAAAGCACTCTCGCTTTCTAGTGACTCACTCGCCTCGGCCGGTGAGGCCCTTAAATTAATCAAACCCAAGCTGCGCGGCTGGATTCACGCCATTACTGCGCCGTTGGCTTTGGCTGCCTGCATTGTGCTGACGGTTTTAGCCCCCACGACCACTTTAAAAATTGGCAGCGCCGTGTATTTGGCCTGTTCACTGCTGCTTTTCGCCAACTCTGGGGTGTACCACATCTCTAACGGACATTTCCCAGCTAAGGTTTCTCAGCTGCTGCGCCGCATTGACCACGCCAATATTTACCTACTAATTGCCGGCACCTACACTCCCCTGGCTTTGGCGTTAATGACGCCGGATCACCAGCGTCTAGTGCTGGGCATTATCTGGACGGGCGCCGTGATTGGCATGGTGGCTAATGTGTGCTGGATTACCGCACCGCGTTGGTTGTTCACGATTTTGTATGTGGTGCTGGGCTGGGTGGCTGTGTGGTTCATTCCCGAGCTTTACCGCGCCGGTGGAGCCGCAATTGTCGTTTTGATTGCTGCTGGCGGCGTAATTTATACGCTTGGCGCAGTGGTTTATGCGCTTAAAAACCCGACCCTTTGCCGCGCTGGTTTGGGTTTCACGAGATTTTCCATGCCTGCACTGTGGCCGCCTGGGTGTGCCAGTGTATCGCCTGCTACATGGCCGTATTGGGCTAAACTGGGCTTTTAAGGTGGCAAGTTAGGAGAAAACATGAGTGAAGACAACCGTACTTGGCTGACCCAGGAAGCTTTTGACCGTCTAAGCGAGGAGCTTGAGCGTCGTCGTACCACTGAGCGCAAAGAGATCGCTCGCCGCATTGAGCTAGCCCGCCAGGAGGGTGACCTGCGCGAGAATGCTGGCTATCACGCCGCCCGCGAAGAGGCCGCCCTTAACGAGACCCGCATTAAGGTGCTTGAAGGGATGCTGGAAAACGCTGAGGTGGGTCAGGCTAGCTCTGACGGCACCGTCACTAAGGGCGCCCTGATTACCGCCATTATTGCCGGTAAAGAGCAGGTTTTCGTGCTGGGTAACCAGGAGATTGCGGCTGATGTTCCCGACGGCGCCCGCGTCTTCTCCCCCGAGGCCCCGCTAGGTAAGGCGCTGATGGGACACAAGGCTGGCGAAACTGTCAGCTACAAGGCCCCTAACGGCCGCGTTTTGCAGGCCACCATCAAGTCTGTACAGCAGCTATGAGCTACGCCGCTGCGACGCGGGCGGCTGGGCCTGAGCAAAATTGGTTGCCGCTCTCTGACGGTACTTATCTCGACGACGCCGCTGCCGGCGCCTTGCCGGCCACTATTGCCGGTCACGGCCAGCCGCTACTGGAGCGTCTAGAACTTCACCCGGTTTTAGCTAGCCGCGCCGACGACCCGCTACCTGCTGGGGCCGAGGTTATTTACCTGGCTGCCGGCTGCTTTTGGGGCGTGGAGCGTATTTTCTGGAACCAGCCCGGGGTGTTAGCCACCGCCGTGGGCTATATGGGTGGGGGTAACCACAACCCCACCTACCGTGAGGTATGCACTGGCCAGACTGGTCACGCGGAGACTGTGGCCGTGGTTTATGACCCGGCTGTAGCGGGCGTGGGTGGGCAGAATCTGTTGCGAGTTTTCTTTGAAAACCACGATTCCACCCAGGCTAACCGCCACGGCAATGATGTGGGCACCCAGTATCGCAGCGCGATTTGGGTTACCACGCCCCAGCAGGCGCAGGCCGCTGCGGCGCTACGCCAGGCTTTCCAGGGTGAGCTAGACAAACTTGGCGATGGGCGTGTTTGCCAAACCACTATTGGCGACGCTGCCGCGCTGGAATCTGGCCAGGGCGGGCCGTTTTATCTGGCCGAGGAGTACCACCAGGCTTATTTGCACAAGAACCCTGGCGGCTACTGCAACCACGGACCTAATGGCATTGTCTGCCCCGTGGGCATCGCTAACCTGCCGGCCCAAACTGATGTTTTGCCGCCCGAGCTAACCTAAAAGCCTGGCCCAAACCAAAAGCCGCCAAAGCCTAAAAGCAACCAAAGCCGCAAAGCAGTAAAGCTGCTAGGCTTAACGGCCAAAACTTCAATCTGACCCAAACCAAACTAGACCAGGGGGACGCCCGCCATGCGGCGGGCGCCCCCCTAGTTTTGCCTGGAAGCAGTTTTTACCTGGTTTAGGGACTGCCAGCTTGCTCAGAGCAGGCGCCCTCATAGCGCGAGGACGCACAGCAGACTATCAACCGTTAAGACGGTATTAGCCAAAGGCGTATTTGGGGATAAATCACGATGGCCACAATCTCTAACGCAACACTAGCCTTTTATATAAGCGATGCTTTATTTGGGTAGGAGGTAACAAGTATGAATAGTGTGGGGGGAGAAATCGTAATAACGATTTTTGGCATTTTTGGTATTTATACATGGTGGGTGCAGACCTACACTGATTCGTGGGTGGCAGAATTCGGGAGAAGTATTTCACGCGAGCGTATGACCAAAAACATGGCGGCAATGACGTATCCCTGCATGAGCATTGCGTGTACCGTAGGTGGAATCGGCATGCTCTCGCATAGGGCGGGAGCCCCTGAATTCGTTATAGTTTCCACCTTGTCCATTGCACTGTTCTTTATTTTTATTGGCGCCTTATATATTCTGCCGTTTCCGTTACCTCGTCTCATTGATTCGCGTTACCAGTTCATGAAACGTAACGGCCTGCTTGACGACAATGGTGATCCGCTGCCTGATGAAGAGGCGGAACGTATCCTCGCCCAACGTGAAGAAAACGAATAACTTTTGTTGCCAGGCTCCAGATTGGAATCTGTTACCTATTCACAACATTGTGATTTCTTAACCTAAGCCACAGGTCGGGGTAATATCTGCCTTAGTATCTGACCCCGACGACAGCTGTAAGCCAATGATTGACCACCAGCACCCCAGCTCCCACAACAACGCCCCCCAGGCCACCTCTCTGCGCGAAAGCAAGCTAAACACGCTTGGTAACACCCATGCTAGCTTGTATACGCCCTGGGGCTCAGCCTGGCGCGTGTCACTGGTGACTTTCGCGGTGCTGGGTATCTTTGCCATGGTTGGGGGCATTCTTTTTTACGCCCACCAAGCCTCTGAGCAAAACCAGACGGGCGCCGTCGTCGTTACCACCACCCAAACCCAGAGCCCTGAAAGCACCCACAGCCCCACTCCCAGCAACACGCCACTACCTAGCACTGCGCCGCTGCCCACCAGCAAGCCGCTAGGGACCGCCACACCCACACCACTGTCCTCAAGCCCAGAGCCCTCCACGGGCTTAAACCTGCCCAACTTGACCACAATCTCCCCCACTGAGGCACCCCCCCACCCCCGCCGCAGACAACTCAAGTGCAAACAACTCCAGTTCAGATGTGGTTTTAACGGCCTGGCAATGCTCCAGCTCGCGTAAGCTGGTATTTCGCGCCAGCAACGGCTGGGACCGCAACAGCGCCATCGAAGTTGCCCGCAGCGAGCGCTGCGCCCGCTGGGAATAGCCGCCGCCCCGGCAGCGAGCGCTGCGCCCGCTGGGAATAGTCCCTGGGCCGCGAGCGCAGACGCAGGACGCGAACATGAAGGCCCAGGCGCCGCCCGGGACGCCAAAAAACACGAGCGCCTGGCTGCATAGAATCGCAACCAGGCACTCGCTACGCCGTCGGACTAAACCGCAGGCGGGAAAAAGCTAGCAGGAAGCTATCAGGCCACCTCAACCTCAACGCCACTTACGTCAGCGGTAGCCAGCTCAACCTTAGGCTCCTTGGTAACCAGCTTGTGGATAGCCCAAATCGCCAAGAACACCGGCAAACCAATGTAGCTAGAAGCAATCTGGAACAGCTGGCCCCTAAACAGAGCCTCATAGTTTTGACCCACCAGCACAATCAGGCACATAGCAAAAGCCAGCATCGGGCCAAACGGGAACAGCGGAGCCTTATAGGGCAGCTTCGACAAGTCATTGCCCTGCAGCACATAGGCCCGCCGGAAACGCAGGTGGCACCAGGAAATACCCAGCCACACAATGAAGCCTGAAAGACCAGAGACGTTAAGCAGCCAAGTGTAGGCAGCGCCCTCACCCACAATAGCGGTCACGAAACCAACCGCACCCACAGCAGCCGTAACCGCCATAGCGTAAATCGGCACGCCGCGCCGGTTAACCCGGGAGAACAGCTTGGGGGCATGACCATCAAGGGCCATCGAGTGCAGCATACGGGTAGAGGCATACAGGCCAGAGTTACCGGCAGACAAAATCGCGGTCAAAATAACGGCATTCATCACCGCAGCCGCACCGGCCACGCCAGCCCGCTCAAACACCAAGGTGAAAGGCGAGTAAGCCACATCAGTCTCACCGTTACGCAGCAAGTTGGGGTCGGTGTAAGGAATCAGGAAACCAATAACCGAAATGGCACCCACATAGAACAGCATGATCCGCCAGAACACGCTCTTAATAGCCCGGGGCACATCCTTGCGGGGGTTACGCGACTCGCCCGCAGCCACACCAACCAGCTCAGTACCCTGGAAAGAGAAACCAGCGATCATAAACACTGACACAATCGAGAGCCAGCCGCCGTGGAAGGGGGCCTCACCCTTAGTCCAGTTACTAAAGCCAGGTGAGTTACCGCCCATAATCCCCAAGATCATGGCCACACCGGCCACCAAAAACACCAGCACGGTAATCACCTTGATGGTGGCAAACCAGAATTCACCCTCGCCATAGGCGCGTGCAGAGAGCGCGTTAAGACCGGTTAGCAGCGCCAAGAACACTGCCGCCCACACCCAGTGGGGCACATCGGGCAGCCAGTAGCTCATCACAATACCGGCTGCTACCAGCTCAGCGGCCACCGTAATGGCCCAGTTAAACCAGTAGTTCCAGCCCATGGCAAAACCAAAGGAGGGGCTAACAAAACGCGTGGCGTAAGTCTGGAAGAACCAGAAACGGGCATGTGCGCAGTCATTTCACCCAACGACTGCATCAGCAGCAGCACCATTAAACCAATTACCGAATAGGCCACCAGGGCGCCGCCCGGACCTGCGGTAGAAACGGTTGCACCGGATGCCACAAACAGGCCGGTTCCAATTGCGCCACCGATAGCAATCATCTGCATGTGGCGGGCGGACAGGCCACGCTTAAGATCAGTTCCTGGATTGTCGTGTTCAGACACCTTAGCGTCACCACCTAGTGATGCGCTCGCGGCAGTTTCAGGCTCCTCCCCTGCTGCAGATAGCTCGGGAGTAGTTAAAGCGGACATGTTCACCTCCGTTAAAGTTACTTAAATTGCCAAAGCGGCAATGGAGGTAAACATAGCAGAGTGACTGCAACTTTATAAACGGCGTCTCATATTTTAATGGTGTGATTACGACGACGGGGCGCCCCCGTCTGTCTGGAAGCGCCCCGCTTTGGCTTTATTGCTGGGACTTAATAAGACTTAAGCCCCAACCCACTTAGCCGATGTGGAAATAAGTTTCCACCAAATCTTCAACTAGCACCCGTGCTGTGGCGATATCTTCACGCAAGTTCTCGTCTCCTAGACCTTCTAGGTAAGCCACCCAGGCGTCGATGAGCTTAGGCGGAAAGACCCCTTCAGCCTCGTAAAGGGCGCGCTGAGCCTGTAGGCGCTGGGCGGATTCGTAGCAGGAGGCGGGTAGTTGCTCTAGGTTTTCGAGCTTAGAAGCGTCCCCTGAGACATATCGCTCATTGGCATATTCAAGCATTCTCGGCTCAGTCAGACCCACTCGCGCGGCCACAACAATTGCCGCTAGCAGCAGGTGGATGGCGGCTGAGCCGTCAGGTGAGCGCATTTCCACGGTTTGCAGATCATTGGGAACCTGACCAACTGCGGGCTCATTGGGGTTGGCGTCGCGGAACATACGGTCATCAAGGTTGTTCCAGCCCAGCGGCACACGCACCAGCACTGAACGGTTGCGGTCACCCCAGCAGATGGCGGTGGGGGCTTCCTGGTGGGGCACTAGGCGCAGGAAGGAGGTGGGCACGGTATTCCCAAAGGCGGTGATGGAGGCGGCCAGGGTGAGGTAGCCACCGATCACCTTGCGGGCTGTATCGGTTAGGCCGGCGCCCTGGCTAAATAGGTTGTTGCCTTGCGGGTCTACCAGGCGGGTGTGGAAGTGCATGCCTGAGCCGGCTTGGCCGACGGCGATCTTGGGCGAGTAGGACACTTCAATGCCGTGGCGGTGGGCTACTTCACGCACTACCCACTTGGCTAGGGTCATTTGGTCGGCGGCGTCGCAGGCATCTACCGGCAGGAATTCGATTTCTTGCTGGATCATTTGGCGTCCGTCGGCAACAAAGTTACCCACCTCGGCGTGGGCGTATTTAACTGCGCAACCCATTTGGGTCAGGTATTTGAGGGCTTCGGTGCGCACGTCGGCGAACTTAGAGAAGGGGGCAGCTTCGTGGTAACCGCGCTGCTCTTCTACCGGGAATAGGGTCTCGACGTCGGAGAACAGGTAGTACTCCAGCTCACCTAGGGCCTGCAGGCGGTTGCCGGTGGCTGCTTCGAGGGCGGTTTGGGCGCGGCGCAGCACGTGCTGAGGTGAGCTGACCAGGGGGTTACCGGCGACGTCGTAGAAGTAGCACAAAAAGTCGATGGTGGGCTCAGCGGCGAAGGGGTTAATGAAGGCACTACGTAGCTGGGGCACCACATATAGGTCTGATGAGGTGGCGTCAACAAAGTTAAACAGGGAGGAGCCGTCCACGCGCTCCCCCATGGTTAGGATCCGGTCTAGGTGGGCTACAGATTGGATGGCGAAGTTTAGGACCTTTAGGCGCCCGTCGCCGCCAATGTAGCGCAGTTCTAGGGCGTGAATATCGTTGTCGACGATGTAGCTGATGATGTCCGCTTTGGTGAACTCGGCGGGTAGCTTCCCCAAGGCGCGTACCAGCGGGTTAGGGCTCAGGGTGATTTGGTCGTTTGAAAGCATTACAACTCCTCTTCGAGCGCTTAGGCGTTTAGTCCTATTTTTGCAGAAAGTTGGCTACACCGGTAGTCGTTTTTTTCAGGGAGACTTATCCCCATAGCTACCGTTAAGTCACAGGTCATAGCCTAGTCCAAAGGCTTAGTTTTCAGACATCTCTAACGATTAGCGTTTAGACTGGTTGAAAACTCATACCTGGAGGCGATTATGTGGCGCAAGGCTATACACATTCTGGCGGTAACAGCTTTGGTGGTTACCGGCCTAGGTCTGCCCACAGCCGCTTGGCCCACCGCAAGCGCAGCAGACGAACCCTACATAGCTGAAATGTTTGTAGTCCTAAACAACAACAAGATGCAGGACTACATTATGGTGGTTGACCCCAGCAACAACCTGACTAAAGCTCAGTGTGAGAGCTTCAAGGGCACCACCAAAGACAAGACGCTTACCACCCAGTTTGAACAAAGAGATAAGGGTGCCACCTGCTCTATTTTGCAGACTTTCACCAGCTATAAGGCCTCTTCGCAGTTCTCACGGCAAAACGGTAAGACCACTGTCACCGTTGACCCGCAGGCCACTATCAATGTTTCTGCTAAGCCGCTGGGGATCTCTTCAGCTACTTTTAGGGCTCTGATTGTGGGCGTTGAAGGCAAGGTGGTTAGCGCCCCAGGCAACGTCAAGCTTCAATACGAGGTTTTTAACAAGCGTAATTTGCACATGGCTTACTGGCGCAACCCCTCTGCTGCGGTGACCATGGAATTTACTTTGACCTCGGATGATGGCACCCAAAAGCAGGATCCTTTCTCGCTGCTGCCTGACAATAAGACTGCTGGCCCCTCAGACAGTCCGTCAGATACCCCTTCTGCTAGCGGCTCACCCACTTCTAACGCGAATCCTTTAGAGACTGCTGCCCCTACGCAAACTGCGGCGGCGGCCAGCTCTGAGGACGAGGACGGCTCTAACACCACTGCCCTGTATGCCGCTTTAGGAGTAGGCATTGTGGTGTTGTTGGCGCTGTTGGCATTGATCGTGATGGTTTTGCGTAAGCCCCGTAAGGGCGCTAAGTCTTCGGGGTCTTATCCCAATAACACCAGTGGGTATGTGCCCACGATGGCTAGCGGGCAGATTAATACTTCCGGCCCGCTTCAGGGCACTCAGGGGATCCAGGGCACTCAGGGCGCTAGTGCCGCTTCGGCTGCTTATGCCAGCTCGACGACGTCGGCGGCTTATCCACAGTCTGCGGCTTCTGCAGCCTCGGCTCCCGCACAGTCCGCGCCCAGCTCTGGCTATCCCCGCAGTGCGGCCTCTTCTAACTATCCGCAGTCTGCAGCCTCTGGCTACGCGCAGTCTGCAGCGTCGGGCTATGCCCCCTCGGCGGCGTCGGCCCCTTACGCCCCCAGCGCACCCCAAGGCTACGGGCAGAGCACCGCACCCCAGGGCTATGGCCAGCAGGCCACGCAAGGCTACGGGCAGGCACCCCAGAGCTACGGCCAGGCACCTCAAAACTATGGCCAGCAGGCCGGGCAGGGCTACAGCCAGAGCACCCCGCAATACTCGGCTCCAAGCGCCGCTCAGGCCCCAAAGGGCTATGCGCAATCGGCAGCCTCAGGGTATGCACAGTCAGCGGCGTCGGGCTATGCCCCTTCGGCGTCGTCGGCCCCTTACGCCCCCAGCGCACCCCAAGGCTACGGACAGAGCGCCACGCCCCAGGGCTATGGGCAGCCTCAGAACTACGGGCAGAGCGCCGCACCCCAGGGTTACGGCCAGCAGAGCTACGGGCAACCGGCCGCTCCCCAGGGGCAGGGGCAACCGGCCGCGCAAGGCTACAGCCAACCCCAGGGATACAACCAGGGCGCTCCGCAAACCTATGGGCAAAGCGCTGAGCAGTCGGTGTTCCCCAGTTACGCCCAGGAAACAACCCTGGCCCCAACTCACCGCTACCCGCAGGACACCACTGCGGCCACTACCCCGTCCCCTTCACAGGACACGGTTCAGGCACCCACCGCACAAGAAACCGTGCAGGCGCCCACCGCGCAAGAAACCGTGCAGGCGCCCACCGCGCAGCCTTCGCAAGAGACGGTTCAGGCCCCAACTCAGGACTACGACCCTGCCGCTACCCAGATTTATGACGCGGATAGCGAACCAAACCAGCAGCCCCACACTGGCTGGAACAACCAGCCTTATGGCGGCTAATTAGGAGATTAGGTATGAATACTGCCGTATGTAAACGCTTTTTCACTCGTTTTGTAGCTGCTGCGCTACTGGCCACGGCTGGCACCCTGGCGCCGTCGGCACTAGCTGCACCTAGCGAGGCGAAAGTACAAGAGTCGGTGGTATTTACCAAGGCTGGGCAAATTATGTACACGGTTAGCATCGCCGATTACACCCAGACACTAACCAGCCAAAGCTGCGCTGACACGCTAGAAAGTGCCATGCCGAAGACTGAGGCAGGAATTACCCCAGTTTTTAAACAAAACGAGGGTTATAACTACTGCTCGGGCACGGTTACCTACAGTGCGCAGGCGGGGCATGAGTTTTATTCTCTCAACGGCGATAAGCTAACTGGCCATAACCGCGTTGACGCGCTGCTTGTTGCCCTAAAACCGCTTAAGGTTAGCTCCATTAACAGCAATGTCAGCGTGCATGATGCCAATGTCACCTCAGCTAGCGACGGCGTCAAAGTGAACCAGTCTGGTGGCGAGGGTAAGGGCTACTTCATGCAGTGGCGCAATTCCACTCACCAAAACACCTTTACCGCGACTGTAAATAACCCAAGTTCTACTAGCACTTCAGGCGGTTCAAGCTGGTTGGCTGGCGGTTCTCAGGGAGGTTCTGGTAGCGCTGACGGTTCTGGCTCGCAAAGCGCAGCTCCCGACGGCGCCCAGCCCAGCGCCGGTGCCACTAGTGCGGCTCCTACGCCGGGGGCTAGTGGCTCAGCCAGCGGTTCTGCTAGTGCTAGCAGCTCTGCCAAGGCTACTGACTACCGCGCGACTATAGCTGGCGCCGATAAATCTCAGGCGGCCGCCGCCAAGCAGGGTAATAGCGGGATAGTTACCGCCCTGTGGGTGGTTGGCGCCCTGGTGGTAGCCAGTGCCGCTGGCCTGGGCTTTTTGCTGCTAAAGCGCCGTAAGCAGGAAGCTGCGGGCGCTGAGGCTAGCGAGGCTTAAAAACTGACGCTGCCGGCCAGCCCAAGCGGCTAGGGCGGCGTCGTACCCTAATAAGCCGCATTAGAATGGCACTGCCCGGCACTGCCCACTAAGTTTCAAGGAGGAAAAATGCACCGCATCGCTGCACGCTTTAAGCATGCTGGCGTGTTTGTGGCATTAACCGCGCCATTCTTGACTCTTAGTGTGGCCTCGCCGGCTATGGCGGCTACTCCTTTAGCTGTCAGCCCCCTAGCTGCCAGCCCCCTGACGGCTACTTCCAGGGCCGCTTCGCTGAGCATTACTCCTTTGGCTGCCGATTTCGCCAGTTTAGCTACCGATTCCGCCAGCGACGACAATATTTGGCTCACTATCGCCATTGTCGCGGTTGGTATAGCCCTGATGTCTTGCATCGCATTAGCGCTGACAGTTGCAAAGCACGCCGTAATCGCGCCAAGCTAGATCAACCCTTGGGGGCGCCTGTTTTTCCGCAGATGCCCTCTGCGCCGTCGGCCCCTGTGCTCGGCGCACCAGGTTTCCCGCAGCCGGTGGCCTCTGCGCCGTCGGCCCCCGCGCTTGGTTACCGCCCCTACATTGCCCCGACGCCGTCACTGGCACCTACGGCCCCAGCTGGCCTTCCGCTCACTGCCCAGCCGGTTAACGAGGTTTATCCGCAGCGTTATGGGGTGCCCAGCCAGCCTGATTCGGGAGATTTAGCCACGCTTTCGCAGCCTAATCAAAATGCCCCGCTGGCCCATGAACTAGCCACCCCGGAAGGTAACCAGACTCGCCTAGTTTCTACCGACGGCGTCGCCCACGCTTACCCCGCAGAAGAGCCAGCCTGGCAAATGCCGCCTGCAGGCTCCAGCGATTAAAGGAGCAAGCATTGAAACGCGCACTAGCAATCTTATTGACCTTTATTACCTTGGCGACTGGAGCCCTATTTGCTCCTGCCGCTACGGCTGACGGAAATTTTAAGACTGAACTCTGGTTCACACTTAACTCCGACGGCAGCATTAAAGAATTAGTTAATGTCTCCAGCAACGATAACACCATTAACGCCGATAACTGCAAAGGCACTGAAACAGATATCGTAAGGTTTACTCGTATAGGCAAAGAAAATAGATGCATCTTCATTAAATATTACAAAAAAGGTGAACCTGCCCCTAACTGGTCAGTATCCTCAGAAGGTAACAGTATCAATTTTAGGTTTTTTAACGAATTCTATTATTCATTAGACAAAATCACAAATACCTTAAACATTGATCGCTCTGATTTAAATGTCAGTTTTACCATAGTGCAGCTTCCTGCAGATACAACCATTACCTCTCAAACCTTGTCACCAAGAATAGATAAGGGAGATAGCAGGTACAGCTACTACACCTGGTTTAACGATGAGGCTACTAGCGAGGATATAGAACTGACAGGCAGTTTTTCATACTCACCTTACGACCCTACTGGCAGGCCCACTACCTCCACTCCTAGCCCCGCCCGCAAACCTAGTCACACATCTGCGCCTTTCAGCACGGCTAGCCCTAAACCTAGCCGTGGCAATACCAGCACGCCAGCTACCGCTAGCCCAACTACTGACAGCTCCGCCGCTAAACCTGCGACAGGCACCAACAAGTCTGTAGCTACATCAATATCTAACTCTCGCAATTTTAATGGCTTACTTAATGAGTTTTTAATAATTGCTACCATAGCCTCTATTGCTATAATCGCAGGGACCTTCTTATTAGCCCGGATAAGTAAGAACTCCACTTCTGCATATACGCCACTTTCTGCTGTTACACTTTATGATGGTCAAGGTAGCTTTAGTGCGCAACCACAGACCTATCAGAGCCATTCAAACCAATTGCAAAGCTATACAGACAATCAGACTTCTACACAGCCGAACCCTTCAAAGGCGCAAGCCCGAGCCAATCAGCCACCCTGGCAAGGACAGCCAGACTGACTTGAATTCCACCCACAAGCTTTAGCAATTACTTGTTTAAGGAGAGAGCAATGAAACGTCTACTTGCCATAGCACTAGCTTTCTCACGCTAGTGGCAGGGGCACTGTTAGCCCCGGCAGCCACCGCCACCGAAAAAGTTGATGTTAAACTACTATTTGCGCTCAACGCTGACGGCAGCAACGATGAATTAGCCGCAGTTTACGGAAGTGAGAACACTGTCAATTCCTCAAATTGCAAAGACACTAAAGATTATATCTCAAAATTTACCCAAAAGGACGGTAAAAATCAGTGCATTTTCGCTAAACATCACGAAAAAGATAGCTACGGCAGCAATTGGGTAGCTTACCAAAGTGGAGACACCCTTAAGTTTAGCTTCTTAAACCTTACCGCTTTTATTCGCAGCGATATTTCAGAAGCTTTCGGTATCTACTATAGCGACCTAAACGTTATTTCTAGCGGGGCGGCAGTACCCCTGAACGCAACCGTTACCGATCAGAGCCTGTCGCCAACTGTAGATAAGAGTGACAAATTTGTTTACTACACTTGGGAAGGCTCTGATGCCACTAACTCAAGCGCAAGCTTAAAAGGTACTTTGCCGCTTTCTGGCGCCACCAGCAGCCCGACTAGCGATCCTACTAGCAGCCCGACTAGCAGTTCCACCAATACACCTGCCCCGGTTTTCACTGCTACTCCTTCAGATACCCCCAGCGCTACCGCTACCGCATTAGCCGCAAAACACAACTCTAACGACTCCAATACCACGCTATATGTAGTGCTAGGCATTGCAGCTGCAGCTGCTTTAATTGGTGTTGTAGTTACTGTTGTACTGGTAAAGAAGCGTAAGAGCTCTGCCCCTGCCCCCGGGTTCTACCCACCAGTTTCTCCGACTATGCCTTATAACGGTCCTTACCCCGGTCCACAGGCTCAGCAAGGCTATCGGGGACCACAGCAGCCACAGGGTTACCCAGGCGCCCAACAACAGGGCTATCCCGGCCCACAGCAGCCTCAAGCGAATCAGCCGCGACCGGGACAGCCACCTTATGGCGCTAACCCAAACTACCCGCAAAACCGTAACTGACCCTTGCCAGGGCTAAAGTGTTGGCCAGCCATTTTAATGGCTGGCCAACACCCCTAGTATTTGCAACACATTCAAGGAGGAAGTCGTGAAACACGCATTAGCAACCGCGCTAGCTTTTATCACATTAATGACTGCAGCGCTTGCCGCCCCTGCCACCATGGCTGCCACGCCTACTAGCAGTATCGAAACCACACTAATGTTCGTACTTGAAGCTGACGGCAGCACAGATCAGGGCGTTATTATCTCCAGCAGCGACGAAACCATAAATAAATCTAACTGCAAAGCTTTCGGAGATTTCGAAGCAGAATTTAAACAAAAAGACGGCAAAAATAAATGCCTACTTTCAACACACCGCACCATCGACGAATTATCTAGCTCATGGATAAAGAATGTCGAAGGCAATGAAATTAAGTTTTCATTTACAGGGATTTCATTTGATTTCGTCTACAAAGTAGCGACTCGTTTCGGATTCGACACAAATGCGCTTAACATAACCCAAAGCGTTGCAGCAATTCCTTTAAATGCCACCGTCACTATTGAAAGGTTACAACCCAAAGTAACTAAAGGTAGTAATTATGTCTACTACACATGGGAGGGAGATACTACTGAGACCATGGGGGCGGGGCTAGTGGGAACTATTCCAATCTCCAATCCCACTGCCACACCAGATGCTAGTTATGCCAAGGAACCTGCCCATACAGACAACCCCAACGACAACTTTTCATCTAACGCAGCCTCCCCTACCGTTCTAGCCACAAAGCAGAATTCTAATAACTCTAACACTGCCCTTTATGTTGTGTTAGTGGTTGTGTCGGTAGTTGCTTTGGCCGGCATTGCGCTAACCGTACTACTAGTGCAAAAACGTAAAAAACCAACTTTCCCACCACATCAGCCTAGTTTTCCCATCAACCCTTATAACTCACGACCTTATTCATCATTGCCACCACAATTAGAACAGATCTATCCGCCTATGCAACCTCACCAAAATCAGCCAGGGCAACCTAATCAGCATCCCGATACTACCAAGCCAACTACCTAACCAGAGTTAAAAGTTCTGAAAGTTTTTCTTCAGGACAATAGACTAAAGTTACAAATCAACCACAGCCCTGCAACGATTAATAAGGAGAAGGCAATGAAACACATACTAGCAATCACACTAGCCTTCATGACATTAGCTACAGCAGCCATACCCATCCCAGCCGCAGTAGCTGATGAAAAGATTGACACAACATTAATGTTTGTACTTAACCAAGATGGAAGCAGCGATGATTTTATAATCGTCTATAGCAATGACGGTACAGTCAACACTTCCAACTGCAAGGACGGCAAACGCCATACCGCACGATTTAGTCAAGTAGAAGGCAGGAACAAATGCCTCTTCGCTAGGCATAACGGGAAAAACGACCTTACTAGCACTTGGCATAAGCAACAAGGAGAAAACGACATTAACTTCACTTTCTCAAACACGCCCAACTACTCGCTAGAACTTGCAAAAAAAGCATTAGGTATCAACTACAGTACACCACTAAAAATAAATAATCTCGTAGTGGTAGTGCCAGCAAATACAAATATTTCCGAGCAGACTTTATTACCAGAGGTAGAGAAAAGCAGTAAACATATTTACTACACTTGGAGGGCGAGCGCAGCTAGCAACCCAGATGCTGGCCTAAAAGGAAAAATGCCATTTCCTAACTCATCTATTAAGCCCACTAGTGAACCCACTAACACAACTACTCCAACAGCTACTGATGATGACTCTCTGCATGCCGTTTCCGCTACCTCACTGAGCAAGGATAATGGCTCTAATATCGAGTTTTACATTGCATTAGCTATTGTCTGCACATCAGCTTTAATTGGAATTGCGACCATAGTTTTAATTGCGAAAAAGCGTGAAAAATCTCTACACATTTACTATAGTAAATCCTTGCCCGTAACCTCTAACAAGAGCCCACAGCAGTCTATACAACAAACTTATCCAGGCAACCAATCACAACTAAGTCACTAGCAATAGATTAAAGGAGGAAGCCGTGAAACACGCACTAGCAACAGCGCTAGCTTTTATCACATTGGTTGGCGCAGCTCTTGCCACCCCTATCGCCACAGCTTCCGGGAACATTGAAACCACATTAATGTTCATCCTCAACTACGATGGCAGTAGCGAGGAAGTAACTGCCGCATACAGTAAAGATAACACTATAAACTCTTCCAACTGTAAAAAAACACCAAAACATACACTGCGGAATTTAATCAGTCAGGTGGCAAAAAAACGAATGCGTTTTCCGTAAACACTATGACAGAGATGAATACGGCCACGCCTGGTCTACACACCGTGTAGACGACAAGCTTGAGTTCACATTTATGAGCCTGTCAGCTTCTATGCGAATCGAAGTCGCATATGCTCTGGGATTAAAGAAAACTAATGATCTAAATGTGGTTTTATACGGTAGCCGCACTGCCATTAAATGCTACTGTAGACAGGGAAACACTATCTCCAAAAAGTAGCCAAAGGCAGCAAAAAAACATCTATTACACCTGGAACGGTAACACAGCTGTTGATTCAACTGCAGAGTTGAAAGGAACCATACCGTTTTCTAGCACTACCGTCAGCCCATCTATTGCCCCCTGCCCCAGAAGACAGCGGGATCAGCAACGATAATCCATCTGGCAATAACACTACTGTGCTAGCCGTCAGTCACAAGTCCAGCGACTCCAATACTGCGCTTTACGTGGTACTAGGTGTGGTTTCGGTAGTGGCCCTGACGAGTGTAGTAACCACCGTTCTGCTAGTGCAAAAACGTAAAGAACCAACTCCTACCGTCTACTTTGCAGCCTCCACCAGGGTTTATAACGGCCAACCCCATTCCGGCCCGCAGCCACAGCAAGCTAGCCACCCAATCTCGCAAACACCGGCCCCACAACCTCACCCAAGTTCACAGTCTTCCATGCAGCACAACCAGGGTGACCAATAACCAAGGCCAATTGTAATCATTCAAAGAGAAAACCAACTACACAGGCAACCAGCCCAAAGCGGGCTACCCCACTGCCCAGAACCGACAAACCTAGGAAGCCTGGCCACCAGCCTGATACGGTTAAGACAGCTCCCCCTAAGCGACACACTCAAGGAGAAGCAGTGAAACGCGCACTCACAACCGCACTAGCTTTTATCACATTAATGGCTGGAGCCATATGCGCGCCTAGTGCTGTCGCTGCAGGTAGCATTACCGCCAAGCTTATCTATATTCTTGAAAAAGACGGCACTGCCTACGAAGCAATATCTCTTAGTAGTACTGACGGCACTATTAATGACTCCAATTGCGACGACATTGATGATTACACTGCTGATTTCAGCCAATCAGGCAGCAAAAGTGAATGCATGTTCTATCAGTACTATGACGAGAACGAATACCTTGCAGCCCTATTAAGAACCCCCAATGGTTCAAAAAATAATATCAATTTTATATTTATACCAAACTCAGTTGCCATGCGCGTTAAAATCGCAGCTGGCCTTGAGATAAATGTCAATGATCTTAACGTCACTAAGACTGTGCTCGCCATCCCAGTAAGGGCAAAAGTCACCACTAAAACACTTTCCCCGGTGGAAAGCAAAGATAATAAATATGCTTACTACACTTGGAACGGGAGCACTACTGAAACCGGCGCGGCTAGCGTAACAGGAACTATGGAACTGGCTGCCTCAGCAGATGGTGCCCCTACGATCAACTCTGGCGTAAGTCCACAAAGCACCCCATCTGCTACCGCCGAGACCACCACGGGCCTGACCAAGCGCTCCGATAAGGCTTCGTCACCTCCCCCAGTTTCAGCTGTTCCTACCGCACTAAGTGTTAAGAAAAGCTCTGAGCAAACTGACAACAGTCTCTTGCTTGCCATAATTGTTGGCGGTCTAGTTGCCACGATTGGGATCATGGCAACTGTTTTGCTTTCCAAGAAACGTAAAAAGCCAGCTAAACCTCAATTTTCTTCCCCTGGTGGACCTAATACTCCACACCACTATCCCAGCTCACCCCATAACGGACAAGCTCCTACAAGTCGAGAGCGGCCGCCATACAGCAGTGGCCCTAATTATCCAGGCAGCTAAATATCGGTACCTAGGCAACAAATAGTCACTACCAGGGAAGGAAATAACATGCGTCGTAAATTGACAGCTTTAATGGCGCTTTTAATGCTGGCAGGCGCCGGTATGATCACACCTACCGCTACCGCACAGGAATACGAGGGATCATATGTAACCCAGCTTTCTAGCGACGGCACAATCACGGAATTCATTGCCGTTATGGGAGTAACTGAAGAAAGCTGCCAATCCACGAAATACAAGCCTGTTTATGACGCTAAACGTAACGCTTGCTTGCTTGGACTGTCTTTTAAAGGCGAGCGGATCACCAAAGCTTTTACACTTAAGCTGACCTCAAATGGCGGCACCAGCTATTCCTTTGAGTTCAGCACTCTTTCTGTCAGCGACTACGAGGCACTTGCCAGCGATGTGTATCGAGGCGATACCATCAAGATCACCAAGATCACTTTATCTCTACCTGTAGGTAGTGTTATCACCAACGGTAAAGGTAATGCCACAAAATTAGACAACACCGATACTGACGCCTATCGCTGGACCGAATACAGTCCGTTAATGTCAGTAACGGGCACCACCACCCTCGATGCTTCTGTGGCAGGCTACTTGACGGCTAGCACTTCCTCACCCACGCCTACTCCCAGCGCAACAACAGAATCTTCAACCCCCACCCCTGCCACTTCAGCTATGCCCACTCAGAGCACTAGCGCCACAGCTCCGGCTAAGGATTCAGGTTCCAACACTGGCTTGTATGTAGGTATCACCATTGCGGCAGTAGTAATTGCAGCGATCGCAATTGCCGCCGTCGTAATTATTAACAAGAAAAAGCAAGCCGCCACTGCTAACTACGGCCCCTACCCTGGCGTAGTCGCTCCAGGCATGAGTACCCCAATGGTTCCCAGCATGCCAGACACCACCGCTCCTGGAGCATTTAACCCTCCTGCATACCCGGGCGCCAACCAAGCTGCTGGTAGCCAGTACCAGAATGGAACTGGGACACCTCAGCCACCGTATCAGCCTGGCCAAGGCCAGCCACCTTACGGATCAGGCCCAAACTATCCACAGGCGTAAAAAGTTAGGCGCCCCGTGCACTATGCTCTAAAACAATCAACCACCCAAGGAAGGGACATTATGCGTCGCAAACTTACAGCATTAATGGCACTCTTAACACTGGCCGTCGCAGGCGCGATTGCACCCACTGCCGCCGCAGATGAATTGTCCGCTACGTATGGAGCAACTTTAGAGTCAGATGGCACATTCTCAGAATTTGTCGTCGTCAAAAATGTTAGCGCCGACACCTGTAAACCCATTGAAACCTTTAAGCCAACATATGACGAAAAAACAAAGAATTGCATTATTGGATACACAAAACGCCCCAAAGATGTAACTAAATGGGAATCATTAAAGCTAACCGCCCTTGGTGACAATAAGTATTTTTTCAAATTTCAACCTGGCTATTTCCAAGCAATAAAGCTTAGTGTTCAGAAGCTATATTCCAACTACTCCTTAAACTTCACGACTATCAACTTGATCATACCTAAGGGAACCACTTTCTTATCAGGACTAGAGCAGGCAACTCATGTAGATAATGATAACGTTTGGTATAAATGGAATGCAGATAATCCCTATATTTATGTCAAAGGGACCACTATCTTAGATGCTTCGGTAGCACAATACATACCTAAAGGAAACAACCCCTATACCGGCGAGACGTCCAAGCCTTTCCCATCAACCGAATCATCAGACTCTGCAGCAAACAGCAAGTCACCAACCCCTGCAGCAACTACCAACGCGATAGCACTCAACGCTAAATCTAAACCTAACACCAGCCTATATATCGCCACAGCTATTTCCGTATCGATAATCGCGGCAGCAACAATTATTGCCATTGCACTAATGAATAAGAAAAAGCAGGTAGTTGTACAACACTTCCTTAACTCACATCCGAGACCTTTCCTGCCTACGGAGCTTGACTCAGCCTCTGCTGCCTACCTGGATTCCCACCAGCCTCACGCCATGCCACAAGGTGCGCGCGTCAACCAATCTTTGTCAGCTTCTTCTCCTATGAGGAATCAGACACCCTCAGCCACTTCCGGGCCGGGCCATCAAACACTATCAGCCCTAAGCAGTCCTAGAGCATCGACTCCCTCAGAATCCCGTCAGCAGCAACCGTATCAGCCCGGCCAGGGCCAGCCGCCTTACGGATCAGACCCAAACTATCCACAGGCGTAAAAAGTTAGGCGCCCCATGCGCTATGCTCTAAATAATCAATCATCCGAGGAGGGAACATTATGCGTCGCAAACTGACAGCATTAATGGCACTCTTAACACTGGCCGTCACAGGCGCGATTGCACCCACTGCCGCCGCAGAAGAGCTGGAGGCAGAGTATATAGCCGGCATGAAATCAGACGGCACATTCCTAGAGGGAATCTCTGTTTCAGGCGCCACCGCTGAGGATTGTAAGTCTTCAACATATCAGCCACTTTATGATGAAAGCGACGGTACTTGCACGGTTGGTTATCAATATAAGCCAGAAAAACTTTATGGGGCGCTATCGATTCAATTAACTCCGCTGGGAGATAACAAGTACTCCTTTAGGTTCACTGCCCTGTCTTTTTCCTCACTCAAGTCAGAAGCTGAAAGTCTGTTTTCTGGCCGCACACTAAACTTCACAAGCATCAGCATTGCCATGCCTAAAGGTACTACCTTCTCATCCGGGGTAGAAAGGCAACAAACGATAGTAATGATAAATACGATATTTATAGGTGGGATGATGTAAGCACCTCTATTTATGTCAAGGGGACCACTACCTTAGATGCTTCTGCAGCACAATACATCACGGGGAATAGTGATCCTTCTGAAAGCGAATCACCCACTCCCACACCCACCACTGAGTCAGCCACCCCCAGCGCCACCAGCGAATCGGCTACTCCTAGTGCCACTGCTAACGCATTAGCTAGCAACAAATCAGATTCCAACACTGCCTTGTACATTGGGATCGGCGTTGCTGTAGTGGTACTCGCAGCCAGCGCAATCACTGCAATTGTGCTTGTAAACAAGAAAAAGCAGCCTACTGGCCCCACTTATCCCGGCCCTTACCCGGGGGCTTACCCAGGTGGTCCTGGCGCAGGCTTTGGTTCAACCAGCCCGGGCGCTCCCAGCACTGGCCCAGGCCCTCGGGGCGCAGGTTTTGGCGCACCCCAGGGCGGTTATCCAGGTGGTTACAGGCCCCAGCCCTACTCGGGCCAGCAGCAGCCTTACCAGCCGCCGTCGGCCCCCTCAGCGCCAAGCAACCAGGCCCCTTACAACCCCGGAAACCAGCCGCCGTCGGCTCCTTACGGGCCTGGTAACGGGACCGGCGCAAACCACTAAGGGGAGTTATCCCCCAAGAAAACTCAAGATATTTTTAGCCCTACGACACTAGGATAGAGCTGGGCCCGATCTATATAGAGATCTATAAGACCAGGCCCAGCTTTACTAGCCGCACCTGCGGCATACAGAAGAGGACACACAGATGCGCGCAAGATTGTCAGCATTAACAGGAGTATTGGCACTCATACTTGCCTGCTTACTTGCCCCTGCAGCAACTGCGGCAGACAGTTATGAGGGCTATGCCATCACCATAATGGACAAGAAGGGAAGCATCAACCAGGGCATAATGGTCTACGATGAGACTGGGTCATTGAGTAAATCTGATTGCCAGGCTAGCGGCGACTACCAAGCATACTTTTCGCCCAAATCCTCAGGCTCTACGTGCTTAATTTACAAGACCTACAGTTCTACTTCGCGGCCTCTAGGGGTCACTGTCACCAATAAGACTTCCAGCTCTTACGACTTTAAGTTTAAGGGCTATTCATACGCTCTTAAAAGCATCGTAGAAGGCAAAGTGGCTTGGATATCAAGCTAGTAGGAACCATGCTCGCGGTCCCCAAGGGCTCGAACGTTACGGCTGATGGAGCTCAAACAGCAGGCACCGCTAGCAGTGATGTCTACGGCTGGGATACAAGCACTTATACTCCTGAAGCTTCAGGTACCGTCAACTTCAACGGTTCTAGCGGTGGCGGCGGCTCCAACGGTGGCGGTGGCTCCAACAGTGACGATCTTGGTATCGGCGATCTGAACGGCAACTCCGGCGGCTCTGGCGGTTCTAACAACTCCACCACTTCCCCTGCTCCCAGCGACTCGCCTACCAGCGACCAGAAAGGTGCCACCCCTGCGCCTAGCGCCACCTCAACTGCGCAGACCTCCAGCAGTTCTAGCTCCAGCTCTGACGACGACAACACCACGCTTTACATCGTTGCTGCTGTTGTGGCCGTGATTGCGGTTATCGGCGTAATCGCCACTGTGTTGGTGGTCAAGAAGAACGGCAAGAAGAACGATCAGGCTAACTTCGGCCCCTACCCGGGTGCTCCCGGCACCGGCTTTGGCCCTAACGGCCCTGGATTTGGCGGCCCGGCTGGCCCCAGTGGCCCTGCTGGCCCCGGCTATGGTCCCAATAACTTTGGTGGTCCTGCTGGCCCCGGCGCCCCCGCTGGTGGCATGGGTACTGGTGGCCCCAACTACGGCGGCCCCAACGGCCCTGTAGGCGGACCCAATGGTCCGGTAAGTGGCCCCAACTATGGCGCCCCTAACGGTCCTGCTGGCGGCCCTAACTATGGTGGTCCTAACGCTCCGGCCGGCAGCTCTGCTCCGGTAGCTCCTAGTGCTCCTGCAACCCCTAGCTACCCGCAAGGCGGTTACCAGGGTGGCCCCGGTGCTGCTCAGGGTGGCCCCGCCCAAAACGGCGCTGCCCAGGGCGGCTATCAGTCCCCGAGCCCGTCAGCTCCGTCAGCGGGATACGCGGCAGCTCCCTCAGCTCAGTCCGCTGCGGCCGGCAGCCCCTTTGCTGGCCAGCCCGCAACCCCGGCTCAGCCCGCAACCCCCGCCCAGCCGCTTCCTTCCAGCTCAGCTGGTGACGACGTCGTCCTGCCCCCGCAGGTAACCCCCGCTCAGCCGCAGGATTACGACGCCGCGCCGGCAGCTGGTGGCGACGCTGAGGACTACTACCCCACTATCCGCCTGGGACAAGACGAGGGCCTGGCTCCCACTCGCCAGTACCCGAGTTTCAACCAGAACAACTAAAACCAGGATTCACAGTGAATATGAATGCGCGCGCAGCTGCAGCTAAAAGCCGCAAGCCGCTACGTAAACAAGCGCTGTTAGCACTGTCTGTAGCTGCGGCCGCGTGTCTGTGCGTTCCAAGCGCAGACGCAGCTGCCGCGCATACTTTCACTGATGCCTCAAGTGTCGCAGTCAGCTCAACCCAGTTAGTCTCTAGCCAGCTAGCCGCTAACGGGTTGAGCGAGGCTGGGATCTCTACTGGGGAGACTGAGCTCTCTACTGGGGTAGGCGAACGCGTCGATAATTCAACCGGGCGTTCCAACATTCAGGCCCGTCGTGGCGGCGGCAGGGGCCGAGGCAGCAGAAGCCGCTCTTCTCGCAGGCGTTCAAGCTATCGTTCAGGCTATCGCACGCGTTACCACTACTACCACGGATCCCGAAGCTCAAACTCGACCATGACTGATCGCACAGCCATGATCATGTTTGCATTATTGGCAGTGGTGCTCATTTTCGTCTTTGTATTTATCTGGCGCGCTCGCCAAAACGCCTATGCGCAGGACCAATACGCTCCTTACGGCAACGGACCGAGCGGCTATGACCCTAATGGTTATTCGCCTGATGGCGGCTATAACGCGGGTGGATATTCTGCAGGAGGTTACTCTCCCGGAGGATACTCGGCGGGAGGGTATTCAGCGGGAGGCTACTCTGACGGAAATTACTCTGCAGGTAGCTACGGCCAGACTGGTTACGGACAAACCGGTTACGATCAGGGCGGATACGGTGCTGGTAGCTATGGGCAGAGCAGCTATGGTGGCGGTAACTACGGCACCAGTAACTACGACGCCGGCAGTTACGATGGTCAAAACGGTTACGCCTCTAGTGGCTACGACCAGAGTGGTTACAGTCAAGGTAACTACGGCCAAGATGGCTATAACGCGGGTAGTTACAATGAAAACGGCTACTCACAAAACGGTTACGGCCAAAACAATAACTACAACCAGAATAATGGTTGGCAAAACTATGATCCCAAGGATTATGGTTGGAACACTAAGTAAAGTGTTCTAGCAGGGCTGGCGGAGTATTTGAGACTTAATACCCGCCAGCCCTGCGCCGTTAATAAAATATACTGCACTCACAGTTGTTTGCAGTAACTCAATGAGGATGAGCAATGATGCGTCGTATACTCAATGCGCTAATGGCACTTAGCTTATTAGGCATATGTGCAGTTTTTATGCCAGCCGTATCTGCAGCAGATACGGAGCTAACCGTCGCCTACGTTTACAAGCTGTTCCCTGACGGTTACACCCTAGAAGGTGTGCAGGTGATCGGCTCTGGTGTAACCAAAGAAAACTGCACTAAAACTAACACTGCAAGTCTTTTCCAAGTTGAGTATGGCCAGGAGCAAGACCAGACTTTCTGCACCATCACCCGGGAAATTTTGCCCAGCGACTCGCAAGCAATTAAGTTAACTCCGCTGGGTGACGATAAGTACTCTTTGTCTTTTAAGAGCCTAGATGTGCAGTATCTGGAAACTGCTAAAAAGTATTTCCCAGACTACACGCTTACCACTAAATATGTGACGCTAAGCCTGCCGCAAGGTTCTAGTCTAGACACCAAAACCTATGACTATACGCGCCCAATCCTTAACAACACCTTCATCGAATATGACTGGGCTGTCTCTACCCCTAATGTGGAGGCTTCGGGAACCGTAAAACTAGACGCTAGCGCCGCCACCTACTTCCGCGTATATGGGGCTGACTCCCCAACACCTACCCCTAGCGCAAGCAGCTATGCTACAACTGAGTCTGCTACACCAACACTCACTACTAGCGCAGTGCAATCTACTTCTTCCACTAAAGACAACACTGTCATGTATGTGTTGATAGCCGTTGTTGCGATTGGGGTAATTGCTGCAGTGTTGTGCGCGGTTCTTATTGCGCGTAAACAAGGCAACCAAAGCGGTTATGCCGTCGCCTGGTTACCCGAATTACCCGCCGCGCGTGTAGCCACTGACAGTTAGGTTGAGCCTGGCTATCTGCTCAGGCACGACCTCTAACTAAATCACTACTACCTCAGGAATAGCCGTGAGCACATTTTTGCCCATCTCTGCAGTTAAATTAAATACGCCGCTTCGCAAACACGCTTTGCTAGCTTTGGCCACTGCTGCAGCCGTGTGCCTGTGTGTACCTAGCGCCGGTGCCAGCGTTGTACGCACTGCTGTCAGCTCAATTTCAAGCGGCTCAGTAAGCAGTAGCCAGTCAAGTTCTAGCTTAACCACAGCAATTGGCCGTAGCGTGGCTCCGGCACGCCGTGGAGGCAGCAGTGGAGGTTCAAGCGGGCGCAGTTCCTCTAGTTCTTCTTCACGTCGCAGTTCCAGTTCTGGGCGCTCCAGCTCTCGCTCTAGCGGCTCGCGCTCTGGAAGTTCAAGTTCCGGACGCTCTAGCTCCAGAAGTTCTTCACGTCATAGCTCAAAAAGTTCCAGTTCAGGGTCTTCACGTCGCAGTTCCAGTTCTGGGCGCTCCAGCTCGCGCTCAGGTAGCTCCAACTCCAGGGGCTCTAACTCCCGTAGTTACTCTGGAAATTCCAACTCGCGTGGATATTCAGGATCCAACTCTGGCAGCTCCAGTTCACAGGGGTACTCCGGTAACTCCAGTTCACAAGGCTACTCCGGCAACTCAAATTCTCAGGGCTACTCAGGGTCTAGTTCTGGTAGCTCCAGCTCACGCGGCTATTCCGATCCTTACTCAAGCAACTCAGGATCTCAGGGTTACTCGAACTACTACTCCGGTAACTCCAACTCGCAAGGTTATTCAAACTCGCGCTCAGGTAGCTCTAATTACTACAACCGCTACGGCAACAATTACTATAACAACTATTACTATGACGACTACGACGACTACTACAATTACCACCGCTATGACGACAGCGAGGGACTAGGAATCGAATTTTCAAAGCGCACAACTTTAATCATATTAGCTGTATTAGTAGGTTTAGTAGTAGTGGGTGGCGTGCTTAAAGCAATGAGCGAAGCCTAACCATAATTTTTCGAGCGAAAATATCTACAGATAATTTAAATATGCAATTTCGCAACCACGCTTTGTTACCTTTGGCCACTGCCGCAGCCGTATGCCTGTGCGTTCCCAGCGCCGGCGCCAGCGTTGCGCGCACAGCCGTTAGCTCACGTACCTTAGTAAGTGGCAGCCAATCAACTTCTGTTGTGAGCATAGCTATTGGTCATAACAGGGTCCCCACGCGTGGCCATGGCGGCGGTCACGGCGGTGGGCACAGTGGCGGGCACAGCTCAGGGCACTCCAGATCGGGTTCTTCGCACCACAACTCTGGGCGACGACACTCTAGCTCAGGCCACGTAGGCTCTAGTTACAGCAGCTACTCTGATGACGATGACTACAAAAAAGACAAGAACCTGAAAATCGCACTTTTTATCTTAGCTGGATTATCTTTGTATTCCCTCGTTAGGCAAGTGAAACTGTGGCGGCGGGGATAATTCCCCGATGCCCACCTCTAGAGCAACGGTTATTCTGATTAGGAACTAGTTTTAACTACATCAGCACTACCTCAGGAATAACCGTGAGCGTGTTTTCACCCCTTTCTGCCACTAAATTAAATACGCAACTTCGCAAACATGCTTTACTGGCTTTGGCCACTGCCGCAGCTGTGTGCCTGTGCGTTCCTAGTGCTAGCGCCAGCGTTGCTCGCAGTTCTATTACCCCAATCTCAGGCACCTCAGTGAGCGGCAGCCAGTCGACTTCTGGCGCAGCCACAACGGGGCGTAATGCGGTCCCGGTAGGTCGTGGAGGCAACAGCGGAGGTTCAAGCGGACGCAGTTCCTCTGGCTCTTCCTCGCGCCGTTCAAGTTCCAGCGGTTCTGGCTCTTCCTCGCGCCGTTCAAGTTCTGGGGGCTCTAATTCCAGCGGTTCTGGTTCTTCTTCACGACGTAACTCTTGGTTGGGGCGTTCTAACTCTCGTTCAGGAAGTTCTAATTACTACAACCGCTATTACAACAATTACGACAGCGATCACTCCTACGATGATCCCAACAATGACACCTACGAAGATCCGTCTTACGACGATTCGACCAGCGATAATAGTTACAGTAGCCAGTCTTACGATAATTCCGGCTATAGCCAGGAACAGCAAGACATGGATTCTAGGTTTATACCTCTTGCCGTAATTATAGTCTTCGTTGCAACAGGCATGTTTTTAATTATGATAGCTGGAAATTCGAAAGACTCAGCTCGTAAACCTCAGCCTAGTTTAATGCATCACCCATGAACTGGCTATCTGGAAGTGACGGCGTTAGCAACTACTACGACATTAGCGACGACGACACCAGCTACGATAGCGATAGCGGCGACTACGACTATAACGATGACAATAGTTACGATAGTGGCAGCGACAGCAGTTGCGACAACGATAATAGCTTCTTTGACTGGTGACATCACCGCCGGCAACTAACACTCGGCTATAGCAGCTATACTGCTGCTATAGCCGACTTTTCTATATTCACCGAGGATACTCATGCGCCGCTTATTTAGTGCACTCATGACCCTAGCGCTACTAGGGGTAACAGCCGCAATAATGCCTCCCACAACCGCATCCGAACACACACGAACCCCAAATTTTAGCTATGTGTTACTAGACGACGGCAGCACTATCGAGACCATAGGGGTCAGTGGAGAGCATGTCACTGAAGATAATTGCGTTCAGAAACATCGCAACTATAAAGCCTTATATTCATCGACTAAGGGATACGGTAGCGACACTGGAGGCATTTGCATAATCCAAGGGCATTTTAAGGCAAACCAATCTGCGGTATTCAAGCTAACCCCTAAGGGTAACAACCTGTACTCGGTCCGCCTAGAAAACCCAACTTTGCATTCTCTAGAATTCCTGAAAAAATATTATCCGGATTTTAGTCCCTCCGCAGAATGGATGAAGGTAGCGCTACCAGTCAAATCCACCGTTACTTTTGGCTTAACTACCGATAACGGGGCTCCAGGAACTGGATACAACAGAGAAAAAGAAGTCGACAAAGACAGAGTCACCTACCTCATGAAAGCCACTATGCCAGACGGTGTGGTGCAAGGGACTGTAGAGCTAAATAGCGAGGCTGCCAGCTACTTCCCTGGCGCAACCACCTCAAGTCCTACATCAACTACCGCTAAGGCTGACACCGTCCAGGATCTAGTAAACGCAGGCATTATTGTCATCATCGCAATTATTTTGGCTGCGGCAACGCTAGTGTTCATCTTGCTCAAACGCAAGACTGCCTCAGCCACTGCTAGCACCACCTCCACAGACTCGCCAGCTAGCCGCTAGAGTGATCCTCCAGACTTTGTGAGCTTACATCCTTGACGTACTCGCGTTATGCTTAAGACAATTAACGCGGTATTGGACGTAATTGGAGATAACTGTGACGCAAGTAGCTAGCTCAACCCAGGCGCTGATGTGCCCTGGCTTTGTGCTACCTACTCTTCGTTTCGCCGTCCTACCTCTGCTACCCCTCATGGGACGAATGCCGAACGCTCGCTGAGCCACATCTGCGTGCCTTGGCGAGCGTTATCGCATCTGTAATTTTGCGCCCCTACGCGCCCAGATTTAGAAGGCATTCCCATGAACCACAACCGTCAGCTTCCGCCTGCCCCCGTATCCGGCGCTTGGAAAATCACCGACCCACGTGCTTGTCGTAGCTTCGCTAATGTGGGCGATTTGCGCCTCGAAAATGACTCTATTTTGCCGGCAATTACGCTCGCTTATGAGACTTGGGGCGAGCTTAACGAAGACCGCTCCAATGCCATTTTGATTGAGCATGCCCTCACCGGCGACGCCCATGTTATTGGCGAGACTGAGCCTGGTCAGCCTACTGCCGGTTGGTGGTCGCAGGTGGTGGGCCCGGATTTGGCTATCGACACTAAGCGCTACTTTGTGGTTGCCATTAACGTGCTGGGTGGCTGTCAGGGCTCTACCGGCCCGGCTTCTATTGCTCAGGACGGCGCCCCTTACGGCTCGCGTTTCCCGGTGATTTCCACCCGCGATCAGGTGCGCGCTGAGGCTCGCCTGGCGGATCTGTTGGGGATTGAGCGTTGGAACACGGTTGTGGGGCCTCGCTGGGCGGTCACCGCGCTATCGAGTGGGCCACCATGTATCCGAGGCGCGTGGAGCGCCTGGTGATGGTCGCTTCGGGCGCACAAACTACCGCTGAGCAGGCAGCTTGGGCTCACACTCAGATTCGTGCGGTGCAGCTTGATCCGCACTGGAATGGCGGGGATTATTACGACGACGCCGTCGGCCCGGTAGCGGGGATGGCACTAGCCCGTCAGATCGCCCACACCACCTACCGTTGTCCCAATGAGCTCGATGAGCGTTTTGGGCGCCTGCCGCAAAACGCTGAGGATCCGCTAACTGGCGGACGCCTGGCGGTGGAGTCTTACCTGGATTATCACGGCGAAAAGCTGGTGCGTCGTTTTGATGCAGGCTCTTATGTGGCTCTGTGTCGCACCATGATCAGCCACAATGTGGGGCGTGAACGCGGCGGGCTGCGTTCTGCACTGCGCAAGGTTACCGCTAAAACGCTGTGTATCGCGGTAGACAGTGACCGTCTTTTCTTCCCCGTCCAGGTCAAGCGCATGGCTGGTCTGATCCCTAACGCCAGCTACGCCCTAATTCACTCTGCTCACGGCCATGACGGCTTCTTGATCGAGTTTGATCAGGTCAACGAGCTGCTTGCAGATTTTTTAGATTCCGGGGCTCGTCAGAATCTAAGTTACTGGGCTAGCTAGCTCCCAGTTTTAGCTCCCGCTGGCCACGAAAGCCAACGGGAGCTTACGGCGTCGAGCCCACAACAGTAGGTGCGCCGTCGAGCCTAACCGAGAGGCGGCGTCGCACTGCGTCGTCAACACTGCGACGTCAGCACTGCGCCGTCGGCACTTAATTACGCGGGCGGGTGAGCTTATCCTGGCCGTAATCGAGCAGCTCACGGGCCACAGAGGGCACATAAACACTCAGGCCCCCGTCACTGACCGGGAAAGTAGCCCAACCTTCCTCATCCACCTGGACAGTGTCTTGCTCGCCAATCATGCACGTCCAGTAGGAGCCGGCGTGTGCCCGGCCTACATACATGCGCTTGGTGCCGGCCCGGCGATCTGAGAACAGCACGGCCACACCAGAAGCAGGGCGGTAGTCGTCACCTTCACGGGTAAAGCCCACCACGTCGGCGTCGTCGAAGTAGTCGTGCTGGGGGCCGTACGCCAAGAAGTGGCGGATATTCATCAAAACCGGCAGCTCAGTAACCGCAGCTAGGTCCCCCGTTTCGGGAGTGCCAAACAGATCGCCCCAGAACACGCAAGGCATCCCCTGTTCACGCAGCAAAATCAGCGCGTAAGCGGAGGGTTTAAACCAAGCCTGCACCGGCGACTCTAGCGACTGGCCCGGCTGAGTGTCATGGTTTTCCACGAAGGTAACCGCGCGCTCAGGATCCGCCGCTACCAAAGTGTCATTAAACAATGCACCCAAATCCACTTCACCATTCGAGCATGATGCATAAAATAGTTTAAAGTGCAAAGGCACATCAAACAGACTCATGTAGGGTACAGTAGCCAGGTATGAACGCAGCACGTTCACATCCCGCGACCAGTACTCCCCTACCGCCGGCAGCGCCTTGCCGGTCCGCTGGCGCAGCTTGGGTAGCCATAGCGCGAAGAAGTCAGCGCCCACGTGCTTAAGCGCATCTAGGCGCAGGCCGTCAATACCGGTGGTTTGCACATACCAGCGCCCCCAGGTGTCGAGCTCTTCATGCACCTTGGGGTCGGATACGTGCACGTCGCACCCCATTAGGTAGTCGTAGTTACCCAGCTCGTCATCAACGTTCTGGTTCCAGGACTTGCCTTCAAAGAGCCACAGGCCGGTTTGCTGGCGTGCATCATCCCAGTCCACAGCCTTAAAACAGGTGTGATCCCAGATGAAGTCAGAGTATTTGCCATTGCGCCCGGGGAAGGTGAAACGGGTCCATACCTGGATATCTTCAGGCCCGCCAATGATCCGACGCCGGTCATAGGGGTCCACCTGCATGGCTTTTACGTTCTCTAGCTCATCTGCGCCCATGCGGTGGTTAAGTACGATGTCTGCCACCACTGAGATGCCGGCGCTGTGCAGGGCGTCGACGGCGGCCAGGTACTCATCCTTAGTGCCATACTTGGTGGGGATGGAGCCTTTTTGGTCAAATTCGCCCAGGTCATAGAGGTCATAGACCCCATAGCCGACGTCTTCTATGCCGGTGTGTCCTTTATAGGCGGGCGGCAGCCAGGCTGCAGTAACCCCGGAGTCTGCCAGTAGCTGGGCATTGTCAGCTAGCAGACGCCAGTGACTGGCATCAGCGTTTAAGTCCCAGGCAAAAGCCTGTAACAAGACTGGATTAGCTGCGTCAGGATCTAGTTGATGCATAGGGTAATTTACCTTTCGCTCTAGCCCAACAAGGCTAAGCTTGCGGTTGTCGTTTAGCTAAGCGCGTCGGTTACGCGCAATTTCACTGGTTACTGCCCAGCGGGTGTATCGCTGTTCAGCAATAATGCGTTCTTGGTTGTTAAGCATGCGTAGCTGGTTGTTAAGCATGGCTCGGTTCTGGCTTTCAATGCGTTGACGGTGCATATCGCCTTCATAAACATTGATCACTTCTTGCAGGGTAGAGGCACGATAGTTATCAACTAACTGCCACATGTAGGCCACAGCATTTGCCAGCAAATAGGCTGCCGGGAATTTACCTTGGTAGTTATCCCGATATTCACCTACTAGGGAGTTAATCTCATCTACTACTGCTTTTTCAAGCTCATGAACCTGCTCATTATGGGCTTCGCGAGACTTAGTGGCCGCATCTTCGCTGGCATTGTGGCGCTTAACTTTTGCATTATGCACCACGAGCATAATGACACTGATCAGCACACCTAAAACCAGGTTGCCAAATAAAAACAACAGTACCGTAATCAACATGGACGTCGTGGGGTTTTTGGACCCGAGGAAAATTAACAAACCCAACAGCGTCCAGGACAGCAAGAATGGCACCAGGTGCGAGACAATTGCCAGCGAAACAAAGTGTTCCTCTTCGCAAGCTTTCAAACGCGAGTAGTCTTTGACACCCTTAGTGGAGCCATCATGCTTAGCTACCAAGATTCTCCTGAATGCATGATGGAAAAGCTTTTGCAGGCCAATGTAGAAACCAATAGTCCATGGCCCGATTGTGAAAAGCATATACATAGCCGCCAGAAGACTTCCATTGGCAACCGCAATAAAAAGTACCACAAGGAGTACCAGGAACACCCACGAAACACAGCGGGCCGTATTGGCAAAAAATTGGGGTCGCTTCCAGATCTGCAAATGGTCGGCGTAACGATATTGCCCGCGAATGCCATTGAGGTTCTCGTGCAGCTCATCGCTACGATGCAAGATATAGGGACAAGCGCCCCAACCAGTTTTTGAGCTCCTCGCGCTGAGTTAGCTGCTCAGACTCCCCCATGCCCAAATTCCTTTCCTATAATCAACACTTTCACAGTGACTGACGCCATAATCTACCACTGGCAGAGCGGCGTAACCAGCCCCTGCCAGTGGTTAGACCTGGCATTCAAGCTCCAGGCGCGGGCCTGAAACAAGACTTAAACGGCGGCGTCGGAATCTAAACGCCGTGCGCAACACGAACCTTAACTAAGGCTTTTCTAGCCTTTTTAGTGGTTCATGATCATGTTTGTTACCAGCACAGTGTTTGCATACTGTTGCTGCGCAAGGATCTGGTTTTGGCGATCAAGGATCGCGCGCTGCTGATCGGCCAGCTGCTGCTGACGTGCGTCAGCTTCATAAACGTTGATTGCTTCTTGGAGCGTGGAGGCACGGTGGTTGGTAACTAGCTGCCACATATAGTCAACCACTCCGGGCCTTAAGTAAGCGGCAGGGAAATTACCCAGGTAGGTGTCTGTAAACTCTCCAACTAGAGTGTTAATCTCATCCACCAGCTCTTTTTCGCTGTCATAAACGCGCTGGTTGTGGAGGTTTCTAGCTTCAGCGTCAGCAGTTTCAGCCGCGTTATGTGTCCTAACCTTGTGGTTGTGCAACAGCAACGTTACCACACTAGCTACCGCCCCAACCAGCAGGTTTACAAAAAGCCAGATAGCCAGCATCAGAGTTTCGTTAGCCACGGTGGGCCCATTAGTCGAGGCTCCCGCCATCATCAGCCAGAGCAGCAAGAACGGCACCAGGTGCCCCACCGCCATCGGCATAACCAAGCGTTCTTTACCGCGAATACGCATCCGCTCTTGTCGCTCTAGAGCTTCAGAGCTTAATTTTTTAACCAATACTCGCTCTGTCACAAAATACGTGAGCTTATATACTCCGTAATAAAGCAAGATTAAAATTATTAGAACAGCAACATTTACAAGCGATTTAGCGGCGCCAGACTGTTTGCTATCAGCTATAAATAGTGGGATTAAAACCACAGCAAAAAGCAGCAATAATGCAAACCCAGAGTATTTAATGGTGTTAGCCAAAAATTGGGCTAACTTCCAAGGCTGCCAATAGTCAGGCTGCTTATACTGTTTTCTGACATGCCCCAATTTTTGGTGCAGATGGTCGCTACTGCGCAGAATATAGGATAACCGCCCCAGCCAGTCCCTTAATTCTTCGCGTTGAGTTGTTTCTACTTGCCCCACGGGCACGCTCCTTCATCATAGCCACACTTTCGCGGCGCTCAATACTCTTCACGGTACTCAGCACCTACAGTGTTTTGGCCGCTTAACACACTTCGCTAACTGGCTTTACTAGAGGCCAGTTTGCGGTAAACCAACTCCAGTCTACTAACACAATCGTTAATGTCATAGTGCGCGCCAATATTTAAGTATTTGTGCCTCAGTTTGCCGGCGGTCATTATCGCTAAGCCAGTAGTCGATGGCGCGCGCCAAGGCTTTAGGATCGCGGGCCTTGAAGCGACTGTGGGCATCTAGAGCGAATTGGCTTGTGGCCGTAAGCGGCGAGTGTGCGATTACCGGCACCACCCCGTGGCGTAGCACCTCCAGGCAGGAGAGGCCTTCCACCTCGATGAATGCGGCGTGAATGTAGAGGTCGGCTTGCTCAGCTTGAGTGTCCAACCCGGCGGCGTCGAAAAAGTTAAAGCTGGGGGCGTGTTTTAGCACCCCGTCGCGCACTAGGTGACTAGCTGCGCGACGCAAGGATTTTTCTGTGGGCCCGCGACCTGCGAAAACCAACTGGATTTGGGAGGCGTAGCGGCTGTGGCGCATGGCTTTGAGGATGGTGGCTTGGTCTTTTTCGCGCGAGAAACGCCCCACCACCAGCAGCCGGTAAACCTGTTCGCCCTCTGGCTGGGCTTCCCCGGGAGTTTGCTTAGTCTCGACTTGCCGCCCGCCTGGCGCGCAGTACTCAGTTTTTGTGCCAGCTGCTGGTTTCGACGGCGCCAGACCCACCCCGTTGGAAATGGTCACTAGCTTGTCCCCCAGCCCCCAGCGCTGCAGACGCTGACGTACTGAGTCCGAAGGGCACTGCACCACCTGCGCCAAAGCGTAGATGCGCCGTCGCCAAGATGCCAGCAAAAGTGCATTGAGCGGCCAGAGGCCGTCTAAGTGAATGGTGGCGGTGATGTTTCGGGGTGGATATGGTAGGTGGCCAGCACTGGTTTACCTGCGCGTTTAGCGACGTGGGCAGTGCGGGCCTGCAAGCCGAAGGGTTCTTCCAGGTGGACCACGTCGGCCCAGGCCACAGCCTGCTTAATCACCTTACGTTTGGGTTTAGCGAAGGCGTAACCCTGGGCTGAGATGATAGCGTCAGCCAGCGGAAATCGCCTAGCAGGCAAGGCGAATTCCGGGGCGGTGAAATCGCAGGCCTGGGCCTGCTCAGCGCTGCCGGAGCTGAGCACTCGCACATCATGGCCGCGTTCGCGCAGCAGGGTGATGGTGCGCCGTGCAGAGGCGGACAGGCCATTGCCACGGGTGTAGAGGTTGTTGATAACAAACAGAAGCTTCAGCGGTTCGGTCCGTTCCATGGGCTAAGTGTGACACGCAACCCTTAAAACTAGCCGAGACTTGTAAAACCGTGCTGAACTAGTCCAACACAACTACATTTTTGCCCGGTTTGGCGCGGCTCACCCCGCCTGGCATGGTTTGTCCCACCCAGCACCGGCCCGCCTTACCCACTTCCCTACCTACGGCCAAGAATTGACTTCAAGCCCAGGTCAAAGCGGTGATAGTGTGCGATTAACGTATTTTTCACCGAAAGGAGCAGAGAAAATGAAGCTGTCTGCACGCAACCAGTTCCCCGGCAAGGTTGTTGAGGTCACCGAGGGTGCCGTTAACGGTATCGTCAAGATTGAAATCGCCCCTGGCCTGGTAATTTCCTCTTCCATCACCAACGCCGCCATTGAGGAGCTAGGCCTGAAGGTTGGCTCCGAGGCCGTAGCAGTCATCAAGGCTTCCAACGTGATTGTTGGCGTCGAGGACTGACCCGCGCCGGCTACTTTGCCGCTTTACGCCTAGTTCCAGGCCTGCGCTCATTAACGACGACGCTGCAGCACCTGGCCTAGGCGCTTACAGCCACCAAACTGGGTTGAGCCCAACCCAGCGAACCGCCAGCTGGGTGAGCACGTCACTGGCTTGCATCGCTTCAGCATAGTTAGTGGCAACTGCGCGGGTTTTCAGGCCACCAAGGGCCTGACCCAGCCGGGCGACGTCGTCGTCAGCTAAACCCACCTGAGAGGTGACAATCCACCCAAACCGCTTGGCCAGGGCAGTAAAACCGCGATCCCAGTTGAGGCCGCCATTGTCGTAAATCTCGTGGGAAATGCGGCCCGCAATACGGACAGCCTCGCCTTGCAAAGACCGCGCACGCCCAGAGCTAGGCACAAGCAAATCCCACAGCTGCCGGAACTGGTCTTCAACCTCAAGTGAGCAGTCAATTTCGACTCGCTGCCCCGCCTGCAGGGCTTGGTGCGGCACGGCCTGCTCAACCCCGAAAATTTCGCACAGCTGGGCTAGCGCCTCCACGTTTGCCTCAAAAACTGCCGGGTCTGCGTTGTGCCCATGGGTGATTAGCCGGCAGCGCTGGTTATCCATGCCTCGCAGCGAGTCCTGTTCCTTCCCGCCAGGGCGCGCCCCGTGTGCCAGCAGCACTCGGATCACTTCTAGCAGCTTGCGTGCGTCAAATAGACGCCGTCCAGCTAACGCATATTCGGTGAGCGTGTAGTTGCCGTACAACCCAGAGTTCGCCTGGGCGTGCGCATCTGCACCCAATTTGATCAGCTGCTCTATGTCGGCGCTGGCCAGGTGCGCCACAGCTGCAAACAGTGCGGTGCGATCTGCATAGTCGCGGGCGTTAATGTTGCCGCCGCGCGAAATCAGGAACGGTACCTGCTCGCTATGACCGCCGCGCACGCGCCAGTGAATGGGGGTGCACTGGTAGCGGTCTAGGCTGTTGATATCCTCGCCGCGCTGCAGGAAAAACTCTGTTATTTCCTGGCTGGCAGGAAAATGCATGAGCTGAGGCTTGTATGCGTCTGTGCGCAAATATGCCCCCACCTGGCAGTTTTTGACGGCCCGCGCCACCGCCTCAACATCGCCCAAGGCGATGATCTGCTCAATGTCTTCCGGCAGGGTTTTCCGCATCCGCGCGCCCACATTCGCTCCTTCTTTGGCTGCTTGGCTCAGTTTAGCGCGGCCTTGATTTTCTTCCCGACGACGCCGCGAACGCTGCTAGGGTTGAAGGTCTACAGCGGCCTAAGCGCCGAGACACTCTATCTAGCAAAGGAATGAATCATGCTGGTAGTCACCACCCCAACCGTTGAGGGTATGCCGGTTAAGCAATACATCGGGATGGTTTCTGGCGAGACCATTGCGGGCGTGAACATGTTTAAGGATTTTGCCGCTGGCCTGTCCAACATGTTTGGTGGCCGGGCAAGCAGCTACGAAAACGAAATCGCCAACGCCTCACGCACCGCAGTTAACGAGATGTGCACCCGGGCCCAATCGATGGGCGCGAACGCCGTCGTCGGCGTGCACGTAGATTACTTCACGGCAGGGGGCAGACAACGGCATGCTGGCCGCAATCGCAACCGGCACCGCCGTCGTCCCTATAAAAACTCTACGTAACTGCCGCCAAGCAGCCCCCGCCAATCACGGCGGGCACAACTTTGCAGGCAAAGTAGACGCGAGCAAAGCAGTTCTATAGGCAAAAGCAGATCTGTGGACAAAAGCAGGCTACCTGGCTAGCCGGACTGATAGCATACAAATATGTGGGCTGTATTACCTATCATCCTGGCGCTAGCGGGGCTAGCCGCTCTCCTCTATTTTGGGATGGGAAGCTACAAGGCCATCATGTGGTGGCTGCTGCTTTCGCCTGACTACTTGCTGTTCTTGGGCCTCACCTGGGTTTACACCCTTGATTACCTGTCTTGGCAGGGCATGGCCAAGCTTGGACAGTACGCCTGGACGATTGACGCGATGCTGCTGGTAGGGGTTGTCTATTTCATCCTCAACTCGGTTTTGTATGGCAAATCCACCCGCCTGTACAAGATTGTCAGCGCCCTGGTGATCTTGGCGTGCAGCCTGTACATCATGCTGGTGCCGGTTACGGACTTCGTTGAGGGAATCGGCCCCAAGCCGGCCAATAACCTTTCAACCAGCCAGATGGTTTACATCGGTATCGCCGTAGTTATTACCGCAGTCACTTGGTTCATGCGCCAGTCCACCATGGCTAAGCTTGACCTCACTTTGCAGGACAAAGCGGCCTCCTAGGCTCTGCAGGGTGGTCTCTTGTCAAAATATAAGAACTTTTATTAAAGCTTATTGTCAGTCCAACTGTGCTGATAGGATAAAAACGTGTTTGAGGTATTTTTTATTTGTTTCGAGGTAACTATATTCTTCGCGCTTCTGCGCTTTATCGTCTGGTATTACACGTCAGTTGCGCTCTGGATCCTGTTCTCTCCTGACTACCTAGTTATTGTTATTGGAGCTGGCGCCTTCGTTGGTGACCACATCGACTGGCTAACCTCTTCACTAGCCGGCAAGATTGCTTGGGCAATTATGGCCATGGTGGTTGCTTGGGCTGTCTACTTCACCTTCAACTCAGTTTTGTATGAAGCCTCCAAGCGCATATACAGAATTGTTAGCTTCTTGCTTATTGTTGGCTGCAGCTTGTACATCATGTTTAGCTTGGTTTTGCGCCTTATAGAAAAAGTCGGCCCGCAGCTGGCCAACGATTCTGCAACCAACCACATGGTCTACGTATGTATCGCCGTTGTTATCGCCTTGGTTGCCTGGATCAGGCGCCAAGGCCTCATGTCTAGGTTAGACGCGGATGACAAACTAACAATTAGCCGCAATAGGAGCTAGAGAGTTTAGGGCTCTAAAGCAGACCAGGACGCCGTCTCCACGAGCTGGGGGCGGCGCCGTCGTGTCTAGACGTAGCCGACGTCGTCGCCCCCGTTTGCCCGAAAAGTACCTAGCCCAGCTACTCACCCCCAAGCCAACACAGGCCTTGCCGCGCCTCTAGCCGCAGCAGCCTGCCACAATGCCTTTAGCTTGCCGCAGCACTTTAGCGCAGGCAGGTGTGCCGGTCGATTGAGCGAGTCGCCCACAGCGCCATGACCAGCGCAAACAGCGGGATTAGCACGTAGGCACCCAGGCCGAAGACCGTGGGGGCAGCACCCGTGTCGAGTGTGGCTTGGTAGGAGGACCACATAATTTCGCTGCTCAGGCGCCCAGAGAAGGTCATAGACAGCGGCAGGAAGAACGTGCCCACCCCACTGAGTACCTGATTGACCAGGTAAACCCCCACAAAGCCGATAAGTGGCGCCGCGAAACCCATGTGGTTAAAGCGCCCCTGGGCCCCAATGGTCATAACCGCACAGCATTGCACCACCCAGCAGAAGCAGGAAAACAGCTGGGCCGCCACCAAAGCCAGCAGCACCGACGTAGAGAAAGGCGCTAGCGCGCTGCGAATCGGGGCGGTGTACTGCGACAGGCTAAGCCCCTGCGTCCAGGCAGACGTGGCGGCCATGGCCACCAACCCACCCACCATGAAAGGCAAAGCGGCCAGGCAGGCCAGTGCCATGCGGGTAATTTTTGCCCAGAAAATCTGTGCGCCACTGGCAGGCAGGCTCATGGTGAAGTAGCCGCGCTGGCCGTAGAGGGTTTTCCAGTAGTCAACCAGCCCCACAATCGCCACCACCACGGGCATCGCGACACAAAGCGCATAGGCCAGTATCTCAGTGGTGGTGCTCAGGCCAGGAATATCCAGGGCCCGCACACCGATCGATGCGGCCACCACCGCTACCAGGGCGGCCAAGATGCGCACGTCGCTGCGGACTTGGGCGCGGATTTCGTATGTCAGCAGTTGCTTGTACATCAGCGGTACTCCTTTCGGAAAATGGCGTCGAGGCTATCTGCGTGGGCGGCGCGCAGGTCATCGGCGTCGCCCTGGAGCAGAATGCGGCCTTCCTTCACGAACAGGGCGTAGTCAACGAAATGTTCAATGTCTGAGATCAGGTGGGTGGAGACGATCAGCAGCGACTGGGGGTCAAATTCGCGCAGGATACCTTCCAGGATCACGTCGCGCGTGGCCGGATCGACGCCGCTGATGGGTTCATCGAGCAAAAACACGCGGGCGCGGCGCGACATAACCAGGCTGATCTGCAGCTTCTCCCCCATGCCCTTGCTCATTTCGCTAAGCGGGCGGTTGGTGGGCAGCTCGAAGAAATCCACCATGGAGGCGGCTTTTTCTGCGTCAAAGTCCGCAAAGAAACGGCTGTAGACGCTGATGGCCTGCCTGGCGTCCCAGGTGGGGTTGAGGAAGTCCGCGTCGGGCAGGTAGGAGACGATCTTTTTGGTTGCTACCCCGGGGGCGTGGCCGTCAATGGCGACGACGCCGCTGTAGTCGGCTAGGACGCCGGCCAGGATTTTTAGCAGTGTGGTTTTGCCGCAGCCGTTTGGGCCCATTAAACCCACAATGTGTCCGGCGGGCAGATCCAGGCTGAAATCACGCAGGGCGGTAGTGGTGCGGTAGCGCTTAGTCAGGTTTTCCACATGGACTAAAGCGTTTGCGGGTGTGGTGCTGACACTCGTGGCCTTGTGGCCGGGGCTTGCTGCTGCGGCGCTGGGGCTTGCGGGGGCGGCACCTGCGATTGCGGCTTGGGCACCCACCGTCGACGCCGGGTTGGGCCCCGCTTGAGGTGAGCTGGTCCCTGGCGCGGTGGAGGGAGGTTTTGCGGTCATTTTTGTCTCTCCTGGACTTAAGTGTCCGCGTCCCAACGCTCATCTATGAGGCTGTGGGCCTGTTCCCGTTCCACGCCAAGTGCGCGGCAGGCGCTGATGTAGGCGTCTACTGCGGCTTGGGCGTTGGCTTTGCGTAGGGCGTGCAGGCGACGTCGTCAGTGGCGACGAAGCGGCCGGCGGTCCGTTTGGGGACGGTGAGGCCTTCCTCGTCGAGGGCGGCGAGGGCACGCTGAACGGTGTTGGGGTTGGTGGAGGCCTCGATGGCGAGGTCACGGACTGAAGGAATCTTTTGGCCGGGTTTCCACGTGCCGTCAGTGATGCGGGCGCGGAAGATCTCAGCCAATTGGATCCAGATGGGGCGGGTGTCATCGATGCGCATCGATGCGTCCCTCCTGTCTTACTGTATTAATACACTAATACAGTAAGACTGCCACCCAACTGTGTCAACCCCTTAATACAGTTACTGGGTTTGGCCTGCTGACGGCAGCTTCAAGCTCACACCTAGCGCCCAGACATGAGTGCATGACACAGAACTGCACACCCAACCATGAAGAAGCCGAAATAGAACGGGAAAATAGACCAGGATAACCAAACCTTTGGGTCAAGAAAAACCCATTCTTTGATTACTTCACAAGATTTTTTCCAGAAAGATTTCTCTTCACAGACAAGTTTAGTATCTTCCGCGAGGTTTAAATCTGCATTTACAGGTAATGCTACTTTATCTACACAGCATGGATTAAGGGAGAGCAATGGGATTTTTTTTGTTCCCTCAATAACAGCATTATAGAGCCTCCGGTAGGCTTGTTCTTGCCGCAGATAGCTGGCATCGATATAGCCAAAAAGGAGGACCGCAGCAATACCCAGAAGTGAGACACTTACGGATTTCTGAGTCAAAGCATAGCCATAGGTAGCAACCACAACCGGTAACAGTAAGCTCTTAGTTTGAACTGACGATTGTGCCATGCGAGCGACAATTGCTTGAATGAACTCAAGGTGCTTTAAGTACGCGGAGTCGTTGGCATTTTTGTGCCCCGACATTTTATTCTTAGACATAACTAAAGCTCCTCGTAGGCAAAGAATAGTGCGAATAAACTGAAATATTGATTTCACCCACTACTAGTTCTTTCATGGGTATAGCCCAAGCCTCAAGCAAGGGTCTACTCACCGTTAACTATTCCACCTCAGCATCAGGACCGAGGGGCGGAAGAGGGCCGTCAATCTCTACAGGAATCCGCTCAAGTTTTCCGTCAGGCAAGACAGCTAATCGCCCAAGCCAACGCCAGGCACCAGCACTAGCGCCAATTACCTTGGTTTGATCAGCACTTAAAGCAACATACTCACCTTCAGGCAAAGGAGTAATAAAGAAGCTCTCCTGTTCTCCAGCAGTCACATCCCAGATACGAATCTCATTCCTCCGAGATTTAGCGAGAATACGGCTACCATTAGGCGACCACGCAAGCGACTCAACCCCACGGCCGCGTTCTAGGCTAAGCAGTTCCTTTCCAGTAACAGCATCCCAAACCCGAACACCATCAGAACTGGTAGCAATACGGCTTCCATCAGGCGACCACGCAACCGACTCAACCCCACGGCCGCATCCCAGGCTAAGCAGTTCCTTTCCAGTAACAGCATCCCAAACCCGAACACCATCAGAACCGGTAGCAATACGGCTTCCATCAGGCGACCACGCAACCAACCTAACCCAATGGCTGCGTTCGAGGCTAAGCACGTTCTCCCCAGTAACAGCATCCCAAACCCGAACACCATCAGAACCGGTAGCAATACGGCTGCCATCAGGCGACCACGCAACCGACTCAACCGTATAATCGCATTCAAGGGTAAGCAGTTCCTTTCCAGTAACAGCATCCAAAACCCGAACACCATCATCAGAAGCGGTAGCAATACGGCTGCCATCAGGCGACCACGCAACCGACCTAACCCAATGGCCGTGTTCGAGGCTAAGCAGTTCCTTTCCAGTAACAGCATCCCAAACCCGAACATCATCATCAGAAGCGGTAGCAATACGGCTGCCATCAGGCGACCACACAACCGACCCAACCAGGCGGCTGTATTCGAGGCTAAGCAGTTCCTTTCCAGTAACAGCATCCCAAACCCAAACACCATCATAAGAACCGGTAGCAATACGGCTGCCATCAGGCGACCACACAACCGACTCAACCCGATTATCGTGTTTGAAGCTAAGCAGTTTCTTTCCAGTAACAGCATCCCAAACCCGAGCATCATCATCACCAGAACCGGTAGCAATACGGCTGCCATCAGGCGACCACGCAACCGACCTAACCCAATGGCCGTGTTCGAGGCTAAGCACGTTCTCCCCAGTAACAGCATCCCAAACCCGAACACCATCACCATCAGAACCGGTAGCAATACGGCTTCCATCAGGCGACCACGCAACCGACTCAACCCGATGGCCGTGTTCGAGGCTAAGCACGTTCTCCCCAGTAACAGCATCCCAAACCCGAACACCATCAGAACCGGTAGCAATACGGCTTCCATCAGGCGACCACGCAACCGACTCAACCGTATAATCGCATTCAAGGGTAAGCAGTTCCTTTCCAGTAACAGCATCCCAAACCCGAACACCATCAGAACCGGTAGCAATACGGCTGCCATCAGGCGACCACGCAACCGACCTAACCCAATGGCCGTGTTCGAGGCTAAGCACGTTCTCCCCAGTAACAGCATCCCAAACCCGAACACCATCAGAACCGGTAGCAATACGGCTTCCATCAGGCGACCACGCAACCGACTCAACCCCACGGCCGTGTTCGAGACTAAGCACATTCTCCCCAGTAACAGCATCCCAAACCCGAACACCATCATCAGAACCGGTAGCAATACGGCCACCATCAGGCGACCACGCAACCGCAGTCACATAATCGACACGGCTACTAAAAATTTGGACCTCAGGGAAAATCTTAAGCTCAGATCGGTCTAATGATGGAGCTACAAGCACACCAGATAAACCTCGCTTATACCCACTTGAATGTAAAAGCTGGGTACGGTGACGCTTAGCTTTCCCTAAAGAAGTCCTAGATAAATCACAATGGCGGAAAATAGCCCCAGATAAATCCGTGCCATTGAAATCTACATTACTCAGTGCACAATACTCAAAGAATGCCCGCTGCATAGAAGCTCTAGAGGCGTTAACGCGATCCAAACATACATGGTTAAAGCGACTATCATCCAATCGTGCATCTTTAAAAGACACGCCACGCAAGTCTAAAGATGCTCGTTTAGAACCTATAGTCCACTTTTGCAAATCAGTACCTGATAGATCCAACAGTCTTGGATTAGGATGAGGCAAATTTCGTTCTAAAGCCATCAATGTGTAAGTAAAAACGTTAGTTCGTGCAGCAACAGTCCCTTGTTTACCGACTTGTTCAAGACAGCTTAGCGCTTGGCCGCGCTCAATATCAGAAAGCCTATCAATCAGCTCAGCTAGAAAGCCGAAAGTCTCATCACTTGGCTTAGTAATATTCCAAACTTCAAGCGCCTGATCTTCCTCCTCTTCAAACAAGCAATCACAAAGTCGCTTAGCTAAGAAAAACTCCAACAATGAGGAATGAGTAAAAGAAAAATCATCCCCGCGACGAGACAAAAATGTAGCAGTACGAAGATCCTGTTTCCATTGTGCTGGCATGCGCGGTTCATAATCAAGTTCCATCTCTTGATGGAGGTGAAGGAATTGGAGCATCCATTCTTCCATCCAACGTGCTGACCACGTCCTAGAACCCGAACGCCATACTTGCCATGCCAAATGTGTCATAAGCAAGATTTTGTGCTCCGGAATCAGACTATGTTTCCCATCATCACGAGTTAACCATTGACCAACGAAACGCTCATAAAGATCAACCGACCTAATGCGACCTCCCCTACTCAGATCATTTTCGATACTGGGCAGAACCTCACGAATCATATCAAGCATAACCGGTTGAGCAGCCAGTGCCCTCAAATCATGCACTGAACGAATCATCTCAAAAAGCCGATCAGAGTCAGAGCCAGGAATATTACGAGCTAAATATTCACGAATCTGGTATTCATCGAAAGGTAGCAAGGTAAAAACAATATAGTCTTCACCACGTACACGTTCACGTCCTTGTCCATCAAAGAAAGCAAACTCTTCTTCAATGTTTCTGAAGTACTGTGTCCTACAAGATAACAAAAGACGCGTTTGAGGAGCCGATTTCCCACTATTGGAGTTAGCCAGCGTTAGAATTTCAAGTAGCGAGCGCGTCAAGCGTTGCCCATCGCCAGGTGATAGGTGCACTAAAACTTCGTCCAAGCCATCAAAGATGACCAGAGTATTCTCACTGCGGATAGTGTCTAACAGATCATCAACTTCCACAGGCGACGCAGTAGAAACGCTAAGAAGACGAGCAAGTACCGTACGCAAACCAAAATCAGTTAGTGTCTTAGGAGACAAATCACGCAAGTCGAAATATATAGGCAGGGGAAGTTGCCTATCAGATTTTCTGAGCTCTAGAAGCTTACGAGTAAGCAGAATAGACGTAGTCGTCTTACCAATGCCCAAGTCGCCCAAAAGAGCACAGAAAGTTAAGCCATCACCATCCGCCTTACATGCCCAAGTAACTAGGCTTTCTACAACATTATCAATTTTTTTTGAGTTAGCCTTGGTTTGCAATTGTTCTGCATGCGCAACTATAGTCTTAATTTTATTATTAAACTTCTTAAACTTCTCATAGCTAATTAATTTATTTGCCAACGCTTCTGAAGATAGTTTAGGCTTAGAGCCATTCATATGAATAAGTTCGCGCTCAATCACATTAAGCACCCTGTTTGCAAACTTTTGTTCAGTCTTTTCTTTCCCTTTTACTTTGCTAAACGAATCCCCTTCGACAACATCAATTGCCGCAAAAGGATCGACTGCCACAGATTTATTAACATCCTCAAGCATTACAATGATGGGATGCTTGTGCCTGGCGTACACTCGTTGGGACTCAATTTTATTATTTCGATAGTTATAACTAAAAAGGACAATAACCAGATCTGCACTCTCAACCCTCTCGTCAAGAGTTTCGCCAATACGCTCGCCTACCGCAACATCATTGGTTTTGAAAAATTTGGCGTTATAGCGGCCCGTTAATCCACCCTTAATTGTGCGCTCCAATACTTTAACACACGTTCTTACTAACCTTCTATCATCTTCATGAAAACTGATGTAAATATTTAAGTCAGGAAGCTCCTGCCCCATTTTAATACACCCTTCCAGCCAGCCTCAAAAACAAGCGCTACTTTCATAACCCATATAGGAAATAGAGAACAATAACCGATTTATCGATACCCTATTTTGTTATCAACTCGCGCCACGACAGCTTCCCTAAAACCTTCAACAAACTTTTCTTTAGAATAATCGCTTTTACGGCTAATATAAGAAGATTTACCGGAGATGCCTCGATAAATTTGACGCTTATCAATCTGATGAAACTCTATTGAGCCATCAAGAGACACATCTTTTATCATTACTGGTAACGTCTTCTTGAGGGGCGCTTCACCCACGCCAGGAATCTCGTATTTCCAAATAAACTCGGACGTAATGAAGGAGTAACTGATGAGCTGAACAATATAGTCAGACTTATCCAGCATTTTCATAATTGTAGGCTGCCATTCTTCGCCGGGAAGAATAAAGGTGTCTTCCCACCAAGTAAACTTATAAGCTTGCACCGCTTCTAATCTTGGCTTAAGGAGCTTAAGAAAAGAGTTCTTTAACTCCTCATCATCACGTGACCACGAAAGGAAAAGTTTAATTTCTGACATGCCGCCCCTCGCTTACATTGGGAGAATAACTGCTATGAAGAGTTTAGGTAGACTATATCATGCATGTAGCTACAATCGCAGGATGGCCTAAAGTCAGACTCAGCTCTCAAACCCAAGCACGTAAGCGTCCTGTATGGCCCTACCCAGATAAGCTATCCTTCCTTGAGTCATTTGTTGACAGCCACAGTACGGACACTCCATAAGAACCACAATTGAATCTTTTCAATCCATCAATGCCCGACCAATCGATCCCGCAACTATCTGCGCTAAGCGCACCGGCACAGCATTGCCTAGCTGACGCATCGCCTCAGACCAGGGACCACTGAAACGATAACCGTCTGGGAAAGTCTGCAACCGCGCCGCCTCACGCACAGAAAAATACCGTACCGACCCATCTACCCTGCGAAGCATATTCTCTCCCCCGGGCACACCATGCACACCTGCTTTAAGAGCTTTAGCAGGTGAATTAATAAAAGAACCAGTATGTCCCGGATAGACTCGGGCCCCCGGTTGGAGCACATGGTCAAAGAAAAGCGGAGAGGTCTCCATAGTCGGCTCAGGCAAACCAACCAAAGCGTCACGAACAGTCAACCAAGGCAGCAGCTGCGGATCTCCACTGTTTCTGACCTCAATTTTCTGCTGCGATTTTGGGACACGATAACTGTCCCAATACTCTCCCGATTCCTGAATTGCGCGCAATGCAGCACCCGAGTGAGTAGGTGAAGGGAAAGACCACTCAGCGTCGACGTCGCACCTAAAGCCCACAAAAAATACTCGCCACCGCTGCTGGGGCACTCCATAATCGGCAGCATTCACTAGCTGAGTAACCACGTTGTATTGCAGATCTGTGTGCGCTGAAGTGTGTTCAGCCTGGAGACGTCCATAGTGATCTGCCCAAGATTCACCTTGACGCGGTGTGATATCAGGGTGGGCCAGTCGAAGCTGGATATAAGAAAAATAGTTAGTGAAAGCTGCGCGGGTAAGACCTCGAACATTTTCAATCATGAAAGCACGCGGCTGAAGCTGGCGAATCACCTCAGCAGTAGCTGGAAACATGTCACGGGGATCTTCAGCCGCCATAGCTTTGCCACCCAACGAAAACGGTTGACAGGGGGGACCACCACTTACCAGGTCAACTCCGGGCGCTACCCCACTCCAATCAATATCACGCACATCACCTTCACAAACCTTCACCTGAGTAAAAGCCTGTTTGGAATCGTTGGCGGCATAGTTGGCACGCAGTGTCTGGCATGAGCGCGCATCCCATTCAGCAACAAACTCCGTTGAAAAACCTGCCAGATGGGTACCAAGGGCAAGCCCGCCCCCGCCCGCAAAAAGCTCAATACTACGCATGGCCTAAATTATGCTGCACTCAAGCCCAGTACCTCAGCCCACCCCTCCATGGCTTGCTGTTTTAGTAACTTCCTCCTAATTTTCTGGCAAATAACTCCTTATGCTTCTTAAAAGAATTGAAGACCTTAAACAGTCGTACAAGCAAGATCACAACAATAATGCCAACAGGGCCAGCCAACCAGAATGCCTTAACGTATACATCATAAACAAAAAGCAGCAGAAAAACGATAAGAGCAATAAGGTTAAACCAGATTTCCCTCCGCTCAACCTTCACTATAACTTCTTCCGCCAGTTGCCATTTAGTCCTCTCAAGGAACCCACTTGCTAGCTCACGAGGTACGCGATTTACTTCAGCCTCATTTACAACATCAGGCCCAAGAACCTTCGCATAGAGTTTATAAAGTTGTGGAGCTTCTTGCCTTAAAACTGCAAGTGCCTCAGTATCTGACAGAGTAGTCTTTCCGCAAAAACGAATCTTTTGAATAAAAGCAGAAATATTTTCAATTAGCTGAACGACATTATCATCATAAGGAGGTTCTAGAGTGTCTAAGTAGTCACTATCCTCAAGTATCCTAGTGACCATGGCGTTTTTCTTAGCACCTGGCCGTGTATCGCTTGACATCTGCTCGCCCTGGCTAGATTGAAGATCGAGCGGATGCCCACTATAAGCAGACTTTAACAGTGACTCGGAAATCGCTAATCCATCTGTGCTTTTCCTCGTCCACTCATTTTCTTTACGACAAGACATTTGACGCAAGCACCCCTATCACCATCATAAATGTGGTTACCGACAGCCGTTGTAACCGTATATGTAATCCTACACCCTACCCCTTAGGCAAGTACGCTATTTAGCGCCTCCCGTATAAGTTGTTCCTCCCCCGAGCCGTTTGTTGGTAGCCGCAGCACTGGTATACCATAGGCGGCCATAATTGAGTCCTTTAAAGCATCACGCTTTTGCTGCTCATCGCTATATCCGTGGAAGTACCAGCCATCAACCTCAATCGCAAGGACTAGTTTTTCAGTTACGACGTCGTACACCCCAAAATCAAGCGCACTGTTAGTATAAACGAACGCACACTGAGCCTCATTAAGGCGGCGCACATTTGGTAGGGCATCCTTAAGGGGAACCTCATTGCGGTAGGCAAGCCGTTTGTATGCTGGATCTTTTAGTAGCTCCCGTAAGCAGTATTCCGCAACGTTTTCGGCAGGCGAACGTCGCTTAGTCGCCCATTTGGCATGCGAATACTTCTCAAGGCTCGCAGCGTAGGCCCCATAGAGAACATCAAAAATAGACACAATATCTGACTCAACAACATTACTCGGGTAATACATTTGGATGTAGTCAAGCAGAGACCTGATATTACGGCTATAGCGAACGCCGCCGTACGTAGTAACCACAATCAGGCGGTCTTTTGCACGTGAAACAATCACGTTCGTCATGGCGTCTGAATCATAAAAATCATTTGCCGCAAAGCGATCATTCGCGTTTAAAACAGTAGACAAGATAACGGTTCCCGCACCTCGCCCCTGGAACTTATGTGCTGTTTCAGCAAGCCAGCGCGCCTGGTTGCCTTCACTTTGCTCAGCTTTGACTCGCTTTTGCAGTTCTGTAGCCTGCCCTCGAAATGGAGTAACGATCCCCAAAACAAAATCACCAGATGCGTCCTTATCTTGCGCCCCAATTCCCCGGTGAATAACTTCCATATCCTCAAGGCTGGCAATGATGTCGATCTCGCGTTGAGAGAATCGGCCGTCACTATTAGTCCTGCGTGCATGGTTACCTGGGGCCGCATAAACCACACACAGTGGATTGGGGGCACCGGCACCGGGCTGACGCATGGGAATCAGCTCGCCGTCGTAATACATGCGGTTGCAAAACTCAATGATCGCCGGGTGGCATCTGTAGTGCTCTTTGAGCAGGGTGGAAGGCACCGCGCCCTGCGGCATTTTCTTAACCGAGTCCAACAGCGACAGCGAGCGCACATCAAACCGCTCTTCGGGTGGGTTAGTTTCACTCTCGTCCCAGCCGTTGAAAATTGGGCCTATCTGTTTAGCGTCCCCAACAATGACGGCGTTACGCGCCTTACTCAACGCAGCCATGCCCTCTGGCAGTATGACCTGGGATGATTCATCAATAATGATCCAGTCGAGCAGCTTATCTTGAGCGAGGTTATTGCGAATTGAGAAGCAGGTGGATGCCACAACCGGGTAGGTGTGCAGCAGGCTATCTGTCTGTTGATCCAGCCGCACCTGTGCTATAAGGCGGCTTGGGGGTACCTTGCCAAAGCGTTTCAGTAGGGCCGTATCAAACACTGCGCGCGAGTATTGACGGTATGCGGCAGAAACCTTTTCGAGGCCAAAAGCGGCCGCTCTCCCCTGCGCCATATTGATGCGCTGCGTAAGCTCGCGTTCACGGGCTTGGTAGAACGCAGCTTGAAGTGCGGATTGCACGTCCACATTGCCCAGATCAAGCCGCTTGAGAGGGCCGTAGGCGAAATAGCGGCGTACTGGCTCAACAAGTCCCCGGGGAGTGAACGCAGGTTTGGGAGCGCAGCGCGCCAGAGCAAGCAAGTCAGCGATAGTGTCTGAATCTCGATAGAAAATTTCCAGGTGGGAAATATTTGGCAGAAGACGGCGACTTTCCCGTATCTTCTCCTCAAACAGGTAACGCTCACGCTGGGTTGCGTTCAGTAGTGTCTGTAGCGCTGGAATCTCACGTGCGTCCCGCCACAGGGCAACCAGCTGTTCTTCCTGGGCACGTAGGGCGGCGTCGTTGATACTTACGGGAAAAAGCAGGCAGGCCACGTACCGCGTTTTGACCCCAAGTCGTGCGCCTTTTGTTCAAGATCGCCCTCGTGGTGCTGGAATTCCTTAACCCGCTCCGTATTCCCGAGGTTGGCCACCAAAAAGCCGTAGCCTTCTTCTGTCAGTTTGTCGACCATGTTGTCTACTGCGGAGTTGGCACCAGCGACGACGCCGACTGTCTTGCCCTGGGTGACTAGCGTGGCAATCAGGTTGAGGATTGTCTGGGTTTTACCGGTCCCGGGAGGGCCATCAATAACTGAGATCTGGTGCGTGAGCGCGGCGTGGATCGCATTGCGCTGATCGATGTTTGCGCGGAAAGGCATAATGAGCTGGTCAGTTGCACCAGTCTGCGGGGAGGGTACACCCGAGATGAAAGCCTCAAGCGCGGAGCCAGCAGGAACCTGCGTAAGCCGTTCCCACAGGGTAGCCAGGACGGCGGCAGGCATCGTCTCCCCTTGGCCGCTCCACTTGGGGTATTTGGCATTCTCATCAAATGTTGCCCCAACGCGCCTGGCCTGAGAGCGGACTTCCTCACGGATGTAATTGAGGACAGATACGTTGTAGCGCTGCTGTGGTGTGGCCCAATTAATCTGTACGGTGTTCTCGCCTAGTTGATAGAAGCAGAGTTCTTTTTTAGCGTTGTGCCTAGTCAGGGTGTAACGCAGGCAATTTGGGTCTGTTTCGCTGGCGAGTACACAAACGCATTCCACGTCCGGCCACAACTCACCTTTGACGTAGACCTTATCTAGTTCACCAATTTGGTTGCACGCAACCTGGTAATAGATCTGCACTCTGTCGACGCCGTAGGCATATTCTTTTCCGTTCGCGTACGTAATAAGGGTGCGAGCCCCATCTCGCCGCACTCCTGCTACCTGCCGAGTCTTGTCATCCCACCTTTGGCTGTTCTGCGCGCGAACCAGTACGTGCATCAGCTGCGGATCTATAGTTCCCATACCTGCCCCCCAGTGAGTTTTAACGTTCAGGATAGGTGACTAATAATTTAGTCCTCTAATACCCGCACAACCTAGCGCAGCTACAGCCCGCCCGCTATGCGCCCTCTTAGCGCAGCCCAGCCGGGTCAACCAGGGACAGGGCACGCGGGGCGCGTGAGACCTGCAAGCTTTGGCCCCAGGTGAGGGTGAGGCGGTCAGACTCTATGCCGTCACCAAAGAGCACCAGGGATTCGCTGCTCACCACCAGGCTCAGCTTCTCCCCCTCACCTAGGATTCCTTCGGTGCAGTTGGTGCCGGTGTGGGGTGAGGGCCAGGCTTCGCGCACAAACCACGCCAGGGAGTGCGAGGTGGGCGTGGGTAGATCCCCCATGTGCCGCCCGCGTTTTAGGGAGGCGCCCCAGCCGGTGGCGCCGGTCCCGGTGGAAACGACGACGCCGGAGGAAGACTGCCGCTCTGCGCGGGATCCCAAGGTGAGCTCGTAGCGGGCACTTTGGTGGCTTGGGTGCCCAATAAACACCTCATTGAGGGCGGTGAGCGTACGCGAGTCGTCAGCAGCCGCGCGCACCATGGTCAGATGGTCAACACGCAGGTCAGAGCCCGTTTCCAGGCGATGCAGCGCCCCCACCCCCTGCTCGGGCGTGCAGCGCACGAGCACGCCCGCATTGGCTTGGGGCACGGAATTAACCCCCACCACTACCTGGTCGCCCACGTATTTGGCCACGTTAGCCACCAGGCCGTCCGGGCCAACCACAACAATTACGTCCTCGGGCGCAAACAGAAGCGAGACAGTGAGTCGCGTTCGACGTCGGCACTAGCCCAGCCGTCTGGGATCCCCGCCCGCACCCGCGCCAGGGCCGCTAGGTGGCACTCGTGCGCGCGCTCCACCTCCTCAAGGCTGCGCCCGCGTGAGCGCAGCACAAATTCAACCTGGCCGCGCGTGGAGTAGCGGTCCATGAGCTCGTCATATTCGGTGGGGCGGCGCACAATCACCGCGCGGCGTCGCATTACTTGCCTGCCTTGGCTGAGCCGGTGAAGGCCGACACCAGGTCGCTGAGCACGTCAGCGGTGATGGTGATGTTGCCGAAGGAAGGCATGTGCCCTGCCAGCTCCTTAAGTGCCAGGGCGCGCGCCACCTCAGGCCCGGCCTCAGCGACGGCCTGGATGTAGGCCGCGTCATTGGCGGTGCGGGCGCGCCCGGCGGTGTTCCAGTCGGTCTCAAAGGCCTTGGCTTTTTCTACGATGCGGCGCGATTCTGCCTCGACGGCGATCGCGTCAGCGGCGGCTTTCTCTTCAGCTTCGCGCCTGGCGTTGTGGCCTTCCTGGTCAACCAGGTCGGCGCGCTTGCGGGCCAGGTCAAGCTTGGATTGCATCTCGTTTTCGGAGATTTGGGATTCACGCTCGACGGCGAGGGCGCGGCGCTCGTAGAGGGCACGGTCGGCCTCGGCACGCAGCTGTTCAAGCAGCGGGGCGCGCAGGGAGGATTCAACCCCTTCATCGGGTCGCAGGGACAGCAATCGCACGTCAACAATGCCCACGCCGGTGGCTTGCAGCTGCTCGTTTGCGGCGAAAGCCTGGGTCAGGAGCCCACTAACTCGCTCCAGGGAGCCGGAGATGGCTTCAGACAGGGCCATTGCGCCGATGGTTGAGGCCAGGGCGGAGTGGGCGATGCGGGTGACGGTTTCGTCGATTTGCCACAGGCCCTGCGCGTCTTTCTTTGCTTCACGCGGGTAGAGACCAAAGTCGTAGTGCGCGGCGGCAGCCTCGGCGTTCTCGATGCAGTAGGTGACGGCCACCTGGGCGTTTACGTTCTGCTGGTCACTGGAGGCTACCTGCACCAGGAAGCTGTGGGCGCGGTTAGCGGTGGGCACTTCCGCCAGCGCGCAGCGGCCTTTGCACAGCCAGAAGGATTGGCCAACCCCGGAGCGGATGGTTTGTCCGGCGCTGATCTGGACGACGTGGTCGCCGGCGCCGCCCTGGTAGCGGATGAAGAAGGGATGGTTGTGAAGGGTTCCCATGATGACTCCTTAGGTAGTTCCCATTTGTTTATGTCACTATGACGATAAACCTCTTCAGGCCTTAATGTCAACTTGACGCAAATAGGTTAGGCTAGAGCCATGATTGAACCTGTCACCTTCCCGATCGCCGTCGACGTCGTCGCCCTGACAGTCATTGACCACACGCTTCACGCCCTCGTGGTGCGCCGAGGCATCGAACCTTTCCGTGGCCGTCTGGCCCTACCTGGCGGTTTTCTACGCAGCGGCGAGCAGACAGATCAGGCCGCCGCGCGCGAACTTGAGGAGGAAACTGGCGTCACTCCCCCCGGTCACCTTGAGCAGCTGCGCACTTACGGCCCCCTTGGGCGTGACCCGCGCGGCCCGGTTCTTTCTGTGGCCTACCTGCTCTTGGCCCCTTCTTTCTCCCCCACTCATGCGGGGGGGCGACGCCGCCGGGGCGCTGTGGCAGCCCGTTGAGGCCCTGCTTGGCCCCGACTCTCCCCTAGCTTTCGACCACGGCGCTATTTTGGCCGACGGCGTCGAGCGCGCCCGCTCTAAGATTGAATACTCGCCTCTGGCCACCTCTTTTTGCGGGCCGCAGTTTACGATCACCCAGCTGCGCACCACCTATGAGGCCATTTGGGGCTCCGCCTTGGATCCGCGTAATTTCCACCGCAAAGCCACAAAAACGGCGTCGTTTATTGAGCCCACTGGAGACAGCGTGCGCGAAGGGGCCGGGCGCCCGGCCGCCCTCTACCGCCTAGTCCCAGGAGTTGATGCGACTGCTTTTGTCCTAGACCCACCTCTGCGCCGGCCCCCAGCCCAGGCCTAGGCGAAACCTGCAGCCCACCTAGGACCAGGTAAACTGAGCGCTCACCCTGACGCGCAAAGCCGGCAGCCCACCCAAGCTCACAACCGCCCTAGACACTGACAAGTGCTAGAGTGCCTAGCCCGCGAGCGCGTCAGCTGCGGCCTCAATCTGCTCGCGCGCCGGGCAGACAGCTGGCCCCACTAGGGTCGTGGAAAGAGCGCCTGCACAGTTAGCCAGTAAAAGCGCTCGCTCTAGGGGGATTGCCTGTGCTAAAGCCGCCGCCAACACGCCAGAGTGGGCGTCACCTGCGCCGTTAGTGTCGATAGCCGCAACGCGCGGCGTCGGAATGTAAGTCACATCTGCGGCATTTGCGCTAGTCGCATCCGGAGTCGCGACTGGTCTCTTTGCTGAAGCCCCCGCCGGAGCCGCAGCTGACCCCTCTGCTGAAACCGCCGCCGAAACCTCTGCCGTAGCTGCCGCCGGCCTGGCGAAATAGGCGCCCGCAGCCCCAGCACGCACCACAACGGGGCGTCCCAGCAAGCTGGCCACCAAACTGGCCACCAAGTCGGCCTCGCGCCCCTGGCTCTGCTCCCCGTCCTGCCCCTGCTCCTGGCAGTGCCCCTGGCCCTGCTCCAAGGCGCGCTCTGCGCTTTGGTTAATGATCTGCTGAGCTTCCCTGTGATTCATCGAGACAATTACGTCGCGCATGGGCAAACCCTGCGGGATGCCAATAACAGGCGAGACATCCAAAATGACCTGCACGCCCTCAGGTAAAGCCTCCAGCGCCGCCTGCGCTGCTTGACGGTTAGCCGGGTGGTCCATGAGGTAGCCGTCAATGTAAAGCACATCCCCCGGGCGCATCGTTGCAGTGAAGTCCGCCCAAGCACTTGCTGGCGCCCTCGTCTCAGCGCCCCGCGTGGAGATAAAGGTGCGCTCCCCGGATTGGTCAGTGAACGCAATACAAAAACCGTTGTCGACGCCGTCAATGTGGGGCCCGGCGTCCGTAATTTCCGCGCGCTGCAGGGCCTGCTGGATGAGTAAAGAGTAGGGGCCGTGACCAATTGGACTTAGCGAGACGGCCTGGGCTCCCATACGCCGCGCGGCCACCAGCGCGTTAAAGCCCCCGCCCACGTGCATTCCTTCATCGCTGGCCCATACGTCGCCGCCAGGGGCCGGTAGCGCCTCGCCGCGTACAGCCAGGTCTACAAGAATCTGACCCATTAGGACCACGCGGCCCGCCGGGGCGCCTTTTTGTGGGGACGCGGCTGGGGTTTTGGCGAGCGCGGGTTTTTCTGGGTTGGGCGACGTCGTAGCTGCTGCGAGGCTAGAGCCGCCGCCCTCCCTATCGCGCAGAGCCAACAAAGCTGTAGCGACGCTAGGCAGATCAAGCTGCGAAACCTGCTCCACCTGGGCCAGGCCGTAAGCGTCAAAAACCTCAACACCCAAGCTTGCACCCAAAATTGCGCCCGAAATCGCACCAATTGTGTCAGTGTCACCACCCAAATTGGCGGCCTCCAGCAGGGCGCGCGGGGAGGGATCACGTGCCAGCAGCGCGAAAGCCATGGGGATTGCCTGCGCTGAGGCCACAGACGTGCCGATCTGCTCGGCCAGCCACTCTAGGGACGACGCCGGCTGGGCAGCCAGCTTTAATGCCCGGTGCGTGGCTGTCACAACATCTGGCTCTGGGCTCCAGGCGCCGCGCTCAGGTAGTGAGCGCACAAAAGCCACAGCTTCCCACAGCAGGTCTGTCACATCCGCCGCGCCGGCGTCGATCCCCAGCGACACAGCAGCCGCCACCAGCGCCGCTGACTGAAAGCCCTGACGGGTGGCGTGCGTGACCTGACATGAGGACCATACGGCGTCGGCGAAAAGCTGCCGGTCCGACGTCGACGCCGCAATCCCGATCGGTGTCACCCGCATTGCCGCCCCATTAGTGGTGCCCTCACCGCCCACGCGCAACGGGTTCTCGCCTGCGCGTACACGCTCAAGTGCGGCCTTCGTGGAGGGCCCCAGCAGGTCCAGCGAGCCACGCTCAATCATGGAATCCTCCCAAGCCAGCAGGGCGTGGGAGAACTCGCCCGCATCTAAGTTCAGCCCAGAGCCGTGGCCTTTAAGCAGCAGGGAAGCGATTAATAATGCTTGCTCGGTGTCGTCAGTGACTGACCCGGCCGCCATACCTGGCGCATAGGGTTGGCTTTCATCCCCATCCACCAGGCCCGCAACACGCCCATACACCGTGCGAATCTGCTGTGGAGACATTGCTTGCGTTGGCATACCCAGCGCATCGCCCAGCGCTAACCCAGCCAATGCGCCATATGCGCGCGAAAAACGAGGATCCATGAACTTTTCCTCCCTATGCAAGCCGTGAACACATCCAATATAGGCGAGCCAATATCGAGTCAGAAAAGAAAGCTCCTTTAAACTGCCCCACTTCACCTTTTTAAGACGAAAGCCCTATAGACTGAGGCGGTAAGGATTCTTAGACAACCGCACCTTTTAGTGCGTTTATCGCGGCAATCATGACGGCAATCAACGCCAATCCTGACGGCAAGCAACACCGTGCGCCGTCGGCCACCTACTCAGATCAAAGAAAGAGCCTTCCCATGAGCGACACCAGCAAGCAGTCCGAGCAGAACGAAAACACTGAAGCGGGCAGCACCCCCAACACTCCTTTGCACACCTCTCACGGCGTAACCACCATCGACGAGAACGTCATCGCCAAGATCGCCGGCATGGCCACGCGCGAGGTGCCCGGGGTCTACAGCATGGGTAACGCCATGCGCCGCGCCTTCACCGCCATGACCGAGCGCATCCCCACCGCCCAGACCAACGTCACTGGCGGCATTAACGTCCAGAAGGGCGAAACCCAAACCTCCATTGAGGTCACCGTGGTGGTTGATTATGGCGCTCCCATCATTGAGGTCACCGAGGCGATCCGCAACAACATCATTGAGCAGATCGAGACCAGCACCGGCCTGGAAGTAGTTGAGGTCAACATCCACGTCACCGACGTGCACCTGCCTGGCGACGAATCTGAGACCAACAACCTCAAGTAATTTACGCCTTGATCTGAGGAGATCTCATGAAGACAACGCACCTGGCCCTCCTAGTAGGCCTGTTCCTTGGAACCGTTCTGGCTTTTGGCTCCTTCGCTGACTTTGTGCTGGTGTCACTGTGTGGCCTGGTCGGGTTGGGGGTGGGCCTGTACCTGGAGGGCCGGGTCGATGTCCGCAGCTTCCTTGAGCGGCTAAGGAAGTGACGATGGCGCCTCTCGCCTCACCTGCAGCCGCCCAGCCCTCAGACCTCAAGCCCGCAACCGGGCAGGCCGGGCAGCCGGGCACCGCCCAAGCCGCTGGCACGGGCACCACCCAGCGCGGCACCACCACCATTCCGGCTAAAGTCGTGGCCAAAATTGCCGCCGAAGCCGCCTATGAAACCGGCAATGTTGGCTCCAACGCCGGCGGGGTTTTAGGCATCGGCGCCCGCCGTAACTTTTCCTCCCGCCCCGAAGCCCAATGTGAGCTCTACGGGCAGGTGGCCGTCTTACACCTGAACCTGGGCCTGGTTTTTCCCACGCCACTGGCAGACACAATCGAGGCCGTGCGCGCACATGTACGCAGCCGGGTGGAGTACCTGACCGGGCTGAGCGTCGGCAAGATCAATATTGAGATCTCCTGGCTTAACCCCGCCAGCCCCGGCAGGAAGAACCTGAAATGAGAAAAGTTCCAAAACTCATTCGCCGCCCCTCACGCAGCGGCTCCAGCGTGGTTCTAGCCCTGCTGCTGCTTGCCGGCGGAAGCCTGGGGGCTTGGTTAACCGGCCAGCGGCTCATCACCGGCTACTGGCCGCGCCGCGCCCTACACGCGCTTGAAGCCATCAAATCCACTTCGCTGGGTTCCACTGCAGCGCTTATTGCCGCCGGGGTTGTGGCGGCCTGTGGCCTAATCATGATTATTGCGGCGCTATGGCCCGGGCGGCCTGAGCGCGTCGAAATTCTCCCCGACGACATCCCTGGCCAAACCGCCATTAGGCGCCGTGACCTGGCCAAACTGGTGAGGCTACAGGTTGAGCAGCTGGGCGGCGCTAACTCCGTTTCGGCCACTGCCCGCCGCTCGCGGGTTAACGTCGTCGTCCACAGCGTCCTAGATGAGCTAGAGCCCGTGCAGCAGGCCGCCCAAAAGCAGACTGACCAGGCCCTACAAATGCTCGCCCCGGTGGGCATTAAAGGCAGCCGCGTGCGCGTCAAGCACGCGAGCTAAGGAGGCACGATTATGCGTTCAGTTTCCACCCCGCTAAACCGGTGCGTCCTGGCTATCTGTGGTTTTGTTTTGGTGGCCGCCTCCGCTTGGCTGCTGGCTTCGGGCCTGGGTTTGGCTCGTTTTTGGCCCGACGCCGCCCCCTACCTGGCTAGCAAGCAGGGGCGGGTGGGCGCCGTCGCCAGCCAAGCTAACTGGCTTTTACCCGTGCTTGCACTAGTCTCCGTGCTTGCCATCATTGGTGGCCTGACGCTGCTTCTCATGCAGGTGCCGCGCCGGGTAGCGGCCTCACCTATGCGCCTGAGTGACTCTGAGGGGCTTTTACTCACTACCTTGGACCCCGAGGTTTTGTCGCAGGCCCTATCTGAGCGGGCGCAGGGCGTGCCCGGGGTGGAGCGCTGCACAGTGTGGGTTAGCGGCACCTTAAGCCACCTGCAGATTCAGGCTGATGCCAGCGTGTCTCAAGAGTGCGAGATTGACTGGACTGTGTCCACGCTACGCAGCCGCCTTCAGCAGGATGTGAGCATCTCGCTGGGCTATGAACCTAAGCAAATTGACCTCTTGGTGCGCCTAGAGCGCCCCACCAGCTCTAAGGTTTTGCGCACCACTTCGGGCCAAGGCTCCCCGAAGCCCGCTAAAGACACCGACGCCACCTAAGGGCCGCCGACGCCGTCTAAGGGCTGCCGACGCCGCACAACCCAAGGCGCGTCGATCACCTCCACCACCACACGCCCGTGACTTTGAGCAAGTCACCCCAACCCCCGACCAACACCCGGTCACCCACACTCAACTCAGAAGAGCCAGTTTAGGTGCTGTATGCTCACTCCCGATTAGTCGCAGCCGCAATCGCTTGACATCGGGACACTATCGGGACATAATAGTCCTGCAGGCAGGAACGTTAGACACTTGGAGGGCGAAATGTCCACTTACCGGCTGTATGTTCTCAAGACACTTGAGGACCACAAGGACGCCGATAGCTTCCTCACGCTCGCCGAGCAGCGTCTAAAGACGATCAAAAGCCATAAATTCGCCTGGTGGGACCCCTCACTTCTCCTGCCGGGTGATGATCGGGAAGCTGAGATCAACAAGTACCTGTCGGAGGCCAGCTATGTCATCCCACTTCTCAGCCCCAGTCTTCTCGCCGCCACGAAGGATGAGAAGGATCGGGAGGTCCCCAACATTGCCAAGATTCAGGACAAGCTCTTTCCTGTCATGCTGGTCAATGTACCGCTCGATGGCACGGTGGAGTGCTTCGGGATTGACGCTCGCAAGATCTACCGCGGAGACCAGCCCGAGCCTCGCTCCTACAACAGCCTTGACAGCGCCTACCAGCGCAACCGTTTCGTCGACGGCTTCGTCAGCCAGATGATCCGCCGCATTGAGGGAAGGGGCGGATGGCGGTAACCGGCAGCTTTGAGCGACTTCTCAGCGCCTCGGGCATGTAGCCTGTCGTCACACTCACGCCTCGGCAAGCGACTCACAGACTGCACCCGGAGACTAGAACACCGGCGAGCGCATCACCTTGAACCGTATTCACACACGCTGTGCGACACACTGTAGAGACACAGCATTCCCACTGGAATTAGTCCACTCACTCTGGAGGGTCACATGTCCAACATCCGATTGTTCCTCTCTTGGTCCCACAATGACGCCGAGGCTAAGGATTCCATCCTCAAGCTGCTCAAGCCCCGCTTGGAGATTGCAAAGAACCACGTCTTCACCTGGTGGGAGGACTCGTTCATCCTCCCTGGCGAGGAATGGAAAGATGAGATCCTGACGCAGCTGGCGGAAGCCGACTACATCGTTCAGCTCATCAGCCCCTCCTTCCTGGCCTCGACCTTCATTCGCGACTACGAGATTCCCGGAGTCGGCGAGGCCCCCCCTGAAGAAGACACTGCCCGTCATGCTCGTCGACGTGCCCCTTGATGGAACGGTAGAGTTCCACCAAATCGACCGCCGCCAGATCTATTGCGGCAACTCCATCGAGCCCCATTCCTACGTGAGCCGCGAGACCGACTACCAGCGCGACCAGTTCGTCGCCGGCTTCTTCAGCCGAATCATCGATCGCGTCGAAGGCAAGGGCGGGTACCGCTGATGTCCACTCCCTCACCCACGTCTCAACGTCCCCTTTCCGCAAGCACAGTCCGCCGAATCCTCGACAGCCTTGAGGACCTGACGCAGGGAAACGCAAAGATGGCTCGCGTAATCTGCGATCTTCTCGACGATGATGGTAAGACGACCATCGACGCAGTCCTGGCGACAATCACCAGTGACGACCCGCGCGAGTACCTGCGCAAGTTCAAGACACGCTTCAACCAGGACGCGGGCGGCGCCCTCACCGTCGTCTTTGATGGCAGGCGGGGACCCGAACTTTACTTCACCGGATCGGACCCCATCACTGAGGACATCGCCGAGTACTCGGAGCAGCAGACGCGCCGCTTCAGCACCAACAAGCAAACGATCGACGCCTACGCGGTCGAGGAGAAGGATCCGCGCTCCACCACTCGATCCGAACAACCAGACAACCTGTGCATCTACATCAGCCTCGATCCCGGGGATGGGGAGCTGGCGATCACATGCGCCGATCTGCTCGAGCGCACCATCAAGGCAGGGCTGCGCGACCGCTACCGAGCCGTGTTTTTCCGTACTGACAGTGTTCCCGTAGGCGAGATCACTGATCAGTACCTTGACGAGCGTATCGACGAGTCAGATCTGGCGATCGTCCTCATTAGTAACAGGTACCTCAACGAGGAAACAGAGGCCGGACGGGTCAGCGCCGCGCACCCTCGCCCGATTATCGTCACACTCGAAAACATCGTCCCCAGCGCGTCCGTCGAACCATTGAACCGCCTTGACATCGTTTCCGGACGCTCCTTCGACAAGGCGCAAGCTGCGGGACACGAAGCTGAGCAGGATTTTGCGGACCGTATCCTCGATGTGATAAATAGCAGACTCACCAGGGCTCAAGAACCCTTACCTCGCGCATACGAGCACCTGTCCGTTGAGGCGATCGAGGCACTGCTGAGGTGTGGAGATCTTGCCCCCGATACAAAAAAAGTAGTGCCCACGCGCGCCGTTGTCGGGGTGTTTGAGGAACTGCGAAGAGACGATGCACCCTCGAACGTCAACAGGGCGGCAGATACCCCGCACGCCGTCGAGCGCCTCGCCTCATGGGCTCGAGGATTGGAAGGCGAGCACTCGAGCCTGTGTGCGCTCCTGGGGAACCTGGGAACAGGAAAGACGACCTCAACGGTTTTACTGACCCGCAGGCTCCTAGAACTCAGGAAGGCCGGTGAGCAGGTCCCCCTGCCCATCTATTTCGACCTGCGAGACCTCTCCCCCACCACTCTCAAGGACTTTGGGCTGCGCACGATACTGACCCAGCTCCTTACCAACTCCTCGCTCTCCACCATCACGGTCGACAATGTTCTGGCGACGGTTCAAGATGAGCACACCCTGGTCATCTTCGACGGTCTCGACGAGGTCCTTGTCCACCTTACCCCCGGTGACGGACAACGCTTGACACGATCTCTTCTGGAAGTTCTCGACCTTGACGACCGGGGCTCACAAGAGGAGAATCCTCGCACGCGTCTGCTGCTATCCTGCAGGACGCAGTACTTTAGGACCGTCGAGGAGGAATTCTCCTTTTTCGACGGCCAGGGGCGCGAAAACAAGCGAGGCAAAGACTATCTGGTCCTGACACTGCTGCCCTTCAACGAGGACCAGATCCGCGAGTACCTGCGCCGCAACGTCCCTGAGGCCGACACCGACCGGCTCATGGAGACAATTCGCTCAGTACACAACCTGCGCGAGCTCGCCTCCCAACCGGTCCTGCTCGATATGATCCGCGAGGTTCTCCTCACCATCGACGAAGATCTAAGCGTCGGGCACCGGGTACGTTCGGTCGACCTGTACGAACGCTTTGTGAACAAGTGGCTCAGGCGCGACGACGGCAAGCACAGCCTGATTCCCGAGCACAAGATCCAGCTCATGACCCACCTGGCCTGGCAGGTCTGGCGCTCAGGATCCAGGACATGGTCGGCGCGCTGGATGGAAACATGGATGCTCCAATTCCTTCACACCCACCCAGACATGGAATTGCACTACTCGGGACGTATGCCCGACCAGTGGAAGCAGGACTTCCGCACCGCGACCTTCCTGGCGCGCCGCGGGGATGACTTCTCCTTCGCCCACTCCTCGCTCCTGGAGTACTTCCTGGCCGTTCACCTCGCTGACTCCCTTGAGGCCGATTCAGAGGATGAAGCTCTGGCGGCCTGGGACATCACCCGTCCCAGCGACGAGACCTTCGCGTTCTTCGCGGAGCTCATCGACCGCCTTCCCTCGCCCACGCAACGCCAGGCACTCGCCAGCCTCGAGCGCGTCGGGACACATGCAAGCGCAAGTGCCCGAGCGAACGTCTTCGCCTACACGCTGCGCGCGCTCGAGAAGGGAGCGCCCCACCCGCGCACGGACGCCCTAAACCTCTCAGGCGCGGACCTGCGCGGCTGGACAATAGGATCCGAGAAGACACCCGTCAACCTGGCTGGGATCTCGCTCCGGGGTGCCTGCTTGGACGACGCCCACATCTGCCACGCCCGCCTCGATGGCATCGACGCAACCGCAGCGTCTATGCGGCGCACCTTCTTCGAGGACTGCACCCTGACACAAGCCAACCTCGAGGACGCCGACCTGGCGGGCACAGTCTTCCGCCACTGTGACATGGAAGGAGCTTCCCTCGACAAAGCCACGCGCTACCGCACCCAGCTCCTGCACACGGTCGGCTACCGGCGGGAACTCCCCGATATCCTCACCGCGCCCCTAACGGAAGACACCCCGCTTCGTGTGCTCCCCGAAGCACAGATCCTCGGCGGCCACTCCAGCTTGGTGAGCGCGATGGCGTGGTCGCCCGACGGCCACCACATCCTCACAGCATCCGACGACGGCACAGCCCGCATCTGGGACGCCACCACAGGAGACAACACACTCACACGCACACTCACACGCACCGGTCCGGTGAGCGCGGTGGCGTTGTCGCCCGACGGCCACCACATCCTCACAGCATCCATGGACGGCACAGCCCGCATCTGGGACGCCACCACAGGAGACAACACACTCACACTCACACGCACCAGTCCGGTGAGCGCGGTGGCGTGGTCGCCCGACGGCCACCACATCCTCACAGCATCCATGGGCGGCACAGCCCGCATCTGGGACGCCACCACAGGAGACAACACACTCACACTCACACTCACACGCACCGACACACTCACCGACTGGGTGAGCGCGGTGGCGTGGTCGCCCGACGGCCACCACATCCTCACACTATCCATGGACGGCACAGCCCGCATCTGGGACGCCACCACAGGAGACAACACACTCACACTCACACTCACACGCACCGACACACTCACCGACTGGGTGAGCGCGGTGGCGTGGTCGCCCGACGGCCACCACATCCTCACAGCATCCATGGACGGCACAGCCCGCATCTGGGACGCCACCACAGGAGACAACACACTCACACTCAACCACACCGACTGGGTGAGCGCGGTGGCGTGGTCGCCCGACGGCCACCACATCCTCACAGCATCCATGGGCGGCACAGCCCGCATCTGGGACGCCACCACAGGAGACAACACACTCACACTCAACCACAAAGCCCATGTCAACGCGGTGGCGTGGTCGCCCGACGGCCACCACATCCTCACAGCATCCAGGAACCGCACAGCCCGCATCTGGGACGCCACCACAGGAGACAACACACTCACACTCACACACACCTATCCGGTGAGCGCGGTGGCGTGGTCGCCCGACGGCCACCACATCCTCACAGCATCCAGGAACCGCACGGCACGCATCTGGGACGCCACCACAGGAGACAACACACTCACACTCACACACACCTATCCGGTGAGCGCGGTGGCGTTGTCGCCCGACGGCCACCACATCCTCACAGCATCCAAGGACCGCACAGCCCGCATCTGGGACGCCACCACAGGAGACAACACACTCACACTCACAACCAACAGTGTTATCGAGGCGGTGGCGTGGTCGCCCGACGGCCACCACATCCTCACAGCATCCAAGGACCGCACAGCCCGCATCTGGGACGCCACCACAGGAGACAACACACTCACACTCACACTCACACACACCATCTGGGTGAGCGCGGTGGCGTGGTCGCCCGACGGCCACCACATCCTCACAGCATCTCAAGACGGCACGGCACGCATCTGGGAGGGCATAGCCTGCGTCTGGGACGCTGCCACCGGGGACAACACACTCACACTCACACACAAAGCCCCTGTCAACGCGGTGGCGTGGTCGCCCGACGGCCACCACATCCTCACAGCATCCGACGACGGCACAGCCCGCATCTGGGACGCCACCACAGGAGACAACACACTCACACTCACACACACCTATCCGGTGAGCGCGGTGGCGTGGTCGCCCGACGGCCACCACATCCTCACAGGATCCCAAGACGGCACGGCACGCATCTGGGACGCCACCACAGGAGACAACACACTCACACTCACACACACCTATCCGGTGAGCGCGGTGGCGTGGTCGCCCGACGGCCACCACATCCTCACAGGATCCCAAGACGGCACGGCACGCATCTGGGACGCCACCACTGGCGAGCAAGTGCGCTTCTTCATCGCTGTCCTACCCGAAGGCGAGTGCGCCGTCCTCACCCCCGACCAGACCAGGGTCATCGGTGCCAGCCCCTACGCGTGGCGCTGGCTCGGACGCTACGCCAAGCACCCCGGTGGCGCACTCGAGCGTATCCCCGTCGAAATCGACGGCCCTCTGCCCCCGTTGGGCCCCGGGGCGACGATCGAGTAACCGCGCGTGCGAGACGCGCTGGTGCCGCCTATCCCTGGCAGCGCGCTCGCGTGCTCGCACGTGGATAGGTTACGAGCATGTGGATAGGCAAATAACCTATCCACGAGTGCATAACCGGCGGTGTCAATGGGTGGTAGCAATGAGTTGGTTGAATGCTTCTGTGGGGGTGCGGTAGCCGAGGGTTACTCTGGGGCAGTTGCCCGGCTCGTAGGCGATGGCGTTCTTGCTGTCTCTGGAAGGGGATCTAGCGTCGTGATTGGCACCCCGGCGCGCAAGTCTTTTCCGCGCTCGGCCAGCCAGTTCTTGTACACGGTGCCAGACCTGCCCGGGGCGCGCACACCTTCTCGCTGTGCTCCAGTAATGTCACCGTCTGGCAGGTGGTTTCGCGGCATATCCAGCGCCGTATTGTGCCACCGGAACCTTGCCGGGACCCCGCCCCAAGGCGCGTCGATCACCTCCACCACCACACGCCCGTGACCTTGAACAAGTCACCCCAACCCCCGACCAACACCCGCTCACCCACACTCAACCCTGAAGAGCCAGATAAGTACAGTGACGTATGGAGGTCATACGTCACTGACGAGATGACGCCAGCAGAGTTTCGCGATTGGTACAATACGGCGGGCAACTACAGAGTCGAATTTTCATCAAGAAACAGGGCTCGTATCGATGAGTAACGGTTGGAGCTGTCTATGAAGTCAGTATTCACAGTTGCGTACATGGGAACCTTCGGCGAGTTCATGGGACTGTATCAGGTCGGGGACGAGAAGCGTGTGCGTTGGGGCAAAAGCTTATTCATTGAGGCGATCAGCAACATCGACCCTGCGCAGCGCTACCCCATGTGCGAGTTCCTCTTAGACCGCGAGTGCGTTCTCGACACGGGTACCAAGGATGGAACGAACCCGTTCCACATTCTCTTCGCGCAACGCGCGCACGACATCACCCAGGATGTCGCCCTGTGTCGCCGCCTCATCGAACGCGGCGTCCCCCTCGGAGCGCCCGACGCCCACGGATGTATCCCCCTCGTCCACCTGATCTCCAACCAGAGGTATTCCGACCAGGAACTCACTCCCCTGTACGACCTGTATTTTGAGGCGCACGACCCCGGTTTCGACGCACAGCTAACAGGCTCGCACGACACCATGTACGACGTCGCTCGCCGATGGCCCCACCGACAGGCACTGGCTGATCGCATCGCCACACGCCTCGGCATCGACCCCACCACTTCGACCCGGGACGCATGACATGACCACCAAGTACATTATCAACGCCGGGGCTGCGATCGTCTCACGCAAGATCGTCGAGCGGACGGGCAACATCAAGTGGCTGATCCGCGAGGAACCCTTCGCCCCGCAGGACACGGGCTGGCGCATCCTGTCCGACCGCGACACCGACGAGTACCTGGCTGACCCGGCCACTGCCTCGAAAGAGACGCGAACCCCTCAGTCAAAGTCCGCCAACACGCCCATGTCACGTGCAGCCTGGCGCAGGCGCTTATCGCGCGTCCACAACGCCACACCGGGGGTTACGACAGCACTCGCTAGAAGTGCCACATCGACAGCACTGAGGCCCCTCCCCCATAGGCGCCGCTCCTCGACGAGATGCCGCACGCCCCGATCATCAACATTGCGCACGATCATCAAGCGCTCAAGCGCTTTCAGGAAGATCGATCGATTCTTGAGATTCCCCAACGCGAGTTCAGTGATGACACTCTGATGTACGCACACCTGGTCACGCTCAAGCAGATCAACCAGAACCGGCTCAGTTTTCCGCAGATGATCGACCCAGATGTTCGTATCAACGAGGACTCTCATGCGCGCTCTCGACTCCGAGGCGCAGCCTCCGCCGCAGCATCGCTGCCACCGAGCGCAGCGAGCTGCCGACCGCTCTCAATGCGAACGAGGAGTTCTACCGCATCCCTGATCAAAGCGGATCGTTCTCTAATCCCGGTCAGCTCCTCGGCGCGCGCAAGCAGATCATCATCGAGTGTCACAGTGGTTCTCATAGCTACCTCCACATTCAGGATAGCATCGTGAGCGTCATCATTTGATTCGACTATTGATGCTCACTCACGCTCACGCCCCCTCTGACCAACAGCAAGGCCGGGCCGCGCTCAATGCTCGACCCGGCCACTGCCTTATCAGACTCCGTCGACTCAAGCGACCTTCACCGTCGCGAGGGGAACGATTCCCCTCAACGTATCGCCCAGTGCATCTTCGGCGCGATCAAGCTCATAACGCACCTGCAGGTTCATCCAGAATCCTGGGGTGGTGCCAAAGTAGCGGGAGAGACGCATGGCAGTGTCGGCCGTGATCCCCCGCTTCCCATGGACGATTTCATTGATACGACGGGGCGGAACACCGATCGCGACGGCGAGCTTGTGCTGCGTAATTCCGAACCCCTCGATGAAGTCTTCCATGAGGATTTCGCCCGGGTGAATCGGAGCAATTTTAGTGGTAGTCAACGATCTCAACCCCTTCTGGACCAGCTTCGCCCCACCTGAAGCAGATACGCCACTGATCGTTGATTCGAATACTGTACTGTCCCGCTCGATCACCGCGCAGACGCTCGAGTCGGTTGCCCGGAGGGATCCGGAGGTCTTCCAGACGACACGCGGCGTCAATCTGACATAATTTGCGCAGTGCGACGCGCACGATGCGCGCGTCGAGGGAAGGAACAGGATCCCTCGCAAACAACCGCTCAGTCTGACGATCCCCGAATGACTGGATCATGACGCAAGAATATATCGAATCTCGTTATTAACGCAAACCGTTAAGCCGTGCTGTTCTTACATTCTCACTTTTCCTCTGCCAGACGGACCACAACAACAAAGCCGGGCCGCGCTCAATGCTCGACCCGGCCTTGTTAGAACCTATTTAAAGCTAGGCTCAGACATTAAACCTGAACTCCACTACGTCGCCGTCGGCCATAACGTAGTCTTTGCCTTCCATGCGCACCTTGCCGTGGGCGCGGGCCTCAGCCACAGAGCCGTACTCCACCAAGTCGTCAAAAGAGACAATCTCAGCCTTAATGAAGCCGCGCTCAAAGTCGGTGTGGATCACGCCGGCAGCCTGTGGGGCAGTCCAGCCCTGGTGGATAGTCCAGGCGCGCGCCTCCTTGGGGCCAGCGGTCAGATAGGTTTGCAGGCCCAGGGTCTTAAAGCCCACGCGAGCCAGCTGGTCTAGACCAGACTCGGCCTGGCCATTATCGGCCAGCATCTCAGCAGCCTCGGCCGGCTCTAGCTCCACCAGTTCACTTTCAAACTGGGCGTCTAGGAAGATGGCCTCAGCGGGGGCCACCAGTTCACGCAGCTGAGCCTGCTTGGCCTCATCGTGCATGCCGGCGTCATCCATGTTGAAAACGTAAATGAACGGCTTAGTGGTCATCAGCTGGAAGGTACGCAAAATATCTGTATCCAGCCCGGCTGCCTTAGCGCCGGCCGAAAGCATGGTGCCTTCCTCAAGCACCTTCAAAGCGTCCTTAGCGGTTTGCAGCACGGCGGGATCTGTCTTCTTACCGCGCACTTCCTTCTCCAGGCGCGGGATGGCCTTTTCCAGGGTCTGAATGTCAGCCAGCACCAGCTCGGTGGAAATAGTTTCGATGTCTGACGACGGTTCAACCTTGCCATCTACGTGCACCACGTCCGGGTCATCGAAAGCGCGGGTGACCATGCAGATCGCGTCAGCTTCACGAATGTTAGCCAGGAACTGGTTGCCCAGGCCTTCACCTTCGCTAGCGCCACGCACAATTCCAGCAATGTCAACGAAAGACACCGTAGCGGGCAAAATGCGCTCACTACCGAAATCTGCGCCAGTTTATCCAGGCGCGCGTCGGGAAGCGGCACGATACCCACGTTAGGTTCGATGGTCGCAAAGGGGTAGTTAGCCGCCAGGACGGTTGCGCGGGTAAGCGCATTGAACAGGGTGGACTTGCCTACGTTGGGCAGTCCCACAATTCCGATAGTTAGAGCCACACGCCTAGTTTAGCGGGTTTGCGACCCGCTTTGATTACTTGCTGGTTTCCTCAGTGTTCTTGGCGGGCTTAGCCTCATCGGCAGCTTTGACGTCCTTAGCGCCGGCCTTTGCATCCTTGGCGGGCTTGGACTTCTTCTTGTCTAGTTCCTTCTTGAAAGCCCACACGTTGATTTCCCGGCCACGGTAGTCCAGGTGGCTTACAGCCAGCTCACGACAGCCGTTGTGGTCATAGAAACGGGCGTTCTTAGCGGTGTTGGTAACAAAGGCGTAGTTAGAGCCGCCGGTGGCCTTTACAAACTTGGCGATACCTACATCCAACATGCCGGTACCAATGCCGCGCCCCTGGTGTTCGGGGTGCACCGCGATAACTTCCAGGAACCAGTCATAGTGGGTGTTTAGTTTTACGTGCTGGTCAGCCGCGTCGGTAAGGGTAAGGAATTCTAGTAGCGGCTTTAGCGGGATGTACTTTAGTAGGCCTACACCGCCGTTAAGTAGGTAAGGCAAAAAAGGCATTTCTTGCTTTTGCAGTAGCGCATAACCACGCGGCTTACCGTCTTCACAAGCCACCAGCACAGATTCGCGCTTAAGGAAAATTTTCACCAGCATTCGGTGCAAGGCGAAGTGAAACTGGTCGAAGGTTACACCCGGTCGTAGTTCCGGCTCTGTCAGCCGAAACAGGGGGTAGTCTGAGAAGGCATCCGCACCAATGCGGGCCAAAACATCCAGATCCTGCACAGTACCCGCGCGGTATTCCAAAACGACTCCAAGATTACGATCCAGCTTTACAACAAAACGGTAACATGTATCGCTCATAGCATGTTGCTAGTTTTCCGTGACTTATAGCCCACATCGCCTATAAAGCTTTACTTCAGTTAGTAACGACGACATCGCTAAGCACGCAAAAATGGCGGCTTTCTGCGGGGTATAGACCTGAGATAGTAGGAAATTATGAGTATCGTTAACGCAATTGCTCTTTTGTTGTTGGGTATAACACTTGGTACTGCGTTGGGTTGGGCCCTGGCCACGGCCCGCGCAGCCCGCCTGGCAGCTAACGGCGGGGAGGTGGCTCGCATTAGGGCCGACGCCGCCGGGGCTAGTGCCCGCGCACAGGCCCTGGAGCAGCAGTTGCGTACTGAACAACAACGCACTTTGGAGGCTCAGCAGCGGGCCCGCCAAGATGGCGCGGTACTCACCGCCCTTGAGCCGGTGCGCGAGCAACTTGAGCATATGGCGTTGCGGGTGGAGCAAATGGAGCTGCAGCGCTCCAAACAAAACGCGATAATTGCTGAGCGCCTGCGGGCTTCAGACGCTACCCAGGAGCGTCTGCGGGCCTCCACAGCCTCCCTGGAATCGGCGCTGCGTTCACGTTCAGCGCGCGGCATGTGGGGTGAGATGGAGCTGCGCCGGGTCCTGGAGCTGGGCGGGATGAGTGAGCATATCGATTTTGAGCTGCAAAAAAGCGTGTCCACTTTGCGTAAGCAAAACCGCACTGGCTCTTTAAACGCGGCCCCTTCCCCCGCTAACGGCTCTGCGCGCCCAGACGCCACGATTTTGCTGCCCAGTGGGGAATTCCTGGCCATTGACGCTAAAGCCCCTCTGGATGCCTTCCTGCGCGGTGCTGATGCGGGCGCTAAAGGCGATCAGGACGCAGCCAACTCTTACCTGTCCGATCACGCCGCTGCGGTGCGTTCACACATTAATGAGCTCATCCGCCGTAACTACCCCGAGCAGCTAGGTCAAGGCCCGCAGTTCACCATCATGTTTATCCCTTCTGAGGCGGTGCTTAGCGCCGCCTTGGAGGTGGATGCCAGCCTGCTTGAATACGCCCTGGCTAACGGGGTGCTGCTAACCACCCCCATCTCGCTGTTGGCGGTGGCCCGTACGGTTGCTGATGCCTGGATGCAAATGCTATTAACGACGACGCCCGTCAGCTGCTGGCTATCGGCTCCACCTTGTATAAGCGCCTGGGTACGGTGGCTCGCTATATGGATGATTTAGGCGCCAGCCTGCGCCGCAGCGTGCAAACCTATAACAAGACCGTGAATTCAATTGAGAAGAACCTGCTAAGCACCGCCAAGGGCCTAGAAAACCTTGGCAACACGCTCACTAGCCCCAGCCCAATTGCCAGTGAGGCGGCCCAAATCAGGAGTTTTAGTGCCCCTGAATTAACTAATCCTGATCTAGAGGGCCCGCGTTAAACCAACGCTAAAGCGCTAAACCAGGCTGGTGCATAAACCAGCCTAAAGCGTTAAACCAGGCTAAAACGCTAAACCAACGTTAACCAGCCGAACCAGGTTTTAATGCGTTAAACCAGGCTAAACAGGCGTGCAGGCCGCAGCTAAGCTGCGGCCTGCACGTTTGGTCACTATTGCTCTGGGCTAGCGCCCGCGCCTAAACAACGCCGTTATGCGTTGTTTTTAGCTCCTCTAGGCTAGCGCCGGGCCCGGCCCGTGCCAGGCAGAGTCAGTCCTGAGCCGGTAGGCGGTGGGCTACACGCTCAGGCACGCGGTCGGTGTCAGGCTGACCGATTAGGTCCTGCGGAGCCTGCTTACCGCGCGAAATGTCAGCCATGGCGTGGCGGTTAACCACCTTGACGCGCTCACGGGTCTTGCCGTTAGGTAGCTCACCAAAGTCCTCACCTAGCTGACGCTCGTAGGCGTCTAGCAGCTCCCAACCCTCCCAGGTGGTGAAGGGGATGTCACGGCTAGAGAGCAGCGCAATCATGGCGTCGTGCCCCACGGCGTCGGTGGTGGCGTGCAGCAGCCCAGCGTTAGCGTCAGCCACCAGGTTAGTAATGGTTTCCTGGGCGTCAGACTTGGTGGAGCCAATCAAACCAATCGGACCACGGCGAATCCAGCCGGTGGCGTACATACCGGTCAACGGCTTGCCGTCCTCACCCAATACGCGGCCACCCTCGTTAGAATCACATGGCGCTTAGAGTCAAAAGGCATACCCTCAATCGGGCTGGAGGCGTAACCAATGGCGCGGTAAACAGCCTGCACCGGCCAGTCAGTGAACACGCCGGTGCCTTCCACCGTGCCGTCACCGGTAAGACGGGTGCGCTCAGTGCGCAGACCCACCACATGACCAGCGTCGTCGGTAAGCACCTCGGCGGGAGACTGGAACAGGTGAATGTGAATGCGGTGCGAGGCGGTTAGATCCTCAGGCTCCTGCATGGCGTAGCCCTCAAGCGCCTTAACTACCTGACGCTGCTGGTTGGAGGACTTCAGCGCAGCCTCACTGCCGGCGTCGTACTCAAAGTCAGCCTCATCCACCAGCACATCCACGTCACGCTGCTTACCTAGCTCGCGCAGCTCCAGGGGGGTGAACTTAACCTGGGCCGGGCCACGGCGACCAAAGACGTGCACGTCAGTGCAGGGGTTGGTTTTAAGAATTTCGGCCACGTTCTCAGGGATTTCGGTGACCATCAGGTCCTCAGCGTGCTTAGCTAGCACGCGGGAAATGTCTAGGCCCACGTTACCCACACCCAGCACGGCTACTTCCTTAGCCTCTAGCGGCCAGGTGCGCGGGTGGTCCGGGTGACCGTCGTACCAGGAAACAAAGTCAGCGCCACCATAGCATTCAGGGGCGTCAGCGCCGGGAATGTTTAGGGGTGCGTCAGTGTCAGCGCCGGTGGAGAAAATAATGGCGTCATAGTGTTCATGCAGCTCAGCTACACTCACGTCGCGGCCAACTTCCACGTTACCGATCAGGCGAATGTCGCCGCGCTGCAAAATCTTGTATAGCGCCACAATAATCTGCTTGATACGCGGGTGGTCGGGAGCCACGCCGTAACGTACCAGCCCGTAGGGTGCAGGCAGGCGCTCGAACAGGTCAATGTTAACGTCCAAGCCTGACTTAGACAGGATGTCCGAGGCGTAGATGCCGGCCGGGCCAGCACCAATCACTGCAACGTTTAGAGCGGTCACGATTTTCCTCAAGAATAAACGGAGATTAGGAAGTAGGGGCGAGCTTTACGGTTAGCGCACTGCCCACCCTCAGCAAGCGCTTCTAAGGCTACCCCAAGAAAACTACCCCCGCCGCTGGCGAGGGTAGTTTTGTGGTCAACGCGGCCCTTTAGTGAGCCGTTGTGCTAAGTGTTAAAACACTAAAGTGTTTCAGGCGGCGCGATCCACCAGTAGGTGGGCGAAGTCCTCCAGGCCTCTGCGTACCAGCTGGGCGCGGCTACGGGCGCTTTCAACTCCCTGGGCCACTTCAGCCTCGCTTAAGCCCTCAGCTTCCAGGCGGGTGCGGGTAGCTTCGACGACGGCGTCGTCCAAATCAGCTAGGGCTGCCACCGCCTCATCACACCAAGCCCCAGCCATAGCGCGGGTCTCGGCGGTAACCGGGTGGTTGCGTAGACGCTGCACCACATCGCTAAGTACCTGCTGGCGCTGCAAGTTACCGGTAGACAGCAGCGACAAAATGGCCTGGCCGGCGCTGTCGAGCTCACCGGAAGCCAAACGCTGACGCAGCAGCAGCACCGGCATGGTGTCTACCCCTTCCAGCAGGTCAGTGCCGGGGGTTTTACCAGTGGTTTCTGAGTCAGAGCAAATATCGATGACGTCGTCGGCAAGCTGGAAAGCCACCCCGATCTTTTCACCGTAAAGCTCCACAATCCGCTGAGCCTTGGCGCCCGCGCCGGTAAGCATGGTGCCATAAAGCCCACACAAGGCAATTAGCGAGCCGGTCTTATCAGCTAGCACCTGAATGTAGTGATCTACCGGGTCCACGCCCTCAGGGCGCGGCAGGGTCTCATGCAGCTGGCCGGTGCATAGGCGCTCAAAGGTGCGGGCGTGTGCCAGCACCGCGTCAGGCCCCAACGCGGCCACCATCTGGGAGGCGCGTGCCACCAGAATGTCGCCGGTTAGGATCGCGGCTGAGTTACCCCACACCATCTGTGCCGACGGCGCCCCGCGACGCTTGGGGGCATCGTCCATGACGTCGTCGTGGTACAAGGTGGCGATATGGGTTAGCTCCACGGCCACAGCCGCATCATGCACCTGCTGTGAGCAGGCTGCGGCGGCGTCGCCTAACTGGGCTGTAAGCAGCACCAGCATGGGACGCAGCCGCTTACCACCAGCGGCAGCTAGGTGTGAGGTGGGCGGGTTGATGGTCTCGTCTGCGTTGGAGACTACCTCCATCAGCCGCGCCTCTACCTCATCAAGCTGAGGAACAATAATTTCCTCTAGCTCGGGAACGTCTAACTGCAATGCGCTACTCACGGCACCAGCATAACGGCTACCTGGCTAAGCCAGTGCATAACCGGCTGCGGGTATACGCCCAGGAAGATAGTGCCAACCACTGCCGCGAAGATAGCTACCAGGGCAAAGCCGTCGCTAACTACAACCTCCACGCCCTGAGCAGGCTTGCGGAAGAACATGTTGGAGATAACTCGCACATAGTAGAAGGCGGTGATTGCCGAGCACACCACTGCGGCCACAACCAGCCACAGGGTGTTACCCGAGGCGGCGGTGACAAACAGCTGGAACTTACCCACAAAACCGGCGGTCAGCGGGATACCGGCGAAGGACAGCAGCGCCAGGGCCATAGCGGCAGCCAGCATCGGGTTGGTCTTACCCAAACCGGCGTAGCTGGCAATCTCGTTAGCTTCAGCGCTGATGCCGTTGTGGCTGCGGCGCACCAGGCTGACCACACCGAAGGCGGCGATGGTAGCCAGGCCGTAAACCAGCGAGTACAGGGCGATCGCGGTCAGTGAAACCGCCTGGGCCCCAATAATGGCGATCAGCATGAAGCCGGCGTGCGAGATAGCCGAGTAGGCCAGCATGCGCTTGATGTCTTTTTGCAGTACACCGCCGACGGTACCTACCAGCATGGTGGCAATCGCGATTACCCACAGCGACCAGTACAGCACCTGGCTGGTGGCCGCCTTAGAGAACAGCGGGTACAGCCCAGCAGTGAAGGCGAAACGGCACAGGGCGAAGAAGGCGGCAGCCTTAACCCCGCTAGCCATGAAGGCGGTAACCGGGGTGGGGGCACCCTGGTATACGTCCGGGCTCCAAGAGTGGAAAGGCACTGCCGCAATCTTGAACAGCAAACCAACCACAATCAAGATCACGCCCACCGGCACCAGCAGGCCAGGTGCACCCAGCTGAGCCCAGCGAGTCATGCCCTTAGCTAGCAGACTGTAGTCCAGCACGCCGTAGACGCCGTAAATCAGCGCGGAACCAAACAGTAGGAAACCAGAGGCAAAAGCACCCAAAATGAAGTACTTCAGGGCCGCTTCCTGGCTGAGCAGACGACGGTGGCGGGCGGTGGCGCTAAGCACGTACAGGGGCAGGGAGATAATCTCCAGCACCACAAACAGTGCCGCCAGGTTGTTTACGTTAGCAAACAGCATCATGCCGCTTAGGCTCAGCAGAGTCAGCGGGTAAACCTCAGTGGTCTGCCAACCCAAGTGCAGGGACTGGGCTTCCTCCGCGCTACCGGGACGGTCAGCGGCCTGGGCGGCAATGGCGCCGTCGCGAGCACTAGTGCGGTCGGCCAGCAAGAACACACTGAGCAGGCCGATCACCAGCAAGATCAGGGAGGCTGCCTGCGAGAAGCGGTCCTCCACCAGGCCTGGGGCGATAGACCCGTAAGCCACTGAGCTTAAGTCAAGCTGGCCCACATTTACCTGGTTAACCACCTCTTTGGTGGGGGTGAGGGTGTCTAGCCAACGCACCGTGGCCAGCACAATCGCCACCGCGACACCGGCCACAGCCAGTACTCGCTGAGTGGTGGGGCGCCAAGCGCGCGGCACTAGGGCTTCAACCAGCACCCCGAGGACTGCGGTTAACGCCACCGCTAGTGCGGGGGCCAAGGCAGCCCAGTTAAATTGGGCTGCGGTAGCAGCAGTTTCGTTCACTTGGCTTCCCCTCCCTGGGACAGGACTACCGAAACCTGCCCGGGCTGGCCGGTGTAGGCACTGATCAGCTCGGCTTGTTCGGCTAGCAAGTTAGTTAGCGGCGCAGTAACTAGACCCAGCGCCAGCATGGCGATCAGCAGCGGGGTAACCAGCAGCTTTTCACTCTTGTTCAGGTCACCGATACCCACATACTTTTCCTTGGGCGCACCGGTAAACACCTTCTGGTAGGGCCACAGCGCGTACAGAGCCGCAATAACCACACCCAGCAGGGCGAACAGGCCGGCCGCCGTCGAGACTGAGAAGGTACCGGTGAGCACCAGCCACTCAGGCACAAACCCGCTCAGGCCCGGCAGTGCAATTGAAGCCAGGGCGCTAAACAGGAAGGTACCGGCAATAACCGGGCTGACGCGGGCAATACCGCCCATCTCGGACAGGCGCGCGGTGCCGGTGCGACGCACCAGGAAACCAGAGATCAGGTACAGGCCCGCGATCGACAGGCCGTGAGCCACCATGTAAACCATGGCGCCACTGGCACCAGCAATCGAGCCACCGAAGATACCCAGCACCATGAAACCGAAGTGGCTTACCGAGGTGTAGGAAATCAGGCGGTACAGGTGGTCTTGCACAATGGCAGCCAAACCACCGTAAATAATGGCCACAATCGCCAGGCTCATCATGGTCAGCGAGACCCAGTGCATGTCGCTGGTCAGCAGCGGCACACACATCACGATCATGCCGTAGGTACCGATCTTGTCCAGCACACCAATCAGCAGCACGGAGGTACCCGGGGTGGCCTGCTCGGCGGTGTCAGGCAGCCAAGTGTGCAGCGGCACCATGGGGGCCTTGATGATGAACGGCACCAGCAGGCAGATGAACATGATGATGCGTTCGCTCTGGCCTAGCTCCTTGTAGGTGGCGGCCATCTGGGTGAAGGTGAAGCCCTCAGGGTTGCCATAGGCGTGCACGCCCACGATAGATACCGCCACCAGCATGACCAGTCCCCCGGCCAGCGAGTAAAGCAGGAACTTCATAGCTGCACGACGACGCTGGGGGCCACCGTAGTTACCGATCAGGAAGTAGACCGGGATCAGCATGGCTTCGAAAGCCAGGTAGAAGACGAATAGGTCCTGGGCGCTGAAAATCACCACAATGAACGATTCCAGAGCCAGTACGTGTCCGGTGAAACCGCCCAGCTGAGCTTCGCTCACATCAGAGCGAGCAGCGATAAGCACCAACGGCACTAGGGCCAGGGCTAGCACCACCATGGCCAGCGAGATCGGGCTCAGCGCCAGCGACCAGCTCACCCCGAACATGGGGATCCAGCTGCCGGACTGGGCGAACTGTAGCTTGTCGGTAGCCGAGTAGTCATAGTTGGCCAGCAGGTGACCAGCTAAACCTAGGGTTACCAGCGAGAACACCATGCCCAGGAGCTTAGCCTGGCGGCGGGTTGCAGGCACTAACCACAGTAGGAGCGCACCCAGCATGGGCACTGCCGCCGCGATGGAAAGCACCGGGAATGAAGCGTTAATTACTGACGTGTACATTTACATCTTCCCGTCAAATTTGGGCGGCGACGAGGGCGATCAACAAGGCGACAACCCCCACCAGCATGTAAGCGGCGTAGGAACGCGCGTAACCGTTTTGAGCAGCAGTAACGGCCTTACCAGAGCCCTTAACCGTGGCCACCAGGGCGGCAATGACGCCGTCGATGACGTAACGGTCAGAGCGGTCAGCACCATCGGCCAGGGCCTTACCCGGGCGCATGGCCACAGCCTCATTGAGGTTGTCTTGGTATAGGTCGTGACGTGCAGCTTCAACCAGAACGTTGGAAGGCTGAACCACGGTGGCTACCGGGCGACGCACATACATCACCCAAGCCAGGGCCACACCGGCCACTACCAGGATCAAGGTGGCAGCCATTATTACCGGCGCAGCCACAACCGGCTCGCCGTGCTCGTGGTGGCCAACTACCGGGGTGAGCCAGTTAGTAAAGGCATTACCGTAGCTGAGCGCGCCGCCTAGACCCACCGAGAACACCGACAAGATGATCATGGGGACGGTCATCCAGGGGCTGGACTCGTGCGGGTGGACCGGACCTTCCAGGTCAGCTTCAGTAGTCCAGCGGGCCTTGCCGTGGAAAATCATGAAGAACAGACGCGACATGTAGAAAGCGGTAATTCCGGCGCCAATTAGGGCAATGGAACCCAAGATCCACGGGCGCACACCTTCACCCACGAAAGCAGCTTCAATGATCTTGTCCTTGGAGAAGAAGCCGGAGAAAGGCGGCAAACCAAGGATGGCGATCCAGCCGATACCCATGGTGATCCAGGTGATCTTCATGGCGGTGCGCAGGTTACCAAAGCGACGCATGTTGACCTGGTCGCTCATGGCGTGCATGACGCTACCGGCACCCAGGAACAGCTGGGCCTTAAAGAAGCCGTGGGTGAGCAGGTGGAAGATAGCGAAGGCGTAGCCGATGGGGCCTAGGCCCGCACCCAGCATCATGTAACCAATCTGGCTCATGGTGGAGGCGGCCAGTACCTTCTTCATGTCGTCCTTGGCGCAACCCACAATGGCACCAAACAGCAGCGTGATGGCACCAATGATGGCCACGGCCAGCTGGGCGTCAGGGGCACCCTGGTAGATAGCGCCCGAGCGCACCATTAGGTACACACCGGCGGTAACCATGGTGGCCGCGTGGATCAGGGCCGAAACCGGGGTGGGGCCGGCCATGGCGTCACCCAGCCAGGCCTGCAAGGGGAACTGTGCAGACTTACCACAGGCAGCCACCAGCAGGAACAGGCCGATAACGGTCAGCCAGCCGGTGGATACGGCACCCGTAGTGGCGGCGGGCAGGACGGCGTCGAAGTCAACCGAACCCACCACGCTCATCATGGCCATCATGGCGGCCAGCAGACCCATGTCACCGACACGGTTCATTACGAAGGCCTTCTTGGCGGCGACGGCGTTCTTGGCGCTAGTGGCCTTGACGGCGTCGGGAGCGTCGGCGTCGGCAGTGTTCCAGAAACCAATTAGCAGGTAGGAAGCCAGGCCCACGCCTTCCCAACCCACGAACAGGGCCAGGTAGCTGTCACCCAGAACCAGGGTGAGCATGGCTGCCACGAACAGGTTCAGGTAGGCGAAGAAACGACGACGGTCGCGGTCGTGGGACATGTAGGCCACAGAGTAAACGTGGATTAGGAAACCCACGAAGGTAACTAGCCCAACAAAGGTCAGCGACAGCGGGTCAACCCGGATACCCAGGTCTAGCTCCCACTTGCCGGCGCTGAACCAACGCCACAGGTGGTGGTCGGTTACGCGCTGGGAAGCCGGAAGGCTTAGTAGCTTCCAGATCAGGGTTAGCCCAAAGCAGGCGTCAAAACCAGCTGCGGCCAGAGCCAGCCAGTGGCCCCACTTGTCGCTGCGGCGTCCCAGCAGCAGCAACAGGGCGGCGCTAGCGGCCGGGACGGCAACTAGCAGCCAGGTGTAAGCGAGCAAACCAGTAGCGGGCACCGCTAGTGCACCCTGGCTAGAGGCTTGTACTGCGAGAGGAGTAAAGTTCACCGGTTTTCCTCTCAGTGCTTGAGCAGGTCAACGTCATCAACAGATGCGCTCCTGCGGGTCTTAAAGATGGACACAATAATCGATAGCCCCACCACAACTTCAGCTGCGGCAACCACCATCACGAAGAAGGCGAAAACCTGGCCATCAAGGTTGCCGTGCAGACGTGAGAAGGTAACCAGGGCGAGGTTAGCTGAGTTAAGCATCAGCTCCACCCCCATTAGTTCAATAATCACGTCGCGGCGCAGCAGCACGGTGAGCGCACCAATGCTAAAGAGCACCACGGCCAGGACTACGTAAACGCTTAGGCTCACTTTTCCTCCTTAGCAGCGTCAGCGCTAGTTTCGGCTTCAGCGGCCAGGGGCTGGCTCACCTGCGGGGCCGGGGCGCCATTCATGGCGTCCATACCGGAGTGGCCGTGTACCGCGTTTTCAACCTGTGCCTCGGTTTCCACCGGGAAGGGCACGCTGGCCTTAGGCAGCAGGGCGCCAGTGTTTAGCATCTGGCCACGAATACGCAGTACGCGCGAAACCGACTCGTCGAGCAGCTTGCCGGAGGCGTCCAGCGCCGGGGCGGCGGCGCTGTTGGTGGTGGCGTATACACCGGAGAAGGGCTTTTGACCCGGGTGCTCGCCGCGCTTGGCGTAGGCCTCAAGCTTGTCCTTAGCAACCTGAGCCTGGCCGCGACGCTTAGTGGCGCTTTCGCGGTGGGTTAGGGTCAGCGCGCCTAGGGCTGCGGTGATTAGCAGCAGACCGGTTAGCTCCATAACTGTGGAGTAGTCGTTGAACAGCACCTTGGCTAGAGAACCAATGGAGTCGTCAGCAATTTCAGCTGAGAACTTGGCCGGACCCACCAGCTGCGAACGCATTAGCGCCGTCACCAGGGTGACTACCAAACCCAAGCCCATCAGGCTGGAGAGGAGTTTGTGTCCACTGACAGTGTCGGCAATGGACTCGTCTGCGGCCACACCCACCAGCATGATCACGAATAGCACAAGCATCATGACCGCACCGGTGTAGACCACAATCTGCACTGCTCCCAGGAACGGGGCAGAGTTAGCAATGTAAAGGGTGGCCAAACAGATCATGATCATGATCATGTTTACGGCCGCGTAGACCGCACGCTTAGCGGTTAGCACGCCCAGGGCGCACACCACCGCAATAACGGCGACTACCCCAAACAGGATGCTTTCACCCAAGCCCAGTTGCGGGGCGGGTAAAAGGGCGGTGGCTAGTGAAGTTGCCATTAGCGCACAGCCTCCTTCTGGTTTACGACTTTCGCGGTGGCCAGGCTGGGGTCATCGGGACGGTTGGCACGTACCCAATCCACCTGGTTCTGGGTGGGGCCGCTAACCTCGCCACGGTAGTAGTCACCGTCTTCGCAGCCCTGCGCCATCGGGTGAGGGGCAGCTAGGGCACCTTCAGGCAAGGGAACTAGCAGGTTTTGCTTTTCATAGATCAGGCCTTCACGACCGTCGCCTACCAGCTCATCGATTTCGTGAGTCATGGTTAGCGCGCGGGTAGGACAAGCCTCAATGCAGTAACCGCACAAAATGCAGCGCAAGTAGTTGATCTGGTAGACGCGCCCGTAACGCTCACCGGGAGAGTACTGGGCTTCGGGGGTGTTGGGGGCGGCCTCAACGTAGATAGCGTCAGCCGGGCAAGCCCAAGCACACAGTTCACAACCAATGCACTTTTCCAGCCCGTCGTCGTAACGGTTGAGCTGGTGGCGGCCGTGGAAGCGAGGCATAACCCGAGGCTTTTCAAAGGGGTAACGCTCAGTTTCCACCGGACGGAACATGGAGGAAATAGTTACCCCGTAGCCGGCCAGGGGCGAGAGCAGTTTAGCTAGCGCCGAGGGCTCGTCACGCAGCCACTGGTCGTGGTTGGAGGCATCAATTTCTTTTTACTCACTTTTCAACCTCCTTGGCAGACTTGGCGGCCACCGCGTGGCGGGTAGAGACAGGCAGTTCCTGCCCGGGCAGCGGCGGGACCGGGTAACCACCGGCGAAAGCGTCAAACTTGTCGCTTTCAGGCTCTTCCTTGTCGGACTTAGATTCAGGCCAGAAGAACAGCACCACCATGGTCACCACGCAGATCACACTTAGACCCAGCAGCAGCTGCTGTGCGTCCATGTCGGTGAAGGCGCGCAGGCCCTGCACAATAGCTACCAGCACAAACCAGGCTAGAGCCACCGGAATCAGGAACTTCCAACCAAAACGCATGAACTGGTCGTAGCGGAAACGCACCAAAGTACCACGGGTCCAAATCATGAAGAACATGCAGGCCCACACCTTGGTTACGAACCACAGCACCGGCCACCAGCCAGAGTCGGCGCCTTCCCAAATCATGGTTAGCGGGCCGGCGCTCCAGCCACCTAGGAACAAGGTGGTGCACACGGCGGAAACGTTGAACATGTTGATGTATTCGGCCAGGAAGAACCAGGCGAACTTCATGGAGGAGTACTCCACCATGTGTCCAGCCACCAGCTCACCTTCAGCTTCAGGAAGGTCGAAAGGCAGGCGGTTAACTTCACCAATCATGGAGATGACGTAGATCAGGAAGCTGGGCAGCAAGCCCACACACCACCACAGGTTGGTCTGTGCGGCCACAATCCCGGAGGTGGACATGGATCCCGAAACCAGGAACACGGTCACAATGGACAGGCCCATGGCCAGCTCATAGCTGATCACCTGGGCGGCGCTACGCACTGCACCAAACAGCGGGTAGGTGGAGTGGGCGGACCAACCACCTAGCACAATGCCGTACACACCAAAGGCGGTGATAGCCAGGATGTAGAGCACCGAAACCGGGAAGTCAGTTAGCTGCAGCGGGGTGTGGTGACCGAAGAAGCTCACCGAAGGCCCAAAGGGGATCACCGCGTAAACCATGAAGGCACAGAAGGCGGCGATGGTGGGGGCCAACAGGTAGATGAACTTCTCGGCGCCCTTAAGCCAGAAGTCTTCCTTCATGATCAGCTTGCCTGCGTCGGCAACAGCCTGAAGCAGACCTAGCGGACCGTTAACGTTAGGCCCTAGACGGGTCTGCATACGGCCCAGGCCGCGACGTTCAACCCACAGCGCCATAATCACGGACAGGATCAAAAATACCGCTAGGAATACGGCTTTGATCAGCGTAATCCACCAGGGGGTGTCAGAAAAGTCCGCAGTTACCCCGGCTGCGGTTGGCAGCGTCATAACGACGGCGTGCATTTACTTCACCTCCGAGAGATTAACGATAAGACCTTGGCCGCCGCCTAGGCTCTGACGCACGGTGGAACCGGCCGAGCATTCGGGAAGCCAAACAGTGTTGGGTGCTAGCGGTGCGATTACCGCCGGCAAAGTGATCGAGCCGGTTTGCGTGCTGACTTGCAGCTGGCTGCCGGAGTGGATGCCATTAGCCTTGGCCAGTTCGCGGGCCACGTAGACCACCGGGCGGCGCGCAGTGGCGGCCAGGTGCTCTTCGAAGTCCTGTAGGCGCCCGCCGTCAAGCATGGGCTTGTGGGTAGCCAGGTAGGCCTGCCCGGGGGCCAGTTTGCTAGTGGCGACGGCGCTGGTGGGCTGCATGTTAGGGTGCGTTGCGCTAATGCCCAGGCCGGCTAGCTCACGGTGTAGCTCAGCTAGGTCATTTACGTGCAGATCAGATCCCATTTCTGCAGCCAGCATGGCCAGTACCTGACGGTCGGTGCGGGCACGTGAAACGTGGGCCTGACCGAAGGGACGCACGCGGCCTTCCCAGTTAACGAAGGTGCCGTTCTTTTCCACGGGCGGGGCCACGGGGAAGACCACGTCGGCGTGCTCGCTGATTTCTGAGCGGCGCACCTCTAGCTGTACCAGGAAGCCAGCTTCGCTCATGGCAGTGCGGGCCAGTCCCGGGTCGCTAAAGTCGCGCAGGTCAACGCCACCAACTACCAGGGCGTCCAGGCCCTCGGCGCTGAGCACAGAGTTAAGGATGGCCTCAGTGTCACGGCCGGCAGCAGCGGGCAGGGCGCCCCATAGCTGCTCAACCTGGGCACGGGCGGCGTCGTCGGAAACTAGGCGACCACCAGGCAGCAGGCCCGGCAGGGTACCAGCCTCGATACCACCGCGTTCACCGGCACGGCGCGGCACCCAAGCCAGGCGGGCACCGGTGCTCTTAGCCAAAGCGTCGACGGCGCTGAGCAGGCCGGGCACCTCGGCGGCGCGTTCACCCACCAGGATGGTGGCGCCCTCAGCGCTAAGGGCCTCGGTTAGCTCGGCGGGCAGGGCCTTAACAGCGGCAACCTCGCTACCGGGGGTGGCGCTGATGATGTTGGCACGTAGCTTTACCGAACCGGCGCTCTTAATCGGAGCCACGGTGTGCACCTTGAGGCCACGGTTGTTTACGGCCTTGTGTAGGCGCAGGAACAGCGAACCACACTCGTCCTCGGGCTCTAGGGCCACCAGCAGCACCGTGCCGGCGCTTTCCAGGCTGGTGTAGTGACGCGGCCAAGGCCACGACCAGCCACGTTAGCGGCGATGAAGGCTTCATCCTCAGCGCCGGCGGGACGTACTCGCTGGTCGATGTCGTTGGTGTGAGCCACGGTGCGGGCAAAGCGAGACCAGGCCCAAGCGTCCTCTAGGGTCAGTCGGGCGCCTGGTAGGAAACCCACGCCACCAGCGGCGATGGCCTTAGCTAGGCCGCGTGCGGCGACGTCGAGAGCGTCGGGCCAGCTGGTGGGAACCAGGGTGCCGTCAGCTTCACGTACCAGCGGGGTGGTCAGGCGGTCCGGAGCGCTGGCCCACGGGAAGGCGAAGCGGTCCTTGTCGGTGATCCACTCTTCGTTGACCTCGGGGTCGTTGCCGGCCATGCGGCGCAGCACCACACCGCGACGCATGTCCACGCGGATGGCGGAGCCGGAGGCGTCGTGCTCGGTTACTGAGTCGGTGGAAACCAGGTCCATGGGGCGGGCCCGGAAACGGTACTTGGCGCTGGTGAGGGCACCTACGGGGCAGATCTGGATGATGTTGCCAGAGAAGTAGGAAGCGAAGGGACGTCCGCTTACATCCTGGTTGCCTACCTCAGCGCCGGCGGTTAGACCGTCCTGCACGCCGCTCTGGCCACCGGGGCCGGCCAAGGTGGGGTCGGGAATCAGGTGGTGCTCGCCGCGAATGTCCTGCGTGCCCGCATAGTCGCCGGGCTCGTGGAAGTCCAGGGCGGTGGCGTCAAAGCGGCCAATCTGCTCGCCGTACATCCCCGAGTGCTCGCCGGCGGGGTGACCGCCACCGCGTCCTTGCAGGGCAATGAAGCGGTCGCCAGCGATCTGGTCTGCGAAACGCACGCAACGCTGGCACAGGATGCAGCGGTCACGGTCTAGCAGGATTTGGCTGGTTAGACGCAGCGGCTTGGGGAAGGTGCGCTTGACATCGGTGAAGCGGGTGACGGACTGGCCGCCCTGTTCCATGAGCTTAAGCGCTTGGTTCTGTAGCGGGCATTCGCCACCCTTATCGCAGACCGGGCAGTCTAGCGGGTGGTTGATCAGCAGGAACTCCATGGTCCCGTTCTGGGCCTTGGCAGCTACCTCGCTGGTTGCCTGGGTTTCAATCTCCATGCCTTCCATGGCGGTCATGGCGCAGGAGGGCTGGGGCTTGGGCATCTTACGTACGACGCCGTCACGCCCGGGCATAGCTACTTCCACCAGGCACTGGCGGCAGTTAGCTGAGGGCTTTAGCAGCGGGTGGTCGCAAAAACGCGGGATGCGCACGCCCACCTGTTCGGCAGCGCGGATGAGCAACGTACCCTTGGGCACGGCTACCGAGGCGCCGTCGATCTTGATATTTACCAGGTCGGTCATAGAAGTCACCGTCCGCTTTCCGTGATTGCACTGGCTGCGTAGGGGAAGAGCTCGCAAGCCGGGGTGGTGTAACCAGCCTCGAACTCAGAGCGGAAACGCTTGATACCGCTTAGCACCGGGGTGGCGGAGGCGTCACCTAGCGCACAGAAGGAGCGCCCAGCGATGTTGGAGGCAATCGACTCCAGCTTTTCCACGTCACCCGGCAGGCCCTTACCTGCCTCTAGGCGCAGCATGATTTGGCGCATCCAGTAGGTACCTTCACGGCAAGGAGTGCACTTACCGCAAGATTCGTGCTGGTAGAACTCGGTCCAGCGAGTCACTACGCGCACTACTGAAACAGTCTCGTCAAATACCTGTAGCGCGCGGGTACCCAGCATGGAGCCGGCGGCGCCTACAGACTCGTAGTCCAGGGGAACATCGAGCTCATCTTCAGTGAAGATGGGGGTGGAGGAACCACCGGGCACCCAGAACTTAAGCTGGTGACCGTCGCGGATACCGCCGCACATGTCGATCAGCTCGCGCATGGTGATGCCGAAAGGCGCCTCAAACTGGCCGGGGTTACGCACGTGCCCAGAGACGGAGAAAATACCGTGACCCTTGGACTTTTCAGTACCCATGGCGGAGTACCAGGCGGCGCTTTCACGCAAAATCCCAGGCACCTGGGAGATGGTCTCAACGTTGTTGATAACGGTGGGACGGGCGTACAGACCGGCCACAGCCGGGAAAGGCGGCTTTAGACGCGGGTGACCACGGCGGCCTTCAAGCGAGTCCAGCAGCGCGGTTTCTTCACCACAGATGTAGGCGCCCGCGCCGGCGTGGGCAGTAATGGTTAGCGGCTGCTTGCCATCCAGGCCGAAACCGGTGTCTAGCAGGCCAGATTCCATAGCCTCACGGGCCGCAGCCAGCAGGCGGCGGTAAACCTGGCTAACCTCACCGCGCAGGTATACAAAAGCGTGGTCGCAACCGATAGCGCGCGAAGTGATCGCTATACCCTCAATCAGGGCGTGCGGGTTACCCATAATAGTGGGGATGTCCTTGCAGGTGCCCGGCTCAGACTCGTCAGCGTTAACTACCAGGTAACGCGGTTTGCCGTCAGGGGCGGGCAGGAATGACCACTTCAGACCGGTGGGGAAGCCTGCACCACCACGGCCGCGCAGGCCGGAAGCCTTAACCAGCTCAACGATTTCGCTGGCCTGCATTTTCTTGGCCTTAGCTAGGCCCTCATAGCCGCCGTGACGACGGTAAACGTCCAGGGTCCAAGAGCGGTCCACACCCCACATGGAGGTCAAGATGGGCGTTAGCGTCCCTGGCGCACTGTAAGCGGGCTGTGCCACTGCAGTGTCACTCACTTGGTTTCCTCCTTCGGTGCGCTCCAGCCCTTTTCCTGGGCGATTGTCTGTCCTAGCAGGCTGGGGGCGCCAGCGCTGATGCCCTCATCTACCAGGCCGTCTTCAAAACCAGCTAGTAGGTGCTCGTTTTGCTTGAAAGTGGGCACCTGCTTGGGGCCACGGGTGGGGCCTACCGGCTTGCCTTGACGCAGCTTGTCCACCAGATCAATGGCCTTGGCGGGGGTCTGGTTGTCGAAAAACTCCCAGTTGACCATCACTACCGGCGCATAGTCGCAGGCCGCATTGCATTCGATGCGTTCTAGCGAAATGCTGCCGTCTTCAGTGACGCCGTCGTTACCGATGCCCAGGTGCTCGCTAACCGCGTCCCAAACCGCGTCTCCACCCATAACCGCACACAGTGCGTTGGTGCATACACCCACGTGGTACTGGCCGCCGGGGTGACGGCGGAACTGGCTGTAGAAAGTGGCTACAGCGCTAACCTCAGAGGTGGTTAGGTTCAGGGTTTCAGCGCAAAAACGGATGCCGTCAGGCGAGACGTAACCGTCATAGCTCTGAATTAGGTGCAGCATCGGGATCAGCGCGCTACGCTCATGCCCGCTGGGTAACGCCCCATGATCTGGGCGCTTTCTTCACGTAGACGCGTCAAAGTTGCTTCGTCATAACTCATCAGCGGTCCACACCTCCTAGTACGGGGTCGATGGAAGCCAGAGTCGGAACGATGTCGGCAAGCATGCCGCCCTCTCCCATAATGGCCATGGACTGCAGGTTAGAGAAGGAAGGATCCCTGAAGTGCACGCGGTAGGGGCGAGTGCCGCCGTCGGAAACTAGGTGCACACCCAGCAGACCCTTAGCGTGCTCAACCGTCTGGTAAACCTGCCCTGCGGGCACGTGGAAGCCCTGGGTGACCAGCTTGAAGTGGTGGATCAGGGACTCCATGGAGGTGCCCATGATTTCACGCACGTGCTCTAGGGACTGGCCCTGGCCATCAGCGGCTAGGCTCATGCGGGCCGGCCAAGCAATAGCTGGGTCATCTACCATGGTGGGCTCGCCCTCTAGCTGCTCTAGGCGCTCAAGGCACTGGGAGACAATCTTGAGGGACTGGAAGCATTCATCCATACGCACGCGCATACGGTTGAAGCAGTCAGAGCGGTCGTAAACCGGCACGTCAAAGTCGTAGGTTTCATACCCGCAGTAGGGGGCGCTCTTACGCAGGTCCATCGGGTAGCCGGTGGCGCGCAGGCAGGGGCCGGTCAGGCTCAGGGCCATGGCCCCAGCCAGGTCAATCTCACCAATGCCGATCATACGGCCGCGCAGAATCGGGTTACCCATGCACAGCTTTTCCAGCTCGCCCAGGTCGCGCTTGATGTTGGGCAGGGTGGAGCGGATGAACTCTACCGCGCCTGCGGGAATGTCTTGGGCTAGGCCGCCGGGGCGCACAAAGGCGTGGTTCATGCGCAGGCCGGTAATCATTTCGTAGGCGCGCAAAATGTTTTCGCGGCCACGGAAGGCGATGGTCAGCAAGGTGGTACCACCCAGCTCGTTACCACCGGTTCCCACTGCGATCAGGTGGGAGGCGATGCGGTTTAGCTCCATGAGCAGCACGCGCACCACCGAGGCCTTCTCGGGCACCTGGCCAGTAATACCCAGGGCCTTTTCCACCGCCAGAGCCCAAGCCACTTCCTGGAAGAAGGGGGCCACGTAATCCATACGGGTTACGAAGGTGGCGCCTTGGGTGAAGGTGCGGAACTCCATGTTCTTTTCGATACCTGTGTGTAGGTATCCGGTGCCTACGCGCACATCGGTGACATGTTCACCTTCCACCTCTAGCACCAGGCGCAGCACGCCGTGGGTGGAGGGGTGGACGGGACCCATGTTCAGCACGATGCGGTCATCGCGCATGCGTTCTTCTTCATCGCGGGCAGCAATCTGGGCTAGTACTTCATCCCAGTCGCCACCGTTGGTTTGGAACTGGGGAGCGTCAGCGGCCAGAGAGTCTAGTGCTGCACCGGTTGCGTGAATGCTCATCAGCGGTAAGACCTCCGAGTGTCAGCGGGGGGCGTGGATGCGCCCTTGTATTCGACCGGGATACCACCTAGCGGGTAATCCTTGCGTTGGGGGTGGCCTACCCAGTCATCGGGCATGGCCGTGCGGGTGAGGCCGGGGTGAGCGTCAAAAACGATGCCCATCAGGTCCCAGGTTTCGCGCTCGTGCCAGTCGTTACCGGGGTAAACGCTAACTACTGAGGGCACGTGCGGGTCGGCGTCGGGAACAGCTACCTCAATGCGCAGCTGACGGCTGCCGTGGGTTAGGCTCATCAGCTGGTAGCAGGCGTGCAGTTCGCGGTCTTTGTCGCCGGGGTAGTTAACACCCGAGACCCCAATGCACAGCTCAAAGCGCAGGTCGGGGTCGTCACGCAGGTACTGCATTACGGCCACCAGGTGCTCGCGTACCACAAAAATGGTTAGCTCTCCGTTTTCTACAACTACCTTCTCGATTACCTGGGAGGGTTCCAGCCCGCCCTTGCGTAGGTCTTCGATTAGGTCGTCGACGACGGCGTCGAACCAGCCACCGTAGGGGCGCACCGCTGCGGGGGCTAGGGTGATTACCTGGCTGAGGCCGTCAAAACCGGTGGTGTCACCAGCGTCTTTGGCCCCAAATAGGCCGTGTTCGCTGCCGATAACTTCCAGGGCTAGCTGCGGGCGTACGGCGACGCCATCAATCTGGGCTACGGGCGCCTCGGTTGCCTGGCTTAGCTCTTCACTCATGCCAGCAGGCCTTTCTGTGCGTGGTTGGGGGCGGCGGCCAGGGCGGCAGCCTCGACGGCGCGAGCGATCTCCTTGCGGTGGCCCAGCAGCGGGCGCTTAGAGATCTGCTTGGTCAGCTCCAGCATGGCGTTGATCAGCATTTCGGGGCGCGGGGGGCAGCCGGGCAGGTAGATGTCTACCGGCACAATGTGGTCGGCGCCCTGCACTACGGCGTAGTTGTTGAACATACCGCCGGTGGAGGCGCAGGCACCCATAGAGATAACCCACTTGGGCTCAGGCATCGAGTCGTAGACGTTACGCACGATGGGGCCATCTTGTGGCTTACACGCCCGGACACGATCATTACGTCGGCGTGACGCGGCGAGGCACGGAACACCTCCCAACCGAAACGGGCCAGGTCGAAGCGAGGGCCGGCGGTGGCCATCATTTCGATAGCGCAGCAGGCCAGACCCATGGTGACAGGCCATAGCGACCGTGACTGAGCTAGGCCGGCCACGGTCTCAACGCTGGTTAGCAGGAATCCGGGGTTACCGGCTTGGTTTTCTTGGCTCATGCTTTATCCCCTTATCAGTCCCAATCCAGGCCGCCACGACGCCATTCAAGGACGTAGGGAACGGTGATTAGGGCGATGAAAATAAGCGCTGCTACCAGCCCGAACAGGCCTAGCTTTGCGAAAGAGCTGGCCCAGGGGTAGAGGAACACGACCTCAATGTCGAAAATGATGAAGGTCATACCTACCAGGTAGAACTTGACTGGGAAGCGCCCGTGAGCGTTGTTGGCAGGAGTTGGATCCACACCGCACTCATAGTTACGCACCTTGGTGGAGTTGCGCCGGTTGGGGCTGATAATGGCAGACATTGCCAGACCACCAATGGCGATAAGTAGCGCAACTGCCCCCATCACCAGTAAGGAGACATAGGGATTCACGGCGAGAACACCATCCTTTTACGCACAGAGATTGACCTTTAAACTGTAGTAGCTAGGTGCCAGGGGTTGCGCACACGACGCGTTTAACCTCTAGCTTTTCCCAATATTACGCCAAAAGTTCGTTTTTACGACGGATTGTCACACCTAAGTAAAATGCTTTATTACGCGCGGTTTAGCTTGCTTAAATCTGCGCTCATAAACTCTAAAACCTGAGATGATTAGACCATGTCACGAGCCAGCCTAAATAAGGACCCGCGCGAAGTAGCGGGCATGTTCGACACTGTCGCCCGCCGCTACGATTTAACCAATGACGTCATGAGCGGTTTCCAAGTGCGCGCCTGGCGAGCAGTTACCCGTGCAGCTGTGGGCGCCGGCCCCGGCATGAAGGTTTTGGACCTGGCTGCGGGCACGGGCACCTCCACTAACGACTATGCCCTTACCGGCGCCCAGGTGGTGGCCTGCGACTTCTCCATTGGCATGATGCAGGAGGGTAAGCGCCGTTACCCGGAGCTGCAGTTTGTGGCTGGGGATGCCACCGCTTTGCCTTTTGCCGACGACGCTTTTGACATGGTCACTATCTCTTACGGCCTGCGCAATGTGAACGACACTTTGGCGGCTTTACGCCAAATGTATAGGGTTACTAAGCCCGGGGGGCGGATTGTGATTGCGGAGTTTTCCACCCCCACTACCCCGGTGGTGCGTGAGAGCTACAAGTGGTTTTTAGGTCACGTAATGCCCCCGGCGGCCCGGATGTTTTCTTCCAATGTTGAGTCTTATGACTATTTGGCTGAGTCGATTTTGTCTTGGCCTAACCAGGAGGAGTTGGCGCAGCTGCTGCTTGAGGCCGGTTGGCGTCAGGTGGCTTATAAGAACCTCTCTGGCGGCATTGTGGCGCTGCATCAGGCGGTTAAGCCCAGCGCATGAGCGGTCAGCTGTTTTTGCACCTCTACCCCACTGTCGGTTAGCCCCGGCGTTGGCTTGACTGATTTTTTGTATGCGCCGACGTCGGTCAGCTGCTGGTTGCATGAGGGTTACGGCTTGGTGGGTTTGGGGCGCCTGCTCACTTTAAGCGCCCCGCCTGCCAAGCCAGTCTCGACGCCGTCCACAGAGTCGGTCTCGACGGCGTCCGCAGAGCCAGCCGTCTCTACCCACTTTGCCCAGCCAGGCCCCTCCCCTAGCGCAGATACTCCCTGCCATAACCCGCCTAGGCGCATTGAGCAGCTGCGTCAGGCTTGGCGCCATGAGGTGGGTCAGGCCAGTTGGGTTGACCAGGTGCGTCGCCCTGGCAGTGGGCCACTAGCGCTGGGAGCTATCACTTTTAGCGCTACTTCCCAGGCTAGTTCGGTGCTGGTGGTACCCCAGGTTTTGGTGGGGCGCGACCGTCAGGGTTGGTGGCTGACTCGCTTTGAGCTCTCCCCCGCCACGACGGCGTCGCGCGGCGAGGTTTTTAGGGGCCAGCCCTACAGCCCTCAGCTAAGTTTTGTGCGCGCCGTGGCTGAAAACGCAGCTGAAAACGCTGGCTTGGCAGATATTTTGGATTTTGTCTGTGCGCAGGCCCAGGCTGCTTCGGCCACCAAAACCAGCCCTGCAGGTGCGCAGGGCCAAGCAAGCGCCGCCACTAGCGCGGGCAGCCCGGCCGTCGTCGGACAAACAAACGCGCCCGTCGTCGGACAAACAAGCCCGGCCGCCGTCGGACAAACAAGCCCGGCCGCCGTCGAGAGCGCCAAAACCAGCCAAAGCAGCACACTTAGCGACTCTCAGTGGACCGGGGCAGTTGAGCTCGCTACGCAGGCGCTGAAGCAAATCGGGCCATCAAAGTGGTGCTGGCACGCGACAGCTACCTGAGCAGCTCGCTCACGCTGGGCGCCACGCTAGAGCACCTGGCCACGCGCTTTGCCACCACCTGGACTTTTAGCGTAGACGGGATGATTGGGGCCAGCCCCGAGATGCTGTTGCAGCTGCGTGAACGGGAAGTGTTTTCGCGCGTCCTGGCGGGCACAGCCCGGCGCCGAGCCAATATGGACCAAGGCGAACTAGAGCAGCTAGCTGATTGGCTGCGCGGCTCACCTAAAAACTCTCGCGAACACCAGTTGGCGGCGGCCTCAGCGGTTAAGGCGCTCACCCCCATCACTGAGCAGTTGCGCGTCAGCGAGCCTTTTGCACTGACCCTGCCTAACGTGATTCACTAGCCACCGATATTTACGGCCAGGTAGCCGGCGACACGGGAGCGTTAGCGCTGGTAGAAGCACTACATCCGACGGCGGCAGTATGCGGCACCCCCACAGCGGCGGCCGCGCAGCTGATCGGCGAGCTTGAAGGCATGGACCGCGAGCGCTATGCCGGGCCGGTGGGCTGGGTGGATTGGCGCGGTGAAGGCCAGTGGTGTATTGCGTTGCGTAGTGGGCAGGTTCTGGCTCCAACTGCGCAGACAGCTGGTACGCAGAGCGGCCCGGCTGGCTACCCGATGGGTAACCAGCCGGTGGGTTCGGTGCGGATTTTTGCGGGCGCAGGCATTATGCCCGATTCAGTTGCCGCCGATGAGCTGGCGGAAACTAACGCCAAAATGGCGCCTATGCGCGCCGCTTTGGGTTTGTAGCCCGAGGCCGGACGCGCGGCCCGAGCCTGGGTTTAACCCGTCGCCTGGTTTACCACCCAAGCCTGGGCGTGCGGCCCTTACTTGTCGTCGGGGCGCTCAACCAGTTTGACGGTAACTTCCATCTTGTTTGAGCCGCGCGCAACGGTGAACTTGACCTGGTCGCCGGCGCTGAACTGGCGCACGTAACCCATCAGGGCCGCCGATTCGCCTACTGCGTGACCGTCAACAGCCAAGATCACGTCGCCTTCACGCAGGCCCGCGTTGGCGGCCGGGGTGCCCGAGCCAACCTTGGTGATCTTAGCTCCGGCGCGGGTTTCGCCATTAACTGTGGCGCCGCCGTCTTCAAGCGAAACACCCAGGTAGGCGTGGGTGGCTTTACGATCCTTGATCAGCTGCTGGGCCACCTTATTGGCCAGGTCAATAGGGATGGCAAAGCCGATACCGATGTTTCCGCTACGTGCGCCGCCCGAAGAGGAGGAAGAGCTCAGGGTGGCAATGGAGGAGTTAATGCCGATAACTCGTCCCTGTGAGTCGAATAGCGGGCCACCGGAGTTACCGGGGTTAATGGCGGCGTCAACCTGGATGGCGTTGGTGTAAACGCGTTGGTTGGCTGAGGAGCTAGAGGAGTCATCACTGGACTCGCCCTTAGTGACTACCGGGCGGTCTAGGGCTGAGATGATACCGGTGGTGGCGGTGGAGGAAAGTCCCAGCGGGGCGCCGATAGCCATTACGCCCTGGCCTACCTTCAGGTCCTTGGAGGAGCCGATTTGGGCTACGGTCAGGTCTGAGGGGGCGTTCTTGATTTGACTACCGCCAGGTCATTGGCGGGATCAGTGCCGGTTAGTTCCAGCTCGTAGATACGCCCGTCTTTAAGCTGGGCGTATAGCGCGCTAGCCCCGGCTACCACGTGGTTGTTGGTGATGATGTGGCCTTGCTTGTCGATAACCACACCCGATCCACTGGCGCCGCCGTCAGAGAGCTTGGCCCGGATGTAAACCACGGAGCTGGAGACGTTTTCGGCTACTTTTTGCCAGTCAGGGGTTTGACCCTGGCTGGTTACCAGTTTGGTGTTACCTTGGTTGTTGGCTGAGACGGTGGAGGTGGAGGTGATGGAAGGCTGAGCTTCATCTGTGGCGCCGGCATAGTACATGCCGCCGGCGGTGATACCTGAGGCCACCAGGGCGGTGGTCAGCGATAGGGCCATCACCCCGCCCCAACCCGGGGAGCTCTTCTTGTTGTCGCTGTTAGAGGTGTAGTTGGCACCATTGTTGTAGCCGCCGGGGTAGCCGCTAGCAGGAGCGGAGGGAGCTGCGGGGGCGCTAGAGGGAGCATAGGGGGCCTGGCCATAGGGGGCGGCGCCATAGTTTCCGGCCGGCCTAGCACCATAGTTGGGGGCGTAGGGGTTACGGGGCTGGTAGTTATCGCTCATCAATAGTTCTAATTGCTTAGCGGTAGCTAACAATGGCTACCTTATGGACGCTAATCATACTGACGTGGTCATTTGGTGGAGTTAGCAGCAACCCTTAAACAAGTTTGACATGCACCAGGCTACGGCCCTCAATTGTCTTAGACAATAGGGATTGCAGCCCATCGACGTCGTCAATTACGCTCACATGGGCGCCAAATGCGGCTGCTGCCTGTGCGAAATCAACCTGCTGTGCGGTAGTGAAAAAGCGTAGGAAATAATTACTTAACTCGCTGGCGCCATATTCAAGGCCGCTAAATATTTTGCCGCCATGATCGTCTAACACGATTACTTGCAGGTCCACCTCGGTTTCTGTAACTGCCTTAACCAGGCCGGTTAAGTCGTGTGCTGCCGCTAAATCCCCAATAATTACCCGCACTGGTTGGCCACTGGCCCAGGCTAGGCCCACGGCGGTGGAGATAGTCCCGTCAATACCGGCTAATCCACGATTAGCCACTACTGGGCCGGGCATCTTTTTCAGTTGCTTACCCGCAGGTAATCGAGCATCTAGATAGCGGATGGTCATCGAAGAAGCTGCCATTAAAGTAACGCTGCTTTCTAGGCCGTCGCTGTGAATTGCTGTTGATTGGCTATGAGATTTGTATTGTGAGGTGGCCTGCCAGGTAGTTAAAGCCATTTGTGCGGCTTTAGTTACGCTGGTGGCGTTTAGTTGTTGTTGGCCGGCTTGTAGCCAGCGTTGTAGCCACAGCGGTGACGGAGCGTTTTTGCCGACGCCGGCGCCCGCCCCCGCAGCTGCACTCGCGCTGGCATCTCCACCTGCATCGGCGTCTGCGCCCGCCTCCGCACCGGCGCCGCCACCCGGGATATTTAGGCTGCTTAGAGCCTGTTCTAGGGTGGTTACGTAGGCGGCTTGCCCGCTCACGTCACTCCAGCGCGCCCGGTTGGTGAGCACCACCTGGTAAATATCCTCTCGCGCCAGTAGCGCGCCGATGGGGCGGGTGAGGGTGGGGTGCCCGACTACCAGCAACTGCTCGATCTCTTGAGAAAGCTGAGCGCCGTCGCCACCAACTGAGCCGTCGCCACCAGCTAAAAGCGCACTGTAGGCAGCCACTGCGTTGGCGTTGGTGCGCACTAGCGAGGTGGGTTCAGCCAGTAGCGGCCACCCCCAAGCGTGGGCCAGGGAGGCGGCATAGTGGGCTAACTCGGCGTCGTCGTTGTCCCCCACCACAATCACCCCACGCCGGGCGGGATCTAAACCTAAGCGGCACCCTACCTGGCTGACTGTAACCCCATTTAGCTGCTCCTCTAGGGGCTTGCGCGCACGCAGCCAGTGGGTTTTAGGCTCCAAATGCGGCACTTGCCAGGGGGCGGCGGGGGCCAGCGGCGGGGCTAGGCGCACGTTTAGATGCACCGGGCCGGGGTCTAGGCTTAGGCGCCCTGAAGCTGCAGCTACCGCTCGGCGTACTTGATTGGCGACGGCGCCGCTTGCGTTAGTGTCGCCCAGGTCCGCCTGGTAGCGGGTGGCGGCGCCAAAAATCCCGGTTTGCACCGTGGTTTGGCTGGCGCCAGTGTTGACCAGGGCGTGGGGGCGGTCGGCACTCAAAATTATTAGCGGCACCCCGGCGGCGTCGGCCTCCACCACGGCAGGGTGCGCGTTAGCTACCGCGCTACCGGAGGTCATAACCGCCACGGCGGGGCGAGCTAGGCCTTCATGCAGCCAGTCGGAACGGGAGGCGCCTAAAGCCACAAAGGCGGCGCTGCGCTCATCAACCACCACGCGCAACTGCAGGTATCCGGCCTGCGCGGCGTCGGCCAGGGCGTAGGTCAGCGGGGCGTTACGTGAACCTGGGCTAATCACCACCCGCTTAACCCCGGCTTCAACTAGGGATGCCACCACGGCGCGGGCAAGTAAGGTGGCCTGGCTTTCCACGGTGGCCGGGATTTCTGGGGACGTCACCTTTGGGCTGGCCGGCGGCTGAGCGGCCGGGAGGGCGGCGCCGCTGGGAGCGGATGCTTCTTGGGGGGTCACAACTGGCCTAACTAGTTGGGTCTCTAGCGCGCCAAGGCGCCAGATGTGGTTTTAAGTTTAGCTAGCTAGCAGGGAGCTTAGGCGCACCAGGCGCTGGCACCAGCGCTCGCGTAGAGGCTCGCTAGCGGGCGGGATACGCTCAACGGACACCGACTGTCCAAGCAGCAAATGCCCATTTACCGGCCTAAACGGTGACTCAATCACGTCTTCTTGCAGCAGCGAGCCGGTGGCCAGGCCGCAAGCATAGGGCAGCTCATCTAGAGTTCCAGCTAGGCGCAGACCGGCGTAAATCCCCACCGAAGTGTCTAGGGCTGAAGAAACCACCGCTGGCATTTCTAACCGCTTATAGATTTCATAAGCAGCGCTTATACCACCTAGTGGAGCCACTTTTAGTACGGCCACATCCGCCGCCTCTAACTGCCGTACTGCCATAGGGTTGGCATCTAGACGCAAGGATTCATCGGCGGCGATTGGCACCTGGAGTTTGCGGCGTAAAACCGCCAGATCAGCGGTGGAGCGGCAAGGCTGCTCAGCATATTCGAGCCCGCCGGCTGCGCGGTCATATAGGGGTAGTAGCTTTAGGGCCTGATCCAAATCCCAGGCGGCATTTACATCAATGCGCAGAGCCGCCCCTGGCCCCATGGCGCCGCGCACCGCTTCTAGGCGCTGTAGATCCTCACTTAAACAATCGGGCTTGTCGGCCACCTTCACCTTGGCGGTGTGTATGCCTGCGCCCACTGCTGCGAGCGCACGCGCCTCAGCTTCCCCAGGCCCCAGGGCGGCGATAGTGGTGTTAACCGGAATTTGGTGGCGTTTAGGCTCGGGGACGCCTTGGTCAGCTAGCGGTTTCGTGGCTTGGCTCAGGGCGCTGGCCAGCCATTTAGCGCTGTGGCTATCAGGGTGGTTCCAAAATGGGGCGCACTCTGCCCACCCGTCGGGGCCATGCACTAGGACGCCGTCGCGCACGGTGATACCGCGAAAGCGCACCCGCATGGCGATTGAGAAAACCTCTACCCGGTCAATGCTTTCCCACAGCGCAGCGGCTGGCGGGGGGCATTGCTTACGGATTGTTTCAAGCATGGCCCCCATTATTCCTTAGCGACGACGCCGCCCTGCCAGCCCCGTACGTCACCGCCTCCTCGCGCACCGGGGTGGGCGACATAACGCTGCCGCGCCGCAGTAGGCACCGCCTAGCGCGTAGTAAAGGCGACATAACGCCGTCGCCGTTAGCGGGCCCTAAACGCAACCAAGACCGCCTTAAAGACGGCCTTGGCAACTAAATCCGATTGCAGCTAGCTATCAGCGGTAGGGCTGCTCCAAGGGAACTTCCGGGTCGGGCTGGTGGGTGATGCGGTTACGCAGGTCGCGGCGCACAATTTCAATCGACCACAGCCACACTACGTGACCTAGGGCTTCAGAGAAGTGCTCGGACCAGGTCTGGCCGCCAGCAACCCACGGGAAGGGGCTGGGCACCCAACCCAGCAGCGGCATGAACACCACGTGCGCACCGATCCACACCAGTAGACCAAAGGCAGCGCCCTGCCACAGCTTAATCTTGGGGAAGTACTCGGCGGCAATGCAGTACAGCAGCGCAAACGCAATGGCAAAGCTGATCAGCTAAAAGCACCGAAACGTACGCATAGATAAGTTTAAACTGACACCAGGTTAGGCTGCCATGACCTTAGGTATAGATGGCTAGCAAAGCCCAGTTCAGAGCCGGTTTTAGAAATAGTACGGGAAGGATGACCAGTCTGCCGGGCGTTTGTTGACGAAAGAGTCACGCCCTTCCACAGCCTCATCGGTCATGTAGGCCAGGCGCGTAGCTTCACCAGCAAAGACCTGCTGACCGGCCAAACCGTCGTCGGCCAGGTTGAAAGCAAACTTAAGCATACGGATGGCCTGGGGAGATTTGGTGGCTATAATCTCGCCGTATTCAATGGCTTTATTTTCTAGTTCTCCGTGGTCTACCACCTCGTTGACCACCCCCCAACGCTCGGCGGTTTCCGCGTCATAGGTGCGAGCCAGGAAGAAAATTTCGCGGGCACGTTTATCGCCCACCTGGCGTGCTAGCAGGGCCGAGCCGTAGCCGGCGTCGAAAGAACCCACATTGGCGTCGGTTTGCTTAAAAAGCGCGTACTGACGTGAAGCAATCGACAGGTCACACACCACGTTTAGGCTGTGACCACCGCCTGCCGCCCACCCGGGCACGGCCGCAATAACCACTTTAGGCATGGTGCGAATTAGGCGCTGAACTTCCAAAATATGCAGCCTGCCAGCGCGGGCGGCGTCGATACGTTCACGCCTGGCGGTAGTGGAGGCCAGCTGCCCGCTGGGGTCTAGCGTTGCTATAGGCTCTGGTGCTCCCTGCGCCCCACTTTCTGCGGTTTTTTCTGTCGACGACGCCGGCTCTGGGGCCTGGGTGGGCTCAACTTCGTAGCGGTATCCGTCGCGACCACGGATACGCTGATCGCCGCCGGAACAAAAAGCCCAGCCGCCGTCGCGCGCCGAGGGACCATTACCGGTGAGAATAACCGTGCCCACATCCCCACTCATGCGGGCATGGTCAAGGGTGCGGTAAAGCTCATCCACGGTGTGAGGACGAAAAGCATTACGCAGCTCAGGGCGGTTAATGGCCACGCGCACAATCGGCTTATCAGTGCAGTTACCGTTTTCGTCGCGGCTAACTGCCCGGTGATAGGTGACGTCAGTTAGATCCTCAAAACCGGCGATGTCACGCCACTTAGTGGGATCAAAAATTTCAGAAACCTGCTTGGGAAGCGGGTAGTGCGCGCTCATGGACACAGTTTAACTGTGCCCTAGACCGCCAGTAGGGCTAGGCCCAGGCTCAGGCCGTAAACCAGCTCATAAATACCAGCCATTTTCAGGGCGCCGATTAGTTCACGGCCCTTAGCTTTAGCCGCTACCGGGCGCCAAGCCAACAGGGCCAGCTGCCCCCACAGCACAATCGCCACCACAGATACGGCCGCCAACACGCCCAGGGAGCCACCCGGCTCACCCCCACCCCACAAAGTAGCTAAACCCAAAACCAGGGGCGCCAGCAGCATCACCTGGTAGAGGCGACTAGCACGCTCATAACCCAAACGCACCGCCAAAGTGCGTTTGCCGTGGGCCGGGTCGGTTTCAATATCGCGCAGGTTGTTAACCATCAGCAGCGAGCAGGCAATCAAACCCACCCCCACAGCGGTCAGCCAACCCCACCAAGGCACCGCGTGAGCCTGCGTGTAGGTAGTGCCGGCAGTAGCCACCAGCCCAAAGAACACAAACACAAACACTTCACCCAAACCCAAGTAGCCATAGGGTTTAGCGCCGCCCGTGTAAAACCAAGCTGCCGCCACAGCCGCCACGCCCACCGCAATCAGCCACCAGGTGCCGCTTAAAGCCACCAAAATCAGGCCAAACAGTGCCCCGGCGCCAAAGCAACCAAAGGCTGCGTGCTTAACCTTAACCGGCTCCACCAGCCCAGAAGCGGTCAGGCGGGCCGGGCCAGTGCGCTCGTCGTCGGTGCCACGAATCCCGTCAGAGTAGTCATTAGCCAGGTTGCAGCCAATCTGCAAAGCCAACGCCACCAGGGCCGCCAGCAAGGCAGCCACGGCGTCGAACCTACCCAAAGCACCAGCCACGCCCGAGCCTGCCAACACCGGCGCTAAAGCAGCCGGCAACGTACGCAGACGCACCACCTCAGCCCACTTAGCGGCCTCAAGCCGACTAGCTGCAGATTTAGCCTTAGGCTCCGGATCCGGCTCCGGCTCAGCCACCACCTTGGTTAAATCTTCAGGCACAGGCTGAGCCACAGAGCGGCGCATAGCCAAAGGACGACGCGGACGACGCGGGGCTACTTCACTCACAAGCCAAGCCTATCTCGCCTAGGGCTAGCGGCGCGGGAACCTCTCAGGCGCCCAGGTCACAGGTGACAGCGAAACCAGTAGACAAATCCGTGATAGTCACCTGCACCGTAGAAGCAGAAGAAACTACGTAACGCTCCTCAATCAGCGGGCCATTATCAATACGCTCCACCGCAACCTCAGCCAGGTCAACCCCCCGGTCCTCCTGCAGCTGGCGAGTGAAGGGGAACAGCACCGTGCCAGCCGGGGAAACCTCACCCACGGGCACACCATAAGCGTCCGTCTCGGTGTACTCCACAAACCGGAAGTGACCCACGTTGTGGGCAGCCTGGTAGGTACGCACCAAGCTCACATCCCCGCTAGGAGCCAGCGACAAGTCAGCACCCAGCAGCGGGTCAAAGCTAACCTCCTGACCGCCGCGCATCTCACGGAACACACCCACGCCACGTGAAAGCTTGTCATACAGGGCGTAACCAGAGTCAGGGTCAGCCGCAATAGCCAAACCAATAGCGGTAGAAGCAGCCGTGTAGCTAGAACGGTGCACACGGTAGCCATAACGCTGCTTAAGGGCGCGAGTAATAGCCGGCAGGTGGGCGGCGCCACCAACCACATACAGACCCGCAGTCTCAGTGGTGAGCGCAAACTTACCGCGCGCATTAACATGCACCAACGGCTCCATAGCGGCAAAAGTACGCTCAATCAGCTCATCAATAGCCTCATAGAAAGCCTTAACCGGCACGCTCACGCTCTTACCCAGAGCCTCAACCGCCACCGAACGCGAGTTGGGGTTCAAAGACTCCTTAGCGATACGGCATTCGTGCAGCAGCAGGTTCAGCTCACGCGAGCTTAGCTGCTCGCGCTCGCGGCCCAGCTTGGCCAAAACCAGGTCAGCTAGGGCAGAGTCAAAGTCGTCACCACCGAGCTGGTTGTGACCATAAGAATCAATCACCTCGTGGCGCTTACCCTCGCAAGAAACCAGGGAGGCGTCAAAAGTGCCACCACCTAGGTCATAAACCAGTACGCGGGTGCGCTTGGAGTTAATGGTGGAGGCGTAACGCTGGGTGTATTCAAAACCGGCAGCACTGGGCTCATTAATCATGGACAGCACCTGCCAGCCGCCACGTTCAAAAGCCTCAATAGTCATTAGGCGCTGACCACTAAAAGCGTGGGCAGGAATACCAATTACCGCCTCCAGCGGTTCATTTTCACGCAGCGGGCTGATAGTGGAGGACTCACGCACCTGCTGAGCCACATAAGCCAAAAAGCCGCTAACTAGCTCCATAATGGGATAGCTGCGCTCCCCCAGGCTCACCTGGGTGTTAGGGGTGACGTCAACATCAGACAGCAGGCGTTTAATTGAACGCAGGAAATCGCCGCCAGTCAGGGCCACGGCTTCAGCTTCAAAACCGTAGACAAGTTTGGCTCCATCCCAGGCCACTAAGGACGGAATGTAATCGATCCAGTCGCCTGCTTCATTGCCAAAACTGACAACTGGGTAGTTGCCACGGTCCGCATAAGCGACGGTAGTGTGGGTGGTTCCAAAAATCGACGCCGAATCTCATGTGCCAAGCCTATGGCAGCGCAAAGATTATAACCAATAGACGACACGCAAATGAGACGCAATATTGCCAGATAGACATGGTTTAATACACCTTCTTATAGAAAACCAGCAGGTGGAGATTGAATCTAACGATGCATTCAATCTCCACCTGCTTAGTGTTCAGGTCTAGAGTTCAACGCGTTTGACCGCGCTCTAAACCTGTTAGGTGTGTTTTAGGTGCGTGCTTAGACGCGCGCCAGTGACTGCTTAGCCTTAGCCACCACGTTATCCACGGTGAAACCAAAGTACTCAAACAGCTCAGCGGGCGTAGCCGACTCGCCGTACTCATCAATGGCAATGATCTCGCCGGCGTCGCCAACCCATTCGCGCCACCCCATAGAGGAGGCAGCCTCCAGGGCCACGCGGGCCTTTACCTGGCTGGGTAGCACCGACTCACGGTACTCGGCATCCTGCGCGTGGAACCATTCCCAGCAGGGCACAGACACCACGCGGGTGGGGATACCTTCAGCTTCTAGAGCCTGGCGTGCCTCAACCGCCAAAGCCACCTCACTACCGGTAGCCAGCAGCAGCACCTGCGGCTTGGAGTTGCTGGCCTCAACCAGGGTGTAGGCGCCACGCAAAGTACCTTCAGCGGGAGCGAAGCCGCCCTCAGTGCGGTCAAAGACCGGCAGGTTTTGACGCGATAGCACCAAGCCGGTGGGGCCATCAAGGTGTGCCAAGGCGCCGAGCCAAGCCTGCGCAGCCTCGTTGGCGTCAGCGGGGCGAACCACGCTTAGACCAGGGATAACTCGCAGTGAAGCAATGTGCTCAATGGGCTGGTGGGTGGGGCCATCCTCACCCACGCCGATAGAGTCGTGGCTCCACACAAAGACGGTGGGCAGCTTCTGCAAAGCAGCCAGGCGCACAGCCGGACGCATGTAGTCAGAAAATACCAGGAAGGTACCGCCATAGGCGCGGGTCAGCCCCGACTGCACAATACCGTTGAGCATGTTACCCATAGCGTGCTCGCGCACCCCGAAGTGGATAATGCGCCCGTAGGGGCCATTTTCCTCAGGGTTTAGTGAGCCTTCGGGCAGGAACTCGCTGGCACCAGCAATGTTGGTCATGTTGGAGCCACCCAGATCAGCAGAGCCACCCCACAGCTCAGGCAGTGTGGAGGCGATAGCCGACAGGGTCTTGCCACTGGCTGCGCGGGTGGACAGGCTAGAGCCCGCCTCGAAAACCGGCAGGACGTCGTCGAGCTCAGCCGGCAGTAGGCCAGCACGTACTCGCTCTAGCAGCTCCAGGGCCTGCGGGTTAGCCTGCCCCCAAGCCTCAAAACGCTTTTCCCAAGCGGCGTGCAGCTCAGCGCCGCGCTGGCCAGCCTGGGCCCGGGCGTGTTCCAGCACCTGCTCCGGCAGAGCAAAACGCTCGTTGGGGTCTAGGCCAAGGTTCTGCTTGAGACCAGCCACCTCGCTCTCACCCAGCTTGGCGCCGTGGGAGGAGGCACTACCCTGCTTGGTGGGGCATGGCCAGGCAATGATGGTGCTCAGGCGGATCAGTGAAGGACGCTTAGTTTCTGCGCGAGCAGCTTCTAGGGCCTCGTGCAGGGCCTTTACGTCCTCGTAGTAGCCGCCGTCGCTACCAGCATTGCGCCAGTCCACGTGCGCAGTGTGCCAGCCCTGAGCGGCAAAACGGGCCTCAACGTCGTCGCGGAAAGCCAGGGCGGCGTCACCTTCAATGGTGATGGCGTTATCATCCCAGATAACGATCAGATTGCCCAGCTCCTGGGTGCCCGCGAAGGAGGCGGCCTCAATGGTTACGCCTTCTTGCATACAGCCGTCACCGGCAATCACGTAGATGTTGTGGTCAAAAATTGACTCGCCGGCAGGGGTGGCGGCGTCGTAGAGGCCATGCTCGCGGCGGGCGGCCGCAGCCATACCCACCGCAGCGGCAAAACCGGAGCCTAGCGGACCGGTGGTGGCCTCCACGCCCGGGGTGTGACCATATTCAGGGTGTGCGGGGGTGCGCGAGCCACGCTTACGCAGCTGCTCCAGATCGCTAACCTCCAGCCCGTAGCCAGCTAGCACCAGCTGCACGTACTGCATCACCGAGGCGTGCCCGGCACTGAGGATAAAACGGTCGCGTCCGAGCCAAGTGGGGCAAGCCGGGTCTACTCGCATCTCCTTCTGGTAGAGCAAGTAGGCCGCCGCCGTCAGGGAGATTGCAGCGCCCGGGTGTCCGGAGCCAACCTTCTCCACGGCGTCTGCCGCCAGTGCCTTGCCAAACGCCACTGCACGCTCATCTAGCTCATTCCAGCTAAACGATTTAGTCATTCAAAAGTGCCTTTCTTATTATCCTGGCAAGCTACGGGCTTTATAGCACCCTATAAGCTTACTCTGGTTTAGTTCTTGGCGTTGGCATTGAGGTGGTCAACCGTGGAGTGGATTTGCTCGCGTAGTGCCGGGTAACGCTCCATGTAGGTTTGGAAGTAGAACTGGTATTCCTCGTGGGCCTCGGGGTTGGGCTCGATGGTTTCGGTTACGTGCACCATGTTCGCGGCGGCGTCCTCGATTGAGGAATAGAACTCGCTACCTACCGCAGCCAGCATGCAAGAGCCCAGCACGACGGCGTCGCCCACCTCAGTCAGGGTGATGGGCACCCCGGTCACGTCTGCGTGCATCTGCATCCACTGACGCGACTTGGTTGCCCCACCGCAGGCCACCAGCTCCTTGGTTTCGATGCCGGCTTGGCGCAACTTGAGTAGGTTGTGGGCGACGTCGTAGCACACGCCCTCCTCAATGGCACGGTAGAGGTGGGCGGCAGTGTGACCCAGGGACAGGCCCGAGAAGATACCGCGCGCCTTGGAGTCGGTGTAGGGGGTGCGGTTGCCCTGGAAGTACTCGTTGACGATGAGGCCGTCGCAACCAATGGGTAGCTCGTCAGCCTTGCGGTCCCACAGGTAGTAGGGGCTCATGCCGGTAGCTTCAGCCTCAGCGGAAACGGCCCCGCCGAAGTTTTCCTTGAACCACTTGAGCACCGAGCCGGAGGAGGAGATACCGCCTTCAACGGTGTACTGGCCGCGGATAACGCCGTCGGTGTAGGAGCCGAAGAAGCCTTCACCGTAGCCAGCTACCGCGCTTTGACCGGTGATTACGTGGGAAGAGCCGGTGATCAGGGCTAGCTTGCCGGGGCTGACCACACCCAAACCGATCTGGCCGGCCCAAGCGTCGGGCAGACCCTGAGCTACCGGCGTGCCCGGCACTAGACCCAGGTCACGGGCAGCGACGGTGGATAGCTCGCCCACTAGTACACCCAGGTCATTTACGGTTTCAGGGAGCTTGTCAAAGACGTCGCCGGCGCCCACGTGGGCGTAGAAGTCTTCCGGCCAGCCACCGTGGTCGCGGTTGTAGTACATGCGCAGGGCGGCGGAGTTGATGTTGACAGACCAGTTACCGGTCAGGCGGTAGTGAGCCAGTCGGGGGCGTCAACTAGGCGGTAGGCGGCGTCGTAAATGTCGCGCTCGTTTTCACGCAGCCAGGCGGCCTTGAAGGGGTACCATTCGGCGGTTGCCGGCATGGTTCCGCCACCGTTATACAGGCGCGCCCAGGAGTCTGAGGTCAGCGCCCGCTCTGCCTGCTCAGCGGCGCGCACGTCCATCCACATGATGGCGTTACGTAGGGCGTTACCGTTTTTGTCCATGGGCACCACGGTCATGGTGGTGGCGTCATAGGAAATGCCACCAATGGACTGGGGCGGAATGTAGGCGTTGTCCATGGCTTTGCGGGTGGAGGCCATCAGGGCGTTCCACCAGTCGTCGGGCGACTGCTCAGCCCAGCCCGGGCGCGGGTAGTGGGTCTTGTAAGGGGTGGCCGCGAATGAAATCGGGTGGCCTTCTAGGTCAAAGATAGCCACGCGACATGATTCGGTACCGAAATCAATACCCATTACAAATGGGCCGTTAATGTTTACAAATGCCATCATTTGCTCCTTTGCGTTTAGTAATTGCACTGATGAAAATGCAATTGCTTGTGGGACTACCGTGTCCCTGGTTAATAGTTAGCCCGGTGACTTAGCTATTTAGCAAGGAAGCCACCGGGCTGTAAGAACCGGCGCGGTTAAGCGCTAGTCGTCTTCACTCCAGCCTAGCTGGGGCCAGTACTGTAGCGGGATAAGTTTGTCGATGCGATCGAGTATGTAGCGTGGGCGCTGGTCTTGTGCACGTGCACGCACGTCATCAAGTGTGGCCTCACCGGTGAGGGTCATAGCGCTGGCCATGCCGGTGTCTAGGGCCATTTGGATGTCGGTTTGTAGGCGGTCACCTACCATTACGCAGTTGGCTGGGTCCACATCTAGACCCGCTAGTGAGGCGGTGAGCATCACCGGGTTGGGTTTGCCCAGGTTGGCTACGCATTTGGTACCGGTGCAGGCCTCAATGGCGGCGATAATTGAGGCCGCATCCGGCTGGCCGTGTCCGCCCGGGAAGGGACAGAAACGGTCTGGGTTGGTAGCAATCAGAATGGCCCGCTTGTAAAACCAGATGGCGTCAAAGGCGATCTGTAGCTTGCGGTATTCGAAGGTGCGGTCGTAGGAGGCGATAACCACATCGATTTCACTGGGGTCTTCGCTGATCTTAAAACCGGCTTCGGTTAGGGCCCGCTTAAGTGGCTCTTCACTGATTGGATAGACGACGGCGTCGGGGTGGTTAGCTTGCAGCCAACGTACCGTGGTAACCACCGTGTTGACGATTTCTTCAACCGGCGTCGGTAGTCCCAGTCGCGCCAACTTTTGCGCATACTCGGCCGGGTCTTTGGTGGGATTGTTGGATAAGTAGCGCACGGGAATATTGCGCTCGTGCAGCTGCTCGATCATCCGTTTGGCACCGGGCAGGAGATGGTCTCCTAGGTAGATAGTGCCATCCATGTCAAAGATGTAGGCGGCGTAAAAGTCCGTGGGGGTTTTAACGACGTCGTCCATGGCGGTTTAAACCTTAGGCTCCAGCGATCTGGGCCGCCGCCATGAAGATGGTGGTGGTGGTCCAAATAGCGATGGCCGGGGGGTCAATGTGGGTGTTACCACGGTCGTAGAAGACACGAGCCGCAACTTCGCCGATAACAGCACCGGTCAGACCACCCAGGGCACCGAGCACCAGGTAAATCAGGCCTACGCCGCCACCGGGGGTGGAGACCCAGCACCGGGATGAACTGGGTTACGGCCAGGCCACCGGTGATGGTCATGTGGTGGGTTACGGGCACATTGTGACCCAGGTTTAGGATCAAGATGCACAGGGCGGAGATAGCGAAACCGAATACCTGAGCGTTCTTAGCTTCAGCCAGAACCGGGAAGTGGTGGCTGAGTACCAGGGCGGCACCACCGAAAGCCATACCCCACATGACACCCAGGGTGATGAACTGTGAGGGCTTTTCCTGCCATTCGAGCCAACGAGCGCCTTCGCGGGGCTTGAAGCCCTGTAGGGCCGGCTTGGAACCGAAGATGGAGTCACCAAACATCAGGCGAGCCACGATAGCGGAGATGAACACGGTGAAGGCAACCGAGTCGGTGTGGTGGCCAAACCACGGGATCATCAGTACTAGCTTCTGCAAAATAGCACCGAATACACCGAAGGCGGAACCAACCAGCCATACATCCGGCTTACCTAGGGCGCTAAGCGGGGTAACAATGTCTTTACCATCTTCAATATAGCCACGCTTAGCTGCATATGCTGAGGCTGCCGCACCACCAGCAAAACATACGTGAGGGCCAAAGACGGGACCAAAGGCAATGTAGTCTAGGACGTAGCTGTCCTTGGTGGCCACCATGTAGCCTAGGCCAAATAGGGCCGATACTCCGGTGAATACGAATGCGTAGTTACCACCGATGCAGGCACCGATAAAGCCACCTGCGATAGCGGCGATAATCCAGTACACGGAGATACCGGCGACCGCGAGGTCGAGATCCATTTAATCTGCGCTCCTTATTGCAATTTCTGGGAGGTAGGTTACTTCTAGTGTGAAGTGCGGGTCATTCCCGGTTTAGACTGTAGTCGTTTAGAGCCGCAACTTTGGGGGCTGAGTGGGAGGTTTCGTCAAATACGTATCCCAGCCACTCCTTAACCAGTCGGCGAGCCAGTTCAATTCCAATTACACGCTGACCCAGGGTTAGTACCTGTGCGTTGTTGGAAAGCACTAAACGCTCAACAGAGAATGAATCGTGAGCGACTGAGGCGCGGATTCCCGGCACGGTGTTGGCAGCCATCGCCATACCCATGCCCGTACCGCACACAATCAAGCCACGATCGCCTTCACCGGCAGCAATTTTGCGGGCTACTGCCACCCCGATGTGCGGGTAATCAATGTCTTGTCCCGCATCAACACCTACGTCTATTACTTCGTCAACACGCGGATCGGCTTGCAGATCTGCCTTTAGACGTTCCTTGTACTCATATCCGGCGATATCAGCGCCAACAACTACTTTGAATCCCATATTTACAACCTCCTTGTCGCATACCACAGGTATAGCTAGTAGTAATGATTGCGGTTACTGCTTTGTATACAGCATCCAAAGGCTTACTTAGCCCCTGACACAGTTTGCCTTGCTAGAGCCACTAAAAGCCAGTCAAATTGGGATATTGGGCACATCTGTGCAACGCCAGCCACAGCCTTAGCGATATTTCTTAATGCATGGCCTCACGATTCGGCTTGGCCTGCGCGCCAGTAGCCCATAAAGGACACTTGGCGCCTGTCCACGCCCCATTGGCGCACTAAAGCCCGCCGAATAGCGGCTACCTGGCTGCGTTCGCCGGCCACCCAAAAGTAGGGAGCTTGCGTCAGCGATTGGTCTTGGCCAAGGTCAGCTTGGGTTTCGGTGGTGGTCTCCCACAGTATGTCGGCGTCGACGTCGAGCTTGGGTAACTCTTGCCTGCCGACGCCGCCTAGCGCTGCCACTTCAGCCAGCCAGTCTTGCCATACTTGGGCTGCGGCGCGGGATGCCTGCTCCACCCAGCCCTGGTTTACGGCGGTTACCTGCAAATGGTCCGGTCCTACCCCGGCCTGTTTAAGGTAGTCACTCCAAGTTGGCGGGCCACTGAGCACCACGGTGAAGTGGCGCTCTGTTTTCTGTTGGGCTTCGTAGTGCAGGCAGGCGTTAATTGCGGGCAGGGCGGTGCCGTCGCCTAATAGCACTACTTGTTTAGCCGCCCCGGGCCGGTATTCCAGCCCACTGCCGCGCTGGCCCAAAGTAGAGGGCAGGCGCTTGCCGGATGCGTCATAGCCGCGCCAGGGCGCCAACATTACGCAGCTAGCGCCGGCTTTAGCTTGCTGCGCCCAGCTCACGCCCGGTCCTTCATGCTCTGCTGGCATCCCACAGTCACCAGGTTCAACGCCACCAATTAGGATGTCGATAGCGACCCGGCTGAGCCTACCGGCCTGGTCGTGGCGCTGGCAGGCCACCGTATAAGTGCGCATATAGCCGCGCTGGTTCACCGGCAGATCTAACCATTGGTGGTACCAGCCGCCATCTAACTGGCCCAGAGCCAGGCCGGCGTCGTCGCTAGCTGCACCCACAATCAGTTTGATGCGGGTATCACGCAACCCACCGAGGCCGCCGTCGTCGACTAAATGCAGCTGAGGCCCACTTAACCAAATACGGGCGTATCCAGGCAGAGGGTTTTCAACCTGCACAACTTTTAGTGCCAGCGCCCCGTAACTCACTTCTGCCCCCTCAGTGAGCGCACCGGCACCACCAGGGGCGTGCCCGAGACCGGGTCAGGCACTACCCGCGCCTCTAGCTCAAAAGCGGCCGCCAGGTTTTGGGTGGTGACCACTTGCGCGGGCTCGCCGGCCGCCAGAATTTGCCCCGCACGCATAAACACCAGGTAGTCGGCGTAGCGGGCGGCTAAGGCTAGCTCGTGTAGTACCACCACAATGGTGGTTTGGTGGCGTCGGTTTAGCTCGCGCAGCAGATCCAGCACCTCGATTTGGTGGGTTAGATCCAGGTAGGTGGTGGGTTCATCTAGCAGCAGCACGCCGGTACGCTGGGCCAGCACCATGGCGATCCACACGCGCTGGCGTTGACCGCCGGAGAGGGAATCTACCTGGCGGTGGGCTAGCTCGGTGGTGTGAGTGTCGGCCAGAGCTTGGGTAAGCGCCTGCTCGTCCTCGCGCGACCAGCTGCGTAGCAGAGAGCGGTGCGGGTAGCGTCCGCGCGCCACTAGTTCGCGTACGGTTAGTCCGGCTGGGGCTTGGGGGCCCTGGGGCAGTAGGCCTAGTTCTTTGGCGACGGCGCGGGCGGGGCGTGAGGCGATGTCGGCCCCGTTTAGGATCACTTGGCCTTGGCTGGGTTTAAGCAGCCTGGCTAGGCCGCGTAGCAGGGTGGATTTACCGCAGCCGTTAGGCCCGGCCAGCACAGTTAGCTGGGCAGGTGGAGGGGTAAGGCTGACACCTTTAACGATTGGCTGGCCGCCGTAGCCTAGCTGCACTCCCTGGGCGCTTAGCTGTCCCTGGGCGGCCGTGCCCGGCTGCTCGGCACCTGCCTGCGAGTCGGGGGACGGTGGTTTATTCGTCATCTGTTAATTTCCTTTACGCAGCAACACACTTAGCAGCACCGGCGCCCCCAAAGCACCAGTTATCAACCCCACCGGGTAAGGGCCGGAAGGCAAATCTGCCCCACCGCATCAGCTAGCAACACAATCACCACGCCGGTAAGCGCACTCAAACTCAAACTCCAGCGGCCAGTTAGGCGCAGCGCCAAAGGGCCGGAGACAAAAGATACAAAAGCAATCGGCCCGGCAGCCGCCGTCGCACTAGCAATTAGCGCCACCACCAGGGCCACAATGATCATGGTGTCGCGCACCGGGCGGGCCCCTAAACCTGCGGCCAGATCGTCACCTACCTCCAGCACCTCCAAATTACGACGACGCAGCGCCACTAGGGGCACTAGCACCACCATTAGCGCGGCCAGCAGGCTTACCCGCTGCCAGGTGGCTGAGGCTAGTGAACCAGACAGCCACACCATGGCTTCGCGCACCTGGTAGGTGTTAGCAAAGGTGGTGACCATGATGATCAAGGAGTTGACGGCGGCCCCTACCCCCACCCCGATCAGCACAAAGCGGCCAGAAATACCACCGCGCCCACCGGCCAGGAAACCCACAATGGCCACAATGGCAATAGCGCCCACAAAGGCCGCGCCAGACACTGGCAGGCCACGCAGCCCAAAAATCACCATCGCTACCATGGCGCACAGCGAGGCGCCCGCACTAACCCCCAGCACGTCGGGGCTGGCCAGGGGGTTGCGCATAAGCCGTTGCAGCAGTGAGCCGCCCAACCCAAAACACACCCCTACCAGCACACCTAGCACTATGCGGGCGGCGCGAAACTCCCACACAATCAAGGCGGCAGTGGAATCGGGGTCAGTTACGGCTAGCCACAGATCTCCAAAACCCAGTTGAGGGTTTACCAGCAGCAGGGAAATAAGCGCGCCGCCTACAGCTAGGGCCAGCAAAATTGCGGCCACGCTTACGTTCTTGAAGCGGACTTTCACAGCGACACCACCTGTCGCCGTCGTACTAGCGCCACCAGCACCGGCACCCCAATTAGGGCCACCAGCACCCCAGCGGGCACCTCCGCCGGCGGCCAAATTAGGCGCCCCACCGTGTCGGCGGCGATCACCAGTATGGGACCAGCTAACAGGCTAGAGCCCAGTACCCAGCCCATTGCCGGTCCACCCACGCCCCGCAGTAGGTGGGGCACAATAATGCCCACAAACCCCAGCGGACCAGCCAAAGCGGTAGCGCCAGCGCAGCAGCACACGGCCCCGAGTGCCCCCAGTGAGCGGGCCCGCAACAGGTTAATACCCAGGCCGGTAGCGACGTCGTCGCCCATAGAAAGCCCATCCAAGGCGCGATTTTGCAGCAAAAGCAGGCAAATCCCGGCCCCCACTAGGCAGGCGGCTGGCCAAATCAGCTCCCAGCTGCGGCCACTAACCACACCCAAGGTCCAGCGACGAAAGAATCCATATCCTGGCCGCGCGTGAGAATAAACAGCTGCGTCACGCTGGCCACGCCCGCGCTGGTGGCCGCACCCGCCAACACCAGCGTGATGGGATCAGCCCCCGAGGAGGCGGTGATAGTCACGCCCCACACCAGCGCAGCCGCGATAACCGCCCCCACCATGGCGCTAAAAAGGTATGAGGCGGGCGTGGCGTAACCAATTAGCACTGTAAAAACCACCACGGCAAGGGCCGACCCGGCGTTAACTCCAATTAACCCCGGGTCGGCCAACGGGTTGCGGGTGATGGCCTGCATGGCGGCGCCGGCGCAAGCCAGCCCTGAGCCAGCCACCAAAGCCACTGCGGTGCGGGCCAGGCGGGCCTCAAGCACGGCGGCGTCGATAGCTTTTACCGGCTGGTCATCAATCCAGGCGCTAACCACCTGCCAGCTAATCGCACGGGCCCCAAACATGAAGGAAGCCGCGCAGGCCAGGGCCAGGCCAATAATTAGCGCCACCGCCATAAGTAGGCGTTTTTTAGCCAGCGACAAGGCTACTTCTCAAGGACTTTAGCTACGCGCGGCACGTAGGACTTGAGCGCATAAGTGGCGCTGAGCGCACTGAAAGCCGAGATGCTCATGGCGTCGGTCTTGTTGTAATCCAAGATGGCGCTGCCGTTGGCGATGGCCGGGATCTTGCTTAGCAGCGGGTCAGCCTTGATTGCGGCGGCGGCCTTTTCGTCATCAACCCAGGAGTGGAAAACGTCAGCCACCAGCTTGTCGGCCTGCTCAGCGGAGTAGTCGGAGTAGAAGGTTTGGCTCTTGGCGTCAATGGCGGCCACCACCGGGGCCTGCACTAGGCCCAGGGCCTGGAAGAAACGCGAACGGTTGTCGCCGTGCATGTACAGGGAAATGGAGTGGTCTGCGCTGCCAATAGCGCCGGTGATGAAGGTGGCGCCTTTGAACTTGGGGTGCTGCTTGGCTACCTGCGCAAACTGGGCGTTGACAGCGTCTACTACTTCCTTAGCCTTGGCGCTGCGGCCGAGAGCTTGGCCCACCATAGTGGTTACTTCATTCCAGGGGGTGGTCCAGGCCCCGCCGGTCTTGGAGTAGGCGATAGTGGGGGCGATTTTGCTGAGCTGCTCGTATTCTTCTTTACTGATGCCGCTAAGTGCCGCCACGATCAGATCCGGCTTGTAACCGGCGATTTCCTGGATGGGCAGGGAGTCGGTGGAGGTGAACTGCTTGGGGTAGTTAGCACTGCCGGGGGCGGCGCCGAGCTTAGTTAGCGCCTCGTCTTTCCAGGGCAGGGACTTGTATTTGTTGCCGCCCCAGGTGTTTGCGGGCATGGCTACGGGCACTACCCCCAGGGCAATAATGGCTTCTTCATTGCCTGAAGAGATGGATACTACCCGCTTGGGTTCAGCTTTGATGGTGGTGGTGCCGTAGACGTGGGCTACGTTTACCGGGAATTTGTCTGTGGCCTTGCTGACGGCGGTGGCCTGGCTGTTGGCAGTTTTGGTACCGCAGGCGCTTAACCCTGCCCCAATGGCGACGACGGCGCTGGCGCCCAGTAGGTGGCGACGTGAAAGCATCATTTTTATCCCCTTTTAAACGGTTTTACCCTTAAGAGTGTGGCCTAGAACTCCAAAGCTAGCAAGGTTAGGTTTATCTCAGTTAATTTGGGGCTTTGGCAGCTTGCAAATTGCGCCACTATCGCCGTGGTATAGGCGCGTTAGAGTGAAGCCGTGGCAAAAAAGGAAAGCTATCGCTGTAGTGAATGTGGCTGGCTCAGTGCGAAATGGCAGGGGCAGTGCCGCCAGTGCCAGGCTTGGGGCACTCTGGCAGAAGTTGGCGCCAGTGCTGGCCTAGCCAAAACCGCTGTACGCACCCCGATTCAGGCTGCCCAGCCCATCTCTCAGGTAAGTGCCGAGTCAGCCCAGGCCCGCCCCAGCGGGGTTGGTGAGCTTGACCGGGTGCTGGGCGGAGGGATCGTGCCCGGGGCCGTGATTTTGCTGGCCGGCGAGCCCGGCGTCGGTAAATCCACACTGCTGCTTACCGTAGCCGCCAACGCGGCCAGGCAAGCTAAGCTAACTGGCGCCGGCAGCGTCCTATACATAACCGGCGAGGAGTCTGCCTCCCAGGTACGCCTGCGCGCGGCGCGCATTGATGCTTTAGCTGACAACCTGCTGCTAGCTGCGGAAACTGAGCTAGGGGCGGTGCTTGGCCAGGTTGAGCAGGCTAATCCAGCGCTACTGATAGTGGACTCGGTGCAAACCATTGCCTCAGCTGATGTTGAAGGCTCAGCTGGTGGTACCAGCCAGGTGCGGGCGGTGGCGGCGTCAATCATTGCCCTAGCTAAAGAGCGCAATATTCCGGTGTTGCTGGTAGGGCACGTAACTAAGGATGGCGGCATTGCTGGTCCGCGCGTGCTTGAGCACCTAGTGGATGTGGTGTGCCAGTTTGAAGGTGAGCGCCACGCCCGTTTGCGTCTGCTGCGGGCAGTTAAAAACCGCTATGGCCCTACCGATGAAGTTGGCTGCTTTGAGCTGGGTGAACGCGGTATTGTGGAGCTAGCGGATCCCTCTGGGCTGTTTTTGTCTCAGGCCCGCTCTGAGGTTCCCGGCACCTGCGCTACCGTCACTTTAGAGGGACGCCGGCCCATGGCTATTGAGATTCAGGCTTTGGTGGCTTCTACCCACGCCGGCTCACCGCGCCGCACCACCTCGGGGCTGGATTATTCACGTACCGCCATGGCTTTGGCGGTATTACAGGCCCGCATGAAGGTGGATACCTCCTCAAGTGATGTCTATGTTTCTACCGTGGGTGGGGCCAAAGCCATTGAACCAGCTGCTGACCTGGCCCTAGCTATTGCGGTGGTGTCTGCGGCCCGTAATTTACCCACTCCCCCCAGGCCTGGTGGCTTTTGGTGAAGTTGGCTTAACCGGAGAGCTGCGCGCCACGGTAGGGGTGCAGCGGCGTTTAGCTGAAGCTGCCCGGCTTGGTTTTGACCGCGCAATTGTGCCTTTGGCTGGCTCCGCTGAGCTGCGCCCTATTAAAGGCATGAAAGTGCTACCGGTAGCTCACCTGGCCCAGGCGGTAGGTGCCGCGTTAACGCCATCAGATCAGTAACGACGCACAGCTTTCTTAGCGGTAATTGCGCCGATAATTAGGAATAGCACGCCAGCCATCAGCCCCACCACCAGGGCAATGCCTGCGGGGATAAAGATAATCGCAAAGAAGGTGGCCACTGAGCCATCTTTAACATGGCTGATCCCCACCTGGGCCACGGCGCTGGTGTCGCAATTTACGGTGGCATTAGTGGTGGCGGAGGGAAACACGTGACCAACAATCACCGTGTCATCTTCTTCCAGGCGGTACTTGGAGTTTTCCAGCTTCACCTCTAGCTGCGCGCCGTCAGCGGTGGTCACGCTGCAAACTGGCTTAGCCACCTGATCAGCCTGCACCCCATCAGCTAGGCGCGCCCACAACACGTTTTTACTGTCCGTAAACGTCTCGGTAAACGGGCCAGAGTTGTCATGCCAGGTAATCACCCGGTTCTGGCTAGCTTCTTTACTGAGCGTAAACAGGTTGTAGCCAGACCAGATTCCTGCCGCTAAGCCAAGCGCGGCGATCACAAAAGAAATAATCGCCAAAACTTTAAAGACGCTGTTCATCTATCTACCTACTTAACGATAAAAACTTGCTGGCCGACGAGCTCTTTACCATCCAGGTTTAAACGCAGCACGTATGTGCCCGCCTGGGAAGGGCCCGCTGAAGAACAGTCAGCCTTATAACGCTGCCCATTCCAGCTAACTGAAGTGGTGAAAGAGTCAGGGGTAGGGTTAGCCGATACATAAGCTGATTCCCCCGCAGCCTTAGCTGTCAGCGGCGCCAGCAGCATTTTTGCGGCTGTTTGGTTCAACCTTGCAGGTGGCGGCGTCGTAGACAGTGTCTGTGCCGGAGGTGACCCGCATTTGCAGATGCTCAGAGCCCACATCAAATATGCAGGGAATATTGGCTTTATTAGCCACCTTCAAGTTGACAGTTAAAGCCTGGCCACGCGCCACTTGGGCAGGCAAAGTAATCGTGACATCCAGATTCTTAGTGTCGCAAGCCAGCGGGGTGGGCATACCACTACCCTGGTTTTGACGCGCCGCCTGCAAGTTTTGCACGCGCACAGTCTCAGTGACGTAGTTAAAGCCCCACACCACCAGCACCACTGTGAGCACTACCAAAAATACGTTACGTCCCAGCCGCATCAAGGAGGCTTTAAGTGCCGGGTCCATTGGCTGGCGCGGCGGCTTCTTAGGGCGATTAACGGGTGGACGACGCCGCTGGGGTGCCTGCGATTGCGGGCGCGAGGGACGCGCACCAGGCGCATTAACGCGGCGTTTACCGGGGGCGCCTTGCGCCTGTTTACGCGGATTTTGCTGCTGCCCACCAGCCCTAGCGCGCCGGGCAGTACTAGCAGCTCCAGTGCGTGAAGTGTTACGGGTTTGGGCGCTGCGGCCCTGTCCACTGCGGCCCTGAGCGGCGCGGGCCTGACTGGAGCGAGGTTGACTGGCGCGGCTCTGAGCGGCGCGCGCCTGGCCAGAGTGGCCTTGGCTAGGGTGGCCCTGAGCGGCGCGAGCTTGAGTAGCACGCACTGCCGGCTTGCCCTGACTGCGCTGAGCATTACTAGGCTGACCGGCGCTGCGGCCCTGAGCGGCGCGCGCCTGGCCAGAGCGAGCTTGAGAACTACGCCCCTGAGCGCTGCGCACTTGAGCCGGGCTGTGACCGCCTCGGCCTGAGCTGCGCTGAGCACCTCGCGGCGAACCACTTTGAGTAGAGCCTTTTTGACCAGCTGACTTTGGCTCAGCTGCTTTTGACCCAGCAGCCCCTTGAGAAGAGTGCTTCTGCGCGGGGCGGCCCTGCGCATTTCTCGACGCCGCCCCCTGGCCTAGTCCACCCTTAGCTGGGTGAGGCTTACGAGCTTGACCAGAAGCAGCCTGGCGCCCACTAGTAGCGCCCTGACCAGTACGTTTAGAACTATTGGTAGCCCCCGCCCGGACAGAGCCCTGACTGGGGTGGGCACTACGCCCCGCCTGGGCACTCGGGCGCGGCTTAGCGACGCGCGCGCCACCAGAGCTTTTACCAGCGCCACTAGAGCTGCGTGGGGCGGCGTCGTCGCTATCAGGTAGATCTTGAACCAGCCTTAACGGCGGGAAAGGTGACTTACGCCCACCACCAGTACGGTTGTTGTTATTGTCACCTCTAGCCATACCTAAGACTCTACCGGCTTATGGCTACCTAGCCCAATGCCCATGCGGTTACGCCCCGCTAAAGCCAACACTGCCTGGGCCGCAGCCACATCCAAAACCACGTCAGTAGCCACCCGAGCGCGTAAAGCCGCCAAAATCGCCGGAGCCTTAGCAGCCGAAGAAGCCACCATCACACGAGTCTTAATGCGACTTAGCTGCGCCGGGGTAGGCCCAGAAGCACGCGCATTTAACGAAATATCACGGTAAGAGCCATCGGCGCGCAAGAACACAGTGCACACATCAGCCACTACACCCTCAGCATCCAGCGCCCGGCGATCTTCCTCATTTAGGTAACCACCGGCATAAACCTGGCTAGGCACCGGGCTACGTAGCGAGCCCACCCCAAAGACAGCCAAGTCAACGCGTTCCTGAATTGCTAGCACGCGCTGCACCGAACGCTCACGCCACATAGCCTCACGAGTAGAGGCATAGTCAAACAGGGCAGGCACCGGGAAATGCACTGTACGACCCCGGAAAGCAGCGGCAAACTGACTCAAAATTGCATCCGCATAAGGCAAGCCGGTTTGTGAAGAGTTAGCGGCGCCGTTTAGCTGCACCACCAGCACCCGCTGCAACTCACGTGGAGGCAGCGACTGGGCAATCTCCGCCACTGTGTTACCCCAGGCCACACCCATGATGGTGCCGTTTTCTTACCTTCTGGCTGATCATCTCGGCGGCCACCGCAGACACCTGGGAGAGGCGGTTAATCTCCGTAGCCCCCTCACGCACCGGCACCACGCGGGCATGTACCTTAAAGGCCTTCTTCATCTGTGAAGCCAGGGCGTCAGGGCGGCTGGGCTCATTGAGGCTAATACGCACCAAGCCCGCCTCACGGGCGTGCGAAAGCAGACGTGAAACAGTTGAACGCGATACCCCCAGGTGACGAGCAACGCCGTCCATAGTTTCAGACTGCAGGTAGTACATCATTGCGGCCTGGAAGGCCATGTCATCGCGTTCAACCATCTAAGCTGCCTTCTTTGGTTAGTTAAGGTTCCGACCAAGCTAGCGCCCCGTCGGACTATGCATGGAAATTCTTGAACGATTGTATCGCGCATTACACTACTGCTTGACCCCTTTTACCGCTTTCAGGGGAATTTAGGTCTGTGGGCCTAGCTGGGAGGTTAGGTTAGATCCAAGCATTAACGCGTCGGACTTAGAGGTCCGACAGCGCCAGGGTTCGCCAAGCCAAACAAATCGCCTTGGAGAATCTTTGTGCGTCACAACGAAGTGGAAGGGATGAATTATGACCGAGAAGAAATATGTAATCGCCATTGACCAGGGCACTACTTCCTCCCGGGCAATCTTGTTCGATCACGACGGCTCTATCGTGGCCATGAACCAGCTAGAGCACACCAATTACACCCCCAAGCCCGGCTGGGTTGAGCACGACCCGGAAGAAATTTGGGCCAACGTGCGCTCCGTAGTAGGTGGGGTACTAGCTGAGGCTGAAACCAACCGCCACGAGGTGGCCGCCATCGGTATCACCAACCAGCGTGAAACCGCCGTGGTGTGGGACAAGACCACCGGTAAGCCGATCTACAACGCCATCGTCTGGCAGGACACCCGTACCCAGAAGATCTGCGACCGTCTAGCCGCCGGCAGCGAGCTAGGCACCGACCGTTACAAGGACAAGGTGGGTCTACCCCTAGCCACCTACTTCTCCGGCCCCAAGATCGCCTGGATTTTAGAAAACGTCCCTGGCGCCCGCGAAAAGGCTGAGGCCGGTGACCTGCTCTTTGGTAACACCGACTCCTGGGTTCTGTGGAACATCACCGGCGGCGTCGACGGCGGTGTACACGCCACTGACGTCACCAACGCCTCGCGCACCATGCTAATGAACCTAGACACTCTGTCCTGGAACGAGGAAATTGCCGCTGACATGGGTATCCCAATGTCTATGCTGCCTGAAATCAAGCCCTCGGCGAGCATCTTCGGTTACGGACGCAAGAACGGCCTGCTAGTTGACACCCCCATCGCCGGTATCCTCGGCGACCAGCAGGCCGCCACCTTCGGCCAGGCCTGCTTCAACAAGGGCCAGGCTAAGAACACCTACGGCACCGGCTGCTTCATGCTCATGAACACCGGCACCACCCCAGTCCCCTCCAAGAACGGCCTGCTGACCACCGTGTGCTACCAGATCGGCGACCAGCCGGCGGTATACGCCCTGGAAGGCTCTATTGCCGTGGCCGGCTCGCTGGTGCAGTGGCTGCGTGACAACCTGGGCCTGATCGCCAACTCTCGCGACATTGAAGAGCTAGCTGCCTCAGTTAAGGACAACGGTGGCGCCTACTTCGTGCCCGCCTTCTCCGGCCTGTTTGCCCCCTACTGGCGTCCCGACGCCCGTGGCGCCCTGGTGGGTCTAACCCGCTACGTCAACAAGGCCCACATTGCGCGCGCCGTCGAGGAATCCACCGCCTACCAGACCCTGGACGTACTGCAGGCCATGAACGCCGACTCTGGCGTGCCGCTAACCGAGATCAAGGTTGACGGCGGCATGACCAACGACCGCCTGCTAATGCAGTTCCAGGCTGACGTGGCTGGCGTGCCCGTGGTTCGCCCCAAGGTTATTGAGACCACCGCTCTGGGCGCCGCCTACGCAGCCGGTATCGCCGTCGGCTTCTGGTCCGGCACGCAGGACGTGGTGGACAACTGGGCTGAGGGTGCCCGCTGGGAGCCCGCCATGGAGCAGGAGCACCGCGATCGCCTCTACCGCCTGTGGAAGAAGGCCGTTACCAAGACCCTGGACTGGGTCGACGCCGACGTCGATGCTGAGGTGGAGTGATTCGTCCCTTTTAGGCCGGGCTTAGCCGCGTATGAGCCAGGCTAACTAGGGCTTTCTAACCGTCACCCCCTACGGTTGGGAACAATACATAAGGGTGGGTCTGCATGGACCCACCCTTATGGCTTTTATAGCGCTTTAGGCGATTTTATCGCCATATAAAAGCGTAATTTCCTGGCTTAGCTGGGCATATTTTGGAGGGTCTATTAGCTCACTGCACGCACGTTCACGGCTGTTGGCAGGCTCACTTACATGAACCAAACTGTTACCTGTTTGAACAGTTCCTTAATTTTGGAGGATAGAGATGTCCGCAAACACTTCTTTGCCATCTAGCGCTCTCAACGCCGAAAAGCGCCAGGCGGCACTTGATGCAATGACTGACGCCGAAGGTCTAGACATCCTAGTTGTCGGCGGTGGCGTCACTGGTGCAGGTATCGCAGTTGATGCCGCCAGCCGTGGGCTGCGCACCGGTATCGTGGAAATGGGTGACTGGGCGGCAGGCACTTCCTCCTGGTCTTCCAAGCTAGTTCACGGTGGTCTGCGCTACCTCTACCAGCTTGACTTCCCGTTGGTGGCTGAGGCTCTGGCAGAGCGTGGCCGCCTACTGACTGAGACCGCCCCACACCTAGTTAAGGCTCAGCCTTTCCTATGGCCGCTAAAGCACGAGGTTGAGCGCGCCTACTCGGCCGTGGGCGTGGGCATGTACGACGCCCTGGCACTGCTGGGTGCACGCGGTAAGGCCACCGTGCCGGTGCAGCACCACCTGACCGCTAAGGGCACCAAGCGTCTAGCCCCCTCGCTAGACACCTCTGGCCTAGCTGGTGCTATCAAGTTCTATGACGCCCGCGTGGACGACTCCCGCCTGGTTATTACCCTGGTGCGTACCGCCGTCGAGCATGGCGCCCTGGCTGCTAGCCGCACCAAGGTAGTGGAGTACCTAAAGAACGACCACGGCCGCGTTATTGGTGCCCGCGTGGAGGACCTTGAGGCCAGCGCCAAGACCGGCAAGAAGGTTGTACGCGACATCTACTCGCGTCGCGTCATCAACGCCACCGGTGTGTGGACTGAGCAGACCCAGGAGCTAGCTGGTGTCACCAACGGTTTAAAGGTGCTGGCCAGTAAGGGTATCCACATTGTGGTTCCCAAGGAGGCTATTGAGGCTGAGACCGGTATCTTCCTGCGCACTGAGAAGTCCGTGCTGTTCATCATCCCGTGGCCGCGCTACTGGGTTATCGGCACCACTGACACCGCTTGGCACGAGAACATCGACCACCCGGTGGCCACCAGCGCAGACATTGACTACGTGCTGGAGCACGCCAACGCGGTGCTAGAAAAGCCCATCAGCCGCAAGGACATCATCGGCGTCTACGCCGGTCTGCGTCCGCTGCTGCAGCCTGGCGTGAAGGAAGGCGAGAGCGGCGAGACCGCCTCCACCAAGGTTTCACGTGAACACACCGTCACCGAGGTAGCCCCGGGGCTAACCTCCATCGCCGGCGGTAAGCTGACCACCTACCGCGTGATGGCTGCCGACGCCGTCGACTTCGCCCTCGGCGTGGAGCAGACCAAGGTACACCCCACCTGCACCGAGCGCCTGGCTCTGGTGGGTGCTGCGGGCCTGGACGAGGTCACCGCCCGCTCCGGCGAGATTGCCCGCGCCCACGGCTGGACCCTGGCCCGCGTTGACCACCTGCTTTCACGTTACGGCGCTGAGACCCAGGACCTGCTTGAGCTGATCGACGCTAAGCCTGAGTACGGCCAGCCGCTGAAGTCCGCCCCCGCCTTCTTGAAGGCTGAGGTTGCTTGGGCTGTCACCCACGAGGGCGCCCTGCACCTGGACGACATCATCGTTCACCGCGTGCGCCTGGACCTGGAACAGCGCGACCACGGCCTGGCTGCTGCTGACGAGATCGCTGAGATCGCCGCCCCGCTGCTGGGCTGGTCCAAGGACGACGTCGCCGCTGAACTGGCCGCCTACGCTCGCCGCTGCACCGCCCTGGCGCAGGCTGAGAAGGAGACCGAGGACGCCGCCGCAGCCGCTCACCTGGATGGCTTAGGCCAGGTCTAAAGTTAACTAATCCAAACCTGAGTTAACTAATACTCATTAAGGGCGTCGCCTATTTACTTGGGCGGCGCCCTTATGTATGCCCTTATACCCATATGTCTGCCTGGTAAAGCACCTTTGTCACCTACTGGGGCAACTCGACGTCGCTATTAGTGCCTAGGTGTGCAAGCAGCCGTCTAAAACTTGTTATGATCACTGAAGAAAAATATTGTATTTAGCCAGGGTCCTTCATGCCGTTCAGTGTCGCTGCACTGGCAGCTGCGCACGGGGCTACAAACGCCACTGTCGCCGCTAGTCTGCCGCTTACATTTACCCCCTCAACCACTGCAGTGGCTGGCAACGTGTACCTGTCCGCCCTGGTGGGAGCCTCCCCGCTGATTGCTTTTTTTGCGCTGCTGGGTGGGTTTAAGGTTAAAACTCACCGTTGTGCGCTGCTGGCTTTAGGCCTGGCAGTTGTACTGGCCATGACGGTCTTTAAAATGCCGGTGTCTATGACGCTACTGTCGGCCTCACAGGGGCTGGCCTTTGCGGTTATGCCCATGATTTTTATCGTGGTGGGGGCCGTGTGGCTGTATAACCTAACCGAGTTTTCTAACCGCTCACAGGATTTGCGTGCAGTTTTCTCCAGTATCGGTAAGGCGGACATCCGTATTCAGGCCCTGATTGTGGCCTACACATTTTGTAACTTGCTGGAGGGTTTAGCTGGTTTTGGGGCGCCGGTGGCCATTACCTGTGCCATGCTGGCTACGCTGGGGCTACCCAAGATTAGGGCTGTGCTGCTGTGTTTGCTGGGTAACCTGGTTTATTTGGCTTACGGCGCCATGGCCACGCCGGTGCTGACCGCCGGTCGTATGGGCGGCGTGGATCCTGCCCACATTTCTCTACTTATGGGACGCCTGATTGCCCCCTTGGCACTGGTGGTCCCATTTTTACTGCTGCTTATGCTTGATGGGCGCCGAGGTGTGCGTCAGCTCTGGCCGCTAGCACTGGTTACCGGTGTTACTTCCGCACTAGGGCATCTTTTTATGCCGCTGGTTTCTTTTGAACTTACCGGCGTTGCCACGGCGCTTTTTACCCTGGCAGCCACCTATATTTTCTTGCTGTTTTGGACTCCGACGACGCCGCCCGAGCAGCACTCTAAAGCTTCTGTTGAGGGTCTAAGCATTAGCCGCGTAGTGCTGGCCCTTACCCCCTACCTGCTGGTGGTAACCCTGATTGCCACCACCAAACTATGGAAGTGGGGGGTGGATTTAGATGCGCTGCTTAAATCCACCGACATCAATATTCCCTGGCCAGGCCTGTATGGGCACCTGCATAGCGCCGACGGCAGCGTAAACACCACCGCGATCTACCAGCTGCCACTGCTGTCTAACCCGGGTACCCCAATCATTTTTACAGCCATTGTGGTTACTGGCCTGTATGCCTGGTATGGCCGCAAAACCCGCTTTGCACTGCCAGTGCTGCGTTCCCTGGTGGCCCTGTGGCACACCGTTTATGGTTTGCGTTACACGCTGCTAACCATTGCGGCGGTTATGGCTTTGGCTTATGTGATGAACTTTTCGGGGCAAACCACGGCTATTGGCGCGGCACTGGCTTCAACTGGTCATGCTTTCACCCTGTTTGCCCCGATTTTGGGTTGGCTGGGCACAGCCGTGGGTGGCTCTACTACCAGTTCTGGGGCTTTGTTTGGCTCTATGGAGGCTAGCGCAGCCCACGCGGTTGGCACTGACGCCGCCACTTTGCTTGCTTCTAACACTGTGGCTGGGGGTATCGGTAAGCTGGTTTCGCCCCAGAACTTGGCGGTGGCCGCCACTGCGGTTGAGGCGCCGGGCATTGAGGCCACTGTTCTGCGTAAGATTGCCCCTTACTCGCTGCTGATGCTGCTGGCGGTGTGTTTGTACACTTTTGCCGCCTGTTCGGGCTGGCTGGATTTCTACCTGCCGCATTTTTTTAAAAAAGTATCCCTGGCCGCTTTTAGCTCAGGAAAGATTTCCGGCCGGGTATGCGCCCGGGCAGGTCAGGGCATTTGGCCCAGGCAGTAGCTGCATTAGCGCACTGGCTAGGTTGATGCGCCAGCAGGCATAGTCATGTCCACCGTTGTAAACCATGTCTTTAACCTGCATCCCAGCCTTACGTAGCTGGTGGACTGCTTTGGGTTGCAAAGGCGCCAAAATCCATTCCTGACTACCTACCTCTATCCAGGCCCGGGTGCCTGCTAGGGGCGTTTGCGTGGCATCTAGCGCGTTTAGTTCGTTAAAGAGCACGTCTTGCCACAGTGAGGCCGACTGGCTTATGCCCGCCCCGATTAGCTGCGGGTAGGCCACTAGGGTACGCAGCACAGTTAGCGCCCCTAGACTCTGTCCAATAACTACCCGCTCAGCAGGCTTAGGGCTAATGGCATAGTGGGTTTTGAGCCAGTTAAGTAGCGGCCCACTTAAGTAGCGGCCAAAATTGCTCTCCCCCAACTCCTGCCAGCGTTGCTCGGTGCCACCTGAATCAATGAACACGATATAGGCCGGGGCGATCAGGCCCGCGTCCATGAGCTGCGCTAGGGCCAGGTGTAGGTGGTGGCGTTTAAGCCAGACTTCGCCGTCAAGTACCAGCAGCACCGGGCAACTTTGGGTGCGGCTAATCGGGGCGGGGGTGTAAACCCAAATTTGGCGCCCCAGGGTGTCTAAGTCGGCGACGACGTCGAGCCTGCCCGCATCTAAGCTGCCCGCATCGGCGTCACCCCTGCCCGCGCCAAGTCCGCCACCATCGAATCTGCCCGCTCCGGCGTCGTCACTAAAGACGGGCCATTGCCCTAGCGGCCAGGCCGGCGCCAGGGGCAGCGACACCACAGACTGCACAAAACCACGCCGATTAGTGCAGGTAACCGGGTTGTGGGGGTCAGGTAGGCCGCCGTCTAAAGCCTGACGCAAGCGCACCTGACTGCCCTGTAGCCAGGGCGCCTGGGCAGCGGCAAGGGCCGGCAGGAAGCAGTAGGAGGCGCGCCAATCGCCATCCATGCGGTAGGTCAGGTACCAAGTATCCGTACCGGGCAGACGCCGCATATAGGAGTCGGCTAGGTTTTTCTCGTCCGTAAGCCGGTTAACGAACAGCAACACGCTGTGTGCCGCGCCGCGCCACAGGAAAGTAACCAAGTATTTGCCTTCCTGGGTGGGGTCCGCCTCCAGCAGGGGCGTGGAAGTTACCTGCTGCCACAGCTGTGCTTGCAGCTGGCTGGCCAGTTGCGGGCGCTCAAGTAGGCGCTGGTGCACAGCGGCCAGGGTGGGGCTGGTGGCCAGCGGGGCGCGCTGAGGGCGCGGTAGCTTTGGTGGGGTGGGCCTGGTCGACGCCGTCATAGGGCCTGCTTTCTAGGTCGCGGCAGCACTAGTGGGGCACCGGTTTGAGGATCATGTAAAAGCTGACAGGGCAGGTCAAACACCTTTTCAATGAGCTGCTCAGTGACTATTTCACGCGGGTGCCCCTGGGCCACGATGGCGCCTTGATGCATCACCACCAGGTGGGTGGCGTAGCGGAAAGCCAGGGCTAGCTCATGCAGCACGGCTACCACCGTGCGGCCTTGGCGCTGCAGAGCGGCGGCTAGCTCTAAAACTTCAACCTGGTGGCTGATGTCTAGGTAGGTGGTGGGTTCATCTAGCAGTAGCACGGGCGTGTCTTGGGCTAGGGCCATGGCAATCCATACGCGTTGACGCTGTCCACCGGAGAGTTCCTCAACCCGCCGGTCAGCTAGGTTAGCCACCCCAGCACGCTCTAAAGCGTCTTGCACAGCGCGTTCATCGGTCGGGGACCATTGGCGCAGCAGGCTTTGGTGCGGATGACGCCCACGGGCCACCAAGTCAGCCACGCTGATCCCCCTCCGGGGCTTGAGGCGACTGGGGTAGCAAAGCCACCTGCCTGGCCACCTGTTTGGGACTATAAGAGCTGATCGCACGCCCACCCAGCTCTACCTGACCACTGCTGGGGCGCAGCACGCGAGATAGGGTTTTAAGCAGGGTGGATTTACCGCAGGCGTTAGGTCCCACAATCACGGTGAACTGGCCGCTGGGGACCGTAAAATCGACGCCGTCGAGCACCGGAGCGCCCCCATAGCCCACCACCAGGCCTTTACCGGCCAAAGTGACTTGCCCGCTCATATGCCTTTCCTCCACTGCAACACCAAGAACAACACTAGATACAGCCCGCCCATCGTGGCCGTCACAACCCCCACTGCCAGTTGGGTGGGGGCTAGGGCGCGCTGAGCCACAAAATCGGCCACCACCACTAGCGTGGCTCCCATCAGCGCGCTGTTGGTTAGATTCACGCCCGCCGCGCCGCTAGCTCGCCGCGCCAAATGCGGGGCTGCCAACGCCACGAAAGCAATTGGGCCGGTTACCGCCGTCGCCAAAGCCACCAGGGCTACCCCTACCGCCAGCGCCCCTGAACGGGTGGCTTGCACGCGTGTGCCCAGGCCATGGGCCAGCTCATCGCCCAAAGCCAAGGTGCTTAGCGGCCGCGTCAAGCAGGCCAGTGCCGGGGTGAGCACCACTAGGGCCAGAGCCAGCCAGGCGAGCCAGGCCCAGTTAGCGTCATTAAGGCTGCCTGCCTGCCACTGGGCGGCCTGCTGGGCGTTAGCTAGTGGGGCGCGCACAATCAGCAGCTCGTTGAGGGCGTGCTCGACGGCGGCCAGGCCGATACCCACTAGCACCAGGCGGTTGCCGGTTATGCCGTTTTTCCAGGCCAGCATATAAACCAGGGCTGCCGCGCCGACGCCGCCCGCAATGGCTCCCAGCGACACCCCTAGCGGGGAGGCTCCCACCAAAATGATGGCTACCAGGGCGCCAGTGGCCGCTCCGGTGGTGAAACCAATAATGTCTGGGCTGCCCAGAGGGTTACCTGATACTGCCTGGAACAGGGCGCCGGACAGGCCCAGAGCAGCCCCCACCAACATAGCGGTGGCGATTCGTGGGGCCCGCACTTGGGTGACAAAGTAACGCGCGTAGTTATCTTCCTGACCGTAGCCAAAGATGGCGGCGCTGACCTGGGCTGGGCTAACTGGGTAGGCGCCGGTGCTTACGCTGGCTACCGCCACCACGGTTAAAACCACCAGCAGCGCTAAACCCACCACCAGTGAACGCACTCCCAGCCGCAGCGAGTAGGGACCCAGGCGCAGTAGGATGTGCCGGTGAGGTTTAGGGGCGGCTTTGCCTTTTGTAGCCACTGGCTCCACCCCCAGGCGGCTAGTTTCGCCTTTAGTTTCGTTCTGGTTTAGGTTTTTCATAGCGCCGCCACCTTCTTAGTGCGCACCATGGCAATAAAGCAGGGGGCACCAGCCAAAGCCGCCACCACCCCAACTTGTAGCTCTTGGGGGGCAATAATTACGCGCGCTAAAACATCAGCGCTCAGCACCCACACCGGCCCCAGCAGCAGGCTAACTAAAGCCACCCAGCGCTGATCAGGGCCAAGCGCTGCGCGCGCTGCCACGGGAACTGCTAAGCCCACAAAAGAAATTGGTCCAGCAGCGGCCGTAGCCGCGCCAGCTAACAGTGTCACTGCCAAGGCGGTAAGCGTGCGGGTAGCTTCCACCCGCACCCCTAAACCTTTAGCAGCCTCCTCCCCCAGGGCTAGTGCGTTTAGGCTAGGCGAAAGTGCCAAGCCCAGCACTATCCCCAAGGCGATTAGCGGCGTCGTCGCCATAGCAATATCTGTGCCGCGTCCTTCTAATGAGCCAGCCACCCAGTAGCGAAACTCGTTAAAAGCCTCTTGATCGGCCAAAATAACCGTTTGGGTGAGTGCCCCCAAGGCCGCTGAAACCGCCACCCCCGCCAGCGCTAAACGCACCGGGTTAGCTCCAGCTCGCCCGGTGGCTCCCAGTAGGTATACCGCCACTGCAGCCGTGCCCGCCCCTACAAAAGCCGCCCACATATAGGTGTTAACGCCGCTTAAGCCAAACAGGGCCACGCTGAGCACCACCGCCAAAGCCGCGCCCGAGTTCACCCCCAAAATGCCTGGATCAGCTAGAGGGTTACGGGTAAGGCATTGCATCAGCGCCCCGGCTAGGCCCAGCGCCGCCCCTACGCTGAGCCCAATTAGGGTGCGCGGCACTCGCAGCTGCCACACCACCGTGGCAGCGTTAGCTAGCTGCGAGTGCTGCTCCGGCTGCGTGCCCTGGGCTGATGAGTTGACAGCGTCTGGTCCAAGCCGCAAAACCTGCCACACCAAGGCCGGATCCAAAGCTTTAGAACCTACAAATAGACTCAAAGCTATGGCCCCGACCAGGGCTAACAGCGCCAGGCTGAGCGTAAATTTACGTAATTTCATGAGCCTATTTCGTTAGTTCCTGCCAGACACAGCTGCCAGACACAGCTCCTCGTAAGGCGCAGCCCTTTAAAGCTCAGCCTTTCAAGGCTCAGCCTAATCTTTACGAAACCGGCCTAGCTGAGCAGGTGGCGCTTGACGTCGTCGAGAATGGAGTTCATCAAAATCGCCGAGCCGGTAGAAGTCCAGACGGAGCCATCAACCGGGTAGACGTGCCCAGCTTTGTAGGCCCCGAGTTCCGCAAATCCGGGCACCTGCGCGGCCTGCTGTAAAGCTTTGGTGGCGGCGGAAGTGTCGGCGCTGCCGCCGGCCTTGGGGTTGGACACTGAGGAGCCAGCAAGGAAGCCAAAGAACATGTAGTCGGCGTCGATCTGGGAGATGTTCTCTAGCGAAACCGGCTCGCTGTGCCCATGTCCTTTACGGTCTTGGCTGGCTGGACGCTTTAATCCCAGGTCGTTTAGGGCCACGCCGGCGGGTAGCTCTTTGAGGATCAGCGCAGCTGCGGTGCCCTGCCAGCGGATGATAGAGAAAGTTTTGCCGGAGTACTTGGGAGCCAGGGCGCTAGCCATTTCTTTGACCCGCTTGTCGTAGGCGGCCAGTACCTGCTTGCCTTTTTGCTCCTGGTTTAGGGCGTTAGCGATGTTGGTGAAGTTGCTACGCCAATCACCGCCGGCGTCGCCGGTGTATACGGTGGGGGCGATAGCCCGCAAAGTGGCCAGGGCCTTGGCGTTGTTTTTTAACCCTGTGCCGTCCACCAGGATCAGGTCAGGTTTTTGGGCGCCGATTGCCTCAAAGTTGGGTTGCCCAATGGACCCCATGATCGGGATGTTTTTGGCTTTTTCGCTTAGGTAGTTAGGTACGGTTTTTTGGCCACGGCCAGCGACGACGCCGATCGGCTTTAGTCCCAGCGCCAAGATAGCGTCAGTGGTGGGCTCTGACAGGGTTACTACCCGCTTGGGGTTGGTGGGCACGTTAACTGCAGAGCCGTCCACGTTCTTTACGCTACGGCTGGTGGCGGTGGCGGTGGCTGCCGGGCGTGAAGAATTGGCTAGACCGCAGCCGCTAAGAGCGGCAGCTCCCCCTAAACCTACGGCGGTTAGGATGGCACGGCGCGATAGTTCTTTCATTTTCCCTCGCTAAGTAGTCTCGCTAAGTAGTTGTGCGTCAGCTGAATTTTGTCAGGTAGCTAAGCCTTAGTAAAGGTAAGCTCAACCATAGAGATTTTTCACGACTACATGCGGTAAAAATCGAGCTTTACATCACAATTAGCGCTGTTTACGCAGTTTTTTGCAATTCTAATGCTTGCCTGAATGGTTTTTATTAGCCTAGCCTCACTTAGGGGAACCTAATAGTTTCCTCCTTTTGAGCAAACAATTGACCGGGCTAATGCAAGCCCCTAAACCGCATGTAAGGAGCCTACGCATGGCACACTTCTCCATTGCATCGCGCGCTAGCTCACGCACACTCTCAGCCCTAGCAGTGCTGACCATGGCCGCCATACCGGCAGGCGCCGTCGCTAACCCCACAACCCCTGCTCCCACGGTAAGCGCGGCCACTACTGTTGTCACCACCCCTTCCGCCACCCCGCTAAACACTGAGGCTTACCAGGTCACTGGCACCGTGGTGCCTAACGGCAACTACCAAAGCGTCGCCAACTCTAAGGGCGAGGTATTCATTGGCGCTTCTGCGGGACGCCCCCCGATTAAGGAATCCACCCTGGTCAAGGGCCACTATGACGCCTCTGGCAAGTTTGTGATCGACAAGCAGATCACTCCTGCCGCAGCCGCAGATGGTAAAGGCGTTAACGGGGTTTACGGCGTGGCCGTGGACGACGCTAACGGTTACGTATGGGTTAGCAACACTCGCCAAAACACGGTGGCTGTTTACAAGCAGTCTGACCTGTCGCTAGTTAAACAGTACCCGGCTAACGCCGTCACCCACGCCCGCTCTATGCGAGTAATTGGTGACAGTGTCTACGTAACTGAAGCTGCTCGCGGTAAGGGCGGCGGCATTAAGGTTTTCAACACCAAGCAGCTTGACGCCGCCCCCACCACCATTGACTTGCCTGAAGGCGCAGTGCCGATGGACTTTGATCTGGACAGCGCCAGTGGGCGCCTGTTTACGGTAGACCTGAAGCTGAACAAGGCCTACGTAATTGACACTAAGAACTCTAACCAGGTCACCAGCTATGACCTGCCTGGCGCTAATGGCGCCTCAGGCGTGGCCTACGACCCGGCCAACAACCGTTTGTTTGTGGCCAGCCAGAGCTCTAACAATGCGGTGGTTCTAGACCTGGGCACTGGCAAGGTTATTGCCGATATTCCTACCGGCAGTCAGTCCCTGGGCGCTGTCTACTCCAACGGCTACGTCTACGTGGGTAACCGCACCGCCGGCACGGTTAGCGTAATTAACGCTTCCAGCTTGAAGGTTGAGGCTATTTTACCCACCGGCACTAACCCCAACCACCTGTCGGTTAACCCTGATGGCAGTGTGAATGTGTTGGATAAGGCTCCCAGCAATAACCAGATCTTCCGCATTGCCCGTAAGGGGGCTACCCCAACGCCGACCACTCCGGCACCCACGCCCACCGCCAGCCCCACGGCTGCACCCACCAGCCCGGCTAACCCCACGGCTGCGCCAACTGCGGCCCCGGCGCCTACCGCCCCAGCTAGCCCCACCCCGGCGCCCTCTACTCCGGCTCCTAGCAGCCCGGCTAAGCCCAGCGCCTCAGCAACTGCGCCGGTAACCATTACCCCACTGCCAGCTAAGGGCGCCGCTAACCAGGCCGAGGGCGCCCGCCCGAGCCTGGCTAAGACTGGTGCAGCCAGCATTGTGGGCCTGGCTGCACTGGCATTGATCGGCGCCGGCGCCTTTATGCTGCGTTCACGCCGCCGCGCCTGAGCTAGCCCGGTATCGGGTTAGCTCAGCGTCATCATTTAAGACACAAGTGGGGGGTCGAAGCTTTGCTTCGACCCCCCACTTACACTTTGGCCTCTTTACTACATGCCCAAAGCTTCTTTATTGCTTTGCTAGTAGTTTGCCTAATGTTTAGGTGTTTAGCACAGTAGACCTTCGCGCTGGGCCTGGGTTAGCAGAGCCGGGCGGCTGGTTTCTTCCATGCCGTTGTTAGCGCAGGTTTGACGCCCTAGCGATGTATATCTATTCACTGTGGCCACGGTCAGGCCCAGTGCGTTAGAAGTTTCCTTGGCAGTGTGTCCCTGCGCATAGGAAAGCAGCACATCACGGCGGCGTCCCTGCAGGTTATCGGTGATGACATAGTCGATGTAGGGGCGCACCTGCACCCACGAAACCGGGCTTAAGCGCCTGCCAGTGGCCACTTCCAGTACCGCGCGACGCAGCTCAGATCCGGACACACACCGAGTAAGCACGGCCTGCACACCTAATTCACATACGCTACGCAGCAAATAGGGCTGTTCTGAACTTTGATATGCCACTACCGGCACTTTAGCTTTTGCAAGCTGTTCTACTTGCTCAATAACTTTATTAGTGCGCTGCGCATCTAAATCAACGACCGCCACATTTATACGACGCTGATTTAAACCTAACTGCGCAATGTCATTGAGATAAATAATCTGATTGGTTTGCGCCACCTTAGCTAAGGCCGCATACAGACCTAAACGTAATACTTCGCAGTCACCAATGATAGCGATGCTATAGCGCTCAGATTGCCGAGATGGCACATATAGATTAGCCACCAGCTTCCCTCCAGACTGCGTGCCAATACGATACTAGCGCGACATAACCCAAGCAGTATTGCGACGCTATCGCAGCAATTCCTTGATGCGCACCCTACTGCGGATTAAATAAAACCAACTATGGGACATAAAAGCAATACAAGATTTAACACTTGGTAAATCAAAAATTTAATTTGGACCAGCTAAAATCGGTGTATAGCAATATTACTTCAGAAACGCCCTCATTGGCTGAAAATTCAATCACGGTTCTATTACAGTTCACTGAAAAGTTTCTAGGCATTTGCCAAGCATTTCATGAACATTACCTGTATTTAAGTGGGGCAGACTTGTGCGGTTGCCGTAATTAAATTACCGCAACCGCACAATTATGCATAGCTTTTGCAAGCTTTTTAGCCAAGTTGACTAGGGAAGGCCGCAAACATTGATTGCGCCGCCTCCAATTCAGAGACTTCCAGCTCCAAGTTATCTACCAAAGCTTCCAGTGCCGGCATCACCTCAGGCACCTGCGCTGAGCTAGTAAATAGCACTCGCGCACACAGGTCATTGCCGTGTTGGCGCCAAGCGTAGAAACCAGTTAGACGCAAAGAGTGGTGACCGACGTCGTCGCCATCAGAAAAAGCCCCCAGCGAGCGGTAAACCACCTTACCGCTAGCCAGTTTGTGCTCCTCAGCCTGAACTGGCCCCTGCTGGTCCTCCCCCACGGTGATCAGCTGAGTCAAAGCCTGGGCCTCATCACCTTTAGACGGGTAGGCGTACAGGTCCAGCAAAGCCGGAGCCAGCAGCTGCGAGGGCAGGTACAGGAAGCGCGCGAAGGCCTCCTCATCGGCAGGCAAACGGTCAATACGGGCCACTATCTCCATAAACGCCTGCTGTACCTCGGCGTCGGCGTAGACGGGGGCGGCCTGGAGCTGCTCCACCCAGCCGGGCTCTACATAAACCCAGTTGCCGTCAGTTTGGGCGCTCCAGTTCATGGTTGCATCCTCAGGCTGCGGGCGACGGCGTCGTACAGGTGCAGCAGCGAGGTGGCCAGCTGGTCGTGCTCGGGGCTTGAGGGCAGATTGATGTAACCGGTTAGGGTCACGATCGCCTCGGTGACGTCCGGGTTGGCCAGGAAGTAGGTGATCTGCCGCGACACCACCTGCGGCACCTCGGGCAGCTGCACGTTGAGCTCCTGGTTTACGGCCTCAGCGGTGGAGCGCAGCAGGTCCTCGCCGTCACGTAGGGACATGGTGCGCATGACGACGCTGTGTCCACCCTCGATCACCTCGGCTTGGCCGTTGTCGCGGCCGATGGCGAGCATGGCGTCCATGGGGGCGACGTCGTCGGTCAGTGGTAGCGGCACCACGAACATGGAGGCACCGGTGAGCACCCCGGCGGTAGGCTCAACTTCCACCAGGAAGTTGGTGGCGCCCGCCTGCTTGAGGGCCTCGGCCTGGGAGCGGAATTGACGGTCGATTAGGTCGCGTACCTGCTCCGTCTTACCGCTTTGCCCCAGGTAGGTCATGAAGCGGTCACCAACCTGACGGGTCTGCTCAACTAGATCGCCGTTCAGGTCAATATCAGCCCAGTTACCCGGGACAATGTAACTAACTTTCATGAGTAATCCTCCATGTTTTGCGCGCCTACCTGCGCGTCAAAGCCTTAATAACCGGCAGCTAAGCCTATTTGATGCCGTAGCCTGCTCTCGCCATGCCATGCAGAATTTCTGCACCGCCTTGGATCATGCCTCCGACAGCTTCACCCGTACCTTTAGCTACGCCACCTACAAAGTCGCCAGTGGCTTGCGCAGCACCCGCAGCTCTTTCAGTTACCGACCCCGCGTAGTCACCACGGTTCCAGGCCTGATCCGCTCTCGCAGAACTATCAGCAAGGTGTTGAGTGGCGTTGTTAACCCCAGAAGTTACCTCTGCGCCACCTTTCTCAAACCCATTAGTCGCTGCCGCGATACCATTATCAACCCCCTGCTGCAGATAAGCTGCACCTACGCTAGCAGTAGGGGTCCCGAAAGCGGCAATATGGTTGGCCTTGGGATTCTCATACTGGGCGTCCAATGGGCCATAGAGATATTCCATATGGTGATAGTCAAGAGGGTTGGCAGAGAACTTCGTGTCACTGTTCATGAAAACAACATGTCGTTCACCATACGCACGTGGCATGATTGCGTCAGGTCCACCAAAACGTGGGGTGGAATCTTGGACTCCGTTCAGAGGATCCAGCACAAAGCTATATGCCTTAACATTTGATCCGTCTTTAGGCGCTTGAGCATCATAACCAAAGTTATCTATACACTTACCTCGCGCAAGTGCCTGGCTAGTATCTGAAAGACCAGCAGCATTAAAGGTTACCGCAGCCCCTCCGGTAGCCAGAGCAGCAGCTGAAGCCAGCTCACCGCCCAGCGAGTGACCGGTAAAGTCAACGTTTTCACGGCCCACCGCTTTAGCCAATTTAGTAGACACATTTATTGCTTCGTTTACTTGGAATGACGTAAATACGCCACCAGCAATATCATTGCCAACATCCTTACCAAGCTCCCGATCCGGCTCAGTGCCACGGAAAGCCAACACATACTTACCGTCAGCATTCTGGTACACACTAGCCTGCATACCATGCTCAGTGTTTAGCTCAGAAGGGTCAATCCCCAGCTCAGCTAGTTCATCAGCAGAGACTTTGCGCCAACCATCAGGAATCGGATCACCAGTTTCATAGGCAGCCTGAGCCAGACGCGCATAATCCGCGTCACGCCCAGCTTCACCCTCGCGCGGCTTGCCATTATAGGGGTCAGGCGCTGCAGCATTTGCAGCTTTGCCAACACCAGCCGCAGCCGGGACAGCATTAGCCGTCATCGCCGCAGTAGCACCAAATGCACCATTAACTGCCGAAGCCTTCTCCTGCTCATCAGCCTGCTGGTTCAAACTGGTGTTACGCTCCCGCAGAGAGTCCACCACATTACGCACCAACACAGTTAAGTTGGAATCCCAGTCAGACTTGAACGCATCAGCGTCTTCACCTACCCAGCCAGCGCTGTGCAGCTGCCCATTAATCGAGTTAACAACGTCTTCAAGTGAAGTCGCCTTGTCACCAAACAACTGCGCTAAAGCACGTAACTGCTCAACATCAGCACCAACACTAGCCACAAGCAACCCTTCCTAAACAAATTCACGATGCACTGTCGCCACAGTGCACTTACATCTGCCCTCAAATTACCCTGTTAGCGTTAGGTAGCCCTATGGGGACAAAACCCCACTACTCCCCCAGGCCAAGCGTGCTTTGAAAGTAGGGTTGTTAACTTTCTTGCGCCTACTCGCCGCCAAGAATAGCTTTCTTGAATCCGTGTATAGCTTCCCCAGTACCCTTGACCGTACCAACTAGTACATCGCCGGTGCCCTTAACCGCACCAACCGCAACGTCACCCACAGCTTGTGCTGTGCCCGCAGCGGTTTCCGTGGCGGCACCTACATAGTCGCCACGGTTCCAGGCCTGGCCGGCACGGTCAAGACCGGAGTTAAAGTGCTGTCCGGCGTCATTAAAGCCAGAGCCTACGTCATTGACACCATTGGCGATGCCGTTACCTACTTCACCAATACCGTTAACGATTCCCGTACCCACATTTCCAATAGCTACAGTGGTGGTGGGCCTACCGGAGGCGGCAATATGGTTCGCGCTGGGGTTTTCGTACTGAGCGTCTAGAGCCCCATACAGGCGTGCCATCTCATGGTTATAGCCAAAATCACGAGGATCTGCGCCTTCACTGGCAGGAATAATATGGCGCTCACCGTATGCACGTGGAGCAATAAAGTCCATCTTGCCAAGTAGCCCCGAATCATGTGCGAAATCTTGTCCTCCATTAAGTGGGTCGTAGGCATAGCAATAGGCTTTAACGTTAGAGCCGTCCATAGGGGCCTGCGCGTTGAAACCAAAGTTGTTTATGCAGTTAGCTCGCGCGATCGTTTCACTGGTAACTGAGAGCCCCGCAGCATTGAAGGTTACCGCTTTTCCACCGGTAGCTAATGCTCCAGCTGAGGCCAGTTCACCGCCCAGCGAATGCCCAGTAAAATCAACGTTTTCACGGCCCACCGCTTTAGCCAATTTGGTGGACACATTTATTGCATCCAACACCTGAGGCGATGTAGAGACACCACCCGCAATATCATTGGCAATATCCAAAGCTGGTTGTCGGCTAGGCTCAGTGCCACGGAAAGCCAGCACATACTTACCATCAGCATTCTGGTAGATAGTGGCCTGCATACCGTTTGCAGTGTCTAGCTCAGAGGGGTCAATCCCTAGCTTCTTCAGCTCGTCAGCATCAACCTTGCGCCAACCATCAGGGATCGGATCGCCCTCTTCATAGGCAGCCTGAGCTAGACGCGCATAGTCTGCGTCGCGCCCCTCTTCACCCTCGCGCGGTTTGCCGTTGTAAGGATCCGAACCAGAAGAACCATTTGCAGCTTTAGCAGCTGAACCTGCCCCAGCTGTACTCGCAGAGCCATTAACAGCGGAGGCTTTCTCCTGCTCATCAGCCTGCTGGTTAAGGTTAGTGTTGCGCTCACGCAGAGAGTCCACCACATTACGCACCAAAGCGGTCAGGTTTGAATCCCAATCAGCTTTAAAGGTGTCGGCGTCTTCGCCCACCCAGCCAGCGCTGTGCAGCTGCCCATTAATTGAGCTCACAACGTCTTCAAGTGAAGTCGCCTTGTCACCAAACAACTGCGCTAAAGCACGTAACTGCTCAACATCAGCACCAACACTAGCCACGAGCAACCCTTCCTAAACAAATTTCGCTGCGCGTCACTGACGCAACGCAATAACAGCTGCACCCAAATTACCCTGTTTAAACGAGCCTATGGGAGCAAAACCCCATTAGTGACTCAACTCAGATCCACTAAAAGCAGGGTTTTAGCTTTCTACTGAACGCTCAGGAATCTCCACAAAATCGGTGGGATATTGGGTGCTCAGCTTAGGCAGATCAGGCAGATAATTGATGGGGCTAGCGCCATCACCAAAAACATGCACGCCCTGCTGACCAAACTTGTCGCCCGCAGCGATCCCGCTGACCGCAAAACTGCCACTCGAACCGCTTATACCGGCATCCTCAAAACTGCCAGTTGAGCCGGTTATACCGGCGCTGCCACCGCCGCCGCCAAAACTACCGCTCGAACCGGTTACGCCGCCGCCATAGCTACTCCCGACGACGCCACCAGCGCCGCCGCCACCACCGGAAGCCTGCTCCTGCTCGTCAGCGTTACGGTTTAGATCCCAGCCAGCTTGCGCCAAGGCCTGCGCCGCATTGCGCAGTTGCGGGGCCAAACACTATCCCAGTCATCCTTGAACTTATCGCCGTCGCTACCTTGCCAATCCGTAGCAGAAACCAAGGCCTTTAAAGCCAAGTTAACGTCGTTATCCAGAACCTGAGATTTGTTGTTAAAAGTCTGTGCCAGCTGTCGCAGACTCTCAACGTCTGCCCCATAAAGCGCCATAGAAACCCCTCAAACGGTAGTGTTAGAAAAGCTCTTTTAAAAAAAATCTTAAGCGAAAGTTGGGGCCGAGGCGCTTAAAGCACCTCGGCCCCACTTTAACACGCTAGAAGCCAATCAAGGCTGCTGCGATCAGTGACCAGAAGCCTGCTCCTGCTCGTCAGCGTTGTTGTTAGCGGTGGTCTGAGCCTGACGTAGGGCGTCAGCAACGTTGCGCAGCTGGGAGGACAGGGTGCCTTCCCACTCGCTCTTGAACTGGTCGGCGTCGGTACCCTTCCAGTCAACGGACTGGACCTGGCCGGAGATGGTGGAGATTACGTCCTCGACGGTCTGAGCCTTCTCACCGAACTGCTGCGCAAGTGCCCGTACGCCCTCAATGTCCATACCTAGGAATGCCATGGTATTTCCTTTCATGTAGTAGCTAAATTCCGTGCTTCAAGCCGGAACCTTTCGACAAGAAAATAATGCAACCTATCGCCACACCCAACAATGGGGACCAATCCCCCTACCAGCCCGGTTAACTAGCTTTTGCTTGCAAAACCGCCACTATCTGGGCTTTAACTAGCCACAATTTGCACCTTGACGGCCTTGGCGGCACTGATCCAGTACCCGCGCCCAGGCACCATTTCCCCACGTTGGATGCGCGGAGTGGGGGTGCGCAGCAGGGTTTCGCCGTCGCCCGTATCAGGCTGAATCAGCAAACCAGTACGCGAATTCTTAATCTCTGCCAGCATCGGCGAGTAACCAGACCAGCCGGAAGTCTCACCCTCAGCAATCACCAAGTGACCGCTACGCTTAGCCTGCTTAACCACAGCCAACAGGTCCTTTTCAACCGGCGTGCCCACAACTTCGGGGTAGTGCTCCACTACCAACACCAGCAGCGGGTGGTTGTCGGGGGCCTGCATGGCAACGTAATCCTTGATTTTCTCCAGGCCTTCCTTGATCTGCTCGTCGCCCACCATGGTCAAATCCCACAGCCCAGCCACATCTGCCAAAGCCGAACGGCGCGGAGAAATAAACACCCGGCGCACCTTGGGATCCCACTGCTTTAGTGAGCCAGCCAACCAAAGCAGCGCCGACGTCGTCGCCGCCTGAGGCGGACCCGCCACCATCATGGCCCCAGTAGGCACAAACGTGGCCGGATCCAGATCCTGCGAAGCCATACCCAACACCGGCCAGCCCTGGTAAACCTTAGGCAGATCAGCCTCGCTAAGCTCAGTAGGCAGGTTAGCGATAGCTTCAGGCTTGATGCGGCCTTGACGGCTCAGGTACTTACCGAAAGCCTCAATGAGCTGGGCCTGGGCCATCTCATTAGAAGAGTCACCCATAATTGCCAACTGCATTTCACGCCCGTCACCCATAATCATGGCGCGCCCAGGCGGGCTAGCAGGGCTGAGTACATCCTTGGCCACACCAAAGTTGATGTAGTCATCCATATTGGATTGACGCAGCACCACCTTCATCAAGAAAGCAGACAAAACATTGCCGCGATAGGGCGTAGTCCAGTCACAGGTGGCCGCCACGTGCACGCCCACACTGCGTCCATCAGTCAAAATACGCTGCAAAATATCCAGGTTAGCGGCGCCGTAAACAGTCTTCTCATATTCACTACGCATCGCCCCTAAACCATCAAGCAGCAGCAAGATCCGGTGATCATTGGTGTGACCACTAATGCGCTGATAGTCGCTGAGCGTGGCCGCACTAGCCGCCGTAAACCGGTCGGTGCGCTCATCAATAATGGAGCTGAGCTTACGCAGCAAACGCTCCACACCTTCAGAGTCATCGCCAGAAACAATCGTGCCCACACTGGGCAGCTTCTCCAGCACCTTCAAAGAGGCCCCGGCAAAGTCCATGCCGTAAATATCCACCGCACCCGAGCGCGGCGTAATCGAGGCCGCCAAAGCCAAACTACGCAGCGCCGTCGACTTGCCGCTACCGGCAGCCCCAAAGAAACAAATATTGGAGTCTTTCTCAGGCAGGAAGTAGGCGGGCACCTGGCTTTGATGCACCGGATCATCCACCACGCCCAACACCAGTTTGGTGTCACGCCGCTGCGGCAGACGGTTAAGGTCATAGGCGCTAGCCAACTCATCGAGCCACGGTTTACGCGGCACCGGCAGGCCCGCAATGCGCGCCGCCTGCCCCACCGTAGCCACCACGCGGTCAATATCCTTATCGATACTGCGCCCGCTGGTTTGCACCTTAGCCACCTGCCAGGGGTTAAGCGCCCCGAAAGTCATCTCATCGACGCTCACCGAAGCGCCGGTAGCCTGCGCGCTGGTACGCGCCCCCGGGTAGGCCGACTGGAACGGGGTAATACGCCCCGGCCCGGTCTTAGCCGCACCGCGTCCAGGGATTTCCGGCGGGAAGTGGGCGGCGATCTTCTCCCCCAGCACGTCTTGGGAGTCAGACTCGTCGGCCATACGCAGCGCCACACGCAAGTTAGTGTTAGCACGCAGGTTGTCTTTAATGACGCCGGCGGGGCGCTGGGTGGCCATGATTAGTGCAGTCCCAGCGAACGGCCACGTTGGGCGACGTCGACGACGCCGTCAACGAACTCAGGCACCTCACCTGCCAGGGCCGCGAACTCATCAACCACAATAATCAGCGACGGCGGGCACTCGGGGTCACCGGATTTTTCCAGCTCAGCTAGGTCTTTTTTGCCCTTTTCGTTAAGCAGGCGCTCACGGTAGTGGATTTCGGCGCCCAGCGAGGTCAGGGCGCGGCGCACCATAGCGGGCGAAAGGTCAGTCACCAAACCCACGCAGTGTGGCAGGTGGGTACAGGCAGCGAAAGCTGAACCACCCTTATAGTCCACAAACAGGAAGGTGAGGCGGTCAGGTGAAACCGCCTGGGCCATACCCAGCACCCAGGATTGGAGGAATTCACTCTTACCGGCACCGGTGGTGCCACCCACCAGGGCGTGGGGGCCGTGCACGCGCAGATCCAGCGCCAAGGGGGCGTCGGCGCCCTGCCCTACCAGGGCGGAGAGGGAGACGGGCCGGTCCATGGGCACAGTCTTGGTGCGGTCAATGATGGAGTTAGTGGCTTGCCAACGGGCCACCTGGGCGGAGGCGTCGTCGGCCAATTCAGCGCCGGTAAGCGAGATGAAACTAATCGAACGCGGCAGGTCAGAGTCGTCATCTACAGGCACACCCGCATCCACCATGGGCGACATGTGCTTAGCTAGCGCCCGCACTTGGCTTAGCCCCAGGTTTTCGGGGCGCACATTGGTGGCGTTAACGCTGCGACGTACAAAACCCACAGTGGACTCTTCACCAGACACCATCAGGTAGGAGCGGCAGGCGGCGGGCACCTGGCTGGCAGATTCAGCCACCCAAATCACGTGCACGCCCACATCCGGGCCACACTCCACAATGCGGTTAAGTCGGGCCTGATCCACCTGGGATTGGTCAACAATCACCACCACGTCGGGCACATGCAGGGCGTCTTTCTTCAACTGTAGGGTTGAGCGGGCCACGCGGGCGCGGGCGGGTCTGCAGGCGCTGGAAAATGATTTCTTCCAGGTGCGAGACCAGGGAGGCTCCCACCGCCGCGTCAGCCGCTAAATGCAGCTCCCCTAGCGGCGAGAACGGCGAGGCAGTGTGGGGTAGCCATTCAAGCCAGTCCCAGCGCGAGCGCCCAGCCGGGTCAGTTAGGCAGGCCACCACCAGCTCAGCGGGCGAGTGCATACACACCAGCTGGGTGATTACCGCGCGCGCCACCGGGTCAATATCTGCGCGCAGCCCGCTAATACCAAACGCCCCGTCTTGGCGCAGGTTAGCCACAATCGGCACGTCGTCGATCATGGCGTATTGGGCGCGCAGGGCCGCAATGGTGGATAGGCACTGGGGTAGGCCGTTTTTGGCTTCCTTGTCTTTTTCCATCCGGGCCACGGGTAGGTCTGTGCCCAGGCCGATACGGATCTGCATAAATTCGGGGTGCTCAGGGCGGCGCGACCACAGCAGTGGGCCCCCCATTTCGGCGTGGCGCACAATGGCTTCAATGGGCGGGTATTGCTGTTTGCGCACTTCGCGTTCGTTAGCAAATACCTGCTCAATGTGTTTTTGGGTTTCTTTAATTGAAACCTCAAAGGCTTCTAGCTGCTCTTTAAGGGCGCGTTTGCGCCGCCACTTGCCGTCAACCCACATACCACCCATCATCATGGGGCTCATGCATACGAACATGAGCGAGTAGGGGTTGTGGGTCACCGAATACATCATCAAACCCATAAAGGCCGGCGCCAGCATGGCGATGAAGGGCAGCGGGTTGGGGTTTTGCTGGGTGGGGGCCTCAGGCAGTTTAATTTCTACCGCTGGGGTGCGCGGCACTACGCGCGGGGTGCGGATGAAGTTAATGCCGGCGCTTCCGGCGGCGTCGGTGGCGCTTAGGGTGGTGGTCACCAGGGCCACCTTCACCTCAGATTTACCGATCTTGACGCTGTCTAGGGGGCCCAGCTTTAGGCGCTGCACTCGCTGGCCATTAACGACGACGCCGTTAGAGGAGTTCAGGTCACGTACTTCTACTTCGGTGCCTACTACCACCCGCATATGCTGCTTGGAAACCATCGGGTCGCTAAGACTGACGTCTACATTGTCGTCGCGCCCCACCAGGTTGGAGCCCTCATAGAGCGGGAAAACCCGGCCCCTATCAGGCCCTGAAACCACTGACAATACGGCCACGTGCTCACCGGCCACATTGGTGTCTGCCGGGTTTTGCATTAGGGAGACTTTAGCGCCCGAGTGCAGCCCGGAGTCTTCCAGCAGGGTGTCGCTGGTTAGGGCGCGAGCGCGCCCACGCCCGGCGGTGTCAATAATGTTGATGGAGACCGTGGCCGGATCTATGGCCTGGCCGGCTTCACTTGGTCCGGCACTAGCCAGTGCGGCAGCTACGTCCCCTACCGTCGCGGTGGCGTCCGTGGTGATTTGCAGGTTATGCGAGCCGTCGCCGCGCAGTAGGTTAAGACGTAGTTTCATTCGTGGGCACCATCTAATAGGGGAAGGTCTTCAGGGGTTACCAGGCGTGAGGACAGGGCGTATTCCACCAGCTGCACGCGCCGGTGGGAGGCGTGAGAGCCTGCCCCGCCACGCATCCCCTTAACGCCAGCCCGGTCAAGCTTGTCGCAGACATTGTCTAGCTTGCGGTTGAAACGGGTGATACCCCAGCCTAGGCGCGCGGCGGCGTCGACGTTACGCGGCAAAGAAACCGTGCCGGTACCAGCCCTACGCAACCATGGCTCAGCCAAAGACAAATCAGTAGCTTTTGGCTTTCAGTGAGCACCACCATGCCCATAGTGGCCTGGCCGGTGTCGCTATCTGCCTCAGCGGCCTCAGCTTGTGCCGACTCACGGTTTTCATAGGAGGGGCAGGGCACTTCCGCCAGGATCTCATAGGTGGTGGAGCCGGCGCTGAAAACTACCGCCATCTGCCCAAACACCATAGGCACGCGCACCCCGGGGGTAACCCAGGCGCGTGAGGCCCCAGCCATGTCGGCCACGGTGGCCCCCAGGCGCGAGCCCTGGTTGTGCACCCACCATAGGCCGTTTTGGAATTCAAACACCAAGAATTTGCGGTGCAGGAAGGGGTTGTCACTTAAAGCTAGGTCGCCTTCACGACCCACCGTGAAGCTTTGAGTGGGCTCGACCCGATAAATTTCTCCAGCGAAATCGATTACCAAGACATCTTTGCCGGTTTCGTTGTCGTCGGGCGTGGGCGCTACGCTCATGGTTTTACCTTCCTGTCTACGCGTTTAATAGGTCTTTAATGCAATTGGGTAGCGTGGGCCGGGTGCGCTTAGTGAGCTACTGGCTAGCCGGGGTGTCGATGCAGTCAATGACTGGTTCTGATTCACGCCCCGCCTTGTCACGCGCGACTATCTGCACACAGGTACGCGGCGGCGTTGGCTTTAGCGTAGCGCGGTGGGCGCTGGTTTCCTGCAAGCCTTGCGGGGTCTGAGATTTTTGCGGAACCCCAGAGTTAGTGACGCTGTAGAGGAACGTGGCGTTTGTGGCTTTATAGTCCCAAGTGGCCTCCACCTGCCCGTTAGCGTAGCTCAGCTTCAGATTGGTGACAGGCTCAAGGTAGCCGTTCACGTCCGGATCCATGGGCGCAGCGGTGCCTGCGGTGGTTACCGCCGGCTTGGGGTTAAGCCCGCCGCGCTGTAGGCCTCGGTAGGCCGCGAAAGCTATTACGCCTATTAATACCACTACTAAGGCGCTGATCAGCAGGGTTTTTAAGGATACGCTGGAGCCGTCTTGCGCTGCGCTAGCGGCCAGGGTGGAGCCAGGCGCCTCTGGTGAGCCCTGAGTGGCTGGTTTGCGCTGCCCGCCGGGCCGTTTTGGCCGACGCCGCCGCTTTGGGGGCCGACGGCGCCCGCTCCCGCCGCAGCTGGGGCGCCGTTTTGGGGGTTGAAGGGGCCGCCTGGGACAGTTCCTGGGCCAGTTAGGCCCGAGGAGGCCGAGTATGTGCCATAGCCAGAACCGGTATTGGCGCCGGGACTGGCCGTAGAGCCCAGGGTTGTGTTGCGGTTAAACCCCGAAGTGTTACCGGTAAAAGTGCGCGCGTCAGCGGGAGACTGGTGGGCGTTGGGGTAGAAAGTGCCCGAGTGACTGTCTGAGCCGAGCGAATCGCCCCAGCTATTGGCGCCGGCAGTGTTGATACGGGCGTTGGTGTCGGCGGTGCGGCCAGTGTTTTCAGGAGAAATGGACACTACCGGACGCAGCCGGGTGGCGTCGTCGTCGCTGCCATCAGCAGCAATTACGGGCTGGTCCTCCCACACGTCAATATTGGTCAGCGGCAAGCCCAAAGAAGACTGGATTTGACGCAAAGCCCGCGCGAACGCCATCGCCGAAGCGAAACGATCGGAGGGGCGCTTAGACATGGCGGTAAACAGCACCCGCTCTAGCGCGGCGGGCACGTCATTACGACCAATGGGGGCGATAGAGCCGTGGTGCAGGCGTTTAAGAATAGAGGCCGGGTCATTGTGCGCACCCGGGGTCATATCCACATGCGGAGGCCTGCCCGCCAGCATGGTGTAGGTGGTGGCAGCTAGTGAATAGACGTCAGAAGCGGGCGTCAAAGGCCGGTTAAGCTGCTGCTCAGGCGGCGCCCAGTAGGGAGAAAACGCCGAATCAACCTGATCGGCGGGAGTGTCTTGACTGATAGCAATACCAAAGTCAGTCAAAACCGGGTGGCCAAAGGCGGTGAGCAAAATATTGGCCGGCTTAATGTCGCGGTGCAGATAGCCGGCACGGTGGATAGTTTCCACAGCGCCAGCAATCTTAATGGTGATCTCCAAAGCCTGCTCCACCCGCATTGGTGAAGTAGTAGAAAATCGTTTTCCCAGGTGAGGCGGGGGGCAATACTCCATGGTGAGGTAAGCACGCCCATCGCGCAGACGCCCGGCGGCGTACAGTGAAGCACCGCCGGGTGCGCCCCGAATTTGGCCATCAGGTCAGATTCGGCCTGGAATTTTTGTTTTTGGGCTGCGCTGGCCCCCGAACGGATTACTTTAACCGCAACTTCACGCCGAGGCATGTCTTGGCGGTAAAGAAAAACGTCCGCGAAACCACCCGCACCGAGGAAGCGGATAAACTCCGCTCCCTCCAGGTGCGGGCCTACAGGTTCACGCAGCCGAGCAGCCATCAGGGCTCCACAGACAGAACTACACCGTCACCCAGGTCAATCCGGTCGCCGTAGCGCAGCAGCTCACGCTGACCGCCGCCCAGGCGACGCGGCAACTGGCCTTCACGCAGCAGGTAGGTGCCGTTAGTGGAGTTCAGATCCTCCAAGTTCAGCTCCCAATCATCAATGTTGATGCGGCAGTGAGACTTGGAAATGGACTTGGTGGGGCTAGCCACCGCCATCAGGTGCACCGCAGTGCCGGGTGCAGCCTTGGGCAGGCGGCCCACAATGACGTCGGCATCTAGGGTTACCGACCCGCCGGTGGAGGCCACCAAGGTGCCCAGGCTAGGGCGCTTTACGTGGACAATCTTGCCGTTTAGTGCCCCACCGCAAATGCGGCAGGAGCTGGCGTGCACCGGGTTGGGGTGACCGTTGACGCAGTTAATTGCCAGTACTTCAGGGCCATCGCTATCGGCGTTGGCGCTGTCAGCTACGGGCGGCGGCGGGGCCTGCACACCGCCGGTGGGGACAGCGATGGTGTAACCATCGTGCGTCCAGGGGGTACCGGGGGCCACATCCAGTGCGCCGGTGGGGGCCTGCACACCGGGTAATGGCACCGCATTACCTACGGGGTTGATCTGGGTGGCTTGTGCCTCTAGCGGGAGCTCAGCGGATTGGGTTCGGGGATTGGGAACCGGATCCGACCCCGCAGTGGCGGGGTCACCACCAAAAGGGGAAGAGCTAAAGGGGTTACCCTCGTTGATACCCTGGATCGGGCCGGTGGGTTCCGCTTTCTCCCCCTTTCGGCGTGAGAAGTTCAAGCCTTCGCCTTGTTCAAAGTTGAACTCTAGACCCGAAGCCTCATCATCTCGCAGTTCACGCACGGCAGCGTTTTCTACATCCACCCCAATGGTTTGGCCGTAAAGGTGGCCAAAGTACTGGTCTTCGGGGTTTTGCTGGCTCTGGGGTGCGCTGGGGGCAACTGGGGCAGCCGTAGCGCGGGCAGCGCGAGCGTCAGCAATAACCAGTTCACCAGAGCTAGCCGGGGCGCTAGGAGCAGCCAGCGGGGCACTGGGCGCCACCACTGGAGCACTTGCTGCTAGCGGGGCGCTAGGCACAGCCGGGGCGCTGTAAGCCGCCGGCTCCTGGAAGCTAGCGGCCGGGGCACTGGGAGCGGCCAGTGGCGCGCTAGGCACAGCCGGGGCGGCCGGCACAACCTCAGTGGGGACCGTAGCCGGGGCGTCATCCATGCGGTAGCTGGCGCCCGGGGCCACCGGAGCGCTGGGGGCCACCGGAGCCGGAGCCTGGTTCTTAGCGGCACTTGAGCCACCCAGCATGGCAGCCAAAGCTGCAGCAGCCCTGGAAACCTTGGGTTGAGCCGGAGCGCTAACAGGCTCTGGGCTAGGAGCAGCCTCGATGATTTCCGGGCTGGGGGCAGCCGGGGCCGGCACCGGGCCGGCACCAGCGGGCACATCCAGCAAGCTGGTGGGGGCAAAAGCGTTAGCAGCCGCTGCAGCAGCAGCTGAGCTAGCGCTGGCTTGGCCAGGCAGGTCAACAGCTACTCGGGCGGCGTGCGCACCGCTAGGGGCTGGCGACGGCGCCGAGCTGACTGCCTCAAAATGCTCAGTGGCCGGGGTTTGGGCTACCGGGCTGGGGGCAGCGGGGCTAAAGCTAGCTGGGCTGGGCGCAGCCGGGCTAGCGGTGGCGATCGACAGATCCGGGTTTGGGCCAGGCACCAGCTCAGCTGCCAGTGAGGCACTAGCTGCCACCGGGTTGGGTGCGGGCACGGCTGGTAGCTGCGGGCTGGGTGCGGACAGTAGTTCCACACTGGGCGCAGCCGGACTGGGAGCAGACGGCAACTGCGGGCTAGGCTCGCTAAGCGCACTAACCGCAGCGGCGGCGCTAGTCTCAGCGGCGTCAGCCTCCGGGGAGGGCGTGCTAGGCAGCAGGCCGGCTACCGGCTGGGAGCTGACCTCGCTGATAGGAGTGTCCTCTAGCAGGCTACGGGCCGCTGAAGCTTCAGCGGCGCTGGGCACCACCGAGGCGGGGCTGTAAACCGAGGCGGCACTGCCGGCGCTGTAGCCAGAGTAAGCCGAAGCTACAGACTGTGCCGACCGCGTCGCCGGCGCGCTGGCTGCGCTGACTCCGCTGGCTGCCGAGTTTGAACTGTAACCGCTGTAGGCTTGACTTTTGACGGCTCCCACCAGGCGGTTAACCTCACGTAGCTGCCAGTGCAGCATGGAGGCGCGGGTAACCCCGCTGCGTAAAGGTAGAGCCTCAGTACCAGCTCCGTGAGCCTGAATTACCAGGGCGGCGACGTCGTCGAGACGTACTTCCTCCCAAGCAATGGGGTTAAGCGCCGAAACGGTGCGCACGAAACCATTAACCTGAGTGACCTCAGCGGTGATAGAACCACGCAGGGCCAGGTGGACGGCGCCGTCGGAGAAGACACCAGCCACAAAGTCAGGCAGGTGGAAGACGTTGTTGTTGTAGTAACCCGCCAGCACCTGCAGCAGACGCTGCAAATTAGCACCATCTTCAAGCTCGCGCCACAGGTCGAGCAACAGATCGTTGGGCCCCTCTAGGGCAACGAATCCGCTCTCGCTGACCGCACTGAGAGTGGTACCTGCGTACCAATTAACTTGAGTATTCATTCATTGTCCTTGAACATCCATGACCATTGCTCACTAGCAACCTCATTGCCGCCACGCCACGGCAGCGACCTATCCAGGGTGGGAGCATCCGGATCATAGTCCCAATCCTGCGTGCCAGGCAGGCTCTGGTGGGTCAGATCGTCATCCTCCCAAGGCGGATATGCGGCCGCAATATCCACCACGATCACCGAGATATTATCCCGACCGCCTGCGTTCCTCGCCGCTTTCACCAGCGCATCAACCACACCCTCAGGCTCACTAACCACAGCTGCGGTAGCCTCAATGAGAGTGTCAGTAACCATGGAAGAAAGCCCATCTGAACAGATGATGTAGCGGTCTCCCACGCGTGCAGGCAAGACAAAATAGTCGGCGCGTACACGCGGGGCCGCAGCCGGCCCCTAACGCGCGCGTAATTACATTACGACCAGGCAGGTGCTGGGCTTGTTCGGCAGAGATGAGCCCGGCATCAATCTGCTCTTGCACCTGTGAGTGGTCTTTAGTGATTTGTTCAAAGCCGTGTTTGCCTTGGTAGTAGGTGCGTGAATCACCAATGTTGAGTACACGCACGCACGGCATAGCCCCATTTTCACTAAGCACCAAGCCGGTCAAGGTAGAGCCCGGCGCGGGCACACCCGGCAGGCCACTGACTGCCCGGGCTGCGCGTTTAACTGCTTTTTGCAGTTGGGAGGGGTCAACCAGATGATCCTGGGTTAGCTCAGAGAAAGCTGCCAGGGCGGTGGCGGAAGCGACGTCGCCCGCCTTGTGTCCACCCATACCGTCAGCCACTAAAAACACTGGGCCGGAAGCTAGTAGGCGTCTTCGTTGTGTTGACGCACTAATCCCACATCAGTCCCTGCGGCGTATTTGACCGCGATGCGTGTGCGCATCACTCAACCTCCAGGCGGCGGTCACCGAAAACAATTGAATATCCCTTAGCAACTGGAACCATAGCCCCAGCAAGCACATGTGTGCGACTTCCGTCAGGAGCAACCACACTGGTGCCGTTGGTTGAGCCTAGATCGGTGACAAACATGTACTGTCCATCGACGCGCACCGCCAAGTGAGTTTTGGAGATAGAGAAGTTGGGGTCAGCCACAGGCACCACGTCAGCTTGCGCCCACATACCTGCGGGCACCGGGTTGCGTCCCAGCACCACAGCGCTGGTCACGTTAATGACGTCGCCGGTGTCTAGGCGCAGGCACTTACCCACATTGGTTTTGGCGATAGTGACGTGTTCATCCCAATCCGTGCCGCTGATATCCACCTGGCCGGTTTCTTGGGCAGCGGTTGCCTCTCCCATTAGTTCGTCGGGAACTACCACCGGGATGGGACCGCTAAAGGGCTTGTTTGCTCCTAGCTGGCCAGAGACGGGGGCGCTGGCAGCGCTAGCTGGAGCCTGGAAGTTGCTTGGGCGCACCGGCTCCATACCAACTTCAGTGTTGGCGCTGGGAACAATGGTTTCGTCGTAGCTGTTGCCTAGCGTCTGGGTAGAGTTGGGAGCGCTAGTACCAGGGGCGGTTTGGGCGGGAGCCTGTAGGTTCCAGTCCAGGGAGGTAATTACCCCGTCGCTGTCACGTTGGCCCCCTTCAGGGCCGGGGCTGGTTAGCTGGGGCTGGGGAGGCTGATTGGCTTGGTTTGCGCCAAAGCCGCCACTTTGATTGGCGACGCCGCCGGCAAAGTTGGCACTGGAGGCGGCGGGGGCCGAGGCGGAGCTAACCGCGCCGGGAACACCGGGCAAGCTAGCACCAGGGGCGCCATTGGCATACCCGGCGGCGCCAGCGCCGGGGTTGAAAGCACCATTTGCCCCCGGGGCTGGGGGCATGGTGAAAGAATTTTGGGCCATCTGCGCCGCCGCCTGCACTCCAGGTAGCTGCGGGTGCAGCCCGAACTCGTCCATGTCCCCTGCCCCAGGCCCGGTTTGGGGCGCGAAAGGCTGGTTGGGAAGAGTCAGTGGGTTGCTTTGCAGACGCACCGGGTTTACGCCTTGGCGCACATTAAGCACAATCACGCCGCTAGCGCGATCAAACCAAAACCGGTTCAGGTGGTCGCGGCTAAGGGCGTAAATAACTAGGTTGCCAATCCCGGCAGTAACTAGGGACACCCCTAGCTGCAAGGCTAGCTTGTTGAAAGCTGCCCCACGCGGCGGGCCACTGTTTTTAAACCGGCCCATGCTAAACCCAGAATCCGCAAACCCGGAGTTTGTCCACTGCGCATCAAAGCCACTAGGTAACCAACACATAGCAGCACAGTTAGCGCGATTGATACACCTAGGCTAATCCAAAAAGGGGTGCGGTTAGATTGGTTGCCAGCACCAAAAAACATCACGGCCCCGCTGCCGCCGCCAATGACTAGAGAAAAGATAAGCGAGTCAATTAGACGCGCAAATACCCTGGGCCAAAGCGCAGCAAGCCGGGTCCCCTGCAAATGCGCAGGGACCGGGGCCGGGCGACTATTTAGGCTCATTTCTTTCTCCTGAAGTTAGCGCGCATGGTCTGCAGCCACTGCGGCACACGCATCCCTAATGAAACTGGAGATACCGCAGCTAGCCATCGACGCGTGCGTCGCCTACTGGCACCAAGGTGCTGTTTAAGATTTTGCATCTCTAGCCATAAGGGTTCCTGGGAATCAGCTGAAAGTTGCTGCTCAGTTAGCTCCAGATTGGCGTTATTTGAACGTTTTTTAGACTTTTGTTTATCTGCAAAGCGCCCCTTGCGTTGCTTACGGCCCACTTGGGGTGCTTCGTAGCCACTTTCGTGCCCAACTCCCTGGGGATCTGGCAGTTTAGCGGGGTTTTGGGCGCCATCAGCGGTAGTTAGGCTCGCCTGCCCCGACTGGCCGAAAGCTACCGCGTTGACTGACAACGCAAAGTTACGCACCGAGCCTGGCGGGAAGTTAGAGCCAAAGACCGGCTCTAGCGCGTCGGTTCGTGCCTGCGCTAGGCGCTGGGAGCGTTCGCGAGCGCGGGCCCACTTGGCTTTAAGGGCCTTAATGGGGTGACGACGGCGCTTTTGGCGTCCCTTTACGGGCACGTATAGGGGCGCCGCCAGAGCACCGCTACCTGCGCCGCCAGGGGCTTGACCGCCTGCAAACTGGGCACCACCTGCCAAGCCGTGGGCGCCGTCGTTAGCGACGCCGTCGCCACCAGCGGCGTTAGCGGCCGCAATGGCCTCGGCGCCACGCAGTTTAGGCGCCAAATCAACCTGCCCACCCAGTGCCTGGGCGTTACGTTTAGCCTGTTGCTTGGCGCGTTTAGCCTGCGCCACCTGGGCGGCGGCGGCGTCATAATCAGCCAACGCAATATCCAGGTAGCGTGCCATCTGGGTGCGGGTGGCGTTAGCGGGCAGCTTGATGCCATAGTCGCGCATCCAGTCTTCCAGCTCCGCCCAGGCACCCAGGGCACTGCCAAGCTCGTCACGGTTACGACGCCGGCGCCCACGCACCGCTTTAAGCGCCAAAATCAGCGCGAACGGAGAGCTAACCAAAGCGGCCACACCCAGCCCCTGCCCCACCAGCAGCAGGTAGTGGGCCCAGTCAAAACCATGCTTTTTCTTAGTGTCGCGGTCGTCAGACACGTCCGGGGTTAGGTCAGCCTGCTCCTGCGGGGGCGGCGGTGCCTGCAACACCTGCGGACGCGGCTTGGGCTTGGGCTGCGGCTTGGGGTTAACCAGTTTCTTGTCGCGTGGCGGGGTGGGGTCAAAGCCACCCAGTCGCCGTCGAAGTTAACCTCCACCCAGGCGTGCGCCATAGTGCCCTTAACCTCTAACGTGCCCTTGGAGTAGTGCTCAGGGTAGAAACCCAGCACCACGCGGGCCGGGTAACCAGCCTGGCGGGCCATAAGCGCCATAGCCACGGCGTACTGCTCGTCATCACCCACCATGTAGTAGTTGGGTTCTAGCAGCTCATCGATGCGGGCGGTGCGGTGACCGGGGCGCGCCATCGAGTCTGAGCCGTCAGAGTAGTAGCCCTCATCATGGTATTTAGTGGCCATGGCACGCACACGGGCCAGCGGGCTGTTAGCGTTACCCACAAACTCACGCAGACGCGTAGCCACCACAGCTGGCACATTAGTGTCTGTGCCATTTGCTACCTTCCCAAACCTACGCTTAGATAGCTGAGCATCCGAATAGGTAGGCACACTCACCACATTTACGCTGTAGCTGTCGCCTTTAACCAGGGTACGGGTGCTAAGCAGGGCGCCCAGATTGGATGAATAGAACAGATCCTGAGTTAAACCCTGGCCTTTACGCGGGGTGAAGCTACGCACCTGTCCCCCACCTGGCAGCCAGTTACCCTGGTAATCAACCATAGTGAAAGTCAGGTTATGGGTTTTAGCGCCTTTAGGTAATACGCGCGTATCAACCTGGGCCCCAACCCGCTTAAAACCCTCACCGTTGTCTGACGTCCCAACTCGCATAACGTTTCCGTCATAGGCGTCCATTGTGGCGACACGGATACGCTCACCATTTTGCAGCCCCGAAACCGTAAACAAAGTGGTGTCTTTTTGAGTATCCACCCAGTAGTGCAGGCGCGTAAGCGGAGCCTGATACTCGGCAATATTCAGCGGCGGCGTCACATAGCTACGCAAAACCTCACGGTTATTAGCCCCCGTCACCTGCGGACCCAGCACCGCCCCCGCAGCCATGGCACAAGCCAGCATCAGCAGCGTGCCCAGGCGGGCTCGACGGCGCAGCCGCCCCGCCCCCAAAGCGATCAGTCCGCGCTGGCCCCGGCCGTGACGCTTATTAACCGCCCAAGCCGCCCGCGCCAGCGCCACTAGCACCCCCACCAGCGCACTATCGCGCCCATAGGGAGCCTCAAAACCACCAAATAGCGCCCCCAGGGCAAACATCAGCCCAGCCGGAAGCAGCGCCCACAACTGGCCGCGCTGGTGGCGCAACACAATCGAAGCACCCAAGCCAGCACACACCATGGCACTCAAATACGGCACCACCGTAATACCCGCATAGGCGTTAGCCGGCGGAGCCAAAGTCAGCAAGTCACGCCAACTAGTCACCGCCCCCAACACCAGGGTTTGCACCATCTGCAAAGACGGAAACACCTTAGCGCTAGCCAAATTCGGTAAAGCCAAAGCCCCACCCAACAGGTAGGCAATCACCAGGGCCAAAATAGTTTCCAGCCGCCGCAACCCCAACGCATAAGCGACGCCAGTAACCACCACAGCCAGCAAAGTGCCGCCCATGGCCGCAATATAGCCAGACCAGTCCCCAAACACCGCCCCATGGCTAACACTGGCAGCCAACATCAGCAGCGTAAAAGCAACCAGCCCCAGCCAGTTAAAAGCCCGGCGCTTACCAACCGTCTCAAGCCCATCAACACTCATAGCGCCGCCTTTCGCAATAATGCCGGAAGCTCACTAAGCGCCCCCAAGTGCAGCAAATCCATTGCCCCCAAACGGTTACGCCCCGCCCGCCCCGGGCTCACCCGCAACACATAAGAACGCGCCGACACCGGCAGACGCACCCAAGCACGCTCAATTAGCTCCAAATCAGCCCCTGAACCAGTAATCAACACCGCCACTGAGGCACCCGGACAAGCCGCCACCGCCTCCTTAGTCAACTCCGGCAAGTCAGCGGCGCGCCCATCCATCTCCACCAGGCTCAACGCATCCAAAGCCCGCTTAGGGTTAGGCAGCGCCGGCACCCCCGCCTGAGTCACCAAAGTAACCTCACGGCTAGCCTTAATCGTGGCCACAATCAGCGACGCCGCCGCCGAGACAGCCACCTCAAACTCAGCCTCACTAGCCCAAGACGCCGCCCGCGTATCCAACACCACCAACAGGTGAGCCCGGCGCGTCTCCTCAAACTGACGCACCATCAACTTGCCGGTGTGAGCCGTAGACTTCCAGTGAATATTGCGCCGATCATCGCCGGGCACATACTCACGCAAAGTATGAAAAGACACATCCGAGCTAGACAAATCCCGGATCGTCGCGCCCTCAATATCCTTAATGAAACCAATGGCTTCACTTTCCAAAGCCACCGTACGCGGATGCACATACAGCTCAATGCGCTGACTCCAGCGGCGCTCGCGGCGCACTAGGCCCAGCCCGTCACCGTTAACACTGCGCACTGGGCCGATTGGCACCAGGCCGCGTCGGGCGGTGGGGATAGCTAGAGGTTGGCTAATCATCTGGCCGGCGCGCAGGGAGGGCACCAGTACGTCAGCGGTGGATTTACCTACCGGTAGTTCCATCACGGCTTTGCGGGTACGCCGGGTGCCGGCGTTGGTGGCTTGTAGCTCGCCGTAGGCGTTATCGCCCACCACCACTCGCTCGTTTTGCACATACAGGTTGATGTTGTGTTTACCCAATCCCAGGGCGCTTAGCGGGGATAGTAGGGCCAGTACGCCTAGTACCAGGCCGATCACCGCCAGCTCCACCCAATGCGTTAGCAGGGCTAGGCCTAGCGCGCTTAGCGCCACTGCGGTCACGCCCCACCACAGGGGGGTGAGCACCTGGGTGGCGCGGGTGCGCAGGCGTCGCCAGCTAGTGGGTTTTTGGCCCTTTGCGCCGGGGTTTAAGTCGACGCCGCCGCGTGGGGGCGTAGAGCTAGTTTTAGCGGTCATGGTTTAGCTGTGTGCGGTGGGCGCGGGGACAGAAGCTAGAATCTGCTCAATGACGCCTTCGGCGCTGGCGCCGGAGAACTGGGCGTCCACATCCAACACCAGGCGGTGAGCCCACACCACTGAGGCCAGCTCCCTGACGTCGTCGGGAATTACGTAGTTGCGCCCCTGAGCGGCAGCCCATACGCGCACCACGCGGGTCATGGCGATAGCGCCACGGGTAGAGACCCCCACGCGCACCTGCTGGTGTAGGCGGGTGGCTTCAGCTAGGGCCGCAATGTAGTCCAGTACGGCGCCGTCGACATAGTTAGTTCCGGCTACATCCGCCAGCTGGGTGACCACAGCGGAGGAAACCACAGCCGACAATTTAGCGGAGCGGTCGGGGTTAGCTGAGTCAGCCAACACCTGGGCCATAGCCCCACGCTCGGGGTAGCCCACGGAGGTTTTCATCAAGAAACGGTCCAGCTGGGCTTCGGGCAGCGGGTAGGTGCCGGCCTGCTCAATGGGGTTTTGGGTGGCGATAACCATGAAGGGGCGCCCGGTGGAGTGAGTTTTGCCATCCACGGTAATTTGCGACTCTTCCATGACCTCCAGCAGCGCCGACTGGGTTTTGGGGCTGGCACGGTTGATCTCATCAGCCAGCACGATAGAGGCAAATACCGGGCCCTTGTGGAATTCCCACTGGCCGCTGCGCTGATCGTAGATGGTCACCCCGGTGATGTCGCTGGGTAGCAGGTCAGGGGTGAACTGGATACGCGAGTGGGTACCTTGGATAGTGGCCGCCAGGGCGCGGGCCAGGGCGGTTTTACCAGTGCCCGGGGCGTCTTCGAGCAGCAGGTGCCCCTCAGCCAGCATGGTGGTGACAGCCAGGCGAATTACCTGCTCTTTGCCCAGCAAGGCCTGCCCTACGTTAAGCACCATTTTGTTAAATAGATCAGCAAACTGGGCGGCGTTAGCCTGGGTGAGCGACATGGGTTATTCCTTTCAAAACTTTTCGCTGACGCTTATATACGGGGCAGTTTTAGGGCTGCAAAGCTGGTTTATTGGTGTGTGCCAGAATCGCATTGCAAGGCGGCGTTATCTTCGTTTTCTTCCGCCTGGGTAATGCTGGTAGCAACATACAGGGTTACTCCACCGTCAAAGGTGGTGTAGCGTTTTTCGTCTTTACCAGCAGCGGGGGCCATCGTGTAGGTTTTGCCCGCCCAGGTAATGGTGCACTTGGTGGTGGTGCCGTCCTTCCAGTCCCACAGCTTGACGCCGTAGCGGTAGCAGTTGGGGCTGGTGCTGCCGCAGCTGCCGTTTACTACCTGGGAGCGGTCCACAAAGCCCTGGTAGTTGTTGGCTGGCTTGGGTTCTGCCGCCGACGGCGCCGCTAGGCTTTGGCAGCGCGGTTCAGATTCGCGGGTGCCGGCCTCGCTGGTTACCTGCTTGGAACTGGTGCAGATTTTTACTTCTTTACCTGCTTCAACCCCGTTTTGGAATTCCACAGTGCCGCCGCCTGCCGGCGGCTCCTGCTTATTGGTGTAGGCACCTGCACCAGTGCTGATGTAAGCCGAGCTGGTGGCGGTGCGCCCATTGCCGTTAGCGGGGCCAACTTGGCAGCTGACCTTAGTGCCCTCAGGGCGAGTGCAGGCCAAAGTGGGCGAGATTGGGGCGCCAAAAGGCGTCACCTTACCGGCCACTACTCCTTCAGAGCACTTACCTGAAGAGTTACAGGCGCGCACATAAATAGTGGATTCTTTACCGTTAGTTAAGCCGTTACCTGTTTTATTGGCTACCGACTGCCAGGTGTTCTGATCGGTTGACCATTCCAGGTTCTGGGAATTTTTGTCACCGCTGGTAGCCGTGAAGTCTACAGAGTTATCGGCGCCAGTAGCCTTGGGGGCTGCAGACACTGAAGGAGCAGATACTTTACCCTCCAGCTTCATAGTGTATGAGACTTCCTCAGACGTGCCGCCGTGAGTTACCGCTCTGACTGAGAACTTCACGGTCCTGTCTACGCTTGTATCAATTTCATAGGGCTTACTTAACCCATAAATCACTATGGCACTAGAGGCCGTAGGGCTATCGGTGTAAGAAAGGAGGTAGTGGGTAATCGGCAGCCCACCAGTGTTGGCTGGCGGGTTCCACGACACCAGCACCCTGGTGGTGCCATCTGAACCCTGGCCCTGTTTAACTGCCGTCAAATTAGTGGGCGGGCCAGGCTTGCCATAGGGAGTCACCGGCTGGCTAGCAGCTGATTCCTGACTGGCACCTTGAGCATTAACCGCGCGCACAGTGGCCGTATAGGCCGTGCCGTTGGTTAGGCCCGTGAAGGTAGCCTTAGGTTCGGTTACGTTCTGGCTGAGCCCACCTGGGGAGAGCGTAATTACGTAACCGGTGATACGCGAGCCGGGCGAGTTAGACCTGTTCCACGTGAAACTAGCGCTGCCGTCACCAGCCTTACCAACGGGGGCTCCGGGCGCCGTCGGCACCACACTGACTTGCACACTGGCAGTATTAGAACGCGGGGACTGACCCACCGCGTTACGGGCCACCACATAGAAGGAGTGGGTAATTCCCGGGGTGCGGCCGGGCATAATGCAGCTGGTGACCACGCCACAGTCAAGCAGGTCGCCCTGCACTGTGTCGTGGACGGTGAAGTTATTGATGTCGGCGCCGTTAGAAGCCCCGGCGGTGAAGGAAACTGTCACTGCGTCGGAGCCGTTAGCGGTGGCCCTAACCCCGCTGGGGGCGTCAGGCAAGCCGCGTACACTCACCGCAATGGTGCCCGTAACTTCACGGTCGGCGTCGTTAGTTTTATCGCCCACTCGGTAGGAGATGTTGTAGGTGCCGTGCAGGCCATCTCGGGCGCTAATGGTCAGGGACGTGCCCGAGGCACTCACGCTAATACCGTCGCTGGAGCTAGGCGAGCCCACTAGGTGGATCGGGGTGTCAGTAAAGGGGTTAGTAGCGTAGTTAGCCACGTCAACCGTGGTGGATTTACCTGCATCCACACTCACCTGGGCTTGGCTTAGCTGCACCAGCGGCTCTTTAGCGCCGGTGACACTAACCGGAATTACCGCTTTAGTGCTGGCTCCCTTGGCGTCGCGCACAGTCAACGCCAAGTTAGCGCTGTTGCCGCGCTTAGCCCCCGTGCCGGTCTGCACCTTGAGGGTGTGACCATCAACGCTGGCTTGGATACCATTGGCGGCCCCCGAAACCGTGTAGGTCATGGAGGCGGGGTCGTCGCCGTCGGGGTCGCTAACCCAGCTGCTCATATCCGCGCTGACGCTTTGACCACCCACGGCCACCTCAATGGCGGTGGGGCGCACCTGCGGGGGACGGTTAGCAGCGCCCGGATCCACAATCAGCGGGATCGTGAGCGTGGCAGACAGGGCTTTATCGTCGCTGCCGTCAGTTACCGTAACCGTGATTGAGGAGGGCCCGGAATAGTCAGCTTTAGCCCCAAACTCCAAGGTGGCAGAGTCTTTAACTAGTGTTGAGCCATCCCAACCGGCGGAGGCGCTAGCCTGCCCATCTTTCGGCACACTAGCGCTGCGGCCACTACGCACGCGCACATAATTCTTTAGCGCGATAGGAGTTTTAGTGCCGGCCTTAACGTGGATAGGAGTCTTAGACACATTCAGCTCAGGGTTAGTTACCTGGTTGCCAGGCACCCACACCACAGCTGAAGCAGACAGGGAGTCCTTGTCGGTAACCGTGTAGAGCACGTAACGCCCCTGCGTGGCCGGCTCAATTAGCAGGTCTTTACCCGAAACTTTCACGCCCGGGTCAGAGCTGGTGACGCGGTCAGATTCAATATCGCCGTCGGGGTCTTCATCATTATCAAGCACAGACACTTTCACGCTGCCCTGAGCGGCGCGTACCTGCTCAACGCTAACCTCGTCGTCGCGCGCAATGGGCGCAACCAGAGCGGCGTCGGGCGAAACCACCACGGTGACCAAGCCAATCACCGGCTCAGAGTGGCCGTCGCTGACCCCGTATTGCAGTGAATAGGTGCCGGCCTTTTCGGGGGCCTTGAACACTACTCGTGAACGCTCAGCGCTGACCTCAATTGAGTCGTCGCTGCTGCGCACATTATCAGCCACTAGTGACAGCGGGTCCCCATCGGGATCAAGGTCGTTAGACAGTACCGGTACTGAGACTTTCACGCCGGGTCGTACCCGCACTGAGTCAGAGATAGCTACCGGCTGCTGATTGGTGCCGGCTATGGCGCTTACACCCACCTTGACTTGGCCGTTAGCGCTACGACCTAGGCGGTCGGTGACGGTATAGCTGAACACGTCTGTGCCGGCTGCGCCGTTAGCGGCGGTGTAGGTCAGGTAGTTGCCGGTAACTTCGGCGCTACCCAAGGTGGGTGAGGTGGCGATGCCCGTCAAGCTCACCGAGTCGCCTTCAGCATCAATACCTTGCAGCGGGATAGGAATAGTTACCTTCTCCCCCGCCACGGCGCGTGCCTGCACATCTTGCGGGTGGGGGGCGGTGTCGTTTTCAGGATCAGAGCCCACCACCGTCAGGTTCACGCTGGCACTGGCTACGTTCCCGGAGGCGTCACGCACCGTGTAAATGAGCTTGCCTGAGCCAGGCTGGTTAGCGGCACGGAAACGCACCACATTGTCAGAGACAAAAGCTTTACCCAGGTTGGCTGACACTGAGCTTTGCAGGTCAGGCTGTACGGTGAGCTTAAGCCCGCCCGGGGAGCGGTCATTGTTTAGCACCGAGATACTACCCACGTCACCAACGCGCACCACCAGGTTGTCGTCGTTTAGCTCCGGGGGTTTAGTCATGTCAGTTGCCGGGGTGGGCACAACCCGGATAGTGCCCTGGGTGGCGCCAGACTGGTTGACGGCGGTGTAGGTCAAGGTAGCCGGCTCACTTAGACCACCGGGAGCCGTGATTTTCACGATCCGGTGTTCCAAAACTGCGGCCACCAGCGGGGAGCCGTCAGGGGTTTTAACTGACTGGACTGACAACACGCCCCCGGTGGGGTCAGTGTCGTTATCCAAGGCGGCCACCAAGGCCGAGCCGCCCTCAGGCAGGGAAGTGACGTCGTCTTGCACAATTGGCACAGATTTTTCTGCGCTCTTAATGGCGTCAACCCTAATAAAGCCCGAGGCGGTTTTGGGGCCGTTAGAAACCTGATAGTTCAGGTAGTAGGTACCTTCTGCAGTGGGAGTAAAGGTAAGCACCCCGGTAGGTAGGTCACTGGTTACCGACAAACCGGCGGGAGCTTCATCCACCTGGGTTAAACGCAGGCTGCCGCCGTTAGGGTCAGAGTCATTATCCATAGGGGTTAGCTGCGCGGATACACCCACCGGGGTGACCAGGTGGTCACCGTTAGTGATGGGGTCCAGGTTACCCGGGGCCTTAACGGTCACGTTCAGGCTGCCTTCGCCGTCAGCGCGCCCATCAGAGAAGATAACTTTCAGGCTTACATCCCCGGGGGAAGTGCCGGTGTCTTTAATGGTGATAGTGCCGTCAGCGCGCCAAGTGACATTCATGGTGGACGGCGCCTGCACGCTCTTGATGTAGATCTGGTCCCCATCTGGGTCTAGCCAGTCGTTAGAGACGTTAATCTGCCCCTGCGCGCCGGTGGCCAGGGTTAGCACAGAGCGGTTGGTTTGCTTGGGGGCTTCGTTTACCGAGTCGGGGTGCACGGTTAGCTGCACGCTGGCTTGGGCGTTGGCGCGTCCGTCACTGAGCTCATAGTTGAAGGTGCTAGAGCCGGTGGCGCCGGCATCTACCCGCACCTGCAGGGCGGCGCCGTCACGCACCGGGGCCACATTCCCCCAGCTGGGCTGGCTGAGCGGGGCGGCGGTGAGCACGTCGGCATCTTCATCAGTGTCGTTGTTGATTACCGGCAGGTAGGCGGTTCCGCCTGCGCGCACGCCGTACTCGTCGTTATTGGCTTTGGGCGGGTGGTTTTCGTCCTTGTGTTCTTTGGGGGCGTTTTGGTCGCGCTGGTTGGAGTCGTCTTCCTCGTCCTCGTTTTCCAGCTTGGATTTGACCTCTTCCCAACCCTTTACCTCAACCATGTCCTTATCAGGCAGCCACAGCCCACCGGTTTTGACGTCGTTGAGTACGATCACGTCGCGGTTGGTACGAAATACTGCCTGACTGGCCTGGTTCAATGTGGAAACTTTACGGGCCAGGTCATTTTTGGTGCCGGGGCAGTCACGCAGGAAGCTACCTTGCCCACTCCAGGCCGCATACACACAGCCTCGGTGTAGCACCGGGCGCGAGGGGGAACCCTGGGCGGTTTTGGCTTTAACGGTGGTGACTTTTTTGTCATCCAGGTTTACTCGCAGCAGCGCCCCCCGCGTGCCTACCAGCACGTCTTTAGCTTCCGGGCCGGCTTCTTGTAGCTGCAGGTCGGTGCCGTTTAGTGGACGGCGTCTCCGCTGGGCAGTACCAGCGTGTTGTTTTTGGTGTCCAGCACCACTGCCTGCTTACCTACCGCGCTGACCTGCAATTTGGCGTTGTTGGCGAGTTTAGGCAGTTTAGTTTCGCTTACGTCTAGCTGCTCACCTGCAGGAGTGAGGGTCTTAATTTTGCCGGCTTTTAGGCTTACTACGTGGGCGACGCCGTCGCTACCGATACTTAACACCGCGCCAGGCATGTCGGTCACCACCGGGGAGGCGGTGGCGGGGTTGAAACTGGCAGCCTGAGCGGCGTCAGCTAGCCAAACTTTGCCGGTTTTAGCATCCGCATAGCCGATACGTGAGCCGCCCATCTGGATTTTGTCAGCGCCAGCGAATTTAATGGATTCTTTCAGGGCCACGCGGGCAGGGTCTACGCGAGTAAAAGATCCACCATCAGTGTTAGCTACAAACACTGTGGCGCCGTTTTGGCGTACATCAAAGTTAGTGGAGTCGGTGCGTACGCGCCCGTCGAGGGCTTGGGCTTGGTAAGACAGGTGCCCAACCAGGCGCATGTCCTGGTTGGTTACCCACACGCCGCCGTCGTTGAGGTTTACTTCTTTGGAAACAATGCCCGGGTGGGCTACTGCCAGGGCCACCACGGAGGCAGTAGCTACGGCGGTGGCCGCACCGATGAGGTTGCGAAGTTTAATTCGGGCTCCCATGCCTGCGCGTAAACGTGTACGGGCAGAGCTATCGGCGCCTTGGCGCTTGGAGCGCACCAACTTGGGCAGCTTCAATTTTAACCTCACTGAAAATTTTGGAGCTGGCAGCCAGAGTTCGCGAGACTCTCGCTGCCGGCCACTGTTCAGCCTGGTATGGCCGGGGAATTGTAGGCTTTTATTGCCACTATCGTGCTTTGAGGGCACAAGCAGGGCAACAAACACCCTAGGTCTAGCCTTCACCCTAGCGCGATGGGGAGCCTTCCCCATAAAACCTAGGTATTTAGTTAGCAATCTATCAGGGCATTTTTGTGCTTTGTCACCTCCTTTAGGGGCAGCCTTCGCAGCCTTCAGCGCCCCCTAAGTGCAATCAGCGCACCTCTCAGCGCTACCTTCATTGCATCCCTCAACACACCCCTCAGCGCAGTCTCAATTTTGTCCACCAGATAAACTGGTGATTGCACAGCCGCTCAGATGTGTTAGCATCAAACCACTATGAGTGTTTGGACCGAATTCGAATTCCCCCCAGCGCATGCGCGTATGTGGATCGATTCGTGCTCGAATGTGCAGCTGACACTGTTGTCCGCCATTCACTGACCATTCCTTCGCACTAAACCATATTCATTAGTCTCACCATAACTACAGGTATATCTGTAGCTACTCCAGTGCAGCTACCAGGCGCCGCAACCAGCGCAATGCACTTATGCGAAGGCACGGTCACAAACACGAAAGTTTCTATAGTGCCTTTCTCTAACGACATTTACGCCTGCCCCTGTACCCACGACCACGAGCCCACCTTGCTCTCCTTTGAGGTTATGCCTCCGCGCAAACCCTCCCTGGAGGCCCCCTTCTGGCAGACAGTGGATCAGCTGCTGCAAGTGCGCCCCGACTTCATGTCTGTCACCTACGGGGCTGGTGGCAAGGACCGCTCAAACGCCCGCGCCACCGTGCACCGCCTGGTGGCAGACACCCCCATCCAGCCCATCGCCCACCTGACCTGCGTGGGTAACTCCACCGCTGAAGTGGTTTCCACGGTTTATGACTACCTGGACTCTGGGGTGCGTACCTTCCTGGCTCTGCGTGGTGACCCCCCGGCAGGCGAAACCAGTTGGGAGCCCGGCCCTAACGGCGTCGCCAGTGCCACTGAGCTAATCCACCTGATCCGCGCGGTTGAACAGCGCCGCTGCGACGCCCACCCCGGTGAGGCGCTGCGCTCAGCTTTTAAGCCCCTAACCATTGCGGTGGCCGCCTTCCCGGCTGGCAACCCGGCGGCTGGTACCACCCCCACCCAGGAGGTGGAGCGGCTGCTAGTTAAGCAGGCAGCCGGCGCTTCTTTCGCCATCACCCAGCTGTTTTGGAATGCAGAGGTGTACGCCTCCTTCGTGGAACGCGCCCGCCGCGCCGGCGTACACATCCCGATTGTCCCCGGTATTTTGCCGGCCACCGACCCGGCGCGTCTGCGCCGCGTCCAAGACCTAACCGGCATTGAGGTGCCCGAACAGCTGTTGTCCACTTTGGCCGGCTACCAGCACCAAGAACAACGTGACGCTTTCGGCGCAGCTTTTGGCTCCAAACTGATCCACTCGGTTTTGGAGGCGGGCGCCCCTGGCGTGCACCTATACACCTTCAACAAGGCCAAACCGGTACTAGACATTTTGTCTCTAATGGGTGTGGAGCCTACCGCGCACCACTCCCCGCTACTTGCGCGCTAAACCAGCGCCGTCGTCGTCAATCCGTAACCATCAACCATTAGCTACCCACTAGCGTGCGTCTACTTTCGTGCGCGCTAATCCAAGAAAATCAAGGAGAACACCCATGTCTGCTGCAACTACGCAGTTCCCCACCGCCACCATTTTGGCCTATCCGCGCATTGGCCGTCAGCGTCAGCTAAAGCGCGCCCTGGAGGCCTACTGGGCCGGGCGCAGCAGCGAGACTGAGCTGCTTGAAGCCGCCAGCAAGCTACGTCAGGAGAACCTGGCGCGCCTAGTTGAGCTGGGGTTGGGCGCCTCTGACGCCTCCCTGGCTGACGCACCTTCTTTTTACGACCAGGTGCTAGACGCCACCGTTTTACTGGGTGCTATCCCCCCGCGTTTTGCCGGCCGTGAGGGTCTAGACCTCTACTTCGCCCTGGCCCGTGGGGATGAAAGGTGGGCCCCGAGGAGATGACTAAGTGGTTTGACACTAACTACCACTACTTGGTCCCCGAGATTGGTCCTGATACTCCGCTGCGTTTTGCCGACGACGCCGTCACCCGTAAGTTCGTGCAGGCCCGTCAGTGGGGCTACGTGACCCGCCCGGTGTTGGTGGGCCCGCTGACCTACCTGGCACTAGCTAAGGCTGACCCGGCCACCCCCGACTTTGACCCGCTAAGCCGCCTTGATGAGGCTGTGGCCGCCTACGAGCAGGCCCTGGCCTCCCTGCACGAGGCTGGCGCCCCCTGGGTGCAGCTGGACGAGCCGGCCCTAACCTCCGATAACCTCTCGCGCCCCCGCGCTGAGCTGGCCGAGCTGGCTGTGGGCGTGTATGAGCGCCTAGCTAAAGCCACTAACCGCCCCCAGATCCTGGTGACCACCCCCTATGGGGACGCCTCCCAGGCTGTAGGCGCCCTAGCTAAGACCGGGGTGGAAGCTATCCACGTTGACACCCTGCGCGGCAGCCTACCTAAGGACGCCGACCTGTCTGGGGTGACCCTGGTGGTTGGGGCTGTGGACGGCCGCTACATTTGGCGCGCCGACCTGGCTGCTCTACGCCAGACCCTGACCGCCGCCCAAGCCCTGGGCGCCGCCAAGGTGACTGTGGCTACCTCCAACTCGCTCCAGCACGTGCCTCACGACACCGCCCTGGAAACCTGGGATGACCCCACGCTGAACGAAAACCTGCACGCCTGGCTGGCTTTCGCCGACCAGAAGGTGCAGGAAGTAGTTACTCTGGCTCGCGGCCTAGATGAGGGTTGGAGGCCATCGACGGCGAGGTGGCCGAGGCGACCCGCGTCCTAGAGCAGCGCGCTGCTGCCCCTGGCGTGGTACGCCCCGAGGTCCGCAGCCGCACCGCCGCCCTGACCGACGCCGACCGCGCCCGTGAGCCCTACCTGGAGCGTGAAGCTGCCCAAGCCCAGCGCCTGCACCTGCCTCCGCTGCCCACCACCACTATTGGTTCTTTCCCGCAGACCACTGAGATTCGTAAGGCTCGCGCCGCCAACGCACGCGGCGAGCTTTCTGACGCCGACTACCAGGAGCGTATGCGTGAAGAAATCGCTGCGGTAATCAAGCTGCAGGAAGAGCTGGGCCTAGATGTGCTGGTGCACGGTGAGGCTGAGCGTAACGACATGGTGCAGTACTTCGCTGAGCTGCTTGATGGCTTCGCCGCCACCCGCAACGGCTGGGTGCAGTCCTATGGTTCGCGTTGCACCCGCCCCTCGATCCTATGGGGTGACGTGTCGCGTCCGGCCGCCATGACTGTGGGCTGGACCAGCTACGCCCAGTCGCTAACCGACAAGCCGGTTAAGGGTATGCTCACCGGCCCAGTGACCATCATTGCCTGGTCTTTCCCGCGTAATGACCTGCCTCTAGGCGAAATTGCTGACCAGATTGGTTTGGCGCTGCGCGATGAGGTTAGCGACCTGGAAGCTGCCGGCATTGCCGCCATCCAGGTGGATGAGCCGGCTCTGCGTGAGCTGCTGCCCCTGGACGCTGAGCGCCACGCCGACTACCTGGACTGGTCGGTGGGTTCCTTCCGCCTGGCCACCTCCTGCGTGCGCCCAGACACCCAGATTCACACACACCTGTGCTACTCCGAGTTTGGCCAGATCATTGACGCTATCAAGGGCCTGGATGCGGATGTAACCTCCATTGAGGCAGCCCGCTCCAAGATGGAGGTTGTCCCCGAGCTGGCTGAGGCTGGTTTCGACCACGGCATTGGCCCTGGTGTGTGGGACATTCACGCCCCGCGCGTGCCCGGCGAGGAAGAGTTGGCGCAGCTGATCGGCCTAGCTGCCGACGCCGTACCGGTTTCTCGCCTGTGGGTTAACCCCGACTGTGGTCTAAAGACTCGTGGCTACGCCGAAACCAAGGCTTCGCTGGAAAACCTGGTGGCCGCTACCCGCCAGTGCGCGCCGAACGCGAACTGAACAACTAAGCTAACCAGCTAAACCAAGGCTTGGGGGTGGAACAGTGTTCCACCCCCAAGCTGTTTATTTTGGGTCAGTTATGGGCGCGCCAAGCTTTGGGCTAGGGCGCGCCGGTCAACTTTACCGATGCCCTTATAGGGCAGCGCATCAGCTAGCAGCACCTGCTTAGGGCATTGGGCGCCACTAAGCTTTTGCTCCAGATAGACACGGATTTGGGCCAAAATAGCACCTTCATCTACCCGGCCCAGGCCCGGCATTGAAGCGGGCACCACCACTGCGGTAACCACCTGCCCCCACTGCAAATCGGGTAAACCCACCACCGCGCATTCACTCACCAGCGGGTTTAAGGCCAGTAAGGCCTCAATCGGGCCGGGTTCCACCTTAATGCCGCCGCTAATAATGACGTCATCTAGACGCCCAAGCACCTGTAGACGCCCATCTACAATATGGCCACGATCAGAGGTAATAAACCAGCGCCTGGCCGGCTCCCCAGCGCCCACGCCAGAGCCAGTGCCCGCCCTGGCCTCAGAGCCCGGGCTGGTCGCACCAGCCTCAGTGCCTGCCCCGGCTGCCCCAGCCTCAGCGCTTTCGGCCGCGCTCGCAGTTTCACCCGCGCCGATTGTTCCCCCACCGCAGTGCGCCTGGGGGCGGCTAACAAAGCAGCGCCTAGTTCGCTCCTCATCACCCAGGTAGCCGGTGGCCAGCATCGGCCCAGACAACCAAATTGCCCCGGTGGCCTGATCTACATCCATACTCACCCCAGGCAGTGGCTGGCCGTCATAGACACACCCGCCACAAGTTTCGCTCATGCCATAGGTGGTAACCACCCTAATCCCGGCAGCTTTAGCCTGCTCCAACAGCTGTGCATCAGCTGCCGCTCCCCCAATCAGCACCGCATCTAGCCGCGCCAAAGCGCCGCGCAGCTGCTCATCATCCAAAGCCCGGCGCAACTGCGTGGGCACCAGCGAGGTATACACTGGGCAAGCCCTGCCGGAGTCGTCAGCAGCGAGCGCCCCCTCAGCCTCCCCGCCAACGCCACCAGCGCAGGAACTAACGGCGTCGTCGTCAAAGGAAGAACCGGCGCCACAATCAGCAGCAGCTACGCAGGCGGCGTCGATAACCTGCGCCAAATGCTGGGGGTCAAAACCACCCTCCTTATAGGCGTTAAACACGTGCGTGCCGGCCACCGCCGCCCGCACCAAAACCTGCACCCCAGCGGCATGATAGGCGGGCAAAGCCAGCACCCAAATTCCCGGCCCACCCAGGCGTTTATGGGTGGCCCGTGCCGACGCTACCAGCGCATCCATCGACACCCCCACCAGCTTGCCAGTGCCGGTAGTTGAGCCAGACGTACGCAGCACCATATCCACCCCCACACTGCGGCCACTAGCTCGGGCCGGGATCCGCCGCGCCAAATTCGCGGCCACCTCCCGCGTATCCTCATGGGGTGCGATAGGCACAATAATTTCGCGGCTAGGGCGCAAATACTGTTTCGCCAGCGAACGGGCCTGGGCGTGGGCCACGTCGGCGGACCTCAAACTACTGCGGCTGACCAGCCCTGGAGCGGAGGTTTGTGGCTTACGTAAATGCCCGCCCCGGCCGACGACGTCGGAAGCGTCCGCAGACATGCGCCTAGCTAACAGCTGGGCGAACTCTTCAATTTGCGCTGCACTCTGGGTGCGCTGGATGCGAAAAAGGCTCACGCTTTCAATGGTATGACTACCAAGTCACAAAAATATGGTTAAGCTGCACTTATGCGGCTTTTCCTAATGGTATTCGTGATCGCCTTGGCGCTGTATGCCCTCATTGACTGCGTACGCACACCCGAGGAGGATATGCCTGCGCGTATGCCTAAACACCTGTGGATTACGCTGATTTTAATGTTCTCCACCATCATGCTTGGCCCCCTGGCCTGGATCATTACCTCCCGGGTAAGCGCCGCTGAGAAACGCGGCGGGCAACTCAGTGGCGGGCTTTGGTCTGCGGAAAAAGGCGTAGATCTGCATCTGTCGCGCCACGCTTCCACCCCGGCAGCTCCCGACGACGACCCTGACTTCCTGCGTAAATTAGATGAGCAGGTGCAAGCCGAAAAACGCCGTCGCCAACGCGAGCAGCTCCAACAAAACCGCTCCCAGCGCCCCCAGGCCAGCCCCAATCAGGCGGGCCGCGAACAGGCCGGCCAATCCACTAAGAACCCCGCAGAGCCCACTAGCGGTACCCAGCCTAGCAAGCCCAAGGAGCCCGGCAGCGCCCAAGGCAGCAACCCGAAATCTGGCAGCGCCGCCCCGGGCAGCCGCGAAAAAAAGGACGAGCACCCCGAAAACTAAGGCCAATTACTGGAACTAGGGCCAGTTACTGGTGTCCACCTCACGGTTATAGGCACGCGCATGCAGCAACCAATCCCCCGGCAGCCAGCTACGGCCCACCAACTGGGGATGCTCAGGCAAAAACAAAGCCGCCCAAACAACCATCACTAGCTCAGCCCACTGCCCACGCACCTTCAAACGCACGTTGCCCTGCTCATTGGTGGCCGCCAGCATCACTTCACCCACACCAGTTACCTGGCACTCGCGGATCTGCTGGTAACCAATGAACATCACGCCGTCAGGCGTGCCCAGGTAGATGCCGTGGGTGGATACGCTCAGGCGGGCGTTGGCCAGGTGGCGCCATTTTTCAACCGCGTCACGCTCGGCGCGGCGTTTGCGGCGAGAATTAACTACCGCCTGTCCCCCAAAGAAGGCCGCCATCAGCGCCAACCCGGCAGCCCCGCCAGCTAAAAAGAAGCCGCGCATAGGCTGATAGTTGCTGTTGTCACCGCGTTTAAAAGCCAGGATTTCCCCGTCGCAAGAACCCAGAATCACTTCGCCGCTGTGAGTGGGGCGAATCGGGTCAACTACTGGAGAGACCGGGTTGGGTTTAAAACCTGCCCGCACAGCGGTGAGCACCTGCGCGGTATTCCACCAAACATAGTCTTGGCCGGTCCAGGGGCGTTGGGGTTGGGGGCGCGGCTGCAGGGTGCGGCTAGTAGCTGGCACTAACTCGCCGGAAGCCACTGCGCCGTGTCTGGGCTCGGTTGAGTCACCGTGCGCGGCTGAGCTGCCGTGCGTAGTTGCCTCACTATGCGCGGCTGAGCCACTGGGCTCGCTCGCCCCAGCTGGCTGCGACGGCGTCGTAGCCCCCTGATCTTGGGGCTGCGGATGCGGCGCCGACTGGCTCACGCACGCCCCTCGCCGTCGCCAATTTTCAGCCCGGCCACGCCGCTGCCAGGCACCATATCTTCAGCTTCACGCAGCAGCGCATTAGCCGGCTCAGTGTAGGCCAAGCCCACCAGGGTGTTGTCTTCAAAAGTTAAAGAGGTCAGGGACGCTAAAGAGCATTGGCGTCGGCGCGGATCGTGGGCCAGGGGGCGCCCATGTAGGTACAGGCTTAGTGACCAGATAGGTAGCTGGTGTGAAACCAGTAGGGCCTCATGGCCGCGCGCCTGCACCAGGGCGCTACGCACGGCGGCACTCATACGCGCCACCAGCTGGGTGTAGGGCTCACCCCAGGAGGGGCGTAGCGGGTTGATGTAGTAAGCCCAGTGTTCGGGGTGGGCTAGCACCCAACGGTTACGGTTTACGGCAACGCCCTCAAAGTGGTTTTCGGCCTCAAGTAGGCGCGCGTCAGTGCCGGCGTTAATGCCAAAAGCGGCGGCGGTGGGGGCTCCTGATTCCACGGCCCGCTCTAGGGGTGAAGTGGTTACTACAGTGATGTCTTTGCCGGTTTCCACTAGGTAATCTGCCACCATCTGGGCCATGGCATGGCCGCGAGGGGTTAGGTGGTAGCCGGGCATGCGCCCATAAAGGACGCCCTGGGGGTTATCTACCTCGCCATGACGCATGACGTGAATTGTTGTGCGCACCATAGCGGCAATTCTATGCCAGGGTCAGAGCCTCAGCACGTTTTAGCGTGTTGAGTCTGCGTCGGTAGTGATCTTTTCCAGCAGCTCAGTTAGTGTGGCCAGCTCACTGGGGGTGAAACGGTCGATTAGGTGGCGGCGCACCCCGTCGAGGTGGATAGGCGCAGTTTGAGCCAAAAACTCGTAGCCAGCCTGGGTTAGGTGGGCATAGACGCCGCGTCGGTCATTGGGGCATGAGGAGCGCAATACGTAGCCGGCACGTTCTAGCCGCCCTACCGTGTGGGTTAGGCGTGAGCGCGAGTAGGAGACTTGGTCAGCCAGTTGGCTCATGCGTACGCGCCCGGCTTCGCTTTCAAATAGGCGTACCAGGATCTCATACTCATACATGGAGATGGCGGCGGCCTCGTCTAGCTCGTGGTTTAGGCGCGCCGACACCAGTGTGCTGGCCCCTAAAAAGGCTCTCCAGGCCCGCATTTGCGACTCGGTTAGTAGGCGCTTGTCACCCTGGCCGCAGCTGCTGGCATTGCTGGCTTCTTGCCCACACCCGGCAGATGCGACTTCTTGCCCACAGCCGCTAGCTGGCTCGCTCACTGCCTTGGTGGCTTCTTGCCCACAGCCAACGACGGCGCCCGCTGCGGCCGTTTTAGGTGCAGCTCCCTGCCCGCAGCCGCCTGCAACACTAGAGCTAGCGGAAGCGGCGACGTCGTCGCCCACACCCATTGCACCCGAAATTGCACCAGTGCCGCAGCTGGAGGCCATGTTTAAAGCTCTCATTTCTTACTAGATTGTGCGGCCCAAGCAGCCAGCAAAACAAAGTAGTTCAATAATAAAGTAAATCGTGGTGTGAAGGTAGTTATTTAAATAAACGAAATGGCTGCCACCCTAGGGATAGCAGCCATCCAAGCACTCACGTGCCAGGCGTCACTTCTTGTTACGACGCTGGTGGCGAGTCTTACGAAGCAGCTTACGGTGCTTCTTCTTGGACATGCGCTTACGGCGCTTCTTAATAACAGATCCCATATGAGAACCTCACAGTCTTGCTAAGCGTGCCCAACGGCACCATGATCGGTTGCGGCCGGGCACACCGGCCACATACGTGACCAAATGAGTTTAACGCGTCTCAGGAGCCAAATGCAGCCGCGTCGCCGTGGCTCCAATCACCTAAGCCACTGGCCATGAACTCCTGGACAGCCGCCACGGGCACCCGGTAAGAACGTCCCACACGCATTGCGGGGAGCTCACCCGAGTGCACCAGGCGATACACGGTCATCTTGGACACCCGCATCATGGAGGCTACTTCCGCCACAGTCATGAAGGCGGGAGTCTGAGGCTGTGCCATCGCGCTGATTCCTGTCCTTGGGTTGGGCCCGCATTGGCGGGATCGATGTAACTATACCGGTTTAAGCTGGCAAATACAGCCGTTTTGAATCTCGTTTTAACTACAGTGACGGCGCCTATCAGCCAAATTGGAAACCGCCATATAAATTAGGGCCAACTACCTAGGCACTAACTGGGTTAAGGTAAGTAAAGAAAGATACGTGTGGGTACCTACCGGCAGACCTGGCAAGCTACCAAGCGCCCTGCCGCTAGCCCCCATGCTCCCTGCAAAACGTAAGGTGACCTTTTGTTTTCGCGTGCTGTGCGGGCGTTTACCGATATACGCACCTGGCTGGAGCGGGTTGGGCGCCACTCCAGCGCCCGCCTAGCCACGTGCCTATTCGCCGCAATTATCGTCATTATCACAGGCCTACTTGAGCTGCCTATTGCCACCGCTAGCGGCGAGCGCGCCCCCTTCGTTGACGCCCTATTCACTGCCACCAGCGCGGTTTGTGTAACCGGCCTAACCACCGTTGATACCGCCACCTACTGGTCTACTTTCGGCCAAGCCTGCATTATTTTGGCCACCGCCGTGGGCGGTTTGGGAGTTATGACTATCGCCTCGCTGCTGTCCCTGGCAGTTTCGCGCCACGTGGGCCTGTTCCAGCGAATGCTTACCGCCGATGAGCACCAGTCCCGTTTGGGCGACGTCGGCTCACTGCTGCGCGCGGTAATTATCGCCTCCCTGGCGGTTGAGGCCACCCTAGCTCTAGTGCTGTTCCCGCGCTTTTTAACGCTAGGCTACCCGCTGCTTAAAAGCGCTTGGTACGCCTTCTTCATGGCCTTATCCATCTTCAATAATGCGGGCTTCGTGATTATGCCCGATGGCCTAGCCCCCCACGCTAGCGACTGGTGGATGTGTTTACCTATCGCCGTAGGTACTTTTGTGGGGGCCATTGGTTTCCCAGTGATTTTGGATGTGCATCGTAACTGGCGTATGCCACGCAAGCTGTCTTTGCACTCCAAAATGACCATTTCCACCTACGTAATTATTTCGGTAATTAGCGCCATCTCTATCACCGCTTTTGAGTGGACCAACCCCTTCACCTACGGCCAACTAGACACCAGCGGCAAGGTTCTTTCCGCCATCGTCAACTCCGTAAACGCCCGCTCTAGCGGCCTAGCCACCATTCCCACCTCGCTGATGCGCGAAACCACCTGGTTGCTGCAAGACGGCCTAATGTTTATTGGGGGTGGCTCAGCCTCCACCGCCGGCGGCATTAAAGTCACCACCCTGGCTGTGCTAGTGCTGGCGATCGTGGCCGAAGCGCGCGGCGACAGCGACATTGAAGTGTTTGGTAGGCGCCTACCCACCTCCACTGCGCGCGTCTCAGTGGCCGTGGCCTTCGTGGGCGCCTCCATCGTGGTGGTAGCTACCCTAATGCTGCTGTGGCTAACCAACCTCTCCCTTGACACTGTCTTATTTGAAGTAATTAGCGCTTTCGCCACCGTGGGCCTGTCTACCGGCATCACGCCGCTACTGCCCCTTGAAGCCAAGTATGTAGTGGTGGTGCTTATGTTTGTGGGACGTACCGGCACCATGACCGCCGCCAGCGCCCTGGCCATGCGGGATCGACGCCGCGTCATCCGCTTCCCTGAAGAGCGCCCCATGATCGGCTAGCGCCCCAAAACGACGACGCCGCCGCTCCCCTGCAGCGCCCAGCCGCTCTGGCCACCCCGCGCCGTCGCCACCACCCGCCCCGCGCCGTCGCTGCTAGCGCCGCCCAGACCAAACAAGACAAAATCACAGCAAGACTTAAACTAGAACCATGCCCCAGGTGAACCATCAAGACTCCACACTCGTAATCGGCCTTGGCCGCTTCGGCACCGCCGTCGCCGCCACCCTCGACCGTCTAGGGCGCGAAGTGTTGGCAGTTGAGCACAACCCCAACACCGTACGCCAATGGTCCGGACGCATCCCCCTAATTGAAGCCGACGCCACCGACATGGAAGCCCTAGAACAGCTAGGCGCCACCGAATTTGGCACCGCCGTAGTGGGGGTGGCCTCCTCCCTGGAAGCCTCCGTGCTAATCACCTCCAACCTGGTAGAGCTAGGCATCGGCCAAATCTGGGCCAAAGCCATCAGCGCTACGCACGGACGCATTTTGCACCGCATCGGCGCCAATCACGTGGTCTACCCCGAATACGACGCCGGCCAACGCGCCGCCCACCTAGTGTCCGGACGCATGCTGGACTACATCGAAATGGAAAAGAACGGCTTTTCCATTATCAAAATGCGTCCGCCGCACGAATTACACGGCTTCACTATCGGCCAGTCCAAGGTGCGCTCGCGCTATGGGGTAACCATCATTGGTTTGATGAGCCCAGGTGAGCATTTTGAGTACGCCACCCCACAAACCATGGTGGGCGCTGAGGATATTTTGGTGGTAGGTGGCGACGCGAACCTACTAGAGCACTTCGCTAACCGCCCCTGAACAGGGATTTTCAGGCCACTAGCAAGCGCAAACGCATTGTCTGCGCCCGCGCAGTCACCTGCACGGGCGTGCGCTGTTGCATTTACAAAGTGCCCACATTGCCGTCTTTTCCCCGTCTTTACAGCCCAGCGAGCAAAATTCTGAACTGTGATCCACAGATCACTAGCTACACAATGGGGTTTGGAGTTTGCATGAGCACGGTTGCAATTCTCGGGGCAGGCATTATGGCGTCGGCGCTAACCTTCCCGGTGACTGACAATAGACACCAGGTGAATCTGGTAGGCACCCACCTAGACCGAGACATTATTGACTCTATTCAGCGCACCGGCATCCACCCGGAGCTGGGGCTGAAAATGCCTGAGAATGTAACCGCCTTCCAGCTAGAAGAGGCTGAAGCCGCTTTTGCCAACGCAGATGTGGCCATGAGCGGCGTTAACTCTTTCGGGGTTGACTGGGCTGGGGCGCACCTGGCCACGCTACTAAAGCCGGGCATGAAGGTTCTGTCCATCACCAAGGGTATGCAGGCCACTGAGGACGGCACGCTGACCATGTTCCCTGATGTATTGCGCGCAGCCGTTGGTGAGCCCCTAGCCAGCCAGGTGACCTGGTCGGCAATTGTGGGCCCCTCGATCGCCGGTGAGCTGGCGGTAGGCCACGACACCTGCGTGGTGTTCTGTGGTGAGGACCAGGCCAGCCTGGATGAACTGCAGCAAATGTGGGCCACCGACTACTACCACATCTGGACTTCCACGGACTTCATTGGTCACGAGGTAGGCGCTGCCACCAAGAACATTTATGCTTTCGCCGCCGGTTTCGCTGACGGCCTGTTAGCCAAGGCTGGTAAGGAAAACGACCGCTACCGCATGTACAACTACGGGGCCGCCATCTTCGCCCAGGGGCAAACTGAGCTCACCCAGTTCATTGAGTTGCTGGGCGGCGACGTAACCACCGCTAAGGGCCTAGGCGGCGTCGGCGACATGTTCGTCACCTCTATGGGTGGACGCAATGTGCGCGCCGGCAAGTTCGTGGGCCAGGGCATCCCCTTCTCTGAGGTGCGTGACACTCACATGAAGGGAGTAACCATGGAGGGTGTGGCCGCCATTCGGGTGATTGGTGGGGCTCTGGCGCCGCTGACCGAGCGTGGGGTTATCAGTGAAGATGACTTCCCGCTGCTGCGTGCGCTACACGCCATCATTGTCGACGACGCCCCGCTAGAGATCCCCTGGGACAAGTTCTTTGGCGGTCGCCACTAAAGAGCGCGGGGGTCTAACCAAAAATTTCGGTGGCCGCCACAATCTGCACACTTACCGCATTTAACTAGTTAACTTTCGAAGGAGAAAAGTCAATGACTGATTTAGCGGCCCTCTTGGATGAGGCACTCAAAGACGCCACCGACACCAAGGCCGTAGCTTTCGGGCGCGGCGCCGTGCACCGCACCGGTGAAGTATTCGCCTCCACTTTCCCCGGCAAACGCGCCGTGGTGGTGGGCGATGACAACACCTTCAACGCAGTAGGTGCCACCACCACCACCGGCGAGCCGGTAGCAGCTGGCCCCGCCGTCGTCGACTCCCTAAAGCAAGCAGGCGTGGAGCTGGAAGAAAACATTATTTCCCCGGCACCCCCACCCTCTACGGCGGCTACGACAATGTGGAAATTATCCGCGAAAAGCTACGCGGCCTAGACGCTATCGCCGTTGTAGTGGGCTCGGGCGTGCTCAACGACCTAACCAAGCTAGCCAGTGGCGAGCTGGGGCGCCCCCTACATGGTGGTATGCACCGCTGCCTCCATGGATGGCTACGCCTCCTTTGGTGCCTCCATCTCTAAGGATGGCTTCAAGATCACCCGCAACTGCCCCGCCCCGGCCGCCGTCGTAGCAGACCTGGACATTATGGCTGCCGCCCCCAAGCGCCTAGTGGCCACCGGCGTGGGCGACCTGATCGAGAAGATCCCCGCCGGTGAGGACTGGATCATTGCCGACATGCTCGGTGTAGAAGCCATCAACCACCAGGTGTGGCCGCTAGTGCAGGGGCCGCTGCGTGAAGCTATCAGCCAGCCCGCCCAGCTGCGTGCCGGCGACGCCGACGCCACCGCCGGTCTGGCCGCCGGGCTGCTAATGAGTGGCCTAGCCATGCAGGCCGCCCAGTCCTCCCGCCCCGCCTCGGGCGCCGGACACCAGTTCTCGCACCTGTGGGAAATGGAGGGTCACGGCCTGGACTGGGAGCCGCCGTTGACTCACGGTTTCAAGGTGGGTCTGGGCACGGTAGCCATCTGCGCCCTGTACGACGTCGCCCTGCGTAAAGACATCAGCGACCTCGACGTCGAAGCCCGCATTGCCGCCTGGCCCACCCGTGAAGGTATGGAAGCCCACGTGCGTCAGTGGAACCAAAGCGCCCCCAGCGGCCTGCTTGAAGCCGCCGTGGTGCAGACCGACGCCAAGTATCTGACCCCCCAGCAACTGCGCGAGCGCATCCACACCCTGCAAAAGCTGTGGCCACAAATCAAGGAAACCTCAGCCAAACAGCTGCTTAGCGCTGAGGAAATCGCCGATGTACTCAAGACTGTAGGCGGCATCTACCACCCGGCCCAGATTGGTATCAGCCTGGAAAAGATGCGTGAAACCTACACCCGCGCCCAGATGATCCGCACCCGCTACACCATTTTGGATGTGCTGTGGGAGCTGGGCATTTTGGATGAGTGCGTAGAAGAACTCTTTGCCCCTGGTGGCTACTGGGCTAGCGCGCCCGTGCCCACCGACCGCGTCAGCGGTGCTGAAAACTGAAAACGCAAGCCCCTAACACAAGGAAGTAACATGGAAGAGACTTACGTTCTAGGTATTGACTTTGGCACGCTATCTGGGCGTGCGGCGATTGTGCGCGTGTCTGACGGTTTGGAAAAGGCCGCTGCTGTCTACGAGTACCCCAACGCCGTCATGGATGATGTACTCAGCGTGGCTGACGGCCAGAAGCTGCCGGCTGACTTTGCCCTGCAAAACCCGCGCGACTACATTGAGGTGCTAAAGCACGCCGTACCTGAGGCTATCGCCAAGTCCATGGTGGACCCGGCCCAGATCAAGGGCATTGGTATTGACTTCACCTCCGCCACGGTAATTGCCGCTAAAGAGGACGGCACCCCGCTGTGTGACCTGGCTAAGTTCAACAACAACCCGCACGCCTACGTCAAGCTGTGGAAGCACCACGGCGCCCAGGAGCAGGCTGACCGTATTGTGTCCCTGGCTAAGGAGCGTGGTGAGTCTTGGCTGGCCCGCTATGGTGGCATCTTGTCTGCAGAGATGCTGCTACCCAAGGTGTTAGAAACCTATGAGAAGGCCCCCGAGGTTTATGCAGACACTGACGTGTTTGTGGACGCTTTGGACTGGATCGTGTGGCGTATGACCGGCAACCTGGTTTACTCCGCTGGCGACTCTGGTTACAAGCGTAACTTCCAGGACGGCGCCTACCCCTCCGAGGAGTTCTTGGAGCTGCTCTCGCCTGGTTTTGGCAAGGTATTTAGCGAAAAGATGCCCGGGCAGGTGCTGGCGCTAGGTGCTGAGGCCGGTAAGCTTACCGCCCACGCCGCCGCCTGGATGGGCTTGGAGCCTGGCATTAGCGTGGCCACCGGTAACATTGACGCCCACGTAACCGCCGCGGCTGTGCAGGCTGTGGAGCCGGGGCAGCTAACCGCTATTTTGGGTACTTCTGCTTGCTACATCGTCTCTGGGCCGCAGTTCCGTGAGGTTCCGGGTATGTTCGGGTGTGTCGACGGCGGCGTGGTGGATGGGCTGTGGGGCTTTGAGGCCGGCCAGTCCAGCATGGGTGACGTGTTTGCCTGGTACCTGGACAACGCCCTGCCCCACTCCTACGTGGTTGCCGCCGAAAAGGCCGGCATCAGCATCTTTGAGTTGCTCGCCGAAAAGGCCCGCGCCCAGGAGATTGGTGAGCACGGCCTGGTAGCTCTGGACTGGTTCAGCGGTAACCGCTCGATCCTGGTTGACTCTGAGCTTTCTGGCGCCATTTTGGGTATCACCATGACCACCAAGCCTGAGGACATTTACCGGGCTCTGGTGGAGGCCACCTGCTTCGGGGCCCGCACTATTATCGAGTCTTTCACTAACGCTGGCGTCAAGATTGATGAGATTGTAGCTAGCGGTGGCCTGATCAAGGACCCGTTCTTCATGCAGACCCTGGCTGACATCACCTGCGTGCCGCTGAGCGTGGCCACCACCAAGCAGGGTGGGGCGCTAGGTGCCGCCGCCCACGGGGCAGTAGCCGCCGGCTTCTACCCCAGCATTAAGGAGGCCTCACTGGCCATGGGTGGCAAGATTTCGGCCGCCTACGTGCCCAACTATGACCGCACCGCCCGCTACGACGAGCTCTTCAACGAGTACCGTCAGCTGCACGACTACTTCGGTCGCGGCGAAAACGAGGTTATGCACCGGCTCAAGGACATTCGTCGCCGCGCGGTTGAACGCAAGCGCGCCGCTGCTAAGAAGCCGCAGGAGTGAAACTTGCAGATTTAAGCCAGTCCCAGCGTGCTCAGGTAGAGCGCACCAAGCAGGTAGTAGCCGAGCTACACGCGCTACTACCTGCCTGGGAGCTGGTGGTTTGGACTGCCGGTAACGTATCTGAACGTGTGCCGGGCACAGACCTGTTTGTGATTAAGGCTTCCGGTGTGCCCTATGAGGGTATGGAGGCTGCCCACATGGTGGTGTGTGACCTGCAAGGACAGATACTTGACGACGACGATAGCGGGCTTGCTCCTTCCTCGGATACGGCAGCTCACGCCTACGTCTACCGGCACATGCCTGAAGTTGGCGGGGTGGTGCACACCCATTCCTCCTACGCCACAGCTTGGGCGGCAATTGGCGAACCTATCCCCTGTTGCCTGACCATGATGGCTGATGAGTTTGGTGGTGACATTCCACTGGGCCCGCTAGCGATTATCGGCGACGATTCGATCGGGCGCGGAATTGTTGAAACCTTACGCAACTGCCATTCACCGGCGGTGTTGATGGCCAACCACGGTCCCTTCACCGTAGGTAAGGATGGACGTAGCGCCGTAAAAGCTGCAGTAATGTGCGAAGAGGTAGCCCGCACGGCTTATCTAGCACGTACGCTAGGTGAAATTAAGCGGATACCTGATGACATGATCAAGCGGCTTAATGATCGCTACCAGAACGTCTACGGACAACATTAATACAGTCATATAGTCAAAACTATGACTCTGCCTAGCTAGTGTGACTAGTGATTCCACCTAGTTCATATGACCAACGAACACGGCTAGTTAGTCTGACTAGTGAACATGACTAGCGTTGGGGCCGCGTATACCGAACGGCATACGCGGCCCCACGTTTTATTGGGCGTCGTTTTAACTAAGTTGGCACGCCCTCAGCAAACTTGGCGCTGTTTATTGCGCCGCTCTGCCAGTTTTGGCTGGCGCAGCTTTGGTGCGCGACTTGGTTTAGTTCTCGGCCCAGTAGGCGTGTAGAGCGCGAGCCAGGTAGGGGCCGTCCTCAACACCGCACATCTCACGGGCAGAGTGCATAGACAATAGCGCAATACCTACGTCAACAGTGGTGATGCCTAGACGCGAGGCAGTAATCGGACCAATAGTGGTACCGCAAGGCACGGAGTTGTTGGAAACGAAATCCTGCGTGGGCACACCCGCCGCCCTGCAAGCACGCTTCCAGATAGCCCCACCTACCGCATCGGTGGCGTAGCGCTGCCGGGCATTAATCTTCAGCAGCGGTCCGTGGTTGATAAGCGGACGCACCTGGGGGTCATGCAGCTGACCATAGTTGGGGTGAACACTGTGTCCGGCGTCGGCGCTAATGCAGCTAGAGCGAGCCAGCAGAGCCCGCTCGCCGTCGCCCACGAAGCCCATAACCGCAGCCAGGCCATGCAAAACATCCTGCAGGAAGGGACCGCCCGCACCCGAGCGGGTGCCACTACCCACCTCTTCATGGTCAAAGGCCACAAACACCGCAGCATCATTTTCCGTACCAGACAGGTTCTCCAGGGCAACCAGGCCAGCGTGAACACTAGAGAGGTTGTCTAGGCGCGAGCTGGCCAAGAACTCCTGGCGCAAACCAAAGACACTGGGAGGCTGCACCAAATAGGTGAACACATCGTGGAAAGCTAGCTGATCAGGGCTGATACCAGCCTGCTCACACAGGTAGTTTTCAATGTCGTGACAGCTTACCGCCTCGCCAGCCAGGGCGGTTAGCGGCAGCATGTGGGCCTGACGGTCTAGGTGCAGGTTTTCATGCGCACTACGGTCCAGGTGGGGAGCCACCTGCGCGGTGCGGGCAATGGGGCCAGTACGCACCAGGTGGACGGCGCCGTCGTAGGTGGTCAGACGTCCTGCCAAACCAACTTCACGGTCTAGCCAGGAGTTTTCTAGGGCGCCACCATAAATTTCGGCGTTAATCATTTCCCAACCCTCGCGCACAATTGCCCCCTGGGGCTTGAGCTTGAGCGCCGGAGAGTCAGTGTGGGCACCCACAATCCTGAAGCCAGTGCGCTCGCTAGGGGCGCTAGGCAGGCACCAGGCCGCAATGGCGCCGTCGCGAATCACATATCCGCGCGCCGGAATGGAACTATCCCAAGCCACAGTCTCATCTACAGCCTTAAACCCGCGCTTTTCCAGGCGGGCGGCCACAGCCTGGGCGGCGTGGTAGCTGGTGGGAGAATCAACAACAAACTGACTGATTGCCTGCGTATAGTCAGGCACCTCAAATCCACTCATAGTTCAATTGTTGCACTTTGAGCCAAGCTACCCAAGGCAAGCTTAAAAACTCCAAGGGCCGCACTCAGTGAGCGCGACCCCTGGAAACCGCCGTTTAGATGAGGCAGCTAAGCCCTAGCGATAAACCTTAGCGACCGCCGGCCTTAACCACACCAGAAAGCGGGATGCGGTTGAGGACAGGCGAGTTGTTGGCGTTAGTGATGGCGTTCTGGCTACCGATTTCCCTCATGGTAACCACTGCACCCATAACGATTGGTAAGGAGGTTAGCGGGGTGTTGTTGGAGTGTACGTGCAGCACCGCAGCGAAGTGGGCGTTAGTCTTGGCACGCAGATCGTTCTTCTCATAGCGCCAGGTGCCCGAGAAAGTGGATACATAAGGCGTCCAGTTGCTGATATCCGCGCCAAGCTTAGCCTGAACCGCCTTGGCATGTTCGTTAAAGCGCGAATCAGCCAGCAGCCCAGCCAGGGTCTTAGCCTCCGGTTTAGACCAGGAAGCAAAGTTCAGTGAGGTGGTGGGCCAGTTAATGCCATCGGTATTGCCGGTAACCGGCTGCCAGTCGATGTTGGAGTATTCCGCAGTGTTAATCCAGAATACCTGGTACAGACCAGTTAGGTTGGCCGGCGTACCAGCATTGGGGCTAGCCAGACCAGTGTCCTTAGTGGGGTAAGTGGAGCCGTCAACGTTAGGCCAACCAACCGGAGAGAATTCTTCATTACCATCGGAGCCATTGTTATAGAACCCGAAGTAATAGGTCTGATCAGCATTGATGCGCGCGTCACGTTCCTGTCGAGGGTCGTAGCCATTAGGGATGTTGGCTGGAGCGCCCTGGTTCCAGCTATAACCGGAATATACCGGGTTTAGCTGAGAGGTATTGACGGCTGCGGCGCTAGCGCACACCGCAATTGCTGGGGCAGCCCATACTGCTCCACGCAGCACCTGCCGACGTTCTACACCGCTAGGCATGTCTGTCTCCTATTTTTGACATAGATATAGTTCTGCTTAAGGGAGACCGACGACGGCGTCACACCGGTTTGGGGGGTGGGGGAGATATGACTTCCGTGGGACGGTTGGGAGGGGTACCACTAGTTTAAACCGGAGTCTAAGCAGGTGGGCACCATTGCTACGGGAATTTATCCCAAAACCAGGGGTTGGGCAATTAGTCCCTACTTACTTGACTATGTGACGAGCTGGTCAACAAGTGGAACCTATAAAGGTGCTTAATGCATTTTGTTGCAAATTTGAGACCTTTCAGGGAGGCGATTTAGAGGGCTTACAACCCCACCACAACCCCAAAAGACTTAGATCACATAGCCTTTAACTAGTTGAACATGTAGAGTTTTGTTCCGGTCCCCTGGATGTAATCTCTACATATCTTCCCCTACCCATTTGAAGGATTTCTCTAATAATGACTGAAATCAAGCGTCGTACCCTTGTTAAGGGCTCCGCCTGGGCCGCTCCGGCTGTTCTAGTCGCCGAGGCTGCCGCTCAGGCCGCCACCTCCCCCAATGACATCATCCCCGTGGCCCAGATGTACATGAAGATGCGCGGCACCCCCGAAAACATCAACGCTGCGGGTGTTGCTGCCGGCCGTAAGGGCCTGACCTGCACGGAAATCGGCGGTTGGCCTTACGCCGTTAACGGTGTCATCAACTGGAATGACACCCTGGGTGGTGGCCGGGCCACTAACGACCCCAACATTTCCCGTGTTGGTACCGCTTACCTGAAGAAGCAGGGCGTCAAGTTCTACTTCGGCGCCAAGTCTGACGCTGGTGAGAACGGTCTGGACATCACCGTTGCCCCCGGTGGCGCTGAGCTGGACCCCTCCCGCATCGTTAGCACCAAGGTTATGTTCCTGCTGCCGAAGGCTGCTTACGGTGACACCCCGACTTTCACCAACATTGCCTCCAGCAATGAGGGTGGCCACGCCTGGGACTCTTGGGCCACCAACGGTTCCTGGACTCCGCTGACTCAGAAGGCCATGACCGCTCTGCGTAACAGCCCCGACACCGCTTCGGTGCTCAAGAAGGTTGACGCTGGTGACTTCACCACCCTGACCTCCCTGAACGGCACCGTTGAGAACACTCTAAACACCAAGTGGAACGCTTGGGTTGGTGAGTACCACGGCACCTGGACCAAGTCCGCTGACGGCCGGAAGCTGACCGCTAACAGCCCCTTCGCCATGGCCCTGACCCTGAACCAGACTGGTCTGTCTCAGACCCTGACCCGTCTGATCTTCATGCCGGTCTTCGTGATCACCTACCGCATGCCTAACGGCAAGCTGGTTTACTTGCACCGTTCCAGCGTACGTAACATGTACTGGCAGCTGACCGTGACCGGTAACCCCGGCCTGGACGACAGCCTGCCGGCCGAGGACGGCAAGCGCTGCCCGGTTAGCGCCCGCGCTAACGACCACATCTAATGCCCAGCCCTGCTGAGGCAGGCAAACTTTAAGGGGCGTATCAGTTTTAACTGGTACGCCCCTTTTTGCTGCCTACAAACACATGCAAAGTCAGACAAAGTCAGACAAATACAGGCAAAATCATCCCTTCCCTATGATTTTTCCATGGGGTTTTATAGGGAACGGACGACTTCCCAGTAACGGACGGTTTTATAAGTAACCGCACCCTAGTAACTGCACCTGGCCACCACACCCCGACAGTCGCATCCTGGCAACCTCATCCTGGCAACCTCATCCTGGCAACCGTGGTGGTGGCCGTGGCCTAGTGGCCTAGTGGCCTAGTGGCGCCGTAGCCTAGTGGCCGCACCCCAGCAGCCGCTAGTCTTACCAGCTCTGCTTGGCAGCCACGCAGGCCACCATCACCCCAGCAGCCGCTAGTCTTGCCAGCCGTGGCTAGCACCTGGGCGGATATCAGTACGGCTCCCGCGCCTTGGTACAGTTCTTAGTGCAGTTCCAGCGCCACTATCCGGGTGCCCTTAACGACGACGTCGCCGCCACCCCCAGCTTCAACGCCACCTTCCGGCGTCGTCCCTAACTGCACCGAAGCGGGCCGGCGACGCAAATGCACCACTACCGCCTGCCCTGGACGCAACCAGGGATCACTGTCAGGGAGTTTGGTGGCCAATTCAGGGCCCATATATTCACGCAGAGTCTCAAAAAGCAACGGCAAACAGGGCCGATGCACACACAGCGCCAGCGGATAGCTAGGTTCCGGCGGGTCCTGAGGGGTGCACCCAGGTTCCGGCTGGCCCGCAGCCCCAGGCCCGGCCTGGCCCACAAGTGCAAGCCCAGGCTCGCGGCCCTGCGGATCAGCGGACCCGCGCCTGGACAGCTCCGCAGATGCAGGCTCAGACCCGCGCTCCAGCAGATCCCGGAAACTAGCCTGCATCAGCTCAGGCGCCATCAATGCACTGACCTCGGTGAATGCCTCGTCACTGCGCAAATCCAGGCCGCAGCCATGCGCATAGGGCGCCAGGGTGTCAACGCAGCGCTTCCAGGGCGAAGAAACCAGCTCCCCCACCCCGTAGGCGCTAAGCAGAGCCGCAACGTCCCGGGCCTGGGCTTGCCCCCGACCCATCACCAAAGGCCGGGTAATCTCGCTATTAATCCCATAACCCCAGGTGGCGCGGCTAACTGCCTTGGCGTGGCGCACCAGCACTAAGCTGTGCACTGCAGCTGCCCGCTTTCATACCAGTCCACCAGGCGCGCTAGCAGGCGCTTGTCGTCAGCGTGGGTGAGCTTGCGGGCAGCCTTTTCCACCTTCCACCAGCGCACCTTGTCGATTTCGCGCTTGGACGCGGGTTTTACCGCAGCTCGCAGCCCCTCCCCCGGGCCAGCTTCAGGCAATACCTGGGCCGCCCAGTACAGGGTGCGTTTTTTGCGTCCGCTTACTAGACGACGGCGAGCCTTGCCCAGGTAGCGCCCCAGCACAATCTGGCGGCCGGTTTCCTCAGCTACTTCTCGGATGGCGGTGAGCACCATGGACTCACCGGGTTCGGCTTTGCCCTTGGGGAAAGACCAGTCGTCATAGCGCGGTCGGTGCACTACCAGCACTTGCAACTTATCGTTTTTAAGGCGCCACACCAGCGCGCCGGCGGCTAGCACCGGCGGGCGGCGTGAGGCCTTGATCCGCAAGCTTTTCTTGGGGCGCTTGCCCCGTTCCTTGCGGCGCCTGGCTTGTTTCTTGGCCGGCTGCTTGTCTGCTTCTGCCGGTTTGCCGCGTTTGCTTTGCTCACGCGGTTTGCTTAGCTTGCTGCGCGCACCAGCCTTAGCTACAAGACTCATTTAACCCGGGCCCGGGCCTGGGACATCAGCACGTTTTGCACGTCCTCAAGCTCCTGTCCGTCGTCGTCATGAGTGCGCCGCTGCCAGGTGCCGTCAGGAAGTAGGTGCCAGGCGCTGATGCGGCCGGAGGTTTCCAGGTCAATCAGCCAATGCAGGCGCTCCACCAGATCCGGCTGGGTGATCTTAACCAGGGCCTCCACGCGGCGGTCCAGGTTACGGTGCATCAGGTCAGCGCTACCAATGAAAATCTCGGGGTTGCCGTCGTTAGCAAAGGCGTAGATGCGCGAGTGCTCCAGGTAGCGGCCCAGGATTGAGGTGACGTGAATGTTTTCGCTTAAGCCCTCAACTCCGCAGCGGATCCCGCAAATACCGCGAACCACCAGGTCAACGCGTACACCCGCACGCGAGGCCCGGTAGAGGGCGTCAATAATGCGCTCATCAACAATGGAGTTAACCTTGATCTTGATCCAGGCTTCACGCCCAGCCAAGTGGTTGTCAATTTCGCGCTTGATACGTTCCAGCAGCCCGTTACGCAGGCCGCGCGGGGCTACCAGCAGGCGACGGAAGCGGGCGCGCGGGGCATAACCTGAAAGCTGGTTGAACAGCGTGGTCAGGTCTTGGGCGACGTCGCGGTCACAGGTCAGCAGGCCCAGGTCCTCATAGCCACGGGCGGTCTTGGGGTGGTAGTTGCCCGTGCCCACGTGGCAGTAGCGGCGCAGGCCATCAGTTTCCTGGCGCACCACTAGTGACAGCTTGCAGTGGGTTTTAAGCCCGATCATGCCGTAAACCACGTGTACACCGGCCCGCTCCAGCTTGCGTGCCCACACGATATTGGCTTCTTCATCAAAGCGGGCCTTGATTTCCACAATGGCCACAACCTGTTTGCCCAGTTCAGCAGCCTCAATCAGGGCGTCAACAATGGGTGAGTCGCCACTGGTGCGGTACAGGGTCTGCTTGATGGCCAGTACCTTGGGGTCATGGGCAGCCTGGGAGATGAACTCCTGGACGCTGGTTGAGAAGGCGTCGTAGGGGTGGTGCAGCAAAATGTTGTGCTCACGGATGGCCGCGAAAATGCTGCGGGGCCGCGCCGATTCGCGCGGGTTGATCCCGGCCGGGGTCACTGGCACGTAGCGCTTGTATTTGAACTCGGGGATGTCCAGGTCGTGAATTTCGGACAGGTCAGACAAGTTCAGTGGCGCGGGCGAGACAAACACGTCTTCTTGCGTGATGTTTAGCTTGCGTACCAGGTAGGTGCGCACAAACTCGCTGATGGAGTCTTCTACCTCCAGACGCACTACCCGCCCAAAACGACGGCGTCCCAGCTCTTTTTCCATGGCGGCGAGCAGGTTTTCAGCGTCGTCCTCTTCAACTTCGAGGTTTTCGTTGCGGGTGACGCGGAAGACGTGGTGCTCCACGATTTCCATGCCCGGGAAGAGATGGTCCAGGTGGTAGGCCACGACTTCCTCAAGTGGGATGAGCGCCAGGTTGCGCGGTTTAGCGTTGGTTAGCTCGCGCCCGGGCACCTGCACGAATCGCGGCAGAGAGTCGGGCAGTTTGATGCGGGCGAAGTGGTTTTTGCCGCTGCGCGGGTTGCGCAGCATAACCGCCAGGTTCAGCGACAGACCGGAAATGTAGGGGAAGGGGTGCGAGGGGTCCACCGCTAGCGGGGTCAGCACCGGATAGACCCGGTAGCGGAAGTAGCGGGTGAGCTTGTCGCGTTCTTCCTGGTTTAGTGATTTCCAGTCGGTAATTTCGATGCCTGCCTGGGCCATAGCTGGGCGTACGTCATTTTGGAATAGCTCGGCTTGGGCGGCGGTGAGTCTCTTGGCGCGCGAGGTGATTAGCTCTAGCACCTGCTTGGCGTCCAGCCCGGAGGCGCGTACGGGGGTGATCCCGGCGGCGATGCGTCGCTTTAGCCCGGCCACGCGCACCATGTAGAACTCGTCTAGGTTGGAGGAGAAGATAGATAGGAACCAGGCGCGAGTTAGTACTGGCAGGTTGCGGTCTTGGGCCTGTTCCAGCACGCGCTTGTTGAAGTCCATCCAGGTCAGTTCCCGGTCTACGAAGCGCTCAGGGAATTCGTCTAGCGCGGGCAGGTTTTCCTGCAGGCGGTCGATGTCCGCCCAGTACTTCTTACTTGAGGGGTCTACTACCTCTACAGCTTCTACTGGCTTGACACCGTCTAGTTGCGTGCTGCCTGCGGTTTTCGCGATGCCGACGACGGCGCCCGGCTTGGCATCTTTTGTCTCACCGGCACGCTTGGCTGCGTCAGCTTTAGCGTCATTGGCGGCGGTTTTACCGCTCGCCTTTACACTGTCTACCTTGGCGCCTTTAGCGCCAGTAGCACCCTTTGGTTCCAGTAGCACTGGCGCCAGCGGCGGCGTCGACTTTAGCTCCCGCGCCAGCGCCGTCGGCTTTGCCCCCAGCGCCACCAGCAGCACTAGCATTACCAGCTTTAGCCGAACCAGCTTCATCAGCAGCCTTTACGCCGCCGGAGGGCTTGGCGGTCTTGCCGCGCTTTGAGTTCTTCTTAGCGTTTTTAGCTGGCGGTACGTCAGCCCCGACACCACCCTTAACGCTTTCGTCGGCGCCAGTCTCGCCAGCTTCAAGCACTTCGATAGCAGCTTCGACGCCGCTAGCGTCAGCGTCGGAGCTTGCCTCCTCTTCGAAGTCCTCGTCCGCATAGGCGGGGCCAGCGTCATCCTCGAAATCTCGGGGGTCTGCGGTTTCAATAACGGCGGCTATGGCTGCGTCGGTGCGCTTGGCTTCTTCGACGTCGACATCCTGTGCAGCGTGATCTTGCATACTCGTATTCTGTCAGTGATAGAGGTTAATCGTTTCAGCAATATTGTACTGATATTTGGGTGTTAATGCCCCTGGGGATTAATCCAGTTTCCCGACGGCGGCTTTAGTGGCTGCTTCACGTAGCTCTGCGGCGGTGGCAGCCAGGGCGCGAGCACGGGAGGTGACCATGTCGTAAGCGGGTCGTTTTCGTCAGTAATCCAGCTGTCTTGCTCACTAGCGCGGCTGAGGCGTTCTAGCAGGGCGGCGCTGGCTAGTAGCGTGGGGTACAGCTGGGATCGGCGCGACGGCGTCCGTTGGCTGCCAGCGGACCCACCACTAGCAGCAGCTCGTTTAGTTGGGCTTGCACCTGGGCCACACTGTCTACCCGCTGCCCCTGGGATAAAGCGGCCTCAAAGCGGGCCTGAGCGGCGTCGTCGTTAATAGTTACTACTGTGGCGTAACGCGACTCTACCAGGGCCGGGTCGCGCTCAATCCATTCGCGTAGCAGTAGTAGGCGCCAAAGCGCGCCAGGTAAGGTGCCCGCAGGGCTGGTGGCCCACAGCTCGCCAATCGCATCCACGCCATGGGAGGCCACAACTTTTCGCAACCCAGCGGCGGTTAGCGTGGTGTCAGTGTCCGCACCAAGGTAGCCACCAATGAGCAGCTGGGCGCTTTGGTGAGCCAGAGCGGAGGTGGCGGCAGTGTCTTCAGCGCCGGTGTAACGCTCAGCTTCGGCGGGTTCCATGAGGACGGGGCGGTGGAATTGGCGGGTCATACATGCCTCCTTTTAGACGTAGGCTAACAAGTCCGCTATGATGGGGGCTGTCAGTTCGCTGCGGGCCGTTCCAAAAGCCCGTTAGGCGTTGCTCGCATCCGCAAGATGCTAGCCGTGCAGCAGTGAGCAGGCCTGCCCCCTTAGCTCAGTTGGTTAGAGCTACGGACTTTTAATCCGCAGGTCGAGGGTTCGAGTCCCTCAGGGGGTACTTTTCAGACAGTGCACCCTCACCAAGGTTGAACTGCCTCCCGTTTCTTGGACATCGAAATTGAAGTCCAGGGAATGGGAGGCTTTTCATGTCTGCGGGTTTGCGGTTGAGGCATGATCGTTTGCTTCGGGAGCAGGCGGTGGAGATGTTTGAAAGGGGCTTTAGCTATCGTTTGACCGCCAAGAGGCTGGGTGTGCCTGCTGAGACCGTGCGACACTGGCAGAAGACGTACCGCGTAATTGGGAAGGACGGGCTTCTTGCCATGGGAGTTAAGCACGCCAGATACGACTATGAGACCAAGGTCGCCGCAGCGAGGGCCGTGGTTGATGGTGGGATGAGTAAGCCTGAGGCGATGATGCGTTTCGGTATTGCGAGTGCGACATCGTTGAAGCAGTGGTGCAGGCTGTACCGTGAGGGCGGCGCGCAGGCGCTTAAGCCCAAGCCCAAGGGCAGGCCAAAGGGATCAGGTGTGGGGGCGGTGCCACCAACGCGTGAGGAGGAACTCGCCGAGCGCGTACGCAAGCTTGAGGCGCAGGTGGCGTACCTAAAAAAAAATCGATTGCCCTGAAGGCGCACAGGCGCTCCCAAACCGGGACAAAGCCCTAGTGATCGCCGAGCTTTCAGGGCATGGACACAGGGTGCGTGATCTCCTCGAGGCGGCCGGCCTTGCCAGGTCGAGCTACTACTACGCGCTGACTCACCCCCAGCAGCCAACCAGAGCGCAGCTACGTCCCAAGGTCGCCCAGATCTTTTCGCGTACCCCCAACGGGTGCGGTCACAGACAGGTAGCCATGTGCCTGCGCGCTGAGGAAGGGGAACGCATCGCTGACAAGACGGTCTTGAAGATGATGCGCGAGATGGGGTTGCGCTGCGGCATACGCCGCGAGAGGGCCTACCACAGGTACAACTCCTACAAGGGATCCGTGGGACAAAGCTTCGACAACATCATCGGCCGCGACTTCAAGGCGACCGGCCCCTGGCAGAAAATGGGTACCGACGTCACCGAGTTCAAGCTCTCCTTCGGTAAGGCCTACCTCGCTCCGGTCTACGACTTCGCCAGCAAAGAGATCGTCGCCCACTCCATCTCAATGTGCCCCAACCTCGCCCAGCAACAAGAGATGCTCCAGATACTCATGGAGGCCAAACCCGAAGGGGCCGAGCCGATCTTGCACTCGGACATGGGTTGGCAGTACCAGCACGAGACCTATATCAGAACGCTCGCCGATAACGGTTTCATCCAGAGCATGTCACGCAAAGGCAACTGCATCGACAATGGCGCCACCGAACAGGTCTTCGGACACCTCAAGGACGAATTCTTCCGCGGCCGAGACTGGCAAACCTTCGAGAGCTTCAAAGCCGACCTCGATGCCTACATCACGCACTGGAACACAACAAGACGCCAAGTAAAGCTCAAGGGCCTGACCCCGGCAGAATACCGGGATCAGGCCCTACAGGAAGCCGCATAACGGCTACCATTAAACGCGTCCAAGTTTCGGGGCGCAGTTCAGGTTTGGTGAGGGTTTTGCTTTATTTCTACAGAACTCGTTATTTCCACAAACTCAGCAATTATAAAATGAAGTTCAGAAGGCTGATCATAGGCGTCATTGCTTTTTCTTGCTGACAGTAGGCGCATGCACAATAACTCCAACACCTACCCCGACTCCCACTCTCGAATCTGAAGCTGCACCCGCTCCCGCGCCAGCACCAGAATCTGAATCTCAGTCGGAAGAAACAGGCTCTTCATAATTGAGGGTGTGGGGGTGGTATGCGGGGTTCGGCGTGTCGTGGCCGGGTAGGGGTCGAGGTCTTCCGATGATGGGGGGTTCCTACACCGTCCATCCGAAAGACCTCGACATGCCTAATACTACCTTTGATCGCCCTGACCTGAGCACCTTCACACGCCTGGATGACCTGGGCCTGGAAGTGACGGGCCAGCGTGTAGGAGGCGATCGGACCATCTTGGCCTGCAAGGTAGTGGGTGAGGACCGGTGGTGCCGACAGTGTGGGGGCGAAGGCGTCGTACGCGACACGGTGATCAGGCGCTTGGCTCACGTACCCTACGGGTGGCGCCCCACGATCTTGCACGTGAGCGTGCGCCGCTACCGCTGCCAGACGTGTGCTCACGTGTGGCGTCAAAACATGAGCCAAGCGGCCGATCCACGCGCCAAGCTCTCACACTCGGCGGTGCGCTGGGCGCTGGTGGGCCTGGTGGTCCACCATCTGACGGTGGCGCGTATCGCCCAGGCCCTAGGCGTGTCCTGGAATACCGCCAACACCGCTGTCCTGACCGAAGGAGAGCGTCTACTGATCAATGATCCAGCACGGTTCGATGGCGTGCGTGTCATCGGGGTGGATGAACACGTGTGGCGCCACACCCCCTACGGAGACAAATACGTCACCGTTATCTTGGACTTGACGCCCATCCGCGAACGCAGCGGCCCCTGCCGGCTCTTGGACATGGTCCCAGGCCGCTCCAAGCAGGTCTTCAAAACCTGGCTGGCCTCCCGGCCCGACACGTGGCGTGAGCGTATCGAGATCGTCGCGATGGATGGATTCACCGGGTTTAAGAGCGCCGCCGCTGAAGAACTCCCCGACGCAAGGGCAGTCATGGATCCCTTCCATGTTGTACACCTGGCTGGCAACGCCTTGGATGAATGCCGCAGGCGTATCCAGCAAGAACTTCACCATCGGCGCGGGCGTGCCACGGATCCCCTGTACAAGGCTCGCAGGATGTTACACACCAGATCTTGCCTGCTCACGCCGCGTCAGCAGCACCAACTACTCGACCTGTTTTCCGGTGAGGAGCACGTCGCCCTCGAGGTCACTTGGAGTGCCTACCAGAACATCATTGATGCCTACCGCGCGCCCGACACGGCTGCGGGCAAGGCCATGATGCAAGCCGAAATTAATACACTGACCTGCACGCGTGTACCGAGGGGTCTGAGAGAGCTCATTACGCTGGGCAGGACACTCAAACGCCGATCCAGGGACATCCTGGCCTACTTCGATCATCCCCACACCTCCAATGGCCCTACCGAAGCCATCAACGGGCGCCTTGAACATCTACGCGGATCCGCTCTTGGGTTCCGTAATCTCACCAACTACATTGCCCGCTGCCTCCTCGAAACCGGAGGATTCAGACCCCAACTACACCCTCAATTATGAAGAGCCAGAAAACAGTGAGGAAGCCGAAGCACCCGCCGAAAAGCACAGTTCTGTCTACTACAGCAACTGCACTGAAGCTTGGAATGCTGGAGCTGCCCCTATTTACCGTGGCGAGCCCGGTTACCGAATTGATTTAGACCGCGATAAGGACGGCATTGCTTGCGAAAAGCGCCCCTCGCGTCGTCACTAGCTGGTAACTAGCTAACTGACCACTATTCGCCAGCAGCCTATGAAAGGCTAGAGATTTTAGAGGCTCATGAGGCATAATGGAGGCAGCCGGCCCCCGCGAGGGGACTGACTACCTCCGACCACTGTTGTTTTAGTTCTTGAGCAGTGGCGTGAGGGCTACAATCAAAGCCGCTAGGGCCTGGATAAGAGCAGCGACACTCGCGATGTCAACGCTCTTCTTCCGGGCCTTTCGCTTGCCTTGACCAGTCTTGGACTTGCCAGACAATGAGCCCACCTCCTCTCAAACCCCCAATCGCTTCCCAGCCATAAGCCACTAGAAGATGTACCGGGAACGTTGGCCGCTTAAAAGAGGGCAAAATAAGCCTAGCAAGAGTCCGGCAAGTGGCGGTTCAAAATTAGAGCAGCGTTTTAAGCTCACAGCCCAGAAAAAAGGCTGGAGGCAGTAAATAAGCGTGAGGCATAATAGAGGCAGCCAATCCCCTATTTAAAGAGGACTGACTGCCTCAGCCACTGCTACTTAAGAGCGATGAGCAGTGACGCGAGGGCTCCAATCAAAGCCGCTAGGGCCTGGATGAGAGCAGTGACATTCGCGGTGTCAATGTTCTCCTTCCGGGCCTTTTGCTTACCTTGACTAGTCCTGGACTTGCCGGACATAAGCCCACCTCCCTTCTAACCCCAATCACTTGCCAGCCATAAGCCGCTAAAAGAGGTGAGCTGGTAGTGTTGGCCGCTTCAAAGAGGGGCAAGCTAAGCCTAGCTCAAGGTTGCGTTCGGTTCGAACAAATGTTGCTACCAAAATCAGCATGTTGCGACGGCGCAAATCTAGCAACCGCTAGGGCTACCCACGGTTTGGTGGTACTTACTCTTTATAGGTAGCAGACACTTTCATAATAACTACCACTATCTGTGTAGCAACAAAGCCCGCCAATGGCCAAAAAATCAATGACTTAATATACTCTGAGGGACTTGCCAACCCCTCACCATTCTCATAAATTCCAGAAAATGAGGCAACATACACCGAAACCAGCCAGGGACTAATTAATATTAGAACCCCAAGAGCATCAACACACTTTATCCAAAAAGTTAAACTGTTCCACTTCTTCTTAGCCATTTGCCCCCTTAGCTATACCACTAGCGTCACATCAGCACATACAGCAAATGTTACTAGCTGCAGCTAATGCAACGATGCTCTAATTATTAATAAAATCCCTGCAAAACCCACGCAGATAAGCCCTATAGGGCTGATCATAATTAAGCAACCTGCAACCATCCAGGACAAGCTATCGCCACCATCACCATGATCTCCAGGAACAGTACCAACAAAGCAGGCCACAGCAAATGGACTAATTATTAAAACAAATCCAACCAGTGCGCAACGTGCCGCAGTTATACGCAGGATCTGCCGCTTTCGTTCGTGTTTACTAACAGGAAGCTGGGTAGCTGACTGCTTAGGTATAACAAAGTTTTTATCAAAGTTAGCTACCATCTGATTTCCGATCAACCACTTTCGAAATTCTTATCTTTTATAGTTACTACAACATTAAGCCTCCTGCGCATACCGATATTTCGGCACAGCTTTTATTACTTTCGACAAAGTGTCTCTTCATAATTGGCGCTTTGACCTATCGGTTTCGAGGAATGCTTAGGTCAGGGCGTTCAAAGATAGTACTAAATGTATCGAGATTTTCAGATAAACGATATATGAATCCTCATCATCGAAAGACTCCACTCCTTACCTAGCCGCGATGCACCGCCCCCACGCACCCTCGAGCGCGAAAAGCCAACAAATCAGCAACTATAAGAAACAAAAATCCAAAAGGTGCCAATTTAAAAAAATACATTAAAAACACTAAGAGTGCCCAACCTACACCACTGCTATCTTCTGCAGAAACAAGGAGAGTAACAATGAACATTACAAATGGACTAACTATCAGAAACAGGCCAATCCTGACAAATACAGTTGAAAACGCTGTTAAGATTTCGCATTTCTGACGGCTTAATTCCCGCGAACTCTTATCTATCTGGGCAACCTTTTCGGACCTAGCCAACTTTTCATTAAACGCTTTTTCCGACTGATTGTCAGGACTTGATACATCATCAATCAGAGACAGCGTACCGAATTCAGCATTAGTTTGATCATTATTCATTTTCTAACCTGCTTTCCTGTAAACAAGATGAACTATCACCTATTGCAGATACGACCCATACACGAATAAAATCCTTGCCAACACTAATACCGAACCAAATCTACTTACACAGATTCTTGCCAAAATCAAACATAATTAGTGCAACAGCAGATAGCACAAACCCTATTGGAAAAACAGTCATAAACATAAAAAAAAATCATCCAAGCTAAGCCATCTTCATTATCACCATGATACCCTGACAGAAGAGCAATACAAATAAATGGACTTAAGAGCATGATCACACCTGGAATACCAAGGCAGAGCGCTGCCGTAAAGTAATTCTTTCGCTCACGCTGACCTTCAGGAGAGAGCCCTATTTCTTGTGATAACACAACTGGAGGCATTGGCCGTAGTTTAGTCTGATAAGCTTGTTTACTTATCCACTGCGACCTAGCCAGCTTTTCATTAAACGCTTTTTCTGACTGACTCTCGCACATTTATTAGACCTCTTTAATACCAGTGCATACTTGAAACTAGATCACTCTTTAACTCTGGCAGCCAGACCAATCATGGCTGCCGAAATAGCAAATACAACAGACCCTATCGGAGTAATATATACGATCGCGAGAAGAGCCTTCCAACCCCAGCCGTCACCATTAAAACTATGATCTCCCGGCACGCCATCAATAATACCGGATACAATAAATGGACTTAAGATCAGAGATACTGCCGGAACACCAAAACAAAGCGCCAGCATAATAAAAATCAGCCGCTTACGCTTACCCTTAGCAGAAAGTACCTTTTTCGGCGGTGGCACAAAGGGCACTGGTTGCTGCATAACTGGAGGCACTTTCCCGCTTATCTGCTGCGACCTAGCCAGCTTTTCATTAAACGCTTTTTCTGACTGGCTCTCACACATTTATTAGACCTCTTTAATACCAGCACTCGAAACTAGATCACTCTTTAACTCTGGCAGCCAGATACATCATAGCTACCGGAATAGCAGATACAACAGCCCCTATCGGCGTAATAGTTATGAACGACCTGAAAGCCCTCCAATCCCAGCCATCACCATTAATACCATGATCTCCCGGCACGCCCGCAATAATATTGAATAAAATAAATGGACTGAAGGTCAGAGCTACTGCCGGAATACCAAAACAAAGCGCCAACATAATGAAATCAGCCGCTTACGCTTACCCTTAGCAGAAAGCACCTTTTTCGGTGGTGGCACAAAAGGTACTGGTTGCTGCATAACTGGAGGTACTTGCCCGCTTATCCGCTGCGACCTAGCCAGCATTTCCTTTAAGGCCTCCCCGGGCTGCTTCTCAGGTATTTCCTGTTCCATCAGCTACCACTCCGTCCACTCAAGGCACTCGCAACCTCATTTACCAAAGTTACCACCAACCATACCCACCACAAGGACACGTATTCATAACAAGCACCTAACACATAGGCATACTGTTGCGAATAGCCATCGCAAACATGAAAGTTAAAATTCCCAATGGACTAAGCATTAACGATACCCCCACAACAGCAAGATACCTGTAAATCATATTCAATCACTTTCATTTGCAAGCAATTTTATCCTACTAGCTAAGTCCATTTCCCTTCTAACCCCAATCACTTGCCAGCCATAAGCCGCTAAAAGAGGTGAGCTGGTAGTGTTGGCCGCTTCAAAGAGGGGCAAGCTAAGCCTAGCTCAAGGTTGCCTGCGGTTCGAACAAATGTTGCCACCAAAATCAGCATGTCGCGACGACGCAAAGCTAGCAGCCGCTAGGGCTACCCACTGTTTAGTGGTACTTACTCTTTATAGGTAGCAGACACTTTCATAATAACTACCACTATCTGTGTAACAATAAAGCCTAATAGCGGAAAATTAATCAATACAGATATATATCTCCCAGGATCTACAGAAGCTCCACTATCCCCATAAATTCCAAAAAACGAGGTTATATACACCATAGCCACCCAGGGACTAACTAATATTAGAATCCCAAGAGCGTCAACACATTTTATCCAAAAAACTAAACTGTTATGTTTCTTATCGGTCATTTGCTGCTCCTCCTTTGGTACACCGTTAGTATTACATCGGCACATAACAGCACATACTGTGAGCTGATACAGCTAACGCAACGACGCTCTAGCTACTAATAAACCTCCCGCCAAGAGTACACAAATAATCCCTATAGGGACGTACAAAAATACGAGGACGACCCAAAACCAGCTAAAGCCCTCAACATCATCTACATGAGCCCCTGGAACAGTAGCAAGACCGCTAGCAACAAATGGACTCATTATTAAAACAAATCCAACCAGTGCGCAACGTGCCGCAATTATACGCAGGACCTGTCGCTTACGTTTATGTTCACTTACGCCGTACTGACTGGCCACCTTTTCGGACCTAGCCAGCATTTCCTTTAAGGCCTCCCCGGGCTGCTTCTCAGGTATTTCCTGTTCCATCAGCTACCACTCCGTCCGCTCAAGGCACTCGCAAGTGATTTGATTACGTTTGATTGCAACTGCCGCCAAGGCACCCTGCTTTGGGGGCCCTGGCGGCCAGTCTATCGCGTAGAGGTCATTCCACTTGGCGCATTAGCGCCGAGAGTAGCTCAGTGTGGGCCTGTGGCCAGCCCACCAGCACGCTACCGGGGTAGCGCACATCCAAAGGCGTGCCGTCCAGGCGAGTAAATGTCACGCCGCTTTCTACACAGATCAGGTATGCCGCAGCGATGTCCCAGGGAGATACCCACATGTGTACAAAGGCGCCAGCCCTGCTAGCGGCCACCTCCACACATTCAAGCGCCGCCGAGCCGTAGCGGCGGTGTCCGCGTGATTCCACCAGGCAGCGCGTCAATCGAGGCAAAGCCACGATTTCCTTAATGTCGGTGATGATCACAACCTCACGCCGTCCACGCGTCTCATTGACCCGCGCCAGTGGCTGCCCATCACAGTAAGCCCCCTGCCCAGCGATAGCTGTATAGGTGAGCCCAGCGACGACGTCGACCACTACCCCCAGCACCGGGCGCCCATCCTCACACAGGGCCAAAGAAATGGCGTAGTCGCGGTGAGTAGTTACGTAGTTCATGGTGCCATCAATGGGGTCAAGCACCCACACCCGCCCCGCAAATGAGCTGACAGAATGGCTTTCCTCCCCCAGTAGCGGGTAGCCCGTGGCCGCCACCAGCTCCTCACTGATGTAGGCCTCAATGCGCTTATCCACCGCCGTAACCAGGTCATTGCGGTTAGATTTGGTTTCAACATCCAGCTCAAAACCGGGATCTAGAACAGTCTGGCGTACCCCAGCCAGCAAGTCGCAGACTAGCTCCAGCAAATCCTCTAAAGCCAGATCCTTAGCTTCACTCGCTTTATCAGCCGCCATTTCTAGCCTTCTTTCTCGCCTTGGGTGTCTTTACCGTCTTTGCCGTCAGCGCCAGCAAAAGCCCGGTCGGCACGGATCATGCGCTCCTCAAACAGCGCCACCAACAGCAAGCAGGCCAAACCAACCGCCGCTGAAATAATCAGCACCGTAAAGGTAGAACCCCAACCGTGCAGGTTGTAGCCCAAAATGTTAAGCCCATCCTTCTCAGGGTCAGCGATATAGCCCAGCATCACCTTGGCCATGGAGTCACCAAAGATGTAACCAAAAGCGCGCGGCACAGCGTTAACCACCACCGTGGCAGTCTTAGGCGCAAAGCCAATCACGCAAATACCAATCAGAGTTACCGGCCCAAAGATTAAGAAACCGATAAAGAACAAAGACACGTAGACCGCCGTCGGCGTAGTGGCCTGGGAGTAGGTGAGAATCGGGATAATCACCAGGCCCAAACCAATTGCGGCGGTAAACGCGCGCCTACCACCCAAACGGTCAGAGAAGTAACCCCACAGTAGCGAGCCAGCCAAACCGCCCAGCTCCAGGCCAACCGTAGAGTTAACTGCCCACTGCTTGCTAAAGTGCAGCGCCTCAGAGGTGTAAAGCACGTTCCAGTTATCAATACCGATACGCACCGAGTAAGCCGCCACGTTCGCAATGCACAAGAACCAGATGGCCGGGTTTTTAACCACGTAGTTCCACACGATCGCGCCCTTAGACATGGAGGTGGTGACAGTGTCTACCTTGGATTCGGGCTCACCAAAAATAGCTTCAGGCTTGTCCCAACCCAGCTCGCCGGGCTCATCTTTACCAAACCACATGCCCCACAACCAATGGGTATACAGATCAGTGCGGGCACAATAAACATGCCGGCCACACCGCCACCAAAGAAGGTGTTGGCACCCCACAGGGCCAGCGCACCGGCGATCATGGCACCAATGTTGTGCGAGGCGTTCCACCAGCCGATAAAGCGCCCACGGTATTTACGCGGAGTCCACCGGTTCATGGTGGAGTTACAACAAGGCCCACCCGGCGCCTGCGCTAAACCGTTTAGGCTCCACAGCAGCACCATGATGCCCATCGGGTGGTTCACGCTCAGCAGCACCCCACCTACCAGCACACTCACCACGCCGGCACTGACCAGCAGGAAGCCCAGGATGCGTTTAGTGTTTCGCCCATCGCACAGGAAGCCCAGGATCAGGCCGCCAAAGCCGTAGGTGAGCGAGAATGCGAAACCGATCGTACCCAGCTCGGCAGTGCTCAGCCCGGCTTGTTCTTTCAGCAGCGGCTGGGCGGCCTTGAAGTTAGTGCGCAGCAGGTAGAAACCGCCGTAAACCACAATGAGTACGGCGTAAGTCTTTAAAAATTCCCCTAGCCAAGCTTTCTTTTGCTGCTCCAAAGTTAGCTGGGTAGTTCCGGTGCGCAGCTCAAAAAATCGCGTCAGTGCGCCCATACGTAAACCTCCTTGCTTACAAGTTGCCACAGGCCACGGCACCTGCAGCGGAAGTTTCTCCACTATAGCGCAGCGAGGTTAACTTAGGTCACATTTGTTCTACTTATTTAGTGCCGACGCCGCCGCCTGCACATCCGTTAAGTTGCTCTTGCGCTATGGCCGGCCCCGATGGCGACGACGCCGCCCTCCTCCGCTGCGTCCTAGCGGGCAGGGCTGTGCTTGGCTGGAGAGAGCGCATCGGGACGTCGGCTGCGCCCGTTGCTCGCTTCAGGCGGCAAGGGCAGGCCAGCTCAGGCCTGCGGGCGCAGCTGCACCATTAATGATTCCAGGGCTAGCAGCGGCGAAACATAGGTTTTTAGGCGGGTGCGGCACTGCTCTACAGCGGCCACCCTAGCCAGTGTCTGCTCAGCCGTAGAGCCGGCTGCCACCTGGCCAATTTCTTGCTCTAAGTCAAGGTTGACACTGTCTAACTGACTGCCTAGTTGGCGTGAAAGCACGTCGCGATAGAAAGACAGCAGATCCACCATGGCCCGGTCTAACACGTCAGTTACAGCGCGTTTAGCGCGACGTTTCTGGTTGTCTTCCAGGGCTTTGATCTGGCCGCGCATGGCTGGGGGGATGCGGCTCTCCCCCTCTAAGCCAAGCGTGCGGATCAGGGCCGCTTTTTCTTGGGCGTCACGGGCAGTGGAGGCAGCTTCAGCCTCTTTTTCAGCCTGTTCTAGCAGGTCAGCTGCCGCAAAAACAGCATCACCCACACTGCGCAGTGAGATTGGGGCGGACATAAGCGCACGCCGTCGCTCCCATGCATCCTCATCTTTGGCCAGGTGACGGGCCAAACCAATATGGGACTGGCTGGCCCGGGCGGCTCGCAAAGCCAGCTGGGGTTCGGCGCCGTCGCGCTTAACTAAAAGATCAGCCACTGCCTGCGCGCTGGGCACACACAGCCGCACCAGACGGCAGCGCGAGCGGATGGTAGGTAAAACATCCTCGCTGGAGGGGGTGCACAGCAGCCACACCGTATAGGGCGGCGGCTCCTCGATGCTTTTGAGCAGCACGTTTGTGGTGCGCTCATCCATGCGGTCGGCGTCTTCCACCAGGATTATCCGCCAGCGTCCCTGCCAGGGCATCCGCCCGGCCTGCTCGATTAAGGATTTGACCTCATCGATGGTGATAATCATGCGGTCGGTGGCTAGACGCACCACATCGGGGTGGGTGCCGGCCAGGGTTTGGCGGCAGCCTTCACACTGGCCGCAGCCAGGCTCAGCGCCGGTGCATTCAAGGGCGGCAGCAAAGGCTAGCGCGGCGGTGGATCTACCTGATCCGGGCGGGCCGGTAACTAGCCAGGCGTGAGACATGGCGGCTGTGGGCACTTGCGGGCGCGCCCCAGCAGCGGCGGCCTGGAATGTGGCCACCACCTGCGCTTGCCCGACCAGCTCGTCCCATACGCTCATGCGTCAATAATTCCGCGTTCTTTCAGCAGTTCGCTAACCAACGCGCGCACCTGGGCAGCTATCTGCTCAATTTCGACGCTGGCGTCAATGATTTTTATGCGTGCTGGTTCCTGCGCAGCTAGGCGGTGGAACTGTTCGCGCAGGCGATACTGAAATTGCAGGCCTTCAGCTTCAATCGCATCGGCCTGACCGCTGCGGGTGTGTACGCGCTTTGCGGCAAGCTGGGGATCCGCGTCTAGCAGCAAAGTTAAGTCTGGCAGCAGCTCATCGGTAGCCCACAGGGATAGGTAACGCACTTCCGTGGCCCCCAGGCACCTGGCAGCGCCCTGATAGGCCACAGACGAGTCGATGTAGCGGTCGGTTACAACCACTTGACCAGCCGCTAAAGCCGGGTTGATCAGCTCATTTACGTGCTGAGCCCGGTCGGCTGCGAACAGTAGCGCCTCGGCTTTGGCGGTTATTTGCGTCCGCTGTGCATTTTCCGACGCCGTCCCCAGTAGCAGGGCTCGCAGCTGGGCCCCCAGGGCGGTGGCGCCAGGCTCGCGGGTGCGGCGCACGCTTATCCCCTGGTCTTCAAGCCAGTTGGTAAGCAGCTCTACCTGGGTGGTTTTGCCAACCCCGTCGCCACCTTCGAAGCTGATGAAAACTCCGCGCCCCATTTAGGCCTCGCTAGCCTCAGCGGCCTTGGCTGCCCTGGCCTTAGCAGTGCTGACCTTGGACGTCGAGGTTTTGCTGGTGGCAGCCTTGGTAGTGGCCTTCTTAGTGGTGGTCTTTTTAGCTGTGGTCTTAGTTGCCGTCTTTTTGGTGGTGGTCTTCTTGGCGGCAGTCTTCTTAGCCGGTCCCTTGGCGCGCTTTTCAGCCAAACGCTCATAGGCCAGCTCAGGGGTAACGGTGGCTGGGTCGTCGTCGCGGCGCAGGGTCACATTGGTTTTACCGTCAGTGAAGTAGGGGCCAAAACGCCCGTCCTTAATGACCACCGGTAGCCCGGAGTTAGGGTCAGTGCCCAGTTCACGCAGCGGGCCCTTGGGAGCAGCCGCGCCACGCCTACGCTTGGGCTGGCTAAACAGCTCCAGCGCCTGCTCTAGGGTCACCGTGAACAGCTCCGCCTCGGTTTCTAGCGAACGCGAGTCCTTGCCTTTGGTTAGGTAGGGGCCGTAGCGACCGTTTTGGGCGGTGATTTCTACGCCTTCAGCGTCCGTGCCCACCACGCGCGGCAAGCTCAGTAGCTTAAGGGCGTCGTCGAGAGTGACGCTGGACAGGCTCATGTCTTTAAACAGGCTGGCGGTGCGGGGCTTAGGCTTAGCGGCCTTACGGGTGCGCTTTTTACCCTCAGTTTCTGCCTCCGGTTCCGGCTCTGGCAAAACCTCGGAAACATAAGGCCCAAAACGCCCGCTCTTAGCCACAATCATGTGCCCAGTTTCGGGATCAACACCCAGCTCACGGCCATCTTCAGCGGCTACCGCAAACAGCTCGTGGGCCTTAGACACGCTGAGCTCGTCAGGGGCCAGGTCTGCGGGCACATTAGCCCGCTTACCTTCAGCGTCCTCCAGGTAGGGGCCGTAGCGGCCCACACGCAGGGTGATACCGTCACCGATTTCCATGGAGTTAACCGCGCGAGCATCAATTTCGCCCAGGTTATCCACCAAAGTTTTCAAGCCCGCACCGTGAATATTGGCTTGCGGATCAGCGGCTATATCGCCGTCGTAGAAGCGACGTAGCCAAGCCACACGCTCTTCTTCACCCAACGCAATACGGTCCAGGTCAGCCTCCATGGAGGCGGTGAAATCATAATCCACCATCTGCGCGAAGTTTTCTTCCAGCAGACGGGTGACGGCGAAAGCCAGCCACGTGGGCACCAGCGCCTGGCCCCGGTGATCCACATAGCCACGATCGCTAATTACGCTCATGATCGAGGCATAGGTGGAGGGGCGGCCAATTTCGCGCTCTTCCAGGGCCTTAACCAGTGAAGCTTCGGTGTAGCGCGGCGGCGGGGTGGTTTCGTGCCCAGAGGCCTGCACCTGGCGGGTTTCCAGCTCCTGGCCAGTGCTTACCTCCGGCAGACGCACATCTTTAGCATCACCCTCGTAGCGGTCAGCATCGCGGCCTTCCTCATAGGCGGCCAGGAATCCCTTAAAGGTAATTACTGTTCCCGACGCCGTCAGTTCAGCCTGCTTAAAGCTCGCGCCCCCGTTTAGAGGGGCCTGCACATGGATCACAGCGGTGGAGCCGGTGGCGTTAGCCATCTGTGAGGCCACTGTGCGCTTCCAAATCAGCTCATACAGCTTGAACTGCACCGGCTGCAGGGAGTCTTTAACCTCACTGGGGGTACGGAAGTGGTCACCGGCAGGGCGGATAGCTTCGTGTGCCTCCTGGGCACCCTTGTTTTTGGTGGCGTAAACACGCGGTTTCGGCCACATACTGGCTACCGTAAAGCTCACCGATCTGGGTGCGGGCGGCAGATACAGCCTGGCTAGAAAGCGCGGTGGAGTCGGTACGCATATAGGTGATGTAACCGGACTCGTACAGGCCCTGGGCTACACGCATAGTGTCGCGCGAGTTCAGGCGCAGTTTACGCGAGGCCTCCTGCTGTAAGGTGGAGGTGGTGAATGGCGGGGCCGGACGGCGCGTGTAGGGGCGGGTTTCCACCTTGCCCACCTGGGCTTGGGCCTGCTCAATAGCCTGCGCTACGGCCTGCGCGTCAGTCTCATGCAGGTGCACCACCTTGGCGGCCTGGGCCTGGGAGGTTAGTGCGGCGTCGTCGGCAAAATCGCGGCCAGTAGCCACCCGGCGCCCATCCAGGGAGACCAGGCGGGTAGCAAACTCACTGTCGTCGGCGGCAAAAGTAGCCTCCACACCCCAGTAACTGGCGGGAATGAAAGCCATGCGCTCACGTTCACGCTCCACCACCAGGCGCGTGGCCACAGACTGCACACGGCCAGCCGAAAGCCCCTGACGGATCTTGCGCCACAGCACCGGGGAAATTTCGTAACCCACCAGGCGGTCCAGGATACGGCGGGTTTCCTGGGCGTCTACCCGGTGAATATCGATTTCGCGGGTGTTATTCAGGGCGCGGGTGATGGCTTCACGGGTGATTTCCGTGAAAGTCATGCGGCGTACGGGAACCTTAGGCTTGAGTACCTCTTTTAGGTGCCAAGCAATAGCTTCACCCTCGCGGTCATCATCAGTGGCCAGGTAAAGCTCGTCGGCTTCCTTCAGGTGGCGCTTAAGCTCAGCCACCACTTTCTTCTTATCCGGGTTAACCACATAGTAGGGGGTGAAGTTACCCTCCACATCCACGGCAAACTTCCCGAAGGGGCCCTTCTTCATATTGGCCGGCAGTTCGGAAGGCTGAGGCAAGTCACGGATATGACCAATGGAGGCCTGGACGTCGTAGTCCGCGCCTAAATAGTTTGAAATTGACTTAATTTTGTTCGGGGACTCGACAATCACGAGCTTGCGTGACACGACTTTCCTCCTACATCCCGGTTCTCTTGCCGCCGCTGAACTAGGCTAGCGAGGCAAGGGCGCGCAGGCTCGCGCCGACACACCTATATATCAGCGTAGCCTAGATTTTATGTAATTTACTTTAAGCCCAGCTTAACCAGGCGCGACATGCCCAGGGCACTGACTGCCCCAAAACCGCCCACTCCTACCAGGTAGGCAGTGAACTGCAGGGAGCCAAACAGGTAGAAATTACGGTAAGCAGCAGAGGCCAACATCACCACTAGCGCCAAACTCAGGTAACCACTAGCGAAAGCAGGTAGCGCGCCAGTTTTGAGCCGGGCAGGCCGCGATACTCGTCTGTGCCCCAAGCCCCAGCCGCGAGCGCCACAAAGCCCCAGGTGAAGGCCACTGCGGCGGCGGCAATGATGTCTGAGGGGCGGTGCCATTGGCATACCAGGGTGGACCAGCCCATGAAGAAGGTGAAGCCGGCTCCCACCCAGGCGGCAATTACGCGCCAGGCGGGCGGCACTACCAGCAGCAGGGCCACGGCAATGGAGGCAGCCACGCCGGTGTGTCCTGAAGGCAGGGTGTTGGCGGCGTCGACGCGCTGACTGTAGCCCCAGTCTGGGCGGGTGAAAACGAAGTGTTTAAGTGCCTGGATGGTTACGTTGGTGCCTACTACGACGGCGGTGGCCCACAGGGCGGCGCGGGGGCGGCGCCTGAGCAGGGCAATGGCTAGGGTGACGATTATGGCCACCACGATTAGCGGCACGGATACGGCGTTTAGTAGTGCGCGGGCCTGGTCATCAATCCTGGCCGCACCCCAGTAGGAGCCTTTGAAGGCGGCGTCGTCGATAAACTGCCCCTCACGCGTGTTTACCAGCAACGCCCACGACCCCCACACCAGCAGGGTGAAAAGTAGGGCGTAGACGCAGGCTATGCGGCGAGCAAGTTTTGACATAACCTCAGACCTTACAGGTAACGAAACGATAAACAACTAATTGTGACCCCAAAGACGCTGTTAGCTAAGTCCGTTTGTGGCAAATTTGCACACAGGCTTAAGCCGCGCCTGGCGGGAGTAATTTTTGCGCTGCGCTGCTTTTAGACGATAGTAACCATCCCTGCGTGAGCAAAAGTCCTGGTGGCGGCCACCATGTCGGCTAGGACTGCAGCTGGGTCTTCACTGGTTAGTGAGGCTACGGCGGCCGCGATTTGGGCGACAGTGAGCAGTCCCTCATCTGAGGCGCTCAGTAGGGCCACCTCGGGCATCCCTACCGCAATTACGCGTCCGAACCCTTCAGCTTGGCGGATCACTGGCGCGGTGGGCACGGGCGTAGGGGTGAGGGATTCTTCTTTGCTTAGGCCTGACGCCGTGCGTAGCTTAAGTGCGGCTACTTGCGCGTCATCTAGGCCGCGTAGGGCTTCGTGGGCGGCAATTACTTGGGCTACGTGTTCGCCTAGTGCTCCTTGGCCGCTGGTGGGGACTTCTTCCAGGACCCGCCAGGGCTCGACGACGGCGCCGGTAGCTGCGACGCTGGGGGCATGGAACACCAGGTAGCCCATGCCCACGCCGCTTACTTGGCGTGAGTCGAAGTCTTCTTGCCAGGCAGCCAGGGCATTTTCGAAGGCGACGCCACTGCGTTCAGGGGTGAGTCCGCCGTCGCGCAGCCACATGGCGGCATACTCCACCGGGTCTTGCACTTCGCGCTGAATAATCCAGGCATCTAGCTCTTGCCGATCCACTGGTTTACGCTGGTGCGCCAGCTGGTGCCTTCGCGATGTTCCCAGTTGCCGAGCATGACGGCCACACCGTCGGGGTTTAGGTGATCCTCCAGGCCACGCACCAGGACGGGCAGGATGGGCCCACCGGCGTCGCGGTACTCCATTAGCGGCAATCCGGCCTGACGCACGCTGGGTGGGGTGATCACAAAGGGCGGGTTGGAGACGATCAGGTCAAAGCGTTGGCCGGCCACAGGTTCTAGCAGGTTGCCTTGGCGTAGCTGCACGCGGGCACTATCCACCCCGGCCAGGGCCACGTTGAAGGCGGTAAACTCCAGGGCGCGCGTGGAAATGTCGGTGGCCACTACCTGGCGCACGTGGCGCAGCAGGTAGAGGGTTTGGATGCCGCAGCCTACCCCCAGGTCCAGGGCGGTTTCTACCGGTTTGCGTGGGGTTAGGGCGGCCAGGGTCAGCCCGGCGCGGCCAATTCCCAGCACATGATCGGGGGCAAGGGCTTGGCCGGTGACGAGTTCACCCAGGTCACTGGCTACCCACCAGCGCACGGATCCGTGGGCGTCTTCAGCTTCGTGGGGGCGCAGGTCGACGGCGGGGGCGTAGCGCTGCTCTCCGCTGGCGCTTTGCGTGGGCACCACCAGGCCAATAGCGAGGGCTCCGGCCACGCCAGTGCGCGGCAGGGCGGTTTCTAGGGCGGCGGCACCAACTGGCTCGCCCAGCATGAACAGGGCGGTTAGTACTGCCACCTTGTAGCCCGCGACGTCGCTGTCTTGGGGCGCGTTGGCAGCTGAGCTGGTGCTATCTACGCCAGTGGCCAGGCTGGGCCTGTCTGAGCTGGTGCTAGCGGCACTGGCCCTGGTAGCCCCAGCCCCGGCAGCCAGGGCGCAGCGCACCACCCGCAAAGCTGGGGCCCGCAGCTCACGTTGCAAAGCAGCGGCAGCTACAGGCCCTAGTAAAGCCTCCACGCTTTCCACTCCCCAACCTGATTGGGCCAGGTCAGCGCGCAGTAGCGAAGCTTGCTTAGCGGTTAAGCGGGGGGCTTTAGGCATTGAGGCTCCTTAGAATTCCAGATCCACCCAGGTAACTAGATGATCAGAGATAGCTAGTTTAAACGTACCCGAATCGACCACCTGCACGCTCGGCCCGCCGGCTGGAGCTGCGGCAGCTGGTTGGCCCACCGCGCCCAGAGGCGGCAGGGCGTCGGTGAGGAAATGATCAATGCGTCGGCTTGGGGCAGCCGAGGGGAAAGTAACCCCCTGCCCAAGCTGACGGCCTACCCCAATACGGGCCAGGGCGACGTCATCCATGTTCATATCCCCACCCAAAATATGGGCCCCAGGCAAACCAGCCAGCTTCCACCAGGCGTGGGCCAGCTGGCGCCGGGCGGTGGTGGGGTGGGTGGCCAGGTGCACGCTAGCCACGTTAAGCGGCACCTGCCCGACGCCGTCGACCAAAGTAGCCGCCAGCATCAGGCGCGTTGAAGCGGTAAACAGCGCATAGGGCAGCTTGCCGCCCTCGCGGCGCACAATCGTGGGCACGCCCCGCCCCAGCCGCTCCACACGCCAAGTTTGCACCGGTAGGCGCGACAAAATGGCGTTACCAAAACCGCGCAGAGGGGCCAGTGGCTCCAACACTCGCAGCGGGTCGTCACCAAAGGTGCGCACCTGGCTGCGGCGTGGGCGGTGACGCAGGCGGTCTACTCCCCCCAGCGTAGGTGGCGGCAAAACGCCAATGCGGGTAACCGGCCTGCTCAGCCAGCAAACCCGCCAAATCCACCCGGCCTGAGCGGTTTTGGTGCAAATCCACTTCCTGCAGCAAAACCACGTCAGCGTTCAGCTCACGCAGCTGCTGGGCCACCTGACTGTAAAGCTGGTGAGCAACTTCCGGGCTGTAGGGCTGGCCAGAAGCCACCTCGGCTAGCGTGGCAGTGTCATTGGCCCGCCCGTACTGGAGGTTTGCGCTGGCCAGGCGTAGTTTTGTGATCACTCTTTAGGCTCGTTAGTTGCGAAACTTAGCGCCACCGAGTTCATGCAGTAACGCTGACCGGTGGGGGTGGCGGGGGCGTCGTCGAAAACGTGGCCCAGGTGGGAGCCGCAGTTAGCGCAGCGCACCTCGGTACGCTCATAACCCAGCTTGTAATCTGAGTGCAGCGTCACCGCATCGGTTTCCTTGGGGTCATAGAAGGACGGCCAGCCACAGCCCGACTCGAACTTGGTGGTGGATTTAAACAGCTGCGCCCCGCAGGCCCGGCAAGAGTAGATGCCTTCACGGTTTTCGCTCAGCAGCTCGCCGGTGAAAGGCATTTCGGTGCCAGCCTGACGCAGCACCTCATACTCAGCCGGGTTTAGGCGCTCACGCCACTGGGCGTCAGTAAGCTGCGCAAACTCTTGATTCTCACTCATGACTCATCCTTGGTTTTATCCGACACGGCAGGTAGTACAGCGGTTTTATCCACTTCATTTATTCCCGCCTCGGCGTCAGTGGCCTGGGTGGAGATGGCGCCAGGGGCCTGGGTGGAGATAGCGCCAGGGGCCTGGGTGACCTTAGCGCCAGCCCCAGCTGAGCCAGCAGCGACGGCGTCGGGGGCCGCACCAGAGCGTCCCACCTCAGCCGCACCAGAGCGAAGGGCCTCTACCTTGGCCTTAGCGCTACGGCTAGCCGCGCTGAGCACACCGCGTGCCTGCTCCGGGCGCAACTGCCGCTTTGCCTCCTCAATCGCAGAAATCTGGGCTACCTGCGTGGGGTCAGAGAGCACCATGGTGGCCGGCTCAGGTGCGTTAGTTGCTTCCGACCCGGTTTGCACGCCCGGCAACAGTCCACGCCGCAAAATCCGACGCCGCCGCATCTTCTTGGAGCGCACTGCGGCCGCCTGCACCCGGGCTTCCTCAATGGGATCGCCCTGCTCAGCTTTAGTTACTGCCGGCTGGGACTTGGTGTCGCTTGATAGCTGCGCCAATTCCTGGGCTAGCTTAGCCACCTTTTCAGGGGTGGGATCTTGCATGACGGTAACGTTTTCCACCTCCACACGCTGACGCGGCAGGGCATAGGGGGCTTCTTTTTGCAGCCAAGTCACCATTTCTTCACGCACATGGCATTGCAGTTTGAAGGCATCAACACTGTTTGCTGCCGAAACAGTTAGGCGCACCCGGATCAAAGAGTTTTGGGCATCAATTACTGATAGCGCTGCGTCACGCCCATCCCAGGTGGATGAGGAGGCCACAAACTTAGCTAGCTGCGCCCGCATAGCGGCGATAGGTGCACGCCAATCCAGGTCAAAATTGATTTGTGCAGTCTGCCGTTCATCGCGACGCGACCAGTTAGTAAAGGGGTTCTCTGTGAAGTATTTGCTGGGCAGCAAGATACGGCGCCCGTCAGCGGCCAAAACCACCACATAGGTGAACGTGATTTCTTCGATTCGGCCAGAGTCAGTGGCATTAATAACCACCTGGTCATCCACACGGATAGCGTCAGTGATGGCCAGCTGCACACCTGCAAACAGGTTTCCCAGCACTGATTGTGCAGCCAAACCGGCTACCACCGAAACCAGACCGGCACTAGCAAGCAGCGACCCCATAGCCAGGCGTGCTTGTGGGAAAGTCATGACGATGGTGATTGCACCAATAATGATGACGATAACTTCAGCTACTCGCCGCAGAATCTGGGCCTGGGTGGTGATCTTATTGGCCCGGCGCACATTGGTGGGATCATTGCGCGATTCGGCATGGGCCACCACGGTAGCCGAAATGGCTTTAACCCAGCTTACGCACACCCAGGTCAGGGCCGCTTTAAACAGGATTACCAGCAACAAAATAGCGTAGCGATACCAGGCCGGGGAGGAAGTGCCCTCCATGGCCAGTTGGGCGCCGATTAGCGCGCCAACAATGGCAAACAGTGCGTAGAAAGAGTTACGCCCCTTGTCCCCCACGTGGTGCCACAGCAGGGAGCGGCGTCCGGCCACGTGCACCGCAATAACTACAGCTAAAGCCAGCACCAGGCCGATTGATAGGCCTAGCACCGTGCGCCACAGCAGGCTGAAAGTGTCTAAGGTGACCGCTGCGGCAGATTCTGTGGGCGATGGCGTGGGGATAGGAGTCGCCACCGCGAGTATGTGCCCCTGATTTAACATGGCAGCCACACTAGTAGCGCAGGCTGTGCGCAAGCTGTGGTTTTACCCGCGCGTCCATATAGGTAAGGCAGTCCACAAAGCTTGAGGTTGCAACATAAAACTCACTGTTCACAGCTACCCCAGAAGTCCCAAAGTGGGCGCCTTAAGTCCCAGCTCTCAACAGCGACGACGACGCCGTGCCGCAGCGACGCCGTCGGCAAAGCTCCCAGGAACCCCGCAGAAACCAAAAAACCCCGCATCGCTTACGCAATACGAGGATTTAAGTGGTGGCTCCGACCGGCGTCGATCCGGTGACCTTTCGATTTTCAGTCGAACGCTCTACCAACTGAGCTACAGAGCCAATCTGAAAACTTTGGCCTGACCATTACTGATCAGGCCAACTTTTTCGCGACCTCGACGGGACTTGAACCCGCGACCTTCGCCGTGACAGGGCGACGCGCTAACCAACTGCGCCACGAGGCCTTGACTTTCGTCAAGATTCATATGAAGTTATCGTACGAATCCGTACTCCCAACGGGATTCGAACCCGTGTTGCCGCCGTGAAAGGGCGGAGTCCTAGGCCGCTAGACGATGGGAGCCTTTTGGCTTTGGCGTCTTGCGCCTCGAACCGAGAAGAACTCTATACAGGAACCGCGCCCAAGCACAACTCGAAAAAGGGTGACGCTGGTCACGGGGTTAGTTTTGCGCAGAATTCCAATTGAAATTAACTATTTGCGCACAATCGTTTTAAAGGGAATGGGCTTAAGCGCTCTTTCGTGGCAACCTTAGAACAGCTGCATCCCTCGACGTCGGCCCGCCCACCTGTAGCTATCCGCCGTCACAATTTGCTGGAAGGATCACTGTCGTGACCGAAACCCCCCAAGGCTCCAACCGCACACAGCCTTCGCTAGGCGCCCTAATGGCGCGCGTGAGCGAAAATATTTCTACCCTGATCCGCACCGAAATCGCACTCAATAAGGCCAAGGCGGCCGAGACAGGTAAACGTTTTGGTTTAGGGGCCGGCCTGCTGGGCGCAGCCGGGGTGTTCGCCCTATTTGGGCTGGGCTACCTACTGACCACCCTGTCGCAGGTAATTGCGCTATGGCTGCCGCAGTGGGCAGGCTCGCTGATTGTGGCCGTGCTGGTGCTGATTGTGGCCGGGGTGCTGGCCCTGGTGGGCAAGAAGGAAATCGACAAGGGCCGCGCAGTGGTGCCCGCCCCGCAAGTTGGTTTGCGCCAGGACGTACAGGCCGTGACTAACTCGCTGCGTGAGGGGCTAGCTACCGACGACGCCGCCAAGCCTGCCACAGCTCCGGCAGCTAGCACTGGTGCCACCCCGAGGACGGCGCCCGCCGCCCCAGTCTCTAACGGCCCCGCAGCCAGCGGCCCGACTGGCACTGCTCCCGCCGGCCCGGCTTTCGGACAGAACTGAGCGAAAGGAAGTTTCATGTCTATCTCAGCCCTAGAAGCTCAGCTAGAGGCCCAGCGCGCAGCCGCCGCCCAGGCCGTTAACGAGTTGGCCCGTCAGATCGCCCCGGCCACCCTCAAAGCCCAGGCCGCCCAGATCGGTGAGGACAGCGTGGCGCGAGCCAAGGCGCTCGTCAGCGACTCCGCCCCGGTAAAGGAGCGCTTTACCACGCTGGTAGAGGAGGCTAAGGGTAAAGACCCGGCCGCCGTCGTCGTACTTGCCGGAGCAGGCCTGGTTGCCGCCACGACGGCGCTGATCAGCCTGCGGTTGGCACTACGTCCGCTGTTTAAGTGAGGAAAGGATAAATAATGCCCAGTGCACAGGAGCTCGAAGAGCAGCTTAAGGCCCAGCGTGAGGCCCTGGCCCAGAGCGTAGATGACCTGGCTGAGCGGGTTAACCCCAAGGCTCAGGCCAAGGAGAAGGCTGAGCAGGTGCGCGCCAAGGCCGCTGAGGCTGGCTCTAGCATCTCTGAGTCACTGCACCAGTTTAGTTTTATCGCCAAGGAAATGAGCGAGGGTGTGCGCGCCCAGGCTAAGTACTACTGGGATCGCGCCGGCGAAGGCGATTCTTCTGCCCGCGTCGTGGTGGCCACGGTGGGTGCTGGCGCCCTGCTGGTTGGCGGCGCAGTGGTGAAGAAGATCTTCAAGCACTAGTAGCTGCCGGGACGCCGTAACCGCGCCTGCCTGCGCTGAAAGTAGACGCTGACAGCGCAGCGCGGGCGGCGGTGTGAACAAGCAGACGAAATCAGTGCTATTGTTCACATGTGGACCGCCACTCCAGTCCAAACAGGCCCTGATCGGCGTGTGGAATGGAGATTGTGGCGCTTATCGTTGTACGGTTGTCTCACGATAAATTCAGACCATTTCGAAACAGCACGTTTTACGTGCGCGATCAGACGTTGGAGGGGGTCGAGCCTATGGGGCGCGGCCGTCAAAAGGCCAAGGCAACCAAGGTTGCCCGCAAGCTCAAGTACTACAGTCCTGAGACTGACTACGCGGCGCTAGAGCGTGAGCTCGCTGCCACGTCGGCCCGCTCAGGAAGCAGCAGCTACGACGACGAGGACTACTCGGATCTAGCCGCCAAGTACAACGATGACTTTGACGATGAAGATGACTTTGATCCAGGTAGGTCCTGAGTAACTAGAACATAAGGGTGGGGGCAGCTCAATAGAGCTGGCCCCCACCCTTTTTGTAGCTAGACGCCGCGCCCACCAAGTAGGGCCACGTCCATCGAGCAAACGCAGTGCCAACCAAGTGAACGCGGCGCACTCTAAGCGGTGCTGCACCCTAAGCAGACACCGCAGCCTAAACAGGTACCACAACCTAAGTAAGCACTGCGCCGCTACCTGACGCAGCACTTCTAAACCCCCGCGCTAGCGGGGAAAACCCGGGCTAGGGTCAGTAGGCCACAGCCGTAGGCGGTTCATCCCCGCTTGCGCGGGGAAAACTGTGATGATCAGCCAATCAACCTGGCTGGCGCCGGTTCATCCCCGCTTGCGCGGGGAAAACACTACTTGGAAAAGTGGCGTGAGCGCTTTTACCTAGGTTCATCCCCGCGTGAGCAGGGAAAACACTTCTCGATCTGGGGTTTTACGCACCAAATCGGTCAGATTTTGGAAAGCCCTAAGAGCTGCGCCTACGTTAAAATTTACTCACTGCCGGACGCTTACACAACTAACTCGCGGGATCAGGCTCAGAATACTGACAGTCCCCACCACGCTCTAGCGTTGTTGCAGCTCAGATGCGGTAGACGCCATGGATATCCACCGCGCCACCCTGCACACCCTTGGTGCCGCTAACTACTCGGCCAGTGACTTCATACTCATCAGCCTTATGTACGCTACCCAGCACGCAAGCCTCAATCCCGGCAGCGCGGCTTACCTCAATGGCAGCTTCAGCAATGGACTCATCCACCACTGCCACCATGCCGATACCCAGGTTCAAGGTGCCCTCCAGGTCATCCCAGGGCACATTACCCAGGCGGCGCACCACATCAAAGACGGGCGGGATCTGCCAGGCGCTACGGTCGACGTCAGCAATTAAGCCAGAAGGCAGCACACGCGCCAAGTTAGCAGCCAGGCCCCCACCGGTGACGTGGCTAAGGGCGTGCACATGCATAGTGGCCGGATCCGGACCGCTACCCACGCCCTCAATCATGGCCAGGCAGGCGCGAGTGTATAGGCGGGTGGGCTCTAGTAGCTCCTCACCCAGGGTGCGACCAAACTCGTCAACGTGACGCTCTAGCCCCAGCCGGCTACCTCAACTACCCGCCGCACCAGTGAATATCCGTTAGAGTGCAGGCCCGAGGCGGCCATACCAATCAGTACGTCGCCAGCCCTTACCCGCTCAGCACCCAGCACGCGGCTAGCCTCAACCACACCCGTAGCCGCACCGGCGACGTCGTAGTCATCAGGGCCCATCAAACCGGGGTGCTCAGCGGTCTCGCCACCCAGCAATGGGGTGCCCACAGCCGCACAGGCCTGGGCCACGCCGCGCACAATGTCCGCAATGCGTTCGGGCACCACATGGCCGCAAGCAATGTAGTCAGTCATCAGCAGCGGGCGCGCACCCACCACCACGATGTCGTCAACCACCATGCCCACCAGGTCCTGGCCGATGGTGTCGTGGATGTCTAGGGCCTGGGCGATAGCCACCTTGGTGCCCACACCGTCAGTGGAGGTAGCCAGCAGCGGACGACGGTAGTCGCGCAGCTCGCTAACATCCACCAGCCCGGCAAATCCGCCCACTCCCCCAACCACGGCGGGGGTCATGGTGGCGGCCACGGAGGCCTTCATTAGTTCAACGGCACGGTCACCTGCCTCGGTGTCCACGCCCGCAGCGGCATAGGTAACTTCACTCATTACTTGACTCCTTCAATGCGTGGTACCACTGAGTTGCGACGCGGCAGGGGCGCGTCAGTTTTGTTTTCGTCGCGGCGACGGCGGTACACCGAGGGCACGCGCGAGATCGGCAGGGTGGAAATCACCGGGGCCGCATGTGGGGGCTCAATCGGGTAGTTACCGTCAAAGCAAGCCATACACAGGCGTGAAGCCTCCTGGCCACTGGCTTCCACCATGCCCTCCACAGAGAGGTAACCCAAAGAGTCAGCCCCAATGTGGTTGCAAATCTCCTGGATGTTCATGCCATTGGCGATCAGCTCAGCGCGGGTGGCAAAGTCGATGCCATAAAAGCAAGGCCATTTAACCGGCGGGGAGGAAATACGAATATGGATTTCCTTGGCGCCAGCCTCACGCAGCATCCGCACCAGGGCTCGCTGGGTGTTTCCACGCACGATCGAGTCATCAACCACCACCAGGCGCTTGCCTTCAATAACCTCACGCACCGGGTTGAGCTTGAGCCTAATACCCAGTTGGCGCAGGGTTTGGGTGGGTTGGATAAAGGTGCGGCCCACATAGGCGTTTTTCACAATGCCCTGGGCAAAAGGAATACCTGATTCTTGCGAGTAACCAATAGCAGCGGGCGTGCCCGAGTCGGGGGTGGCAATAACCAGGTCAGCCTCAACCGGGTGTTCGCGCGCCAGCGCCGCACCCATGGCGTTACGGGCCGCAATAATGGAGCGCCCCGAAATACGCGTGTCGGGGCGAGCCAGGTAAACATACTCAAATACGCAACCAGTGGGGGTGGCGGGGGCGAAACGGCGCGTAGCTACGCCGTCGGCATTAATAGTCAAAAACTCGCCCGGCTCAACCTCACGCACATAGGAGGCACCCACAATATCCAGGGCGGCAGTCTCGGAGGCCACCACCCAGCCGCGCTCCAGGCGTCCCAGCACCAGCGGGCGCACACCGTGAGGGTCGCGGGCCGCATAGAGGGTGTCTTCAGTCATGAAGGTGACTGAGAAAGCGCCCTTGAGCTGCGGCAGCATCAGCATGGCTACCTCTTCGAGGTCTAGCTCAGGGTGCTGCTTGGCGGTGAGGGAAAGCAGAGCGGCCATCACGGCGGTGTCGGTGGTGGAGCCGCGTCCCAGTTCACCGGAAATATCCTGGCCGGAGGCTTCACGCACGTATTCCATTAGCTCGCGCGTGTTGGTGAGGTTACCGTTGTGGGCTAGGGCCACCGTGTGCTCAGCTACCGGCCCCAGCATGGGCTGAGCGTTTTCCCAGGTGGTGGAGCCTGTGGTGGAGTAGCGTACATGCCCCACCGCGATATGCCCGCGTAAGGCTGACAGGCTGGTTTCATCAAAAACCTGGGAGACCAGACCCAGGTCCTTATAAACCATGATTTTCGCCATCTGAGGCAGCGATCCCGGCTGCCTCCTGGCCACGGTGCTGTAGCGCGTACAGACCGAAGTAGGTCAGTTTGGCTACATCTTCACCTGGCGCCCACAGCCCAAAGACGCCACATTCATCTTCAGGCTTTGGCTCTAGATAATCGACGGGTTGACTTTTGCGCGAGATTCCACCGAGTGTCACCTTCTAAGTTTGTCACATCCCCTTTAGCGACGCATGTGGCCATTTGTCACATGCGCGCGCTAGTCTCGCTTAACCCGACCCCGCGTTCGGACCCAGCCACCTCACTTTGAGCACATCAGCGCACCGGTATGACGACAGCGTCCCCCTAGCAGTTTTGGGGCCGGCGGGTTTTAAAGCAGCGGCAGGAAATCGCTTAGATCTGTGCGTAGCCCGGAGGCGCTGAGTTTGCCCTCGTCTAAGGCTGCGTTCCACTCCAGCACGCCAATGGCCAGTTCCAGCCAGGTTTGGGCGTCAGTTTCTACTACCGACGGCGGGGTGCCGCGCCGGTGGGTGGAGCCGACTACTGCTTGGGTAGCCCCGTAGGGTGGTACGCGCACTTCCACGCTGCGTCCGGGGGCGACGGCGGCCAGCTCCTCCAGCGTGTAGCGCACGGCGGTGGCGGTGGTGTTGCGGTCAGCGTCTTGGCCTTGCTGGTACAGGTTGCGCCAGTGGTGTAGGGCGGCGATACCTTCGGTGATGTCGATACGACGACGGGTGCTCATAGCTGGCCAGATTACCCTCTTGGCCCCTTAACCGCATTGACCCGCCAGGCGTTTAGCCCAGCGGGTCAAGTTGTTGAACTAGCTTGGATCAGATGATGCCGAAAGCGTTCATAACATCGGCTACGCGCACGAAACCAGCGGCGTTAGCGCCCAGCACGTAGTCGCCCGGACGCCCGTAGGTGTCGGCGGCCTCCAGGCAGGAGTGGTGAATGTCAGCCATGATGCCGGTCAGCTTGGCCTCAGCGGTGGCAAAATCCCAGCGGCTACGAGAAGCATTCTGCTCCATCTCCAATGCGGAGGTAGCCACACCACCAGCGTTAGCGGCCTTACCGGGGGCGTAAAGAATCCCGGCAGCCTGGAAGTGCTCCACAGCCTCAGGGGTGGAGGGCATGTTGGCGCCTTCAGCCACCACACCGCAGCCGTTACGCAGCAGGCGCACTGCGGCGTCGCCGTTTAGCTCATTCTGGGTGGCACAGGGCAGCGCCACCGAGCAGGTCACATCCCAAATGCTGCCGCCGGTAACCAGCTGGGCAGAGGGGCGGCGCTTGACGTAGTCGGCTACGCGACCACGCTCGACTTCCTTAACCTGCTTTAGTAGCTCCAGGTCGACGCCGGCCTCATCCACCACGTAACCGGAGGAGTCAGAGAAGGTAACTACCTTGGCGCCCAGGGCCTGGGCCTTTTCAATGGCGTAGATAGCCACGTTACCGGCGCCGGAAACCACCACGCGCTGGCCCTCCATCGACTGACCACGGGTAGCCAGCATGGACTGGGCAAACAGCACAGTGCCGTAACCGGTCGCTTCGGTACGCACTAGCGAACCACCCCAGGCTAGGCCCTTACCGGTTAGCACGCCGGCGTCGTAGGAGTTACGTAGGCGCTTGTACTGGCCGAACAGGTAGCCGATCTCGCGGCCACCCACGCCGATGTCACCGGCGGGAACGTCAACATTGGGGCCAATGTGGCGTGATAGCTCAGTCATGAAGGACTGGCAAAAACGCATGATTTCGGCGTCGCTGCGGCCGTGGGGGTCGAAGTCGCTACCACCCTTACCGCCACCGATACCCTGGTTGGTCAGGGCGTTCTTGAAGATCTGCTCAAAACCCAGGAACTTGATGATGCCTGCGTTAACTGAGGGGTGGAAGCGCAAACCACCCTTGTAGGGGCCCAGCGCAGAGTTGAACTCAACCCGGAAACCACGGTTGACCTGCACGTTACCAGCATCGTCAACCCACGGCACACGGAAGATAATCTGACGCTCAGGCTCAACCAAGCGCTCTAGCAGGCGTTGTCGGCGTAGTGAGGGTCCTTTGCTAGCACCGGTTCCAGAGAGGTAAGTACCTCATGTACTGCCTGGTGAAACTCGTGCTCACCCGGGTTACGGCGGATGACGTCGGCATAAACCTTATCGATAGCGGCGGTCATAGCGACCCTTTCCTAAGAGCCCCGGAGGGCATCTGTATGCAATCTCGGTACGTGCATTAGCCTTGCAAAGAATTGTTTACTCTAGGTTACAGACGCAGAAAATCTCACTCCTTGACATAATGATTCACGTCACCTAAATGGTGCGTTTGAGACTTAAGGGACAGCCGGCGCAGCGTATCGCAGTGTTTTCATCCACCTCCAGGCTGTGGCACGCCCCTAGGCCAGAGGCACATAGGCTGGTTGCGCCCAGCAGAGAACCGCTGCGTCGTAGCTGCTCTACCATCACTGCCGCCAGTTGCGGGCTCACCCCGGCTTCTTGGGCCGCGCGAGTGAGGGTGGCGCCGCGCGCTAGGGCTTGGGTTAGACGTTGGCGCGGGCCGGTTGCGCCCGCCTTAGAGACGCTGGCGCTAGTGCTCGTCTTAGGGCCGACGGCGTCAGTGCCCACCTTGGGGGCGACGGCGCCGGTTGCGCCACTACTGCCAGGGCCTGAGCTGTCACCAAGGCCGGCTGCGCTGCTAGCAGCCGCTGCAACGCCGTCACCTGGGTTTTGAGGGCCACCCGCGCAGCCGGCGGGGCCGACAACGCCAGCAGCGACGTCGTCGACCCCATTTGCACGGCGTAGGCGTGGCCATCCCAGCGCCACCCGCGCGGACTTCACCAAATCAGTCTCCCGATTTGGAACACCACCACCGCCAAGATCCAGGCCGTCACCAGCTGCACGCCCACAGCGCTAGCCGCTTTACGGGCCCCAATTTGGCGGGCCTGTTCAGCCACCGTAGCCAGGCAAGGCGTGTAGGTAAGCACAAACACCAAGAAGGCGTAGGCCCCCACCATGGCGTCGGCACCAGCAGACTTAGCGAAAGAGACACGCACCAACTTAGGCAGCTGACCCAAGTTATCGCCGCCATCTTCAGCGTCACCACCATCAGCTTCAGGATCCATGTTGTAGGAGGTGACCACCGAGGAGATTACGGTCTCTTTAGCCACAAAACCAGTCATAAGCGCACCGGTCATGTGCCATTCACCAAAGCCGGCGGGCTTAAAAACAGGCTCTAGCACCTGGGCGGTGCGGCCATACAGCGAGTCCTCCATAGGCAGGTTGGAGTCAGCGAACTTGTGACCGCCAGCCATGGGGATTGCCCCCATCAGCCACACCACCAGGGTCATCAGCAAAATGATCTTGCCGGCGCCCACCACGAAGGCCCATGAACGCAGCCAGGTGTTCTTCAGCGTCACTACTACGCGCGGCACCTGGTAGGCCGGTAGCACCAGGAACAGCGGGGCGTGAGACTGGCCCTTAGTAATAAACGGCTTCAAAACCAGCGATCCCAGCACCACCATTATCAAGCTGAGCACGTAGAGGCTAAACACCACGGTGCCGGTGTGGGTGGGGAAGAAAATGCGGGTAATAAGCAGGTAAATGGTCAGTCGTGCGGCGCAGGAGGTGTAGGGAATCACTAAGGTGGTGACCAGGCGCTGGGCCGCGTTAGGTAGCGTGCGGGTAGCCGCCAGGGAGGGCAGGTTGCAACCAAAACCCATGATCAGCGGCATGATTACGCGCCCATCCAAGCCAATGGCGCGCATGAGGCGGTCGCCCAGGAAGGCGGCGCGAGCCATATAACCGGAGTCTTCCAGGATTGAGATCATCAGGAAGATGATGAACATCAACGGGATGAAGGAAGCCACCACCCCTAGACCGGTGCACAAACCGCCGATCAGCAGGCCATGCACCCAGTTGTCTTGCCAGCCAACAGCCTTCAGTGCCAGACCAATTAAGTGGGCTAGCGAGTAGCTCTTGGACTCGTCGGAGAAAGCCTGCTCAAAGAAGTCCTGGATGGGGCTAACCCATTCACCAGCGATCTTGAACAGCAACCACATCAGGAAGAAGAACACCGGCAGGCCCATAAGCGGGTGCAGCAAAACCCGGTCCACCTTGTCTGAGAAGGAGGGTTCCAGGGGCTGCTCTAGCTTGCCAAAAGCCTGGGCTTCAAGCTTTTCTACCCACTCAAAGATGGCGTCGGCTTGCTCTAAGCCGCTGGCCTGGGCTTCTGCCTTGCAGTGACCGCACTTGCATTCGTGCTTGCGCGCGCCGGGGGCACTGTGGGAGGGCTCAATGCCTTTAACCCACTTGGGGTGGGCAATGTTTTCTTTCACCAGGGCCGCAAATTCGTCTGCGTTGCCCAGGTGGCGGGGGTCAATAACGACGACGTCGATCCCCAGGGCCTTGCTTAGGGCCTCCGCGTCAGGGGCCTCATCGGCCACATCCGCCATGGTCAGTACCGCCATGGCGTTGTGTCCAGCCTGGGCTACCTGGCCGAGCAGGTAGAGCGAGCGGGTTAGGGCACTGGCGTCTAGCACCACCACGGTTAGGTCCAGGCCACCGCCGTTTTCAGGGTCGGTGAAGGAGCCGGGGACAGCCGCCAGGGTGTCTACCACTACCTGCTCATCAGGGGAGGCGGCGAGCAGCGAGTAGGTGCCGGGCAGGTCTAGCAGGTTAGCTTCAACGGCTTTCCAGTTGCCACGCATCATTTCGACGGTGGTGCCGGGGGCGTTGATAACCCGCTGGCGGGCGCCGGTTAGAGCATTGAACAGGGTGGATTTACCAACATTGGGGTTACCCACCAGAGCAATAGTGGTGTCGTGGACAGTGGTGTCCAGGGTGATTGTGGCGTGACAGGAGCAGCTCACTTGATTACCTCCACGTTGATGTGGTGGGCGCTGCGGCGGTCTACAGCCACACGGGCGCCGTCAATATTTACCACTACCCCGCCAAAAGCCGCGCGGTTAACCACGTGGAGGTTAACGCCCGGGCGCAGGCCCAGTTCATGCAGGCGTAGTAGGTTCTCTTCGCTAATATCCAGTTCGGCCACCTTGGCGCGAACTCTTTTAGGGCACTGACTTAGCAACATGGCGCTATCTTAAGCCTTGCCTTACTTAGGCTAATAGGACCTTAGATGTTGCGCTAATTGTACCGGTTTTAGCTAAATACAATGCCTTCACTTAGCTAATTAGGTAAGGCTACGGGTCCTTAAGCCAATATAAAAACGTTTTGTCACAAAAAGCTTGGGGCCGACTGGCTGCTGCCAGTCGGCCCCAACGGTCAGTAGGGTAAACCTATTAACCAGGTGTTTTAGTTGAATAGGTCGGGCAGTACGCGCTCAACCGCCAGACCCACCTCATCTAGTTCTAGGACCATCGGCGCACCTAGGTCCTGAGAGAGAATGTCATGACCGGTGATAGCAAACAGGTCGCCACCGGTGGTACCAATGCGGGCAGCCTTAACACCTTCAGCTTCAGCGGCGGCGTAAACCGCCGGCAGTGCCCCTTCGGGCACAGCAATCACGCAGCGCGCCCCGGACTCAGAGAACAGGAAGGTGAAGTCATCCAGCCCGGCGCCGTCGGCGGCAGCAGTGGCCGCATTGGCGATGTCCACGCTTACACCCACGCCGCAGCGCAGGGAGCCCTCCAGCAAGGTCTGTACCAGACCACCGGCAGAGCAGTCGTGGGCGGCGCTGATCAGACGCTCACCGCTCGGGGTGCGGGCCTCGCTCAGGGCTAGCAGCACGTTACCCAGAGCCATTTCAGCTTCCAGGTCTACCTTGGGGGGCAGGCCACCTAGGTGGCGGTGCACTACCCGAGCCCAGGCGGAGCCGTCCAGCTCATCGTAGGTTTCGCCCAGCAGCACTAGGGCTAGGCCTTCTTCCTGCCAACCTGAGGGGTTAGCGCGGGTGACGTCGTCGATCACGCCCAGCACGCCCACCACCGGGGTGGGGTTAATGGAGGAGTCAAGCAGACCCTTAACCTTGCCGTGGGAGTTGTAGAGGGACACGTTACCGCCGGTAACCGGAATACCCATCACCTTGCAGGCGTCAGCCAAACCAGTAATGGCCTCCACCAGCTGCCACATGGCGTCAGGGTCCTCGGGGGAACCAAAGTTCAGGCAGTCGGTTACCGCCAGCGGGCGCGCACCAACCGTGCACACGTTACGGTAGGACTCAGCCAGGGCCTGGGCGGCGCCGGTAGCCGGGTCAAGCTTGGTGAAACGCCCGTTAGCGTCAGTAGAGATAGCCACACCCAAGCCGGTCTTTTCATCCACACGCACCACACCGGCGTCGTCGGGCTGAGACAGGGCGGTCTGGCCGCGCACGAAACGGTCGTACTGGTTGGTAACCCAGCTGGCAGAGGCGTAGTTGGGGTTAAGCGCAATAGCCATGGCATGGGCCGCTAGCTCCTTGGAGGAGGCGGGGCGCTGCAGCTTGTCGCTAGTGTCAGCGTTTAGCTCATCCTGCCAGGCAGGGCGGGCGTAGGGGCGATCATAGGTGGGGCCTTCGTGGGCCACGGTCTTGGGGTCCACGTCCACAATGCGCTCACCGAAGTGGTCAATGGTTAGGCGCCCAGAGCCGTTAACCTCACCAATTACGGAGGCTTCCACATCCCACTTGCGGATGACCTCCATGAAGGCCTCCAGCTTTTCGGGGGCCACCACAGCCATCATGCGCTCTTGAGATTCACTCATGAGGATCTCGCCGGCGGTTAGGGACGGGTCGCGTAGCAGCACGTTTTCTAGGTTGACGTGCATACCGCCGTCACCGTTGGAGGCCAGCTCACTGGTGGCGCAGGAAATACCGGCGGCGCCTAGATCCTGGATACCTAGCACTAGATCCTGCTTGAACAGGTCTAGACAGCATTCGATAAGTACCTTCTCCATGAAGGGGTCGCCCACCTGGACGCTGGGGCGCTTGGCCGGCATACCATCCTCGAAGGATTCACTGGCCAAAATGGAGGCGCCACCAATACCGTCACCACCGGTGCGGGCCCCGAATAGCACCACCTGGTTGCCGGCGCCTGAGGCGTTAGCTAGGTGAATGTCGTCGTGGCGCATAACGCCCACGCACAGGGCGTTTACTAGCGGATTTTCCTGGTAGGAGGAGTCGAACTCGGTTTCACCACCAATATTGGGCAGGCCCAGGCAGTTACCGTAACCGCCCACACCGGCTACCACGCCGTGCACCACGCGGGCGGTGTCTTCATGGTCAACCGCACCAAAACGCAGCTGGTCCATAACCGCCACCGGGCGGGCACCCATAGAGATAATGTCGCGCACAATACCGCCCACACCGGTAGCCGCACCCTGGTAGGGCTCCACGAAGGAGGGGTGGTTGTGGCTTTCCACCTTGTAGGTGACGGCCCAGCCATCACCGATGTCTACTACACCAGCGTTTTCACCCATGCCCACCAGCAGGTGCTCGCGCATCTGGGGGGTGACCTTCTGGCCAAACTGCTTGAGGTGGATCTTGGAGGACTTGTAGGAGCAGTGCTCAGACCACATTACGGAGTACATGGCCAGCTCAGCGTTGGTGGGGCGGCGCCCAAGCAGTCGCTTAATGTCTGCGTACTCTTCCGGTTTGAGGCCCAGCTCCGCGTAGGGCATTTCCTTATCTGGGCTAGCCGCAGCGTCCTGAACGGTATCGGGGTGCTCCACGGGGGTAACGGAATTGGGCAGGGAGGTCATTGGCGCTCCTGAACGTGACGTTTAATTGCGCTTAACCGGCGTTGAGTGCGCCTAGCGCATTTACTCTCTAACTCTACTCGTCTTAGCTGGGAAGTTAACAGTGGAAGCCGACAATCAGCCAATATGTGCACTCCAGCATTTTTCACATTGTTGTTTTCGGCGAAAATTCCAAAAGTGCTGTGCACCACAAGCAAATGATGTTGGACTGGTGTCATGAGGAACATCGACGTTACCCCTCGCCCCTTAGCGGAGTTAGCGAGCCACCTCAGCGACGCGGCCACGAAGCGCCTGGACGCCGTCGTCGACGCCGGACGCCGCCTAGGCCAGGGACGCACTATTTTCAACATCACCCCCAGCGCCGCTGCTGACTCAGGTGTGGCCGAGGCAGTAGAAACTATTACCGCGCTGGCGCTGGATGCGGGCATAGACACCCGCTGGTATCAACTGGATATGCCCGCCCCGTTTAGGTTTTAAGCGAGCGACTAGACAACTGGCTGCATGGCTACGACGGCGACGGCGGGGTCTTGCGTGACAAGGAACGTGATCTTTATGAGCACGTGTTGTCCTCGAACGCGGAAAACCTGGTGGATGAGATTTCCAGTGGCGACATTGTGGTACTGCATGAGGCTGCCACCGCTGGCCTAGCCCAGGCTTTCTCTGAGGCGGGGGCCTGGGTGGTGTGGCGCTGCCACGGCGGCACTGAGGATCTAAACGAGCACAGCCAGCTGGCCTGGAGTTTCCTGGAGCCTTATCTGGACTGGGCCAACCGCATGGTGTTCACCCGTGATGTGTACCGCCCGCCATTTGCCCCGCCGGACAGCTGCGACGTGATTGCCCCTTCTATTGTTCCCGACTCTCCGAAAAACCGCGTTTTGGACTTGGATGAGTCCTTGTCGATTGTGCGTTTAGCAGGAATTTTCGACGGCGTAGCTCCCTTTGATGCGGTGCCTTTCATACGTGAGGATGGGCGCCCGGGTGTGATTGAGAGACTCGATGGCGTGATGCTGGCCGGCGGCCCGGTTCCCCAAGGGGCCCGCGTGGTTACGCAGGTTTCACGCTGGTCTGCGCTTAAAGGCAATGTGCAGCTGATTGAGGCTTTTGCCGCTGATCGTGAGTTGCTTGCCGACGACGTACACCTACTGCTGGTGGGGCCGGCTTTGGATAGTAAGAGCCGGCAAACTACCCGGGTGGTTAACAGCGCTAGTGGCGAGCCGCAGCTAGCTCCCCACAATGGGCATCCTTCTGAGGCGGCCCGCGTGTTGGCGCAGGTGCTTGACGCTCATGCGGTGCTGCCGCCGTCGCTGGCTGAGCGGGTGCACGTGGCCGCTATCCCAATGCTTGACCGCGAGGTGAATGCGCTGATTGTTAACGCTTTGCAGCGCACTAGCACGGTGATTACGCTGATGAGCCACCAGGAGGGCTTCGGCTTGCCGGTCACTGAGGCCATGTGGAAGAAGGCTGTGGTGGTGGCCGCCCAGGTGGGTGGCTTAATTGAGCAGATCGACGACGGCGTCAACGGGGTGTTGGTGCCGGGACAGTCTGCCTACAGCTGGGGCCAAGCCGTAGCTGAAGTACTGCGTTTCCCACAACAGTCGGCGGAAATGGGCCTGGCGGCCCATGAATCTGTGCGCGCTAATTACCTGCCGGACCGCCACTTGCGTGACTGGCTGGAGCTTATCGCCACCATGGTGGACGAACGCTAAAACTGGTGGAGGCAGCCCCTGACGGGACTGCCTCCACTTTTAGTTGTTGCGCCTGGCTGTTGGCCGCGAGCGCCGGCCATCCGCTAGTGCCCGCTGGTAAACCGCGAGCGCCGGGCTTGGGTCGGCCCAGCTTTGGCACCTGGCTAGCTCTGAATGGCCGGCTACCTGCTCGATCAGGCGGTGGCTAGCACTGCGTTTAGGACGGAGGCGAATACGCTAGGCCGTCAACGCCGGTGCGTAGGCCGCCGGCGCCGGTGGGGCCGAAGCCGGGTTCTACGGCGTGTTCGGGGTGGGGCATGAGGCCCACTACGTTGCCGCGTTCGTTGGTTACGCCGGCGATGTCGCGGGCGGAGCCGTTGGGGTTGCCACCTAGGTAGCGGAAGACTACGCGGCCTTCGCCTTCGAGGCGGTCTAGGTCCTCATCTGAGGCGATGAAGTTGCCTTCACCGTTCTTCATGGGGACCACGATTTCCTGGCCGGCGCTAAAGGCGTTGGTCCAGGCGGTGTTGGCGTTTTCGATCCGTAGTTTCTGCTCGCGGCAGATGAACTTTTGGTGGTCGTTGCGGATTAGGGCGCCGGGTAGTAGGTGGGCTTCGGTGAGGATTTGGAAGCCGTTGCAGATGCCTAGTACGGGCATGCCTTTGTTGGCGGCGTCGATTACTTCTTGCATTACCGGGGCGAAGCGGGCGATGGCGCCGCAGCGTAGGTAGTCGCCGTATGAGAAGCCGCCGGGTACTACTACGGCGTCGACTGCGTGTAGGTCTGCGTCTTTGTGCCAGAGGCTGACGGGTTCGGCTCCGGCTAGGCGTACGGCGCGTAGGGCGTCGACGTCGTCGAGGGTGCCGGGGAAGGTGATTACACCGATACGTGCCAAGGTTTAGGCCTCCTCAGCGCGAACAGAAACCACGTCTTCAATGATGGGGTTGCTCAGCAGCTTGTCGGCGGCTTCGCGGGCGGCGGCTAGGTCTGCTTCGGTTACTTCACCTTCTACGGTTAGTTCGAAGCGGCGCCCTTGACGCACCGCAGTGAACTGTTCGAAGCCTAGGCGCGGTAGGGAACCCACTACGGCTTTACCTTGGGGGTCTAGGATTTCCGGCTTAGGCATAACTTCAACAACAATGCGTCCCATGGTTTCTCCTGTATGGGCGGGCGTAAGTCACTACCAGGTTACTAGCACCAACGGACAAACTACATACTTGCCAGGCGTTGTATATCTCAATTTATTGGTTTGGTTAGGTGTTTGGGGCTAGCGGGAAAGTAAGTAACTAATACTTTAGACTGGTGTTGACCGCGCGTGGCCTGCCCCGCCCCCTTTGTTTCGCTGTGGAAACGGCCGCTGACCACGCATCCATTAATCTCGATGAAGAGGACATAATGCGTCTGACTTTGCCTCGGCGTCGTTGGGCGGCCGGATTGGCTGTTGTGGCTATGACTTTGACGGGCCTAGCCCCGGTAGCCGTCGCAACTGGTCCGGTAGCTGTGCCGGCTAGCCCCACCCAAGACGATTCCCATCCCCAGGTTTTGCCTGCTCCCCAGTCACTGAGTTGGGGTAGCGGCGCTGCCACGTTTAAGTCCACTACGGTGTATTTTGATGTGCAAAACCAGGACGAGCCCACTAAAGCTACGCTGAATGCTTTAGCTAAAGCCAATAACTTGCAGGTCACTAGTGCGGCTACGGCCACGCTGAAGGTCACGGTTAAGGTGGCTGCTTCTGGTGAGCAGGGCGACGGCGCTGGCCAGGCCCCTAAGCACGCTGAGGGCTACCTGCTTAAAGCTGAGGGCAACAGCGTCACTATTACCGGCTCTGATACGCGCGGCGCTTACTATGGCGTGCAAACGCTGCGTCAGCTGGTTAAAGACGGCAAGCTCTATCACGCTACGGTACGTGACTGGCCGCTGATGAGTGTGCGTGGCACGATTGAGGGTTTTTACGGTATTCCTTGGTCTCACCAGGCTCGCCAGGATATTTTGGCTTTCTCTGGCAAGCACAAGATGAATACCTACATTTACACCCCTAAGGATGACGCTTATCTGCGCGCTAAGTGGCGTGAGCTGTATCCGCAGGCGGAGCTGGCTAAGCTCAAGGAGCTGGTGGATGCCGCTAACGCTAACCACGTGGATTTTGTGTTTGCTCTCTCCCCCCGGTAACGACATTTGCTATGGCCAGCAAAGTGACTATGACGCCACGGTGGCTAAGTTTGAGCAGCTACGCAAGATTGGGGTGCGCTCGTTCTATATTGCTTTGGACGACATTAACCCGCGTTTGAACTGCGATTCTGACGCCGCCCAGTTCCCTTCTCGTGGCCCTTGGACACAGCTGGCTGACGCCCAGTCTTACTATTTGAACAAGGTGCAAACTGAGTATGTTAAGGCCAACCACCTCAATGATTTGATGATGGTGCCCACTAACTATTCGGGTAACGCCACTGACCCGTTTAAGACGGCTCAGGGTGAGCGTTTAAACCAGGATATTCGTATGCAGTGGACTGGGATGGGGGTTTCTCTGACCAGATCACTGTTGATCAGGTAACTAAGGCTGCCACCACCTACAACAATAAGCACCTGTTTATTTGGGATAACTTCCCGGTTAATGATGGCCAGCGTGGGCGGCTGTTCCTTAACCCCTTAGAGGGCCGCGACCCCAACTTGTACAAGTACATTGACGGTTTCACCTCTAACCCAATGATTCAGCCCTATGCTTCGCTACCGTCGCTAGCTAACTATGGTGATTACACCTGGAATGGACCTAAGTATGACGCTAAGGCCTCGTTTAAGGCGGCTTTGGCGCAGCTGGCCGGCACCAGTGACAGCCAGGTCATTAAGGCGCTGGATGCGTTTGTGGATCTTAACCAGTCGTGGAAGCCTTACCGGGCTTCTTCGCAAAGCGCCCCGCAGCTGTCTAGCGACGTTAAGGCTTTTAAGGATGCTTTAGCTAGCGGCAATGCGGCCACTATTAAGTCCACTGCCGCTACTTTGCGTGCGCGTTTGCAGCTGATCCAGCAGGCCCCGCAGCTGCTTGCCAAGATGGAATCTAAAGGTTTTTACAATGACATTAAGCCTTGGCTGGAGGCGGCCCGCGATTGGGCTAAGGCCAGCGAGTCGGCTGTGGATGTTTATTTGGCTATTGGCGCCAATAATGGGGAGCAGGCCACTAGCGCCCTGATGGCGATGCAAGCCTCACAGCAAAGCGCGCTTGCGCCCCGCGTGGATGATATGGATTCGGACTTTACGGTTAAGCCCGCTTCTATTACGGCTTCTGTAGGCGACGGCGTCTTTAACGCTTTCGTGGACGATGCCGCCAAGGCTTGGGATAAGTGGGCTGCTTTGACTCCCGCTAAGGGCGGGGCCGCCTTAAAGGTGACCGAGGCTTCTACCACTATGGGCACTTGGGAGAGCTACGTGCCCGCTAATGCGGTTGATGGCCGGGAGGACACTTTCTACTGGTCTAACTCTGCCCCACAGCCGGGCTCTTATTTCCAGCTTGATCTTGGCAGCGAGCAGGAGATTGGTTTGGTGCATGTCAGCCAGGGCCGTAGCGCTTCGCAAACTGGCGACATGATCTATAACGCTGAGGTTGAAGTTTCTGGTGATGGCTCTAACTGGACTTCACTAGGCCAGTTCACTAACCAGGCTGAGATTACGGCTAAGGCTCCCGCCGGCACCATGGCGCGTTATGTGCGCCTGAAGGCCACTGCGGCTAACGGTAATGGGGCTTGGGTGCAGATCCGTGAGTTCCAGGTTTCTAGCCCCACTAAGGGTTTGTCTACCACTTTGGTTACCGCTAAGGATCACCCGCTAGATAATGCGGTTGACGCTAAGGGGGCTACAGCTTTGGTGGCTACCCAGGTGCCTGAGGGCGCTAATTTGGTGCGCGAGCTACCCCAGGCGGCTAGCGGCAAGGTGAGTGTGGTTGTGGCCGGCCAGGTTGGGGCCACGGTTGACTATCAGCGCAGCGATGGTACTTGGGCGACTTTGGGTAGTGCCGACGCCGCCAAGCACTATCAGGTGTTTGCGGTTGAGGGCCCGGTTAAGGCGATCCGGCTGACTTCCATTAAGGGCGAGGTTTTGCCCAACATTTTGGAGTTTTCTTACCGGGCTTGGCGTGCAGGTGATCCTCAGCCAGGCTCGACGCCGGCGCCCACCCCTGCCCCGACGGTTGCGCCCACTGCGGCTCCAACCGCTACCGCCGCGCCTAGCCCCACCGCTAGCGCTGCCCCCACGGCCAGCCCAACACCAACGGCTACCCCGGCGCCCACAGCTAGCCCAGCTCCGAGCGCTACCGTAGCCCCCACGGCTACTCCCACGGCTAGCCCAGCACCCACTGCGGCTCCAACCGCTACCGCCGCGCCTAGCCCCACCGCTAGCGCTGCCCCCACGGTAGCGCCCACCAGTCCGGCGCCAACGGCTACCCCGGCTCCGAGCGCTACCGCAGCACCCACGGCTAAGCCCACTGCGGCTCCCACGGGCCGGCCTAGCGCCCTACCCAGCGCCTCCGGCAGGCCGGGCGCGCTGCCTTCAGCTAAGCCGTCCTTGCTGCCTGGACAGCGGATCACGCTAAATCCGACCCCTGGCCAGGCCCGCTACTCCAATGGCTTGCTGGCCCACACCGGGGCCAACCTTGCGGTTGGTTTAGTGGCCCTAACGGCACTGGCTAGCGGCGGCTTGCTGCTGGCCCGACGTCGTCGCCAAAGCTAAACCAAAGGCGCCGGGCAAGGGGACGGTAACCAAAAACCTTGCCCGGCCCTAAAAACACTTTTGGGTGGGACGCTTACAGCATCCCACCCAAATCTGTATCTAGCCGCTACAGCCACGGCGCGGCAAGCAGCAACTGTAGCTGCTGCGCGGCAGGCAACGCGGGGCGCTGCAGGGCGACAGTTGCTGTTACAGGGCCAGGGGCTTGCCGGTTAGGCGCTCGTAGGCCTCCAGGTAGCGCTCGCGGGTGCGCTCAACTACCTGCTCAGGTAAGGCCGGGGGCTGCTGACCACTGTTACGATCCCAGCCGCTTTCCTTAGCTAGCCAGTCACGCACAAACTGCTTGTCATAAGAAGGCGTCACCTGACCCTCAACCCACTGGTCAGCCGGCCAGAAACGGGAAGAATCAGGGGTCAGCACCTCGTCACCCAAAACCAGTTCACCCTGGCTGCCGCGCCCAAATTCAAACTTGGTGTCAGCCAGGATAATGCCACGCTGCTTAGCGATATCAGCGGCGCGCGTGTACAGCTCCAAGGTGGCCTGACGCAGCGCCTGGGCCGGCTCTATGCCAACCATTTGCGCCACCCGTTCAAAGGAAACATTCTCGTCGTGGTCACCCAGCTCAGCCTTGGCGGCAGGGGTGAAAATCGGCTCCGGTAGCGGCGAGGCCTCCACCAAACCAGGCGGTAAAGCCACCCCACACACCTGCTGGCCGGCGCGGTATTCAACCAGGCCCGAGCCGGTTAGGTAGCCGCGAGCTACGCACTCTACCGGATACATGTCCAGGCGACGGCAAATCATGGCGCGCCCAGCTACCTGCGCGGGCACATCCAGCGACAGCAGGTGGTTAGGTACTACCTGCTCCAGCTGCTCAAACCACCACACGCTCAGGGCGGTTAGCACCTTGCCCTTGTCGGGAATCTGCGAGCTGAGCACATAGTCATAGGCGCTGATGCGGTCACTGGCTACCACCAGCAGAACATCCTCGCCTTCCCAGGGCCCCTCGGGGGCGGGCACGTAAACGTCACGGACCTTGCCGGAAACCAGGTGCTTCCAGCCATCTAGAACCGGTGCGGCAGGTAGTTCAATTCCCATTTTTAACGCTCCACATAGGCGGGGGCGGCGATATCACTACGGTGATAGGCGCCGTCGAACTTAATCTTGCTTACCGCCGCGTAAGCCTTAGCGCGCGCTGCGGCCCACATCTTCACCCAAAGCCACCACCGACAGCACCCGGCCACCAGCGGTAACTAGCTCGTTGTCGTCATTACGGGCAGTCCCCGCGTGCAGGACATGCACGTCAGAGTCAGCTTCAGCCTGCTCAATACCGCTAATCACATCCCCAGTGGTGGGGGTGGAGGGGTAGCCGGCAGCGGAAATAACCACGTCAACCGCAGCCTTATCACTCCACTGAGGCTCAGCCACCTGATCTAGGCGCCCCACCGCAGCCGCGTGCAACAGCTGGGGCAGCGAAGAGTCTAGACGCGCCAGCACAGCCTGAGTCTCAGGGTCACCAAAACGCACGTTAAACTCCACCACGCGCATACCCTTGCTGGTTAGCGCCAGGCCACAGTAAAGCAGGCCAATAAAAGGCGTGCCTCGGCGAGCCATCTCATCAACCACCGGCTGCGCCACCTGCTCTACCACCTGCTGACCCAGGTCATCCGGGGCCCAAGGCAGCGGCGTGTACGAACCCATACCACCCGTGTTCGGGCCGGCGTCGCCGTCACCAATACGCTTAAAGTCCTGAGCGGGGCTCAGTGCGCGCACAGTGCGCCCGTCACAAACACAGAAAACCGAGGCCTCCGGGCCGTCTAGGTAATCCTCAACCACCACAGCGCCGCCCTCGCGCTCTAGGCAAGCCAGGCCGTGCTTAAGCGCCGCGTCACGGTCAGAAGTAACCACAACCCCCTTACCGGCAGCTAGCCCGTCTTCCTTGACCACATAGGGGGCACCAAACTCATCCAAAGCCTGCTCTAGCTGGTCAGGGCTGGTGACAATGCGGGCACTGGCGGTAGGCACATGAGCGGAGGCCATAACTTCCTTAGCGAAAGCCTTAGAACCCTCCAAGCGAGCAGCCGCCTTACTGGGACCAAACACCGCAATACCTGCCTGACGCAAAGCATCAGCCACGCCTGCTACCAGTGGCGCCTCCGGGCCCACCACCACCAAGTCAGCCCCCATCTCACGAGCCAAGGTGACTACTTCATCAGGGCTGTTGGGGTCAATGAACAAGTTAGTGGCGATCTGCGCAGTGCCGGGGTTACCTGGCGCTACAACAAGTTCAGTGGTTTCAGGGTCACGGGATAAGGCACGGGCCAGCGCATGTTCACGTGCACCAGAGCCCAGAAGCAGGATTTTCACGTACCCACTTTAGCCGCTCACTGGCCCTAATTAAACCGCTAACGGTCCCAAATGTCCGCTAGTAGTTAACTAGCGATACTTAAACAAAAGTTTCCCCCCCGCCCACTTGAACTGCGCCCCGAAACTTGGACGCGTTTAATGGTAGCCGTTATGCGGCTTCCTGTAGGGCCTGATCCCGGTATTCTGCCGGGGTCAGGCCCTTGAGCTTTACTTGGCGTCTTGTTGTGTTCCAGTGCGTGATGTAGGCATCGAGGTCGGCTTTGAAGCTCTCGAAGGTTTGCCAGTCTCGGCCGCGGAAGAATTCGTCCTTGAGGTGTCCGAAGACCTGTTCGGTGGCGCCATTGTCGATGCAGTTGCCTTTGCGTGACATGCTCTGGATGAAACCGTTATCGGCGAGCGTTCTGATATAGGTCTCGTGCTGGTACTGCCAACCCATGTCCGAGTGCAAGATCGGCTCGGCCCCTTCGGGTTTGGCCTCCATGAGTATCTGGAGCATCTCTTGTTGCTGGGCGAGGTTGGGGCACATTGAGATGGAGTGGGCGACGATCTCTTTGCTGGCGAAGTCGTAGACCGGAGCGAGGTAGGCCTTACCGAAGGAGAGCTTGAACTCGGTGACGTCGGTACCCATTTTCTGCCAGGGGCCGGTCGCCTTGAAGTCGCGGCCGATGATGTTGTCGAAGCTTTGTCCCACGGATCCCTTGTAGGAGTTGTACCTGTGGTAGGCCCTCTCGCGGCGTATGCCGCAGCGCAACCCCATCTCGCGCATCATCTTCAAGACCGTCTTGTCAGCGATGCGTTCCCCTTCCTCAGCGCGCAGGCACATGGCTACCTGTCTGTGACCGCACCCGTTGGGGGTACGCGAAAAGATCTGGGCGACCTTGGGACGTAGCTGCGCTCTGGTTGGCTGCTGGGGGTGAGTCAGCGCGTAGTAGTAGCTCGACCTGGCAAGGCCGGCCGCCTCGAGGAGATCACGCACCCTGTGTCCATGCCCTGAAAGCTCGGCGATCACTAGGGCTTTGTCCCGGTTTGGGAGCGCCTGTGCGCCTTCAGGGCAATCGATTTTTTTTTAGGTACGCCACCTGCGCCTCAAGCTTGCGTACGCGCTCGGCGAGTTCCTCCTCACGCGTTGGTGGCACCGCCCCCACACCTGATCCCTTTGGCCTGCCCTTGGGCTTGGGCTTAAGCGCCTGCGCGCCGCCCTCACGGTACAGCCTGCACCACTGCTTCAACGATGTCGCACTCGCAATACCGAAACGCATCATCGCCTCAGGCTTACTCATCCCACCATCAACCACGGCCCTCGCTGCGGCGACCTTGGTCTCATAGTCGTATCTGGCGTGCTTAACTCCCATGGCAAGAAGCCCGTCCTTCCCAATTACGCGGTACGTCTTCTGCCAGTGTCGCACGGTCTCAGCAGGCACACCCAGCCTCTTGGCGGTCAAACGATAGCTAAAGCCCCTTTCAAACATCTCCACCGCCTGCTCCCGAAGCAAACGATCATGCCTCAACCGCAAACCCGCAGACATGAAAAGCCTCCCATTCCCTGGACTTCAATTTCGATGTCCAAGAAACGGGAGGCAGTTCAACTGGGCGGGGGGAAACTATCTATGGTTAGCGGCCAGCTAACTGGTAAGCAGCTGCTGTGTTAGCGCTTGGCTAGCTGGTTACTTGCTAGTTGTTACTAGCAGCGCTCACTTGGCGGCGGCGATGCGCTCACGGAACTTGGCCAGCTGAGCGGTGATCTCGGCGGGAACCTTGTCACCGAACTGAGCCAGGTACTCCTCGGTGGAGTCCATCTCAGCGGCCCAAGCCTCGGGGTCGATAGCGAAGAGCTTGTTCCAAGCAGCCTCGTCTACCTCGTCCAGGCCCTCAAGGTTGAAGTCCTCGAACTTGGGGTAGCGGCCGGTGACGCCGTCGATGGCCTCTACCTGGCCAGCGGCGCGACGCACGATCCAGTCCAGAACACGGCTGTTCTCGCCGTATCCAGGCCACAGGAAGTTGCCATCCTCGTCCTTACGGAACCAGTTGACCTGGTAAACCTTGGGGAACTTGTCGCCAGCCTTGTCCTGCATCTCCAGCCAGTGGCCCCAGTAGTCGGCCATGTTGTAACCGCAGAAGGGCAGCATAGCGAAGGGGTCGTGGCGCAGGGAGCCGGCCTTAACGTCGGTGGCGGCGGCGGTGACCTCAGAGGCCACGGAAGCACCGATGAACACGCCGTGAGCGGGTTCGTACTGCTCAGCTACCAGCGGCACGTTGGTGGCGCGGCGGCCACCGAACAGGATGGCGTCGATGGCTACACCCTCGGGGGCTTCCCAGTCACCACAGATGATCGGGCACTGAGCAGCCGGGGTGGTGAAGCGAGAGTTGGGGTGAGCGGCCTTCTTACCCTCGGCAGCGTCAGCCGGGGTGTAGTCATTGCCGTGCCAGTCGATCAGGTGCTCGGGCAGCGGAGCGTCAATGCCCTCCCACCAAACGTCGCCGTCGTCGGTCAGAGCAACGTTGGTGAAGATGGTGTTGGCCTTCATGGTGTCCATGGCCATCGGGTTGGTCTTGTAGCTGGTGCCGGGGGCGACGCCGAAGAAGCCAGCCTCGGGGTTGATGGCGCGCAGGCTGCCGTCCTCACCAGGACGCATCCAGGCGATGTCGTCACCAATGGTCTCAACCTTGTAGCCCGGGATGGTGGGCTGAAGCATGGCCAGGTTGGTCTTACCGCAGGCGCTGGGGAAAGCGGCAGTTACGTGGTACTGCTTGCCGCTGGCCTCATCGGTCAGACGCAGAATCAGCATGTGCTCGGCCATCCAGCCGTCGCGGCGGGCCATGGTGGAGGCGATACGCAGGGCGTAGCACTTCTTGCCCAGCAGGGCGTTGCCGCCGTAACCGGAACCGTAGGACCAGATCTCGTTGGTCTCGGGGAAGTGGGTGATGTACTTTTCCTCGTTGCAAGGCCAGGTGGTGTCTTCCTGACCGGGAGCCAGCGGGGCACCTACAGAGTGCACGGCGGGAACCCAGGGGCGGCCTTCGTTGATCAGGTCCATGGCCTTGGTGCCAATGCGGGCCATGATGCGCATGTTGACTACCACGTAGGGGGAGTCGGTGATCTCAATACCCAGCTGGGAGATGGGGCCGCCGAGGGGACCCATGGAGAAGGGGATCACGTACATGGTGCGGCCGGCGTAGGTGCCGTCAAACTTCTCGTTGAGGATCTTCTTCATCTCAACCGGGTCGTACCAGTGGTTGGTCGGGCCGGCGTCTTCTTCCTTCTCAGAACAGATGAAGGTGCGCGACTCCACGCGGGCGACGTCGCTGGGCAGCGAACGGGCCAGGAAGGAGTTGGGGCGCTTCTCGGGGTTTAGGCGAGTGAACATGCCGGACTCAACCATTTCGCTGGTCAGACGGTCCCACTCTTCCTGGCTACCATCGCAGAAGTAAACCTTCTCGGGCTTACCTAGTTCAGCGATACGGGTAGCGAAAGCAATGACGTCTTCGGGAGCGTTGGCCGGAGCTGCGGCGCGAACGTCCTGCGCGGTGACAGTCATATGATTCCCTTCCTTGGGGGTGCTTATTTATCTTTTGGCTTGCGCCTGTTAACGCGCTTATTCTCTCTCAATAGCCCCGGTCACTTCTTCCCAAAAGTCCTATGGTTCATGTCACATACATAGTAAAGGCGCAGATAAACCGTGAGATTTACCTGCGCCTGAACTACTCAAAAGCCAACAAAAAGCTTCTAAGCTGCTAGGAAACACGCCCTAGCTGTGTGGGTTTAGCTAAATAAGGCTTGCCCCACCATAGTGTCTGACTGACCGATACCGGCAGGAATCGCGAACAGGGCGCGTGCCTGGTGCTGCAAATATTCACTCAGGGCGTCCTTTTGAGTCATCTTGTCCAAGATCGGGTAGAAGTTTGTGCGCGGGTCACGCACGAAGGCAATGAAGAACAGACCTGCACTCAAACGCCCTAGTGCGTCTGAACCTTCGGTGTAGTTGTAGCCGCGACGCAGCATCCAGCGCCCCTTGTTTTGCTCGGGGTTAACGATGGCGATGTGCGAGTCTGCGGGCACCTCCAGCTCTCCTTCCTTGTTCTTAGCCTTGAAGTCGATCGGCTTGAACTCGTCTTTGCCGCTGGTAGGAGCCGTAACGTTAAGCGGGGCACCGTAACGCTTGTCGCGCCCGAAGGTTTGTTCCTGCTCGATCAGACGCAGGTTGTCCCACATTTCAGCGAACATGTGGATTTTGCGCACCACAAAGTAGGTGCCGCCAGCCATCCAGTCTGCGCCGCTGTCATCTCCCTTTTGCACCCACAGGTGCTCGTTTAGCTTGGCGTCTCCGTCTTCAGACTTAATGTTGTTGGTGCCGTCCTTGAAGCCAAACAGGTTACGCGGGGTTTCCTGGGCTACCGAGGTGGAGGAGGTGCGTCCATAACCGGTCTGGCTCCAGCGCATTTTGGCCGTGCCCATGGCAATACGGTTTAGGTTGCGAATGGCGTGCGCACACACCTGGGCGTCGTTCGAGCAGGCCTGTACTAGCAGGTCGCCGTCTGAGTCAGCAGAGCGGATGTTTTCGTTAGCGAATTTGGGCATGCCCTCAGACAGGATCTTGGGCATTTTTTTGGCAATGCCGAAACGGTCTTTGCCGTCGCTGTCTACAAACAGCGAGCGCCCGAACCCGAAGGTGATGGTTAGTCCGTTGGGCTTGTAGCCCCAGGCTTCACCGGTGTCGCGGGGCACGGCCTGCTTGTTTTCGTTGGGTTCGCCGCCTACTAGTTCGCCGGCGGTCATTTGCTGTGCGGCTACGGTCCAGTCGCTTAGCAGCTGTTTGAGCTCTTCGGGGTCTGTGGCGGTGACGTCAAAGGCGGCGCAGAACATGTTGTCTTGGGCGGGGGTGAGGATGCCGGCCTGGTGCTTGCCACGGAAGGGGTAGGTGTCCAGGATTTTGTCTGCGGGGGCATCTTCTCCCCCGGCTGCATAGCCACCGGCGGCGCCAGCTAGGGCCCCGGCGGCTAGGCCGGCTCCGGCAAAACCGAAGGCGGCGCGGCGTGAGACGTGGTGGGCGGCTTTGTCCTCGTCTGCTCCGCTGCCAGTGGCGACGACGGCGTCGCCGGTGGTTTCGTTAGCCGTTTCAGCCGCGTTTGGGTTACGTCCGAGGCCTCTTCAGCGGGAGTGTTGGCGCTTTCGGTAGCGTCTGTAGCCTTGTTGCTCATTAGGTTCTCCTTGGCTAAATACAAATTTCCCAGTCATTATTATGGGTGTAAATAGCCCGCAGATCAGCCCCTAGGGCCTAAATCTGCGGGCTATTTAAGTCACATTTGCCTTACCTTAATCTGCTCAGCCTAAGCAAAGTGTTAGCTAAACAGGGTGGGCGCGGTGGTTAGCAGCGTTTATCAGTGCAGCACGATGCCGCTGATCTCGCTTAGCTGCTTGGCCAGGGCGGCAACCTCGCTGGAGAACTGCTGCTGAGCCTTGGTGTAGGAGTTCTTGGCGGGAGCCTCACCGGCGTCCTTCTGAACGGAGGCGATGGTGTCGTAGCCGACGTACTTGGTGGCACCGTCGGTGGTCTTACCGTCAGCGTGGGAGTCGATCAGCTTGTGTACAGCCTTGAACTTGGCCTTGATCTTCTTGTCCAGCTCAGGGTTGGACTTGGCCACGATTTCAGAGACGTTGCCGTAGGCTACCTCGGCGCCTTCAATGTTGGCCTTGAAGTCGTAGAGGTCAGTGTGGGAGAAGGTGTCTTCTTCACCAACAATCTTGGTGTCGGCCACCTCGTTGACTAGGTCAACGGAGCCGGTTACTACGTCGTTGATGGTCAGTGAAAACTTCTTGCCGTCCACACCGGTGATCTTGCCGTAAACCAGGTCGTAGAGTTTCTGGGTGTTTTCTTCCAGGTTGGTAGCGGCTGCCTTGCGGTCAGCGTCGCTGGCGAACTTGAACTGGCTACCCCCCCACAGGTCGGCCTCGATGCGGTGCCAACCGGTCCAGCTCTTGAGCACCTCGGGGTCGGTGACAGACTTGCCGGCGTCGGCAGACAGGTTCTGGATACGCACGTCGAGTGCGCCGTCGAGGTCACCGGCTTCCTTGATACCAAACTTCTCAGCGGTCGGCTCGATGCGCTCGTAGTGCTGGCGCGCTAGCGGGAACAGTTCCTTAGCCTTGGCGGTGTCACCAGAGGTGTAGGCGGCGGTGAAGGCCTTGGTGGCGGTTAGTAGCTGACCGACCTGGTCCTTAACGTAGGAGGTGTAGTTGGCTACGGCCTGCTCTTCAAGCTTCTTGACGTCGCCGCCGACGGCCACTTCCTTACCCTTGGTGACCTTGAGCTGGGTAGCTCCCACCAGGGCACCCACCATGTTGGGCTTGCAGGCGCTGTAGTAGGTGCCTTCCTTGAGGGCGGTGGTTAGCTCGGTGGAGGTACCCGGGCCGATGTTCTCCTTTTCGGAGACGATCTGTAGCTTGTTTTCGCTCAAAACCTCAAACTCGTTGGGGACAGTGCCCTCGTTGGAGATCTTGAAGGTCACCTGGCCCGCGGGGAAGGACTTGGAGGAAACCTCGCAGCCCTTGTCGGTGATTTTGACGTTGATGGTGTTGGAGCCGGCTGCGTTAGTGCCGCCACTGCCACCCTGGTTGTTTGCAGTGCAGCCGCCCAGGACAGACAGGGCGACTACCGGCAGCGCCACCAGCGCGGCACGTACTCGACGTGTAATCATCTATTTCCTTGTCGGATGGGTTTTGGGTTGGGAAGGAAGGGGTAGTTGCTGTGGTCGCCAAGCTTCCTTCCCGACGCCGTCGACCACAAGTCTTTTAGGCTGCGGCTACCTCAGCCGGCCTTGTTCTCCACCTTGGGGGCTTTACCCAACTTGGCGTGCGCCACCCGGGCGAAGAAGTACAAGGTGGGCCAGAAGTAGATGTTCCAGCCGATTACCTGCAGCCAGGTGGGGGTGGGGTTGACCTGGAACAAAGCCACACTGACCTCGTAAAGCCAACGCAACGGGTTAACCGAAGATTGGGGTACCCAGTTGGATACGTCCCAGGCGTGGTGAGCCCAGCCCGGCAGCAGCGAGGCTTCCTGAAGGTCACCAAAGCCGTAGGAGATAATGCCGGCGGCCACCACAATCAGGAAGTAGCCGGTCACCGTGAAGAACATGGAGAGGTTAATGCGCACTCCCCCGCGATAGATCAGGTAGCCCAGCACAATGGCCACCACCAGGCCACCGACCACCCCGGCGGCGATAGCTGGCGTGGATTTTTCTACAGCCGAGCGCACGGTCGCCCAAATAAATAGGGCGGTTTCGATACCTTCACGGCCTACCGCGAAGATGGCGATCCAGATAATGCCCCAGCCTCGCCCATCTTTTTCTAGCGAGGCCGATAGGCTGTCGCGCAGGCCTTGGCTCATTTGGCGCGAGTTTTTGCCCATCCAGAAAATCATCCAGGTAACCATGGCCACGGCCACCAGCGATAGTGAACCACCAATGATTTCTTGGGCCTGGAAGGTTAGGGTTTGTGGACCCCAGGTCAAGATGGCGCCAATGGCTAGCGGCACCAGCGCAGCGGCCAGCACCCCTAAAGTCAGCTTGCCAAACAGGTCTCGACGACCAATTTTGGCCAGGTAGGCGGCAATCACGCCTACCACCAGGGCGGCCTCTAGACCCTCACGCAGGGCGATAATAAAGTTCGCAAAGAATAGGGACATGCTCTTACTTTTATTAGGCTAGACTTATTTCCGAAAGGTCAGCCTAACCTTTATCTGCCCTGTACTCAAGCAGTTTTAGCTAAGTTGAGACGCTCGGTTACCATAACGTGACTCATCCTTAAATCCCAGACGCGACGTCAGAATATTTGCGCAGCTGCAGGCCGCATTTTTGGCCACACCATGCCATAAAACCGGCACCGACGGCGTCGAGAAAATAACTGCTTTATCCAAAGCCGCAGCCATTCTACCCTCGATACTAAAACTACCAACGCTTAAACATGCGAAAATAGCTTTATGCGAGCATCAGCCAACCGAAGGCGTTTTGCGGCACTAACCTGCCTAGCCCTAGTCCCTGCCCTTGGCGCCTGCCAGGCCCATATGGATCTAACTGTGCATGAAGAGGGCACCTACGACGCCGTCATCCGCATGGTGGATAACACGTCCTCGCAGATCACCAGCACTTCACAGTGCAAGCAGCTGGCTAGTTCCCTGCGCAGCTCGATTGCCACTAATAAGGGCAGCGAAATTAAGGTCAAGTCCATCAAGGGCGACGAGGGTATTGGCTGCGAATTCACCTTTAAATCTATTCCAGTAGCCACCGCCGCCACTAAACCGGCCCCCAATGCCAGCGCCGCTAGCACCGCCAATGCCTCAGCTAACGTGAACGCCTCGGCGAGCCCCACCGGCGCCACTAACGCACTAGTGTGGCGCCAGGGCAACAAGGTTTTTGTGCGTATTCCCGGGGTAAACACTGACGGAGACTCTGATGCCGCCTCCCCTAGCGCCAGCACCTCAACTGGCTCTGGCTCAGGTAACTCAGCCGGCTCAAACGGATCAAACGGCTCAGCTGGTTCAGCCGGCTCTGGCAGCTCCAGCGGCTCAGGTAGCTCTGGCGGCTCCAACAAATCTGGCGGCAGCGATGATGTGGTTGAAAAATACAAGTCGCTGATCGACACCAAACTGACGGTAACTTTCCCCGGCTCAGTTATTGACGCTGGCGGCGGCAAGGTGCAGGGACACAAAGTCACTTGGAGCGGCCCGCAGATCCTAGCTACTGGGGTCAGCGCCTCTGGCTACGCGATTGGTAATGGCGGCATGCCCTGGTATTCGGCCTCACGCCCGTGGGCTTGGCTGATTGTCGGCTCGGTCTTTGCATTGACGGCATTTGGTTTTTGGCGACGACGCCGCGCCCGCAGCTAGAGCGCCGTCGTCAGCCCCAGCAGCGCCGTCGGACCCAGGCAGCTAAAACAGCACCACGGCACCAAAAAACCAATAAATCGCCCCGACAACCTTACGGTAGCCGGGGCGATTTATTTAAGCGTTCGCGGGGCTCAGCGAGCCTGGGCGATCTTTTGCTTGCGCTTGGAGCTGACCACTACGGCCACAACCACAATCGCGATCACCAAAACCGCAGCCACGCCACCGATGATCAGGCCGGTGGACAGGCCAGAGTCGGAGGACTTGTCAGCAGCGGTGGCCTTAGCGGTGGGCTCAGCCTTCTTCTCGGCGCTGACCTTACCGGTAATAGTGCTAGCAGTGGTGCCATCAGCGAAGGTTACGGTGTTACCGGAGATGGTGCCGCCCTTAGCGGAGGTTACGTCGCCGGGGTAGGTTACCTTCATGTCCATCTTGTAGGTACCAACAGCCTGCAGGCTGGATAAGGATCCAGTTAGCGTGGAAGCATCAAAGGTGAACTCGCCCTTTTCTTCCTTACCACCCAGGATCTTGACGGTGTCGCCCTTCACCACCAGGCGGCAGACCTTACCGCCATCAGTGCCATCAACAACCGTAGCATCGGTAGTGGTGCCCGCAGTGGCCGGAATAGCAGCCTTAATGTTGGGGCACACCTGGGTGATAATAGTGCCGTTATCGCCGTCAACAGCGATGTCAACCTGGTACACCGTGTTGGTCATGGACTCGATGTTGACGTTTGCGTGGATGGTGAAGGCCATAGCAGCCTGGGCCGGAGAAGCTACTAGCGCGCCGCCAACAGCCAGAGCTGCAGCCGCTCCTAGGGAAAGCGCCTTGGTACGAATACGCTTAAAAATAGACATTATCTACCTTTCTTTCTGCCTGGTTTGGGGATAAGCAGAATCCTCGGCAATTGTATGGGCTCAAACTTGATACTTGCTGGGACGTGTCCGACTTGTTACCTAAGTGGGTAACATATAAACCAAAACGACGATATAGCCAGGCTATATCGTCGTTTTAGTTTTAAACAGCTAACAAATACGGCTTACTGCTGCGGGTATCCGCCCTGTCGGTAGCCCTGCTGGGGATACTGACCTTGCTGAGGGTAGCCGCCCTGTTGGGGGTACTGACCGCCCTGCTGCGGGTAGCCCTGTTGAGGATAGCCGCCCTGCTGGTAACCACCCTGGGGGTAGCCACCTTGCTGGGGGTAGCCCTGCTGCGGGGCGTAACCGAACTGGCCGCCCATCGCGCTAGGCGGCTTCTTCTTGCCAGAGCGCACCGCGAAGAACGCGCCCACACCAACCAGCAGCACTACTACTACACCAATGATTACGTAGAGCACAGTGTTGTCATCTGAGCTGGAAGAGCTTGAGGAGCTCCCTGAATCCTTGGCGCTGCCGCCCCCATTATTCGAGGCACCACCTTTGTTGTCAGAAGAACCCCCGTTGTCAGAGGAGCCACTACCGGGGTTGCCTACTACCTTGTACTTCCCACCCAGCTTAGCTTGGCGGTGTTGCCGCTAACTTCAGCACCTTCAGCGGAAACAATGCCGCCACCAAAGGTTAAACGATAGTCGATCGAGCTATCACCATAGCTAGTGAGACTGCTAAGCCCAGTTAGATCGCCTTCAACACGTACATTGCTACCATCGCGCTCAACATTGAAAGCAATACCGCTTACACCAGAGTCGGATGAGGTAGAGCTGATTACTGTCTCAAGCGGCGCAGTAACTTCGACGGCACAAACTTCTACACCCTCATACTGGGTAATTTCAGATTTGTTAACGGTGCCAAAACCAAGCGGGCTAGTACCGCCAGAGCTGTACCTATTGCACATAGTCTTGTGGTCAGCGCCTTGAACAGTGCTGTGTTCCTTCATAGAGATCGTTACATTGTCCCCAGCGAATTTAAATTCGGTCCACACTTTCATAGTTTGAGTGTCGTCAGCGTGCGCTGGGGCGGTAAGACTTACCAGCGAAAATGCCAGCACAAAAGCAGCCAATATGGCCCCTAGGCGTGCCACAAACGAGTGTGACTTCAAAGCAACAGCGTTCATGTTTATACCCTAGCCCTTTTTAGTAGGCCAGGCATCTTAAAGCCTTGGGGATTAAACCCCGGCGCCCAACTATTTCCTGATTTTGCGTGACTAGCGGACCGGTGTTTATAACCACATGGCCCCACAATAAGCAGCACTACCCCAATGACTACCGCGAGCGCCGTCGCCCCCACAATCACATAAAGCACGGCGCTACCAACCGACATCTCCGCCCCAGAGTCGCTGGCACTAGTGATAACAGAACTGGTGGTGGAGCTAGCGTCAGTAGCCACGTAACTGGCGGCGCGGACCGGCGAATTTACCAGCAGCAGTGCAAAAGCCAGCAGTAGGGTACCTACCACAGCCCCTACTCGCTCTAACCCTACTTTCATAGCATTCATCCTGCTCACGGCCCTATCCTAGGGGCATTTAACCGAGATTTACCTGGATTTTAGCTGGGGATAACTCCCCTACTGCGCAGCTCTTCGGCCAGGTGGTGGCGCGCTATCTGCATTCTGGCGGCGCATTACCTGCATTTTCCGACGGCGAAGGCGCCTTCTGCGGCAAACCGGAATTGGCGTCTGCTGGCATAGCGGCAGGCCCTAGGCCTTCATTAGAAGTTACCGACTTAACAAAACATGCCTTAACGCACACAAAAATCGCTACCGCACCGACAATCAGTATCAACGCAAGCAATGTATTAAGCACCCGCATAAGATCAATCGACCATAGTAGGCGATAAAATGACTGTAACAGGCGATAAAATCTTGGAGTCGAGGAAGTTAGGTCCCCTCTGGCCGGTATCTCGTTAGAGTCACTGGCTGGTATCTCGTTAGAGTTGCGGGAAGTCAAAGAAGCTACTACTTCAAAGTCTTCATTTTTGGCAACGAAAATGGAGGCATGCTTTTCCATCTCACCTCCAAAATAAGAAATAGTCTCTACATTTTGAAATCTAATAGTATATTCAATCTCGCCAGTGTAAGCAGGATCTGTTACACCTATTATTTTAACGATATTACCTTCAACAATAATCTCAGCACCATATATGAGTGCGTGCGATAACTCCTCTTTAGAGATCGCGACAATATAAGCTGAGCAAACTTCTACACCATCATAATGCCCCATCTCAAGCTTATAGACTTCCTGACCTAGGTCAGCCTCTAACCGCTTAACGTAATCAGAGCTTTTTGAGCATATGCTTTTGGTTGATTCATTAGAATTTATATGTGTTTTTATCTCAACATATGCCATACTATTATCAAATTTATTTGCACCCAGGTGTGCATGCTATCTTCGCCATGCGCCGGTGCGGACACAGCAACCGGTGCGGACACAGCAAACAGCGAGCAAGTCAGCATAAGCACTGACCCTAAAACACCGCATACACGAGTCGCCATTGATCGCGCGTTAGCCATAGTATCCACCCTTTAGCTCTATAAACTCAGCAAATAAATCAACTAGGGATAACTGCTTAAGCCTAGCTGTTATACACCAACTAACAGTTATTAAACGAAACCAGGGCCGGGTGTAAAACCACGGCCCTGGTTGAGATGAATTCTAGCTAGCCGTTGTAGCCGCCATATTGACCCTGCTGGGGGTAGTTACCCTGCGGCGGATACTGTTGCTGGGGGTAGGAGCCAGGCCCGTAAGACTGCGGCGCGTAAGCAAACTGCCCACCCATCCCGCTAGGCGGCTTCTTCTTACCTGAACGCAGTGCCAGGAAGGCGCCCAGACCCACAAGCGCTACCGCTGCAACACCAATAATTACGTAAAGCAGAGTGTTGTCACTTGAGGACTTGGAGCTTTTTACAGCCAGCGGAGTGGGCGTAACGGTAGCTGGAGCACCGTTAGCGACGGTGTTTTCATTGTTGTCAGAACCGGGAGTAATAGAAGGGCTCGCAGAGGGAGTAGCAGAGGCAGTAGCGCCACCCTGGTTATTTCCCGAAGAACCCCCATTAGTGGAGCCGCCGTTGGAAGACCCACCGTTAGTAGAGCCGCCATTTGAGCCGCCGCTACCCGGGTTACCAACTACCTTGAACTTGCCACCAAGCTTGAGCTTTGCAGTATTACCGCTGACTTCAGCACCCTCAGCAGAAACAACGCCACCAGCAAAAGTGATCTTGTAGTAGATAAACTGAGCGCTAGTAGCATCAGAGAAGACAGATAAATCGCCTTCATAGACAATGTTGGAACCTTCGCGGTAAAGCTTATCGTCTGTCCCAAAACCAATAGCTGTACCATCAGAGCTAACGAATTGGTCAATCTTTACGGTTGCCTGCATTTCGCAAACTTCAACACCCTCATACTGGGTAATTCCATACTTGAGGGCATCACCATAAGCACTGGAATTTCCGTATTTGTCGCACATGGTTTTATGGTCAGAGCCTTGCATTGTGCTGTGATACCTATAGGAGAAAGTTACATTATCTCCACTAAAGCTATATTCCAGCCACATTTTCATGTCTAGCTCGCCATCAGCGCGGGCTGGAGCGGTAAGACTTACCAGCGAAAAGGCCAGCACCAAAGCGACCACTACGGCCCCTATACGCGCCGCAAACTCGCGCGATTTAAAAGCTACAACGTTCATGGTCTTAGCCTAGCCAATTTTTAACCGGATAAGCATTGGGGACAAGTCCCTAGGGCTACCTGACCATAGTCACAACAGCCTCATGCCCCACCAATCTAGCTATTTGTCCAGATCAGGCAAGCTAGCGTCAATAGCTAGGGCTTCTTCCGGGACTGCAAGAGTGACCACCCTAGTCCACCCAGCGCCAGCGCCCCTACCGCCACAACAGCCCCGTAAATAATGGTGTCATTGCTGCCATCGGTAGAGCCGACGGCGCCGCTAGTGCCAGTCGAGCTGGTTGCGCCAGCCCCAGCTGCAGCTGCATTAGAAGTAGTCTCTTGCGGCTTAATAGCGTCACTAGCCGTAACACTAGAGAGCTAGTCGCAGCAGGAATACCAGAGCTAGTAGCAGCACCTAAAGAAGTAGCACCACTTGAAGCAGAGGGAGAAGAGCTAGTTCGCACGGAAGGATCAGGGTTGCCGACTATTTCAAAACTAGTGTCAGTTACAGTCACAGTGTTTCCAGTAACGGCGCCACCAGAAGCTGAAACAATTCCGCCATCAAAAGTAAAGCTATAAAAAGTTTGATTTACAGTATCTGGAATATAACTGCCTTGAACTTTAAGATTATCACCATCGCGACTAACAGTAAAAATATAACCAGGGAAAGGACTGGTTATCATAGTTTCGAGTGGCTGCACACCCTCCACTACGCAAACCTCCACACCTTTATACTGCTCCAGCTGAACCCGGGTCGTCGTTCCCCCTCTTCTGGTCTGACCAACATACTCTTTCGAACTATCACAAGAGCCTTTAGTGTAATCATCTTGAGGCATATTATAAAAATGCACTTTGTTAGTGAAAATTATGGAATCTCCCTTAAACCTTACCTCCATCCAGCTCTTACTATCAGCTCGTGCCGGCGAGGTTAACATCAGCAAGGAAAATACCAGCATAAAAGCAGCCAAAGCTGCACCTACTCGCACTACAAGCGCGCGCATTTTTAAAACCGCACTGTCCATAGCCTGCCTACCTTTGCTTTCAGATTTTCTTCTTAGATTGCCAGACAGCAATCCCTAGTCCACCCAGCGCCAGCACCCCTACCGCCGCAACAACCCCATAAATAATGGTGTCGTTACTGCTATCAGAGCCGACGGCGCTGCTAGTGACAGCTGAACTGGTTGCGCTAACTCCAGCTGCAGCCGCATTAGAAGTAGTCTCTTGCGGTTTAATTGCGTCACTAGCCGCAACGCTAGGAGAGCTAGTTGCAGCAGGAATGCCTGACTTAGAGGAGTTCAAAGGACTGGCAGTGCCTGAACTAGAAGGCTTGGCGCTAGCAGAAGCTTTAGTGCTGCCTACTACTTCAAATGTGGCATCATAGAGGCCTTTATTGCCAAATACAGTTGCAGTATTGCCGACGACATTAGCACTCGTTGCTGTGGTGATTCCGCCATCAAAAGTGAAACTATAGGTATCTGAATACTGAACCGTGTCGTGTGGCGCAACACCTTTTACCTTGATTTTTTCACCTTCGCGCAGCACACCGAAAAGTTCACTACGCGCGGTGCCGTTTAGCATTGCCTCAAGCGTTGCCTTGGATTCAACAGCGCAAACTTGCATGCCCTGATAGTGATCTAAATAGGCTCTGGTGGTTGTCCACCCCCATACGGTAGTGCCTACGTTTTTTTGGGCCTCGGTACATATATCTGCAGTGGCACCGTCGCCACCTTCACTTTCGGACATACGAGTTCTTGAGGTAGAAATTACCTCATCGCCGCTGAATCTTGTATTGTGCCAGCCGAGCATAGAAGCATGTGCTGGCGGGGCCAGCAACAGTAGAGAAAATGCCAGTACAAAAGCAGCTAAAACCGCACCTACTCGCATCGTAAGTGCACGGGCATTTAAAACCTCAGCGTTCATGGATTAACCCTAACCAGTTTTAAGCGGCTGACCACCCCCAAAACTCCCAATAGTTAGAGCTAGCATCCAGATTCAGCTAAAAATTAGGGCCGTAACCAAACTGGGGACCAACAGGTGGCCCGGGGTGCTTTTTCTTACGAGAACGCAACGCCAACAACACCGCCAAGGCAATAATTAGCACCACTGCTGCAGCAATAAACGCATAGAGCAGAGCGTTGTTACTTGAAGAGTTTGTGCTAAAGCCAGCAGCTAGATCATCAGCCTTATTATCGCCGGAAATAATATTTGCTGAACCGTTAGGGTCACCAACCACCTCGAAGGTGTCGGCACTTACCACAAAGGTGTTTCCCTCCACCTTGCCGCCGGTAGAAGAGACAATCCCGCCATCGAAGGTGATGCGGTATTCGATAGTTGAGTTCTCAGAGTACTCAGACCTGTCACTTTCAAGTTTTAGGTTTTTACCGTCACGAGCAACAGAAAAACCGTAGGTTTCATCGGTTGAAGTCTCGATCATCGAGTTAACCGTTAAGTTGCCCTCGATAACGCAAACTTCCATGCCGTTGTATTGCTCTAGTTCAATCCTAGTGATTTCACCATTTGCCCCAGTGCTAGAGCTGGTGGCGCTCTTATAGTTAGCGCACATGCTTTTAGTGGTCATGTATTCGCTGGAAACATGTGTTTTCATGACGTAAGAAACCTTATCGCCACTAAATTTCATGTCCACCCAGCTCTGCGTGCTCTCAGCGTGGGCAGGCGCAGCCGGCAGCAGCAAAGAAATGCCAGCATAAAAAGCGACAAAGCAGCCCCAGCACCAGCTGTAAACACACGCTCCCCGGCCACAAGCGCAGGTGCTCCCGCCGTAAAGTTACGTATCTGCGTCGCAAGCGCACGCGTAGACCTGTTAAGTACCGCCGCGAGCGCCCGCCTATGCGCGCCAAGTCCCGCCGCGAGCGCCCGCAGCCTAAAAGCATCTATGTTCATGACCCAACCCTAACCAGTTTCGGCTAGGCGGTCATATCCCCTGCGTAGAGGAGCATAAACGCACGCTTAGATGGCTTTGCTAGATCCCATAGCGGTCATATTTGCCTGGTTTTACACCTTTGCTTTGTTCTTGGCCGCTTGGGCTATAGGTGCCTACATTAGTTGGTTGGGCAGTTAGTTGTGCAGGCTGCGAGCGCTTTTTTGATGGGATAGCCAGGAAAACTACTAGGCCAACTACGGCTGCAACTATCACGCCGATCAGCGCGTAAATCAGGGTGTTTCCCGAGGAACCTGACTTGGTATCGTCAAAAGCTTGGTTTTTCGCGTTATCAGTGCCTGCAGCCTTGTTTTGGCTGGGTGCAGCAGAGGGAGTTTGGCTAGCTTTTCCGCTGCCTGGATTCCCCACTAACTCGTAGTCGCCAGTGTTGATGGTTATGGTGTTGCCATCTACTTTGCCACCCTCATGGGATACAATTCCGCCCGCGAAAGTGAAGCTATGTACGATATTTCCCTCATAAGTGACAGCAGAAGTGACTGACCCAGTTACGCGCACATTGTCACCGTCGGCTTTAAGAACAAAACCGTAGTGGCCGTCTCCTTGCAGGGCCTTCTTAAGCGAGCCAACCCCCTCGACAGCGCAAACTTCTATGCCTTGGTACTGCTCAACTTCTGCCTTGGTTACTTCTGCACCCAGGTAATTGACTTGCTTTGCGTGAGTAGAGTCTTTAGTGCATATGCTTCTGGTAGATTCACCGTTTTGCTCAAGAGCATGGGTTTTTGCCGATACGTATATTTTGTCCCCATCTATTTTCACATGCGTCCATATGCGCATGCTGTCATAGGCGTGGGCGGGGGTAGTCGGCACTAGCAGGGAAAACGCCAGCATAAAAACCGCCAAAACCGCCCCTACGCGAGCTACAAACCCACGCACCGCCAGCGCACTATTCCGCGCCCCAACATCTGCTGATAGCCCCGCCGCGAGCGCTTGTCTCCACACTTTCGCCACGCGCGTGCGGACATTAGAAACAACTGTGTTCATGGCTTAAACCTTAGTCATTTTCACCCTTTGATAGCCACTAAATTCCCACCTACAGTACGTTTTACGTAAAACAGCCGACGACGTCGTCACAGCTGCTGCCTTTACGTTGCGTTACGCTGCAGTCCCACTAAAAACAACCAGGCCACATTACCCACCCATATATATAGGCAACCAGGGCCGGTTACCCGACCCTGGTTGGATAGAAGGATTACTTGCTGACGTCTCAGACGCCCTGACCACCCTGAGCGTTAGGGTTGTAAGGCTGCTGAGGGTTAGGCTGCTGGGGCACACCAGGCTGCTGCGCGCCAGGCTGGGGGGCGCCAGGAGCTGCCTGACCCTGAGGGTACTGACCCGGCTGAGCGGCGTAAGGAGAAGCGAACTGCTGAGGCTGGGCCTTCTTCTTGGAACGCATGACGAAGAAACCACCAGGCCGATGCCACCACCAATTACCGCACCGATCAGTGCATACATCAGAATGCTGGAGCCGCCACCGGGCTTACCTACAACCTCGAACTTAGTATCGGTGGTAACGAAGGTGTTACCTTCAACCTTACCGCCGTTGGAAGAAACGACGCCGTCATCGAAGGTGAAGCGGTACTCGATATCGCCGACAGAGGCGAAGCGGTTGCTGGAGGTGCTCTTAATGGTTAGCTTGTCGCCATCACGCTTGATAGAGAAACCGAAAGCGGAGGAAGAGTTATCCTCATTCAGCTTGCCCTCTGCCTCGATGACACAAACTTCTACACCCTTGTACTGTTCTATCCCAGACTTGGTGACTTTACCGTCAGAGCTCGTGGTAGCCGATTTTTTCATTGCATCGCAAATTGTCTTGGTGGAGCCATACTCACTGGGAGCGTGCATCTTCAGTGAGATAGCCACATTTTCACCACTGAATTTCATGCCAAGCCATACCTTGAAGCTGTCAGCGTGAGCCGGAGAAGTAACTCCTAGCAGCGAAAAGGCCAGCACAAAAGCAGCTAGTGCGGCGCCTACGCGTGCAATCATCGCACGGGGGTTAACGTTAATAGCGTTCATGCCTCAACCTTATTAGTTTTTATCTGTTCAGGCACAATCTGGTTGTTTTCTTTCAAAACAAGACCAGGGCCGGGGGTAACTCGGCCCTGGTCTTGAGAAGAAAGCGTTAGCTAGCCGTTGTAGCCCTGCTGGCCATAGCCCTGGTTGTTTTGGCCGTATCCTTGCTGTCCGTAGCCCTGCTGACCATAGCCTTGAGGTTGTTGGCCATAAGGCTGGGCCTGCTGGCCATAGCCCTGGGACTGCTGACCGTAAGGCTGAGCCTGCTGACCGTAAGGCTGAGCCTGCTGTCCGTAACCGGGCTGCCCATAGGCCTGTTGCCCGTAGCCCTGGGGCTGGCCATAACCCTGCTGGCCGTAAGGCTGACCGTAGCCACCATACTGAGGCTGGGGCTGCTTCTTAGAACGCATTACGAAGAAGACGGCCACCCCAGCACCGATCACAACTACCAGTCCGATCAGCACAAACATCAGCATGTTGGAGCCACTACCAGGCTTACCTGTCACCTCAAAGCTACCGCTATTGGCAATGAAGGTGTTTCCGTCAACCTTGCCGCCACTAGAAGAAACCACCCCACCATCAAAGGTGATACGCACCTCCGTGCTGACACTCGAGGAGGTGAAGGAGCCGCCGCTGCCTTTAACCTTGATATTGTCACCATCACGGGTAACAGAGAAACCAAGCGATGAACCTGATTTGTCTACTACCTCGCTGAGGCTCCCACTGCTTTCAATGGTGCAAACCTCAACGCCCTCGTACTGTTCTACCTCAATCTTGTCAACTTTTCTGCCGATCTTCGTTGAGTTGGCCTCGCTCTTGCTCTTCTCACAGAGACTCTTAGTAGACACCCCATACTGCTCGGGAACGTGTATTTTAAGTGACAAAGACACATCTTCTCCGCTGAATTTAAGCTCCGTCCAGGTCTTCGCATCGTCAGCGTGAGCTGGGGAAACCATAGTCAGTAAAGAAAGCCAGCACAAAGGCAGCTAAAGCAGCGCCTACACGCGCCAAAACTGTGCGCGGGTTGAAAGTAACAGCGTTCATGAATCCAATCCTAATGCCATTGCCACGTCATTCGCCTCATTTTTAAGGGGATCAATCCCTAGCGCCATCAGCGCATACTGGCTGCCTTTACCGGTACAACACAAGGTCAGGCCACACTGCAGTGCTCCCCCATGCCTGCCGCGCAGCCCGCGCAAGGGATGCACTCACGGCCTGGGCTGGTTAGCCTCATGCGCACGTGCCGCGCAGCCCGCGCCAGGGATGCACAGTAATTACAACAATGGCGCAGCCTAAGCTGCGCCATTGTTTGTAAACACCGTTAGTTAGCGGTACATATCCTCAAAGCCTGAACCTTCAAGCTTGTAGTAGTAGTAGCCGTCTTCACCCGGGTAGTAGGCAACCCCGTCCTGGTAGTACAGGCCGTTGGGGTGGTAACCATCCTCAATGGTTTCTTCAGCCGCGTTGGGGGCCTGCTCATATGTGGGCTCTACATAGTCCTCGTCGCCGGCGCCAGAGTCATAGACCCCGCCCTCTACGTAGGATTCGTAGCCTCCGCTTTCGTAAACGCCCTGCTCAGCTGCAGCAGCATAAGTGGCAGCCATAGCGGCGTCGTTATCAGCATTAGCCGTGTGGATTAGCGGTACCCCGGGGATGCCAGCCGCAGGAATCTCAGATTCGCTGATTGGGGCAATTTCAGACAAAGAAACCGTCTGGCCCTGCGGGTCAGGGATCTGACCGGCTGCAATAGCCGCCTTAGTAGCCAGGCTTTCCTTGACGCGCTTGTAAATGCGCACGCTGCCCAGCCACAAAATACCGGCCAGGATCAGGCAGGAAGCAATACCCAGCACCCACCGCGTCACATGCTGTAGGGCAAGCGAGGGAACCGTGCCAACTACCTCAAAGGAGGTAGCACCCTTTTTAGGAACAGCGGTAGAGCCGTTAACGTCGGCGTTCTTGTAGGAAATAATCTTGCCGTCGTACTTAACCGTCACGTGAGAGACGATCAGCTGGTTAGAAATAGCGATGTAGCGAGGGATAGACACCTTCACGCGGTGGTCTTTGTCGGTGCTCATGTTGAAGCCACCGAACTGCGTAAGCGCAGCCGGACCAGCACCGTTTTGGAAAGCGCCCTCTACCTTGGCTTCACATACCTCACGACCATTGCGCTTACTTACCCAGGTAACCACCTTGGCGTTGTGAGTGGTGGTTCCCTTGTTTTTATCTGCACCTCTTTGAATAGTTTGGCAGATGGTAGCTGGTTTCAAACCAGTGTGCGAACCGGGCGCAAACGCGAAGTCAAGCACCGCGTAGTTTTCGCCCTTTACGTTAACGTTAAACCAAATCTCATTGGGCTGTGAGGTTTCAGCTTGAACCTCAGAGACGCTTAGCGGCGCCATGAAAACCAGCAGCCCCGCCGCTAAAGCCGCAAGTACACGGCTAGTTACAGACTTGTAGTTAAGGGTGTTCACGGGTTCCAGCTAGCAGCTTCAGTCAACTAACGAGTGGCGAGAAATTGTGGCTTCACGCCCTGCTCCCACACCAATGGCAGAGATTCGCACCCCAGCCAACTGTTCGATTCGTTCCACGTAACGCTGGGCATTAAGCGGCAAATCCTCGAATTTACGCACGCCAGTGATGTCTTCACTCCAGCCGGGCAGCTGCTCGTAGATGGGCTTGGCGTGGTGGAAGTCAGACTGGGTTAGGGGCATTTCGTCCCAGCGCACGCCGTCGACGTCGTAAGCCACACATACCGGAATGGTGTCGTGCCCGGTGAGCACGTCCAGCTTGGTCATCACTAGGTCAGTTAGGCCGTTAACGCGCGCTGCGTAGCGGGTGACGACGGCGTCGTGCCAGCCACAGCGACGGGCCCGGCCGGTGGTCACGCCATACTCTCCACCTTCGGCGCGCAGACGCTCACCCATTTCGTCGTTTAGCTCTGTGGGGAAGGGACCTTCACCTACGCGAGTGGTGTAGGCCTTAACCACACCGATGACGCGGTTAATACGGGTGGGGCCCACGCCGGTGCCAGTGCAGGCACCGCCGGCGGTGGGGTTAGAGCTGGTCACGAAGGGGTAGGTGCCGTGGTCAATGTCTAGCATGGTGGCCTGGCCGGCCTCGAACAGCACCGTCTTGCCCTCGTCTAGGGCCTTGTTTAGCAGCGTGGAGCAGTCCACCACCATGGGACGCACACGCTCGGCGTAGCTGAGCAGCTCGTCAGCAACCGCGTCAGGGTCGATCGCGTTACGCTTGAAAATCTTGGTTAGCAGACCGTTTTTCTGGTCCAGTGCGGAGTGGACCTTTTGGCGCAAGATGGACTCGTCAAACAGGTCCTGGATACGGATGCCGATACGGTTCATCTTGTCGGCATAGGTGGGGCCAATGCCACGGCCGGTGGTACCCAGCTGGCGGGCCCCCAGGAAACGCTCAGTGGCCTGGTCAAGCACCCGGTTGTAGGAGGGGATCACGTGGGCGTTGGCGCTGATCAGCAGCTTGGAGGCGTCCTTGCCGCGCGAGGTGATTTCCTCGATTTCGCTAAAAAGCACCTCTAGATCAATCACTACCCCGTTGCCGATAACTGGAGTTACTCCCTCAGTTAGCACACCGGCCGGCAGTAGGTGGAAAGCAAATTTTTCCCCGTCAATAACTACGGTATGACCAGCGTTGTTACCGCCGTTGAACTTGACTACGTAGTCAACATTCTGACCTAGCTGATCGGTTGCCTTGCCTTTTCCTTCGTCGCCCCACTGGGTTCCGACGACTACGACACCTGGCATTGAAAACTCCTATAAACGGCAAACGCCGCGTTGACCACACGACTGCATCAGTCTAGCGGCCCTATAGGCAGATTTCTACATTTTGCCGTTACTATACCGTTTTATTTTGTTTTGGCAAGCACCTACTGTGGTGTCCACCCTACCCCCAACCTCACTGCACATATTGTGACCTGCGGGAATACTTTTTTGTTTGGTTTGGTTGGATCTAGTGTCATCACCTGACATATGGCGACGGCGCCAGGAAGGTCCCCGACGCCGTCGCCACACTTTTTGGCTTAAAGCCACGTTTTATGCACGCTTCTTACACGCGCCTGAGTTGAGTGCGCTTGAGCTGAACGCTCCTGAGCTGGGTGTGCTCAAGTTGGGCCCGCTCACTTTAGGAACTCGCGCACCTCATCAGCACTGGCGTAGGAGGCCTGCGCGCCCACCTTGGTGGTGGAGCAGGCCGCTACCGCCGCAGCCAGAGTGGCGCCGTCGGCCAGTGAGATACCCGCAGCCAAAGCCGATAGCAGCGTGCCCATGAAAGAGTCTCCAGCACCAGTGGTGTCTACCGGGTTGACCTTAAAAGCTGCCACCCATTCGAGGCGCCCATCTTCATAGATCAGAGAGCCGGCTCCACCCAGGGTGAGCACCCCACGCTTAACGCCAGTAGCCATAAAAGCCTTAGCTACCTGCTCTAGATCTGCGGTATCTACGCTTTGCCCACTGACCAGCGCCAACTCGTGCTGGTTGACGATCAGCACATCGGTTAGCTCCAGCAGTTCGGGTGAGAGTTGACGGGCCGGGGAAACATTGAGGACCACAGGCACGCCAGCCTCGTGGGCGCAGCGCGCTGCAGCGGTAACAGTTTCCAGGCTTACCTCCAGGCACAATCCCAGGGCCCCAGCCTCAGCGATTACCTGTGCTTTCTCAACCACATCAGCCGGAGTGAGGGTGGCGTTGGCACCAGCTGAGATCACAATGGTGTTCTCAGCAGCGGCGTCCACAGTAATCATGGCGGTGCCGGTAGCCACTTCACGCTCATAGACGTGGCGGGTGTCTACCCCCTTTAAAGCCAAGGATTCAAGCAGCAACTGGCCGTTGCCGTCGCGCCCAACCGCACCAATCATGGTGGTGGGTACCCCCAGCAAGGCAGCCGTGGCGGCCTGGTTGGCGGATTTACCACCCGGCAAGATGCGCAGGTCTGAGCCAACCACAGTTTCACCCGGGCCAGGTAGGCGCTGGGTGGTTACAGTTAGGTCCGCGTTCAGGGAGCCTAAAGCCACCACCGGGGCACCTAAACGGTCTAATGCCTCCAGGGCGCGGCCACGATCAGCTACGCTCATGCCGCCGTCTCCTTTTCAACTGCCGGAGCGGGGATCAGCAGCGAGCTAGCAAAAGCCAAGGCCAGCAGCACCAAACCGGTGATAACCGCCCCCCTGGAAACCGCCTAGGCCGTTACCTAGCGCCACCGAGACTGCCGGCAAAATCGCGAAGGAGATACCCGCGCCCAGGTTGAAGGCACCAGCGTTAAGGCCAGGCAGGTAGCCGGGGTTGTCGCTGGGAGAAAGCACCACACCTAGGCCGTTGAGCATAATGTTGCTCATACCGGCGTAGGTGATACCCACAAACACGTTAACTGCCAGCAGCAGCACCGGGGTGGCACTTGGAGAAATCACAAATCGCGCCCAAGCCAATCACCGTGCCCAGCAGGCCCACGCGCAGCACCTTACGATAGCCAAAGCGACCGGCCAGGGTACCAGATACCGGGCCCATTAGTAGGCCGGCAATGGCGTAAGGGGTCAGGGTCCAGAAGGAGACGACGTCGGGGCTAAGGCCCGGCCCGTAATCAGTGTCCTGAGCTAGACCCGGCACCAAACCGGTCATAACCGCAAACACGCCGGTCATGGTAAGGGTAGTGGTCAGCAGCAGGGCCCAGGTGGAACGCGACTTGAGGTAGACGGTAGCCACCAGGGGCTGGCTGGTGTACTTCTCCTGAATCCAGAAAGCCATCCCAGACATGGCTGCCAGCAAGAACAGGACCGCCACCATCACAAAGTTAGCCTTGGCGAGTCTAGCTAGCTCATTGAAGATAGTTAGCAGCGCGCCTACCCCCACCACCAGAGCAATGGTGCCAGTCCAGTCCATACGGTGGTTACCGGGCACCAGGGATTCATCAGTCAGGAAGGCCACTGCCACCGCCGCCAACACGGCGATTACAGCCATAGTCCAAAATACTGAGCCGAAACCAAAGTTTTGGGCTAGCCAGCCACCAGCCAGGGCGTCCACACCCGCAATACCGCCATTTACGGCGGTAATTACGCCTAGCAGGGTGCCGTAACGCTTGGGGTCAGGCACGGCCACGCGCAGCATAATCAAGCACACGGGCACGGTCGGCCCGGCCACGCCCTGAATCACGCGCCCCACAAACAGCAGCGCCATTGAGCCGGTCATGCCGGCCAGCGCGGAAAGCGCGCAGCCCACGGCGGTTAGCGCCATCATGCCGGTTAGTAGTTTGCGCCGCCCGATCATGTCACCTAGGCGGGGCAGGAACAGGCTAAATAGCGCAGCAGCCGTGAAGAACACGGTCTGGGTTAAGCCGATTACGTCGTCGGTGGTTTTTAGCTCCTTGGCCATAAGCCTCAGAGCCGGCGAGAGCATTGAGGCATTGAGCTGGAAGGCAAAGCAGGCCACCAGAAATGCGGTCATAACCGCCGCAGTTGAGCGTTTAGTGGCGCTCATTTGCCACTTTCCTTGGCGGCTAGATCCTTCTGTACGCGGTCAATGGAGTCGATTACCAGATCCCAGAAGCGGTCAAAGTCCAGCTTGGTGGCGGCCTGGGTGTGGCAGTCAGGCCCGGCGGGGGCGCGGAAGTCAGCTACGGTCATGCCGGTGGTGAGCGTGCCGTTGAGTTCCACGTCGATGGGGACCTTAACAGTTTCCACAATTTGCGGGTCGATCAGGTAGGCCACGGTGCATGGGTCGTGTACCGGCGGGAACTTAAAGCCTTGGGCGTCCTGGTAGGCCTTGCGGAAGAAGGTGAATAGGCCCAGCACAAATTCGGCTACCGGCCCGCCCAGGTCAGCGATCTTGGCGGAGATATCGTCAGTGGCTAGGGCCTGGTGGGTTAGGTCCAAGCCAACCATGGTTACCGGCCAGGGCTCGTTGAAAACAATGTGGGCTGCCTCGGGGTCAACCTTGATGTTGAATTCGGCTACGGCAGACCAGTTGCCTACGTGGTAGCCGCCGCCCATTAGTACCACTTCACGCACACGCTCTACGATGCGCGGTTCTTTGCGCACGGCTAGGGCGATGTTGGTTAGCGGGCCGGTGGGCACCAGGGTGATCTCGCCGGGTGCGTGAGACATGATGGTTTCGATGATTACGTCGACGCCGTGGCGTGGGTCTAGGGCTACAGGTTCAGGTAGCTCGACGCCGTCGAGGCCGGAATCGCCGTGGCAGTCCGGGGCGGTTTCTACCGGGCGCAGTAGCGGGCGGGTGCAGCCTGCCGCTACCGGGACGTCCTGCATCCCGTAGACGGTGGCTAGGCTTAGAGCGTTGTTGGTTACCTTTTCTAGGGTTTGGTTGCCACCAACTGTGGTAACAGCCAGTAGCTCAATGTTGGGGTTGGCGTGCGCCAGCAGCATGGCGACAGCGTCGTCGTGACCTGGGTCGCAGTCGAGGATAATCTTCCTAGACATTAGGTCTTGTGCCTCTCAATTGTGGCGGGTGGGGTCACAATATTCTACACAAATATAAATAATGTGCCCCAGGTAATATTACCTAGGGCACATTTATTAGTCAGAGACTAAGCGTTAGTTGCCTTAGTGGCAGCTAGTTAGCTCAGCGACGGGCGGAGCCGACGGAGCCTAGACGCTCACAGGCCTCAACCACGCGGGCAGCCATGCCGGTCTCGGCAGCCTTACCCCAAGCGCGCGGGTCGTAGAACTTCTTTGTTGCCGACCTCGCCGTCAACCTTGAGGACGCCGTCGTAGTGCTCGAACATGTGAGCAGCAATCGGGCGGGTGAACGCGTACTGGGTGTCAGTGTCAACGTTCATCTTGATAACACCGTTGCGTACGGCGGTAGCAATTTCCTCGTCGGTGGAGCCGGAGCCACCGTGCATGACTAGGTCGAAGGGGCTCTCCTTGCCAACACGCTTGCCGACCTCAGCCTGGATCTCACCCAGCAGCTCGGGACGCAGCTTGACGTGACCGGGCTTGTAGGAGCCGTGCACGTTACCGAAGGTCAGAGCGGTGGTGTAGCGGCCGTTCTCGCCTAGGCCCAGGGCCTGGACAGCGGCGTAAGCGTCGTCAGCGGTGGTGTAGAGGTTAGCGTTCTCTTCACCCTTGATGCCGTCTTCCTCGCCACCTACAGCACCGATCTCGATCTCGAGGATGGTGTGAGCAGCCTTGGAGCGGGCCAGCATGTCCACGGCGATCTGGATGTTGTCCTCTAGGGTCTCAGCAGAGCCGTCCCACATGTGGGAGTTGAACATGGGCTCTTCGCCGCGCTTGACCTGCTCGGCTTCGATGTCCAGCAGCGGGATGACCCAGTCAGCCAGCAGCTTCTTGGGGCAGTGGTCGGTGTGCAGACCGACAACACCGGGGTACAGGTCGCCGACGGCGCGAGCGTAGGCAGCGAAAGCGATGGAGCCGCGCACGCGGTCTAGACGAGAGGAGCCGGACCAGTAAGCAGCGCCACCGTTGGAGATCTGGATGATACCGTCAGACTCGGCCTCGGCGAAGCCCTGCAGCGCAGCAGATAGAGTCTGAGAAGAAGTAACGTTGATAGCCGGGACGGCGTACTTGCCGGCCTTGGCGCGGTCAATCATGTCCGCGTAAGTTTCCACGGTTGCAATAGCCATTGCAAATCCTCCTGGTTGTGTTTCACTAAACAGTGGTGCTTCTATTCTGGCACGTTTTAGCGCTAATTGGTACGCGCAAATACCGTCAGCCTGTGCAAATTCAGTTAAAAGGGTGCACTTTGTCCATGTTGCATGATCCAGGTATGCATAGCGATAGCTGCTGCCGCTGAAACATTAATGGACCGGGTAGAGCCGTATTGGCCAATACGTAACTGGCGTTTGCAGTGCTCAAGTAGGGCCGGGCTGATGCCTTCGCCTTCACTGCCCACCACCAGCATAGCGTCAACCGGCAGTGAGGTTTTTTCTATCAGTTCACTGCCCGGGCCGTTGTCGATAGCTAGTAGTTCCAGGTTGTTTTCCTGGGCCCAGCGCACCAGATGCTCGGGCGTAGGGTGATGGTAGACACGCAGGTAACGGTCAGTGACCATGGCGCCGCGTCGGTTCCAGCGGCGCTTGCCCACCACATGCACTCCGCCCACATTAAAAGCGTTAGCGGTGCGCACGATTGAGCCGATGTTTAGATCGTGGCTGACATTTTCGATCGCGATATGTAGGCCGTGGGCGCGCGATGCCATATCGGCTTTAATGGCCTGCCATTTCCAGTAGCGGTAGGGGTCCACTACGTTGCGTCGATCGCCGTGTTCTAGCAGCTCATGGTCCCAGTGGTCACCTTCAGGCCAGGGCCCCTGCCAAGGCCCCACCCCCACTTCTCGCTCTTGGTCTGGGGTTACTTGCGCTAAATAGGCGACGACGCCGTCACTGGCTTCGGTGACGACGCCGTCCTCGTTTTCGTAACGGCTCATGCCTTATCCTCTAGCTCCAATACCTTGGCGTCTTTGGGCTTTTTGTAAGTGCCTTTACGCTTGAGCTTGTCGGCTAGGAAGTACTGGCTGGAGGCGCGCCCGGCGCTGCGAGCTACTGCCGTGAGCGGGCCGTGGCACAGGAAGTTGTAGGTGGGCACCATAGCGTTGTAGTCGCGCCGGGCCTTGGCTACGGCCTTGTCAGCTTTCTTTAGGCGCTTGTAGGCCAGGCGGTATTCGCGCTCTTTGTTGCGGTTAACGGCGCGCACGCTTTCCACAATGCGACGCAAAATCAGGGTGATGTCGTCTTCATAGTTGGCGCGTAGCAGCGGCTGGTTTTCCTGCTCAGCTAGGGCAATAGCCTCATTTAGGGCGCTCATGTCTCCTGGCGCCAGGGCACCGAGTTTGTCTGCTTCACGCGCTAGTTTTTTGGCGCGGCGGTGGCGCCTAGAGAGGGTCTCTTCAACGTCAGACCAGTTGTGGTCCAAACGCTCCCCCAATGAACGTACCTGCACGCGAGCCACCACAATGATGGCTACCCACAGCAGCAGTAATAAACCTCCGCCAATGAACAAAGCGATGGTTCCGGTGGGGTTAGAGTCCATTGTTCCTCCTTGGGATTGGGCACCAACCACTAGTTTAGCCTGACCTGACTTAGGCGGCAGCCTTGGCGGGCGCTGGGTTGTTAAAACCTAGCGCCCGCCAAGGGGCCAGTATTACTCCAGGTCTAGGTCTTCTAGACCAAGGGCATATAGGTAGGGCAAATCAGCGGCTTCAATGCGTTCGCGAGCGCCAGTGTTGCGGTCTACGACCACGGCCACAGCCAACACCTGCGCGCCGGCTGCGCGTAGCGCCTCTACCGCCTGGATGGGTGAGCCGCCGGTGGTGGAGGTGTCTTCCAAAACCACTACGCGTTTGCCTTCGACAGACGGGCCTTCGATCTGGCGTTTCATGCCGTGATCTTTGGCGGCCTTGCGCACTACGAATGCGTCTAGGTCTAGGCCGCGTGCGGCGGCGGCGTGCAGCATAGCGGTAGCTACCGGGTCAGCACCCATGGTTAGGCCGCCGACGGCGTCTACCTCATCTACGCTGAAGCCGTTTTCTTCCAGCAGATCCAGCATTACATGCCCGATCAGCGGGGCGGCTTCGTGGTGGAGGGTGGCACGGCGCATGTCCACATAGAAGTTGGATTCAAGCCCTGAGGCCAGGGTGACTTTGCCACGTACTACGGCCAGTTCGTTGACTAGCTCAGCTAGGCGGGCGCGGTTGGAGTCGTTGGTGGTGATAGCCATGGAGTTTTCAGTTTCCTAAATATTCAACGACGGCGTCGTAGTCGGGTTCTTGCTTGATTTCGGGTACTAGCTGCACATAGCCAACGGTGCCGTCAGGCTCGATTACTACGACGGCGCGTGCCAGCAGCCCGCTTAGCGGCCCCTGGGCCATGGTTAGGCCGTAGTGTTGGCCAAACTTGGAGCGGAAACCGGAGGCGGTAGCGACGTTTTCAATACCTTCAGCGCCGCAGAAGCGCCCCTGGGCGAAAGGTAGGTCATTGGATACGCACAGCACCACGGTGTTGTCGAGGCCGCCGGCCAGCTTGTTGAAGTGGTGCACACTGGCGGCGCATACACCGGTGTCGATGGAGGGGAAGATGTTTAGCACTACGCGCTTGCCGGCGTAGTCGCCTAGTTTGATGGGGCTTAGGTCGTTGGCCACCAGCTCACAGGTGGGAGCGGGGCTGCCTACCTGGGGTAGCTCGCCAACGGTAGTTACTGGGGTACCTGCTAGGGTTACAGTTGCCATAGCTAAATTATGTCTCTCAGTAGTGGGTGGCGGCCACCCTTGAGGCGCCCACGAAATAGCGCACCCCGCAGCGCGGCAGGCGGCGCAGCACAGCCTCGCTAAGGGCGTAGCGTAGTGAGGGCACGCAGTAGACGCGCCCTTTACGGACAGCGTCTAGGGCTTGGCTTACCAGGTATTGGCTTTCTAGCCACACGAATTTGGGCCATTGGGTGTCGTCGATGTGGGCGGCGGCATGGAAACCGGAGCGGGTTAGGCCCGGCAGTAGCACGGTGGCGGTGACGCCGGTGCCCGCCAGCTCGGTGGAAAGTGACTCGGTGAAGGTAGCTACCCAGGCTTTGTGGGCGCTGTAGGTGCCCATGACGGTGCGGGCGGCTACTGAGGCTACGTTCAAGATAGCGCCGTGACCGCGTGGAATCATTACGTCGGTGGCGGCGCGGCTAAGTTCCATCACGGCCCGCACCATTACGTTTAGGGCGTCTAGTTCGCGTCCCATATCACCGTCGATAAAGGATTGCCCCAACCCAAAGCCAGCATTGTTAACTAGCAGCCCGATTGGGGGCAGCTGGGTGGAACGGATACGCTCAGCTACCGCGTCAACACCCGCCTGAGTGGATAGGTCTGCGGCCAGCACCTCCACCTTGACACCGGCTAGGTTGTGGATTTTGGCTGCGATTTCTTCTAGTTTTTGCCGACGCCGGGCCACCAGTACGAGGTTGTGTTGCGCCTCGGCTAACTGCCAGGCAAATTCGAGGCCGATCCCCTCGCTGGCACCGGTAATAAGTGCTGTTCCCATAAGTTGAGGTTACCAGCCAACGCTGGGCCGAGGCCGGTAAGGACGCGAGCAACGAAACGAAGCTTGACTCAGTACTTAACCTGGCGCAGCGCTCACCCCTGGGGTAGCTACCAAGCCCGGCGCACCCATCACAGCCTGCACAGCTGCCAAGCCTGCAGGGACGCAACATTTAAAGGTAAGTCGGGCGGCGCCGTCGTCGTCGACTAAAAGTGGGTATAAAAAGGCGGTGGCCCGCACGTTAGGGGCGAATGCGAGCCACCGCAGCTCAGCCAGCTGCGGAAAACATGGGGGTACATCGCAGCTGCTGAGGTCTCTATTATCAGCCTTTAACCGACCCCGCTGCAAGTCCGGATTGCCAGTATCGCTGCAAGAATAGAAACAGTGCCATCAAAGGCAGTACCCCGAAGAGCGCACCTTGCAAAACCGCCCCATAAGTTGGGCTGAAGTAGCTCATCATGCCATACAAACCGAGGGTGACCGGCTTGAGCTGCTCATTGTTGGTAACCATCATCAACGGCAACAGGAAGTTGTTCCAGGTAGCCACAAAGATAAACAGGAAAATGGTGACCATAGCCGGGGCCAGCAGCCGCAGCACCATGGTGAAGAAGATGCGGCTTTCACCGGCGCCGTCGATACGGGCGGCCTCCAGCAGCTCGTCGGGCACAGAAGTTTGGGCATACATGCGCCCCAAGAATACCCCAAATGGGCTAACGCAGCTAGGCAAAATAATTGACCAGATAGTGTCAGTTAGCCCCAGTGAGTGCATCACAATGTAGAGCGGAATGGTTAGCAGTGCGATCGGCAGCAGCAAACCAGCCATAACCACCAGCTGCAACACATTACGACCAAAGAACTTAAATTTAGCCATGCCATATCCAGCCATCACCGAAACCAGGGTGCCAATAGCGCCAGCAGCGGTAGAGTACAGCACTGAGTTAGCTACCCAACGCCAAAAGTGGCCGTTGGTGGTGCCCATCAGCTTTTGATAGTTCTCAGCTGCGGCGTTGTGCGCAAACCATAGGCCGTTAGAATCGCCTAGATCCGCGTTAGTTTTAGTGGAAGAAATAATCAACCAGTAAATCGGGAATAGGAAGTAAACTAATACCGCCACCAAAACCACCCAGGTGACGATTTTGGCGAAACGGCTTGGTTCCAAAGAACGCGACCAAGCGTTACGCGAAACCCGATAAACGCGGCCATCTTCTAGGTGCGCAAATTCTGTTTTATTTAGTAGCTCAGCCATCAGCGCTTACCCCGAGTCTGTACGAAGGCATATACCGCCGCCAATAGTGCGGCAATAATGGCCATAGTCATGGAAATAGCAGAAGCCATATTGGGGTTACCGGGTGAGGTCATCATGGTGGAGTAGGCCATCATCATGGGGGTGTAGCTGTTACCCATCCACGACTGCCCGGCGCGCATCACCGTAGGCTCATTGAACAGCTGGATTGTGCCGATAATTGATAGCAGCACGGTCAGCAAGGCGGCATTTGTCAGCATCGGCACCTTGATCTTCATGGCCACCTGGAAACCAGAGCAGCCGTCAAGGCGGGCAGCCTCATATAGATCAGTGGGGATAGCTTTCAGCGCAGCCAGGAACACCAGCATGTTGTAGCCGGTGAAAGTCCAGGTGGTCATATTGGCCATGGAGGCCAAAATGATGTTTTTGTCGAAGAAATTAATGGGGATGACACTGGCTAGCGGTGAAAGCTGGGGGCTGTACAGGTACATCCACATCATGGCAGCCACCACGCCGGGAATGGCGTAGGGCAAAAAGTAACCCAAACGGAACACGGTGGGGCGTTTGAGCAGGTAGGAGTCCAGCACTAGGGCCAGAGCCAGGGCGGCGATAATCATGAAAGGAATCTGGAACAGGCCAAAGAGCATTACCCGCCCCATGCCTTGCCAGAACTGTTCGTTGGTAACTACCGCAACATAGTTGTCTAAGCCAACGAATTTGGTGATTTGCTTGCCGCCACCATACAACCCTCCCGCTGTGGTGGTCTTAAAGAAGGATTGGTAGATCGAGACAATAATTGGGACAATAAATGTCAGGCCGAAAAGAATTGTGAAGGGGGCACTAAAAGCCCACCCATAACGCAAATCGCGTAATTTGCGGGCACGGATTGTCGCCTTATTTTCTGTATACGAGCTCGCAGCTGACATTTTCATCTCCTCCCCTTAATTAGGTGCGTAATGCAGCGCGAATTAGGCGCGCGCTTGTAGCGCACAAGCAAATAGTGCTGCCAGCGCCGTGCCGGCTAACTGGTTATGAAAGTTTTAAAGCGTTAAAAATGCGGTTGCAGCAGGCGGGGGTGCTAGCAAACATGCCAAGCACCCCCGTTTTAGGCTGCGAATCAGGCTACGCCGATGTTCTTTTCCTTCAGGGTGGAAACAGACACCGTCTGAGCGGTGGTCAAAACGTCTTCAACCTTGGCAGAGCCGCTGGTGACCTTACCGCCGGGCTCCTTCATCTTCTCGGTTACGGTGAACCAAGTGGGGATGTAGGGGAAGTCGGTGACCATGGTGTTGTTGGCTTCGGCAAGGAAGCCGTAGACGTCCTGGCCGCCCCAGAGCTTCTTCATGGCTGCAGGGGTCTCAGGCTTGGCGGTGGTAGCGGCTACTACCAGACCCTGGGAGACCAGTGCGGGCACCTGGGTGTTGAACCAGTCAGCGAACTTGAGGGCTTCTTCCTTGTGCTTGCAGCCCTTGATGACGGCGACGGCGGAACCACCGTCAGCACCGGTAACCTTCTTGCCGTCCTCGGTGGGTAGGTAGGTGACCTGCCAGCTGGTGGCGTCCTTACCTAGGTCGCCGAGCATGAAGCCGGGCTCCCAACCAGCGGCAACGGTACCGATAATGGTGCCGTCCTTGAGCTTGGCGATCCACTCCTTGCCCCAGCGCCCGTCGGCGAGCTTGAGGGCCAGGCCTTCGTCGTTTAGTTCCTGTAGGAAGGTGGCTACCTTCTTGGAGGCGGCGTCGGTGACCTCTACCTTCCACTTGTCGCCTTCAGGCTTGTACCAGTGGGCGCCGGCAGCGGCGGCCTGACCGGAGATCTGGTAGCCAACCTCGTCCTGCTGCCAGGTGGCAATGTACTTGCCCTTTTCCTTGGCCTTCTTGGCGGCTTCCTTCAGTTCAGCCCAGGTGGTGGGGGCCTTGATGCCGATGGCGTCGAAGGCGGCCTTGTCGTAGACGTATACCAGCGGGCCGGTGTCCTGAGGCAGACCAACTACCACGTCACCGAGCTTGCACTGGCCCATGGGACCTGCTGCGAAGTGCTTTTCGTAGCCGGCAGCCTTGATTTCCTTGGCTACGTCTTCTAGGGAGCCTTCTAGGTATACGGAGGCGATTTCACCGTAGCCAACCTGGGCTAGGTCGGGGGCGTTGCCAGCCTTCACTGCCTGGGCGATCTTTGCGTAAGACTCAGAGGCCTGGCCGTCAAACTTCTTGACGTTTACGTGGATGTTGGGGTTTTCCTTGTTCCACTGGTCGACGACGGTCTGCACCTTGGTCATACCGTCCTTGTCGGGCAGGCGGTGCCAGTAGTTGATTTCTACCTTGCCACCAGATGACTTATCGTCTTTGCCGCTACATGCAGCTAAGGTCGCCAGGATAGCGGTAGCGGAAGCACCAACCAGGGCCTGGCGGCGAGTAATGCTGAGGGTTCGCATTTAGTTCTCTCCTTTGAGTATGCGCTAGGGGCGGCGCATATTCTGTAACCGCGCTGCGGTAGCAGCGTTGCTCTTGTCACTTAGATTAATAACTGCCCCCACTCAAGTCAAACGAAATCGAACACAACCGCACACTAAATCGTTTGACCTGCGGTTATAACAATCAATTTGGCTAGTTTTCACGTTTTACTAAGCCCCATCAGGCCCTATACGCAGCTGCCTGAGCCCTATATGCAGCTACACACCCAGATCAGCAGCCATTTTGCCGCCTCCCCTGCGCGCAGGTACGCGCAACTGCAATCAAACCGTTACGCTTGTCCTATGCGTTTAGCCACCTGGAACGTCAACTCTATCCGCGCCCGCATTGATCGAGTTATTGCCTTTTTAGAGCGCAGTGACACGGATGTGTTGGCAATGCAAGAAATTAAATGCCGCCCTGATCAGTTCCCCACTGAGGCTTTTACACAGGCCGGCTATGAGGTGGTGGCGCACGGCTTGAACCAGTGGAATGGGGTGGCTATCGCCTCGCGCATCGGATTGTCTGATGTCGTACATCAATTCCCTGGTCAACCCACCTGGGCCGCTAAAGCTGACCAGGACGGCGTCGTCGAAGCTAGGGCCCTGGCGGCCACCTGCGCCGGAGTGCGAGTGTGGAGCATTTACGCCCCTAACGGGCGCGAACTAGACCACCCTCACTACCGCTACAAACTGGACTGGTTTGCGGCTTTGCGCCAGGATGTGGCCGAAAGTTTAGCCCAGGCTCCTGAGCAAAAAACCATTTTTGTGGGCGACTGGAATGTGGCGCCGCTGGACACTGACGTGTGGGATATTGCCGCTTGGGAAGGCAAAACCCATGTTTCAGCCCCTGAACGCGCTGCTTTTGCCTCCCTGGAGCAGGCCGGGCTGGTTGAAATCACCCGTCCCCTGGCCCAGGGCTACACCTATTGGGACTATAAGGGCCTAGCTTTCCCCAAGAATAAGGGGATGCGTATTGACTTTATGCTGGCCTCTCCGGCTTTGGCGCAGCTGGCCACTAGCGTGGTTATTGATCGTGACGAGCGTAAAGGTAAAGGCGCTTCTGATCACGTGCCGGTAATCGTGGATTTTGATTTGGACACTAACTGATGCCGTTTTCTTCTGTAGCTTCTAACGCTGCCTCCCCTAACTCTGCAATATCCCCTAGCGCCGCTGTCTCCCCTAGTCCTGCCGCCTCGCCCAGCCCCGCCACCTCGCCCAGCCCCGCCGCCTCGCCCAGCCCCGCCACCTCGCTAAGTGCTTTGGCTGACTTTGATTTTCCGACGGCGCTGGTGGTCAGCCAGGGTGGTCAAGTACTGGCCCAGGCCGGTCAGGTAGAGAGCGATTTTGCTTTCGCCTCAGTTACTAAACCGTTGGTGGCCTGGTCAGCTGCGGTGGCCTATGAACGGGCCCTGCTTGATTTAGATGCCCTAGTGGGCCCGCACCTGCCCGGGGCAACCGTGCGTCACCTGCTCGCCCACGCCAGCGGCGTGGCCCCTAATGATGACAGTGTTTTAGCCGCGCCGGGCACTAAACGCATCTATTCCAATCGCGGCATTGAGCTACTGGGGCAGGCGCTGGAGCAGGCTACCGGCTACCAGCTAGATCGGTGGGTGGAGCTAAGCGTGCTGGAGCCGCTGGGCCTGGCCAGTATTTTGATTCCAGGCTCGCCGGCCCACTCTGGGATGGGTAATGCAGTTGATTTGGCTGCTTTCACGCGCGAGCTGGCAGCCCCCACCCTGGTTAGCGCGGATACCGCCAAGCTGTTTACTAGCGTGGCCTTCCCGGGTCTATCTGGGGTGTTGCCCGGCTATGGCAAGCAAAACCCTTGCGATTTTGCGCTGGGTTTTGAGGTTTATGGCGCTAAGCAGCCGCACTGGCTTAGTAGTGCCCAGTCGATGCAAACCTTTGGGCACTTTGGCCAGGCTGGCTCCTTTATTTGGGTTGACCCAGCCACTGGGCGCAGCGCCGCTTTTTTGGGGGCTAAGCCTTTCTCCCAGATTCACAAGCGGCTATGGCCGCTGCTAAACCAGCAGATCGCCGCCCTATGAGCAGAGCGCAAACCGGCACCTCACAAGCCCAGCCGCAAGACGGTCCTGCCTGGCAAGGCAGCCCGCAAGAGGGCCTGGACCTGTATCAGCGCATTAGGGCCTACCAGCGCCAAGCCGATACGTGCGGGCTGGGTCACCAAGCGGATCCGTGCAGCTTGGGCTACGCCGTCGTCGATTTAGAAACCACCGGGTTAGAGCCGCAAGACGAGGCAATTATTGAGGTGGGCGTGGTGCTGCTCGACCCACGCGGGCGTGAGCAGCTGCGCTGGGACTCCCTGGTCAACCCGCACCGTCACCCGGGCCCCACCCACATTCACGGCATCACTCCCGACGATCTCACCGATGCCCCTGAGCTGGGCACTTTAGCCCCGGCCCTGGTCGAGCTGCTACGTGGGCGAGTGCTGGTGGCCCACAATATTCGCTTTGACGCCAGTTTTTTGCTGCCCGCCTTGCGCCTGGAGCTGGGAGCGGCGGCGTTGCCGCGCAAAATTCCGCAGGTGTGCACTATGAACTGGGCACGCTCGTTTATTGATACGCCGTCTCGCTCACTGGTGCGTTGTTGTCAGGTGTGCGGGATTGAGCTGGCCAGTCACCACCGCGCTATCGACGACGCCGCCGCCTGCGCCCAACTGTTAAGCCACTATTTGGGCGTGATTGCTAGCGAATATGAGCTTTTCCCCCACGGCATCCCCTGGGGTGAGCAGCTAGCAAAGGCCGTGCAGCTGTGGCAGCAAGTACCTCGGTGCGAAAGCAACCAGGTGGTGCGCGCCTTGCAAGCGCGAGTTGGGCGCTAACAGGTTTTGCACACGCTTTAGTCGCGCCAGCCCAAAGCTAAGCCAGCCCAAAGCCCAAGGCCCGCCCCAGCCAGCCCAAAGCCCAGGCGCGCCCGCCGGATAAGCCAGTTTGCGCGCCCGGACCAGGTAAGCGCTAGTTAGGCGCTGGGGGCTGAGCCGGCGTCGCCCACCTCTAGCAGCTGACCAATGGTGACAATAAAGCCGGAGTCATCAACCACGGTGCCACCTGCGGCTTCAACCAGTTTGGCGGCAATGGAATCAATCATGGCGGCAGCTGCGGTGCGTTCACGACGACGCACGCGGGGCAGGTTTTCACTGAAAGCGTCGGCCATCTTGCGCGGCTGCCAGCGCATGTCATAGCGGATGACGCCGTCATTAGCCCACTCTTCACCAAGCAAAGCTACCGGCAGGTCACGGGCTCCAGCCACATACACCTGGATCTGGCCCCAACCCGGGTGAGCCTGAGAAACTGGTAAGAACAATGAATAGTGGTCCACTTCAGCGCGCGGCACTGAAGGCGGCAGGGCGGCAGCCTCAGCAGCGCGGCGACGCGCCTCCTCAATAGCATGTGGGCCCAGACGCGCTTCCAGCTCTTCAAGCTGGCGGATATTGAAGTTCATTTCCCCAGTGATACGGGGGATTTCCTGGCTTTCAAAAAGCTGACGGTTAGCTACTTCAAAACCGTCACGCTGGTCAGAAGTAACATCATCAAGCACCACCTGGACAGCGTCAGGGGTCAGCCAAATCGGCGAGTACAGGCTGGCGCCAATATAGGCGTGCGGATCTGGGGTGAAAATCTGGCCAGTGTCTACCACTCGGATAGCGCCAGCTAGGCGGCGTGCAATAGGACGCAAAGCGTGTAGCGCCGCAGCTTCAAGACCGGTAGGGCCGCCGTCGCTAAATAGAGACAAAAGCGGGTCAGTAGCCGCCAAAGCCGGCTCCAAATAGGCGCGCTGACGCGGCACCGAAAGCACCATCACCTGGCTAACCCAAGCCGGCAGCCCCAGGTCAGCGCGTTCTTCGTCACCAATCCACCAGGGTCCTAGCAAAACCGCGCCGGCCACAATCTGTAGACGCCCGGCCCCAATCCACGCAGCTGACGGGTCTAACGATAATGCCAGGGCCTCAACCTCATCAGCATTTACGTCGTCGGCTAGTAGCAGGAGGTGGTAGTCATCTGCCAGCGCCCTGGGGAAAGTGTCCACCGTGGCCAGCTGCTGCGTGGCCAGGGGTAAGGAGACAGAAAGGTCGGCAGCATCGGTCATATTTAAAGTTCCTCTAAGTTATAGTTTCTCGGCCTCTACCTGGGCAGACAAAACCGGATCAGCAGGAATATCGATACAGCTAAAGCCCTGGTAGGAGCGCGACGCCGTGGGGCCACGCTGACCCTGATAGCGCGAACCACTAGCGCCCTGGCCATAAGGTGCACGCGCCGGGGAGGACAGCTGGAAGAAACATAGCTGCCCGATCTTCATCCCCGGATAAAGCAGAATCGGCATAGTGGCGGTGTTAGATAGCTCCAAGGTGACGTGACCACTAAACCGGGGTCAATGAAGCCAGCCGTGGAGTGGGTCAGTAGCCCCAAACGTCCCAGCGAAGATTTACCCTCCAGGCGCGCGGCTACGTCGTCGGGCAACGTCACGCGCTCATAGGTGGAGCCCAGCACGAACTCACCGGGGTGCAGCACGAAAGGCTCATCTGGCGACACATCCACCAGTCGCGTCAGATTCTTCTGCTCATGGGCGGGGTCAATGACGGCGTAGCGGTGGTTATCGAACAGGCGAAACCAACGGTCCAGGCGCACATCAATACTGGCAGGCTGGATGAGCTCCGGATCGTAAGGCTCAAGAGCCACGCGGCCAGAGTCAATCTGGGAGGCTATGTCGCGATCAGATAACAGCACAGCGCCAGTCTACCCGGTCAGCCAGTCATACATCTTGTAATGCATAACTATTTAAACCGTTAGTGGCAGAACTGGCGCCGTGAACGAGAGGCTGCACCTCTAAGGCAGTACCCCTAAAGAAGCCGCTTTCAGGAAGCTAGCAAAATTCAGGAAACTAGCGGAACGCCGTTAGCGTCGTGGCCATACATCTGGTCCGGAGTGGCAATCAGGATCATGATGAAGTCATTCTTGGGCTGGCCGTTGAACATGGGCATCTGGGGGGCAGTCATATGTCCTCCTAGTGAATATTGGTTTATTGAGACCTGCATGCGTTATAGTAGTGCATGGTCATTCAAGCAATGACTGCGCGGGTGTAGTTCAATGGTAGAACTTCAGCTTCCCAAGCTGACAGCGCGGGTTCGATTCCCGTCACCCGCTCTAATAGAACGTCACTCTGGATACAAAGATTTCCGGGTTTCCCGGGAAGTGTCCGAAGTGGCGTTTTCGCTGTTCTGGGGCGGTTTTCGGGGCGTTGGGGCTGGGTGCGTGGCGCTGCGGAGAGGCTCCTGGCGGTGGCTGATTCGGGCTGCGGAGCGTCCTCCCGGTTGGTGGATTCGCGGGTTGAAGCCGGAAGCGTCAAAGAGTATGGGGCCTGCATCAAAAAGTATCGAGCAAGCGTCCAAAGGTTCACCTTCGTTGATTAGTAGTACTCACGGATGTATTCGTGGGCCTTGTCGAAAACGTCAGTGGACTTGATCTTGAACTTGACAACCAGTATCAATCGCAGTTGGCGGCGAACCTCTCGGTCCCCCTCGCTCGTAGACTGCCAGCCGTCGAAGCGCACCTGCCTGACGACGTTGTCAATCTCTTCGACGACCTTCTCCACAATGATCGGTGTGGAGCCGCTTCGTACGGTCTCAAAAAGTTCCGTAAGCGCTGCCTTGCCGCGTTCCTCGCGTGGCTCGCCGGCGAAGAAGTCACCCTCCAGGCCTTCCGTTAGGGCAAAGACCTCTACTGCCAGACTGCGAGCAGGATGTTCGGTGTCCCAGTCGAGAAGCACAGGACCAACGCGGAGCTGCGCCAGAAAGGGAAAATCACGGTCCTGGACTGCGGATACGGCGGCTCGGTCGGAGCCCTCAAAGCCATGGGTGCACTACGCATGGGGCTCGATGAGTCCGAGTTCAAACCCTTGGTGGACGGCTTGCCGCTGGATGCTGACGGATACGAGTGCGCCTTCTACATGAAGGATTAATGAGTACGCGAAGCTGAAGTTTTGTGCATGCCGCTAGGCTTCGAGCATGTCACGCCAGTTGGTGAGGAATCCCATGTGGGAGAGGTCAATCGAGTCTGCGTATTGTGCGAAAATATTGCCGAGGCGCGCCACGCGCTCCTGCCACCGGTCTTGATCCGGGTGCAGGAATTTGAGCATGTAGATTTGGGAAAACAAGCTGCGATCCGCTGGGTGGCGCATGCGTGTATCAGGCCGGGGAATTGTGGTGAAACGCCAGAAATACAGGCGAGTGTAGTGGGCGCACTTGTTGCGCAGCTCCGTGAACGCGCGCAACCAAGACAACAGCTGTTGGTCACCGGTGCCGTACATCTTCGCTATCGCCTTGCGGTCGCCTCGTTTGAGATCGGCATAGGTAAACGAGAGCATGCCCGTGGAGAAAAACTCCATGATCACCCAGATCGGGAAGCGTCCTTCGTATTTGTCGAGATGGTGCTTGACGACGGGCGCGTTTCGGTTGTCATGAATCACCCGGTCGATGCGCCGCAGATACGCATCGTGCTTGTGGCGTGAATCGAAAGTGGGAGCCTCCAGGTAGCACTGACTTCCATATGCGCAGGCTAGATATGAGCCGATGTCAGCCTTGAGGGCGCTTTCGATTTCGCCTATGACGTCGAACAGCCATACCCGCAGTTGGCTGTCGAAATCGTATAGGCGCATGATCTGGTCGAAGGATACCGGGCGATAGCCGGTGCGTGTTTTGAAAGGCAGGAAGTAGGCGCGTAGACGGTAATAGCCTGTACGACGGAGAAAACCTCGTGCCGCCTGCATGTCGTTGATGTGGAGCCTTTGCCCTCGATGAGAACGAGTTGTTCGTCAATCGTTGTCGAAGGCTTCAGGTCCATTCATCACCCCAGATAAAAACGTCTCCCCTGGGACACATCCGAAGGAGAGGTGCGGGGAGTCCTATTGGCATCCATGTTAGCACAGATCCATGCCAGCCGGTGCTGAATCCGGTCTGTCTGCTCCAAGGGCAGCGGGCTGAACAGTCACCGCACTTGCAGGTGAGAAAAGGACCAGCCCTGGATTCCCACCGGGATGGGTAGCGGAACCGGTCTTGTTACTAGCGAAATTACCGCATTTGTCTGCTCGTCATGCGCCCCGCTCCCGCTCTGCACCTCGGGGACGTCACCTCAGTTCCTTCCCGCTCTCACCCACGCCTGCGAACGGACAAGCGAGTAGACCCCACAAGCGCTGTCTGCCCCGTGTCCGGTTTCGCCCTGTCCCGAGCACGCATGGGTGAGCAGAACAGGGACACTCCCGCGTCCGCTGCCAGTAACGAGATCGGGACGCTCTGGGCTCTGAAACGTCAGCACCAGGCTGCCACCCCAGGCCGCTCAGAAAGGCACATACGCCATGAGCACCACAGAGTCTCACACTGAGGGGTTATCAACCGATATCTCTCGCCGCCTAGCACCTGAGAGGACGAGTGCGCTGCACGGTGCATCGCCTGGACGCCTCTGAGGAAGGCGACTCGACATGAGCACCGATCTGACCCTGTTCACGCACCCGGTCTTCGGCAACCTGCGCACCATCGTCGACGGCGAGACCATCTACATCTGCGCAAAGGATGCCGCCACCGCACTGGGCTACAGCAACACGAACAAGGCGATCAAGGATCACTGCGATGGGGTAACGAAACGGTACCCCATCTCCGACAGCATGGGACGTGAGCAGGAGGCTGTCTTCATCACCGAAGGCGACCTGTATCAGCTGATCTTCTCCTCGCATTTACCTGCCGCGAAAGCATTCACCTCGTGAGTCGTCAATGAGGTCCTTCCGTCGATCCGACGCCACAGCATGTACGCCACAGACCGACTGCTCGATGACGATGACCTGCTGGAGAAGGCGCTCACGCACCTGCGAGATGAGCGCCTGGCTCGTCGCTGCGCTGAGCAGGAACTCGCCGAGGCCCGCCCCAAGCTGGCCTACTACGACCAGGTGCTTGCCGCGACTGGCGCGGTCGCTATCAGTCGTATCGCCAAGGACTACGGGATGAGCGCACGCCAACTGACGCGCTTCTTGCCGAACTCGGTGTCCAGTTCAAGCTCTCCGGGCAGTGGCTGCTCTACACCAAGCATGCCGAGCAGGGCTACACCAAATCCGAAACCGGAACCACAGGCACCGGACACGTCTGGATGCACACCAAGTGGCCCAGAAAGGCCGCCTCTTCATCTACGCCCTACTCAAGCACGAGCGAGGTCTGCTGCCCCTGATTGAGCGCGAGGTGGCCCAGTGAACCCCACCGACTCGAGCATCCCTCGCCTGAATGTCTCGAGGTGCGCGGACCTGACCGTCTACGAGGTCCTCAAGCGTGAGCAGCGTGCACAGTTCGGATACCAACCCCTGGCATACATCCGCATCCCGTTCGCCGGGAATATCGAGGCCAACACTCGCCTAGCCCGCCGCATGTGCGCCGCAGCGATCACGCGCCGTCGCATCCCCATCGCACCCCACCTGCTCTTCCCACAGTTCATAGACGACACCGACCTGGAAGCGGCAGCCCGTTTTGACCATGTCGCTGCCGAATACCAGGGTGGCCAGCGCTCCACCCACGGCTTTGTCGCCCCGAACTGTCTCATGATGGACATCGACAACGACCACACCGAGAACCCCAACGAGTGGGTGACCCCGCAGGGACTGGCAGACCTGCTGGCGGATGTGGAGTTCATGACGGCCACGTCCCGCAACGACGGCAAGTCCAAGCACGGAACACCAGCCAGGCCCCGCTTCCACGTCTACCTGCTCATCAGTCCGGTCACCGACCCAGCCACCTACGCAGGGCTCAAGAAGTCACTCGCTGATCGGTTCACCTTCTTCGACGCCGGCGCCACCAGCGCCCTAGTGGGTCTAAACGGCTCGGGTAAAACCACAATTTGTAAGCTTTTACGGCTCTTCGCATTTGAGGGTGTAGGTGTTGTAGACGGCGTTGGGCGTGTCGTGGCCTGGTAGGGGTCGAGGCCTTCCGATGATGGAGGTTCCTACACCGTCCACCTGAAAGACCTCGACATGTCCAATACTACCTTTGATCGCCCCGACCTGAGCGCGTTCGCTCGCCTGGATGGCCTGGGGTTGGAGGTGACGGGCCAGCGCATTTGGCCAGACCATGCAGTATTGGCTTGCCGTATTACTGGTGAGGACCGGTGGTGCCGACGCTGCGGATGCCAGGGCCAGTCACGTGACACGGTGATCAGGCGCCCCGCGCACGAGCCTTACGGGTGGCGCCCCACGATCTTGCACGTGAGCGTGCGCCGCTACCGCTGCCCACAGTGCGCTCATGTGTGGCGCCAAGACATGAGCCAAGCGGCCGATCCGCGCGCCAAGCTCTCGCACGTGGCGGTGCGCTGGGCACTGACGGGCGTGGTTGTTCATCATGTGACAGTGGCGCGCGTCGCCCAGGCCTTGGGCGTGTCCTGGAAGAGCCGCTAACACTGCTGTCCTGGCCGAAGGAGAGCGCTCACTGATCAACGACCCGACCCGGTTTGAAGGCGTGCGCGTCATTGGCGTGGATGAACACGTGTGGCGCCACACCCCCTACGGCGACAAATACGTCACCGTCATCTTGGATGTGACGCCCGTCCATGATCGCAGTGGTCCCTCCCGGCTCTTGGACATGGTCCCGGGCCGCTCCAAGCAGGTCTTCACAACCTGGCTGGCCTCCCGGCCCGACACGTGGCGTGAGCGCATTGAGATCGTCGCTATGGATGGATTCACCGGGTTCAAGAGCACCGCTGCCGAAGAACTCCCCGGCGCGAGGGCGGTCATGGATCCCTTCCACGTCGTGCACCTGGCCGGGGATGCTCTCGATGAGTGCCGCAGACGTATCCAGCAAGAACTTCACCATCGGCGCGGGCGCGCCACAGATCCCCTGTACAAGGCCCGCCGTATGCTCCACACCAGATCCTGCCTACTCACCCTAGGCCAGCAGTACCAGATACTCGACCTGTTTTCCGGCGACGAGCACGTCGCCCTCGAGGTCACCTGGAGCGTCTACCAGAACATCACCCGATGCCTACCGCGCGCCCGACACGAGTGCGGGCAAGGCCCTGATGCAGGCCGAAATCAACACGCTGACCTCCACGCGCGTACCGAGAGCCTGACCGAGCTCATCACGCTGGGCAGGACACTCAAACGCCGAGCCGGGGACACCCCTGGCCTACTTCGACCACCCCCACACCACAGGCGGTCCCACCGAAGCCATCAACGGACGCCTCGAACACCTACGCAGATCCGCACTCGGACTTGCGAAACCTCACCAACTACATCACCCGAGCACTCCTCGAAACAGGAGGATTCAGACCCCAACGACACCCCCAATTATGAAGAGCCTGGAAACCTATCCGTTGGAAGTGCAGCTATCCTCACATACGGTTTTCCAAGTAAAGTATAACTATGCACGTTTCACCGACCTCAGTAAAAACCCCGAACTTATCGCAGCCAACAGAATCCCGGTAGAAAATATATAGCCAAAGGTGGCACCTTTTGAAACCCAAGTCGTGGGAACGACAGCAAACAAGACCGGTGAGTTTGCAAAATCACCTGTGCTAATCGGAAGACCTGCCACCACAAAAAAGATGATAACAATCCATGAAACTAATGAAGTAGTCCAAAGCCGAAGCGCAAAACAGGCCAGAGTCAGCACAACCGAAGAGAAAACAAGTACTAAAGCAGTATGACTCGACAGTCGCTCATTAACAAGCTCGCCAATCATAGAGACATAAAGCAGACTCAAACAAAGGTTAACTACTTGTGCGAGAAGCAGCGATTTAGCAATGAACCGGAGCAGAACTTTATCGTGAATACTAAACGAGACATACGAGGCAGGGACCTTGGCATGCGACAAAGCTAGACCTGCCGTGGCAATTGGGAGCGCGATGAGTAACGCGGATTGCGCTACGGCAATGGTATTTCCATAACGGAGAAACAGCAGCGGAAGAACTAGTACACCGATATAAGCGATCGTAACCCCACGAATGATTGCGATGCGCTCGATAGAACACAAAAACTTCATTTTCTTACTGCTCCTTTACTTCGAAACCTAGCCACAAGAACATAGATAATAATTAGATTGCTACCGGGATAAGCGCAGAGAAACCGAAATTTGATTGCTCCTGGATATCTACGAACGAGATTGCGGTACCATTGAGATTCAGCCCTACCAAGTGGACGGCGTTTGATATGTATGGGGTAGCATTGTCAGCTAGGTTACCAGGTAGCACTATCCAGAAGTACAGAAGAACACCTGAAATTACCGCGGCAGCTGGAGGTCTTGAGAGACTTTCTAATGTCGAGTAGATCAGAGCAATTAGTATACTTTGGAAGGTAAGGAAGCAAAGCAGGGTCGCTAGCCCAGAGTGCATCTTCGAACCAGACAAAACCATTGTTAGATCGAATAACAGCACACTAAGCAGGTTCACAAGAATTATTAAAAGCGTTCGACAGATAGTGCGCAGGACGCTAGGCAACCAAGCAATGTATACCTGCCGAGGCAAACCCCCGTAGTGGACCTTGGAAACCCTATCATCAAGGATAAAGAGTAATGCGAGGGAAATCAGTGGCTGCGTTCCAGTAAAGAAGAAGCTGTATCCCCCTGTTATTGGAGTTCCGCTTGCCTCACTTGAAATCCATGCGCCGAGGAAGAGCGACGCCATTGAGCCCAAGATAGCCGCGAGAAAATACCAGATACTCCAATAGTAAGTAAGCAAAGCACGGATAGCTGAAGTGATTGGCATGGCCCTACCGCCGGTGATATAGGTCCGCGAGATTCACGCCGTTGAGGTCGGGGATATGCAAAGCCTTGCCGTTACGAACTACGACACACTCATCCGGGACGCCTTGAATCTCATGGAGGAGATGCGTTGATATTACAACGCAGTTCCCTTCGTCCCGATAACGACGAAGCGTCGCAGACAAGGAGATCATGCCATCTGGATCCAAACCATTCTGTGGCTCATCAAGGAACAAAAATTTTGGTCTAGATAATAAAGCAAGACAAAGCTCCAGCCGTTCCTTCATGCCGGTCGAGTAGTCCTTGGCTTTCCGCCCGTGGGCAGCGTGGACGATGCCCACACTATCCAAGGCCGACTCAGGATCAACATCCAGACCCCAGAATGCCGCGACGACCTGTACATTTTGTTTACCACTCAGATACGGAAAGTAGCTTGGATGGTCGATTGCAGCTGACATTTCGCTAATGTCTGTCTGATCGTATCTAATGTGGCCACTTACTGGTTTTATCCGACCAAGGAGCGTTTTCATTAAGGTGGTTTTACCTGCTCCATTTGGTCCAAGGAGGCAGATTATCCTGCCAGTATTTAGCTGCAAGTTAATGCCGCTCACTACTGGGGAATTCTTGTACCCAACCGACAAATCAGTTACCGATATAGCTGGCATGGCCTACCTTTCAAAGAAAACGGCCCTGGAGGTAAAGCCTAGATGCTTTACCTCCAGGGCCGACTGTTGCGACAAAGCTACTAACCACTTGCAGCCAATAGAGATGCTGTAGCCGTTAGTACACTGGATAGTCGTTAGTACACTGGATAGTGAAGCGTGCAATGCCGCCGGTCGGGCACCCAGGGGTGCACAGGAACTTCGAGGTGATTTGAGGACGAACAGTTTACTCAACCACTTCAACACGGGTGTCAAGGTCAACGGTGACCACGACTTCACCAAGCTCTCAGAATCTGGACATATCCGGGTAACAGAAAGTTACGCGCGCCGCTATGATACAACAAGGCTTAGCTGAATGCAAGATTAGCAGGGGGCAACTTTCAGAATGTTCAGATCTGACTATGATTTAGCCTAATTACGCTCCTTCGAGATTGAGGTAAGCCTACCTATTTGGATAAACAGGTAATAATAACATACAAAATATAGCTAATGCAAACCATGATCCAGCAAGGGTGAAGTACTACCTCAGCACACGCTTGGCCCAAATCCAACATGACCCGGTTTTTCAAACTCGGTCTCCGGAACTTCCTTGGGACCTTGCCGTTTTCTGGTTGATCTGTGAGAGCACGAGGCCGTACTTTTTGACGCGGAGCTGAACCTTTTGACGCAAGGCCATACTTTTTGACGCTTTCTGCCTCGACGCACCGAGCGAGCCCCTGAGTCACCCCCTCCGAGGCTCCGATCAGCCGCCGTCAGAGGCTCCTCCACGGCACCACACACCCGGCTTCAACACCCCAAAACCGCCACAGAACAGCGAAAACGCCACCCTGGATAGTTCCCGGCCGTGCCGGAAACCTTTGTATCCAGAGTGACGTCCTTTTGGAGCGGGTGACGAGAATCGAACCCGCTCCATTTCGGCGATAAAGGTTTTTACCGCTTTTTCCCTGATTTTTTACGGCCCTAGTACGGCTCTGCTTTGTTCACATTCGGCTGCCACGAGAGCTTTTTTGAGCAAATGACAGTATTTTTGCCGACGGCGCCATTCATGGCCCTTTTCACATAAAGTTGTGACCAGCGGGACGCAAGTGGCTAACCAAAAACCTTACAAACACTAACAAAACCAGTAATAGCTTGCATTGCTAGCTAGTCGACCCATAGCTCCCACAAACCCTTCTCTAGTGTGAGCGCAATCATATAGGATTGTCATTAAGACACCATCCAATGAGGGGAGCTAGCGTTGAATGACGACGACGACACCACTGGCAAGTCTATGGATGAGTTACCGCTCTTAGTTAAGAAACCGCCGGCTCCCCTCGGCTTATCTCTGCAACGAGCCATAGCTGTTTGAAGGACACTGGCCGCTACTCACTGTTGGCAATCATTGTGATGACGCTGGTGCGCGGCGTACTTCCAGCAGTGCAGGTGGCAGCTATCGGCTCCCTGGTTGCCAATATTGCCGATCTTAGTAGCGGGCTGAACCAGGCTGCTTTGTGGGCGCTAACCCAGCTAAGTTTGGCTTTTATTGGCGCTTATGTTTTAGAAAACTTAATTAAATATGTGGGAGACCGCCTGACCTTAAAGCTTTCCTACGACACCGATATTACGGTGGTGCGCAAGCTAAGCTCACTTGAGGTGCAAGATTTTGAATGTGCTCACACCTATGATTCTATCCAGCGGGTAGATTCAACCACCGGCCAGCACATATTTGAGTTATTTGATTCTGCTCGCTCTGGCATTCAGGGAGCTATTTCGATTGTCAGCATTATTGCCGTTATTGCCACCTGGAACCTGTGGATTGCGGTAGCGCTTTTAATTGCACCTATTCCCGCAGCTATAGCCACATTCCAGTTACAAAACAAAGCTTATGAGATTGATTTTGCGCGCGCCCCACAGCTGCGTCTGGCAACCTATTTCAGGGAGCTGCTAACCTCAGATTCTATCCGCAAAGAGATTGGGGTTTTCTCCCTGGCGCAGCTGTTTGAAAGCCGCTACACCAGCATCCGAAAGGGTTTCCTTAAACAGGATTACTTGCTAGCCCGCTACAACCTAACCAAATCTGGCACACTTGGGCTGATTTCAGTTTTTGCTAACGTGGCTTCTATAGTTTTCGCCTCAATTGTTGCTGTGCAAGATGGCAAGGTTGGCGAACTTGCCGGTTTCATCTCCGCTATGGGGCAGATGAATGGCTTAGTTTTGGCCACCTTCATTGGTATTACTGGCATTTACCATAACCTGCTTTACGTATCTAACTGGGTTGCCGTAATGGAAATGCAGCCCGCACAAATAACCTCTGGCCAGCTAACCCTGGAAGACTCGAAACTTCCACAAAACGCAAGCGACGCCGTCGAGATAGAATTTAAAAACGTAAGCTTCACCTATCCGGGCACGCAAGCTAAAGTGCTTGACGGAGTGTCTTTTAAGATCGACGCCGGCGCCACCAGCGCCCTAGTGGGTCTAAACGGCTCAGGTAAAACCACAATTTGTAAGCTCTTACTACGCTTCTACGAGCCCACAAGCGGCAGTATTTAATCAACGACACAGATATTGCTGATTACAGTCGCGAAGCTTTATATAAGCGCTTTTCTGCACTTTTCCAAGACTTCGCTAAATTTGAGCGTTCTTTGGGGGACAATATTACTTTCGGCGCTGGTAAGGGTTTTACTGACGACGACAGTCAGGCAGCTACCGCCGCACTAAACATGGTGGCCTTGAACTATTTAAAGGAGGAGCTACCGCAAGGTTTTGACACGATTCTTGGCAGACGTTTCGACGGCGGCCAGCAGCTGTCTATTGGGCAATGGCAGCGCCTGGCAACCGCGCGAGCCTTATATAAGAAGCCTGGCCTGTTGGTGCTGGATGAACCCACCGCCTCTGTTGATGCGGTTTCAGAAAAAGCCATGTTTGAGGCGCTGACTGCGATCGACTACCAACTGACAATCTTGCTGGTGGCGCACCGTTTCACCACGATCTGCCACGCCGAGAAGATCATTGTGCTTGACGGCGGCAAGGTGGTTGGCTGCGGCGATCACGCAACCCTGCTCAAATCATGCAAATTCTACGCAGACATGTTCCACGCCCAAAACAGCTACAACTAGCAGCGCTGCGGCCTGTCGCCTCGTTAGGCTGGGGATAGCGGCTGCGACTTGGCGGGACGCTTGACTGCTAACGCAGCCAAAATAAGCAAGCCACCACCAATGCAGCCAAGGCCAGACAGTGAGCCAAGTACAAGATCTGAAGTTCTAACCAGGCTCACCACATAGGCAACCATCCCGCACATAGTTGCAACCACAAAAAGTGACCACACCTGCGGGTTTAGTTTGGAAGTGCGATCTACATGAACAAGTTGCAGCCAGGCCAGCGCAGATAGTGCAAGGTGGACGCACCAACCAACTTGCATACTCAATGAGCTGAGCCCCACCACTAGCCACATCGCCGCAACAGCCAGGCCTAGCAGGCTAACTACAATAACCGCCCACTCTAGCTGCTTCTTGTTCTCTGCCACGCCACTCATCTTCGTTGCCTATCCCCTTAGATATGTTGAATTGAGTAAATACAGGCTAGTGCCACAATCTAGTTTTAAGCGATACTTGTCAGCAACTCTGGGCAAACACATCAATAGCGCGCCAGTAAGAATGTCACATGCTATAGTTTCGCTGTGGCGGGCAACACAGTAAGTTGTTGATTTAACGGTAGTTGTGCGCCACTTGCGCCTGCACAGCTTTGTAATTTAAGCGAGTTGAAATTAATGGATGCTGTAATTAACGCCCACGGGTTACAAGTGGCTTACGGCAAGCACGTAGCCCTGAACCTAGAAGACTTTCGCATAGAGCCCCAAGCTGGAGTGGTTGGTCTTTTTGGGCCAAACGGCGCAGGAAAAACCACCTTACTGCGCACGCTTGTTGGCGACATCGCTAAATTTAAAGGGAGCCTGCAAGCCCCTAACCGCACAGATATAAGCTACCTGCCCGACGAGCCTTTCCTATACCCCTGGCTTAGCGTTGGCCAATGCGTAGAGCTATTTAGTGCTCGCCACAGCGATTTCCGTGTAGACGTTTTTGAAGAATTCCTTGCCGGAGCCGCTTTTTCTGCCTCAAGTAAGGTTCGTAGCCTCTCCAAAGGCATGAGTGAACGTCTGCACCTGGCTTTAATCATGTCCCGGGCCCCCAAACTTTACGTGCTGGATGAGCCCTTGGCCGGCGTCGACCCCCTAGCACGCGACTACCTACTTGAGCTTATCCGCACCCTACGCAGCCCCGAGGCGCCTCTACTACTAAGCACCCACCTAATTAACGGTGTTGACTCCATTTAACGAAATTGTGCTGATATCAGACGGGCGACTACTAACCCACGACAGCGCAGACAACCTGCGCACGCTTGGTGATGGAGATTTAGAGCTAGCCTATAAAAGGAGCGTGTCTGGCCGATGAACGCAACCAGTGACAATCGACTATTTGCCGTCAAATATGGGCGCACAATGGTGCCCCTGATCGCCATGATCCTGGTTCTATCCATTGTGCGACTGAGCTTAGACCAGCTAGTAGTTAAACAGGTATACGGCATTGGTGTCATGCTGATTGAGGTTGCATTAACGCTATACGCACTAGATGCCAGCCTGCGCCTGACCGGGCTTTGCGATGATCGCCTACTGCTACTTTCCCCGCTATCAAGGTGGCAGCTAGCTGTGCGAAGCACTTGCGTGCTGTCGCTGTATCTCCTGCTGGGCTACATTGCCACCCTCCCACCGCTGCTAAATTCTCAATCAGTAAATCTGACTTTGCAGCTAGCTAACCTGCTTGGTTACGGGGTATCAGTATTTACCGGCTTGGGTTTAATGCTGCTTATAACCTATGCAGTTAAAAGCATTCGTGAGCGTTTCCAGTTCATATTGTCTACCTGGGTACTGTTTTCAGTTACCACAGTCCTGGCTGTAGCCCTTTGCGTGCACGCCCTTAACTCTGCTGTTCCCAGCGCAAACTGGCTTCTAGGGGTCAGCTCCGCCGAGAACACGGTCAACCTCTATGCCGCAAACCTACCAGTTACCGCAGTTGGCTTAGCTGGCCACACCCCAACAGTCTTCCTATTTATCCTCGCCAATTTGATCCTAGGCGCGGTTTTTTGGGCTGGCGCACTAGCCTTGGCACGGCGCAAGCACAACTTCATACGCCTATAGCCACCCCGCGAACCAAAAACACAATATAGTGGCGGCGATTACATACCTTAGATATAATATCTTTACAGCTCAGATGTACGGCTGATGACGGTATTAGGGCAGGTAATCATCAATGACAGCTAAGAGAAAAGTTGCCTCGGTTCTTAATGTAGTAAAGACCTACGACGGACTTAATGTTGTTGACGACGTGTCGTTTGACCTTTTTGCAGGACAGACGACTGTACTTGTTGGGCCAAATGGCTCCGGTAAAACCACAACCCTGGAGATGCTTGTTGGCTTACGCTCAATGAGCAAAGGCTCGGCAACCATCGCTGACATTCCGGTTGTGCCAGGCGGAGAACATAAGTTTTACACCGGCGTTCAACTTCAAAGTTCAGGCATACCTTCACGTATCAAAACAAAAGAAGTTATCCGCTCTGTTGAATGCCTTTATGCCGACCCCGCAGACTGGAAAGCTATGGCAACCGCCCTTGGTGTCGACACTTATCTTGACGCGATGGTTGATAACTTGTCTGGTGGTCAGCGACGCCGCCTAGACATTCTGTGCGCAGCAATAGGCCGCCCTTCTCTCCTAGTTCTAGATGAACCCACCTCCGGGATTGATCCAGAAGGACGCGCTATCGTATGGGATTTCGTGCGCTCACTCGCTAGTGAGGGCTGCGCCATTATTACCTCCACACATGACATGTCAGAAGCTGAGGCGTTCGCAGATCGTCTGCTCGTAATGGCAAAGGAAAGATCCGCATCGAAGGTAGCGTCGACGACGTTCTTTCCAGTCTTGGCGGAAACCGACGTTTACGCGTCGCTCGGCCAACTGAGCACATTATCAAACTGTTTGAAGAATCTGGTTTACGTCACGGTCGTACCGGAAAGGCAATCGTTGCAATAGGCAGCGCCGAGGATACCACTAAGTTAGCTGCACAAATTGATGAGCAGAATAGTGCGGTTGACATCCTCACCGGACCAGTTCGTCTTGAAGACGTATTTGCAGTCATAACCGGCATAGATGTGAAGCAAGGAGCTGAAGATAAATGAAGCATCATGCAAAAGGAGGTTCTCGCTCGAAAATTATCTGGGTATGGTACCGGCAAGAATTACTTCTTCTATTAAGAGAACCTGTTGCCGTATTCTTCTCCTTAGCTTTCCCACTGATCATATACATTTTCATTGGTATCCCTTACGCTGAACAAATTATCCCTGATACCAAAGTAAAATTTATTGACATGATGTTCCCAACACTCGTTGGAACAGTTGCCGCTAACCTCCTCCTTATGGGGCTTCCAATCTATCTAGCTGAACTTCGTTCACGGCAGGTAGATAAACGGTATCGAGCTCTGCCTTTGTCTGGCACAAATTTTGGAATTGCCGTTATCTCAGCGATGCTGACACTCACTATTGCAGCGTCAAGCCTAATAGTCGGGATTGTTGGTTTTCAACATGGACTTCGCCCGGAGGTAACTTCACCGCTATTTGTCTTACTAAACATTGGACTTGTCGTTTTTCTTTGCGCTGTTGGATTTTTCCTTGGAACACTACCTCTGGGCGCTCGCACGATCAACGCCCTCACCGCAGCCGTCTTTTTCGTCTTATTCTTTGGTTCAGGAGCGGCAGCCCCAATAGATACGCTACCTGCAATAATCAAAAAAATTCTTGAGTGGAATCCCCTAAAAATTTGGTTTGATGCGCTTGTAGCTGTCTACACTAACTCGCCATTCCCCGCCGGCGGGACATGGAAGATCGCCCTAACACTTATCTTTGCAGCATTTCTTGCTGCGATAGGACTGACTAGTTGGCGCAAAACTGAATAACAGTTTGATACTTGGTGAACGTGGTCTTGTCTTGACTGCAGTAGCAGCCAAGGCAAGACCACAGGTAAGTAACTAGAAGTATTTGTTACTTCCTAACGTCCCACTTGAAAGCACGCACTGCCACTACAAACAAAGCCACAGTAACAGCAATAACTACCGCAAATGCTAACAGTGGGTTGGTAGTGCGTTGTAGCGGGCTATCGGCCGCCCAGAAGATCAGGTCAGCGAAAAGACTGGTAGGTATCTTGCTGAGAACAGCTGCCAGCGAGTCTGGCAGGATTGCGAATGGTATGGCAGCCCCACTAAGGAACAGTGCAAGAAGCTGGATAAGTGTAGAAAGATTGGCCGCTAACTGGCCTGACGAAACCACCCCACCGATTAGATACCCAATAGTGAAGAAAAGCGCTAAACCAATAAGCGACACCGCAAAAACTAAAACACCATTCGATGCTGTCACTAGATCCAACCCAATAGCGATTGCAATAATGATCGCTATCTGGATGATCCCCATAATGAAACGCACAGCTAGGTGAGTTAATAAAAAGTCTGTGCGCGACAGTGGGGTTGTGCCCAGCACGCGCAGCGCCCCGGCTTCTCTAAGTTCTGCTAGCGGTCCGGCTGTTACCTGAAGCCCGATGCCAGTGACTGCCAGGAAAATTGCCATAGGCATAACAATCGGACCAAAATCTGGGCCACCCGGTTTCCCGGCCATAATGTAGGTCATCCCTAAAAACATTCCTGACATGAAGAAAGGGAACACTGCCACAAACACGAAATATGACACATTTCGCACTAGCTCGCGAGTTTGTAGTTTAAGTAAATCTTGTGTGTAGTGACCACGCATTACTACTGCCCTGCCTTAGTAGTCGCTTGCTTTTCAAACTCATGGCCAACCAAGTTTTTGAACACATCATTCAAACTTGGCTCTTTTATAGTTAAATTGGTGAAACTACCTATTTGCGCAAGTCTCTTGAGTACTTCATCGACACTCTTAGTGCGGATCAAGACGTTCTCACCTTGGATAACAACCTCTCCCAAGGCTTTCAACTGGTCTTTAACAGCACTATCAGCGCCGTTAATCTGGCAACTAACCACAGAGCCCTGAGTATGACTACGAATAAGCCGCTGGGGACTTCCCTGGGCTACCACCTTGCCACCATTAACCACACCTACGTCATCGCACAGAGCAGTAGCTTCTTCTAAATTGTGTGTAGACAGCACTATGGTCATACCCTGCGAGGATAGTTGCCTTAAAACATCCCAAAGTTTTTCGCGCGCAATAACGTCAAGGCCTGTCGAAGGTTCATCTAGGAACACCACCTTGGGTTTACCAACCAGAGCCAGGCCAACATTTAGCCGTTGATGCTGACCACCTGATAGCTTGGATACTTTTCGAGATAGCAAATCTTCTAAGCCAAGCCAGTGGACAACATCGTTAACTGGGTATGAATCTGGGTAGAGGCTTCCCCAAAAACTCAGGATTTCTTCTACTTTTTGATGGGGGAAGATTTTTACTTCCTGGGGTTGGACCCCTACATGGGAACGCACCCAGGCGTTATCACTGACCGGATCTTTACCAAAAATGCTAACCGTCCCAGAATCTGCTCTGCGCAGGCCCACAGCTATCTCAATCGCCGTCGTTTTACCGGCCCCGTTAGGGCCAAGCAGCCCAAAAATCTCTCCCTGCGCAACGCTCAGACTCAGCTTATCCAGCGCCTGCACTGGCCCGGCAGGAGTGTCGTACCGTTTTGACAGCTGACGCAACTCAACCACATTCTTCATCGATATAGCCCCCAATCAGAGTGGAAATATGCAGTTGTTATGTGTCTTGTCCACACTTGCCTCAAACCGCAAGACTTCCGTATCTCGCAGTTGATTACAGCACTGGATAACAACTTCAATTACATTTAAACCCAAGAAGACATGTAACGGAAGTCTCAAACAGACATGTCGCCAGGCCAGCTAAAAAACTATCGCTTAAGCCAGCGCCGTCGTCGTAAATAGCGCCACCACATAGGCCGGACCAACCCCGAAAACCGGCAGATGTGCCTGCTCACCCCGCGCTTCCATGCACCCTATTATCCCACTTCAGGGGCAGTTTGAAGGGGTTAATAACGATTTTAAAAAGCGGGCTGTTTTAGGCGGGTTTTAAAGCGGGCTGTTCGAAAGCTGATTTTAGGGCAGATTTTAGGCAGGTTTTAGCGACGCCGCAGTACCCCGATACGCTCAGTAAGGGAACGCTGCTTACCCACCACCGGCAATTGCCACACACGCCAATAAGCCAGCAGGCAGAAACCCGCCCCCACACACATTGAAAACAGCATCGCCAACACCGGATTTAGATCAACAAAGCGCACCAATGAGGCTTGCGTAAAAGCAGCCGCAAGCGCCGGCAGTGCATAAAGCCGATTGCCGCCAAATACTGCCGGGGTGCGCCCTACGCTAATGTCGCGGATCATGGAGCCGCCTACCGCCGTCATGCAGCCTAAAAGCAGGGCGGGGATGAAACCTAGATGATTTTCTAGGGCTTTGGCGGCGCCGGTGGCGGACCAGATGCCAAGCACAATGGCGTCGGCAACCACCAGGAAGCGGTGGGACCACTTGCCTTCAAATTTGAAGAACCAGGCGATGGCGGCGCCCAGACACGCCATCCAAATGTAGTAGGGGTCGGTCAGGGCGAAGGGCGGGCCGTTTTGGATCATGAGAATGTAGGTGGTGTAGTAGTCCACCTGCGCTTGGTAGGAGGAGTACTGCTCTCCCCTGTCAGTGGATACACGCGCATACGCCGCGACCTTCCTGCATGCCAGGGTGGGTGCTTGTGGCCCAGAGATAGGGGCTTGACTGGGATTGTGGTGATGGTGGGCATCAGTTCTCCTCCCCGAGTGTGATGGTGTGGACCTTGCCGTTCTCTAGGGCCACGACGGCTTGTCGGTGCGGGCTGATGGTGATGGTGCGGACTTGTTCAAGGACAGCGTCGTTGTCCCATTCATCCAGATCGAGCACACAGGTGATTACACGGCGTAGTTCGGTTTCTCGTACTTGGGGCGCGTGGCAAGGGTTGCCTTTGCCACGGGTAGCGGTCTCACACCACCAGAACTTGTAGGACACGTGCCGGCGCGTCTTGGTTCGCCGGTGAAAGCGCCTGCCACGTTGACTGCAGTAGACCCGGTGGGTCAGTGCGCCGGTACCTCCTGTGGGGGTGGCTGCCCGACCTCCTGACGCGCGTCGTCGTGCGAGCTCAGCTTGGGTACGTTCCCAGGTCTCCTCGCTGATGATGGGCGGGTTGCCTCCCCGCTGTAGAATAATCATGGTTTTGGTGCTGGAGCCCGTGACAGGGGTGTAAATGGTTGAGTCTTTCAAACTATTCGTTCGGACCTACACGTATTGGGTAGGACTCATCCTCGGCTTTGCGATAGTGCCCGGTTCCCTGCTCTTCATCGGTGGAGTCGCCCCGGTGAACACCCCATCGTGGCTTACCCCTCTAGCAGGACTGCTACTTTTTATCATTGATAGGCCATCAACATGGGAGACGCCGCTCTGTCGAGCATTACTGATCCGCGTATTGGGTACAGGGGTTGCGGCCATCGCGTTAGTCGCTTTTGATACAGTTGCTTCCACCTACTATGGATCTCAACATTGGGGTGAGACGCTCCTATCTCTCGGTCTCGGCTGGATTGCCTTCACGGTCATGGCAGGACGGATGCTCATGAGGAGCTCAGCCCGATTTGCCACGCCTACTTTCACGAACAGGGATGCGATCCGTACGTACACGACATGGATTGGAATCTGCTTCGGGATTTTCTATATCCCCGCCACGGGGCTCGCCGCAGCTGGCACTCTTTTGATGGTATTTCCACTTTACGGAACGTTTCTCACCGGCCTGGTTCTTTTGATTGTTGACCCGCCACAACGATGGCCGCAACGGAGAGTGAGAGCACTGTGGATACGACTCTTGTCAAGCGGGGCAGCAGCATTACTACTTACTGTCACGAACTCGTTCTATCGCAGTACTGACACACACGAGATTTCCGTTGGGAACTGGCGGGGAAACCTGCTCTTCTTCGTAGGCGCTTGGGCACTTTATGCCGCAGTGGCTGGGGCCGCGTATCTTATGCGTGGCCCCAGCCACGAAGCAGATGACAACCTCAGTAAATGAATTCAGCTAGAGCTTGACATGCTGCCTTCTTGGTTTTTCTGCCAGGCTCAACCCCCGAGTAGCCGTATGCTCCATTGGAACCGTCTGTGAGAAGACCAACGTATATGCCATTCAATAGGCCATCAATTTCTGCAAAGAACTTGTCCTTTGCGGTTCTTTCATCGCTTGCACCAACACTCTCAGAGATCGCCTTGAATCGCTGCAGTAGCGAAACTGGATTGTTGTAGTAGCTCCTCAGCGTTCGAGACAGAAGGTTGGGGTCATCGGCCCCCGATCCTTTCAGCATCGCAGCCAGTTTGATCGCATCCCCGTCGCTACACAGGTCGGAGTAGTTGCAGTTGTTCGGCAGATCATTGGGAATGGTCAAACCTTGAAGTCCGCTAGCACAACTGCGCTCAGCGTTTGAAGAACAGTGCTGGAGTGCCACTCAGAACCTTCGCTCTGAAATGCCGTTCGCGTTTAACGGTGTACGAGGCAGCAAACAAAAGTTCGCCGACTACGTGCTTGCCCAGACCACGGCAGTCGACCATGACCTTCAGGCGCTTATCGCGCAGTACCGGCTCGCTCACGACAGTAGCGCAAACCAATGCGCCCCGCTTGATGACATCGAGGTTCACACCCCAGATGAATCGATTCTTGCTGAACCGATCGTCAGCAGCGTTAAAAGCGAGTACGCGCGCTTCGTGTCCAAACTTGGTGCCGCCGACTGGGTGCGCCACGGCCACACCCACTACTCCCAGGCCGCAGGAACCACCTGCCCCTTCTGCCAGCAAACCCTGCCCACGGATTTCGAGCAAACTCTCAAAGCTTGCTTCGACAGCGAATACGACCGCAAAGTCCAGGCCCTTGAGACCTTCAGCCGCGCCTACAAGCAAGCAACAGCCCTACTAGAGCGCATGCCGCTTTCGCGCGATCTGGGCCCTATGCCAGAACAAGCCGACCTAAGCACCTACGACGCCCTTGTCACCGCGCTCAAAGACCGGATCAGCAGCAATCTCAACCGGATCGATAACAAGCTCAACGCTCCCAGCACCACCGTGGTGCTTCAGCCCCTGGGCGAGCTGACTGGGCTTGAGAAGCCAAACGGATTACGTCAACTACCCGGATGGATCGTCTGGTTTGAGGTGATGCCCAAGCTGTGGGCTTTAACCATCGGCAGCGTTAAGAAGCAGTTGGCGATGTGGTTGTTGACCTTCACTGGCCATGAGGTCCCCGGCGACAGGATATTCAGGAGATGCGCCATGAACAGCACAGCACCGTAGATGCGTTCGCTCTGGCCGTCCGGGAGCGATTCGAGGCCTGGGATAGTTCGCACATACTTAGTGGATGCGGGAACAAAGGACTTGTTCCACAGCCGGCCGTGGTGTGCACACGTATTACGAACGATGGTGAGTTGCTCAAACCAGGAAGCCAGCGGATGCCTCCTCCTGACGATCTTCCGTTCATTCTTCGACAAAGCACCCAGGTCAATCGTGATGCCGAAAGTCTCAGCAATCTGCGCTTGCGCCTTGTAGGTGAGCCCTTGATAGAGCTTGGAGACATCGCCGAAGTCGAGGACTTCGCTCAGGACCCAGAATGGGTACTGGCCACCATATTGCTTCTTGTAATGGTCGATCGCTGTGTTGTGTGCGCCAGCTCGGTCAACACGCCTGCGAGCAGTACGAAGCCAACCATCGAGGTCAAAACCTGACCGGTAAAACCTGCGCTCTTGATAGCCGAGCGCATTGTCGCGGCACAGGAGGGAGGTCAGACGGCTACGGAGACCGACCTCGATCCTTTCCATCCCATCATGAATGAGAGTGCGTAGTTTCCTGTCCGCTTCGTACAACGCCACGACGTCAGCGAAGTCAGCTCCAGGAACGAAGCCATCCTCAACATGCTCCTCAGTATCCACGCGGCGCAGCGGATACCAGTAAGCGGAGAGCCGGTAGTACAGGACCGCCTCGAGCCATTGACTGGCTAGCTCGTCATCGACGGCCATGCCACGCGAACGCAGCAACTCGATCTGCTCAGGCACACTGGTCGGTGGTTTCAGCGGCCGTGCCTGCTCGTCACGCTTCATCACCAGTGTCTCCGCCCGTGTGCCGCTGAATAAAGATCCAGCCCACTCCCAAAACCGAGGTTCTGAGGCGGGCTGAACGATTAATACTAATATAGCCCAACTCAGATCTTTAGACAAACAACACAGGCATACCTCGTGTCCACCTGAAAACGTGATTCTCTCGAGAATACTGAGGAGAGTCCTCGTTGGTGGACACGATTGTCTCACGGCAAGGTTGCCTGCTGTAGAGCACCAGCTCTCAGATCCCTACAGGGATGACGTCGTCGATGCTGGGCTCAGCCGTGTTGCGGCCGGGTTGGGTGTGCTGGATAGACACGACCACAGCCGCAACTCCCACCGCGCGCTCTCCCTCGTAGCGCAGTGAGACTTGGGATTTGCCGTCCGAGCTGATACCGCTGATGGTGCCCTCCATGCGCGCAGCATCGAGGCGCTTGCAGATCTCATGGGCGATCACCAGCGGCAGCGGCAGATACTCGGGTGTCTCGTCGGTCGCATACCCGTACACCGTGCCCTGATCACCCGCGCCGGTGAGCACGAACGCTCCCTCACCGCCTGTCCGGGTCAGGGCGCGGCGTACAGCGGCCCGGATGGAGACCTTGACGCTGGAGGTGATCTCCCCGGCCACGATGATCCGGCCCTTGGTCGCCATCACCTCCACCGCACACCGAGCCGATAGATCCTCAAACAGGAGGTCATCCAGGATCGTGTCAGCAATCAGGTCACACAACTTGTCCGGGTGACCGATACAGGTGGACTCGCAGGTACGGATACTCGTCATCAGGGCTTGCTCCAATCAACTGGGGTCAATACAGAAGAACCCGCACACCACAGGCGGTGAGCGGGCAAGAATTCAGGACGTACACGGTGTACGCCGCGGGGCGGGGTGGTTAGTCAAGAAGGCGTTCCATCAACTGATCCGCGGGCGTCGCCTCGGAGTAGTCGCGGGTCGCGGTGGCGCGGATGATCTCGTAAATCTCGTAGCAGTACACGTTCGCCTGCTTACCAAACGACTACGGCATCGCAACAAAAGGGCTGGCGATAGCTGCGCCCGTCGTCGGATGTTTGCTAAGCAGGCCGGACTTCAAGATCGCCTGCTCGCAGTGCACATAACGCGCGAACGCCTGCGCATATGACTCGATCAAGCGTGGGGAGACGAACTGGGCGCACCACGCACGTCCAACCACGCCCAAGTCTCACGCAACGGTTCCGGCTTCGCACCCGCACACACCCGGCGTCCGCCACGATTCGTGCCATCTTTTGCCACCGATTCCTCCTTCACGTGAGCATACTTGCGTTCCCCTACAGCAGTAGGTGACGGCTAGACGCAGTGTGCTGGTACCCCCTTCTAACGCTTCCTCTGATTGAGACCAACTCGCGACTTTCCGGCATACCTGCCGGTACAGTTAAACGATGAAGAATTTGATTACTTCAATCGGCGATATACAGGGGTTAATCAGGAGAGTTTTCTGGTGGGCAGGGCTTGTACTGTTGCTACCGGTGTCGTACGGCTGGTTTAGTGATCTCCCAATCAGGATTTTTCAACGTTATCCTTACCCGGTCGAGTTTGTGTCAGAGGTCTGGGTAGACCGAATGTTGTTCGTAACAAGCCTTGGTTTACTGTGTTGGCTAGTTGTCGCTTTCATGAATGCGTGTAGGGTGTTGACTTTAGCCGAGGTTTCACTACCCTCTGCCGAAACTGTGGTAAGAAATTCGTCGTGGCGGCAGTGACCGTTATCGTCCTCATTCTGAGCCTTGTAGCGGCATACATCTTGTCTATTGATGTCAGCAACATCCCTGAGTGAGAGTGCAATACTTTCTGCACTCCCACTCAGGTCGGCCTTGAATGTAGGTGGCGTAGTAGTCCACCTGCGCTTGGTAGGAGGAGTACTGCTCTCCCCTGTCAGCGGATACACGCGCATACGCCGCGCCCCTACTGCGTGCCAGGGTGGGTGCTTGTGGCCCAGAGATACGGGGCTTGGCTGGGATTGTTGAGCTGGATCTGCCAGTTCTTCGTCCGCGAATCGTTCTCACCAAACGAGGAAGCGCTATTTTCGAGCGCAGCGCGCAGAGTCTCAATCTTCGACTTTTGAGCTTCGATTTCTTTGCCCAGCACCTGGTTACAGGCGGTGAGGGATTCGGCGGACTTGTCGTTCTTATCAAACGACGAGGCCACGAGCTTCATCTCAGAGCCGAGCACCCGCATCTCACGGTTGATATCCGTGATCGCCCGCTTGAACTCCCGCTCACCCTCCAAACCAATCTTCAAACCAAAACTCGAGTCAGCCATGCGTGTTACGCTTCCTTAACTATTTAGGGGGTGAAATAGTCGGGGATGGAAGAATCAACGACGAGCTTCAACGAGGAATAATCATGGAGACTTCAGGCATCACCGAATGGACTTTCTTTGAAGAAGTACCCATTCCGCAGGACGTCAATCAGCTTCTCGTCCAAGGAGAACAACCCTACGCGGCATACAAGACTTTTCGAGATTCGGCTATTTTTACTTCAAAGCGGCTTATTGTACGTGATTCACAAGGCTTGACTGGGAAGAAGGTTGAAATCTATTCGATTCCGTATTCATCCATCAACATGTGGTCAACCGAGAATGCGGGACGAATCGATTTCAATGCTGAAGTAGAGCTTTGGACACGCGCCGGTCATCTCAAAATCAAATTGGGTAGGAAAATTGATGTGCGGCGCATCGACCAGCTCATAGCCACCTGCGTCCTCAACAGTACCCACTGATACCTAGATTCCAGCCGGGATCACATCATCAATAAACCACACCCGTTTCGGCTGGGCACGGCCGGTCTCGATGCGCTAGCAGTCCACCAGGTTGAGCAGCACCCCGAACACTATCAGCTCTGCCTGTTCCACGCTGAGGTGGAGGTGTGCGAGGGCGATGTAGGTGAGCCGGGTGAAGGTCGCCTCCGTGGTGTCGGCTATGCACCCGCCGCTGGTGCTTCTTTTGGGTTCTCATCATAAAGAAGCAGATACAACGGATAATCCAAGGCCTTCACCTTCGCACCATCACTGCTTTGCTGGTAGACGTGCAACGGCAAACCAGCAATAGCTTCAGCCAAGATACGCACGCATGAGTAGACGGCAGTCATCTGCATCGCGCTACGTTCTGTCACCGGACGACCCGACGACGTCGACCCAAACAAGAAACTATAGCTAGGAGCAAGCTGTGGTTTTCAGTGCGGCGAGTGCTACCGCCACGAAGGAAGTTGAAATACCCATAACCGCCTTCCTTTTGCTAGAAGTTATGTGATACTAAAAGTGAAAATAAGTCGTGATACTGAGGATAGGTGCAGCAATGGTGGAGAGAACATGGTTATATCTCTACGAGAACACCAAGGCTAAGAAGATTTATATTGGTATCGGGAAAAGCATGGAGCGCGTATTCGAGAGGCACAATCGTCAAGCGGAAGATTTACGAGATTCATCTGGAACTCTTATCCGTCAGACAGTTGAGCCGTTTTCATCGAGGAGAGATGCTCTCATGGCAGAAGCAATTGCAATCCACGTTGCTTCCTTGATGGGCATGAAACCAATTATTGATTCTGAGCAGCAAAGCGAACTTTTCATTCCAGAAGAAGATTCAGCGACCACCACCAACATTCAGGGATTGAAATCAACAAAGTTTCTTGAGCCTGCCATTTATGTAAAAGATGGCGAGGTTGCTCACGAAGACCTTTCAGAAACGATTATTGTTCCGATTTCCCCAAAGGACATCGAAGGACGGCCATCCGCGTTTGGAGGTAATTCTGGCGAGTTCTTTGCTGACCGAGCACGTGGATATTGGAATGTTGCAGTTCAGAATCGTTCTAAAATTCGTCGCCTTATTGCAGTCTTAACTGGTAGCCGGAGGATCATTCTCGGGTCTTGGGATGTGGATCCAGAAAGGGAGTGGACGCTTATCCCTAATCACGAGAAGCGGGAATCCCCGTATCGGACGAGAGTGGAAATCCCAATAATTAACGAGAGCCAGGATAACGTCAAAGATTTGAAGGGAAAGACGTATCTTGGGCGACTTGGACAGGGCGTAAGCTACTCGGCTGATATCAAATACGGTTCCAATATCGATGAGCTTTCAGTCAATAGTGAAGTTGGCTTATCTCTGACTAGGTATGGTGAGGGAAAGGGCGCTGATGCGTGATATCGTCAAAATCGCTCTGCTCTATGGCGTATGTGTTCTGGTATTCCAGATTGTTTCTCTCAGCGACCTGGTGTGGGTGCTGTTCCCTGTGGTAGTCATTGGACCGATTCTCGTACCTGTAGTCGCATTATTAATCACCCGGAAAATCCAGGTAACAGACTGGCGGCTAAACTTTTTTGTTCTACCACTTTTACTTTACTGCTTTGGCGTGGTTGCTGACATTATGGCATTTTGGATTTCAACTGGAGGAAGCGTGTTTTCAACCGGAGATAACATTTGGCATCCAGTAGCTCCAAATTCCCCTTCGGATGTTAAATTGTATGGACTTTACGGAATCCCAGCTGTTATTTTCATGGCAGGCTACCTGATTCGTTTAGCGATACGAAAACGGGTAGCCTACCATGTTTCTGAACCTAATGATCCGTCAGAAAATATAATTCGCTAGTTTCTCGCAGGCTTTATTTTTTACCTTTGGGGAAACTGAATCAGCTAGCTTTCGTCTTAGAATACCACCTGGGAATCCTGACATGACTGAAGTGAATGCTGTCAACGCTCAACCAAGAGAACTGGACTCAATATCAGGGAACTGAGCTTGAGGCTATCCGCGAAAACCTCGCCGACAGCCACATCAAGCCACTACGAATGAGCAATCAAAAAGCTCCGCGCATTCACCAGAAAGCCGCCAGAACAACCCCATAACCAAGCCGCCCCCCAGTAGCTTCTTACCACGCTGTACACCACAGACAGATACTCGGGAGCCTCTGGTATAGGCGCTCCCATGCGCCTTTTCGTGACTGTCGGGTTCAACGCACCAGACCTCGTGCCCGCATTCACGCGACATCCGCCCCGATCAGCGCTATCCTTAGCAATACAGAAAAACCCTTCTTGTAGAATGAAAACCTATTGGGGCATACAACTCCTGATGCCGTTGCCGTATCAAAATGTGTAGCGAAAAGTTGAAGGGACTGGTCATCAAAAAAATATCTGTGTTTCTTGTATCCGCTCTGGCATATTTTGTCGGCGCGTGGCTTTTCGCCGCCATCTTTATCTTTCAACGGTACGAGGATCGGGATCAGAGATTTTTTGTGATCTTCTTATTGATGCCAATCATGTATGTGTGTTTCACGATTCTTCTTCTGCTTTTCAATAAGCATATCATCGGTATTCAATCTGCCCGTGCGTTGCAACTTTCAGCAGGAGCCTTTATCGGGCTCTCAGCTTTTCTCTTTTCACTCGATGGTGTTGGCTCGTTAGTTCGCAGCGATTCTTTTTCTCAACTGCTGAGCCAGTTTTCCGTTCCCGCCATCGGCGCTCTTGTTGTTGGTGGTGTAGCGTTTGGGTTTAGCGTTTTTACCCAAGCGCCACACCAGGGAAAAGACCAAATCAATTATCAGTAGATGAATTCAGCTAGCTTTCGGCAAGCTGTCAAACTAATCTCTTCCTTGACGTATCCAGCCAGGAACCATTCTAAAACGGCGCTATCCAAGTCGGTATATTCACTTATTTTCTGATATGCCTCAGTGGAATTATTCGCCCCCAAGCTCCAGCCAATCTGCTTGAATCTGTTGGCTAGTTTGCTGGAATTGTTGTAGTACTCGCGCAATGTTGCTGATAGGAGATGGCTGTTGGAGTCGTTGCCGTTTTCTAGCGTTTTAGCGATAACGATGGCGTCTCCGTCACAGCAGAGGTCGTCACGGTTACAGTTGTTTCCTACCGATTCCCATTTTCCCTTGTCGTTTTTCTTGTCAAGTACTAGCCCCTTCAAGCCAGGATGCTGACGGTAATCGTTACCTTGACCGACTAGAGCTGTGGCCACCTGATCCAGGTTCGCGCCGGGATTCCACTCAAGTGTTTTCTGAATATTCTCCATGGCAGTAGCTAGGTCTCCAGCCCAGCCAGGGCTGGCCCGGGGGTATGAATGCTTGGAGCGTGTCGTGCTCGCTGACCCAGCGCCCCACGGCTGCGGCGATGAATTCAGGCCCGTTATCGGCACGCAGCACCTGGGGTGCACCACATGCCAAGGCAGCCAGGTCACGCATTTCGATCACGTCGACGGCTCCCATGCGCCGCTCAACGCGCAAAGCCAGGTGCTGGCGCGTGAACTCATCAATGACGTTACAGACCTTAAAGACACGCCCTTTCCAGTCCGAGTCGAACTGGAAATCAGTGGCCCACACCTGCCCAGGAACGCTAGCCCTGACCAGGTGCTGTAGGGGCGGCAATACGCTGACCGCGACAGCCCAGCAACACGCCCGCGCAAGATGCTGAGAAAACCCCTGGCCGATCAGGTGGTTCACAGCGTCGTGCCGGCGCGGCAGGTCTGGACCGTACTCATGCCCTCACCTCACAACGCCTCGGCCTTCTCCAGCTTCACGACAATCTGCTCATCAGAACAACCCTCTCAAAACAAACGGTCCGAAAAACCCAGACCCCTCCACCTGACATTTGTCATGGGAGCACCTGCATCAAAGGACACTTCCAGCTCCAGTCACGCGCGAGCAGGCTGGAGCCATGGACACGAACACGACGCCCGCCCTTCGGGCGACGAACATTCACCAGTCTTTCGGCTCCGTCGACGCCCTGCGCGGCGTGAGTCTGACTCTCAACCCCGGCGAGATCGTGGCGCTCCTCGGCGTCAACGGTGCGGGCAAGAGCACGTTCCTGGACCTCGTCCTGGGCTTGGCCGCCCCCACGCAGGGCGAGATCAGTGTCTACGACATGAGCCCGCGCGAGGCCGTGCGCCGCTCCCTCGTGGGGGCAATGCTCCAGAGCGGCGCGATGCCCCGCGACGACAAGGTCCGCAACACGATCGACCTGGTGGCCTCGATGCACGCCAACCCGATCCCCACTGACGAGCTCCTGGAGCGTACGAACCTCACGAAGCTGGCCAAGCGTCCCCTCGCCAAGCTCTCCGGTGGCGAGCGTCAGCGCGTGCGCCTGGCCCTGGCGCTGGCCGGCAACCCGGACTTCCTGATCCTCGACGAGCCAACGGCCGGCATGGACGCGCTGGCCCGCCGCGCTTTCTGGGAGACGATGCGCGCCGAGGCCGCGGAGGGCCGCACGCTCCTCTTCGCCACGCACTACCTGACCGAGGCCCGCAAGGACGCCGACCGCATCGTCATCATTGACGAGGGACGCATCCTCCTGGACGCGCCGACCGAGCAGGTCGTCGCCGAGAACGAGGACCTCGAGGACGTCTTCGAGCGCATCACCTCCCACGCGGACGCCGAGTGAGCACAACGAACACCCGCCCCGACAAGCTGGCCCCGGCCTTGTCCCAAGGCCCCCGCCCCACAAACGCAGACACGACACACGAAGAAGGAATCATGACCACTCACGCACCCGCGCGACCCGCCGCGCGACCGATCCCCTCCGCCTTCACGGGAGCAGGCAAGCTGTGGCTCTCGACGTTCCGCTCACATATCCTCAACCCGTGGAACATGGCGTTTGCCCTGGCGGTCCCCATGTTCATGTACGCGATGTTCGGCATGACCGATATCGCGCGCACGACCCAGACCGGGTGCGGGAACGTGGCCGGCGCAACGATCGTCATGATGACGACGTACGGCGTCATCTTGGTCGGAGGCTCGCTCGGCGCGACGCTGTCCGTCGAGCGCACGACCGGCATCTCGCGCATGTACGGGCTGACCCCCATCCAGCCGTGGGTGATCCTGGTTGTGCGGCTGACCGCCCTCGTGGCGCTGAGCGCGTTCATCACCCTCATCACCTTTAGCTTCGGCCTGGCGACCGGTGCACAGATGACGCCGGGAGCATGGGTGGCCAGCGCAGCGGTCGTCATCGCCCTCTCGGCTCTGGGCGCGCTCATCGGCCTGGCCTGCGGGTACACGATCAAGGGCGAGAACGCCTACAGTGCGTCCGCGCTCGTCATGGTGATGGGCGGCTTCGCGTCCGGCATGTTCATCCCGCTGGAAGCGATGCCTCCCTTCATCTCCCACATCGCCCCCTACACGCCCCTGTACGGAGCCGTGAAAGCCGTCTACGCGGTCGCTGGCACCAACCCGATGCCGACCGCCGCGTGGATCAACATCGGCGCTTGGGCGCTCATCATGGCGGGCATCGCCTGGTGGGGCGCGTCGCACGACACGGGTCGATAGGCTAGGGCCATGAAGGAGCGCTTAATCTCCCTGGCGTGGGCGATTCCGTGGATGCTGTTCATGGGATTCCCCCTGGCCTACGCCCTGGAGTTGACTGATACGGCCCAGCGTGCGGGCATCATCGGGTTGTGCGCCCTCCTAGCGGTGACGAACTCGGTGACGTGGCTGACCAATCCCCCGCCCGCGCGCAACTCCTTCACGAGGCCGTTCATCCTCTCCCACGCGGCGCTGGCGGCGGCGACGGTCATCTATCTCGCATACGCAACCTCCATCGGCACCCCGTTTGCGTTCATGATGGTCTCGTATCTGCTGGTCGCGTGGGTCTTCCAGGCGCCGAGCCGCTTCCTCATCGCGGGCGTCGTGCCGATCGTGGCAATCGCGGGCGTGGCCTTCTACGCGCAGGGGGAGCCGATGCGGATGATCTGGTACTTGGTGATGCCCGGCGGTTGGGTAGGTTTTGCGCGCTGGGGCATGGAGCGCTCGGCCCGTGAGCGCCTGCGCCGCCAGGACGCGATCGCGCGGGCGAAGGCCGCCGAGCGGGCGCGCCTGAGCACGGACCTGCACGACATCCTCGGGCACTCGCTGACGGGGATCACGATGGTCTCGGAGCTGGCGGGGCGTCTGCTGGACGCGGGGCGCGCAGAGGAGGCGCGCGAGCAGATCCGCGCCATCACCGCTCAGTCGAACGAGGCCTTGGCTGATGTCCGCCGCATCGTGGCGGCCACGCGGGCCCTGTCCCCGGGTGAGGAGCTCGACGAGGCCCGCTCACTTCTGGAGGTCGCACGCATCGACGCTGACATCACGAACGAGGGCGAGCCGCCATCGGGGCCTCGTTCAGCTGCGGCCGCCCACGTGATCCGCGAGGGGGTCACGAACGCGCTCCTGCACGCACGCCCCTCGAGGGTGCGCATCTGCCTGTCTCCCACCGGCGTGGTCGTCTCAAACGACGGATATTCCGCCTCCTACGCGGCCTCGACGGCGGGGGCCGGGTCGGGCCTGGTGGGCCTGTCCAAGCTGGTCGGCGACGAGGGCACGCTCACCTGGGGTGCGTCGGGTTCCACATGGACGCTCGCGTTGGCCTTCGAGGCCACACCCGACGCCCACTCGTCCTGATTGTTCCGCTGCACGCCCCCTCGACGAGGCCGTGTTCCCTTTCCCCGGGTCTTGCGCGGTCCCGGGAGGGGGAACTCGCCTCGCCCTGAAGGGCGGGCACACATGAGTGATAATTCTGCGACCTGAGTTAGCCTGGTACCCCAAGCGCAGGCAGACAGGAGGGTGACGTGTCGATACGGGTACTCGTGGCCGACGACCAGACGATGATTCGCGGCGCCCTGGCGGGGCTGCTGGACCTGGAGAGCGACATTGAGGTCGTCGCACAGGCTTCCGACGGGGCCCACGCCCTCAAGGAACTGGCGCGCCTGGCCGAGTCGGCCACCACGCCTTCGCAGGAACAGGCTCCCGCTGACGTGGCCGTCATCGACATCGAGATGCCCCGCATGGATGGCATTACAGCGACGCGGGCGATCCGCGCGCGTTTTCCCGGCGTGCGTGTGCTGATCGTGACGACGTTCGGGCGCCCCGGCTACCTCCAGCGCGCGCTCGACGCGGGGGCCACGGGTTTCATGGTGAAGGACGCGCCGGTCGAGGCCTTGGCGGACGGAGTGCGCACGGTGGCCGCGGGGGGCCGCGCGATTGATCAGAGCCTGGCGCTCGAGGCCCTGTCGGCGGGTTCTTCGCCCCTGACCGACCGCGAGGCCGACGTTTTGCGCGAGGTCGAGGGCGGCGGCACGATCGCCGACATCGCCCATTCGCTGGGGCTGAGCCAGGGGACGGTACGCAACCATGTGTCCTCGGCGATGCTGAAGATGGACGCGCGCACCCGCGCGGAGGCAGCCATCCTGGCCCGATCCGCCGGCTGGCTGTAGCCAGGGCACGCAAGCACAACTTCATACGCCTATAGCCACCCCCCGCGAATCAGCGGCAGTGCTACAGGCAGCCACTGGTTCATCTATGCCTGTAGTCAGGTCCGGGGCTGTCTAACAGCTCGAACACCTGGGCACCGCTTGGGTTGGCCGGTTAACGCGAGGAGACAGTTAGCGCGGCGGCCAGGGCATGATTCGGTTTACGCAGCTTTCGTAGTCAACGTACTGCTGGCCAAACTGGCGCCTAAGCCAGCGCTCCTCAGTGCGTTTCATTAACACCGTCAAAGCCAACCAATACACAGCCGGTAAAATCAACAATACGTAATTAGCTTGCACCAGCAAAATACCGGCATTAAGAAACAAAAAAGCAGCATATATTGGGTGCCGCACCCAAGCATAAATACCACCCGTGATGAGCTGGTTATTTTCTATATTTTCAGTTACTCGCGCCCCAAACACGCTCACCAACCACATCACCACGGCCAGTGCCGCCACAATAACGCCAGCTACAACAAATATGAGCCGCAGCCAATTTAGGTTAACAGCCGCCCATCCCAGCCAGAAAAAAGCAGCCACACTGGCCAGCGCCGTCGTCGTAAATAGCGCCACCACATAGGCCGGACCAACCCCGAAAACCGGCAGATGTGCCTGCTCACCCCGCGTTTCCATGCACCCTATTATCCCACTTCAGGGGCAGTTTGAAGGGGTTTTAGCGACGCCGCAGCACCCCGATACGCTCAGTAAGGGAACGCTGCTTACCCACCACCGGCAATTGCCACACACGCCAATAAGCCAGCAGGCAGAAACCCGCCCCCACACACATTGAAAACAACATCGCCAACACCGGATTTAAATCAACAAACCGCACCAATGAAGCCTGCGTAAAAGCAGCCGCAAGCGCCGGCAGTGCATAAAGCCGATTGCCGCCAAATACTGCCGGGGTGCGCCCTACGCTAATGTCGCGGATCATGGAGCCGCCTACCGCCGTCATGCAGCCTAAAAGCAGGGCGGGGATGAAACCTAGATGATTTTCTAGGGCTTTGGCGGCGCCGGTGGCGGACCAGATGCCAAGCACAATGGCGTCGGCAACCACCAGGAAGCGGTGGGACCACTTGCCTTCAAATTTGAAGAACCAGGCGATGGCGGCGCCCAGACACGCCATCCAAATGTAGTAGGGGTCGGTCAGGGCGAAGGGCGGGCCGTTTTGGATCATGAGGTCGCGCAGGATACCGCCGGCGGTGGCCGTCATTAGCGCCAGCACCACGAAACCTACTATGTCGAAGTTTTTTTGGCGGGCAATGAGCCCTCCTAGGATCCCATTTAGGATCACCCCGGATAGGTCGATGAACCGGAAAACGGCAGGTAGGGCGTTGGGTTCAAGTAGTTCGTGCATCGTCTTCAGGCTACCGTTTAACTTGCGGAGGTGCCGAAAGCCAGGCCCAGCAGGTAGGTTATGGTGGCCGCCCCATAGCCGATAGCTAGCTGTCGCATGGCACTGGGTAGGGGGGCTTTGCCCGATAGTACGCCGACGGCGCCACCGGTTAGGCACAGCGCGGCCCCTACCAGCAGGGCTGAGGCGGCTACAGCAACCATTCCGCCGAGCCCAACCAGGTAGGGCAGGCAGGGAATGACTGCGCCGACTGAGAACAGCACGAATGAGGATAGTGCTGCCCGCTTGGCGGTACCGATTTCCTCATAGTTGGGGGCTTCGCCGCCAATGTGGGAGATTTGGCGGGCGCTGCGTGGGTCAATGTTTGCGGCGCTGAGTACTAGTTTGGCGTGTGCGACGGCTTCGTGTTCGTCTTCGCCTCGGGCGCGATAGACCAGGGCGAGTTCGTTGGCATTGACGTCTAGCGCGGGCACAACCTCCCCCGCGCCAGGGTCTGGAGTGGAGGCTTCAAGTAGCTCGATTTGGGAGCGCACCGAGATGAACTCACCTGCCGCCATGCTTAAAGCCCCTGCTAGCAGGCCGGTTAGACCGGTTAGCAGGATCGCGTGGGTACTGATGCCGGTGGCACCCACGCCTAGCACTAGGGACAGGTTGGATACTAGGCCGTCGTTAACGCCGAAAATAGCCGGGCGTAGCGTGCCCGAGAGGCGTTGGCGGTGGCGGGCAGCTAGGGAACGCACAACTTCGGAGTGGATGCGTTCGTCTGCGGCCATGGCACTGGAGGCGTCGGCGTCGATCTCATAGTCGTTGCGTTGTTCGGAGCGTTGAGCTAGGGCCAGCACGAACACTGAGCCAAATAGTCGCGCCAGTAGGGGCATGATGGCGCCGCGTAGGGTTTGCCTGGGGGCTGGGTGGGCGTGGGGGCCCTAGCAGCTCATACCAGTAGCGTTCGTGGCGGGCTTCGGCTTCCGCTAGGCCTAGGAGAATTTCGCGTTCTTCGCCTTCGCGGCGCATGGCTAGGTCCCGGTAGACTTTCCCTTCTGCGCGTTCTTCAGCTAGGTGGCGGCGCCAGTGTTTAATTTGGGTTCGCGACGGCGCAGCGCCAGTTTCAGGGGTTTGGGGTGCGGAAGTCATTGATTCAATGTTTCATTTTTTTGGCGTCATTGCAACGTTTGGTTACCCGAAATTAGCCTGGCTTGTCAGTGTCAAGGGGCTGACAGTTTGAGGGGAAACCTGGTTTCGGATGTTTTAGGCCCGGTAATTATTGGCGTAAAGCATCTGCGGGTGAAACACCTGCGGCGCGGCGCACTGCCAGTAAACAACCCACTAAGCCAACTACCATGCCGCCAATGATTCCTACGGGCAAAAGCCGCAGATCAAGCACTGGCTGCCAGTGGCGCACTAGCACTGTGGAGATAATGACTACCACCGCTGTAAATGTGCCAATGACTCCGCCGATTAAGCCAACTATCGCCGATTCAGCGGTGACTAATGCGGCAATTTGCCAGCGCCTGGCCCCCATTGCCCGGCGCAAACCGAATTCTCCAGAGCGCCGCGATACCGCTGTCGCCGTGGAGTTAGTGAGCATTAGCACGGCAGCTAATAATGAGACGGCGGTTAATGTCACCAGCATTGTGCGCACATTGGATTCCACGCTTTGACGCATGGTTTTAGGGTCTTCAGGCGCATCCACGTGGGCGTTTTCGCCGGTGTAAGGATCTAGGGCGATGGGTGCTTGCTGCGCCACCAGCTGGGCGGCGCCGGGGCGTGTACGTATTTCGGCGGTGACGGCATTGGTTGTCCCCACAGCAACGGCGTCTGTTTCACGCATCACCACGGCGTTCATGATGCTGGCGTCTAAACCTGAGTCGCTTATAACTCCCACCACTACGTAGGCTTTATTGGCGATCCACACTACTGGGCTGGCGTCAACTGGGCCTAACTCTAGGTTATTTGCGATACCGCGACCTACTAGCACCTGGCCTGGGCCAAGTTTTATGCCACTGGTTTTGGCGGATTCTTTGCCTTCGATTTCCAGCCCGGGCACGCTAGGATCGGTTGCTCCTAATACATCAAAGTTTTGGCCTTTAGTGTCACTAGTTAGTGAAATGTTTTGATTGCCGTGGTTTGAGTAGATTTGTGCACGTTCCACTCCGGGAATACGTTTTAGGCGCATTAGTGTAGTGGTGCTGGCTTGTTTAACACTTCCATCTTTAGTTAATTGTTTAGGTTCTGGCACCGAGACGGCTACACGCTGGTTGCGGGCCGCATCAAATAGCTGTGACACCTGGGCGCGGGCAGCTTCAGAGATACCTACCGTGGCTAACGCTAACGCTACCGCCAGTAATACGCCGGCAATTAGCGCGCCACTGGCAGCTGGTTTAGCGGTAATTGTGCGGGTTGCGTCCGCGAGTATGGCTCTTAGGCTAGTTTTTTTGCTGCTGGTTTTAGGGTTTTTAGCTTGCGCCGCGTGGGTGGTTTTAGCTGGTTTTAGAGGCTTTAAACTTTCGCTCTCGGGAACGGTGACGACGCCGTCATGCACTTCGATGCGGGTTTTAGCGTGAGCTGCAACTTTTGGATCATGAGTGACAACTATGACGGTAGTGCCGCTTTGGTTGAGTTTATCTAGTACCCGCATCACTGAACGCGAATTGGCTGAGTCAAGGTTACCGGTGGGCTCATCAGCAACTAGCACCGGATTAGCGGCCACGATAGCCCTGGCAATTGCTACTCTTTGCCTTTCACCACCAGAAAGCTGCACTGCTTTAGCGTGTTGCTTATGCGTGAGCCCCACAAAGTTTAGGGCTTGTTCAATACGCTGCGCATCCGTGATTTGCGCGGTTTCCTCACCAGATCCAGCCGTATCTCCGCTGTACATCAACCCTAAAGCCACGTTTTCAGTTACAGTTCGCTCATCAATTAAGTGAAAAGCTTGAAACACAAAGAGAATGTATGAGCCCGCAATGCTGCTAGCTGGGAATCACTTAACTTGGTTGCGTCTAGATCATCAATAAAGTATTTGCCTTTAGTGGGAGGGTCAAGTAACGCCAGAACATTCAGCAAGGTTGATTTACCAGCCCCAGAAGGGCCGGTTATAGACACAAAATCACCCTGCTCAATCAGCAGTGAGGCGGTTTTTAGTGCTTTAACCTCACCAGGAGCACCCGGATTATAGGTTTTAGAAACCTGCGATAATTCTAGTATCGTCATTTGCGATCCACTCGCACACTATCGCCAACTTTAAGCTGGTCAGATTTAATGGCGCATTGCCCAGATACGCACCCAAGCTGCTCTACTTTAACCATAACAAAACCGGACGCCTGGCGTTTGAGCACATTTGCGTTACCATTAGCATCTAGCGCCATTGCGCGTTGAGGAATCAGTAAAGCATTTTTGATTGGTGCTTGTCGATCTACAGTTAACACCACTGATTTACCGCGTGCATCGCTTGGAAGTTTTCCCTTTTTAACGCTAAAGGTTAGTGCATAAGTGGTTGCTTCAGCTTGGCTTTTTTCGTCTTTCTTAGGCGCAGCAGTTTTGAGAGTTAAGTTTAGCTGCTGAGAGCCATAAACCGCGCTAGCCACGCTGCCAGTTTTCAATACCGAGCCCACACCAGCCGGCACTTCAGCGGTTACAGAAAATTCGCCTGTAGATAGGCCTAGCTGGGAGGGCTTGTCTCCATTTAAACTATCACCAACTTTAGGTAGTGAGGTAACAACAGCTGGAAGCTGCGCAATAAACAGCATCTCAGTTTTTGCTATAACTACCTTCTTTTTGGCTTGCTGCGGTTTTTCGGATGCGCCTGCCTCGTTTGAGTTTCCGCCGCCTTGATTAGCACCCGCATTGTCTGACTCGTTTTGATGAGTATCGGTAGTAGCTAATTCGTCTTTGGTTTGCCCGTATAGATGTTTTAGTGCAGCGATTGTGTCAGCGTCTAGGGTTCCAGTTATCGCTAGCTGATAGCCCGATGCAACCAGGGCGCGTTGCAGCTGTGACACATCCGCGCCAGAATCACCTTCATACAGGTCGCGGTAGGCGGGAAAACTACCCTGATAGGCAATCAGAGGGCGATCGTTAATCCAGGCCACCACCTGCGTGTTTTCAAGTTGCTGACCGGCTTTACGTTTACAGCGGTAACAACCGAATCGGCGCTAGTAGCAGGCAAGTTAACGGCTGAATCCTGCGCCCCGGTAATAACACCTGTGGCAGTGATTTGATCTGTCAGGTCTCCTTGCTCAACTTCCACAGTTACAGGAGCTGAAGTTGGAGGTGCAGCGGCAGCTGCGCGCTGCGCTGGCGATTGGGTGTAGCTTGCCAGCAACCAGCCTGCACCCACTAGCGCCACCGCCATAAACACAACTAAAACTACAAGTAACCAGCGTTTCACTTGAGATCGTTTAGCGCCCACAGCTACCCCCCTTCGATCACAAATAATTACGAGTATTTCTTCACAATCTCACGGCAAGTGACTTCGACCTGCTTGATTTGTCCCAGCCGAGCAGATAATTCTTTCTGATTCTTTTTGACATAAGCATCAGCGCTGTTCCAGTCGGCGTCATAGTATGCCTGCTGCCAGCCAGAGCTGATCCGGCACTTTGCATCTGCAACCGCGATTTTTCGCTCATACTCTGACACGGTTCCAGGTGACGCCGCGATAGCAGATTGTGGCGCATCAGCACCTGGATTTAAGCCGATTTTCTGACTGAGCTGCGGTCCTGGCATTAACACTGGATTATCAGGTAGATCACTAAGGCCCAGTGGTTTCATGCATTGCTTCCAAGTGGAGACAAGTTTTTTAACTTTAGGATCTTCAAGCCCCTGCTCAGCGCCGCCAATTGATGCGAAAAGAGCATTTCCAGTCTCAGATTTTTCTTCATAAGTCTTCAATACTGGATACTGATCCATTAGTTTATTAAAACATGAATTTTTAGCGTCCCGGTAACCGGGATCAGTTTTATACTTTTCAATAGTATCATGGCTATATTGGTAGACATTCCAGCCAGGAACGATACCCACGTGGTAGCCAACTTCGCTTGCAATCTTCTCATCAAATAGACGCCTACCAGCACTATTTACGTATCGCTCAGCCTGCCCCTCTGGCGGTTCTGGCTTTCCTTGATAGGTGTATCCTTTGGACTTCATGCAATACCTAAAATAGGCGGTTCGAGCGCGCGAAATTAGAATCGTATCAGCTTCTCTATATGGATCTGTGGGAAGCCGCCATTTAGACATGTCGTAACGCGTTAAACCGTCAGCAGAAACTTTGGCTACCTTATCATTAGGAGCAGTCGGCGAAGCTTTTTCTCCACTCCCACATGAGGCTAAACCGCAAATTAATACTAGAGCTGCAATGATCCTCAGATACTTCATTTCATCTTCCTTGATTAAAGTTCATCGCATATAGGGAACCCAGTTAAGGGCGTTGCTCACGTTAATGAGCGGATAGGCCTGGCAAGGCCAGGTCTGGGAACAAGCAGTGGATCAGCACTGCATCACTCGTCATTGGAGTGATTACAGAATACATCTACTACCCCAAGCCCACAACTAGTTTTGCAATATTTAATCAACAATTTACATTTATAGGTACAATTAATTAGTTCACTAGGCTGTGCTTATCTTACGCGGTGAGCTGGTTCCACAGCTGGGTCAAAGTGCGAGACAATGCAGGGGTAATGAACGAGCACTCCAGTCAGCCCAGCCAACCAGACGCAACTAACTCAGCCGCAGCGCCCCGCCGTCGTCCTGCCCGCCACCAGCGCAACCACGGACGGCGCCAACACAAAAACCAGGCGGCGCCGCACCCCCTTCACCCCCGAGCAGCTAAGCCAACGCGCAGCTTCCGTGCCCACCATCACCTACCCAGCGCAGCTTCCAGTCTCAGCCCGCCAGGAGGAGATCGCAGCCGCCATTTTGGCTAACCAGGTGGTTATCGTCGCAGGTGAAACCGGCTCCGGTAAAACCACCCAGATCCCTAAAATCTGTTTAGATTTAGGTCGCGGCGTCAACGCCATGATTGGACACACCCAGCCCCGGCGTATCGCAGCGCGCTCAGTAGCTGAACGCATTGCCCAAGAGCTGGGCACTAAAGTTTCTAAAGAATCAATAGTCGGTTATCAGGTTCGTTTCACTGATGAAGTTAGTGAACATACGCTTATCAAATTAATGACCGACGGTATTTTGCTGGCCGAAATTCAAACGACCCGCTATTGCGCCGCTATGACACTCTAATTATTGACGAGGCACACGAGCGCAGCCTAAATATTGACTTTATTTTGGGTTATTTAGCGCGGCTACTGCCTCAGCGTCCAGATTTGAAGGTCATCATCACCTCGGCCACCATCGACTCTGAACGTTTCGCCGCCCACTTTGGGGTTGAAGGCCGCCCCGCCCCAATTATTGAGGTATCCGGGCGCACCTATCCGGTAGAAATCCGCTATCGCCCCCTCGACGGCGTCGAGCCAGAGCCAGATAGCAGCCAAACAAACTCAGCAGCTGCCAGTGCAAGTGCCGACGAGCCGCGCGACCAGGTCACGGGCATCCTCGACGCCGTCGACGAACTAATGGCCCTAGGCCCCGGCGACATTTTGGTGTTCCTGGCGGGAGAACGCGACATTCGCGATACCGAAGCCGCACTTATAGACCACCTAGGCCCACGCTACGCCGCCAACGAGTCCAGCGCGCGCCTGCCCGGCAGCGTTGAAATCATCCCCCTATATTCGCGGCTAAGCGCCGCCGCCCAGCATCGCGTATTTGAAAAACACCGTCTGCGACGCATTGTTCTAGCCACCAACGTGGCTGAAACTTCGCTAACCGTGCCCTCCATCAGGTACGTGATTGACCCGGGCGTGGCGCGTATTTCGCGTTATTCCAACAAAACCAAGGTGCAGCGCCTACCCATTGAGCCCATAAGCCAAGCCAGCGCAAACCAGCGTAGCGGCCGCTGCGGGCGCGTGGCCGACGGCGTGGCAATCCGTCTGTACTCGCAAACCGACTATGAGGGGCGCGAGCCATACACGGAACCCGAAATTCTGCGCACCTCTCTAGCCAGCGTAATTTTGCAGATGGCAGCGCTGCGCCTAGGTAATGTGGCAGATTTTCCCTTCATTGACCCGCCAGACCGGCGCGCTATTGCCGACGGCGTGGCGCTACTAACCGAAATCGGCGCCATCAGCGCAAACTCTAAATCCATGCACGAGCCGCGCCTGACCGCGATCGGCCACCAACTGGCGCGTCTGCCCATCGACCCGCGCCTGGGGCGCATGTTGCTAGAAGCCAATAAACGCGGCTGCGCCAGCGAAGTGATGGTGATTGTCTCCGCGCTTTCAATCCAAGACGTGCGCGAACGCCCGCTTGACGCGCAGGAAGCCGCAGACGCCATGCATCGGCGTTTAGCGGACCCCACCAGCGATTTTCTCACCTACCTCAACTTCTGGCGCTACCTGCGCACCCAGTCACGCGACCTGTCCGGCTCTGCGTTTAGGCGCATGTGCCGCCACGAATACCTGCACTACCTGCGTATTCGTGAATGGCGCGACGTCTACAATCAGCTGGCCCAGTTGGCGCGGCCGCTAGGCATTAACGCCCAAAACATTGAGCTACCCACCCGTGCCTCCATTCGCGCCGCTAGTGACCGTCTAGTTCCCGGCTCCCACGCGGCCGGCATGGCTAATGCGGACGTAGCCGACGCCGTCGTGGCCCTGGGGCAAAGCGCAGACACCCCCGACGCCGACGCGATCCACCAATCCCTGCTGGTGGGGCTGCTTTCCAACCTGGGTAACTATGATGAGCGCCGGCGCGAATATGCCGGGGCGCGCGCCACCCACTTCACTATTTGGCCTGGTAGTGGGCTGCGTCGCAAGCAGTACGACTGGGTGATGGCCGCTGAGCTGGTGGAAACCAGTCGCTTATTTGCCCGCACCGTGGCCCGCATCCAGCCTCAATGGGTGGAGCAGGCCGCTAAACACCTGGTCAAGGTCACTTACGGTGAGCCTTACTGGTCCACCAAGAAGGGCGCGGCCATGGTACATCAGCGAGTGCTGCTTTACGGGCTGACTTTGGTGGCTGACCGCCCGGTCACGCTAGCCAGTGTAGGTACCGACGCCGCCCGGCAGGCTGCGCGGGAAATGTTCATTCGCTCCGGGCTGGTAGAAGGGGGCTGGCACGCCCGCCACGCTTTTGTTGAGCGCAACCGTGAGCTGCTTGAAGACACCGCCGAGGTGGAGCGTCGTCAACGCACTCACGGTATTTTGGCTGATGACCAGGCTCTTTTTGACTTCTACGATGAGCGCCTGCCGGAGAAAATCACCAGCGCGGCAGCTTTCGACAACTGGTGGAAGCATCAGCGTCAAGACACCCCCAAGCTGCTGGATTTCACCCGTGAGCTGCTGCTTCCCGAAGGTGACAACCTTGACGGCTACCCCGACACTTGGCATCAGGGTGACCTGACCTTGGCGCTTACGTACGTTTTTGAGCCGGGCAGGCTCGACGACGGCGTCAGCGTACAGGTGCCCATTGAGGTGCTCACTCGCCTGCGCCCAGAGGGATTTGATTGGCTTGTGCCCGGGATGCGCCCGCAGCTGTGTGTGGCCACTATCCGCGCCTTGCCTAAGCGGGTGCGTCGCCAGCTAGTTCCGGCCCCCGACACCGGCACGCGTATTTGGGAGCTGATCTGCCAGCTTTACCCGCAGGCTGCGGGAGAGGCTAGCGACGGCGGCACGGCCAGTGGCACTGGCACGTCCAGCGCCCCGGGCGGCGTCGAACCGATCCCGGTGAGTTTCCAGCAGGCCTTCACCCAGGCCGCACAGCAGCTACGCCAGGTAGAAATTACCGACGAGGACTGGGACCAGGCGCAAGAAAACCTGCCGGAGCACATGCGCATGGGCTTTAGCGTGCTGGACGCGCGCGGCAACAAGCTAGGGCGCGGGCGCAACCTGATCGTTTTGCAGCGGCAGCTGGCCAAACAAAGCGAGGCGGCGGTGCGCTCGGCGGTACGTGGCGCCCTGGCGGCGGCCATGGATGAGGCCCGGTCCAAGAAATCGGCGAAATCTAAGCGTGCAAACGGAGCCCACGAGAGCCGTAACGGGGTCCATGGGGCCGCCGGCGCAAACGGGAGCGTAGGTGCCCATAACGGAGCCCATAACGGCACCCGCGCCAATAAATCTGCCGCAAATACTTTTGCAACTATTACTTCACAGTCATTAACTAGCCCTTTAAAGGAGCAAACTAATTTAGTTGATTGGCCTGAAGTTCCCCAGGGCGTAATTCCGCAACAAATAGAATCTGCCGGGCGGGCGGGGCTATTAGTTCGCGGTTACCCCACTTTAGTTGCACAACCAACATCTAAAGCATTTAAAGCTGACTTAAAGATATTAGCGGATGTTAATTCTCAGCTAGTTCAGCACGCTGAGGGAGTTTTGGCGTTAGCTTTGGCGCGCACCCCGCTCGAAACTGCGCGGGTGACCAGCCGTTGGAACGCTAAGCGCTCTCTATTCATGGTGTCTGCGCCCTACAAATCCACTGACACCCTGGTGTCTGATTTGTGCTTGGCTGCCGGGCGCCTGCTAGCCCAGCAGTGGAGCCGCGAAACCGATCATAACCTGGCCCAGCTGCGCGACCGCAAAGATTTTGAGCTCTTTGCATCTTGGCTGCGCGACCGCCTGGAAGACCAGGTGGAGATCATCGCCGCCCAGGTAGAGGCCGCTTTGGAGGCTAAAGGCCAGTTGGATAAGGCAGTGGGGCGTAATACTTCGCTGGCTTTGCTCGACACTTTGCAGGAAATTCGCGAGCAGGCTGCTGCCCTGATTGCGCCGCGCTTTATCGCCGACGCCGATCCGGCACAGCTGGCCCACTATGGGCGCTACCTTAAGTCTTTGGCTTATCGCTTGGAGAAGGCGGCGGCCTCGCCCAGCCAGGATGCAGCTCTGGCCTACCAGGTACGCGAGATTGAGGGTCAGGTGAGCGACGCCGTCGAGCACGCTAAGGGGCTGCCGGCTAATCCCGCCCGCGCGGCGGTGCTGCGCCAGGCCCAAAATATGGTGTGGGAGCTGCGCGTGAGCCTGTTTGCCCAGCAGTTGGGGACGGCGCACAAGGTTTCAGCCAAGCGCATCAGCAGGCTGCTGGCCTCCGCCCCGGCGCTCTAGACGACTGTCTACTTCCGCGCCGGCGGTCTATCCGGACCAAGGATCACGCCTTTGGCCAGGGCTTGCAGTCTGTGCCTTTGGCCAGGGCTGCCGCCTAGGCCTGGCTGACCAGGGCCAGCATCCAGATGGGCTGGCGCGCTGGTTGGATGCCACTACCCGCCAGTTATGCCGGCTTGCACCCTAGGCTTGGCTGGCCAGGGCCAGCATCTAGACGGGCTGGCGCGCTGACTGGGCGCCGTCGTCACCTTTTTGGGCGCTGGTGGCCCCTTGCCCACGCCGGCGCACACAGATACTGACATTTCATCCCTTCCCTATAAAACCCCATGTATTTTTTATAGGGAAGGGATGATTTTGCCTGTAAATGCATGTATGCATTTTTGCCTGCCTGCTGTATTTGCCTGTAAATACAACTGGCCCCCGTATTGGCGAAACCCAAAAAAGCCAATCCGGGGGTCAGTTATTCACAAGGAGAGATTATCGAGTGTTCACACCAGCTCAGGCGCCCTTATTCACCTCCGCAGCCATAGCAGTTGAGGCTCCCACGAAGGCGCCTGCTAACGGCATGGACGCCATCGCCATCGCTGCTGCGAATGCGATACCCCTTTTCATGAGCTTCATGGTTTCCTCCCTTAAAAGTTTTCCGTGGCCCGCCCGCCGGGGCTTAGCCGGTGGGCGTCACCGAGGCTTAGCCAGCGAGCGCTGCCGAGGCTTACCCCGGGGGCTACCTGCCGGCGGCTTAGTGGGCCAGTTGCTTTGCTGATCTGCATCAGCCTTGCTGGTTAAAACTTTAAAAGGGGCTTTTATGGTGGTGGTTAGCGTAACCTATGAATCATCTATGAAAGATAAAGCGTGGCTTGGTTGTAAGAGCGCAAGTAGGGGCCACCAATCTGGCTTGGCTCCATAGGCGTATCCTTGTAGGTCCAGTGCAGCAGGTTGGCCAGGGAGAAACTGTTTGCACACACCCCACAGGCCAGTACGCGGCTAGGGCGGCGCATACGTTCAACACGGTGACCAGCCGGACATGTGCCCACCCAGTCGCCGGGGACTTTAGGGGCGCGCTTATCTACCAGCCGCTGCGCTGAGCAGCCCAGTTCTAGGGCTTTGCGGCGCCAAACTTCATCGTGACCGTGGCTTGGACCAACCAGGGCATGGGCTACTTCATGCAAAATCGTGTCACGCACGCGAGGCACGTCATAGAGTTGCATTAAGTAACGTGAGAGAGTGATACAGCGGTTTGTGTGGTTACACTGTCCAGCTCGACGCCGGGCACGATCCCACCCCAGGCTCCAGCCTTGCAAGCCGTTGGCGTCCATCAGGTCGCGGCCTAAAGCATAAACCTGATCAAGATGCATTAACTGTCCATTTCGTGGAAAAATAACCCTTAGTGTCAGAACCTAAATCTAATTCTAAAGCCAAAACGGTAACCTCCGCCGGCAGCGCAACTAGAGGCAAGGGCAAGCGTGCCATCTCTAGTGCCAGTGCCGAGCGGTTTATTTCGCGTTACCGGCTGGTCTCAATTTTTGCGTTACTGACCCTATCTGCCCTAGCTGGGGCACTGATCCTGCCTAAGTTCACCGCCCCCGCACAGATTGATGATGGCCCCACCCCGGCCGGCCCGGTTAAGGTAACCCCTGATTACAGTGGTTTTAACGCCGCAAATATCATCTCTGACAATAAGCTTATGGCGCTCCCAATATGAACGCCGAAGACATCGATAACTTCATTAACAAAGTCAATGCTGGCTGCGTTAATAGCGCCGACGGCACTACTTGCATCAGCAAGGCCCGCTTTGACACTAAAGGCTTTGACCCCACAACGGCCTGCCCGTTGGGGATGAATCCCGCCAAGAATCTAACTGCTGGTGAGGTTATTTACCGCGTTTCGGTGGCTTGCAACATTAACCCCCGGGTTTTGTTGGTGCTGCTGCAAAAAGAGCAGGGGCTGCTGACCGCTTCAGGCGAGAAACTGACTGCGTCACGCTATGAATGGGCTGCCGGCTATGGCTGCCCTGATGGTCAGACTTGCGACAGTCGCTACCGTGGCTTTGTCAGCCAGCTCTATCAGGCCGCCGCCCAGCTGCAAAAATACCGCCTTAACCCCGCCAGCTACCGGGTGCAGGCCCGCAAACCCGTGCGTATCGCCTACAATCCCCAGGCTAGCTGCGGTTCTTCCATCATCACCCCAGCTAACACCGCCACCGCCGCGCTCTATAACTACACTCCCTACCAGCCCAATGAGGCCGCTAAGAATGATGGGGACGACTGCTCCAGCTGGGGTAACTTAAACTTCTACGGTTTTTGGAAGGTCTGGTTCGGCTCCCCCCACTAGCTGGCGCGGCTGGCACCCAGTCTTGGACCACAGGCTGCTTTAGCAGGCTCAAGTACAATTGTTAAATGAGTTATATGCAGATGGCCGCCGAAATCTGGGTGGTGATTGAGTACATCATTAAGATTGGGGCTATGGGGGTGGTGCCTGAAAATCGGCGCCCTGCCTCGTCATCGGCCTGGCTGCTGCTCATCTTGTTTCTGCCTCTGGTGGGCCTACCCATGTATCTACTGCTGGGAAGTGCCCGTATTCAGGGCAAACGCTACCGCCGTCAAAGCGAGCTAACCAGCATTGTCTCCGCTCTAAGCGCCAACCTCCCAGACGTGCCTCCAGGTATAAAAGCTGATGAGCGCCTGTTGGGGATTGTGCGCATGAACCGCCACCTAACCGGAATGCCCTGCATGCCGGGCACAGTCCAGGGTATCTATGACGACACCCGCAGCTTCATTGCGGCCCTGGTGCAGGCCATTGACGCCGCCCAGCACAGCGTAAATATTGAGTTTTATATCGTCCACGATGATCCCATCACTGAACCACTTTTTGCGGCCTTGGAGCGCGCCCATAAACGCGGGGTGCGGGTGGCACTGCTGCTAGATCACCTGGGTTCACGCCGCTACAAAGCCTGGAAAAAGCTGCTGAAGCGGCTAAACTCTGCCGGCTATAACTGGCACCTGATGATGCCCCTAGGTTTTAAACCTGATCAGCGCGGGCGCCCAGACCTGCGTAACCACCGCAAGCTAGCGGTAATCGACGACGGCGTCGGCTTTGTTGGCTCCCACAACCTCATTGACCCCTTCTACGAAACCAACCTGCGCGGCCCTGGACGCGAGTGGAAAGACCTATCCGTGCAGCTAGGCGGGGCTATCGTGGCTGAGCTTGGGGGTGTATTCGCCATGGACTGGTACGCCGAAACCGGCAAAATTTTTGTTGGTGCCCGCTCCCAAGCCGTAAGCGATGAGGATATCTCCCAGGTAGAAACCGCTGGTCTGAGCGCACTTGCTGCAGAGCTGGCTAATACCTCGGCGGCGTGGGAAAAAGAGCTGGCCGACGGCGTCGTAAACGCCATGCAGATTGTCCCTTCAGGGCCGGGCTACTCCACTGAACCAAACCTGCGCATGTTCACTTCCCTGATCCACAATGCACGTCGGCGGGTAACCATCACCAGCCCATATTTTGTGCCTGACGAGTCGCTGCTGGCCGCCATGACTAGCGCAGCTTACCGGGGTGTGGATGTGCAGCTGTTTGTAGGGGCCAGTGGCGAAAATTTCCTGGTGCGTCACGCCCAACGCTCCTACTATGCGGCGCTACTGGATGCCGGGGTGCGTATCTTTCTCAACCCCTCCCCCACGGTTTTGCACGCCAAATACATGACCGTGGATAACGAGGTGGGGGTGATTGGCTCTTCTAATATGGATTCGCGCTCATTCCTGCTCAACTATGAGCTGATGCTGCTGTGTTTCGGGGGCGATCTTGACGACAAGCTGCGCGCTAATGACGCCAAATATCGCTCCCTGAGCCACGAACTAACCAGCCAGGAATGGGCGCGCGAGCCGCGTCACCGCCGCTGGGTGGATAACGCCTGCCGCCTGGCTGCGGCAGTTTTGTAGAGGCGCAAAGCCCCCGCGAGCGCAGCTAGGCCTCAGGCTGCCGCGCGCCGCCTGGCTGCGGCAGTTTTGTAGAGCAGGCCGTGGCCGGGAGCTAGCAGCCAGGCTAGGGCAAACATTACGCCCAGCACCAACACAATCGTGGCGCCCGTAGGCAAATCAGCTGACCAGCTCAAATACACTCCCAGCAGGCTCCCTAACGCCCCCAGCAGAGGGCCCATAATCATCATGGTCAGTAAGCGGTCAGTCAGTAAGCGGGCTGTGGCCGCCGGGATTACCAGCAGCGCCAACACCAAAATATTGCCGATAGTCTGCACGGAAATCACCACCGCCAAGCTCACGCACACATACAGGGCAATATCTAAAGCCAACACCGGCAGCCCTGCCGCGCGGGCAGTTTCACGGTCCAGGCTTACTGCCACAATCTCTTTATTTAGGGCTGCGATCAGCCCAATCACCACTGCTGCCCCGATCAGCGCCACCGGCACTTCACGCGCCGGCACGCCGGTAATAGAGCCGAATAGGAACTGTTGCAGCGAGCCGCTATAGCCTGGGGCGCGCGAAATAATTACCACCCCTAAAGCAAATGCCCCCACAAACAGCACCCCAATGATGGAGTCTTCTTTAAGCCTGCGGTTTTGGGCTAGTAGCGCCACGGTTACCGCCGTCAGAATCCCGGCTACCGCGCCCCCAAGCACCAGGTTAGTGCCGCTAACGAAGGCCACCGCCAGGCCGGGAAACACAGAGTGAGCGACGGCGTCGCCAATAAAAGCCATCCCACGCAACACCACGTGAGCCCCCACCACTCCGCAAACCAGGGCGCTAGTGATAGCAATCAGCAACGCCCTGGGTAGGAAGGCCAGCTGCGGGTTTAGTAGGTCATTTAGAAAATCAATTGGGGTTAACAACTTAACTCATCCCTAGGGCTTGCAGCAGCGGGTTATCGGCGCGCACTTGGAAAGTACGCATCCACAGGTCTTTGTCTTTAAGCTGGCTAGGCGGGGCGCAAGCCAAATCGGTGCGGTTAAGCAGACACAAATACTCGCACTGCGCCTGGGCCGCCACCAGATCATGGGTGGACATAAGCACGGCCACACCCGCCTGGCTCAGCTCTTTAAACAGATCCGTCAACAGCTCCTGGGTGGGCATATCCAAGCCCGTAAAAGGCTCATCCAACAGCAGCAGCTGCGGCTTTAACGCCAACGCCCGAGCCACCAGCACCCGCTGACGCTGCCCACCCGAAAGCTGCTCCACCGGCCGCGAGCGCAAATCACTCATGCTTACCTGCTCTAGGGCACAGTCGGCAGCCTCTAGGTGCTCTAGGCGGGGCCGACGCAGCCAGCCGAGCCTGCCGGTGAGCCCGCTTAACACCACCTGACGCACATTAATGGGAAAATCCCAGGCGAAAGCGTGACGCTGAGGCACATACCCAATGGCGCGCCGGTCAATGCGCTGGCCTTGCCAGGTGATAGTGCCGGTGCTGGGCACGAGCCCTAGGATGGCCCGCAGCAGCGTGGTTTTGCCGGCCCCATTGGGGCCGATCAGCCCCATGAACTGACCTTGGTCTAGCTTCAAGTTGACCTCTTGTAGCACGCTGCGGCCGCCCAGCTGCACGCTGAGTTGGTTTACTTCTAGCATGGTCACTTTCCTGATGGCTGTGCTTTTAGCGCGTTGGTGGTGCTGGTGGCGTCGCCTACCGCAAAGCGCAAGGTGGTGGTGGCCTGGTAGGTTTTACCGTCCACACCGGTAGCTTTGAAGGAGACTTTGACCAGGTAAATGCCAGGTTTGGAGAAAATCCAGTTGGCGTGCACGTGGGTGTTGGTATCCACCCAGATATCTTGGGCGCTGGCGGCAGAGTCGGCCAGCACTTTGGGTTTACCGAAGGTGCCTTCTTGCAAAATCAGCCAGCTGCGGCCGGGGCCCTTAACCTGCTCGATACGCATATTTACCCCGCCTTGGATCAGCTTGGTTACGGCTGGGTCTTGGGTATTCCACCCCAGCCAAACCAGCTGGGTTTTTTGGGTTTGGGGTAGCACATAGACGCGCTTGGAGTCGGCTAGGAATTTGTAGTCTTCGCCTTGCGGCACTTGGATTAGGGCGCCATCGCGTACACGCAGCACGGTTTTGTTGGGGTCGCGCCATACGGGTGAGGCTGCTGAATCATCTCGTAGAGACACGGTTAGTTTGCCGCCGATTAGGCGCGGGCCTAGGTCTACGTGTCCAGCTTCGATTACCGCTGGGGTTTGTGAGATGGGCTCGTTTGCGGCCACGTTTTGCTCTAGGGCCGGGTCAGCACTGGGGGTGGCTGCGCGGCCAGGGGAGGTGGCTGCGCTGGGGCTGGCTGCGCGGCCAGGGGTGCCGCTGGTGGGGGCCGTGGTAGCGCCGGCCGCACTGGGGGTGGCTGAAGTGCCCGGGGTTTTTGCCGACGACGCCGCTTGGTTTGCGATAGGCCTGCCACCTAGGCAGCGAGCCAGGGAGTTGGCATTAAAACGCATCATCGCCTGATAGGTGGGGGCCTGGTTATCCAGGGTGTCGCCGTAAAGCGGGCATACTTTCACCCCGGCTTCACTGGCCACCACTTTCAAGGTGGAGCGAGTGCGGGCCAGATTTGGCTCTAAAAACACCGCTTTAATATGTAGGTCCTTAATGGTGGCGGCGAGTTTACGCCGATCAGCCAAGGAGGGCTCACTAGCCGGGTTGGGAGCCACGAAACCAGCCACTTTAAGCCCATAGGCGTTAGCCAGGTAAGCGTAGGCGTCATTGGTGGTTACCAGTTGGCGGTTAGCTTCACTAATAGTGTCCAGAGTGCTTTTAACCTGGGTGTCTAGCTGGGCCAGCTGGTTTAGGTAGCGGGCGGCGTTAGCCTCATAGACACTCGCCCCGGCCGGGTCAACCTGCTTGAGTTTGGCGCAGATTACCTTCACATAGGCGGCCGCGTTGTGCACGTCATGCCACAGGTGCGGGTCAATTTCCCCATGCACGTGTTTGCCCAGCACAGCCTGGGGCAGGATATAGGCTTGCGTGCCCGCACGGCCCACAAAACCGTAGCCTTGAGGCACTTGGGCTAGGGTGCGCGTGGGCACATCCACCACTACCCGCTGCGGGTCTAGGGCTACGTGGCCTGGTACGTGGGCCGCCCCAGCTACGACGACGTCGCTCTGGCTGGGTGCACTGGCACCGTTGCTGGGGGTCGGGCTGGCAGAGCCACCAGGGCTGGGCGCGGCGCTAGGTGAGTTGGCGCTCGCGGTTTTAGCGGCTGACGGCCAAGCCTGGCCGCTAGCCTGCTTGTCGGCCACCAGCGTGATGCGGCCAGCTTCTAGATCCACGCTCACATCGCCGTGGCCCGGACCCAAAACCACCCGACCTTCACGCTTAGCTACAGCGGCGGCGTCGACCCCCACCGCGAAAGTAAACGTGGCGGTTTTAAACTCCACGTTTTTACCCTTAACCGGGCGCAGGCGGGCCTTAAACTGCACCCGATACACTCCCGGCTTAGTGAAAGCCCAACTCATATGCTGGTGGGCGTCAGCCGGCAAGCTGACAGTGTCATGTTTATAGTCGCTGGTCGCGTCAAACCCGTCATGGCTAGAAAACCCCAGCTCCGGGGTGCCGAAAGTGGTGGTCAGGTAGGAGCTAGCTTGGCCCGGGCCCTGCACCGAAACCACCTGCAAATCAACCTCACTGGCCCGGTTAGCGCCATAACGTTTACCGTCACCAGACACGCGCATCCCCAGCCACAGGGTATCCAAAGCCCGATCCTCAACCAGCGGCAAAATCGTGGCCCCCTGCTTGGCGGCCTCCTCGGCGATAGACACTGACTGGGCACTAGCGGGCAGGTTCGCGTCCAAGGCGCGAATAATCGAATGCTGCTCGAGCAACAGGTAGTTACTAAAAGCCAAATCCGCATAGGCCACATCCCGAATAGCCCGCAGTGAGGGCTCATAGGAGTGCGGATCGGCGCCGTCGGGAACTAGCTGGGAGACCGTAGCCCGGCCTCCCGCCACATTACGCACTAGATCGGCCAGAATGCCGGTGGTGGTGACCACCCGCAACTGGCCGTCGCGGGCGGGATCTACGCCGACACCGGCGCAGCCCGCCACTAACGTTAAAACTAGTGCAGCCTGAATTACAGACTTAACTAGGCCCATGCCATCCGCCTGCGTGCCACCAGCACCGCAACCGCCAGCAACATCAGACCACCAGCAACATTCAAGGCGCCGCTAACCGCACCGGTTTTAGCCAAAGACTTACCGCCGCTAGCGCCGGCCGCCTGGCCCGCCTTGGCAGAGCCTGAGGCCGCAGAACCAGCTGCTCCACTGGCGCTGCCACCTTCACTGGAGCCGGCACCGGAACTGGCCGCTGCGCCGTCGCCAGAGCCACCATCTTCACCGCTGATCTGCTCGCCCTGCTTGGGGGTGACCTGGGCGGAAATGGTCAGCTTGTAGGTGCCCGGGGCGGTAAACACCCAGTTCTGGTGGGCGTGAGTGTTAGCCGGCAGGGTGTAGGAGCTGCCCTCTTCTTGCAGCAGGTGCTCACCAACGCCCCCGCCCAGGCCGCCAGAGGTAAATACCGAGACCTTACCGGGGCCCTCCACACTCACCAGGGTGAAGGTAACCTCGCCGCTGGTTTTGCTGACAATCTCTTCAGCCTGAGAGTTCATACCCAGCCAGGGCACACCCGCGCTTTGGCTGGAGGAAATCATCCACACATCCTGGCCCGGGGTGGCCACAAAGTTAAGCGCGTCGGGGGCTTTAAGAGTGGCCTTGTCTCCCAGCGAGAAGGTCAAAGTTGCCGGGTCAACCCAGCTGGCCGGCTGAGAGCGGTCATCTTTCACCTGCAGCTTGAGCTTGCCGTCCACAATGCGCGGACCTAAGTCAAAGTGCCCTTCATTGGCGTTGCCGTTGGCGTCAGGGCCCACCACGAAAGTCAGCGTGGCGGTGGCGCTAACCGCCGAAGAAGCCGGGTTTTCCTTCACCGCAGCGGCGCTTTGAGCCTTAGCCTTTTGGGCGCTGGTTTGGGCAGCTGCCCCCTGGCTGACAGAGCGAGCCTGGGCCACAAAACTCTGGGCGGGGCGAGCCTGGGATACAAAGCTTTGCGCGCCGGCCCGGGTGGTTACGGCAGATCGGTTTTGCCCGACGGCGGCGCGAGCCTGACTGGCAGAGCGGCCCTGAGCTGCGGCACGCGGGGCCTGAGCTGACTTAGCGCTGCGCGAGCTGGCCAAAAGCTGCTTGCCAGCGGGGTTAGCTGCGCTCGGCTTAGCCTTTACCTCGCCGCCAATGGCTGAGCGCGGCGAGGGGCTGGTGGCCGGCTTGCCGGCGCTCGGCTTGGGGCTAGCCACCGGGGTAGCCGAAGCACTGGGGGCGGCGCTAACACCAGGCTGAGCACTGGGGGCAGTGCTGGGCTGGGCCGAGGGGGTGACCACCGGCTGCGGAACCGCACTGGGAGTGGCCGAGGGCACTGCGCTGGGGGCCGCTGTGGGCTGGGCACCCGGCTTTTGGGTATCAGGGTTTTGTTCAGTAGGCGCCGGTGTGGGGGTGGCTTGAGCGGCGACGTCGCCTACCTCAACCCGATAGCTACGCACCGGGCTAGCAATTACCGTGCCATCACTGCGCTGAGCCAGCACCCGCACTTGCAGCTGGTAGACGCCGGCAGCAGAAAACACCCAGTTGGGGTAGGCGGCGGACAGCTGCTGCGGGGCAATTTCTGAGCCAAGCGGGTTTAGCTCATAGTTGCCATCAACCAGCAGCGAGGAGGCCAGTTGACCGTTGTCATCCAAGCCAAACAGGGACACGCTAGCGCCTTCAGGGCCGCTGTAGCTGACTTCAAAGTGGGCGGCGTTAAATCCTGCCTGGGCCAGCTGGCTGGTGTCCCAACCCAGCCGTCCCTTGGGGGCAGCGCTGGCCGGCTGCAGTGGCGAGTTAGCCTGGACGCCTTGGCTGACGAAATAGCCACCCGGACTGCCCGGATAGTCGTCAGAAATGTTTTGCCAGGTGGAGGCCGGGATCTTCAAAGTGGTTTGGGCCGGGTTGTGGCTAGTTCCGGTGGCGCCATCCTTTAGCTGCAAGTCCACTTCCCCATTGGCAGTGGCGACGGCGTCGAAATACTTAAGTCCCCACCCTCAAGGTTTACCGGCTTGGACTGGCCATCATTACTGGCCAAGCTAGCAGCGGGACGGGAAACGGAGCTGTGAGCGGCGCGCGCAACAGAGGCCTGCGCAGTGACCCCATGGGCAGCGGGGCCAGAAACCTGGGCAGCATGGGCAGCGCCAGCAGGACCGCTTGCCGAGCTAGTGACAGAAGCGCCCGCTAGCGGCGTCATAAAACCGCACAGCGCCACAGTGGTCAGCGCGGCCATACGCCGCAGCCAGGGGTCATTAAGACGCTGCGGGGTGGAGTCAGAAAAACGCCCGCGACCAGCAGCTACACGCATAACAGAGGGGGAAGAGTTGGTAGCGCCCTGGGTGGGAACTGAAGAAGGCCCGGCGGCCTGCAACCACGCAAACATGGCAGTCTTTCTAGTTGATATTGATTATCATTACCCGCTAAGTGTAGCGATTCTTTTTAGTCCTCACAAACGCGCAGCTCCACAGCAAAGCGCGAGGACCACTAGCGCAACCCCAAGAACCACTACCGAAACCGCCGGGGACCGCTAACGCATTTGTTAAGCGGCCCCCGGCGGGGTGGGGTGCTAGTTTTGAGAGGGAAATCAGGCACCCCTATTGAGTTGTGTATTCAATTGTGTCGATATTCAGTTATAGATCCCGTCAGTCCTGACGCTTGCGGCGCAGCAACATGCCACCACCGCCCAATGCCAGGGCACTTAGAGCCAACATTCCGCTGGCCACACCGGTACGGGCCAAACCGCCGGGCTTTTCCGGCTTAGCCGGGGCTGCGCCGTGGCTGGGCTTACCGGGCTGACCGGGGCGCCCCGGAAGCGGGGCGGAGCTGGCCGAACGGCTGGGCTGAGCCGTGGGGGCCGCACTGCCGGTCGGAGCCGGGGCGCCGGTGGGAGCTACCGTGGGGACAGCGCTACCGGTAGGTGCCGGGCTGGGCTGAGCCGTAGGAGCCGGGGAGCCAGTGGGAGCCACAGTCGGCTCAGGGCTGGCGGTAGGTTCCTGAGTGGGAGCCACAGTAGGCGAAACCGGAGCGGTGGGCTGCGGCGTCGGAGTGGGCGTCACAGTCTCAGCGCTTACTGCCGTGGTTACCCCAATGCGGTCGTTAGCTCGCTTGGTGGTGCACACCTCGGGGGTGGGAGTGGCCAGGCAGTCCACACCGATCAGGTCATTGCTGGTGGGGCGCACGATCTTGACCATGCGTAGGTTGTCTACCTGCACCAGGGCGTCGCCGTCGCCGGCAGCAACCGTGAACTTAACCTTGGTGCCATCCTTAGCCACATTGAAGGTGACCGGAACGCGCTGGAAATAGCTGGCAGAAGCGTTAGTAGTGTGCTTCTGGTCAGCAGCCATCCAGTTCAGAGCCCAAGTGTGGTTAATAACCGTGGAGGGGTTCTTAACTGGGTTGGTGTCATTGACAGTCTTAACATCCAGGTAGTTCTGGCCCACCAGGCCTTCAGCGTTGGTGTTTACGGTAATCTCCGGCTCAGACTTAGCGGCCCCAGCGGCAGCCTTGTCGGTGGAGCTGGCCTTACCCTCAGCCGCAGCCTTACCGGTACCCTGGCTCTGGGTGCCAGCCTGGCTTTGGTCGGCCGCATTACCGCTTGCGTCACCATCGGGAACCAGGACCCCTAGTTCAGCGATAGAGAGCAGGTAATCGGGCTGGTTAGCCTTGGTCTTGTAGTTAGACAGCACGCGCAGACGAATCAGCTTGGCCTTAACCGGGCTGTTAAAGACAATCTGCTGCACCTGGCCGGTGTTTTGCAAAGTGCCTTCAGCTACCTTCTGGTTGATGTTGGCAGCATCCTGACCCACATAGACCTCGTAGCGTTCGGGACGCCCGTTGGCCTGGTCAACGCGGCTATTGATCTTCAGACCAGCCACGCTTACCGCAGAGGCGGCGGTGGGGTCATCGCCCTGGTACAGGGCCAGGTCAATGTCGCTGGGGTGAGCTACCGGGTGCTGCCAGTCCTTGTCGTAGAAGGTGGAAGCGTTGCCATCAAACATGTTGGAGGCCGGGTTGCTGGCGTAAGCAGCCGGGGCGGACACCAGCTGCTGGTCGCCGCTGTAGTCCTTAACCGGGTTGCCAGGTGCCGGGGCGGGAGTATCGCCGTCGGTGGCGTTACCACACAGAACGCGAGCGTCAGCCCAGTTAGCGTGGTCATTGCCGTTACCGTTGCCGCCGTCGCCCACAATCAAGCGAATCAGCTTCATGCCGGTGACGTCGCCGGAAACCTCCTGAGGAGTGTTGCTACCGGTGATCACGCCGGTCTGCGGTACCACATCAACCCAGTTAGTGCCGTCGGTGGTGCCTACCACACGGAAGGTAACCGAGCCGCTCTGGCCATCTTGCACACCCACGGTGGCCTTGAAAGCCTTGCACTTACCGCTGAGCTCGAAGCCCACATCGGCAGGAGAGTGGGTACCTAGACCCTTGGTGTACTGCTTGCCGCCCATCACGATTGGGCCGCCGTCACCCTTTTGGTTTTCGCCAACCTCACTGTCACGTTCAACCGGACCCCAACCGTTGGAGTTGTACTTGGGGCTGAAAGGCAGGTCAGAGAGGTAGTTGACAGCGTCAGGTTTCACCGAGCCCAAAACCGCCACGTTCGTGTCACCACTAGCGCTGCGGGTGCTACCAGAGATCTTGTAGGTGGCCGTGTGTACCACGTTAGCGGTGGAGCCGCCCGCACCCTGGGGAACCTTGACGGTCCAGGTGGTGGTGAAAGTGGCGCCCTTGGCTAGCTTGGCGGTGGTGGCCGGGGTGTCAGCAGTGGCGCTCCAGCCGCTAGGCAGGGTCAGCTTGCTGGTCACATCGGTGATTTCGCTGGGTTCGTTGTTCACCAGGGAGCTGGTCATGTGGAAGGTGGAGCCTTCAATGGCCGTCTCGTTGGTGTCAATTGAGGCAGCGGCACACGCGGGCATATCCGTGGTGGCACCCAGGTCCTCTACGCGGAAGTTGTCGAGCGTAAAGTCGTTGCCGTCCTGGCCGCCCTGGGTGTTGTACAGACCCACCCAGTAGGAGCCACAGCCACCCACGTTAAGTTCCTGTACATAGTGAGTGGGGCTGGTGGCCACCGGCATCACCGTGGAGTACAGGTAGTTAGCGTTTAGTCCGTTGGCGCCCTGGGCGTCATAGGCGGTAACCCAGTAGTAGGAGCCGCTGAGCGCGTTTTCGTAGTCATACGAAATGCGGTAGCGGTGTCCGGCCTTGAAGTTTACGGTCTGGGGCACGGTGCGGTAGACCAGTCCCCCATTTTCTTCGTGGCTCTTTAGGGACCAGTGTCCGGCGACGGCGTCGTCGGTGGCCTTCTTAGAACCGTCCGGTAGGGTGCCGCCCTTTTGGGTGTAGGGGCCGTTGAGGGAGGCCAGTACCGTACGCGGGTCGGTGATTTCTCCGGCGTCGCCCTTAACGAAGGGCCCCAACCTTCGGGGACATTTTCAAAGTCCTCAAAGGCGATGGTGACCGGCTTGTCGCGGGTGGCGCCCAGATCATCGTTGCGCTGCTGGCTGGCGGCGCTGGTGACGCCTTCACCTGAAGCAGACACGCTAACCTGGCGGGTCTTGCCGTCCTTGACCTGTACCCAAGCGCTGCCCTGGTAGGTGCCGGCATTGAGGGTCATTTCCTGGCTAATGGAGGAGTTGCCCTTACCCAGCTGGGCGATCGGGTCGCCGTGAGCGTCGTGGGGGGCGGTTACCTGGCCGGTGGTCTGGTAGCCCTTGAAGCTACCGGAGTTGAAGCCGGGGTCCACAAACACAGTTCCAGCGCCCCACTTGGGGGTGGCAGCGGCTGCGGGGGCCTTGGCGGGAGCCAGTACAAAGGCGGTGTGGTCGCGTTCAGCGACCGGCACGGTCTCGTATACGGACTCAGGGATGGTTACCTTGCCGCCCTCTACCTTTACGTCAGTTACCTTTACACGGCCCTTGTCGGTGAGGCGGTAGACGCTCAAAGAGCCCACGTTCTGGTAGGACTTGGTTAGGGTCCAGGTGGTGGCGGTACCAGCGGGGTTGTAGTAGTACAGACGTGGTGCGCCGCCCTTAGCGCCATTGTCGATCCAGGGCAGCAGGTAGCTGTCGCCCTTAAGCACGGTGGCGCCGTCGTAAACAAACTGGCGGCTAGCGGACATGTCAGCCTTGATAGCCCCGGCAACCTGGGTGGCCGGAGTCTGGTTGGTGACTGCCGTAGCACCTGAGGCTACAGTGCCGTTAGCGAAGGTGTAGGTGTAGACGGTCTTGCCGTTTTCACCCTTAGCGCTTTCCTGGCGCATAATGCGCGAGTTCTGCAGGAACTTAACCGGCAGGTTGTTGGCCCAAATGTTGCGGTAGAAGGCACTTTGGTCCTGGTGACCAGTCCAGCCCTCAAACTCAACAATCTGGGGGTAGCCCAAAACTACGTTGGGGTTCCAGTTGTCCTTGTTGGAGTTGTCCACAAAGCGGATCACGTCAGAGTTCAAACCCTTGTTGGTGGCGCCGCCATAGTTTTCATCATTGGACCAGTGTGACCAGGTGGAGTAGCGCTCAAAGCGGTCAGCCCACTCTGAACCCATTTCCCAACCCATCTTGTTTAGCTCGCGGCCCAGGCGCTCAGCTTGCCAGCCCGAACCGTAGTAAACGTCAATGTAGATCCAGCGGAAGTTGGGGTAGGTAGCCAGCGGGAACTGGTTACGCAGGTCTTGGAAACGCTTAATTACCGCGCCGCTACCTAGATCAGCGCGCTGATCAACGTAGTAGGACTGGTTTAGCCAGTTCCAGCCGCGCCCGCCAGTGAAGGGTAGGGAACCGAAAGAGTTGGCTTCGGGGTAGGCCTCAGTGGTGTTGACGTGGACGCCGTAAATCGCGTTGGAGTTGGCGGTGGTGTTGAACAGGGTGGCAAAGTCCTTGTCACCACCGGCGCGGGTGTTGATGTTGCCCGCGTAGTCCATGTGTCCAGAGTCGTGGCCTTCAGAAGCGTAACCCTTGAGCATCACGCGCTGACCTAGGCCGTCAGTAGCCAGGTTGACGCGCTTTACGTCGTCGGCTACCTGCAAGAAGGGGTGCGTGGCGGCCGAGCCGAAGTCAAAGGGAATATGGGTTACTACCCACTTGTGGTTGTCAGCTGCACCGGCCACCCAGGGGGTGATGTCCGCATAGGCGACGGCGGCATCCTGCCAGTTCACCGTGCCCGAGGAGTTGGCGTCACCGGTGAACACCAAAGTGGTGTAGGGGCGCTCTTCATCGCCGACGGCGTCGGTTGCCGCAGCTGAGCGGTAGGTCCACTGTCCGTTGGAGGCCAGCAAGGTCTTGGAACCATCTTGGTCAACTACCCGGCGCTTCCAGCGCGAACCATCGTCAGCTTCCCAGCCGGTGGGGCGGTCATAGGTGGCGTTGGTTTCCATACCCACGGCCACCTTAGAGGTGTTAACCATCAGGTAGGTGCTGGGGGCGTCAGCGTCGCTGACCGGGGTGGACTCGCTTAGAGACTCAATAGTGTCAGCCACGCCAGCGTATTTGTTCTTAGCACTAGCGCCACGCGAAACCAGGGTGATACCGGCAGCGTAAGCGCCGCCGTCCTTAGCGCTAACCGATACCAGGCCATGGCCGGGAATCTCGACGGTGTGGGCACCACCGGTGAGCTCAGTGATACGGAAGGTTAGGGTGGGACGCTTGGCACCAGTTGTGCCCTGGGCCTTTGAAGTAATCTCCTTTACTTCAATTTCGGCCTTCATGGTGACGTCAGTGTCATTGAAGTCAACCGTGTAGGCCACCTTGGTGTTGGATTCTTTAACTGCCTGCACCGACTTGACGGTGTAAGCCTGATTGTCAATCAGTACTGAATCGAGGACCTGGGTGCGGCCGCCAACTTTATTGCCCGCGAAGGTGTAGCCAAGTACCTGGGGGAAGGCGTTGGATACGGTCGCGGTCAAGTTACCGGCGCTAATGGTCTCCGGAGCACTAATGACACCAGAAGTTTCCGGGGTCACTGCGCCAGCAGCTGCCCCTGGAAGGGATAGGGCGACAACCCCTAGCAATGCTAGGGACCGTCGGTGGAGGTGTCTTACCTTCATCGTGTAGGGCTCCTTTGCCTAGACGTGGTTGACTCAATTTTGTCCTTTTGCAACAAAAAGCGTCAAGTCTAAGCAGAACCGAACAGCATAAGTTGCAACCAAACAGTTACAAATCTGGTTTGAGCTGATAATTTAACTAGCGCCTACTGCGCGCATTTGTTCGTTTATTGTAAAGACTGTTTTGCACACAAACCGAAAAGTTTGGGGTAGTCCATGTACCACAGCTTCATTGCCGCCTGTGCATGGGAACACCGCCGCCAGTGAGCAACACGCACTATAGCCAGGGTGATGAGCTAGCTATAACGGAACACTCGCAGTAGCGGCGGTGCGGCGATAGATTACCTTGGTTTTTACTAGTAATTCCAGTACCTAAACCTCATTTTTTGCACTTTCTTTTAGGCCAAAAGTGTTTCTGCAGGCCAGCAAGTTACAAGTAGTCGCAAATCACTTTATATGTGGGCCAATTAACTAAAAACGGTGCTGAGCGGGTCTAAACCCACCCAGCACCGTCGAATTAGTTAAAAGCGCAGGTCACTCCGCACTGGCGGCGCTAGCAGCCGAACCGACCACAGCCGCACCGGGAATTAGCGTCAGACCGTCGTCGGCAACGTCAACCGTAACCTGCTGGCCGTCAGCAACCTGGCCGGCCAAGATCAGGCGAGCCAAGCGGTCACCAATCTCACGCTGCACCAGGCGACGCAGCGGGCGAGCCCCGTAAGCCGGGTCGTAGCCCTCGTCAGCCAGCCAAGTGCGGGCGGCGTCGGTAACATCCAGGCTGATGCGGCGGTCAGACAGACGCTTGCTCATCTTGCTTAGCTGCAAGCCCACAATCTGGCCCAACTCATCCTTGCTCAGCGCATTAAAGATCAGCACATCGTCAAGGCGGTTGAGGAACTCAGGCTTGAAGGCGGCGCGCACCGTAGCCATAACGTTCTCACGCTTTTCCTCCTGGCTCAGCGCCGGGTCTACCAGGAACTGGCTACCCAGGTTGGAGGTCAGGATCAAGATGACGTTACGGAAGTCCACCGTGCGTCCCTGGCCGTCAGTTAGGCGACCGTCGTCGAGCACCTGCAGCAAGATGTCAAAGACCTCAGGGTGGGCCTTTTCCACCTCATCTAGCAGCACCACAGAGTAGGGGCGACGACGCACCGCCTCGGTCAGCTGACCGCCCTCTTCGTAGCCTACGTACCCGGGAGGGGCACCCACTAGGCGCGAAACCGAGTGCTTCTCGGAGTATTCGCTCATGTCGATACGCACAATGGCGTGCTCGTCATCGAAGAGGAACTCAGCCAGGGCCTTGGCCAGCTCGGTCTTACCTACACCGGTGGGGCCTAGGAACATGAAGGAACCGGTGGGGCGGTCAGGGTCAGAAACCCCGGCGCGCGAGCGGCGCACGGCGTCGGCTACAGCCGCAACCGCGTCCTTCTGGCCGATTAGGCGCGAGCCTACCTGCTCTTCCATGTGCAGCAGCTTTTCGCTTTCGCCCTGCATCAGCTTGCCTACCGGGATGCCGGTCCAAGAAGAGATAACTTCAGCGATCTCCTCAGGGCCAACCTTCTCAGCAATCATCGGCTCGCCAGCGTCAGCTTGGTTCTGCTCACTGGCTTCAGCCTCGGTGATTTGACGCTGCAAGCTGGGCATTTCGCCGTAGCGGATGCGTCCAGCGGCCTCGAAGTCGCCTTCACGCTCAGCCAGTTCGGCGCGGGTACGCAGCTCATCTAGCTGGGCGCGCAGCTCACCAATGCGGTTGTGACCGGCCTTTTGGGCTTCCCAGCGGGCGTTTAGGGCGCTGAGTTCTTCATTTAGGTCAGCCAGGCGGGCACGCAAGGCAGCCAGGCGCTCTGCCGCGCCGGCGTCGGCCTCGTCTTCCTCGGCGCTAGAGTCAGCCAGGTAGGCTTCCTCCATCTTCAGGCGGTCTACGCGACGGCGTAGCTCGTCAATTTCCACCGGGGAGGAGTCCAGCTCCATGCGCAGGCGAGAAGCAGCCTCATCAACCAGGTCAATGGCCTTGTCGGGCAGTTGACGGCCGGTAATGTAGCGGTCGGACAGGCTGGCGGCAGCCACCAGGGCGCCGTCGGAGATGGTCACGTGGTGGTGTGCCTCGTACTTGGGGGCGATACCACGCAAGATGGCCACGGTGTCAGCCACGGAGGGCTCACCCACATAAACCTGCTGGAAGCGGCGCTCTAGAGCCGGGTCTTTCTCAATGTTTTCGCGGTATTCGTCCAGCGTGGTGGCACCCACCATGCGTAGTTCACCGCGCGCCAGCATGGGCTTGAGCATGTTGCCGGCGTCCATGGCCCCTTCGGAGCCACCGCCTGCACCCACCATGGTGTGCAGCTCGTCGATGAAGGTGACTACCTCGCCGTCAGAGTTCTTGATCTCGTTGAGCACGGCCTTGAGGCGCTCTTCGAACTCGCCACGGTACTTAGCCCCGGCCACCATGGAAGATAGGTCCAGGGAGATTAGGCGCTTGTTGCGCAGCGACTCGGGCACGTCACCGGCCACAATACGCTGGGCTAGGCCTTCTACCACGGCGGTTTTACCTACGCCGGGTTCACCGATTAGCACCGGGTTGTTCTTGGTGCGGCGCGATAGCACCTGCACCACGCGGCGGATTTCGCTATCGCGGCCGATTACCGGGTCTAGTTTGCCGGCGCGGGCGGCCTCGGTCAGGTCAGTGCCGTATTTCTTCAGGGCTTCGAAGGTGCCTTCAGGGTTGGCGCTGGTTACGCGCTGTCCGCCACGCACGGTGGGCAGGATTTCGCGTAGGGCTTGGGCGGTGGCGCCGGCGTCACGCAGGGCGCGGGCAGCGGCGTCGTCGCCTTCAGCGATGGCGATCAGTATGTGCTCGGTAGAGATGTACTCGTCAGTTAGTTCTTTGGCGAGTTTGTCGGCCTTTTCCAGGGCGGCTAGGAAGCCACGTGAGGGGTTGGGCTCCACTACGGAGCTGCCTGCCGAGGAGGGCAGGGAGGTGAGTGCGGTGCGGGTGGCGGTCCCTACGTTTTTTAGGGTCTGCGGGCTTAGTGCGTTTAGTAGCCCGACGGCGACGCCACCCTCTTGGCTTAGTAGCTCACCAAGTAGGTGGAGCGCCTCCACCTGGGGGTTGCCAGCAGCTGCGGCGGCTTGCACAGCCCCCGATATGGCTTCTTGGGATTTGGTTGTGTAGTTGGTGTCCACGGTTCTCCTTGAATTTAAGTAGTTATAGCAACGCGGTCAGTCTCACTTTTAGCTGTATGAGCTGATGGAACCGACAGCGTCACGTTCCGGTGAGTACAACTTCCACAGACTTGAGTCTATTCCACTCAAGTTTATTTTTCTTGAGTGACGCCAATCACTTATCTTCGATGTGTGGCTATTTGGGACTAAGGGCTAGACTCGCTGCTGATAGTTCCCTATACGTAAGGAGAAACGCATGGGTATCGCAGATTTCGCCAAGCAGGCCGAAGAACTAGCCGACAAGGCTAAGGAGGCCGCCAAGAACGTAGACGCCGACCAGGTTGCTGAGACCGCCCACGACCTAGCCGACAAGGCTAAGGGCACCGCCGGTGGCAAGTTCGACTCCGCCATCGAGACCGCTGAGGGCCTAACCGACAAGGCTGCCGACGCGCTCAAGAATCTCAAGTGATCTAAAGTCGCGCTTATCGCAGGGGAGTTGCCAGCAGGCAGCTCCCCTGACGTTTTATATTTGGGCTATGACTTTTGCGTCTCGCAATACTTTGACCCTCGCGCTCGGGCATGGTGCCCGGGCGGCCTCCCGCCTGCGCGGCAGCGGTGGTAGCGCCTTCCCCGGCCTAGTTATGGAGAAGGCAGACCCGCATTTTATGGCTCGCGCCTTGGCTCCCCTGCCCTATGGAGTGGTGCTGGTTAGTGGCACTAACGGCAAAACCACCACTACGCGCATGGTGGTTGAGCTGCTGCGCGGCCAGGGCTTAAAGGTGTTTACCAACCCCACCGGCTCAAACTTCACTCGTGGCGTAGTTGCCGCCCTGCTGGGGGCCATGCCGTTAAATGGCCGCCTTGACGCCGACGTCGCCGTACTGGAGCTGGACGAAGCCCACGCCACCCATTTCGTGCGTACCGTCAAGCCGCGCGCCACCCTGCTGCTAAACGTCATGCGCGACCAGCTAGACCGCTTTGGGGAGATTGACTACACCGCCTCCCTGCTACACAAGGTTGCCCGCGCCACCACTGGCACGGTAGTGCTGAACGCTGACGACCCGCGCCTGGCCGCCCCCAGTTTCCGTGCCGACCTGCGCGCTGATGTGCGAGGCTTTGCGGTCAGCCCCCAGCTGCGTAGCGTTTTTCTTTCCGACGACGAACTGCACGACTCCCTCGACGGCTGCACCCTAGGCCAGCCCAAAAAGGAGACCGAGGCCAAGGTGGACACCGAGACTGAGTCAGCCACTGAGGCGCCCCTAGACAGCGTCAAGGAGTCGGGTCAAGGCGAGCCCAACGCCGTCGCCGCTGAGAGCCAAGCCAAGACCGAGCCGGCCGAAAAGCCCACCCAGCCGCTAGAAATCGTGGCCACACTGGAAGAAATGATGGGCCGCCACGCGGTAATCGACCTAGCCGGACACCGTCATGAAGTGGACTTTGCCATTCCTGGCGCCCACAACATCCTCAACGCCACCGCCGCCATGGGCTAGTTAAGGAGCTACTGGGCGAGCGCACCGATGAGCAGGCCCTGGCTGCCAGCGCCGCTAAGGTCACTGCCGCTTTTGGACGCGGCGAGCTACTGAGCATTGATGGCCAAGAAGTTGAGCTGGGCCTGGTCAAAAACCCGGCCGGCTTCCGCATGAGCCTACTTAGCGCCGCCGCCGTACGCTCCCAGCAGCCCCCGCTGATCATGATCGCCATCAACGACCAGTACGCTGACGGACGCGACATGTCCTGGCTGTGGGACGTGGACTTCACCCCGCTCAAGCAGGCGGGCGTAAGCATCGTTACCGGCGTGCGGGCCACGGACATGGCGCTGCGACTGAGCTACGACGACGTCGCCGTCGGCAAGGTTGAAGCAAACCTCAGCCAGGCGCTAGCCCAGCTGGTCAAGCTTTCACGCGAGCAGCACCGACCTATCCGCATTTTGAGCACCTATACCGCCATGTTGGAACTGCGTTCCCTGCTGGCAAGTTACACCGACGTGGAGGAGGTCCTATGAGCGCCATTAAAGTTTTGCAGCTCTACCCGCGCGACATGAGTATTTATGGCGATCGCGGCAATACCCTGACCCTAACCAAGCGTTTGGGCTGGCACGGTTATGAGGTGGAGCTACTTTCACACAACCCCGGAGATCAGCTACCTGAGCAGGTAGATATTTTGGTTGGCGGTGGCGGCCAGGATTCAGCGCAAGAGCGTATCCAGGACGACCTGCAAAAGGTGGCCCCGCAGCTGCGCGCCTGGGCCAGTGACGGCGTGCCCATGCTGGTGATCTGCGGGTTGTATCAGCTGTTCGGGCATGAGTTCCGCACTGTGGGCGGGGAGGTTATCCCGGGCATTGACGTGCTTGATGCACATACCGTGGGTGGGCCTAAGCGCCTGATCGGCAATCTTACTGTTGAAACTGATGACTTCGGCAAGGTGGTGGGCTACGAAAACCATTCGGGTCTGACCACTTTGGGTAGCCAGGCGCGTCCGCTGGGGCGCGTAAGTGGCGAGTGGGGTAATAACGGCACTGACGGCACCGAGGGCGCGCGCGCCCATAATGTGATCGGCACCTATCTGCACGGCAGTGTGCTACCTAAAAACCCTCGCCTAGCTGATTGGCTGCTGGCCCGCGCGGTTGAACACGCAGGCCAGACCTGGCACCCGGCCGACTTGGATGATTCACTAGCTGTAGCTGCTGCCAAGGTGGCTATGAGCCGTCCCCGCTAGAGGTTTATAAATGCCAGTTCCCAATTTCATTACTGAGTTACGTTCCAGCGTAGGCCACCGTCCCCTGTGGCTGCCGGGCGTATGTGCGGTTATTTTCGACGACGCCGGCAGGGTGCTGCTGGGTCAGCGTGCAGACAATGGTTTGTGGGCTGAGATCCGTGGCATCCCCGACCCGGGTGAGCAGCCGGTGGCTGCGCTTAAGCGCGAGGCCCTGGAGGAGGCTGCCCTGGAGATCGAAGTTGATGAAGTGTTTTTGATTGATGCTTCTGACCTGGTCACCTACCCCAACGGGGATCAGGCCAGCTACATGAATCTGTGCTTCATTGCCCATGCGGTCAGTGCCGAGGCGGCAACCGGAGCCCATATCAATGATGATGAATCAGTGGATATGGGTTGGTTTGAGGTTGATGATCTGCCTTCACCACTAGCCCCTAGCGCTAGACAGCGTCTAGAGCTAGCCCAGCGCTACCTGGCTGACCCGCAGCGCCGCACCTTCCTAGGCGAATAGCACACGCGGCGCGCCTTCCTGGGCGAGTAGCGCAAGCGGCGCGCCTCAAAGCAGCGCGTAGGCCTGCGCCCTTTACGCAACCCTGGCCAAGCCGGCGCCGACTCCCAAAGCGGCGCACGCCATAGAAATTAGCGAACGCTAACTAACCACGGCCCCAAGGCTAATGCCTTGGGGCCGCACGTTTGTTCGCCTGCCGCCATTTACCTGGTATTTCGTTTTTAGTTCACAACCCATGTGGTCATATCACATATGACATTTACTTAGGGCAACATAAGTCTGCGCGCGCATAATTTTCCACGTTTTTCAAAGCTTATTTATCCGGCTCTTCATAATTGAGGGTGTAGTTGGGGTCTGAATCCTCCGGTTTCGAGGAGGCAGCGGGCAATGTAGTTGGTGAGATTACGGAATCCGAGGGCGGATCCGCGTAGATGTTCAAGGCGCCCGTTGATGGCTTCGGTAGGGCCATTGGAGGTGTGGGGATGATCGAAGTAGGCCAGGATGTCCCTGGATCGGCGTTTGAGTGTCCTGCCCAGCGTAATGAGCTCTCTCAGACCCCTCGGTACACGCGTGCAGGTCAGTGTATTAATTTCGGCTTCCATCATGGCCTTACCGCAGATTTTGTTGGGATCACGGTAGGCATCAATGATGTTCTGGTAGGCACTCCAAGTGACCTCGAGTGCGACGTGCTCCTGACTGGAAAACAGGTCGAGTAGTTGGTGCTGCTGGCGTGGCGTGAGCAGGCATGACCGGGTGTGGAGCATCCTGCGAGCCTTGTACAGGGGATCCGTGGCACGCCCGCGCCGATGGTGAAGTTCTTGCTGGATACGCCTGCGGCATTCATCCAAGGCGTTGCCAGCCAGGTGTACAACATGGAAGGGATCCATGACTGCCCTTGCGTCGGGGAGTTCTTCAGCGGCGGCGCTCTTAAACCCGGTGAATCCATCCATCGCGACGATCTCGATACGCTCACGCCACGTGTCGGGCCGGGAGGCCAGCCAGGTTTTGAAGACCTGCTTGGAGCGGCCTGGGACCATGTCCAAGAGCCGGCAGGGGCCGCTGCGTTCGCGGATGGGCGTCAAGTCCAAGATAACGGTGACGTATTTGTCTCCGTAGGGGGTGTGGCGCCACACGTGTTCATCCACCCCGATGACACGCACGCCATCGAACCGTGCTGGATCATTGATCAGTAGACGCTCTCCTTCGGTCAGGACAGCGGTGTTGGCGGTATTCCAGGACACGCCTAGGGCCTGGGCGATACGCGCCACCGTCAGATGGTGGACCACCAGGCCCACCAGCGCCCAGCGCACCGCCGAGTGTGAGAGCTTGGCGCGTGGATCGGCCGCTTGGCTCATGTTTTGACGCCACACGTGAGCACACGTCTGGCAGCGGTAGCGGCGCACGCTCACGTGCAAGATCGTGGGGCGCCACCCGTAAGGCTCGTGTGCCAAGCGCCTGATCACCGTGTCGCGTACGACGCCTTCGCCCCCACACTGTCGGCACCACCGGTCCTCACCCACTACCTTGCAGGCCAAGATGGTCCGATCGCCTCCTACACGCTGGCCCGTCACTTCCAGGCCCAGGTCATCCAGGCGTGTGAAGGTGCTCAGGTCAGGGCGATCAAAGGTAGTATTAGGCATGTCGAGGTCTTTCGGATGGACGGTGTAGGAACCCCCCATCATCGGAAGACCTCGACCCCTACCCGGCCACGACACGCCGAACCCCGCATACCACCCCCACACCCTCAATTATGAAGAGCCAGTAATCCGCCACGCCAATACTGTATGGTCTGCCTCAACGCGCTGACCCGTCACCTCCAACCCCAGTCCATCCAGGCGCGTGAACGCGCTCAGATCAGGGCGATCAAAGATAGTATTGGACATGTCGAGGTCTTTCAGATGGACGGTGTAGGAACCTCCATCATCGGAAGGCCTCGACCCCTACCAGGCCACGACACGCCCAACCCCGCCCACAACACCTACACCCTCAAATGCGAAGAGCCATTTATCCCTGTGGTTGACTGCTTGATCTGCGATTTACTGCAGCCTCATTATTTACAGAAAACACCTCCTATTAGGTATAACTATGCACACTAATTTAACGTTACGCTCAAAGTGATCAGACCTATATGCGTCCAAACGGTTTTGTATCCTATTCGACAAGGCGCATGACTTTCGTAGAAGCCGCACAAAATTTATGGCTCAACCTTGGAGCATCTGGTGCGATTGCAGACTCGGAACAAGCGGCTACCACCTTTGGTTGACTAATTATTTAGAGCGCCAAGACTGCTATAAGGCACGCACTTATTAGCTGTGCCTGGAATATGGGTAGGGATATCTTGAATAAATCCTGATTTAGTTCGGGAAATCCAGTAGATATTACCTCTTTATCCCCATATTTTCAGCCCCCCAAACCCTACTTGGCATAGATGTAGCTGTAAACAAGTACCGCAAGTGTCTCTACCGTCTGGAGCGAACATGAATAAGGGAGCAGAATCTCTAAGTTCAGGAAATAAGCCTGTTAGCGAGTCGCGCCATCGTAAGGTAAAAAAGGCGTGGCGACTACGCCAGCTGTGGCGCAAGCTAAATTCAGAAGAGGCGTCACTAGTAAGTACCAATCGCCTACTGGAGCTGCTACAGACCCAGCCCCAAGACGCTAGCATCTGCATCGATTGGAGCGGTAAGGGCGACGGAAGCGTCAATGTCATATTAGAAGCAGTGGGGGTTAACGACAGTTTCGACCGCGACCTAGAGTGGGCCTGTCGCGGCGCCCAAGTGTGGGAACCTATCGAGGTCTATCAACCTACCTGCCCAGATCAGGTGTATGAGGTTTTCGGCGCACTACCTGGTCGCTTAGAAAACGTTGAAGACATCCTCAGCCCCACCAAGCCTGAGGTTATGCTGCCTGGGCGGCGTAAGCCCACCTGGCCCTTGCCTCGCAGCTCAAACTCGCAAATGCTTATGGAAACCCTCAGTGAAGTGGGTGGCCACCTACGTGTGCGGCTAGGTAAGGCCGAGGAAATTGAATGCGAGATGGCTGAAGAGGCCTTCACCAGCACCGAAAAACTAATGGCGGGCAGCGACGTCGGCAATTACCTGGGCACCCCCATGCGCCTGAGGGTTTTTATGGGCGCAGACAGCTCCCAAGGATTCCCCTCCCGGCTATGGATCGCACTATGCAGCTGGGCAGTAGGCATCCGCTACGAACAAATCACTAACCGCGCCGAAGCTGAAAAACTATGGTGCAGCCAGGAAGCACTTGCGGGAGCAGCCCAACCGGAGGGGCTAGTTAAGGTATTTGCGCGCCTACCTGCAGCAGATACGCAAGCCAGGATCATCGGCCTGCCTGCAGTGGAGCAGGACCCCGCCGTCGTGCCCCTAGCTGACCACACGCAGGTACGTGAGGAAGCGGGCGGGATGCGCCTGGGCACGGCCACCACCACTACCGGGAGCCCCGCCGACGTCTACCTGAACTCAGAAGGCGCCTTGCAGCACGTGCAGTTGTGGGCGCTTCGGGTGCAGGCAAGTCCACTCTGGCTGCTGCCATGGTGCATTCACTGGTGGCCCAGGGGCGTGGGGGCATTGTGCTAGACCCGCACGGGCAGCTGGTGCGGCGTATCGCGGATGAACTGCCCGCCGAGGCTTTGGAACGCTGCCTGTTTATTGACTACGCAGACCTGAAGCACCCAGTACCTATCAACCTGTTTCACTGCGGCGACTTTGATATGGCATGTAGCAAAGTCGTTGAGATAATGTATCTCACTTTTGACCCAACCAGGCAGGGTATTGTGGGCCCGCGTTTTGAGCGGATTATCCGCCAGCTAGCCGAGCTGCTAAACCACATCTATGGCCCTGACTTGCCGCTTACCCTTATCCCCGAGCTGCTGCTAGATAAGAAGGCTCTGGAGAATCTGGCCAGGGCCGTCTCAAACATCAGCCCAGAGCTGACGCGCAGCGTTATGACTGAGATTGTCACTAACCGCTCCTCCGACTACGCGGAGCTTATCGCCTGGGCGAGCTCTAAGTTTGATCGCATGGTAAGCTCGCAGGCTTTGCGCGCCGCCCTGGAAACTGGTGCCGACGCGCTGGATTTAAACGAGGCTATGGCCTCCAACAAGATTGTGTTGGTGAACTTGGCCTCACCCAAGATTGGTCGCTTCGCCGCACAAATGCTGGGCATGTTGTGGCTGGCTAAGCTGGCCTTGGCGGTACCTAACCGCCAAGATGATTACCTGCCTTTCCATGTGGTGGTTGATGAAGCCCACCTTTTTCAAGAATCCCTGCTTAGCCAGATGCTGGCGGAGGGACGCAAGTTTGGGATTGCTTTGACGCTGCTACACCAGCACATGGGGCAGCTGTCTATGAGCTTGCTTGAGGCTTTGCGCGGTAACGCCTCCTCAGTGATTGCGTTTAGGACCTCGGTTCGTGACGCCCCGGAGGTTGATGAGCGTTTGGGGGTGTGGCCGGGCGGTTCTTTGAGCCGGCTACCTAACTTGAGCGCTGCGGCGACGCTGGCCACCCGCTATGGCCAGACCCAGCCTTTCACCTTGCAGGTTGACCACAATGAGCAGGTGCGCGCGGGGGTTATCAACGGCCACCCGGTGGTTCACGCTTTTGACCAGGTTTTGAGCCGCTCACACAAGCAGCTGGTGCAGCCGTTTAACTTTGTTGCCCCCAAGCGGATGAACAATGTTCGCGCCCTAACCGAGCAGCTGCAGGAGATCAACAAGAAGGCAGGTGTACAGGACGGCGAGGCTTACACTTCCACCAAGCCTAACCCCACCTTCATGGAAGAGTGGATCGCCAGGCGCAAGAAGCTGACCGACACGGACAGCGAGGACTCCGACTAGATCCTATTCGCGCGGCTTCCCACCCTACTGGGGGCTTGGCTATAGTGCCAGGCCCCCAGTTACACGCCTGCATGTAAATGTAATAAGGCCTTGCGCATGACTTATGTTTGGCATTAAGTTGCTTTCCGTAAGTGGTGCGCAACACTGCCGCCACCCCTGAGTACGCAGCTCACGGGTGGTGTTTGCGCGCCTACATCCTCGACATGGAAAAGCGCTTGGTAGCTGGTGAATGCTACGCCGTTCATTGACAGCGTTTGTCTTTAAGTTGCTGTAGCTATTCTTGAAGCGCTTTTTAACTGGTGATAAGGCATGGAAGAACAAAAAACTGCGCTTGGCCCTGGTTGGTGCACTGGTAGTTATTTTGGTGTTGGTTGGAGCTTTAGTTTGGGCTTTAACCGACGATGACGCCGTTAAGGCTGCTTCTGGGGTCGCAACTCCCGGCACTAGTGGTTCTAGCCAGGCGGGACCTAACCAGACAGGGTCTACTCAAGCAGGATCTAACCAGGCAGGGCGCAGCGACGCTAGTTCTGGAAGTACTTCTTCAACTGCCGGCAGTCAGGCCTCAGGCAACAACGGGAAAGTAAACACCTGGGGTTCAGTGTGCGGCCTGGCCGGGTCTGAACTTAAGCCTACGAGTCAGGTAAACATGCCAGCCATGCGCAGCAGCCTGTTTGTTGATAGCACCTCCTACTACTACAACAACCTGACCGGTCCGGCTAAGCGGGCTGATGGTGATGTGCCCACCTGCTACGCCCATAGCAGTGAAGGCGCAATTCTAGCGGCCACTAATTTTCAGGCATTGGCGGGTGGTGGTCGTAGATTAATTGATTTAGTTAAAGCAACTACCTATGAAGATGATGATCAAAAACGCCTGCTAGCCGAGGGTAAAGATTCGTCTGAAAATCCCACAACTGTACAAAGTGTTGGCTACAGTATTCAGGTGATTGATGAAAATAATGTTGTTGTGCGTTTAGCTATACGTATCCCTAAGTACCCATATATCTTGAGTCAAAGTACCTTTACTCTAATTTGGGATAAGGGTGATTGGAAAATTAAGATTGGCCCAGAGGGACCACTAGATATAACGGTAATTAGTTCTGTAGAAAATGCCGGTATGGTGCCCTGGGTAAACTAATACCAGCCTGCTTAGCACAAACGATCATCAGCAGGATTGCATCTAAACACGGTGGGGGACTCTCTTTAGAAAGTCCCCCACCACCATTTCCCCGCCGCAACACCTTTACGGTTGACATATTTACGAGATTCAAGCCCTTTGAGCCCAATAAATGTGGTCATAGTCATCATAAGACAGTTGTTTATTAGAAAAAGCTCTGCGTAGCTCCCATCCAACTTCTCCCTCATCTGGGCTAGAACCAACATCCCCCACAAGCGTTGCAGGTATATCAGTCAGACCAAAATCGTAATTGATCACAAGTCGAGTCAGTTCATCAAGAGTTAGGTTACCTTCACCATATTCTTTAATCATGCGGGTAACCGTGCGAAGCCTGTCGAAACCAAGCTTTTCTAAAGCTTCAGGAACCTGTTCCTCCAACATTGCCTTTACAAGATCCCAGTCAATCTGATCTTGCCAAGGCCGCCTGTAATCATAAAGGTGTTCTTGAGTACCCGTAAATTCCCAATCAAAGAAATCTAACAACAAGTACAGCTCTTCATCATCAACCTTGCAATCAGAGTATTCATCTAAAATCTGGAGTACTGTGCGCAACCGGTCCACACCAACCTTACGCACAGCCCCAGGCGCTAAACGCCTAATCGCTTCCTCAGCTACCTGCGGATCAATCGTTAGATCCTTAGTCGGATACTGTTCCATTTTGTTCTCCTCTCAAATTCAATGCACCCAAAAGCCAATTAGGGCGCACAAACTCCACCTACTCAACTAATTAGCGAGCAGGAAACCTAAATAAATCAATGTTTCCACCATTAGGGCAGCACCAATAAAGGCACAGCGTTAATTGCTGCCCTTAAAAGTTTTAGTCGGTTGCAGCGTTATCGACATTGACTCAGCTGCTTGTTGTTAGGGCCTTGAAGTATCAGCCCCTTCAATCACTATGTTAACTCGAATGCGCCTATATGGCCAGCATTTTTAGTTTGGAAAATTTACAAGCATCTGGTCACCAAAATTTACCCGTCCTAGACACTCGAACACTGGCACAGCAGAGCCGGCAAGGGGGCAGCTTAGCTGCCCCCTTGCCGGGGCCCAGCCTTGGTTAACAAGGTTTAATTGGTGTTGCCCTGATAGCCGCGCTTAAAGGCCAAGACCCACTCAGGCCAGTCCAAACGCTTGTGTTGCCAGCGCGCGTAGATCTCTCCGACCAACCAACACACGGTGCCAACCAGCCAAATGATCATCAGTTGTGGCCGGGTGTTCCACACCTCCCGGGCAGCGAAACAGGAACAGGCTCAAAACCAGCGGCCCGCTCGTGCGCATCCTTGTAAATAACCGTTCCATCATGTTCACCTCTAGACACCTGCTTTGTCTGCGGCTACAGAACACTGGCGCAGCCAAGGCAGTAGGGATGGGTGCATGCACAACCACTATGTAGCCGCGCACACATTCATTAAACACCCAACCAAGTGACGGGCGCCATAGAAATTTAGTCAACATTTAAACGGCGTGTGCCCCAAGGCCAAGCCTTGGGGCACACCACCAAACAAAATAATCAACTAGCCTCGCCAGCTACTGCACAAACGTGCGCCGCTGCGCCGCGCCCACTGCGCAGCTAAACCCAGACCAGCCAAGCTGCGCCGTCGTCGTAGGCAAAACTAGCCGCTACAACGCAACTTACACGCGGGGCTGACGCTGCGCCCACACCACCGGCTCTACGCGGTGACCAGTGTAGAAGGGGGTATCTACGCGCACGTGCAAACGCGCCTCGGTGTAACGCTGGGCGTGCATAACCCCCTCAAGGCGATCAAGGCCGTCAGCCTCAAAAGCCAGCACCCACTCATAGTCGCTCATACCAAAAGCGCTCAAAGTCGAGCCCTTAACATCGGGATACTGGGCGAAACCATTACGGCCGTGATCAGCCATAATGCGTGAACGCTCAGCCGCATCGAGCAGATACCAGTCATAGGAGCGCACGAAGGGATACACCATAATCCACTCGCGCGGCGCCACGCCCCCGAAGCAGGCGGGAATGTGGCGGCGGTTGAACTCGGCCGGAGTGTGCAGACCCATGCAGCTCCACACCGGCTCCAGGTAACGCCCCAGCGCACTGGCACGCAGACGCTGGTAGGCATCCTGTAGCGCCTTGGGGTCGTCGTTAAGCCACCAAATCAGCAGGTCAGCCCCGGCACGGAACCGGCCAGGTCATACCAGCCGCGCGTGGAGGCGCCTGAGCCGGCCACATACTGCACCGACTCGTACACCAGGGCCTCGCGGGCGGCGTCGTCGGCAGGTAGCGGGGCGGCCAGCTTCCAAACCGTGTACAGGGCGTAGTGCTGCTTGTTGTTTACCTCGTCAAAGTCCACGGTGGCGACGTCGCGCGGATCGTGGCGGCTGACAGTGTCTGGATGCCCATGCGGGTGGGTTTTAGCCATAGCTTTCTCCTTTGGCTGTGTGGTTACCTTAGGGTCTTTAGGGTCCTGTGCCTGGCATGGGTGGCAGGTTTTAGTCTCGACGCCGTGGCTCGCCTCAGCCGGGCAAGCGGCAGCCTGGTTACGGTTTTGCGTCTCTGCAGCCAGTTTGGCCAGGTATTTCTTGCCAACCTTGGGGTGTCCCTGCGGCAAGGGCAGCACCTGTCCTTCCTTAACCAGCTTGTGGGCCTGCTTCTTGGTTAGCGGGCGGCCATCCCAATCCTTAGCGTTGGCACTGATTTGCGCTTTACGCTCTTTCTTAGCGGCTTTTTTGGCAGCTTTCTTAGCTTTTTTCTGGCTGCGCTCAAGCTCCTGCTCGGCGCTAAGCTCCTTAGCTTTCCCCATGTTCAACTCCTAAAACTGTTAAATGCGGACGCTGGGGCGAAACGGTCCGGACCAGGGCGGACCGGGGTGGCCCCACTACGACAGCATTGAGGTGGACATACAGTATGGAACGGGCCAGTGCCGGTGGTGTTCACAATTTCGTAGCCTTCGCCACGAGCGTGTGCGGCGCGCTCCTCCATAATGTCCACCAGGGAGGCCACAAACTCTGGGTCTTCGCTGACAGTGTCTGCACGCTCATAACCCAAGCCCAGTTCGGCGGCAGTTTGGGCGGCTTCCGTATCTAGATCGTAGACCACTTCCATATGGTCAGTGATGAAACCAATGGGAGCCACCACCACTGCCTGAATCTGGTCTCTATCAAGCTGGGCCAGCACGTCATTAATGTCGCTTTCAAGCCACTTGGCGTGCGGCGGGCCAGAACGCGAGCAGTAAGCCAGATCCGCGTTCACCTGCTTAACCCCCAGTGCCCACTCCAAAGCCGGCTGTAAAGCCTCAATCAAAGCCTGGTGCTGGGCCACATAACTGATCTCGTTAGCCAGGCGAGGGAAACACTCCAGCTCCTCAGCGCTAGGGGCACTACCGGCCTCCATAGCCAGCGGGATCGAGTGGGTTACATACAGCAGCTTGATTTGCTGCGGCTTAAGCCCTGCTCAGCTAGCTTGGCGTAAGCCACCTGGATGGAACGCACCTGGGCGTTAAACATGCCGTCAGTGTTGTAGTAGGGACGCACCTTATCCACGGTCAAAACCCCGGGGGCGTAAGTGTCCTCTAACTCCACCAGGGCGGCTGCAATGTCCTCACGGTACTGGCGGCACCCCGAGTAGGAAGCATAAGCGGAGGTGGGCAGGGCCAAGATCCGGCGCGCACCGGCGTCGGCCAATTCCCGTAGGCCCTCACTAACGAAAGGATGCCAGTTGCGGTTACCCCACCCCAAGGCAATGTCACAGCCGCGCCGATCCAGCTCACGCCGCAGGTGAGCCAGCAGACGGCGGTTGCATTCATTGATGGGCGAAACCCCGCCAAAAAGCTTATAGTGCTCACTCACCTGCAGCAGGCGCTCATCAGGCACGCCGCGCCCGCGCGTAGCGTTACGCATAAACGGCAGTACATCCTCGGGGCCGTTAGGTCCGCCGTAGGACAGCAGCATAATCGCGTCATAGGGCGCAAGTGAAGACATTTCTCTCCTTATTAGACACTGTCAAAGTGTCGCTTGGGCTAGCATCCATGCCTAACACTAGCTGCAAAGCCTCCAAGTATGCGTCCTGCTGTCCACTTTCGCCCGCTTTGCGGGCCATAACAGTGGGATTATGAATCAAACGTGCCGCCAAATGACGCAGTGCGCGGGTGGCGTCGTCGGCGCTAATGCACCCATCCACAGGGCGCAGCCGGGAGATCTCCTCCCCCACCACCTCATCCACATGGTCACGCAGGCGCCGCACCACCGGATCCATAGAGCGCGCCCCCAAGCTGCGCTCAAATACCTCCACTTCACGGGCCACAATCTCGCGGGCCGCACGCACCTGCTCACCATGCGCCTGGGGCACTGCGCGCTGCACACTAAGCAGGTCAATGTAGCTGATGCCAGCTAGTCAGCTACCGCCGCCTCCACGTCACGCTGCAACGCCAAATCCAAGATCACCAGCGGGGTTTTAACTCGCTGCACAATCTCGCGGGTGAGCACCGGGCTACCCAAACCGCGACAAGTAACCACCAGGTCTGCCGCGTCAAGCGCCTGCCCCAGCCCCGCCTCATCAACCCAGCCGATGCCGCGTCCCTGCGCAAACAGCCGGGCGCGCTCGGAGCGCGAATACACCCGTACATTAGTGGCCCCCAGCTCGCGCAGGGCAGTGACCGTGGCGCCCGCATAGGCGCCGGTTCCTACCAGCACAACCTGGGCTTCTTTAAGTGGGCGCAGTTTGGCGTCCTGTAAAGCTTGGGTGGCCAAATCCAGGCCCACCGCCACCACTGAGCGACCCGAGGACGCCAAGCCGGTGTGCGTGGCCACCAGCCGACTAGTGCGTGAGGCGTGCTCAAGGGCGCGCCCCAAATCGCAGCTGAGAGTGTCTTCCTCCCAGGCCGCATGGAAGGCGCGGCGCAGCTGGCCGGCAATTTCGCGCTCCCCCACCACCATGGATTCCAGCCCGGCGGCGGTGGCAAATAGGTCGAGGTGGGCTTGGTGTCCGGCCAGGTGGCGCAAATGCACCTGCTCAAGGGGTAGCTCCGCGCAGTGAGCCAGCACCGCGCGCACGTCGTCGGCAACAGCGGGGGCGGCGTCGGAACCAAGACGCGCTGAGCCAGCCGGGGCGGAACCGGGGCAAGCTGAGCCAGCCGGGACAGAGCCAGAGACGGCGGAACCCGGGCAAGCTGAGCCAGCGGGGGCGGCGTCGGAGCCAGCTAGCCTGAGCGGGGCGTCAACCAGGATTGCCAGGCGGTTGCAGGTACGCACCACCACGGCGCCGCGCAGGTAGGGCAGCGCGCGCATGAGTTTGGGGCCCAGGTTGTCTACCCGACTGAGTCGGGCAACCTCATCCAGGCTTTGATAACGATGATCGGCGGAGAGTAGATGAATAGTCACAGCGAGTGCTATTCAAGCACCTATCGGCCCGCCACACACAGTTATCTCGCGATTTGCGCAAAACTATTTTTATGCCACCACGACAGTTAACTCTAGAGCGTCGGTTTTCCCTGCAACCGCAAGGTTTTTTAAGTGTCGAAGTGTCATTTTAAATAAATAAAGACGCGGCGTCATAAAAGCGGTTAGGTAAGCATAACTGCCACTAATGCGGTATTTGAAAACGTGAATATTATTTAAATTATCTATGGCTAGAATTAATAAACGATGAATGCTTTGCCGCCACCCCACTCGCCCCAGCCCGCCCTCTTGGCCGCACTTAATGGGCAACGCCCCACCCGCACCCCGGTGTGGTTTATGCGCCAGGCCGGGCGCTCTCTGCCCGAGTATCGTCAGCTGCGCGCCCAGGTGAATCTGCCCATGCTTGAGGCTTGCCTGAATCCGCAGGTGGTTGCGCAGGCAACGCTTCAGCCGGTGCGCCGTCACGGGGTAGATGCGGCTATTTTCTTCTCAGACATCATGGTGCCGCTGCGCCTGGCCGGGGTGGATGTGGAGATTAAACCGCAGGTGGGGCCGGTTTTGTCGGCTCCAATCCGCACGCGCGACGACGTTGAGCGCCTACTTGGGTGCGGTTTTGGCCAGGGCACTTGGGTCAGTCACGACGGCGCCGCTCACCAGGGCGCTGAGGGTGTGGCCGCCCTGCGTGAGGCTATTGCCCTGATTTTGAGCGAGCTGGGCACGCCCGCGCAGGCGCCGCAGCCAGGGGCGCTGCAACAAGGGGTGCCGCAGTCGCTAGCTCAGGCGACGCAGCCGCTAGCTCAGGCGCAAGCGGTGAGGCCGACGCAATCAGCAGTCCCAGCCCAGGCGCAACCGGCCCCCGTAGCACAACCGACAGCGGCGGCGTCGGCAACCATGCCCGCAGCGCAAGCAGCGGACTGGACCCCGCTGATTGGCTTTGGGGGCGCGCCTTTCACTCTGGCCGCTTACCTGGTTGAGGGCAAGCCCAGCCGCGACCACCTAGCCGCGCGCTCCCTAATGCACGCCGACCCACCCACTTGGGACCTGCTAATGCGCTGGTGCGCGCAGGTCACGGGCGATTTCATAGCATTGCAAATTAGCTGTGGCGCCTCGGCGGCGCAGCTGTTTGACTCTTGGGCCGGTTCGCTCAGCCCCACCGACTACCGCGAGCGCGTGGCCCCATACTCGGCGCTGGCTATTGCGCGGGCGCGTGAGGCGATCAGCCCAACTACTGGCAAAGCAGCGCCGCTGATTCACTTTGCTACCGGCAGTGCGCGCCTATTGCCACAGATGCTGGCGGCTGGGGCGCAGGCTGTGGGGGTTGATGACCGCACTGAGTTGGATTGGGCGATTGACCAGCTTGGGGGCAGCTGCCCGGTGCAGGGCAATTTGAACCCGGCTTTGCTGACGGCGCCGTGGCCGGTGATTGAGCAGGCCATCGTGGAGTGTTTGCGTGCGGGGCGCCAAGCGCCAGGGCATGTGTTCAACCTGGGGCACGGAGTGCCGCCAACTACTGACCCAGCTGTGTTAACGCGAATCGTCGAATTTGTTCATAAGGAAAGCTTATGAATCTGGATGCTAAAAACAGTTCCGCCCCTACTGGCCGCAAGTCCTCTGCTGAGCGCAAGAGCGCTGCCGCCCCAGCCGCCCCGGCAGCTTCGGCCACTCCGACAGCTTCGGCCACCCCAGTCGCCCCGGCCGTCTCTCACCCCAACCCACTTAGCGACCTGCCCGACGAGGTAGATGCCCTAGTGATTGGCGGCGGGATCGCCGGCCTGTCTGCCGCCTGGCAGCTAACCCAGGATGGGCTCAAGCCACTGCTGGTGGAGGCGCGCGGCTATCTGGGCGGACTGATTGCCCCCGGTTACATTGGCCCGGTACAGGTGGATTTGGGCGCTGAGACTTTCGTTCCGCGCGGGGTGGAAACAGCCCAGATGGTGGCTGCTTTGGGGCTGGAGGCACTGGCCCCTAGCGGCGACGGTGCACGCCTGTTTTTACCTCCCAACCGCGCCAATGGTGAGAGCCACTGGCGTCTGTGGCGCTTCTTGCGCGATGCCTACCTGGGTATTCCTGCCGATCCGGGCGCGGACGACGTCGTCGCCGTTTTGGGCGCTAAGGCTGCGCAACGTGCCGCCCAAGACCGCCACCTGGGCAGTGAAGTGGGCCAGGGCGCTGAGGGCGAGACTTTGGCGGGGTTTGTGGCCGCGCGCATGGGGCAGGCGGTGGTTGATCGCTTGGTGCGCCCGATAGTCGCCGGCATTTACACGTGTGATCCGGCCGATCTGGCCACTGACACGGTTACGCCGGGGCTGCGTCAGGCTACTCGTGAGCATGGCTGCCTGGCTGATGCGGTGGCTTTCCTGTTGGCGCGTTCGCGTAAAGCTACTGGTGGGCGCAGTGTTGATAAATGCGTTCACGGTGGCATGTTCCAGCTGACTGCGGCTTTGAGTCAGGCCATCACGACGGCGGGAGGCACTGTGCTCACTCGCGTTGGGGCCCAGCAGCTCATTGCTCCCGACGCCGCAGGCAACGCTGACATTGCAAGCGGCGCCACTACCTGCGGCGCTAGTGGCGCCAGCAACGCGGCTTCCCACGACGCCAGCGACAGCTCTGGCACTCCCGATAGCTCCGGCTACTGGCAGGTGGTACTGGCTCCCACCAAGCCGGGCCCGACTCCTTCGAGCGAGCCGGTCCCTGCCGGCACGCCGCGTACTTTGCGCACTAAGCGCCTGGTGGTGGCTTGTTCGGCGCGCCCAGCCTTGCGGTTGCTGGCCAGCGCAAACTTGGCGGCCTTAGACACTGACATCACTATCCCGGTAGGCGCGCCCATTGCGCGCTACTCACTGCTGGTTGATAGCCCTGAGCTTGACGCCGCCCCGGTGGGTCAGGGCCTGCTGGTGGCTCCGGCGTCGCCCGCAAGCTGCGCCGACACCCAGGCCAAGCCAGACCAGTCCACCCCCGACACCCAGGCCGCCTCAGAACCATGCGGCGACACTCAGCCCGACGCCGTCGAGCCCAGCAACCAGGGAAGCCCAACCCAGCCCGGCGCCGTCGAGAGCCCCGTGGGAGCCAAGGCCCTGTCGCATTTAAACGTTAAGTGGCCCTGGATCGCCCAGGCTTTGGCGCCGCACCAGCATTTATTGCGCCTGTCGTATGGGCGTTTGGGGCAAAGTGAGCCGCAGGTGAGCCTGGAGCAAGCCCTAGCTGACGTGCGGGTTTTGACGGGCGTAACTATTCGCCCTGAGCAGGTAAGCGAGCACAAACTGGTGCGTTGGAATGGCACTTTGCCGCCACTGCCACCCAGCTACCGCGCGCGCATTGCGGCTTTTATGAGCCAGGTTGAAAACATTGAGGGTTTAGCGGTTACTGGCGCCTGGGTTGGTGGCACGGGCGTAAATGCGGTGGTCGCTCACGCACGCACGAACGCCAGGCGCCTACAGCGCTCATAACGCCACGTCCGCATAGCACTACAAATATATAGGAACTTCTTATGAGTGAAAAAGTTGTGCGTCTGGGGACGCGCGGATCGGCTTTGGCTTTAGCCCAGTCGGGCATGGTGGCGCGCATGTTGGAAACTGCCGCCGCCACCCAGGGGCTGGATTGGCGCGTGGAGCTGGTTACCGTGCGAACTCAGGGCGACACTTCACGCGCGGCGCTAAGCCAGCTTGGGGGCGTTGGGGTGTTTGCCGCCCAGCTGCGCACTCATCTGCTTGAGGGGCAGGTGGATTTGGCGGTGCACTCGTTTAAGGATCTGCCCACCGCCCCGGTTGCGGGGCTGCGTATTGCTGCCACTCCGCGCCGCGCCGATCCGCGTGACGCCCTGGTGGCCTCGAACGGTATGAGCCTGGCGCAGCTGCCTAGTGGGGCGAGTGTGGGTACCGGCTCGCCTCGGCGCGTGGCCCAGTTGAAGGCTTTGCGCCCCGACATTAAGACCGTGGATTTGCGAGGTAACGTGCCCACGCGACTGGGGCGCGTGCGTGGGGTTCAGGTTACCGCCGACGCTGGCACATCCCCCCAGGCTCTTGGCACCGGCGCGGATTTGGACGCCGTGGTGCTGGCTTGCGCTGGATTGGAGCGGCTGGGTTTGGCTGAGCACATAAGCGAGGCTTTCAACCCCGAGCAGATGCTGCCGGCGCCGTCGCAGGGTGTGCTGGCTATTGAGACCGCCCAGGAGCTTGACCCCCAGTTGGAGGCGGTAATAGCCCAGGTGAACGATCCGGCTTCACACTGGCTGCGGTGGCTGAGCGTGCGGTGATGTCTACTTTGCAGGCTGGTTGCGCAGCCCCCGTGGGCACTTATGCCTACCTGGTGCATGCCGGCTTTGATTATGAGCTGCACTTAGAGGCCGGGGTGTTTGCTCTCGACGGCGCCGCTAGCGTGCGTAGTCGCCAGGCCGTGACGCTTGGGGGCGTGGACCTAACCAAGGCTTGCCACCTGCAAAAAGCGACGGAGTTGGGTCAGCGCGCCGCCCAGGATTTGTTGGCGCAAGGCGCCGGGCAGGTAGCGGATTTGCAGGCTGTTAAGGAGCGTGGCTAAAGAGTTAAGGGGGTATAGCTGAGGCATTAAGGAGCGCGACTGAGACAGCGGTAAGCCTGAATTAAGGGTGCGGCGAGGATAGCAAAAGCCGCGACAACGCTGAGGCTACGGCGACAGGCAACAACTAAGCGCGCAGCAAGGTGACAACTAAGGTTTTACGATCGGATTTAGAGGTAGATGGTTATGGTTGTTTCACGTGAAACACTCGCCGGTTTACGGGTGGCTTTGCCGCGCCTAAAGTCCGACGACGCCATTGCGGCAGCCCTTAAAACTGCCGGCGCCCAGGTGGATACTTTCGCGCTAACCCAAACTATTCCCATTGAATCTGAGCAGTTAGAACAGATGCGCCAAAGGCTTGCATCTGGCTATTACGCCTGGGTGGTGCTGTCTTCCTGGCGAGCAGCACAGGCCGTGCTGACGCAGCTAAATACGCTTGCACTAGCACCCACCTCAGCCCCCACGCCACACTCACCCGCCTCAGCCCCCCACGCCACACTCACCCACCCTCACATTGAGCTCATTTGCACTAGCCTCGGAAGCTGCGACTCGCGAGAGTTCCGCTAAACAGAGCCTTGGCCGCGCCAACCAAGCAGATTCCATTCAACAGGCAGATTCCATTCAAGGAACCACGCACTTGGCAGTAGTTGGCCAGTCCACTGCCGAGTGGGTAAACAGCCACTGCGCACTTAAGCCCACCCTGGTGGGTGCGGGTAGCGCCGCCAAGCTACTGGAAGTTTTCCCAACGCCGCCCGCCGGCCCGGCCACGCCACAGCAACCCACTGCCACCACGGCAGCAGCCTCCACGGCGACTACACCCACCATCTGCCTGCCTCAGTCGCAGCTAGCCGCCCCCACGCTAGCCCAGGGACTTAGCCAGCTTGGCTGGCAGGTGGACGCCGTTGCAACCTACACCACCGCCCCCCTCACCCAGCTACCAGCCCACCTCAAGACCCAGTGGCAAGCCGGGGCGTGGGACGCCGTCGTCGTCACTGCAGGCTCTAGCGCCCAAGCCCTGTTGCAACTGCTGGGACCCCCACCTGAGAAAACCGCAGTGGTCAGCATCGGCCAGTCCACCAGTGCACGCTGCCGCGAACTGGGCCTGCGCGTGGACGCCACCGCCGCCACGCCGCGAGCCGAACACATCACCCAAGCCATAATTAACCTATTTAAAGCAAAGGATTTTTCATGACCACCATCCCCCAAAGCGCCCTGGACCTGCTAACCAGCCACGGCGTCGCGCCGGCCCCCATTCCCACGCTGCGCCCGCGCCGCCTACGCTCCACCCCGGCCATGCGCGCCCTGGTTAGCCAGCACCGCATCGACCCGGCCAAACTGATCCTGCCGGTGTTCGTGCGCGAGGACATTAGCGAGCCGCAAGCCATTAGCGCTATGCCCGGCGTCTACCAGCACACCTTGGACTCGCTGCGACGTGAAGCGGTGGCCTGCGCCGAAGCCGGTGTGGGCTCAATTGACCTATTCGGCGTGCCCGCACTGCGTGACGAGGTGGGTAGCCAGGCCTGGGCCAGCGAAGGCATTTTGAATCAGGGCATCACCGCCGTGCGTGAAGAGGTAGGCGACGCCGTGGTGGTTTGCGCCGATACCTGCCTTGACGAGTTCACCAGCCACGGCCACTGCGGACTGCTAGACGAGCACGGCGGCGTCGACAATGACGCAACCTTGCCGCTCTACCAGGCTATGGCCGTCAGCCAGGCCGAAGCCGGCGCCCACATGGTCTCCCCCTCAGGCATGATGGATGGGCAGGTGGCCGCCATTCGCCAAGCCCTAGACGCCTCCGGTCACGCCGATGTGGCAATCCTGGCCTACTCGGCCAAATACGCCTCCGCCTACTTTGGGCCTTTCCGTGAAGCCGTGGGCTCCACCCTCAAGGGTGACCGTCGCACCTACCAGCAAGACCCCGCCAACCGTCGCGAAGGCCTGTATGAGGCACTGCTCGACGCCGCAGAAGGGGCTGACATGGTGATGGTTAAGCCCGCCGGCCCCTACCTGGATGTGCTTAGTGATGTGGCCGCAGCCAGCGACATTCCGGTAGCGGCCTACCAGGTCTCCGGGGAATTCGCCATGGTTGAGGCGGCCGCAGCCAACGGCTGGATTGACCGCGAGCGCGTGATCCTTGAAAGCGTGCTGGGCATTTTCCGCGCCGGCGCTGACACGGTACTTACCTACTGGGCCCGCGAAATCGCCCAGATGCTGCGATAAGCCAGTGAAGCCAGGGATGCGGCAGCCCGGCGGCGCCCCAGGCACACTGGCCCAGACGCACCATCCCGGCTGCCGCAACGCCGCAGGAAAAACAGAGCAAACGCTGCGATAGGACTTAATTATGAATTTAAATGAACGCTTATTTACCCAGGCCAAGGGGATTATTCCGGGTGGTGTCGACTCTCCCGTACGCGCCTTTGGGGGCGTGGGAGGCACCCCGCGTTTCATCAGCGCCGCTAAAGGGGCCTACGTTACCGACGCCGACGGGCGCGACTATGTGGACCTGGTGGGCTCCTGGGGCCCAGCCCTGCTAGCCACGCCCACCCGCAAGTGGTGGCCGCCGTACAGGAGGCCGCCGCGCGCGGGCTATCCTTTGGCGCCCCCACCCAGAGCGAAACCCTGCTGGCCCAAAAGGTGCGCGAACGCGTGCCGTTTGTGGAGCGGGTACGTTTCGTTTCCACCGGCACCGAAGCCACCATGACCGCGATCCGCCTAGCGCGCGGTGCCACCGGGCGCGAGCTGATCATTAAATTTGCCGGCAACTACCACGGTCACAGCGACGGTCTACTGGCTGCGGCCGGCTCTGGCGTGGCCACGGGCGGCCTACCCGGCAGTGCGGGCGTGCCCGCAGCGATCACCGCCTGCACCATCGTGTTGCCCTACAACGACTTTGAGGCGCTAGAAGCCTGCTTCGCCGAACGCGGTCAGGAAATCGCCGGCGTTATTTTCGAAGGCGCCCCCGCCAATATGGGTAGCGTGCCCCCACTGGCCGGCTGGAATGAGCGCATCCGTTCCCTATGCACCCGCTACGGTGCGGTAATGATTTTGGATGAGGTACTCACAGGTTTTAGGGTCAGCTCTGCCGGCTGGTGGGGTTTGGAGGCTGTGGCCGGCTGGCAAGAGCACGACGGCGCCACCCCCGCCACCGCGCTAAGTGCTGAGCTAACCACCCCTGCTGCCCTGGCGCAGCTAGGCGCAGCCGGGACTATCGGCGCAGGCGGAACCGCCGGCTCAGAAGCCACTAAAGCGGCTGTGCCCGACGCCGTCGCCGCAGCTGAGCCCAGCGCCGTCGCCACCCCCAAATGGGTGCCTGACCTGGTGACCTTCGGCAAGGTCGTGGGCGGAGGGATGCCACTAGCCGCCGTGGCCGGGCGCGCCGACATCATGGACCTACTGGCGCCGCTGGGGCCGGTGTACCAGGCGGGCACGCTCTCAGGTAACCCGCTAGCCACCGCCGCCGGCCTAGCCACGCTGCAGCTGGCCGACGTCGACGTTTACAACGCCGTCAACGCTAACGCCCAGGCTGTGGGTGAGATTGTGGGCCAGGCACTCACCCAGGCCGGGGTGGCGCACCGCGTGCAGCGTACCGGCTCGCTGATGTCCATCATGTTTGGCCCACAGGCAGCCCGCGACGGCGTCTACAACTACGACCAGGCGCGCCAGCAGGAAACCTGGCGTTACGCGCCCTTCTTCCACACCTTCCTGGAGGCGGGGGTGGCATTGCCGCCGTCGATCTTTGAAGTGTGGTTCCTATCCGCAGCTCACGGCGAGGCCGAGCTGGAAAAGATCGCTAGTGCTGCCCCACGCGCTGCCGCAGCAGCCGCTGCAGCCCAAGCACCAGCCCAGTAACCAGCGCACCAAACGCCAGGCCGAACACGCCCGAGCAGGCCGTCTCCACGCACCACTTGACCACGCCGCTTAACGAGTCGTCCAGACCCTGGGCGGCGTGGGTGGCGGCGTGGGCGGCGTGCTCCACCAGGTGATGCAGGGCGCTCACACCCAGATTGTTGAGGGCGTCAATCACAATGTGACCACCCACCCAGAGCATGGCCACGGTGCCAACTACCTCGATCACACGGAAAACGCGCGGCATAGTTTTGACGATGGCACGCCCCAGTTTCTCCTGGCCGCGACGCACCAGGGCCAAGCCCAGGTCATCCATTTTCACCAGCAGCGCCACCAGGCCGTAGACGAAGAACGTCATGATGAAGCCCACCACCACCATGATGGCGACTTTGCTCAGGTTGTCATTGGTGTGCAGGCCCGCCAAAGACACCAGCATGATCTCAGTGGAAAGAATCAGGTCTGTGCGCACCGCTGAGCTGACAATGGCTTTTTCCACGGCGGCCGGGTCTGTGGATTTGTCGCTGGCGCCGTGGGAGCTCTCATGTTCCTTGATAATCCCCCAGGCGCTAAGTACTTTCTCTGCGCCCTCAAAACACAGGTAAGTGCCTCCCACTAGCAGCAAAATAGGCAGCGACCAGGGTGCCAGCCAGGTCAGCAATAAGGCCACCGGCAAAATAATGCCCAGCTTGTTGATCAGTGAGCCGCGCGCGATGCGTTTAATAACTGGCAGTTCGCGTTCAGGCTTGATGCCCTGCACGTATTGGGGAGTCACGGCAGTGTCGTCGATAACCACCCCGATTGCCTTGCTAGATGCTTTGGTTGCGGCTCCCGCCACGTCATCAACCGAGGCGGCGGCGGCTTTGGCCAGGGCGGCAATGTCGTCAAGAAGGGCGACTAGACCGATACTCAAGTGACTCCTAAAACTGGTGTTGCATTCAGTGTTAGTTAATATCCAAACTGATTTTGTCTCTCATGACAAGCACAGGCAGGCATGCAGACAAATACAGGCAAAATCATCCCTTCCCTATGATTTTTCCATTGGGTTTTATAGGGAACGGACGAAATCTGCGTATCTGTAAACCATATCTGCACGTCTAGCCATGTATGCCTGGAAACTACGTATGCTTGGTTGACCAGAGACATGGCCAGACAAAGGGGGCCTCTGGCTGGTCAGGGTTAGCAAAATGGGCACACACCTGCAGAGTCCGGCGTCGGAGAACTATGCGGCCAGTGAGATCGCAACCAGCCAGGCCGGCATCGTCGGTACCGTCGGCGGCAACCAGCCAGGCCGGCGTCGTCGGTACCGTCGGCGTCGACGTTAGAAGACCTATGAGGTTGAGCCAAAAACCAGGCTACTCAGGTGGACATGCAACATACATGCATTGAGCCGCATAGGTATACACAATGTGAGCATACGCCGCGTACGTGCCATGCAAATACTGATATTTCGTCCGTTCCCTATAAAACCCCATGAATTTTTTATAGGGAAGGGATGATTTTGCCTGTATTTGTACCGCCTGTATTTGCATGCATTTTCTGCCTGCAGACATATTTTACCTTCACACATATTTTACCTGCATTTGTATATCAGCCCAGGACTTTGGTGGACTCCACTGCCTCACTGTTAGCCTGGTTGCGCCGAGCCAGAATTGGCCGCAACACCAAACCAATTATTAATGCCGGAATTACAAATAACAGCAAATGACCAATATGCCCCAAATATTCATTGCCGCTATACCCAGCCACTCCGCAGCGCAGCGCATCAATTACCGGCTTTGCAGGTAAATATGGACTTAGTTCAGATAGGAATCCTGGCAAAATAGCCAGCGGGAAAGACCCACCCGCACCGGAAACCTGCATCACTAAAAACAGAATACTAATCGCTTTGCCAACGTTTCCAAACGCGGCCACAAACGAATAATTAATCAGCGAAAACACTATTGCCGCAAGCCATGCGGTTATAATAAATAGCCATGGATGCACCGATTGCACATCTAAAAACAGCAATAAACCGCCAGCCACTAAAGTCGCTTGCGCCAAACCAATTGTGGCAAAAATACCCCAACGTCCAAAAAATACTTGCGAAGGCCGTAATTTAGACACATTAGAAACCGGCTGTGCGCGCACCACCACACCAATTAGCATGGTGCCCATCCACATCGCCACGGTTGCGTAAAGTGGCGCCATGGAGGAACCGAAATTTTCCACCGCGTAAATCGGGTGGCGCTCCACCACGGCCGGCGTGGTCAGGGCTTGGGCCAGGCGCTGGGGGTCGTCGCCAATAATTTTTTGCACCTGCGCCAAGTCGCCACTATCAATCGCCCCGTGCAGCTTTTCAGACAGTGTCTTCATCTGAGCCCCGGCAGCGCTGAGATCTTTAGCGGCGCCGTCGAGGTTAGTTTTCATTTGCGTCAGCTTTGCCTGTAGCGAGCCCGCCCCACTGCCTCCCAGCGAGGTGGAAACCGACTCGCGCACCTGCCCCAAACCGTCGGAGACCTGCGCCAAATCTGCGGCCAGCTGGTTAGCCTGGGGAGCGATATTGGTGTCAACCGTGGTTTTGAGGCCGCTTAGCTCGGTTTTGGCCTGGCCAATCAGGTTTTTCGCCTCGGTAATGGAGGCCTGCGAGTCGCTGGATTTATTGGAAATCTGCGTGGCCGCCGACTGCAGCGACGTAGCCGCGCTGTTGAGCCTGCCGATAATCCCATCGAGGCTGGTCAGCACCCCTTGCGCACGGGTGGGGTCGGGCAGCTGAGCGATCAGCGTGGCCAGGTTGTCGCGCACCTTCTGGTAGTTGGTGGCCTGCGTCCGCAAGCCGCTGGCCTGCTGGTTTAGGCTGGTCACGACGGCCGAGACGGACTGCCCGGAGGAGGCGCTCACCTGGTCTGCAGCGGCATTGACTGAATTTAGTGCCGTGGTGGAGGCGTTGAAAGCCCCTTGCAAGGCTTGGTTGGCATTGGCGACGGCGCTCTTGATGTTCCCGGTTTCGGTTGCCACCTGCCCTAGCTGGGTGCGTAGCTGCTGGGCGTCTTTGGACCCCTGCCCCACCAGACTGACGGAGCTGGTCACCAGCCCATTGGCGCCGTCGACCAAGCCACCATAGGAAGTGAGCAGGTTAGCGGCACTATCAAAGCGGGTAGACAATGTCTCCACGCGCCCCACCACAGTATTTAAAGCGTTGGTAGCCTCGGGAGTAGACAGCTGAGTGGACACCGTCTGGGCCAGGTTCAGCACCACCTCCCCCCACAGTTTCGGTGAACACCGTGTTCACCTGGGTGGAAACCGCCTGCGCCCCGGCCCCGGCGATCTTGGGGGCAATACCGTTGCGTTTTTCGTTGATGTAGTAGTTCAACTGCGTGCTTTGGGCGCTGGAGGAGAAGAAACTGAGCATATTTTTGCTAAAGCCCTCGGGAATCACGATGGCCGCATAGTATTTGCCCGATTTGGTGCCCTCCAGTGCCTGCGCGGGCGTGGTCACCTCCCAGTTGAGCTGCTTGTTTGCTCGCAGCGCGGAAACCACCTGCTCACCGGCATTGACTTTCATGGGGACCAGGTCGCTTTGTAGCCGGTATCGGCATTGGCGACGGCGACTGTCAGGTTGCGCGTGTTGCCAAACGGGTTCCAGGAGGCGGCCACGTTAAACCAGGCGAACACCGCCGGAATTACCACTAGCCCGAGGATAATCACCAGGCTGATCACGTTGATGCGGGCGCGGCGTAGATCGTCGCGATATAGCTGCCAGGCCCCCGCAAGTGGCTTAGCCTGGGCTTTTCGGCTGGTCCGGGTTTGGGTGGCCGTGCGAGCTGGGACGGCGGCGCGAGCCTGATCCCCAGCGTAATACTTGACACTGTCAGGCGCCTTAGCTCCAGAGCGCTGGGCCGACGCCGCACTGCGCTTTTCGTCTGCGTGCTTCATCGGCCTTCTCCTTCGTCTACAACCGGAATTTGCGCGGTTTCAGCCCGGCTACGCCCTAGCGCATCGTCAGGCACCTGCCGACCACTTTCGCCAGCCTTTGCTGAGCCGGCTTGACTGCGCCCCGCCGCCGCAGCGGCGTCGGCACTAATTTCAGCTAACGCAAGCCGCGAGCGAGAGCGCCCCTGGCGCCGTCGCCCCATATGTCCATGCAGCATGGCCTTGATTTCGCCGTCACCCATTTCCAGCAAAGCCGCCTGACGCTCCAGGCGGTCGCGGCGGTACTCCATATAAACCAGGAAGCCAATCATGGCAACCAACCACACCATCCACACCGCCACATAAGTGATCCTCTGGTTGGTAGTGCTAAAACTACTGGTCAGGGCGGTAACCGCTGGCACCACTACGCCCAGCACAATCGCCGCCACGCGCATACGCGGATACAGGCGCTCAAAACGGCGGCGCTGATAGTCGGTTTCCCAGCGGTAATCTTCACGGTCGGCCAGGGCATGCAGAATCTGGGTGGTGCGCCAACGCCGTGAGTCGCGGGTATCTTCAGCGTTAAACAGGCCACCCTCAGCAATGGCCGCAGCGGTCAGGCGGTTGATGTTAACCAAGAAGGGCCGTAGCCCAATCCCCACGGCAAAAGACCCGGCCGCCATCAGCGCCAAAACTCCCAGGTCAGACAGGAAATGGTGAGCATAGAAGCCACCAATAACCTCTCGCACAGCTGCCACCCCATATTTAAAGGGCAGCACCGGGTAAACCCAGCCAAAGAAACTAGGCACCATTTCAATTGGGTATAGACCGGAAGAGCCAGGAATCTGTAAAATTACCATAACGACACAAAGACCCTTACCAATATGCTGGAAGGATGCACTGAGCGCATAGATAATAGACAGATAAGCCCAACCAATAAGGATTGTTGCCAGGTAGAACAGCACCACACTTTCATGCTGTACACCTAGGATCAGGTCGCCGGTGGTGACCACAATGGCTTGCACTGCACTAATTGCGGCCATTAACAGCCAGCGACCCATATACGCCTGCGTGTGCGTGATGGCCCCGATTCCCTCGCTGTCTACGTTCAGCTTAATCAGGACCACCAGCATAAACGCACCCACCCATAAGGTCAGGTTGGTGAACACCGGGGCCATGGCTGAGCCGTAGTTAGCCACCGGGTAAACCTTGTGAGTGCTTAGCAGCGTGGGTGAAAGCATGAAGTTAGCAACCTTGTCCGCGCTCACATCCAGCTTGTCGGTGAGCTGACGCAAGGCTGAGGTGCCGCTGATTGCCCCCAGGTCAGCGCGGGTAGATTCCAGATCGCTTTGCAGCTGCGTCAAAGTGGTGGCGCTTTGGTTCAGGGCGCTTTGCGTGGCGGCCAGGTTTTTGTCCAGCTGGGTGAGCATGGATTTTAGCTGCGTGATCTGCTGGTTTTGGTTGCTGATAGTGACTGCCAGCGTGCCTGAGAGGCGGTCCATGTTGTACAGCGAGCTACTGACCTGCGGCAGCGAAGAGGAAAAAACACTTTCTCGCGCGGAACTAAAGGCGGTGGTGGAGGTGTTAGCCGCAGTGTTTAGTACGCTGGCGGTGTCACTAAGCGAGGTGGAGGTGGCCGAAATTGAGCTGCCCACTGTACGCAGATTGCTTAGGCTGGTGGCTGCGTTGGTGTTTTGCTGCGTCAAAATCGCCAGCGCATCGGATCCCCCGGGCACATTCCCCAGCCCCGCATTTTGCAGCTGGGTCAGGATTTGGCCTTGAGTTTGGTTGATTGACTCTAGCTCACTCACGACGCCGTCAACTCGCCCCTGCGCGGATTGCACCGCCCCGTTAAGGTTGGCCGCATTTACTGACAGTTTGCCGGTGGCCTGAACCGTGAGGCTAGCTGATTTATCGAGTATGCCCGGGGCTTTGGAGGAAAAATCGGTGATGGTTGTGGCCGTGGTGGACAGCAGCGTGCCGGTGTTTGTGGCAATCTGGCTCAGGTTTGTGACCTGGGTTTGCAGCGCAGTCAGTGAGTTTTGGGCGCTAGCAATTTTGGCTCGCGCCTGGTCGATTTGCTGGCTTTGACTTTGTACTGAAGCCGAGGCGGTAGCTAGTTTTTGGGCGCCCTGGGCCAGAGATTTGTCTGTGTTGGCGTTAACGGTGGCGGTTTGGGCGCGCACCTGCTTAGAAAAGTCTCCTAGCTTGGTGGTTACCGCCTTGGATACTTGCGAAACAAAGGCAGAATTAATTTTCCGATCCAACGTGCTGGCGCCAGCGTTAGTGATTTGCGGGGCCACCGCGTTGAGTTTTTGGTTGACGTAATACTCCAGCTTGGGCTGAGTGTAATGCTGCGGGTCCATGAAGCTGACCAGGCTGGTGGAGAAGTTCGCGGGGATGATGATGGCCGCATAGGACTTACCGGTTTTTACGTCGTCGATAGCTCCCTGCCGCGTAGTGAAGTACCAGCCCAGGTCGTGATTGTCTTTAATTTGGGCGGCTACTTGAGCGCCGGCGTCGATCTTGCCGGTAGCGGCGGTGGTGGCGCCTTTATCTTCATTAACGACGGCGACGCGCAGGTGGGAGGTGTTGGCGTAGGGGTCCCAGAAACCGGCGATATTGAACCAGGCGTACATCGCAGGCAGGAAACACACACCCACCACCACGATCACGGCGAAAGGCACTCGCAAAATGCGCCCAATATCTCGCCTGAAAATTTTGAAAGCTACCCGCAAAGCCACGTCACCTTTCAGTTGGACCATGCATCAGCTGCGCATGTATCTGGGGAAAACTCGCAGCTGACAAGACTTCAAGTCTAACCATCCATAATCACCAACCACATGCACCACCCATAGGGGTCAGCGGTGAAAGTAAGCACTCTTAATGTGACCTACACCCTTATGCGTGTGGCGTAGTTATTAACAAGGGAGAAGCCTGGAATTAAACTCAATACATGGAAAACAACGCAGCCGCTTTCTCCACTCGCGCGATTCACTTGGGTTTTGAGCCAGATCCGGTTACCGGTGACGTGGTTCCGCCCATGCATGTGACCAGCACTCACGTGCAAAATGCTCCCGGCGATCTCAAGCAGGGCTTTGAGTATGGTCGTTGTGGCAACCCCACCACCAACGCTTTCGCCGGCGCCCTAGCTGCCCTGGAAGGCGCCACCCATGGGTTCGCCTTCCCCTCCGGCATGAGCGCCGAGGACACCGTAGTGCGCCTACTAACCCGCCCCGGCGACCACATCATTCACTCAACCGACGTTTACGGCGGCACTCACAAGCTTTTCAGTGTCATTAAGCCCGCCGAGGGCTTCACTTCAGCGGCTGTGGACCTCACCGATCTGGATGTGGCCGCACGCGAAATTCGCGCCCAACGCCCCCAGCTGGTGTGGGTGGAGACCCCCTCTAACCCCTTCCTAACGGTTACCGACATTGCCGCCGTCGCCGAGCTATGTCACGAGGTGGGGGCACTTTTGGTGGTTGATAACACCTTCGCCACCCCGCTGCTGCAACGCCCGCTGGAGCTGGGCGCGGACGTGGTGGTGCACTCCACCACTAAGTACATTGGTGGGCACTCGGATGTGGTTGGTGGCGCGGTGGTGCTGCGCGACGGCCTGCAGCTGCCTGAGCACGTCACCCCGTTCTTTGATTCTCGCGACGCCGCCGAGGAGCTAACCCGTCTACAGATGACTTTAGGGGCCATTGAGTCCCCGCGTGACGCTTTCCTAGCTCACCGTGGCCTAAAGACCCTGGCAGTGCGCGTGGAGCGTCACTGCACCAATACTCAGGCGGTGGCCGAGTTCTTGCAGGCCCACCCCAAGGTAACTGCCGTCTACTACCCGGGCCTGCCCAGCCACCCGGCGCACGAGTTGGCTCAGCGCCAAAACCCGCTAGGTAGCGGCGGGGTGCTTTCTTTCGAGCTGGCCAATGAGGACGACGCCATCCGCTAACCGGCCTGACCCGCGTATTTGCCCTGGCTGCGTCGCTGGGCGCGCCTGAGTCGCTAATCGAGCACCCGGCAATCATGACCCACTCGACCCGCACCGGCGGGGTTGGGGGCGTGCCCGGAACCCTGCTGCGTCTGGCCGTAGGCCTGGAGGACGTCAACGATCTAATCGCCGACCTTGATCAGGCCCTAGCCCAGATCTAAGGCCGCGCTAGCTGCCTGGACTAGCCGAACCAGCCGGGCGCCGTCGTCGGCACTAAAACCAACCCAACGCAAGCCGCCCTGCTAACTGGATCACACCAGTAGCGGGGCGGCTCACGTGTGTCGCGCCTTACCTAGCTATGGGCCTCTGGCATAGGCTGACGCGGTGAGTACCGCATTGACACATCTTCCTGACACAGCACTAGTTTTTGAAGGCGGCGGTATGCGCGGGGTGTACACCGCCGGACTGGTGGCCACCCTGATCGAGGCGGGCCTAGATTTTCCGCATGTTTCCGGTATTTCCGCAGGTAGCTCACACACCGTTAACTATGTTTCGCGTGACGCCACCCGCGCCCACGACTCCTTCGTTGACGTGGCCCTCAGCCCCGAATTTGGCGGCTACAAGCACTGGCTAGCCGGGCGCGGCATCTTCAATGTGGACTATCTCTACCACGACATTGCCGAGGCTGACGGCGATTTCCCCTTCGACTACGATACTTTCATGGCCAACCCGGCGAAGATACGTGTTGGCTCCTTAACGCCACGCGCGGCCAGGCCGTATGGTTCACCAAAGAGGACATGCATAGCGTCTCTGACGTGGGCTTACTTGCGCGCGCGTCGTCCACCCTGCCGGTGCTGATGCCGCCGGTAGAGATCGACGGCGACACTTACGTCGACGGCGCACTTGGCCCCAACGGCGGCATTCCGCTGGACGCTCCCATGCGCGACGGCTACCGCAAATTCCTGATTGTGCTCACTCGCCCGCGCAACTTCATTAAGCCGGCCACGCGTCTGGGCACCCACGCCAGTATGCGCGCCGCTTTCCCACGTCTACCTTCCATTGCCGACGCCGTCACCGCCCGCAGCGCCCGCTACAACGCCGCCCGCAAAACCGCTTTCAGACTGGAAGCTGAGGGACGCGCCTATGTCTACTGCCCGGAAGTCACCGAAATTTCCAAGCTCGAAATGCGCTATGAAGTGCTCGAAGAGGCCTACCAGGTGGGTTACGCCCAGGCTCAGCGTGAGCTGCCGGCAATCAAGGAATTCCTGGGGGTCTGAGCTGGGCGTTCCCCCGGGACGGGGCGACGACGGCCGCCGGGGGCACGGGGCGCCCACCTGGGACGAGGCGGCGGCGTCGGGAGCGCAGAGCGACGACGGAAAGGACCCAGGCGCGGCGGCGTCGGGAGCACGGAGCAACGGCGGGCCGCGAGGGCAAGCGATGCTAGGCGGGGCTCCGGCGGCGTCGTCGAGAGTGCGGGCCAGCGTCGGGACCAGTGCACCATAAGAAGGGCCTACATCAGGGCACACTGAGCGCGTAATTTGCGCCACGCAGACACCCTAAGACAACTAGAATTTACTAAATTCTCAGTTTTTCTAAGGAGACGTGATGGCCCACGAGGCACTAGTTCAGGCTCTACCCAAGATTGAGTTGCACGTACACATTGAGGGCACGCTAGAGCCGGAGCTGAAATTCAAGCTAGCCCAGCGCAACGGCATCAAGCTGCCTTTTAGTAGCGAGCAGGAAGTTAAGGACTCCTATACTTTCGACGATCTAGCTTCCTTCCTAGACGCCTACTACGACGGCATGAACGTGCTGCTCACCAGCGAAGACTTCTATGACCTGGCCATGGCCTACTACCGCAAGGCCGCCAGCCAGGGACTGCGTTACGCAGAAATTTTCTTTGACCCCCAGGCACACACCTGCCGTGGGGTCAGCTTCCACACCGTGATTTCTGGTCTGCGCCGCGCCCAGCTTGAGGCCGAGCAAACCCTGGGCGTATTTAGCCAGTTCATCATGTGTTTCCTGCGCGACTTCCAGCCCGAATACGCCATGGCTACGCTGCTGGAGTCGCTGCCTACAAACAGTGGATCGTGGGCGTGGGCCTGGACTCTGACGAAACCGACCACGAACCGGCCAAGTTTGCCGCAGTCTTTGCCCGCGCCCGCCGCGAGGGCTACCAGCTGACCATGCACTGCGACGTCGACATTAAAGACTCTATTGAGCACATCCGCCAGGTCATTGAGGATATTCAGGTGCAGCGCGTGGACCACGGCACCAACGTGGTGGAGAACCCGGCGCTAGTTAAGTACCTGGTGGAGCACCGTATTGGGCTGACCAGCTGCCCGATTTCGAACCTGTGGATTTCTGAGTCTGACAAGGTTGAGTTGGTTAAGCAGCTAGTTGCCGACGGCGTTCTGGTAACTATCAACTCTGATGACCCGGCCTACTTTGGCGGCTACATCGGCGATAACTTCCAGCGCGTGGCTGACCACGATGGGGTTGATGAGGACTTCCTGCGCACCCTGGTAGCTAACGCGATCGAGATTTCCTGGGCGCCGCTGGCTGTAAAGCAGCGCCTGCGCGAAGAGCTCGCTGCTGTCTGATTGCAGGCAAGCTGGCAGGCAGGCAAAATCAGGCAAGCACATACAAACACAGGCAAAATCATCCCTTCCCTATAAAAATTCCATGGGGTTTTATAGGGAAGGGATGAAATGTCAGTATTTGCGACGGCGACCGCATATTAGCGACGGCGTATGCAGGCTAGCCTGACGCACGCAGGCCGAGGCCGCAGACAGGCCAGCCCAACGCACGCAGGTCGGAGGCTGCCTGCAGGCCCAGAGCCAGCAGATAGCAGTAAATATTAATTATTTACTGGGATCCCATTTACCTGAAGCGTCGAAATAGTAACGCTTGCCGTCAATAGTTTGGTAACCGGTAAGCATTAGACCCTTATATGCACCACTCAAATTAGTGGAGCCTTTACCCGGATCTAGGTAATACCAAGCATTACCGGACTTAAACCAACCAGTGGTTAATACGCCGTCGTCCCCAAAGTGATACCAACCCGGGTAAGCCTTATACCAGCCGGTAACCATTGCGCCACCGGGAGTGAAGTAATAAGATTTCCCGCCAATGGTATTCCAGTTGACATACATATGGCCGTCGCCACCGTCTAGGTAAAAGCGTGTCGAACCCTCAATATGCCAGCCTTTACTTAAACCATTAGTGGTGAAGTGATACCAGTATTTATTACCTAATTTATCGGTTTTCTTTGAAGCACCCCAGCCACTAGCAGCCCAACCATTTGCGTCAAATAGATATTTAACGCCTTTAATTGTGGCTACGCATTTGCTGGGGTAAGAGCCGTCAGAATTGCGGTACCACCAGGAGTCGCCGCCCCGATAAACCCAGTCCCCGCCTTTAACCGTGCAGGTTTTGTCCACCCAACCGTTACTGGAGTCGATAACGCCGGTGCCCGGGGCGCCCATCTTGCCGATGACGCCAGCTTGGGTTAGCTGCGTTACCGACGACGCCGCTATTACCGGGGCCGCCACGGACGACGTCGTCGCCACCGGAGCTGCAACCGCGCCACCCCCAAGAGTTGCTGCAGCCACAGCCGCAGTCAGCAGGAAAGTGTTGGTGCGGCGCAAAATTCGCTTGCCGAATCCGCTGTTTTTAAGCACTTTAGACCACCTCGATCTGAGAATTTAACTGGTTCAAAAATATCCAATTCACCTTAAAATTGCCTAGACATTGAGGAAACTTGGGGAGTTTCACACTCAAAGTGGCAGGTGACGCAGGCTTTTACAGTGTCCAGGAAGCAGGCCTGTTTAGGCTGGCTAAGCGGGCCGTAAGGAGGCTGGACACAAGAGTCTACCGAGCCAGATCGTTTGGGCAGGTCAGATTACTGGGAAGGTCAGGTCCGAAGGCACATCTAGGTTACTGGCTCACTGCGCAAGTCTTTGGCTCGCGCCGCAAATCCTGATCCACACCGTAGAGCCTCGGTTCACAACCTGCTCCTTGGTTAACAACTTATACACCTGTTCACAGATACTGACATTTCATCCCTTCCCTATAAAACCCCATGAAATTTTTATAGGGAAGGGATGATTTTGCCTGTATTTGTATGATTTGCCTGTATTTGTCTGTGTTTATTCCCCGCGCAGGGCCTCTACGGGGTCTTCGCGTGCAGCCTTGGAGGCCGGTAGCAAACCAGCCAAGAAAGTCAGGCCCATGGAAATAACCACCAAAATCACTCCAGCGCCAACCGGCAGAGTAGCGATGTCTTGCACTCCAAAGCGGTCGGCCACGTAAATATTGGCTGGAATAGTCACCAATACGCTCACACCTACACCTAGCAAACCTGCCAGGGCCCCCACAATCAGGGTTTCCGCATTAAATACGCGCCGAATATCAGCTTTAGACGCACCAATTGAACGCAAAATTCCAATCTCTTTGCGCCGCTCCAATACGGAAATAAATGTGATAATGCCAATCATAATTGACGACACCACCAGCGAAATAGACACAAATGCCACCAGCAGCGCAGTCACAATATTAATGATGTTGGTGATTGAACTCATCAACATCCCCACAAGATCTGAATAGACAATCACCTTATCGGTTTGTTTGGCAGCTTTAGCTTCCGCATTGTAGCTGGCAAGAATGGATTTAACATGGTCTTTATCGGCGAAAGACTTTGGGTAAATATCAATACGTTCCGGCTGGTCAGCGCGCGCATACCCTAAAGTGAGTAAATTGGCGCGAGCCGTGGTGGCATTAGGGTTAAGCAGCTGCGTTAATAATGCCGCAATTTCTTCCGGCTTCATATTAAACTTAAACGCTTCTTTAAGTTTATTCGCATCCACCTGCATAGCGCTGGAAAGATTACCCATAATCTGTCCTATCGCGTTTTGTACCTGGGCGGTTAACTGGGTTTGCAAGGTGGTCATCAGCTGATTGAGTGAGCTTTGCAGCAACTGTCCAACAGCCTTACTTAGCGCGGTAGTAACCGTAGAACTAAGCGCATTGGCCACTTTACTGGAAATCTGACTAGCCAGGTCAGCCGAAACATTTTCAGCAATTTGTTGCACCGCCGGATCGTTACCCAGAGCCTGGGTAAGGTTAGCGGTAAGCTTGGCCCGGTCAATTATGGTGTCGCCACTAAAGATTGGTGCCAACAGTTTGCACCTGCTCAGTTTGCAAATACTTTGTCACCGCCGCAGCAATCTTGGCAGGATCGGCCTGGCCTGGCGTTCCTGATCCGCCGCCACCGTCGTCGTCACCCCCATGCTGTGCATACCAGGGTATAAAACCGCCTACCACCTGGGTGAGGATGTTACTTAGCGCCTGACTGCCACCAGGCTTGATGGCCCCGTTAGCTAGCGCAGCCTGCACCACTTTGGCTAAGTCAATGTTGGCCAGTTGCGGAAACTGTTTCTGCAAGGATGAGTAATCAAGCTTGGAAGCATCCAACCCGTTTAAATCAATCGCAGGCATCTGACTTAGATCCAAGCTACTTAAGTCCAGCTGCACATTTCCCACAGCCCCGCTTAAATCCATCCCCGAGAAGTCTAAATTATTCAGTCCCGCATTAATAGACGACGGATCAAATTTAAATGCTGCCATCAATTTATCTTGATCAATAGTGATCAGCGAAGACAAATCAATTTGCGGATTAGCTTGTTCTTTAGCTTCTTCCTCGAAAGTCTTTCCGGTAAATACATTGCGTTTGGGGTCAGCTAACTGTTGCTTAACAATTGGCGACGCCGCCGCCTTGGCAATTACTTGCTGGGTTAGCGCCCCGGTGTAATAAATACCCGGAGAAAGTACACTCGACTTCCCAAATCCGCCGCCACTAGAAGTTGGTTTAACTATACCTACAACCTTTAGGTCAGTGCCGGCAGCTACAATTTGTTTGAGCACAGCAGGATCATTATCACGAGCACTCCAAACCTTATATTTAGCATCATATTTGTAAAGATCGGGCACGTTAACTAGCTTGAATTTAGCGCCCAAAATTTGCTGAGGCGCCCATGTGGCAGCAGAGTTTTTTAGTTTCACACCCTCATTTTGACGCAGTTTAGCCATAGCATTTTGCAACTGCCCATAGTCACGCAAACCTAGCGTATATTCAAGCCGCTCAGGCAAGCGCCCATTAGAATCTAGCGCCACCACCAGCTCATTTGCCGCCGTCGGCCAACGCCCACTAACCACATCATAGCTATTTACATACAGCGAACGATCATTAGCTAACTGTTTGAAAATATTTGTAGAAGTCATAGATTGGAAAGCCCCGAAATTAGTGGAGCCTTCAGTGAAGGTCACATCCGGATTTACCTGCACCGGCCCCTTAGAGCTTTTTGGCAGATAGATGCGCGGATTAATTCCATAATTATATTCAATGGTGCGCACATACTTATTTATGTTGCCACCATTACCCTTTAAATAGCTTTGCAACGAAGTTAAATCATTGGTTTTCATTGACGCAGTCACATTAGATAACTGCGAGGCGGTATGAATTTTGCCGTCATTTGGCGCATCTTCACCCGCCGCCGAGGTAGATAATACGCCGGTTAAATCCATTCCCACCCGCTCAATAGTTAGCGGGTAAGAAGCCATAGCGCGTTCCTGGGTGGTAATAATGTAATTATTTGCCCCGCTCGCCAACGCCAGCACCAGCGCAATACCAATAATGCCAATCGACCCCGCAAACGAGGTCATGGCGGTGCGCCCTTTTTTGGTCATTAGGTTGGTAAAACTGAGCCCCAGCGCAGTCAGCGGCCCCATGGACACGCGTCGCGGCCTGCGCCCGGGACGGCTGACATCCACGCGGTTTTTGTTGTGCCCCCGACGTTTTGCGGCCCTGCCTGTTCTGCGCCTGCTCGCTCTGTGCTGGCTTTCCTTACGCCCGACGACGGCGCCAGCCCCCTCAGCCAAGTCGCCAGCGTCCTCAGCATCTCCCTCGGCCACGCCAACGCCGTCGACGGCACCCTCAGTCGCATCGTCACCCTCAGCACCGCTGCCATAAGCCTGCTCACCAGCACTTACGGCGGGTATCTGCGCAGTGTCATCATTCAGGGCCGCAGCTTCACGCGCAGCCCTAGCCGCGTCGTCGCCCGCAGCACCCCAGCCTGCACCTTCAGCCCCGTCGTCGCAGCCAACTGCCGCGCCATCGCCGGCACCCTCTGCATCACCGCCGTCGCCGTCCGCATCCTTCAGCTCCCCCACAACCGGATCTGAGTCAGAAATGATGCGCCCATCAGCCAGTTCCACGATGCGCGTGGCATATTGGTGGGCCAACTCGGGGTTGTGGGTGACCATAATTACCAGGCGCTGGCGGGCCACCTCCTGCAACAGGTCCATCACCTGCACCGACGTGGTGGAGTCCAATGCGCCGGTGGGCTCGTCTGCCAGCACAATTTCGGGGTCATTGATCAGCGCACGCGCAATGGCCACGCGCTGCATCTGCCCGCCCGACAGCTGGGAGGGTCGTTTGTGCGAGTGCTCAGCCAAACCCACAGTTTCCAGGGCAGCCAGGGCGCGGCGTCGTCGCTGGCCGCGCGAAACCCCCGAAAGTGTAAGTGCCAGCTCCACATTGGCCACCACGCTTTGGTGCGGGATCAGGTTGTAGCTTTGAAACACGAAACCCACGCGCGCATTGCGGTAGGCGTCCCAGTCGCGGTCTTTGTAGTGGGCGGTGGAGACGCCGTCGATCACCAGATCGCCTGAATCGAAGTGGTCCAGCCCGCCGATCACGTTCAGCATGGTGGTTTTGCCCGAGCCTGAGGCGCCCAGGATCGCCACAAACTCGTTGTCACGGAAAGTTACGCTCACGTCATCCAACGCCACCTGCGTCAATGCACTGGTGACATAGGATTTCGAGATTTCGCGGAGCTCAAGCATGCCCTCAGTCTATGCAGCATCGCCTCAAGCGCGAACGCGGGTTCATTATTAGGGATAGCGGTGTTATTGGGGTGCCGCTGCATTGAGAGTGCCACTGCGTTGAGGGTGCCGCCCACATTAATGACGACGCCGCATTGGCGGCCCGCTTGCATTGGTGCCGTCGCCGCACAGGGGACGCTCGCCGTCCGCACCTCTCCCGGCCCTATGCCGGGCGCGCCACTCCTCCCATCATCGCTAGTGCCGCCGCCCAGCCACCAACACGCCGAGCGCGCCGTGCCGAGCGTGCCGCCCGCCCTGGTCTCAGACCCCAGACATTCGTCTCACAGTCCAACCCTATGCCTCACAAATACTGACATTTCGTCCGTTCCCTATAAAACCCCATGAAATTTATAGGGAAGGGATGATTTTGCCTGTGTTTGGGTTTGTATACCCTGAAGTGCGTGAGTAAGACTTATACCCCAGCCTCGGCTTACACCCCCGCCTCAGCGCTGGGTCGAAATGCACGTCTGATTTATGGTGCGATTGCAGCAATAACTTGGTTCGGTTTCAGTGCCACTGTAATTATTACTGCCTGCGACGGCTACGCGCGCGGCAATGTGGACCCCGGCATGTTTGGCACCAGCGCCCCAGGCTGGTCCGGCGCCCCTACCCGACTATTTGAAACCTTTAGCTACTTCACGGAATGGTCAAACATCCTGGTGGCAGTGGTGGCCACGTACCTGGCACGCCATCAGGGCCCGGCCAGTAACTGGTGGCGAGCTTTGCAACTATGCGCCACCATGATGATCACCGTGACCGGCATTGTTTACGCTGGTTTTATTGGCCCTTACAAGCAGCTTTCGGGTTGGGATTACCTAACTAACCCAATTCAGCACATCATAGTTCCCCTGGCCATGGTGCTGGCCTGGTTTATCACCGGCCCGCGCGGAGGCATTGATCGAGGCGTGATTTTGCGCTCCCTAGTGATTCCGGTGGCGTGGGTGCCTTTCATTCTGATTCGCGGCGCCATTACCCACACTTATCCTTATGGATTTTTGAACGTGGAGGTGCTTGGTTACGCGGTCTCACTGATGGCTATTGGTTTCACGCTGGTTTTTGCGCTGGTGTGCATCTTGATTTTCGCCGGTTTTGACCGCTGGCTGACGCGCCGCGCTCAACGCTAACGCCTATTTGCCGCGCATTTGGGGTCGACGTTCGTGGTGCGTCGGCCCCTTTTTCTATTTCTCTTGCCTGCACAGCCCCGAGTCTCCTTTCGCACCAACCCCTTTTTGTGTCACGCCTCCTTATATATAGGTGCAACAACGACGACGCCGCTCGTTAGCCTTTCTCGACGCCGTTCGCCAGCCTTCCTCGACGCCGCGCCCCAGTATCTTCCACTCGCCAGCGTCTCCCTATCTTGCCTGCCAACCCCCACAACCCAGCATCGGGCAGTAGACCCTATGGGCGCCGTCGAGCCCAAATATCAGCAACGCAAGTCATCAGACCTTCAAGGAAGCAACCAGAGAGAATTCGGGTTTAACACGTTTTAATGGTAGGGCACAGCTCGCCAGCCCTCCCTTTCAAGCCATCCCAGCTCTAAACTTCAAACCCAAAAGCCACTGCTCACACTCACAAAACACCAAAGCCGATCGGCATCAACCAGTTTACAAACCAGCCCCTACCTGCGAATATGCACATATTTTCAGCCATCCAGCCTTGTTAAATAAGCTGCAACACCACCCTCTTGACAAGGCTTAACCAATCACTTTGAAACAACGCCTGACAAACTGATTGTGACGTGCAGTCATGCGCACAAATGAGGCCACAGGGGCGCCGCTATCACACTTTAGGTTAACAACTAATACGGTTTTAATATAACTTGTTAACTTAAATTCGAGGTTTTTTCCTTAAAGTTTCCTGAGAGTATTCTTGGGCCTCACTTAAGGAATGATCACGCTTAGTTAACTTATTGTCACACCAACCCCAGACCCTACCCTCAAAAGTGCCTCTGACCTGCACTTTCAGCATATTCCCAGGTAAGATAAAAGATAACAACTAATAAAATTAAGCTTTTATAACGCCTGTCACTGGGCTTTAATTCTGGCCAAATTAAGACCTATTCTGACACCACTTGAGTTCCCAAGAAGAGTTATCGGAGTAGTAGACGTGGCACAGGAAATTTCACGGCGTAACATCGCCAAGGGTGCTGCCTGGTCAGTACCAGCCATTGCGATCGCTAGCCCTGCGGTTGCGGCTGCAACCAGTGCTTGCACCCCCCCAAAAGAAGCGCATCATTGACGAGGCATTCAACTGCATTTGCCTGATGGCCTATTGGACCGAGCCCTGCTGGGGCCTTGGTAACGGCTGCAACAAGGTGCCTAGCTTCAACGTGATCAACCTCAGCCGTTACGAGGTTAACGCCAGCATCAAGAACCCTCTGAAGATTCACTTCGAGGCTATCCGTACCTCTCGCTCTGGCTACGTACCCAACGGCCCGGCCAAGCCCACCACCAGCTGGGGTTACATTGACAACTACACCCGCAACGTCGATGTTTACACCGGCGACAAGGGTAACCAGAAGGGCATCTCCTGGAACTGGACCTTCAACCAGGTTCAGGGCGGTCACGCCGGCACCCCCATTCGCTCTGCCGAGTGGGCTGTTGACCGTGACAACCAGGCTGACTTCTCCTTCAGCACCGGTATAACCGAGGGCGGCGGCATTATCGTTCAGGCCACCCTGATGTCCCTGCCTAAGGTGACCATCAAGCGTGAGTCGATCGAAGAGATTCACCACATCGACCTCAAGCGCTGCGAGGAATACATCAAGATCAAGAACGAGACCGCTACCGTAAAGATGATTTACGGCGGCCCGCTGCTGAGCAGCTCTACCGGTGTTCTGTGGAAGACCAACGGGCACAGCTACACAATTCCCGGCGGCACCCACTCTTGGAACGTGGGCGAGTCTTGGTGGAGCTGCTCGGTTGGTAACTGGGTCTCTGACACCCTGCCTCCGCGCGGTAGCCGTGGCTACGAGTCCACCGACGGTCGTTTCTGATCCTAGAAGCCCCCATACTTTAAGGACGAATTATGGTTTCGCGTCGCGAACTAATCATTGGCACCGCCACCGCTACGGCGGCTGTGTCACTGTCGGCCGGTGCTTTTGCGGCCCCTTCCCCCGACAAAAAGAAGGTTTCCTCTACCGAAGCCCGCAAGGTTATTGACGAGGTTCTCTCTGCTGTCGCCTGGGACGGCCTGACCGCCTACTGGACCGAGCCGAGCGACGGCCTGGCCAACGGCTTTAGCAAGGTACCCAGCTTCAACCTGATCAACCTCAGCGACTACGCCCTGACCGTAGCCAGTCCCTGGATGATCACTTTCTCTGCGGTGCGCGCTGACGGTACTGCCGCTCGCCCCAATGGCCCGCTACTAGCGTCCACCTCCTGGGGTAAGACCAGCCGCGTAAACCGTAACGACGCCGTCGACGAACAGGCCGCCCGCACCTGGACTTGGACCGCCAAGGGGCTAAACGGCAAGGGTTACGTGCCCGCAGCTCGTCGTCGCGGTGGCGACAACATCGCAGACATGGCCTTCTCTACCGGCACCACCTGGGGCGGCATCAAGATCCGCGCCACCCTAAGCCAGGCGCCGGTGCTCTACCCGAGCCTGCAGGAGATCGAGGCTGTTAAGGGCGTGTCCCTGGCTGGCGAAAGCGCTTACTACGCCAACGCCATCAAGTCTCAGCCCAAGTCCTACTTCCACCTCTACGACCACCACGCTCAGGCTGGTAAGGCCGTGTGGCGCAACAACGGCGACTCCTTCAACCTGCCCGGCGGCACTTTGCGCTGGAGCGAGGGAGACTCCTTCTGGAGCACCGAAGTAGGTAACTTCTGCTCGGAGATGCGCCCCATCGGCGTGGTTCGCGGCCAGAACGCTGACGGTATCTTCTAAAAGAAACCTTCTTCCTTTCTACGACGACGCAGGCAATGCCTCAAGATTTTCTTGGGTATTGCCTGCGTCATTTGTATATGTAAAGCTGACCAAATCCGACTTTGAGAGTATGTGCACAATTTTCTCAGGATATTTTAAGGAAAGGTCGTTTTTACGCGAAATTTCGCGCCTTTTATAGAGATCATACAAGTTTTGCCGCTTTTCTTTGGCTCAGTTATAGTTCTTGGTGTTGATAGGAGTTAAGACATCAGATCAGCTTAGGTTGTCAACATCGTGCCCTTACGGTGGCGACAGGCTTTGATTCGTGGCTGCGCATCTTTCCCCAGGTGCGTATCCAGGTCAGGCAAAGCTGCTCTGCGGCCTTCAACTGGATGAGGCTTGCCATCCATTAAATTGCAGGCCATCCCCGACTTGCGTCGGAGCGGACTGTGCCTCACCCCTTTCATATTTGTCCGCTCCGGCGCGTTCCCGTATTTAGGCTAGTTTTCCCGCGATCAGGCCCATTTCCCCATATTCAGGCACGCTTTTCCGCACCTAGCGCCTTCCTGCGCCCAGAGCCGCATCCCCTCACCCAGAGCCGCATTCGCGCATTCAGGCCCGTTTGCGCATGTCAATGAGTGGGCAGCGGCTTAAATCTAGACGCACATTGATCCACTGTTCTACTTCTAGACGCTGACTAGTGCGTAGCGTGAGCGGGTCGGCTGCGGCCGCCTCCAAACTGGCTTGTACCAAGTAGCTACCTTGGCTCATAGCCACTGATTCGACGCCGGCCTCCGCAACCCCATCCCCTAGGCTTGCGTCAGCGGGGGCTAGCGACCAGGCCCCTGGTGCGGGGGCAAGGATCTGCCCGTATTCTAGCTTTAGCGGCAGTTCCAGTGCTGCGACGGCGTCGGCATCCAAGAAGGGACCAAAACCCAAAAAGCGAGCCACCTGCACACTGGCAGGATCAGCCCACAACCCCTCAGGAGTATCCAGGCGAAGCAGGCGCCCACCAGCCATAATGCCCACCACGTCAGCTACTCGCATGGCTTCGTCTTGATCGTGGGTGACGTAAATGGCGCTGGTGCCACGCTCGCGCAAAATACTGCGGATGTCGCGCGCCAGGCCTTCACGCAGCGAGCGGTCAAGCGCCGAGAGCGGCTCATCTAGCAGCAGCAGGCGCGGATTGGGGGCCAGGGCGCGCGCCAGGGCCACGCGCTGGGCTTGACCACCTGAAAGCTCGGTTACCGGCGAGTTTGCGTAAGCACTCATGCCCACCAGCTCAAGCATTTGGGCCACTACCTTTTCAGAGTGGCGCCCCACCCCGTAGGCCACGTTTTCGGCCACGCTCAGGTTATTGAACAGCTGGCCGTCTTGGAACATCAACACGAATCCGCGCTGATGCACCGGCACTTGCAACACTGATTCACCCGCGTAGCAGATATCGCCACCACTGACGTCCACCAGCCCACCCACCGCGCGCAACAGCGTGGATTTGCCGCTGCCACTGTCTCCCAGCAGGGCCAGGGTTTGGCCTGGGGCTAGGTTTAGGCTCACATTGGCGACGGCGTCGACGTCGCGTCCGGGGTAGCGCACCCGTAGGTTTTTTATTTCTAGCTGCGCGCTAGTGGAAGTGGGCGCAAAACTGTTGGAGGCCGACGGCGCCGAGCCCGCAGGCACCAAAGCTGCAGGTGAGGACCCAGATACCGGGTCTTGGGATGCGTGCGGTAAGGCTTGTTGGCGGCCCTGTGGAGCGTCGGGCTGGTCGGACTCTAGCTGGCCAGAGCTGTGCCGCGAAAAATACCTTTTAGATTCATAATCAATCCTTATTAATTGCGCTGGTGGTGCGCTTCCTGCCCACGCCTGGCCTGTGGCTGCTGGCAGTCTTTTGGCCGAGCAACCCCTTGGCGCTAGCGGAATTCTTTGCGCCCACGCCTGGCTTGCGGGTGCCTGGCTTGCGACTGCCTGGCCTGCGGGTAGTGGCGCGGCCTTGCAGATACTCGCAGATCAACATGATTGAGGCACTACCTAGAGCCAATACCACTGCTCCCGCAATCGCCATACCCTGATTTACGGCACCCGGACGGCTAATTAGCTGGGCCACCACCACCGGCAGGGTGGGGCTTTGCGGGCGAGCCAGGAATGAGGTGGCCCCAAACTCGCCCAGGCTTGTAGCCAGGGCAAAACCTGCGGCTAAACCGCCACTACGCCACAGCACCGGCCCATCCACGCTGCCTATCACCCGCCCCGGCCCAGCCCCCAGGGAGGCAGCAGCCTCGCGTTGACGTGGATCAATTCCCCGCAGCGCCGGCACCAAAGTACGCACCACCAGCGGCACTGCCACCACAGCTTGGGCTAGCGGCACAATCCACCAAGATTTAGTTAAGGCCAGCGGCGGGCGCGCCAGGGTGATTAAGAAACCAAAACCCACAGTTACCGCACTAACCCCCAGTGGCAGCATGAAGAATCCATCTAGCCACACCAGGCCACGTTTAGCCCAGGTGGAGCGGGGTTGGCGTGAAACCACTACGGCAATACACACCCCCGACACCAGGGCGATAGCCCCGGCGGTTAGGGCGGTTCGCAGCGAGAACCAGGCGGATTGTTCTACGCTCACCAGCAAAGCTGGGGTGGCTTGTGGGTTAAACAGATCCAAGTAGTTGGCTAGGGTCCACTCGCCGCTACGTTTAAATGAACGCACCAGCAGTGAGGCTATCGGGGCCACCAGCAGGCCACCAATGAGCGCCGTCGTGAACGCAATAGCCGGCAGGTCACGCCAGCTAAGGGCGCTAGCAGGCACCTGCCCCACCCAGTCGCTGCGTGCCCCAAAACGGCGTCGGGCCCGCTCAGCAACCAGCAAACAAGCCGCCACCAGCACAATCTGCGCAACCGAAAGCACCGCAGCACCACGCAAATCAAGGAACTGGGCGGTGAGCACGTAGATTTCAGTTTCAATCGTGCTCACCCCGCGCCCACCAAGCACCAGCACCACCCCGTAAGCGGTGCAGCAGTACAGGAAGGTCACTGAGGCGGCCGCCGCGATCATGGGCGCCAAGCGCGGCAAGGTGATAGTGAAAAACACTCGCGCCGGCCCGGCCCCTAAACTGGCTGCCGCCTGGGCGGGACGCGGGTCCAGCTGCGCCCAGAAGCTACCCACTTGGCGCAGTATGAAGCCGTAGTTGAAAAACACCATGGCGGCTATAACCGCCTGTGAGGTGCCATCTAAGCCCAGTGATTCTAGCCAGCCGCCCTTGGTTAGCAGCGAATGGAAGGCCACCCCCACGGCCACGCTAGGCAGCACGAAAGGCACAATCACCAACGCTTTTAGCAGCCCCACCCCCACAAAACGACGGCGGTAAAGCAGGTGCGCACCGGGCAGGGCGGCGAGTGCACTAATTCCTGTGGCCCAGGCGGCCTGGTACAGGGTTTGGCCCACCACGCGGCTGGTGCGTTCGCGCAGGAACACTTCGCACACCCCGGCCAGGTCAAGGCGGCCGTTGTCGAGCAGGCCGCGCATCACCAAACTGGCCACTGGCCAGGCGAAAAACAGCCCCAGGAAACCTAGCGGTAAAGCTATTGCCAGGCTCCAAGCCAGTTTTTGGCTGAAGGTTATGCGCGGCCCGATGCGCTGGGTTCCGGCATGGCGGTCCCCGCTCTGGATTTTTTCTGGCCCGCTACTCACTTGCCGACAGCGCTGGCCCATAGCTTGAGCCACTGTTCACGCTCCGCCGCGATCTTGTTGGGGGCAACCTCTACCGGCTTTTCAGCTAGCGGACCGAACTTAGCCAGCGCCTCGGGCAGCTGCACGGATGAGTCCACCGGGTACATGTACATCTTCTTGGGAATGTCTGCCTGCACATTTTTAGACAGCATCCAGTTAATGAAGGCCTGACCACCTGCCGGGTTGGCGGCGCCTTTAAGCACACCGGCGTATTCCACCTGACGGAAAGCGGTGTCTAGCAGGGCTGCGGTGGTGGTGGAGGCGCCGTCCTTGCTGACCGTGTAGGGAGGGCGAGGAGGCGTAGGAAACCACGATCGGATAGGCGCCCTTACCTTCACCGGCACTGAAATCGGTGTTGTAGGCTTCGGTCCAGCCCGAGGCGATCTTAGCGCCGCCCTTAACCAAGGTCTTCCAGTAGTCGCTGAACTTGTCGGCGCCGAAGTGGCCTACCGTTGCCAACATCCAGGCCAGGCCAGGGGTGGAGGTGGTGGGGTTGATGGCCACCAACAGCTTGGCGTATTCAGGCTTAGCCAGGTCCTCGAAAGTCTTGGGCTCAGCCAGGTTGTGGCTGGTGAAGTAGGTTTTGTCGATGTTGATGGCCACGTCACCCATGTCGATGGGCACCAGCGCACGGTTGTTGTCTACCAGGTATTTTTCGGCGCTTTCCGGAATGGTGTCCACGGTGCGGTCTTTGTCGATCACGCCTTGAGATAGCAGGCGGGAGGCGTAGGTGTTGTCCACACCGAAGCACACGTCACCTTGGGGGGCGTCCTTGGACAGGATCAGCTTGTTGACCAGCTCGCCGCCGTCGCCGCCGTCCACAATTTCCAGCTTGAAACCGCTAGTTTTCTCAAATTCTTTCTTGAGGTTGTCAGAAACCTGGAAAGAACTGTGGGTTACCACCGTGACTTTTTTGGCGTCAGCCTTGGTGTCTTGCCCACATGCCGCCAGTGTGGCCGCGCCGGCCAGGGCGAGGGCGCCACCAATTACTCCACGACGGGTTAGAACGTGACCAGTTAGCATTACTTCCTCCTGCTTGAGCTGGAGGGGAAGAGAGCCCGACTCCCTTACGCCGGTATTACCCGGATCAGGTTCGAGGGTCTGCGCCAAGCGCACTCTCAGCACCGCGTGGTGCTCCCCTGGGGTTTGCATTTACATGGTACTAGTTATTGCCACGTTTTACTGCCTCTAGCATCAGCTGCGCCACGTCCATAACCCGCACGTCTTCAGCGCCTTGGCTGGCCACGCCGTCGGAAAGCATGGTGGTGCAGAAGGGGCAGGCAGTGGCCACGATTTTGGCCCCCGTGTCTAGGGCTTCGCGGGCGCGGGTGGCTGCAATGCGGGTGCCGATGGTTTCTTCCATGAAGGCGCGCGCGCCACCGCCACCACAGCAGAAAGCGCGTTCGTGGTTGCGTGGCATTTCCACCTGTTCGGCGCCGGTTGCGGCCAGGAGTTCACGCGGCGGAGAGTAGATCCGGTTGTGTCGTCCCAGGTAGCAGGCGTCGTGGTAGGTGACTTTGGGGGTTAGTTGCAGGCCCTGCGCTGCAGCAGGTTTCCGACGACGCCGCAGAGTCCGCCTGGGTGCTTGCCGCTGCGGATGGTGCCTGCTGCTCCGGGGCAGTTTCCGACGCCGTCGCCTCTGCCGACGCTGCCTGCTGCGCGGACGCCGCTGTGGGGGCCACCGGCTTTAGGCGACCTTCACGCACCAACTGATTTAGCAGCTGGGTGTGGTGCAGCACCTGATAATTACCGCCCACCTGCGGGTATTCACGCGAAATAGTGTTGAAGCAGTGGGCACAGGTAACCACGATGCGCTTGGCACCAACCTCGTTTAAGGTTTCAACGTTTTGCGCAGCCAAAGTTTGGAACAGGATCTCATTACCGGCGCGGCGGGCGGGGTCACCAGTGCAGGATTCGCCGTCGCCCAAAACCGCGAAAGAAACCCCGGCAATATGCAGTAGCTCAGCCACCGCGCGGGTAGTTTTCTTGGCGCGATCCTCATAGGCACCAGCGCAACCCACCCAGAACAGGTAGTCCACTTCGCTGGCGTCTTCCACATCCACACCCACCACGGGCACATCAAATTCCAGGCCCTTAGCCCACTCTAGGCGCTTGCGTGGGGGCAGACCCCAGGGGTTGCCTTTAGATTCAAGCTTGCGGAACATTTGCCCAAGTTCCTTGGGGAAAGCCGACTCCATCAGCACTTGGTTGCGGCGTAGGTCAATCACGCGGTCAATATGCTCAATGTCCACCGGGCACTGATCCACGCAAGCCCCGCAGGTGGTGCAGGCCCACAGCGCAGCCTCGCCGATGACTTCGCCAACCAGTGGGGCGGGTTTGGTGGCCACGCCAGTTTCCGACGGCGCCGCTTTGGCCTGTAGCAGCGCCCCCAAAATGTCTTGGGTGTGGGCACTGTTTTCGGCCAGGCCCAGGGAGGTGTTTACGCTCAAACCGTCACGCACCCCCAGGTGCACTGGGCGCTGAGCGAGCTGCTCGTCGCTGACCTCTTCAGGTTCCACCCCTAGCTGCTGGGCAGCGGCAATGAAGGGGGCCACGGCGGCGTGGTGGTCACGCAAAGCCAGGGTGAAAAGCTTGGGTGAAAGCGGCTTGCCGGTGTTCCATGCTGGGCATAGATCCTGGCAGCGGCCGCATTCAGTGCAGGCAGAAAAGTCCGCTAGAGCTTTCCAATGGAACTGCTCGATCCGGCTAACCCCAAAGTTAGGTTCGGCGTCGGACTCTTCAAGCTCATCGAGTAAATCGACAGTTAAGGGTTTGCCGCCCACAATCATGGGCTCAAGCGGCCCCAAAGCGGAGGTGCCGTCGTCGTGCTTGCGGGCGTAGATGGTGATAAAAGCCAGGAAACGGTGCCAGGCCACGCCCATAGACGGCTGTAAGCCCACAATCACAAACCAGGTCATGGAGCACAGGATCTTAACCAGCGCCAACACCGCAATGACATTAGCCAGCGTATCCGGATTGGCACCCTGACCCAGCGGGCGGCCTAACCAACCAAAAATCGGGAAATGCACCCAGCTAGCCGACTGCTCGTGCTGGGCGGCGCTAAGCCAAGCCGATTCGGCCACGCGCAGCAAATCTACGCAGCCCACTACGGCCACAATAGTGGCCTCCACAAACCGCGCCTGCCAGCGGGTTGAGCCGGTAAAACGCGACTTGCGGCCGTGGGCGGTGTTAACGCTGCGCACCACAATCAAGCCAATAATGGCGATCGTGGAGGCTAAAGCAATAAATTCAACAAGCCATTCCCAGGGCGGAAAATGCCCGATTAGCGGCAGTGCCCAGTCGGGGCTAAATCTGCGCATAGCCGGTGACCAGCGTAAAGAACAGGATCGGGAAGGACACCATCACTAGCCAGTGGGCTAGTCGGATCCAGGGACGGCCTTTAAAGTCCTGGTGGCACAGGACTTTCACCAGCAAAGTTTTAAGGCGTTTGCCCACCGGGTGCAGGCGCTGACGGTCTACCGGGGCGCCCAGGCGGAAGCGGTTAGCGATAGTTAGGCAGGCGCGAGTGAAGAAACCCAGGCCTACCAGGGTGGCGATGACGGCTAGTGCGCCGCAGATCCACTGGATTACAGAAATATGGTTCATGCGCCCAGTCCCTGCCAGTATTGGCGAACAAAACGCAGCCCGGTTAAGGGTGCTGAAAAACGCAACCCAATTGCTTCGCCGGATTGCGTTAGGCGGTATGCCAACATGCCAGGCCCACAAACACTCATGCTTATAGCCTACCGGCAGCTAGTTATGTGCACTGTTAGCTAAGCCCACCCCCTGGTGTGGCAAGGGCCGCGCGCTTAGGCTCTGCCAACCTAAGGGCCCACAGCTGGTCGGGCAAGGCTCACCGGACAAGCAGCCCTTACCAGACCGGCAAGGCTCGCCGGACCTTCAGCAGCTTTGCCCGCGTCACCGCCCGCCCCAGATGCACCCCAAGCGGACACCGGGTCAAGCAGCTGCCGAGCCAGCAAGACTTGCCAGGCGGGGCTTGTCGGGCCAGCCAAACAAGCCTTGGTGTCAGCCCGGCCAGCGGAAAGTCCAGCAGCGAGTGTCAGGCTTCGATCTGCTTGGGCTGGTTGTGCCCCTCGAACCAAACGGCGGCGCTACGCAGGGTGAGCTCGCGGGTAAGGGTTAGCACTGCGCCAGAAATAATGGCGAATGCAGCCAGTTCAGCCACCGCATAGGTAGCTAGTTTGGTCTGGTCTTTGGGGGCCGGGCGGCCGGTCACTGCCCGCCAGCTTAGGGAAACTACCTTGTCAGCCACGTAGCCGGAGGCGAAGGTGGCCGCCGCTGCGGTCAGCTTCCAGGTGAGGTCTTGCTTCTTGTTGCTCTTAGCCATGGCTAAATTCTAGCGACGACGCCGCCCGCTCTCGACCTACTTACGGCCTCTCTTGCGGCCTCTGCCCACTTAGGAGACCCAGCAAATGCGCCGCCACCAGCAATTCTAGACAGCACCGGTTTAATTAGTGTCTATTTCTATCACTACCCACCCATTATTATCACAACTATACATTAATCTATTTAATTCACACCAGTCACACCAGAACAATTCTATACCTCAAGATTAACTTTAGATTTTTAAATTAGTTCTTCGTTATGGGTTTAAATATTTACCCTAAATTAGTTTGTTTACTGTGCGCGAAACTTGGGCAAAATCGCCTCGCGTAGCACCCTAAAGATATAGACTGATCAGACCTCCCCTAAGAATCTTTCCAATTATTAGCTAAGTGGAGGTACTTACATACTCACATCATCAAGGAAGGTGTATCCGTGTTAGACAAAAAGGCTTTCTCAAAATGGCTGCAGGCGCGGCCTAGGCTAAACGTTGCCACAAGTAACGCCTCACCCACTTTCAGCCAGGATCCGTCCAAGGTTACTAGCGAACCCGACATCAGCCTGGAAATTGCTAAGCAGACCATTGTTGGTCAGGCTGCACAGTTGATTCAGCAAGCCCAGGAGCTTGAGCAACAGGACCAACTGCTTGAACAGCAGACCCAGGAGCTTAAGCAGCGGATCGCAGAACTTGAGGAAGAGACCGAAGCTCACAAGCTCGACATGGACTACATTGACGAGCTGGACGCCCAAAAATGGCAGATTGAACAGGAACTAGCAGAAGTAAAACAGGAGCTATTTGACGCCAAGGAGTTAGCTACCAGCCAAGCATCTGATGAGGCTCTAGTTATGGAAAACGAGCACCTAAACCAGCAGTTAGATCAGGCGCAAGGGCGGCTCAACAGCATTAAGATCGAGCTAGTCCAAATGCAGTCAGAACTAGAAAGAACTGCAAGTCAGAGGGACTACTTCCAAGGCCAAGTCAGGGTTGCTGATCAGGAACGCCTTGAGGCAGAAAAAGAACGCGATAACGCACAAAGTGAGATGCGTAAATTAAGGCAACAAGTTAACCGCCTTAAGAAATCTGGTAATCCTGTAGCTGAGCCAAACTCTAAGCTCACTAAAGATTGGTTTACCCACCCTGACCTAAAGCTTAGCGATTACGCTAGGTTTAAGCTCGATATTGAGATTTGCTGGAATACTATCGACAGCAAACTACGTGAAAATTACCCACTTAAGGATTACACCATTAAGGATGGGTTCCTTGAGGACGCTAAAGAGACGCTGCCAAACGAATATGCTCGTCTGGTGCGTATCTGCACCGAGATTATCTGCGGTATTTCACGCGCTCCCCGATCCAACAACTGGTCCGGCATTGTGGAAGTTGACCGTATTAACCGCGATGGACCCAACAACAACTGCCCGGCAGTAACCCGTCAGCAGGATGACGCTATCTCGCACAAGGTTTACGTCAAGCAGAACAGCCCTGGGGCGCCGCGCTTGTACTACTGGCTGCTACCAGACCAGAGCGTAGAGCTAGCCACGATCGGTTTCCACAACGATTTCGACCCCGGCCGCTGACCAAACTAGCCCAAGCTAGCCGCCGCCTAACCAAATTGGCCCCGCACTAGCACAGAGCCCCTGCACTAATGCAGCAGCCAATACCAACAAAACTGCGCCCGCCAAATTTTGGCGGGCGCAGGCGTATCTATTGGCGTCTATTTGCGCCCTCGGGCGCGGGCCCTACGCCAGCCCACGATAGTCACCCAAACGCCAGCTATGGCCACGCCAAAGCCCAGGTTGGTCACAATAGACAAAGTATCTAAACGCTCTATGTGCATAGGCGGCCCCACCACCTTGGTGTCCTTAGTGTTTTGACACTTAATCACATAGGTGCCAGCAGTGGTTGAGGTAAAACTTCCCGGCGGGAACTTCGAACTACCTTCCTTATAGGCCACCGCTTGCCAGCTGGATCGCTCACGCTACAGCTATCAACGTCCCTTGTGGTCAGAGAGTAGAGCATGTAGTTAGTCTTGGCCTCCAAGGCCACCTGCCCAGACTCGGGCAGCAGCTGCCCAGCCTTAAAGGAACCAGGGCCTCCCGTCAGGTACAACCAAGAGCCAGCCAGGGTCACCATAGGCACCACTAGCATCATGAACACGCCGATAATAAACAGACGCCAGCGGCCGCGTTGCTTCTTCTTACGGGGTACAGCCCGGTAGACAAAACGACCCCCGGGAGCCAGGCGGTAGTGCCCAGATGCTTCGTCGTCGTCGTTAGTAACGTTATAGCCCTCACGGACAGCCGAGCGGCCTGGAGCGCGCGTCCCCTCATCACGAGAAGACTTGCGCCCCTCATGGTCAGCGCGATCCTTATCGTCAGACCAGTAACTATAGCTTCCGGTTATGTTGTCATAGCGGCCATAAACGTGGTCAGAGCGCCCCTCACGCCCGGCCTGGCCTTCACGCCCGGCCTGGCCCTCATGGCCACGCTCAGCCTCATGATCGCTCAGCCCCTCGGGTCCGGCCAGGCTTTCATGTTCAAAGTGGCCCTCATGCTCGGCTTCGCGCTCACGCTCGCGTTCACGGGCCCGCCTAACATACTCCGCCTCAGCGGCAGCAAAATCGCGCTTAGCAGCGCGGCGTTTAGCCCGACGCTCAGCCAGACGCCGCGCCTTAGCCTCACGCTCACGCTCAGCCTCGCGAGCCTGCTTTTCACGCAGAACGGCCAGCTCCTCAGGGTTCAAACGAACCCCGTATTTGGGCTGGCCGTCCTCAGTTTGGTAATCGCTCACTTGGCCTGACGCAGCAGCTCTAGGGTCTCGCTAGCAACCTGCTCCTGCTTGACGTTAGCAACCACGTTCTCCACGAACAGGCGGCCGAGCACAATCACAGCCACGGTGGGCAGGAAGCCCAGCAGCAAAGAGATCAGGAAGGCCACAAAGCCGTTCGAGTCACTGCCATAGCCGCCATAAATGTTGGTGCTGAAAAATACCGCCACACTCTTGGTGTTAGCAGCAGCACCCGCACAGATCAGCCAGGTGAAGACGGCGGTGACGGTGATGGTCAGATTAGCCAGCTTGGCGCCGGTTAGGGCAAAGGACTGCTTGAAACCAAAGTCGAACAGCGCACCAATCGGGCTGGGCTGGGCCGGGGCAGCCGGCGGGTAAGCGCCGTAGCCCTGCTGAGCGGCGTAAGCGTTGGGGTCGTAGCCAACAGCCGGAGCGCTGGCAGCCACAATCGGGTTACCGTAGGCGTCTAGCTGTACGCCACCGGCAGCGGTCTGAGCAGAGGGGGCGCCGTAGTAAGCACCTGCGGGGGCAGGGATGTCAGTAGCGGGAGCCGGGGCACCGTAGGGCTGCTGGGGTTGGGGAACCTGGTTGTAGTCGGTCATAAAAGTCTGCCTCCAGTTAGATTTTCTTGGGGCTTTTAATACCCAGTTATGGGTTAGCCCTGATGGACTCCCCCTTAGCCTAACTCGAAAACCTTAGTTTCGTCTGGATCCGCGTTGCACAGTGACTTGTACTTCACCATCACTACCCGCCGCAAAAACGCGCGCACCTGCGTTAATACGCCAACGCAAAATGCGATTTTCTGCCTGTAGGGCAGCGTTTTGCTCTTCGAGCAGCAAAATCCGGCGGATCCCCTCTAAGTTAATTCCAGCTTGGCTGAGGGTTTGGATATAGCGCAGTTTTTCGACGTCGCTATAGGAGTAACGCCGTCCACGCCCGCGTGACCGCTTGGGACTAACTAAGCCCAGGCGGTCATATTGGCGCAGCGTTTGTGGGTGCATCCCGGCCATTTGTGCGGCCGCAGACACCACATATACGGCCCGGTGGCGGGCGTCAGGCTCTAGTGAGCCGATCCCCTGGCCACGGCGTTTCACTTGGATACCGCTTCTTTGAGCTTAGCGCGCGGGTCGGCGTCACCCATGGCGGCGTCGAATTCTTCCAGAGCCTTACGGGCCTCGGCAGATAGCTGCTTAGGTACCGCAACTTCCAAGGTTACTAGCAGGTCAGTGTTGCCCTTGGGGGTGTGGGCACCCTTTCCACGCAGTCGCACCACGCTTCCCGACGACGTGCCCGGCTTGACCTTAATCTTGCTGAAAGTGCCGTCAAAGTTAGTACCTCAACGACGCCGCCCAGGGCAGCTTCCTTCAGGGAGATCGGTACGCTCAGGCGCAGGTCTTTACCGTCCTGCTTGAACACCGGGTGGGGGCGAACCTTGATGTTAACCACCATGTCGCCGGCGTCGCCGCCGTCGGTGCCGGGGCGGCCTTTACCGCGCAGACGGATCTTTTGCCCGTCCTTAACGCCCGCCGGGATACGCACCTTAACGGCCCGCCCATCAGCAGTAATTTCCACCATGGTGCCGTTGACGGCGTCACGGAATTCTAGCGTGGCGTCGGTAACCACGTCCTGGCCGCGCTTGGGGCGTGAGAAGCTGAAGTTGAAAGGCCCGGGGCGTCCGTCGCGACCACGTGTAGGCGAGGAGTAGCCGCCGAACATGTTCATCAGGTCATCAATGTTGATGTCTGCGCCAGCCGTGCCGCCAGCGAAACCGCCTGAGCCTGCGCCACCACCAAACATGGAGCCAAACAGGTCATTAAAGCCCGCGTTGGCCCCACCTGAACCGGAGGTGAAGCGCGCACCGCCACCAGCCATGGAACGGATAGCATCATATTGCTTGCGGTCTTGCTCATTAGAGAGCACCGCATAGGCCTCGCTGACCTCTTTGAACTTCTTCGCAGCCTCGGGATTGTCAGCGTTACGATCCGGGTGGTACTGCCTGGCTAGCTTGCGGTAAGCCTTCTTGATGGCGGTGGCGTCAGCGTCTTTAGCAACGCCTAGTACCGCGTAAAAATCCTTAGTCATCCAGTCTTGACTGGCCATAATGTGGTCCCCACCTCCTAAATAAGGGGAAAGTCATTAATAGTTTCTTTTTTGGTTGCCGCTTTTTTCTTTAGCGACTTTATTTTTTATAGCGACGGCGCAGGTAAAAGCTCACCTGCGCCGTCGTTATTTGCATGGTGCTTAGGCCGGGTTGGCGACCTGCACGCGAGCGTGGCGGACCACGCGCTCGCCGAGCATGTAACCGGGCTGGATCACCAGGTTCACCGTAGGTTCGGTGACTTCAGTGGAATCCACTGCCATCAGGCTTCATGCAGGTTAGGGTCGAATACGTCCCCGGCCTGGCCAAAGCGGGTAAGTGAGAACTTGTCTTTCAAGATGTTCTCAATTTTGCTGCCCACCGCTTCAAAGGAACCAACCAGGTCCCCGTGTTGGCGGGCTAGTTCGATCTCATCCAAGACCGGGATTAGTGCTTCAGTGACCTGCTGGGCACCGGCTTCGCGGTGAGAGGCAGCCTGTTCGCGAGAGCGACGCACATAGGCGTTGTACTCCTGCTGCAGGTTGTACAGGTCAGCGTGGGCGCGGGCCAGCTGGTCCGTGGTCTCGTCTAGCTTGACCTGTAACTCCTGGGCAGTGACCTGACCGGCCTCGGCCGCCTCCTGGGCGGCGTCGGCTGCGTCTTGGGCCGCGTCAGCCGCGTCCTGGGCGGCCTGGTTGGCGGCGTCGACGGCGTCGGTTACGTCAGCCTCAGCGAAGGCCTCGTTAACCTGGTCAGCTAGGGCCTGTAGGTCCTCGTTTGAGGGCTCAGTGCTCACTTGTTTTCCTCGTCATCAACGATTTCGGCGTCAACGATGTCGTCGTCGGCCTTGGGCTGAGAGCCAGCGGAGGCGCCGGGGAACCACTGCCAGCGGCGGGACCAGCCTGCTCGGAGGCGTACAGGGCCTGACCGATCTTCTGGCCTACCTCGTTGAGCTTGTCCTGAGCGGTGCGTACGGCGTTGATGTCGTCGCCCTCAAGGGACTTCTTCAGGTCGGCAACAGCTGCGGAAACCTCGGAGTGGACGTCCTCGGGCAGCTTGTCCTTGTTCTCGCGCAGTAGCTTCTCGATGGCGTAGGCCTGCTGCTCAGCGGCGTTGCGGGTCTCAGCCTCTTCACGACGCTTCTTGTCCTCAGCGGCGTGAGCTTCGGCTTCCTTGATCATGCGGTCGATGTCCTCCTTGGGCAGGGCGCTGCCACCGGAGATGGTCATGGACTGCTCCTTGCCGGTGCCCTTGTCCTTAGCGGACACGTGCACGATGCCGTTGGCGTCGATGTCGAAGGAAACCTCGATCTGGGGCACACCATGCGGGGCAGGGGCGATACCGGTCAGCTCGAAGGTGCCCAGCGGCTTGTTGTCACGGGCGAACTCACGCTCACCCTGGTAGACCTGGATCAGCACGGAAGGCTGGTTGTCTTCAGCGGTGGAGAAGATCTCGCTGCGCTGAGCCGGGATGGCGGTGTTGCGCTCGATCAGCTTGGTCATGATGCCACCCTTGGTTTCGATACCCAGGGACAGCGGGGTCACGTCGATCAGCAGCACGTCCTTGCGGTCACCCTGGATAACACCGGCCTGCAGGGCGGCACCAACGGCCACAACCTCGTCGGGGTTAACGCCCTTGTTGGGCTCCTTGCCACCGGTCAGCTGGCGGACAACGTCGCTGACGGCGGGCATACGGGTGGAACCACCCACCAGCACCACGTGGTCAATGTCGCTGAGCTTTACGCCGGCGTCCTCGATTACCTTGTGGAACGGCAGCTTGGTGCGCTCTAGCAGGTCAGCGGTCATTTCCTCGAACTGGGCGCGGGTTAGCTTCTCGTCCAGGTGGATCGGGGTGCCGTCGGGGCCCATGGACAGGTACTGCTGGTTGATGGTGGTGCTCATGGCGCTGGACAGTTCCTTCTTGGCCTGTTCAGCGGCGTCGCGCAGACGCTGCATGGCAATCTTGTCCTTGGACAGGTCTACACCAGTGTTGGACTTTACGCGGTCGATCAGCCACTTGACGATACGGTCATCCCAGTCGTCACCACCGAGGCGGTTGTCACCGGCGGTGGCGCGCACCTGAATGGTGGAGAAGCCGTCGTCGTCCTTACCAACCTCAAGCAAGGAGACGTCGAAGGTACCGCCACCGAGGTCGAATACCAAGATGAGCTCGTCTTCCTTACCCTTTTCGAGGCCGTAAGCCAGGGCGGCTGCGGTGGGCTCGTTGACGATACGGTCAACCTTGAGGCCGGCAATGGTACCGGCGTCCTTGGTGGCCTGACGCTGAGCGTCGTTGAAGTAGGCGGGGACGGTGATAACCGCGTTGGTGACGGGCTCGCCCAGGTAAGCCTCGGCGTCGGCCTTTAGCTTGGCCAGGATGAAGGCCGAAATCTGCTGGGCGTTGTAGTCCTTGCCGTCAATGTTCACCTTCCAGTCAGTGCCCATGTGGCGCTTGACGGAGGAGATGGTGCGGTCAACGTTGGTGACTGCCTGACGCTTGGCAATGTTGCCAACCAGAATCTCGGGCTTGGCGTCAGGGCCGGTGGCCTTGGAGAAAGCTACTACTGAAGGGGTAGTGCGGCCGCCTTCAGCGTTAGGGATGATGGTGGGCTCCCCGCCTTCAAGGACGGAGATAGCAGAGTTGGTGGTTCCTAGGTCAATACCCACAGCGCGTGCCATAGTGTGTGCTCCTTTTTTGTTCTGTCTGTAATGTCTTTACTCAAGTATTCAAGTTGAGCCAGTGACTGTCAACTCTCTTCTTGAGTCCACCTAGCTCAACTTTGCTAGGGGGTGAATCATTCCCACTATTTGATGTGAGCTGGCACACTTTAAACTTTATGTCCTATCCTGAGCTCGTGGGCCCAGCCAAAGACTCCCCCTCACCACCAAACTCACTGTCAGCTGCTTGGCTAGACTCACGCCGAAAGTTAGGGCGTGGACACCACTGGTTTTGGTCTTCACTAACCGCCATTAACTCTGGCCCTAGCTGGCACCGCGCTGCACGTTGGACCGCCACTGTATGCGGCGGCCTACTTGGCTGCGCCCTAGTTTTGGGTCCTTCCCACGCCACTTTGGGCTTGCTCGGGGCCCAGTGCGCCAATGTTGGGCGCGAAGAGCCACTACGACGGCGCACTGTCTCCATGGTCATTAACGCCCTGGTATCCCTAGGTTTTTTCTTCTTGGGTTGGTACGCAGCCCCCTATCCTTGGCTTCTGCCCCCATTAATCACGGCCATGACTTTTTCGACCGTATGGGTGTGGCACGCCCTGATGGTGGGTCCTCCCGGGCCTACAAACACGGTGTTTGCCGGGGCCTACGGAACCTATATGGCCTCCACCCATTCAAGCGCACTAGAAACAATTGTTTCGGTTAACTCCCTGGCGTTCTTATTTGCTGCCTTAACCTCGATTGCCTTGATTGCCTGGCACCCCAACTCCCCTGCCCGCGAGGCTATCGCCACCGCAGAGGCCGCCGTCGCCGACTATGAAGCCAGCTTTGACAAGCCCCAATACGAGCGCGGGCCGCAACGCTCAGCCGCCTATAGCGCGGTGAATGAGGCCTGGTACACCCTGCGTAGTGCCCGCACCGCCAACGAGCGCCCCCACACTGCCGCCTCACGTCAGCTGCATTCGCGCCTGCGTCGCCTGCATAGGCGCCTGGTACTGGGGCTGCAAAGCGAGTCTTTTCCCGCCCAAAATCAGGCCACTGGCTCGCACTTTTTGCGCACTCCCCTAGGTCGGCCTCGCCCAAGCTACCTACTGCGGCGGGCTTCCATAAGGGCTCTCGCCCCTGGTTAACGGCGGTGCGGGCGCTAATTGCGGTGCTGCTAGCCACCACCTCTATGTTTTTTTCGCCTACCGCACATACTTCTTGGGCGGTGCTTAGCGCCCTGATTGTGCTGCAAAACGGCACTAGTCGCATGGATATGTCGGTGCGGGCACTGCACCGTGTAGTTGGCACTAGCCTGGGTTTAATTAGTGCTTTGGCGATAATGACGCTGGGGCTGGAGCCGTGGACCAAGCTGGTAATTATTTTCGCCTGCCTGCTGGGAATGAACCTGACGGCGAAGCGTAACTATGCGGTGGCGGTTTTCTTCATCACCACCTACTCGATGCAGATGCTTCCGCCCACTGCCCACTACTCCACTTCACTACTGTTTGCCGATCGCCTACTAGAGACTTTGGTGGGCGCAACCACGGCCCTGCTGGCGATTTGGCTGGTGGGCCGCCATGCCCCGATCTTGTTGGTGCGGCGCCAATATCGCGCGGTTTTGCGGGCTATTACAGCTGTTCTCGACGACGCCGCTCACGCTGAGCTAGATACTTTGGCGGCCTCCACGCACCGGCGCAACCTGGCTTTTGAGCTGTCTCAGTCCGGTACGGTTTTGGCTGGGGCACGGGCCGACGACGCCGCTAGCCTGGTGGGTTGGCATGAGTTATCGCGGGAAATTTCCCGGTTTGGTTTTGACGTGTTGGCTTCTGTATGGCGCAAATCTAGCGCTGGTCAGGCCCAACAGGCCCAGTTGGCGGCTGCCCAGGCGGCGCAGAATCTACGTGATTTTGTGCATGACCTGCCCCCGCTTTCAACCACCAATATTGATACTGCCGCCCTAACTAAACGGGTTAGCTTGGCGCGTACCTTATACCTGGCAGATGCCTAAAAATAGAAAGCAGCAAGCTATACAACTTACTGCTTTCTGATCGCTATGTTATACCAGTATTTTACCGGGCAGGCATTTGTGCCGAAAAATAATGGTTATAGCGGCGTAAGGAGTTAGAAAATTACTTCTCGTCCTTGTGTACGGCGTTCTTAACGCCTTCGATTGCGCCCTCTACAGAGTCCTTGACGTCCTCAACGGCGTCCTTAACCTTGTCAGCGAACTTTTCCGCAGCGCCTTCAGCTTCCGTCTTCTTGTCGCCGGTAACCTTACCCACAACTTCCTTGGCTTCAGCCTTGGCGTGGTTGATGCTGTCCTTGATCGACATAATCGTACTCCTTTTTAGATGGTAGTTAGCTTTTAGGATAATATTTTTTGGAGAAAATTGCTAGGATTTTTTCCCAAAGAATAATACGACTATAGCGATAACAATTACTGCACCCAAGATAGAGGGAATTAGAGCCTTACCAGCCAGGGCCGGACCCCAGGTACCAAACAGTCTTTGACCCACAAATGAGCCTATTAAACCTGCGACAACGTTGGAGAGTATCCCCATCGAGCCGCCTTTTCTAGTAATCACACCTGCGACAAAACCTATAAAGCCGCCAACAATAATTGACCAGATCAAAATTCCGCTCCATTCGCACTATTTATGTGGAAAGCGTTTACTTTCAGCCAACACTACGACAGACACAGTTTCATATAGTCTCTATGCGGCATCTATTCGAGGTAGATTGGCAATCAAAATAAAATATACTGTGCAACACCTGCGATTGTCAGCATAACAGAGTGCTGGCAACACGATCAATAGGTCATAAATATTAGTTGACCAGATACCTAGCAGCGGTTGCAGCGCAACTTAATGATAGGGCTGTTGGTTTGGGGCTGGGCCAGCCTTAGCGGCGGCGTTAGCAACTAGCTGCCAAGGCCCCAGATTTAGTGGCCTAGATACCCGCACTATCAGGTCTTGACCCTCGATTAGGCATTGCTTGAGGCTAGCTTGATTGTCGCTAGCAACCTTGCCGGCTTGTTGGCAAGGCTGCGCCCCACCGGCAGCTAGTGGATCATTAAGTGCTTGAGCGCCAGCCAGGGCGGCCAGGTCAGCCGCGCTTTGAGCTTTAGCGGCGCCACTATAGGCCGCCGCCGCCAGGGCGATCACCCCAGAAAGCAGCAACGCTAAAGCGATTAAAGCCAGTGAAAGTACCGTGCCCGAGCCCTGCTCCCAGCTGCGGGCTTTGCTTTTAGCAGGCTGGTTCATGGCTGATCCCGTGGGGCGCAGGCGGTGGCTCGAATGGTCCAACCCAGCATGTTTAGGATGGGTGGCAGTGACACGCTGGCCTGCGCACATTCTCCACTAACACTGATTTGGGCCGCGCCATAAGCTCTAGCCGCTGCCGCATAGGGGTCCTCACCGGCCAGCTGCGCCCTGGCCGCCGCATTGGCTGCACCTACTGCCCGCACCTGCCTAACACCTACAGCGGCCAAGCCCAGCACTAGTGCTAGCACTGCGATAACTGCTGGCAGAGTTAAGGCTAGTTCAGCGGTAACCATGCCCCGACAGTTGCAACTAGCCCTGCCAGTGCAGGGGTGGGCGCAGCTTCGCCTGCGCCCACAGCGCACACCTAAACCCTGGGGAGTGGTGGCGGCGCAAGTATTTAAGGGCTTGCGCCGCCACCTTGGCATAAGCTGTAGGCGGCCGTTTAATCCGCCCCGGCCCATCAGGACACGCTCAGCGCGCTAGATAGTAGCGACTCGATCATTGGGCGTAGCCCACCAGAGCGAATAATCGCCAGTAGCAGCCCCGCAAAGGCTGCGGCTGCCACAGTGCCAATGGCGTACTCGGCTGTGGCCATACCGGCTTCAAGATCTAGGCGCTTATCTCCCTGGGCGTCATCTTCAGGCTTAACACACTCGGTCTCCGTAGCCTCCTTTATCTCCTTGGCCTCCTTGACTGGCTGGCTGCCAGGCGTTGGAGACGCAGGCGGCTGCTCATGTGCCTGCTCCATGGTTTCCTCCTTTTGCCCTAATTTGGGGCAGTTTTGGCTGGATGGGTGGCCTGCTTGGCCAGCCCGTAAACAGTTTGTGGCGCCTTGGCTAGCAGCTGCTTGCAGCCTGTGGATAGGGGTTGTAGGAGGAAATTTATTCCCCACCTGTGCTCAAAAAGGCATCAGCGATGACGCCGCCAGCAGACCGCGAGGCACCAGAAAACCTACAGCTTAGAAAAGCTCAGGGAACAAAGCGTGGTTGCCGGGGCGCCAGCAGAGGCATCAGCAGCTGGCAGCGTCACTTGTAGGCACAGCGGCAGCTGCAAAGAGAACAGGCGAAAGAGGGCAGACGGGCTGCGGATCAAAAGCCACACCGGCAAGATTCACGCAGATGCGGGACTTGTGGGCCGGCTCGCCAGCGGCCGGAGGCACGGCAGTTTTAGCCGGCGCACCACTCAGATGGGAGTTTCAGCCAATTAGGTGGCAGTAAGTCAGTTAAGTGGGGCAACCAGTTAGGCGCCAGCAAGCACGCTGCGGCCCAAATAAACCACGGCTGGCACAATCGCTAACAAAATAAAGGCCGGCAAATGACACAGCCCCAGCGGCAACACCAGCCGTACCGCCAACCGGTTAGCATCCGCGCTAGCCTGGCTTTCACGCTGATCACGCAGGGTTTGCGCCCAAGCTTCAAGCATCGGTAGCGGATTGGCCCCAACTAGCCAGGCCGGCGCTAAACATTGACTAAGTGCCTTATAGCCAGCCCGATTTGGCGCAGCCAGGCTCCAAGCTTCATCCCAACTCGCCCCAATTTCCAGCGCCCGCGCCACAAATCCAAAATCCTTGATTTCGCAGGCAAACCCCAGCGCCTCCAGGCACCTGGGGATACTGGCGCCACTATGCAGCGCCGCGCCGCACAGATCCAGCAGTAAGGCGTCGTCGAACTGGTTAACTTCCTCCTGAGCACGCCCCACCATGCGGGAAGTAACCAGGCGCCCCACACACAAAAACCCCAGCCCACCCAAAGCCGTAATGCTGCCCAGGGCACCGTCGAGCCAAAACTGCCACACCCGTACCCCTAAAAGCGCACCTAAAGCCACCCCCACCAGCGGTAAAGCAGCCAACATGCGGGCCGTGGCCACCGGCGCCGCCAAAGCCGCATAGCGTTGCTGCGCGCCGCGCGTGGCCTGCGTGATCATACCGGCCACCTGCCCTAACACCTGCGCCAGGGGCGAGCCCAGGCGCTGAGCCAAACGCTGCCCCGCCAGAGCCGATCTAGCCGCGAGCGCATTGACCCCCGCCTGTTGGCGCCGACTTTGCCCCAGCCACCAGGGGGTTTTGGCCGCAATCAAGCTGTGCAGATAGAGGCTTTCGCCCGCCTGATTGAGTTGGCTGGGCACCCCGGCCTCGGCTAGGGCTTGGCTCCAGGCTTGGGTGGGCATCTGTCCGCCGGTAAGTCGCACCGATACCTGCACTAGCAGCATATTTAGCGCCACTGGTGGTTTACGTTTAGGTAGTGCTGGTAGGTGTATGGGGCGGCTTCGGCGTAGGGGTGCACACCAGCACCAGGCCACTAGGGTCAGCAAGCTGGCTAGTAAAAGCGGGTGGGTTTGGATTACTGCTGCGACGGCGCTAAACGCTACTGTCAGGGCGGTTTCTAGGGCGCTCGCGGCCAGTGTGACCAGCGCAGACAGCGCGGATAGCGCTGACAGCGCGCCGCTGGCTTTGCAGGTGGCGGCGCATAGTTTGGCTAGTGTTTCTAGTAGCTGCCAGGCCATGGTTAGCTGCCTAGGGCTTGGTTTAGCGTTGGCCCAAGGCGCCGCCGCAGTAGTTCTAGGCCCGCACCTGGCACTAGCTGCCCATCATCATTCCAGGTTAGGGCGTCTTGGCAGATTAGTTCTCCAGCTTGGCGCCATAGCACTGCCAGGCTGCGTAGCCGGCGTAGGCCTTGCTGGCGTTCTAGGTGTATTACTGCGTCTAGGGCGCTGGCTGCCTGTAGGTTTAGGGCTTGGGGGGTTAAACCGGCTAGGGCTCCTAGGGCGGCCAGTCTTGCGGGCACATCCACTGCACTGTTGGCGTGGAGTGTGGCCCAGCCTCCCTCATGGCCGGTGTTGAGGGCGGTGAGTACGTCGGCTACTTCGCCGCCGCGACATTCGCCCAAAATGAGCCTGTCTGGTCGCATTCTTAAGGCGATTCGTACTAGTTCGCTCATATTCACCCCGCCGGCGCCTTCCACGTTGGGGCGGCGTTCTTGCAGGTAAACCACGTGTGGGTGGTTGATGCGCAGCTCGCGGCTTTCTTCAATGCACAGTAGGCGCTGTTGGGGCTCGACTAGGGCCACTAGGGTGGCTAGCAGTGTGGTTTTGCCGGTTCCGGTAGCTCCGCTGATCAGGCAGTTTGCCCGTTTTTGACCAGTAGTTCCAGCACTTTTTGCATTCGTATGTCAAACATGCCCGCCTGGCGTAGCTGCTCAATGGTGAAGGCTTTGGAGCGAAAGGCGCGCAGGGAAATAAGGGTGCCACAGGCGCTGACTGGCTCTAGTACTGCGTGTAGTCGACTGCCGTCGCCCAGGGTGCCGTCCACTACTGGGCTGGCTTGGTCTAGGCGTTTGGCACAGCCAGCGGCCAGGCGCACCGCTAAAGCGCGGGTGTCTGCCTCGCTCCAGCCTGGCGGTAGTGGGGCGCGTAGTAGCCCTTTTCCTCTATCTACCCACAGTTGGCAGCCGTTAAGCAGCACGTCAGTAACGACGTCGTCGTCTAGGTAGCGCTGTAAGGGGCCGGCCCCAGCGATGTCTTCATAAACCCCAATGGCCATATCCGCCATGGTTTGGGTGTCTGCCACTGGGCTAGCGACCATGGCTTGGGCCCAGCCTTGGCCGCTGGCAATGGCGCGCCGTAGCCGCCCACCCCAGTTTTCCCAGCTAGGGGCGTTTTCGCTAGGAGGGTTCCCACGGCGAGGGTTTGCACTGAAAACGCTTGGTTCACTCATTTTTGGCCCTTTTGTGCCCAAAAGTTGGGGTTGAGCGCCCAATTAGCTAGGCGCGCCCCCACTTTTTTCTCTACCCGCTTTAGCCTCAGTGGATCTAAACCCAGCTGTAGTCGCTGGCTTAACTCGCGCCGATTAGGCAAGGTGGACGCCACCGGGGCACCTACCAGTCGGGCTATTTCTTGGCTGGTTAGGTCTGCTCCCTGCTCTCGTAGGGCTAGGGCGCCTAAACCTGGGCGTACTTCTTGCAGCCAGCCGCGTGCAGCTAGGGCGGCGCGGCGGGTTAGGTCACTTACCAGCAGTACCCGCGCACCTTCGAGCTCATCCCAGGGCAGGTGCGCCAGTTGCAGCGCCGGCAGATCCACCACTGTTAACTGACAGCTGGTGCGTAGGGCGTAGATAGCTTGACTCATTTGCAGCCAGTTTTTAGGCCCGCCTTGGCCGCCACTGCCAGCTAGTACCTTCACGCCGCGATATTTACCCAGCCCACGCACTAGTCTTTGGGGCCATAGCGGCGACTGATTTTTAGGTAGCTGCCCCCAGCTGGCGCCCTGACAGTAGCCGCTCCCCAGGTATAGGTCCAGGCCACCGTAGGGGTTGGCGTCCACCAGGGCCGCACTCACTGAGGCCTGGACGGCCGGCACCCCAAAGCCTGGCCCCTGCGGCTGCGAACATACGTCTTGGTCTCGACGCCGAGCTGGCTGCGACGCTTCACCACCACGGATTAGCTCTCTCCCAGCCCATGCCAGGAGCGCGGCGCTATAGGTGGCCCCAATGCCGCCCACCGCCCCACACACAAACACCACCTGGCCAAGCTGGCTGGCCTGTTTAGTTAGCAGAACCCGGTATAGCCGCTCCACCTGGGTGGGTAGGTTCAGTTCTATTAGCTCGACGGCGTCGGCGCGCCCCTCTAACTGGTCCAGTAAGCCCCGGGCATGGGACGCTAAACTCGGCTGGCATACTCCCAGACAGCTTTCTAGACCGTTTTGGCTAAGGTAAGCGAACTGGCCGGCCATATGCAGCGCATCAACCCCATTAACCCCGCCCTCGCCTGCAGCTTGCATCGGTACCGCAATGAAAGCTTCCACGTCGGCTATTTGCAGGTGGCAGTGCAGCTGCTCTAAATACTCAAGAGAACCAAACCCCAGCACCAAAGGGCCTACACTACGGCCAGCCCCGGGCGGGCTGGGCTGACAAGCACATGCAGTTGCTGCACCAACGCCGCCCTCAGGTGGGCTAGGGGCCGGCGCGCTTAACTCGACACTTAAAACCATGCTCAACACCCTGCCCCCACCAGGACCCAGAGCGCTGCCAGGCTGTGGATAAAAAGCATGGGGTAAAAAAGTTACCCACTTGTGGATTAACTCGGGAAATTTTCAGCTTGCGCTTTTACACTTCACAACACACCCCTGAAACTTCCTAAAGCCGAGGTAATCGCGTGTTTAAAACCCAATTGCGCCCACCGCAGCTAAGCTCGCGCCGCGCAGGCAGCCCCAACGCTGCCCTCAAAACCGCCACCCGCTGGCTACGCCCAGCCCTGGCTACGCTAACCACCCTGATGCTAGGCGCCGCCGCCCTAGCCCCCACCAGCCCCGCACAGGCTGGAGTTTTCAGCAAAGACCCCAACGGCGACATCGCCCGCCCCTTCTACTACAACTCCGCCACCCTAGACGGCACCCCGGGCAAGCTACTGCGCCAAGAAGCCGCAGTCAGTGGCATCAACACCCTGGGGATCAGCAAAATTGGGCCCTACAAAGCCCAGCGCATCCTCTACTCATCCAAAAACCGCACTGGCAAAAACATTGCCGTCAGCGGCATCGTGATTGAACCCAAACGCGCCTGGAACGGCAAAGGCCAGCGCCCCATCATCGCCTACGCCCCGGGCACGCAAGGCATCAGCGACGACTGCGCCCCCTCCTGGAACATCGCCAACTCCATCGGCGACTATGAACAGCTGTTCTTCAAGTCCTTCCTGGCAAAAGGCTACGCCGTAGTAGTCACCGACTATGAAGGCCTAGGCACCCCCGGCGCCCACACCTACATGGACCGCGTCTCCCAAGGCCACGCCGTGCTGGACTCAGCCCGCGCCGCCACCCAGCTAAAAGGCTGGGACCTGGGCAAAAACAACCCCATCGTAATTAACGGCTACTCCCAAGGTGGCGGGGCCGCAGCCAGCGCCGCCGAACTAGCCGGCACCTACGCCCCCGAACTGAACATCAAGGGTGCAGCCGCAGGTGCAGTCCCGGCCAACCTCAGCGCCTTACCCGCCAAGCTCGACGGCGGCAAATCCGCCCTATTCGAGCTCTACGCCCTCAAAGGCCTAACCGCCAGCTACGGCGTCACCCTGCCGCTGTCACCCCACGGCCAGCAGGTAATGCAGCGCGCCACCAACACCTGCGTCATGGGCGGCAGCTTCTACAGCGGCACCCGACTATCCCAGCTGACCAGCGACGGCACCAATGTGAACCAGCTCATGGCCCAAGAGCCCTACCGCACCATGCTGGCCGAGCAGCGCATCGGTAACCTAAAGCCCACCATGCCTGTACTGCTCACCCACGGGCGCGGCGACGACGTCATCGACTACCAGGTGGGATCCACCCTGGCTAGTGACTGGTGCGCTCGCGGTGCGCGGGTGACTTTCACCCCCAATGACGCCAAGTCACACACTGCCGGCGCCAGTGAGCACCTCAAGCAGTCGCTGGTGTTCACCATGCTGGTTTTGGATGGGCTCAGCCCCAACTCTTGCTCGGCCCGCTAATCTCCGGGCCCGGCGCGTTAGTCCCAGCTCTGGCCCCTAGGCCAGCCCGCTAACGCGAAGGCCCAGCCCACTAAACCGGCTCACTAATGCGAGGGGTCTGCCCACTAAGCATCCGAGCCCTTTAGCCCGCCAGTTGGCGCTCGTTCAGTTACGACGACGCCGCTGGCGGGCTTTCGCGTGTCCGCCAGAAAGTTTTAAGTCAGTTAGCCTCGGCATCGTTTAGAGCTGCGTGGTGCCGGCCTGGACGGCGCGCGAGAGCTCACTGCCTTGACGCATCCCCTCTAGCAGCGCCTCAGCCTGCCAAATAATCCAGGCCACCACGCCCTCCAAACTGGCACTGGCATAGGCCTGGGCAGCTTCAGCGTAAGCTGCGGGCACGCGTCCCGCGTAATAGTCACTGACACTGACCCCGGTGGGGTCTAGCCCGTCACGCACACTCAAATGCCGCACCAGCAGCCTCCCTAGTGCCCCATTAGCTAAAGCGAAGGGGCGCACCGTAAGCATTTCAGCGTGCACCAACGCCACGCGCACCAGTGCCGGCAGGTTTGGGGTGTCAATTAAAGTCACAATCTGCGCTAGGCGCTCACGTAGCTCCTGGCCGCCCAGGTTTGGCCCCGGCCCGCCCTCAAGCAGCTGCCCGCCCGTAAACGCCGTCTTTCCGCCCTCAAGCATCCCGCCGCCTTCAAGCGACTGGTTTTCAAGCGCCTGCCCGCTTTCGCGTGGGCAGCCCACCACCGCCTCACTGATTAAGCCCCCAACTGCCAGCGGCCCCGCAACGTCACGGTGCAAAGTTGCCATAAGCTGCGCCGTCGCCGGGACCACCGGACGAGTACGCCCCACCAAATCAGGCATATAAACAACCAGGCGGCTGTGCGCCCGCCACAAGCCGGTGGCCGCATCCCAAGCCGGATCCTTACTGGAAGCATGCGCCCCCGCCCCCTTAGGTCCGGTGGCAATTTGTTCACGCAAAGCCTGGGCGCTAACCACCGCCCCTTCAATGGCCGCGCCACTAACCGCCGCGCGCACACTAGCCTCCGCACGGGCCTCACGCCAACGTTTACGCAGCGCCTCCTGCCACCGCAGCTGCGCTGAGGCCTCATATAAAGCCTCACTTGCAGCCGCTACACGTTCTTCACGGGCCAGTGCCAAGCAGGCGTCAATAAGGGCATTAGTGCTCACAAATCAAAGCCTACGCGCTAGGCTCTAAGTGTGAGTACCGAGGCCACCCACCCCACTACGCAGCAAGTTGCCGACTCAGCCCCCCACGGGCGGCGCAGGAGTCACATAATCGCGAGCATTTTTGGCTTGGCACAAGGGGCGTGGGTGATGGCCCTGGCCGCCTTCGTAGTCAAATACCAGGGCCCTAACTTTGGCTTCAGCTACCAAGCTGAGCAGTATCTGTTGGCCTTGCCGTTGGCGGTGGCGGCTTTTGTGGTTTGCCGCTGGGTTGAGCGCTACTATGCCCGCAACTCCTCGCTGGGGGCGGTGGTAGCCGGGGTGTTTTTGCTAGGCGGCTCCCTGGTGCTGCTGTGGCTGCAAAAGTACTTCACCCTGGGACTGATCTCATTTGTTTGTGCCATGCTGCTATTTGGTGGGGCCATGGGTATGCGCCGTGCTCGCCGTGCTGGGCGACGTGAGGCGGTTTACGCCCAGCAAATGGCCAAGCTGGACCAGCAGCCCGGCCAGGTGCCGCTGCCGCCGCCTTCGCGTAAATCTGACCACGTGCTTTCGCTGGTAATCACCCCTTTACTGACGGTTTTTGCGCTGGTAGCTACTGGTTTTAGTTCCGGGGTGGTTGCTGGCGCGGATGTTTTCGCTGCCAACGCCCACACTTTCAGCCACGGCAAAGGTGCTGTTTGCACTAGTAGCCGGAGCGCTGCTGCTACTAAGTGTGGGGGCCTTAAGCGGCAACTCCACCGCCGGTACAGCCGCCACTGCGGGCACAATTTTCGCTTTCTACCTGGCGCTATGGGTGGGAATTTTGCTGGGTATCAAGCACCCGCTGTTCACTGACCCGGCCAGCTATATCGTCATTGATCCGGTGGTGTGGATTTTCTTGGCGGCAGTGATGTCACCACTGGCACGTGGCTCACACTGGGCCCGCCAGGCCGGGCGTACCCAAATGGCTACGCAGTTAGCTATGGAAACCAATAAAGCAGCTGCTTAATCCATTAATCCAGACCTAAATATTTTTAGGAAAAACATTATTTTAGACACATATTCAGGCAATTTGCGCGGTTTTACGGCGTGCCTGGTAGTTAACGCAAAAAATAAGGGATACCTTTGCTTGCGCTATAGCTTTTGCCCAAGGAGACGCTGTGAGTACTAATCGGCCCAACGCAAGCATCTGGGACGACGACGAAGGCGAGGCCCAGCTGCGCCCCATGATGCGTAAAAATAATGCGCATCTTTTCGACGACGAACCTCCAGTTTCTTCACTTTCAGCCGCTAGCGCTGCCAGTGCCGCCGCTGCAGTAGCTGGTTACACCGCCAGTTCTGCCGCTGAGGCCAACGCCGCCTCGGCTTTGAGCGCTCCTAGCGCCTACTCGGTTGGCAGCGCCTCCTCTGCTTTGAGTGCCCGCTCTGCCGGTAGCGCCCACTCTGCGGTCAGCGCCTCTAGCGCCGCTGTGCCTTCAGCTGCCTCTGCGGCTGCGCCTGAGGCCGCTGGAGCTGCGATTTCTGCACCCACCCCGGATTCAGCTGGTTCAGCCCCGCTCAGTGCCCGCTCTGGCGCTACTCCCGACGCCGCCCCTAGCGCTGCTTCTGCCCAGTCTGGTGCCCTAGCGCCGCCTCTGCCCCGGCTATGCCACCCAGCCAGGCCCCCAAGTCAGCTCCCAGCGCGCCGGTTAACGGCCCGGTTTTGGGCACCACCCCTTCGGTGCACGTGCCCGCGAGCTCTTTGGCTAACAATGGTGTGCCCGCCATGCTGGCTAACACTCCACCAGCTACTGGCCGCCGCTACACCAACGCTGAGAACGCACACACTTCTGGCACTTTTGACTCTGCTGCCCGCCGCGCCACCGCCACCACGGCTGCCACCAGCGCCACTGCGTCTACCGGTGCTAGCGCACTGACTGCGGCCAGTGCGGCTGCCGCCTCGGTGACGGCCCAGTCTCCCGCTAGCGCCACCTCAGCTAACGCCCCGGAACTGGCCGACGCCGCTAAGCCAGCTGTTGCTGACGCCGGCGCCACTAACCCTGGCTCTGGCGCGGTGCGTCGTCGTAGCCTGTTTACTGCCGTGCCTCAGCCTGTGCCTGTTGATGAGGATAGCGACGATGAAACCATCCAGGTGCCGGTGGTGCGTGAGGATCTGATCCCAGATTCCTTCTCTGCCGCTAGTGCCGTATCAGCTAGCGCCGCCTCTGCTAGCGCAACCTCGGCTGCTGAGAGCGCTTCTGCCGCTGAAACTGTCTCTGCTGCGGAAACCACTTCGGCTGCGGAAACCAGCTCTAGCGTGAGCGCCGCTAGTGCCCCCTCTAGCCTAGAGCACAGCTCCGCTGCGACCTCCCCGGCCTCAGCTAGCGACGACGTCGCCCCGGAAAGCGCCGTCCAGGCAGACCAGGCAGACCAGGAGGCTGTAGACAGCGTCCAGGAGCTAAATGACGCGCATGAAGTTGAGGCCGCTGCTGTCCCGCTGCCTACCGACTTTGATGCTCCCTCTGCTATCAGCATTCCTACCCCGCCGCACACGGTGAGCTCGGCTTTGTCGGCAGAGTCCACTTTCTCTATTGATTCTGCGGTTTCTGCCGCCTCTGCCGCCTCTAGCACGGGCATTATTCTGCCCACCCCGGCTGCCCCGGTAACGGCCGCCCCGCCAGTCCCGGTCACCACGGCCGCGTCTGCCCCGGTAACGGCTTCTCCGGCAACGAGCAGCAAAGCTAACAAGCTCAGCGATCTACCGGCCCCGAGTGACCTGCCATCCCCGAGCGAACCGGCCCCGGCTGCGGATGTGGCTGACCTGCCTGCACCTCCGGCCCCCACTGGGCATGGCGCCAGCGCGTTTACCTCTGACGATGAGGTGGTGGCCAGTGACCACACTGAAACCACCATCATGGACGCCGCCGACATGGAGCTGGAGGAGGTTGTTAAGCCAGTAGTTACCAGCACCTCCCCCGTAGGGGTTGAGCGCCTAGACCACCTGGCCACGGCAGACTCTGCGGATCTGGCCCCGGTGGCCCCCAGCCCCTCTAGCGCGATCTTCGCCTCCACCCGCACTGCTGCTTTCAGCGATTCGGCTAACCAGTCCGATGCAGACAATGAGGTTGACGACGACGTACTGCTAGCTGGCTCCACCGTGGTCGGTAAGCCCGCCTCACGCGCTGCCGCCCACTGGGGTGGCACTCTACTGGCGCTAGTGCTGTTCCCGATCGCCTGGTTCTTGATGCACACCGCCGCTAATGCCCTCACCGGCGCTTTGGCTGATGGCTGGCCTAAGGTCTTTTCCACCGCCGGCATCATTGAGCTAGGCATGGCGATAGTGCTGCTGATCGTGGTGATGGCGACGGCGACCCGCTCTTCCCTGGGCACCTTCGTCACCGGTATTACTACCTTGCTGATTGGCTTGCCCTTTGTGGTGGTGCCTTCGATTACCAAGCAGTACCTGGGTGATTTCCTGGCCAATATGGCTTTGCAGTCGCGCTTTGGCCGGATCTTGTCTGAGGCTATTCTTCTCGACGGCGTCAGCGGCCGCCTGGTGATCATTGGCCTGTTCCTGATCATGCTGGGCGTGGTTTCGCACTCTACCCGTCGCGCTGGACGCCGCGAGCGCCTAGTGATGGATCGCGCTAACACCAAAAAGTAGCCTTATAGCTAAGAGCAGCCTGTTAACTAGCACCAAAACCTGTTAGCAGGCACGTTGGCCCCCGGACTTAAGGTCCGGGGGCCAACTACGTTTTGTGGGCGCTAGCGCGTTAGCGCCGTCTGAGGGCCACCTGGTTAACGGCCAGCGGGCCGGTTAGAGTCCGGCCAGGGCACCGCCCGCGCAGCAGGGCATTAGCGCCACCGCGTAGCAAGCACGCTAGCGGGTGATGGTGTGGTGGTGCTGTGTAGCACCAAAAATAGCCTCGTTGTCGTACTCAAAGTTGGTTGGGCTGATGGGTTTACCGGCAGCCATTTCGGCGCGCATATGGGCCACTACCGCATCCAGAGTGCCGAATTTAGCGGCCACTAGGCGCTGACGCTGGTAGCCCACCCCGTTGCGACTGATGTCGTCCAAGATGGCAAGGTCATCTAGACAGCCCAAGTCTGCAGCGGCAGGCTCCAGCTCTTTAAGCAGTAGTGGCAGGGTGTCGGTAATGAGCGCCTCATCGCCGTGGATGTTTTCGATCAAATCGCTTCCATGCCGTAGCGGGCAGCACGCCACTTGTTCTCGTCCAGGAACCAGGGCGAAATGGTTTCTAGGGTTTCACCCTTATCTAGGCGTCGTGAAGCGGTTTCTACCAGGGCATGTACCAGGGCGGCAATGGCGCGAACCTCGGTTAAGTTAGTGGCGGCGTCGGCCACGCGCACTTCAATGGTGCCCAGGCGCGGTGAGGGGCGAATATCCCAGCGGATCTCGTCGAAGTGGTCAATCACGCCGGTTTTGAGCATGTCGTCGGTGTAGTGCTCCAGGTCCTGCCAACGCTCAAATAGGCGCGGCACACCCGCTGTGGGTAGCTGCTGGAACACCATGGCGCGGTTGTCACAGTAGGCAGTGTCCACGCCCGCCCAGAACGGGGAAGAAGCGCTGAGGATCTGCATATGCGGCAGTTTGGTGGCCAGGTAGTTCAAGATCGGCATGACCTTGTCACGGTCCTCAATACCCACATGCACGTGGGTGCCAAATAGCAGCATTTGCCGGCCCCAGAACTGGGTACGGTTAACTAGCTCGGCGTAGCGACCTGAGTCTGACACGCGCTGGAAAATTGGGTCAGCAAAGGGGTGTGAGCCGGCGCTGGCCAGGTCGATGCGTAGCGGCTCTAGCACCGGGCGTAGCAGCTCTATGCCTTCTTGTAGGTCGGCGGCGCAGGCGGCCACGGAGAACTGTTTGCGCGAAACTAGCTCCACCGTGTTACGTAGCATCTCCCCATGCACCAGCGGGGTGTCGGGGTGGGCGCGGTGGAGCTGGTCAATTACCCAGTCACCGCATTGGCGTAGGTTTTCGTCGTCGCAGTCAATTAGCTGAAGCTCCCACTTCCACGCCAATGCTGCTACGGTCCGACTTGGCAAAGTCGATGGCCATTTTTTTCTCCTCTACGACGCCGCCCCTGCTTGAGGGCTTATATGGCGCCGTTTGTTTTGGGCCAGCTTAGGCGCAGTGTGTGCTTAGGCGGTGCGCTGGTAGCGCTCAACGAAGCGGGTAATGAGCTGGTTAGCGCTGAGTACATCAGCACTGTCGCAACGCGCTATGACGGCGGCCTTCTGGTCGGCAGGGTAGTAGGTGTCCCCGTAGGTGTTGATGCGGATATGCATACCTTTACGGGTGATTTCGGGGTGGAACTGGGTGCCGTAAACGTTTTTACCCCAGCGCAGCATTTGCACGTGGCAAAAGTCCCCGGTGGCGAGGATGGAGGCCCCCTTGGGCAGTATCCCTACGGCCTGTGAGTGGCCGGTGTAGGAGTAGAAAACTGGGCCTGCGTGGGCGGTAAGCGGGTCGCGGTGACCGTCGTCGGTAAGGCTGATACGGGGGGCCTGTAGTCCTCCCCGAAGCCGTCTACCAGTTTGCCGCCGCTAGCTAGACTCAGCGCCTGCAAGCCAAAGCAGATACCCAGGGTGGGGAAGTCTTGGTCGATCAGACGCTTAGCTAGCGCACGTACACGCCGCTCTACGCGCTGATGTTCTGGGGATTTGTCCTCGCCGTGAAAGCCGAAGGGAGAACCCGTAATGATTACCCCGCTGTAGTCGCGTTGCAGGTTTAGGGTTTCCGGCTCACATGCATCGGTATCTAGTAGATCCATGATCTCTAGATCCTCATCACCTAGGCGCCCGTACATTCGCAGCGTGTTTAACTCATCAGTGGCAATGTCTCCGGTGGGACGGCAAACAGCCACAAGGAATGGTAAACGCGCGGTTGCGGGTGCCGATTCAGTGTGCATACATTGCACGCTACCAGTAACCATCAGCAACGCACACTATGACAATGGTTAAAAACAAAACGTCCCAGGAGCTTTACTCCTGAGACGCAGTTTACGAGTCGGGGTGACAGGATTTGAACCTGCGGCCTCTTCGTCCCGAACGAAGCGCGCTACCAAGCTGCGCCACACCCCGTGGTGCCTGCCTATCATAGCGTGTTTAGCGACCTTAAAGCCAATTACAACCCAAACTTGGGATGTGTAGCGCGTTACAAACAGCTATTTAGCGGGCGGTGCGGGCCGTGAGGGTCAGTAGGGTGGCTTCAGGACGGCAGGCGGTGCGTACCGGCGTGAAGGGGCTAGTCCCCAAACCTGCCGATACGTGCAGGTAGGCCTGGCCATCCTCGCTAGCTGGGGCAGTGCCCTTGTGGATGGCTTTGAAGCTGGCAGGCCAGGTGCTTAGGCCGCTGGCCTGGGCTGGGGGTAGATCACAGTTTGACACTAGCGCCCCATAGCCGGGTAGGCACAGCTGGCCTCCATGGGTGTGTCCAGCCAAAATTAGCTGGGCGCCGTCGGTCACCATCTGGTCTAGCACGCGCTGGTAAGGGGCATGGGTTACGCCAATTTTCACGACGGCGGCGCTACTGCCCCCCGCAGCGCTCTCCCCCGCAGCTACAGGCTCCGGGAAGGCGTCGTCGTCGGCGTGAGCATCAGCCACACCCACTAGCTCGATGAGCTGACCGGCCGCTTCCACCGTGTCGCGGCAGTTATCCAGGTCTTTCCAGCCGCCAGCTAGCTGCATGTCACGTACTTCCTCCCAGGGCAGTACAGGCAAGTCAGCAACCGGATCATCATTGCTACGCGGATCGCGGCGCAGGTAGCGGGTGGGTGAACGGAAAACCGTGCCGTGACGGTCGTGATCACCGAGCACAAAGGCTCCAGGGAAGGCCAGTAGCGGCTCCAGGGCCTCACCTAGGGCGCTTACGCCCCCCAGGGTGGATAGATTGTCGCCAGTGTTAATAACCAGGTCTGGCTCAATATCTGCCAGGGCCCGCACCCACGCCACCCGGGCTTTGGTGGCGCCGGTTAGGTGCAGGTCAGCAATGTGCAGCAGCTTGATGGGCGCCGAGCCGGGGGCCAGTACGGGCACCTCAATGCGACGCAGCACCGGCCAGCGAGCCTCGATTAGGCTCCACCCTAGGGTTGCCACCCCCACGCCGCCGACAGTGCCGACGGCGCAGGCTAGTTGTTTAAGCGCACTCACTGGCCGTTCCCGCTGTTGCGACGGTCCTGGGGGGTGCCGGTGGAGTTGTCAGCACTCAAACCGTTGGTGTTGGTGTTGCCCCCTTGGGAGTTGTTGTAGTTGCCGTTGGTGCCGTTACCGTTGTTGTTAGTACCGCCATTGTTATAGCCGTTGTTGTTATTGTTGTTATTGCCGTTGCGGTTATTGTTACCGGTGTTGCCCTGGGGGGTAGCCCCAGTGTTGCCGACGGCGCTGTTGCCACCCAGGCTGACCTGGTTGAACTGCTGAACTTCAGTGCCCGAAAGAGCCGAGTTCATGTAGTCGCGCCACAGCGGGGCGGGCAGGTCAGAACCGTACATGGTGGAGTAGTAGCGACCACCAATAACCTGGCCGTCCATGTGGAAGTTACCCTCAGAGTGGCCTACCCACACGGCGGTGGACAGCTGCGGCACAAAGCCCACGAACCAGGCGTTATCCATCTTTTCGGTAGTACCGGTCTTACCTGCGCTAGGCCGGTTAAGGGCAGCCGCTGCGCCAGTACCGTTCCCCTTCATTACATAAGTCAGGGTCAATGCCACCTGATCTGCGTGAGTGGGGTCCATAACCTGACGGCAGGCAGTTGAGGGGACCTTGATCTCAGTGCCGTCATCCTTGGTTACCTTGGTGATGGCGGTGGGCGGGCAGTAGGTGCCGTGAGCCGCGAAGGTGGCGTAAACATTGGCCATGGTGATCGGAGCTACGTTCATGGTGCCCAGCACCATGGAGGGGTTGTGGTCGATTTCCCCCGCCATCAACCGTGGTTATACCCAGATCCTTAGCCAGACCGGTGACCGCGCACAGGTCCATACGGCTAAGCATGTATACGTAGCTAACGTTTACCGACAGGGCAGTAGCGTTAATAACCGTGTGGTTAACGTTTTCTGAAGCATTAGCGTTATCCACGTTCCAGTTTTCAATGGCGAAACCCGGGTCACAGCTGGCGTGGAAGTCACCGGTGGTGAATACGTGGCTAGCACCGCCTAGCACCGTGTAGCCAGACATGCCCCGTTGGTACCACTGGGCCAAAACAATCGGCTTGAAGGATGAACCAGGCTGGAAACCACCAGTGTTAGAGCCGCCGTGCTTAGAGTCGGCCGCGTAGGACAGCTTAGTGGCGGTGGGGTCATCATTGCTGGGCTCACCATAGTTGGTATTTGCACCATGGTGATGATCTTGCCGGTGCCAGGCTCGATAGATACTAGTGCACCCTTAACGTTGGACTCATCCCCAGTGGGCAGCCAGTTAGCCATGGTGTCGTAAGCGGCCTGCTGCTTGGCCATGTCCAAGGTGGTGGTGATCTGCAGACCACCGCGTAGCAGCAGCTGACGGCGAGTAGCCTCATCCTTACCGTAGGCGTCGTTGGTGAGGATCTCGCGCACCACGTATTCACAGAAGTAGGCGGCACTCTTGGTTACGCCGCTAGAGCCTGAGCCACAGCCGCCGACGGCGTTGGTTACCTTCAGCATGGAGTCGATGCTCTGACTGGTGGCTTCCTTGTACTGCTGCTGAGTGATGAACTTTTCCTCAAGCATCTTCTGGAGCACCCAGTCACGGCGGGTCTTAGCCGCATCAGGGTTGGTGATGGGGTCGTAGCGGGTAGGCCAGTTGGTCATACCGGCCAGCAGCGCAGATTCACCTATGCTCAGGCTGTCGGCACTGTGAGAGAAGTAGTGGCGGCTGGCAGCCTCAATACCGTAGGTAGAAGGACCGAAGGCTGCAATGTTGAGGTAACCCTCCAGGATCTGCGCTTTGGTGTAGCGCTTTTCCAGTGTCAAAGCGTATTTAGCTTCACGCAGTTTACGGGCCGGGGTGGCGGCGCGGGCAGCCTCCACAGCCTCCGGGTCGCTAGCCTGCAAACCTGCCTCAATAAGCACGTTTTTAACGTACTGCTGAGTCAAGGTAGAGGCACCCTGGGTGGAGCCACCGGCTGCGTTGGTAACTACCGCACGCAACATACCCGACAGGTCCACACCCTTGTGCTTGTAGAAACGCTTGTCCTCAACGGACACGATAGCGTTTTGGGCATTCTTGGAAATCTTGGCTAGCGGCACAACAATGCGGTTTTCCGCGTAGAACTGTGCAATGGTTTGACCATCTGAGCCCTTTAGATAGGAAATCTGGGAGGGCTGAAGCACGTTGAAGTCGCTAGGTAGCTCGTCAAACAGCTGCACTGAGGCATCTGTAAGAACTGAAGCCGCCCCTACAAAGGCAACGCGAAACCGGCAGCGAACACGCCGCCACCAACGGCCAACATAAAGAATGAGAGCAGTGCGGCAAGTAGCTCCCGGGGAGAGGAGAGGGAGACTCTCGAGCTAGCAGACTTCGACATAGTTCCTAGCCTACGTCATGGCGCAAGCAATGAGACAGAGCGGCTTGGTAACACTTCTGACATGCAGGCCAAAATTTTTGTTAGGACTAATACCTGGTTTCACTCTGTTTTTGTGCCAATTTGGAAAATTTTGAAATAACGTGCAGCGAGAATTTGAATCCGCGGACAAACAGGCGTAGAGTCTGGGGTGAGCTGAGTAACAAAGAAGTGCTCGCCTGGACAAATGAAAGTAGTTCCAAAATGAATAACGAAATTCATTCCTGGACCCAATTGGCAGCGTGTGCCGGTATAGACACCACTCTGCTGTTTGGGAAGGGGGCCGAGCAGCGGGAAGCGCGCGAATTGTGTTACTCGTGCCCGGTGCGTTTGCAGTGCCTGGCCGAAGCCCTCAATGGCGACTCTAGCTTTGGAGTTTGGGGCGGCTTAACTGAGCGCGAACGCCGCGCTTTGATCCGCAATATGCCTCACATCACTGACTGGGCTGCCTGGCTTTCCAGCGACGACGCCCTGGCGGAGGAAATCCGCCAACTACGCAAGCCTGCCCGCGCCTCCCTACTACGGCGCAAGAGCCTGAGCGAGGCTACCTCTCACGCCGCCACCACGCGCGCCGCAGCCTAAGATCAGACCACTTCAAAGCGCCCACAACCCCACCCTTTTCACCCAGCTAACAGGTAGGGTGTAATCATGACTACTTGGGAATACGCAACCGTGCCGCTAATCACGCACGCAACTAAGCAAATCTTGGATCAGTGGGGTGCCGACGGTTGGGAACTAGTCCAAATCGTTCCCGGCCCGGCAGGTACCGAAAACCTAATCGCCTACCTCAAGCGCCCCACCAACTAGTGGCCACCTTAAGCGCTAGCGCCACTACATAAATCAGTGCCCGGCCGTTTAATTACGACCGGGCACTAAAGCTTGTGAGCGCTATTTATGCGCGTTTATCAGCGGGCGCGGCGCTTGAGGCGCTCGACGTCGATAAGGGTTACAGCGCGCCCCTCCAGGCGGATCCAGCCACGGGAAACGAACTCGGCCAGAGACTTGTTAATGGTCTCGCGCGAAGCTCCAACTAGCTGAGCTAGCTCTTCCTGGGTTAGGTCGTGGGGGACATGGATGCCGTCTTCAGTGGGTGCACCAAAGCGCTCAGCCAGGTCCAGCAGGGCCTTGGCTACACGCCCAGGAACATCGGAGAAGACCAGGTCAGCTAGGGCGATGTTGGTGCGACGCAAACGCACCGCGAGGGCACGCAGCATATCCTTGGCCAGCGTGGGGTGGGAGTCAATAAAGCCCATTAGCTGGTTGTGCTCTAGAGCCAGCAGCTCAGTGGTGGCCACGGCGGTAGCAGTGGTAGAGCGCGGGCCCGGGTCAAATAGGGTTAGCTCGCCGACTACTTCGCCGGGACCTAGGACCGCTAGTAGGTTCTCACGGCCGTCAACAGAGGTGTGACCTAGCTTCACCTTACCGGTGAGCAGGATGTATAGGCGGTCGCCGGAGTCACCTTCATTGAATAGAACCTCACCACGGCGCAGAGTTGTCTGCGACATCATGCCACGTAGCTCTTCTCGCTCCTCAGGCGACATACGCTCGAAGAGTGGGATGCGCGCAATGATGCTGTCTTCCATATTGCGTCTCCTCGTTTGGGGATCAGGTAGCCGTCAAAGGGCTGATTATTGACTAATCTACCACACCTGTGACGTGATCCACTAGAGATTTTGGGCATTTGTACTCAGTTTTGTCAAAGTTTAAGGTGCTAGCGTTTGTGCAGATCAGCGCTATTTTCGCTGAAGTTGACCCAATTTTCGTGACAGTTTGACACGAAGTTGTCAGACCTATAGCCCATTAATATTATTTTGCGCCAGCTACCCTAAACCGCACTTTAGGCACCCTTTTTTGGCTCGTTTACACTCCCTGCGCCCAGCTAATTTTCAGGCTTCCTCAGGTTTAAGACACCAAGCGTTTACCTGGTGAAATTGTAATGACTAGCCCCCTCAACCCGCCCTAATCGGCTACCCTGGAAGGGTGCCTCAGGTTGAAACAAAAGCAAACTACCGCTCCCGCATGGCTCAGCGCCAAAGCGTCATTATCGGTACCTGTCTAGTTCTAATGGTTATTGCTACGGCCCTCGGTTTGGTCGTAGGCACTGGGCTAGTCAAAGTACCAGACCCTGGCTTCCAAGCCGTCCCCACCCCCACGCTAGTTAAACGCATCCCGGTATGCCCTGCCGCCCAAGCGGTTACTGGCGAAATTACTGACATTAGCGTCAATATCTACAACGGCACCAAGAAGGCCGGTTTGGCAGGTAGCGCCGAAACTAACCTGAAAGACACTGGTTTAACTGTGCTTAGCACCGGTGACTGGGCCGAGGGCGCCTATGACGGCAATGTGCTGCTCACCGCCGGACCAGCGGGTATCACCAATGCTTACACCGTGGCCCAGGTATTTAGCGGCACGGTAGTGGTCCAGCAGGACCCGCGCGCCTCTTCTTCTGACACCACTGTTAACGTAGTTTTGGGCGCCCAGTACAACCACGGCATCAAGTCTGCTGCGGAAATGGCTGCCATTAAGTCTGGCTCCCCCATCACCGCTCCTGCCGGTTGTTCTCAGCCCACTGCAGCCGCATCCGAGGGCAAGAAGTGACCTTTTGCTTGCGCTTGTATTCACCTTTTTACAGCTAGGAATTGTTAGCGCATTAACCTACTTCAAGCTAGCCCCCTGGGCCCGCGCTTATATAAAGGCTGTGGGCGATGCCCCCCGTGAAGCTTGGTCCGCTAAGGACCTGCTGTTAGTAGCCGCTTTAACCAATCGAGGCATGGCGGTTAGCGTGCTACTAGGTGGCGCACTTTTAGTGGGGGCGCTGTCACTACCTCAGGCACTAACTGGCGCGGCTGCGACGTCGTCACTGCCCCTGTCCGTGCCGGTACTAGCCGCACTGATCCCTGCCGCACTGGTGGACTGGCGCGTGCAACACCTACCCACCCGCCTGCTTTCGGTTGCCGGCGCAGTGCTGCTTTTGGGAATGGTTTTAGCCTGGCTAGCCCCGCAAGTAGCGCCTGCTGGTATCGACGACGTCGCCACTCCCCTACGCGCTGGTGACTTACTGCGGGCTTTGGGTGGGGGCGCCCTGGTGTATATTGCCCTGGCTGCATTAAGTTTGCTGCCGCAGCTGTGGGGGCGAGCCCCAGGCATTGGTATGGGCGACGCGAATTTGTATGTGGTGCTGGGACCGCTGTTGGCTTTGCACGGCTGGAGTACCCTGCTAATGGGCTTATATTTGGGTTTTTTCTTTGGTGGCCTGGTGGCGCTGGCTTTGCTACTTAGCGGCAGGTTGAAACTTAAGGGACGTATCGCTTTTGGACCTTGGTTGATGGCAGGGGCCGCAGCGGCCCTGGCGCTGAGTGTGTCCTAACTACTACTGCCACAGCATTAGCTTGCGGCGAAATTAGGTCTAGACTGGTGGTCTGGCAGCGCTCGGACGACGACGCTCGAACGCGCCAGACGCACGGGCTCTGCCGCATGGACCCCTTTTTTCCATTGCGACAGGAGACAGTAAATGTCTAAGGCAGGTTTTTGGACCCTGCACGGTGACGGCCGCTCGGTAAAGCCGGGAGACGTCGTCGCCCCCCACGAACGTCTAACCTGGCCGCGCACCATCGGGATTGGTGTGCAGCACGTGGTAGCTATGTTCGGCGCTACCTTCCTGGTGCCGCTGCTCACCGGCTTCTCCCCTACTACTACTTTGTTCTTCTCCGGCCTGGGTACCTTGCTGTTCCTAGGAATTACTGCCGGACGTTTGCCTTCCTATCTAGGTAGTTCTTTTGCCCTGATTGCCCCTATTGGCGCAGTCACTGGCTACAACGCTTCTAATGGCGGTTTGATTGACCCGCACAAGGCCTCCCTAGCTCAGGGAGGCATTATTGCGGTGGGTCTAACCTTGGCGGTTATTGGTCTGCTGGTGCACTTTGTGGGTGCCGGCTGGATCGACAAGCTGATGCCTCCGGTGGTTACCGGTGCGATTGTGTCCCTGATCGGTTTCAACCTGGCCCCTTCGGCCTGGAATAACGTTAAGCAGGCTCCTATCACCGCCACCGTCACCATTGTGTCTATCCTGCTGATCACGGTGCTGTTTAAGGGCATCATTGGGCGCCTGTCCATTTTGATTGGTGTGCTGATTGGTTACGCCACCGCCGTGGCCCTGGGTGAAGTGGACTTCTCCGCTATCGACAAGGCCGCTGTGGTGGGTCTACCCACCTTCCAGGCTCCCAGCTTCGATATTAAGTACCTGGGTGTGTTTGTGCCCGTGGTGCTGGTGCTGGTGGCTGAGAACGTGGGTCACGTTAAGTCTGTATCCGCTATGACCGGCGAAAACCTGGACAACATCACCGGCCGCGCCCTGTTTGCCGACGGCGTTTCCACCATGCTCGCTGGTAGCGGTGGCGGTTCTGGTACCACCACTTACGCCGAGAACATCGGTGTTATGGCTGCTACCCGCGTCTACTCCAGCGCCGCCTATGTGGTGGCCGGCATTTCTGCCCTGGCGCTGAGCCTGCTACCTAAGTTCGGCGCGGTTATCGCCACCATCCCCGCCGGTGTGCTGGGCGGCGCCGCCACGGTCCTGTACGGCATGATCGGTATGCTGGGTGTGCGTATTTGGGTGCAGAACAAGGTTGACTTCTCTGACCCGGTAAACCTCAACACTGCTGCTGTAGCCATGGTTGTAGCTATCGCTGACTACACCTGGGTAGTGGGCGACATGTCCTTCTCCGGTATTGCCCTGGGCTCCTTCGGCGCCATCATCATCTACCACCTGATGCGCGCTATCTCGAAGCTGCGTGGCACCAACCTAGAAAGCCCCTCCCCCGCCTCAGCGCCTGCCGGCGTGGAACTGGAGGGCCCGGCCTATTCCAAGCGCCACAAGCAGGCTTCTAAGGCTGACGAGCAGGAGTAACTGACCGCTAGCTAATAGCACTAGGGTCACTTATGTTTCACGTGAAACATAAGTGACCCTACGTTTATCTGGGATAGTCAAAAATGCTGTGGCCGGCTAGGCCTACCTTGCGTGCCGGCACGCCCAGCTTCGGGGGTCAGCACGCCCAGTTTGTGCGCCGGCACGCCCAGCTTCGAGGGTCAGCATGTACAGTTTGCGCGCCGACAGATCCAACTTTGATAGTTGACGGCTGAGTTGATGTTGCGCCCTGCGGCCCAGCTGGGCACACTTAAGACATGAGCGTATCCGGCGTATTTACACACCAGCCCCCCAATAACAATGCCGGCGCTAATCAAATCGGCTTCCCGGGCCAGATTGTTCCTGACGATTTTGTGTTTCCAGGTACGCAAGAAGTAAATCCGCGTGAAGTATTTGCTTTTGCGGGCTACAACGCTCCGCGACAAAAAACTCCAGCAATCTGCTTCATCGCCCTAGCCTCGCTACTACTATCCCCGATTCCCGGGGTAGTTCTCGTAACCATGGTTTTGGGGATTTTTGCGATCGTAGAATCTAAGCGGGCCGGTTATCGCGGCTGGGTAATCTCCTGGATCGCCACTATTATTTCCTGCCTGATTTTTGCCATTTACCTCCTGGCAAACGCTTAAACGGCGCCGCCAAGCCTAAGCCCCACGGCACCATCGAGCCTAAGCCCCAGTACGCCGTCGGCCCCGATACCCAGGGCGCCGTCGAGGAACCCCGGGGGCACTGTCGAAAAACGCAGCCAGCCTAGAGATCCCCACGCTTTTGCAGGCGCTGCAAGGACAGGTAACCCAGCGGGATCGGGATCCAGAAGGTAACCAGACGGTAAACCAACACCGCAGACACGGCCACACCACTAGGCACCCCGGCAGTAACCAAACCACCGGTGAGAGCCAATTCCACCGGACCCAAACCACCAGGCGAAGGCACCACAGAACCAACCGTGTTAGAAGCTAGGTAAGTAATCGCCAACACCGCGAAAGGCAGCGAATAGCCAAAGGCCCACAGTGAAGCCCCGAAAGACAAAATGTAGGCCAACGACAAAATCACGGTACCCAACACACCCACACCCATACGAGTGGGGTTGGAAGCCAACCACACCAGACGCGGCCACACCTGCTTAACAGTGGGCTCAATATGCAGCCAAATCCAGCTGCGCAGCTGCGGCACCGCCAAAGCCACCGCAGCCACCACTACCGCCACCACTACCGCCACCAGCACCCAGCCAGAAGGCAGCGACAAGCCAGAAGAAGTACCGGTGGTAGCCGCCAAAAATACCCAGCAGCACCACAGTCACCACAAACTGGGAAACCTGCACCAACGCCACGGTGGCCACACCCACCGCCGTCGGCACCCCCTTACGGTTAAGGAAACGCAAGTTCATAGCCGCCCCACCCACACCGGCCGGAGCCACCAGCGCCACCACAGAAGAAGCAAAATGCACCTCGGTAGCCCGAATCAAACCCAGCTTGTTGGGGGTGAAAGCCACCAGCGTCATACCGGCGCCCACATAGGTGGCCAGCGAGAACATCAGCGCCGCCAAGAACCACCAGAAATTAGCTTGCTCAACCGCCGCAGAAATCTGGGTGAAGTTCATCTGGCCCAGCACCGTCCACAGCGCCACCACACCCACAATCGCCATGAAAATAGTGCGGGCAGAGAAACGGTTAATCTTGGCAGGTTCAGCCTGGGCCGTAGGCACCAACGCCACCAGTGCATCACGCAGCTCCTGCAAAATCTTGCCGCGTCGGCCCATAGCGGCACGGGTAGAGCGCGGCAACACCACCTTTTGCAACATCGGCGCGATAGAAGCTACCTGATCGCGATCCAGCACCCGCGAGGCTGAGGCAATGGCCCGCTCCACTCCCACATTTAGAGCCACTAGGGCCAGGGTTTGGGCTAGGTCCATGCGGCGCGAGAGCTCAGAGGAAGCCAGTTCGCCGTCATCCCAGTCGGTTAGCCAAATATGGTCGCCAGCATCCACCAGCACACTTTGATCGCTGATGGCGCGGTGGGCTAGGCCAACCGTGTGGGCGCGGCGCAGCTGAGTCCACAAATCCAGCAAAGTGTCGTCAGAGATTTGGTCGCCTAACTGCCCAAATGAGCGCGGAGAGACAATATGCTCGGTGACCAGCAGCATTGATTCTTCTGCCTCAGCCACGCCCAGAATTTGCGGGGAGCGCACGGCCCGACTGCGCGCCATCTGGTTCATCATCACCGTGTTTTCTGCACTGGCGCGTACCGAATAGTTTTTCGCTGGGGCCAGGCCGCGCGTGCGTAGGGTGTCCCAGGCGGTGGATAGGAAGCCCACCACGTGCGTGTCAGTGTCCATTACGCTCAGGTCATAGCGTTTGCCGTCTTGGTCCCACACGGCGTAGATACGGTGAATATCTTCGCTTTGGGATTGCCACAGTTCTTCGGCTAGTTCCAGCTCGTGGGCGCAGTTGTAGTCGGGTAGGGGGGTAAGTTTTTCGTCATTGCCGGCTGGGGCTAGGGTTTGGGGGGTTTCAGTTTCGACGACGGCGCCGTCGTCTTGGGTGGAAACGATCGGGTTTTCACGTACTTTCTCGGTGTAACCAAGCTGGGAGTCGGTACGTACCTGCCAGGCTTGCAGGGGGGCTTGACGCGAGTTTAGACGCACCACCTTGACAGCGTCCACACCGCAGCGGCGCAGGCCGCGCGCCAAAGCCACCCCAGTGGCGTTTTCGCTGGCCACACCCATAATGTAAAGCACTAAGTAGCTGGCGATAAGACCCAACAACACTGAGGCCACCGCTGCCAGCAGGGTAATAGCTGAGCGCAGCACCGAAACACCCACCACAATTCCCAGCAGCCACCAGGAAGTTTTCACCAGCTTGGATTGGTGTTTACCGGAAGCCAAAATAACTGCAGCCAAGGCAGCATAGGTGGGTGAGAGAATCTCGTAGGTGTTTAGGTTGCGGTAGGAGATCATGCCGTTGTGCACCTGGTTAAACACCGGCAGCTGCAACAGGTATGTGAACAGTGCAGACAGCAGATAAGCACTGATTAGGGCGATCAGGGCTTGGCCTGAGCGCCACCAGTCCTTATGCAGCAAAGCGCGCCCCATCAACGCTAGGGGCAGAGCTAAAGTGACGATACCTTCAAAGGCTTGCAGCGGGAACACCAGCACCCGGCGCAGCAGCTGGGAAAAGACGGTCTGTACGTCATAAATGACAGCGGTGGTGGTTGCCTGGGCGAACACAGCCAGTAGAAAAACCGTTACTAGACCTAGCGCGCAGACACCGGCAAATAGTAGGTCGCGGGTGCGGTGTTCGCGCCGCTCTAGGGTGTCAACCAAGGTTAGGGTGCTGGTTTCCACCAAAGTTGGCTGTGGTTCCGCCTGGGAGGTGGTGCCTACTCGGGGAAACCAACTGGGCGGGCCGAGTTGGCGGCCTCAGCCGGGGCGCTGGGTTTTTCGACGGCGGTAGCTACCCGGCTATCCGGGGTGGCGGCAGGGCTACCGGCCGCAGATTGATCTGGCGCTTGGGTCATGGGGCTAGTCTATGAAACTGGGCCTTATATCCCCACATATCCCCCGCTAAATAGCGAAGCTCATTAGGGATATTCTATTTTGTCCGCTGCACCTTCCAAGACACTATCTAGTGTGCATAACAAAGCGCGCACCCGGGCTAGCAGCCCAAAGTGCGCGCTTTAATTCGAAGTAGCCAGACTATTCTATGTCACTTCATAGTGTCAGATCACTTCACGCGGCGCAGTCGCAGCGAGTTAGACACTACGATCACGCTACTCATAGCCATAGTGGCCCCGGCGATCATGGGGTTGAGCAAACCCGCCATGGCCAGCGGAATTGCGGCCACGTTATAGGCGAAAGCCCAGAACAGGTTCTGCTTAATGATGCGCAGCGTAGCGCGCGAAACCTTGATAGCAGCCACAACTGCCTCCAGGTCGGCACGCACCAGCGTGATGTCAGCGGCCTCAATGGCCACATCTGAACCGGTACCCATGGCCATACCCAAACCGGCAGCACCTGCCTGGGCTAGAGCGGCGGCGTCGTTAACACCGTCACCCACCATGGCCACATTAGCCCCCTCACCTTGCAGGCGAGCCACCACGTCGCGTTTATCCTCGGGCAGCACCTGGGCGATTACGTCATCAATACCCACCTGGGCGGCGATGAACTTGGCGGCGCGCTCATTGTCACCGGTGAGCAGGATGGGACGCAGCCCCATGGCTTTGAGCTCACTAATGGCTTTGGCGGTGGTGGGTTTGGGCTCGTCACGCACAGCTAGGGCGGCACGCAGGCGCAATGATTTTGGATCCGGCCCTGAGGCCACTAGCACCACGGTGGCGCCGGTGTCTTCTAGGGCGCGCACTTGGGCTTCTGCTTGTTCGCTCAGGCTTACGCCCTGCTGGCTCAGCCAAGTGGCTTTACCGACGACGGCGTAAGTGACCTGGCCCGCTGCGTGGACTACCGTGGCACTGACCCCACGACCAGCATGGTTGGTGAACTCGCTGATCTGGGGCGCCTGGACGCCGTCTAGTTGTGTGCCCGCCACAATAGCGCGGGCTACTGGGTGTTCAGAGGGAATCTCTAGCGCCTGGGCCAGGGCCAGGGTTTGCAGCTGGGCTGGGCTTAGGGTGGCACCCTCCCCCAAGTCCACAACCGTGGCGCCGTCGCTAGCAGCACCGGCCTGAGCACCAGCGCCGCCAGCGTCACTTACCTCGGCGGCGTCGTCGAAAAACACCGCCTGAGCCAGGTGCATTACCCCCGTGGTGACCGTACCGGTCTTATCCAGCACCACCGTGTCAATGCGGCGGGTAGATTCAAGCACCTCCGGGCCACGAATAACCACGCCCAACTGGGCGGCGCGGCCAGTACCCACCAGCAGGGCGGTAGGCGTAGCCAAACCCAAGGCGCAGGGGCAGGCAATTACCAGCACCGCCACTGCCGCTGTAATCGCGGCCTGGGCGTTGTGGCCGGTAGCCAGCCAACCTAGGAAAGTTAAAGCAGCCAGAGCTAAAACCGTGGGCACAAACACCGAACTGACCCGGTCAGCCAGGCGCTGCACCGGCGCCTTTTCCGCCTGGGCGGCAGTAACCACCTGGGCGATACGCGAAAGTGTGGTGCCCGCACCCACCCGGGTAGCGCGCACAACCAACGTGCCCGAAGTATTCACGGTGGCGCCGGTAACCTCGTCACCTGCACTTACATCCACCGGCAAAGATTCACCGGTCAGCAAGGAAGCATCAATGGCGCTGTGACCCTCAACCACCACGCCGTCAGTGGCAATTTTTTCGCCCGGACGCACCCGGAAACGATCGCCCACCTGCAGGCGGTCAATCGGAATTTCCGTAACCGAGCCGTCAGCGTTAACCCGCGCAGCAGTTTTGGCGCCCAGCTGCAAAAGCTTACGCAGCGAGTCACCCGAGCGGTGACGCACCCGCGCCTCCGCCAAACGCCCTGTGAGCAGGAAAGTCACGATCCAGGCGGCAGACTCAAAATACATGTGGGCGTGCTCGCTTTGGGCGCGCGGAATGAACTCCATGCTCATGCGCATACCCAGCATGCCGGCGCCCCCAAAAATCAGCGCCCACAGGCTCCACAAGGTGGCGGTAATAACCCCCAGGGAAACCAGGGTGTCCATGGTGGTGGAGCCGTGGCGCAGGTTAGTGAAAGCAGCCTTGTGGAAAGGCCAAGCACACCAAGTCACCACCGGCAGGGCCAGTGCGGCCACAACCCACTGCCAGCCATAGAACTGAGCGGCGCTGACCATGGAGATCACCATCAGCGGCACTGATAGCGTGGCCGCCACGATCAGGCGACGGCGCAGGTCAGCGGCGTGGGCCAGGTGGCGGGCTTCCTGCTTGCGCATAGCCTCGACGGCGCCGTCCTCCACCTTAGTCACAGTGGCGCTGTAACCAGCTTTTTCCACCACGGCCACCAGCTGCTGTGGGTCTACTGGGGCGCTTAGCTCAACGTGGGCTGATTCGGTAGCCAGGTTAACTGAGGCGTTAACGCCAGCCACTTTGTTCAGTTTTTTCTCCACGCGCGCCACGCAGGAGGCACACGTCATCCCACCCACGCTCAAATCTACGCTGCCGTGACTGGTGCTAGTTGAGGTGGTTTCTTGGATATCAGTCATTATTTAAGACGCCCGCCTCACTCGTCGCGTTCGATGGCTTCCAGGGTGTAGTTGCCGGCTTCGTCAACGGCGTCGGCCAGGGCCTGGTCGTCTAGTGCACGTCAGAAACCACCATTACGTCAGAGACGCCACCCTTGTTCAGGATTACTGAAACGTTCTTGACACCCTCAACCTCTTCTAGCTCTTCACTCACGTGACGCACGCAGTTAGAGCAGGTCAGGCCTGAAACCTTGAGGACGGTGGTGCGGTCGATGTTTTCAGCCATTTTCTTCTCCTAAATGTGTTGCCTACCCAGCCACAACGCAGCTGGCAGCTATGAATATGGGCTAGCCGGCCTGTAGACAGCTTTAAAACTGTCCCCCAAGCACGACTAGCCCAACCGGGATATGCCCCGAATTATTCCTAGTTAATCCTCTAGGTGGCGCACCAAACTTTCAGCCAAGCCCACGTAGGTGCCCGGGGTTAGCGCCAGCAGGCGAGCTTCGACGTCGGCAGGCATACCCAACCCAGCGATAAAGTCACGCATAGCCTGGCCGGTAACCCGCTTGCCACGGGTCAGTTCCTTTAGGCGCTCGTAGGGGTCAGCCATGCCGGTGGCGCCAGCGACGGCGGCCGCGCGCATAGCCTGCTGCACCGGTTCACCCAGCACCTCCCAGGTGGCGTCTAGGTCTTCAGCCAGGCGGCGCTCATCCACATCCAGGCCGCCCAGGCCCCCGCGCACATTAGAGATAGCCAGCAGCGAGTGGCCCAGGGCCACGCCCACATTACGCTGGGTGGTGGAGTCGGTCAGGTCGCGCTGTAGGCGGCTGGTTACCAGGGTGGCCGCTAGGGAATCTAGTAGCGCACAGGAAATCTCAAAGTTGGCTTCACCGTTTTCGAAACGAATCGGGTTGACCTTGTGCGGCATGGTGGAGGAACCAGTGGAGCCCTGGGCGCTTAGACGCTGGTGGAAGTAGCCCAAAGAAATGTAGGTCCACACGTCGGTGGCCAGGTTGTGGGCAATACGGTTGTAGCGGGCCACGTCGCTGTACAGCTCAGCCTGCCAGTCGTGGGATTCAATCTGGGTGGTTAGCGGGTTCCAGATCAGGCCCAGGTGCTCCACGAAACCGCGCGAAACAGCCTCCCAGTCAGCTCCCGGCACGGAAACCACGTGAGCGCCGTAGGTGCCGGTGGCGCCGTTGATCTTACCCAGGTATTCGGTGCCCTCAATGCGGCGCAGCTGGCGGCCCAGGCGCCAAGCCAATACAGCCAGTTCCTTACCAAAAGTGGAGGGGGGTGGCCGGCTGACCGTGGGTGCGACACAGCATGGGCACAGCCTTGTACTGGCGAGCCATTTCGCTGAGGTCATCCACCAGGCCCTGGGCGGCCGGCAGCCACACCTGTTTGATAGCTGAGCGGATGGTTAGGGCGTAGGCCAGGTTGTTGATGTCTTCGCTGGTGCAGAAAATGTGCACAATTTCGTGCACCTGGGGCAGTACCGTGTCTTGGCCCAGTACCTGGGGGGCGGCGTCTAGGCGACGCTTGAGCAGGTACTCGACAGCTTTCACGTCGTGGCGGGTGACTGCCTCAATTTCAGCCAGTTCATCAATTTCGGCGCGGCCAAAGCTGGAAACAATACCGCGCAGGTACTCCTTCTCAGCGGCAGAGAACTTGGGGGCGCCCGGCAAAACCTCGTTATCGGTGAGGTAAATCAGCCATTCAACTTCCACATGCACGCGAGCGCGGTTCAAAGCAGCTTCAGACAGGTGGTCTACCAGCGGCGAGGCGGCGGCGCGGTAGCGTCCGTCCAACACTCCCAGAGCCAGTGGCGGGTTTACCTCAGCTAGGTTTACACGGGATAGGGGCAGGTCAGCAGTCTCAGCACAACTCATGCGCTAATTGTCTCAGCTGACCTGCCCCCAACACCAGAGGCCCGGTTTAACGTGGTTTTAGGCCACTTTTTCGCCGGGCTGGCGGCTTAGGCGCGGGTGCGTAACGGATTGGCTCGTCCGTAACGGGTGCGCCATCGGTTTTAGTGACGGTGCAGGTAGTCGCGTAGTTTGCCAGAGCGCAGCGCCCCACCGGCGGCCACTAGCCCCCCGGCTACCAGCACTAATCCTCCGGCCACACCGGTAACCGCCAGCGAGCCGTGGCGCGAGCCGCCACTGTTACCAGCAAAAGCTACCTTCCCTGAACCCTTTGAGGAGGGTAGCGGTGAGGGCTTTAGCGCCGCCCTGCCGGTAGGCATGGGGCTGGCACTAGGCATGGGGCTGGCGCTGGGCACAGCGCTAGCCGTAGGCGCGGCGGTGGGGCTGGGTGCAGTGGTGGGCACAGCAGTAGGCGCAGCGGTCGGCGTGGCAGTGGGCGACGCCGTCGGGGCCGGGGTGGGGCTTTGCGTAGGCTGCTCGGTGGGCTGCGGGGTGGGAGCAGCCGGCAGCATCCGGCGCTTACCTAGGTTCTGGTCGAAGCGAGTTACCGGGTAGGTGACCTGACTGTCGCCCTGGGTGTAGGTCAGCGTCAGCTTGGCATCCAGGTAGCCCTGCTTGGCTTCCTGCTCGTTTACCACATAGCCGCTGGTGAAGCACCACATGGTCTTGCCGGGCTCAATGTCGCCGCTGCAAGATTCAATTTCGGTGCCCTCGGGCCCCTTGGCGCTATCGATGTGCAGGGTCTTATTGGTGTTGTTGACGATGGTCCAGTGGAAGGGCAGCTTTTCGCCGGCCTGGTAGGGCTTAGCCACGATGTCGCGGGTGTAGTCGCTGCGCTCGCCGGCCACGGTCAGTGCGATCAGCTCAGGGGCGGTGAGTTTGAGCTCCACCGAGCCGCGCAGGGTGTACTGGCCTGCCTCCAAGGTGGCATCCACATTGTAGGTGTCAGCCACAATATCCTTAGTGGCGGTGACCTTGACGTTTACGGTGGCCGACTCGCCAGGCTTTAGTGCCGGGGTGGCTACCAGCTCGCTGCTGACGTTTTCGGGCAGGCCGGTTAGGCGCATGGACCCAGCCGGTAGGGCGACGTCGTCGTCATTGCGGATAGTGACGCTTACGCTGGTACTTTCCCCGGCCCCCAAGCTGACGCTAGCGGGAGCGAAGTTGGCGCAGAATGGCTTTAGCCACTCGCGCCCGAAGGTGCCTACGCGGATTTCCTTGTCGGTTTTAGTTTCATAGGCGACGGCGAAAGTGCCGTCCTTGAGGGCGGTCACCGAGGAATAGGCGTGCGGGCCGTAGTGGTAGACGCGGCTAACAGGCCAGGTGGCGCCGTTGTCGCAGGAGTAGCGCACGTTACCGGTGATGCGGTTGATCCACTGGCCTTTACGGTCAACATCTATCTGCCAGTTGTAGGGGCTGTTGTTGGCGTTGGTGAACAGCAGCTCCTTGGCGGCCTTGCCGCTGGTGGCCTGGGGGTTCATGCGGGTGATGCCGGCGTTTACTTCCGGGTCTACCAGGGCAGTGTCTAGGTACTGGTTCTTCCAGTTGACGCCGCCGTCGTCAGAAATAGCGACCAGGCGCCCCACCCCGTCACCCCAGTTGCGTGAGTTGAGCATGAGGCGGCCATCGCTTAACTCAACCACCTTGTTTTCGTTGAAGCTATTGCCGATGCGGTTACCGGCGTGCCAGGTGGCGCCGTGGTCGTCAGAGTAAACCGAGTAGGCGTAACCGTTGTGGGCTGAGTCAGTGCCGATATATTGCTGCACCAGACGCCCGGCGTATTTGCCGTGCTTGATTTGAATACCGTTACCGGAGGTGGCGAAGGTGCCAGTGATGCCCTTGGGTTTAACCACATTAGTGATCAGGCGGTGGGTCCAGGTTTTGCCGTTGTCGGTGGAGGTGGAAACCTCAGCGCTCATAACGTTGCGGGCGGCGTCGTCGTCAGAGTCAACGGACTGGAAGAAACCCGCATCCTTAGAGTAGACGTGGAAGTTGAACAAAATGTTCTTTTCCGCGTCATACACATACGAGGGGTCTGAATAGCCCTGCTTTTGGGCGCCGGGAACGCCCGCGTGGATGACGGTTTGTTCACCCCAAGTACGCCCACCATCGGTGGAGCGGCGCTGCAAAATGGAGTTGGGGTTGGGGGCGTCCCTCAGGCTGGGGCGCCCGTCATAGGAAACTACTAGATCACCGTTGTTTAGCTGCACGATTGAGGGGATGCGGTAAACCGGGAATTTACCGTCACCGCCATTGGCAACTGCTTGCGAGGTGAAATCCTGGCCAGACTCGGTGGCAGTTACGCCAGGGGTTAAAACTACACCGGTAAACGATAAGGTCAGTGCAGCCAGTGCGGCTGCGGTTTTAGCGTGGACACCCTTTGGGGACACGGGAACTCCTTCATTGGCGCTCAGGGGAGCTAGTGCGGGTCTGCGCACATCGCTGTTGTGATTGTAAGCTTAACTGCGCGAAATTGTTACATAATGTGATTTTTTTGTTAGCTTTTGCGTCAGTTTCGCTCTTGAGTGGCGGTGCCGGTGGCTTTTTTCTTGGGGCGACGGCGGCTTCTTGCGCGGGGCCGACGGCGCCGTCGTCGTCAAAAACCAAGCCGGCGCCGTCGTCGTGGCTGTAAAGCGAGGCAGCGCCGTCGAGCCCAAACCAAAGCACGCACAACCCACCCTTAGCTGAGCGCGTGCACCGCGCCAAAAGCGCACAAGCTTGTTAGGCCTAAAAGCAGCTTGGCAAAATATAGGCGTGGCTGTAGCTATACCTTCTTCTGCGCGGGCGCTGCTTGAGCACCTGCCACCTAAGGTGGCCACCCGCATCAGTGAGACTGTGGCTATCGCCAACCTAATTCGCTTAATTGCGCGTTTGGAGGCGGCGCGGGCCACCGTCCTACTAACGCTGACTTTTTTACTGGCCATAACCCTGGGCATTAACAACCACTCACTTTTACCCTTCCGGGTTGGGCCATTTTGCTCCCTAGCGTTATGCCTGATCAGCGCCTATTGGGGCGGCAAAATCATTACTCAGCACACGCGCGTGGCCTACGACAACGGCACTGACGCACTGGTTCGCACCGACGCCCTAACCCCCACCGCCTCAGCTGCAGCCGCCCAAACCGCCATGGAAATTTCGCAAATGCTAATTTCCGGGATGCTGTTTGCGGGCGTAATGCTGGGCACGCTACCTCACATGCAATTTCAAAAAGCCAGTTGGCTGGCTGTGGGCGTGGTGGTGATGGGTTCACTGACCTCTTCACTCGCGTTACTGTGGGCAGTGATTTGGCCGCATGCGCCGCGCCGCTGGATGCAGATAGTTAACGCACTTATCGGCACTTGGATTTGCGTGATGTGGTGGTCTGGGCCGCTGGCTGCACTCATGCACCACAAACCTGACATGCTGCTGGGCTGGCTTAACCAGTACAGTTTCTTTTCTGATGATCCCACCTGGCCGGTAGTCATTTACGGCTTTATGGCTGAAGGCATCTCCTATGTGGCCCCATATATGCTGCGTAAAAGTGCCGCCTGGAATAACCCTTCGGCAGCCCTGCGCCAAGCCATGGAGATCACCGGGCCGCGCTGGGCCGGGCCGGGGGCTGTGGCCCTAACCCAGGAGGCGCAGCTATGGCCGCAGCTGACTGTGGCGCAAACCTTTGAAACCCTTGATGGCCTGCGCGGTTTCACTGAGCCGCCGCCCCACCGTGAGCAGATGCTGCAAGCGTGTAAAACTCTTTTGCCCCCACCCAATAAATTTATTGACGAGTGCACCTTTAGCGAGCGTGAACTGGTGTTATTGGTGTGGGCGCTGAGCCAAGAGGCAGATCTGATTCTGATTCACCGCCATGAGAGCTATCAGCTTTTGCCGCGTTCTATACAGATTGTGTGCCGACAACTGGTTAAGCAGCGTATGGCTGAAGGGGTGCGTTTTGACTTCTCCCCCGCCTACGACGACGACCTGCTGAGGCTAATCCGCTCGGGCCAGTAGTAATCTGCCAGATTCCCTAAAACTGCATCTACAGCCATACTGGCGCCACTGCGCTCGCTTTGTGCGAGTTACCTTTACGAGTTCTACTCACGAATTAATGCACCGGTGGGGAACTTTTTTACCCCAACAACCTTATCCACACCCCTAAAGCGGCCCCTTGACTTAGCGCCTTAGCGTTTAGCCATGAGTAACTTACATTACGTTAGGCAGCTGGTCCTAAGCGCTAAAAGCCAGGTGCCAACCATTCCCAACCAGTGGCGTGGTAGCGCGGCGCAAGCCGCTGGTCAGTCTTTAGCGCAACTAAGCGCCGCCATAAACGTGCTGATCGGCGCCGTCGACAATGACATTCAGGCACTAAGCACCCCAAGCTAGGTCTAGTCATGGGCGACATTGTCTACGTTTCTGGGCCCGATAAGAATCTGCATGTGGATCCGCAGGTGCTGATGAGGCTTAAACGGCAGGTTATGAAAGTCCACTCACTGCTGGAACAAGCCAACAATGCCTATAAGGTGGCTCGCACAGAACCCAATCCTGGGGTGCTGGAACTACCGCGTATGCCGCTACAACCCCCGCCATTATTTCCTCAACCCCCGCCCAAGCAGCTGCCCCCTGGGCTGGATGCGGCCACAACCAGGGCTTTAAAAACCTGCATCAGTCAGTGTGAAACTAACGCTGACGCCCTACAGGTGGGCTATAACCTCTACACCAATGCCGAGATTAAAGCCCAGGCATCGTGGAAATTAGAGGGGCTTAAACGCGCCAATCCTGTCTCTATGGCTAAGCGTAAGAGGAACAATTTTCTAACTGAAACTGCGGTACGTGCCGAGCTACATAAGTACGGCCTAGATAACCCTAAAACTCTGCAGAAAAAACTTAAAGAGTTGGGAGTAAATATTGATTTAGAGGACGCTAAAGCTATTTATCAGATAGTGGTATTGCTGGTTCGTAGTGGCTATGGGGGCTGGTTAATTAGTGAAGTACCTGCTCTAATTACTATTTATAAAGCTAGCCCCAGCCTTGGCGTATTTCTGCAGGCAGCTATGGTTTATGCTGGAGCTTTTTTGGGGCCTGAAGCTAAACTATCCTTGTGTGGAGCAAAGGCGCAGCTAACTTATGGACTTGCAGGTGGCAATAAGATTTATTGGCGTGGTAAATGGGTTGACCCCAGAGAGCTTAGCGATGTTGAGGCAACCAACTACTACTTGGCTTATCTAGCTGGCGGGAAAAAGAATTACCGACTCACCCTGATCAGCGACGGCCTGCACATGGACATGCCCTCTCCCGCTATGGGGCCACTCAGTTTCTCTTTCAGCTCTAGCTTGGGCGCTGAGCTAGCTGCCGCCGTGTTGGCAGGTATAGCAAAAACTACTACCGGGGTAGGCCAGGCCAGTCAGGTCAAATTTAAGCCGTTAACCAGTAAATATGACGGCTCGGTGGCCGACACTATTAATTACTGCGATCACATAAATTCTTCTGATCCGCAAACTGGAGCTTTTTCTATCATTAAAACCACCTATTCTGATGGAACCTGCTCCTACCAGGTGATTTTGCCGGGCACACAACAGTGGACTGCAGGCAAGTCGAACCCTCAGGATCTACTAACTAACTTGCAGGCTAACGCCGGTGCCAGTGACGACTACTCGCAGCTGGTGGTTGCCGCCATGACTAAGGCCGGCATTAAAAGCACTGATCCGGTATGCATTTATGGCCACTCCCAGGGTGGGATTGTGGCCACGAACTAACCGCTAATGCGCAGGTAAGGGCACGTTTCAATATTGTGGCTACAGCTACCGCCGGTAGCCCTACCGGCAACAGCGTAATTCCGTCAGGTACACAGTATTTGAGCATGGAAAACGCCGACGACGTTGTGCCCAGCCTGGATGGCAAAGCGCCGGTTAGCGCCCCTAACCGTACCAATGTGGTCACTGTTCACCAAGGCAATGACCAGCACGATCAGCGTGTCTATGCGCGTTCAGCTAAGCAGTTACCTAATGAGCCAGGCGCGCAAACCTTTAATAGGGCTTGGAACCAGGATGCGGGTAAAACTGTGGTTTCGCGTGAGCAAGCCACTTTCCAAATTAAACGCACCCCGGTAGCAGAACCTGCCCCCAGGCCTTCACCGCAGCCAACCCCCAGTCCTTCACCACAGCCAGCACCCACCCCACGTCAGGCGCCAAGCCAACCACACACTCCACCACAGGCGACGCCAAGCCAACCTACAGAGCCAAGCAGGCCCGGCTCGCAGCCTTCACCAAGTCCCGGCCCAAGTCCCAGCCCTGGCCCACAGCCTAAACCTTCACCAAGCCCCAGCCCCACTACGGGGCCTAGCCCAAACAAGCCGACGCCGCACTAGGGGCGACGTCGGGCAATAAAGCATATTCAGTTATCGAGGCAGATTTAAGGCAGGAAAATGGCCATAATCATAACGATACTAATGATGATTTCGCTGACCCCAACCACGCGGGGGCGAATCACCTTGGCGCGCTTGCGTACCCTCTGGCGCTGCATAAGCGGTAGCACTAGGGCGCGCGCAGTTAGCACCACCCACAGGGCCAGGTTAGTCCAGCCAATCAGGCCGGCGCTGGCCGCATATGCCACCAGAGCCAGCCCCACCAGGTGGAAGCCAAAGCTAAGGCAGATCATGGCGAGCTTGCCTCGGCCACGAATCATGGCTTTTACGTAAGGTACAGTGCCCACGAAATAGCCGCTGACCAGGGCGGTAACCAACCAGGCCCAGTGCCAGCCGGTTAGGTTTTGAGGCCCCCCAAAGCTTTCTAGGGTGCTGGCGCCCTTCTCTACGCCTAGGAACCCGCCCGCGCCGCCAGTGGCGACGTCGTAGCTGACGGCGGTCATTAGCGTGGCCGCAAGCGTAGTAGTAACGCCGCTAAGCAGCGAGCGCTCTTTACCTATGCGCACCTGCCACAGTGCCAGCGCCAGTAGCGGGGCGAAAACTGGGGCCCAGCGGAGCAGGTAGGGGGCGCTGATCAGGCTCGCCAAACCAGCCACAGCGCAGATAGCCGAATACCAGAGCATGGGCACCAGTAGCAGCAGACGCTTAGCTTCTGAGCGGGTGCGTAGCCACTGGGTCCAAGCCCAGAACGCAAAATAGCCCAGCCAGAAAGCTGGCCAGATCAGGAGGTAATGCCATGACCAACCCCCAATAAATGCGCCCACTAGGGGCGGAATGATTAGCATCCCCCAGGCGCCATGCTGGTTAGGTACCCAGGCTCGGGTGCTGGGCCGACGCCTAATTTGCTCAGCGGTAGGGCGGCGTCCAGAGCGTTCTTGCGCACCCTGCTGTGCAGCAGCTGAGGCAGCGCCAATGGGCTGTCCGGTGGCTAGCAATACGTCATCTTCCGAGCCTGGCAGTGACTGTTGGAAGGGTACAGAGCTAATGGCCTCGTCAGCGGTGATGTCACTATCTGGGTCTTGATACTCCACCTTTGGCACGCTGGAGCTGGGGCGCGTTTGGCTAACTCCAGCTGACGCGGCTGGCAGCTTGGTACCCGCGTCAGGGCTGGCAGCGGAGGGTGCTGAAGACGTAGAGCTCATGGCTTTATTCTAGGGAAAAGCCTTAGATATTTAGCTGACACGGTGTAGCAGTCTGTTCGCGCTTGCCATAACTGGGCCGCAAACAAACTGAGGCCGGGCTGACACGGTCACGTCGCAAGCAAAGTAGCCCTAGAGCATAAACAAACTGGGGCCGGGCACTAATGCACCCGACCCCAGCTAGTTAAGCGAGATTAGTTGGCTAGCGCTGCGCTAACCACCTTCTTGGCTTCCTTCTGAACTTCCTTCAGGTGGTCTTCGCCCAGGAAGGACTCGGCGTAAATCTTGTACACGTCCTCAGTGCCAGAGGGGCGGGCCGCGAACCAAGCGTCCTTGGTGGTGACCTTCAGGCCGCCGATGGGCGCGTCGTTACCGGGGGCGCGCACCAGGCGCTGCTCGATGGGCTCGCCAGCTAGCTCGGTGGCGGTGACGTCTTCGGGAGAAAGTGCGGCCAGCTTGGCCTTTTCTTCCTTGGTGGCGGCAGCGTCAATACGGGCGTAGGCCGAAGCGCCGAAGCGCTCTACCTGCTCAAGGTGTAGCTGCGAGGGGCTCTTGCCGGTGACGGCGATGATCTCGCTTGCCAGCAGGGCCAGGATGAGGCCGTCCTTGTCGGTGGTCCACACGCCGCCGTCGAAACGCAGGAAGGAAGCTCCCGCGCTTTCCTCACCGCCGAAGCCCACAGAGCCGTCTAGCAGGCCGGGCACGAAGTGCTTGAAGCCTACGGGCACCTCCACCAGCTTGCGGCCAATGGATGCCACCACGCGGTCGATCAGACTGGAGGAAACCAGGGTCTTGCCTACGGCGCAGTTTTCGCCCCAGCCGGGACGGTGAGTGAACAGGTACTCGATGGCCACAGCCAGGAAGTGGTTGGGGTTCATTAGGCCGTCGGGGGTGACGATGCCGTGACGGTCAGAGTCGGCGTCGTTACCGGTGGCGACGTCGTAGGGGGTGGCGCCAGAAGCGTCGGGGGTCATGGCGTTACGCAGGGAGGCCATGGCGTAGGGCGAGGAGCAGTCCATGCGGATCTTGCCGTCCCAGTCCAGGGTCATGAAGGACCAGGCGGGGTCTACCTTGGGGTTGACCACGGTGAGGTTGAGGCCGTAACGCTTGCCGATCTCAGCCCAGTATTCAACCGAGGCGCCACCTAGCGGGTCTGCACCGATGCGCACGCCAGCCTTGCGGATAGCCTCCATGTCAACCACGTTGGCCAGGTCAGCTACGTACAGCTCACGGTAGTCGTGACGGATTACCAGCTCACTCTTGAGGGCCTCGTCGATAGGCACGCGCGGCACGTTGCGCCAGGCGCCGTCCACTAGTAGTTCGTTGGCGCGGTTAGCAATCCAACCAGTGGCGTCGGAGCCGGCAGGGCCACCGGTGGGCGGGTTGTACTTGAAACCACCATCGCGCGGAGGGTTGTGGCTGGGGGTGACGACAATACCGTCAGCTAGGCCGGGGCCGGAGGTGCGTACGCCCTCGGGGGTGCCAGCGCCGTTAGCTACCAGGATGGAGTGGGAAACGGCCGGGGTGGGGGTGTAGGAGTCGCGAGAGTCGATAGCGACCTTCACGCCGGCGCCTACCAGCACCTCGACGGCGGAGCGCCAGGCCGGTAGTGATAGGGCGTGAGTGTCGCGGCCCAGGTAGAGCACACCGTCGGTGCCCTGGGAGGCGCGGTACTCAACGATTGCGGCGGTGGTTGCCACAATGTGGGCTTCGTTGAAAGCAGTGTCTAAGGAGGAGCCACGGTGACCGGAGGTGCCGAAAACTACGCGCTGAGCAGGTACGGCAGGGTCCGGTACCAGGTCGTAGTAGGCCTGGCGAACTTCTTCGACATTGATGAGATCTTCAGATAAGGCGGGTTGGCCAGCTCGTTCATGCATGTCTGTAGTGTGGCACAGCTTACCCACAAAAATCACCCCATCAAATGCAAATACTCACAAATACAGGCAAAATCATCCCTTCCCTATGATTTTTCCATGGGGTTTTATAGGCAACGGACGAAATGTCAGTTTTTGTGCGGCCCATACTGGCGCACCCATACCAACACCACACGCCCCGCGCCCACACACCGCCACCGTCACCCACTGCCAGGCTTGATGCCACCCCCGGCACACTCCTGTCCCCCCTCACGCCGGCACACCCGACCTGACAACCTTGCGCACCCCGCGCCGCAATACCCAGCCCCAACGCCCCAAACTAGAGCCACCCCAAACTAGGATGGACCTATAGGCACCAAGCCAATCTAGGAGGTCCCATGCCCACCGCAATTTCCACCCCTAACGCCCCCGCCGCCGTCGGCCCCTACTCTCAGGCCGTTTCCACTGGCGACGACGCCGGCGCCCAGGTTTTCATTTCCGGCCAGATTCCCCTAGTTCCGGCCACGGGACAGCTGGTCGAGGGCGACATCCAGGCCCAGGCACGCCAGAGCCTGACCAACATCGGCGAGATCCTAAAGGCTGCCAGCCTGAGCTTTGCCGACGTAGTTAAAACCACCGTGCTACTGGCGGACATCAACGACTTTGTGGCGGTTAACGAGGTGTATGCCCAGTTCTTCACTGGTCCGGTCCTGCCCGCGCGCGCAGCTTTCGGCGTGGCCGCGCTACCTAAGGGGGCCCGCGTGGAGATTGAGGCCATCGCGGTTCGCCCCTGATCAGCGCACTTTTGGAGGTTGCAGGGTTTCTCGACGTAGTCATAGCTACCCGCAAACACTTAACGGTCCGGTCGGCTAATGTCTACCGAACCACTTTTATGCCCAAAGTCCCAGAATCCGCTAGACAGTTGAAAGTTAAACAACCTAGACTCAAGTTATCGCAGTACGGTCCAGCTCAAAGCCAAATTTTCAGCCAGGCCGCCTGCCCTCAAACTTTCAATCTTCTAGACAGTGTCCAAATACTTAAAGGAGCACATCATGACCAAGATCGGTATTGTCGTCGGTTCCGTCCGCGAGGGTCGCGTAGGTGACCAGATCGGCAACTGGATCCTGGAGCAGGCCCGCGCCGCCCACCCCGAGGCCGAGTTCACCGTAATTGACCTGAAGGACTACGACCTGCCCATGTTCGACGGCCCGGTTGCCCCCATGGTTCTGGGCGGCAAGTATGACAACGACGCCGTCGCCGCCTGGGCCAAGGCTCTAGACGAGCAGGACGGCTTCATTTTCGTAACCAGCGAGTACAACCACACCATCCCCGGCGCCTTCAAGAACGCCGTCGACTCCATCAGCCCCGAGCTAATCGGCAAGGCTGTGGCTTTCGTGGGTTACTCCTGGGACGGCGCCATCCGCGCTGTTGAGCAGTGGCGCACCCTATCCGCACAGTTCGACATGTACGATATCCGCGCCCAGCTAGCCCTAACCTTCCCCATGGACTTTGAGGGCACCGACACCTTCGCCCCCAACGAGCGCCGCAACGGCGAGCTAGAGGCCCTGCTCTCCCGCCTGATCGAGGTCAGCGCCAAGCTCGCTGCCTGAGCACCAAGCTCGCTGCCTGAGCCCAGCATCAATCTGAGCCCAGCATCCGCCCGAAAGCCGCGCTAGCTACCTAAGCCCAGCTCACTTCGCTTTAACGGCGCACCTCCCGCACCTCCCACCCGGCGTGGCTCGGCACACCCGGCCCTGCGCACCTCCCGCATGGCCCGGCACAACCCCACCCCAACCCTGTAGGGTTAACTTATGTCGAAAAAGAGTCAGCGCCGCGCCCGCGCCCAGGCCAAAAAGGCCGCCCAGGCCGTACAGTCCCCCGCCAAGCCCAAGAAGGTTGAATTCGTAGCCCGCCCCTTCGCCGGCCTTAAGAATGAAGCTGAACTGGTCGCCATGGCGCAGATCATCCCCGCCGCCACCATGACCGTTAAGCTCAACGACAGCGAGCACATTCCTGCCGCTCACCGTGGCGCCACGGTTGAGCTGGCCACCCTGCTGCCGGATCTAACCCAGGGTATGCGCCGCGCCGACGACTGCTACCTGGTTGCCATGCAGACCACCAAGCACTCTGGTGACGCCTCACGCGACGTCGCCTACGCCCTGCTCAACACCCTGGAGCTAGAAAACAACACTGGCCTGCAGCTAAGCACCCTACCTGAGCCCGGCCCGCGCCTACAGGACCTGCTAGACGCCGACTTTGAGCCGGTCTTCCAGCTGCACGACTCTTTTGGTTTCTGGGCTGCCCCCGGCGAGCTCAGTGATGAGGAGCTAAACAACCTGGTCAACCAGTCTCGCGATGAGATTGTCCGCATGGGCGGTAAGGAGTACGTGCGCTGGGTGCGTGAGGAGGATGAGGACGCCTTCTTCAACGCCCTGGCCAAGGTGCACGCCGCCCGCGAGTCTGAGCTTAGCGACGACGGCGCCTCCCTGGGTTCCTTCCTGGGTGCCTTCCGCGCTTACGGCATTGCCATCCCGGTGTGGCAGCTTGAGCCGGGCACTACCGCCGAGCAGCTAACCGCCCCCATGCAGGCGCTGGGTGCACGCCTTCAGGCCGCCCTGGCCGACGACGCCGCCCTGAACGCTGATGAGCGCCGCGCCAAGGCCGGCATCATTTCCCGCCAGGTGAACCTGTAAATCAGCGATTTTAAGGAAGCACCGTGACCCTCACCCCGGCACAAGAGGTTGCTCAAAAGCTTGCCCAGCTGGAGGCTCACTCGCACGCCCAGCAGCCAGGCGCTAACTGCTGCGCCGCCAGCGAGTATCTGCCTGACCGCGCTGTTGCCTACGTGGTTGACCAGCGCGTTCAGTATGCGGATTATTTCGGTAAGCTGCCGGTGGCGGTGATTATCCCGGCCTATAACGAGGCTGAGCGCATCACCGCAACCGTGCAGGCGGCCTTGGCGATTGCCGGGGTGGAGCGGGTCGTGGTGGTTGATGACGGTTCTGCCGACGACACCGCCAAGATCGCTAAACGCGCTGGTGCGGAGGTCATTTCTAAGCCTCACAAGCGCGGCAAGGGCGCAGCCATGGGCTCGGGCGTGGCTTATTTGCGTAAGTCTGCCCAGCCGGGTGCGGACTATTTGCTGTTGTTTGTCGACGGCGACCTGGGCGCTAGTGCCTCGGCTTGCGAGGTGCTGATTGAGCCTGTGGCCAGCGGGCGTTGCTCTATGAGCATTGCGGTGCCACCTGCTTTTAAGGGGGCTGGTGGGCATGGTTTTGTGTTGGGCACCGCCCGCAAGGCCATCAGTGAGGCTACCGGTTGGGAGCCGCAGGCTCCGCTTTCGGGGCAGCGTTGCATGAACAGTTTTGTGTTTGAAGCTTGCAAGAATCAGCTCTCTAGGGGCTGGGGTGTGGAAACCTGGTTGAGTGTGAAGGCACTTGAAGCTGGTTTCACTGTGTTAGAAGTGCCTTGCTCGATCACTCACCGCGTTAGTGTCAATAATTTGGCTGGGCGCTTGCACCGCCTGGAGCAGTTCCGTCAGGTTCGTAAAACTACGCGTAAACTGCGTCCAAGCCTTGTCAGCCGCCTTTTTAGTAAGCGCTGGAGCCAAGCAGGCGCAAAATCAAGCCAAGCAAACGTCAACCAGGCGGCAGCTTCACAAGCTCCCTTTGAGCCTTACCGTATGCTGCGCCCCACGGCCTAAAACATGCTGCACCCCACGGCTTAAAAGCAGCCTGAACAGGGCTTACTGAAGTAACGTGCCCACCTCATGGCGCAGCCACTTTGAACCTACGTGGCTGCGCCATCGTTTTAGTAGCTAACCGCTACATCATCCGAGCATTTCGATCTGGTTCTGCTGTTTTGCCGGCAGTTCCAAGGACATCAGACAGGCCAGAGGCACCAGCAAGAACAGGCTATAGACCGCCATCGAGGCGCCCGAATCATTGAGACCCACTTCCAGCAACAGCAGTACTGTTAGAGTGTCTAGCTGCAGCCGATACACCTCGGGCACACCCTGTCGACGCGTGGCGCGGTAAAGCCGCAACCACACCACCACCACAAGGCTCACCACCACTAGGGCCACAACAATTTTTAAAACCATCAAGCCCATCTGGCCATTGGAGTCAATGAATGGGCCCACTAGGGCCTTAAGTTTTTTGCCAATGGTAGCCAGGAAAGTGCCGTCTAATAGCTGCCCACCAAAACGGCCTAGGTGGGTGGAGTTTTCCCCACGCAGTAGCCATTCCAAGATTGCTACGCCCGAAAGTAAACCAGCGGAAATAAGGCCGAGAAGCGCCAAAATACGTGGGTGCAGGCTGCGGCCGGATAGTTTCACTAGGGCCACGCCTAGTGTGGGAATTAGTGCCAGCGCCCCACCAAAGTCGGCACCTAAGAAGGGCGCGGCGTCGACAATTACCAGCAATAAACCAACCCCGGAAACTGCCAGCAAACTGGCGCGTAGGCTATAGCGGGATTTGAGCCAATCAGCCCAGGTCAGCAGGGCAATCATGGCCCCTACCGCACCGAAAGCAAAAGCCGTATTGGACACCCCATAGAAACGCCCCGCTACCAGCGCGTTCATGGTTAAGGGACTGTTGAAAGTGAGGTGATTGCCGCTAATTCCATCGCCAAACCAAATTAAACCGTTTAATGCTGCGGCAACAATAAAGCTAGTAGAGCAGCTCGCAGATTTTCGGGTTAGCCAATTAATTAGCGCGGTTAGCACTAAAGCTATTAGTGTCGCGCCAGCAGTAGTGGTTACTACTTGTAGCGCAACAGTTTTAAAGGTATCTACCTCCTGATAGGTACTATCACCGATAGTGAAAGACCTAGTAATTATCACCAAATACCAGGGAACTAAATTAACTAGCAAATACCCTACAGGTAGCACGCCAGCAAATACACTCAGACGTTGCAAGGAAAGCAGTTGCGTGCTGCCAAATTCTGTGCCTTTTATGCTACAGAATCTGCGCTCTAAGCACTTACGCCGCCACAGCCACACTACAGCCAGAGTAAAAACAACTATGATTATAGTATTGTAAATCATCACAGCACGCGAGGCACGAGCGTGTTTATCCTGGTTAATTAATGAGTTAATTAAATCCTGACGCGCAGAAGTAACTTTAGTTGTAGCGGAATTATCGGAGGAATTTTGCTCCTGCTTTAAAGTATCTATGCGATTACCGGCAAATACAGACTTATTAATGCTTTGCGGGTTTTGCGCCAGGGCTTGCCCAGAGGCGCGTTCAGGCGATTTAGCACCATAGCGAGCCGCAATAGTTGTGGAAATATCGGTTAGTTGCACCAGGTTATTTTGATGCGTAGAGGGTACTCGTATCTTTTCCTCAGCGCCACTAGCGCCATGTAGAGAGGGAATTAACGCTAAATAAGCCTATCATCGCCGCCAGAAAGACTACTTTCAGCAGCGATTGAAACCGTCATTACATCAACACTAGAGCCATAACGAGCCTTTAATGTGCGTAATTTAGAGGCAATTTGACCCGCACTATCAGAAACCGCTTTTACAACAGTAACATCCGCTAAATCACGCTTTAACGGTTTTCCATCAGTGTAATAATATCTATAAGTCAGCGAGGGATCTATAGCAAAGGTACAACCAGCCGCTTTTAGAGTTTTAGCTAGCGGAGAGTTAATAATGTCGCTATCGCGATATTCGCCAATGAATTTATCGCGTCGACCCGAAAATAGCATAGCTAGCTGTTCATTTGGGTTAGTGCCGTCTTTATGGCCGCGTACCACCAGGTTCATGGGGGTGGCCGGATAATTCGTTAGATAGTTTTTTGTGTCCGAGTCTTGGCTTTGTAGGTTTTGCCAGGTTATTCCGCCAGCAACCACTAAAATTAAGGGCTTAACTCGCGTTTTTGTGCCCGTCGCGCACTTGCTAGTTGTGTTTGCACTGGCTACGGCGCCCACTCCAGCCCAGTTTTGTGCTCTAGCCGCATTTTTATCACCAGCCATACTTGGCACAGTTGCTGCGCTGAAAATTGTCGCACTAGCGCCACTAGAGAGCAGTAGTAAACAGGCAATCAGCCCGGCAAAGATTTTCGTAACTGCTCGCATCAAAGCCGCCACGCCGGCGTCGGCCCTACTCACACTAGCCCCGCCAGCGAAAGCCGCGCCAACATCTGCCCTAAAGGCATTCGCCTTAAAGCGGCGAAACACGTCCGCAAACCTCCTAACTTTATACATAATGCCTGGCCACCTGCACGGTTTCGTAACCGTAGCCGCCCCCAAACAGCATCGCGTGCACGATCAGCATGTGTACACGGTGTAGCCCCACCCGCTCACTCCAGTAGGACTCTAGCGGCGACACGCTCTGATAGCCCTCATAGACGCTGTCTAGATATTGCTGCCCAAACAGGCCCAAATCAGCCAAATCAGTCTCCGCATGACCACCGTGCGCAGCCGGATCTATCATCACCCCAACTACCGGCCCACCAGCGAAGGCTTCTAGCTGCTGGGCGCTGGTCATTATGGCTGCGCCACCTTTCATTATGGCTGCGTCATCTTGGGGCTCATCAGCGGTTTTCTCACCCAAAAACTCCTTGCAGCTGCGCGCCACATCCCCCACCGGACACCACAGCACGTTTCCGCTCCACAAATCCCCGTGCAGGCGGGCTACAGGTGTTCCGGCTTGGCTTAACAGCTGGGGTTGGGAGTGGTTAAAGTCCCCGTCACGTAGGCGTTCGCAGAGTTTTTCGATTACGATGGCGCCCGAGCGGTCAATCGATCCGTTGTCGCGGGCCGGAGCTAGCATGGGCATGATCCGGTCTGTCGCAAAAACTCGCCCCAGCTATCGGTCCAAGCCTTAGCCCGCAAAGGTAGACGCGCACGACCCATCCAGCCGTCACCTTCCCAGCCCTGCGGCGGTGCACCCCAGTGTGAGGCTCCAGCGGCGTGGGTGTGGGCTAGTGCGCGACCGAAACTGAAAGCGGCTTTAGGGGTGCAGCGCCTGTCATTAAGCTGAGGTTCTTCTAGCCACCCACGACCGCTACGCACGGGCACCACAGCCGCGCCGCCGTCGTCCATGGCGTCAGTTAGCCAGCGCAGGCCGGTAGCTTCCAACGCGGTTGAACCGGGGATACCTCGATCGTCTTTGCGGAACATAACCAAAGCATAATGCCCGCAATGTGCCAGTTGAGGGTTTACCTCGAAGCGGTGAGCGTTTCTGGCTTAGTTTCGACGGCGGTCACCCTAAATAGCTTTAGCTCTACGCTCATCACCAACGCCAGTGGCACTAGCAAGCACAGGCTGTAGCGCACCATCGTAAAGCCGGCATCGTTTAGTGCTAGCTCAAGCAAAGTCAGGGTAGTTAAGGCGTTGAAGGTAACCACGTAACGTGCCGGCACATCTGGGCGTCGCGTAGCGCGATAGACCTTAATCCAAGCCAAAATCACTAGCGTCGTGGTTATCAGTGCAAAGATTAGCTTGGTGCTTGCTTCATCATCTGCCGCGAAAACTGGAGTCATTAAAGCGGCAAATCGTGCAGCCATCACATCAATGAAAGTGCCATCCAAGAATTTCTGACCCAAACGCCCTAAATAACTGGAGTTGCTCCCAAAACAGCACCATTCAATAACTGTTATTACTGATAATAAACTAGCGCCAATTAAGCTGGAAATAACCAAGTCACGCAGGCGTAGGTTATGGTTCGCAAGCTTCAGCATGGCCACTACCAGCGTAATTGCCAAGGCTAGCGCGCCCGCAGCGTTATCGCCCAGGCTCGGCAGCCCAACGGTGACCACACCCAAGGTGCCAATAATGCCCGCCACTATCAGGGACGTACGCAAACCTCGGCGGGGTTTTAGCCAGCTGGTCAAGGTCACCAAAGCCAGCACAAAACCCACCGCACCAACGGCAAAACCAGCGTCAGACAGGCCGTAAAGGCGCTGTGTGGTCAGAACACTTACCGCTAGAGGGCTGTTAAAGGCCAAGTTGCCGCCAGTAATACCGTCACCTAGCCACAGTAGACCGTTTACTGCACAGGCAATAATGAAACTGACAGAATAATTTGCAAATTTAATAGTGACCAGTTCCAGTAGGCAGGTAAGTACCACAGCTATAGCTACTGCCCCCATAAAGGTCACTAAATGCAGCTTCGTTAAACCAACAATAGCCTGATTATCTTCAGGAATACTGCCGGTAACTATAAATCTATAATCATTTGGTTCAACCCCAAATAGGTACCATGAGGTGGCGTTAAGTAGCAGGTAACCTACCGGCAAGCAAGCAGTGAACACTGCCAGCCAGCGCATGAGCAGCAAGTATTTCCGGCTTAGATCTGGGTTATCTGTATAGAAATCTAGTTTCGGGAACTTATTACGCCACACTAAGACAATAACCAGCATTGCTAGCACCACGCACAGCATATTGAAACCCATCACTTTTTGTGAGGCCTGGCTACGAGTGCTTTGATCCATTAAGAAATAAATTAGGTTTGTGCGCGCATCAGGTACAGTTACCTCATTAATTGAGTACTGTTGGGCTTCCCAAAAGTCCACGCATTTCTCTATGGCCGACGAGTTGTCGACTCGCCCAGGAGCCTGCGGCAATGCTTTACCAGTAGCACCCAGTGGCGGTTTTGCCCCGTAACGAGCCGCAATTGTAGGTGCAATATCTGTTAACTGAATTAAGTTATCGCGCTGCACAGAAGGCGCCTGCACTCGCCCAGTTTTGGCGTTCACATCTTTTAGGCCGGGCACTAGAGCTAAATATAATTTGGCAGCTTGACCATCTGAATAGTAGGTTCCGTTTGCTAGCGAGAGTAGCATTACGTCAACATTATCGCCGTAATATACGCGAATTCGGCTTAAATAACTGGCAATCTCGGTAAGTGGTACCGATGCGGCATCCACAACCGTTACATCGCTTAGATTTTGACCAAATGGACGCTCGGTCTCATAGCTACCGCCCACCCGGTACTCAGCGAAACTGCATTCGGAGGCCCGTAAAGTTTGCCCTAGTGGCGAGGTGGTTAGATCATAGTCGGCAGTGGTGTAATTACCTCCCCTGCCGGAATACAGCATGGCAAATTGCCCATTTTTACTTAGAGAATTAGCGCTTTTAGGAATTAGCAGGTTCATTGGTGTAGCTGGATATCCAGCTATATATTGTGCATATTTTCGTATTTCTGCGCCGTCGCCGTTCGCGCCAATGTTTTTCCCATCCAAAACGCCATTTAAATCGCGCCAGGTCAGGCCGTAAGTAACCACCATTACCAGAGGTTTAATGCGACTGGTTGCTGTGGCCCCGCAGTTGCGAGTGACCGCAGATCCAGCTGCTGCTTTGCTTTGGGCGCTCACTGCGGTGGTTTCGACAGTCGCAGCGTTGGCCCCACTGGCTAGCAGTAGGCAGGCAAGTAGTCCCACAAAGAGTGCAGTCAGCATTCTTGGCTTTTGGGCCCTCACGACGCCGCCGCTCACCTGCCCCAAGTCTCGCGTCTCCCCCAAATCTCGCGCCTGCCTCAAGCCCCGCGCCTCCTCTGAGCCGAGCACCCCGCCGTCGTCGCCTCTAAACCAACGCAGCCCAACGCTCCCAAGCAAGTTACCTAACGCAACTTGCAAACTGCGCGAACTTCGATGATCCCTGCCGAACATAAAATCCAGCATAACGCCCATTTAGTGAGCGACTTGACGATTCGCAAAAACAAATCGGGCCGGGAACCTTTAAAAGCCCCCGGCCCAATCGGCTCGGTTTACGCTCGTCACGGCGCCGCCTCGGCCACCCAAGCTACTCGATTGGGGCAGCTACTCGATTGGGGCAGCTGCTCGATTGGGTTAGCTACTCGATTGGGTAACCACCATGCGGGTTTTATCCACATAGTCGCGCAAACGCTCAGCAATCTCCTCGAAAGATTCCTGATGCACAGTGGAGGGCCGGTGAATCAGGGCCAGGCGGCGGGTGGGAACAGGCTCGGCGAAACGGGCTACGCTAACGGTTTGCCCTTCGCCTGTACGCAAAGCCCCCTCGGGCACAACCGCTAGCCCGCCACCAACTTTGACTAGCCGCAGGGCGGTTGCCATGTCGATGGTGGTTGCGGCCACCTCATTAATGGGGATATTGCATAGCGCCAAGGTTTGGTCGCGTAGGGAGTTACCAGCCTCCATGAGGATCAGCGGCTGGCGGCTAAGCTCAGCGGGTTTGACGTCGGTGCGCCCAACCCAAGGGTGGGTATCGGGAACAGCGATTACCAGATCTTCATCCCATAGGGGCTCACTGATAAAGCGCTCCATGCTCTCATCCAAGGCCACCAGGCCTAGGTCAATATCTCCGCAAGCGAGTGCGTCTAGGATGTCCGGGGTGGTCATCTCCCGGAACTCGGAAATTCTGCCAAAATCAGCAGTATTGGCAGCATTAGGTACGCCGCTGGCCACAGATTCAGCCAGGTAGGGTGCGGCGGTGGGGATGATCCCCAGGCGCACTTGACCGTAACGCTCCTGGCTAATGCGGCTGGCGGCCTCAATAAACCCTTCGGCGGCCAGCACTGCATCACGCGCGAAGGGAAGCAGGTCCTGGCCCAGAGGGGTGATTAGAACCTGTCGCGTGGTGCGCTCTATAAGGGGGCCATCAACACGCTTTTCCAACGCAGAGATGGACTGGGACAAGCTGGGCTGGCTCACACCAAGTGCCGCTGCTGCGTCACCGTAGTGTTTGTGATCGCAGAGCGTTACAAAGGCCCTCAGCTGTGAAAATGAGGGCATTGAAAGTGATGGCATCACTAACCCCCTTTGGTAATTTCGGCTAGGCGAACTTTGCCTGGCCGTGGTTGTGTTTAAGTTTACGCTGCATCCCCCCTAAATTTTCTTGAAATATAAGCGGAAAGTGAGGATTTATAAGGGTTTCTTCACGCTCCGCCCGTGCTTACAGTTCAATTATATATGCGCAGGTGAGCGGCTGTTTAGGGGGTAGGTGTTGCTCTAGGCTAAAATTTGCCGGGCTCGCCGGCGCCCAGCTGGCACGAAAGCACCATTTTACCTAGATAAACTGCCCTTCATCTGCTGTTTTTGGGCAAATTTTGCGCTTAGCTTGCGGCTAATTTTGGTATCTTTTCCGCGTCCTGACGCCGTCGCCTGCCCCTTTTTGCATACGCGCCACCACCCGCTCAGGCGCGACCACACACGCAAGCAACACATTCACCCGAACTACACCAAAAACCACCAAAAAAACCCCACGTTAATGTGGTCCAGCTCTCTATGTGCCCTGCGACACGGCGACCAGTATGTGAGCAGCGGTTCTAGGGTAGGTAGAATTTCCAACATGATCGATCTGCGCGCCTTACGTGAGAACCCCGAGCCTTTCCGTGCCAGCCAGATTGCCCGTGGCGCGGACGTGTCCCTAGTTGACCGCATCCTTGAAGCCGACGAGCGCCGTCGTTCATCGCTAAGCGCCTTCGAGACTGCCCGAGCCCAGCAAAAAGAGGTCTCCCGCTCTGTGGGTAAGGCCGCTGCTGAAGAGCGCCCCGCCATCTTGGCCCACGCCAAGGAGCTAGCCGCCCAGGTTAAGGAGCTGGAGGCACGCTCCAACGAGGCCGCCGTCGAGCTAGACACCCTAGCCCACCAGTTCCAGAACCTGATCGAGGGCGCCCCTGCCGGCGGCGAAGAGGACTACGTGGTGCTGCGCCACGAAGGCCCGGCCATCCGCGACTTTGCTGCTGAGGGCTTTGAGCCCGCCGACCACCTGGCACTAGGTGAGGGCCTGGACATTATCGACGTGCGTCGCGGCGTTAAGGTTTCCGGCTCGCGCTTCTACTTCCTGAAGGGTTGGGGTATGCGCCTGGAGCTAGCGCTAATGACCGCCGCCCTAGACACCGCCGTCAAGCACGGCTTCACCCCGCTAACCACCCCCACCCTGGTTACCCCCCAGATCATGGGCGGCACCGGCTTCCTGGGGGCACACAGCGACGAGATTTACTACCTGCCCGCCGATGACCTGTACCTAACCGGTACTTCTGAGGTGGCCCTGGCCGGTTACCACACTGACGAGATCCTGGATCTAAGCGCCGGCCCTAAGCGCTACATGGGTTGGTCCACCTGCTACCGCCGCGAAGCTGGCGCCGCCGGTAAGGACACGCGCGGCATTATCCGCGTCCACCAGTTCAACAAGGCTGAAATGTTCTCCTACTGCCGCCCTGAGGACGCCGCAGATGAGCACCAGCGCCTGCTGGCCATGGAAGAAGAGATGCTGGCCAAGGTTGAGCTGCCTTACCGCGTGATTGACACCGCTGCCGGTGACCTGGGCTCCTCCGCCGCCCGCAAGTTCGACTGCGAGGCTTGGCTGCCCACCCAGCAGCGCTACATGGAAGTCACCTCCACCTCTAACTGCACCACCTTCCAGGCCCGCCGCCTAGGCATCCGCGAGCGCCGTGAGAACGGCACCAGCCCCGTGGCCACCTTGAACGGCACCTTGGCCACCACTCGTTGGATGGTTGCGATTTTGGAGAACCACCAGCTGCCGGACGGCTCCGTGCGTGTGCCTGAAGGCCTGCGTCCTTACCTGGGCGGCCTGGAAGTTATTGAGGCTCCCGCCGGCGCATGAGCAAAATCGCCGCTTCCGGCATGCCTATCACCCCTGAGGGTGAGTTGAGTGCTGCGGCTGCTGCGGCGCGTGCTAATCCGCTTGACGACGCCGCTTTTGGCGCTTCTGTAGCGGCCATGCGCGCCCAGTTGGAGGCTTGGACTGGGCGTGCCGGAGGCTCCGACCTGCCACCGCTTGACCGCTCTACCCTGCTGGCGTTGGATATTGACGGCACCATTTTGGACATTAACGGTCAGGTGCCCCCGCGTACCCGCGCCGCCGTCGTCGCTGCTGCCCAGGCGGGCGTGCAGGTAGTCCTAGCCACTGGGCGCGGTATTGAGGCGGCCCTGCCGGTGGCGGATTTCCTGGGACTAACCCAGGGTTGGATGGTGTGCGCCAATGGGGCGTTGACGGTGCGTCTGGATCCCAAGCTGAAGGGCACGGTGTCTTTGCCCGGCGGCTACGAGATCACTAATTCGGTTACTTTTGACCCCACCACCGCCATTGGGCGTCTACATCAGGTGCTGCCTGAGGCTATTTTCGCGGTGGAAATGCCGGGCCGGGGCTTTTTGACCAGCGCCGACTTCCCGCCTGGGGAGCTAATTGAGAACACCACCACGGTGTCGCTGGAGCAGCTGTCGAGCCAGCCGGTTAGCCGCGTGATTGTGCGCGCCCCGGGGATGGCGCTGGCTGATTTTGAGGTGGCGGTGCGTAGCGCCGGGCTGCACGCGGTGGAGTATGCCATTGGTTGGACGGCTTGGCTGGACGTCAACGCCGCCGGGGTGTCTAAGGCCAGTGCACTGGATGCTTTGGTTTCTGGCTTGGGAGTTAAGCACACGGTGGCTATGGGCGACGGCGCCAATGACTTAGAGATGCTGCGTTGGGCTGACCTGTCAGTGGCTATGGGTAGCGCCCCCTGCGCGCGTCAAAAACGCCACCAGCGTAGTCACCGAGCCGGTGTGGCATGAGGGGGCGGCTATCGTCTTGGCGGCTCTGTCCCGCTAAACCTGCTTTGAGCTGGTTGTAGACTGTGACCAGGACTTAGCGAAGGAGCTTTATGCGTGCCGGCACCTATATCAAGTACGTCGCTACTTGCCTCCCCACTGCCCTGATTGGCATCGGCATTTTTCTGGCTATTTTCCGCGCCAACCCACACCTGGGCCTCTATAGCGGCATTGCCGCGCTGATCGTGTGGGGGCTGACTATGGTGGGCTTGGCGCGAGCCTTGCAAGAAGTGGGTGGCCTAGTGAAGGTGGGGGACGACGTCGTCGCCAAAGCGGACCAGGCCAAAACCAGCGCCCCAGGCAAAGCCAAGCAACGCCAGGGCGACGCCGCCAAACCCGTCCCACGCAAGACCAGCGCCCCGGGCAAAGCCAAGGCCGCCCCGGATGAACCCGAAGCGGCCTTGATTGGCAATTGGTTAAACGCCGCGAGCGCGGTTTCCCACGCTGGATGCCTTACCTATTTGACCTGGTAGCAGCCATTCCGGCGGCGGCAGGGCTGGTAGCGGGGGTGGCTTTCTTTAGCGGACAGAGTGCTTCCCTGACCACTATGGCGGCCCTGATGCTGACCTGCATCCTGTACGTGTCCTGGCGTCAGCAGGCCTTCAAAACCCTCTAGCGCCAGGGCTAGAACTTCACCTCACGCTGGCTGGGCGTGGCCGAGTAGATCTGCTTGCCGGCGCGCCACGAGCCCAGCACCGGCGCACCAAAGCTGAGCGCGTGGAACCAGTCGGGGGCGTCAAGCATGATGAAGTTGGCGCTGTTACCCACCTCAATGCCGTAGTCGCTTAGGTGTAGGGTGCGCGCGGCGTTGTGGGTGATGAACTTGTAGGAGTTGAGAATTTCGCTCCGCGACATCATCTGCGTGGTGTAGAGCCCGTTAAACACCACGTCACGCAGGTTGCCCGTGCCCATGGGGTTCCAGGGGTCCTCAATGTCGTCTTGACCGAAGGAAACGTTGATGCCGGCGTCGGTTAGTTCCTTGACGCGGGTGACGCCTCGACGCTTGGGGTAGGTGTCCATGCGGCCTTGCAGGTGGGTGTTGACCAGCGGGTTTGACACAAAGTTAATGCCGCTGAGTTTTAGCAGCCGCAGCAGGCGGATGAAGTAAGCATTGTTGTAGGAGTGCATGGCGGTGGTGTGGGAGGCGGTGACGCGCTCTCCGATGCCGGCCTCTAGGGCGCGGGTGGCTAGGGTTTCTAGGCCGCGTGAGGCTTCGTCGTCGATTTCGTCGCAGTGCACGTCCATGAGCAGGTCAAACTCTTGGGCTAGCTCCACCGCATAGTTCAGTGATGACACCGAGTATTCGCGGGTGAATTCAAAGTGAGGGATGGCGCCAATGCAGTTGACCCCCATTTGGGCGGCGCGGCGCATTAGTTGGCGCCCGTTGGGGAAGGATTCGATGCCTTCTTGCGGGAATGCCACGATCTGCAAGGTGATGGTGTCGGCGATTTCTTCACGCAGGTCGATTAGGGCGCGTAGGGCGGTCAGTTCGGGGTCGGTGACGTCCACGTGGGTGCGTACGTATTGCACACCGAAGCTGGCTTGCTGGCGGATTGCGGCCAGGGCGCGCTCGTGGGCGTCGGCGTAGGTGAGCGACTTTTTGCGTTCGCTCCACACTTCGATGCCTTCAAATAGCGTGCCGGACTCGTTGTAGCGCGGCTGCCCGCTGGTTAGCGCCGAGTCTAGGTGCACGTGGGATTCAATGTAGGGCGGTAGTACTAGCCGCCCGCCGCCGTCGACGATCTGCTCCCCGCCCTGCGCCTCTAGGCCCGCCTCAAGCTGCGCAAACTTTCCGTCTTTGATGCGGATGTCGGTTAGCTGGGGGGCGTTTTCGATGCGTACGTTTTTAATCAGTAAGTTCATTTTCTTCCCTTCGCTGGTTTTTAAGGCCGACGACGCCGCCCGGCCTGTGGGGACGACGTCGCCGTTTAGTTGGGCTTAGCCCCGGCTATAGCGGGCCGGGCCGGCATCTCAAGCCGGGCCGGCGCCCCAAATCGGGGCGCCGTCTGTAGCTCCGGCTAACTTGCAGCCCTGGCCACTAGCGCAGCCGGCCAGCACAGTTACAGGTCTTGCGGCTCACCCACAGTGAATTCCAGGCCCAGGGCGTGCTCCAGGGCCATCCCACCCAGGTACACCACCACCGTGGTCACCATGGCGTTAATGGCGGGAATACCTAGGTCTTTAACGAACCAACCCACCAGGGCCCCGGCCAGGATAGACAGCACCGGCACCCACTTAAAGGCCACGATCCCCGCACTGTAGGAGCGGCGTCGGGCAAAGTAATCCACAATCAGGACCGTGCCCACGGGCGGCAAAGTGGCGTTCAAAATGTTGAGCCAACCCACAAAGTTGTCGTACAGCCACAGGGCAGCCAGCGTGCCCAGGATGCCGGCCACCAGCACCAGCGGCTTCTTGGGGATCTTGGTGATGTTGGCGTAACCCAAACCGGTGGTGTACAGGGCGTTGTTGTTTGTGGTCCAAATGTTGGCACCCAGCACCACAATGGCGGGAATGGCCAGGCCCTGGGCGATCATCACGTAGAAAATGTCGTCTTTGCCGGTAAACGCGCCGCCTACCGCACCGAAAGAGAACATCAGGGTGTTACCCAGGAAGAAAGCCACCACGGTGGTGATCACGGCGGAGGAGGTGGATTTAGCGAAACGGGTGAAGTTAGGGGTGGCGCTACCGCCAGAAACGAAGGAGCCCACCACTAGGCCCACGGCGCTAACCACACCCATGCCGGTGCTTTTAGCGAAGATAGCAGACAGCCCACCGCCGTCGGCAGTGGCACTAACCATGGAGTAGGTGCCCAAAATAGCGATCAGGGGCACGGAAATGAACGAAACAATTTCAATTGCTTTAATACCGTAGTAGGCGCTGGCGGTCATCAACCCACCAGCAATAATCACAATCACCCACACGTTTACGTGCAGCAGCTCGGCGGTGGGTTAGCGAACATGGCCACGCCCACGCCAAACCAACCCATCTGGGTCAGGCTGATCAGGGCTGAAGGCAGGAATGAACCTTTAGTCCCAAAGGTGCGCTGAGACATCAAGTCAAAGCTCAAACCGGTTTTCGCGCCGATATAACCCAGCGCGCCGGTGTAAACCGCCAAAATTGCGCCACCAATAAGCACAGCCAGGATGTAGCCATTTAAATCTAGGCCCTGGCCGAGTTTGGCGCCCACACTCATAGAGGCGGAGAAGAAGGTAAAGCCCAACATAACAAAACCGACGGCCCAAAATGACCGTCGGCTTTGTGTGGGAACAGCTTCGAAGGAATAGTCTTCGTCAATGGCACTAGAGTGCTGGGAAATGAGTGCGTCTAGATCTTGTGCAGAATTTGCCGCGTCAGCAGTTGCCGGGGCGGGTGCGCCGGAGCTGGGTGCGCCGGAACCGGCAGATGCACCGGAGCTGGATGCGCCGGGAGATGATGAGGCTGCGGCCGGGTTGTGGCCGGGATGAGACGAGCTCATGGGTTTCCTTCCAAAAGGTAGCCAAAATCCACGGTAGGTTACTGGTTAAATTTAGGCTGATTCAAGGCTTTAAGCACTAAAGCTTGCCAAATGTGCATAAAGCTACTTTCTGCAATGGTTTTGACGGTAGGCTGTGGCTAGCAGGCGCCATAGTGGGTGCTGCTCAAGCTTGCTGCCTTGCTGCTTTGTTGCCTGGTGGCGCTTTTCAGCCCACGCACGCCCGCTAAGGCAAGAGCCGCTAGGCAAATATTTATCTGTACCAGGAGGCCGCGATGGCGCTGCAATGGATTGGTTCCCCCGAACACACCCGCTGGTTGGGTCAGCACACTCAGGCTTTGCTGGATTTTGCGCGCTGTAGCTGGGTGAGCGGTGGTTTTGGCTGGATCGGTCCCGACGGCGTCGTTGATTCTTCCCGACCGGTAGAGCTGTGGATTACTGGGCGCATGACCTATGTATTTAGCGTGGGCGTGCTGTTGGGTGTGCCCGGGTGCCGGCGCTACGCCGACCATGGGGTGCAGGCGTTAACTAACGCGTTTTGGGATGAAACCAATGGGGGCTGGTTTAGCGCCATTGAGGGTGAGCTAGATGAGGACGGCCATGGCCGCGTGGCCCCCGGTTTTACCCGTAAAGAGTGCTACCAGCACGCTTTCGTGCTACTGGGGGCAGCTACGGCCCTGGCGGCGGGGCGTCCGGGGGCGACGGCCCTGCTTAAGCGGGCCCTGGAGGTGCATGAGCGTTACTTCTTTGACCACTCCCAGTCCATGCCCACCGAGTCTTATGCCCTAGATTTCACTGACCCGGAGGATTACCGGGGTATTAACGCCGCCATGCACACGGTGGAGGCCTACCTGGCTATTGCGGACGCCACCGGTGATGACCGTTGGTTGGAGCGCGCCCTGGGGATTGTGGACTTTGCTATTAACCAGCAGGCCCGCGCCCACGGCTGGCGTATCCCTGAGCACTACAGCACCACTTGGGTGCCGGATCCTGACTACAACATTGATGAGGTAGCCCATCCCTTCCGCCCCTTTGGTATCACCCCCGGTCACGGCCTGGAGTGGGCGCGTCTGACAGTGCAGTTGCGGGCGGCTTTGCAAGAGGTTGGTTTGGAGGCGCCGGATTGGATGCTGCCGGCTGCTTTGGAGCTATTTACCCGTTCGCGCGCTGATGGTTGGAATCGCGACGGCGCCCCCGGGTTTGTTTACACCGTTGATTTTGTGGGCACACCGGTGGTGCACGAGCGTATGCACTGGGTGGCTTGTGAAGCTATTAGTGCCGCCGCCGCCTTGCACTGTGCGCTAGTTAACGAGCCAGTACCGTTGGCCGCTAAGGCCACCAGCATGGCCTATTTGGAGCACGCCTACCGCAGCGCCTGGGATTACTGTGAGCAATACATTATTGGTGGTGGGGACCCCTTTACCCGGGCCGAAATTGACCCGCAAAACGCACCGTTAGACCAGGCTGGGGCCTGGGTGCATGAGCTGGATCAAACTAACCAACCATCCACCCGCACCTGGGCTGGCTACCCGGACATTTACCATGCTTTGCAAGCAACTTTGATTCCGCGCGTGCCGGTGTGGCCGGTACTACCCGGCGCACTGCGAGATGGCCTGTTAGACCGTTAGTAGTGCGTGATAAAGTTACGCGTGCTGACCGCCGGAAACGCATAAGGATCTGTGGCGTTTGTGGAGGTCCAGCTGGAGAGGTGACAGAGCGGCCGAATGTGACGGTCTTGAAAACCGTTGTGTCTGCAAGGGCACCAGGGGTTCGAATCCCCTCCTCTCCGCCGGCCGGTTTAAATCGCTTTGCTAGAGAGAGATTTTTAAGCTAGGCTTAGTCGCGGTCGTTGACCGTTTGGAGACGTCGCATAGTGGCCTAGTGCGCCTTCCTGCTAAGAAGGTTGAGGTTGATAGCCTCTCGCGGGTTCAAATCCCGCCGTCTCCGCCACCAAACCCCGCCACGGCGGGGTTTTTGTTGCCTCGGGCAGCCGTTTCCCTGAGCTGCCCAGGCCATCCAACCAGCCAGCCACCCCGCCATCCAAGCTGGCGCCGTCGTCCTCGCCACCACCCCGCCAGCTGGGCTTTTAGTCACCCAAGCAGCCCAGATTTGCGCCAAAACATAGCTGTTTGCACAGACATTTTCAGAGCTTTCCCAGGTTCACTGGCGTCTACCTCAAGCTTACGATGCAACTATTTTTCCGGTACTGCTCGCTAATTTTTAGTAGGTATAATGCAGAAATTACGTAAATACGGGGTTTTCACCCTCGCTCTAGCAATGAGCGCTAGTGCGTTAATTCCGACTGCCGCCGCCTCCCCCAAGGCAGGCACTGCCCTACCGGCAGCTACGTCGTCGGCAACCCCGCAGGTGGTGGACATGACCACCTCCTGGTCTCAGGCCCAGAAGCTAAACCAGCAGGTGCAGAGCCTAGGTAAGCAGGTCGCCCCGCAGATCACTGACTCTTGCAGTTACGTACCCCTGCCCCAGGACGCACGTCAGGGCTACGTTGACTACCTGAACACTTTGCGCGCCTTCAACAACATTGGCGCCACCAAGCTCAGCCCCAACGAGACCATTCACCGCGAAGCCCAGGAGGGCTCAATCGCGATGACCACCGCCAGCGGCATCAGCCACGGTCTAAAGCCTGAAACCCAGAAGGGAAACAGTCGTTTCCGTCCTGGCCCTAACGGCACCTGGCCTTGCAGCACCGCCGGTGGTGTCCGCTCCACCCTCTCTGGCCTGCTGTCTTGGACCACCTGGCAGTCCGCCACCATGGCCTACCACGCTGACAACCTGGCTGCCGACTCGGGCGTATCCAGCCTGGGCCACCGCATGTACATGTTCAGCCCCAACCTGGTTTACACGGCTGTAGGCGCTAGCCGCTCTAGCTCTGCCCGCAGCTCCAGCGTCAACCAGGTGGTGCTCTCCTACGCACACGGCTCACGCTTTGCCGACATGTCCTACGAGACCGGCTCTATCACCCAGCCTGACTCCAAGGTGAAGCGCCCGGCCACCATGGAGTGGCCCGCCGCCGGTTACTTCCCCTACTCGCTAATGAGCAAGGACGCCGAGTGGTCACTTTCGGTTCTCAGCAGCGAAGCCAAGCTGCTTGAGGGCGCCCAGGTGGAAATCACCGCCCCCAACGGCACCGTAACTCGCCCCACGGCCCGCACCACCGGCATCAGCGAGTCCTCCGGCTACCAGAGCGTGGCTTTCGCAGCCCCCGCGCTTGTAGCCAAGCCGGCCGCCAACGCGGTAGCCACCTACACCGTTAAGATCACCGCTAAGGGCAAGTCCTGGACCTACCCGGTGCGTCTGTTCAGCTCGCTGAGCGGCGACGCCCTGTCCTCCAGCGCTGACAAGACCGCCCCGGTCTTCTCTATGCCCGCTACCTCCAAGGTGGCTTACGGCAGCAAGTTCAACCCGCTTGAGGGCGTTACCGCTTTCGATGACCGCGACGGCGACGTCACCAAGTCCATCACCGTGGTTAACAACCTGAACACCTCTCGTCCGGGCACCCAGACTGTGGTTTACAGGGTCAAGGACAAGGCTGGTAACTCCACCGAGTTCAAGCGCTCCGTGACCGTGCTCAGCCAGCAAGAAAGCAAGGCTAGCGTGTTCATTGTTGGTAACGCCGTATCCAACAAGGACGCTATTGTTCAGGTAAACGGCCTCAAGGGTGACTACCAGATCACCATCAAGTGGGTGACCACTAAGAAGCAGGGTAATTCCACATACTGGTACAGCTACTGGCGTGGTCCCTACAATGTCAGTGCTAACCTACAAACCCGCACCACTGTTTCGCTTAAGGACGTACCTTCTGGCGCAAAGCTAAGCGTAATCCTCAAGCAGGGCGGTAAAGACATTCTCACTAGTACTGAAGTCACTGTTAAGTGAGATTCTGATGCGATAAACCGGCGAATTTTGATAATTAAATTCGCCGGTTTACGTCTCAGATTATGAAAACTCGCCACAATTTCGCTTAGAGATGTGGCAAGGTTAAGGGTGGTTGTGTAGCTAATCTACATAAACTCCCGCATAGCAAGGAGAAACCAGTGCTCAAACCCAGTTTGAACCGGAGGAGGATCACGGCGTTTACGCTGAGCGTGGCAACTGCCTGCGCGCTTGCGGCTCCCGTTGTGGCATCTCCTACCGCAAATATTCCGTCAGGGACTTTCACTTCAGCCCTGCAGCTTGCCAATGGCACCCAGGCCACTAATGTGCCCGGCCACTGGCTAGTAACCCTGTCTGCGCCTTCGGTATCCGACGGTGGTAGCGCGTCCTCTATCGAAACCCAGCAGGACAAGCTCGCCGAGGCCATCAAGGACGCCGGCATCAACGCTAAGATCACCAATAACTATGACCAGGTCTGGAACGGTGTTTCCGTTACCGTCAGCGACTCTCAGGCCGCTCAGCTGGCCAAGCTGCCTGGCGTTGTAAAGGTTCAGCCCGTTATCGAGGTTCCGCGTCCCGAGGTCAAGACCTCCAAGGACCTGACCACCAGCGAAGGTGAAACCAAGTACTCCTGGGGTGCTCCCCCCTGGGTATGACCAACGCTGACCGCGCTCAGAGCGAACTTGGCCTGACCGGTAAGGGCGTCAAGATCGGTATCATCGACTCCGGTATTGACATTGACCACCGTGAATTCGGTGGTACCGGCGTTTCTGGTTCCGGCACCTCCCGTGAAAAGGCGACGGCGCCAAGGCTGACGGCGCTGTAGGCTTCCCGAACTCTCGCGTCATCGCTGGTTACGACTACGTTGGTGACGACTACGGCGCGAACGGCACCTACGACCCCAAGCCGGACCCGATTCCGGATGACTGTGGCGGTCACGGTACCCACGTTGCCGGTATTGCTGCCGGTGGCGGCGCTGCTGGTTCCAGCACCGAGGTTCGCGGTGTAGCCCCTGAGGCTTCCCTGGCTGCCTACCGTGTGTTTGGCTGTGACGGCAAGACCAGCACCGACATCATCATCACTGCCATGGAGCAGGCCACCAAGGACGGCATGGACGTAGTCAACATGTCTCTGGGTGCTGCCTACATGGTTCTGCCCGACTACCCCACCACCAAGGCCGTAAAGACCATGGTTGACGCTGGTGTGGTTGTGGCTATCGCTCAGGGTAACGACGGCGCTGACGGTCTGTGGACCCTGGGTGCTCCTGGTGCTGCCACCGAGGCCATCACTGTCGCCAGTGTGGACAACACCGTCGAAACCAACTACTACTTCACCGCCACCGGTGTAGACAACAAGTTCTTCTACAACGTCGGTAGCAACGGTGGCGACTTCGCTCGCTCCAACGTTGCTTACCCGGTCGTCGCCTCCGGTGAGGCTGACTCTGAAGACGGCAAGCTGTGCACCGCCCCCAGCGACACTAACGCTTTCAAGGGCAAGTACGTGCTTATCCGCCGTGGTGGCTGCACCTTCGGCACCAAGGCCGCTAACGCTCAGAAGGCTGGCGCCGTCGGTGTAATCATCGACAACAACCAGGCCGGCACGCTGGGCATGAACCTGGCCAACGAGACCGACCCGGTAAAGATCCCCGGTGTTTCCATCACCCAGGCTGACGGTGACGCTCTGCGTGCAGCCCTCAAGGCTGACACCACTGTCACCTTCGGTGAGACCTTCGGCGACCGCCCGGTCAGCACCGGTGGTCTGGTTTCAGACTTCTCCTCTTGGGGTCTGAACGGCAAGCTGGAAATGAAGCCGGATGTAGCCGCCCCCGGTGGTCTGATCTGGTCCACCTGGCCGCTTGACCACGGCGGTCCGTTCAACACCATTTCCGGTACCTCCATGGCTACCCCCTACACTGCTGGTGCAGCTGCCCTGATCTTGCAGGCACACCCTGAGCTCAAGGACGCCAAGAACGCCAGCACCAGTGAGGGCGTGCGCGCACGTCTGCAGTCCACCGGTTCTCCGCGTCTGTGGAGCGAGGGCAACGGCGACAAGAGCCTGCTTGAGCCCACCGCCCGTCAGGGTGCCGGTCTGATCGACGTCTACCGCGCTGCTTCCACCAAGGTTCTGCCGAGCGTTTCTCGCCTGAACCTGGGCCAGCAGATTGCCGGTGAAAAGACCCACGAGATCACCCTGACCAACTCTGGTTCTGAGGCTGTGACCTACAAGCTGGGTCACGTGGACACCGTCACCACCACTGGTGAGTCCTCCAAGCCCACCCGTGGCACCACCAACGGCGCCACCGTTTCCACCGATGGCACCTCGGTAACCGTTCCGGCTGGTTCTTCCGCCAAGGTTGCCGTCAAGGTCAGCGCCCCCGAGGGCATTGGCAACGGTGACTTCTACGGTGGTTACGTCACCCTGACCCCGGACAACGCTGCTCAGACCCTGCGCATCCCGTTCGTGGGTGTAGGCGGTAACCTGGCCGAGTCCAAGACCCTGTACAAGACCGGTCCGGTTCTGGCTACCGAGAAGCTGAAGGTTGTTAACAAGGCTGGCCACCAGTTCACCATGTTCAACGACCGTCCGCACGTCTACTTCAAGGCTGACGTACCGCTGATCCGCTCCGGCCTGGTTGCTATGCGCAAGACCGGCGAAGGCAAGTACGAGGTCCTGTCTGACCAGGTCTTCATCTCCATGAGTGACAAGGGTTGGAACCGTACTAGCACCCGCCTGGTGCGTTGGGACGGCTCCTACCTGGACGCTAACAACCAGCTCCAGCAGGCTCCTGAAGGTACTTACCAGCTGTGGGAGCTCAACGCCCCCGCTGGCGCTGACACCACCGTGCTTGAGCAGTACAACATCTGGATGAGCAACGACTTCACCATTGACTGGCGTCGTAGCGACTATCTGCCCACCATCACCCTTAAGGCCAGTGGCGACGTTACCGCCGCCGCTACCACTGCCACTGCGGACGCTTCTACCTCTGACGCTGACCCGCGTAACGGCAAGCCCGAGGCAATGGTTGACGACAACGTATTCACCTACGCTGTGGTTTCCTCTGGCGCCCCGATCACTCTGGACGCCGGCAAGGTCTACAACATCTCCAAGGTGCAGTACGTACCCAACCAGGGCAACGACGGCGTGGACTCCATGCCCGCCACCGGCTGGAAGGCCGAGGTCTCCGTTGACGGTAAGACCTGGACCGACGCTGGCTCTGGCAGCCTCAGCGGCGAAGCAATGGTTCCCCAGGACCTGACCCTCAAGTCTGGCGCTAAGGGCCGCTTCGTGCGCATCACCCTGACCAGCGACAAGGGCAAGGTTGGCGTAGCCGAGCTGCGCATCGCCGGCACCCCTGCTGGTGACGCTACCGCTGCTCCCACCGAGCAGCCCACCGCTGCTCCGACCGGTTCTGCTGCCCCCACCGCGCAGCCCACCGGCTCTGCTGCCCCCACCGCACAGCCCACCGGCTCTGCCGCTCCGACCGCGCAGCCCACTGGCTCCGCTGCTCCGACCAACCCGGCTCAGCCCACCGCTGCTCCGAGTGTGTCTGCTTCCAGCTCGGCTTCTGCCCTGCCTGGCAAGCCCAGCGGCAAGCCCTCTGCTCTGCCCGGTAAGCCCGGCAAGGGTAACGACAATCGCGAGCCGCTGGCCCGCACCGGTACCACCATCGCCATTGGCATTGGTGCGCTGGTCCTGGCCGCAGCTGGTGCAGGCGCCTTGGCCCTGCGCAAGCGTCGCGACGCTGAGGCCGGTAGCGAGGCCTGATCTCAGTTAAACAGCGCGGCTAACGCGTTGACTTAACTGTGGGGGGCGGCTCGAAAGAGTCGCCCCCCACCTTTTATTTCCAAAACCTAGTATGTTCAGGGTCACAGCATTTGGATTTGCGCCCGCGTATATAGGTGTGTAAAGTTCTTTCTTGTCGGAAACGACATGCGCCCGTAGCTCAATGGATAGAGCGTCTGACTACGGATCAGAAGGTTGGGGGTTCGAGTCCCTTCGGGCGCGCCAGCAGCTCGCCGTCACTGTTTAAACTTTGGCCGCGGGCTGTTTTCAATTTTAGGGTAAATTCTCCCCTACTTTTGTCGTAGCCCTACTTTCTGTAGAGATCATGAAAAAAATATCGGTTACCAGCAGGTACGTAAATTTTTTTAGTCGCTCCCAACAGCTGCCGGATCCTCTACCCACCACAGCTGGCGGTATTTGGCGCTATTTATACAAAGAATCCTGGCAAATTCTGGCCCTCTACCTAGTTTTAACCCTGCTTCAAGGCATTGGGTTTGTCTTAATCCCCAAGCTGCTAGGTACTCTGCTCGACGACGCCCTCACCCCCGGGGTGAGCTTACGTGGGACGGTAACTGCACTAGTTCTACTATCCCTAGTGACATCCCTGGTGGGTTCTTGGCGCACCGTGAACTACACCGCCTTGATAGTGATGCATGAAGTTTTGGTTATGCGCATGCTACTAAGCAAAACCAGCCAGCTCGGTAGCGCCATGAAACGCGATATTTCCCTAGGTGACGCCGTGGCCACAACCGGTTACGACCCAGAAAACCTGGGATTGTGGATGGTGTCGCTATGCAACCTGCTGGCTTATGTGCCGGCGCTGATACTGGTGATTTACCTGATGCTGACCCAGTCTCTGTCGCTGGGTTTAACCATCCTGGTTGCCCTGCCCATTATCACGGTGCTTATCAGCTGGATTTCCAAGCTAATCGAAAAACGTATCCGCACTATCCGTGAAGAAAACGGTGAGCTCACCAACGTGGCCACGGACGCCGTCGTCGGCCTGCGGATCCTGCGCGGCATTGGCGGCGAGAACGCCTTCAACGAGCGCTACCGGGCCCAATCCCAGCGCGTTAAGCAGGTGGGCATTGAAGCCGCTCCCTCCCAGGCGGCCCTGGCGGTTTTCTCTGAGGCCGCCCCTACCCTGCTGACCGCCGCCGTGGTGGCTTTGGGCGCTCAGCAGGTGCTCTCTGGACAGTTACAGCCGGGCCAGCTGCTGACGTTCTTTGGTTACACCAGTTTCTTGCTGCTGCCCATGCGGGCTATCACCGAGCTGGTGGTGGTCAACGCCTTCACACGCGTGTCTATGCGTAAGGTGCTGCGCCTGCTGAACATCCAGCCGCACGTAAACGACCAGGCCAGCCAGCCGCTTGAGCTTAACTCGCTAGGGGCGCTGCATGACGGCGCCAGCGGGGTCACTATCGCCGGCGGTAAGTTAACTGCGCTGGTGGCTCCCTCCCCCGAGGTTAGCGCCGCCTAGCCATGCGCCTGGGCCGTTTCGACGACGCCGATACTGTCACCCTTGATGGGGTAGATTTGCGTAGCCTGCCGCTGGATCAGGTGCGTCGCACTGTGGTGGTTTCACCTACCACCGCCCAGGCTTTTGCCGGCCCGCTCTACCAGGCGGTGCTGGGTAATGACGCCCCCAAGCCCCAGGCGCAAGACACCTTGGAGTTGGTGGCCCAGCAGGGGCACGCCAATTCGGGGGTGATGGCCACAAGCCCTGTTGCTGATCTGCCCAGCGAGCTTGAGGCCCGCTCTCAGCAGGCTTTGGACCTGGCCCACAGCGATGACCTGGTGGATTCGGTGGGTGGCCTGTATGGGCTTTTGAATGAGAAGGCTCGCAATATTTCTGGCGGTCAGCGTCAGCGTCTGGCTTTGGCCCGTGCTCTGGCAACTGGCGCCCCCGTGTTGGTGCTGCTGGAGCCCACTAGCGCGCTTGATTCGCACACTGAAAACAATATTGCCGCCGATTTGGCTGCTGCGCGCGCCGGACGCACCACGGTTATTACTACCGCTTCGCCACTGATTTTGGGGCGTTGCGATGAGGTTATTTTTATTGATGACGACGGCGCCGAGGTGGCTCGTGGCACCCACCACCAGCTGCGTCAGCAGGTACCCGCCTACCGGGCGGTAGTGGAGCGTGCCCAGGGCATCCAAAGCGCCCACAGCGAGCCCAACCACGGACAGGAGCGCTGATGAAACGACTTCCTGTAGCTAACTCGCGCCAGTCGGGACGCGCTGCCGCTGGACTGATGCGCCACCACTGGTTGGCACTGACCGGTGTAACTGCCGTGCAGCTGGCCGGGGCAGCCACCGGCGTGATGATTCCACGTATTGTGGGCAAATCGTCAACCTAGTGACCTCCGCGAGCGCCACTATCCCCACCAGTGCTTTGAGCAGCCAGGTAACTACCCTGGTGGTGTGGGCTTTGGTGCTTACCGGCGTGGGCATGGTGTGTACGGGCCTGGGTGAGTGGAGTGCGCGCGTACTGGGGCAAATAATTTTCGCCCAGCTGCGTGAAGATCTGCTGGCTAAAATCACTGGCCTACCCCTAGGGGTGATTGAGGCTGCGGGCACGGGTGACCTGCTGGGGCGCACCCAGCATGATCTGCGTTCACTACAGTTTGTGATTCAACGCGGTATTGCCCGGCTGATGACGCTGGCGGTGACCTTGGTGGTGACTTTAGCTGCGGCCACAATCACCGCGCCGCTGCTGAGCCTGGCTATTTGGCTGCCGCTGCTGGCCTGTATTCCGGCTGTGCGCTGGTATTTGCACTATGCCGTGCCCGCCTACCGTACGGTTGGCTCCCAGTACGCCACTATTGATGGGGTAATTGCTGAAAGTATTGACCAGATTGACACGGTTAGTGCCTTTAATCTGGGGGCGCGCCGTAGCCACTACCTGTTTACTCGCACTAAAGAGCTGTTTGCGGTGGATGTTTATGCCGGTGCGCTGCGTGGTAAGGCGTTTTTCTGGCTAAATATTTTCACTTTGCTTTCACCTTTGGCGGTGTTGGTTTGGGGTCTGTACCTGCACCAGCATCAGCTGGTTGACCTGGGGGCAATCACTACTTTGGCGCTGTATGGCCTTAACCTGCGCGTGCCGGTGTTTGATCTGATTGTGTGGCTCGATGAGGTGCAAAGCGCCACGGTTGCCTTTGGGCGTATTGTGGGCGTGGAGTTGGTGCCTACTGAAACTGAAACCACCGATGAGCTGCCTGAAGATAATCGTATTAAGGTGCGTGACGTCTCCTATGCTTACCGTGAGGGTCACCCGGTGCTGCACCATATTGATTTGGATCTGGTTCCTGGTGAGCGGCTGGCTATTGTGGGCCCCTCGGGTTCTGGTAAATCCACGTTGGGGCGGATGCTGGCTGGTATTCACCCGCCTACTTCGGGTTCAGTGACTTTGGGTGGTGTGGAGGTTTCTCAGCTGCCTGAACACGTGCTGCATCAGGAAATTTCCCTGGTCACCCAGGAGCACCATGTTTTTGCCGCTACTTTGGGTGAAAACCTGCGCTTGGCGGCCGCTGAGGCTAGTGATAGTCAGCTGTGGCAGGCCCTGGATGCTATTGGCGCCACCTGGGCTCATGAGTTGGAGGCGGGTTTAGATACGCCGGTGGGTTCTGGTGGTCATGCGCTTAGCCCCGCCCAGGCCCAGCAGTTGGCTTTGGCGCGTATTGCTTTGATTAACCCGCATACGCTGATTTTGGATGAGGCCACCAGCTTGATTGACCCCACCACTGCTCACGCCACTGAGAATGCGTTGGGTAGTCTCATGGCGGGGCGCACTGTGGTGGCTATTGCGCACCGGCTTTACACTGCCGCCGACGCCGATCGGATCGCGGTGGTTATTGACGGGCGTATCGCTGAGCTTGGCAGCCACACTGAGTTGTTGGCGCGAAAAGGCCACTACGCCAATCTCTGGAACGCCTGGCAGTCCGAATAGTACGCGAAAATTACAGCTAAATAACAAGGTCGGGAACTAAACTTAAGGGGTTAACTCTTTTTAGTTGGGAGCAGCCATGCGCGCCTTGATTAAACCCGCCCCCGGCCCTGGCCTTGAGCTAACCGAGGTTCCTGAACCTTCACCTGGCTTTGGGGAAGTGAAGATCCGCGTGATGCGCACTGGCTTGTGCGGCACGGATCTGCACCTAGCCGGCTGGGATGATTTGCGGCTGAAATGCTTAACCCACCCCAGACTTTAGGCCACGAGTTCTACGGTGAGATCGTGGAAGTTGGCCCGGGCGTCTCCGGCATGGATGGTGTGGGTGAGGTTAACGGCCTGCGTCTAACCCCCGGCCAGCACGTGAGTGTGGAGGGGCATATTACTTGCGGTCGCTGCCGTAACTGTCGTGCTGGGCGACGCCACATGTGCCTGCACACTAACTCCATTGGGGTTAACCGCGACGGCGCCTTTGCCGACTATGTGGTTGTGCCCGCCGGTAACGTGTGGCTACAGGCTGACCACATTGACCCTGACCTGGGGGCTTTGTTTGACCCCTTCGGTAACGCTGTACACACCGCCCTACAGTTCCCCCTGACCGCTGAGGATGTGCTGGTCACCGGCGCGGGACCGATTGGGGTTATGTGCGCGGCTATCGCTAAGCACGCCGGCGCTCGCAATGTGGTTATCACTGATCTATCCGATTTCCGCCTGTCACTGGCTAAGGTGACCGGCGCCGTCACCGTAAACACTCGTGAGCAAGACCTACGCGAGGTTATGGTGGATCTGGGGATCACTGAAGGCTTCGACGTTGGCCTGGAGCTGTCTGGTGCCCCTAGCGCTACCCGCCAGATGCTGGACGTGTGTAACTATGGGGCTCGCATCGCTATGCTGGGGCTGCCTAGCGCCAGCTATGACATTAACTGGAACCAGGTAATCACCCATATGCTCACCATTAAGGGGGTTTATGGTCGTGAAATGTTTGACACCTGGTACAAGGCTGACTTCATGCTGGGCTCTTCTCCCCAGCTGCGTGACCAGATCCGTTCAGTGATCACCCACCGAGTCACCCCGGAGAATTGGGCTGAAGGTTTCGACGCCGCCCGTTCAGGTAAGTGCGGCAAGGTCATTATCGACTGGACTGCCTGACCCCACCAGTGCGTCCAGGCGCCGCCTTTGCACGCTTACTGCTTTTGCAGTCTTGCTAGGCGCGGCGCCGGCACACTAGGGCCTGGCCCCACGCCACGCCCCCGCTGCCACTGCCACCGCCAGCAACGCTGCTGCATAACCACATAATTATTCAAAGGGAAAGTTTCATGTTCACTTTTAAAGACGAGCTGGCCGCCACCTTGGCCGAGATCGACGCCGCCGGGCTGACCAAGCACGAGCGGGTAATCACCACCCCCCAGGGCGCCCACATCGCCACCACCACCGGGGATTCACTAAATTTCTGCGCCAACAACTACCTGGGTTTAGCGGGCGACCCGCGTATCACCCAGGCCGCCCATGAAGCGCTAGACCGCTGGGGTTTTGGCCTTAGCTCTGTGCGTTTCATTTGCGGCACCCAGACCCCCCACACTCAGCTGGAGGAGCAGCTCTCCCAGTGGCTGGGAATGGATGACACCATCTTGTTCTCCAGCTGTTTTGACGCCAACGGTGCCATTTGATGTGCTGCTAGGCAAGGAGGACGCCATTATTTCTGACGCCCTCAACCACGCCTCCATTATTGATGGCGTGCGCCTGTGCAAGGCTCAGCGTTTCCGCTACGCCAACGCAGACATGGCTGACCTGCGCAAACAGCTTGAGGCTGCGAAGGCTAATGGCTGCAAGCGACTAATGATTGTCACTGACGGCGTGTTCTCCATGGACGGCTACTACGCTCCCCTGCCTGAGATTTGTGATTTGGCTGATGAGTTTGGGGCCCTGGTGATGGTTGATGACTCCCACGCCACCGGTTTTGTGGGCGACACCGGCGCGGGCACACCCGAGCTTCTAGGGGTGCGCGGGCGCGTAGACATTTTGACCGGCACCCTGGGTAAGGCCCTGGGTGGGGCTAGCGGTGGTTACATTAGCGGCCCTAAGGAAGTGGTGGATTTGCTGCGTCAGCGCGCCCGCCCCTACCTGTTCTCTAACACTGTGGCCCCGGCTGTGGTGGGTGGTAGCGCTAAAGCGGTAGAGATTGCCCGCCACGCCGACGCCGAGCGCGCCCAGCTGCGCGCTAACTCCCAGCTGTTCCGTCAGCTTATGGCTGAGGCTGGTTTTGAGCTGCTGCCTGGTTCTCACCCGATCACGCCGGTTATGTTCCCTGGTGACGACGGCGCCGTTAAGGCCGCCCGGATCGCTAGCGCCATGCTGGAGCACGGCGTGTATGTCACGGCTTTCTCCTTCCCGGTTGTGCCGCGCGGCCAGGCCCGTATTAGGGTGCAGTTGTCGGCCGCCCACTGTGAGGCGGATGTGCGTGCTTGCGTGAGCGCATTCATTGCGGCACGTGACGAGGTTGAGGCCCAGGAGAAGGAGACCGCTAAGTGAGTGAACCTACCGCTACGACGTCGGAGATTAAAACCACCGGCAGCAAAACCGCAGCTGAGCTGGAAAAGCAGCTGATGCGGGCGAAGCAGCTGATCGTGGTGCTGTGCATGGTGATCGCGCTGCTGCTGGGCGCTTTGGTGACGCTATGGGCAGTGGGGGGAGATAAGGAGGCCACCACCGGTCAGGCTCAGGCCACCGCCACCACGGGCACTCAGGCTGGCGCCGCTAAGAGCGACGTCGGCACTAACCAGACTCCCCAGGCGCTAAGTGAACCCACCCAGGAGGCCGCCAAGCAGGTGATCGCTAATGCCGCCCGCCGCCAGAGCGACGACCCGCGTGCTTTGGGGCGCCCGGATGCGAAGGTGACCATGGTGCTGTTCTCCGATTTTGCCTGCCCGTACTGCACGCAGTTCGCTAAGCAGGTACAGCCGCAGCTGCAGGATTTGATCGATAACGGCACTTTGCGTATCGAGTGGCATGATTTGGCGCAGATCAGCCCCACTTCCCCGCTGGCAGCCCAGGCTGGTTTGGCGGCGGCAGCCCAGGGTAAGTTCTGGGAGTTTGAGCGGGCGGCTTATGCCAGTGCGAAGGATGGCGATCACCCCACCTACACTGAGGAGTCGCTGGTGGCTTTGGCTAAGCAGGCGGGTGTGCCCGACCTGGCTAAGTTCAAGACTGACATGAACTCTCAGGCCAATGTTGATGCGGTTAAGAAATCGCGTCAGGATGCCTATAACGTGGGTATTACCGGCACGCCTTTTGCTTTTATTGGCGACGCCGTCATGCCGGGTTATGTGGATGCAGCTACGGTTCGCGCCACGGTTTTGGCTCAAGCCGCTAAGTCTGGCAAATAGTTACATGTAGTTAGTTGCCTCGGCCGTTAAGCCACATAATCTCACGCCTGCCCCGGGTACTATCCCGATCGGCAGGCGTGAGACTATGCGCCTTTTTCTGGTTCTGGTTCAAGCCCAAAATTGAGCCGAGCCCACCAAGCCAGGTCAGATCGCCGTCGGGAATTAGGGCCGAGTTTGGGAAACGCACCGTGAAGGACACCCCGTTGTCATAAAAGCGTGGCTCAGCCATTCCGGCGTCGCGCAGTTCCCGACGTGCCTCACGAATCCCTGTGCCCATGGCCTCAATAACTCGCCCATTATGGCCTTGGACGTTGCGGCAGATCTGATAGAGCTTCTCATTTACTGCGGGATGTTCACCAGAACCAAGCCGGTCAACCGTGATCCCCCACAGACCACCTGGATTTGTCAGGCGGAACCCATCATGGGTGATTCTCAGATCAATGCCTTTGCCACGCGAGGCTTCAGACAGATCACGGTGAACCAGTGCGTTAGCGATCACCTCGCGCACTGCCACCATGGGCAGTGCATATTCTGTGTTGCCATCACCTTTACCTTCAACTGCCGCTGTAAGTGTCAGGTGAGGTAGAAGCCGCTGTGGGTACTCACCTAACGCATATAGGCCAGCCACCGTGAGCTCTGTGCCCGCGCGGTCTGCGACGACGCCAGTGTAGTAAAGGACATCTGTGTCGTTTTCGTTAACCAGTCGCGGGGTGGTTTCACGTACAGCAGCAATATAACGGGAGACTAGTTCTTCATCTAGATCTTCCCGGCAACTATCAGCCACCGCCTGACCATCTGCATCTGGAACGTTGAATGTTTCGAGTGTTTTGCCGTCAGCATCGACTTGGCAAGTATCAACCTTGAGGTCCTCAAGATCGTTGATCATAGAGCTAATTCTATGTCATAGACCCCTGTTTCTATGTCATAGAAGGGGGTTTCTATGTCATAGAAGCCGTTTTTAAGGCATTTTTACTTCATAGAACCCTATTTTGACTTCATAGAAGCCCTAAAAATTTCATAGAACTGGCTCTATGGCCGCCCCAAGCACGCTGCGCTAAATACTGGATCAGCGCGGTAGTTAAGGTGGCCACCAGCATTATTGGGGCCAATAGATAGTGTGCAGCCACTGGGCAGATACCGGCCTGCGTTCGTGTACGACGGCGCTAGGCAGTAACTCGCTTACCCACGCCAATCAGGCTGATCTGGTCGGCTAACTCTAGCGCATTGGCCTAACTGTACGTATTGCAGTACCTGGACTAACTTACGCCGGGCATTACCTGCCCCGTTAGGGCCTAGCAGGGCGTGAATCTGGCCGTATTTAATGTCTAGGCTCAATCCGTTAACAGCCACAAACTTGCCCTTGTTGAAGCTGCCTTTAAGCTGGCGAGCTTCCATCGCAATATCTGCCATACAAAAAACCTATTCGCCCCCTGAAGCTGCCTAGCAGTCGCCGCTAGATTCGGCGCTGCTGAAAGCCAAGGTCCCACTTAAAATTCACGCACTCTTCAAGTAGGGAATATGGCGAGTATCACTAAAGGTCAATAATGGGTAATTTTTAGCCTCCGAGTACTACACTAAAGCACTGGTAGCCCCGCCACTGGAGCTACCAGGTCAAACTCTCCCCATTTTCCTTAAAACGTTGTTGTTTTCCCTACGGAAGCAGGGATAAGGCAGGAAGGTGGCGATTGTGTTTATTACGGTTCCCCGCAAAAGCGGGTATAAGTGTTTGAACCTGTCTCACTTAGGCCGCAACCTCAGTTTCCCCTGCTCACAGCGGGTTTGCAGAGGTCAACAACTTTAATACACATACACGCATATGCGCATATGCGTGTATGATCCAGGGTTAGCGCGATCACCCAGCCGGATGGTTAGTGCTGTTGATTTATCAAGGAGATTGAAATGATTACCGAAATGATTCTTGCTGCTGATGCTGCCCCTACTGGTGGTACCGCTATTTTGACTCAGGCCCTGAGTCTTTTCGTTAAGTTCGCAACCATCGGTGGTGGCCTATGGACTGTGTGGGGTGTTATCACCCTGGCTGGCTGAACTGCCTCCCGTTTCTTGGACATCGAAATTGAAGTCCAGGGAATGGGAGGCTTTTCATGTCTGCGGGTTTGCGGTTGAGGCATGATCGTTTGCTTCGGGAGCAGGCGGTGGAGATGTTTGAAAGGGGCTTTAGCTATCGTTTGACCGCCAGGAGACTGGGTGTGCCTGCTGAGACCGTGCGACACTGGCAGAAGACGTACCGCGTAATTGGGAAGGACGGGCTTCTTGCCATGGGAGTTAAGCACGCCAGATACGACTATGAGACCAAGGTCGCCGCAGCGAGCGCCGTGGTTGAAGGTGGGATGAGTAAACCTGAGGCGATGACGCGTTTCGGTATTGCGAGTGCGACATCGTTGAAGCAGTGGTGCAGGCTGTACCGCGAGGGCGGCGCGCAGGCCCTGATGCCCAAGCCCAAGGGCAGGCCAAAGGGATCAGGTATGGGGGCGGTGCCACCAACGCGTGAGGAGGAACTCGCCGAGCGCGTGCGCAAGCTTGAGGCGCAGGTGGCGTACCTAAAAAAATCGATTGCCCTGAAGGCGCAGAGGCGCTCCCAAACCGGGACAAAGCCCTAGTGATCGCCGAGCTTTCAGGGCATGGACACAGGGTGCGTGATCTCCTCGAGGCGGCCGGCCTTGCCAGGTCGAGCTACTACTACGCGCTGGCTCACCCCCAGCAGCCAACCAGAGCGCAGCTACGTCCCAAGGTCGCCCAGATCTTTTCGCGTACCCCCAACGGGTGCGGTCACAGACAGGTAGCCATGTGCCTGCGCGCTGAGGAAGGGGAACGCATTGCTGACAAGACGGTCTTGAAGATAATGCGCGAGATGGGGTTGCGCTGCGGCATACGCCGCGAGAGGGCCTACCACAGGTACAACTCCTACAAGGGATCCGTGGGACAAAGCTTCGACAACATCATCGGCCGCGACTTCAAGGCGACCGGCCCCTGGCAGAAATGGGTACCGACGTCACCGAGTTCAAACTCTCCTTCGGTAAGGCCTACCTCGCTCCGGTCTACGACTTTGCCAGCAAAGAGATCGTCGCCCACTCCATCTCCATGCACCCCAACCTCGCTCAGCAACAAGAGATGCTCCAGATACTCATGGACGCCAAACCAGCAGGAGCCGAGCCGATCTTGCACTCAGACATGGGATGGCAGTACCAGCACGAGACCTACATCAGAACGCTCGCCGATAACGGCTTCATCCAAAGCATGTCACGCAAAGGCAACTGCATCGACAATGGCGCCACCGAACAGGTCTTCGGACACCTCAAGGACGAATTCTTCCGCGGCCAAGACTGGCAAACCTTCGAAAGCTTCAAAGCCGACCTCAACGCCTACATCACGCACTGGAACACAACAAGACGCCAAGTAAAGCTCAAGGGCCTGACCCCGGCAGAATACCGGGATCAGGCCCTACAGGAAGCCGCATAACAGCTACCATTAAACGCGTCCAAGTTTCGGGGCGCAGTTCACCCAGACCTGGTGAAAACAAAGCGCATTATTAAGCACTCGCCGCGCGGGTTTGCTAAGCACTTTGGCTGGGATGAGGCATGGCCTTTATATAATCCCTATCAGGCAAAGCTTGATGCGATGGCCGTGCATGCTGATCTGCGCACAGTATTAGTAGATTCCTGCAACATGTTTATCTGGGAACAAGATGATTCACTTACTCCCAGCATACCTGAGTGGCTTCATGATTTTGGAGATATATTTGGACCCCTATCCAAAATTCCTTTATGGTGTCTTTGGGCTATTTTTATTCCCATCCCATATGTCGCATTTGTGGTAGTTCTATACATTTCTTACATAGTTTGGCTACTCGTTATGGCTGTTATTGGTAGCATCGTTTGCCTGTTACAGCTGCTATTTATATCGCTGTATCGGTTATGGGACCACGCTCGGATGTCTAGACTGCGGGCCAGCGTTAAATGCCCCTACTGCTACGAGACCAACCCTCAGCCGGTCTATCACTGCCTTAACCCGGATTGCACAATTGTGCATCACGATATTTCTCCGGGGCCGCTTGGTATTTTTGCACGTCACTGTGCCTGCGGAGTTAGTTTCCCAACTACGGTTAGGGGAGCTGCAGAAATGCTTACTGCACTATGCCCCAGCTGTGGGGCACAGCTCGTGGCAGGTAGTGGATCGCGTATGACTATTCAGCTCCCTGCTTTCGGATCTGTTGGCGCCGGCAAAACCCGTTTCTTTGCAGCAGCACTTACAGCAACAAGGAATCAACTTGCAGCCACTAATGGCTCACTAACGGGACTTAATCTTGAGGCAGATGGTTTCTTGCGAGCCTCCGCTCAAGCTTTGGATTCTGGCACTGCCACCGAAAAACAATCCATACTATGCGCCCAGAAGGACGACCGCTCCAGCTGACAACTGGCTCTGGCAAGATTGTTGAGTTGCAGGTTATGGATGCAGCTGGCGAGAGTTTCACTAACTTGCAGGCTACCGAAGAGCTTACTTACGTTAACTCGGCACCGACAATGGTCTTTGTACTTGATCCGCTTGCTTTACCGCGCGTACAGGCACAAATGAGTACTGCCCGTGATCTATCTAAGATCTTGGTTGCTACCGGTGACCAAGAGGAAGCCTATGCTTCAGTGGTTGACAGGCTTAACTCAGAGGCTGTGGACCTTAGAAACCGCCACCTTGCCGTAGTTCTCACAAAGACTGATGTGCTTCGTAAGCTTCCTATCGGGAAATCTCTAGATCCACAAACTTCCGATACTGTGCGTGATTGGCTGATTGGGATTGAACAAGATGGTTTTGTTCGCCGTATTGAGAGCGATTTTGGGGATGTACGTTTCTTTGCGATCGACTCTTTAGTTTTGCGCGACTTGCATGATCCGCTAAACCCCCTGCGAGTTATCGACTGGGTACTGAGTTCTCAAGAAGTACCAATTAAGCTATTGCCTTCACTGAAACCTGAAGCTACCAGCAAGGGTCCGGACTCTAATTCTTAGAATCAGATCCCCAAAGTCGTCAACTCATAACAAGAGAAAGTGAACATACAATGAACGATGACGACCCCACTGACCGCATTTATAGTGATGCCGACGTTCCTGACACTTATAGAGTTTTTCGCTGGCTCTGGAGCCTAGTTCACATACTTATCTTTGGGGTTCTTTTATTTATTTTTATCGACTGGGCAATAACTGACCACCAAGGAATTAGTGCACTGAACGCTTGGCTTGATTGGTGTGAATCACTTCGTAAATCAGTGAGCGGCTTACTTCACTATCCATGGGAATAAAATTAGATAGGCTATATAGCTAACCAGGTGACGCGTTGTACTGACTCTCGGACAGGGTTTTAATTCCAACTATGTCCAGGATGTAAAATTATTTTTTACTTTCAGTCTACGAACACTAAAAAATACTATACTAGTAGAGATCAACCTGATCATAAGGAGGACCAACTTATGGCCAAGGATTCTGAATACTGGGACCCAGAAAATTCACACGTAGAAGATTGGCAGCCAGGGCAGGGCCACTGGAAGCCCGGCGACAAGATGCCAAAATTCTCTAAAAAGAAAGTGAATGAGTACGTCGAGAAGCGTACACAAGATATGGTTGCTGAAGTTCTAAGGGAACTTGACAGTCGTTACCCTCCTCGCCGATGAGGTAAATGCACGTCGATAGCACCCTACACTAGGGGCTTTCTAACGAGCACACTCGTTGGGGTTTTTACACAATAACCTCAATATTGGCAAGGCTAATCTGCCTACCACACAAGTAAGTGGGTGGCTACCATAAAGATTGGTAACCACCCGCTTACTTGCTACTCTGCAATTTACAGCTCTGCTATTGGTTAACTAATTAGCTCTCGAAAAGGGCTTTATAACTATGTCCAGAATGTGAAATTAGTTTTTACTTTCGGTCTACAAACGCTAAAAAATACTATATTAATAGAGATCAATCCGATCACAAGGAGGACCACTCATGGCCAAGGATTTTGAATACTGGGACCCAGAAAATTCACACATAGAAGATTGGCAGCCAGAACAGGGACACTGGAAGCCCGGCGACAAGCCGCCTAAATTTTCTAGAAAAGAAATGAAGAAGGCTATTAAGAAGCGCGTGGAAGAGCTCGCAGCGGAATCCGAAGAGAGGGTTAATCGGCGGTACTCTTCCCACTGATGGGGTAGATGCACGTCGATAACACCTCACACTAGGGACTTCCTAGCAAGCTCACTCATCAGGGTTATTTTGCACAATAACCCTGATGTTGGCAGATCCAATCTGCCTGATACACCCAAGTTAAGCGGGTGGCCACCAATTACGGTAGCCACCCGCTTACTTGCCACTCTGGGATTAGAGGGGAACTTAAACTAGTTATAGACGAAAGCGAAGTATAAGCCTTAACCCTATAATTTAGGGCCAGTTTTTCTTTCAATAGAATGTGACAATGGTTGCCGCGCTTTTTTGTCACCGATCTCATGCGCTTTACTTTTTATCCCAGCAATCACGTCCGCTTTAGTATGCAACTGCTCACCACCGCCCCTAGCTAAAACATACGCATGTTTAATACCATCTTGCACAATACCGGGCACACCCAACCTGACAGCACGCTCTTGAAGTAAACCAATTCGCTCAATAACCGCAGCCCTATTAGCCACATTCCCACGCAAATTCTCAAGAACACCCACAGCCCCAACAGGCTTTAACCACTGACCACCAACACCACGTTCATTGTCATAATGAACCGCTCCAGCCCTATCAACAATACTAATACGCTTAACCGATAAATCAGCCTCAGCAGCACGTAAAGTTTTCGGCGTTCCTTCCAACCCAGCATTATGAGCCTCTAACGGAGTCCAACGTGCGGCTTGCCCCTCTTCTAAAGCATTAATATAACGCTCTAAACATCCACTCCACGACTCTGCCGGACTAACCCCCAACACAATTAAATGAGTAGAAGCACCCGCATCAGCAAACTGCCTAGTCGTACCTAAAGTTGTTTCCGGATTACGCAGCGTACCTTCAACCACACAAGAATATCCATTTTCAGAGGCATAATCTAACGATTGCCTCACCAACCAGCCAGACAACTCAGCCGTCTCACGCGGCATAACTTCCGGATCAGGCAACGCACATAACTTTTCATAATCCGGGTGAAATTTACGAAAATCATCACCAATAATCGACACAAAAGTTTGCCCCGAATAAAACGTCCTTAAAGACGCATCTAAAGCCCTAGTTTTACCCGCCCCAGGCTGGGCACCAATCGAAACTAAAACCGGCGACACAGAAGGCACCACACCACCAAAAAGCTCAGTCTTGGCAGTATTCCAAGCTCTTCGAGCAGTAACTGCATCAACAACCATGGTTACTTCACCCCACGCGCATAGTTGATATACCGCAACTCGTGATTGAAAGCCTCCATCATGGCAACTATCGCCGCACGATCATTAGAATCAACCGATCGACGCGCATCCCTCACCCGATGGGACTCACCAAGCCAAAACCTATCTTGCTCTTCATCACCTGCATCCTGCGCCGCATATCTTAACGCAACAAACGCCCCCATAAGCCGCGTACCAGTTTCATAGAAAATGTCATACAAAACACTCAAATCAGTATCAGCCCAACGACCCAAATCAGCCACGAAAACCACATCCTTCACTACATGATGACATCATGATATCCCTACACGCCGACCTCTACAGGTTCACCTTCCTGACGTTTTTGTTAGGGGACTATCGCTAACCCCCAACAAGCGGGTGGCCACCAATTACGGTAGCCACCCGCTCATGCAGCTCTGACTGGTACCTTCGCTACTGTTTGGCGGTCTCAATCCATTCCAGCGGGATACGCGTGAAATACAGCCCCTGCATCTCGCGCTCCCACAGCAGGCCCAACATGCCATCAGGCAGGATAGTCATGCACTGGTAGACATAGTGGGCGGGGTTGAAGGTACGCGAAGCAATCCAGGTACGTCCCCCGTCCTCCGATAGACGCAACACGCCCCGGCCTCGGTAGGGGCGCATCTGTGAGGCGTTGGCGAACACCACCCGTTCAGGGCACTCCTCGCTGGGCCACGGCACCGCGTTGGGCTGACAGAAAATCTCGGTGATTTCCTGGGCAAAATACACCTCACCCCAGGTTTCGCCGCCGTCGGTGCTGACTGCTGCGGCCACCTTCCCACTGGGGTGCTGGTTGCGCATAAGCATCAGCAGGGAGCCGTCGGCGCGCTCAATCAAAGTGGCTTCGTGGGTGGCGCCAGCCTCCGTATCCAAGGTGCGCGAGTCAATCTGGCGGCCCTCAAAAATGCGCCCGTCATTAGGGGATTTACCGCGCTTCCAGGTGGCTCCCCCGTCGTCGGAGTAGACGACGGCAGCTGAGAAGTGCCGCTTGTGCTCGCCATTGTAGTAGATGGGCACAACCAACCGCCCACTGCGCAGCTGCACGCCCGTGCCCGGGGAGGTGCCGCAGAAGGACATCCACTCTTCCTTCACATCCTGGTTGAGGTTGACGGGAGCGGACCAGGTGGCGCCGTCGTCGTCAGAGTAAATCATCTGCAGGAAGCATGTACGCGCGGTCAACAGGCTCTGGTGGGGGTCTTCGCCGTCCGCCAGGAACACGTTGCCGCCGGGCTTTTCCCCGCCGCCGTCGTTGATAGTGACGTCGCCGCGCTCAGAGACGTGGTAGGGCGTCTTTTTCCCGGCCGCATCGGTGACGGTGCCGTCCTGGTTCCAGGTGTATTGGTTGCCGGCGCCGTCGTGCAGCAAGTAGCGCCCCTTAGCGTCGACGCCGATCCCAGCGGCCGCGTTGGGCTGGCCAATTCCGCCGGGGAAGTGGTCAATTAGGACAATTAGCCGCCCGCTGCGGCGCTCTTGCACCACGCAGGAGTCGATCACTGAGGCACCCGTGGCGCCATGCCCGGGGTAGCTGAGCACGGTTTGTAGGTCTTCCCAGGTGGCTCCGGCGTCGAAGGAGCGGCGGATGGTGAAGTTAATGGAGTTGGGCGAGTCGTTGGCGATGGTTTCGCGCTGGTCGGCTCCAGCAACCACAACCCCCGATTTCAGGGTGATTAGTGAGGGGATGCGGTAGCTAATGGAGTTGTGAAAGCCGGCGTCAAAAAGGCACTGGGTGTCTAGCGGCGCCACGGAGGAGAGTTTCTTGATCTGGGCGTCGTTTAGCACGCTGGTGTAAATGGCGGCGTTACGTACCTCGCCAAACAGGCGCGAACCTGCGGTGTCTTGGCCGATAACCACCTCATCGAGACCCTCCACGCCGGCAAAGAAACCTGCCCGGGTAGGTGAGCTTCGAGGTAGCCATCCACGTAGATCTGGACGGCGCCGTGACCCACCCTGATTACGACGTCGTGCCAGCGGCCCTGGTCCCAGTGTCCGTGCGCCACGAAGGTGCGCCACTGGCCGCGCCGGCCTAGCACCTTATATTCGATGCCCTGCTCAGTTACTGACAGGTTTAGTTTTTCGCTTCCGTCCCCGCCGGCGGCCAGGATGGTGCCGTGTTGGCCGGGGCCGCGCACCCGGTAGCGGGCGAAGATGGTGCCGCTGGTTAGCTCAGATAGTTCGGCGACGTCGTAGTCAGATAGGTGGGCGGCAGCGAACTCGATTAGTGGGGTTGGGGCGGGGAAAGAGCCAGGATTTCGGGGGCGGAAAGTAGGCTGTCGTGGGAGCTAAATTCGCGGATTTCCAGGCCGGCGCCGGGCTCAACTAGCAGCTTGGCGTCTTTGCCGCCGCCTGCGGGGGAAAGGTCGGCGGTAGTTGAGAAGCACTGGTAGCCGTCTAGGTAAATCTTTGAGCCACAGCTGGTGGCGGTGATTGCCAGGGTGTGCCAGGTGGCGTCGGTTAGGGAGGCGGTGTCTTCCATGTCTAGGGCGAAGCTCATGGATTTGGTGGAGCCTTCCAGGAACAGGGCGCCTGCCCGGATGAACAGTTCCCAGCCGATATCCTCGCAGCTGTGTAAGCGGATCAGGGCGCCGTCGATACGCGCGCGGAACTGGAAAACCCAGGAAACCCCTTCGGGGGTGGTTGCGTCGGTACGCATAATCTTCACCTTTTCTGTTTGATTGTTCGCTGCTTGCCGCATCGTTACGGGGCAGAGTGTGCGCCATGCACGTTGTGAAGTTGTCAGACATCTTAGCAACCTAGATTCGATGAATCAATAAAATCCCATGTCAGAAAGGGTGTTGACTTCAAAATCTGACGGCTATAACATCATCACCAGTTGTCTGACAACTAGGGGGTCAGACGGCCGGTCTACCAAGGCCCTAATTCAACGATGAATTTTTATTAGGAAGGCACTCTTATGAGTACGTCGCCCGAAGCGGCGCTTCAACAAAAGCGCTGGTATCAATATCTCACGAAAGAAGACCGCAAAGCGTTCTTCGCAGCCTGGATCGGCGTTCTGCTAGACGGCTACGACTTTGTTCTCATTTCTTTCGCCCTACCTGCTATTACGAAGACCTTCAACCTGTCCCTGGTTGAAAGTGCCTCGCTGATCTCGGCAGCTTTCATCAGTCGCTGGATCGGTGGCCTAGTACTGGGTGCGGTTGGTGACCGTTATGGCCGCAAACCCGCCATGATCTTGTCGATCTTCATGTTTGCTTCGGCTCCATTGCCTGCGCACTGGCCCCGAACTTCTGGATTTTGTTTGTACTGCGCCTGATTATCGGTTTCGCTATGGCTGGTGAATACTCCGCTTCAGCCGCTTACGTCATTGAGTCCTGGCCCAAGCACATGCGTAACAAGGCCTCGGGTTTCTTGCTCTCAGGCTACGCTTTCGGTGTTATTGCTGCTGCTCAGGTGGATAAGTACTTTGTCAGCTGGGTTGATGACATGCACCCGGGCTGGGGCTGGAGGGCCCTGTTCCTAACCGGTATTGTCCCTATCCTTGTGGCTATCTACATGCGCCGCACTCTGCCTGAAGCTGCTGACTGGAGTGAAGCTAAGGAGCAGGGTCACGTTGAGAAGAACGACATGCTCTCGGTGCTCTTCGGTGGTTCACGCAGGGTAATCAACTACGTCGTGGTGGTTATTGCCGCTATTGCCCTACTGGCTATCTTCACACAGGCCGCTGGCGGCGCCATGAACGTGACGCTTTTGGGCGCTGTTTGCGCCGCGATCTTCATTTACCTGATCATTCAGTTCGACTCTAAGCGCTGGGTGATTGGTATCGCGATCATGCTGACCATTTTCGCCTCCTTCATGTACACCTGGCCGATCCAGGGCCTGCTGCCCACCTACCTGCGCGGTGTGGGTATGGACAAGACCGTGGTAGCTAACGTGGTGTCTTTCGCTGGTCTGGGTAACGCGGCTGGCTACATCATTGCTGGTTTTGCCGGCGACAAGTTTGGTATGCGCCGCTGGTATGTAATCTCCCTGCTGCTTTCGCAGGCGATCGTGTTCCCGCTGTTCATGCAGAACGGTAAGTATGTGGTTCTGGTTGCGGCCCTGCTTTTCTTCCAGCAGATGTTTGGCCAGGGTATTTCTGGCCTGCTGCCCAAGTGGGTTTCTAGCTACTTCCCGGTCGATAAGCGCGCCGCTGGCCTGGGCTTCTGCTACAACGTGGGTGCCTTGGGTGGCGCGGTTGGCCCGGTGCTGGGCGCGGCTATTGCAGCCAAGTTCTCGCTTGGTTTTGCGCTGGCAATCTTGTCCTTCGGTTTTGCCGCTGTGGTCATGATTTCTATCGGCGCTAACATTCCCCGTCTGCTGCAGAAGCTGGTTGACCCCCAGTATGTGCGTCCTGAAGACGGCAACGACGAGCTCATTAAGGAATGACTAAATATGGCTACCCCTTTTGTTCTTGGAGCTTATGCTTCGCTTCCCGCCCCGGAGCTGGAGGCTGACTACTATCAGCTGCTAGCCGCCCAGCCTTGGGTTAGCGGCGTGGAGATTCCTTACCCCGGACAGTTGGCCACGCAGGCCCCGCTGCTGGCTAGCCGCCTGGCTGAGCACTGGGATTTCAACACTATTACCGCTATTCCGGGCACAATGCAGCACGTTTGGAAGGACGCTAACTTTGGTTTAGCTTCTCCCGACGACGCCGGCCGTCAGGCTGCTTTGGAATTCACCCGCTTACTGCACCGCGACTTGGGTCAGCTATGTGAGCTTCTGGCCGCGCCCTGGTGGCGCGGGTGCAGCTGCACTCGGCTCCTACTGGTTTGGCTGATGGCGACGCTTTTAAGCGTTCGCTTGAGCAGCTGCTGACTTGGGACTGGTTTGGCGCCAAATTGGTGATTGAGCACTGCGATAAGTTCATTGAGCAGCGCAAACCTGAAAAGGGTTTCCTCTCGCTGGAAACTGAGATTGAGGTGGTAAGCCAGTTCGGTATTGGTTTGCACATTAATTGGGGCCGCTCTGTGGTGGAGGGGCGTCAGGCTGAAACTGCCTACCAGCATGTGCTTGCAGCCGGTGAGAGCGGGGTTTTGGATGGTTTGCTGTTCTCTGGCGCTGGCCCGGAAGAAACCCAGTATGGCTATGGCTGGATTGACGGTCACCTGCCGGCCCAGGTGGATGAGCCGACGTCGCTGATGAGTGAGGCAGAAATCAAGCGTTGCGCTCGCTTGGCCCTAAACCAGGGCTGCCACTACCTGGGGGCGAAGGTGTGTGTACCCAAGCAGGCTAGCTTGGAGCAGCGCCTGGCGATGCTAACCAACATTTACCAGGCCTGCGAAATCACCAACTAGGTTTACTTGATTAAAGCTGGCCTTTAGCTCCCTAGGCTAAAGGCCAGCATATTGATCAATACCAAAACAGGTTAATACCTAAACCTTGAAGCAATTCGCCAGGAGCCAAGGCGAGCAGGCCCGCCAGCAAGGCGACCCTGATGAAGCTTTTGACTTGTTTAATCAAGCATTAAAGCTTTACTGGGATGTGGCCTCTACTTTAGGTAGCTACGCACCAGCTGGGTTACTACTGCGGCGCTGCGCGCGGCGGCTTCGTCAACCCCAATGTGGAAGTCTTCGCCGGCCTCGGGTCCGCACAGGTCAGAGACGCCTCGCACGGCAATAAATGGTAGCGAGTAGGCTTCACACACCTGCGCTAGCGGGGTGGATTCCATGTCGGTGCTGATGGCCTCAGGGAAGGCTGTGCGGGTGTCGCCCACATTCGCGGCGGTGACAAAACTGTTGCCGGCCAGCATTTGGCCGCTGTAGATTTTGGCGTTCGCACTGGTGGGGGTGGCCGCATTGAGGACCGGGCTGGCTGCTAGGGCCATATCACGGGCGACGTCGTCACTGGAGTAAGTGGCGGGCATACCCGGCAGCTGGCCGCGTACGTAACCAAAAGCGGTGGCGTCGGCGTCGGTGTAGGCCAGGGTGGTGGAGACGCAGACGTCACCCACGGCGATGCCGGATTTGAGGCCACCTGCGGTGCCGGCGCTGACAACTAGCCGGGGCTGCTTGGAAACCAGGCTGATTACGCTGGTGAGGGCGGCTGCAGCGTTAGTGCCGCCGATCTTGGAGCGCACCAGCAGCACCGGGTAGCCTTCAGCGTCCGGGGTCTGGCTTGGCGCGCTTTCAGCGCCTGCCGCCTCAGCAGAGCCTTCAGTCGCGCTGGCTGCCGGGCTTAGCACGCGTGCGTAGACTGCCGCATGGCCTAGCTGTAGCTGTTCCATGCCCACCTGGTCGATTTTGGCGGGCTCGGTTGCTGCCAGGAAGGGGGCTAGTTCCTCATCCATGGCCACCTGAATGATCGTCGCAGTGTTGAAATTACAAGTTTTCACGGCTCGGACCTTTCCTTGCTTCAGTTGGCGGGCTCGGTTGCCGCAGCTTGGGCTTCACTCACCGGCGCCTGGGCTTCACCCGCCGGCACCTGGGCTTCACTCACCGGCACCTCAGGTTCACCTGCCGGCGCCTCAGGTTCACCCGCAGCTTGGGCCATGACCTGCCCCCACACTGCGCGCTGCGCCAAGAATTGACTTACCGCCTGTTGGGCGGCTTCTAGCGAGTGGTTGGCGCCCCAACCGCACTGCACTTCATTAGCTGCCGGCACCTGCTCAGCAGCCAGGATGTCGCGGAAGGTGGCCTCCAGGATCTGCATGAACTGTGGCGGCTCTAGACCTAGGGTGAGCGCATAGAAGCCGGTTTGGCAGCCCATGGGTGAGAAGTCGATCAGTTTGTTGGTGTGGTTACGCATCAGCTCGGCGGTGAGGTGCTCAATTGAGTGCACAGCCGGCATTTCTAGGTGTGCCTGGTTGGGCTGGGTAAAGCGAACATCGTATTTGACTAGCTCGTCGCCGCCGGGCAGGCGTTTGCGGTCGGCTACACGCACGTAGGGGGCGCTGACTAGGCGGTGGTCAAGGTTAAATGACTCCACGTTCATGCGCGGTTTAGCGATGCCGGGTTCCAATTCACTCATGTCTTAAGTCTATTTCAGAAATAATTAGTGGGTGCTTACCTCTATCCAAGCTGGGCCTGTGGGCGCCCCACAACTGGTTTTACTGCACGGAATTACTTCCTCGGCGGCGGCTAACTGGCCGTCTATCGCGCACTGGTCGCAGCGCGGCTGGCGAGTTATTGCCCTGGACGCGCGCGGTCACGGCCTCTCCCCCAGGTGGCAGCCCCAGCAGCTGTTACGTGCCGGGCAGCAGTTAGTCGACGACGTCGTCGAGGTACTTGAGTACCTACCCACCCCCGCCCCGGCCCAAAATGCCGCGCCCGCTGCTAGGCCCAGTGCCCCTAACGACCAGAGCGGCCTAGGCGCTGCCAGCGAGACTAGCGCGGCCAGCGAGCCCGCCCCTACAGCAGGCCCTAAACCGATCCTGATTGGGCACTCGATGGGCGCGGCCACAGCCGCCGTGGTGGCCGCCCAGCGCCCAGACCTGGTTAGCGCTCTGGTACTTGAGGACCCGGCCCGCTACGGCACCCGCAGCCACTCTGAACTGCTGCGACGAGGCCAGGCCCGGGCTAACCATGTCAATCGCACCCTGGCGGATCTGCCCTCCTCGCTGGCGGCCTTGCTGGAAAACGCGGGCACGCCCGGTCAGCCCAGCGCCCAGGAGGCTTTGCCGTCCCTGTGGGCCTCGCAGCAGCTGGATCAGTCCCTGCTAGGCACTGGCGTGGTGGCGCCCGAGGTTGAATTTACCCAGCTCATGGAGTCCATTAGCCTGCCCACCTTGCTGCTTACCGGCGATCGGCGCGGCGAGGCGCGGGTGGGGGCGCAGCTATTGGCTCAGCTTATGGAGCAAAACCCCCATATTTGCGGTCAGGTTATGCCTGGGGCTGGCCACCAGGTTAGGCGCGCTAATCCGCAGGCTTACTACGACGTCGTCGACGCTTTTTTGCAGGCACAAGTACCCCCGCAAGCGCAACGTCATAGTGCCAGCACAGGCAACATCGTAGTACCCGCGAGCGCAATGCAAGTGTCCGCACACGCAACGTGATAATGCGTGTGCGGGCTTGGTCATGATTGGATAAACACATGTCTAAGCGATCATTAGCAATGCAAACCCGCAAATCGCAACTAGCTGCCGCTAACCGCTCGCAGGCTGCCATAGCGAAGCTACGCCCGAAAGTGACCCGCACCGGTGACACGCGTACACAGGGCGAAGTGGTTTTAACTGTGTTGACCATGGCCACTGCGGCAACCTTGGGACTGTACTTTATTCGCTCAATTGTGGGCCCGGTGTTTTTGTCCTTAACCCTGGTGATCACGGTGCGCCCAGGCGTGCAGTGGCTGGTAAAAAAGGGCCTGCCGCGTTGGCTTGCGGCCACCACCGGCATCCTTGCGATTTATGTATTTATTGCCGCCATGGTGGTGGCTATGGGGGTGGCCATCAGCCGGTTCGCCATGATTTTGCCTGATTACGCCTCTAAGTTCACGGGGCTTTTTGATCAGGTGATGCGCAGCGTGAAACGTTTCGGGGTGGATGAAGATTGGCTGCTGCAGCAGGCGCGCGCTTTTGACAGCTCTAAGCTGCTTAACTTGGCCCAGTCAGTGGTTGACTCAGTCACTTCCACTGGTTCGCTGATGCTGCTGATGCTGCTGACTGTGTTTTTCTTGGCTTTCGACACCTCCTCGGTGGCGGTGCGGGCGCGCTCTTTGCGGGTGCTTAAGCCGGGCATTTACGACGCCGTCGCTCACTTTTGCGGGGCCGTGCGCTCTTACTGGATGGTTTCGACTATTTCGGTTTGATCGTGGCCGTCTTTGACGTGATTGCGCTGTGGATTTTGGGTGTGCCCCTGGCTATCACCTGGGGTGTGCTGTCTTTTATCACTAACTATGTGCCCAACATTGGTTTTGTTTTGGGGGTTATCCCCCCGGCCCTGTTGGCGCTGGTGGCTGATGGGCCGTGGACCGCATTGTGGGTGGTTGTGGCTTACTCGATGCTGAATTTTGTAATTCAGTCCCTGGTGCAGCCTAAGTTCACCGGCGACGCGGTGGGGCTGAACACCACCACTTCGTTCTTGTCACTGGCTTTTTGGACCATGGTTATTGGTGGCCTAGGCTCGATCCTGGCAGTGCCGCTAACCCTATTTGCCAAGTGCGTCCTGATTGACTCTGACCCGCGTTCACGCTGGCTAAGCGTGTTTGACGGCAGGCGATGAGCCCTTTAGCGAGCCCGACCGGGTAGAGCAAGATCTATTGTCGGCCACCAAGTAAAACTCCCGCCCAGCCTGGCGCGGCGCTGCGCGCAGCCCCTCGCCGTGCGCCCAGCCTTACGCCGCGCGCACGCGCTTGCGCGGATGCGGCACATGGCCTCGCCCCGGCGCTGTGCGCGGCCCGCTTGGGCGCCTAGAGCGCTACCAGCACCTGCACCATCACGATTTTGACGATAATGGCCAAAGCGAACAAGGTGGCGTAACCAGCTTCGATGCGTTCGTCGTCGGCCTTAGACAGGGCGAAAGCCAAAATAGCCGGCTGCCCCACCAAACCAGCCAAACCGCCGGCGCTGCGCTGGGCGCTATAGCCAAACACTCGCCCACCAGCCAACACCACGCCACCACTGATAGCCACAATCAAGGCCGCCAGTACCCCCACCTTCACGCCGGTGGCTGAGAAAGCTGCGGCCGCAAATGCCTGGCCTGAATCCAGCCCAATTGCCGCCAAGAACAGCAGCAAACCCAACTGACGAATAGTTGAGTTGGCGGCGTGCGGCAGCCCCCAAATGAAAGGGCCGGTGCGCCCCACCCAGCCCAACACCATGCCCACCACCAGTGGACCTGCGGCCACACCCAGCTTCAGGGTGATTCCGCCCGGCAGTGGCACCTCGATCAGCCCCACCAGCACGCCTAGGGCCATACCTAACCCCACGGTGAAGGCGTCGATTTGGGCTACGCGCCGCTCAGAGTCACCAAACCAGTTGGCGGCCTCCTCCAGTTTTTCGCTGGGCACCACCGCCAGCACTCGGTCGCCTAGTTCCAGCACCATTTCGGGGTTGGCCAGCAGGTCCAGGTCGCCGCGCCGCACCCGGGTGATCACCCCGTTAAAACGCCCGGGAAAGTCCAGCTCTCCAATGGTGCGCCCGGCCACGGCGGTAGAAGACACTGTCAGGCGCCGGTAATCCACGCGGGAACGGTCGTGGGCCAGGCAGTAGTCCAGGCTGCTTCCCAGCATCTCAACTGCGGCGCTTAACGACGACGGCGTGCCTACCACTACCACGCGGTCACCGGGCAGCAGCTCTTCAGTGGGGTTAATTACGCGGGTTTGGCCTTCGCGCTCTAAATAGGACAGGCGGAACTGGGCACTTTGAAACTCCGGCAGGGTAGCTAAATCAATGTGCTGTTTAACCTCCACACTGGTGGCCACAATCCCATCCGCACTGGCTGGGCGGGGGTCTTTGCTGGAGGGCCAGTTACGGCGCACCACCAGGGCCACCATGATGATCGCTACGGCCACACCCACCGGGTAGCTCAATGCATAACCCACCGCCGGGTCTTGGTTTCCTGCCGCCTCAATTGCCGAGTCCAGCACCGGCGAGGTTAACGCACCAGCGAAAGCACCGGCGTCGTAGGCGCTCGAAACCCCCACCAGATGGCAGTAGCCGGCCCCCGCAAACCCAGCCAAAACCAAGCCCACTACGCACAGCACCATCAGTGGCAGTTGGCGGCGCAGATCCCTGAAAAAGGTGTTACCGGCGGCAATACCGACCGTGTAGCAAAACAACCTAAGCCCAGGGCACGCAGCAAGGTCAGGTCATGGCCCAGGCCAGGAACTATTGCCGACAGGGCCAGACCCGCAAATAGGGCGCCAGCCGCCCCAAAGCGGATGGGTCCGAAGGGAATTTGCCCAACCGCCGTTCCCAAACCGATTACCAGGAACACCGTCAAAATCGGGGCCTGGCTAAGAATCTGCGAGATCGCGTGCATCACCCTTACAGGCTAACCGACACCGCCCCTAGTGCTAAGGCGCCGGGCCGGGGCTCTGGTGCCACCACCACCGCGCGGCCCGGACAGCGTGAAATTACAAATCACGCGCCCACCACCCGTGAGTATTAATACTCAACCTCTAGACTGCCTATATGTCCCAATCTCCCCTCTCGTCCTCTAAATTTGCCTCCCCGGGCGCCCCAGAAGCTCCGAAAAGCACCCCACACGCTTCCCCAAATCCCCCTGCGAGCGTCCAAAACGCCGCTGCGAGCGCGCAAAACGCCGCACAAGCATTGCAAATTGATAACAAAAAATCTGCTTCCACTCGGGTAAAAACCACCCTACCCAGCCGCCTGACCTGGGATGACCAGGGCGCCATGTCGCGCCTGGCCCGATTTTTAACCCCACCCATGCTGCTGGCGGTGATTGTGGCCGTGACCTGGCCCAGCGGCGCACAAGTGGCTGAACTAAAGGAAAATGTGGGCCCCTGGTTCCTAAACGCGATCGGCAAAGACGTGGTTTTGAACCTGATTATGCTGCTACCCCTGGGCTGCCTGGTGATGGGCGGCTGGCCCAAAGTCAGCCCCTGGAAGTGGTGTTTAGGCGGCTTCACCCTAGGCGCCCTAGCCGAAACCATCCAGTGGCTTTTCCCTGCCCTGCACCGGCGCGCACTGATAGACAATGTCTTTCAAAACGGCATTGGGGCCTGCCTGGGCGTGGGTTTAGCGCTAGTAATTATGTGGGTATTGCAGCGTAAATCCCGCTAATTTCAACGACGACGTCGCCCACGCACCCTGCTTTTCTTACCTCCCAAGTGGGGTGCGGCGTCGTCGAAAACAAAGCAAACACAGGCAAAACCAGCCCAAGCACCCCGGGTAAGGCAACAAAAAAACTTGGCGAGGCAATAAAAAACCGGGCCAGTTTCCTGACCCGGTCTTACCGGTGCGCGAGGGGGGACTCGAACCCCCATGATCGTTAGATCACACGGACCTGAACCGTGCGCGTCTACCAATTCCGCCACCCGCGCGGCGCTCTGAAAGATTAGCACGAACCCACCCCCAAAAATCCAATCGAAAGCAGCAAATTAGACTATGATCTCTGCCACATGGGGATATGTCCTTCCAGATGCATCACAGCATTAACCGGTATCATGACCCTTGTATTGGACGTACCACTGCTCTCACAGTCCACAAAGGCCACGCCAGTAGCTAGACTTATGAGCTACCGGTTTAACCTGGATAGTTGAGAGTGCGTTAAGTTTAATAGGCCAGCCCGGCCTGAATACTGTAGGAGGTGTGGCAAATGGGGCTGTTCGACCGTATCGAAAGAAGCGGGGAAGCTGTTGCTAACCGTCTAGTTCACAAAGATGCCCAGCCTTTAGACACGATCGAGATCACCTCCAAGCTAATTGAAACCATGGATAAGAAGGCCACGGCCTTCTCACGTGACCGCACTGTTGCCCCCAACGTGTTCCAGGTTTCTTTAGCCCCGATCAACTTTGACCAGATCAACGCTTGGGGCTCAAGCGTGCTGGCTTCCGAGATGAGCCAGGAGCTCATCCGCCACGCCCACACCCAGGGCTATTCCTTCATTGGCCAAATCGCCATCAGCTTTGCTGCGGAACCCTCCCTTAATCCGCACGCTATCCACGTAAACGCTTTTACACGTAAGGACGCTTCGGCACCCGTGACTCGCCCAACTATTACTTCTCCCATCCTGGACATTAACGGCCAGCGCTATATGCTCACCGGCCCCGTTACCATCATTGGTCGTGGCAGTGAGTCAGACATTATCGTTGACGATTCCGGGGTTTCCCGTCGTCACCTGGAAATTCGCCTAACCGCAGGACATACGGTCGCCACTGACCTAGGCTCCACCAACGGCACCTTCGTTGAGGGTGTGCGTATGGATGCCGCTACCCTCGTCAACGGCAACACCATCACCATTGGTCACACCACCATTATGTTCTGGGACGGTAGTGACGAGGTTTCCGGGTGAACGAATTAGCATTCACTCTCCTACGGCTTTCCTACCTGGTCTTACTGTGGGTCTTTATTTGGGCTTCGCTGCGCATTTTGCGCCGCGACGTCTTGGTGACCGCTGCGTCGTCGTCAACCACTGACCGACGCCGCCGCATGGCCCGTAACCTCCAGACAGACGGCATGGTGGAGGGCCGCCAACGCGGAGCCACCCGGCTAGTCATCACAGAAGGGCCGCTAGCAGGCTCAACTGTGCCGCTAACCCCCAGTTCAATCATTATTGGCCGCTCCCCTGCGGCCACCTTAGTGCTTGACGACGACTATGCTTCGGGCCGTCACGCCCGTATTTTCCCGCAGGACGGTATTTGGTGGTTGGAGGATCTAGGATCCACCAATGGCACTTTGCTAGGGGGTAATCCCGTCACCGGCACCGTCCAACTTCCCATGAACACCCCGGTACGTATCGGCCAGACCACCCTGGAGCTGAGGCCGTGATCTCTCTACACTACGCAGCGCGCTCTGATGTCGGCTTAGTGCGCTCTTCCAACCAAGACTCCGGCTATGCCGGCCCGCACCTATGCGTCCTATGTGACGGCATGGGTGGCCCTGCTGGTGGCGACATCGCCTCTGCAGTTGCCGTCAGCCACCTGGCGCCCCTAGACAATGACACGCACGGCGCTGAAGACCTGCTAGCCCTACTGCGTGGGGCCGTGGCAGACACTCACGCTGAGCTGGCTGCCCTATCTGCTGCCGACCCGGCCTATCGGGCCTGGGCACCACCTGTATTGCCGTTATGCGTAGCGGCAACAAGTTGGCCATGGTGCACGTGGGTGACTCACGTGCCTACCAGCTACGCGACGGCAACCTGGAGCAAGTCACCCGCGACCACACTTTCGTGGAGTACCTGGTTGAAACCGGCCGGCTAACCCGCGAGGAAGCCTCACACCACCCCCAGCGTTCAGTGCTGCTGCGTGTGCTTGGCGACGCCCAAGGCGACGTCATGCTGGATGAATCCATCCGTGAAGCCAAGGTGGGAGACCGCTGGCTGCTGTGTTCAGATGGTCTATCCGGGCTGGTCAGCAAGGAAACTATTGAATCCATCTTGAACAAGGTGGAAGACCCGGGTGAGGCCGCTGAAGAGCTGATCGCCCTGGCCCGCAAGGCTGGCGGCCCTGACAACATCACCGCCGTCATCTTTGACATCGTTGACTCCACCAGTGTGCAAACTGAGCCGCAGGTAGTGGGCTCTGCCGCCTCCGAAACTGTGGTGCAGCCGCGCACTGTCGCCTCCCCGCCGGCCCCTGAACCGGACTCTCCGGCCGCTAAGGCTGCTGCTTTGCTGCCTAACTTCCCCGCTGAGGAAGAAGAAGACGGAGAACTCGTTGACACCACCCCGCATGTAACCAAACGCTGGAGTTGGCCGCGTCGTATCCTGACCGTGCTGCTGACACTGGCCCTGCTAGGTGGCTTGGGCGCAATCGCCTGGCGCTGGACCCAAAACCAGTACTACGTGACTATCAGTGGCGATTCCATCGTCATTTACCAGGGCATTCCGCAAACCCTGGGCCCAGTTAAGCTTTCCAAACCCGTAGAAAAGGTTGCCTCTCCCAAACCCAGCCAGTTGGACCAGCAGATGCGGGCCCGCCTGAGCGAAAATGTGCTGCTGCCCTCCCTAAGTTCAGCGCGCAACTATGTCTCTAAGACAGTCACTTCCCACCTGAACGACCCCACGCCGACGTCGTCGTCCACCCTTCCGCCTGCAGGTTCGGCCTCCTCCCCGGCCCCCCCCCCCTAAACCCGGCACCAGCTCGGACACAACGCCTACAGCGGGGTCAAAACGGTGAATTTAATTAAACCTAGTTCTGGACGCTGGTCTGAGGTTCTGCTGCTTGTAATCGCCCTGGTCATTGGCCTGGGCGGCTTCTTGCTGACCATCCTCAACCGCACCGGCTCTGCCCCCACCTCAATCTGGCAGTTAGCCGGCTCGCTGCTGGGTATTTCTATTGCCGTACACCTGTGGGTGCGCTGGCGTGCCCCCTACGCCGACCCGGTGCTACTGCCCACTGCGGTGGCGCTAAACGGCCTGGGCCTGGCCATGATCAGCCGCCTAGACATTGCCTACCGCAAGCTTGAGCAGACTGAATACATTGTGGGTTTCAAGCAGGTAGCTTGGACCTCTATTGGTGTGGTTTGTGCTGCGCGGCGCTGTTCTTTATCCGCGACTACCGCCAGCTGCGCCGCTGGGACACCTGGTGCATGTGGCTGGGTATTGTCTGTCTAATTTTGCCTTTCATCCCCGGCTTGGGGCGTGAAATCAACGGTTCCCAGATTTGGATTGTGGTTCCTGGTCTGGGCATGAGCTTCCAGCCGGCAGAGCTAACCAAGGTGCTACTGTCGATTTTCTTCGCCTCCTACCTGGTGGCTAACCGCGACAACCTAGCGCTGTCTGGTCGGCGCATCCTGGGTGTGCACTTCCCACGTTGGCGTCACCTGATGCCGATGATGGTGGTGTGGGCAGCCAGTATTGGGGTGCTGGTGATGCAGAAGGACCTGGGCACATCAGTAATGATCTTCGGGATGTTCGTGGTGGTGCTGTATGTGGCCACCAACCGTCCTTCCTGGCTGATTATTGGCGCCACCCTAGCCATTGTGGGTCTGGCCTTGCTATGGCTGCTGTTTGAGCCCGTTTTGTCCTCGCACCTGGCCCACGTAACCGGCCGTGTTAACGCTTGGCGCTTTGCCATGGATGACAAGGTCTACAGCTCCATTGGTGGCTCTTGGCAGCTGGTTATGGGCCTGTTTGGGATGGCTTCTGGCGGCCTGTTTGGTACCGGCTGGGGTAAGGGCTACCCCAACCTGGTTACTTTCGCTAACTCTGACTTCATCACCTCCTCTTTCGGTGAGGAGCTGGGGCTGACTGGTCTAACCGCAATCTTGCTGATGTACCTGGTTTTCATTGAGCGCGGCCTGCGTACTGCGGTGGCGCTGCGTGATGGCTTTGGCAAGCTGCTGGCTACGGCCCTGTCTTTCACCATGGCCTTGCAGGTGTTTGTGGTGGTTGGTGGCGTCACCCGTCTGATTCCGCTAACCGGTTTGACCATGCCGTTCTTGGCTTATGGTGGCTCGTCTTTGGTAGCTAACTGGGTGATTTTGGCTTTGCTGCTGCGTCTTTCCGACGCCGCCCGTCGCCCCACTGTGCGCGCCCCGCAGATCATTGATACTACTGAGCTACCTGAGTCGCTGCGTCGCCAGATTGCCCAGGAAAACGCGGAGGCTGATAAGGCTGCCGCTGCTAGCGCGGGCACTCCCGACGCCGCCGCTGCTGGCTACGGCCCCGCCGGCCCCCAGGGTGGTAGCGCCCCGCAAGGTGGCCCCCAAGGCCCAATGCCTTATGGCCCCGGCCCGGCTGGACCTGGCCCGCAGGGAGGCCCTGGACCGTACGGCCCGCAAGGGCCGACTGCTGGCCCGCAGGGTACCGCTCCTCAGGGAATCCCGATGGGCGGCCCCCAAGGCGCCCCGGCTGCTCAGCCAGCCCCCGCAGTTCCCCCTAACCGCGCTCACGGCCGCCGCGCCGCCCAGCCGGTACAGCAGCCCGTACAGCCGGTACAGCCAGGCAGGACCAATCCGCCGTCGGCACAAGACCACCAGAACACGGAAGTAATCAGAGGAGTATTTGAATGAACCCTCAGATTCGCCACGTTTCTTTGCTTGTCACGGGCATGTTTTTGGCGCTGCTTGTGTCACTGACTTCCCTGCAGGGATTTGCACGTCCCGCTCTATGGGAATCTAGTTCGCAGTACGGCTCGCTAACTGAGGACTCGCGTAACGCGCGCACTATCTACCAGGAGTACGGTAAGGCGCGCGGAGCCATTATGGTTAACGGCACGGCCGTGGCCACCTCGGTTAAATCTTCCGACTCCCTGGGCTACCAGCGCGTTTACTCTAACGGCCCGCTGTATGCGTCAGTGACCGGCTACTACTCGACTATTTTCTCCAACATGACCGGCATTGAGAATGCCGAGAACACGGTGCTAAACGGCTCTTCGCCCTCACTGTGGCGTAGCCGCATCCAGAACCTGTTCACCGGGGACCAACCCCAAGGTGGCTCAGTTGAGCTAACCATTAACCCCACTTTGCAAAAGGTCGCCTACCAGGCCCTGGGCACTAAGCGGGGGGCTGTGGTGGCCCTTAACCCCAAGACCGGCGCCATTTTGGCAATGGTCTCCACTCCCTCTTTTGACCCCAACCTGCTAGCCAGCCACGACGGCACCACTGCCGACACCGCCTGGAAGCAGCTCAACTCTGACAGCGGTACCCCGCTGATCAACCGCGCCATTGGCGGTGACCTGTACCCACCCGGTTCTACCTTCAAGGTAATTACCGCCTCAGCCGCACTGCGCCTGGGTAAGGTCACCCCTGATTCCCAAGTTGACGCCCCTGACACCGTCACCCTTCCGGGCACCACCCACCAGTTGCAAAACTATGCGGGTGAGTCCTGCGGTAACGGTAAAGTCACCCTGACTTACGCCTTCGCCGAGTCCTGCAACACCACCTTCGCTCAGCTAGCTATGAACGTAGGCGAGCAGGAACTCACCCGCGAGGCTGAAGCCTGGGGCTTCAACACGTCGTCGTCGATCCCCTTGACGGTTACCCCCTCCAGCTTCCCGCCAGTCAAGTCACAAGCTGAATTGGCAATGGCGGGTATCGGGCAGCAGTCCGTACGTGTAACTCCTCTGCAAATGGCCCAAGTTGCTGCCACGGTGGCAAACGACGGTAACCAGATGCAGCCCTACCTGGTTAAGCGTACTTTGGACGACAAGCTTTCGGTCATTTCCACCACCAGCCCAAAGGTGGCACGCTCCCCCATTTCTTCGACGGTTGCGGGACAGCTTAAAACCATGATGATCCAGGTGGTTGCTTCGGGAACCGGCACCTCGGCTCAGGTTGATGGCATGGATGTAGCGGGTAAGACTGGTACGGCTGAAACCGGTAGCGACGGCGGCCCCGTCACCTGGTTTATTGGCTACGCTGGTCCTTCCGGACAGGCTCCGACCATTGCCATCGCTGTCGTACTCGATGGCGGCGATCAGACCGCTGACACGGGTACTGGCGGTAGTGAAGCTGCCCCTATCGCAGCCACTGTCTTTAAGGCAACGCAGCAATGATTAAACCAGAAGCTGGACTAGTACTTCAGGACCGCTACCGCCTGATCGAACGCATCGCCATGGGCGGCATGGGTGAAGTTTGGCGTGCTCAAGATCTACGATCTGGACGTGTTGTAGCCGCCAAAGTAATGCGCCCGGAATTAGCCGGTGACGAGCTGTTTTTGCAGCGTCTACGCACCGAAGCTAAATGCTCGCGGCCTGCGCCACCCCAACCTAGCCATGGTGCTTGACTATGGTGAGGCTGACGGCTCTGGCTGGATCATTATGGAGCTAGTGCAGGGTAAGCCCCTGTCAGAGCTGATCGCTGAGAAGGGCACCCTACCCCCCAGCGTGATTTTGCCGTTACTAGCCCAAACCGCCCGCGCCCTGCAGGTGGTGCACGAGGCTGGCGTGGTACACCGCGACGTTAAGCCCTCCAACATCCTGGTTAACCAGGAGGGACTAGCTAAGCTGCTGGATTTTGGTATTTCCTCTGGAGCCAACCAGCTGCCCATGACCGCCACCGGCATGGTTATGGGTACCGCCCAGTATCTTGCCCCTGAGCAGGCTACCGGCGCTGCTGCCACAGCCGCTGGAGACCTGTACTCGCTGGGTGTTATCGCTTATGAGGCACTAGCTGGGACGCGTCCTTTCACCGGCGCCACCGCAGTGGATATTGCTTACGCGCACGTTAACGACCCGGTTCCTGCACTGCCTGAGCAGGTGCCGGCAAATGTGCGTGAATTGATTTACGCACTGCTATCTAAGAAGCCCGCTGACCGGCCCACTACCGCCCAGGATTTGGCCCGCCGTCTAGACCGCATCATTATTGCTCTGCCTAGCGACGACGCCGTCACCTGGAACGCTAACCCGCCGCAGAACTGGGCTCCAGCTCAGCATGAGCCAAAGACAGCCGCTAAGGGCACTCCGATTAGTAACAAGCCTCATTCGCGAATGCCTAAATCTAACCCGGGTGCCAATTCCTTGTGGGATCTGCTGCAAAGCTCTAATCCCACGAATTTGTCCACGGGTACCTATGCCATTGTTCTCGTGGCAGTATTGTTCTTGGTGTTACTTCTAATTGGACTGGCTGCAAGCGCTTTCGCGGTGCCGGTACGCGCGTTAGACGGTGGCAATATGCCGCCTACTAGTGCGCACAGTGTTTCGAATATTGCAGAGTTTGCCTCTAGCGAGGCTGGCGCCCCCTCCATATCTATTGCCCAGGAGGCATTGTGACAGCACGTATCTCTAAAGTCTTGGCAGGACGCTATGAGGTGCTTGAACTGATCGGCCGTGGCGGCATGGCTGAGGTGTACCTCGGTCGCGATAAGCGTCTATCTCGCACTGTGGCAATCAAGCTACTACGTAGCGATATTGCTGAAGACCCTACTTTCCAGGCGCGTTTCCGTCGTGAAGCGCAAAGTGCTGCTGCCCTAAACCACCCCTCGATTGTGGGTGTGTATGACTTTGGTGAAGAGGTAGTTACTCGCGCCGATGGCTCCACCCAGACTGTGCCCTACCTTGTTATGGAGTATGTGCAGGGACACACGGTACGTGAGCTACTAAGCGAGGGTGAAGCAGTACCGATTGATGAGGCTGGCGAGATTGTTTCTGGCGTGCTACAGGCGCTGGGCTACTCGCACCGTAACGGCATTGTGCACCGTGACATTAAGCCTGGAAACATCATGTTGACCAACACCGGCGAGGTGAAGGTCATGGACTTCGGTATTGCTCGCGCTATTGAGGATAGTGCGGTTACGGTAACCCAGACCCATGCGGTGGTGGGTACCGCCCAGTACCTGTCGCCTGAGCAGGCGCGCGGCGAAGTGGTTGATGCCCGCTCGGATATTTATTCCTGCGGTTGCCTGCTGTATGAGCTGCTAACTGGCCGCCCGCCCTTTAAAGGTGACTCGGCGGTGGCCATTGCCTACCAACATGTGCGTGAGTTGCCAGTGCCGCCGTCGCAAATTGCCCCGGACGTGCCCGAATCCATGGACCGCGTGGTGATGAAGGCGCTGGCTAAGCACCGTGAGGATCGCTACCAGAACGCTGACCAGATGCGTGCAGATTTGCAGGCAGCTATCCGTGGTTTGCAGGTTAACGCCCCGGCTACTGAGACTTGGCAGCAGCAGGCGACGACGATTATCGCCCCCACTCCGGGGGTTCCTGCTGCTCCTACGACTACTAACACCGGCTCTATCCCTAAGGTTAAGGATGAGGAAGCCGCCCGTCAGGCTGAGGAAGAGGCTGCTAAGCGTAAGAAGAAGCAGCTGCTGATTATTGGCCTAATTACCCTAGTGGCGCTATTGGCGCTGGTGGGGGCGTTGGCTGCGGCCGGCGTGTTTGGGGGTAGCCCATCTAAGGAAGTTACTGCCTCCCCCACCCAATCGGCGGTGTCTGTGCCCGACCTTACCGGTAAGGATGAGGCTGGGGCTCGTAGCGCCCTTGAGGGTGTGGGCTTAGCCTTCCAGCGTGGCGCTGACGTTTCTTCTGACACAGTCCCTGAGGGTCAGGTAGTTTCCTATGACCCTGGTGCGGGCACGATGGCCGCCCCAGGTACCAAGGTTGAAGTGCACTTCTCCTCTGGTTCTGCCACTGTGACGGTACCTAACGTGTCTGGCCAAACTCAGGGTGATGCCCGCAATGCCCTGGAAAAGGCTGGTTTAACGCTTGGTGACGTTACTACTGTCGACGCCGGCGGGGTTAAGGCCGGTAACGTGGTTTCTACTGACCCAGCAGCGGGCACTAAGGCTAAGCGTGGCTCTACTGTGAACTTGCAGGTTGCCTCGGGCCGCCTGGTAGTGCCGCAGAACCTGGTGGGCATGAGCACCGATGACGCTAAGAAAGCGCTAACTAGCGCTGGCTTTACGGTAATCACCATTAACCAGCAGACCACTACTCAGCAGGATCAGAACGGCAAGGTACTTAGCGTAAGCCCTGAGGCTGGCACTACTGTCGATAGCGGCGCTGAGATTACTTTGACGGTGGGCCAGTACTCGGCTCCGCCCACACAGTCGCCTACCGCCTCGCCTAGCCCCACCACCGGCAACGGCAACGGTAACGGCAACGGTAATGAAACGCTTATCCCTTACCCTGGCAATCCGGGTAACAACAACAACCACTAAGTTGCGATATACTCAGGGGCAGGTATATCACTCCTATGGGTAGTACCGTTTTAAAGGGCGTTTTGTGCCGGCTCGAAAGAGCCGGCACAAAACATTTTAAGCGCCCTGTAGTGGGCGCCAGGCCTGGCTTTTAACCGTTAGAAACCTCTGCAGTGTTACCCACAATGTAGGTGTTTACCAGCGGGAACACCCATTCAAACAGTACAAACACTACGGCCAAAATCAGTAGTAGCGATTCAATTACCTTCAGCCACTTAGGGCCGGGTAGGTGGCGGAAAATAAACCCGTACATGTTGCCTCACTTAACGCCAGGATCGGATAGGACAGATTCAGGGCGACCCTCACCGCGAGGAATCCAGTAAGACAACTGCGCGTGCACAATCCAACGTTGATCGTTGCCCCACTCCCCTAGTGTGGCCGAGTGGCAGGTAGTCATAGTCAGTAAACGCTGGGTGGGCTGCGCATTGGGGTTGTTGGGCACAGGCGCGATCACATCCACCTGTGAGGGGTCCACAATTTCATGCCCAGTCACTTTATAGACATACCAGGCAGTGGCGGTTTCAACGATTACTTCGTCGCCAGCTTTAAGTAAATCAATACGCCTAAAGGAGTTACCGTTAGTGCGCCGGTGACCGGCCACCGAGAAGTTACCAATAGCGCCCGGGTAGGCGGTGTTTTGGTAGTGACCGGCAGCTGCTTGATCCAGCAGCTCCTGGCCGGTGCCCTGATAGATAGGCATATTGTTATTGGTTATGCCATACCACTTGGGGACAATCAACACCCCCATAGGCTGCCCGTAGGCCACTGTGGGCTCTGCCGGTGGGGCCTCAGTATGCTTATTACCTGCCTTTTTAGGCGAGGTGGGCAGAGTGTTGTGGATCTGGGTCATGGTCTGTTCAGCTTTGGCGTTAGCGTCAATCGACGTCCACCACAGCTGCCACACCAGGAATAAACCAATCAACAACCCGGCAGTTAACAGCAGCTCACCAATAACGGTCAGGAATACATCCAGTACCTTTCTGGACCGAGCTTGACTTGTAACGTGCGCGGTCATGTATGCACTCCATTGGGTTGTTGAGCTGGTCTTGCTCACCTAGATTAAGCGGTAAGCTATCACTAAAGTACTCTACTTCCACTAAATGAGAAACGAACCGGAGAATCCTGTGTCGAAAAATGGCTCCAAAGATCTAGCCCGCAAGGACGAGGATAAGGACGAGTCCGCCACTACCAGTGCCGCTAAGGACTCCGCTAAGAAGTCAACCAAAGACTTAGAAAAAGACTCAGATAAGGGCTCTGACAAGAAGCGCTCCGCTAAGAAGTCCTCCAAGAAGTCCAAGGAATCTACTAAGGACTCTGCTAAGGGTTCTGACGACTCCAAGAAGTCTGCGGGTAAGAAGAAGTCAGCTAAGGACGCTGAGCGCGAACAGGCCTAACTAAGCGGGCCCGCAAGGCTGACCGTAAAACCCTACAGCTGGACTCTAAGTCTTCTGACTCGCTCAAAGCCAAGGTTGCTAAGAAGGAACTAGAGCGCCGTAAGGCTTCACGTACCCCGCACAAGGTTAAGAACATCTCCAGCCCCGCCTGGTATGCCCCCACCATGTGCACCATCATGTGCCTGGGCCTAGCCTGGGTGGTGGTTTCCTACATGACCGGTGGCGAATACCCGGTGCCGTGGTTCATTAAGGCCCACCCAGCTGACTGGCTAGCCAACGGCAACGTATACGTTGGTTTCGTACTCATGCTGGCCGGGTTCATCGGAATCTTGCGCTGGAAGTAAAGCCACTGGGTTAGGCATAAAAACCTGAAACTGTTTTCTGGCCCATACCTAACAGCCTTAGCGCCTTAGCCCAACTGTTGGGCTAAGGCGCTTTTCATGTCGCTAGCGCCGCTAGCAGCGCATAGGAGGCAGTACCAACTATCAAAGATAGGGCCACATTGCCCCGCCACAGGTGCAAGCCAGTAGTTATAGCCACTGCCCCTACCAAGGCTGCGCTACGGCCTAAATCTGCGCTTAAATCGCCTAGCGTGTAAGCCACCAGCACCACCATTACCCCCAGGGGCATGGTGCGCGACAAAAACTGCATCAGTGGCCGGTGAGATACCTGGTCGGCACCCTTAACCCCGGTGTAGCGCAGTGCGAAGGTGACGGCTGCAGCTACCGACACTACCGCTAAAACATGCCAGTTACTTACTGCTTGCCTAACCACAGCTTCACTCATCACTACCCCGCTGTTCATGGTTTAACTTCCCCGATTTAGCCTCAGCCTGGTTTAAATCAGCCCCGCCACCACCAGCCGCAGTGACGCTAAGCGAGCGCCGTCGTCGTAAATACAGGGCACTTAAACACAGGCTTAAAGTAAGCAGCCCACAAAACATGGCCAGGCGCCCACCCACGGCCACCGTCACCACGGCACAGATCGACGCCGCCACTAGCGCGCCCGAGTCGGGGTTGGCTTTATAGGCCTCAATTGCCAGCACCGTGAACAAGGCAGTGAGCACAAAGTCGGCCACATCCGTGTACTGCGAAATAAAGCCCCCAAAGCTGCTACCTACCAGCCAGCCAAGGGTCGCCCCCAGCACCCAAGACAGGTGCGAGCACAGCTGCACCGTTAGCAGATAGCGCCAAGTCATGCGCGAATGGTCTTTAGCGGCAGTAACCGCATACACCTCGTCGGTAAGCGAGTAGATGGAGTAAGCGCGCGCCAACCTCCCCGGCGGCACGTTACGGGGAAAGCTCAAGCCGTAAAACAGGTGGCGGCCATTAACAAACAGGGCGCTAAGCGCCACCGTAACTAGCCCCACCCCGCCGGTTATTAGCGAAACCAGCAAAAATTCCATAGAACCGGCATAAACCACCGTGGCAAAAATAGGTGCCCACCAACCGGGGATACCTGCGGTTACCAATACGATCCCAAAGGCGATACCTAGCGGAATATAGCCCAAAAAAATTGGGGTACTGTCACGCAAACCATCTCTAACGCTACTCAATGATTGAGCCATGGCCTTGAGCATAGACGCCGCTTTTACAGTGCTCTAACCCTGTACGGATAGTGAAATGGCAACAAAAAACGGCGCCGCTTTAAGCGACACCGTTGTTTGTGTAGTGAAAACTCACTCAGCAGCCGGGGCTTCTTCTTCCTCGTCTTCAGCCTCAACCTCAGACCAGTACTCCTCCGCCCAGGGGTCCTCAACCGGCTGGCTGCGCTTGTACAGCACAAAAGCAGCGCCAGCGGCGGCAGCCACTAGCGAGGCCACACCTAGGCCCTTGAAGAAGCTGCAGCTCTTGATCGATTCGTGTTTGTGGCAAGACATGATGACTCCCTCAAAGAAGTAAGTAACGTTACATCCAATGATGTCACTGTTTTGGCTCTCATTCCATTCGAACCGGCCTGAAAAGCTGCGCCACAAGAAAAATTAGGTCACAGCGTAACTATCTCAACAACTTTCATGGGCTTTTCCATGGGGTAGGCCACGCCGCCAACTAAGCAAATTGTGGGAGTATGAGGTTATGGAAGCAATTATGCACACTAACCTTGGCGATATTCGCCTGGAGCTGTTCGAGGACAAGGCCCCGATTACCGTCACCAACTTCGTAGAGCTGGCTACCGGTAAGCGCGCCTGGATCGACCCGGCCACCGGTGAAGAGACCCAGCGTCCTCTTTACGACGGCGTCACCTTCCACCGCGTAATTAAAGATTTCATGATTCAAGGTGGTGACCCGCTAGTAACGGTACCGGCGGCCCCGGCTACACCTTCGACGACGAGATCGACAACTCCCTGACCTTCGCCGACACCTACCTGCTGGCTATGGCCAATGCCGGTACCCGCATGGGCCACGGCACCAACGGTTCGCAGTTCTTCATCACCACTGTGGCAACCCCTTGGCTGCAGGGCAAGCACACCATTTTCGGCAAGGTAGTGGATGAGGATTCACGCAAGGTTGTGGACGCTATTGAGGCTGCTCCCACCGATGGCCGTGACCGTCCCCTACAGGACGTGGTTATCAACTCCATCGACATTGTCGAGTAATAACCGAAGTTAATTCCTTCGTGGGGGGTTAGGCGTTTTAAGCGCCTAACCCCCCACTTTTTATTTGGACCAGGCTGCGCCGGCGCTGCGCGTGGCTGGCAACGCATGCGCCATGTTCTGGCGCCGGTGTGGCCCGTTTTGGCAGCCGTGGCCACCCTCGCGTCGCAGAGCAGCTGCGCCCGCGTTGGACGACACCGCACCCACCGCAATCCACAGTTATCCACAGGCTGTGTATAAATAATGTGGATAACCCCACTAAAAAGGTGGAAACATGTGGGTAGCCAGCTAATAACACCCGTGTATTTACTCCACAGTTGTGGATAAGTCTGTGGACTTACATGCTTGTGAGTTATCCACATAGATATCCCCAGGTGGGGAAAAACTCCTGGTAGAACGCATTTTTCAGGTTATCCACTAGATCCACAGCCCTCTTTACACAAAACCCACCAACTGTGGATAACGCTTCCCCAGCTGTGATTAACGCATCTGCCTGGCAATTGTGGATAACCACGCTATGGCTGCGCCTGGGGTTTATATGCGCCTGGATTTACAGCTGGGCTACTGCAGCAAAAATTTTGGCCTGTAAGGGCGCCTGGGGACGCGTGGTGGGGGCACTGGGGTCAAACCAGTCCACTTCTGCTATTTCGGCGTGTGGGCGCACCTGCTGGGGGCTAAAGACCCCCTCGGCAATAAATACGTGGGAGACCACCGTAAAGCCCGGCTCGTTTGAGGCTGGCGCACTGAAATCGCCTAGGGGCCGTACAGCCGTGTTTTTAAGGTCTAGCCCCACTTCTTCACGAACTTCACGTAAAGCCGCTTCTAGGGGGCTTTCGTGGGCTTCTAGCTTGCCTCCGGGCATCTGAAACCTGGGGGAGGAGCCTTTACGCACACTCAGCACCCGCCCCTGGGCGTCACGCAGCACAATGGCAGCTACTTCCACAATTTTGAACTCATCTAACAGCATTTTTCTCCAGCCACTGGTTACGTCTCAAGTATGCGCCCGTAGTGGCTTTGGTGCCCGCAATGGCGACGACGACGTCCGCGCTGTCTCCCGGCCCGCTGCTGGGTCCCGCAGTCCGTCCCCATAGCGGCTCAGTGCTGCAGTACGCTGGCCTGGCGCCCACAGCGGCTCAGTGCTGCCCACCCAGCCGACGCCGTCGAGAGCGTTAGCCACCCGGCGTCGTCGTGGGCATAAAAAAATCCGCCGCAGTCTAACTGCGAGCGGATACTGGGTGGAGCTAACGGGACTCGAACCCGTAACCCCCTGCTTGCAAAGCAGGTGCGCTACCAATTGCGCCATAGCCCCATTAGGCCGGATCAGCTACTTCAACCCAAGGTTGCGCTTGCCAACGTTTAGGGGCGGTTTTTAACCAGAGGGCATAACCGCAAGCACCTAGACTAAGTGCAATCAGGGATTTAGCTGCGAAGCTCATTAAGTTGCTCCGTTCAACCGGTGGTGGGCCTAGCTGGACTCGAACCAGCGACCTCATCCTTATCAGGGATGCGCTCTAACCAACTGAGCTATAGGCCCGTTTGACTCGATAGAGATTACACGAGCCAGACGCAGATAATCAAATCGAATTAGTCATCTGCCAGTGTGAGATAGACCCCACCGATCAGGTGAGTGGTCACGTTGTAGATCATGGCACCGATAGTGGCCAGGGCGGTGGACAAAATGATGTTCACAACCGCCACCACAGTAGCCAGGGAAACCGCACGCGAAAGCTTGAGGTACTCCACCACGGCCTGCAGCGACTTTTCACCACCAAGCTGCTGTACCTGATCCTTAATCTTGGCGAACACGTGCAGCGCATCTAGGGAGAACCACACCACTACAGCCGCAACGATGGTCATGATGCCTACTGCCACTGATAGCAGGAAGGCAGTCTTCATAACCGACCAGGGGTCCACGCGCTCTAGCGCTAGGCGCACAAAGCGGCGCTCAGCGGCAGCGGGGGCAGGCTTAGGGTTGTGCTGGCGCGGGGGCTGCGCCGGAGGCATAGATGCGGGCATCTGTCGCGGCGCCGGGCGTGAGCCGCCCGCCTGAGGTGCGGTGCGGATACGCGGCGGCGGTCCCGGCTGCACGCCCTTAGGGGGAACACCCTTGGGCTGGTTGCCCTTAGGCTGGGGCGTGATCGAGGGGGGTACCGACATTATTTGGCCTCGCTTTCATTCGCGTCTAAGGCTACCGACTCTTGGGCCTGCTCGTCACCCTCTAAAGGCAGGTTAACTGCCTCATTTACGTCGGATTGGGCACTAGCGCCTAGTTCGGTTGCGTCATCGTCGGAAAGGTCACGTTCTTGGGAACGGGCGACGGCGATAATCCGGTCGCTCTCGTCAGGTTTGGCGAAGGTGACGCCCTGGGTGTTACGGCCGGTACGCGACACTTCTGCCACCGCCGAGCGCATTACCTTACCCGAAGCCATGATGCACAAAACCTCATCGGATTCGTCCGTGATCAAGGCCCCTACTAGCTCACCGCGGGCTTCCACCAGGTTGGCTACCTTCACGCCCAGACCACCACGGCCCTTAACCGGGTATTCATCCACGCTGGTGCGCTTGGCGTAACCGCCGTCAGTAACCACAAATAGGTCGGCGTCTTCACGCACCACATCCATGGCTAGCAGGCTGTCGCCGTCGCGGAAACGCATACCGGTGACGCCGCTGGTGGCGCGGCCGGTAGCACGTAAGGTGGCGTCGGTGGCAGTAAAGCGGCAGCTTTGGCCGTGACGTGAAACCAGAATTAGATCCTGGCCTTCATCTAGCAAAGCCGCACTGACCAGCTCATCGGGGTTACCGTCGGCGTCTTCACGCAGGTTGATAGCAATAACGCCGCCAGAGCGGTTGGATTCGTATTCACGCAGCGCAGTCTTCTTAACCAGGCCCCGGCGGGTAGCCAACACCAGGTATTGGCTTTGCTCGTAGTCTTTAAGCTCCATTACCTGGGCAATAGTTTCACCCGGCTGGAAAGCCAACAGGTTGGCTACGTGCTGGCCCTTGGCGTCGCGACCGCCCTCAGGCAGCTCATAGGCCTTGGCGCGGTAAACGCGGCCCAGGTTAGTGAAGAACAGCAGCCAGTGGTGGGTGGTGGTGACGAAGAAGTGCTCTACTACGTCATCTTCACGCAGGGCCGCGCCCTTAATGCCCTTACCGCCACGGTGCTGGGAGCGGTAGTTGTCGGTGCGGGTACGCTTGGCGTAACCACCACGGGTGATAGTAACTACCACTTCCTCTTCGGGGATGAGGTCTTCCATACTCATTTCGCCCTCGTGCGGCACGATTCGAGTACGGCGCTCGTCACCGAATTTCTCAGTGATTTCTGCCAGCTCAGTGGAGATAATGCCGCGCTGACGCTCAGGGCGGGCCAGGATGTCACGCAGGTCGGCTACGCGCTCGCGCAGTTCCTCGGTTTCCTGCTGAATCTTTAGGCGTTCCAGGGCGGCCAGGCGTCGCAGCTGCAGGGACAAGATAGCTTCAGCCTGAATCTCATCTACGCTGAGCAGTTCCATTAGACCCACACGTGCCTCATCGGTGGTGGGGGAGCGGCGGATCAGCGCGATTACGGCGTCCAGAGCGTCGATGGCGCGCATTAGGCCATCCAAAATGTGCAGGCGATCCAGAGCCTTTTGCAGACGGAACTGGGTGCGGCGCACAATCACGTCCAGCTGGTGCTCCACCCAGTGGCTTACAAAGCCGTCCAGACTTAGGGTGCGCGGCACGCCGTCGACTAGTGCCAGCATGTTGGCGGGGAAGGAGTCTTGTAGCTGGGTGCGCTTGTAGAGGTTGTTTAGTACTACCTTGGCTACGGCGTCGCGCTTAAGCACAATTACTAGACGCTGTCCGGTACGGCCGGAGGTTTCGTCACGGATGTCAGCAATACCGCCCAGGGAGCCGTCACGTACCAGCTGGGCAATCTTTCAGCCAGGTTGTCGGGGTTTACCTGGTAGGGCAGCTCGGTTACTACCAGGCACTGGCGGCCGTGGATTTCTTCCACGTTGACGACGGCGCGCTGGATGATACCGCCACGACCGGTACGGTAGGCCTGCTCAATACCGCGACGGCCCAAAATTGTGGCGCCGGTGGGGAAGTCAGGGCCGTGTACTCGCTGCAGTAGGGCCTCAAGTAGCTCTTCACGTGAAGCGTCAGGGTGCTCTAGCAGCCACTGTACGCCGTCGGCCACTTCCCGCAGGTTGTGCGGGGGAATGCGGGTGGCCATACCCACCGCAATACCTTCAGAGCCGTTAACTAGCAGGTTGGGGAAACGGGAAGGCAAGATAGTGGGTTCTTGCTCTTTACCGTCATAGTTGTCCTGGAAATCTACGGTGTTTTCGTCGATGTCACGCACCATTTCCATGGCCAGAGGGGCCATTTTACATTCGGTGTATCGCGGCGCAGCCGGGCCCAGGTTACCGGGGGTGCCGAAGTTACCCTGTCCGGCTACCAGCGGGTAGCGCATAGACCAGGGCTGTACTAGACGGGCTAGGGCGTCGTAAATGGCGGCGTCACCGTGGGGGTGGAAGCTACCCATTACGTCACCCACCACACGCGAAGACTTAGAGAAAGCTGCATTGGGGCGGTAACCGCCGTCGTACATGGCGTAAAGAATGCGGCGGTGTACCGGCTTGAGGCCGTCACGTACGTCCGGCAGGGCGCGCCCAACAATCACACTCATGGCGTAGTCGAGGTAGGAGCGCTGCATTTCCAGCTGCAAATCGACGCGCTCAACGCGGTCGAATCCGGGTTCCTCGATTACTTCGATCTGGTCGTCACTCACGAAAGTTATTCCTGTTCTTTAAGTAGTCGAGGGCTCAGATATCCAGGAAGCGCACGTCGTTAGCGTTGCGTTGGATGAAGCTACGGCGTGATTCGACGTCGTCACCCATCAAAACCGCGAAGGTTTCGTCAGCGTCGGCAGCCTCATCCAGGGTGACCTGCTTGAGGATGCGGTGGGCTGGGTCCATGGTGGTGTCCCACAGCTCGTGGTCGTTCATTTCACCTAGACCCTTGTAGCGCTGAATGCCGTTTTCCTTGGGCATACGCCAGCCCTTGGCAGCGCCAGCTTCACGCAGGCGGTCACGCTGCTCATCGCTGTAGGCAAATTCGTGCTCAGCGTTGGACCACTTGAGGCGGTACAGCGGCGGCATAGCGATGTAAACGTGACCATTTTCGATCAGCGGACGCATGTAGCGGAACAGCAGCGTCAGCAGCAAGGTGGCAATGTGGGAGCCGTCCACATCGGCGTCGGCCATAATCACGATCTTGTGGTAACGCAGCTTTTCAAGCTCAAAATCTTCACCAATGCCGGTACCAAAGGCGGTGATCAGCGAGCGGATAGTGTCGCTGGACAGGGCGCGGTCTAGGCGGGCCTTTTCCACGTTCAAAATCTTGCCTCGGATTGGCAAAATCGCCTGGTGCTCGGGGTCGCGGCCACCTACCGCAGAGCCACCTGCGGAGTCACCCTCAACGATGAAAATTTCAGATTTGGAGGCGTCACGTGAGGAGCAGTCACGCAGCTTACCGGGCATGGAGGCGCTTTCTAGCACACCCTTACGACGGGTAGCTTCACGGGCTTTACGGGCCGCAATACGCGCAGCAGAAGCCTGCTTAGCCTTGCTAATAACCGCCTTGGCGTCTGCCGGGTGAGCGTCAAACCAGTCGGTTAGCTGGGCATAAACCGTCTGCTGCACAAAGGAGCGGGCCTCAGTGTTACCCAGTTTGGTTTTGGTCTGGCCCTCAAACTGGGGCTCAGAGAGCTTAATGGAGATAACTGCCGTTAGACCCTCACGTACGTCCTCACCGGAGAGGTTATCTTCCTTGTCTTTAAGCAGACCCTTTTCGCGCGCATACTTGTTGACCAGCGTGGTCAGGGCGGTGCGGAAGCCTTCTTCGTGAGTACCACCCTCGGTGGTGTTGATGGTGTTGGCGTAGGTGTGTACCGACTCGGAGTAGGCGGCGGTCCACTGCATGGCGATTTCTACACTCATACCACCGTGCTCGCCGCTTTGCTCAGCGGAGAAGTCAATGATTTCGGGATGGATCAGCTCAGCCTTCTTGGTTTTGTTCAAGAAGTGCACGTAGTCGCGTAGACCGTCGGAGTACATGTAAGACACGCTGCGGTGCTTGTGCTCCTGGGTGTCTTGCTCGCTGCCGGCAATTTCGTCGCCGTCAACGGATAGGTCACGCTCGTCGGTTAGCGAGATGCGCAGGCCCTTGTTCAAGAAGGCCATCTGCTGGAAACGACGGCGCAGCGTCTCAAAGTCGAAAACGGTGGTTTCAAAAATCTCGGGGTTGGGCCAGAAAGTGACGGTTGTGCCCGTCTGGTCAGTGGCTCGCCGCGACGCAAGGGAGCAGTGGGGACGCCGTCGGCAAAATCAATATTCCAAACGTAACCGTCGCGGCGCACCTCAACAGACAGGCGGGAGGACAGGGCGTTAACTACCGACACACCCACACCGTGCAGACCACCGGAAACGGAGTAACCGCCGCCGCCGAACTTACCGCCTGCGTGCAGCACGGTAAGTACTACCTCAACTGCGGGCTTGTGTTCAGTGGGGTGCTCATCCACCGGGATACCGCGACCGTTATCTACCACGCGCACACCGCCGTCGGGCAGGATGGTGACTTCAATGTGGTCACAGTAACCGGCTAGAGCCTCATCTACGGAGTTATCCACTACCTCGTATACGCAGTGGTGCAGGCCGCGCTCACCGGTGGAACCGATATACATACCGGGACGCTTGCGGACAGCTTCAAGGCCTTCCAAAACCGTGATATTTGAAGCTCCGTAGCTGTCGTTAGTCACAGTGCTATCCTGCTCAGCCACGTCTAATATGCTCCTCGTTCTTGCTTGGCAGGGTCAAAAAAGATCCTTGCCTTTGCATTAGGTCTGTATGTGCCGTCTAGGGAGGGTTTAACGGCACGTTTAACTACCCGGTAAGGCAGCTCAAACTACCTATATTCTACCGTGTTAGGCGCGATTTTCCGGCCTGGCGGCGGTGTGGCCCTAAGCAAATACTGTGCCTTAGCTATCACTTAGGCTACGGCTGCCCGACGGCGCCTGGTGGCGGCGCTTAGTACCCACAGCCGACGGCGCCCGCTTGGGCAAGCCGCACACTTTAGCCGTAGGTGTCGCGCACCCCGCGCGCCCCGGGCACAGCCAATTTGCCGTGCTGCCAGGTGTAATCTGCGTTAGGGCCGCGCACTTTAATGCTTTTGACAATGCCCGGGCCTACTTCGCGCTCAAATAGGGCCTCCAGCTGGGGCATCATCAGTTGCAGTTGCTGCGCCCAGTTGGTGGAGTGGGCGCGCATTACCAGGCGTCCATTTTTGAAGGAATAAATGCTGCAATTTTCGGCCATATCCTTGCCGACAATCTCTTCCCAGCGCACCTTGACACTGGCTATGCGCAGGGATTCTTCCCAGCCTTGGCGGTGAAAAAAGCCGTCCAGCTCGCGTTTACCTGAGCGCGGATCGCGCCAATACACGCGAGCTTGGGAGACGGGTTGGCCGTTGACGATCTCGGCGTGGCGTTCTTGGCGCCGGCGAATACGCCCAATACTGACTGCGTCCCAGGGCGCTAGTGCGTCCGCAGTTTGCTCGTTCAGCGACGACGACGCCGGAGCCCCGCCTGCTGCTCGGCTTGCTGCTAGCACTGGGCCACCGGGGCTTTTACGAGGTAGTCGCTTTAGGGCATGGCCCGCGTTCCAAGCCTGCTCGCGCTGGCGTGCCAGCGCGGCCACAGCCATTTGATCGCCGTAATCTTCACTGTTCACGGCTAAACTTCGCTTACTACAGAGCCGGTCACCTGCAAACGGTGATGATCAAGTTCGCTAGGGACGTCGTCGCCAACCGCAGCGGTAATAAGCACTTGCTGAGCCTGGGCCACCATCTGCGACAAGGCCCGACGCCTGCGCATATCTAATTCCGCGAAAACATCATCAAGAATCAAAATCGGGTCTTCACTCTTACCATCAATGCTGGTCAAGGCACTATCAGCGCGCATTAGCTCAAAACTAGCCAGACGCAGCGCAAGCGCCAGCGACCACTGTTCACCGTGTGAAGCAAAACCTTTAGCGGGCAAATGCCCCAGGAACAGCATCAAGTCATCGCGGTGTGCCCCCACCAGGTTCACTGCCCGCTCTAGTTCCCGCTGACGCAGCTGTCCCATAGTCTCAAGTAAAGCTTTACTGGTGGCCTGCACATCCAGGAGAGAATTTTCGTAATCCTCCCACGCCCCGGTGTCTGAAATGTCCGGGTCAGCTACGCCACGCGCAGCCAACAGGCTCGCGCGGTAGGCCAGATTTGCCTGCGACTGCGCTAGCGAAACCGTTTGATAAGACTGGGCCACCCAAGGGCGCAGCTGGCGCACAAGTTTGACGCGCGCGGCAATCAGCTGGGCAGCTAACTGGGCTAACTGCTCATCCCACACATCCAAAGTGGCTAGGGCGCTGGCGCGCGCCGAGCCACTTTTACGTTTAAGTCCCCGCAGCAGGCCTGAGCGCTGGGCTAGCACCTTGTCGTGGTCTGCGCGCACCCCGGCCAGACGCGGGCTCATCATAACCACCAGGTCATCTAAAAAACGCCGCCGCACCTGCGGATCTGAACGCACCAAAGTCAGATCTTCCGGGGCAAACAGCACCGTGCGGCAAATCCCCAGCAACTGGGTGGGGCGGGTAGGGGCACGGTTTAGCCGGGCCCGGTTAGCTTTGCCGGAAATAATTTCTACTTCTAACAGCTGCGGGCGGGCGGCAGTGATTAGTTTTGCGCGAATGACGGCGGCGTTGGGCTGATTTTGACCGCTTGCGTCACGCCTAACCAGGGCCGTATCTGCGCCAACTCGGTGGGAGGAAAGCGTAGCTAAATAGTTAATAGATTCAACCAGGTTGGTTTTACCCTGCCCGTTAGAACCCACCAGTACCGTAGCTCCAGGCGGAAAACTGACTACCGCCTGCTCATATGAGCGGTAGTCAGTCAGCGCCAAATCAGCTACGTACATACGCCTTACACGCCAAAGCGAATAGGCATCAGCAAGTAGCGGAAGCTGGGGTCAGGCTCAGTGCCAGGCTCATCTACCCCAACCAACACTGCCGGCTTATTGGGGTGGGTGAAGTCAAAGCGCACATAGTTACTAGATAGCGCGTTTAGGCCCTCTTGCAGGAAAAGCGGGTTGAAAGCAGCAGAGATTTCGTTGCCATCTAGGTGAGCTACCAGCTCTTCACTAGCCTGTGCATCCTCACCTTGGCCAGCCTCAAGATGCAAGTTACCCTCGGTGAAAGTTAGGCGCAGTGCAGTGTTGCGTTCGGCCACCAAAGACACAAACTTAACCGCATCTAGTAGCTCTTTACGTCCCACCGTGGCATAGGTGTTGACCTGCTCGGGGAACAGGCGACGCACCTGGGGGTATTCGCCGTCGCTAAGCACTGAAGTAGTGCGACGCTCACCGGATTCAAAACCAATCAGGCGTGAGGCTACGGCGTCGTCGTCATTAAGCGCAATCTCAATGGGGGCACCGGAAACCAGAGACTTAGCCACATCAGCTAAAGTGCGGGCCTTTAGCAGCACCACAGCATCCAGGGGCTTAGCCGGGTTCCACTCAACCTCGCGCATAGCTAGCCGGTAACGGTCAGTAGCCAGCATGGTCAGCTTATTGCCGCTAAATTCCATGCACACATTGGTCAGCAGCGGCAAGGTGTCGTCGCGGGCAGCAGCAATAGAAACCTGAGCTACCGCCTTAGAAAGCACGTCAGAGTCGATGGTGCCCACCTGGGCAGGCATTGAAGGCAAAGCTGGGTAGTCATCAACCTGCATAGCCGGCAGCTCAGAATGAGCTGAACCACAGGTGAAACGTACGCGGGTGCCCACCAGCTCAATATCTACCGGCTTGCTAGGAAAGCCCTTAGCAAACTTGGTGAGTGCACGGCCAGGAATAAGTACCTCACCCTCAACCTCAACCGAGGCCGGGATTTCACAACGCCCAGATACCTCATAGTCAAAGGAAGACAGGATTACAACATCCCCCCTTGGCCTCCATACGCACCCCAGCCAGCACCGGAACCGGCGGGTTGGGCGGCACTGAGCGAGCAGTCCAGGCTACTGCTTCAGCTAAAACGTCACGGGCTACCCTGAGCTTCACGTTGGGAGGCCTTCCTTAGATGGATATAGAGGGGCGGCTTAAAAGTTTAGCCGGTATCTCCCTATAGAGCATCTCAAAAGGGTCACTGTGGGACTTTTGCGCGCCTTGGCCAGCGCCGCCCGTAGCGGAGGTTTTCCCCAATTGGCCTACGTTGGCGAGCTTGGAAATCGTGTGGGGTTTAAAAGTCAGTAGTAGTAGTAGCGGGTGTGGAAGTTGTGGAAAACCACTTTTTGGGCCGGTAGCGCGCCGACGACGAATGTGGGCTGAGTGTGGGCAAAGCTTGGGATAACTCGGGGCGGCTGTGGAAAGTGCTAAAGCTCATAGCACCAATCCACAGGCGAGCCTTAGTTAAGCACAGCAAAACCGGGGTTGCCCACAGCCTTACCAACAGGGCCTGTGGGCGAAAAACCACGTATTTGAGGGCAAAAAAGGCCGCCGCTAAGCCCAAACAGGGCCCAGCGGCGGCGTCGGGAATTAGGTAGAAGCGGCTAGGAGCGAGGCGTGGCCGCAGCCTGCTTAATGCGGCTGGTTAGCTCAGTTACCTGCTTATAGGTATCTGCCTGGGCAGACATTTGGGTGCGCACCTTCTTATCCGCACTCATCACGGTGGTGTGGTCGCGGCCGCCAAACTCGCGCCCAATCTTGGGTAGCGACAAGTCAGTCATTTCGCGGCACAGATACATGGCGATGTGGCGGGCGGTAACAATAGTGCGTGAGCGGTTGGCCGAATACAGATCCTCAATGGTGATCCCAAAGTAGTCGGCGGTTTGCCCAATGATCAGTGCAGCAGTGATATTGCCGGTGTCCTGGGTAGAAACCAGATCCTTAAGCACCATCTCGGCCACAGGCAGATCCACCTGTAGCTTGTTAATTGAGGCGTAGGCGGTTACGCGGATAAGTGCGCCTTCAAGCTCGCGGATGTTAGCCGAGATACGGCTGGCAATGTACTCCAAAACCTGTAGGGGCACATCCAAATTGTCGGCCTGGGCGCGGCGCGACAAAATCGCGATACGAGTTTCTAAATCCGGGGGCTGAACATCAGTAGAGAGGCCCATATCGAAGCGTGAACGCAGGCGCTCATCAATTTTCAAGGCCTTGGTGGGCTGGTCGGAGGTCAGCACTACCTGCTTATTTGCGTTATAGAGCGCATTGAAGGTGTGGAAGAACTCCTCCAAGGTCTGCTCTTTGTCTTGCAGGAACTGGATGTCGTCAACCAGCAGGATATCCACCTGACGGTAGCGGCGCTTGAAAGCATCCATGCGGCCTTCAGACACGGAGGTGATGAAATCAGAAACGAATTCCTCAGAGTTTACGTACTTAACTTTGCTCTTGTGGTAGGCGCGAGTGTAGTGGCCAATGCCGTGCAGCAGGTGGGTTTTGCCCAGACCTGAGCCGCCGTAAATAAACAGCGGGTTGTAGGTTTTAGCAGGGGTTTCTGCCACGGCGTAGGAGGCGGCGTAGGCAAAGCGGTTGGAGGAGCCAACCACGTAAGTGTCGAAGGTGTAGCGCGGGTTTAGCTTGGAGTCATCGAGGACGTCGCTGGGGCGCACATTCAACCCCTTGCCGCGCGCGGCCTTTTTGGGCTGCTCAGGGCGACCAAATTCCACTACGGTCTGGGTATCTGGCACCACCAGGCCGTTTTCTTGGCCCAGTTCTAGACCTAGCTGCTGGGGGGCACTTGGTGCGGCGGCGTCGTTAGCGCCGTGGCCTAGGTTTAGTTCGGCTGGGGTGGGGATATTACCTTTGAACTGCGACGACGGCGCCTGGGTTGGGGCAGCTGGGGAGCCGGGGGCAGCAGCGGGGCTAGCGTCGTCGTCGGCATTTACCCCCGGGGCGCCAGAGGCGGCAGAAGCAGCAGAGCCCCCATGCACGGCGGCGCGGGCGGCGCTAATAATGACCTCAAGATCTTTAGCTCCCGGCGCGACAGTGTAAATAATGGGCATGTCATAGCCGATTTGGTCAGCAACTGCCGTCTTGATTGTGGCTGACACTGCGCGGTCAGTTAGACGCTGTTTAACGAATTTAGAGTTGACCACCACTACCAGCGTGCCCTCAACATCGACGGCGTGGCAGGTGCGGGCCATGGCCAGGTAGCTAGGAGTTAGTGAGTTTGAAGCGGTCAGGGCTTCTACAACACTTTCCCAAAGCTGAGCGCCGAATTCAGCGCCCGGGTCAGTTACCGGATCGGACACGGCGTCTCCTTAAGTTCATAAAACAACTAATTGGGTCAGGGCCCGGCTAATTGGGCCAGGGCCCTGCGGGCTGAGTCCAAGTTGTCCACAGAGATATCCACACCTGGGGATGGAGCAGATGTCCGCAGACAATTTTAGGCCGCTTATTGAGGATATACGCAATCTAGCTGGTAGGAGTGGAGTTACAAGCTTGTATTTTCCTGTGGATAACGTGGGGTTATCCACATGCTGTGGGGTGGTGTTTTACGCAGGTGTGGAGAAGAAAATGGGTAAAATCACCCCCGGATGTAGGCAGCCTCACGGCAAAGATGCTTTGACCGGTGGGTGTAAGACCATATAACGTTAATTAGTCGTACGTGTACATGCGGGTTCCGCTCAGAGGATCCAGTGCACGTGACCTCATCAAAACGGTGAGGTGCCACAAACTTTCGTGCGGCCATCCGGGCGCGCGATATAGACCTAGCAGGAGTACCCCGTGAGCAAGCGGACCTTTCAGCCGAACAACCGTCGCCGCGCCAAGGTGCACGGCTTCCGCCACCGTATGAGCACCCGCGCCGGTCGCGCCGTCCTGGCTGCGCGTCGTCGCAAGGGTCGCGCTCGCCTCGCTGCCTGAGACATGCTCAGTGCGCCGCATCGGATGCTGCGCAGCGAAGACTTCGCGGCTGCAGTTAAAGGCGGCGTGCGCAGCGGTAACCGCGCGCTGGTGGTTCATTTGAACGCCGACGATGACGGAGGTAACTCTCCTGCACTCGTCGGCGTTGTTGTGCCCAAAAAGCAGGTTGCCCGCGCCACCCACCGCAATCGCATTAAGCGGCGTCTGCGCGCCCTGTTAGCTGCCCGAGTGGACTTACTGCCTGCCGGTTCGCGCCTGGTGGTGCGTGGTTTAGCAGGTGCCGACGGCGCCTCTAGCCAGCAGTTAGCCCGCCAGCTTGACCGGGCTTTGGCCCGGGTAGGGGTAGTGGTGCCGCAGTCTGTGCCGGGCCAGTTAGCGCCAGGCGGTGAAAGTGTTTAAGCGTTTGGTGCTGGCTCCCATTGGCTGGTACCGCAAGTACATTTCCCCAGCTATAGCGCCGCGTTGCCGCTACTATCCCAGCTGCTCCACCTACGCCGTCGAGGCTATTGAAGTACACGGAGTTTTTAAGGGATTAGCGTTGAGCGCGTGGCGCATTTTGCGTTGCAATCCCTATAGCCGTGGCGGCGTGGATCATGTGCCCGAGGTGGGGCACTGGCGTTACGCCTACCCCAAAGATGTAGCCCGCTTCCAGGTGCCTAGTGCAGCTGCGGGCCAAGATGCGCCGCAGACGCGGCAAGGCCAGCTTGGCTGACCATAAAAGGAGAATTTAATGGACGGACTGCTAATGCCACTGAAGGTGGCCGAGGCTTGGGTGATGGTTACCATCCACAAGCTGCTGGTTGCCATCGGTATGAGTGATGGACCCGGCCCCGCCTGGGTGCTGTCAATCGTAGGCCTAACCGTAGCGGTGCGAGTGCTGATCATGCCGCTGTTTGTGAAGCAGATTCGCTCTTCACGCGGTATGCAAGCCATGCAGCCTGAGCTGCGCGCCCTGCAGAACAAGTACAAGGGTAAGAAAGACCCCGCATCGCAGGAGCGTATGCGTGAAGAAATGATGGCGCTGTACCGCAAGCACGGCACCAACCCGCTGTCTTCATGCTTGCCAATGCTGATCCAGATACCGATCTTCTTCGCTCTATTCCGTGTGCTGGCTCGCCTGCAGGAAGTGGCTAACTCTGCCGGTAGCGCCCACCCGGTAAAATTGGTCCGCTAACTCCCGCCTTGGCGGCGGATGTACAGGCCTCCAGCCTGTTTGGGGCGCCGCTGAGCTCTTCCTTTATGAATGGCGGCTCTGCCACCGTAAAGATCGTGACCATGGTACTGATCGTGCTGATGACTGCCACGCAGTTCTACACCATGCACCAGCTGACCATGAAGAACATGCCTAAGTCGGTTACCGAATCCGACAACCCGGCTATGCGTACTCAGCGCATGATGATGTACGGTATGCCGCTGATCTTCTTCATTACCGGCCCTCAGTTCCAGGTTGGTGTGTTGATTTACTGGCTGGTTTCCAACGTATGGACCATGGGTCAGCAGTGGTGGACTATCCGCAATATGCCCGCAGTTGGCTCTGAAGCCTACAAGAAGCGCCAGGAGCGCCGTCGTCGTAAGGGCCTGCCGCCTGATGACGAAAAGAAGCCCGCAGCCGCAGCTGGCAGCGAGGATGAAGCGGCGGCGTCGGGGCCTGGGCAGCGAGTCCAGCCGGTACGCAACAACCGCAAGAAAAAGAAGAACCGCACCGCCTCCACCGCTGAGCAGCGCTACGCTGAGCGTGCGCGCGAACGTCAGCAGGCTTTTGACGCCAGCGGCGCTAAGGATGACGGCGTCAAGGGCGCTGGCGGGGCTGCTAACGGTAAGAGCGGCAATAAGTCCGGCGGCTCCAAGAAGAAAAAGGGCTCTAAGGGCGGTAACTCCGCTAAGAAGTAGTTCTTATAAAACTAATAAGACTTAGTTATAACTAGTGGAAGGAGTTTTCTGGTGAGCCAGGAAACCGTCAAGCAGCTTGAGGAAGAAGGCGAAGTCGGCGCTGACTACCTAGAAGAGCTACTAGATATTGCCGATCTAGCGGGGATATCGACATCGATGTGGATCACGGGCGCGCCTCCGTGGCCATCATCCCCGGCGAGGACGGCGACGAGCGTGAGTTAGCCACCCTAGTGGGCCGCGACGGTGAGGTGCTTGAAGCCCTCCAGGAGCTGACCCGCCTGGCCGTACAGGCCCGCACTGGTTCGCGTTCGCGCCTAATGCTGGATATCGCTGGTTACCGCGAGGAGCGCCGCCAGCAGCTGACTGCTATCGCCGCCGAGGCGGTTAAGTCCGTGTTGGCTAGCGGCAAGCCGGTAGCGCTGGAGGCCATGAATCCCTTCGAGCGCAAGGTCTGCCACGACGTGGTTGCTAATGCCGGCCTGGTCTCTGAGTCTGAGGGGGTAGAGCCGCACCGTCACGTGGTGGTTCTGCCCGTCGACGACGCCGAAGACGAGGTTGAAGAGGCTGAAGAGGGCGCTGAGCTTGTGGCTGATGAGGCCGACGCGGCTGCCGAAGCCGGGGCCACTGAGGCCGTAGACAGCCAGGCCGACGCCGTCGAGGAAGCCTGAAATGAGCCATAACGCGGGCGAGCTAGCGGGCCTGCAGGATCTGGAAGTACCCACCGCCGAAATGCGCGACATGTTCGGCATGGCCTGGTCTGGCCTGGAGCACTACGCCCAGATGCTGGCTGAGGAGGGGCAACTGCGGGGGCTAATCGGCCCGCGCGAGCTACCGCGTCTCTACTCGCGCCACCTGGTTAACAGTGCGGCGGTGGTGCCTTTCCTGCCTAGGCACGGTAGTGTGGCGGATCTAGGTTCAGGCGCGGGGCTGCCCGGAGTGGTAGTGGCCTTGTCTCGTCCGGATCTGGAAGTGACCCTGATTGAGCCGATGGAGCGCCGCTGTGCCTGGCTGGAGCTGGTGGCTGAAGAGCTAGACCTGGACAATGTGCGGGTGTGGCGGGGTCGGGCCGAAGAAATGCGCGAGCGTTTCGATGTGGTGACCGCCCGGGCTGTGGCCAACTTGAGCAAGCTGACCCGCATGGCTTCCCCGCTGATCGCCCCCGGTGGCGTGTTGCTAGCCCTGAAGGGGGAGCAGGCTCAGCGCGAGATTGATGACGCCAAGTACGTCATTAAGAAGGCTAAGCTGCTGCCGGCGGTGCTGCATGAAGTGGTTACTAGCGACGACGACGTCACCCGCGTGGTGGAGGTGCGTCGGCCCCGCTAAGGCTGGGTCAAGTTAAAACTGGACCCAAGTTAAGGCTGGCTCCAAGCTAAAGCTAGACCCGGCCAAGGGTGGCCAAACAACGTGAGCGAGGCTCGGGAAACCGGGCCTCGCTTTTGTTTTGAAATGTTGCAGAGCGTAGTGCGATGAGGTTGATCTAGGGCGCTAAAACCGCGAACCCCTAAACGTGCTTATGTTGCTTGATCGGCTAATCGGTGGAATTATTACTTTGTTTGCTACTGGTATTGACAAAGCATTCTCTAACTGGTGATAGGTCACGGAAGATAGATTATGGAAGCACAAAAAAAGCTGCGTTTAGCCCTTATTGGTGCGCTTGTTGTTATTCTTGTGTTGGTTGGCGCCTTGGTTTGGTCGTTGACTAGCGATAGTGGCGAGGTTAAAGCCGGGCCTGTCTCTCCGAGCGCGGTGGCGACGGCGACCAGGGGTGGTCGTGTTGATTTGAGTGAGCCGCGTCCTGGTAATACTGTCCCTGCCACTAGTCAGGCTTCAATTAACCCTACTGGGAAAGTTGATACTTGGGGTTCGGTCTGTGGCCTGGCCGGGGTGGAGCTTAAACCCACAGTCCAGGTGAACTTACCTGCCATGCGCACCAAAGCGTTTGTTGATAGTACTTATTACTACTACAACAACTTGGTTGGCCCCGACCGGCGTATTGACGGTGATGTGCCTACCTGCTACGCCCACAGCAGCGAGGGCGCCATCCTAGCCGCCGCTAACTTACATATAATGCTTGGGGCTGGTAAAAAAAGGGTTGAGCTGATCAAAACGCTTACCTATGAAAATGATGCTCAACAAGCAGCTTTGAAGCAGATCCAGGAAGACGGAGATTCTGCAACTGCTGTTTCAATTAAAATTGTTGGTTACAGCATCGAGGTCATTGACGAAAACAACGTAACTGTGAATCTCGCTTTCACTAGATCGGATGAACCGGGTGATCTTTACAAGAACACTTTTAAAATGACCTGGAGTAAAGGTGACTGGAAAGCTGTAATCCCAGCAGATGGTAAGTCTGAAGTTGAAGAGATTTCTTCTATAACAAACGCTGGCATGGTTTCATGGATCCTTTAATGTTTTCCCCGCTCACGCGGGGATGATCCGGAGGGCCTGTTATGAGCATCCAGATCCCCGAAGTTTTCCCCGCTCACGCGGGGATGAAACCTGCACTATCAGCCAGTGATTTAACTGATTGCTAACTAGTGGGGCCCGGCACTGCCGGACCCCACTAGTTTTATGTGCATAGTGAAGTGGCTGCGCTCGTCTAGGCGTGGCTTTTATGTCTGTGCTCCAGTAGTTCTACTTGTTAACTGTGTGACTGGTGTGACTGGGGAGCCCAGTCTGTTGCATGTTGTTTCACGTGAAACAACTGTATTATTTTTTGGTGCGCCTGACCTTTGTGAGGGCGTCGATCGCGTAAACTTTAGTCCTGATCTGATCGCACTCGTGAGGAGCAAAGTGTCCGGCTCATCCATTTTCGACCAACTCAAGGCTGATACCACCGCCCTGGAGAAGGTGCGTGAGCTAGGCTTTGCTGCACCCACCCAGACCCGAGTTATCGCCGTCGCTAACCAAAGGCGGCGTCGGCAAAACCTCAACTGCGGTAAACGTGGCTGCGGCACTAGCCGAAGCAGGCCTAAGGGTACTGCTTATTGACGCTGACCCGCAGGGTAACGCCTCCACCGCATTCGGGCTGGAACACCCCGAGGGTGAACCTTCCGTCTATGACGTGATAGTGGAAGGTAAACCCATTAGCCAGGTAGCGAAGGTTACCGAGCTAGGGGAGAACCTACAGGTAGTGGTGTCCAATATTGATCTTTCTTCAGTGGAGATTGATCTACTAGAGGCGGTCGGGCGCCAATCACGACTACGCGAAGCAGTTCGCAACTACCTCATTGAGGTAAACCGTAGTGGCGGCAAGCGCGTGGACTACGTGATTATCGACTGCCCGCCCTCACTTGGCATTATCACCATTAACGCCTTCGTGGCCGCCGGTGAAGTGCTAATCCCCATGCAGGCCGAGTACTACGCCCTTGAAGGCTTGGCCCTGCTTACCCGTTCTATCGATCGTATTGCCAAGGTTTACAACCCGGCTCTGCACGTATCGATGATTGCCCTTACCATGTTCGACAAGCGCACCATGTTGGCGCGCGACGTCGAATCCGAGGTGAAAACCTACTTCCCTCACGCCACGCTAGAAACCAAGATTCCCAGGTCGGTTCGTATTGCCGAGGCCCCTTCCTACGGCGAACCGGTGGTCACCTGGGACCCGCGCTCAACCGGCGCGGTGGCATACAAACGATTGGCACAAGAAATTTCAATGCGCGGGATTACCCAGCCCGGCGTCGCTCCTAAGGAAAACTGACATGGCTAAAAACCGTCGAGGGCTAGGTCGTGGCCTCGCCTCATTGATCCCAGAACCCGCCGAGCAAGAAGTTGTTTCCCGTCCTGCGCACAACACCGCTGAGGCTACTGGCACTGATGGCCAGCGCCCCACGGATCTGTTCTTCGCGGGCAGTTCGGAAACTTCCGAGATTGTCACCTCCCTGCTAGCCCCCGCCCCGCGCCGCGATCGAGGCTCCCGTAAGAAGAGTGTTTCACGTGAAACGGTCACGGGTGGGACCCTCTCATTGGCTAGTGGATCCGCTGTTTCTAACGACGACGCCGCTGCCGCCCCTGCTGCCGCTGAGGGTGCGGAGCCGGTTGAACTGGTGGATGTGCCCGGCACTAGCTTTGCTGAGATTCCGGTTGACGCGATTGTGCCCAACCGGCGTCAGCCACGGACTTATTTTGATCAGGCAGAAATTGCCGAGTTGTCAGCTTCAATTAAAGAAGTTGGTTTGCTGCAGCCGATCGTAGTGCGCCCCTGGCCTGAAAGCGAGCCACTGCCCGATGGTGTTTCACGTGAAACGCTGCCCGGCGGACGCGCCTACGAGCTGGTTATGGGCGAGCGGCGTCTGCGCGCCTCGCGTGAGGCTGGTCTGGAAACCATTCCCGCAATTGTGCGTACAACCGCAGATGATGATCTGCTGCGTGATGCCCTGCTGGAAAACCTGCACCGTGTCCAGCTGAACCCGCTGGAAGAAGCTGCCGCCTACCAGCAGTTGCTAGACGACTTTGGTTGCACTCAAAGTGAGCTAGCTGAGCGCATTGCCCGCTCCCGCTCCCAGATTGCTAATACATTGCGTTTAATGAAGCTGCCGCCGTCGGTACAAAACCAACTCACTGACGGCTCCTGTCTGCTGGTCACGCCCGTGCTTTGCTGGGTCTGCCCGACGCTGAGGCTATGGAAAAGCTGGCTGAGCGCATCGTTAATGAGGGCCTGTCAGTGCGCAATACTGAAGAGCAGGTGGCCTTGCAGGTGGACGCCACTGAGGCGGGGGAGACCAAGGTTAAGGCCCGTAACCGCGCAGTGCTTAACCGTGAGCTTTCCACCAAACTCTCGGGTATTTTCGATGCGCGCGTGAAGGTTACCCAGGGTGCTAAGAAGGGCAAAATCGTCATCGAATTTAGCGGCGGCGAAGACCTAGACCGAATCATCGGCTCGCTAACTTCAGCCTCCAAAAACTAGCGCCAGCAAGCTGCTGACAAAAGGGGCGGCCAAGTTCTAATGAACTTGGCCGCCCCTACGTTTTGCTTATTGCCGCTAAACCTTAGCTCGCGAAGATTTAGCCGCTAGTGCAGATTTAGTGGCTCAATTTAGCGACTTGCATAAATTCAGAAGCTCGTGCAGATCTAGCGCTTGCGAGATTTAGCAGATCCACAATCAAGTTCAGGCTAACCACCAACATTTAGATATCGGTGCAATAAGCATGGCTGCATCCTAGCGTCTTTTAGAAAAGCGCAGGTAAAGGGCTAAAAGTCTCATGCGAAAACCTCAAAACAGGGTAACCTAACTTAGGTTATATAAACCTTATCTTCGTGAAGGGTCACGATAATGTCTCAGGTTACTGGGTCGGGTGTTACTAAGGCACGCTCGGCCGTCACGATCGGTGCATTCACAGCTGTTTACTTCGTCCTCATGTGGTGCTCGGGAATGCTGGGTTTCTTCGGCCCCGCATTCATGTTTGTTGGCTGGATCATTGGGCTTATTCTCAATGGGCCGGTCATCATGCTGATGCTGGTGCGCTCACGCATGTTTGGCACGCTCACGATCATGGGAGGTATCGTTGCGCTCCTGATGGTCCTAACCGGCCACTCATGGGTTACCTTGCCGGTTACCCTGGTGCTTGGTTTCCTAGCTGACCTTGTTGCTCGCAGCGGCGGCTACCTGAATGCATCTCGCAACATCGCAGCATACATGCTGGTCTCCCTGTGGATGATCGGCCCGCTTGCGCCAATCTTTTTCGCTCCCGACTCCTACTATGCAGATATTGCCTCCTCAATGGGGCAGGACTACGCCGATAGTATGCGCGCACTCTTTAGCCCCGCAGTGATTGGGGGATGGCTTGTTGCCGCCATGATCATCGCGTTCATCGGCGGGCTCATCGGCCGCTTCCTGCTACGCAAGCACTTCGCTAAGGCCGGCGTTGCCTGAGATTTCGCCGGCCGAGTCCGCCCCCGGTGAGTCGCCAAGCCGGCTGGATCCGCGCACAAAGCTGCTGGCCCTGCTGGTGCTTAATGCGCTGGTTATGCGGGCAAGTCCTACGACGACGCTCATCGCCGTGCAGGTGCTGGTTGTGGCCGCCCTGGCCTGGGAGGTAAGTACCAAGTCTGCGCTGCGTATAGGTTTTGGATGCCTTATCTGCGACGTGATCTACCTGGGCTCTCCCCCTCTTGGTTACCTGGATGCAGTCAGCAGCTTGGCCGCATCCCGTGGCGCTCACAATCGGCACCTGCGCGGCAATCATGTACTGGTTTGCGCGTTTCTTCGCGGGCTTCGGCCTGGCCCTGTACGTGTACCGCACCACCAGGATCGGACAGATGAAAGCCGCCCTGCGCGCTGCCCACCTACCACGCATCTTCGTTGATGCTCTGGTGGTTGCCTTCCGGGTAATCCCCACAGTAGGGGCAGAGGCGGTCGCCATACGTGAAGCGATGCAGATGCGCGGCGTCGACCTGAGCACACGTGGCGTGCTACGCCACCCACTCGTGATCGCTGAGCAATTCCTAGTGCCACTGCTTTCGTCTATCGCGCGCGTGGCCGACGACCTAGCGGCCTCCAGTGTGGTTCGCGGCCTAGGCAGCTCTACACGCCCCACCAGCCTTACGCAGCTACGCGCCACAGGCTGGGACGCGCTAGCCCTGGTATGCGTCGCCGCTGTAATTGCCCTTGAATACTGCTGCTACCTGGGAATCCTGCCATGATTGACGTTGCATCCCTATCTTTCTCCTACGTAAGTGAACTAACAGGAGACCGCGTCGAAGCCTTGAAAGACGTGGACCTGTCAGCTGACGCCGGCAGCCTCACCCTGGTCTGCGGAGCCTCAGGCTGCGGCAAATCAACCCTCATGAAGGCACTAACCGGCCTGGTCCCACAAATGACTCCAGGGGAGTTAGACGGGCTGGTGCGTATCAACGGACGCAACCTCGCCGACGTCGCCCTAACCGACGTCGGACACCTATGCTCCTCAGTCTTTCAAAACCCCCGCACCCAGTTCTTCTGCGACACAGTTGCCGAAGAACTAGCCTTCTGCGGAGAAAACTATGGACGCGAGCGCGCCACACTGCGCCAGCAAAGCGAACGCGCCGCCAAACTCATGGGCATCAGTCACCTGCTGGAGCGCAAGCTTACAACCCTCTCGGGTGGGCAGCTGCAGAAGGTGGCGTTGGCCTGCGCACTGGCCAGCGGCGCCCCCGTACTGCTGGCAGATGAGCCCACCTCAAACCTGGACCCCGCCGCGATTAGTGAGGTGCGAGCGGCCCTGAAAGTACTTAAAGAGCAGGGTCTAACGATTGTTGTCGTTGAGCACCGCCTGCACTTCCTGCGCGGCCTGGCTGATCAGGTGCTGCTCATGGAAAGCGGTAGGGTGACGCGGCGCTGGAATGGCGCAGAGTTCTTCTCCATGGGGCAGGCGCAGCGTCGCTCGCTGGGGCTACGCACGCTTGTGGACCCTGGCCCGCCCGAAACCTGGGTAGGGCAGGTTAAGGCGGGCCGCCAGGAAAAACAGGCGGGCCGCCAGGAAAACAGGGAAGCCACCCCAAGCCAGGTACGCCTGTCATGCCGGGGGCTGAGCTTTGCCTACGGTGTCAACCCGGTTTTTGAAGGGCTCGACGCCGACTTCCCAGCCGGGCAGATCACCTGCATTGCGGGAGCCAACGGCGTCGGCAAAACCACCCTAGTGCGGGTGCTGTGTGGGCTAGCTGCCCCCAGCTCAGGCAGCATCAGCATGGATGGCGTGCCCGCCTCACGCAAAACCCGGCGCTCGGCCTGCGCCCTAGTCATGCAAGACACCGGCCGTCAACTTTTCTCCGACACCCTCGCCGGGGAGCTAACAATTGGCGCCTCACACGCCAGCGGACAAAGTGGGGAACAACTACTGGCTGATTTCGACCTAGCTAACCTAGGCGAGCGCCACCCACTGAGCCTATCGGGTGGGCAAACAGCGCCTGGTTATCGCCGCCGCCCGCGCAACCGGTAGACCCATCGTCATCCTCGACGAACCCACCTCAGGGGTGGACGCCAGGCACCTAGATTCAATCACCGCCACCCTGCGGCGCATCGCGGACGAGGGGGCCGCCGTCGTCGTCGTTACCCACGACGGCGAGTTTGCCGCAGCCTGCGCAGACCGACTAATCACGCTCACAGCGACGGGCATCAACTGCGCCCGCGAAGGAGACCAACAATGACCACCAACCAAGACGAGAGCAAGGCAGCGCAAACTGCCTGCATATGTGAAGCGCAGGGCAGTGCACAAAACAGCCAGGGCACGCAGGGCGACGATTCGCGCGCCGCCTACCTGGCAGGCAAACGCGCCTTCAAAGAGCTAACCGCCCCAATTCGTAAATCCATGATCTTTGCCCAGGTACTCGGGGTTCTCTATGGGGCGCTCGCGGTGGCCCCCTACGTCATCCTCGTTCAACTTGGCCAGGTACTGCTGGCTGCCGCCCAGGCGGGCGTCTCACCTGATCGCGGCGAGGTTATGGACCTACTGATGTGGCTTATCAGTGCCTTTGGGGCCCGCTACGGAATCTACTTTGTGGCCGTAAGCATCACCCACTTCGCGGACCTGCGTTTTGGGCACATCGTGCGCTCTCGCATGGTTAAAGTTCTATCCGGTGCCCCCCTAGCCTGGTTTACCTCCACTAACTCAGGGACCGTGCGCAAAGCCATCCAGGACGACACACACGACGTACACACTGTTATCGCCCACGCGCCCGTCGAATCCACCGCTGCCATCAGCGCGCCGATCTCTTTAGTTATCTACGCCTTCATTGTTGACTGGCGACTTGGACTCCTCTCGATTGCCACCATCCCCATCTATGGCCTCATATATGCGTGGATGCTGCGAGGTATGGGGGATAAGACGGCGCAGATGGACCGTCACCTCACGCGCGTGTCAGCCACCATGGTTGAGTTCGTCTCCGGCATTAGCGTGGTTAAAGCCTTCGGGACTGTGGGGCGTTCACACCAGCGTTTCACCCAGGCTGCTGAGGAATATTCACGCTTCTACCGCGAGTGGTGCGACCCCATGTTGAAGGGATCCGCATTGGGGCAGGCCAGTGTGTCTCCCTCCTTGATTCTGCTTATTTCGACGGCGGGAGGGGCGGCGCTGGCGGCCACGGGTGCAGTCAGCCCGGTTCAGGTCATCACCTGCGCGCTTATCGCCCTGGTTATCCCGGCGGCTATCGAGGTGCTGGGAACAACGGCCTGGGCATACCAGATTGCCGGTGCTGCTGCGCTGCGTATCGTTAACCTGCTTTCTGTGAATCCCCTGCCTGCCACTGGCACTTTGGTGCCTGAAGCGGCGGATATTGAGATCGACGACGTCTGCTTCTCCTACGGCCCTACGCTCGCCTTAGACCATGTAAGTTTGCGCGTGCCCGAAGGCAGTATCACTGCGCTGGTGGGCTCTTCTGGCTCTGGCAAGTCCACCCTGGCCACATTGGTTGCGCGCTTTGCTGACCCGGACCAAGGCAGGATCCGTATTGGGGGCGTAGATCTGCGCGACGTCGACCCAAATGCTCTCTACAAGCATGTCTCGTTTGTACTTCAAGACCCGCAACTTCTTGATATTTCCGTGCGTGACAATATTGCGCTCGGTATGCCCGAGGCCAGCGACGAGGAAATCTGGGCTGCTGTGAAAGCTGCCTGCATAGATGATTATGTGCGCGGCCTGCCTCAAGGTCTTGACGCCGTCATCGGCCAGGATGCGCATCCTTCAGGCGGCCAAGCTCAGCGGATTGCGATTGCCCGCGCCCTGCTTGTAGACGCCCCCATCCTTGTACTTGATGAGGCCACAGCCTTCACAGACCCGGAGGCCGAGGCCGATATCCAGGCGGCCCTGACCCGACTGGTTCAAGGCAAGACAGTCCTGGTGATCGCCCACCGCGCTACCTCAATTGCCGGCGTCGATCAGATTGTCATCCTTTGAGGCGGGCCGTCTCATTGCGCAAGGCACCCCCAAGCAACTCGCCGACCACCCATACATGCGTCGCATGAGCGCAGTGAAAGGACACTGACATGTTTGAGCTTATATCACGACTACGTGAACCACTGTCTGCTGCGGGACGCACTAATTTCAGGCAGGTGACGGCGCTTTCCTGCATTGTTGGCGTGGTTAGAGGTTTATCCTTGATTGCGTTCATCCCGGCCGCAATTGCCTTAACTTCAGGGCGGCCAGCCTGGGGCATGAACCTAACTGCCTGGCTCATCGTACTGGCGCTGTGCGCTCTAGCTTCTTTCATCACTGAATACCTGCTAGCTATGCGCTCCTATATGGTCTCCTTCGACTTCCTGTCCAACATGCACCGCGCAATCGGTGACAAGGTAGCCTCCCTGCCGCTGGGCTCTTTCCGGGCGGACACGGCCGGAAAGATGTCACGCCTGGTTTCACGTGAACTAATGCTGTTAGGCGAGATGTTCGCGCACATGTATTCGCCCTTCATTGCTGCGATCGTCACTTCACTGACGATGCTTGTGGGTATCACTGTGTTCTCACCGGCTCTGGGGCTGGTGTGTGTGCTAGCTATTCCCGTCATCGCTGGGGGAGTGTGGGTGGCCCGTGTCTGCTTGAATTCCGGATCTGCGCTTAAAGAGCCTCCCGCCCAAGAGCTGTCTCACCGCATCGTAGAGTATGCAACCAAGCAGGGGGCCCTGCGCGCGTGCGGACGCTCCGGCTCCTATGATCCGCTTGAGCGGGCCGAGGACACCTATGGGAAAGCCGCGCGGCGCTCACTGATACGTGAAACCATCGGTCAGGTTGTCAATGGAATGGCCGCTCAGGTGGTAGTGGTTTCACTGATTATTGCGATTGGGCTGCTGGCGGTGGGCGGTAGCGTCAGCCCTGTGGAGGCGATCGTTTCGATTGGTTTGCTTTTGCGCTTTACGCAGATCCTCGTCGATATTGGGACGCTAGCCTCCGCTTTTGAAACCCGCCGCCCAGTGTTGGATCTAAGCCACGAGGTCCTTAGTGCACCCGAACTGCCAATCCTTCCAGCCAGCCCCGATCAGGACCCGGCCTGCTGCGATCAGGACCCGGTCAGCTCCAATCATGATCCGTCCAGCTCCGATCAAAACCCGGCCTTGTCTGACTCCTGCGTGGCTCTTACTGACGTGTCCTTCGCTTACGAGGCCGACCACCCCGTCCTGCGCGGCGTTTCCTTCCAGGTTGCGCCGGGCACCATGACGGCGATCGTGGGCCCCTCAGGTTGCGGCAAGACCACTATTGCGCGCCTGGTTGCTCGCTTCTACGACGTCGACGCCGGCAGCGTGAGTGTGGGGGGGACGCGACGTACGCCAATGGGACACCGCCCAGCTCATGGCCCAGCTATCGCTAGTCTTCCAGGATGTATATCTTTTCGACGACACACTCGAAGCTAACGTACGCATTGGTAGAGCTGATGCCAGCGACGACGACGTTAAAGAAGCAGCCCGCCTAAGCGGCGTCGACGAAATCGTGGAGCGCCTACCACTAGGGTGGAAAACCCGCGTAGGTGAGGGAGGCCGCGCCCTGTCGGGCGGCGAACGTCAACGTGTCTCCATTGCTCGCGCCCTGCTCAAAGCCGCCCCCATTGTTCTCTTCGACGAGGCCACCAGCGCATTGGACCCCGAAAACGAAAACCGCATCACCGATGCCATGGATGCGCTGCGACGCAACGCCACCCTCATTGTTATCGCCCATAAACTCGACACCATTACCGCTGCAGACCAGATCATTGTGCTTGACCACTCTGGCCACGTAGCCCAGGTAGGCACACACGCCGAGCTCTATAGCCAAAGCGATGGACAATACCGGGCCTTCTGGCAGGCCCGTAGTCGGGCAGCCGGATGGAGGCTGGTCTAAACCGGGCGGAGACTGGTCTAAAAACCGGGTGGAAGCTGGTCTAAAACCATTTCCAATTGAGGCTGATCAAAAAAGCACTCCCGCGAGCCATGGCTCGCGGGAGTCTTTCTTAGGCTTTAGCGCGCGATAGATCCACAATCAAACCCAAGCCTGCCACCAATGCCGTAGGCAGAATCCAGCCCAGCTGCGCACCCTGGCCGGGGGAGAGAGCTAGAAAATCATTTAGCGCCGGCACGTCTTTAACATGCTCGCTGACAAAGGTGAGTGCCGACCACAAGGTTGCGCCCCACGCAGCGAAAGTGAACATGAAATTACTGCGCAGACGCAAAGCATGGCTGAGCAAAGTCGCAAACACCAAAGCAATCGCAATGGGGTACAGGAAAGTAATCAGCGGAGCTGAGATCTTAAGCAGAGTCTCCAAACCATAGCTAGCAAAGGCGAAACCAATCACCGCAAAAACAATCAGCAATGCCCGGTAACTAAGCTTTGGAATAAGCCGATTAAAGAACTCAGCTGAAGCTGCCAACAAGCCCACCGCCGTCGTCATACAAGCCAACAACACCGTCAAACCATAGGCATACCTACCAACCGACCCCATAGTCAGTGCCGACGCATCCGAAAGCAGGGCGGCGCCGTCGCTATAACTAGCCCCATTAGGCATCAACTGACCCACAAAACCCAAGCCCACATAAACTGTGGCCAGCAGGGCTCCAGCGATCAGCGCGGCAATGCCGGTGTGGGTGGTGGCCCCCGAGCGGGAAATGCCGGTGCGGCCAAAAGTGAAGGCGTTAACCACCACGATACCGAAAGCCAAGGCAGCTACCGAGTCCATCGTCATATAGCCGGATAACAAACCGGCATTAATCGGCTGCGTGGTGTAATCACCCCGGGGAGCGGCAGGGGTGGTCTCAAAGACAGTCAGCGCGCGCGTCACCAGCAGAACCAGCAGTAGCAGCAAGGCCGGGGTGAGGATCTTACCCAAGTAATTAACCACCTTGCCTTCACGCCAGCAAAGCAGCACTGCCACGGTGAAAAACACAGCGTTGAAAATTATCGAAGGCAAAATACCTTCGCTATTAATAATTGGTTTTATAGCGGTTGAATAGCTAACCGCACCAGTACGCGGCACGCCGTAAATAGCGCCAATCGATAAATACACTGCCGAAGGGAAGATAACCCCAAACACCTTGCCGGCGCGTGAGGAAAGATCGCGCAGGTCAGCTCCGGCCACCGCAATAGCAAAAACAGAAATAACCGGTAGTAGTACGCCGCCGATCAAAAAGCCGGTAATTGCGGGAGTGAAGGCAGTGCCCGCCTGGGCGCCCATAACTGGTGGGAAGATCAAGTTTCCGGCTCCGAAGAACATCGAAAACAGCATCAGTGACACGGCAATAAGCGAGACTTTACCTGCCTGTTTGGACGTATGTGGTTCAGCGCTAGGCGGTGAAAGAGTGTGAGCTGATTTAGCTGCCATAGCGTTTAGGTCTTTCGTCTAGAAGATAGTCGATGAGACAAGTCTTGCAGTCTAGACAAATATCTGCCAGGGCCTACCTTACTAAATACCAAATTTCAGGGTGGCTGGGGTGCGGGCAAAAATGTTGGGGGTGAGTGTTTCACGTGAAACACTCACCCCCAACGCAGGCTATGTAGTCGGTATTTTGCTGCGCTAGCGGCTACTGGGCGTCCTGACCCTCGCCCTGATAGTTGTTGTAGGCGGCTAGCACCAGCTGCTGGCACAGCTGCGTGAAGTTACCATCCACCTCAGCTGCCAGCGGCAGCAGCGAAGTCTCAGTCATGCCCGGCACCACGTTCACGTCAATGAACCAAGGCGTACCCTCGGCGTCGACAATAAAGTCAGAGCGCGACAGCGCCCCTAAACCTAAAGTCTCGTGAACCTTCACCGCCGCCTCACGCACGGCGTCGTCACGCGCCTGATCCAAACGCGCTGGCACAAAAAACTCACTACGCCCAGGGTTATAGCGGGCATCGTAGTCGTAGGAGCCGTCAGTAACAATCTCCACCGTCGGCAGGGCCCGAGCTACGCCGTCGCCGTCACGCACCACCGAAACGGAAGCCTCTACGCCCTCCACAAACACCTCAATCAAGGCGTTGTCAGAATAGGCGAAACACTCCACCATCGCAGAACGCAGCGAGTCGACGTCGTCGGCATAAGAAACCCCCAGCGCCGAGCCGCCCTGGAACGGCTTAACCACCAGCGGCAGACCCAGGTGCGCAATCACCAAATCCAGCAGCTCATTGGCACCCAGCTGGTTGAAGAAAGACTGCGGCAGGGTCAGCGAATTAGGCGTGGCCACACCCGCCGTACGCACCCCAGCCTTAGCGGTGGGCTTGTAGCTGGCGCGCTGACAGCCATCAGAGTGCGTGCCCACAAACGGCACTTCCAGGGCCAACAGGATGTTTTGCAAACTGCCATCCTCGCCCGTGGAGCCGTGCACCAGCGGCCACACCACATCCGGGTTGTAGCTGCGCAAAGACGCCAGCAGAGAGGCGTCAGGGCAGAAAGTATTAACTTCGTGGCCGGCCTCGCGCAGCGCCCTAGCTACGCGGTGAGCCGAGCGCAGCGAAACCTCGCGCTCGTGGTTGAGGCCGCCGGCGATGATGGCCACACGCAATTGCTGTGTCATGAAAGGCCTTTCTATACGGCTAAATTTAAATAGGGGTAAGTGGGGCCCGGGTGTCCGGTGACGGTCCCGCACTGACAGGCGCTGGGGCTGGCAGGGCAACCCGGTGCCCAGGGACCCGGCGGACTAGTGCTGCCCGGGAGCAGGGCGCTTGGCCGTGCCAAACAGCGAAACCAGCTCCAGGTCGCGGTTAACCACCTCAGAGATGCGGCGCACGCCCTCACGAATATCTTGCTCATTGGGGTAGCAGTAGGACAGACGCATATGGTCGCGGCCCTCGCCGTTGGCGTAGAAGGCGGTACCCGAAACATAAGCCACCAAGTTAGTTACCGCGCGCGGCAGCATGTCCTTGGCATCCAGGCCCTGCGGCAACTTAACCCAGGTGTAAAAACCGCCCTCGGGAACATTCCACTGGCACATGGGCAGGTAGTCGTTAAGCGCCTGAATCATGGCGTCACGTCGCGAGCGGTACATGCCTCGGAAAGTGGAAATCTGGTTGCGCCAGTCAAACTCGCTTAGGTACATGGAGATCGAATACTGGCCCATAGAGGTGGGGCACAGGATCGCAGACTCAGAGGCTAGCTTTAGCTTTTCGCACATTGCCGACGGCGCACAGGCCCAGCCCACGCGGTAACCGGGAGCAAAAATCTTAGAGACAGACCCCAAATACACCACATGATCAGGAGCCAGGCTCTTAAACGAAGTGTAGGTGCGCCCGTCAAAACCAAGTAGGCCGTAGGGGTTGTCCTCCACAATCAGCACGTGGTGGCGCTTGCAAATTTCCACGATCTGCGGGCGACGCTCCTCGCTAACACATACACCGGCAGGGTTGTGGTAGTTGGGAATGGTGTAGAAGAACTTAACCTTGCGGCCCTCGCGCTCCAGGCGAGTGAAAGTTTCTTCTAAGGCCTGAGGAATGACGCCGTCGGCATCAATAGGGCTCTGCACTACCTCAGCCTCATAGGCGCGGAAAATACCCAGGCTGCCCAGGTAGGAGGGGGCCTCACAGACCACCACGTCACCCGGGTTAATCATGATTTCGGTGATTAGATCCACGGCCTGCTGAGAGCCGGTGGTGATGAGGATATTGGCACTGTCAGCCTCGATGCCCTCATAAGCCATTACTTCAGTGAGCTGCTCTGCCAGCTGCGGCAGACCTTTACCGTTGCCGTATTGCAGGGCCTTGTAGCCGTCACGTAGCAGCATCTGCTTGGTGGCTTCAGCGATGTCAGCCATGGGCAGGTCTTTGAGATTGGGCATCCCGCCGGCCAGTGAAACTACCTCCGGGCGCGATGCCACCGAGAATAAGGAACGCACTTCTGACTCGCGCAGCCCTGCGGCTCGCTCTGCGTAGGAGTCTAGCCAGGGGTCGAGTCGGTTACCTCTTTGATTCTCAGTCACGGTGGTTCCTTTCATAAGCGCTGGTGGGCTGGTTGTGCCCAGGCGCGCGTAGCTTTAATTCTGCCACGTGATGGCGTCTAATGCCGGAAAGCTACTGAGGGCGTAAGTGCTGAGGTGCTGGGGTTGGGATGTTGGGGTTTGGCTGTGGGGCCGACGGCGGCGCTGCGGTTGGGTGCTGGGCCGACGGCGACGATGTGCGCACCGGGTTTGCTGGGAGATGCAGCGGCCTGGAGGGCGGTGATGCTTGGGCTGCGGCGCCAGGCGGCAGCTGTGCGAAGTGCGGCAGCATAGAGGCCGACGGCTGCGCGGGGCGCGTGCGGCGCGTGTGTTTCACGTGAAACACGATGTTTATCGTGTGGCTGGCGGGCGACGTCGTCGTCGATATTTAGTGCTTAAGGGAGGCAGACGTAGGGGGCTGAGCACAAAAACTGACAAATCATCCCTTCCCTATAAAACCCCATGGAATTTTTATAGGGAAGGGATGAAATTGCCTGTATTTGTATGAAATTGCCTGTATTTGCTGTATTTGTCTGTGTGTGCAGCTCAGGCGTTGGGGAAGGCGGCCTTCTGGACCTCTTCCACAAAGTTAGCCTTGGGGCGCGAACCCACGAACTCGTGGCGGACTTCGCCGTCACGGAACACCAGGAAGGCCGGGATGGAACGCACGCCGTACTTGGCGGCGCTTAGCGGGTTGGCATCCACGTCCACCTTCACAAACTTGACGTCCTCAAGCTGCTTAGCGGCCTCGTCAACCACCGGAGCCATCTGACGGCAAGGCGGGCACCAGGTGGCCCAGAAGTCCACCACTACGGGCTTGTCAGAGTTGATGACTCATCCTGGAAGGTAGCGTCAGTAACTGCGAGAGCGTTCGACATGTTGTTCTCCTTGTATTTAATAGCTGTTTCTAGCCTAGTAGAGATTGAAAGGATTGTGGGCGCAAACCCACGCTAGTTATCAGGCAGGTAGTTAGTTCAGTTCAGCCAGGTAGTGCTGGGCGTCCAGAGCGGCGCGCGTGCCCGAGGCGGCAGCAGTGATGGCCTGACGGTAGGTGGGGTCCGCGACGTCGCCGCAAGCAAAGACACCGGGGACGTTAGTGCGGGTGGAGGGGTGAGAAACCACCACATAGCCGGCGGCATCCAGCTCCAGCTGGTCACGCACCAACTCGCTGCGCGGGCTGGAACCAATGGCAACAAACAACCCGGTAGCCCCCAGCTCGCGAGTTTGACCGGTAACCGTGTCGGTCAGGGTTACGCTCTCTAGCGCCCCCTCACCATGCAGTGCCGATACGCGCGAGTTCCAGGCGAAGTTAATCTTGGGGTTCTCCAGGGCACGCTTAGCCATAGCAGCCGAGGCGCGCAGCTCGTCGCGGCGGTGCACCACAGTCACAGACTTAGCGAAAGTGGTTAGGAAGGTTGCCTCTTCCATAGCGGAGTCGCCGCCACCCACCACAATGATGTCCTGGTCGCGGAAGAAGAAACCGTCACAGGTAGCGCAGTAAGAAACGCCGTGACCGGAGTACTTATCCTCTTCCTCCAAGCCCAGCTTGCGGTAAGCCGAACCGGTGGAGAAGATGACGGTGCGGGTCTCAAGCACCTCATCTTCTAGATGCACGCGCTTTACCTCGCCAGCCAGCTCCAGCTTGACCACATCCTCATAGCGGATGTCGGTGCCAAACTTCTCAGCCTGCTCCATCATGTTGTTCATCAGCTCAGGGCCCTGAATACCCTCAGGGAAACCGGGGAAGTTTTCCACCTCAGTGGTGTTCATTAGGGCGCCACCGGCAGTCACGGCGCCTGCTACCAGCACCGGCTTGAGCTGGGCTCGGGCCGCGTAGATAGCGGCGGTGTAACCGGCAGGTCCGGAACCTACGATAACGACGTCGTGAACCATGCTGCTCCTGTTCTTCAATGTTTGTTGGCAGGTACAACCGAGACCTAGGTCCGAATGTTCCCAATACAAATGTTAGCTGCGCCCTATTAACTAGGGGCAGCTAACTTAACTAGCGGCGGTAACTATTGTCCCTGGGTTGAGGTGACCGTGGGCACTGTCGAAGCGGCGGGACCATCATCCTCATCGAAGGAAACGTTAGACAGACCCAGCAGGTTCGAGAAGGCAAACACCACTGCCAGAATCACTACCAGCGCTAAGGCGGCCAGCAGCGCCCAGGAGGTGCGGCTGCGTTCCTTGTACTGGATGTACTCTGCCTCGTTTTCTTCCTTGCTGGGCATAGGACGAGGTGCGTCTAGGGCCTCTTTTGTGGCCGGCATGGTGGGCATAGAGATGATGTCGCTCAGATCGCTTAAATCAACCTCACGGCCCGGGCCAGGGGCAGCCGGAATGGCGTCACTGGCCGCCTTAATGTCCTCACGCACACTGTTACCCACGCGCGAAGCCAACTGGGTGGTCTTAATGCGAGTGTTCTTAATCAGGCCCTTAACAGCCTCAAGGCCCTCAACGCCCTCTTCAAGCTGCTTAGTGGTGAACTCAGTGGGCTGAGCTACCGGCAGTTGGGAGCCTTTAACTGGCTGCCACGTGCCCAGGGCGGTTACCAGCGCGGCGGCGCTACGGATAGGCCTACCCGAATACTGCTGGGCGAAAATCTCGTCCAGGTCAGCCGGAACCTGCGGGTTAATCGTGGCCGGGGAAACCGGATGACCGCCGGTCATGGGGGCACTGGGAATCCCGGTGCGCTTACCCGGCCAGCGCTTGGTCAACCCGTAGTAGAGCAGATCCAGTAGCGCCTTGGCATCAGTAATGTCGTAAGCCAACAAGCCATGCTCGTCACGGTCAATCTTTACGTGGCGCAGCGCTGACTCGTAAGACAAGCCAAATACGCGCACTTTACCGTCCACAGTGACGCGGATATCTTCAGTGCTCAGGCACAGGTGGTGCAGGCCGCGACGGGAGGCATTATCCAAAGCGGAAGCTACCTCACCAATAATGGAGCGGGCCTGCTCAACCTCCAAGCCGTCCTCAATGAGACGGTCGAAGGAGACCCCCTCAACCGGGTCGGTGACAATGAAAGCCGGCTCTAATTCGACGTCGCGCACCCGTACCAGACGCGGGTCGGTAGCCAAGGCAGCGCGCTGAGCAGACTCAAGCACCTCGACCTGGTTGCGTACAGCCTCGGTGAGCACATAAATGGCCACCGGCTGGTCTAAAATCGTGTCGATACCGTGGTAGCGGCGTACGTGTGGAAGTGATGTGGGCAGATTGCCACACAGGTGATAGCGGCCCGAACCGATCGGGAAAGATTGAACTAGATTTTCTGCTTCTGGCTGCATAGGAATAGAAGGCGCTGGCGTATCCGCGCCCGACGACGCCGGGGGCGGAGGAATTGGCGGAATAGCTGCAGCAGGAGCTGCGTTAGCGATTGTACCTAGCGACTTAGATGCAGACGAAGAAGTCTTTGAGGTGTCGCTTACGCTGGTAGAGGTAGCACCCTTAATGGAGTTCTTAGCTGAGCCCTTAGTGGCGGCGCCGTCGACGGCGTCACGGGCAGCCGCAGTGGCATCCTTGGCGGCAGCTAAGGTGGCGGGGGTTGATTCAGCTAGCGTAACTTTGCTGGTTGCCTGATCACTGACGGCGTCGGTAGTGGCCGCGTGGATAACCTCACCCTCAGCGATCACGTCAGAGTACTTAAGCGGCACACTCTTATATGCGGGCGGGGTAACCAGGGCGGCGGCACCCTATTAAGTACCTTGGCGATCGGGGCGGGCAGCAGGGAAGCCACCTTACGCACTACGGAGGTAACCGGGCGGGCAATATTGTTTAGCTCCTCAACACGCAAAGCCCGGGCGGTGAGCAGATACACCAGGGTCATGATGGGGGCAACAATGAGGATCTGTGCCAGAGAATCACTAAAACCACTGTTGATATGGATTAGGTTGAGCCCATAACGCACCAGGTAACCAGCCACTACGGCGGGGGCCACTGCCAGGCCCAGCAATACGTAGGTGGTGCTAACCCGGCGTACATCCATATGCGGCAGGTGCTTGCGCAGCAAGAACACGATAATTATCGAGCCGGTAGCCTGGCTTGCCGCTGAACCCAAGGCCGCCAGGATCATCCACCAGGTGGCCGGAGCAAACATATATGCCGCAGCGCAAATAATGATCTGGGAAAGACCCACGGGCACGTCGGCCCACAGCATACGTTTAGTGTCGTTATAGGCCAGCATTACACGCTGCATAGTGGCCCATAGACCCTGTGGCACAATACCGATTGCCAGCATCATCAGCACAGCGGCAGAAGCGGAAACCTCTTCAGGGCGCAAAGTGGGTACAAACACCTGCATGGCAGGCCCGGCCAGTACAAAAATACCGGCACTGAATAGGGTGGTGAAAATAGCGATAGTGCGCAGACCTAAAGACAAATCATCCTTAACGCCTTCAGCATCTCCCGCAGCCGCTTTTTCACTCATGCGGGTAAATAGCGCCACAATAATTGAGGTAGTCACCAATGATTGCGGCAGCATGAAATCATTTGCGCATTGGTGTAAATAACCGTAGAAGGCACCACCGTATGGGCATATTCGGGTAATTCACTAGCGCTTAAAGCCGCAGTACCCAGGTTATAGACCACCAAGGTGCTTAGCTCCACCACAATCAGGCCAAACACTGCCCACAGGGCTACCTTGGATACCTGACCCAAGCCAGAACCGCGCAGACCCCACACCAGGCGAGGCTTAAAGCCAGTGCGTACCAGCGGGATGTACAGGACCAAAGCCTGGATGGCGATACCCAGGGTGGAGGTACCCGCAATTACAGCAGTGCGGGTGAAATCCCAGTCAGCTGGGCTACCGCCGCCGGAGTATTCGCCGTAAATAAACAGGTAGGCAGCCAGGGAAACGATCGAAATAATGTTATTTAATACCGGCGCCCACATGTAGGGGCCGAAATTATTTTTAGCGTTTAGGACCTGGCCCCATAGGGCATAAAGTCCATAGAAGAAAATCTGTGGCAAACACCAGTAGGCAAACGCGGTAGCTAAACCATGCCATTGACCTAATTGGGAACCATAAATAGTTACCACTATGGTGGCAGCTACCGTCAATACGCCGGTAACCACCGCCAGCAGGGCGCCAGCGGTGGTAATTAACCGGTTAATGAATTCTTCACCGGCTTTTTGACGTAGCGCCCGCACAATTTGCGGCACCAAATAGCGTTTAGTACGCCGGCAGCCAGCAGGTTATAGATCATGGTGGGCGCGTTATTGGCCACCGTGAAGGCGTCAGCAGCGCCCGATCCGGTAGCACCCAGCGCGGCCACCAGCATGGCGTTACGCACCAGCCCCAACATGCGGGAAGCTAGCGTACCCATAAACATGACTGCGCTAGAGCGCGCCAGTGTTGGTGCTTTTGCCATTACTTACCCTTCTGAGATCACCACACGGCGACCACGGTGTACCGTCCTGACGATACCGGCCACCATAAGCACGCTAAATACACTGCCTAAGCCCCAGGTAAACCAGCTTTCCCAGTTGGCGCGCACACGCATATGCACAGTGGAGCTGGAACCTACCGGCTGCCCCAAGGCGTTCTTCATAGAAACCTTGACGTCAATATCACCGCTACCGACGGCATTTACCGGCACCATCACAGTGGTTTGGGAGTTAGCCGGAATAACTGCAGTGGTGTCACCCTTGGAACGCAGTAGCGAACGCGAAGGGCGTAAATGGATAGTGACCTTGGCGGGTTGCGAAGTGTCGTTAGAGACGCGCACAGGTAGGTGCGCGGAGGAGTCAATGAGGTTAATGGTGGAGCTGGGCAGGGTGCGCAGCATATTGCCGATGATCTTATTGCGGCAGCCGACGTCGTCGATAACCACCATGAACTTACCTTGACGCCAAGCTGAGGACGTAGCCACCTCAGTTAGACGCAGGGTAGAGCCAGCGATTTTTGCGGGCTCATTGTAGATAGACACCATGTTTTGGGTGGTGCTAACAGTTTTGGAGGCGGTGGCTAGCTCTTGCTCGTTGATGCGGTAGGGGTCAGTGGAGCTGACGGGCAGAGGTTCGCGTTCAATCTCAGTGCCGTCGCTAGCTTTAGTACTAGCCAACTGTTCCAGTTCAGTCAGTGGGGCCGGGGTGGACCAACTGTTGTTTATGGCCGAAAGCCGGTCGTTTAGGTCCTTAACATCCATGTTGGAGGCAGAGTCACGCTCTACCAGCAGCAAAATGTGGCGCACTTGATCCGGGCGCTGACGGGTGATAACAGCCGTAGTGCCGCGCGCCAGCTGACGTGCGTCAAAGTCGGTTAGGTTACCTAAAAAGCCCTCATAGGTGGTTAGCACCCCAGAAACAGACTCTGACAGGGTCTGATCAGGGATTAGTACACGCTGGTTGTTGAGGAAAGCTGTGGAGTCAGGAATGTAGTCCAAATCCCCAGCTGGATATAGCGCGTCAGGCGGCGAGATAACCGTGCTCACCTGTCCTTTTACCGCGTCCAGGTAGGTTTGGTCTAGCTCTAGCGACGAGGAAATAGCTACGTCTGCACGGGCCCCGCTTAGCAGCTGGTCCTTACCAACCATGGCTTTAGATTGGTTGATAGCTTCCCTGATTTGGCTGGCTCCAGTGCTGACATGGCTAAGGGCAACCAGGTCGGCGTCCATAGGCGGCAGGGCGATGATGCCCCCGCGTTTGAGAGCGCCAGCTAGGGCCTGGTTAAGGGCCGCGACTTGCTGGGCCTCAACTGCTTTGCGTTCTGGGTGGAGCTTTGAGTGGGGGCAGGGGTAGCTGAGGCGCTAGGAGTGGCGCTAGCGGTGGCACTAGGCGTGGAATTCTCAGTGTTTGCAGAGGCAGTGGCCGGGGCACTAGCAGTTGGGCTGGCCGTAGCGCTAGGGGTAGCGTCTGCGGTTTTTTGGTTAACCGCTGCGGCAGTGGCGCCTAGCGCAGAAAGCAGGTAGGGGTCTACAGCCACAATTGTCTGACTATTAGCAGCGTTAAGTATTTCGATAGTGCGTGTACGCATCTGGGTGGTGGCAAGTTTGAGGTCTACCTTGTCACCGGTGATGCAGGCGTTGGGGCTAAAACCATCACTTTGGCTGGGGGTAAAGGCTGCCCCTGACTGCAAGGCCAGTAGCTCACGCATCTGCATAGCTGAGGCGGTGAGGGGGATTACCGCAGTGACTTTGGTGGGCTGCACCTGGGTGTTGGGTGACCACACCGCAATGGCGCGGTCGCTACTAACTAGCTCACCGGAAGTTACGGTCACTTCCATGCCGCGCGCGCCCCAGTTGTTGCCGGCAGCGCTGGGAAGCTGCGAGGCGCGAATGTTCAGCGAAAAACGCATAGAGGCGCCCGCTGCCAGGGAGTGGTTTAGCTGCTCAGTGTGGGCTACATAGCTGTAGGAGCTGTCGTCAAACACCAGCCAGTCTTTAAGCATCTCCACTGAGCTCTGGGAGCGTGACTGCAGCGATACGCGCATATCAAAGCCAGATAGCGTCTCAGTGGAGGTATTGGTGATAGTCCCCCTCCACAGTGATATCACTGCCGGGGCTAATTACCTCAGGGTTGATTTTGTCAACTTCTACAGTGAGCCCGTCAGCTGCAGATTGGCTAATGTCTGCGGCTGAGCCAGTGGGGGTACCTCGGCGGTGACCAGTGCTTTTAACGGTTGCGCTGGTTTTGGTGGCCGCATTACTTTTAGCGACGCCGCCTGCCTGGGCTGTTTTCAAGGTGGCGTAGTGCGCAGCTTGCGACGACGCCGCAGCCACGTTTTTGCCGTAAGTTACTGCTGTAGCGCTTGCCCCAGCTGACGCTGAAGGGAAGATAGCGAGCAGCGCCATTGCTGAGGCAATGGCGCTACAGCGTAAAGCTTTTTTAAATCGTTTCACCCGTCACCTACTAGAATTCTGCGGGCGGCAGCGACAATGCGACGCTCGTTTGGATAAGCCAAACGGCGTGACACTTCACTTAGTGGCACCCAAGCTACGTCCTCGGCCTCATGATCAGGGTCGTTTTCAATGGTCAGCTCGCCGCCGATAGCTTCCAACAAATAGTGATGAACTACCTTATGTACGCGATGCTGATCCCCGGTAAACCAATAGTCGATTGAGGCCAAGTGGCGCAGCACGCGCCCCTCAATACCGGTTTCTTCCGATATTTCACGGACGGCAGCTTCTGGGGGAGTTTCACTGCCTTCTAGATGACCCTTAGTAGACACCATTCCAGGCGAGAGCCGCGATTGCGGCGGGCAATTACTGCGGCCATGGCCTGCCCGTTTTGGACGTCTACTACCAGCCCACCAGCGCTGGTTTCGTCTACTACCGGCAGCGCACGCGAACTGACCCGGCGCAGAGCTGGGCCAGTGTATGGGAACGGGCGGTTAGCAGACATATACAAGATTCTAAAACACAGGTGGATAACTGCGCGTGTGGCGTAGACATGGCAATCTAGTAGGGATGCAAAACGTTCTGCCGCCAATCGCCGACCAAGCTCTAGCCAATCTGCCAATTTCATTGGCTGCATTAGGGCATGCTTTTGTTCGCTCCGGGTATGAAATTTCCCTAGTGGGAGGCCCAGTGCGAGACGCCTGCTTGGGTATTGAGCCACACGATTTTGACCTAACCACCTCCGCGCGCCCAGAAGAAACCGAGCGCTTGCTGCGGCAGTGGGGTGATGCCTGTTGGGATGTGGGACGTAACTTTGGCACGATTGCCGCTAAAAAGGGCGACGTCGTCGTTGAAGTAACCACTTACCGCACTGAAGAGTACGAAATCGGCTCGCGCAAACCGGCCGTAGCTTACGGTGACAACCTCGAAGGTGACCTAACTCGCCGCGACTTCACCGTTAACGCCATGGCGCTGCGCCTACCCGACCTAGAGCTGGTGGACCCCCACAACGGGCTGGCGGACCTACAGGCAGGGATTTTGCGCACCCCGGTAAGCGCTGAGCAGTCTTTCGACGACGACCCGCTACGTATGCTACGGGCGGCACGCTTTGCTTCACAGCTAGGTTTCGACGTGGACCTAGAGGTGATGGAAGCCATGGAACAGATGGCGCAGCGTCTAGAGATCGTTTCAGCTGAGCGTATCCGCGCCGAGCTTGAGCGTCTGCTGCTTTCTCCCTACCCGCGCCGAGGTCTAGAGCTGCTGGTACACACCGGTATTTGCGACATTGTGCTGCCTGAGGTCTCAGCCCTACAAGACACGGTCGATGAGCACCGCCGTCACAAGGATGTTTATGAGCACACGCTGACCGTATTGCAGCAGGCCATGGATTTGGAGACCGGCCCTGATGGGGCTGTGCCCGGGCCTGATTTGCGGCTGCGCCTAGCGGCGCTAATGCATGACATCGGTAAGCCGGCCACGCGCCGCTTCATGCCTGACGGCACCGTCACTTTCCACGCCCACGACTATGTGGGGGCGCGCATGACCGCTAAACGTATGCGTGCACTGCATTTCGATAAGCAAACCATTAAAGACGTTTCACGCCTGGTGGAGCTGCATTTGCGTTTCCACGGCTATGCGGACTCGCCCTGGTCTGATTCGGCGGTGCGTCGCTATGTGACTGACGCCGGCCCGTTGCTGGCCCGCCTGGGGTGCCTGACCCGCGCGGACGTAACCACCGGTAACCGCCGCAAAGCCGCCATGCTTTCACACGCCTACGACGATCTAGAGCGACGCATTGAAGCCCTGCGTCAGCAGGAAGAACTGGCTTCTATCCGGCCTGAGCTGGACGGCCAGGAAATCATGGCGGAGCTAGGTATTAAGCCGGGTCCTGAGGTTGGTAAGCTTACAAGTTCCTGCTGGATCTACGTATGGAACGCGGCCCGATCGGTAAAGAGCTAGCCCGCGAGGCGCTACATTCCTGGTGGGCCACCCAGCAGTAGCACCCTGGCCGGCGGCGCTAAAGCCGCCTGCGCCTGAAGCGTGAGCCACAAGCTGGCCAACTAAATAGCTGATGTATACAAAGGGGGGCGCGGCTAAAAGCCGCGCCCCCCTAGCGTTTAGCTAGTGTCAGGCTAGCTCGGGCTGTAGACCCAAAGTGCCTACCAGCGAAGCGCGGTATGCCTCGCTAGCGTAGTGGGCCTGGGCGGCCTCTACCTCGGCTAGGCGCTCGCGGGCACCGATGCGCTCAACTACACCCTCGTTACCGGGGGTGTTGATGAACTTCTCAAGGGCAGCGTGAGCCTTGTCAGCGTGCTTGCGGTCACGGGCCACCTTGGCGTCCAGGCGGGCGTTGTACCACTCGGAAGCCAGGATGTTCTCACGCTCGAATAGGGCGCGGAACTCGGGGCTGTCTAGGTGCCAGCCCTCGCGGCTGACGCCGTCGTGCATGATCTCTAGCAGGGCGCGCAGAGGCGGGCAGGCCTGCTCCAGGGAGCCGTCAGCGAAGTAGCGGTCGGCAACCACCTTGTGGGTGGTGACGATAACGTCAACGCTGTCAGCAAAGGTCTTGGGATCTTGCAGCTCAGGACGCAGCATCTCCTCGGTGAAGATGACATCGGGGTGTAGGAACACGCGACCGAAGTAGTTACGTACGAACTCGCCGTTGATGCGGTAGCCCAGGCGGCTAGCCTCAACCTTGCGGCCTTCGTATTCGAAGTCCTCAATGCGCTCCAGGCAGCCCTTAGCGATTAGCTCCTTGGCGTCACGCTCAGCGTGGCTCATGCGGGAGAACAGCTCCGGGATCAGCAGCGAAATGTCGTGGGCGACCTTCACCTTGGGGCCGATGTAACCAGCCGAAGACAACCAACCGTCGTAGCCACCCAGCGCGTAGCTCAGCAGCGAAGCGTTCAGGTCGTAAACGGTGGGCAGAGCGTTGAACGGGGCCTTGGTTAGTGCACCTTCACTACCGGCACCGGTGGTGGAAGGCGACTTACCGGTCATGGAGGAAATGAACTCCATGTACAGCTCCGGCAGCTCCATGTAGTGCAGCGGGTTGTAAGCGCACAGGGCGGGCACACCCGGCTCAGGCGGGTTGTTGCGGCGACCAGCGGCCACCACATCCACGCTTTCACGCAGCGGCTCATCCAGCGGCACCTCGTGGTAGAGGTGGGCGGCCACCTCGGCTAGCTCAACCTCGTAGGGGTTGGCCAGGTCCGGGCGCAGCTGCAGGTAACGCGGGTTCTTGGAGCGAGCACCGTTAACCAGGCGGGTGTGAGCGCTGGAAACAAAGTAGGTTCCGTCCTCACCCTGGGCTGCCGCGCGACGGATCAGGTCCTGCATCGGCTTGGTGTACTGGCTCAGGCCCGGGGCGTCATCCACTAGCTCCTGGGCCTGAGCGGGGCTCATGGGCTCGAAGTTAGAGATGAAGGTGCCCGGCTTGGACATGTCCAGTTCGGTCTGCTTGTCGTAGCCGCGTACGACGGCGTCGTCGGGGCGCTGGAACAGCAGACGCTCGCAGTTAGCGACGTACTTGCGGCTCAGGCCAGCAATGCCGTGCTCAGCGGCGAAGGCGGCGTCGGCCTCCTGGGCGGGCACCACAATGGAGGCGGTGATGTCGTCTTCGGTCTGAACCTTGGCGGCGGGGGAGAAGTCCGGACGCAGCGAGAATAGACGCCAGGCGCCGTCGTCCTCGAAGCCCACACGCAGCATGTTGACCTTGATGACCTCGCCATCTAGGCGCAAGGAGTTGGCGTGACGGCCGTTAACCAGACCCACAGTGAAGTGGCTGCGCCAGTCGCTACCCCAAGCCGGCTGGTAGTAACGCTTAACGGTGTAAACCAGTTCCTTAACGTGGTCCGGGATAGTGGACAGGAAGTGGTTGTAGTCAGGCGAGTAGGTCGGCGAGGCGGTCAGCAGCTTGATAACCGAACCCAGCGAACGTTCCTCGCTTAGGATCGAGCGGTGGTCAACCCCGTTAGACTTGGGGTCGGCGAAACGGCCTGAGTAGTCGCGGTCGAGTAGTACCTGCACCATGTCCAGGTCCTTTTCGACGTCGCCCACGTAAGCCTCACCGAACACGAAGGCGTCCAGTAGGGCCTTAGAGATCTCAGACTTACCACCACCGGAAACGGTAGCGGGCTTGTGCATCTGAGTGGTCCACGGGGCGGTACCTACCAGGTGCCACTGACGCTCGTCACCGCTGCGGTGCTTGGTGTGTAGGCGGTAACCCGAGGGGGTGTAGTAGGTCTTGCCGGCCAGTAGCGGAATGGACACGCGGGTGCCGTTGTGGTCCCATTCCACGGTTTGGGTGCGCATCGAGAAGTGCGAGCCAGCGGGAACTACCAGTAGGTTCTTGTCGTTGACGGCGACGGCGTGACCGTCGTCGCACATCTGGAAGTAGCTAGGGTTGGCGTCAACTACACTCTGCACGGTTAGGTGTGCAGGGGTGTACTTGTCGGTGTAGTCCTGGCCCAGGTTGTAACGCGGGAAGGCGCGTGCGCCACCGGCGTGCTCTTCTTCCACGTTGCCCAGCAGGTTGGCGCTGTAGCCAATCTGGGTCTTAACTTCCTTCTTGCAGTAACCGAAGTAGTTGTCGGCCACTACGGTGATGATTACGCCGCGCTCGTCACGGGCGCAGCACTTGAAGGCCTTGCCGTCGTTGTAGAGGTCGCCCTCTTCCTTCCAACACATGCCGTCGCGACGCTGACGCTCGGTGGCCTGGTCCCAGTGGGGCAGGCCTAGTTCCTTCTTGGTCAGCTTGGTCAGGTGCGGGGCGAGGATGACGCAACCGGTGTGACCAGTCCAGCTGGTGGGGTCGAGGGAGGCGTCATTTTCGGGCAGGTAGGGGTCGCCGCCATTGCCGAAAATGGACTCTACGAAGTCCAGGTTGGAAACCAGGCCACCGGGAGCGATGAAACGGATTTCCATGGTGCGCTGGTTGTTTACGCCAGGCACTGCGGGCACGACGATGGGGCGCAGTAGGAGGGATACGAAGGCTTTTGCCGGGGAGTCCGAATGAGCGGCCCAAGGAATCTGCATGAGTTCATCGGGAACGTCATTGATTGCGTGCTCTAGCAGGCGGCCAAAGACTTCACGCGGCACAGCGCGCTTGTCGTCAGGGATCGGTAGGCCACCTTCAGCTACGTGGAACACGCCGGCAGTGGTACGTCGGTCATTCTTCGGGTTGTGGACGACGCCGTTGAGTACCTTGTAGCTGGTTACGTATTCAGAAACAAAGTGGTCTTCGCCTTCGGGGAGGGCTAGGGCGCGTGAGAGACCAGGCTGATCTAGTACGAAAGTTGCTCCAGGTAGTCGAGGTGCGACGTCGGTACCTTCGAAATAACTGTCTAGGAAGTTCTGAATGCGAGTGTCAGACGCACACAGACGGTTGGATAGTCGCCGCGACATTTCACGAGTACGGGCCAACAGCGGAGCCGTAAGCGAGGCAGTGGCAGAGTCTAGGTTGCCCTGTGACACGGGGATGCCTAGCAGTGCTAAACGTAAGCTGATCGCGGAGTTTGTGCTTTCAGGTGAAGTTTTCTCCATAAGTCATAAGCATAGTGGGTAGGTAGTAGTGTTGTCGTGACGCATGTCCTATACCTGAGAAAGCATTTCTTTCATACTGGAAGGAATCGTTGTGTGGCCGGTTCTCCGCCGGGCGCTAAGAATATTAAGCAGAAACGGGGACTATAGGTGTCGTTACCACCGCAAATCCCGCCGCGCGCTAACTCGGGCGCGAAGGCAAGTGCTAAACAGAGTTCATCGCCTGCAGCGTCTTTAGGTGGAGCTGGCAGGGCTAATCAGCGGCCTACTGGTCAAAGGCCTGTGGGCAAGGGAGCCCCGGCGCGTAAGGGGGCAAGTAAATTCAACGCGACCGGCAAACCGTGGCGGCTCTAAAGGCCCTAAATCCAAGCGCAAGCTATGGAATTACCCGCGTGCTGGCAAAGGCAAGATTAGGCGTTGGCTGCCCAGCTGGCAGTTTGTGCTTTGCTCGATCCTATTCGTGCTGACTATGGGTATTGGCACGCTGATGCTGGCTTATGCCACCACGGATGTGCCCGCGCCTAATGACTTTGCTAAGGCTCAGACCACTGTGGTCTACTACGACGACAGCAAGACTGAGATGGGGCGTTTTACGGATATTAACCGTACCGTCATTGACACCACCAAGCTGCCCTCCTATGTGGGTAACGCAGTGGTAGCCAGTGAGGACTCCAGCTTCTACTCCAACAACGGTATTGACCCTAAGGGTATTGTCCGTGCGTTGTTCAACAACTTAACCGGTGGGCCGATTCAGGGTGCCTCAACCCTGACCCAGCAGTACGTGAAGAACTACTACGTAGACACCACTGATTCTTATGTGGGTAAGCTCAAGCAGGCTTTCTTGGCGGTCAAGATTGACCAGTCCCAGTCCAAGCAGAAGATTTTGGGTAACTACCTCAACACCATTTACTACGGCCGTGGTGCCTACGGTGTGGAGGAAGCCTCCAAGGCCTACTTTGGTCACAGCGCTGATAAGTTGACGCTGTCTGAAGCTGCGCTGCTTAGCGCCGTGATTCCGGCCCCCTCAGGCTGGGACCCGGCGGTGAACGCCAAGACCAGTCAGGCCAAGTGGACTCGTGTGGCTGACCTGATGCTTAAGCAGAACTTCATTACCGCCGCCCAGCGTGCAGAAATGAAGTTCCCCAAGACTATTGAGCCCACCACCAAGCAGGTTTATGCAGGTACCAAGGGTTACCTGCTGCAAATGGTGCGTACTGAGCTTAAAGCCAAGATGAAGCTGACTGATGAGCAGATCGATACCGGTGGTTTCAAGGTCACCACTACCATTAACCAGAAGGACCAGGAAGCTGCCGTCAACGCAGTACACACCCTGCCCTCTGACAAGCCTGCCGGCTTGGGTGTGGCCTTAACCAGTATTGATCCGCGCACCGGCGCAATTGTGGCGCTCTATGGTGGCGAGGACTATCTCAAGAGCCAGGTCAACTCCGCTACTCAGGCAGTAGCCCAGGCGGGTTCTACCTATAAGCCTTTCGCACTGGTCACTGCCCTCAATGACGGCATGACCTTGTCTGATGGCTATATGGGCACCTCACCCATGACCATTGAGGGGCACGAGTTCCAAAACTTCCAGGATGTCTCCTATGGCTGGGTGAACCTGGTTAAAGCCACGGCTTTCTCCATTAACACCCCCTACCTGCAATTGAATAAAGATATTGGCCCGGAAAACACCAATAAGACAGCTATTGCCGCTGGTTACCCAGCCAACACGCTAGGTTTCGACGACACTACGCAGGGCGTGCTGGGTTCGGTTTCTCCCCACAACATCGATATTGCTCGCGCTTACTCCACCTTTGCGGCTCAGGGCCAGCGCCACGACATCCACATTGTGGGTAAGGTGTCCAGCTCTACCAACACGGTGGTTTACACCGCTAACACCACTGGTCAGCAGGTCTTCAAGAAGGAAGTAATGGCTGACGTAACCTATGCGCTGACTCAGGTAGTGCAGCTGGGTTCAGGTGAAACCGCGAAGAGCCTGAACCGTCCGGTGGCCGCTAAGACCGGTTCGTCCTCGGACAACAAGTCTGCGCAGTTCGTTGGTTACACTCCCCAGTTGGTTACTGCGGTGACCTTGTTCCAGCAGGGTGCTGATGGTTCTGAACAGTCCATTACCCCCTTCGGTAACTACAGTGAAATCACCGGTAGCACCTACCCGGCAGATATCTTCACTAACTACATGGGCGCGGCTCTTGACGGCCAGGAAGTGCTTGACTTCCCTGAGCGTTCGGACGAGTCCTACAGCTCTAGCAGCCGTGGTGGTTCTAGCAGTGGCGGCGGCAGCAGTAACGGCGGCGGCAACTCTGACCAGAACAACAACGGTGGCAGCAACGGTGGCAGCAATGGTGGCGGTGAAGCTACTCAGCCAGCCCAGTCTGCCAGCCCTGTACCCAGCGGCGATTCCAACGGAGGCAACGGCTCCGGTAATGGAAACGGCAATGGCAATGGCAACGGCAATGGCAACGGAGATAACGGAAACGGTAACGGCGGCGGCTCCGGTGGAGACAACGGCGGTGGAAACGGCGGCGGAAACGGCGGCGGCAACGGCGGCGGTAACGGCGGCGGCTCCGGTGGAGACAACGGCGGTGGAAACGGCGGCGGCAATGGCGGTGGAAACGGCGGCGGCTCCGGTGGAGACAACGGCGGTGGTAACGGCGGCGGCAATGGCGGTGGTAACGGCGGTGGAAACGGCGGCGGCTCCGGCGGTGGAAACTAGCCATGCTGTTAACCAACCAAACCGGTAACCGCAGCTAACCGCATACGGTAACCAAATACACACGGGCGGCGGGAAGTAAATTCACTTCCCGCCGCCCGCCTGTATCGGTTAGGGTTATGTACTGGTTTGGCTTAGCTGCACCCGCAGTGAATGACAAACCTTACGCATCTACCCTCCTGTCACGGAAAGACCGTGACCGTATAGACCAGAGGAGGTGGGTACCAAGCATGCGTCACTACGAGATTATGATCATTCTCGAACCCGAGACCGACGAACGTACCATCAACGCGTCGCTCGAGAAGCTGCTACAGGTTGTTCCCGCTGAAGGCGGTAGCCTGGACAAGGTGGACGTCTGGGGACGTCGTCGCCTGGCTTACGACATCAAGAAGAAGTCTGAAGGTTTCTACGTCGTCGTCGACATGACCGCGACCCCGGCAACCGCTCAGGAACTGGACCGTCAGCTGAGCCTGAACGAGTCCGTGCTGCGCACCAAGCTGCTGCGTCCTGAGGCCTGAGAAGTAACCGCCAAGGGAGGCAAACATGGCTGGAGACACCATTATCACCGTGGTCGGTAACCTGACCCACGACCCGGAGCTACGCTTTACACCCTCCGGGGCGGCTGTGGCCTCTTTTACCATCGCGTCAACCCCGCGTACCTACGACCGCCAGTCTGGCGAGTGGAAGGACGGGGACGCCCTGTTCATGCGCTGCTCTTTGTGGCGTGACGCCGCCGAGAACGTAGCCGAATCCCTCACCAAGGGAATGCGTGTAATCGCGCAGGGCCGTCTCGTGCAGCGCTCCTACACCACCCGTGAAGGTGAACAGCGCACCGTGGTTGAAATGCAGTGGATGAGATAGGTCCGTCTCTGCGCTACGCCAAGGCCCAAGTAACCCGCAACTCTCGCGGTGGCGGTAACTACGGCGGCAACAATGCTGGCGCCAGCAATGGCGGCGGCTATGGCGGCTCCCAGGGTGGCTACAACGCCAACAACAACGCTTCTGCTGGTGGCTACAGCGGTTACAACAGCGCCCCGCAAGGCGGCAGTGCTGGAGACCCGTGGGCTACTGGCGGCTCTTCTTTCGGTGACGAACCGCCGTTCTAAACCTGCCAGGCGCAGTGCCTAGCGCGGGACCTGCTTAGCGCAGAATGCCTCATACAGGGCCTGCCTAACGCAGGCGGCTTAAGTCACCAACGCCCGCCCATTTGGGATCATTTGGGTAGGGCACCCAGACATTCATCTTTAGAGTGCTAAGCACTCAGACCAAGGAGTACCACTATGGCGAAGCCCCAACTTCGCAAGCCGAAGAAGAAGGTTGGCCCGGTCAAGGCCATCAAGGTCGGCGTCATTGACTACAAGGACACCGCCACCCTACGCAAGTTCATCTCCGACCGCGGCAAGATCCGCGCTCGTCGCGTGACTGGCGTTTCCGTACAGGAACAGCGCAAGATCGCCAAGGCTGTTAAGAACGCCCGCGAGATGGCCCTGCTGCCCTACTCTTCCAACGCTCGCTGATAGGGAGGACTAGCAATGACAACCAAGCTCATCCTCACCCACGACGTCACCAACCTCGGTGTCGCCGGTGACGTAGTTACCGTTAAGGACGGCTACGCCCGTAACTACCTAGTGCCCCGCAAGCTGGCCACCCCGTGGACCAAGGGCGCTCAGCGTCAGATCGACCAGATGGCCGAGGCTCGCCGCCGCAACGCCATCGAGTCCATGGAAGCCGCCCAGACCGCTCGCGCCTGGCTAGCCTCCAATGTGGTTACCGTTGCCGCCGTTGCCGGCGCTAACGGCCGCCTGTTCGGTGCGGTAAGCACCTCTGACCTAGCTGAGGCCGTTAAGGCTGCCGGTGGTCCCGCGATTGACCGTCGCAAGATCCAGCTAACCCGCCCGGTTAAGGCTCTGGGTCGTCACTCCGCCAGCGTGCGTCTGCACCAGGACGTGACTGCTCCCCTGGAGATCAACGTTATCGTGGCTCGCTGAAGCTAGTTGCGCTAATTAACGCAGCTAAATGGCCGCTCACCGGTTTTGGTGTGCGGCCATTTGCGTCTTTGGCTCACGTTTGCGTGGGTTCACGTTTGCGTGCCAGGGCCGACGGCGGTAGTGGCGACGGCGCCGGGGCCGGGCAGTGGCGGGCATGGTCTTGCGGGCGCTAGGGCTGCGGCTACGGCCTGGTGCGTCGGCGGGAGCTGGGCCTGGGCTGGGGGCCGGGCCTGTGCTGGGGGCTGGGCGGCGCCGTCGTCGTTAATTACTCACTGTAAGGGTCCGCACCCACCGCTTCGCGGGCCATATTGGCGAAGCAGGAGACGTGCCCACGGAAGGAAACCGGGATAGTGCGGGTCTCACCATTGCGGTGCTTAGCCACAATAATGTCAGCCTCACCGGGGCGGTTTTCTTCCTCATAGTATTCAGGGCGGTGCAGCAGCATAATCAGGTCCGCATCCTGTTCCAACGAGCCCGACTCACGCAGGTCACTCATCTGGGGCTTGCGGTCGGTGCGGTTTTCCGGGCCACGGTTAAGCTGAGCGGCGGCAATCACCGGAATCTCCAGCTCCTTAGCCAGCAGCTTCAAGGCACGAGAAAACTCCGAAACTTCCTGCTGACGCGACTCTACGCGGCGTCCACTAGTCATCAACTGCAGATAGTCAATAACAATCAAACCCAGGTTGAACTGCTGCTTTAGACGTCTGGCTTTGGCACGGATCTCCGGCATGGTCAGGTTGGGGGAGTCATCCACATACAGCGGCGCCTCAGAAACCGGGCCGTAATGCTTAGCTAGGCGCTCCCAGTCACGATCATCCATTTTGACGCTGCCACGCAGCTTATTTAGCAGCACATTAGACTCCGCCGACATCATGCGCATCATGATTTCCATGCGTCCCATTTCCAGCGAGAAATAGCAGGCCGCAATCTTGTGGTGAATCGCCGCCGAACGGCAAATATCCAGGGCCAGCGTGGACTTACCCATGGCTGGGCGCCCCGCAATAATCACCATCTGCCCCGCCTGCAAACCACCGGTGAGCTCATCTAACTCAATGAACCCCGTGGGCACGCCCCGCATCCCCTTATTGTCGCGGTTTTGGGCGGCTTCAATCTCTAAATTGGCGTCATCAAGGATGTCACCCACGCGCACGTAATCATCGGAGCTGTTGCGTTCAGAAACCGCGTAAATTTCGGCTTGGGCCAGGTTTACTAGCTCGTCGACGTCGCCGCCGTCAGTGGCGTAGCCCAGTTGCGTTACGCGCGTGCCAGCCTCCACCAGGCGGCGCATAGTGGCGCGCTCACGCACAATACGCGCATAGTAGGCGGTGTTGGCCGCCGTCGGCACAGTAGCAATCAGAGACGCTAGGTAAGGGGCCCCACCCACCTTTTCCAGGTTGCCCTGGCGCTGGAGCTCATCAGATACCACGATGGGGTCAGCCGGCTCCCCACGCGAATAGACACTAATGATGGCGTCAAAAATCTGCTCGTGGGCGTGGCGGTAAAAATCAGGGCCTTTAATCTCCTGCAAGGCGTCAGCGATAGCGTCCTTGCTCAGCAGCATGCCCCCCAAGGTGCTCATTTCCGCAGATTCATCCTGAGGCGGGATGCGGTCGAAGATATCTGCGGTGTCGCGCGGCTCCATGGTTGACCTTTCTGTGCGGTGATTGTTCGGGTAGATCTAAGTAGACCGACGCCATTGACAAAAACACCAATATCAGAGCGGTATAAAAATATACCAAGTAACCAAAGAGTTTAAGCTACTGGCAAGGGCCAAGCGATTCTGGGTACGGCGAGTTTGAAACAGAGATAGCAGACTTACAGCTCGACAGCTCGCAATTTAAGCCGACCGACGTCGTCGACAAAAACATCCCTCCCAGACTGGCGCAAAACCACCTAGGCGACCAGAGGTTAAGCTGCCTGCTGGGCCACTGTAGAGGGCGCGAGGGGCAGTTGGCAAATCGAAAAATTGCTTCGCTGTGGGTAATACAAAAAAGCCTGTGGGCAACGCCTGTGTATATGTGGAAAAAGTTGGGGAAAACTGTGGAAAAGGATGTGTCTAGCTCAGATCATATTCTGAGAAACGTTGCTATTGCAACGAAAAGTGCCTGTGGGGAAAGTGGAAAAAAATTGCCACCAAATCTGTGGAAAACTCATCAGACCTGGGGAGAACCGGCGTGTCGAGGCTTGACGCAGTCTACAAAACTGTTTGCAAACCGCTTTCAAAAGCTGGACACAACTAGTTAGCGCGGCCGGTGGAGGTTAGGCTCGCCAACAGTATGAGTACAGCAGTTTCCCCCCTCCCCTGAAGTCTCTTCCACAGACGACGCCTACGCTACCGGCGCCAGCGCCGACGCGCCCTTTACCAGCCCGGCTGACAAACTGCGCGGGCGCGAACTTGACCGCCAAATCCTGGCCCTGGCCCTGCCAGCCCTGGGCGGGCTGGTGGCCTCGCCTATCTTTGTCATGATCGATTCCTCCATGGTTGGCCACCTGGGCGCCGACCCACTGGCGGCGCTGTCGCTGGCCTCCTCCATTTTGACCACGGCAGTGGGCCTGTTCGTGTTCCTCACCTACGCCACCACGGCCACAACCGCACGGCATTTCGGGGCCGGGCGTCGTCGAGAAGGGCTAAAAGCGGGGCTGGACGGAATCTGGCTGGCGGCCCTAATCGGTGTGGCGGTGGCCGGCGTAGCGATGGTGTTTGCGCCCCAGATTGTGGCGGCGATGGGAGCTAAGGCGTCGGTGGCGACTAACGCGGTGGCGTACCTGCGCATGGTGTTGCCGGGGCTGCCGGGGATGCTGGTGGTGCTGGCGGCCACAGGCACGCTGCGTGGGCTGCTGGACACGCGCACGCCGTTCATTGTGGCCCTGGCGGGGGCGGTGCTAAACACGCTGCTCAACGCCTTCTTCCTGTATGTGGTGGGGCTGGGGGTGGCCGGCTCGGGGCTGGGCACGGCCTTGGCGGAGCTGTCGATGGGGGCGGCGCTGGTGACCCCGATTGCCCGCGCGGCCCACGCTGAGCAGGTCAGTTTGCGTCCGCGCCTGGCCGGGCTGCGTGCCTCCATGGGTGAGGGACTGGGGCTGTTTGTGCGCAATATTTCTTTGCGCGTGGCCATTTTGTCTACCGTATGGGCGGCTACCGCTTTAGGGGCGACGGCGCTGGCTTCCTACCAGGTGGTTAACGCACTGTGGGGAGTGTGCTCGTTTGGGCTTGATGCCTTGGCGATTGCGGCTCAGGCGCTGATTGGTCAGGCACTGGGGCGGGCTGCCGAGGCGCGCCGGCGTGGCGACGAGGCTGCTTTGGCGCAGGAAGATGCAGCAATTAGCCGGATTTTGCGCCGCTGCATGGGCTGGACCCTGGGCGTGGGGGTGGCCGTGGGGCTGGTTGTGGCCGGGGGCGCCAAGTGGCTGCCCTGGTTCTTCACCTCTGACGCACCCGTGCGCGAACTGGCTTTCTGGCCGCTACTGGCCATGGCGGCGTCGTTACCGCTGGTGGCGGTGGCTTTCCTGTACGACGGCATTTTGATGGGGGCTGGCGACGGGCGCTACTTGGCGGTGGCCGGCGTGATCAACCTGGTGCCTTACCTGCCGGCGATCTTGCTGCTGGTCAACGCCCATGAGGGCCTGAGCGACAATGCGGCGCTGATGCTGCTGTGGGGGGCGTTTGCATTCATTTTCATGGGGATGCGGGCTCTGACTACCGGCTGGCGGATCCACACCGACGCCTGGAAAAAGTAACTGCAGGTGGAAACAGACATAAATACAGGCAAAATCATCCCTTCCCTATAAAAAATTCATGGGGTTTTATAGGGAAGGGATGAAATGTCAGTATTTGTGAAGAGGGCCTAGAGAAGAGGGCCTAAAGAAGAAGGGTCCGGAGAAGAAGGATCCAGAGAAGGGGAACCGGGAGCAGCGTGCCAAAAACTGTTTTCTTACAGAGGTCTGGATGTCCGCGCTGTGCGTCACTGGGCTGGTGATCGCAGGAGTTCCCTAAACAGATGCGCGGATGGTGCACCTAACGGCTGTCCCAAATGTGACCCCGGTGGGGTTCCTGGCTAGACCTTCGCCCCTGGGTAGTTTTCGCGTCTGGGCAGTATCTCGCGCCGGGACAGCACTTTATACCCGGATGCCCGAGCAGTTATTTACAGATACGCAGATTTCGTCCGTTGCCTATAAAACCCCATGGAAAAATTATAGGGAAGGGATGATTTGCCTGTATTTACCTGTATTTATGCCTGCATTTGACTATGCCTGGCAATCAGGCCTCCACCGGCTAAGTACATAAGTTAAACAAGTAGGGGCCCCAGGTAACCCCTTAATACCTGGGACCCCCACAGATTATGGGAAGACCGGCTCGGTTCAGCCTTTCAGCCTTTCGGCTTTGGTGGTCGTCGCTGCGGCCAGGTCTCTACAGATACGGAAAAACCATCCGTTCCCTATAAAACCCCATGGAAAAATTATAGGGAAGGGACGATTTTACCTGTTTGTCAGAGGGTATCAGAGGGTAGCGGATGCGCCGCCCTGGTAGACGTAGCTGAAGGGGGCGTTGCCGTGCATACGGTTCTCGATGGCACTGAGCACTACCTGCTTGGCGTCGCGCACTGCCTGCAGCGGCGCCACGCCCTTAGCTACCTGCGCGGTAATGGCGGCGGCCAGAGTGCAGCCAGCACCAGAAACTCGCTCGGAGCCCACTGCCGGCACTTCCAGCACCTCTAGCTGCTCGCCGTCGTAGTAAACATCCAGGGCGGTGCCGGTGCCCAGCAGGGTGCCAGCCTTAGCCACCACCACGGGCACACCCTGGTCGTAGATGGCCTTAGCAGCGTCCTTAAGCTGCTCCACACTGGTGATTTCGCCGCGACCAGAAAGCACCTGGGTCTCGAACAGGTTCGGGGTAACAATGCTGGCCTTGGGCAGCACCTGTGCGCGCAGAGCATTGTCCACATCCAGGGCCGCGCCGGGCTCCTGACCCTTGCAGATCAGTACCGGGTCCAGCACCACCTGGGGGAACTTGTAGGTGTCTAGTGCCTGGGAGACCACCTCGATGGTCGCCGGAGTGCCCAGCATGCCGATCTTTACAGCATCAATGTGACTGTGAACGCTGGCGGCCGCCTCAATCTGGTCGGCAATCACCTGCGGGTCAACCGGGACGAAACGGTGGCCCCAGTTGTTGTTGGGGTCAAAGGAAACAATGCAGGTAAGCGCAGTGCAGCCAAATACACCCAGTTCGTGGAAAGTTTTTAGGTCAGTCTGAGCGCCGGCGCCGCCGGAAGCCTCAGAGCCAGCAATTGCAAGTGCAATGGGAGTAGCCATACGGATAGTTTGCCCCCTTAATAGCGGCCTTGGCTAGGGTAGGGAGGATGTAGTTAGTTATTAATAACTCAGTTATGTCTTAAGTATTGTCTGATTATCCCCGCAAATTGATTAACGACGACGCCGCCCGGGTTTGCTCTGATGCTTGCGTCTGTTAGGCGGTAATTCACGACGCCGCCGGCTCCGGTTTGCCCCGATAGTCTCGTCTGCATCTCTGTTGCTCTCAGCAGCCCCCGACGCCGCAGGCGTCGCTGGCACCGTCCCGCGTCTAGCGGGCGCGTTGGCCTGTCGGCCTGCCCGCCCCAAGCGCGCCGTCCCCTTAAGCTAAGCGCATACCTACCCGGGCACAGCCCAGACAAAGCTAAATGCGGCATTATTAGAACATGACCGCACTCAACACCAATGCGCTAACGGCCCTGCCGGTTGTCCCCGAAGTTGATGGAGAACTAATCACCCCCGCCGCACTGATGGCTGGCGCAGTTGACCCCGAGCTGGCCTCGCGTCCCTTAAGCGTATTCGACCTGATGCGAGTCGGAATCGGCCCCTCCTCCTCCCATACTGTGGGCCCTATGCGTGCCGGGGCTGCATTTGGCGCTGCTCTCGTGCGCAACCTTGAGCGCCGTCGCCAAGCCACCCAAGAAACCCAAGACACCGCGCTACCTCAAGTAACCCGCCTGACCGTAGAGCTATACGGCTCGCTGGGGGCCACCGGGCGCGGACACGCCACCGACCGCGCCGTCGTCATGGGCCTGGGCGGCTACAACCCCAAAACCGTCCCCCAGGAAGTGTGCGCCAACTTCTGGGACCAGGTGGAAGCCCAGGGCTACGTGCAAATGCCGGGGCTAGGCCAGGTACCCTTCTCCACCAGCAAAGACATCATGTTCCTACCCGGGCGCGTACTTTCCTACCACGTCAACGGCATGACCCTAACCGCCTACGACGCCGCCGGGGCGGAAATCCTACGCCGCACCTACTTCTCCGTGGGTGGCGGCTTTGTGATGGAGGATGTGGGCAGTGACGGTCACCCCGAAATCCGCGCCCTGGCCACAGCCGAAACCAAAGAAGTCAGCGCCACGGTAGCCCCCTACCCCTTCTCCAGCGCCAACGAGCTACTAGCCATCTGCCGGCGCACCGGGCTACGCATCAGCGACGTGGTGCTAGCCAACGAAGTCTCCGCCCGCACTGAACAGGAAGTAATCGACTACATCCGCCTGCTAGAAACCACCATGATGCAGTGCATCGAGGCCGGCTGTAAGGCCCAGGGGGGTGCTGCCCGGCGTGCTTGGTGTCCACCGCCGTGCCAACGCCCTCTACCAGCGCCTACTGGCTGAGGAGAAAACCCCCGCCGACGCCTACTGCCGCCGTGACCCGCTGCGTGGCATGGACTGGGTTAACCTCTACGCGCTCGCGGTCAATGAGGAAACGCCGCAGGTCACCGTGTGGTTACTGCCCCCACTAATGGCTCGGCGGGGATTATGCCGGCGGTTTTGGCTTACTACCGCCACTTCTGCCCGGGTGCTAACGACGACGGCGTGCGTCGCTTCATGCTAGCAGCTACCGCCGTGGGGGCCCTGATCAAGACCAACGCGTCGATTGCTGGCGCTGAGGTGGGTTGCCAGGGCGAGGTGGGTTCAGCTTCCTCTATGGCTGCGGCGGGCTTGACTGAGGCCCTGGGCGGCACTCCTGAGCAGGTGGAGAATGCTGCTGAAATCGCCATGGAACACAACTTAGGGCTCACCTGCGACCCGGTTGGTGGCCTGGTGCAAATTCCTTGCATTGAACGCAACGCGGTGGCCAGTGTGAAGGCTATTAACGCCTCGCGTATGGCCCTGTGGGGCGAGGGCCGTCACCAGGTCAGCCTGGACACGGTTATTGAAACCATGCGCCAAACCGGTGAAGACATGCTCTCCAAGTACAAGGAAACCTCCCTGGGTGGCCTGGCTGTAAACGTCGTCGAGTGCTGAGTAGGGGGAGTCTTCCCTAAGCGTATTAGTAGCGCGCAGCAGCTAAATGCAGTGTGATAGAGCTATGACAGCCACAAACGCCACCACTTCCGAGGCCAGCCAGGTCAAGGTGCTAGTGGTCGACGACGAAATTGTCCTAGCCGATCTTCTAGCCAGCGCCCTGCGCTATGAAGGCTGGGAGGTTACCACCGCCCACACTGGTGCCGACGCCGTGCGCCTGGCCCGCGAAATCTCGCCTGACCTGGTGGTTCTAGACATTATGCTGCCAGACTTTGACGGCCTTGAGGTGCTGAGCAAGATCCGTCGCAATGACCCGGACATCTCGGTGCTGTTCCTGACCGCCAAAGACTCCATTGCTGACCGGGTGGAGGGCCTAAGCGCCGGTGGGGATGACTACGTAACCAAGCCCTTCAGCTTGGAAGAGGTAGTGGCCCGCCTGCACGCCCTGCTGCGCCGCTCCGGCTCAGTGGTGGCCCCGCCCAGTAACGAGCTGGTGGTGGGCGATTTACGCATGGATGAAGACTCCCACGAGGTGTGGCGCGGTGAAGACCCAATTAAACTCACCGCCACCGAGTTTGAGCTGCTGCGTTTCTTCATGGAAAACCCGCGCCGGGTGCTGTCTAAGCCGCAAATCCTGGACCGGGTATGGGATTACGACTTTGGCGGCCAAGCTAACGTGGTGGAGCTTTACGTCTCCTACCTGCGTCGCAAGATCGATAAGGGACGCGCCCCCATGATTCACACCGTGCGTGGGGTGGGCTACATGCTTAAGGCCGCTGAGGAAAACTAATTGTTTAGGGCTATAAAGCAGCTTCTGGCCTCGGCACACGGTTCGGCGAGCAGCTGGGCGCACGGCGGGGAACGCAGCTGGGAAGACAGCGGGCAACCAACTGCCAGCCAGTGCGCCCAGGCAGTCCAAGCCGCCCAGAGTTCCCAGCCGGCCCAGCAGCCCCAAGCCGCCCAGGCTACCCAGCACCCCCAGACAGCCCAGGCTACCCAGGTAGAGGCGGGGCGGCGTCGTCGGCTGTGGGTCCACAAAAAACTGAGCCTGCGGCGCATGATTGTGCTGACCGTGGTGGCCGTGGTGTTTGTGCTAGCTGGGACGATTGGCTGCCTTAGTACCTGGGCACTGGAAGCTTCACTGATGGACCGCGCCGATATTCGTGTGCAGGCCGCCTCCCAGCGCGGTAACACTCGCCGTCACAGTGAATCCACCGAAAAAAACGTCGCCCAGCAGCTACTGCAAACTACGGCAGTGACAGCAGCGACTATAACCCGCCCGCCGGCCTAGACGCCCCCGGCCAGGCTGCCGGCACCCTGGCCCTGCTACGTAACCGCCAAGGGGTGGTGGCCAGCGCTTACATCAACAATGAAGGCAAATACACCTACCTGACTCGCGACCAGATAAACACCCTGATGGCAGCGCTTAACTCAGGTAAAACCAAGCCTTTCACGGTGTATGTGGAGGGGCTGGGCACCTACCGGGTACTGGTTACGCGCGACTCGGTTAGCTCCGACGCCGTACTTACCGGGGTGTCTTTAGCTGATGATGAAGCCCTGATCGGCCGCCAAATGATTATTGAGGTGCTGCTGGTGGGCAGCGGTGTAGTTCTGGCGGCGGTGGTCTGCTTTGGCTTGGTGTCTAGGTTTTTGCAGCCCCTGCGGCGCGTGGCAGCTACCGCCCGTCAGGTAGCTACGCAGCCTATGGATAGCGGTGAGGTACAAATTGAGCGCCGCGTAAGCCTTGCTGACCTGTGTTCTTCCACTGAAGTGGGGGAGGTGGGCACAGCCCTTAACACCCTGCTTGACCACGTCAATGACGCCTTGGAGGTGCGTCAACGCTCCGAAACCCAGGTGCGTCAGTTTGTGGCCGACGCTTCCCATGAGTTGCGCACGCCCTGGCCGCTATCCGTGGTTACACCGAGCTGGTGCGTAGCGGGCGTGAGGGCGATCAGCTCAGCGAGATTTCCCAGCAGGCCATGGACCGTATTGCTAGTGAATCGCTGCGCATGAGCGAGCTGGTTAATGACTTACTGCTGCTGGCGCGCCTGGATGCGGGCCGGGAGTTGGAAGATGAGCTGGTGGATTTAGCTCCGGTGCTGATTGAGTCGGTGGCAGACGCGCAGATAGCCGGCCCTGATCACACTTTTGAGCTGGATTTAAGCGCCGTGTTTGGGGCAGATGAGGATCTTGATGAGCAGCTGCCGCTGGTGCGCGGTGACGAGCAGCGCCTGCGTCAGGTGCTAGCTAATTTGCTGGCTAATGCCCGCCTGCACACTCCCGCCGGCACGCATGTGTGGGTCAAGCTGCTGCAAGAAGATGGCCGGTACCGGATCGTGGTGGCTGATAACGGCCCGGGTATTTCCCCGCAGCTGCGCGGCAAACTGTTTGAGCGCTTTACTCGCGCTGACGCCTCACGTAATCGCCAGGGCGGCTCTACGGGCTTAGGGCTGGCTATTTGCGCCGCTATTGCCCAGGCTCACGGCGGTAGCGTGCAGTTGGCTGATCCTGCTGACTATCTCGACGACGCCGCCCAGGGCGCCTGCTTTGTGCTCAGTCTGCCTGTGGCCAGCTAGCGCTAGTTTCCATCTGGCCGGCGCGCCACGCGCCGGTGGCGCGGTACGGGTTTGTGCTGCCTAGCCTGCTGGTGGCCGCCGCCGGTGGCCACTGCTGTTCCTGATGCACAGGCGGTCTTGCCGCCGCGCGCCGGTGGCGCGCAGAGTGCAAGTGTTTTCGCGTGTGAGATGAATAGCTAAGCAATTTTTTCTTCTCTAAACACAGCATGTGGGAAAAACTGCGTGGGCGGCCTGGGGGAAGTGGGGATAAACCGCCCTGAGCTGGAGCCGAGGGGCAGGCGTGGGGCGACGTCGGAAAAAAAGCAGCTAAACCGGCGCAAAAATGGCCACTTAACGCGTGGTGTAGCCCGGGCACACTAAAAGGAAGCGCGCGGCGCGGCGGAAGTATCCACAGCGGCGGCGTCAGTTGTCCACAAATTCCGGGAGGTTTATGCACAGATTCGGTGGCAGACACATCATCTTGGGGTGTTGGCGCTTTCGCACCCCTAGGGGTAGTGTTTTCTATTGCCGGTCGGAATATGCCGGCCGCGTGTTACAAGCGTGTTGTTTCTAGCTCTGGTCTCCCCGCCAGACAGACCCATCAGGATTGAAAGGCACAAATAAATGGCGATCACCGTCTACTCCAAGCCCAACTGCGTGCAGTGCAACGCCACCTACCGCGCCATGGACAAGGCTGGCCTTTCCTACTCCACCGTCGACATCTCGGTAGACGCTCAGGCGCTAGAGCAGGTTAAGGCTCTGGGCTACGTACAGGCTCCGGTAGTTATCGCTGGCGATGACCACTGGTCCGGTTTCCGCCCCGACAAGATCAAGGCTCTAGCTGTAGCTAACGCCACCGCAGTTGCCGTCTAAGTGGCTCTACGAGCGACGTCTACCTGCTGGTGGGCGTCGCTCAACTGCGTCAACTGACGCATAATTGCCGGCCTGCTAGCCGGCGGGATTAACTTGCAACACAGGTCGTGACCAATGGCGCTTTTAGTGTATTTTTCCTCCACCTCTGAAAACACACATCGCTTCGTAAGCAAACTGGGTATGCCTGCTAAACGCATCCCCCTGCTACCAAGTCAGCCGCCTCTGGAAGTAGACGAGGAATATGTGCTGTTAGTCCCAACCTACGGTGGTGGCAGCATCAAAGGTGCAGTCCCCAAGCAGGTCATTAAATTCCTCAACAATCCCCACAACCGTGAGCTATGCCGTGGCGTTATCGCTTCTGGCAATACCAATTTTGGTGCCGCCTACGGCCTAGCCGGTGACATAATCTCTAATAAGCTAAAAGTCCCATATCTCTACTGCTACGAGCTGTTGGGAACCCCCAAGGACGTAGAGACCGTAAAGCAAGGATTGGAAAAGTTTTGGCAGACACTCTGACTGATACCGGCAGCGAGTCGGTACGTTCCCCTGAACTGGACTACCACGCTCTAAACGCCAAGCTGAACCTTTACGGCGCTGACGGCAAAATCCAGTTTGACGCCGATCGCCAGGCTGCACGTCAGTACTTCCTGCAGCACGTAAACCAGAACACGGTGTTTTTCCACGACATTGAGGAAAAACTCGAATACCTGGTTGAAGAGGGCTACTACGACCCCACCGTGCTAGCCAAGTACCGTGAAGGCTTCCCCAAGGAGGCTTTCAAGGCTGCCTACGCCCACAAGTTCCGTTTCGAAACTTTCCTGGGGGCCTTCAAGTACTACACCTCCTACACCCTCAAAACTTTCGACGGTAAGCGCTACCTGGAGCGTTTTGAGGACCGCGTGGCCACGGTAGCCATGGCCCTAGCTGACGGCGACGAGCAGCTAGCCCTAGACCTGATTGAGGAAATCATGTCTGGCCGCTTCCAGCCGGCCACCCCAACCTTCCTAAATGAGGGTAAAGTCCAGCGCGGCGAGCCCGTATCGTGCTTCCTGGTGCGCATCGAGGACAACATGGAGTCGATCGCACGCGGGATCAACTCAGCTTTGCAGCTATCTAAGCGTGGCGGCGGCGTCGCCCTGCTGCTAACCAACCTACGCGAGATGGGCGCCCCCATTAAGCGCATCGAAAACCAGTCCTCCGGCGTCATTCCCGTAATGAAGCTGCTGGAAGACTCCTTCTCCTACGCCAACCAGCTGGGTGCGCGTCAGGGCGCCGGGGCCGTGTACCTGCACGCCCACCACCCCGACATCATGCGTTTTTTGGACACCAAACGCGAGAACGCTGACGAAAAGATCCGTATCAAGACCCTGTCCCTGGGTGTGGTGATCCCCGACATCACCTTCGAGCTGGCCAAGAAGAACGAGGACATGTACCTGTTCAGCCCCTACGACGTCGAGCGCGTCTACGGGGTGCCCTTCTCCGAAATTTCGGTGACGGAGAAGTACCACGAAATGGTCGACGACGGGCGCATCCGTAAGTCCAAGATCAACGCCCGCCAGTTCTTCCAGACCATCGCTGAGCTCCAGTTTGAATCTGGCTACCCCTACGTGATGTTTGAGGACACGGTTAACAAGACCAACCCCATTAAGGGCAAGGTGGTCATGTCTAACCTGTGCTCGGAAATCTTGCAGGTTTCTGAAGCTAGCGAGCTAAACGCAGACCTAACCTACGCCCACGTGGGTAAGGACATTTCCTGCAACCTGGGTTCGCTAAACATCGCTAAAACCATGGATTCACCTGATTTTAGCCGCACTATCCGCACCGCTGTGAGGGCGCTGACCGCCGTCTCAGACCAGACTGACATTGAGTCTGTGCCTTCCATTCAGCGCGGTAACCGCGAATCGCACGCCATTGGCCTGGGCCAGATGAACCTACACGGTTTCCTGGCGCGCGAATCCATCCACTACGGCAGCCAAGAAGCCCTAGACTTCACCAATGTTTACTTCGCCAGCGTGCTCTTTGAAGCCCTCAAAGCCTCCTGCGAGTTGGCCCGCGAGCGCAATGAGCGTTTTGTTGGTTTCGAAGAATCTAAGTACGCCACCGGCGAGTTCTTTGGAAAAAGTACCTGAACCAGGATTTTGTGCCCACCACTGAGCGTGTAAAGGAACTGTTTGCCGCTTCTAGTGTGCACGTGCCCAGCCGTGAAGATTGGGCTCAGCTGGCCCAGCAGGTGCGTGAGTACGGCCTGTACAACCGTAACTTGCAGGCGGTGCCGCCCACCGGCTCTATTTCTTACATCAACAACTCCACCTCCTCGATCCACCCGATCGTGGCCAAGGTAGAGATCCGTAAGGAAGGCAAGATTGGGCGCGTCTACTACCCGGCCCCCTACATGACTAACGACAACCTGGAGTACTACAAGGACGCATACGAGATTGGCTATAAGGCCATTATCGACACCTACGCGGTCGCTACCCAGCACGTTGACCAGGGCCTGAGCTTAACCTTGTTCTTCCCGGACACCGCCACCACCCGTGACCTGAACAAAGCCCAGATTTACGCCTGGCGTAAGGGCATCAAAACCATCTACTACGTGCGTCTACGCCAGGCAGCCCTGGAAGGCACTGAGGTAGAAGGCTGCGTCAGCTGTATGCTGTGAGGCTTGGCCCTGCACAGTAATCTGTGGCCTTACATCATAATTTCGCTGCTGGCCGTCTAGGTGGTCTAGACGGCCAGCTCGTTTTTGGCTGTGTCACCTTTTGGTGACGCCATCTTTTGATTGCGACAGCCCCTTTTTTGTGGGGTTGGCCTAGGCCCGTTTGGGGCGGTTATTGGCTAGTATTGAGTTGCCTTTTGCTCGCTATCCACCTCAAGAAGGTCCCAATGCATCACGAGAAGCTCAAGCTACTAGACCGCGTTCAGGCCATTAACTGGAACCGCCTGGTTGATGACAAAGACCTTGAAGTGTGGGACCGCCTCACTGGTAACTTCTGGCTGCCTGAAAAGGTGCCGCTGAGCAATGATGTGCCCTCCTGGGCTACCTTGACTGAAGACGAAAAGCTCATGACTAACCGCGTCTTCACTGGTCTGACGCTGCTAGACACCATCCAGGGCACGGTGGGTGCGGTTTCACTGATCCCTGATGCGCGCACCCCGCATGAGGAAGCGGTGCTAACCAACATTGCTTTCATGGAGTCGGTGCACGCACGCTCCTACTCCTCGATTTTCTCGACACTGCTGTCCACTAAGGAAATTGATGAAGCCTACCGCTGGAGTGAAGAAAACCCCCACCTGCAGCGCAAGGCTGACATTATCCTCAACTACTACCGTGGCGATGACCCGGAAAGCGTAAGGTTGCCTCCACCATGCTGGAGTCTTTCCTGTTCTACTCAGGTTTCTACGCCCCCATGTACTGGTCTAGCCACGCTAAGCTCACCAACACCGCTGACCTGATCCGCCTGATCATTCGTGACGAGGCCGTGCACGGCTACTACATTGGTTACAAGTATCAGCAGGCTGTGGCCGAGGCTTCACCGCAGCGTCAGCAGGAGCTTAAGGACTACACCTTCGAGCTGCTCTTTGAGCTCTACGACAATGAAGAGCAGTACACCGAGGACCTCTACGACCCGCTAGGCCTAACCGAGGACGTTAAGAAGTTCTTGCGTTACAACGCCAACAAGGCCCTAATGAACCTGGGCTATGAGGCAATGTTCCCGGCTGACTCCACGGATGTAAACCCGGCTATTTTGGCTTCGCTTTCCCCTAACGCTGACGAAAACCACGACTTCTTCTCCGGCTCTGGCTCCAGCTACGTCATCGGCACCGCTGAAGCCACCCAGGATGAAGATTGGGACTTCTAAGTCAGCTAGGGAGCTACATGCATACCGTAACTTTCGGACTGCCCTTTAACGGCGTCGTCCCCCTATGGCACGAAGACGGGCTGATCACCTGGCACCAAAGCGACATTGACCTGGCTGAAGTGCTGGGGCTGGGGCTAGTTGAGGAGCGTGAAATCACCGAGGGAGCCCCTGCCGGCTGGAGTGAGCGGGTGGAGGTGGGCCGCCTAATGGGCAACATTTTGGAGCTCAAGGCCATCACACCCACAGGTAAGCGCGCCATTAAGGATGTGGGGGTTGGGGCCCGCATCGGCATCAGTGACCCGCTGCCTTACCAGGAGGCTATGGGTGAGTTTTTCGACGCCGACGCTTTCAGTGTGCATATCGCTCGGATGCTGCTGCGTGGGGCGCGCGATGGGCTACTGACCGTGTTTACGCTGCACGAGTCGGGCAACCCCCAAACGCATCACCTGCTGAGCGTGTCTTCCACCTTGGATGAGTTGGGATACATGTATTTCCACCTGGTCACCATGGTGGATATGAGTGAGGTTCCCAGCTGGGCGGGTTACTCTAAGGCCGACGGCGTCACTAGCTTGGATATGAGCATTAACTACTCTGATCTGCTGGGTAGGGCGGAAATTAACGGTGTGGAGACCGCTGATGAGGCGCTCGACGCCGGCAAGCTGATTAGCTTTGTGCGTCCGGCTGTCGATGCCTTGCTAAAGCCTGGTTTCCCCTTCGCTTTGGGGGCCAGCGTGTTTGGCCCCAAGCAGGCCTAGCAGCGGGCTCTAGCAGCGGGTAGGCCAAACAGCTGGCTCTAACGCGCTACCTGCGGTCGCTCCCGGCGCCGGGGCTACGTATTTGGCGGGTAGTGCCTAAATGGCACTGCCCGTTTTGTGCGCAGATTCCTATAGTTGAACTATGCGCGATCTTAGCCAGCCCACTGTGCCCTCCCGAGCTTTTTACGACCAACTTGCTGTAGAAACCGAAAAACGCCGTCAAGCTAACCCTGCCGCCACCGCCTTGGATCCCCACGGCGGTGCCAGTACCCAGCTGCGTGAAGAACTAAAGGCCCACATTGAGGCTTTGGCCCCGCAGATCGTGGCGCTAAGCCAAGACATTCACGCCCACCCAGAGGTGGGTTACCAAGAGTTTTACGCTGCTGACGCCGTCGCTAAGCTGCTGCAAGCCCACGGCATTGAGGTTGAGCGCGCCAGCTTCGGCATGGAAACCTCGCTGCGCGCCCAAATCGGCGGCGAGGCCACTAAGCAGCCCACAATCGCGATTTTGTGCGAGTACGACGCCCTACCCGGGGTGGGTCACGGTTGCGGTCACAACGTCATGTGCGCCAACTCCGTGGGGGCCTTCCTAGCCCTAGCTGAACTGGAAAAACACCACCCTGGCGCGCTAGGCGGGCGGGTTATCCTGCAAACCACCCCGGCGGAAGAATGCGACACCGCCAAGGAAATCCTGGCCCAGCGCGGCATGTTAGAGGGGGTGGACGCCGCCATCCAAACCCACTCCTACGCCTATGACCTGGTGGATCAGGCCTGGCTGGGGGTACGCCGGATGCGCGTAGTGTTCCACGGGGTTTCCGCCCACGCCGCCAGCGCCCCCTTTATGGGCCGCAACGCCCTGGACGCCGTGACGGTGGCGCAGGTGGGTATGGGTTTGCTGCGTCAGCACATGCTGCCCTCAGACCGTATGCACGCGGTGGTTACCGACGGCGGGCTGGTACTAATGTGGTGCCTGAGCGGGCAGAAATGAGTGTGATTGTGCGCTCGCTGGATGCTGCCACGCTGCGCGACCTGGTGGCGCGGGTGGAGGATGTGTTCCGGGGCGCCGCCCTGGCCACCGGCTGTGGGGTGGAGATCCTTACCGGTGAAACCACCAATGAGATGCCGGTGCGTGCCAATGGTCCGCTTAGCCAGGCTTGGGTGCGGGCGCAGAACACAGCCGGACGCACGGTGCTGCCGCGTGGGGTGATTACCGAGGTGATTGCGGCAGGCACCGATTTTGGCAATGTGTCCCAGCGCGTGCCCGGGATTCACCCGCTGATCAAGATTGCCCCCGAGGGTACGGCCCTGCACACTCATGAATTCGCGACGGCGGCTGGCTCGCCGCTAGGCGACCGCGCGGCTGTGGATGGGGCTTGGGGCCTGGCCAGTGTGGCCCTGGATTACCTCAGTGACCCTCAACTGCGTCAGGCCGTGCGCGCTGACTTCGAGGCCAGTGGTGGGGTAGTTGACGTGGCCTCCTTCTGGGAGAAGTAAATACAGGCAGTCAAATACAGGCACTACAAATACAGGCAAAATCGTCCCCTCCCTATAAAAAAATCATGGGGTTTTATAGGGAGGGGACGAAATGTCAGTATTTGTGAACCAAGGGCCGTGGCCCTGGCCGCCGGGCCGCACCCAGACCGGTCATACTGTAAGGCGGCGCCGTCGACGCAGTTTCTACGACGACGGCGCCCGGCGCGGGTGTTCAGGCTAGCGCACCGGCGCAGGCGGGGCGGGCCGGTACAAGCGCCACCCGGTACCCCCGGCCTCAGCCCAGCCCGGCCTCAGCCCAGGCCAGCCAGGCGCGGGCGTCTAGCCCGGCGCGCCAGTGCCGGCCCCGGCCCACAGGGGCCAGCCAGGCCGCGCGGAATACTTAGCTCAGCGCCTCGCGCAGCACATCCAGGCCCACGCTACCAATAGCCAGTGCGCGAGAGTGGAAGTCCTTAAGCGAGAACTCCTTGCCTTCACGGGCGGCCTTAGCGGCGGCGTCGTCGCGAATAGACTCCCACAGACGCTGACCCACTGCGTAAGCCGGCGCCTGCCCCGGCCACCCCAGGTAACGCTCCAGCTCAAAGGACAAGAAGCCCTCAGCCATGGCCACATTGTGGGTCAGGTAAGCCCAGGCGCTGTCGCGATCCCACTTACCCTCGCCAACCCCGGGCAGAGCCGCCAGCTCAGCCGGGCGCTGCTTGCCAGTGTGCACACCAATGTCTAGCACCACGCGGGCCGCACGCAGACGCTGGGAGTCGAGCATACCCATGCGGTCACCCAGGTCATCCTGCCAGCCCAGATCGGCCATGAGGCGCTCAGCGTAAAGCGCCCAGCCTTCGCCGTGCCCAGAAACCCAGCACAGGTGGCGGCGCCAGTCGTTGAGCTCATCGCGCAGGTAGGTCTGCATACCCAGCTGCAGGTGGTGGCCGGGAACGCCCTCGTGGAACACGGTGGTGCGCTCCTGCCAGGTGTTAAACACGGTGGTGCCGGCTGGCACAGACCACCACATACGCCCCGGACGTGAGAAGTCATCGGAGGGGCCGGTGTAGTAGATACCGCCGGTGGAGGAGGGTGCAATGCAGCATTCGATGCGCTGCAGCGGGGCGGGAATGTCAAAGTGGGTGCCGTTTAGGCCGGCCACGGCGGCGTCAGCGGTTTCCTGCATCCACTTCTTCAGCGCGTCGGTGCCGTGCTGCTGGTAGCGCGGCTCCTCGTCCAGGCGCTTGAGGGCTTCCTGCACGCTGACACCCTCGCCGTACAGCTCGCGGGCCACTTCGCGCTGCTCAGCATCGATGGCGGCCAGGCGCTCGCGGCCCCACTCGTAGGTTTCGTCTAGGTCAATGGTGGCGCCTAGGAATTCGCGTGAGAACAGCTGGTAGCGTTCAGGCCCGACGCCGTCCTGCTCGCCCGCCTGGGGCAGCAGCTCGGTCTCCAGGAAGTTAGCGAAGTCGCCGTAGGCTGCCTGGGCGCTGCCTGCGTTGGCGGCTAGCTCCTTGCGTAGGGACTCTGGCAGGGCCTGGGTTTCGGGGGAGGACACTAGGGTCAGGAAGGAGGAGGACTCGCCGGCTTGGTTGTGGGCTTGCCCGGCCACGGCGCGCACCTGGCGGGCGGCGGCTACCTGCCCACGGCTGGCGGCTAGGCGCAGGGATTCGACGTGACCACCCAGGGCCCGCTTGACGTCGCCTAGGCGGGCGCAAATGTTAGCCCAGTCCTGCTCGGACTCGGTGGGTAGCAGGTCAAATAGGTCGCGGATGTCCTGCGAGGTGGAGGCGATGTTGTTGAGGTTGCGTAGCGGCTCGCCGGCTTCGGCTAGCTCAATCGATAGCCCTAGGCGTTCGCGCATGGCGGCTACGGTTACTTCGTCGACGGCGTCGGTGGGGGCTACTTCATCCAGCTTGGCTAGGGTTTCGCGGTCTAGCTGGGTGTATGCGTCTAGACCCTGGGGGGAGAAGTCGTCTAGGACGTCGTGGCGCTCGCCTAGGCCGGTGGAGGAGCCGGTCATCGGTGAAAGCTCAATTACCTTGGCGGTGTACTCGTTGGCGATGGCGTCAATTGCGCTTGGTTTGTGACTCATGAGGCAAGTTTAGTCTTACGTGGAATAATAAGGGCGTGGCTATGTCATACCTTTCTTTACTTCCGGCGTTTGAACGCCTGCCTTACCGCGTGGTTATGGTGTGTACCGGCAATATTTGTCGCTCGGCTATGGCCCAGATTGTGCTGGCGCAGCGCCTGCGTGAGCTGGGGGTAAGTGAGGTGGAGGTTAGCTCTGCCGGGGTTTCTAATGAGGAGCAGGGCAACCCGATTGATTACCGCGCTGCCCGCCTGCTGCGTGAGCAGGGCTATAAGGGCGGTGACATCAGCACGCACCGGGCCGCTCAGATTACTGACACCCAGCTGCGTCACGCTGATCTGCTGCTAGCCATGACTGCCAGTCATCAGCGGGAGTTGATTCGCCGCGCCCAGAAGCTAGGCGTGGACCCGGGCCGCGTACAGCTTTACCGCATCTATGACCCGCACTGCCGCGAGCAGGTGGAGGCGGCCTTGCAAGGGCAGGGCAGTCTGACTGGTTTGAATGTGCCAGACCCCTGGTATGGGGATGAAGACGATTTTCGCGACACTCTAGATGTGGTTGAGCGCGTCAGTGAGGTTTTGGCGAAGAATCTAGCTCAGCTGGTTGAGGTGCAGGAGCCTTAATGGCTGCTAAAGCAAGGTCTAGGCTGGGTGCCCTGGGCACGACGTCGGCACACGTCAGTGCCACGGCAGCACGCGTCAGCACGACGGCGGCACACGTCGTCGCCGTTGCGGGGCGCAAGCTACGCGTTAATGCACACTCAAAAACCCGCCGTAAGCTGCAAACCTTGACGGTGGCAGTGTCTGCATTGGCGCTGCTGGCCGGTTGCGGGCCTAGCCAGCCGCGAGTGGCCGTGGCTCCTACCGCAACCTATAAGGCTGAGGTGGTACGGGATATGCCCACGACGCCGGCGGGGGTGGCGGCTAGCTGGCTGCTTTACAGCATTTCTAACTCCAAGAGCATTACTCAGGCGCAGATCCGCTCGCATTTTTCGCAGTCACTACTTAAGCAGACACCGTCTAGTAACCTTTACAACTCTCTCACGAAACTGCGTGCGGCCGGCCCATATACGATGCTCGGCTATGAGGACAGCGGTAACCGCCTGCTAATTGGGGTGCAGGACTCTAATGGCAGGCAGATCAGTATTGATTTGGTGGCCGATTCGCGCAGCCAGATTGTTTCGCTGACTTTTGGGCGCCTGGGCAGGGTTCCGGTTATCACCGATGAGGCTAGTTTGGCTCGCGCCTTAATGAGGTTGGCGACGACGGCTCTGGCGTGCGTCGTGCGGCTTCAGCTTCCCAGCCGCGCTACCAAAGCAGTTTCTTGGTTGCCCGCATCGATACGTTAAATGGCTGCGGCTCTCCCTTGACACTGTCTAATGCTGATGATCAGATGCCAATTGGGCGCCTGGTAGACCTTTACACCCTGGCTGGGGTGGCGGAGGCCGTGATCGACGGCGGCGTCGAGATTAACCAGGACGCTACTGTCTTGCCGTCCATGATTGCTCAAGGTTATGGGCGCAATGACGCCACTATGATTGGCAAGAAATATCCTCTGCGGGTGGTGGCCTCCCACACTATCCACGAATCTGACCCCACTAGCGCCACCATGTTGATGAAGACGGTGGGGGCCGATGGGATCCGCGCCGCTGCTCAAAACACTGGCAAACAGGATTTAACCTCTTTCTCGCCTTTGCTTACGCCTCGCGCGTTGGGGCAAATTGCCTGGTCAGACTCGGATTTGCGGTTTTATTGGCGTGAGGCCAATAAGCAGCCTGAGCAGCAGCGCCAGGCTCTGCATACCGCTTTGGTGAACTCGCTTTCGCGCGGCAGTGTGGCCATGGATCCGAACCGCTACCAGGATGTGCTGTGGCCGGAGGGGATCGGCTGGTTTGCCTCAGCCCGTGAGATTTGCCGTGCGCAAAGCTATTTAGGACAGTTGAGCCAGCGCGACGTTAACACTGATGCGTTGTTGCGTAACGCCATGGTGGTTGAAAATGGTGTGCATATTGACTCTAGCCAGTGGACTTATGCCACCTATGTGGGTGCTGAATCGCCCGGTCAACTAGCTATGACCTGGGTGCTGACCAGCCCGGAGGGGGCGCGTTACTGCCTGGTTATGATCCTGGCGGCGCGCGACAACACCACTTTGCCTTCGCCGCTATGGTTGCAGGCGGTGGCCCGGCAGGTGATCGACCGGCTGCCTATCTGGATTGCAGCCAAAGAACCTAAAGCTAGCGCCACTGCCACTGCTACAGCCACAAACCCCACCGCCAAGGCCACGAAGGCTAAGGCCAGTAAGAGCAAGGCCACGAAGGGCTCCAGACGCGCTAGCCAGAGTCCTACGCCGGCCACGCCCGCCCCAAGTAGCGCCTCCACGGCTCGCCCTGATAAGGCCACGTCCAGTCCGCGTTAAAGCCGACGGCGCCGGGCTGCTGTGGCGGGGTTGGCAGTCGGATGGCCGCCTCAGGGCCGTTATCGCGCCCGCCCATGGGCCGGTTTTAGCGTGAACGCCTATAAATTTGGCTATAACCCCAGGTCAACAGCTAGCGCTATGAATACCCCTAAAAAATTAATGTCCATATTGTAGACATCACAAAGGTAAAGCTTGCCAAGGGACCTTATACCCGCTTAGCCTGAATTTAGATAGACCATCAAGAGCAGCCGAGAGACCTGGATCGTTGAAGCTGCAGCAACCCCCCATTTTGGGTGCGGGTGCTACTGCCAGGAACGATGGAGGTGAACATGAGTCAACCAGAAGTAGATCAGCAGCAATCTATGTTGTCGCTGCGTGATGTCCACAAGGTATACAAAATCAAGCCCAAGGGTATTGCTTCAATGCGTACTCCTGCACGTGAAGTGCGCGCACTAAACGGCTTAAATCTTGAGGTTGCAGCGGGCACAATCCACGGCATTGTAGGTACCTCCGGGGCCGGTAAATCCACCCTAGTGCGTTGCCTAACCGCACTAGAAACCCCTACCAGCGGCGTCATTACCGTAGACGGCCAGAACCTGTCTGACCTAAACCAGCGTGACCTGCGTGAAGCCCGCCGCAAGATCGGCATGGTGTTCCAGCACGCCAACCTGATGGACGCGCTAACCACCGTACAGAACGTGGCTTACCCCCTGGCTTTGGCGCGTGCCCCTCACGGTTACCGCCGTGAGCGTGTAAGCAAAATGCTGGACCTGGTGGGTCTAACCGACCGTGCCGACTCCTACCCTTCACAGCTATCGGGTGGCCAAAAGCAGCGTGTGGGTATTGCCCGCGCCCTGGCTGATGAGCCCAGTGTGCTGCTGTGCGACGAGCCCACCAGCGCCCTAGACCCCGAAACCACCCGCTCTATCTTGGATCTGATCCGCTCCGCCCGCGACACCTTGGGTGTGACCGTAGTGATCATTACCCACGAAATGAGCGTAGTGCGCTCCATCTGCGACTCGGTCAGCCTGCTTGAAGCCGGCCAGATCGTCGAAGGTGGCCCCATTGACGAGGTAGTTTCCCGGGTAGATTCGCGACTTTCGCGTGAACTGGTGCCGCTACCGGAAGTTAGCGAGAAAGTGCTCGGGCGCGGCGACGTCGTCGTCGACCTGGCTATTACCGCCAAGAAGGGCCAACCCGCAGCCGCCAAGATCCTGACCATTGCCGCTGACCGTGGCGGTGACGTGGCCGGGGGCGTATTCCAGACCATTGCGGGGGCCCAGATTGGCCGCCTGGCAATTACCGTTGAACCCAGCCGCGCCCAGGGCCTAATCGACGCCTTGGCTGACGCTGGGGCTAAGCCAAGTTTGCGCGACACTAGCAAGGAGGTGGCAGCATGATGGGAATCGGTGAATGGCTATGGGATCGTTTCCTGGACATCTCCGACGCCACCGGGCTCACGGGCGCTTTTGGTGAAGGCACCTGGTTTGATAACCGAGCTGTGCGTTTGAAGATGGGTCCGGCAATTGACGAGACCCTGTATATGACTTTCGTTTCTGGCGCTATCACCGTGGTGCTCGGTTTGGCGCTGGGCATTGCCCTAGTGTCTACCGGTCACCGTGGCCTGACCCGCAACCAGGCGGTTTACCAGGTACTTAGCGCCATTGTTAACGTGGGGCGCTCGATGCCCTTCTTGATCTTAATGATCGCTATCATCCCGCTTACCCGCCTGCTGGTCACCGACACCACCAGTTGGCAGGCGGCGGCAGTCCCGCTAACCATTGGGGCTATCCCCTTCTACGCACGTTTGGCGGAAACTGCGCTCGACGGCGTCGAGCAAGGAAAAATCGAAGCGGCCCTGATGCTGGGGGCCTCCCGCATCCAAATCACCTTCGGCGTGCTGGTACGTGAAGCCCTGCCCAGCCTGATCCAGGCGGCCACAGTCACCCTAGTGACCTTGCTGGGTTACTCGGCGATGGCGGCCTCCATTGGCGCCGGTGGCCTGGGTGCCCTGGCCTTGCAATACGGCTACCAGCGCTACCAAAACGACGTAATGATCCTGACGGTAATCGTCATCGTGCTCATTGTGGGCGTCATCCAGGTGATTGGCGACATGCTCAGCCGCTTGGCTGACCACCGCTGATCCAACACCAGCTTGGCGCGCCCAGTGCCAACCAAACTGTGGCGCGCAACAGCCAAGCGGCACCACCAGAACTACTTTCCCCACCTAAATTCACAAGGAACAAAATCATGGCAACTGCACTAATTTCTCGTCGTAGCTTCACCGCTGGCTCGCTAGTGGCCGCCAGCGCCGCCGTACTAGCCGCCTGCGGCTCCTCCAAGAAGAAGGGCGGCGACTCCCTACCCAAGGGCATCACCGAGAAGGACGGCACCTACACCATCAAGATCGGCTGCTCCCCGGTACCGCACGGCGACATCCTAGAGTTCGTCCAGTCCAACCTGGCCAAGAAGGAAAACCTGAACCTAGAGATCAAGCAGATCGACGACTACCAGACCCCCAACTCCTCTCTGGCTGACGGCTCCCTAGCCGCCAACTTCTACCAGACCCCCAACTTCCTGGAGCTACAGGAAAAGGAGAAGGGCTACAAGTTCGAGTCCCTGGCCAAGGTGCACGTTGAGCCCATGGGCCTGTACTCCAACAAGCACAAGAAGCTGGCTGACCTGCCCAGCGGCGCCAAGGTAGTACTCAACTCTGACCCGGCTAACACTGCCCGTGGCCTGAAGCTACTGGAAACCGCCAAGCTGATCACCCTGGACCCCAAGGTTGACCTGCCCACCGACACCGACGTCACCTCCAACCCCAAGAACCTGAAGTTCACCCTGGTGGAGGGCGCCCAGACCGCTCGTAACCTCGACGACGCCGACCTGGTGGTGCTAAACGGTAACTACGCCCTGGCTGCTAAGAAGAACCCGGCCAAGGATGCCCTGCTGCTGGAGAGCGGCACCAAGTCCCCCTACGCCAACCTGCTGGTGGTGCGCGAGGAGGACAAGGACAACGAGCAGCTCAAGAAGCTGGCCAAGCTGCTGAACAGCGCTGAGGTCAAGAAGTTCATCCAGGAAAAGTGGACTGACTCCTCGGTTATCCCCGCATTCTGATGCGCAGGTGCCTAATGCCCCGGCACTCCGCCCGGCATTAGGCACAGCGTTAGATAATAAAAAGGTGTGACCCCTAGGGGTCACACCTTTTGTATTAGTGCAGTTAGCGGTGCCGGTTAGGGCGTCAGTCAACCACGCCGTAGAGGCGGTCGCCGGCGTCGCCCAGGCCGGGGACGATGTAGGCGTTTTCGTTGAGGTGGTCATCCACGGCGGCAACCACGATGGTGACGTTGGCGCGGTCGCCCACGGCTTCCTCAACAGCCTTGAGGCCCTCGGGGGCAGCCAGTAGGAACAGGGCGGTTACGTCCTTGGCGCCACGCTCAAGTAGGTAGTCAATGGCGGCGATCAGGGTGTGACCGGTGGCTAGCATCGGGTCCACAATGAACACCTGGCGGCCGGATAGATCCTGGGGGAGACGGTTGGCGTAGGTTTCGATCTCTAGGGTCTTCTCGTTACGGCTCATACCCAGGAAGCCAACCTCAGCGGTGGGCAGTAGGCGAGTCATACCCTCAAGCATGCCTAGGCCGGCGCGCAGGATGGGTACCACCATGGGGCGTGGGTCGGCAATGCGGCGGCAGTGGGCGGTGGCCACGGGGGTGACTACCTCGATTTCTTCGGTGTGTACCTCGCGGGTGGCCTCATAGGCCAACAGGGTAACTAGCTCGTCTGCGAGCTGGCGGAATACGGGAGAAGGGGTCTCCTTGTTACGTAGGACAGAAAGCTTGTGGTCAATTAGGGGGTGGTCTGCAACATGAACACGCATAGTGCCAGTTTACGGTTAGGGCGAGCCTTGAGCTAGCAGGTAGGCTGACCTTAGCCCGTAATTGCAGGGAGGTGGCTGATGCATAACTATGAAAATGAGGGCGCGGGGCAGTTGCCCGGGGAGGCTTTGACCGGCGCTATTCAGGTGGAAAAATATGGCCCGGCCATGGATTTGGCGCTGCATCAGGCGGCTTTATCTGCGCATTTGGGGGAGGTGCCGGTAGGTGCCGTGGTAATTAACGACGACGGCGAAGTGATTTCCCAGGGCCGTAACCGCCGTGAGGAACTCAATGACCCCACCGCTCACGCCGAAATTTTGGCGCTGCGTAGCGCCGGCGCCCAGTTGGGTACGAGTCATTTGGAGGGCTGTACCCTGGTGGTGACTTTGGAGCCGTGCGCGATGTGTGCGGGGGCTATGCTTTTGGCTCGCCTGAAGCGAGTAGTGTTTGCCGCCTGGGAGCCAAAAACCGGGGCTTGCGGCTCACAGCGTGACTTGGTGCGAGATGTGCGCGCCACGCACCGCTTGGAGGTGCTGACGGGGTTGCAGCAGCGCCAGGCACAGGCGCTGCTAGAGGATTTTTTCGCCCAGCGCCGCTAGCGGGTGTGGTTGGCTTCTGGATCCGACGTCGCCCTGGCCGCTGTCACTGCCTGCGTGCCTGGTTTGGGGCCGTGCATTTTCTATGTGAGTGCGGCTGGGTAAGTAAGGTTTGCGTATCGGCTGTAATCTCCGGTAAATTGAGCAGCCGAGGTAGCGTGTCCGAGCGGCCGAAGGTGCAGCACTCGAAATGCTGTGTGGTGCAAGCCACCCCGGGTTCGAATCCCGGCGCTACCGCCATCAATTCCCGTCATGCAATGCGTGGCGGGATTTTTTGTTTTCGACTCGGATGCAAGACAGGGGGTGGCGGACCACGATCACCAGCTTGTACAATTTTTAAGACCACGAACGTGGTGGTGTTTTATGTACACATCGTCTTATGGAAAGACCTTCACATGTTTAATCCAAGTGCGCAAAGCACCTTTGAAATTACGGTAGATGAACAGCTTGCAGAGCTGGACTTAACTGTGTCTGTTATTCACGATGCCATGCGTTCCGGGTTTTCGCGTTCTAGGGGTAGGACGGCTCTGGCGCCTAACTCAGCTTCTGGGATGGATGTGTATACAGATGGCGTCGAAAAGCTAGCAATGCGTTTGGTAGTGGAGGGGCGATGGGAAAAACTGGATGTTCAGAACCAGGTTCGTTTAGTTCACTCAGAGAAGCAATTAGTACTTATCCTTAGTCTGCATCTGGAGTTGGAGATCTGTCTCAGCAGCCTATTGTGCCGCCTGTAGGTCCTGTTACGTGTGAGCTGTTTAGCGGTGACGAAGCAGGGCAGAAACAGTTGACTCTGCTAGGCAAGTCAGGTGAATTACTAGAGTCGGGTGAAGAGGGGGCAGCTACTAGGAATGAGGAGAAGGTGTATTTCCTTCTTCACGAGAGATCGGAAAACACCCTGAAGCTTGAGGTTACGCAAGCTTCAGGTGTGGATAATAATGGGCATATCATCTGGGGAGAACGCATTATTTTGCCTCCGCTTGTCCTTAATGAGGAGCCAATTGAGGCTAATGAGGATGAAGAAGGCAGCACATTTGATGTGTCTGTAGAAAGACGGCCATGAGGACCTTCGACGTAATTCAAGGGGGACGTTCTCAAGAACCTCCCCGGATGCATCGTGGACGTGGATGCGCGTCTCTTAAGTCTGTCCCGACAGGGGGATACGTTTACGCCATCTAGGCTTCGATGGGCACGTGAAAGGTTGATGTTGACGCGCGCTGATCTTGCAGATGCTGCGAATATCTCAGTGTCTACGTTGACGGCTTATGAGAATGGACGTCGTGTTCCTCTTGCTGAGGCTAAGGAGCGTCTTGCTGATGCTCTTGGTGTACGTCCAGAGTTTTTCTACCTTCCCGATATGGATGAAGTGCCTATGGAAGAGGTGAGTTTCCGTAAGGCATCGAAAACTTCTAAATGTCAACAACGCGCAGCTATGGGGGCTGCTCAAATGGCAGTCGAGTTTTTTGGCGTCATTGAATCATCATTTAAGCTGCCAGACCTGCAGGTCCCCGAGATAGACGACGCAACTCCGGAGCAGGCTGCAGAGGAGGTGCGTGCTCAGTGGCATCTAGCTGATAGACCTATAGCTGACATGATGAGTCTCTTGGAGTCTAAAGGAGTCCGTATACTTTCTTTGGACCATCGCTGTAAGGATGTTGACGCATTTTGTTTTAGTCGTGACGGTGTGTCATACATATTTGTATCGACTGTTAAAACTGCTGAGCGTCAGCGCTTTGATCTTGCTCATGAATTGGGGCATCTAGTGCTGCATGCTGGTGTGCCGGCAGACAGCGCTAACTCAAAGGAAAGGGAGAGGCAGGCTGACTCGTTTGCCTCAGCTTTCCTTATGCCTGCTTCGCGCATCTATACACAATCTATGAATGGTGCCCCCGTAGAGCGCATTCTTAAAGCGAAGAAATACTGGCAGGTTTCAGCCATGGCCATGGCTCGAAGGCTGCATGATCTTAAGCTGCTGTCTGACTGGCAGTATCGTAGCGTGGTCATTGAGCTTTCGCAGCGTGGCTACCGTTCTGCGGAACCAGACGGTATTCAAAGAGAGCAATCTCAACTACTTCGCAAAGTCCTTTTCATGATGGATGAACACACCACTACTGCAGATACGGCAGCAGCTCTTCATCTCACTACCGATGTAGTACGTACCTATCTGCGTGACCTCACCCTTACATAGAATAATGTGTGACGTTGAGAATGTGGCCCCAGAATCAAGATCAGATTCTGGGGCCTAGATGTCTTTAGGTTTCAGCGCTCTAAAAATGTCAGTCTGCTGCTAGTAGGTAAGCCACACTGCTTGGCTCGGCTTTGAAGGTAGTAGGTGGTGAGTTACGTAGAGTGTTCGCGATAGGTGGTGGCAGGCTCTGCGTGGGGCGGCGTCGTCGAGAAAAAGCAGGGCCGGGAGTAAAGCCAGGGCCTGGACTAAGCGGACCGGGGAGCAGGCGGGGCTCGGGGGAGTGAGTGGGGGGCGTAAGTGGGGGCCGGGAGCGGGCAGAAGTCGGGGAGTGGCGAGGGCTGGGAAAAGCGGGAGTAAATAGGGCATAAAAAAATCCGGAACCTGACGGTCCCGGATTGGTGGCGGAGGATGGGGGATTCGAACCCCCGAGGGCTTGCACCCAACACGCTTTCCAAGCGTGCGCCATAGGCCACTAGGCGAATCCTCCTAGCAAACCGCAAAGCGGCTACGGTCGAAAATCATAACTGATTAATCGCGTCGGGCGCTACTTGTTGATAGACAAAAATGTATGCGGTAGGTCACGCACGGAACGGAAAACATATTTAAATGTGGCTTGCGTTACGTTTTGCGGGGTTTTAGGGGACTTCTGTGGCTGTGGGGTGGCTAAATTGCCACCGTCTACCCGGTTTGTGTATGGCAAATTTCCGGCAAAGCTTGCCCGACGCGTTGCTGGGTTGACTTGAAACAGGCGTACGCTAACAGCCTTGCTAACATGCAAATAAATTCTTAACGCGCGTCTAAAACTTGCTATGAAGTGCGAGAATATTTCACAGCTAATCCATAGATGGTTGGCTCGGCTTGGATTTTTCCTAGGTATCGTGCGAGCTTTGTGCACACTCTTTCAAAGTTAATGGCTCTGGCGCGCTGCGTTGTAGTTAGTCTCTGGGTGAGAACTTGGAAGCTATATGCCGGTTCGTATTCCGATCTACATTCTTCTGTCTCATATATCAGGATCAAAATGGTGGATAGCTGCGATTTTAGACGCTCGCAGGTCTATAAAGGCCTCTGAGTCTACTTTGTGTGCAACCAAACTGAAACCTTGCTGCAAGTTAGCTGGTGGCCTCTGTGTTCAAAAATATAGATCACTTGATAGTCGTAGCTTGCAAAGTGAGAGCAATCAAGGTTAAATAACTTCCGTAACAATTTAATAAATCACGGACACAAGTCCGCAACCATAAATACTCGGAAGGAAAATCCATGGCACAGCGTGTGGAGACCATTCTCATCGACGACATTGACGGCTCTAGTGCTGCAGAGACCGTTAACTTCGCTCTAGACGGCGTTAACTACGTCATCGACCTAAACTCCGAAACGCTAGCCGTCTACGCGCTGACCTACAGGAGTGGATTAACTATGCGCGCCGTGCCCGCAACGGCCGTCGTCGCACCACCACCCCGGCCGTTTCTAACAGCGAGTCCCGCCGCATGCGCGAATGGGCCAAGGAGCACGGTTTCCAGGTTTCTGACCGTGGTCGCGTCTCTGCTGAGATCCGCCAGGCTTACCTAGCTGAGCAGGGTCGCTGATTAATTTAGCGTCAGCTCAACTACGCTTAACTGAATAATTAAATTCAAGCAGGTGTTTTATAGGCACCTGTCAGGTAAGTGCCAATAAAACTGCGGTAAATAAACTGCTGCGATATTGGTTGCGCTGACGTCTAGGTTTTATAGCTCGAAGTGCTCGTACAGTTTTTACTGTGCGGGCACTTTCGTTTATTTGCGACTTATTGCTGTGGTGCCTGCGGGGGAGTCTGTAGTGGCAGGGAGGGATTGATGCGGGTGGCGCTCTAGGGCTTTAGTTACTGACGACGACGGCGCCGGGTCTGCATTGACGCTGCGGGTCTGCATTGACGCTGTGGGCTAGCGTTGGCGCCGCCGGTCAGCGACGACGGGTAGCGACGACGGCGTATAGGGGCGCTAGCTGGTGTTTGCGGCCCATCGGGCTGTGACTAAGGTCTTGTTTGGGTGCTTTAGCTCTCGCAAAAGCGTGCAAGTGCTGGCAAAATAGCTTTCATGGCTTACACCCCTCGTACTGCTCCGCCACGGCGAGAGCGAATGGAATGCAAAGAACCTATTCACCGGTTGGGTTGACGTGGCCCTCTCGGACAAAGGCAAGGCCGAGGCCGTGCATGGTGGTGAGCTGCTAAAGGAGGCCGGTGTTCTACCGGACAAGCTATTTACCTCCATGCTGCGCCGCGCCATCATGACCGCGAACCTAGCTCTAGACTCCGCTGACCGCCACTGGATCCCGGTTGAGCGCAACTGGCGTCTAAACGAGCGTCACTACGGCGCTCTGCAGGGCAAGAACAAGAAGGAAATCCGCGACGAGTACGGCGACGAGCAGTTCATGCTCTGGCGTCGTTCCTACGATGTGCCGCCGCCGGCCATCGAGGCTGGTAGCGAGTTCAGCCAAGACACTGACCCGCGTTACGCCGGCGAGCCGGTACCCGCCACCGAGTGCCTTAAGGACGTCATCGCCCGTCTGCTGCCTTACTGGGAATCCACCATCGTTCCCGAGATCAAGACCGGCAAGACCGTCATGATCGCCGCCCACGGTAACTCCCTGCGCGCCATCGTCAAGCACCTGGACGAGATCTCCGACGAGGACATCGCCGGCGTCAACATCCCCACCGGTATTCCGCTGGTTTATGAGCTCGACGAAGAGACCCTCAAGCCCATCAAGAAGGGTGGTCGCTACCTAGACCCCGAGGCTGAGGCCAAGATCGCCGCTGTTGCTAACCAGGGCAAGTGAGCTAGTTTTATAACTAGTTAACTTTTTGGTTGCTAACTAGCTAGTAATAGCTGCAGATAGCTACATATCTGTGGGGCGAGTGCGAAAAGCGCTCGCCCCACAGTCGTCTTATTTTGGTTTTGGTAACCGGCGCCAGCTGATGCGTTAGCAACTAGACACACTGCCCTATGGCGATTGGTTATGTTATGCATATAAGTTTAGGCGTGGAGTGGACTACATGTTGCACGGGCGAGCGTAAAATTAATGTGCCGGCTGGTAGAATATAAACCAGTTGTATTAGCCCGGAGTGTGTTCATGACCTTTAAAGTTGGCGAGACAGTGGTCTACCCCCACCATGGTGCGGCCCGAATTATTAAAATTCAGGATCGCAAGGTTCGTGGGGAAACGCGGGTGTACCTCACGCTTGAGGTGGCGCAGGGAGATCTAACCATTATGGTCCCTGCTGAAAACGTTGAAGAAATTGGTGTTAGGGACGTAGTAGACCAGGCCGGTCTAGAAAACGTTTTTGAAGTGCTACGCACTGAGCAGGTAGAAGAGCCAACCAACTGGTCGCGTCGCTATAAGGCAAATCAGGAAAAGATTGCTTCCGGGGACGTACTTAAGGTCGCTGAAGTGGTACGTGACCTATCGCGTCGCGATACTGATCGAGGCCTGAGCGCCGGCGAAAAGCGTATGCTTGCCAAGGCGCGTCAGATTTTGGTTTCAGAGCTGGCGTTGGCGCAGAAGGTTGAAGAAGCCGCCGCCGAGCAGACTCTGGATGAAGTTCTAGCTGGCTGATAAGCGCGTTTATATCCCAATGAGTGCTTGCGTTGCGGTTTTAACTGCGGCAGGCTCGGGCACCCGCCTGGGTTGCCAGGGTCCCAAGGCTTTGGTGGAGCTAGCTGGCCAGAGCTTGGTGCGTCGCGCAGCGGCCGGATTGTTCGCCTGCCTGCAGGTGGATGCGGTGGTGGTTACCGCCCCGGCTGATTATCTAGAAATCTTCCAGGCTGAACTGGCTGATTTTGACAATTTAGTGGTTGTGGCCGGCTCGGATGTTTCGCGCCAGGCCAGCGTGGCTAACGGTTTGGCTGCTGCGGTTGAGTTAGCGCCGCAGGCAGATGTGGTTTTAATTCACGACGCCGCCCGTTGCTTAACCCCGCCCGCTGCTATTGCCCGCGTGATCGACGCCGTACGCGCGGGTAACCCGGCAGTGATTCCAGCCCTGCCGGTCACTGACACAATCAAAGCGGTAGGCCCCGCCCGCCCTCAGGGTGAGATCGCGGCTATGCCAGCCGCAGGTGCCACGGCAGCACCCGCAAATGCGCCGCTCTGTGCCCCCATCCAAGTTGAGCCGGTACGCGAAACCGTAGACCGCCGTCGGCTGCGGGCCGTGCAAACCCCACAAGGCTTTGAACGCGAAACCATTTTGCGCTCCCACCAGCTCGGCGCCCAGGCGGCAGCCAGTGAATCCAGTGCCGCCTCAGATGACGCAGGCCTAGCTGAACAGGCCGGCTACCCGGTGGTGGTTGTGCCCGGAGATACCCTCAGCTTTAAAATCACCACCCCCATTGATCTGGCCCTAGCGCAAGTGTGCGTAAGCCAAAATCTAGCTGATCTTTAAGGAGCAGCCATGGCGCAATTTTTGCTACCTCGCACCGGCATCGGCATGGATGTGCACGCTTTTGCGCCTGAAGGCTCGGGGGTGCCCATGCACCTGGCCTGTCTGGAATGGCCGGGGGTGACCGGCTTAGCTGGGCATTCTGACGGCGACGTCGTCGCCCACGCCTGTGCTGACGCCCTGTTCGCAGCCGCCGGGCTAGGCGATTTAGGCAGTAATTTCGGAGTGGACCGCCCCGAGTTTAAAGGCGCATCCGGCGCCACCTTACTAGGCGAAGCTGCCCGCCGCGTGCGCGCTGCCGGCTATGAGATCGGTAATGTTAGCGTGCAGCTAGTTGGCCAGCGTCCGCGCGTAGCAGGCCGAATTGCCCAGGCCAATGCGGCGCTGAGCCAAGCAGCCGGAGCTGACGTACAAATGAGCGCCACCACCACCGACCACCTAGGTTTCCTAGGGCGCGCTGAGGGCCTAATGGCAATTGCCAGCGCCCTGGTTTACCCCAATACGTCCGCCTAAAACTATTACTTTAGGGTTTCGGGTAGCCTTATAGGGTGAGTACCCTCAAGAGTGAACCCTCCCTGAAACTGTATGATTCGGCCAGCCACGCCCTCGTGTCGCTAGCCCCTACGGTTACCCCCGGTAAGGTCACGATCTACCTGTGTGGTGCCACCGTGCAGGGCAGCCCCCATATTGGGCATATGCGCTCAGCTATTGCTTTTGACGTACTAACCCGCTGGCTAGAGTACTGCGGCCAGGAAGTAGTGCTAGTACGCAACGTAACTGACATTGATGACAAAATCCTGGCTAAATCCGCGCAGGCCGGCGCCCCCTGGTGGGCTTGGGCCTACCGCTATGAGCGTGAATTTTCTGCCGCCTACCAGGCTCTAGGGGTTAAAGACCCCACCTACGAGCCCCACGCCACCGGACACGTACCGGACATGATCGACCTGGTGCAGCGCCTGATCGACGCCGGTCACGCCTATGTGGGTAGCCCCGGCAACGTCTATTTCTCGGTGCGTTCCCTGCCCGACTACGGCTCGCTAACCAACCAAAGCCTAGACCAGCTGCGTTCAACTGAGGATGAATCCCAGATTGACGACGCCGTCGAGGCTGACAAACGCGACCCACGCGACTTTGCCCTGTGGAAAGCCGCTAAACCAAGCGAACCTGCCGACGCCTCCTGGGACACCCCCTGGGGACGCGGCCGCCCCGGCTGGCACCTAGAATGCTCAGCTATGAGCCGACGCTACCTGGGCGACACTTTCGACATCCACGGCGGCGGCATTGACCTGCGCTTCCCCCACCATGAGAATGAGCAGGCCCAATCCCACGGCGCCGGCTGGCCTTTTGTACGCATCTGGGTACACAACGCCTGGGTGACCATTAAAGGCGAAAAAATGAGTAAGTCCCTGGGTAACTCCCTGGTTGTCTCTGAGCTGCTCAAACAGTACTCGCCGCAGGCTCTGCGCCTAGTTATTGGCACCACCCACCACCGCTCCACAGTGGAGTTCAGCCCCGACACCCTAGAAGACGCCCAAGCCCTGTGGGACCGCTTTAGCGGGGCCCTGGCACGCGCCGTGAAACTAGCTCCTGATCTAGCTGAAGTTGATTTAGCGCAGGTAGCCGTCACTAGTGAGTTCCGCGCCGCCATGGATGATGACCTCAACCTAGCTGGGGCCATGACCCAAATCCACGCCGCCCTTAAGCGCCTAAACGTGGCCCTAACTGAAGCCGAAGCCGGACAGGGTGAAGCTACGCAGGTAGCTGAAGCCGCCAACCAGCTACGGGTAATGCTTGATATTTTGGGGCTAGATCCACTTTCACCGGTTTGGGCCCGCGCTGGCGCCAGCGAGGAAAACGCAGACAATGCGGCCCTAGCTGCCCTGGGTAACCTGGTGGAAAACCTACTAGAGCAACGCGCTAGTGCTCGCAAAGAAAAAGACTGGGGCCGCGCTGACGCTATCCGTGACGCCTTGGCTAGTGCCGGGGTCGTGGTTGAAGACTCACCTACCGGTGCCCGCTGGCACCTGGGCTGATAGATAAGGAATCCCATGCCTGGAAATGACCGTCCCCACGGCGCTCGCCGTCGTCCTGGTAGTAAAAAGGCCCCCAGGTTGGCACTGGTGGGCACCGCCGCAAGGCCCTAGAAGGGCGCGGCCCCACCCCCAAGGCAGAAGACCGCCCCTACCACCCTAAACACAAGGCCAAGCTGCGCGCTGAGGCCAAGGCTGCTGCCACCCAACCCACCCGTGAACGTCAGCTAGAAAAGATCCGCAACCGCTTTGACGTGCCCGCAGACCACGAAATTATCTGTGGCCGTAACGCCTGCGCCGAAGCGGCCCGCGCCCGCGTGCCCGTCACGCGCGTATTTATGGCGGTTTCAGCTGAAAACGACGACCGTCTAGGGGCTGTGGTGCGCCGTGCCACCCTAGAAGGCGCGCCCGTATTTGAGGTCACCAAGCTGGAGCTAGAAGCCCTCACCCAGGGCGCCGTGCACCAGGGTGTGGCCATGGAAATCGCCGCCTACGACTACGCTGACGCCCTAGAGCTACTAGACCGTGTCAGCGCCACCGGCCGCAAACCCCTATTTGTGGCCCTAGACCAGGTTACCGATCCCCACAACCTGGGTGCGGTGCTGCGTAGTGCGGGTGCGTTTGGGGCCGACGGCGTCATCATCCCGCAGCGTCGCAGCGCAGACGTTAACGCCACCGTGTGGAAGGTGAGTGCTGGCGCCGCTGCGCGCGTGCCGGTAGCTAAAGAAACCAACCTGGTGCGCACGCTAGAAGCCTTCAAAGCGCGCGGCTGCTTTGTGGTGGGTCTAGACGGTAACGCCAGCGTTAGCGTCGATAACCTAAACCTGGCTGACCAGCCGCTAGTGCTGGTAACTGGGGCTGAAGGCAAGGGCCTGTCGCGCCTAGTGCGTGAGACCTGCGACGAAATCGCCTCGATTAACATCCGTGCCGCCGTCGAAAGTCTCAACGCGGCCGTGGCCACCGGTATCGCCCTATATGAGGTAGATCGGGTGCGCCGTACCACTCAGGGCAACTAATCCCTGATAATAGCTATTGGTTGACGCGGGTCGGGCATGGCGCCCGACCTGCCAATTGCTATAAGGAGCTAAGGCAATGGACGCCTCTAAGTTGGATCTAGGTGGCGCGCTGGCTTACGGCGCGGATTACAACCCAGAGCAGTTCGACGACGCCACCTTTGCGCGTGACCTGGAACTAATGCGCCAAGCCCAGGTGAACTTGGTGAGCCTGGGAATTTTTCCTGGACGCGACTAGAACCCAGCGAGGGCAACTACCGCCTGGACTGGCTAGAGCAGCTAATCGACCGCCTATGGCAGGCAGGTATTAGCGTGGACCTGGCTACCGCCACCGCCTCCCCGCCGGCCTGGCTGGGGCGCCACTACCCCGATACTTTGCCGGTGCGCGCTGATGGATCCGTCTACTCTTGGGGTTCGCGTCAACAGTATTGCCCCAGCTCATACCGGTTCAGGGTGGCCGCTAATGCGCTCACAGCGCGCTTAGTGGAGCGTTTTGCTGCCCATCCGGCAGTGGTGGCTTGGCATGTTTCAAACGAGTATGGCTGCCATATTCGTGAATGTTTCTGCCAGCGCTGTGCCCAGGCTTGGCGTGACTGGCTTAAAAAGCGTTACTGCTGCTTGGACGCCTTAAACCGGGCTTGGGGCACCAATTTTTGGTCCCAGTTCTATACCGACTGGGAGCAGGTGATCCCTCCGCGTATCACCCCCAGTTTCGCTAACCCCAACCAGATGCTTGATTGGCGCCGTTTTAGCAGTGACAACCTAAAATCCGGTTACCTATCTGAAGCCGCCCTGATCCGCGCTGGGCTAGCTAAAGCAGGCCGGGCCGTGCCGGTAACTACCAACTTTATGGATGCCTTTGAGGCCCTAGACTACTTTGACTGGGCTAAAGACATTGATTTGGTAACTAACGACTCCTACCCGGACCCGGCTGATCCGCGCGCCGCCCACCAGCTGGCTTTTACCGGGGATCTGATGCGTGGTCTGGGTGGCGGGCGCCCCTGGTTGCTTATGGAGCAGGCGCCCGGTGCGGTGCAGTGGCGCGCACGCAATGCGGTAAAAGCCCCGGGGGAGTACTTGCTTTGGTCTTTGGCACACGTTGCTCATGGGGCCGACGGCGTCATGCAGTTCCAGTGGCGTCAGTCAGTTGCGGGGGCGGAAACTTTCCACGGCGCCATGGTGCCCCACAGCGGCACCGAGTCGATGCAGTGGCGCCAAACTGTGGAACTAGTCAAGTGCTCAAGCGCCTGGCCCCAGTGGTAGGGCAGCGTAGCCAGGCCCAGGTAGCCATCATGCTGGACTGGCCCTCTATGTGGGCCCAAAACGCTGCGATTGGCCCCGATGAGGCCACTCACGGCCTGCAAATTCCGTCGCTAAGCGCTCCCGCCGGCAGTGCGCTACGCGCCGCCCAGGCTTGGCACGCCACCTGTTTCGAGGCCGGCTACGCGATAGACATTGTCCAGGTGGATGCTGAGCTGGATGATTACAGCCTGATCGTGGTCCCAGAAATCTTCATGACCTACCCCCAGCTAGCCCAGCGGCTAAACCAAGCCGCCAGGCGCGGCGCGCAGGTAGTAATTACCGCCCGCACCGGCGTCGTGGACCAAAGTGGGCACGGCGTCGTCGGCGGCTATTTAAGCCAGGGCCCCAGCGCAGACTACCCGAGCACTAGTGGCAACCATCTAGCCTGCGCCCACCACGCAACCCCGGAGGAAGCCCCCGCTACTGGCCTAGCCATGAGCCAGGGCGAGCAAGAAGAAGCCCCCGCCGCCACTATGAGCCTGGCTGAGCTAACCGGCGTGCGGGTACTAGACCAAATCCCGGTGCTAGACGCCCCTGTCTCCGCCTGGAACTGGGAAGGTGTCCCCGACGCCTCTCAGCCCCTAGCTCAAGCCGTCGCCAAAGGCCTAAACCGCAACCTGCAATTCACCCTCGACGCCCACGGTCCCCTGGCGCGGCTACTAGCCCGCAGTGAAAACGCCCCGCTGGTAGCTTATGGCTGGAGTGAAAACCTGGCCATCAACGACGACGTCGAAATCCTGGCCTCCTACGCCACCGGCCGCCTAGCTGGGCAAGGCGCCATCACCCGCCGCCCCCAAGGCGCCGGGGCCGCCTGGTACATCAGCTGCGACCTAACCCCCGCAGCGCGCGCACACCTACTCAAATTGGCTGGCGCCTACGCGCGACTACGCCCAGTATTTGCTCACCCACTACCGGCCGGGGTCAGCGCCCACCAGCGTGGCAGCTGCCTGTTCCTGCTTAACTTCGCTGCCACCAGCGCCGAAATAGCCGGCGTGGTGGGCTACGACTAGTCGGGGCGAACCAGGTGACCGGACATCTAGTGCTGCCCCCACGCAGCGGCGCAGTTATCCAAATGGCCTAAAATCTCTAGCTTTTTAAAGCAAACTTGAGACAATAAGAACCTAAATGTCGACAATCTGGGAGGCATCATGGCTGATAACGCCCCTAACTTCATCCGTCGAAGCGGCTTTATAAGCTCGGTTAAGGCAGACGATCAGACCATCGATAAGGTGCTAGCCAACTTAGGTGTGCTGGCACTACTCGGTGAGCCGGTGCTGCCCCAGCACCGCTCGATCAGCGTACTAGTTAGCGACCAAAACCAGGTGGCTACCGTCAAAAATGGCGAGCTAGCCCCCGGCCTTGACCTATCTGACCTGGTCTACAAGCTAGCTACAGAGCTAGAAGCCGATGTACTAATTGGCCCGGCCCGCTATGACGCCTCAGCCGGCTCCGATGAGGACTACGAACCTGACTATGCCGCCCTGCGCGTAGCGGTGCTCACCCCCATGAGCTCCTATACGGTGCCGCTACAGTCCACCCTGCTAGAGCGCACCCTGGCGGTAGTGAACCTGCCCGAAATTGACCGTCGCCTGGTGCTTTACGCCGGTGACGGGCTCGAAATCGGTGACCTAGGTTGGGATGAAGAGCAGCTGCCGAGCCTGGTGCTGCGCTCCTACAAGGGTGAGCTGAGCCTGTCGGCAGTCACCAGTGGAGACTAGACGACGACTCTGAGGTAGTCACTGTGCTGCGCCGTCGTGAATGGGTGGTGTGGCCCAAGGGGCGCATCGCCAAGGCTCGCAAGGAGGAGCTAGCCGCCGCTCTGGCTGCCCCCACCCACGCCGCTGAGCTCAGTGTGGTCACCCCGAATGCTGACGTTGAGGCTTTGGACAAGGCCCTGGCTGCAGACAGTGGCAATGGTGTCGACGGCGCCGCCCCGGTGTTAGAGGCCCTGGGCTTGCCGCAGTGGCTGGGCCCCTGGCTACGCGGGGAAATCGCCACCAGCGCCGTGGAGGATGTAGTAGTGCACGAACCGCGTGGCCTGAGCAACGCGGTAGGCCGCAGCGTCTCCATGATGCTAGACGACTCTGCTGTATCTGGCCCCAGCTTCTGGCAGGGCTACACCCGTACCGTCACCGACCAGCCCTGGCTGTTTAGGGCTGCGCACCTGCTAGAGGCAGGTGCCGGTGGGGCGCTAGTGGGCACTGCCCTAACCCGCCGCCTACGCAACGGTGGGGGCCTGAGTGGCACCCTGCTAGTTATGGGTGCGGGCCTGGTGGTAGACAGCGCAGCAGAGTTTGCCCTAGCCTCGTGGACCCGCGCGCGTGAGCTACGTCGCCGCGCAGTTGAGGCAGAGCGTGAAGCTCGCCGCGCTGCCGCTGCGCAGTAAAAGCTGAGCGCTAATATGGCGTGGCGCTGCGCGCGGTAGTTGCCCTGGCTGCTGCGCGCTGGCACTGCGCGAGTGGCTTGAAAAGCGCCTTGAGATGCGCTAATACTGAGCGTGATTTATAGACTTAGGCCGGCTAGTGGTTTTCCACTAGCCGGCCTAGTTGTATTGGTTGTGCCAGGCAATTTGGTTATGCCCAGTGTGGACAGCCCCCACTGTAGACAGTGTCCATGGTGGCAGCGCCCAGTGTGGACAGCGCCCGGTTTGGGCGCCGCCTGGCACTACTCGCCCTTGAACTTCAAGTTGGCGGTAAAGCCCATCGGATTGACGCTGTACTCCTCAACCGCTTCCTGGTCACGGGCGGCGAATTCGGCGTCGTCTTCATCGCTGGTGCCCGTGGCGTAGTCAATGTCATCTAGAACACTGGGACGCAGTTGCTCATTGCCGCTGATCACGGAATGTTCGTCGGGGCGGTTAGACAGCACGTTGGCCACATAGTCAGCTACGGCGTCCTGCATAGAAACGTCATAACCGGCAGCCTCAGACATATACCAGCGGTGCTCAAGCACCTCGTGGAAGATTTCCGCAGGCTCCAGCTTGCTGCGCATCTCGGCGGGCACAGCCGCAATGGTGGGTTCAAATACGTCTGCCAACCAGGCGTGGGCAGCGATTTCTAGTGGCTCATCCTTACGGTTCCACAGGCTGCGGTAGGCTTCCAGGTCGTTGAGCATACGCCGGCCCTGACCCTCTTGCACATCCAGACCGGTTAGGCGCATGATCTGGCGGTGGTAGTGTCCGGCGTCAACCACCTTGGGCTGGATAGACAGGTGGGTGCCGTCCAGGTCCGTGGTCATTGATAGCTCGCCGACGTCGAACCCCAGAGAGTTTAGACGCTCAATACGGTTAGCTACACGCCAGCGCTCAGACATGGAGAAAGACTCTTCACCGGTGAGCACATCCCACAGTTCCAAGTAGCGTGAGACGATACGGTCACCGACGCCGATAGTGTCAACGTCTTCCTCAAGTAGACCGCCAGCTTGCAAGTCCATTAGTTCACCAATGATGTTGGTGCGGGCCAGCTCAATGTCATACATGCGCTTACCAGAGGTGAGGCCTTCAGGGTGAAGCTCGCCGGTTTCGGCGTCAACCAGGTAGGCTGCGAAAGCCCCGGCGTCGCGCCTAAAGAGCGTGTTGGATAGAGACACGTCTCCCCAGAAGAACCCCAGCAAGTGCAAGCGCACTAGCAGCACCGCCAGCGCGTCAATTAGGCGCGTGGCGGTTTCAGGGCGCATGTACTGGCTAAATAGGGCGCGGTAAGGCAGCGAGTAAGACAGGTGCTCGGTGATCAGTACTGAGTTGAGCTCTTCGCCATTGGCATCAGTGCGGCCGGTAATAACTGCGATTGGACGTACACAGGGCGCCCCTAAACGCAGCAGGTCACGTAGCATTTCGTATTCGCGGTCTGCTACAAAAGAACTGATTTCCTTAACTGCAATTACATTGGAGTTAAGGTTTACAAAACGCACGATGTGGCGGGAAATACCGCGCGGAAGAGCGGCCAGAACCTCTGGTGGCCACTGCTCTAGCGGGATATTCCAAGGTAGGTCGAGGAGCGCGGGATCCACGCTCATAGATTTGATGTTAATGGCCTGGGCCATAATCACCCTTCCACAGATGAATAAAGCGGGGTAGCTACCGAGTGGCAGCCACCCCGCTTAGGTGTGTTAGGTATTTGGCGTCTGCCGCCGCGCTAATGGTAGCGCAGTGTAGTTGCCAAATCCGCTAGCACTCAGGCCGGCAGGCGCTTACCCGTGGCAGAGGAGAACAGGTGCTCCTGGCCGGGGCGGATGCGCACGTAGATGACCTCGCCGTTGGCGGGGGCGGTGCGCGGAGGTACGCGGACAATCATCTGGCTGGAGTCCTCGCCACTGCCGAGCTTGTGGGCGGACTTGTCAGCCCCCACCAGCTCGCCGTAGACGTAAGCGTCACTGCCCAGCTCCTCCACGAAGGAGATGCGTACCGGGATAGAGTCTGCGTCGCCTTCCTTGACCACGTCGAGGGCTTCGGGACGGAAGCCGATGGTCAGGGTCTTGGCGTCTTCGGCAGCTAGAGCCTTAAGGGTGACACGCGGCAGACGAATCTTGGCGCTACCCAGCTTGGCGACGTCGCCGTCGAGGTCGAAAGTACCCAGGTTCATGGCGGGAGAGCCAATGAATCCGGCCACGAACTCGTTGGCAGGCTTGTCGTACATTTCGCGCGGAGAGCCCACCTGCTGGAGCAGGCCATCCTTAAGTACGGCGATACGGTCACCCATGGTTAGAGCTTCAGTCTGGTCGTGGGTTACGTAGACCGTGGTGACACCCAGCTCACGCTGCAGCGAGGCGATCTGGGTACGGGTCTGTACGCGTAGCTTCGCGTCCAGGTTCGACAGCGGTTCATCCATGAGGAATACCTTGGGCTTACGCACAATGGCGCGGCCCATGGCTACACGCTGACGCTGACCACCGGATAGAGCCTTGGGCTTGCGCTCCAAGTATTCGGTTAGACCCAGGATCTTGGCGGCCTCTTTAACGCGGCGGTCAATCTCTTCCTTCGGGGTGCCCGCGATCTTAAGCGCAAAGCCCATGTTGTCGTGTACCGACATGTGGGGGTAGAGCGCGTAGTTCTGGAACACCATAGCGATGTCGCGGTCCTTGGGCTGGACGTCGGTGACGTCGCGGTCGCCGATTAGGATGCGACCAGCGTTCACATCCTCCAGACCTGCGAGCATGCGCAAAGAAGTAGACTTACCGCAGCCAGACGGACCCACAAGTACCAGGAATTCGCCGTCAGCGATCTCCAAGTTTAGGGCGTCAACAGAGGGGCGGTCGTTGCCAGGGTAGATCCTGGTTGCATGGTCAAAAGTTACTGATGCCATGACTTGCATTCCCTTCACCGGCAGGTACGTGCCGGACGATCCGTTGTGAAAGGTGTCCATGCGTGTCCGCACTGACACAAATCTCGTATTTCTTGTGGTTGAGGTTCATCCCCCAACCATGACCAAGTGTGTCATATGTAATAGCTGCTGGGTAGAGTTTGTTCAGAATTGCAGTTGTTATGTGTCTGTAATCACTGAAGTGGTATCGCAAGGCTGCTATCTTCACAGGAAATTAGTAGCTTTGGGCGCGTAAGCTAGTCCAAGAAGTTAATTTAAACTACCGTGAGGTGGCGCGTTAGCGTCGGCTCCAGATACATGAGGAGTTCCCCAGTGGTGTCTTCCAGTAGTGCTCGCGCCGCACGTGAGCGCGCCAAGCAGCTGCGCGCAGAACAAGAACGCAAAGAGCGTCGTGGCAAAATCGCCCGCCGCTCCATTTTGGGAGCTGGCTGCGTGACGATCGTAGGTGGGGCAGCAGGCCTAGTGTTCTACGAACGCTCACAGAACAAAGAAGGTGGTGGCGCTAATGGCAAGTCCACAAGCGCCGTCGACTACACCAAGCTCGACGAAACCACTCTAAAGAGCAAGCTGGCCAACCGTAAAGGCGTGCCCAAACTCGTACTAGTTGACGGCTCACTACCCTTCGGTAAGGGCCCGGTGCCAGGCACTATGAACACCGGCACTAAGAACGTAATCGAAGTTGTCTTTGACTACGCCTGCTCACACTGTGCCGAATTTGAATCCGTGCACGCCGCCGAGCTCAAGAGCATCATTGACACCGGCAAGGCCACGGTAGTGCTACGCCCCTGCAAGATCCTGGGCGCCGCCTGGTCTGATCTGGCCGACTCCTTCATGGGCACGGTGCTGGACCGCGAACCCGCCAAGGCTTGGGCCATGCACACCGCTATCTTTGCGCAGCTAGAAAGCGCCATTAAGAGCGGCGCCCAGCAGTACCCCGGCATTGACGCCATCGTCAGCGCCGCTAACGCCGTGGGCCTAAAGGCAGACACCATCACTGACGCCACCAACTCAGCCCAGACCAATGCCTACGAAAACTGGACCAAGCTAGGCACCACCAGCTTCACCAACCAGAAGCTGGCTGGTACCCCCCACCATCTTTATCAACGGGGTTAACGCCAACCTAGCCCAGCTGCAAGAGCAGGGGTCGCTGCAAAAGCTGTTGCTGCCCGGAGCCACGATCACCCCGGCCCCCACCAACTAAGCCGCAGCCGCAAACCGCAGCACTGGACCTGGCGCACCCAAGCGACCTACCCGGCCGTCGTCGCGCTAAGTAACTGCTACCCACAGCGCCAAAGTTAAACCAACACCTGACCGTCGTCCTTATATTTAAGGGCGGCGGTACCTTTTTAGTGGTGTCTTAGGCAGTAGAGTGAGAACCATGCGTAAACCTGTTGATGCAACCCAGACCCCGGCATGGGGCAAGCTAGAGCAGCTACACCAGGAGCTAGCTCCTAACCTACGTGAGTGGTTCGCCCAGGACCCGGCCCGCGCTGAGCGTTACAGCTACCAGCTGGCCGACCTGCACGTGGACCTGTCTAAGAACCTTATTAACGACGACGTTCTCGCGGCTCTGCTAGAGCTAGCTGAGCAGGTGGACCTGGCCGAGCGCCGCGAAGCCATGTTCAACGGCGAGCACATCAACATCACTGAAGACCGCGCCGTGCTACACACCGCCCTGCGTCGCGCCGAGGGTGACACCCTAGAGGTTGACGGTCAGAACGTGGTAGCCGACGTACACGCCACCCTGGCCAAGGTTTACGGCTTCGCTGAAGAGGTCCGTTCTGGCGTTTGGCGCGGCGTGACCGGCAAGCCCATCTCCACCGTGGTAAACATCGGTATTGGTGGCTCTGACCTGGGCCCGGTCATGGTTTACGAAGCCCTGGCTCCCTACCGCCAGCCCGGCCTGGAGTGCCGCTTCATCTCCAACATTGACCCCACTGACTGCGCAGAGACCGTCGCAGACCTAGACCCCGAAACCACCCTGTTCATCATTGCCTCCAAGACCTTCACCACCCTGGAGACTTTGACCAATGCCCGCATGGCCCGTGACTGGTTCCTAGCCTCCCTAGAGGCCAAGGGCATCTCCACCGAGGGCGCTATCGCTAAGCACTTCGTGGCCGTGTCCACCGCTCTGGACAAGGTAGCCGAGTTCGGCATTGACCCCAAGAACGCTTTCGGTTTCTGGAACTGGGTTGGTGGCCGTTACTCCGTGGACTCCGCTGTGGGTACTGTTCTGGCCGTGGCCGTGGGCCCGGAGAACTTCAGCAATTTCCTGGCTGGTTTCCGCGCCGTCGACGAGCACTTCCGCAACACCGAGCCGGCCAAGAACGTGCCGCTGCTAATGGGTCTGCTCAACATCTGGTATGTGAACTTCTTCGGTGCCGCCTCCCACGCGGTGCTGCCCTACGACCAGCACCTACACCGCTTCGCTGCCTACCTGCAGCAGCTAACCATGGAGTCCAATGGTAAGCGCGTGCGCTGGGATGGCACCCCGGTCACCTCTGCCACCGGCGAGATCTTCTGGGGTGAGCCGGGCACCAACGGCCAGCACGCCTTCTACCAGCTGATCCACCAGGGCACCCAGCTGATTCCGGCTGACTTCATTGCCATGGCTAACCCGGCTCACCCGGTGCGCGACGGCGAACAGGACGTGCACGAGCTGTTCCTGTCTAACTTCCTGGCCCAGACTGCCGCTCTAGCCTTCGGTAAGACCGAGGCTGAGGTGCGCGCCGAGGGTACCCCCGAGGAGATCGTGCCCGCCCGCGTCTTCCCCGGCAACCGTCCCACCACCTCCATCCTGGGCCCCGAGCTGAGCCCGGCAGTGGTTGGTCAGCTGATTGCCCTCTACGAGCACATCACCTTCGTACAGGGCATCGTTTGGGGTATCGACTCCTTTGACCAGTGGGGTGTGGAGCTAGGTAAGAAGCTGGCTCTGCAGATTGCTCCGGCTGTCTCTGGCGACGCCGAAGCTCTAGCCGCCCAGGACGCCTCCACTCAGGCCCTGATTAAGGCCTACCGCGAGCTGCGTCACTGAGCTAGCTTGGCTAGCTGAGCTGCTGCGGCTTAAACAGCCGCAGCGACTAGGTGCTTTAGCTAGCAAGTCTTAAAAAGCACTTTGGCTAGCCGAGCTTTAAAAGCGCCGTAGCGCCAGAAGCTGTAGCTGCTAAAAGTAGTGGCCGGCCGTCAATGACGGCCGGCCACGCTGGCTTTGTAAACGTTTTTATAGACGTTGTAGGGCTGTGCACCAAGGCGTTTTAGCGCCTAGTTTGGTGGTGGCGCTTGGCTCTTGCTGGGGGAAGGGGTAGCGCAGTTTTAGCGCAGGCCCTGTTCCAGTACGCGCTTGGCGTAGGTCAGGCGCTGGGTGTTGTTAGAGAACTGCAAGCTAGGCGGTCCATCTAGGAGCAAGGTGGCTAGGCCATGCACATAGGCCCATAGGGCCATTTGCTGTTCTTCGCTGGCCTGGGGGTAAATGTTTTCGCATAGCGCGCTTAGCTGTTTGCGTGAGCTAGCTACGGCGGAAACAAAGTTGACGTCGCTTTCTGGCGTGTACATGTCAGAGCGGAACATGATGCGGAAAACGCCGGGGTTTTCTAAAGCAAAGCGCACGTAGGCATAGCCGATGGCAACCGCGTCACCTTCATCGCGAGCGCTAGCCAAAACCTTAGACAAAGACGTGAATCCGCCTGTCACTAAAGCGGTAATGATGGCTTCACGATTAGTGAAGTAGTGATAGGGAGCCTGGTGGGTGCAGCCAGCGCGGCGGGCTACCTCGCGCATACTTAAGCCGGCAGGCCGAACTCGTCGAGTAGCTGCGTGGCAGAAACCAAAATGGCGTCGCGTAGATTTGAGCTGGTTTTAGGCTGTTTGGGCACGCCTATAGCATAGTCATTACGAAAGTTAGACGCTGTCTAAAATCATAGAAGTAGAAATAGCTAGCCTCATATTTGGTCATGAACTTCACTAAAACTGCCAATATGGGCCGTTTTGATAATTTCATACGTCTATTTTGTGATGCTTATGTCACCATGCTGGGTAAAATGTGGCCTACGTCGGCGCGCTTGCGTATGGCTAGTAAAATTTGCCAGACTTAGGCGGTAACGCCGCTTTAGCTCAGTTGGTAGAGCAGCTGTCTTGTAAACAGCAGGTCATCGGTTCGAGTCCGATAAGCGGCTCCACTTATTCGGCTGTAAAGCTACATTTTTGGTCGTATATGGCTGCGTATAGCCGTGTTGGCACCCTGAAGGCACCCCTGAAGTTCTGTATCGCCGCCTGTGAAACCCCGGCGCTTTTTAAACGCGCCCCTAAGTATCCTGTTAACAAGGCACAATTCTTTGAATTAAGGATGCTTTATGCGCGCAGTCATCATGAACGCCCCTGGTGAGGTAGTGGTCGAAGAACGCCCCCTGCCAGTTATCCAAAGCCCACTGACGCCGTAATCAAACTAGCTGCCACCTGTATCTGCGGCTCAGACCTATGGCCCTATCGTGGTATCCGCCCGGTAGACCATGAGGCTATGGGCCACGAATATGTGGGTGAAGTAGTTGAGGTGGGCGCCGCCGTCACCAATGTTAAGCCCGGTGACTTTGTGGTGGGCTCCTTCTGTGCCTCCTGTGGCGAGTGCGAAATCTGCCAGGCCGGCTACCCCTCACGCTGCCAGCGCGCCATCGAGGCTGGTGAGGCCTATGTTCGTGGGGCTCAGGCCGAATACCTGCGGGTACCCTTCGCTGACGGCACGCTGGTGGCCACCCCGTCCAAGCCTGACCCGGAACTCATCCCTGACCTGCTGGCTGCCTCCGATGTGTTAGGTACCGGCTGGTTTGCGGCTGATGCTGCGGGCGCGGCTGCGGGCAAGACTATTGCGGTTGTTGGCGACGGCGCCGTCGGGCTAGGGGCCGTTATTGGTGCCAGCCAGCTGGGTGCGAAGCGCGTAATTGCCATGTCTCGCCACGAAGCGCGCGCCAAACTGGCCCGCGAATTTGGGGCTACCGACGTCGTCGCTGAACGCGGAGAAGAAGGTGCCACCAAGGTTAAGGAGTTAACCGGTGGCTATGGGGCCCACGGCACTGCCGAAGCTGTAGGCACCGAGCAAGCCATGCAACAGGCCCTAGCTTCTACCCGCTACGGCGGCTATGTGGGCTTTGTGGGTGTACCTCACGGCGGCACCATCAGCGTAGATCAGCTATTTGGCAAGGAAGTACACCTATTTGGCGGCCCTGCACCCGTGCGCCGCTACTTGCCGCAGCTGATCAAGCTGATCTTTGAGCGCAAAATCCACCCCGGCAAGGTGTTTGACCTGGTGCTACCCATTGAGCAGGCCGCCGAAGGCTACGCCGCCATGGACCAGCGCCGCGCCACCAAGGTGATGTTGACCTTCTAATTAATCCAAAGACCAATCAATCGCACTAACGCCTTGCTGTTCCAGTAAGGCGTTAGCCCTTTGAAAAGGGCTTAGAACCAAAAAATCCGCGTGAAGCACTCAGCGGTGAAGGGTGAGCGCTAGCAATAATCGGGGTGTTGCCCAGCATAGGAGTCAGCGACTGAGCCTGGCGGCCCCACAAAATTGCCACCAGCGCGCTATCGCGCGCCACCAGGGCTTTAATGGCCGCCTCGGTAACCTTCTCCCAGCCCCAACCCTGATGCGAAGCTGCCTGACCAGGGCTAACCGTAAGCACTCGGTTTAATAGCAGCACCCCACGCTGACTCCACGGCGTTAAATCCCCGCTAGTGGGAATCGGTAGCCCTAGATCGGCGTGCAGCTCCTTAAAAATGTTTTGCAGCGACTTGGGTGGCTTAACCCCCGGCGCCACCGAAAAGCTCAAGCCCACTGCGTGTCCCGGCGTCGGATAGGGGTCCTGACCCACAATCAGCACTTTCACTTCAGGCAAAGGCTGGGTAAAAGCCCGCAGCACATTAGCTCCCGCCGGCAGATAGCCGCGTCCAGCAGACACTTCGGCGCGCAGACGCTCGCCAATTTCATGAATTATGGGCTCCACAGGTTCTAGGCAGGCAGCCAAGAAGGGTCAACAAGCTGGCTCAGCGGCTTAGCATTCATGCCATAAGCCTAACCGGCTCCGATGTGTGCTGTGCTCAAAAGGGGCCTTAACCCGGTAGCCTGTTAGCGTGGAATACGAGTACCCAGCCGACGAATTCGACGAGCCCAATGACAGCGTCCTGCCCGCAGGAGTGCATCGCCGCCCCCTACCAGCCTGGCGTAACTGGCTACCCCTACTACTTATTGTGGTGATTGTGCCCGCCCTGGCCTGGGGGGCCCTGGCTCTATTTAAAGTAGCTGGTGGCACCAACTCCAGTGTGGCCACCTCAATTGCCACCAAGATGGCCAGCAACAAAACAACGGCTAAAGCCAAGGCGACGGCGTCGGCCTCAGCTGCCCCTAAATCCAACGCTACGGTGGTAACCACCCAGGCACCCACCCCTACCCCCACCCAGTCCATTGACCACACCGTGGGTATCACCGTACACAACGGCACTGACACTGCCGGGCTTGCTGCCCGGGCCGGATCTACCCTGGAAGGGGCCGGGTTTACCGCTGTAACCGTTTCGCCCGGGGTTTACTCTGAAGAAACCCCCACTGACTCCACGGTTTACTACGCCAGTGAGGATAAAGAACCAGTGGCTAAGGCAGTGGCTAAAGAACTGGGAATCTCCAATGTTGAACTGTCTGCTGAGCAGGCCAGTTCCAACCCCATTGTGGTGGTTTTGCGTAGCTAAAAGCGCTATTTATGCCAGTTAGGCGCTAGCGCTATCCGCCCTGGCTGGAGGGTGGGTGTGTTTGCTAACGGCCTAGCGCCTTGCACTCGCAGGGCGAGAGTGCCAACATATTAGTTAGCACTCCGAGCATGAGAGTGATAAGACCGGCCGGAAGGTGAGGGTCTGGTTGCGCTGAGACATGAACAGTGCGGTCATACTCGTCCGTCGCGGGCACCGCCCGGCATCCAACTTTGGAGAAATAAATGTCCAAGATCATCGCTTTCGATGAAGAGGCCCGTCGTGGCATGGAGCGCGGCCTAAACACCCTAGCGGACACCGTTAAGGTGACCCTAGGCCCCAAGGGTCGCAACGTTGTCCTAGACAAGAAGTGGGGCGCCCCCACCATCACCAACGACGGCGTCACCATCGCCAAGGAGATCGAGCTCGAAGAGCCTTTCGAGAAGATCGGTGCTGAGCTGGTCAAGGAAGTTGCTAAGAAGACCGATGACGTCGCCGGTGACGGTACCACCACCGCTACCGTTCTGGCTCAGGCCCTGGTTCACGAGGGTCTGCGCAACGTAGTGGCTGGCGCCAACCCCATCGCCCTGCGTCGCGGTATCGACAAGGCCGTTGAGGCTGTTGTTGAGCGCCTACTCAGCGACGCCACCGAGGTTGAGACCACCGAGCAGATCGCCAACACCGCCTCCATCTCTGCTGCTGACCAGCAGATCGGTAACCTGATTGCCGAGGCCATGGAGAAGGTTGGTCACGAGGGTGTTATCACCGTCGAGGAGTCCAACACCTTCGGCCTGTCCCTCGAAGTTACCGAGGGTATGCGCTTCGACAAGGGCTACATTTCCCCCTACTTCGTCACCGACGCCGACCGTCAGGAAGCCGTGCTGGAAGACAGCTACGTCTGCTGGTTGAGTCCAAGATTTCCAACGTCAAGGATCTGCTGCCGCTGCTAGAGAAGGTCATGCAGAGCGGTAAGCCCCTGACCATCATCGCCGAGGACGTCGAGGCTGAAGCCCTGGCCACCCTGGTAGTCAACCGCCTGCGCGGCACCTTCAAGTCCGTGGCTGTTAAGGCCCCCGGCTTCGGTGACCGCCGCAAGGCCATGCTGCAGGACATGGCTATCCTCACCGGTGGTACCGTGATCAGCGAGACCGTTGGCCTCAAGCTTGAGAACACCACCCTGGAGGACCTGGGCAGCGCCCGCAAGGTGGTTGTCACCAAGGACGAGACCACCCTGATCGAAGGCGCTGGCGACAAGGAAGCCATTGAGGCTCGCGTCTCCCAGATCCGCAACGAGATCGAGAACTCCGACTCCGAGTACGACCGCGAGAAGCTCTCCGAGCGCCTGGCCAAGCTGGCCGGTGGTGTGGCCGTCCTCAAGTCCGGTGCTGCCACCGAGGTGGAGCTCAAGGAGCGCAAGCACCGCATCGAGGACGCCGTGCGTAACGCTAAGGCTGCCGTGGAAGAGGGCATCGTCGCCGGTGGTGGCGTGGCTCTGATCCAGGCCGCTGAGGTACTCGACTCCCTCGAGCTAGAGGGCGACGAGGCTACCGGTGCCAACATCGTTAAGGTTGCCGTTGAGGCTCCCCTCAAGCAGATCGCCGTTAACGCTGGTCTAGAGGGCGGCGTCGTGGTTGAGCGCGTACGCAACCTATCCACCGGTGAAGGCCTAAACGCCGCTACCGGCGAGTACGTCAACCTGCTGGCTGCCGGCATCGCCGACCCGGTTAAGGTGACCCGCTCTGCTCTGCAGAACGCTGCTTCCATCGCTGGTCTGTTCCTGACCACCGAGGCTGTTGTGGCCGACAAGCCCGAGCCCCCGGCTCCGGCTGCTCCCGGCGCCGACGACATGGGCGGCATGTACTGAGCCGCTAAGCATCAGCTATAGCAACCTGGGCCTCGTGCAATGCACGAGGCCCAGGCCTTTTTATAGCTATGGTTTGGGGGTCTTTAACCGGTTTGGTTTGCGCTTATAAAACCAAGTTCTAACAAAGTGTTAGGTAACCGTCATGTTTGGACGGCCTGCCGTTGGCTGACACTGGCTAGCATAGGGGTGTGTTGAAGTTGAAGTGTAAGCGCAGGGTTGTAGTAGCCCTGCTATCGGTTACGTCGCTAGTTGGTACTAGTGCTGGAGCGGTTGCCTACGCTAACTCCTACGCCTCACGAGTGGTGCCCTCTACCACTGTCTCAGGCGTGGATATTAGTGGGCTTAATGCCAAAGCCCTAACAGCTAAGCTGGAACGCGCAGCGGCTGAAACTAAATTTGTTATCACCACCGACGGTAAAACCTCTACCTACACCGCCAGTCAGCTAGGTCTAAGCCTCAACACTAAAGAACTGGTAAAGCAGGCTATGGCTCCTAGCCACGATATGACCAAGCGTTACAGCGCACTATTTGATGAGCACTCACTACAGGCCAAATTCTCGCTGAAAACCTCGGCAGTAACCGAGGTAGCCGCCAAGCTAAATGCTCAGCTTAAAAACCCGGCTAAAGACGCCCAGGTGGTGCTAGCTGGTGACGGTGAAAGCCTAAGCGCCACCGCCGCCCAAACCGGCGAGCGCGTAGACTCTGCCGCCCTAGCCAAACTGGTGCACGAAAAAGTTGCGCTAGGTAAGACTGTCTCCATCACCGCCCCGGTAACCACCCATAAGCCCGACATTTCCACTGCCGAGGCCACCGCTGCTGCTGCCGGCGCCGCTAACCTACTTACCCCCACCGTCACTTTGACTGACGGCATTGACAGCTTTAGCGCCACCAACGCCGATAAAGCTTCCTGGCTCAGCTTCAAACGCACCAGCTCAGGTGTAAGCGTGGTCTACGACCAAGACAAGATCAAAGCCTGGGTAACCAAGGTAGCCAAAGGCACCGAAACTAAGGCAGCTGCCCCCAGCCTGCGCACTGTGGATGCTAAAGGCAACCAGGTGGCCGTAACAAGCGTAGGGGACGTGGCTTACACCGCCTCCAACATTGGCCAGGTAACCAGCGAAATGACCAGCGCGCTAAGCGCCGGTGAAGACTACTCTGGCTCCTTTGACTACGCCGAAGGCTACGTATGGCAAGACCGCCACCAGCCTGAAGGCAAGGAAGTAACCGCCTACCAGCCCGCCAGTAACGAAAAATGGGTTGATGTTGATCTGACCAACCACACCGTTACCGCCTATGTGGGCACCAAAATCGTGTGGGGGCCGGTAGGTATGGTTTCCGGCGCCCCCGACACTCCCACAATTGAAGGTACCTTCAAGGTCCACCTCAAATATGAGTACCAGACCATGGAAGGCGCCAACTCAGACGGCTCTAAGTATGAAACCCCGGATGTACCTGGGTTACCTACTTTGAGGGTGGTTACGCCCTGCACGGTGCCTACTGGCGTGACCGCTTTGGTTACGACGCCGGTTACAACGGCTCCCACGGCTGTGTAAACATGAAGGTGGAAGACGCCAAGTGGATCTACGACTGGGCCCCGGAGGGCACCACCGTAGTTTCACACTACTAACGCATCACGAACTGGGTGCGCACCTGCGCCTCAGTGCTGGAGTAGGTGGTAGCCGCGTTACCCAAAGCCAAGCTGATGTGTTCTAGGCAGGCGTTGACCTGGTTTTGGGCCTGAGCCCACTCGTGTTCGCAGGCCGCCGCCTGGGTGGCGGCCTGCCCCTTCCAGCTGGCTTGCAAGGCCTTAAGGGCACTGTCTAAGGCTTGGGCATCGGCACGGATAGAGCCGCATAGGCGGCTGGCGCGAGCCGAGTTTGACTCCAACTCGTCAGTGTTGGCGCTAATGATCATGATGGGCTCCTAACTATGTTGAGGTAGCAGCGCTATGCTGCTACCTCAAAGTTAGGTTTAGGCGCCACTAGTTTGCTTGCAGGCTGTGGCTAAGTGCCTGGGACACAAAAACTTATCCACCTGTGCACAAAACCGGTGGCACGGCGCTCAGCTGGCTCAGTTAGCTAAAGCGCAAGCGGCGCTCAGCGATCTCGCTGAGCGAGCAAAACCGGCCCGTTAAAACTCTCCGTCCGGGCTAATGTCGGTTACCACCGGAATCTCGCCAGTGCGCTGGGCCCGGGCTTGAGCCGCCAACTTAGCGCGTCGCTCAACTACTTCCTGCATGGTTTGGCGAGCTACCTCAGCAGCCTCCTGGCGGGTAACTGCCTGAGCCGGCTTCTTCTTAGACTTAAGCAGGTGGTCAATATCGGCAATGCAAGACTCCATAGTGGTGGCCTCACTATGATGCTTATTTGCCTCTACCGTAACCGGCTTAATCTCCACAGCCGGCGCCGCCTTAGGCTTAGCTGAAGCCTGCGGTACATAGGGCTCAGCTTCCATCGCCGCCTCAGCACTCAGCCCTGAGGACGCACCGGCGCCAGTTTTAACCGGGGCAGTGGGGGCCGACGTCGCCCCTAAAGACCCAGCCGACGGCGCCGTCGAGCGCGCCACACTAGCTGCACTAGCCGCACTTAAATCCACAGATTCAGGGGAGGGGGCACTAGCGGGGGTAACAAAACGGTCCAAATCGACGACAGCGTCGTTGTCCGCCTCCAAAATAGAAAGCTTTCTGCTTAGTCGACGCAGCTCAGCCTCAAGATTTTCGCGGGCCGGGCGTTCCCAATGCTGACCCAGGGGAGAGGCAAACAGACGATCACGCGCTAGCAGCTTACGCACAATCGTGGTGCGGGTACGCAAATAAGACAGCAGTGGCAAATGCGCGTATTCAGAATAGATAAGGTGCGAGTATTCGCGATAACGCTGGGGTTCAATAGCCAAACAACCCAAGTCCGCATCAGACAAAGCCGCCGCATCGATATCGGAAGTAGGCAGGTCATGGCGACGCAGATTCATAATCAGCTCAGAGACGCGGTTAGCGTTCTTCTCTGACACGCCCGCCTCAGTCAGCTCCTCATAAGCCAAAGCAGCAGATGCGGCCTCATCCTCACCACCGTTACGGTGCATGGCCTGGTCGGCAGAAACACTAAAAATAGCGCCGTGATACCAGGCGGCCAAACGAACCAGATCCGGGTTACGGGTCTCCTCGCTTAGCTCATCTACACGTGTAAGCAGATCAATTAGGTGGCGTAAGTTGTGGAACGCGCGGTCCGGAGTGGACCACAGCGTGATCAGGTTGGTGCCCATGTCACGAAGCTGCTCACGCGAGGCAGTAGCCCCGGCATGGCTCATAGCTTGCACATAGGCAGGAAGTAGCCACTGCGGTACGTCTGTGACGCCCATAGGACAAGCCTCCCAGCTCGGTAAGGTAATGCCAGCCAACAAGCAGGCATATTAAAAACAATCAGCTAGGCTACCGTTCCTGGCTGCAAATTTCTATGAAATAAATCTAAGAACATACTGTAAGCATTACTCTACTACGGCATATTCGTTAGGCAAAATAATACGCACAGTAGCACCCCCACCGGGAGTGTTTAGCATGGAGACTTTACCACGGTGCATCTTAATGATGGTGGCTACAATCGCCAGACCCAGGCCAGAACCGCCAGTATTGCGGTTACGCGAAGACTCGGTGCGGTAGAAACGGTCAAACACCTTCTTGGCGTCAGCCGGGTCAATACCCGGGCCGTGGTCGCGCACCTCAATAATGGTGTGGGTGCCGTTAGTGCCCACCGCAATCTCTACCGGGGAGCCATCAGGCGAGTAAGCCAAACATTAGAAAGCAGGTTAGTCAGCACCTGGCTTAGACGCTCACGGTCGCCGTCGATAAAGAGCTCTTCTTCCAGCTCCTCGCCCTCCAGCGTGAGCACCTGGGTGTCGCGGTCAGGGGCCAGCACAATCAAGTCAGAGATAGCCTCACGGGCCAGCTGCGAAACATTGAAGTGGGTTACCTCTAGGGGTCGACCCTCATCCATACGCGCCAGCTGCAGCAGGTCCTCAACCAGGCGCGCCATGCGCTTAGCCTCAGACTCAATACGGCCCATAACCTCATCGGTTTGCTCCGGGGGCACCCCACCCATTTGGTACAGCTCACCCCAGCCGCGCACAGTAGCCAGAGGGGTACGTAGCTCATGGGAGGCATCAGAGATGAAACGCTGCATCCGCTCTTGGGAGTGGGTGCGCGCCTCAAAAGCATGCTCGTTTTGGGTGAGCATGGAGTTAAGCGAACGCTGCAGGGAGCCAATCTCCGTGTTACTTGACTGAGTGACATTAATGCGGGCAGAGAGCTCACCCTTGGCAATTTTGCCTGCCACCGACTCGATTTCACGCAGCGGCCCCAGCGCGTGGCCCACAAACAAGGTGGCTACCGTGGCCGTCAGGCACAGCATGGCCACGCCGGTTAGGCCCAGCAGGAGGCGGGTGTGGTCGACGGCGTCTGCGGTGTCTTTAAGGGGTAGCGCAATTAGCACCCCACCGATGTATTCCTTACCGTCAGCGGAAGAAATTGGCAGGATGATGGCACGCCATTTGGCGCCGTCGATATTTGATTCAATGGTGAAGGGATTGGGTTTATATGAGGCTACAGCTTTGCGGGAAAAATCTATGCCTTTAATGTTTGGGATGCCGTAATGCTCGGCGGTAGAGCTAGAAACCAGCTGACCAGAAGTGCCGTCAAACCATTTGCCGTAAATGTAGTAAGTGGAGGGAATGGGGTTGGCTTGACTATTTTTAATTAGAGTCAGGGCTTGGTTACCAACTGTGCGGGTGGCGCCGGTATCTACCAGTTGCGAATCTACTTGTTCTTGCAGGGTGTTTTCCAGTAGCAGCGTGGTGGATATCGAAGTCACCGCCACCGATAACATCAGCAGCAAGGTGGTTATTATTGCCAGCTGATTAGTTAATGGTAGTTTGCTCCAAATCTTTGGAACAAACTGCGTTTAGGTGGTGGTTGGGTGGGCTCGGCCGCGTTTAGTTTGACTGGTGGGACCGAGGGAAGCGGTTGCCCCTCACGCATTAGGAGTCCTTGGGTTCGCGCATCATATAGCCCACTCCACGTCGGGTCTGAATCAACGGAGTTACCTTGCCGCCGTCAGGGCCCTTGAGCTGGTCGATCTTACGGCGTAGATAGGAAATGTATGACTCTACGATAGCGGCGTCGCCATTCCAGTCATATTCCCATACGTGGTCAAGAATCTGACTCTTAGACACTACGCGGCCAGAGTTAACCATTAGGTAGCGCAGTAGCTTGAACTCGGTGGGGGATAGCTCGATCTCTTGGCCGGCGCGGCGCACCTCATAGGCATCCTCGTCTAGGATTAGGTCCGCCAGCTGCAAAATATGGGAGCGCTCAGGCTCCACGTTTTGGGTACGACGCAAAATAGCGCGAATACGTGCCACTACTTCTTCAAGACCAAAAGGTTTAGTTACGTAGTCGTCTCCGCCTACGGTTAATCCCTGGATCTTTGCTTCCATATCGTCGCGAGCAGTTAAGAACAAAATAGGTACTTTGATATTTCGTTCGCGCATTCGCCTGGCAACAGTGAATCCGTCCATATCGGGCATCATCACGTCAAGAATTATTAAATCAGGCCTTTGAGTCTCGACGGCGTGCATAGCGCCATTACCATCTTGGGCAGTTGACACGTCAAAACCCGCAAAGCGTAGCGAAGAAGCTAGCAAATCGCGGATATTGGGTTCATCGTCAACTACTAGCAGCTGAGCTTCGGGAGCGGTCTGATTCGGGGACATGCTTAAAGTATGAGGCATTGGCCTGAAGATTTCCTTAAAGCCCGTCCACTAAACGGAGAGTAAGGTTAGCCACTTAGCGGATTAGATGAATTGCTGCGGATCGAATTCTTCTAGCGGGATGATGCGCACGCGCGGCAATGGGCTGGTAAATGCACGCACATCAAGTTCCAGATCGAATAGTTCCAATCCTTCGAGTTCCAGAGCAGCCAACTGTGTGTTCAGGAACTCTCTGAAGCAGAATACACCTACCTGTACCCCTGCCTGCAGCAGGCGCTCAATCTGTGGGATGTAATCGCCGTCGTGGCTAGCAAGCAGCACACGGGCGGGGGCACCACGCTCTGCGATAGCGTCCAGGGTGCGCTGGATGCCAATGTCTACGACTTTTTCTTCAGCCGATGCAGAAAGCGGAACCGGACGATAGTCCATTGCCAGTAAGGCTTGTACAAAGCCCATTGGCATATGTCCGGAAGAAGCATTTAAGAAAAAAAGTCCGCGAGTTAGTGTGTCTTGATCCCAAATAGAGTTGCAGTAGTGCAATACGCGATCCCAGCGTGGCCGCTCATCTGGGTCTGGGCGGCGTCCTAAAACACTTGTGCCTAGTGTTGCATCGATGTTTTCGCCGTCGACTAGAAGATAAGTTGGAGTGCCCATATCCTCATACTAATTCAAAAGTCTTGAATTTGTTTCTTAAAATGAAAAAATACGCGCCCGATTTTGGTCAATGACTTGAATCGGGCGCGTACTAGCGCGTTGTTTTAGCTAAGGCCGCGCCTAGTAGGGCAACAATTTAGCGGCAAACTGCGGTTTTTACGGCTAGAGGCACTTTAGTGCCAAGGCGATAGCTAAGAACAGTCACCTTGGCACTAAAGCGTCTCAGTAGGAGGAGGTGTCGCCAGTGGGCTGGCTTTCAGCCTTCAGAGCAGCAAAGGCGGCGTCAATGTCGACGTCGGAAGCGCCGGCGGTGATCTGCGGGGCGCCAGAGGGGCGGTTACCAGACTTCAGGGCGGCCAGACGTGCCTCAGCCTCCATCTGGGCGGAGGAGGACTCTAGGGCGGCAAACTGGGACTCCAGGGAGGTGCCTGCCAGCTCAGCCTGGCCGGCAGCCTGGGCCTCGACGCGACGCACGCGGTCTTCGAAACGACCCAGCGAAGAGGTGGGGTCGGTGGTGTTGATCTGGTTGAGGGCGCTTTGCACCTTGACCTGAGCCTGGGCGGTACGCTGACGTGCCACCAGCTCATCGCGCTTGGACTTGAGGTCACCAAGCTTGGCTTCCATCTGGGTCAGGCCAGTCTTTAGCTGCTCAACCACCTGACGCTGGGAGTCAATGGAAGGCTGGGCGGAGCTAACCTGCTGCTCGGCGGTGATCTGCTTGGTTAGCGCAATCTTGGCCAGGCTGTCGAACTTGTCAGCTGCAGCGGCGTCACCAGCGTTGCGTAGCTCATCAGCCTTACGGGAGGCGGCTAGGGCCTTGTTACCCCAGTCATTAGCCTCAGCGGTGTACTTGGCCTGGTCCTTTTCGGCCATGCGCAGGTTACCGATGGACTGGGCCACAGCCTGGCGGGCCTCCACAATAGAGTTGGAGTAGTCGCGTACCAGCTGGTCCAGCATCTTTTGCGGGTCTTCAGCGCGGTCAATAAGCGCGTTAATGTTGGCGCGGGTCAGCTGGGAAATTCGCCCCAGAATCGTTTGCTTCTCAGCCATGAGTTATACCTTTCGTTTTATTGTCTGCCAGGTTGGCGGGGCAGCACGGATATGACGATTAATTTTTAAAAAAAATCGCCGAAGTCTATGTCGGAATCGCCGAAATCCGGGCCGCCACCCCAGTCATGGTTACCAATACTACGGGTAACATTTCCGATTACGTCACCCAGCAAGATACCACCTAGCATCATGGTGCCCATATCGATTCCGCTGGAGCCAATAGCGCGTGGCTGATTGGCGTTAAAACGGTTAATGTCCCGCTGGGCCTGGCCCTGGGCGCGGCCAATAAGCTGCTCGGCATGACCAATAGCCTGCCCAGCCCGCACCGGATCGTTCTTAATAGTCTGCTTAGCCTCAGACGCCAAGCGTGAAGCTTCAGCCAGGTCAGTGCGGGCGGCGATCCCTACCGCGCCACGGGCCGTAGAAATCATGTTGGTAACCGCATCAATAGAGGCGTTAAGACGCCCCAGGCGCTGGTCAAGGCCGGCGCGGGCACGATTATGCACCTCTTCCTGGCTGCGGGCCTGCTCTAGGGCATTATCCAAAGCAGCCTCAGCGGCGGTGAGCTCATTAAGTGGAGCCACTGGGTCTAGCTGGCTTTGGCTCAGCACCCGCTGGCCGGCCGCAATGGCGCGCTGGGCGCGAGCCACTAGCGGGTCAAGCACGGCTGCGGGCACGGGCCCATTAGGCTGGCCTAGGCGCCTAGCATCCTCAATGTCAGAGCTAATAGAGGTGATAGCCGCAGTTAGGTTAGCGGCAGCATTTTCGAGCAGGGAGCGTGTCGCCATCACCTGGTTAGCTAGTTCGCCCGCCTGAGTGACGGTAGAACTAGCCAAACGAATCTGCTCTAGTGCCAACACACTATTGCCAGCCTCATGGGTTTCTTTGGCCTGGGCTGCAGTCACCTGCGCCGCCTTCAGTAGTTTGGCGGCCCGCTCAGGGGCGTCAGCCACTGAAGCAAGCGATTCAGCCGGGTAAGTGGCAGATAGCGCAACCAGCAGCGAGCGGGCGTTTTCAATACTGACGCGCACCTCGCTTACCTGAATATTTAGCTGCGAGAGGGTCTCAGGAATATTGGCTAACACATCGCGCTTAGAAGCGAACTGCTGCTCCTGGGACTTAATTGCGTTAGTGGCCCGCTGACAGCGATCAAGCAGCTCATTAAGCATGTGGTGACGCTGCACCGGGGTCTCAGGGCGATCGTCGTCGAGTAGACGGCGCAACTCAAAAGCCCGGCTTAACTCCGCCTTGGCGCTATCAATAGCCTTAGCAAAAGCTTGCGTTTCGGAACTAGAAAACTGTGCCTGCGCAAAAGCCAGCTCCTGATCGGCGGTGTGCACCAAATCGTCGGCGGCCATTAGTGCAGAGTTAGCCTGTGCATCGAGCTGGTTTAGATCCACCCCGGGCATTAAACCCGCAGTGGGAGCGGCCTCGATGCGTTTACGCATATTCGAATTGGAAGTGCTTAGCGCCACGATGGCGGCTAGCACAGCTCCAATTATGAAGATAAATAAAGCGGTTCCCATAGTCTTTCCTGCCTGTTCGGCGTCCCTCAGTAGTCTATGTCAGGAGCGAATGAGACGCGCCATGCATGAGAAAGTATTTCCCTTAGAGCCGCCAACATGTTTCTATAGGCACTATGTCCCAGGATTCCTCAATCACTGACGCGATTAATAAAACTCCGGTCCTCACTGTTTTCCAGCCCGCATCTACGGTTGGCATTGCCCGGTTTGGACAGTGGCTAGCTTCTGAGGGAGCGATCCTCAACACTATTGACTTAGCTGCTCAGCCGGTCCCAGCTTACAGTGAGCTAAACAGCGACGGCATCATCATTTTGGGTGGTCCCATGGGTGCTAACGACGGCGCCGACTACCCCTGGATGGAGCCGCTCAGTCAGCTGGTGCGTGAGGCCCACGCCCACGCCATGCCGGTGTTTGGTATCTGCCTGGGCTCTCAGCTCTCCGCCCGCGCCCTGGGTGGGCAGGTAGCTAGCCCCGCCCCCGGACAAGGCGAGCGTGGCCTAGCTAGTGTCTTCCTCACCGAAGCAGGCCAGGAAGATGAGGCCATCGCAGAAATGTTCGCCCAAGGTGACGCCGCTAGCGCCCGCGTGGATGTAGCCACCAATGAAGGCACCCAACTGCCCGTGCCCGTAAACCACAACGACGCCGTCGTCACCCTACCCCCGCAAGCCAAACTGCTGGCCAGCTCTAAAGACTGCCCCATTGAGGCCTGGCGCATGGGCAGCGTGCTGGGCTTGCAGTGGCACCCTGAAGTTGTGCCTGAGCGCCTATACCTGTGGGCCAAAGAAGACGGGGTTAAAGCCGGGCTGGATCAGGCCACTATCAAGCGCCAAGCCGACGACGTACTGGCCCAGGGGCGCCGCATTGACGCCATCACCTGCGCCATGGGTCGCGCAGCTGCACGTATGTTACTGCGCAAGGCCCGCGCCTATCGGGTACTGCAAAGCGTCGTAGACTAAACCATGTGACCGATCAACGTTTAGGGGCGGCACCCACCGCCACTCAGGCTGCGGCCGCCGCCAAAGACAAAGTGCTGTGTAGCGAGCAAGTTATTGAGGTAGCTCGCATGGCGCTAGCTGACATTACCGACCCGGCTAGCGTCGGTGACTATAGCGGGGCTATCCCCACCGGCAAGCGTATGGTCACCCACCTGTTCGACTGCACCCTGCCCGGCTATCGCGGCTGGCGCTGGCAGGTGACCGTGGCGCGCCCTTCGCGTGCCCGCCAGGCCACCATCTGCGAGCTAGACCTGGCCCCCGGCGAGGATGCGCTGCTAGCTCCCGCCTGGGTGCCTTGGGAGCAGCGCTTGCAGCCCTCAGATGTGAACCGTGGTGACCGGTTACCCTTTCGAGAATTAGATGAGCGCCTCCAGCCTGGCTGGCAGGCCACCGACGACGCCGTAGCTGACGCCGTGGCTGTTGATGAGCTCTACTTGGGTCGCGCCCGGGTGCTTTCACCCCAGGGCCTGGCCGCCGCCGCCCAACGCTGGTACGAGGGCGATCACGGCCCCGCTGCCGACGGTGTGCGTCGCGCTCACGCCAGTTGCTCTAGCTGCGGTTTCCTGATGCGCATTGATGGACCCATGCGCCGCCTGTTTGGGGTGTGCGCTAACGTCTGGTCTCCCGACGACGGCCAGGTGGTTTCCATGGATCACGGCTGTGGGGCTCACTCAGAGACTGACGTGCCCGAGCGAGAAACAGCTTGGCCCGCCAACGCACCTATCGTGGACGAAGGTGCGGTAGAGGTGGAGTCGGCCAACTAAAAGCGGGCCCAAAAACGCCGGCGCTGGCCCAAAGATGCGGCATACACTGGCGCGCGGCGGGGACCGTGAGAGGTCAGGGCCGCGAGGGAACCGCTAGGGGTTAGAGCCGCGAGGGGGCCGCGAGGTTTGCGCGGCTTAAATATCGCGGTAACGCAGGCTAAGGGCCTCGCCGGCAGCGACGTCGTCGACAGGGGTGCTGTTATCTTCACTTAAGGGGCCGCGACCTAGGGCTTTGCGATACTCGTGCACGCCGCCCCAAGCCATACCGATCACCCCAATAACAATTCCACACAGGCAAATTCCCAAAGCGGTCGAGCGCGAAGCCGTAGCGCCCAGCAAAATGGACAGCCCCACCGCTGCCAGGGCCCAAATGCTGGTGCCCACAGCCATTAGGTGCAGCGCGTCCACATTTTCGGGGCCAACAGTGGGCAGGGACTTATAGTGCGCCAGATTGTGCTCAGTGTTTATCTGCCGGCGCCGGGATAGGCGCCTTGGGCTTAGGGGTTCGCTTAATGGATAGCGCTTTAAAGCGCTTAATGGCCGACGCCGGGGCGTCAGTCGGGGCTGCAGCTGCGGCTGCCGGGGCTGCCGGAAGCGGGGCCTGGGACTGCGCCGGGGCTGCGGCTGCCGGGGCTGCCGGCGTTACGGCCGGGGTTGGAGCCTGAATTTGGGTCTGCGCCGGGGCCGGGATATTGGCCGCCGTCGGGCTTAGCGGGCGAGAATGCGCAGGTCGAGAAGGCGCTGGCTGAGGTAGAGCCGGCTGAGGGCGCGCTGAGTGAAGGGCTGGCTGTGGAGCTGGCGGTTGAGGCGCCCCCTGTTGAGGTGCCTTCTGCTGAGGAGCCCTTTGCTGGGGGGCTGGCGGGGCCATTAAAGGTGGTTGGGCGGCATTAGCTACATTGCCGACGACGCGATTTGCTAACTGGTTGGCGTCGGCTGTGCGCTCGCGGCGTTTGCCACCAAAGAGCTTGCTACGCAGGCGGCCAGCCTTGGGGGCAGACTGAGCCCGGGCGGCAGACTGGGGGGCTGGCGGCGCAAACTGCGCGGGGTGACCGGGTGCTGGAGTTGCGGGGTAGCCGGGCATTGGGGCGGCAGGAGCTGCGGGGTTGTAACCGGGCGCCGTCGGGCCAGGGGCTTGCTGGGGCACAACGTTCTGAGCGGGGCCAGGGGCGTGCTGATAGCGCGGATCCTGATAGCGCGGGTATTGGCCAGCACGTGCGCCAGTGGCTTGGGCTGCGGCTGCGTGGGCGGCAGTGGCGTGCTGGGCCGCAGCATGCTGGGTGGCTGCGTGGGCGGCAGCAGCATTGGCAGCTGCGCGCTGGGCCTGTGCTAGTTGAGCCTGCTGGGCCTGCGCACGCATGGCGGCTTCACGCATGGCGGCTTCACGGGCAGCCATAGCGGCCATCTGCTGCGCACGCTCACGCTGCGCGTGCTCAGCAGCAAGCTGCTCGTAGATCCCCATAGCTTCTCCTTAAGCCGGTCACCAGGTAGTTCGGGGCGCTTAGGCGCTAACTGCATACTACTAAGCGGTTAGGTGGCAAAACTTGCTGTGATTTAGTTCTCTGATGGCGATATTGCCCTTTTCTGGACGTAAAAGTCAAAATGGGCTAGGTGAGTACTGCGAGCGCTACTAACGCGCAACTAAGTCCGCTAGATCGGTTCTTCAAGATCTCCCAAAGGGGGTCCACCGTCGCCCGCGAAGTACGTGGTGGCCTGGTTACCTTCTTCTCCATGAGCTACATTTTGGTGCTCAACCCGCTTATCCTTAGCACTCCCCACGACGGAATCGCTCCGCTGGGCACCTCCGCCCAGATCGCTTCCGGTACCGCATTTATTGCCGGTGTTATGACCATCCTGATGGGTGTAGTAGCCAACTACCCGCTAGCTTTGGCTGCTGGTCTAGGCATCAACGCCATGGTGGCCTACACCCTGGTTGGTATGCACGGCATGACCTATGCCGACGCTATGGGTCTAATCGTGATTGAGGGTCTAGTCATCCTCCTACTAGTGCTAACCGGTTTCCGTGAAGCTGTGTTCCGCGCAGTTCCCGCCCAGCTCAAGACTGCTATCAGTGTTGGTCTGGGTCTTTTCATTGCGCTTATTGGTCTGATTGACGCCAAGGTGGTACGTCAAGGTGGCACCCCGCTAGAGCTTGGCCTGGGTGGCTCGCTACAGGGCTGGCCCACGCTGGTGTTCATGTTCGGCCTATTCCTAACCCTGATTTTGATGGTGCGTAAGGTTCGTGGCGCCATCCTGATCGGTATTCTTTCCTCCACCGTGCTAGCCGTCATCGTTGAAGCTGTCGCCAACCTGGGCGCTTTCAACGCTGAAAAGAACAAGACCGGCTGGTCCCTGACCGTGCCGCACCTAAACGGCTCACCTTTCGCCCTGCCTTCCTTCGAAACCCTAGGTAAGTTCTCCCTGCTGGGTTCTATCGATAAGGTAGGCATTGTTTCGGTAGTGCTGCTGGTGTTCACCCTGCTGCTGGCCGACTTCTTCGACACCATGGGCACCATGATCGCCGTCGGTGCTGAAGGTGACCTGCTGGACTCTGAGGGCAACCCGCCCAAGACCCGCGAAATCCTGGTAGTTGACTCTCTAGCCGCAGTTGCTGGTGGTATGGGTGGCGTTTCCTCCAACACCTCTTATATTGAGTCCGCCACCGGTGTTGGTGAAGGTGCCCGTACTGGTTTGGCCAGTGTGGTTACCGGCTGCCTGTTCTTCCTGTCGATGTTCATTGCCCCGCTGGTAGGTATGGTTCCCTACGAGGCGGCCACGCCTGCTCTGGTGATTGTTGGTTTCTTGATGATGACCCAGGTGGCTGAGATTGACTGGACTGACCTGGAAATTGCCATCCCGTCCTTCCTGACCATCGCCATGATGCCCTTCAGCTACTCCATTACTAACGGTATTGGTGCTGGTTTCTTGTCTTATGTGGTGCTGGCTGTGGCTCGCGGCAAGGTCAAGCAGATTCACCCGCTGATGTGGCTGACTGCCGTGCTGTTCCTGGTTTACTTCACTCTGGCCCCCATTAAGGCCATTTTGGGTGTCAGCTGATTCCTTATAAACCCATAAGGGGGTGCGGCTTTTAGCTGCGCCCCCTTTTTTTGCTGCCGTTTGAGCCTGGTTTTTAGGGCCGACGGCGCTCGGGGATTTGCCTGCTGCCTCCAGCTTCCAGGGGGTTGATGGTGCGCTGGGAGGGGCCGGCGTCGTCGTAACTTGGCTTGCGGCGGGGGCGGCGCGGCCGGGACGAGTGGTGACGCGGCCGGGATGAGTGGTGACGCGGCTGGGGCGGCGCGGCTGGGGCGAGTGGCGACGCGGCTGGGGCAGGGGCAGGCGTAAAATTTAGAACCTTAAGGAGGCTAGCTTTTACGTGAGAGAAACTTTCGCATCCCTGAAATATCCCGCTTACCGCATCTGGTTTTTTAGTGCCCTGATTGCCAATATCGGCACCTGGATGCAGCGCATCGCCCAAGACTGGCTGGTGCTGCGCACACTTACCAACGATTCCGCCTATGCAGTGGGTGTAGTTAGCGCCCTGCAATTTGGGCCCTCCCTGCTGTTCTCGCCCCACGCCGGGGTGGTGGCAGACCGGGTCAATCCACGTAAATTACTGGTATGCACCCAGGGTTTAATGGGTTTAATTAGTGCCCTGCTGGCAGCAGATGTGATCAGTGGTCAGGTGCAGCTGTGGCATGTGTATGTGGCGGCGGCACTGACTGGGGTGGTGGCCGCCTATGACGCCCCGGTGCGCCAAACTTTTGTGGCTTCTATGGTGCCGGTTGGCTCGCTATCTAATGCGGTGGGGCTAAACGCCACCAGCTTTAACGCGGCCCGCCTAATTGGCCCCGCTTTTGCTGGTTTGGTTATTAACTGGGTTGGTGAAGGCTGGGTGTTTGCCATCAACGCACTGACCTTCTTAATGCCGATGGCAGCGCTGATCTTGACCCCCAGGCGTCACTTTCGCGAGGTGGAGCGCTCTAAACCCAAACCTGGACAGCTCCGTGAAGGGGTGGCTTACCTGCGTTCACGCAGCGACATCTTGGTGATTATGGTGGTGATCGCCGTCGTTAGCGCCATGACCCTTAACTTCCCGGTCACCTTAGCGGCCATGGTACGTTCCACCTTCCATATGGAGGCTGACGCATACGGCAATGTTTCTAGTGCTTTTGCTATCGGCTCGCTTACTGGGGCGCTAGTTGCGGCCCGACGCCGTGACTCGCGGGTGCGGCTGGTGATTATTGGGGCCCTGGGACTGGGGGTAGCCACCTGCATTTTGGCTTTGATGCCTAATTACTACACCTTTATGGTGGCTTCTATCCCGGTAGGTTTCTTTGTGCTTAGCCTGCTTACCGCCGCCAACCAGACCGTGCAGCTAACCACCCCGGAGGCGGTGCGGGGACGAGTAATGAGCCTATATGTAATGGTGTTGCTAGGGGCGACGCCGATCGGCTCACCTGTGGTGGGGTGGCTATCGGACGCTTTTGGGCCGCGCGCCGCCCTGATAGCTGGTGGGATTAGTTCAATGTCGGTGGCCCTGCTGGTTAGCCTGTGGGCTTTTAAAGCCTGGAATATTCGCCTTAGGTATTTGCGTCACGCGCCTTTTGTGGAAACCGTGCGATTGCGTCAGGGTGAGGCTGACAATGAAACGGCCTTATTTCGCCACAAGATGACCAGTTAAAGCGTTGCTAGGCGGGTTAGGAGTGCCTCAGTAAACCTGGGAGTGATAGCCTGACCTCAGTTGGATGAGGTTTAGCAATAACGCTGCCTTAACTGCACCATCCCGAAGGGTCCCCGCGTTACACCATGAGCGACTTAATCGACACCACCGAAATGTACCTCAAGACGGTTTACGAGCTTGAAGAGGACGGCGTCACGCCGCTGCGCGCACGCATTGTGGAGCGTCTAGACCATTCTGGCCCCACGGTTAGCCAGACTGTGGCCCGTATGGAGCGCGACGGCCTAATCCATGTGGCCCCCGACCGTTCCCTTGAGCTAACTGACGCCGGCCGTCACTGCGCTACCGAGGTGGTACGCAAGCACCGCTTAGCTGAGCGACTGTTACTAGATGTGATCCGCCTGGACCGCAATCTGGTGCATCAGGAGGCTTGCCGCTGGGAGCACGTAATGAGCGACGACGTCGAGGCGCGCCTGCTGGCCGTACTAGATGACCCGGGCGTAGACCCCTTCGGTAACCCCATTCCTGAAGCGGGCGATCAGCGCCCCGTCCCGGCAGCCGACGAGATGAGCGTAGAAGAGGCGCGTCGTCGGGGAGTGCAGCGCGGCGTAATCAAGCGCCTAGGTGAGCCGGTACAGGCCCGTGAAGAGGTCTTTACTGAGATCAACAAGGCCGGTATTGCCCCCGGAGTGTCAGTAAATATCAGCACTGATGCCCACGGCGTCATTGTCACCACCGATGCGGGCGCCCGTATCTTCCTAACCGACGCCATTGCGCGTCACGCCTTTATTTTCCGAGGCTGATCAATATAGGGCAGGCTGGGCCGTTAGTGCGCAGCTCAGCCACCGTCAGGCGACGACGTAAGTAGGGCTACGTCGTCGCCTTTTTGTTCCAAAAGTTGAATAAATCATGGTCACTGGCGGCAAATCACAAGAGCAATTTCTAAGCTGACAGTGTGAAACAAAATGGCGGTATGGCGCGGAAAAAACGGGAACCAAGTTTACTCTTGTGGCCTGCGCTACATCAAGAAGTGTTACCTTACTGTGACAACTGGCTTGAAGTTAGGCTACAGTCTTACCTGTCGCAAACCATACCGGTTTACGATCGCTGAGGTCAGAGCCAAGTCCCGTTATGGCCGAAGTGGAACACAGATCCGGCTAACGGGACCGGAGTTACCTGGGCGCTAATGCGCATCTAGTGGAAATTTCCGCTAAGGTAACCCCGTAAGGCTCAAACAGGAGAAACCAATGTCTAAGACGTCCACTGCGCGCCACCGTAAGGCAGCCCGCCCGCTTAACTCGCTGGTCGGTGCCTCCCCCATGGTGCGTCGCTCCCTAGCCGTCGCTGCATCCTCGGGTCTCGCTCTTACTGTGGTTGCTTCCGGTGCGGCCGCATCCGGCACCAGCGCCCAGGCCGCAAACAGTGCGGGTACTCTTAAGAGCGCCTCTGTTACCACCGTGGCTCTTGATGCACGCGAAGCCGTAACTACTAACGCCGCTCTCGATGTCTCTGGTGACGTTCAATGGAGCGCTGACTCTTCGGCCCAGGCCGGTGTAAGTGTTGAGAATAAGGCGGAGCCGGCCCCCGCCGCCACTGCCACCCCTGCAGCTGACACCACCAAGGACAAGGCTGAGGCTGAAGAGACCCCCGCTGCCACTCAGAATGAATCTGAGAGCGAGTCCTCTAGCTCTACTACCACCCAGGCTGAAACCCCGGCTCCGGCCGCCAGCGCCAGCGCTTCCTCTGTGGCCGCCCTGGCCATGCAGTACGTAGGTGTTCCCTACGTGTGGGGTGGCTCTAGCCCCTCCGGCTTCGACTGCTCCGGTCTGGTTTCCTACGTTTACGCCCAGTTCGGTGTAAGCCTGCCCCACCAGAGTGAAGGTATCCGCGCTGCTGGTACCGTCGTCAGCGCCTCCGAGGCTCGCCCCGGTGACGTTGTGTGGTGGCCCGGTCACGTAGGTATCTACATGGGTAACGGCATGATGGTCGATGCCGCCAACGAATCCATCGGTGTGCAGTACGCTTCTGTCTACGCCGGTGCCACTTACCTGCGAATTTCCTGAATTTAGCTATGGTAGGGAGGGTCCGCATATGCGGGCCCTCTTTTTGTTTGTCTGCGCCGGTGTGGGGCTTGTTTGTTTGTGCCGGTTGTGGGGTCGCCTATAGGGTCGCCTAAAGGCTCGACGGCGCCGCTGTGGTTTATCGGGGCGACGGCGCCGCTGCGGTTAGCTCTAGTGGTTAGGCGGGGCTGGTGATACCGCTGGGCTAATAGCGCCGGTAAGTAGCGCTGTGGAGCTGGTCACGGCGCTGGAAGGTGAGTGGCGACGTCGGCAATAGGACTAAAGGCATAGGGGGCGTGATCAAAGATAGGTGCCTATAAAAATGTGTTTGTCAACACATTAACGCTGACCGGCTATGTTATGAGCAACTAACTTAGTTGACTATTGATTGGTGCGCAAAGTCGCGCAAATACTGCCAATAGTGCAAGTGGTACAAAGCTTGCTACATGCCACTAAGTCTGCTACAAATGCTCTTGATCTGCATAGACACTTGAAAATGCGCAAACTCTATGGGTGCAAATAGCAAATAAGTGCGGTAAAGTGTCGTATACCTCACTTAGGAGGCGTGTCGGTCCTCATGCCTTCAAGTGAACCGTAGTTAGGAAGGTGTCGACCAATGACCACAGACAATGTTGTCCTCGTGGGCGTAGACGGCTCGCTTGAGTCGCTGGAAGCCCTGCGGTGGGCAGTACAACACGCGGCGCATTCCGGTGCTCGTGTGCACTTAGTTTGTGCGTATTCTTTGCCTTCGTTCACGGCAGGTTCGCTAGATGGTGGATATGCCGGCATTGACGACAGTGCAATTCGGGCTGGTGCCCAAAAAGTTATTGAAGAGGCCGAAGCCATTGTGCGTGAGGCCAATGTGCCGGTAACCAGCGCGCTGGAGACTGGCGATCCCACTGGGGTGCTAGTGGAACTATCGCGCGAGGCTAGCCTTGCGGTAGTAGGTACTCGTGGTGGCGGCGGCTTCGCTGACCGCCTACTAGGTGCCGTCTCCTCAGCACTTCCTGCTCACGCCCACTGCCCGGTGGCGGTTGTGCCTCAACACAAAGAGGGATCGGCCTTCACGCCGGTAAGACGCATCGTGGTGGGTGTTGACGGTTCTGACTCGTCCCGCAAGGCGCTGACTGCTGCAGTGGTAGCCGCACACTTGTGGAATGCAGAGCTCACCGCCATCGCTGCCGTACCCATCGCGGCTGGCTCAGGCGCACTGGCCTGGCTACCGGCCGCTGTAGACCATGAAGAAGTTGTTAACGATCTACGCGCAGGCTTAGATCGCACGATCGCTGCAGTTACCAAGGATTACCCGGATGTGTGCGTGCGCCGGCACGTGCTAGACGGGGAACGCAGCAGAACTCATGGCTGAGTTCTCTACTGTGGTAGACCTGGTAGTGGTTGGCTCTCGCGGTCGCGGCGGCTTCTCTGGAATCCTGCTCGGCTCCACCTCTCAAGCCGTCCTCAGCCACGCAAGCTGCCCAGTGCTGGTAGTACCTCAGCGTGTGCGTGAGGAGCCGGCTCGGCGAGGGAACACTCCCTGGCCGCGTGCATAGCATATATAGCCGGTAGCGGTCGTCATCACCTTAACTCGGCGTCACCCGCCGCAAGGCGGGTGACGCCACTATGTCTGCAGCTGCTAAACTAGCTTGTGTAATGCCCTCGTAGCTCAGGGGATAGAGCACCGCTCTCCTAAAGCGGGTGTCGGACGTTCGAATCGTCTCGGGGGCACAAATTGAATGGAAACTGGATATATCCTGACATTTACCAATTAAAGTCATGGGTTTTTGGTGTACTTGCACGCTTTGGGTCAACTCTTACGCACAGCTCACGTAGGGTTAACACATGAAACACCAAGACACCGCTCATCGTCGCCTTGCCCTGGTTGCCACACCATTAGCTTTGCTATTTGCGCTTGGGGCTTGCGGCTCAGACACCAAGCCTGCTGCGGAAAGTTCCGCCAAACCCACCACGGTAGCCACCGCCAGCGCAAAATCTGCTGCTAGCGCCAGCGCAACGGCTGCTGTGCCCGGCCTCAAGGCCGGTGAAATCCCGGCCGTACCGGTTTTCTCTATTCCCTCCATTGGCGTGTTCGCACAAAACTCGGACAAAGCCATAATTGAAAGCACCAAAGAACTAAGCACTGTTCCTGGCATTACCGTCAGCCCAGCCAAGTGTGACGGCAATGGCGTGGTTTCCGGCAGCACCATCCTCAGTGGCTCTGGTGCGGGCGTAACCAGCAGCGACAGTGGTTCCGTAATTAACAGCGGTGCCGGCGCCGGTGTCATCACCGAAGGCCCAGTTAGCATCGTTTACGGCGGTGAGGGCTCAGGTACCTACACCAATTCTGAAACCGGTGAAAACATCACCGTTTCCTCCGACGGTTCGGGCACCTATAAGAGCAAGACCCTAAGCATCAACGTTTCCTCGGACGGCTCAGGTACCTACGACAACTCTGAAACCGGCGTTAAGATCAACATCTCCTCCACCGGTTCAGGCACCTACGAGGACTCCAAAAACAACATTAAGTACAACAATAACGGTAACGGCGGCGGAACCTACACCTCTTCCACGCTAAACATCATCAACAATGGTGATGGCACTGCCCTGGTAAATGGGCAAAGTGTCAAGGCCGAAAAGCTACCCCCGGTAGCTAAGGTAGGTAAATTCCCCAAGGTTGAAAGCCTCAAGCCCGTCAAGAGCTGCGGCACGGTAATCACCCTGCAAGACGGCGTGCTGTTTGACTTCGGTAAATACGATCTGCGCCCCGAAGCTAAAGCCACTTTGGCTAAGCTGGCCACTGTGCTTAACCAGGCTAAGGTGCCCGCTGCACAGATCAATGGGCACACCGACTCTATCGGTGACGACGCCTTCAACCAGGACCTGAGTGAAAAGCGCGCCTCCGCCGTCGCCACTCAGCTCAAAGCCGACGGCGTCACCGCTAACCTGCAAACCCACGGTTACGGCAAAACCCAGCCGGTAGCTGACAACACCAACGCTGACGGCTCCGACAACCCAGCCGGTCGTCAAGCCAACCGCCGCGTAGAGATCTACATTCCAGCATTCTAAAGTCCAGGCGGCAAGCACAACCAGGGAGGTACCTGCGGGTATCTCCCTGATGCTTTATGAGGGGGCTTGTTCATGGGGATTTGTGAGCGCCAATAACGAAAAAATTCGCGCCAGCGCCCCCAGTATGAAAAGATGGACATCAATAGATTTTGGAGGGTAGGCCATGAGTGCACAGCCGCAGGTCAACCAGGAGCGAGTGAGGACCTGGCTGGAAAATGCGGGCCTGGAATACACCGTAGACAGTGCGGGAATTATTTCAGTTAACTTTGCCGTGTGTACCGTAGTGATCGGGTTACAACACGATAATTTCATCTGGGTGCGTGCGGTTTGGAAAGCTAACTTAACCCGCACCGACGCCGCGCTGCTGCAAACTATGTAAACGAACTAAACGCCAAGCGTTTCATGCCGCAGCTAGGTATTTACGGGCGCAACACCGACACCCCAGTGCTGCGGGCGGCAGTAGCCGGAATCATCATGGAAGGCATGAGTGACGCGCAGCTGGATGAATTCATGGACCTGGCAATTGCCGCCACAGAAGGTGCTTTGCGCGAATTAAGTATGGAGCATCCAGACCTGATGGGGGAGAGTGAATAATGGCTTGGTGGCAACATCCTGAAGACCAAGACACCCCGCCGGTAACGGTGGAGCGCCTCACCGAATGGTATGAGCAGCAAGGTTACAAATACGGCGTAGACGGCGACGACGAACGCCAGTATGTGGTTAGTGGTTTCGGTGGCTTTGGCGTGATTATGGAGATCACCCGCGCTGGACTGCTGCGCGTGCACGGCATGTACGACGTCGACATGAGCTTTAGCGAAGAAAACCGCTCACGCCTAGACTCCGTGTGCTGCTACTACAACGAAAACGCCCTGTTTCCCACCCTCTACAGTGAGGCTGACGATACCGGGCTACAAATACGCTCAGACTTTGTAATTCCCGTGGGGCGTGGTGCCAACGGCAAACAGCTCAGCAGCTACATCTACACCATGCTCGACGCCACCCTAGACGCCCTGCGCACAGCCCGCCTCGACCTAGGGTTGGAACCCAACCAGGAAGCTGACTGATGTCCACATTCCAAGTAGACCTGCGCGGCATGGTAGATCTGCTTTCGCGCAACCTCTACTCCGGTCCGCGCGTGTATGTGCGCGAACTGCTACAAAACTGCGTGGATGCTATCTCTGCACGCCGCGAACTAGACCCGCAGGCTCCCGCCCGCATCTCTTTCACCATTGAAGGCAACACCCTTACCTGCGCCGACACCGGCATTGGCTTAACCGAGCAGGAGGCGGGCACGCTCCTGTCCACCATTGGCGCCTCCTCTAAACGCGACGAGCTGGGCCTGGCCCGCTCAGACTTTTTGGGTCAATTCGGTATCGGGCTGCTGTCCTGCTTTATGGTCAGCCCCGAAATTGATGTGCGCTCGCGCTCAGCCAAAGACCCTAACGCCCCCACCGTGCACTGGCAGGGACACACTGACGGCACCTACAGCGTAGACGTGCTCGACGCCGTCGACCCGGGGGTGCTGCGCCAAAGCGGCACCGTAATCACCCTGCACGCCCTGCCCGGTGAAGTGTGGATGGAGCCAGACACAGTGCGCTCGCTGATCGACGAGTTTGGCTCACTACTGCCGGTAGAGATTGAAGTGCGCTCCCAGGGGCGCACCACCCACCACGGCAACGCCAAAGCCCCCTGGGAACTGCCGCGTGAGCAGCAGGTGCGCTGGTGCCGTGAAAACCTAGGCTTTAACCCTTCCGAGATTCTCGAAATTGAGATTCCCGGCTCGGGGCTGCACGGACTGGTGGCTATTAACCCTGATGGGGTGAGCACCAACGACTCGCGCCACACCGTCTACGTCAAGCGGATGCTGGTTTCGCGCTCCGCTCAGGGGCTGGCCCCCAAGTGGGCTTACTTTGCACGGGTGGTGGCCGACGCCGATTACCTGCGGCTAACTGCCTCACGTGAGCAGCTAGCCGACGACGACCTACTGCACGACACCGCCAATGCGGTAGGTACCGGTATTCGCACCTGGCTAGAGCGCCTAGCTAAGCACGCCCCGGGGACGTTTAACGAGTTCGTGGCCAGTCACGCGGTAGGTCTGCGCTCAGTGGCCCTAACTGACGACTACATGCTGGACCTAGTGTCTAAGTACGTGCCCTACCAGACCACGCTGGGCCCGCGCACGCTGGTGGAGCTAGCCGAAATGGACAAGCCGGTGCGCTATACCCGCAGTGTGGATCAGTACCGGGCGCTGGCGGATGTGGCCGCTAGCCAGGAACTGGTGCTGGTAAACGCTGGCTACGCCTATGAGGATGAGGTGCTGGGCGCCTTTATGCGCAACCAGACAGTGTCTGGTAATAGTGTGAACATCTCCCTGGTAGACCCCGGTGACCTGCTAGATGCCTTCCAGAATGCCTCCCCGGCAGAAGAAGCTGAAGCTTTAGACCTGATGCTGGTAGCTGCCCGGGCTATCAACCCGGCAGACTGCGAAGTGGTACTGCGCCGCTTTGAGCCGGCCACCATGCCAGCCCTGTACCTGCCAGACCCGGATCTGGCTGAACGTCAGGTAGCCAAAACTGCACGCGAAAACGCTGACAGCATCTGGCAAGAACTACTGGGCGTAACTGACCCATTTGCTAATTCACGCCCCCCGCGACTAGTGCTTAACCGCGCCAACTCTTTGGTGGCGCGCCTAGTGGCGGTAGGCTCCAACGAGAAAATTGCTAGCCAAGTACTGCGTGGCCTATATGTGCAGTGCCTGCTAGCCGGGCGTCAGCCGCTGGGACCCAAAGAACGTGCTTGGGCGGCGCAAGCCCTGGGGGCTTTGCTAGATATGGCGTTGCAGGGTTAACGCCAACTAGCAGGCTGGGAAGGAACATCATGACTACTGCCGACGACGTTCGTCAGCAAATCGACTATGTCTACGCCCTGGCTTACGGCCGGGCCCGCATCACTGCGGCAGCTGAGGCTGCCAGTGCCTCACTGGGCATTGATGACACTGCCCTGCAGCTAGAAGCTCACCAGCTACTAGTTGAGGCCTATGTGCAAGGCAGTGAACGCTGGAAAGCCATGGCACCTTTCTCCTGGTGCTTGGCGCTGTACAAAAACCACCCCGAATATTTCGATGAGGAGCGCTTGGACACGCTGCGCTGGCAGTACAAGTGGATCATTGAAATGGTGTGTAAAAACCCCGATATTAAACGCTCTCAGATTGAGTCTCTATTTAAGCAATTTAGCGACTTCTACCATGAGCAGGGGCTTAGCTCCCACACGGTGTATGGCATCGGGGTGTGGATGTACCAGAGTCTAGGTGAACTAGACCTGGCCCATGAGCAGCTAACCTCCTGGCGCGCCACCCCCACCGACGAGTTTTCTGACTGCCCCGCCTGCGACCTGCAAATTCAGGTGGACTACGCTACCGCCGTCGAAGACTGGCAGCTGGCCCTTAGCGCCACCATCCCGATGCTAGGCGGCGCCCTCGGGTGCGCCGACCAGCCTCAAGCCACCCAGGCGCGCGCCCTGCTACCCATGCTGTACACCAACCGGCCCAAGGATGCCTGGGATGCGCACCTACGCTCCTACCGGGTATCGCGCCGCGACCCGGGTAACGCCGTCAAACTAGGTTTGCACCTGCAATACCTGGCCCTATCTGGGCACCTCGCTAGGGGCCTGCGGGCCCTGCGCGAAACCCTGCCCCTAATCAAGGCAGTAGACAGTGCCTACGCCCTGTGGGAGCTACTAGTTGGCGCAGCTTTGGTAGCCCGCGAATCAGTGGCGGCCGGGCAGGGTCAGGGGCTAGTTAGTATCGACGTCGACACCAAAAACATGTGGTGCCCGGGAATGGAAATTACCTCCCAAACCACCATGGCGCAGCTATACGAAGGCCTCACCCAGTGGGCCTACGACCTGGCCGCAAAATTCGACGCCCGCAACCAAAAACAGCTTCTTCACTGACACCACCCGCACTCGCCTAGAGCGCGAAACCTTCAAAAACCCTAGGCGATGCCGACGACAGCTTCGCCTCCCTAGGCGTAGACCTGCTAGAGATCGGCGAAGAACTGCCAGACGGCGTCGCCCTTGGTGAAAAAGGCGGACTGGAAACCATTGAGGCCCCCGCACGCCCCCAACCAAAAACTCAGCCCCCTCAAAGATGACGAACTAGCTCCCTACCCGGCGGTAGACCTGAGCCGACCCAAGCCGGTAACCGACGTCAACCAGGCCATGGAGCGCTACATCGCCCAGTTCTTTGATATCGGCACTGACCTGGAATTTGAATACCTGATGGATCAGCTAATCACCCCTGGTTACGCTGAAGCCATTGAAGCTATGGACATTGATCCAGTAGCTAAATACGTGTCTCTAGCCGGTATTCACACTGCTCTGCTAGACCCCCAAGGAGCCATTACCTGGCGGGCGCGAGCGCGTGAAGCGGTGCTAGAGCGGCTAAACACCCAGGAAGCCAGTCGCGGCCTGCTAGCCAAGCTCAAAAACAAGCGCGCCGGCCGAGTAGCTTTTGACGAAGCCTACCTGGTGGCCTTTGAAATCTCCGACATTGACTCTGAGCTGAGCCTAGAGCAGATGAGCGGGGATGAAGACTCCAATGTAGACAAGCGCACCAAACGCCAACAGAAGCTAGAAAGCCTCTACCTGCTTACTGCCGATATGGTTGAGCGAGGCTGTGAAGAGCGCGAGCGGCAAAAGGACTTTGACAGTTTCCTGTTTTCCATTGCTGGCAGTCTAATTGGCACATCCCTGCAGCTAGAAGACAAAGATCTAGCCGCGAAGTGCCTAGAGCTACGACGCACCATTGCCCAGCGCCCACTGAACCTGGCTACTGACCGGGGTAGCTCGGTTATGCAGATCAAAGACATTTTGGATATTGATCTGGCTGAATATCAGCGCGCCATCGGTAAGGTATATGATGCCTGCGCCCTAGCCGATGAGCTAATGCGCCGCTATGACCCCTGCCCACCGCGCATTGTGCTAAACGCTCGCCTGGTGATTGCCCGGGCTAGTGTGACCATGGGTGAATACCAAGAAGCTGTGCGCCAGTGCCGCGAAATGGTTAACGTGTGCCTAACCCTGGGGCAGATGGACCGGGCGTTAACCTCCCTGCTGTTCCTGGCTCAGGCGCTAGGTCAAGATGGGCGCTACCTAGAGAGCGCTGAAATCATTGAATCTGGCCTAAACCTGCTGGACTCGCGTGACCTGCCGGCTATCCGACACCACTTTGTGCGTACCCTAGCCCAGGTACAAATGGCCATGGGTGAGCTGGGGGAGGCCGCCGACAACTTCGAAAAAACCGCCGAATTTGAGGCTGCCCAAGGCAACACCAAAGCCTGGGAGAGCGCTTTGGAGTATGCGGCCAGCTGCTGCGAAGAAAACGACGAGTTTACGCGCGCCTTTGGGATTTTGATGCGCCTGGCTGATGGCTATGAGCTAAAAACCCCTGACGAGTGCATTGACTGTGAACGCACCTTACGCCGCGCCGCCGGTGACCTGGTACAAAGCCCCACCCTGCCCCAGCGCCGCGCCAACTTTGACCGGGCCGCTGAGCTGATGGAGCGGGCCCGCAAACTAGCCCAGGCCCAGCCGGCCAGCCCGCGTTATCTGCCCGAATACGAAATGGGCTCGTGGCATTACGACTTCGCGGTGATCTGCTGGAACTGCGAGGAAATTAGCCAGTGTCTAGAACACGCCCAGGCCTCCTATGAGAGCTTTATGAGCGACGAGGATCTCTACCAGGCCCCGCGCGCCATGGCCATGGTAGTGCGCTGTCACATAGCGCTAGGTCAGGTAGAGCAGGCCCGCGCCGCTATCGCCAAGATCCGCGCCATGCTGGACAGTCCCAAATATCGAGACCACCCGGCGCTAGAGTTCTGCGACGAACAAAGCGATCTGCTAGACGGCGAGTTTGGCTCAGAATAAAGCGGTTTTTGAAACCTGTTTGCGCCTCGCCGGTAACCCCGGCGGGGCGCATTTTTACCGGTAAATCACCGGGTTTAATCTGTGAATAGCGGCACTAAAAGCGATAGATGGGTTGTCAGCACGTTTTAGCACAGGCTAACGTTATTCACAGTTCAACAACTTAGTCAGCTTTTAATGACTAACCACTTAAAGGAGACGGTCTAGTGACCCAGGTTTGCGGGATGTGTATGTGCTGTTGCCGTTGATGGCCACAGTCAATTTTCCAACCCTAAAACCTTTAAGTGAGGTGCCAAGTGCACACAGAAGAAGCCGTCCGACCACAACGTCAATTTGGTGCCAGCTATGTCTGGGGCGGACTTAAACGCGACAAATGGGGCCTATTTGGCGGGCTGATCGTCGTCGTCGCCACGCTAGTAACCCTGACGGCCACCTGGATCACCAAAGCCCTAGGCATTTCCGCCACCGAATACCACCTGCAGCTGCTGGATGATTCTGGCGTGCCCAAGGGGTTCATGGGCGGTGTCAGCCTGGCCCACCCGCTAGGAGTTGAGCCCCAAACTGGGCGCGACCTGCTAGCCATTGTGGTGGAAGGGACGCGCACCTCCTACACCATTGGCCTGGGCGCCACCATTGTTTCCGTACTGATCGCCATTATCTTGGGAGTTAGCGCCGGTTACCTAGGCGGCTGGTGGGATGGGCTCATCTCACGCCTAACCGACGTCACCATGGGCTTTCCGCACCTGGTGTTCATGATTGCGGTTTCCGCCCTGATCCCCTCCAATGTGCCGCGCGTGCCCGTAATGATCGCCATCATCGGCATCTTGGGGTGGACCTCCACCGCCCGCGTACTGCGCTCACACGCCCTGAGCCTGCGCAACCGCACCTTCGTGCAAGCGGCTCGGGCCATGGGTGCCAGCAACTGGCGCATCCTTAGCCGCGAGATCATGCCCAATTTGGTCTCCACCCTGATTGTTTTCACCACCATTTCTATCCCCGGCAAGATTGGTGCGGAGGCCGCCCTGTCCTTCCTGGGGGTAGGGGTTAGTCCGCCGACGCCGTCATGGGGACGCACTATCGGCTCGGCAGTGGCCTGGGTAAACACTGACCCCTGGTATCTGCTATGGCCGGGCGCCGCCCTGTTCCTGGTAACGCTGGGTTTCAACATGTTTGGTGACGCGCTACGCGACGCACTGGACCCCAAGACGGGAGAGCAGTGATGGGACGGACTCGGTTCTTAATTTCCCGCACCTTCCAAGCCATCTTGGTGCTGGTAATCGTCACCCTAATTACTTTCGCGATCTTCTCGCTGTGGCCCTCAAACCCGGCTCTGCTGGTTTGTGGCAAGCCCTGTACTGCTGAGAACTAGCCCGCGCCCAGGCCTATATGGGCCTAGATGAGCCCTGGTATGTCCAGTTTTGGCAGTACCTGTCCGGGATTTTCACTGGCCGCACTTTCGGTAGCGGGGCAGACATGATTGTTTGCAACGCGCCCTGCTTGGGTTACTCCTTCCGCCTCAATGCTCAGGTGAGTGAGCTGATCACCAGCCGCCTGCCGGTGACAGTGTCTATTGCTGTAGGTGCCGCCGTGCTTTGGTTGGTAGTTGGGGTAGGTGCCGGAATTATTTCCGCCCTACGTCGAGGCTCACGCACTGACCGTTTCATTATGGCCGGAACAGTTTTTGGGGTTAGCGCCCCCACCTACCTGATTGGTTTGCTGGGCATCTTAATCTTTGGTTTCACCCTAGATATGGTGCCGGTGGCCGGGTATGTGCCGCTAACTGAAGACTTCGTGGGTTGGCTGTGGCACCTGGTGCTGCCTTGGACCGTGCTGGCGATTATTTCCGCCGCCATGTATGCGCGCCTGGTGCGCTCGGACATGCTCGATAACCTCCAGGAAGACTATGTGCGTACCCTACGCGCCCAGGGACTACCTGAGCGGGTAGTGATTGGCCGCCACGTCATGCGCAACATTGCTCTGCCCATCATTACCTTCTTTGCCCTAGATTTTGGGTCTATGTTGGGTGGTGCGGTGATTACTGAACGAGTATTTTCCATGCAGGGACTGGGAGCCTTACTAATGGATGCTGTGGGCACCACAGATATCCCGGTCATCATGGGAGTTACCCTAGTAGCAGCGGCATTCGTGGTGGTCGCGAACTTAATTGCCGACGCCGTCGCTACTTTAGTTGATCCGCGCATCTAAACCTGGAACTTACTTCACAACCGACGTGCAGCTAACAGCTACCGTCTACTTTCCACAACACACAGATTTCTCGCCTGAGCGAGTAGAACCTAGTAGAAACAACTACAGGTTTAAGCACCATAAGAAAGGACTCGAAATGTCCCAGAACCTATCGGCTCCGGCTTGGGTTAAAACCAATATTTCTCGTCGTGGTCTGCTAAGCGCATCCGGTATGGGCGCTATGGGTTTGGTGCTAGCCGCATGTGGCGCCAACTCTTCGGACAAGGTGGGGGCGGCGGCGTCGGCCACCGCTAAGAAGGGCGGCACCCTGACGGTACTCAGCTCCTCCACCGACATTAACTGGGACCCGGCCAAGAGCCAGTCCCTGCCCATCACCTCCCTGCCGCTGGTACACCGCCGCCTAGTGGGCCTGCGCCTGGTTGAGGGTAAGCCGGTTGAACTGGTTGGTGACCTAGCCAACGACACCGGTAAGGTCTCTGAAGATGGCCTGACCTGGACCTTCACCATTAAGAAGGGCCTGAAGATGCAAAATGGCCAGGAGATCACCACCAAGCTGATCAAGTACGGCATTGAGCGTTCCTTCGCTCCCTCGCTTTCCGGTGGCCTGGGCTACCACAAGACCCTGCTAGAGGGTGGTAAGAACTACCAGGGCCCCTACAATGGCAAGCACCTGGACTCGATCGGCACCCCCGACGACTACACCATTACCTTCAAGCTGGTGCGCCCCTACGGTGACTGGCCGTGGGTAGTGTCCACCCCCACCTTCTCGCCCGTGCCCACCGGTGACGACCCGTCCACCTACACTCGTAAGCCGGTAGCTTCCGGCCCCTACCAGGTGGCGGACTACAAGCAGGGCGTCTCGGTGACCCTGGAGCGCAACCCCAAGTGGGAGGCCAAGAGTGATCCGCTGCGTAGCGCCCTGCCCGACAAGGTGGTGTTCAAGCTGGGTCAGGATGAATCGGTAGCTAACAAGTCCATCATTGCTGACGCCGGTGAGGCTGCCACCTCCATGAGCTCCTCGCGCGTGGCCGCCGCCCAGCTAGCGGAAATCACCGCCAACCCCAAGGCTAAGGCCCGCCTGGCTACCTCCAGTGCCGGCCCGCTGCTGTACCTGGCCATCAACACTGAGCGCGTAAAGGACCTGGCTGTGCGTCAGGCCATCAACTACGCGGTCAACAAGGACGCCGTGGTGCAGGCTCTGGGTGGTCAGCTAGGTGGTCTCAAGGCCACCACCTACATCACCCCCGGCATTGAGGGACGTAAGGAATACGACCTGTACCCCTACAACGTGAACAAGGCCAAGCAGCTGATCGCCGGCAAGAACGTGCCCGAGCTGGTGCTGCTCACCCCCAACGGCCAGGCCCAGGTGGCCGTGGCTGAGGCGGTGCAGCAGTCGCTAACCAAGGCCGGTTTCAAGGTGCGCATTGACCCGGTTGAGACCGACACTGCCAGTGAGCGCTCCACTAACTCTGACGGTTCCTCCTACGACCTGACGCTAATGTCTTGGAACCCGGACTACCCCAGCCCGGCCGCTAACCTGCAGCCGCTGTTTGCCTCCAGCGAGATCGGTAACGGTGGCATTAACGCCTCGCGCTTTAAGGATGACGCCGTCGACAAGGCTATTGACGCGGCCTCAGCTGAGCTGGACCCGGCCAAGGCCAAGGTTGCCTGGGCCGCCGTCGACAAGCAGATTGCCCAGCACGCCCCCGCAGTGCCGTTGGCCTACCGCCGCAACTCCTTCCTGCGCGGCTCGAAGGTTACCGGCTTCTACGTGGAGCCTTACCCGGCATACCCGAACTACCTGGTACTAGGGGTCGAATAGAGATGAGCATCGAAAGTAGTTCCCAGCGCCCTAGTGGCGCGGGCGCAGACGCCGAGCTGCTGCCCGGCGGCGAGGCTGGCGGCCAGGCTGCTGACGCTCAGGGGGCGGTTGTAGACACTGTCTACGACGGCGTTCAGGAGGCTACCACTCAGGTGGACGCTGCCGGCTTTGAAAAGCCTGCGCCTGGAGCGGTGTTTTGCCTGCGCGAATTTGGCGTAACCTTCCCCGCCCAAGGCGGCGAGGACGTCGTCGCCAGCCAGCAGATCAACCTGGACCTAATTAAGGGCCAAGTGTTGGCGCTGGTGGGTGAGTCTGGCTCGGGCAAATCCGTGACCGCCATGGGGGCGTTGGGACTACTTTCTGCTAACGCGTTAGTTAGTGGCAGTGCCGTACTGGATTGCTGCCACCAAAACCAGGAACTGGTGGGTGCGGCGCGCGAAATTTTGGATCAGGTGCGCGGCGAACACGTGGGCGTAATCTTCCAAGAACCCACCACCGCCCTGGACCCGCTGTTTACCATTGGCGATCAGATCGCCGAAGCCATCGCCATCCACGGCGAGGGCAAACGCAAGCGCACCACTTTGCGTCAGCGTCGCGCTGTGCGCACCCAGGTGCTTAACGCCCTTAGCCGCGCTGGGCTGGGCGGGGATCAGCGTGAAACTGAGCGTATCGCTGACTCCTACCCGCACCAGCTTTCTGGTGGCCAGTTGCAGCGCGCCTGCATCGCCCTGGCCACCGCCAATAACCCCAGCGTGCTGATCGCTGACGAGCCCACCACCGCCCTGGATGTAACCGTGCAGGCCGAGATCTTGGATCTGCTGCGCCAACTGGCCAGTGAAGGCGTGGCGGTACTGCTAATCACCCACGACATGGGGGTGGTGGCCGATGTGGCCGACGCGGTGGCGGTAATGCGTCATGGGCGAATCATTGAGCGCGGCGATGTGCGCACTATTTTTGCTTCTCCTAGCCATGACTACACCCGTCAGCTGTTGGCTGCGGTGCCGCGTCTAAATAGCTTGCGTGGCGGCGCGGGTAGCGGCGCTGACACTGGTGCTGGCGACGGCGGCGCGGCTGTGTCTGGCGCCGACCTCACTAAGGTGGCCGCAGTTAACAGCGACGGCGTCGTCAGCCAAGGCGATGGCGTTGCCTCCCGTGCGGGGGATAGCGCCCAACCGCTGGTGCATATCGAAAATCTAGACGTTGTCTACCGCAATGGGCGCCGCCAGGTGCACGCCGTGCGCGGGGTTAGCTTCGATATTGCGCGTGGGCAAGTTCTGGGCTTGGTGGGTGAATCTGGCTCAGGTAAATCCACCATTGCTGGCACGCTCACCGGACTGGTACCTATCCACTCCGGCTCAGTACAGGTAGATGGCCTGGAAGTAGCTGGGGCCAGTGGGCGCAAGCTGCGGGGAGTGCGCAGTCAAACTGGCATCGTGTTCCAAAACCCGGCCTCCTCGCTAAATCCGCGCCGCTCAGTGGGGGCCTCCATTGGTCAGCCATTACAGCTACACACTGATTTGACTAATGCTCAGCGGCGCCAGCGGGTGAATGAGCTGCTTGAGGCGGTGCGCCTGCCGGCGTCGATGGCTCAGCGCTACCCCCACGAAATGAGTGGTGGACAGCGTCAACGGGTGGCTATTGCGCGTGCCCTGGCATTGCAGCCGCAGCTACTGATCGCCGATGAACCCACTAGTGCCCTGGACGTATCAGTGCAGGCTGTAGTGCTAGAGCTGCTAGCTAGCTTGCAACACGAACTTGGCTTTGCCTGCCTGTTTGTCTCCCACGACCTAGCCGTGGTGGAGCAGGTAGCCTCCCAGGTGGTGGTGCTGCGTCAAGGCCAGGTGGTGGAAGCCGGCAAAACCAACAAGGTACTCTCCGCCCCCAGTGATCCTTACACCCAGGCGCTGGTGGCTGCTGTACCAGTTCCTGACCCAATTATTCAGGCTCAGCGCCGCGCTAAGCGCGCGACTGCTTTACGAGCCGCCTAAGCCCTAGCCACAACAGGTTTGCCACCGTAACATTAATTTAGTGGGCAGCGCCACGTTCTTGCGCTGTATGGCTGTTGGGTCAGGTCAAGTTGACCTTTGGGATTAAGGAGATTGGGATGCCGATTAGTACCCATAAACGTTTTGGTTCTGAACTTGCACCTGGACCGGGGCGATACCGACTGGTTGCTAGCGGCGCCTGCCCTTACTGCCGCCGCGTACTAATTGCCCGTCGACTACTAGGCCTAACCAACGCTCTGCGTGTGGCCTGGAGCTACGGTCGTGGCGAGGACGGCTACTGGCAGCTAACTGATGGCTCTGGTCTACCCGGCGAGGACCCGGTACTACACGCCACCTCAGTGGCTGAGGTTTACGCCAGCACTCCCGGCTACACCCCGCCGCCCACCATTCCCGCCCTGGTTGAACTGGCCAGTGGGGAAGTGGTTATGGACTCCTCTGCTGACCTGCTCTTTGACCTGGCTACGGCCTGGAAGCCGTTCCATATTGCCAGTGCCCCCGATCTCTACCCTGAGCCCTACCGCCTGGCCATTGACGCCTGGCAGCGCTGGCTAGATGAGCATGTGGCCGCCCCTCAGGGCAAGATTATTCACGCCGACGGCGACACTGAACTAGTTGACGCCGGGGTGCTGACCCTATTCACCGCTTTTGACGTGATTGACACTCTGTTGGCGCGTGCCACCGGCATGGAGGCTGCCCGCGAGGACGTCATGACCTTCTCTGAGATGCCCTACCTGGCTGCTGTGACCGCCGTGGGCCAGTACCTGTGCGGCAATAATCCCACCGCTGCTGACATCTTGCTGTTCACCCAGATCCAGTCTTACGAGTACTCCACCCGTGAGGGGCTGGGATCGCCTTCAATCAGCTTCTGGCCGGCGCTGGCCCGCTGGTTCCGCGCCCTGGAGAACACCCGCTACTGGGTGGGTAGCGAAGAACGCGCCGCCCTGGGCCTGTAAGCCGCCTTAGCCCTGTAAGCCGCCCGGGCCTGTAAAAGTGTGCTGTGGCGGCGTGGGGTAGTGCGCTAGTTACGCCAGGCGTTAGGCTTAAAGCCAGCCAAAGTAAATTTGAAAGGCAAATATGAGCGTCGAACTGATCGAGCAGTCTTCCCCCGAGCTAGTAGCTGCCATGGAGCGCCTAATCCCGCAGCTGAGCCGCAGCGCCAAGCCCCTCACCGCCCAGCAGACCCAGGCCCTGGTAGACCAGGACAGTGTCTACCTGTTCGTTTTCCGCACGGACAAGCCCGTCATCGCTGCCGACGGCAACGAGGTTGAGGCAGGCACCATCCTAGGTATGCTCTCCCTGGCCACCTTCGCTATCCCCACCGGCGTGCGCGCCTGGGTTGAGGACGTGGTGGTCGACGCCGGCACGCGCGGTATGGGCGCAGGCCAGCAGCTGGTTGAGGCCGCCGTGGCACACGCCCAGAAGATCGGCGCGCGCACCGTTGACCTAACCAGCCGCCCCAGCCGTGAAGCCGCCAACCGTCTCTACCGACGCTGCGGCTTCGAGCTGCGTGAAACCAACGTTTACCGCTACGCCAGCAACTGATCGATATAGGCTGCCACGCTAGGCACGCTGTGACCACCGGCCGCTTCGCGCAGGCCATCCACAGAGTTTTCCATGGCGGCAGCCGTATCGGCGCTAGCTAGTAGCTGTAAGTCATTCCAAGAATCACCCACCGCCGCAGTGCGGGCCACCGGCCTGCCTGCGGCGGCCAGGTATTGCACCAGCCACTGCAAAGCAGTGGCTTTAGTGACCCTATGTGGGACCACATCAAGGTAGTTGGTGGAACGCGGGGCATCTAGCTGCCCCGCGAACTCTTGGCTGATTTGGGCAGATAGGGCGTCGGCAGCTTGCGGGTTGGGGATATAAACCGGTACTGAGGAAACCTCTAAGCCTTGCTCCAACACCTCATCCAGGCTGGACCACACAAAACCGTTTTCGGGCCGGTCAGTGCTGAATTTAGCCAGGTGACCGGTGGCGTCGTGAACAATGTAGTCCGCCTGCGGCGTGGTGCAGTAGAAGCTGCAATCTTCACGCTCCAACAATGGCCGCAGCACCGCCTCCAGCTGAGCTGGCGCAATAGTGCGGTTATAGAGCACGTTAGCTTCGCCGTCGGCAACCACGCAGCCAGAAGCGCAAATGGTGTAGTCATAAACCAGCTGCTGTATCCCCAGCGGGCGCGAAACCAGGCTCAAACTGCGCCCACTGGCGGGCACCAACACGTTGCCAGCAGCCCGCCAACGCGCACAGGCCGTAGCGTTTTGCTCCCCCACAGTGTTAGGGGCGCTAAATAAAGTGCCATCCAAATCAGTTGCCAGTAACTGCACCTCTTACTCCTTGGGGACGTTGCGCTCTAGCTCGGATAGCCAAGCCGCCCCGGAAGCATCAGAAGGCATACGCCAGTCACCGCGCGGTGAGAGAGTGCCGCCAGCTACCACCTTGGGTCCGTTAGGCAGGGTGGAGCGCTTGAACTGGTTAGCGAAGAAACGCTTAATGAACAGCTCCAGCCACTTGCGAATCTCGGGCAGCTGGTAAGCCACCTGCTCATTTTCGGGAATCCCCACCGGCCAGTGGCCCGTGGAGGCGTCATGCCAGGCCTTCTCAGCCAGGAACGCAATGCGGCTGGGGCGCGCCCCACGTCGCAGCACTTGGAACAGGGTGAAGTCCTGTAGCGGGTAGGGGCCAATCTTAGCCTGGGTGGACTGGATCGGCTCACCATCCTTGCTGGGAACCAGTTCAGGGCTGATCTCAGTGTCCAGCACTGAAAGCAAAGTGGCACCCACGGCGTCGTCGAAAATCTTTTCCGCCACCACCCAGCGAATCAGGTGCTGAATCAGGGTCTTGGGGATACCCGCGTTGACGCCATAGTGGGCCATCTGGTCGCCCACGCCGAAAGTGCACCAACCCAGCGCCAATTCGCTTAGGTCACCGGTGCCAAGCACAATCCCGCCGCGCTCATTGGCAATACGGAACAGGAAGTCAGTGCGCAGGCCGGCCTGGACGTTTTCGAAGGTGACGTCGTAGACCTCCTCGCCGCGCCCGAAGGGGTGACCCATGTCTTTAAGCATTTGCGTGGCCACGGGGCGGATGTCGATTTCTTCAAAGGTGCATCCCAGGCGGGTGGCTAGGTCGATAGCGTTGCGCTTGGTGCCGGCGGTGGTGGCAAAACCGGGCATGGTGATGGCGATTATGTCGCTGCGTGGGCGGCCCAGGCGGTCCATGGCGCGCGCGGCCACAATCAATGCGTGTGTGGAGTCCAGGCCGCCAGAAACCCCGATCACTAGCTTGGGGTTGCCGATAGCGCGCAGGCGCTGCTCCAGTCCGGCCACCTGGATCGAGTAGGCCTCGTAGCAGTCCTGGGCTAGGCGCGCCGGGTCGTCTGGTACGAACGGGAAGCGATCTAGTGGGCGGCGCAAACCAATATCGGCGCGGGTAGGCACTAGCGGCACCGAGATGGTGCGGTAGTCGCTGGCAGTACCCTGCTGCTCAATGCGGTTGTCGTCAAAGCTGCCCTGGCGTAGTCGCTCTGAGGCCAGGTACGGATATCGACGTCGGCCACCGCCATACGCGGGCCCTGCGGGAAACGCTCAGTTTCAGCCAGTTTCTCACCCAGCTCATAGATCATGGTTTGCCCATCCCACGACAGGTCCGTGGAGGACTCGCCCTCACCGGCGGCGGCGTACACGTAGGCGGCGTTGCAGCGCAGGGAGGCTGAGCGGGCCAGCAGCTCACGGTCGTCGGCGCGGCCCACAGTAATGGGCGAGCCCGACAGGTTCACCAGCACGTTGGCACCCGCCAGGGCGGCCTGGGCGGAGGGTGCCACCGGTACCCACAGGTCCTCACACACCTCCATGTGCAACACCATGCCCGGGATGTGGGGGAAGTCTAGGAGCAGCTTGTTACCAAAAGGCACGACGGCGCCGCTCGGGCTCACCTGGGCAGCTGTGGGGGAGTCCGGGCTGGCTACGGGGTTGGCTGTAGGCGTGGCCGGGGTGGCTGCGGAGGCGGCGACGGCGTCGTCCCCGGTGGGGCCGTCACCCACCCCGGGCAGGGTGATAGAGGTGGTGGCGGCCATGGCGCCAGAGGCGAAGTGGCGCTTTTCGTAAAACTCGCGGTAGTTGGGCAGGAAAGTCTTGGGGGCGACGGCGTAAACGCGACCACCCTGGATGGCTAGCGCGCAGTTGTATAGGCGGTTGCCCTGGCGTAGCGGGGCGCCCACCACTGCCATGACAGTTAGCTCGGCGCTGGCCTGACGCACCGACTCAATCGCGGCCAGAGTCTGCTCTAGTAGTACTTCCTGTAGGAAAAGATCATCGATGGCGTAACCGGTGAGGTTGAGTTCCGGGAACACGGCCACGGCTACGCCCTGAGCCTGAGCTTCCTGGAGCAAATCGATGGTGGTTTGCGCATTCTTAGCTGGATTAGCAGGCGCTACGGGGGCGGTTACGGCCGCGATACGGGCAAAGCCTTGATCATAAACTGAGCGGAACTCCATATGCGTATTGTGTCACGGCCAAGGGGAGTGGGTTAAGTAGTGAGTGGAGCGGGTTAAGTGACGTCGGGGCGGTAAAACTACACAAAACTGCGCCACCAAGATGGTGACGCAGTTTTGTGTGGGCACTCTTTGCGTGTACAGCCGGTTAGGCCGGCTGGGGAGCCAAGGCCCGCCCTGCGCTAGCTGCTAGCGCTCGCAACCGGGCTAGCCGCAACGGCGTCGTCGGCAGATACCGAAGTGGCAGGCGCAGCGTCACCAGCAGACGCAATCTCACCAGCGGCGCCATCCTTAGATGCGGCGGCCTCCTCTTCTTCCAGCAGCTGCAAGCGGCCTTGGTACCCAGCTCCTTCTTGCGGAAGAGCGCGCCCAACACGGCGGCCAGTAGCATGGTGGGCACCAAATAGGCGAAGATCGGAATCAAAGCGTCGGCGTAAGACTCCACCACCACGTTACGCAGCGGCGTCGGCAATGTCTTAACAATGGCGGGGGTGAGCCCAGAAGAGCCCTTGCCGCCACCAACGTTAGAGAAAGCCGCCATCTGCTTAAGCGTGGCCGGGTCAGCGTTAGCCAGCAGGGCACGCATCTTCTCGCTCAGGTTGTCCTTCAGGCCACTGGAGAAGGCAGTACCCATCGCGGCCACGCCCAAAGACAAGCCAATCTCGCGGAAGAAGTTATTACCGCTGGTGGCAGTGCCAATGTGACGCGGGTTGACGTCATTTTGCACCAGGGTGGTGATCAGCTGGAAGAAGAAGCCGATACCAGCACCCATAACCGTGGCATACAGGGTGATAAGCCAAACCGGACTGTGAACATCCAGCTGGGACATCCCCAAAGTGCCAGCTGCCGCAATGATAGGGCCAATAATCAGGTAGATCTTGTAATGGCCGGTGCGGCTCATGGCTATGCCAGAAAAAACACCGGTAGCCAACAAGCCCAGCGTCATCGGCACCAGCAAAAGCCCTGAAACCGTGGCCGAATATCCATAACCCATTTGCAGGTAAGTAGGCAGGGTACAAGGTGGCGCCAAACATGGCCCCCCATGTACAGCATGGACATCAGCGTGGCTAGCACGAAGGTGCGGTTAGTCATCACTTCATAGGGCAAAAATCGGCTCAACCGCGCGTCGCTCTGCGAACACAAAAAGCCACCAGGCAGACCACGCCCACCACACCCATACCAATAATCACCGGGCTAGACCAGGCGTACTCGCTGCCGCCCCACGTGGCCACCAAAACGATCGCCACCGCCGCAACATCCATAAGCACTAAACCTAGCCAGTCAATGGGGGCGGTCAGCTTGTGCTTAGGTAGCTTCAGGGTTAGCGCCATAGCGGTGAAAGCAATTACGCCCAGGGGTAGGTTGATCCAGAAAGTCCAACGCCAAGACGCCGAGTCGGTTAGCCAGCCACCAACGATCGGACCCAGTACCGAGGCGATACCGAACATGGCGCCAATCGGGGCGCCGTAGCTGCCACGGTAACGCGGCGGGATCAGGTCAGCCATAACTGCCTGAGAAGAGATAATCAGGCCACCGCCACCCACGCCCTGTAGGGCACGGAAAACAATAAGCTGGGTCATGTCGGTAGAAAAACCACATAAGGTAGAGCCCACCAGGAAGCTGCCGATAGCCACCAAGAACAGGTTTTTGCGGCCCACCAGGTCACCTAGCTTGCCGTAAAGCGGCATAACAACCGTGATGGCCAGGGTGTAGGCGGTGATAATCCACGACATGTGCTCGGCGCCGCCCAGTTCACCCACGATTGTGGGTAGGGCCGTGCCTACGATGCTCTGGTCCATAGCGGACAAGAACATCACCAGCAGCAAAGCCACGTACACCGCCCAGAAACGGCGGTCTGGCTTAAAGCTGGTTTGTGTTACTGTGCCTGTTTGTGCGGGCGTGGCAGCCTGGGCTGAGGTCGATGCGGGCGTGGCAGCCTGGGCTGAGGTCGATGCGGGCGTGGCGGCTGGTGCGGGCGCGCTTGCGTGCTTTTGTGTGCTCATTTTCCTTCCTTCTCCTGCTTCTTGCGTTTGGCTTGGTTAATCTTTTTAGGTTCGACGGCGGGGCTCGGCTTGGCTACTGGGGGGAGGTCAGTCCCTGAGCCAACAAGGGAGACCATCAAAGCCAAGGTGTGATCAATGGCCTCTTCTAAAGTGGCAGAGCTGAAAGCGTCGTTATCTAGCCACTCATCGAAAGCTGCGCGCTCAACGGCCAGCATCAGGTAGACCGCCATTCGTAGTCGAGAGTCATCTTCGCTGAGCTGGGTGCGCTGAGCTAAGGCTGGGCGCAGTGACTCAAAAGAGTTGCGAATTGCTGCGTCGATGCGGTTGTGAACTTCCGGGTCGGTTGCGGCAATTTCGCGCTGTAACAAAAATTCTGCCCGGTCGCCGTCAAGGTGCCTGGCACGCTCAAGCAGCAGTTCACGCAGATCTGCTAGGAAATTTTCGCTATTGGTAGCGATATGAGCGAAGGCTTTAGCGTCGAGCGTGGGCCAGACTTTAATTAGATCGAATTTGGTGGGGAAATAATTAAAAACGGTCCGACGTGAGACCCCGGCGCGCTCAGCTACGGCGTCGTAAGTCATGGCCTCATAGCCACGCTCGCGAACCAACTCGGCGGCAGCCTGGCGAATCGCCCTATAGCGACGCCGTTTGTGAGGCGGCATTTCAGTATCCAGAACCACTGGGCACCTAGCTTGTTTCACGGAGTGTTTCACGGGAAACAATTTTGCACCCAATGCATATTTGCATCAAGTGCAAAAGTGGTGGCGACAAACACAAACGGGCGCCCGCTGCATTAGCGAACGCCCGTAAGGGCCCAAAGGGGGATTCAGGATGATGATAGGGAAACGAATAAGACCCCCACAAACGGGGACGCGATCGCAGCACCCGTTGTCGGGTGCTTACCCAACAGCCCGAAATCGGAAATGGCTTTCTCGCATTGGATGAACCGCGCGAACGACTGCGCATAGGCCTCCAGCAGACGCTTCGAAACGAACTGCGCGCAGCCTTTGTCGGTGTCGGTACTGGTGAAGTCATAGGGCTCGGGCATCTCATCGGTAGCCAGGATTCTGTCGGTGCGGCCGTCAGCCAGGCGGTCTGCCAAAGGCTCGGGTTTGGTGCCTGCGCGGACGCGGCGTCCGCCCCGGTTCGTGCCATCACGAGCCATGCTTTTTCCCGGGTGTTGTGGTCCAATAGAAGTATGGAACAGGTACGGCAACTGCTGCGAGAAGCTTTAGGGGCGCTCGAGAAGGCTTTGTCGCCTCAGGGCGTCCAGGTGCTGAAGTTTGGGCTGCTTTTCGCTGTGCTGGTGGCTATCGACTGTTGGCTTATCGCAAACCAGCACGCAGTTTTTATCGAGAGTGGAAAAAATGTCGGGCCACTGCGTGAGATAACGTGGTTTGGTCTAGTGCTGCTCGATATTAGTGGAGTCTTGAATGTTCTTGGCTACGCAGCGATTGCTAACCGCAAGCTTTTCACGACATTGAGGCTGCCCTCCATTATCGTCTTGACGGTGCTCACGGCAGTGGCGAGTATTGGGCCCGTAGTACAAGGCCGGATCGTGTACTACCTCCACGACGGCAGAATTGTCTACTTGGCTTATCCCATAATCGTGTCAGTCGTAACGGTGCTTACGCGGTATTTCTGGTTCCGAAGGAAGGGGCAGTTGGGTGCAGCGGAAGGATGACTTTTCGGCCGCACCCAACTTGATCTTCCCCTTAGCGTGATCGCGCCAACAGGTATCCAGCCAACGCGTTGCAACAAGCCTGGCGCTCTTCTTCAGTCGAATCTCCAGCAAGTTCGAGTAGTCCAGCCCACCAAATGTGTGTACTGAAGCTATTCATAGCATTCCAGATACTTGCAGCTAATGCCGTTTGGGAGGAGTAGTCCAACCCATCAGCCTCGTAGGCGGAGTATCGGTTCTGATCAATGATTTCGCCGTAATAGTAGATCATCGCATCCGAAAGTGCATGGAGGTCAGCTGGCGGATTTTCTAAGAGCATGTCGCGAAGCAGGATCGCATCCGCGTCGTCACACATGTCGGTGAAGTTGCAGTTCACCTGCAGTTTCTGTGCATCAACCCCATTTTGTGTGAGATAAGTGTCAACCTCGCTAGGATCAGAGCCGATGAGTGCGTTAGCGGCTAGCTGGCGGTCCAAGGTTGGGTGGTTGACCATCAGTGAGTGAAGGTCTGCCATACCCGTAGCGAGGTCGCCTCCCCAGCCAGTCCAGGAGTCTGGAGACGGGCTGATGTAGCGGTAACAGAAGAGGGTGTATGCCATGTGGGCAAGATCGTTCTTCCCTCGATGGTGGGAATCAGTGAATTCGATTCGTTGCACTCCAATGAATCGGTCGAGGTTACTGACCAGTTCCCCGTGGTTCTTGCGCAAATAGTCATGGAAATCCGTTGGTGTCCATGCGCCTGCAGCGAGAGCAAACTTCCGATGTTGGAGGTACACCATTGCCAGGTAGGACAGTACTAGTTCGAGGACTGCTTCAGGTCGATGCCGTTTCATGGGGTCGGGCGATGATTCTCGGTATTTTCCGGCAGCGCTTTCCAGTTCCGTGAGCAATGGAAGAACCTCTGATTCGAAGGTATCTAGCCCATTAAGGCTAGGAACAGGCGGCGGAGTATACGGTTGAGACGGTTTACTAGGTTGGCTGCTTTTCTGCACACTTCCAACCGCGCCGATTCGTCCGGAAAATGCAACACGGTCTAGATCCCATTTACCGTGGTAGCCGTGGATCTCGTCGAACTGATCGAAGACCCATCCATCGGGGATCGGGAATCCTAGGTTGCCAGAGAATCCGGTAGACATATCGGAGACAAACGGCGCGACAGCGTAACCTGCTTTAACGACTCGGGCGCAGATGTTTCGAGATGCGTAGATTCCGACCTTATATCCGCCGCCTAGGCTCTGCTTTACTGCTTCAAAGTAGGGCAGGATGGTGCTGGTAACTTCAGGGTCAGTGGCGTCGTAGTCAACAGCGAAATAGATGACCGTCTGCGGGATTCCAAGACGCTGGGCAGCTGCTTGTGCTTGTTTAGCATGCCGATGCCCGTTGTCTGTGCTGAAGTGGGACAGTTTGGTGGAGTATTCCTGAAAAATCGGGAAGTACTGCAGCCCGTGGGACACGATACGTCGTAGTTCCCCGGTGCGGATCGCTTTGAAGTATTTGCTCTCTGCCAGTCCGTCTTGACCGGGTTCTGTCAGGTAACGTCCAACGATCTTGTAACCGTCGGCTTTGAGATGTTGAGCAAGCTCATCGGTGATCTCAAAACGGGTATCGCAGGCAACACAGGCACGGTCCGGGTCTCCCTTGGAGGTGAGCAGACTCATCCATGTTGTCGGGTCAACCACTCCTGCAACCGGAAGCGCGTAGCGTGCCTGGAAGGAGCGAACCTGAGAGGCCATTGCCGAGTTCAGCTGCTGGTAACCGTGGAGGCCTGACCGTTACATACCAGAGCAGCGCTTGCCAGCCATGCCCAATTGCCGCTACCTGAACTGATCGTCTGCAAACGAGCACGGGTCCCGCGACCAAAGTTTCCTGTCGCCTGCGAAGGGCTGAACCCTTCCAGTTTCTGAAGCACTTGAATCAAACCGGTGTTCATCTCACGACCGTAGAGACCATCGGTCGGCAAAATTCCTGTATATGCCCTGTGGTTACGGTTAATGCTTTGCTGGATTGAACGGATCGACGCTTTGCCGCCGTAGTCAGAAAGCAGGCGGAATTGCTTCATCGACAGCAATGCCATCATCAACTCAACATCGATAGTCGAAGAGCTATCAGGCAAGCCGATGTCGCGTTTGAGTTTCGCGACTGAGGAGGCCACATTGTCCGTGAACTTCCTAGTTATACCGCCATATTCGGCCGGATAGCCCTTACACCACAGTGCGCCCTGAATGATCCCATGTACGTTGCTCTCAGCACTGTTCTTGCTGAGTCCATTAGGCCAACGTGAAGTGAAACGTGACTGTGTGCCCGGCCCAAAATTGTTCGCAGTCGCAGTGATGCCCAGCTCAATCTGCAACGCACGAATCAAGCCATTGATTGTATCCCAGCCGGTTGCCCCGGTCTCCGCAACAGACCCAAAACCGGTCTTACCCCGGTAGGTTGCGTTAAGCCACTGCTGTGTCTTGTAAACCATCTCATCCACGACAAATGTCCTTCCCTTGTCGGTGATCGGTGAATGAACAACCGCCACATATGTGGCGGAAGATTGTGTAAAGCGAGTTGAACGCAACATTGGGCCCAAGCTCACAGAAAATGCATCAACTGAGACACGAGGGGGTTAATACCCCGTTTGATTCGCCGTGTTTGTGCGCGAGGTGCCACGCCCGCTGAAACCCTACGAGCCTGTAAAGATCGGATCCGCCCCTCCCCACAGCGGGGCCAGGGGTAGGCGGTGGATGTACAGCCCTAAATTTTTAGTAGGTGTACACCTGACCAGGACCGGAACCTGTGTTTTTCCACCGGTCGTCATCTTTCGCGGTTTGGCGCGAGTGACACGGCTTGCACAAGCTCATCAGGTTCGCCTTGTCGTGCGTGCCGCCGTGAGATAAGGGCAGGATGTGGTGGACCTCAGCCACCGGCGTCAACCGCCCTTCCTTCTCACACATCTCGCAGAGGGGGGGGGGGCGACATAGGCGGCGCGGATCTTGCGCCAGGCAGCCCCGTAGCGTTTGTTGATCTCAGAGTCACGCTCATACCGGCGATAGTTCTGGTCCGCCTGCTTGGCGTGGATTTCGTAGTAGCTGGTGTCGGTGAGAGCTGGGCAGCCCGGCCACCCTTGGTAGCGAAGCGTGCCCGGACGTAACACGAGTGCGAGCAGTACTTCTGCCGCTTCTTCGCGCTGATGAAGTCCTTACCGCACGCCTGGCATGGGCGCGCGTGGTCGGAGGTGCGCTGGTGTTTGTCGTTCCACGCACTCCAACGACATGATGCACAGCAAAAACGAGCACTGTTGCTGCGCCCGCTTAAAGCTAGCCCGCACCAGGCACATACCTGCTCAACTAATTCGGGGTCGGCCTCGAGATTCTCACGCAGGCAGTACGCGCGCACTGCCTCACTCGACATTCCGCAGAACGCGGCGATGTTCTTATATCCCCATCCTGCACGCCGCAGGTTTTCAATCCGTCGTGTCTCCAGTGGTGTCATCGCAGCCGTCACCGTCCTATCGCCCGTCTGCCCAAAGAGGGCCTTTCACCTGTAGGGCGTGGCAGCAGGCAAAACCGGACGGGGTACTCGGCGTATCGACGGATTCACCACATCCGGAACCGATGGAAAAGAGGCCAGAAACGACAAAAGCTCCCCCACCCACCCCAGGGTCGGGATAAGTGAGGGCGCTGTGTGCCGTGGTGGCTGCTTGGGTTAGTAGCCGAGCTTGCGGTTCACGATGGCCTGCACGGCGTCGTAGAGGTGGCCGAGGCGGTTGCGTCGCTCGGCACCATTTCCGTACTCGCCGCGAATGACGGCATCGGCAAGAGCGTCGATGTTCGGTACTGCGGGTGCAGGCTTCGCCGGTGCGGGTGCTGGCGCGGACGTAGAACCGGTCATATGGTCGTACCAAGACTGTGCGCGAGCCATGTAGGCGGCGTACTGGGAGCCAGCAAGAGATGCCGGGCAGGCCGTGGCAGAGAAGTCTTTGTGCCCGAACACGTTCTTCCCCCAGACCGGGCGGCCGAGCTTGTAGTACTTGCAGACAGCGGCTACGAGGTGTGCTCCGTTATCAAGGCACGCCTCGGATACAGTCCATGGATCACTGGTCATGTCGGCGTGTTCGATGCCGATACTGGTGGTGTTGGCGGCAAAGTTGCCTGCATGCCAGGCGGTGTCACGATCCCACACGAGCTGGCCGATTGTGCCGTCAGTTTGGACTTGGTAGTGGGCGGAAGCTGGACAGGTTTGCCAGACGTCGTAACAGCCCCTGATGGTGAGGTTGCCTGCGTTGTGGTGAATGATAACCTTATCGATCTGCCGACCGTTCCTGCCGGGTGTGTAGTGTGTGTTCATGATGAGGTCGACGTCGGCCTCGAGGGTGTTCCAGTTCTTCATCAGCGCTGCTCCTTATCGGTATGGGTTTCAGTTGGGTCGGTGTTGGTGAGGGGTGGTCGTTTGTCGGCGCGGTTGGCGATCGCGTCGAGGGCGTCTCGCATTTGGGCGGGGATCGGCAGACCGAGGCGGGTGGCATTTTCGATCAGGGAGATGCCTTCGTTGGACAGGTAGAAGAAGATGACCGCTGCCCGTAGCATGCTGGGTGTGCCGATGACTTGGGTGTCGATCAGGTGCGCGAGACCAACCAGGGTGAAGATGAGAATCTTGCGGGAGATGCCCCGAAAGCCGACTGCTGAGCTGACGCGGCGTTCGTTGATGGCGGCCAGCACCCCGGTGATGTAGTCGGCGATCACGAAGACAATCAGCGCGTAGACGAGGCCGTCGAGTCCGCCGAGGTAAGCGGCGAGCCATGCGCCGAAGCTGGCGATGCCGGCTTGGATGGTGTGCCAGAGAGCGTTCAAAGACATGGAGTGTTTCCTTCCAAGGGGTGGGTGGGCATAAAAAAACGCCCTCACCCGACACGGGTGAAGGCATCAAAAAATCGGTGTAGCACTTGGGCTACATGGTTGGGTCAGTCAAGACCTCAAGAATTGGCAGGCTCAAGTCGAAGGATGCCGCCTGCGGCACGGGTAGCGCGATTTCCTCGACTGTCTGGCTGGTGGCGCGGACTATCTCGTAAATCTCGTACCAGTACACGTTCATCTGCTTACCAAACGACTGCGACATGGCGACGAACGGAGACGCGATAACTGCGCTCATCATCGGATGCTTGCCAAGCAGGCCGAACTTCGAGATCGCCTGCTCGCAGTGCACATAACGCGCGAACGCCTACGCATATGACTCGATCAAGCGCGGTGCGACGAACTGGGAACAACCACGAGCATCGAGCCACTGCCACGTCTCGCGGTAGACCAGGTCAGCACCGAGCGGTTTCCCATCACGCTGAATCTCAGAAAGATAATCCGATGGCTCGGGCATGACCTCACCAGCAAGCACCGCACCGTCCCCAATATCGCTGCCTTCGAAATCGAACGGCTCATTCAGCGGGTCTTCCAGGCGGGTCGCAGCCACGCCTTTAGCGAGCTTCTCGTTCAACGGATCGGGCTTCGCACCTGCACGGATGCGGCGCCCGCCTCGGTTCGTTCCATCTTTCGCCATCAGAGCGACCTTTCTCGATTGCTCCCTTCCGTGTGTCCGTGTTGCAATTGAGACGTGGCCCGAGCAAAAACGAAAACAGAACTCTTAAGATGCAACCACCACACAGTGGAGCAAGCTGCAAGCACTCATTGACTCCATGCGCCCCAATTTTGAACCAGGAAATCTGGGAGCACTACCAAGATGTGTCGCTAGATGAAATCCAAGCGTTACACACGGCGAGCCACACTCAGACCGTCAAACTCATTGAGAGTTTCAGCGACGAGGAGCTGTTCACTAAGAAGTATTTTCCCTGGACGGGAACCATGTCGTTGGGCTCCTACTTTGTCTCGGCTGCGCCCAGCACTTTCCCACCACGTTGCGGTTTAGACAGACATTTGGTACGGTTCCAACATCGATGAGCTTTCAGTCAATAGTGAAGTTGGCTTATCTCTGACTAGGTATGGTGAGGGAAAGGGCACTGATGCGTGATATCGTCAAAATCGCTCTGCTCTATGGCGTATGTGTTCTGGTATTCCAGATTGTTTCTCACAGCGACCTGGTGTGGGTGCTGTTCCCTGTGGTAGTCATTGGACCGATTCTCGTACCTGTAGTCGCATTATTAATCACCCGGAAAATCCAGGTAACAGACTGGCGGCTAAACTTTTTTGTTCTACCACTTTTACTTTACTGCTTTGGCGTGGTTGCTGACATTATGGCATTTTGGATTTCAACTGGAGGAAGCGTGTTTTCAACCGGAGATAACATTTGGCATCCAGTAGCTCCAAATTCCCCTTCGGATGTTAAATTGTATGGACTTTACGGAATCCCAGCTGTTATTTTCATGGCAGGCTACCTGATTCGTTTAGCGATACGAAAACGGGTAGCCTACCATGTTTCTGAACCTAATGATCCGTCAGAAAATATAATTCGCTAGTTTCTCGCAGGCTTTATTTTTTACCTTTGGGGAAACTGAATCAGCTAGCTTTCGTCTTAGAATACCACCTGGGAATCCTGACATGACTGAAGTGAATGCTGTCAACGCTCAACCAAGAGAACTGGACTCAATATCAGGGAACTGAGCTTGAGGCTATCCGCGAAAACCTCGCCGACAGCCACATCAAGCCACTACGAATGAGCAATCAAAAAGCTCCGCGCATTCACCAGAAAGCCGCCAGAACAACCCCATAACCAAGCCGCCCCCCAGTAGCTTCTTACCACGCTGTACACCACAGACAGATACTCGGGAGCCTCTGGTATAGGCGCTCCCGTGCGCCTTTCGTGACTGTCGGGTTCAACGCACCAGACCTCGTGCCCGCATTCACGCGAGATCCGCCCCGATCAGCGCTATCCTTAGCAATGCAGGGAAACCCTTCTTGTAGAATGAAAACCTATTGGGGCATACAACTCCTGATGCCGTTGCCGTATCAAAATGTGTAGCGAAAAGTTGAAGGGACTGGTCATCAAAAAAATATCTGTGTTTCTTGTATCCGCTCTGGCATATTTTGTCGGCGCGTGGCTTTTCGCCGCCATCTTTATCTTTCAACGGTACGAGGATCGGGATCAGAGATTTTTTGTGATCTTCTTATTGATGCCAATCATGTATGTGTGTTTCACGATTCTTCTTCTGCTTTTCAATAAGCATATCATCGGTATTCAATCTGCCCGTGCGTTGCAACTTTCAGCAGGAGCCTTTATCGGGCTCTCAGCTTTTCTCTTTTCACTCGATGGTGTTGGCTCGTTAGTTCGCAGCGATTCTTTTTCTCAACTGCTGAGCCAGTTTTCCGTTCCCGCCATCGGCGCTCTTGTTGTTGGTGGTGTAGCGTTTGGGTTTAGCGTTTTTACTCAAGCGCCACACCAGGGAAAAGACCAAATCAATTATCAGTAGATGAATTCAGCTAGCTTTCGGCAAGCTGTCAAACTGATCTCTTCCTTGACGTATCCAGCCAGGAACCATTCTAAAACGGCGCTATCCAAGTCGGCATATTCACTTATTTTCTGATATGCCTCAGTGGAATTATTCGCCCCCAAGCTCCAGCCAATCTGCTTGAATCTGTTGGCTAGTTTGCTGGAGTTGTTGTAGTACTCTCGCAATGTTGCTGATAGGAGATGGCTGTTGGAGTCGTTGCCGTTTTCTAGCGTGTTAGCGATAACGATGGCGTCTCCGTCACAGCAGAGGTCGTCACGGTTACAGTTGTTTCCTACCGATTCCCATTTTCCCTTGTCGTTTTTCTTGTCAAGTACTAGCCCTTTCAAGCCAGGATGCTGACGGTAATCGTTACCTTGACCGACTAGAGCTGTGGCCACCTGATCCAGGTTCGCGCCGGGATTCCACTCAAGTGTTTTCTGAATATTCTCCATGGCAGTAGCTAGGTCTCCAGCCCAGCCAGTCCACGCATCAGGGATAACATTCCAGTTGGTGTATCCAAGTGTTGTTGCCGCCAGATGCGCCAGATCAACTGATTCTCCGGTCTTGTCGGTCATGGATTGCCGCCAAGTGTTATCGATATAGCGATTCAAGGCGGCGATGATCTTTTTGCCTACAGCGTCTTTCTCGAGTACGCTCGCGTCAGCACTCCTGAAACTTTCTGCAGATACGGACCAGTTCACCGCAGATCCACTACCACCGTCACGCAGGTAGGCTTTTGCTAAATAGTTGAGTATGCAACGCCAAGTCGGAACAGCAATCCGCCTTCCCGCACCATGAGAACCCGCAACGTAGTCCTCACCAACTTTGCTATCAGCACGTAATTCCTCAAAGCGCTTCTCTAAATGCCAGATCAGATCAATCGGAGCCAGCTTGTTGTAATCGATGCTGGTGTCGGGCGCAGCGCCACCGGCACTTGAGGGTGCAACATGATCTACTGCTGGAGCTTGAAACGCGCCCTCGCCAATGTCCGTGGCTGGCAGGTCGGGGCCTTCGAAAACCTCGGGGCCGGCCAGTCGGGTTGCAGGCTTACCGGCGGCGAGCTTCTCACGCAACGGTTCCGGCTTCGCACCCGCACACACCCGGCGTCCGCCACGATTCGTGCCATCTTTTGCCACCGATTCCTCCTTCACGTGAGCATACTTGCGTTCCCCTACAGCAGTAGGTGACGGCTAGACGCAGTGTGCTGGTACCCCTTCTAACGCTTCCTCTGATTGAGACCAACTCGCGACTTTCCGGCATACCTGCCGGTACAGTTAAACGATGAAGAATTTGATTACTTCAATCGGAGATATACAGGGGTTAATCAGGAGAGTTTTCTGGTGGGCAGGGCTTGTACTGTTGCTACCGGTGTCGTACGGCTGGTTTAGTGATCTCCCAATCAGGATTTTTCAACGTTATCCTTACCCGGTCGAGTTTGTGTCAGAGGTCTGGGTAGACCGAATGTTGTTCGTAACAAGCCTTGGTTTACTGTGTTGGCTAGTTGTCGCTTTCATGAATGCGTGTAGGGTGTTGACTTTAGCCGAGGTTTCACTACCCTCTGCCGAAACTGTGGTAAGAAAATTCGTCGTGGCGGCAGTGACCGTTATCGTCCTCATTCTGAGCCTTGTAGCGGCATACATCTTGTCTATTGATGTCAGCAACATCCCTGAGTGAGAGTGCAATACTTTCTGCACTCCCACTCAGGTCGGCCTTGAATGTAGGTGGCGTAGTAGTCCACCTGCGCTTGGTAGGAGGAGTACTGCTCTCCCCTGTCAGCGGATACACGCGCATACGCCGCGCCCCTACTGCGTGCCAGGGTGGGTGCTTGTGGCCCAGAGATACGGGGCTTGGCTGGGATTGTTGAGCTGGATCTGCCAGTTCTTCGTCCGCGAATCGTTCTCACCAAACGAGGAAGCGCTATTTTCGAGCGCAGCGCGCAGAGTCTCAATCTTCGACTTTTGAGCTTCGATTTCTTTGCCCAGCACCTGGTTACAGGCGGTGAGGGATTCGGCGGACTTGTCGTTCTTATCAAACGACGAGGCCACGAGCTTCATCTCAGAGCCGAGCACCCGCATCTCACGGTTGATATCCGTGATCGCCCGCTTGAACTCCCGCTCACCCTCCAAACCAATCTTCAAACCAAAACTCGAGTCAGCCATGCGTGTTACGCTTCCTTAACTATTTAGGGGGTGAAATAGTCGGGGATGGAAGAATCAACGACGAGCTTCAACGAGGAATAATCATGGAGACTTCAGGCATCACCGAATGGACTTTCTTTGAAGAAGTACCCATTCCGCAGGACGTCAATCAGCTTCTCGTCCAAGGAGAACAACCCTACGCGGCATACAAGACTTTTCGAGATTCGGCTATTTTTACTTCAAAGCGGCTTATTGTACGTGATTCACAAGGCTTGACTGGGAAGAAGGTTGAAATCTATTCGATTCCGTATTCATCCATCAACATGTGGTCAACCGAGAATGCGGGACGAATCGATTTCAATGCTGAAGTAGAGCTTTGGACACGCGCCGGTCATCTCAAAATCAAATTGGGTAGGAAATTGATGTGCGGCGCATCGACCAGCTCATAGCCACCTGCGTCCTCAACAGTACCCACTGATACCTAGATTCCAGCCGGGATCACATCATCAATAAACCACACCCGTTTCGGCTGGGCACGGCCGGTCTCGATGCGCTAGCAGTCCACCAGGTTGAGCAGCACCCCGAACACTATCAGCTCTGCCTGTTCCACGCTGAGGTGGAGGTGTGCGAGGGCGATGTAGGTGAGCCGGGTGAAGGTCGCCTCCGTGGTGTCGGCTATGCACCCGCCGCTGGTGCTTCTTTTGGGTTCTCATCATAAAGAAGCAGATACAACGGATAATCCAAGGCCTTCACCTTCGCACCATCACTGCTTTGCTGGTAGACGTGCAACGGCAAACCAGCAATAGCTTCAGCCAAGATACGCACGCATGAGTAGACGGCAGTCATCTGCATCGCGCTACGTTCTGTCACCGGACGACCCGACGACGTCGACCCAAAGAAAAAGCTATAACCAGTACCAATCGCGTGGCCATCAGCGGTGCGGACGGTGTCGCCGCGCAGCCAATTAAATAAACCCATATCTACTACCTAAAAATTGAGACTAGGCGAATCTATCTAGTCACACTTGACATGATGTGTGTGCCGTGCTCTAATTGCTAGTGGAGCGGTTCGCTGCATTAGTAGTTTGCCGAATCCAAACGAAAGATTGACGTCACGTAGTACGAATCAACTGCTACCTGAACAAAGCGAAGGAGGCTGTCATGTACAGCTTTGATAACGCCGTTTACGGCTTCGAAACCGCCAAGGAAATCCTCGGAGTTGGCTCTAACACGTTGAGCAAACTCATCGATCTCAATCTCATCTCAGTATTTCCAGATGGCGCGAATCAGCGAAATCAACAGTATTCCGGTTGGGACATTGGATACCTGTCTTCTGCTCGAAATCGCCCCTTAATGGTTGAAAAAGGACAGAAAGCTCTAGTCTGTTCGATGGGAGTCGAAAAACAGGCGGCTCGTCCTTCTTTGTATTTCGATGCTACATGGGGACGACGCAATGATGTGCTCGATGAAGTCCGCCGTAACGTTTCTACTGACACCTGGGCGCAGATTGTTGAAGGAACGCTTCGAGTCACTGGACACTGGCGTGTAAGCCAGGAGGATACTGATTTTTTGGTCGCCAATAAGTCGATCGTCGTGGCCTCTTATGCTGGGTTCATCCTAGATGGCGGGCATGTCGAGGGATGGGTGCCTAATGTGTTCAGCAAGTCTGGTGGACGTTGCTTCCTAGTGAAGCCCTTTGATCATCATGACTCATATCGGTACGCGCATAATTATTTGCCGTCTCGCCAAGGGCCAATGAATAAGGTCTGGAGTTCAGAAGCTCTTCTTGAAGAGGCTTCACAGTTGCTTTAGCCATCGTTTCATAATCGATGTGGGGTGAGATCACTGTTTTCTTCCAATCTCACCCCGCATCTTTCTTTACAAAACGAGTAACCCGCGCTGGTCGTAGACACTGCCGCTGACATGTCCGCTGCCGTTTCGGATGGCTCGGTCTAGGGCCATGATGGTGGCGACGACTCCGTCGATTTTCTCGGTGGATTTGGCTTTGTCGGGTTTGATGTTGCCGGCCCGGGTCAGGGCGCGGCGTACAGCGGCCCGGATGGAGACCTTGACGCTGGAGGTGATTTCCCCAGTCACGATGATCCGGCCCTTAGTCGCCATCACCTCCACCGCACAACGAGCAGACAGATCCTCAAACAGAAGGTCACTGCCGTCCCGCTGCACTGCAGACAGGTATTCGGACAGCTCTGGCATGGCCTCACCGTCAAGCAGCGCGCCCTCGCCAATGTCCGTGGCTGGCAGGTCGGGGCCTTCGAAAACCTCGGGGTCGGCCAGTCGGGTTGCAGGCTTACCGGCGGCAAGCTTCTCGTTCAACGGATCAGGTTTCGCACCCGCACGGACGCGGCGCCCGCCTCGGTTCGTTCCATCTTTCGCCATGGGTTGCCCCGCCGTAGAATAATCATGGTTTTGGTGCTGGAGCCCGTGACGAGGTGTAAATGGTTGAGTCTTTCAAACTATTCGTTCGGACCTACACGTATTGGGTAGGACTCATCCTCGGCTTTGCGATAGTGCCCGGTTCCCTGCTCTTCATCGGTGGAGTCGCCCCGGTGAACACCCCATCGTGGCTTACCCCTCTAGCAGGACTGCTACTTTTTATCATTGATAGGCCATCAACATGGGAGACGCCGCTCTGTCGAGCATTACTGATCCGCGTATTGGGTACAGGGGTTGCGGCCATCGCGTTAGTCGCTTTTGATACAGTTGCTTCCACCTACTATGGATCTCAACATTGGGGTGAGACGCTCCTATCTCTCGGTCTCGGCTGGATTGCCTTCACGGTCATGGCAGGACGGATGCTCATGAGGAGCTCAGCCCGATTTGCCACGCCTACTTTCACGAACAGGGATGCGATCCGTACGTACACGACATGGATTGGAATCTGCTTCGGGATTTTCTATATCCCCGCCACGGGGCTCGCCGCAGCTGGCACTCTTTTGATGGTATTTCCACTTTACGGAACGTTTCTCACCGGCCTGGTTCTTTTGATTGTTGACCCGCCACAACGATGGCCGCAACGGAGAGTGAGAGCACTGTGGATACGACTCTTGTCAAGCGGGGCAGCAGCATTACTACTTACTGTCACGAACTCGTTCTATCGCAGTACTGACACACACGAGATTTCCGTTGGGAACTGGCGGGGAAACCTGCTCTTCTTCGTAGGCGCTTGGGCACTTTATGCCGCAGTGGCTGGGGCCGCGTATCTTATGCGTGGCCCCAGCCACGAAGCAGATGACAACCTCAGTAAATGAATTCAGCTAGAGCTTGACATGCTGCCTTCTTGGTTTCTGCCAGGCTCAACCCCCGAGTAGCCGTATGCTCCATTGGAACCGTCTGTGAGAAGACCAACGTATATGCCATTCAATAGGCCATCAATTTCTGCAAAGAACTTGTCCTTTGCGGTTCTTTCATCGCTTGCACCAACACTCTCAGAGATCGCCTTGAATCGCTGCAGTAGCGAAACTGGATTGTTGTAGTAGCTCCTCAGCGTTCGAGACAGAAGGTTGGGGTCATCGGCCCCCGATCCTTTCAGCATCGCAGCCAGTTTGATCGCATCCCCGTCGCTACACAGGTCGGAGTAGTTGCAGTTGTTCGGCAGATCATTGGGAATGGTCAAACCTTGAAGTCCGCTGTGATTCGTATAGTTATCCCCTTGGCCAACCAGAGCCCTTGCTATCGCAACAATGTTTGAGCCGGGGTTCAGGTCAACAACCTTTTGAATCGGACCGAGCGCTGAAGCTAAGTCACCCGCCCAACCGGTCCACTTATCAGGGACGAGCGGGTTGGGGTTGATGTAGCCCAGGGTGGTCACGCTCATATGTGCGACATCTACTGCACCACCTGCGGGGTCCGTCCATTCTTGTCGATCAGAGCTAATCCACTTATTCAAGGCAGCGATTATCTGGGACGCTTGAGTGTCCTCTTCCAGCCTTTCCGCGTCGACCTCCCGGTATGCTTCAGCGGCCGCGGACCACTTTGCGCTTCCCTTGAGGTAGACCTTTGATAGGTAGTTGAGGACGCATCGCCAAGTCGGAACTTTGACCCATGTCACGTAACTACTGGATGTGATCGGATCCTCTCCGAAAGCGTAGTCCTTATAAACAACACGCAATTCCTCGAACCGGCTCTCAAGTGCTTCGATCAGATCGAGAAAATCTAGATCGCCGTAATTCACTGGCTGCGCGGGGCGCACCGACGAATCGGCTGGCATGCGACCTGAATATGCCACACGGTCAAGATCCCATTTCCCCCGATATCCGCTAATTTCGTGGAACTGATCAAATACCCAGTTGTCGGGGATGGGGAAACCGAGATTACCTGAGAATCCGGTAGACATGTCAGAAACGAATGATGCCACCGCGTATCCAGCCTGAGCGACCCGGGTGCAGATGTTTCGTGAGGCGTAGATACCCACTCGGTAGCCGCCGCCGAGACTTTGCGTAACTGCCTTGAAGTAGGGCAGGATGTGGCTGGTCACCTGAGGATCCGTGGCATCGTAGTCAACCGCGAAGTAGATCACTGTGGGTGGAACACCAAGGCGTTGGGCATCGGTTTGGGCTTCTTTCGCATGACGGTGCCCATTTTCAACACTAAAGTACTTAAGTTCAGTTGAGTACTCTTGAAAGATTGGGAAATACTTCAGCCCATGACCCACAATTCGCTCTAGCTCACCTGTGCGGAGCGCCTTGAAATAGTCCGCCTCGGACTTACTGCTTTGGTTGGGTTCACTGAGATAGCGGCCTACGATCTGATAACCATCAGCCTTAAGATGTCCAGCAAGCTCGTCAGTGATCTCAAAGCGCGTATCGCAGCCATACAGGCCCGGTTAGGGTCGCCTTTAGAAGTGAGCAGGCTCATCCATGTGGTTGGATCGGCCACCCCGGTCACTGGCAAGGCGTGTGCTTGCTGGAACTGCCTCAGCGTGTTGCTGATTTCGCTGTTCCACATGCTGGTCGGCAAAATGGAGTAGCTGTTGCAGACCAGACTCACAGTAGCTAGCCATACCCACTGGTTAGTACCGCTACTAATTGTCCGTAGCTTGGAGCGAGTGCCTGCACCAAAGTTCCCGGTGGCTTCGGCAGGTGTGTATCCCTCGATTGCTTGGAGTACCTGGATTAGAGCCGTGTTCATTTCACGCCCGTACAAGCCATCAGTGGGAATGATACCTGTGTAGTTCTTGTACCCACGGTTGATCGCTTGCTGTGCCTGACGAATAGCTGTCTTGCCGCCGTATGCCGAGAGTAACCGGAACTGTTTCATTGACAGAAGCGCCATCATCAGTTCAACATCGACCGTTGCACTCGTGTCGCCAAGCCCAATATCCACTTTCATCTGGCGAATAGAATCGGCCACGTGATCGGTAAACTCAAGAGTGATGCCACCGTATTCGGCTCGATATCCCTTACACCACAACGCTCCTTGAATAATCCCGTTAACATTGTCATAGCCAGCAGTTTGGGTAATGCCGTTTGGCCAACGGGACTTGAATCGAGACTGTGTTCCAGTACCGAAATTGTTTGCGGTCGCTGTAATCCCCAGTTCGATTTGCAAAGCGCGGATGAGCGCGTTGATTGTGTCCCAGCCAGTGTTGCCGGTTTCTTGGACTGAGCCGAACCCAGTTTTATTGCCGTAAGTCGCATTTAGCCATTGCTGTGTTTTCAGCACCATTTGATCTGTCATGATTCCTCCTTTAGAAATCAGTCCTTAACTCATGGCGGGCAGTCACCCGCTAAAGAGGGACTAGTAACACCGGTTTGGCTGCTCCGGAGTTTTCGTCCTCACCTGTACGTCTCCGGGAAACCCAAAACCGGACGGGTAAGGAAAAGGAAAACTGAGAAAGCTTGACTGCGATTCGTCCCTCACTGGTACTGCCGACAAATAACGGAGTGTTAATACCCTGTTTGATTCGGGAACTTTGTGCGCGGTTGGCCCCGCCCGCTGACCTTCGACAAGGCGTTAGAGATTCAAGACCTCCAACCCCTCAGCAGGCTTTCGACATTGCCCTGTGTCCAACGAACACCATCAAGATGGGCATCTTTGAGGTTCCAGATGATCGACGCAACAGCGGCCAACGTGTGGGCTCGTCAGTAGGTGTAGACCCGAGGTTGTTGCCTCCACCGGTCATCATCGAGCGCGCTCTGGCGCGAGTGGCAGGGCTTGCACAGCGAACGGAGGTTGGTGAAGTCGTGGGTGCTACCGTGACCCAGCGGGAGCACGTGGTGGACCTCAGCAGCCGGAGTCGTGCGGCCGGCCCCGGTGCCGGTATCGGTGTTCAGACCTTGCCGCCCGTGCGAGCAGCAATAGGGGATGGGCATGACACCAAGACCATCACGCTCTCATGCGGCAAGCTCACCACCGGCGTGACCGTCAAGCAGTGGTCCTCGATCTTGATGCTGCGTAACCTCACCAGCCCGGAAACCTACTTCCAGGCCGCTTTCCGTGTGCAGTCACCGTGGGCGATTAAGAACCCGAACGGGGATAACCCCAGTGAGGAAGAGATCCTCAAACCCGCCGGTTTCGTCTTCGACTTTGCCCCCACGCGGGCGCTGCGGCAGATGGCTGACTATGGGGCTGGGCTCAACCCAGAAGCTGAGAGCTCAGAAGCGGCGGTCGCCGAGCTGGTGAGCTTCCTGCCCGTGCTGGCCTACGACGGGGCCAACATGAAGGAAATCAACGTCGGCGAAATCCTGGATATCGCCATGGCCGGTACCTCCGCAACCCTGCTGGCCAAGAAGTGGGAGTCCGCGGTCCTGGTGAACGTGGACAACCAGACCCTCAAACGCATCATGGAGAACGCTAAGGTCATGGAGGCGATCATGAATATTGAGGGCTTCCGTGCGCTTGGCTCTGACATCTTCGAGACCGTGGTCAATAAGAGCGAGTCCGTTTCTAAGACCAAGAAGGAAAAGGCGAGTCCCTCACTCTCAAGGAGAAGAGGGAGCTCAGCAAGGAGGAGAAGGACTACAAGTCCAAGCGCAAGCAGATCCAGGAAAAGCTGATCAAGTTCGCCACCCGCATCCCTGCCTTCATATACCTGACCGATTTCAGGGAAAACACGCTGCAGGATGTCATCGCCAAGCTCGATACGGCTCTTTTCAAAAAAGTCACCGGCTTGAGCGTAGACGACTTCCAGCTGCTGGTAAGCCTGGACGTGTTCAATTCCGTCCACATGAACCAGGTCGTTTTTGCTTTCCGCCGCTACGAAGACGCGTCCCTGGCCTACACCGGCATTCGCTCCCACCCCGAGCAACAACGCCGCATGGGCTTGTACGACACGGTCATCACCCTCCAAGAAGAGAGCCCTGCAAAGTAACTAGTCCATACGGAGACAACACGCAGCGGGGGCCCATCGGTTTACCCCCCCTTGTCAGCCAACCTTTTGACGCAGACCCCAAACTGGGGCCTCTCAAACCCGCTATCCAAACCGGCTGTGCCACTGTGATGGGAGCACGAACTCCATCCGCTGCCCGTCGGTGCCTTCCAGGATGAGGGTGCGCCACCGGGTCATCAGCCCCAGGCGATGTGGGCGGTGACGTCATCAGGGTGGGCTGCCAGTGTTTGCGCTGCACGGGTCATTGTTGTGGCCATAGAGGTAGACACCGCGCCACGGTGGGCAGTGCTGGCTGAACTCAGAGCGTCACCTATGGCTGCCACCAGATCAGGGTCGTGGAATAGCCTCCTGAGCAGGAACTGGGCGAGGCAGGCCTGTAGCTCGGTGTCGTGTAGCCAGCCGGTCTCGCAGGTGCCCCGTTTCTTGTAGCTGATGCGGCATTCCCACACAGCCTTGCGAAACGTCGAACTAGTGGAGTGGTGGGTGTCCGCCCATAGGCGGTACCGCAGTCCTGGCAGGTAATCAGTCCCTTGTACCTCGACAGCCATTTGGGTGACGGTTGCCGGTCTTCATCCCATTTACCCACCAAGGGGTCATACCACTCCACACCCATTGTGTTAGATGGTATTAAGCGAGCCCTACGACGCTTGGTAGAAGCCTCGTTAAGGCAGGCTTTGACGGCTCGGCTGCTAGTGGGCTGGTTAGCTAGTGAGCCTGGTCTGGCTATCGGCCTGGGGAGCCTGGCCTGCGCGGTCGACCCCACGCCACGACCCCACAGTGTCTAGCCTGCTGCTATGTAATCAGCCCTCGACGCGAGCACCCGGTCCGGCCGGAGCCTGCGGATCTGCGGGGCGATCGTAACCACCGGCGGCGCGGTCGTCGGCGTCGGCGTCAGTCTCAAAGAGCATGTTGGCCAGGCGCACGTGCACGGTCTCAATCTTGGGGATGTCCTCTAGGCGCACCGGCTTTTCGGCACTGGTTTCCAAAATCAGTGTGCCGCAACCGAAAATGCGGTCAGTCCAGCCGCGCTCGTAACGGATGTCAGAGATACGCGATAGGGGGATGTCGTGACCGTCTTTGTTGAAAATGCCCTTGCGGGTGATGATGCGGCGGTTGGTGATGGTGAAGGTTTTATTTAGCCACTCCAGCCAGGGGATGATCATTAGCGGGAAAGCCACGATAAGCGCCAGGATCCAGATTGCGTAAAGTCCCCAAGGCTGCCACGACTGCGGTGCAATTACGCTGGCGATGATGGCAACGGTAATGAGCAGTATGGTGCCCAAGATGCGCCAGCCCAATACTTTGGGGTGGGTGTGCATGTAGTCGACTACGTACTCGCCGGCGGATAGATGTCTTTTAGGAAACGCCATAGCTTCATCTTTGCAGACACTCGCCTTAGTGTCACTTGCTTAGGCCGGAAAATTTTAGGTGCGGGCGCAGTTTTGGGTGCTGCCTGGCCGTGGAGCTTGACAGTGGGGTTTGGCGACGGCGCCGGGCTGGTGGTCGCGCGGGTCGGCGGCGTGCGTGGGCTGTGAGCGCTGAGGGGAGTGTGCCCTGGTGGGTGCTTCGGCGCGCGTTGAGGTGTTGGTAGCACCTGTGGGTCAGCGGCACGCGGCGTACGGCGAGTGTGGACTAGTGGCGTGAGGGCTGACATTGCGCGGTGGGGGAGCCGGGGGAGTGGATAGAGAGGTAGAGGTTAGAGGGCTGCAAAGTTAGATGGTTACAAATACTGACAAATCGTCCCTTGCCTATAAAACCCCATGAATTTTTTATAGGCGAGGGACGATTTGTATGTACCTGTGTGTACTTGTATGTACTTGTGTGTATGTGAAGAGAAGATCAGTTCTGCTTGGCCAGCAGGTCGCGGATCTCGCTGAGCAGCTCGGTCTCGGTGGGAGCGGCCGGAGCTGCGGCTTCCTTGGCAGCCTTGCGCTCGCGCATCTTGTTCATGGGCAGCACGATGCAGAAGTAAACAGCGGCGGCCACCAGCAGGAAGTTGATGCCCTGGGTCAGGATGGCGCCGGGCTGGATGTATTCCTTGGAGCTGGGGTCAATCTTGAACTGCAGTACGGAGTCGAAGTTCGGGGAACCGATTAGCTGAGCCAGGATGCCCATGATGAAAGCGGTTACCTTGTCAACGATCGGCTTGAAAGCGTTACCGATAATAACGGCGACGGCTAGGTCGACTACGTTGCCCTGAGAAATAAAGTCGCGGAAGCCCTTAAGCATGGTTTTCCCCCTGAAGTTTTAAGTGAAGTGGGTGTGCCTACCCCGTTTCAGGGTCTGAGCACTATTGAAAGCGGGCCCTGGGAGGCCGCGCCGCATAAAAGCGTAGCCTCAGTTTCCTTAACTGCAAACGTTATTAGTCTCATAGTCCCTTGTGTTTGGGTGAGATTCGCTTTGTTTGGCGGCTCTACATCAACAATTGTGACTTTCTGCGCCAATACCTGCGCCCCCACCTTGGAGTATGCGGCGTCGCTAGAAACCACCCCGTCATTAGCGGTACCGTTCACCGAGCCCACAATGTCCACCTGCTGGCCTATACGCGCCAGCTGCGAGCCAGTTTGTATCTGCAGCTGCACCACCCGCTGCTGCTTGCCTAGATGTGAGAGCGCCGGTTGGGTAAGCATTGATTCAATCAGTGCTGTGCCTTTGGGCAGGTCAATGCTCAGTTTTCGGCCCACTGGGGAGGTGCGTACCGCTTGTGGTGGCGAGGTTGGCAGGTTGCTTAGGACGACGTCGCTGCTGGTGATCACTTGGCCTAAGGACATATCCGTGCGCATTACCCATACCTTTACCTGCCCGGGGTTAGTCAGCGCCTGAACTGCCAGTAGTGCGCATAAAAGCACGGCTAAGGCGGTGATCAGCCGCCGGTGCAGCCATAGTTGGCCGCGCCAAGAGGCCCTTGAGTTAAAGCGCAGGCTAAAGCTGCGCTGGGGTTCGTCGAGTTCCTGGTTGAGCCACTCCTGGTTGAGCCCCTGGCAGTGAACGGCAGAGCCGGTTTTGCGTTGCATGAATCAAGTGTTTAGCTTTTAGTCCAGTGCCTGCTGGGCGGCTGTGGATGGGCAGCATTTAGGAAATTTTTTATCCACAGGTGCGTAAAACCGCCCCGCACCAAACTGCAGCCCGCAGCGGCGCCGTCGTCGGCAAAAAACACCTCGCGCCCAAGAACTTACGTTCCAAGGGTGCGGGGTTAGTAACGATGCGGGGTTAGTAACGATGCGGGGTTAGTAACGATGCGGGGCTAGTAACTATGGGGCCCACTAGAAGCGGGTGATGCCTTCCGTGGTGATAATGCCATTAACCGGGCGGTCAAACTCGGCAGTGGGTAGGACCGTGTTGGTCAGATACTCGTTGGGGTGCAGCAGCGCGAAAGTTTCCACACCAGGGTTAACCAGTGGCAGCATTCGGTCATACCAGCCGCCGCCTTGACCTAGGCGGTTGCCGTGCGCGTCAACTGCCAGCGCCGGCACCAGTACGCTTTGCACCAGCGTGATAGCGGCAGGCCCCAGCACCAGGCCAGAAGGCTCGGGGGGGACGGCCGGGAGCGCGGGTAGCCAGATCATCGCTACCACGGAACCAGCCCCAGCTGCGCGATAAGTGGGGCCCAAGCACAGGTAGGAGCACCTGCACACCGGCGGCATGCAGCTCATCAATGAGTAGGCGAGTACAGGGCTCGTCTCCTACAGACACATAGGCTGCCACGGCCTGAGCGCCGTTTAAAGCCTGAAAGACGTTTTCGGCTAAAGCCGCACAACGGGCGTCGTGGCGGCGGGACGGGTGGCTGTACGCAGCGCGCGTGCGGCGAAGCTTGTAACGCAGGTGGTCCTTAAGATCGTCAACGTCCAATCCGACTACGGTGTCGGTCATTGAGTTCCCTTCACTTGATCCGGTTTCTCGTACTTCCAGGGTACCCTAAAAGTATCCCTAAGTGTCGCGCCACTGACCCCACAGGAGTTTCAAATGCGTACCGTCGCTGAACATTTATCGGCCTGCCTTGAGGTCGCCCACGCTGCTGAGCCGCTTGACGTGGTACTTTCCGACGCCGTGGGCACGGTGCTAGCTGCAGATATCGTTTCTGACGTGGATATGCCCCCCGCGAACCTGGCCGGTTTGGACGGTTACGCGGTGCGCGCCAAGGACTGCGTCAGCGCCTCCCCGGCCACGCCGGTGGTGCTGGATGTGATCGACGCCGTCCGCGCGGGGGATGTGCGCCGCACTCATCTTGTGCCCGGCACTGCGGTGCTGATTGACTCTGGTGCGCCCATGCCGATTGGGGCCGACGCCGTGGTTCCCTGGCAGTTCACCGACCGGGGTGAGGCGCAGGTGACCATTAACCGTAAGGTCAATGCCGGCCAGCGGGTGCGCATGTTGGGTGAGGATGTTGAGGCTGGCGCTACCGTGCTGTCTAAGGGTAGCCGGATTGGGGCGCGCCAGGTGGCGCTGCTGGCTTCGCTGGGTCACCAGCGCGTGGCGGTGCACCCGGTGCCGCGCGTGGTGGTGGTTTCTATTGGCGACGAGCTGATTGAGCCCGGTCAGCGCGCTGAGCCGGGGGACGTGTATGACGCTAACGGTCACGCCCTGTCTACTGCGGTGGCCGACGCCGGCGGGCAGCCTTTCCGGGTAAGTGCTGTCCCCGACGAGTACCACGCCCTTACCGAAACCCTGGAGGACCAGCTGGTGCGCTCTGACCTGCTGATCACCACCGGTGGTTTGAGTGTGGGTCAGGGTGACACGGTGAAAGAGGTGCTCTCGCCGCTGGGCACGGTGCGTTTTGACACGGTGGCGATGAGCCCGGGACGCCAGCTGGGTGTGGGCACGCTAGGTGACGGTATTCCGGTGTTTTGTCTGCCCGGTGACCCGGTCAGTGCTCAGATGGCTTTTGAGGTGTTTGTGCGCCCGGTGCTGCGTTCGATTGCTGGCTGGCAGGATATCCACCGTCCCTCGCTGCCGGCGGCGGTTTCTACATCCTGGTCTAGCCCGGCGGGGATGCGTGAATTTGTGCCGGTTCAGCTAGCTGGTGCCCCCAGTACTGGCTATCAGGCCCACCCCACGCAGGCTCCAGGGGTGCAAACTATTTCTGGCCTGGCCTATGCAAATGCTATTGCGGTGGTGCCCGAAGAAGTTACGCAAGTTAATGCTGGGACGCAATTGCATTGCCTACTTTTAGATATGTAACGCAATAGTAACGACACGCCGCGAAACTTCCGGATGCCTCCTGTATAAACACTTACTTTTAGTCGTATGGTGTTTCAGGCGGTTCTTGGTTTTGCGCTGGCGGTCGCAATCTCGTTCTATTTGCTGCCACATTTGCGCAGGCGCGATAGGCTAGCAGTCTACTCGCATGACCAGGATCGCTACTCGCCCCACCTGCGTGTGTTAAATACGGCTATGGTGGCAGGTAAATCTACAGGTCACGCGAATAATAATGATATTGCTAGGCTGATTTTTAGCCCGGAGGTGAAGGTCATGAATCGACCTGCCGTGAGGAACGTGCGTGCCGCGCGCCTGGAGCGTGATTTAGCGAAGGCAAAGCGGGCTCAGGCTGCTCACCAGGCCAAAGCTTCAGCTGCTGCCAAAACTCGCCGTATCCTGATGGGGTCTTTAGCCGGCGTAACTGTGCTTTTAGGGGTTTTAGCTGGGGTCTTTACTTGGCCTTGGTTTGTGGTTTTGCCGACGGCGGCCCTGCTTGCGGCCGCTATGGTCGGTGACGTGCGCGTACGTCGCGTAAGCTCCAAAAATGATGCTGCTCTGGCTGTGCGGGTGAGCCAACTAGAGGAGCAACTTGAAGGTGTAGGCCGATCCGCCAAGAGCGTCAAGGAAGCTAAAGCTAAGCGTGAGGCTGAGATTGCCGCCCGTAAGGCAAAAGCGGAAGCAGCCCGTCGCGAGGCGGCTCGCCTGCGTGAGCAGGAGGTTGCTGCGGCCCGTAAGGAGCTGGCTGAGCAGGAGCGTCAGGCCCGCGAAAGCGCTGAGGAAACCGATGTGCGTCAGCGTGAGCAGGTAGCTAAGGCTAAGGATCAGCTGGTGCGGGAAGCTAAAACCGCCACTGAAGCCAAGTATTTGGCACGCCTAAACAAGCAGGCTGAAGCTAAGCGGGCTGAGGAGGTGGCTAAGCCGGCCGCCCCGGTTGAGCGGGCCGCCAAGCCTGCCCCGACTGTTGCCAAGCCGGCGGCCTCCACTACTGTGTCTGCTTCGGCTACTGCGTCTGCTTCGGCTGCCGCCAAGCCGGTCTCTGCCGCTAAGGCAACTTCCGCTGACAGCGCTGGCGACGTCGTCGAGACCACCAAGGCTGCCCCCAAGGCCGCTAGCGCCGCCAAGTGGGAGCCGGTGAACGTACCCGCCCCCAGCTACACCATGGCTGCGCGTGGTCCGCGTCGCCGGGTTGTAGAGGCCGAGGCGGACTTCAACTCCGCCAAGGAAGTAACCGGCGTGGTTAACCCGGTGCGTCCCTCCAGCGCTCCGGCTAACGTGTCGCTGGATGTGGAGTCTGTGGCTGGGGACTTCAAGCCGATCGACCTCGATGCTGTCTTGGAGCGGCGTCGCGCGGCGGGTGAATAAGCAGCCAGGGCGTGGCCCGCAGAATTTACCCGGGCCGCGCGCTGTGCTAAGCTAAATCCGCCCATGGGGCTATGGCGCAGTTGGTAGCGCGTCTCGTTCGCAATGAGAAGGTCAGGGGTTCGAATCCCCTTAGCTCCACGCATCCCAACCCCGGGCTTCCGTTGGAAGTCCGGGGTTTCTGTATGTGCGCACGGTTGGGGATAGGGCCGGGCATATGCTCAACTCCCTCAACAACCCCCACACCCAGCTACGCGACCGCCTCGGTGAGGTCCAGGTCTGGCTCGGCGAGAAGGCCGAGGCCTTCCTCGTCATGGGGAGGGGAGCGCATAATGACTTCGGCCCTGAAAACAACGATGCGTCGCAGCGCAACAACGAAGGAGACAATCATGTGTCGACCCACCACCTGCGAGGTATGCGGAAAGACCACCTGGAAGGGCTGCGGCAAGCACATCGACTCGGTGAAGGAACAGGTTCCCCCGGATCAGTGGTGCGATAAGAACCATACCGATGAGGAGTACGCCCTCGCTGAGAAAAAGAGCGGTTTCTTCGGCAGTTTCTGCAGCTAGCCTGCAGCCCACTGTCAGCGTCGTGAGCACCGCGACGCTGGGTAGTTCACGCCCTTTTCGAGGCCTCGAGTCGTGCGGCAAAAACAGATCGGCGATTGAGGAAAAGTGGAGAGCTTGTTGCTTTCAGGTGATGCCTTGCAGTCACCTCAAGCGTTTCTGGAACTCGGGTATAATTAGTTTTCGTTGACCTGTCACTTCGTTTGAAAGTGGAGGAACAATATGATCTGGGATCGGGTTGCCCCGCTCTACGACCTCGCTGTCAACACGCTCAACAGGAGGGTGTACTACGAGACAGGCAGCGCCGTTGCCCGGTTGATTCGCCCCGGTGACACCGTGCTCGAATGTGCATGCGGCACGGGCACGATCACCGCAGCCATCGCTCCCGCATGTGCGCGTGTGGTCGCGACCGACTACTCCGAGGGGATGCTCAAGCAGGCCGGGAAGAAGCTCGCGCGCTACCCGAACGTGGTCGTCGAACAGGCGGATATCACCCACTTGCGCTACGCGGACAACTCCTTCGATGCGGTCGTTGCTGCCAACGTCATTCACTTGCTGCCTGAACCGGGCGACGCGCTCAAGGAGCTCAAGCGGGTTACGCGCCCGGGCGGCACGATCATCGTGCCTACCTACGTGATTCCCAAGAAGCGTGCACACACCATATTTCTGAAGCTGATCTCCCGATGCGGCATACACTTCCAGGAGCACTTCGACCCGGCGTCCTACCGGGCGTTTTTTGAGCGCATGGGCTATGTCCATGTCACCTACAGGGTCGTGCGAGGCCGGATCCCCTGCGTGATCGCGTCCTTTACGAAGGAATACTAGGCGTTTTCCAGGGCTATCTGTCGCGGCTCCGCCTCGGGATCCCGCATAGCCTCCGGCGCTTCGTGACCATGGCACGCCCGAGTCCACCAGACAGATAATCCGGCCTGGAAACCAGGGCGGATTTTTTGTTGCCCAAAAGCGGATGGGGGTTAAAGGACGAAAAGAGTTGGTCTGAGCCCGACTTTTCGGCTTTGTGGTGCGGGAAAGTCTGGTTCAAAGTTGTTAGGGGCCAACTTTGAGGGTGGACAAAATGTGTTGGTGAGACGTCGACTTTTCGGCTTTGTGGTGCGGGAGAGTGGGTGTCAAAGTTGGTAGTGGCAGATTCGGTGAGTGAACATCCCGAAATGCGATTCCTGTGGCAAGAAGCTGATCCGGTACGGACTGTCGAAATCGGGCAAGCAGAGGTGGCATTGCACCTCGTGCCACTCAACTGGCGTGCAGCGGATTGATACCTCGGCCAAGCATCTGGGTGAGTTTCTTGCCTGGCTGCTCAGCGGTAATCGGCAGGCGGATATGCCAGGTGGGGGCAGGTCGTTTCGCAGGCGATGCCAGAGCCTGTGGGAGATCTGGCCCCTCGCCCCGGTGGTGGATCAGGTGCATGAGGTCGTGTTCGTTGACGGGATCCACCTGGGCCGCAAAGCGGTCGTCTTGATTGCTCAGTCCCGGGATTTCATCTTGGGCTGGTATGTGGCACGCAGTGAGAACTCGCGCGCCTGGGAAGCGCTCATGAACCGGATCGCCCCACCAGACGTGGTGGTGACGGATGGGGGCAGTGGCTTCGAAAAAGCCCGCAAGAAAGCCTGGCCGAACACGCGGGTCCAGCGGTGCACCTTCCACGCGTTCGGGACCATCAAACAAGCCACCACCATTGGCCCCAAGCTTGCAGCCTCCCAAGGAACTGTACGGCTTGGGCAAGCAGCTCTTGCACGTGAAAGACCGAGAGCAAGCGGCCTCATGGATAGACACCTACTTGGACTGGTGCAAGCGCTGGGAGGGCTTCCTCGCGCAGAAGACCAAGAGGGACGATGGCGGGTGGCAATACACGCACGAACGACTCGTGCGGGCCCGCAACAGTGTGAATCGGCTCATCGGAGCCGAGGTGTTGTTCACCTACACCGACCCCCAGTTTGAGGGGGCGTTGCCGGCGATGAACAACCAGATCGAAGGCGCGACCAACGCGCCCTTGCGTCAACTGTTGCGGGACCACCGGGGAATGCGGCTGACCCGCCGGATCAAAGCGATCTTCTGGTGGTGCTACATGCACACCGAAAACCCGCTCCCACCAGCCCAGATCCTCAAAATCATGCCCACAGACACCCAGATTGAAGCCCAATGGGAACACGCCTCGCGCACACACCCCGCAGCCGGTGTCATCCCCAGATGGGGCGACGCTATCGCCTGGCACGACCTCCACCACACAAGCCCCCACCGAAACAACTGGGACTAACCCTCCACCAACTCTTTTTGTCCTTTAACCCGCGGATGGGGTGGAGCGTGAGCGCCAAAATGAGACCCATGTATTTAAGGTGCGGATACGCCTTTGGGATAAGAGTTTTAATTGTTTACTTTTAGGTCTTTAGGACTAAAGCAGATAAACCTATAGCTTTGTAAATATAAGCATTGTTTATGATGACTTTGTAAAAAGCTTAAGAAAATGCCGAGGGCCGCACGTGAAACGTGCGGCCCATCGCCAATGAGGTTCCTCAACCCGTGTTCCCAGATCGGGGAGGGCGCCTCCTTCGCCAGAACGTTCACTGTAGGCTCCCTTAAACCTCAGTCCAACTAGCTCTCGGCCGGTCATCAGGCTCCCCAACCCTCGCGACCGCTAACCTCTGGCGGTAGTAAGAATTTAACCCCCTCTGCCTGTAAGAACACCCCTGGGCAAGCTGTGAATTTCCTGGGAAATTTAAATAGCGTTCCCAGGTTTCTGCAAAAGCGAATTTGACCTGGATAAACGCCAAAATACCCGACTACATACAAAGTAAAGTTTATCCCTCAATGCAACTTCGTGCAGCTTACCAAGCCTGTAGGCTTGTAACCGTGCTCTGTCAGCTCCACGATGCATCCCTGTGTCGCTCCTGTCCCAACCTTGATCTACCCCTGACGCAGCAGCTGCAATTAAAGCAATCTGCGGTGCAAGCCACACTTGCAGGCCAGGTTGAGACGGCCGCCTGGCTTGAACCTTTCGCCAGCGCCCCCAGCCACTTCCGCAATAAAGCCAAACTGGCGGTTTCGGGCACAACCTACGCCCCGGTGCTGGGTTTAGTTGACCGTTTCGATAACGGCACGGATTTAACTTCCTGCCCGCTGCATGTAAACGAAATTAAAGCCGCACTAGCCCCATTAACTCGCGCAATTACCCGCATGGGATTGCAACCCTACTCAATCGTCAAGCGGCGTGGGGAGCTTAAGCATGTGCTGATTACCGCCTCGGCTAACGGCCAGCTGATGGTGCGTTTCGTTTTGCGCTCGACGGCGCAGCTGCCGGCTATCCGTAAAGGTGTGCCCCGCCTGCAAAGTGAGTTACCTGGATTGCGGGTGCTGTCGGTAAATATTCAGCCCCGCCCAGCCGCGATCTTGGAGGGCGAGCGCGAAATTATTTTGAGCCAGGACTCAACCCTGGACATGCCGCTGTACCTGCCGGAACTGGACGCAGACGGCGTCGTCGTAAATAACAAAAAAAGCGTGCTGCCGCTGGTGCTACCCCCGCAGTCATTCTTCCAAACCAACAGTGACGTGGCCGCCGGGCTCTACGCCCAAGCCCGCGCCTGGGTGCGCGACTATGCGGGTGGTGGCGTCTTGACGGGTGCTGAGGCTGAGCGAGAAGGGGCTGGTGGGCAAGCTGGCGTCTTGACGGGTGAGTCTGGGGCTGGCGGGGCGTACCCTGACGCAATCCAAAGCAGCCAGTCGATTTGGGACCTGTACTGCGGCGTGGGCGGCTTTGCCCTGGCTCTAGCCCAGCCCGGTGCGCAGGTGCTGGGAGTGGAAGTTTCCGCCCCTGCCATCGACGGCGCCCGCGCGGCCGTCGCCCAGCTGGGCCTGACTAGCCCGCAGGTTCGCTTTGAAGCAGGCGACGCCTCCGTGCTGGATGCCTCGGGCCAGGTCTATGGTCACGACAAGCCTGATCTATTAGTAGTTAACCCGCCCCGGCGCGGCATTGGCGAGTTGGCCGCCTCAATTGAAGACAGCGGCATTCAACGAGTGCTGTATTCCTCCTGCAATCCGGCCTCACTGGCCAAAGATTTAGAGGTAATGAGTAGCTATCGGATACGCCGGGCGCGGTTGTTCGACATGTTCCCTCACACCAATCACGCTGAAGTGCTAGTTGAATTAATTCACAACTAGGCTTTGCGTCCTGTTTGTGGCGCCGACCGGCTGAATGTAACCTGTTCCACTCATATTCATCCTGACTAATTCCCTAATATATTCGTAACCAAGAGCTACAGATAAGGAATGTTGTGTCTAAGCAAGCCGAATCCTCGAAGGATGAAAAGAACGCGCAAGCCGCTTCCGAGCAGGAAGTTCGCTCCGGTTTGGCGCTTACCGTTAAGCAGGAAAAGGTCCTGGGGTGGGTTGCTACCTTCATGGCCGTGTGCATGTACGTCGCCTACGTTCCTCAGATCGTGAGCAACCTCAACGGCCAGGCCGGTAACCCGCTGCAGCCTCTGGTAGCTGCAATCAACTGCAGCCTGTGGGTGTATTACGGCCTATTCAAGCCTTCTCGTGACCTGCCGCTGGCAGCCGCTAACGCCCCCGGCATTTTCTTCGGCCTGGCTGCCTTCGTCACCGCGCTGTAAGACGCAGAGTTGCTAGACAGTGTCAGGCCCTGCCGTATTGCAGATAGGGCTGCTCGCATTCGTCACCAATGCGGATGCCCGGCGCCAATGCCCCGGCATGGCTAGCGCGCAGCTGTTCCAACTCGCGCACCACCCGCTCGCGTAGCGAACGCGGATCAATAGTGTTCAGGTAAATCTTGGTGGCGCCCTCAAAACCCGCCAAAGTGGAAACACGCCACTTAAGCACCACCCGCCAAGGCATCTCCTTAGCCACGCCCGGGGCGCGGTAATGCCACTCCTCGTTTAGTGGCACCTGCGTGCCCGTAGCCTGGTGCAGGGCGTGCACCAAATCGGAGACCGCATCCACCTGTTCAGGCTCCATCAGCCACGGTTCAGAGACCGGCCCGGTGGAGTAGACCTCCAGCGAGGGGTAACGGTGACCCACCCCAGCCAGGGCCACGGCGCCGTCGTTAGCGGCCACAACCAAACCCGCCCGGTAAGCCCAATCCACAAAATCGCGGTAAATATTTCCGTTAGCGTTCACGCGGGCAATCTCAGCCTGCAAGCTAGCCCCCAGCGAATCCACGCCCACCACCTGTTTGTGCAGGTGATCGAAGCTAGCCCCGGCCGGGCGCAGCCAGTTTTGGAATACGGCCACATACTTAACGTGCTTGTTTTGCAGGTATTGCGCGTGCATGGCGTTAACCGCCCACTGGGTCCACACGCGGTGTTCGGCCACGCTTAAAGTGGCGCTGCCAGCCAAGCCGGTAGTGTCGACGGCGTCATCGCGCCAGTGGCGACGGGCCACCAACACATCATGGCTGCCCCCGAAAAAGCCGGCGCTGTGACGGCGAATGTCGCTCAGGTTCAGCTCGGCAATCTCTGCGTCACCAGCTCCGGAGGCGCGCAGCTTGGCGCTGACAATAGCGCGCAAATGCTCGTATCCGGCGGCGTCAGCCAGGTAGTTTTCAAGCCGGTCACGGCAGCGCTCAGGTAGCTTAAAACCATAGTTAGCTTGCCAGTAATTGAACGGCAAAATCTCAAAAAGGTTGGGGATACGGCGAAAGTCGGCTACGCTCTGATCTAAGTATTCAGGCAGCAAGCCAAAAAATGTGTGCCAGCTGTCGCCCGCCCTGGTGGTGTCGCCCGCCCTGGCGTTGGCCCCAGCGGCCCCCGCCCCTGCGTCGGCATCAGCGGCCTTAGCGCCAGCCTTGGCGCCCTGGCCACCAGCGGCCTAGCCCCTGCAGCTGCGGCACCCGCGTTACCAGAGCCGGCGTCGGCGCTAGCGGCGTCGTCGTCCTTAACCGAGGCGAAACGCACGATACGGGCATATTCAGGCGGCGTCTCCAGATAACGGCCGCTACAAAAAGCACAAGTGTGACTGTGCATGTGGGAACTGAGCGGACGCACCTCAACCTGAGGTAGGCGCAAGGGGCGGTTAGCGCGGCCGGGTACAGTCCACACTTCCGTGCCAGTGAAAGGGCTAAGCTGCTTGACAGTACCGTCACAAAGACGGCGCAGGTAGGGGTGATCGTCCATGCCTCTATTGTGCCGGGTTTTAGATTGGAGGGAACATGCTAGGAGATGCCTTTGGGGCGCTGTTTTTAATCGCCACCGTAATATTTCTAGCGCCGCTCATTGCGCGGGCCATCCCGGGCGGGTTTGTGCCAGAAACTGTGCTTTTGCTGGCCGGTGGAATGGCCATGGGTGCGGCTGGCTTTACACTCACCGAGGCAGGCGAACCGATTTCCTTCCTGCGTGAACTGGGCGTAGGTTTCCTGTTCCTGCTGGCCGGTTATGAGCTGGACCTGGGGGAGCTGCGCGGCTCAGGCGGGCGCCACGCCATAGTGGGGTGGTTTGCCTCGCTGAGCTTGGCTTTCGCGGCGGTGATCGCCATGGGGGTGGGGTCAATTACTGATATGCGCGACGGCGCTATAGCCCTGGCTATTGCTATGACCTCCACCGCCCTGGGCACACTACTGCCGATTTTGCGCGAGCGCGGGCTGCTATCTACCTCAGTGGGTGCCGCCGTACTAAACCATGGGGCGATTGGTGAAGTCGGCCCGATTGTGCTGATGGCGCTGCTGCTGGGAAGTCGCGCCACCTGGGCTTCGGCGCTGGTGCTGGCCGGCTTTATGGCTATCACAGCGCTAATCATCGTGTTCAACGAGCGGGTTAAGCGGGCTGGCACGCGCCTGGTCGCGGTAATTCAGCGCGGGCAGCACACTACCGCCCAAACCACTATTCGTGCCGCCGTGTTGCTGCTGGTGGGGCTGTGTGCACTGGCTGAAGTGTTTGAGCTTGACGTGGTGCTGGGGGCGTTCGCGGCGGGAGTTATTTTGCGCCGGGTGCTGCCTGAGGGCTCGCGGCCCTTTGAGGAAAAACTTGATGGTTTGGCCTATGGTTTCTTCATCCCGATTTTCTTTGTAACTTCAGGCATGACCATTACGGTGTCGAACCTGAGTGAAAAGATTGGCCCGATTCTGGGTTTCTTGGTGCTGCTGGTGGCCGTGCGCGGAGTGCCGGTGCTGCTGGTGAGCGCCGCTGAGCGTAAACGTGACGGCTCACGGGTGTTCAGCTGGCGTCAAAGCCTGCAGGTGGCCTGCTATTCCACCACCGCCTTGCCGATTATTGTGGCCGTGACCCAGGTGGCGGTTTCTGCCGGAACCATGACCCGCGATGTGGCTTCCACCCTGATTTTGGCTGGTGCCTTGTCTGTGCTGATTATGCCGACGGCGGCGCTACCCTTGTCGCGGCGCACCGATAAGCTGCCCCAAACACAGACCATGGGTGTGGTACAGGGGCCGGTGCGTGCCGATGGTTCCACCACTGCCAGCACGCAGGAAGAAGGTGGTTACGCTGTGGGCCGTCCTAGCGACGGCGCCGAGGCGCAAGATGCTCCCGAAGTGCGTACCGCCTTGTATGTGCCCCCGCATGAGCGGGTTGACGCCGGCCGTGATGCCCTAGCCCAGGCCCAGGGTGAAACTGGCGTGGAATCTGGTGGGCGCCTGGGCGGCGTGCAGGTGCGTCTAGGGGTGCTTTCGCACCGCCTGCAATGGCAGGGCGACGAGCCAGTGCACTGGCAGCTGCGTAGGCGCATGGTCAAGCGCATAAACCACCGTCGCCACAAGTAGGCAAGTGCAAGTACAAATACAGGCAAAATACATACAAATACAGACAAATACAGGCAAAATCATCCCTTCCCTATAAAAAATTCATGGGGTTTATAGGGAAGGGATGAAATGTCAGTATCTGTAGTTCAACTACTTATACTTTAGTTCAATAACTTATACTTTAAGCAATTCTAGGCATTTTCGGCTGCCTCTAAAGCCGGCGACACCGCCTCCGGGGCTGCCGCCGCCGGGGCCGATGGCAATGCCGCCAGAGCCGACGACGACGCCGGGCAAGCGCGGTGCAGCCAGTGGCTAGTTGTGCGTCAATGGGTCAGGTCAGCCTACGCGCCAAGACGCAGGTCAGGTTAGGTGCTCCGCCCGGCTGGTTAGCTTGACCGCAAGGGTTGACGTCGATGCCGCCAGGGCCGCCGCTGCCCAGCTAGGTCATCGTCCGACCAGGACACCGCCCGGCCAAGCCGCCGCACGACCAGACCTAGACGCCGTTGCCGTAGTGCGGCGGGACGTCGCCTAGCAGCCGCGCGTCATTGGCGTGCGCGGACGGGTCCTCGCGGCGCAAATCTTCACGGCTCCAAGCTGGCCTTTCAGCATCCACCTTGCCCAGCGCCTCCTGCACAACCTGTTCAAGGTTGGCGCCCTCGGCCACCCGCTCGCGATCCTTCGGTCCTAAATGCACTACGCGCCGACGCCGCCGCCCGGCTTGGGTGGGGTGCTCAGCTTGGGTGGGGTGCCCGGTTTGGGTGGGGGAAGCCTGAGCCAGTGGGGCCTCAGTGTGCCCGGCTGCGGTGGCTGTGGAGGCTGTGGAGGCTGTGGAGGCTGTGGTGGCTGTGGAGGCTGTGGAGGCTGTGGAGGCTGTGGAGGCTGCGCTGGTCGCCGCCGCAAAGGCAGGGTTTGCCTGATCGGCCGCTACGACTGCGCTGGCTGGTGTGCCCGGCACAGGCGCATCCGGCGCGGGCACGTCAGCTATGGGCGCGCCAGCGTCTGCACTGTTTTGGCTGGTCATTATGGTTCTCAGCTCGCTTGGTGGTGTCCCGGTTGCAGCTCAGTTGCGGCCACGCTTGACAGCGTGGTGTAGCACCGCGTCCACAGTGGTGCCGCGTCGCTTGAGGGCTAGGGTTTCGCGTAGCTGCTCCACTTCCTCATCCTCACTGCGTTCGACGCCGTCAGAGCGAATCCAGGACACCAGATCGTCAAGCTGATCGTCGCTGTAGGCCTGCAACGGCAAGCCCTGGGCGATCGGTGGGCGCACGTCACGCTCGCGTGCGTTGCCGTCACCGTCCCCAGCTGCATTAGTGCCGACGGCGCCCGGGTCAGCTCCGTTAGCTCCGGCAGAACCCTGCCCGGCTGCGGCCGTGCTGTGGGCCCTGGCCGCGCTAGCGCCCTGGCCAGCGCTGCTAACGCCAGCGGCGCTGGAAGAGAGACCAGGCGGGGGAGGAACCGGCCGCTCACCGGCCGCGCCAGTTCCGGTAGCGCCAGTTCCGGTAGCGCCAGCCCCAGCCCCGGTGGTGTGGGCACTGCGGCTGCCAAGCCCAGCGCCAGCTCCGGCAAGCCCACCGGCCGCGCCAGTCCCGGTAGCGCCAGCGCCGGCCCCGAGCCCAGAGCTAGCCCCATATCCGGCTGCCGCCGAGTCGCCGTCGTCGCTAATTAGCTCCGGAACCGCCTCGCCGTCGTCGCTGACACTTTGACGCTTATCAACAATGTCGAGCACCAACTGGCAGATGCGCTCAGCCTCAGCGGAAGGATCCACAAACACGCCAGCGCTAAAGGCCCGGTACACGGTCCAGCCGCGCCGCTCCAGGCGCTCCACCCAGTAGCGCTCACGCATACGCACCGAAGGCTCATCCATATAAGCCTCGTCGTCGGTAAGCACCGCCACCAGCAGCTCATCGGGGTAGTCGGGGTGACCCACAGCCAGCGGAATCGCCCCGGGCCCATCCGTGCCGTAACGCGGCACCACAGACAGGCCCATCTGGAAGCAGTGCAAAGCCAGATCCAGCAGCAGGCGGTCAGGGGCCTTACCGGCGTCGTCGAGAGGCAGCGGCCCCACCTGGGCGCGTTCAAGTAGCTGACGCAGCAAACGCTCCCCAGCCCCATGCAGGCGTGAGGGGTCAATATCGGCTGCGCTCAGGCAAGAAACCACAGTGGTAGTGCCGCGCGAAGCACACAGCGCCGCCACCAGCCCGCCGGCGCCGTCGCGAGTAGACAGCTGCCCGAAGGAGTGCACCAGAGAGCCGTTGGGGGTCTTGGCGTAACCCACCGCAATAATGATGTGGTCGCGGCGCAGACGGTAAGCCTGGCTGATATCCACCACCACAAACGGCTCGGACTTGTCGGCGTTAAAGAACTCCTCCAGGGCGGGAGAGCCGTTAGTTTCAGCCGCCACCGCCGCGCGGATCGCCTCAGTGTGGCGCGAGTTGAGAGCCACCACAGCCAGGGACTGCTCCGGGCGGGTTAGGGCAGCGTCAATAATGTGATCGACGACGGCGTCCACCTCGGCACGTACCGTCTCCACCTCGTTGCGGCCCGGGGCGGGAGTGCCGCGCCCATCAACCGCAGTCAGGGTCAGGGTTTGGGCCCCCGGCGGGGAGGGGATCACGTCAATCACGTCGGCGTAACCGTTAGCAGCCAGGAAGCGGGCAATCTCCGGGTCCAGGTTGTGGCGGGTGGTGGACAGCTGCACGTGCTGGAGTACCGGCGCCAAAACCCCGGCCACACCGTTATCAACCGCGTGGGAGTCACCTACCACCACCAGTTGCCGCGAGCGCGCCAAAGCCGGCACCACCTGGCTTAACGGCAGCGGGTAGAGGCGTCAATGATCACCAGATCCACCTGGGTGGTGGGTTTAAGCACGCTGGGCACCAGCGAGGGCGGCACAATCCAAATCGGCTTGATGATTTTGGCCAGCGGGTAGGTGTCCAAACGTCGCGCAGGGAGGCGTTGTCGCTGCGGCCCAGGGCCCGGTACAGGGCGCGGGCTTGTTCCTTGTCTGCCCCCACCTCTTGGCGCACGCGCATGGCGTAGGCCTGGGCTACCGGCGCGGCCAGGGTGTGTACCTGGTTGATGTCGGCTTGGCGCAGCTGGGAGGCCAGGTTGGCGAGGGCGGTGGTGTCTAGGCCACCCATGTCGGGGTCTTCCGCCAGGCAGTGGGCCAGGATGGAGGACCACCAGCAGTAGGTCAGCTCTTGTTCCAGGTGCTGCTTGGGCACCTGACGCTGGGCCAGGTCCGCCACCAGGTCGGTTAGGCCATAGTGCTCTAGCTGCTGCTCAATGCTGTTGATGCGGGGAATGTCTTTGGCGCTGGCTTCTTCAGTGTCCAGCTCACGCAGCATCGAGTGCAGTTTCATGATGGGCATTTCCATCAGGTCCATGCCCTCAGCCGGCCCCTCCAGCAGCGGCGCCAGCTCAGAGAGCATCTGCTCGGTTTGGGCGGCGACGCGCTCCATTTCGTCTAGCCCCAGCGGTAGGCGCGGCCAGCCCCCTTCGCTGGAGTAGCGTTGCCACTGTTCTCGACGGCGCTGCACTAGTACCAGCTCAGAGTATAGGTCTTCGACTTGGCGGCCCGGGCGCACCAGAGAGCGGGCTTGTTTAATGAAACGACGCCGGTCAGAGCCGCTCATTTCTACGTGCTTGTCGCGGCGCCACTGCTTGGTGGCGGTGGCGATCACCATGTCTGCGGCGGAGCGTTCAAAAACTTCGGGCACAAACACGTCTAGGGATTCACGTACCCCGTCAAGCATGGCTAGCTGCTCATGCCACTGGCTCAGGTTCAAGGGGCGGTGTAGCTCAGTTTGGGTGATGGCGGAGCTGATCTGTTCACGCACCAGCGGCAGTAGCTCTGTGGCCAGCTCATGCACCTTAGAGACGGTGCGTTCAGCCATAATTGCACTGTTTAGCGGCACTTGCGACCAGGGGTTAGCAGGCCGATCCTTATCCAGCATCCCCAGGTCATAGGCCTGGGTGAGGATCTTGTTGGCGTTACTTAAACCTGCATGTCAAGGTTAGCTAGGCCCGCAGAGCTGATGCGGGCACGGGTGCACGCATGGTTATCGCCGCTAGTGAGCTCCACCAGCTCATCTAGCGCCTCATACACCGACACGTTCCAGGGGTGACGGCGCTTGTGTAGCGCGTCCGCGTAGCGTTGCATCCGACGACGCAAAGACACCAGGTGAGCGCGGGTGGTGGCGATAGCCTCCACATCCACCTCAGGTACCTTCACACCCATAGACTCACGGATAGAGGCCGAAGCGTGACGCCTAAAAGCGCCGTCGACAGTTAAATCCAAAACCAAATCAGACAGGCCAGCATCGCGCAGCACCTGCGCCACAGCCCGCCCATCAGCCCCGGAGGCTGGAACATGCAGTACATGGCGGCCACTAGCGGCGGCGTCGGCCAAAATAGCGGCCAAAGTCGCGGGCACATCCACCCCGGGCGGGGCATCCAAAAGCAGCTGGGCGCCCGTGCCCACAGCCTCAATGGCATAGGCCTGGGAAGTGTCTAGATCCCCAATGCCGCGCTCATAGTCAGGGTCCAAATCTGCGCGGATCGCCGGCGGTAAATCAACATGCAAGGCGGCGCGGGCATGATCGTCCCCCAAAGCGGCGGCAATCAGCGGGTTAGTGCGCAGCAGTGGAATAACCGCCTCAAAGTCAGCCAGCAGGCTCTGGCCCGGGTGCACAAAAGCACCCACAACCAGGCGCTCGTGATACTCAAAGCCTGGCAGATACTCGCGCCCCAAACTGGCAATCCGGGTCAAAACCGCGCGCGGCGTGAACCCACCAGGGCTGATAGCGGCGCGAGCAATAGTTTCCACATCCACCTTGCAGCCATAAGCCTTAAGGGCCTTAACCAGCACCGGGTTAACCGCGATGGAAGAATCCAAGGTCAACGCACTCTGGGCGGTGTCAGTGCTCAGCCGCACTGGGCGCAGCAAAATCGGGGCGTTAACCGTGCGCACCGGGCCGTCACCCACCTGCTCACTAAACTCGGCCACACCCAACGCCAAATGCACCGCAGCCTGACCAAACTGGCGTTGCAGCTGGTGCGAGCGGGTAGCCAGGGCGTTGAAAGAACGCTGCGCCACACTCAGAGAGGCGTTTTCGCGCACCAGGTTACGCAGGCGTGTAGTGCTGCCGCCGTAAAGCTGCGCCAAGCCCGTGGGGTGACCGTCAGTTAAGTCAATAACCGCCGCATCCAGGAAGCTAACATCGTCAAGGCTAGCTACTTCCCCCAGCGCGTTAAGCTCAGCCCGCCAGGACTTAATGGCAATATCTAGGGTTTCGTCCAGGCTTAAAGGGGCGACGACGTCGTCCGCGTCAGTGCCGTCCGAAAAGTCCGTGGGGTCTACCTCAAGGCCAGAATGCTTACCAGAGCCAGAAACCGGCAGAACCGGCAGAACCAGCTGCGGAGGCGGCGTCGGGAACTGAAGCGGGGGAGATGGCGCTCGCGGAGTGGGAGGCGCCCGAGTGCGCCGATAGGGACGCGTCAGTTTCGGTGGGTGCGCTGGTATCGCTTGAATCTGTGGCGAAGTAGCTCTCTTCCGCAGACGTGTCGGAATTGTGCCTACGATGGCGACCGAAAGAGAAGAAAGCTGGAGTCATGGCCCTAGATTAACTGGCTAAAGTTACCGCTCGGGGCAGGGCGCGCTAAAAAGTTGACTTTTGTTATGGGGCCTTAATGGGCTATAGTCGTGCGTGCCCCTCGTGTGGCGTTATCTCGTGAACTCCCCCAGGACCGGAAGGTAGCAAGGGTAAGCGGGCTCTGGCGGGTACGCGAGGGGTTTTTGCTGCCCTTTTGCGACTTGTGCCGGCGCCGCGCCCGCCCGGGCCAGCCCGCCCGCCCGGGCCGTTTAGGCGTCGATCGCGGCGGACGGATTACGCTAGGCGGTAGCGCTGCAGCGCTATTGCGTCGAGCCTGCGTGCTTGGGATTAGCAAAGCGTTTAGAGTTCAGCTGTGACCACTGCTCTGTATCGCCGCTACCGCCCCGACACTTTTCAACAGGTGATTGGTCAAGAGCACGTGACCGAGCCGCTGATGGCTGCTTTGCGTGCGAACCGCGTTAACCACGCCTACCTGTTCTCTGGGCCGCGTGGCTGCGGTAAAACCACTAGTGCTCGCATTTTGGCCCGTTGTCTCAACTGTGAGCAGGGGCCGACGGATACTCCTTGCGGAGTGTGTCCCTCCTGCGTGGATTTAGCTACCGGCGGCAGTGGCTCACTGGATGTGGTGGAGATTGACGCCGCCTCCCACAACAGCGTGGAGGACGCCCGTGAGCTGCGTGAACGTGCCTCGTTTGCACCGGCTAGGGATACTTACAAGATTTATTCTCGACGAAGCCCATATGGTCACTAATCAGGGCTTTAACGCTTTGCTGAAGCTGGTGGAGGAGCCGCCGCCGCATGTGAAGTTCATTTTCGCCACCACCGAGCCTGAGAAGGTGATTGGCACTATTCGCTCGCGCACCCACCACTATCCTTTCCGCCTGGTACCGCCGCCGGTGTTGGAGGACTATTTGCGCCAGCTTTGCCATAGCGAAAAGGTTGAGGTGGGCGACGGGGTGTTGCCGCTGGTGGTGCGGGCTGGTGGGGGCTCGGTGCGTGACACCTTGTCGGTGCTTGACCAGCTAATTGGTGGCTCTGACGGCAAAGTTAATTATGAGCAGGCCATTGGTTTGCTGGGGTTCACTGACATTTCTTTGCTTGATCAGTGCGTGGATGCGATTGCTGCCCGCGACGGCGCCGCCTGCTTTGAGGTGGTGCAGCGCGTGGTTTCCTCTGGTCACGATCCGCGCCGGTTTGTGGAGGATTTGCTGCAGCGTCTGCGTGACCTGCTGATTTTGGCTGTGGCCGGGGATCAGGCGCAGGCGGCTTTGGGTTCGCTGCCGGTGGATCAGCTGGAGCGGATGCAGGTGCAGGCGCGCGCTTTGGGCGCTGGACAGTTGTCTCGCTGTGCGGATATGTGTGCTGCTGCTTTGGGCACCATGGTGGGGGCTACTAGCCCACGTTTGCAGCTTGAGTTGTTGATGGCCCGCCTGCTGGTGGTGGGTTTGGCCCAGCCGACGACGGCGCCGCGCTCCCTGCCTGGTGGCGGCTCTCAGGGTGTGGTTGGGGCCCAGGGTCAAGATGGCACCGGGCGCGCCTCGGTGGGTTCGGGGCGCACCCCGGAGGGTTCGGGCCGTGAGGCGGCGCGGGCTGCTTTGCAACGCGCAAATATGGCAATTCCAGTGCTTGCTGAGGCCCCAAGTGGGCCGGGCGTCGGGGGAGGCGTTGGCATGAATGTGCCAGTGGCGCCCAGCGTCCCGGCGGCCCCTAGTGTTCCGGGCAGTGTTCCGGGCACGCCCAGCGTTCCGGCTGGTCCTAGCGCTGCTAGTGCAGCTTCCAGCGCGCCTGCGGCGCGCTCTGCCGCAGCGGCTGGACCCGCAACTGCTGGATCCGCAACTGCTGGATCCGCAACTGCTGGATCCGCTGCGCAAACCCGCTCGGCTGCCCAGGCGGCAAATAGCGCGGCTGTCCGCCCTGCCCAGGGGCTGGGGGCTGGCTCGTCGTCGCCGTCGGAGCTGATTCGTAACCGTTGGGGCGAAGTGCTGGCCAAAGTTAAGGCCGCTAGCCGCGTGACCAACGCCCTGGTGGGGGCTAATGCGCAGCCGGGCAAGGTGTCGGGCGAGACTTTACGCTGATTTTCGCCTCGCCGGGCCTGGTGCGCAGCTTTAACTCTGGGCGTCACCCGCAGGTGGTGGCCGGGGCACTGTATGAAGCTTTGGGTTTGCGTCTGCAGGTTCAGGCAGTTAGCGACGGCGAAGCAGCAACGGTTGCTGAGCTCGGCTCAGCCCCCTATCCACCTAGTGCAGCTAGTGCCACTCATGTAGGTGGCCGCCAAGGCCGTGACAATGAGACGGCAGGCGGCCAGGCAGAGCAGGTGCAGGGGCGCGCCCAGCACCCAGGGTCTGGGGCTGCAGGGCCCCGAGAATCACGCTCTGCACAATCGCAGCCTGCGCAGCGCTCGGAATCTCAGCGCGCAGACTCGCGCCCTGCGCAGCGCTCCAAGCCGACTCGGCGTGAAGCTACTCCGGTGCGCGAGGCGACCCCTTCAGCTTGGGACCAACCAGCTCCGGCCAGTTGGGATGAAGACTGGGAAGTAGTACAAATCCCCAACTCTGGTAGTGCTGGGCCAGGCGGCGCTGAGGCACCGGTAGACCAGGCCCCTAGTGACTCACATGGCGGCGTCCCCACGGGTGGCCCTGCTGGCGGCGTCCCCGCCGGGCTCCAGGCTGGCGATCCTGCTAGCGTCCCCGCTGGTGGCCCCACGGATGCTCCACAAACCATGGGCGGCCCGCAAGCCGCTGGCTCCCCAAAGGCTGGCGGTCAGGACGATTGGGCTGGTGGCGGTCAGTTTGATCAGGGGCAAGACAGTGTCTACTTTGGTGACCCGGCGCAGGGTGAAGGGCAAGCTAGAGGCCAGTTTGATGCCGTGCCAGGCGGCGCAAGCTCTGGCCTGGCAACAGTAACCGCAGGCAGCGCCGCAATTGCACCCGCCAGTGCAGCTTCAGTCAGCTCCCACTTGGCGCCAGCTAGCCCAATAGCGCCAGCCACTCCTATGGCCTCAGTTGGTTCCAGTGCAGCCGCTGCGGCCCTGGCTGCCTCGCGCGCCAACCACCCCTCCAATGGTGCTGCCAGCGCAAACACCTGGGAAAGTACCTGGGAGGCCGCCCCGATTCCCACGCCAGACAACTACACGCCAGTGGCGCCAGAGCCTGAACTAGCCACTGTCCACCGCCTGCACCCCCTGCCTGCGCTACCCAATGGGGGAGCACAGGCAGCCCCGGCGCCAGAGGCAGCTCACAGCTGGCAACCCGATCCAGGCGCCTCTAGCCGCATGGCCCAAGCCATCGCCGCTGCAAGAGCCGCAGCTAACGCGGGCGGCGTCGTCGACGATGAAGAAGACATGCCCTCCATGGACGACGCGGACGCAGACGAATCCGGCGCTGTAGGCATAGAAGTAGTCAAACGCCTGCTGGGTGCGAAAGTAATTGAAGAAGTAACCGTGCGGGCAGATGATCGCTAAAGACGTATCTGAGCGTTAAAGGCGCGGCGTCGCTGCAATCGATGCCTGGCGCGAGTTGCTGGCTTAGCGCGGCCCTAGCCGTCAGCCTGCGGCCCCAGCCACCGGCCCAGCCGCTTAGCCGTCACCGTGCACGCCCAGCCACCGGCTTACGCCCCAGCCACCGGCTCGCGCAACCAACCACGGCCCCACACCCCATTAGCTGCCAATAACAACCCAAGGAGACGTAAGTGCCCGCCATTTACGAAGGCGCAGTACAAGACCTGATCGACGAACTAGGCGCCTTGCCGGGGATCGGCCCCAAATCAGCCCAGCGCATCGCCTTCCACATCCTTGGCGCCGACGCCGCCGACGTAAACCGGCTGGCCCAAGCCCTAACCGCCGTAAAAGCCAAAGTACGTTTTTGTGAAACTTGCGGAAACGTTTCGGAGGAAGAGCAGTGCAATATCTGCCGTGATCCGCGTCGTGACCAGGGGCTAATCTGCGTGGTGGAAGAGCCCAAAGACGTCGTCGCCGTTGAAAGAACCCGCGAATACCGGGGCCTTTACCACGTGCTAGGCGGCGCCATTGACCCCCTCAACGGCATCGGCCCAGATGAGCTGCGGGTGCGCCAACTGCTGGCCCGGCTGACCCCACAAGTGCAAAGAAGTAATCATTGCCACTGACCCAAATATCGAGGGGGAGGCCACAGCAACCTACCTGGCACGTATGCTGACCAGCATGAACGTGCCCGTCTCACGTCTGGCGTCTGGTCTGCCGGTGGGCGGCGATCTGGAATATGCTGATGAAATCACGCTCGGTCGCGCTTTTGAAGGTAGGCGCCGGGTTGAGTAACGCCAAAAAGACGCTACGCGCAGGCTAAAAACAGAAAGGACCTTTATGGCCCTGGTAGTGCAAAAATACGGAGGTTCATCCGTTGCGGATTTAGCGGCAATGCGCCGCGTAGCCGCACGGGTGATTGAACGCCACAACGCAGGCGACACAGTGGTAGTAGTGGTTTCCGCCATGGGCGACACTACAGATGAACTGTTGGATATGGCCGGGGAATTAACAGACAACCCGCCCGCCCGCGAAATGGACCTGCTGCTCAGCGCCGGCGAACGTATTTCTATGAGTCTGCTGGCCCTGGCGATCAATGAGCTGGCGTTTCCGCAACCGCTTTCACTGGCGCCCAGGCGGGCCTGCGCACCGACGGCCAATACGGCAAGGCCTCCATTGTGGGTGTGGTGCCCGAACGTGTGGCGCGCGCCGTAAGGGAAGGCAGCGTGGCAATCGTGGCCGGCTTCCAGGGCCTGGACTACGACACTGACAATGTCAACACGCTAGGTCGCGGCGGCTCAGACACCACTGCGGTGGCGCTGGCAGCCTCCCTGGGTGCGGACGTCTGCGAAATCTATACCGACGTCGACGGCCTGTTCACCGCCGACCCGCGCATTGTTCCCACCGCCCGGCGCATCACCTCCATCTCCAGTGAGGAGACTTTGGAACTGGCCGCGCACGGCGCCAAGATCTTGCACCTACGCGCCGTGGAGTTCGCGCGGCGCTACCACGTGCCCTTGCACGTACGCTCTTCCTTCTCAGACAAGGAAGGCACCTGGATTCACACCTCCAAACAGGAAGATACCGTGGAAGCCCCTATCATCTCCGGAATTGCGCATGACCGCAGCAACGACAAGCTAACCATTGTGGGTGTGCGTGACCAGCCTGGCTTCGCTGCCCGCATTTTCTCGCTTCTGGCTGGCGCCGGGGTGCAGATTGACACGATCGTGCAGACGTGGCCACGGCCGGCAACGGCTTCACCAACATTTCGCTGACTATCCCTGAGGGTGACGCCGCCGCCGCGCAGGAAGTGCTAGCTGGGGCCAAGGAGGAGCTGGGGATCTCTGATCTACAGTTCAACCCCAATGTGGGTACCTTGTCTTTGGTGGGTGCTGGTATGCGTTCGCACCCGTGGGTGAGCGCCAAGCTGTTTGATGCCCTGTTCCAGGCGGGTATTAACATTCACCTAATTTCTTCTTCTGAGATCCGTATTTCTGTGGTTGTCGACGACGACCGTCTAGATGACGCTGTGCGTGCTGTTCACACCGCTTTTGACTTGAATGCTGATCAGATTGAAGCCGTGGTATATGGAGGTACCGGTCGATGAGTGAGCTAAATCAGGGTTGCTGCGCGGCTAAGGCGGCTTTTGTGGCCGACGGCGTGAACGTTGCGGTAGTGGGCGCTACCGGCCAGGTGGGCCGGGTTATGTGCGCGATGCTGGACCAGCGTGATTTTCCGGTTAAGAGCCTGCGCCTGTTCTCTTCTGTGCGTAGCGCGGGTAGCGTGGTGACTTGGCGCGGCCAGGACATCACTGTGGAGGATGTGGCCAAGGCTGATCTGAGCGGCATTGATGTGGCGATTTAGCGCCGGCGCTACCGCTTCACGTGAGTACGCCCCCAAGTTTGCTGCCGCCGGGGCTGTGGTGGTGGATAACTCTTCGGCTTGGCGTAAAGACCCACAGGTTCCGCTGGTGGTGGCCGAGGTTAACCCGCAGGCTCTGGCGCAGCGCCCCAAGGGCATTATCGCTAACCCTAACTGCACCACTATGGCCGCTATGCCTGCGCTTAAGGTGCTGCACGACGCCGCCGGGTTGCGTCGCTTGACGGTGTCTACTTACCAGGCGGTTTCGGGCTCTGGGCGCGCTGGCGTGAGTGAGTTGGCTGGTCAGGTGCGTGCGGTGGTAGGCCAGAACCTTGAGGCTCTGGCGCTAGATGGCCGTGCGGTTGAGTTCCCCCAGCCCCAGGTTTATGCGGCTCCGATTGCTTTTAACGCGGTGGCTTGGGCTGGCGGCGACGCCGGTGATGGCTCGGGTGAAACCGATGAGGAGCAGAAGCTACGCAACGAATCACGCAAGATTTTGCAGATTCCAGACTTGGCGGCGTCGTGCACCTGTGTGCGTATCCCGGTTTTCAGTGGGCACGCGCTAGCTATTAACGCCGAGTTTGAGCGTGAAATCAGTGTGGAGCAGGCTCGCCAGCTGTTGGAGAACGCGCCGGGCGTCACCTATGTGGAGGTGCCCACGCCGTTGGACGGCGCGGGCCGTGACGGCACTTTTGTGGGGCGTTTGCGTACTGACCAGGCCGCCGCGCCGGGTAAGGGCCTGGCCTTCTTCGCGGTGGGCGACAACCTGCGCAAGGGCGCTGCCCTAAACGCCGTGCAGCTCGCCGAGCTAGTCGCAGCCGAGCTAACCGCCTAGCCAACCCAGCCCGCTGCGCGGTCCAAACCGGCTCAAACCGGCCAGCTGTGCGGCAGCTAAGCGGCTGTGTGCTGGCTGGCCCGCAGCCATAACCCGGCTGGCCGCACGCAGCTGCGCTGAAGCTGAACCAAACGAGCGTTGCCCGGGGCGATTTTCATCGCCCCGGGCAACTGTTATCTTACCCTCATGTATAAGTTATTAACAACTTATCATGCGGTTTTCCCCGGAATGCTGCGCTTAGTCTTCTTTGGACTCAATTTCGGGCAAAAAGGCTGGTTAGATCCCCGCCCTAGATGTATTTGAGCTTGTAATATGCAGATATGGCTGATCCTTTGTTTCCGATGACGCTAGGCGTTGGTGCGTCTTTAGTTAAGGTACTTCTGCAAGCTAATGGCTACGCAACAGAAGCTAACTCTGTCGGGGTTGCAAAAGAAGTATACGGCATTCTGTCTTGGTGGAAGATCCGTGGCGGTGATGCCGATGACCAACTTGCTAAGCAGATTGCTGAAGTTCTCGCAGATAAGACTCGCGGCATGTATGAGGAGTGTCGTGATCAGGGTATTGATGAGGAGCAGCTAGGGGGTGTTGTTACTGAGGTTGAGATTATTTTCAATAAAGTTGTTGGAAACGATGAGTTACTCTTTTTAGCTGTAAACGATCCTGACAGTTTCTCTGAGGTACTTCAGGGTGATATTGGGCAGCGGCGTAAAAATATTGAATCTCGACTTGAGCCCTATTTTGATAAACTTGTTGAGGCTGCGGTTGATGAGTATGTCAAGCTTGCGCCTTGGTCACCAAAATTCCAGATCGAGGCACTTAAAGACCTTACCAATAAGGTTGCTGAAATTCTGAAAAACACTGCCAAAGAATCGGTTATTTTCGGGAGACGCCCAGATATTGCTGACTCTTATTATATTGAGCGTGAAGAACAGGTACGACTGTACAACCGAGTAAAGAAAGACCCTCGGCTGCGACTAGTCTTGGTTGGGATGCATGGTTGCGGTAAATCGCAGTTGGCTTCTGACCTTGCACAACAGTGTGAGAAGCAGGAATGGAGCCTTGTTGCCTGGATTAACGCAGCCTCTAGAGAATCTGTACAAAGTGATTTGGCCGAACTCGCTCAGCGGCTTCCAATTGATCGAAGTGATGAACCTACTCAGGATCAGTTAATCAATCGTTGTCTTGATTATTTCAAGTCTGCCAACGCCACTGACAGGCTTATTGTCTTTGATAATGTTGAAGATATTAACGATCTCACTGGTTTAGTTCCGCGCGGTGACGGCTTGCGGGTGGTAGCTACTACCACAAATGAGTACGGTTGGAAGAACCAATCCTGGGATCAAATCAAGATTGGTGTATTTTCTCGTGAGGACTCAATTGAGTTTTATGAGCAGATGTTGGCTGAGCGTGAGTGGGTGTTGGGTCCTGATCACCCTTATACGTTAACCGCCCGTAACAACCTGGCTGGCGCTTATAAGTCTGTTGGGCGTTTTGGTGAGGCGATTGAGTTGTATGAGCGGGTGTTGGCTGAGCGTGAGCGTGTGTTGGGGGCTGATCACCTTGATACGTTAACCGTCCGCAACAACCTGGCTGTCGCTTATGACTCTGTTGGTCGTTTTGGTGAGGCGATTGAGTTGTTTGAGCGGGTGTTGGCTGAGCGTGAGCGTGTGTTGGGGGCTGATCACCCTGATACGTTAACCGTCCGCAACAACCTGGCTGTCGCTTATGACTCTGTTGGGCGTTTTGGTGAGGCCATTGAGTTGTTTGAGCGGGTGTTGGCTGAGTATGAGCGGGTGTTGGGGGCTGATCACCCTGATACGTTAACTGTCCGCGATAATCTGGCTGTTGCTTATAAGTCTGTTGGGCGTTTTGGTGAGGCCGTTGAGCTGTTTGAGCAGGTGTTGGCTGAGCGTGAGCGGGTGTTGGGGGCTGATCACCCTGATACGTTGAATACCCGCGACAACCTGGCTGGCGCTTATTACTCTGTTGGGCGTCTTGCTGAGGCCGTTGAGCTGTTTGAGCAGGTGTTGGCTGAGTATGAGCGGGTGTTGGGGGCTGATCACCCTGATACGTTGAATACCCGCGACAACCTGGCTGGCGCTTATTACTCTGTTGGGCGTCTTGCTGAGGCGATTGAGTTGTATGAGCAGGTGTTGGCTGAGCGTGAGCGTGTGTTGGGGCCTGATCACCCTGATACGTTGAAAACCCGCAATAATCTGGCTCTTGCTTATCTCTCTGTTGGGCGTTTTGGTGAGGCCGTTGAGCTGTTTGAGCAGGTGTTGGCTGAGCGTGAGCGTGTGTTGGGGCCTGATCACCCTGATACGTTGAAAACCCGCAACAACCTGGCTGGCGCTTATAAGTCTGTTGGGCGTTTTGGTGAGGCGATTGAGTTGTTTGAGCGGGTGTTGGCTGAGCGTGAGCGTGTGTTGGGGCCTGATCACCCTGATACGTTGAAAACCCGCAATAATCTGGCTGGCGCTTATAAGTCTGTTGGGCGTTTTGGTGAGGCGATTGAGTTGTTTGAGCGGGTGTTGGCTGACCAAGAGCGGGTTTTGGGTCCTGACCACCCTGACACGTTAACCACCCGCAATAATCTGGCTGGCGCTTATCACTCCGCCGGGCGTTTTGGTGAGGCGATTGAGTTGTATGAGCGGGTGTTGGCTGACCAAGAGCGGGTTTTGGGTCCTGACCACCCTGACACGTTAACCACTCGTAATAACTTGGCTTTTGCTTATGACTCCGCCGGGCGTTTTGGTGAGGCGATTGAGTTGTTTGAGCGGGTGTTGGCTGACCAAGAGCGGGTTTTGGGTCCTGACCACCCTGACACGTTGACCACCCGTAATAACTTGGCTTTTGCTTATGACTCCGCCGGGCGTTTTGGTGAGGCGATTGAGTTGTTTGAGCGGGTGTTGGCTGACCAAGAGCGGGTTTTGGGTTCTGACCACCCTTATACGTTGAACACCCGCAATAATCTGGCTGTCGCTTATGACTCTGTTGGGCGTCTTGCTGAGGCGATTGAGCTGTATGAGCAGGTGTTGGCTGAGCGTGAGCGTGTGTTGGGGGCTGATCACCCTGATACGTTGAACACCCGCAACAACCTGGCTAGCGCTTATGACTCTGTTGGGCGTTTTGGTGAGGCGATCGATGCGTGGGAGAAACTGCTGCCGGACTGTCAGCGGGTGTGGGGGGCTGATCACCCTGATACGTTAACCGTCCGCAACAACCTGGCTGTCGCTTATAAGTCTGCTGGGCGTTTTGGTGAGGCGATTGAGCTGTATGAGCAGGTGTTGGCTGAGCGTGAGCGTGTGTTGGGGGCTGATCACCCTGATACGTTAACCACTCGTAATAACTTGGCTGTCGCTTATTACTCTGTTGGGCGTTTTGGTGAGGCGATTGAGCTGTTTGAGCAGGTGTTGGCTGAGCAGGAGCGGGTTTTGACTCCTGATCACCCTGATACGTTGAACACCCGCAATAATCTGGCTGGCGCTTATGACTCTGTTGGGCGTTTTGGTGAGGCGATTGAGTTGTTTGAGCGGGTGTTGGCTGAGTATGAGCGTGTGTTGGGGGCTGATCACCTTGATACGTTAACCGTCCGCAACAACCTGGCTAGCGCTTATGACTCTGTTGGGCGTTTTGGTGAGGCGATCGATGCGTGGGAGAAACTGCTGCCGGACTGTCAGCGGGTGTGGGGGGCTGATCACCCTGATACGTTAACCGTCCGCAATAATCTGGCTGGCGCTTATGACTCTGTTGGGCGTTTTGGTGAGGCGATCGATGCGTGGGAGAAACTGCTGCCGGACTGTCAGCGGGTGTGGGGGGCTGATCACCCTGATACGTTAACCGTCCGCAACAACCTGGCTAGCGCTTATGACTCTGTTGGGCGTTTTGGTGAGGCGATTGAGTTGTATGAGCGGGTGTTGGCTGAGCGTGAGCGTGTGTTGGGGGCTGATCACCCTGATACGTTAACCGTCCGCAATAATCTGGCTGTCGCTTATTACTCTGTTGGGCGTTTTGGTGAGGCGATTGAGTTGTTTGAGCGGGTGTTGGCTGACCAAGAGCGGGTTTTGGGTCCTGACCACCCTGATACGTTAACCGTCCGCGACAACCTGGCTGGCGCTTATGACTCTGTTGGGCGTTTTGGTGAGGCGATTGAGTTGTATGAGCGGGTGTTGGCTGAGTATGAGCGGGTTTTGGGGGCTGATCACCCTGATACGTTGAACACCCGCAATAATCTGGCTGTCGCTTATGACTCTGTTGGGCGTTTTGGTGAGGCGATCGATGCGTGGGAGAAACTGCTGCCAGACTGTCAGCGGGTATTAGGGCTAGAACATCCACTAACCAAGCGAGTGGAGAAAAATCTTGAAGCAGCTAAGCGCAAGATGAACCCGCCAGATACGCCATCACCAGAAACCGGTGAGGACTAAACTCTGCTGACTCTGTAGAAGGGCGGAGTGTAGAGTGAAGCAACTGCTGCCGCTAGTTACTACAGCTCACCGTGCTGGTTTATAGGTGGGCTGCTTAGCGTTGCTTTTCGGCGGAGGTGCCAAATGGCTGACGTGAAAAAGCAATAGATCCAAGGCTCAAAACAGCTAAAAATGCTACACATACGCAGATTTCCCAGCTGGGGGCGAGTAGTGGCTTGCTGTTAAACAAGCTCACTCGGATCAGGTCAATCAGGTAAGTGACTGGATTACACCTAGCAATTGTGGCAGCCCAACTAGGGAAAGCCTCAATAGGGTAAAACGCGCCAGCAAAAGTGATCAGCAAGACGCTAGTAAAAGACACAGCCAAAAAATTATTGCGCCTAATTGTTACCTGAGTGCCCAGCATAGCTGCCAGAAGACTAGTACCTAAAAGTAACCCCACACCTGCAAGCAGATACATTGGCTGACCTATTGGCCTATAGCTAACAAAGGGCATGGAGATAACAATAATCACCAGGCTTTGTATCGCTGCTAAGAAAGTCTGAATAAGAGCGTGTGCGTTCACGAATGCAGGAAAACCACCGGGAGATAGACGCACTACATCCAAGCGAAGCCCCTGGATTTCCTCGCGGGCCTCATAGCTTGCACCCTGTATAGCGTTAGTAAAAACGTTTACAACAGCCACTGAGATAATCATGAACGCAACGCCATAGCTAGGTGCTAGGTAAGTTGCTGCAAAGATTGAGAAAAGCGCAGTAGAAAGCAGCGGGCGAGCCAACATTGAAAACGTATCGGTAGGGTTGCGTCGCAAGGTTTGGTAATAGCGGTAAGCAGTAGCACTAATCAAAGCGAACCTCCAAATGCGCCGTCGACCTGATACTTTTTAGTTGAGCGCTTCACCCACGCAACACCAAACAGCAGGAAAATAAAGCTAACCAAAATTCCTAGCAAAGCATGGCTTGGGTTAGAAGTGCGAATAAACTCGTTTAAATGCGTCAGCGGTGACATTTGGGCTGTAATCCGAGTAATACCCGCGAAAGTATTTAGCGGCCACAACACACAAGAAAATATTACTAGTGCGTCAAGAAGAAGATTTATGAAGTGAAAGGTTCGGTTAAAACGAACCTCAAATCCATACACCAAATACACGCAGCCTAGTGAGGTGGGAACAGCGAGCAGCGCATAGCCCAGCATCTGCCACACAACTACCGGGAACCCTAAAGCGAACCCCAAGGCAAACACAGAAACTAGTGACGAAAACAGGTAAAAACAGCAAACTCCACCAGTGTAGCCAGACAGCCAAGGGATAACTGAGCCCTCTGAATGTAAGAAAGTATCCAAGCGGCCCCCGCCGGCCAAACCCTGGATAGACACCAAGCATTGGATTACGACGGCAGTAAAAAATGCCCAAACCATATTGGTGTACAAGAAAAAGTTTTGCGTGTCAGACTCAAGATAAGCGCGTCCAAGAAACAATAACGGAAGCACTTCCATGAGCGGCACCACCACTAAAACCCGCAACCAAATTCCCGGCTGGCGAGCATTCATGGTCAGGCTGTAGCGCATATGCGCAAATAAACTTCTCACTCAGCACCGCCCAAAGCCAGAAAGTATCAGCAAGCTGAGCGTCCCGGCGAGTGTAAGTTAGCCCCATCTGGTCAAGCAGATTCGAGTTGGATAAACCAAAAGTAAGCACGTCAACTTCCACTCCGTCGTCCTGACGAATAACGGTGCGCGCCCCAAGCTCATTATTTAAGCGAGTAATAACGCTCTGCTTCTGACTAGTTGGTACTTGCAGCTGGTAAACCACCTCTCCAGCGCGCATACGTAACTGCTCAGGCGAGGCGTCAGCCATTATGCGGCCCTTAGATAGAAACAGCACCCGATCGCATAGATCATTAACCTCAGTCATGATGTGGGTGCTCAGCAGCACGGTTACTCCACTGTTTTGCAGGCGCCGTATTACTCCGTACACATCATTTGCTGCCAGCGGGTCTAAACCAGAAGTGGGTTCATCAAGGAAAATTAGCTTCGGGTTGGTGACCATGGCTCGGGCAATGTTGACGCGCTGCTTAAGTCCCGTCGACAAAGTCCACACCTGATCCCCACTGCGATCAGCCACATTACAAAGCTCCATAGAACGGTTGATCCGCTTAGCGCGCTGTGCCTTGTGGATGCCGTACAGGCGGCAGACATACTCCAGGTTCTCTCGCACTGTTAACAGGCCAAACAGCTGGCTTGAATTACTGGCAAAACCCAGCTGTTGACTCCACTGCTTGGACTTTTTTCTGGGTAAAGGCTTGAGTAGGTCAGCGCCAAGAACCTCTAAACGCTGAGCTCGGGTTGGTACCCATAGCCCACTAATGATGCGTAGCAGTGTTGTCTTGCCGGCACCATTTGGGCCAATCAGGGCCACAACCTGACCGGTTTCAAGCGTCAATGAATCAATCGATAAAACCAGGCGATCGCCGAAAGCCTTATCTACACCACTAAGAGCAGCAATTTGTGTCATACCAAAACTCGTAACCAGTAGCTGCGATGCTGGGTAGGTCTGCCTGCGTCAGCTCGCAGCACTAACGTCTTTGTGATCTAGGTTAAAAATAGGATAGCTGCTTTTACGGGAATTTTTCAGATTTTGGTGAAAATGTGGGGGGCACAGTCTGAGCGGCGGGCCAGGTTCTAGGGGTGGGAGTTGGCGACGGCGTCGAGCCAGTCAGGGGTGCAGTCGAGCCTGCTGGGGGGACGGCGTCGTCGCCATAAGCTGCGCACAGGCGTGGAGAACTCACTGGTTCTACTCTGGTTTTTGTGATGGATCGGATTTATAGCTCGCCTTGTACATCCATATAATTCCGACCAGACTCTGCACGCTAAACACAATTACCGGAATAAGTACAGAAATAGTCTCGTGGTAGATTCCTTGAAGGATAAAGAGTAAACCTGAATCTGCATAAGCAGTGGCTAAGCAAATGACTGGTACTGAACCTGCTCGTTGAACCCGATACCAGGACGACTCTGACTCTAATGCTGCCTTCGTCCTGATTCCCGCCCACATATTCGGAGGCAACTTGTCATTTCGCATAGCTCGCGCCAGACCAGCCAAGCAGAAAGCGCTAACAAACGCTAAGAGTCCTAGACCAAATGAGATGAGCCCATCCATCAGATTAGTCCCTTCCAGACTTAGCTTCACTGCTAGATAGAACCATCTTATAGCATGATGCAAGATGTTGAGTGATTGATGTCTCTACATACATTGAGCACGTGGCGGGCGTCGTGCTTCATTTAGTTTGAGCGCTTAGCGTGCGCTCACGCACGGACCAAAGGTGGTCACGATGGATACAAAGCCTGGGGTGGGTGCAGTACGAGGCCCGCTGGGTGCAAGGTTCGGCATCGTGGGCGCCATAGCCCGGCAGAGTGCATATGCCAGGAAGATAAACATACCAATCCAAGTAATTGGAGGCCCAGGCAAATCCTTGCATGTTAAATATCCAATACCTCGTAGGGTTTTGCTGAAAGCGCGGATTTACATTGCTCAGCCAAGTACGCATCCGCCAACTCCAGCTGTGCAATATCTGGATATACCTCTAGCGTTTTGTCACCTATTAACCAGAACTCTCGTGACCAGGTCTCAGGATGATCCCAGATTCGGTAGCTCCCTTTAACCTCATCAGGTAAAAGCCTGCGGATTTTTGTTGCAACAGCGAGCTGCCCTTTTGCTGTTTCGTAAATTGTATTAATTTGGACACCACCATCCACCGGGCGTTCAACACGGACTATCTCTCGGCCGTAAAACATCACCTTCCTCCGTGAGCCGTTTTCGTAGAGCGTTAGTTCTATTCTTCCGTAACCTTTTTCAGTGTTATGTCGGTTGGTCAAATAGTCCCGAAGCGCTTGGACGACAGCCGCTGAAACACTTTCCGCATGCTGCGCAGCTCGTTCAAATAGTTCCATATCCGCTTCTGAGACGTAAATATTCTTTGTAGGCATGTTTATAAACATACTCATACTTTCTCCGTTTGGCAACCCTGCAGAAATGTCACTGGTTCCAATTGTGAGGAGGGTATCGACGATAGACCTGGATGGCATACATGATGATGGGCGTTAAGACAGATTGACTGCGAAGATAGAGAAGCCCGAGGTCATATGCACCTGGGGCCAAGGGGTGCAGCCGAACTACAGACTCATCCGTCGTTGAACGTGATGGTGATTGTGCCGTCGGGGTGGATGGTGGCATGGTCTCACCCTCAAGCAACGCACCATCGCCCACGTCACCGCCCTCCAAACCGAAGGGGTCGAGGTCTGCGGGTTCAAGCAGGCGGGAGGCGGGCTTTCCGGCCTCGAGCTTGTCCTTGAGTTGGTCAGGTTTCGCGCCTGCCCGCACGCGCCTGCCGCCCCGGTTGGTTCCGTCTTTAGCCACGCGCCTCGCCTCCTTCCCAGGGCGTTGTGCCCCGGCGTGAAGGGCGAAAGGGGTCAATACCGCGTTTGAATCGGTGTTTTTGCGCGCGGTTGGCCCCGCCCGCTGAGGAACCCAAAACCGGTAGAGATCCGACCGTCCCTACCCATAGCTTGGATGTGGGAAATCTGCTACCGTAAGCAATAAACTTTCGTAATGAAAAACAAGGGAGCCAGGTGAAGGAAGAAAAACGTGATTTTATTAATTAAAAGCAGCATCATTGGCATCAAAGCAACCCTCGGAAGGGTGCCTATCGCTTTAAGGCCCAGCCTGGTTTATATAATTCTTATGCTGGTGTCAGTAATTCCGCTGCGGCTGCTACATTTCTCTGCTGGATCGATAGGAAGGATGATTCAGATCGGGTTTCCTATACTTATGTATTTCATCCTAGCCCCGGTACTGGCAGCAATGAGCATCAGACAAGAAGAGTTATCAAGGGGGAACCTTCCTGCCTTGATTGTAGCTGGCGTGATGCTGTTTTTATGTATTCCAATCAGCCGATTAGCGTACTTCGCCTTTTGGGAGAACCAGTATTTCACTTTTTGGGCCATTCTTGTAACTGTAATTCCTTTTGTTGTGACTGTTGTGGCGACCTTAATAAAGATTAAAGTCGCCACAACAAAGGTGCAGTAGTTAGCGGCTAAAGATGAAGCTAGCTAGCGCTTGCAGCAGGCGGTTGTCACGTCTGAATCCGGAGTTCCAGATGCAAGCGGATCACGAAATATTGCGTCACTCAGTGTCGTATTATCCTCGAACTCGGTAGCTGCGTTCCCTTCTTGTTTGGCACCTACACTCCATGCGATTTCCTTGAAGCGGTTAGCCAGGCGCGCCTTATCGGTGTAGTAACTGCCCAGGAAGTTAGACAGGATGTGAGTATGTTCATTCTGCTTGGGTAGTTCACGAGCAAAAACAATCGCATCGCCGTCTGAGCACATGTCTGCATAGTTGCAGGTGTTACGGATATGATCACCATCTTTGTAAAGCGTGTACCCGCTGAGCCCAGGATCACTAAGGTAGTCGTCTTTTTGGCCGACAAGACCGCGTGCTGCTCTGTCTAGATTAACCTGGCGATCTTTGTTCCAGTTCTTGAGTTTCTGTAGTTCACCCATTGCTGTGGCAAGATCGCCTGCCCATCCAGTCCAACGGTCTGGAACCACGTTGGTGTTGAGGTATCCGAGCGTGGTGACTGCCATGTGAGGCATGTCTACTTCGCCCCCAGCAACGTCGATCAGGTGCTGTTTACGATCACCGCACCAGCGTTGCCAAGCTGCAATGATCTTCTTAGCAATCGGATCATTTTCCAACACGCTGGCATCAGCGCCTCGCCAGGGTTCAGCTGCCACTGTCCATTGGAATGTGGAACCGGAACCGCCTTCTGCAAGGTATTCCTTCGACAGGTAGTTCAAGATAGCGCGCCATGTAGAAACCTCGACGGTAACGACATCTCCATGGGAGGTTGAAATATAGTCGCGTCCGACTTTATTGTCCTTGCGAAGTTCGTCGAAGCGTTTTTCTAGATGCCAGATCAGGTCAATCGGCGAGAGCTTCTCATAGTCGGTTGCAGTGTTGGGGTTAGGGTCTTCTACGGTCTGTGGGGACACGTAGGACACCGCTGGCCAGGCGTTGGAATAGGCGACTTTGTCCAGATCCCACTTGCCTCGATATCCGGAAATCTCGGTGAACTGGTCGTAAGTCCAATCCTTCGGGATTGAGAAGCCGAGGTTTCCTGAAAAACCTGTGGACATGTCAGAAACGAAAGCAGTGCCGGCGTAGCCCGCCTCAATGACCCGGGTACAGATGTTGCGGGACGCGTAGATGCCTACTCGGTACCCACCGCCGAGGCTGTCACGGACTGCTCGGAAATAGGGCATGATGTGCGTTGTGACCTGGTCGTCAGTCGCGTCAAAGTCCACAGCGAAAACGCCACTCCGAACACTTCCCGGCAAACCCGGAAATCTTTGTATCCAGAGTGACGTTCTATTGGAGCCGCCTGCGGGAATCGAACCCGCGACCTATTCATTACGAGTGAATCGCTCTGCCGACTGAGCTAAGGCGGCATCTCACAGCTTCGGCTAATGGCGCCGTGAGTAGCCTGAGCTAGCGTACCGACACAAGTGCCCTATGCGCAACTACGCCACAACCACCTGTACAAATGTAATGAATTGTATAGAGTACCTTCTCCACCGCCACCGCTGGTAGCCACTAAAATTTAACCAGGTATTGACAATGCCTTTTGCGTCCAGCGTAGAGCCATGCACCCTAGCTAGCGTAGAGCCATGTACTTTACGGGCGCGGTTGCTGGTGAGGCTGTAGATGCAATCCGTCCCGATAAGAGATGAGTACTTATGGCTGAGTCCCAATCAAATTATGTTGAGCCAAGTCCTAAGCCAAACGCTGCGTTAGCAGATAAGGGCGACGGCGGCTACGATAAGGCCCTACATAACCGCCACATGCAGATGATCGCTATCGGTGGTTCTATCGGTACCGGTCTGTTCCTGGGGGCCGGTGGCCGCCTGGCGCAAGGTGGCCCGGGCCTAGCAATCGCCTATGCGGTGTGTGGTTTCTTCGCTTTCATCATGGTGCGCGCCCTGGGTGAGCTGGCTATTTACCGCCCCTCCTCGGGTGCGTTCGTGTCTTACGCCCGTGAGTTCATGGGGGAGAAGGGTGCCTACGCTACCGGCTGGCTGTTCTTCCTGGACTGGGCGGTGACGGCGATGGCGGACATCACCGCCGTGGCCCTGTATATGCACTATTGGCCCACTTTTAGGGGTATCCCGCAGTGGGTGTTGGCCCTGGTGGCGCTGGCTATCGTGTTTGCTTTGAACATTATGTCCGTCAAGTTCTTTGGCGAGATGGAGTTCTGGTTTGCACTGATCAAGGTGGTCACCATTTGAGCTTCATGGCTCTGGCTATCTGGGCGATCGTCACTGAGCGGGTGATGAGCGTGCCAGTGAATGTGGGCAATATGGATTCGGTGCAGCTAGCTGACCGCACCTCTCGTATTGAGCTGTACTCTCACGTGGCTAACGGGCACTTTGAGGTCACCAGTGGTTTCCACAACTGGACCAGCTTTGGCGGCTTCCTGCCCATGGGTTCGTTTGCGATCGTCACCTTGTCTATGGGTGTTATTTTCGCTTTCGGTGGCACTGAGATGATTGGTGTGGCCGCAGGTGAAGCCAAGAATGCCCGCGAGATTCTGCCTAAGGCAGTTAACTCCATGATTGGACGTATTGCCTTCTTCTATGTGGGCGCGGTGGTTTTGATGACGCTGGTGCTGCCCTGGACTGCCTACGACAAGAACCAGAGTCCTTTCGTCACCTTCTTCACGGCCCTGGGTGTGCCTCACGCTGGCGACATTGTGCAGATCGTGGTGCTCACGGCGGCCCTGTCCTCGCTAAATGCGGGCCTGTACGCCACCGGCCGCACCCTGCGTTCTATGGCCCTGGCCGGTGAGGCCCCCGCCGTGGCCGCTAGCTCAACCGTCACCAGGTGCCTGCTGGTGGTATCGCTATCACTGCTGGTTTGGGCATTGTGGGCGTGATTATTAACGCTGTGGTGCCCGCCAGCGCCTTCAACATCATTATGGATGTGGCCGCTGTGGGTATTGCCGGCACTTGGATTAGCGTGCTGATTTCGCACTGGATCTTCGTTAACCGCGCTAAGCAGGGTTTGGTGGAGCGTCCCAGCTACCGCCTGCGCTTTGCTCCCTGGTCTAACCTGATCGGCATTATTTTCTTCGCTATCGTCATTTTGGCTATGGGTATGAGCGACGACGGCCTGATCACCCTGGGTATTGCCTTGGGTTGTGTGTTGGCTATGGTGATTGGCTGGTATGCGGTGCGTGACCGTATCGACGCAGACCTGATGGACAACATGCTGGTGGAAGACATTGAAGACCCTCTGGGTGCTTCCGCTGAGGCCGCCGTCGAGGTTGCCATCCAGCAGGCCGAAGAGGAGCGCTCCTAGTCTGCGCACTGCCCCCGCGCTAGCCGGGCTCCCGAGTCTCCCGTAGGGCACTGCCCGTCGGTCAGGTTTTGGGGCCCGGCGCGCGCCGGCTAGAGCGTGGGCCTGCTTTGGCCTGCGCCAACCCTAACGTTTGTCCGCATAGCTTGGGCTGTGCGGGCAAACGTGCATTAACCTAGATAAAACAGCCTTTTTGCAGGGGGTCTCATGACAATCCAGGTAATTTACTCAGGCGGCACAATTGGCATGGTGGACTCGCCTCACGGCCTGGTTCCCGGCGCGGATCTGGCCGGCTGGCTTGAACGAGTGCTGGCGGGAACGGCCCTGGCTGGTCAGGTGCGTCTGCATGAGTTGGCGCCCCTGATTGACTCCTCTAACGCCACCCCCGCCGACTGGCAGGCCATTGTTGATTGCGTGCGCACCCCCGCCGACGACGCCGCTGGTTTCGTGATCTTGCACGGCACGGACACTATGACTTACACCTCCTCCGCCTTGTCCTATGCGCTAGCGGACTTGTCAGTGCCGGTGGTGGTTACCGGGGCGCAGCTGCCGCTGGGGGCTTTAGGGTCCGACGCCGCCGGTAACGTCCTGGGTGCCCTTACGGCCGCCGCTAACCCAGCTAATAAGGGGGTGAGCCTGTTCTTTGGGCAGCATTTGCTGCGCGGTAACCGGGCCACTAAAGCCTCCTCCTGGAGCTATGAGGGCTTTGCTTCGCCGTCGGCAGCGCCCCTGGCCCGTATCGGGGCGCCCTGGCATTGGGACGACGCCGCCCTAGCCGCCCATGCTTTCCGAGGCCCGCAGCCGCTAGCTACCCCCAAGCCCTATACACGCCAGGATGTGATAGTGGCTTCACTGGTGCCCGGAATTACCGCTGAGCGCCTGGAAGCAATGCTCACCCCAGCCCCTAAAGCCGTGATTTTGCGGGCTTTCGGGGTTGGTAACGGTCCCAGCGCTGAGCCGGGCTTTACTGAGCTGATTGCGCGAGTAGTTAAAAGCGGCACAGTGGTTGTGGTGTCTTCCCAATGCCACCAGGCCACAGTGCTGCTGGGAGCCTACGAAACCGGCGACGTGCTAGCCCAGGCGGGCGCCGTCGGCACCGGGGACATGACCCTAGAGGCCGCTTACGCCAAACTCGTTTACGGACTCAGCCAGGGCCTAACCGGAGCGCGCCTGGCCGAGTTCTTCACCCGCAACCTAGCCGGCGAACTCGACGCCTAAGCCGTAACGCCCCGCGCCCGGCGGAGCCAAAAATCTGGCCAAGATCACGTTGGCCCAAGGTATAAGCACTTATATAAAACGGGTGGCTCCCCGCATTTGGGAAGCCACCCGTTGCTGTTAGCTACCGGCGTTTTACTTAACAGTGGTGTCGGTGTTGCCGCAGGTTTTGTTATCGGCAGGCAGCGTGCCCGACAACAGGTAGTTATCCACGGCCTTGGTGATGCAGTTGTCCGCGCGGCCATAGGCAGTGTGCCCCCAGCCCTTCCAGGTCAGCAGCCTGGAGTTGGAAAGCTGCTTGTTCAGGGACTGCGCCCACGCATAGGGGGTGGCCGGGTCGCCGGTGGTGCCCACAACCAGGATTGGCGCACTGCCCTTAGCGGTTAGCGCCGTACGCTCGTGGGTAGCTTTGTGGCCCCACAGCTGACACATCTCATCAGAGCCAGCCAGGGAAGCGCCGAAAGTAGGCGAGGCCTGGGTTAGCTCTTTAGCCTGATTGGCCCAGGTGGTCTTGTCGCCCTGCACCGGGTAATCCAGGCAGTTAATGGCCATGATGGCAACCGCAGAGTTATCCGTGTAGTGGCCTTTGTCGTCGCGCGAAGCCAGCAGGTCAGCGATACGCAGCAACATAGAGCCATCGTGCTTCTTCATACCCTGCGACAGGGCCATAGTGAGCGTGTCCCAAATACTGTCCGCATATAGCGGGCCAATGACGGCGGAAACAGCCAGACTGTAGGTCAGTGGCCGCTCTGGGTCAGAGGTCTTTAGCGGCGACTTACGCAGCCCTTCCAGGAAGGTACGCACCTGCTTTACGCCGTCGTCAACCGAGCCAGTAAGCGGGCAGCTAGAGCGCTTAAGGCAGTAAGCCACATATCCGCGCAGAGAGTTCTCAAAGCCCTTCGCCTGCCCCAAAGAAACCTGGTGGGCACTCAAGGTGGGGTCGACGGCGCCGTCAAGCACCATGCGGCCCACATTGCTGGGGAACAGATCCGCGTAGGTGGCACCTAGGTAGGTGCCGTAGGAGTAGCCCAGGTAGTTGAGCTTGCTGTCGCCGCTTAGCTGACGCAGGATGTCTAGGTCCTTAGCGGCTGAAGGGGTGTCAATGTGGTCCAGCAGCGCTACCGGGTTGGTTTTCTTAGAGCACTTCTCACTGATGCCCTTGGCGAGGCTAGCGCCCTCGTTGCTGGCACGCATGGCGTCAGTTTCGCTGTCGGTTAGGCAGTCGACGGCGGTTGATTGGCCCACGCCGCGCGGGTCAAAGCCCACGATGTCATAGGCGCGCAGTAGGTCAGAGGAGAACATGCGGCTCACCGAGTTCACCAGGTCCACGCCGCTGCCGCCAGGGCCGCCGGGGTTGATGAACAAGGTGCCTTTCTTGGTGCCGTCAGCTTCGCGCTTCTTCAAAGCCAAGGAAATGCTCTCGCCCTGCGGATTGGCGTAATCCAGCGGGACTTTAACGGTAGCGCACTTAAACTCGCCGCATTTAGTCCAGTCAACTTTCTGACTGTAATAGCTGGCCAGGCCGGCAGAATACTGCGTGCTGGCTTGGGTGGGGGTGAGTGTGGCCTCGGAATCTGACAGTTTCAACGGACTCGGACTACACGCACTTAGGGCTAAGGTGGCGCAAGCGATTGCGCTGGCCAATAGGCGGGGTAGTTTCTTCACGATCCCAGCCTATCGGGGGTCACTAGTTTTTAGTGGGGCTTGAGTAGGTATTTGGCTTAAGGCAGGCCCGGGCATCGTTGCTGGGTGCGACGGCGGGGCTGGCTGGGGCTCTAGCGACCGGGGTGCTGAGGGCTGCTTACTGGTTTGCTGGGCTCTAGCGGCCGGGGTGCTGAGGGCTGCCGCCGAGCCGAGCCGGACGCCGTCGCAGGGGCCCTAAAAGCGGCGTCGACGGCGAAACTAGGGCGAAACTAGCTGTCCCGGCGTCGTCGTCGTTAGCTGAAAGAAACCTGAGCGCCCAGGAGGGACAATTTCGGGCTTAAGCGGGCTGTTTGCGGGCTTAGCTGGGAGAAAGCTGTGCGCTCGCGGCTTGCTCACGCCTGTCCGCACACGCTGTCTGTGCGGGATGTTTGGCCCAAACTGACCACCCCGGACCCAATCTTTATAGATTTGTAACCAGAAAATGCGGGTTTTTCTGTCTTAAATAGCAATAAGCTCCAGGTTTTTTCAGGTTCACCCGGTACCCTGAGGCCATGCAGCAAACCAATCACCTAGCCACAGTGGCGTGCGTGTGTACTTTTGGTGCCGAACTGGAAGATTCCTGGGAATTTGTTCGGTGCGCGGAGGTGTTTGCTGGCTGAAATAGACTGGAAAAAAGCAAAAAAAGGGGTGGCCCCTTAAGCTAGATGGGGCCACCCCGGAGCGATCGGATACTCAGCTGAGCTCCCTTAAACCCAGACCTGAAGAAACGGTACAGACCGGTCAACAAGCTCCCCAACTCTCGCGGGTTACCGTCCCGAACGCAACAGAAATATAACAACGGGAACCGACTAGCTTCCTTAAAGAAACCTGAAAATAACCTGGAAGCGATGACGAAAGGCTGAAAAATGACTAATTTGGTCAAAAAGGTGATGTGTGTCGGAGCAGCAGGTATGCTGGCCCTGGGTCTTGTCGCTTGCTCGGACTCAGAGAAGAAGCCCAGTTCTGGTGGTACCCATGTAGCCGCAACCGCACTACCTAGCACGGCTAAATCTGCTCTTAATAAGGGTCTTGGTGGCTCTAAGGGCTCTACCTCTGCTACTGCTACTCCGGGCGCAGCCCCCACGGTTACGGCTCCTGGCAATGGTGACGCCGACTCCAGGGAAGGTGTGAAGGAAGACCTGGGCAATCAGCAGTCTGCCTCAATCGGTGAGGGCGTCATGACCGTTAAGTCCATTAAGGATGAGCAGGTCACCTTTAAGCTCACTGGCTGTGACCAGCAGGAAGTCACTATTAAGGTAGGCGAAACCCAACTGGTATGCGGTAAGAACCTAACCGTTAATGGTGTGCTGGACACTAGCGTTTCCTACACCGTAGAGACCCCTACCAGCACTAATAAGTAAGCGCCTGGGTAGTTGCTGAAATAGCGGGACCCCACCCGCATTTACTGTGAGCTAGTGCATCTAGAATTAATTTGACGCGGGTGGGGCGTGGTGGTTTATAGTTTTCTGGCACCGGTTGAGGCGGTTGAAATTCTTCCTCCTGGAACGGTGCGAGAGAGGCGCGGATCACTGATCCGGGACTTGCGCGATAAAAACTTTCAAGGTAAGCTTCTCTGGTGCTTTGAGGAAAGCATGCAGGCTGGTTTGGTTTGTGGGTTTTTCTTGTGAGTGCGTTGTTTGAGAACTCGATAGTGTGTCAAGTTTTTTATGTCTTGAATTCTTCTCCAACAGGCATGGTGTTTGTTGGGGGGTTTTTCTTGTTGATTTCTTTGTCAACTATTATTTTTTTTGAGCTAGTTGTTTTCTGGTTCTTCATGTTTTTTTTGGAGAGTTTGATCCTGGCTCAGGACGAACGCTGGCGGCGTGCTTAACACATGCAAGTCGAACGAAAATACCAAGCTTGCTTGGTTGATTAGTGGCGAACGGGTGAGTAACACGTGAGTAACCTGCCCCTTACTTTCCTGGATAACTGCTCGAAAGGGTAGCTAATACGGGATATTCTGACTAGCCTGCATGGGTTGGTTTGGAAAGGTTGTTTTTTCTGGTAAGGGATGGGCTCGCGGCCTATCAGCTTGTTGGTGGGGTGATGGCCTACCAAGGCTTTGACGGGTAGCCGGCCTGAGAGGGTGGACGGTCACACTGGGACTGAGATACGGCCCAGACTCCTACAGGGAGGCAGCAGTGGGGGAATATTGCACAATGGGCGCAAGCCTGATGCAGCGACGCCGCGTGAGGGATGAAGGCCTTCGGGTTGTAAACCTCTTTCGTCAGGGAACAAGGCACTGTCTTTTTTTGGTGGTGTTGAGGGGTACCTGGATAAGAAGCGCCGGCTAACTACGTGCCAGCAGCCGCGGTAATACGTAGGGCGCAAGCGTTGTCCGGAATTATTGGGCGTAAAGAGCTCGTAGGCGGCTGGTCGCGTCTGTCGTGAAAACTTCCGGCTCAACCGGGGGCTTGCGGTGGGTACGGGCCGGCTAGAGTGCGGTAGGGGTAACTGGAACTCCTGGTGTAGCGGTGGAATGCGCAGATATCAGGAAGAACACCGATGGCGAAGGCAGGGTTACTGGGCCGTTACTGACGCTGAGGAGCGAAAGCGTGGGGGAGCGAACAGGATTAGATACCCTGGTAGTCCACGCTGTAAACGTTGGGCACTAGGTGTGAGGCTCCTTTCCGGGGGTTTTGCGCCGTAGCTAACGCATTAAGTGCCCCGCCTGGGGAGTACGGCCGCAAGGCTAAAACTCAAAGGAATTGACGGGGGCCCGCACAAGCGGCGGAGCATGCGGATTAATTCGATGCAACGCGAAGAACCTTACCAAGGCTTGACATGTTAACCGTGGCTCTAGAGATAGGGTTTACCCTTTTGGGTGGTTTTTCACAGGTGGTGCATGGTTGTCGTCAGCTCGTGTCGTGAGATGTTGGGTTAAGTCCCGCAACGAGCGCAACCCTTGTCCCGTGTTGCCAGCACGTTGTGGTGGGGACTCGCGGGAGACTGCCGGGGTCAACTCGGAGGAAGGTGGGGATGACGTCAAATCATCATGCCCCTTATGTCTTGGGCTTCACGCATGCTACAATGGCCGGTACAGAGGGTTTGCGATACTGTGAGGTGGAGCTAATCCCTTAAAAGCTGGTCTCAGTTCGGATTGGTGTCTGCAACTCGACACCATGAAGGTGGAGTCGCTAGTAATCGCAGATCAGCAACGCTGCGGTGAATACGTTCTCGGGCCTTGTACACACCGCCCGTCACGTCACGAAAGTTGGCAACACCCCAAGCCCGTGGCTCTACGGGGAGCGGTTAAAGGTGGGGCTAGCGATTGGGACGAAGTCGTAACAAGGTAGCCGTACCGGAAGGTGCGGCTGGATCACCTCCTTTCTAAGGAGTTTTTGTTTTGGAACGGCGAGAAGAACCGTTAGGGAATTCGTTTTATAGATGTTTTGGCTCTGTCTTTTTTTGGCAAAGAGGGACGGGGCTAAAAGGGCTTAGCATGCTGTCGGGGTTCTGGAGCAGCGCTCCGGACCTGACCCCACCAATGCGAGTGATTGCTTTATTGTGGTTGTTTGTTTGGTGTGGGTGTGTTGGTTGTGAACTGTATAGTGGACGCGAGCATCTTTGATCTTTGCAAGCAATACTGACTGATTGATTTAAAGGATTTTGTTCCTTTTTTTGTTGGTTGGTTGGTGTTGTTTTTTTGTTGTTAGTTTTTTTAAGAGCGTTCGGTGGATGCCTTGGTATCAGGGGCCGATGAAGGACGTGGTGGACTGCGATAAGCCTCGGGGAGCTGTCTGACAGGCTTTGATCCGAGGGTTTCCGAATAGGGGAACCTAGCAAGAGTAATGTCTTGTTACCTGCGCCTGAATGTATAGGGGCGTGTGGGGGTGTACGCGGGGAAGTGAAACATCTTAGTACCCGCAGGAAAAAGATATTCCGTTAGTAGTGGCGAGCGAAAGCGGATTAGGTGAAACCGTGTTAGTGTGATAGACGCCAGTTGTTGCTGATGCGGGGTTGTGGGGCGTGTTCGTATATTCTCTGGCGGGGGTGTGCGTAGTTATAAATGTTTGGTGTAGTTGAATAGTCTGGGAAGGCTAAGCGTAGACGGTGATACTCCGGTAGGCGAAACATCAGGCACTGCGTTGGGCATGTTTTTCCCCAAGTAGCACGGGGCTCGTGGAATCTTGTGTGAATTTGCTAAGACCACTTAGCTGCCTAAATACTTCCTGGTAACCGATAGCGGATAAGTACCGTGAGGGAATGGTGAAAAAGTACCCCGGGAGGGTGAAATAGTACCTGAAACCGGGCGCTTACAAGCCGTCAAAGCCCTTTTTTGGGGGTGATGGCGTGCCTATTGAAGAATGAGCCTGCGAGTTAGTGGCGTGTCGCGAGGTTAACCCGTGTGGGGGATCCGTAGCGAAAGCGAGTCTGAAAGGGCGGTTAGTGGCACGTTCTAGACCCGAAGCGGGGTGATCTACCCATGGCCAGGTTGAAGCACGTGTAAGAGCGTGTGGAGGACCGAACCCACTTCAGTTGAAAAATGGAGGGATGAGCTGTGGGTAGGGGTGAAAGGCCAATCAAACTCCGTGATAGCTGGTTCTCCCCGAAATGCATTTAGGTGCAGCGTTGCGTGGTTCCGGGCGGGGGTAGAGCTACTGGATGGCTGATGGGCCTTACAGGGTTACTGACGTCAACCAAACTCCGAATACCGTCCGGGTATAGCGTGGCAGTGAGACAGCGGGGGATAAGCTCCGTTGTCGAGAGGGAAACAGCCCAGATCGCCGGCTAAGGCCCCTAAGCGTGTGCTAAGTGGGAAAGGATGTGCGGTCGCGTTGACAACCAGGAGGTTGGCTTAGAAGCAGCCATCCTTGAAAGAGTGCGTAATAGCTCACTGGTCAAGTGATCGTGCGCCGACAATGTAGCGGGGCTCAAGCACACCGCCGAAGCCGCGGATCCTCAACAAAGCACCCTGTCAGTTTTACTGGCCAGGGGTTGGGGGTGGTAGGGGAGCGTTGTGTACTGGGTGAAGCGGCCGAGTGATTGTGTCGTGGACGGTACGCAAGTGAGAATGCAGGCATGAGTAGCGATACTAGGGGTGAGAAACCCTAGCGCCGAATGACCAAGGGTTCCAGGGCTAGGCTAGTCCGCCCTGGGTGAGTCGGGTCCTAAGGCGAGGCCGACAGGCGTAGTCGATGGATAACCGGTTGATATTCCGGTACCGGCTGGTAACCGTCAAGTGTTGACTGAAAGGTACTAACCCACGCTAAAAACACGGTCGGGTTTCTTCGGAAGTCTGGTTGTGGTTTTGGTTTGGGGACAGGCTTTCTTGGTAGGCAAGCGTGTGGAGTGACGCACAGTGGAAGCCTTCGCGAGGTGATGGAATACCTCGTTTAACCGTGTAGCTACTGCTCAGGTAAATCCGGGTGGTTTTATGTGAGGCGGGATGATGACCACTTATGGGTGGGAAGTAGGGGTGATCCTGTGGTGCCGAGAAAAGCTTCGACGCGAGGTGGCTGGCCGCCCGTACCCTAAACCGACACAGGTGGTCGGGCAGAGTATGCCTAGGCGCACGAGATAATCATGGTTAAGGAACTCGGCAAAATGCCCCCGTAACTTCGGGAGAAGGGGGGCCTGATACTTGATGAAACCATTTTTGGCTTTCTAGGGTTGAGGGTCGCAGAGACCAGGGAGAAGCGACTGTTTACTAAAAACACAGGTGCGTGCGAAGCCGTAAGGCGATGTATACGTACTGACGCCTGCCCGGTGCTGGAAGGTTAAGAGGAACCGTCAGCTGGCTTTTTGTTGGTGAAGCGGTGAATTTAAGCCCCAGTAAACGGCGGTGGTAACTATAACCATCCTAAGGTAGCGAAATTCCTTGTCGGGTAAGTTCCGACCTGCACGAATAGCGTAACGACTTCTCTACTGTCTCAACCATGAACTCGGCGAAATTGCATTACGAGTAAAGATGCTCGTTACGCGCAGAAGGACGGAAAGACCCCGGGACCTTTACTATAGCTTGGTATTGGTGCGCGTTATAGCTTGTGTAGGATAGGTGGGAGACTGTGAAGTGGTCACGCTAGTGATTGTGGAGTCGTTGTTGAAATACCACTCTGGTTATAGCGTGTGCCTGAACCTTGGCCCGTGATCCGGGTTAGGGACAGTGCCTGGTGGGTAGTTTAACTGGGGCGGTTGCCTCCTAAATTGTAACGGAGGCGCTCAAAGGTTCCCTCATCCTGGTCGGTAACCAGGTGTTGAGTGTAAGTGCACAAGGGAGCTTGACTGCGAGACTGACAGGTCGAGCAGGTACGAAAGTAGGAACTAGTGATCCGGCGATCCCGTGTGGGTGGGTCGTCGCTCAACGGATAAAAGGTACCCCGGGGATAACAGGCTGATCCTGCCCAAGAGTCCATATCGACGGCATGGTTTGGCACCTCGATGTCGGCTCGTCGCATCCTGGGGCTGGAGCAGGTCCCAAGGGTTGGGCTGTTCGCCCATTAAAGCGGTACGCGAGCTGGGTTTAGAACGTCGTGAGACAGTTCGGTCCCTATCCTCTGCGCGCGTTGGAAACTTGAGAAGGGCTGTCCCTAGTACGAGAGGACCGGGACGGACGAACCTCTGGTGTGCCAGTTATCCTGCCAGGGGTATGGCTGGTTTGCTACGTTCGGGATGGGTAACCGCTGAAAGCATCTAAGCGGGAAACTAGCTTCGAGATTAGGTTTCCGTCCCATATTGTTTGGGGGGAGGTTCCCGGTAGATTACCGGGTTGATAGGCTAGGAGTGTAGACATTGTAAGGTGACCAGCTTACTAGTACTAATTGACCGATAACTAACAATAACTTGTTGTTTGATGGTGTTTGCGTCCACTGTGCGGTTCACGACCAACACGGCCTTTAGGGGTTGGGTTGTTGTTTGTGAATAATTGTTTCACTGACTGGTGGGTTTCATCCCTTGGGGTGTTGCTTATTTTGGTTGTGTTGGTGGTTTTAGCGAGGGGGTTACACCCAGTATCCTTTCCGAACCTGGAAGTTAAGCCTTTCTGCGCTGATGGTACTGCAACTGGTGGGTTGTGGGAGAGTAGGGCACTGCCAACCGTTTCTTGGTGGTGGGGGTGTTTGGTCCTGTTTGGGGTCGACACCCCCACCATTTTTTTGCTTTACCAGCCTGGGCCCGGCGTCGTCGTCGGCAAAGAACAAACCACCTGGGCATTTTTGCCCATACCGCACCCCACTTACCTAATACGCTTATGGCATGGACCAAAGCGCAGGCATCAGCCGAGAGCTATTTAAAGCTCTAATTAAAGCGACGCTGGCAGCAGTACTCGGGATCGCGGTGGTCAGTGCCATCGCCTGGGGCAACAATTTTTATCAGCGAGTTGAAAAAACCAAATTCGACAACGCCCCCATCCTGTACACAAACTTACAGTACAGCGCTTACGCCACCGCTGAGCGCAACCTAAACGTCACCGAAGACGTCACCATCCGCATCAAAGACACCCGTAGCTACTCGCAAATGTTCCAGCTCTACGAGCTAAAACAAGGCCAGCAGCTAAAAAACGTAACAGTCACGGACCTAGACACCAACCAGGAGCTGACCAAAAGCAGCTTCACAGACCCCTCCACCATCTCAAGCACAAAAGAATGGGACGAGCAGTACGCCGGCAAAACCTATGTGCGCATAGCCGACAGCTCCACCGACTACAACGGGGAAGCCGTCAACTACCCCACCAAAGTTGAGATCGGCTGGAATATTAAACGCACCAGCTCCGCCTCCGCCCTGCGCTACCGCATCACCATGAGCTTTATCGGCGGCGGGGAGCTGACCAACGACATCGTCAAAGTCCTGTGGAGCCCCATCTCCGACAAAAACACGGTGCCCATTAAACACCTCAGCATCGACTTCTCCATGCCCAAGCAAGTCCCCGCCCAGCGCACCTGGATGTGGCTGCACTACGACGGCGTCGCTACCGGCACCCCAGGCGGCGCCCCCACCACCAACTACACCATTCCCGGCGACCCCCAAGCCGCCTCCCGACGCCACTACAAAGCCGACTTTGTTAAAGGTGGAAAATCCGTAACCCTGGCCTATATGTGGGACGCCAGCACCATTCCCGGCTACACCCCCACGGCCACGCCAGCCCAGCGTCAGCAAGCCATCGACGAGGCCGTAAAAACCCGCCTACCCCAAGAGCGCCCCTGGTGGCTTGACTGGCTAATTCCCGCCGGCTTTGGCGTATGTGTGCTGATAGCCGCAGTGGGGCTGTACGGCGCATTCAGCTCACGCCGCGCCGCCCAAGCCCAGTTTGTTGTGCCCGACATGCTGGTGACCCAAATGCCTAACCTGTCGCCGGCAGTAATCGCAGAATTTTCCAGCCATGTCTTCCCCAGCAAAGCTAAACAAAAGAACCGGCGCACCCGCCAGCTAACCAGCACCCTGCTGTCCCTGACCAACGCTGGACTGGTTAACGTCTGTCCAGGAGACGCCCAAAGGTACCGCTACCTGGATCTGCGTGTAGCTAACGCACAGCAGGTGGCGCAGGCGGCCCGCTCCGGCCCGCCGCTACAGCACGGGCAGTGGACCATTGCGCTAACCGGCAAACAGCCCGGCAGGCTTTACCCCAGCCAACAGGCATTACTGGCTGCGCTATTTATGATTTCGAATAAATTGCGAGCCAGCCAATTCGATTTAGCCCAAATGCGTGCGGTACTTAAAAACAATGAGTCCACAAGCAGTGGTATGCGTAAATTCGCTAGAGCAGCCGACAAAGAATATAGCTCAGCTAATTTGCGTACCAGCTGTGGGGGGTTAGCTAATGGTTGCAGCATGCTTTTGTGGCTGACCATATTTGCTTTCAGCCTCTACAGTGTGGCCCACTACAACCACTGGGTATGGGCTGTGCCCGGCTTCTGCTTCATTGCCGCCTTCATGCACTCATACAACGTAAGCACCTGCTACACCCAGCGCGGCCTGATAGTTGGCGGACAAATGCGGGCCTACTGCGCTTACCTAACCAACAGCGCCATGTACGCCCCCACCACCCCGCAGCAGTACCGCAGCGACCTAGCCAATGCGGCCGCCGTCGGTATGGCCGCCAAGGTGCAAGACGCCCTAGTGCCGCTGGGCGCCCAAATGATGGCCAGCCAGCAAGTGGCTTACAGCTGGGACGACTCCGGCCCGGACCTATACAACCTAGACCTGACCCGCGACCTAGACTATGGCTTCCAGCCGGTAACCAGCGCGGTGGTGTGGCAAACCAGCAGCTCGGTCAGCTACAGCTCCTCCTCGTCCAGCTCCGGCGGCTTCAGCAGCTCCAGCAGTTATGGCGGCGGCAGCTTCGGGGGGCGCTAGCGACGACGCCGTCCCCGGGCGGTGCTGTGAGCGGCGGCCCCTGGGTGAGCCGGGTGGGACGTGCGGGATTGGCGCCGTCCCCGGGTGAGCTGGGCGGTGCTGTGAGAGGCGGCCCTGGGTGGGCCGCCCGGGACGCGTGGGGCCGGCCTCCTGGGCAGGGCTGCTAGTGTGGTGAGCGACACTAATAGCTAAATATAAAGTGATAGTGGTTGCTGAAAGTGAGCTGAGAGTCGGTATTGGGCTCATAAAGGCAATAGACTGGCCGAATGAACGATCAGCCCACTACTCCAAGCCCGGACGCTGACGCCTATTTAGATCCGGAAGACGACGTCACCCCCGTGCGTGGCACGCGTTTTCCAATTACTTTGTCAGAGCCGAACAGTAGGCAGGATTCAGCTGCTAAGCCCTCGGGTCCTGGCGCTAAGCCCGACGCCGCTGCTCAGCAGGGCGGGGCAGCTCCGTCAGGTGCCTCGGCGTCGTCGCAGGTAGGTAGCCAGGCCCCGTCAGGTGCCGCAGCCCCGGCAACTGCAGGGACAACGCAAGGCCCGGCGTCGTCGTCGGGAGCACAGGCAGGTACCGCAGCCACGGCAGGCGCGGCAGCCCCGGCGTCGTCGCAGGCAGGCACGGCAGCACCGGCACTAGAAAGCCCCCAGCCGCGCACCCGCGAGCAGCTACGGGCTGTGCTGGGCCTACCCTCGCGCCTACCTTCGCGAGTAGTGACCCGCAACGGCTGGATCGCCACTGTGGTGACCACCCTGATCGCCGCCTTCACGCGCCTGTGGAACCTGGGCAGCCCCCACGAAATCATGTTTGACGAGACCTACTACGTCAAAGATGCCTACTCGATCTGGCATCTGGGCTATGAGGGCACCTGGGCGCAAAACGCCAACGCCAGTTTTGTGCGCGGTAATTTCTCCACGCTCAGCCCCGAGGCGTCCTTTGTGGTGCACCCGCCGCTAGGTAAATGGCTGATCGCCACGGGTATGGAGCTGATCGGGCCGGCCTCCAGCTGGGGTTGGCGCTTGGCAGTGGCCTAGCGGGTATTGCCACCGTGTTCCTGCTGTGCCGCCTGGTGTGGCGACTGTTCCCCTCACCGCTGCTGGTGGGTCTGGCGGGATTGTTCCTGGCTATCGACGGCGTGGGCATCACCGAGTCACGTATCGGCCTGCTGGACGGGTTTATTGGATTCTTCGCCCTGGCCGCTGTCTACTGCATTGTGCGTGACCGCCAAAGCCAACGCGAACGCATCGCGCGCCTGCTGGAAGGCACCACTGAAGGTGCCCTAGCCCCCAAGGCCGGCTGGCGCCCATGGATGATTAGCGCCGGCGTGCTGCTGGGTTGCGCCTGCTCGGTTAAATGGTCGGGCCTGTACCTGCTGGCAACCATCGGCATTATGACCGTGATTTGGGACGGCACCGCGCTGCGCGCTGTTAAAGCCAAGGTGTGGAAGCTGGAAACCCTGGTTTCACGCGGCTGGGGTAACTTTATGCGGCTTGTGCCCGTGGCGGGGGGTGACCTACCTGCTTAGCTGGTTCGGCTGGTTCATGAACCCCAGCGCCTACAAGCACGGCTGGGCGGCGGCTGAGCGCGCAGCTGGGCGCGGCTCCTGGCTGCCCGATTCGATCGCGGACTTTATTGAATACCACCGCGCCATCTACAAATTCCACGTGGGCCTATCCACCCCCCACAGCTACATGGCTAAGCCCAGCGGCTGGCTGCTGCAGATGCGGCCCACCTCCTTCTACTGGCAGTCCAATGACACCTTGGGAGCCGACGCCTACCACTGCGACACCCGTAACTGCGTGCGGGCTATCACCTCGATCGGTAACATCCCGATCTGGTGGGCGGCTTTCGTGGCGGTATTTGTGGTGGTTGCCTATGTGGCGCTTAAGCGCGACTGGCGCGGCTGGGTAGTGCTGGCTGGTTACATTGGCCTGTACCTGCCCTGGTTCATGTACTGGGACCGCACTATTTTCACTTTCTACACGGTAGCTTTCGTGCCGTTCGTGGTTTTGGCGCTGACTGTGGCGCTGGGCTGGGGAATTGGCTTGCTCGACGGCGACGGCGTGGTTACGGCTGGTTCTGGTGGCTCTGCCGGGTCTGGCTCCGCTGGGGCTACTGGTTCTGCGGGGGCTGCTGGGGCTGACGCCGCCGGGACCGATGCCTCTGATGGTGACGTAAGCGACGACGTCGCCACCAAGGAAACGAACGCTAAAGGTAACTTGAAAGACGAACTGGGTGCCTACCTTGGCGGGGGACAGTGCTGGGCAAGGACTATGAGCCCTCGATGTTCATGGGCCTGATACTGACCGGCATTATTGCGCTGGCGGCGGTTGTGTTTGCCGTCCTGTGGTGGCCGATATGGACCGCGCAGGTGGTGGACTACAACTTCTGGCTCTGGCACATGCTGTTTAAGAGCTGGATTTAAGCCGGCTGCACTGTTGTTTGCAGGTACAGTCTGTGAATGCAGGCAAAATCTGTAAGTACAGGCATGATCTACAAATACAGGCAAAATCGTCCGTCGCCTATGATTTAAACGCATATTTTTATAGGTGAAGGATGATTTTGCCTGTATCTAAAAGGGGAAGGTTATATGGCGCCCAATCAAGATGTGCCAAGCCCTGCTGCAAGTGAGTTGGAGGCTCCCGCCGCCGGCTCGCTGGGCGAACCTGCGCTGCTGCGTATGGGCGCGCCTGCGTCGTCGGCCCCTGCCGGCGAAGGAGAGCAACCGGCCCATGCCAGCGAGGCAGAGCAAGCACTGCCTGCCAACTCTGTGCCCGGCCCTGCGCAGGGCCTTGACCTGGCCGAATACGCCCCAGCTCGGGGCACAATCACCCTGGCGGCAACCCCTATCGGCAACCGTGGAGATGCCTCGCCGCGCCTGATGGCCGCCCTGGCCCTGGCCGACGTCGTCGCCGCTGAAGACACCCGCCGCGCCCTGAACCTGGCCCAGCGCCTAGCGTGAAAATTGGCGGCCGGCTGCTGGCCTTCCATGAACACAACGAGCGCGAACGCTCCGGGCAGCTGCTGCAGGCCGCGCGCGGCGGTTCCAGCGTGCTGATGATTTCCGACGCCGGTATGCCCTCGGTTTCCGACCCAGGATTCCGCCTGGTCAACGCCGCTATCGACGCCGACGTGCCGGTTACCGTGGCCCCCGGACCTTCCGCAGTGCTCACCGCACTGGCGCTATCGGGCCTGGCCAGCGACCGTTTCAGTTTTGAAGGGTTCCTGCCTCGCAAAAGCGGCGAGCGCACCCGGCTACTAAGCTCACTAGCCAGCGACGCCCACACCCTGATTTTCTTCGAATCCCCCCGCCGCGTCCACGAAACCCTAACTGACCTGGCTAAAGCTTTCGGTGGGCAGCGCCGTGCGGCACTGTGTCGGGAACTGACCAAAACCCATGAAGAAGTACTGCGCGCCAGCCTAGATGAGCTGGTGGCGGCCACTGCCGAGGGGGGCGCGGGGAGAAATTGTGCTGGTAGTTGCCGGCTCTGCGGGGGCTAGTGTCGGCGTCGAACAGGTAGTAGACCAGGTGCTGACCCTAGCTGACCAGGGCCTACGTCTCAAACAGGCGGCCGCGCAGGTGGCCCAAACCCACGGCCTGCGCAAGAATGAGCTGTACCAGGCGGCTCTGGCTGCCCGCGAAAACTAAATACTCTGGCTGGGGAGGGCGGCGCCACGCTTCTGGCGAGGACGTAGCTCGCCGGTCCGGTTGAGCTGCTGATCGCCCGGCCTGCCGCCCACCCCGGCCATCCACCGGCTACCAAAGACCTAAGGGAAACCGCAACCATAGGGAGAAGAAAATGACTCGAGCACTAATCGTGGTAGATGTGCAGCCCACATTCTGCGAGGGCGGGGAGCTGCCCATCGTGGGAGGCAATGCCGTCGCCGAGCGCGTGGCCGCCTACGTGCCCGCACACCGCAAGGAATACGCGCTGGTGGCAACCACTCAGGACTGGCACATTGACCCGGGCACGCACTTTAGCGACCAGCCCGACTTCGTGGACACCTGGCCCAAGCACGGCGTGGCCGGCACTGCTAACGCGCAGCTGCACCCGGCGCTGGCGGACCTGGCCCCGGACGCTTCGGTTAAGAAGGGCCAGTACGCGGCGGCCTACTCTGGTTTTGAGGGGGTCGACGACGCCGGTGTGGGCTTGGACCAGCTGCTTAAGGACGCCGGGGTGGACAGCCTAGACATTGTGGGCCTGGCGCTATCGCACTGCGTGCGCGACACTGCGCTGGACGCCGCTTCCAAGGGCTACCAGGTGCGAGTGCTGACCAACCTGACCGAGCCGGTCAGCCCCGAGCTGGGCGAGGCCGCCAAGGCCAAGCTGGTTGAGGCTGGCGTGGAGCTGGCTGAGGTCGAGTAAGGCTCAGGTTAAGGGGCAGGTTAAGGCTCAAGTTACGGGCCAAGCGAGGCTGAACAGGGCCGAGTAAGGCTGCTAGCCCAGGCCACTGCTCACAAATACTGAAAAATCGTCCGTTCCCTATAAAACCCCATGGATTTTTAATAGGGAACGGACGATTTTGTGTGTATCTGTATCTGTAGTGAACGCTAGTTGTAGCGGTTGGCGGCCTCGGTGGTGCTGATTACTCGGGTTGGATCCGTGTACATGGCATCCACAGGACGCTGGTCAGTCTCCTCAACTTCCTCATTTGCACCAGTGTGCTCAGAGACCGGTGACTGAGAAGCAACTGGCTTAGAAACCGGCTTAGCCGGCTCGAAAACCACCTGGTTGGTGTCAGTCGGGCTGGCGATAACCCGTGTGTCATTCGTAGGCTGCAAAGGCTGAGTAGGCCTGCCCGGCTGGTTCGGGTGCTCCAACTGGCTTACCCCAGGCACCTGAGCGGGCTGCTGCACCGGCTGTGCCTGCTGTGCGTATCCCTGCACTGCTTGACCGTATCCCTGCACCTGCTGCCCATATCCCTGGGCTGCCTGGGCTGCCTGGGCGGCGCTTGGCACAACACTTGGCTGGGCCTGTGCCTGTGCTTGCGGCTGTGCTTGCGGCTGGGTGAGGTAGGGGTTTAACGGCTGGGTGGCTTGCTGGCCGTAAGCCTCGATGGGCTGGCCCGGCTGAACTGGCTGTCCGTACCCGTGAACCGGCTGACCGGGCTGAACCTGGCCGTAACCCTGCGGTACTTGAGGAGCCGTGGGCTGCGCTGCCTGAGGGTATCCCTGCGGCTGGGCTGACTGGGCGTAGCTCTGCGGCTGAGCTGTTTGCGACGTCGGAGCTTGCTGTGCCTGAGGAGTTACGTAGGGGTTAACCTGCGGTTGTACTGGCTGGCCATAACCCTGGGGTACCTGCCCATAGCCCTGCGACGCCTGGGTAGGCTGACCGGCTTGATCAGGCTGACCGGGCTGAGCGGCTTGGTCGGACGGAGCAAAGTTAGGCACCGGCCAGTAGCCGGCAGCATTTTGGCCCTGCGCGCCAGCAGGGGAACCAGCATGAGCGCCGGCCGGAGTACCAACCTGGGTTCCAGCCGGGGTGCCAGCCTGCGCGGCACTTTGTGCGACACTTGCCTGTGCCTGTGCCTGTGCCTGTGCCTGTGCCTGCGGTTGTGGCTGGGTGAGGTAGGGGTTTAGCGGCTGGGTGGCCTGCTGGCCGTAGACCTCGATGGGCTGACCCGGCTGCACATTCTGACCGGGCTGTGCCTGGCCGTAGCCTTGCGGTACTTGAGGAGCCTGCGTGGTTACGTAGGGGTTTAGCGGCTGGGTGGCCTGCTGGCCGTAGACCTCGATGGGCTGACCCGGCTGCACATTCTGGCCGGGCTGCGCCTGCGCGGTTATATAGGGGTTAGCCTGCGGTTGTGCGGGCTGGGCCGGTTGCGACGCCGGAGCTTGCTGAGCCTGAGGGGTCAAGTAGGGATTAGCCTGAGGCTGCGCTTGCACGGTCACGTAAGGGTTTGGCGCCTGCGGAGCAGAGTGCGCGCTCGCGGCCTGCGCACTGGAGTTAGAACTCTGTGCAGAAGCCTGGCTTTGAGCGGCTGGGGAGGACTGCGTCGGGGAGGACTGTGCTTGGGCCGCCCACTGCCCCTGGGGTGCACCCCACTGAGGTGCGGCGGCGGCAGCAGTACCTGCGGCGCCAGCGCCCGCAGCAGCCCACTGGGACGCCGCAGCAGCGTCCGGCCCCTGGGACGCAACCCCCGGAGCCTGGTAGCCCAAAGGTGCCTGGCCCGGCGTCGTCGGCGCATAACCGCTAAAAGCCCCGGAGCTAGCCGAAGCGCTATCCCCACCCTGCGCGGGCAGGCCATCTGTGAAGTTGCGGCGGGCCTTAAGCTTGCGGATAAGCGCAATGACCCCAAAAATGCCTAGCCCCAGGCCCACCAAGCCAAGGAAAGCACCAGCGCCCACAAAGATGCGGGCGTAAATCAAGTCATTACTAGAAGTGACCGTAGTGGTGTCGGTGATGTCGGCGATAGCAAAAACATCGGCACGGTCAAGGTTGGGGTTAGAGCAAGCAAAAGAGTAGCTGCCCGACTTATTGGGGCTGAAAGTCGCCACCTTGTAGTAGCTCCTGTTCAGCTGAAGCTCTTCGCTGGAGTTTGCGTTGGTTACCGTGGGGCTATAGCCATCGGGGCCAGACACCACGCAGGAGGTTTTGCGAGCGGAATCCAACTTCGTTGAGGCAGCATAGAAAGCGTAAGTCCGGTTGGCCTCAAGCTGGGCGCTCTTGGATGTGCCCGGAGAAAAAGATGACAAAGACGGCAGTGTGGCGTCGGTCAGGTTCAGTGAGGCCAGGCCTGCGCCCACCGCCAAAGTGATTAGCCCGAGAACCAGCCAAAATACTGAAAGCCCCAGGCCCGGCTTGCTGATAAGGCTTTTCTGGTCCGTGGGCGGCAAAATTCCGGCGTTTTGCCCCGGGGAGGCCCAGGTTGTGGCCGCGCTGGGGGCGCTTTGCGGGTTCGGGCCGCTAGCGGAGCTGTAACTGGTGCTAGCGGAGCCGTACGGTCCTGGATTGAACTGGTTGTCCGGCATGTTAAATCCTTAATTCGGTTGCTGTTCTAAGCCTAGCTGAATAGGTGCCGGGCTCGGCGTTTACGTGGCTGGTGACGACGGCGCCCATGCTGGTTGCGTTATCTGCGGGGGCGACGACGGCGCAGCTGGCGTGGCACGTCAAAGTTGCGTAGGCCGATACTCGTGTGAGGCGGTGGCTGTGGAGCCTGCTGATGCTGACGCGGGCATGTATGCGGGCAGAGGCGCGGGAAACTCGGCCTGTAGCTGGCGACGCTCTTTAGAGGCGCGCCAAATGTTACGAACACTCGCAACTATTAAAGCTGTCTCCAATAAAATCGTGGCTGCGCTAATGATTACCCAAAAATAGCCAAGAAATAGTCCTATTTGAGTCTTAGCGTAATAGTTGTCTGTAGTGTCGGCTACAGCAAAAGAGTGCGAACCGTTTAAATCAGGGTTAACGCAAGAAAAACTGTAAGTACCGGTTTTACCTGCAGAGATCCTGCCAAGTTTGTAGTAACCATCAATGTCAAGCTCGCTGTCTACTGGCTGTGCCATGATAGAGGCCTGGTAGTCTCCAGGGCCTGAGATTACACAGCTGGTCTTGTCGGCTATAGTCTGAATGTTGGTTTTAATGTAGAAATAGTATTCTTTGTTGTTATCTAGGTAGACACTTTTGGGGTTGTCTGCGGAGAAAGTGTTTAAGTTTGGTGCGATTATAGTTAGCAGAAATAAAGTCAGGATGATAGCGGAACTTGCGATAATTATTAGCCTAGAAAATATTATAATTATTTCAGCCCATAATGGGCGGGGCAGCGGCGTGGCTCTTTCTGGGGTTTGTAGCTCTTTCTGGGGTTGCAGATATGTTGGCCCGAAGCTGGCTGGGGCGTGAATGTTTTTAGCGTTGGGGCTGGCGTAGATGTGAGCGAATGGGTCACTGTCGGCTGCAGCTAGGTTGGCGGCAGCTTGAGGCTGGCTAGCGGGCATGACTAATCCTTAAATCGGCTACTGATACAACCCTAGCGGAATAATCAGTGTGCCTAGGGCTGCCTGGTAGGGGGTTAGTACCCTTGACAACTAACTTAAACAGTGCCTTGCAGTGATCGCTTGTATGCGCGTGAACGGGCTGCGTTACGAAGACCCCTGAAAATAAGATTTATGGTGCCCGCAGATATTAGTAGCAGTCCGGGTAATGCAATGCTTGAAGCATAAAAAACTATGATCCTATTATAACATATTTCTGACGAAATATTTTGAGGTCTAGGGAATATGGTAGTTTCGGCTATAGCAAATGGGTGATAGTTTGAGTCATTTCGGTCTGTGCAGAAAAATTTGTAGGTGCCAGACTTTGTGGGCGCACTTGTCCAAAGTCATTATAGAATTTTATGAATGAATCATGTTCGTTAGGTTCCCAGGTTTCTACGGGTAAGTTATTTCCTTTTGAATCTACTATAGAGCAATGTGGGGGACCGTATATACGCTCATCGTATAGGGTATAGGTTTTGTTGGCCTCAAGATAGATACTCTTAGTGATGCTCCCTTCGAAAGTAGTGTACGGAGGAATGGCTGTTCTGCCAAAGTACGGTTCAGCTATTACTGTGCCCAGTATGAGCGGGAATAACCCGAAAATAATCATGAATACTGAGCTGTCGCAGTACCAGAAACAATCTGAGATGCGTCGCCAAAGTGTTTTTGGCTCATTTGCTTCTGGCTCAATCTCGGGGATTGTGTCCATCAGGGCATCCCATAGTTCGTCGATATTATCCGGCACGCTTCTAGGTGCCTTGCTAGCTGCGTTGCTCGCGCTTGCATCAATTTTTTCGTCACTGGCCATAGTGAATCCTTAAAACTGTGTGCTTGGGCAGAGTCTAACCCAAACCCTAAGCTGCATGTGCATATTTAAAGCCGCCGGGCGCCGTCGCCAAAACAGCGGGCCGGACAAGAACGCGGCGTAAGCAAAACGCAAAGCTGCTGGGCGCCGTCGGCTCTAGAACGCCAAACCGGGCGCCGTCACCACCAGGGGACCAAACTGGGCGCCGTCGCCGGCAAGGCCAGCGCTTATCAGGCGGCGCAAGCAAAATATCGGTTCGGGCAAATCAGGCCAAAGCCAGTAAACTAGGGGCCATGACGCACATTCTTTCAGCTGTTGCCTGGCCCTATGCGAACGGGCCACGCCACATTGGCCACGTAGCCGGTTTCGGTGTCCCCTCAGACGTTTTCTCCCGCTACATGCGAATGGCTGGCTATGACGTGCTCATGGTCTCCGGCACTGACGAGCACGGCACCCCCATCCTGGTGGCCGCCGACGAGGCTGGAGTTAGCGCCCGCGAACTAGCAGACGAAAACAATCGCCTCATTGTTGAGGACCTGGTTGCCCTGGGTCTGTCCTATGACCTATTTACCCGCACCACCACCGGTAACCACTACCGGGTTGTGCGTGAAATGTTCGAGGCCGTGCGCGACAACGGTTACATGATTGAGCGCACCACCCGCTCAGCCATCTCACCCTCCACCGGCCGCACCCTGCCCGACCGTTACATTGAAGGCACCTGTCTATCTGTGGAGCCGACGGCGCCCGGGGCGACCAGTGCGACAACTGCGGTAACCAACTCGACCCCACTGACCTGATTAACCCCCGTAGCCGCATCAACGGCGAAACCCCCAAGTTCATCGAATCCAACCACTGGTTCCTGGACCTGCCGGCGCTAGCCGACGCCCTAGGCGAGTGGCTGGATGAGCGTGAAGCCTCGGGCACATGGCGCCCCAACGTCATTAAGTTCTCCCAGAACATCCTCAAGGAAATCCGTCCGCGCGCCATGAGCCGCGACATTGACTGGGGTATCCCGATCCCCGGCTGGGATGACCAGCCTGGCAAGCGCCTGTATGTGTGGTTTGACGCCGTAATCGGCTACCTGTCTGCCTCCATTGAGTGGGCGCGCCGCAGCGGCGACCCCGAGGCCTGGCGCCAGTGGTGGAACAACCCCGACGCCCTGACCTACTACTTCATGGGTAAAGACAACATTGTTTTCCACTCCCAGATTTGGCCTGCTGAAATGCTGGCCCAAAACGGTAAGGGCTCACGCGGCGGCGACCACAACCCCTTCGGTCAGCTAAACCTGCCCACCGAGGTGGTTTCCAGCGAGTTCCTAACCATGGAGGGCAAGAAGTTCTCCTCCTCGCATGGCATCGTGATTTATGTGCGTGATGTGCTCAGCCGCTACCAGGCTGACGCGCTGCGTTACTTCATCTCTATTGCCGGCCCGGAAACCGCTGACGCTGACTTCACCTGGGCTGAGTTCGTGCGCCGCACCAACTCTGAGCTGGTGGCTGCCTGGGGTAACCTGGTCAACCGCACCGCCTCCATGATCCACAAGCGTTTCGGGCAGATCCCCGAGCCGGGCGAGTTCACTTTTGAAGACCGCTCGCTGCTATCTGAGGTTGAGCGCGGCTTCAAGACCGTGGGTGACCTGATCATGCACCACCGCCAAAAGGCCGCCTTGAGCGAAGCCATGCGCCTGGTGGGTGAAGCCAACCGCTACATCGCCGAAACTGAGCCTTTCAAGCTCAAGAGCGAAGACCAGCAAGAGCGCCTACGCACTATTCTGTTCGTGTTAGCCCAGGTGGTGGCTGACTTGAACCTGATGCTCAGCCCCTTCCTGCCGCACGCCGCTAACGACGTCGACCGCGTAATGGGTGGGGACGGCCAGATCGCCCCCATGCCGGTGATTGAGGAAGTAACCGAGCTGGACCCGCAGGTGCTGCCGGCAGACTTCGCTGGCCGCAAGTCCTACCCGATCATCACCGGTGACTACACCACCGCCCACCTGGGAGCGTCACGCAGTCACCCCGGGCACGCCCGTAGGCAAGCCCACCCCGGTGTTTGTGAAGCTGGATGAAGCCATCATTGAGCAGGAGCTGGCCCGTTACGCCGGGCAGGTGCCCGACGACGTCACCGGCGCCTGAGCTGCTTAGAAACTAACTGTGCCCTCGTCGCTAGCCGTAACTGGTAGCGCCGAGGGCACGTGCATGTAACTTGCGCCCTTAACCGGGCTCTGCGCCCTTAAACCGGGGCCACCCTTATCTATTAAACCGGGGGCCACCCTCATCTATCAGGGAGAACAAAGTGTCTAAACGTAAGCCGAGCGATTGGCCGGCGCTGGAAAATATTGCCCGCCTGCCGCAGGCGGTTATGGATAACCACACCCACTTACCGATTTCGCCCACTGAAGGGCCGGGGGCGGCAGCTGCTTCCGGCCCGCTTAGCGCCGCGCAGCTGGTAGAGCGAGCCCAGGCAGTGGGGGTGGACCGCATGATCACTAGCGCCTGCGAGCTGCCCGCTTTTGCGCCGTCGCTGGAGCTGGCCCGACAGCTGCCGGGGGTGAAGGTGGCGCTGGCGATTCACCCTAATGAGGCGGTGCTGCATGCGGGCGTCAGCGAGGTGGGCCCTGATGGTTTGCAGCCGCGTTTTGAGGCCCACCATGGTGCATATGATCTTGACGCCGCCTTGGCCCAGGTGGAGCGGGCCTGCCGTGAAAACCCCGAAACTGTGGTGGCCGTGGGGGGAGACCGGCATGGATTTGTTCCGTACCGGCCCGCGTGGGGGCGTGGCGCAGCGGGAGTCTTTCCGCGCCCATATCGCCCTGGCTAAAGAGCTGGGTTTACCGTTGCAGATCCATGACCGCCAGGCTCACCGTGAGTGCATTGAGGTTTTGATTGCCGACGGCGCCCCTGAACGCACGGTTTTCCACTGCTTTAGTGGGGATGAGGCTATGGCCCAGGTGTGCGCTGAGCACGGCTGGTATGCCTCAGTGTCGGGGCCGGTGACTTACAAATCTAACCGGGAGCTGCGCGCCGCAATTGCGGCGATGCCACAGCAGTTGCTGCTGATAGAAACCGATGCCCCCTACCTGCCGCCCACCCCTTACCGGGGTATGCCTAATGGCTCTTACCTGTTGCCGGTGACGTTAACCGCCTTGGCGCAGCTGCGCCAGCTGAGCCTAGAGCAAATATGCCAGCTGGTTAACCGCAACAGCCGTGAAGTGTACGGCTTCTAATCGGAGCTGTAACTAAACCAGGTAGTTCCTAACTCCAAACTAGAGCTGGAGCTAATACCAAGCGGGAGTGCACTAATTCAAAAACAAGCGTGCGCCGGGCCTGAATGAACAGGCCCGGCGCACGGGAGTATTAGAGGAGTATTAGACCTGGCAGGTCAGAAAGCTTAGACGCTGTCAGGGTGCCTGTCGGACGCTCAGTTGAGCGGGCGCACCTGGGCTTCGGGCACGGCCACTGGAGTGGAGTTGGACTGCCCAGAGCCGCCAAATAGACGCTCCTTAACCGATTCAACCACCTTGTCGGTGACCTTTTCACCCTGGCGCTTGACGGCGTCGGAAACCTTAGCCTTAGTCGAATCCACGCGGTTGCGCACGGCGGGAGTTTCCGCCACACGCCCGGCAGCGGCCTTAATCTTTTCGTACTGGGCGCGCCCGGCGCGGGTGCCCAGCACATAGCCGCCAGTCAGGCCAATCAGAAATGGGAGCTTGCTAGCCATTTTGTTCTCCTTACGGTTGAGGGCCTACCAGCGAAGCTGGCAGTTTACGGGCCAAAGTGAAGCCGTCGCGGCCACTAACCACCAGGGCGCCGGACTGTTTGAGGCTGCGCACCTGCGGCTCAGCTAGGGCCAGGTGGTTACCACCCGCGAAAACATGCTCTGATGAGGTCAGTTTACGGATGGCAATAGCCTCTACCTTGTCGCCGTGGTCGTGGGCGAGGTCGCCGTAAATGATCCGGTCAAACTGGCCGTCGTCACCAATTAGTAGCCACTTTACCTCAGGCAGGTCAATCATTAGGCGACGCAGCTGGGTGCGTTTGTGTTCCAGTCCTGAGCGGAACCAGCCGGTGTTGGTGGGGCCCCAGTCGGTCATGAGCATGGGGCCGCGCGGGAAGTTGTGGCGTTCAAAGAAGTTACGCAAAGTGGGCACCACATTCCAGGCGCCGGTAGACAGGTAGATTACCGGCGCGCCCGGGTTGGTTTTTTGTACCCGGTTGAGCAGTGCGGCCATGCCCGGCACGGCTTGGCGCGCAAAGACTGCTTAACGAAAGCGTTCCAGCTGGCCACCAGGGCGCGAGGCATGTGAGTGACCATTACGGTGTCGTCGATGTCGCACACCACGCCCAGCTGTGGCCCGTCAGGGATGATCAGCACGGGGGCTTTGATTGTGTCCATGGCGGGGCCGGTGATGGTGGCTTCATGCCAGCCGGGTTCGAGGTTGTGGTTACGGATGACGACGTCGATATAGCCGCCCCGGTCTGCCTGTGCGGAGAGTTTGCGCCCACCCACCTTCACAGTGAAGGGGATGAACGGCACGGGGATATCAATGAAGGAACGCCAGCCGCGCTGGGCGTCTAGCAGTGAAGCTATGGCGGCTTCACGCAGCTGGGTGATAGAAGGCAGATCCTCAGGGATGTGCTGGAATAGTGGGCCCTCGGCGGGTGCGCCGGGTGGGCGCATCACTACGCGCGCAATTACGCGCACCATGGTGGCCGAGCCGTAGCCGTCATAGGCCACTGCTCGCGGGCGCCAACCAGCGCGGCGTAGTCGCGGAATCACGTGGCGATGGAAGTGTTCTTCACCGCGTCGTGCCAAGTCAGATAGGGGCATTGGTTCTCCTTAAGGAGTTCCAGCCTAGTCGAGCTGTTGCCTGCACCGGTAACGCCCAGGCCAGGGCTACGCCAGAGGCGATAGCGGCCAGGGTGTAGGAGGAGCCCACCAGTTGCTCTACCACGTTCCAGTGCAGCTCGTTAACCTGCCCGTGGGAGAACCACCAGTGCGGGGCCATGATGAATAATGCTCCCTGCACTAGGGCCAAAGCGGCCAGGGGTGCGGACTTTAGCCGTAGCGCCACTACGATTAGCGCCACCACGCTGGCTAGCCCCCACACCCAGTGGTGCGACCAGGTGATGGGGGAGACCAGCAGCCCCAGGGTCATGATTACTGCGGCGGTCAGTAAGGTGGCTAGGTTTTCGGGTAGCACTGGGGCGGCTGGGGTAGTGGCGACGGCGTCCGGGGCGGCGACGGCGTCGCTGGCGGCTAGCTCGACGGCGTCGCCAGCAGGGGCAACCAGGGCCGCAGAGGCAGCAGAGACAGTGACCCCAGTGGCGGGCGTGGCCGCATTAAGGGGACCGGGCGCGGCGTCGTCGGAGGCAGAGTGCGGGGTAACCACGCTGGTAGCGGCGGCCTGAATACGCAGGCATAGCCAAACGGCGGCCACTAAAGCCAGCGCCACCGTGATAGCCCAAGCAATACTCCAGGTGTTTTCTGGCAGGCGCGGGCCACGAAACCCTTCAGGTTCTGGTTGCTGGTGTAGTAGGCATCCCCGGCACGCTGGGGGTCCCACATGGCGTCAAAGAAGAAACGGGCAGACTCGCCCGGGCTGATAACCCAGCTGAGCAAAGTGACAGCGAGCGAGGTAGCCACCATGGTGATAGCTGAACGCCACTGACGGCGCAGCAGGAAAATAAGCACGGCAATAGCTGGGGTCAGCTTGATCGCGGCCGCCAAGCCAGAGGCCACGCCGCGTCCCTTCCAGCTGGGCGGCGCGGCCACATCAATCATCACCAGCGCCATCATGGCGGTGTTGACCTGGGCAAAACCAACCGACTGGGTAAACGGCTCCAGGCACTGTTGAACCAGGATCGCCGCCCAGGGGGCGATAGCAAAAGCTGAGCCCCAAGACCAGCCCAGGCTGCGCCCTACCAAGGCCACAATCACAGCAGTTTGCAGGGCGATAGCCATGATCATTAGGCGTGCGGCGGTCTCATAATCAAACCAGGTCAGTGGGGATAGCGCCCAGGCTCCAAAAGGCGGGTAGGTGAAGGGGTACATCTTGTAGTCAGGCAAGGCGTACCAGTCGTACAGGGAATTACCACTAAACCAGTTATTTAACGCATACCAGTACACGTATACGTCAAAATGCTGAGGCAGCTTGTAGTCCTTGTCGTACATCTGCGGATAGGTGGCCCCCAGCAGGCACAGCCAGCCCAGTATCTGCGCAATCGGTGCGCGCACCGTGGCATAAATGCTAGCGCGTAAGTCTACAAAAGAACGATTCATGATACCTCTATACTTGGCCTGGCTAGGGGCTAGTTAAGCGCAGATACAAATATCCCTAGGGTATCTGACGTACCCCCAGGGTGCGGCGCAAAGTACGCGCCCCACTCCACGCAATCACCACAGCCAGCCACGACATAACCGTAACCGCCAAGAAACCACCATGCGCACCGGAGTTGTCGATAGCCAAACCAGCCAAGAACGTACCCACAGAAACACCCACGTTAATAGTGGTGCTAAGCCAAGTCAGGCCCTCAGTGATCTGGTTGTCGGCCACCGAATGCTGCACAATCTGGTTGGCGGTAGTGAAAGTAGGGGCAATAGCCATACCGGTGATGGCCGCAGCTACCGCCACAAACCACAGGTTAGGGGCAAAAATCAGGGTGGAGGCGCCCAAAGCCAAAACAGTCACGCCCACCACAAACTGGCGTTGCAACGGCCAATGCCACTGGCGTGAACCGTGAATCAGCGCCGCTACCAGCGAGCCGGTAGAGAAGCAAGCCAAGATAGCGCCGGAAAGATTCTTGTGACCATGCTCAGTAGCTGAAGCCACAATCGCCACATCATTGGCGCCAAACAGGCCACCCAACACTAGGCAGGTAAGCGCAGTAACCACCAACGCCCCATTACGTAAAACATGAGACTGGCCGGTTTGCTCCTGCGCGGCAGCGCGCCCCTTCGCCGGCGGCTCAGTGGCGCGCTGGGATAGGAACCACAGTGAACCCACTGCCTGGGCGGTGACGGCCACAATCAAACCGCTGGTAACCGGCAGAGGCGGGTTAGTCACCAGCATGGTTGCCAGGATCGGGCCCACAATGAAAGCCACCTCATCCATGGCTGCCTCAAGGGCGAAAGCCGTGTGGATTTCATCAGGGGTTTCTAGCAGGTTAGACCAGCGTGCACGCACCAGGGCGCCCATAGAACCGCTGGTACCACCGGCAATGGCGGCGCAAACCAGCAGCGCCGCCGGGTGGGCATGGAAAGTAATAGACACAATCTCGCCCACCATGGCCAGGCAGGAGGCCATGATGAAAGGAATCATGAAGCGCTGGCCGTAAATATCTACACGTCGAGCCAGCCAAGGCGCAGTGCAGGCAAAGCGATCAGCGTTACCGCGCTGACCTGCCCGGCCAGGGTGTAGCTGTGGTATTCGCTTTGAATAGCTAGCAGCGAAGAAATTGACACCATAGACATGGGCATGCGCGCCAGCAGTCCGGTGGCAGAAATTTAAAAGCACCGGGTTTACGTAGGATGTTTACATAGTTAGATGCCACCGCTCCATGATTACATGGGGAGCGGTGGCAAACTGAACTATGTAACTGTGAGAATCCAAACCAGGCCTAAGATCAGCTTTATGCTTGCGCTCAAGCTGGAGGTCTGCGCCTAGCGCTGCTCTGGGTTAGCTCAGCGCTGCTCAGAGTTGGCTGCGTGACGGTTAATCGTGAAGCCCTGACCGTTTAGGGTGTTCCAGCAGGTGACGCCCTCCTCGGTGGAGGTGCAGGCGAAGGCGCCGTGCTTAGCTGAAGAGTTGTAGGCCAGGGTGGGGCCCGAAGTCTTAAAGGCAGTCTGGCAAGAGCCGCCGGCGCCGTTTTGCGTGCCCACCGTGGCGGTAAACGGGGTGGAGTTGTTAGAGCAGCTGGGGCCGGTAGCGTTGAAGCTGTATTCCTTGATGGTGCAAGAAACCTGGTCGTCAGCAAAGGTGCAGGTGATGTTGCCGGAAGGTGAGGTGAAGCTGGTCATTTCCCGGGCGCCGTCGGGAGCCGGGGCCTTAACCGTAGCGGTAGGCGTGGCGCTAGGCGTGGGGGTTTCAGTCTCTACCGGCGCGGCAGTTTCAGTCTGCACCACCGTGGGGGTGATCGGCCCGGCGTCGTTGACCGAGTGCGGGGAGGTGTCACGTCCAAGCATGTAGGCACCCACAGCCACAGCCAGAATCAAAACCGCCAGCGAAATCCATCCAAAGAGTGGAAGGCCACCCTTCTTAGCAGAGCTGTCAGCCTCCTGCTCAGGGGCCTCGTTAGCGGTGGCGTAGTCGTAGGTGGGCTCAGCGTAGGTGGGGTCTGGGGCGTACACCGGGGTGGACATAACCATGGTGGCTGAGCCGGTGGTGGCCGGGTCGGGCACCTGTGCGCCTAACGGTTGATCCAGCGGAATAACCGAGGGGTTGGCTGCCACAATGTTTTGGGCCGGCCCTTCCACGCCGCCAGTAGCCGGCTGCTCCGGGTCATTCATGGCAAACACAGAGTCAGCAACGCTGGGGGCGCTAGTTTCCTGGTTGGTGCTAAGCACAGAGCGACGGGTAGGAGCGTGGTCGTTAACCAAGGGCCCAGCGGCTACCTGCGTGGGGGCTGCGTCCTGGGCGCTGGCAGTGCTAGTGGCGCTAGCTGCCGGCTCATTTTGGGCCTCAAGCTGGGCCAGGAACTGGGGGTTGTGCTTAGCTAACAGCTGACGCGCTAACGGCAGCGGGCTGCGGGCCAAGCCGGCGTTGATCTGTGGATCTTTAAGGTTAGCTAGCCATTCAAGTAACTGCGGGTAGGCGTTCGGGTTGGCGGCTACCACTGGGCGCAACTGCGGATAGTTGCTGACCAGCTGATATAGGTCAGCCTGCGAAGTCGCGGGACTGGCGGCCCGGGCGGCTAACTGTTCCAGCGAGAGCGTCATCGTGATCCTTCCAGGTACCATGCACTTGAGCCGTGTTAGCCAAGCGCTGTTACCAACCTCAATACAACTACTCTAGTGGTCAAGTCCGACAATTAACTACTTCAGAGTAAAAACGGGACATAATTTAACAGTGTGTGCTTGGCACCATTTTCGATCCGTCACACCAGTTAGGGAGGCCCACATTGGCTGAGGAATTACTTGGCGTGGAATGCGTCAACGGCCACCCAAATCCGCCTGATGCCTATGATTGCGCCACTTGTGCGGGTGCTTTAGCGGCTGCTCCCCGCCTGCTAGATAACCCGCCCCGGATGGTGGTGGAGGCCTCCACGGGGGCGCGCCTGGCCCTGCGTAGGGATCTGGTAGTGGGGCGAGCGCCACAGTATTTGAGCTACAACGAAGGCACCGAGCTGCTCACGGTTCCCTCCCCGGGCCGCCTGGTTTCCCGCTCGCACGTGTTACTGCAGGTGGTGGGCTGGCAGGTAAGCGCCATTGACATGGATTCCCACAATGGCACGGTGCTACGCCGGCTGGGTTATGAGGATGTACAGCTGGTTCCCGACGCCCAGGTTCCCCTGCGTTACGGCGATGAGCTTGATTTGGGCGACGGCGTGGTGTTGCGTTTCCTTCCCCCTGGCGCCAGCACCGACGACGACGCCGCAGCCTCCGCTCACAGCGCGGGGGAAAGCCTCAACGTCACCGGCTCCCTAACTTACTGAGCACTCAGCCAGCCATGGGGCAACGCGAAATGGAGGGGGCCGGGGCGTCGTCGTCGTGATCAAGCGAAACCGGCACCGGATGAGCTGCCTGCGCCGCCCCCACTGCCTGCAACACGAAACTATCTAAACTGTGCATGTAACGCTCACGCTGCATGGGGTTAGCGGGCGTGGGACGACCCCCCAGCACGCAGGCGTGGATCAGCTGCACGCTCATGGCCACATCCTGATTAGGAAGCTGGCCCTGGTCGATAGCCTCATGCAGAATCTGGCTGAGCATATGCTCCATGATGTCGGCGTGCGAGTGTAGACGCCCCACGGTGTCGCGCGAAAGCGTATCGGTTAGGCGCGCGCCGCTCGGGAAGTGATAGTGCTGCTTTAGTAGGGCCTGCTCACGGATATAAACCCGCAGACGATCAAGCGGATCTTGCACGTCCTCAAGGGCCTGGCTCAGGCGCGCCACATAGCTGCGGGTTTCGTCCTCGATATAGGCCAGGAGCAGATCTTCTTTGTCTGCAAAGTGGTTATAGACGGCAGTGCGCCCCACATGGGCGTTAGTGGCGACGTCGGAAAGCGTGATTTTGTCGAAAGGTTTAGTGGCCAAGAGTTGACCCAGTGAGTCGAAAAGGGCGCGGCGAGTGCGCTCGCGGTGTTCGGCTAGGGTGTTACCAGTAATCTTGGGCATAGGTAAACCTTAGCTGGTTAGTGACGTAAGTAGGAAGTGTGTCAGATCGTGGAAAACTATCAGGGCGGCGCCAAGGGGGCGCAGGCAACGCAACCAAAAGCGACGCAACTAGTGGTGGGGGCGGTGTTGGTGGATGATTTGCGCCAGCCTATGCGGTTTTTAGCTGCCCAGCGTGCCTACCCAGCCCAGCTGCGGGGGCAGTGGGAGTTTCCGGGCGGCAAGGTGGAGCCGGGGGAGGTGCCGCAGGCAGCTTTAGCGCGCGAATTACGTGAAGAACTAGATATTGTGGTCAAAATCGGGGTGGAAGTGACGCCCGATACACCATTGTCTACATGGCCACTAAAACCGGGGCTAGAGATGCGGGTGTGGCTAGTGAGCACTGACCGCCCCGAAATTAGCCCAGGCACTAGTCATATGCAGGTCAAATGGGTTACTCCAGTACAAGCTCTTGACCTAAATTGGCTGGCTCCAGATTTACCTATTGTGCGCCAGATCATTAAACTAATGGCTGCTGGCCAGGGCAAATGTGTTCAGAGTTAAGTTGTGAGAGGGCTGATACTTACTGGCCAAAAGGTTACGTTTCTATTACAGTCAGGTACTAGCTTATAAAGAAAGAGGTTCGACATGGGACGTCACGCTCAGAAGGCCACCCCGGCCTCAGCAGTTAGTGCTCTCTTTTCCCAGGTAGGCACCGGTAATGTGGTGTACCGCGCGGGCGGTGTGGCCATGGCTCTGTCCTTGGCCGTCTCCGGTGGTGCATTCGCTGCTGTACAGATGAACAACGGTGTCAACACTGACGCCAACAAGGCCGCGCTGACCCACGCAGCACTCGGTCTGGCCGCTCAGCCCACCTCTGCTGCCGAGTCTGTTAACTACAAGCTGGTTGTAGACGGCAAGACTATCTCCGCTTCTACCCAGGCTGAGACTTGGGGGCAGGCCCTGTCCGACGCCGGTGTTTCGGTTGACGACAACGACACCGCCTCCGTAGACCTGACCGCCGCCCCTGTTGACGGCGCCGTCGTTACCGTTGTCCACGCTAGCGTCACCCAGACCAACGTAGACACCGCCATCAAGGCTGGCACCACCGAGAAGCCAGACCCGACTCTGGCTAAGGGTGAGAAGAAGGTAGAAACCGAGGGTGTAGACGGTATTTCCCGCACCGTTTACAACGTGGTTACCCGTGGCGGTAAGGAAGTTTCCCGCACCGTAGTATCCACCGCCGTCGTCAAGCCGGCCACCAACGCTGTGGTACTGGTTGGCACCAAGGAAGCCACCGCCGCTGCCACCACCCCGGCTACCCCCAACAACTCCTCCTCCAGCTCCAGCGGCGGCAACGCCACCCTGGCTGCCGCCGGCACCGACGCTGCCAGCGCCCAGGCCATTGCCAAGTCCATGATGAGCTCCTACGGCTGGGACGACACCCAGTTCAGCTGCTTGGTTAAGCTGTGGAACCGCGAGTCCGGCTGGAACTACCAGGCTTACAACGCTTCCTCCGGCGCCACCGGTATTCCCCAGGCCCTGCCTGGCTCCAAGATGGCTAGCGCCGGTAGCGACTGGGCCACCAACCCGGCCACCCAGATCAAGTGGGGCCTGGGCTACATCTCCGAGCGTTACTCCAACCCCTGTGGCGCTTGGGCACACTCTGAGTCGGTGGGCTGGTACTAAACCGCACTCACATAAGCTGGCGTTTGAGCACGCTACCCGCCTCCCCTGCAATCTGTGCTGATTGCGGGGGAGACGTGTATTTGGGACTTGGCTGGGGCGGCGGCGTCGTCGGCGGCCTAAAATTAGGCAGCTTTCAGCTAGGCTTGAAGGCAATGAAGGCAGTACCAAACCGCGCTATTAATGCGCCCGGAAACTTGTAGGTGACGTGTATGAGTGACGTGGCGGCAGGCAAGCTACTGACCAGCAACGATATTCGTGAGCTGTGCGCCCAGTTAAACATTCGCCCTACCAAAACCCTGGGCCAAAACTTCGTCAACGATCCAGGCACGGTACGCAAAATTGTGCGTAACGCCGGCGTGCAAGCAGGTGAGCAGGTGCTGGAAATCGGTCCCGGCCTGGGCTCACTAACCCTGGCGCTACTGGAGGCTGGGGCGCAGGTTAGCGCCGTCGAGATTGATCCGCCCCTGGCCCAAGCTTTGCCGACCACCGCCCAGGCCCGCTTCCCGGAAGCTAAATTACAAGTTTTTACTGCTGACGCCCTGACTATCACCGGGCCCGAAAGTATCGACGGCGCCACCCCCACTCGTCTGGTAGCTAATTTGCCGTATAACGTGGCCGTGCCGATTGTGTTGACCGTGCTCGAAAAGCTACCCAGCATCCAGACCGTGCTGGTGATGGTGCAGGCGGAGGTGGCAGACCGCCTGGCGGCCACTCCGGGAAACAAGATTTATGGGGTGCCCAGCGCCAAGGTGGCTTGGTATGCCAGTGCCCGGCGCACCCTAACCATTGGTCGCAACGTGTTTTATCCGGTGCCTAATGTGGACTCGGCTCTGGTGAAAATTGAGCGCCGCCCCCATCCGGATACTGCGGCTACGCGCGAGCAGGTTTTTGCTGTTATCGACGCCGCCTTTGCCCAGCGCCGCAAGACCTTGCGTCAGGCACTGGCTGGTTTGGCTGGTAGCGCCGGCGCCGCCCAGGAGGCGCTGGCGCGCGCCGGGGTTAGCCCCACGGCTCGCGGCGAAACCCTAGACATTGACCAGTTTGCCGCCGTGGCCCAGCAGCTAAATGCTGCTAGCGCCGGTGCGTGCGTTCCAGTCGCCAGTGCGCCCGCCCCGGCCACCAGTGACCCGGCTGTGAGCGTTAGCGACCGGGCCGTGAGCGTCAGCGCCCCCGGCAAGGTCAATCTTTTCCTGGCCTTGGGCGCTGCCCGCCCCGATGGCTACCACCCGCTTAACACCGTCTTTGCCCAGATCGGCTTAAGCGAGACGGTTACGGTCACGCCGTTACAGTCCCTGGCTACGACGGCGCCGCAGCCGGCTCCGGCGGCCGCTCAGCCGGCCTCAACTGCCCCTGTCTCCTCTGCCTCGTCGGCCCCGGCCCAGTCAGACTCGGCCCCGGCGGCCGCTCAGCCGGCCCCATCAGCCACGGCTGCCTCGGCCCCGGCGGCCCAAACCGGCGGCCCGCGCATTGAGCTGGCCCTGACCCACCCCGATAGCAATGTGCCCCTAGATCACAGCAACCTGGCCTACCGCGCCGCCCAAGCAGTGGCCCAGCAAGCCGCCCAGCGTGGCCTAGCCACCCCTGACGTGCACATTTTGCTAGACAAGGCCGTGCCGGTAGCCGGAGGTATGGCTGGTGGCAGCGCGGACGCAGCTGCCACCCTCAAAGCCTGCAACGAGTTCTGGCAGGTGGGCCTGAGCCTAGAAGAGTTGGCTCACCTAGGCGCCCAGCTAGGTGCGGATGTGCCCTTCGGGCTTTACGGCGGTGTAGCTCTGGGCACCGGACGCGGGGATCTAATTGAGCCACTTAAGGCCGCCCCCGGCCCCTACTACTGGACTTTTGCCTTGCAGGATGAGGGTTTATCGACGGCGGCCGTGTTTAAACACTTTGACGCCACTGTGCAGGCCCCACCGGCGGCAGACATGCCGCCAGAGCAGCTACTGGCCGCCCTAGAGGCTGGTGACGTGGCTGAGGTTAGCCGCCATATCCGCAACGATCTACAGGCCACGGCTATTGATCTACGCCCAGAACTAGGTCAACTAATTGACCTGGCTAAGAAGGCTGGCGCTCTGGCAGCCATGGTTTCTGGCTCCGGGCCTACTGTGGCCGCCCTTAGTTCCAGCCGCGCGGCGGCTGAGCGGGTAGCTCTATGCTGGAGCCTCACCCCCTTCTGTGACCAGGTAGTTACCGGTTAAGCGTCCGCAAGCCCAGACGCCCGCCCCCCAGCGCTCACGCGGTAGAATGCGGGGGCTGGTTTTATCTGCAGAATGAGGACTTAATGGCTCACCTATTAGGGGTCGAGAACCTGCGCATTGTTGTAGGCAGTCGCACGCTACTAGACGGTGTCACGGTAGGCATTGAAGACGGCACCCGGGTGGGCGTGCTGGGCCCCAACGGCGCTGGTAAATCCACTTTCCTGCAGGCCCTATCAGGTCAGCGTGAAATCGATGGCGGACGTATCACCCGCGCCGCCGACACGCGCGTGGCCATCCTCAACCAAAGCGACAACTTTCCCCCGGGTATCAGCGTGCGTCAAGCGGTGCACGGTGACATGCCTGAGCACGTGTGGGCCTCTAACCCTGCCGTGCGCGACATTCATGCCGGCCTGCTGGCAGACGTGGACCTGGCAGCCGACGTCGACACTCTCTCAGGCGGTCAGCGCCGCCGCGTCGCTTTAGCTCACGTGCTCACCCAAGACGCCCAGGTGGTGGTACTAGATGAGCCCACCAACCACCTAGATGTTGAAGGCGTGGACTGGCTGGCTCGTCACCTGCAAAAACGCTTTGACTCAGCGCGCGGCGACGGCGCCCTAGTGGTGGTCACCCACGACCGCTGGTTCCTAGACGCCATCTGCAACCGAGTGTGGGAAGTAGTGCCCGGCGTCGACCCCGGCAACGGCCGCCCTCAAATCCCCGGCCGAATTGAGCTTTACGACGGCGGCTATGCGGCCTACATTTTGGCGCGCGCCGAGCGGGCCCGCCAGGCTGAGGTGGCTGCCGCCAAACGCGAAAACCTACTGCGTAAAGAACTGGCCTGGCTGCGACGCGGCGCCCCAGCGCGCACCTCCAAGCCGCGTTTCCGGATCGACGCCGCCGAGGCACTAATCGCCGACGTGCCCCCGCCGCGTGACAGCGTGGAAATCACCCGCATGGCCACTGCCCGCCTAGGCAAACGCGTTATCGACCTGGAAAACGTCAGCGTCAGCTACCCGGCCCCCGGCGGCGGCGAAAACCAGGTACTGCGCGAGGTAACCTGGCGCCTTGCCCCCGGCGAGCGAGTAGGCATTGTGGGCATAAACGGTGCCGGTAAAACCACCCTGCTGCGCCTGTTGCAAGGCACCCAAAAACCCACCAGTGGGCGGGTACGTACCGGCCAAACCGTGGACGTAGTAACCCTGTCGCAAACCACCCATGAGCTAGATCAGATCAGCGAGCTGCGAGTGGTTGAGGCAGTGGCCGCAGTGGCCGAGCACGTCACCGTGGGTGGCAAAGATCTAAGCGCCAGCCAGTTGGTTGAGCGCCTGGGCTTTACCCGCCAACGCGCCTGGACCCGGGTGGGGGGAAATCAGCGGTGGCGAACGCCGTCGCCTGCAACTGCTGCGACTGCTGATGGCTCAGCCCAATGTGCTGCTGCTGGACGAGCCCACCAACGATCTAGACACTGACACCCTGGCTTCAATTGAGGATATTCTCGACACCTTCCCGGGCACGCTAGTGGTGGTCTCCCATGACCGCTACCTGCTTGAACGCGTCACCGACCACCAGCTGGCTTTGCTTGGTGACGGGCATCTGCGTGATCTTCCTGGCGGAGTGGAGCAGTATCTGGAGCTGCGTCGCCAGCAACTGGCTGCCTCATCTGGGACTGTAGGGGCGACGTCGGCAACTGCGGAGGCTAAAAACGCCCCGTCCCAGGGGGAGCAGGGCGCCTTAAGCGGGGCTCAGCGCCACGCGGCTGCCAAGAACCTGGCCCGGCTAGAGCGCCAACTGGATAAGGTCAGTGCCCAGATCGCCAAGCTACACGCGGATATGGAAGCGGCTTCAGCTGATTCTGGGCGCGTCAACGATCTAATTGAGCTGGGTAAACAGCTTAGCCAGGCGCAGGAACGCCAGGCAGACATTGAGCTGGAATGGCTTGAAGCTGCCGGCGAGCTGGAGCAGTAGTCCCGCTGCTGCGTGGCCTGGGCTGTGCTGCGCGGCCTGGGTCGCCACACCTTGTCGGGGCCGCCCCGGGTGCGGGCGCTCCAAGCTTAACTGCGGCTGCTTAGGCTGCGTGCTTACCGCCGCCACTACGACGACGCGGTCGGGTAGGACGCGAGGGCGGACCCTGCTGCACCCGGCGGCCCTGCGGACGCTTGCGGCGTCGGGGCAAGCTAGGCAAGCTGGGCATACGCACCTGCCCAGCCAACTGCAGCAGCTTCTCCTTAGGAACCAGGTGGCGTAGGTCGATACCCTTACCAGGCAAGCCAATTGACCAGGGCGCCAAGTATTTAAGCGCAATACAAACCGCGAAACAGGCCGCCGTAATAATCCAGGCAAAACCCACCGACAGGGAGTTATCTAAAACAAACTGGGGGATAGGACCCATAGCTGTAATGAGTTCTTCCATACCCAGAGAGTTAATTACAATCTGCACAGCCAGCACGATGAATTTGTGAGTACACAAAATACCCAGGGTCATTTTCCCAATGCGGGTCAAATCATCTATATTCCAGGCGCGCGAAATCATGCAGATACCGGCAATACCAACCAGTGCGGCCGCCACAAAGTTGGCGTAGTTGCCGTAGGTGCGGGCCACATAGTCCACCGTGGTGGTGTTGTAGTGGCTGATGGCAGCCGCAATCGCCAGCAAACCAATGCCGTCCAGGCCCTCAATTAAAGGGTATTTAATAGGTAAATGGTTAACGATGGGGCGCATATACATGCCTAGGAAGAAGAACGGCATCAGCACCCCCACTCGCTCAAAACTCCAGGGGTACCAGACCTCTTGATGGGAGGCTAAAAACCAACTGGGAAGTAGGGAAATAACAGTAATTACAGCTAAAGCTATACGGTTACCCTCAATTAGCTTGGCCGTAGCCCAAGCTATCAGGTAAGCGATCATAATTGCGGGTAAAAACCACAGCGGCTTATTCCAGTCCATGTGGTGTGCCGAGGGGGTGGCCCACATGATGTCTTTAAGCATGGTGGTAAAACTTGCGGGATTTTTACGACCCAATGAACCAGCTGCCACTGAACCCAGCACTGCGAAAATACATACAGAGATAAAAGCCCACAGCACATAGGGGAGCATGATGGCGCGGGCACGGGTGTAAAGGAAGCGGGGAAAGGACCGTTTTCCAGGGTTGAAAACCAGTCCAGAAAGGAAGAAGAAGGCGGGAACGTGGAAGGCGTAAAGCAGGTCGAACAGCGCGGGGTGCTGATTCCAGGGGAGATAGAAGTGGCCGGCCACAATGGCCAACATGCACCATCCGCGAGAGACGTCGATCCAGGCAATACGCCCGGTGCCGCGCTAGCTAGGGCGGCAGGTGGGGTCATGCAGTGTCTCCTTGGTTACGCAATACAGGGTCAGGCTCCATGCCGCGAAGGCCGTTCCACGCCAGGTTAACCATGTGCGCAGCAACCTCCTCCTTGGTCATGGTGCGGTCGAGTAGCCACCATTGGGCGGGCATAGCAACAATACCCACTAACATTTGAGCGTACAGGGGAGCAAAACGCGCATCAATACCATGTTCTGTAAATTGTCTGGCCAAGATGCCGGAGACTTGTACCGCCACATCCGCTAACAAGGTGGAGTAGGTTCCCCTGGAGCGGTCATTTTCTGAGGAAATGATACGGAAACCATCAGTGTTATCTTCGATATATGTCAGCAGTGCCAAGGCGGCGTGTTCCACCACCGCCGAGGGTGAGGGATCTGACTCTAGGGCGTTAACTATAGTGGAGTAGATCAAAGTCAGTTCCCGGTCAATGATGACCGCGTAAAGCCCCTCTTTACCCCCGAAATGCTCATACACCACCGGCTTGGAAACCTGGGCGCTAGCAGCTATTTCTTCGATTGAGGTGGCGTCATAACCGCGCTCAGCAAAAAGCGTGCGGGCGACGTCGATCAGCTGCTCACGTCGTTCCCCCGCACTCATGCGAATCCGTTTTGAAGTCATAGCCACCGCACAAAGTGTGTAAGAATAGATCCCGGTACGCCTGACGTACCCTTCCGCCCTAGTGTAATGGCAGCACGCAGGCCTTTGGTGCCTTGTGGTCCGGGTTCGAATCCTGGGGGCGGAGCTTTTTGTGCGCTATGCTGTAGACAGTATTTATGCTTCGACCCGTTTAGGAGCTTTCCTCGTGGCCACAAGCCCTGCCGCCGTCATCATCATGGCCGCCGGTAAAGGAACGCGTATGCGTTCGGCGACCCCCAAAGTTCTACACCAGATCGGGGGGCGCAGCTTGTTAAATCACGCTGTGGTTGCCGCCCGTGGACTTCAGCCGCAGTATTTGGTTGCGGTAGTGCGTCACCAGCGCGACGACGTCGTCGCTCACTTGGAGCGGGTGGCTCCGGATGTGGTGATTGCTGACCAAGACGAAATTCCCGGTACTGGCCGGGCTGTGGCCTGCGGTTTGGCGGCGCTACCTGCCGACCTAACCGGCCCGGTGGTGGTTACCAGCGGTGACGTGCCGCTACTGGACACTGCCACCCTAGAAGCGCTGCTAGACCAGCACGTCAGCCGCGCAGACGCGGTCACTATTCTTACTACCGAACTGGCTGACCCCAGTGGCTATGGCCGTGTGGTACGCACCGAGGAAGGTGCAGTAGCCGGCATTGTGGAGCACCGTGACGCTTCTGAGTCACAGCTGCTAATTAAGGAAATTAACGCGGGCGTGTATGTTTTCGACGCCGCTCACCTGCGTGAGGCACTAGGTGGCCTGGGTACTGACAACGATCAGGGCGAGGTTTACCTGACCGACGTCGTGGCCGCCGCCTACCAGGCCGGTAAGTCCACTAGCGCACTGGTGGTCACCGACACTTGGCTGGTTGAGGGCTGCAACGACCGCGTACAGCTGGCCCAGTTAGGGGCTGAGCTTAACCGTCGTATTCTCGAGCACTGGATGCGCACTGGCGTAACCATCGTGGACCCCTCCTCCACCTGGGTGGATGTGGATGCCAAGATTGGCCAGGATGCCTACCTAGAGCCCGGGGTTATTGTTCACGGTGCCACCGTGATTGGTGATGAGGCCTATGTTGGGGCCCACAGCGTCCTAGACAATGTGGAAGTTCCCGACGGCGCCGTCGTCGCCCCACTAAGCTTGCTGGACGCCTAACGCAACCAGCATGATCTCCTACCTACCCACCCACATGGCCAAACGGCTACAAGGAGGCAAATAATCCATGACTGGCATTATCAGTGAGGGCTCTAAGCGCCTGGTGATCGTATCAGGCCGGGCTCACCCTGAGCTTGCGCAGGCCGTGGCCAAGGAGCTGGGCACCGAGGTGCTGTCCTCTAGCGCTTACGACTTTGCTAATGGCGAGACCTATGTACGTTTCAACGAGTCGGTGCGTGGATGTGACGTGTTTTGCATCCAGTCTCACGGCGACCGCGTTAACGACTGGGTTATGGAGCAGCTAATTATGGTGGATGCGCTTAAGCGTGCCTCTGCCAAGCGCATCTCTGTGGTGGCCCCCTTCTTCCCCTACGCCCGCCAGGACAAGAAACACCTGGGGCGCGAGCCTATCTCTGCCCGCTTGATTGCGGATCTGTACGCTACTGCTGGCGCTGAGCGCCTCATGAGCGTGGACCTGCACTCTGCCCAGGAACAGGGCTTCTTTGACGGCCCCTGGGACCACCTGTGGGCCCAGCCGGTGCTGGTTGACTACGTCTCTAAGCACATTGACCCGGCTAACACCACGGTGGTTTCTCCTGACGCTGGCCGTATTCGCGTGGCTGAGCGCTGGGCGGACAAGCTGGGTGGCACCCCGCTGGCATTCGTCCACAAGACCCGTGACGTGACTCGCCCCAACGAGTCTGTGGCTAACCGCGTGGTTGGCGACGTTAAGGGCCGCACCTGCGTGCTGGTTGACGACATGATCGACACCGGTGGCACTATCGCTAAGGCGGTTAAGGTGCTGCTCGACGCCGGCGCTGAGGACGTCATCATTGCCGCCACCCACGGTGTGCTCTCCGGCCCCGCCGCTGAGCGTCTAAGCACCTGTGGCGCCAAGGAGGTTATCGTCACTGACACCCTGCCCATTAGCGAGGAAAAGCGCTTTGAGCAGCTGACTATCCTCTCTATCGCGCCGCTGCTGGCAGCCGCTATTAAGGCTGTTTTCGACGACGGCTCAGTGGCTGACCTGTTTGACGCGGGCGACCACTAAGACACATAGCTAAGTGGGGGGCCAGTTCTTACGAACTGGCCCCCCACTTGTGTTTTATAGGCTTTAATGAGCTGGCCAAGCCACAGCTATAAGCCGACCCTGGTCCCAAAAGCGCCGTAACTGGGCCGGCGTGGCTAGCGTGACGTAGCTAGGGCGGCGGCCAGAGCGGCGCGGCCAGAGCGGCGGCGTCGTCGAGAAAAAGATCTAACCGGCGGTGGTTTGCAGCTCAGGCTCACGCACCAGCACCGGGCTTAGACCTGAGGCGGGCGTAATCATGTCGCGGCTAGGGCTGTGGGTGTTACCAGTGGTTTCCAGGCGCAAAGGCTTGCCTGTATCCAAGTTGATCTCTTTACCCGTACCAATTAGGCCCTCACGATTAGGGGCTGGGTGGTAGAAGCTAGCACGCCCACAAAAGCCCCAGCAGTGGCGTTAAAACGCGAACGCAGCGAGTTCCAGTCACGGCTGGAGGGTACCAGTGCCATCTTGGCGGCCACCAGCGGTAAACGCAGCGGGTTAAGCAGCCAGGCGCCCCGGCGGGTGGCCGGTAGCTGGGAGGTCAGGTGGTATTTGCGGGCCAGCCATACATGAGCGCGAGCACTCTTAAACTCTGCTTTGCGCCGCGACTTAGTCTTGGGGTCGCGTCCTCGGTAAGCGATACGCATACCTGAGAAGTTTTCAGTTTCAATGCCGTGCTCACGCAGGTATAGGGCTAACTCATTGTCTTCTGAACCCCAGGGGGCGTTAACATCAAAGCCACGCGAGATCAGCGCTGAGCGGCGGGCGGCAAAGGAGCAACCCATGAGGATTGGGATAGCCCGGTCAGCGTTAACGGGAGTGTAGGTTTCGGTTTCTGTGGCCGGGTGGATAGTTTCATAAGCCTTGCCCAGAGCCCAAAAGTTTTTGAAGGTACCTTCTAGAAAGTAGATGCCTGAACCGGAAACTACTTGATGTTCCTTTAGGGATTCAATGCCCTGGCTGACCCAGTTGTTGGAAAGCATATCGTCGGCGTCACAAAACAGTAGCTTTTCACTGTTTGCATAGCGGATACCCACGTTGCGGGCATAGCAGACGTTACGCTCCCGGTCAGAGATGAAGTAGCGCAGGTTGACCTGGCGGAAAGCAAAGCGAGGATAGTAGTCCTCAAGTAGTTCACGTGTCTCATCGGTGGAGCCGTTGTCGATTACCAGAATCTCAAAGGCGCCCTCATAGTCTTGACGCAGCAGCGAGTCCAACTGGATAGCCAAAGTTGGGGCACTGTTTAGGGTCGGGATGATAACCGAGGCTTGCGGTTGGGGGGTCATGGCGTACCTGCGAATCGGGGACTAGGGGCGTGAGCACCCAGGTACTAGCCACTGTCTGGTAACTAGTTGATAGTTTCCTGGGAGTTTCCTGTGCTCACTTGCGATAATAGTGCAATAAAAGCGCCGGCGCATAGACTAAACGCACAAAATGCCAACCCAAATTTATTGTTTGTTTGTAGAGCTTGGTCTACATGTAGCAAAACCCAAGCAATTGCAAAGGTAATCAGCGTTAGCCGCACATAGGGCTGTGATAATTTCTTATATTGCACTTGTTGTAAAGGTAGTAATAAATAAGCCCAAAACAGTGCCAAAGCTGTGGAAGCAAACACGTCAGTCCACAAGTGCGCGGAGCTGACCAGCACCGCAGTGGTGCCCAAAATAAAGGCGCTCAGTGCCCCAACAAAGGCGATTCGCTTGAAAATACGCGGCAGTTTAGTGGCGCTAAGGGCAGCCATAAGTGGCACGGTAGCCACCAAAATCATGGCGGCGTGCCCTGAGGGCATGGTGTTGTAATGCGGGAAATAGCCGGTGCCATTGATACCGCCTTGAGGCAGGTAAGGCAGGCGAGTTTTAAGCACTTGGACAGTGCCTAGCAGGCCGGCCGCAAAAGCCACTAGCTGCACTGGCAACAACCAGCGCTTTGCGCCCAGGGCCACCACCACGGCCAGAGCCAAGCTGGCCCCGGCCACCGGGGCCGTGCCCAGCTTGGTAAACACCTGCACATAGGGCTGAAGAGGACCCACAAACGTATGCAGACCCAAACCAGCCAGGTAGGCACCCTGCTGGGTGGCCTCAAAAAGGTTGCGGTAAGCCCAGGTGGCCAGGAAGGTGAGTAGTGCGAGGGAAGCGGGGAGGAAACGTTTCAAATGGTTAATTACTTCTTTTAATAGGCCCCGCGTGAAGAAAGCACCGCCTGCACCGTTTTGGTCAGGATCGATAGGTCTTGTAACGGAGACCAGTTGTCAATGTAGTACAGGTCCAGGCGAATGGTTTCATCCCAGGACAGGTCTGAACGCCCTGAAATTTGCCATAGGCCGGTAATACCCGGGCGCACTCGTAGACGGCGCATCTCATCGGGGGTGTATTTAGCTACCTCACGCGGCAGCGGCGGGCGTGGGCCAATCAGGCTCATGTCACCCTGGATCACGTTAAACAGCTGGGGTAGCTCATCGATAGAGAAGCGACGAATAAAGCCACCCACCGGGGTGATACGCGGGTCTTTCTTGAGCTTAAACATGACCTCATTGGTCTTGTTGCCGCCCTGAAGCTGAGCCAGGCGCGCCTCGGCGTCAACCACCATAGAGCGGAACTTGATCATTTTAAAGGTCTTACCATCGCGCCCTACGCGCTCTTGACGGAAGAACACAGGGCCACGGTCGGTAAAGTACACCGCCAGGGCGGTAATAATCATGACCGGGCTGACCATAATCAGCGCTAGGGAAGCCATGACAATATCGAAAATCCGCTTAGAGTGCGATAGTGCGCCGGCAGAGTTGGGATCTTCTATGTAGACCAGCGGCATACCACCTACTGGGCGGGTACGGATACGGTCAGCGGCGACGTCGACCAAAGAAGGCACCACAGCCAGCTGAGTGCGGTGACCCTCAAAACGCCACACATAGCGGCGGAAATCAACCGAGTCAGGCACCGAACCGGGGGCGAAAAGCACCAGCTCAGCCTGGTTGGATTCAGCCAGCTTAAGCAGGTTGTCACTGATAGAACGGTGGTCACCCTTATAGGTTTCGAGCGCCTCATCAGGATCAAAAACCAGGTAGGGTTCCAGACCCAGCCAAGCTGAACGCTTAAGCATCCGGGAGAACTGCTCAGCCTGCTGGGGGCGGCCCACAATAATCACGCGCGAAATACCGTAGCCACGTCGGTGCAGCCAGTGCAGGATGCGGCGACCAAACAGACGCCCCAAGGTGATTAACGGCATCGCAATGATGAACAGCAGCAGGAAGTAAGAGCGCGAGAACTCAGTAGTGGTCATGTATAACACCAGCGAGAAAGCCGATGTTAAACAAGCCGGCGTTAAGGGCGCGGCGGATACTGATGGTGCCCGAGCCGAACTCGCGTACCGCATAGCCCCCAAAACAAGCAATTACCACCAACCAGGCAGCTGAAGCCAGCGGCTTCCAGTGCATAAGTGCCCGAGTTAGGGCCGAGACGTCATTAGAGAACAGACCTGACTGCTCGCGTAAATGCCACGCAATGGTGAACGACACCCAGATAGCGAGGAAATCAATCACGATGGCGCCTAGGCGCACTAGGTGATTGAAGGTACGTTTACTCATCTTCAAGACGAAACCTACTTGGGCAGTTGGGAATTTAAGACAGTGCTTCGACCTGCTGGTGCAGGGCTTGGATGAAACGGTCCAGGGAGAACTTTTCGCCGTGGGCGCGGATTGCAGGGTGATCCCAGGTGATTTGCTCGTTCTTGTCCACGATGGCTGCAATATCAGCGCTGGTGGGCTTAGAAAAGAATAGACCAGTTTGGCCTTCTACAACAGTGTCGAGGTAGCCACCTCCACGCAGGGCCAGTACCGGTTTACCAAAGCTGTAAGCCTCCAGCGGGGTGAGCCCAAAATCTTCAAAGGAAGGTGCAATCAGGGCCCGACAGTTAGCGTATAGCCAGCGCATTTGGCCGTCACTTAGGCCCTGGAACATGCGCACATTGTCTGGGCACATAGCCGCTAGGCGCTCAGCCTCAGGCCCCTTACCCACAATTGCCAGCTTGCGCTGGGGCATGTCAGCAAAAGCCGCTATGGCGCGATCAACATTCTTGTAGGGCATCAGGCGCGAGACCACCAGATAGAACTGCCCAGCCCAGCTGGAAATCTCGTCCACAGTTTCCTGGCTGGCACTGGCGTCAATCCCGCCAGGGGGGAAGAGTAGGTCAGCCTCAATGCCGTAGACGCGCTCAATGCGCTCTTTAACAATAGAGGAGTTAGCCAGGTAGCGGGTGGCGCTGTGAGCGGCGCGCTTATCCCAACGCAGCAGCGGCGCATACACCGCGTTTAGCCCCAGTACCTTGGGTGATAGGGGTGAGGACTGGCCCAGGTACTGCTCGCGCAGGTACAGGAAACGGGCCGGGGAGTGGCAGTAAACCAGCTTGGCGCCAGTAGTTTTAACCCCGTGCGCAAAACCGGTGGAAGACACCAGGGTCACGTCCGCGTTGATCTTAATTTTCGACGTCGCCGGGGCTAGTAGCGGCAAGGCGATGCGGTGATCGTGGCGGAAGGCCCCTACCCGGTTTAGGGCGGTGACGCGAATATCGGCGTCCTTGAACTCAGGGAAGGTGCCTTCTGGGTCGTATAGGGTGGTGAAAATCGGGGCCTGGGGAAAAGCCTGGTGCATGGCTAAGGCCACTCGTTCCGCGCCGCCACGCTGGGTTAGGTAATCGTGGGCGATGGCAACGCTAAAGTGCTCACTCATCAAGGTCTCTCTTCTGCCTATGGCAAGAATGTAAGGGAAATGGGGCGAGGAAGTAGTTTTATGGAATTTTGTACCTTAGAAGCGGGCGTTGACCTGCTCACTGTGGCAGTAGCCGCTAAGGGAGGCGGCTTCGACATTCAACGCTACTAATTTAGTAGCAAATGGTCCGGGCAATACGCCAATAGCGCTATCTGTGAAATTGGCTAGCTGCTCGGTGCTCTCCTCGTTAGTGCGGCTAGCTACCGCCCCAACTAGTTTGCCCCACCAGCCGCCGCCGCTTGCTACCGGGGCGATAGCGCCGGGGTGTAGCTGGTCAAAAGTGCGCCGTGCCGCGCCTGAATGGTAGGCGCGCATGGCTCGCTTGACGGTGTCTGTGGCCGCGCCGTGGTGCAGGGTTTCCAGCTCCGGGGCCAAAATTACCGGGATACCGGCCTCATGTAGGCGGTAGCCGTAGTCCACATCCTCCCAACCGTAGTGCTGGTAGGCGGTGTCGTAGGGGCCGATTTTTTCCCAGGTTTCGCGCCTAATAGAGCAGTTAGCAGCCCAGTGACGCCAAGAGGGGATAGCGCCCCGGTAGGAGGCGGCTAGGGCTGCGCGGGTGCGGGTGGCGCCGTATACGCGGGTGTACTTTGAGGGCGGCAGGATGTCTATGGTTAGCCCGACGACGCCGCAGGGCTGGCCCTGGTGGCGCGCCCAGTGCCCAGAGACAAAGTCTGCACCAGGTTCAAGATCGTCGTCGCAGCGCACCAAACCTGGCCTTTAGCGGCGCTAAAACCAGCGTTTAGAGCGGCTACCCGGCCTTGATTTTGCTCCAGCACCACGGCCCGTACGGGCACCTTGCTGGCGAAGGAGTCGATAATTTCTAGGCTGTTATCAAGCAGCCCATCGATTACCACTACCGCCTCAAAGTCGGTGTCGCTTTGCTGGCTTAAGGCGTTAAGCAGCGTAGGTAGCTTGGCTTCTCCCCGATAGGAGGGGATGATGATGGAAGTGCGCGGTTGGTTCATGCCTTGCTGGCCTCTTCTTCCAACTTTTCCAACTTGTCGTATTTGGCCATGACATTTTCGTGCCCAGCCAGGTAGTTAACCAGCTTGTTTTGGCTGGCGCGCAGATCCTCTTCAACCGGAGCCTCAAGTTTGGCTAGCTGCTCTTCATCAGCGCCGGGGGCGTGGGCCCACCAGGTGCAGGCAGCCAGAGCCAAACAAGCGGGGTAAGACAGGAACACGTTGCCCAGGTTGGCCGCACACACCAAAATTGCGATCGGGGCGGCTTCAAGGTAACGGTTAGGTAGGGTGGATAGCGGGTGGCTGACCTTGACGATGGTGAGTACTACTAGCGTCAGCATCAGGTAGAACATGATCCAGCCGCCTTCAGCGCGTAGCAGTAGGTAACTGGAGTGGAAGAAGAACTCGTTTTCACCCAACTTGATGGTAAGGGTGCCGGGGCCGTGACCAACGAAGGGGTTTTCGGCCACCAGCTTTTCTTCCAGCGGTACGATCAGTGAACGCAGGTGGTCAGAACCAGTACGGTCAGAGAATGAACCCTCGTTCTTGACGTCGTTGGCGTAACCAATCACCGCTTTGTATACGCCAAACAGCAGCGTGGCTTTAAGCCAAACATTAAAGTTTTTAGGGATGAACACCCAAGCCAAAGCCAGGCCTAGACCCAGCCAGGTGGTACGCGAGAAGGTTAGGAAAATACCCAGTACGGAGATAGCCAGCACAATGAAGTACTTGCGGTTACGCTGGGCAATACCGGCGTAAACCAATCCCAGTGCCAGCAGGTGCAAACCGGCGGTGTTGGGGTCACCAAACATACCGATCATACGGCCGGGGTAAGTTGATTGAGGCAGGGTGATAATGCCGTAAGCGGTGGCGATAACCTGCGAAACTCCAATAGAACCTACCAGGGCCCGCATGTTTAGACGCCCCGAGGTGGAGGCGGCAATTACCAGCGCCCAAGCCACAATGTGGCCCATACGAGTAAAGGGCAGCTGGTCATTATAGACACCCGCAATTGCCATCCAGGCAGGGATGGCAAACAGTAACATGCGGTAGCCGAAAGCCGGTTGCCAGCCCACCTTGGGTTTACGCCCAAAGGCCATGATGGACAGCAGTATGGCGCTGATATCGGCTACAGGCACGCCAGGAGCGAAGCCCTCCAGGCGCAAACACAGCGGGATGAACAGGATCATTTCCAGCAAGGATGGAGATTTACGCAGCAGTGCCTGCAGCGAAGAGTCATCCTTGCGGAAAAACACATCCCAGTCGATAGCGCCGGGCTTAACCGCGCGGCTCATTTAACCTCCTGGGGTAGCACGTCAGTAAGGAAAGCGGCAATGCGCTTAGTGGCCGCCTCGGGGGAGAATTTGCGCTGCCAGCGCTGCCATTCTTTCTCAGCCTGCTTGGCCCGTTTGGTGGGGGTGGTGTCCACTATGGCGGCGACGGCGTCGACTAGCTCGTCGACGTCATCGGGGACTATCTGGTAGGAGTAGTCCCGGCCGGCAACCTCAGGTAGAGCGCCGGCGATAGAAGTCACGAAGGGGACCTTGGCGCTCATCGCCTCAGCGACCATAAGCCCAAAGGACTCGGGGCAAATCGAGGGGAAAACTGCCACATCAACCAGGTTGAAAAAGTCTTCACGCTTAGTCCACCCCAGCTGCTTGGTGAAGCTGGCGATAGGGGCCAGGGCGGCACTTACCCGCTCGCGTTCGGCGGCGTCGACAAAATGCGGCTCACCGGCAACCACCAGCTCAAAAGCGTTCCCACGGGTAGCGTTTAGCTGCGCCATAGCCTCAGCTAAAACCTCAATGCCCTTATCGGGGCTGGGGCGGCCCAAGAAACCCACCGTGATCGGGGCCTTAAGGTCACCTTTAGGCTGGGTTTTAACCTCCTCGCACCAGTTGTAAACAATCTGGGCGGTGGGGAAGTGCTTAGCCATGGAGGCGCTGGGTACTGCCAAAGCTAATGCGCCGCGCGAGGCCAGCCTGCCAGAAACCACATGCTTAAAGCTTGGGGCCTGGTGTAGGTGCACAATGCGCTGGGGATGACCCATGGTGGCCAGGGCGGGTACATGCCCGTGGCACCACAGCACCCCTTGACGCTGGCTGGCATCCCAGGCACGCAGGTTACGCATATAGGCTTTGCGCCCTTGGCCCTTGATGGCCACGGTGGCAAAACCAGCTTTGGCGGCGGCCGCCCCTACGCCGTCGGCAAGGGCCGGAGCCACCACAGTGACCTCATGGCCAAGCTGACGCAGCACCTTAGCGGTGCGTAGCAGCATGACCTCGCCGCCACCAATTTCGCCGTTATTAGCCGCTAGGGTAAAGCGAGTCACTTGAAACACCCCTGATAGACCTTGACGATGGAGTGGCACATGTCGGACACACTAGGCCAGTAGGGGTTAAGCTGCGGGCGCTGGGCCAACTCTAGGCCCTGGCTGGCTAATGCCTGCGCGATAGCGGTGACATCATAGGCGTCCACTAGACACTGGCTAGGCAGAATCTCAGGGTTGCCGCCAACCGGCGTGGCCACCACACCCATGCCGCTAACCACCGCATCTAGCAGAGAGTAAGAGCAGTTCTCCCACACCGACAGCTGGGCAAGCACATCGTGGCTAGCTAGCGCCTGGCAGGCGTCAACAAAGCCGGGGAAGTCAACGCAGTCAGTTAGCCCCAGCGACTCAACAGCGCCGCGTAGGGCTGCCTCCTCCTCGCCGGTGCCGGCAATAGTCAGCGTGGCCTGGGGGTAATCACGCTTAAGCAGCGAGAATCCCTTAAGCAGCTCCAAAATGCGCTTTCTGGCGCCAGGCGGGCCAGGGACAAAATCCGCAGGCCCTCCTTGCGCTGGCTGGGCGCGGTGGGGGCGTCGACGCCGTTGTGCAGCACGTCGATCACCCGGCGCGGGTGCCACTTGGCTTCCATGGCGTCAGCGGTGGCCACCGAGCAGGCCATAAGCGCATCAAAACGCTCACAGCGCACCTGGTGGGCGCGGCTCATCAAAGCCGATTTGAAGCTACTGCCGTGGTAGACACTGTCATCGTAGGCGATGCCATGCTCAGTTGACACCAGCTTGGTGGGGCCGGTTAACGGCACTGCCAAGGCGCCCACAATGTCTGCATAGGCTAGGTGTGTGTGCACAATGGCCGGGCGTAGCTTGGCTACCGCGTGGCGCAGTACCCGCACTGAAGCGGCCAACCCATAATTGGGGCCAAAGCTTTCAGCCAGTACTGGCACCCCCAGCTGGGTTAGTTCCTCAGCTAGCGCTCCCGGTGGGCACAGCACCACCATGCGGGTACGGGGCAGGCCGGTGCGGGCGACGTCGAGAACATGACGTGCCACCCCACCGATCTCAGCAACCGGAACTACCCATAGCGCGATTGGTGCGTTACCCGCTACGCCCTTATAAGCCACTGTCACAGGTACTTCTCCAGGCGGTCTAGGCCGGTCCAGAAGCCCTCACCATTGTTAACGTGACCCATCCAGATTTCCGGAATGAAGGACACGCCGGGGGCCAGGCGGTCAAGCTGCTCAGCCAGCTCAGGCCAGTTAACGTCACCCTCGTCGATCTGCACGCCCTCACCGTCAACGCCCTTACCGTCAACAATGTGCAGGTGGGCGGCTAGCGGGGCGAGAATCTCGGTGTATTCACGCAGCGGGCGGTGCTCGTGGTTAGCCGATAGCATCGAGTGGGAGATGTCGTAGGTGATCTGTAGGCCGCTACGCTCGGCAAAGTCACGCAGCGCCTCAGGGCTCATAAACAGGTTGTGGTACTGCTGACCACCCAGTAGCCACGGGTAAGGCGGCAGGTCTGGGGGGCTAGGCGCACACCGGAGTAGTCCACGTGCTTTAGACCCTCAATGATGCGGTCGTACATGGCCGGGATACGCTCAGGCTCAACCGGGCCTTCCTTGGTGAAACCACCCAGGGTGGCAATGAAGACCGGGTCCTGTTCCTGAGTGAAGTAGGGGCGCAGCGACTTGGTGATGTCGATAGTGCGCTGTAGCTCGCGGATGGAGCGCTCCCACACGGCGTCGTCGGGGGAGGCCAGGTCCAAAATGAAGTCACCGCTGAACAGGTCGGGCAGGTGGCAGGTGTAACCCATGGGTAGCGGGTTGTCCTTGTAAGCCGCGAACACCTCGTCCACGTCCATGTCCAGGTCCTTGTAGGAGTAGTGGAACTCCAGGAAGTCGGGCTTGGCGCCGGCATCCAAAATGGCCTGGAAGTCGTGGTAGCGCACCGGCACACCCCACGGGCGACGGAAGTGGTAGTCGCGTGGGCGGGCGGGGTTGTCGGAGATGTCGCCCTCGTAGAAGAAGTCGCCGGCGGCCACGTCACGGCGAGCAATACGGCCCACCAGCTTGTCTAGCGAGTTGGGCTGCAGGCCACGGCCGGGGCTCTTAACGTCGACGGCGTCGGCGGTGATGCGCTCACCGGACTTGATGTCACGGGCGGCCACCAAAGACTTAGCCAGGTTGGCGCGGTTCATGAACTCGCCGGGGGCCACTACACGGGCCTCGGCAGTGCCCAGGGAGGCCTCCACGTCGCGGATCTGACGCACCATGGCGGCAAACTCGTCAGGCAGCAGCGAAACCTTGTGGTCGTTACCTTCAAGGTTGCGGTCAATGGTGAAGTGCTTTTCAATTACTGAGGCGCCCAGGGCCACAGCGGCCATGGGGATGTGGTAGCCGCGCTCGTGACCGGAGTAGCCCACCGGGCAGTCACCGATCTCAGCTAGACGCTGCATGTAGCGCAGGTTTAGGTCCTTGAAAGGGGCCGGGTAGGTGGACTGCACCTGGAGTAGAGCGTAGGGGGCGCCGTAGCGACGCAGCAGGGCCACCGACTCCTTGATCTCATCCTCGGTGCTCATACCGGTGGAGACGATCATGGGCAGGTTTTCTTTAGCGGCGGCGGTTAGCAGCGCGTGGTTGGTTAGGTCAGCGGAGGCAATCTTTAGGCCGTCGACGCCGTACTCTAGCAGTACCTCTAGGGAGGGTAGGTCCCAGGGGGTGCACATAATGTCAATGCCCTTGTCGCGGCAGTGATCGAAGACCTCGATCATCTTGGGGGCCGACAGGGAGAAGCGGGTGAGCAGGTCCAGGGTGTACTGGGCGCCCAGGTCCTCACCGGCAGTGATCTTGCCGGAAGCGCCACGGTAGAGGGCGTCCATGTCACGCAGCTGGAACTTAACGCAGTCAGCCTTAGCTTCCACAGCTAGGTCTACCAGCTGCTTGGCTAGGTCAACATTGCCCTGGTGGTTGTTACCAATTTCAGCAATTACAAAGGTGGGCTGGTCTTTACCAACGCGGTGGCTACCAACGGTGAAGGAGTCGTTGGTGGGGGAGGCGATGGCCACCATGCGCCCGCGGGTATCTAGCACCGGCACTAGGCTGACGCCGTCGCGGAACTTCCAGTCCAGCTCGTCAACCAAGGTGCCCTCGGTGACGGTACGCGGGGAGCGGTTAGCTACCTTAATGGCGCTGGTCTCCATATTGGAGTTGCCGGCGGTAAGCCAGCGACGCACGTCGCCGTCGGTAAGTGAACCCTGTAGCACGCCATGCTCGTCTACCAGGAAGATAGTGCGGGCCTTGTTGGCGTTGATTTTAGCTAGGGTGCTGAGCAAAGAGTCGTCAGCGAAAGCTACGTAAGGGGTAATGGAACGCTCGATGCTCATGCTAGACCTTCCTGCTGACGCATTTCGATAAGGGTTTTGCCCGCTAGGCTAGGTCAAGGGGGCCGTCAATGTCGATGCCTTCAACCTCATCCATGACAAATAGACCAATGTTGCCGCCGATACGGTTGTTGCGTTCGCGGTAAACCCATGGCTTGGTTACATATAGGGAGCCAGTCTCGCGGTAGCGGAACTGGTCGGGGGTTAGCTCCTGACGACGCGGGCGGTGGTCCACCTCAAAGTCGGCGGTGGGGCCGTGACCGTCGCGGGCAGTCCACCACAGGAAGGGGGTCTGCGGTACGGTGCCAACCAGTGAGTCAACACCGGTTTCACGGGCCTGGGCGATAGCGCGGTCAATGGTGCCAGGGCGACGCACCGGGCTGGTGGCCTGCAGTAGCATCACGAACTCAGGCTCATAGCCTTCTTTGTCACGCAGATAGTCCATGGCGTGCACAATCACCGGCTCGGTGGCGGTGGTGTCCTGGGCTAACTCGGCGGGGCGGTCAATCACCTCAGCGCCGGCTGCGCGCGCTACGCTCGCGATTTCTTCATCTTCAGTGGAAACCACTACGCGGACGTCTTTGGCTTCCAGGGCCTGCTCGATGGTCCACACCACCAGGGGTTTGCCACCTACATCACGCAGGTTCTTACGCGGGATTCCTTTAGAGCCGCCGCGCACGGGAATAACACACAGGGTGCTCATATGACTGAATAGTCCTATTCAATGTGTAATAACGGGAACGTAGCCACGCAAAAAGCATGACATTTGCTAACAATTGTAGCTTGGAGCACGCCAGCCAGTCACCGGGCGTGCGGGGATTCACGTACTGGCTTAAGCAGCCAGAATCTGGGCGATTGCCGTGGCCGGTTCAAGGGCTGGCGCCTGGGGGGGCAACCGTAGGGATGTCAGACCAACGCGACAGGCCGTAGCGGGTATGGAAAGAGTGCACCCAGCTGGGGGCGTTAGGCGCATACACCCAGGCAGGAATGCCGCGCGCGGCCGCCTCCAAGGTTCCGGTGGAGAACACCGAAACTACCGGACGGTTAGTTTCAAATAGTGGGCTGGTGCCCGGATCAAATTCAATTCCGCGCCTACGCCAATAGGCGTGAATTAAACGTGAAGCTTTATCTTTTTCAGAAGGGTGCGGCCGGTAAATCGCGCCAGTGTCACGGCAAAAACGCTCACTTACCTGAGCCATATAGCTGCGGCCAATCTCGGCCCCATGCAGCTGACCTAAAAACAGTGGCCGCGCCGTAGCGCAGACCTTAATACGCGGCTGCAAAGCGGCGTTAAACAGCAGCTGGCTGCCCACCACCTGCCAGGTGACGTCAGTGCGCGAACTAGCCCAAAATTCGCCGTCGGCCTGGGACCACACCAAAGCCCGCGCCCCCGCAGCTAGCGGCGCCATAAACGGGGTAAGCAGGCCGTGCTGCTCAACTAAAACTCAATGTCGCGTGCGCGGGCCCAAGCATAAACCTCGGTACTAACCCCCAAATAGTGCCCGGGAGCCAGTACCCGCTCCACCTTGGCTAGCAGCTGTGAATCAGCGGCCTGCGCCCAATCCACCAGCTGCCACTGGCCGCCCTCATAGCGCTCAGACAAGGCACGCGGAAAAACAATCGCCACCTCGTCTAGCATCAGCGCTGGGCGCTCATAGGCATCTAGGTGAGAAGGCGAAGCCGCCTCCAACACCGCCAGGGCACGCGGCTGACCGCGCAAAGCCACCACAATATCCACCGGCGCCGGCGTCGAAACCCGCTCGCGCACAGCAGTTTTTAGCTGCCGCACCCGGTTGCGGCTAGCCAACCAAGCCTGCCAAGCCTCCAGATCAGTGGCGAAAACTAGGCCATCTTCAGGAATAATCATTGCCAGCGCGCCTCCAAAGCCTGCACGCGGTGAGCAAAAGTATGCTCAGCCAAAGTACGTTTACGGCCCGCCTGGGCAATGGCCTGCGCCCACTGCGGCTCAGCCCCGGCGCGTTCAGCCAGCTCCACTAGCTCCTGGGTGGAGTTGAAAACCAGCAGCTCACTGCCCGGATCATAGAGGCTATCGACGTCGGCGCGATCAACAATCTGTAAACCACCCACGCCGCAAGCCTCAAACGTGCGCATAGTGAAACCATCCTGATCCCCATGCAGGTTCAGCGAGGCACGCGCCCCAGCCATCACCCCATAGGCATGCGAACGGTCCAAGTCGCGTCCGCTAGGGATGGCCGGGCGGTGCCAAGACCAGGTGCGGGCCCGATCCCACCAGTGCTTAGACCAAGCTCGTCCATAAGCCTTAACGTCCACGCCCGCCTGGTATAAAGCCCGCAGCATCGGCTCACGCTGGCCGTAACGGGCCCCCACAAAAACGACGGCGTCGCTAGCTACCGGGGTAAAGGGCAAGCTGGAATCAAAAGCCAGTGGCAAATAGAACGCATCCAAACCGCGCTCAGCCATAGCGGCGGCGTCGATCGCAGAATACGTGGCGATCGGACCACGCATCTGCAAACCCGCTTCATCCACATTCATGCGGCGCAGCTCATCGTAGAACCAAGTAATGCGCTTGGCCCCAACTTCCTCAATAGACTGCCAGTAATCAGCCTGCAAAATGTCGCCCTTAATGGTGACCACCACGTCAGGGCGAGACGAACGCACCAACTGTGCACAGCGGGCAGTAACCTGCTGGGCATGCAAACGCGAACCGGGCAAACCATGCGGATCGCGCCGGTCAGCCAATTCAATTTTGAGCTTATGCTCCACGCGGTGCGCCGCATTCTCTAAACGGTCATAGCAGTAGGGCAACACGGTGTAACCGCGCTGCTTAAAAGCCTGCGCTATGCCCTGCCAGTAGCCGTGGAACACAGGGCTAACCAATAAAAGTTTTTTACTCATGCTTGGGACCGATCGGCATGCGTTGGGTAATTGATTTGGGTACTAGCTAAGTTACTAGCTTGTAAGGGAATCGGGGGCAATTTTAGGCTGGCAAAAACGCCAATTCGGTAGCTAGGCGCTCGCGGGCGGCCACATCCACGCCGCGCATCTGACGGGTCAGGTTCCAAGCAAAATTGATATACGAGGCAGTTTTTAGGGTGGCGCGCAGACGCTTTACACCGCTGGGGCCATGCCACTTGTCGGCGTAAATGAAACGCGAGTCAACCAGCCACTGCCGGCGCTTATCGGAAGCTGAGGAACCGCCGCCAGCATGCACCAAGGTGGGCTGGCTGAGCACTACCGAAGGTAACCCTAGCTGACGCAGGCGCAACTGCAGGTCAACTTCTTCACTATTCATGTGGAAGCGTGAGTCAAAACCGCCCACTGCTGCAAAGGCCTGACGCGGCAGCAGCATGGCTGCGCCCACCACCCAATCGGCCACTTCAGTGTGGGTATTGTCGGCTAGAGTGTCGTGTCCTACCAGCTCATGGAGCACCGGCAGGTGACGCAGCCGGGCCAGGGGAGTGAGCCATTCAATACCCTGGTGCAGGGCGTTGGGGAAGTGCCGGCCATTCCAGTGTGTGGCGCCTACCTCATTAATTACGGCAGGGGTCACAATGGCGGGCATCCAGGGCAGGGCGGCACGGTAATAGCTGCCTAAGAAGTTAGGTTCTAGCTCGACGTCGGAGTTAAGGATTAGAACATAAGTGCCAGTGGCGGCGGCAATGCCGGTGCTTACGGCGCTACCAAAACCACCATTTGTCTGACGACGAATTACTTTAACCCCGGGCACATCCGGGAAAGGCTCAGGAGAGCAATCGTCACTAACGATTACCTCGAAATCAGGGGCGTCTACTTGTGCTTTTAGCTGCTCTAGCAAGGGAAGGGTGGCAGCTGGGTCCCCGTAGAAGGGGATTACCACACTGAGCGCGCAAGAGGGCATGGCTGGGTCCTTTTACTCGTTGGTTACCCCAGTCTAGCTTGTAAGCCTGTGGGATATATATGATGGTTGACAGGTAAGTGAAATATATGGTGTGCAGTGTGTCGCTGTGAGCTGCATTAATAAAGCGCGGTTTAGGAGCTAAAAGATTATGACATTTAAAGCTAAAGCTTTGTCTTTGGTGCGACGCGGCAAGCGTGAAGTCATATTAACTGCCATTGGTTTTAATGGCGGCAATAACCTGTTCAAGTGGCAGCTGGCATATTCACGAACTTTAGATAAGGGTCTAATTTCTAAGGTGCTTTATTTCCCTAACCAGGACGCCTGGCTAGAGATGTTCCCGGGGTTGCGTAAGCTGTCAATCACCTCAGACCAGATACGCTTTACTGACCGCCGCGCCACCTATATGGGGGCAGCTCAGGGGGGTGGACTACACTCCGCAAGAGCGCGCCCGCTTTATTAAAGACGTGCTGCTAACATCTGACGGTTTTAAGCAGAGCCTAGAGCACGCTCAGGCCTTTGTACGTGATGATGATTTAGTTATTAACGTGCGTCGCGGCGACTATTACAACAGCCGTTTTGAACCAGAATTTGGCATTAACATTGTGGAATATGTGCGCCAGGCGCTAGCTAAACAATTAGCTTTAGGGCCGGTGGGGCGCGTGGTGCTAGTTAGTGACAATGTGCCCTGGTGTGTTGACAACCTCACCCACCTAGCCCCGCAGCTAGAGTTTGTGGTTAATGAGAACCGCCGCGACATGTTTGATGACCTGGCGGTGCTGGCCTGCGCTAAGCGGCTGATCCTGGCTAACTCCACTTTCTCCTACTGGGGCGCCTTTATTGCTCAGGTGCTGGGCACGCAGCTGGAAAACATTGTGGCCCCCGCCTTCCACCAGGGGGACGTGCCCACCGCCAGTGAGCTGTGGCGTGACCCGCGCTGGAACTTTATTCACGAAATTGACGGCGGCTGGCAAAACTATCCGGGTCGACTAGAATCCTGAGCGTGCGTCTGAAGGCCCTGCTCGATGTTTTAGCTCAAAATTCTGCGGTTTCACAGGTCATTGACCTGGCCAGCTCACGTGTACGTACCGACTACACGGCGGCGGTTGTGCCCGGGGTGCGCCCGGCCCTACTGGCTGCAATGGCCCTGGGGAAGGCGGGTTTAGACGCCGTCAGGCCGCAAGTAAACCACCCGCTGCTGGTGGTGTGCGCAACCACCCGTGAAGCTGAAGAAATGGTGGCGGCGCTACGCTGCTACCTGCCCGATGAAGCAGTAGAGATGCTGCCAGCTTGGGAAACCCTGCCCCATGAGCGCCTGTCGCCCAGGGCTGACACTGTGGCCGCGCGCCTGGCTGTGCTACGCCGCCTAGCCCACAGTGAAGAGGGCGCTATCGGCGTGCTGGTGGTGCCGGTGCGGGCGCTGCTGGCGCCGGTAATCGCGGGGCTGGGTGAAATTGAGCCGCTCACTTTGAGCGCTGGCACGGAGCTACCCTTGGAGGCGGCCACCGAGCGCCTAGTGAAAATGGCTTACACCCGCGTGGATATGGTGGAAAATCGCGGCGAGTTTGCCGTGCGCGGCGGTATTTTGGATGTTTTCCCGCCCACCTGCCCGCGCCCGGTGCGTGTGGACTATTTCGGGGATGAGATTGATGAAATCTCCTCCTTCGCGGTTTCAGACCAGCGCTCAATTGAGGTTTTAAAAGCCCCGGTGGTGGTTACCGCCTGCCGTGAGCTGCTGCTTAACGACGTCGTCCGCGAGCGCGCCGCCGCCCTGGTAACTAAGATCCCGGGTGCGGCAGATTTGCTGGAAAAACTAGCTGAGGGCATTTACGTTGAGGGCATGGAGTCCCTGGCGCCGGTGCTGGTGGACAAGATGGTGCCGCTGCTGGAGTTGACTGGCCAGCGCCTGACTGTGATTAGCGAGCCTGAGCGGGTGCGTCGTCGCGCTGAGGATTTGGCGGCCACCACCCAGGAGTTTTTGGCGGCGGCCTGGACTAGCGCAGCTTCGGGTGGGCAGGTGCCGGTGGATTTGTCGGCGGCGGCTTTTGCGCATCTGGCGGATGTGCGCCAGCTGAGCTTGGCTAAGGGCCTGGGGTGGTGGTCGTTTAACGCCTTTGCTAGTGCCCCGGATATGCCTAGTTTGCCTATTACTGAGGTGCCCGGCTATGGCGGTGGCTTTGAGGCGGCTGCCCGCCAGGTGGGAGACCAAGCTAAGGCTGGTTGGCGGGTAGTTATTAGCGCTGAGGGTCCGGGCCCGGCGCGTCGTTTGGCTGAGGTTTTGGGTGAGGGAGATATTCCGGCCCGCATTGTGGCTGATTTGGATGAGGTTGCAGATCTGGGTGCTAGCGATGGTAGTGGCGACGGCGTGGTGCGGATTTTGCCTGCCTCGGCTTATCAGTCTTTCCTGATTCCTTCCCAAAAATTTGCTTTTATTGGCCAGTCGCAGATCACGGGGCGGGCTAGTGCTTCTCCGCGCGCACCTAAGGCGGTGCCGGCGCGGCGCTCGAAGCGTAGCGTTGACCCCCTATCGCTGCATCCGGGTGATTTGGTGGTGCACTCGCACCATGGGGTGGGGCGTTTTGTGGAGCTCACGCGCCGGCCTGTGCCCGGAAACCGTAACTCTAGCCGCGAATATTTGGTGATTGAGTATGCGCCTTCTAAGCGTGGTCAGCCTGCTGACCGGCTCATGGTGCCTACTGACTCGCTTGATGCGGTTAGTAAATATGTGGGTGGTGATGCCCCGGCGCTGAGCAAGATGGGCGGCGCCGACTGGCAAAAAACTAAGGCTAAAGCCCGCAAGGCGGTGCGTGAAATCGCCGGGGAGCTGGTGCGCCTGTATGCGGCCCGCCAGGCCGCTAAGGGCCACGCTTTTAGCCCTGACACCCCTTGGCAGGCGGAGCTAGAGCAGTCTTTTGCCTACACTGAAACCCCTGATCAGCTGGTCACCATTGATGAGGTTAAGGCTGATATGGAAAAGAGCGCCCCTATGGATCGCCTGATCTGTGGGGATGTGGGTTACGGCAAAACTGAGATTGCGGTGCGGGCAGCTTTTAAAGCTGTCCAAGACGGCAAGCAGGTGGCGGTGCTGGTGCCCACCACGCTGCTGGTGTCTCAGCACGCAGAAACTTTCACGGAGCGTTTTGCTGGCTTCCCGGTGAGCGTGGCGCAGCTGTCGCGTTTCCAAAGCGCTAAAGAAAGCCAGCAGGTGCTGCGTGACCTTGAGCAGGGGCGCATCGACGTCGTCGTAGGCACCCACCGCCTGCTGACCGGCTCAGTTAAATTTAAAGACCTGGGGCTGGTAATTATCGATGAGGAGCAGCGCTTCGGGGTGGAGCATAAAGAAGCCCTCAAAGCTATGCGCACAGATGTGGATGTGCTGTCCATGTCCGCCACCCCCATCCCGCGCACGCTGGAAATGGCGGTTAGCGGGCTGCGGGAAATGTCCACCCTGGCCACCCCGCCGGAGGACCGCCACCCGATTTTGACCTATGTAGGCCCCTATGAGACTAAGCAGGTGGGCGCCGCCATCAGGCGTGAGCTGCTGCGTGAGGGGCAGGTGTTCTATGTGCACAACAAGGTTGAAGACATTGATACGGTGGCTGCGCGCCTAACTGAACTGGTGCCTGAAGCTAATATCGCCACCGCCCACGGGCAGATGAGTGAGCACCGCCTAGAGAAGGTAATTGACGCCTTCTGGAAGCGTGAAATTGATGTGCTGGTGTGCACCACCATTGTGGAAACCGGCCTGGACGTGTCTAACGCCAACACGTTGATTGTGGACCGCGCCGACCGTATGGGGCTAAGCCAGCTGCATCAGCTGCGTGGCCGGGTGGGGCGTGGACGTGAGCGGGCCTACGCCTACTTCCTATACCCGGGCGACAAGCCCCTTACTGAAACCGCCCACCAGCGTCTGCGCACCATTGCTAACAACACGGATTTGGGGGCGGGTATGCAGGTGGCCATGAAGGACCTAGAAATTCGCGGCGCCGGTAACTTGCTGGGCGGGGAGCAGTCTGGGCATATCGCCGGGGTTGGCTTTGACCTGTATCTGCGCATGGTGGGTGACGCGGTGGAAGCCTACAAGCGCGGCGTGGGCCTGGGTGAAGATGAGGAGGCAGCTGAACCTGATTTGAAGGTGGAGCTGCCCATTGACGCCAATATTCCCGAGGAGTACCTGCCCCATGAGCGCTTGCGTTTGGAGGCTTACGCAAAGATGGCGGCGGCTAAGTCTGATAGCGACGTCGACGACGTCCTAGCGGAGCTAGCTGACCGTTACGGCCCGGTGCCTGAGCCCACCCAAAACCTGGCGCAACTGGCCCGCTTGCGCGTATATGCAGCCAGCTTAGGGGTGTACGAGATTGTGGCGCAGGGTAAATCTATCCGTTTTGCGCCGGTGGCCCTGCCTGAGTCGGGGGCTATGCGCGTCAAGCGCCTATATCCGGGCACAGTCATTAAGCCAGCCACCCGCACCCTGGTGGTGCCCGCCCCGGGCACGCGCGGTTTGCGGCGCGAAACTTTAAGTGCCGCCGAGCTGCTGCGCTGGGCGCAGGTGTTCTTGCATGCGGTTGTGGCCGGCGAGGCTGAATACGAAACCGAAGCCACCAAATACCGCAGCCGCTAAGTGCGCCGGCGCCCATCGCGCGCCAAACGCGCCGGCGCCTTGCCCACATCCGCGCAGCCCTGCCTGGCGCCCGCACTGCGCGGATGCAAAATGGCCACGCTCTTGCGTGTACACCCAGGAAGTTTGCAGGTAAATTACAGGTTATGGATGTTGCGGTAATTCTGCCTGGCGGACGTGGCTGGGGCCCGGTTTTAAAACTCGCTGAGATCGCTGCCGAGCACCTTGGCGGCCGCCTAATCAAAATCCCAGCCGAATCCCTGCCCGCTGGGCGGTTAGGCAAACTAGCCACCCTGCTGCCGCCGCCACGCCCGCGTGGAGAGCAAAAACTGCTGGTTATCGCCTCTATTGGTGATCACCTCAACGCAGTTTTACGCTCCGGGGTGCGCCGCCACTACAGCTATGTGGCCGGCTGGGTGATCGACAGCTTCTGGGAGGCGCGCATCCCCCGCGTGGCCCGCTCACGTGGCTGGTACGACCACCTCTACGTCACTGACCAGCAGGATCTAGACATGTGGGCGGCGGCAGTGCCCTGCCCGGTCGGGTGCTGCCCTGGGGTGCTGATGTTGCCGGAGCCCAGGTGAGCTGGGCTGATAAGCAGGTGGAATTGCAGCGTGTAGGCCGTCAGCCCCAGGTGTGGGATGACGACGACGCCGTAGCCGGCGCCGCCGCCAACGCTGGGGTTAGCTTTGCTGGCCGCCCCCCATTTGGCGACACCGATGAAGCCAACCAGGCTTTTGTGGAAACCGCCTACCGTCAAGCCAAAGCGGTACTAGCTTTCGGCACCCGCACCGCCCGCGCCAAATACAACCACCCCACCAAGGATTACGTAACTGCGCGCTGGACTGACTCACTGGCCTACGGTTGCCTAGTAGCCGGCCAGGTTCCCGACACCCCCACCGCCCGCGAAATCCTGCCATCTTTCGCATTAGTGCAGCTCAGCGACACTGATGTGGCGCAGGGCCTAGAGCAGCTCAAAGCCGCCCTAACCCAGTATGACGAAGAAAAGTTCACCGCTATCCGCACCTGGGCACGTGAACATCTAGATTGGCGCTCGCGGCTAGATCAGATTGCCGCCGACGCAGCCGTTAACTAGAGCAGTGCTCCTGGAGTTAACCATGAGCCTTGATAAAGTCGTTTTATTTACCTCTGACCTGGGCGGTCTAGGGGGTACTACCTCTGCGCTAAACGAAATGGCACGTGGCTTTAACGGGCGCGGCCTTTCAGTTAGCTATATGACCTTAGGGCGTGAGGTGGGCCAGCTACCCGTGCCCGGCGAGGTGTTTCAGGTGTTCCCGGGCCAGGCGTACACCACCGACAACCCTCTGGTGAAGCGTTTTCCGGGGCCAGGTGGCATAAAGCTAAAAGCCCTGAGCCTATACACGCCGGCGTGGCGTAAATACTGTTTAAAGCGTTTAGATCGTCACCTGGCTAAAATCGGCCCGGATACCGCCATAATCGCGTTAAAGTACAACACCCAAAAATGCTTAACTGAGGCTATTGGTCGGGGTGTGTGGGCAGCCAATGGCGCCAAGCGGCCGCTGCTGGTTTATCAAAACCACGCTTCAATGCAGTGGATGCGTCATTTTCCCGACTATCCGCAGGTGGCCGCGCCGGCAGATGTGTTCACCTGTTTAGCTGATCCTTATACGCGTGAAACCGCCCAGATCCTGGGGCGTCAGGTGGTGACAATGCCTAACTCGGTTAGGTCTTTTGAACTGCCTACGGCGCCAAAAACCAATAAAATCGTGGTTTTGTCCAGGCTGGATGAGGCTAAACACTAGATCGGTTAATTCAGGCTTTTGCGCAGGTACAGGGGCAGGTAAAGGAAAGCTGGCAGCTGGTTATTTACGGTGAAGGTCCATCGCGCGAAAGCCTCGAAGCTCTGGTTGCTGATCTGCACCTTAGTGACCGCGTTAGCCTACCTGGCAGTTGCTATGACTTAACTAAAGCTTTTAGCGGCGCTAGCCTATCCGCTTTAGTTTCTGGCAATGAAGGTCAGGGGTTGAATGTGGTTGAGGCGGCCATGGCCGGGGTGCCCTCAGTAGTTACCCCCTGCTCACCTGGCGCGATTGAGTTGGCTGAGCACGGTGGTTACTTGGCTGGCGGCTTTGCGGTGGACGACATTGCGCAAGCTTTGCGTCAAGCTATGTGCGACGACGAACGTGAGGCAGTAGGGCTGCGGGCGCAGACCTATGCGCAGCGTTTTAGTACCGCTGCGGTAACCGATAACTGGCTTGAACTATTCGCGAGGTTAACCTAAAGGTCATTTTGCAGGGCTAATACCCTCGCGCAGGTAGCTTAGGCAAGCTAGACTTGGTCACGTAATATTCCTGTTTCGATTACTTAGGAGCACCACGTGGCCCTCATCGAGAACGTACATGCACGCGAGATTCTAGACTCCCGCGGCAACCCCACTCTAGAGGTTGAAATCCTACTTGAGGATGGTTCCTTCGCCCGCGCGGCTGTCCCCTCCGGCGCTTCCACTGGTGCTTTTGAGGCTGTGGAACTGCGCGACGGCGACAAGGGCCGTTACGAGGGTAAGGGTGTAGAGAAGGCCGTTGCTAACGTAAACGACATCATCGCCCCCGAGGTTATCGGCTTCGACGCCGCTGACCAGCGTGGCCTAGACCGCCTAATGATTGAGCTAGACGGCACCCCCAACAAGGGCAAGCTGGGCGCCAACGCTATCCTGGGTGTGTCCCTGGCTGCAGCTCAGGCCTCCGCCGAATCTGCCGGCCTAGAGCTATTCCAGTACGTTGGTGGCCCCAACGCTCACGTCCTACCCGTCCCCATGATGAACATCCTCAACGGTGGCTCTCACGCTGACTCCAACGTTGACATCCAGGAGTTCATGATTGCCCCCATCGGTGCTCCCTCCTTCCGTGAGGCTCTGCGCTGGGGCGCCGAGGTCTACCACTCCCTGAAGAAGGTCGTCAAGGAGCGTGGCCTGTCCACCGGTCTAGGTGACGAGGGTGGTTTCGCCCCCAACCTAGACTCCAACCGTGAGGCTCTAGAGCTGATCGTTGAGGCCATCGAGAAGGCTGGCTACAAGCCCGGCGCCGACGTTGCCCTGGCTATGGACGTTGCCTCCTCCGAGTTCTTCGACAGCGAGACCAAGACCTACAAGTTCGAGGGCGAGCAGCGCGACAACGACTACATGGTCAAGTACTACGAGCAGCTCATCAAGGACTTCCCGATCGTCTCCATCGAGGACCCGCTAAGCGAAGACGAGTGGGAAGACTGGAAGGCCCTGACCGAGGAGATCGGTGACAAGGTACAGATCGTTGGTGACGACTTCTTCGTAACCAACCCCGAGCGTCTAGCCAAGGGCATCGAGCTCAAGGCCGCCAACGCCCTGCTGGTTAAGGTAAACCAGATCGGTTCTCTAACCGAGACCCTGGAGGCCGTGGAGATGGCCCACCGCAACGGTTACAAGAGCATGACCTCTCACCGTTCCGGCGAGACCGAGGACACCACCATCGCCGACCTGGCTGTTGCCACCAACTCCGGCCAGATCAAGACCGGTGCTCCCGCCCGTGGCGAGCGTGTCAACAAGTACAACCAGCTGCTGCGTATCGAGGACTCCCTGGGTGAGGACGCCGTATACGCCGGCGCCAGCGCCTTCCCGCGCTTCAAGGCCTGATAAAGCAGGTCCTGAGCTAAACCGGCTCTGACTAAACGGGCGGGGTGCATTTAAGCACCCCGCCCGCTTTGTATCTAGCCCTCAGGTAGTATCAAAGGTGTGAAGCCCCGTCGCCCTACCCAAGCTGACCCACGTCGTCGTCGCCAGAGGCGAACGTCAAACGCTACCGGCAGCGAGGCAGCCCCACGCACCCACCCTGAAGGCCTGCCCAGGGTCCGTTTACAAACGCCCCGCACTGGCGAAATCCCGCAGGTACCCCAGCAGCGCGACGACGGGCGCACCCCAGTTTCGCTGCGGATGTTATTAGTGCTAGTGGCCCTGCTAGTGCCTACATTCTTTATTGCTGAAAGCGTGCACACCTACTTTGTGCAGCATCAGCGCTACCAGGAAGTTAGCTCCCAACTGCGCGCAACCAAGCAAGAAAACGCCCAGCTGGAGGCCAAACTGCAGGCCTGGCGAGACAACAACTATCTAAAAAGCCAGGCACGTGGGCGCCTTGGCTACGTAATGCCGGGGGAGACCACCTACATTGTGGTGGGCGCCGATTCAGTTAGCGAAACCACCGCCACCAGCTCCACCCCCCAAAATAGCCAGCCCTGGTATGACCGCCTGCGTCAAAGCACTCGTGAAGCCGGTAAAGTCCCCAAGGCTGCGAAACGTGAACCCTCCCAGCGCGGCTGGCTAGATCCAACCACTAGCCCCACGCCTACCGTAACCACCACCCCATAAAGCGAGAGCACATGAGTTCAGAAGTTACCCAGGCCGATATTGAAGCCCTAGGCCAACAGCTGGGGCGCGTGCCGCGCGGGGTAGTAGCCATTGCCGCGCGCTGCGTGTGTGGTCGCCCGGCGGTGGTGCAAACCGCTCCGCGTCTAGACGATGGCTCACCCTTCCCCACCACCTTCTACCTGACCCTGCCAGGGGCGGTATATGGCTGCTCAGCCCTGGAAGCCACCCACTACATGGATGAGCTAAACCAGCGTCTAGCTGAAGATGAGCAACTGGCCGCCGCCTACGCCCAGGCCCACCAGGCCTACCTGGCAGAGCGCGAAAAGCTTGGTCACGTGGACGAAATTGCCGGTATTTCCGCAGGTGGTATGCCCACCCGCGTTAAATGCCTACACGCCCTAGTGGGCCACTCACTAGCCGCTGGTGCGGGGGTAAACCCCATCGGCGACATTGCCATTGAAACCATGCGTGAACGCGGCCTGTGGGATAAGCAGGTTTGCAACTGTAAGGACGGTAAATAATGCGCCTGGCTGCTATTGACTGCGGTACCAACACTATCCGTTTGCTGATCGGCGACTATGAGCTTACCGATCAGGGCATTATCATCAACGAGCTGGAGCGCTCAGGTGAGATTGTGCGCCTAGGTGTGGGGGTAGACCGCACTGGGCGCCTAGATGAGGAAGCTATTGAGCGCACCTTAGACTTCACCCGTGCCTGCGCTGAGCGTTTTGAGCATTACGGGGTGCAACAGGCCCGGTTTGTGGCCACCTCCGCCTCGCGTGACGCCGCCAACCGTGACGTTTTCGTCAACGGCGTTTGGGCAATTTTGGGTTTTGAACCTGAAGTAATCAGCGGTGAAGAAGAAGCTGCCCTGGCCTTCCTAGGTTCTAAGGTGGGCAGCAATGTGGATATGACCCACCCGCGCCTGGTAGTGGATTTGGGTGGCGGTTCCACCGAGTTCAGCCTGGGCACCCAATACCCTGACGCCTATATCTCTACCAACATGGGTTCGGGGCGTGTCACCGAGCGTTTCCTAAGTGAAGGCGTCACCCCTGCCTCTGAAGCAGCCGCCCGTGAGTTTGTGCGTTCCATGCTGGATACGGCTGCCGAGCAGGTAGATTTCAGTGCTGCCCACTCCCTGGTGGGACTGGCTGGCACTATCACTGCGGTTACCGCCCACGCCCTGGGGCTGGAATATTTCGACAGCCAAAAAATCGGTGGGGCACAGGTGCCCGTAGAGGACATGCGCCGCTCCTGCGACGCCATCATCCATGCCACCCCTGAGCAGTTAGAGCAGTGGGAATTCATTGCCCCCGGACGCCGCAGCGTAATTGCCGCCGGCGCCCTGATCTGCGATGAAATGGTGGCCCGCGTGGCGGCTGACACCGCTAACACCGATCACCCGGTGCGCCACATTAACGTGTCTCTGCACGATATTCTCGACGGTATCGCCCTCTCGCAGCTATGAACCAGTCCTTTGCTGCCCTGCTGCTGGCGGCGCGCAGAGAGCGTCAACTGGTGATTGCTACGGCGCTAACTGACGGCGCTCCAAGCGGCCAGGCCCGCCAGGCTCGTCTGGCCCAGCAGCAGGGGGCAGGGGCTGCGGAACTGCGTGCGGACCTGCTAGCTGATCCCGCCCAGGTGTGCGCAGCGCTGACGGCAGTGAGGGCAGCCTCCAGCCTGCCGCTGCTGCTGACCTATCGTTCAACCACGGAGGGTGGTAAAGGCGCTGGTCACGGCCAGGGCTATGAGGATTATTTGGCTAGCTTGCTACAGTTGCGCCCGGCCGTGGCCGCAGTAGACATAGAGATGGCTTGCCCCGCCAGTAAGGCGCTGGTAGCTGAGGCTAAAGCGGGTGGCTACGACGTCGTCGGCTCCTGCCACGACTTTACGGCCACCCCCAGCGCGGCCCAGATAACCCAAACTGGCGCAAATTACTGCCGCCGGCGCGGATATCACCAAAGTGGCTTACATGCCACGCACTGCCCAGGACGTGGCCGCGCTGCGACATGCCGCCCACGACTTTGCCGGCGCCTACCCCCACCAGCCGCTAATTGCTATTTCAATGGGCCAGCTGGGCGCCCCAAGCCGCACTGACCTGGTCAATTGTCTGACCTTTGCGACAATCGCCGACGGCGCTGCTAGTGCCCCAGGACAAGCAACTATTGCCCACGTGAGAGCCTGGCTAGAAAACACCCCGGGGACAAGTACTATAGAACTATGAGCCAGCCCCTCGACTCCTCCTCTCGGGCCGCTGGAATCCCCATCGGAATTCGCGCGCATTTAGCCCACGCCGCCTTGCAGGTCCTAGCGCAAGACGCAGGCGTGGATATTTTGCATATCAAAGGCCCGGCAGTTCACCCCAGTATTGGCCGCGCCCTAACCCACAGCACCGATGCCGATGTGCTGGTGCGCCCAGAGCAAGTAAAGCTATACGTCAAAGCCCTGCTAGATCACGGCTGGCGTCACAACACCTCATTTGAAACCGGCTCCGCTTTCGAGCATGCGGCCACCTTCTTTCACCCCACCTGGGGATATGTAGATCTGCACCGGCGCTACCCGGGGATTACCGCCCCTAAAGCTTTTAACAACCTCTGGGCGCGGCGCATCCACCAAATGCTCGGTGGAGTTCGCTGCGCTACCCCAGCACTAATCGATCAGCGCCTAATTTTGCTGCTACACGTAGCGCGCAACTCCTCGGGGACATCAGACCCCGACTATGCCCTAGTATGGGCAACCCTAGACGAGTGCGCCCAAGCAGACCTGCGCCGTCGAGCCCGGGAACTAGGGGCCCAAGTGGGGCTAGCCGCCGCGCTAGGAGAACTAGACCAATACCGCCAAGACCCCACCCACGACCTGTGGATGATGTTCTCCACCGGTGAGGGCGGGCGCCTAGACGAGTGGAAAGCCCGCTTCAAAGCAGCCAACGGCCCGCTGGCTAAAGCCCGCATTGTGGGCCGGGCACTGCTAGTAAACACCGACCACCTAACCATGCGGCTAGGTCACGAACCCACCCCGGCTGAAGTGCGCCAAGAATATGTGGAGCGCTACCGGGCGGCTTTGCGTGAAGGAATGGACAAAGTTAAGAGGAAACTGTGACCTACCTGCACCCCTCACGCCTGGGTTACTACGACGACCCCACTGAGCAGGCCATTTACTTGGCACCACTACCCGACGGCGAAATCTCTAGGCTAGAAGGCCCTGCCCGCGCTATTTGGATCGGCGCTGATGGGGCTGAGAATATGGCTGAAGTAGCCCAGCGGGTTGCCCCCTATTTCAACGTTACGGCTGACCAAATTGAGGCAGACGTAAGCGAATTTATTAGTCAACTAATTGCTGGCGCACTTCTGGAGGAAGTCATGGACCTAAAGGATGCCCGATGAGCGGCAGTTACGGGGCCTCGCCCCGGTTGCTGTTTGTGTGCACCGCCAACATTTGCCGTAGCGCCTATGCTGAGGTGCGCTCCCGCCAAATGCTGGGTTTGGATGCCGGCTGGGCCTTTTTTAGTGCCGGCGTGCCGGGCACGGTTGGCCGCGAAATGGACCCGCCCATGGTGGCCCAGGCGGTGGCGCGTGGCGTGGCCCTGGAAGACTGCTTGGCTATGCGTTCGCGCCAAATGCGTGAAGGGATTTTGCGTCGCTCACGCCTAGTGGTGACCATGGCTAACTCGCACCGTGTGGCCTTGCTTGATGATTTTCCTGCCTACGCTGAGCGTTACTGGACTTTGGGGCAGCTAGCCGACGCCGCCACCTTGCTCCAGCGTGATGACGCCTGGCTGAGCTATGACACTGACCAGCTAGTGCAGGCGCTACACGCAGTGCGTGGGCCAGCTGGGGGTGGACGCGACGTAGCTGACCCATATCGGCGTGGAGATGCAGCTATGGCTGCAGCGGCCGATACCATTGATGCGTACTTGCGCACTATTCTGCCGCTACTATCGCGCGGTTAGTCGCCACTAAGTTTTTATGCCTTCCCCGTCCGCTCCCTGAATCCGCTAAAACATTTGGAAGAAGGGAAAATTAGCGTGACAACTTCAAATTCTGCTAGGAAACTTCTTAGACGCGTGGGTTTGATAATCCTCTGCGGGCTTTTGGGGTTAGCTGGCGGGCTTGGTTATGTCAGTGTTCAACCAAAGCTCTACACTGCTACTTCCCAGGCGATGGTGGTAGTTTCCGGTACTGATGCTTTTGACCAGAGCTCTATTTCTGGTCAGAAAGCTAGCGTGTATGCAGCCTTGGCTGGTTCGCAGAACGTGGCTAACCGTGTGGCTAAGACCCTCAAGACCTCCAGTATGGAGGGCACTCTTAGTGGTAGTGCTGACGCCGTTCCTGGTCTGTTTACTCTGACCGCTACTGCTTCCACCCCGGAGCGTGCTCGTGATATCGCTAATGCTGGTATCAAGGCCGTGTCTGATGAGGCTAACGCGATTGCTAGTCAGGGTGGGTCAAGTCAGAGTGGTTCAAGCGGGGCTGCTGATAACAGCGAGACTCGTGTAACCCAAACCCTTAAGGCGTTTACCCCAAGCGAGTCCAGCTTCCCTACCTCAAATGATTTTCTCATTAAAGGTTCTCTGGGGACTCTGGGCGGTCTAATAGTTGGCACCCTGTTGCTGGCTGGCTACCTGCGGATAACTAGTCCGGTAAAAGATAAAGCCTGACCTGTCTAGGAATTTGGTCGCGTTCAGCTAGTACTGGCTATGGTTTAGGGCAAGTAGCGGTAATGCTGGTATGGATAAAACAGTATTGGGCATGGCTAAGGGCGTGTGGCTTGGATCAGGTGCAATAATGAGTGCGGCGGCCGATACCATTGATGCGTACTTGCGCACTATTCTGCCGCTACTATCGCGCGGCTAAAGGCCTAGTTGATACCGTACTAACATATAGATTTTTCAGGTTCCCCACCTGATCCCTGGCATCGCCAGGCCGCTCGGAAGAAGGGCAATAACCCACTGTGACAATCCAAGACTTTGTTAGGATGACCCGGGTCAACCTGGGTTTCTTAATCCTATGCGTGCTATTGGGTCTAGCCGGTGGTTTCGGCTATGCCAGCGCCCAGCCATGGACCTACACCGCTACTTCCCAGGCGATGGTGGTAGTTCCCGGTACCGATGCTTTTAGCCAGAACTCTATTTCTGGTCAGAAAGCTAGCGTGTATGCAGTCCTAGCTGGTTCGCAGAACGTGGCTAACCGCGTGGCTAAGACCCTCAAGACCTCCAACATGGAGGGCACTCTTAGTGGTAGTGCTGACGCCGTTCCTGGTCTGTTCACTCTGACCGCTACCGCCTCCACCCCGGAGCGCGCTCGTGACATCGCTAATGCCGGCATCAAGGCCGTGTCTGATGAGGCTAACGCGATTACCACCCTTAACGCGCCTACCGTGCAGCCCACCACCAAGACCACCACTAACCCTGATGGTACCCAGGTAACCACCACCACCCAGAGCGTGGATGGCACCACCAACGTAACCACTACGGACAACAGCTACCGCGAAACCCGCGTAACCCAGACCCTGCAGGCAGTTGCCCCCAGCGCCCCTAGCTCCCCTGACTTCTACAAGCTCAGCGGCATGGGTGCCCTGGCTGGTCTGGTGATTGGCTACCTGGTGGTGTTCATGCGCCGCCTGATGGACAACCGTGTACGCCACAACTCCGATGTTGAGGAGCTGCTGGGTTCTTCTGTACTGGCGGTTGTACCTAAGTCCACTGAACTGAACGCCAAGGGCCGTCAGAACGTAGACGGTCTGGGTCAGGCCGCTGAGGCCCTGCGTCACCTACGTACCAACCTGCGCTTCGTGGATGTTGACAACCCGCCGCGCGCAATCGTTATGACCAGTGCTAACCCTGGTGAAGGTAAGTCCACCATGTCTGCCGTGTTGGCACAGATGCTGGCTTCTTCCGGTCAGCGCACCGTGCTAATCGACACCGACTTGCGTAAGCCCGTGGTGCACAAGATCTTCGGCCTAGATGGTTCTGTGGGTTTAACCCAGATCTTGGCCGGTGACATGCAGCTATCCGACGTCGCTCAGAAGATTGAAGGCCAGCCCAACCTGCGTGTTGTGCCCGCCGGACGTATCCCCCCCAACCCCTCAGAGCTTTTGGGCTCCCAGCGTATGAAGGCCTTGATGGACTACCTCAAGGACGACGCCATGGTGATCATGGACGCCCCGCCGCTACTGCCGGTTACCGACGCCGGTCTGCTTGCAGCTCTGGCCGACGGCGCCATCTTGGTCATGGAGGTGGGTGGCACCTACAAGGAGCAGGCCCGCCTGTGTGGCAAGATCTTCAAGCAAGTTGACGGCCGTCTGCTGGGTGTTGTGCTCAACCGTGCTTCACGTCGTAACCTCGGTAGCGTTTACTACGGTTACGGTTACGGCGGCTACGGCCAGAACTACTACTACTACGAGGAAGACGAGAAGCGTAAGCTGCTTGGCTTCATCCCGCTGCCCGGTCACCGCAAGCGCAAGCGCGAAAACCAGATCGTCTCTATCCAGGAGGAAGAGGTCCACCCTCTGCCTAAGGACAAGCAGAGTCGCCGCGCCGCCCGCCGCGCTGCCCGCGCCGAGGTTCCGGCCCAGGTACCGGCTCAACTGCCGGCGGCCACCATGACAGCCGTCCCTGAGCCTGCTCCGCGCGTGAGCGCCGTGGTTAACCCTGAGCCGGTGAGCGTACCTTCAGTGCAGGACTCTGCTGACGACACCGCTACCACTGAGGCTGTTGCCAGCCCGGTAAGCACCGGTATGCCGCTGCCGCCACCGGCTGCTTCCATTAGCCAGCCGGTGGGTGAGGAAACTGCCGTGCAGACCTCTGCCGCCTTTGGTGCCCCGCAGGCTAGCGTGCCCACGCGCCGCTCGCTGCGCGAGCGTCGCAATGGCTGATAGCTAATACAACAAAGGCCCCGGCTACAAGCCGGGGCCTTTTTGTTTAGCCTTCTAAAGCTCAGTGAAGTCCTGTAAAGCTCAGCAGCTTTGTAAAGCTCAGAGAACTGCCAGGATTTCGGTTACGAACACTAGGGTGTCGCCGCCCTTAATGCCGGCCTGAGGCACGCCACGGGAGCCGTAGCCTAGCTCGGAGGGGATGGACAGCAGCACGCGCGAACCCACGCGCTGGCCTACCAGGCCCTCGTCCCAACCACGGATAACCATGCCCACGCCAATCTGGAAGCTCAGCGGCTGGCCACGGTCAAAGGAGTTGTCGAATACCTGTCCATCCCAGATCTGACCCAGGTAGTTGCACACAATGGTGTCGCCGGGCTCAACGATCTGGCCGTCGCCGGCGTCGAGAACCTGAATCTCTAGGTCAGCGGGGGCCTCAGCGTCGGGGAAGGTGAGGGTGGGCTTGGTGCCTTTGCTACCGGAAACGGTAGGAAGTGGTGTTGCAATCATGGTTTAAGTTTAAGGGTAACCAATGCCTCAACGTATGTTTCTACGCCTGAAGTAGAATAGGTGCGTTCCCGTTTTTATAGCGCTCGTTTCCCCAACAAGCTTTGCATTTTCTTGAGGATGTTTTGTGGCTCCCAACACCGGCATAGTTAATTTACCTAGGCTAACCAGCCTGCGTTTTTTTGCTGCATCAGGTGTATTCATGTATCACCTGTGCCGCATTTATCCAGGTATGCCGCTTAAAGCTACGTCCACTGTGGGCTATGTGGGGGTTGCATTTTTCTTTGTGCTATCAGGTTTTGTGCTGACCTGGTCTACCCCTATCTATAACGGTGTGGAGGCCAAGCAGTTTGGATTAAACGTGTAGCGCGTGTATATCCCTCCCACCTGGTGATGATGGTGATCGCGTTGCTATTGCCGGCTACACCGCTGCCATTAACCTGGGTTGCGGTGCCTCCCAACGCGCTGCTGCTGCAATCTTGGTTCTCACCTAATGACATTGCTTTTGGGGTAAACGCAGTTAGCTGGTCGCTGTCTTGTGAGGCTTTCTTCTACCTGTGTGCGCCGCTACTGATCAGTGTGCTAAACGCGCTTAAGTCCTGGCAGCGTTACCTAACTGCCGCCGCTGGTGTGGGTGTGGCCTGGAGTATCGGCCTGGTGCTGGCAGCTAATGGGTCTAACGTTTACGCCTACCACTTGCCGATTGTGCGTATCGGTGAATTTATTATCGGTATTGCTTTGGCTCTGGCTTTGCGCGACGGCGTGCGCTTGCCTTTCAGGAGCGTGTGTCTTGCGGGGGTGACCACCGCTGTGATGGTGATGGTTTGCCTGCGCACCGGGCAGTTGACGACGGTTAGCGGCATTTTGATGGTGCCCGCCTTTGCCTGGCTGATTTATGCCTGCGCGCAGGCTGACTTGGATGGGGTGCGCGGCGTGCTGCGGCTGAAGCTGCTAGAGCACATGGGTATTACGTCTTTTGCTTTTTATCTGGTGCACGAATTAGTGCTCCTAAACCTCAAACCGCTGCCCTGGCCGCATGGTTCAAGCTGGTTAATCTGGCGACTGTAATCGTGCTTTGGGTTATCTGCCAGGCGGCGGCTGAACTGTTATACCGTGGAGTTGAGCGTCCTGCGCAGCGTCGTATTCGTGCGTGGGCGGCAGCACATAAGGGGAAGAATGAAACAAAGGCTGGGCATTATTCACTACAACCTGGGCGTGCTAGTGGACAAGCCGGAACGCCCGGCACTGGTGTGGATGATGCTGGGAACGGTACTAGTGTCACTGGCGGACACCGCCTCGATTCTGCTGGTAGCGCCGCTGGCGCAGGCCATGACGGGGCAGTGGCGCAGCGGAGCCGCCGGGTACGCCGCTGAGCTTCTGGGCGTCAATACCCAAGGTGAGCTGGTAGCTGCCTTAGCTGGCGCGGTTATTATCGGCTTCATTGTTAAGGACCTGCTCTCCATTTTGGTGCAGTGGTGGAGCCTTAAGGTTTCCTCTAATCTGCGCTATAAGAGCGCTATTGAAATCAGCGAATACTATCTGCGCCTGCCTTACTCTAAGCACGCCTATTTAGGGTTGGCGGTAATTCTAAATAAGTCTGGTCAGAACGTGACCATGGCTTATAGCGGTTACCTGTTTGGCACTATCACGCTGGCTACCCAGATTTTTGCGGTTGTCAGTGTGGTGGGTGCATTACTGATTGCCGCTCCGGTGGCTACCGCGATTTTGGCGCTGTTTATTGGCCTGTTTGGCTGGCTCTTCCTACGTAAGGTGCGCCCGCTAAATGAGCGCCTGGGCGCGGAAGAGGTGGCCGCTAATGAGCGCTCGTTCAGGGCTTGCTTTGACGCTTTTGGCACTATTAAAGAAACCCAGCTGCGTAACGCCTACGACTTCTATCTAGAGCGTATTGATGAGGCTTCAGCTAAGCTGCGCGACATTAGCATTCAGAAGGGTTTTATCGCTTCCCTACCTAAGCAGCTAATTGAAATTGTGTTCATGCTGGCACTAGCCATCGTGTTTGCTTTTACTGCTTTTGTGGGTGACAGCCAGTCGCTGCTGTCATCTATGGCGGTATTGCTAGCGGCGGCTTTCCGTGTGCTACCCACTGCTGCCGGTATGCTGGGCACCTTGGCTACTATCCGTCAGGCTGAGCCGGCTACGCGCGAATTTATTGCCTCTAAGCTGGCGGCCCGCTCACAGATTAAGAGCATGGAAATTGTTAGCCGTGAGGAGGTCACCCCGCTGGTTCTGCGTAAAGAGCTAGAGGTGCGTGACGTGCGTTTCCGCTATGACGACGACGCCCCTGAGGTGCTTAAGGGCGTAGACTTGCGTATTCCCTTTGGCACTAAAGCTGCTTTTGTGGGCTCCTCGGGTGCCGGTAAATCTACTTTGTTGGATCTGCTGATGGGGCTGCAGGTGCCCACCAGCGGTGAGATCCTGATTGACGGCGCCGACATGCGTGAAAATATTTACGGCTGGCAGTCCAATATTGGGGTAGTGCCCCAGAACGTGTTTATTACTGACCGCACTATTGCCGAGAATATTGCTTTTGACCAGCGCCGCGAAGACATTGACCCCGAGCGGGTGCGCGAGGCTTTGGAAGGCGCACGCCTGTGGGAGTTTGTTTCTAGCCAGCCTGAAGGTATCTGGTCTGAGTTTGGTGAACAGGGCCGACGTCTATCGGGTGGGCAGTTGCAGCGTGTGGGTATTGCCCGCGCCTTGTATCGCCGCCCTAACCTGCTGATTTTGGATGAGGCCACTAGCGCCCTAGATAATGAGACTGAAGCGGAAATCGCTGAAACTATCGATAATCTAAGCGGCAAGATCACCGTGATTATTGTGGCTCACCGTCTATCCACTATCCGTAATGCGGATCAGATCGTGTTCCTGGCTAATGGTGTGGTTGATGGCATCGGTAGCTTCATTGAGCTGCAGGAATGCTCTGAAGGCTTCCGTAACCTGGTTAAGTTGGCGGCGCTAGAGCAGGCCTAAAACCAGAGCCAAATAAAACCAGCTGTTTAGCTGGTGGCAGCCATAAAAAAAGTTTGTGCCCCAGAAGTTTCTGGGGCACAAACGCGTATTAGCTGTTTAGTTCACCTGACTCGTTCCAGGTTTTCCAGCGCAGCGGGTGGGCTTTAAGCATGGGGCCGTTAGCAGCAAACTGGATGCGCTCATCGGGGCGCCCGTGGCTGATGTTTTCCCAAACTTCAAGGATTTCAGCGTTGGATAGCTTGGAGCCAGCCTCCCAGTGTGGGGAGAACCAGCTTAGGTCCTCGCCGGTCAGGGCGGTGGCGGCGCTACCTTGACGTACCTTGCGGGCTACCTGCTCGGGGGAGCGGTATTGGGCGTGGGCGATCTTTAGGCCATGGCTGGTGGCGCCTACTCGCAGGGCATAGTGGTTGCCGGGGCCCATCTTTAGCCAGCGGTGTGAACGCACGGCCACTTTGCCGGGGAAGGAGGGCTTAGTGTCCACAATGAATTCGGCGTTGATCAGGTCCTCAGGGCCGGGCGTGGTGGGCACCATGTGTAAAAAGTCGGCGTAAATCATGTCTGCGCTTTGGGCGCGCAGATAGTCTGCCAGCTTGCCTTCGGGGGCGAACCAGAACTCGTCGCCGTCGAAGGGAATAATCCAGTCAGCCCCTGCCCGCCAAGCCGCATGGCACATGTAGGTCATTTTTTCTGCCTGAATATGTGCCGGCTCACGGTCTCGGGCTACGTGCACGCGACCGGTTTTGAGGGCGAATTCTTCTAGAATTTCCGGGGTGTCATCGGTGGACATGTTGTCGCCAACAATGATGTGGCTGATGCCCTGCGCAAATAGGTGCTCAATGACCAGGGGCAGGATATCTGCCTCGTTTTTAACTAGCGTTACGCCCCAAACTTCGCCTTCTTTACGACGACGACGCGGCAAGTTAGGTAGCTGCATATGTTTTATGGCCCGCATCTGCGCGGGTAGGCTGCGATGCTTAATAAAATCTTTGCAAACCCAGCTGGCCTGACCCAGATCTTGGCGTAGTGACATTAGCGTCCTAAGGTTGGGGTGGGAAAGTGTCACGAGGAAAAACGTGACTATACCGTTGATAGTATAGATTGGTTTCCATCCCACTTATAGCCCTTGAGAGGTTGGCGCTATGTTGGACTATGGCAAATTCGTCTATAAGTCGCGTGTGTGGGCAGGCTATGCGAATAGAGCGATCAAACGTAGCTTTTCTACTCAGCAGGTAAATAAACGACGCGAAATTTTAAGCTCTCGCCAGGTGCCTGACTTCCCGGTGACTCCAGGTGCGGTTATGGCCGTAACCATGGTTAAGGATGAGGCTGACATTATTGGCCGCGTCATCACCCACCTGCTGGAGCAGGAGGTAGACCGGGTGATTGTGGCTGACAATATGTCTAGCGACGACACCCCCCAAATTTTGGCTGCGCTGGCCAGTAAATACCCGGTTACGGTGGTGCAAGATAACCTGGCGGCCTACTATCAGTCAGAAAAAATGACGGCCTTGGCTAAGTTGGCGCGCAATCACGGGGCTAAGTGGGTAATTCCTTTCGACGCCGACGAACTGTGGTTCGCTCCGGGCGCCACCCTAGCTAGCTACCTGCGGGCCAGTGACAAGAAACAGTTCCGCGCCGCTGTGCACAACGCTATCCCCACCGAAACCGCTGGGGTGTGGCGTCTTGATCAGCGGGCAGCGAGCCTGCCGAAAACTGCTGTGGCCACGCTACCTGGCATGAATATTTCTATGGGTAACCACTTTGTGGACCGTCCTGGTGAAACTGACGCCGGTATGCGCCTAATTCACTTGCCGTGGCGTTCGCTAGAGCAGATTGAACGTAAATCAACGCAGGGTTCTTTGGCACTGCGTCTTGCTGAGCATGAAGGGCGCCTGGGACGCCAGTGGCATGAGACTGAAACTGCTCTGGCGCAGGACGCCGCCGGGCTGTGGCAGGATCTGCTAAACGGTAACCCGCACCCGGCCCTGGACCTAAACTGGTCGGCAGACAGTGAGCTAATCACCTTAGATGAGCTACCGGCTTGGCCTTTTGCTCGCCCCTATGACATTACCGGCCCTAACCGCATTGAAGAGGTCAAATAGCTAGCTGCGCTGGCGCGGGCCGAGCACCCGTGAAAGCCTGCGACGTTGAGAAGCTTCTTAGCTGCGCTGGCGCGGGCCGAGGACTCCCTTAGGTGCGAGCGCTGCCAGCTGCCTGTAGGCTTTGCCCACCAGCTACAAGCTAATAAAAACAAGTGGGGGCGTACCTTTTAGGTACGCCCCCTGTGTTTGCTGCGCTTAATGCGCGCAGCGCTATTGGGTCAGTCGTCGCTGCTGAAGATAGCCAGCAGACGCAAATCTCAATGTAGAGCCACACCAGGGTCACTACCAGGCCGAAGGCGCAGGTCCAGGCGTAGCGGCGAGGCGCGCCGGCGTTTACCAGCGACTCAGTGTTCTGGAAGTCAAGCACCAGGGACACAGCCGCCATAATCACGGCGATAGGGCCAATGATCAGGCCCAGCGGGATACCCGCAACGGTCATGGAGTACAGGCCAAATTCGCCACCCACCAGGCCGGTGAGCTGCAGCAGGAAGTTAACCATGGCGAAAGCGCCGTAACCGATCAGGGCAATCATGAAGATCTTGAGGAACTTACCCTGCAGACGGAAGTTAGCGAACTTGTACAGGCACAGCATTACTACGAACGTGGCCAAAGTACCCAGCACAGCCTGTAGCACAATGCCGCTGTAGCGGGTTATCTCGACGGCGGCAGAGAAGCCACCAAGCATTAGACCTTCAGCTAGGGCGTAGATGAACATCAGTACCGGTGAAGGCTCACGCTTGAAGGTGTTGATAAGACCGAAGATCAGCGCCCCAACAGCGCCAGTGCTGGTGACCATGACGGCGGTGCCCATGGCCTGTGCGCTCTGGGCCTGGTAGGCGTTAAACACCAGGTACCAGCCGAAAGCAGCGGTGATAACTACCGTTAGCAGCAGGGCAGCGGTACGCACAATGACGTCGTCGTAAGTCATGCGCCCGGTCTCTACAGCGGAGGCGGCGGGGGCAGCGTACTGCTGCTCAAGCTGGGCCTGGCTGTAGGGGTCGTAACCGGTCTGGCCGTAAGCATTCTGGTCGTAAGTATTTTGACCATAAGCGTTCTGGCCGTAGGGGGCACCATAGCCGCCCTGGTTGGGGTGGCCGGGGGTGTAGCCGGGCATGGTCGGATACCCGGCCGGGGTGGTTTGCTGCGCACCCTGCTTGAATACAGGGTTGGAGCTGAATACGGGGTTGGACATTAGCCCCATCTCCTTCCATTCTTTCCTGGTCCCAGCCTGCCATAATGGGGAGATTTAAGCTATTAACTCAGCTAGGGACTTATTCACTATGGGAGTTTTGGGCGCTTTTCTTTGCTCTCTCCTCCCTAAGTAGGAGACGGCGTACACCTTTAGTCTGGCCACTTTGCCGGCTAAGTTTCCTCACCTAGGCCGATAAGGCTGGGACAGTGGCTTCCTAGAATTTAAGTCGTAACAACGAAACCCAGAAAGGTTAAGCCAATGATTCAGGCGCGACACTTAACCAAGCGCTATGGCAACAAAGTGGCTGTAAACGATATTTCTTTCGACGTTCACCCCGGTAAGGTGACCGGTTTCCTGGGCCCTAACGGTGCAGGTAAGTCCACCACCATGCGCATGATTATGGGCCTTGACCGGCCTACCTCCGGCGCGGTGCGCGTAAACGGCCGCCCCTACCGTGATCTGGCCGCCCCGCTAACTGAAGTGGGTGCCCTACTGGACGCCAAGGGCCTGCACGGTTCACGCACTGCCCGAGCCCACCTCAAGCAGTTGGCACTTTCAAACGGTATTCCTACCCGTCGCGTAGATGAGGTGCTGGAATTTACTGGTCTTAGCGCCGTAGCCAATAAGCGAGTTAAGGGTTTCTCCCTGGGTATGGGCCAGCGCCTAGGTATTGCCGCTGCGATGCTTGGTGACCCTGAAGTTTTGATCTTTGATGAGCCCGTCAACGGCCTAGACCCTGAAGGGGTTATTTGGGTTCGTGAAACCTGCCGCCAGCTGGCTAGCGAGGGACGCACCGTGTTCATCTCCTCGCACCTGATGAGCGAGATGAGCCAGACCGCAGATGAGCTGATCGTTATCGGTCGCGGCCGAATCATTGCCACCGGCCCGGTAGACAGCGTCATTGAAAACACTATTTCTGACCGGGTACGCGTGGCCTCACCCCAGGCTTCAACCTTGGCCCAGCTACTGCAACAACAGGGTTGGCAGGCCAGCCCGGTGGAGCCCTCAGTGCTAGAAACCACCGCCACTGACGCTATCCATGTGGGTGAGCTGGCCGCCGCTAACGGCATTGTGCTCCACGAGCTGACCACCATTAAGGCCTCCCTTGAGGACGCCTATCTGGAACTTACCGGCGACGCCGTCGAATACCGTGCTGGTGCCGGCGCCCACTTGCCGCAGCCTCCGCAGGGGCCTGCTGGCCAAAACGTTTACCCCGCACCGCAGCGCTGAAAGCAAGGAGAGAGACAATCATGACTGCAACTAACCACAGCGCTAACCAGGGCCGCGTGCCCGCCCAGGGTGTTCCTGCCCAGCAAATGCCGACGACGGCGCCCGCAGCTCCCATGCAGGGTGCGCCGGTTCCTGCCCAGGCAGCTTACGCACAAGCTCCCGCAGCCGCCCAGGCGGCCCACGTACAGGGTGCGCCGGTTCCCGCCCAGCAGGGCCAGGTGCTGCAAGCCCCGCACGGGCAAGTACCCGCCCAGCAGCGCGCCCCGCGCCGTCGAGTGCAAGCCAAGCAAACTTTCTTTAGCGTCTTTAGGTCAGAGTGGAGCAAACTAGCTTCGCTGCGCTCCACCTGGATCACCGCTGCAATTGCATCACTAATTACTATCGGTATTTCTGTGCTGATCATGGCCCAGTACTCAGGTATGAAAGGTTACGCCGACAAGGCTGCCAACTACCTGACTGTAGGCTCTTCCTTCGGGCAGATCGCGGTAGCAGTGCTAGGTGCTCTGCTGATTACCGGCGAATACTCTTCAGGCCAGATCCGCTCATCCCTAGCAGCAGTGCCGCGTCGCGGCCGCCTGTTTGCTGCCAAAGCTTTAGTAGTAGCAATCTTTTCCGCGCTGCTGGGCCTGGTGACGGTGGCGCTAACCTACCTGCTCTCCCTGCCGATCATGGGCGATAAGGCTGGCTCTCTATCAAACCCTGAATATCTTGGCTTCTTCTGGGGCACCGCACTGGCCTTCGCCATTATCGGCCTGATGGCTATGAGCTTTGGCTATATCCTGCGCTCCACTGCCGGCTCTATCTCGCTGGTAGTAGTGCTGCTGTTTGTAATTCAGATTCCGCTAGGCTTGGCCTCTACCAAGTGGAGCTGGGCCGCCTACGCTGCGGAAATTATGCCCAGTACTTCCGGTGCGGCCGCAGCTGACCCCTACGGCCTGTTTGTCACCACCAAGCTGGACTACGACCTAGTGATCGCTTGCGGTTACGCCTGGGCCATCATCCCGATGATTATCGCCTACTTCGTCTTCAGCAAGCGCGATGCCTAAACAGCACTGATAATTCAGTACTAGGTATCTAATGCGGCACTTGCGCTGCTTAACGCAAGTACCTAAAAACTGGCTAAGGCGCCGCCCGGTAAGGGCGGCGCCTTAGCCAAGCCAGGGCTAGTAATTTCAATTGCGGTTAAGCTTTAAAGGAGTAAGCGTGGAAAAGTGGACAATGCGTAAAACCTGGCTAAACATCCTCGAAAAGCTCGGCACCCGACCAGCGGCCTCAATTAGCATCTGGCTGGTATTTATAAGCAGCCTGTTCGCCATAGAACTGCTGCTAGAAACCTCCGCCCACACCCGGATCGTGCTGTTGGTGGCCTATATCGTGCACGCCACACTGGGGGTAGTGGTGTGCATCTGCGCCTGGGCCTACCGCTACCAGGTGGCGCTGCTACGCAGTGAAGCCTCCCGCCAAGCCCTCGCCGGCCAGCAAGCCACACTACTGGCCGCCGCCAATGAACGCAGCCGCATTGCCCGCGAAATGCATGACGTCGTCGCCCACTCCCTAGCCGTCATGATCACCATGTCAGACGGTATCGCCTCCACCATTGACCGCGACCCCAAAATGGCCAAAGAAGCACTCAACCTACTGGCTGAGACCAGCCGCAGCGCGCTCGCGGACACGCGCCGCCTAGTAGGGGTGCTGCGCGAAGACCCGGCAGTTTCCGGCCTGAGTGGGGAGATCACCCCCGCCGCCGGCATTAACGCTGGCGCGGCAGGCAGCTCGGGTGCCGGGGGCTCCGCACTGGGCGCAGCCAGCCCTCAGAGCCCGGTCAGCTCGGGAGCGGCGCTGCAGGGGCTGGGCGTTTCCTTACCGGCTAACGCGGCGGCAAGTAGCGCGGATCTGGCCGCAAATACGGCTGGCAGCGGCGTCGTCGCCCCCAAACTGCAAGTAAAAGAACTGCCGGTGCCGGAATTTGCCGCCCCGGGCACAATAGCACCCGCCCACCCCAGCAGCGCCATTGCCAACCTGCGTGAGCGTGAAGTGGAAGAAACCAGCCAGGATACGGGCGCGCCCCTGGCCCCCGCGCCGGAAAGCAAAGACCTAGCCGCCCTGGTGGAGCGCTTTAAAGAAGCCGGGATGCCTATCAGCTACGAGCACCTGGGGGAGCCGCTGCCAAACGACGCCAATTTACAGCTGACCATTTACCGTATCGCCCAAGAAGCCCTCACCAATGTGCTGCGCTACGCGCCCACCACCAAACGCATTACCGTGCGCCTGGCGCGGCGAGTAGGCTGCGCCGAGCTGTGGGTAATTAACGCCGCCGCCCCCGGCTCGCCCTCCATGCACGGCTCTGGCAAGGGCCTGATTGGGATGCGTGAACGCGCCGCCGTCTACTCCGGATCAGTGCAGGCTGGGCCAGTTGACGGTAACTGGCAGGTGTACGCTATTTTGCGTTGGCAGGAAGATACCTTGGAGGAACTCAAATGGCAGCTGCCGGTATGATCCGCGTGCTTTTAGCCGATGACCAGGCACTTATCCGTATGGGTTTTCGGATGGTGTTGGATGCTGAGGCTGATATTGAAGTGGTGGGTGAGGCGGCCGACGGCGCTGCAGCTATCACTCAGGCTAAGGCGCTTAACCCCGACGTCGTACTAATGGATATCCGTATGCCGGGGGTTAACGGGATTGAGGCTACCGCCGAAATCACCCGCACCCTAGACACCAAAGTACTTATCCTAACCACCTTTGACCTGGATGAATACGCCTTTGGTGGGCTGCGGGCGGGGGCTAGCGGGTTTTTACTTAAAGACACGCGCCCAGCTGAGCTAATTGAAGCTATCCGCACTGTGGCCAGCGGTGAGGCGGTGGTTTCGCCGCGTATTACCCGGCGTATGCTGGAAATGTTTGCGGGCCAGCTACCTAGTGGGGCTACCGCTAGCGGGCAGGTAGATCCGCGTATCGCCTCCCTAACTCCGCGCGAAACAGAGATTTTGCGCCTGGTGGCGCGCGGCATGTCCAATGCTGAAATTGCTGCTGAACTGGTGGTTTCCGCAACCACCGTGAAAACCCATGTGGGTTCAGTGCTAGCCAAGCTAGGGGTACGCGACCGTGTACAGGCCGTGGTAGTGGCCTACGAAACCGGTTTGGTTAGTTAATTTTCGGTAGTTAACTTTTTTACTGGCTTTGAGTAAGCGGCTTCACCGCGCTTAAAGCTTGGGATTTAGCGGCTAAGCCGATAGGGTAGGGGAGTTAAACCCGGCGAGGGACATGCGCAAACCGTGCGTATGCATCCGTGATCGACGTGGTAGTGCTCTGGTGCTGCGCGCGTTGAGGCGTCCCAAGCCCCAAGCATTTGGAGAAAATCATGGCTAAGGCTTCCAAGATTTCCGCAACCCTACGTACCGACTTCGGTAAGGGCTTCGCCCGTCGCGCCCGCGTGGCCGGCCAGGTTCCCGCCGTTGTTTACGGACACGGCACCGACCCCAAGCACGTCCTGGTTGACGGTCACGAGTCCTACATGGCTCTGCGTGGCACCTCCAACGCTCTAGTAGAGCTAAACGTTGAGGGCGAGAAGATCCTGACCATCGTTAAGGACATTCAGCGTCACCCGCTACGCCCCGGCTTCCAGCACATCGACTTCATGATCGTTAACCGCTCTGAGAAGGTTAGCGTTGAGGTTCCCGTGGTAGTAGTCGGCGAGGCTGCCCCGGCCACCATGCACACCATCGAGCTGGCTCACCTGAGCGTGTCCGTGCCCGTGGTTGACATCCCCGAGTCCATCGAGGTTGACGTCACCGGCCTGGAGGCTGGCACCATCATCACCGTGGCTGACCTGAAGGTTGCCGACGACGTCGAGATCCACAACGAGGCCGAGCTGCCCGTGGTTAACATCGCTGCCAACGAGGAAGAAGCCCCTGAGGAAGAGGCTCCTGCCGAGGCCGCCACTGAGGAAGCTGCTGAGTGAAATTAGCTGCTTGCTAGCACTGCGGGCCGCGACGCGAAAGCGTTGCGGCCCTAGTGTTTTTAAGCGCGGCGGCTGGGTTTAGTTGCCGGTGTGTAGGCGCATTTGGGCTTTGGCTAGCCCTAAAGTCACCACTTCTTCAACCGCATCAGCGGCCTGCTCTAAGGTGGTGGCCCATTGGGTTAGCGAGGCTTTGGGGAAGTCAGCCAGTACAAAGTCAGTTACGCTTTGACGCCCAACCGGGCGCCCAATACCAACCCGCAGCCGCGCATAGTTGCGCGTGCCCAGCGCCGTCGAGATAGATTTCAAGCCATTATGGCCATTCTCCCCGCCCCCAAGCTTTAGCCGCAGCTCATGCTCGGGGATATCCAGCTCGTCATGAATAACCAGCAGGTGATCAGGGGTGATGCTGAAATACTGCATCAGGTTCTTAACCGGCCCACCGGAAGTGTTCATGTAGGAATTGGATTTAGCCAAAATCGCCTTCGGACCCGGTGCGCCGCCCGGCAGCATCCCAATACGCACCTGAGCAATACGCGCCACCTGTCGGTGGTTCACAAACGAGCCACCCGCGCGTCCAGCCAACACGTCAAGCACCATTTGCCCAACATTGTGGCGGTTACGCAGATAGCGGGCCTCGGGGTTACCTAAACCTACAATCAGCCAGCTCTCGCTCAAGCGCGTCACTCCACTACCTGTAGCAAACCGGCTGCCAGCAGCGTGTCTACGGTTTCATCCACTAGGTTCCAAGACTTGCGGTGTTCGCCCAGGGCGGCGACGACGTCGGCGTGGATTTCTGCCAGGGTGTGCGGAATGGGGCAGGCCATCCAAGCGGCCGCACCAGCGCCGTCGAGAAGTACCGGAACTGTGCCCACCAGCACCACCGTTTGCCATTCAGAGTAGATAGCGTCAGTGAAGGGGGCGCGCACCAAGCGGTCAGAGTCACCCAGGGAGGTGCCCATGGAAGAGCTAGTCAGCTTTAGGTTCACGTCACCGCTGCCAGGAATGTGCTGGTAGCTGGGCGGATCTGCCGGGTGTTCCAGGAGCTGCTTGAATAGCTCAGCGCACTGGGCCTGATCACTAAAGCTTAGCTGCCAAGGGCCACCAGCCAGGGTTAGGGCGCGTGCCAGGTCAGTAGCGGGTTGGGCAGTAGATAGAAGGAAGAAGTTTGGGCAATGAACTTGGTTAGCGCCTCCGCTAGCGTTAGTGGCTCCAGCTTATTGCCTTGGCTGACTCTCTCAGCGATTAGTAGCGCAGCCATGCGCAGCGGTTCACCGGCAAAAGTTAGCTCAGTGGCAGGGGTAATACCCAGCTCAGCCGGCGCGTGGTCACCCTTAACGGTGGGCTCTTGGGGGTCCACCAGGGAAATAGGCTTGGGGTAGGGGTAAACCTTTAGGGTTTCGGGGTCAAAACCCAAACACTCGTCGGTTACATAGTTGAACTGGCCGGCTAGGCGGCTAGCAAAAGTGGATTTACCGGTTCCCGACGGCGCCGCGATACCGATTACATCCCTACTTCCGGGCACCTGTAGCCCGGCAGCGTGCAGCATAAGTAGATTGCCGGCCTGGGCCTGGATAGCGATATGGGTGATGGCTTGGGAGAAGGCGTAACTGGCCTGACGTGGCTCAGTGGGGATGGCGAAACGGTCCCAGCCTTCAGGTACCGGGGATGTGGTGTCATCCTCTGGTACTACCTGCAAACGGATCGGGTTATCAGACGGCTCCTGGTCAGTGTCAGGTTTTACCTCGCTATGACGCCAAAGCTCGGCTAGGTGCGCCGCTAGGCCCGCGTCTAGGCTGGTTAGATCCAGTTCAAAGTCGAGGCCGAAAGTGTGAATTCGCAACCGATACTCCCGCGTTTCATTGTTACTTCTACTTCACTAATGATACCGTGAAACGAAGCTAGTATCGATCTGCGCTAAATCGTGTCCCCATATCGTTTAGCGTGTGCCCAAATCGGAGAATTAATGACTGATAAAAACGTTGCTAACTCCGATTCTAGGGATCCAGGGTTGGATGCCTTTGAATCAAAGTTGGAATCGGATAAGCCGCTGTTTGATAGTTCTGACCCGGTAGATTACACGGCTGTCAGTGAGGCTGCACACGGCTCTGGTCACCATTCTTCGCATCATTCTTCTAGCCGTCACCACTCTTCTTCCCGACGTCGCCGCTCTAGTTCCGCCCATAGTGGCGCTGCCGGCAGTGGGGCTGGTTCTGCTTCACGTTCAGGCTCATCTCGTTCGGGTTCGTCTCGCTCGGGCTCTTCGCGTCATCACTCTTCAAGTCGGCACCACTCTTCTTCCCGACGTCGCCGCTCTAGTTCCGCCCATAGTGGCGCTGCCGGCAGTGGGGCTGGTTCTGCTTCACGTTCAGGCTCATCTCGTTCGGGTTCGTCTCGCTCGGGCTCTTCGCGTCATCACTCTTCAAGTCGGCACCACTCTTCTTCCCGACGTCGCCGCAAGGGCCTGCTAGGCTGGTTTGGCCGCCACAAGGTGGTAACCGCCTTTATCGGTGTTTTCGCTATTTTCGCACTGATTTTGTCTGGCGCCCTGGCTTGGCTTTTCTTCTCTTTGGGTCGGCCTGAAACGATTAGCAACGTTTTCCCTGACGAATCTACTCGTCCGGCGGCTGCTCAAACCACTAAAGGCAAGCCGGTTACCTTCCTGCTGCTGGGTTCAGACTCGCGTATTAGCGCCGGTAACCCCTCAGACTGGAAGGTAGGTGCGCAACGTACCGACGCCATCATGCTGGTGCAGCTATCGGGTGACCGTAAGAGCGCCAATGTCATGTCTATCCCGCGTGACTCGTGGGTGGAGATTCCCGCTAACGACGTCGTCGGACATGCTTCTTACGCAAAAATTAACGCAGCTTTCTCATGGGGTGGACCTAAGCTGTTAATTCAAACCGTAGAAAAGCTGACGCAAATTCGTATTGACCACTTTGTATTAGCTGACTTTTCTAGCTTCGAGGCGCTTACCGATGAGTTAGGCGGGGTTGACTTGACACTGTCTCAACCTTTGGACTTAACAGGTAAGCAAAATGCGGCAAACTCAGCAAATGTATTGCCGGCCGGGCCGCAACACTTAAACGGTAAGCAGGCACGTATTTTCGTGCAGGAACGCTACACTGTGGCGCGCGGCGACTTTGACCGTATTCAGCGTCAGCAGGCCTGGATGCGGGCAATCTTGAAGGCGCTAGTAAACCGCGACACGCTCACCAACCCGGGCAAGCTGGTGTCTTTCGTGAATGTGGTTACCAAGAACCTAGCGGTGGATGAGGGCTTAACTACCAGCGAGATGGTTTCGCTGGGGCGCTCAGCTAGCTCAATTCGCCCAGCCGATGTGCACTTCTTCCAGGCGCCGGTAACCGGTACGGGCACAAGCGATGACGGCCAGTCGATCGTTAACCTGGACCGTGACAGGCTCACGGCGGTGTGCCGGGCTTTCAACTCTGACACGGTTTCTGAATACGTTTCCCAAAACGGTAAAGACTTGGACATGCTGCAAGAAGTGGTGCGCTAAATCGCCTCCAGCGCAACTAATAGTTTTTGACTCATGCCCTGGTCGTGGGAAACTAGGACCTAGATAGTGTGTGGGCTGCTCTGCACCGTGCAAAGGCGTGCGCCACACGCCTGGAGCGAGGAATTAGATGATCTACCGCAGTGCCACATCTACTATGGGCCGCAATATGGCCGGTGCTCGCGCGCTTTGGCGTGCCACCGGGGTCAAAGACTCTGACTTTGGCAAGCCCATTATTGCCATCGCCAACTCCTTTACCCAGTTCGTGCCCGGACACGTGGGCCTGCGTGATGTTGGCAAAATCGTGGCTGAGCAGATCGAAGCAGCCGGTGGTATTGCCAAGGAATTCAACACCATCGCTATTGACGACGGTATCGCCATGGGCCATGAGGGCATGCTTTACTCGCTGCCCAGCCGTGAATTGATCGCTGACAGTGTGGAGTACATGGTGCGCGCCCACTGCGCTGACGCCCTAGTGTGTATCTCCAACTGCGACAAGATCACTCCCGGCATGTTGATGGCCTCGCTGCGCCTAAACATTCCCACCATTTTTGTCTCTGGTGGGCCGATGGAGTCGGGTAAGAGCTACATTGACGGCCAGATCCGCAAACTGGATCTGATTGACGCCATGATGGACGCCGCCGATCCCACTGTTTCGGACGAAACCATTAGCGCCATTGAACGCGCCGCTTGCCCCACCTGCGGTTCCTGCTCGGGTATGTTCACCGCTAACTCCATGAACTGCCTGACCGAGGCGCTGGGCTTGTCGCTCCCCACCAACGGCTCGCTGCTGGCCACCCACGCCGACCGTAAAGCCCTATTTGAGCAGGCCGGCCGCCAGATCGTGAAGATCACCAAGGCCTACTATGAGCAGGATCAGGCCAACTTGGCCCCACGCGCCATTGCCACCAAGGCTGCTTTTGAAAACGCCATGAGCCTAGATATTGCTATGGGTGGCTCCACCAACACGGTGCTACACCTGCTGGCTGCCGCCCAGGAAGCCGAGGTGGACTTCCATATGGCAGATATTGATCGCCTCTCGCGCCAGGTGCCGCACCTGTGCAAGGTGGCTCCTTCCACCAACCTGTACCACATGGAAGATGTGCACCGCGCCGGCGGCATTATGGGCATCCTAGGTGAGCTAGACCGGGCCGGATTGCTGCACACTGACACCACCACCGTGCTGGACACCACCTTGGGTCAGCAGTTGGAAACCTACGACATTATGCGCCACCCCAGCGAGCAGGTACGTGAACGCTACCTGGCCGCCCCTGGCGGTGAGCGCACCACCCAGATGTTCTCCCAAGCTAACCGTTTTAGCGAGCTAGACACTGACCGCGCTGGCGGCTGCATCCGCGACCTAGAGCACGCCTATTCTCGTGACGGCGGCCTGGCAGTACTGTTCGGCAATATCGCTGAAAAGGGCTGCATTGTTAAAACCGCTGGTGTGGACGCCTCCATCTTGACCTTCACCGGTCCGGCGGTGGTGTTTGAAAGCCAGGAGGACGCCGTTGAAGGCATCCTGGGCGGCAAGGTTAAAAGCGGCGACGTCGTCATTATTTCCCATGAGGGACCACGCGGCGGCCCGGGTATGCAGGAGATGCTGTACCCCACCACCTACATCAAATCCATGCACCTGGGTAAGGAATGCGCGCTACTAACTGACGGGCGTTTCTCCGGCGGTACCAGCGGCCTGAGCATTGGGCACGTCTCGCCTAGGCAGCTGCCGGCGGCCTGATTGGTTTGGTGCGCAGCGGCGACGTGATTGAGATTGATATTCCTGCCCGCTCTATCCGCGTGGATCTAAGCGAGGCAGAAATCGCCCAGCGTCGCGCCCAGGAGGAAGCTCGCGGCGCTGCCGCCTGGACCCCGCACCACCAGCGTGCTCGCCACGTGTCGGCGGCCCTGCGTGCCTACGCCATGCTGGCCACCAGCGCAGACCTGGGCGCTGTGCGTGACCGAGCCAAATTAGGGCTATAACAGTAGCTATTCATGCGCCACGGTTAGCTGTTTGGCGCAAACAAGCGCCCCGCTACTTGCGGAGGCGGCGACGTCGAGAGATGGGGAAATGGGCCAAGACGAGCAGAGCTTGTGGAACGGTGGCGACTACCTGCGGGCGGTGCTACGTGCGCCAGTGTATGAGGTAGCCGAGCACACGCCGCTGGAGCCGATGCCTGCCATTAGTGCGCGGGTAGGGCACCCAGTGCTGGTTAAACGTGAAGACCGACAGCAGGTGCACTCTTTTAAGATCCGTGGCGCGTATGCACGTATGCGTCAGCTCGACGCCGCTGCTCGCGCCCGTGGAGTGGTCACGGCCTCGGCTGGTAACCACGCCCAGGGGGTGGCGCTGTCTGCACGCGCTATGGGGATTACGGCTTCTATTGTGATGCCAGTGATTACCCCGGTGATTAAGGTAAACGCGGTGCGCGCCTTGGGCGGCCAGGTAATTTTGCATGGCCGTACTTTCGACGACGCCGCCGCGCACGCCCGTCACCTGGCTGAAACTGAGGGGCTTGAGTATATTGCGCCTTTCGATGACCGCTGGGTGATTGCTGGCCAGGGCACTATTGGCCTGGAGCTGATTCAGCAGGATGCGGCCCTGACCCACGTGTTTGTGCCTGTGGGCGGTGGCGGTTTGGCTGCTGGTATTGCGGTGGTGATTAAGCAGCTGATGCCCCAGGTGCAGGTGATTGCGGTAGAGCCTGAGGATTCTAGCTGCCTGGGCGCCGCTATTAAGGCTGGTCAGCCGGTCACTTTGGAGCGCGTTAGTGCCTATGCCGAGGGCGTGGCCGTTAAACGTGTGGGGGATGAAACTTTCCGCCTGTGCAGCCGCTACCTGGACGATTTGGTGATTGTTAGCTCCGATGAGATTAGCGCTGCGGTTAAGGATCTGTTTGAGGATGTGCGCGCGGTAGCTGAACCGGCTGGGGCGGTGGCTTTGGCAGGCCTTAAGGCGTATGCAGACAGCCATGAGCTGCCCGAAGATGCCCGCCTGGCTTGTATCTTGTCGGGTGCTAACTTGAACTTCCACTCGCTGCGTTACATTTCTGAACGAGCTGAGCTGGGTGAACGCCGTGAAGCCCTGCTGGGGGTAACTATCCCTGAACGTCAGGGTGAATACCTGCGTTTTTGCAAGCTGATTGGCGATCGGGCGGTTACTGAGTTTAACTACCGCGTGGCCGGGGAAAAGGCCCATATTTTTGTGGGTTTGGCGCTTAGCGGGGGCGACGCCGAACGTGGGCAGATCCTTTAAGCTGCTGCGCGGGGGCGGCTATGAGGTGGTTGACCTAACCGAAGATGAAGTAGCTAAGCAGCATGTGCGCTACATGGTGGGGGGCCGCCCGCAGCGTGAACTGCGTGAATCGGTGTTTGCTTTTGAATTCCCTGAGGCCCCGGGGGCGCTGCGCGACTTCCTAGTGCAGTTGGGGACGCGCTGGAATATCACCTTGTTCCATTACCGCTCTTACGGCACTGACTATGGGCGTGTACTGGTGGCGTTCGAGAACGTGGCTGGCGACGAATTGTTTGCCCAGCATGTGCAAGATCTGGGCTATGAGTGGCATGAAGTTACTGATTCACCCGCATACAAGCACTTTCTGGCTTAAAAACTAGCCAGTTGCAGCCTAGTGTGGGCCGGCCCTTTTCGGGCCGGCCCACTTTTAATTGCGCAGCTTGCAGTGGCACCTGTCCAATTCGCAGCAACTTAGCCCAAACGCGCAGCCGCACAGCACATATGAGGAGAAACTCAGTGTCTAGAGGTGCTGGGTAAAGGTCTTATACCTCTAGAATGAAGTTAGGGCAGCACCCCCATGCTGTCGCTCTATGCCCAGAGGGATTGTTTCATCCCTCGTTCCCAGTGGTCCCAGGAGAACTGAATATGTCTGTCCCCTCCTCATTTAGCGGCGCGAGCACTTCCCGCCGCACCTTGATGAAAGGCGCAGCTTGGGCTGTGCCCGCAGTAACCGTAACTGCACCCGCATTGGCTGCCAGCATGTCTAGCTGCATCAGCAGCGAAGTTGCCGATGACATTGAAAAGATTTTTGCTGCCCACAAAGCTAACCCCGCCAAGTATCCGGGACAGAACGCTATGGCTGGCGCCGTGCTGGAGGGCTGGATGGCTGCCCCCGGTAGTATTGCCGGTGAGCTAGCCAACCCCTCCTTCTTTAAGCTGCGTAACAAGGGATCTAAGACTTTCCAGTTCAGCAAGTACCCGTTGAACTTCGAGTTTGGGGTTATGAACGTAGCTACCTCACCGGCTATGAACAACACTCTGGCGGGTAGCACGGTAGGTAACATTATTAAAGTCCATGTTAAGAACCCCTGGCAGCCGGCTAGCGCCACCGCAGACTACGTCAACAGTTGCGCGCGTCGTCGGGATCTAAACATCTCTACCTCATACGGAACCTTCTATAACGTTGGTACCGGTAAGCGCATCCCGGGTATTAGCGGCGAAAACGACTTCACCTGCGCTACCGACTCGCACGGCACTCACTATGACATCACCTTGCACTACAACCGCGACCTGGCCCCCAACGCTATTGCGGAGGCTGCCAACTACCAGCTGCGTAGTGGTCTAACCACCATTGGTAAGCGTATTTACGTGGCTCTGGGCGCCCGCGTGCTGGGCTTTGTGCCCCCGCAGTGGGATGACGTGGTGGCTTCGCTAAGGCCCAGGATCCGCGCTGGACCAATGAAGACGACATCCGCGCCTGCTACTGGGCCGCTTACCAGGCCCGCGTAAAGCGTTGGAACACCGCCAAGCTGGCTAATGGCTCCACCGAAGCCCTGGCTGGCGCTGTCCTGAAGTACACCGGTTGGGCTAAGGGCCTCAACGGTGTGTTCAAGGACCTGGAGCCGGGTGAGTGGATCTGGTCTCACGAAACCGGTAACTACCTCACCGCTGGTTCGGAAGGTAACACCCCGCACCTGGGCACCGTAGTCGGCGACGACATCCAGTTCTGGCGCGGCAGGGTGGGCTCACCGCAGGTTAACCTGCAAAACCGCGACGGCGTGTTCTAAACGGAGTGTTCTAAGCAGCGTGCTCTAGGCGGCATGCTCTAAGCAAGCTACTCTAAAGCGCGCTTTAGACCCCAGATTTTAGGGGCAGGCAGGGCCAGTTTTAGGATTTGACTCATGCCGGTTAGCTACAACGCCCAACAAAATCCCTATCTAGGGATTAACAGTCTGGCCACCATGCATGGTGACGCCCAATCTTCGGACGCCACCCCATTTGCTGGCCCAGGCGATCCGGGCGTCGGTGGAACCTGGAAAGTCACCTTCACTAACCACTGGGCTGCCTGCCCCACTATTTTGGCTGGCCAAGACGGCTACATTCAGGCCCTAATGACGCAGTTTTTGGGTTCTGACGCCAAAGTGCGCAAACCCAAGCTAGCCATTATTGAACCAGCCAGCGGCGCCCAGCTGGGAGCCATGGAAATCCCCACCGGGGCGCTGCTGGGTGGGGTGTATGCCTATCTGGACGCCGGCTCTACCCTGGTGATGGTTGACGGCACCAACGCCCTCACCTGGATTTCCCACAGTCAAGACGGTATGAAAGTGTGGGTGTCGCGGCGCATTGACCTAACCGACGCCATGAAACTTGAACCCAAGGATCACGTGGTGGGGATCGTACCCGACTGGCACGGACGTATCTGGGTGGCTTCAGAGCGCGGCGTCGTCGGCTAATTGACCCTAAACGCAACGTGGTGCGCCTGACCAAACTACAGCAATACTCACCCACAGAGCGCATCGACAACTCCATTTCCGCATGTCCGCAGGGGGTAAGCATTATTACCAGCTACGGCATCTATATGCTGGGCGCCGACGCCTCCACCTCCAAGCCGCGCATCATCTGGAGCCACAGCTATGACCGGGGCACTAAGCAAAAACCGGGGCAGCTTTCGCACGGCTCCGGGGCTACCGCCACTTTCTTTGGGCCTAACGGCTCGGACTATGTGATGCTTTCGGATAACGCGGATCGGCAAGAAAAAGTCATTGTGTACCGCAGCGCCGACGGCAGCGCAGTGGGGGAGGGGCCGCTGTTTACCCCAGGCGCTTCGGGCACGGAAAACTCCATGATTGGCGTGCAAAACTCGATAGTGGGGGCCTGCACTTTCGGCTACCCCTATGCGCAGTACCCCGACACTAAGCCCGCCTACCGCGCCCAGGTGGCGCCGGGTATGGAACGCTGGGATGTTAACGACGACGCCTCGGCTATCACCCTGAAATGGCGTAATAACGGGATTTACTCGGCGGCAGTGCCGCGCCTGTCTACCGCTGATAACTAATTTACACCTGTGAACGCCCGCGTGGACCGGCTGGGGTGCTCACCGGCCCGGTGGTTTATGCCTGCGCGATTGATATGGATAGTGGTCGCGTGGTGCATAGGCAGCGTTTGCCGCGCCTGGCTAACCTACTGGCTGGCGGCGACCCCTCCCAGATGGTGGGGGTTATTGATAAGCATGGCGTGTGGTGGCAGGGCACGATTGGGGGTATTTACCGCATTTCTCGCCACGGCGACGGCGTAAGTGGGGTGCAGGGGGCCAGCTCGCTTCCGCTGGGGGCGGCTTTTGGGTCGGTTAGCGATGCGCTAGGGGCTGCGGGCGACGGCGTAGGGGCTGCGGGCGGTGGCGTAACTGGCGCGGTTGGTGCTGTGGGTGACGCCGTAGGGTCGACGGTTGGCGCGGTTGGTGAGGCTGGAGCTGCGAAGCTAGACGGTGACCAGTTTTTATCCGCAACCCGAGTGCTGGTGGGCCTGGTGCAGGGGCGCGGGCATGGGGAACTTGGGCATGGGCAACTGGGCCATGGCGGTCTTGGGGGTGGAGAACTTGGGGCTGGTGGGCTTGAGACGGCCGCGAAAATTGCCGACGGCGTCGTCAATCCAACTGCTACGGCTCAAGGCGCCGCAAATCATGGCACCGCAAATCAAGGCGCACTGCCCGGCAACAGCGAGGCCCTAAGCGCGGGCGGGGCTAATGCGGCGAGCGTGGAGGCACTGCTAACCGAAGGGATCGTGTCCCAATGCGCCAAATGCCCGCCCTCAGCCGCCCTTATGGGCACATTCGGTGAAGCCTCAGTGAGTTTGCGGCTGATCAGCGCGGATGAGAGCGTGGTTGTGCCCAAGGAGCAAGGGCGCTCAGCTAAATTCACCAATATGCCCAAGGCTCTAAGCATTATTAACGATGGCAATTCCGCTTGGAAGGCGGGAACTGAGTTTACTGTACGCAGCAGGCGCCTAAACAATTTAGGGCAGTCATTAAGCAATAAAAATATTGCTAAAGAATACTATTTTAAGGCTGAGGTGGCACCTGTGCGCGGGACGGGCGTTAGCCCGGACCAGTCCGCCCCCCAGCCCCAGTCCGTCACCCTGGCCGCAGTGGCACCTGGGCGCGGGGCTGGTGGCCAGAAAGACGCTGATCGAAGCGATGGTGCCGTGAAAGCTGCTGACTTGGAAGACGCCGGCCTGAAATTTGTGCGCCAAGAGGGGCATGATTCTATTTGGCGCTCACTGCTGACTTGCCGGCGGGCAAAGCCGTAACCGTGAACCTGTCCTGGAAGGTGCTGCGCGGTGCGGTGGAGCGGCCTAACGAGAAGTACCAGATCTTGGCGCTCAAGACAGTCGATGCAGATAAAAGCAGTTTCTTCCAGGCCCAGTCGCCGGAAGTACTAGCCACCAAGGGCTAAACGCCGCGCCGCGCGCTCGGGTGCGCACTACCGCGCGCTGCGGAGGTTGGGCGGCGTCAGTGCTCTAGATGCTCGTGGCCGGCGTGGCGGGCGGTTTCAAGCTGGAAGGTGGCGTGATCGATTTCCACTGGGAAATGGTGGGCGGCGCATTCAGACAGGTCATGCACAATCAGGTCGCGCTCAGCAGCGGTGACCTGCCCATCTACCTGCACATGCGCGGTGAGCACCACCAGCCCCGAGGACACGCTGGAAACATGCAGGTCATGCACGTTTACGACGCCGGGCAGGCAACACATGTGTTGGCGTAGTTCATCCAAATTCAGCTCGCTAGGGGTAGCTTCCATTAGGATCGCCGTCGAACGCTGTAACAGGTGCAGGGCACGTGGGGCCATCAGGGCGGCAATGAGCAAGGAGGCGACGGCGTCGGCCCTACCCCAACCCGTTGCTAGAGCAACCAGAGCCGCCACAATAACCGCCACCGACCCCAGGGCATCGTTGGCTACCTCCAGGAAGGCGGCGCGCATGTTGAGGTTGGCGCCGCGCCCACCAGCCAAAATAGCCAGGCTGATCAGGTTAGCCAGCAGACCAACCACACCCATAACCAGCATGGGTAGAGGCTGCAGAGACTGGTTTTCCCACAGTCGCTCAACTGCCTCATAGGCCACGATCAGGCATATGGCCAGCAACATGCCCGCTTGCAGGGCGGCGGCAATCACCTCCGAACGGGCCCAACCCCAGGTGTAGGCGTTGTCGCGCGGGCGCAGGCTCAAGTGGGCCGCCAGCAGGGCAATGACCAGACCAGAGCTGTCCACCGCCATATGTCCGGCGTCGGCGGCCAGCGACAGGGAGCCAGAAATATAGGCGGCAATCAGCTCGCCAACAAACACCAGGGCGGTGACCGCCAGCGCGCCAATCAGGCGCTTGCGTGAAGAAGTGGCATGGGAGTGGTCGTGCCCGTGGCCGTGGGAATGTGCGGTCTTAACCTGGCCCGACTGGCAGGGGAGTGCGTTAGCTTGCTGGCAGTGAGTGCTCACGCGCAGAAATTATATGACCGCTAGCGGCTGCATAAAAGGTTTACCTTATACAAGTGTTGCGCCGCCCCGAACGGGGCGGCGCAAGGCCAGCTTGGTTTTCGTGCAGCTGCGTTAGCAGCTAAGCAGGCTATCGCTAGCTAGATGGCCAGGCGTTTGCCTGCGGCGTCGTTAAAAACTAACGCCGGTTGGATTTAACGCTGGCAGCTGGGTGGGCCTTACTCTTGGCGGGTCTGCTCGCGCAACACCTGCTTGGTGATCGGGCCACAAGTTTCACTAGCCAAAATCACCAGCAAAGTGCCTCCCACCAGGCTGCCAAGCATCAGCAGAGCTCCCTGGCTTTGGAACATGCCACTACCCAACACCGGCGCGGTGAAAGCCAGGCCAACCACTGCAGCCCCAGAAGCCGCAAACACAGCCGGAATAATGGTTTCCAGGCGGCGCGCCGTCGTCAACAGCTGCAACGGAGCCCCCGCACGCATAAGCGAACGCAGCTCACCAGCCTGATCCAATACCCGCACCCCCTGGCCAATCGCGGTAGAAACCGCCGCCAGCGCATACACAATCCCCAGGGTAATGAACAGGCCCTGCAGCATGTCGTGGGCAAAAACCCGAGCCATTGCATCGTCAGAGCCGGCCGAAGCAGACGCCCCCAACTGCAGCACGGCCACCACAAAACTCACCAAAGCCACGCCACCCAGGCAGCGCCACAAGCTCTTGGGGTCATTCATGATGCGTCGCGAAGCCAACAGCATGGCAGGTCGGCGCGCAAACTTGTGCATAATCGCGCCCAGCACCCACATCATCAGTGGGCCCACCAGGTTGATCATAAAACCGCCAATCGCGAAGAAATCAGCGTGATAGTAAGCGCCACCGCTGTGCCGCCGCCCATCAGTGAAGAACCCAGAGACATCCACACCACCAGCACGGCCACCAGGGCCACAGCCCGAATCCAGTGCACCTTAGCCGGCAGCGCCTGACGCGAAACACCCAGCGGTGTCACCGCCACCCGCTGCAACGCCGTCGCCGCGCTAACCCCAGCCAGCGTAACCACCACAGCCAAAGCCAAAAGCAGCAGCGGCAAACCCAGCCACATGTTATCGATCCCTAGGGAGTGGCCTGTGAACCGCAGCGAACCCCAAGCCGGCAGCGTGGCCACATACCCCACCGCCCCCATCAGGGCGCCGAGCACCGCATAAGCACACTGCACCAGCAGCGTGCCGCCACGCACCTGCCCGCCGGTAGCGCCCAGCAGACGCAGCCGCGCCAAATCACGCTCACGCCGGCTCAAACCTAACCGGGCCGCCGCCCCAGCCAGCGACAACAGCGGAATCACCATCATCACCGTGGCGATCACCGCCAAAATCAGGTAGGTGGACGCGTAGCTGTAATACATGGTCTCTAAAGTTGGCGCTTGCTTCGGGTGAAGCTTGGACCAAGACTGGGAAAGCTCATAGCGCTTAGCAAAAGCATGAAGCCCACCGGTCACAGTCAGCAAAAAGTATGTGGCCGCGCCCTGACTGATAATCGACAGGGCCGCCGTGGTCTTGTCACGCCCACGCCACAAAGTGCGGGCCACCACCGTGGTGGGGGAGGAAAGCACATTCGCAGGCGCCAAAGTGACGTGGCGAGTGCTGGCCGCAGAAGTGGGGGTACCTGAAGTGTTGGTTGAAGAAGTGTTGGTTGAAGAAGTGTTGGTTGAAACTGTGGCGCTCATTTTGCCACCCGCATCTGGTCAGCGACGATGTTACCGTCACGCATGGTCACCAGCCGTGGGCACCAAGCCGCAATGGCGTCGTCGTGAGTAACCAGCACCAAAGTGGCACCGGTGGAAGTGCACGCCTGAGTCAGCAGCTGCATCACCTGCGCCCCCGTGTTTTGGTCCAGGGCGCCGGTGGGCTCATCCGCAAAGACGACGGCGGGGCTGGCCACCATGGCGCGGGCAATCGCCACTCGCTGGGCTTGGCCACCCGAAATCTGTCCGGGGCGACGTCGAGCCGCATCCGCCAGGCCCAAACGCACCAGCCACTCGCGGGCGTGCGGCAGGGCCGAGGGCAGGCTCATGCCCGCCAGCAGCAGCGGCATGGCTACATTCTCCTCATTGGTCAGCTCCGGCAGCAGCGCGCCGTCCTGGAACACAAAACCCATATGTTCACGACGTATCTTCGAACGCTGCTTTTCGCGCAGAGCCGCCAGGTTAGTGCCGGCGAACATGACCGTGCCCGCGTCCAGCGGCAAAATGCCCGACATGCAGTGCAGCAGCGTGGACTTACCTGAGCCCGAAGGCCCCATGATGGCCACGTGGCTGCCGGTGGGGATAGTTAGGTTCACCGAGTTAAGCGCCCGCACCGGGGTGCCCATCTCGGAAGAAAAAGTTTTAACCGCATCGGTGACGCTTAACTCTTTGGTGTTCATGCAATTAAAACTAGGCGCCTGCGGGCGCAAACTAATCGCCCATGCGAGCGAACTTCAGCCCTGGGCTAACTAATACTAAGGAGGAGTCGCCCCCTACGCGCGTAGGGGAAAGACCCTGATCGGCGGCGCTGGTGCCGTGAGGCTAGTGCGGCCGGGCGCCCGCTAGGCGCCGGGCGGCGGGCACGGTTGACGCGGCGGGCGGGGTAGGCCTGGCCCGGGTGCGGCGGTGGGCCGCGCGCCGCGAGCGCGGGGCAGAGGCGCCCGCAGGCCGGCTGTTGCAGCCAGGGCGCCCGCTAGGCGCCGGGGTTTAGCCGGGGTTTACCTGCAGGGAACGCAGGCGGTTAACCGCCGCCCCCACATCCACCAGGCGCGGACGCACCAAAAACGCGGGGTGAGCCTCACCCAGGGCATCCAGTCCGACGTCGTCGAGCCGCTTAGCCACCTGCGCAAGTGCCTGCGACAGCGAAGTGCGCCCATCAAAATGACGCTCCAACAGCGCGCGCAGAGCCCATGCGACCGCCAACGCCTGACCCTCATCCACCAGGCCCGAAACGTCAGCCACATCCACCTCATGGCGGTCCAACACCAGGCGCTGCGTCCCCAAAGCGCGCGTACGGCTAGGGCCGCGACGCTTAGCCTCAGGTCTCTGGGGCAGGCGCTGGGCGGGCAGCGGGAAATCAGGCAGGCTCGTGTCCATCCGAGCTGACTGTCGCACACCTGGCGGGCCTGCGCGGTGGCGTCAACCAGGCGGTAACTGTCCATGATCAGCACCTGATCGGCCACATCCAAATAATCACCACTGCCGCCCATCACAATCAGGGTGGAAATGCCGCGCTCGCGGTGCAGGGCGCGGATGCGATCCACCAGCGGGGTGATAGGCTCACGCTCCGAACTGACTAGGGCACGCATACGTTGATCGCGAATCAGCAGGTTAGTGGCGCAAGTGTCCTCATCCAGCAGCAGGGCGGCCTGGGCGGACTGTCCCCACAGCTCCAGGGATTCCATGATCGACGCCGCCTGCGAAGTAGAGCCCGACGCATTGGCGGTGGTGAACTGGGCTGGGTCTGCGTCACGCCCAGGCAGGTGGGAAATGAAAGGCCGCAGGTCGACGCCGGTAACCGCACGCCCGTCGGCGGCGCGCACCGCCATTGCCTCGGGCACGGTAGCCACCAGTTCACGCCCATCACCGGGGATATGCGGGTAAATACCCCGGGCAATGGCGTTTAGCAGAGTCGATTTGCCGTGATAGCCACCGCCGGCAATAACGGTTACACCAGCTGGGATAGCAGTGCCGCGCACCACCCCGGCGTGAGGTAGCTGCACGGTTTGAGCTAAAGTCTCCGGCGCGGTCAGTGGGACGCCGCCCTCCAGCGGCAGCTGCGAAACCCCTGAGCGGCGAGCCAAGTTGGCGCCGTCGGCCAAAAAAAGCCACCCAGCCGCGCTCAACCAAAATCTCTTGCAGGGCCGCGTGATCCTCGGCTACCTGGCAGTGCTTCCAGGCCTCTGCACCCAACTCGCTTTCGCGCAGGTCCAGGCCGGCGACGGCGCGGGCTAAATCCAAGTTGAGGTTGCGGGCAGCCTGGCGACCAGCGATTTCGCGCCCGAACGCGGGCAGTGACCAGCGCAGGCGCAGCTCCAGGTAGGGGCCGGGAGCATTAAAGGCCGGGGTTGAGAAGTCATCTTGCCAGGTCTCATGCAGGTTGACGCTGGAGCGCTCCAGGATTTCCTGCCCCGCCGGGGCAATCGAGATGGCCTGGCCTTTAAGCAGCTCACGTAGGGTGCGGGCCAGGTAATCGCGCAGGGCGACGGCGCGGGTGGGCGAGGCGGTTAGGTGTGAGTTGGTGCCGGTCAGGGGCTCGTTAGTGCCGGTGGGCCGTGTGTCGGCGCCGGTCAGGCGTGGGGTAAACCCGGTTAGGCGTGCGTCGGCGCCTGTCAGAGCCAGGGGTAGTACCACGCGGATGGCTGTGGGCGGAGCGTAAGGGTCTGGCTGGATGCGGTCAATGTAGAGCACCCACCCCAGCGGGGAGCGGTAGCGGCCAACGATGGCCTTGTATGCGGCGTAGGAGCGGCCGTCAATTGCGTGTAGTGGCTGGTGAGCTCATTGAGGGTTGATTCGCGCGGTTCATCATTGAAGCGGCGCTGACCTGAGCCTCGGGATGAACCAGAATAGTTGCCTGCGCTGCGGGATGAACCGGAGGAGTGGCGGCCCTGATCGGAGGAGTGTCCTGAACCGGAGGAGTGGCGGCTCTGGCGGTCTGAGCTGTAGGAAGAGTTGCTCTGGCGGCCTGAATAACCGGAACTGTCGGAGCGGTGGGAGTGGTTTTGGGAGCCTCGGTAAGAGTCGCGTGCAGCCATGCAGGCATTATTTCACGTGAAACATTTTGTCTCTGGAGCACACCCTGAGGGTGGCTGGTTGGCACAAACAAATGGAAATCAGTCTGCAATTACATGTGGTGCCACAAATACACCCAAAATCGTCCCCTCCCTATGATTTTTTCATGGGGTTTTATAGGGAACGGATGAAATGTCAGTATTTGTGACCTACCCGCGTGCTGGTGATGGCAATCTGGCCAGCGATCAGAGGAGTGGGGCTACGCCAGCGGGGGAGGCGTCAGCAGAATCAGGAGGCGCCGACAGCGATTGGAGGGGAGTGGGAAGGGAGAAGCGGGGCGCCGTCGTCGAACCTAGAAGTAAAATTCCTCAACAGCCGGGCAGTCAGGCCAACCAGGCAGTCAAGCCAGGAAATCTGGGCCTGTTGGGACACTTAGGAAATCTGGGCCAGCCGGGCCAGCCGGACGAAGCGCCATGCCGCGCCAGCCGGGTCAGGCGGCCGGAAAGAAACCACGCCTGGCCGCAAAGAAAACGCGCTGGCCACAAAGAAATAAAAATACCCTTAGGAAATCTCCAATGAGTAAATTGACTAATCAAGCCGCTTGGTTTTCAGACAACGAGAAAAACTGGAATGACCGCGCGAACCTGCACATGGCCGGCGACTACTGCGGTCTGCGCCGCCTGCTCGCGGACCCCGACGCCATCAGCGCGGAGCTTGCCCTCGACATTGGGCGCTTTGGCAGCCTTGCCGGCAAGCAAGTCATGCATCTGCAGTGCCACGTTGGGACGGACACGATTGGATTTGCCCGTCGCGGCGCCGCGCGAGTTGTGGGCCTAGACCTGTCCGAGACTTCTCTGGCTCACGCGCGCGCCATCGCAGATAAGGCCGGGGTGGACGTCGAGTACGTGCACGCCAATGTCTATGACGCGCGGCAGGCGGTAAGTGGTGACTTTGACCTGGTCTATACGTCCATTGGGGTTCTTTGCTGGCTGCCCGACGTCGTGCAATGGGCTCGCGTCATTGCGTCCCTGCTTAAACCCGGGGGCACCTTCTTCATCCGCGATGATCACCCCATGTTCATGGCGATCGGCGAGGACGTGTCGGATGGGCTGAAGATTGAGCAGCCCTACTTCCAGCTTGATACCCCCATGACCTGGGACGACGACTCAAGCTATGTGGATACTCCCGGCGCCCCTCGCATCGCCCACACCACAAATCACCAGTGGAATCATTCCCTGGGGCAAATCATCACGGCACTGATTGATGCGGGATTGGTGGTCGACGGCGTCGAAGAGTTCACTTATTCCGCTTGGTGCCCTTGGCCTGGGCTTATGGAGCAATACGCGGACGGAATGTGGCGTTTGCGCGAGCAGCCCGAGCGGCTGGCGCTGCAGTTTGCCATTTCTGCGCACAAGGCTTGAGGCCCCCGCATCCCGCACCGCACACCACTGGCGACTTGCCATTTCTGAGGGGTTGCGTGGGCTCTGGAGTGGCCGCGCAAGGTCTGAGGGGTCCACACCTGGGGATCATGTCTGAGTTGCTGACATATCTGACGTGCCTGGCCGTCGCGTGGGGCTTGAGCTGCTGGCCCACCTGAGGTGGGGCGACTTAGCGGTGTTCGAGGGTAGGCGAAATGGCCAGTATGTGAGATATGGGTATCAATGTACGTACACCTAATTTCACAAATACACCCAAAATCGTCCGTTCCCTATGATTTTTCAATGGGGTTTTATAGGGAACGGACGATTTTTCCGTATCTGTGAGAAGGTGTGCCGCAGGCATGAAATATCTCCCGACGCCGCACTGCATCACTTGGTAGTTGTTGCAGCTAGTTCTTGCCTGGGGTTGTCTGAAGCTGGTGCGGTCCCAAATGTTTAGGTGTTCTAATTGGTCTACGCGTCCAAACCATTCTGGTTGTCATGGTGAGGCAGCGTACTGAGTAGTCTGCTTGCCCCGGGAAGGTAGATGCAGCGGCTGGGCTGACTTTCACTGGTGGGAGGTTCTGCATAGGGTCGCCGGTTTGCCGAGTAGTTGGGTGGTCAGGTGGTTGGGCTGCGCTTATTGGAATAGGGCCAGCATTCATAAGGTCTAGAGCGGTTTCACCTTAACTTGGCTGTCCTGGCTCGCTGGGTGGTTGGTGCCCGAAAAGACCAGTGTGTGGGCAAGCAGGTTCAGTATGTGGAAGCCCGCTCTCGAGAGCACATAAAATCGTCCCTTCCCTATGATTTTCCGCTGGGATTTTATAGGGAAGGGACGATTTTGCCTGTATCTGTGGGCGCAGGTTTACTGCCTCTCAGGCGCAGGGCTACTGTGCGCGCAGATTTGCCGGCCATGGGTGCTGCCTTGCAAGCCGCAGACACTGTCCAGGGCCTGTCCTCGTAGAGCACGCAACCTGCTCATTCACAGGGTGTCACCTGCGCTTTTACAGGGCGCGCCGCCTGCGCAGCAACACTAGGCCGCCCGCGAGCGCCGCAACTGCCCCGAGCCCAAGCGCCAGGTTCACGCCCGTGCGCGGCAACTGCTCGCCGGCCATGGGCTCCCGAGTGCCGTCAGGCGCCGGTGCTGTGCTTGGCTTGCCCGGCTGCCCGGGGGCCGCAGTGGGGTGGGTTGACGTCGTTGGGCTGGCAGTGGGTTGGCCTGGCCCTGCAGTGGGTTGTCCAGGGGCCGACGACGCCGTTGGGCTTGCGGTGGGCTGCGGCGAGGTGGTGGGCTGGCCAGGAGTTGTCGGCGTGCCGGTGGGGGCCGCCGTGGGAGCTGGCGAGGGCTGGCCAGTGGGTGCGGCCGTTGGGTTGGCCGTGGGCGCACCAGTTGGGCTGGCAGTCGGCTGAGCCGTGGGCGATGCCGTGCCAGTTGGCTTTACCGTGGGCGCCACGGTGGGCTGGCCGGTGGGTGCCGCCGTCGCCGTCGGGCTGGCAGTGGCAGTGGGCTGCGGCGAGGTGGTGGGCTGCGCCGTCGGAGCCACAGTGGGAGCCACAGTGGGCACCGCAGTGGGCGCAGGCGTGGAGCCAAGCACGGGCTTGGTGGTGGAGTGGACGGCGCGCAGAGTCAGCGAATCGGGACCCATGCCGTCTTCCTTGGCTGCCACCGCAATCGAAATGACGTTCTCACCGTTGGGGTTGAGGAACCCGGCGGGGATAGTGAACGAGGTTTGCGGGCCCCGGTCACCAATGTAGACGCCGGTGTTCCAACCGTTGACGAAAAGCGTGGCCTGCGCACGGTCGCCCAGGGAGCTAAAGCGCGAGGAGTTGATGTCCAGACGGAAAGCGGTGTCCTGGTTGGCAGGCAGGTTCAGCTTGACGCGGGCGCGGTACCAGGTGACACCGGCCGGCGAGTGTAGGTTGTCGGCCTTGGCCCACTTGGAGTCGTCAAAGCCGGGCATGTGGAAGCCGGCTTTTTCGCCGCCCAGGCCGCCGTTGTTGTAGAGCGTGCCCGAGGGGTTGGTTGCTGCCTTGGCGGCAAAGTCGGCGTCGGCGCCGTGGATCTTCCAGGTGGCGGCGGAGCCTTCGATGGCCACGTCAAACAGGCCACGGTTTTGCTTGGACAGGCCGTCGTCGGACCAGTCCAGGTTTTGCCCGAGGTTGTTGACCAGCACCGCTACGGTGACCTTGTCGCCGCTCTTGACGGTGCCGGCGGGGACGTTCACCTTGGCCCAGTTGCCGGCGGCGTCGTAGGCCCCGGCGTAGACGCCGTTAACCCACACCTGCATGAAAGCGGGGTTCTTGCCCTGCGAGGGTACGCCCGAGCCGCCGTTGCCCTGTAGGTACAGGTAGGGGTCGGCCTTGGTGGCGGTGAAGGTGCCCCGGTACCACACTGAGCCTTCGTAGAAGCCGTAGTGGTTGGAGTCCAGCACGGTGTGGGAGTATTCGCCCGGGCCTTGGAAGCGGGGGTTGGCGGCCTGGGTGTCGGCGGCAACCTTCCACTTGGAGTCGTCGTAAGTGGCCTTGGCTTCAGCGTAGTCGGTGGATTTGACGAAGCTCAGCTGTTGGCTGGCTACGGCTGCAGGTCCGGGTACTTTGCCAGTAAAGACGCCGACGTCGCCCGTGCCGGTAGCACTGTTCGTGCCGGTAGCGGCTTTGGTGGCACTTGCAGCGGCACCAGCAGTGCCGGTGAACTTGGCAGCGCCAGCATTGCCAGCGCTGTCAGTGGCGCTAGCCGGGTTGAGTGAGCCGCCGTTGAAGCCCACGTGGTTGATGCCCGCGGGGGCAATCACGCGCACATTAGACTCAGCGGAGACCGAGCCGGTTAGCTGCAAGGTGTCCTTGCCGGTGAACTTGGCGGTGCGAGCCAGTTCCACCCCCTCAACGGCTACGCTGCTGAGCTTGCCGTTGCGGGTGCCGTCAAGCAGCCAGGTGGTTTGGGCTGTGGTGCGGTCAATGATGCGCAGGGAGAGAACCTTGTCGCCATCCTTAATGATGATTTGCTGGGGCGAGGCGGAGTAGCTGTAGTTCAAGCGCAGCTGGCCGGTGGTCGCATCCCAGGTTTGCTCAACCCCTTCAGGGGCGCTGACCTGGGGTTGGGCGGTGTAGTGCAGTACGGTTTCGCCGCTGTCGCCGCGCGTACCGGTTAGATACTGTAAGGATCCGCCGGCGCTGTTTAGCGTGGCGCCAAACATTTGGCTGGTGGTGTAGTACAGCTCGTGCCCGCCCACCTGCTTGTCAGCGGTCAGCATGATGGCGTCGCGCCCGTGCAGGGCCAGGGTGGTGCCTTCCTTTTGCGGGATGCGCTTCCAAGAGATGGTTCCGTCTGCCTCGTCATTGTTTTCGCCGGGCAGGGACTGGGCGTTGGGGTAAACCTTGACAGCGTCTAGGGATACGAAGGTGTCTTGTGAGCCGCTGAAAGCTTTCCCGTCCACGGTCACCTTCACGGTGTGCGCGCCGGCTGCGGCGCCCTTTTCGGCGCGCCAGCTGAAGACGGTTTGTTGCGGAGTGGCCTCAGAGGTGACATCCTCCTTGGTCTGGCCCACTTCCTGGCCGTCAACGGTTACCGTGGCCGAGCCGTGGTTGGAGGAGAAGGGCGCGATGATGTCAAAACCTACGCCGGTGAAGGTGAAGGTGTAGGAGTCGCCGGCAGTCTTAGAGAAGGTTTCGTCACCGGAGTGGTCACCCTGAGTCCAGTTCTTACCAGTGGCGTATTGCCAAGAGCCGGTGAAGGTGAAGAAAGAAGTGTCAGAGTCGTTGTAGATGGGGGCTTGGACCGCCGTCGACCCTAGAACGTCGAAAGCGTCAATATCAACCACATTGGCGCCGTCGAAACCAACATTTTCTACCTTAATGGTGTGCTGGCCGGGGCTGAGGTTTTCAATGCGGTAAGCCTCCAGCTGGGTGGGCTTGTTCTGCTCAGTGTCTACGTGGGCGCTCGTGACCAGCTGGGCCTCGCCGCCGTCGATAGAAACCTTGAAGTAGCCGTGATCGGTGCCGGTGGCGGTAATTAGCCGCACCCCGGTGCCGGTGAAGGTGAAGGAGGCCGTGTCGCCCACAGTCTTGGTGCGAGTGAGCGTGCCTGAGCCGCCGACGAGTCAGCCACCTGGCTCCAGGAGCCGGTGTAGGTGATGGCGCTGCTACGGTCGTCGTGGCTAAAGCCTGTGGTGGTGGCGCCGCGCGGCTTGCCTAGGCTTAGCGCCGTGGTGAAGGTGGTTTCAGTGGTGTCGTTGGAGTTGGCTAGGCGCATGGCGTAGGTGCGCACGCCGTTGCCAGTAACTGAACCCTGCCCAGCTTCGGCTTGGCGGGCGTAAATCTTTACGTTGGAGCCAGATTCGACGACGGCGCTGGGGGCCTGCACCGGGTTCATACCGCTTAACTCGGGTACTGCCTTGGTGTAGTAGCCGGTTTCTTTTTGCACACTGGCCTTGGGGGTCAAGGTGCGGTCCTCAGTGATGCCGGCGCCGTAGTCGTAGGAGGTGAAGCCGGAGGCGGGCGCCCCAGTCCAACCCCAGTTGGTGCCGCCATAAGCCATGTAGTAGTTGAAGGCGGTTACCCCGTTACCGATGTTGTGTACGCCCCATTGGCGGGTGAAACCCTCATCGGTGTAGGTGTAGCAGTCTGAGGCGTTGTAGCTGGCCCCCCCCAAGGAGTGAAGGCGCCGCCTTGAGATTCGGTGATGAAATGCGGCGAGTTGGGGGCGTAGCTGCGGAAAGTGGCCTCAGAGTCATCAATCCGGTTACGTCCAGCTGAGCAGTTAAAACCTACCGGGTACTTGTCGTAGGCATAAAAGTCAGTGCCGTAAAGGCTAGTGTTTAAAGCGTCCACCTAGCCCATAGTCATTGTGGAATAGGGGCACATCAATGCCGTCAGATTTAACCTGAGATACCAGGCTCTTAAGGAAAGCGCCGCGCGCGGCGTTGTCGCTGAGCAGCTCGTTTTCCACCTGGTAGAGCAGCACCGAGCCGCCGCCCTTAGTGACCAGGTGCTTGGAGGCAATCTGGTCAAAGGCGTGCAGCCAGGCTTTGGAGGCTGCCAGCACCTTGGGGTCGGTAGTGCGCAGTCCACCCGAATAGTTAGTCATCCAGGCCGGCAAACCACCCATGGAAATTTCGGCGTTAACGTAGGGGCCGGGGCGGGCAATGACATACAGGCCCTCTTCCTGAGCCATGGTTAGCAGCAGGTCGAGGTCTTTAATGGTGCCTTTGGAGAAGTCGAAGGGGCCGCCTTCTTTAGATTGGTGTAGACCCCAGAAGAAGTACAGGGATACGGCGTTGTAACCGTTAGCGCGCATCTTTTGGAATAGATCGCGCCAAGAGTTCACATCCGGGGCGCGCCAGTAGTGGATCTCGCCAGACCACACATTTAGACGCTGTCCATCAACCATGAAGGAGTTTTTGTCGAAAGTGACTTTGTGGGGTTTGCCGTCGTTGCCGGGGAAGGTGATGTCGGCGGTGGCGTATTTGGCGGGCGGAGCCGCGCTCGCGGCTTGGGCTACCGAGATTGGTAGTGCGCCTCCTGCCAGGGCCATGCCAACGACGGCGGCTAACGTAGCCGCACGTTTGGCCAGTTTTCTGGGCATTATCGCTCCTATGCGAAGGTCCGGCCGCAGCCGGGGGAGGGGTTTGTTTAACGGGGAGGGTTTGTTTAAGGGGTGGCAGCGGACATTGCGGTTAATATCCGCTGCCACCCCTTTCAGTTTGTGGTTAGTTGAGGATGAACCGAACTGACCTTGGTTGATAGCTGTATTTAGCCCTGTATATGGGGGCGCTATCAGTCCTGACGACGACGACGCAGGGCTAGGCCCCCAGCGCTCATCGTGATAGCTGCCAACGCAAAGGCGCCAGTGGCTACGCCCGTGTGGGCTAGGCCGCCGCGCGGCGAGGCGGTGGTGCGGTTACCAACCACTGGAGTGGTGGCATTGGCAACCGGGGCGGTGGGCTGGAGCTGAGGCTGGCCGGGCACCGTGGGCTTAGCGCTAGGTAGCGCACTGGGCTTGCCGCTGCCAGGCGCGGTAGGTACCGCGCTGGTGGGGGCAGGGCCGAGGTGGGCTGAGCGGTGGGTTCGACTGCCGGGTTGGTGGGCTGGGCAGTGGGAGCCGGAGAAGCCGTAGGTTCGCCAGTGGGCTCAGTGGTCGGCTGGCTGGTTGGAGCCTGAGTCGGTTCAGCCGTAGGTTCGCTGGTCGGAGCCTGGGTTGGCTCGGCCGTGGGCTCAGCGGTCGGCTCAGTGGTCGGCTGGCTGGTCGGCTCAGTGGTCGGGGCCGGGCTGGGCTCAGCAGTGGGCTGGGCCGTGGGCGACGCCGTAGGGGCCGGGGAGGCCGTCGGAGCTGGAGTAGCCGTCGCCGTCGGGGCCGGGCTGGGCGAAGCAGACTCAGCCGCGAAGGTAGCCCCCAGGGCAATCTCAGCCGCGCCACCATAGTTGTCGCCGTTTTGGCTGCTTAGCTGCTCAAAGTAGACGAAGCAACCGTTAGGAACACTGGCCGCCGTGGGCAGCACAGTCTGGGGTGCGTCAGAAGACTTGAAAGTACCCTGGCCAACCAGCGTCCAGTCATCCTTGTTGCCGGTGGGCGAGACATACAGGCGGTAGTCCTTGGCACGCGAGTTAGCGTTGCCCTTACGGCCGGTGTACTCCAGGCCAGCAAACTTACAGGTCTGGCCGGCAGGGGCCTCAATCTTCATGATCACGCCGTGGGGGAAGCCGTCGTTACCAGCGCTCCAGCGGGTGTGCCAGAAGGTGTTGGGGTCGCCGTCGAAAGCAGCCGTAACCGGGCCGTTAGGCGGGGTTTCGCCGCTTTCCTCCTGGGAGTCAACCCAGACGGGCTTCACCTTGCCCGTGGCTACGCGGTGCGGCAGCGGCACAGTGCCGCCCGAGATGGTGACCTTAATGGTCACTACCCGCTCGCCCTGGGTGAAGGTCATGTCGTGCTCACCGTTGGTCATGGAGCCGTCAATTAGCAGATCCTGCACGCGGGTGCCGTCCTCGCCAGCGCGAATGTTACCCACGAAAGCGTCACCAATCTTGATGGCGATCAGCTGTCCAGGCTGGAAGCCCGAAGCCTCAATGTGGATACGCTCGCCCACGGTTAGCGTGGTCTTCTCAATAGTCACCTTGGGGCTAACCGAAGCGTCCCAGGCGGCGGGCAGCTGCGGGGCTGCGGCGTCGTCGGCAACGTGAATAGCGGCGTAGTTAACCTCTTCGCCACCGATTTTTAGCGTGGCCACATAGTCACCGGCAGTGGCGTACTTGTGCTCACCTAGCAGGCGGTAAACCCCCGCTGAGTGGTAGGCATCGCGCGGGGTGTCAGCGACGACGGCGGCCGTGGTTTCGCTCGAACCGTCACCCCAGTCCACGCTGATGGTGGTGCCAGCGGGCAGGGCCGAGTTAGATACGCCGTCGTCGTCATTGGTGCTGTCGGGACTAATAGCGTTACCCGCAACCTTCGTGCCGGGGGCAGAGAGGTAACCCAGCGGGAAGGTGACAGAAGTGTTAGTGGGGCGCTAGTGCCGGGGTTGCCAGCCAGCTCCCAATTCCACTTAACCAGCGAGGTGTCATAGAAGTTCTGGCCAGCCACATTCCAGTGGGTGCCCACAATCCCTAGACGCTGGGTGAAGTCGGTGACGTTGCGCTTAGCCTGCGGGGTCCAGCCAATCTCGGCGTGGGAGGCGCCGCGCGGCCAAGCCAGCAGGTCCACCTCAGTGCTGCCGCGCACGGTTTCAGACCAGAGCGGCGCTTCAGGGCCCAAAATGTGCTCGTCACTCAAGCCGGAGATAACCGTCTTGGGGTCCCAGTTGTAGTACTGCGGGGCGTCACAAACCCCGGCGCAAGCCCAGTTCAAACCGATAGGGGTCTTGGGGTTGTACTTCTGGTCAATGTAGGACGAAGCGCCGCGACTCATCACGATCTTGGCGCCCTTGTGCAGGCCGCGTCCTTAGTGGAGGCGGAGTTACCCACCCAGTACTGCACGGCGTCGCCCGATTTCAGGTCAGTGCCGGCGTACTCATTCCAACCAATGGGGTGCTTGCCCAGGTCACGCACAATAGTGCCAACCCGGTTAAGGAACTTGTTGTAAACCGCAGTGCCGTAACGCGAGGTCATCGAGTGCGGCTCGTCGCCACCCACGTGCAGGTAGGCGCCGGGAGTGATGGCCGCCAACTGGCCCAATACGTGCTTTACGAAGGTAAAGGACACTTCAGAGTTGGGGTCCAGGTAGGAGTAGCCAACCGCGCCGGTGCCGTTAGCGGGGGCGGTGGGCTCAGCGGTGGTGGCCTGGTGGGAGGAGCCAGCCGTGTTCAGCTGTGGGATTGCGTGCAGGGCGGCGTTGGTGTGACCAGGCAGGTCAATTTCGGGCACCAGGGTGATGTGGCGGGCGGCGGCGTAGGCCACAATTTCCTTGTACTGTGCCTGGGTGTAGTAGCCGGTGCGGCCCACCTCATTGGACTTAGCCTTGTCGTGCATGTTCATGGCGGTGCGGCCAGAAACGCCGGTTAGACGGGTGTAGTCAATGGTGTCACCCTCAGCGCGGCCCTCATTGGTGATCTCAATGCGCCAACCCTGGTCATCAGCCAGGTGGAAGTGCAGGTAGCTCATCTTTAGTGAGGCCATCTGGTCAAGCACGTGCTTGACTTCGTCTACCGTCAGGAAAGAGCGAGCCGGGTCAAGCATGATGGCGCGGTAGGAGTAGCGCGGGGAGTCTTTAATCTCGACGGCGGGCACCTCCCAGGCTGCATAGACCGGGTACTTGGAGTTGATGAAGCCCGGCAGTAGCTGACGCAGCGTCTGGGTGGCGTTGAAGAAACCGTGGGCGGCGTTAGCGGTGATAGTTACCCCGCTCTTGGTGGAGGTCAGGGCGTAGGCTTCAGTGCCGCTGTGACCGGCAACCGCACCGGTTTTGAAAGTAATGTTGCCGCTGGCCTCGCCAGAGTCAACCACCGGCAGCGGGTAGCCGGTGGATAGGCGGGCCTGGGCAGCAAATAGCTCAGCCGCGTCCTTAGCGTCACCAGGGGCGACTAGCTTAGTGTCTTGGCTGAGCTCAAAAGAGTCCTGGCTGGCAGAGTTGTCTTTTAGCTCTGCCGGTAGGGGCACCAGGCCTAGGCCAGTGTTGGCGGCTGGCTGGCTGGGTTCACTGTTTGCTTGAGGACCATCCCACACTTCAAACTCCCATAGGGACACACCGTATTTAACTCCACCAAAGGGAGTACGGTCTTCAGCCTGCATACGGACAGCTTTATAGGCGGCGTCGGCACTGACTTTGGTGAGTTTCTGCTCGTCTCGCGCGGCACCATCGGCGGTGCCACACGTGGGCCTAATGGTATCAGTGGCGCGTTTGAAGGTAGTTCCGTCGGTGGATACCTCTAGGTGGTAGGCGGCCGCGCAAGCCACCTCCCAGTGAATCGCGACGTGGTGGATCTTGGTGGGTTTTGAGAAGGTCAAAGTGACCTGAGCGTCGTCGGCAGTGTTTGAAGACCAACGTGACTGATCGGCTTTGGCGGCACCAACGTTGATTACGCCGTCGTTTACCTTATCCGGCCCCCACTGGCCGGCAACTTCCTGTCCGGAAGCGGAAACGGTGGTACCTGCGCTTGCCAGAGCCACATTGCGGCCCTGTGTCGACTCAGCGTTGGCTACGCTCAATGCCGCCGTTGGCAGCAGTGACAATGACAGCGCCGCCACTGCGGGCACTGCCAGCCACCTTTTGAAGTACGCCATCGTATCTCCTTGTGAGAAGGGTTGGGTCAGGGTCAAGTCTAGTCACTGGCAAGGTCGAAAGTGAAAACTTTTGAAAGAATCTGTTGGTTTTGGTGCAGTGGTGATGCGTTTTGTGGTGCGGCCTCTCGACGACGACGTCGCCGGCCTGGCCGTTAACGTTGCCCCGCGCGTGGTTGGCCCGATCACAGCGAAGTAGAGCCAACTAACAGGAATAAGCTGGGACTAAAGTCGGTTCATAGAGGCGTTAGGACTTGCGACGGTAAGCGCACCAGTTGGGCGCCGTCGTCCCCACTATTGATCAGGAGCCGCAAGTGAGCCTCGACGAAACCACCAAGAACTACGACGCCCTAGTCGTCGGCTGGGGCAAAGCCGGCAAAACCATTGCCCAGAAACTAGCCCTACGCGGCCAGAAAGTGGCGCTGGTAGAAGCCAGCCCCGCCATGTACGGCGGCACCTGCATCAACATTGCCTGCGTGCCCACCAAAAAACTAATCGTGGAAGTCGAGCAGGCCCTGGCCGCCAAGGCCCGCGAAGCTGAAGCTAGCTCCGATGCCGCCATCTTCGCCGGCGCCCAAAAGGCCCGCAACGCCCTAATCGAAAAGCTCAACAACGCCAACTACCACATGGTGGCCGACAAGGGCGTAGACATCTATGACGGCACCGGCGAATTCGTGGGCCCCAAGACCGTGCGCGTAAACGGCGAACAGGGCGCCCAGCTGCTAACCGCCGACACCATCATCATCAACACCGGCGCCCGCCCGGTAGTGCCCCCGATCCCTGGCGTTGACTCCAAGCGTGTCGTTGACTCCACCGGCATCCAGTTCCTACCCACCCTACCCGGCCGCCTAGCGGTAGTTGGTGGCGGCCCCATCGGCCTGGAATACGCCGACATGTTCGCCCAGCTCGGCGTGGAAGTCACGGTAATCGACGCCGCCCCGGTCCCCTTCACCCGTTTCGACGCTGACGTGGCTAGCGTCGCCACCGACATCCTGGCCAAGCACGGGGTGCAGTTCGTAAATGGCGCCAAGGTTGCCTCCTTCGTAGAAAGCGGCGACGGCGTCGTCGTTAACTACAGCCTGACCACTCCCGCAGGCGAGGCGGAAAACCAAGAACTAGCCGTGGACTATGTGCTGCTGGCAATCGGCCGCCGCCCCGCCACCGACGGGCTAGGCCTGGAAACTGCCGGAATCGCTACCGGCGCTCGCGGCGAAGTGATTGTGGACGAGTTCTGCCGCACCAACGTGCCCGGTGTGTTTGCTGTTGGTGACGTTAACGGTGGCCCGCAGTTCACCTACATTTCTTTCGATGACCACCGTGTGGTAATGGACCAGCTGGTGGGCTCCGGTAAGCGCTCCACCGCCGGGCGCATCATCCCCACCTCCACCTTCATCAACCCGCCGCTGTCGACCGTGGGTCTAGGTGAGCAGGCCGCCCGCGAGGCCGGCTATGAGGTGCGTGTGGCCTCCAAGCCCGTGGCCGCTATTGCCGCCATGCCGCGTCCCAAGATTGTGGGTAACCCCGACGGCGTCATTAAGTTCGTGATCGACGCTGCCACTGACCGCATCCTGGGTGCCTCGTTGCTGGTGATCGACTCCCAGGAGCTGATCAACCTGGTGGCGCTGGCCATCAAGCAGGGCCTGACCGCCGCCGACCTGGCCGGCGCGATCTACACACACCCCAGCTCCAGTGAAGCCTTCAACGAGGTTTTGGCCTGATATAGCGCTAGCTGCCCTGGCTGCGGTTGTGGCGGCCGACGGTTGTAATCACCGGCGGCCGCGAACCGGGCCAGGGCGGTTTTTTGTCTTCGCGTGGATTTTGCGTGCGAGCCTGCGGCTGCGGGGTGGGCTGGCAGATTTAGCTGGCTTTGTGCGGATTGTTGCTGCTCACCCCGGCCTGTTGTGGGCGGGCGAATTACGCAGTTTTCGTGCGGATTGCGCGTGCCAGCTGGGGGATCGTTTGACTATAAAAGCACATTTACTTACTCGGGACTTTGGGACCTGTATAAAGCGCTACCACAAGATAATGTTGTCTCTTGCAAACCAAAGCACAACATGTAGTGGCCGCGCCGTTATTCTCCCCATTTCCCGCGTGACCTCATTGTGCGTCTTTTTCGTGAAAGGACTGCCAGATGGACCCGCGTTTTGACTCTGCCAAAGCCGCAACCAACCGGGGTGGCGCAGCAATGACTGCTGGGCAGCACTACGACGTCGACGCTATTGCCACTATCAACGAGTACCTAGACCGCAGCGACTGGCGCGTGAACGCCAACGCTAACCAGGGCTACTCGCTGGGCGGTCTGATCCTTAACTCTGCCGGCAAAATGGTGGCCAACTACTGGCTTGAGCACGTCTACACCCCGGCCATTGGCAGCCCTCACCGTGAAGGCGACTACCACATCCACGACCTGGACATGTTTGCCGGCTACTGCGCCGGCTGGAGCCTAAAGCGCCTGCTTCAGGAGGGGTTCAACGGGGTGAGTGGGTCTATCGCTTCAGCCCCGCCCAAGCACTTCTCCTCAGCGTGCGGGCAGATCGTTAACTTCCTGGGCACGCTGCAAAACGAATGGGCCGGCGCGCAGGCCTTCAGCTCTTTTGACACCTACATGGCGCCTTTCGTGCGCAAGGATGACATGAGCTATGACCAGATCGTCCAGTGTATGCAGGAGCTTATCTACAACCTGAACGTGCCCAGCCGCTGGGGTAGCCAGTGCCCTTTCACCAACCTGACCTTCGACTGGACCTGCCCAGACGACCTGCGCGACGAGTACCCGCTAATCGGCGACGAACTCATGGACTTCACCTACGGCGACTTGCAGCCTGAAATGGACGTCATCAACAAGGCTTTCATTGAGGTTATGACTGCTGGTGATGCCGACGGGCGCGTATTTACCTTCCCGATCCCCACCTACAACATCACCCCTGATTTTGAGTGGGAGGGCGAGAACGTAGATGCCCTGTTCAACATGACCGCCAAGTACGGCCTGCCCTACTTCCAAAACTTCATTAACTCTGACCTGGACCCGCACATGATCCGCTCTATGTGCTGCCGCCTCCAGCTGGACCTGCGTGAGCTGTTAAAGCGTGGCAACGGCCTGTTTGGTTCAGCTGAGCTGACCGGCTCCATTGGGGTAGTTACTCTGAACATGGCGCGCCTGGGTTACTTGTTTAAGGGTGACGAGGCGGCGCTGGTGGCCCGCATGGATGAGCTGATCGACCTGGCCAGCCAGTCCCTGGAGATTAAGCGCGCCACCATCCAGTACCACATGGATCACGGCTTGTTCCCCTACTCCAAGCGCTACCTGGGTAGCTTGGACAACCACTTCTCCACCATTGGCGTTAACGGCATGAACGAGATGGTGCGTAACTTCTCCGACGACGCCTATGACCTAACTGATCCGCGCGGCTTTGAGATGTGCGTGCGCGTCTTAGATCACGTGCGTGAACGCATGGTGCAGTTGCAGGAGGCCACCGGTCACCTCTACAACCTGGAGGCCACCCCGGCTGAAGGTACCACCTACCGTTTCGCTAAAGAGGACCGCAAGCGTTTCCCCGGCATTATCCAGGCTGGGACTGAGGCTGAGCCCTATTACACCAACTCCTCGCAGCTGCCTGTGGGCTACACCGATGACCCCTTCCAGGCTTTGGAAGATCAGGAAGTGTTGCAGGGCAAGTACACCGGCGGTACGGTGCTGCACCTGTACATGGGGGAGCGGGTTTCTTCCGGCAAGGCTTGTAAAGAGCTGGTGCGTCGTTCACTGACTGCTTTCAAGCTGCCTTACATCACTATCACGCCCACCTTCTCTATTTGCCCGGTGCACGGTTACCTGGCTGGCGAGCACTTCACTTGTGAGCGTTGCGCCGCCGCCCACCCTGAGCGTGAGCCCCAGGCTTGCGAAGTGTGGACCCGCGTAATGGGTTACTTCCGTCCGGTGCAGTCTTTCAACATTGGTAAAAAGGGCGAGTACCACGAGCGGCAGATGTTCGATGAGTCTAGCGCTGCTGGTCACGGCCAGTTACGTAGTGCTTTTGAGTTCGACGACGCCGACGTGCGTACCCGCGAGGTAGTCACCTCCGAGATTTATGCCTGACGCAGCTGACTTACAGATAGCCGGGCTGGTACCCCTATCCACGGTGGACTGGCCCGGCAAACTGGCTGCCAGCATCTTTTTGCAGGGCTGCCCCTGGCGCTGCGTGTACTGTCAAAACCACGAAATTTTAGATCCCCGCACCCCGGGGAGTGTGCCCTGGTCGCAGGTGGTGGAGTTGCTGCAACGCCGACGTGGTCTGCTGGACGGCCTGGTTTTTTCCGGCGGCGAGGCCACCCGCCAGCCCGGTCTGCTTAGCGCCGCCCAGGAGGTTAAGGCCCTGGGCTTTGCGGTGGGGCTGCACACTGCCGGTATTTATCCGGGTAATTTGGCCCGCCTGCTTGCCGCCGACGCCGTCGACTGGGTGGGCCTGGACATTAAGGCCCTGCCTGGCCCCGATTACCGCCAGGTGGTGGCGCGCGGCGGCGGGGGAGAAAAGGCCTGGCACGCCCTGGAGCTGGTACTCAACGCGGGCGTGGATTACGAGGTGCGCCTGACGGTGTATCCCGGTTACCCCGGCGGGGTTGAGGGAGCGTTTAGGGTTGCCTCTTCTCTTCACGACGCCGGCGTGGCCAGTTTGGCCTTGCAAGTAGCGCGTAGTTTGGGGGCGCCTGAGGGTTTTATTTCCGACGGCGACAACTGGGGCGCGCAGGTGGAACAGTTGGAGGCACGTATTGGGCAGCTGGGCTTCGCTAGCTTCCTGCGCCGCTAAGGGCACTGTTACTTACGCGTGCTGGCGCACTGCTAGCTACGCGCTCTAGCTCATTCTTCTACTTACGTGCGCTGGCGTATCCCTGCTGCAAGTAAATTTATGGGCCGTCCCTTATAGGGGCGTCCCCGCAGTTGTTTTCTGTGTTGTGCCGAGTTTTCCACCCACCTCAGAGCGGTTCGGCAACCCCGCAGTTACGGGGTTGCTCTTGGGTGACAAGCGTTGCCGGTCACAATATTTTGGCCCGCGCCCGGCGCCTGTCAAACTGGTTGCCCCTAGCTTAAATTGCTCTTGGCCAGCCTAAACAGGTAATTCAGCCGGGCCTGGTTGGCTCTGAAATACAGCTTGTAAGTCATCAGGCTTAACGCAAAATTAGCTCTTTGTGGCTACCGTCACCCAAAATCGGGTTGCGAGGCTGTTGGGCGCTCGCTAAAGTTATACGAGTGCCTGCGGGACAGCAACGAAAACAAAAAATTCGTTAGATGTTCTGCTGGGTGCGTTGTTTGAGAACTCGATAGTGTGTCAAGTTTTTTATGTCTTGAATTCTTCTCCAACGAATGTGTTGTTTGTTGGGGGGTTTTTCTTGTTGATTTCTTTGTCAACTAATGTTTTTTTGAGCTAGTTGTTTTCTGGTTCTTCATGTTTTTTTGGAGAGTTTGATCCTGGCTCAGGACGAACGCTGGCGGCGTGCTTAACACATGCAAGTCGAACGAAAATACCAAGCTTGCTTGGTTGATTAGTGGCGAACGGGTGAGTAACACGTGAGTAACCTGCCCCTTACTTTCCTGGATAACTGCTCGAAAGGGTAGCTAATACGGGATATTCTGACTAGCCTGCATGGGTTGGTTTGGAAAGGTTGTTTTTTCTGGTAAGGGATGGGCTCGCGGCCTATCAGCTTGTTGGTGGGGTGATGGCCTACCAAGGCTTTGACGGGTAGCCGGCCTGAGAGGGTGGACGGTCACACTGGGACTGAGATACGGCCCAGACTCCTACGGGAGGCAGCAGTGGGGAATATTGCACAATGGGCGCAAGCCTGATGCAGCGACGCCGCGTGAGGGATGAAGGCCTTCGGGTTGTAAACCTCTTTCGTCAGGGAACAAGGCACTGCTTTTTTGGTGGTGTTGAGGGTACCTGGATAAGAAGCGCCGGCTAACTACGTGCCAGCAGCCGCGGTAATACGTAGGGCGCAAGCGTTGTCCGGAATTATTGGGCGTAAAGAGCTCGTAGGCGGCTGGTCGCGTCTGTCGTGAAAACTTCCGGCTCAACCGGGGGCTTGCGGTGGGTACGGGCCGGCTAGAGTGCGGTAGGGGTAACTGGAACTCCTGGTGTAGCGGTGGAATGCGCAGATATCAGGAAGAACACCGATGGCGAAGGCAGGTTACTGGGCCGTTACTGACGCTGAGGAGCGAAAGCGTGGGGAGCGAACAGGATTAGATACCCTGGTAGTCCACGCCGTAAACGTTGGGCACTAGGTGTGAGGCTCCTTTCCGGGGGTTTTGCGCCGTAGCTAACGCATTAAGTGCCCCGCCTGGGGAGTACGGCCGCAAGGCTAAAACTCAAAGGAATTGACGGGGGCCCGCACAAGCGGCGGAGCATGCGGATTAATTCGATGCAACGCGAAGAACCTTACCAAGGCTTGACATGTTAACCGTGGCTCTAGAGATAGGGTTTACCCTTTTGGGTGGTTTTCACAGGTGGTGCATGGTTGTCGTCAGCTCGTGTCGTGAGATGTTGGGTTAAGTCCCGCAACGAGCGCAACCCTTGTCCCGTGTTGCCAGCACGTTGTGGTGGGGACTCGCGGGAGACTGCCGGGGTCAACTCGGAGGAAGGTGGGGATGACGTCAAATCATCATGCCCCTTATGTCTTGGGCTTCACGCATGCTACAATGGCCGGTACAGAGGGTTGCGATACTGTGAGGTGGAGCTAATCCCTTAAAGCTGGTCTCAGTTCGGATTGGTGTCTGCAACTCGACACCATGAAGGTGGAGTCGCTAGTAATCGCAGATCAGCAACGCTGCGGTGAATACGTTCTCGGGCCTTGTACACACCGCCCGTCACGTCACGAAAGTTGGCAACACCCCAAGCCCGTGGCTCTACGGGGAGCGGTTAAAGGTGGGGCTAGCGATTGGGACGAAGTCGTAACAAGGTAGCCGTACCGGAAGGTGCGGCTGGATCACCTCCTTTCTAAGGAGTTTTGTTTTTGGAACGGCGAGAAGAACCGTTAGGGAAATTCGTTTTATAGATGTTTTGGCTCTGTCTTTTTTGGCAAAGAGGGACGGGGCTAAAAGGGCTTGGCATGCTGTCGGGGTTCTGGAGCAGCGCTCCGGACCTGACCCCACCAATGCGAGTGATTGCTTTATTGTGGTTGTTTGTTTGGTGTGGGTGTGTTGGTTGTGAACTGTATAGTGGACGCGAGCATCTTTGATCTTTGCAAGCAATACTGACTGATTGATTTAAAGGATTTTGTTCCTTTTTGTTGGTTGGTTGGTGTTGTTTTTGTTGTTAGTTTTTAAGAGCGTTCGGTGGATGCCTTGGTATCAGGGGCCGATGAAGGACGTGGTGGACTGCGATAAGCCTCGGGGAGCTGTCTGACAGGCTTTGATCCGAGGGTTTCCGAATAGGGGAACCTAGCAAGAGTAATGTCTTGTTACCTGCGCCTGAATGTATAGGGCGTGTGGGGGTGTACGCGGGGAAGTGAAACATCTTAGTACCCGCAGGAAAAGATATTCCGTTAGTAGTGGCGAGCGAAAGCGGATTAGGTGAAACCGTGTTAGTGTGATAGACGCCAGTTGTTGCTGATGCGGGGTTGTGGGGCGTGTTCGTATATTCTCTGGCGGGGGTGTGCGTAGTTATAAATGTTTGGTGTAGTTGAATAGTCTGGGAAGGCTAAGCGTAGACGGTGATACTCCGGTAGGCGAAACATCAGGCACTGCGTTGGGCATGTTTTCCCCAAGTAGCACGGGGCTCGTGGAATCTTGTGTGAATTTGCTAAGACCACTTAGCTGCCTAAATACTTCCTGGTAACCGATAGCGGATAAGTACCGTGAGGGAATGGTGAAAAGTACCCCGGGAGGGGAGTGAAATAGTACCTGAAACCGGGCGCTTACAAGCCGTCAAAGCCCTTTTTTGGGGGTGATGGCGTGCCTATTGAAGAATGAGCCTGCGAGTTAGTGGCGTGTCGCGAGGTTAACCCGTGTGGGGGATCCGTAGCGAAAGCGAGTCTGAAAGGGCGGTTAGTGGCACGTTCTAGACCCGAAGCGGGGTGATCTACCCATGGCCAGGTTGAAGCACGTGTAAGAGCGTGTGGAGGACCGAACCCACTTCAGTTGAAAATGGAGGGGATGAGCTGTGGGTAGGGGTGAAAGGCCAATCAAACTCCGTGATAGCTGGTTCTCCCCGAAATGCATTTAGGTGCAGCGTTGCGTGGTTCCGGGCGGGGGTAGAGCTACTGGATGGCTGATGGGCCTTACAGGGTTACTGACGTCAACCAAACTCCGAATACCGTCCGGGTATAGCGTGGCAGTGAGACAGCGGGGGATAAGCTCCGTTGTCGAGAGGGAAACAGCCCAGATCGCCGGCTAAGGCCCCTAAGCGTGTGCTAAGTGGGAAAGGATGTGCGGTCGCGTTGACAACCAGGAGGTTGGCTTAGAAGCAGCCATCCTTGAAAGAGTGCGTAATAGCTCACTGGTCAAGTGATCGTGCGCCGACAATGTAGCGGGGCTCAAGCACACCGCCGAAGCCGCGGATCCTCAACAAGCACCCTGTCAGTTTTACTGGCCAGGGGTTGGGGGTGGTAGGGGAGCGTTGTGTACTGGGTGAAGCGGCCGAGTGATTGTGTCGTGGACGGTACGCAAGTGAGAATGCAGGCATGAGTAGCGATACTAGGGTGAGAAACCCTAGCGCCGAATGACCAAGGGTTCCAGGGCTAGGCTAGTCCGCCCTGGGTGAGTCGGGTCCTAAGGCGAGGCCGACAGGCGTAGTCGATGGATAACCGGTTGATATTCCGGTACCGGCTGGTAACCGTCAAGTGTTGACTGAAAGGTACTAACCCACGCTAAAAACACGGTCGGGTTTCTTCGGAAGTCTGGTTGTGGTTTTGGTTTGGGGACAGGCTTTCTTGGTAGGCAAGCGTGTGGAGTGACGCACAGTGGAAGCCTTCGCGAGGTGATGGAATACCTCGTTTAACCGTGTAGCTTACTGCTCAGGTAAATCCGGGTGGTTTTATGTGAGGCGGGATGATGACCACTTATGGGTGGGAAGTAGGGGTGATCCTGTGGTGCCGAGAAAAGCTTCGACGCGAGGTGGCTGGCCGCCCGTACCCTAAACCGACACAGGTGGTCGGGCAGAGTATGCCTAGGCGCACGAGATAATCATGGTTAAGGAACTCGGCAAAATGCCCCCGTAACTTCGGGAGAAGGGGGGCCTGATACTTGATGAAACCATTTTTGGCTTTCTAGGGTTGAGGGTCGCAGAGACCAGGGAGAAGCGACTGTTTACTAAAAACACAGGTGCGTGCGAAGCCGTAAGGCGATGTATACGTACTGACGCCTGCCCGGTGCTGGAAGGTTAAGAGGAACCGTCAGCTGGCTTTTTGTTGGTGAAGCGGTGAATTTAAGCCCCAGTAAACGGCGGTGGTAACTATAACCATCCTAAGGTAGCGAAATTCCTTGTCGGGTAAGTTCCGACCTGCACGAATGGCGTAACGACTTCTCTACTGTCTCAACCATGAACTCGGCGAAATTGCATTACGAGTAAAGATGCTCGTTACGCGCAGAAGGACGGAAAGACCCCGGGACCTTTACTATAGCTTGGTATTGGTGCGCGTTATAGCTTGTGTAGGATAGGTGGGAGACTGTGAAGTGGTCACGCTAGTGATTGTGGAGTCGTTGTTGAAATACCACTCTGGTTATAGCGTGTGCCTGAACCTTGGCCCGTGATCCGGGTTAGGGACAGTGCCTGGTGGGTAGTTTAACTGGGGCGGTTGCCTCCTAAATTGTAACGGAGGCGCTCAAAGGTTCCCTCATCCTGGTCGGTAACCAGGTGTTGAGTGTAAGTGCACAAGGGAGCTTGACTGCGAGACTGACAGGTCGAGCAGGTACGAAAGTAGGAACTAGTGATCCGGCGATCCCGTGTGGGTGGGTCGTCGCTCAACGGATAAAAGGTACCCCGGGGATAACAGGCTGATCCTGCCCAAGAGTCCATATCGACGGCATGGTTTGGCACCTCGATGTCGGCTCGTCGCATCCTGGGGCTGGAGCAGGTCCCAAGGGTTGGGCTGTTCGCCCATTAAAGCGGTACGCGAGCTGGGTTTAGAACGTCGTGAGACAGTTCGGTCCCTATCCTCTGCGCGCGTTGGAAACTTGAGAAGGGCTGTCCCTAGTACGAGAGGACCGGGACGGACGAACCTCTGGTGTGCCAGTTATCCTGCCAGGGGTATGGCTGGTTTGCTACGTTCGGGATGGGTAACCGCTGAAAGCATCTAAGCGGGAAACTAGCTTCGAGATTAGGTTTCCGTCCCATATTGTTTGGGGGGAGGTTCCCGGTAGATTACCGGGTTGATAGGCTAGGAGTGTAGACATTGTAAAGTGACCAGCTTACTAGTACTAATTGACCGATAACTAACAATAACTTGTTGTTTGATGGTGTTTGCGTCCACTGTGCGGTTCACGACCAACACGGCCTTTAGGGGTTGGGTTGTTGTTTGTGAATAATTGTTTCACTGACTGGTGAGTGGTCACCTCCTTTTTTTGGGGTGTTGCTTATTTGGTTGTGTTGGTGGTTTTAGCGAGGGGGTTACACCCAGTATCCTTTCCGAACCTGGAAGTTAAGCCTTTCTGCGCTGATGGTACTGCAACTGGTGGGTTGTGGGAGAGTAGGGCACTGCCAACCGTTTCCTTGAAGTGTGGTGGGGGTGTTTGGTCCTGTTTGGGGGTCGGCGCCCCCACCACCTTTTTTGTAGCCTTGAAGATCGGGCGTTGTAGGGGGTGTGTTAGATTTTCTAACATACCCCCTACTTTTATGTTCCCAACCCGTCGGCCGTAACGGCCGACTTTTACGATTTAAAGGCAGCCTAAAGCTGCCTTTATACTTACGGGCCACCCTTGCCAGGTCCCATTTAAACTCATCCCTTCAAATTCAAAGGCATACAGATGTTTATTACCGGCCTAGTCCTAGCTATTGCTGCAGCGCTCATTCACGTGCTCATCTTCAAAATGGAATCCATTTCCTGGACCAGCGAGAAAACCCTAACCACCTTCAATATGAGCCCCCAGCAGGCCGCCAACACTAAAGAGATGGCCTTCAACCAAGGCTTCTACAACCTATTTCTAGCTATCGAAATACTTCTAGGCGCCATCATCTACTACACAGCCAGCCACGCAGTAGGCCTAAGCCTAATGTTCTTCGGGACCGGCTCCATGCTGGCTGCAGCCGCATTGCTATTTATCACCAGCCCAGACAAGCGCCCAGCTGCCCTCAAACAAGGCACCACCCCGCTACTAGCCATCATCTTCCTCACCCTAGGTATAGTTCTGGTATAGCGCCCGAGGAGACCCTGGCGTTGAGTAGACCATGGCGTCTCGCGTGGCCTGTGGCTCGCAGAGTTTAAACTGCGGGTCTTTGCCGCTAAGTATGGGTATCGTTCTGGTATGAGTGAGACAGACGCCGTCGCCGTAGAAGACAACCGCAGCAACTGGGAACGTATGCGGGCCGGTCAGCTATACCGCGTAGACCCCACCGATCCGCGCTTTAATGAAATCCCAGCCCGTAGCAGCAAACTCCTGGAAGAATACCGCCTAGCCTTCCTTGCCGGCGAGAAAGGCCAGGCAGACGCCCTGCTGCGACAAGTGCTGGGCGACGTCGGCCAAGGCGTAACCATCCGACCCCCGCTAGCAGTCGACTACGGCTGCCACATCAGCGTAGGCAACAACGTATTCATTAACTTTGGGCTAATCGCGCTGGATGTAGCCGACATCGTCATCGGTGATTGCTGCCAAATCGGCCCTAACGTGCAGCTGCTAACCCCCATCCACCCGTTGGATCCGCCCACCCGTAAAAGCGGCTTAGAAGGCGGCAAACCCATCACTATCGGTAATAATGTTTGGCTTGGTGGCGGGGTAATCGTCTGCCCCGGGGTCACCATTGGTGACGACGCCGTAGTGGGGGCAGGATCGGTAGTGGTTAAGGACATCCCAGCCGGCGCCGTCGCCGTAGGAAACCCAGCCAAAGTAATCCGCAACTTGTATGAGAACTCTGGCCAGTAGGGCACTAAAGCAAAGCCCAGTGGCCGCTAAAACCCCGCCCAGCAGGAGCGCTAAAGCAAGGCCCGGCAAGGCCGTTAAAGTAAGGGTTATAAAAGGGATTAAAAGCGCAGAAAAAGATTAAGCAGCACCGGGTCGGAGAGCGCCAGTCGGCGCGTAGGCCGCTCGTAGCGGCAGATTTTGGAGCCCGGGGCCCGTCGCGACCCGATGCCGGCCCCAACTCTACACGGTTACTCGTCCAAGTCCAATCGATAACCCACGTTACGCACGGTGCCAATGAGATGATCATGCTCACCGCCAAGCTTGGCGCGTAAACGCCGCACATGCACATCCACAGTACGTGAGCCGCCAATATAATCCTCGCCCCACACGGCGTCGAGTAAAGCCTGACGGGTAAGCACCCGGCCCTGGTTAGCAGCCAAATACTTAAGCAGCTCAAACTCCTTATAGGTCAAATCCAGGGTTTGGCCGTGCAGACGTACCGTGTAAGCGTCAGTGTCAATCACAATGTCGCCAACTTCCAGGATCGACTCATCGCTAGAACCACTAGAGCCAGCATTACTGTCTGCAACCACGCTAGACTCCAGCAGCCGCAACCGGGCCGCTAACTCCGCCGGGGAAGCAGAAGCAATCACAAAATCGGCAATCCCCCAAGAGGAAGTCAGGGCCACAGCCCCACCCTCCTCAATTACAGCCAGCACCGTATAGTCCATGGAGGTGGCCAGCAGTTGGCATAGGGGCCGCGCCCGCAACAGATCCGTGCGGGCATCAACCATTACGACGTCGGCATTTTCAAGCGCCCCATAAGAATCAGGCTGGGGCGGCAAAACCTGCACCTGGTGTTCGAGAAAAGCGATGGCTGGCAGCACGGCACTGGCCTCAGGCTCGTTGCTAAGCATGACCAGCCTCATTTGCTTCCTCCTTAAAGTACTGATACCCCTAATGCGACACCAGGCACAAGTTTACGGCCTTTTGGGTGGTTAAGGTGCATGGATCGGCAGCATATGGGACGATTCAAGGGTGACTAATTCGCCTGCGCAATCAGAACCCCTTGCCGCACCCGCCCAGAACCAGGTTTCCGGGCGTAAGCGGACACGTACCAGCGTGAAGGAACAGGCCGCGCGCCGCTACGGGACCCAATACCACACCAGCGACGGCGTTGTGGAAACCGGTCTGGTGGACACTGCCTGGACGCGCCTGGCGATGGCTGGGGTTATGCCGCTATTGCTGGCACTAACTGCCGTATCCCCGTTCTGGGTTACCTGCCTGCTGGTGTGTGGCTTGGCGGTGTGTTTCGCTCAAGGTTGGCCGGCATTGATTCAGGCCGAGCACGACAATGTCACCGGTATTTTCCTGGCACTATTTGGGATCGCCAGTGCCGTCACGCTCACCTAACCGACGAATACGGTGACGCCACCAAGCTAGCTGGTATTGGGGTGCTGGCAGTATTTGCCCTACAAATGCGTTCCGGAGCCCACGAAGGCCTGCTGGAAGAACTATTTACCTCCCTGTCCGGGGTAGTGGTGCTGGTTTCCGGGGCTGCCTGGTGCGTGTTCTCCTCCGGCTTGGCTGCATCTAGCGTTATTGTGCCCACGGCTGTGGCCCTGCTGATTGGGGCTTCGCTGACGGTGCTGGAGGTGCCCGCGTGGGTGCTAGAAATGCTGACGGTGATCATCCCGGCCCTAACCAGCTGCGCCGTGGCTGTGGCCCTGGCCCTGGCCGGCTTTTTTGGCCCCTCCCACCAGGCTGTGGATACGGCCCTGCGTTCCGGGGCGGGATGCCTGGTGATCGGTTTCGTGGCTGGTTTGCTAATGGCAATCGCTAACCGTGTGCTGTGGACCCACCGCTGGGTGCCCGGCGGTCGCGCCGCCATCACTTCAGCTGTGCTGCCGGTGCTGGCTGTGGGCGCCCCCACCTACTACATTGCCAGGGTGATGGCCGCTTTCGTGGCTGGCTAACTTTCGTGACCAGCTAGCTGGCTGACGCGTACACTGGCCACGTGGCTTTTACTTTTCCTGACGATATTTCTCCCGATCTTTACCCCCTAGCCTGGCTGCTAGGTAAGTGGCGTGGCTACGGCATTCTTACCTACGGTGAGGATGTTCCCGAGCAGGCGGTATATCAGGAGATGAGCTTCGAGCACGACGGCGGTCCCTACTTGAAGCAGACCATCACTATCTGGACCGTTGACTCCACCAAGAGTGAGAACCTCGACTTCGAAATGAGCGGCGCTGAAGGTGCCAGCAAGATCACCCCCGCCCAGGTGTGGTCCACTGAAACCTCTTACTGGCGTCCGGTGGGCCAGTACAAGCCTGAAGCTCCTGAATCCGCCTCCGGCCCGGTAACTCCCATCACCAACCTGGAAATCATCAGTGCCGACCCGGCCGGTCACGCCGCCGTATGGGAAGGCGCCGTGCAGGGCCCGCGCATTGAGCTAGCTACCACCAGCGTGCAGCGCAGCGAGTTCTCCGCTGAGCTAGAACGCATGACCCGCATGTACGGCCTGGTTAACTCTGAGCTGATGTGGACCCAGGACATGGATGCTTTTGGCCGTAAAGAGCTCAAAACCTATGCCTCTGGCCGCCTCAGCCGCGTTGAAGACGAGGCCCAGCAAGAGCCTGAGATGGGCGCCGCCCTAGGCGAGCGCGCTGACGAGCCCAGCGCTGAGTAGCCATAATCCGCTATGGCTTTTGCACCCGAACACTTTGGTAACCCCCTGCGCGAGCAGGCGCTACTAGCTCAGGGGCAGGCTTGGGCGTGGCTTAGCCGCGACGTCGTTGAGGTAAGCGGCGCTGATCGGCTCAGCTACCTGACCACCATCTCCAGCCAAGTGCTAACCGACCTGGAAAATGATGGTCAGAGCCGCCAGGTGTTGTTCCTGGACGCTAACGGACATATCCTCTACGCCGCCTTGGCTGTGGCTGGCTTGGTACCGGCCCCGGCTGAGCAATTAGCCCCGGGTGAGCAAAGCGTGCTGCTGCTGGTAGATGCCGGCTGCGGTGATGGACTAGCCCAGTTACTTAACTCGCGTCGCTTCATGCTGCGCGTGCAGGCCCAGGTGCGCCCAGATCTGCAGGTAGCTGGGGCTATCGGTGACGGGGTGCAAAAGCTGGCCGGCGTCGTCGAAAATCTAGTAACCACCTGGAGTGACCCCTGGCCGGGCATCACCCCCGGTGGCAGCACCTACTTCACCGGCACGCGCCACCCCGGTGCCAACTACCGCGCCGGCGGGGTAGTAGTGGCCCTCGAAGCTGGGCAGACGGCCCCGGACCAAGCGGCGGCGTCGGGCCAAGAACCCGGCCAAGCATTAGCGGCAGCGGGCTTAACCCAAGGCTTAACCCAAGTGGGGGAGCTGGCCTGGGAGGCGCTGCGCATCGAGGCCGGACTGCCGCGTTGGGCGCGCGAAGTGGACGCCCGCGCCATCCCCAACGAGCTGGACTGGCTACGCACCGGCGTGCACCTAAACAAAGGCTGCTACCCGGGCCAAGAAACCATCGCCCGCACGGTCAACCTGGGTCGGCCCCCGCGTCGCCTAGTGCAGCTGCAACTAGCCGGCTGGCAAGGGCAGCTACCCGAGGTGGGCGCGCGCGTATATCTACCTGCCGGAGACAACCCCGCCGGCAAGGTGGTGGGTGCGATCACGAGCGTGGCGCGCCACTGGGAGCTGGGAAATATCGCCCTGGCCCTAGTGCGTCGAGGCGTGCCCGCACAGGCAGAACTGGCGGTGGATCTGGAAGCCGGCTACGAAAGCGCTAGCCAAGAGCTACTGGTTGATCCCGCAGGTAAGGCTGAAGCTTCCCCCAGCCAGCGTCCGGGCCTGGGTTTAAAGCGACTGCGCCCTGAGCATGGCTAGCCCCATAAAACGCAGCTTAGCCGTTAGACTCAGTCAAGAACTTAAGTGAGGTATGTATGAGCGAAATCCTGGTGTATGTGGCCTTTTATCTAGGCCAATTCGTAGCCATAGTCAACATTGCCTTGGCTGTCAGCGCGTTTGATTATCGTCTGGGCGCTGCTAGACACCCTGGTGCGTCCGGCTAACCTCTTCCCGGCTGCCTCGCGCCTAAGCAAATCTGCTTGGATTGGGGTCCATGTTGGCGCGGCCCTGGCCTGCGTGGTTTTGGGCTGGTACTCCTTCTTCGGCATGATCGCGGTGGCGGCCTCGGCAGTGTACCTGGCGGGGGTGCGTCCCCAGTTGGTGGCACTGTCCCCGGCCCGGGTGCGCTCCAAGCTGCGCGTCATTGACGATGACGACCGCAACAAATGGCGTAGCTGATGCGGGCGGTGATCCAGCGCGTTAATCACGCTGCAGTTAGTGTTGACGGTCAGGTAGTGGGCGCTATTGACCGCCCGGGCCTGCTGGTTTTAGTGGGGGCTACTCACGACGACGGCGCCGCCCAGGTGGCCTTAATTGCCCGTAAAATCGCGGACTTGCGGCTGCTCGAAGGGGAGCTATCGGTAACCGACGCTGCCGCGCCAGTGCTGGTGGTCTCCCAATTCACCCTTTACGCCGACACCCGCAAGGGACGCCGGCCCAGCTGGAACCAGGCGGCCGGGGCGGATGTGGCCGAGCCGCTGGTGCAGGCTGTGGTTGAGGATCTGCGCTCGCGGGGGCTTGAGGTGGCCACGGGCCAGTTTGGGGCCCACATGGTGATTGATATGCAGGCCGATGGGCCGGTCACTATTGAGCTTGAGGCCTAAACGCGACTTACAAAACTAAGGGAGCCTGGCAATGCCAGGCTCCCTTGCATAGTGGCCCTAATGATGGCCCTAATGATGGGCCTACGACCCGCCAGTAGGCTTATAGGCAGGCTGCGATTACCGTGATGGCAATTAGCGCCGTTAGTAGCAGTGCGCCGTGCTTGTTAGATGCAGTGGACTTGAGCGTGCCGGGCCCGGTGGCCGGCTCCAAAATCCCGGTGATGCGGTCGATGGTGGCCAGCCAAACAAAGAACAGCGCGAAGCTGACTGAGGCTGCCCACAGGGGCATTGAGGGGGAAATGAGCCACGTTGCTCCGGCGCAACCTAAAGCCAGCAGGGCGCTTACAAGTTGGCCGTCAGAAACACGGTTGTGGGCTGCAAGCGTTTGCTTGACGATGCGCATGTTTTATACCTCCAGTTAGAGCGCGTAACCTGAACAGTCACTAAACGCGTGCAAATATTGTAGTATAAATGTGCTATTTTTCATAGAGAAAATAAGTATTCACTACTTGACAGAAGTGACCTGCTGTATTTAGCGGAAAGGTCTCTAGTTCCCTAGGGAATTGAGGTTTTTTATGGAATCGCGCGGCAAAGTATGCGTCGCGCACCTGTGGGGGAGGGCTTGGCTTTGGCCTGTTTGCCCTTCCGTGGTGCTTGCTTGCCCTTCCAGTGGGGGTGGTCCTCCCAGTTTTTAGGGTGCCCTCTTTGGGGCGCCAAGATTTCGGGCCATCGTATGAAATACTCGATCGGATTACTTGGAATCTAAATAAAGCGTGGCGTGAGTAACGGTTTTGACTGACCTGAGTCGGCTAGGCTCAACTTTGCATATGCCGCGTGCGAAACCACTAGACCGCTTTATAGGAAAGCGGGATAGCCTTAAGCCATACAGTTATCGATGGACCTGCCAAGGAGCAGCCCCGAATGTTTGAACGTTTTACGGACCGAGCTCGCCGCGTCGTCGTCCTAGCCCAGGACGAAGCGCGCGCGCTCAACCACAACTACATTGGCACAGAGCACCTGCTGCTGGGCCTCATCCACGAAGGTGAGGGAGTAGCAGCTAAAGCCCTAGAGTCAATGGACGTAACTCTAGACAAGACACGTGCCCAGGTAGTGGAGATTATTGGTGAGGGCCAGTCTGCTCCTAGCGGTCACATCCCCTTCACCCCGCGCGCCAAGAAGGTGCTTGAGCTCAGCCTGCGTGAAGCCCTACAGCTAAGCCACAACTACATTGGCACTGAGCACATCCTGCTCGGCTTGCTGCGTGAAGGCGAAGGTGTGGCGGTTCAGGCTCTGGGTAATCTCGACGTCGACCTGGCGGCTCTGCGTCAGGCGGTAATGCAGCTGCTTAGCGGCTATGACGCCAAGAAACCGTGGGGTCCGGTGCCTCTGCACTCAAGGAGGGGACGCCGTCGGGAAGCGCCATCCTAGACCAGTTTGGCCGCAACCTGACCCAAGCCGCCCGTGAAGGCAAACTAGACCCGGTAATTGGCCGCTCCAAGGAAATGGAGCGTGTCATGCAGATCCTCTCGCGCCGTACCAAAAACAACCCGGTACTAATCGGTGAACCCGGTGTAGGTAAAACCGCTGTGGTGGAGGGCCTCAGCCAAGCCATCGTGCATGGCGACGTTCCCGAAACTCTGCGCGACAAGCAGCTTTACTCCCTGGATATGGGTTCGCTGGTGGCCGGCTCTCGCTACCGTGGTGACTTTGAAGAGCGCCTAAAGAAGGTGCTTAAAGAAGTACGCACGCGCGGTGACATTATCTTGTTCATTGACGAGATCCACACCCTAGTCAGCGCCGGTGCGGCTGAGGGCGCCGTCGACGCGGCCTCCATCCTCAAGCCCATGCTGGCGCGCGGCGAGCTACAGACCATCGGTGCCACCACGCTAGAGGAATACCGCAAGATCGAGAAGGACGCCGCCCTAGAGCGCCGCTTCCAGCCGGTACAGGTAGACCAGCCCACCATTGAGCAGGCCATTCAGATCCTAAAGGGGCTGCGTGACCGCTACGAATCCTTCCACCGCGTCATTATCACCGATGAGCCATCGAAGCGGCCGTTAAGTTCTCCGACCGCTACATCAATGACCGCTACCTGCCTGACAAGGCCATTGACCTGGTTGACGAGGCCGGCGCGCGCCTGCGCATCCGCCGCATGACCGCCCCGCCGGAGCTACGCGAAATTGATGAGCGTATCGCTGAAGTTAAGCGTGAAAAAGAAAGCGCCATCGACGCACAGGACTTTGAGCGCGCTGCCGCCCTACGCGACGACGAACGCCGCCTGGGTAGCGAGCGCACTGCCAAGGAGCAGGCCTGGAAGAACGGCGACCTAGACCAGGTAGCCGAAGTGGATGAAAACCTGATCGCTGAAGTGCTGGCCATGAGTACCGGCATTCCGGTGGTCAAGCTGACTGAGGCTGAATCCACCAAGCTACTCAACATGGAAGCCGAGCTGCACAAGCGCATCGTGGGTCAGAACAAGGCTATCGAGGCGCTGAGCAAGTCCATCCGCCGCACCCGCGCCGGACTCAAGGACCCCAAGCGCCCCGGCGGTTCCTTCATCTTCGCCGGTCCCACCGGTGTGGGTAAGACCGAGCTGGCTAAGGCCCTGGCTGAGTTCCTGTTCGACGACGAAGACGCCCTAATCCAGCTGGATATGAGTGAATTCGCCGAAAAGCACACGGTTTCGCGCCTGTTTGGTGCCCCTCCCGGCTACGTCGGTTATGACGAAGGTGGCCAGCTGACCGAAAAGGTACGCCGTCGCCCCTTCTCCGTGGTGCTATTCGATGAGGTTGAAAAAGCCCACCCGGACATTTTCAACTCACTGCTGCAGATCCTTTGAAGACGGACACCTCTCTGACGCCCAGGGGCGCGTGGTTGACTTCAAGAACACGGTGATCATCATGACCACCAACCTGGGCTCCAAGGACATTGGTAAGTCGGTAGCCACCGGTTTCCAGTCCACCGAGAGCGGCACCATGGACTACGAGGAAATGAAGGCCCACGTTAACCGTGAGCTCAAGCAGCACTTCCGCCCCGAGTTCCTCAACCGTGTAGATGACCTAATCGTCTTCCCGCAGCTGAGCAAGCCCGAGGTGCGCCAGATCGTGGACCTGATGATCGCCCGCCTCGACAAGCGTCTGGTAGAGCAGAACCTGTCCATTGAGCTGACCGACGCCGCCAAGGAGCTACTGGCTGAGCGTGGCTTTGACCCGGTGCTTGGGGCTCGCCCGCTGCGCCGTGCCGTGCAGCGTGACATTGAAGACGCCCTCAGTGAGAAGATTCTGTTCGGTGAGATTGCTAGCGGCAGCCACATCCTGGTCGATGCTCAGGGTGAAGGTCTGCTGGGTGAATTCACCTTCACTGCCATTCCTGGCGCCGCCCGCCTGCCCAAGGCTAAGGTGCAGGAACGTGAACAAGCTGAAGAAGCACAAATTAAGGCAGCCGAAGCTGAAGCTGAAGGCGTCTGACCTTTAAGCTGTCTGAAGCTAACGCATTAGGCCTGATGGGCCACTAATGCAATGAGGGCCGCCCCCACCAGTGGGGGCGGCCCACGTTACGTTTGGTGGGGGATTGTAGCGCTGTTTGTAGTCTTGCACACGCAAAAAGCTTTAACATATGTACAAATATTGGCCTGTTTGGGGCATAAAAATTTGAATTTAGGCCATAAGTCACATTAGGATTTTGTCGGTGCGTGACTTCCCGTCACGCCCCGCATGGTAAGGCAAGCATCGACAAGAAGAAGGCGAAGATGCCCAAGTACGTATACATGTTCAGTGAGGGTGACAAGGACCAGAAGGATCTGCTCGGCGGTAAGGGTGCAAACCTGGCTGAGATGACTCGCTTGGGACTGCCGGTGCCTCCTGGCTTCACTATCACTACTGACGCTTGTCGCGCATACCTGCACGACGGCGTCGTTCCCCCGGAGCTAGCTGTACAGGTAACCACCGCGCTACGTCGCGTAGAAGAGGACCTAGGCCGCCAGCTAGCGACGCTGAGGACCCGCTACTGGTGTCGGTGCGTTCGGGTGCTAAGTTCTCGATGCCGGGCATGATGGAAACCGTGCTCAACATTGGTCTAAACGACAAGTCTGTTGAGGGCCTGGCCAAGGCAAGCGGCGACGAGCGTTTCGCCTGGGACTCCTACCGTCGCCTAATCCAGATGTTCGGTAAGACCGTACTGGACATTGAAGGCGAACACTTCTCCTCCGCCCTAGACGCAAAGAAGCTAGAAAAGGGCGTCAAGCTGGACTACGAGTTGGACGTAGACGCACTCAAGGAACTAGTAGACCAGTACAAGCAGATCGTTAAGGAATACGCGGGCATCGACTTCCCCCAGGACCCGCGCACCCAGCTAGACATGGCCTCTGAGGCCGTGTTCCGCTCCTGGAACACTGAGCGTGCTCACATCTACCGTCGTCGTGAGAAGATCCCGCACGACCTGGGCACCGCCGTCAACGTTTGCACCATGGTCTTCGGCAACATGGGCGAGACCTCCGGTACCGGTGTGTGCTTCACCCGTGACCCCTCCACTGGTCACTCTGGTGTCTACGGTGACTACCTGGTCAACGCCCAGGGTGAGGACGTTGTGGCCGGTATCCGCAACACCCTGTCGCTAGCCGACCTTAAGAACATCGACCCCGAGTCCTACCGTGAGCTGCGCGCCGCCATGCGCAAGCTGGAGACCCACTACCGCGACCTATGCGACATCGAGTTCACCATTGAGCGCGGCAAGCTGTGGCTGCTACAGACCCGTGTCGGTAAGCGCACCGCTGCCGCCGCCTTCCGTGTAGCCAGCCAGCTGGTTGACGAAAAGCTCATCACCCTGGACGAGGCCCTCACCCGCGTCACCGGTGAGCAGCTAACCAAACTGATGTTCCCGCAGTTCGCCACCGATGTAGAGCGTGAGCTGCTGACTAAGGCCATGCCCGCCTCCCCGGGTGCGGCTGTAGGTGGCATCGTCTTCGACAACGAAGAGGCCGTCTCACGCGCCGCTGAAGGCCAGAGCGTCATTCTGGTTCGCCGCGAAACCAACCCCGATGACCTGCCCGGCATGGTTGCCGCTGACGGTGTGCTCACCGCCCGCGGTGGTAAGACCTCCCACGCCGCCGTCGTCGCCCGTGGCATGGGTAAGACCTGTGTCTGTGGCGCTGAAGAGCTAGAGGTCGACGCCGAAGCCCGCACCCTGACCGTTAACCGTGACGGCAAGCAGTTGTGCTGCACTCCGGCGACGTAATCGCCGTAGACGGCACCACCGGTGAAGTGTTCCTAGGCGAGGTTCCGGTAGTTGACTCTCCGGTTATGACCTACCTGCGTCGCGGCCTGGACGAGGCCCTCTACCGCGCTGAGGACGCCGACACTCGCGAGCTGGTTGCCAGCGTGCACCGCCTGATGCGTCACGCCGACGAGCGCCGTCACCTGCGTGTACGCGCCAACGCTGACAACCCCGACGACGCCCGTCACGCAATCCACCGTGGCGCCGAGGGCATCGGCCTGTGCCGCACCGAGCACATGTTCCTAGGTGAGCGCAAGCAGTTCGTACAGGACCTGATCCTGGCCCAGACTGACGAAGAGCGCGAGCAGGCCCTGGCCGCGCTGCTGCCGCTACAGAAGGATGACTTCGTCAAGATGCTCGAAACCATGGACGGCAAGTCCATGACCGTGCGTCTGATCGACCCGCCGCTGCACGAGTTCCTGCCTGACCTAACCGAGCTGACCGTCAAGGTGGCCCTGGACCGCGAACGCGGCACCCTGGACCCGGCTGACGAGAAGCTGCTGGCCGTGGTGCGCAAGAACCACGAAGCCAACCCCATGCTGGGTCTGCGCGGTGTGCGTCTGCTGCTGACCATGCCCGGCCTGATCGAGCTGCAGGTCCGCGCCATTGCTGAGGCCGCTGTGGAGCGCCTGCGCGCCGGCGGCAGCCCCAAGCCCGAGATCATGATCCCGCTGGTGGGCTCAGTACGTGAGCTACAGATCGCCCGTGAGCGCGCAGAGAAGGTGCTGGCTGAGGTTAGCGAGCAGTCCGGCTACGAGCTCGACTTCCCCATCGGCTGCATGATCGAGCTGCCGCGTGCCGCCATCAGCGCCGACACCATCGCTGAGGAAGCTGACTTCTTCTCCTTCGGCACCAACGACCTGACCCAGACCACCTGGGGCTTCTCGCGTGACGACGTCGAGGGCGTGTTCTTCGGTCACTACATGGACGCCGGTATCTTCGGTACCTCCCCGTTCGAGACCATCGACGAGCGCGGCGTGGGTCGCCTAATGGAGACCGGTGCTAAGCGCGCCCGCAAGACCAAGGCTGACATGAAGCTGGGTGTATGTGGTGAGCACGGTGGTGACCCCGACTCGATCGACTTCTTCCACCGTCTGGGCATCAGCTACGTGTCCTGCTCTCCGTTCCGCGTGCCGGTGGCCCGCCTGGAGGCTGGCCGCGCCGCTGTGATCAACGGCTGAGTTTTTAACTTCAGTTAGGTGACCGTCGTCCCACGGGGCGGCGGTCACCTGTCTTTTGGTGCTAATGGCACATATTTCGCTTTAGCGCTGGCTGAACACAGGCTGCCCCAGTGTTTAGGAGTGTGAGATGATAAGGGCGGTCAGGAACCTAGAGATGAGGCAAACGTGGCGATTTTTGAAATCCGACAGGGAGCGCTAGTTCCGGCTCAGCTGGGCGGGGTTGCCGATGAGTCCGCACACCGTCAGGCCCTTGATCTGGTGCGTGAACAGGTGGCGCAGGTGCTGCGTAGGCCGCTGTTTACGGTTGCCTGGAAACAGCTGGACGCTGGCCACTCGCTAGTGGCTATTGACGGCTCTGGCCAGGTGGTGGCGGTGGAGCTACTACCTAAGTTGGATTCAACCACGGTTGTGGCCGCTATGGGCCGCCTAAACGCCACTTCTCACCTAGGCTGGGCGGAAATCGCCAGCCTATATCCGGCAGGCCCCACCGCTTTCCAGAAGGATTGGGCGGCTTTCCGCGAAACCATGCCGGCGCGTATTAACCCCGGCCCGCGTTTGAGCATTGTGTCTCCCTCGATTTCCCCTGACGTGCTTTCTTCCTTGTCGGTGCTCAGCGACTCTGGCCTAGAAGTGTTCTCGCTTTCGGTGCGTGCACTTTCTAGCGGCCGTAATTTTGTGGAAATTGACCGTATTGACTCTCACCACCTGCCTGTGACCGCTAAGCTTTTGCCCGCTGGCGACCCCATGGATGAGGGTATTGAAGTGGTTAAGTCTGAGCCTGCCACTGCCTCCGCACCTACTGCCGCTGCCCCTTCAGCTACCACCCCGTCGGCTCCTGTGCCTACTGCTGGCGCCCCGTCGGCTCCCACTCCCGCCGTTTCTCAGGCCCCGGCCGCCTCTGCGGGCGCTTCTCAGGGTGCAGCTGCCTCCCAGAGTGCTGGCACCCCTGTAGGCTCGACGACGCCGTCGTCGCCGCTTTCTCGACGTAGCCGCCGCGCTCAGCGGGCAACCAACCAGTACAGCCCCCACGCACCTACGGCAGTTTCCCCGGCCGCTGTATCTCCGTCAGCTGTTTCTGCTCCCACCCCGGCCCCTAGCCCGGCCGTAACCCCCGGCTACCGCCAGTCTGCCCCCTCGCGTAACGGGCAGCCGGTGCGTGCCACCCGTGTACGGGCCCGGGTGACTGGTCAGGGGCGTCTATCACGACGCGACTCAGGCCAGTCCACGGTTTCGCGTTCGCACCCCAGTGGTGAGGACTCGCGTCTAGCTTTGAATGCCCTGGCCTCTATTTTGAGTGAGCCGGTGCAGATCACCTGGCAGTCAGTAAATGAAGGAATCTTCCACACCGCTCAGCTGCGCCCGGACGGCATGATTAGGGTCTCTGATGGAACCAGCTTTGATGAACCCGGCCAGGCAGCCCGCCACTGTGAACCGGCAAAGTCGGTTGATGGCTGGGATGTGTGGCGTTTTGGCGCCGACGGCCCCAGCCTGTATGAGTCTCTAGAAGAGCTGATTGCTGCCGCTGAGCGCAGTCCGCGCCGGCCGGGACGCCCCGTGCGTTCACGCCGTCAGGGGCGCTAAGCTAGCTGGCCGATTCTAACTGGCCCGGTTCTAGCTGGCCGGGTTGATTAGGGCCTGCCAGTTAGCTATTAGCCGCTCCGTAAAGTTAGCCGGATGGCTGGCCTCTGGCTCGTTAGCCGGGGTGAAATCTATAGCCGTGTAACTGGCTAGCCAGTGATCAACTTGGGCCACTACCTGGTTACGCACGCTGGGGCGGGAGATATAAATGTCGTGAACCGCGTCAGCAATACGTAGTTGTGTGATGCATTGGCCCAGCTCATTGGCACGCGCGCGAGTGCGACGCGCATCAATAACCGTGTCCTTATCGCGTTCGGGCAGGTCCCCATAGGTAAGCGTAAGGTGCGAGTGCTTAGAAGTGAGTACTAGCAGCGGGCAGTCAATGTTTAAGCCGCGACGCACATGCTGGTGACCAGTCATGATGGCACTAGCCCAACCGGCTTGAATATTGGGTAGTTTGCGCCATTTCCAATCCCAGTTAGTTTGCCAGCCGCTGTAGTAGGGATCAGTTGGGTCAGCCCCTTCAGGCAGTGGGCCTTCTTTAGATTGATCCCAGCCGTCATAAAGTTTGAAAAATGAGTCACCTTCAACCGGGCCCAAATCGTTAGCTACCTGGGTAGGAATGATTACAGCGTGCGGTGTGGCCTGGGCTAGGCGGTGAATAACGGGTGCAGAAATTGAGCGGAACTGGGGTGTGGTTTGCAGTTCCAACCAGGGAGAGTTCAAAATCAGGCCAGCTAACTGCCCCGGGTGATGATGCGCCCATAGACAGGCAATTAGGCCGCCGGTTGAGTGGCCCAGCATTAGTACTGGCAGCTGGGGATAAGCTCGCCTAATAATCTCTAGGCTAGCGTCTATTTCTTCGTCATAAGTTTCTAGCCTGGTACACCAAATGGAATCTGGTTTGGTCGTAGTGAACGTCCGTAACGGCGCAGATCAAGCGCATAGAAAGCACCACCCAGGCGCGCATATGAGCGAGCCATGCCAGGGTTTAAAAAATAGTCATTCCAGCCATGCAAGCTAAGCACCACAAAGCGGGTTTTATCTGGTTGCTGATGCATATGTGGATCAGCAGCCGGCTCATGACGCACCAGGGTGGCTACGGGGCTGTCACCTTCGCCGTCGTCAGCTAAAGGCAGAGTGTAAGCGCTAAAACCGGGGCCAAACATATCCGGCCCCCACTGGTTGGCAGCCGGGGGAGTGTAAGGGGTTACCTGTAGCTGCCAGTCAATAGCAGCGGGGGAGTCGAAGGTTTCCACAGCACGATTTTCCACGGCACTATTTTGCAATATCTGCTCCTGGACCTGGTCAGCTTGTGAAACTGGCGGGCCAGCACTTGCCCTATCACCTCTGGCCCTGCGCGGCGGTAAATCGTTTGCCTACACAGGGATATGTGCCCTGATCGCTTCTGGCGCCGCGCCCGCTCGCACACTGGTAAAGCTTTTAACCTAAAACCGCTGGTAACAAGCAGCAAACAGGCTAGCGATGGATAATAGTAGCGACAATTGTTGCTTCTAAAAGAATAAAGGAGGCTTCATGCGATCGCTGGTTTCCCTAGCGCTAGCAGGGGCCCTCGCCTTAAGCGCTTTAGTTCCATCCGCTTTAACCCCCAAGGTGCAGGCGGCGGAACAAACCCCTGAGCAGATCCTGGCCAAAATGAACCTGGACCAAAAAGTGGGTCAGCTACTGTGGACCCATGTTTACGGTGACAGCGCAGATGACACTACTTACGCTAGTGACAACCAAGCCATTTTTGGTCCTGGCGTATCCACCCCGGCCCAGGCGGTTAAGAAATACCACTTAGGTGGCGTGCTTTACTTCAACTGGGCCCACAACTTCAGCTCTGAAAACACTGATGTAACCAAGGTGGCGGCCCTATCCAACGGTTTGCAGGCTGCCGCTAAAGCTGACGGCAACGTGCCGCTAGGCATCACTATCGATCAAGAAGGTGGCATGGTTTCGCGCGTAGGCGCCCCGGCCACAATCTTCCCTGGCAATATGGCGCTAGGTGCCACCGGTAACCAGGCGCTGGCCTACAGCCAGGGCCAGGTGCTGGGCTGTGAAATGCGTTCGCTGGGGATTAACGCTGATTTCGCCCCGGTTTTGGACGTTAACACCAACCCCAACAACCCGGTTATTGGTTTGCGGGCTATCAGCGATGACCCTAACCTGGTAGCTCAGCTAGGTGGTGCCCAAATCCAAGGCATCCAAAGCCAGGGCGTCTCTGCCACAGCCAAGCATTTCCCTGGGCATGGAGACGCCGACACCGACTCCCACCTGGGCCTGCCGCGCGTAACCTACTCGCGTCAGGTGCTAAATCAGCATTTAGTACCCTTCAAAACGGCTATTAATGGCGGCGTCGACATGATCATGACGGCCCACATCGTCGTCGACGCTATTGACCCAAACCTGCCGGCCACCCTATCTAAGCCGGTACTTACCGGGCTGCTGCGCCAAGAGCTGGGCTTTACCGGGGTGATCACCACTGACGCCCTAGACATGGAAGGGGCCCAGCTGGCTGTAATGACCCCCGCTGAGCAGGCTAAATACAAGGAGCTTAAGAACAAGGAAGACAGCGCCAAACAAAAAGCCGATAAAGACCCAACTCAGGCAGACTCGGCGCGTGAGGCCTCAACGGAGTTTAAAAAATTCTTGGCCCCTATTCGCGCCAGGGTAGCGGTCAAAGCGCTGCAAGCTGGCAGTGACATTTTGCTAAATACCAAGGACGCCGCTGCAGTAGTTGACGGGGTTAAAGCTGCAGTTAAAGACGGATCGCTCACTAGCGCGCAAATTGACCAATCAGTTTTGCGCATTTTGAAGTGGAAGCAAAGCGCGGAGTGCTCAAAACTGAGCCGATCGATACTGCCAGCGTAAAAGCCAAGCTGGGCACGCCCGCTAGTAAGGATGTGGCCAGGCAGATTGCGCGTAACTCGGTTACTTTGCTGCGCAATGACGCTAACAAGGCGCCTTTGGATGCGGCCAAGGGTACGCGCGTGCTGGTGGCCGGCAGCTCCTGGGCTAACCCGGAGCTATTGCCTGATCCTCTTAAAGCTGCTGGTTTCACTGTGGTTTTCACCCAGGACCCCGACGCTAAAGAAAATCCTTCAGATAGTGAAATTTCCGCCTGGGTGCGCCAAGCAGCCAATGTGGATACGGTGATTTTTGCTAGCTACGCCCCTGGCGCCCAGCAGTTCAAAGCCATTGACGCGCTGGTGGCCACCGGCAAGCAGGTGATCGTCATTAACACCAGCTTGCCCTACCCCCTGGCCCGTTACAGCGGCGGAGGAGCAGGCCCACAGGTGGTGGCGGAGATTTACGCCAATAACTCGGTGGCCCTGGCGGCTGCGGTAGATGTGCTTAGTGGCAAGGTTAATGCGGTCGGTAAGTTGCCAGTTAGCGTGCCCGGGGCTAGCGGGGTGGCTTATGCGCGTGGTTTCGGCCTGGGTTATGGTTCTGCCTCTGCTACCGCAACAGCGACGACGCCCGTGGCCACAGCCCTGGCTACGCCGGCTTTGGCTGCTACTTGCGGGGCGATTCCCACCGCAAAGTCCACTACTAAACCCAGTGCCAGCCTTAAAGCGGCGCCTAGTTCCTCCCAAAGTCCCAAACGTGGCTTAGCTCATAGTGGGGTGGAAATGGGGCTGTTTGTAGCCTTTGCGCTAGCCCTGTTGGGTGGTGGTCTGGCGCTGCGTAGCCGCACCAGGCAGTGCTAGCAGCCATTTTGGGCTGTAACTAGAAAAATTTGAGGGGTGATCCGATTTTTGGGTCACCCCCTCAAATTGTGTTGAATGCCACTAAATAATAATTGAATCTTGAAGGAATGTTAAAACTGATAACAATGGTGATTATGTGAATTGTGATGAAACTGTTTCCTTTGAGGCGCCAGGGCATTAATCTAGGGCTAAATAAACCGGGGCTGTACCCCGCAGCCATCAGTCAATATCCCTAGTCATTGGAGTCCTCGTGAGTCAGAACAAACGATCACGCGCCTTCCGCAGCACGGTTGCTGTGGTACTGGCGTCGATGGTGTTGTCCGCAAACCCCGTGGCCTTCGCAGATGGCCCCAGCCAAGACGACATCAACAAGTCAAAGCAGAAGGAAGCTAGCACTTCTGCTTCTATCGCTTCCCTGGAGGCACGTTTGGCCACCCTTAAGGCCAACACTGAAAACGCCACCATGAAGGCACAGATCGCCACTGAGGACTATCTGCAATCCCTTGATGCACTAAACAAAGCCAAGGCAGCCACCGCTGCTGCGCGAGCTAAGGCCACGGCCGCCACCAAGCAGACGCACCAAGCTCGCAAAAGCCTCTCCGACGTCGTCGTACAGACCTACCAGGACGGCGGCAACCCCTTCGACATAGTCTCCCCCTACCTGACCGGGCGCTCACTGGGAGACATTGCCAGCCAGAAGGCCGCGCTGGACCGTGCGGGTGAAAACACTGACGCAAAACTGCAAAAAGTGCAGGCTCTGCAATCGGTAGCCACCACCATGGAAGGCATTGCCGCGCAGAAAGAATCAGCTCAGCGCACCGCCACGCAAAAAACTGAAGCAACCAAGAACGCTGCCCAAGCTGCCGCTAACGCCGCCCAGGCCGCCCAAAGCCAGGCCACCAGCCAGCGTGCCAACCTGATCAGCCAACTGGCAGCTCAGCGTAACACCACAGTGGCCCTGGAAACCCAGCGTCAAGAACAGCTTGAGCAGGCTGAGCAAAACCGTAAGAACGAGGAAGCTCGCAAGCAGGCTCAGCAGGCTGCAGCCCAGGCCAAGGCTAAGGAAGAGCAGGAAAAGCAGAACGAAGCTAAGGCCAAGGAAACCGCTTCGCCTACCCCCAGCCAGCCTGACCCTCAGCCCAGCCAAACTGCTGCTCCTAGCCCGCAACTAGCCAGAGCGCCGCGCCTGATCCGCAGCCGAGCCAAACTACTACGCCTGAGCCGGCCCCCAGCCCCAGCGAAACCAGCCAGCCAGCTCCCGCTCCGGCCCCTGAGCCCGAACCTGCCCCCGCGCCCACCCCTGAGCCGGATCCGGAACCTGAACCCGACCCGACTCCTGCCCCTTCCGGTGGCGCGGATGTGGCTATCGCCAAGGCTTACACCTTCATCGGTGTGGACTATGTGTGGGGCGGCGAGTCCTACTCTGGTGTGGACTGCTCTGGTCTGGCCATGCTCTCCTGGGCGGCGGCCGGGGTGAGCCTGACCCACTCCTCACGCGCCCAGTACTGGGAAGGTACCCACGTTTCACTGGACTCCGTCCAGCCCGGTGACCTGATCTTCTGGTCCTCCGACGGCTCTGCCGGGTCTATCTATCACGTGGCCATCTACCTGGGTAATGACCAGATGATTGAGGCACCCACTTTCGGTGTGCCGGTGCGCGTAACCGGCGTGCGCTACTCGGGCATCATGCCCTACGCGGTGCGCCTGTGATCCTAACGGTGCGCTCGCGCTACGCGGATGGCGCGGCCTCACTGCGCGGATAGCGCGGGCCGCTGCGGCTGTAATGCCCCACGGTGACTGGCGCTGACCGCGCCGCGCGCGTAACCATAAACTTGTAGGCGGCGCCTGAGACCTGCAACCTTAAACGTGCGTCTACAAAGTAAAAGTACTGTCCCCCTGGCGCAGTTCATGTCGACACGCGGGGCACAGCCGCGTCCACAACGGGAAGCACCGCCCACTCTCCTCCGATTGTCGGCGCCCAGCCACGGCCTCGTCGATGGGAGGGAACGCAGCACGCGTCTGTGGCTGCGCCTAGCGTGCTGAGAATTTCTTCATCTCTTCCTTGTTGAGGTCGAGGCTGGGGTCGGGTTCGAAGCAGAAGGTGATGAACCGGTGGTCGTACTCGCGGGCGCCAGGCGTGATAGCGAGCAGGGTAAAGGTACCGACACCGTCGACGACGGCAGATTTGCCGATGGTGAGATCTGCATTGACCCACGAGTAAGGCCCTTGCCCATTTCCACCTTTGAGAGACGTGCGCTCCTGGTTCCGGTCATCTGGCGAAGAGTAGAAATAGTACGCCGGGTCGGTGTTTGCGGCGCGCGGACGCACGAAAGCCTCCTCCTGAGCCTTGAGGAGATATCCGGCGCATCCGTCCGTTGCGGTCGGTGTGCTGGTTGACGTGCTGGTCGGTGTGGGATCCGCCTGATGCGTGGTGGGCGCGCAGGCGGCGAGGAGCAGGGACAGACCGACGCAAGTTGCCGTGACGGTGTACAGGGGCTGGCGGAGCGTGTGTGTCATGGGTTAGATCGTGTCGGAGACTTCGAAGTCTGGGTCGGGTTTGAAGCAGAAGGTGGCCGAGCCGTGGCCGTAGACGGCCTGTGCGGTGGTGATGTCGAGGAGGGTGAATGTGCCGATGGTTGGGACGTGCTTCGGCTCGCCGACGAGGAGGCGGTCTTTGATCCAGCCGGGGTAGCCGTCGTGCCACCCGCCGATGATCGAGGCGTACATGGCGCCGTTCTCGATACCGACCTTGGAGATGATGAAGGTCGGCTCGTTCGGGTTCTTTCCGGGGGCGAATTGTGCGGTTTCGTCGACGGTGGTGATGTATCCGTTGCACTCTGGCATGGGTGTGCTCCTCGTGGGTGACGGCGCGGGCGTCGGCGTGGGCCCGGGCGTGGGGGAGGAGGACGTGGGCGTGGGTGTGGGTGTGGGGCGCGCGAAGGGGTGGTGGGCGCGCAGGCGGCGAGGAGCAGGGACAGACCGACGCAAGTTGCCGCGACGGTGCTTAGGAGTGGGAAAGTCTTGCGCATGCCTATAGCTCTCCGATTGCCGTGTTGCCGTAGGTATCCCAATCGCCGGCGAGCGAGGTGAGAGAATCGGCGTTTCCGGGGACGTCGTTGATCAGTGACTCAAAGTATCCGGTCACAATAGCTCCCTTACAGTGGCTGGTTGAGGTCCGAGCGGAACAATGCGGCCCATTGCTGATCGTGATCTTTGCTCTGCTTTGCCGTGTCATGCAGGGCAGTATCGGTCGAGGTGTGCCAGGCCGTGATTTGCTCGTCATTGATGGAAAAGTCAGGCACGATTCCTCCTTGACCGATTGACAAGTCTTGCTCGAAGACTATGAGACAGCACACAAGAAGTCAAGGTTGTCCGATCTTTGTCCCGAGGGTGCCCACCCGACGTTCGTGCACGACGCCCAACTACACTGGTATCAGCAGACGAGGCCCCGGCCTCGTCGATAACAATGAAAGGACCCCTCATGCTCCCCTGAACTGCGCCCCGAAACTTGGACGCGTTTAATGGTAGCTGTTATGCGGCTTCCTGTAGGGCCTGATCCCGGTATTCTGCCGGGGTCAGGCCCTTGAGCTTTACTTGGCGTCTTGTTGTGTTCCAGTGCGTGATGTAGGCGTTGAGGTCGGCTTTGAAGCTTTCGAAGGTTTGCCAGTCTTGGCCGCGGAAGAATTCGTCCTTGAGGTGTCCGAAGACCTGTTCGGTGGCGCCATTGTCGATGCAGTTGCCTTTGCGTGACATGCTTTGGATGAAGCCGTTATCGGCGAGCGTTCTGATGTAGGTCTCGTGCTGGTACTGCCATCCCATGTCTGAGTGCAAGATCGGCTCGGCTCCTGCTGGTTTGGCGTCCATGAGTATCTGGAGCATCTCTTGTTGCTGAGCGAGGTTGGGGTGCATGGAGATGGAGTGGGCGACGATCTCTTTGCTGGCAAAGTCGTAGACCGGAGCGAGGTAGGCCTTACCGAAGGAGAGTTTGAACTCGGTGACGTCGGTACCCATTTTCTGCCAGGGGCCGGTCGCCTTGAAGTCGCGGCCGATGATGTTGTCGAAGCTTTGTCCCACGGATCCCTTGTAGGAGTTGTACCTGTGGTAGGCCCTCTCGCGGCGTATGCCGCAGCGCAACCCCATCTCGCGCATTATCTTCAAGACCGTCTTGTCAGCAATGCGTTCCCCTTCCTCAGCGCGCAGGCACATGGCTACCTGTCTGTGACCGCACCCGTTGGGGGTACGCGAAAAGATCTGGGCGACCTTGGGACGTAGCTGCGCTCTGGTTGGCTGCTGGGGGTGAGCCAGCGCGTAGTAGTAGCTCGACCTGGCAAGGCCGGCCGCCTCGAGGAGATCACGCACCCTGTGTCCATGCCCTGAAAGCTCGGCGATCACTAGGGCTTTGTCCCGGTTTGGGAGCGCCTGTGCGCCTTCAGGGCAATCGATTTTTTTAGGTACGCCACCTGCGCCTCAAGCTTGCGCACGCGCTCGGCGAGTTCCTCCTCACGCGTTGGTGGCACCGCCCCCATACCTGATCCCTTTGGCCTGCCCTTGGGCTTGGGCATCAGGGCCTGCGCGCCGCCCTCGCGGTACAGCCTGCACCACTGCTTCAACGATGTCGCACTCGCAATACCGAAACGCGTCATCGCCTCAGGTTTACTCATCCCACCTTCAACCACGGCGCTCGCTGCGGCGACCTTGGTCTCATAGTCGTATCTGGCGTGCTTAACTCCCATGGCAAGAAGCCCGTCCTTCCCAATTACGCGGTACGTCTTCTGCCAGTGTCGCACGGTCTCAGCAGGCACACCCAGTCTCCTGGCGGTCAAACGATAGCTAAAGCCCCTTTCAAACATCTCCACCGCCTGCTCCCGAAGCAAACGATCATGCCTCAACCGCAAACCCGCAGACATGAAAGCCTCCCATTCCCTGGACTTCAATTTCGATGTCCAAGAAACGGGAGGCAGTTCACAGCCAGGGGGACAGTTTTATTTACAAGCTCAAGGACAATGGGATTGGGATGGGGGGTTAGTGGCCTTCGTGCTCACGCAGACGAGCGAAGGAGCGGCGAATTTCAGCCTCGGCCTCTTCACGGCCTACCCAGTGGGCGCCCTCTACGCTCTTGCCCGGCTCTAGGTCCTTGTAGACCTCAAAGAAGTGCTGGATTTCCAGGCGGTGGAACTCGCTGACGTCCTCAATGTCGGTACGCCAAGAAGCGCGCTGGTCAGCTGCGGGTACGCACAGAACCTTGTCGTCACCACCCTTTTCGTCACGCATACGGAACATGCCTAGCGCACGGCAACGAATCACGCAGCCCGGGAAAGTGGGTTCTTCTAGTAGTACTAGGGCGTCTAGCGGGTCGCCGTCTTCACCTAGAGTGTCGTCAATAAAGCCGTAGTCGTCGGGGTAACGGGTGGACGTGAACAACATGCGGTCCAGGCGAATACGGCCGGTCTCATGGTCAATCTCGTATTTATTACGGTTACCCTTGGGGATCTCAATGGTTACATCGAATTCCATTTTGAGCTCCTTCCTCGCCCCGCAAAGCCAGGACATGTTTTGGGCTTGCAACGGGTGCGTTTACTCAAGCCAGCCTGCCGATGGTAGGGCCGTTTGGTCCTAGAACTGTGTATAGCACTAGTTTGACTCATTGGCGCAGGGTTTGGGCAAATCTTTGCGATTCTCTTAGGCTCAAGTGAGGCTAAGGCCGCGAATGAGCAGCTGAAGTAAGAAGGAATAAGCTGCGTCGTCGTCGACAGGGACGTCATGCTCCGGGCGAGTCTCAAACTGGACGAAGCCGTGCACAGCAGACCAGATAGACCAAGCGATTAATCCAGGCTCATCTTTACGGATCTTCCCAGCCACCTGGCCGTAGCGTACTAGCTCTGTCATAGAGTCCAGACAGGCTTGGGCGCTAGCGCCAGCATGCCAACGCCACAGCAGGGCATAGACTCCAGGCGATGCTTTAGCGTGCTGACGGTAGACCACTCCCGCGTCATATAGGCGTTGCAGGGGATCTGTGGTGGTGACGCGTAAAAGCTTTTCGCGTAGCTGAAGAAAACTCTCATCTATGAGAGTGTTAATGACAGCTTGCTTGTCGCCGATATGGCGGTAGATGCTAGCGGGGGATACCCCAGCCTTTTCTGATAGCAGCCGGATAGTGAAAGCCTCATAGCCATCTTCTTCGATGATCCGTTTTGAAGCATCAAGTATGAGCCCCCTGATTTCAGCGGTGGGGGTGCGCTGGTTCTTTTTCTGGTTATCCATTAGTTGCTTCTCCGGGGCGCTGTGCCAGCTAGCAGCGATTTGTCATATCGATACTCATGATAGATATTTCTTTCTACTGTGGAAGAATGCTTTAGCTGTGTTTGGGTAGAGTGACCCAGCACAGCAGTGCGAATGCTAAAGACAGGCCGGAAGCAATCCAGCAGGCAGCGTGTGTGGCGCTCATGAAACTAGTTTCGATGGCTTGCTGTGCGCTGTGGCGGATGGCTAGTGGTAAATGCGGCAGTATTGAATGCGCTGCCATCACAGAATCTTGAGCAGCTTTTGTTACAGCAGCTGGGATATGCAGGCCAGACAAAGCATCTGCGAGCTTGTCGGGATAGACCGAGACAATTGCGGATCCCATAACGGCCACGCCCAAAGTGCCACCAATCTCACGGATTGTGTCATTTACTGCTGAAGCCGCGCCGGTTGAGCTTTCTGGAACCGTGCTCATTAAAGCGTCCGTTGCGGGCCCTTGAACCAGGGCAATGCCGGCTGCCATAAGCGCCATAGTTGGCACAACCGCCAGCCAATAGTTGCAGTGGGCGCCAACTTGGGTAACCACAAACATGCTTGCCGAGAGGAAAACTAATCCCACTGTCACTACTATGCGGTGCCCAAAACGTTTAGCTAGCTGCGTAGCCAGCGGGGCCACAGCCGCCATAACTACTGCGAAAGGCAAGGTTGACAAGGCAGTTTAGTGCGCTGTAGCCGCGCAGAGCCTGGAACCATTGGGTGGTGATAAAGATGAACCCAAATAGGCAGAAGAAAGCAATGCAAATTGCGCAGGTACTGCTGGTGAATATGGCGCGGCGGAAGAGTGAAACGTCAATGAGGGGAGCTGGCGTGCGCCACTCAACTGCTGCAAATGCTGCCAATACGAGCAGGGACACGCAAATGCCGCCAATAACCTGCCAAGACAGCCAGCCATAAGTTGGGCGCTCAATAATTGCCCATACCAGTAGGCCCACGCCGGTAACTGACAGCACTGTGCCAGGGAAATCGAATTTTTCGCTGTGGAATGTACGCGACTCGGGCACTGCTACCGCAATACAAACCAAGGCCACTACTCCAATAACTGCGCATACCCAGAAAATGGAATTCCAGGCGTAGTGTTCCAGCAAAATACCGCCAATGATAGGCCCTAAAGCGATACCTACACCGGATGTGGCCGCCCATAGGCCAACAGCTAAGCTACGATATTTGGAATTTTCAAAGATAACGATGATCAGCGACAAGGTTGCCGGATAGATCATGGCGGCGCTGACTCCTAGCGCCACGCGCAGTGCTACCAACTGCCATAAAGCCCAGGAAAAGGCGGCGCCGGCGGAGAATAGGGTGAATCCCACCAAGCCGATCAGTAGCATCCGTCTACGTCCCCAGCGGTCACTTAGTTTTCCGGCCGGCAGTAGCAGAGCAGCAAAAGACAAGGTGTAGGCATCTACCACCCATTGCAAATCTGTGGACGAGGCGTTTAGGGCCTCACTTAGCGTAGGGATCGCCACATTGACGATGGTGTTGTCCATTACAACTAGCAACACCACCAGGCATAGCGCAGTGAGCGCTACCCATTTGTTTGCGGACTGCGGTCTGCTCTGCGTGCTGGAGCTAGCTGGCAGTGACTGCATAGATTGCATATTGATGTTCCCCTAATGTGAAACAACGTTATCTTTAGGTGAAACAATACTCCTCTTTGTCTGGGGTGGTAACTGGTTAGTTGATGAAGCACGCAACACTTAGTGCCAGGATGGTCCGACAACTGTCTTGGTGGGCCGGCTTGGAGGGCCAACTTGGCGGCCGGTTTGGCAGGCTAGTTTTGTGGGTCGGCTTGGCGGGTAGGTTTGGCATGCCGGCTTGGCAAGTGGCTGTGTAAGGCGGCAGTTTTATGCGGCGCGTCGGCACATATAGAGGGTGAAGGCGATATCCTTACCTTGAGGGCGGCTATCGCTGGGGTTGAGGTTAGCCTCGATCTGCCGTAATCGCTCTTAAACCCAGTAGTCGCTCGACTCCCCACGGCGTCCACAAACTTATTTCGGCCTGCCTGCAAGAATGGAAATAACAGCATGCGTAAATTGGTTGCAGCCTCGCTCAGCGTGGCTACCTTACTGGTAGCCGGCGGGTACTACACGCTGTTTGACGCTCTGGACGTGGTACCTGGGTTTGTCACTGCCGCTAGCGTGGATATTTCTCCCCGCGCGTTCCCGACGGCGTCTGGCATTACTCCCGCCGCCTCTAACGTCACTGCGCTAAACACTAATGCGCCTATCCCTGAAACTTCGCAGGTACAGTCACTGATCACTTCCCTTACCTCCAACCCAGCTATGTCTGGGGGCACCGTTGGAGTAGTGGTTAAAGACTCCCTAACCGGTAAAGATATTGCTTCCACCAACGCCAACTCCGCCATGGTTCCGGCCTCCAGCCACAAAGTTTTGACTGCCGCAGCTGCACTTAGCGCCCTGGGAGCCAGCCACCGCGTACAAACCAGCACCTATCTAGAAGGCTCCACCCTAACCCTGGTGGGTGGGGGAGACGTGCTCCTAGCTGCAGATAAGGGAGACGCTAACTCCGTCGTCGGACACGCCGGACTAGGCGACCTAGCCCGCTCAACCGCAGCTGCCCTCAAAGCCAAGGGCGTAACCAGTGTAAACGTGACCCTAGACGACACCCTATTTACCGGCGCCACCTGGCACCCCAGCTGGGACAGTGAATACAGCTCCTGGGCCACCCAGGTACAGCCGCTAATGATTGACGTAACCAGCCACTACGGCGGCCCTTACCCGGCAGACCCGGCCATGGAAGCCACCACGGTGTTCATCACCCACCTCAAAAACGCCGGTATCGGCGTGCTAGGCCAGCCCACTCGCGCCCAGCGCGGCGCCAACTCCGCTAAGGTGTCCGCAGTAGACAGCGCCACCCTGGCAGAAATCTTGGGTGTATCACTAACCACCTCAGACAACACCATGACTGAGGTAGAAGGCCGGCTCGTGGCCGTGGCCGGGGGACAAACCGCAGACTTTACCGGCGCCACCAAGGCCGTACTGGCCCAGCTCAAAAAGACGGTTACGACATTTCCGGGGTAACCATGGATGACTGCTCGGGCCTGAGTGTCAAAAACCAGGTCAGCCCCAACCTGCTGGCCACCATCATGACCCGCGCCGCCGGTAAAGACGGGGTGGGTAACGGCCGTACACTGCTCAGTGACCTGCCGGTTTCGGCCTACAGCGGCACTTTGAAGAACCGTTTCCATAACACTTCCGCCGCTGGTTGGGTGCGTGCCAAGACCGGCTCACTGTCAGGCGTGCGCTCCCTGACCGGCACTATTGTTACCGCCTCAGGGCGTGAGCTTAGCTTCTCAGTGATGCTTAACAACATCCCAGACGGTCAAGAAGCAACTGCCCTGGCCGCCGTCGACGACGCCCTAATCACCCCGCTACGTAACCTCTAAACCGGCTAACTTTTACAGTTCGCCAGTTGATAAAGAGATAAACGTGACGGCCATTGCGGTGGCACAATTAGTAACGAAAGTGGCAATCTAGTATTTCAGTGCCATCTAGTGGTGGGATCTTAACTACCGCACGCGCCAGGCGCGCAATGGCAACGTCTTCTCCTTGAACGGATAAATATGAACGTTTCTGACATGGGCACCGACCTGGACCGCGTGCTAATCACTGAGGACCAGCTAAACGAACGCCTAGACCAGATTGCCGCCGAAATCAACGTCGACTATGCCGGCCGCAACCCGCTGCTGCTGGGCGTACTCAAGGGGGCCGTGTACGTAGTCAGTGACCTTTCGCGCCGTCTGAACTTCTCTGCCCAGATGGAGTGGATGGCTGTATCCTCCTACGGCTCAGGCACCAAGTCCTCCGGCGTCGTACGTATCCTCAAAGATCTAGACTGCGACGTAACCGGACGTGACATCCTCATCATTGAAGACATCATTGACTCCGGCCTAACCCTATCCTGGCTGGTCAGCAACCTATCTAGCCGTGGCGCTAAGTCCGTTGAGATCGCCACCCTGCTACGTAAGCCCGAGGCCGCCAAGGTGGAAATTAACCCCCGCTACGTCGGCTTCGACATCCCCAATGAATTCGTGGTTGGCTACGGCCTGGACTACGCCGAGCGCTACCGCAACTTACCTTTCGTGGCCACCTTGGCCGAACACGTCTACGGAGGCTGATTAATGCCGAGCCAAAGCGAGAAAGACCCCTATAAGCGCAGCTCTAAGCCCGACAAGGACTTAAAAGCAGCAGATAAGCGCGGCAAGCGCGACGGCGAGAAAAAAGATGAAGGCCGACGCAAGCTGCGGCCTATGCACTTGTTCTTGCTGTTCCTGATCTTGGCGGTGCCCGGCTATTGGGTGGTTAACTCGCTGCTCGGCTACTCCAATATTGACACTTCCTCTGGCCTGGCCCTGCTCAAGAGCGGCAAGGGGGTTGAGCGCGTCACCATTATTGACGGCAATCAGGTAGTGCAGGTGCGGCTAAACCGCGACTATGTGCAAGCCCCGCGTATCGCTGGGGAAAGCGAATACAACGCGGGTAAACGAGTACAGTTCACCTACGTCACCGCCCAGGCCAAGGAAGTTAACGAGCTAGTTCAAAAGGCCAACCCCAAGGGTGGCTACGACTCGGTTGTGCCCACCACCTCCTGGTGGTCCTCATTCCTGCAAATCCTGCTGCTCTCGGCAGTGTTCCTGGGGGCCATGTGGTTTGTGATGGGGCGAATGCAAGGCGGCTCCCGGGGCGGCCTGTTCTCCATTGGCCGCTCTAAATCCCAAATTGGCTCTAAAGAAATGCCTGACGTCACCTTTGACGACGTCGCCGGGGTAGATGAGGCTGTAGAAGAACTACAAGAAATCCGTGAATTCCTCTCCGAGCCGGCAAAGTTTAAGGCCGTAGGTGCAAAGATCCCGCGCGGCGTGCTGCTTTACGGCCCGCCTGGAACCGGTAAAACCCTGCTGGCTAAGGCCGTAGCCGGCGAGGCCGGGGTGCCTTTCTTCTCCATGAGCGGTTCAGAGTTCATTGAGATGTTTGTGGGTGTGGGTGCTTCGCGTATGCGTGACCTGTTTGAGCAGGCCAAAGCCGCCGCCCCGGCAATTATCTTCGTTGATGAGATCGACGCCGTGGGGCGCTCGCGTGCCTCTGGCGCCACTACCGGTGGTCACGACGAAGCCGGCCAGACCCTCAACCAGATGCTGGTAGAGATGGATGGTTTTGGCACCGGCTCTAACGTGATCGTCATTGCCGCCACTAACCGCCCTGACGTGCTTGACCCGGCCCTGCTGCGCCCGGGACGTTTCGACCGACAGGTGGCCGTGGAGGCTCCTGACATGGCTGGGCGCTTAGCCATCTTGAAGGTGCACGCTAAAGGCAAGCCCATGACCGACGACGTCGACTTGGCCCTGGTAGCTAAGCGAACCCCGGGCTTTACCGGCGCCGAACTAGCCAATGTGCTTAACGAAGCCGCACTGCTAACTGCACGTGCCAACGCTCATATGATCGATAACCGTGCGCTAGACGAGGCCATTGACCGCGTCATTGCCGGCCCGCAAAAGCGCACTCGGGTTATGAATGATCACGAAAAATCTATAACCGCATATCACGAGGCTGGTCACGCCCTGTGTGCGGCGGCCGGGGCCTACTCTGACCCGGTCACCAAGGTGACGATTTTGCCGCGTGGACGCGCCCTGGGCTACACCCAGGTGATGCCCTCTGACGACAAGTACTCGGTGACCCGCAACGAGCTGCTAGACCAGCTGGTTTACGCCATGGGTGGGCGCGCCGCTGAGGAAATCATTTTTGATGACCCCACCTCGGGGGCCTCTAACGACATTGAGAAGGCCACCGCCATTGCCCGCCGCATGGTCACCGAGTACGGCATGAGTGATCTGCTAGGTACCGTGCGTTTGGGTAAGAACGACGACGGCGACGCTATGGCCTCCCTGGGCGGCCCGGGCTACTCTGAGGCGGTTTCTGCACAAATTGATGAGCAGGTGCGCGCCCTGGTAGAGAGCGCTTACCAGGATGCTTTACAGATTTTGGTGCGTAACCGTCCGGTGCTTGACCGCTAGCCCAGCAGCTGTTGGAGAAGGAAACCATTCTTGAGGGCGAGCTGGCCCAGATCTTCACCCCGGTAGCTAAGCAGCCCAAGCGCCCGCGCTGGCATGGCGGTGAGCTGGAGGCCCTAAACGCCCAGGTGGATGCGATTGCTGACCCCGACTGGGAGCAGCTGGAAGCGCACGCCAAGGCACAAAAGCAGCTTGAGAGCGGCAGTGAGCTTGGAAGTGGAGCCGAGTCGAAGGACGCTGGCGAGCTTGAGAGCGGCGCTGAGATTGAGAGTGGCGCTGAGCTAGAGGCCAGCGCTGAGCAGGGGAGCGCTGCTGAAATTAATGCTGAGCCAGCATTTGGGACTGAGTCAGCTGAAACTGAGGAGACCGGCCGTGACTAGCGAGGCAACCGGCGCTGAAACTGGGCAGACGCAAGCGGCGCCGGAAGGTCAAGCTGCGCCGGAAACCCAAGCGGCGCCGTCGGCCCTGGCCCAGACGCGCCCTTATGACGCTGAGGGCGTGCGCAAAGCCGTATATGACCTGCTGGTAGCCATCGGGGAAGACCCTGAACGTGACGGGCTACGCGAAACCCCCCCCAGCGCATGGCTCGCGCCTACGCTGAGCTATTTGCGGGCCTAAGCGAAGACCCCGCCCACCACCTGGACAAAGTCTTTGACGTTGGCCATGACGAAATGGTGCTGGTGCGTGACATCCCCATGTATTCGGTGTGTGAACACCACCTGCTACCCTTCCACGGCGTGGCACATGTGGGCTATATTCCCGGCCCTGACGGGCGCGTAACCGGTTTAAGTAAGCTAGCGCGCCTGGTTGAGGGCTACGCCCGCCGTCCCCAGGTGCAAGAACGCCTCACCGCCCAGGTGGCTGACGCCATGGTGGAGCGCCTGCACTGCAGGGGAGTGCTGGTGGTGGTTGAAGCTGAGCACCTGTGCATGTCTATGCGTGGGGTGCGTAAGCCCGGCTCCAACACGGTCACCTCAGCTGTGCGCGGCATTATGCGCAACGCGGCCACCCGTGCGGAGGCAATGAGCCTGATTTTAGGCCGCCGAGGCTAGGGACTAGTTGGGTTATAAATGCGGCTGCGTGAACTACCCAGATGCCTAATGCTGTGCAGTTCTCGGTGATTAGCGGTCACGGCCCATGCATATTACAGATACACTTAAGTACGTGAGCGCGCGTCATTATCCTCAGTTACCTGGGTGTAGTCTGCCCAGTGACCGCACCTTAGTGATGGGGGTTTTGAACGTAACTCCCGATTCTTTTTCCGACGGCGGCCGCTGGTACCAGCGTGATGCGGCGCTAAAGCACGCTTTGGCTTTGCTAGATGAAGGCGCCGACATAATCGATATTGGGGGCGAATCCACCCGCCCGGGCGCAGCTAAGGTGGATATTGAAGAAGAAACCGCACGTGTCGTGCCGGTAATTGAGGCGATACTTCAGGCGCGCCCGCAGGCAGTTATCAGTGTAGACACTATCCACGCGGCTACCGCCCTGGCAGCAGTTGCGGCCGGGGCCGCCATCGTGAACGACGTTTCCGGCGGGCTAGGTGACCGGGCCATGCATCGCGCCGTGGCCAGCACCCAGGCCGCCTACATTTGCCAGCATTGGCGTGGCAACCCCCAGACCATGGACCGCCTAACTGACTACCCCGACGGCGTCGTCGCAGGCGTAATCAGCGAGCTAAACCAGCGCCTAGAGCAAGCCCAAGCAGCCGGGCTAGCCAAAGAACGCATCATTGTGGACCCGGGTTTAGGCTTCGCTAAAACCCATGAACAGTCTTGGCAGTTGCTTGCGGCAACGCAGCGCCTGCAAGAAGAGTTAGCAGCCCCGGTACTAATTGGGGCTTCACGCAAACGCTTTTTAACCCTGGCGGTAGCTGGCGGCACTGACACTGCCCGCGCCGCCGATCCGGCCCAACGCGACAACATCACCGCCACCACCAGCGCACTCGCGGCGCTTGGAGGTGCCTGGGCGGTACGCGTACATCAAGTTATCCCCTCGCGTGAGGCAATCGCCGCCGCGTCCCTGTGGAAGGAATCTCGATGAGCACTCCCAATACCGTAACCCTGCGCGGACTATCTGCGCGCGGCTATCACGGTGTCCTGCCCTCAGAGCGTGCCGAGGGTCAGATCTTTATCGCTGACGTGACCTTGTTTTTGGAGCCGGGTGTGCTCGATCGGGCTGCGGCCAGTGACGACATCACCCAGACCGTGGACTATTCACAGGTGGCTAACGCGGTGGTGGAGGTTATCCACGGCGAGCCGGTAAACCTAATCGAAACCCTAGCTGACCGGGTGGCTCAGTCCGTGCTGGCATTTTCGGCGGTAGCTGGTGTAGAGGTGACCATCCATAAGCCGCAGGCCCCCTTGGAGGTGGCTTTCGACGACGTCGCCGTCACCCTGGTACGTGGGCGCACCCTAATGGCTTTGGCTGTGGCCGGACCCGACCAGATGGGTAACCTGGCTTTCACCGCTTCACCAGCCTCTGCGCTTTCGGCAGTTTCAGGACTGTCTGCGGTTTCTGGCCTATCAGCTATTTCCGGCCTAGACAGCCTCACCGGCGCCTCAGCTGCGGTCACATCCGCCGCCGTAGCCCCCACCCCGGCCTCACTGAGCGAGCACGGTACCCACCGCAGTGAGGTTGATGAGCAGGTAGCCATTATTGATGAGCCTGATGCCTTTGCTGATCCCGATGATCTAGACGACTACCTCACCGAGGTGGATGAGGACCAGCCGGCCCCGCCGCCGTGGGGTGAGCGCTCCCAGCTGCCGGTAGATGAACTGCCGGGCGAGTTCGCTAAGGCTGCTGGTGCCGGCGCAGTGGTTGCTGGTGGGGCGGCACTTACCGGTGCAGCTGCGGCAGCTGACAGTGCGGTTCGGGCTGGTTCTAGCGCCGAGCAAGACGGTGCGTTTGCTGACGGACACTTTGGTTCTGCCGACGACGCCACTGAGCCCACTCACGACGTCGACACTGCACCAGCCCAGGATGAAACTGCACCGCAGGAACCCACCCAGCACTCTGGCGAAGACTTTACCGCTCACGGTGAGCAAGACGAATACTCTGACGAGCAACGCCCGCAGGACGCCGCCGACTTTATCGGCGAGCTACATAACATGAACGACTCTGGCCCCTCCCAGGTGCACTGGCACTCCCTGCGCACTGAGGACGGCGAGCAGCAGCCGCAACAGCCCCACCACTCCTTTGAAGAGCTCCAGGCTCAAGTTGCCCAGGACGCAGCTGAGGCAGCTGCAGCAGCTGCCGCAAAGGAAGCTGAGTTCAATGCTGCGGCCAGCGCTGAGCCAGCCGCTGACGGGCAATATGCTGCTTCCGCCGCCTCCGGCGAGGAAGAAGGGGAGCAAGACCCCACTCGCCTAGTCAACATCAACGAAGTTTTCCACGCTGAAGCGCCAGATGCTGAGGTCCAGGCTACGCCAGAAGAAGAAGCACCTGAGCCGGCAGACGCCGTCGAACCTGCTGCTGAGGCTGAACACGCAGATGAAGCGGGCCAGGAAGAAAACGCATACGTTGACTTCCAGGAAACTACAGACCTAGACACCCAGCAGGCTCAGGGCGACGCTGAGTACGTTGACTACCAGGACACTGTAGCTTTGGGCACCAACCCCCAGGCTGGGGATGACTCAGAGTATGTGGATTACCAGGAAACCGTAGCCCTAGGTACCAACCCTCAGAGTGATGAGTCTGGATCGGGCCTGTCCGTCCAGGCGCCGGCAGATCACTTCAAGACTTCCGAGCTAGGCGCTGGTGGCCAGTCCGCGATGCCTGCCTACGGCCACCACCCGGTAACTCAGGCCACACCGCAGGAAGCTTTCGACTTCAACTATGAGCAAGACACTATGGTCGGCTCTAACTCGCTGATCAGTGAGCTCTTTGATAATCGCCGTGATCCCTGGCAAGATACCAGCAACAGCTGGGTTGCCTCCCAGACTCCCACCTGGCAGGACGCCTACAAGGATCCCACTTCGCAGCTGGAACAAAACGACGCCGCCAACCAAAGTGGTGACCCGCTAGATCGTCGCCCACCCCACGCCGCAGAGTTTGTGCTCTCCCTGGGTGGCAACGTAGGTGGGGTACTAGCCGCCCTGCGCGACGCCGTCCACAAGCTGCAAGACACCCCCGGAATTGAGCTGACCGACGTCGCCCCCTTGGCCCGTACCGCCGCCGTAACCCGCCCGGACCAGGAGGCCCAGCCTGACTACCTCAACACGGTAATTGTCGGTTTAACCGGGCTTTCTCCGCGCGAACTACTGGCCGTATGCCACCGCCTAGAAGACGAGGCCGGCCGCGTACGCACCGAGAAATGGGGTATTCGCACCCTGGATGTGGACATCATCTGCTACGAGGGTGTCACCTCTGACGACCCGGATCTGACCTTGCCGCACCCGCGTGCTCACGAGCGTGCCTTCGTGCTGCTGCCCTGGTCTTTTGCCGACAGTGAGCTGAGCCTAGATGGCCAAGACACCGCCCAACTGGCTGATGTAGCCCCCGACCGTGACGGGGTGCGCTGGTTAGCTCTGGACTGGTTGGAAACCGACAACCTGCCTACCTTGCCTACCGGCCAGTACATTGAACCGCCTTACGCTGATGAAGACAGCGATAGCAGTGAGGACCAGTCACAAGACAACGGTCAATGAAACGCACGCGGCTTCGTGTCCTAGCCTTGCTGGCCCTGCTGGGGGCCAGCTGTGGCTGGGCGATTATGAGTCTGGGGGCCCAAATAAACGGCTGGCCCCCAGCTATCGCCTTGCATGGGGGCATTGCGGCCGTAGTGGCGGCGCTAGCGATCTTGGCTTTTGGCTACCGAGTACGCCGCTATCAGCGTGACGCCAAATGGGTTAACCCCATGCGCGCGGCTTTAACGGTTAGTGCCGCGCAGGCCTGCTCGCTTACCGGTGCCCTAGCTGCCGGGGCCTATCTGGGGGCGCTAGGGTTTGCGTTAACTGCGCTGGGTTCGCCGTTTATGATCTCGCTGCGCTGGAATACCGGGGCTTGCGCGCTGGGGTGTTTAGCCTGGATGGTAGCCGGGCTGATAGTGGAGCGTTGGTGCATTGTGGATAACTCCGACGACTCCTCAGAGCCCGGTGCTGGTGCCACCGCCTAGTTCTCTAGTTCCGACGGTGCGGCCTGGCCACCGCGCGCTAGCGGCGCGACAGCTCTGGTCCGCCGCCGCGACAACTGGACATTAGTCAGCGGCTGCTGTATAGTTCAGTGCATGCTGACCATTGCTTCGCGTCTTGACGTCATGAACCGGCTCGGCCGGGCCATGGCCGACCCGACGCGCTCCCGCATCCTGATGTCCCTGCTCGACAGCCCGAGCCATCCCGCGGTGCTCTCGCGCGAGCTGGGGCTGACCCGCTCGAACGTATCCAACCACCTGACCTGCCTGCGCGACTGCGGGATCGTGGTCGCCGAGCCCGAGGGCCGCCAGACTCGCTACGAGATCGCCAACCCGCACCTGGCTGCGGCGCTGACGGCACTGGTCGATGTGACCCTCGCCGTGGACGAGAGCGCGCCGTGCATCGACCCGGCCTGCTCGGTGCCGGGCTGCTGCGCCGCGAGCAGTTCGGGGGACGCCTCGTGAGCGCCGCCTGCGGCTGCGACGAGCCGACGACCAGCCCCGCAGACGAGGCAGAGGAGGCAGAGCGCCCGTGGTGGCGTGATCCCGGCCTGGTCGTGCCGATCCTCTCCGGCGTCGCGTTCGGCACCGGCCTGGCGCTGGAGTGGTCGGGGCTGCACATCGCGGCGCTGGTCGCGTTCTGGGCGGGCCTGCTGCTGGGCGCGTACACGTTCGTGCCCGGTGCGATCCGGAATCTCGTTGTGAAGCGCAAGCTCGGGATCGCGCTGCTGATGACGATCAGCGCCGTGGGCGCGGTGATCCTCGGCTACGTCGAGGAGGCGGCCGCGCTGGCATTCCTCTTCTCGATCGCCGAGGCCCTGGAGGACAAGGCGATGGACCGCGCCCGCGGCGGGCTGCGTGCGCTGCTGAAGCTCGTGCCGGAGACCGCGACCGTGCTGCGCGACGGGACCTCCGTCTCGGTCCCGGCCAGGGAGATCGCCGTCGGCGACGTGCTGCTGGTCCGCCCTGGCGAGCGGGTCGCGACCGATGGGCTGGTCCGCTCGGGCCGGTCGAGCCTGGACACTTCAGCGATCACCGGTGAATCGATCCCGGTCGAGGTCGCGCCCGGAGAAGCGGTGTCGGCGGGCGCGATCAACAGCGCCGGCGTGTTGGAGGTCGAGGCGACCGCCGCGGGCACCGACAACTCGCTGACCACGATCGTGGAGCTGGTAGAGCAGGCCCAGGCCGAAAAGGGCGACCGAGCCCGGATCGCTGACCGGATCGCCCGCCCGCTGGTGCCCGGCGTGATGGTCCTCGCCGTCCTCGTCGGCGTGCTCGGGTCCCTGCTCGGCGACCCGGAGACCTGGATCACCCGCGCCCTGGTCGTCCTCGTCGCGGCCAGCCCCTGCGCGCTGGCGATCGCGGTGCCCGTCACCGTGGTCTCCGCGATCGGCGCGGCGACCAAGTTCGGCGTCGTCATCAAGAGCGGGGCCGCCTTCGAGCGCCTCGGCGGCATCCGGCACCTGGCCGTAGACAAGACCGGCACTCTGACCCGCAACCGGCCCGAGGTAACCGCCATCGTCGCCGCCCATGGGTTCGACAATGCGCAGGTGCTTGCTTGGGCTGCCGCCGTGGAGCAGCACTCGACGCACCCACTCGCCGCCGCCATCGCCGCTGCGGGCCGGGGAACTCCCGCCGCGCAGGACGTGGCCGAGGAGGCCGGGCACGGCATCGGTGGCCTGGTCGACGGCCGCAGGGTGGCGGTGGGCAGTCCGCGCTGGATCGACGCCGGTCCGCTCAAGGCCCGGGTCGAGGACCTGGAAGCCGAAGGGCAGACCTGCGTGCTCGTCACCGTCGACGGCTTCCTGGCCGGGGCGATCGGCGTCCGCGACGAGCTGCGCCCCGAGGTCCCCGAGGTCGTGCGGACCCTGCGCGACCAGGGCGTCGAGGTGAGCATGCTCACCGGCGACAACTCCCGCACCGCTGCTGCGCTGGCGAAGCTGGCCGGGATCGGCGACGTGCACGCCGAGCTGCGTCCCGAGGACAAGGCTCGCATCGTCGCCGGGTTCTCGGAGACGTCGCCGACCGCGATGATCGGCGACGGCATCAACGACGCGCCCGCCCTGGCCGGGGCGACCGTGGGCATCGCGATGGGCGCGACCGGCTCCGACGCCGCGATCGAGTCCGCCGACGTCGCCTTCACCGGCCACGACCTCGGCCTCATCCCGCAGGCTCTGCGCCACGCCCGCCGCGGCGGCAGATCATCAACCAGAACATCGTGCTGTCCTTGGCGATCATCACTGTGCTGCTGCCGCTGGCGATCACCGGCGTGCTCGGCCTGGCAGCGGTCGTCCTCGTGCACGAGGTCGCCGAAGTCGTCGTCATCGCCAACGGACTGCGGGCTGCGCGTGCCCGCAAGCAATAAGTGTTCCGTCCAACGCCATAACTCAGACATGCGCTAGCGCATGTCGACGACGCCGGTGCCCAGCTCGATCTTGGAGGTGCGTGCCCTCATGGCGGCTAGAAGCGGGAAGGGGCTGGCTTGCTGACGCGCAAAGTGGTGTACGCGCACATAAGCTCCATCAATACCAAGCTGCTCGGCGCCCTGGGCTAGGTCAATGGCCTGTAGGAGGGAGTCGGCTGCGGTGCGAGTTTGGGATCCCTGGTAGGGGCCCTAGTGTCCAAAGGAGAGGGAACCAATTTTCTTCATAGCTGAGCATTTCTGTTGGCCTCAGCATAGTTGAATTTTAAACTAAAATAATGTGTAGGTCGACACGGCTGGAATTTCAGAGTATGAAAATGGGCGCCAGGAGCCAAAGCCATCAGGTATATATGTGGTAGTTCTAAGGAGTAGACATGTCACTTGCCCCAGCTGATATTGAGTTTCGCCCGGTTTCGCACTCGCTGATAGCGCTGCGACTGATCAACGTAGTCATTTTTATGCTGCTGCTGTTAGGTGGCAGTGCTGTAGCCGCGCTAGCAATTTCCCCGCTGCTTTGGGCGGTGTTTGGGCTATTTGTGCTGATCACCTGCTGGCTACTGTGGCTAGTGCCGCGCCAGGTTAAAAACATGGGTTACGCTCTAACCGACACAGAGCTGATCTACAAGCGCGGCGCCATGTGGCGCACGGTTACCGTGGTGCCCTATGGTCGTATGCAGTATGTGGATCTAAGCCAGGGCCCACTGATGCGCATGTTTGGCATTTCTGACCTGCGCCTACACACCGCGAGCGCCTCAACTATTTCCAATATTCAGGGTCTACCCACTGGTGAAGCTGAGGCGCTACGTGAACACCTTAGCCGCCTTGGTAGCTCCCAGATGGCAGGGCTGTGATGAGTGAATTTCTGCCTGCAAACGGCTTTGATGCCTCTTCGCGTGAGCTGTTTAATCAGCGCATGCAAGCTGGCGCCCCTAAACCCATAGCGTTAGGTCAGCCCCAACGCCTGCACTGGTTGACCCCAATCCTTAAAACCTGGCAGCTAGTGTTGGCGCTGCTTGCTTTCCTGGCTTACCAGAATTTGCAGGAAATACGTGAGCTATCTAAGCAAGCCGAAAATTACCACCTGCTTGATGATGTGGGCTTAGTGGTGCTGGTTGTGCTTGTGGGCGTGGTTGCGTTTTTGGCAATTATGGGCCTGTATGCGTATGTGTCTTGGCGGTGCATGAGCTACACTCTGGATGCTAAATCCATTACTTTGCACCAGGGCATTATTTTTAAAAATAAGCGCAGCGTATATCTAGAGCGCATTCAGTCGGTAGATATCAATCGCACCCTGGTGGCTCGCCTGCTGGGTTTGGGTACAGTGCGTATTGAAAGTGCTGGTGGCAGTGGCTCTAACCTGGATTTGTCTTATCTGAAGAACTCTGAGTTGGCTGGGATTCGCGCCCAGCTGTTGGAAGCGGCTTTTGCTGCTAAGGCTCCCATGAGGGGGCGGCTATGGGCCTGGCTCAGATGGCTCCTGGTGCGCCGGTTCCAGGCGTGCAGCCAGCGTCGCAGCCGGGCGGTCAAATGCCGGGCCAGTATGCGCAAATGCCTCAGGTTCCTCAGATGCCGACGGCGAACGGTGTGCCTGCGGAGGCGGTGCAGGCTGCCGGGGCTCGGGTGCCGCCGCAGCCGGGCGGTCAAATGCCGGGCCAGTACGTTCAAGGTGGTCACTACACTCAGGCCGGTCAGTATGGCGCCGGCCAGTACGCTGCGGGCGCGCAGCTGGAAGAACAAACCCTGTATTCGGTCAGCTCCACTAGGCTAATTGGCTCCTACCTGCTCAACCCAGCCCTAGTGCTGAGTTTGGTGGGTGTAATTGCCATCATTATTGCCGGAGTGTTTGCGTTAAGCGGGGTAAGTGACGCCGGCGCCATTATGGGGGCTGGTTTTGGTTTATTTGCTGCAGCCAGCGCTATGGCCTCTAGTCTGTGGGGTCGCTTTAACCACGACTTCAACTTCTCCCTAGCGGTTTCCCGCGTGGGCCTGCGTCTACACGGAGGCCTAACCCAAACCTATTCGCGTACCTTGCCGCCTAACCGCATTCACGCCGTCGAGCTAACCCAGCCGTTAATGTGGCGCTTAAAGGGCTGGTGGCGTGTGGAGGTACTCACCGCCGGCGTCAGCGGTGCAAGTGAGGGCACTGATTCCACCGGTGAAAACAAAGCCAACTTCACCGCCGACTCGCTACTGCCAGTAGGTGACTGGGGCCAAGCTCTCTACGCCCTATGGCTGGTTATTCCAGAGCTAGCCAGCGCCAACCCGCAAGCCCTGCTAAACAACATGGCCTACGGCGTCGGCACTGCCAACCCCAGCGGCGACCACCTGTGGTGCGCCCCGGGCCGCACCCGCTGGCTCGACCCGCTGCTATACAAGCGCAACGCGGTGGCCGTAACCGACACCGCCGTGCTTATCCGCGCCGGGCGCTTCAAGCGACGCCTGATTGTGCTCACCCACGAGCGCAGCCAATCCCTGGCGCTAAGCCAAGGCCCCTTCGAGCGTCTAGTGGATGTAGCCAACATTAAGTTCGATATGGTGCCCGGCCCGATCAAGCCGGTGATCCGCCACCTAGACACTGGCCAGGCCCGCCAGTTGTGGGCGCACCAGGCACATCGGGCCCGCATGCGCCGCGCCGCCGAAGAAAACTGGCTAAGCCGCGTCAGCACCACCCACCCCGGCCAGTAGCCAACCAGGGGCAGCGCCCCGGGCCCAGCCTTTAACTGCCTCCCGTTTCTTGGACATCGAAATTGAAGTCCAGGGAATGGGAGGCTTTTCGCATGCACTATGTATATAGGTTTAGGCGCGAGGCAGAGAGGGGGAGAGAAGCGGGGGGAGAGAGAAGCGGGGTGAGAACGCAGATTGGGCCGCCACTCATACTTAAGGATGAGGTCCGCGCCCCGCCCCGCCCACCACAGGCTCATCTCAGCCCGCGGAAGTAGCGAGGAGCCCCGCATCCGTAGCTAAAGGCCCGGTGAACACCCACCAAAATCAACCTGGAGGATGAGAAAAACCCTGTAGTCAGCGCCATATAGCGTTAAATAGTTGAACTATGACTACGACAACTCCTCACGCCCAGACGGCACAGCCTGCCGTCTCTGCACGAAACCTTTCCAAAACCTACGGCATGGGCGAAGCTACCGTCCACGCCCTCAACAACGTCTCCGTTGACTTTGAGCAGGGCAAGTTCACCGCCATCATGGGCCCCTCCGGCTCCGGTAAGTCCACGCTGATGCAGACCATCGCAACCCTGGACACCCCCGACCCGAACCCGGCAACTTCCATCCGTATTAGCGGTACCGAACTCTTCGGCCTGAAGGACAACGCCCTCACCGAGTTCCGCCGCGAACAAATCGGCTTCATCTTCCAGGCGTTCAACCTGGTACCCACCCTCACCGCGGGCCAGAACATTGACCTGCCCCTGGGCCTCGCCGGTAAGAAGCCCGATGCGCAGTGGTGTGACTACCTGGTCAAGACCCTCGGCCTGGAAACCCGCCTCGACCACCGCCCCGAACAGCTCTCCGGCGGTCAGCAGCAGCGCGTCGCCATCGTGCGCGCCCTGCTTGCACGCCCCGAAGTGATCTTCGCCGACGAACCGACCGGTAACCTCGACTCCAACTCCGGCGCCGAGGTGCTGCGCCTGCTGCGTGCCGCCGTAACCGACCACGCACAGACCATCCTCATGGTCACCCACGACGCAAACGCCGCCTCCTACGCAGACCGCGTGGTCTTCATCAAGGACGGCATGGTCGCCGGCGAAATGATCGAACCCACCTACGACGCCGTCCTCGGCGCAATGGCACAGCTGGAAGGTCGATAAGCCGTGGCAACCACACTGAACACGGTGGCGCGCTCCAACCTGCGCGCCTCCAAAGGAAAATACGTCCTCACGGGCATAGGCATCGCGATTTCCTCCTTCTTCATCGCCGCCATCATGATGCTAACGAACTCGCTGCAGGCGACCGTCAACTCCTCCGTCAGTGACGTGCTCTCCCGTGCCGAGGCGGTCGTCGCCTCCGCCGCTACAACCAGCGACGGTCAAGACAGCAGCGCCATCTACCTGACCCGTGAGCAGATTCAGAAAGTAGAACAGAGCGACCTGCTCTCCGGCTACTGGGTGCAGTACGCCGTTGCGGGTACGATCGGCACCGGCGACCAGGCAGCCCAGGTGCAGTACAACCAGCTACCCGCCGACTCGAGCCTCTTCCCGTACAAGGTGCAGGGCAAAATCCCCGGTAGCGACCACGAAATCATGGTCTCTACCTACTTCGCGAAGAAGCACAACCTCTCGCTGAACAGCAAGGTCACCAGCACCGACGTTGTAGAATCCGTCAGTGCACCCGGTACTGACAAGACCGCCGAATACACCGTCGTCGGTCTCTTCGACCCCGGCTTTGAAGGCTCCACCACCAACCAGGCTGTCTTCATTGGTGGCACCAGCCTCGGTGAAGCCACCCTGAAAGCAGCCGAGACAGAAAACAGTAGCTCGGCGGCAGGCTACCGGAGCAGGGGTGGCGCGAACCTCATCTACCTCAAGTTCAAGGACGGCGTAACCGACGCCAAACTCAAGAGCTTGCAGGAGTCCCTCAGCAGCGGCGACACCAAGAACGACCCGCGCGTCATGACTGGTCAGCAGCTGCTGGAAGACTACCAGAAGAGTATCTCCACGGTCTTCACCTCCATTAGCGTGGTCCTGGGTGCCTTCGCGGCCCTGGCTCTGCTGGTTTCGTCCTTCGTTATCTCCAACACCTTTGCGGTGCTGGTCGGCCAGCGCATCCGCGAGCTCGCCCTGCTGCGCACCCTCGGTGCCCGCAGCGGCTCCCTCGTGCGGATGCTACTCGTCGAATCCATTACCGTGGGCGTGGTGTTCTCCCTCATCGGTGCGTTGCTGACCTTCCCGGTCGGCATGCTGGTGGGAAGCATGGTTTCGACCATCATGATCTCGTACTCCATCACCCCGGTGATTATCAGTACCCTGATCTGCACCATCGTCACGGTGCTGGCGTCGCTCTCCCCGGCACGAAGCGCCCTGCGCATCTCACCGATTAGCGCGATGAGCGAGCACACCAACCGCGAAGTCAGCAAGCCCGGTAAGATCGGCCCGATCTTCGGCGTGCTCTTCGCCATCGGTGGCGTGGTCGCTGTTGTGACTGCTCTTGATAAGGCAACCAGCACGGACCGCGACGGTAACTCCGCAATCTTCCTCGGCATGTTCGCAGCACTGCTGCTCGGTATTGCGGTCTTCCTCATCACCCCGCTGGTGCTGCCCCCGCTGGTACGTGCCCTCGGCATGGTCACCCGCACTCAGACCGGTAAGCTTGCGCTCGCCAACGCGCTGCGTTCGCCCAAGCGCACCGTCTCCACCGGCCGTACCGTGCTCGTCGGTACCCTGGTCGTGTCGATTGTGCTGACCGGCTACACGGTTCTGAGCGCATCGTTCGTCAAGGCGCTGGATCAGCAGTACCCGATTTCTGCGCAGGCGAAGTACAGCTCCTATGACCAGTCTGAGGCTGCCTCCACCGTGACCAAGGCGGAAGAGATTGCCTCCCAAGGCCAAGGGCATTAAGAACGTTCAAGCGGCCGCTGTTGGTTACGCCGCCGGCGTGGTTGACTACACCGTCGAGTACGAGGGTCAGAGCGTCAACCAGAACGCTGACCTGGTGGCGCTAAGCTCCTCCGACCTGAAGGCTATCCTGCCGGACGAAACTCGAACCTTGCCGACGACACTGTGCTCGTACCTCAGGCACTCTGGAACTCTCTCGGACTGAATGAGTCCAGCCGACTGAAAGCGCGCGGCCCGCTCGGCGAACTGGAACTCAAGCCCGTCAAGTCCGAAACCAAGCAGAACCTGCTGATCGTCAACCCTGCCACCGCCGCTAAGCTGCAGGACGCCAAGAACCCGCAGGCAGTTGCCAACCCCGCCGCTGAGGAAGCTCAGACCAAGGCAGCACATCTGACCGTCACCAGCCAGGCACGCGGTAATAGCACCGTCGTTCTGGTGCGTGCGGCAACCCCGCTGACCAGCAGCGAGAATGTGACCCTGCAGGCTGACCTGAACCGAATCAGCCCGGACAGCTCCTTTACCGGTGGTTTGCAGGAACGTCAGACCTACGACCAGCTGCTGACCGTTATGCTGACCTTCACCCTGGTGATGCTCCTGCTCGCAGTGATCATCTCCATCATCGGTGTGGCAAACACGATGACCCTGTCGGTCAACGAACGCCGCCGTGAGAACGCGATGCTCCGCTCGCTGGGCCTGTCCCGCAAGCAGCTGCGCCGCATGATCTCCATTGAGGCGATCCTGATTACGCTCGCAGCAGTGGTGCTCGGCATGATTGCCGGTACGGTCATCGGTGCGGTTTCTGCGAAGATCGTGATGGCTGCCGTGAGTGCCAGCGCCCCGCTCGTGCTTGACCTGCCGTACGTCTGGTACGTGGTCATCCTCATTGTGGGTGTGCTCGCCGCGATGCTCGCTTCGGCTCTGCCAGCGGCTCGTTCGGCTCGCATGTCCCCGGTTGAGGGTATGCGCGGCTAACCCGGCATAGTCACTGTATTCGGTGTATCCCCGGATACTCGGTGTGAGAAAGTAACGCCCCGGAGGGTGCCTCAATGGTGAACTGCGGCCCGGGGTTTTTGTGTGGCGGGCCCATATAATTGCCAGCGTGAATCAACAGCGTGCCTCACGGCTTGGCATAGGAATTATCAGCGCCGGCAAAGTGGGCTCGCCCCTAGCTAGCGCCCTACGCGCGGTAGGCCACGAAATCGTGGGTATCCACGCCGTCTCCGCCGCCTCACGCGAACGCGCCCAAGTGATGGTGCCCGGCGTGCCCCTGGCCAGCGTGGACGACATTGTGGCCAACTCAGAGCTAGTTATTTTGGCAGTTCCCGACGACGCCCTAGCGGGCCTGGTCAGCGGCGTCGCTTCCCGCAAAGGCTGGCGCATGGGACAAATCGTGCTACACACCTCCGGCAGTTACGGTCTAGAAGTACTGGCCCCTGCCGCCCAAGCCGGGGCCATCACCGCCGCCCTGCACCCGGTAATGACCTTCTCTGGCACATCCCTAGACCTGCCGCGACTAATTGGCTGCCCTATGGCGGTGGCCGCCGCCCCCGCATTCCTACCAATCGTGCAGGCGCTCGCGGTGGAACTAGGCGGCGAACCCTTCAGCGTGATTGACAGTGACCGGCCCGTCTACCACGCCGCCCTGGCCCACAGTGCCAACCACCTAGTCACCCTGGTCACCCAGGCAATGCGTACCCTGAACACCATTGGTATTGAAGATGCCGCCGCCGTGCTGCGCCCGCTACTAAGCGCCGCCCTGGAGCGGGCCTTAAACGAAGGAGAAGGCGCCCTAACCGGACCTATCTCACGCGGCGACGTCGGCACTGTAAGTAGCCACTAAACGCTTTAGACAGCCTGGAGCAGGCCAAAGAGCCTGACGGGCGCGACCGGGATATCCCTGCCAGCTACCGTGCCCTGGCCCGGGCAACCACCCAACGCTGTGAGATTAATAGCCAAATCACCCCTGAAGTGGCCCAGCAGCTATACCAGGTGATCGACCCGGACTAATTTGGTAGCCATGTTGCTAAGCCTGGCCCATACCCGTGAAGAACTAGCCGCCGCTATTGCCGCAAATGAGCCCAACCGCGCCGTGGTAATGACCATGGGCGCCTTGCATGAAGGCCACCTGGATCTGCTGCGCCGCGCCGGTGCGCTGGTAGGGGCCGGCGGCACCGTAGTGGTGACCATTTTCGTCAACCCCCTACAGTTCGCACCCGGCGAGGACCTGGACGCCTACCCGCGTGACCTAGAGGGCGACGTCGAAAAACTACGCACAGTAGCCGAAAATGAGCTGCAGCTAAGCCAACTAGTGGTTTTCGCCCCCACTCCGGAAGTGATTTACCCCTCGGGCACGCCCCAGGTAACCATCAACCCCGGCCCTATCGCCACCGTGCTTGAAGGCGCCACCCGCCCCACCCACTTTGGCGGGGTATGCCAGGTGGTCCTCAACCTGATGCACCTAACCCGCCCCACCTGGGCACTATTTGGCCGCAAAGACGCCCAGCAGCTAGCTATTGTGCGCGCCATGGTACGTGACCTGTCGGTGCCGCTAAGCATTGAGCCAGTTGATATCCGCCGTGAAAGCGACGGCCTGGCCATGAGCTCACGTAATGCTTATCTCACCCCCACTCAGCGCCAGCAGGCCCTGGCCCTATCTCAGGCTCTAAAGGCCGGTATTGCCGCAGCTGAAAACGGGGGCGACGGCGCAGCGGTGCGACAGGCTGCCCTGGCTTATTTGGCTAATGCTGACGGGGTTGAAGTTGATTACGTGGCCGTGGTTGGAGCTGACTCCTTCGTGGACCTAGCCGGTGCTGGCCTGGGCCTGGACCCGCAAAAATACCAGCCGGTAGCGGGGGAGCCGGCCCTGCTAGCGCTAGCCGCTAAGGTAGGCTCTACGCGATTAATTGATAACACTTTGATTACTTTGCGCTAGGCTTACTTGACCATGAAGACTCGCACCATGATGACCGGTAAAATCCACCGGGCTACCGTCACCCAAGCTGACCTTAATTATGTTGGCTCTATCACTGTTGATGCGGCGCTGCTGGAAGCAGCCGATATTTTGCCCGGTGAACGGGTAGATATTTGCGACTGCACCAACGGTAACCGCTTGTCCACCTACGTGATCCCCGGTGAACGCGGGGCTGGCGGCATCAAAATCAACGGCGCCGCAGCCCACCTAGTAACCCCGGCGACGTCGTGATTCTGATCGCCTACGGGCAGATGGATGACGTCACCGCCAGCATGTACACCCCCCACGTGGTGTTCGTGGATGAAGCCAACAAGATCATTGAAACCGGCAACGAACCCGGCCAGGTTCCCGACAACTTCTCCGGTTTGCAATCCAGTGGCGTGAGCTTCGCCGACTATCGCTCTCAGGGTTAGAGGCGGCCGGGGCGGGCGGCTAAACTAGCGCTCGTGAGCGAAACTAACAGCGCAAGCGAAACCAAGAGCGCAGCCGAAACCCCCGTACACGAACAATTCGCCGTGCGCGCCGCCAAGCGCGAGCGCCTGCGCGAAGAAGGCTGGGACCCCTACCCGGTGTCTGTCCCGGTAACCACCACTATCGCCGCCGTGCGTGAGCGCTTCGGGGCGCTCGAAGCCGGTCAGATGGCTGACGAAAACGACCCGCAGTCCACTGTGGGCGTGGCCGGACGCGTAATCTTCCTGCGCAACACCGGGCGCCTGTGCTTCGTCACCCTTCAAGATGGCGCCGGGGTAACCCTGCAGGCCATGCTGTCAGCTAAGGCCATGCCCAGCCAGGGCCACTCCTCACTGGCAGCCTTCAAGGCCGACGTCGACCTAGGTGACCACCTATTCGTACACGGCCAGGTAGGTTCCTCCCGTCGCGGTGAGCTGAGCGTATTTGCTGCCCCGCAGCTACGTGAGGGCGTAGAGGTAGCTCAGGCCAGCGACGACGACGTGCTCGTCCCGGCCTGGCGCATCGCCTCCAAGGCCCTGCGCCCCCTACCCAAGACCTGGACCAACGAAGAAGGCCAGAGCGTAACCCTGTCCGAAGAGCAGCGCGTGCGTCGTCGTGAACTAGACCTAATCATGCGCCCTGCCGCCCGTGACATGGTGCGTATCCGCGCCGCCGTCAACCGCTCAATCCGCGAAAACTTCTACAAGCGCGACTACATTGAGCTAGAAACCCCGATCCTGCAGGTAATTCACGGTGGGGCAGCGGCGCGTCCGTTCGTAACCCACATGAACGCCTTCGACATGGATCTCTACCTGCGTATCGCCACCGAGATCTACCTAAAGCGCGCCGTAGTTGGTGGCGTAGACCGCGTGTTCGAAATGAACCGCAACTTCCGCAACGAGGGCGTGGACTCCTCCCACAGCCCCGAATTCACCTCGCTGGAAGCCTACGAAGCCTACTCCGACTACAACGGCATGGCTGAGCTAACCCGCAACCTAGTGCAGCAAGCCGCCCGTGACGCCTTTGGTTTCAGCGAAGGCGAGGAGATCGTCACCCTGGCCGACGGCACCGAATACGACCTGTCGGGCGAGTGGGACAAGATCGACCTATACGGCTCCGTCTCTGAAGCCCTAGGTGAAGAAATCACCGTCAACACCCCCCGCGAAGAGCTAATCAAGCTGGCCGAAAGGTGGGCCTGGAAGTTGACGACTACGCCGTAAACGGCAAGATCGTTGAAGACATCTTCGAAGAACTAGTGGGTAACAAGCTATGGCGTCCCACCTTCGTCTACGACTTCCCCGAGGACACCTCACCGCTAACCCGCTACCACCGCTCCCGTCCGGGCCTAACCGAAAAGTGGGACCTGTACATTCGCGGTTTCGAGGCGGGCACCGCCTACTCTGAGCTGGCAGACCCGGTAGTGCAGCGTCAGCGTTTCGAAGCCCAGGCCCTAGCCGCCGCCAACGGCGACCCCGAAGCCATGGTGCTAGACGAAGACTTCCTGGTAGCCATGGAACAGGGCTTCCCGCCCTGCGGTGGTATGGGTATGGGTATTGACCGTCTGCTCATGGCCCTAACCGGCCAGGGCATTCGCGAAACCATCACCTTCCCGCTGGTAAAGCGCGTCTGAGTGTGAGCGTGCCACTGCGGATCGCCTTCCTAGGGCCCTTCGGTACCTTCACCGAACAGGCCGTACGCCAGGTAGCCAGCCCCGACGCGGTGCTACTGCCCATGACCAGCGCCCCCCAGGCGCTCGCGGCAGTGCGCAACGGGCAGGCAGATCGGGCTGTGGTGCCCATTGAGAACTCCATTGAGGGCGGCGTCAACGCCACCCTGGATGCGCTAGCCCACGGCCAGCCACTGGTGATTGTGGGGGAGATGCACGTCAGCGTGGTGTTCCAGCTGGCCGTGCGTCCGGGTACTACCCCTGAGCAGGTACGTCGCATCGGCACCCACCCCCACGCCTGGGCCCAGTGTCGAGGCTGGGTGGAGTCCACCTTCCCTGGCGCCGTGCATGTGCCCGCCACCTCCACCGCTGCTGCCGCCCAGCTGCTTAGCCAGGGCGAGGCTGGTTTTGATGCGGCCCTGTGTAACGCGGTGTCGGTGAGCAGCTACGGCTTGCAGGCGCTGTATCAGGATGTGGCCGACAACCCCGGCGCGGTGACCCGCTTTGTGCTGGTTTCACGCCCCGGATCACTGCCGGCGCCCACCGGGGCCGACAAAACCACCATTCAGGTGGCCTTGCCGGTCAACGAGTCCGGTGCGCTGCTAACCATGCTGGAGCAGTTCGCTGTGCGCGGAGTGGACCTGTCGCGTATTGAGTCGCGCCCCAGCGGCGATGGCCTGGGTAACTATGAGTTCTCCATTGACATCGTGGGGCACGTATCTGAAGAGCGCGTGCAGGCGGCTTTGGTGGGTTTGCATCGCCACTCGCCGTGGGTGCGTTTTATGGGTTCGTATCCGCGCATCGACGGCGTCGCTAACGTCCCAGCTGTGGGTACTTCCGACGACGCCTTCCGCAGCGCCCGCAACTGGGTTGAGGGTTTGCTGGCGGGCCGGGCAGACATTGGCCGGCGCGAAATTTAAGCGGCACAAGACTTAAGCTGCGCGAGGTTTAAGCGAAGCCAAATTTAAGCGAAGCCAAATTAACGCGGCACAATAAAACTGTGGCGGTGGTTGAGTCCACCGCCACAGTGCTTTATGCCCCCAGCGTTCTGGTCAAAACCGGGTGGGGGCCGTAAACTTATGGACGGTGTCCGCATGGGCGGACGCTTCCGTTCCCAGCTAGCGATTTGTTGGCCACGTGGGTCTGCCACGGCGGGAACCGACGGACCGCGCCACGCGGTTCCGGACGCAGTGATTAAAGCTCAGCGTTAAAGCTGACTGCTGCGGGCCGGCCTAGAGCTTCGTGGCAACGTGCGCCGCAAAGCCTAGTTAGTTTTCATCTAGCAAGTGGCTGAGGGATCAGCGTCCGGCGTCGTCAAGACGTAACAATTACCAGCGCGGATAGCAAATTTGTCAGATTCAAGCACTTAAGATGGAGAATCAGTAGTGCCTACTATTCAGCAGCTCGTCCGCAAGGGCCGCAGCTCGAAGCGCTCGTCTTCCAAGACCCCCGCGCTGAAGGCCAGCCCGCAGCGACGCGGTGTATGCACCCGTGTGTACACCACCACCCCGAAGAAGCCGAACTCCGCTCTGCGTAAGGTCGCCCGTGTGCGTCTGTCCTCTGGTATTGAGGTCACCGCTTACATCCCCGGTGTTGGCCACAACCTGCAGGAGCACTCCATCGTGCTAGTGCGCGGTGGTCGTGTTAAGGACCTTCCCGGTGTGCGTTACCACATCGTCCGTGGCGCCCTCGACACCCAGGGTGTTAAGGGCCGTGCCCAGGCTCGTTCCAAGTACGGTGCCAAGAAGGAGAAGAAGTAATGCCTCGTAAGGGTCCCGCACCTAAGCGCCCCATCGTTGTTGACCCCGTATACGGCTCCCCGGTTGTAACCCAGCTGGTTAACCGCGTACTCCTGGACGGCAAGAAGTCCACCGCCGAGCGCATCGTTTACGGTGCTCTTGAGGGTGTTCGCTCCAAGACCGATCAGGACCCGGTAAGCGTTCTCAAGCGCGCCCTGGACAACATTCGTCCTACCCTTGAGGTTCGCTCCCGTCGTGTCGGTGGTGCTACCTACCAGGTTCCGGTTGAGGTTCGCCCCGGCCGCGCCACCACCCTGGCTCTGCGCTGGTTGGTTGACTACTCCCGCCAGCGTCGCGAAAACACCATGACCGAGCGTCTCATGAACGAGATTCTGGACGCCTCCAACGGTCTAGGCGCCGCTGTTAAGCGTCGCGAAGACGTCCACAAGATGGCCGAGTCCAACAAGGCCTTCGCTCACTACCGCTGGTAGTACAGCTATACCGACGGCGGTGGCCAGCCTGGTGAAGCTGGTGTTGGTTGCCGCTGCGGTAGTTACTTTTTAAACACAACCGAAGGACACCACCTGTGGCACTCGAAGTGTTGACCGACCTTAAGAAGGTCCGCAACATCGGCATCATGGCTCACATCGATGCCGGCAAGACCACCGTTACTGAGCGCATCCTGTTCTACACCGGTATTAACTACAAGATCGGTGAGACTCACGATGGCGCCTCAACGATGGACTGGATGGAGCAGGAGCAGGAGCGCGGTATTACCATTACCTCCGCTGCTACCACCTGTTTCTGGAAGAAGAACCAGATCAACATCATTGACACCCCCGGACACGTGGACTTCACGGTTGAGGTTGAGCGCTCTTTGCGTGTGCTCGACGGCGCCGTGGCTGTCTTCGACGGTAAGGAAGGTGTCGAGCCCCAGTCTGAGACCGTGTGGCGTCAGGCTGACAAGTACAACGTGCCCCGTATCTGCTTCATCAACAAGATGGACAAGCTGGGCGCCAACTTCGACTACTCCGTTAAGACCATTCGTGAGCGTCTACACGCCACCCCGCTGGTGATTAACTTCCCCATCGGCGCTGAGAACGAGTTCTCTGGTGTAGTTGACGTGATCGAGATGCGCGCTGTGCGCTTCCCGGAGAAGGACGCCGACGGTAAGGAAACCCGTGGCTCCGTCGTCGAATACGAAGAGATCCCCGAAGACCTACGCGACCAGGCCGAAATCCTGCGCACCGAGCTAGTTGAGGCTGTTGCCGAGACCAGCGAAGAGCTAATGGAGAAGTACCTCGAAGGTGAAGAACTCACCATTGAGGAAATCAAGGCCGGTATCCGTAAGCTGACCATTGCCGGTGAAGCTTTCCCGGTTCTGGCCGGTAGCGCCTTCAAGAACAAGGGTGTGCAGTGCGTACTGGACGCCGTCATCGACTACCTGCCCAGCCCGCTGGACGTGCCCGACGTAACCGGTCACAAGGTAGGCGACGAGGAGACCGAGCTGACCCGTCCCGCCGACGAGAACGCCCCCTTCTCCGCCCTGGCATTCAAGGTTGCCGCCCACCCGTTCTACGGCAAGCTAACCTACGTACGTGTTTACTCCGGCAAGGTAAGCCAGGGTGACCAGGTACTAAACGCCACCAAGGGCAAGAAGGAGCGCATCGGTAAGCTCTTCCAGATGCACTCCAACAAGGAGAACCCGGTCGAGACCGCTCACGCCGGTCACATCTACGCTTTCATCGGCCTCAAGGACGTCACCACCGGTGACACCCTGTGCGCCCAGAGCGACCCGATCGTGCTTGAGTCCATGACCTTCCCGGACCCGGTTATCCACGTGGCCATCGAGCCCAAGACCAAGGGTGACCAGGAGAAGCTGTCGACCGCTATTCAGAAGCTGTCCGACGAAGACCCCACCTTCACCGTGCGCCTGGACGAGGAAACCGGCCAGACCGTTATCGGTGGTATGGGTGAGCTACACCTGGACATTCTGGTTGACCGTATGCGTCGTGAGTTCAAGGTTGAGGCTAACGTGGGCGCTCCCCAGGTTGCCTACCGTGAGACCATCCGCAAGAAGGTCGAGAAGGTCGAATACACTCACAAGAAGCAGACTGGTGGTTCCGGTCAGTTCGCTAAGGTTCAGGTCACCTTCGAGCCGCTCGACCCGAGTGAAGTTGAAGAAGGCGAACACTACCTGTTCGAGAACGCCGTCACCGGTGGTCGCGTGCCGCGTGAGTACATCCCCAGCGTCGACGCCGGTATCCAGGACGCCATGCTCAATGGTGTACTGGCTGGCTACCCGATGGTGGACGTCAAGGCTACCCTGATCGATGGTGCCTACCACGAGGTTGACTCCTCTGAAATGGCATTCAAGATCGCCGGTACCATGGTGTTCCGTGAGGGCGCCAAGAAGGCCTCCCCGGTTCTGCTAGAGCCGATCATGGCCGTTGAGGTGCGTACTCCTGAGGAGTACATGGGTGACGTTATCGGTGACCTTAACTCTCGCCGTGGCACCATCCAGTCCATGGAAGACGCCGTAGGTGTCAAGGTTATCCGCGCCCAGGTGCCGCTAAGCGAAATGTTCGGTTACGTTGGTGACCTGCGTTCCAAGACTCAGGGACGCGCCGTGTACACCATGACCTTCGACTCTTACGCCGAGGTTCCCCGCAACGTGGCCGACGAGATCATCGCCAAGGTTCGCGGTAACTGATTGTTCCTAGGGAAAGGGGCGACCACGGCAGGCAGTTAGCTACAGGCTGATCCGCTGTCCGACGTCGTCGCCCCCGCCCCCACCGCCCGGTAGGCCCCCCAACAGGCCAAGTGATAACTAGAAAACCCTCTAGATCATGTCAACTAGCGCCGGGCACCCTATTCCGATAGATTCAACTCATAATTTCCTGTAGGTCTAAGCGCCCACAAGCCGGTATCATTGGCATGTCGCGTATGCGTAGATCTACCCGAGTCCAGGAGGACACAAGTGGCAAAGGCCAAGTTCGAACGTAAGAAGCCGCACGTTAACATCGGTACCATCGGTCACGTTGACCACGGTAAGACCACTCTGACCGCCGCCATCTCCAAGGTGCTGCACGACAAGTACCCGGACCTAAACGAGGAGTCCCCCTTCGACTCCATCGACAAGGCTCCTGAGGAGAAGCAGCGCGGTATTACCATTAACATCGCGCACATCGAGTACGAGACCGAGAAGCGTCACTACGCTCACGTGGACGCCCCCGGTCACGCTGACTACATCAAGAACATGATCACCGGTGCTGCTCAGATGGATGGCGCCATCCTGGTTGTGGCCGCCACCGACGGTCCGATGGCCCAGACCCGTGAGCACGTTCTGCTAGCCCGTCAGGTGGGTGTGCCCGCCCTGATGGTTGCTCTGAACAAGTCCGACATGGTGGACGACGAAGAGCTTCTCGACCTGGTCGAGATGGAGGTTCGCGAGCTGCTGAGCAGCCAGGACTACGACGGCGACAACGCCCCCGTAATCCGCGTCTCCGCTCTGAAGGCTCTGGAGGGCGACCCCGAGTGGACCAAGTCCGTTGAAGAGCTGATGGACGCCGTTGACGAGTTCATCCCCACCCCCGTCCGTGACATGGACAAGCCGTTCCTGATGCCCATCGAGGACGTCTTCACCATTACCGGTCGTGGCACCGTGGTTACCGGTCGTGTTGAGCGCGGTAAGCTCCCCATCAACTCTGAGGTTGAGATCCTGGGTATCCGCGACGCTCAGAAGACCACCGTTACCGGTATCGAGATGTTCCACAAGGCCATGGACGAGGCATGGGCCGGTGAGAACTGTGGTCTGCTGCTGCGTGGTATCAAGCGCGAGGACGTCGAGCGTGGCCAGGTTGTCTGCAAGCCCGGCTCCATCACTCCTCACACCGAGTTCGAGGGTCACGTCTACATCCTGACCAAGGACGAGGGTGGCCGTCACAACCCGTTCTACAGCAACTACCGTCCGCAGTTCTACTTCCGTACCACTGACGTGACCGGTGTTATCACCCTGCCCGAGGGCACTGAGATGGTTATGCCCGGTGACACCACCGAGATGACCGTTCAGCTAATCCAGCCCATCGCCATGGAAGAGGGCCTCGGCTTCGCTATCCGTGAGGGTGGCCGCACCGTTGGTTCCGGCCGTGTTACCAAGATCATCAAGTGAACTGATTGATCTTTAACTGATATCCCCGGTGCCCCTCAGTGGGTGCCGGGGATATTTGTATTCACAGGCAAAATCGTCCCTTCCCTATGATTTTTTCATGGGGTTTCATAGGCAACGGACGAAATGTCAGTATCTGTGAACAGGCGTGGGCCTGGCCGGGGATAATCCTGGACGGTGACCTGGCTAGGGTTGGCCGGGGTGCTGGTGGGCTTGTAGCAGAGGGGTGGGGTAAGCCTGGCTGGGCTGATGCTGCTGGGAAGGTGTGCCAGGGTTGGTGGCCGACGGCGGTAGTGCAGGTTTTAGGGGAGAGCGTCGTCGTCGTCATTTTGTTTTTCAGATACCGCTTGGCTAACAGGAGTCAGTGCCAACTAACGACGGCGCCGCTGGGGTGCGTTGGTGATGTTTAGTCCCAGCCGGCCGGGGCTGCACCAGAGGCGGGGGAGTGGGCGGCGTCGTCGATGTGGTAGGAGTTGGCGATGAAGTAGGGGGCGATGTGCCCGGGAGACGGATGCCCCCAGCTGGCGAAGACCAGGAGACACCTAACTGTCGGCCGCGCTTCTGCAATATTGTCTGTTGGGCCTGCCCGTGAGTTCTGCATATTGGTTGGCTTGTCTGCTGGGTCTGCCGGGTCTGCCTGCTCTGCCGGGTCTGCCTGCTCTGCCGGGTCTGCTGGGTCTGCCGGGTCTGCTGGGCCTGTCGGGCCTGCCGCTGTATTTGTTGTAATGCTGTCCCTGCTTAAATATTGTCTGCCGCAATACTGACTGCCGCAGTGCCGTCTACACTCTGAGCCTGCCCTGTCAGTCAACTCTGTTTGCCGAGCTACTTTGTCTGCCTGGCCCGCCAGCCATCTCTGCTACTTTGCCTGGCTACAGATACTGATATTTCGTCCGTTGCCTATAAAACCCCATGAAAAAATCATAGGGAAGGGATGATTTTGCCTGTATTTGCAGACTGATTTTGCCTATGGATGATGCATGGATAGTGCAGAGTGCTGGGCTTCACAAACATAAAGTGATGCAGTGCCTTAACCACTGCGGCCTAACGCTGGTAAGTTAGAGGGGTTGCTCGGGGCTTGCCCTGCGCAGCCGCTGTATCTCGGTTGGTCGCCTTCCGAGCAATGCAGTGTTTGTCTGACGGACGCAACGCAAGTTGTGAATTCCGTGTGTCCAGACTGGTTCGCAATCCTTTTAATTACTTAATAGGGGCTTGGTGAGTCGCGGCATGCGACACGCCCGAGCGCGTGGACCGGTCGTCAAGAAGAAAGAGGTTAGGCGCCATGGCGGGACAGAAGATCCGCATCCGGCTAAAGTCCTACGACCACGAGGTCATCGACTCCTCGGCGCGTAAGATCGTCGACGTCGTAACTCGCGCTGGTGCGACGGTCGTAGGCCCAGTGCCGCTGCCGACCGAGAAGAACGTATTCTGCGTTATCCGGTCTCCGCACAAGTACAAGGACAGTCGTGAGCACTTTGAAATGCGTACTCACAAGCGACTGATCGACATTATCGACCCGACTCCCAAGGCTGTTGACTCGCTGATGCGTCTCGACCTGCCTGCAGATGTCAACATCGAAATCAAGCTCTGAGGATTGCCACACCATGACTACGCAGAACAAGAGCCGTAAGGCTCTGCTGGGCACCAAGCTCGGCATGACGCAGATCTGGGATGAGAACGGCGTCCTCCGCCCCGTCACCGTTGTGCGTGTCGACACTAACGTCGTCACCCAGCTGCGCACCGTTGAAAACGACGGCTATGAAGCCGTACAGCTTGCTTTTGGTGAGCTAAAAGAAAACAAGGTCACCAAGCCGATGGCTGGTCACTTTGCCAAGGCCGGCGTGTCCCCGCGCCGCCACGTTGCTGAAATTCGTACCTCCGTTGAGGGCCTAGAGCTAGGTCAGGAACTGACCGCCGAGGTCTTCGCCGACGGCGAGCTGGTGGATGTCACCGGCACCACCAAGGGTAAGGGTTTCGCTGGTGTTATGAAGCGTCACGGCTTCAAGGGTGTTTCCGCCTCCCACGGTGCACACCGCAACCACCGTAAGCCCGGTTCGGTAGGCGCTTGCGCCACTCCCGGTCGCATCTTCAAGGGTCTGCGCATGGCCGGTCGTATGGGCCACGCGCGCCGTACCGTTCAGAACCTAAAGGTCCGCGGCGTGGACGCTCAGAAGGGCTACATCCTCGTCAACGGCGCCATCCCCGGCCCCAAGGGTGCCGTGGTACTGGTTCGCTCCGCTGTGAAGGGAGCCTGAAAGCATGTCTGACGTAATCAACGTTGACATCGTTGACTCCAAGGGTGAAAAGACCGGCACTGCCGCTCTGCCCGCCGAGATCTTCGATGTAGAAACCAACATCGCCCTGATGCACCAGGTTGTGACTGCTCAGTTGGCTGCTGCCCGCCAGGGCACCCACGCCACCAAGACTCGCGGCATGGTCCGCGGTGGTGGTCGCAAGCCTTACCGCCAGAAGGGTACCGGTCGCGCTCGTCAGGGTTCGACCCGTGCACCGCAGTTCGCCGGTGGTGGCACCGTCCACGGCCCGCAGCCGCGTGACTACAGCCAGCGCACCCCCAAGAAGATGAAGGCTGCCGCTCTGCGTGGCGCCCTGTCTGACCGCGTGCGTAACGGCCGCCTGCACGTAATTACTGAGTTCGTCACCGAGAGCAAGCCTTCTACCAAGGCCGCTCTGAGCGCTCTACGCAACATCAGCACTCGCAAGAGCCTGATCGTTCTGGACCGCGCCGACGAACTGAGCGCCCTGAGCTTGCGTAACGCCCCTGAGGCACACATTCTCTGGGCCGACCAGCTGAACACCTACGACGTTCTCGTTAACGACGACGTCGTCTTCACCACCGCTGGCCTGGACGCTTTCCTGGGCAAGGGTGAGGAGGAGTCCAAGTGAGCCTCGAATCCAGCAAAGAACCCGCGCGACGTCATCGTCGCCCCCGTGGTCTCTGAGAAGTCCTACGCCTGCATGGACCGCGGTCAGTACACCTTCCTGGTGGCGCCTTCGGCCAACAAGACCGAAATCAAGAACGCCATTGAGTCCATCTTCGACGTGAAGGTGGCTTCGGTGAACACCGCTAACCGCAAGGGCAAGAGCCGCCGCACCCGTTTCGGGATCGGCAAGCGCAAGGACACCAAGCGCGCGATCGTCACGCTGCGCGAGGGGACCATTGACATCTTTGGCGAAGTAGCTAACTGAGGCTACGAGAGGTAAAGGATCGAAATGGCAATCCGTAAGTACAAGCCGACGACGCCCGGCCGTCGTGGCTCCTCCGTGGCAGACTTCGTTGAGGTCACCCGTAGCGAGCCCGAGAAGTCCCTGGTTCGTCCCCTATCCAAGACTGGTGGCCGTAACAACAACGGCCGCGTGACCACCCGTCACAAGGGTGGCGGTCACAAGCGCGCCTACCGTGTGATCGACTTCCGTCGTCACGACAAGGACGGCGTACCCGCCAAGGTCGCTCACATTGAGTACGACCCCAACCGCACCGCCCGCATCGCCCTACTGCACTACGCAGACGGCGAGAAGCGCTACATCATCGCTCCCAACAAGCTGTCCCAGGGTGACCGCGTTGAGTCTGGCCCCGAGGCCGACATCAAGCCCGGTAACAACCTACAGCTGCGTAACATCCCGGTTGGTACCGTGGTGCACGCTGTTGAGCTGCGTCCCGGTGGCGGCGCCAAGCTGGCTCGTAGCGCGGGTACCTCCGCCCAGCTAGTAGCCAAGGAAGGTAAGTACGCTACCCTGCGTCTACCTTCCGGTGAAATCCGCATGGTTGAGGTTGCTTGCCGCGCCACCGTTGGTGAAGTCGGCAACGCCGAACAGTCCAACATCAACTGGGGTAAGGCCGGCCGTATGCGTTGGAAGGGCGTCCGCCCGACCGTACGTGGTGTGGTTATGAACCCGGTTGACCACCCCCACGGTGGTGGTGAGGGTCGTACCTCTGGTGGTCGTCACCCTGTTTCGCCTTGGGGTAAGCCCGAAGGCCGTACCCGTCGTCCCAACAAGTCCAGCGACCGCCTCATCGTGCGTCGTCGTCGGACCGGCAAGAAGCGCTGATAGGAGCCTGATATGCCGCGTAGTTTGAAGAAGGGTCCCTTCGTCGACGAGCACCTGCAGAAGAAGGTAGACGCTCAGAACGAAAAGGGCACCCACAACGTCATCAAGACCTGGTCCCGCCGCAGCGTGATCACCCCTGACTTCCTAGGGCACACCTTCGCCGTCCACGACGGTCGCAAGCACGTGCCGGTGTTCGTCACCGAGTCCATGGTTGGTCACAAGCTGGGTGAATTCGCCCCGACCCGCACCTTCCGCGGGCACGTCAAGGACGACCGCAAGTCGCGCCGCTGACGGACCTGAAGAAGAGAGGCAAGAAACATGGAAGCTAAGGCGCAGGCCAAGTACGTGCGCTGCACGCCGATGAAGGCTCGTCGAGTCATCAACGTCGTTCGCGGCAAGAACGCGCTAGAGGCCACCAACGTGCTGCGCTTTGCCCCGCAGGCTGCTGCCGTGCCGGTGCGCAAGGTCGTCGAGTCAGCTATCGCTAACGCCCGCGTTAAGGCGCAGGCCGCCGGCGAGACCTTCCGCGAGGAAGAGCTGCTAATTCTTGAGGCTTACGCTGACGAGGGCCCGACCCTCAAGCGATTCCGTCCCCGCGCCCAGGGGCGCGCTTCGCGAATCCTGAAGCGTACCAGCCACATCACCGTAGTCGTCGGTACCAAGGACGACGCTAAGAAGGAAGGGGCCCGCTAATGGGGCAGAAGGTCAACCCGACCGGGTTCCGCCTGGGCGTCACCACTGACCACCGTTCGCGCTGGTTCTCTGACTCCAAGAAGAGCGGTCAGCGTTACTGCGACTTCGTAGCCGAGGACATCGAGATCCGTCGTCTACTGAACACTGGTCTGGAGCGCGCTGGTATCGCCCGTATTGACATCGAGCGCACCCGCGACCGCGTCCGCATCGACCTACACACCGCCCGTCCGGGTATTGTGATCGGCCGTCGCGGCGCCGAGGCTGAGCGTCTACGCGCCCAGCTAGAGAAGCTCACCGGCAAGCAGGTTCAGCTCAACATCCTCGAGGTCAAGAACCCCGAGATCGAAGCTCAGCTGGTTGCCCAGGGCATCGCCGAGCAGCTGGCCAGCCGTGTCTCGTTCCGTCGCGCCATGCGTAAGGGTATGCAGTCCGCTATCCGCTCTGGCGCCAAGGGCGTGCGTGTGCAGTGCTCTGGCCGTCTAGGCGGCGCCGAGATGAGCCGCAGCGAGTTCTACCGCGAGGGCCGCGTGCCGCTGCACACCCTGCGTGCGAACATCGACTACGGCTTCTACGAGGCCAAGACCACCTTCGGCCGTCTGGGTGTGAAGGTGTGGATCTACAAGGGTGACGTCACCGAGCGTGACTTTGCCCGTCAGCAGGCCGAGGCCGCTCCTCGTGGCCGTCGTGGCGAGCGTCGTGGACGCCGCAACGACCGTGGCCCGCGTAACAACAGCGAGCAGCGGACCGAGCAGGCGCCGGTCGCCGAGGGCGCTGCCACCGAGCAGGGAACGGAGGCCTGAGCCGTGCTCATTCCCCGTCGGACTAAGTTCCGCAAGCAGCACCGCCCGCACCGTACGGGCCTAAGCAAGGGCGGCAACCAGCTCGCCTTCGGTGACTACGGCATTCAGGCTCTAGAGCCCGCCTACATCACCAACCGTCAGATTGAAGCGGCCCGTATCGCCATGACCCGTCACATCAAGCGTGGCGGTAAGGTGTGGATTAACATTTTCCCGGACCGCCCGCTGACCAAGAAGCCCGCCGAAACCCGTATGGGTTCCGGTAAGGGTGCCCCGGAGTGGTGGATCGCCAACGTCAAGCCCGGACGCATCATGTTCGAGCTGGCTGGTGTTCCCGAGTCGCTGGCTCGCGAGGCCATGAGCCGCGCCCAGCACAAGCTCCCTATGAAGACCCGTTTCGTTACTCGTGAGGGTGGTGACAACTGATGGCTATCGGTTCCAAGGATCTTACGCCCTCCGACCTGGACGGTATGGACAACGAGCGTCTGGCTGAGGAGCTCACCAAGGCTAAGGCCGAGCTTTTCAACCTGCGTTTTGCCGCTGCCACCGGTCAGCTAGAGGACCGTGGCCGTCTCAAGGCCGTGCGTCGCGATATCGCCCGCATTTACACCATTGTGCGCGAGCGTGAGCTCGGTATCCGCACCGCGCCCAGCTCTGAGGAGGCCAAGTGAGCGAGCAGACCGCCGCTGAGGCTACCGAACGCAACCACCGCAAGGTGCGTCGCGGCTACGTAGTCTCCGACAAGATGGACAAGACCGTTGTAGTCCTGGTCGAGGAGCGCTACAAGCACTCCCTATATGGCAAGGTGCTACGTCGTTCCAAGAAGGTAAAGGTGCACGACGAGGCCAACTCGGCACACGTCGGCGACCTGGTTTCGATCATGGAGACCCGTCCGCTATCCGCCACCAAGCGCTGGCGTCTAGTGGAGATCGTGGAGAAGGCCAAGTAAGGCTGCCATGGTCGGCGGGTGGGCTGCGGCCCGCTCGCACCTGATCTGAGGGTGCGGTTCCGGTTTACCGGGGCCGCACCCTTTTCTTTATCGACGACGACGGCGCCCGTTCCCGACTCGCCCCACGCCCGGCTGCGGTGCCTGTCCGTTCCAGGCTGTGCCAACCCCGCCCGGCTGTGCCCGCCTGTGCTCGACGGCTCCCGGCGCGCCGGGCTGTGCCAGCCCTGCCCCGCAGCGTTACCCGCTCCGTCGTCGTCGTCGTTATTGGCGCCACCTGGGGCTTTACATTAAGGGGAAGGGGCACCTTACGCAGTGGTGAGCAAATGCATAGGCGACAGGGCCCCTTAGCGTCTTTTGCGCCGTCGGGCAATACCGATAAACTGGCCAAGTTGTACGTCTAGAGCTTTATGCCAGAGACCTCCACATATGTGTCTGTGTCTGGCTCTCTAGAGTCACCCTCTTGGCCTAACCCAGCCAACGGTGGCTAGTGCAAAGTACCATTGAACGTTCGGCTAGGCTCGCGTGTTGCGCGAGAACCAGCTCGACGACAGGAGAATTGTAAATGATCCAGCAGGAGTCACGACTAAAGGTCGCTGACAACACTGGTGCCAAGGAAATCCTTTGCATCCGTGTTCTCGGTGGCTCTGGTCGTCGCTATGCGGGTATTGGTGACACCATTGTCGCCACCGTCAAGGACGCCATTCCTGGCGGCAACGTCAAGAAGGGCGATGTCGTTAAGGCCGTGGTAGTGCGCACCCGCAAAGAGCGCCGCCGTCCCGACGGTTCCTACATCCGCTTCGACGAGAACGCTGCCGTAATCCTCAAGAACGATGGCGAGCCCCGCGGTACTCGTATCTTTGGCCCCGTCGGCCGTGAGCTGCGCGAGAAGAAGTTCATGCGCATCGTTTCCCTGGCCCCGGAGGTGATTTGATCCATGGCGCGTATCAAGAAGAACGACCAGGTCATCGTTATCGCCGGTAAAGACAAGGGTAAGACCGGGCGTGTACTGAAGGTTATCCCCGAGACCAACCGCGTCATCGTGGAGGGTGTCGGTCGCGTAACCAAGCACACCAAGGTTGGCCAGAGCGCCAACGGTTCCCGCACTGGCGGCATTGAGACCGTTGAGGCCTCGATCCACGCCTCTAACGTTATGCTCGTTGACCCCGAGACCAAGCAGCGCACCCGCGTTGGCTTCCGTCTTGAGGAGGGCGAGCGCCCCAACGGCCGTAAGCGCACCATCCGCGTGCGTTACGCCAAGAAGTCCGGGAAGGACGTGTGAGCATGACTGAGAAGATCACTCCCCGTCTAAAGACTAAGTACACTGAGGAGGTGCGCCCCGCTCTGTTGGCTGAATTCAAGCACGCCAACGTCATGGAGGTGGGTGGCATCACCAAGGTAGTGGTCAACATGGGTGTGGGCGAGGCCGCTCACGACTCTAAGCAGATCGAGGGCGCTGCCCGCGACCTAGCTGCCATCACTGGCCAGAAGGCTCAGATCACCAAGGCACGCAAGTCCATCGCGCAGTTCAAGCTGCGTGAGGGCCAGCCCATCGGTGCTTACGTCACCCTGCGTGGCGACCGCATGTGGGAGTTCCTGGACCGCCTGATTTCCATCTCGCTGCCCCGTATCCGCGACTTCCGTGGGCTGAGCCCCAAGCAGTTCGACGGTAACGGTAACTACACCTTCGGTCTGACCGAGCAGTCCGTGTTCCACGAGATTGAGCAGGACAAGATCGACCGCGTACGCGGTATGGACATCACCGTGGTTACCACGGCCAAGACTGATGAGGAAGGCCGCGCTCTGCTGAAGAAGCTCGGCTTCCCCTTCAAGGAGAAGTGACATGGCAAAGACCGCTCTGATCCAGAAGGCGAACCGTAAGCCGAAGTTTGCTGTACGTGCCTACACTCGCTGCCAGCGTTGTGGCCGTCCCCACTCGGTCTACCGTAAGTTCGGCCTGTGCCGTATCTGCCTGCGCGAGATGGCCCACAAGGGCGAGCTCCCGGGCGTAACCAAGAGCAGCTGGTAAATCTCTACGTCGTAGGTCCGCGAGGAAACCACGACGAGGAAGGGCGACAGGCCCACTAATGACTATGACAGACCCGATCGCAGACATGCTAACCCGTCTGCGTAACGCCAACCAGGCCCACCACGACTCGGTGTCGATGCCCTCGAGCAAGCTCAAGGTCAACATCGCCTCCATCCTAAAGTCCGAGGGCTACATTGCCGACTACGCCGTCGTTGACGCCGAGGTAGGCAAGACGCTGACCCTGTCCCTGAAGTACGGGGCTAACCGTCAGCGCGCCATTCAGGGTGTACGCCGCATTTCCAAGCCTGGTCTGCGCGTGTACGCCAAGTCCACCAACCTGCCCAAGGTTCTAGGTGGCCTCGGGGTGGCTATTTTGTCCACCTCCTCTGGTCTCCTAACCGACAAGCAGGCCGAGAACAAGGGTGTCGGCGGGGAAGTCCTCGCCTACATCTGGTGAGAACGGAGGATAACTAATGTCTCGTATTGGACGACTCCCCGTTCCTGTTCCGGCAGGTGTGGACGTGACCATTAACGGTCAGGACATCACTGTGAAGGGCCCCAAGGGTACCCTTTCACGTACCATCAGCGAGCCGATCTCTATCGCCCGCGCTGAAGACGGCTCCATTGTCGTCACCCGCCCCGACGACGAGCGTACCTCTCGCTCTCTGCACGGCCTGAGCCGTACCCTGATCCACAACATGGTTGTGGGTGTTACCCAGGGTTACGAGAAGCGCCTTGAGATCGTCGGTACCGGTTACCGTGTACAGGCCAAGGGTGCCAACCTAGAGCTGGCCCTGGGCTTCTCTCACCCGGTGACTGTCGAGGCTCCTGAGGGTATCTCCCTCGCTATCGACGGCCCGACCAAGATCATCGTCTCCGGCATTAGCAAGGAGCAGGTGGGCGAGGTCGCCGCCAACATCCGCAAGATTCGTCCGCCGGAGCCCTACAAGGGTAAGGGCGTTCGTTACGCCGGCGAGAACGTGCGCCGCAAGGTCGGAAAGGCTGGTAAGTGACCATGGGTTACGCTCTCAAGAGGGGCAAGGGCAAGGCTATTGCCCGCAAGATCCGCCACCAGCGTGTGCGCAAGCACGTATTCGGTACTCCGGAGCGTCCCCGCCTGGCGGTATTCCGTTCCAACCGTCACGTGGTTGCCCAGGTTATCGACGACGTTGCTGGCCACACCCTAGCCGCTGCTTCCACCATGGAGCTAGCAGTCAGGAAGTGGAAGGCGCCAAGATTGGTGCCGCCCACCAGGTCGGTTTGCTGGTAGCCGAGCGCGCCAAGGCCAAGGGCATCGAACAGGTTGTCTTTGACCGTGGTGGTAACAAGTACCACGGCCGCGTTGCGGCTGTAGCCGAGGGCGCCCGCGAAGCCGGGCTGTCCCTATGAGCACTAAGACGACTGGAAAGCAGAGGAATATCTGATGGCTGCACCGCAGCGAGGCAGGTCCGCGTCGTCCGACGGCTCGGCCCAGCGTGATGAAAAGGAACGTCAGGGTGAGGGCCGCGGCCGCCGCGACCGTAACAATGACCGCCGCGACCGTAACCGCGGCAACGACGACAAGTACATCGAGCGCGTCGTCACCATTAACCGTGTGTCCAAGGTCGTCAAGGGCGGCCGTCGCTTCACCTTCACTGCTCTGGTAGTGGTTGGTGACGGTGAGGGCACCGTAGGTGTCGGCTACGGCAAGGCTAAGGAAGTTCCCGCCGCCATTGCCAAGGGTGTGGAGATTGCGAAGAAGAACTTCTTCCACGTCCCCATGATCCGCCGCACCATTCCGCACGTAGTCCAGGGTGAGGACGCCGCCGGCGTCGTACTCCTGCGTCCGGCTTCCCCCGGTACCGGTGTTATCGCCGGTGGTCCGGTGCGCGCCGTGCTAGACTGCGCCGGTATTCACGACATTCTGTCCAAGTCTCTGGGTTCTTCGAACTCCATCAACATCGTGCACGCCACTGTTGATGCACTCAAGCAGCTAGAGCAGCCTGAGGGCGTCGCGGCTCGCCGTGGCCTGCCCCTGGAAGACGTGGCCCCGCAGTCCATGCTGCGTGCCCGCGCCGAGGGTGAGGCTGAAAAGCGTGCTGAGGCTGAGAAGAAGGAAGCCGAGAAGGCCGCTGAGGGAGTGAATGAGTGATGGCGAAGCTCAAGATTACCCAGGTTAAGTCCGGTATTGGTGGCACTCACCGTCAGCGTGAGACCCTCAAGTCGCTAGGTCTGCGCAAGATCCGCCAGACCACTGTGCGTGAGGATTCCCCCACCGTCCGTGGCATGATCGCTACGGTGGCCCACCTGGTCACCGTCGAGGAGGTCAACTGACCATGGCAGATAGCAAGAACACCGAGCAGGAGCAGAAGGTGACCGTAGTTAAGGTTCACCACCTGCGTCCGGCTGCCGGTTCCAAGAAGGCCAAGACCCGCGTGGGTCGCGGTGAAGGCTCCAAGGGTAAGACCTCTGGGCGCGGTACTAAGGGCACCAAGGCTCGTTACCAGGTTAAGGCCGGTTTCGAGGGTGGCCAGATGCCGATGCACATGCGTCTACCCAAGCTGCGTGGCTTCAAGAACCGCAACCGCGTGGAGTACCAGCCCGTTAACGTAGGCCGCATTGCCGAGCTGTTCCCCCAGGGTGGCGAGGTAAACGTAGAGGCTCTGGTTGCTGCCGGTGCCGTGCGCGCTGGTCGTCTCGTCAAGGTTCTTGGCGAGGGCGACGTTAACGTCAAGCTGAACATCGTGGCTGACGCTTGGTCTGGCTCCGCCCAGGCTAAGGTTGAGGCTGCCGGCGGTTCTATCACCGCCCGCTGACTCAAGTTTTAAGCGCTAAGTCCTGCCCCGCTGGGATGTAAGTCCCGGCGGGGCAGTGCTTTAATTGGTGGCGCTAAGTGCCTTGAAATGGCCGTTAAGGCTTTGGCACTTGGTGTTTTGTCATTGCGTGGGCCGTTTTTAAATGTCCCACGGTATAAGATCACTACGCTAAGCGGGTTTATGATTTTGGCTTTTGGCCTGCTGGTGCAGGTAAGCTAAGCCTGCGGCGCTGCATTACTGTGGCGACGCTGCCCCCATTCACCAGGAGATGTACGAGTGCTCGCAGCATTCAAACAGGCGTTCACTACGCCAGACCTACGCCGTAAACTGCTTTTTAGCCTGTTTATCATGGCGCTATTCCGTCTAGGTTCGGTGATTCCTTCACCGGGTGTTTCGATGCGGAATGTGCGTCAGTGTATTGGCCAGTCTCAGGACGCCGGGTTGGTTTCGCTAATCAACATTTTCTCCGGCGGTGCGCTTTTGCAGCTAAGTATCTTTGCGCTGGGAATCATGCCGTACATTACGGCTTCGATTATTATCCAGCTGCTGCGAGTGGTTATTCCTCGCTTTGAGACGCTGCACAAGGAAGGCCAAGCTGGTCAAGCTAAGCTGACGCAGTACACCCGTTATCTAACTATTGGTTTGGGCCTGCTGCAGTCTTCCACGATTGTGGCGACGGCGGCTAACGGCCAGCTTTTCCGTGGCTGCACCGTGCCCGTGGTTCTGGACCACTCCATTTTGACCATGACCATGATGGTGGTCACCATGACCGCTGGTACCGGCCTGATCATGTGGCTGGGTGAGTTGATCACCGAGCACGGTATGGGTAACGGTATGAGCTTGCTGATCTTCACCTCGATTGTGGCCCGTTTCCCGCAGAACATGTGGTCCATCATTGGTGGTAACGGTGGCTTCGGTAAGTTTGCGGTGGTGCTGGCACTGGTGCTGGCAGCTACGCTGGCCGTAGTCTTCGTGGAGCAAGCTACTAGGCGTATTCCGGTGCAGTACGCCAAGCGTATGGTGGGTAGTCGCCTCATGGGCGGTTCTTCCACCTACATTCCGATCAAGATCAACATGTCGGGTGTTATTCCGGTAATTTTCGCCTCCTCGATTCTGGCCCTGCCACAGTTGGTGAGCCAGTTCGGTAACCAGCGTGCCGGTTGGGTGCAGTGGATTGGCCGTAACCTTGGCCCCACCGACACCTTCTACATTTCGGTATATGCCGTTTTGATCTTGTTCTTCACCTTCTTCTACACCGCGATCACTTTCGACACCAAGGAAGTGGCCGACAATATGAAGAAATACAACGGCTTTATTCCTGGCATCCGTGCCGGTGAACCGACTGAGCGTTACCTAAGCTACGTCGTCAACCGGATCACCACAGCTGGTTCTATCTACCTGGTTGTGCTGGCACTGCTGCCCACCATTGCAGTGGCTGCAATGGGACTGGGCTCCACTCTGCCCTTCGGTGGTACCACCATTTTGATTATGGTGGGTGTGGGTCTGCAGACGGTTAAGGAAATTAACTCTCAACTCCAACAACGACACTACGAGGGATTCTTGTCATGAGTGTACGCATGGTTCTGCTTGGTCCTCCCGGGGCCGGCAAAGGGCACCCAGGCCGCCCGTATTAGCGAGCGCCTAAACATCCCGGCTATTTCCACCGGTGACATCTTCCGCAAGAACATTGCTGAAGGCACTGAGCTGGGTAAGGCTGCCAAGAGCTACATTGACAAGGGCGAGTACGTCCCCAACGAGGTCACTAACGGCCTGGTGCACGACCGCCTGCACTGGGACGACGCCGTCGAGGGTTTCTTGCTGGATGGTTACCCGCGCACTCTGGACCAGGTTGAGGAGCTTGAGCGTATGCTCAACGCCGATGGCCTGAGCCTGGATGTGGCCGTGGAGATCACCGCCGACACTGAGGAGATCGTCAAGCGTCTACTCAAGCGTGCCACCGAGCAGAACCGCGCCGACGACACCGAGCCGGTGATTCGTCACCGCATGGAGGTCTACACCGCCCAGACCCAGCCCCTGGTTGATGTCTACCGCGACATGGGTCTGCTGGTGCAGGTTGACGGCATTGGTGAGATTGACGAGGTCACTGAGCGTATCTACGCGGCTCTGTCAGACAAGCTAGGCCGCCAGATCTAAAGCTGACTTTAAACCGCCGCAGCTAGCTACTAGGCTGGCTGCGGCGGTTTTTTGTGCTCATATGGCCCCAGCCGCTGCTGTCTAGAGTAGAAAAGAGGCGCGCGCATGTTTGGCCGCGACAAGATTCAAATTAAAACTCCCGCCCAGATTCGTCATATGCGTCAAGCTGGCCTGGTTGTGGCTGACATTCATGACGCCCTCAAAGCCGCTATTGCCCCCGGAGTAACCACTGCGCAGCTAGATGAGGTCAGCGCTCTGGCCATTGAAAAGGGCAAAGCTAAGTCCAACTTCCTGGGCTACTACGGCTACCCGGCCACGGTGTGCACCTCGGTTAACGAGGAGATTGTGCATGGCATCCCCGGCCAGCGGGTGCTGCAAGACGGTGACTGCTTAGCTGCGACTGTGGTGCCTATGTGGAGGCCGACGGCGTGCAGTGGCATGGGGACGCGGCCTTTACCGCCGTCGTCGGCAACTACGCTAGCGAAACGGACAAGTACCTGGACCGCACCACTGAGCGGGCGCTGTGGGCCGCCATTGCCGCCCTGGCTGAGGCAGGGGCTAGCGGCTGGAAGGATGCGCGCATCAACCTGATCGGTGACGCCGTCGAATCCGTAATTTTCGACGCCGCCCAAGAAACCGGTCACGAGCTGGGGATCGTGGAGGAGTATGTGGGCCACGGGATCGGCACCAAGATGCACATGGCCCCCGACGTACTGAACTACTCGGTCAGCTCTAAAGGCGTGAAGCTGCAACCGGGCATGGTACTGGCGATTGAACCCATGATCACAGCCGGGCGCGCTAGCAATGAGACCCTGGACGATGAGTGGACTGTGGTCACCCGTGACGGCTCACGCGCAGCTCACTGGGAGCACACTGTGGCGCTTACCCCTAAGGGAGTGTGGGTGCTGACCGCACGTGATGGGGGAGCGGCTGGGCTGGAGCCTTTCGGCTTTGCTCCCACCCCACTGTCTGCGTGAGCACTACCACCAGTTTTTCGCTGGCGCAAGGCTAGCTTTGTATCACTTTTGAACGGTAAACTAACCCTCTGGATTCACCTATTTATGCCCTTTTCGGGGCGCTACCAACAGTAAGGGTGGTCCCGGCGTCGTCAAATCGCGGCGCTGCGTAACATCTAGCCGACGGAGGAACATGGCTAAGAAGGATGGAGTCATCGAGGTCGAGGGTTCGGTCGTCGAGGCCCTTCCAAATGCGATGTTCCGGGTGGAATTGGATAACGGTCACGTCGTGCTTGCTCACATCTCGGGCAAGATGCGCCAGCACTACATCCGTATCCTCCCCGAAGACCGCGTGGTTGTAGAGCTGAGCCCCTATGACCTTACCCGCGGACGCATCGTCTACCGGTACAAGTGACAACCCGCTCCTAGTTTTAGGAGCGGCGGAGGAAGATCATGAAGGTCAAGCCGAGCGTCAAGAAGATCTGTGACAACTGCAAGGTGATTCGTCGCCACGGCCGTGTCATGGTTATCTGCGAGAACCCTCGACACAAGCAGCGTCAGGGCTGAACCTGCGCTCAGACCGCTAAGCGGTCCGTACAGCACCTATCCCACGCGTAATAGCGCACCCCCGGTTCTCGGAGGCCGGGGCACCCACAATGGGTGGAGGAATAGGTGACGACCTCCGGGAAAACACAGGAGAACCACAAAAGTGGCACGCATTTCCGGTGTTGACCTCCCGCGCGAGAAGCGCGTAGAGGTTGCACTTACCTACATTTGGGATCGGCCGTACCCGCGCCGATGAGACTCTCAAGGCCACCGGTGTCAACCCCGACACCCGCGTCAAGGACCTAACTGAGGAAGACCTCGTCAAGCTGCGCTCTCACATCGACGCCAACTACCAGGTTGAGGGTGACCTGCGTCGTGAGATCCAGGCTGACATTCGCCGCAAGGTCGAGATCGGCTGCTACCAGGGTCTGCGTCACCGCCGTCACCTGCCCGTGCACGGCCAGCGCACCAAGACCAACGCGCGCACCCGCAAGGGCCCCAAGCGCACCGTTGCTGGTAAGAAGAAGTAATCAGCCCCCAGTTAAACCTCACGCGAAGAAGGAATTATGCCTCCCAAGAGCCGCACTGCTGTGCGTAAGCCGCGTCGCAAGGACCGGAAGAACATTACCCACGGTCACGCTTACATTAAGTCGACCTTCAACAACACTATTGTTTCCCTAACTGACACCACCGGTGCAGTTATTGCCTGGGCCTCCTCTGGCCAGGTTGGTTTCAAGGGCTCTCGTAAGTCCACCCCCTACGCCGCTCAGCTAGCCGCCGAGGCTGCTGCCCGTCGCGCCCAGGAGCACGGCCTGAAGAAGGTTGACGTGTTCGTTAAGGGTCCGGGTTCCGGCCGTGAAACCGCCATTCGTTCGCTGACCGCTGCCGGTCTTGAGGTTGGCTCCATTACGGACGTCACCCCCCAGGCTTTCAACGGCTGCCGTCCCCCCAAGCGCCGCCGCGTTTGATTTTTAAGTGACGACGGCGTCTTAAAGGCGCTGTCGTTTCCTTACATTCCAAGCGAGACTGCCGCTTAATGTAGTCATCAATCAATTGGTAGCGACGTCATATAGCGGGCGTCGAAACTGAAAGGAAATCTAAGTGCAGATTTCGCACCGTCCTGTGCTGAGTGAAGAGGTAGTCGAGGAGAACCGTCGTTCCCGGTTCATCCTGGAGCCCCTAGAGCCCGGTTTTGGTTACACCCTGGGTAACTCGCTGCGCCGCACCCTGCTGTCCTCCATTCCGGGGGCTGCCGTGACCTCGATCCGTATCGAGGGCGTGCCGCACGAGTTCCGCACTGTTCCTGGTGTTAAAGAGGATGTCGCCCAGATTATCCTCAACATCAAGGAGATCGTGCTTTCGTCTGAAAACGACGAGCCGGTCGTGATGTACCTGCGTAAGTCTGGCCCCGGTGTGGTTACCGCCGGTGACATTACCCCGCCTGCCGGCGTCGAGGTGCACAACCCCGAGCTGGTAATTGCCACTCTGAACGAGAAGGGCAAGCTGGAGATTGAACTGACCGTTGAGCGCGGTCGTGGCTATGTCACCGCTAACCAGAACAAGGACCCTCAGGCTGAAATCACCCGCATCCCGGTGGACTCGATTTACTCGCCGGTGAAGAAGGTTTCCTACGCTGTGGAGGCAACTCGTGTGTCTTCGCGTACTGACTTCGACCGTCTGATCGTGGACGTGGAGACCAAGGTTTCCATGACTCCGCGTGACGCTCTGGCTAGCGCCGGTAAGACCCTGGTTGAACTATTCGGTCTTGCCCGCGAGCTAAACGTTGAGGCTGAAGGTATCGAGGTAGGCCCCTCGCCGGCTGACGAAAGTCAGCAGCAGGACCTGGCTATGGCGATTGATGACCTAGAACTGCAGGCTCGTTCCTCCAATGCCCTCAAGCGTGAAGGCATTCAGACGGTAGGCGAGCTGGTTGCCCGTTCCGAGGCTGACCTACTCGACATCCGTAACTTCGGCGCCAAGTCGATCCTCGAAATCAAGGACAAGCTAGCTGAGCTGGGTCTGTCCCTGAAGGGTTCTCCGGTGGACCTGGTTTCGGACGACAACTACGACGCTACCCCAACTTTCAGCGACGAGCAGGCCTGAGCCTTTACGCTCGTAAATTTTAGGAGACAATACTATGCCTCGCCCCACTAAGGGTCCCCGCCTCGGCGGTTCGGCGCAGCACCAGCGCCACATGCTGGCGAACCTGGCTACCCAGCTGTTCGCTTACGAGTCGATTGTTACCACTGAGACTCGCGCCAAGGTGCTACGCCCCTACGCAGAAAAGCTGATCACCAAGGCCAAGCGCGGCGACCTACACGCTCGCCGTACCGTGGCCCGCAAGATCACTGACGCCCAGGTTCTCAAGAACCTGTTCGACAACCTGGCTCCTCAGTTCGAGGGTCGCAATGGTGGTTACACCCGCATTGTGAAGCTGCCCAACCGTAAGGGTGACAACGCCCCCATGGCCCAGATCTCCCTGGTGCTAGAGCCGGTTGCTTCTAAGTCCATTGTGGACGACGCCGTCGCCACCGCCACCAAGGCTGCTAAGGCCGCTGTGGCTGAGGACAAGGCCGAGGAGACCACCGAAGCCTGAGCTTAACGCTTAGATTTGGGGCCGACACCGCTGGTGTCGGCCCCAAGTTTTGTTTAGGGGAGTTTTTGGCTGGGGGCCTGCGGTGCCCGGACGGTGGTCTGCGGTGCCCGGGTGCGCGGGGGAGCGGCGCCGTCGTCGTTAAAAAAGCGGACGTGTGGCCGAGACCTTAACGAGAATGCGCAAAGTTGATTGTTTATGTGCTTTTACGAGCAGAACTGATCGGTTAGAATTGAGCTAAGGCAATCGGACCAACCGAGGAAGTGTCAATGATGACCGAGGAGCTAAAAACCTACACCGCACAAGAGCCACAGATTCATTTTGGTACCGGTGGCTGGCGCGCAATTATTTCTGAAGGCTTCACCCAGCTAAATGTGCAGCGCGTAGCCCAAGCCTTAGCGGCGCGCATCATCTCCCAAGGGGTAGCCGATAAACCCGTAGTAATCGGCTACGATCAGCGTTTCTTGTCGCCAGAATTTGCCTGGTGGAGCGCCCAAGTACTGGCCGCAAACGGCATTCACGTGCACCTGATCGACCGCCCAGCCCCCACTCCCATGATTATGTGGACGGTAAAAGACCTAGGCTGCGCCTACGGCATGGCCATCACCGCCTCCCACAACCCCGCAATCTACAACGGCATTAAGGTCTTTACCGCCGGCGGGCGGGATGCAGAAGTAGAAATCACCACGCCCCTACAAGACGTCGCCAACGCCTTGGCAGCAGACGACATCAAACTCATTGAGCTTAGCGAGGCTCAAGCCGCTGGGTTGATCAGCACCCAAACCTCAATGAACTGGTACATCGACTCGATCCTTGACTCGGTGGATGTGGAGGCTATTCGCCACGCCCACCTCAAGATCGTGCTAGACCCGATGTTCGGGGTTTCACGCACCTGCCTGCAAACAATTTTGATGACCGCACGCTGCGATGTGGAGACCATTCACGAGCGCCGCGACACCCTTTTTGGCGGGCGCCTGCCCTCGCCGTCGTCAAAGACCTTGCACGCCCTAGCTAACGAGGTGCTTGAGCGTGGCGCGGCCATGGGTATTGCTACCGACGGCGACGCCGACCGCCTGGGGGTTATCGACAATACCGGTAAGTTCTTGCACCCCAACGAAATCCTGGTGCTGCTCTATGAGTACCTACTGGAAGAAAAGGGCTGGCATGGCCCGGTAGTGCGCAACCTGGCTACCACCCACATGCTAGATAGGGTGGCGCGCGCTCACGGCGAGCAGTGCTATGAGGTGCCCGTAGGCTTTAAGTGGGTTAGCTCCAAGATGGCTGAGCATGACGCCATTATTGGCGGTGAATCCTCTGGCGGTTTAACCGTTAAGGGGCATATTGCCGGTAAAGATGGCGTATATGCGGGCACATTACTAGTCGAAATGGTGGCTAAGAAAGGCAAGCATTTAAGCGAAATCTATGCCGATATTGTGGCTAAATACGGTCAGCTGGAAATGATTGAAACCGATTACGGCTTCACTATGGAGCGCAAAGCCCAGCTGCTAGAGCAGATCTATGAGCGCCACGATCTGCCCGAGTTTGCGCAGGCGGTAGACCATGTCTCCTACCTGGACGGCTGCAAAGTTTATTTCGCCGATGACTCTTGGGTGGTAATTCGTTTCTCTGGCACTGAGCCTTTACTGCGCGTCTTTGCGGAATCTGCCACTTACGAGCAAGCACAGGGCATTATTGATCAAGTAGTGGCTTACTATCAGCTGGCCTAAACGGGCTGGCTAGGTTGCGTTAGCGCCTGGTGCGTTAGCGGCCTGATGAGTAGCGCTGGCTCGAATGGGCCGGCTGAGATTACCTGCACTATCGGGGTGGCTTGAACCGCCGGGCTGCCCCGAGAAATAGGCACGGACCTGGTCTAAGTGGCAAGGCCTTGAGGGAGGCTAAGCGCTTAGAAGGTACCTGGACTGATCCCCCAGGTATAAGAGTTTGAATGTATCTGGTTGCATTCAAACCCGAAAAAGTAGCGGTGCTTAGCGTAATCGCTGGGTTTGTTAAGCACCTCTACTTTTCGTGTGCGAATTTAGCTAAAAATTCAGCTCGCAGAGACTATTATGTAACACACATGTACAGTTACATGATCGTTTAGGAGGCTCATGAGCGAGTCCGAACCAAATCCCCAGGCTGTCCCTGAGCCATCTCCTGCATCGTCAGCTGCAGATGGATCAGTGTCTGCAGCCTCGGCGCCTTCAACAGATACTAGTGCCTCTAAGGCTGAGTCAACTCCAGCTGAGGGTGCAACCAAGTCGGCAGAAGCTGCGGCGTCGGCCGCGCCGGCCCCGGATGCCCCGCCAGCCCCTGCAGCTGCGGGTGGTCAGGGTGGCGCTGTACCGCCTGCTCCGGGCCAGTTTGCCCCAGCCCCGCCGGTACCTGCGGCTCCAGTCGGAGCCCCGCCGGCTCCCGGTATGCCAGCTGGTATGTCAGCCCCAGCGGTTGCTTCCGCGCCTGGCGTGCCCGCAATGGCTCCGGGCATGGTAGCTGGGCAGCCTGGTATGGCCCCGCAGGGCGCCCCCCGGCCGGTAAACCCGCGCACTGCTGCGCGTAACGCCTACATCACCCAGTGCTTCCGCCTGCCCGGAGTTATTACCTGGGTAGTAGGCCTAGTGATTACGCTGGTCGTTGCCTTTATTGTTGGTGCAATCGCTAACTCTGTGCTCACAGACCTAGCCGGTGGTTTTATGAGCCGCGACGACGCGCCCAGCCTGCTGGGTCCGCTTGCCGGTATGGCTCTGGGCGGTAAAGCAGAGCTGACTGCCAGCTACTCCAGCATGCGCGCTGGGGGGAGCGACCCTGCGCATCCTGCCCTCCATCGGTCACCTGGTGATTTTTATTGCGATTGCCCTGCTGGCTAAGTTCCGCCGCGCCGGTGAGATTATCCCGGTAGATATCGCGGCGGTAGCTGCCCGTGCCGGAATTGAGGCATTTGGGGTAGCCGTGGTGTCCATGGTTGTCTTCCTGATTGCCTCCGTGGATAGCGAAGGTGCCCATATTGCGGCTGATCCCTTTGCGGTTTTCTTCAACACCCTGGTGCTGGTGTTCCTGGCACTGGTGGTAGGGCGTTTTGCGACCTATAAGCACCTGCTGGTAACTGGCCGTAGCTCCATTGTGTATCAGGGTATCTTTGATGCGGTAGTTATTTTTGTTGTAAGTATTGCGGTTTGCTTCCTGTTTGGGGCCGTTGTGCTAATGCTTGAGGATGCTAAGCCGGCACTTGCCTGGCCATGCCCTTAAACCTGGGGGTTATTGGCGCAGGTCTGGCCGCACTTGGCTACATTGATAGAGGTTTGAATGGCTCAGGTAAGTGGGGCGGTTCTTCACACGGCCTGGGTGACATGTCTGCGTTCGACGGCGGCGCTATCAGCCTGATGCTGGTGGCCCTGGTAGTTATGTTTATCCTGGCCGCCGTGGCTGTCGCCGTGCTGCGTCGCCCCAACTATGGGCCGGTTCGTTGGCTGTACATCGCTTACGCTGCGCCAACCGCGCTGGTGCTGTGGGGTTACAGCATTTACGCTTACGCCCGTTTCTCGCTGAACATGGATGCGTTGGGTTATGGCGGTAAAGGTAATGTTGGCCTGTCTCCGGTAACTGTTCTTAACCTGGTGATCTATACGGCGCTGGTTTCTCTGGCTGCTGAGTTTGCTCCGCGTTACCTGCGTAACCTGCGTTTCCGTCCGGTGCTGGTGCCGGTTGCTGGTTCGGCTCCCGTGGTTACCGGCTCGATGCCTGCGGTTGCGCCTAGCGCCGCTACTGGTTCAGTACCGGTAACTAACCCGGCTGCGGTGGCTATGCCCACCGCCAATGTGGCCTCTGACCAGCAGCTGCCGCTGACTGGAAGTGCTGGTGTGGCCTCTGGTGCCACCGCCTACAGTGCCCCTGGGGTGGCTAGTGCGCCGGCGTCGGGCCAAATGAACCCCTACACAACCACCTACCCGCGCGCACCGCGTAAACCGCTGAGCAAGAAGGCCAAGGTCTCTCTGGCGGCGGTGCTGGCAGTAGTGCTGGTGGTAATCATTGGCGTAGTTGGAGTGAACGTGATTAACTCCGGCCGCACCGCTGAAGAAACCGTGCGTAACTACGCTCAGCTGATTGCTGACGGTAAGTACGATGAAGCCAATAAGGTAGTGGACCCGGGAGTGGCAACTAACATGCGGATGCTGCTGACCGATAAGGCTCACGACGGCGTCAAGAATGCAGTCAAGGTGGAGTCGGTGACTCAGAAGGACACCGGCGAGAAATCTAAGCTTTCTTACGTTGAGGTTGTTTTACGCATTAACGGTGAACGCAGCTCCTACTATGTGAGTGTAAAGCAGGGCGATAACGAGTACGGGGTGTTGAAAACCTGGAAGATCATGAGCCCGCTGCTGACTAGCGCGATTAACTTCCCTGCTAGGGGTGAGGTTAAGGGCTACAAGATTGGTTCAGTTGATCTGACTGTACCGGCGCCTCAGGAAGGTGCTGCGCCAATGTTCTTCCCAATGTATCCGGGTGTTTATAACGTTGAGGTTCAGGGTAGTAACCCTCAATACGCCAAGACCTCTTTGAATAAGAAGCAGGTTGTGGTGGCTACCGATGGTAGGAGCGGTGACGGTAAGTATCTGTCGGAGTCTCAGTCAGGGCTTGAGGTTAAGGTGGAGCCTACCGATAAGCTCAAGAGCTGGGCTTTGGATCAGGTGCGCGACAAGGTTAAGTCTTGTGCTTCTACCTCAGGTACCAATATGGATCGTGACTGCCCCTTTGAGGTGCGCAGCAGGGATCTTGATGTGTTGGAGGTAAAGTCGCTGCCCACCAGCCTCGATACCTTCGAATACTCTGACTACGACCACAGGATTCGGGTGCAGGGTACCGGTACTATCACGTATAAGTACAAGGATTCCAGCTACGTTAAGTGGGATCGTCGAGACGTGGACTACGAGGTTACCGGTTACATCACCTTTGATGAAAAGGGTCAGCCACAAATTAAGTGGGGCTACTACTAAACCTCAGTGAACGCTGGTAAACCAGACTAGTAAGCCAAACTGTTAAACCAGTTGGCGGTCTAGCCGATTAACCAAACCGGCGACTGACGAGCTAGTTGATGACCTGACGTTAACCCAGTTGGTTAACCAAGCTGAGCGTTTAGACGTGAACATAGTTCATGTTTTAGTAGTAAAGCTTGGTTAACCAGACTGAACGATGGCTGTGGGATGCTGTAAAACAGCATCCCACAGCCATCTTTAACCTTATTTACGGCTCAAATGAAGGCGTGGTCAGCTATACTCAAGTTCGTACTACTCCAGCAATCTGAGCGTTTTTGATTATGAAAGCTGAAAATCGTCTCGTTCGGGAGACTAGGCGCTCGTCTGCGCCTTCATCTAGAAGGCCTGGGCGCTCAACTATGCCTCCATCTAGGGGGGCTAGTAGGAGGTCTAGGCGAGGTAGGGTGCGCGTAGCTCCGCGTAAACGATCAAGGAACAAAGCCACCATTTTGCTATTGTCGACGCTGGTGGTAATGCTAGTGCTGGTTGTGGGTGGAATTGCGGTAAAAGTAATTAACTCTGAAAGTACTCCTGAAGCTGCTGTACGTGACTATGTACAGTTGATTGCTGACGGTAAGTACGATGAAGCTAATAAAGTAGTGGACCCGGGGGTTACTGGTACCCAGAGCGAGCTGCTAACAAGTAAGGCTTATAGTAAGGTCAAAGGGGCAGTAAAATTTGACTCTATAAGCGGGTTGCAGTACGACAAAGACGATGATTCTGCAACTGTTAACGTGGATCTACTAGTAAGCGGTCATCCTATGGAAGCTGAGCTGAAGGTAGAGTCATATACAAATAATTTTGGTTTACGTAAGTGGAAGATCCTTACTCCACTATTGGTTCAGGTGCAAATTTATAAGCATGCATATTTAAGCTCCTACAAAATTGGCTCGGCCATTGTGAATATGAAATCACAAGATCATTATGGCTCGGTAAGCTACATGATGTACCCAGGAGTTTATAACATTGAGCCGACAAGTATAAACTCCCAATATGTTAAAGTTGAGCCTAAGCACAATAAGTTTGTGGCTGTAGTTAAGTCTCGCACCAGCACTGCTGCTGTTGGAGCTCCAACCTACGTTAACTTGAATTTTGATAGTTATGCTGCCGTAGAGCCTACAGAGGCTGCAAAGTCTTGGGCGTTGCAGCAGATTCAAGACAAAGTTAAGGACTGTGGCTCTTTTGCGGGTGCCAAGCGAGATCACTCTTGTCCACTTGAGGTGCGAGGTAATGATGTTGCCTCAGTGCAAGTAAAAACCTCGCCCGACCAACTGAAGTCCATTGAATATGTTGAGAAAAACGGTCTGATTGAGGCTAAGGGTGACGCTGTAATTACAGTGAAGTATGGCTACTCTGGGCCTGCGGCTGGTGAAGTTAACGATATGGAGTACACCGCAACCGCCTCCATATCTTTCGATGAGCAAAGGCAGCCAAAAATCAGCTGGACTGGTTGGTAAATCGCTAAGTTAGGCTCCTCTGGCAGCTAGCATGGCTGCCGGAAGAGTTGTCTTGGACCCTGGAAGTTTTATCTCTGACCTTATTGGCGCCCCAAATAGGGGCGTGGTCAGCTATACTCGAATGCATCATTGGTCTAACAAACTGGATGTTTTGATTATGACTGCAGGGAATAGTAGCCATACTGAAGGCTTCAAGCTTCCGCCTGAAGGTCTTAGACGAGAAGGGGTTCCAAAAGGAGCTCCCGCAAAACCTGCTGCCGCTTCGCGTAGGCCGCTAACCAAAAAGGCAAACTCTACCTGGCAGTGACGCTAGCAGTGGTGCTGGCGCTGATTGTAGGTGTGGTTTCGGTAAGAGCGACTAACTCCGAGCGTACTCCTGAGGCTGCCGTGCGTGAGTATGTACAGCTAATTTCTGACGGAAAATACGATGAGGCCAGCAAACTAGTAGATCCCAGTGGTTTCATCTCTGACTGTAAAATGCTATCTAGCAAAACTTTTAGCGGAGTTAAAGGTGCAGTCAAATTTGATTCCATAAATAATATTAAATATGACGAAAATTCCGTTACTGCAACTGTTAATGTAGCTGTATTGGTAAATGGGCGGCCCATGGAATCTGAATTGCGATTACAGTTATCCAAAACTAGTCGAGGAGTAAATGACTGGAAGATCGTCAGTCCGCTGTTAGTTAATGTGGAATTTCAAGGTCACCCATATTTATATTCCTATAAAATTGGTTCAGTTGTTCTGGATGTGGGATATAGAGAAGGTGTAGGTTACGGCTCGTCTATATCTTGTGCGATGTATCCAGGAGTTTATAACATTGAGGGGCAAAGCGTAAATTCCGAGTATGTTGAGATTAACTCAGTAGGTAAACAGTTTGTTGCTGTTGGTATGCAACATGGCGACAGCGATTCTGAAAGTGATTTTTATGCCAGTTTTGAGTTCAACAAACATTTTACTGTTAAGCCTACGGAAAAACTAAAGACTTGGGCGTTACCGCAAATTCAGAGTAGAATCAAATCTTGTGCGTCTATTTCTTATCCCAGGAAAGATAATTCTTGTCCTGTTCAGACGTGGTCTCCAGTTATTCACTTTAAAGCTCTGGAAGTAAAAACATTGCCCACCGCTCTATATTCCGTAGCTTATGTTAATGGTACTAGCCTGATCGCAGCTAGAGCTGATGGTGTAATTAGGGTGACTACTGCCAAATCTAGTGGCACTTCTGGTCAAGAAATAAGTGAGACTAAAGACCTGTATTACGCTGCAGCTGGTGTAGTCGATTTTGATAAACAAAGACAACCTATATTGAAATGGGATCTTCTGTGATGCCTGCTACGAGTAATGAAAATAATCGTTACCCAAAATACGTTGAGGTTCCATCTAACCGGGTTAAGTCGGCAGGTTCCTCTGGGTGGTCTGTTGCAAAAACTGCTGATGTTTTTCGCAAACGACTGAATCTGAAGCTCTGCCTGGCAGTTGTGCTAGCAATGGTACTGGTGTTGATTGCAGGTGTGGTTTCGGTAAGAGTGATTAACTCTGACCGTACTCCTGAAGCTGCTGTGCGTGAGTATGTGCAGTTGATTGCTGACGGAAAATATGATGCAGCAAGCAAGCTGGTAGATCCTGGCGCTAATAGCTATCAGCGCAGACTGTTGAGCGATAAAGCTTATAGTGGCGTTAAAGGTGCGGTTAAAGTTAACTCTATAACTGTGCAAGAGCGCAATTCGTCGACAGTAAATGTTCATGTAAGTTTGCAGGTCAAAGATAAGTATGCGAACCAAACATTGCAAGTGAAGCTAGATGAGAGTGACTGGTTGGTACATAATTGGAAAATAGTCACCCCGTTAGTCACGCATTTGGCAATTACTCCCGAAGACGAGTTCTTTAAGTCTTATAAAATAGGTTCGGTTGTTGTAGATTCCAGTCTGGAAGCTGATGGTAAATTTAACTATCTAGTATATCCTGGAGTTTATAATGTTGAGGTGCAAAGCGCTAATCCTGAATATTTTGCTATTAGTCTACCAAGCAAGCAGGTAGTGGTAGCTGATAATAACGCTGAATCTTTTAACGAATCTACTATGCAGATTGATGCTAGTGTGGAACCTACAGAGAAACTTAAGGGTTGGGCTCTAAGTAAAGTTCAAGAAAAAATTAAAAGCTGCGCCTCTGAGGCGGACAGGCACGATTTGACGTGTCCTTTTTACTTGCGATTAGGAGAGCTTAATGAGATTGAGGTAGAAACGCTGCCAAGCAACCTGGATTCTATCTTGCTTTATGAATATCGTAACGAACATAAGCGTAATTATACTTTTAGAACCATCTTTGTTGTTAAAGCCACTGGCATCTATATGTCAAAACCTGTCTATAAATCTTATTCTGAGAATGGTTCTTATGCTTATAGGGCCGAGAAAATGGAATATGTGCGAAGTGAGATAACTGGTTATATTTACTTTGATACCTCTGGGCAACCGGGAATGTACTTGACTAGCAGGTAAACCGCAAATCCGACTGCTTGGACGCGTGCATACACCAGACAGAGACTGGCAGGCCCGGATGCCTGCCCTGGCCGCAGCGTGGACATGCCTGAACGGATCTGGATAGCTCAGTTAACCTAGAGGTCAATCAGATATACTCGCGTATCGTTAGCCTAACAATATGCACCTTTCTCTAGAACCATGAGCTCTCGTAGAACCCGCAGCATCTCACTTCCGGCCTGGCTTAACTGGCAGGTCTATGCGGTCGCGGCAGCTTTAGTGGTAGTGCTGGTGATAGGCGTCGTCGCCCTGCCACGACTAATCAACCCAGTGAACACCGGCGCCGAAGCAGCCGTACGCACCTACATGCAGCTACTAGAGCAAGGCAAATACGAGGCGGCCACAGCGGCCGTGCCCGTCAAGATCCCTGGTGATACGGGGGTTAACCTGCTCAAATCCCAAGCCGCTGAAGGCGCTGAAGGCAAACTCAAACTTGTCTCTGTGAGTACCGGCATGGTTAGTGGCGACACCACCGCCATCACCGTTCGCTACATGGTAGGCGACGGCGCACCACAGCAGGCAGTGGTCAGCGTTAAACCCAGCAAAGTTGAGCGCCCATTCATTGGTAAATGGGCTATTACAACCTCACTGGCTCGCAGCGTGGATATTTCCATCCCCTCAGCCGTAAACCGAGTTACAGTCGGCACCATTTCCGTCCCGCTGCCCTTAGTAGGGGCAGACAAAAACGGTTACCGTCACGTTAAAGCCCTGGCCTATCCGGGCTCATATTCCCTTATCTCTGGCACGGTAAACCCCAAATATTTAACTGCGGGCCTCGCCGTTACCCCCACCGGCCAGCGTGAACTGGTAGTTACCGAGTCCCAGCATGAGGCAACACTTAGCGTCAACCCCACCGCTGAACTCTCACAATGGGCTCTGAGCTGGGCTCAAGAACAGGTGCGGGCCTGCGCTGAGGGTTCTGGCGGGGATGCCTGCCCCGCACAGGTGCGTAACGTCGATGCCTCCCAGCTGACGTTGCAGTCTCTGCCCAGTCGCTTATTAGAGATCGACGGCGACAAGTTCAGTGCCGTCGGGGTGATTCGGGTTAGCGGCCTAAGCAGCCGAGACAATGGCGTGCAAGTTTCAGTAAGGATCGACGCCACCTACACCTTCGACGCTGCTGGCAACCCCCAAGCTCAAGTTATTTTCCAATAAGACGGCTAGCCAGCCTGAGCGAACTAGTCGCTGGTGCGAGCCAGATCCCAGCAGCGCGCCCCGCCGGTCATACCCGCCTCATTGGGGACCACCACGACGTCCTCGCCGATCTTAGCCAGGTTAGAGGCAGTGATCCGGCGCGAGTTGCCGCCACCTAGGTAAAGGCGGTCCCACACGTACATCGGTCGCAGCGCATCAACCACCAGGCGCACGCGCCGTGACCAGTGCGAATCGCCTAGGCGCAGGCGCTCATGCTCACCGATGTAGTCGTCATAGGTTAGGCCCCAGCGGATCGGGCCCTGAGAAACCTCCACGTGCGGGGCCAGGCGGCCATTATCAAAAATGGCGTTACCCAAGCCGGTCCCCAGCGTCACGATCATCTCCAGACCCTGGCCGGTCACCACGCCCGCGCCGGCCACCTCGGCGTCATTTAGCACCAAAGTGGGTAAATCCAGTTGGTTTTGCAAAGCCTCACGCATATCAAAGCGTGCCCACAGCGGCACCAGCTCAGGCATCACCTTGGAGCGCGGGCCAGACTTGGTGATGTAGTGCGGCGTCGTGATCACCACCCCGTGGCGGATCATGCCCGGCATACCTACGGTGATGCGATGCGCCCGTGGTAGCTGCTTGGCCAGGTCAACGATGGTTTCTACCAGGCGCTCAGGGGGGGAGCGGATAAGGCGTGGGAGTGCGTAGAGCTGGCGAAATAATGTTGCCCGCGCTGTTTAATACGCTGGCTTTAATGCCGCCGCCGCCGCAGTCCACGCTCAGGGTCGTTACGTCACTCACGCCCTTACCCTAGCGCTGATGTGCTCAAATGGGTGCATGTTTGGTTACCGTGATTGCGTTGTCGAGCCGGCCAGTGGGGCCGAGGCGGGTGCCGAGCCGGCCGAGGCGCAAACCCCACAGCTGGCAGCCAACCTGGCAGCAGCCCTGCGCCCTAAAGTGCGTGTGCGCATGGACCTGGCCTACGACGGCACCTTCTTTCGCGGCTGGGCCGCCCAACCTGGCCTGCGCACCGTGCAAGGCGAGCTAACCGAGGCCCTATCTACCATTTTGCGCGTCCCTGTACAGCTCACCGTTGCCGGCCGCACCGACGCTGGGGTGCACGCCAGCCACCAGGTGGTGCATTTCGACGTCGACACTGAAGCCTGGCAAGCCCTATCTGGACGCAACGGACTCGACCCTGCCCAGGCGCTGCGACGTCGGACCCAAGCCCTGCTCAAACGGGCCGCAAACCCCAAAACTACCTCGCGCCCGGAGCCGGGGCTGGTGGCGCTGGGGGAGAGCGCGGGCAACGGGGCTGACATCGTGGTGGGCGCGGTGAGCCAGGTGGGAAGCGATTTCGATGCGCGCTTTAGTGCCCTGCGGCGTACCTACCGTTACCGCGTGGCCGACGGCGTGGCGCGGCACGACCCCCGCCTGCGCTCCAGCGTGCTGTGGACTGACCAGGAGCTGGACTTGGAGGCCATGAACCGCTCGCTGCAGCCGCTGCTGGGGGAGCACGAGTTTTTGTCTTACTGCAAGCCGCGCCAGGGGGCATCCACTATTCGCAGTCTGCTCGCGGCCGCGTGGAGTCGGCCCGAAAGCGGTGTTGATGCTGGTCTGGCCGTGTTTGAAGTTAGTGCCGACGCGTTTTGCCACCACATGGTGCGGTCCCTGGTAGGGGCCACGCTGACGGTGGGGCAGGGGCGCAATAGTGAGGAGTGGCCGGCGGAGCTGTTAGCGCGGCGCTCGCGGGAGTTGGCGGCCCCGCTGGCGCCTGCTCATGGGCTGACTTTGGAAGCCATCACCTACCCTGAGCCGCGCCGCTGGGCTGAGCAGGCACAGGCCGCACGGGTTTTGCGCACCAGCGCTGCTGATGACTAAATGTCGTGACTGAGTTGATGTGCCTGCGACGGCGGCAGGGGAGTGAAGGGGGCCGAGCGGCGTCGTTGTTGGCGGCGGGGCTGAAGTATGTGTGAAGTATGTGTGCCAAGGAGGCGGCCCGGCGGCGTCGTTGACGGGGCATGGGTAGAGCCGTAGGCGGGGGCGCACAAAAACTGACATTTCGTCCGTTGCCTATAAAACCCCATGAATTTTTTATAGGGAAGGGATGAAATTGCCTGTGTTTGTAGATGAAATTGCCTGTGTTTGCCTGTAGTGGTGGGCTTCACGGGGGTGGGTAGGCTAAGAATCTTTGACCTAGTTGTATGCCTTGGGTAAAGTAGTCATGTCTTGCAGCACGTCTGTGCGCGCTTGCGGTGCGCTCCCACTCGCCCCACGCGCTACGTGCTCCAGCAACGTTCACCTGACCACGGTGGGTTATACAAAAAGCTGTGACGCTTCAACATCAGCTAAGTGTGCCCACCGCCAAGTAGAAACGAAGGCAACCGCCCGTGCGTACGTACACACCGAAGCCCGGCGACGTCGAGAAGAACTGGTACGTCATTGACGCCACCGACGTCGTGCTGGGTCGTCTAGCGGCTCAGGCCGCAACCCTGCTCCGTGGGAAGCACAAGCCCCAGTTCGCCCCTCACGCGGACACCGGCGACTACGTCATCATCATTAACGCTGACAAGGTCGCGCTGACCAACGGTAAGGCTGACAAGAAGTTCGCTTACCGTCACTCCGGTCGTCCCGGTGGTCTGACCGCCACCAGCTACCGTGAGCTACTGGCCACTCGCCCCGAGTTCGCCGTAGAAAAGGCCATCAAGGGCATGATTCCCCACACCAAGCTTGGCCGTGCCCAGCTCAAGAAGCTGAAGGTTTACACTGGTAGCGAGCACCCGCACCAGGCCCAGAACCCTCAGGTTTTCGAGATCACCCAGGTCGCTCAGTAAGCGCTCAGCGCACGAGCCTCATAACGTAAAGGACATATCGTGGCTGAGACCACCATCGACATTGAGGTACTGGACGAGGAGAACGCTCCCGCCAGCTACACCACTGAAACCGAGACCACCGGCGAAGGCCGTGGTCAGTCCATCACCGCTCCCGGCGCCGGCCTAGGCCGCCGCAAGGAGGCCGTTGCTCGTGTACGCCTAGTGCCCGGCACCGGTAACTGGACTCTAAACGGACGCACCCTGGAAGATTACTTCCCCAACAAGCTGCACCAGCAGCTAGTGCGTTCCCCGTTCACCATCTTGGACATCGAGGGTCGCTTTGACGTGATCGCTCGCATCCACGGTGGCGGCGTTTCCGGCCAGGCCGGCGCTCTGCGTCTAGGCATTGCCCGCGCCCTGAACGAGATCGACCGTGAGGCCAACCGCGCCACTCTAAAGAAGGCCGGCTTCCTCACCCGCGACGCCCGCGCTGTTGAGCGTAAGAAGGCCGGTCTACACAAGGCCCGCCGCGCTCCGCAGTACTCCAAGCGCTGATCGCGTTTCGAGCTTTATCTGCTCACACCCCGTCACCTGTACATGGTGGCGGGGTGTGTTGCGTTTTAACTGGTTGTGGGATAATTGCCTCATTCACTGAGCTTTTGCAGGAGGAAATCAATGGCTCGTCTATTCGGTACTGACGGTGTGCGAGGCCTAGCTAACGACCTACTCACCCCCGCCCTGGCGGTGCAGCTAGGTGAAGCTGCTGCCCGTGTACTAACGGAAAAGTCGCCAGCTAAAGGCAACAAGCGTCCGCGCGCCATCGTCGGTCGAGACACCCGTGCTTCAGGAGAATTCCTAGACCACGCTATCTCCGCAGGTTTGGCGGCCTCCGGCGTCGACGTCACCCGCGTCGGGGTTCTTCCCACCCCCGCCATCGCCTACCTCACCGCCGCCCATGACATCGACCTGGGCGTTATGATCTCCGCTTCCCACAACCCCTTCCCCGACAACGGCATTAAGTTCTTCGCCCGTGGCGGCTTCAAACTGGAAGACGCCGTCGAAGACCGCATTGAAGCCCTACTCACCGCCGAGCACGAGCGCCCCACCGGTGCCGCCGTCGGCCGTGTAATTAAGGGTGAAACCGTAGCTGACCAGGCCTACATCAACCACCTGGTGGCTTCCACTGGCACTGACCTGTCCGGCCTGCGTATCGCCGTGGACGCCGCCAACGGCGCTGCCTCTAAGGTAGGCCCCGCTGCGTTGCGTGCCGCCGGCGCTGAAGTGCTGGTTATCAACGCCTCTCCCGACGGCCTAAACATCAACGCCCAGGCCGGCTCCACCCACCCCGAGCAGCTACAGAACTACGTTAAGTTCGTAGGTGCGGACATGGGTGTGGCCTACGACGGCGACGCCGACCGCTGCATGGCCGTTGACGCTGAGGGCACCTTGGTGGATGGTGACCAGATCATGGGTATCCTCGCCATTGGCGCTAAGGCTGACGGCACCCTGGCTTCCGACACCCTGGTAGTGACGGTTATGAGCAACCTGGGTCTGCTGCTGGCCATGCGCAAGCACGGTATCCGCACTGTTCAGACCGGTGTGGGTGACCGTTACGTGCTAGAGAAGATGCTCTCTGGCGGCTACGTGCTTGGTGGTGAGCAGTCCGGTCATGTCATCGACTCCATCCACGCCACCACCGGTGACGGTATCCTCACCTCGCTGCGTTTGGCGGCTCGCCTCAAGCGCTCTGGTAAGACTCTCAAGGAACTGGCCAGCGTAGTTGAGCGCCTACCCCAGTCGCTGATCAACGTCCCCAACGTGGACAAACACGCCGCCTCTACTAACGACGCCGTCCAGAGCGCCGTGGCTAAGGCTGAGGCCCGCCTAGGTGAGACCGGCCGTGTGCTGCTGCGCCCCTCGGGCACTGAGCCGCTGGTACGTGTCATGGTTGAGGCTGCCACTCAGGAAGAGTCCGACGCCGTCGCCGCTGAGTTGGCCCAGGTGGTTAAGGACAACCTGGCTCTGTGATGCCCTAAAACCTAGCTGCGCACTTAGCGCGCTCAACGCGCTGGCGTTCGCTGCGCTGCCGCGTTCAGGCGCCAGCGCTTGACGTACTTAATGTGCCAGCGCTCACCGCCCTAAAAGCAGCAAATGCGTTAGGCGCAGCTAGGCACTGCAGCTAGACACTAAGGCCGACCCGAAATTTCGGGCCGGCCTTTGGTTTGTTTGCGTCCGCGCAATCCTACTCTTTGCGCAGGCGCATATAGTCCATGTGGTGGTTGGCGTCCTTATGTAGCAGCAAGGTGGCACGGGGGCGGGTGGGCTCAATGTTTTCAATCAAATTGGGCAGATTGACGGTATCCCAAATCTGGCCGGCCCCAGCCAAAGCGACGTCGTCGTCAATATCAGCATATTTACGGAAGTAAGAGTCAGGCTGAGTAAAAGCCGTGTGCTTCAAAGTCAAAAACCGCTCCAAATACCAAGAGCGAATATTGGCAGCATCGGCGTCAACATAGATAGAAAAATCAATAAAGTCACTAACCGCCATAACCGCCTGGTTGTTAGAAGCACGCGGGGCCGGCTGAAGCACATTTAGACCCTCCAGCACCAGCACGTCAGGCTGACGCACATCCACCTTACGGTCAGGTACCACGTCATAAATCGTGTGGTCATAAAGGGGCGCCTGCACCAGGGGAGCGCCAGATTTAACCGCACTAATAAAATCAAGCAGGGCGCGCCGATCATAAGACTCCGGGAAACCCTTACGGGCCATCAACCCGCGCCGTTCCAACTCGCTGTTAGGCAGCAAGAAACCGTCAGTGGTCACCAAAGACACCTTGGGGGTGGCCTCAAACCGCGCCAGCAGGTGAGCCAGCAGGCGGGCGGTAGTGGATTTACCCACCGCCACCGAGCCGGCCACCGCAATTACAAAGGCACATGCGTAGGCTCAATCCCTAAAGTGCGCGCCACCGCCTGGCGGCGCATCTGCGTGGATTCAATGTAAGTCTCTAAAAGTGCCGATAGAGGCCGGTAAACCGCATCTACCTCAGGTAGCTCAATGGGGTCATCTAAAGAACGCAAACGTTCCAGATCGGCTTCAGTTAGCGGCAGGGGGGCGTTAGCGGCTATACGGCCCCAAGCTTCACGTTTAATCTCTATAAACGGGCTGTTCTTATGCCAGATGGGAAGCCAATCTAGGGGGTTAGCAAAATCGCTCACGGCTCTAGTTTGGCTTACAAACCAGCCAAAGATAAAGCTCAGACCTAAGCGGCCTGGGTCATATGGCCGCTACGCTGTGGGAATAGTAAGCAAACTCGCGCCTTTCAATCATTGTTTTGCGCATTAAATACATGATTCAATCAAGTTTATGTGTGGAATCGTTGGACATGTCGGACCGGTAGCGGTCCCCAGTGAACGTAGCCTAGAAGTACTACTAGATGGTCTTAGCCGCCTGGAATACCGTGGCTATGACTCCGCTGGCGTAGCCCTACTGACGGATGAAGGTGTATCCGTACGTAAGGAAGCCGGCAAGCTAGAAAACCTACGGGCGCAGATCGCTGCCCACCCCGTAGCCCCGGCCACCGCCGGTATTGGTCACACCCGTTGGGCCACCCACGGCAGCCCCACTGCCGCTAACGCCCACCCGCATGTGGCCGGACACATCGCCCTGGCACACAACGGCATTATTGAAAACTTCCGTCCCCTGCGCGAAGAGGTAGAAAGCCTCGGCCGCACCCTACTATCCCAAACTGACTCTGAAGTTGTCGCTCACCTGCTAGACATCGCCTACAGTGCGCTGCGTGAAGCCAACCCCGCTGGTGACCCGGCCCTGCAGCTGCGTGAAGCCATGGCCCAGGTGACCCCGCGCCTGGAGGGCACCTACGCCCTGCTAGCCATCACCGCCGACGCCCCCGGCACTATCGTGGCCGCGCGTCGCTCCTCCCCGCTGGTTTTGGGCGTGGGCGAGGGCGAAAACTTCGTCGGTTCCGACGTCGCCGCTTTCGTAGCCTTCACCAAGCAGGCCGTGGAGGTGGATGACGACCAGATCGTGCTGATCACCGCCGCTGGCATTGAAATTACCGACGCCGCCGGCCAGGTAGTAACCGAGCCGCACGGCTGGGAGGTCACCTGGGACGCCTCCGCCGCCGTCAAGGGCGGTTACGACACCTTCATGAACAAGGAAATCCACGACCAGCCCACCGCCGTGGCCGACACTCTGCGTGGCCGCATGGACGACGCCGGCGAGCTACAGCTAGACGAAATGCGTATCGACCCCTCGGTGCTGCGCAGCGTGGACAAGATCATCGTGGTTGCCTGCGGCACCGCCGCCTACGCCGGACACGTAGCCAAGTACGCCATCGAGCACTGGTGCCGTATCCCGGTAGAAATCGAGCTCGCCCACGAGTTCCGCTACCGCGACCCGATCGTAAACGAAAAGACCCTAACCGTTGCCATCAGCCAGTCCGGTGAAACCATGGACACCATCCAGGCTGTGCGCCACGCCCGCGAACAGGGCTCGCGCGTACTGGCAATCGTTAATACCTACGGATCTACCATTGCCCGTGAAGCCGACGCCGTGCTCTACACCCACGCCGGCCCCGAGGTTGCCGTAGCCTCCACCAAGGCCTTCCTGGCCCAGATCACCGCCTGCTACCTGCTGGGTCTATACCTGGCCCAGCTGCGCGGCAACAAGTGGCCTGAAGAGGTGGCTGACTACCTGGCTAACCTGTCCGCCATGCCTGAGCGCATCCAGCGTTTCCTAGATGAGAGCGAAGGGCAGGTGCGCGCCTAGGCCGCGAACTGGCTGACAACAACTCCTTCCTGTTCCTGGGCCGCCACGTGGGCTACCCGGTAGCCCTAGAGGGTGCCCTCAAGCTCAAGGAACTGGCTTATGTGCACGCTGAAGGCTTTGCTGCCGGCGAGCTCAAGCACGGCCCTATCGCCCTGGTAGAGGAAGGCCTGCCGGTATTCGTGATTGTGCCTACCCCGCGCCGCCCTGTGCTGCACGACAAGGTCATCTCCAACATTGAGGAGATTCGCGCTCGCGGCGCCCGCACCATTGTGATCGCTGAGGAAGAAGACCACGCTGTGGACGCCTTCGCTCATGACGTGATCCGCGTGCCCGCCGCCCCCACCTTGATGATGCCGCTGCTGAGCGTGGTGCCGTTGCAGGTGTTCGCCTCCGCTCTGGCTCAGGCTAAGGGCTATGACGTGGACCAGCCGCGTAACCTGGCCAAGTCGGTAACGGTGGAGTAATACCGCTAGACTCAAGGCATGTATAGCGGCATCGATGTGGTGGATATTGAACGCTTTAGTGACCGTATCGAGGCTAATGCCGCTTTAATGCAGCGCCTGTTTAGCGCTGGTGAACTTGATAGTTGCATGGGCGCGCTGCCTTCTTTGGCGGCGCGCTTTTGCGCTAAAGAGGCGGCCTTGAAGGTGCTGGGCCAGGCCGACGTCGTTGCCCACGCTACCTGCTTTGGTAGCGGTGACGGCGCTGGGTGCGCTGCTGTGGTTTCTGGGCTCGACGACGGCGCTGGCGCGGCAGGGGAGGGGTTCGTCCCGGCAGGGCTGGGTGCCCCTACAGACCAGTCCAGCAACAGGGCGAACCAGGTCAGCGGCCTGGCAGGGCTGAATTTTCGCGATATTGAGGTCACCAGCCGTCCCGGCCAAGCCCCCCAACTGCGCCTACACGGCCAGGTGGCGGCGTGGGCGCAGCATTTAGGGCTACACAGCTGGCGCGTGAGCCTAGCTCACGACAAGGTAGCCATGGCCCAGGTGTGGGCTAGCGGCGGCCCGGCAGGAGGCTGTAAGGTCAGCTCGCACGACGCCGCCTTGGCCCGCTACCTGCTTAAACCCGAGGCTGACAGCCACAAATACTCACGTGGCGTGGTGCGCATAATCGCTGGCTCACAGCGTTTTCCCGGCGCCGGGCTGCTATGCGTGGCGGGAGCTAGCCATAGTGGGGTGGGCATGATCCGCCTAAACGCCCCTGAGCGCGTAGAAAACCTGGTGCTGGCCGCCCATCCACAAATTGTTCCTGACGGCCCAGCCTTAACCGGAGCCTGCGACGCCCTAGTGCTTGGCCCGGGGCTAGACGCCCAGAAAGCAGATTGGGAGGCGCTGGCCCAGCTGCTAGAAAACACCCCGGCAGTAATTGACGCCAGCGCCCTAGAGCCAGTTTGCGCCCTGATTAAAGAGGGCAAACTACGCCTGCGCGCTCATCACATCCTCACGCCTCATGAGGGGGAATTGGCTCGCTGCCTAAACCTGTTCGCGGGCACGGATACAGATAAAACTGCAGGTGAAATTGCGGGAAAACTGGCAGACAAGGCGGATAAACCCCTTGGCAAGTTTGCTGCTGAAACTAGCCCTGCGCTGCGGCGCCGCATCCAGGGAGCCCAGCAATTGGCGGCATTAACCGGGGCCTGCGTGCTAGCTAAAGGCAATCGCACCGTGGTGGTAGATGCCGAAGCCCAAGTCTACCTCCTGCCTGCGGCCACGCCCTGGCTGGCTACCGCCGGTAGTGGGGACGTACTGGCGGGTCTAATGGGCGGTTTGCTGGCCCTAAACGTGCGCGCCGGCGCGGGGCATGTGGGCGCCCCAGCCGCTTCAGGCAGTGCTACTAGTGCCGACGCCGCTGGGACCAGTCAGCAGTCTGCTGACGCTCAGGGGCACGCCGCACTCGCTAGTGCCGCTGCCCTAGCCCCCGAAATTGCGCAGCTGGCTGCGCGCTACACGCCCTAGCCGGACAACTGGCCGCTGAAGCAACCGGCCCAAAGCCCGCAGAGGTAACCGCCCCAAAGACAACCTACGCAACCGGACCAAAGTCCGCTGGCGTCGTCGTCGCCCATCCCATAACCGCCCCAGAAATAGCCGCAGCCATCCCCAATGCCTGGGCCCTCTGCGCCAGTGCTGCAGCAAACTGAGCTGATGGCGGCTAAAAGTGGGACAATAGCGCCGTGACTGAGCAACCTAGTAGCTATCAAATTCCTTGGACGGGAGCACAAACCGCCCGCGCCATTATCGATCTCGACGCCCTAGCCGCCAATGTGGCCCAACTTCGTAAGTTTCACGGCGGAACTTGGATGGCTATCCTCAAAGCCAACGCCTACGGACACGGCCTAGGCCCCATGGCACTAGCCTGTATGCGTCAAGGCGCCACCTGGCTGGGCGTGGCACAGTTGCACGAAGCCCTGCGCCTGCGTGAATACCTCGACGCCGCCAGGGTAAAGCCGGTAGATGCCACCCAGCTAGCCCAAAACCCGGCCCTGGCTACTGCCCAAACTCCCAGGATTTTCACCTGGATCATGCCGCCGGTCAGTGCGCAAGAAGCTGCTCAGGCAGACTCGGGCCTACGCCAGGCACTACGAGCCAAGCTAGACCTATCAGCCTCCACCGTGGAAGTTTTGCAGGCCATCATCGCCGCCGCCCAAGCTGAAGGCAAATGTGCCTACGTGCACCTAAAGGTGGACACCGGCATGGCCCGCGCTGGCGCCAACCTAGAAGACCTAGCTGAACTGGCCCAATGTGCCGCCCAAGCCCAAAGCCAGGGACACATTAAGGTAGTGGCGCTATGGTCGCACCTGGCCCGCGCAGACGAAATCCTCATCCCGGCCACCGGCCAGCAGCTAGAACGCTACCGTCAAGGCCTGCAAATCCTGGCCGACGCCGGCATTGACGTGCCCGTGCGCCACCTGGCGGCCACCGCCGGCACCCTGTGGCACCCCGACACCGCCGCCCTAGACATGGACCGCTTCGGTATTGGTCTATACGGTCTAAGCCCCGACCATACCGTGGCCCGTGCCCAGGATCTAGGCCTACACCCAATCATGCGTCTAGAAGCCCGCCTCACCCAGGTCAAGCACATCAAAGCCGGCCAAGGCGTCTCCTACGGCGCCACCTGGCAGGCCCCCACCGACCGCTGGGTAGGGCTAGTGCCGCTAGGCTACGGCGACGGCATTTTGCGTAGCGCCTCCGACCGCGCCCCCATACTGGTTGGCAAACAACGCACCCACATTGTTGGGCGCGTATGCATGGATCAAGTTATTGTAGACCTAGGTCCCACCAGCAACCCGGACGGCACCCCCCGACCCGCCCCCGCGCGCGCTGGCGACCTAGCCATCCTCTTCGGCGATCCCGCTCCCTTAAACGGCCCAGCTAACCCGGCCATCCCCACCGCTGAAGACTGGGCTACCGCCTGCGGCACCATCTCCTATGAGGTGGTCACTCAGCTACGCGGCGCCCACCTACCGCGCTACTACGTTTCCCAAGGCTCCTACAAATTAGCGGAGATTCCCCAATGAGCACATACGTCACCCACACCACGGATGCCGATTCCACAAGGGAATTCGGCGCCCGGCTAGCCCCGTTGCTGCAAGCCGGAGACCTGGTGATGCTTTCAGGCGAGCTAGGTGCCGGTAAAACCACTCTGGCCCAAGGTATCGGCTCAGCCTTAAACGTACGTGGGCGCGTATCTTCACCCACTTTCATCGTGGCGCGCGTGCACCCCTCCCTGGCCGGCGGCCCGGACCTGGTGCACGTAGACGCCTACCGCCTCACCAGCCTCGAAGACCTCGAAACCCTGGACCTGGATTCCTCCCTGGAAGAATCCATCACCCTGGTTGAATGGGGCGAGGGCATGGTAGAAGGCATCAGTGACAATCGCCTAGAAATCAAGGTGGAACGTCCGCAGGGGGGGACTGGCAGGTGCCGATGCTAGCGGCATCACTGACCTGGGCGGCGTCGACGACGGCGCCCGCACCATCACCCTTACCGGCTACGGTCCGCGCTGGGAAAAAGCGCTCAACCAGCTCTAAGCCATGAACTGGCAGGCTAGCCACAGGCAGCTCAGTTCACTCGCGCTCGCGGCAAAAGCGCCGGGTTCTTCGCCAAGTGCGTTGCCGGGCTTTTTGTCGCGAGCCTTGCCGGGCTCTTGGTCAGTCTCTTGGTCAGGATCTTTGCTAGCGGCAGGCTTGGCGTTGGTGGCGCTAGTTTTGTTGGCGCTGGGAGGTTCGGCGCGAGCTCAGGTGGACCAGAACTATCTGGAACAGTGGCTTAAATCGAGCTCCAATAATGCCCTTAGCGCTACCCAACGTACCCAGGCGGAATTCACTACGCCTGCGCATGTGTGGAATGTTTCGCGTTCTGACAATGGCTCTGTGCAGGTGGTGCGCAGCCCGGAGCAGTGGTACACGCTGGTGCGTCTGGGTGGTGAGCTCAAATTTGTGCTGCTAATAAACGCAACCGACGCTAAAACCACGGCAGTGCAGATAGCTGACGCGGCCTTGGCGCGCTCACTTGCAAGCCTGGGCACAGGCCAATACCCGGTTTATGAAGCTCAAGATACGGCCTGGTATCAGCTGGAGGACGGTCAGCTGCGCCCGCTGGGAGCTAAAGCCAATAAATTGCAGCGTGGTTCAATCTCGGTTTCGGCCTATATTTCTATACGTGATGTTAGGCACTCTGGTTCACCCACTGCATCTGCTGATGAAAATGGTTCCGCCTGGTCTAGCTGGGTGCTTTGGACCATGGTGGTACTGGCTTGCCTGGGTTTAATTGGCTTGGCTGTCCTGGATAAACACACTAGTAAATACCGGGACCTGGAGACTCAGGGCGGCTCTGGTAAACGTAAGCTGCGTCAGGCAGTGATTGAAACTCCAGCTAAGGGCAGGGCTCGCCCGCAGGTGTCGGTGCACTCAGCTACGGCAGTGCCGGCTTCGCAAACGGCAGCTGCTATTGAGAAAACTAAAACCGAAAAGGAATAGGCTTAAGCCGTGCGTATTGTCTCCATCGATTCCTCTTTAGCGTCCGCTTTGGCATTAATTGAGCTTAGCGACGGCGTCGCTACCACCGTGCGTCAGCAGGTGGGTACTGACGCGCGCCACCACGCCGAATCTTTAGCCCCCATGCTTAGCCAGGTTTTGGCGGGCGAGGCGGTAGACGCCATTGCCGTGGCTACCGGCCCGGCTCCCTTCACTGGTTTGCGTGCCGGTCTGGTGACAGCGCGGACTTTTGCGCGCGTGCACAACCTGCCTCTGTGGGGGGTTAGCTCTTTGGATGCGCGTGCTCGGGCTGCTTTTGACCGTCTTGGCCAGGCAGGGCAGGGTAAGTGCCTGCTGGTTGCTAATGATGCGCGCCGCAAGGAAGTTTATGCCGCCCGCTATCAGGTGAAGGGTGCCGACGACGTCGAACGCCTAGGTCAGCTGCACGTGCTAAGCCCCGCAGCGGCCATGGAGCTGGGCGAAGTTGACTACGTAACCGGCTCTGGCGTGGCCCTATACCCGCAGCAGCTGACCGGCACCGAAGTTGACAGCCAAGACCCGATCCTGGAGCAGCTGGCACGTATCGCCTGGTACCGTCACCAGCAAGGGATTGACCAACCCACCGAGCCGCTGTACCTGCGTCACGCTGACGTGCAGATGCCCAAGGCTCCTAAGCGAGTTATTTGATGCCCACTTTGCGTCTGCGCGCAATGCGTAAAGCCGACCTGAGCTGGGTGGCCCAAGCTGAGCGTCAGCTTTTTTCGGCCGAGGCTTGGAGTCCTCAGTTGCTGGCCAGTGAACTGGACGCGATGGAGTCTCTTGACGACCGCTTTTATGTGGTAGCCGAGGTTGACGCCACTATGGCTGGCTATGCCGGGGTGTGGCTGGGCGATAGTGCTGACGTGCTGACTATCGCCACTTTGCCCCACTTTCGCCGCCAGGGGGTGGGGCGGGCTTTGCTTAATGCTTTGCTCGACGCCGCCGCTGAGCGTGAGTGTGAAGCGGTGCTGCTGGAGGTGCGGGCTTCTAACGACGGCGCCATCGCCCTATACAAAGAGGCTGGGTTTAAAGCCATAGCTAAACGTCGCGCCTACTACACCCACCCGCGTGAGGACGCCGTCGTGATGCGCAAAAAACTAGCCGCACCCAAAGTGGGGCCGGCAGGTAGCTAGACACTTTTTAGACCGGTTAAACCCTTATAAAAAGGCAGCAAGTTTATTTAGTAAATCACGTGTGCCCTAATAAACCCCCAGTGGTCTGCTTCTCAGTGGTCGCTGACACTTGTGCAAGCATTTGCATGACCCCCACTAAACCGCGTTATATCAGCGTAAATAGCTATACGCAGAAGGCGTATTAAGCGCTTTCTGGGCCACTTAGGACTTAAGCCATGTTAGCGCTAGATAGCCTTGTGGCGTGGCCAAATCAAATGTTTCTCCCAAGAGGCAGACTGCTGGACGTACGACCGTCGCGATGAAGCGGATCATGGCGTACAGCGGTCTGTTCTTCCTCTTCTTTGTTCTATTCCACGCCTACGGCAACCTCAAGTACTTTGAGGGCGAGGACGTCTACAACGGCTATGCCGCTCACCTGCGTACCATGTTCATGCCGATCCTGCCTCGTGAGGGTCTGCTATGGATTCTGCGTGCGATTATGGTCGCCTGCCTCGTTGGGCACGCCGGCGCTGCTTTCCATCTGTGGCACCGCAACAACAAGGCTCGCGGTAACCAGAAGTACGCAGTTAAGAAGGCTCACGCAGAGTACGCAGCTTCACGCTACGCAAACCGCACCATGCGTTGGGGTGGCGTGATCCTGGTTCTGTTCATTGTGTGGCACATCCTGCAGTTCACCACGCTGAACGCCACCCCCGGTGGTCACTATGTGCACGGTGACGCCTACAAGAACATGTACCTCGGCTTCCACGATGCCCCCTGGACCTACGCCATCTACTTCATCGCCCTAGCTGCGCTGGCGCTGCACGCTTGGCACGGTGTTTGGTCCGCCCTACAGACCCTGGGTGCTATCCGTGGTTCTGTAATTCCTGGCGTGCGCATCATCGCTACGCTGGTTGCCCTGGCCCTGTTTGTAGCCTTTATGGCCGTACCTACCGCCATCCTGTTTGGTTGGGTAGACGTGCCTGCTGCTGGTTCGTGGACTGCACTGCACGGCGCAGTCGCTGGACACTGAGAGAGCGTGAAGATAAATGAGTAAAGTTATCGATGGCCTGTACCGGGTTGGCGAGGACATCGCCGACACCAAGGCCCCGCATGATGTTCCGATCGAAAAGCGTTGGGAACAGCGTAAATTCCTAGCCAAGCTAGTTAACCCGGCTAACCGCCGTAAGCTTGACGTGATTGTAGTTGGCTCCGGCCTGGCCGGTGGCGCTGCTGCTGCCTCCCTGGGCGAGCAGGGCTACAACGTCAAGGTGTTCTTCTACCAGGACTCTGCTCGTCGCGCCCACTCCATTGCGGCCCAGGGTGGTATCAACGCTGCTAAGAACTACCGCAACGACAACGACTCGGTTTACCGCCTGTTCTACGACACCGTAAAGGGTGGCGACTACCGCGCTCGTGAAGACAACGTTTACCGTCTGGCTGAGGTCAGCGCCAACATCATCGACCAGTGTGTGGCTCAGGGTGTGCCCTTCGCCCGCGAATACGGCGGTCTGCTAGACAACCGTTCCTTCGGTGGTGTGCAGGTATCGCGTACCTTCTACGCCCGTGGTCAGACCGGTCAGCAGCTGCTGATCGGCGCCTACCAAGCCCTAGAGCGTCAGGTGCGCGCCGGCACGGTTAAGGAGTTCCGCCGTCACGAGATGGTTGAACTAATCGTGGTTGACGGCAAGGCTCGCGGTATTGTCACTCGCGACATGGTCAGCGGCGAGATCGAGACTCACCTGGCCGACGCCGTCGTGCTAGCCACCGGTGGTTACGGCAACGTATTCTTCCTGTCCACCAACGCTATGGGCTGCAACGGTACCGCGATCTGGCGTGCTCACCGCAAGGGCGCCTACTTTGCTAACCCCTGCTACACCCAGATTCACCCCACCTGCATTCCGCAGTCCGGTGACTTCCAGTCCAAGCTGACCCTGATGAGTGAGTCGCTACGTAACGACGGACGCATCTGGGTACCCAAGAAGGCTGAAGACTGCGAGAAGGACCCGCGTCAGATTCCTGAGGAAGACCGCGACTACTACCTCGAGCGTATCTACCCCGCCTTCGGTAACCTGGTGCCCCGTGACATCGCCTCACGTCAGGCCAAGAACATGTGTGACGAAGGCCGTGGCGTTGGACCTGCCATTAAGGAAACCGACCCCGATGGCAACGAGCGCACCATGCGTCGTGGTGTCTACCTGGACTTCTCCGAGGCTATCGGGCGTCTAGGCAAGGAAGCCGTTTCTGCTAAGTACGGCAACCTGTTTGAAATGTACGAGCGCATCACCGGTGACGACCCCTACGAAGTCCCGATGCGTATTTACCCTGCCGTCCACTACACCATGGGTGGTCTGTGGGTTGACTACGACCTAGAGTCCTCCATCCCGGGTCTGTTTGTGGCTGGTGAAGCTAACTTCTCCGACCACGGCGCTAACCGCCTGGGTGCCTCCGCCCTGATGCAGGTCTGGCTGATGGTTACTTCGTTCTGCCTGACACCATCAACAACTACCTGGCTGACATGCTGCGTGAAGGCAAGGTAGACCCCAACGCTCCTGAGATTGCTCAGGCACGTAAGGATGTTGAGAACCGAATTGACCGTCTAATGGCTTTGGACGGTAGCCGCTCGGTGGATGACTTCCACATGGCCCTGGGCCGCATTATGTGGGAGTACTGCGGTATGGAGCGTCGCGAAGACGGCCTGAAGAAGGCTGTAAAGCAGATTCGCGCGCTGAAGGAAGAGTTCTGGAAGGACGCCCGTATCACGGGTGAAAAGATGGAACTCAACCAGTCCCTAGAGAAGGCTGGACGCCTACTGGACTTCTTCGAGCTAGCTGAGCTGATGTGTATTGACGCTCTGCACCGGCGCGAATCCTGTGGTGGCCACTTCCGTGCAGAATCTCAGACCCCCGAGGGTGAGGCCCTGCGTCATGACGACGAGTTCCTCTACGTGGGCGCCTGGGAATGGACTGGTGAAAACCAGCCCCCGATCCTGCACAAGGAACCCCTTGTTTACAACGACATTGAACTGAAGCAGCGGAGCTACAAGTGAACATCAAGCTGAAGATCTGGCGTCAAAAGAACAAGGACACCGCCGGTCACTTTGAAGAGTACTCGCTAAGCGGCATCGAGGAGCACATGAGCTTCCTTGAAATGCTAGACGTGCTTAACGAGCGTCTATTCAAGGAGGGCAAGGAGCCGGTAGCCTTCGACTCTGACTGCCGTGAAGGTATTTGTGGCCAGTGTGGCCTGGTAATCAACGGTATGGCCCACGGCCCGATCCGTTCGACCACCTGCCAGCTACACATGCGTCACATCGCTGAGGACCCCTCGTTCTCTGACGGTGACACCATCACCATCGAGCCTTGGCGCGCAACCGGTTTCCCGGTACTCAAGGACCTGATTGTGGACCGTTCCGCCCTGGACCGTATCGTCCAGGCCGGTGGTTACATCTCGGTCAACACCGGTGCGGCCCCGGAGGCACACTCCGTGCCCGTCGAAAAGCCCAAGGCCGACCGTGCCTTCGAGGCTGCCGCCTGCATCGGTTGTGGTGCTTGCGTGGCTGCTTGCCCCAACGCCTCGGCCATGCTGTTCACTGCCGCTAAGATCACTCACCTGGGTCTACTGCCTCAGGGGCAGCCTGAGCGCTACATCCGCGTGATCAACATGCTCAACCAGCATGATGAGGAGGGCTTCGGTGGCTGCACCAACATTGGTGAATGCGCCGCTGTGTGCCCCAAGAGCGTGCCGATCGACGTGATCAGTCAGCTCAACCGCGACATGGGTAAGGCCCGTTTCAAGGGCGTGCACGTCCACTGAGTTTGGCTTAACGCCACTATTCGTCTCATTTGAGACGGCCACCGGTTCCCGGTACTACGCAAGTAGGCCGGGAACCGTTTTTGGTATTAGCGCCAGGGGACTAGACTAGAAGGGTGAGCGATCCTTTGGTTCTAGGTGTGGAATCCACCTGCGATGAGACCGGTGTAGCCCTGGTACGAGGCCGTGAGTTGCTGGGGGATGTAACCGCCACTTCCATGGATAAGTATGCGCGTTATGGGGGCATCATCCCCGAAATTGCCTCGCGCGCGCATTTAGAGTCTTTTGTTCCTACCCTTAACGCGGCCTTAGATAAGGCGGGCGTTGATCTACATGATGTTGATGCCATTGCTGTTAGTGCAGGTCCGGGCCTGATTGGCTCGCTAACTGTGGGTATTAGCGCGGCCAAGGCTCTAGCGGTGGCGCTAGATAAACCCATTTACGGGGTTAACCACGTAATTGGTCACCTGGCTGTGGACGAGCTAGTTGACGGCCCCTTTCCGCAACGTTTTGTGGGTTTGATCGTCTCCGGCGGTCACTCAAACATTCTGGCTATTAACAATATTGCTACCGACGTGCGTGAGCTGGGTGGCACTCTCGACGACGCCGCCGGGGAGGCCTTCGATAAGGTGGGGCGCCTGTTGGGGCTGCCTTACCCGGGTGGTCCGCATGTGGATAGGCTCAGCCAAACCGGTGACCCAACTAAGATCCGCTTCCCGCGTGGTCTGTCTGCTGCTAAAGACAAGGAACGTCACCGCTATGACTTCTCTTTCTCTGGCTTAAAGACTGCGGTGGCCCGCTATGTGGAGAGCCTGCGCGCTCAGGACCAGCCCATTCCGTCCGCCGATATTTGTGCTTCTTTCTCTGAGGCGGTTAATGACTCGCTGACCGCCAAAGCGGTGCAGGCCTGCCTGGACACTGATTGCGACACCCTGGTGGTGGGCGGCGGTTTTTCCGCTAACTCGCATCTACGCGCCCTAGCCGCTGAGCGCTGCGCGGCTGCCGGTATTACCCTGCGCCTGCCCCCGCTACGTTACTGCACGGATAACGGGGCCCAGATTGCCGCCATGGGTAGCGCCCTAGTGCGGGCCGGGGTAGCGCCGTCGTCACTGGACTTTGCCCCCGACTCGGGCATGAGCCTGTCGCAAACCGTTATGCCCTAGTGGCTGCGCTGGCTTAGTACTCACGCTGACCGGGCGGTTGGAACCTTAAACAGGTTGCAGCCGCCCTTTTGTTTGCAGGCTGGCCCGATAGTACAAAACTAAACTAATTTCGCTATAAGCCGGTGGCCTAGTCGCTAGAGATGCCCCCGGCGCGGCGCGTAGCATGTGTTTGTTACTTTCTAGCAAGGAATTTAATGAGCACAATATTCACGCTGCTGCGTAGTTTGCGCCGATATTGGGGCGCATCGATCCTCACGCCGCTATTTATTGTCGGCGAAGTCATTTTTGAATGTTTAATTCCGCTGATCATGGTCAGTTTGGTGGATAAGCTGGACGGCCATAGCCTAGGCCCGGTAGTCCACCTGGGGCTGGTTTTGATTGCTTTGGCTATGGCCTCGCTGGCTTGCGGTATTCTCTCAGCGCGTTTTGCGGCCACAGCCGCCACCGGTCTGTCGCGAAATCTGCGTCAGGACATGTTCTTTAAGGTGCAGGATTTTTCCTTTGCCGACATCGACAAGTTCTCCACTTCCTCTCTGGTCACCCGTATGACCACGGACGTAACTAACGTGCAAAACGCCTTTGGAATGCTGATCCGTATCGCCGTGCGCGTGCCGCTGATGATTATTTTCTCGGTGGTTATGGCTTGGCGTATTAACTCGGATATGGCACTGATTTTCCTAATCATGGTGCCTTTCTTGGCGGCTATCCTATTTGGGATTGTGCGTTATGTATTCCCGCTGTTTAGGCGCATCTTCAAAAAGTACGACGCGCTAAACAACTCAGTGCAGGAAAACATTGCGGCTATCCGCGTGGTTAAGTCTTTTGTCACTGAGGAGCACGAAACCAAGAAGTTCAACCGTGCCTCGCAGGATGTGCGTAAAGACTTCACCCATGCTGAAATCGTGTTGGCGCTTAACGGTCCGGTGATGATGTTCTTCATTTTCTCCGCCATCATGCTGGTGGACTATCTGGGTGCCTCCATGATTGTCAGCTCTGGCGCTACCAGCCTAACTAAGGGTGGTTTAACCGCACTGATCACCTACGGTATTCAGATTCTGAGCCAAATGATGATGCTGGCTTTCATCTTCGTGATGACCACCATGGCTGCCGAGTCTGCTCACCGTATCGCTGAGGTGCTCAAGCACAAGCCCACCCTGACCTCGCCTAAGCGTGGGGTTAAAGGAAGTTGCTGACGGTAGCGTCAGCTTTGAGCACGTCTCCTTCCGTTACAGTGACGACGCCGAAGCTAACGCCCTCAGCGACATCAACCTAACCATTCCTTCCGGCTCCACCCTGGGAATCGTGGGTGGCACTGGTTCGTCTAAGACCTCCCTGATCCAGCTGATCTCGCGTCTATACGATGTCAACGATGGCGTAGTGCAGGTAGGGGGAGTGGACGTACGCGACTATGACCTAGAGACGCTACGCGACGCCGTCGCCGTCGTACTGCAAAAAAACGTGCTGTTCTCTGGAACCATTGCCGAAAACCTACGCTGGGGTAACCCACAGGCCACCGACGAGCAGGTGATCCACGCCGCCAAACTGGCCCAAGCCGACGAGTTCGTGCGCCAGCTACCGGGAGGCTACGACTACAAGATTGAACGCGGGGGCACCAACGTTTCCGGTGGTCAAAAGCAGCGTCTGTGTATTGCGCGGGCGTTACTGAAGAAACCCAAGATTTTGATTTTGGATGACTCCACCTCCGCCGTCGACACCAAAACCGACGCCCTAATCAGGCGCGCTTTTGAAAGCGAAATCCCTGATACCACCACGATTATCATTGCTCAGCGTCTGTCCTCAGTTGAGCACGCTGACCAAATTGTGGTGCTAGATGATGGGCGCGTTAAGGAATGCGGCACGCACGAGGAGCTGATGGCTTTGGGCGGCGAATACCGTGAAATCTATGACTCCCAGAACTCTGCCAGTGTAAGCGAGGTGGCCTGATATGAGTGACCAGCAGGAACTAGAACCGGGCACCAAGCAGATGGAACAGGAACTGGCTGAGCAGAGCCAATCACCTCGAGCCCAGGCCATTGCCAACCAGCCAGAGCGTGAAACTAAGGCAGAGGACAAAGCAGCTGATAAAGAAGCTGGCGAGTCGAAACTGGAATCAATCGACCACCCCTTCGGGCGGCTGCTGCGCTACGTATTTAAGTATTACCGGCTGCGCCTGATAGTTTCAGTGCTCTGCATTGTGGTGGCGGCTATCGCCAGCGCAGTGGGTGCGATCTTCATGCAGCAAATCATCGATAACGTGGTTACCCCGGGGCTAGCGGCCGGCTCTATGGCGCCGGTGCAAGATAAACTGGTGCAGCTAGTGGGCCTGATGGGAGCCATTTTTGCGGCCGGTGTGCTGGCTGCTTACATCTCCACTCGCATGATGGCTATCGTCACCCAGGGCACCTTAAAACACATGCGTGACGACATGTTTGCGCGTATGGAGACCCTGCCACTGCGGTTTTTTGACACCCACCCGCACGGCGCCGTCATGTCTACCTACACCAACGACACTGACGCAATCCGTCAGCTCATTGGCCAGTCACTACCAACCCTGCTGCAGTGCGGGCTAACCCTGGTGGTACTGGTGCTAACCATGCTGTACTACTCAGTGTGGCTGGCCCTGGTGGTGTTCTTAATTGCTGGCTTGATGATGTTTATAACCCGTGATCTAGGTGGTAAATCCGCCAAGTTCATGGTTAAACAGCAGCGCTCACTGGCCGATGAAGAAGGCTTCATTGAAGAAATGATGGACGGCCAGAAGGTAGTCCAGGTTTTCAACCACGAGCAGGCCGCTAAGGAAGAATTCCTAAAGTACAACCGCGAACTGTTTGAAAACTCCCAGAAAGCTAACCGTTTCGGTAACGTACTAATGCCGGCCCTGGGCAATATCGGCAACATTATGTACGTGGTTATTGCCATTATTGGCGGCATCCTAATCTTGGAGGAACTACCTAACCTGACCCTGACCGGGATTAATGTGGTCAGCGTGGGCGTGGTGGTTCCTTCCTGGGTATGGTGCGTAACCTGTCGCAAACCATTGGGCAGATGTCCATGCAGGTGCCCATGATTGCATTGGGTATGGCCGGAGCCGGGCGCGTGTTTGCGCTAATCGAGCAGGAACCTGAAGCTGACGAAGGCTATGTGGGCCTAGTGCGGGCCAAGGTGGATGCTAACGGTGAGGTAACCCCCACCCAGGAGCGCACCGGGCACTGGGCTTGGCGTCACCCCCACCAGACTGAAGGCACGGTTACCTACACGCCGCTGCGCGGCGAAATTGTGATGGAGCACGTGGATTTCTCTTATGACGGTAAGAAAGAAATCCTCCACGACATCTCCCTGTGGGCTAAGCCGGGGCAAAAGATTGCTTTTGTGGGGGCTACCGGCGCCGGTAAAACCACTATCACCAACCTAATCAACCGTTTCTACGACATTGATGATGGCAAGATCCGCTATGACGGCATCAATATCAACAAAATTCACAAGTCTGACCTGCGCCGTTCACTAGCGTGGTATTGCAGGACGTGAAGCTGTTTACCGGCACGGTGATGGACAACATCCGCTATGGGCGCTTAGACGCCACCGATGAGGAATGTGTTGCGGCAGCTAAGCTGGCTAACGCAGACTCCTTTATTCGGCGTTTACCCCAGGGCTACGACACCATGCTGACCGGTAACGCCGCTAACCTGTCTCAAGGCCAGGCGCAGCTGATCTCTATTGCCCGCGCGGCAGTGGCTGATCCGCCCGCCATGATCTTGGATGAGGCCACCAGCTCCATTGACACCCGCACTGAAGCTTTAGTGCAGGCCGGTATGGATAACCTGATGAAAGGCCGCACCGTATTCGTAATTGCGCACCGCCTGTCCACTGTGCGTAACTCTGATGCGATTATGGTGCTAGACCACGGGCGCATTATTGAACGCGGTAGTCACGATGAATTGCTGGCTAAACGCGGGGTCTACTACCAGCTTTACACCGGTGCTTTTGAACTGGAGTAAACGCTAAAACTAGTGTGGGGGGCGCGGCCAAAAGGTCGCGCCCCCCACGTTTGTATGCGTGGCTTTTGTTTTCCTGTTTAACAATTGTCTACAAAAACTAGTGTGGTCCCTGCGCTGCGCGCAGGGACCACACTGTGTTTAGCAGCTGCTATTTCAAATAGACGCTAGTAACTGCCTAGATACTTCAGCAGATTACTTCCAGTCAGCGGGAATCGGGTAGCCGTCACGCTTCCAGCCCTCGGCACCGAAGGGCCACATGGCGCTGGTCCAGTAGTAGCTCTTGCCAGCCGGCAGGGACGGGTCGTTCTGGGTGAAATAGTAGGTCCACACACGCGGGATGCCGGTAATGGTGGAAATACCGTTCTTGATAGTACGGGTCTCAGAGTGAGAGTCGATGTACTGGGCTACAGCTACATTGTCTTCCGGCTGAGTACCGCCGATGGTGCCCTTAGCGTTGAAGTAGAAGTTACCGCGGTAAACGCTGCGGTAAGGCACGAAGTTCTCGGGGTGCTCAAAGCCCATGGAGCGGATCTTGGCGTAGGCGTCAGCCACAACATCAGCAGGCAGAGAGCTAACGTCCACTGCGGTGGGTAGCGGCCAACCGTTGGTTTCGCTGATGCGCTGGGTTACGGCAGCCTTGTTCTCGTTACCGGCCCAGTCGTACCAAGCCCTGTCCTGGTAGTAGGTATTCCTACCGGCCAGACCAGAGTGCTCGATGGTGTCGAACTTTACGATGTAGTTCTTGTGGATCCAGTCGATGCTGGCTACCTCGGTAATGTAGGCAGGCTTACCCATGCCACTGGTCTGACGACGCGGGCCGGGGTTGTCAGCGGCGTTACCGGCGAGAGCGGTGGTCTCGGTGGGGTAGATCTTGCCGTTGGGGTTTTGCCACTTAACGTTGGCAATACGGAAACCGTAGTCGTTCTTGTTGCCCGAGGCGCGGTTGCCGTACTGCAGGCTGTTACCGATCAGGAAGGAGTAGCTGCGCGGGTTGTCAGCGTACTGGTGGCACTGAGTGGAGGCGTAGGTGTTGTTCCACCATAGCTTGGGCTCAACTACGCGGGAGGTGGTGGCGGCACTAGCCTGCGCGCCAATAACGAGCACGGGGGCGCTCCAAGCTGCCCCCTTAAGGGTTGCGCGGCGAGAAATATCGCTCATGATGTTTACCTTCGACAGATTCGAGTTGGGGATAGTTTTGAGGCTAACTATCTCTAAGGGGGAGAGTCAACTGCATAAGGAATATAAATAACCAAAATCACCGCAATCAACACAAAATCGTATATTTAACTCAATTATTCACGGTTTAAAACCTTGAACTGAGAGTTACACAACTTGCGTGTGGCTTGAGATGTTCAACTATTTATATTGGGTGTGCGCATGCTGACCGCTAGGTAAAGACCTTAACTAAGCAACCTGGAATTTAACTGAGAGTAACCTGGAAGTGGTGACTCAATTTGATTACGCTGCCGCTTATGAATATAAGCTCAGACATTTAAGTCAGTTTGTTGGCTCAACCAATAAAGCGATAGCTTTGCCACGTCCCTTATTGCCTTGGCGAGTTAATACTATTGTCGCTTGTTTAGTGCCTTGCAGGTGCAAGCGCTTGCGTAAAGCCTCAGGTTCAACGTCGATCCCGCGCTTGTGGATCTCTAGTGCGCCGATGTCAGCGCGCTTGGCCCAGGCCTTCAATGCCGAGGGTTTAGTGGGTAAAGTCTGCACAATCTTCCAGGCCCTTACAAATGGAATTAAATCGTTAGGCAATACACAATTACCTGTTAAATAAGCTAATTGTGGGGCTATTGGGGCAGCTGTTAATTGTTCGGCAACTTTAGCTACTAAACCTGCGCGAATCACCGCCCCATCAGGCTCAAATAGATACTCACCCAATTCAGGTGCAGCTCCAAGCTGGGCTGGGGCAATGGAAGGGCTATTTTCCTTATCTAGCAGGCGGTGGACGCCGTCGTCGTCAATAACTAAAGCGCTACGGCCGCTACCTTCCAGTGCTAAATCACCACACCAAATACCGGCCTCAATAACCGTGCCGTGATCACTAATCCACTGCACGTGAGCATCACTAGGCAAAGCCGCATAATCAATACCGGGAGCCACCTTAACGCCCAAGTTAGGTACTTGCTGGCGCCAAGAAAGCACCGTGCTCAGCGCCGGCGACCAAGCCTCAGGGTCACTAATGCGCCGCCCGTTAGCGCGCCGAGCTGGGTCAGCAAAAATTGCATCCACCCCCAGCTGGGCTAAATCCAAGCTGGTGGCGTCGGCATTAATTACCTGCGCCTGCTCATAGGGCATTAGGTTTACTGTGGCCAGGGCGGCGGTAGCCTCATCCAGCTCGACGGCGCTGACCTGCAAACCCAGCTCAGCCAGGGCCAGGGTGTCAGAGCCAATCCCGCAACCCATGTCGGCCACATGCCTAGCACCAGCCTTAACGAAGCGCTGTGCGTGTAGCGCGGCTACCTGCAAACGACTAGCCTGCTCCACGCCGTCGGGAGTAAACAGCATACGCTGGGCGTAGGGACCAAACTTGGCCTGGGCCTTGTCTCGCAAACGCTGCTGAGTTAGGGCGGCCGCAATCAGCTCGGGGGAGTAGCCCTGCTTGCGCAGTGCCACGGCCACTTTCAATGCCTGATCAGGCTGGTAATCAGGAAGGTTGGCTAGGAGCTGCCAGCCTTCAGGGGTCAACAGCGGTGCGAAGGTGGTAGCGTCCATGCCTAGATAATGCCATAGGTAGGGCCGCAATAATGTCATAGGTGCGCCTGTAATAATTCTGTAGGTGCGCCGGCAATAATGCTGTAGGCAGCTCGCGCAAACTCCACCGTGGGCGAAAGTTCAGGCAGATTTTGGCACTCGCGTTGACTGAGTGCTAACGGCGTCGTAAGTTATTCATCGTTAAGGCATGTTCCACATGCCCTCCGGCGTGCTGTGCCGCTGACCCCCGCGACGGCAGAGGTGCAACAGGCTGCTGGGCATACTATGCGTAAAGGAGGAGTCGTTATGTCCGTCTCCATCAAGCCGCTCGAAGACCGCGTGGTCATCCAGACCGTCGAGGCCGAGCAGACCACCTCTTTCGGTCTAGTCCTGCCCGACACCGCCAAGGAAAAGCCCCAGGAGGGCAAGGTTGTGGCAGTAGGCCCCGGCCGCATTGACGACAATGGCAAGCGCGTTCCGGTGGACGTCGCTGAGGGTGACCTGGTCATCTACTCCAAGTACGGCGGCACCGAGGTCAAGTACGACGGCGAAGAGTACCTAATCCTCTCCGCTCGCGACATCCTAGCTGTGGTTACCAAGTAACCTTCCCAGCTTGTGCGGCCCGTCCCGGTAGGGGCGGGTCGTTTTGTTTGTGCGGAAGCTATTTGTGTACGTCAGACGGCAAGTGTTAGAGCGAGTGCTAAGGCCTGAGCTGGCAGCTAAAAGCGCTGGTGGGGTGCCCGCTAAACCGGGGGTGAGGTGCTCGCAAAACCAAGGGGCAGGCGCCCACAAAACCGGGGGTGGGGTGCTCGCTAAACCGGGGGTGGGGTGCTCGCTAAACCGGGGGTGAGGTGCCCGCTAAACCGAAGGATAAAAACCGCAGCTTTATAAGGTGGAAAAAGCCACCTTTGTGAGACCTTGGAACCTTAACCTCAAAGGCATAACCTTAGAAAGGTGAACGAGTCCATCACCAATAGCGACATCTTTGCCCCCACTGGTCTAACCTATGACGACGTCCTCCTACTGCCTAGGCTGACCGACGTCGTCCCCTCCGAAGTGGACACTACCGCTCGGTTGACACGTAACATTTCCCTACACATTCCGCTAATTTCAGCGGCCATGGACACCGTAACTGAAGCCGATATGGCCATTGCCATGGCTCGGCAGGGCGGTATTGGTATTTTGCACCGCAACCTATCCATTGAGGATCAGGCCCAGCAGGTGCGACGCGTAAAGCGTAGTGAATCAGGTATGGTTTCGGATCCGGTAACTGTTGGCCCGGATGCCACCATCGCTGAACTAGACAAGCTATGCGGTCAGTACAAGGTTTCGGGTCTGCCCGTTGTGGGTGCTCAGGGGCGCCTGCTAGGTATTATCACCAACCGTGACCTGCGTTTTGTCCCCGCCGAGCGCTGGGAAGAACTAAGCGTTTCTGACTGTATGACCCCGCGTGAAAAGCTAATCACCGGTTATGTAGGTATCTCTCGCGAAGAAGCCAAGACCCTGCTGGCTGACAACCGTATTGAAAAGCTGCCGATTGTTGACGACGATGACCGTCTAACTGGTCTGATCACCGTCAAGGACTTCGTTAAGACTGAACAGTACCCCCACGCCACCAAGGATGCTTCTGGGCGTCTGATGGTGGGTGCCGCCCTGGGCTACTGGGGTGACACTTGGGAGCGCGCCGTGGCGCTGGCTGACGCCGGTGTGGATGTGCTGGTGGTTGACACCGCTAACGGTGGCGCCAAGCTGGCTTGCGACATGATCACTCGCCTCAAGAACGACCCGCAGTTCCACGGCATCGACGTTATTGGCGGTAACGTGGCTACTGCTGAGGGTGCTCAGGCCCTTATCGACGCTGGCGCGGACGCGGTTAAGGTGGGTGTGGGCCCGGGCTCCATCTGCACCACCCGTGTGGTGGCCGGCGTGGGTGTGCCGCAGGTAACCGCCGTATATGAGGCTGCTAAGGCCTGTAAGGCTGCTGGTGTGCCGCTAATTGCCGACGGCGGTCTGCAGTATTCTGGCGACATTGCTAAGGCCATTGTGGCTGGTGCTGACACTGTAATGGTTGGCTCCCTGCTGGCTGGCTGCACCGAGTCTCCTGGTGACCTGGTGTTTGTCAACGGTAAGCAGTGGAAGCGCTACCGTGGCATGGGTTCACTGGGTGCCATGAGCTCGCGTGGCCGCAAGTCCTACTCTAAGGACCGCTATTTCCAGGCTGATGTCAGCGGCGACGACAAGATTGTCCCCGAAGGTATTGAGGGTCAGGTGCCATTCTCTGGTTCACTAGCCTCTGTGGTTTACCAGCTGATCGGTGGTCTGCACCAGTCCATGTTCTACCTGGGTGCCCGCACTATCGGTGAGCTTAAGGCTAACGGCCAGTTTGTGCGCATCACCTCTGCTGGTCTGAAGGAAAGCCACCCGCACGACGTGCAGATGGTAGTTGAGGCCCCCAACTACTCCGGCCGCCAGTAACTCCAGCAACTACAGACAAACACAGGCAAACACAGACAGACACAGACAGACACAGGCAAAATCGTCCGTTCCCTATAAAAATTCCATGGGGTTTTATAGGGAACGGACGATTTGTCAGTATTTGTGAGGGCCAAACTCCGAGCTAGGTCAAAGACCTATACAAACTTATGCAGACGCTTAGGTGGGACGTGACCCTGCCTGGCGGATGACCTGATCTCGGGCTTGGCTTAGCTTCAGTGCTGGTCTGGCTTCAGTGCTTGCGTAGATAGCTTCAGATCTGGTCGGGCTTTAAGCCTTGCCTGGTTATAGACATTGCGGGCTCTTCATAATTGAGGGTGTGGGGGTGGTATGCGGGGTTCGGCGTGTCGTGGCCGGGTAGGGGTCGAGGTCTTCCGATGATGGGGGGTTCCTACACCGTCCATCCGAAAGACCTCGACATGCCTAATACTACCTTTGATCGCCCTGACCTGAGCACCTTCACACGCCTGGATGACCTGGGCCTGGAAGTGACGGGCCAGCGTGTAGGAGGCGATCGGACCATCTTGGCCTGCAAGGTAGTGGGTGAGGACCGGTGGTGCCGACAGTGTGGGGGCGAAGGCGTCGTACGCGACACGGTGATCAGGCGCTTGGCACACGAGCCTTACGGGTGGCGCCCCACGATCTTGCACGTGAGCGTGCGCCGCTACCGGTGCTCGCAGTGCGCTCACGTGTGGCGCCAAGACATGAGCCAAGCGGCCGATCCGCGCGCCAAGCTCTCACACTCGGCGGTGCGCTGGGCACTGACAGGCCTGGTGGTACATCATTTAACGGTGGCGCGTATCTCCCAGGCCCTAGGCGTGTCCTGGAATACCGCTAACACCGCTGTCCTGGGTGAAGGCCAGCGTCTACTGATCAATGATCCAGCACGGTTCGACGGCGTGCGTGTCATCGGCGTGGATGAACACGTGTGGCGCCACACCCCCTACGGAGACAAATACGTCACCGTCATCTTGGACTTGACGCCCATCCGCGACCGTCGCGGCCCCTCGCGGCTCCTAGACATGGTCCCGGGTCGCTCCAAGCAGGTCTTCAAAACCTGGCTGGCCTCCCAGCCCGATACATGGCGTGAGTGTATCGAGGTCGTAGCAATGGATGGATTCACCGGGTTTAAGAGCGCTGCCGCCGAAGAACTCCCCGATGCAAGGGCAGTCATGGATCCCTTCCACGTCGTACACCTGGCTGGCAACGCTTTGGATGAGTGCCGCAGGCGCATTCAGCAAGAACTTCACCACCGGCGCGGGCGTGCCACGGATCCCCTGTACAAGGCTCGCAGGATGCTCCACACCCGGTCATGCCTGCTCACGCCACGCCAGCAGCACCAACTACTCGACCTGTTTTCCAGTCAGGAGCACGTCGCACTCGAGGTCACTTGGAGTGCCTACCAGAACATCATTGATGCCTACCGTGATCCCAACAAAATCTGCGGTAAGGCCATGATGGAAGCCGAAATTAATACACTGACCTGCACGCGTGTACCGAGGGGTCTGAGAGAGCTCATTACGCTGGGCAGGACACTCAAACGCCGATCCAGGGACATCCTGGCCTACTTCGATCATCCTCACACCTCCAATGGCCCTACCGAAGCTATCAACGGCCGCATTGAACATCTACGCGGCTCCGCCCTCGGATTCCGTAATCTCACCAACTACATTGCCCGCTGCCTCCTCGAAACCGGAGGATTCAGACCCCAACTACACCCTCAATTATGAAGAGCCACATTGCGTAGCTTCTATGTCTAGACCTATTTCAGTGCACTTGAAACATCACTTCCTCTATGGGGTGGTGATGTGTTGAAACTAAGCCAGTGGTTGGCTCGCCTCGAAATCACTTTTCCTACGGCGTGGTGTCGTGAGAATTTCTTACGAACTGGAACTTATGAACCAGCAGCTCAGAGCCCCTTATGGTGTGGTTCCGTAGGAGTCAGCGAAGTAGAGGTTGAACGGGCTTGAGGTCTCAGTAGTGGTGACTGTGCCGTTGACTTGGTGCCACTGGGATTGTCCGGCTATACGCCACCGGGCTGACCAGGAAGTACGCAGCCTAATCACATACCCGTCACCGGTAACCTCATAGGCATGACTAACCGTGTAGTTAGGGTATGGCGTGCCGGGGTCTGTGGTCTCGAAGGACTGTCCGTCGCCCCAGTCCCAGTTAAAAGACACCGGTGTAGCCTCAACCTCAATGGGGGTACCCAGTAGGGTGATGTTGAAGGTTTGTTTATCTGGGCTGGTCCACACCATCATGGGTTGTTTAAAAATAACGAAAACCTCCCCGCTGGGGTAGCGGTTGATACCGGAGCCGTGTGGGATAAGGCGGGCTACTTGTTCGTTACTGACCGTGGTAGGCCCGGCAGCCAAAGGCGCACCAGTGTTGGCCTGGGCTTTGCATTCTTCAGGGGTGACTATCTCGGTTTTATCAAAGAAGGCAACTAATTTCGGCATTGTGACGCAGTGGAAGCGGTACTTTTCAGCTGCTCGTTTAGCTGCTTCAGGGTCTACCGGACCGGCTGGCTCAGCCACCGCCGAAACCACCAGGAGTAGTTGAACTTTCTTTACTCTCACCAATAACGAAAGAGCTCGCACCATCATCAATCTCTCCCCAATTATTTGTGTTAGCGGGAAGCGATAGAATAATTGCTGGAACTAATAAATGTACCAGTTGGTTAGCTTTCACGATTTACCGCCTCAATTACGATCCATTGTGTCCCGTTGTATTCGAGCTTTACGCCCGCCCAACGAGATTCTTTCTCGCGATATGTAACCTTGCCATTACTGTCATACTGATTAACGCTTTCGCGTTCAAAGTTAACTTGCACCACTACGTTATCTTTGAAATCTGATCTACGGAAAGCTTTGGTGAACGTAATTGTGACTGGATCGTTCCAGACACCATTAGTATAATTTTCGGTTGCGTGTTTTACTGGCTTGGTGGCTGTGTCGCCGTTTCCTGGGCAGAGCGCTTTGTATTCATCTACCTTTCCAGTGGTGTAGATGTAGTAGTGCAGTTGCACCCAGTATTTGGCGGTAGCGATAGCCCCGTCGTCACTGTTGACTGTGATCAGTTCAGGCTTGGGTGGCGGGGGAGTGGCTAAGGCTCGCTTTTTCGCAGCCTCAAGTTCTGGCGACAAGGTCGCGGTCGGGCTGGCGGTCGCTGTGGGTGCGCTGGTTTCGGTAGGTGCGCCGGTGCCTTTGGCTTTACCGCTAGCCTTGGCTGTGGTGTTTGGTGTCTTGGTGTGTGCCGTGGCGACGGCGGCCTTACTGTCAGCACTTGAGGCGCTTTGTTCTTGACTCTCGCTGCACCCAGCTAGGCCTGAACAAGCCAGCAGGGTTAAAGCTAACGCTGTTTGAAGGTGGTGTTTAGTTGGTGGTGTCTTCATTGTGTTTCCCCGTGATTCATCTGCGTTGATTCATCTAATTACGAGTTGTAAAGCTGTTTCTGAAAAATTTGAAGTAGTGCTCTGAGAAGCTCTTACGAACCGACAGCTCAGAATTCCCTATGGAGTGGTGCCGTAGGAGTCAGCGAAGTAGAGGTTGAACGGTGACGAGGTTTCAGTAGTGGTGACTGTGCCGTTGACTTGGTGCCATTGGGTTTGGCCGGCTATGCGCCACCGGGCCAACCAGGAAGTACGTAGTTTGATTACGTATCCGTTGCCGGTTACTTCGTATGGGTGGCTGACCGTGTAGTTAGGGTAGGGTGTGCCTGGGTCAGTGGTCTCGAAGGACTGTCCGTCTCCCCAGTCCCAGTTAAAAGACACCGGTGTAGCCTCAACCTCAATGGGGGTACCCAGTAGGGTGATGTTGAAGGTTTGTTTATCTGGGCTGGTCCACACCATCATGGGTTGTTTAAAAATAACGAAAACCTCCCCGCTGGGGTAGCGGTTGATACCGGAGCCGTGTGGGATAAGGCGGGCTACTTGTTCGTTACTGACCGTGGTAGGCCCGGCAGCCAAAGGCGCACCAGTGTTGGCCTGGGCTTTGCATTCTTCAGGGGTGACTATCTCGGTTTATCAAAGAAGGCAACTAATTTCGGCATTGTGACGCAGTGGAAGCGGTACTTTTCAGCGGCTCGTTTAGCTGCTTCAGGATCTACCGGCCCGGCCGGCTCAGCCACAGACGAAAACCCACCAGGACTGGTGGCGTTCTCGTGTCCATGAATTACCCAACCACTTCCATCCTTATCATCCCAATAATTCACATTTGCAACAGCTGTGCTGCCGATAACCACAAGAACGGGTGTCAACAGTATGCTGCAGTAATTAATTAAACGGTTCATCTTTATGCCTAACTACTGTCCACTGCCCATCTATATAGCGGAGTTCAACAGCAGCCCATCGATATCCGCTGTCAAAATGTTTCACCGTGCCATCTTCGTGGTATTGATTGAAAGCGTCGTATTCGTAGTTAACCTGAACTACCATTGAGTTTGGGAAATCTTCACGTCTGAAAGCTTTAGTGAACCGTCTTTGTACTGGGTCCATCCATCCGCCAGCAGCATGGTTTTCTTTGGCATGTTTTACCGGGTTAACACATGTGACTGACTCGGAAGGACATAAAGCCTCATATTCAGCTGTGCGACCAGTGGTGTAGATATACCCATAAAGCTGTACCCAGTACTTGGCCGTCGCTATGGCGCCGTCGTCGCTGTTGACTGTGATCAGTTCAGGCTTGGGTGGTGGTGGCGTAGCCAGGGCACGCTTCTTTGAAGCCTCTAGCTCTGGGGTCATGATGAGTGTTGGGCTAGCAGCCGCGGTAGGTGTACCGCCGGCTTTGGGTGTGGCGGTTATGGTAGGCGTGCCACTGGCTTTTGGCGTGGCAGTGGCGACGGCGGCCTTAGTGCTGCCAGTAATTGAAGAGCTTTGCCCTTGATTGTCACTGCACCCACTCAACCCCGAGCAGGCCAGTAATGTTAAGGCCAGTGCGGTCTGAAAACTGCGTTTAGTTGGTGATGTCTTCATTGTGTTTCCCCGTGATTAATCTGCGTTGATTCATCTAATTTGAAGTAGCGCCGTAGGTGTCAGCGAAGTAGAGGTTGAACGGGCTTGATGTTTCAGTGGTGGTGATTGTTCCGTTGACTTGGTGTCACTGGGCCCAGCCGGCTCGGCCACAGACGAAAAACCACCAGGACTAGTCGTAGTCTCACGCTTACTGATAATAATGCCAATATCGTCACTCTCTCCTTCAGTATTTGCCATCGCAGAGGGGGATAAGGCAATTATTGGTACTATCACATATATTAATCTTTTAATCCGCACGGTTAGCCGCCTCGATTACGATCCATTGGGTTCCGTTGTATTCAAGTTTTACGCCGGCCCAGCGTAACTGCTTTTCATAGTGTTGAATCCTTCCTTCACTGTGATACTGAGTGAAAGCTTCACGCTCAAACTCAACTTGTATTACTACCTTGTCTTTAAAGTCATCTCTGCGGAAAGCTTTAGTGAATTTCACTGTGACCGGGTCAGTCCAGCCGCCTAAAACATGATTTTCTTTCGCGTGTTCAACGTGCGTAGTAGCCGTGTAGCTGGTACCTGGACACAGTTCTTTGTATTCGGAAGTTTTTCCGGTGGTGTAGATGTAATAATCCAATTGCACCCAGTATTTGGCGGTAGCGATTGCTCCGTCGTCGCTGTTTACGGTGATTAACTCTGGTTTGGGTGGCGGAGGAGTGGCTAATGCCTGCTTTTTGGCCTCCACTAGCTCTGGGGTCATGATGAGTGTCGGGCTAGCTGTAGCGCTGGGCGTGCCAGTTACAGTAGGTGTACCGCCGGCTTTGGGTGTGGCGGTGGTTGCTTTAGTATGTGCAGTGGCGACGGCGGCCTTACTGTCAGCACTTGAGGCGCTTTGTTCTTGACTCTCACTGCACCCAGCTAGGCCTGAACATGCCAATAGAGTTAAAGCCAATGCGGCCTGAAAACTGCGTTTAGTTGGTGGTGTCCTCATTGTGTTCCCCCTATGATTCATCTGCATTGATTTATCTGATAAAAGTTGCAACAAGCCGTTGCCGAAAAATTTGAATTAGCCCCGTGAAAATCTCTTATGGTGTGGTGCCGTAGGAGTCAGCGAAGTAGAGGTTGAACGGGCTTGATGTTTCGGTGGTGGTGACTGTGCCATTGACTTGGTGCCACTGGGTTTGACCGGCTATGCGCCACCGGGCCGACCAGGAAGTACGTAGTTTGATTACGTATCCGTTGCCGGTTACCTCATAGGCATGACTAACCGTGTAGTTAGGGTATGGAGTGCCTGGATCAGTGGTCTCAAAGGACTGTCCGTCTCCCCAGTCCCAGTTAAAAGACACAGGGGTCGCCTCAACTTCGATGGCCGTTCCCAACAAAGTGATGTTGAAGGTTTGTTTATCTGGGCTGGTCCACACCATCATGGGTTGCTTGAAAATAACGAATATTTCCCCACTGGGGTAACGGTTTATACCCGATCCGTGTGGGATCAGGCGGGCGACTTGCTCGTTACTGACCGTGGTAGGCCCGGCAGCTAGGGGTGCGCCGGTGTTGGCTTGGGCTTTGCAATCTTCAGGGGTGATTACCTCGGTTTTATCAAAGATGGCGACTATTTTCGGCACTGTGACGCAATGGAAGCGGTACTTTTCAGCTGCTCGTTTAGCTGCTTCAGGGTCTACCGGCCCGGCCGGCTCAGCCACCGCAGAAAAACCACCAGGACTAGTCGTAGTCTCACCCCTACCAAAGATAAAGCTACTTCCGTCGTCATCAGTTTTTTCCCAGTTATCTGCGCTTGTGTGTAATGATAATGCGAGCGCAGGAACTAATAAGCAAGCTAATTGATTAATCTTCACGGTTAAACGCCTCTTTTACGATCCATTGAGATCCGTTATATTCGAGTTTTACGCCTGCATAGCGTGATTGCTTTGGATGATATTCAATTTTGCCATCGCTATCGTAGTGATTTACACCTTCGCGATCGAAATCTACTTGTATCACTACGTCGTTTTTAAAATCAGATCTCCGGAAAGCGGCTGTAAATTTAAGCGTAACCGGGGCTATCCAGCCACCTTCTGACTGATTACGAGTTGCGTCTTCTATAGGTTTAGTGGCAATAGATCCATTACCGGGGCATAGCTCTTTGTATTCATCTACTTTGCCGGTGGTGTAGATGTAGTAGTAGAGCTGCACCCAGTATTTGGCGGTGGCTATGGCGCCGTCGTCGCTGTTGACGGTGATTAGTTCGGGTTTGGGTGGTGGTTGAGTGTCGCGGGCTTGTTTCCTGGCAGCCTCAAGTTCTGGCGACAAGGTCGCGGTCGGGCTAGCAGTCGCTGAGGGCGTGCCGGTTGCAGTAGACGTACCAGTACCTTTGGCTTTGCCACTAGCCTTGGCTGTGGCGTTTGGTGTCTTGGTGTGTGCCGTGACGACGGCGGCCTTGCTGCTAGCAGCATTTGCAGCGCTTTGCTCTTGGCCGTCACTGCATCCGGCTATGCCTGAACAGGCCAGCAGGGTTAAAGCCAGTGCTGTCTGCAGATACTGTTTATTTGTTGAGGCCCCCATTGTGTTCCCCCATGGTTTATCTACACTGATGAAGCTTTAAGGGAGTGTTGGGGAAGTATTACAAAGCATGGTACATAACACCCCGTGCTTTTGGAGTGTTATATACTGTGTTTAGTAATGCCTAATATTTTAGATCTGCAATCTGAATCTCGCAGGCAAATCAAAAAACCTGCACTAATATGTCTTGGATCACCTGTAAAATTGAGAAAATTTGCTTCCTCAGGTGTCAGGTTGAAGCACCGCTGAGGGTTGTGCAGCTTGGTAACACCGAAAATGGCTCCATCCGCATGGCGCTTAAATAGAGCCCTCGCTGCATTCCCTCATGATCAACATTGCTTGATTAGTTAAGGAAGTGATGAGGACTGCTACAAAACATGCTACATAACACCCCGCATTATTAGGTTGCCGTTTAGCTTGTTTAATAATGCGTGGGTTAGTGTGTTTGGTGATACGTAAAATTTTAGGCTCACCCCGAGCCCTACATGGCTAAATCAAAATCCTGGAACAACACCTCATAAATCCGCGTCTGTATCTACAAAAACCATGCACGCGCTACCGAGCAGGTCAAACGGCCAGGGTTCGCTCAGCCCAGGTCGGGCAGTCGGGTCTGCTCAGCCCAGCTCAAGTGGCCAAGGCTCCCTCGATCAAGCTCAAAACGGCCAAGCCTCGCTCAGCCCAGGGTGAGCAGGCAAGCCTCGCTCAGCCCAGGTCAAGCGGCCAAGATTCGCTAGCGGGAACGGCATCAGGGCGCGTCTTACTGAGCCACTGGTTGAAGGAGCGCGCCCACTTGGCGTGCGAGCGGGCTTGCCAAGTATTAGCCTCAGCCAGGTTTAGCTGCGCCAACTGCTTGTGTTTGAGTGCCATTGTCTGCAAGACATCCAGCGTGGCCTGCACATCTACCTCAGCGGTGTGCAGCCGCTCGTCGTTTTCGACGCCGTAAACCTCAATCAGGTTCTCCAACTTGCGCTTGCCTTTACGCCAGCGCTCTAGCTCTCGATCCAGCACCAGCGGATCTAGCACCGGCGTTGGCTCACCGCCTAAACGCTCGGTTAGTGTGGCCAGGCCGTGGCGCTTAAGCTCAGATTCCATCAGGGTTAGGTCATAGCTGGCGTTAAATGACTAGCGGAATCGACGCCTGCAGCGCCTCAACAATATGGGTGGCGAGCTGCTCCAAAACCTCCTCAATGGGGGCGCCGTGAGTTTTAGCCACCTCGTTGGTAATTCCGTGCACGGCCGTGGCGCCGGCGGGAATCTCGACGCCGGGATTGGCCAGCCAGGTGCTTACGGTGTCTTGGGTGCGAGTGGGGGCGTCGCTACTGGCAGGGCGGAACACCAAAGCGGCCGTCACCAGCCGGTCATGGCGAGGGTCAACCCCGGTAGTTTCCGTATCAAAGCCCAATAAGGGGCCGTTAAACCATGGTGTGCTCATGTTTTCTCCTGGTGGATGCGATTTGGTGGATAAGTTGTGCTTTGGTGGCTGACGGCTGCCGGGGTACCTATAGCGCCGGGTGTCGGGTGCCTGGGCTGCCGGATTGGCTAGGCCGCAGGTGCCGATGCAATGACAGGCAATGCTGCCGGCATGACAGTCCGGGCCGGGTGTTACTTTAAGTTTGGCATGTCTATACCCCTCGCTAAGGTGCCATTTTTACGTCATTTTGGCGGGGATAGGGGAGCGCCGGGGATAGGGGAGCGCCGGGGATAGAGGCGGCGGCAGAGGCGGAGGATAGGGGCAGGAGCGGGGGACAGGAGTGACGGCAGGGATAGGGGAGCGCCGGTGGCGGGGGCGACGACGTCGTAAAAGCCAGCTGGGACTGAAAGCCGTCTGCTGCTGGGACTGAAAGCCTACGCTAAGTCCTTACAGACGCTGTACAGACAATCAAACCAGTATGTTTGCCAAAAAATTTATTTACCCACTTAACTCAGGTGAAATTTTGACCTAGAACACGGTAAAGTAATACCCAGCACGCGCGGCGACCTGCAGCGCGTTCTCATAGCTACCAGCCAACGCTGGCAATAACTTCAGTTAAGGAGAATGTTTATGGCACAGGTAACCGCCACCATCGCCTCCAAGGTCGGCCTACACGCTCGTCCTGCCGCTGCTTTCGTCAAGGCCGTTGGCGAACAGGGCATCCCGGTCACCATTGCCAAGGAAGGCGGCAGCCCGGTAGACGCTTCCTCCATCCTCGGTGTCATGACCCTAGGCGCCACCTTCGGTGACGTCGTCACCCTGACCAGCGAGGCCGAGGGTGCCGAGGCCGGTCTGGAAGCCCTCAAGGCTCTACTGGAGACCGACCTGGACGCCTGATACGTCTAAACTTAAGCCCCCGCCAGCGTTTTTACGCAGCGGGGGTTTTTGTTTGTCTTTAATATTGGCCTATGACGACTGTTGTTGCGGTAGATGGCTCGGCCCTGGGTAATCCCGGTCCGGCTGGTTGGGCTTGGTACGTGGACGAAAACTGCTGGGCGGCTGGGGGATGGCCTAGCAGCAGCAATAATCGGGGCGAACTTACGGCGCTGTTGGAGCTGTTGAAAGCTACCGCACCCACCAATGAGGAATTGCATGTGCTGGCTGATTCGCAGTACGTGATTAATTCGGTGACTAAATGGATAGCGGGCTGGAAAGCTAATGGTTGGCGTAAAGCCGATAAAAACCAGTGGTTAATGTTGACTTAATGCAGGCTATCGATAAAGCCATTACTGGCCGTAAGGTGAGTTTTGAATGGGTGCGTGGTCACAGCGGTCACCCCCTCAATGAGGCCGCTGATGATAAGGCCCGCGCCGCCGCCACGGCTTACCAGCGTCACGGCTCGGTGGAGAGTGGCCCGGGGTGGACTCGCGGGGGAATTAAGGGGACTACGACGACGGCGCCCGGCTCAGCTCAGGGGTCGAAGTCTGCTAGTAAAGCTGCTAGCCAGCCAAATAAAAAAGAGCATGCGAAGACTAGTGCTAGTGCGTCAGGTGAGGTGAAAACGATGTCTAGCCAACAAAAAATTGCTAATGCACAGCAGAGCATCGCTGCTTTGCAACAACAGATTGCGCAGACGCAACGAGAAATTGCCTCAGAACAGCAAAAGATAGTTGCCGCCCACCAAAGCATTGTGACGATTCAACAAAATATCACGGCAGCGCAACAAAAGATCGCCAAGATTCAACAAAGAATTGCTAGCGCACAGCAAAAAATTGTCTCAGCGCAGCAAGAAATTTTGTCTGCTAACCGCCACGGCGGACGCGCTAAATCAGCTGACCCTAACCCCGACACCCTGTTTTAGGGGCAGGCCGCACGTTTAACGGCTCTTCATAATTGAGGGTGTAGTTGGGGTCTGAATCCTCCGGTTTCGAGGAGGCAGCGGGCAATGTAGTTGGTGAGATTACGGAATCCGAGGGCGGAGCCGCGTAGATGTTCAATGCGGCCGTTGATAGCTTCGGTAGGGCCATTGGAGGTGTGAGGATGATCGAAGTAGGCCAGGATGTCCCTGGATCGGCGTTTGAGTGTCCTGCCCAGCGTAATGAGCTCTCTCAGACCCCTCGGTACACGCGTGCAGGTCAGTGTATTAATTTCGGCTTCCATCATGGCCTTACCGCAGATTTTGTTGGGATCACGGTAGGCATCAATGATGTTCTGGTAGGCACTCCAAGTGACCTCGAGTGCGACGTGCTCCTGACTGGAAACAGGTCGAGTAGTTGGTGCTGCTGGCGTGGCGTGAGCAGGCATGACCGGGTGTGGAGCATCCTGCGAGCCTTGTACAGGGGATCCGTGGCACGCCCGCGCCGGTGGTGAAGTTCTTGCTGAATGCGCCTGCGGCACTCATCCAAAGCGTTGCCAGCCAGGTGTACGACGTGGAAGGGATCCATGACTGCCCTTGCATCGGGGAGTTCTTCGGCGGCAGCGCTCTTAAACCCGGTGAATCCATCCATTGCTACGACCTCGATACACTCACGCCATGTATCGGGCTGGGAGGCCAGCCAGGTTTTGAAGACCTGCTTGGAGCGACCCGGGACCATGTCTAGGAGCCGCGAGGGGCCGCGACGGTCGCGGATGGGCGTCAAGTCCAAGATGACGGTGACGTATTTGTCTCCGTAGGGGGTGTGGCGCCACACGTGTTCATCCACGCCGATGACACGCACGCCGTCGAACCGTGCTGGATCATTGATCAGTAGACGCTGGCCTTCACCCAGGACAGCGGTGTTAGCGGTATTCCAGGACACGCCTAGGGCCTGGGAGATACGCGCCACCGTTAAATGATGTACCACCAGGCCTGTCAGTGCCCAGCGCACCGCCGAGTGTGAGAGCTTGGCGCGCGGATCGGCCGCTTGGCTCATGTCTTGGCGCCACACGTGAGCGCACTGCGAGCACCGGTAGCGGCGCACGCTCACGTGCAAGATCGTGGGGCGCCACCCGTAAGGCTCGTGTGCCAAGCGCCTGATCACCGTGTCGCGTACGACGCCTTCGCCCCCACACTGTCGGCACCACCGGTCCTCACCCACTACCTTGCAGGCCAAGATGGTCCGATCGCCTCCTACACGCTGGCCCGTCACTTCCAGGCCCAGGTCATCCAGGCGTGTGAAGGTGCTCAGGTCAGGGCGATCAAAGGTAGTATTAGGCATGTCGAGGTCTTTCGGATGGACGGTGTAGGAACCCCCCATCATCGGAAGACCTCGACCCCTACCCGGCCACGACACGCCGAACCCCGCATACCACCCCCACACCCTCAATTATGAAGAGCCCGTTTAACGTGAAACAAAAAGATGTGGGCCGGAATGTAAATTCCGGCCCACATTGCTTTTAAACCCGGTTAGCTTTGCGGCAACAACGCGGCGCCACTGGCGCCGGCGCTGTTGCCAGCGTGGCCAGGCGGACTGCGTGGCTAGGCTTTGCACGCTGCCAGGCGGCTAGCGCCCAGTGCCTGATTTGGTGGTGGCCAAGGCGCCGGCGCTGTTGCCAGCGCGGCTTATGCCTCAGACCAGGGTCATGGCCTGGCGGGCGATGGCCAGCTCCTCGTTGGTGGGTACTACCAGCACCTTCACCTTTGAGTCGGGGGTGGACACCACGCGTGGCTCGGGGCTGCGCTGGTTGTTGGCCTGCTCATCTAGCTCAACACCCAACCAACCCAGGCGAGCGCACAGCTCGGCGCGAATGGCGGCGTCGTTCTCACCAATACCAGCGGTGAAGGTGAGGGCATCTAGGCCACCCATGACGGCGGTGTAAGAACCCACGTACTTGAGTAGGCGGTGAATGTAGATGTCCATGGCTTCGCGGGCCTGAGTGTCGCCGGCGGCGATGCGCTTCCACACTTCACGCATGTCGTTGTCGCCGCATAGACCCTTCATGCCGGACTCACGGTTGAACAGGTGGTCCAGCTCCTGGGCGTCCATCCCGGCCACGCGGGCCAGGTGGAATACAGCAGCCGGGTCAATGTCACCGGTGCGGGTGCCCATAACCAGGCCCTCCAGCGGGGTTAGACCCATGGAGGTGTCTACCGCGCTCCCGCACACAACAGCGGAGGCGCTGGCACCGTTACCCAGGTGCAGCACAATCTGCTTGAGGTCGTCGCGACCCAGCAGCTGGCTGACAGTGGAGGAAACGTACTGGTGGCTGGTGCCGTGGGCGCCATAGCGGCGAATCTCGTACTTGTCGGCAACCTCGCGGTTCAGGGCGTAACGCGCGGAGGCTTCCGGCAGGCCCTGGAAGAACGCGGTGTCGAAAACAACCACGTGCGGCACATCCGCCAGCAGCTGGCGAGCTACGCGGATACCGGCTAGGGCCGGGCCGTTGTGTAGTGGGCCTAGCGGGATTAGCGCCTCAACCCGGTTTTCTACCGCCTCGTTCACCAAGGCGGGGCCGTCAAAGTAGCGTCCACCCTGCACTACGCGGTGACCGACGGCGGCAATGTTGGCTTCGGCCAGGGAGGGGCCTTCGCTTTCAAACAGTTCCAGCACCTTGGCTAGGCCGGCGCGGTGGTCAGGTACGGGAGCTTCGATCACAGTCTTAGCTTCGTCGTGCTTGTGGGTGATCGCGCCCATTTCCTCACCGATACGCTCCACCAGACCTGAGGCCAGGGCCTGACCAGAGTCAGGGTCCACCAGCTGGTACTTGATGGAGGAAGAACCGGAGTTGATCACCAAAACGGTGTGCAGTGCCATAAAAATCCCTTGCGTTACTTGGCGTTACTTGCGTTGTTAGTGCTTGCTTTTAGCCCTGTGCCTGTACGGCAGTGATGGCCACGGTGTTAATGATGTCTTCCACCAGCGCACCGCGAGACAGTCGTTTACCGGCTTGTTCAGACCCTGCAGGATCGGGCCCACCGCCACCGCTCCAGAAGAACGCTGCACGGCCTTGTAACCGATGTTACCGCTGGAAAGGTCCGGGAAGATGAACACGTTGGCACGTCCGGCAACAGCGCTACCAGGGGCCTTAGTGGCAGCCACGGAGGGGTCAATGGCGGCGTCGTACTGAATGGGGCCCTCAACAGCCAGCTCAGGGGCCTTTTGACGGACCAGCTCAGTAGCGGTGCGAACCTTGTCCACATCCGCGCCCTTACCGGAGGTACCGGTGGAGAAGGACAGCATAGCCACGCGCGGCTCCACCCCGAACTGGCGAGCGGTTTCAGCCGAGGAAATGGCGATGTCAGCCAGCTGCTCAGCGGTGGGCTCAGGGTTGACGGCGCAGTCACCGTAAACCAGTACGCGGTCTTCAAGCAGCATCAAGAACACTGAGGAAACAATGGAGGTGCCCGGCTTGGTCTTGATGATCTGGAAGGAAGGCACGATGGTGTGGGCGGTGGTGTGTACCGCACCTGAAACCATACCGTCGGCGTCGCCCATGTGTACCATCATGGTGCCAAAGTAGGACACGTCCTGGACCTTTTCGCGGGCCTGCTCTAGGGTGACACCCTTCTTGGCGCGCAGGCGTGCAAACTCGGTGGCGTACTTTTCCAGCAGCTCCTCGTCGTTTACGGACACGATACGGGCGTCGGAAATGTTCAGGCCCAGCTCAGTGGCGCGGGCGTGCACAGCGTTTTCGTCACCCAGCAGCACCACATTGGCTACGTTGCGGCGCAGCACGGAGTCAGCGGCGCGCAGCACACGGTCGTCTTCAGACTCGGGCAGCACAATGGTGCGGCGGTCGTTGCGGGCGCGCTCGATCAGTTCGCTCTGGAACATCAGCGGGGTGACCACCTCGGAGCGGGCCACATCCAGGGCGTCCATAATGCCCTTAACGTCAGCTTCCTGCTCGAAAGTGGTGATCGCGACGTCGATCTTGTGCTTGGAGCCCTGGGCGATGTGAGCCTTAATGGAACCAGCAGCCAGACCCACCTTGAAGGTGTCCAGGTTGGTGGTGATGATAGGTAGCGAGGTGCTTAGACCCTTAATCAGCTCGGCGGGCACGGTAGGCAGCGGGAAACCGCCGTTTAGTACCAAACCAGCCAGGGAAGGCATGGCGGTGGAGGCGTGCGCAGCAGCCAGGGCGATGATGATACCTACGCGGTCTGAGGGAACAACCACCAGCTGGCCGTCCCGTAGACGCTCCATAGCGTGGGAGACATCCATGGCGCAGATGAGTAGGTCTTCAGCTTCACGTTCTAGCAGTGCCGGGTCTCCGGAAAGTAGCTGGCCGTCAATGGTGCGCATAACTTCGCCGACGCTGGGGGCGGCCAGTAGCGGCACTTCCGGGATGGAGGTGACAGTTAGCCCCTCCAGCTTGGACTTAAGTAGGTACTCGATAGCTTCGCGCTCGCTGGGTTTGCAGCGGTTGGCTACCACGGCCACCACCCCGGCGTGCTCGGCGGCGATTTCCTTAATCGATACCTGGGCGCTGGCTAGTGCTTCGGAGGGGCCCTGGTTGCCGTTTACTACCAGCAGGGTGGGGGCGCCAATGTTGGCTGCTACCTGGGCGTTTAGGGTCAGTTCGGGGTTGCCGGCGACGCCGTCGTAGTCAGAGCCGTCAATGATGACCACGTCGTGCTCGCGGGCCACGTTACGGTAGGCCTCAATGATGGCGGCCATGCCGGCTTCGGGGTCGGCGCGGAATTCGTCCCAGGTGACGCCAATGGCCTGCTCAGCGCTTAGGTGTGAGCCTGAGTGCTCAAGTAGGAGCGGGGTGAATAGGTCATTTTCACGGTCAAATACGAAGGGGCGGAAAATACCAACTTTGGCCACCACCTTGGTTAGTGCTGAAGCTAGGGACAAAGCCACCATTGACTTGCCCGAGCCAGCGCTGGGGGAGCTGATATAAATGCTGTGTGCCACGCTACAACCTCGGATCTTCTATCAAATCGTTCGCGGGGCGGCCGAGGTGACCTCGGCGTCCCATGCTCTAAGTCTGCCTCATTGTCATGCTTAACTTTGCCAAGCTTGGCTGTAGGCAGGGGTGAAACATCTCTTATTTTGTGGGTTTTTGTTAGTTATGTCGGTTTTCGGCGCTGTCCGTGGGGATGGGGTGCTGGTGCCGAGGGCGCCGCTTTTGGTTCCGACGGCGCAGCTCGGGCCGTCCGGGGTGAGGTGTCGACGGTGCCTCGGGTAGTACTGCGCCGCGCGTCTGTGCCCCGGGCCGCGTCGTCGTCGCTGTAACTTAAGCCAGCAGCAGCGGCAAGGTAGAAATAATGGTGGTGATAATGACCAGCGGCTCAAACACCGCAAAAGTCAGCCGCTTAGCCAGTGCGCGCCCCGCCAGCGCCCCAAACAGCACGATCGGCACCAAAAAAGCCGCTATTTGCAGGTGCTGGGGCTGAATTAGGCCCAGTGAAATAGTGAAGGGAAGCTTGGAAAGATTAACTAGGAAGAAAAACCAGGCGGTAGTTCCCAAGAAAGTTTTTACACTGAATTTGCAGGCCAAAAAGTACATGCTGGTAACCGGGCCGCCAGCATTAGCAACCATAGTGGTAAACCCCGCTAAAGCCCCCGCAATGGCGCGCATAGGTTTATTTGCGGGAATATTGGTTAGCTTACGGCGACGCTGCCAAATAGTTAACACCACTAAAAGCAATAAAATAATGCCAATAGATTTACGCATCTGTGCTTGGGTAACAAAACGCATAAAGACAGCCCCGGCCACCACCCCGGTAAGCACTGAAACAACCAGGCGGCGCAGCAGTTTAAAGTCGGCGTCGTGGCGGTAAGCCCAAATGGCCAGCAGGTCGCCGGCCAGCAGTAAAACCAGCATCATGCCGGTAGATTCCTTGGCGGGTAGCACCAGGGCATAAAGCGCTGCCGCAATTGAAGCTAACCCGGGGATAGCGGTCTTTGCCAGGCCGGTTAGCAGCGCTGCAACGATTAGCATCGCCCAGCTCAGTACCGTTAAAGAAGCTAACACCCCTGCAGTCTACAGTAATTGTAAGAACAATTCTTGGTTGAATTTACTTAAAGTAGACTGCCCATATGCCCAACCCCACTCAGGCCGACGTCGCCGGCTCGGCTGCTCTGTGCGTGGGCGGCATGGGGACTTTGGGGGCGCCGTCGTGAAAGAAAGTTCGTCAGAGCGGGGCAGGGGGTGGGTGGGTACTTTTAGGGGCGCGGGCGGATATAAACGTGCTCAGCCCTAACAAGGTGCGCCAGTCCTAGAGGCGCTTGGGCACAAAAAAGTCCCGGACCGCTAGTGAACTGAACTGAACTGCGATCCGGGACGTATTCCCGTGGCTGTAAAGCTGGCTTAAAAACTGCTAGCTCTAAAAGCTTTGGGGTAAAGCGCTAGGCATCAGGCGTTGATGAGCTTTTCCTCAACGTAGCTGCGAGCGATCTTGGCGTACTTCAGGGGCTCGGCAACCTTGGGGTCCTGCTCGGCCTCAACCAGGATCCAGCCCTTGTAGCCGTGCTCGACCAGGAAGTTGTAGGGCTCGGTAAAGTCGATGGTGCCGTCGCCGGGCACGGTGAACATGCCGGCCAGGAAGGAGTCGAGGAAGGAGCGCTTGGCTTCCTTGGACTCGGCCATCTTCTCGGGGCGAACGTCCTTGAAGTGGACGTGCTTGATGCGGTCGATGGCGCCGTGCAGCAGGCCCAGGACGTCGCCGTCGCCCACGAAAGCGTGACCGGTGTCGAACAGCAGGGAGACCTTCTCGGGGTCGGTCAGCTCAAGCAGCTTGAAGGTTTCTTCCTTGGTCTGTACCACGGTGCCTAGGTGGTGGTGGTAGACCAGGTCCAGGCCGTACTCGTGAGCGATCTCGCCGAGCTTGTTCAGGCCCTCAGCCAGAACCGGCCACTCTTCCTCGGTTAAAACGGGCTTGTTCTCGAAGATGCAGATGTCGCGGATGCCCTGCACGGAGCCGGTCTGCTCAGAGACCACCACGCGGGTGGCGCCCAGGAACTGCAGGTACTCGCAGGTGGCGCGGAACTCGGGGATAACGGCGTCGATGCCGTCACGGACGATGAAGGAGGAGAACCACTGGGCCACGATCTTCAGGCCGGCAGCGTCAGCCTTAGCCTTGACCTCTTCCTTGGGCGGGTACCAGCCGGCAACCTCGGTGCCACGGAAGCCAACGGTGGCCAGGTCGTCGAACATGACGTCGATGGTGTTCCATTCGCCAACCTCGGGAATGTCATCGTTACGCCAGCTGATGGGGTGCATACCCCAGGTGATGCCGTGCGGGTCAGTGATGGCGGTGGTGGGGTCTAGCTTTGCTGCCATTGCAACTCCTTTGTGTTTTAGCATTTGGTGAGCGGCGTATCCCGGCCTCAAGCGCTCACTAAGAAGTCTATTCGAAACGTTTCTGAGACTTCAATGTCTGGACAATTAATTTTATTTTGTTCGATCCGGTGAACAGTTTTGCGTCCGACGCCGCCCCTGACTACTTGGGTGCTGCGTGCCTTTTGGGGGGTATGCAGCGGCGCTATGACAGGTACTTAGTGCAGCTAACGCAGTTAGTTAGGGGCGACGTCGAAACTATAGCGGCGCTTAGGGGCGACGTCGAACTGTAGCGGCAGTTAGATACCGCTGGAAAGTGGGGTGCTTGTCTTACGACAAGCACCCCACAAGTTTTGGTCAGGAGAAGCGAGCCTTCATCTCGACCTCGATCTCTTCCAGAGACTTGTCGGCGGTCTCAGGCATGATCTTGAACAGGATTACGGCTACGACCAGGTTGGTGACACCGTAGATGGTGTAGTGATACCACCACCGAGGTTCTCCATCATGTAGGGGAAGGTCCAGCCCACGATGGCGTTGACGATCCACAGGCAGAAGATGGCGGTACCGTTCATGACGCCGCGCACGTTGGACGGGAAGATTTCACCCATCATGGTCCATACGATGGTTCCGTTGGAGGACTGAACGATCAGCATGAATACGGCCATCAGAGCCAGAATCAGGTAGGCGGCCCAGCTCGGCGGGGTGGTCTTGTTTTCGATGTGCGGAGCAATGGTGAACTCGAAGATAGCGGCGATAGCCAGCAAGGAGATACCTACACCGATCACGTCGGCGATCAGGATCTGGCGACGACGGAACTTCAAGATCAGCCAGATACCCAGGGCAGAACCGATAACACTCATGACACCGTTAGCAACCTGGGCGGTAATGGCGGCGGAGGTGGACATACCGGCGTACTGCAAAACCTTGGGGGCGTAGTACATAACGGTGTTAACACCGGTTAGCTGGTTGGTGATAGCCAGGAAGATACCGACGAACATCAGCTTACGCAGCCACGGAGTGGCCATAACGTAGCCAAAGCCCTTGCGCTGAGCGTGCTCTTCTTCTTCCTGCTGGTGAGCCTGGACCATTTCCATGAGCTCCTCGGCCAGCGGGCCGTCCTTTTCCTCGTTGCGCACGCGCTTGAGGGCGCCGATGGCGTCGTAGAGACGTTCTTTAGCCAGGTACCAACGGGAGGACTCAGGCATGAGGCGGATACCGATCCACAGGGCCACAGCCGGGACCGAGCACAGTACGATCATGTAGCGCCAGGTGTCACCGTTACCGGCGCTGACCTGCAGCTGCTCTAGGAAGGCGTGGTAGGCGGCGGGCTCTAGGTTACCGCCCTGGGAGGTCTGCAGCTTGGACAGAACGTCGAAGGAGATGTCGTGGCCCAGCAGGCTCGGGTCCAGGGTGCCAGAGGGGTCAGCAGTGATGGTCAGCTTGGGGCCGCCACTCATGGAGTTGATGATGGCGTTAATGGTGAAGGCGAGCAGCTGACCGGTAACGATCATCAGCTGGTCGAGGGCCACGATGGAGCCACGAATACGCTTAGGCGCGGTTTCGGCTAGGTAGACAGGAACGGTTGCACTTGCGCCACCCACAGCAAAGCCCAGGATGAAGCGGAAGATGTACATGATCGACACGTTCGGGCTGAAGGCGTTACCGCAGGCGCCGAAGAAGAACAAGATGGCCAGCAGGGTGATGTTGTGACGACGACCGTACTTGTCAGACAACAAACCACCAATGAGTGCACCCACGGCTGCACCGATTAGCAGAACACCAGAGATACCGCCCTCTTCGAGGCTGGTCAGTGCCAGGCCGGAAGCGCCGTCGGGCATGTACATGTAGGGCAATGCGCCACTGATTACACCGGTGTCGTAACCAAATAGCAGTGAACCTAGCGTGGCTACGGATGCGATGGCAACTACGCCACGGTGCTTGCCAGAAGGTGGAGTCTTGTCAACTGCCTTCTGCATCTGTTCCCTGTTAATAGTCTTCAGGGAGATGTCACCCTTTGACATTGGGTGGCTCCTTTCCTATTTTTCACTCGTCTTACGAGCGTATACCCCCAGCAGTGGGGGCAAGTCTTTTTTAATTGTTTGTTTGCCGGCAGTCCGGCGCAGAGTTGCCTGGCCTCTGGGCTAGGGGCCCAAAGGGGCCAGGCGCAGTATCACTTGTCGAAGGTGGTGTTACCTTCGACGCGAGCAACTTCATGCCACTGGCCATCAGCGGCGGAGGCAACAGTGGCCTCGTCAACTTCAGCGGCGCACCAGCGTCGGCAGCTGAAGGGGCAAGTTGCTTGCCAGTTAGAACAGACTCGATGAACTGGGCGGCTTCGACTACCTTCATGTCGTCAAAGCCCATGGAGGTGCCGATGGCCGGCTGGAAGCGAGACCACTGACCCCAAGCCGGGTTGGCCATGGCGCGGGTGTAGCCGTGAGTGGCTCCGCCGTCGACGCCCAGGCATACTTCCAGCTCGTTAAGGCGCTCGAAGTTCCAACGGGCAGAGCCCTCGGTGCCGTAAACCTCAACCACGTACTCAGCGCGCGGTCCTACGCTGACGCGAGAGGACTCCAAGGTGCCCACCACGCCGTTGTCAAAACGTACCAGCATGGCTACGTAGTCTTCGTTTTCAACCTTGCCAACCTCATCGCCGATCTCAAAACCGGAGTGGCCCACACCCATCTTGGTGGGGATAGGACGCTCGGTGATGAAGGTGTCGGTGATGGCACTGACGGAAGCGATACGGCCCACGATGTACTGGGCCAGGTCTGCGCCGTGGCTCATCAGGTCGGGCACAACCCCGGCGCCAGCCTTTTCCTTGCTAGCGCGCCAGGTCAGCGGGCTTAACGGGGAAGAGTTGTAGTCCGCAATGAACCACACGCGTACGTTAGTCAGGCGGCCAAGCTTGCCTTCACGCACCAGGGTGCGCATGTACTCAATGGCGGGGGTGTGGCGGTAGTTGAAGCCGACGGCGCTAACCAGGCCAGCCTTCTCAGCGGCCTGAGCGATTTCGCGCGACTGCTCAGCGCTTACACCCATGGGCTTTTCGATCCAGAAGGGTTTGCCGGCAGCAATGGCGGCGAGGGCGATTTCCTTGTGGAGGAAGTTAGGGGAAGCAATAGAAACGATGTCTACCTCAGGGTCTGCTAGCAGCTCGTGGTAGTCGGCGTAGGCGCGTTTGAAACCTAGCTTGCCGGTCGCTTCTTCGCGCACGGAGTCAATTGGGTCAGCGGCGGCAACTAGCTCTACTTCTACCCCTAGCTCGGGGAAGTACTCTGCTACGGCCTTGTAAGAACGAGTGTGTAGACGACCCATCCAACCTAGGGAGATTACGCCAACCCCTAGGCGCTTCTTCCCACCCATAGTTCCTCCTTGGTGTCTGTGATGTGGTCTGAATGTGTTGTATTCGGTGCAAACGCGCGTCAGCAATGACGTTGAGTACACACTAGCATCAGGCAAATGTAAGTACAACTGCATGATTTGAGTGGTCTGCGATACTTAGCGTTGCAGGCTGATTTAGCCCAGCATATGTCAGTAAGTGGTGCAAAATCGATCAGCGTGCGCCGCGTAAAGAGCACATTTAACTAGTCGTAGCAGAGCGCAGCGAAGAGGCTCTAACCTGCAAAAACGGCTCAATTAACTGCATCTGCGGGGCAGGGCTGGGAGGATCAACCAGCGCTTTAACTGACAGCGCGGCCATTTTTTCAAGATTCTGATCGATCGAAGAGAGCGCAAATTCAGGGTGGGCAGCCATGCGGGTATTGTCGTAAGAAACCATGCCAACGTCTGGCCCCATCCGCCAATCTGAACGGTAGACAGCCGCCGCATAGTCGATAGCCAGCAGATCGTTAAAGCAATGATGGCGCAGTGACCGGCGTCGTGAGATTTAGTGAGCAGCTCTAAATTGGCCTGGCAGTCCCAGTGAGATTTGAGAATCTTAAAAGGCACTCGCTCCTGCGCGGCCACCAACTGGCAAGCCTCCAACCGCTCGTAAACAATCGGCTCCATACGGGCGGAGGTGGGGGTAGCAAAGTACAGGTGGCTATAGCCCTGCTCAGCCAGGTGGCGAATTACCTGTGTGGCCGCAGCTATCTCATCCATGCGGGTAACCCACACAGTGTTATCGCCCAGTTGGCGATCAAGCAGACACAAATTAATGCGCTGGCTCAGCTCCATCACCGCCCCGGTATCCAAAGTGATCCCGGCAAAAATAACCCCAGCCGGGCGCATTTGCAGCACCTGTCTAATTACTTCCTGCTCACGCTCAGGTACTCGGTCAGAGACCATTACCAGCAGTGAATAGCCAACTTTTTCGGCTGCTTTACGCAGCGCGCGGGAAAGCTGGTCAAAATAGGGGTTATCTAAATAGGGAAGCACTAATATCAGCCGGTGCGAATCGCCGCCAGCCAGTTCCGCCGCCGCCGAATGGGGCTGATAGTTTAGGGCGCGTGCGGCGCTAAGAATACGCTCGCGGGTGTGTTGACTCATGCGTCCACCCCCGCTTAATGCCAGGGATACCAGGCCGCGTGAGACCCCCGCGAGTTCAGCTACATCTGCCTGTGTTGCTGGGCGAGCCTTCATCATGTCTCCTGTGACTGATTATTTATGGGACAATCCTAGCAAGTGTGTTAGGAGATATATGGGCGCCAAGGTAACTATTTCCAGCGTAGCTAAAGCCACCGGCCGTTCTATTTCCACAGTTTCGGCTGCGCTCAATGGTGCTAGTGGAGTGGCTGAGTCTACTCGCGCCGAAATTTTGCAAGCCGCCCAGCGCCTAGTTACGCGGCCGATCCTAACGCCCAGCAGCTGCGTCGTCGCCACAGCGGCATGATGGGGGTGGTGCTAACTGCCGGCCAAGCCTTCCAAGTGCGCCTGCTAGATGCGGTCTATGTAGCCGCCAAAGACCTAAACGTAGATGTGCTGGTAGCGGCCACTACCGCTAACCATGATCAAGAAGCTGGGGTGCGGGCCCTGCTGGCGCGTCACTGTGAGGGGCTAGTGCTAATTGATCCCGACGACGACGAAACTGGCCGTCAGGGCCAGATCGGTAAGCGCGTGGCCACAGTGGTGCTTAGTAATGATGCTGCCGCACCTGGGGTTGATAGCGTACTTTCGCGTGACGACGTCGGTATTAGCGCCAGTGTGGACCATCTAGTTTTGCAGGGGGTACGTCGCATTACCTATATCGACGGCGCCGGCTCTAGCGCTTGTGTGCGCCGCACTCGGGCTTACCGTCAGGCCATGAAAGACCATGGTTTAGGCCAGCATATTCAGGTGGTAGCCGGGGGTACCTCAGAAGCTGAGGGGGCTCGGGCAGCGCAGCAGTTGCTAGATGGCGGTGATTTACCCCAGGCTTTGATGTGCTTTAACGATCACTGCGCTATAGGTGCGCTAATGGCGCTAGTGCGCGCGGGTAAACGGGTGCCGCAAGACATTTTGGTGATGGGTTATGACGGTATCGATTTGGCTGGGGTAAGCGCGCTAGAGCTAAGTACTATCGACCAAAATGCCACACTAATGTCACGGGTGGCCTTGAAGCTAGCACACGCGCGCTCGCTGCAGCGACGCGGTGAACCGGTGAGCTTGTCTGAAACCCTAGAGGAGTTTGGCGATAACATACATATCACTATGAAAGCTGATCAAAGTGTATGTGTGGAAGTAAAACCACGAATGATTATGCGTTCATCCACCAAATTTATGTAGCGGCATTTAAACAGCAGCTTCTGATTTAAAAAGCGTTTTTGGGGGCGGAAAAATATTTTTCCGCCCCCAAAACTTACTGGAGAAGCTGTGAGCGCACTTAAAGCCTGTTAAGGCTCACAGGTGTACAACCTTGCCGGTGGCCACGGACTCGGTGGCGGCCTCGGCTAGGCGTAGGGCCTCGATGGCGTCCTTGATGCCGGGCAGGGGCTTGGTGCCACTGTTGATGGCGTCGATGAAGCTGGTCAGCTCCAGGCGGTAGGCGTCGGCGTAGCGCTGCAGGAAGAAGTCCAGGTAGGGCTCGGCGGCGTCGGTCAGCTGGTCGTTGTTCAGACGCACGGTGGTGGCGCGGATGTTGTCGGCGTTGAGGGTACCGGTGGCGCCCTGAGCCTCCAGGCGCTGGTCGTAACCGGAAGCGCAGTGACGGTTGTTGATGATGGTAGCTACCACACCGTCAGCGTTCTTCAGGGTTACCACAGCGGCATCGGAGTCGCCGGCTTCCTTGATGGCGGGGTTGAAGTTCTGGCCTACGGCGTAAACCTCGGTGATGTCGCCCAGGAAGAAACGAGCCATGTCGAAGTCGTGGATGGTCATGTCGCGGAAGATGCCGCCGGAGACCTTTACGTACTCAGCCGGCGGGGCGGCGGGGTCGCGGGAGATGATCAGCAGGGTCTCCAGGTCACCGATCTTGCCGTCGGCAACAGCCTGGTGCAGGGTGGCGAAGGAGGGGTCGAAGCGGCGGTTGAAGCCGAACATAACCGGAACCTCTACGGCGTCCAGCTCAGCCTGGGCAGCCTCAACGTCCTTCATGTCCAAAGCGATGGGCTTCTCGCACAGCACTGCCTTGCCAGCCTTGGCGGCAGCCAGCAGGTGCGGAATGTGTAGCGGAGTAGGGGAGCCAATAACGACGGCGTCGACACCTTCGTCAGTGAAAACGGAGTCAACGTCAGTGGTGTGGCGGGCACCGTACTCAGCGGCGAGTTTCTCGGCGGCGTCGCCGAAGGGGTCAGCAATCAGGGCCAACTTGGCGTCCGGGTGGGAGGCGATGGTCTTAGCGTGGACGTGGCCAATGCGGCCGGCGCCAATGACGGCAATGTTTAGCATATTTTTCCTAAAGTAAGTGAGTTTGGGTGTGGGCGGTGGCCTGTGCAGTCAACCATTAGCTGCAGCCGTATCTTTAGGCCACCGCCCGTGAAATTTAAGCTGATCTTAAGATCAGGGCTTGGGAATGAGCACCTCGCGTACCAGGCGGTCTAGGTCGTTGTCGGACTCTAGGAAGCCGCGCAGAGTCTTGCGGGTGGCGCCGAACTGGGTGAACTCCTCGGGGGTCATGCCCTCGGGCTCGTAAGCGCGGACGAACTCGGGGATGCCCAGCAGGGTCTCCATGATGTCGTCGCGCACGGGCACGTCCATGCGCTCAACCATCTTGTAGCCGGAGTTGTTGATCAGCTGCTGCCAAGCGAACGGCGGGGAGACTACGACGTCGCCACCGACGAACTCGCTCCAGTGCATCACGTTACGGAAAGCAGCGGAGAGCATGCGAGCACGCAGGCCGCGCTTCTGGAACTCGGCGTAGGCGCGCTTGAAGGCGGCTACACCGGCCCACTCTAGTGACCGGGGTCGAGGAACAGCTTGTCGCGCTTGGCAACTTCCTTGATCCAGTCGTCCAGACGGCCAACCATCAAGGTGACCACGGGGCCCATGGTGGACACGTCCTTGCCCTCAGCCTCACGGCGCTTTAGACCACGCTCAATGGCTTCACCGGTGGTAACAGCCTGGGGAACGGAGAAGGAGACGGTTACGTTAACGCTTACGCCACGGTAGGTGGCTTCCTCGATGGCCTCAACGCCAACAGCGGTGGCGGGGATCTTGACGATGATGTTCGGAGCTAGCTTGTGGAACTCTTCGGCCTGGTCGGCTAGGGCCTTGGCGGAGCGGGCTAGGCGGGGGTCGGTCTGCATTGACAGGCGCCCGTTGCGGCCATTCTCGCGCTCGAAGATGGGCTCTAGTAGCTTGGCGGCCTCTAGCTCAGCTCACGTACTGCGGTCCAACCAACCTCAGACTCGGTGATGGTGGGGTTTTCCTTGGCGATCTCGGCGATGCGAGCGTTCCAGAAGTCCTTGCGCTTGATAATGCAGTTGTAAGCGATGGTCGGGTTGCAGGTAGCGCCAACACCACCGTAGGAAATGGACTGACGCAGCTCGTCTGGGTCAGAGGAGTCGTTCCACAGCGCGGTGGGGGTGTTGCGGGCTGCATCTAGCAGCGGCCCGGGCGTGTATTCAATGCTCATTGACAGGCACTCCTTCGTGAAAATCTTTGAAGACGACCTCAGCGGTGTCGGTAGCAATGACTTTAGGGGAGGTGGCCCAAACCTGTCAACATATGTCAGTACAAAATCTATAATTGGGTAGATGCCCGCGTTTGGTCCTGGGGTTGCGCACGCTTTTGCAGGAAGGTTTGGCTTTATTTCAGCTAAAAAGCTACGACGCCGCCGAATTGGCGACGCCGTAGCTACGGATTAATTAGCTTCGCTGGGCCGAAACTAAGTACCTGTCTGAAAATTGACAGGCCAATTACTCACTGCGAAAACAGGGTGGTTTCGAAGGAGTAGCGCGAAGCGCGGTAAATGTGGTTGCCATATTCAATGACTCGACCGTTAGCGTCGTAAGTGGTGCGCTGTGCGGTTAGCACTGCGGCGTTGCGGCGCTCGTTGAGCATCTGGGCTTCCTTAACGGAAGCTAGGCGGGCTCCAATAACCTGGTGAGCAGTAGTGGGAACAATGTCTAGCTCACGGAATAGGTCATATAGGGAATTGTCCTCCAGTCGGCGCATCGAGGGGGCGATGTCAGCCGGCAGGAGGTTGTCGAGGATAGAGACGGGCTCGTCGTCGGCATAACGCAGACGCACGATGTGAACTAGGGCGGTGCCAGGGCGAACCTTGAGGAGCTTGGCCTCTTCGGCGTTGGCGGGGTGCTCCTCATAGTCGGAGACCGAGGTGCGCACGGTGTGCCCGGCGGCCTTTAGGTCGTTGAGGAGGCTGGTTAGTTCCATCGGGCGGTGCACGTGGGTGGGAGCCACGATAGTGCCGACGCCGCGTCGTCGGGTTAGTAGGCCACGGTCAACTAGACGCTGTAGGGCCTGACGGGCGGTAGGGCGGGAAACTTGTAGGCGTGCGGCCATAGAAAGCTCGTCTTCTAGGCGAGTACCTGCAGGCAGGTCACCATCCAAGATAAGCTTCGCGATCGGCTCAGAGATCTGGTAGTAGAGCGGCACTGGGGAGGTGCGATCCAACTGTATCTGCAGCGCGTAGGGGGTCGCGGGGGAGGTAGCCATGGTGTCTTTTCTTTCGTGCGGGCAACTAAATCAGGGAACCCGTGAGGGTATTTAGAAGCTCGATAACTGTGTAGTTATTCGGGATGTTGGGGTATCACCACACAACAAGCCAGTTGGCAACGTCGCTCGCACATAGTGACATGCGCCGTTGACATCCGGCTTGTCTGATCAAGTGATGATGGTGCTAATAATAAAGCAATAATTTGTGTGCTGTACACATATAACCGTTTGTAAGTACAAAGCTTGACGCTGTCGGATGTGAGCGGGCATACTGTTTATCAGGCGCGGGGGCCAACCCGAAGAAGTGGAAAGGTAGCCCACAGATATGACAAATCAAGCCGGCCTAGATGTGCTGACAATAGGGCGTAGTGGCGTTGACATCTACCCCTTACAAACTGGCGTACACCTTGAAGATGTAGAAAGTTTCGGCAAATTCCTGGGCGGATCTCCCACTAACGTGGCTGTGGCCGCTGCTCGCCTAGGTCACACCAGTGGGGTAATCACCGGTGTAGGTGACGATCCTTTCGGTCGCTTCGTACAGCGTGAGATGCGCCGCCTAGGTGTGAGCGACGCAAATGTAGTCACTGTCCATGACTTCCATACCCCCGTCACTTTCTGTGAGATTTTTCCCCCCGACAACTTCCCCCTCTACTTCTATCGCGAGCCCAGCGCCCCCGACCTAGAAGTGCTACCCCAGCAAGTAGACTGGGCCGCCGTCGAAAACGCCAAAATCTTCTGGTTCACCGTAACCGGCCTATCGCGAGAGCGCTCCCTGCAGGTACACACCACCGCCCTGGCGCGACGTGACAAGCGTCCCTACACCATCGTTGACCTGGACTACCGCGAAAACCTCTGGGCCTACCCGCAACAAGCTAGCGAGCGCGTATGGAATGTGCTCGAAAGCGTAGATGTAGCCATCGGTAACCGCGAAGAGTGCGCCGTCGCCGTCGGAGAAACTGAACCTGAACGCGCCGCAGATGCCCTACTAGAGCGAGGCGTGGAACTAGCCATTGTCAAGCAGGGCCCGCGCGGCACCCTAGCCAAGACCTGCGACGAAAGCGTGTGGGTGCCGGCTACCAAAGTAAACGTAACCAACGGCCTAGGTGCTGGCGACGCCTTCGGCGGATCTATCTGCCACGGCCTACTAGAAGGCTGGGGTCTGGAAAAAATGATCAAGGCGGCCTCCCTCTCGGGTGCCCTGGTGGCCTCACGCCTAGAGTGCTCCACCGCCATGCCCACTCGCGCCGAACTAGAAACCATGCTTGAAACCGGTGACGTACTGTGAGCCTAATTGCCAAACTCTCCCAAATCCGTATGCACGCGCCTGAGGCCTTCGCCAAGGCTCTGCGCGAGCGCCCCAAAGCTGACCCGGCGCAACTTAGCGGCAACCTAATGATTATTGCCTGCGACCACCCCGCTCGTGGGGCGCTGGGGGCAGGTGGCGGCGAGCAGGCCATGGCCAGCCGCGAGCAGCTACTAGATCGCTGCATCCAGGCTCTGTCGCGTGAAGGCGTAGACGGCTTCTTGGGTACCGCCGATCTAATCGAGGACCTGGCCCTGCTGGGCGCGCTAGATAACAAGCTGGTATTTGGCTCCATGAACCGTGGCGGCTTGCAAGGAGCCCAGTTTGAAATTGACGACCGCTTTACTGGTTACAACGCGCGTGGCGTGGTGGACGCTAATCTCGACGGCGGCAAAATGCTGCTGCGAATGGACTACCACGATCCCGCCTCGGTGCGCACCCTAGAGCACTGCGCCCAGGCGGTAGATGAGCTGGCGCGCTCGCGTAAGGTGGCCATGGTTGAGCCTTTCATTACTTACCGTGAAGGCGGCTCAGTTAAAGCTTTACTAGATGCTAAGAGTGTCATCACTTCCATTACCGTAGCCTCTGGGCTAGGTTCAACCAGCGCCTACACCTGGCTGAAACTGCCGGCTGTAGATGACATGGAGCGGGTTATGGAAGCCACTACCTTGCCGGCCCTGATTTTGGGTGGAGCTGGCAAGGGTAATCTAGATGAAGACCTGGTGGCTTGGGGTAAAGCTCTTCAGGCTCCCAACGTGCGCGGCCTAGTAATTGGTCGCTCGCTGCTATTTCCTGCCGACGGCGATGTGGCGACGGCAGTAGACAAGACCGTCCAACTATTGAAGTGAGAAACATGAGTGCAGATATCTTCATTCCGGCCCGCACTAGTGGGCATGGTCAGTTCACCGTGGACATTGACCACGAAAAGGCTGGCTGGGGCTACAGCGGCCTGCGTGTGGTGGAGCTAGAAGCTGGCGCTAGCCAGGCTCTAGAGACCGGCGACAGCGAACTGTTGGTGCTGCCCCTGGCCGGTTCTGCCACTGTAAACGTGGACGGGCGCGACTATGAGCTAGCCGGCCGCCCTGGGGTTTTCCAGGCGGTAACTGACTATCTCTACGTGGGGCGCGGCAAGGAGCTGACCATCACCAGCGCCGCCGGTGGTCGCTTTGCTTTCCCTTCGGCGGTGGCCACCAAGGACCTGCCTACCGCTTACTACCCCAAGGAGACCGTGCGTATTGACCTGCGCGGTGCGGGGGACTGCTCGCGTCAGGTAAACAACTACTGCCTGGCTGTGGAGGGCGTAACCACCTCCCACCTGCTGGCCTGCGAGGTGCTCACCCCGGGTGGTAACTGGTCCAGCTACCCGGCCCACAAGCACGACGAACACAGCGAAAACGAGCGCGAGCTAGAAGAGATCTACTACTTCGAGATTGCCTCTGGCCCTGACGGCAGCGCCGGCTTTGGCCTGCACCGCACCTACGGCACCCCTGAGCGCCCCATCGACCTGTGCACTGAGGTTCACGACGGCGACACCGCCCTGGTCCCGCACGGTTACCACGGTCCTTGCGTGGCCGCCCCTGGCTACGACATGTACTACCTCAATGTCATGGCTGGCCCCAGCGAGGACTAGTGTGGCTGGCTCCCGACGACCCGGCCCACCACTGGATCCGCGCCAGTTGGGAAGGCCAGGAGGTAGACCCGCGTCTACCGATGACCAAGTAAGCCGGAGATCAAAAGCCGTAGACTAAGTAAGCCAGATTTAGCGGCGCTGATGCGCAAAAATTGGGGCCTGGCGCAGCCAGAAGTTGCCTGCGCTAGGCCCCGATCTAGGGCTATTAGGTCTTGAGTCCAGGGCTGGACAAGTGCGCACGCGCGCCGCTGGGTGGGTGCACAAAATACTGGTTGCACCTGCCACATTAAAGTACTTAATGTATAAACAAATCCAAGCGTAGATCCACAGAAAGAGAACCAACGTGAGCAATGAAGCCTACACCGGCACCGTGCGCCTAACCGTCGCACAAGCCACTATTCGCTTCCTGTCCAACCAGTACTCCGAGCGTGACGGCGTCGAGCACCGTCTAATCCCGGGCGCTTTCGGTATCTTCGGCCACGGTAACGTGGCTGGTATCGGTCAGGCACTGCTGCAGAACGAAATTGCCCCGATTGAGGGCGAAAACCCGATGCCCTACATCATGCCGCGTAACGAGCAGGGCCAGGTACACGCTGCTGCCGCCTTCGCCAAGACCACCAACCGCATGCAGACCTACATGTGCACCGCCTCCATCGGCCCGGGCTCGCTGAACATGGTTGTGGGCGCCGCCCTGGCCACCACCAACCGCGTGCCGGTACTGCTATTCCCCTCCGACCAGTTCGCTACCCGCATTCCGGACCCGGTGCTGCAGCAGCTAGAAGACCCCACCACCCTAGAGGTGACCGTTAATGACTGCTTCCGTCCGGTCTCGCGCTTCTTCGACCGCATCAACCGCCCCGAGCAGCTGATCCCGTCCCTGCTTAATGCCATGCGCGTGCTGACCGACCCGGCCGAGACCGGCGCCGTCACCATCGCCATGCCCCAGGACGTACAGGCTGAAGCCTTCGACTGGCCGCTGGAGTTCTTCCGTAAGCGCGTATGGCACGTGCGTCGTCCCGCCGTCGAGAAGGCTGCCCTAGAGCGCGCCGTCGCCAAGATCCGCGCCGCCAAGCGCCCGCTGATCATCTCCGGTGGTGGCACCATCTACTCTGAGGCTTCTGAGCAGCTGCGCGAGTTCGCCTCCGCTACCGGCATTCCGGTGGCTGACACCCAGGCCGGTAAGGGTGCTATCAACTACGACCACCCCTGCTCCGTGGGTGGCGTGGGCTCCACCGGTGGCGACAGTGGTAACCACCTGGCCGACAAGGCTGACCTGATCATCGGTATCGGTACCCGCTACTCTGACTTCACCACCGCTTCCAAGACTCAGTTCAAGAACCCCGACGTGCAGTTCGTGAACATCAACGTAGCCGCTTTCGATGCCGCCAAGCAGAGCGCCGAAATGGTTGTAGCTGACGCCCGTGAGGCCCTAGCTGCCCTCAAGGAAGCCCTGGCTGACTACCACGTTGACGCCGCCTACAGCGAGGAAATCACCGCTGAGCGCGAGGCTTGGGCTGCCAAGGTAGACAAGTGCTACCACCTGGGCCACGGCCCGCTACCGGCCCAGACCGAGGTATTTGGTGCCCTCAACGAGCTGCTAGGTGAAGAGGACATCGTCATCAACGCCGCCGGCTCCATGCCCGGTGACCTGCAGGCTCTATGGCAGGCCAAGACCCCGGTGCAGTACCACGTCGAGTACGCCTTCTCCTGCATGGGCTACGAGATTCCCGCTGCCCTGGGTGCCAAGCTGGCCCGCCCGCAGTCCGAGGTAGTTTCCATCGTTGGTGACGGTACCTACCAGATGCTGCCCATGGAGCTAGCTACCGTGGCCCAGGAAGGTATCAAGGTTATCTACGTGCTGCTGCAGAACTACGGTTTTGCCTCCATTGGTGCCCTGTCTGAGTCTCGCGGCTCCCAACGCTTTGGTACCAAGTATCGCAAGCGTGGCACCGGCTCGCACCTGGAAGACGAGCAGAACATTCCTGGTGTAGACATCGCCGCCAATGCTGCTAGCTGGGGCATTGACGTAATCAAGGTCTCCACCATCGAAGAGTTCAAGGACGCCTACCGCAAGGCTGAAGCTAGCGACAAGGCCACCATGATCCACATTGAGACCGACCTCTACGGCCCCAACCCGCCCGGCTCCAGCTGGTGGGATGTGGCAGTCTCTGGCGTTTCTCGCTAGAGTCCACCCAGAAGGCTTACGAGGACTACGTGCGCGACCGCAAGCCGCAGCGTCACTATCTGTGATGACTCTTTAGTGAGCTTTACGGGTTAGCGACGACGCCACGTGAGTGGCTAGTAATGGGCCAGTATCCAAAAATGGGTGCTGGCCCACTATTGCGCCATAAATGTCTTTAAGTTCTGTGCTGATGCGCTAAACTAGGCTTAAGGCTCATAGGCTGAGCGAAAGTTAGTGACTAGCTGACGCAAAGCGTGCTATATTTGTCCTAACAAAATTAACCGGCTGTTCGTTGAAGAACAGTAGAAAGAGGAGATCATGGCGATTTCACATTGGGTGGACGGTAAGCCCTACACCGGTACTTCAACCGAGACCATTCCCGTTGAGAACCCGGCCACCGGCAAGGTTGTTGACGAACTACTCATGGCCAGCAAGGAAGACCTGGACCATGTAGTTGAGGTGGCCAAGGCCGCCCAGGCCAAGTGGGCCCGCGTTTCCCTGGCTAAGCGCGTAGACATCATGTTCAAGTTCCGTCAGCTCATGATTGAGCACGCTGACGAGCTGGCCGACATTATCGTGCGTGAAGGCGGCAAGACCCACGGCGACGCCCTGGGCGAGATCGCACGCGGCCGCGAAACCGTGGACTTTGTGTGCGGCATTAACGCTGCTCTCAAGGGTGAATTCACTGACCAGGCCTCCAGCGGCGTAGACGTACACACCATGCGTCAGCCCGTCGGCGTCGTCGCCGGCATTTGCCCCTTCAACTTCCCGGCCATGGTGCCGCTATGGATGCACCCGGTAGCCCTGGCCACCGGTAACGCCTTCATCCTCAAGGTAGCCTCCCCGGTTCCCAGCGCCTCGCACTTCGTGGCTCGCCTCTACCAGGAAGCCGGCCTACCTGACGGCCTGTTCAACGTAATCGCCGGCGACCGCAACCTGGTGGGCGATATCCTCACCCACCCCGGCATTGACGCCATCAGCTTCGTGGGTTCCTCCCCGGTGGCCCACATTGTGCAGGACACCGGTGTGGCTCACGGCAAGCGCGTGCAGGCCCTGGGTGGCGCTAACAACCACGCCATTGTTATGCCCGACGCCGACATTGAGTTTGCAGCTCAGCACATCAGTGCCGGTGCCTTCGGGGCTGCCGGTCAGCGCTGCATGGCCCTGCCGGTAATCGTGGCTGTGGGCGGCATCGCGGAAAAGCTGGTCCCGGCTATCAAGGCTCGCGCCGAAAAGATTGTGGTTGGCCCCGGCACTGACCCGGCCAGCGAAATGGGCCCGGTTATCACTCGCTCTAGCCAGCAGCGCATCACCAAGTGGATCGACGAGGCTGAAGCTAACGGCGCCAGCGTGGTGCTCGACGGGCGCGGCTACAAGCCTGAGGGTGAAGAGTATGCCGACGGTTTCTGGCTAGGCCCGACCATTTTGGACAACGTTGACCGCAAGCTGGACATTTACTGCGAGGAAGTTTTCGGCCCGGTGCTGGTAGTGGTACACGCCGACACCTACGAAGAGGCTATTGAGATCGTTAACTCTTCGCCTTACGGTAACGGTTCTGCCATCTTCACTTCCGACGGCGACACCGCCCGCCACTTTGTGGTTGAGGTTGAGGCTGGCATGGTGGGCGTCAATGTGCCGATTCCTGTGCCCGTGGCCTACTACTCCTTCGGTGGTTGGAAGGAGTCGCTGCTGGGCGACACCCACATCCACGGCCCTGAGGGCGTGCGCTTCTACACCAAGGCCAAGGTAATCACCACCCGCTGGCCCAAGCGCGGCGAGAAGGTTGGCTACGTCGGCATGAACTTCCCGACCAATGGCTGATTTCAAAGCACCAATACCTTAAGTTAGCTTGGGCTGCACAAAGGGTATAAGGTCCCATAAAAAATATCAAAACCTATCTTGAGCTTCCTAAAAAGTGGTTCAGGATAGGTTTTGTGTGTTACGGGTATTTTCGGGTAAAAACGACGACGTCGCCGGCGAAATCAACGAGATGCTGGAAGTCCAGCGCGCTGAAGCCAACCAGGAAAAGTGGGTGGAGCTGGTACCTACGGTATCTTCGCGGCCATTAACTTCCTGTCGTTCCTGTTCTACTGGAAGTTTGTGCCCGAAACTAAGTTCCACTCTCTAGAGGAGCTGGAGCTGAAGTTCCAGAAGGACTACTCCTGAAAGGACTGCTCCGCAAAGGGCTATTTCATGAAGGACTAGTTTAAAAGGACTACTCCTGATTTAATTGCAACGGTTTAGTGGCTGCGACTATAGCCACCTGAACCGTTGTTTTGTGCGAGGAAAACCCTCACGCTATATTTGTCAGCACAACAGACAGCCGCAACGTCGCCTGCTTGCCAGTGTCTTGCCAGGGTTGCTTGCGTGCTAGCGCCAAAGGAGGATGGCCTTGAAACTAGCCCATATTGGACCGGTTTACTTGCGCGTATATGCCTGGCTAACCGGGCTGGTGTTGGGAGCTGTTGACGCCGTCGCCGCAGTTTACGTGCTAGCCCACCCGCAGTGGCTGGGGCATATGGTGGCCTGTCTGTGCCTAAGCGGAATCTTGGCGGTGCTGGTGACGCCTCGTCTGGCGGTAGTTACTGGCAGGCGCCCAATTAACTTTGCAGCTTCCCTGTTTATGCTGGCCGGGGCCTGTATCGGCATGGTTGACGCGCACGTGGCCCGCCTAATTGCCTTCGCGCTGATGGGCTTGGGTTACGGAATGAGTTGGGCTAACTTCCCCTTTAGTGTGCACGAGCTGTCGTTGCGTGGCCATAGGCGCCTAACTCCGCAGGTAACCGCCATTATTGGGATCGGTGCTGGGCTGGGGATCGCAGCGGCCTGGGCGGGCTGGCTGTTTAACGGCAGTTATTCACCTACTTTCGCGCTGGTGGTGTTGGCGGTGCTAAGCGCCGGATTGTTGCTGCAGGTGGCCACTTTGCCGGAGTCGCCGGTGTGGTATGCCCTCAAGGGGCGCGACGAGCAGGCCTTTGCGGCGCTAAAGGCGCTACACGGGCCGCTGGAGGCCGCCGTCGAACTTGACTGGGTGCGCATGGACTCCCAGATGTTGGCCGAGCAGCAGCCCCTGCGCTGGGCGGATCTGAAACTGCCCCAGGTGCGCTCCTCGCTGGTAACCGCCATGATTTTGCTGCTGGCTCAGGAAAGCCCGGGCGCGGTGGCGCTGGTAGTGCTGACTCCGTTGGCACTGGTGAGCGCGGGCGCCGCTAGCTGGGCGGTGGGCGTGTTTGCGCTGGGGTTGGCCCTGATTTCGGCGGTGGCCTGGGTGATAGTGACTCGCTCATGGGGCCAGCGCTATCTGCGAGTGCTTTTTGGCTGCATTATTTTGGTTTTAGCCTCGATGACGGCCCTGGCCACTCTGCCTAAGCTGGGTTTAGATGCCTGGGGTGGGCTGCTGTTAATAATCCTGGTGAGTGCGTCTTTGGCGGTGCAGCGGTGGCTGATTTACCCGGCTTGTCACGGAGCTATTGATACCCGTGTGCCGCCGTGGCTGGTTAACTGGCAGCGCGCTCAGAGTGCTTTGGCTAATGCCCTGGCCCGCTTTGTGGTGTTGGGTGTGGCCGCACTGGCGGTTGAATTTAGTTTCAGGTCGCTGCTAATGGCGCTGTTTGTGTTCTATCTGTGGGTATTTATGCTGGTTATGGTGCGTATGCCCCGCGAGTTGCGGATGTAACGACGACGCCGGCACGCATGCGACGACGCCGGTCGGTTACTGTGGGCCGGCTGCGGCGCCGTCACACGCCACCCAAGCAACGGACCACATGGCTTAAGGCGTCCTGTGCGCGGCTTAATAATGCGCCAATTGAGCCCAGACGTCCTAACCGTGCAGCTGGGACCTACTTCCCAAAAAGTTGCACGAACTCTCCCGCGAGCATAATTGATAGCGCAAATCCTCAATTTCGAGACCATATGTCACGACAAATCGGGGTTAGTGGGGTAGGCTAAAGCCACTGCACCGGCAGGTGCCCAAAATACGTATCACACAGAGAGGTGGGCCGTAATGGCCAACGAGAGCGTCGTTGAGATCCCCGAAACTATGCGTGCGGCGGTGCTGCGCGACCCGCAGGTGGGCCTGCAGGTAGAGACCATCAAGACCCCCGTCCGGGCTTCGGCGAGGTGCTGGTTAAGGTTAGCGGTTGCGGTCTGTGCCACTCTGACCTGCACGTTATTGGTGGCGCCATTGCTTTCCCGCTGCCCGCAGTGCTCGGCCACGAAGTAGCCGGCCAGATCGTTGAGGTAGGCCCGGGTAACGAGTTTACTGGTCTGGAGGTTGGCCAGCAGGTTGCCGGTGGCTTCCTAATGCCTTGCGGCCGCTGCCACCACTGCAACTCCGGTCACGACGAGCTATGTGAGCCCTTCTTTGAGCTAAACCGCCTAAAGGGTGTGCTCTATGACGGCAAGACCCGCCTAGAGTCCCTCGACGGCGAGCCCATCTACATGTACTCCATGGGTGGCCTGGCTGAGTACGCCGTAATCCCCGCCACCGCCGTGGCCCCCGTGCCCGACAGTGTTGACCCGGTTACCTCCGCCATCCTGGGCTGCGCCGCCATGACCGGTTACGGCGCTGTGCGTCGTGGCGCTGACCTGCGCTTTGGTGAGACCGTGGCCGTGGTTGCCACCGGTGGTGTGGGCTCTAACATCTGCCAGATCGCTAACGCTTTGGTGCCCGCCAGGTAATCGCTATCGACGTCGACGACGAGAAGCTCGAAGCCGTCAAGAAGTTTGGCGCCACCGCTGTGGTCAACTCCGTCAAGCAGAACGCTCGTGAAGAGGTCCTCAAGCTCACCGACGGCAAGGGTGTAGACGTGGCTTTCGAAGCCCTGGGCATCCCTGCCACCTGGGCCACCGCCATGGACGTACTGGCCGACGGCGGTCGCATGGTTCCGATCGGCCTGGGTGCCGGCCGCCAGACCGCTGACGTTGAGATCAACCGCACTGTGCGCCGCAGCCAGAAGATCCTGGGCTCCTACGGTGCTCGTACCCGCCAGGACCTGCCGGCCGTGGTAGACCTCGCCGCCCGTGGCGTAATCGACTACAACGACCTGGTCACCCGCCGCTACAAGCTGGAGGACGTAGCCGAGGGCTACGAGGCTCTGCGTAACCGCGAAGTTCAGGGTCGCGCCGTCGTGGACATGTCGCTGTGACGCTTTTGGCCTGCTAGCAGGCCATTGATAACAGGCTAGACGGTGCCCAGCACATTAAGTGCCGGGCACTTTTGTATCTTGGCATCCATGTTGTTAACAGCATGAGGGGTTTGCGCAGCCACTTCTAGAATCTGGCCATAGGGGAGTGGTTTGGGAGGCAGGCGGTGCTGCGGGAGACGGTGCGGCTGAGGACGTTGCTGCTGGAGGCGGTGCTGCGGGGGGAGACGACGGCGTCGTCGTCAAAAAATAAAAAGAGTGGTAGGCAGCGAAAGTGGCGGGCAACAAAAAAAGACGCTGGGAGCGTCCTGGGATATTCGGTTAGGCGCCAAGCTTAGGTCTGCCGCCAAATGCGGCGTTTACTACCAAGCGCGGTGATTACTGCTGACGCGTATTTATCGGGCGGAGCGTATTCACTGGGCGGCGCGTATTTACCGGGCGAAGGAAACCCCGGAGGGTGGCTGGCGGCGGCTATCTAACTACAGTGGCCACCAGCCACCTGAGGTTTAGTCAGCGGTTAAGCAGGTTAATGCCGGTGTACACACCGATGAAGGTGGCGGCGCTGGCAACTAGCCGGCGGCGATGGTGATGATGGCGGTGCCGGTGACGGCGCCAACTAGGGCCATCAGGACAACCATGACGGCGATAGCGCCCATGGCCATGGTGAAGCTGTAGAGGTCGGCGTCGCGGGTGTCGTTCTTGGCGACGGACTGGGTGGAAGTAGCGGTGGTGGTGGTTTCGAGTACGGCGGTCATTTTCGTTATCTCCTGGGGTTTTTATGTATTTGGGAGGCTTGGGATCAAGCTCTCTAGCAAGTTGCTGCAATCTGTTTCAGAAAATCTTCCGAAACGTTTCGCGCCTCGCTGTTGATGAATACATTACCCGGTCTGAAAAGATTTGTATGCACGAATTTTCGTGAGCTGCGGCATATGTTTGCGCACTGTCGCTAGGCGGTGTGGCGGGCGTCAAAAAAATCAGGTTTTATTACTGACAAACCTAGAGGATTGTTCCAATTAAACGGCACCGGGCGTTCTTCAGTTAGTGACTGAGCGAACGCTTGTGTGATCACTTGCGCAACAATGGCATCTTGCAGGGTGGCTGGTGGGGTTTCCTCACTCTCAAGAGCACTCAGGAAACCCTCTAGAGAACTGGCAAAAATCGGGGCGATACGCTCATGCCAATCGGCATCCACATAGCGTTTTACTGAGCGTTGAGTCTGGTGCAGGCGCAGTGCCACGCTAGAACCGCGCTGGGTTTCGGCGGCGGCAAAGGCACCGCGCGCACTTACTCGCTCGTCATAGCTCAAGCCGTCACGCATGGAGGCGTCCAACTGGCACAGGGCGCCGTTGGCAAACCGCAGCGTGGCCACACAGGTGTTGATGGGGGAATTGGGCGCATTTTCAAGCCGACTGGAGGCTGCGTAAATATCTACCGGCAGGCTGTTAAGTAGCCAGGTGGCCAGGTCAAAGAAGTGAAATAGGCGCTCACGCAGGCGGGCCTGGCGGTGTCCATAATTCTCAAAGGGGGACAGGGAAATGCCGCGTGAAGAGATCTGCAACAGCTCAATGTCTCCCAAAGAGTCATCACAAATACAGGTGCGCAGCTGAATGTAGTTAGGCGCAAAGCGCCGGCACAGATCTGGCATAGCTAGCAGGTGTGCATCGGTGAAGCGCTTGACGTAATCGTTGCCGCTAAGTGCCGAAGTGGTTAGAGGCATCTCAACCAGTACAGGCTTTTGGTGCTCTAACGCGAGATCGAGTAGTTCGGCATGGGAGTCAGTGGTGGACGCGATAATTACCGCATCCACGCTGGGATCGGCAAAAACCTGACGGGCGCTAGAGGCGGCAATGCCGTGATATTTGCGCGCGGTTAGTTTAGCCAGCTCGCTCTGGGGGTCAAATACCCAGCTCAGTTCTGCGTGCGGGTGCACGGCTAGGTTGGCAGCGTGGAGATTCCCAATGAAGCCTGCACCCAAAAGCGCGACGGTTGCCATTGGGTTAATCCTTTCTGCTAGTGGTTGTAAATAGATGTCGCAGTATTGAGGCAGGTGGAGGCTAAATGAATTAACGACCACGATTTTGAGGTTGGTTACAAGATCAGGGGCTGTGCTGATGCTGTGAAGCCCGCCTCACTAAAATTATTTATCTGCCAGTTTTCCTTGTCAATGCGCCAAAAAGTCCGTATCTGTAGGGAGCTGCCAGGGGGAGTGTTGCAAGCCGTCGTGGCCTGCATTCTTATGTAAAGCCTATAAATCGAAGGTGGAAAACTTCTATTTTAATAGCTCTTGATTTTGCAAGAAATTGCAACTCAGCGGGTAGGTTTTGGGGAGTTTTGGGTGTTTGCGGCGTCGGGCGCGGGAAAGTAGAACAAGCGGAACTTACGCCCTGGGCAGGAGAGACGCGGACAGGCGTGGGGCCCCTAGCCTAGACGGTTAGCCTTACGCCCTGGGCAGGAGAGACGCGGTGGCAACAGGGAGTAAGGGAAGCGGAACTTATGCCTTGGGCGGGAGGCGAGCGACGGCGTCGGGCACAGGGCTGAAAACTTTAGCGGCGGGCAGGTAACCTAAGAAGGTGACCGATTCTGTAAGCCCTGCCGGCGGCCCCAAGCCGGTTCTTGTGGTGGACTTCGGTGCCCAGTACGCGCAGCTAATTGCCCGACGTGTACGTGAGGCCAAGGTCTACTCCGAGATTGTCCCGCACACCATGAGCGTCGCCGACATGCTGGCTAAAGAGCCGGCGGCGATTATTCTTTCCGGCGGCCCTTCCTCGGTTTACCAGGAAGGCGCCCCGAGCGTAGACCCGGCCATTTTCGATGCTGGCGTTCCGATCCTGGGTATCTGCTACGGCTTCCAAACCATGGCGCAGGGCCTGGGTGGGCGCGTGGGCCGCACCGGCACCCGCGAGTATGGACACACCCCCGCTGAGGTGGACTCCAACTCCTGCCTGTTTGCCTCCACCCCCGCAAACCAGGTGGTGTGGATGAGTCACGGCGACTCCGTGCAGTCCGCCCCCGAAGGCTTCGTGGTTACCGCCTCCACCGCCGAGACCCCCGTGGCCGCTTTTGAAGACCGCAGCCGCCGCCTGTTTGGTATGCAATGGCACCCTGAAGTGCTGCACAGCGAGTTCGGTCAGCGCGCCCTGGAGCACTTCCTTTACGACGGCGCCGGCCTGGCTGCCGACTGGACGCCCGGCAACATCATTGATGAGCAGGTTGAGCGCATCCGCGAGCAGGTGGGTGACGCCCACGTAATCTGTGGCCTAAGTGGCGGCGTGGACTCCTCCGTGGCCGCTGCGCTGGTACACAAGGCCATTGGTGACCAGCTCACCTGCATCTTTGTGGACCACGGCCTACTGCGTGCCGGTGAGCGTGAACAGGTTGAGCACGACTACGCCGAGGGCATGGGTATCCGCGTAATCACCGTGGATGAAACCGAGCGTTTCCTCTCCGCCCTGGCCGGGGTAACCGACCCTGAAACCAAGCGTAAGATCATTGGCCGCGAATTCATTCGCTCCTTCGAGGCGGCTCAGCGCCGCGTCATTGAGGAGGTTGGAGCTGCCGGTGGCGAGATTAAGTTCCTGGTGCAGGGCACGCTCTACCCCGACGTCGTCGAATCCGGCGGTGGCGAGGGCGCGGCCAACATCAAGAGCCACCACAACGTGGGCGGCCTGCCTGACGACCTAGACTTTGAGCTGATCGAGCCGCTACGCGAGCTGTTCAAGGATGAGGTGCGCGCTATTGGGCGCGAACTGGGTGTGCCCGAGAAGATCGTGGCGCGCCAGCCCTTCCCCGGCCCCGGCCTGGGCATCCGCATTGTTGGTGAAGTAACCGCAGAAAACCTGCGCGTACTGCGCGCCGCTGACCTGATCGCCCGTGAGGAGCTAACCGCTGCCGGGCTGGATGAGGAAATCTGGCAGTGCCCGGTAGTGCTGCTAGCTGGCGTGCGCAGCGTAGGCGTGCAGGGCGACGGGCGTACCTACGGTCACCCGATCGTGCTGCGCCCGGTTTCCAGTGAGGACGCCATGACCGCCGACTGGACTCGCCTGCCCTATGAGGTGCTAGCGCGTATCTCCACCCGCATCACCAACACCGTCCCCGAGGTCAACCGCGTGGTGCTCGACTGCACCTCCAAGCCTCCGGGCACTATTGAGTGGGAGTGACGCTTTTTAGCGGCTTCCTAGCTAACTAAGCTGGCTGAAACTGACTAAAGCAGCTGACTAAGCTGACCAAAATAGCCGGTCAGAGCAGCAAGCCCCGGCCTCGTCCCTGATTCGTGGGACGAGGCCGGGGCCCGCTGCCGGTGTAGTAATCAAATATCGTTAGTTTTGCAGCTCTGTGTAGAGTGGTAGTGACACTGTAGTGAAAGGTGTGGTTTTCGTGGCTGATTTGGGTCGTTGGGCTGATACTGAGTTGAGTGTTTTGTATGACATTTTCTATGAAACTGGTACTCGGCTTATGGGTGAGTTTGTTGCGTTGAGGTATGCGGCTCGTGAGGTGGGTGATGAAGAGCAGGTTGAGTTTTGGTTTGGTGAGTCTCATCGGGTAAGGGATGCGCGTCGGTCGGTTGATTCTAATGATCGTGTGGCGATAGTTGCCATGATGGAGGCTTTTAATCATGAGTTGCGGTATATCAACTATGCGCGTGGGGTGAAGTAAGCTGTGATCAGTGTGGTCCCTTACTAGGGGCTGAAGCTGCGGATTTCTTCAAATTTGCTCTTGCGGATTTCATGCGGGGGGGGGGTAGCCTTAAAAGCAATTCGGAAGGGGTAATTCGATGAAGAAATTGTCGATGTTTATGGCCATGGTTATGTGCGCTACGTTAGCGTTGTCTGGCTGTGGTAATAGTGTTTCGGATGATAGGGCGCAGGCTTATGCTTCGCTTTCGTCTATGACCAACTTGGAACAAGACCAGGTTAAAGACTATAAACAGCGGTTGACTACAGCCCCTGACTCGGCAGCGATTAAAAGCGTTCTAGCTGACGCTAAAGCAGCTAACGACAAGGTGACTAGCGACAACGCAAAGCGGATAAGGACGTTAAAGAGATTGAGGCTGCTATTACCGGGGTTAAGCTAGTTGGTACTGGTGATTGCGCTGATGTGACTTTAATATTTAACGGGCTCTTCATAATTGAGGGTGTAGTTGGGGTCTGAATCCTCCGGTTTCGAGGAGGCAGCGGGCAATGTAGTTGGTGAGATTACGGAATCCGAGGGCGGAGCCGCGTAGATGTTCAATGCGGCCGTTGATAGCTTCGGTAGGGCCATTGGAGGTGTGAGGATGATCGAAGTAGGCCAGGATGTCCCTGGATCGGCGTTTGAGTGTCCTGCCCAGCGTAATGAGCTCTCTCAGACCCCTCGGTACACGCGTGCAGGTCAGTGTATTAATTTCGGCTTCCATCATGGCCTTACCGCAGATTTTGTTGGGATCACGGTAGGCATCAATGATGTTCTGGTAGGCACTCCAAGTGACCTCGAGTGCGACGTGCTCCTGACTGGAAAACAGGTCGAGTAGTTGGTGCTGCTGGCGTGGCGTGAGCAGGCATGACCGGGTGTGGAGCATCCTGCGAGCCTTGTACAGGGGATCCGTGGCACGCCCGCGCCGGTGGTGAAGTTCTTGCTGAATGCGCCTGCGGCACTCATCCAAAGCGTTGCCAGCCAGGTGTACGACGTGGAAGGGATCCATGACTGCCCTTGCATCGGGGAGTTCTTCGGCGGCAGCGCTCTTAAACCCGGTGAATCCATCCATTGCTACGACCTCGATACACTCACGCCATGTATCGGGCTGGGAGGCCAGCCAGGTTTTGAAGACCTGCTTGGAGCGACCCGGGACCATGTCTAGGAGCCGCGAGGGGCCGCGACGGTCGCGGATGGGCGTCAAGTCCAAGATGACGGTGACGTATTTGTCTCCGTAGGGGGTGTGGCGCCACACGTGTTCATCCACGCCGATGACACGCACGCCGTCGAACCGTGCTGGATCATTGATCAGTAGACGCTGGCCTTCACCCAGGACAGCGGTGTTAGCGGTATTCCAGGACACGCCTAGGCCTGGGAGATACGCGCCACCGTTAAATGATGTACCACCAGGCCTGTCAGTGCCCAGCGCACCGCCGAGTGTGAGAGCTTGGCGCGCGGATCGGCCGCTTGGCTCATGTCTTGGCGCCACACGTGAGCGCACTGCGAGCACCGGTAGCGGCGCACGCTCACGTGCAAGATCGTGGGGCGCCACCCGTAAGGCTCGTGTGCCAAGCGCCTGATCACCGTGTCGCGTACGACGCCTTCGCCCCCACACTGTCGGCACCACCGGTCCTCACCCACTACCTTGCAGGCCAAGATGGTCCGATCGCCTCCTACACGCTGGCCCGTCACTTCCAGGCCCAGGTCATCCAGGCGTGTGAAGGTGCTCAGGTCAGGGCGATCAAAGGTAGTATTAGGCATGTCGAGGTCTTTCGGATGGACGGTGTAGGAACCCCCCCATCATCGGAAGACCTCGACCCCTACCCGGCCACGACACGCCGAACCCCGCATACCACCCCCACACCCTCAATTATGAAGAGCCAGTAATCCGCCACGCCAATACTGTATGGTCTGCCTCAACGCGCTGACCCGTCACCTCCAACCCCAGTCCATCCAGGCGCGTGAACGCGCTCAGATCAGGGCGATCAAAGATAGTATTGGACATGTCGAGGTCTTTCAGATGGACGGTGTAGGAACCTCCATCATCGGAAGGCCTCGACCCCTACCAGGCCACGACACGCCCAACCCCGCCCACAACACCTACACCCTCAAATGCGAAGAGCCATTTAACGCTGACAAGACTTGGCAGATCAGCGGGGAAAACGCGGACCAATGCTTTTTACCGCACGAAACAAGTACTGGGGCGTCTCACGCTACAAAGATGGTGGCACGCCGCATATAGATTTCGGTGATAGTAAAGATACCAGCGAGGCCCCCCGTTCGGTTGATGTATCATTAAGTGATGATAAGCGCACAGTTAAGTTTGTGCATGGCCCTCAATTTTATGAGTTCACTATCACCAAGTAGATCAGCCTAAAACTAGCTTGTTTGTGGGGACGCCAGGAGTCTGGTGTCCCCACGCTTTTGTTTTCAGTGTATTCTGATTGTTTAAATAATTAATGCAGCATGTACATAATAAGCTGTAATTTCAGCTTGTTGACTACGTTGTAAGGTTTAATTAGAAGTTTGTTTGGTTGCAAATGAGCTTATAGGTTTACCGGCAATTGAAGGGCCAAGGTGTTTGCCTGCGTAACTCGTATCTGATTCTGCTTCTAGCGCCCACTGTTCTATGTCTTCGTCGGTGAAAACGACGCTGTCAGCGCTTTTGCAGGTGTCCATCTGATTGCCTGCTTCGCTTGAGTTCTACTCGATTTTACGATAGGTGGCAAGATGTATTGGAGAAACGCACAGGGAGTCACCCTGCGCGAGCTCGAGCAAGCCGAGATCAACGCTGCAACGAATCCAACCAAGCATCCGACACTCTCGCACCACCCCGATGGGGATGACACTATCTAAATCAGCTCATCACAGAGGAGGAGGCACACACCGGTGCTTCCCACCGAGCAGCCAGAGGACGTCCCTGCCCTCCGCTGCTCCCTCACAGCAAACTCTGTCCCAACAGCAACGCCGGGCCACGCTCCCGCGCGTCCCGGCCTCGTCAGAATGCGCACCTCAGTCAAGCTCCGCCAACACGCCCACGTCACGTGCGGCCTGACGTAGGCGCTTATCGCGCGTCCACAGAGACACACCGGGGGTCACGACGACGCTCGCCAGGAGCGCCGCATCGACAGCACTGAGCCACCTGCCCCACAGCCGCCGCTCCTCGACGAGGTGCCGGACCCCCTGATCGTCGACGTTGCGAAGGACCATGAGGCGCTCGAGCGCCTTCAGGAAGACCGACCGGTCCTTGAGGTTCCCCAACGCGAGCTCGGTGATGACGCTCTGGTGCACGCACACCTGGTCGCGCTCGAGCAGGTCGACCAGGACCGGCTCAGTTTTTCGTAGGTGATCGATCCAGATGTTCGTGTCGACGAGGACCCTCATGCGCGCCTGCGGCTCCGCGGCGCAGCTTCCGCCGCCGAATCGCTGCCGCCGAGCTCGGCGAGCTGCCGTCCCGTCTCAATACGAACGAGAAGCTCAACCGCGTCCCTGATCAACGCGGATCGTTCACTGATTCCAGTGAGTTCCTCGACGCGCGCGAGCAGGTCATCATCGAGTGTCACAGTGGTTCTCATGGCTACCTCCACATTCAGGATAGCATCACTAACAGCATCATTTGATTCGACTGAGTGTTCTTCCCAGTGTGATGATTTCTGTGAGGGAGCTAGGGACGCCCGCGCCGATGGTGGAGTTCTTGCCCGGTGTGTCTGCGGCACTCATCGAGAGCATCCCCGGCAAGGTGTACGACATGGAAGGGATCCATGACCGCCCTCGCGCCGGGGAGTTCTTCAGTGGCTGCGCTTTTGAACTCGGTGAATCCATCCATCGCGACGATCTCGATGTTCTCACGCTAAGTGTCAGGCGGGAGGCCAGCCAGGTTTTGAAGACCCGCTTGGAGCAGCCCGGGACCATGCCCAGGAGCCGGGAGGGACCGCGACGGTCTCGTACGGGAGTCACGTCCAAGATGACGTTAACGAATTTGTCGCCGTAGGGGGTGTGGCGCCACACGTGAGCACACTCTGGACACCGGTAGCGGCGCACGCTCACGTGCAAGATCGTGGGACGCCACCCGCAGGGTACGTGCGCCAAGCGCCTGACCACCGTGTCACGCGACTCGCCCTGGCATCCGCAGCGTCGACACCACCGGTCCTCACCAGTAATCCGGCTCTTCATAATTGAGGGTGTAGTTGGGGTCTGAATCCTCCGGTTTCGAGGAGGCAGCGGGCAATGTAGTTGGTGAGATTACGGAATCCGAGGGCGGAGCCGCGTAGATGTTCAATGCGGCCGTTGATAGCTTCGGTAGGGCCATTGGAGGTGTGAGGATGATCGAAGTAGGCCAGGATGTCCCTGGATCGGCGTTTGAGTGTCCTGCCCAGCGTAATGAGCTCTCTCAGACCCCTCGGTACACGCGTGCAGGTCAGTGTATTAATTTCGGCTTCCATCATGGCCTTACCGCAGATTTTGTTGGGATCACGGTAGGCATCAATGATGTTCTGGTAGGCACTCCCAAGTGACCTCGAGTGCGACGTGCTCCTGACTGGAAAACAGGTCGAGTAGTTGGTGCTGCTGGCGTGGCGTGAGCAGGCATGACCGGGTGTGGAGCATCCTGCGAGCCTTGTACAGGGGATCCGTGGCACGCCCGCGCCGGTGGTGAAGTTCTTGCTGAATGCGCCTGCGGCACTCATCCAAAGCGTTGCCAGCCAGGTGTACGACGTGGAAGGGATCCATGACTGCCCTTGCATCGGGGAGTTCTTCGGCGGCAGCGCTCTTAAACCCGGTGAATCCATCCATTGCTACGACCTCGATACACTCACGCCATGTATCGGGCTGGGAGGCCAGCCAGGTTTTGAAGACCTGCTTGGAGCGACCCGGGACCATGTCTAGGAGCCGCGAGGGGCCGCGACGGTCGCGGATGGGCGTCAAGTCCAAGATGACGGTGACGTATTTGTCTCCGTAGGGGGTGTGGCGCCACACGTGTTCATCCACGCCGATGACACGCACGCCGTCGAACCGTGCTGGATCATTGATCAGTAGACGCTGGCCTTCACCCAGGACAGCGGTGTTAGCGGTATTCCAGGACACGCCTAGGCCTGGGAGATACGCGCCACCGTTAAATGATGTACCACCAGGCCTGTCAGTGCCCAGCGCACCGCCGAGTGTGAGAGCTTGGCGCGCGGATCGGCCGCTTGGCTCATGTCTTGGCGCCACACGTGAGCGCACTGCGAGCACCGGTAGCGGCGCACGCTCACGTGCAAGATCGTGGGGCGCCACCCGTAAGGCTCGTGTGCCAAGCGCCTGATCACCGTGTCGCGTACGACGCCTTCGCCCCCACACTGTCGGCACCACCGGTCCTCACCCACTACCTTGCAGGCCAAGATGGTCCGATCGCCTCCTACACGCTGGCCCGTCACTTCCAGGCCCAGGTCATCCAGGCGTGTGAAGGTGCTCAGGTCAGGGCGATCAAAGGTAGTATTAGGCATGTCGAGGTCTTTCGGATGGACGGTGTAGGAACCCCCATCATCGGAAGACCTCGACCCCTACCCGGCCACGACACGCCGAACCCCGCATACCACCCCCACACCCTCAATTATGAAGAGCCAGTAATCCGCCACGCCAATACTGTATGGTCTGCCTCAACGCGCTGACCCGTCACCTCCAACCCCAGTCCATCCAGGCGCGTGAACGCGCTCAGATCAGGGCGATCAAAGATAGTATTGGACATGTCGAGGTCTTTCAGATGGACGGTGTAGGAACCTCCATCATCGGAAGGCCTCGACCCCTACCAGGCCACGACACGCCCAACCCCGCCCACAACACCTACACCCTCAAATGCGAAGAGCCCTTTAACATTCCAAAATCCCTGGTAAAACGTTTCCGAGCTTGACCTGCTCGATGGTCTAGACGGCCTCTATGTGCACTCATAGACCTACCTCATTCTTGTGTATTTGGGTCCGAGTGTGTGCGCTTTGCGGGAGGGATGCTATCCCCTTTGATAGACGTTTATACATCAATAGCTGTATTTTGTTGTATAGACGTCTGCTAATTTTCGCATAACAGCGCGTTGTATCTAAATGGATTATCAGACAGGCTTCCGATAGTGCAGTCCGTGACCGTACCTAGGGGGGTATAACCCGGTCGGGCTGATTGAGGAGTTTCCAGGCATTCAGATTCACTGGGTTCGCCCTGATATTTACGAGCTTGGTGCAACAAATATTATGACGCCGTCAGGTAATAGGGTAAGGTGCTATAACTCTGAACGTTCGATCACTGATCTGATTAGGCAAAGGAAGCTGGGTGGCGTTGATGCGCAACTTGTGCGCGACGCTATTGGTGGATACTTCAATAGTCGTGACAAAGATCTTCATGAGTTGGCGCGCATGTGTGAAGCGCTCAGAGTAAGGCGTGAGTTACAGGTATACCTGGAGGTGTTGCATTTGTAGGTTTGTAGCCTACAATTGCAACATGGTTCGAGCGAATCATCTGGAAGCTATAGCCCAACTCTCAGAATCTGAGGGTGTCTTTACAACTGCCCAGGCTGAACGCATGGGCATACCACGCGACGCTCTGCATGATGCAGTTGAGTCTGGTCGACTTGAGCGTGTCATTAGAGGTGCTTATCGCATGGTCGGGGCTGGCTCCTCATATACAGATGAGCTCGCAGCTATTTGGAAACTGACTGCACCAGAAAACTTTAGTTATGAGCGGATGCGTAGCTCGAATTGGGATGGCATAGTGATTGGGGGCGCCACTGCTTCATCACTGCTTGAGCTGGGTGATCTGCATCTGTCGCCTTACCGCATTTACGCTCCAAAGCGCATAAATTCGCGAAAAACTGTTGCTAGTTTTGTGAAGAGGAAAGTTGTTCGGGATGAGGTGACTTTTGTGCAGGGGCTGCCTGTTACGCGTCCTGAGCGCATTGTGTTTGACCTTGTGTTAGATGATGAAGATCTCTCGCTGGTTGCTGATGTGCTGAGAGAAGCTGCCTATGTGAATCGCGATTTTGATTTTAAAAATCTGGCAAATTATCTGCGTGATTACTATTCTGCTAGCCAGGCCAAGGAAATATATGAAGGTCTGCTTGCAGATGCAGGGTTACTCAGTGAGAAGGATAGGTTATGACCTACAAGAGTGCCGCAGCGGTTGAAATGGCAGTCAAGTCTGCTGCATCTGCATCATCTCTTGATACAGGTAGGGCGGTGTCTTCCTTCTATTTCCATAGATTGCTCTGTCGTGTATTTGCTGGCAATAACAAGAAATTTGTATTAAAGGGCGGGCAGGCAATGCTTGCTCGCACTATTGATGCTAGGGCTACACGTGATATAGATTTACTTGCATTACAAGATAGTCTTGAAAATGCGTTGACTGAGCTTGTTAGACTAGCTGAATCTGATTTAGGTGACTTTGTTGTTTTCGAATTTGCGGGTTCAAAACATATAAAAGCTGAAGATGAATATCGTAGTGGGCTTTCTGTGAAGTTTACTCCTCATATTGGTGTTAAGCGGATGCAGCAGATTTCTATTGATCTTGTTGTTGATAAAGTACCTCTCGAAGAAGTGGAAGTTATTGAACCTGTTGACAGAATTCAAATCGAAGGACTGTTTACCTGCAACTATTTACTTTATCCAGTAGAAAATGCGTTAGCAGATAAGTTTTGTGCTTTGATTGAGATTCACGATGGTAGGGTTTCTACTAGAGTTAAAGATTTAGTTGATATTGCTGTCTATGCGGTTACGTGTACAGTTGATGGCGATAAGTTTCAAAATTGCTTATCTCGTGAAGTTGCTGTCCGTGGCATGGAAATGCCAGATAAGTTTTCTGTGCCTAGAGAATGGGGTTTATCTCAGGGAAGGCAGTTTGAAAAGTTATCTGCTAATACAGGGTTGCCTGCAGGGCTGAAGGTGATGGATGTGGCAGCTGAGTTGGCAGGAAATTTAATTGACCCGGCTATTAGTGCTAGCGTGAGTGGTTTGCAATGGTTTCCTGAAGATCTCAAGTGGGAATGTAAAGATTCTTAGATTTAATCTAAATTTTGTGAGAATGGTACAGCTTTATGTGTGACGTACAGTTATGCTGAATTTGGAATAATATTCAGCGTGGTTGTACGAAAGGGGGCCTATGCGGACAGTGCTTGAGATTGCCTCGCAAAACGCTGGATATGTGACTGCTGCTCAGGTTACAGCTGCAGGTATACCGAGGCGTAAGCTCGCTGAGGTAGTTCGTTCTGGAGAAGTTGTACAACTTACGCGTGGGCTCTATGCCTTGCCAGACGTATGGGAAGATCCGCTATATATCGCCCAGTACAGGTTCTCACGTGGCGTGTTCTCAGATGACACTGCATTGAATCTACATGAGATGACTGACCACACTCCAGCTTCTTTAACAATGACTTTCCCCCGAAACTACAATACTGCAGCAGTCAAAGATGCCGGTATTATCTGTCGTACTTGCGCAAACGAAGTTCTTGATTTGGGTTTAACGCAGGTGAAGACGATATACGGCAATATGGTTAGAGTATACGACCTTGAGAGAACACTGTGTGACTTAATGCGTGGCAAGAGTGTGCTTGATATGCAGTTACTTGTGCCAGCAATGCAGAGCTATACACGCAGCAAGGATCGAGATCTAGTAAAGCTTATGAATTATGCGTGCAAACTTGGGGTAGAGCGCAAAATTAGAGCTCATCTAGAAATACTTCTGTAAACAAATAACTTTTATGCTCAAGTTTGAGTGCTGCTAGATGAATCTGCCAGTGAGGCTGGTGGGGCAGGCTTTGATTTGAGCGGGGGAGCCGGTGGCTACCACCTGGCCACCGGCCAAACCTCCGCCAGGGCCCATATCCACCACATAGTCTGCGCTGCGGATTACGTCCAGATCATGTTCAATAACCACCACGGTGGCGCCTTTAGTAATCAAACTGGCAAACACTCCCATTAGGGTCTGCACATCCTTTGGGTGCAGGCCAATAGTGGGTTCATCAAACACAAACACCGAATCGCCCTGGCCCCGGCCCATCTCACTGGCAAGCTTTAACCGCTGCGCCTCGCCACCAGAAAGCCCCGGTGTCTGCTCGCCAAGTGTCAAATAGCCCAAACCCAAATCGTGCAGCACCTGCAATTTCTTGCTCACACGGCTAAGGCCCGCGCAAACAGTCAAAGCCTCATCCACACTCATAGCCATCAGGTCAGGCAGGCTGTAGGCGGCGCCGTCGTCAAAAAAGCACCTAATTTCGTGAGCCGCACGCCCATAACGAGATCCGCGACAATCGGGGCAGCAAATCTCGACGTCGGGAAGAAACTGCACGTCAAGGGATATCTGTCCAGTGCCGTCACAAGTGTCGCAACGCAAAGAACCAGTGTTATAAGAAAACGCGCCCGCCGTAAGCCCACGGTGGCGGCCAGGCTTTGAGCCGGCCTCAGCGGCAAGTTTGGCTCCATACTGCTTAGCCGCCTCGGACCTGGCGAAATGCTTACGCAACTCATCATGCACCCCCGTATAGGTGGCCACAGTCGAGCGCACATTAATACCAATCGGGGTGGCGTCAATCAGCATAACCCGGCCAATACCCGGTGCCTCCAGCCAGCGCACATGCCCCGGCAGCTCCTGACCGGCAATTCGCGCCTGCAAAGCCGGGATCAGGCTCTCAAGCACCATGGTGGTTTTACCTGAGCCCGAAACCCCAGTCACCACTGTGAGTCGTCCCTGGGGAATATCCACCTCAAGTGGCTGCACCGTGTGGATCGCGTCCGTGACTAGGCGGATACTGCCGCGCTCAAAAAGATCCGCCCGCGCCGGCTTGGGCTGGTTCTGCTGCCTCAGATACGGCCCAATAATCGACGCAGAATTGTCCATGACCTGCGCAACCGTGCCCTGGCAAACCACCGTGCCGCCGTCGGAACCAGCGCCGGGCCCCATCTCAATGAGGTAATTACTGTGGGTGAGCACCTGAGTGTCGTGGTCAACCAAAATCACCGAGTTGCCATCCGCCAACAGATCATCCATCACCCCCGTCAAACCCTTGAGATTATGCGGGTGTAAGCCAATCGAAGGCTCATCAAGCACATACAGTACGCCCGTGGTACGGTTACGCACCGCCCGCGCTAGCTGCACGCGTTGGCGCTCACCGGTAGAAAGCGTGGATGCCGCACGATCCAACGCCAAGTAGCCCAGCCCCAGGTCAAGCAAACGTTGGGCGGTGTCAAAGAAAGCCTCACAAATATTTTGGGCCATGGGACGCAGCCTCTGCGGCAGTGAGTCGGGCACCCCCTCAACCCACCCCATCAGCTCAGACAGGGTCATTTGCGAGGCCGCGTCCAGACCAATACCGCGCAACCGGGGCGCCCGGGTGGCTTCAGACATACGGGTGCCGTGACACTTAGGGCAAGTGTCCTCCTGCAAGAAACGCTCCAGGCGCTTCATGCCCTTTTCATCTTTAACTTTAGAAAGCGCATTTTCGACCGTATAAATGGCGTTGTAATAGGTGAAATCCATTTCGGCCGACTGGTTAGTTTTAGGATTTACGTAAATAATGTGCTTTTTAGCGCCGGGCCGTGGTAAACAATCTCCTGCTCCGCCTCAGTTAGCTCCTTGAATGGCACATCGGTGCGCACACCCATCTCGCGGCACACGTCTTTCATCAGGGCCCACATCAGCGTGCCCCACACTACGACGGCGCCCTGGTCAATGCTCAGGTTCTGGTCCGGCACCAGCGCCGCAACATTCACGCTGCGGGTCAGGCCTGTGCCCGAGCAAGTTTGGCAGGCTCCGCGTGAGTTAAACGCCAGGTCCTCAGCGCCAGGGCCATAAAATTTTACGCCGCAGGTGGGGCAGGTAATTTCAGCCATGCGGGCGACGTCGAATGAGGGCTCAACGTAGTGTCCGTTAGGGCAGCGGTGGTGGGCTAGGCGCGAAAACATCAGTCGCAGACTGTTGGCCAGCTCAGTCATGGTTCCGAAAGTACTGCGGATTCCGGGCACGCCCGGCCTTTGTCGTAGTGCCAACGACGCCGGCACGTAACGCACTTCGCTCACGTCAGAGCGTTGGGCTTGGCTCATGCGCCGGCGCGTGTAGGTGGACAGTGACTCCAGGTAGCGGCGCGAGCCTTCCGCATAGAGAACCCCCAGGGCCAGGGAGGATTTACCTGAGCCAGATACGCCAGCAATACCAACGATTTTATTTAGCGGAACATCAACGTCTAGGTTCTTCAGATTGTGCACGCGCGCCCCGCGCACCTCAATGGTCTGGGGTTTTTGGGTGCGGGCGGCATGCTGCGGGGCGGCACGCTGCGAGGTAATTGGCGACGGCGCCGCCTGGGACTCTTCGAAAGCGCGCATTTTTCCTCCAAGCAGGCGCGACGCCACCAGGGTTGTAACCAGCTGCGGCCTGCGAGAGAAATTATCCCACACAGGCCGCAGCTTTTAGGGCGCTATACGGCCAGTTTCCGCTGTGTTTAGTAGGAAAAACGACGCCGCCCGGCACTTGCGTACAGGGCGACGTCGTTCATGCGCCAAAGGAGACAGCTTATGTAACTAGCGGCAGCTCGCGGCTAGAGGGTATCTTTACTTCTCGCCGTCAACGTCAGGGATGTGAGTGGCGAAGAACTCCGCGACGTCAGGGGTGCGGTGGAAGATGGGATCACCCTTATCCAGGGTGGCGATCTGTGCCATATCCTCATCGGTTAGCTCAAAGTCAAATAGGTCAATGTTCTGAGCAATGTGCGAGGGGGTCTTGGAGCCCGGGACGATGGAGTGGCCCTCCTGCACGTGCCAACGCAGAATAATCTGTGCCGGGGACTTGCCGTATTTTTCAGCAAGCTCGACCACAACCGGCTCGCTCATAATCGAGTCATTGCCGCGACCGCCCAGCGGATACCAGGCCTGCAACGCAATGTTGTGCTTGGCAAGGAGCTTCTTCAGCTCAGTCTGGGGGAAGTAAGGGTGGCATTCAACCTGGATGAGCGCGGGGACAACCTCGCACTCGTCAATGAGGTTGCTTAGCTCCTCAACGGTGAAGTTGGAAACGCCAATGGCGCGTACTTTACCGGCCTTGTAAGCCTCTTCGAGGTGACGGTAACCGGCCTTGATGTCGCCTGCGTACTGGTGCAGGAGCAGCAGGTCAATGTAGTCGGTGTCCAGACGCTCAAGCGCCTCATCTACAGCGCTCTCGCTCTGGTAGAAGCAAGGCCAGATCTTGGTCTCTAGGAAAATGTCCTCGCGAGCCTTGGTTGAGGCGCGCATACCACGGCCCACGCCGCGCTCGTTTACGTATAGGCTTGCGGTGTCGACTAGCTCGTAACCGTTGTCTAGGGCGTAGGTGGTAGAAGCCTGAGCGTCGTCGGAGGAGAGCTGATAGGTTCCCAAGCCAACAACGGGCATCTCAACGCCGTTATTTAAGGTGATGTACTCCATCGGTGCCTTCTTTCCTATCGGATGTTGAAAGCAGCCTAGGATAAGAAAATTTAAATGTAAATTACCTATGGCGGCTATTCAGCTATGGGGTAAAGCCCTCGACGCAAGAAAGCCAGCAGTAGCGCGCAGTCGGCGTCGTGCTTTCTAAGCGAGCTGAGCAGGGAACGCAGGGTGAACTCCACAACCCCGATGACGTTGCTGCCGGGCGGCAGTAGATCCCAGGCGATGCGCTCATCCTGGCTGGCTACCTGCTTAAGCGCGCTCCTGGCGTGGGAGAGGAAACTATCCATGCGGATCTGGGCGGCTAGGAGATCGGGTTTGGGCAGGTCCTCGCTCCCGCGCAGCCAGTCGCGGCGAAACACCTCCAAAGTGGTGGCGGTGCATTCCCACAGTTTTTGGCAGTAATCCACATAATCCTGGCCGGGCTCAATACGGCACAGCTGCTTATACAAAGTGCGCTCAAAGTAACGCTCGGCAGCGGCTACCATAATGTCGCTTTTGGAGGGAAAAAGCTTGTACAGATAGCCCACGGAAATACCCGCGTCACGCGCCACAGAGCGGGCAGAAATACCGATCAAGCCCTGTTTGGCACCAATTGCGAAGGCGGCCTCAACGATTTTTTCCTTGCGGACAAGACTTTGTTTAGGTGGGAGGGAGTCTTATCTAGGTTGGCAGGGCTTTCATATGGGAGGACAGGACCCTTGTCTGAGGGCACAAGAGTCTTGTCTGGTGCGCTCGAATCCACCTATACGGCCAGCCTTTCCGACATAATGAACACTGTTCACTATAGATGATGCTCCTAGAGAAGCTATGTTTTCCGGCGTTAAAGCAAGTCGTCGAGAAAGAGACTCTGACCAGCAAGGCCTACCAGATTGCTGCGAGCGGAGGTATCTCTAAACTTTCTGCCGTGCTACGCCTGTTCTTTCCAAAAACCCTTTTTCAATAATGCTACCTAGTGCATGAGTACAAACGCTTCACTACCTACGCCCGCCGTATCTGTACCACTTTGGTTACTTCCCTGTTCGCCAAGGATGTTGGCTGGTTCTAGCAAATACGGTGGCTGTCCCAGGCTGAATATGTGGTTTTGGAGGGTGCTAGTTGCGAGACACTTTTTGTGTTTATAGACACGGCTTTCTATGAGCGTCCCAGGGTCGGTGTTAGTAGAGCAACTTAAGCCTTTTTGCAGAAAAAGCTGAGCTAGTAAGCAGGGGCTGTCGGTCAAAGAGCTTGAAACATGCTGAGAAAATTGGAGAAAAGCCTCTAATGATGGGTGCTAAAACTGGAAAAAACCTCATCACGGTGGTTAGACGGGTGTGACTGATAGCCGGAGCCAATATGGCCAATCTGAAGGATGTTTAGCTATCGTTATGAGTGGAGCCAGGCTGTCTAAGGTTGCCGCATCATGTCAATCATAATGTTGGGCGGATTTGGAATGCGTGCAACTGGACTAGTGCCCGACTGGTTTGTGCGTTTTTCTAGATTGGGTTGGGAGTTACCCCTAACCTTGACTGAAATTAGCCTTCTGTAATACTGCCTACAGGGTGAAGACTAGGCAATTCACTCGCAGGTTTGATGGATAACAGGAAGCTATTAATAGCTACCTGATTTTATGTCTTCTGATTGTCTGTTGAGTTTCTTTTTTGTGGTTTGCTGCGGCTTCTTTACCTCGTTGTTCAATTTTAGTTACTAAATCACTTTTGGTTATTAAGGTTTTAGGTTTTAATTTCCGGCCTTGTTCTAAAGACACGATAGCAGGACGCAAAGCTGCAGCTAAGCGCTGGTTGCTGCCAGTTGCCTGACTGTAGAAACGTGCCGCCACGAATTCGTCACGTCCAGGTGTGCCTGGCGCAAAAAGCGCAGGATCAAGCTTCCAACCGGCTTGCTCAGACAGCTGGGAGAAAAACACGAACTGCGTGCGTGTATTGCCCTCGCGGAAACTGTGGATAACGTTCAACTCGCCCCAAATTTCAGCCAGCTCTGTCACGAAAGTTTCATGATCCAAGCCGCGCAAGAAATCCATTTTGCTGAGCCTGCGGTATTGCTCATTGGCTGCCTGCCCTAAGGCTGGGCCTGCTGGATAGTACTGGTAAGACATTTGCGGAGCAGTCGGATCTCCTAACGGGTAATGGACAACGTCTGGGCCAGACTTGACCATGAACGTGCCCAGGGAGCAACCCGCTCCTGGCCTGCCCACTCATATACATCTTGGAAAATATGGTGGTGAATTGCCTTCATGTGGGCGTAATCGAAGTTGCCTTCGATTGGGTGCTCATTTAATTCGTTAATTCTAAGTCCAGATCTAAGTTCTTCTAAAACTCTAAGCTTGTCTGGATCAGGTTCTCCGTACGGATTTCCAGGAGTGATGAACTTATTACGCAACACCGAGGTTCCAGGGATGAAGTAATCTTCCCAGGTGCGAAAAACTTTGCGTGCCATCAGTCTTGAACATAGTGGCGGGCAACTGCCATCGCCTGGTCAGCGGTGATTTCGTTACGAATTACACGTTCCAGAAGATCGCGCATAACCGGATCGGTAATCTCATGGCCAGCTACAGCTAAAGCTGCATCGACGAAAGTGAGCTTTTCTTCAGGGGTGCGGTTCCTGGCTTTTACTTCAGCGTTGTGCGTGATAGCGGTGTTGTCGTGGCTAGAGCTGTTAGTGTTGTGGTTTGTCATGGGCGGCCTCGTTTCTTCTGAAAGCTCATTTTACAGGGCGAACTGCGCCGTCGTGAGCAAAAGCAGGCATAGACTGACGCTAGTTATAAACGCAAGGAGGGGAAGATGGACGCCCAGGACGTACCGAAAGTGCATGACCCCAGTTTCCGTGGGGACATGATTATTCGCTTCCTACCTGACAGTGACCAGGTACTAGCCCACATGGACCGCTCTACCGTGCAGTGTTTAATAATCTGGCCGACTACCTGCAGCTTTATGGGCCGTACGTGGATCGTGTGGGCTACCCGGACGGCAAATACCTGTGGCACCGGCCCGTCGGGGAGCGACCCACCTACTTTCAGCGGCGCTCACTGGACATATTCGCCCTAAACGACCCCTACTACAGCTACGAAATCAAGCAGCTGCCGCAGGGATGCTCGATCCGCACCGGTATTAACGTGCCCCACTTTGATCTGCCCGGCGGCGCGCGCCAGGTGCAGTTTCTGGCCGGCGACATCGTGCTGAGTGCTATTGAATGCCTTAAGCTGGGGATTTTGACTGGGAGGTCAGAATAATGTGGTGGCAAGTTGCTGAGCTGTTTCACTTTGCGGAGACGGCAGGGGCGCAGATTCGGCTTCGTGATAGCGACGCACTATCGCTGACCTGGGATTGTGGGCGCAGCTGGCAGCACGTGTGGAACACCAGCGGTGAACACGCCCAAGCTTTTTACGGCGAAAGCGAGTACGCCGAAACTCGTGTTCCCACCATGATCAGCGACTACAGCGAACTCATGCTTAACTGGGCAGTGCTGCGCATTGGCCGCAAAGCGCGCTTTTACAAGGGCTGGGAGGCGATCCGGGTGCCCGCAAGCGCCCAAAGTGTGGATCCGCATTGGGGCTTTGAACAGCTCTCGCTGATCAGCGGGCGCCTGACCAGAGACGGCAAGCCCGTACCAATGCAGCTGCGTACCATCTTCCCTGACCACTACGAGCTCAACCAGTTCTCGCATCTGGCCGGCATGAGATTCAAAGATCTGCTGGCGGCCTTCAAAGATCCAGCCGGTGGCATATTGGCCAACTGGGTAGAGCCGGCGCCAAGCTCTGAGCGCCCGCAGAGTGCTGAGAAATCAGAAAGCTCCAAATAGGTTGGCTGTGAGGCCAGTTTAGAGTGACGATAAGGCCAACTTAGAGTGATGGTAAGGCCGGCCTGGAGTGATGATAAATCCAACTTAGAGTGCCGGTATGGCCGCTTGTACTGGCGCTAAGGCCAGCTCAAAAGCGCTAGAAAATTTTTAAATATTGCGGTGGGCGCAAGCCTGCCGCGATTGATAGGTATGTAAGGGAACGTTATGGGTAAATGGTTTGATCAGGCCGCAGAGATTGAGCGCTTGCGCACGGAAAACCGCCGGTTAAAAGCGCAGGTCAGGAGCTTGGAGTTGCGTCTAGGGGTCAGTTACGGCCAGACGGGAACCAGTGAGTACGGCCAGACGGGAAGCAGTGAGTACGGCCAGCCGGGCGCCTATGGTGATGCTAGCGAGTACGCTTCAGGTACCTACGGGGCCGGCGACGGCGTCGTCGGGGCTGGGAATGTAGATTATGAGGCCGCTGCCTGGCTGGAACTAACCCCCGAAGAACTCCACTAGTGCGGATGGGCAAAAAAATCAACGCCATCAAAATTTACCGAGACCGCACCGGGGTTAGCTTAGCTGACGCCAAAGCCGCCATCGACGCGGTTGGCTAGGAGGAACCATGCTGTTCATGGGCCATCATGAGGACGACGGCTGGCTGCTGTCTACCTTCAACCTGACTTTCCGGGCCTCATGGGAAATGATGCTGCAAGGGGTTTACGAAGCCTTGCATTACTTTGCTAATGTTGAAATCCTGGCCGACCATAAGCCGATTAAAATTAAAACCCCTGAAGACATTCTCAAGATCCCTGAAGACCGCAATATTGTAGTTCGTGGATTGCTAATGGTGGCTAGGACTAATGTAGAAATTATTTTCTACAACCAAGTCCACTTCATCAACGTCTATGTTGAGTGCAACAATGAAGAACTAAAAAACCTGGACTACGAGCACTACAACAAATTCATTGGTAAATTCATTGACAATATGGAAATCGCTATGAATATGCCCGAGGAACAACTCAAAGTTGGCAGGTAGGCGGCGTTGCGGTGTGGGCTTGTGTGTTGCGGTGCAGGATTGTCGCGTTACAGCGTAGGCCTTGTGTGCTGCGGCCTTAACTTGCTGTGCTGCAGCGCGAGCTGCGCCGCATAGTAGCTGGTCACAAGCCTGCATGCTGAGCCAAGAGCGGATGGAGAACTGCAATGATTTTAATTGGTGAAAAAGAAGAAAAGGGCTGGGTTCACGCCAACTACCGGCTCACCCGCCCGGTTTCGTGGCAGCAGCTGCTAAAAGCGGTGCACGGGGTTTACGGCTATTTCAAAAAAACCGAGATTCTAGTTAACGGGTTACTAACTCAGGTTGGTCAGCCGGAAGAAATATTGCAAACCCCTGAGTCTAACGCTATTTCTATTCGGGGCGTGCTAACAATTATTGACGTGCCCGTGGTGGTAACCTTCTACAACCAGGCCGACTATGTAAATGTTATGGTTGCCTGCGCAAACGAAGAATTCCAAAACACTAACTACGAAAAGTTCAACAAATCAATGAGTCAAATCATGGATAGCCTTGAACTAATGATGTACATACCCACAGCTAACCAGAACTGATAGGGGCGGGCCAGCGCCAATAGGCGGGCCTGCATTTGCGGGCCCGCGCTGAGACGCTCAGTTTTTTGTGGTGCTGCGGCTCTAATGCCTAGAACCCCAAAGCCTGCGGTAAATTTGCAAATCTTCGTCGCCAAAGACGTTGAAGACAACATCCATCTGCGCCTGGGTTGCCTCCAACCAGCGCTGCACAGTGTCAACCGCAACCTTTGCCGCAGGCTCCTTGGGGTAGCCAAACACGCCGGTGCTGATACAGCAAAAAGCCAGCGACTTCAAACCGTTTTCCTGCGCCATATCTAGACACTGTAAATAGCTGCTCGTAAGCTTATATTTCCCAATGTCTGGCAGTGCCGGGTTATAGATCGGCCCAACCGTGTGAAGCACATGCTTAGCCGGTAAGTTATAGCCGCCAGTGATTTTGGCGTGCCCAGTGGGTTCCTCATGGCCCTGAGCCTGCATCAGCTGTGCGCATTCAAGCCGTAACTGCACGCCAGCAAAAGTATGGATAGCGTTGTCAATACAAAAATGTCCCGGCTGCCAGCACCCCAGCATCTGACTGTTGGCAGCATTAACAATACCGTCAACCTTTAGCCGGGTAATGTCTCCCTGCCACAGACGAATCCGGGGATTAAGTGGGCTGACGGCGGCGTCGTCGAGACTAGAAATACCGCCTTCCGCCAGCAAACCAGACAGCAACTCATCCTGCTTTTCCAGCCAAAAAGGAGAGATAGGCGCAGGCTCTCGGGTGTTAACCAAGGCACGGAAATGCTGCCACAGCTCATCAAAGCCCTGCACCTGGGGGAAAGCAAAATTACGCTCCGCACACAGCTGCGCCACCAGCTCAGATAGCAGCGCCTCCTGTTTACTTTCCAGCATTGCCAGCCTCCCTTGATTACTTTAACGCCTGGGTTAGGGCCTGGTGAATGTCGCCGTCTATAAGAATAGAACGTTCACTGATCTCAACAGGGGCTTGAGCCTGACCAAAATTAATGCAGGCATAAGTTGCCAGCGGATTGGCGTAAGTGCGCTGCCAGAAAGGGTATTTAATGATGCCGGGAGTGTTAGCACCAACCCCCAACTCCAGGTAAAGCACCCTACTGTAGCGGTGAGCAGCCATGAAATCCTGGTAGCGCTGGGCTGCCTGATGCCAGCCGGCGTCCTCAACGAAAGTGTTGTCGATCCGCAGATTCATGCTCATGGGCTCACCGCACCTGGGGCAGTGCGGCACAAGTTCACCAGAAACACGCATGTCATGCTGGGTTTCAACCATGAGTTTTACGGTCTCATAGTTGTCGTAGGTGTTCTCGTGACACGGCTGGGAGCACTGCCACAGGCCGTAATCACCCTGCGTGTAAAACAAGCGCTCTTTAGGGAAACCGGCCAGTTGAAACTGGTGATCCACATTTGTGGTGAGCACAAAGAAATCTTTGCCCGCTAACAACTGAGCCAGCTTGGTGTACGTGTCCTTGGAAGCTGGGCTGTAGCGGTTATGCCAGATATGCCGGCTCCAGTAAGCCCAGCGTTCCTCCAAGGTTTTGAAAGGATAAAAGCCAGCCGAATACATGTCGGAAAACCCGTAGGCCTCAATGAAATCCGCGAAATACTTCTGGAAGCGCTCACCGGAGTAGGTAAAGCCCGCCGAGGTGGAAAGGCCCGCCCCGGCTCCAACTACGACGGCGTCTACGGCGGCAAGCGTGTGTGCTAAGCGTGAGATCGCAGTGCTAGCTAACTGAGTCATTAAAGTTCCTACGGGTTTTCCTAGCCTTACTTGCGGACAACGCTGATACGCTGGCCTACGTGGTTACCGGACTCGATTTCGTCGATCATCGCTATAGCAAAATCGGCGTAAGAAATGATGGATTCTCCACGCTCGTTCACGGTCAGCTCTTCGCCGCCCAGAATGTACTGGCCGGTGCGCTCGCCCTCAGCCTGGAAGTCGCAAGCAGGAGAAATATAGGTCCAGTGGACGTCGTCGCGCTTACGAAGTTCAGCCAAGCTCTTAGCCATTGCGTGGGCGACCGGCTTGAACTCCTCAGGGAAGTCAGGGGCATCTGCAACGGTCAGGCTGTGCTCGGGGTTCAGGTAGAGACTGCCAGCCCCACCAACAACTAGTAGGCGAGTGTCGCTACCGGAGAGAATATCGCTCAGGTGAGCCAGAGTTGTTGAATGCTGCGGGAGGTCTTCCGGGGCCCAAACGCCGAAAGCATCAACAACTGCATCAAAGCCCTCAAGATCCTGAGCGGTAAGCTCCATGATGTCCTTGATGACAGCCTTGTGGGCGCGAGTCCTGTTTTCTGAGCGGACGAAAACGGTCACGTCGTGACCACGTTCTAGGGCTTCCTTGACGATGAGCTGACCGGAGTGTCCGTTTGCTGCAACGACTGCAATTGACTTAGCCATGAGTTTTCCTTTGGGTAGATATGCGAGTAAATCGCTTTGTCTTCCTTACAGGTAACAGCGTAGAATCAATGCGTCCTTTTAGGAAGTAGGCACTATTTTGTGCTATAGGTACCTAAAAGTAACTATTGGCTTGACCTGCTGATATACAAGGAGGAATGGTGGGAGTTAAGCTAGATCAGCTGCCGGCCTGCCCGGTAGAGACAACATTGACCCTGATCGGTAACAAGTGGCAGGTGCTGATCCTGCGCGATCTGGGCGATAAGGGGACCTTGCGTTTCAAAGAGCTGCAGCGTTCAATCGGCAAAATCTCCCAAAAGGTGCTCACCACAAATCTGCGCGCCATGGAAGAGGCAGGAATTGTGCATCGCGAAGTATTCGCGCAGGTGCCGCCGCGAGTGGAGTACTCCCTCACGGAGCTAGGCCAAAGCCTCCAACCGGTGCTGCAGGCAATGAGTCAGTGGGGTGAAAACTATAAGAAGAGCCTGCAGGGTAGTTAGATCAATGTGTTGGGGCATGGAACATGCTGGCGCGGTGAGAATCTGTGCTGCTTGAGCGGTAGAGCGACTGTCTGCAGGCGCTGGGTAGTGACGACGACGCCGCCTGGGCTGGGTGGTGACCTCGGGCGCCGTCGTGCTTACCTGCTGGGGCTAGACGCCGTCGCCGTCGGGGCTGACGGGTGGAAAGTAAAGATCCGGGGAGGCTTGCGGGCCGGCGAACAGGTCATCAGCGATCTTGCTGATCGTGTCGCGTAGCTCCAAATGCTCCAGATAATGCTGCGGAATCCCGGCCAGGCCCAGATGGGCGCCGACGATATTACCTGCAATAGCCCCCGTGGAATCGCTGTCTCCACCATGATTGACCGCTGAGGTGATGGCTCCCTCAAAATCATTCTCATGACGCAGTGAGCACAACAAGCCAATAGCCAGGGCCTCCTCAGCCACCCAGCCCTCGCCCAGGGCGTGAATCGCCTCCAAATCAGGAATGTCGCTGTCCGCCAGGCGCAGCGTGTAACGCAGCAGCTCCTGCAACTGGCCAAGATAATGCGCGTTAGGGAAAGCTTCAGGCAAAGTGTTCAACGCCTGCGTGGCAGCCTCTCGCACTGAACTAGCCTCGTCGCGGGCCAGGAGGCTGACAATATGGGCAAACACCCCGGCCGGCATCCAGCCCAGCTCATGGCAGTGGGTTAGCTCAGATAATTGCGCGCCTAGGCGTTGCAGCTCGACGCCGGAAAAGTTCGGGCAAGTGTTGATTAGCCCCACCGGCGCCATGCGCATAATCCCGCCGCAGCCCTTGGAATTATTTACAGCTTTGGCGCCGTTAGCCATGGCCTCGCAAGCATTCATGCAGGTTACGCCCGGTGCGCGCGAGGCAAAAAGCTCGGGCAGATTGGAAATCCAGGCTTTGGGTTCAGCCAGGGGGTAAGGGCTGACCTGCGTATACATCCACTCCACATAGAACTGAGCCATTTGCGCCGGCGCATAAGCGGCAAGTGCAGTGGGGGACACCAGGGCGGGGGCGCCGTCAGAGGCTTGGGTGCCACCAGAAGTTTGGGTGCCACCAGAGGCTTGGGCGTAGCTAGAGGCTTGGGCTGAGAGCGCAGCCAGCGAGCACAGCAGACTGTTGGCGGTGTACAAAGTCATCTGCGTGTCGTCAGAAAACGGCGCCAAGCCACGCTCATCTAGCTGGTAGTCGCGGATACCGCGCGAACCGTAACGCGCAGCAATCGCCTCCTCGCGGTCAAACTCAATCGCATAACCCAGTGCGTCACCAGCAGCCCCGCCCAGCAGGCAGCCGCGATACTTGTCGATGTTTCCCATTTGCGTGTTCCTTTTCAAATGTTCTGGTTGGCGAGCGTTGGCTTGGTTGCCAGGCGTTGGCTGGTTGCCGGTTGCGTTTGGCGATTTTGTCCTGGCGGCGGCCCGACTACCAGCCGCGCAAATAGCTTCCAAGCCGCGCTCAAACTGGGCGCTGAAATCCCATTTTCCGGCCAAAACTTCGCCGATCAGCGGTTGCAAGGCGGCTGCGTCAGCCGGGTCAAGCATGGCGCTGACCGCCATGAGGTCTTCTGCGCCAGCGACGACGGCGTCGTCGGCCCCTTCAGAGGGGGCGGCTGGAGTGGGGGGCTGCGGCTGGGGCGGCGCTGCCTGGCTTGGCGACGGCGTCGTCGCTTGTTCCAGCAGGCGGCACTACCTCGGCGGCAACGAAACCAGTGGTGTACACCGAAACCGACGTGATCAGCGCCAACGTGTCCGTAGTGGGCGTAAAACCGCTGCGGGCCAGCGAAGCAAGCACCCCGGCTAGCAAGGAAAGCTGCTCAGGCGTGGAAATCGGGTGGGTCATCAGCAAAATGACCGTGTTGGGGTGATCCTGCAAAGTGGCGCGCAGGCAGTTCGCATACTGGCGAATATATTCCTGCGCCTGCAAGGCCTGGTCAGGGGGCGTTTGTGGGGTGGTAATCGGGATTGAGTCAGGCTCGGTATCAGGGCTTGGATCTGGCCTGGCAGGGGCTGACACGGTAGGGGCGCCCGGTGTGGCAGGGGAGCCCGGTGTAGCAGGGGCGCCCGGTGCGGCGTCGTCGTGAACGTCGTCGGCCCCTTGAACCAGAGCCAAAAAACGGTCGTAAGTTAGCCGCCAAAGCTGCTCGCAAATACCCTCTAGCAGGGCCGCCTTATCGGGAAAATGGCGATAAAACGCGGCCTGCGAAACCCCCAAGCGCTTGCCCAGGCTCCGCAGTGACAAGGCAGAAAGTCCGGCGTCGTCAACCAACTCCAGCGCGGCTGACAAAATAATGTCGCGTGTAAGCGCACGAGATTTCGACGACGCCATAGACTCTCCGCTCAAATGCTGGGGTTACTCCTGCCTATAACGAAACTGTACCAAGGCGAGGGCCGCGATCGCCGCGAAAAATCCCCACAAAACCGCCAAGCTGGGCCAAATATCGGCAAAACCCTGCCCATCCAAACTCACCTTGTGGATCGCGTCGATCGCCCAATAAGCAGGCGAAACGCGTGCGGCATCCTGAGCCCAATCAGGAAAAGACGAAACCGTGCAAAACGCCCCGCCAATACCGGCCGCCAGCATCCCCACAATGTTAGACAGTGACAAGGCCGTGTCTCGGCTGTGCGTCCACAGCGCAATGGCCACGCCCAACGCCGCCAATACCGCCGAAAAACTGAGCAAAGTTGCCACCAATGCCAGCAGCGAGCCCTTGGGATCAAAGCCGAAAATAATTGCTCCCAGGGACAAAACCACCAGTATCTGCGCACTTTGAATTATGTAAGCCACCAGCGCCTTGCCCGTCAGCACCGTGGGGCGCGACAGCGGCGAGGCCTCCAGACGCTGCCAGGTGCCCCAACTACGCTCATTAAAAAAACGAGTCAATAATGTTTTGCACAGCCAGGAACGAAAACAGCACCGCGATTGACGGCACTGCCTGCTCGGCCCCGGAAACGCCCCGGTAGCCGTCGGTTAACAGCATCGCCTTAAAAGCAGGCATCATGAACGGGATCAGCACCAGCGGAATCACCGTCAAAACCAGCGTAGGCGCCGGGTCGCGCAGCTGTAGGCGCAGGTTCAGGCCCGCAACGGCGCTTAGTTGTTTGAGTTGCTTAAGCGGCTTCATTTTCGTTCTCCTTTACGTCGCTCTCCTTGAGGATCTGCAGGTAGGCGCTGTGTAGATCGGCTTGAGGTACGTGCACCTGCACGGGAACCTGACCGTAGGTGGCCACGATCTGCTCCAGCGAGCCCTGGGCTACCAGGCGGCCTTGGTTCAAAACGGCGACGTCGGCCCCCAACTCCTCAAATTCAGCCAGGTAGTGGGAGGTATAGACGACGGCGGCGCCCTGCGCGGCTAACTGCCTGACAGTGTCCAGAATCTGGCTGCGCGCTTCCACGTCAGCGCCAACGGTTGGCTCATCCATGAAAATCAGTTTCGGGCGGTGCATGATAGCCATGCCCGCGTGCAGGCGACGCTGCTGGCCGCCTGACAGGTGCTTGGCGCTTTGATTGGCTTTTCCTGCCAGGCCCAGCATTTCCATAACTTCTTCGCTGCGTGCCTTGGCGGCGCGGTGGCCCAGCCCGTGCAGGCGACCGAAATAGCCAAGATTTTGCGCGACGGTTAGATCCGGGTAAATGCCCAGTTCTTGCGGGGCGTAGCCGATTAGCTCGCCAACGTTGTTTTGGGCGGGGTCGACGCCGCAGATGGTCACGCTTCCCGAATCGGCGCGCCGCAGTGAGCATGCGATGGTGATGAAGGTTGATTTCCCGGCGCCATTGCGGCCCAGCAGCCCCAAGATTTGGCCTGGCTCTACGCGCAGGCTGACCCCGCGCAAGACCTGATTGGATCCGTAAGTTTTGTGAATGTCGCGAGCCAGTAAGGCTGGCGGTGTGGTGTTCACTGTTTCCTCCAGTTGGTTAACACTGTTAACTTTTGGCGCCGGGAAGTAGGTTAACAGTGTTAACTTAGGGGTGCAAGAGGGTTTTACAGAACAAAACTTAGGGGCTTTGCGCAGGCAAAAGCCCTGGTTTGGCCTCCCTGTGGAAGGCCAAACCAGGGCCGGTTTGTGTGGTTTTGTGTTAGAGACTAGTCCGCGTATTCATGCCAGATTTGGCGCATGGGCACGCCTTTATCGAAGGTGCGGGTAGAGCCATCTTGGAAAGTGACCTCAACCTTTCGTCCTCGTCGCCGTCGTCGTTGTCGTCGTCAGAGTCGCAAACCCAATCCACCCACTCAATCGCGGGGGACAGGGCGCCGTCGTCGCCAACAATCCGGTAACCCTCGCCTAAAAATTCAGACATCACGGCTTCGATCTTGTCAGCTTGCATGGCTGCTCCTTGCTGGTTTCGCTAGTTTTCGCGGGTGTATTGCCGATGTGCAGGTGGTGGGGGCAGGGACGACGCCGGCAATGCTGCGCCCGGGCGTCGTCGCCAATGCGGCACCCCGAGACGACGCTGGCACCGGGGTGGGCGCCGTCGTCCTTAATAAACAGTGTATCGGGGTGCCTTGACGTGTACCGGTGCGCGCGAATTAAAACGGGTCTAGGGTGGAAATATGACTCCCGAGATTACCGATCCTCAGTTCCAAGCAATCGCCAAAGCCATTGCGGCAGACCCAGCCAACGCCGAGTACACCAAGCGCGGGGTGGAGCCGCTGTTCTACGCCGGCCCTAAGTGCAAAATCATGATCGTGGGGCAGGCGCCCGGGCGCGTCGCGGAAGAAAGCGGCATCGTCTGGAATGACCGCAGTGGCGACCGCCTGCGCGAATGGATGGGCATTGACCGCGAAACCTTCTACAACTCGGGCAAACTGGCCATTGTCCCCATGGATTTCTACTTCCCTGGCACCGGCAAAAGCGGGGACCTGCCGCCGCGCAAAGAATTCGCTGAAAAATGGCACCCGCGCCTGCTGGAGCTCATGCCTGACCTGGAGCTAATCATCCTGGTGGGAAGCTATGCCACCAAGCGTTACCTGCACCTGAAGTCTTCCACCTCGCTGACCCAGGTGGTGCGCAACTATCGCGACTATCTGCCCACGTACTTCCCGCTGGTGCACCCCTCGCCGCGCAACCAGATTTGGATGAAGAAAAACCCCTGGTTCGACGAAGAAGTATTGCCCCAGCTCAAGGCGCGCGTGGGGGAGTTGCTTTAGAAGGGCTTAGTGAGGCGGCGTTTAAAGCGAGGAGGCGCTTAAAGAGGTGGGCGCTTGGCGAGGTGGCGTTTAGTGAGGGGGTGTGGGGGTAGCTGACGACGTCGTGCTATCTGCAACAACCCAAACGTAAGCTGCTGGTGGGTGGCGGGGTGATTGGCTTAAATACTAGGAAAAGTGACCGTTAGATGAAACGAAAAAGTTGAATTCGTTTCATGCAAGATGTATAATTTTTGCATCTTGTTAGAAACGTTGGAGGTGGCAATGCTGCGGGTCCTTCACCTGGAAAACTGGAAATCGTTCCATGAGTCGGTTGATTTCACGATGATCGCCGGCAAGGAAAGCCGTCACAGCGAGACTCTTTCGTGACGGTAAAGCGCGAGTTTTGCCTACCGCTGCCATCTATGGAGCTAATGCTGCTGGTAAATCTGCTCTGCTTGATGCAGCGCAGCAGCTCAAGACGTTAGTGTTTGAGCCTCGTGCGCGAGGTCGGCGTATTCCCTATGAGCCCCACAAGCTTTATGGTGTGGGGGAGCCTACAGTGCTCGGCGTCGAGATTGTTCTTAATGTTCCTGATTCAACCTCTAAAAGGGATGCGATTGTCTATTACGAAGTGTCCTACACTGCAGAGAAGGTTGTAGCGGAATCGCTTTATCGCTTGCGCTCTGTTGATGAGGAGGCAGTCTTTACTCGCGATGAACAGGGCGTGGAACTGTATGGGGATCTTGAAGACAATGAGTTTGTAAAAGCTCTGGCATTAACTGTCCAGACAAACCGACTGCTGCTGGAAACACTAGCTAATAGCGAGCAGAAAAACATTGGGCTTATCGCTGGAGTCATTGAATGGTTTGCTTCTTTGAACGTGATCCGTCGAGGCACGTCATTTGTAATGATGTCGCAAGGGATTGCGAAATATGGCGCCTTTCGTCAGCAGATGGTCTCTGGATTGTCGACGGCGGACACGGGTATTTGCGATGTTTTGTTTGATCCTGTTGAGCGTGAGAAAGTGCCGATGCCTGATGAGATGCTGTCGCACTTTGAGTCTCAGCTTGGTGATGATAACGAAGCTTTCTTAGCCAATAACATTAGCGAGGGGGCGGTTTTCCGTATGCGTCGTGAGGAAACGGGGAAGTCTCCTATGAACGGCTTGTAACCAAGCATAAAGACGGCAACGAACAGTTTAAGTTACCTCTTGATCAGGAGTCAGACGGTACTATCCGCTACCTAAATCTGCTTCCTATCCTTTACCGGGCAGGGCAGCAAAATAACCGTGGAGTGTACCTAATTGATGAGTTGGAAGATTCTCTGCATCCAAAACTTACAGAAGAGCTATTACGGCGTTTCTTGAATTCAACAGGAAACGATCAGTGTCGACAACTGATATTCACTACTCATGAAGTTCACCTGCTTCGCTGCGACATGCTGCGCAGGGATGAGATTTGGCTTGTTGAAAAGCATGGCCACAACTCTGAGCTTGTTCGCCTGACAGATTTCTCTGCTGAAGGCGTTCGAGACGGAATGGATCTGCAAAAGGCTTATATGTCTGGTCGCCTTGGCGGCGTCCCGCGTCTCTAAGGTCTCGTCATGGTGAAGAGGAAGCCTCCGTCTAGAAAGAGAACTCGTGGAGACCGTCAGCGGTTTGAGGGAAAGTCTCTTAAACCGCTGGTGGTGTTTGCGGCAGAGGGTGAGACTGAACGAAAGTATCTGAAGTCCTTACGCACAAGTAGATACGGTGACCGTATTGTCTTTGCGATTGCAAATACAGGAGATAGATCGTCACTGAGTAAATTGTTGGAGAAAATTCGGTATGAAGAAAATAAAAATGGAGGCGATGCTAAGGGTGCCTGGATTGTCTGTGACAGAGACCAAAACGAGGCCCATAAGTCTAAGCTAGAGAAATGGCTTGGGAACTCAGATAAACATTATGCTGCAGTTTCTCATCCCTGCATTGAGTATTGGTTACTTCTCCACCTTTGCGCAAATCCGTCGTCGTCAACTGCCCAGAATGCCGAGAAAGAACTAGAAAAAAAATTGGCTATGGGGCCAATACAAAAAGGGCTGCAATATCTCCTCAGAGCTCATTGAGGCAACTGATAGCGCGGTAAGCTGTGCACGTCAAAGACGCTCAAGTCTGGGCATCGGCGCGGATGCGTGGAATTCGCCCCAGTGGACAGATTTACCAGAATTAATCGATTGGCTCGACGAGCTGGATTCTAAAGAGAAAAAACGCTGATATGGATGATTTGCGTATTATGCCCGGCCCGGGCTGCCCGCATGGGTTGGTTGTTCCTGCGGGCGAGCTAACGGAGCGTTTCTCCCACGCTTCAGGCCCCGGCGGGCAGGGAGTCAACACTGCTGATTCGCGCGTGCAGCTCAGCCTTGACCTGGCCACAACCACCGCCCTAGACGCTGTCCAGCGCCAGCGAGCCCTGACTCACCTGGGAGAACGCCTCAACGGCAGTGTCCTAACTGTTGCTGCCGCCGAACATCGCTCCCAGCGCCGCAACCGCGTGGCCGCGCGCGAAAGACTAGCCGCAGTTCTGCGTGCATCACTAGCTCCGCCCCGACTGCGCCGTCCTACAAAGCCCAGCCGCGCGGCCAAAATGCGCCGCCTGGCAGACAAAAAGAAACGTTCCGAGCTCAAAGTGGGGCGCCGTCGTCCTGGCATGGAGTAAGCAGACTAGGCGAACAAGGCAGGCACCCCCTAACGGGCCTGGATTCATCGCCTGATCCCAGCATTACAATCAAGAACACCCCTACAGCGTGCTGGGCTGGCTCGCACCCAACCAATACGCGCGCCAAAGGGCACAACAACCAGAAAGGAGTCGCTGATGCCAGCAAAACCCCAAATCATCGCCGACCCCCAGACTAACCGTGGGACCGCCTTCACTGTCGAAGAGCGCAAGCGCTTCGGGCTGATGGGTCGTCTTCCCGCAGCTGTCGAAACACTCGAACAACAGGCCGCACGCGCCTACAAGCAAGTGTGTCGACTCGACGATGACCTCGACAAGTACATCTACCTCGAACAGTTGCACGACCGCAATGAGACGCTGTACTACAAGGTGATCATCGACCACATCGCCGAACTTCTACCCATTATCTACGATCCGACCATCGGCGAGGCCATCAAGAAGTGGTCCGCAGACTACCGCCGCTCGCGCGCCGTCTACCTGTCCGTGGATCGAGTCGAGGACGTGCGGCCTACGTTTGAAGGCCTTGGCCTCGGCCCCGATGACGTCGACCTCCTGGTCGTCTCCGACGCCGAACAGATCCTCGGCATCGGCGACTGGGGCGTCAACGGCACCGATATCTCCGTCGGCAAGCTCGCCGTCTACACAGCCGCAGCCGGTATTGACCCCTCGCGCGTCATCGCGGTCAACCTCGACGTCGGCACCGACAACGAGGAACTGCTCAACGACCCCGATTACCTCGGCAACCGCCATGGTCGCGTGCGTGGAGAACGCTACGACGCCCTCGTCAATGAGTACTTGAGCGTCACATCCGAGCTGTACCCTCGCGCACTCCTGCACTTCGAAGACTTCGGCGCCTCGAACGCACGCCGCATCCTGGTTAACAACCGGGATAAGTACCGCATCTTCAACGACGACATGCAGGGCACCGGAGCAATCGTCATCTCCGCTGTCATCGCGGGCATGAAGACCAACGGCACGACCTTCGCGGACCAGCGCCTCCTCGTCTACGGCGCGGGCACCGCAGGAACCGGCATGGCCGACCAGATTCACGCGGGCATGGTGCGCGCGGGACTGACCCCTGAGCAGGCGAAGGATCGCATCTGGCTGATTGACCGCGCCGGACTGGTGACCGACGACATGGAGGGGCTGCCCGATTACCAGGCTGCCTACGCGCGCAGCGCCTCCGAGGTTGCCGACTGGGAGCGCAAGGATGGCGCGATCGGCCTGCTGGAACCGTGCGCCGCGTTCGCCCGACGATCCTGATCGGAACGTCGACGGATCACGGTGCCTTCACGCAGGATGTCATCGAGTCTTTGAGCGAGGGGTGCGAGCGGCCCATCGTCCTGCCTCTGTCGAATCCGACGGAGAAGATCGAGGCCATGCCGCAGGACATCATCGCCTGGTCTAAAGGGCGTGCGCTGGTGGCCACGGGCATTCCGATCCAGCCCTTCGACTACGAGGGGACGACCTTCCACATTGGGCAGGGCAACAACTCGTTGCTCTACCCGGGCCTGGGGCTTGGAACGATCGTGTCCGGCGCCCCTCACGTGACCGATGCGATGATTCTGGCCGCTGCCGAGGCCGTGGCCAGTCAGGTGACGTCGCATGAGCTGGGTGCGTCCCTCCTGCCGCCGGTGGACCACTTGCGTGCGTCGTCGGCGACTGTCGCGGTCGCCGTCGTCCGTCAGGCTATTGCCGATGGACAGTGCGACATGGATCCGGGTGAGGTCGTCGAGGCCGTTCGCCACGCCATGTGGCAACCGGTCTACCGGGACCTGGAGGGCTGAAACCTACGGGGACCTGGAGGGCTGAAGTCTGAGAATAAGGCCGCGCCGGTTGCCGAGGGGCAGTCGGCGCAGCCTGCTACTAGCTGAAACTTAGACGAAGGTTGTAGCAGTAGAAACCAAGGCGGCGTCGTCCTAGGAAGTCACAGCAAGAAGAGCCCCTGCGGGGCTGACGTCGGTGTAAGAAGTAGCAGGAATAAAGGCCTTGCGGGGGTATCCAAAGGAAATGCCTCACAAATACTGAGATTTCATCCCTTCCCTATAAAACCCCATGGAAAAATTATAGGGAAGGGATGATTTTGCCTGTATTTGTCTGTCTAACTCCATGTGATAATTACCCAATGACACCCTCTGTAATCCCCACTGACGGCGACAAACAAGCGCTGGTGGCCAGGCTTCGTCAGGAGCGTGCAGCGGGTGTGCGCGGCGGAATCTACCACCGCCTGCAGGTGGAGATGACCTACAACTCCAACCATATCGAGGGGTCCCAGCTCACCCAGGAACAGACGCGCCTCATTTTTGAAACCTCAACAGTTGGCGGGGACGGCCTGCGCGTAGATGACATCGTTGAGGCCCGCAACCACTTTCGCGCCATCGATCGCGTTATCGACGCCGTCGGTTCACCTATTAATGAAGCCTACGTAAAGGATCTGCACCGCATTCTCAAGCAGGGCACAACCCACTCTGACCTGGACTGGTTCGCCGTCGGGGACTATAAGCGGGTGCCCAACGAAGTGGCCATGCATGAGACCAGTGCCCCCGGCGACGTCGCCAAACACATGGCCCCTTTGCTCGACGCCGCCAACCGCCTTGCCACGCTGGAACAGATTCTGGACTGGCATGTGCGCTTTGAGCGCATCCACCCATTTCAAGACGGCAACGGACGCGTGGGGCGGCTGCTCATGCTGCATCAGTGCCTGGCGGCCGGGATCGTGCCGTTCATAATTACTGACGACCTCAAAGGTTTCTATTATCGCGGCCTGGAACGCTGGGGCGACAAAAATGGTTTCCTCACTGACACTTGCCTGAGTGCGCAGGATCGTTTTGTGGCCTACCTGGAGTACTTCCAGATTCCTGCCGGAATTTCTGGCATTGCCGGGGGCGCTGGTAGGGCTGGCACTGCCGGGAGCGCTGGCACTGCCGGGAGCGCTGGCTGAAAGGGCCGACGTCGGTGTAGGAAGTAGCAGGAATAAGGGCCTGGCGGGGGTCGCCAAAGGAAATGCCTCACAAATACTGAGATTTCGTCCCTTCCCTATAAAACCCCATGGAAAAATTATAGGGAAGGGATGATTTTGCCTGTGACGTCGTCCGCCCTGAACTGCGCCCCGAAACTTGGACGCGTTTAATGGTAGCCGTTATGCGGCTTCCTGTAGGGCCTGATCCCGGTATTCTGCCGGGGTCAGGCCCTTGAGCTTTACTTGGCGTCTTGTTGTGTTCCAGTGCGTGATGTAGGCATCGAGGTCGGCTTTGAAGCTCTCGAAGGTTTGCCAGTCTCGGCCGCGGAAGAATTCGTCCTTGAGGTGTCCGAAGACCTGTTCGGTGGCGCCATTGTCGATGCAGTTGCCTTTGCGTGACATGCTCTGGATGAAACCGTTATCGGCGAGCGTTCTGATATAGGTCTCGTGCTGGTACTGCCAACCCATGTCCGAGTGCAAGATCGGCTCGGCCCCTTCGGGTTTGGCCTCCATGAGTATCTGGAGCATCTCTTGTTGCTGAGCGAGGTTGGGGCACATTGAGATGGAGTGGGCGACGATCTCTTTGCTGGCAAAGTCGTAGACCGGAGCGAGGTAGGCCTTACCGAAGGAGAGCTTGAACTCGGTGACGTCGGTACCCATTTTCTGCCAGGGGCCGGTCGCCTTGAAGTCGCGGCCGATGATGTTGTCGAAGCTTTGTCCCACGGATCCCTTGTAGGAGTTGTACCTGTGGTAGGCCCTCTCGCGGCGTATGCCGCAGCGCAACCCCATCTCGCGCATCATCTTCAAGACCGTCTTGTCAGCAATGCGTTCCCCTTCCTCAGCGCGCAGGCACATGGCTACCTGTCTGTGACCGCACCCGTTGGGGGTACGCGAAAAGATCTGGGCGACCTTGGGACGTAGCTGCGCTCTGGTTGGCTGCTGGGGGTGAGCCAGCGCGTAGTAGTAGCTCGACCTGGCAAGGCCGGCCGCCTCGAGGAGATCACGCACCCTGTGTCCATGCCCTGAAAGCTCGGCGATCACTAGGGCTTTGTCCCGGTTTGGGAGCGCCTGTGCGCCTTCAGGGCAATCGATTTTTTTAGGTACGCCACCTGCGCCTCAAGCTTGCGTACGCGCTCGGCGAGTTCCTCCTCACGCGTTGGTGGCACCGCCCCCACACCTGATCCCTTTGGCCTGCCCTTGGGCTTGGGCTTAAGCGCCTGCGCGCCGCCCTCACGGTACAGCCTGCACCACTGCTTCAACGATGTCGCACTCGCAATACCGAAACGCATCATCGCCTCAGGCTTACTCATCCCACCATCAACCACGGCCCTCGCTGCGGCGACCTTGGTCTCATAGTCGTATCTGGCGTGCTTAACTCCCATGGCAAGAAGCCCGTCCTTCCCAATTACGCGGTACGTCTTCTGCCAGTGTCGCACGGTCTCAGCAGGCACACCCAGCCTCTTGGCGGTCAAACGATAGCTAAAGCCCCTTTCAAACATCTCCACCGCCTGCTCCCGAAGCAAACGATCATGCCTCAACCGCAAACCCGCAGACATGAAAAGCCTCCCATTCCCTGGACTTCAATTTCGATGTCCAAGAAACGGGAGGCAGTTCACCCCTGCCAACTGCGGGGACCTACTAGAGCCGAAACCGAAGTGACAAATGGACTTTTATACCCTTGATTACATCATCTCGCAGCAGTCGACTGACTGGACCATGCGAGTGATTTCGATCCTGGCGCTACTACTAGTGTGCCTGGTTTTCAGCGTGCTTTACATGCGCGACAGGATGCGCACCCGCTGGCGGGATCTGGGTGTAGGTACCCTGATTCTTTCGCTGGTGCTGGTGGGGATTCAGACCGAGCAATATCTAGACCTGAGTGACCAAGCGGCCCAGTCAAAGCAGTTAGTGCTTTTCGTTAAGGGCGTTGCCCAGGATCAAAAATCTCCACAGACGAAGTACTGGTAAATTCAACCAGTCTAAAAGACGGCATTATTGTGCGTTTTAAAGACGAGAATTACCGCGTTCACCTGAACGAAGACAACAACTCCTACACGCTTGAGCGTACGCACATTATTGACCACAACGTTTATGTGGATGGGAAGCACTGACATGGATTTCTATACGCTAACCGCAATTAAGTTTGTGCTTGGTATCCTCGTAATGATTATTCAGATTAACATTATGGGGAAATATGAGTTTTCGGTAAATACTCCGCTTAACCAGGGTCAGAACTTTGTGCTGGGTGGAATTATCGGCGGCGTCATTTACAACTCTTCAGTCTCCGTGCTGCAATTCCTGATCCTTGCGCTTATCTGGTCGCTTGTGGTGATCTCGGCAAAGCTACTGATAAGCAGTAACAAGACCTTTAGGCGGGCTATCTCAAGCCAGCCGGAAGTCATCATTTACGACGGCGAACTGAAAGTCGCCAATTGCGCCAGGGTTGGTTTGCGTGCCGAGCAGGTAAGCCGTTGCCTGCGTGAGGAGAACATCTCCAGCATTCGCGATGTGAAGGTTGGCATTATGGAGGCAAACGGTAATCTGATCATCCGTCAGCGTGGTGCACAAAGCAAGATTCCGCTGCTGCCGATCATTAGCGATGGCCAGATCATCAGCCTTGGTCTAGCGCTTGCCAACAAAGACAAGGCATGGGTGAAGCAGCAGCTCAAGGAGCAGGGCTACAGCTCGGCAAAGCACATTTACCTTGGGGAACTTGTAGACGGCAAGCTTGAGGTTGTGCCCTACAAGTAAATACAGGCAAAATCATCCCTTCCCTATAAAAATTCCATGGGGTTTTATAGGGAAGGGATGAAATGTCAGTATCTGCAGACGCAGCGCACAACATGTAGGCTCCGTGCCGGCGTCGTGCAGATACTATGCAGGCACCGCGCAGATACTGTGCGGACGCCATGCGTGTCCGCCGATATGCCAGTCAGCGGATGTCACTTTACTTAGCTGTGCTGCTGCGCCTTTATGCTGCAGGCGCCGTCAGCGAAGAGAGCAGGGCGCCGTCGAGCATAGAGTGCAGATAGCACGAGAGCACAGAAAGTTAAGTGGCCAGGTGATTTTTGGCCCCCAGGCTACCCAGGCTGCTTAATGTAGCTGGGCAGCCATAACGGTCAGCCGATCTATCTAAGCCAGCTAAGCCAGGCCACTTATTGCGGTCGAACTACTCATCCTTTTTGAATGGGTCAGGCATTGGTGCAATATCAGCCCAAGGTCCGCGAATACTTTTATCAATTGGCTTGATTAGAACTTCATAAGGATCTAAAGTCGGTGCAGGTTTACCTTGGTAATAGCTATCAATATACTTCGCACCATATTCTATGCCTGTTTTAGTAGTATCTTTTATAAAGTTCGCAGCCTTATCTTCAGCCGAAGGGAAAAATTCTTTCATGGTCTCGGTGCGCACATAATCCATGGCGCTCTTGGCCGGAGAGGTAGCAGCTTGCTTAAGTTCTCCGCTTGCTGCCTGAGTGGCGACATTAGAAGCTTTAGATAGGCCGGATATTGATCCGCGCGCACCTGCAATGGAAATGCCGTCAAGAACAGTGCTAACCCCAAACTCGGCCCAACCAATTTTACCGTTAGTATCAGGTCAATGCCGTTCGCGGCAATATCGGTTGACGCCGAAGCAATTGTTAACACTTGCCCAGCCGTGAACAGGCCAGCAGCCAGTGGTGCGCCAACACCAGTCAGAGCTAGCACTCCGGCGGCAACAGTGCAGACTGTAGCCGCAGTTTCGGTGACTTTGCTGATGTCGTGCAGCTTGTCTTCGATCGGCTTATTCCACCAGTCAACAACGCTGTCCCCGACCTTCTCCCACCAATGCTTGGCCTTTTCAGCTCCGGGATCATTGTTCGCCGGCTGCGGGTTGGAAAGCCCACTTTGAAGCGCCGAGCTGGCTCCCGCGATCGAGGATGCCTGCTCCTGCTCATCCGCGTTGCGGTTTAGCGTGGCGGCGGCGTCGGAAAGCTGGGTCGCTGCGTTGTTGAGCTGACCCATGAGGTGACCGTGCCAATCGGCCTTGAAGCTATCGGCGTCTTCACCCACCCAGCCGCTGGAATTTAGCCGCGAGTTGATCGTAGGAATTACGTCGCCGGTCAGTTTCGACGAGTTATCCGTAAACATTTGCGCCAGTTGACGTAGGGCTTCTACGTCTGCGCCCACTGTGGTCATGGGGCTTACCCTCCCTGTGGCGGGGCCCGGCGTCGTCGCAATGCGGCCCGGGCCAAGTGACATTAACTGCCTACAGGGTATTTATGCTGCCGGTGGCGCGGGTATGGGGATTAAGCCCCGCGTGGGTGGTGAGTGTGGCGGTTAAGTGGTAAATGTGCAGGTTTTGGGGCCGACGACGGCGCTCGGCTGGGTGGGGGTGCAGAAACTGAAATATCGTCCGTTCCCTATAAAAATACACGTATTTTTTATAGGGAACGGACGATTTTGCCTGTGTTTGTCTATGCCTGTATTTGTCTGTGTTGTGCCTGCACCTGCCTGTGTATTGGCAGTGCTTGTCTGTCAGGTGTGGGATTTGTTGCGGTTGGCGAAGAATGCCGACACGATCAAGACCAGGCCAATCGTGCCCAGGGTACTAGCCCCTACTGCCGTCCAGGAGAAGTGCACTCCCATAGCCAGCGCCCCCAAATTGCGGCTGCGGCCAGCATGATCAGGGAAGCAATCAGGGTGGACACGCGCGGACGCTTTAGCTCGGCAGGCTCTTTGCTGCTCTGGCCACGCCAAACAGCATCTTCCTTAGTGGAGTTGGAGGAGCCGGTGGAGTAAGCCTCGGTGGAGCTATATGCGCCAGTGGAGTTGTAAGCGACTGAGCTGGCCGAAGTGGCGCTCGCGCTGGCTGCCGTGGTGCCGGCCCCCGTTTCGCTGGCTCCCGTGGCGCTGGCCGCCCCGTAAGCCCCGTATGTCCCCGTCTCACTAGCTCCCGTCGCGCTGGCGGCGCTGGTGGTGTACAGCGGGCTGGCAGGCTCATCGTAGGAACTGTAGCCTCCGCTGAAGTTGTAGGAGTCAGAGGAACCATTGGAACTGTTAGATCCGTAGGAGGCACCGGAGCTATCGGGGTTTAGGTAACTGCTGTTGATGCTCATTTGCTTGTTTCCTTAGTTGCTGGTGGGAGCCGATTCGATGGTGCGCACCTGGCCTACAGCCTGGCCCACCTTGACCGTGATGGTGCCCTTTGAATTGGGTGCATTTGAGCTCTGCGCGCTTGAACCTTGTGCGCCTGCATCCTGCGCGTTCGCGCCCTTTGCATTTGCGCCCTGCACGCTAGCTGGCGAAGAGAAGATCAGCTTGCTGGCAGAGCCTGAAGGCCAACCGTTAACCGTGCTCTTTTCGTAGTAGTACATGGCAAATGGCTGTGAGCTGCTCGACGCCGTGGCGCTGGGGCTGGCTACTGCGCTGCCGGGGGTTGCGCTTGCGGTGCCAGAGGGGGTAGCCACTGCTGTACTGGGGCTGGCCACGGCCGTACCAGAGGGGCTGGGGGAGGCGGTCACCCAGTTGCGCGGGGTGGGGGTGCTGGCGTCGTCGTCGAAGTCGTCGGAGTTGTCACCGTCGATAGAGTTGTAGGTGTTGGTGGGCTGCAGGGTGTGCACGACGCCGTTCTCACTGACCTGCCAGGGGGAGTAGGCACTCAGCGTGGCCGCCTCTACACCCTTAGAATGGTCCATCTCAATCCGCACGCTCTGGCCGTAGGCGGTTTTAATAGTCAGCTGGCCAACAAAAGAGTTCACCGTGATGGTGCGGTTTTCGCCGGCCGGAGCCTGGGTCAGGTCAAGGGTTGTTTCACCCACGAAGTTCGGGATCGAAGGAACCATGTAGTTGTAGTTGGACTTATCTACCCGAACATTTTGCCAATCAATATCCAGCGCGCTTTGCGGCGCCGCCGAAGTGATTGCAGCGATCGGCATGAAACCGAAAATCAGGGAAAACACTGCCATTACGCTGATCCAGCCGCCGTGACGTCCGCGCACTGCGCACACCGCCAGGGCCAGGCCCATCACGCCTGCCGCTAAGGCCGCCGAGATCACCAGGGAGCGCAGGCTCTGCTCAAGCACCATAGGAATTGCGCACATCACCAGCAAACCCAGGGTGATCAGGCTTAACATGCTGCCCGGTCCGGGTACCCAGTTTTTACGCTGGTAGGGCTGGTAGCTAGGGCGCGGGCCGCCCGCGTTGTAGTTGCCCTGCCAACGCGGAATGGGCTTACCGTTGCTGCCTACGGGCGGGGCGGAAAAAACCTGCTGGCCCTCGCCTCCGTTGTAAGTGCCGTTGGGGCCGTCGTCGTTAGGGCCGACGCCGCCGTTGTAAGTGCTGTTGTAGCCGTCGTTAGGGCCGACGCCGCCGTCGTAGCCTCGGGTTGAGGCGTACGCCCCGTTTGGGTCGTAGTTTCTGAGCCGACGCCGCTGTTTCCGTAGCCGCCGTCAGTGCCGCCCCCGTTGCCGCCGTCGGGACCATAGCCAGCGCCGCCGTCGTAACCGCCAGATCCGTAAGGGTAGCCAGAGTAGTTTTGCGAGTTACGCCGTGAGTTAGCGATGAGCAGCACTGCTACCACAGCGGCGATACCAATAAGGGTGCTATTACCAAAAAAACTGGGTAAGATGGGTAAGAAACCTAGCGAAACGCTTGCCGGGGCGCCACTAAAGAGCGCTAACACAATCGCGCCAGCCAGGCCGCCGGTGAAGTCGCCGTGCAGAGCCTGCTCCACGTGGATGCGCCCATCTTCAACCTCGGGCAGGAAAGCCCAGGCCAGGGAGTAGAGGAAACCGCCAAAACCAAGCAGGGCGGCCACTATAAACAAGATGCGCACCAGGGTCATGTCGATGCCGTAGCGCTGGGAAATCCCCGAGCATACGCCACCAAGCACTCGCGGCTGGGCGCGGTAGAGGTTCATGGCGCGGATCGAGTTAAAGAAGCGGTCCATGCCGCTTTGGCCGTAGGTGCCGGGGTTGCTGTGGTGGCCGGTGCCCTGGTAGCCGGGGGCCTGGTATGTGGGACCGTTCTGGTGGCCGGGGTTGCTGTGATAGCCGGGGGCCTGGTAGCCGGTGCCCTGGAAAGTCTGGCCCGGGCGGCCCTGCGCAGTGCCGGCCTGGCCGTAAGCGCTCTGGCCGTTTTGCCCGTAAGCGTTCTGGCCGCTGTGCGCTGAGCCCTGGAACCCAGAGCTGGTCTGCGCGGAGCCCTGCGCGGAAGTAGAGTCCGCAGTACCCTCGCGCTCGGCGTCGTTGTTAAAGTCTTTGCTGTTCATGCTTCAAGTTTGCAGCTAACCGATGCTTTGGCGATATTGGGGACTACCCTGATATAACCCTGATTAATCCCTCCCCACCCCTAATGGCACCCCTTTGCGTGCAACTATATAAACGTGAGTGCCACCCCTAATCAGTCCTCTGACTTGCCGCAGCCTTCCCCAGGGCCGACGTCGTCACTGTCAGGTTCGACGCCACAGTCTGCGGGTTCGACGCCGCTGGCGGGCTCAGCGTCACCTATCCCAGATCCGACGTCGCCGGTCGCCTCAGCGCCGGTCGTCTCAGCTCCGGCCGCGTCTGCCCCTGCTGGAGGACAGGGCGCCGAATCGGCCCCCGCTGCCGTACAGTCGGACCCTGCTGGCGCCCAGTCAGCCCTCGCAGCAGGCCAGTCTGAGTTAACTGCGGGCCAACCCTGGCGCCCCGACTTCACTCCGCCGCCTAGTTGGCGCAGCCCCCGAGGTAGATGGCAGGGGAGTAGCGAGCCACAAGTAGACGGCGCGCGCAGTCACTATGGTCAGCAAAGTTGGCCGTGGGACAGTGTCTACGGGCAGGAAAGCCGCGCGTGGGGGAGTGCTACTCAGGCCGGCCCACAGGCGGGCGGTAGGCAGCCGGGAGCCAGCCGTGTGACAGGTGACCAGGGCGCCGGCAGACGAGCCGGAACTCAAGGCGGTACCCAGGCGTCGTCGTCGCGCCCCCAACTGGTGCGCCTGAACCACAACCCCACCCCACTAGCTGACGGACAAATGCCACCAGCAGCCCTAATGGGTGGGGTGTGCGCGGGCATAGCCACGCACCTGGGCGTAAACGTGTGGCTAGTGCGCGCTATTTTTGTGGGTCTGCTCTTCCTAAACGGGGTCGGCGCGCTGGCATATGCCCTGGCCATAGCCCTAATTCCAGCTGGTAACCCAGCCAGTTCACAGCTGGCCGCCCCCACCCGCCTGGCCGCGCAGCTAAACCAGCTACAGAGCAAAGACGGCAGAGATCAGGCCACCACCATATTTAGCGGCGTAGTGCTGCTAGCCCTGGCCGCAATCCTGGTGGCCTGGAGTCGAGGCTGGCTGGAAAGCAACGCCTACCTGCCGCTGCTAATAATCGGCTGCGGCGCCGCCCTGGCCTGGAGCCAAGCCGAAGAAGTAATGCATACCCCGCGTTCAATGGGGGCGCTCGCGCGCTTGGCAGCTGGCCTGGCCCTAGCAGTTTTAGGGGTGTTGATTTGGCTCAGCGACCACACCGACATGTCAGGCATGCTGATCGGGGCGTTCGCGGCCCTAGTGATGCTAAGCGTGGTGGCCCTAGTGCTCGCCCCACTGTGGTTGGGGGTAATCAGGCAGCTGTCCCAAACCCAAGCTGCCCAGGCGCGCGCCTCCGAACGCGCCGACATCGCTGCCCACCTACACGACTCAGTGCTGCAAACCCTCACCCTGCTGCGCGCCCAAGCTGACGATCCCCAGCGCGTGGCCGCCCTGGCGCTAAGCCAAGAACGTGAACTGCGCGCCTGGCTTTACGGGGACAACCACCCCACCAACGAAAACCTTCGCAGCGAGGTAGAAAGCGTTTCACGTGAAATTGAGCAGCTTTACGGCGTGCCTGTAGATAGCGTGATTGTGGGAGACACCCCGGCCACCGCCAAAACCCGTGTACTTACCTCAGCCCTACGTGAAGCCCTAGCCAACGCGGTACGCCACGGCAAACCCCCAATCAGCCTATATGTGGAGGTCAGCGGCCAAGAAGTGGAAGCCTACGTGCGCGATCACGGCGCCGGCTTTGACCTAGAAACCATAAACCCAGACCGCCACGGGGTGCGCGACTCCATCATCGGCCGGATGCAACGCCACGGCGGCAGCGCCACCATCCGCGCGCGAGAGCCTGGCACAGAGGTGTGTCTGCGCCTGGCCCTGCAGTAGCTGAGTGCACAAAAACTGACATTTCGTCCGTTGCCTATAAAACCCCATGTATTTTTTATAGGGAAGGGATGATTTTGGGTGTAGGGGAGCCAATACAATTAACTACATGGCTGAACCTCTACGCGTCCTGCTCGTTGACGACCACGCCCTTATCCGCGCCGGGGTGCGCGCCCAACTAGAGCGCGTACCACAGCGAATCACCGTAGTGGGCGAGGCCGAGGATGTGCCCGGGGCAATCGCTGCCGTCCACGCCCTAAAACCCGATGTGGTGCTGCTAGACGTGCACCTGCCCGGCGGCAGTGGCTCCGGTGGCGCCCAGGTGGTTCGAGACTGCGCGGATATCACTGCCACTCGCTTTGGCTCTAAGTGTCTCTGACGCCGCCGACGACGTCGTAAGCGTTATCCGGGCCGGCGCTCGCGGGTATGTCACTAAAGCCATTGCCCCGTCTGACCTGGTGGCAGCCATTGAGCGGGTAGCTAGTGGTGACGCTGCTTTCTCCCCGCGCCTAGCCGGTTTTGTGCTGGATGCGTTTGGTTCCACCCCAGCGCAGGTAGAAGACAGTGAACTGGACTTACTTTCCAACCGTGAACGCGAAGTTATGCGTCTAATTGCGCGCGGCTACACCTATAAAGAGGTAGCCGGTGAACTGTTCATCTCCATTAAAACTGTGGAAACCCACGTCTCTAAAGTGCTGCGCAAGCTGCAACTATCTAACCGCTATGAGCTAACCCGTTGGGCTAACGCCCGTAACCTGGTCTAACCCAGCCTGCCATCTGTCTGATAAAACGCCCGCTTAAAAGTAACCTGGTATGAAACATGGAAAGACAAATTCTTTACCCTAGCGGCCAAGCTGACTTTAGTGCCCGAGTGCCAGCGCTGGTACATCTGGGTTCAGGCCACCTGGTGCTAGTTCATGATCTACGCCCGCGTCCCAAAGGTGAACACTGGCGCTCCAGCGGCGGCGCGCTGCCTGACGACCTGCCCAACCCCAACTCGGTAGTGGTGCGCCACAGCTACAACCACGGCTCCACCTGGGATGACGCCCAGATCCTGGCTGAGGGGGGTCGCGCGCGGTTACAGCCTGGACGGTATCGGCTGCGGCTACTCTGACCCCTCCCTGATCTGGGATGGCAGCAAGCTACACCTATTTATTACAGCCTCACGACTAACTGGCCTGTTCGGGGCCAAGCCGGCCCTGCAAGCCCCAGCCCCGGGTTGGCATGAAACTCCCGCCGCCGCTCTAGCCAAGCAGGGCGATGAGGAGCTAGCCCTGCTCTACGGGGTCAGCCGGGATAATGGTTACACCTGGCGCTGGCGCCAAATCGATATGGCCGCCGCTGCGACAAACGGCAAACGTAGTTGGCGCACTAATTTCAAGGTAGCTCCCTGCGGCTTTAGTGTCTCGGGTCATGGCGTCTGCCTAAATAGCGGCCGCCTGGTACAGCCCCTAGTGCTGCGGGTAGAGGGCAGCAGTGAGGGGGCGCAGCAGTTGCAGGCCTGCTGTTTGCTTAGCGACGACGGCGGCCAAAGTTGGTTCCTGGGCCAACCTTGCCAGCAAACACAGGAAGGACAAACCGGCTCCCTGGCCGGCGGCACCGCCACCAGCGGCGTCGATGAATTTTGCATAGCCCAAGTAAACGCAGATGTCCTGCTGCTTTCTGCTCGTGACGCCGGCTATAGCGGCCAGCGCCTGTCTGCAGTCAGCGTAAACGGGGGGAGTTAGCTGGTCTAAGGCTTCGCCCGATCCTGTGGCCGATCCGGGCTGTAACGCGGGCATGGTTAGCGTGCGTGCCAGTGAATTTGGGTTAGTGATTGTTTCTGACCAACCGCATGTATTTTTAATGCAATCTGAGCTTTACAACACTGTTTACGGCGGTAGACATGCCGATGACCGGTTCGCACTGCTCACTAACGCTTTTGATGCGCGCCAACGCCGTAATGGCTGGCTGGAAGCCGTGCTGCTACCCCCGGGCGCAGACTATGGTTACGCAGAGGGAGAAGAGTATGGGCCGGTGCGCTATCAGTTCCTAGTTGAGCTTGAGCCAGGTAGTTTTGGCTACAGCGATGTGGCCTGGACTGATCGCACCGTGGTGGTTGTTTATGAAAGTGAGGGCGGCCTCAAACAGTAAGTTTAAGCGCGGGAGAGGTACGTCAACGAGTGGTTTAAGTCCCAACGGGGTGGAATAGGTGGCCTGACGGGTGGCAGTATGGGAGAGTGACTATCCCCGTGCAAGCCGCAGTCAGCCATCTTCAGGCTGCCAAAGTGGCGATTATCCCTACCGACACCGTCTATGGAATCGGCGCGTTAGCAAGTGACGCTCACGCCGTGGCGCAGGTGTTGGCAGCCAAAGGTCGGGGACGGCAAATGCCCCCGCCGGTACTAGTCAGCGACATCTCTCAGCTGGACGGCGTCGTCGCCAATATCCCCACCCCTGCCCGCGCCCTCATGGAAGCCTACTGGCCCGGGGCGCTCACCCTGATTCTTCCCGCCCACCCAGATCTAAGCTGGGACCTGGGCGAAACCGGCGGCACCGTAGCCGTACGCCAACCCAACTATCCGCTTACTTTGCAGCTGCTGAGCCAAACCGGCCCGCTGGCAGTTACCAGCGCCAACCTCACCGGCCAGCCGCCCGCCACCGACGCCACCCAGGCGCGCACTTACTTTGGTCCTCAGATCGACTCGGGCGAGATTTACTTGCTCGACGACGGCGCCACCCCTGGCCCGGTACCCTCCACTATCGTTTCTTTCGCAGCCCCCCAGCCTAAGGTGCTGCGTGTAGGGGTGCTCAGCGTGGCACAGATCGAAGCTGTTATCGGCAAGGTAAACGGATAGGGGTCGCCTGTGAAGGTTTACCTACTGATTTTGTTGGTGGCTGCGGCCATTACCTATGTGAGTGTGCCGGTGGTGCGCCATATCGCTTTGGTGACTCACACGCTCACCCCGGTGCGTTCGCGTGACGTGCATAAGGTTCCCGTGCCGCGTTTGGGCGGGGTGGCCATGTATGTGGGTATGGTGGCTGCCATTGCGGTGGCCTCCCATATTCCCTACCTGGAGGGCGTGTTTGAAGGAGGCAGCGCCTGGGGCGTGGTGACCTCCGGCGGCCTGCTGTGTGCACTGGGCGTGGTGGATGACCTCTTTGACTTGGAATGGTGGGCAAAGCTTGCCGGCCAAGCCCTGGCTGCCTCGATTTTGGCCTGGCAGGGTGTGCAACTGGTGTCTTTCCCAATTGCGGGGCTGACTATCGGTTCTTCCGGTTTTTCTATGGTCATGACGATTTTCGTGGTACTTACCGCCATTAACGCCGTTAACTTTGTTGATGGTTTGGACGGTTTGGCTGCGGGAACTGTAGCTATTGGCGCCATGGCGTTTTTTGGCTACACCTATGTGCTTACCCGTAACACGTCGCCTGACTCTTACGCCTCACTGGCGGCCACGCTAGGTGCCGCCCTGATCGGTATTTGCCTGGGCTTTTTGCCGCATAACTTCAACCCGGCCACAATCTTCATGGGCGACTGTGGCTCTATGCTGCTGGGTCTGATGAGCGCGGCCACGGCAATTGTGGTTACCGGCCAGATTGACCCGATTTCGATTAGCTATGGGCGCGCGCTGCCGGCCTTCTTGCCGGTGCTGTTGCCCCTGGCCATGATGCTGTTGCCGCTAACAGACATGATGCTGGCTGTGGTGCGTCGCGTTAGCGCAGGTAAAGCCCCTTCCATCCGGATCGTATGCACATCCACCACCGTCTGCTTTCGGCTGGTTTGACGCACCGGCGCGTGGTGCTGGTTATGTATATGTGGACGGCGGCGGTGGTTTTCCCGCTGGCGGCTTGGGCCTTTATTGAGACTCGTCAGGCTATTTTGACCCTGGGACTATCCCTGATCGCGGCCTTCGTGTTCACCGGCTTTATGCGCAAAACTAAGCGTGAAGAGCCCACGAAGAAGTCCGCAAAGAAAACTGCAAAGAAGCCTAAGAAGAAGCCTGCACCTAAGCAGGATCTGCCTGATTCGGTGCATCCGACCAAGCTTCCCGACAAGACTGATGCCACTCCGGTGGTGCGTGTGCGTAGCGCCTCCACACCTGTGGTTGATAGCTCCTCTCTCAGTGCAGCTAGCTCGGCCACCGCTAGTGTGCCTGTTGTGGCTAGTTCTGCTGAGGCTAGTTCTGCTGCGCCCGCTGGTTCTGTTGCGCCTGCTGGGTCTGCTGCTTCTAGTGCGACGACGGCGCCTAGGACCCGCCGCTCTAGGCTTAAGCCGCGCTCGACTACGCCGCCTTGGCTACAGTCAGATGAGTCGGTGCCGGCTAGTGCGGCCTCTGCTGCTTCTAGCGTTAGCGCGGCCGCAACGGCTGCTTCAAGTGCTGCTGTGAATGCGCCCTCAAGCCTTAGTGCGCCCTCGACGCAATCTGCACCTTCATCTTATTTTGCGACCAACTCGCCCGATGAGCTGTTGCTGTCAAGCCGGCTGCGCCGCTGCCGCCTGATGCCCAGCCGCGTCGTCGTCGAGCTGGCCGCCACGCTGCTACTACGCCAGAGCAGCCTTTTACCCAGGCCACTCAGGACGTCCCGGCGCTAACGCAGCCAGCAGTCACTCCGGCTGCACCAGCAGCTGCGTCCCAGCAGGTAGCCCAGGCCGGTGCGCCGCAGCCGAGCCAGCAGGTAGCCCAGGCCGGTGCGCCGCAGCCGCAGCCGAGCCCACAAGGCCCTTACGGAGCCGGCGCTAACAACAACCCGGCGTGGCAGGCCCGGCGCAACCCCAACGTGCGCTACGACGTCGTCCCCAACCAATCCCTATGGGAGGACGAAGATGACGACGACACCAACCCCACCGGAGTGCCGGCAATTTAGAAGCGCCGGTAGCTAACCAATAAGCGAGCCAAATGAGCCACCTAAGCGCCACCCAGAACTTCCGCCGCACCGCCCGCCGCTGCCTAGCAGTTGGGCTGATCCTTGCCTGCCTAAGCCTGGGGATTTCCTTCGCGCTAGAGGGAGCCAAGGCGGCTGGACTGGCCTGGGGTGGGGGGAGCGGGCCTATTGCTGAGCCTAGTGACCGCCGCGATCTTGTACATTCCCTGGGACCGCTACCCACAGCTGGCCGGCTCAGGGGTCATGATCGACTTTACGCTCAAAGTGCTGGTGATGATCGGCTGCCTGATAGCGCTAAAAAATTTGGGTGATAAAGCAGTTAACCCGCGCTACTTTGTACTGTCTTTAGCTGTAATTTTGGTAGGTTTAACCTTAACCGAAGTAGTGAGCTTAGCCACAGGCAATAAGGTATATGCAGAGACAAATGAGGCTGGCGCGGGGCCTAAGTCCTAAGGATTCCCGCTAAAAGAGTTACTGATGTGACTCAAGCTACTGTAGCTAGGTACTAAGGCGTGCTTTCCTAGCAACTTTAGGAGCACAATAGGTACTTAGGAATTGCTGTAAGGTGAAGAGCCGAGACGCAGTAGTTCTGTGAAACCTAAACCATCAACCAAAGGGGGGCCTCGGTGCTGGATGTAACCGCACCCGCTCAGCTGGTCACGGCTGTAGCCGCGAAAGGTGGATTTGTGCCACCAAGCATCGATGACTTCTTTCCCCCAGCATTGGCATTCTTGAACACCCCGTTCGAGCTCAACCGCATCATGCTGGTACGCATCATCATGACGCTAGTGCTAGTGCTGGCATTTGGGATCGGGGCCGCACGCGCCAAGCTAGTGCCTGGACGTTTCCAAAATATGCTGGAAATGCTGCTGGAATTCGTGCGCAAGAACGTGGCTGAAGACGTGCTAGGTGAGCGTCGCGCTGTGCGCTACACGCCGGTGCTGACCGTAGTTTTCCTAGTATCTTGTTTATGAACCTAGCTGGAATTATCCCGGGCCTGCAGGTGGCAGGTACCTCGGTGATTGGTATGCCGCTGGTGTTCGCCATCTTCGCCTACGTCATCTTCGTGGCAGCAGGTATTAAGGCCTCGCACGGCAACCCGTTCAAATTCTTCAAAGACCAGACCATGCCTAAAGGTGTGCCTGGGGTGCTCTACGTACTAGTAACCCCCATCGAGATCTTCTCCACCTTCATCATGCGGCCAGTCACTTTGACGCTACGTCTTCTGGCCAACATGGTTTCTGGACACATCCTGCTAGCCCTGTGCTTCCTGGCCACAAACGCCCTGTTCTTTGAGGCCAGCGGCTGGATTAAGGGTCTGGGTGTAGTCACTTTGGGGCTGGGCCTGGTGTTCATCCTGTTTGAAGCTTTCGTGGCTGTCTTGCAGGCATACATCTTCGCCCTGCTGACGGCGGTCTACATCGACACTTCGATTTCCGCCCACTGATCGCCTAGATACTTAACTTAGGCAAACAAAGCTATCCTTAACTAACAAAGACCATCGGCTTAAACCTAAGCCGGTTTCAACCACAAGGAGAACAATTCCATGACTGGCTCCATCGCTACCATCGGTTACGGTCTGGCTACCCTAGGCCCCGGTATTGGCATCGGTATCGTCGTTGGTAAGACCCAGGAAGGTACTGCTCGTCAGCCCGAGGTTGCTGGTGCGCTGCGTACCAACATGTTCATCGGTGCGGCCCTGATTGAGGCTCTGGGTCTGCTCGGCTTCGCTGCTGGCTTCGCCTTCTGATCATCATGGCATCAGCCAGCGTATACACCGCTGTGCTCGCTGCCGCGCACTCTAGCGAACACAGCGAGCACTCCATCCTGCTGCCAGAGCCAGCTGACCTGATCTGGGGTTCGCTGTGCTTCGTTGTGATCGCCGTCGTGCTACTTAAGTACGCGCTACCTAAGTTCACCGCGATCCTAGATGAGCGTACTGCCAAGATTCAGGCTGGTCTGGACTTCGCTGAACAGGCCAAATCCGACCGCACCCGCACCCAGAAAGAAGCTGCGGAACTGGTTGAAGGCGCCCGTCGCGACGCCGCTGCGCTACGCGACAAGGCCCACGGTGAAGCTGAACGTATTCTCAGCCAGGCCCGCACCGACGCTGAGGGAGAAGCTGACAAAGCCCTGGCGGCCTCCAAACGCCAGCTTGAAGCTGAAACCGGTGCAGCCCGTGAAGCTCTACGCAGCGAAGTAGGCCTATTGGCAACCGAAATTGCCGAAAAGCTACTGCGCGCCGAGCTGTCGGACCCCAAGGCGGCAGCACGTCTAATCGACGAATCTATCGCCCAGCTTGAAACCGAAGCGAGTGTGCGTTGATGAGCGCCGAGCTCACAGCCAAAGTCTGGGCTAGCCAGCTAGCCACCGGTGGAAAGCGCTCCGTGGTGCTAGGTCACCAGATGCTGGGCGTGGCTCACATCATTGCTGAAAACCGTCCGCTACTTAACTCACTTACCGACCCTGCCCGCTCCAATGCGGATAAGCAGAAACTGGCACGTGAGGTCTTTACCGGCACAGCGGATGCAGCAGTAGTGGAGCAGCTTTGCGAACTGGTGACCGGCCACTGGCTAGACCCCATCAAGCTACTGACACGCATGCACGATCTAGGGATCGAATCGGTTATTGCCGGCTCGGTCAGTGCCTCCGTGCCAGTTGAAGATGAGCTCTTCGCGGTAATCAACGTGTTAAAGCGTGACCGGCAGCTACGTCAAGCTCTGGACCCCTCACGCCTTAGCACCCCAGACCAGCGCGCGCAGCTAGCCGCCAGGTTGTTTGAAAGCCAGCTTTCAGAAGCTGCGCTGACCCTCCTAGTGTGGTGCGCCCGCCACGAGGTGCGCGCCGGCATCACCTACAACCTGCGCCGTGTATGCGAGCTTGCCGCACGTCGTCGGGGCCTAGTGATTGCCGACGTGACCAGCGCTGTCGAGCTGACCCAAGCCCAACAGCAGCGCCTGATCAAGGCCCTAGCCAAGCGCACCGGGCACGACGTCGAACTGCACCTAGAGGTAGACCCTGAGGTAATCGGGGGCCTGCGCATCCTGGTCGACGAGCGTCTATACGACAACACCACCCGCAGCGCCCTCAAGGCACTGCGCACCCAAATCGCTTAAACATTCGTGCCGGTAACGGCAGTAAATGAGGTAAGGAACCGCAATATGGCTGAGCTGAGTATCTCTCCTGCAGAGATTCGCAGTGCTCTAAATGAGTTTGTTAGCTCCTACCGAGCCACCGACGTGGCCGGTGAAGAAGTCGGTCAGGTCGTGTTTGCTGCCGACGGTATCGCCCACGTGGAGGGGCTGGCCGGCACCATGGCCAACGAGCTGCTGTCTTTCGAAGACGGCACCCTAGGCATGGCCATGAACCTGGAAGAGCGCCAGATCGGCGTCGTCGTTCTAGGTGACTACACCGGCATTGAAGAAGGACAGGCTGTACGCCGTACCGGCGAGGTACTGTCCGTGCCGGTCGGTGACGGCTACCTGGGCCGTGTAGTAGACCCGCTGGGTAACCCCATCGACGGTCTAGGCGACATCACCGATCTAGAAGGACGCCGCGCTCTGGAGCTACAGGCTCCCGGCGTTATGCAGCGTAAGAGCGTGCACGAGCCGCTGCAGACCGGTCTTAAGGCCATCGACTCCATGATCCCGATCGGTCGTGGCCAGCGCCAGCTGATCATTGGTGACCGTCAGACCGGTAAGACCGCTATCGCTCTTGACACCATCTTGAATCAGCGTGACAACTGGCTCAGCGGTGACCCCAACAAGCAGGTGCGCTGCATCTATGTAGCCATCGGCCAGAAGGGCTCTACCATCGCCTCGGTGCGTCGCACCCTGGAAGAGGCCGGCGCGCTGGAATACACCACCATCGTGGCCTCGCCCGCTTCAGACCCGGCCGGCTTCAAGTACCTGGCTCCCTACACCGGTAGCGCCATCGGTCAGCACTGGATGTACAACTCCAAGCACGTGCTGATTGTTTTCGATGACCTATCCAAACAGGCTGAAGCCTACCGTGCAGTGTCGCTGCTGCTGCGTCGTCCCCCGGGCCGTGAAGCCTACCCCGGCGACGTCTTCTACCTGCACTCTCGCCTGCTAGAGCGTTGCTCCAAGCTATCCGATGACCTCGGTGGCGGCTCCATGACCGGTCTGCCCATCATCGAGACCAAAGCCAACGACGTTTCGGCCTACATCCCCACCAACGTCATTTCTATTACCGACGGCCAGATCTTCCTGCAGTCCGACCTGTTCAACTCTGACCAGCGCCCGGCTGTTGACGTAGGTGTCTCGGTATCCCGTGTGGGTGGTGCCGCACAGATCAAGGCCATGAAGAAGGTCTCCGGTACCCTCAAGATCACCCTGGCCCAGTACCGCTCCATGCAGGCCTTCGCCATGTTCGCCTCCGACCTGGACGCCGCCACGCGTGCCCAGCTCACCCGTGGTGCTCGCCTGATGGAACTGCTAAAGCAGCCCCAGTACACCCCCTACAAGGTCCAAGACCAGGTAGCCAGTGTGTGGGCAGGTACCAACGGTTACCTCGACGACGTCGCCCTTAAGGACGTATCTCGTTTCGAGAAGGAGATGCTCAACTACCTGCACTCTGAAACCGACGTACTAGAGACCATCGCCACCACCGGTCAGCTGACCGATGAGACTGAAGACAAGCTGCGTAAGGCCGTTGAGGCTTTCCGCACCACCTTCATGGGCGACGGCGCACTGCTAGACGCCGAGGTGGCTGAGCTTGAGGACGCCCCTGCTGCTGAGCACACCGTAGAGCAGATCGAAGTCAAGCGAGGCTGAGGTGGCTGGAGCACAACGCGTTTATAAGCAGAGGATTAACTCCACCAAAACCCTGAAAAAGGTGTTTAGGGCTATGGAGCTAATCGCTGCCTCGCGCATTGGCGCGGCCCGCGATGCCGCCCAGAGCTCGGGTCCTTACAATGCGGCGCTATCTCGCGCAGTGGCGGCAGTGGCCTCCTACTCAGGCTTAGACCACCCCATTACCCGTGAACGCACCGACACCAACCGGGTAGCGGTACTGGTGGTTACCTCTGACCGTGGTATGGCTGGGGCTTACTCTGCCACCATTCTGCGTGAAAGTGAACGCCTCATCGAGCACCTGGTTGAAGAGGGCAAAGAGCCGGTGATCTACACCTGCGGTCGTCGCGCGCAAGGCTACTTCTCCTTCCGCGACCGTCCGGTAGAAATCTTGGGTGGGCGAGTCTGACCGTCCCAGTGCGCAGATGATTGACGATATTTCGGCAACTTTGCTCAGCACCTTCCTGGCTAAACCTGAAGACGGCGCCGTAAGCGAAGTGCACATCGTCTTTACGCGTTTCAAAACCATGGTTACCCAGGTGCCGGAAGTACGCCGTATGCTGCCGCTGCGCGTAGTGGATGTGGAAGGTCCCGGTGAATTGGTCCGTGAAGACGTGGCCGCCACCCAGGAGCGTTTCCACGCTGAAGAAACTGCCGCCATGCCGCTGTATGAGTTTGAGCCTTCCAGTGCGGAAGTACTCAACGCCCTACTGCCGCGCTATGTGGCCAGCCGTATCAATGACGCGCTGCTGCAAAGCGCCGCCAGTGAGTTGGCTAGCCGTCAGCGTGCCATGCACACGGCCACCGACAACGCCGAAGAACTCATCACTACTTACACCCGTCTGGCAAACGCCGCTCGACAGGGTGAAATCACCCAGGAAATCACCGAAATTGTTTCCGGTGCTGACGCCCTGGCGGGAAAGTAAACGCCCAGATAGAACACGGAAGAACGATAAATGGCTAATTACCCAAACACCGGGGCTACCGGGCGTATTACCCGCATCATCGGCCCCGTAGTAGACATTGAGTTCCCGCCGGACGGACTACCGGCGATGTACAACGCTTGCACACGGATCTAACCCTAGATGGGGTTACCTCCACCCTCACTTTGGAAGTAGCCCAGTACCTGGGTGACAACATTGTGCGTGCAATTTCGCTTAAGCCCACCGACGGTCTGGTGCGTGGCGCCCAGGTAATTGACACCGGCGCCCCTATCTCCGTGCCGGTAGGTGACGTTACCAAGGGCCACGTGTTCAACGTGACCGGTGACGTGCTAAACCTCAAGGAAGGCGAGCACTTCGAGGTTTCCCAGCGTTGGCCTATCCACCGCCAGCCCCCGGCCTTTGACGAGCTAGAGTCCAAGACTCAGATGTTCGAAACCGGCATTAAGGTTATCGACCTGCTAACCCCCTACGTACAGGGTGGAAAGATTGGTCTATTCGGTGGTGCCGGTGTGGGTAAGACCGTGCTGATTCAGGAAATGATTCAGCGCGTGGCCCAGGACCACGGTGGTGTGTCCGTATTCGCCGGTGTGGGTGAGCGTACCCGTGAGGGTAACGACCTAATCGTCGAAATGGGTGAAGCTGGGGTGTTCGACAAGACCGCCCTAGTATTCGGCCAGATGGATGAGCCCCCGGGCACCCGTCTACGTGTTGCTCTTACCGCTCTGACCATGGCGGAATACTTCCGCGATGTACAGCACCAGGACGTGCTGCTGTTCATCGACAACATCTTCCGTTTCACCCAGGCCGGTTCTGAGGTTTCCACGCTGCTGGGCCGTATGCCCTCCGCCGTGGGTTACCAGCCCAACCTGGCCGACGAAATGGGTCAATTGCAGGAGCGTATTACCTCTGCAGGTGGTCACTCCATTACCTCGCTGCAGGCCATTTACGTGCCCGCCGACGACTACACCGACCCGGCTCCGGCCACCACCTTCGCCCACCTGGACGCCACCACCGAGCTTTCGCGTGAAATTGCTTCACGTGGTCTGTACCCGGCTGTGGACCCGCTGACCTCTACCTCGCGTATTTTGGACCCGCGCTATGTGGGTAAGGAACACTACGAGGTGGCCACCCAGGTTAAGTCCATCCTGCAGAAGAACCAGGAGCTGCAGGACATCATCGCCATCTTGGGTGTTGACGAGCTGAGTGAAGAAGACAAGGTTACGGTTGCGCGTGCCCGCCGTATCCAGCAGTTCCTGAGCCAGAACACCTACATGGCTGAAAAGTTCACCGGTGTTGCCGGTTCTACCGTGCCCCTGTCTGAGACTGTGGCCGCCTTCAAAGCTATCTGCGAAGGTACCTACGACCACGTGCCTGAGCAGGCATTCTTCAACATCGGTGGCATCGAAGATCTAGAGCGTCGCGCTCACGAGCTGACTAAGTAGTCGGCTTACGTCCCGCCTGGGGTTACCTGGGCGGGATGGCGACGGCGCCCCTAGCTCCGGCAGTCTAGCTCGGCAGTGGGGTGGGCGGCGTCGTCGGAAATTAAGTGACGCCCCAGTGACGTAACGGCAGTAAATTAACCAAGCCAGGAGAAAAAAGTGAGCAAGCTAAACGTTGAGATTGTCTCCCTGCGCAGGCAGGTATTCAGCGGGCAGGCAGACAGCGTTTCGCTGCCCACCGTCACCGGCGCACTGGGTGTACTACCTGGCCGCGCCCCGGTGCTGGCCCTTCTTGGTGACGGATATGTGCAGGTGGAGGGCGATAAGCCCTACCGTGTGCATGTGCGTGGGGGATTCTGTTCAGTTGACCATGACCAGGTCACCGTGGCCGCCGACGCTGTGGGTGAGGACGAAGTTGGCAGCCTCGATGTCGAAAGCATCGAGGTAGATACTAAGGTTGAGCACGTCGCTCTCGCTGCTTTGGATGGTGACGACCTAGACTAATACCCATGCACGCTGTCTGGGTATGGGGTCTAATTGCACTGGTTGCGGCGCTAATCGCGCTAGTACTGTTTTTTGTTCGTCTGCGTACGCTATCTGCCCGAGTGGGGGCTTTCGAGTGTGCGCTAGCCGTTAAATCTGGTTGGATGGGCGGCATCGCCCAGATGCGTAGTGAAACCCTTGACTGGTATCGCATCGTGTCCGCCTCACCCAGCCCGCGCCTGCGCATTGAACGCAGGTTTGTGGAGTTAAGCCAGCCGCGCCGTCGAGTTAATGGCGGCAGCGTGGTGGAAGTGACCCTCACCTATGGGCAGACCGAATATGAGCTGGCTATGGCTGAAGAATTCCATTCGGCGCTGGTGGCCTGGGCTGATTCAGCTGCTCCGCGTGCAGGCGGCTATGTATAGTTTCAAGGCCTACTAAACACTACACAAAAACTGACATTTCGTCCCTTCCCTATAAAACCCCATGGAAATCACCTGTGAAGGATGATTTTGGGTGTAAATGATTGGGTTATCCAATGCGCTTGCTGATTGCTGACTGCTCTGTTGATTACTCTGGCCGCCTAAGCGCCCACCTGCCCAAAGCCAAGCGGCTAATTATGTTTAAAGCCGACGGCTCAGTGCTAATTCACTCCGACGGCGGCTCCTACAAGCCACTTAACTGGATGATGCCCCCGCTAAGTGTGGAAGAACTAGACATCGACGCCGAGCATGAGCAGGCCGGGGTAGTGCAACTGCTCGACGTGCGCTCTGCCAAAACTGATGACCGCCTGCGCATCCGTATCTACCAGGTATATGCCGACGTCAACGAAGAGCTAGGGGCAGAGCCTGGATTGACTAAAGACGGCGTGGAAGCCCACCTGCAAGAGCTGTTAGCCCAGCAAATTGAGCTGCTAGGCCCCGGCCACCGCCTGATCCGCCGCGAGTACTACACCGCCATCGGCCCGGTAGACATTTTGGCTAAAGACGCTGATGACCACACCGTGGCCGTAGAAATTAAGCGCGTAGGCGGCATCGACGGCGTCGAGCAGCTAACCCGCTACCGTGAGCTGCTAGACCGTGACCCGCTACTGGCCCCAGTCAAGGCTGTGTTCGCCGCCCAAAGTATCAAACCCCAGGCCCGCACATTGGCTGAAGATCGCGGCATCACTTGTCTGATCTTGGACTATGACGCTATGCGCGGCATGGACGACGCCGACTCACGCTTGTTCTAACAGGGCGCCATTAAGTAGCTCAAAAATCACTTTTAACAGGGACTTTAACGCTCTAAAAGCGCACAAAGGGCAGATAAACTAGGCACATGAGCAAAGAAGCCAGTTTCGCCCTACGTGGGCGAGTTGTACTACCCGAAACCGTCCTGTTAGACGGCCTAGTCGTTGTTAACGGTTCACACCTGCTGTGGGTGGGGGAAGCTGAGCAGGCCGCAGCTGCCGGTTTTGCCCGCGAACTTGAGCAAGCCAGTCCTGCTCCCGAGGGCGGCTACCTATTGCCGGGTCTAATCGACGTACACTGCCACGGCGGTGGCGGGGAATCTTTCCCCAACGCCACTACCCGCGAGCAGGCCATGACCGCCGTGCTTGAGCACCGCCGTCACGGCACCACCACCATTGTCACCTCCTGCGTCACCGCCAGCCCCGAGGTGCTGCGTGAACGCACCAAGTTACTGGCAGATTTGGCTGACGAGGGCGAAATTGCCGGCATCCACTATGAGGGCCCATTCGTTTCAGTTGAGCGCTGCGGCGCCCAGGATCCCACCTACATCATTGACCCTGACGCTGAACTAACCCGTGAGTTGCTGCAACTGGGGCGCGGGCACGTGGTCACCATGACTATTGCCCCCGAAAAGCCGGGCCTGCTAGGTGACGACGGCGTAATCGAGGCCCTGCTTGAGGGCGGGGCGCTGCCTTCCTTTGGACACACTGACTCTGGCGCCGAGCCGGTACGCCGCTGCCTGGAAGAAACTGACCGGCGTATTTGGTCGCGTCTAGCCACCGACAAGCCGGTGCGTTCAGAGCGCGCCACCGCCACCCACCTGTTTAACGGGATGCGTCCCATCCACCACCGTGACCCCGGTCCTGTGCCCGAGGTGGTGGCTGGTGCCCAGCGCGGCGAGGTTATTGCTGAGCTCATTGGCGACGGCGTACACCTGGCGCCAGCTATCGTGCGCGACCTATTCGACACTCTGGGCCCAGCCAACCTGGTGCTGATCACAGACGCTATGGCTGCGGCGGGTATGGCTGACGGCTCCTATGTGCTCGGTTCCCAGCCGGTTACTGTGGCCGACGGCGTAGCTCGCCTAACCGAAGGCGGGGCGATTGCGGGCGGCACTGCGCACCTGATCGACGTCGTACGCACCACCTGGCACGGCGGGGTGGCGCTAGAGGACGCCGTCTACGCCGCCAGCGTGCAGGGCGCCGAGATCCTAGGTGACCCCGCCCGTGGCGAGCTAGCCGCCGGGCTGATTGCCGACGTGGTGGTAACCGACTGCGACCTGAACCCGGTTGAGGTGTACCGCGCCGGGCAGCTGGTTAAGTAGTTCGCAGCTGGTTAAGTAGCTCTTGGTTTTAAGGGCGCAGGCATTAGCGGCTTAGTTGCTGCGTTAAATTGCCTGCGCCCTTTAAGATGTGACTATAGCGACTACGTCGGCACCCAATTTAAAGTGAGGATCATGCATGGCTAACCTAGCAGCGGTGCTTTTTGACATGGACGGCACCCTGGTGGATTCAGAGATCATCTGGGAAGAGTTTTTGCGCTCAGAATGCGCAAAGCGAGGGGTGCTCATTGACCAGCAAACCCGCGAAAAAATGCGTGGAGCCTCACGTGACTTTACCGCCAACTTGATGGTGGAGCTGGGCACAGTAAAGGACCTGGCCGGCGGCTATGAGTTCTATGCGATTGTGGCCAAGCAGGTAGCTCAGCGCATTGCTGAAGCGCCCCCGTTTGAGCCGGGCGCCCAGGAACTAGTGCATGCCCTACATGAGGCCGGCATCAAGATTGCTATTGTTTCGGCTTCGCCGCGCGGCGTGATTGAACCGGTAGCTGACGCACTAGTGTAGTTGACCTGGTGGTTTCCGGTGAAGACTCAGAGCTAGGCAAGCCCTGGCCGGACCCCTATGAACTGGCACTACACAAGTTCGGGGTAGGCCGCGCTAACGCAGTGGTGCTGGAGGACTCCATTAACGGGGTAGCCGCCGCCCGTGGCGGCGGCATCGCTGCTATACAGATTTCACGTCAGCGCGCCTTTGCTACCGACCCTGGTATTTTGGTGGTGCCAGCAATTGCCGCAGTAGACCAGCCCCTAATCGAAGCTTGGCTGGACTCGTGCCGTCGCCGCGCCGTCGTCGGCTAAAAACACCCCAAAAACCGCAGCTGTGGCCCTGGCTAAAACTGGCAGCAAAACCGCAGCTAAACCCCTAAAACCGGACCAGACCTTAAGGCGGACCATGTCACTTACAGACCAGACCCTGCAAGAATTCGACCCTGAGATCGCAGCTATCCTTGACGCGGAGCTGGAGCGCCAGCGCGACGGTTTAGAGATGATCGCCAGTGAAAACTTTGTGCCCCGCGCAGTACTGCAGGCCCAAGGCAGCGTACTAACCAACAAATACGCGGAAGGCTACCCGGGCCGACGATACTACGGCGGCTGCGAGGAGGTAGACAAGGCCGAAAACCTGGCCATTGAGCGCGCCAAAGCTGTTTTTGGGGCCCAATGGGTCAATGTGCAGCCGCACTCGGGGGCCCAGGCTAACGCTGCCGTGCTGCACGCCCTGGCTCAGCCGGGTGACACCATTTTGGGCCTGAGCCTAGCCCACGGCGGTCACCTCACCCACGGCATGAGGATTAACTTCTCCGGCAAGGTTTACCGCGCCACCGCCTATGAGGTGGATCGGGAATCGATGCGCATTGAAATGGATCAGGTGCGTGCCGTAGCTAAGGCTGAAAAGCCCAGCGTGATTATTGCTGGCTGGTCGGCTTACCCGCGCCACCTGGACTTTGCGGCTTTCCGCGAGATTGCTGACGAGGTTGGCGCTGCCCTGTGGGTGGATATGGCCCACTTTGCCGGGCTGGTGGCGGCAGGGCTGCACCCCTCACCGCTGCCGTATGCGGACGTTGTTTCCACCACCGTGCACAAGACCCTGGCTGGGCCGCGTTCGGGCATGTTGCTGTCTAACCGGGGCGAGCAGTGGGGTAAGAAGCTCAACTCGGCAGTGTTCCCTGGTCAGCAGGGTGGCCCGCTGATGCACGTGATTGCTGCTAAGGCGGTGGCTATGAAGGCTGCGGGCACTGAGGAATTTGTGGACCGTCAGCGTCGCACCTTGGAGGGGGCGCAGCTGATCTCCCAGCGCCTGCTAGCTGACGACGTTAGCAGCGCCGGCATCCAGGTGGTTACCGGCGGCACTGACGTGCACCTGGTGCTGGTTGACCTGCGTGACAGCGCGCTAGACGGGCAACAGGCTGAGGATCTGCTGGCACAAATCGGCATCACCGTTAACCGCAACGCGGTGCCTTTCGACCCGCGCCCGCCGCGGGTAACCTCCGGCCTGCGTATTGGCACCCCGGCTTTGGCTACGCGCGGCTTTGGTGCCGCCGAGTTTGGTGAGGTAGCTGAGATTATTGCGGCTGTGCTTAAGGCTGGCGCCACTGATAGCGTCAGCCAGGAGCTGCTAGAGACGCTGCGCGGGCGGGTTACTAACCTGACTAAGGCCTTCCCGCTCTACCCGGGTCTGGTGCAGTGAGGGCGCCTTGGGCCGGTAGCGCGCGGGTGCTGGATGGCAAGCTGATTGCCGGCCAGATTAAGGCTGAGCTGCGCGCTAGCGTGGAGCAGCTGCGTGCGGCGGGGGTTGTGCCCGGCCTGGGCACGCTGCTGGTGGGCAGCGACCCTGGTAGCGTGAAGTATGTGGCCGGCAAGCACGCCGACTGCGCCGAGGTGGGGATTAACTCTATCCGTGTTGATCTGCCCGCTGAGGCCACCCAGGCCCAGATTGAGGCGGCGGTGGATCAGCTAAATGCTGACCCTGCCTGCACCGGCTATATTGTGCAGCTGCCTTTGCCGCGCGGCATCGACACTAACGCAGTGTTGGAGCGCATTGATCCGGCTAAGGACGCTGACGGCTTGCACCCCACTAACCTGGGGCGCCTAGTGCTGCGGGTCAGTGGTCCTATTGATTCGCCTCTGCCTTGCACCCCGCGCGGCTGTATTGAGCTGCTGGTTCGTAACGGTATTTCCTTGGCCAACCAGGATATTTGCGTGGTGGGTAGGGGGGTCACCGTGGGGCGCTCGATTGGCTTGCTGCTGGGTAGGCGCGAGGTTAATGCCACGGTGGATATCTGCCACACGGGCACGCGTGATCTGGCCAGCCACACTCGCCGCGCAGACATCATTATTAGTGCCGCTGGTGTGGCCGGGATTATTACTCCCGATATGGTCAAGCCTGGCGCGGTGGTGCTGGATGTGGGGGTCAGCCGCGTGGTTGGCGCTGACGGTAAGGCCCGTATCTGCGGGGATGTGGCCGACGGCGTCGACGACGTAGCTAGTGCCCTGTCGCCTAACCCGGGCGGGGTGGGCCCCATGACTCGCGCGCTACTACTGGCTAATGTGGTGGAAACTGCCCAACGCCAGTTAGCTACTGCCGGTTAGCTACTGCAAGCTAGCCGCTGCCAGCTAGGCGTTACCAGTTGAAAACACCCGGCTACTTAGCGAGCTAGCTGCAACCGTCTTAATCAGATAAATCCCTAAAGGCCAGCTGCAATGCTGGCCTTTAGGGTTTGTTGTAGCGGTGGTGCAGGTAGGAGGCGATTAGCGCGACCCCCACAAAGCACAGCGGCAGAGAAACTAGCCAAAGCGTAGTGGCCAGGTTGTTTAGTACGGGCAGCTGCGCCAGTAGCGGGCATAACGCCGCAATTATGGTGATGGATGCCCCTACCCAGAGCCGACGCCGCGAGCGCGGGGGAGTGCGGTAGTCCTCGTCGATGGGTAGGTCTTCAAAGGAGGCCTGGTGATGCTGTCGCATGGATGCGATCCTACCGCGCTTTCGCGCAGGTTTTGTGCCCGGCTGTGCTTGCCCGCGCTAGCTTAGTTGCCGTATTTGAATTCGCCTTGGCGGCGTAGCAGTTCGGTTTGTATTTCGCTTAACTCGCGTAGCTCCACATCGGTAACATGAGCCCAGCGTGGACCTCGCCCTAGCCAGGTGATGAACCTAGCCATTAGTTCACTGTCACCGGCGGCCCATACCTCAACTCGGCCGTCGTCGAGATTACGGACGCTGCCGGAGAGCTGATATTTGAGGGCTTCTTGGTGGCAGCTGTAGCGAAAGCCCACGCCTTGCACGCGTCCACTGATATAGGCATGAATTCCGCGCATGTTTTGTTCCTTAGCTGGGTGGCTGGTTTGGGTTAATTATCGCGTTTAAGTGTGTGCGTGGTTAAGCGTGCCCGCCGGGTCTACCACCCTGGTTAGGGCGGGCTTAGCTATTCTTGGTTTATGCGTATTGTTACCGTCAACGTTAATGGGATTCGGGCCGCTGCCCGTAAAGGTATGGGCCAGTGGCTGGAGCAAAGCGCCCCGCAGGTGTTGCTGTTGCAGGAGGTGCGCGCTGATAGCGAGATTGCGGCGGGTTTGCTGCCCGGCTATGAGGCCCACGTGTTGCCGTGCCGGATTAAGGGCCGCGCGGGCGTGGCGGTTGCGGTGCGTGAGGGCAGTGGCATCCAGGTGGCGCAGGTGCGCGACGGCGTGGCTCGCCCTGGTACTTTGGAGCCCGACGTCGATTCGGGGCGTTGGTTGGAGGCGGATTTGGTTTTGCCCACTGGCCAGCAGCTGACGGTGGTTAGCGCCTATATTCACTCTGGCGAGGTGGGTACCCCCAAGATGGAGCAGAAGTATGCTCACCTGGAGTTGGTTGATGAGCGTATGAGCCAGCTGTTTGAGCGTGCTGCTGCAGGTGGGCCGCAGGCGCTAATGGCGGGCGATCTTAATGTGGTGCGTAGCGAGAAGGACATTAAGAACTGGAAGCCTAACCACAACAAGACTGCAGGTGTTTTGGATGAGGAAATCGCCCACCTGGAGGGTTGGTTTAGCCAGGGGTGGGTGGATGTGCAGCGCCAACTGGCTGGGCCAGATGCGCAGGGGCCTTACACTTGGTGGTCTCAGCGCGGTAAGGCTTTTGATAACAACACTGGTTGGCGTATTGACTACCAGGTGGCCACCCCGGCCCTGGCGGGGCAGGCACAAGATTTTAGTATTGGCCGCGCGCCAAGCTACGCCGAGCGTTGGTCAGACCACGCTCCGCTGGAGGTTAGCTACGACCTAGAAAGCTAGAGCGGCCATCACGGCCATCGCTGGGTGCGCAGCCCTGGACGCATTTATGCACCCCTGGACGGGCACCAACTAAACCAAAGCGCGCGCCGGGCGGCGCGCGCTTAGTGTTTTGGTCTGCTTTAGAAGCGGATGGCGTCAATGGGTTTGATGCGCATAGCTACCCAGGCGGGGATGATACCTGCCAGGGCGCCCACGCCGGTGGCTGCAGCTAAACCGATTAGGGCAGCGCTGAAGGGGTAGGCGGGGGTGGGCACATCGGCTTGGATCCCCAAGATTGGGCCGAGCGGCACAAACCGTAGCGCCAGGATAGATATCGCAATACCCACTATGCCGGCCACCACCGTGGCCACCACCGATTCGAGCATGATTGAGAAGAAAATACGCCAACTGCTGGCCCCAAAGGCGCGGCGCACCCCGATCTCATGGATACGTTGACGCACGGTCACAATAGAGACGTTGATCAGACCCAGCGCACCTAGCACCATCATGAACACGCCGGCAGCGGATACCACCATGGTGAAGGTACGCATGGAGCTATTGCTGGCGGCAGTATCAATATTGGAGTTGACCTGTAGGGTTTTGGCGCCAAACTGGGCCCCAAATTCGCGTTTAGCCAGGGCCTGCATTTTGCTGACCTGCTCGCGCCCCACATACATACTTAACGTGGGCACGGGCGCGGTGGCGGCGTCGGTAAGGCTAGCTTCAAAAGGATCACGCAAGACATAGGCCTTATATTCCTGGGTGCACACCTGCTTGCCGTTTTCGTCGTCGTAGCAGTTGGGTGAGTCTTTTTCCGCAGTGATACCAACAATCGTGAAGGAAGTGCGCGAAGGGGTGAAAGACTGCACTGTGAAGGGGGCGCTGAGGGTTTCAATGCCCAGTTCTTTAGCGAACGCCTTATTTACCACGATGGGGGTGGCCAGGTTTAGTGTCTGCCTGGCTAAACCAGCGCCCCTGTGACAGGTTCACTGGCACCACCTTGTTGTAGCTGGCACTGACCACGGTGGTGTTTACCCGTTGGGGGCCAAAGGGGAACATGAACCTGATGTTGGTTTCATAGGAGGTGGTGGCAGCCTGCACCTTGTAGCGCTTAACAAAGTCATTCATGGATTTGGATACTTTGTGGGCTTGGGAGGCGCTGGCCTGCTGGGTTACCCCGCCCGCGCTGTCAGAGTTGGTGGCTTGGCTTTCGTCAGTGGTGTCGCTTTCACCGCTGCTGGGGTTTACCTGTACGGTAACTGTGCCGGGGTAACCGGAGTAGCGGGCCATTTCGTTTTGGATGACTATGACTGAGACTTGCCCGAGCGCAATCACGAAGGTCATGGCGGCCACGGAGGCGGCCACACCCACCAGGGACAGCAGCACACGCAGTTTAGAGATACGCAGCTGGGTCCAGGCTTCAATGAGGGAACCAATAATTACGCTCATGCCAGCCCCTGTCTGATATCAATTGGGTGCAGGCACCCGTCTGCTAGCTGGTAGGCCATTTGGGCGCGGGCGGCTACAGCCAGATCATGGGTGATCACGATTAGCGCCGCCCCGCTTTCATGGCACTGTTTTTCAAGTAGATCCATAACACTGGCGGCGGTGTGTACATCCAGGGCGCCGGTGGGCTCGTCAGCCAAGATCACCTGGGGGCGACGGCTTAGGGCGCGGGCGATAGCTACCCGCTGCTGCTCACCGCCGGAGAGACGCTCAATGGATTGGTCTATTTTACTTTCCAGCCCCACTGCTTCAAGCAGCTGCTTGGCGCGGGTGTTGCGGGTCCAAAATTGTGAGCCGCTGGCGTAGAGCAGCGGAGTGTAGACGTTTTCGGTGGTGGTTAGCCCGTTGATGAGGTTGAAGGATTGGAAAATGAACCCAAATCCGCGTCCGCGCACTTTAGCACGGGCAGCCTCACTAGCCGGTTCACACTGGAGCCGTTAAAGCGGTATTCGCCGCTAGAGGGGGTATCCAACATGCCGATGATGTTGAGCAGGGTGGATTTACCAGTACCTGAGCGCCCCACAATGGCAACGTGTTGGCCGGCCTCAACGCGTAGGTTGATGTCGGTGAGGATTTTCAGTTCGGCGTCGTCAACTATGAAGGAGCGGGCGATTGACTCCAGCTCGATCAGGGCGCTCACTTAATTTCCTTACCGGCTGAGTCATAGCAGGTCCCGTCAGGGTCGCAGCTGTTGGGTTTGCCGGTTTTGTCTACGTCTTGGCCGGGCACGAACTGCAAGATGGAGTCGCCTTCTTTAAGCCCGGAGGTAACTACGATCTGGTTGCCGTCGTTAATGCCCAGTTTGACGGTGGTTTCTACGGTTTTGGTGGGTTTGGTTGGGTCTGGCACAAGCCATACCTTGCCGGTTGCGTAGTTGCCTTGCACGGCGGTTAGGGGCACGGTTAGGGCCCCTTTAGCTTCGCCGACGGCGATCGAAATGGTGGCTTTCAGTCCCGGGAATACTTTCTTGTCTGCGGGGACGGCGCAACGTACCTGTACGGTGGTGGCGTCGCCACTGGAGGTATCGGCGCTGTCTTTGGGGGCAGCGGTGGAGTTAGTTGAGGAACTGGCTGTCCCAGCGCCGATTTTTAGGTTGCCGCAGGCAAAGGGCGCCGGCCCGGATTTGATGGTGAGCGTAGCGCTGGTGGGGGCCTGGGTCAGCTGGTACTGCTGAGCGGCGCTGATGGTGCCGGTGGCGCTGTAGGTACCGGTGGAGATAGAAGCGATGGAGGTGCCTACCGTGGTTTCTTGGTCTTTAATCACCGAGTAATTGATGGTGCCGGTGGTGGGAGCGTAGACATCAATGTAGGTGACTTTCGGTGGTTTTGGGGGTGGTGTCGGCTTTGGAGTCTGAATCTGAAGAGTCTGCAGAGCCGTTGGTCCCCTTAGAGTCACTAGACCCGTTTGCGCCGTTGGATCCATTAGAGCCGTTGTCGGTGGTGGTTACGGTTTCGGTTTTCTTGATGGTCAAGATGGGTTCACCGGAGGTAACCGCAGCGCCGTTGTCAAAGTAGAGGCGTGCTACGGTGCCCACGGAGGTGGCTGGCACTTGGGTGGGGGCGTCGGCAACTACTTGGCCGTCAATGTCGACGGCGGATTTAACGTCAGCTTTGGTGACGGTAACTAGCGGGGTGCTAACTGAAAAACCTGTTTGCGCTGCGGTGGGCGTGGTTTGCTCGCTGTCTGGAAAGAATGCGAGTTTTACTAGCGCTGCTGTCACAACCAGGGCCAGCAGAACTTTTAAACCAGTTAGTAAGTAACGCTTCATGATGGGCATCCTTACCTATTCGGGACATAAGTACTAATGAGAATTTTACTTGATGGGTTGGGCATGGGGATGTATCCCCACCTCAGAATAGTCGTCAAAGTTTCCCAGGATCCATGCAGAAACCAACTTTAATCTCATTTCCATAACGCGGCGATCAAGTTTTCTGGTCGTTTACGCCAAATGCCACGGACTGGTAGCCGTGGCTGGACAATGATGGAGATTTAAGTGAAGCAGAAGCGTGCGTTGCGCCGAGGTTGGCTGCGCAAGTTTGCAGCATTGACGGCACTGGTTACTGCTGTGGCTGGTCTGAACCTGGTGGGCCCCCAGGAGGCTCAGGCTGCTAACAGCCCCTATGTGCCTGCCAGGTACCGCCTGGTGTGGAGTGATGAGTTTGAGGGCAATTCGCTAAACGCCAGCAACTGGACCCCTGCCACTGGCGCCTGGGGCGACAATATGCAGATGGTTTACAAGGACCAGCCCCGTAACCTTTACGTTAAGGATGGCTCACTGCACCTGGTGGCCTACTACGAGAAGGGTGGCGTAAAGACTAACGTATGTGGTGGCCAGAAGGTTAAGACTGGCAAAAACTGCATCCAGACCCGCCGTTACACCTCTGCCATGCTGCGCTCGCGCGACAAGCAGCACTTCAAGTACGGCTACTACGAGGCCCGTATCAAGCTGCCTAAGGGCCACTCTTCCTGGTCTAGCTTCTGGCTGCTGGCCCAGGACAAGACTTATGGGACTGGCCGCACTCAGGTGAGATTGACGTCTTTGAATCCAAGGGCTACGACCCCCAGTTTGTGCAGTCCACCGCGCACTGGTTCAATAAGGACAAGGGTAAGCGCGACCAGTCCAACAACTGGAACAAGAAGCACTTTGGGATCAACACCCAAGATGGCTACCACACCTACGGTCTGCTGTGGGAGCCCAATAAGCTTACCTACTACATTGATGGCGTAAAGACCCACGAGATCAAGAGTCCGCTGCGCGGCACTCACTCCAATGGTTTCATGCCCTTTGACAAGGAGTTCTACCTGCTGCTTAACCACGGTGTAGGCGGTAACTTCCTGGAGGGACGCTACAACCAGGCTGGTGGCTACATTGAAAGGCAGTATGTCAACGGTCAGGACATGAGTGTTGACTACGTGCGCGTATACCAGAAGAAGTGAGCGCCTGCTTAGCGCTACTTAACTGGATACAGCTACAAGCTAGCGCCGCTAGGCGGCGCCTGCAAAGCAGCTACACACAATAGTGGTGGTGGCGCAGCCCCTAAGGCTGCGCCACCACCATTTATTAACGCCTCTACCGGCGTATCATGGAAACAGCTTGTGAGGTTTTGTTCTGAGAGGCACAAATTTCTATGAACGAGTATGTCGCACAGCTAGAACGTGAGCTCGCGCTTATTGAGAGAGGCTTCAAAGAAGAGCAGCGCCGCGCCCAGGCTGACTACCACTCATTTGACCGAGAAGAGGCTAAGGCACTTGCCCACCTGGCTTATCGGTCCCAGGTTTACCAGGTGCGTATGTATGCAGTATTCCTGCTGGGACACCTGTCACAAGAGGAAGAGATTTTAAACTTCCTCAGAGATGAAGTCTCCAAAGATGACAATTGGAGGGTTCAAGAGGTTCTTGCCAAAGCCGTCGATGAGTTCTGTGCGACCAGGGGATATGAGCAAGCACTGGGTGTTATCGACGAGTGGTTGAATGATTCTCGCCCACATGTGCGGCGAGCCGTTACTGAAGGTTTACGGATTTGGACGAGTCGTCCGTACTTCAGAGATAACCCATGTGAAGCAATCGAGAGATTATCGCGGCTTCGAAGTGATAGCAGCGAGTACGTTCGCAAGTCTGTGGGAAATGCCTTGCGGGATATTAGTAAGAAATTCCCAGACTTGGTTGCAGCGCAGCTGGGCACGTGGAGCTTGCAAAGCCGGGAAGTAAAGCAAGTACATAGCCTGGCAAGCAAGTTCATTAAATAGTGCAGTGCTCAACTGGCACGGCTTCGTCAATTGCCCGCTGCAAGGCCACAGGCACATGCGTGTCCGTGTGGACCTCGACAGGAAACCGGTTAGCTCGCTTGTGTATGCGGCGATATCCGCCAACTCAAACAGTGATAAATCACGGCTCGGAGTACCGATCAGATCAATATCCGACTCGAAGCCATCCGTTCCCTGAACAATAGAGCCAAAGACACGCAGAGCCTCAAGGCCTCGTTCCTTGGCGTAGCTACCGATTGAGGAAGCATGGCGGGCCAGTGGCACAGAGGGCCGATAGTCTGCCATACGCAAGATACGCTCAAGCATTTCAGCAGACACGGCACGCTTACCAGACTCAATCTGTGCAAGGGTTGACTGACTCATTCCAGTCAACCCCGCCAGCTCTGCCTGCGTAAGAGACGCATCCCTGCGTGCCTCACGTACCAGGGACGGCGCATCTTCCCGCCGAAACCGAGCCATAAATCCATGATAGTGCACGTATGCACTATTACGGAGAGCTCGATTAGCTCGATTCAGTCTAAGCCGCCGGCTCCCGGGCCGGGCTCGGCCTGCAAAAAGGCCGGCTCACGGTAACCAGCCTTAGCGAAGGCCTGCGCAATAGCCTGGGCTACCTGCTCCAACTCCTGGGTGCGTACCAAGGCAATGGCAGAGCCACCAAAACCACCGCCAGTCATACGCGCCCCAATAGCTCCAGCAGCGCGGGCTGCCTCAACCGCCGTATCCAACTCGCCTACAGTCACTTCATAGTCATAGCGCAGCGAGTCATGCGAAGCATTCATCAACTGGCCTACCTCGGCTAGCGCGGATGCATCAGTTAAATCTTGAGTTTGCAGCAGCTCAATGAGCTTTTCCGTACGCTCAATCTCGCTAACCACATGGCGCGTGCGGCGCACCAAAGTATCCACCTGCTGCTCTAGGCCCTGCTCGCGAGCGCTTTGCGCTAGCAGCTCCAGGTTGTAGTCAAGCTGCTCAGGATCCAAATCAGCCAAAAGCTCCACTTCCAACAGCTTTGCAGCCTGCTCACAGCTACTGCGACGCGCCGCATACTGGCCATCAACCAGTGCGTGCGGGGCGCGAGTGTCAATCACCAACAGGCTCAAACCCGACTCACTCAAGTTAAAAGGCACCTGCTCAGCAGAAAAATCAGTGCAATCTAGCGCCAAAGCATGTCCGGCGCGGCACCGCAGCGACGCCGCCTGATCCAGCCCGCCAGTAGGGGCGCCAGCAATCTTATTTTCAGCCAAACAGCACAGCCTAGCTAGGCGCTCGCGGCCCACATCCGAGGGGTTATCGGCTGGACCAGCCAAAGCCAGCCCGGCGACGTCGTCGAGAGCTACCGCCACTGCGCATTCCAAAGCGGCAGAAGAAGACAAACCCGCCCCCAGTGGCACGCAAGACTCTAGAGCAATATCGAAGCCTGGTAGCGGACCCAAACCATCTTGCTCCAGTGCCCAAGCCACACCCACCAGGTAAGCAGCCCAGCCGCTAACCTCGCCGTTTTCGCCTTTAGGGGCCACCTGATCCAAATCCAAGCTCACCACATCGCTAGGGTCGGCTGAAGAAACCAGGCGTACCAGGCGGTCTGGGCGCCGGCTCAAAGCCACAAAAGCGCGGTGCGGTAAGGCAATTGGGAAGGCCAGGCCGCCGTTGTAGTCAGTGTGTTCGCCAATAACATTGACGCGCCCAGGGGCTTGCCATACGCCCTCAGGCTGGCTGCCAAAGGTAGCCACAAACAAATCTGTGGCACCCTTAGCGCCCTGACTAAAGCTCAAAGCGGGCAGGTTTAGCATCGTTGCTCCTTTATATATGGTCAGTCCAGGCTAGTAGTTAGCCTGCACTAGTAGTTAATCCGCGATGGTTAGCGTGATGCCGTGGTCTTCCAGGTGGGCCACGGTCTGGGGCTCAGGTGAGCGGTCGGTGATCAAAACATCCAGGTCGTCGAGGGAGCAGAAGCATTGCAGACCGAGCGCATCCCACTTAGAGACGTCCATAACCGCCACTGTGGTGCGTGCGCAACGCACCAGCGCACGGTTAGTGGCAGCCTCGGAGAGGTTCGGGGTCATCAAACCTACACGCGCATCGAAAGCGTGAGTACCCATAAATGACCATTCCACGCGTAGCGAAGAGAGCGCATCAATCCCGGTCAGCCCCACCAAGGCGGCAGAAGGGGTGCGCTCACCACCAATCAAAATCACGGTGGGGGCGGGGTGGCCCTGCTCGCGGGCCGTATCTGCGGCGTCGAACAGCAAATTAGCTGCTGGCAGCGAGTTAGTAATGATGGTCAAAGTTGGAAAATGTTCCAACTCAGTTAGGGCGCGTGCCACTGCCAAAGTGGTGGTACCTCCAGAGAGGGCCAAAGAATCCTGGGGGCGCACGAGCTTAGCGGCAGCTAGCGCAATCTGGCGTTTTTCATTGGTGTGCTGCTCAGATTTAGTGGCAAAGCGGGGTTCCATAGAGCTGGGTCCAGCGGCTACCGCGCCGCCGTGGACGCGCTCTACTAGGCCGGCGCTAACCAGCTCGGTAATGTCGCGGCGCACAGTCATCTCAGAGATGCCCAATGCCTCAACTACTTCTGCCACGCGCACGCCACCGTTGCGCGTAACTAAATCCATGATGAAGTCCTGGCGTTGGCGGGCCAGCATGGGGGTTCCGGTATTGTCGCTCACGGTAGATATTTGCCATATTGTTGCTTCTTGTTGGCTTTATAAGTGCAAATAGTTTGACTTAGTTGGGCTCTTGGTTAGGGTCGAAGAGGCAACATATAATGCCCTAGGAATGCGGCCTTAATGCATGTGTCGAAGCCTCGTTAACGTGCAAACAGTGACGAGCTGAGCGTATCTATGGGCACAGTCAAATCCCGAGGAGTGATGCAAATGGCTCTAGCTGTTGAGTCGGAAATTGGTCGCCTAGAACAAGTTATCTTGCACCGCCCTGGTGACGAGATGAAGCGCCTGACCCCACAAAACAAAGACGACCTGCTCTTTGACGACATTTTGTGGCTAGCCGAAGCGCAGGAAGAACACGATAAATTCGCAAACGTACTGCGCTCACGCGGCGTCGAAGTACTTTATATGCAAGATCTGCTGGCCCAATCGCTAGACAACAGCGAAGCCCGCACTCACGTATTAGAAAACACCTTTACCCCGGCCACCTTCGGTCCGCTAGCTGTAGACAATATCCGCAGCCACTTCAGCACCCTGCCCAGCGAGGAACTCGCCCGCATTTTGGTGGCCGGCCTAACTAAGAACGAGCTACTAGAAAACACTAGCGTCCCCTCCTCAGTAGTGATTGCTGGTATGGACGGCGACGATCTAGTCCTAGAGCCGCTGGTAAACCACCTCTTTACCCGCGACACCTCCTGCTGGATCTATAACGGCGTATCCATTAACTCCATGCGCCTGCCGGCCCGACGCCGTGAAACCGTTAACTACCAGGCAATCTACCGTTGGCACCCGCTGTTTGCTAACGAAGAATTCCCCGTATTTAACTTTGGTTCCATGAACGGCACCGGCGCCGTCGAAGGTGGAGACGTACTGGTTATTGGCAACGGCGCAGTACTAATCGGTCTAGGTGAACGCTCCACCACCCAAGGTGTAGAAATCCTGGCCAGCAAACTGTTTGCCTCAGGCAAGGTAAACCGAATTGTGGCCCTAGACATGCCCAAGGTGCGCTCGCAGATGCACCTAGACACGGTCATGACCATGATCAACCAGGGTACCTTCACCAAATACGCGGGTCTGGGTATGCGCCCCTCGCTGGTGATCACCCCCGGACCGGACCCCAAGCACCCGGCTATCGTCTCCCACCCAGCTGAAGACATGCACCATGTCATCGCTCGCGCCCTGGGCCTAGCCGACATTGAGGTGCTAACCACCCCGCAAGACTCCCTGGCTGCTGCCCGTGAGCAGTGGGACGACGCAAACAACTGTCTAACCATTTCCCCTGGCACCGTAGTCACTTACGAACGTAACGTGGCCACCAACACCTACCTACAAAGTCGCGGCCTGGAGGTACTCACCGTACCTGGCAGTGAGCTCGGCCGTGGTCGTGGTGGCCCGCGTTGCATGAGCTGCCCGACCCTGCGCCAGCCGGTCTAAGTCCAGTTGGTGGCCCGCCAATCGGGCCGCCGAGCGGACATAACCGGATAACCACCCGCCCGGGCGTTAAAGGCCAAGCGCCTGGCGGCGTCGTCGTAAAAAACTGGCCACAATCCACCCCTAGACCAATCCAAACCCTATAAAGCCAAAGAAACGGAGAAGCCACTCATGGCATACCCCCTGCACGGTCGTTCCTTCCTGCGCGAACTAGACTTCACCCCCGAAGAGTGGCGTGGCCTGCTAAACCTGGCCGCTGAGCTCAAGGCTGCCAAGAAGGAAGGCCGCGAGGTCCAGCACCTCAAGGGCAAGAACATCGCCCTGATCTTCGAAAAGACCTCCACTCGTACCCGCTGCTCCTTTGAGGTTGGCGCTTACGACCAGGGTGCAAACGTAACCTACCTGGAGCCCACCGGTTCCCAGATCGGTCACAAGGAATCCGTAGCCGACACCGCCCGCGTACTAGGCCGCTTCTATGACGGCATCGAATACCGTGGCGACAAGCAGTCCAACGTAGAGCAGCTAGCCCAGCTCTCTGGCGTGCCCGTATGGAACGGTCTAACCGACGACTGGCACCCCACCCAGATGCTGGCCGACCAGCTGACCATGATCGAGCACTCTGACAAGCCCCTAAGCGAGGTAGCTTTTGCCTACCTAGGCGACGCCCGCAACAACGTAGCCAACTCGCTGCTAGTTTCCGGCGCCATGATGGGCATGGACGTGCGCATGGTGGCCCCCACCGAGCTACAGAACTCTGACGAGGTAGTTGAGGCCGCCCGCGAAATCGCCAAGACCACCGGCGCCCGCATCACCATCACCGACAATGTAGAAGAAGGCGTTAAGGGCGTTGACTTCCTCTACACCGACGTGTGGGTATCCATGGGTGAGCCCAAGGAAGTTTGGGACGAGCGCATCAAGCTGCTACTGCCCTACCAGGTTAACGCGCAGCTGGTAGCCAAGACTGGCAACCCCAACGTGAAGTTCCTGCACTGCCTGCCTGCCTTCCACGACCTGAACACCACCGTGGGCCGCGACATCTACGAAAAGACCGGCCTGGACGCCCTTGAGGTTACCAACGACGTGTTCGAAAGCGACGTAAACATCGCCTTTGACCAGGCCGAAAACCGTATGCACACCATCAAGGCCGTTATGGTGGCCACCCTAGGGGAGTGACCTTTGCGCATTGTGGTTGCCCTGGGCGGTAACGCCCTGCTGCGTCGCGGCGACAAGCCCGATGCCGACATCCAGATTGCTAATGTGCAGCTAGCTGCGGCCCAACTAGCCAAGCTAGCTAACGAGCACGAGCTGATCATCACCCACGGTAACGGCCCTCAGGTGGGTGTCTTGGCCCTGGAAAGTGCCAATGACGAGCGCCTTAGCCGCGCCTACCCGCTAGACACGCTGGGCGCTGAAACCCAGGGCATGATCGGCTACTGGCTGCTGCAAGCCATGCAAAACGCCCTGCCCGGGCGCCAGGTGGCCACCATGGTGTGCCAAACCCTGGTGCTCTCTGGAGACCCCGCCTTTGCCAACCCCACCAAGTTCGTGGGCGAGGTTTATGACGAGGAAACTGCCAAGCGCATTGCCCGCGAGCGCGGCTGGGTAGTTAAGGCTGACGGCGAGCACTTCCGCCGTGTGGTGGGTAGCCCCGCCCCGCAGCGAGTGATTGAAACCCGCCTGATCCGCAACCTGGTTAACTCTGGGGCAGTGGTGATTTGTGCTGGTGGCGGCGGCGTGCCTGTGATCCGTAACGAGAAGGGTCAACTGCAAGGCGCCGAGGCGGTTATTGACAAGGATCTAACCGCTGCGGTGCTAGCTGAGGACCTGGAAGCTGATGCGCTGATCATCCTCACCGACGTAGACGGTGTCTACGAAGGTTATGGCACAGCCCAAGCCCGCATGGTTAAGCGCGCCACCCCGATGCGTCTGCGCGAAATGGGTCTGCCCGCTGGCTCTATGGGCCCCAAGGTGGAGGCAGCTTGCCGTTTCGTGGAGCTAACTGGGGATATGGCTGCAATTGGCCGCCTGGAAGATGCGCTAGATATCATCGCTGGTCACAGCGGTACGATTGTTACCCCTGGCGGTAACTATGGGGGCCCTGGGGATTTGCGTCCCCCGGGTATGGGCCGTATCTAGTGTTAACTATCCGTAAAATTGTGGTGGCCTGTAAAGCGGTTTATGCCCGCTGGCAGGCCACCACGTTTGGGCGAGCCTATGCGCGTTTTAAGGCTGAACGTGGGGCGATTTTGGCGGCCGGTATTGCCTATACCGGCTTGGTCAGCCTGTTTGCGGCGCTGACGCTTGTGGTTTCCTCGCTGCTGCAGCTTTCGGACATGTTTCCGGCTTGGCGCGCGGCCATGGTTAAAACGCTTAGCCAGGCCCTGCCGGGGGTTATTTCTGATGGCTCTAGCTCGGGGCTGGTGCGTTTGGATCAACTGGAGCTAAATCAGGGTATTGGGATAGCTGCCTTTATTGGCACGGTGACGCTGCTGGCTACGGCCCTGGAAATTCCGGCGGTTTTGCGCGGCGGGGTGCGGGCAATGTTTTCAGCCCCGGTTTTGCGCGCAAATTTTGTGGCTTTGCGTTTGCGTGACGCCGCCATGGTGCTGGTGGTGGTTATTGGGGTGAGTGTGAGCTCAGCGGCCTTGGCTTTGGCGGTGGCGCTGCACGCCCAGCTTGATAGCTACTTGCATATTCCTGGCTCCACTTCGCTGTTGCAGCTGTTTGCTTATGGGCTGGGTTTTATTGTCGACGGCGGCGTGTTAACTGCAATAGTTATACTCGCCAAGGTTGAGGTGCGCCGGCGAGTATTACTAATTGGCTCTTTTGCTGGAGCCGGCATGATGACAGTGCTGCGCCTGGTGGGCAGTCAGGGATTGGCCTCTGGCACTGTAAATCCGCTGCTAGGCTCGTTTTCGACGGTTGTGGTGCTGCTTATTTGGATGCACGCAGCGGCCATGGTGCTGCTTTACACCAGCGCCTGGATGGCGATTGCTACTAAAGAGAAAAGTACAGCTGAAACTGCCCCGGGTGGCGCGGCTTTAACTGGCAGCTAAACCCGCTAGGCTTGGTCTATGACCCAAATCCACGCCATCATCCCTGCCGGTGGAGCCGGCACCCGCTTGTGGCCGCTTTCGCGTCGTGAGCGCCCGAAGTTTCTCCTTGACCTGACCGGCGCTGGTCGCTCCCTGCTGCAGGGGACTGTGGCCCGTCTGGCTCCGGTATCTGACTCGATTACTGTGGTAACCGGTATCGCCCATGTGGCTGCGGTAGCTGACCAGCTACCACAGCTTGACCGTGAGCAGCTAATTGCTGAGCCGGCCCCGCGTGACTCTATGGCCGCTATTGGTCTGGCAGCGGCAGTGATCGCTAACCGCAATGGTCGCGACGCTGTGGTGGGTTCTTTTGCCGCCGACCAAACTATTGCTGATGAGTCTGCTTTCCACGCGGCTGTGCTAGAGGCTGCTGAGCTGGCCCTGGCCGGATATGTGGTCACTATTGGGATCGAAGCTAGCGGTCCTTCTACTGCTTTTGGCTACATTCACTGCGCTGAGCCCATTACTGTGCCCGGCGCTCCTAGTGGCCGCGCGGTGGCTGGCTTTACGGAAAAGCCAGACGCTGAGACTGCCGCCGCCTACCTGGCTAGCGGTGACTACCGCTGGAATGCGGGCATGTTTGTGGTTAAGGCTGGGGTTTTGCTAGATCACCTGGCCACCACCAAGCCGGCTCTGGCTGCAGGTATTGAGGCTATCGCTAAGGCTTGGGACACCCCGCAGCGTGAAGAGGTACTGGCTGCCACCTGGCCGGGCCTGGAAAAAATCGCCATTGACCACGCTATTGCTGAACCGGTAGCGGCCGCTGGTGGCGTAGCCGTGGTGCCTGCTGCTATGGGCTGGGATGACGTAGGTGGCTTTGATGCCCTCATTGAGCTGATCCCGGCCGCCGAGCAGGGCACTGGCGCGGGGGTTAAGCAGTTAGATCTTTCTGGCACCGCTCAGGTACGTAACGTAGATTCCGACGGCGCCCTGGTGGCTAGTTCTGCCGGGCGTCTAGTGGCGCTACTGGGCGTACCCAACCTGGTGGTTGTGGACACCCCTGACGCCCTACTGGTGGCAGACCCGGCACACGCGCAGCAGGTTAAGGCAATTGTTGACGGCCTCAAGGCAGACGGTCAAGAGAAGCTGGTGTAACACAAGTGCGAGGCAGAAAGTGCCGCCGCCCCGGTTGCGGGCGTAATGCGGTAGCTACGTTGACCTCCAACTATGCGGACTCAACTATTGTGATTGGACCGCTGTCGGTGGAGGCAGATCCACAGGCCTATGACCTGTGCGAGGTGCACGTGGATTCTTTCACGGCTCCGCGCCAGTGGCAGGTGGTGCGCCTGGTGACCGAGTTTGAGCCGGCCCCGCCCACCCCAGATGATCTAGACGCGCTAGCTGAGGCAGTGCGGGCGGCGTCGCGGCGTTCACCTAAACGCTCTGAGGCAGTAGACCGCGCCCGCAGCTCTATGCCGGCGGATCTGCGTAACCCGCGCTCAGCCACTGAGGTTACCCGTCGTTCACATCTGCGCCTGTTAAAGGGCGAAAAGGAGGGCTGATGAGCCAGATTGCCCCTTGGCTGCGTGAGTTGCTGCGTGACCCGGTGGATGTTTCACCGCTAACCGACGCCGAGCACATGCCCCCCCACAGTGCTGCTGGTGCCCGGGCTTGGCTCGCTCCAGGCAGCCCCTGAATCTGGTAGCGTGCAGGTACAGGCCCCTGGCGCCGACTACTACCTGGTTAACCGCGAAGCTACGCGAGCCTACCCGGTACGTGACGGGGTGGCCATGCTGCTGCCGCGCTAAAAGCCCCTAGCCTCAAGCACTAGCCCCTAGCGCTAAGCCGACGCCGGTAAACTGCCTGCGCCAGCTAAACGCAAGCCGGCTAGCCACCTAGGCCAGCCGGCGTCGTTATAGGGCGCTATAGGGTGCCTAAACCGTAAGGAAGCTGCGCCGCCGCTGACTGTTGCTGTTGGTGGCGGCGTTCGCGTTGCAAATTCAAGAAATACTCCCGGTCACGCCGCTCCACCAAAACTGCAGCTAGTAGCCGTTCCGGATGCGTGTGTGGCGGGGGCGGAGGAGAAACCAAACCAGAGACCTGATCAGCTAAAGCCTGCCCCAGGGAGGCCCGGTGGCGCAGATCCAAGCTGGAGGCGCGCTGCAAGAAGGTGTAGGCCGAAAGCGACAGGTGGGTGGGTAGCTCGCGGATATCCGCCCCACGCGCCCAATAACGCAGCTCAGGGGGCATGATCAGTACCGGGGGAGAGGTAATAATGTTGTCCTCCTGGGCGGCATAGGTGCCCGCCAGCATGTCACCAACACGCTTGGAACGCTTAGAAAACAACATCACTACCACGGCTACTATCCCGGTGGTGAACAGCACTTCAAAGGGAGCACAGATAGCCCGTACAAAGCTTTGATAAGGGTGAGCCGGACCGCCGTCGTCGCGCACAATCCGCAAGCCCATAACTAACCGGCCTAAACTACGCCCCCGGCTTAACACTTCCACCAGCCACGGCATGAAAATAAGCCAAAAAGCCAGCATCAGCGCCACGCTGGTTGCCAAAACCGCCGCAGACACAGTCGATTGGTTAACAGCGGTGTACAAAAGCCGCAGAGAGAACGATAAACCCAGGAAATATACGGCATAGTCAATCACTGCTGAACCCATGCGGGTAGGCAAAGGCGCCGGGGCGATATCAACCACCACGCCTTCACCAGTGATAACCTGCTCAGGGACGATCATTCTTTCCGATGAGCTGTTCAAAGTCTCCACAAGAAAAGAGTACCCGGGTGGATATAGATGCGCTGCGCCAATCTCATAAAGACCAGTGGGAACGTCTGGGCAAGCTAGCTAGCAAACGTATTCTCAGCGCCAAAGAAACCGATGAGCTGATCTCGCTCTACGGTCAGGTAGGCCAGCAGCTTTCCGCTGTACGCAGCCAAGCCCCCGACCCTGACGCAATTGTGGAGCTCAGCCGCCTGCTGTCGCGAGCACGCGGACGCATTGGCTACCACCAAAATGCGCGGGCTACTAATGTGCGTCGCTTCGTTACCGTCACCATGCCTATGGGGCTATATAAGGCGCGCTGGTTCTCAGTTGGGGTGATGGTGGCGTCCCTGGCAGTGTCGCTGATCTGTGCGCTGTACCTGCTCAACAATATGACGGTTTTTGACCTCCTGGTGCCTCCAGCTACGCGCCGCTCTATTGCCCAAAGTCAATTCGTGGGTTACTACTCTCAATACGCCCATTCAGAGTTTGCCTCCCAAGTGTGGACCAACAACGCCCGCGTGGCCGCCATCAGCATCATTAGCGGCCTGACCGGTATTTTCCCGATCTTGGTGCAATGGCAAAATGCTTTAAATGTTGGGTTAATGGGCGCGGTGATGAGTGAGCAGGGCGAAATCGGTAAATTCTTTGCCTACATAAGCCCCCACGGCCTGCTAGAACTTAGCTGTGTATTTATGAGCGGCGGGGTGGGGCTGCGCCTGTTTTGGACCATGCTGGTGCCCGGCAGGCGCACTCGCGGCCAAGCCCTAGCCCAGGAAGGGCGCGTGCTGGTTTCAGCGGTTATCTCCCTAACTGCCGCCTTGGCTGTGGCCGGGGCTTTGGAAGGCTTTGTTACCCCCTCGGATCTGCCGCTATGGATCAAGATTACGCTGGGGGCCAGTGCGGCTGTGGGTTTGTGGGCTTATACCTTCATTTTGGGGCGTCGTGCGGCTTTGCAAGGCGACGACGGCGACCTAGACCCAAGCCAAATCGGCGCCTACGCCGCCCAGGCCTAAACAGTCAGCTAAGGCTGCGCCGCTCTAGAGGCGGCCAGCGGCCTTAAGCGCCAGGTAAGTGTCAGCCAAGGCCGGTGCCAAAGTGGCCGGAGCTGACTCCACCACCTCAATGCCCAGACGCTTTAGCTGGCTGCGTGCCTGGTTAGTTTCTAGCAGTGTGCGCTCAGCGGCGGCGGCCTGATAAGCCAGGTCAGCGTTGTCACGCTCATGGCTCATCTGCTCAATTTGCGGGTTTAGCGCGCTAGCAAAAATAAGCGTGTGCTTATGGGCAATCATGGCCAGCACGTCAGTTAGGGCCTGATCGTGGCTTACCGCCTCAAGGCTGCTAAGCAAAACCACCAGGGCATGTTGGCTTAGGCGTTGGGAGGCGGCCAAGTTAAGTGCCGGCGCTGACAGCTCACCCAGATACGGCTCCACATCAGCTAGCTCATTAGCCATGGTGGCAATCAACTCACCTGACTTCTTACCGGCAATCCAGGCCCGGCGCCTAGTGTCTAGGCCATTACTTCCACCCGGTCGCCAGCCGCGCTAGCTAGGGCAGAGAGCAAAAATGAGCTATCAATGCCCACGTCTAGACGCGTGCCCTCCTCCATGCGGGTGGCGCTGTGACGGGCACTGTCAATAATGATCAGTACATGTCTATCACGCTCAGGGCGCCAGGTACGCACCACCACTTCGCCGCGCCGCGCCGTCGAACGCCAGTCAATAGAGCGCACGTCGTCGCCGGGAACATACTGACGCAAAGAATCAAATTCCGTGCCCGCCCCACGCACCATAACCGCGCTGCGTCCATCCATTTCGCGTAGCAAATTAAGGCGTGAAGGCAAATGCTTACGCGAATTAAACGGTGGTAGCACCTGCACATGTGCCGGTGCTACCAGGGAACGCTGGCGCCCAGCCAAGCCCAGCGGCCCAAGTGAACGCACAGTGGCGTAGTCGGCCCGGCGCTTGCCTCGGCGTTTAGGTTGCAGCGGGGTAGTGAAACGTCGCTTCTGGCCGGGACCCAAATTGAACTGGTAAAAATTATCGCTAGCCCCGGCGCTAGGCACCCAGGCATCGCGCAGGCTTCCGCGCATAGTGCGTTTGGCAGTGTTAGTGATCGTAATACGCGCAGAACTGGGTTGTCCTAAACGCACGGTGGTGCCATTTTCGCGCTCAACCCTAAGCTCCAGAGGTTTTGGCGCCAAAAATGCATCTAACAGGGACAGGCAGATCACCGCCAGATCCCAGATCAGGGCTGCGCGCGTGGAAAGAAAAACCAGCAGCAAACATGGGGCCAGCAGTAAAGCCAGCCGTTTGGAGGCAAACATGCATTTACCTCAGCGCGGGACCGCAACCATACGCAGTACGCCGTCGATAACCGAAGCGGCACTGACCCCTTCAAGCTCAGCTTCAGGACGCAGCTTAATACGGTGACGCAAGGTAGGCAGCGCAAAGTTTTTGACGTCGTCGGGAGTGACAAAAGAGCGCCCGTTAAGCCAAGCCCAAGCCCGCGAAGTAGCCAGCAGAGCGGTGGCTCCACGCGGGGAGACCCCCAGTGACAGCGACGGCGAAACCCGCGTAGCTCGCACCAAATCCACAATATAGGCGGTCACCTCCGGGCCAACGCCCACCTTGGCCACCTCACTGCGGGCCAGGCGCAGATCCTGGGCGTTAGTAACCGCCTGCAACCCGGCGCTAACCAGGTCACGCGGGTTAAACCGTTAGCGTGGCGGGTGAGTACCTCAATTTCGGTGTCGCGTTCAGGCAGCGGCAGCACTAGTTTCATTAGGAAACGGTCCAGCTGTGCCTCAGGCAGGGGATAGGTACCCTCATACTCAACCGGGTTCTGGGTGGCGATCACCATGAAAGGCTCAGGCAAAGCCCGAGGCGTGCCGTCAATAGAAACCTGGCGTTCCTCCATGGCCTCAAGCAAAGCTGCCTGAGTTTTGGGGGGAGTACGGTTAATTTCGTCAGCCAGCAGCAAGTTAGTGAATACTGGGCCCGGGCGCAAAGAAAACTCGGCAGTGCGTGAGTCATAAATCAGCGAACCGGTTACGTCACCGGGCATCAGGTCCGGGGTGAACTGGATGCGTTTAGTATCCAGCTCCAACGACGCCGCCAAAGCCCTAACCAGCAGGGTTTTAGCCACCCCGGGTACACCCTCAAGCAGTACGTGACCACCCGCTAGCAGGGCTACCACTAGGCCGGTGACGGCGGCGTCCTGGCCCACCACAGCTTTAGCGACTTCGCTGCGCACCGCTGCCAGGCGGGCCTGGGTGGGGACGCTATAGTCTAGGTTTTCAGCGCTCATAGTGCTTTACCTCTTCTTCTAATTGTTCAAGGGCTTGGCTTAGCTGGGTCAGTTCTACTGCACTTGCTGGCGCGGGCCCGTAGAGTATGTATTCAATTTCTTTAGCTGTGCGGTTGCAGGCCATAGATACCGTTTGCGCTACCAAGGTGGCGTCTGCATTTGGGGAAATTCCCAAGCGCCGGCCGAGCCTAATAATGGTGGCTATGCGCAAAATACGGCCACTGTGCTCACTGGCTCTAGCGCGCTGATACAGTCCGGCGCGCCCCACTGTGGTTTCGGTGCCTTGCGCAACTACCGGTAGCGGCTCGTTAACAATCCGGCCTTGGCGCCGGCCCACAATAAATGCCCACACCAATGCCAACAGCCCAAACTGCCACATTAATGGCACCAGCCAGGATGGGTAGGGTTTAAGCTGCTGATCCGAATTAAATGAGTCAGCATTTTCGGCGTTATAAAAAGCTACTTCGCTGCCCCGCCCGGTGGCATAAAGTGCCAAGGCTGCATTGTCATCTTTGTCTAGGTACTTGTTGGTAACTAGCTCTGGATTAGTGATGATGCGCAGGGTTTTGCCTGACTTTAAGGGCAGTTCCAGATAGCCGTAGCCGTCGGCATAAGCGAAACACAGCTGGGCTGGGCCACGGCCCAGGTACTGGCTATCGGCCAGCGCCTGCGGGTCACTCACTATTATGGCGTTTCCGGTTGCGCTGATGGTTTGGGCTTTGGCAGGTATAGAACAGGCGCCGCGAGAGGCAGGTTTATCGTTATAACCTTGCAGTTCCAAGCCGCTTTCAGCCAAGGACTCAGGCAGGTAGTACTCGAAGCCAACCAGGGTGATATCAGCGTTTGAGGTAGTTAGTAGAGTTTCAAAGTCGTTATTTTGTAGCCTGCCAGCATTAAAGATGGTTACCGGTTTGCCCTGCTGGGCAGCCTCGATAGCTTTTGCAGGTGAGCGCACCTGGTCCACTGAGACGTCATAGTGGTCGCCAAGTACCTGAGTTAAAGCCCGCACACCCTCAGAGCTAACGCTGTGGATGTCGTAGGGGTCTTTAGTGAGTTCCTCTTTCATGGAGGCGTAGATAACCATGCCTGCCAGCAGCAAGCTAAGTGCGATTGCCAGTAGTTTCCAGCCTTTAGAGCCAGTTTTTTTAGACTCGGCGCTGGCTTGTACGGGGGCTGTTTGTGTGCTCATCGCCGCCTACCTTTAGTGGCATAGGGGTTAGAGGCATATGGGTTAACATCCAGTGGGCCAGCTGAGCCGTGAGTTAGCTCCGGGGTCAGGTTATGGGCGCTTTGGTGGGTTACGCCTGAGGTATTAGTGACGGTGACGGCGAAATCACGCATCCACTGATCATCGCTAGGGCCGGTTTCTTCGTGGCCATAGCGAGCCCGGTCAAACAGGTTAGCGGCGTAGGCAAAGCTCTCGTTTAGGTTTGGCATTACCTGGGCCCCAAGCTGGCCGGCCTCCTGAGAGGTCATGCCTGGATAATCTTCCAGTAAGGCGCGCTCATCTAGAGAGCGGATAATGGCACGGAAACGGTCTACGACGGCGCTTACCCAGTCACCGGCTGCAGCCGCCTTATTGGCGCTAAGCGTGAGCATACTGGCGTCACGTTTATCGTCAAAAAGCGCTTTTGATTTGCGTTTACGGCGCGCCAAAGTGATTTTTGTGGCCAAGTAGAGCAGCAAAGCTATCAGCGCCACAAAGATCAAAAAGGTAAGCAGCTCTCCAACCCATTCCGGTAAACCCAAATTTAGCTTAGCTTTACTTAGCGTGGAGTCCAGCCATTTAAACAGCTTTTCTAAAAGATTTTGTTTAGGTTTATAAGCTACTTTACTGAGCTCATGGTGGGCTTGTTGGCGTGCCTCATCTGGGCTTGGAGTGGGCTGACTCCAAGCCGGCAGAAGGGCAAACTTCCAGATTAAATTCATTGCGCCTGTTGTTCTGCTACCGCGTTACGTAGCTCCACGTCCAGGCCTTCTTTACGCATACGCAGATCGATATATAGCAATGCGTTGACCGAGGAAGTGAAAGGTAAAATTAATAGCTGAGCGATGGTAGACACAACCATAGTCAGTATGTAAGCAGTATTTATGGATGTGATCGCATCTTCAGGAGACGAGGATCCGGCAACAACAAAAATTACGCTTAGTGCGCTAGCAATACCGCCAAAGATGCCGGCCACCATAGAGGTGATTATAGTGGTCAGGATATTGATGCCTAACAGACGCCAAAAGTTTTTGCGAGTCAGGCTCCAAGAGCGGCCAATAGCAGCAAACACTCCCAGGTTTTCAAGCACCATGGCTGGTGAGGCAACGCTGAATTTAATGGATAAGTAGGAGCTTACTACTACGCCAGCCACGACCAGTATAAATATGCCGACTAAGGCTATACCCATGCCTTGCCATAATTCTGTTTCTGTCTTAGCTGTAGAGGCTACGCTAGCTAACAGCACAAAAATGCGACGATTCCAATTATGACCATCAGGCCGCTAATAATACCGGTGATTATATTTAGCCCAATTAATGGCAGGAACTTTGATTTAGTACGTTCCCATACTTCTTTACTGGAAGCTACTCGCCCAAGTACAGAGCGGGATACCGCTACAACAATTAAACCTGAAAGTAAAACCGTGGCTAAAGCCTGTAAGAGAGTGCCGCCTAGCTGAGAAAAAGAGCCCGATAAAGAAGTGAAAGCGGTGGCGTAAGGAGAGTCGGCGCTGACGTAGTTAGGTAATACCAGGTTGATAATTGCATAATTTGTGGCAATGCTAATTACTAGCACCACCCCTAGCAGGGCGGCGGTAAAACCAAACATAGTGCGCGCATTAGTTTTAATTGCCGCAAATGCGCCCTGATAGATGTCGCCAATAGACAGGGGGCGCAAGGGAATAATGCCAGGCTTGTAGACATAGAAGTTTGCGGCGCCATTAGATCCTGGTCCATAGCCAGCGCCCGGATAGGCGCCGCCGCCCGGGTAGCTACCTGCGCCAGGATAACCAGCCGCCCCAGGGTAACCAGGAGTGGCTCCGGGATAACCAGCCCCAGCAGCACTAGCCGCACCGACACCAGGCACGCCAGCGCCGTCGTCGTAACCAGCACCCGGGTAGGAACCTTGCCCAGGGTAGGGGTTGGCATAGCCGCCAGAGCTGTTTGCAGAGTCAGCCGGCTGCCCAGATTGCTCTCCAGCGCTTTCATCGAAATTAGGCGTGCGCCAAGTCTCGCTCACCGTTACCTCCTTGGGAATATGCTACGTAACTAATCCTGCCAGGTTTGTGTAGCTTGTACCTACGCCTTGAGGAGGAGGTTTAGCTACATTCCTGTATAACCATGCAAAAATATGCTTTAAGTGTCACAATGTAGTTATGAGCACGCGTATCTTACTGGTAGATGATGATACTGCCCTGTCTGAAATGGTTGGCATGACCCTCGAAAGCGGGGGTTATGACGTGGTTTATTGCGCAGACGGAACGCATGCTTTGCAGGCTTTTACCATTAACCAGCCAGAGCTAGTGCTGCTAGACCTGATGCTGCCGGGCATGGATGGCATTGAAATCTGCCGCCGCATTAGGGCTATTTCTGACGTGCCCATTATTATGCTCACCGCCCGCAGTGACACCCAGGATGTGGTGGCCGGGTTGGAGGCAGGGGCTGATGACTATGTGGCTAAGCCCTTCAAACCGTGAGCTGATGGCCCGGGTACGTACCCGCCTGCGCCGTGTCAGCGACGTCGCCGCCAATGCTGAGCCGCCCAAGGACAAGCTGCGCATTGGCGATATCGATATTGACGTGCTCGCCCACGAGGCTCGCCGCGCAGGCCAAGTAGTGCCGCTGACCCCGCTGGAATTTGACCTGGTAGTGACCCTGGCGCGTGAACCCTGGAAGGTGTTTACCCGTGAGGAATTGCTAGAGCGTGTGTGGGGTTACCAGCACAGCGCCGACAACCGTCTGGTCAACGTGCATGTGCAGCGCCTGCGGGCCAAGGTGGAACTAGACCCCGAACACCCCAAGGTGGTTATCACTGTGCGCGGCGTAGGTTACCGCGCCGGTAGTGCCCAGGGCTGATGCGTGGCCTAGACGCTATACGCCAGTGGCTGGCGCGTAGCCCCCTAAAATACTTTCGCCTAGCCCTAGCACGTTCACTAGTGCTGCGCGTAGCCGTGCAGGTCATGGTGGTGGGGATGGTGTCAGTGCTAGCCCTGATCATCTTCGCCACCTCCTGGGTACGCTCCGACCTACTGCGCGAACGCCTAGACGCAGTAATTGCAGATGCCGATACGCGCGTGGCCACAGCCCAAAGCCAAATGGACGCCACCGCCGTCAACACCACGGCGGAAGTCTCGGCCCTGGCCCAAAGCCAAGTCACCTCCCTAAAAGACGCCATTAGCGGCGCCAACGGGGTGGGGGTGGTGCTAATGCGTTCGCGTAGCTCAAACTCCTCGATTGTTATTAACGACCTGTCTTCCACCTCCGGGTTACGCCAGGCCATTTCTAATGATCTAATCAACCAGCTGGAATCTAATCCGCACCGCCAATACTGGCAGTACGCCAAGGTGACCGACGACGGTAATGCGGTACCCGGCATTGTGGTGGCTAGCCAACTTACTTTGCCTTTGGCTGGTACTTACAACGTGTTCCTGGTGTATTCGCTAAAAAATGAGCAACACCTACTTGATGTGGCCACCCGCGCCCTGGTGTCGGGTGGAGCCATGCTGGTGGTAGCCATGGGAATTGCCGTGGCATTACTTACTTGGCGTGTGCTGCTGCCAGTTAGACGCACCTCGCTAGCTGCCCAGCGCCTAGCCGCTGGCAATTTTGGTGAGCGTCTAGAAATTAAAAGCCAGGATGAGGCGGCCTCCCTAGCGCTGTCTTTTAACAACATGGCTGATTCAATTGAAGCCCAAATTGATCGCCTAAGTGAGCTTTCGCGTCTGCAACAGCGTTTTGTTTCTGATGTTTCCCATGAGCTGCGCACGCCCATGACCACCATTTTGCTGGCTGGTGAGACCCTGTTTGATGCCCGCGATAACTTCAGTGATCCGCGCCTAAAACGCAGCACCGAGCTGCTATTTGGGCAAATTGAGCGTTTCGACAAGATGCTGGCGGACCTGCTAGAAATTTCGCGTTTCGACGCCGGCTCAGCGGCCCTATCTTTGCAGGAATGGGATGTGGGCGAAATTGCCCGCGACGTCATTGATTTTGCCCAGCCACTAGCTCAAGCTAACGGTTGCCAAATCCGCCTGCACATTGAAGGTAATAAGGTGACCGCCGTCGTCGACCACACCCGAATTGAGCGAATCCTGCGCAACCTGGTGGTTAACGCAACCGAACACGGCGAAGGTAAACCCATCGATATCAACGTGGTGGGTGACGACACGGCCGTGGCTGTGCGGGTGCGTGACCACGGCATTGGCATGAGCGAAGAAGTGGCCGAGCACGTCTTTGACCGCTTCTATCGGGCTGACCCTTCGCGGGCGCGTAAAAGCGGGGGCACCGGGCTGGGCCTGTCGATTTCGCGTGAGGACGCCGCCTTACACAATGGCACCCTCAGCGCTTGGGGGTGGCCTGGCGACGGCGCCGCGTTCTTGCTGCTAATTCCCCGCAAGCAGGATGTTCCTGCAGGTAGAGGCCCACTGGACGTGATTCCGCCCGACGCCCCGCTGGAGGCTTGGTTAAGGATGTGGCCGGGCATATGGGGCCAAACCCCGAGCCGGTGCCCACGCCGTCGCTGGGCTTGCCGCTACTGATTCCGGCCACGCGCTGGGCTGATGAGGAGGAGGAAAACGATGCGTCCTAGCTCTTCCAAGCGTTTTCCTGCTGCAGGGCGGTTTTTTGCTGCAAACCTGCCTGTTTCTGCGAACCTTCATGCAAGCCTTAATTCAAGCCTTGCTTCACGCCGCAGCCTGATTAAAGCCTCGCTGCTGGCGGGGGCCGGGCTGGGCGCTAGTGCCTGTGCCAAGCTACCCACTAGCGGGCCGGTGCGAGTGGCCGATCATGACGTGCGCCAAGCTGACCTGGTGCTGCAATACGCTCAGGGGCCGGTTAAAGGCGCTAGTCCCACCCAGATTGTGGAGGGTTTTTTGCTGGCATGCGCGGCCGGCTACTCTGACGAATTTGCTACTGCCCGCAGCTTCCTGCTGGGGCAGGCCGCCAGTTCCTGGCGCCCGGATGCCCAAGTGTGGATTTATGACTCTGCCGGCAACGCGCGGGTCAGTGACGCCAGTGACGGTTCCTTGAACGTGTCTGCCCCTGCCCTGGCCACGCTGGATGCTAAAGGTGTCTACTCGGTGGCTTTTGGGGGAGCTAACCATGAGCTGACCTTGTCGCTAGCCACCGATGGGGCCGGGCAGTGGCGTATTGCGGCGCTTCCTGACGGTGTTTTGCTTTCTGCTACTTCCTTCCAGAACGCTTTTGTGGCGCAAAACCTGTACTTTTTTAACCGTACCCGCACCTCTTTGGTGCCCGATAGGCGCTGGGTGCTGCGCCGCAGGTTAACTACCCATGTGGTTAGTGCGCTGCTGACCGGCCCGGCCCCCTGGCTTAACCAGACTCTTTCTAGTGCCATTCCCGACGGCGTCACCTTAGGTGGCGCGGGAGTTGAGGTCAGTCAGGCTGTGGCCACAGTGGATTTATCCAGCGAGGTGGCTAACGCTTCAGCTAACGATAAGCAAGCAATTGTGCGCCAACTGGCCACTACTTTGGGGCAGCTAGGCTCAGTTAACCAGGTGATAGTTAACTGTGGCAGCACAGTTATTGGTTCTAGTGCCACAATCCGCCAGGGCCACCGTTCGCCCGGTGCGGTGGTGGCCGCTAGCGCGGCGGGCCTGGTGCGTCTGGAGGGCAATAACACGAAGGTGTTACTAGATGCCGGCGCCCTTGGTGAAGGCATTAATGGGGTGGCGGTGGCTGACGCAAACACTGTTTACCTGCAGCGCAATAATGCGTTGGAGCGGCTGAGCGTATCTACCAAAACCCTTACGCAGGTAAATGGCGACACTGATTTAGGGGCGGTGTGTGCCGATAACTTGGGTTGGGTGTGGCTGTGCCAGGGTGCTAATGTGCTGGCTTACTCGACTCAAGGGGTGCGTTACACACTTGCGGTGCCCTCAAACCTGCCTATTGCGGCTTTTAATGTGTCTAGTGACGGCTACCGCTAGCCTACGCGGTGGCTGTGGGTGAATCTATGCGAGTTTCGGTGTGTGCGGTGGTGCGTGACGATAAGGGCGTACCCACTGGGCTGGGTGAGGCATATTCGATTTACCAAACTGACGTGGCGGCGCTGAGCTGGGTTGATGAGGTAACCGTGGCGGTGCTGGCTAAAGCTAATACTGCTGGGGTGGCGCAGCTGGCCTACGCTCCGGTGGGCGGGATGGTAACTGATATGACTCAGGTTACTAACGCCGAGCGTCTGGTTTCAGGCAAGCATGGTGGACAGGTGTCGGTACTGACTGACCAGGGGCAGCTGATGGTTTCTTCGGGTGCCACTTGGGTGCCCAGCTATTCGGGCCTGAAAGCGGCCACCTACAGCCGCGTCTAGTTTGCATATGTGTCACAGGCACAAATTAGGGTGCAGGTAAACACAGGCAAAATCGTCCGTTCCCTATAATTTAAACGCGTATTTTCATAGGCGACGGACGATTTTGGGTGTAAATGTGGGCCAGCGCCGGGCGCTTTGCCTGCTTGCACTGCCGACGGCGCCGGGCGCTTTGCCTGCTTGCACTGCCGACGGCGCCGGGCGCTTTGCCTGCTTGCACTGCCGACGGCGCCGGGCGCTTTGTCTGCTTGCACTGCCGACGGCGCCAGTGCAGGTTTCTGAACTGCCTGCCCCCGGCTTTACTTACTTGCACTGCCGACGGCGCCGCTCTCGCTAGAACATAAACAGGACATAAAAAGGGTGGCTGGGTTTCCCCAGCCACCCGTGCTGCATTAGCAGCTGTGGGCAGGCGTCTTAAAACGCTCGATGCCCCGCTTTAGGTGTCTACACCGTCTCTAGACGCAGTAGACCGTAGGTCCAACCTTTTCGGTGGTAGATCACGCAAGGTTGGCCGGAGGATGCTTCAATGAATAGGTAGAAGGAGTGGCCTACCAGTTCCATCTCGTAAAGCGCCTCTTCAATGGTTAAAGGCGTGGACTGGTGCAGTTTCTGGCGCACAATCACCGGGGAGTCGCCGATTTGGGATTCAACTACCTCGCCTGGTTTGGTGGGAGGCAGTACGATTTCCTCAGCCTCAGCTTCGGGGGCTACTTCGATACCCTGCTCAACTAGGGCCTGCTCGACCTCAGCAGTGATCATCGGGTAGCGGCGGTGGTCCTTCTTGCGATCACGTGCACGACGTAGGCGCTCGAATAGCTTGTCGATAGCCAAGTCAAAAGCTGCGTAGCGGTCGCTGGAGCTGGCCTCTGCGCGGATAACCGGGCCCTTGGAGATCACCGTGAGCTCAACTCGCTCAGAAGTGTCTGCCAAACGGGGGTTGCGCTCGTGGCTGACTTCGATTTCTACTCGCTGTGCGCGCGGGTCGTACTGGGTTACCTTGCTGATCTTCTCTTCTGCGTAAGCGCGGAAGCGGGAGCTAATTTCAGCGTGGCGGCCTACAACCGTGATTTCCATAGTTGAATCAACCCTCCTTGGTTGTTTCCGTAACATACCAACGATTGGGATGGTGTGTTGTAAGACACACTATAGTACATGATCGTGTTCTGTGTCACCCTTATTTTGGCTAGTATTCTGTAGGCGAAATCATGTTTTGCCTTGAATTTAGGGCCGCGCTGTGCGTTTTTTGCTAGGGGCTGCAGCCAGTGTCCAGGCGCAAACGACGACGCCGCCCGCCGCCTCTAAAGCCTTAGCGCTAGCTTCCAGCGTGGATCCGGTAGTGACGACGTCGTCCACCAGCACTACCTGCCAGCCGGTGGCGTCAGCTAGGCACTGTACTTGACGTTGAGCACGCTGACGTGAGCTTTTACCAAGCTGTTTGCCAGAGCGTAGGCGTAGCGGATCGGCGCTGACCACAGCTATGTCTAGCTGTGGAGCTAAAAAATCGGCTAAGCCTTGGGCTAGTTGACGAGCTACTAGGTTGGCGTGCCAACGTCGCGAAAGCTTAGAGGGGGCATTGATGATCGCTAGGGGTTTGTCGCTAGCGAGCTGGTAGGTAAGCCAAGGGATCATGGCGGTGGCGCCGTCGTTAATTCCAGCCAATATGGCACCGGTGATAGCGCGGTGGCGACCACTTTTAAAACTCAGCACAATCTGGCGCAAAGCTCCCGCATAGGTGCCTTGGCTCCAGATGGCCAGATCTGTGGCCGGCAGCAAATCGCTGTTGAGTAAGGTGGCGCTGTGACTTAGTAGCTGGCGGCACTGTGGGCATAGGTCTGTATCCCACAGGCCGCAACCAGCGCATTGGCGTGGCAAAACTAGCTGACCTGCGGCCTTGAGGGGGTTGGTCATGGTTGCGACGACTCTAAGCGTGGCGGCTCTAAGGGGGCTAGTCATGGACGTGACAGCCCCAAGTGTGGCGCCCTAAACGAGGTTAGCCTGGAGGTAGGAATAGTGCCGTTTTTGCTGCTAGAAGTGGCTTTGACTTTCGAAGTAGGGGCCGGGCAAGAGGTGTAAGAGTGTTAAACATAAATCAAATATCTCTAACATGCCCTGTCAGAGCCAATAGCTAAAATAAATCTGTGGAAAACTCGCGCAAGCCCTGGTCAACGCGGTAAGTCTGGGTGCGTGCCAGGGGCCTGAATCGTAAGGCTGGCGCATAAGGGGTAGGGCTTGGTTGGTGAGGCTCAGTGCACGAAAAGCAAATAGCGAATAGATTCAAAGCCTTAGCCGGGCGATAGTACGATAGACAAGGTTGAATATATTCAAATGGCTGCCCGTAACAGGCTTAAGCCAGCAAGGAGCTTGTAAGCGTGTCTATTGTTGACCGGATCCTACGCATCGGTGAAGGCCGGACCTTGCGAAAGCTAAGTGCTATCGCAGACCAGGTTGATGCTCTTGAAGATGACTACCGCGAATTCACTGACGAAGAACTGCGTAATCAGACCAAAGAGTTTCGCGAGCGCCTAGAAGAGGGCGAAACCCTCGACGATATCTTGCCTGAAGCTTTTGCAACTGTGCGTGAAGCCGCTGACCGCGTACTAGGCCAGCGCCCCTACCGGGTGCAGCTAATGGGTGGCGCGGCCCTACACCTGGGCAACATTGCTGAGATGAAAACCGGTGAAGGTAAAACCCTAGTTGCCGCTTTGCCCTCCTACCTGCGCGCACTAACCGGCAAGGGGGTGCACGTGGTTACCGTCAACGACTTCTTGGCCGAGTACCAGTCTGACCTAATGGGGCGTGTGCACCGCTTCCTAGGCTTGACCACCGGTTGTGTACTTGCTGGTCAGGACCCATCTGAGCGCCGCAAGCAGTATGACTGCGACATCACTTACGGCACCAACAACGAGATGGGCTTCGACTACCTACGCGACAATATGGCCCAGCGCCCTGAGGACATGGTCCAGCGCGGGCACAACTTCGTGATTGTTGACGAGGTTGACTCCATCCTTATTGACGAAGCCCGTACCCCGCTGATTATTTCCGGCCCTGCCGACGGCGACAACAATAAGTGGTACCGCGAGTTTGCTGATGTGGCTGAGATCCTCAGTCCCAACAAGGACTATGAGGTAGATGAGAAGAAGCGCACCGTGGGTATTTTGGCCCCCGGTATTGAGAAGATCGAGGACCGTCTAGGTATCGACAACCTCTACGAAGCCGGCAACACCGCCCTTATCGGTTTCCTCAACAACGCCATCCGCGCCAAGGAACTGTTTAAGCGCGACCGTGACTACATTGTGGCCGACGGCGAAGTGCTGATTGTTGATGAGCACACCGGCCGCGTATTGGCTGGGCGCCGCTACAACGAAGGTCTGCACCAGGCCATTGAGGCCAAAGAGCGGGTAGAGATCAAGAGTGAAAACCAGACTCTAGCCACCATTACCTTGCAGAACTACTTCCGTTTGTACCCGGAAGGTTCGCGTTCAGGCATGACCGGTACGGCAGAAACCGAAGCCGCAGAATTCGCTGGTACCTACAAGATCGGCGTCGTGCCCATCCCCACCAACAAGCCCATGATCCGCAAGGACCAGCCGGACCTGGTGTACAAGTCCGTTAAGTCCAAGCTGAACGCGGTAGTTGACGACATTGAAGAGCGTCACGACGCCGGGCAGCCGGTTTTGGTGGGTACCACCAGTGTGGAAAAGAGCGAGGAGCTCTCGGCCCTGCTGCGTGAGCGCCGCATCCCCCACGAGGTACTAAACGCTAAGCAGCACGCCCGCGAAGCCGCCGTAGTGGCCATGGCTGGACGTAAAGGCGCGGTAACCGTAGCCACCAACATGGCTGGTCGTGGTACCGACATCATGCTGGGTGGTAACGCTGAGTTCATTGCCGTGGCCTCCTTGAAGGAAGCCGGCCTAGACCCCATCGACACCCCCGACGAGTACGAAAAAGCCTGGCCGGCCGCCCTGAAGGCAGCCAAGGAAGCCGTCTCGGTGGAGCACGACGAGGTGGTGGAGCTCGGTGGTCTGTACGTGCTGGGCACCGAACGCCACGAGTCGCGCCGTATCGACAACCAGCTGCGTGGTCGTAGTGGCCGTCAGGGTGACCCTGGTGAGAGCCGCTTCTACCTGTCCATGCAGGACGATCTGATGCGCACCTACGCCACCGGTCTGGCTCAGCAGATCATCTCCTCGGACCGTTACCCCGACGACGTGCCGCTCGAATCCAAGATGATCACCCGCAACATCGCCTCCTACCAGCGTCAGCTAGAAGCACGTAACTTCGAGATCCGTAAAAACGTGCTTAAGTACGACGACGTGCTCACCGAGCAGCGTCAAAAGGTTTACGACGAGCGTCGCATGGTGCTGCAGGGTGAGGATCTAGAGCCCCACATCAAGGCCTTCCGTGAGCGCGTAATTGCCAATGTGGTGGCGCAGCGCACCGCCGAGGGCCGCAGCGACCAGTGGGACCTGGACCAGCTGTGGAAGGACCTGTCCACTGTCTACCCGATGGGCTTGACCGTGGATGAGGTGGTCGACGGCGTAGGCGGCCTGGATGCGCTAACCAGTGAACGCCTAACTGAAGAGCTCACTGAGGACATTGCGGTGGCCTATGAGGACGCCGAAGCTAACCTGTCCGCTAACGATCTAGCTGTGGCGCAGCTGGGTGAAGAACCCATGCGCACCCTGGAGCGTCGCCTGCTGCTGGCCGTGGTGGACCAGCACTGGCGCGAGCACCTGTACGAAATGGACTACCTCAAGGAAGGTATTGGACTGCGGGCCATGGCCCAGCGCGACCCGTTGGTTGAATACGCCAACGAGGGTGCCCACATGTTCAAGGCCATGATGGAAGCCATTCGCGAAGACACGATCGAGCAGATTTTCGCTTATTGCGCCCGCTTTGAAGCTCAGGCCAAGCAGGCCGCCCGCGAAGCCGCTCAGGCCCGTGAGCAGGCCTCGATCATGGGTGACACCGGCCGTAAGGCCCTGTCTACCGGGGTGACCTACTCCGACGCCGACACTCAAGGCGGCGACAACCAGGGTAACCGCGCTGAGCGTCGTCGTCGCTCCAACAAGAAGCGCCGTCGCCGCTGATCAGGGCCCTGGCTGGGGTAGCTGATCAGGGCCCTGGCTGGGGTAGCTGAGCAGGGCCCTGGCTGGGGTAGCTGAGCAGGGCCCTGGGGTAGCTGAGCAGGCCACCGCGCCAGCAAAGATCCATTAGCGCATAAGGATCCATTAGCCCATGTGCAGGTAGGTCATTACCCAGTGCCCGTGGCGCAACTGGATCTGGCAGGCACAAGCGTGGATGCGCCCGTCGTGGGAGAGCAGCACACTGACTTCCCAGCCGCTGGCACTGGCCTGGGCCCGCACCGCATATAGGTAGGGGATCCGGGCTGGCTTGCCGGCCTGGCAGCGTGCGGCTACCTGTGCCCGACGGCTGAGGGCGTCGTACAGCTCCGGGGTGAGCCAGCGAGCTAAATGCTGCGGCTGGCGCATCCCGTGCATGATTTCCCAGGCGTAAACGGCTACCGTCCCTGCCCAGCGCCCCGGATCAGGCAGTTGTTGGCTTTGAGGCTGGCTTTGTCGCCGAGTTTGGGACTGGTGATTTTGGGGCTGGCGGCTTTGCTGTGGGCTGGGAGAACCAGGGCCGACGGCGCCGCTTGCCTGGCGCTGGCTGCTTGCCTGGCGCTGCGGGCTGCGGCTGGAGGCTGCTGCACCTTGGCGCCTTTGGGAGGCTTGCTGGCGCGCGCTAGGGGCATAACTTGAGGCATAAAGCGTGCTCATGGCTAGCCCTTAGTGGGAATCGTCAGTGCGAGGCCGGGGCGAATCAAATCTGGATTAGCCCCGATAAGCGCCGCATTGGCCGCAAAAATCTGTTTAGACAGCTGAGCTACCTGCCCGTTGGTGGGGGAGGGTACCCCATTTTGCTGCAACCACTGGAGGGAAATAGACCATAGGCTCTCTCCAGCTAAAACCAGGTGCTGGCGAATAACCGGGGCGGGTTTAGCATCCGGAGCCGGGACACAAGTGCCCGAGCGCTGCGCGCTACCCGGCTTGAGGCTGCCGCTCTTGGGGACGCTGCTCTTGAGGCTGCCGCTCTTGGGGCTGGCCTTCGAGTTTGGAGATTTGGCTCCCGGAGCTTTGGCTCCCGGACTTTTAACCGCCGGGGTTTTAGACCCAGGCCCGCCAGCGCGCGGATGAGCACTAGAGCGGCTGGGACTGGCTGACGGTCGCGCACTGGGTCGGCTTGAGGCGCTAGGGCTTGTTGTAGCCCTGGCTCGCGCGCTGGCGTGACTAGTGGGCGTGGCACTGGCTCGGCTAGTGGGCGCGCTGCTAGCGTGCGGGCTCCTGGATGGGGAGCTTGCTGTGGCCGGGGCGCTCGCTTTAGCTGAAGCGCTGGGCTTAGCCGAAGCGCTCGCCTTGGCTGAAGCACTGGGCCTGGCTGAAGCGCTCGCGCTCGCGGTGGCGCTAGGAGAGGGGCCGTGTGCGCCCCAGCCCAGATTGTCGTCATTAGCGCTGGCCGGGGCGCAGCTAAGGGCAATAATGGCGGCCCCGGTGGCCAGTTTGCGCACCAAAGGCGCGCTGTGACGCAAATTCAAAGTACGGTGAGTGCAAGCACATACCAGCACCCACATGGCTCCCAGCGCGTGCCAGGCCACCAGTGCGGCGCCGGCTGCGGCGGCCAGGCCGGCCAGTGCAGTGCTGACATCCGCCATCGACCACAGCGACAAATACTGCAAAGACAAGGTCTTGAGCAAAGCCACGGCGGCTGCTAGCAGCAAGACGCTCAGCGCTGTGCCGAGCCAGGCAACTAGGTGAAGACCTAGCCAACATTTTAGGCTCTTAGACATCGGTACACCTTCTTTGGTGAGGAATAGTGATGTTTAATTATGTTTTGCTGGAACTGGACTGTCAATAGCGAATGTGACTTTGGTTATGGCAATCTTGAATCATGCACTTAGAGAGCCTGCTAGCGGATCTAGATAGCCAGTTTGAGCAGTATGAACGCTCTGCCAGGGCAGCTCAGGCTTGGGAGCTAGCCGAGGCTGAAGCTGGTAGAACCGCGTTGGTAGATCGCCTGCGTGCGGTGGAGGGTGGTGCGCTTACTGTAACCACTCGCAGCGGGCGGGTAGCTAGCGGCAAGCTACTGCAAGCGCGCCAAGAATTTTTGCTACTGCGTGCCTCTGATGCCAGTCAGATGCTGGTGCCAATGGGGGCGGTAGTTAGTGTGCGGGGCGTGGGGCGCCAGTTAGAGACGACGCCGTCGCAACGGGTTAGCTACACGGTTGCGGCAGTTTTGCGTCAAATTATGCGAACTAAGCGACCGGCCAGGTTCAATACGGTGGCGGGTGATATTACCGGCAGGATCATCCGTGTCGGTGCGGATCATGTGGACGTGCTGAGTGTGGATAAGCGTGACTTATCCGATCGGGTCACGCTTATCCTGTCAGCAATTGAAATTGTGACCAGTATTTAGCCGCAAGCGGCTAATATTTAGGTCGTGTGGTCACTATTGCTACCCAAAATCGGGTGCTAGCGATAGCGCTTAGAGATCTAATCCACCTTCGGATACGGCCTCACGGGTGTGCGCATACTGTTTGTCGATGTAGTCTTCGAGTGCAGCTACTTCAATGCGCCATAGACCGCGAGCGCCAACCTGAATAGCGGGTAGCTCTCCGGTGCGGATAAGTGAACGGACGGCCTGGGCGGAAATCGATAACTGCTCGGCGACGTCGGCGATAGATAAAAATCGAGGTGCCATGTCCTAATAATGTCACGGGTTAGCCCAGATGCAAACTGGTTAGGTGAGATTGTGAAAACTTCATGGCTGCCCAGAATTTCTCTTAGGATAGGCAGATAGCTGGACGACCTGGGGGTTGTTACCAAGGGGTGCGCATATGTCTGAATTAAATCAATCGAATAGATACGGGGCGCGGCAGCATCAAAATGATGCTGGTGCGAGCATTGACGCTTGGCGCTGGAGGCGCCCAACTTGGCGAGATCCTAGGCTTTTTATTGGAATAGTGCTGGTCATCGTGTCTATGGTAGCCGGTTCAGTACTAATTGATAGAGCCACTAGTACACAGCAGGTATGGGCTTTGAGTCAGGATGTAGCCCCAGGAACTGCTCTAAAAGCTGGAAAAAACCTGAAATTAGTCTCAGTGAATCTTGGGAGCGCAAGTAGCGCTTATGTGCAACAAAAGCAACTTAAAGCTGACACATATGCGCAACGTTCATTACACTCAGGAGAGTTATTGCCAGCCGACGCCACTAGCCAGCAAAGCAAATTGAATATGCGCTCAATTGTGGTGCAAGCAGTGGCCAGCTTTTAAATAGCATTCGGGTTGGCGATACCGTGGAGCTGTGGCAGTTGCCTTCCAGAAACGTAGCGGCTGTAGCACCCACGCCGTCGGCAACTAAAGCGCCTAGCACCAATGGAGCTAGGCGCGTGGCTCAAGGACTGATAGTGGACGCAATCGGAGGCGATCAAAACGCCATCGTCGCAGATAAAAGCACCAGCGTGCGTGTGCTGGTACCGGCCGAACAAGTTGAGCCTGTGCTCACCGCAGTAGGCTCTGGTGCCGGCTTGGTGCTGGTGAACACGGGGTCTGAGCAATGAGAACAGCTGTATTACTAGCTCTGTGGGATGACGATTCCACCCTTTTGCGACAAATTGACGCTGAGCGTGACCTGTATGTTTCACGCCGCTGTGCAGATATAAGTGAGCTTTTAGCTGACGTTGCCGTGGGACTAGGGCAGCTGGCAATTATCGATGAGCAGCTTGACGGCCTAGACCGCACAGTGATTGCCACTTTGAATTCTTATGGCGTGCCCGCGATTGTGTTGACCCGCAATGACGGGGTGCGCTGGCATGATCTGGGCGCCTGGGTGGCGCCTTGGCCGGGTTCGCCTCAGCGAGTGGTTGCCGAAATTTCACGGGTTTTGGTTGCCGGCACGGTTTCGCCCCAGCCCACCGCTGCCGCCAGTTTGGGTGATGAGCTCTTTGGGCTTTCGCCTACGGCAGTTGACGACGGCGCCTTGGGGCTGCCTAGCGCGCGTTCTGCAGCCTTTAATCCTTTAGATGTGCCCATGGCGGCGACGACGGACGGGGCTAGCTCTCCTTTGTTCGACGCCGTCGTGCAAAGTCAGGCTTCAGCTTCCAGTCCGCCGCCCGCGCCGCCAGAGCAGCTACCACCCCCGCCCTTTGATAGTGCGGTGGGGCAAGTGCCGCTTATAGCGCCAACCGAGGCTCCGGCCCCTAGTGGGCAGTTAGATCCGGCTTTAGCGCTGCCCTTGCCACCAGCTCCAAGCTTTGAGCCGCCGGCGCCCAGCGCCGACTTACCTGAGGCGTCAGCTGAGCTGCCAGCTGCCAGCTCTGAACAAAGCCCAGCAGACATCACCGCCGCGCAGCCAACCACCCGCATGGGGCGCCGTCGTGCCCGCCATGCCAGCCACACTGCCAGCCCAGTTACCCCGAGCCAAGGCAATACGTCTAGCCACTTCAGTACGGCTAGTCAGGAGCAAAGCGGCGAGGCTAAAGCTAGGGTTGAGCCGGACGATCCGCCGCAGCAGCTCAATGACTCTAGTGTAGACGCTGTCAAGTCGGCTGTTTCAGCTGGCCAGACCAGTATTGACTCGCCTCCATTGCCTGAGGGGGCATTAGCTGCTCGCGTGCTGCCGCAGCCGGTTCAACCAGTTACGCGCCGCAGCGTGCGCCGCTCTCAAACGGCGCGCCCGGCCACGCCCTCTGATCCTGTTGCAGCTGCCCAGGCGGCAGGTGCTGGTATCGAAGTCTCGCCTTTTGCCCCGCCGCAGCAGCGAGGCGTGGCTAGCTCAGATTTGGCGGGTTCTGGTTTCTCAGCTAGCACTGGAATGTCGGCCGCTTCGGCTGGGCCGCTGGCTTCAGCTGCATCCTTTGCTTCAGCCGCTTCAGCTGCGCCTTATGGCTCGGCTGCTTCTGCCGCGCCCTATGGTTCGGCCGCCTCGGCGGCGCCTTATGCTTCCGCCGCCTCAGCGGCAATCCCTACTGCAGCCTCAGGAGCCGGTGGGCCCTGGTCGGCAATGTCGGCTGCAGGGACTGCTTGGTCGGCTACTTCGGCTCCATTCGCGGCTTCAGCAGCGGCACCTGGTGGCCCTATGCCGGCGCAGACTCAGGTGCTGGCGCCTGGCCAAATTAACGGCTACCAAAACCCAGCTGGCAGCAATGGGGCTCAGCCTCCACGTCGTAAAGGTTTACGTGCTTTGCTGGCGCGCAAGAATGGGGCCAGTACCCCCAGTGCAGGTGGGCCAGTAATTGCCGGCGCACCGGGTGCTATGCCTGGTACTGCTCCTGGTGGCGCGGCCCCTGGGGCTGGTATTCCTGGCGCCATGCCTGGTACTGCTTCTGGTGGCGTTCCGGGTGCTGGTATTCCTGGTGCGGGCGTGCCAGTGCCATGCCTGGTGTTGGAGCGTCGGGGGCTGGCGCCCCGGGGCTGCCCGGTATGCCCAGATCCGCTATGGCCGCGCCTGCGGCTGCGGGTGTGCCAGGCGTCGTTCCTGGTGTCATGGCCCCGGGGATGCCCGGTGCTGGGCCAGTCGCAGGCGCAGTTCCTGGCGCTGTGGGTATCCCTGGCGCTGTGGGTATCCCTGGCGCTGTGGGCGTACCGGGTGCAGGTGGACCCGGTATGCCTGGCGGGCAAGGCACCCCTGGCGCCGCCATGCCCACGGCCATACCTGGCAGCCAGGGCGCCCCGAGTGCTTATGCCCCCAATGGGCAACCTCGCGCAGTTAATGGCCCAGCTAGTCCTGGCGCTGCGCTTACCCCGAATGGGGGGCTACCTACCCGCCGCTCAACACGGGCCGCTTTTTCAGCGGCCAGTGCGGCTGGATCAGGTGCGGCCGGGGCAGGCCCGGCTGGCGCAGGGCCGGCTAGGGCGGGCGGGGCTGGAGTTACAGGCGCCTTGGCTGCGGCGTCGTCGCAAAATAATGCGGCCCCACTAAACGCAGCCGCAACCACCCACTCAGCGCAGCCTGAAGTAAAGCTCGGCTGGCCGGTCACCGCCGGAACCCCCTCAAGCCCGGCCACCAGCGCTTTTGCACCAACCTCACATCGCGAAGAAATTGACGCTGCCAAGCCTAAAATCGGCAAAATCATTGCAGTTTGGGGCACCCACGGGGCGCCTGGGCGCTCCACCTTGGCACTGGCATTGGCTGCCTACCTAAACGAGCAGGGCAGCACCATTTTGGTTGACTGCGACATTAACGCTCCCGCACAGGTACAGCTGCTGGGACTGCCTGAAGACTCCTCTGGCCTAGCTAGCGCCGCGCGCCTAGCCACCCACGGCGAGCTCGACTCCACCCGCCTGGTACAAACCCTGCTCAGCGCCAAAGCTGACCTGCAGGTACTAACTGGCCTGGGACGCTCAGGGCGCTGGCGTGAACTGCCGGTGGCCTCCATGAATAAGGTCTGGGAAGTTTGCCGTCACACCGCTGAATACACGGTGGTGGACCTAAGCGGTGGGCTGGAAGAAGAACGGGTAGAAGACTTCGCCATGGAACCCGACCATGACGCCGTCGCCGCCGCCCTACTTGAACAAGCGGACCTGACCTTGATTGTGGGCGCGGCCGACCCAGTAGGTATTAGGCGCCTAATCCAGCTGCTCAACTCCAACCGTCAAGCAGTTGGTGGACGCAGCCAGGTGGTAGTTAACCGAGTACGCTCAAGCACCGCCGGGGCCGACCCCAACACCGCTATCGGCAGCGTACTTGCCCGCTACACCAGCGCTTCAGACATTGTCTACGTGCCGGCAGACTATCGCCTATTCGATAAGGCCCTGATGCAAGCCCAGCCGGTGGCAGTGGTGGAAAGCCGCAGCGCGGCCGCCAAATCCATTGCCAAACTGGCCAAACTAGTGATGACCCAGCTGGCTTAAGCGGCCTGTGGGCTTAGGCGGTGGCGGCGTGTAACCAGCCAGCTTTGGCGAGGCGCTAGCGCTTTAGTTCCGGTTAGGCCGTTAAACTAAACGTTATGCGCGTATATCTACCTGCCACAGTGGCGGACCTTTCCGCCCCGGCCATCACCTCCCGCCAGGCCCACGCCGCCACCGCCTCACTGGCTGCGGCGCTACCTGACGAAGACGAGGAAGGTCTGGAAGTGTCGGCCTGCCTGTGCGCAGCCGACTCCTCAGTAATTGCCATCTCTGAGCAAGATGAGGCGCAAAAACGCTACCGTCGCGTAGTAATTGCTGCTGACGTGGACCGTGAGAACCTGCGTGAATTAGAGGTCGACGACGAAACCCTACCTGGCACTGTCCAGGTGCTGGTGGATGTGCCTTGGGATGACGTGGCCGCAGTATTGGCAGATGAAGATCAAGCCAGTGCGGATGTAAAACTAGCAGCCGAAGGCGACGAGGACGCTTTCGAGCGCAGCGCTGACGCCGATCTGCTCTGGTTCGACGTGTGTGAAGTGGCGGTACTGGCCAAAAACTGGTCCTAAAACTGCGCGCAGGACCTAAACTCGCGTGCAAGCTTGAGGCCACGCCAGACTTACCAGCGGCGAAGGCGCGCACCTAAACCCGTGTGCGCAGGGTGGAACCACCGCCAAGCAGGGGACGCACCTCAACGGCGGCAGGGATAGCGCGCTTTAGCTCGCTAACGTGAGAAACAATCCCCACTACGCGCCCGCCTGAATGCAAGGCGCTAAGCACGTCCATAACCTCAGCCAGCGTGCCCTCATCAAGGGAACCAAAACCCTCATCAATAAACAGGGTGTTCATCTCGATGCCCCCATTTTGGGTGGCCACCACATCAGCCAAAGCTAGGGCTAAAGCCAAAGACACATAGAAACTCTCGCCGCCCGAAAGCGTACGTGGAGAGCGGGTAGTGCCACTTAAATGGTCAACCACCGCCAGGCCCAAGCCCTGCTTCTGCTGGCGAGTGTCTTCCTCACTATCAACATTAATCAGCTCATAGCGGCCCGCCCCAATCACTCCCAGGCGTTCATTGGCGAACACTAACACCTGGCGGAAATGGGCCTGCAATACCCAAGCAGACAGTGTCAAGCGAGCCTGGTTGTCGCCATTGGCGGCGCTAGCCAAAGCCAATAGTTGGCCATCCTTATCGCTGGCCTTACTACGGCGAGCCAAAAGCTCATTTAGCTTAGCTAACTGCGCATTTACCTGCCCGGCAAACGCCTGCCAGGTACTGGCGTAGGTTTGGCACGCTTGCGTTTTAGCCTGAGCCTGCTCTAGCTGGCCCTGGGTTTGCTCTAGCGGGGGAGGAGTCAGCTCAATTCCTTCAAGCTCAGCCAAAGCCGCCTGGTTAATGGATAAGGATTTTTCGTAGCTGGCTGAGGTAGCTTTCAAAGCGGCCAAATCTAGCCCGGCAAAAGCCTGACAGGCCTGCGCATAGCCATCCTGGACGTTGGTGGTGCTGGTGTCTTGGGTTGGCTCTGCTTGGGTTGGCTCTGTCTCGGCTGGGTCTGTAGGGGCAGGGGCCGCCGGTTTAGCGCTGTGATCAGCAAAGCTCTCACTGGCATGGGCCCATTGCGCAGTGAAACTGTCAGCGGCCTGCTGCGCACGCTTTTTACATTGGTCCAGCTCCTGGGCAGCGTTAGCCAACTGCTCAAGGGCGGCGGCCAACTGACTCAAATACTCAACCTTCGCGGCTACACTCTCAAATCCCTCACAGCTTAGCGAAGCCGCATCGGCGTCAATCTTTTCACCCAACAACTGGATCTCTTTAGCGTCACCAGCCAGGCGAGCCTGGGCAGCCTGATTATCTGCCCGCAGCGCCTCAAGCTGCGCATTTAGCTTGGCAATCTGCGCCTTACAGCTGCTTGCCTGCTCGCTAGCCTGCTGGGCAGCAGTCAGAGCCGCTTTAGCTTCCTGTAACTGCTCACGGGCCTGGGCTGGGCTTAGCTGGCAAGGCTGAGCTTCAAGTTGGGCGGCCAGTTTTGTTACCCGTTCGCTGGCCTGCGAAAGCTCCTCTTGAGCCTCGTTAACTTCCTCAAGAGCCTGATCTAGCTGCTCCTGGCTGATGTTCTCACCGCCCTGGGTGGCTGGGGCCGGGTGCTCGGTGGCGCCGCAGACCGGGCAAGGCTCACCAGCAACCAAGTTTTGCGCCAAGTTCAGGGCCGACTGGCTTAGCCACTGCTCCAACATGTGCTTATGTCTCTGGCTAGCCTGCTTTAACTCCAGCGCCACGAGCTGTTGAAGTTTGCGTGCCCGCTGATGATCTTTGACTAGCTGCTCATGGGCTTTAGCTAGTTTCAGGGTCTGGGCGGCTTGCTCCTGGGCCAGCTGGGCAGCGGGTAAGGTGGCGGCCTGCTCGTTTAGCTGCTCCAAAAGCTCCTGCTTGGAGGCAATCTGGGTGGGTAGCTGGTTTTCGCGTTCGCGTCCCTGGGCTAGTTTGGCGCTGGCGCTTTCGTGGGCCTGGGTTTTGGTCTGTAAATCACGACGCCGCCCGGCCAGCCCCGCCTCCAATTCCACCTGCGGGTTTAGGGCTGCCACCTGGGCGGTTAGCTGCACACTTAAGGCCTGGGCACCTCGGTAATCTAAAGGCTGTAAAACAGCTTGCGCGAGCTCATCTGACTCCAGCTGCTCAAGCGCCAGAGCCTGGCTTAGCTGGCGCTGCGCTACAGCTTGCTGGGCTTGGGCCTGTTTTAGCTGCTCATGCCAAGGCTTTAAGTCAGATAGAGCCTGCAAGGCCTGAATCTGGGCTAGGCGCTGCCTCTGTGCAGGCCCCTGGGCCACTAGCTGCTCATGCTCTTTAGTGAGCGCCAAATAGCGTTCTTGGCGGGCCGCTAAATCACGCTGAGAAGCAAATTCGCTGCGTAATTTATCTTCCTGTCCTCTAAGCGCGCTCACCTCCAAATTGGCGCAGCGCTGGTTGTGCTCCAGCCAGGGCGCCAGCGGCTTAAACCGGCTGTCCCAAGCGGTTTCTAGCGGGTCAAACTCGCAGTCAACTTCCGGCACCGGCTCGTAGACCAGGCAGCGCGCCGGGTCTAACTGAGGCGCCTCATCTAACAGCGAGGCCAACACCCCCAAATTGGCGCGCAAGGTGGCGTCTAAAGCTTCCTGATTCTTTTTGACCTTACGGGCACGCTCAACTAGATCAAGCTGCAGATCTTCAAAAATCGCGGTGCCAAATAGCTCTTGCAGCAGATCTTGGCGGTCTTTTGAAGTTGAACGCAAAAACTGGGCGAACTTACCTTGCGGTAAAACCACGGTTTGGGTGAATTGCTCACGGCTTAGGCCCACAATGCGGGTTATTTCAGTGCCGACGTCGCTGGTCTTAGTAAGTGGCTCACTTACTTCCCGCAGCTGCTCATCTAGCTTAAACAGCCAGGCTTTAGCGTTTTGTTTAGTGACGCCTTTACCGTTTTTCTTAACCCGCTCATAGGCTGGTTGGCGACGCACCTTATAGTTACCTGAGGAGGTAGAAAAAATCAGCTCCACCTCAGTTTTAGCCTGCTCACTGGCATAGCGTGAACGGATCCGGCTATCGGAAGAATCCCTACCACCAGAAACCTTGCCATAAAGAGCAAACACAATTGCATCAATAATAGTTGATTTACCCGCCCCGGTAGGGCCAGAGAGTAGGAACCGGCCGGCGTCGCTAAAAGCCTCAAAATCAATAACCTCGTGGCCTGGAAATGGCCCCACCGCATCCATCGTTAGCCGCAAAATGCGCATCAGCGCGCCTCCTTAACAACTTTTTCATAGCTGCTACGCAAAATCTGGAGCTGGTAGGGATTTAACTCAATACCCATCTCATCCATAAAACCTTGGCTTAACTGCAAGGGGGAAAGCGTGTTGTCGCGGTTAAGGCGCGGGGAGTCAATTTGCTGGGGCAAATCTGTTTGCTCAAACACGCACAAGCCCTTAAAACGCTGCTTGAGTTGAGCTAAAGCCTGCGGTGGACGCACTCCAGCCAGGCGCACCCGCAGCCAATGCTCACTGTAGTTATCAAAATCGGGCCCCATTAGCTGCTCAAAAGTGCCGCTAATAGTGGCAATAGGTTGGAAGCTGGGCACAACCAAACGCTCCAAACTAACTAGCCTGGCGGCGTCGAACTCAGCGATCACCGAAGACTTTTCAAACTCAGCCTCCCCAAAAGACAAAGGCACAGGTGAGCCGCTATACACCAGTCGCGCCGGTGGACGGCCAGAGTCTAGCTCACCTAAAGCTATCTCCTGGGGGCGATGCAAATGCCCCAAAGCCGCATAGGCCAGGCCCGGTACCTGGGTAAAAAGCTCACTGGGCACGCTATCGACCCCACCCACGCGAATATCGCGTTCAGACTGGCTAGCTTGGCCACCCACCACAAAAGCATGGGCCATCACCAACACCGGTGTTTTCGGCTTATGCGCCGCCAAATCCGCCTGCACCAGGCGCAGCGCTGCGCCCACCGCCGCCTCATGAGAGCGCGCCAGCATCTGCCAAGTTTGTGGATGCTCCTCACCTTCAGCCCACACTTGCTCACCCAAAAGCCGCAAGTGAGAGGGCAAAGTGACCCGGGCGGCGTCGGGATCAAGATAAGGCAGGGGGTAAACACGCAAACCAACCCGGCCACTGGCGTCAGGAAAGTCATAGCCGCGCCCACAATTTTCAATCCGGGCGGCAATAGTCAGGCGCTCATTTAGCTGCTCAGCGTTGAAACCTAAACGAATATCACTGTCGTGGTTGCCGGCAGTTAACACCACGCGGGTCAGCTCAGTTAGCCGCCTAAACGCCTCATCAGCCAGGGCCACCGACTGGGTGGGGGCAACCGCGCGGTCAAAAACATCCCCAGATAGCACCACCAAATCAATTTTTTGGTCTTTAACCACCTCAATGAGGTGATCCAAAAAAGCGCTGTGAATCTCATGCAGATCATGGCCGTGGAAGAAACGGCCCAGGTGCCAGTCGGAAGTGTGCAACACGCGCATAAGCAAAGTGTGCCACTTGCGGCCCATCTAGGCCGACAATTTGCCTGTCGACCCGTTAGACTTGAGCAGTGGCCATTGACTTTTCAGCTGAAATTGAGCGACTAGAACACACCTACTCTTCCATCGCAGCAGTAACCGACCCGCAAGCACTGCGGGTACGCATCGACGAATTAAGCGAAAAAGCTGCCGCCCCAGACCTTTGGGATGACCCCGAGGCGGCCCAGGTGGTCACCAGCGCCCTGTCCCACGCCCAGGCTGAACTGGCACGCGTGGAGAAGCTGGGCGAACGCATTGAAGACCTACAAGCCATGGTGGAGCTAGCCGAGGAAGAAGAAGGCGACGAACGCGAGGCTATCCTCGACGAGGCCGGCGCTGACCTGGAAGCTATCTCCAAAGACCTAGCAGATCTGGAAATCCGCACCCTGCTTTCGGGCGAATACGATCAGCGCGACGCCGTAGTAACTATCCGTTCAGGTGCCGGCGGTGTGGATGCGGCAGACTTCGCCCAGATGCTGCTACGCATGTACTGCGTTGGGCTGAACGCCACGAATACCCGGTTAAAGTGCTGGACACCTCCTACGCTGAAGAAGCTGGTCTAAAGTCGGTTACCTTCGAGGTACACGCCCCCTACGCTTACGGCACGCTTTCGGTTGAGGGCGGCACCCACCGCCTGGTGCGTATCAGCCCCTTCGATAACCAGGGCAGGCGCCAGACTTCATTTGCGGCGGTTGAGGTTATTCCGCTGATTGAATCCACCGACCACATCGAAATTCCCGAAACCGACATCCGCATTGATGTCTTCCGCTCCTCAGGCCCGGGTGGTCAGAGCGTTAACACCACCGACTCGGCTGTGCGCATCACCCACTTGCCCACCGGCCTGGTGGTGTCCATGCAGGACGAAAAATCCCAGATCCAAAACCGCGCCGCCGCCATGCGCGTGCTGCAGTCGCGCCTGCTGCTGCTAAAGCAGCAGGAAGAAGACGCCAAGAAGAAGGAACTGGCTGGCGACGTTAAGGCATCCTGGGGTGACCAGATGCGCTCCTACGTGCTCAACCCCTACCAGATGGTTAAGGACCTGCGTACCAGCTACGAGGTGGGTAACCCTGAATCTGTGTTCGACGGCGACATTGACGGTTTCATCGACGCCGGCATCCGCTGGCGCAAGCAGCAAGAAAGCGCCGAGTAAGCGTCAGGAGCAAGAAGGCGCCAAGTACAAGAAAGCGCCAAGTAAGCGCCAACTAAAACGCTGGTGGCCAGCCGATTTAAACCGGCTGGCCACTACTTTTAGGGGTGCTTTAGGTACGACTTTTTGGTGGCGCTTTAGGCACGCACCCAGGTTTTTACGCGCCAGCGGGCATCGCCGCTAGGCGGACGCCAATCGCTATCGCTAGCATCGGCTTGCAGACAGAAACGTGAATAATCCACTTGGGGAGCCAGGGTTAACTGGCGCCCATGCAACGGCCCCAGCTTGGCGCGAGCATCTAGCTCCAGCTCGCTAATCACCAACACATCAGCCAAATCGCTATCTAAGCAAGCTGATACACCTGGGCTCCACCTATCACCCAAACTCGGGGCAAAGAGCGGTAAATACCCTCACGCGGATCTGGGCCCAGGCCCGCGCCAGCCAACTGCAACGCTTCATCTAGGGTGGATGCGCAGGTGGGGCCATCCACACCCCGACGGGTGAGCACCACACAGTTACGTCCAGGCAGAGCTGAACTTAACGAATGCCAAGTGCGTGAACCCATAACCACGCCGCAACCTATAGTGGACGCCTTGAAATGCTTGAAATCAGCCGGCACCCGCCAGGCCATGTCGCCGTCAACCCCAAGCACGCCGTCGTCAGACTGGGCCCAAATCAGCCCCACGCGCCCCAAAGCAGGAGACAACGCCGGCGCCGTCGTGGTTGCCGGAGCTGTCGCTCCAGAGCCAGATCCAAATAGGCCAGAGGCAGCAACTACACCGCTCACACCGCTACCGGAGCCTTAATCGCGGGGTGGTGACGGTAGCCATCAGAAACATCAATGTCATCCATCTGATAGCTATCAATCGAATCAGCCCGGTTAAGACGCAAAGTGGGGAAACTATAGGCCTGCGGTACCCGGCTAAGCTGCGTGCGCACCTGCTCCAAGTGGTTCAAATAAATGTGGCAGTCCCCGCCAGTCCACACCAGCTCACCGGGCTGCAAATCAGTTTGCTGCGCCAACATATGCACTAGCAGCGCATAAGAAGCAATATTGAACGGCACCCCTAAGAACAGGTCGGCGCTGCGCTGATAAATCTGCAAAGACAGCTTGCCCTCGGCCACATAGCACTGGAAGAAAGCGTGACAAGGCGCCAGCGCCATATCCTGCAAAGCCCCCACATTCCAGGCCGAAACAATCATCCGGCGCGAATCAGGGTTAGCCCGCAAATCCGCAACTAGCTGCGCAATTTGGTCGTAGGTGGCCCCGTCAGCCCCCTGCCAGCTACGCCACTGGTGACCATAAACCGGCCCCAGCTCACCGGCGGCGTCAGCCCACTCATCCCAAATAGTGATGCCGCGCTCTTGCAACCAACGCACATTAGTATCGCCACGCAAAAACCACAGCAGCTCACCCTTAACCGCCTTCATAGCCACAAACTTGGTGGTAATACGCGGAAAACCCTTACTTAGGTCATAGCGCAGCTGGCGTCCAAAAACACTGAGCGTGCCCGTACCGGTGCGGTCAGATTTACGGGCGCCACTGGTGAGCACCTCAGCTAAAAGCTCCTCATAGGCCACATCCACGCCTTCAGGCGCGGTCAGTCCCATAGCTTCCAAAAAGGGGTAGCTCATAGGTCGATAACCTTACCTAAGTCCAGGTCTACAACTTTGGGGGAGGAAACTAGATCCGCAGTATGATCTTGCATCGCCACCTGGGTGGACTCAATCACCTGCCGGGCCAGGGAACGTCCACCCCACCAGCCCACAGCCGCGCCAATCCCCAGGGGAGCCAGGCGCCCAGCAGCCACACCCAAACCTTGCGCCCGGCATACTTAGCGGCGCGAGTAGCCAGTTTGGCGTTAACCGTACGCACCGTGGAAATAGGCAGGGTGTTAACCAGCTGCCCCACCCACACCAGAGACTGCATCCCCAGCTGGCCCTCAATAATTTCCTGGCCCTCCTTGCCCAACAGGGCGCTGAGCAGCAGGGTACGACGGCGCTCGCGGTCTACCACGGAAATGCCCTGCAGCTGGGCTACGGTGAGCACATAGTAGGCGGCTTGCACGAAAAATGTGGCGGTTTGGGCCGTGGTTAGGCCCGCTGCCGTAATGGTGCCAACTGAAGGCAGAGCGGCGGCGGTACCTACCGCCCCGCTAGATAGCGAAACGTCACGCACTAGGGCGCGCCCAGCTAATTCCACCAGTTCCTCAGTGGTGGCGTGGGGGTGTTGGGCCCGCATACGCTCGGCGCGCACAACCACCCGGTCTGCCGGAATGGATAGGGCCTTATCTAGTGCAGTTTCAAACTTGTTAGTTCTAGGGACAAGCCCCCGCTCCCTTCAGTTAGTGGTTAATTTAGGCGATAGGGGTGCCGTTGAGGCGGGTGGTTACGTGGGCGCCGTGCTCTACCGTGTGGCCTACCGTGCAGTAACGGTTAATGGCTACCTCCACGCGTTCACGCAGCTTGGCTAGTTGGTTTTCGTCTAGGCCGGCTAGGGCTGCGTCAATGTCGACGACGAAGGACTCGTAGCGCTCTTCCGCATCGTTTTTGACGGCGGTGGCCACGGCGGTCAACTGACCATCTTGGCCCAGTTCGCGGGCGATACGGTGGTCGGCTGAGAGAGTCTGGCAGGTGAGCAGGGCGATCTTCATTAGTTCACCGGGGGTGAAGTTGCCTTCGCCGCCAACCTCAACGCTTACGCCGTTTTCGTTTCCGGCCAGGTAGTGGCGGGTGCCTAGGCGCTTAGCCCAAACCCCGGCGGCGGGTAGGTTGGCAGGGACAAGTTCAGGATGTAGTTCACTCATGTGCAATATCTTTACATGCTGCGCCGTCAGCGGGCAGGGCTATTGCTTGCGGCGCAATGGACCTTGTGCCCGGCATCTGGCCTCGATAGGGCTGCGGCCGGGCAGGCAGTTTGGGTGCGCCTAGTTGGCGCTGTGGCCCGCCAGGTATTTAGCGGCACAGGCAAGCTCATAGCGACGGCGTCGTCGGAGAACTTCAGGGCGCTGCGTAAGATGCGTTCACCAAAAAGCGGGATCGCCAAAGTCGCGTCAATATCCACGTTTAGCTCGCAACCTGAGGCGGTGGGGGTTAAAGTACCCTGGCCGCTTAGTTTGAGTGGTAGCCCACTGATCTGGGTGGCGATTTGGCCCTGGTAGCTTGAGTCAGAGCGGGGTTGGGTGCACCAACGCTGGGCCAGAGCCAGGTTTACCTCACCCTTTATAAAACGGCTGGCGTTTGCCGGAATAACAGTGGGGCTTACGGCGGCCTTGGTGAGCGTGCCCTGCCAGGTTTTACCGGCGTCGTCGGCGCTGGCAGGCAAGGCGTTAGCGTGCAAATTTTCTAGCGGGGCCCTACCAAAACGGATTAACTGGTAAGCCGGGTCGTTAAACATCGACAAAATCTGTTCGCAAGGAGCCTGATAATTTATTTTCACTGATGTACGCATGAGATAAGCCTGCCATGCGCGCTAGGCTGGAGTCATGACGACTCTCCCCGCAGCGCTACGAGACAAAGTTGAGTTTGCCCCAGCTGACCTGGACTGGCTGCATCAACTTGTGGGGGACTGGCAGCTGGTGGCTGACATGTCAATGGCTGACCTGGTGCTGTGGGTGTGTAACAAGAACGGGCGGCTGATGGCTATGGATCAGTGCCGTCCCTCCAACAACACCACTGTGCACCATGACGACGTAATAGGTCTGCGTATGCCGGCAGCGCGTGAAGCACTGGCCCTGGAAGCGCTGGCCTCCTGCCAGGTAAGGGTCGCTAAAAACAATATTTGGAACGGCACGGTAGCTGTTAAAGAAGAATTCATTCCGGTGGTGCGCAGTGGGCGAGCTATTGCAGTGCTAACTCGTGAATCCACCGTGGGGCTGCTTAGCGGCGGGCGCCTGATTGACGATGGCCAGCTGCAAGCGGCTAACCGCCTGTGCCAGATGATTTCTCAGGGAGATTTTCCCGTGTCAGGGGCGGGCACCAGCGTACGCCACGGGATGCCGCGTGTAACTGACGGTATGATCTGCTCAGTGTTGAGGGGAATGTTACCTACGCCTCACCTAACGCAACCACCTGTTTTCACCGATTAGGTATTAAGGGAAGCCTGGATAAAGTACAGCTACTTGAGCAGGTAACTAACCTGATTCCTCCCCATAGCCACGTGGATGAGACTATGTCGCTGGTGCTTATGGGACGCCAGGCTTGGCTAACTGAGCTGGAGCTAGGGGGAGTGTTCTTGGCGGTGCGCTCTGTGCCGCTGCTAGACGCTGGCCAGCGGGCTGGGGGACTGCTGCTGGTGCGTGACATCACCGAGCTGCGTCGTAGAGAACAGGTGCTGCTGAGCAAGGACGCCACCATCCGCGAAATTCACCACCGCGTTAAAAACAATCTACAAACCGTCTCGGCGCTGCTGCGTATGCAGGCGCGGCGCGCTGAGCAGCCTGAGGCGCAGGCAGCCCTGCGTGAGGCGGAGCGGCGCGTGGCTACCATCGCCACCGTGCATGATGCGCTGAGTCAAAACATTGATGAAATCGTTAATTTTGATGAGGTTTTCGGTCAGGTTTTGCGTCAGGCCGCAGTGGTGGCTGAAAGTGACCATAAGGTAAGTGTCCAGCTGGAGGGCAGGTTTGGCATGGTCGGTGGCGACGCCGCCCAGGCCCTGGTTACGGTGCTGGCGGAGCTGGTCGCTAACGCTGTTGAGCATGGCTTGGCTAAACGTGACGGTACGGTTACGGTTACCGCCCAGCGTGATGGGGCCGCTTTGAAGGTGCTGGTTAGCGACGACGGCGAAGGCTTGGCTGAGGGCAAGGTAATGAGTGGTTTGGGTACCCAGATTGTCTCCACTTTGGTGCGCACTGAGCTGCACGGCGTCATTGACTGGTCACCTAACCCGCAAGGCGGCACAGTGGTAACTATCCACGCCTGCCTGGAAGACTAGGCGCCTTAAAAAATTTATAGCTGCGCTAAAAATTTATGGCCGCACCAAGTTGGTGCGGCCATAAATTTTCGGTCAGGCAGAACGACGAGCACGGGCAGCCCTACGTTTTAGGGAGCGCCGTTCGTCTTCACTCATTCCACCCCAGACGCCAGCGTCTTGACCGTTGTCCAGAGCCCATTTCAAACACACATCCACAACTGAACAGCTGCGGCATACAGTCTTGGCTTCCGCGATTTGGGCGATTGCCGGACCGGTGTTACCCACAGGGAAGAACAACTCCGGGTCTGCGTTCAGGCACGCTGCACGCTCACGCCAGTCCATGACATTCTCCCTTCTTAATACCGCCGTTAAGGCCAGGTAAAAACAGATGAACGGTCGTCGCCGCCGTAGCGCCGATCGCCCGTTCGATTTGCCTGTCCAACTCTCACACGGTATAAGCGCTAGACAAGACTTTTTACCTGAGAACTGCGCAGAAATGCGGTGGAAGTAATCACATTTGGGCACTTTTGAGCAGTTTTTGTAAATTTCAAGAGGTTTACTTGTGGAAAAGCCTACACTTGTGGGTTAGCTGCAAATGTTGGGCTGGTATTTTGGCAGATCTGTATAGGTGTGATTTGTGAGCTAGCTATGACAAGCCCCCTGCCTGGTAGGTGCTGGCGGTGAGGGTCAAGCCAGCGCGTTAGTCGCACATTGGTTAGCTGTGTCCCTTCGCCCAGGCCAGGGGCAAGTAGTAGCAGCGGACTTAGGCTGCGCAGCTGGGCTAGGGCACCGCTGTAAGTGTTGGCGGCGCGGCTGGTTAAGGCGGTGGCAAAAACTGGGATGCCAGCATCTAGGGCAGTTTCTACGGTGTTAATGGCGCTTGGGCAGGCTTGGTCTAGGTTGTCGATAAAAATTGCATGCTGAGCCAGGGTTGGGTCGGTAGCCTGCAAAATGTCGTAGACGCGTGCCAGGGCGGTGCTGCGGCCACTACCAGCAGGCCCAATGATGGCCAGCCCTTGACTTAGCTGCGGGCACCAAGGCTGGGCTTGGTCACCGCCTAAACCCAGCGCCCAGGGCGGGCAGATGGGGACAATCTCCGGCAGGGCCACAACTGGGGCAGCCGCGAGCGCCGTCGTCGTGTCTGAGGGGTTAACGGGTAAATCTGAGGCGCTAGCGGGCGAATCTACGACGCTAGCAGGCAAATTTGCGGCACTAGTGGGCAAAACCGGCGCTAGCAAAATCTGGGCGGCGCACCAGTGCGAGGCCAAAGTAAGCACCCCGGCACCCACCTGATTAGGGGCCTGCTGGCAGCGTTTAAGGCCGGCTTGATCAGCCAGGGTGTCAGAGCAAACTCCCAGGTACAGGCGCTGGGAAATATTGGCGCACCAACGCATCGGGGCATTAGCTAAATCCCCAGCTAAAGCCAGGGCAAACAGGCCTCGACGTGAAGCATTAACCAGTTTTTCTAGCACGTCGCGGCCTTCACCCAGTCCCAAGACAGTGTCTATCGCCTCGCCCACACAGTCCAGATCATCAATTAGTAGCAGTTGGCCACGTAGTTTTCCCTCCAAAGCTAACTGGGTTAGGCGCAAAACTTCGCAAGGATGAAAGGTGTCTAATTGCGAGCCGGCCAGGGCTGCATTTGGCAAAGCCAGCTGGTTTAAATCAGCGCCTATCACATGGGTAACCAGACCAGCCTGGGCGGCGCTGCTAGCCAGTTGCCGCAGCGCAGTGGTGCGACCCGAAGCGCTGGTACCAAAAATCCCTAGCGGCGTGGCGCTGTCCCAGTTAAAAGCCCCATAGGCTAGCTGCTCAGGCAGGTCACATAGGGCCAAGGCCAAATTTTGGCGGGTACTAACCAGGCTGGTAGCTAGTCCTTTAGCGGGTGCCGGGGCGCCGTGGGCAGTAAGTAACTGTTGGGCTTGGGTAAAAGTGAGGTTAGCTGGGGGCGGCGCTAGCCAGGGTGACTGACAAGGTGGCAGGGCCTGGGCGGCTTTAACGCAAGCATCAATCCACACAGCGCTTTCCTGGGCAGTGCCGGCATAGGGGCAGCGAAAATGTCCGCGCTGGGTGCTTAGACATAAAAACCCCGGCGCACGCGGCAAATCTGGCAGGTCACCGTGGCCCAGCAGTGGGGCGCCTTCGCTGGCGTCAAGCATCCGCAGGCACACTCGTAGCGCCGCATTGGCGGTAATTGAGGTGCTTAGCGCCCCATGGGGGTGTTGGGTGGCTAAAAATCAGGTGCATCCCTAAACTGCGTCCCTGCGCGGCCAGGCGCAGCAGATGCTCAAGTAGCTCTTCTTGGGTGGCCGCCAGGGTGGCGAACTCATCCACCACCACTAGCATCCGGGCTAGCGGCGCCAAGCTGGGTTGGTGGTGGCGTAGCTGCTCATATTCGGTTATGTCTTTACAGTTGCTTTTGCGCAAAATTTGTTCACGACGGCGCAGTTGGGCACTGATGGCCTCAATAGCCCTGGCGGTGGCGGCAGGCTCTAAATCAGTTAGTAGATCGACGCAGTGCGGCAGGCGCTTTAGCGGCCCCAGGCAGGTGCCGCCCTTGTAGTCAACCAAAATCAGTTGCAAAGCTGAGGGGGAATGGGCCCAAGCTAACTGCAATAGCCAACTGGTTAATAGCTCTGATTTACCAGCCCCGGTAGTGCCCACCACCAGGGCGTGGGGCCCATCAGCCACCAAATCCACCCAAGCTTGGCCACAGTCACCCACCCCTAAACAGGCGCGCAGCTGGGTGGGGCTTTTGGCACAAGCGCTGGGATCAGCCTGGGTAAACTTGGCAGGCTTGGCCTTAGAAAAGGCTGCCCCAGCCTGGGTAAACTTGGTGGCTGCTTTAGGTTCTTGAAGCTGGCTGGCAAAAGTAGGGCCAGCTTCTAAATCCAAAAGTGAAGCCAAGGCAATACAAGCTGGGCCTTGGCGCTCTTGCGTGGCCTGCAAAGTGGCGGGAGTAAAAATCTGGCGCCACCATGAATCAGAAATCTCAGCTACGCGCCTAGGGGCGCGAATACAGCGGGTAGCTGGCTTAGTGGTGGCCCACATCAACCAAGCCTGGTTTTGGCCCTCATCCCAAAGCAGGTGGGCTCCGCCGCTAACCGGTTGCACCCGGGCCTGGGCTGTGGCTAACAGCTGCGCACACAGCCAGCGCCCGGTTGTCTGGGCATTAGGGCCGGTAATGGTAATACGCTCATCGGGGCGAATCCGGGTGGCGTGAAAGCGGCGGATACCCGGCCAAGCCCGCAAACAGTTTTTCGTATTGGGTTTATGCTCGCCAACCATGGCGCAGGCCAGCGCCAAAGTAGCCGGATCAGGTAGACGCCCGGGGCTAGCGCCTCGACCAGAGGGATAGCTACGCAGCATCATTAGCCCCAACATGGGGGCGCTAATTAGCATCATTGACCAGCCCTGATCGGTTAGCAAAAACCCGGCCATGGCCACCAGCGGCAAAAGCACATACAAGCTTTGCAACAAAAACCCGCCAGCATGAGGCTGGGGCACCTGCAACTGGCGCGGCAAGCGCCGCAGCTGCAACACGGTAGTGCCAATACGAATCCGGGCGCGCGGATACCACACCAGGCGGCGGCGTCGTCGCCAAAAACAACCCCCACAGCGCAACCAAAGCCCATTAACAGAGCCCACATCACGCACCCGCAAAGCCCCACGCAGCTGACGCAGGCGCAAATGCTGCCAGGAAACAAACTGGTCATCAGGTAAATCAGCCCGGCCTAAAGCAGCGGCGCTCGCGGGCAGAACCATGCCGGCATGAGGGCCGTGCACAACTGCTATGTGCAGCTCAGCGTCGGTGGCTGCACGCAGCGAATAAACATCATTAAGCGGCGTTGCCATATTTCAAGCATAACACAACATAATCAAATATAATCTAGTGCTGGGGAAAATCGCGAGTAGGGCGGATTTCTGCGATGATTGAGCCATGACTAGCCCGCAGGCAGTAAGCCAAATTCCCGCATCCGCACGCGAGCGTTGGGGGCAGCTGGTACGCACCATCGACCGCGCCCGCCACGATTACTACGACGCCGTAGACACCCAAAGTTCGCTCAGCGATCAGGAATATGACCGCCTTTACCGCGAGCTAGAAGAACTTGAAGACACCTACCCGGCACTGGCCCTGCCCTCCTCGCCAACCCAGCATGTAGGTGGCCAAGGTGCCAACCAGTTTGCCCCCATCACTCACGCTGAACGCATGTACTCGCTGCAAGACGTTTTTAGCTTGGAGGAGCTAGCTCAGTGGTGTGCGCGCATAGACCCAACCGATGAGCTACCCATGACCGCCGAGGTTAAGGTTGACGGCCTGGCTATCTCACTAACCTACCTAGACGGTGTCTTAACCCAGGCTGCCACGCGTGGAGATGGGCGTGTGGGTGAAGACATCACTGCTAATGCCCGCACTATCGCCTCAATTCCGCTAGTGCTAGCCGGTTCCAATCACCCCAAGCGCATTGAGGTGCGCGGTGAGGTGTATTTCCCAAGTGAAGCTTTTGCTCGATTTAACCGTGAGCGCCAGGAAGAAAATCAGCGCCGCGAGCAGCGCAATCTACAAGCGCGCGAGCAGGGACGCAAAACTGAGCCGCTGCTACAGATTTTCGCTAACCCGCGTAACGCCGCCGCCGGCTCGCTGCGGCAAAAGAATCCGGCAGTAACCGCCTCGCGCCCGCTGGCTATGGTGGTGCACGGTTTCGGGGCGGTAGAAGTGCAAGATGAGGCCCAAGAACTGCCGCAAACTCAGCGTGAATGGTATGAGCTAATGCGTTCCTGGGGCTTGCCAGTGTCTAGCTACACGCAGGTGCTAGTGGGGCGCAAACAGCGCGAAGAATATATCGCCACCTACGCTAAGCGCCGCGACCAGCTGGTACACGACATCGACGGTATCGTGTTCAAACTAGACGATGTCCAGCGTCAACGTGAGCTGGGCTTTACCGCCCGCGTGCCGCGCTGGGCAGTGGCCTACAAGTACCCGCCCCAGGAAGTGCACACCAAGCTGCTAGATATCGACGTGCAGGTGGGGCGCACTGGGCGCGTCACCCCCCTTCGCGGTGATGGAGCCGGTGGCGGTAGCTGGTTCTACGGTAGCCCGCGCTACTTTGCACAATGCCAGTGAGGTAGCCCGTAAAGGCGTGTGGATCGGCGACACGGTGGTGCTGCGTAAAGCCGGGGACGTGATCCCTGAGGTTTTAGGGCCGGTATTGTCGCTGCGCCCTGAGGACGCCTACCCCTTTGTTATGCCCGCCAACTGCCCTTCTTGCGGCACCGCCTTGGCGCCCATGAAGGAGGGCGACGTGGATCTACGTTGCCCCAACCAGCGCTCGTGCCCAGCTCAGCTGACCCAGCGTCTGGTGTATTTGGCCGGCCGCAGTGCCTTTGACATTGAGGGATTGGGGGGAGGAGTCTGCCCTGGCGCTGACTCAATCCACTAGTGAGCACCCGCCGGTGCTTAGCAACGAAGCCCAGCTATTTGACTTAAAAATTGAAGATCTTGAACAGGTAACCACCACTCGCACTAATGCGCGCACCGGCGTAAGCGAGCAGGTGCCCGTGTTTTACACCAAGCCCACAGCCAAGAAACCTTCAGTGCCGCGTAAAAACGCTATCTCCATGCTGGCCGCCATTGAGCAGGCCAAGCAGCGTCCACTGTGGCGGGTTTTGGTGGCGCTTTCGATCCGGCACATAGGGCCGACGGCGGCGCAGGCTTGGGCTGCCCACTTTGGCTCTATGCAGGCTTTACGTCAAGCTTCCCTAGAGGAGCTGGCTGCGGTTGAGGGCGTGGGCGAGACCATTGCCCAGGCTTGGCTGAGCTGGCTTGAAGTGGACTGGCACCGCGAAATTTTGCAGGCCTGGCAAGACGCTGGGGTGCGTATGGACGACGCCGAGGGTGAGGTACCTGCTGGCGGCGCTGCGGGGGGCACTGGTGGCGACGACGTCGCTGGCGGGGCAGGAGATGGCGCCGCTGCTGAGACGCAAGAGTTGGAGCAAACTCTGACCGGGCTTACTTTGGTGGTCACCGGCACGCTCTCTGGCTTTACCCGCTCCCAAGCCCAGGCGGCGATTGTGGCTAGGGGCGGCAAGGCTGCCGGTAGTGTTTCGAAGAAAACCGATTACCTAGTGGCGGGGGAGAAGGCTGGCTCTAAAGAACGCAAAGCCATCTCGCTAGGGGTGCCGGTTTTGGATGAGGAACAGTTTGTGGCCCTACTTCAGGGACAGGCTCCCGCCTAAACGCTAGGGGCGGGGCCCGTCACTCAAAGGGCCGGCGGGCCTCCAAGGGGGCTGACGCGCCCAAAGAGCCGGAACCTGACCATGCAAAGGGGCGGGCGCCGTCGTCCCCGCCTGAAGCAACCAAAAGGAGACATAACAAAAATGGGGCCGGGCTTAAAACCCGACCCCATTAGTGTGCTTAGCGGTTTAAGCGTGCCTAGCGGTTTAGTAGTGCGAAACTACCGTGGTGCCCACAGGGGCCCAGTCATAAACCCACTTGGCTTCAGAAACTGGCATGTTAACGCAGCCGTGTGAGCCGCCCTCACCAGACCAGCCGAAGGAGTTACGCCAAGGCGCACCATGTAGGGCGTAAGAACCGGTGAAGTAGGTGACCCAAGGAACATCCTTGGAGCAGTAATCCCAACCGGCGGTACAACCCATATCCTGGGCAGCGTACTTGAGGTAGACGTGGTAGGTGCCGGTTACGGTTTCAGTTCCCGGAGCGCCCGGAACCATACCCACCGGGCCATGCACCACCGTGGCACCCTCATAGGCGGTCACTGTGGCGTTAGACAGGTTAACGTCAATCCACTTCTCGCCCTCAGCTGCCGGGTAAACCAGCTTTTCTGCGCCGTTGGCGATAGTGCGCTCTTTCCACTCTGCCTTAGTGGTTTTGTACTCGAACTTACCGGCATAAACCTTGCCGCTGTTAAGCGAAGTCAGTAGCTGCTCAGAGACAGTAGAAGCGTTCTGGACGTCTTTACCGTCCTTAGCCTCAACCACCACCGTGGCCACCTTACCGTCAGAGTAAACGTTACGTTCACCCTCAACCAGGGTCACCTGCGCGGCCGAAGCCTGCTTGTTAACCCACTTGGTTACCGCTTCCTTATCGACGGTTACGGCCAGATTCTTGCCATCCGTGCTGGGGCCAACCTTGATCCAGGCAGCCTTAGTTTCAGTGTCAGCGGTGTAGGTGTCGCCATCAGGGTCAGTAATGGTGACATCGTTTTTAATGATGGTGTTGGCCTTATCAGCGGCAGCCTTAGCCTTGGTGTAAGTAATGGTGGGGGCCGTGTTCACATAAGCCACCTTCACCGAGGTAGAGCTAAGCTGCGCGGCGGCGCTAGTGGCGGCCTGCTCAATCTCCTTAGGAGACAGGCTCTGGCCATCCTTACCGGAGACAACCTCAAAGGTGGTTTCTTCCTCGTTAAAGGTCACCGAAGCATTGACCGGGGCGTTAGAGCCGGGCGGCAAAATCTTGGCGATGTACTCGTCAATCTTGATTGAAGAGCTGGTGGAAACCACGCTTACTGAATTGTTAGAGGTAAACGGCGCCGTGAAACGGTTCATGATTGAAGCGTTAGGTGACAGAGCAGCCTTAGCAGTAGCGGCGGCGTCGACCTTAACCCCCAGCTCGCTGAGGCTAGCCTGGCGATTAACCGCGCCGGAGATAGACACCGTGGCAGAGCTTGCCTTAGAGGACACCAACTTGGCGATTTCGCTCTGAGTCATGCCTGATACATCCTGGCCGGCCACGCTCGTGCCGGGGAGGGCATGGTCCGAATAATGCACGGCCCAAGCGCCAGCGCCACCGCCCACAGCTAGGAGGGCTGCGGCGCCCACCAGCCAGGGCCAGCGGCGCCGTTTTTCAACGTTCGCGCTTACCTTCTGTGAACGGTTGAAGAGTTTTATCACTACCGTCAACTTCCGTGAGATTTACACCTAGATATTTGGGGAAGGTGTAAGGGGAGTAAACTAACCAATAGTTTACGGATCAACTTTATTTTAGTTTAGTCTGGTGCACTTGTCGCCTGTCTGTGGCAGTCGTGCTGCTTACATGTTATGCGCCAAGCAGGCAGGCTGGGACAGTTTTAAGGACACAACTCGCTAACGGCGCAGCCACTTTTGTTAAGGCCAAGTAACCAACGGCCGCCTGGCGGGGTTTAAACTTGAGACCATGTCGACAATTTCTACCGCCGAAGTAGCGCGTGTAGCCGCATTGGCTCGCGTTGCACTAACAGACGCTGAGGTGGAGCGCCTAGCTAAAGAGCTCGACGCCGTAGCCTCCTCATTTGCTCGCGTTAACTCTGTGGTTTCCGCAGAAATCCCCGCCACCAGCCACCCGGTGCCGCTAACTAACGTGATGCGTGAAGACGTACCGGGCCCCACCTTGGATGTAGAAGAGCTTCTAGCCGGCGCCCCCGCCAGCGAAGACTCCATGTTCCTAGTACCCCAGATTTTGGGTGATGAGGAGTGAGCGTGAACAGCGAACTTACCCGTCTAAGCGCAGCCGAGCAGGCCGCCAAACTAGCCGCCGGAGAATTTAGCTCCCGCGAACTAACCCAGGCCCACCTAGAGCGCATTGACGCCCTAGAGGCCGCCGTGGGTGCCTACCTAAACGTAGACCACGACGGCGCCCTGGCCGCCGCTGACGCCGTCGACACTGCCCGCAAGGAAGGCGCCGCGCTACCCGAGCTAGCCGGTGTGCCCGTAGCAGTTAAAGACCTGTGCTGCACTCGCGGCCAGGTGACCACTGCCGCCTCCAAGATCCTGGAAGGCTGGGTGCCGCCCTACGACGCCACCTTGGTAGCCAACATTCGCGCCAACCAGATGCCGATTTTGGGTAAGACCAACCTGGACGAATTCGCCATGGGTGGCTCCACTGAGCACTCGGCTTTCCACCGCACCGCCAATCCCTGGGATCTAGAGCGTATCCCCGGTGGTTCTTCAGGTGGCTCGGCTGCCGCCTTGGCCGCCTATGAGGCCCCGCTAGCGGTAGGTACCGACACTGGTGGCTCGATCCGTCAGCCCGCCGCCGTCACCGGCACCGTGGGGGTTAAGCCCACCTACGGTACGGTTTCGCGTTTCGGTGTAATCGCTATGGCTTCCTCGCTGGACACCCCCGGCCCCATGGCCCGCAACGTGCTTGACACTGCGCTGCTGCACGACGTGATGGCCTCCTATGACCCGCTGGACTCCACTTCACTGTCTGACGCCCCCCGAGGCATGGCCGACGTGGTGCGCGCCGCCCAGGCCGGCATGGACTTAAAGGGTCTGCGCGTGGGTGTAATTTCTCAGCTCGACGGCGGCGAAGGCTACCAGGAAGGGGTAGTGGACTCCTTCCACCAGGCCCTAACCCTGCTGGAGAACGCCGGCGCCACCATTAAGACCGTAGACCTGCCCCACCTGGAATACGCCCTAGACGCCTACTACCTGATCATGCCCGCCGAGGTTTCCTCCAACCTGGCCCGCTACGACGGTATGCGTTACGGCCTGCGTGTTGAACCCAAGGAAGGCCCGGTCACCGCTGAGCGCGTTATGGCTGCTACCCGTGGCGCCGGTTTTGGTGACGAGGCTAAGCGCCGCATCATTTTGGGCACCCACGTGCTCAGCGCCGGTTACTACGACGCCTACTACGGCAGCGCCCTGAAGGTGCGCACCCTGGTACAGCGCGACTTTGACGCCGCCTTTGCCGACGTCGACATTTTGGTCAGCCCCACCAGTCCGATCACCGCTTACCGTTTCGGTGAGAAGGACGACCCGCTGACCATGTACAAGCTGGATGTAACCACCATTCCGGCTAACCTGGCGGGTATCCCCGGCATGAGCCTGCCTAGCGGTCTTAGCGAAGGCTTGCCGGTGGGCTTCCAGATCCTGGCCCCGCAACGTAAGGATGACCGTCTCTACCGCGTGGGTGCGGTGCTAGAGGCGCTGGTAAACGAACGTGTTGGTGGCGCGCTGCTAGAGCGTGCCCCCCAGCTATAAGGAAGTGCGATGAGCGATAAGCTAATGGATTTCGACGAGGCCGTTGAGCGTTTCGATCCGGTTTTGGGCCTCGAAGTGCACGTTGAGCTGGGTACTGCCACCAAGATGTTCGACGCCGCCCCCAACCAGTTTGGGGCCACCCCTAACTCGCTAACCACCCCCACCTCGGTGGGTCTGCCCGGCGCCTGCCGGTGGTTAACGCCAAGGGTGTGGAGTACGCCATCCGTATCGGTTTGGCCCTGAACTGCTCAATTGCTGAGTCTTGCCGCTTTGCCCGCAAGAACTACTTCTACCCGGACCTGGCTAAAGACTTCCAGACTTCCCAGTTTGATGAGCCCATCGCCTATGACGGTTACCTGGATGTGGAACTAGAAGACGGCGAAATTTTCCGCGTGCCCATTGAGCGCGCCCACATGGAAGAAGACGCCGGTAAGAACACCCACATTGGTGGCGCCGACGGACGTATTGAGGGTGCGGAATACTCACTGGTGGACTACAACCGCGCTGGTGTGCCGCTGGTGGAGATCGTGACCCGTCCCATTGAAGGCGCCGGTAAGCGAGCCCCCGAGGTGGCCGCCGCCTATGTGCGTACCCTGCGTGACATTTTCCGTGCCATTGGGGTTTCTGAGGCCCGCATGGAGCGCGGTAACGTGCGTGCGGACGTGAACGTGTCACTGCGCGAGAGCCCCGATGCGCCGCTGGGTATCCGCACCGAAACCAAGAACGTCAACACTTTCCGCTCTATTGAGCAGCACATTCGCTACGAGATTCAGCGTCAGGCCGCGATTTTGGCTGATGGTGGCGAGATCGTGCAGGAAACCCGCCACGGCCAGGCTGACGGTACTACCGCACCCGGCCGGGTTAAGTCCGACGCCGACGACTACCGTTACTTCCCTGAGCCTGACCTGGTGCCCGTGGCTCCTAGCCGCCAGTGGGTGCAGGAGATTGCTGCCTCGCTACCGGAGATGCCGGCCGCTAAGCGCCGTCGTCTAAAGGAAGCCTGGGGACTAAGTGACGAAGAGATGCGCGATGTGGTCAACGCTGAGGCCCTGGATCTGATTGAGGCTACCGCCCTGGCTGGTACTAGCGGTCAGGCTGCCCGTAAGTGGTGGATGGGTGAGCTAGCCCGTTACGCCAAGGAGCAGGAGCAGGCACTTACTGAGCTGCCGGTTACTCCCGCCCAGATTGCGGCTTTGCAGAAGATGGTCGACGACGGCGAGCTGACTGACAAGCTGGCCCGTCAGGTGCTCGCTGGGGTACTAGCTGGTGAAGGTGACCCGGCTGAGGTCGCTGCTAAGCGTGGCCTGAAGGTAGTTAGCGACGACGGTGCCCTGCTGGAAGCTGTGGACGCCGCCCTGGCGGCTCAGCCCGACGTGGCCGACAAGATTCGCGCCGGTAAGGTAGCTGCCGCCGGCGCAATTGTGGGCGCAGTGATGAAGGCTACGCGCGGCCAGGCTGACGCCAAGCGTGTACGTGAGCTGATCATGGAGCGCGTACAGGGCTAAACGAAACTGGCTAAATTCCAAGCCAAAATAACGTAGGGGGCGTGGCCGTGCGGCCACGCCCCCTATTGTTTAGTAATGATAAATAGCTCGAGTTGTAAGGCTTACAAACAAGCTGGGCGTTTATTGTGGGAAACCTCGCTGCACAGCGGCTAATTAGTCGGACACAATAGTGTCAATGAACGGCATACAGGCCTTAGCCACCGCCGTCGTTTTGTGAAAGGACTACAAAAATGGCACAGCCCAGCCCTAGCTACACCGTCGCTCTGCGACTACAGGTACCGCGCAGCCAGGCTTCGGTAGCGCAGTTGGTTGACACTGCGGCTTCCACCGGTGCCATCGTCACCGGTGTTGACGTGGATGACCCCAGCGGTGAGAAGGTCGTAATTGACCTAACCATGGACCTGCGGGACTCCAACCACCGTCTTGAAGTAATTGATCTACTCAAGAACCTGCCCGGAGTGGAAGTTGAAACCGTAGGTGACTCCACCTTCCTGGCCCACATCGGCGGCAAGATTGAAATCGCCGCGCGTACCCCCATTCGTAACCGTCGTGACCTATCCCGTGTCTACACCCCCGGTGTGGCCCGTGTCTGCAAGGCCATCTACGACACCCCCTCCAAGGCTCGTAAGCTGACCATCAAGCGCAACACTGTTGCCGTGGTTACCGACGGTACCGCCGTACTGGGTCTAGGTGACATCGGCCCGGCCGCCGCCATGCCGGTAATGGAAGGTAAGGCTGTACTGTTCAAGCAGTTCGGTGGGGTTGACGCTTGGCCGGTGGCCCTGGACACCAAGGACCCCGATGAGATCGTGGCGATCGTTAAGGCCCTAGCCCCCGCCTACGGTGGTATCAACCTAGAAGACATCGCCGCCCCCAAGTGCTTCGACATTGAGGCCCGTCTGCGTGAAGAGCTAGACATTCCGGTCTTCCACGACGACCAGCACGGCACCGCCATCGTTACCCTAGCTGCCCTAATCAACGCCCTGAAGGTAGTTGGCAAGAACATCGAGGATGTACGTATTGTGCTTTCCGGCGTGGGTGCGGCCGGTTCTGCTATCGCCAAGCTGCTGATGGCTCACGGTGCTCGCGACATTGTTGGCTACGGTCGTGACGGCGCCCTCAACGGTGACAACACCGAGGGTATGAACGAGCACCGTCGTTGGCTGGCTGAGCACACCAACCCCCGCCACGTTACCGGCAACCTGAAGGAAGGCCTCAAGGGCGCCGACGTGTTCATCGGTGTTTCCTCCGGTAACCTGCTGGAGCCTGAAGACCTAGCGGTTATGAACGAGGGCGCCATTGTGTTTGCCATGGCTAACCCCACCCCCGAGGTGGACCCGATTGCCGCCACCAAGTACGCCGCCGTAGTGGCTACCGGCCGTAGCGACTACCCCAACCAGATCAACAACGTACTGGCCTTCCCGGGCCTGTTCCGTGGCCTGCTGGACACCGGCATCACCGACATCTCCACCGAGCTGCTGCGTGCTGCTGCTACCGGTATTGCTTCGGTAGTTTCTGAGCGCGAGCTCAGCCCGGTTTACATCATTCCGGGTGCCTTTGACACTCGCGTTGCCGACGCCGTAGCTGACGCTGTGCGTGACATCGCCTGATTTGCCTCTAGTGTCTGCCTGAGTTTTGCTTGGCTAAGCGTGGCGGGGCCGTCCCATTGTGGGGTGGCCCCGCCACTTGTTTTCCGGATAAGAGCGGCTCCGGATAAGAGAAACTTCTGGATAGATAGGCTCCACCACGCGTTTGTGGCGAGCGAGAGCAAAAGTGTGTTGTGGTGCACGTGTTTTTGGGTTGACGGGTTGGGTGTGTGTGGGGTTAGGATAGTTCCCGCTGCCGCGAGGGGCTGGTTCTTAAACTGGTTCTGATGGTAGCAAGGGATCTTTTCTCAGCATGGTTTTTGAACTGTTGTTGCCTGGTTCATAGCGAGTCGGGTTGACAGGTTGGAAATCTTGGTTGTAAGATTCTCTGGTGCTTTGAGGAAAGCATGCAAGCTGGTTTGGTTTGTGGGTTTTTCTTGTGAGTGTGTTGTTTGAGAACTCGATAGTGTGTCAAGTTTTTTATGTCTTGAATTCTTCTCCAACGAATGTGTTGTTTGTTGGGGGGTTTTTCTTGTTGATTTCTTTGTCAACTAATGTTTTTTGAGCTAGTTGTTTTCTGGTTCTTCATGTTTTTTTGGAGAGTTTGATCCTGGCTCAGGACGAACGCTGGCGGCGTGCTTAACACATGCAAGTCGAACGAAAATACCAAGCTTGCTTGGTTGATTAGTGGCGAACGGGTGAGTAACACGTGAGTAACCTGCCCCTTACTTTCCTGGATAACTGCTCGAAAGGGTAGCTAATACGGGATATTCTGACTAGCCTGCATGGGTTGGTTTGGAAAGGTTGTTTTTTCTGGTAAGGGATGGGCTCGCGGCCTATCAGCTTGTTGGTGGGGTGATGGCCTACCAAGGCTTTGACGGGTAGCCGGCCTGAGAGGGTGGACGGTCACACTGGGACTGAGATACGGCCCAGACTCCTACGGGAGGCAGCAGTGGGGAATATTGCACAATGGGCGCAAGCCTGATGCAGCGACGCCGCGTGAGGGATGAAGGCCTTCGGGTTGTAAACCTCTTTCGTCAGGGAACAAGGCACTGCTTTTTTGGTGGTGTTGAGGGTACCTGGATAAGAAGCGCCGGCTAACTACGTGCCAGCAGCCGCGGTAATACGTAGGGCGCAAGCGTTGTCCGGAATTATTGGGCGTAAAGAGCTCGTAGGCGGCTGGTCGCGTCTGTCGTGAAAACTTCCGGCTCAACCGGGGGCTTGCGGTGGGTACGGGCCGGCTAGAGTGCGGTAGGGGTAACTGGAACTCCTGGTGTAGCGGTGGAATGCGCAGATATCAGGAAGAACACCGATGGCGAAGGCAGGTTACTGGGCCGTTACTGACGCTGAGGAGCGAAAGCGTGGGGAGCGAACAGGATTAGATACCCTGGTAGTCCACGCCGTAAACGTTGGGCACTAGGTGTGAGGCTCCTTTCCGGGGGTTTTGCGCCGTAGCTAACGCATTAAGTGCCCCGCCTGGGGAGTACGGCCGCAAGGCTAAAACTCAAAGGAATTGACGGGGGCCCGCACAAGCGGCGGAGCATGCGGATTAATTCGATGCAACGCGAAGAACCTTACCAAGGCTTGACATGTTAACCGTGGCTCTAGAGATAGGGTTTACCCTTTTGGGTGGTTTTCACAGGTGGTGCATGGTTGTCGTCAGCTCGTGTCGTGAGATGTTGGGTTAAGTCCCGCAACGAGCGCAACCCTTGTCCCGTGTTGCCAGCACGTTGTGGTGGGGACTCGCGGGAGACTGCCGGGGTCAACTCGGAGGAAGGTGGGGATGACGTCAAATCATCATGCCCCTTATGTCTTGGGCTTCACGCATGCTACAATGGCCGGTACAGAGGGTTGCGATACTGTGAGGTGGAGCTAATCCCTTAAAGCTGGTCTCAGTTCGGATTGGTGTCTGCAACTCGACACCATGAAGGTGGAGTCGCTAGTAATCGCAGATCAGCAACGCTGCGGTGAATACGTTCTCGGGCCTTGTACACACCGCCCGTCACGTCACGAAAGTTGGCAACACCCCAAGCCCGTGGCTCTACGGGGAGCGGTTAAAGGTGGGGCTAGCGATTGGGACGAAGTCGTAACAAGGTAGCCGTACCGGAAGGTGCGGCTGGATCACCTCCTTTCTAAGGAGTTTTGTTTTGGAACGGCGAGAAGAACCGTTAGGGAATTCGTTTTATAGATGTTTTGGCTCTGTCTTTTTTGGCAAAGAGGGACGGGGCTAAAAGGGCTTGGCATGCTGTCGGGGTTCTGGAGCAGCGCTCCGGACCTGACCCCACCAATGCGAGTGATTGCTTTATTGTGGTTGTTTGTTTGGTGTGGGTGTGTTGGTTGTGAACTGTATAGTGGACGCGAGCATCTTTGATCTTTGCAAGCAATACTGATTGACTGATTGTTGGTTGGTGTTGTTTTTGTTGTTAGTTTTTAAGAGCGTTCGGTGGATGCCTTGGTATCAGGGGCCGATGAAGGACGTGGTGGACTGCGATAAGCCTCGGGGAGCTGTCTGACAGGCTTTGATCCGAGGGTTTCCGAATAGGGGAACCTAGCAAGAGTAATGTCTTGTTACCTGCGCCTGAATGTATAGGGCGTGTGGGGGTGTACGCGGGGAAGTGAAACATCTTAGTACCCGCAGGAAAAGATATTCCGTGAGTAGTGGCGAGCGAAAGCGGATTAGGTGAAACCGTGTTAGTGTGATAGACGCCAGTTGTTGCTGATGCGGGGTTGTGGGGCGTGTTCGTATATTCTCTGGCGGGGGTGTGCGTAGTTATAAATGTTTGGTGTAGTTGAATAGTCTGGGAAGGCTAAGCGTAGACGGTGATACTCCGGTAGGCGAAACATCAGGCACTGCGTTGGGCATGTTTTCCCCAAGTAGCACGGGGCTCGTGGAATCTTGTGTGAATTTGCTAAGACCACTTAGCTGCCCTAAATACTTCCTGGTAACCGATAGCGGATAAGTACCGTGAGGGAATGGTGAAAAAGTACCCCGGGAGGGAGTGAAATAGTACCTGAAACCGGGCGCTTACAAGCCGTCAAAGCCCTTTTTTTGGGGGGTGATGGCGTGCCTATTGAAGAATGAGCCTGCGAGTTAGTGGCGTGTCGCGAGGTTAACCCGTGTGGGGGATCCGTAGCGAAAGCGAGTCTGAAAGGGCGGTTAGTGGCACGTTCTAGACCCGAAGCGGGGTGATCTACCCATGGCCAGGTTGAAGCACGTGTAAGAGCGTGTGGAGGACCGAACCCACTTCAGTTGAAAAATGGAGGGGATGAGCTGTGGGTAGGGGTGAAAGGCCAATCAAACTCCGTGATAGCTGGTTCTCCCCGAAATGCATTTAGGTGCAGCGTTGCGTGGTTCCGGGCGGGGTAGAGCTACTGGATGGCTGATGGGCCTTACAGGGTTACTGACGTCAACCAAACTCCGAATACCGTCCGGGTATAGCGTGGCAGTGAGACAGCGGGGGATAAGCTCCGTTGTCGAGAGGGAAACAGCCCAGATCGCCGGCTAAGGCCCCCTAAGCGTGTGCTAAGTGGGAAAGGATGTGCGGTCGCGTTGACAACCAGGAGGTTGGCTTAGAAGCAGCCATCCTTGAAAGAGTGCGTAATAGCTCACTGGTCAAGTGATCGTGCGCCGACAATGTAGCGGGGCTCAAGCACACCGCCGAAGCCGCGGATCCTCATCAAGCACCCCTGTCAGTTTTACTGGCCAGGGGTTGGGGGTGGTAGGGGAGCGTTGTGTACTGGGTGAAGCGGCCGAGTGATTGTGTCGTGGACGGTACGCAAGTGAGAATGCAGGCATGAGTAGCGATACTAGGGTGAGAAACCCTAGCGCCGAATGACCAAGGGTTCCAGGGCTAGGCTAGTCCGCCCTGGGTGAGTCGGGTCCTAAGGCGAGGCCGACAGGCGTAGTCGATGGATAACCGGTTGATATTCCGGTACCGGCTGGTAACCGTCAAGTGTTGACTGAAAGGTACTAACCCACGCTAAAAACACGGTCGGGTTTCTTCGGAAGTCTGGTTGTGGTTTTGGTTTGGGGACAGGCTTTCTTGGTAGGCAAGCGTGTGGAGTGACGCACAGTGGAAGCCTTCGCGAGGTGATGGAATACCTCGTTTAACCGTGTAGCTTACTGCCTAGGTAAATCCGGGTGGTTTTATGTGAGGCGGGATGATGACCACTTATGGGTGGGAAGTAGGGGTGATCCTGTGGTGCCGAGAAAAAGCTTCGACGCGAGGTGGCTGGCCGCCCGTACCCTAAACCGACACAGGTGGTCGGGCAGAGTATGCCTAGGCGCACGAGATAATCATGGTTAAGGAACTCGGCAAAATGCCCCCGTAACTTCGGGAGAAGGGGGGCCTGATACTTGATGAAACCATTTTTGGCTTTCTAGGGTTGAGGGTCGCAGAGACCAGGGAGAAGCGACTGTTTACTAAAAACACAGGTGCGTGCGAAGCCGTAAGGCGATGTATACGTACTGACGCCTGCCCGGTGCTGGAAGGTTAAGAGGAACCGTCAACCTTTGTTGGTGAAGCGGTGAATTTAAGCCCCAGTAAACGGCGGTGGTAACTATAACCATCCTAAGGTAGCGAAATTCCTTGTCGGGTAAGTTCCGACCTGCACGAATGGCGTAACGACTTCTCACTGTCTCAACCATGAACTCGGCGAAATTGCATTACGAGTAAAGATGCTCGTTACGCGCAGAAGGACGGAAAGACCCCGGGACCTTTACTATAGCTTGGTATTGGTGCGCGTTATAGCTTGTGTAGGATAGGTGGGAGACTGTGAAGTGGTCACGCTAGTGATTGTGGAGTCGTTGTTGAAATACCACTCTGGTTATAGCGTGTGCCTGAACCTTGGCCCGTGATCCGGGTTAGGGACAGTGCCTGGTGGGTAGTTTAACTGGGGCGGTTGCCTCCTAAATTGTAACGGAGGCGCTCAAAGGTTCCCCTCATCCTGGTCGGTAACCAGGTGTTGAGTGTAAGTGCACAAGGGAGCTTGACTGCGAGACTGACAGGTCGAGCAGGTACGAAAGTAGGAACTAGTGATCCGGCGATCCCGTGTGGGTGGGTCGTCGCTCAACGGATAAAAGGTACCCCGGGGATAACAGGCTGATCCCTGCCCAAGAGTCCATATCGACGGCATGGTTTGGCACCTCGATGTCGGCTCGTCGCATCCTGGGGCTGGAGCAGGTCCCAAGGGTTGGGCTGTTCGCCCATTAAAGCGGTACGCGAGCTGGGTTTAGAACGTCGTGAGACAGTTCGGTCCCTATCCTCTGCGCGCGTTGGAAACTTGAGAAGGGCTGTCCCTAGTACGAGAGGACCGGGACGGACGAACCTCTGGTGTGCCAGTTATCCTGCCAGGGGTATGGCTGGTTTGCTACGTTCGGGATGGGTAACCGCTGAAAGCATCTAAGCGGGAAACTAGCTTCGAGATTAGGTTTCCGTCCCATATTGTTTGGGGGAGGTTCCCGTAGATTACCGGGTTGATAGGCTAGGAGTGTAGACATTGTAAGGTGACCAGCTTACTAGTACTAATTGACCGATAACCAACAATAACTTGTTGTTTGATGGTGTTTGCGTCCACTGTGCGGTTCACGACCAACACGGCCTTTTAGGGGTTGGGTTGTTGTTTGTGAATAATTGTTTCACTGACTGGTGAGTGGTCACCTCCTTTTTTTGGGGTGTTGCTTATTTTGGTTGTGTTGGTGGTTTTAGCGAGGGGGTTACACCCAGTATCCTTTCCGAACCTGGAAGTTAAGCCTTTCTGCGCTGATGGTACTGCAACTGGTGGGTTGTGGGAGAGTAGGGCACTGCCAACCGTTTCCTTGAAG